>Ga0209674_100003_pt1 | contig 2196646 bp, 1894 predicted proteins | sample AraplaCvi_mMS_r2_FD_184279 | JGI IMG/M metagenome (GOLD analysis project Ga0209674, IMG submission 184279) | Arabidopsis root microbial communities from North Carolina, USA - plate scrape CL_Cvi_mMS_r2 (SPAdes) (version 2) | ecosystem: Host-associated > Plants > Roots > Endosphere | place... | reverse complement strand
GGAACTGCGCCTGTACGTGACGTACGCGGACTTCAACAAGGCCGCCGCGCAGGACGCGCAGAACGGCCTGCCGACCAACAAGACCAACGCCGTGTCCTACGGCGCGCAGGTCGAGATCTGGTTCTGATCCGCGACGACCGTCCCGCGACGACCGTCATCCCGCGCGCCGTCGCAGGATGACGGGGTCGGCGCGCGGTGTGGCGCACTGCTGCCGCATCGCGCCCGACGAGTGCCATCCCGCGCGCCGTTGCAGGATCCACCTCAGCCTGGGACGACTGGTTCGCCAGCATGGATCCTGCGACTTCGCGCCGGGACGCGTGCGTGGCGCTCGCACGGCGGCCCACTCACCAACCCCGCCGACGCATGGCCTTTCCGGCCCACGACGACAATAGCGACATGACCGCCGCCGCATTCATCGGCATCGACTGGGGCTCCACGCATCGGCGCGCCGCGCTGATCGGCGCCGATGGCACGCTGCTCGGCGAACGCGCCGACGGCGACGGGGCGCTCGCCTGCAAGGGGCGCTTCCGCGCATCGCTGGAGGCGCTCGTCGCCGGTTGGTCCGAGGCCTCGCCCGCGCTGCCGGTGGTCATGGCCGGCATGGTGGGCGCGGCCATCGGCTGGCAGGCCGTGCCCTACCTCGAAGGCGGCACGCCGCTGTCGGCGCTGCCGCATCACCTGACGCCGGTGGTCGACGCGCCCGCCGGCCGCCGCTGGTTCATCGCCCCCGGCTACTGCCTGCGCGGCGAGGGCGGGGCGATCGACGTGATGCGCGGCGAGGAGACCCAGCTGTTCGGCGCGCTGCACCTGCTCGGCCCCGACGCGGCCGACGGCTGCTACGTGCTGCCGGGCACGCACAGCAAGTGGGTGCGCCTGCACGCGGGCCGCATCTCCGAGCTGCGCACGTACATGACCGGCGAGCTGTTCGCGTTGCTGCGCCAGCACGGCACGCTCGCCAGCGCGATGCAGACGGCCGACGCCGGCGACGCCGCCGGCATGCGGCACGACAGCGTCGCCGACTCGCCCGACTTCCTGCGTGGCGTGGCCGAGGCCGCCGCCGGCCCGGTGTTGACGAACGCGCTGTTCGGCGCCCGCGCCCGCGTCGTCGCCGGCGTGATGACGCCCGGCGCTGCGGCGGCCTACGTCAGCGGCCTGCTGATCGGCGCCGAATGGGCTGACGCCCAACGCCTGGCCTCGCGCGACGAGCCGGTGCGCGTGATCGGCGAGCCGGCGCTGGCCGCACTGCACGCCGCCTGCGCCCGCACGCACGGGCGGCGCCTCGAGGCACTCGACGCGCGGCAGATCCAGCTCGCCGCCTGGCGCGCGATGGCCGCGGAGGACCTTCACGCATGACCGATTCAACCACCTGGCCGCCGGCACTCCCGCTCGTGGCCATCCTGCGCGGCCTTCAGCCCGAGCGCGCCGTCGACGTCGCCCGCGTGCTGTTCGACGCCGGCTTCCGCGCGCTCGAGGTGCCGCTGAACCGCCCCGGCGCGATCGACGCCGTCGCCGCGATCGTGCCGAAGGCGCCCGCCGACGCCTGCATCGGCGCGGGCACCGTGCTCGAGACGGCGCAGGTCGACGCCGTCGGCGACACCGGCGCCACGCTGATCGTGTCGCCGCACTTCGACCCGGCCGTGCTGCGCCGCGCCCGCGAGCGCGGCATGCGCACCGTGCCCGGCGTGTTCACGGCCTCCGAGGCCTTCGCCGCGTGGCGCGCCGGCGCCGACGCGCTGAAGATCTTCCCCGCCGAGGCGATGACGCACGCCGGCCTCACGGGCCTGACCACCGTGCTGCCCGCCGGCCTGCCGCTGTGGCCCGTCGGCGGCATCGTGCCCGACAACATCGCCGCCTGGCGCCGCGCCGGCGCCACGGGATTCGGCCTGGGCGGCGGGCTGTTCAAGCCGGAGTTCAGCGTGGCCGACATCGCCTCGCGGGCGCGGGCGTACATGGACGCGTGGCGCGCGAGCGCGTGACGCGCGTCCGGGCTCGCGCGCGCGGTCGCGCGCACGCCCGACGTGCGATCGCCGGCATTTCAAGCCCCGGGCATTCCCGCGCTTGATCGCGCAGCGGGCGACGCCAACTCTGGCGCCACGGGCGTGTCGCCCGGCACCGGAGCCCGCATGCTGTTTCCCGAACACCCGAAGCCCGTCGGCCGCCGCCGCGCGGTCGCCGAGATGACGGTGGCCGCCAGCCAGGCCGCCGTGATCGCGCCGGGCCACGTCCTGCGCGTCGTGGACGACCGCCTTGATGCCGATCGCCCGGATGTCGTCGTGCCGTCGGCCCGCGGGGAGGGCCCGCGCGCCGAACCGCCGCTGCGCTTCACCGTGGTCTACGGCCTGCGCGAATACCTCGCGATCCTGGCCGAGGCGCTTCCGGCCAGGCTGCTGGCCTGGGAGCGCGCGCGGCCAGGGCGCCGACGGACGGCTGTCTCTGCAGGCGCGCGTCGCGCTGACAGTGCTGCTGCCCATCGTCGGCATCCCGATTCGGCGGCGGCGAGCAGCGAATCGATGGCGCGCTGAGAGGAGTCGACTGCGGGCTTCGCTGCGGCCATGCCGTCGTCGACGGCCACGACCGCAAGCGCGGCAACGAGGGCGAAAACGAACAGGACGTGGATTTCATGGCGCGGGTCTGCTTCGGCATGAAGTCAAAGCGTACCGGCGCGCCGCGCGGACGCCCGTGGCGATTTGATCGATTGAACGGCTTTTCGCCGGCCGAAACCGCGGGATATACGCCAATCGCGCCGCCAACCGTGTCGCATTTCCGCACGGCACCCCGTTTTGAGGGAGGCGCCGCACGCGCCCGGTCCCTAGACTGGTTGCATTCAGTCACAACCAAAGGCGCGCCCCCATGGACGTCCTCACCCGCCTCGCGGCGTTCATCATCGCCGTCCTGCTCGCGATCGATGCGTTCTCTGCCGAGCGGACGGAGCTGCTGCGCGTCGACGGGCACGCGCGCGTGTCGCGCTGGCACCGGGGTGACGACTTCAAGCTGAGCTTCGCCGGCGGGCGCGTCGAGTCGTGCAGTGTGGGGGCGTCGGCCTTCGACGTGCTGCGCGACGGCGACGAGGTCACCGTCGACTCCAGCCGCGTCTTCAAGTCCTGCGACGGCATCCGTCGAGGCGGCGCGGTGATCAAGCAGGCGAACCTGCACAAGTGGTTCATGCTGATCCCGATGGCGATCCTGCTGGCGGCGGCGCTCGGCTGGATCCGGTTCGAGCGCGGCTACAGCGACGAGCGCCGCTGGTTCTTCGGCTGAAGGCGGCGCCGCGCTTGCCGGCCCGCTGGCGTCCGATCGGCCCGCTCGCTGCTGCGCGGACGGCGCCCGATCTGCCCCCGCGCGCCGCGGCGCGGGACGGCGCTGATCAGCTCGCGCGCTGCGGCGCCGGGCGCGTGCGGAAGAAGGTCATCGGCACGGCCAGCGCCTCGTTGATCACCTGCTTCTTGATCTTGCCGACCACGTGCATCTCGCACGGCTTGCAGTCGAAGCGCAGCGTGAGCTTCTCGCTGCCGTTCTGCAGCAGCAGCGGCTCGGCGCGCACGGTGCCCTGCACGCCGGTGACGCCCTTGGCCTGCTTGGGGCACAGCGACATCGACCAGCGCACGCAGTGCTTGGTGATCATCAGGCTGACCTCGCCCATCTCCTCGTGGCTCTCGTAGGCCGCCTCCACCACCTTGACGCCGTGCTTGACGTAGAAGTCGTGCGCCGGCTGGTTGTAGACGTTGGCGAGGTAGGTGAGCGTGTCGTCGGGGAAGGGCGCGGGCGGGTCGATGGGCACGGCCCGCGGCAGGATCTCGCGTTGGTCGAGGCGCACCTGCTCCAGGCGCTCGATCGCCTCGCGCCGCAGCGCATTCAGGCGGCTGGCGGGCACGAACCACGGCTGCGACGTGGCGATCGTCAGCTCGTTCAGCGAGAAGATCGTGCCGCCGACCTTGGACAGGTGCTCGCGCAGCGTGGCCATGCCGCGCTCGACGTCGCGTGCCGGCTGCAGCTCCAGCAGCGCGTCGGCGTGCACCGAAAAGCCGCGCTCGTCGGTGACGGCGAGGCGCAGGCCGCCGTCGATGTCCGACAGCGTCATCCACGTGCCGATCAGGCGGTCGGCCGACTTGCGCTCCAGCAGGCGATCCCACTGCATGTCGCGGTTGCGGTGCAGTTGCGGCTTGGAGCGGATGTCCTTGAGCTCGGACATCGGCTGGTTCGGGACGACGCGCCAGCGGTTGGCCGCACCCGGCAGGCGGGTCACGACGTTGGCCTGCATGCCCACGAGTTCCTTCTGCAGGTCGAGCCAGGTCAGGCCGTCGCCGTTGTTCAGCTGCGCGGCGGGGTCGTCGAGCTCGGCCTCGAAGTGGTCGGCGGCGACCTTGGTGACGTAGCCGATCGTCAGGCCCGCGTGCTTGGGCGTGTCGAACGCGCCGATGTCCATCTGGCGGCCGTTGACGAAGTAGTCGGTGGACTCGCGGTTGAAGTTGCGGTCAGGGTCGGGCGTGAAGCCGAAGGTGGCCTTGCCGGCCGACGACGCGCGCAGCTCCGGGCGGCGCTCCAGCATCTCGTCGATCTGGCGGCGGTAGTGGGCGGTGATGTTCTTCACGTAGCCCATGTCCTTGTAGCGGCCCTCGATCTTGAAGCTGCGGATGCCCGCGTCCACCAGCGTGTCGAGGTTGGCCGTCTGGTTGTTGTCCTTCATCGACAGCACGTGCTTGTCGTGCGCGACGATGCCGCCGCTGGCGTCGGTGACGGTGTAGGGCAGGCGGCAGGGCTGCGAGCAGTCGCCGCGGTTGGCGCTGCGGCCCGTGTGGGCGTGGCTGAGGTAGCACTGGCCGCTGTAGGCCACGCACAGCGCGCCGTGGATGAAGAACTCCAGCGTGGCGTTGGGCGTGACGGCAGCGATGGCGCGGATCTCGCGCAGGTCGAGCTCGCGCGCGAGCACCATCTGCGAGAAGCCGACGTCCTGCAGGAACTTCGCCTTCTCGGGGGTGCGGATGTCGGTCTGCGTGCTGGCGTGCAGCTGGATGGGCGGCATGTCCAGCATCAGCAGGCCCATGTCCTGCACGATCAGCGCATCGGCGCCCGCCGCGTGCACGGCCCAGGCCATCTTGCGCGCGTCCTCCAGCTCGTCGTCGCGCAGGATCGTGTTGAGCGTGACGAACACCTTGGCGCCGAAGCGGTGCGCGTGGCGCGCGAGGCGCTCGATGTCGCGCACGTCGTTGCCGGCCGAGGCGCGCGCGCCGAACGCGGGGCCGCCGATGTAGATCGCGTCCGCGCCGTGGTTGATCGCCTCGATGCCGATGTCGGCGTTCTTCGCGGGCGCGAGGAGCTCGATCTCGGCCGTGACGGCCGGGGCCGCGGAGCTGAAGTGGAACGGGGACGAATGCATGGTGTCGGGCTCGATGGATCGCTGCGCGGACGCCTCGTGGGCGATGCGAGCGGGGCGCGGTGAAGGCGGCGGGGCGGGCGGGCCCGGCGGTGCGCGCTTCAGGGGCTGGGGGAGCCGGTGGCGCGCCGAATGGCGGATTATCGCAGGAAGGGCCGATTTCTGCACCTCGCGACACTCGCCAGTCTCCGCTCCCGGCATAGACTGCCCGGCCGTGACCCATCCGCTCCTCGCCCGCCTGCGCGACGCCGCGCGCCAGAACGCCGTGCCCGCCGTCGTGCTGCAGGCGATGACGCTCGCGCTGCTGGTCGCCTACTACCGCTGGCCGCCGGCCCATGAGCTGCTGGAGCGCCTGCTGCGGCTCAAGCTCGCCTGGGGCGTCGGCTACTCGTTCCTGGCCGGCGCGCTGTTCGCCGGCGTCGTGCCGCGCCTGGTGCTGCGGGCGATGGGGCGCGACACCGGCCGCTTCCCGGTCGAGCTGGCGTTCGCGGTGGCGTTCTGGGGCTGGCGCAGCGTCGAGGTCGACCTGATGTACCGCGCCCAGGCCTGGGGCTTCGGCGCCGCGGCCGACTGGCCCACCGTGCTCGCCAAGACCGCCGTCGACCAGCTGCTCTACAGCCCGCTGTGGGCCGTGCCGGAGATCGCGTTCGCCTTCGAGTGGAAGGAAGCGGGGTTCTCTTGGCTCCGGATGCGCGCGCGCCTCGACCACGGCTTCTTCGCCCTGCGCCTGCCTGCCGCGATGGTGGGCAACGCGATGGTGTGGCTGCCGGCGGTGCTGGCGATCTACTTCCTGCCGACGGCGCTGCAGTTGCCGGTGTCCAACCTGGTGGGCAGCTTCTGGGTCTTGCTCATGATCGTGCTCCTCAAGCGCTAGGGCGAGGGAGGGCGGATTAGCCGCAGGCGTGACCCGCCATCGGGGGCACGGCAGGACGCCGGCGAACGGCGGGTCACGCCCGCGTCTACCCGCCCTACGACCCCCAACGAAGAGGGACAGTTGATCAGGCGAGGATGTACGACGCCGCGCCCGTGGCGATCAGCACGCCTTCCTCGTTGACCAGCCGCATCTGCGTCGAGCCGACGCGCCCGCCCAGGCGCGTGACCTCGGCGCTGGCCTCGAAGTGCTTGCCGACGCCCTGGCGCAGGAAGTCCACGCGCAGGTCGATCGTGCCCATGCGCGAGAAGCGCTGCAGCACCTGTTCGGCGGTGTCGGCGGGGTGCTTGTCGGCGATGGCGGCCATCAGCGCGAGGCCGGCGGTGGCGTCCAGCACGGCGCTGATCACGCCGCCGTGCAGCCGGCCGTAGAGGAAGTGGCCGACGAGCTCGGGGCGCATGTCGAAGCGCAGCGACGGCGCCGGCGATGCGATCGACTGCAGGCGCAGGCCCAGCACCTCGTTGAAGGGGATGCGCTGCTCGAACATGTCGGTCAGCGCCGCGAGGAGGCGCGCCTGTTCGGCAGGGCTGCGGGTGGCGGGGGCGGTGTCTTCGTGGCGGTGCGACATGGGCAGCGATGCTAGCCGACGGGCGCCGGAATCATTAGGGTATGGTCCCGGTCGTGAAATCTTCCCGACGCTTCGACCGGCTCGACCTGTGGCGCGGCTGCGCCATGGTCTGGATGGCCTGCTTCCACTTCTCGTTCGATCTGAACCAGTACCACTTCATCGCGCGCCAGAACTTCTACGGCGACCCGTTCTGGACGACTCAGCGCCTGTGCATCGTCTCGATGTTCCTGCTGGGTGCGGGCGCCGGCCAGGCCGTGGCGGTGGACGCCGGCCAGACCTGGCAGCGCTTCTGGCGCCGCTGGTCGCAGGTGGCGGGCTGCGCGGTGCTGGTGTCGATCGGCTCGTACATCATGTTCCCGCAGGCCTGGATCAATTTCGGCGTGCTGCACGGCATGGCGGTGATGCTGATCCTGCTGCGCCTGCTCGGCGCGCGGCTGCCGCCCGCGCGGGTGGCGCGTTCGCCGATCGCGCTTGCGGCCGTTGCGGCGGCGGCGTTCGTCGCCTGGCGCCTGCCGCACTGGGTGTCGCACCCGTTCTTCGACACGCGCCTGACCGACTGGGTGGGCCTGATCACGCACCTGCCCCAGACCGAGGACTACGTGCCCGTGCTGCCGTGGCTGGGCGTGATGCTCGCGGGCTACCTGCTGGCCAGCGCGCTGCTGGTGCACGCGCGCGCCGCCTTCACGGGCGCCGTCCCGTCCGTCGTGCGACCGCTGGCCGTCCTCGGCCGCTGGTCGCTCAGCTTCTACATGATCCACCAGCTGGTGCTGATAGGCTCGCTGGAACTTCTCAGGATGATCCTCAAATGAGCCGCCCCCATGTCCTTTTCGGTTTCCACGCCATCACGGTGCGCATGAAGACCGCACCGCAGTCCATCGTCGAACTGCATGTCGAGACCAGCCGGCGCGACGCGCGCATGCGCTCGTTCGCGGAACGCGCGCGCGAGGCGGGCATCCGCGTGATCGACAGCGACGCCGAGCGCCTGGACAAGATGGCCGGCAGCCCGCGCCACCAGGGCGTGGTGGCGCGCGTCGAGGCGGTCAAGATGCCGCACTCCCTGGACGAGGTGGTGGAGAACATCGAGGGCCCGCCGCTGCTGCTGGTGCTGGACGGCGTGACGGACCCGCACAACCTCGGCGCCTGCCTGCGCGTGGCCGACGGCTCGGGCACGCACGCGGTGGTCGCGCCCAAGGATCACGCGGTGGGCATCAACGCCACGGTGGCCAAGGTGGCCAGCGGGGCGGCCGAGACGGTGCCCTACATCATGGTCACCAACCTGGCGCGCACGCTGACCGAGTTGAAGGAACACGAGATCCGCATCATCGGCACCAGCGACGACGCCGAGCACACGCTGTACGACCTCGACCTGACCGGCCCCGTCGCCTTCGTGCTGGGCGCCGAGGGCGACGGCATGCGCCAGCTGACGCGCAAGACCTGCGACCAGCTGGTGCGCATTCCGATGTCCGGCGCGGTCGAGAGCCTGAACGTGTCGGTGGCCTCGGCCGTGTGCCTGTACGAGGCGCTGCGCCAGCGCGCCAAGGCCGCCGTCTGAAGATTCCTCGCGCTGGTTGACCCCGTTCGCGCGGGGCGTCCGTTCAACCGCCATCGACTGTTCGATGACGGGAGGCGAGATGCAACGCGCAAGAGGGATCGTGTTCGCGGGCCTGTGGCTCGCGGTGAGCCAGGTGTTCGCCCAGGCGTCCGCGCCGCCGCGGCCCGAGCCGGCGCTGGTGCTGGTGCAGGTGGCGCCGGGCCAGCAGGCCATCCGGCTCGCGCACGCCGGCGTGGACGTGTTCGTCGAGGGCAGCCTGGCCCACACCGTCATCGACCTGACGCTGGCCAACCCGAACGGCCGCATCCTGGAAGGCGAGCTGCAGTTCCCGCTGCACGCCGGCCAGACCGTCACCGGCTTCGCGCTGGACATGGCCGACGGCAGCATGCGCGCCGCCGTGCCCGTGCCCAAGGCGCGCGGCCGCGAGGTGTTCGAGGCCGTGGTGCGGCGCGGCGTCGACCCTGCGCTGCTCGAACAGACGGCCGGCGAGAACTTCCGCCTGCGCGTCTACCCGCTGCGCCCGGGCGCCACGCGCCACGTGCGCATCGCGCTGACCGAATGGCTGACGCCCGGCGCCCAGCAGCGCCTGCGCGTGGGCCTGCCGCTGGACTTCGCCGGCAGCGCCGCCGACCAGCTGGACCTGCACGTGCGCCTGCACGCCACGGCGTCGACCGGCGTGACGCTCGGCGCGGGCCTGGACGGCGCGACCGTCGCGATGCAGGGCGCCGACACCGACGTCAGCCTGCACCGCAACGCCTTCCGCCCGACCGGCGGCGACCGCCATCGGCTCGACGTTTCGTGGCCCGCGGCGCACGGTGACTCGCTGCTGCGCGAGCGCCTCGACGGCCAGGCCTACTTCCACGCCGAGCTGCAGGTGCCCGACCGGCCCGCGCCGCGCGGCAAGCCCGACGAGCTGACGCTGATCTGGGACGCGTCCGGCTCCGGCGCGCAGCGCGACCACGAGGCCGAGCTGCGCCTGCTCGCCGCGCTGTTCGCGTGGCAGCCCGACGTCAAGGTGCGGCTGCGCGTCGTGCGCGACGCCGCCGAACCGGACCGCCTGTTCGACGTCCGTCGCGGCGACTGGCAGTCCTTGCGCGACATCCTGCACCGCATGGCCTACGACGGCGCGAGCAACGCGTCGCTGTGGACAGCCCCGGCTGGTCGTTCACCTTCCAATGGCCTGGCGCTGCTGTTCTCCGACGGCCTGGGCAACTGGGGCGACCCCGTTTCCGCGGCGGTCGGTGCCGTGCCGGGCTACGCCGTTCAGGCGGGCGGCGGCGGCTCGGCCGTCTTCCTGCGCCAGTGGGCCGAGGCCCGCGGCGGCCGGCTGCTCGATCTGGCGGCGTTGTCGGCCGACGACGCGCTGCGCCTGATCCAGCAGCGCGCCACGCGCCTGGTGCGCATCGACGGCGAGGGCTTCGAGCAGGCCGCCGTCGCGTCGTGGCGGCCCGACGCCGGGCGGCTGGTCGTGGCGGGCCGCTTCACCGCGGCCAAGGCCACACTGGATCTCGTGCTCGAGGCAGGCGACGGCAAGACGCTGCACAAGACGGTGGCGCTCGCCGCGCCCAGGCGCGACGAGGACGCGCCGGGCGGCTTCGTCGCGCAGCGCTGGGCGCGGCTGCGCGTCGACGAGCTGATGGCGCAGCCCGACCTGCATCGCACCGAGATCAACGCGCTCGGCAGCCGCTTTGGCATCGTGACGCCGGAGACCTCGCTGATCGTGCTGGAGACGCTGGAGGACTACCAGCGCTACGAGTTGCCGCCGCCGCCCGGCGCGCTGCGTGACGCATACGACGCCGCCGTTCGAAGCGCGGCCGCGGGCAAGGCGGCGCAGTCCGCGCGCCACGTCGAGGCGCTGGTGCAGCGCTGGCGCGACGTGCAGGCCTGGTGGGACAGGAGCTTTCCGAAGGACAAGGTGACGCTGCAGCTGATCGCGCCGGCGAAGGCGGACGGCGCGGTGCGGGCCGAGATGGCCCAGGCGACGAACGCGCCAGTGATGGCGGCCGTGGCCTCGCCGCCTCCGATGCCCGCGCCGGCCCCGGTGGCGTCGCCGCCGTCGCCCGCGCCGATGCTCGCCGCGGCGGCGGACGCGGCGCCCGCGATGGAGCGCCGCGCGGTCGAGGCCCGCGCCGTGTCGGACAGCCGCGCCGCCGCATCCGAGCGCAAGAAGGACATGGACGGCCAAGCGCCGGCCACGACGGCGATCCACGTCGCCGTGCAGGCCTGGTCGCCCGACGACGCCGGCATGCGCCGCCTCGCGCAGGCCGCCGCCGACGCGCGCTACGCCGTCTACCTCGACCAGCGCCTGGAGGCGTCCGGCAGCCCGGCGTTCTACCTCGACGCGGCGCAGGTGTTCGCGTCGCACGGCCAGCGCGCGCTGGCGCTTCGCGTGCTGTCGAACCTGGCGGAGCTGCACCTGGAGGATCGCGGCCTGCTGCGCGTGCTGGGCTACCGGCTGCAGGAGATGGGCGAGACGGCGCAGGCGATCCGCGTGCTGCGCCGCGTGGCGGAACTCGCGCCCGACGAGCCGCAGTCCTGGCGCGACCTGGGCCTGGCGCTGGCTGCCAGCGGGGCGTGGCAGCCGGCCGTCGACAACCTGTGGACGGCGGCGTCGGGCAACTGGGACGGCCGCTTCGGCGACATCGACGTCATCGCGCTGGGCGAGCTGAACGCGATCGCGGCGGTGCATCCGCTGAACCTGTCGGCGGTCGACGCCCGCCTGCGCCGCAACCTGCCGCTGGACCTGCGCGTGGCGCTCGCCTGGGACACCGACAACACCGACATCGACCTGTGGGTGAAGGATCCGAACGGCGAGTGGGTGAGCTACCAGCAGCCGCTGAGCCGCCAGGGCGGGCGCAACACGCGCGACGTCACCAACGGCTACGGGCCCGAGGTGTTCTCGCTGCGCAAGGCCATCCCGGGCACGTACGAGGTGCGCGCCAAGTACTTCGGCTCGCATCGCCAGGTGCTGGGCAACGCCACCAGCGTGATGATGCGGCTGACCACCGGCTTCGGCACCAAGGACGAGAAGCACCGCGACGTGATCCTGCGCCTGGAGGAGGCGCGCGACGAGGTGCTGGTCGGCACCTTCGACGTCAAATAGTCTGCCGGTCAGCCGAGGAGTCCGCCCACGAGCCCGCCCGCGGCGATCAGCCACAGCGGGCTCACCTTGGTGCGCAAGCACACGGCGACGGTGGCCACCATCGTCGCGAGCAGCCACGGGTTGCCGTACGACGGCTTGCCCAGCAGGAAGCCCGAGGACAGCACCAGGCCGACGGTCAGCGGCGCCAGGCCGGTGACGAAGGCCTGCACGCCGCGCGTCTTGCGCCGCGCCTCGCCCCAGCGCGCGGCTGCCAGCGTCAGCGTGGTGGAGGGCAGCAGGATGCCGATCATCGTCACCAGCATGCCCAGCGCGCCGCCCAGGCCCCAGCCCAGCACCGCGACGAACAGCAGGTTGGGGCCGGGCGCTGCCTGCGCGATCGCCACCATCGCGCTGAACTGGTCGTCGCTGAGCCAGTGGTGCTGGTCGACGAGGTAGCGGTGCATCTCGGGCACGGTGCTGATCGCGCCGCCGATGGACAGCAGCGACAGCAGCAGGAACTGCGCGAACACGCCGCCCCAGTCGCTGCCGCCGGGCGAGGTGGCGAGGCCGGGCGTCATGGCGCGAGCCTGCGCCACGCGAGCGTGAAGCCGACCACGCCGAGGCCGGCCAGCATGAACACGAGCGGCACGCGCAGCAGCGCGATGCACGTGAACATGATTCCGGCGAACGCGAACGCCGTCGTCGCGCCCATCACGTTCCGGCGCAGCGCCGGCAGCAGCTTCAGGCCGGTGCCGAAGATGAGCCCCGCGGCGACGGCGCCCATGCCGCGCAGGACGCCGGCCACCACCGGATGCTGCGCGTAGTGCGCGTAGGCGACCGCCAGCGCCAGCACCACGCCCAGCGGCGCCAGCAGCATGCCGCCGAGGGCGGCCAGGCCGCCGCGCCAGCCGAAGGCGCGGTCGCCGAACATCAGCGACAGGTTGACGACGTTGGGGCCGGGCAGCACCTGCGAGACGGCCAGCATCTCGAGGAACTGTTCGCTGGTCAGCCAGCGTTCGCGCTCGACGAGCTCGCGCTGCGCGATCGGCAGCACGCCGCCGAAGCCCTGCAGCGCCAGGCGCGTGAAGACCCGGAAGATCTCGCCGGGCGACTTAGGCGTGCGCGGCGATTCGCCCTCGAGGACGGAGGGCGCGCCGGCGTCCCCGATCGTGGCGACGGCCTCGGGCAGGTTGCCGGGCGTCTCGTCCGCCGCGGGCAGGGCCGCGGCGAGGGGGGTGTCTGGGGTGGACATGGCCTTGCGGAATCGTTGGCTGGAGCGTACTCCAAGGCGCCTTGTCGGCAAAGTCTTATGTCTTATATAAGACTTGAATTGTCGGGATTGGACTCGGGCGCCGGCGCGGGCTGCGAGGCGGTCGCCTCGGCGCAGCGCGGGCGCTTCGAGGCGACCGCGTTTCGGCTGAAATCCGGCGCGGCCCGCGCGGGATCGATGTGGGGTCGCGGCGCCCCGCGGTGGGGCGGGCGATCGCGAAGCGGCCGGGCCTAGCGGAGCACCTTCAGCGCGTCCGGGTTGACGATGTTCGTGGGCGTGCCGTTGATGAAGTTGACGACGTTGTCGAACGCGGCGCCGAAGTACATCTCGTAGCTGCTCTGCTCGACGTAGCCGATGTGCGGCGTGCACACCGCGTTCTCCAGGCGCAGCAGCGGGTGACCGGCGAGGATGGGCTCGCTCTCGAATACGTCGACCGCCGCCATGCCGGGGCGGCCGCGGTTCAGGCCGGCGACCAGCGCGCTTTCCTCGATCAGCTCGGCGCGCGACGTGTTCACGAACAGCGCCGTGGGCTTCATAAGCAGCAGGTCGTTGAGCTTGATCAGGTGGCGCGTGGACTCGGTCAGGCGCAGGTGGATGCTCAGCACGTCGGCGGTGGTGAACAGGTCTTCGCGCGAGGCGAGCGCGTGGTGGCCGTCGGCCTCGGCGCGGGCGCGCGACTCGGCCGAGCCCCACACCGCCACCTCCATGCCGAAGGCCTTGCCGTAACCCGCCACCAGCTTGCCGATGCGGCCGTAGCCCCAGATGCCCAGCGTCTTGCCGCGCAGCGTGGTGCCGATGCCGAAGTTGGGCGGCATCGACGCCGCCTTCAGCCCCGACTGCTGCCAGGCGCCGTGCTTCAGGCTGGCGATGTAGTGCGGCAGCCGGCGCATCGACGCCATGATCAGCGCCCACGTGAGTTCCGCCGGCGCGTACGGCGAGCCGATTCCCTCGGCCACGGCGATGCCCTGCTGAGTGCAGGCCTCGATGTCGATGTGCTCGCCGACCTTGCCCGTCTGGGCGATCAGGCGCAGCTTGGGCAGCTTTTCCAGCAGTTGGCGCGGAAAGCGCGTGCGTTCGCGGATCAGCACCAGCACCTCGGCGTCGCGCAGGCGCACCGACAGCTGCCCGATGCCCTTGACGGTATTGGTGAACACCTTGGCGTTCAGTTCGCTGAGCTTGGCCGCGCACGGCAGCTTGCGCACCGCGTCCTGGTAGTCGTCGAGGATGATGATGTTCACGCGGGCGATTATGGCCCGCGCTGCAGGGCGGGCCGTGTCGGCCGAGGACGCAAAGAAGCCGCCTCGCGGGCGGCTGTTGCATTTGTCGCAGGTCGCGTCAGAAGCGCGGCTGGGCGGACGACGTGCCGCCGAAGGCCTCGGGAAAGGTGCGGTCGAGCGAGCGGTAGAGCGCCGCGCGCATCGTGCGGGTGGCGACGTCGTCCTCGCGCAGCGCTGACAGCAGCGGCCCGCGCAGCAGCCACAGGTCGACCGGATCCTCGGCGGCGCGCACCTGGGCGCGCAGCCATGCGCCCTTGCGGTGCGCCAGGTTCTCGACGGCGCGCAGGAACAGCTGCTTCATCTCGACGAAGGCGCGGCGCGACTCGATGCGGCCGGCGCGGGTCTCGGGCAGCGCGGCGCACTCGGGAAACAGCGATTCCGGGGCGGCGGGCTCGAGGACGAACCCGGCCGACTCCGGCGCGAGGTGCGAATCGAGCTCGGACAGGCCGAGCGGGTCGTAGCGCAGGCTAGTGGGCATCGGCCGTCTCCGGGGCGGGGGTTCCGGCGCGCTGGGCGCGGGTGGGGAAATGCTGGTTGACGCGGGCCAGGCGGGCGTCGGCCTCGACCTGGCTGACGCGCCGGGCGATCAGGGTGTACAGCTCCGAGCGCAGGTGCCACAGCTCGCGCAGCGAACGCGCGTGCTGCGCGCGCTTGAGCAGGCCGTGGTGGTCGACCTCCAGCAGGCCGTCGAGCGCCGCCACGAACTCGCTGCGGGCGCGTTCCAGCGGCGTGCGCAGGGCCGGCGCGGCCTCGACGTTGCCGCCCACCAGCCAGCGCAGCGTCGCCGTCCACAGCGAGTCGCGCTGGGGCACGACGTCCGGCGGGCAGACGTTCATGCGCAGCGTGGTCGGCGCGGCCGGCTTGCGGTTGAGAAGGCGATGGAGGAGGGCGGTGCTCATGGCTGGGATTTCGGCCCTCGGGAGCCGAAACCTGAGCACATTGTCAAAAAATGCTGCGAGTTGTAAGGGCCGATAAGGCCGCGTCTTCCCGACAGTTCCGCGCCCGCACGGCGCGGTCGGCCCCCTCAGCGCGCGGAGGCGCCGCTGGCGGGGCGCGCCGTGCCGAACACGGGCTGCGGCAGGCCCTGGCGCGCGTGGTCGATCGCCTCGCACAGCTCGCGCGCGCCGTCGACGAAGCGCGGCCCGCTGCGGTCGAGCAGGTCGCCCTCGACATGCGCGAACTGCCCGTGCTGCACCGCGCTGACGCGCTTGAACTGCGCCCAGCGGCCGGGCGACGCCGTCTCGCCCGGCGCGCCGGCGGTGACGACCAGCTCGGGGTCGCGCTGCACCGCGGACTCCCAGCTGACGGTGGCGGTCAGCGTCGGCAGCTCGGCGAAGACGTTGCGGCCGCCGCAGGCCGCGATCGCGCTGGAGATCAGGTGCTGACCGTCGAGCGTCATCAGCGGCGCGTCCCACAGCTGGAAGAACACGCGCACCGGCGGCCGGCCGGCATAGCGGGCCTTCAGCGCGGCCCAGTCGGCGGCGATGGCCTGCGCGCGCGCCTGCGCCGCGCCCTCGGTGCCAGCGAGTCGGCCGATACCGCGCAAGGTATCGGCCAGGCCGGCGACGTCGCGGATCTCGATCTCGTAGACGGCCACGCCCAGCGTGCGCAACTTGGACTTGATGCGCTCGGGCGTGCCGCTGCCCCACACCAGCACGAGGTCGGGCTTGAGCTGCGCCAGCGCCTCGAAGTTCACGGCGAACGCGTCGCTGATGACGGGCTTGGCGAGCGCCTCGGGCGGGAAGTCGCTGTACTTGCCGACCGCCACCAGCTTCCCGCCGGCGCCGGCTGCGTACACGAGCTCGGTCAGGTGCGGCGCGAGCGCGACGATGCGCTGCGCCGGATGCGCCAGCGCGACCTCGTGGCCGGCGTCGTCGACGAGCTTGAGCGGCGGCGTCCCGGCGCGGGCGGCGGCGGCCAGCAGCAGGGCGGCGGCGAGGGCGAAGGCGCGCCCCTTCACGGCTCGATCCCCGCCTCGCGCAGTGCCTGGCCGTTCGGCGCAGCCTCACCGGCGCGCGGACGCGCGGCCTCGGGCAGGGCCTTGAACCAGTCGCAGGTGCGCGCCACGGCACAGCGCCCGCACTGCGGCATGCGTGCCAGGCAGACGTAGCGGCCGTGCAGGATCAGCCAGTGGTGCGCGTCGTCCAGGTACTTGCGCGGCACGCGCTCCAGCAGCTTCAGCTCCACGGCCAGCGGGTTCTTGCCGGGCGCCAGGCCGGTGCGGTTGGATACGCGGAACACGTGCGTGTCGACCGCCATCGTCGGCTCGCCGAACGCCACGTTGAGGATCACGTTGGCCGTCTTGCGGCCCACGCCGGGCAGCGCCTCGAGCGCCTCGCGCTCGCGCGGCACCTCGCCGCCGTGGCGTTCGATCAGGATGCGGCATGTCTCGAGCAGATGCCTGGTCTTGTTGCGGTACAGGCCGATCGTGCGCACGTGCGCCTCCACGCCCTCGGTGCCCAGCGCCAGCATGCGCTCGGGCGTGGGCGCCGCGACGAACAGCGTGCGCGTGGCCTTGTTGACGCCGGCGTCCGTGGCCTGCGCCGACAGCAGCACCGCCGTCAGCAGCTCGAACACGCTGGCGTAGTGCAGCTCGGAGGCGGGCGACGGGTTGGCCGCCTTCAGCGTGGCGAAGAAGGTCTCGATGTCTTGTTCGGTCATGGGCGCGGGCTCAGGCGGTCTTCGAACGGGCGTCGGCGAACCAGCGCCAGACGACGGGCTGCAATTGAACCATCAACACGCAGGCCAGGATCAGCGCGCAGCCCGCGATCCCCGTCGCGCCCATGCGGTCGCCCATGAACACGGCGCCGAACGCGGCGGTGAACACGGTCTCGGACGACAGCACGATGGCCGAGTCCGCCGGCCGCGTGTGGCGCTGCGCGACAACCTGCAGCGTGAAGCCGAGACCGACCGACAGCACGCCCGTGTACGCGATGGGCCACAGCGACTGCGCGAGGCCGTCCGCGCCCAGCGGCTCGGTGGCCAGGCCCAGCGCGAGCGCCAGCGCGCTGCACGCGACGAACTGCCCGCAGGCGACCAGCATCGCGCCGTGCAGCTTGTTGGCAGCGCGGCCGACCAGCATCACGTGCACCGACCAAGGCAGGGCGCTGCCGATGATCCACCAGTCGCCTGTGCGGAACGCCGACAGGCTGCCGCCGCCGGTCAGCAGCCACGATCCGACGACGCAGCCGGCGGCGGCGAGCCAGGTCGTCCAGTGCGGCGGCTGGCGCGACACGGCCCACGCCAGCAGCGGCACCAGCGGGATGTACAGCGCCGACAGGAAGCCGGTGTTGGTCACCGTGGTGGTGGCCATGCCCTTTTGCTGCATCGCGGCGCCGAGGAACAGCAGGGCGCCCAGGCCCGCGATGTGCGCCAGGTCGCGGCCGCGCGGCTGGCGCCGGCGTGCGCGCAGCATGTGCCACTCGCGCCAGGCCAGGGGTGCGACCACCGCCGCGCCGAGCGCGAAGCGCAGGCCCGTGAAGGTCGACGCGCCCAGATGGCGCGCCGCCACGGCCTGCGCCACGAAGGCCGAGGCCCAGACCAGCGAGACGAGCAGCAGCAAGAGGTTCGAGCGCGCGCGCGTGAGCGGCACGTGCGTCTGCGACGGCAGGACGACGTCGTCGAACGTCGAGGCCTCGGCCTGCACCGGCTGCGTCATCGCGGCCGGGCCTTCGCGCGCATCCGGGCGCGCGCGAGCGCGGCCGCGACGGCGGCGCGCTTCGGATCCTCGGCCGCGACCTGCGCTTCAGCCGCCGGCGCGAGCGCCTCGGCCGCGGCGCTCAGGCGCGCGTCGTGCTCGCGCGCGTCACGCGCGAGGCGCGCCTGCCTGCGCGCGTGGCGCTCGCGTGCGGCGTCGGCCTGCGCGGGCGACCAGGCGTCCCAGCCGGAGGCGCCGGCACTGGCTTGCTCCAGCGCGATGCAGTCCATCGGGCATACCGGCAGGCACAGCTCGCAGCCGGTGCAGTCGGCCTCGATCACGGCGTGCATGCGCTTGGGCGCGCCGATGATCGCGTCCACCGGGCAGGCCTGGATGCACAGCGTGCAGCCGATGCAGGTGGCTTCCTCGATGTAGACGACGCGGCGCGGCGCCTCGTCGCCGAACGCGGGGTCGAGCGGCAGTTCGGGCTGCCCGAGCTCGTGCGCGAGCCGGCGGATGCCCTCGGCGCCACCGGGCGGGCACTGGTTGAGCTTCGCCTCGCCAGCGGCCAGCGCGTCGGCGTACGAGCGGCAGTCGGGGTAGCCGCAGCGCGTGCACTGCGTCTGCGGCAGCAGGGCATCGAGGCGCTGCGCCAGCGAAAGCGACGCGACGCCTGCAGGAGGCGTCGCGGTCGGGCGGGAAGGCGGGACGGTGGGACTCACCGCCCGGATTATCCCCGGGCGGGCGCCGTCACCTTGACGGTCTTGCGCGACTTGGTCGGCGCCTTGGCGGCGGCCGACGTGGCCACGGCGCGCGCCTTCTTGGCGGCGGCCGTCGGCCGGGCCGCGCGGCTGCTGCGCTCCTGCTCGAAGCGCGCGATGAAGTCGCGCACGTGCGGATAGACGATGTCGCGCCAGCGGCGGCCCGAGAAGATGCCGTAGTGGCCCGCGCCCTCCACGTCGTAGTGGAACTGGCGCTCCTTGGGGATGCCCGTGCACAGGCCGTGCGCGGCGCGCGTCTGGCCGGCGCCGGAGATGTCGTCGAGCTCGCCCTCGATGGTCAGCAGGGCCGACGTGTGGATGTCCTGCGGCCGCACCAGGTGGCCGTCGACCTCCCAGGTGCCCTTGACCAGCGAGAAGTCCTGGAACACGGTCTTGATGGTGTCCAGGTAGTACTCGGCGGGCAGGTCCAGCACGGCGTTGTACTCGTCGTAGAACTTGCGGTGCGCCTCGGTGGAGTCGTCGTCGCCGCGCACCAGGTCGAGGAAGTAGTCGTAGTGCGCCGTGGCGTGGCGATCCGGGTTCATCGCGACGAAGCCGGTGTGCTGCAGGAAGCCCGGGTAGACCTGGCGCTGCGCGCCCGGGTAGTTCTGCGGCACGCGGTGGATGACGTTGTTCTCGAACCACTCGTAGCTGCGGTTCATCGCCAGGTTGTTCACCGCGGTGGGCGACTTGCGGGCGTCGATGGGGCCGCCCATCATCGTCAGGCTCAGCGGCGTGGGCTCGCCGGCGCTGGCCATCAGCGACACCGCCGCCAGCACCGGCACGGTGGGCTGGCACACGGAGATCACGTGCACGTCCGGGCCGATCAGGCGGATGAACTCCTGCACGTAGCGGATGTAGTCGTCCAGGTGGAACGGGCCTTCCTGGGTCGGCACCATGCGGGCGTCGGTCCAGTCGGTGATCCAGACCTTGTGATCCTGCAGCAGGCTGCGCACGGTGTCGCGCAGCAGCGTGGAATGGTGGCCCGACAGCGGCGCCACCACCAGCACCGACGGCTGGGCCTTCATGCTGTCGAGGGTGGCCGAATCGTCGCTGAAGCGCTTGAAGCGGATCAGGCGGCAGAACGGCTTGGACAGCGCGATCTGCTCCTGCACGGCGACGTCGACGCTCCCGCTGCGCACGCTCTTGATGTCGAACTCGGGCTTCTCGTAGTCCATGCCCAGCCGGTGCATCAGCTCGAAGCCGGCCGACAGCCGCTGGGCGCCGGGGATGTGCGTGAACGGCGACAGCGGATGCTTGTAGAGCTTGGCCGTGGCGGCGGCGAAATCGGCGAAGGGCGCCATCAGGGCGCGCTGGGCTTCGTAGAGTTGATAAAGCATGTCGCTCTCAGCCTTTCGGGCTCGGGTCGTGGCAACTCGACAGGAGTCAGGTTGCCGATTCTCTTCGATTCCTGAATGAAAGCTTGTCGCGTTCGTTCAAGGAATTAATTGCTGCGCCGCAGCATTCGTCGCAATACTACGCCGATTTGGCGTGGCGCGTGCAACTCTGCAATGTGCATGCCCATCGCTCGGACGCGGCGATGGGGCTTGTCACGATGATGCAACCTGCTGCGTTGCACCAATCGGGCGAACAGGGCCCGGAAGAGCACCCATCCGTGACGGTGTTGGCGTTGCTGTCGAGCTGCACCGGACTGACGTACCGCGTCGTCACGGGACAGGTGGCGGCGGCCGTCCATGAAAAAGGCCCCGGAGCGCACGCCCCGGGGCCTTCTTCATGGAGTGAGGGGTCGATCAGGCCGACACGGCCGCGATCGCCTTGGCCACGTAGGCCAGGTTGTGGTCGTTCAGGGCGGCCACGCAGATGCGGCCGGAGTCGACGCCGTAGACGCCGAACTCGGCGCGCAGGCGCTGCATCTGCGCCGCGGACAGGCCCGAGTAGCTGAACATGCCGTTCTGCTTGGTGATGTAGCCGAGGTCGCCCTTGACGCCGGCGCTCGTCAGGTGGTCGACGAGGGCGCCGCGCATGCGCTTGATGCGGTCGCGCATGCCCGCGAGCTCGCTTTCCCACTGCGCGCGCAGCGCCGGCGTGGTCAGCACGGTGGCGACGATCTGCGCGCCGTGCGTCGGCGGGTTCGAGTAGTTGGTGCGGATCACGATCTTGAGCTGCGACAGCACGCGGCCCGCCTCGTCCTTGCTCGAGCACACGACGCTCAGCGCGCCCACGCGCTCACCGTACAGCGAGAAGCTCTTGGAAAACGAGGTCGACACGAAGAAGTCCAGGCCGGCGGCCAGGAACTGGCGCACGGCGGCGCCGTCCTCCGCGATGCCGAAGCCGAAGCCCTGGTAGGCCATGTCGACGAAGGGCACCAGGCCGTGTTCACTGATCGTGGCGATGACCTTCGTCCACTGCTCGGCCGACAGGTCGACGCCGGTCGGGTTGTGGCAGCACGCGTGCAGCACGACGATGGTGCCGGCCGGCGACGACGCCAGCTTGGCGATCATCGCGTCGAAGGCGACGCCGCGCGTGGCCGCGTCGTAGTACGGGTACTGCTCGACCGCGAAGCCGGCGTTGGCGAACAGCGCGCGGTGGTTCTCCCAGCTCGGGTCGCTGATCAGCACCTTCGCGTCCGGGCGCAGGCGCTTGAGGAAATCGGCGCCCACCTTCAGGCCGCCGGTGCCGCCGAGCGCCTGGATCGTGGCCACGCGGCCTTGGGTGACGACGTCGGAGTCGGCACCGAACACCAGGCCCTGCACGGCCTTGTCGTACGCGGCGATGCCGTCGATGGGCAGGTAGCCGCGCGCCTTCTGCAGCTCGACCAGCTGCTTCTCGGCCGCGGACACGCAGGCCAGCAGCGGCAGCTTGCCGTTCTCGTCGGTGTACACGCCCACGCCGAGGTTGACCTTGGCCGGGTTGGTGTCGGCGTTGAACTGCTCGTTCAGGCCGAGGATGGGGTCACGCGGGGCGAGTTCGACGGAGGCAAACAGCGACATGGAGTCTGGTTCCTGGAATGGGCTTGAAAAGCCCGGAAGATGGCGGCAGATGGAGGGGTTGCGCGGGTGTCGGGAGTGTTGTCAGGCACGTTGCGCTACGCTGTCGGATTGGCCGTCGCCGGATCGCGACTGGACGCACCACCACCGGCAGCGTCTCGATTTTAGGCCAAGAGCCAGGGATAACCCGATGCCGATTGATTCTGACGTCATGCCCGAGCCGACCGCGGCCGATCTCTCGCACGCCGCGTCCGCGCCGCGCGTCGAGGGCGAGGCGCCGGAGGGCGAGTTCGTCTCCTTCCCCGATTCCCCGTTCCAGCTGTTCCAGCCGTACCCGCCCGCGGGCGACCAGCCCACCGCGATCGGGCAACTGTGCGAGGGCATATCCGACGGCCTGGCCTTCCAGACGCTGCTGGGCGTGACCGGCTCGGGCAAGACCTACACGATGGCCAACGTGATCGCGCGCATGGGCCGCCCGGCCATCGTGTTCGCGCCCAACAAGACGCTGGCCGCGCAGCTGTACAGCGAGTTTCGCGAGTTCTTCCCGAAGAACGCGGTCGAGTACTTCGTCAGCTACTACGACTACTACCAGCCCGAGGCCTACGTGCCGCAGCGCGACCTGTTCATCGAGAAGGACTCGTCGATCAACGAGCACATCGAGCAGATGCGGCTGTCGGCCACCAAGAGCGTGCTGGAGCGGCGCGACACCATCATCGTGGCGAGCGTGTCGGCCATCTACGGCATCGGCAAGCCCGAGGACTACACGCAGATGCGCTTCATCCTGCGCAACGGCGACAAGCTCGGGCAGCGCGACGTCATCGCGCAGCTGATCCGCATGCAGTACACGCGCAACGAGACGGAGTTCTCGCGCGGCACGTTCCGCGTGCGCGGCGACACGATCGACGTGTTCCCGGCCGAGCACTCGGAGCTCGCGGTGCGCATCGAGCTGTTCGACGACGAGGTCGAGTCGCTGCAGCTGCTGGATCCGCTGACGGGCCAGATCCGCCAGAAGGTGCCGCGCTTCACGATCTACCCGTCCAGCCACTACGTGACGCCGCGCGAGCGCATCGTCGCGGCCGTCGACACGATCAAGGAGGAGCTGCGCTGGCGCCTGGACGAGCTGGTCAGGAACAACAAGCTGGTGGAGGCGCAACGGCTGGAGCAGCGCACGCGCTTCGACCTCGAGATGCTGCAGGAGGTGGGCCACTGCAAGGGCATCGAGAACTACTCGCGCCACCTGTCGGGCGCCGCGCCGGGCGATCCGCCGCCCACGCTGGTGGACTACATGCCCAGGGACGCCATCATGTTCATCGACGAGAGCCACGTCATGATGGGCCAGATCGGTGCCATGTACAAAGGCGACCGCGGACGCAAGGAGAACCTGGTCGAGTACGGTTTCCGGCTGCCGTCGGCGCTCGACAACCGCCCGCTCAAGTTCGAGGAGTTCGAACGCAAGATGCGCCAGTGCGTGTTCGTCACCGCCACGCCCGCCGACTACGAGAAGAACCACGCCGGCCAGGTGGTCGAGCAGCTGGTGCGGCCCACGGGCCTGATCGACCCGATCGTGGAGGTGCGTCCTGCCAGCACGCAGGTCGACGACGTGCTGCAGGAGATCCGCGAGCGCACGTCCGCCGGCGACCGCGTGCTGATCACCACGCTCACCAAGAAGATGGCCGAGCAGCTGACCGACTACCTCACCGAGAACGGCGTCAAGGTGCGCTACCTGCACTCGGACATCGACACCGTGGAGCGCGTCGAGATCCTGCGCGACCTGCGCATCGGCACCTTCGACGTGCTGGTGGGCATCAACCTGCTGCGCGAGGGCCTGGACATCCCCGAGGTCTCGCTGGTGGCCATCCTCGACGCCGACAAGGAAGGCTTCCTGCGCGCCGAGCGCAGCCTGATCCAGACCATCGGCCGCGCGGCGCGCAACGTCAATGGCAAGGCCATCCTGTACGCCGACAGGATGACCGACTCGATGCGCCGCTCCATCGACGAGACCGAGCGCCGGCGCGCCAAGCAGATCGCCTTCAACACCGCCCAGGGCATCGTGCCGCGCGGCATCCGCAAGACGATCCGCGACCTGATCGACGGCGTCGCGGCCGAGCGCTCGGGCAAGGACGACCTGAAGTTCGCGCAGCAGGCCGCCGAGGTCGAGGCGATGAGCGAGAAGGACCTGGGCAAGCGCATCAAGCTGCTTGAAAAGCAGATGCTGGAGCACGCCAAGAACCTCGAGTTCGAGAAGGCGGCCCGCGTGCGCGACCAGCTGGCCTTGCTGCGCGAGCAGGCCTTCGGCGCTGCAGGGCACGACACGGCCGCCGCGCCCGCGGCTGCCGGCGCGCGCAAGGCCTGAGCGTGCGCGAACGACGTCTGAGCGCCATGGCCCCTGCGCCCGACAGGCTCCGCGTGCTGATGGTCTGCCTCGGCAACATCTGCCGTTCGCCGACCGCCGAGGCGATGCTGCGCAAGAAGGTGCACGAGGCCGGGCTGGACGATCGCATCGTGGTCGACTCGGCGGGCACCGCCGACTACCACGTCGACTCGCCGCCGGATCGCCGCGCCATCACGCACGGGGAACGCCGCGGCCTGGCGATGCGCGACCTGCGCGGACGCCAGGTGGAGCGCGCCGACTTCGACCGCTTCGACTGGATCCTGGCGATGGACGAGGACAACCTCGCCGACCTGAAGCGGATCCGGCCCGCCGGCTCGCGCGCCAAGGTCGCGCTGCTGATGTCGTTCGCGCCGGACGCCGGCGCGGGCGAGGTGCCCGACCCGTACCACGGCGGCGCCGACGGCTTCGAGCAAGTGCTCGACCTCGCCGCCGCGGCGGCCGACGGCTTCATCGCCTCCGTGCGTTCGATTTGAGTATTTTCGATCGCGAAGACCGCTTTTCGCAGCGTGGGTTTTCGGGCCGCTCTACCGGGCGTCAGCGGCAAAAGGCGCATGCTCTGCCGCGCTGCAACATTTGTGGCGCCCAAAGTCGACGGAATCGCTAGGCTTCTGGCATAATCGACTAAAACGCTCGGAATCAACCAAGGGTAATCACTCCTCTCCGACCTCCAGTCGCCCTCACGACGCGGACAGAAAGTGGCTTGCCCCAAACACCCCCAGGAGAGCACCCCATGCGTCTGACCACCAAAGGCCGATTCGCTGTCACGGCAATGATCGATCTGGCCCTCCGCTCCAGCAATGGTCCGGTCGCCCTCGCTGCCATCTCGCAGCGCCAGCAGATCTCGTTGTCGTACCTGGAACAGCTGTTTGGCAAGCTGCGCCGGCACGAGCTCGTCGAGAGCACGCGCGGCCCCGGCGGCGGCTACTCGCTCGGCCGCGGCGCCGAGTCGATCACCGTCGCCGACATCATCGTTGCCGTCGACGAGCCGATCGACGCCACCGGCTGCGCCGGCAAGGAAAACTGCATGGGCGACGACACGGGCCGCTGCATGACGCACGACCTGTGGGCCAGCCTGAACGTGAAGATGATCGAGTTCCTCGACTCGATCTCGCTCAAGAAGCTGGTGGACGAGCAGCTCGCCAAGGGCGTGTCCATCGAAGAGGTGCCGGTGCGCCGCGCGATCTCGTCGCAGCCGGTCGTCAAGCCGATCAAGGTCAACGCGCCGAACTCGGTGTTCGCGCTCGGCAACGCGTTCTCCAAGTAATCCTGTTCCTGCACTCATGACCCCGCATTTCCCGATCTACATGGACTACGGCGCGACGACGCCGGTCGACCCGCGCGTGGTCGATGCAATGATCCCGTGGCTGCGCGAGCACTTCGGCAACCCGTCCTCGCGCTCGCACGCGTGGGGCTGGGAGGCCGAGGAGGCCGTCGAGCGCGCGCGCGGCCAGGTCGCCGCGCTGATCGGGGCCGATCCGCGCGAGATCGTCTGGACGTCGGGCGCCACCGAGTCGAACAACCTGGCCATCAAGGGCGCGGCGAACTTCTACAGCACGCGCGGCAAGCACCTGATCACCGTCAAGACCGAGCACAAGGCCGTGCTCGACGTGATGCGCGACCTGGAGCGCCAGGGCTTCGAGTGCACCTACCTCGACGTCGAGCCGAACGGCCTGCTCGACATCGAGAAGTTCAAGGCGGCGATCCGTCCCGACACGATCCTGGCCTCGGTCATGTTCGTGAACAACGAGATCGGCGTGATCCAGGACATCCCGGCGATCGGCGCGATCTGCCGCGAGCGCGGCATCATCTTCCATGTCGACGCCGCGCAGGCCACCGGCAAGATCGACATCGACCTTGCCAAGCTGCCGGTCGACCTGATGAGCCTGGCCTCGCACAAGACCTACGGCCCCAAGGGCATCGGCGCGCTGTACGTGCGCCGCAAGCCGCGCGTGCGCCTCGAGGCGCAGATGCACGGCGGCGGCCACGAGCGCGGCATGCGCTCGGGCACGCTGCCCACGCACCAGTGCGTCGGCATGGGCGAGGCATTCCGGATCGCCAAGGAAGAGATGGGCGCGGAGCGCGAGCGCATCCACGCGCTGCAGCAGCGGCTCTACACGGGCCTGAAGGACATCGAGCAGGTGTTCGTCAACGGCGACCTGGAACGCCGCGTGCCGCACAACCTGAACCTGTCTTTCAACTACGTCGAGGGCGAGTCGCTGATCATGGGCGTCAAGGGCCTCGCGGTGTCGTCGGGCTCGGCCTGCACGTCCGCCAGCCTCGAGCCCAGCTACGTGCTGCGCGCGCTCGGCCGAAGCGACGAGCTGGCGCACTCGTCCCTGCGCATGACGATCGGCCGCTTCACCACCGAAGAGGAGATCGACTCCGCGGTGGCGATGCTCAAGGATACGGTCGCGCGCCTGCGCGAGCTGTCGCCGCTGTGGGACATGTACCGCGACGGCATCGACATCAACACGATCCAGTGGGCTGCCCACTGATCCCGGCACACACAACTACTCCTATTCGTTGAGGGCAACATGGCATACAGCGACAAGGTCATCGACCACTACGAGAACCCGCGCAACGTGGGTGCGTTCGACAAGGGCGACGATACCGTCGGCACCGGCATGGTCGGTGCGCCGGCGTGCGGCGACGTGATGAAGCTGCAGATCAAGGTCAACCCGGCCACGGGCCTGATCGAGGACGCGCGCTTCAAGACCTACGGCTGCGGCTCAGCCATCGCCTCGTCGTCGCTGGTCACCGAATGGGTCAAGGGCAAGTCGCTCGACGAGGCCATGGCCATCCGCAACACGCAGATCGCCGAGGAGCTCGCGCTGCCGCCGGTCAAGATTCACTGCTCGATCCTGGCGGAAGACGCGATCAAGGCGGCCGTCAGCGACTACAAGGCCCGCCACGGCGCCGAGGCGCCGGTCGCCGAGACCGCCTCGCTCAACGCCTGAGGCCGCGACGATGTCGGTGACCCTGACCGAACGCGCTGCCAAGCATGTCACGCGCTACATCACCAAGCGTGGTCGCGGCGTCGGCGTGCGGCTCGGCGTGAAGACGACGGGCTGCTCGGGCCTGGCCTACAAGCTCGAGTACGCCGACGACGTGGCGCCGGAGGACCTGGTGTTCGAAGGCCACGGCGTCAAGGTGCTGGTCGACCCGAAAAGCCTGCCCTACATCGACGGCACGGAGCTGGACTTCGTGCGCGAGGGCCTCAACGAGGGCTTCAAGTTCCACAACCCGCGCGAGAAGGACAAGTGCGGCTGCGGCGAGTCGTTCCGCGTCTGAGCTTGTTCCCCCTGGACGCCACGAAGGCGCGGCAGCTGTCGCGCCTTTTTGTTGGCGAGAACCGTTTCCCTTTCCCATGACCCTGGCCATCCGTCCCACGCCGCCCGAGCATCCGCAGGTGCAGGCGCTGATCGCCGAGCTCGATGCCTACCTGTCGTCGATCTACCCGCCGGAAGAGAACTACCTGCTGGACCTGTCCGGCCTGCAGCAGCCCGGCGTCACGTTCCTTGGCGCCTGGATGGGCGAGACGCTGGTGGGCTGCGGCGCCGTGCGCGCGATGCCCGGCGAGCCCGCCACCGACGGGCTGCCGTACGGCGAGATCAAGCGCATGTTCGTGTCGCCCGCGCAGCGTGGCGCGCGCATCGGCGCCCGCATCCTCGAGCAGCTGGAGGACGTGCTGAAGTCGCAAGGCATAGCCCTTGCGCTGATGGAGACGGGCGAGGAGCTCGCGGCCGCGGCGCGCATGTACCGCGCGGCGGGTTACGTCGAACGCAAGGAGTTCGGCGAGTACCCGGACAACGGCTCGTCGCTGTTCCTGGAGAAGCGATGGACGCCGGCCTGACGCTGAAAGCCAGCGACTTCGAGCTGTTCGGCCTGCCCGAACGCTTCGAGATCGACCTGGCCGCGCTCGACGCGAAGTGGAAGCAGCTGCAGGGCGCCGCGCACCCCGACCGCTTCGCCACGGAGACGGCCGCCGCGCAGCGCATCGCGATGCAGTGGGCCGTGCGCATCAACGAGGCCTATCGCCGGCTGAAGAACCCGCTGGCGCGCGCCGCGTACCTGTGCGCGCTGCATGGCGTCGACCTCGAGGCCGAGAGCAACACCGCGATGCCGCCGGCCTTCCTGATGCAGCAGATGGCGTGGCGCGACGCGCTGTCCGAGGCCGGCACGCTCGACGCCGTCGACGCGCTGGCCGACGAGGTCACCGCGTCGCGCGGCGCGACGCTCAAGTCGCTGCAGGCGCAGATCGACGGCGCCGCGACGGTGGACTGGCGCGCCGTCGCCGGCACCGTGCGCGGCCTGATGTTCGTCGACAAGTTCATGAGCGACATCGACCGCCGCGTCGACGCGCTGTCATAAGAAAAAGAAGTCCCCCAATGGCATTGCTCCAGATCTCCGAACCGGGCCAGGCGCCCGATCCGCACCAGCGCCGCATCGCGGTGGGCATCGACCTCGGCACCACGCACTCGCTGGTGGCCGCGGTGCGCCACGGCGTGGCCGAATGCCTGCCGGACGAGGACGGCCGCGTGATCCTGCCGTCGGCCGTGCGCTACACCGAGGGCGGCGGCCGCCAGATCGGCCGCGACGCGCTCGAGGCGCAGGCCGACGACGCCGAGAACACGATCGTGTCGGCCAAGCGCTTCATGGGCCGCGCACTGGCCGACGTCGCCGGCCACCAGCGCCTGCCGTACCGCTTCGTCGACCAGCCCGGCATGGTGGGCGTGGCGACGCGCGACGGCGTGAAGACGGCGGTGGAGGTGTCGGCCGAGATCCTCGCCACGCTGCGCTTCCGCGCCGAGGACACCTTCGACGACGACGTCTACGGCGCCGTCATCACCGTGCCGGCGTACTTCGACGACGCGCAGCGCCAGGCCACCAAGGATGCCGCGCAGCTGGCCGGCCTCAATGTGCTGCGCCTGATCAACGAGCCCACCGCCGCAGCGATCGCCTACGGGCTGGACCAGGGCGTCGAGGGCCTGTACGCGGTGTACGACCTGGGCGGCGGCACGTTCGACATCTCGCTGCTGCGCCTGGCGCGCGGCGTGTTCGAGGTGGTGGCCACCGGCGGCGACTCCGCGCTCGGCGGCGACGACTACGACCAGCGTTTCGCCAGCGCGCTGCTGCAGCGCGCGGGCCTGAAGCCGCTCGAGGCGCTGAGCCCGCGCGAGCGCCGCAACGTGCAGACGGCCGCGCGCCGCGCCAAGGAGGCGCTGAGCGAGGGCGCGACGACGTCCGTGTCGTTCGAGATCGACGGCCGGTCCCATGCGCTGGACGCCACGCGCGCGGAGTTCGAGGCGGCGACGTCCGAGCTCACCGCGACCACGCTGCGCCTGCTCAAGCGCGTGCTGCGCGATGCCAAGGTGAGCGCGGACGACGTGCAGGGCGTCGTGATGGTGGGCGGCTCCACGCGCATGCCCGTCGTGCGCGAGGCGATGGCCACGCTGTTCGGCCGTCCGCCGCTGACCAACCTGAACCCGGACGAGGTCGTGGCGCTCGGCGCCGCGATCCAGGCCAACGCGCTGGCCGGCAACGCCGCCTCGGGCGACATCCTGCTGCTGGACGTGACGCCGCTGTCGCTGGGCCTGGAGACGATGGGCGGGCTGGTGGAGCGCGTGATCGAGCGCAATTCCACCATCCCCACCGCCAAGGCGCAGGACTTCACCACCTTCAAGGACGGCCAGACCGCAATGGCCGTGCACGTGGTGCAGGGCGAGCGCGAACTGGTGTCCGAATGCCGCTCGCTGGCGCGCTTCGAGCTGCGCGGCATCCCGCCGATGGTGGCCGGCGCCGCGCGCATCCGCGTCACGTTCCAGGTGGACGCCGATGGCTTGCTGAGCGTCAGCGCCAAGGAGCTGACCTCGGGCGTCGAGGCCGCGATCGTCGTCAAGCCCAGCTACGGGCTGAGCGACGAGCAGGTGGCCGGCATGCTCAAGGAGGGCTTTGCCAGCGCCGAGGCCGACATGGCCGCGCGCAGCCTGCGCGAGGCCCAGGTCGAGGCCGAGCGCATGGTGCTGGCCACCGAATCGGCGCTGGCCGCCGACGGTGACCTGCTGGACGCCGCCGAGCGCGCGGCGATCGACGCGCTCGTCGCGCGCGTGCGCGCCGCCGCGCGTGACGCGGTCGAGCCGCGCGCGATCGAGGTCGCCGTCGAGTCCCTGGCCGAAGGCACCGAGGGCTTCGCCGCCGCGCGCATGAACCGCGGCATCCGCGACGCGCTCGCCGGCCGCAACGTCAACGAGATCTAGGAAGCCATGAGCGAATCGTGCACGCCCGCTCGTCGCGCCCAGAGCCGCCCGCTCTGCGTTGCAAATGCTCGCCGGGGAATCCACCCCGGCTGTGCTTTGCGCCTTGATCGAACGCCCCTGGACGCGCCGCCCGGGCGCGCCGGATCCACTCATAGCTTCCTGTCATGACCGTCATCAAGATCCTCCCGCACGCCGCGTTGTGCCCCGAAGGCAAGACGATCGAGGCGGCCCCCGGCACCTCCGTGTGCGAGGCGCTGCTGGAGAACGGCGTCGAGATCGAGCACGCGTGCGACATGAGCTGCGCCTGCACCACCTGCCACGTGATCGTGCGCGAGGGCTTCGACTCGCTCAACGAGGCCGAGGAATCCGAGGAGGACCTGCTGGATCGGGCCTGGGGCCTGACCGCGCAATCGCGGCTGTCGTGCCAGGCGATCGTGGCGGCGCAGGATCTCGTGATCGAGATTCCCAAGTACACGATCAACCACGCCCGCGAGAATCATTGAGGCGCCGGGCATCGCGCGTCGCCGAGTTGTCATACGGCGCCGTGTGACTACTGCGGAAATGAAAAAGCGGCCCGCAGGCCGCTCGTTCGCGAAGGGGTGGGGCTCAGCGCCAGTCGCGCACCATGCCGCGCACGGCCGCCACGGGCCACCACTGGTTCCAGCCGCCGGCCGACTGGCCGACCGCCTGCGGCATCGCGCGGGTCATCAGCATGCCGTCCTTCTCGAGCTTGGCGATCAGCTCCTCGACGTCGCGGGCGCTGGCGCCGCTGCTGCGGGCCAGGTCGCGCACGCTGACGAAGCGCTGGGACAACTCGCTCACGACGCGGCGCATCGTGGTCTTCTGGAATCGCGGAGGCAGCTCCGGCCAAGCAGTGAGTTTGTATTGCTTCATGATTCCCAACGAAGGTACGGCCATGTGGTTTGTATGTTTCGGATGACAATGCGATTGCCGTTCCGACGGGTGAGGCCGAATATCACCACGAGCGGAATTTAAACCGGGCATTTCCGTTTCCGGAAGCCAGCCCGACATTTGTTTGTAACGACTTGAGTCGACTAATTCACAGTTGCCCCGCCTGATGATCGTCCTCGGCATCGAATCCTCGTGCGACGAGACCGGCGTCGCCCTCGTCGAAACGAACGGCGGCGGCGTGCCGCGCCTGCGCTCGCAGGCGCTGCATTCGCAGATCCGCATGCACCAGGCCTACGGCGGCGTGGTGCCCGAACTGGCCTCGCGCGACCACGTGCGGCGCGTGCTGCCGCTGCTCGAGGCGGCGCTGGCCGACGCGTCGCTGACGCGCAGCGACATCGACGTCGTCGCCTTCACGCGTGGCCCCGGCCTGGCGGGTGCGCTGCTCGTGGGCGCGGGCGTCGCGTGCGCGCTCGCGGCCTCGATGGGCAAGCCCACGCTGGGCGTGCACCACCTCGAGGGCCACCTGATGTCGCCGTTCCTGTCGGCCGATCCGCCGCAGTTCCCGTTCGTGGCGCTGCTCGTGTCGGGCGGCCACACGCAGCTGATGCGCGTGGACGACGTCGGCCGCTACGAGATGCTGGGCGAGACGATCGACGACGCCGCCGGCGAGGCCTTCGACAAGTCGGCCAAGCTGCTGGGCCTGGGCTACCCGGGCGGCCCGGCGCTGGCCGCGCTGGCCGCGCGCGGCGACCCGGAGGCCATCGCGCTGCCGCGCCCGCTGCTGCACAGCGGCAACCTCGATTTCTCGTTCGCGGGCCTGAAGACGGCCGTCGCGACCGCGCTGCGCAAGTTCGGCCCCGAGCCGACCGCGCAGCAGCGCGCCGACCTCGCCGCGAGCACGCAGGCTGCAATCGTCGAGGTGCTGGTCAAGAAGTCGCTGCGCGCGCTGCAGGAGACGCGCCTGTCGCGCCTGGTCGTGGCCGGCGGCGTCGGCGCCAACGCGCGGCTGCGCGAGCACTTGAACAGCGTCGCCGCGCGCCGCGGGCTGCGCGTGCACTACCCGGAGCTGGCGCTGTGCACCGACAACGGCGCGATGATCGCGCTGGCCGGCGCGCTGCGGCTGCAGCGCGACCCATCGCAGGCCAGGCCGGACTACGCATTCGACGTCAAGCCGCGCTGGCCGCTCGCGCAGGCCTGAGTCCAGGGCGGGGCGGGTCGGTCGACCTGTCGCGTTCCGACCGGGCGCGCAATCCGCAGGCGACGCACCGCTGGACAACCGGCTCCGCAATCCGACGTGACGCGCCCTCGCGCGCCGACGAAAAAAAGTCCTTCGCGCCCGGAAGCGGGAAGGACCCGGTGCGGCGCCCGAGGTTGGGGTGGCGCTGCAAGACCGGGCGGCTGGTGCTCGCCCGGCCTTCGAGGAACTTCAGTTGACGGTCAGCTGCGTCGTGGCCGGGCTGCGCTTGGCCAGCGTCAGCGTCAGCACGCCGCTCTCCAGCCTGGCCTGCGAGGACGCCTGGTCGATTTCCGACGGCAGCGTGAAGCTGCGGGCGAAGCTGGCGACGCTGCGTTCGCGCAGGATCACGCGATCGGCGGCCTTCGGGGCCTCGGCGCTCGTTTCCGCGGCGGCGGCATCGGCGGCGGGCGCGTCGGCCGGCGTCACGGTGCGTGCTTCGGCGACGATGCTCACGCGGCGGCCGTCGATCGACACCTTGACGTCCTCGCGGGTGACGCCCGGCACGTCCAGCGTGACGACGTAGCCGCTGTCGGACTCGCTGACGTCGACCGCGGGGCGGCGCACGGGGGCCGAGTCGGCGACGGGCTGCGAGAAGATGTGGCCGAAGGCGTCGTCGAACAGGCTGTCGAAATGACGGGCACGGACGGCGGCGCGGCGGGAGACGGGGACGATGAACATGAGGAACTCCTGGAAAGGGTTGTGGTTCGTGGACGTCCTGTTCGTCGCCGGATGGCGCGAGTCAGCGTCGCATGACCCCTCACTTGGAATCGCCCGAAACCATTTCAAGAGACGATATTTTTCGCGCGCCGCCATTGAAATTCGCCGCGCCGCACCGACGATTCGCGCCCGGAGCGGGCCTGGGCGGGCAGGGCAGCGCGACGGCGCCGCCGCGGCGCCTGTCGAGCACCCCGCTGGCCCGGGAGTGGCACGGGCAGGCGCGATCGTCTATAATCCTCGGCTTGTCCTGATTCCGCTGTCGCGGGCCGGGGCAGATCCAGCACGCCCCGGGTCGGTTTCACTCGGGTGCGCAAGTCGTCAAGGAAACCGAGCAGGCCCCGCCGCCCCATGCGGACGCGGTGCGGCTGCAAGCCCCAGGGTGCGCGCTGCCGGTTTCCAGTTCTACACAAAGGAAATCCGCAATGACCGACATCAACAAGGCAGAAATCGTTGCCGCCCACGCCCGTGGCACCGGTGACACCGGCTCCCCGGAGGTCCAGGTCGCCCTGCTGACCGCCCGCATCAACGCGCTGACCCCGCACTTCAAGCAGCACGCCAAGGACCACCATGGTCGCCGCGGCCTGCTGAAGATGGTCAACTCGCGCAAGAGCCTGCTGGCCTACCTGAAGAAGACGGACGCCAACCGGTACCTGGCCCTGATCGGCAAGCTCGGCCTGCGCAAGTAAGGCGCTGACGATTTGAAAAGAGCCTGTCTGGAATCCTCCAGGTCAGGCTCTTTTGCCTTTGGAGTTCGCACCGTTGCCTTGCCGGCCGATGTGTCATTCCACCGAAGTTCCAATCGCGAATCTCGCTGGAATGGCATCGCGCCAATGAACGGTCGCCTCCCGTCTCCCGCGCCACGACACGGCGCACCATAAACATCGGAGAGAAAACAACATGAGCATGTTCAACAAGGTCACCAAGACGTTCCAGTGGGGCCAGCACACCGTTCGCCTCGAGACGGGCGAGATCGCCCGCCAGTCCACCGGCGCCGTCGTCGTCGACATCGAAGGCACCGTGGTGCTCGCCACCGTCGTGGCCAAGCGCGAGGCCAAGCCGGGCCAGGACTTCTTCCCCCTGACCGTCGACTACATCGAGAAGACCTACGCCGCCGGCAAGATCCCCGGCAGCTTCTTCAAGCGCGAAGGCCGCCCGAGCGAGCACGAGACGCTGACCTCGCGCCTGATCGACCGCCCGATCCGCCCGCTGTTCCCGGAAGGCTTCTTCAACGAAGTGCAGGTCGTCATCCACGTGATGTCGCTGAACCCGGAAGTCGACGCGGACATCGCCGCGATGATCGGCTCGTCGGCCGCGCTGGCGATCTCGGGCATCCCGTTCGCCGGCCCGATCGGCGCCGCGCGCGTAGGCTACATCAACGGCGAGTACGTGCTGAACCCGGGCAAGACCCAGCGCACCGAATCGAAGATGGACCTGGTCGTCGCCGGCACCGAAGCCGCCGTGCTGATGGTCGAGTCCGAGGCCGACCAGCTGCCCGAAGATGTCATGCTGGGCGCCGTGGTGTTCGGCCACGACCAGGGCAAGACCGCCATCAACGCGATCCACGAACTCGTGCGCGACGCCGGCAAGCCGCTGTGGCTCGAGTCGGGCGAATGGAAGCAGCCGGCCAAGGACGAGGCGCTGATCGCGCGCGTCACCGAGCTGGCCCAGGCCAAGATCGAGGCCGCGTACCAGATCCGCAGCAAGCAGGCCCGCACGCAGGCCCTGCGCACGGCCACGGCCGAAGTGCAGGCCGCGCTGGCCGAAGGCGAGACCAAGGTCGACGCCGTCAAGGTCGACGCGCTGCTGTTCGACATCGAGGCGAAGATCGTCCGCGGCCAGATCCTGGCCGGCGAGCCGCGCATCGACGGCCGAGACACCCGCACGGTGCGTGCCATCGAGATCCGCGCCGGCGTGCTGCCGCGCGCCCACGGCTCGGCCATCTTCACGCGCGGCGAGACGCAGGCCGTCGTCGCCACCACGCTCGGCACCGAGCGCGACGCGCAGACCATCGACGCGCTGTCGGGCGAGTACTCCGAGCGCTTCATGCTCCACTACAACATGCCCCCGTTCGCCACCGGCGAGACGGGCCGCGTGGGTTCGCCCAAGCGCCGCGAGATCGGCCACGGCCGCCTGGCCAAGCGCGCGCTCGTCGCGGTGCTGCCGGCCAAGGAAGAGTTCCCGTACTCGGTGCGCGTCGTCTCGGAGATCACCGAGTCGAACGGCTCGTCGTCGATGGCCTCGGTGTGCGGCGGCTGCCTGTCGCTGATGGACGCCGGCGTGCCGCTGAAGGCGCACGTGGCCGGCATCGCCATGGGCCTGATCAAGGAAGGCTCGCGCTTCGCCGTGCTGACCGACATCCTGGGTGACGAGGATCACCTCGGCGACATGGACTTCAAGGTGGCCGGCACCACGCAGGGCATCACCGCGCTGCAGATGGACATCAAGATCCAGGGCATCACCAAGGAAATCATGCAGGTCGCGCTGGCGCAGGCCAAGGAAGCGCGCCTGCACATCCTGGGCAAGATGGTCGAGTCCGTCGCCGGCGCCAACGCCGAGGTGTCGCAGTTCGCGCCGCGCCTGTACGTGATGAAGATCAACCCCGAGAAGATCCGCGACGTGATCGGCAAGGGCGGCGCCACCATCCGCGCGCTGACCGAAGAGACCGGCACGCAGATCGACATCGCCGAGGACGGCACGATCACCATCGCGTCGACCGACGCCGATCGCGCGGCGCAGGCCAAGAAGCGCATCGAGGAGATCACCGCGGAAGTCGAAGTGGGCAAGATCTACGAAGGCCCGATCACCAAGATCCTGGACTTCGGCGCGCTGGTCAACCTGCTCCCGGGCAAGGACGGCCTGCTGCACATCAGCCAGATCGCGCACGAGCGCGTCGAGAAGGTCACCGACTACCTCAAGGAAGGCCAGATCGTGAAGGTCAAGGTGCTCGAGACCGACGAGAAGGGCCGCGTCAAGCTGTCGATGAAGGCGCTGCTGGATCGCGAGCCGCAAGGCGATCGCGACGCGCAGTAAGCGCACAGCGGGCCTGCGCCTCCTCGTGAGCCACGACGCCAACGCGCCGACGATGCGCGCCATCGAGATCGCCGGATACGGCGGTCCCGAGGTGCTGCGTGCCGTCGCGCGCGCGCGGCCGGTCGCGCGCGCGGACGAGGCGCTGATCCGCGTGACGGCGTCGGGCGTCAACCGCCCCGACGTGCTGCAGCGCAAGGGGCACTACCCGGTGCCTCCGGGCGCGTCCGACATCCCCGGTCTCGAGATCGCCGGTGTCATCGACGGCGGCGACGCCGCGGCGCTGGCGGCCGGCGGCTTCAAGGTGGGCGACCGCGTCTGCGCGCTGGTGGCCGGCGGCGGCTACGCCGAGTACTGCACGGCGCCTGTCGGCCAGATGCTGCCGGTGCCCACGGGCTTCAGCGACATCGAGGCCGCCGCGCTGCCGGAGAACTTCTTCACCGTGTGGTCGAACGTGTTCGACCGCGGCCGTCTCGCCGCCGGGCAATGGCTGCTGGTGCAGGGCGGCTCCAGCGGGATCGGCGTCACGGCCATCCAGCTGGGCAAGGCCTTCGGCGCCAAGGTGATCGCCACTGCCGGCTCCGCCGACAAGTGCGCCCGCTGCTTGGAGCTCGGCGCCGAGCACGCGATCAACTACCGCGCCGAGGACTTCGCCGCGCGAGCGCTGGAGATCACGGGCGGCAAGGGCGTCGACGTGGTGCTGGACATGGTGGCCGGAGACTACGTGGCGCGCGAGATCGAGTGCCTCGCGGAAGACGGCCGCATCGTGCTGATCGCGGTGCAGGGCGGCACGAAGTCGCAGATGGACGCGGGCCTGCTGATGCGCAAGCGCCTGACGATCACCGGCTCGACGCTGCGTCCGCGCCCGGTCGCGTTCAAGGCCGCGATCGCGGCCGCGCTGCGCGAGAAGGTGTGGCCGCTCCTCGAGTCGCGCCAGGTGCAGCCGGTCATCCAGGAGGTCTTCTCCGCGGAGCAGGCGTCGCGCGCCCATGCCGCGATGGAAGAGGGCAGCCACGTGGGCAAGCTGATGCTGTCCTGGGTCTGAACATCCAACCGAGAAGAACGAACAACATGCGCAGGAAACTCGTCGTCGGCAACTGGAAGATGCACGGCTCGCACACGGCCAACGCGGAGCTGCTCTCGGGCATCCTCGGCGCGCGCCCGTTCGCGTGCGACGTGGGCGTGTGCGTGCCGTTCCCGTACCTCAGCGAGGTGGCGGTGGCGCTGGCGGGCAGCGACGTGCGCTGGGGCGCGCAGGACTGCTCGCAGCACGACAAGGGCGCGTACACGGGCGAGGTCTCGGCCGCGATGCTGGCCGAGTTCGGCTGCCGCTACGCGATCGTCGGCCACTCCGAGCGCCGCGCGATGCACGTCGAGTCCGACCTGCTCGTCGCCGAGAAGGCCAAGGCCGTGCTCGCGCGCGGCCTGACGCCCATCGTGTGCGTGGGCGAGACGCTGGGCCAGCGCGAGCAGGGCACCGCGGCCGACACCGTCAAGCGCCAGCTGTCGGCCGTCATCCACGCGCTCGGCCACTGCGCCGGCGAGATGGTGGTGGCCTACGAACCCGTGTGGGCGATCGGCACCGGCGTCGTCGCCACGCCGGACCAGGCGCAGGAGATGCACGCGCTGATCCGTGCCCAGCTGCGCGCCGCCACGCCGCACGCCGACGCGATGAAGCTGCTGTATGGCGGCAGCATGAAGCCCGAGAACGCCGCGCAACTGCTGGCGCAGGAAGACATCGACGGCGGACTGATCGGCGGCGCCGCGCTCAAGGCCCCCGACTTCGTCGCCATCTGCCGCGCCGCCGGCTGAATCCCGTATCCGAACAAAATTTCCCTGGAGCTCCAAAGCAAATGTCTGTCTGGTCCAACTTCCTCTTCATCCTGCAGGTCCTGTCGGCGATGGCCATGATCGGCCTCGTGCTGATCCAGCACGGCAAGGGCGCCGACATGGGTGCCTCGTTCGGCAGCGGTGCGTCGGGCAGCCTGTTCGGCGCCACCGGCAGCGCGAACTTCCTGTCGCGCTCCACCGCGATCTGCGCGACCGTCTTCTTCGCGACCACGCTGGGCATGTCGGTGCTGTCCACCGGCCGCGGCACGACGGGCGGCGCGGAGATCAACCGCCTGGACACCGCCGCCACGCCGGCCGTCTTCGCCAGCGCGCCGGTCGTGGCCGCTTCCGGTGCCGCTTCGACGGCCGCGTCGGCTGCCGTCGTGGTGCCTGCATCGGCCCCCTCGGGCGTCCAGGGCGTGCCGACGCGTTGATGCGACGATGAGTCGAATTTTCTGTAGCGGATATCGGTTATCGATGATTTTTTCGCTATAGAATGTGAGGCTGTTCGGTGAGCAACAATCCTCACGCAAAACCGAGCAGAACGAGTGGCCTCTGGGTCATTCAGGCCGACGTGGTGAAATTGGTAGACACGCTATCTTGAGGGGGTAGTGGCGAAAGCTGTGCGAGTTCGAGTCTCGCCGTCGGCACCAGATTTTTGAACATCGGATTGGTCGCGACTCCCCTCCAGTGAGCGCCGCGGCCGACGCGCCCTGCGTCAATCACCTGACTGGACGGCGAAACGTGCGGGCGCACTCGGGATCAGCAAGCTGTGATCTGTCGAGGCGCTCTTTTTTCTGTCCTCGGACAAGACGACGCAGCCGGAAAACGACACGACTCTAGCCATGGACCTGACCGCCTACCTCCCCGTCATCCTGTTCATCCTGGTCGGGGTGGGCATCGGCGTCGCGCCGCAGCTGCTCGGCTACCTCCTCGGCCCCAAGCGGCCCGACGCGCAGAAGAACTCTCCGTACGAATGCGGATTCGAGGCCTTCGAAGACGCGCGAATGAAGTTCGACGTTCGCTACTACCTCGTGGCGATCCTGTTCATCCTGTTCGATCTCGAGATCGCATTCCTGTTCCCGTGGGCCGTCGCGTTGAAGGACATCGGCCATACCGGCTTCTGGGCAATGATGATCTTCCTGGCGATCCTCGTCGTCGGTTTCATCTACGAATGGAAAAAGGGCGCGCTGGACTGGGAGTGATCCTAAGCACCGGAGCGACAGCTATGGCAAAAGGAAATGAAGGCCTCCTGAAGGAAGGGTTCGTCACCACCTCGGTGGACGTTCTCGTCAACTGGTCCAAGACCGGTTCGTTGTGGCCGATGACCTTCGGCCTCGCGTGCTGCGCGGTCGAGATGATGCACGCGGGGGCCGCCCGCTACGACATCGACCGCTTCGGCATGCTGTTCCGTCCCAGCCCGCGCCAGAGCGACCTGATGATCGTCGCCGGCACGCTGTGCAACAAGATGGCGCCGGCGCTGCGCAAGGTCTACGACCAGATGGCCGAGCCGCGCTGGGTGCTCTCGATGGGCTCCTGCGCCAACGGCGGCGGCTACTACCACTACAGCTACTCCGTGGTGCGCGGCTGCGACCGCATCGTGCCGGTGGATGTCTACGTGCCGGGCTGCCCGCCGACGGCCGAGGCCCTGCTGTACGGCATCCTGCAGCTGCAGGCCAAGATCCGCCGCGAGAACACCATCGCGAGAGCATGACAGCCCCCACGCTCCCGCTGGTCGTCGCCCCCCGAGGGGGCGCTCGGATCGGCTCGGGTGCGACCCTCGCTCCCCGAGAGCTCGGCTAAAGACAACACCGCCACTCGCCCACCCAGCGGACAGCTCGGAACAACGCCAACATGACCCAACGCCTCGACGCCCTGCAGGCCGCCCTCGAAGCCGCCCTCGGTGCCCGGATCACCCACCTCAAGCGTGAACGCGGCGAGATCACGATCACCGTGTCCGCGGCCGACTCCGTCGCGGTGGCCACGCAGCTGCGCGACGACAAGTCGCTCGGCTTCGAGCAGCTGATCGACCTGTGCGGCGTCGACTACTCCTCGTACAAGGACATGCCCTGGGACGGCCCGCGCTTCTGCGTCGTCACGCACCTGCTGTCCCTGGCCAACAACTGGCGCGTGCGCCTGAAGGTGTTCGCGCCGGACGACGACCTGCCCGTGGTGCCGTCGCTCACGCCGACGTGGAACGCCGGCAACTGGTTCGAGCGCGAGGCGTTCGACATGTACGGGATCATCTTCGAAGGCCACGACGACCTGCGCCGCATCCTGACCGACTACGGCTTCATCGGCCACCCGATGCGCAAGGACTTCCCGGTCACCGGCCACGTCGAGATGCGCTACGACGTCGATGCGCGCCGCGTGGTCTACCAGCCCGTCACCATCGAGCCGCGCGAGATCACGCCGCGCGTCATCCGAGAAGACAACTACGGCGGCTTGCGCTGATGCGCGCCGCCGCTCGCCACGTTTTCCCGCGCGCCATCTGACCGGACAGCACTGCAATGGCTGAAATCAAGAACTACACGCTCAACTTCGGGCCCCAGCACCCGTCCGCGCACGGCGTGCTCCGCCTCGTGCTGGAGCTGGATGGCGAAGTCATCCAGCGCGCCGACCCGCACATCGGCCTGCTGCACCGCGCCACCGAGAAGCTGGCCGAGTCCAAGACCTACATCCAGTCGCTGCCCTACATGGACCGACTCGACTACGTGTCGATGATGTCCAACGAGCACGCGTACTGCCTGGCCATCGAGCGCCTGCTGGGCATCGACGTGCCCGAGCGCGCGCAGTACATCCGCGTGATGTTCGCGGAGATCACGCGCCTGCTGAACCACCTGATGTGGCTGGGCGCGCACGCGCTCGACTGCGGTGCGATGAACGTGCTGCTGTACGCGTTCCGCGAGCGCGAGGACATGTTCGACATGTACGAGGCGGTGTCGGGCGCGCGCATGCACGCGGCGTACTTCCGTCCGGGCGGCGTCTACCGCGACCTGCCCGACACGATGCCCAAGTACAAGGCGTCCCGCATCCACAACGCCAAGGCGATTGCTCGGATGAACGAGAACCGCCAGGGCTCGCTGCTCGATTTCATCGACGACTTCTGCCGCAAGTTCCCGGGCCGCGTCGACGAGTACGAGACGCTGCTGACCGAGAACCGCATCTGGAAGCAGCGCACCGTGGGCATCGGCGTCGTCTCGCCCGAGCGCGCGCGCAACCTCGGCTTCTCCGGCCCCATGCTGCGCGGCTCGGGCATCGAGTGGGACCTGCGCAAGAAGCAGCCGTACGACGTCTACGCCAAGATGGACTTCGACGTGCCCGTGGGCGTCAACGGCGACGTCTACGACCGCTACCTGGTGCGCGTGCAGGAAATGCGCGAGGCCAACAAGATCATCATGCAGTGCGCCAAGTGGCTGCGCGCGAACCCGGGTCCGGTCATCACGACCAACCACAAGGTCGCGCCGCCCACCCGCACCGAGATGAAGTCCAACATGGAAGAGCTGATCCACCACTTCAAGCTCTTCACCGAAGGCTTCCACGTGCCCGAAGGCGAGGCGTATGCCGCCGTCGAGCACCCGAAGGGCGAGTTCGGCATCTACCTGGTGAGCGACGGCGCCAACAAGCCGTACCGCCTGAAGATCCGCGCGCCCGGCTTCTCCCACCTGGCCGCGATGGACGAGATGTCGCGCGGCCACATGATCGCCGACGCCGTCGCCGTCATCGGCACCATGGACATCGTGTTTGGCGAGATCGATCGATGAATCAAACCACCACCGACCACGTGCCGTTCTCGGCCGAGACCCAGGCGCAGTTCGCGCGCGAAGTCGCCAAGTTTCCGGCCGCCCACGCGCAGTCGGCCGTGATGGCCTGCCTGAGCATCATCCAGAACGAGCGCGGCTGGGTGTCGCGCGCCGCCGAAGACGAGCTCGCCGCCTACCTGGGCATGGCGCCCATCGCCGTCTACGAGGTCACGACGTTCTACAACATGTACAACCAGCAGCCGGTTGGCAAGTTCAAGATCAACGTCTGCACCAACCTGCCGTGCCAACTGCGCGACGGCCAGGCCGCGCTCGCGCACATCTGCAAGAAGCTCGACGTCGCCGTCGGCGGCACGACGGCCGACGGCCAGTTCACCGTGCAGCAGAGCGAATGCCTCGGCGCATGCGCCGACTCGCCGGTGATGCTGATCAACGACCGCGAAATGATCAGCTTCATGAGCAACGACCGGATCGACGATCTGCTCGCGACGCTCGCGCAGGCCAAGTGAGAGGCTGAGAGAACCCCATGGTCGATCTTTCCCGATTCAAGTCGCAGGGCGTCGAGACCGCCTTCCACAGCCGCCACCTCCATCCGCAGATCATGGCGGACCTGGACGGCAAGAACTGGCGCCTGAAAGACTACGAGGCGCGCGGCGGCTACCAGGCGCTGCGCAAGATCCTGGCCGGCGGCGATGCCGGCATGACGCCCGACCAGGTCGTGGCCGAAGTCAAGACGTCGGGCCTGCGCGGCCGCGGCGGCGCGGGCTTCCCCACCGGCCTGAAGTGGAGCTTCATGCCGCGCCAGTTCCCGGGCCAGAAGTACCTCGTCTGCAATTCCGACGAAGGCGAGCCGGGCACGTGCAAGGACCGCGACATCCTCGCGTTCAACCCGCACATCGTCATCGAGGGCATGATCATCGCGGCCTACGCGATGGGCATCTCGGTGGGCTACAACTACATCCACGGCGAGATCTTCGAGATCTACCAGCGCTTCGAGGAAGCCCTGGAAGAGGCGCGCGCCGCGGGCTACCTCGGCGACAAGATCCTCGGCTCGAACTACAGCTTCCAGCTGCACGGCTTCCACGGCTTCGGCGCCTACATCTGCGGCGAGGAGACGGCGCTGCTGGAATCGCTCGAAGGCAAGAAGGGCCAGCCGCGCTTCAAGCCGCCGTTCCCGGCGAGTTTCGGCATCTACGGCAAGCCCACCACGATCAACAACACCGAGACCTTCGCGGCGGTGCCCTGGATCATCCGCAACGGCGGCCAGGCCTACCTCGAGTGCGGCAAGCCCAACAACGGCGGCACGAAGATCTTCTCGGTGGTCGGCGACGTCAACAAGCCGGGCAACTACGAGGTCCCGATGGGCACGCCGTTCTCGACGCTGCTCGAGCTCGCCGGCGGCGTTCGCACCGGCCGCAAGCTCAAGGCCGTGATCCCCGGCGGCTCGTCGGCGCCGGTGCTGCCCGCGTCGATCATGATGGAGCTGACGATGGACTACGACTCCATCGCCAAGGCCGGCTCCATGCTGGGCTCGGGCGCCGTCATCGTGATGGACGACTCGCGCTGCATGGTCGAGAGCCTGCTGCGCCTGTCGTACTTCTACCAGCACGAGTCCTGCGGCCAGTGCACGCCGTGCCGCGAAGGCACCGGCTGGCTGTGGCGCATGGTCGACCGCATCGAGCACGGCCACGGCCGCATGGAAGACATCGACCTGCTGAACTCGGTGGCCGACAACATCCAGGGCCGCACGATCTGCGCGCTGGGCGACGCGGCCGCGATGCCCGTGCGCGCCATGATCAAGCACTTCCGCAGCGAGTTCGTGCACCACATCGAACACAAGACCTGCCAGGTCCCGGCAGCGGTCTGATCGGGACGAGACGACACCCATGATTGAAATCGAACTCGACGGCAAGAAGGTCTCGGTGCCCCCGGGCAGCATGGTGATGCATGCGGCCGATGCGGCCGACACCTACATCCCGCACTTCTGCTACCACAAGAAGCTCTCGATCGCCGCCAACTGCCGCATGTGCCTGGTGGACATCGAGAAGGCTCCGAAGCCGATGCCGGCCTGCGCGACCCCGGTCACGCAAGGCATGATCGTGCGCACGAAGAGCGACAAGGCCATCAAGGCTCAGCAGAGCGTGATGGAGTTCCTGCTGATCAACCACCCGCTGGACTGCCCGATCTGCGACCAGGGCGGCGAGTGCCAGCTGCAGGACCTGGCCGTCGGCTACGGCGGCTCGGCCTCGCGCTACACGGAAGAAAAGCGCGTCGTCTTCCACAAGCCCGCCGGTCCGCTGATCTCGATGGAAGAGATGAGCCGCTGCATCCACTGCACGCGCTGCGTGCGCTTCGGCCAGGAGGTGGCCGGGCAGATGGAGCTGGGCATGGCCCATCGCGGCGAGCACTCCGAGATCCAGACCTTCGTCGGCCGCTCGATCGACTCCGAGCTCTCGGGCAACATGATCGACGTCTGCCCGGTCGGCGCGATCACGTCCAAGCCGTTCCGCTACCAGGCGCGAACGTGGGAACTCTCGCGCCGCCGCAGCGTGAGCCCCCACGATTCCGTGGGCGCGAACCTGGTCGTCCAGGTCAAGAACAACCAGGTGCTGCGCGTCGTCCCGTACGAGAACGAGGACGTCAACGAGTGCTGGATCGCCGACCGCGACCGCTTCTCGTACGAAGCCCTGAACTCTGACGCCCGCCTCACCGCCCCGATGATCAAGCAGGGCGGCCAGTGGCAGACGGTGGACTGGCCCACCGCGCTGAACTACGTCGTCGACGGCGTCAAGCGCGTGAAGGCCGAGTTCGGCGTCGCCGGCATCGGCGCGCTGGGCCACGCCGGCTCCACGGTGGAAGAGCTGCACCTGCTGGCCAAGCTCGTGCGCGCCCTCGGCAGCGAGAGCGTCGACCACCGCACCCGTCATGCCGACTTCACCCACACCGGCGGCGTGCGCTGGCTGGGCACGACGCTGGCGTCGCTGTCCAAGGTCGATCGCGCGCTCGTCGTGGGCTCGTTCCTGCGCAAGGATCACCCGCTGATCGCGCAACGCCTGCGCCAGGCCGTGCGCTCCGGCGCCGAGGTGCACAGCGTCAACGCGCTGGCCGACGACTGGCTGATGTCCGTCGCCACGCAGCTGACTGTCGCCCCGAGCGGCTGGGTCAAGGCGCTGGCCGACATCGCCCACTGCGTCGCCAAGGCGCAGGGCAGCACCGCGCCGTTCGCCGGCGAGTGCACGCCGCAGGCTGAAGCCATCGCCGCCTCGCTTCTGAACGGCTCGTCCAAGGCCGTGCTGCTGGGCAACGCCGCCGTGCAGCACCCGCAAGCCACCACGCTGCTCGCGCTGGCCGGCTGGATCGCCAAGGCGGCCGGCGCGACCGTCGGCGTCATCGGCGAAGCCGGCAACTCGGTCGGCGCGCAACTGGTCAATGCGCTGCCGGGTGCCGGCGGCCTGAATGCCGGCCAGATGCTGTCGCAGCCGATGAAGGCGCTGTTCCTGCTGGGCGTCGAGCCCGAGCTGGACGCCGCCGACGCCGCCGCCGCGCGCGCCGCCCTCGGCGGCTCGGGCCTGGTGGTCGCGCTGACCCCGTTCCGCAACGCCGCCGCCGACGTCGCCGACGTGCTGTTGCCGGTCTCGCCGTTCACCGAGACCGCCGGCACCTTCGTCAACGCCGAGGGCCGCGTGCAGTCGTTCCAGGGCGTCGCCCGTCCGCTGGGCGAGACGCGCCCCGCGTGGAAGGTGCTGCGCGTGCTGGGCGACATGCTGGGCCTGCCGGGCTTCGCCCAGCAGTCCGCCGACGAGGTGCTGGCCGAGGCGCTGGGCGACCTGAACCTCACGCCGCTGGCCGCGCGCCTGAACAACGACGCCGCGCTGCCCGCCGCGCTGCCCACCGAGGCCACGACCGGCTTCGAGCGCATCGCCGACGTGCCGATCTATGCGACCGACAGCCTGGTCCGCCGCGCGCTGTCGCTGCAGCTGACCGCCGACGCCCGCGCGCCGCAGGTGTCGCTGCCGGCCAAGCTGTGGGCCGACCTCGGCCTGGCCGCCGGCGACAAGGTGAGCGTGAGCCAGGGCGGGGCGCAAGCCGTGCTCGCGGCCCGTCTCGACAAGACGCTGGCCCCGACGGCCGTGCGCGTGCCCGCGGGCCACGTGCTGACCGCCGGCCTGGGCGCATCGTTCGGCGCCATCTCGGTGGCCAAGGCCTGATCCGGAGCGAAGAAAACCAATGATCGATTCCATCAATCAATGGGGCTTCGCCCACCTGGGCGGCATCGCGTGGCCCATTGTCTGGGCGCTGGTCCGCATCATCGTCACGATCCTGCCGCTGCTGGGCCTGGTCGCCTACCTGACGCTGTGGGAGCGCAAGGCGATCGCCTGGTCGCAGATCCGCCCGGGCCCGAACCGCGTCGGTCCGCTGGGCCTGCTCACGCCGATCGCCGACGCCGTCAAGCTGATCTTCAAGGAGATCATCCGCCCGACGGCCGCCAACAAGAAGCTGTTCTTCATCGCCCCGGTGATGACGATCATGCCGGCGCTGGCCGCGTGGGCCGTGGTGCCGTTCGATCCGGGCGTCGTGCTCGCCGACGTCAACGCCGGCCTGCTGTTCATCATGGCCATCACCTCGCTCGAGGTCTACGGCGTGATCGTGGCCGGCTGGGCGTCGAACTCGAAGTACGCGTTCCTGGGCGCGCTGCGCGCCTCGGCGCAGATGGTCAGCTACGAGATCGCGATGGGCTTCTGCCTGGTCGTGGTGCTGATGGTCTCGGGCACCATGAACATGGGCGAGATCGTGACAGGGCAGGGCAAGGGCATGTTCGCGGCGCATGGCTGGAACTTCCTGTCCTGGAACTGGCTGCCGCTGCTGCCGATCTTCTTTGTCTACTTCATCTCGGGCCTGGCGGAGACCAACCGCGCCCCGTTCGACGTCGTCGAAGGCGAATCGGAAATCGTGGCCGGCCACATGGTCGAGTACTCGGGCATGGCGTTCGCGATGTTCTTCCTGGCCGAGTACGCCAACATGATCCTGGTCTCGACGCTGTGCGTGATCATGTTCCTGGGCGGCTGGCTGCCCCCGTTCGGATTCCTGTCGTTCATCCCGAATTTCATCTGGCTGTTCGCCAAGGTGTTCTGCGTGGTGTCCATGTTCCTGTGGGTGCGCTCGACGTTCCCGCGCTATCGCTACGACCAGATCATGCGTCTGGGCTGGAAGATCTTCATTCCCGTGACGCTGGTCTGGCTGGTCGTCATCGGTCTGTGGATCCAGTCGCCGCTGTCGATCTGGAAATGAGGCGAGGCTAGAAAACCATGTCTGCTACCACTGTTGCCAAGCCGGGCTTCTCGTTCAAGGACTTCTTCTCGAGCTTCCTGCTCGTGGAGCTGTTCCGCGGCATGAAGCTGACGGGCAAGTACTTCTTCTCGCCGACGATCACCGTCCAGTTCCCGGAAGAGAAGACGCCGATGTCGCCGCGCTTCCGCGGCCTGCATGCGCTGCGCCGCTACGACAACGGCGAGGAACGCTGCATCGCCTGCAAGCTGTGCGAGGCGGTGTGCCCCGCGATGGCCATCACGATCGAGTCCGACGTGCGCAGCGACGGCACGCGCCGCACCACGCGCTACGACATCGACCTGACCAAGTGCATCTTCTGCGGCTTCTGCGAGGAGAGCTGCCCGGTCGACTCGATCGTCGAGACGCACATCTTCGAATACCACGGTGAGAAGCGGGGCGACCTGTACTTCACCAAGGACATGCTGCTCGCCGTGGGCGACCGCTACGAACGCGAAATCGCCGCCGCCAAGGAGGCCGACGCCAAGTACCGCTGAGCCTCGCGCCCGGCGTCACTGGCCAAGCATTGCCATGACAACCATCTCCGTCCTGTTCTACATCTTCTCGGCCGTGCTGCTGGCCTCGTCGTTCGGTGTGATCACCGCGCGTTCGACCGTGCACGCCGCGTTGTTCCTGGTGCTCGCGTTCTTCAACGCGTCGTGCCTGTGGATGATGCTCAAGGCCGAATTCCTCGCCATCACGCTGGTGCTGGTGTACGTCGGTGCCGTCATGGTGCTGTTCCTGTTCGTCGTGATGATGCTGGACATCAACACGGAGGAACTGCGCGCCGGCTTCTGGAAGGCGTTCCCGCTGGCGGCGCTCGTAGGCGTGCTGATCGCGCTCGAGATGGCGCTGGTGCTGATGGGCGGCTTCAGCCGCGCCGCCGCGCCGGTGGCCGACGCCGTGGCCCTGAAGATGGGCAACACGCGCCTGCTGGGCATCGAGGTCTACACGAACTACCTGTACCCGCTGCAGATCGCCGCCGTGCTGCTGCTGGTGGCCATCATCTCGGCCATCGCGCTGACGCTGCGCGAACGCAAGGACACCAAGGCGATCGACCCGGCCCTCGCGCTGCGCGCGCGCAAGGCCGAGCGCCTGCGCATCGTGAAGATGGCGCCGACGATCGAGGTCGCATCCGCGCCCGCCGCCCCCGCGGCGGAACCCGGCAAAGAGGGAGGCAAGGCATGAATTTCACTGACATCTCGCTGCCGCACTACCTGACGCTGGGCGGCATCCTGTTCGCCCTGTCGGTGATCGGCATCTTCCTGAACCGCCGCAACCTGATCGTGCTGCTGATGGCCATCGAGCTGATGCTCCTGGCCGTCAACATGAACTTCATCGCCTTCTCGCACTACCTGGGCGACATGGGCGGCCAGGTGTTCGTGTTCTTCATCCTGACGGTGGCCGCGGCCGAATCCGCGATCGGCCTGGCCATCCTGGTGGTGCTGTTCCGCAACCGCGCCACCATCGCCGCCGACGAACTCGACGCGCTGAAGGGCTGATCCAAGACATGTCTGCCAATCTCTCCCTCACCCAGCTGGTCGCGGTGCCGATGGCGCCGCTGGTCGGCGCGATCGTCGCGGGCCTGTTCGGCAAGCAGATCGGGCGCGCGAACGCGCACCGCATCACGATCCTCGGCGTCGGCATCGCCTTCGTGCTGTCGTTCATGACGCTGCTGTCCGTCATCAACGACGGCGCGCACTTCTCCGGCACCGTCTACGAATGGATGAACGCCGGCGGCCTGAAGATGGAAGTGGGCTTCCTGATCGACGGCCTGACCGCGATGATGATGTGCGTGGTGACCTTCGTGTCGCTGATGGTGCACATCTACACCATCGGCTACATGGAAGAGGATCCGGGCTACCAGCGCTTCTTCTCGTACATCTCGCTGTTCACGTTCTCGATGCTGATGCTCGTGATGAGCAACAACTTCCTGCAGCTGTTCTTCGGCTGGGAAGCGGTGGGCCTCGTCTCGTACTTGCTGATTGGCTTCTGGTTCAAGAAGAAGACGGCCATCTTCGCCAACCTGAAGGCCTTCCTGGTCAACCGCGTCGGCGACTTCGGCTTCATCCTGGGCATCGGCCTGATCGCCAGCTACGCGCACACGCTGAACTACGCCGAGGCCTTCGATGCCTTCACCAAGGCCGGCGGCCTGGCGTCGCTGAGCTTCGGCATGGGCACGGACTGGATGCTGATCACCGTCGTCTGCATCTGCCTGTTCATCGGCGCGATGGGCAAGAGCGCGCAGTTCCCGCTGCACGTCTGGCTGCCCGACTCGATGGAAGGCCCGACCCCGATCTCCGCCCTGATCCACGCCGCGACCATGGTGACGGCCGGCATCTTCATGGTCACGCGCATGTCGCCGCTGTTCGAGCTGTCGGACACCGCGCTGAGCTTCGTGATGATCATCGGCTCGATCACCGCGCTGTTCATGGGCTTCCTGGGCATCATCCAGAACGACATCAAGCGCGTGGTCGCGTACTCCACGCTGTCGCAGCTGGGCTACATGACCGTGGCGCTGGGCCTGTCGGCCTATCCGGTGGCCGTGTTCCACCTGATGACGCACGCGTTCTTCAAGGCGCTGCTGTTCCTCGCCGCGGGCTCCGTGATCATCGGCATGCACCACGACCAGGACATCCGCAACATGGGCGGCCTGCGCAAGTACATGCCCATCACTTACTGGACGTCGCTGCTGGGCTCGCTGGCCCTGATCGGCACGCCGTTCTTCGCGGGCTTCTACTCGAAGGACTCGATCATCGAGGCCGCGTCCGCCAGCCACCTGTACGGCGTGGGCTTTGCGCAGCTGTCGGTGACGGCCGGCGTGTTCGTGACGGCGTTCTATTCGTTCCGCATGTTCTTCCTGGTCTTCCACGGCCCGGAGCGCTTCCGCAACAAGCCGTTCCCGGCCGAGCATGACGAGCCGACGCCCGAGCTGGAAGAGGACGACGAGCATGGCCACGGCCATGGCGCCGCGCACGATGCGCACGGCCATGCGCCCGCGCACGCCGCGCACGCGCACGACGACCATGCCCATGCCGACCACGGCCACGACGACCATCACGACCACGAGCCGCACGAGACGCCGTGGGTGGTGACGCTGCCGCTGGTGCTGCTGGCGATCCCGTCGGTGGTCATCGGCGGCCTGGGCATCAAGTCGATGCTGTACGGCACGTTCTTCGGCAACGCTATCGTCTACAACTCCGAGAAGCACCCGGCGATGGAAGAACTCGCCAAGGAGTTCAACGAGCACGGCGGCGCGCTGGGCATGGGCCTGCACGCCTTCGCGTCGGTGCCGTTCTGGCTCGCGCTGCTGGGCGTCGTGCTGGCCTACATCATGTACATCGTCAAGCCGTCGCTGTCGGAAGCGGCGGCCAAGGTGTTCCGTCCGATCACGGTCGTCCTCGAGAACAAGTACTACTTCGACTGGTTCAACGAGAACGTCATCGCCGCCGGCGCGCGCCTGCTGGGCCGCGGCCTGTGGAAGGGCGGCGACCAGGGCCTGATCGACGGCCTGGCCGTCAACGGCTCGGCGCGCCTGGTCGGCTTCGTCGCCGGCATCGTGCGCCTGGTGCAGACGGGCCACCTGTACTGGTACGCCCTCGTGATGATCCTGGGCGTGTTCGGTCTGCTGACCTGGCAGCTCCTGCCTTATTTCCAGAGCATCGCTCACTGATCGCAGCCGGCGGAGAACAAGAATGATCTTTTTGAACCTGGCCATCTGGCTGCCGATCCTGGCGGGGGTGGTATTGCTGGCGATGGGACGCGACGAGAACGCGCGTGCCGTGCGCTGGATGTCGCTGGTCTTCGCGCTCGCGTCGTTCCTGGTCACGCTGCCGCTGATCACGGGCTTCGACACGGCGCAGGCCGGCATGCAGTTCCAGACCGACCTTACGTGGATCGAGCGCTTCAACGCGCACTACCACCTGGGCGTGGACGGCATCTCCGTGTGGTTCGTGCTGCTGACGGCGCTGATCACGGTGGTGGTCGTGATCTCGGCGTGGGAGGTCATCACCGAGCGTGTGAACCAGTACATGGGCGCGTTCCTGATCCTGTCGGGCCTGATGATCGGCGTGTTCTCGGCCGTGGACGGCCTGCTGTTCTACACGTTCTTCGAAGCCACGCTGATCCCGATGTACATCATCATCGGCGTCTGGGGCGGCCCGAACCGGATCTACGCGTCGTTCAAGTTCTTCCTGTACACGCTGCTGGGCTCGCTGCTGATGCTGGTGGCGATCATCTACCTGTACATCCAGTCCAACGCCAGCTTCGACATCCTGGCCTGGCACAAGCTGCCGCTGTCGATGACCGCGCAGACCGCGCTGTTCTTCGCGTTCCTCGCCGCGTTCGCGGTCAAGGTGCCGATGTTTCCGGTGCACACGTGGCTGCCAGACGTGCACGTCGAGGCGCCCACGGGCGGCTCGGCCGTGCTGGCCGCGATCATGCTGAAGCTCGGCGCGTACGGCTTCCTTCGGTTCTCGCTGCCGATCGCGCCCGACGCCAGCCACCACTGGGCCTGGCTGATCATCACGCTGTCGCTGATCGCCGTCGTCTACATCGGCCTGGTGGCCATGGTGCAGACCGACATGAAGAAGCTGGTGGCCTACTCGTCGATCGCCCACATGGGCTTCTGCACGCTGGGCTTCTTCATCTTCAACTCGCTGGGCATGCAGGGCGCGATCGTGCAGATGATCTCGCACGGCTTCGTGTCGGCCGCCATGTTCCTGTGCATCGGCGTGCTGTACGACCGCGTGCACTCGCGCGACATCGCGGCCTACGGCGGCGTCGTCAACACGATGCCGTGGTTCGCCACGTTCGCCGTGCTGTTCGCGATGGCCAACTGCGGCCTGCCGGGCACCGCCGGCTTCGTGGGCGAGTGGATGGTCATCCTGGCCACCACCGGCTTCAACTTCTGGGTTGCCGCGCTGTCGGCCACGGCCCTGATCTTCGGTGCCGCGTACACGCTGTGGATGGTCAAGCGCGTGTACTTCGGACCGGTCACCAAGGGCAGCGTCAGCCGCCTGCAGGACATCAACAGCCGCGAATTCTTCATGCTGGCGGTGCTGGCCGTCGCGGTCCTGGCGATGGGCCTGTACCCGAAGCCCTTCACCGATGTCATGCAGGCCTCGGTGGACGCCTTGCTGAAGCACGTCGCCCAGCCCAAGCTGATCTGAGCGCCGCGGAAAGATTCCCATGATTCAACTGACCTCGTTGCCGATCGTCTACCCCGAGATCTTCCTGCTGCTGATGACCTCGGTGGTGGCGCTGGTCGGCGTCAACGCCTCCGACAAGCGCCTGGGCGCCACGTTCTGGATCGCCCAGATCTCGCTGCTCGTCTTCTCGCTCCTGCACCTGTGCGAACTGCAGGCCGGCCGCACCGGCTACGGCATGCAGCGCATGGTCGTGATCGACCCGCTGGGCCACCTGCTGGCGCTGTCCGCGGGCCTGGCCACGATGATCACGCTGGGCTTCGCGCGCCCGTACCTGAAGTCGCGCGACCTGCTCAAGGGCGAGTTCCTGTCCCTGGCGATGTTCTCGCTGCTGGGCGTCTCGGTGATGGTCTCGGCCAACAACTTCCTGGTCGTCTACGTCGGCCTGGAACTGATGACGCTTTCGCTGTACGCGCTGACCGCGCTGCGCCGCGACCACGCCGTGTCGACCGAAGCCGCGATGAAGTACTTCATCCTTGGCGCGCTGGCCAGCGGCTTCCTGCTGTACGGCCTGTCGATGATGTACGGCGCCACCGGCACGCTCGACATCCCGAATGCGTTCGAGGCGCTGCACAAGGGCACGATCAACCCGCAGGTGCTCGTGTTCGGCCTCGTGTTCATCGTCGCCGGCCTCGCGTTCAAGCTCGGCCTCGCGCCGTTCCACATGTGGGTGCCCGACGTCTACCAGGGTGCGCCCACGGCCGTCACGCTGCTAATCTCCGGCGCGCCCAAGCTGGCCGCGTTCGGCATCACCTTCCGCATCCTGGTCGAGGGCCTGTCGGGCCAGGCCAAGGACTGGGAGGAGATGCTGATCGTGCTGTCGGTGGTGTCGATGACGCTGGGCAACCTGGCCGCCATCGCGCAGTCCAACCTGAAGCGCCTGCTGGCCTATTCGGCCATCGCGCAGCTGGGCTTCATGCTGCTGGGCTTCACGCCGACCGTCGTCGACATGAAGACCGTGGCCGCCGGCAACGGCTACAGCTCCGCGCTGTTCTACATCATCACCTACGTGCTGACCACGCTCGGCACGTTCGGCCTGATCATGGTGCTGTCGCGCAACGGCTTCGAGAGCGAGGAGATCTCCGACCTCGCCGGCCTGGCCAAGCGCTCGCCCTGGATCGCCGGCGTGATGGCCATCTTCATGTTCTCGCTGGCCGGCATCCCGCCGCTGGTGGGCTTCTACGCGAAGCTGGCCGTGCTGCAGGCGCTGGTGAGCACGGGCAACACGGTCTACATCTGGCTGGCGGTGATCGCGGTGCTGCTGTCGCTGGTCGGCGCGTACTACTACCTGCGCGTGGTCAAGACGATGTTCTTCGACGAGCCCGTCGACCCGACCCCGATCCACGGCGAGACCGGCGCCACCGTGCTGCTGGCGCTCACGGGCCTGGCCGCGCTGGGCTTCGGCGTGCTGCCGGACGGCCTGATGATCGCTTGCCGCGAGGCGGTCTACAAGGCGCTGAACTCCTGATCGCCCGGGAGCGCGCGTGAAGGACGAACACGCGGAGCCCATCGTCGGCGGCGGCTCGCCGATCCGCGCGCAGGAGGGCGTCGACGCGCATCTCGTGGAGCGCCTCGTGCGCTCCGAGAGCGTGTACGACGGCCACTTCCTCAAGGTGCGCCGCGACCAGGTCAAGCTGCCCGACGGGCAGGTCGCCTGGCGCGAGCACATCGTCCATCCCGGCGCGGTGATGATCGTGCCGATTGCCGACGACGGCCAACTGGTCGTCGAACGCCAGCACCGCTACCCGCTCGACCACGTGCTGCTGGAGTTCCCCGCCGGCAAGCTCGACCCCGACGAGACGACCCTGCAATGCGCGCGCCGCGAGCTGCTGGAGGAGACGGGCTACACGGCCCGCGAATGGGCCTACGCCGGCCGCCTGCACAACGCGCCCGCGTACTCCAACGAGTTCATCGAGATCTGGTTCGCGCGCGGCCTCGTCGCCGGCGCCCAGCAGCTGGACGCCGGCGAGTTCCTCGAAGTCTTCACGATGCCCGAGTCCGCGCTGCTGGCGCAGTCGGCCAGCGGCGAGCTCACCGACGCCAAGACCATGGTGGCGCTGCTCAAGCTGCAGCAATGGCGCAGCGGGCAGTGGACGCCGGCATGGCAGGCCGTCGAATGAGGCGCCGCGCATGAAGGTGCTCGACCTGCGCTGCGCAGCCGGCCACGCCTTCGAGGGCTGGTTCGCGTCCGAGGACGACTACGGCTCGCAGCGCGCGCGCGGGCTGCTGGATTGCCCGGTCTGCGGCAACGCCGAAGTGGTGCGCCTGCCCAGCGCGCCGCGCCTGAACCTCTCGGGCGCGCGCGAGCCCGCCCCCGAGCGCGCGAGCGCGCCCGCGACGTCCGAGGCGCCGGCCCCGTCGGTCGACATGGCCGTGCACGGCGGCGGCGCGGTCAAGCGCTTCGTCGAGGCGGTGGCGGAGCTCCTGAACAACACCGAGGACGTCGGCGCGCGCTTCGCCGAGGAGGCGCGCCGCGTCCACTACGGCGAGTCCGAGGCCAAGGCCATCCGCGGCCAGGCGACGGCCGAGGAGCGCGAGGCGCTGGCCGACGAAGGCATCGAGGTGTTCACGCTGCCCACGGGCCTGCCGCCGAAGTCCTCGCTGCAGTGACCCGGCGCTGACGCGCGGGCGCCCGTCAGTCCCCGCCGGAAGACTGGCTCGCCGATGCGGCGCCGGCCTCGGGCGCGAACGGCTTCAGGGCGACGGGCCCCACGCGCGTGGCGCCCAGGTGCGAGCGCGTGCCGTCCGCGGTGGCCGTGGCGCGCACCATCACCCAGTCGATGCGCGAGACGCCGTCGGCCTCGCCGAGCGCGCTCAGGTGGCGCATGAACTCGGCGCACAGCTGCGCCGACGCCTCCTCGCGTTCCTCGCGGCTGGCCACGCCCGCGGCGGCCGCGAACGAGCCGGGCGGCAGCATCGGCGTGCGGTGCAGGGTGGCGATGCCCAGGATGCGGCCGTCCTCGTCGACGCACTCGCCGCGCACGCCCGGCGGCGTGCCCGCGGGAACGGGCGCCGCGGCCTTGCCGGCCTGCAGGTAGTCCTTGATGTGGGCGGCCGACTGGCGCAGCGCTTGCTCGCCGCCGGCCAGGCCGGCGATGCGCCGCATCAGGCCGGCCAGCTGCGCGTGCGGCTCGGGGCGCGAGGCGTCCTGGGTGTCGAGGATCCAGAACTCGGTGCGGTCGCCGAAACGGCCGGCGCGCGGGGCGGGCTCGCCGGTGACGAGCGACCCGTAGGCGACGTCCTGGCCCCAGTATTCTCGGCAGGGATGCATGTGTGAAACGCTTGTCTCCGTGCGCGCCGTGCTGGCCTCATGGACCGCCGACGCGTCTGTGGTGGCGCACTGTAAGGGGCAGGGCGGTCGGCGATCCAATGCCGAGTGGCTGGACGCTCATGCAGGATTTGCATGACGCCCGGATGAAAATCCTGCGGGCTTGTGCTAATGCGGTTAACCCTCGGCGCCTGTCTGAACATGTCCAGACAGGACGGCTCAGTCGGGCAGCAGCACGCCCGGGTTGAGCAGGCCGCGCGGGTCCAGCGCCGCCTTGATCGCCCTCATCATCGCCAGCGCCGGCGCGGGCTTGCGCAGCGCAAGCTCGCCGCGCTTGAGCCGCCCGATGCCGTGTTCGGCCGAGAACGTGCCGCCCAAGCGGCCCGCGACGTCGTGGACGCAGGCGTTGACCGCGGCCTCGTGGCGCGCGAGGAAGTCGGCCGCGTCGTCCCCCGCCGGGGCCTGCAGGTTGTAGTGCAGGTTGCCGTCGCCCAGGTGGCCGAAGGTGATGTGGCGTGCGCCGGGCACCACGGCCTCGAGCGCGGCGTCGGCTGCGGCCACGAAGTCGGCGAGCGACGACAGCGGCACGCCCACGTCGTGCTTGATGTTCAGGCCCTCGACGCCCTGCGCCAGCGGGATCGCCTCGCGCAGCTGCCACAGCGCGCGCGACTGCGCCTCGCTGGCGGCCACGGCGACATCGGCCGTCTCGCCGGCGTCCAGCGACGCGGCCAGCGCGGCCTCGGCGCGCTGGCGCAGCACCGGCTCGTCGTGCGGCGAGGCGAGGTCGACCAGCACCGACCACAGCGGCGCGCCGGTCGCGTCGGCCAACGGCAGCGGCATGCGCAGCGAGTCGAAGTGCCGCTCGACGAGCGCCAGCGATGCCGCGTTCATCGCCTCGTAGCCCACCAGCTCGGCATCGAAGGCCACGCGCAGCCGGCGCATCAGGGCGACGGCATCGGCCAGCGTGCGACACGTCGCCCAGGCCGTGACACCGGCGCGCGGCCGCGGGAACAGGCGCAGCGTGGCCGCGGTGACGATGCCCAGCGTGCCCTCGCTGCCGACGAACAGGTCGCGCAGGTCGTACCCGGTGTTGTCCTTGCGCAGGCCGTGCAGGCTGCTCCAGACCTCGCCTTGCCCGGTCACGACCTCGAGGCCCAGGCACAGCTCGCGCGCGTTGCCGAAGCGCAGCACCTGCGTGCCGCCGGCGTTGGTGGCGAGGTTGCCGCCGATCGTGCAGCTGCCTTCCGACGCGAGGCTCAGCGGGAACAGCAGGCCGGCGTTGGCCGCCGCGGCCTGCACCTCCTGCAGCGCGAGGCCGGCCTCGACGGTGATGGTCTGGTTGTCGACGTCGACGCCGCGCACGGCGCGCAGGCGCTTGGTGCCGAGCACGACCTGGCGGCGCGAGTCGTCGGGCACGCCGCCGCCCACCAGCCCCGTGTTGCCGCCCTGGGGCACGATGGTGACGCCGTCCTCGCGCGCGCAGCGGCGCACGACGGCGGCCACCTCGTCGGCCGTGCCGGGCAGCACGACGCACAGCGCGCGTCCGTGGTAGCGTTTGCGCCAGTCGCGTTCATAGGCGACGAGGGCGTCGCGGCCGTCGTCGACCAGCACGTGGGCCGCGCCGACGAGGGCGCGCAGGTCGTCCAGCAACGCGGCCATCTTCAGTGCTCGGTGCCGGCGGTCGCGCGCGGGTCGCCGGCGGGTGCCAGGCGCCTGGCCACTGCGTGGCGCCAGCGCACCTGCGCCGCGCAGGCCGCGAACAGCGCGAGCGACAGCACGAGCTCGGCCCACGCGCACGCGCGCGACGGCCAGCGATCGCCGATGCGGATCACGGCCTCTGCCACGTACAGCCAGACGAGCAGGCTGACCCAGCGGTACGTGTACATGCGATGCCGCAGCAGTCCCGGCAGCGCGAGCACCAGCGGCACGGCCTTGAACGCCAGCGTGCCGCGGCCCGTTCGGGCCCAGGCGAGCTCCCAGGCGAGGGCCAGCGCGATCAGCGCGAGGGCGGATGCGACGGCGACGAGGCGCGTGGTGGTGGTGACGCGGTCGGGCGTCGTGGGGGAGTCGGGCGATGGCTCGGCCATGTTTGGCATGATAGTCGGCATGACGGTTTCCAAGACGCTGACCACGCCGATGAGCACGCTGCTCGCGGGCCCCATGCAGACCCTGCGCAACTGGCCCTGGTTCGAGACGCTGCGCACCTTGCGCGCACGATTTCGCGACGACCGCCTGGGCCTGACCGCGAGCAGCCTCACGTTCACGACGCTGATCTCGCTGGTGCCGCTGCTGACCGTGATGCTGGCGGTTTTCACCGCGTTCCCGATGTTCGGCAGCTTCCAGGCGGGCCTCGAGAAGTACTTCCTGCAGACGCTGGTGCCGCCCAACATCGCCAAGCCCGTGCTGGGCGCGCTGACGATGTTCGCCACCAAGGCGAGCCGGCTCGGCGCGTTCGGCCTGATCGCGCTGGGCTTCACCGCGATGGCGCTGATCCTGACGATCGACCGCACGCTCAACGCGATCTGGCGCGTGCGCAAGCCGCGGCCGATCGCGCAGCGCGTGCTGATCTACTGGGCCGCCGTGACGCTGGGCCCGCTGATCCTGGGCGCCAGCCTGACGCTGATGTCGTACGCGATCTCGGCGTCCAGCGGCATGGTGGCGCAGATGTCGGGCGGGGTCAGCTTCTCGCTGTCGGTGCTGGAGTTCGCGGCGCTGGCCACCGCGATGAGCGCGCTGTACCACTACGTGCCGCACGCGCCCGTGGCCTGGCGCCATGCGGTCGCGGGCGGCCTGTTCGTGGCGGTCGGCTTCGAGGTGGCGCGGCGGTCGCTGGGCTGGTACCTGACGCACATGACGTCGTACTCCAGCATCTACGGCGCGTTCGCCACGGTACCGATCTTCCTGCTGTGGATCTACCTCGGTTGGGTGATCGTGCTGCTGGGCGCGGTGATCGCCGCGTACGCGCCCAGCCTGAAGCTGAACCTCGTGCAGCACGGCCGCGTGCCGGGGCAGCGCTTCGCGCTCGCGCTGGACATCGTGCGCCGCCTGCAGCGCAGCCGCGAGGCCGGCGAGCACGGCATGAACGGCATCGCGCTGGCCGACAGCCTGCGCATGGATCCGCTGCAGATCGAATCGGTGCTGGAGGCGTTGATGACGCTGGACTGGGTCGGCCGCCTCGACGAGGAGAACCAGCCGCGCTACGTGCTGCTGTGCGATCCCGGGCACACGCAGCTGGCGCCGCTGGTCGACGCGCTGCTGCTCGCGCCGATCGAGGCGCTGGCGCCCGCGCGCGGCCGGCTGGGCGTCGACGGCATCCTGCTGGCCGAAGTTCTGCCTGCCTGAGCGCACCGCTTGCCGAACGCGACCGTGATGGACACCGCCCGCCCGCCGACCGCCTGGCGCCCCTGGCTGCTGGCGATCGTGCTCGGGCTCGCCGGCGCGGTCGCGGCCGTCCTGCTCCTGCACGAGCGCTGGGCCTTCCGCCTGGTCGACCTGCGCTTCGTCGACCACCGCGAGAAGGTCGCCGGCGGCGGCGCGGCGCTGAACGTCACGGGGTATGTCGTGGTGCGCGTCGAGAGCGACGTCGACATCTTCCGCCAGGCCCGCGACGAGAACTCGTACCCCGAGGTCAAGGCCGTGCTGTGCGAGTCGGGCCGGCGCGTGGGCGCGTGGCGCGACCCGTTGCCGGTCGAGCGCGACCCCGCCGGCAAGCGCTTCGTCTACGCGGTGCTGCTGCCCGCGCGCGGCCGCGACGGCGAGCTGGCGCAGGCCCCCGGCGCCGTCTGCCTGCACTTCACGTCGGCCGGCCTGAGCCTGCCGGCCTGGGGCGCGTCGGGCTCGCTGACGGTGAGCCTGCCCGCCGTGACGCGCGAGCAGATGCTGGCCTACCTGCGCCGCGACGGCGTGGTGGACGTGTCGCTCGATCCGGTGTGTGCGCCGTTGCTGTGCCAGCCGGAGTGAGCGGTGTGGCGTTCGATCCGGCCCGCCTGCATCGGGCCGTTGGCCCTCACTGGCGCGAGCAGGTGTAGGGCGCGGGGCTGGAGCTCGGGCCTCCGTTGAAGGACTCGACGTACGTCCCGGCGATGGTCGCCTTCTGGCTCGCATCGATGGTGATCGTGCCGGATACCGTGTACGCGTCGCTGAGCGTCTGGAGGAAGAACTCGTTGCTGAAACTGCCGTCCGCTGCGATGTCCGTGCGCGCCACCTGGGCGAGTCCGTGCGGAGGCTGCAGGTCGATGGTGCCCAGCACCTGCAGCGCGAAGAAGTCGTTGGCCGGGAACCCGGTGGCGCAGCTGTAGACACCGTCGTAGGTGTACGGCGTGGCGTTCACGTGGACCAGCACGTCGGCCGTCAGGGCGTTGGCGCTGGCGACCACGGTCTGCGCTCCCGCGGCGTGCACGTAGCCGTTCCAGGAGACGTTCCCGCTCGCGTCGGTGACGAGTGTCTTCGGGGAGACGTAGCCGCTGCTGGCGTCGGCGGCGAAGGTCACGGAGATGCCCGGCACGCCGTTGCCGAGTGCGTCCGTCACCTGCGCGACGAACGCTGTCGTCAGCTGCGTGTGCTGGTCGGTGGCCTGCGCGTTGCCGGAGACGATGGCGATGGCCGTGGGTGCGGTCGGCGCGGCGCGGTTCGCGCTCGCGCTGAACGTCGCGGCGGGCAGGCTGGCCACGGTCGCGGTGGCGGTCTGCGTTGCGACGGCCACGCCCAGCGTCCACGTCGCCGCAGCAGGTTGCGCGTGCGTCGCATCGGAATCCCTGCCGCCGCAGGCCGTGAGCGCCAGACCCAGGCATGCAACGATGGCGGTCGATCGACGGCGGAGGCTCCCGATGCTCATCGGCAACTCCCTCGATGTCGTCGTCGTCGTCGCCGGGAGTCTAGGCGCGAACCGCGGCCGCGGCCGGGGTGACGCTCAGGCCGCGTGGACGACGACCATCAACGCACGCACGACGGTCGTGCCCGGGTTCGAGATCGCGTGCGGCACGTCGACCACGTAGCGCGCGGTCTCGTTGGCCTGCAGCATCGAGACGTCGCTGCCGGAGCAGACTTCCAGCGTTCCGTCGCCCAGCACGGTCAGGTGCTCGCGCGATCCGGGCTCGTGCGCCTGCGACTCGAGCCGGCCGCCGGGCTGCACCGTCAGCTCGTACCACTCGAACTGGCCGGCGAGCTCGATGGGGCCCAGGATGCGCAGCTCGCACTTGCCGTCGGGGCTGCGCAGCGACGGCGTGGCGTGGCCGGCCACGGTGGTGATGGCGGGCAGGGCGGGGCGCTCGCCGTCCAGCAACTGGCCCAGCGGCACGCCCAGCGCATTGGCCAGGCGCCAGACGACGGCCACCGTCGGATTGGCCTGGTTGCGCTCGATCTGCGACAGCATCGACTTCGACACGCCTGCCAGCCGCGACAGCTCGTCCAGCGACAGCGCCCGCAATTGGCGCAATTCCGCCAGGGTATTGCCGACTCTGGGCGGCTCGACGGAAAGGTTGCGGGTCATGATGCTCGTCGTCCTCGCCGATGCCCGGTCATCACTTGACGGATCGGCTGATGTTCATGATACTGCATGCCTGTTCGATATATCGAACAACGGTTTTTGCATTGAACAAGATTGTGCCTGAAGGACAAGCACCATGGCCGACGTCGCCGCATTCAACCAACACATCCAGGCCGAGCTCGACGGCATCCGCGCCGCGGGGCTGTTCAAGTCCGAGCGCATCATCGCCACGCCGCAGGGCGCGCTGGTCAAGCTGGCCGACGGCCGCGAGCTGATCAACCTGTGCGCGAACAACTACCTCGGGCTGTCCTCGCACCCGAAGGTGATCGAGGCGGCGCACGAAGGCCTGCGCACGCACGGCTACGGCATGAGCTCGGTGCGCTTCATCTGCGGCACGCAGGACATCCACAAGGAGCTCGAGCAGCGCCTCGCGCGATTCCTGGGCACGGAGGACACCATCCTCTACGCCGCCGCGTTCGATGCCAACGGCGGCCTGTTCGAGCCGCTGCTGGGCGAGGACGACGCCGTGATTTCGGACGCGCTGAACCACGCCTCCATCATCGATGGCATCCGCCTGTGCAAGGCCAAGCGCTTGCGCTACGCCCACAACGACCTGGCCGACCTCGAGGCGCAGCTCAAGGCCGCCGACGCCGCCGGCGCGCGCTTCAAGCTCGTGTTCACCGACGGCGCGTTCTCGATGGACGGCACCATCGCGCAGCTGGACAAGATCCGCGCGCTGTGCGACCAGTACGGCGCGCTGCTGGGCATCGACGAATGCCACGCCACCGGCTTCCTGGGCGCGCGCGGCCGCGGCACGCACGAGCACCGCGGCGTGTTCGGCAAGATCGACATCATCACCGGCACGCTCGGCAAGGCGCTGGGCGGCGCGTCGGGCGGCTTCACGACCGGCAAGAAGGAAGTGATCGAGCTGCTGCGCCAGCGCTCGCGCCCTTACCTGTTCTCCAACACCGTGATGCCGGCGATCGTCGCGGGCTCGCTGGCCGTGCTCGACCTGCTGGAGTCCAGCACCGAGCTGCGCGACAAGCTCGCCGACAACACCGCCTGGTTCCGCCAGGCGATCACCGCCGCGGGCTTCGAGATCAAGCCGGGCGAGCATCCGATCGTGCCGATCATGATCGGCGACGCCGTCAAGGCGCAGGCGCTGTCGCAGCGCATCCTGGAGCTGGGCCTGTACGCCGTCGGCTTCTTCTTCCCCGTGGTGCCCAAGGGCCAGGCGCGCATCCGCGTGCAGATGTCGGCGGTGCACGACCGGCATCACCTCGAGAAGGCGGTGGAGGCCTTCACGAAGGCGGGCAAGGAGCTGGGCCTGATCGGAGCCGCGCAATGAGCGAGATCACGAAGGGACAGCGCATCCTCATCATCGGCGCCAACGGCCAGATCGGCTCGGAGCTGGCCGGCGCGCTGAGCAGGCGCCCGGGCGTGCAGGCCGTCATCACCAGCGACGTCGCGCCCACCGGCCGTACGCCGGGCCTCGTGCACGAGCAGCTGGACGTCACCGACGCCGCGGCGCTCACCGCCGTCGTCGAACGACATCACGTCACGCAGATCTACCTGCTGGCGGCGGCGCTCTCGGCCAACGGCGAGAAGCACCCGCAGTGGGCCTGGAACCTGAACATGGTGGGCCTGCTCAACGTGCTCGAACTGGCGCGCACGCACAAGCTGGACAAGGTGTTCTGGCCCAGCTCGATCGCGGCCTTCGGCCCGTCGACGCCCGCCGACGGCACGCCGCAGGACACGGTGATGGATCCGACCACGATCTACGGCATCAGCAAGCTGGCCGGCGAGCGCTGGTGCGCCTGGTACCACAAGAACCACGGCGTGGACGTGCGCAGCCTGCGCTACCCGGGCCTGATCAGCTGGAAGACGCCCCCGGGCGGCGGCACCACCGACTACGCCGTGGAGATCTTCCACGCCGCGCTGCGCGACGGCCGCTACACCTGCTTCCTGAAGGAGGACCAGGCGCTGCCCATGATGCTGATGGACGACGCGCTGCGCGCCACCATCGAGCTGATGGAAGCGCCGTCCGACGCGATCCGCCAGCGCGGCAGCTACAACCTGTCGGCCATCAGTTTCACGCCGCGGCAGATCGCCGACGCCATCGCCAGGCGCATTCCCGGCTTCACGATGGACTGCGTGCCCGACTTCCGCCAAGCCATCGCCGCCAACTGGCCGCGCTCGATCGACGACAGCGAGGCCACGAAGGACTGGGGCTGGAAGGCGCAGTTCGGCCTCGACGAGATGGTCGACGAGATGCTCACGCAGCTGGCGCCGATTGTGAAGGCGAAGGCGACCGCCTGAGTCCGCTGCTGCAACGCAACAAGGGCCGCGATCGCGGCCCTTGTCGTTGGTGGAGGCGGGTCGGTGATGCGCACCGAGCTGGCGCTCAGATCGCGACCTTGCCCGTCCAGATGTCGAAGTACATGCGCCAGTCGCCCATGAAGCTCCAGAGCGGGCGCTTGAACGAGGCGGGCTTGTTCTTCTCGAAGCCGAAGTGGCCGATCCAGGCAAAACCGTAGCCGAAGGCGACGCCGGCCAGGAAGAACAGGGGCTGGCGCGTCCAGATCAGCGCCCACAGGCAGATCAGCGCCAGCGTGGAGCCGATGAAGTGCAGGCGCCGGCACGTGGCGTTGCTGTGCTCGTTCAGGTAGAACGGATAGAACTCGGCGAAGCTGTGCAGCGATTCGATGTCGGTGACTGCGTTGGCCATGATCGTTCCCTCGTTCGTTGTGCGGCCTCAGGCTCCAACGGCCTGACGCACCGCATTCAACACCGCATCGGGTGCCTCCTGCATCAGTGCATGCCCTGAAACGATGCGCGACACCGCGGCATCCAGCGTGCCCGCGAGCTCCTTGGTGGCTTTTGCGGGCGTCATCACGTCGCGGGTGCCGACGACCAGGTGCGCCGGGCAGGCGACCCGCTTCGCGGCGTCCATGCCGCCAGCGTACGCGTCGCAGAGCCGGAAGTCATGCTCGAAGAGGTTGCCGTCGGCATCACCTTGTATCCGGTGCATCAAGGCACTGCCGCCGCCGCGCAGCCACGCGCCGGGGCCGGGGTACGACGGCTTGCTCGCGAGGCTCGAATGCGAGAAGGCGTTGACCATCGCGATGGCGCGCGACGGGTCGTCGCGGGCGGTGGACAGCAGCGCGTCGCTCACCTTCATCGGGTACGCGGTGCCCAGCATCACCAGGCTCGCGGCGCGCGCGGGCGCGCGGGCGGCGGCCTCCAGCGCGATCAGCGAGCCCATGCTGTGGCCCACCAGGTGCGCCGTGGGCGCGCCGGCGGCGTCCATCAGCGCCAGCACCCATTCGGCCAGCGCCTCGATGCTGGCCAGCGGCGGCCCCTCGGAGCGGCCGTGGCCCGGCTGGTCGACGGCCAGCACGCGGTGGCCGTGGTGCGCGAACCAGCGCGCCAGCAGCGTCCAGACCGAGTGGTCGTTGAGCGCGCCGTGGACGAAGACGACGCACGGGCCGTCGGCGCCGAAGGCCTTGCCGCCCGTGTACGCGTAGGCCGTGCGGCCCTGGACTTGCAGCTTCATGCGGCCGCCTTTTCCGCGGCCTTGAGCGCCGACTTCAGGTCCGCGATCAGGTCGTCCGCGTCCTCCAGCCCGATCGACAGGCGGATGGTGCCGGGCCCGATGCCCGCGGCGGCCAGCGCGGCGTCGTCCATGCGGAAGTGCGTGGTCGACGCCGGATGGATCACCAGCGAGCGGCAGTCGCCCACGTTGGCCAGGTGCGAGAACAGCTGCAGCGCCTCGATGAACGCGACGCCTTGCGCTCGCGAGCCGCGCAGGTCGAAGCTGAAGACGGAGCCGCTGCCGCGCGGCAGCAGCGTTTTCGCCAGCGCGTGGTCGGGGTGCGACTCCAGATCCGGGTAGCCGACCTGCGCCACCAGCGGATGCGCGGCCAGGAAGTGCGCCACCTTGCGCGCGTTGGCGACGTGGCGCTCCATGCGCAGCGGCAGCGTCTCCAGGCCCTGCAGGATCAGCCAGGCGGTGTGCGGGCTCATGCAGGCGCCGAAGTCGCGCAGGCCCTCGCGGCGGGCGCGCAGCAGGAAGGCGCCGACGGTGCTCTCCTCGGTGAACACCATGTCGTGGAAGCCGGCGTAGGGCGCCGTCAGCTCGGGAAAGCGCCCGCTGCGCTCCCAGTCGAAGCGGCCCGAGTCGGCCAGCACGCCGCCCACCACGGTGCCGTGGCCGGACAGGAACTTGGTGGCCGAGTGGAAGAGGAGGTCGGCGCCGAGCTTGAACGGCTGCTGCAGCCACGGCGTGGCGAAGGTGGCGTCGACCAGCAGCGGCACGCCGGCGTCGTGCGCGATCGCCGACACGCGTGGGATGTCCAGCACGTCGAGCCCGGGATTGCCCAGCGACTCGCCGAACAGCAGCTTCGTGTCGGGACGGATCGCGGCGCGCCAGGCGTCGATGTCGCGCGGCTTGACGAAGGTGGTCGAGAGGCCGAAGCGCGACAGCGTGTAGGCCAGCAGGTTGTGCGAGCCGCCGTACAGCGCCGAACTGGCGACGATGTGCGAGCCGGCGCCCGCGATCGTGGCGATGGCCAGGTGCAGCGCGGCCTGGCCGCTGGCCGTGGCGATCGCGCCGATGCCGCCTTCCAGCGCGGCGACGCGTTCCTCGAACACGGCGGTGGTCGGGTTGGAGATGCGGCTGTAGACGTGGCCGGCGCGCTCCATGTTGAACAGCGAGGCCGCGTGCTCGCTCGATTCGAAGACGAACGAGGTCGTCAGGTGCAGCGGCGTGGCGCGCGCGCCGGTGGCCGGGTCGGGCGCGGCGCCGGCGTGCAGGGCGAGGGTGTCGAAGGACGGATCGGACGGGCCGGGCATGGAGGCTTTCTGCAGGGACTGTTGCAAGGGTGCCGAGCATCACCGAATGCGGGGATCAACCACGACACCAACGCCGCGATTGTGTGCTATGTTGAAGCCCTGTTCCCACTGATTCCCCGAGGAGGCGTTGCCATGAAAGTCAGCGACATCCTGCGTGTCAAGGGCAATACCTTGTTCACCGTCTCGCCCGACCAGCCGCTTCACGAAGCCGTCGTCACGATGGCCGAGCACGACATCGGTTCGCTCGTCGTCATGGATCACGGCGATCTCACCGGCATGCTCACCTTCCGCGAGGTGATCCGCGCCACCGTCCGCCAGGGCGGCACGCTCGGCAGCGTCACCATCCGCTCCGTGATGGACGACGCGCCGCTGACCTGCACCCCCGAGACCGAGATCGACGAGGTGCGCCGCATGATGCTCGGCCGGCACGCGCGCTACATGCCCGTGCTCAACGGCCAGACGCTGATGGGCGTGATCTCGTTCTACGACGTGGCCCGCACGGTGGTCGAAGCGCAGGACTTCGAGAACCGCATGCTCAAGGCCTACATCCGCGACTGGCCGTCCGAAGAGGACGCCAAGGTCCAGACGGAATTGTGAGCCCCACGGTCGCTTGCGCTCCCTGCCCCCGACGGGCCGGCCGCGAGCGGCCCGGCAAAGCCCGTTCCGCCGCTCCCTCGAGTCTCGTTCGGAGGGCCTGAGCGGCAGCGCCGGCAAGAATGAAAACGGCCCGACGCGGGAGCGGTCGGGCCGTTTGTCTTGGGTCGATGCGCGCTCAGGCGGCGATCATCGGCACGACGTTCTCGGTCGACGCCGCCTCGCGGCCGGCGATCCACATCTCGAGCGCGGCCGCGTCCATCGGGCGGCAGAAGCGGTAGCCCTGCATCATGTCGCAGCCCTCGCGGCGCAGGAACTGGTGCTGGGCGTCCGTCTCCACGCCTTCGGCGATGGTCTTGAGGTTCAGCGCGCGCGCCATCTGGATGATGGCCTGCACGATGGCGCGGTCGTCGGGGTCGGTGTCGATGTCGCGCACGAAGGACTGGTCGATCTTGAGCGTGTGCAGGGGGAAGCGCTTGAGGTAGCTCAGCGATGAGTAGCCGGTGCCGAAGTCGTCCAGCGACAGCCGCACGCCCAGCGCGTGCAGCGCGTCCATCATCGCGATCGCGGCGCCCGGGTTGGCGAACACGCTCTCGGTCAGCTCCAGCTCGAGGTACTGGGCCGGCAGGCCGGCGTCGGCCAGCGCGCGGGTGACGGCGTCGGGCAGGCCGACGTGGCGGAACTGCACGGCCGACAGGTTCACCGCCACCACCATCGGCGGCACGCCGGCGTCCATCCAGGCCTTGAGCTGCGCGACCGCGGTGCGCAGCACCCACTCGCCGATCGCCACGATCTGGCCGCTGGTCTCGGCCAGCGGGATGAACTCGGCCGGCGAGACGAAGCCGAACTCGGGATGCTTCCAGCGCAGCAGCACCTCGACGCCGACCAGCCGCTCGCCGTTGCCGTCCAGCTGCGGCTGGTAGTGCAGCAGCAGCTCGCCCCGCTCGAGCGCGCGGCGCAGCGCCGATTCGAGCTGCAGCTGGCGCGCCGAGCGCTGCTGCATGCCGGCGGCGAAGAAGCGCCACGTGGCCTTGCCCTCGTGCTTGGCGCGGTACATCGCCGTGTCGGCGTTGCGCGACAGGATCTCGTAGTCGTCGCCGTCCGACGGGTAGCAGGCCACGCCGATCGACATCGTCATGCTCAGCTCGTGCCCCTGCACCATGCAGGGCTCGGCCAGGCGCTCCAGCAGCTTGGAGGCCACCAGCTCGGCGCCCGTGGCGTCGGCGCCGGGCAGCAGCACGGCGAACTCGTCGCCGCCCAGGCGAGCCACCGTGTCGACCTCGCGCAGGCTGCCCTGAAGGCGCCGCGCAACCTCGCTCAGCAGCGCGTCGCCGACGCTGTGGCCGAGCGTGTCGTTGATGTTCTTGAACTGGTCGAGGTCCATGAACATCAGCGCGAACGGCCGATGGTCGCGGCGCGACACGCTCGTCAGCTGCCCGACGCGGTCGGCCAGCAGGCTGCGGTTGGGCAGGTCGGTGAGGGTGTCGACGTGCGCCAGCCGCACCAGGTTGCTCTCGACCTCGCGGAACTGCGTGATGTCGTTGAGGATGCCGATGTAGTGCGTCACCGTGCCGTGGGCGTCGCGCTGCTGCGTGACGGCGGCCCAGCAGGTGTAGAGGCTGCCGTCCTTGCGCGACGTGCGCACCTCGCCCTGCCAGTGGCCGGCGGTCTGCAGCGCGCCGCGCACCTGGCGGCGCACCTCGCGCCGGCCGATGCCGAAGCCGAGCGCGGCCACCTGCTGGCCCTGCAGCTCGTCGGCGTCGTAGCCGCTGATCTCGCAGAACGCCTGGTTGACCGTGACGACGCGGCCGTCGCGGTCGGCGATGACGAAGCCCTCGCGCGCCTGCTCGAACACGGCGGCGGCCAGCTGCAGCTTGTCCTCGACGGACTTGCGCTGGGTGATGTCGCGGCCCTCGACCAGCAGGTTGGGCGGCGTGTGGTTGTTGCGCGGGATGGCGCGGATCGACAGCTCCAGCGTCATCGGCAGGCCGTCGGCGCGCTGGATCGTGAGCTCGTGCGTGACGACGGCGCCGGCGACGGCCTGCGCCACGCCGGCCTGCAGTGCGCGCGCCGGGGCCGGGTCCAGGCCCAGCGTCGGGATCTCGTCCAGGCGGCGGCCGGCGATCTGCGGGTGGCTGACGCGCAGCCAATGGCGGCCGGTGCCGTTCATGTGGCGCAGCGCGCCGTTCGAGTCGAGCACGCACACCAGGTGCGGGCTGCGGTCGATCAGGCGGTTGGCGAGCCGCTCGCGCTGCAGCGAGCGGCGGGTGCGCACGGTCTGGACGAACAGGGCGATGCCCAGGCCCAGCACGGTGACGGCCGCCAGCCAGAAGGCCCACAGCGGCAGGGCGACCAGGGCGCCAGGCGCGGAGGCCGGCGCCACGGGGGCGGCCAGCACGGGCAGCCCGGCGGTCGCGCCGGCGCAGGCGATGGCAACGAGGCGGGTGGATGGGCGGCGCGCGGCGGCCGCCGGGCGCGCCAGGGCATCCGCTCGCGGTTCGCCGTTCGCGCCTCCCCTGACGCGTGAACGAGGGCCGAAAGACAGCATCCCGGCACTTTGCCTGCGATTCGCGCGCGGGGACGGGCGGATAAGAGACGGCGCCGTGGCCTATTTCACGCCGCCCGGCAATGCGGGCGCGCGCGAGTCGCGTTCAGGGGTGCCGGAACCCGTCGGCGGCCTGTCGACGGCAGCGCGAAGCGGCGCCGCGCGCATCGCGAAGGCGCCGGCCGTGCCCGCCCTTAGAATCGACCCATGTCTGGCAGCACCTTCGGCGAACTGTTTCGCGTCACCAATTTCGGCGAATCGCACGGCGTGGCGATCGGTTGCGTCATCGACGGCTGCCCTCCCGGGCTGGCCCTGTCGGAGGCGGACATCCAGGTCGAGCTCGACCGCCGCCGCCCCGGCACCTCGCGCCACGTCACCCAGCGCAACGAGCCGGACGCCGTGGAGATACTGTCCGGGGTATACGAGGGCGTCACCACCGGCACCCCGATCGCGCTGCTCATTCGCAACACCGACCAGCGCAGCAAGGACTACGGCAACATCCTCGACACCTTCCGCCCCGGCCACGCCGACTACACGTACTGGCGCAAGTACGGCCTGCGCGACCCGCGCGGCGGCGGACGCTCGTCGGCCCGGCTGACGGCGCCGATGGTGGCCGCCGGCGCCGTCGCCCGCAAGTGGCTCAAGGAGCATCGCGGCACCACCTTCCTCGGCTGGATGAGCCAGCTGGGCGACATCGCGATCCCGTTCGTCGACGAGGCGCAGATCCCGCTGAACCCGTTCTTCGCGCCGAACGCGCAGATCATCCCGCGCCTCGAGGAGCGCATGGACGACCTGCGCAAGGCCGGCGACTCCTGCGGCGCGCGCATCGAGGTCGTCGCCCGCGGCATGCCCGTCGGCCTGGGCCAGCCGCTGTTCGACAAGCTCGACGCCGACATCGCGTACGCCATGATGGGCGTCAACGCGGTCAAGGGCGTGGAGATCGGCGCCGGCTTTGCCAGCGTCGCCCAGCGCGGCACCGAGCACGGCGACGAGCTGACGCCCGAGGGCTTCGTCGGCAACAACGCCGGCGGGGTGCTGGGCGGCATCTCCACCGGGCAGGACCTGCGCGTGTCGATCGCGATCAAGCCCACCAGCTCGATCCGCACGCCGCGCCGCTCGATCGACCGCGCGGGCAACCCGACGATGGTCGAGACCTTCGGCCGCCACGACCCGTGCGTGGGCATCCGCGCCACGCCGATCGTCGAGGCGATGCTCGCGCTGGTGGTGATGGACCACGTGCTGGCGCACCGCGCGCAGTGCGGCGACGTGCAGCTCGAGCGGCCGCCGATCCCGGGCGCCGCCCCGCACGCATGAGCCGGCGCGCGCCCGCTCGCGCGAGGGGGCGCGCCGCCGCGTTGGCGCTGGCGGCGGCGTGCGGTGGCGCGCAGGCCAGCGACGGGCCGCGGCACGACGTCAGCGTCCTCGAAGGCGGCCGCCAGGTCGCCAGCTTCGACCTGCCGGACGGCGACGCGATCTGCGTCCTGGCCCATGTCACCGAGGAAGATCCGCTGCGCGGCGCCTGGCATCTGAGTGGTCGCGTGGAACTGCGTGTCAGCCTGGGGGGACGCCGCGTCTTCACGTTCGCGGCGCGCGAGCTTATCCTGACGAAAGCCGCCGTCGAGCGGCTCCAGCACCGGGCCGCGGGTGCGACGCTGACCAAGTGCGCCGTGGCGCCGACCAGGCACGCGTCGGAGGCCGCGGACGTCTCGGACGCGTCGGATGAGTCGGACGCCGCGGACGGCGCCTGAGCCGCGCGGTTCGTCGCCGTCCACTGCCGTTCGTCGCGCCGGTTTCCGGTCCGTCCAGGCGCACTGCAACTCGTCCCGGCCCAGCAGCACTTCGTCGCAATCTGTCCCCATGGCCACACCAGCCGATCCACACTCCGTCGAAATTCAGGATGCCCCTGGAAGAACGATGAAGGAAGAGGACATGCGCAAACGCTTGGTATTCGGGGTGGCGGTGGTCGTCGTGGCTATCGGAGCGGGTTTCGCGATCAAGGCGGGCAAGGGCGCGGCCGCGGTGCCGGCCAGCGCCGCGATGGCCGCCAACACGCCGGACGCCGCCGCCAGCGAGGTCGCGCTCGACTTCACGCCCAAGGAAGCCGCCAAGCCGCTGTCGATGGCGCTGCCGCAGATCGTCGAGTTCTCCGGCCCGCTCGTCTCGCCCAACACGGCGATGGTGCGCGCCAAGGCCACCGGCACGCTGCTGACGCTGGGCGTCCAGGAAGGCCAGCGCGTGAAGGCCGGCGAGATGCTGGGCCGCATCGACGTCAGCGACCTGCAGACCAAGGTCGCCGAGCGCAGCGCCAACCTGGCGGCCGTGCGCACCACGCTCGACCAGGCCCAGCGCACGCACGACTCCAACATCGGCCTGGCCAACGACAAGTTCATCTCGCCCATCGCGCTCGACAACTCGAAGTCGCAGCTGGAGAACGCCAAGGCCGGCGTCGCCGCCGCCCAGGCCGCGCTCGACTCGGCCAAGATCGCGCTGCGCGACGCCTCGCTGGTCGCGCCGATCAGCGGCATCGTGTCCAAGAAGTACGTCGTCTCCGGCGAGAAGGTCACCGCGGAGCAGCAGGTCGTCACGATCGTCGACCTGCACATGCTGGAGCTGGCCGGCACGGTGGGCACGCAGGAGGTGGGGCAGCTGTCCACGGGCATGCCCGTCACGCTGCGGATCGAGGGCATCGACAAGCCGATCGACGGCAAGCTGGCGCGCATCGCGCCCGCCGCCGAGGCCGGGACGCGCTCGATCGGCGTGGTGGTGCAGTTGCAGAACCCGAAGGAGACCATGCGCGCCGGGCAGTACGCCGTCGCGCAGGTGCTGATCGGCGACACCACGCCGCGCCTGACCGTGCCCATCAGCGCGATCAGCTCGGCCTCCGGCCAGGAGTACGTGTGGACGGTGGAAAGCGGCAAGCTGCTGCGCCGCACCGTCACCACCGGGCGCCGCGACCCGGTCAAGGGCCGCGCCGAAGTGATCGAGGGCCTGACGCCGGACGCCCCGGTGCTGGGCGCGCGCTTCGACAACCTGCGCGAAGGCGCCAAGGCGCGCGTGGTCGCCGTCGCGACCGCCGCCACGCCCAAGCCGCTGCCCCCCGCCGCCACCGTCACCCGCTGACACGCGCCGTTTCGCAGAAAACGGCCGCAACTCCAGGAGAGTTCCCATGTGGATGACGCGTGTCTCCATCAACAACCCCGTCTTCGCGACCATGGTCATGGTGGCGCTGTGCGTGCTCGGGTTGTTCTCGTACCAGCGCCTGGGCGTCGAGCAGATGCCCGACATCTCGCCGCCGGTCGTCTTCATCTCCGTGCAGTACCCGGGCGCGTCGCCCGGTGCCGTCGAGACCGAGATCACCAAGCCGCTGGAAGATGCCCTGAACGGCATCGCCGGCGTCAAGATGATCCGCTCCAACAGCTATGAAGGCCGCAGCGAGACGGTGGTCGAGTTCAAGCTGTCGGTCGACATGACGCGCGCCACGCAGGAAGTGCGCGACAAGGTCTCCGTCGTGCAGTCCGGCTTCAACCGCGACGTCAAGCCGCCGTTCGTCAGCCGCTTCGACGGCGACAACGCGCAGCCCACCGTCGTCCTGGCGCTGATGGCCAACGGCCGCAGCGACCGCGAGCTGTCGCTGATCGCCGACCAGACGGTGCAAAAGCGCCTGACCAGCGTCGAGGGCGTGGCGCGCGTCACGCCGCTGGGCCTGGTCACGCGCCAGGTGCGCGTCGACCTGGACCCGCAGCGCCTGCGCGGTTTCGGCCTCACGCCGTCGGACGTCAGCGCCGCGCTCGTGCGCGCCAACACCGACCAGCCGGTGGGCCTGCTGCAGAACCGCAACGAGGACTCGCTGGTGCGCGTCGAGGGCCGCGTGCTCGATCCCAAGCAGTTCGCCAGCGTGGTCGTCTCGCGCAACGCGAGCGGCGGCGTGGTGATGCTGGGCGACGTGGGCAAGCTGGTGGAGCGCGAACAGGAACCCGACTCGCTGTCGCGCATCAACGGCCGCGCCGCCGTCACGTTCAACATCTACAAGCAGCAGGACGCCAACATCGTGCGCACCGGCGCGGCGATCAAGGCCGCGGCCGACGAGATGCGCAAGTCGCTGCCCCCGGGCGTCGAGCTCAAGCTGATCTACGCCAGCTCGGACTGGGTCGAGCAGTCGCTGGACGGCGTCAAGAAGACGCTGGGCGAGGGCGCGCTGCTGACCATCGCCATCGTGTTCCTGTTCCTGCACAGCTGGCGCTCCACGATCATCACCGGCCTGACGCTGCCGATCTCGGTGATCGCGTCGTTCATCGCGATCAACGCGTTCGGCTTCACGCTGAACTTCATGACGATGATGGCGCTGAGCCTGTGCATCGGCCTGCTGATCGACGACGCGATCGTGGTGCGCGAGAACATCGTGCGCCACGTCGGCATGGGCCAGGACCACCACACCGCCGCGCGCCGCGGCACCGACGAGATCGGCCTGGCCGTGATGGCGACGACGTTCGCGATCTGCGCGGTGTTCGTGCCGGTGGCCTTCATGAAGGGCATCGTCGGCAAGTTCTTCTTCCCGTTCGGCATCACGGTGGTGTCGGCGGTGATCGTGTCGCTGTTCGTCAGCTTCACGCTCGACCCGATGTTGTCGTCGGTGTGGAAGGATCCGCCGGCCGTGACGATGCAGCGCATCTGGGGCGTGGGCCACATGATGCGCGGGGTCGACTGGGCGATGGCCAAGCTGCACAACATCTACGAGCGCCTGATCACCTGGGCGTTCAGCGGCCGCCGCTACCGCGTGTTCGTGCCGCCCGTGCCGGCCTACGGCTTCGGCTTCGGCGCCAACGGCCAGCGCCTGACCGCCGGCAAGCGCCACCTGCGCTTCGCCACGCTGACCCCGCGCGGCATCGTGCTGTGGTCGGCGGTGGCCACGTTCTTCGCGGCCATCGGCCTGGCCACGACGATCGGTGCCGAGGCGATCCCGCAGACCGACCAGAGCTACACGGGCCTGCAGATCACGATGCCGGTGGGCACCAGCCTGGCGCGCGCCGACGAGAAGATGAAGCAGGTCGAGGCCATCATCGGCTCGATGCCCGAGATCGACTCGCTGTCCACGCAGGTCGGCGGCGACAACGGCCACAACACCGCCTACATCGGCATCGGCCTGAAGCCGCGCCACCAGCGCAAGCTCAACCAGTTCCAGGTCGAAGACGAGATCCGCAAGCGCCTCGAAGGCCTGCCGGGCATCTCGGTGGCGCTGGGCAACCGGCCGATCTTCATCTCGATCCTGGGCCCGGACCCGACCGTGCTCGACCAGATCACGGCCGACCTCGGCGCGAAGATCAAGAAGGTCAAGGGCGTCACCGATTTCGAATCCTCGGTCAAGCCCGGCCTGCCCGCGTACGCCGTGCGCGTGCGCCCCGACGCCGCGCGCCAGCTGGGCATGACGCCGCAGCAGCTGGCCGGCAGCCTGCGCGCGTACGTGCAGGGTGACGTGTCGACCTACTGGACGACGCCCGACGGCCAGCAGGTGGAGGTGCAGCTGCGCCTGCCGCAGGCCAGCCGCGAGAGCGTCGCGCAGCTGAACAAGCTGCCGGTGGCCTTCTCGGCCGACGGCACGCCCGTGCCGCTGGAAAGCGTCGCCACGATCGAGCCCGTCACCAACCCCGACGTCATCAAGCGCCAGGACCTGCAGCGCCGCCAGGCGGTGTACGCGGGCGTGGACGTGAAGTCGGGCCGCACGGTGGGCCAGGTCAACGCGGACATCGACAAGATCGTCAAGGCCACCGTGCTGCCGCCGGGCTACCGCTTCGACGTCGGCGGCGCCGCGCAGGACCAGGACGACATCTTCGGCAACATCGGCTCGGCGCTGGGCCTCGCGCTGATCTTCATCTACATCGTGCTGGCCAGCCAGTTCGGCAGCTTCCTGCAGCCGCTGGCGATCATGGCCTCGCTGCCGCTGTCGCTGATCGGCGTGATGATCTCGCTCAAGCTGTTCCACTCCACCATCAACCTGTTCTCGCTGATCGGCCTGATCATGCTGATGGGCCTAGTGACGAAGAACGCAATTCTTCTCGTCGACTTCGCCAACCACGCGCGCAAGGCCGGGGCGACGCTGGCCGAGGCGGTGCTCACCGCCGGCCAGATCCGGATGCGCCCGATCATCATGACGACGGCCGCGATGGTGTTCGGCATGTTCCCGCTCGCGCTCGCGCTCGACGAGGGCGGCGAGCTGCAGGCGCCGATGGGCCGCGCCATCATCGGCGGCGTCATCACCTCGACGCTTCTGACGCTAGTGGTGGTGCCCGTGATCTACGCCTACATCGAGCAGTGGGTGGGCTTCTTCAAGCAGCGCCTGGACGCCAACTCGCGCGGCGCGATCATCGGCGCGGTGCTGTCGGGCCTGGTGGGCATCGTTCTGATGATGAGCGGCGTGCCGATGCCGTGGGTCGCGACCGTGATGGTGTCGGCGATCGCGCTGAGCGTGTGGGCCTGCTGGTCGTACGCCACGGCCAACCAGTACCACCGCGGCTGGGCGGCGATGGGCCTGCTGGGCATGCTGGGCTTCATGATCCTGGCCTTCCTGCGGCCGATCCAGGACGGTGGCCCGCCGGAGGCGCTGTCGATGGGCCCGCCCAACACGATGGCGCCCGACTCGCAGCCCGATTCGGAACCAGAGTCCGATTCCGTGATGGCCTGACCGACTGGCCACCCACCGCAAGCCGCCGTCCGCGACCCTCGCGCCGGCGGCTTGCTTCATTTGCGGCGCCGTTCGACGCGCGGGCATCGCCATCCGTCGACCCCGCGCGCGGCGCCGGCGGGCGTCGGTGCTATGGTGACGGCATGAAGTCCCGCCTGATCCTCCTGCTGCTGGCCGCGCCCGCCAGCGCCGCCTTCGCGCAGTACAAGTGCACCACCGCGAGCGGCGCCATCACGTTCCAGCAGACGCCGTGTCCCTCCGGCCAGACGGAGAACAAGCTCACCGTGGTGCCCAACGGCCACCCGCCGCCGGCCTCCGGCGTGAAGGCGCCGCCGGTGATCGTGCAGACCTCGGCGTCGGCATCGGTGGGCAAGGTCGAGACCAACATCGACAAGCGCATGCTGGCCAACTACGAGCGCCAGCACAAGCGCGAGGCGCTCGAGCAGGCCGTCACGTCCGCGCAAGCCGACAAGGACTCGCGCGCGGTCAAGCGCCTGCAGGACATCGAAGGCGCGAAGAAGCAGTTCGGCGACGATCCGGCCAACGCGCCGTCGCTGCGCGACGCGCTTCAGTCGATCGACAACCGCTACAAGGCGCTGACCGAACTCGACGAGAGCCGCATCCAGGCGGCCAAGAAGGCGCTCGAGGACTGGGACAAGGCCCAGCGCACGGCCGAGCCGGCCAAGCCCTGAGACCGGGCCGTCAGGGCCGGCGCCGGCCCGCGGGGCGGCCGAGCACGGCGTCGCAGTCGTTGCAGCCGCGCAGCTCGGTGTCGCCGGCCGGCGTCTCCAGCGTGGCGGTGCCCCCGGCGCGGATCTCCCAGCGCCAGACGCCCGTGGCCGAGCGCGCGGTGCCGCGCACGTAGCAGGGCAGGACGTCCCAGCCGGCGTGCTGCTGCCGCGCGGTGACGACCACCGAGCGCGCGAGGAAGTAGCGCGCCTGGGCGGCGGTCAGTGCGAAATCGGCGCAGGCGTCGCCGCCGGCCTCGAAGCCGCGCGAGTCGATGCGCACCTCGTCGAGGGCGGCGCCCACCGGTGGCGCCGAGGCGCAGCCCGCCAGGGCCAGGGCGAGGAGGGGAGCCGCCAGGAACACGTGTCGTCGCATGGTCGGCTAGTGTCGCGCGTTTTTCGCCGGCGGCTCAACATTCCGTGAATGTCGCGGCCCGCGGCGGGCTCAGCACTCGACGATGTTCACCGCCAGGCCGCCGCGCGCCGTTTCCTTGTACTTGGTCTGCATGTCGGCACCGGTCTCGCGCATCGTCTTGATGACCTTGTCCAGGCTCACGTGGTGCGTGCCGTCGCCGCGCAGCGCCATGCGCGCGGCGTTGATCGCCTTGACCGACGCGATCGCGTTGCGCTCGATGCAGGGGATCTGCACGAGGCCGCCCACGGGGTCGCAGGTCAGGCCCAGGTGGTGCTCCATGCCGATCTCGGCGGCGTTCTCCACCTGGCGCGGCGAGCCGCCCATCACGGCCGCCAGGCCCGCGGCGGCCATCGAGCAGGCGACGCCCACCTCGCCCTGGCAGCCGACCTCGGCGCCGGAGATGGACGCGTTCTCCTTGTAGAGGATGCCGATCGCCGCGGAGGTCAGCATGAAGTCGACGACGCCCTTGTCGCTCGCGCCCGGCACGAAGCGCGTGTAGTAGTGCAGCACGGCCGGCACGATGCCCGCGGCGCCGTTGGTGGGCGCCGTGACGACGCGGCCCCCGGCGGCGTTCTCCTCGTTGACGGCCAGCGCGTACAGGTTGACCCAGTCCATCACCATCAGCGGGTCGCGCATCGCGGCCTCGGGGTTGACGGTGAGGTCGCGGTACAGCTGCGCCGCGCGCCGCTTGACCTTGAAACCGCCGGGCAGGATGCCTTCGGTGCGGCAGCCGCGCGCCACGCATTCCTGCATCACCTTCCAGATCTTCAGCAGGCCGGCGTCGATCTCGGCGTCGGTGCGCCAATGGCGCTCGTTGCGCCGCATCAGCTCGGCGATGCCGATGCCTTGCTCGTCGCACAGGCGCAGCAGGTCGTCGCCGCTGTGGAACGGGTGGGGCAGGACGGTGGTGTCCGGCGCGACGGTCTTCTGCCTGGAGCCGTCGGCCGCCACCTCGTCGCTGACGACGAAGCCGCCGCCCACCGAGTAGTACACGCGGTTCTCGAGCTCGGTGCCGTCGGCGTCGAACGCGGTGAAGCGCATGCCGTTGGCGTGGAAGGGCAGGGTCTCGCGGCGGTGCATCACGAGGTCGGCCGACTCGTCGAACGCGATCTCTCGGCTGCCGTTGAGCGTCACGCGGTGCTGCGAGCGGATCGCCTCGAGGATGACGGGCACCTGCTCGATGTCCACCGTGTCGGGCTCGTGGCCGGCCAGGCCCAGCAGCACGGCCTTGTCGCTGCCGTGGCCCTTGCCGGTGGCGCCGAGCGAGCCATACATCTCGGCCTTCACGCGCGCGGTGCGCGCGAGCTCACCCTCGTGCGCGAGGCGCGCGACGAACATGCGCGCCGCCCGCATCGGGCCGACCGTGTGCGAGCTCGACGGGCCAATGCCGATCTTGAAGAGGTCGAAAACCGAGACTGCCATGGTGGAGTCCTTCAGCAGGATGTTTGCAGACCGGCATGCCGCATGCGCGGAGCGCGGCCGCCCCCAGGGCCACCCGAGAAGAGGGCGTCGAGGATCGCCATCCGAGACGATCCGCGCTCACCTCGCGGGGCAGCGACCAGCGGGAGCGTGGGGGGCCTTATTCCTCGAACTCGCTCATCGGCACGCAGCTGCAGAACAGGTTGCGATCACCGTAGACGTTGTCGACGCGGCCCACCGGCGACCAGTACTTGCCCAGGCGCAGCGCCGGCACCGGGTAGGCGGCGTCCTCGCGCGAGTACGCGTGGGGCCACTCGGCCTTGAGCAGCGCCTGCGCGGTATGCGGCGCGTTCTTCAGCGGGTTGTCCTCGCGCGGCCAGCTGCCGCCCTCGACCTTGGCGATCTCGGAGCGGATGGCGATCATCGCGTCGCAGAAGCGGTCGAGCTCGGCCAGCGGCTCGCTCTCGGTCGGTTCGACCATCAGCGTGCCGGCCACCGGGAACGACAGCGTCGGCGCGTGGAAGCCGTAGTCGATCAGGCGCTTGGCGACGTCCTCGGCGGTGATGCCCGAGCTGTCCTTGAGCGGACGCAGGTCCAGGATGCACTCGTGCGCCACGCCGCCGCCCTGCACGCCGGCGATGTTGCCGCTGAAGTGGATGTCGTAGTGCTGCGACAGGCGCGCCGCGATGTAGTTGGCGTTGAGGATGGCCGTCTCGGTGGCCTGGCGCAGGCCGGCCGCGCCCATCATGCGCACGTACATCCAGCTGATCGGCAGCACCGCCGCGTTGCCCAGCGGGGCCGCTGAGACGGCGCCCACGCGCCTGGAATCCTCGGCGCCGAGGCCGGCCGCACGGTGCGCGGGCAGGAACGGTACGAGGTCGGCCACGACGCACACCGGGCCGACGCCCGGGCCGCCGCCGCCGTGCGGGATGCAGAAGGTCTTGTGCAGGTTCAGGTGGCTGACGTCGCCGCCGAACTCGCCCGGCGCCGCCACGCCCACCATCGCGTTCATGTTCGCGCCGTCGACGTACACGCGGCCGCCGTACTTGTGCACGAGCGCGCACAGCGCCTTGACGCCCGGCTCGAACACGCCGTACGTGGACGGGTAGGTGATCATCATCGCCGCGAGGTCGTCCTTGTGCTCGACGCACTTGGCCTCGAGGTCGGCCATGTCGACCTCGCCCTCGGCCGTGCACTTCACGACCACGACCTTCAGGCCCACCATCTGCGCCGACGCCGGGTTCGTGCCGTGCGCCGACTCGGGGATCAGGCAGACGTCGCGCGCGCCCTGGCCGCGCGACTCGTGCCAGGCCTTGATCACCAGCAGGCCCGCGTACTCGCCCTGCGAGCCGGCGTTGGGCTGCAGGCTGATGCCGGCGTAGCCCGTGGCCTGCTCGAGCCACTTGCACAGCTGGTCGTCGAGCAGGCGGTAGCCCTCGAGCTGGTCGGCCGGCGCGAACGGGTGCACGTGCGCGAACTCGGGCCACGTGATCGGGATCATCTCGCTGGTGGCGTTGAGCTTCATCGTGCACGAGCCCAGCGGGATCATGCTGCGGTCCAGCGCGAGATCCTTGTCCGACAGGCGGCGGATGTAGCGCAGCATCTCCGTCTCGCTGTGGTGCGTGTTGAACACCGGGTGCATGAGGAAGTCGCTGGTGCGCAGCAGCTCGGCGGGCAGGCGCAGGGGCACGCCCTGCTCGAACTCGTCGAACGACGGCAGCGCCTGGCCCGGCGCGAACACGCCCCACAGCGTGGTCAGGCAGGCGCGGGTGGTGGTCTCGTCGAAGCTGACCGACACCGTCGTCGCGCTGGCGCGGCGCAGGTTCATGCCGGCCGCGACGGCGCGGGCCAGCACGGCCTCGGTCTGCGGGCCGGTGGCAATCTCGACCGTGTCGAACGCGTGCGCGTTGACGCAGGCGATGCCGCGCTGGTCCAGGCCGGCCGCGAAGATCGCGGCGAACGAGGCGACGCGCCGCGCGATGCGGCGCAGGCCCTCGGGGCCGTGGTAGACGGCGTACATGCTGGCGATGACCGCCGGCAGCACCTGCGCCGTGCAGATGTTGGACGTGGCCTTCTCGCGGCGGATGTGCTGCTCGCGCGTCTGCAGCGCGAGGCGGTAGGCCGGCGCGCCGTGCGTGTCGACGCTGACGCCCACCAGGCGGCCCGGCAGCGAGCGCTTGAGCGCGTCCTGCGTGGCGAGGTAAGCGGCGTGCGGGCCGCCGCAGCCCATGGGCATGCCGAAGCGCTGCGTGTTGCCGCAGGCGATGTCGGCGCCGAACTCGGCCGGGGCCTGCAGCAACGTCAGCGCCAGCAGGTCGGCCGCGACGATGACGAGGCCGCCGCGCGCGTGCACCGCGTCGACCAGCGGCTTGAGCACGCGCACCTGGCCGGTGACGCCCGGGTACTGGAACAGCGCGGCGAAGCAGTCCTTCTCGGCGGCGACCTCGGCCTTGGCGACCACGACCTCGATGCCCAGCGGCCTGGCGCGCGTCTGCACGACCTCGATCGTCTGCGGCAGCACGTCGTCGGCGACGAAGAAGACCTTGCTCTTGCTCTTGCCCATGCGCTGGGCCAACGTCATCGCCTCGGCGGCGGCCGTGGCCTCGTCCAGCATGGACGCGTTGGCGATGGCCATGCCCGTGAGGTCGGTGACCATCGTCTGGAAGTTCAGCAGCGCTTCCATGCGGCCCTGCGAGATCTCGGCCTGGTAGGGCGTGTACGCGGTGTACCAGGCCGGGTTCTCGAGGATGTTGCGCAGGATGACGCCCGGCGTGAGGGTGCCGTGGTAGCCCTGGCCGATGAAGCTCTTGAGCACCTTGTTCTTCGAGGCGACCGCCTTCAGCTCGGCCAGCGCCTTGGCTTCGGTGACCGCGTCGGGGATCGCCATCGCCTGGCCGCGCAGGATGTTCCTGGGCACCAGCGCGGAGATCAGCGCCTCGCGCGAAGCGGCGCCGATGGCCGACAGCATGCGGGCTTCGTCGGCGGCCTCGGGGCCGATGTGGCGGGCGACGAATTCGGAGGCGTTCTCGAGCTGGGCCAGCGGGGTGGTGGCGGTCAGGGACATGGGCAATTCCAGGCGTGCGGGGGGTAAGGCAGGAAGCGCCCGGCGCGCGTCGGGTGGACGCGGCCGGTCAGGCTCCGGCGCGGCGCGGCGCGATCACGTCGCGCGCGGGAGAGCAGGGCGGGTGGATCAGAGCGTCTTGAGCAGCGCGTCGTAGGCCGGCGCGTCCATCAGCTCGTCGAACTCGACCATGTTGGAGATCTTCACCTTGAAGAACCAGCCTTCGCCGAGCGGGTCGGTGTTGGCCAGCGCCGGCTCGTCGCGCAGCTTCTCGTTGACCTCGACCACTTCGCCGGACACCGGCATGTAGATGTCGGCGGCGGCCTTGACCGACTCGACGACGCCGGCGATCTCGCCCTTGGCGAAGCTGCGGCCGACCTCGGGCAGGTCGACGAACACGACGTCGCCGAGGGCGTCCTGCGCATGCAGCGTGATGCCCACGACGGCGGCGTCATGATCTTCGATGTTGATCCATTCGTGGTCGGTCGTGAACTTGGTCGTCATGCAAGGCTCCTGGCAGAAAGGGCGGAAAAAGGGAATGGGGACGGCGCGGGCGAGCGGGACGCTCAGCCGCGGAAGTAGCGGTGCGGCGCGAACGGCATCGGCGTCACGCGCATCGGCAGGCGCTTGCCGCGCACCTCGGCGTAGACCTCGTGCGCGACGATCGCGTGGTCGACCGGCAGGTAGGCCATCGCCACCGGCTGGTTGACGGTGGGCCCCAGCGTGCCGCTGGTGACCACGCCCAGCTTGTGGCCGGCGTGGTCGACGATGACGGTGCCCTCGCGCACGGGCGCGCGCTCGAGGCCGACCAGGCCCACGCGCTTGGTGCGCGCGCCGACGGCCAACTGGCGGGCGATGACGTCGGCGCCGGGGTAGTGGCCCTCGCGCTCGCCGCCGGGGCGGCGCACCTTCTGGATCGCCCAGGTCAGCGCGGCCTCGACCGGCGTGGTGGTGGTGTCGATGTCGTTGCCGTACAGGCACAGGCCGGCTTCCAGGCGCAGCGAGTCGCGCGCGCCCAGGCCGACGGGCTTGACCTCGGGCTGCTCGAGCAGCTTGCGCGCGAGCGCGTCGGCGTCGGCGGCGGCCACGGAAATCTCGAAGCCGTCCTCGCCGGTGTAGCCCGAGCGGGTGACGTAGCAGGCGATGCCGCCCACCTTGAAGAAGCCGCCGGTCATGAACGTCAGCTTCTCGATGCCGGGCGACAGGCGCGCCATCGCGTGCACGGCCATCGGGCCCTGCAGCGCCAGCAGGCCGCGGTCGAACATCGTGACGATGTCGCAGCGGCTGCCGATTCGCTCGCGCAGGTGGCGCAGGTCGGCGTCCTTGCACGCGGCGTTGACGATGACCAGCAGCCCGTCGTCGCGGCGCGTGACCATCAGGTCGTCCAGGATGCCGCCCTGGGCATTGGTGAACAGGGCGTAGCGCTGCTTGTTCAGGCCCAGGCCGACGATGTCGACCGGCACCAGGGTCTCCAGCGCCGCGGCGGCGTCGTCGCCCTTGAGCAGCAGCTGGCCCATGTGCGACACGTCGAACAGCGCGGCCTCGTGGCGGCACTGGCGGTGCTCGGCCAGGATGCCGGCCGGGTACTGGACGGGCATCGAATAGCCCGCGAACGGCACCATGCGGGCGCCGAGTTCGAGATGCAACGCGTGCAGGGGGGTCTCGTGCAGGGGAGTGGAGAGTTCAGCGGACATCGTTGTTCCTTCGAGGGCAGTCGGTCCCGCCCTCATCGTACGGGCGGCTGGATGCCCTCGCTGTCCGCTTTACCTGAGAGATTGCAGCGCCGGTGTGCCGGCGCCGCTTGCCCCTTCGGTGGACGATCTCGCCGACGCCGTGAAAAGCGGCAGCCGCATCGTCTCTCTCCAGTGAGGAACGCCTGCATTCGACAGGCGTCTCGTCAGTCCTTTTGCCTGAGCGTTCGGGGCGGTGGCCCCTGCGCCTTCGGCGGCCGGCCACGACGCGCGAACGCGGGCAGCAGGCTCTCTCCTGACAAGCAGCCAGTTTAGCATCGACCTCGCCCGGAGCAAGACGGAGGCGCACATCCGCGCGACCGGCCGCGGAGGGTGTAAATATCTGTTGCCAACTGGGCAATTCCATGGAGAATTTGTCCGACCAAGAAAATCGTCCGCCGGTTGGTCGCGCGGCGGCGAAAACGATGGGGAGCGGTGTTGGCGTCGGGACTTTCCGGCGAGTCGTTCTGCTCGATCTGCTTCGGCGGCCGATTGATTCCCGAGCGTAGCGAGCACTGCCATGGTCCAGCCTGTTTCCCGGCCGCCGTCCTCCCCGGAAGCGGCCCGGAGCGACGTCCCGCCGGCGCTTTCCGCCGATCGTCCCGCCGAGTTCCCGGCGCACGAGCCGAGTCCGCCCCAGGCGCCGCCGCATTCGGAGATCGAGCGCGAGATCGAGCGCTCCGAGCGTGCACTCGCGGCGCTGGCCGCCACCCGGGCGCTGGCGCGCGCTGCGTTCACCGACTCGCAGCTCGCCGCCGAGGATGCGAAGGACGCCCAGTCGGCCGAGCAGGCGGCCGACGCCACCGACGACGATCCCGACGACGGCTGGGTGCGCACCGAGTACGTGGCGTTCGAGCACACCTTTCCGCCCGCCGATGACTCCCCGCCGCGCCACCTGGTCGGCGGCAGCTTCGACCCGGGCATCGCGTCGCAGCAGGGCCGCACCTTCCCGGGCGCCTCGATGGCCGATGCGTCGCTGAAGACGCGCACCGGCGCGCAAGCCCGCTTCCTGCGCGAGGCCAGGCACGCGCCGCGCGCCGAGCACGGCGGCGCGGCGTCGGCGCAGGGCCGTGCTCATGCGGACCGGCCGAGCGGTCACCCGGGTCGGCCGGCGGCCGCGTCCATGCAGGCGCGGTCGCGCATGCCGGCGCCCGCCCGGGCACCCGCGCGCGAGGGATTCAAGTTCCTGCTCGCGGCCGGCCTCGGCGCCGTGGTCGTGCTGGCCGGCGGCGGCATGGCATGGAAAGCCGGCTGGCTGTCGCGCGGCGCTGCGTCCGCCACGGCGGCGGCCACGGGCGCTCCGGCGACGACGACCGGCCCTGCAGCCACGACTGCATCCACGGCGACGACGACCGCGACGGCGGCGCCCGCTGCCGCGCAGGCCGAGGCGGCGCGCGTGCTGTCGCCGGCCCAGCAGGAGATCTCGATCACGCCCGCGGCCGGCGCGGCGCCGCCGCGCAGCGAGGCGGAAGTCGATGCGGCGCTGGCCGCCGCGGCCCGCGCGGCCGCGGTGCCGGCGGCGTCGGTGCGCGCGGCCGGGCCGTCGAACGTCGCGCGTCCGCAGCCGGAAGCCGCGGCCGCACCGGCTCCCACCGCGGCGCCGGCAGTGCCTCCTGCGAATGGCAAGGATGGCGTGGCCGCCGCCATCGCCGACGCGCAGGCCAAGGCCGATCGCTTCCTGTCGACGGGCGCCCAGGCGTCTGCCCCGGCCGGGGACGCGAAACAGGCCCCGTGAGTTCCCGGCGCGCGCATCGCCGCGGGCGCCGCGCGTGATACGGCCAGGGGTATCCGATTCGCCATGACGAAAGGCGCCCCGCAAGCGAGGCGCCTTTCGGTCATGCGTCGACCGGACGAGCCGGCTTACTGCTTGGCGGCGGCCTTGTCGACGTCGGCCTGGCCTTCGGCCTTGGTCTTCTCGGTCTTGATCGCGGCCTTGGCCTTGTCGTGATGCGCTTCGGCCTTGGCCTTGGCGACATTCTTGTCGGCCTTCGCATCGGCCTTGGCCTCGTCGGCGTTGGCGTCGGCGGCGGTCTTCTCGGCCTTGGCGGACTGCTTGGCCTTGTCTTGCGGATCGGCCTTGTCGACCTTGGCCTGTGCCTTGGACTTGTCCTTCATCGCGTCGTTGTGCGCGTCGGCCTTCTTCTTGGAGGCCTTGGACTCGGCCTTGTTCACCTTCTCGTCGGCCTTGGCGTCGGTCTTGGCTTCGGAGTCGGCGGCCTTCGCGTTGGCCTTGTCGGCCTTGGCTTCGGCCTTCTGCACGTCCTTGGTCGCGGCGGGTGCGCTGGCCTGGGCCATCGCCATCGAGGCGAACAGGGAGGCGATCAGGGCGGCGAGGAGCTTGCTCATTGTCATTTCCTTCATGGGTTTGTGTGGAGCACCGACCGACCATCGATCGAGTCCATGTGCCTGCAACGCGGGAGGCCGGGCACTTCGTTGACAGGCTGCGGACTTCCACATGCGGAAGTTTTTTCCTGTCGTGCGTGCGAAATCGGCTGCTCCGATGGTGCTTTCGTCACAGTGCTTACGTGATGGCAAACGCCGCGCCCGAGGCCGCTCGGGGTGTACCCGCGTGCACGCGAGCCGTGACGATTCGATACCGTTTCGACGCGTGCAGCGCGCTCGTGCGAGCGCTGACGGCGACGCTTGTCGTCGATCAGCGACAAGTCCTTCATGGCTAACTGGCAGATGGAGCGGACAATGCGGTCGACGTTGCTGGACAGTCGCGGATCGTCACTGTGCTCGGTCGTTCAACCGCGCTCGCGGAAGACTCGCGCAAGACGCTCAGGCCGGCGTGGCGACGCCGCGCCGACGCAGCCGCGACACGCTCACCGCCGCGCCCGCCAGCGCGATGCCCACGGCGATCGTCAGGCACAGGTGCTCGGCGTCGCGCGATGCGGTGTGCAAGACGAGCGCGGTGAGAGACGCGCCCACCGTCATGCCCGTCAGGCGCGCGGTGGCGAGCATGCCGCCCGCGGCGCCGGCGCGATCGCGCGGCGCGCTGCCCAGCAGCGTGCGGTTGTTGGGCGCCTGGAAGAAGCCGAAGCCCAGGCCGCACCAGGCCATGCGCGAGAGGATGTCGACGGTCGACGCGTCGGCCGGCAGCCGCGACATCAGCCACAGCCCCGTGGCCAGCACCAGCAGGCCCGCGGTGCCGAGGATCGCGGCGGGCACGCGGTCGGCCAGCCGCCCCGCGAGCGGCGCGATGAGGCCCACGCCCATCGGCGTGGCCAACATCGTCTTCGCGTCGCGCGTGCTGCCGTGGTCGACGCTGTCGGACAAGGCCCTCGACTGGCTCAGCGCCGCGCTCAGCGCGCTCGCGATCTGCTCGTTCGCCGCCTACACGCTCGCCTTCATCGCGCTGCCGTTCTGGTTCCAGGCCGCGATGCATCGCGACCAGGTGCAGACCGGCCTGCTGATGACGCCGTGGCCGGCGTCGGCCCGATCGCGCCCGCCACCGACACCACCAGCGCGTTCAGCCCGACGCCATGCCCCAGCGACTTGTGCGGATAGGTGAAGCGCACCAGCGCCCCGTTGACGGCCATGATGCCGGCCGCGCCCAGGCCCTGCGCGACGCGCGCCGCGATCAGCGTCGCGAGCGACCCGCAGAGCGCGCACGCCAGCGACCCGAGCGTGAACAGCGCCAACCCCGCGATGTAGACGCGCCGGTAGCCGATGCGCTCGCCCAGCGTGGCCAGCGGCAGCAGCAGCACGACGATCGCCAGCTGGTATGCATTGACGACCCACACCGACTCCGCCGGCGTCACGCCCAACTGTCGCGCGATCGCGGGCAGCGCGATGTTGGCGACGGCCGAATCGAGCACGGCCATCGTCACCGCGACGGCGATCGCGAGCATGGCCCGGCGCCGTTGCGGCAGCGGCAGGCCGTCGGGGTGGATCACGGGAATCAGGTGGGGCTCCGGCGCCGGCGGGGATGGGCGCCGAGCATAGTCCCTGTGCACGCGCCGCGGTGTCGTGTGCGGGATTCGGTGGCGCGTCAGGACATGCGCGCGCCGTTCCGCTACGCTGCGCACATCGCCTGCAATCGCCGTGATCTCGCACCTCACCATCCGCCTCGCCACGCCGGCCGACGCCTTCGCGATCGCCGCGTTGTCGCGTGCCGAGATCGAGCACGGGCTGCCGTGGACGTGGCGCGAGCCGCGCGTGCGCCGCGCGATCGCCGACCCCGACACCAACGTCATCGTCGTCGGCCCGCCGGGCGCGGTGACGGCGTTCGGCGTCATGTACTACGCCGACGACGACGCGCACCTGCTGCTGTTCGCGGTGCACCGCTCGCAGCAGCGCCAGGGCGTGGGCAGCGCGCTGCTGCAATGGCTGGAGGACGCCGCGCGCGCCGCGGGCGCGACGCGCATCCGCGTGGAGGCGCGCATGGACAACGAGGCCGCGCGCAGCTTCTACAACGAGCGCGGCTACCACGAAGGCCGCATCGTGCGGCGGATGTACAGCGGCGCGCTGGACGGCGTGCTGCTGGAGAAGTGGCTGCGCGGAGACGGCGACACCGCATGACCTCACGGTCGATGCGGTGCGTGCGATCGGGGGGCTGACGCGAAGCGGGGCAAGCCGGAAAGGCGCCCGCTGCCGCCTCGCGCCCGGGCACGCATGGCGCGCCGCGTGCGCGCGAGACCGCTCAGGCCATCTTGAACGTCGAGACGGCGTGCGACAGCGACGCCGCCTGGTCCTTCAGCGATTCGGCAGCGGCCGCCGACTGCTCGACGAGCGCGGCGTTCTGCTGCGTCATCTGGTCCAGCTGTGCCACCGCCTTGTTGATCTGCACGATGCCGTCGGACTGCTCGGACGACGCGGCCGTGATCTCGTTGATGATGTCGCTGACGCGCTGCACCGAGGCCACGATCTCCTGCATCGTCGAGCCCGCGTTGCCCACGAGGCGCGAACCCTCGTCGACGCGCTCCACGCTCGAGCCGATCAGGCCCTTGATCTCCTTGGCGGCGCCGGCGCTGCGCTGCGCGAGGCTGCGCACTTCCGAGGCGACCACCGCGAAGCCGCGCCCCTGCTCGCCGGCACGCGCGGCCTCGACCGCGGCGTTCAACGCCAGGATGTTGGTCTGGAAGGCGATGCCGTCGATCACGCCGATGATGTCGGCGATCTTCTTGGAGCTGCCGTTGATCTGTTCCATCGTTGTGACGACCTGCGAGATCACCTGGCCGCCGCGCTGCGCCACCTCGGCCGCCGAGGCCGCCAGCTGGTTGGCCTGGCGTGCCGATTCCGCGGACTGGTTGACGGTGCCGGTCAGCTGCACCATCGACGACGCCGCCTGCTGCAGCTGCGACGCGGTCTCCTCGGTGCGCACGCTCAGGTCCTGGTTGCCGGTCGCGATCTCGGCGCTGGCCGTGCTGATGCTGTCGCTGGAGCGATGCACCTGGGCGACCGTCGTGCGCATCGCGTCCACCATGCGGCCCAGGGCCTCGATGAGGCTGCCGGCGGGCGCGTTCGGAACGGCAACGCCCAGCTCGCCGCGGGCGAGTTCGGCCATCGCGTCGATCGCCACGCGCGGCTCGCCACCGATCTGGCGCAGCACGCTGCGCGTCACCAGCAGGCCCAGCGCGCCGAGCGCCACCAGCACGGCCAACGCGATGCCCAGCTGGCGCACCGCGGTGGCGCGCACCTCGGCGTCGACGCCGTCCATGTACAGGCCCGAGCCCACCATCCAGTTCCAGCCCGGGATCTTCACCAGGTACTGCAGCTTCGGGTAGACGACGGCGTTGGGGTCGTTGTCGCCCGGCTTGGCCGTCCACGACGCCACCCAGGCGTTGCCGTCGGTGCTGCCGGCCATGCCGTCGGTCAGCATCTTGGCGGCGTCGATGCCCTTGCTGTTGAGCGTGCCCAGCACGGTCTTGCCGGGCACCCAGCGGGTCAGGTACGGGTGCATGACGGCCAGGCCATCGGTGGTCAGGATGTAGAAGTAGTCGGCCTTGCCGCCGAGGTCGCCGTAGCGCGCCATGCGCACCGCGTCGCTCGCGGCCTTCATCGCGTCGGCCTCGCTCATCTTGCCGGCCGCGGCCGCCGCCTGGTAGCCGGCCACCAGCGTGGCCTGCGACTGCACCGCCGCCTTGAGCGTGGCCTTGCGGGCATTGGTGATCTCCTCTCGCAGCTGGAGGAAGGCCAGGCTGGACACCAGCAGCACGCCGACGACCGCAGTGGCCACCAGCAACAGGATCTTTCGATTGAACGACAGCTTCTCGATCATCACGCTTCCAGGAGTTCCGATGGACAGGGCGGGGCGCACCCTGCGTCGCCCGGCCTGGAACGGCGGGGCGCGGTGGGCGCGGCATCTGCGTGCTTATTCGGCCTGGGCGTGCCGGCGCTTGAGGGAAAACTGCACGAATGATCGGCCCGGCCGGGGTCGTTCGGCCCGGGGCTGCGCGACCGCGGGCACGGCCGCCGTCCATGCGCAGCAGGCCAGCATCGCGCCGGCCAAGATCCGGGGCAGTCTCGCGTCATGCCACTCGTCCCGCAGCCCTGGAACGGCCATCGTGGTCTTCGCGGCCGGCGTGTATCGGCGCGGTCCAGAGGGACGGAGAAACGAAAAGACCGCCACGCGGGCGGTCTTTCGGGTCGAATCGGGTGACGAGCCTGACCCCGGCACTGGTCACAACAGTTAGGGCTGCTTCGTTCCCGACCTGACCCGGTTGGCCGTGCTTCCATGCGAGGAGGCCCGTCACGAGTGATTGTATCCGAGGCGCGGCGGCGGATCGTCCGCGGCCATGAAAATCGCCCCGTGGATCGCATGCCGGAGGGCACGCGGGCACGGGGCGAATGGTCGAGGTGAAGGGCGATCAGCGCAGCTGCAGGTCGTCGTCGCCGAAGCGGATGTTCAGCGGCTCGATGAGCAACTGCTTGGGGCCGTCCTCGACCTTGCCCGCGACGATGGCGCCGATGCCCAGGCCCTGCGCGATCTCGCAGGCCTTGGCGGCCTCGCCGGCAGGCATGAACAGCGCGAAGCCGGCGCCCATGTTGAGGGTGCTGTAGGCCTCGCGGTCGTCGTGCTTGGCCCACTGCTGGATGAACTTCAGCACGGGCGGCACCGCGGGCACCTTGTCGATGCGGTAGGTGAACGGCTTGGGGTGGCGCAGCAGCTTGCGCCAGCCGTGGCCGGTGATGTTGGCGCTGTAGTGCACCGTCAGTCCGGCCTTGGCCAGGGCCTCCGTGACGGGCGAGTACAGCGTCGTCGGCGCAAGCAGGGCCTCGCCGTAGCTCAGGCCGGGCGCCACGGGCGTCATGTAGCCGTGCGGCAGGCGTTCGACCAGCTTGCGCGCCAGGCTCAGGCCGTTGGCATGGATGCCGCTGGAGCTCAGCAGCACGATGGCGTCGCCGGCCTGCAGGTGGTCGCCCACGGACAGCCGCGACTTCGGATTGACGATGCCCGTGCACGACGACGCGAGGTCGATGCGGCCGCCCTCGACGATGCCCGCCAGCGCCGGCGTCTCGCCGCCGCCCCAGGCCACGCCGCAGGTGTCGCACGCGGCCTTCCAGCCGTCGACCAGCGCCTTGGCGCGCAGCTTGTCGCTGAACCACTCGCTGCCGCCGGCGGCCCAGTAGGCCTGCACCACCAGCGGCGTGGCGCCGACGGTGATCAGGTCGTTGATCGACATCGCGATGGTGTCCTGCGCGATGCCGGCGTAGTAGCTCTGGCCGGTGAGTTCGGCCATCTCGTCGGCCACGAGCGCCTTGGAGCCCAGGCACTCGACGATGCTCGCGATGTAGAACGGGCCGACGTCCACGACGTAGGCGGATTCGCCGCGCGAGGCGGCCACCTCGGTGAAGCCGTGGCCCGCGACGTGCGTGGCGGTGGCGGCGGCGGCGCGCTGGGCGGCCACCTTCAGCGGGTCGATCAGGTCGTAGTTGACGCCGGCCTGCTCGTAGCTGAGCGTGCCGGGGTTGGAGGAGGAATGCGAAGACATTCCGGGATTATCGCCGCTCCGTGGGCAGGAAGTTGGACGTTCCAGCCGCCGGCGCCAGGACGTGGGCATGAAGGTCGAGGGAGCGGCGGATCCGGCTTTGCCGGGCCGCTCGCGGCCAACCCCTCGGGGGCAGGGAGCGCAAGCGACCGTGGGGCTAAAATCTTTCGCATGAGCTACGTCGTCCTCGCACGCAAGTACCGCCCGCGCACCTTCGAGCAGATGGTGGGGCAGGATCACGTCGTGCGCGCGCTCACGCATGCGCTCGAGCAGGGCCGCATCCACCACGCCTACCTGTTCACCGGCACGCGGGGCATCGGCAAGACGACGGTGTCGCGCATCCTGGCCAAGAGCCTCAATTGCACGGGCCCGGACGGGCAGGGCGGCATCACCGCGCACCCGTGCGGCGTGTGCACGGCCTGCACCGAGATCGACGGCGACCGCTTCATCGACTACATCGAGCTGGACGCCGCGTCCAACCGGTCGATCGACGAGATCCGCGACCTGATCGAGCGCGCCGCCTACAAGCCGAGCGTGGGCCGCTACAAGGTCTTCATGATCGACGAGGCGCACCAGCTCACGAAGGACGCCTTCAACGCGCTGCTCAAGACGCTGGAAGAGCCGCCCGAGTACCTCAAGTTCGTGCTGGCCACCACCGACCCGGAGAAGATGCTGCCGACGGTGCTCAGCCGCTGCCTGCAGTTCAACCTGCGCCCGATGGCGCCGGAGACGGTCGCGGCGCACCTCGATCGCGTGCTGGGCGCCGAGGGCATCCCGTTCGACGCCGGCTCGCTGCGCCTGCTGTCGCGCGGCGCGCGCGGCTCGATGCGCGACGCGCTGTCGCTCACCGACCAGGCCATCGCGTACGGCGCCGGCACGCTCGAGGAATCGGCGGTGCGCGCGATGCTGGGCACGGTCGACCGCAGCCACGCCAACCGCATCGTCGAGTCGCTGGCGCGGCGCGACGCCGGCGCGATGCTGGCCGAAGTCAACGCGCTGCGCGGCCTGGGCCTGTCGGCCGCGGGCACGCTCGAGGAAGTGGCGCGCCTGCTGCAGCAGATGGCCGTCGAGCAGGCGCTGCCGGGCTCGCTGGACGCGAGCGATTCCGACACCGAGGCCGCGCGCATGCTCGCCGCGGCCATGGCGCCCGACGAGACGCAGCTGCTGTACAGCATCGCCGTGCACGGCCGCGCCGAGCTGAGCCTGGCGCCCGACGAATACGCGGGCCTGGTGATGGTGCTGTTGCGTTTCATGGCGTTCCCGTCCGACGGCGGTGGCAGCTCGGGTGGCGGATCGACGCCGCCGGCCGCGCGCCAGCCCGAGGGCGGGGCGAGGACGGCCGGCGCGACGGCCGCGAGCCCGGCCGCGGCGCCGCGCGCCGCACCGCCGGCGCAGGCGCCCGTGGCGTCCGCGCCCGTGGCCGCGGCGCCGGCGCCCGTGGCGATGCAGCGTCCGGCGGCCCTCCCGTCGCCCGCGCCCGTGCAGGCGCCCGCGGCGCCGCTGCTGCGCACACCGCCGGCGCGCGCGGTGGCCGCCGCGACCGTGGCGGAAGACGACGGCCCGCCGTGGGTCGACGAGGAACCCGACGAACTGCTCGACGACCTGCCCGCGCCCACGCGCGGCCGCGGCGGCAACGCGCCGCCGGTGCAGCGCGCGCGGCCCAGCCTCGACGAGCTGGAACCTGCGTACGACGACGAGCCCGGTGCCCCCTCGCCCGTGCCGCAGGGCGTGGCGCCGCCGCCCGCGCTGGCGCCGTTCGAGCGCACCGAGCTCGGCACGCGCTGGTACGCGCTGATCAACCAGTGCGCCGAGGCCAACAAGCTCGTGGCGATGGTGCGCGCGCTGGCGATGCAGGCCGAGCTGGTGCATTGCGATCCCGCCGGCGAGGCGCCCGTCTGGCGCCTGCGCGTGGCGCTCGAGACACTGCGCAACCCCGCGCTGGCCGACAAGCTCGGCGCGATCCTGCGCGAGCTCACGGGCCAGAACCTGCAGCTGTCGGTGGAACTCGGCGATCCGCAGGACACCCCGCTCAAGCGCGACGCCGCCGAGGCCGACCGCCGCCAGCGCGCTGCCATCGACGAGATCCAGTCCGACGCCACCGTGCGCGCGCTGCTTGCCCAGTTCCAGACGGCCCGCATCCTGCCGGGCTCGGTCAAGCCCCTCTGATTTCCCTCCGGAGTCGATGAACCAAAGGTTCCAGCGCTCCACCGTTCCCGAAAGGTCCACCCCATGATGAAGAACCAACTCGCCGGCCTGATGAAGCAGGCCCAGGCGATGCAGGACAACCTGAAGAAGGTGCAGGACGAGCTCGCCACGATCGAGGTCGACGGCCAGGCCGGCAACGGCCTCGTCAAGATCACGATGACCTGCAAGCACGAAGTGCGCCGCGTGACGATCGACCCCAGCCTGCTGGCCGACGACAAGGACATGCTTGAGGACATGGTGGCTGCCGCCTTCAATGACGCGCTGCGCGTGGCCGAAGAGGTCAGCTCGGCCAAGATGAGCAAGGTCACGCAGGGCATGCCGCTGCCTCCCGGCATGAAGATGCCTTTCTGAAGCCCCCGCGCTCCCGCTGGCCGCTGCCCCTCGAGGGGGGCCGGCCGCGACGGGCCCGGCAGAGCCGGTTCCCGCGCTCCCTCGAATCTTCCGGCCGCTGCCCGAGCGGCAGCGCCGGCCACGACAGAAAATCCATGAGCGAGCCACGCCTGCTTTCGCTGGTCGAGGCGCTGCGCGTCCTGCCGGGCGTCGGCGTGAAGTCGGCGCAGCGGATGGCCTTCCACCTGCTGCAGCACGACCGCGACGGCGCGCTGCGGCTGGCCGCGGCGCTCGACGGCGCGGTGCATGACGTGCGCCACTGCGAGCGCTGCCACACCTTCACCGAGCACCGGCTGTGCGACGTCTGCGCCGACCCCGAGCGCGACGCCAACGTGCTGTGCATCGTCGAGACGCCGGCCGACCAGTCGGCGCTGGAGCGCACCGGCAGCTACAAGGGCCTGTACTTCGTGCTGATGGGGCGGCTGAGCCCGCTGGACGGCGTGGGCGTGCGCGACATCGGCGTCGGGCCGTTGCTCGAACGCATCGAGCGCGAGCCCGTGAGCGAGGTCATCCTGGCCACCAGCTTCACGGCCGAAGGCGAGGCCACCGCGCACGTGATCGGCGAGGCGTTGAAGGCGCGCGGCCTGACCGTGTCGCGCCTGGCGCGCGGCGTGCCGGCCGGCAGCGAGCTGGAATACGTCGACCTCTCGACGATCGCGCACGCACTGGCCGATCGCCGCTGAGCGCAGCGGTGACCTCGAAGGGTTTGGCAGGGCGGGTCGTTTGACCCGCGTGCCGGCATTGCGGCACTCGCACCGGATCGCGGGTCAAGCCTGCGGCCGACCCGCCCGACCGATCGACCTCGCGCGCGGCCGGCGCCAAGTGTCCGATAGCGGACACCACCGCTGCGCCCGACGCGGCGCCCCGACAGAATCGACTCGGCGCCGCCGAATGCTTCGGCGCGCGTGTCAAGAGCCGCCCGTCGTTGACCCAGACCCTGTCCCCGCATGAGATCGCCGGCATCCGCGTGCCCGGTATTCGCCTCAGCGATCGCCTGCTGCAGCGGTTGCGCCGCTTCGTCGTGGCGCGCCCGTACGTCACGGGCTCGATCGCCGTGCACGGGCTGCTCGCGCTGCTGCTGCTGAACCTGTCGGGGCTGGGCACGCGCCAGGACGCGCGCGTCGCCGCGGCCGAGGCTCGGAAGGCGGCGCAGCGCATCGATGCGACGCGTTCGCGCGACCTGCAGCATCGCGTCGACCGCATGCAGTCCCTTCGCGAGGAGCTCGATCCCGGCGCGACGCCATTGCCGCCCGGCACCGGGGGCGCATCGCCCGACGCGCTCGCCGCGCGGGCGCAGGCGTTGTCCGACGCGATCGAGGCCGCCGACCGCGAGCAGCGCGCGCAGGATCTCGCGCGGCTGACCGGGATCCCGCTGGCCGAGGCGCGCCGCAAGGTCGAGGCCGACGACGCCGCGCACCGGCCGCCGCCGCCACCCGAGACGGCGCCGCAGAAGATCGCGCGCCTGGAGCGCCATGCCCGAGACATCGCCGAGGCACGTCGCGCGCGCCTGGACGCGCAGCGCGAAGGCGTGCGCGTGACGCGCGCGCACGCGAAGGCGCATCGCGTGGTCGCGCCCGACGCGCCGCTCGCGCCCACGGCGCCGGCCTCGGGCTCGACCGGCCAGGTGCGCGTGGCCGACGGCATCCCGCGCTCGACGGCCGAGCAGTTCAAGTCCATGGTGCGGCTCGGCGGCCCGCAGGGGCGCGTGGGCGTCGTGGGAACGCAGGCGGGGCGCTCGGTCAACCGCGAGCACGTCAAGGGCCTGGCGGGCGGGCGCGATGCGACCGAGGACGACTTCGGCCGCGACGCCGACGTCGCGAGCAAGCGGCGCCAGGTGGTGCTCGAAGGCCAGCGCGAGAAGAGCGGGCAGGGCGGCGGCATCGGCGACCACGGCTCGGGCTCGACGAAGCAGGGTAGCGCCGCATCGATCCGCGACGACGCGACCCTGCGCGGCCTCGCGGCGGTGCGCATCCCCGGCAGCAGCCTCGACCTCACGGGACACGCCGAGGATGCACAGCACACCTTCGTGCACTACGCCTCGCCGCCGGCGGTCGACCTGGCGTCGCTGCGCACCGCGGCAGGCCGCGTGTTCGGCGCGGGCGGCACGTACGCCGAGCGCGTCTACCTGGACACCTGGTACGTGATCGGGCCGTTCGCCGGCAAGGGCGACGAGTCGCTGCAGGCCGGCTTTCCGCCTGAGGACGACGTCGACCTCGACGCCGCCTACGCCGGCCCCGAGGGCCGCACGCTGACTTGGCAGTTCACCAGCCGCGGCTTCTATCCGTTCGTGCCGCCGGATCGCCGCATGGACGCCGTCTACTACGCCTACACCGAGATCCGCGTCGACCAGGATCGCGACGTCTGGTTCTCGCTGGCCGCCGACGACGACTCGATGATGTGGCTGGACGAGCGCCTGGTCTGGGTGAGCTCGCCGGGCGACAAGCCGTGGTACCACCCCCCGTATTTCGCACGGGACGAGCTCGTCGGCAGCCTGTCGCTCATCGAGGGCCAGCGCCGCGTGCACCTGGCCGCCGGCGTGCATCACCTGTTGTTCAAGCTGTGCAATGCCGACGGGCACCCGTTCTTCTCCGTCGTCCTCTCGAAGTAGGCGCCGTTCCGGTCCTTCGCCCGACGTCCATCCAACGAATCCCGACTCACGACCCTGCCATGCAATTCAACCTGCTCCAGCAACTGGCCACCGGCGGCGCCGGCATCTGGGTGATCGGCGCGCTGTCGCTGCTGATGGTGGCGGTGGCCATCGAGCGCTTCCATCGCTTGCGCATGTCGGGCATCGTGCCGCCGGGCCTCGTCGACGAGGTCGTGCCGCTGTGGCAGGCGGGCCGGCTCGACGAGCTGCAGCAGGCGCTCGCGCGGCACGACAGCGTGCTGGCGCAGGCGATCCGCTTCCTCGTGGCCAACCGCGCGCGCTGGGCGCCCGATCTGCTCGGCGAGCGCGCCGGCGAACTGGCGTCGCGCGCGTTGCGCCAGCAGCAGCAGCGCGCCTATCCGTTGGCGGTGGTGGCCACGGTCGCGCCCATCGTCGGCCTGCTGGGCACCGTCGTCGGCATGATCGAGGCCTTCCACGTGATCGCTTTCACCGGCGGCGTGGGCGACGCGTCGCTGCTGGCCGGCGGCATCTCCAAGGCGCTGGTCAACACGGCCGCCGGCCTGAGCGTGGCCTTGCCCGCGCTCGCGCTGCACCACTTCTTCCGCCATCGGCTGACCCTCGGCGGCCTCGCGCTGGAGGAGCAGCTCGAACGCGTGATGGACGCCTGCGTCCGCGACGGAGGCCGCGCATGAGGATCCATGTCGGCGAGGACGAACAGCCCGAGATCAGCCTCATCGCGCTGATCGACTGCATCTTCTTCCTGCTCATGTTCTTCATGGTGGCCACGTCGTTCCAGAAGCAGGCCGAGGGCAAGGCCGCCAGGCCGCTGCCGATCACGCTGCCGCAGTCCGAGGTGTCGCTGGACAAGCCCGACGCCGACGCCAGCCCGCTGGTGATCGGCGTCGACGTCAAGGGCGGCCTGTACTGGGGCCGCGAGCCGGTGTCGACGGTGGAACTGCGCGACCGCCTGCACGCGGAGGCGCAGAAGGATCCGAACCGCGCCGTGCGCATCGACGGCGATACCCTGGTGCCGTACCAGGACGTGGTGCACCTGCTGGACCTGTGCGAGTTCGAAGGGCTGACGCGCGTTTCGCTGCGGACGCGGGCGGGGCGCTCGTGACCAACTTGCAGGCGTGAGTTCCCCTGCATGACGAGCGATCGATCGCTTGAAGGCCAGTTTCACCGTCACTGGTCGTGACGACACGGGGGCGGGCGTCTTGGCGGCACCGGTTGTGGTTGCGGCGGGATGCTTGCCGAAGAATATTTGCATGACGTCGACCAGCCGATTCAGTACCATGATTGACTTCCATGGAGGTCGTTGCAAGGGCGAAGGCGCGAGGGTTGAACCGGAAATGGGAAGCGACGAGAGGGGGTTGTCTTTGGTAACGTTGGACTCGCGCATATAACTTCTCCATGACTACACCCATGACCGACACCGAACTCGCCGACCTCTACCGCGAGTACATCGCCTGCCTCAACCGCCGCGACTGGGCCGCGCTGGCGCAGTTCGTCGCGCACGACGCGATGCACAACGGCCGGCCGATCGGGCTGGCGGGCTATCGCGCGATGCTGGAGAAGGACGTCGAGGACATCCCCGACCTCGAGTTCAAGGTCGAGATGCTCACCTGCGATCCGCCCAACATCGCGGCCCGGCTGGCGTTCGACTGCACCCCCACGGCCGAATTCCAGGGCCTGCCCGTCAACGGCAAGCGCGTGCAGTTCGCCGAGACCGTCTTCTACGAATTCAAGGATCGCCGCATCGCGCAGGTGTGGTCTCAGATCGACCGCGAGGCGATCGCGGCGCAGCTCTGAGCGGGCGGCGCGCGATGTGCTGGTTCGTCAGCGATCGAGCGTGTCGCTTCGCTCGGCGTGCGCGGCCGTGCGCAGTGCGGCGAGCCCGCGATGCGCGTCGTCGGCCTCGTCCGGCGCCACGCTCTGCTTCGCGCACAGGTAGCGTTCGCTGAACACGTCGAGCCACGCCTCGAGCGTGCGCGCGGCGCGGGCGTCGCCGGCCAGTTCCAGGCACAACGCCGCGATCTCCGCCGTGCACAGGTGGTGCTCGTGCCATGCGCTGCGCAGCCGGTAGCGCGAGAGCGCCGCCGGATCCAGGCTCAGCACCGGGAAGCGGTCGAGGTACGGGCTCTTGCGGAACGCCTTGCGCGCCTCGGCCCAGGTGCCGTCCAGCAGGATGAACAAGGGGCGGCGCGCATCCGTCGCGGACCGTGGCGGCAGTTCGTTGACGACGCGCCCGGGCGCGGCGAACTCGCCCGGAAAGACGACGACGGGCTGCCACGCCGGGTCGTCGAGCAGTGCCGGCAGCGACGGGTCGACCTGCGTGCGTGACCACGCGAAGACGTGGGTGTCGGGCACGACGTCGGCCACCAGCCAGCCCGTGTTGCTGGGCTTGAGCGCCTCGAACTCGGCCATCAGCAGGCACACGCCCGCGCGCGTGGGCACGCTGGCGTGCAGGGCGCACGCGCAGTGCGTGGGCGCGAGGCGGCAGCCGTCGCAACGCGGCTTGCGCGGCTCGCCGCGGTCCAGGCGCGGGCGCTGCTCGCTCGCGGAAAGCGCGGCCCGCAGGCGCGCGACGGCGTGCGGCGCGGGAGAGGGCGCGGCCGCGTCCTTGACTTGATCGTTCACGCCGGCATCATGCCCCACGCCCCGGCCCGATCGAAGGAACGACGATGAACGACACCGCTCCCGCGACCCGCAGCGCCTCCTGTTCGTGCGGCCAGCTGCGCATCGAGGTGCGCGGCGAGCCGCGCGGCGTGGGCGTGTGCCACTGCCTGGAATGCCAGCGCCGCACCGGCAGCGTGTTCGCCACGCTGGCGAGCTTTCGCGCGCCGTGGACGGTGACGGGCACGGCCACCGACTACGTCCGCACCGGCGACGAGGGCGCGCGGTTCCGCTTCCGCTTCTGCCCGACCTGCGGCTCGACGGTGTTCCACACGGAAGAAGGCGTCGAGGGCTCGGTGGCCGTGGCGGTGGGCGCGTTCGGCGATCCGTCGTTCCCGCCGCCGCGGGTCTCGGTCTACGACGGGCGCCGGCATCCGTGGGTGGCGCTGCCGGACGGCGTCGTCGCGTTCGCCAAGGATCCCGAGTAGCGCGGCCTCAGGCCGGCTTCTGCGCCGCGGCGAGCATCTCGCCCATTTTCTGGTGGATGACGTTGATGCCCTTGAGCGGGCGGATCATCACCTTGAAGTCGACGATCTGGCCGGCGTCGTTCCACTTGATGATGTCGACGCCGTTGACGAGGATGCCGTCGATCTCGGTCTGGAACTCGAGCATCGCGTCGGTCGGGCCAACGATCTCGCGCACGTAGCGGAACGACGGGTTGAAGAACACCTTGAACGCGGCCGACAGGTACATCACCGTCAGCTTGCGGCCCGGCTGCACCGCGTGCACGACGGGGGAATGGAAAGTGGCGTCCTCCGCGATCAGCGCGGGCAGGCCCGAGGCGTCGTTCGTGCGCACCAGGCGGTGCCAGGTCTCGAGGGCGGGAGAGGTCATGCGCGGCGTCCGGTGGCGATGGGGCGCCCAGTGTAGGGCGTGCTCATCGGCGGCGGTCGAGCGAGGCCTCCAGTGCGGCTGAGTCGCCGCGCGACCGGCGCTCAATCGCCGGTCGACGCCGGACATGCGCACGCTCAGGGCTGCGCGACCCGCGTCTTGGCCGGCACGGCCTTGGCGGGGGTGCCGCCCTTGTGCGCGACGACGGTCCTGGCCTTGCGCGGGGCCTTGGACACGGCGACATGCGCGCCGCTGCGCGCGTTGGGTGCCTGCGCGACGCGCGTCTTCGCGGCGGGCGCGGCCTTGCCGCCCCTGGCCGCCATGCGCGTGGGCGCCGCGTGCGCCGGCGCGCGCGCGAGGGACGTCGAGCGCGGCAGGAACAGCACCGCGGTGGAGCCCGCCGCGAACTTGCCGCTCGCCGAGACCTTGTTCCACTGCGCGACCTGCGCGGTGCTGACGTGCCAGCGCCTGGCCACCGAGGCCACGGACTCGCCGCCCCGACCGATGCGCATGTTCACGCGCCGCGTGGGCGGCAGGTCGGGCGCCAGCGAGATGGCCGCGGAGTCGGCCACCGCGACCGAGACGTCCGCCTTGTGCTGCGCCGAGCGCGGCACCAGCAGCGTGGAGCCGGCCCGCACCAGCATGCGCGCCGGGATGTGGTTGACCTCGCGCAGCTCGGACTCGCTCATGCCCACGGCCTTGGCGGCGTCGGCGGGGCGCATCGTCTTGCCCACCGCGTAGACCGTCCAGGTGGCCAGCGGCCCCTGGTGCGCCTTGACGGCGCGCACGAAGTCGTCGGCGTTGTCGTAGGGCAGCAGCACCTGCGGCGTGCCGGCGGCCAGGATCACGGGCTTGTCCAGCTGCGGGTTGAGCATGCGGAACTCGTCGACCGACACGTTGGCCAGCCTGGCGGCGGTGTCGACGTCGATGTCGCGCTCGATGGGCACGCTCAGGAAGTACGGGTGGTTGCCCACCGGCGGCAGCGTCAGCGCGTAGGCCTCGGGGTGCAGCACGATGTTCTTGACCGCCTGCAGCTTGGGCACGTACTCGCTGGTCTCCTTGGGCAGGCTCAGGCTGGCATAGTCGGTCGGCAGGCCGTGCTTGAGGTTGCGGTTGATCGCGCGCTGCACGTTGCCCTGGCCGCAGTTGTACGCGGCCAGCGCGAGCTGCCAGTCGCCGAACATGTCGTGCAGCCGCTGCAGGTAGTCCAGCGCCGCGCGGGTGGACGCCAGCACGTCGCGGCGGTCGTCGCGGAAGATGTTCTGCTTGAGCTCGAAGTCCTTGCCGGTGGCTGACACGAACTGCCACATGCCCGAGGCCTTGGCCACCGACATCGCCTGCGGGTTGAACGCGCTCTCGGTGAAGGGCAGGAGCGCCAGCTCGGTGGGCATGTGGCGGCGCTCGACCTCCTGGGTGATGTGGTACAGGTAGCGCGAGCCGCGCGCCGTCATGCGGGCCACGTAGTCGGGGCGCGACGCGTACCACTGCTCCCACTGCTTGACGACGGGGGTGTCCAGGTCGGGGATCGCGAAGCCGCCGCGCACGCGGTGCCACAGGTCGGAGCGCGCCGCGCTGTCGTCGAGGTTGACGCGCGTGTCGGGCTGAAGCGGGTCGTACGGCGGCAGCACGGCGGGGGCAGGCCCGGTCTTGGCGGTGTCGGCGTCGTCCTCGTCGTCGGCCTCCATCGCATCGGCGTCCGACGCGGCCGCGGCCGGGGCGCTGGCGGACGAACTCGCGGCGACGGCGACGGGCGCGTCGGAGGCGGCCGCAGCGGGTGCCGAGGCGGCGTCGGCCGGCTGCAACGCGGCAGCGGTGGTGACGGGGGCGCCGCCCGAGGCCGGGGCGCGTGCGAGGTCGACCGTGGAGCAGGCCGCGAGCGTCAGCGCGAAGACCAGGGGCAGGGCGGTGAGCAGGCGCAGTCGCGGCGCGGGGACGGTGTTGTTCAAAACGTGTTCTTCCATTCACGCAGGGCGGCCAGGACATCGACCGGGTTCGCCGACGCCGCGCCATGGGCCTGCGCCGACGCGATCACCTCGGGCTCGCGCACCCGCAGGAACGGGTTGACGGCGCGCTCGGTGGCGATGGTCGACGGCAGCGTCCAGGCGCCTTCGGCACGCAGGGCCTTGCAACGGGTCTCGTACTCGGCTAGGGCCGTGTTGTGGGGCTCGACCGTGCGCGCGAAACGCAGGTTCGAGAGCGTGTATTCGTGCGCGCAGCACACGCGCGCCTCGCCCGGCAATGCGGCGAGCTGGGTGAGGGAGTGCTGCATCTGCGCCGGAGTTCCCTCGAACAGCCGGCCGCAACCGCCGGAAAAGAGCGTGTCGCCGCAGAACAGCCACGGCGCGCGGCCGGGCTCGGTGGCGACGAAGGCGATGTGCCCGGCCGTGTGGCCCGGCACGTCGAGCACGTCGACGTGCAGGCCCAGCAGGTCGAATGCCATGCCCTGGGACATCTTCTCGACGGGCACCGGCATCGCCTCGTTGGCGGGGCCGTGGATCGGTCCCTGCACCAGCGGTTGCAACTCCGCCAGGCCGCCCACGTGGTCCGGGTGGTGGTGGGTCACTAGAATGGCCGCCAGCCGCAGCCCCCGTTCGCGCAATGCGTTCTTGACGGGCGACGCTGCCCCAGGATCCACCACGATGGCGTTCACACCGTCGTGCAGCATCCAGATGAGGTTGTCGGCAAAGGCGGGTAGGGCGATCAGATCCATGGAGCGAAGCGCTGCGATTATAGAGTTGGGCGAGTGGCTGAAGACACCGCCCGGCCGGGTGCTGCTCGCCTGGGAACAGGAGCGCATCGACCGCGCCGTGTTCGACATCTTCGGCTACCACGCGCTGCAGATGGGCCTGCCGTCGCTCGACGGGCTGCGCGCCAACCGCATGCCGCACCGCTGGCTTGCCAGCGACAGCCTCGTCAACCCCGAACCCGAGCCGATCGCGCCGGCCGCCGACCTCGGCTTCGCCACCCTGCCGTTGAAGGTTCCGGTCGCGTTGCACTGCTGCGCCGAGTCGCTGCCGTTCGCGTCGAACAGCCTCGACCTGGTCGTGATGCCGCACACGCTGGAGATGTCCGCCGACCCGCACCAGGCGCTCGCCGAGGCCACGCGCTGCCTCGTGCCCGAGGGCCGGCTCGTGATCTTCGGCTTCAACCCGATGAGCCTGTGGGCGCTGCGCCAGCGGCTGGGCCGCACCGGCCACCGCATGAAGATGGCCGACGAGACGCTGTTCCTGCCGAGCGCCGGCGAGTTCATCGGCTACTGGCGCCTGCGTGACTGGCTGCGGCTGCTGAGCTTCGACATCGAGGTCGGCAAGTTCGGCTGCTACCGCCCGCCGTGGAGCACGCAGAAGTGGCTGGCGCGTTATGGCTGGATGGAGGGCGTCGGCGAGCGCTGGTGGCCGGTGCTGGGCGCGGTCTACTTCCTCGTCGCGGTGCGCCGCGTGCGCGGCATGCACCTGGTGGGCAAGGTGCGCAAGTCGCCCGTCAAGGCGGCGACGGCGCCGGCGGTGGCGACGATCAACAAGCGGCGCTGACGGGCGGCTTCAGAGGTGGCCGACGCGCCACTCCCCGCGAATGTTCTCGAGCAGCAGCGTCGGTGCGGCCGCCGGCCCGCGCACGACGCCGGTCGACACCTCGGGCGCGCCGGCCGCGGCCAGCGCGGCCCGGGTGGCCTGCACGCGCGCGAGCAGCGCCCGGTGGCCGTCGCGATCGGTGTCGTAGGCATTGCACACGCTGAACCGCGCCTCGCCCATCAGCACCGTCAGCAGCCGAGGGCGATCATTGCGCCGGATCGCGTCCTCGAGCGCGGCGAGCGCGCCGTCCGGCGTGGCGAGCCGCGGATCGGGTCGGCGCGTCGGGTCGAAGCCGCCTGGCGCGACGAGGTCGGCGCATTGGCTCACCAGCTCGAGCTCCACTTCGTCGGACAGGGCGGGATGGCGATCGGCCATGGCCTCGATGCCGGGGCGACGCATCCCGTCCGACCAGGCCGCGGGGTAGCGCTGGCGGAACTCGGCCCACGCGGGCGCGGCGGACTTGACGAAGTCGGGGTAGGCGTGCGCGCACAGGCGGTAGCCGATGACGATGTCGACGGCCGCGGCGTGCACCTGCGCGGCGTCCGGTGCGACCGGGGCGCCTCGCGCAGACCCGGGCAGCGTCGCCAGCAGGCCCGCGGCGAGCGCGCGGGCGATGAAGGACAGGTGTCGCGGGCGCGCCATGGCCGGGCAGTATCGCCGAGCCGGGTACGATGCCGCCCATGAGCGAATCGACGACCACCGAAGTGACGATCTACACGGACGGCGCCTGCAAGGGCAACCCCGGTCCGGGCGGCTGGGGCTGCTGGCTGTCGGCCAGCGGCAAGGAGCGCGAGCTGTTCGGCGGCGCCGCGCAGACCACCAACAACCGCATGGAGCTCACCGCGGTGATCAAGGGCCTGTCGGTGCTCACGCGGCGCTGCTCGGTGGCGGTCTACACCGACAGCGAATACGTGCGCAACGGCATCACGACGTGGATCCACGGCTGGAAGAAGCGCGGCTGGCGCACGGCCGACGGCAAGCCCGTCAAGAACGTGGAGCTGTGGCAGCAGCTCGAGACGCTGGCCAACGCGCACGACGTGCACTGGCACTGGGTCAAAGGCCACGCCGGCGACCCCGGCAACGAGCGCGCCGACGCGCTGGCCAACAAGGGCGTGCAGGCGGCGCTGAACGGGCAGGGCTGACTCACCGTTCGTTGGCGCGACGCGGCGGCCGGTCAGCCCGCGAGGTCGTCCGGCGTGTTGATGTTGGCGAACGCCGCGACGTCCGTCGGCCGATCGAAGCGCACCGGCGCCGCATGCCGCGACAGCCACGCCTCGACCTTGCGGCCGCCCTCGGCAAGGTAGCGCGCGAGGTCGTCGGCGAGCGTTGTCGCCAGCAGGCAGCACACCGGTTCGAGTCGCACGCCCGCGGCGCCGAGGTCGCGCTGCACCACCGCGCCCTGCGCGTCCCCCAGGCCGTGCGCCAGGCGTTCGACGAGATCGGGCGGCAGCCGCGGCGCGTCGCAGGGCACCACCGCCAGCCAGGGCGTCGATGCGGCGCGCAGGCCCGCGAGCATGCCAGCCAGCGGGCCGGGGAAGTCGCCCGACGCATCGGCCAGCACGCGCCCGCGCATCGCGTAGTCCGCGGCGTTTCGGTTCGCGCTGATCATCATTTCGCCCACCTGCGGCGCGAGGCGCTCGATCGCGTGGTCGACCAGCCGCCGGCCGTGCCAGGGCTGCAGGCCCTTGTCGACGCCGCCCAGGCGCCGTCCGCGACCGCCGGCCAGGATCAGGCCGGTGATGGCCTGGCGAGGCGGCGGCGCGGCCATCAGCCGCCGATGTAATGCATCTCGACGCGGCGCTCGCCGGCATGTGCCGGGTCGGCGCCGACGCCCGGCGTCGCGGCGGTGCGCAGCGCGGAGTAGCGGTCGTCGCGGGCGGCCCAGACCCGGTCGATCGCGCCGGCGATGGCGGCGTCGTCGGCGCCGCCGCGGAGCAGCGCGCGCAGGTCGTGGCCGTGCGTGGCGAACAGGCACAGGTAAAGCTGGCCGTCGGTGGACAGCCGTGCGCGGTTGCAGCCGCCGCAGAAGGCCTGCGTCACGCTCGAGACGAGGCCGATCTCCTGCCCGGTGGCGTCCAAGCGCCAGCGCTGTGCCGTCTCGCCCGCGGTGGTGGCGGGCAGCGCGGTGAGCGGGCCGATCGCGCGCAGGCGCTCGAGCACGTCGCGCGAGGGCAGCACGTCGTCCAGGCGCCAGCCGTTGGTCGACCCGACGTCCATGAACTCGATGAAGCGCAGCACCGCGGCGTTGCCGTAGCGCTCGTGCAGGGCGCGCGCCAGCGGCACGACCTGGTCGTCGTTCGTGCCCTTCTTGACCACCATGTTGACCTTGACGGGCCCGAAGCCCTCGGCCAGCGCGGCGTCGATGCCCGACAGCACGTCCTCCACCGCGAAGCCGACGTCGTTCATGCGGCGGAACACGTCGTCGTCGATCGCGTCCAGGCTCACGGTGATGCGGCTCAGCCCGGCCGCCTTCAGCGCCGCGGCCTTGCGCGCCAGCAGCGAGCCGTTGGTCGTCAGCGTGAGGTCCAGCGGCACGCCGTCGGGCGTGCGCAGCTGCGCCAGCATCTCGACCAGGTGCTCGAGGTTCTTGCGCAGCAGCGGCTCGCCGCCGGTCAGGCGCAGCTTGTGCACGCCGGCGTCGGCGAACAGGCGCGCGAGGCGGGCGATCTCCTCGAAGCTCAGCAGCTCGGCATGCGGCAGGAAGGTGTGGCGGCTGTCGAAGACCTCCTTGGGCATGCAGTAGCTGCAGCGGAAGTTGCAGCGGTCGGTCACCGAGATGCGCAGGTCGCGCAGCGGCCGGGCGAGCGCGTCGAGCCGGTCGGCCCCGCGCGCGAGCGCCGGCGCGCGCACGTCCGCAAGCGCGGGCGCGGGGCCGCGGCGCAGGTCGTGGATGGCGAAGGTCTTGCCCATCCCCCGATTGTGCCCGGCCGGCGCGCTGCGCACCGCTGTCGGGGCATCGGCTGAAAACGACACGGCCCGCGCGAGGCGGGCCGTGGCGAGAATGGGCGTCGCCGTTCAGCGGTCGGTCAGCGCGCGGGCGAACGGATCGTGCGACGGGCCAAGCGTGGTGGGCGCGGCCGCGGGCAGCGCGACGGGCGCGCTGGCCAGGAGCAGGTTCGTGGCGGACTGGCCGGCCACGACCGCCGTCGCCGTGACGGGCGCGCCACCGGCTCCGCCCGCGCCGCCCAGGCCGGACAGCTTGGACGTCAGCGACGCCAGCATCGACGCGCCGGCCGGCGTGCTCTCGCCGCCGGTGTTGGCCAGTTCGGGCACGCGGCGGCCGCCGGTGAAGCGGCGGGCCCAGTACGAGACGTTCAGGTCCTCGATGCGCACGGACTCGCCGGTGCGCGGCGAGTGGATGAACTTGCCGTCGCCCAGGTAGATGCCCACGTGGGAGAACGTGCGGCGCATCGTGTCGAAGAACACGAGATCGCCGGGCTTGAGGTCCTTGCGGTCGACCTTGGCCAGCTCGGGCGCGTTGGCCTGCTCGTCGGCGCGGTGCGGCAGCACGCGGCCCAGGCTGTTCTCGAAGACGTAGCGGGTGAAGCCGGAGCAGTCGAAACCGGTCTCGGCCGTGTTGCCGCCCAGCTTGTAGCGCACGCCCAGGAAGTTCATGGCCGAGTCGACCAGGTGGGACGTGCCGTCGCGGACGGTGGTGATCAGCTGCGAGCCGCGGCTGGCGACCGACGTGGTGACCGAGTCGAGCAGGCCCTGGTCGTCGACAGGGCGCATCGCGGGTTGGCGAACCGACTGCGGGGCGGCCAGGGCGCTGCCGACCGGCGCCAGGAGCGCGGTGGAGATGGCCAGGAGCCCAACGATTCGGGGGAGGTGGCAGGACGGCTGCGATGCCGCTGCCCCTCGACGATTGGTTATTCGCACGCGGCGAGCATAACGGATGCCAGCTTTTGGGGTCAACCAGGGTGGACGATAAAAATCCAGCAAATACAAAGACTTGCAAGCGGTTACGTGCCTCTTTCGGCATGCCCGCGGCACGTTTCCGGTCGGTAAATCTGCAACTCGTCACAACGTGTCCGGAATTTCGCTCTACACGCAGTGACAATCGCCCGTCCGCTCGGCGGGGTGTCCGGAAGGCGCACTGTCGAGCAGGAATCCCGATGCCGGAGACCCGATGAAGAGATCGACCGTGATTCCCGCCGCGCTGGCGCTGGCGGCTGCCCTGGCGCTGGCCGCCACGTCCGCCGACGCGGCCCCGCAGCGCAAGCGCGCGCCGGCCCATCCGAAGCCGATCCCGGTCAAGCCGGTCATCGAGAACCCGATCGCCGACCTCCCGTTCCCCAAGTTCGAGCGCGGCCCGCAAGTCGCCTCCACCTGCACCACCGGCCTGGAGGGCGCGATGCTGCGCCTGAAGGAACTCGAGAAGCGCAAGCCCGGCGCCGACTGGCTCAAGGGCTGGGAGGCACTGTACGACTGGGAGGAGGACCAGAGCGGCCCGCTCGTGTTCCTTCAGAACGTGCACCCGAATGCCGACGTGCGCGCCGAGTCCGAGAAATGCGAGCAGCGCTGGAGCGACTTCCAGACCGCGCTGGGCATGAACGAATTGATCTACCAGGGCGCCCGGCAGACGGTGGCCGCGCTGAAGGATCCCGTCGACAAGCGCGCCGCGCAGCGTGCGCTCGAGGGCTTCGAGGACACCGGCGTCAGCCTGCCCAAGGACAAGCAGGCGCGCGCCAAGGCGATCGCCGAGAAGCTGGCGGCCCTCGGCCAGCAGTTCAATCGCAACATCCGCGAGCCCCGCGTGCGCGTCGCCTTCACCGAGGCCGAGCTCAAGGGCGTGCCCGAGTCGGCGTGGAAGGACCAGCCGCGCGACGCCGACGGCAAGGTCTCGCTGCCCATCGACGGCCCGGCCTACGTCACGGTGATGCAGACCGCCGACGACGCCGGCGCGCGCGAGCGCCTGTGGCGCGCGAAGACCAACGAGGGCGGCCCGGACAACCTGAAGGTGCTGGCCCAGATCGAGCAGCTGCGCCTCGAGCAGGCCAAGCTGTTCGGCCTGGCCAGCTACGACGACTTCGTGCTGCGCCGGCGCATGGTCGAGACGAGCGCGCAGGCCGCGAAGTTCCTGGATGACGTGCGCAGCGCCGCCGCCGACGAGGACAAGCACAACGTGGTGGAACTGCGCCAGGCCAAGGCGCGCCACCTGGGCAAGACGCTGGACGCGACGACGCTGCAGCGCTGGGACACGATGTACTACGCGGAGCGCATCGAGCGCGAGCGCATCGGCCTCGATGAGGAGGCGTTCCGCCCGTACTTCCCGCCGCAGGAAAGCCTGCGCTTCGTGATGCGCGTGGCCGAGAAGATGGTCGGCATCCGCTACGACAAGGTCGACAACGCCAACGTGTGGGCGCCCGACGTCCAGGCCTGGGCTGTCACCGACGTGGCGAGCGGCAAGAAGATCGCCACGCTGTACGTCGACCCGTGGCCGCGCGAGGGCAAGTACGGCCACGCGGCGACCTGGAACTTCCGCAACGGCGCCACCAGCGTGCCGCGCCAGGCGCAGTCGGCGCTCGTCGTCAACTTCGACCGCCGCGGCCTCACGCTGCGCGAGCTCGAGACGCTGATGCACGAGTTCGGCCACACGCTGCGCAACAACCTGTCGGCCACGCGTTACGCCAGCGACGCCGGCGAGAACGTGGCGCAGGACTTCGCCGAGGCGCCCTCGCAGATGCTGGAAGACTGGGTCTACGACAAGAAGGTGCTCAAGGTGATGCAGGAGGTCTGCCCCGCCTGCAAGCCCGTGCCCGACGAGCTGGTCGACAAGGCGCGCGCCGCGCGCGACTTCGGCAAGGGCATGCAGGTTGCGCGCCAGCAGCTGTACGCCGCCTACGACCTCGCGCTGCACGGCCCGGGCGCGCCCGACCCGATGGAGACGTGGGAGAAGATGGAGGGCGCCACCTCGCTCGGCTACGTGCAGGGCACGACGTTCCCCACCGGCTTCGCCCACATCGCGGGCGGATACGGTGCGGGGTACTACGGCTACCTCTGGAGCCAGGCTGTCGCCGCCGACCTGCGCACGGCGTTCGCCGCCGACAAGCTCGACCCCAAGGCCGGCGCGCGCTTCCGCAGCACCGTGCTGGCCGAGGGCGCGCAGAAGCCGCCGCAGCAGGTCGTCAAGGAGTTCCTCGGCCGCGACGGCAGCCCGCAGGCCTTCCTCGACTGGCTGAAGAAGTAGCCGCGGCGAGAACGAAAAAGGGCTGCCGCGGCAGCCCTTTGTCTTTGCGCGAGGCGTCCTACAAGGCGTCCGACGCGAAGTCCGCCAGTCGCGAGCGTTCGCCGCGCGCCAGCGTGATGTGCCCGCCGTGCGGCCAGCCCTTGAAGCGGTCGACCGCGTAGGTCAGGCCCGAGCTGCCTTCGGTGAGGTAGGGCGTGTCGATCTGCGCGAGGTTGCCCAAGCACACGATCTTGGTGCCGGGGCCCGCGCGCGTGACCAGCGTCTTCATCTGCTTGGGCGTGAGGTTCTGGGCCTCGTCGATGATCACGAACTTGTTCAGGAACGTGCGGCCGCGCATGAAGTTCAGGCTCTTGACCTTGATCTTCGAGCGCACGAGGTCCTGCGTGGCCGCGCGGCCCCATTCGCCCGCGCCGCCGTCGCCCTTGGACAGCACCTCGAGGTTGTCGTCGAGCGCGCCCATCCACGGGCCCATCTTCTCTTCCTCGGTGCCGGGCAGAAAGCCGATGTCCTCGCCTACGGGCACGGTCACGCGGGTGACGATGATCTCGCTGTAGCGGCGGTCGTCCATCACCTGCGCCAGGCCGCAGGCCAGCGTGGCCAACGTCTTGCCGGTGCCGGCGGTGCCGGTCAGCGTGACGAAGTCGACCTCCGGATCCGTCAGCAGGTTCAGCGCGAAGTTCTGCTCGCGGTTGCGTGCGGTGATGCCCCACACGGCGTTCTTGGCGTGCGTGAAGTCGCGCAGCGTCTTGAGCACGGCCGACTTGCCCGTGATCTCGGTGACGCGCGCATACAGCGGCGCCTCTCCTGGCGTCTCGAGGTAGACGAACTGGTTGATGAGCAGCGACGGCACGAGCGGGCCGACGATACGGTAGAACGTATGGCCGCCCTGGTTCCAGCTCTCCATCGTCTTGCCATGCTTGTCCCAGAAGTCGGCGGGCAGGGCCAGCACGCCGGTGTAGAGCAGGTCGGCGTCGTCGAGCGTCTTGTCGTTGAAGTAGTCTTCCGCGGGCAGGCCCAGCGCGCGCGCCTTCACGCGCATGTTGATGTCCTTGGACACCAGCACGACCTCGCGCGGCGCGTGCTGCTCGCGCAGCGCCTGCACCACGGCCAGGATCTGGTTGTCGGCCTTGCCCTGCGGCAGGCCGGACGGCGCCTTGGCATCGAGGAACTGCGTCTGGAAGAACAGCTTGCCGCCGGCCTCGCGGTGGCCGGTCTTCGACAGCGGGATGCCCGCCACCGGGTCGAGCGAGCCTTCGGTGGCCAGGTTGTCGAGGTCGCGCGAGACCTGGCGCGCGTTGCGCGCGACCTCGGTCATGCCCTTCTTGTGGTTGTCAAGCTCCTCCAGCGTGATCATCGGGAGGTAGATGTCGTGCTCCTCGAAGCGGAACAGCGAGGTCGGGTCGTGCAGCAGCACGTTGGTGTCGAGCACGAACAGCTTGGGCGGCCCGCCCGCGCGCGCGCGCTTGCGGGCACCGCCCGAGGCGGCCTTGGGCTTGGCGGCGGGCGCCGGGGCGATCGGGTACGCGGCGGGCGCCTTCACCGGCAGGCCGGGCGACGAGACCGGCGCGCGGGCTGCGGGCGCCTGGGCGGGGCGGGGCGCCGCCATCGCGACGGCCGTCTCCGCACGGTCGTCATGGAGATCCAGCAACTTCTGCTTGGGTTCCGCGCCCTTCTGGCTGCGGCGGCTCGTCTTCGGAGCCGATTGCGATTCGTAGTCAGCAGCCGACAGAAGAGCTGCGCGAGTGGCGGGAGGCTTCGGAAGTGGCATGTAGGGGCGTACGAGTCGCGAGGGTTGGGAAATGAACAAACAAAAAAGCCGCGCAGTCACCTGGGCGGCTTTCGTTGCTTGGATGTGCGCGTTCAAGGGTCACGGGCATGCGAACCATTATGCACATTCCGGGTGTCATGTCTGCAACCCGCCTGTCTAGACAGGAAGAGGCCGAAATCGACCCCTTCCGGCGCTTGTCCGCTGCAGTCTACGGATAGCTGGCGAGGTCGACCGGCACCGTGCCCGTTCCCTGTGCCGTCGCCCCCGAGTTGTTGACGACGTGGCTGATCGTGCCGTTGCCGCCGAGCGAGACGGTGAGGATGTCGTGCAGCTTCACGCCGGCGGTGTCAGGCACCTCGAAGCCGCGCGCGGCGTTGATGTTGGTGGTCGTGCCGCCGATGTTGAAGAAGCAGTAGCTGCCCAGGCCCCACGCCTCGTGGCTCTTGACGTTCGCGCCGACCTTGTACGCCGCCCAGCCGTTGCCGTTGCCGCTCGTCCACGCCGCCTGGCTGGGCACGTCGTAGGGCATCTCGTTCTGGAAGAACAGCACCTTGCCGTTCTCGCCGTTCCACAGCACCTGGTACTTCTGGTAGTGCTCGACGAACAGGCCGGTGGCCAGCACGTTGGCGCCGTTGACCAGCAGGCCCGTGTCGCCGGTGTTGATCGTCCAGCCCGTGGCGGCGCTGCCGTGGTCGGCGCGCCAGGCCCAGATGTCGTCGACGATCACGTCGTTGCTGTTGACGACCAGGCTGTTCGTCGCCTTGCCCGCGACCGCGCCGCCGACGCGGAAGAACACGTCCTGCACGGTCGTCGGATTTGCGGCGTGGCTGACGGACGACGTGCCCGGCCCGACCGTCAGCAGCGATGCGCTGTTGGTCGGCCCCGCGTCGAACAGCAGGCCGGCCACCTTGACACCGTCGATGTCGGCCACCGCCATCGGCGTCACGCCGTTGGTCGGCTGCAGCGTCGGGAAACCGATGCCCAGCACGACCGTGTTGGCGCGCGTGACGTTGATCGTCTGGTCGATCGAGTACACGCCCGGCGTGAAGAACAGGTTCAGGCCCGCGGCAAGCGCGGCGTTGAGCGTGGCGCCGGTGTCGCCGGGCCTGGCGACGTAGAACTGGCTCATCGGGATCGACGTGCCCGGCGTCGCCACGCCGTTGCTCCACGTCGCGCCCGACGAGTTCGCGCGCAGCGACGGCACGAACACGCGGTACTTGCCGCTCGAGTCGATGTACAGGTACGGCTTCTCGCGCGACACGGGCGTCGTCCCGACCGTCGTGTACGGCGGCGACGGGAACGATTGCGCGGGCGCGCCGCCCACGCCGGAGAACACCGTGTTCCACACGCCGTCGTACCAGACGCCCACGTTGGAATCGCGCGTGTACCACTGCTGCTGCGAGCCGGTCGACACGATCGAGTCGATGCGGCTGTCGGCGATGAAGCCGCCGCTCGAGTAGCCCTGGCCCGCGCCCTGGTTGGTCGGCCCCATGTGCAGGTTGCCGATGATGTGAACGCGGCGCATCGGCGCGGCCTGCGACACGGCCCACTCGGTGGTGCCGCCGCCGGGCACGATGGCCAGGTTCTCGACGGAGCGCCAGAAGTTCTGCGTCGCGTTGGTCTGGTCGCCGTAGTTCCAGCCGCTGTCGACGGTGACGCCGCCGTTGAGCTGCACGTCGCCCGGGTTCTGCCCCAGGCCTTGCACCGATTCGTAGAAGCCCAGCCTGGCGGTGACGCCGTACGTGCCCGGCTTGAACAGGAACGCGAAGCGCTGGTTGCCGAACTGCGCGGTGGGGCTCAGCAGCTCGGAGTTGAATGCGCCGTCCAGGGACGACTGGATCGTGGCGGCCGACATCGACGGGTCGAAGATCTTCACGTTCGCGCCGAAGTCGGGCGTGTCGGACGTCGGGATCGTCGTCAGCTTGACGACGCGGAACGACGACGCGGCGTCGTTGAAGCTGTTGGCCGTGAGGTTGGCGTTGTCCGACGTCAGCTTGAGCACGCCGCCGCCGTAGTTGATGTCCGCGTACAGGTCGACCTCGTAGCCCGCCTGCACCTTCACCGACGAGATGCGGTCGTTCCAGGTCGTGCCCACCCAGCTCGAGTCGGCGCTGGCGCAGAACGAGTCGCCGCCGAAGTTCGCGTCGGCGTAGAAGCAGGCCGGGCCGTTCGGCGGGGGCGGCGGCGGCGGGGGAGGAGGCGGTGGCGCCGAGCCGACCGTGTAGGTGAACGTCGACGAGTCGTACGCCGGCGTGCCGTTGTTGTAGGTGAACCAGTAGCTCAGCACGTTGCCGCTGGAGACGGCGACTGGCTGCTCGTCGCGCGACGTCGCGTTGTTCCAGGCCATGCGCAGGTTCTGCTGCGGGCCGCCATTGACTTGGTAGTGGACATCGACCCAGGTCGTGCTGACGTTGGACTTGAACCAGATCGTGGCCGTCGGGCCGGATACCGACACCCCTTGCGTGAAATCCGCCGAATGGGCGTGCGCGCCGAAGGTCAGCAGTGCCGCGAATATCACCCACGGCGAACTCTTCAATCCCGTGCTCGACATGTCTCGTCTCCCCGATGGCTGGAATGGAGACGGGATTGTGAATTCGCCGATTCGAACGGGCCAGCCACTTGAAATAAAATGTTTCTTGCTGCCGAGTTCCCTGTGCGGAGGTTCTTTGAAAGCGCTGCCAATGAGGCGGGAATGGAACGCGATGGAACACATTTGGATTCCACACATAATCCCGTTTCATTTGGTGATGAAACCGCGAAGCGTCAGCGATTTGCGAATATTTTGGCGATGCCGTGATGCAGCATCTCCAGCCGGCGAAGGGTATTTTCCGGACGGCGAATGAAATACCCGACGCAGGGTATCGTCGGAATCCGAAAATGGTTATTTCGCTGCTTGACCGTCGGGATATTCGCGCACGTTGATCGCGATGGCGCCGGTGGGCTCGGTCGACGGGCCGCTGTCGTTGACGACGTGGCGGATCGTGCCGTTGCCGCCCAGCGAGACGGTCACGAGGCTGTGCAGCCGCACGCCCGGGGCGTCGGGCACCTCGAACGCGCGCGCCGCCACCACGTGCGTGTTGCGGCGGTCGATCGCGAAGTAGCAGTAGGTGCCCAGGCCCCAGGCCTCGTGGCGGCGGACGGCGTCGCCCACCTTGTACGCGGCCCAGCCTTCGCCGCGGCCGCTCGTCCAGGCAGCCTGGTCGGGCACGTCGTACGGCATCTCGTTCTGGAAGAAGATCGTGCCGCCGTCCTCGCCGTTCCACACCAGCTGGTACTTCTGGAAGTGCTCGACGAACAGGCCCGTGGCCAGCACGTGGGCGCCGTTGACGACGACGCCGGTGTCGGCCGGGTTGACGGCCCACGCGGGCTTGACGTCGCCGTGGTCGGCGCGCCAGGCCCACACGTGGTCGATCAACGTGTCGTTCGCGTCGACCACCAGGCTCGTGCCGGCCTGGCCCGCGACGGGGCCGCCGATGCGCAAGAACACGTCCTGCACGCTGATCGGGTCGGCCGCGTGGCGCGTGGTCGAACCGGGCGCGCCGATCGTGAGCAGCGTGGCGCTGCGCGCGGTGCCGGCGTCGAACAGCAGGCCGGCCAGGCGCACGCCGTCGACGTCGGCCACGCTCATCGCCGTGACGCCGCCCACCGGCTGCAGCGTGGCGAAGCCCAGGCCCAGCACGACGGTGCCCGGGCGCGTGACGCGGATGGTGCGGTCGACCGGATAGACACCCGGCGTGAACAGCACGTTCAGCCCCGCGTCGAGCGCGGCGTTGATCGCGGCAGCGCCGTGCTGCGGCTTGGCGATGAAGAAGCGCTCGATCGGCAGCGACGTGCCGGCCGTCGGCGCCGCGGTGCTCCAGCTCGGGCCCGACGCATCGCTGCGCAGCGCGGGCAGGAAGACGCGGTACCGGCCCGCGTCATCCACGTACAGCCACGGCTTCTCGCGCGAGCGCGGCGTCGTCGCGAGCGTCGTGACGGGCGGCGTGGGAAAGGACGTCGGCGGCGCGCCGAGCACGCCGGAGAACACCGTGTTCCAGCCGCCGCCCGACCAGCCGCCCACCGCGCTGCCTCGCGTGTACCACTGCTGCTGGCCGCCGGTGGCGACGGCGTCGTCGATGCGGCTGTCGGCGAGGTAGCCGCCGCTGGAGTAGCCCTGGCCCGGCTGGCCGTCGTTGGAGGGGCTCACGCGCAGCCGGCCCAGCACGTGCACGCGGCGCATCGGCGCGGCCTGCGACACGGCCCAGGTCGTGGTGCCGCCCGCGGGCGCGACGGCCAGGTTCTCCACCGAGCGCCAGAAGTTGATCAGCGCGTTGCCCTTGTCGTGCAGGTTCCAGCCGCTGTCGGCGAGCACGTTGCCGGTGATGCGCACGTCGTCGGGGCCGCGGCCCAGGCCCTGCAGCGCGGTGTAGTAGCCCACGCGCGCCGTCACGTCGTAGCGGCCGGGCTTGAACAGGAAGGCATGGCGCTGCGGGCCGAACTGCGCCGTCGGGCTCAGCAACTGCGGCTCGAAGGCGGCGTCGAGCGCGGCCTGGATCGTCGCGGCGGGCATCGATGGGTCGAAGACCTGCACGTCGGGGCCGAAGTCCGGGATGGCGGAGGCGGTGGGCATCGAAGGCGGATGGATGTCGACGCTCCGGTTGGCGCACGCCGGCAGCAGCAGGGCGGGCAGGAGGGCGGTGCAGGTCGTCAGGAATCGGGGCGCCATGGATCTCGGAAGCAGCGGGGGCGCCGCGATTGTGGCCGCGCATGAATGCGCTTTCAAGCCCGGGCGGAATGCGGGCCGTGGCGACGAGCTCGAGGGTCTGGCCTCTCCGCGCCGTCAAGCAAGCGCCGCGGCCCGATCAGCTCGCGCAGGCCGCCTCGACATCGGCCCGGCTGCGCGCGATGTGCGGCCCCAGCTCGCGGTGGCCGTCGGCGGTGACGAGGATGTCGTCCTCGATGCGGATGCCGCCGAAGTCGGCGTGCTTGTCGAACATCGCGTAGTCGATGAAGGCCGCGTGCCGGCCCTCGGCCTGCCAGCGCTGCGTGAGCCAGCGGTTGATGTACACGCCAGGCTCGACCGTGACGACGAAGCCTTCCTGCAGCGGGCGCGCCAGCCGCAGCGACTTGTGGCCGAACAGCGTGCTGCGCTCGTAGCCCTGCCCGTAGCCGACGTCGTTCTCGCCCAGGCCCTCCATGTCGTGCACGTCCAGGCCCATCATGTGGCCGGTGCCGCACTGGAAGAAGATCGCGTGCGCGCCGGCCTGCACGGCCTCGGCGGCGTCGCCGCGCATGAAGCCGAGCGCCTTCATGCCCTCGACCATCGTGCGGCATGCGAGCTCGTGCACGTCGCGGTAGGGCACGCCGGGCGCGACGGCGGCGATCGCCTTCGTCTGCGCGTCCAGCACCAGGTCGTACAGCTGGGCCTGCAGGCCCGCGAACCTGCCGCCGACGGGGATGGTGCGCGTGATGTCGGAGGCGTAGCCGATGGGCGAGTTGGCGCCGGTGTCGTTGACGATCAGCTCGCCGCCCTTGAGGCGCACCGAGTGGTCGTGGTTGTGCAGGATCTCGCCGCGGCTCGTGAAGATCGACGGGTACGCGAGGCGCCGGCCGTGCGTCAGCGCGAGGCCTTCCATCGCGCCGACGATCTCCTGCTCGACGACGCCGGGGCGCGCCAGGCGCATCGCGAGGTGGTGAATGTCGCGCGTGACGTGCAGCGCGTTCTCGATCTCGGCGATCTCGGACGTCGACTTGACGGCGCGCAGCGCGATCACGGCCAGCGTCAACGCGCGGCTGGCGGCGGCGTCGATCCGCGCGTCGGCCAGGCCCAGCCAGGCGGCGAGCGCGAGGCGCGTCTCGCCGCGATACGGCTTCACGAAATGGACCTCGCGCCCGGCCGCGCGTGCGCTCGCGAGCGCGGCCGCGAGCTGCGCGTTCGTCGCGCTGAGCTCGAGGCCCGACTGCGCGGCACGCTCGGCCACGCTGGGCAGTGGGCCGGTCCACACGAGATGGTCGATGCCGATGTCGTCGCCATGCAGGGTGGCGCTGCCCGCGTCGATGTCCAGCAGCAGCGCGAGCTCGGGCTGCTGCAGGCCGCAGAAGTACAGGAAGCTCGAGTCCTGGCGGAAGTCGTAGGCGTTGTCGCGGTAGTTCATCGGGCTGTCGACGTGGCCCGGCAACAGCACGAGGCCGCGGGCGCCGGCGTCGCGCAGGCGGGCGAGGAGGGCGGCGCGACGCGCCTGGTAGGTGGCGGCGGGGAACATGGACATGGCGACGATCCTGGTCTTGACAGCGAATTGCGTGAATTATCACGAGGTGCCGCCGCAGATAGTTCGGTCCGCTGTGGTGTCTACGCGTTACCTCGGGCGCACCGGCGGCCCGTCGCTGCGAGAATCCGCCCCCTGAGCACGGAGCCCGGCCACGAGCCGCGGTTCCCACGAGAAACGACCCCGCACCGCGACCCGCCTCCACCCATGGCCCTGCAGCAACTCACCGACGAACAGATCAAGACCTGGACACGCGCCCAGAAGGACGAGTGGTGGCTCAAGAACGTCTACCGCGGCGACATGGCGCAGCTGACCGTGCGCTCGGGCATCACCGGCTTCCTGCTGGGCGGCATCCTCGCGGCGACGGCGCTGTACATCCTGGCCAAGACGGGCATCGGCATCGGCGTGAACCTGACCTCGGTGCTGCTGTCGTTCGCGATGTTCCGCAGCATGGCCAAGGCCGGCATCGCACGCGACTTCACGGTACTGGAGAACAACTGCACGCAGTCGATCGCCACGTCGGCGGGCTACGTCATCGCGCCGCTGTGCGCGGGCCTGGCCGCCTACATGGTGATGACCGGCAACGTGCTGCCGGGCTGGCAGATGGTGGTGTGGCTGATCGTGGTGTCGATCACCGGCGTGCTGCTCGCGTTCCCGATGAAGCGCCGCTTCATCAACGAGGACCAGCTGCCGTTCCCCGAGGGCCGCGCCTGCGGCGTGGTGCTGGACTCGCTCTACACCGGCGGCGCCGAGGTGGGCATGTTCAAGGCCAAGCTGCTGTACGTCACGGCGGCGATCACCGCGTTCTGGGAGCTGCTGGTCCTGGACGGCTGGCAGCGCCTGATCCAGTTCAAGATCCTGCGCATGGACACGTGGGCCGGCCTGAAGGAGCCGTGGTTCCTGCACGAGCACCTGGACGACTACTACTACATGTGGCTCGCGAAGCTGCACATGGCCGCGCCCAAGATCCTGGGCACCGACATCCGCCAGCTGGGCCTGCGCTTCACGCTGGACTTCTCGATGCTGGGCGTCGGCGGCCTGATGGGCGTGGCGGTGGCGTCGAGCGTGCTGATCGGCGCGATCATCAACCTGGCGGTGCTGGCACCGATCATGATCCAGCACGGCGACATCGCCGCGCGCACGCTGGCCAACGGCCACGTCGTCAACATCTCGCGCGCCGAGATCGTCAACCAGTGGTCGATCTGGTGGGGCGTGTCGATGATGGTGGTCGGCGCGTTCGCGGGCCTGGCCGCCAAGCCCGAGCTGTTCACCAAGGCCTTCAAGTCGATGCGCAAGATGGCCGGCGCGCCGGCGGAGCCGCGCAACGACGTGCTCAAGCACATCGAGGTGCCGCTGTGGGTGTCGTGGATCGGCGTGCCCATCTTCGGCCTGGCCGGCGCCTGGGTCACGCACGAGTTCTTCGGCGTGCCGTGGCTGCTGTCGCTGGTGTCCCTGCCGCTGATCTTCATCCTCACCGTGATCTGCACGAACTCGATGGCACTGACGTCGTGGATGCCGCTGGGCGCCGTGGCCAAGGTCACGCAGTTCAGCATCGGCATGGTCGACCGCGCCAACCCGGCCAGCAACCTGCTGCCGGCCACGATGACGGCGCAGATCTCGATGAACGCCGCCAGCCTGCTGTCCGACATCAAGCCCGGCTACATGCTGGGCGGCAAGCCGCGCCACCAGGTGTGGGGCCACATGATCGGCATCGTGTCGGGCGCGCTGTTCTCGGTGCCGCTGTTCTTCCTGCTGTTCCTCGCGCCCAACGCCGCGGGCCTGCGCGACGCCAGCACCATCATCACCGAGAAGTTCCCGATGCCCGCGGCCGTGCAGTGGCAGGGCGTGGCCGAGATCATCGCCAAGGGCTTCCACGGCGCACCGACCAGCGCGGTCATGGCCGCGGCCATCGCGGCCGTCGTCGCGCTGCTGATGGAGTTCGCGCGCATCGCCACCAAGGGCCGCTTCCCGCTGTCGGCGGTGTCGGTGGGCCTGGGCGTGGTGCTGCCGTTCGACTCCTGCGTGGCGATGTGGATCGGCGCGATGGGCTTCTGGATCATGGGCCGCATCTACCGCACGCCGGGCACCAAGGCCCATTCGATCTGGGTCGAGGGCGCCGAGCCGATCTGCGCGGGCCTGATCTCCGCGGCAGCGCTGATGGGCATCTGCGACGCGCTGATCAACGTGTTCGTGGCCTGAGGCTGCTTCAGTTCACGATCGAGGGGCGGCCGCGGCCGCCCTTTTTCATGCGCGCTGCAGCGCGCGCCACTGCAGCGGGCTGACACCCGTGCTGCGCCGGAACTGGCGCGAGAACGCGCTGTGGTCGGCGTAGCCGCAGGCGTGCGCGATCGCGGCGATCGATTCGTCGCCCGACACCAGCCGACCCAGCGCCGCGTCGAGCCGCGCGCGCGCCAGCAGCTGGCGCGGCGTCACGCGGTACAGCTGCATCACGTGGCGCTCCAGCTGCGCGATCGACAGCCCGGCCTCGCGCGCGAGGGCCGCGATCTGCAGCGGCTCGGCGAAGTCGCGCTGCAGGCGCTCGACGACGCGCGCGATGCGCTCGTAGGTGGCCGGCGGCGTCGCGTGGCTCAGGCCCGGCCCGGCGAGGTCGCGCGACAGCCCCACCAGGCCGACGATGCGCTCGCGCCGCCGCGCGCCCCCGGGTGCGGGCTCGCGCCACGCGAGCTTGTGCGTCAGGCACCAGCCCGGCGCGCGGTTCGGGTACAGGTGCAGCTCCAGCTGGCCGACGATCTCGGGGGCGCCGCGCAGCACGGCCTCGTCCTGCTGCCGGTAGCGGTCGCCCAGGCCGCCGGGGAACAGCTCGTCCGTGCGGCGGCCCACCAGCTGTGCGCGCTTCGTCAGGCGCAGGCGCTCGACGAGCGTCTGGTTCGCGTGCGTGTAGCGGCCCTCGGCGTCCTTGGCGAAGAAGACGACGTCGGGCAGCGCGTCGAACAGGCGTTCCAGCAGCGGCAGCGGCAGGCGCGGGCCGCCGGCGAGCAGGGCGAGGGCGTCTTCGGTCATGCCGCCATTGTGCTGAAATCGTCATGGCACTGCAGGCGAGCGATCAAGCCGGCGCGGCGGCGCGGTTCCAGAATCGCGCCATGCACAAGATCGTCGTCATCGATTCCCACACCGCCGGCGAGCCGACGCGCGTCGTCCTCGAGGGCGGCCCCGCGCTGCGCGGCGCCACGCTCGCCGAGCAGCGCGCCGAGTTCGCGCGCGAGCACGATGCCTTCCGCGCCGCCGTCGCCTGCGAGCCGCGCGGCAGCGACACGATGGTGGGCGCGCTGCTGGTCGAGCCGCGCGCGCCCGGTTGCGTGGCGGGCATGATCTTCTTCAACAACGTCGGCCTGCTGGGCATGTGCGGCCACGGCACGATCGGCGTGGTCGCCACGCTGGCGCACCTGGGCCGCATCGGGCCGGGCCGGCATCGGCTCGACACCCCCGTCGGCCCGGTCGAGACCGAGCTCGACGCCGACGGCCACGTCACCGTGTTCAACGTGCCGAGCTGGCGTCACCGCGCCGGCGTGACGCTGGACGTGCCCGGCGTGGGCCCCGTCACCGGCGACGTCGCCTGGGGCGGCAACTGGTTCTTCCTCGTCGACGCGACGCAGTTCGCGCCGACGCCCGTGCTCGCGCTGCCGCACATCGAGGCGCTGACCGACCTCGCGTGGCGCATCCGCGGCGCATTGACGGCGCAGGGCATCACCGGCGCGGACGGCGCGGAGATCGACCACATCGAGCTGTTCGCGCCCACGCCGACGGCCGACTCGCGCAACTTCGTGCTGTGCCCCGGCAAGGCCTACGACCGCTCGCCGTGCGGCACCGGCACCAGCGCCAAGCTGGCCTGCCTGGCCGCCGACGGCCACCTCGCGGCGGGCGCGGCGTGGGCGCAGGAAAGCGTGATCGGCAGCCGCTTCGAAGGGCGCTGGTCGCCGGTCGAAGGGCAGCCGGGCCGCATCCTGCCGGCGATCCGCGGCCGCGCCTGGATCATCGCCGAGGCCACGCTGCTGCGTGCCGAGGACGACCCGTTCCGCGACGGCATCCGCGCATGAGCGCCCGCCCGGCCGCTCCGAAGGGCGCTCGCGCCGCAGCACGCCGTGCGGAGGCTTGCTGATGAACCGTTCTGTCGACGTCGCGATCGTCGGCGGCGGCGTGGTCGGCGTCGCCTGCGCGCGCGCGGCCGCGCTCGCGGGCCTGCGCGTGGCGGTCTACGAGGCCGGGCGCGTCGGCGCGGGCGCGACGGCGGCCGGCATGGGGCATCTGGTGACGATCGACGACGACCCGGCCGAGTTCGCGCTGGCGCGGCTGTCGATGACGCTGTGGCGCGCTTGGAGCGGCTGGGACGCGATCGAGCGCCGCACGACGGGCACGCTGTGGCTGGCAGAGACGACGAAGCAGCGCGACGCCGCGCACGCCAAGCTCGCGCGGCTGCGCGCGGCGGGGCTGTCGGCCGAATGGCTGGAGCCCGGGCTGCTGCCGTCGGTCGAGCCGCGGCTGGCGCGCGACCTCGCGGGCGCGCTGCGCGTCGCCGGCGACGAGGTGGCGTACGGCCCCGAGCTGGCCGCGCGCCTGGCCGCGGACGTGTGCGCCGCCGGCGGCCACGTCGAGGAGATGTGCCCGGTCGCCGCGCTGCGCGACGACGGCCTGCAACTGGCCAGCGGCGGCCGCGTCAGCGCGGGCCACGTGCTGCTGGCGGCCGGCTGCGACAGCGTGCGGCTGTGGCCCGGCGACGCGCCGCTCCCGCTGCGGCCGCGCAAGGGCCAGCTGGTCATCACCGATCGCCATCCCGGCTACATCCGCCACGCGCTGGTGGAGCTCGGCTACATCGACTCGGCGCACGGCGACGTCGACGAGGCCGTCGCCTTCAACGCACAGCCGCGCGCCACGGGCCAGGTGCTGCTCGGCTCGTCGCGCAGCTACCGCGACACCTCGCCCGACGTCGACGCCGCGCTGCTGGCCCGCATGCTGCGCCGCGCGCAGCGCTTCCTGCCCGACATCGCGCGCCTGCAGATGCTGCGCTGCTGGGCCGGCTTCCGCCCCGCGATCGCGGACGGTCGGCCCGCCATCGGCCGTATCCCCGGTGCTGCCGGCAACCAGTGGGTCGCCACCGGCCACGAGGGCCTGGGCCTGACGACGGCCACCGGCACCGCGGCGGTCTGGCTCGATCTGCTGCTGGGCCGCGCGCCGCCCATCGACCCGGCGCCGTATTCGCCCGAGCGCTTCGTCGAGGTGCCGGCATGACGGACACGATCACGGTCATGGTGGACGGCCGCGCGCAGTTCGTGCGTGGCGGGACGCTGGTGGCGGCGGCCGTCGAGCTCGCGATGCCGGGGCGGGGCGCGCGCGTCTCGCCCGGCGGCGCGCGCCGGCAGCCGCTGTGCGGCATGGGCTTCTGCGGCGAATGCCGCGTGACGATCGACGGGCAGGCGCATCGACTGGGCTGCCAGGTCGTCTGCGCGCCGGGCATGGAGATCCGGACCGATGGCTGAGTCGGACATCGAACAGCACGCGCAGGTGGTCGTCGTCGGCGCCGGCCCGGCGGGCTTGGCCGCGGCCCACGCGGTGGCGGCCTCGAGCCGGGACGTCGTGCTGCTGGATGCTGCGCCGCTGGCCGGCGGCCAGATCTGGCGCGCACGCCAGGGCGTGGTCGCCGAACCCGTGGCCGACGCGCTTGCGCGCCTGGCGAGCGCCGGCGCGCGGGTGCTCGCCGGCACGCGCGTGACGATGGTGCTGCCCGATCGGACGCTGCTGGTCGACGGCCCGCAGGGCGCGCGCCAGCTGCGCTGGGACCGGCTGGTGCTGGCGACAGGCGCGCGCGAACGCCTGCTGCCGCTGCCGGGCTGGACGCTGCCCGGCGTGTTCGGCGCGGGCGGGCTGCAGGCGCTGGTCAAGGGCGGTTGGCCGATCCGCGGCCGGCGCGTGCTCGTCGCGGGCACCGGGCCGCTGCTGATGGCGGCAGCCGCGACCTTGCGCGTCGAAGGAGCGCAGGTCGTCGGGCTCGCCGAGGAGGCCGGCCACGCCGCGCTGGCGCGCTTTGCCGGCACGCTGGCGCGCCATCCGCGCAAGGCCTGGCAGGCGCTGCGGCTGGGCGCGGCCCTGCGCGGCGTGACGATGCTGCGCGGCTGTCGGCTCGAAGCCATCGAAGGCGAGGGCCGCGTCGAGCGCGCCGTGGTCGTCGGCCAGGACGGACGCCGTCGCACGATCGCGTGCGATGCGGTCGCCGCAGGCTGGGGACTCGTGCCGCAGACCGAGCTCGCGCAGTCGCTGGGCTGCGCGCTCGCGCCGCGCTTCGGCGCCGCGGCGATCGCGGTCGACGGCGCGCAGCGCAGCAGCGTGGCGGGCGTGTTCGCGGCGGGCGAGTGCACGGGTGTCGCCGGCGCCGAGGCGGCGCGGCTGCAAGGCGAGATCGCCGGTGCGACGGCGGCCGCCGAGCTGGGCGCCGCGCATGTCGACGTGCGCCCGCGGGTCGAACGCCTGGCGCGCGAGCACGCGTTCGCCGCGGCCGTCGCCGCCGCCTTCCCGATGCCGCGCGACTGGGCCCACCGGCTGCGCGACGACACGCTCGTCTGCCGCTGCGAGGACGTCCCCTGGTCGGCGCTGCGCACGCAACCCGACCTGCGCGCCGCCAAGCTCGCCACGCGCTGCGGCATGGGCCATTGCCAAGGCCGCCTGTGCCATGACACCCTTGCTGCCGTGATGCCCTGGCAGCGCCTTCCACCGCGCGCGCCGCTGACGCCGGCGCCGCTCGCCACCTTGCTGGCGATTCCAGACACCCCATCCCACGAGGAGCTTTGACCATGAGCATGACCTGGAACGGCGTGATGCCCGCCATCACCACCCCCTTCACCGCGGACGGCGAGGTCGACCACGACTTCCTGGCCTCGCACGCCCAGTGGATGGTCGACGCCGGCTGCACCGGCATCGTCGCGCTGGGCTCGCTCGGCGAGGCGGCCACGCTGTCGGTGCCCGAGAAGCTGGACGTGCTGCGCACGCTGGTCGCGGCGCTCAAGGGGCGCGTGCCCGTCGTCGCGGGCATCGCGGCGCTGTCCACCGACGAGGCCTGCTTCCTGGCGCGCGAGGCCGCGCAGGTCGGCTGCGCGGGCCTGATGGTGCTGCCGCCGTACGTCTACTCGACCGACTGGCGCGAGATGCGCGCGCACGTGGCCGCCGTGATCGAGGCGACGGACCTGCCGTGCATGCTCTACAACAATCCGATCGCCTATCGCACCGACTTCAGGCCCGAGCAGGTCGAGGAGCTCGCGAAGTCGCACGCCAACCTCGTGGCGGTCAAGGAGTCGAGTGCCGACATCCGCCGCATCGCCGCGATCCGCCATCGCCTGGGCGAGCGGCTGGCGATCCTGGTGGGCGTGGACGACGTGATCGTCGAGGGCATCGCCGCCGGCGCCACGGGCTGGGTGGCGGGGCTGGTGAACGCGATGCCGGTCGAATCGGTGCGCCTGTTCGACCTGGCGATGCGCGCGCAGTCCCCCGACGTGCTGCCCGCCACGCAGGCGCAGGTGCGCGCCGAGGTCGACACGCTGTACGCCTGGTTCCATGCGCTGCTGACGCTCGACACCGTGCCCAAGTTCGTGCAGCTGATCAAGCTGGTGCAGCAGCAGGTGGGCCACGGCCACGAGCGCGTGCGCGCGCCGCGCCTGGTGCTGGAAGGCGCCGAGCGCGAGGAGGCGCTGGCGCTGATCGCCGCGAAGCTGGCCGTGCGTCCGCGCGCGCACGCCTGAGCCATGGGCGCCGCCGCCAACGAGGCCGACGAGCGCTTCGCGCGCCTGGCCGCCGACGAATGGGCCTGGCGCCTGGGCCAGTTCCCGCAGCTGGCCACCAGCGTCGGCGAGACGGCGCATGACGACCGCCTGGAGCGCGTCGACGCCGCCAGCCGCGCGGCGCGGCTCGCGCGCTGGCGCGCCACGCGCGAGGCGCTGGCGGCGATCCCGCTGGACGCGATGTCGCCGGCGGCGCGCGTGGACCGCGCCGTCTACGAGAACCAGCTGCACGGGGTCATCGCCGCGATCGAATCGCATGCGGATCTCATGCCGCTGAACAGCGACTCGAGTTTCTACGGCCCGCTGGTCGACCTGTGCGACGCGCAGCCCCTGGCCGACGCCGCGGACTACGGCCGCTTCCTCGCGCGCCTGGCCGACATCCCGCGCTTCTTTGACGAGCACGTCGCGCTGATGCGCGAGGGCCTGGCGGCCGGCTACACCGTGCCGCAGGTGGTGCTCGAGGGCCGCGACCAGCCGCTGGCCGCGATCGCCGCGCTGTCCGACCCCGCCGCCACGCCGTTCTGGAAGCCGTTCGCCGCGTTCCCGCCGGGCGTGCCGGACGCCGAGCGGCCGGCGCTGCAGCAGGCGGCGCGCACGGTCATCGGCGAGCAGGTGCTGCCCGCCTACCGCGCGCTGCTGGCCTTCCTGCGCGGGACCTACGTGCCCGGCGCGCGCCGCACGACCGCCGCCTGCGACCTGCCCGGCGGCGACGCCTTCTACGCCGCGCAGATCCGCCACTACACGACGCTGGCGCTGACGGCCGACGAGATCCACGAGCGCGGCCTGCACGAGGTGGCGCGCATCCTGGCCGAGATGCACGAGGTGCGGCGCGCCGCGGGCTTCGACGGCGACCTGCCGGCCTTCCTCGCGTTCCTGCGCTCGGATCCGCAGTTCTATGCCCGCACGCCGCAGGAGCTGCTGGCGCATGCGGCATGGATCGCCAAGCGCATCGATGGCCTGCTGCCGAAGTTCTTCGGCGTGCTGCCACGCCAGCCGTACGGCGTGGCGCCGGTGCCCGACGACATCGCGCCGTTCTACACGACGGGCCGCTACGTGCCCGCGCCGCGGCCGGTCGGAGTCGCCGGCACGTATTGGGTCAACACGCACGACCTGCCGTCGCGCGCGCTCTACACCTTGCCCGCGCTCACGCTGCACGAGGCGGTGCCGGGCCATCACCTGCAGATCGCGCTGGCGGCCGAGATCCAGGGCCAGCCGGCGTGGCGGCGCCACAGCTTCGTCGACGCGTACGGCGAGGGCTGGGCGCTGTACGCCGAGCACCTGGGCGACGAGATGGGCGTGTACCTGACCCCGTACGAGCAGTTCGGGCGCCTGACCTACGAGATGTGGCGCGCCGCGCGGCTGGTGGTCGACACCGGCCTGCACTCGAAGCGCTGGAGCCGCGAGCGGGCGCGCGAGTTCCTGCTGGCGCACACGGCGCTCAGCGCGCACGAGGTGGCCACCGAGGTCGACCGCTACGTCAGCTGGCCGGGGCAGGCGCTGTCGTACAAGATCGGCGAGATCACGATCCGCGAGCTGCGCGCACGCGCCGAGCGGGCCCTGGGCGCGCGCTTTGACCTGCGTGCATTCCATGACGCCGTGCTCGCGCTCGGTTCGGTACCCTTGGGCCTTCTCGAGGAGCGCATCGACGCCTGGATCGCGGCGCAGCGCGCTTCCTGACCCTCTCGCCCAAGGAACCCCGTGCCCCATCGATTCCGACTTCTCCGCCTGGCCGCCGCCGCGCTCGCGTGCGCCGCGTGCGCGCACGGGCGCGCGCAGGCCTCCGCGCCCGCGGGCGCCGCGTCCGCGCCGCACGTGCGCACGACGGCCGACATCATCAAGGAGGCCCCCGACAGCGCCTGGCGCCGGCCCGACCCGAACGACGTGCTCGCGATGACGCTCCCCTCGGGCATCGTCTGGATCGAGCTCGCGCCGCGCTTCGCGCCCGGGCACGCGGCCAACATCCGCACGCTGGTCGCGCAGCACTACTTCGACGGCCTGTCCGTGCCGCGCGTGCAGGACAACTTCGTCGCGCAGTGGGGCGACCGCGACGCCGACGACGGTGACGCCAGCAAGGGCCGCCCGCTGGGCGCCGCCAGGCGCACGCTGGAGCCCGAGTTCGCGATCAGCGACAAGGGCCTGAAGATCACGCGGCTGAAGGATCGCGACGTCTGGGCGCCGGTCACCGGTTTCGTCGACGGCTTTCCCGTGGCGGCCGACCCCAAGACGCACCAGGCGTGGATCGCGCACTGCTACGGCACGATCGGCGCGGGGCGCGGCAACACCGTCGACTCGGGCAACGGTTCGGAGCTGTACGCGGTGATCGGCCAGTCGCCGCGCGGCCTGGACCGCAACATCGCCCCGGTGGCGCGCGTGCTGCAGGGCATGGAGCTGCTGTCGTCGCTGCCGCGCGGCGGCGGCGCGATGGGCTTCTACGACAAGCCCGAGCAGGACACGCGCATCGTCAAGGTCGAGCGCCTGGCCGACATGCCCGAGGCCACGCGGCCCGACATCCGCGTCTTCCGCACCGACACGCCGCAGTGGGACGAGATGATCGAGTCGCGCCGCAACCGCAAGGACGCGTGGTACGTGCACAAGGCCGGCGCGATCGACCTGTGCAACATCACGGTGCCGGTGCGCGTCGAGGCGAAGTCGGCGTCGAACTGACGCGCGTCAGCGGCCCGCGGCCAGGCCGTGCGCGGCCGTCCAGGCGGCGGCCGCGATCAGCAGCAGCCCGACGGCATGGCCCAGCCGGCGCTGCGCCTGCGGATTGCGCACGAGCCACGCGCGCGTGCCCGCGGCCGCCAGCGCGATGCCGCCGTACACCGCCGCCTGCGTCAGCGACGTGATGGCGCCCATCGACAGCGCCTGGGCCGCCAACGGCCGGGCGCCGGTGCGCAGGAACTGCGGGAACACGGCCAGCGTGAACACGTAGGCCTTGGGGTTGAGCAGGCAGGTGGCCAGCGCACGGCCGAAGGTCGCCAGCGCGGGCCGCGGCGCCGTGGCGGCCTCGCCAAGGGCTGCGGCGCCGCGCAGCAGTGACCAGCCGATCCAGCCGACGTACAGCGCACCGGCGACCAGCAGCGCCTCGAACACCCCCGGCGCGGCCTGCAGCAGCAGCCCGATGCCGATGGCGCCCATCAGCAAGTGCATCCAGCCGCCCGCGACGAGGCCTCCGACCGCCGCCAGCCCGGCCCGGCGGCCGCCGGCCAGCGCGCTGGCCATCACGAAGGCCATGTCCATGCCCGGCAGCACGATGATGCCGGCGACGAGGACAAAGTACAGCCACAGGGAACTGGCGTGGGCGGAAGCGGTCATGGCGGGCGATCCTTGGAGTGGTGATGCCGTCATGATCCCGTCCAAACCCTGCCAAGGCATGGCAGGATTTCGTCGCACGCGTGGCGCCGATGAAAAAGCCGCCCGGAGGCGGCTTTCGTGCAGGTCGGGGCAGGGCGCTCAGGCCTTGATCTTCATGTCCTTGACGGCCTTGAGCACTTCCTCGACGTGGCCCGCGACCTTGATGCCGCGCCATTCGGCCACCAGCACGCCGTTGCCGTCGATCAGGAAGGTGGAGCGCTCGATGCCCTTGACCTTCTTGCCGTACATGATCTTGTTCTTGACGACGCCGAACATGTGGCACAGCTTCTCTTCGGTGTCGGCGATCAGTTCGAACGGCAGCGCATGCGCCTGCTTGAACTTCTCGTGCGACGCCATGTTGTCGCGCGAAACGCCAAAAACGACCGCGCCGGCCTTGACGAATTCCGCGTGCAAGTCACGGAACTGCATGGCCTCGGTGGTACAACCCGGCGTGTGGTCCTTGGGGTAGAAATACAGCACCACGGCGCGGCCCTGGAAGGCATGCGGGGTGAACTTGACGCCGTTGGTGGCGAGTGCTTCAAAGTCAGGGAGCGCTTTGTTCAGTGCAGGCGTCATGTAGTGTCTCTGTCGATCCGCTGGTCGATCTGGGTGCTTGGCGTGGTGGGCGGCCTCGCGACCCGGCCCGAGATGACATCGGTCCAGGTCAGGCACAACCATCGATTATAGAGTGAACTGCCCACGTTCCCGGGCCGGACCCCCATGGGTTTGCCCGGCCGTGCCGGAGCGGGGCTCCGAAGCACGCGGGATGCGCGCTCGGCAGCGTGCAGGAACGCTCAGGCCGCGGGGGCCAGAAGGATGGCCGCGACCGCGCGCCGGCCCTCGTTGGCGAGCACCGTGTACGTGCGGCAGGCGGCGCCGCTGTCCATCGTCTCCACGCCGATGCGGCGCGCGATCAGGTTGCGGTAGAGCGCCGGCGACACGAAGCGCAGCTTGGCCCCGCTGCCGAAGATCACGACCTCGGGCTCGAGCGCCAGCAGCGCGTCGAAGTGCGCCTGCGTCAGCTCCTCGATGCGGCTCGCGTCCCATTCGACGGCCGCGCCCACCCAGGGCACGAGCACGCTCTTCGTGCGCAGCTCGCCGTTCACGCGCAGGGTGTCGCCGTCGTAGTGGGTGATGTTGTTCACCCCGTCGAGCGTGTCGGGCTGGAATTTCAAGAGGCTGTCCTGTGGAGAAAGAGGGCGCCGACGTGCCGCGGACGGCGACGATCGGAGCCTGGAATTATAGGAAACCGACCCGCCGCGACGCGGCCGCAGGGGCAAGGCCCCGGGGCGTGCGCGCGGCCATCTCGACGGCCGCGCAGCCTTCGCCGTTGCGCAAGAGATCGTTCATCGGCGCGGCGCCGGAAATCGCGCGGCGCGTGCGTGCGCGGCGGAAAGCGCGGTGCAACGCGCATCGCACGGGTCGCGCCCGCGCGACGGCGCCTGCTCGACAGCCTGCCGGACCGGGGATTCCCTATGAGAAACTCGGGGCGCACCCCACCGTCGGCGCCTTCCTCGTGGAAGGGGCCCCGATTCCTTCTTCGCCACAGGAACCCCCGGCCGTGAAGCCGATCGCCAAGTCCAGCAAGCTCGCCAACATCGGCTACGACATCCGCGGCCCGGTCCTCGACAAGGCCCGCCAGATGGAGGACGAGGGCCAGAAGATCATCAAGCTCAACATCGGCAACGTCGCCGCGTTCGGGCTCGAGCCGCCCGACGAAATCGTGCAGGACATGATCCGCAACCTGCCCAACGCCGCGGCCTACACCGATTCGAAGGGCCTGTTCGCGCCGCGCAAGGCCGTCGTGCACTACACGCAGGAAAAGAACATCTCCGGCGTGACGGTGGACGACGTCTACCTGGGCAACGGCGCCTCCGAGCTGATCGCCTTCAGCATGAACGCGCTGCTGGACTCGGGCGACGAGGTGCTGATCCCGTCGCCGGACTACCCGCTGTACACCGCCGTCGTGGGCCTGTCGGGCGGCACGCCGGTGCACTACATGTGCGACGAGCAGTCCGGCTGGCTGCCCGACATCGCCGACATCCGCCGCAAGGTCACGCCGCGTACCAAGGCGATCGTGATCATCAACCCGAACAACCCCACCGGCGCGCTGTACCCCGTCAGCGTGCTCGAGGACATCGTCGAGGTCGCGCGCCAGCACGAGCTGATCATCTTCGCCGACGAGATCTACGACAAGACGCTGTTCGACGGCGAGACGCACACCAGCATCGCCTCGCTGGCCGACGACGTGCTGTGCGTCACCTTCAACGGCCTGTCCAAGAACTACCGCTCGTGCGGCTACCGCGCGGGCTGGATGGTGGTGTCGGGCGCCAAGAAGCACGCCAAGGACTACATCGAGGGCCTGAACATGCTGGCGTCGATGCGCCTGTGCGCCAACACGCCGGGCCAGCTCGCGATCCAGACAGCGCTCGGCGGCTACCAGAGCATCAAGGACCTGGTCGCCCCGGGCGGTCGCCTCGCGCGCCAGCGCGACCTCGCCTACGAGCTGCTGACGCAGATCCCGGGCGTGTCGGTGGTCAAGCCCAAGGCCGCGCTGTACATGTTCCCGCGCCTCGATCCGAAGCTCTACCCGATCGCCGACGACCAGCAGTTCGCCTACGAGCTGCTGGCCGAGGAGAAGGTGCTGATCGTGCAGGGCACCGGCTTCAACTGGGGCGAGACGGACCACTTCCGCGTCGTGTTCCTGCCCAACATCGACGACCTGACCGAGGCCGTGACGCGTATCGCGCGCTTCCTGGACGGCTACCGCAAGCGCCACGCCGCCTGACCATGCGCCAGCGGATCCTCTCCCTCGTCGCCGCGCTGGGGCTGGCCCTGGCCGCGCACGGGCAGTCGTTCGACAGCAAGGACTGGACGGTGGTGTGCGACAACACGCGCACCTGCCGCGCCGCGGGCTACAGCGTCGAGGGCAGCGCGATGCCGGTGTCGCTGCTGATCGCCCGCGCGGCCGGGACGGGCGCGCCGGTCTACGGCGAGCTGCAGCTGGGCGTGCTCGGCGCCGGCAGCGTGCACGCAGCCAGCGTCGGCGTGTCGGGCGGCGGCAAGTCGGCGATCGCGATCCGCCTGGACCGCAACAACCACGCCGAGGTTCCCCCCGCGGCGCTCGCGGCCATGCTCAAGTCGCTGGCCGTCGGCGGCGACGTGATCCTGTCGTCGGGCAAGTCGACCTGGCGCGTGTCCGGCGCGGGCGCCTTCGAGGCGTTGTCGAGGATGGACGACCTGCAGGGCCGCGCGGGCGGCCCGTCGGCGCTGCTGCACAAGGGCGCGGGCAGCGCCGGCGACGTGGCCTCGGTGATGGCGATCCCGCGCATGAACGCCGTGCGCGTGCCGACCAACCCGCAGGCCGACGACGCGGCGCTGGCCGTGCGCGTGCTGTCGGCGATCCAGAGCTCGGCGGACTGCCCGCTGCTGGACGACGGCGCGTCGCAGTCGCAGGCCCGCCTGTGGCACCTGGACGCCAACCGCGTCCTCGTGACGCAGGCCTGCAAGGCCACCGCCGGCGCCACCGCGCAGGGGTGGTGGGTCGCGAACCGGCGCCCGCCGTTCGACGCGCGCCCGGTGACGCTCGCCGGCGACTTCGACGGCGTCGCCACCATCGTCGCCCGCGTGCCCGGCGGCAGCGCCGGCGACTGCGGCAGCGTCGACGGCTGGACCTGGTCGGGCTTCCGGTTCGAGCAGACCTACGCCGCCAGCGGCGGGCTGTGCCGGGGCGTGAAGGCGGGCGGTGCCTGGGAGCTTCCCAGCCTGGTCACGGACGTGATCCCCGCCCAATGAGAATGCAACACGAGGTGAAATGACATGAAAGCGATCCAGGTCGGCCTGCTGGGCATCGGAACCGTCGGCTCCGGCACGTACAACGTGCTCACGCGCAACCAGGAGGAGATCCGCCGCCGCGCGGGCCGCGCCATCGAGATCACGATGGTGGCCGACCTCGACGTGGCGCGTGCCAAGTCCATCGTCGGCGACCACGCCAAGGTGGTGGCCGACGGCCGCGAGGTCATCGCCAACCCCGACATCGACATCGTCGTCGAGCTGATCGGCGGCTACGGCATCGCCAAGACGCTGGTGCTGGAGGCGATCGCCGCCGGCAAGCACGTCGTCACGGCCAACAAGGCGCTGCTGGCGGTGCACGGCAACGAGATCTTCGCCGCCGCGCGCGAGAAGGGCGTGATGGTCGCGTTCGAGGCCGCGGTGGCCGGCGGCATCCCCATCATCAAGGCGCTGCGCGAAGGCCTGACCGCCAACCGCATCGAGTGGATCGCCGGGATCATCAACGGCACCACCAACTTCATCCTGTCCGAGATGCGCGACAAGGGGCTCGACTTCGACGTCGTGCTCAAGGAAGCGCAGCGCCTGGGCTACGCCGAGGCCGACCCGACCTTCGACATCGAGGGCGTGGACGCCGCGCACAAGGCCACGATCATGAGCGCGATCGCGTTCGGCAGCCCGGTGCAGTTCGACAAGGCGCACGTCGAGGGCATCGTGGGCCTGCAGGCGGCCGACATCAAGCACGCCGAATCGCTGGGCTACCGCATCAAGCTGCTGGGCATCACGCGCCGCCGCCCCGACGCCGGCGGCATCGAGCTGCGCGTGCACCCGACACTGGTGCCGTCCAAGCGCCTGATCGCCAACGTCGAGGGCGCGATGAACGCCGTCGTCGTGCAGGCCGACGCCGTCGGCACCACGCTGTACTACGGCAAGGGCGCGGGCGCCGAGCCCACGGCCTCGGCCGTCGTGGCCGACCTGGTCGACATCACGCGCCTGCACACCGCCGACCCCGACCACCGCGTGCCGCACCTGGCCTTCCGCGCCGACGCGCTGACGTCCACGCCGATCCTGGACATCGCCGACACCATCACGTCGTTCTACCTGCGCCTGTGCGTGGCCGACGAGGCGGGCGTGCTGTCCAAGATCACCACGACGCTGGCCGAGCACGACATCTCCATCGACGCCGTGCTGCAGCGCCCCAGCCCCGACCAGAAGCCGGGCCAGCAGGACCTGATCATCCTCACGCACAACACCGTCGAAGGGAAGATGCGCGAGGCCATCGCGAAGATGCAGGCGCTGCCGACCGTGCTGGCGCCGATCGTTTCCCTGCGCAAGGAAGACCTGGCGTGAAGTACTTGAGCACGCGCGGCGACCAGACGCCGCGCTCCTTCAGCGAGATCCTGCTCGAGGGCCTGGCGCCCGACGGCGGCCTGTACCTGCCCGAGCGCTACCCGCAGGTCGACGACGCCACCTTGTCGCGCTGGCGCAAGCTCCCGTACGCCGAGCTCGCGTACGAGATCCTGTCGCTGTACATCGACGACATCCCCGCCGCCGACCTGAAGGCGCTGGCCGCCAGGACGTACACAGCGCAGGTGTTCGGCACGCCGCAGATCGTGCCGCTGAAAGCCCTCGAGCCGGGCGTGCAGCTGGAGGCGCTGTCCAACGGGCCCACGCTGGCCTTCAAGGACATGGCGATGCAGCTGCTGGGCAACCTGTTCGAGTACGAGCTGGGCCGGCGCGGCGAGACGCTCAACATCCTGGGCGCGACCTCGGGCGACACCGGCAGCGCCGCCGAGCACGCGATGCGCGGCAAGAAGGGCGTCAGCGTCTTCATGCTGAGCCCGTTCGGCCGCATGAGCCCGTTCCAGCAGGCGCAGATGTTCAGCCTGCAGGACGCCAACATCCACAACCTGAGCGTGGAAGGCGTGTTCGACGACTGCCAGGACATCGTCAAGGCCGTGTCCAATGACCTCGCGTTCAAGCGCAAGTGGCGCATCGGCACGGTCAACTCGATCAACTGGGCGCGGCTGCTGGCGCAGGTCGTCTACTACTTCGCCGGGTACTTCCAGGCGACCACGTCCAACAGCGACAAGGTCGACTTCACGGTGCCGTCGGGCAACTTCGGCAACGTCTGCGCCGGCCACGTCGCTCGCAGGATGGGCCTGCCGATCGGGCAACTCGTGGTGGCCACCAACGAGAACGACGTGCTCGACGAGTTCTTCCGCACCGGCACCTACCGCGTGCGCAGCAGCGCCGAGACGCACGAGACGTCGAGCCCGTCGATGGACATCTCCAAGGCGTCCAACTTCGAGCGCTTCGTGTTCGACCTGCTGGGCCGCGACGGCGCCCGCACGCGCGAGCTGTTCGGCGCCGGCCTGCAGCGCGACGGCGCGTTCACGCTGTCGGCCGCCGAGAAGGCGCGCATCGCGCAGTTCGGCTTCGTGTCGGGCCGCAGCACGCACGCCGACCGCCTGGCCACGATCCGCGACACCGACGCGCGCTTCGGTGTCGTCATCGACACCCACACGGCCGACGGCCTGAAGGTGGCGCGCGAGCACGTGCAGGCGGGCGTGCCGATGATCGTGCTGGAGACGGCGCTGCCCATCAAGTTCGCCGAGACGATCGAGGAGGCGCTGGGCCGCAAACCGGCGCTGCCGCCGGCGCTGGCGGACCTCGAGTCGCGGCCGCGACGCTTCACGAAGATGCCGGCGGACGTCGGTGCCGTGAAGGCGTTCATCGAGCACAACGCGCCGGCGCACTGAGCCGGCAGGGCAAAGGGGCTGCCGATCGATGTCGGTTCCCTGATCGCGTCTATCGGGCAAGACGCGCCGACGCCGCGGGCCGACGGGGCGGGGCGCTACCGGGCACCGTCGCCGCCCTGAAAGCCTTGATCGAACAGAACGCGCCGGTGCGCCGGCCTGGCCGCGCGGAGGGGTCTGGCTCCCGCCGCGTCTCGTCGAGCCACGCGCGCCCGTCTCCTGCCGGCGCCTGACCACGATCCTCCGCCGACGCGCCGAACGGCCTGGAATCGACCCGTTGCCGCTTCCCTGCGCGAGAACGGCGATTTCAGGCGTCCCTGTCGCCGCATGCGTCGCGGAACCTGTTGCATCATTGGCCTGTCATGAACGCACCCGACTCCAAACCCCCTGGCCGCGGCCCGCTGATCAGCGCCGACGACGCCCTGGCGCGCCTGATGGCCGCCGTCATCCCCACCGGCCGCACCGAGACCGTCCTCACGCCCGAGGCCTGGGGCCGCGTGCTCGCGCGCGACATCGTCTCCGCCGTGAACGTCCCGCCCGAGGACAACAGCGCCATGGACGGCTACGCGCTGCGCCTGGCCGACCTCACCGACGGCGCCGGCAGCGTGCTGCCCGTCAGCCAGCGCATCGTCGCCGGGCGTCCGGGCGAGCCGCTGCAGCCGGGCACCGCGGCGCGCATCTTCACCGGCGCGCAGGTACCGGCGGGCGCCGATGCCGTCGTCATGCAGGAGCACTGCGAGATCGTGCCGGGGCCCGACCTGGGCTCGGTGCGCGTCAACGAGCTGCCCGCGCCGGGCATGGCGATCCGCCGCCAGGGCGAGGACGTCCGGAAGGGGCACGTCGTGCTGCGCGCCGGCCACCGGATGGATGCGGCCGCCATCGGCCTGGCCGCCACGGTGGGCATGGCCACGCTGGAGGTCGCCGCGCGGCCGCGCGTGGCGCTGTTCTCCACCGGCGACGAACTGGTGATGCCCGGCGAGCCGCTGCCGCCCGGGGCCATCTACAACTCCAACCGCTTCATGCTGGGCGCGCTGCTGCGCGGCCAGGGCTGCGTCGTCACCGACCTCGGCAACGTGCCCGACAAGCTCGATGCCACGCGCGCGATGCTGCGCGAGGCCGCGGCCGGCCACGACCTGATCCTGAGTTCGGGCGGGGTGTCCGTCGGCGAGGAAGATCACCTCAAGCCCGCGCTGGCCGCAGAAGGCCGGCTCGACCTGTGGGCCATCGCGATCAAGCCCGGCAAGCCGCTGGCGTTCGGCGCCGTGCGGCAGGTCGGCGCCGATGGCGCCTCGGCCAAGGGCCCGGACGACCCGGTGGAGACCTGGTTCATCGGCCTGCCGGGCAACCCGGTGTCCAGCCACGTCACGTTCACGCTGTTCGTGCGCCCGGTGCTGGCGCGGCTGCAGGGCGCCGAGGCGTCGTGGCCCACGGGCGTCCCCATGCGCGCGGACTTCGCCTGGCCGCGTCCCGACAAGCGCCGCGAGTTCCTGCGCGTGCGCCGCAACGCCACCGGCGGGCTCGACCTGTACGCCAACCAGGGATCCGGCGTGCTGACGTCGCTCGCCTGGGGCGACGGCCTGGCCGACCTCGCGCCCGGCCAGGCGGTGCAACCGGGCGACATGGTGCGATTCCTGTCGCTGGCGGAGCTCGCGCCATGAAGCTCACGCTGAAGTACTTCGCCTCGCTGCGCGAGACGCTCGGCACCGGCGGACCGCTCGACTGGACACCCGACGCCGAGCCCACCGCCGCGGCCCTGCGCGCGTGGCTGCGCACGCAGTCGGACGCGCACGCCCAGGCGCTCGCGCCCGGCCGCGCCGTGCGCGTGGCCGTCGACCAGGCCCTGGCCGACGAGGCCGCCACGCTGCGCGACGGCGCCGAGGTCGCGTTCTTCCCGCCGGTCACCGGAGGCTGACGAATGGCCGCCCGCGTGCGCATCCAGGAGGCCGACTTCGACGCCGCCACCGAACTCGCCGCGCTTCAGGGCGATCGCACCGACATCGGCGCCATCGCGACCTTCACCGGCCTCGTGCGCGGCCACACAAGCGAGGACGACGTCTCCGCGCTGACGCTGGAGCACTACCCCGGCATGACCGAGCGCGCCATCGAGGCCATGATCGTCGAGGCCGAGTCCCGCTTCGCCCTCCAGGCCGCGCTGGTCATCCACCGCGTCGGCCGCCTGCGCCCCGGCGAGCGCATCGTGCTGGTGGCCGTCGCGTCCCCCCACCGCCGCGCCGCCTTCCAGGCCTGCGAGTTCCTGATGGACTACCTGAAGACCCACGCGCCGTTCTGGAAGAAGGAAGCGACGCCGCAGGGCGAGCGCTGGGTCGACGCCCGCGTGGCCGACGACGAGGCGCTGCAGCGCTGGGGGCTGGCGTCGGCGAACGCGGCGGGCGGGCAGGGCGGCGAAGGCGGGTGACTGGGCGGGTGGTCGGACGCTCTCGCGCGACGCCTGCGACCTCTGCGATCAGTCGACAGATCGACTCGCAGGGCGCTTCACTTCCTGATTAGGGGGCTCGAAAGCCCTCGGAATGCGGCGAATTGCTGTCCAGGTGGAATGAGTTCCACTCGGAGTGCAATTGGAGAGTGTTCGAGTCGAATCAATTCGACTCGCAATTGAATGAATTCCACTCGGAGTCGAATGAGTTCCAGTCCGAGTGGCATTGATTGGACTCTGGATCGAACTCATTCGACTCGGAATGAAACCAGTTTCAATTGGATGGGCATTGAAGCGATGCGCGCAGCAACTGATGCCCCAAATAGGGGCGTTGATTCGACTCGGAGTCCCACTAGTTCTTGGTGGAGTGCAATGCGTGCGGATTTCACGCGCGATGATTGGTTTCCGAGTCGTGATCGGTCTGTCCTTGCACCGAGGGCGCCAGGCACATGACGGCATTGGCAGGTGCCGCAAGGAATTCGGCCTCTGCGGCCACAGACGCTTGAGAAACCGGATCATCAAAGTGCTTCAGGGCGTCGGAGAGCTTCGTATACGGAAGCAGCTTTCGCTTCTGGCTAACGCCCGTCGCCATTTTGTCATTCTGCTCGACTGCAGGCGCAAATACTAACCTCCGACGGGCTTGCGCAATTTACTGCATGGGCAGCACCCAGCTGGTAACTTGCCTCTCAAGATGAATGGGGCCGCTATGCAGCGGGTCCGGACTCGGCGCCTGGCCGCCGCAATGACCGCTCGCGCGAAAATCGAGGCGCGGCCGCGGCTCGAAAAAGCCGGCCATCGCAACGTCGGCTTGTGGGATGCCCCGGTCGTCCGACCGCCTGATGCGCTGCGAAGCGGACGCGCCGACCCTGCTGATCAACGCTTTTCAACGAGCCGCGGCCTCGCCTGGTGCTGGAGTGAACGCTTCCGAGAAGCGCTTTCGGCAGCAGTCGACCCGTTGGCGACCTTCGCCCTGCTGAACTCAGCGCCACAAGGCGGACAGATTCCTGCCGAGCTTTACAGGAACGTGGGATAGTGCGTGACTCAATTGCCATTAAGGCTGACCATGCTGACTCCAGCGCAATGGCAAGCGCGCAAACGCGCGATCGTGGATGTATACGCCACGCCAAGCAACCGACGCGGTTTGCTGCAATGCCTGTCGGTCTTCGCGCCGATCACCGGTCTCTGGATCGCCATCCGCCAAGCATCTCACGGCTCGCCCTGGATCGTCGCGGCGGCGACTTTGTGTCTCAGCCTGTTCCTGTTGCGGGGCTTCGTGCTGATGCACGACTGCGGCCACAACAGCTTGTTTCGCAGCAAATCGCTGAACCGCCTCGGTGGCTTCCTGCTTGGCGTTCTGGCGGGAATGCCGCAGCAGGTTTGGGCGGAGAACCATCGGTTCCACCACGTCACCAACGGCAACTGGGAAAGGTACCGCGGGCCACTCAATGTTGCCCGTGTCGAGGACTACCTGGCCATGAATGCCGGCGAGAGGCGCCGCTATCGCTATTCGCGCGATATCCTGATGTCGCCGATAGCGGGATGTCTCTATTTTCTGGTCAATCCTCGCATCACATGGCTGCGTGCCAGCTACCAGCTCTTGCGCCGCCGTCTTGCGCGCAAAGGCAACCCAGAATCGCTGGCCGACGCTCCGCTGCCGTACTGCGGATCTCTGGCCCACTACCGCTACATGACATGGAACAACCTGCTGTTGTTCGCGGCGGTGGGATTCATGGCGTGGGCGATCGGCCCCTCGCTGTTCCTTGTCTGCTATGCAGTGAGCGGATCGCTGGCTGGCGCCTACGGCATCGTCCTGTTCACGGTGCAGCACAATTTCGAACACTCCTACGCGAGCGCAGATGAGGGCTGGGATCGAGACGAGGCGGCATTGCGTGGCACCAGCTTCCTCATCCTGCCGCGATGGCTGAACTGGTTGACGGCCGACGCGGCGTATCACCACGTGCATCACCTGTGCGCCAGCGTCCCCAACTACCGGCTCGCAGCCTGCCACAGGGAGCACGAGTTCCTGTTCGCAGGGGTGAGACGAGTTGGACTCTTTGAGATCCCTGCGGCGCTGAAGCACATCTTGTGGGATTTGACGGCGCGCAGGCTCGTGTCCGTCTCGGAAGTCGTGCAGCGGGGTGTCGCGTAGGCGGAGTTGCCGTGGCATGTCGGCATGCCCCGGCGACCATTGACGCTCAAGTTGAACACGCGAACGGGCGCGCGCGTATCAACGGGCGCTTGTTGCTTCGCCAGCATCGGCCCGGCTTGGTGCAGACGCTCCGACGCCGTCTTTGCGAGTGGTCGCCATCGCGTGCGAACGAAGCCCCGCCCGCGCCGTGGCGACGCCGAGCAGGAATCCGGACAAGGCGCGATGGGGCGCGAACCACCGACAAGGGCGACCGCCCCATGCCCCTGGACATCGCTTCGAACGATCTGCTTGTCGGGGCACCGTCAGGAAGTCTGAGAAGCAGCGCCAGCCCCCGCACCGGTCCTCGGCGCATCGCGCTGGCGAAGTTACTCGCAGAGCGCGTCGCGCCGTGCCGTTTGCAGGCGCTTCAGGCGACAGACACGGCGGACCAGGTGGCCGTCGCTAATCCCTCGGTATCCACGGGCACCGACACGAGGTCGATGCCCGCGAGTTGCCCGGTGTTCCGCACCGTAGATCCTGCGCCGGCGGAGTCCGGGCGGTCCACGCTCAGTCCGCCGCCGCCGCAGCCGCCTTGCCCGACGCCCTCGGCCCCTGGTTGGCGAACCGCGTCGCCAGGTCATCATTGATGGTCGCCGCCCCCGGCACGTTCAGCTTGTTGGCCGTCTTGACCGACTGGTAGTAGGCCAGCGCGGCGGTCATGGCGTCGCTGCCGGTGACCGCGAGGCTGTCGTCCAGCATGTCGGCGATCTGGCTCACGGGTTGCTGCAGCGAGCGCAGCACGCCGAACGCGGCGACGTCGCTCGAGAAGGTGGCGATGTCGACGAACGCCGGCTTGAACTGCGGGTTGGTGTTGGCGTACGTGAGCGTCTTGGACACGAAGTCGACGCTCTTGCTGCCCATCTTCGTCAAGGCCCGTTTCTCGTCGGAGCCGATGTTGACGAGGTGCGGCATCAGCTTGGCCTGCAAGGTCTGCACGGCGGCCTGGACAGCCTGGAGGTCCTCGTCGGGGATGTTGAACGAGCCCGGCTTGCTGATCACGTTGGTGTTCATGGTGTTCTCCCTGAAAGTTTGTGATGCCGCCGCGCACCTTGCCGCGGCGGTGGGCGATTGTGTTGATACCTGACCGGGTATCTCAAGCGGACAACTAGGGAGAGTGGCGGCATTGGGGATCCGCGTCGACGTGGCGGACGCGCGCCCGATTCGCAGCGCTGGGCGACAGCCGGCCCGGCGGCTGGCAACGGGCCGGATGGCGGGCGGGCCTGCGACAATGCGGGCTCGGGCCCGTGCCGCCAGCCGCTTCGTGCGCTGATCTTCCCGGCCGCCCATCCTCTTTCCCAGCCCGCCTGATACCGATGAGCGCTCCCGCCCCCGTCCCCGTGTCCACCTTGCTCACGCCCTGGTCGCCCTGGGCACAGGGCGTCGCCGTGGCCGTTGGCGGGGCATTCGGGTCGATCCTGCGCTGGCGGCTGATGGTCGGGCTGGCCGCGCTCGACTGGCCGATCGCGCCGGGGATCCTCGTGGCCAACCTGGCGGGCGGCCTGTGCATCGGCTTCTCGTTCGTGGCCTTCGAGCGCCTGCCGTCGGAAGGCCTGCGGCTGCTGCTGGTCACGGGCTTCCTCGGCGGGCTGACGACGTTCTCGTCGTTCTCCGGCGAGTCGCTGTCGCTGATGATCAAGGGGCAGTGGCTGGTCGCGGTGGGGCACACGCTGATCCATGTCTGCGGCGCGCTGTTCGCCGCCGCGCTGGGCTGGCAGATCGGCCGCTGGGTGCTGGCTTGAGCGCCTCGAACGAGTCCGACATGAGCCACGACCGCGAACCGACGTCCCGCGTGAAGGTGCCCGAGATCGCCGCCAGCGAGCTCGTGCCCGACGAACTGCGGCGCGCGCTGGGGCGCTTCGTCACGGGCGTGACCATCGTCACCTGCCGCGACGAGCACGGCGCGCCGGTGGGCCTGACCGCCAACTCCTTCAACGCGCTGTCGCTCGACCCGCCGCTGGTGTTGTGGTCGCTGCGCGAGTCCAGTTCCACCATCGGCGCGTTCACGGGCGCCAGCCACTTCGCCGTCAACGTGCTGGCGGCCGACCAGGTGGAACTGTCGCGCCGCTTCGCGCGGCCGTCGAGCGCCAAGTTCGACGCCGGCGAGTGGACGGACGGGCAGGGCGGCGCGCCGCTGCTGGCCGGCTGCGTCGCCGTGTTCGAGTGCCGCCGCCGCAGCCACCATCCGGCCGGCGACCACGTGCTGTTCATCGGCGAGGTCGAGCGCATCGGCGGCTCGGCGGCGTCGCCGCTGGTCTATCACGCGGGGCACTACCGCGTGCTCGGCGACCTCGAGTAGGCCGGCCTCGCGCCTCTCACGCAGGTCACGGCCGCGTTCCTGGCGGCTTGCTGCCTCGCGCGCCGATGCAGCGTGTCGTTCGATGCCTTGACGGCGCGCATTGAAGCTTTCGTCCGGACAGTCCAGACTTCGATCCAGGCGCTCGGGCGCGGGCCGCGAAATCGGCATGCACCTTGCCGCGCCGATGCTTGAAAACTCGGCCGTCGCACCCACGTGAGCGGCAGTTCGAAAGGAATTTCAAGATGCGACTCGACAAGTTGACGACCGCTTTCCAGCAGGCGCTGGCAGACGGCCAGAGTGCCGCCGTGGCCCGCGACAACCCGTACGTCGAACCCGCCCACGTGCTGCAGGCCATGCTGGCCCAGCCGGACGGGCCCAAGTCCCTGCTCGACCGGGCGGGGGCGAACACCGCCGGCCTCAAGACCGCGATGGACGGCCTGATCGCCGGCCTGCCCCAGGTGCAGGGCGGCGGCCAGGTGTCCGGCAGCCGCGACCTGGTGCACCTGCTGCAGCAGGCCGAGAAGGAAGCCGGCAAGCGCGGCGACCAGTTCGTCGCCAGCGAGATGTTCCTGCTGGCGCTGGCCGATGCCAAGACCGACATCGGCGGCATCGTGCGCGGCCACGGTCTCACGCGCAAGGCGCTGGAGGCGGCCATCGACGCCGTGCGCGGCGGCGCCACCGTGGACTCGGCCGATGCCGAGGGCCAGCGCGAGGCGCTCAAGAAGTACACGCTGGACCTGACCGAGCGCGCGCGCGCCGGCAAGCTCGATCCCGTGATCGGCCGCGACGACGAGATCCGTCGCGCCATCCAGGTGCTGCAGCGCCGCAGCAAGAACAACCCGGTGCTGATCGGCGAGCCGGGCGTGGGCAAGACGGCCATCGTCGAGGGCCTGGCCCAGCGCATCGTCGCGGGCGAGGTGCCCGAGACGCTCAAGAACAAGCGCGTGCTCGTGCTGGACATGGCGGGCCTGCTGGCCGGCGCCAAGTTCCGCGGCGAGTTCGAGGAACGCCTGAAGGCCGTGCTCAAGGAAGTGGCGCTCGACGAGGGCCGCATCATCCTGTTCATCGACGAGCTGCACACGATGGTGGGCGCCGGCAAGGCCGAGGGCGCGATCGACGCGGGCAACATGCTCAAGCCGGCGCTCGCGCGCGGCGAGCTGCACTGCATCGGCGCGACCACGCTCGACGAGTACCGCAAGTACGTCGAGAAGGACGCCGCGCTGGAGCGCCGCTTCCAGAAGGTGCTGGTCGACGAGCCCACGGTGGAGGCGACCATCGCCATCCTGCGCGGCCTGCAGGAGAAGTACGAAGTCCACCACGGCGTGGAGATCACCGACCCGGCCATCGTGGCCGCGGCCGAACTGAGCCATCGCTACATCACCGACCGCTTCCTGCCCGACAAGGCCATCGACCTGATCGACGAGGCCGCGGCCAAGGTCAAGATCGAGATCGACTCCAAGCCCGAGGTCATGGACCGGCTCGACCGCCGCATCATCCAGCTCAAGATCGAGCGCGAGGCCGTCAAGCGCGAGACCGACGAGGCCTCGCAGAAGCGCCTCGGCCTGATCGAGGAGGAGATCGTCCGCCTCGGCCGCGAGTACGCCGACCTCGAAGAGGTGTGGACGGCCGAGAAGGCCGCCGCGCAGGGCTCCGCGCACCTGAAGGAGGAGATCGACAAGCTGCGCTTCGAGATCGAGAACCTGAAGCGCAAGGGCGACTTCAACAAGGTGGCCGAGCTGCAGTACGGCAAGCTGCCCGAGCTCGAGAAGAAGCTCGCGGAGGCGCAGGCCGTCGAGGCCGGCAAGACGAAGTCCGGCGGCGCGCCGCAGCTGCTGCGCACCATGGTCGGCGCCGAGGAGATCGCCGAGGTCGTGGCGCGTGCCACCGGCATCCCCGTGGCCAAGCTGATGCAGGGCGAGCGCGACAAGCTGCTGCAGATGGAAGACAAGCTGCACGAGCGCGTGGTGGGCCAGGACGAGGCGATCAAGGTCGTCTCCGACGCGATCCGCCGCTCGCGCGCGGGCCTGTCCGACCCGAACCGGCCGCTGGGCTCGTTCCTGTTCCTCGGCCCGACGGGCGTGGGCAAGACCGAGCTGTGCAAGTCGCTCGCCGGCTTCCTGTTCGACAGCGAGGATCACCTGATCCGCGTCGACATGAGCGAGTTCATGGAGAAGCACTCCGTGAGCCGCCTGATCGGCGCGCCCCCGGGCTACGTCGGCTACGACGAGGGCGGCACGCTCACCGAGGCCGTGCGGCGCAAGCCGTACAGCGTGGTGCTGCTCGACGAGGTCGAGAAGGCGCATCCGGACGTGTTCAACGTGCTGTTGCAGGTGCTCGACGACGGCCGCCTGACCGACGGCCAGGGCCGCACCGTGGACTTCAAGAACACGGTGATCGTGATGACCAGCAACCTCGGCTCGCAGATGATCATGCAGATGGCGGGCCAGCCGTCCTCCGAGATCCGCGACGCCGTGTGGGAAGAGGTCAAGAGCCATTTCCGCCCCGAGTTCCTGAACCGCATCGACGAGACGGTGGTGTTCCACGCGCTGGACCAGGCCAACATCCAGGACATCGCCAAGATCCAGCTGGCCGTGCTCGAGTCGCGCGTGGCCAAGATGGACATGACGCTGGAAGTCTCGCCCGCGGCGCTGCGCGAGCTCGCCAAGGTCGGCTTCGACCCGGTGTTCGGCGCGCGCCCGCTCAAGCGCGCGATCCAGCAGCGCATCGAGAACCCGGTCGCGCGGTTGATCCTGGAAGGCCGTTTCGGCCCGAAGGACGTGATCCCCGTCGACGTCAAGGGCGGCGAGTTCAGCTTCGGCCGCGTGGTGCACTGAGCGCCGCGACGCCGCAGATGCAAAGGCCCGATGGCGCAAGCCAGCGGGCCTTTTCTCATGGACGTTCGCCGGCGGCTACCAGACCGCCGACATCATCTGCATCGTCCACGCGCCTTGTTCGACCTTGTAGACGCCGATGTTCGGATAGACCTGCTCGCCCGTGGCCGCGAAGCGCATCTGCTGGTTGACCTTGGTGGCCGGCTCGATGCGCTTGAGCGTCTGCACGAGGTCGCCCGGCTCCAGCGAGCGCGCCTGGCGCGCGGCGTCGGCCAGCGCGTAGACGGCGTCGTAGGCGTACTGCGCGCCCCACACCGGGTCGGCGTTGTAGCGCCTCTGGAAGGCGGCCAGGAACTGCTTGCCCTGCGGGAATTCCTTGGCGTCGATGGCGGTGGCCGTGGCGTACAGCGCCTTGACGTGCACCGGCCGGCGCGCGACGTTGCGGTTGCGCACGACGTTCGTGCCGACGACGTTGACGTCCGTCCAGCCACTCTTGTCGAGCGCGTCCAGCACGCCCATCAGCTGCGGCTCGCGCGCGAGGAACACGATGGTGTCGACGCCGGCCTGGTGGAACTGCGCGATCGTCTCGGGCGCGACCTGGCCCTTGTCGTCGACCTCGGTGCTGGCGATCGGATCCCGCTGGAACTTGCGCAGCGCCGCGCCCACGCTGGCGTTCAGGCCGTGGCCGTAGTCGCTGTTCTCGACGATCAGCGCGATGCGCTTGGCGCCCAGCGTCTCGGCCGCGAAGGATGCGATCGCGCGGCCCTGCATGTCGTCGTTGGCCAGCAGGCGCAGCACGTTGCCCTGGCCGAGGCCGGGCAGGGCGGCGCTGGTGGCCGTGATCATCTGCGGCAGGCCCTTGGCCGCGACGATGGGGATCACCGCGGCGGCCTGGTTGCTGTTGACGGGGCCGATCAGCGCGCCCACGCCCGTGTCCATCAGGTCGCGCGCCTGCGTCTTGGCGGCCTCGACCTCGCCCTTGTCGTCGGTCGAGCGGATCTCGATGTGCAGCGGCTGGCCATCCAGCTTGAAGTCCGACGCGTTGATCTCCTCGGCGGCCAGCTGCGCACCCTGGAGCAGGTCCTTGCCGCGCGCGCCCGACGGGCCGCTCTGCGCGACCAGCACGCCCACCGACAAGGTGTGCGGATGCCCGTCGCAGCCCGCGAGCAGGAGGGTGGTCGCCAGTGCCGTCAAGGCGAGCAGCAGGCGGCGCGGCGCGGTCATGGGGATCCCTGTGGTCGATGCGTCGAAGGGGATGGAATGTGCCTGTCGGGCAAGACCATCTCAAGTCATCGTACGTCTCGTCTGTAACGAAACTTTAAGGGAGCGGAAATCCTTCACGAATTTTCCGGGTCGGGATGGAAGATCGTTGGAGGGCTGCCGCCGAGGCGACGACGAGGGCTCCGGTCATCTCACGACGCCGCGCCGGCCTGCGCCTCGGCGCGGATCCAGTCGGCCACGAGCCGCACGGCGCGGCGCGGGGCGGCGTCCGCGTGCAGCAGCCAGTAGGCGTAGTCGGTGTCGATGCGCGCCGGGTCGACGACGACCAGGCGGCCTTCGTCCAGCAGCGGCTGCAGCAGGGGCAGGCGACCCAGTGCGACACCCTGGCCGGCGAGCGCGGCGTGGATCACCTGGTCGTACTGGTTGAAACGCAGCACGCCGCGCGGCTTCGCGCCCGCCCAGCCGCGTCCCTCGAGCCACGACGACCACTGCAGCCACGCGGGCCGCAGGTGCCCGCGCGGGGCGTCGAACTCCAGCAGGGTCAGGCGGGCGAGGCCGCGGCGCGTGGCCAGCGCGCCGGCGTCGACCGACGGATGCGCCACCGCGACCACCGCTTCGCCGAACAGGCGTTGTGCCTGCCCGCCTGCGCTCGCGGGCACCTGGCGCGCGTAGCGGATCGCCAGGTCGATGTCGTCGTGGCGCAGGTCGACGACGCGGTCGCTGGCCGACAGCCGCAGCTCCACGCCCGGGTGCGCGGCCTGGAAGCGGGCCAGGCGCGGCAGCAGCCACAGGCCGGCGACGCCGATGCTGGCGCCGAGCACGACGGGCTTGTCGGCGCCCGCGACGCTCAGCTCGCCCATCGCGTCCTGCAGTTGCTGCACGGCGGCGTCGGCGCTGCGGAACAGGCGTTCGCCCTCGGGCGTGAAGGCGAGCGAGCGATGGCCGCGCGCGAACAGGCGCACGCCCAGTTGCGCTTCGAGTGCCGCGACCTGGCGGCTGACGGCCGACTGCGTCAGGCACAGGTCGTCGGCGGCGAGCGTGATGCTCATGCGGCGGCCGACGGCCACGAAGCCGCGCACGAGATCCAGCGAGGCGAGCTTGAGCAGAGGCAGTGACATTCCCTGGGCGCATGCGAAGCGGCGAATTCGTCGATTGAAGCACGGCGGCGACGATCCTGTAATGGACATCCCATGCCGCGGAGCCGCCCGATGTCTCACGTCCTTTCTTCGATCCCGTCCTCGCCCGCCCGCCGCTGGTGGCGCGAACCCCTGGTCGTCGTCGTCGCAGGCGGCGCGATCATGGGGCTGTCGCTCGGCGTGCGCTACGTGCAGGGGCTGTTCCAGCTGCCCGTGGTCGCCGACCACGGCTGGACGCGCGCGAGCTTCGCCTTCGCGCTGGCGATCCAGAACCTGGCCTGGGGCGTGGCGCAGCCGTTCACCGGCATGGTGGCTGACCGCTTCGGCAGCGCGCGCGTGATCGCCGCGGGCCTGGTGCTGTACGCGCTGGGGCTGGCCGGCATGGCCTGGGCCGCGACGCCGACGGCCTTCGTCTGGACGGCGGGCGTGTGCATCGGCGTCGCGCTGTCCTGCACCGCGTTCGGCACGGTCTACGGCGCGCTCAACCGCCTGCTGCTCCCCGAGCGCCGCAGCGGGGCGATGGGCCTGGCCGGCGCGCTGGGCGGCTTCGGGCAGTTCGCGCTGGTGCCGGTCGTGCAGGGCTTGATCGGCGCCAGCGGCTGGGTCGTCGCCGTCATCGTGCTGGCGGTGGCGTGCGTCGCCTTCCTGCCGCTGGCGCTGCCCTTGCGCGAGCGCGACGCCGTGGAGACCGAGCCCACAGCGACGGCACCGGGCCTGGCCGCGGCGCTGCGCGAGGCCTTCGGCCACCGCGGCTTCTGGCTGCTGAACCTCGGCTTCACGGCCTGCGGCTTCCAGCTCGCGTTCATCGCGACCCACCTGCCGGCGTACCTGCGCGACAAGGGCCTGCAGCCCGCCAGCGCGGTCGCCGCGCTGGCGATCATCGCACTGGCCAACGTGGGCGGCACCTACACCTTCGGCCTGCTGGGCGCGCGGCTGCGGCGCAAGCGCGTGCTGGCGGCGATCTACCTCGCGCGCACGGCGGCGATGGCGCTGTTCGTGCTGCTGCCGGTGACGCCGGTGTCGCTGGACGTCTTCGCCGCAGTGATGGGCTTTCTCTGGCTGGGCACGCTGCCGCTGACCAACGGCATCGTCGGCCAGGTGTTCGGCGTGCGCCACATCGGCAGCCTGTTCGGCTTCGTGTTCTTCGGCCACCAGTTCGGCTCGTTCCTGGGCGTGTGGCTGGGCGGCGCGGTCTTCGAGCGCACGCATTCGTACGACCTCGTCTGGCTGCTGGCGATGGCGCTGGGCGTGCTGGCCGCGGCGCTGCACTGGCCGATCGACGACCGCGCCCTCGCTCGGACGGGCGCGCCCGCGCGGGTACCCGCGTGACGCGCGGGCGGGCGCTGGCGGGCGCGGTGGCAGCCGCGGGCGCGCTGGTGATCGCGTGGCTGCTCGCCGCCTGGCTGGCGCCGGACAACGTGCTCGCGTTCTGGCGCCTGGTGTCGTTCTGCAGCTGAAAGCAGGCCGCCCTCGGGATTGCTCGGCTGACGATCCGCGCCGGCGGCGGCTTCATCGGGCGCCAGCAAAGTGGCCCGCGAGAAGCGCCACGCGCCCCGGGCTGCAGAACGATTCGAGGACAGGGAGGGCTCAATGACGGGATTCAGGACGTGGGCGGGCGGACCGGCCGCCGTCACGGCCCGGACATCCGGCCATGGCAGGCCGACCGTGAGGGATTGGGGCGATTCGTAGAATGGCCATGCCGGCCGCGTCCAGCGGGACGTCGGCGCGGCGCCTACCACCGCCCGAGATCCCGTCGATGCCCACCACCCACGCCGCTTCTTCCGCCTCCACCAGCGCGCCGGGAGGCAACCCGGTGGTCATCGTCGGCGCCGGCCTGGCCGGCCTCACCGTGGCACTGCACCTCGCGCGCCACGGCCGGCGCGTGATCGTGCTGGCCAAGCGCGGCCTCAGCGAGGGCGCGACGTCGTGGGCGCAGGGCGGCATCGTCGGCGTGCTGGGCTCGGACGACTCGATCGAGTCGCACGTGCGCGACACACAGGACGCCGGCGCCGGCATCGTCGACGAGCACACCGCGCGCTTCATCGCCGAGAACAGCGCCGCGGCCGTCGAATGGCTGGTGGCCAACGGCGTGCCGTTCACCGCCGACGCCGACGGGCCGCTGGGCCTGCACCTGACGCGCGAGGGCGGCCATGCGGTGCGCCGCATCGCGCACGCGGCCGACGCCACGGGCCGCGCGATCCACGAGTCGCTGCTGGCACAGGCGCAGGCGCACGAGCTGATCACGCTGCGCGAGCGCTGGATCGCGGTCGACCTCGTCACCTCGCGCCACTTGAAGCGCGACGAGGTGCCGCGCGTCTACGGCATCTACGCGCTCGACATCGACTCGCGCAAGGTCGAGACGATCGCCGCCTCGGCGGTCGTGCTCGCCACCGGCGGCGTGGGCAAGGTCTACCGCTACACCAGCAACCCCGACACCTCCACCGGCGACGGCATCGCGATGGCCTGGCGCGCGGGCTGCCGCGCGGCGAACATGGAGTTCATCCAGTTCCACCCGACCTGCCTGTACCACCCGCAGGAGCGCAGCTTCCTCATCACCGAGGCGATGCGCGGCGAGGGCGCGTTGCTCAAGCTGCCTAGCCTTGGACCGGGTGACCCCGGGGGCACGCGCTTCATGTTCGCGCACGACGAGCGCGGCGAGCTCGCGCCGCGCGACATCGTCGCCCGCGCGATCGACTTCGAGATGAAGAAGCACGGCATCGACCACGTGTGGCTCGACGCGACGCACCTGGGCGAGGCCTTCCTCAAGGAGCATTTCCCGACGATCCACGCGCGCTGCCTGCAACTGGGCATCGACATCGCGCGCGAGCCGATCCCCGTCGTGCCCGCCGCGCACTACACCTGCGGCGGCATGGTCACCGACCTGAGCGGCCGCTCGGACCTGCCGGGCCTGTTCGGCGTCGGCGAGACGACCTACACCGGCCTGCACGGCGCCAACCGTCTGGCGAGCAACTCGCTGCTGGAGTGCGTCGTCATCGGCAAGACCTGCGCCGACGCGATCCTGGCCGACGGCCCCGCCAGGGCCGAGGCACTGCCCGAGTGGGACGAGAGCCAGGTCGACGACGCCGACGAGCAGGTCGTCATCGCGCACAACTGGGACGAGCTGCGCATGCTGATGTGGAACTACGTCGGCATCGTGCGCACCACCAAGCGCCTGGAGCGTGCGCTGCACCGCATCGAATTGCTCAAGGCCGAGATCGACGAGTACTACGCGCACTTCCGCGTCACGCGCGACCTGCTGGAGCTGCGCAACCTGGTCGTCTGCGCCGAGCTCATCGTGCGCTCCGCGCTCACGCGCCACGAGAGCCGCGGCCTGCACTTCAGCCGCGACTTCCCGCGCACGCTGCCGGTCAGCTTCCCGACGGTGCTGACGCGGCCGGCGACGAGCCGGGCGCCCGGCTGACGCGCCGCCGGCGTCCGGCGGCGGCCACGGCCGCGAGGCCCAGCAGCGCGAGCGTCGCCGAGCCCGGTTCCGGAACCGGCAGGGCGGTCAGCGTGCCGCTCATGTCGGCGAAGGCGCCGTGGTAGACGGCGTCCAGGAAGTGGATGCCCATCCCGTCGATCTGCAGCAGGCCGTCCGCCTCGGCGGGGTCGTAGGCGTTCGCCGAGGTCCATTCGATGGACGTCACCCGGCCGCCGGCGATCGTGACCGCATACGGATCCTGGTAGGGGTAGTACTGCACGCCCGGCGCGGCCTGGGCGTCCACGTCCGTCTCGCCGGCGTTGGAGATCATGCTTACGCGCACGATGCCGCCGGGCACCCAGTCGTTGCCGACGAGGCCGCCGACGTCGTAGACCCCGTCGGCGCCGCTGGTCGTCACCACGGTGACGGTGCCGACCCACGTGATCAGGTGCTGGCAACCCTCGGGATGCGCGGCGCTGCAGCCGTAGAGGGTGTCCGGGGCGTACTCGCCGGATCCGTGGATCGCGAACCGGAAGCTGGCGTCGGCCTGCGCGAACGTGGATGCGGCCGCGAGCGCGGCGGCCAGGAAAATCTTGCGGCGTTCCATGGCGTCCTCCTTGCGCGGATCGTCGCGCGCCGGGCCGGGGTGGCCTGCGCGGACTGAAATCCCGGGCGGTCGGGTCACGGCGGGCAAACGTCGTGCGCAGAGGCGAGGGTCGACAACCCTTCGACGGCGAGCGCCGTCAGGTTGGGCGTCGTGCGCCGGGGGACAGGGCGTCGCGGGTGGGCGCGCTCAGGCGCGTGCGCGCATCGCGTTGCGCGCCTGCACGAAGCCGAATGCGAACTCGACGGCCTCGGCGATCGAGCGCTCGGTCTCGGTGCGCTCGCGGTCGGTCTGGAAGAACGCGAAGTCCACGTCGTGGCGGATGTAGCGCGGTGGCAGGCGGTTCAGCGCCACGCAGGCGATGTCGGCCAGCATGTCGGGGTTGTCGCGCACGTGCGGGAAGTGCTCGGCCATCTCCTGCACGCAGGTGAAGACCGCCTTTTCGTGGTTGTTGTGGATCGATGCGATGTCCATGGCGGGGGCGTGAAGCGGCGAGGGCGCCGGGACGACGGCCCGGCCGGCACCGCACGAGTGTGCCGCGCCGGCGGCGCGCGTGGGCCGCAAGAGTGCGACAAAGTGCCGCGTCCGCGGCGCCGTCTTGCGGCATTGCGCGTTCGCATGGGCTGCGCGACAGTCGCGGCCAAAGGAGCGATGCGATGACGCCACTCGACGATGCCGCCCGGTGCGCGCTGGCCGCGGCCGACAACGCGCGCTGGTGCGACGCGGTCTGCCGCGCCCACGGCGGCGTGACTCGCACGGACGCGGCGACCTGGCGCAACACCGCGCCCAGCCCGCAGTTCTACTCGAACATCATCACGCTGCGAGCGGGCGCGCAGGCCGTCGTCGCGGACGCGGTGCGCGAGCTCGATCCGCTGCTGCACGGCACGTGGGGCATCAAGGACAGCTTCGCCGACCTCGACCTGCGCCCGCTCGGGTTCGAGCCGCTGTTCGAGGCGTCGTGGTTGTGGCGCTCGGCCGATGCCGCGCCGCCGGTCGACTCCGACGCCGAGGCGTTGCGATGGGAGCGCGCCGCGACGCCGGGCGACCTGGCGGACTGGGCGCAGTCGTGGGAGCCGTGGCTGGGCGACGCCCGCACCGCGCGAGCCGACCGCACGCGATTTCCCGCGACCCTGCTGGCGCATGACGACATCGCGTTCTGCGCGGGCCGCCGCGACGGCGGGATCGTCGCGGGTGGCGTGCTGAGCGCCCATGCCGAGGTCGTCGGCCTGTGCAACTTCTTCGGCGCGCCCGAGGCCATGGACGGCTGCTGGCGCGGCCTGGTTCGCGAGGCCGCGCGCCTGTTTCCGCGGCGGCCCCTGTGCGGCTACGACCGGCCTCCGGGCCTGGCGCACGCGCTCGCGCAAGGCTTTGCCGTCACGGGGCCGCTGCGCGTGTGGCTGCGAGCGCGTGGCGGCTGAGCGCCGCGTCAGTCGAGCACGCGCATCGAGAAGTCGGTGGCGACCACGTCCTTGGTCAGCTTGCCGATCGACACGCGATCGACGCCGGTGGCGGCGATGTCGCGCAGCGCGTCCAGCGTCACGCCGCCGGAGACTTCCAGCATCGCCTTGCCCGCGGCGATCTTCACGGCTTCGCGCGTGTCGGCCAGCGTGAAGTTGTCCAGCAGCACGCTGGTGGCGCCGGCGGCCAGCGCCTCGCGCAACTGGGCGAGCGACTCGACCTCGATCTGGATGTCGACGCCCGCGTTCAGCGCGTGCGCCTGCGCCATCACCTGCGCGATGCCGCCGGCCGCGGCGATGTGGTTCTCCTTGATCAGGATGCCGTGCCACAGCGCGATGCGTTGGTTGCGGCCGCCACCCACGCGCACCGCGTACTTCTGCGCCTGGCGCAGGCCGGGCAGGGTCTTGCGGGTGTCGAGCACCGCGCAGCCGCGCGGGCTGGTGGCGGCGCCTTCGATGGCCTCGACGTGGCGCCGCGTGACAGTGGCCGTGCCGGAGAGCAGTTGCAGGAAGTTCAGCGCCGGGCGCTCGGCCGACAGCAGGGCGCGCGCGTTGGCCTCGATGTGGCAGACGTCGGTGTCGGCGGTCATCGTCGCGCCTTCGCCGTACTTCCAGTCGATGCGGCTGGTCGGGTCGAGCGAGGTGAGGCAGGAGCAGAACCAGTCGCGCCCGCACAGGATGGCGCTCTCGCGCACGCGCACGACAGCGCGCACGCGCTTGTCGGCCGGGATCAGGCGGCCGGTCCAGTCCTGGCGGCCGATGTCCTCGTACAGGGCGTCGCGCACGTTGCGCGCGCGCGCCTCGGCGAGGGTTTCGTCGTGGTCGAACATGCAGTGTCTCCGGTGCCCGCGCGCCGGACTCGTGATCGGCGGGGGCTGGTCGTTGTCATGCGGCGCCGATGCCCGGCACGATGCCGGCGGTGGCGGGGTCGCTCTTGTCGTCCTGCGCGGGCCGCGCGATCGCAGCCGGGTTGGCGGCGACGAAGTCCAGCATGCGCTGGATGCAGCCCAGCGCCTCGCCGCGCACCGGCTCGGCGACCTCGATGGCGCCGGAGCCCTGCTCGAGGCAGTCGATGAGGCCCTGCAGGCTGTTCATCGCCATCCAGGGGCAGTGCGCGCAGCTCTTGCAGGTGGCCGAGTTGCCGGCCGTGGGCGCCTCGATCAGCGTCTTGCCCGGCGCCAGCTGGCGCATGCGGTGCAGGATGCCGTTGTCGGTGGCGACGATGTATTCCTTCGCGGAGCCCCTGACGACGGCATCCAGCATCTGCGACGTCGAGCCCACGACGTCGGCCATCTGCACGACGCTGCGCGGCGACTCCGGGTGCACCAGGATCATCGCGCCGGGGTGATCCTTCTTCAGCAGCTCGAGCTCCAGGCCCTTGAACTCGTCGTGCACGATGCACGCGCCGTTCCACAGCAGCATGTCGGCGCCGGTCTGCTCCTGGATGTAGCGGCCCAGGTGGCGGTCGGGCGCCCACAGGATCTTCTTGCCCTGCGACTTCAGGTGGTTGACCACGGCCAGCGCGCACGAGCTCGTCACCATCCAGTCGGCGCGCGCCTTCACGGCGGCGCTGGTGTTGGCATAGACGACGACGGTGCGGTCGGGGTGGGCGTCGCAGAACGCCGCGAAGTCGTCGGCGGGGCAGCCCAGGTCGAGCGAGCAGGTGGCGTCCAGGTCGGGCATCAGCACTCGCTTGCCGGGCGACAGGATCTTGGACGTCTCGCCCATGAAGCGCACGCCGGCGACCACCAGCGTCTGCTGCAGGGCGTTGCGGCCGAAGCGGGCCATCTCGAGCGAATCGGCGACGCAGCCGCCGGTCTCGAGCGCGAGGTCCTGCAGGTCGCCGTCGACGTAGTAGTGGGCGACGAGCACGGCGTCGTGCTGCTGGAGGAGTTCCTTGGCCCGGGCCTTGAGCCGGGTGCGCTCGTCGGCGCTGGGCGTGGGCATCACCTTGGCCCAGGCGTTGGCGGTGCAGGTGGCGCCGGAGGCGTCCTGGCGGTCGTATTCGTACGTGGCTTGTGTCATGGCGTCATCCGCCCCGGGGCAGGCGGTGCGCCATCGTAGCCCATGGCCGGAGAGCGTCCGGGCAGAAGGGTCAGGGGGGCTCAGGAGCCGACCCAGGCCTCGTAGAGCTGGTTCCAGACGTTGGTGACCGAGCGCGTGAGTGGACGCGCGTGCAGCAGCGTCGGGCGCACCGGCCAGTCCCGCGCCTCGATCAGGTCTTCCAGGCCGCGGTGTTCTGCGGCGAGGTAGAACAGCCAGCGCGTGTTGGCCGCGAACGGGAGCTGTGCCAGGCGGTGCATCTCCTCGATCAGCGTGACCGCCTCGTGGCTGGGCATCGGGCCCACCAGGACGGCGCAGACCTGCGAGTGCGACAGCAGCGCGCCGAAGATGGCGCGGCGGTCGACGGGCTTGGCATCGCCGTGCAGGCAGCGCACTAGGCGGTGCGGGCCGTTGCCGGCGGGCAACAGGGTTTCGTCGACGACGGCGCGGATCTGAAGGCCGCCGCGCGAGTGCACGCGCAGGCGGTCGACCGGCGAGCCGGTGGCGTCCGACAGCGTCTGCATCATGCCGTGGGCCCAGACGCCGGACGGGTCGATCACCAGCATGGCGCTGACCTCGGGCGAGGAGGCCAGGTGCGCGTGCAGCGCCAGTGCGCCTTGCTCGCTCTCGGGCACTTCGACCGTGACGCCCAGCGCACCGGCGGAATCGAACATCGAGTTCGGGCCCGAGCGTTCCTTGCCCGGCAGCACCAGCGGCGCGAGCTGCGCCCGCAGCCTGCGCAGCGGAGCGGGGAAGGGAATGACGGAGGGGCGCGACATGAAGATGAGCTTACTCGGAGAGCCTGGAACGACCGGCGTCAAGTTGTATACGGGTGTGACTTCCTTATCGCGAACTGGCTTTTCATACATGCCTCGTCCGCTGGCAGCGGAACGAGCGATCCGCGGAAAAGCGGTTGCACGCGCTTGCACCCGGCTACCATCGTCGCTTTGTCTCGGACTTTCCCGGTGAGTTCCATGCCTGCCGCAGCATTTCCGGCCGCCCCGCGCCTGGCCGGCCACGCCCTCGTCGAGGCCCTGATCGCCCAGGGCGTCGACACCGTCTTCGGCGTGCCGGGCGAAAGCTACCTGGCCGCCCTCGACGGCTTCCACCAGCATCGCGATCGCATCCGCTTCGTGTCCTGCCGCCACGAAGGCGGGGCCGCGTTCATGGCCGAGGCCCACGGCAAGCTCACGGGCCGCCCGGGCATCTGCTTCGTCACCCGCGGCCCGGGCGCGACGAACGCGAGCATCGGCGTGCATGTCGCCTTCCAGGACTCGACCCCGATGGTGCTGCTCGTGGGCCAGGTGGCCGCCGATCAGCGCGATCGCGAGGCGTTCCAGGAGATCGACTACCGCCAGATGTTCGGCCCCGGCACGCTGGGCCTGGCCAAGTGGGTGGCCGAGGTGCACTCGGCCGACCGCCTGCCCGAGTACCTGGCGCGCGCCTTCCGCACCGCGATGCAGGGCCGCCCGGGGCCGGTGGTGCTGGCGCTGCCGGAGGACATGCTGTCCACGGCCACCGTGTCGCCCGTGCTGGCGCGCGTCGAGCCCGCGCGCGCGTGGCCCGACCCGCACGTGCTGGAGCAGTTCCGCCAACTGCTGATCAAGTCGGAGCGGCCGTTCGCGATCGTCGGCGGCAGCGGCTGGACGGCCGGCGCCGCCGCCGACTTCGAGCGCTTCGTCGAGGACTGGGAGATCCCGGTGGGCTGCGCCTTCCGCTACCAGGACGTGTTCGACAACCGCCACCGCCTGTACGCCGGCGACGTCGGCATCGGCATCAATCCGCGCCTGGCGCAGCGCATCCGCGAGTCGGACCTGCTGCTGGCGATCGGTGTCCGAATGGGCGAGATGACCACCAGCGGTTACACATTGCCCGAGGCGCCGGCGCCGCGCCAGCCGCTGGTGCACATCCATGCCGGCGCGGAAGAGCTGGGCCGCGTCTACCAGCCCACCATCGCCCTGCAGTGCTCGATGGCGGCGATCGGCGACGCGCTCGAGGAGGTCGATCCGCCGACGCCGCGCTCGCCCGTGCACGGCGCGCAGGCCCATGCCGAGTACCTGGCCAACCTGGAGGCCGCGCCCGTCGAGCCAATGGACCTGGCCGTGGTCGTCAAGACGATCGAGGCGATGGCGCCCGCGTGCGCCATCTACACCAACGGCGCGGGCAACTACGCCGGCTGGCTGCACCGCTTCCACCGCTACACCAGCCTGCAGCGCGAGGGCCGCACGCAGCTGGCGCCGACCGCCGGCGCGATGGGCTACGGCGTGCCGGCCGCGATCGCCGCGAACCTGCTGTTCCCCGCGCGCACCGTCATCGCGATCGCCGGCGACGGCGACTTCCTGATGACCGGCCAGGAGCTCGCCACCGCCACCGCGCACGGCGCCGGGCGCGGCGCGGGAAAGCTGGTCATCGTCGTGGTCGACAACGGCACCTACGGCACGATCCGCATGCACCAGGAGCGCGAGTACCCGGCGCGCGTGAGCGGCACCGAGCTGACCAACCCCAACTTCGTGCAGCTGGCCCGGGCCTACGGCTGGGCGTCCGAGCGCGTCGAGACCACGGCCGAGTTCGAGCCGGCCTTCGGCCGCGCGATGAAGGCCGGCACGCCCACGCTGCTGCACGTGCTCCTGCCCGAGGACGTCAGCACCTCGCGCACGACGTTGACCGCGCTGCGCGCGGCCGCACTGAAAAAGCAGGGCGACTAAGGCCCGCGCGGCCGTGGAAGCGACCGGGCACGCTGGCGCGCCGTTGTCCTACACGCAGGACACGTCGCATCGCCGATAGTGAGGTCTCCCGGCGGCGCACCTCCTCCCTCCCTCCTCTTTGGTCGCCGGTCTCAGCCCGGCCCTGTGCCGGGCTCTTTTCTTTGCGCGACAGGAATCGCCGGCGAGGCGAAAAAGGCGCTACGCTGGCGGCCCTTCTTCCCGTCGACGAGAGCCTTGCCATGGATCCCATCGTGTTCGACCTGCGCGGCGACCACATCGCGCTGGACGCGCTGCTGAAAGCCGCCGGCCTGTGCAGCAGCGGCGGCGATGCGAAGGCGCTGATCCAGCAGGGCGGCGTGCTCGTCAACGGCGAGGTCGACCTGCGCCGTGGACGAAAGCTGCGTGCGGGCGACGAGGTGGCGGTCGGCGAACGCCGCGTCACGCTGCGCGGCCCGGCCTGAGCGCGACCGCACCGGCCGAACGGCTCCGATCCCGGCCACGGGATTGACGTGGGGCCCCGCTGTCGCTGCAATCGATCCACGGGCTGCGTCGGACGACGCGGCGAGGCGTCGTGGAGGGCACGATGAAGCGAGTCAGCGCACGAACCGGGCGTCGACCGTGGCGGGCGGGACGCGTCCTGCGCGCCGCGATGTTCGCGGCCATCGCGGCGCACATTCCCCGCGCGGCCTTCGCGCTGGACGTCTCGCAGAAGCGGAGCCTGCCTGCGCCCATTGACGACGGCGTCATCGAAGTCGGCGGGCGCAGCCTGCGCCTGCCGCCCGGCCACTGGGTGCTGACCGGGCGCGGCGACGTCGAGACCGTCGGCTACGCGCGCGGCGGCGACACGTGGGGCCACGGCGTCAGCGCCTGGGCCACGCTCGTCGACCACGGGCGGCTGCGCGCGATCGTGTGGCTGTCGCTGCCGCTGGAGGACTTCGCCAAGGTGCACGCCGGCGCGCCCGGCTGCGCGGACAACGACGCGGCCATCGAGCGCCTGAACCTGTCGAACCAGCTGTCCAAGCCCGAATGCCTGGGCGTGTACGGCGAGCGCGACCTGCAGGCCGCGCTGTCGACGCGCTCGCCGCACACGCTCCATTGGCTGATCAAGCACCACGTCGCCGATCCGGGGCCGCTCGTGCACTTCGTCTACAAGCTGCGCTCGGAGTCCAGCTACGGCAGCTTCGCGCTGCTGCTGCCCACGGGGCCGTTCGAGAGCGACGAGGAGGCCCGCCGCTGGGCTCTTGGCCTGCGCGATTCGCTGCGGGCGTTCCTGGAGCATCGGACGTCCGAGGCCAGCGTGCCGCCGCTGCCGGGCGAGACATCCAGCGGCAGCGCGTCGGCGCGATAGCAGGGCGCCGCCCGTCCTCGACCGTGGGATTGGCGCGCTCGCGACCGCGGCACAGCATCGAAGGCTCGGGAGACAGGGAGCACGCGATGGCTGACGATGGAAAAGGCTTCTGGCAATCCGCCCCGGGCCTGTTGACGGGCGCCGCCGCGGTCATCGCCGCCGTCACGGGGCTGGTGGTGGCGCTCAAGCCGATCAAGGCCACGCCGACGCCAGCCGCCGAAATCTCCGTCCCGGCCGCCCCCACGAGCGCCGGCCCCACGCCGGCACCGGTCGCTCAGACGCCCGCGGTGCAGAACCAGCAACAGGCCCCGGCTGCCGCTCAGATGGGCCCGCTCGAGTTCGGCGTGGGCTACGAAGGCAACGACCTCCACCCGAAGGGCACGTTGCTGCTGGGCTCGGCGCAGGCCTGCGCGAACCGCTGCTACGACTCGATCGAGTGCAAGGCCATGACCTACATCCGCAGCGCCCGCCGCTGCTGGCTCAAGAGCGCGGCCGGCAATCGCGTGGAGGCGAGCGACGAGGTGTCGGCGGTCAAGCGCTGAGCTCGCGCGGCTGTTCAGCCGGTCGCGAACGCAGGTGGGATGGATGGTCGGAGCGACACGATTCGAACGTGCGACCCTCTCGTCCCAAACGAGATGCGCTACCAGGCTGCGCTACGCTCCGAAGGGCGTGATTCTACCTGGGTGGGCAGAGCAGTCGGTCGAGCAGGGCGGGGTCGAGGTGTCGGTCGGCGAGATCGGCCAGCAGATCGAAGCTGTCGGACAGCGCCGGCGCGCTCGCGCCCCACATCGCGCGCAGCAGCGCGGTCGATTCGAACAGGCCATGTGCGTAGACGCCCAGCACGCTGCCGTGCTGCCAGCCGATGGGGTCGCCGCGATCGTCGCGCAGCGCGACCGCGGGCGCGGGCAGGCCGGGGTGGGGCACCGTGACGCCGCAGTGGATCTCGTAGCCCTCGGCCTCGACGCCGCCCCACGGCGCCCACGCGCCCGAGGCGGCTTCGAAGCGGAAGCGTGTGCGGCGCACGCGCTTGTCGCGTTCGTAGCGCGTGACCAGCGGCAGCAGGCCCAGGCCCGGGCCGTTGAAGCCGGCTTCGCCGTCGTGGCCCTCGGGATCGACCAGTGCCTCCCCGAGCATCTGCAGGCCGCCGCAGATGCCCAGCACCGGGCCGCCGCCGGCCGCGTGGCGGGCGATCGCGCGATCCAGGCCCTGACGACGCAGCCAGGCGAGGTCGCCGCTGACCTGCTTGGAGCCGGGCAGCACGATCCAGTCGGCGCCGTGCAGCGCGGCCTCGGTACGCGCCCACGCCAGCTGCACGCCGGGCATGCGGCGCAGCGGTTCGAACTCGTCGAGGTTGCTGATGTGCGGCGGACACAGCACGGCGATGCGCAGGCGTCCGGCCTTCGGGGCGTCGGGACGGCCGGTGTCGAACAGGCCGTCCTCGTCGGGCAGGCCGTGCTCGCGCACCATCGGGATCACGCCGGCCAGCGGCACGCCGGTCAGGCGCTGCAGGTCGGCGGGGCCGGGCGCGAGCAGCGCGGCGTCGCCGCGGAAGCGGTTCAGCACGAAGCCGGCCAACGAGCCGCGCAGGTCGTCGGGCAGCAGGGCCCAGGTGCCGTACAGGTGCGCAAAGGCGCCGCCGCGGTCGATGTCGGTGACGAGCAGGCTGTCGAACGCGCCGAGCTCGCGCGCCTGGCGCGCGGTACCGAGGTTGACGTAGTCCTGCGGCGCGAGGTTGATCTCGGCCGGCGAGCCCGCGCCTTCGATGACGACCAGGTCGCACGTGGCCGCGAGCCGCTTCAGGCTGGCGCGCGCGGCCTCGGCCAGCGTGGCGCTGCGTTCGCGCCAGCCCGTGCGCGACAGCGCGGCGTCGACGCGCCCGTGCACCACCACCTGGCTGGCGGTGTCGCGCTCGGGCTTGAGCAGCACGGGGTTCATGTCGACCGACGGCTCGACGCCGGCGGCCAGCGCCTGGAAGTACTGCGCGGCGCCGATCTCGGCGCCCAGTCCGTCCAGCCCCGCGACGACGCGCGCGTTGTTGCTCATGTTCTGCGCCTTGAACGGCGCGACGCGCGTGCCGCGTCGCGCGGCCGCGCGGCACAGCGCTGTCGCGAGCCAGCTCTTGCCGGCGCCGCTGGAGGTGCCCCAGACCATCACGAAGCGCGTCATCGCGGCTCCGCCAGCGACAGCGTGTCGAACACGAACTCGGTGGGCGCGAACGGCGGCTGCGAAGCCACCCGGCGCTGCGGCCCGGCGACCACGCGCAGCGGGGCATCGAAGCCCGGGCCGCCCGTGACCAGCGTGTGGAACTCGCCGTCCTCGCCGACGGGGCACACGCCCGCGGGCAGGCACGCGAGGAACGCGGCGTCGTAGTCGGCGCCGCAGAACGACGCGTCCAGCCAGCGCGTGTCCACGCACACGACGCGCGCGCGCACGCCGCGCGTCACGAGCTCGCGCGCGAGCGCGGCGCGCGACTCGCCCCACAGCGGGAACAGCGGCACGAGCCCAGCGCGCTCGCACGCGGGCGCGAGCCAGTCGCGGTGCGCCTGCAGGTCGATGTCGCCGAAGACCATGTGCGTGTGGCCCGCAGCCGCGAGCGCGCGCAACGTCGCGTCGAAGCGCGTGGCGTACCCGCCCGGCGGCACCCGAACGGCCAGCGGCGTGCCGCCCAGCGCGCGCACCTGCGCGGCGACGAGGTCGGGCACCAGCGCGTGCGACTTGCTCGTGCCGTCCTCGTCGCACATCGTGACGAAGGTGTCGACGCGCCGGCCCTGTTCGCGTGCCCGCGTCAGCGCGAGCCACGAGTCCTTGCCGGCGCTCCAGCTGATGGCGCAACGGGCGGGGTGGTCGGGGAAGGGCGCGGGCATGGGGCGCCCATTTGAACCCAGTTCACGCGCCCGCGCCCCGGCGATAGGAGCGATCGAAGCGATCGCGGTGGCGCGGCGACAAGGCGCGCCGATAGAATCTCGCCCTGTCACGCGACTGCCCATAGCTCAACTGGATAGAGCAGCTGCCTTCTAAGCAGCAGGTCGGGGGTTCGAGTCCCTCTGGGCAGGCCACGCCCGCGCGCTCAGCGCCGCGCGTACTGCGTCTGCCCGAACAGCATCTCGCGCGCCTTCGGGTCGTCGTCGAGCGGGCGGCGCTGGCCGGTGAGAACGTCCACGCCGCGGATGACGGCGGGACGGGCGGCGATCTCGTCGAACCAGCCCTTGAGGTGCGGATGGTCCGACCACGAGATGCCCTGGTTCTTCCAGGAGCGCAGCCACGGGAAGATGGCCATGTCGGCGATGCCGTAGTCCTTGCCGCCGATGTAGCGCGACTTTGCCAGCCGCTTGTCCATCACCTGGTACAGCCGGCGCGCCTCGTTGGTGTAGCGGTCGACCGCGTAGGGGATCTTCTCGGGCGCGTAGATGCGGAAGTGGTGCGCCTGGCCCAGCATCGGCCCGACGCCGCCCATCTGGAACATCAGCCACTGCAGCATCTCGTAGCGCTCGGACGTGGTGTCGGGCAGGAAGCGGCCCGTCTTGCCCGCCAGGTACAGCAGGATCGCGCCGGACTCGAACAGGCTGATCGGGTGGCCGTCGGGGCCGTCCGGATCGACGATGGCCGGGATCTTGTTGTTCGGGCTGATGCGCAGGAACTCGGGCTTGAACTGGTCGCCCGCGCCGATGTCCACGGCATGCACGCGATACGGCAAGCCGCACTCTTCGAGCATGATGTGAACCTTGTGGCCGTTGGGCGTGGCCCACGAATACACTTCGATCATGGCAGGAAGCCTCCTGGCAACGAACAATACAACATCATGCTGGATGCCGTGCGAAGATGGTTGAGCCTGGGCGGCTCGCTGCCGGGCTGGAAGGAGTTCAGCCATTGGGCCGATGCCAACCAGTGGACGCTCAAGCGCACCATTTCGCACGACGGCTGGGCCATGAACGACAACCCCGATCATCCGGGCTGGCGAATCGAGTGGGGCCCCGCCCAGCGCCGCTTCATGAGCAGCCACGAGTTCCGCATCCGATTCGAGGTGGCGCAGAACTCCGACGTGCAGGCGCTCGTGCTGGATCGCCCGTTGCTGGCGCGCCTGGACCGGGAGGTCTACGCCCAGTTCACCGACCACGTGCAGACGCGCCTGGACGAGAAGACACCCGAGGAGATGCGCTGGCTCGCGATGCACCCGAAGCTGAGCCCGAACCAGATGGGCGTGCCGCTGCGCGACCGCTATGGCGCGATCGCGAGCGACACCGACTGGGCCTCGGGCTGGCTCGAGGGTCCGATCACCGACGCGCTGAAGAAGCGCGCGGACGAACTGCCGCTGGACGCGGTGTCGGCCGAGCCCTTCATGCTGCGCCTGGCGCGCGGCCAGGTGGTGCTGCGGCAGTCCGCGTCGCGGCCCGACGTGCCGGCGCTCGAACGCTGCATCGAGGTCGCCACCGCCGTGGACGTGGCGCTGCACCACACGTCCTGAGGCGGCAGGCTCCCTGGGCCGGTGTCCTCAGGCCTTCTTCTGCTTGCCCAGTTCGATCTTGGCGATCGCGTTGCGGTGCACCTCGTCGGGGCCGTCGGCGAAGCGCAGGGTACGGGCCACGGTATAGAAGTACGCGAGCGGCGCGTCTTCCGACATGCCCATCGCGCCGAAGGCCTGCATGGCCCAGTCGATCACGCGGCAGGCCATGTTGGGCGCCACCACCTTGATCATCGCGATCTCGGCCTTGGCGGTCTTGTTGCCGGCCACGTCCATCATCCAGGCCGCCTTGAGCGTGAGCAGGCGCGCCATGTCGATCTGACACCGGGCCTCGGCGATGCGCTCCTGCGTGACCGTCTGCGCGGCGATCGGCTTGCCGAACGCCACGCGCTTGCCCGCGCGCTCGCACATCAGCTCCAGCGCGCGCTCGGCCAGGCCGATCAGTCGCATGCAGTGGTGGATGCGGCCCGGGCCGAGGCGGCCCTGCGCGATCTCGAAGCCGCGGCCTTCGCCCAGCAGCATGTTGGACGCGGGCACGCGCACGTCGTCGAACGCCACTTCCATGTGGCCATGCGGCGCATCGTCGTAGCCGAAGACGGTGAGCGGGCGCAGCACCTCCAGGCCCGGCGCGTCGGCGGGCACGAGGATCATCGACTGCTGCGAGTGCGGCGGCGCCTCGGGGTCGGTCTTGCCCATGAAGATGTACACGGCGCAGCGCGGGTCGCCCGCGCCCGACGTCCACCACTTGCGGCCGCTCAGCACGTACTCGTCGCCGTCGCGCACGATGCGCGACTCGATGTTGGTGGCGTCCGACGAGGCCACGGCCGGCTCGGTCATCGCGAACGCGCTGCGGATGCGGCCGTCCAGCAGCGGCTCCAGCCAGCGCCCGTGGTGCTCTGGCGTGCCGTAGCGCACCAGCACCTCCATGTTGCCGGTGTCGGGCGCCGAGCAGTTGAACACCTCGCTGGCCCAGGGCGTGCGGCCCATGATCTCGGCCAGCGGCGCGTAGTCCTGGTTCGACAACCCGGCGCCGCGTTCGCTGTCCGGCAGGAACAGGTTCCACAGGCCTTCCGCGCGGGCCTTGAGCTTGAGTTCTTCGATCAGCTGCAGCGGCGTCCAGCGCTTGCCGGCGGCGGTGTTGGCCTCGATCTCCGCGTGGAAGCGCGGCTCGGCCGGCACGACGTGGGCGGCCATGAAGGCGCGCAGTTGTTCCTGAAGCGCGAGGCTGCGGGGCGAGTAGGCGAAGTCCATGTCAGGCCTCTTGAGACTTTCGAGCGAACGACCAGGCGAGTTCCGCGAGCGGACGCGCGCCCGCGCCCGTCGCGCGCGCCTGCGCGCTCGAGGCCGTGCCGTCCACGACGCGGCGCGCGATGCCCTGCAGGATGGCCGCGAGGCGGAACAGGTTGTAGGCGAGGTAGAAGTTCCAGTCGCGCAGCAACGCGTCGGGGTCGGTGCGGCCCGTGCGCTCGCAGTAGCGGCGCACGTAGTCGCGCTCGGACGGGATGCCGAGCGCCGCATGATCCAGCCCCGCGATGCCGCGGAACGTGCCCGGCGGGATGTGCCAGGCCATGCAGTGGTAGCTGAAGTCGCCCAGCGGGTGGCCCAGCGTCGACAGCTCCCAGTCCAGCACCGCCAGCACGCGCGGCTCGGTCGGGTGGAAGATGAGGTTGTCCATGCGGAAGTCGCCGTGCACGATGGACACCTGCGATTCGTCCATCGCGCTGGCGGGCATGTGCGCGGGCAGCCACTCGATCAGGCGGTCCATCGCCTCGATCGGCTCGGTGATCGAGGCCTGGTACTGCTTCGTCCAGCGGCCGATCTGGCGCGCGAAGAAGTTCCCCGGCTTGCCGTAGTCGGCCAGGCCGATCGCGTTCACGTCGACGTTGTGCATCGCCGCGATCACGCGGTTCATCTCGTCGTAGATCGCGCCGCGCTGGGCCTGCGTCATGCCGGGCAGGCCCTGGTCCCACAGCACGCGGCCCTCGACGTACTCCATCACGTAGAACGCGCGGCCGATCACCGACTCGTCCTCGCACAGCAGGTGCATCCTGGCGACGGGCACGTCCGTCCCGGCGAGCGCGTCCATCACGCGGTACTCGCGCTCGACGGCGTGGGCCGAGGGCAGCAGCTTGGCGACGGGCCCCGGCTTGGAGCGCATCACGTACGAGCGGCCCGGCGTGACGAGCTTGTAGGTCGGGTTGGACTGCCCGCCCTTGAACTGCTCGACGCTCAGAGGCCCCGCAAAGCCTGCGAGCTTCGCCGTCAGGAAGGCCTCGAGCGCCGCGGTGTCGAAGCGGTGGCTCTCGGCGACCGGGCGCGTGCCCGTGTTCTGTTCGGTCTGGTTCATCGGACTTGTCTCAATGCCTCGTTGTCGTCTCGATCAACGCACCGGCGACGTGTCCGATGCGAACTAGTGTTCGGCGGCCTGCACGAGCTTCTCGCGCGACAGCACCACGATGCGCGTCGGCTCGATGCGCAGCGCGCCTTCGCGCTCGAGTTCCTTGAGCTCCTGGTTGACGCGCTGGCGCGACGCGCCCACCAGCTGCGCCAGGTCTTCCTGCGCCAGCTGCAGGCCGATGCGCACCTCGTCGCCCTGGTGGATGCCGTAGCTCTTGGCCAGCATCAGGATGTTCTTGGCGAGGCGCGCGGACAGCGGCCGCGTGTTCAGGTCCTCGACGAGGTTGAACATGATGCGCAGGCGGCGGCAGTTCAGGCGCAGCAGCGCGTCGTACAGCTCCACGTGCTGCTGCAGCAGCTCCTTGAAGTCGGCCTTGCGCACCGACAAGAGCGTCGTCGCGCCGTGCGCGTCCGCGTCGTGCGTGCGCGGCAGGCCGTCGAACAGCGCGATGTCGCCGAACCACGTGCCCGGCTCGACGTAGGTCAGCGAGACCTGCTTGCCCGAGAGCGACACCGAGCTCACCCGCACTGCGCCCTTGGCCACGCCGCACCAGTCTTCCGCGGGCGAACCGCGCGACGCCAGCGGCGCGCCGTCCTGCAACCGACGCACGACGGCGCGCGACAGGATTGCGGCGCGCAGCTCTTCGGAAAGGGAGGAGAACCATGGGCCCGCGTCGATGTTGTTCTGCTCTTCGATTGTAAGAATCGGGTTGTTCATTCCTTGTCCCTATCGCGACATCCGCAGGCGCGTTGACCAGCGGCGATTGTCGTCTCAAACAGGGTCTCAGGCCGGAATGTCACCCATGCGCAGGTACTGCGCCAGCAGCTTCTCCATCGTCGTGAAGCGCTCGCGTTCGTGCAGCCATTGCGTCGGCGCGAGGTTGGTGCCGCGTACCACGATGTCGCCGTCGCCGATGTCCAGCACGTTGATGCATGCCGGCGCCTGTTCCAGGCGACCGAGGAACAGGCGGCGGCCGGTCAGCGCATGGCCAAGCAGCGCGCGGTTGATGCCGCCGTGCAGCACCAGCAGCGCGCAGCGCCAGGACGCATCGGCCACGAGCTCGTCGAAGGCCGGCAGGCAGCGATCCATCATCGCGCCCACGGTCTCGCCGCCGAGGAACTGCAGCGACTCGACGTCGGCCGCCGCGCTGAAGACGCCGGTGAACGCGGCACGCAGCTGGTCGGGGGCGATGGCGTCCAGGCGGCCGGAGCGGATCTCCTCGAGGCGCGGCTCACGCGCGATCCCGATCGATTGACCCGACGCCGCCAGCACGCGCTGCGCGGTCTCGACCGTGCGCGCCAGGCCGCTGACGACGACGCGGTCGAAGCGCACGCCGGCGCTCGCGAAAAGCGCGCCGGCGGCATCGGCCTGCGCGCGGCCGGCCTCGTTCAGCGGCACGGCGTGCGGCGGCAAGGGCGTGCCGTCGGCCTTGAAGTAGTCCACCGAGCCGTGACGCATCAGGTAGAGGCGGCGGCGCGCCGGCGGGCGCGCGTCGGCGAGAGGATGCGGAGCAGGGCGGTCGGCGGTCAAGGTCGGTTCGCTGTTGTATTTCTGTTGAAGGGCGCCGACGGATTCCAGCTCAGCGAAATGTCGGCGGACGTTTCTCGAAAAAGGCCTTCAAACCCTCGTCGCCGTTTTCGTGGAAGAGATTGACGATGAATTGCCGGCGCTCGGCCTCCAGATGTTCGGACAGCGGCGACAACGGCGCGCGCGCCACCAGTTCCTTGGCCCCGGCCACCGCGTTGGGGGCCATCGCGGCGAGCTTGTCGGCCAGGGCCAGAGCTTCGGCGAGGGCCTGGCCCTTGTCTGTCACGCGATTGACAAGGCCCAGCGCCTGCAGGCGTTCGGGCTTGACCGGGCCGGCCAGCCACATCATCTCGAGCGCCAGCGCGCGCGGCAGCAGCCGGGCCAGGTGCCAGGAACCGCCGCCGTCCGGCGTCAGGCCCACCTTGGCGTACGACATCACGAACCTGGCATCGGACGCCGCCACGATCAAGTCGCATGCCAGCGCCAGCGACATACCCCCGCCGGCCGCGAAACCCTCGACCGCGGCGATCACGGGTTTGGGAAATGTCCGCAGCGATTCGATCAATTGGTGGAACAGCGCGATCGATTCCGACTGCGCTTCCGGACCGGTCTTGCGCAATCCGATGATTCGATTCAGGTCGCCACCGGCGCAGAAATGTTCGCCGTCGCCGCGCACGATCACGGCGCGCACCGAATCATCGGATTCCGCCACATTGAGCGCCTCGACGCCCGCCGAGTAGACCTGGGGTGACAAAGTGTTGCGGGTCGCGGGATCGCTGAGCGTGAGAATCAGCGTGGAACCTTCGCGGGATGTCAGGAGTTCACTGGGCATGGTGCCTGCCTTGCAATGGAATACGGAATCTGGCGGAATCGGAGATATTCACGGAATCGTCCGTTGAACGATATGTCACGGCACCGCGTCATTCTCTCCCGACAGATCCCGGGACAGTTTCTGTAAGCAATCGTGCTAGAGTCGATCGGGTTATCTGTGGTGTCCACAGGAATGAAGAAGCACTTTACCGCGCACGCCATTTTCGCCGCCACTGCCTTGGCAACCCAGCAAGCCTGGGCGCTGGGTTTCGGGCGGTCGGTTTCCGACGCGGTTCTGGGCCAGGGCTTCACTTTCTCGGTGCCCGTGCACGTGGAGCCCGGCGAGCGTTTCACGCGCGAGTGCCTGGCGGCCAAGGTCTATTTCGGCGACGCGCTGCTGCCGCCCAGCGCGGTGCGCACCGACGTGCTGCCCGGTGCCAACGACGACTCGCTGACCCTGCGCGTCACCACCACCGTGCCGGTCTCCGAGCCCATCATCGAGCTGACGCTGGACATCGGCTGCGACCGCCGCTTCTCGCGCCGCTTCTCCGTCTTCGCCGATCCGCCGACGCTGGGCGCGGGCCCGGCGCAGGTCGCGCCGCTGCCGCAGGTCGGCGCGCCCGCGAACACCGCGGCCGCAAGCCCGGTGCCTGCGAATCCGGCACCGGTCATCGTGTCCACGGCGCCCGTCGCGTCGACCGACGCTGCCGCCCCTCGCAACGCCGGCGCCGCACCTGCAGGCAGCGGTCGCCCGCGCACGATCCGCAAGGGCCCGTCGATGGCGCTGGCGAACGAGGTGAGCGCGCCGCCTGCGCCGCGCCCGCGCGCGACCGACAACGGCAACGCGAACAAGGCGGGCAGGCGCACGCCTCCGGCGCCGGTCGAGAGCTCGCGCCTGCTGCTCGACCCGGGCGTGCCGCACCTGAAGCTGGACATGGAGGAGCCGATCATCCCGCCGTCCTCCGGCGCGTCGGGCGCGGCCGTCGGCCTGTCCGAGGCCGACGACGGCGACCTGCGCCGGCTGAAGGCGTTGCAGGACAGCCTCGATGTCGCCAAGCGCGACAGCCAGGCCCAGCACGACCAGACGACCCGGCTGCAGGCCGAGCTCGCGCAGGCCAAGGCGAAGGCCGACGAGCGCGGCGACTGGACGCCCTGGCTGCTCGCGCTGCTGGCCGTCGCCGCGGCCGCCATCGCGGCGCTCGCGTGGAAGCTGCGCCAGCAGGCGCGCGTCGCGCACAGCGACTGGTTCAACCAGTCCGCGCTGGGCCCGGCCACGGCGGTGCCGCCGGCCTCGGAACTGCCGCCCGAGCCGGCCCCCGTCGCGGTGCCCGAGCCCGTCGCCGACCGGCGCGAAGCACTCGTCGTTCCGCCGGTCGCGGCGGTCGACGAGGTCATGCCCGACCTGCCGCTGGTCGACGAGGGCGACGCGCGCGGCGTGCCGGTGGTCGACCATTCGGCCACGCGGCCGCTCGATCGCCATGCGCTCGCGGCGCTGACCGCCGCCGGCGCGCCGCGCGAGCTGTCGGTCGAGGAACTGCTGGACCTCGAGCAGCAGGCCGACTTCTTCATCGCGCTGGGCCAGGAGGATGCGGCCGTCGACCTGCTGATGTCGCACCTGCGCAGCGCCGGCGGCCAGAGCCCGCTGCCGTACACCAAGCTGCTGGAGATCTACCGCCGCCAGGGCGACCGTGCCGCCTACGAGCGCACCCGGGCGCGCTTCAATCGCCGCTTCAACGCCTACGCGCCCGACTGGGACACCGGCCCCACCGCCGGCCGCCTGCTGGAGGACTACCCCGAGACGATCGCGCAGCTGGAGCGCGCGTGGCACTCGCCGCTCGACGCGATGGCCATCCTCGAGTCGCTGCTGTTCAAGCGCGACGACTCCAGCGAGCTGTTCGACCTGCCGGCCTACCGCGACGTGCAGGTGCTGTACTCGATGGCGCGCGACCTGTGGCAGCACGGCGGCGGCCATGCGGACGCGCAGGTCGACGTGCTGCTGCCGCTGGACGACGGCACGGCGCACGCCGGCAGCGTGGCGCCGACCGCGAGCGTCCGCGACGTCGACGCGCGCCCGCTGCCGGCACGCGACGCGGGGCTCGACCTGCACCCGGCCGACATCGAGGACTCGCGGAGCGGCCTGCTCACCCGCTTCGAGATGACCGGCTTCGACGCGGGCCCGTCCAGCAACGACCTCGACCTCGAGCTGCCGGCGAGCGGCAGCGACGTGCACGTCACGCTCGACGAGCTGAGCCTCGCGCCCGTGGCGCCGACGCGTCCCAAGCCCGATCCGCGCGACTGGCGCGACGGCGACGGCCCGGATTCCGAGCCGCCCAAGCGCTGAGTCAGGCCTTCAGCGCCTGCAGGCGGCCAAGCGCTTCATCGAGCGTCTCTTCCTTCTTGGCGAAGCAGAAGCGGATCACGCGCATGTCGGGCGCCTGCTCGTAGAACGCGGACATCGGGATCGCGGCCACGCCCACCTCGTTGGCCAGCCACTCGCAGAACGCGAGGTCGCCCTGGTCGGACAGTGCCGAGTAGTCGACGCACTGGAAGTACGTGCCTTCGCAGGCCAGCAGCTTCAGCGGCGTGGACGCCAGCCCCGCGCGGAAACGGTCGCGCTTGGCCTCGTAGAACGGCGCCAGCGTGCGCCAGTGCGACGCGTCGGCCAGGAAGGCGGCGATGCCGTGCTGCATCGGCGCGTTGACGGTGAACACGTTGAACTGGTGCACCTTGCGGAACTCGCGCATCAGCGCCGCCGGCGCCGCGACGTAGCCCACTTTCCAGCCGGTCACGTGGAAGGTCTTGCCGAAGCTCGACACCACCACGCTGCGCTCGGCCAGCTCCGGCAGGCCCGAGACGCTGGCGTGCTCGACGCCGTCGAACACCATGTGCTCGTAGACCTCGTCGGACAGCACCAGCGCGCGGGTCGGGGCGAGCAGGGCGGCCAGGCGCGCGCGCTCCTCGGCCGTCCACACCGTGCCGCTCGGGTTGTGCGGCGTGTTGACGATGACCAGGCGCGTGCGCGGCGTGAGCGCCTTGCCGAGCGCGTCGAAGTCGGGGCGCCAGGTGCCCGGCACCAGCGGCACGCGGATCGTGTTGCCGCCGGCCAGCGTGATCGACGGGCCGTAGCTGTCGTAGCACGGCTCCAGCACGATCACGTCGTCGCCCGGATGCACCAGCGCGAGCACGGTCGACAGGATGCCCTGCGTGGCGCCGGCGGTGATCGTGATCTCGGCGTCGGCGTCGTAGCGGCGGCCCGTGGTCAGCGCGATCTTGTCGGACACCGCCTGGCGCAGCGCCGGGATGCCCGTCATCGGCGGGTACTGGTTGTGGCCGGCGCGCATCGCCGCGGCGACGGCGTCCACCAGCGCGGGGTCGCAGTCGAAGTCGGGGAAGCCCTGGCCGAGGTTGATCGCGCCGGTCCTGGCGGCCAGCGCCGACATCACGGTGAAGATGGTGGTGCCGACGCCGGGCAGGCGGCTCGCGCCGACGAGGTCATCAGAGGTCATAGGTCTCTTCTCCGTCGCCGCCCAGGGCGCGCAGCAGCAGCGGGCGCGTGAGGCGGTCGGACAGCAGCTCGGCGAACGTCAGCACGTAGCCGCGCAGGTAGGCGCCGCGGCGGAACGCCACGCGCGTGACGTTCTGGCCGAACAGGTGGCCCGCGGGCCGGCTCACCAGCTCGCCGCCGGGCGGGTCGTCGCGCACGGCCATCTCGGCGACGATGCCCACGCCCAGGCCCGACTTCACGTAGGTCTTGATGACGTCGGAGTCGATCGCCTCGAGCGCGATGTTGGGCTTGAGGCGGCGCTGCGCGAACGCGGCGTCGATGCGGCGGCGGCCGGTGAACGACGGGTGGTAGGAGATCAGCGTCTCGCTTGCGAGCTGCTCCAGCGTGATCTTCTCGACCTGCGCCAGCGGGTCGTCGGCGCGCATCACGATCACGTGCTCCCACTCGTAGGCGGGCAGCGAGACCAGATCGTCGGGCTCGGCCAGCGACTCCGTGGCCAGGCCGATGTCGGCGGTGCCGTCCAGCAGCATCTGCACGACCTCGCTGGGCGAGCCCTGGTGCAGGCTGACCTGCACCTTCGGGAAGCGCCGCCGCAGCTGCGCCACCGGCTCGGGCAGGACGTAGCGGGCCTGCGTGTGCGTGGCGGCGATCGACAACGTGCCGGCGTCCTGCTTCGAATACTCCTCGCCGATGCGCTTCATGTTGGCCACTTCGCGCAGGATCACGTCGATCGCCTTGAGCACCTCCTTGCCCGGTTCCGTGACGCGGCGCAGGCGCTTGCCGTGGCGCACGAACAGGTCGATGCCCAGCTCCTCCTCGAGTTCGAGGATGGCCTTGGAGATGCCGGGCTGCGAGGTGAACAGGGCCTTGGCCGTCTCAGTCAGGTTCAGGTTGCGGCGCACGGCCTCCTGCACGAAACGGAACTGGTGCAGGTTCATGTGCCGATTCCGTCGAGCGGGCTGTGGGCGGACGAGAAGCTCAGTCCGGCGAGGTCGACGGTGGCGTCGGCCAGCGCGGCGATCACGTGCGGCGTCTCGCCGAGGGCCGGGTGCAGCGTGAACGACACCCCCGGATGCGCGTGGCGCAGGCGCTCGAGCTGCGCCGGCACGTCGCGCCGCACATGGCCGCCCATGCCGAGGAAGGCCGGTACGACGGCGACGCGCGTGCAGCCGAGCAACGCCAGGTCGGCGCCGGCTTGCTCCAGCGTGGGCGCCATCAGCTCGAGGAACGCGAGCCGCACGACGGCCTCGGGCGCGCGTTCGCGCACGCGCGCGACGACCGCCTCGAACGGCGTCGCCCACGCGGGGTCGCGCGCACCGTGCGCGAGAAGGATGACCGCCTGGTTGCCCACTATCGGTACCTCACCAGCCAAGCGAACGCCGACATCGACATCAGCAGGTACACCACGCTGGGCACCGACGCGGCGATCCACGGTGTCCATTCGTGCAGCATCCCCAGGTGGCCCGCGACGTTGTTCAGCAGCACGAAGCTGATGCCCAGCATGATGCCGCCGAACACCTTGACGCTGACGCCGCCGGCGCGCGCGTGCAGGTAGGCAAAGGGCAGGGCGAGCGCCACCATCACGAGGCAGGCGAACGGGTACAGCACGCGCTTCCAGAACTGGATGCGGTAGGTCTGCGTCGACTGCTCCTGCTCGGCCAGGTGCGTGCTGTAGCGCCACAGCGCCACCGCGCCCATGCTCTGCACCGGCAGCAGCGCCGCGGCGGCCACCGAGGCGTTCAGCCGCGTGGGCCAGCTCATCTGGGGCACCTGCCTGACCTCGACGTGCGGGTCGGCGGTGGCGGTGCGCGGCACCCAGGTCGTCTCGGTGACGTCCTGCAGCGCCCACTCGCTGGTGGTGCGCGTGCGCGGCACGATCGCGTGCTCGGCGGTCAGGCTGCGGATCTCGCGGCCGCTGGCGTCCATCTCGTAGATGCGCACGCCGCTCAGTTCGCCGTTGCGGCCGACGCCGCGGACGTTGACGGTGATCGAGCGCTCGCCGTCGGGCTCCGCGCGCTTTTCCTTCAGCCACGCGCCGGTGCGCCCGATCGCCAGGCCCATGCCGAAGCGCGCCTTCAGGAAGCCCGCGGCCTGCTCGCTGTGCGGCGTGACGTACTCGCCGAGGCTGAAGGTCAGCACCGCGAACAGCAGCCCGATCACGCCCAGCAGGCTCAGCGCGCGGCCCGGCCCGAGGCCCGCGGTGCGCAGGATCGTGAACTCGGACGACTGCGCCAGCCGCGCCATCGAGTAGATCGTGCCGATCAGCACCGCGATCGGGAACAACTCGTAGACGTGGCCCGGCTGCTCCAGCAGCACCGCCAGCGCCGCGGCGCCCATCGTGTAGCCGTTGCGGCCCACGCGGCTCATCTCGTCGACGAAGTCGATGAAGAAGAACAGCGCGATGAAGAAGATGGTCACGAAGAACACGGACCACAGCACGTCGCGGTAGAGGAGCTGGCGGACGGTCTTCATGCGGCGCTCCGGCGCAGCAGCAGTTTCATCGGATGGATCACCGTGGCGTGCTCACGCCACCAGATCAGGCCCAGCCCGAGCAGGAACGCGGCACCGTGCAGGCCGACCAGCGCCACCACGATGGGCAGCTTGCCGCTGCTCACCCAGGCCTGGGTCAGGTTCAGCAGGTTGTAGTAGATGACGAAGGCCAGCGCCGCGAACAGCAGGCCCCAGTTGCTCGCGCGCCGCGGGTTGGCGGCCGACAGGCTGATGCCCATGAACAGCAGGTTGGTGGCGCCCAGGATCAGCCCGATGCGCCACGTGAGCTCGCCCATGTAGGCCGGGCCGCCGGCGAGGATCAGGTCGACGGTGTCGACGGCGCGCGGCGACGGGGCGTTCGAGCTGGTGCTGGCGCCCGTGCCGGCGTGCACGCGGTAGTTCTTGAACTCGACGTGCGTGTGCTCGCCGGAGACCTTGTCGTTCTGCTCCATGTGGCCCGAGTCGAGCACCAGGAAGCGTTCGCTGCCCACGTTCTCGATCTTGCCCGACTGCGACACCGCCACCGACTCTCGCGTGCCCACGTCGTTCATGATGAACACGTTGCGCCCGCCGCCGGCGGCGCTGCTGGCGGCCTTCTCGACGAAGAACACGCGGCGGCCGTCGCCCGAGGACTGGAACTGGCCCGGCGAGGCCCGCAGCACGTCGGCACGCTGCTCGAAGCGCTGGCGCAGGTCGTTGTACTGGCTGTAGCTCCACGGCCAGACGAACAGCATCAGGATGCCGATGAGCACGATGATGGGCCAGCTCGTGGCCACCACCGGGCGGATGAAGCGCGCCAGGCCGATGCCGCTGGAGAACCAGATCGCCATCTCGCTCTCGCGGTACATGCGGCCCAGCGTGAGGATGACGCCGATGAACAGCGACAGCGACAGGATGGTGGGCAGCGTCTGCAGGCCCAGCAGCGTGAAGATGAAGACGACGTCCTGCGGCGCCACCGCCCCGTTGGCGGCCAGGCCCAGGGTGCGGATGACGAGATTGGTCATGAAGATGGTGAGGATCACCATCAGCGTCGCGGCAAAGCTGCGCGCCAACTCCTTGCGGACCGTCGAATCGAATAACATCGCGCGATTATCTCCAATCGACTGCGAATCCTTACCATGGACTTCCAAACCCTGGCTCTGCCCGAAGCGGGCGTCGCCGGCGTCAATGCCGACGCACTCATCGTCGTCCTGCCGGCCACTGGCGACCTGCCCAAGTTCGGCGCCGCCATCGATGCGGCGCTCGCCGACGCCATCAAGGGCGGCGACCTCGAACGCAAGGCCGGCAAGTCGGTATACCTGCCGCGCGTGACGGGCGTGAAGTCCGGCCGCGTCGTGCTGGCCGTGGCGCGCGACACCTCGGCCAAGGCCTTCAAGGCGGCCGTCGCCTCGGCCCTGGGCACCGTCAAGGCGAGCCCGGCCAAGCACGTGGCCGTCGTCGGCGGCGAATCCACGGCGGCGCATGCCGAGGCCCTGGCCATCGCCACGGGCGATGCCGTCTACCACTACACCAGGACCAAGCCGAGCGCCGCGCCGGCGCCGGCGCTGGCCAAGGTGACCTACGTGGTGCCCAAGGCCGCCGTCGCCACCGCCAAGGCGGGCCTGGCCGTCGGCGACGCCATCGTCTCGGGCATGAACCTCGCGCGCGAGTGCGCGAACCTGCCGGCCAACTTCGCCACGCCCACCTTCCTGGGCGAGCAGGCGCTGGCCATGGTCAAGACGCACGGCCTGGAGGTCGACGTGCTCGATCGCAAGGCCTGCGAGAAGCTGGGCATGGGCTCGTTCCTGTCGGTGGCGCGCGGTTCGGAAGAGCCGCCCAAGTTCATCGTCATGCAGTACAAGGGCGGCGCCAAGAAGGACGCCCCGGTGGTGCTGGTGGGCAAGGGCATCACGTTCGACACCGGCGGCATCTCGCTGAAGCCTGGCCCCGAGATGGACGAGATGAAGTTCGACATGTGCGGCGCCGCCAGCGTGCTGGGCACCGTGCGCGCCGTCGCCGAACTCAAGCTCAAGGTCAACCTGGTCGGCCTGATCCCCACCTGCGACAACATGCCCTCGGGCAAGGCCACCAAGCCGGGCGACGTCGTCACCAGCATGTCGGGCCAGACCATCGAGATTCTGAACACCGACGCCGAAGGCCGGCTGATCCTGTGCGACGCGCTGACCTACGCCGAGCGCTTCAAGCCGCAAGCCGTGGTCGACATCGCCACGCTCACCGGCGCCATCGTCATCGCTCTGGGCCACCACAACAGCGGCCTATTCTCGCCCGACGACACGCTCGCGGCCGACCTGCTGGCCGCCTCGGCCGCCGGCCTCGACCCGGCCTGGCGCATGCCGCTGGACGACGAGTACGACGAGCTCCTCAAGAGCAACTTCGCCGACATGGCCAACATCGGCGGCCGCGCCGGCGGCTCCATCACCGCCGCGAAGTTCCTGCAGCGCTACACCGCCAAGTTCCCGTGGGCGCACCTGGACATCGCCGGCACGGCGCATCGTTCGGGCGCGGCCAAGGGCGCGACCGGCCGCCCCGTGCCGCTGCTCACGCACTTCGTGATGTCGCGCGCCGGCAAGTGATCGGCCGCCCACACGCCGCCCCTCGCTGCCCGTCAACGGGCGGCGCGGGCGGCGACGCTCGCATCACCCGACCCGCACGTTGACCGACATCGCCTTCCACACCGGCATCGCGAATCCGCTGGATTACGCGTGCCGACTGCTGCGCAAGGCATACCGGTCGGGCGCTCGCGTGGCCGTGCACGGCGACCCGGCGCTGCTGGATCGCCTCGACCAGGCGCTGTGGACGTTCGAGCAGCTCGAGTTCGTGCCGCACATCGTGCTGCCGCGCGACGGCGGCGACGCGAACCGGGTGGCGCTGTCGCCCATCGTGCTGGTCAAGGGCGCGGGCAGGGCGCCGGCGGAATGCCGCATCGGCGTGTCGCTTGCGGGGCACCCGGTGGACGACGTCGGCGCATACGAGCGCCTCATCGCGATCGTCGGTCTCGATCCCGAGCACCGTGAGGCCGGCCGCCTGCGCTGGCGCGAGTACGAGCGTGCGGGACATGCGGTGAGCCACGTCGCCAAGCCGGCAGGCGAGGGCTGATCCGCTGCAGCGATCGGTTCGCTGCCTCGTGAATCGGATGTCACAAATGAAAACGCCCGGCACGAAGCCGGGCGTTCCCTCTTATCGAGCTGCCCCGGCGAACCGGTGCGGCTCGAACAGATTCGAAGATTACTTCGAAGCAGCGGCCGAAGCGGCGTCAGCCTTCTTCGCAGCCTTGTGCTCGGCCTTGGCGGCCTTCTTGGCGGGGGCCGAAGCGGGAGCCGAAGCGGCGTCAGCGGCGAAAGCGCCAACGGCGAAGGTGGAGACGATCAGGGCGGCCAGGAGCTTGGTCATTTTAAGGTACCTTAAAGAGTTGAAAGTGCTTTCCCGTCAGGGCGTAGCAGCCCAAGAACGCATCCCCCTGTCGAGCGGTTGACAGTTTTTTTCGTTCTAGAATTTATTTTTTTCCGAGGGTCTGCACGGAGGCCCCGGTCACCAGAACAACGGAGCAAGCGTCGATGAGCGAACACGTCAAGGTCCCCGCCGGCGGCCAGAAGATCAAGGTCAACCCCGACTTCTCGCTGACCGTGCCCGATCAGCCCATCATCCCGTACATCGAGGGTGACGGCACGGGCCTGGACATCACGCCGGTCATGCTCAAGGTGGTCGACGCGGCCGTCGAGAAGTCGTACGGCGGCAAGCGCAGGATCCACTGGATGGAGATCTACGCCGGCGAGAAGGCCACGCAGGTCTACGGCCCCGACGTGTGGCTGCCGGACGAGACGCTGGAGATCGTCAAGGACTACATCGTCTCCATCAAAGGCCCGCTGACCACGCCGGTGGGCGGCGGCATCCGCTCGCTGAACGTGGCGCTGCGCCAGCAGCTCGACCTGTACGTCTGCCTGCGCCCGGTGCAGTACTTCAAGGGCGTGCCCTCGCCGGTGAAGCATCCGGAAAAGGTGGACATGGTTATCTTCCGCGAGAACTCGGAAGACATCTACGCCGGCATCGAGTACGAGGCCGAGAGCGACAAGGCCAGGAAGCTGATCAAGTTCCTGCAGGACGAGATGGGCGTCACGAAGATCCGCTTCCCCGAGACCTCGGGCATCGGCATCAAGCCCGTGTCGCGCGAAGGTACCGAGCGCCTGGTGCGCAAGGCGCTGCAGTACGCCATCGACAACGACAAGCCGTCGGTGACGCTCGTGCACAAGGGCAACATCATGAAGTTCACGGAAGGCGGCTTCCGCGACTGGGGCTACGCGCTCGCGCAGAAGGAATTCGGCGCCCAGCTGATCGACGGCGGCCCGTGGGTGAAGTTCAAGAACCCGAAGACGGGCCGCGACATCACCGTCAAGGACTCGATCGCCGATGCCTTCCTGCAGCAGATCATCCTGCGCCCGGCCGAATACTCGGTCATCGCCACGCTGAACCTGAACGGCGACTACATCTCCGACGCCCTGGCCGCGCAGGTCGGCGGCATCGGCATCGCCCCGGGGGCCAACATGTCCGACTCGGTCGCGATGTTCGAGGCCACGCACGGCACCGCGCCGAAGTACGCCGGCAAGGACTACGTCAACCCGGGCTCCGAGATCCTGTCGGCCGAGATGATGCTGCGCCACATGGGCTGGACCGAAGCCGCCGACCTGATCATCGCGTCGATGGAACGCGCGATCCTCAGCAAGAAGGTCACCTACGACTTCGCGCGCCTGATGGACGGGGCGACGCAGGTGTCGTGCTCCGGCTTCGGCCAGGTGATGATCGACAACATGTGACCGGCGGCGATCGCGCATCGCCGAACCCCGTCGCGACAAGCCCCGGTTCGACTGGTCGACCGGGCTTTCGTCTTCGGGCGGGGCAGGCCGGCCCGCGTCGATGTGAACCGTGGGCGCCGTTGAAGGCCGCGCCACTCAGCGCCGGATCTTGCCTTGGCCGTCCAGGATCGTCATGTCGACGAAGCGCGAGCCGACATGCTTCTGGGCGTTGAAGTCGACGAAATAGCCGCCCATGTCGAAGTCATGCATCGACTCCAGGCCGGCGACCAGGCTGTCGGCGGTCGGGTTCGCGCCGGCGCGGCGCAGGCCGTCCACCAGCACCTTGGCGGCGATGAAGCCCTCCATGCTGCCGTAGCTGGGCTCGAACGCCTCGGCGTGCGACTGCTTTCCCGCCGCCAGGTATTCGGCGACGACCGGCTTGGCCGGGCTGAACGGGTAGGGCATCACCTGGGACACGACGACGCCTTCGGCGGCGCCGCCGAGCTCGTCGGCGAGGGCCTTGGTGCCGACGAACGAGACGTTGTAGAACACGCCCCGGAAGCCGGTGGCGCGCGCGGCGCGGATGAACGCGGCGCAGGCGCGGTACGAGCCGACCTGCACGATGGCCTCCGGCTGCTCCTGCGTGATCGCGCGCACCGCGGCCGCGACGTCCACCGAATTGCGTTCGACGGTGCCGCGGCCCGTCGGCCTGAGGTCGAGCGCGGCGAGCGCGCGGGTCACGCCGTCGAGGCCCGCCAGGCCATAGGCGTCGTTCTGATGGAAGACCGCGATGCGCCGCACGCCCACCGCCGTGAGCTGCTTGACGATCTCGGCGGTCTCCTGGACATAGGAGGCCCGCACGTGGAACACGTTCCGGTTGAACGGCGTGCGCAGTGCCTCGGCGCCGGTCACCGGCGCGATGAACGGGATCCCTGCGGTGGTCGCGATGGGCAGCGCCGCGAGGCTCGTGGGGGTGCCGATGTAGCCGAACAGCGCGAAGACGCCGTCGTTGACCAGCGTGCGCGTGTTGGCGGCGCAGCGCTCCGGCTCGTAGCCGTCGTCGAGGCTCCGGAGCTCGATGGGGCGCCCGGCGACGCCGCCGCGTGCGTTGACGCGGCTGAAGCAGAGCTCGGCGCCGATCTTGAACTGCTCGCCCAGCTCCCGGGAGGGGCCGGAGAACGCGGCACTCTGTCCCAGCACCCACTTGCCGTGGGACGGCGCAGCGAACAGCGGTCGGGCGATCGAGGCGGTGCCGGCAGCGGCGGCGGACAGGAGGAGGCGGCGCCTGATCATCGGGTCTACTTTTCTCGTCTGGGCTCGGTGTGGGGCTGCCGCGCAATGTCGCCGGCGGAGGCGGCGAGATGGGCCCGAAGCGGGCCTCGTCGGCAAGGGAGCCGGCATGATCGTCGATTCTCGTGCGTTGTCGCGTTCGAAGGCCGCTCCGGCGTGACTTCGGTCACGACGGATTCCGTGGAAGTCCCGATCCTGGCTGCTGGCATCGGTGCTAGCGGTGCGCTCGTCGATCGGGGTGATGGTTCCAGCGCATCGGCGAGTCGCAGGCGCGACGCAGCCGGCAAGCGGCCGGGGATCGGGGATTGCCGCGATCCTGGCGGCCGAATGAGAATCTCGAAATAACTCGAAAAATAGCCGCTAAGTTATTGAAATTTAATGTGTTTCAATGACACGGCGTAGCCGCGCAATTGCAAGATTCGGCTTGAAATGGCGCGCCTAAATCGTTGATCTATTTGAATCCGCGGTTTCCGCCCAGGAAGTCACGCCGCCCAGGCGACGCCTCGCCGCTCCGGGATGTCGCGCCCCTAGACTGGACCCATGTTCGACCGCTGCCCCAAGTGCCGCCACGCGCCGCTGCCCGCCGACCAGGCGGATCCGGCGGAGTGCCCGGGCTGCGGCGTGATCCTGGCGCGGGTCGGGGCGGTGCCGGCGCACCGGGCGATGGTCGACGAGCCGCAGCCCCGCATGTCGCTGCTGTGGCACGTGCCCCGGCAGGTCGACGTCACCGCGTTCCGGGTGCGCCTTGCGCTGCTCGTGCTGTTCGGCCTCTGGGGCCTGCGCCTGGCCTGGATGGACTACCGCGACGGCGAGATGGGCGCCTCGTTCATCCACGCGCCGCTGCTGGTCTTCCACGAGGCCGGGCACGTGATCTTCGGTGTCTTCGGCGAGTGGGTGCGGGTGCTGGGCGGCACGCTGGGGCAGCTGGCGATGCCGGCGCTCCTGGGCGGCGCGCTGCTGTGGAAGAACCGGGATCCGTTCGGGGCGGCGATCGGGCTGTGGCTGGTGGGCGTGTCGCTGATGGACGTCGCCCCCTACATGTACGACGCCTGGGAGCCGCGGCTGACGCTGCTGGGCGGCGGCACCGGCAACGACAGCTTCCACGACTGGATCTACCTGTTCGACTCGATGAACGTGCTGCACCGGGCGCAGCGCATCGGCGCGGTCACGCACGCGCTGGGCGCCGGCGTGATGCTGCTGGCGCTGGCCTGGGGCGCGGGCGTGCTGCGGCTGCAGCGGCGCCGGCTCGCCGGGCACGTGCTGCTGGAGCGCTAGCGGCCCGTAGAATGGCAGCCATTCCCCCGAAGGCCCGCCTGCGCGCGGGCCTTCGCGTCTTTCAGCTCCTGAAACTGCATACCCGTGAACATCGTCGTCCGTGAAGACCTGAAGAGCTACATCGAACCCCTGACCCCCGACGAGCACGACGCCCTCGAGCGCAGCCTGCTGGCCGAAGGCTGCCGTGACGCGCTGGTGCTGTGGGGCGACGTGCTGGTCGACGGCCACAACCGCTACGGCCTGTGCCAGAAGCACGGGCTGCCGTTCAACACCGTGCAGAACCCGCGCTTCCAGTCGATCGAGGACGTGCACCTGTGGATGATCGACCAGCACCTGGGACGACGCAGCGTCTCGGACTACCAGCGCGGCGTGCTCGCGCTGCGCAAGAAGGAGATCGTGGCCGCGCGCGAGTCGGCCGCCAAGGCCGCGAAGAAGGACGCCCACATGCGCGCCGAGGTGCTGGGGCAGGCCGAGCCGCTGGGCTCGCCGATCGACGGCGACCCCGTGGCCGCCGCCGAGCCGCCGATCAAGTCGCGCGAGGACATCGCCAAGGCCGCGCGCCTGAGCCCGACGCAGGTGACGATGATCGAGAAGATCCAGAAGCAGGCCGCGCCCGAAGTGGTGGCGGCCGTGCGCGCAGGGTCGATCTCGCTGAACGCTGCCGCGGCCGTGGCCAGCCTGCCGGTGGAGGAGCAGGTGGCCGCCGCGTCGGCGGGCAAGGACGAGCTCAAGCAGGCGGCCAAGCGCGTGCGCGAGGCCACGAAAAAGCCGCGCGAGGAGGCCAGCCAGCGCCCGACGACCGAGGTGCAGGCGCTCAAGGATCGCGTCGCCGAGCTGGAGGCCGAGAACGAGTACCTGCGTGGCCAGGTCGCCGAACTGCAGGCGAAGATCGCCGGCTGACCGAGCGCCCTCGGGCGGCGGCCGGCGCGAGAGCGTCCGGCCGCCAAAAAATGCGCGTCGACTCCCTGCAACAGGGCTACGACGCGGGCGCGCGACGTGCTACCTTGGCGCCATGAGAAAGCGCTTTTCCAGCCTTGCCGGACGGTCGTCCGGGCCGTTGCGGGCAGCCGGAAAAGTTGTCCAGTACGATCGTCTTGAAATGGTTCGCGTCGTCCCGAAATGCGTGGCCTGGGCAAAGCTTATCCGGCAATGCTCTTGACCCTCTCAGGGCGACGATATGTCCCGTCGTGCCCGGACGTGCGCCAGTCTATAGAATCGATTCATGCCCGAGGAAAACCCTCCACCACCGCCGCCACCCGCACTGCCCAAGCCGAGTCTTCCCGATTCGGGCCAGGGCGCGGTCGTGGCCGAACGCAAGGCGGCCCGAACCAAGCCGCCCCGGATGTACCAGGTGGTGCTGCTCAATGACGACTTCACTCCGATGGAGTTCGTCGTCATGGTGCTGCAGGAATATTTCAAGTTGGACCTCGAAACCTCCACGCAGATCATGCTGAAGATCCATCATGAGGGGCGTGGCGTGTGCGGCTTGTTCACCAAGGACATCGCCGCCACCAAGGTCGAGCTGGTACTGGCCGCCGCACGTCGGTACGGACACCCGCTTCAATGCATTATGGAGGCCGCATGATTGCGCAAGAACTGGAAGTCAGCCTGCACATGGCGTTTGTCGAGGCGCGTCAGCAGCGGCATGAGTTCATCACCGTCGAGCACCTGCTGCTCGCGTTGCTGGACAACCCGTCGGCCGCCGAAGTGCTGCGCGCCTGCGCGGCCAACATCGAGGACCTGAGGAAGAGCCTGTCGACCTTCATCCGCGAGAACACGCCCACCGTGGGCGGCTCCGAGGAAGTCGACACCCAGCCGACGCTGGGCTTCCAGCGCGTGATCCAGCGCGCGATCATGCACGTGCAGTCCACCGGCGGCGGCAAGAAGGAAGTCACCGGCGCCAACGTGCTCGTGGCCATCTTCGGCGAGAAGGACTCGCATGCCGTGTACTACCTGCACCAGCAGGGCGTCACGCGCCTGGACGTCGTCAACTACATCGCCCACGGCATCAAGAAGTCGGATCCGCCGGAGCCGCCGAAGGCCAGCGGCGAGTCCGCCGGCGAGCAGGCCGAGAAGGACGAAGGCGGCGAGGGCAAGGGTTCCCCGCTGGACCAGTTCACGCAGAACCTCAACCAGATGGCGCGCGACGGCAAGATCGATCCGCTGATCGGCCGCGAGCACGAGGTCGAGCGCGTGATCCAGGTCCTGTGCCGTCGCCGCAAGAACAACCCGCTGCTGGTCGGCGAGGCCGGCGTGGGCAAGACTGCCATCGCCGAGGGCCTGGCGTGGCGCATCACGCAGAACGATGTGCCGGAAGTCCTGGCCGACGCCGTCGTCTACTCGCTGGACATGGGCGCGCTGCTGGCGGGCACCAAGTACCGCGGCGACTTCGAGCAGCGCCTCAAGGGCGTTCTCAAGCAGCTCAAGGAGCAGCCGCGCGCGGTGCTGTTCATCGACGAGATCCACACGCTGATCGGCGCCGGCGCGGCGTCGGGCGGCACGCTGGACGCGAGCAACCTGCTCAAGCCGGCGCTGTCCAACGGCACGATGAAGTGCATCGGCGCGACCACGTTCACCGAGTACCGCGGCATCTTCGAGAAGGATGCGGCGCTGTCGCGGCGCTTCCAGAAGGTCGACGTCAACGAGCCGACCGTGGAGCAGACCGTCGAGATCCTCAAGGGCCTGAAGTCGCGCTTCGAGGAGCATCACAGCGTCAAGTACGCCATCGGCGCGCTGCAGGCCGCGGCGGAGCTGTCGGCCAAGTACATCAACGACCGCCACCTGCCCGACAAGGCGATCGACGTGATCGACGAGGCCGGCGCGGCGCAACGCATCCTGCCCAAGAGCAAGCAGAAGAAGACGATCACCCGCAACGAGGTGGAAGAGATCGTGGCCAAGATCGCGCGCATCCCGCCCGCGAGCGTCACGACCGACGACCGCGACAAGCTGCGCACGATCGACCGCGACTTGAAGAGCGTGGTGTTCGGCCAGGATCCGGCCATCGACGCGCTGTCGGCGGCCATCAAGATGGCGCGCTCCGGCCTGGGCAAGCCCGACAAGCCGATCGGCTCGTTCCTGTTCTCCGGCCCCACGGGCGTCGGCAAGACGGAGGTGGCCAAGCAGCTCGCGTTCATCCTGGGCATCGACCTGATCCGCTTCGACATGTCCGAGTACATGGAGCGCCACGCCGTCAGCCGCCTGATCGGCGCGCCTCCGGGCTACGTCGGTTTCGACCAGGGCGGCCTGCTGACCGAGCAGATCACCAAGAAGCCGCACTGCGTGCTGCTGCTCGACGAGATCGAGAAGGCGCACCCGGACGTCTTCAACGTGCTGCTGCAGGTCATGGACCACGGCACGCTGACCGACAACAACGGCCGCAAGTCCGACTTCCGCAACGTGATCATCATCATGACCACCAACGCGGGTGCCGAGACGATGAGCAAGGCGACGATCGGCTTCACCAACTCGCGCCAGCAAGGCGACGAGATGGGCGACATCAAGCGCATGTTCACGCCGGAGTTCCGCAATCGCCTGGACGCGATCGTCAACTTCAAGGCCATCGACGAGGAGATCATCCTGCGCGTGGTCGACAAGTTCCTGCTGCAGCTCGAGGCGCAGCTGGCCGAGAAGAAGGTCGAGGTCACGTTCTCCGACGCCCTGCGCAAGCACCTGGGCAAGAAGGGCTTCGATCCGCTGATGGGCGCGCGCCCGATGCAGCGCCTCATCCAGGACACGATCCGTCGTGCGCTGGCCGACGAACTGCTGTTCGGCCGCCTGGTCGACGGCGGCCGCCTGGGCGTGGACGTCGACGACAAGGGCGAGACGGTGCTCGACATCCAGCCCTCGGGCAAGAGCGGCGACAAGCCCAAGGCGGAGGCCGCGGCGCTCTGAGCCCGCAGCTCCCCGAGAAGCCCGGCGCGACGCGAGTCCGCCGGGTTTTTTCTTGGCGACCGCCGCGGCGACGGGGTTGACGCCGCTACTTGGCCGGTGCGGCCTGCCGGGCCTTCAGCCCCAGCACGTAGCCCAGCTCGGCCTGCGCATTCTGGTCGCGCGGGTCGAGCTGTCGCCCGGCAACGCGCACGACCTGTCCGAGATGGGCGAGCTGCAGTCACGCAAGCACGACTGGGCCGCCGCGGGGGCGGCCAGGATCGCGATCGTCATGTCGTCGCCTCCCGATGTCTTGTCGCCTCGGCGGCATCGTGTCGTCGATGCTGCGCGCGACCATGGCGGGCGGCGAGCCGGCGCGCTGGAGGCAGGCTGTCGACCTGGGCGGATCGTTCAAATGCGGGATGTGGCGCGACGTCCCGGCCACTGCTCGCCTCAGTTCGCGGGCTCGGCGGCCTCGGTCTCGCCGGGCGTGTCGCTGCGCAGCGCCTTGGCCAGGCGCGCGCGATCGAGCTCGCGCTCCCACGCCGACACCACCACGCAGGCCACGCCGTTGCCGCAGATGTTGGTCAGCGCGCGGCATTCGCTCATGAACTTGTCGATGCCCAGGATCAGCACCATGCCGGTCACGGGCAGCGAGGGCACCACCGACAGCGTGGCCGCCAGCGTGATGAACCCCGAGCCCGTGACGCCGCTGGCGCCCTTGGACGTGAGCATCGCCACGGCCAGGATCGTCGCCTCCTGGCCCACGGTCAGGTCGACGTTGAGCGCCTGCGCGATGAAGATCACCGCCAGCGTCATGTAGATGTTGGTGCCGTCCAGGTTGAACGAGTAGCCCGTGGGCACCACCAGGCCCACCACCGACTTCGAGCAGCCGAGGTTCTCCAGCTTGGCCATCAGCTGCGGCAGCGCCGCCTCCGACGAACTGGTGCCCAGCACGATCAGCAGCTCCTCCTTGATGTAGGCGAGGAAGCGCAGGATCGAGAAGCCCACCACGCGCGCCACCAGCCCGAGCACGAGCAGCACGAACAGCAGCGACGTGACGTAGAACGTGGCGACCAGCTTGAGCAGCGGCAGCAGCGAGCCCAGCCCGTACTTGCCCACCGTGAAGGCCATTGCGCCGAACGCACCGAGCGGCGCAAGCCGCGTGATCAGCGTGACCATGCGGAAGAACACGCCCGCGAACTGGTCGATCAGCCTGAGCAGCGGCGCCCCGCGCTCGCCCGCGTGCGCGAGCGCGGCGCCGAACAGCAGCGCCACCAGCAGCACCTGCAGCACCTCGCCCTTGGCGAACGCGTCGACGATCGTGTTGGGGATGATGTGCAGCAGGAAGTCGACGGTGCTCTGGCCGTGCGCCTGCGTGGCGTAGGTCGACACGGCGCCGGCGTCCAGCGTCTTGGGGTCGACGTTGAAGCCGTCGCCCGGTCGCAGCAGGTGCGCCACCAGCAGGCCGACCAGCAGGGCGACGGTCGACATCACCTCGAAGTACAGCAGCGCCTTGCCGCCGACGCGGCCCACCTTCTTCATGTCGTCCATGCCCGCGATGCCGGCCACGACGGTGCAGAAGATGATGGGCGCGATCACCATCCGGATCAGCGCGACGAAGCCGTCGCCCAGCGGCTTCATCTTCGTGCCGAGCCCGGGATCGAAGTGGCCGACGAGGGCGCCGACGACGATCGCAAGCAGCACCTGGACGTACAGGATTCTCCAGATCGGCGTCTTCATGCGCGCACTTCCCGTGGCGGCGCCCCGCGGCGTCGGAAGGCCGATTCTTGGTCGGGCCGCTTGTCCATCCGTGCGGGAGGGGGAAGCGGCGCGAGGCAGGGTCAGGCGGCCGCGGGATCCTGCCGGAAGTAGCCGGCCAGCAGCTCGTAGAGCGCCGGCGACTCGCGCTTGAACGGCAGCGCCGCGACGAAGAACGCCTCGACGGCCACCGCGAAGAACTCCTCGACGGCTTCGGCGCCGTACGGGTCGACGACGGTGTCGGCGCCGCTGTCGACCAGGTCGCAGAAGTGTTCGTAGGCGGTGTCCAGCACCTCGATCCAGTGCTCGCGCGCCGCGGCATCGGGCAGGGGCGGCACGCCGTCGGTGGGGCCGGCGGCCATGTCGATGACGTGCGCGAACTCGTGGATCACGACGTTGTAGCCCCAGTCGGCGGCTTGCGCGGCGTCCTGCACGTCGGCCCAGGCGAGCATCAGCGGGCCGCCGCTCATCGCCTCGCCGGTGAGGTTCTCCTCGTACTCGTGGACGACCCCGTCGTCGTCCATCACGCTGCGCTGCGCCACGACCTCGTCGGGATGCACGACGATGCCGACGAAGCCGTCGTAGAAGTGCAGCCCCAGCCGCAGCACCGGCAGGCAGGCCTGCGCGGCGATCAGCAGCGCCATCTCGTCGGTGACCTCCAGGCCGCCCGCGCCGTGGAACTGCTTGCGATCGAGGAACAGGCTGCACAGTCGGCGCAGCTCGGCGCGGTCGGCGTCGTCCAGCCGCGCGAGAAAGGGCAGTCGCGTCAGCGTCAGCGCCCACAGGTCGTCGGGGATCGCGCGCCGCGCGAGCGCGCGCTGCTCGCGCCACGCGCCCAGGCGCGCGAGCGGCGCGCGCCACCACGCGGGCGGGGCGTCGTCGCTCATCAGGCCTGGTCGGGAGCGATGCGCGCGAAGCCCGCGGCCGTCCAGCGCAGCACCTGCGCGCGCCGGGCCTCGGGCAGCGGCTTGTCCAGGTCCCAGTCGGTCAGGACGTGGCGCGTCCAGCCGTCGCGCACCTGCGTGCCGGGGCGGTGGGTGTGGCCGTGGATCATCGTGTCGGTGCCCAGGCGCGCGAGCCAGGCCTTGGCCATCGTCTCGTCGACGTCGGCGTAGGTGACGGGCTCGTCGTGGCGCGCCATGCTGGCTGCGCGCATCTTCGCGGCGATGGCCAGGCGCGCCTCCAGCGGCTGCGACAGGAACTGCGCCTGGTACGCCGGATCGCGCACCTGCTGGCGGAACAGCTGGTAGGGCACGTCGTCGACGCACAGCTCGTCGCCGTGCGTCAGAAGCACCGTCGTGCCGAACGCCGTCACCGACGCCGGATCGGCCAGCAGACGCGCCCCCGTGGCCGTCGCGAACTCCGCGCCGACCAGGAAGTCGCGGTTGCCGTGCTGCAGCCACACCGGCACGCGCGCGGCGGTGGCGGCGATGGCCTGCGTGCAGCGTGCCTCGAACGGCCGCGTGCGCGCGTCGTCGCCCACCCACACCTCGAAGATGTCGCCCAGCAGGAAGACCGCGTCGGCCTGCGTGCGCGCCATGTAGGCCTCCCATGCGGCGGCCGTGGCCGGCATGGTCTCGCTCAGGTGGATGTCGGAGATGAAGTCGACGACGCGGATGTCGTCGCCGAACTTCAACTGCGAATCGAACGTGGCCGCCAAGCTCAAGCCTGGACTTCCTCGGCCTTGACGATCATGACGTCGTCGACGGGCACGTTCTCGTGGAAGCCCTTGCGGCCGGTCTTGACGCCGCTGATCTGGTCGACCACGGACTGGCCGTCGACGACCTTGCCGAACACCGCGTAGCCCCAGCCGTCCTGCGCCTGGTCGTTGTTCAGGAAGCCGTTGTCGGTGGTGTTGATGAAGAACTGCGCGGTGGCGGAGTGGGGCGCCGAGGTGCGTGCCATCGCCAGCGTGTACTTGTCGTTCTTCAGGCCGTTCTTGGCTTCGTTCTGGATCGGCGCGTCGGTGTCCTTCTGCTTCATGCCCGCCTCGAAGCCGCCGCCCTGCACCATGAAGTTCGGGATGACGCGGTGGAAGACGGTGCCGTCGTAGAAGCCCTTGTTCACGTAGGCCAGGAAGTTGGCGACGGAGGCGGGGGCCTTGGCGTCATCGAGCTCGATGCGCAGGTCGCCCTTGCTGGTGGACATCTTCACGTACTTGGTCATGCTTATTTCTCCAGGGTGGCTTTCTTGATGATGACGGGGTTGACGGGCACGTTCTCGTACGGGCCCTTGGTGGCCGTCTCCACCATCTTGATCTTGTCGACGACGTCCATGCCCGAGACGACCTTGCCGAACACGGCGTAGCCGTCGCCCTGGTCGAGGAACGGGTTGTCCTTGACGTTGATGAAGAACTGCGCGGTGGCGGAGTTCGGGTCGTTGGTGCGCGCCATCGCGACGGTGCCCACGGTGTTGGTCAGGCCGTTGTGCGACTCGTTGACGATCGGCTTGTGCGTGGGCTTTTCCTTCAGCCCGGCGAAGGTGGAGATCATGCCGCCGCCCTGGATCATGAAGCCCGGGATCACGCGGTGGAACACGGTGCCGTTGTAGTGGCCTTCCTTGACGTACTGCTCGAAGTTGGCCACCGACTTGGGCGCCTTGTCCGCGTCCAGCTCGATCACGATGTCGCCCAGGGTCGTGTCCAGGCGCACCTTGTCGCCGGCGAACGCCGGGGTGGCGAGGACGGTCAGGCTGGCCAGCGCCAGCGCGGCCCATCGGGTTTGTTGGGGGATGCTCATCCAAAGGTCTCCTTGGCTATACTTCTCCGATTCTACCGAGGGCAGCCGAGCCCGCTTCCCCTCAGACCCCGCGTACTCTTCCGTTCCTCGCCGGCGGCGACCAGGCCCCGGCGAACGACCCGGTTTTCCCCTCATTTCCGCGTTCGGCCGACTGGCGCTTTCCACGAGAAGTCCGGCTGCCGGCTCCTGCTTCCTGATGACGCTGCGTCTCTTCAACACCCTCACCGGCCAAGCCGAAGAATTCGTTCCGATCGTTCCGGGCCACGTTCGCATGTACGTGTGCGGCATGACGATCTATGACCTTTGCCACATGGGCCACGCACGCATGATGATGGCGTTCGACGTCGTCTATCGCTGGCTGCAGGTGCTGGGCTACGAGGTCACGTACGTCCGCAACATCACGGACATCGAGGACAAGATCATCAAGCGCGCGGTCGAGCGCGGCATCACGATCCGCCAGTTGACCGACGAGATGATCGAGGCGATGCGCCAGGACATCGGCGCCATCGGCATCGAGCCGCCCACGCACGAGCCGCGCGCCACCGAGTACGTGCCGCAGATGCTCTCGATGATCGCGACGCTGCAGGACAAGGGCCTCGCCTACCAGGGCGACAACGGCGACGTGAACTACGCGGTGCGCAAGTTCCCGGGCTACGGCAAGCTGTCGGGCAAGTCGCTGGACGACCTGCGCGCCGGCGAGCGCGTGGCGGTGGCCGACGGCAAGACCGACCCGCTGGACTTCGTGCTGTGGAAGTCGGCCAAGCCGTCGGAGCCGGACGACGCCAAGTGGGACAGCGCGTACGGCCCCGGCCGCCCGGGCTGGCACATCGAGTGCTCCGCGATGTCGTGCGCCGTGCTCGGCGAACGCTTCGACATCCACGGCGGCGGCATGGACCTGCAGTTCCCGCATCACGAGAACGAGATCGCCCAGAGCGAGGGCGCGCTGGGCCATCCGTTCGTCAACTACTGGCTGCACAACGGCTTCCTGAACGTCGACAACGAGAAGATGTCGAAGTCGCTCGGCAACTTCTTCACCATCCGCGACGTGCTCACGAAGTTCGACGGCGAGACGCTGCGCTTCTTCATGCTGCGCACGCACTACCGCAGCCCGTTCAACTTCAGCGACGCGCATCTCGAGGACGCGCGCTCCGCGCTGCGCCGCCTGTACACCGCGCTCGCCTCCGTCGGCCTGCACGCTGACAGCGCTGCCGCCGCGGCGGGCGTGGCCGAGCAGCCGGTCGACCCGCGCGGCATCGACTGGTCCGATCCGCGCGCGGCCGCGTTCCGCGACGCGATGAACGACGACTTCAACACGCCCGGCGCGCTGGCCGTGCTGTTCGAGATGGTCACCGACCTGAACCGCACGAAGTCCGCCGACACGGCCCGCCTGCTGCGCGCGCTCGGCGCCACGCTGGGCGTGCTGCAGCAGGAGCCGCAGGCCTTCCTGCAGGCCGGCGCCGCGCTGACCGATGCCGAGATCCAGTCGCGCATCGAAGCCCGCGCCCAGGCGAAGAGGGACAGGAACTTCGCGGAATCGGACCGCATCCGCAAGGAACTCGCGGACCTCGGCATCACGCTGAAGGACGGCCCCGAAGGTACCACCTGGGTGAAGGCCTGACATGGTGAGTGCTCCGGCGACCAGCGCCGTGCCCGACTCCGCCCGCGACGTGCCCGCGTACTGGGACGATGCCTGCCGGCACCTCGTCAAGCGCGACCGCGTGATGAAGAAGCTGATCCCGCAGTTCGGCGACGCGCGGCTGCAGAGCAACGGCGACGCGTTCACCACGCTCGCACGCTCGATCGTCGGCCAGCAGGTGTCGACCAAGTCGGCCCAGGGCGTCTGGCGCAAGCTCGTGGCGGCCGTCGACGGGCCCGACGTCGAGCTGCTGCAGCCCGCGGCCGCGCTCAAGCTGGCGCCCGAGGCGCTGCGCGGGGTGGGGCTGTCGGCGCGCAAGGTCGAGTACCTGCGCGATCTGGCGCGCAACTTCAGCAACGGCGCCGTGCACGTGGGCCAGTGGCACGGCATGGACGACGAGGCCATCATCGAGGAGCTGGTGGCCATCCGCGGCATCGGCCGCTGGACGGCCGAGATGTTCCTGATCTTCCATCTCCTGCGTCCGAACGTGCTTCCGCTGGACGATCCGAACCTGCTTCGCGGAATCAGCGAAAATTACTTCAGCGGCGAGCCGGTCTCGCGCGCCGAGGCCCGTGAACTGGGCGAGGGGTGGGCTCCGTACCGCTCCGTCGCCACGTGGTATCTGTGGCGCAGCCTCGATCCCGTCAAGGGCTGACGAGCCGCCGCGCATAAGGACTGAAACGATGACCAAACGCCATTTCCTGGAATTCGAACAACCGATCGCCGAGCTGGAATCGAAGATCGAGGAGCTGCGCTACGTGCAGAACGAGTCGGCGGTCGACATCTCGGAAGAGATCGACCGCCTCGACAAGAAGAGCCTGCAGCTCACCAAGGACATCTACTCCAGCCTGGAGCCGTGGCAGGTCTACCAGATCGCCCGCCACCCGCAGCGCCCGCAGACGCTGGACTACACGGCCGAGGTGTTCACCGAGTTCGAGGAACTGCACGGCGACCGCGCGTTCGCGGACGACGCCGCCATCGTGGGCGGCCTGGCGCGCTTCAACGGCCAGGCCTGCATGGTGGTGGGCCACCAGCGCGGCTACGACACCAAGGATCGCCAGGTGCGCAACTTCGGCATGCCGCGCCCCGAGGGCTACCGCAAGGCGCAGCGCCTGATGAAGACGGCCGAGAAGTTCGGCCTGCCCGTGTTCACGTTCATCGACACGATGGGCGCGTACCCCGGCATCGGCGCCGAGGAGCGCGGCCAGTCCGAAGCCATCGGCGCCAGCATCTTCGAGATGGCGCAGCTGGAAGTGCCCATCATCTCCACGATCATCGGCGAAGGCGGCTCCGGCGGCGCGCTGGCCATCGGCGTCTGCGACCAGATGCTGATGCTGCAGTTCTCGGCCTACTCGGTGATCTCTCCGGAAGGCTGCGCGTCGATCCTGTGGAAGACCTCCGAGCGCGCGGCCGACGCCGCCGAGGCCCTGGGCATCACCGCGCACCGCCTGAAGGCGCTGGGCCTGATCGACAAGATCGTCAACGAGCCCGTGGGCGGCGCCCACCGCGACCCGAAGGCGATGGCCTCGAGCCTGAAGCGCGCGCTCGGCGACGCGCTGCGCCAGGTCGCCGACCTCAAGCCGAAGGACCTGCTGGCCCGCCGCCAGGAGCGCCTGCTGGCCTACGGCCGCTTCGCCGACACGACCGATCGTTGAGCCCATGACCGATCGCCCCGTCGTTGCGGTTGCCTGCAGCGGCGGACGCGATTCGGTCGCCTTGCTGCACGCCACGCGGCGCGCGGGCGACGCGCTCGGGACGAGCGTCGTCGCACTCCACGTCCACCACGGCCTGATGGCCGACGCCGACCGCTGGGGCACCGAGCTCGCGCAGGTTTGCGCGCGGTGGGACGTTCCTTTCCTGGAAGATCGACTGCGCGGCGCACCGCGGGCCGGCGAGAGCGTCGAGGCCTGGGCGCGGCGCGAGCGCTACGCGGCGCTCGCGCGCATGGCGCGCTCGGCCGGGGCGTCGATCGTGCTGCTGGGCCATCACCTGCACGACCAGGCCGAGACGGTGCTGCTGCAGGCCCTGCGCGGCGCGGGCCCGGCGGGGCTGGCGGCGATGCCGCGCGTCGCCGTGCGCGACGGCCTGACGTGGGCTCGGCCCTGGCTGGCGCGCACGGGCGCGGAGATCGATGCCTACGTCGCGCCGCTGCAGGTCGACGTCGCGGTCGACCCGAGCAACGCCGACCCGCGCTTCGCACGCAGCCGGCTCAGGCATGACGTGATGCCCACGCTGCGCCAGGCCTTCCCGGATGCCGAGGTCGCGCTCGCCGCCGTCGCGCGGCGCGCGGGCGAGGCGAGGGCGGTGCTGGACGAGGTGGCCGACGACGACCTGCGGCGCCTCGGTGCGGGCGACGTGCTGCCGCTGGCGGCGTGGCGCGCGTTGTCGATCGCTCGGCGTGCGAACGCGCTGCGGGCGTGGCTTGGCCGGGTGCTGCCCGGGCCGGTGCCGCAGACGCTGCTCGATCGGCTGCTGGCGGAGACCGCCGATGACGCGACGCGTCGCTGGCCCGTCGACGGCACGCACGTCCTGCGCGCCTGGCGCGGCACGCTGGCCGTCGTCGCGCCCTCGCGCGCGCGCAAGCGCGTCACGCCTGCGGGCGCGAGCGCGAGCGGGCGAGTGGGCGAGGGCTTGTCGCTGCTGCGCTGCGACCGTTACGCCGTGCCCGGGTGGGACGGCGCGCTGGAGGTGTTCGCCACCGCGGAGCGCGGCGTCGCGCCGCACCGGCTTGCGCAAGTCCAGGCCCGCGTTCGCGCAGGCGGCGAGCGCTTCGTGCTCAACCCGGCCGGCGGTGCGCGCAGCCTCAAGAAGCAGTGGCAGTCGCAGGGCGTGCCGGCGGAGGGGCGTGACGGGCCGCTGGTCTGGGGCGGCGACGGCGCGCTGCTGTTCGTGCCGGGCCTGGGCGTCGACGCCCGCGCCTGGGCGCCGGCCGGCGCGCCGCAATGGGGGCTGCGCTGGGTGGCGCCTGCGTAGCCCGCGAAGGCTGGCGCGTGCTGGCCCGCTTTCGCCGCGAAGGCTTAGCCTGTCTAGGCAAGTTGTGTTCGTGCCGAAAGAAGCACCGCTCCACCAGCCGCGAATCGGGCGTGCCCGGGAAAACCCCTGATCGCACGCTAGACTTAGAGCTTTGGGTGGGCAGGGTGCGTGGCCCTGTCCGAGTTCAACCGGGCGTTTCAGACCATGGCATTGATAGTTCACAAGTACGGTGGCACCTCGATGGGTTCGACGGAGCGGATTCGCAACGTCGCCAAACGCGTCGCGAAATGGGTGAAAGCCGGCCACCAGATGGTCGTCGTCCCGTCGGCGATGAGCGGCGAGACCAACCGCCTGCTGGGCCTGGCCAAGGAACTGTTCCCCGGCACGGAGACGGCGGCGTCGATGCGCGAGCTCGACATGATCGCGTCCACCGGCGAGCAGGTGTCCGTGGGCCTGCTGTCGCTGGCGCTGCAGGCCGAAGGCCTCGAGGCCGTCAGCTACACCGGCTGGCAGGTGGCGGTGAAGACGGACTCGTCGTACACCAAGGCGCGCATCGAGAGCATCGACGACGAGCGCGTGCGTGCCGACCTGGCCGCGGGCCGCGTGGTGGTCATCACCGGCTTCCAGGGCATCGACGACGCCGGCCACATCACGACGCTGGGCCGCGGCGGCTCGGACACGTCGGCCGTGGCGATCGCCGCCGCGATGAAGGCGGCCGAGTGCCTGATCTACACCGACGTCGACGGCGTCTACACCACCGACCCGCGCGTGGTGCCCGAGGCGCGCCGCCTGCAGACCATCTCGTTCGAGGAGATGCTCGAGATGGCCAGCCTCGGCTCCAAGGTGCTGCAGATCCGCTCGGTGGAATTCGCCGGCAAGTACCGGGTGCCGCTGCGCGTGCTGTCCAGCTTCACCGACTGGAACATCGACATCAATGAGGAAGCCCGCTCGGGCACGCTGATCACTTTCGAGGAAGACGTCAACATGGAACAAGCAGTCGTTTCGGGCATCGCGTTCAACCGCGACGAGGCCAAGGTCACCGTGATGGGCGTCCCCGACAAGCCGGGCATCGCCTACCAGATCCTGGGCGACGTGGCCGAGGCCAATATCGACGTCGACGTCATCATCCAGAACGTCTCGCACGACGGCAAGACCGACTTCTCGTTCACCGTGCACCGCAACGACTACGCGCGCACGATGGAGCTGCTGAAGAACAAGGTGGCGCCCGCCACCGGCGCGGCCAGCGTCATCGGCGACCCGAAGATCTGCAAGGTCTCGATCGTGGGCATCGGCATGCGCAGCCACGTGGGCGTGGCCTCGAAGATGTTCCGCACGCTCAGCGAGGAGGGCATCAACATCATGATGATCACCACCAGCGAGATCAAGACGTCGGTGGTCATCGACGAGAAGTACATGGAGCTTGCGGTGCGCGCGCTACACAAGGCCTTCGATCTGGAAGAGCCCGCCTCCGCGGCTTGAAGCTGCCCCGAAATCCAGGCTAGAATGCCAGCTTAGGTTGGAGTTGTGGCCGAGTGGTCGAAGGTACTCCCCTGCTAAGGGAGCATGCGGTGATGAGCTGCATCGAGGGTTCGAATCCCTCCAACTCCGCCAACCGATCGAAGCCCCAGAGGAGCAATCTTCTGGGGCTTTTCTCATGGCGCCTCCGGGCTGCGTCGACGCGCGACGTCACGGGCGTGGTGCGCGTCAACGCGGCATCGCATCCAGGATGAGCCCGGCCAGCGCGTCGTAGTCGCCGCCGAAGTGGTGCCCGCCCTTGAGCGGCATCGCGCGTGCATGGCCGGGCGACAGTTCGGGGCACAACGAGTCCTTCTCGTCGAGTCCGTAGATGCACAGCGTGTCCGCGGCGGCGAGCTTGAGGGCTTCCGGCGCGATCGGCCGGTCCCCGCCGGGACCGATCCAGTTGGACAGGTGGAACTCGAACGAGGCCTTCTGGCCCGGGCCGAGCAGGGCGGTCAGCCGGACGCTGGCACGCGTGGCGGGCGGCAGGCGGTTCAGGGCGAACGGCAGCACGTCGGCGCCCTGCGAGTACCCGACCAGCAGCACCTCGCTGCGGCCCCAGTGCGCGGCGTAGTAGCGGATGACGCGATCCAGGTCGGCGGCCAGTTCGTCCGGCGTGCGCGCGCCCCAGAAGTAGCGCAGGGAATCGAAGCCGGCGACGGACACGCCACGCGCGGCGAGCGCGGCGCCCAGGCTCTTGTCGATGCCGGCCCAGCCGCCGTCGCCCGAGAGCAGGACCGCGAAGCGGCTGCCGGCCCGCGCGGCCGGGACCTCGACGATGGGCAGGTTTCCGAGTTCGGCCGGCGGGGCGCCCGGCGCGGCCTGTTGTCCGCCGACTTGGCGGAAGGCGCGCGCGAATTCCACCATCGCGTCCGGCCTCGTGCCGGTGGCCGGCCGGGCGTCTGCCGGCACCGCGATCCAGGGCGTCGCGGGTGCCGCCATCGCAGTTGCGGCAAGGACGCCAGAGGCGCCGGGCGGCGCGGCGGTCGAGGCGTTCGGTGCGCATGGCGGCGGCTTCAACGGGAGCGGTTGCGGGGCCAGCGCCAGGCCAGCGGCGAACGTGCCGGCCGGGGCCTGCGTGACCAGCGTGTGCGCATAGGACGACGTCGCGCCCGCGCCGGCCACCATCGGCGGCAGGTAGCCGGGTACCTGCTCGAAGGCCTGCAGGTAGCGCGCCAGATTCTCGAACGCGCCGGGCCCGTAGGTGCAGCGGCCGTCCTGCGCCGCGAGGCGGCGGTAGAACGGCGTGAAGGGCACGGTCACGACCATGGCGTCGGCGGCCAGCATCGTGCGAAGCATGGCGCGCTCACGGGCATCCGGCGACGTGCCGTGCGTCAGCAGCAACACGAAATGGCGCGTCGCGCCGGCCGGGCGATGGACCTGGAGCTGGCTGAACAGGCCGTGCGACAGCGCCGCGGATTCGGGCGAGGAGGCCGGCTGGGCGGAGACCGAGGGCGCCGGCGCGGCCATGCAGGACGCCGCGGCGAGCGCGGCGAGCGGCCGCCCGGCGCAGCGCACGAGGGACAGGAGGACGTTGTTCATGACTTTTGCGCAACCTTGGATCCACCGATCAGCGTGGTCACGTCGGCCAGGATGAAGGCGGCCGCCACGCCGCGCGGCGCCGCCAGGAAGCGGGCTTCCCAGACGGGAGAGAACTTGTCCTTGAAGCTGCGCAGTCCCCGGAAGTTGTAGAACCCGTTGCCGTGCTCGTACACCAGGCGGGCGACGCGCTGCCATTTGGGGGCGCCGCTGCGCCGCGCCATGCCCGCCATCGGCGACATGCCCAGCCCGAAGCGGCGGTAGCCCTGCGCCTGCAGGTGCTGCAGGATGCGCACCAGCAGGAAGTCCATCGTCCCCGGCGGGGCGTCCGGCAGGTGGCGCATCAGGTCGAGCGCCGCTTCCTCGCGGGCGTCCGTCGTCAACAGGTTGGCGAACGCAACGATGCGATCGTCGCGTCGCACGACCGCCACGGGGAATCGCCGGAGGTAATCCTCCTCGAAGCGTCCGACGGAAAAAGCCTTCTCGCCGCTGCGATGCTCGGCAAGCCAGGCGTCCGACACCTTGCGCAGCGCGGGCAGCAGGGCCTCGACCTCGGCGGCGGCGACGACCTCGAAGCGCAACCCCTCGCGCTCGGCCCGGTTGACGGCGGTGCGCAGGTTCGCGCGGCTGGCGCCCTTGAGGTCGAAGGACGCGAGTTCCACCTGCGCGTGCTCGCCGAGCTTGAACAGGTGCAGGCCGCAGTCGAGCAGCAGCGGCAGCGTCGCCGGCCGCACGTGGTAGAACGCCGCCCGGCCGCCGTGGTCGGTGGCCATCTCGATGAATTGCCACACGATGTCGGCGAACTCGCGCGCGTCACCGAAGGGGCCGAAGAGGGCGACCCAGGAGCGTCCGCGCTTGCCGAACGCGAGGAAGCTGCGACCCGACGGCGAGAACATGAGGTGCTTGTCGCCGACCAGCGCGTAGCAGGCGTCCGACGACGGATTGGCCCGGATGATGGCGGCCGCGCGCTCGATCTCCTCGGCACTTACCGGCGCGAGCGCGCCGGCCGGCGGCCGCAGCAGCTGCCACAGGCCGTAGCCGAACGCGAGGAGCGCCACCGCCGTCAGCGCGCGCAGCGATCGTGGTGCCTGGCCGTCGATCTCGAATTCCCACCACAGTTGATTGCTGTAGGCGACTTCCTTGTAGGCGAAGAACAGCACCCAGGCGCACGCGATGACCACGCCGCCGATGGCCACGACCCACTCGGGCTCGAGGTGCTGTGCCAGCAGGGACGAGCGCCGGTCGAACTGGCGCCGCGAGACGGCCAGCAGCGCCGCGAGTGACAGCAGCATCGCCGCCTCGTGCAGCGCGATCCCCTTGGGCAGCGCCAGCGCGGCCGCGACGATGGCCAGCGCGGACGCGATCCACCAGGCGATGTCGAGCCGGTGCTGCAGGCCACGCGCCACGAGCACCAGGCCCAGGCCGGCCACGCTGCCCAGGAAGTGCGAGGCCTCGACCACCGGCACGGGCACATGCAGCGCGGTGAGGACGTCGCGGGCGTCCTGCGTGAAAGGCGTGACGCCGGAGACGATCAGCCACACGCCGGCGATCAGGGTCAGCGCCGCCATCAGGCTCGGGCTGAGCCGCACGGCCATGCGGCCCACCGGTGCCACGACGCCCGAGCGCAGCTCGTAGACGATCATCATGCCGGATGCGACGACCAGCGGAAGCACGTAGTAGATGCCGCGATTGAGCAGCAGCGCCCCCAGCATCGCGTCGCGCGGCACGCCGTTGCCGGCCGCCAGCAGCATCACCGTCTCGAACACGCCGACGCCGCCCGGGACGTGGCTGACGATGCCGGCGGTCACCGCGATGGCATAGAAGCCGACGAATGCGGGAAGCGGGATGCCGCCCGTGGGCAGCAGAAGCCACAGCACGGTGGCGGACGCCGCCAGCTCGATCGCCGAGATGCCCAGCTGGCGCATCGCCAGCTGCGCCGGCGGCAGCCGCATTCGCAGGACCCGCCCGAACTGCACGGTGCGCCGGCGCACGCACAGCCAGAGAAAGCCGATCAGCAGCAGCAGCATGGCCGCCGCCAGCAGCCGGATCAGCCATCCGCGCGTGTGCACCAGCGCGGCGACGTCGTGTGCGCCCCACAGCAGTCCGATGGCGCCGAAGAACATCATGCCCAGGCCGAACGCCGCGGCATTGAAGACGATGACGCGGGCGACCTGCGGCGGCTCGACACCCGCGGCCGAATACAGGCGCATGCGCACGACGCCACCCGACAGCGGGCCCAGCCCGATGGTGTTGGACAGCGCGTAGGCCACGAACGAGGTGAGCAGGATGGTCGGCTCGCCGACCTTCGCGCCGACATGGCGCAGCGCGGAAGCGTCGTAGCGGCTGAGGGCCAGGTAGCTGAACGCCGTGGCCAGCACCGCCGCCCAGATGCGCGGCGCGGGTGTCGCATCCATCGCCGCCATCACGCCCGCGTAGTGGACCTCGTCGAGCAGGCGGCGCAGCGCGATGCCGACCAGCGCCGCCAGGGCGACCCCGACCACGGCCAGCAGCCATGGCCGCAGCCGCGCCCACCATTCGCCCAGGTCGCCACCTGCAGGCGTGGTCGAGCCGGGCGCCGGGGAATCTGTCTGGGTCACTGCGAAGTCGGCTGCGGCAAGGGAGGCCGTATTTGAACAGAGGTCCGCCGTCGATCCGGCGCCGTCGTGAAGCCGGGAACGCTTCAGCCGCCCAGGTGGCGCGCGCAGAACGCGCGTCCCTGCTCGGTGAGCGCCGCGTTCCACCGCTCCTCGACCTGCGTCACGCGCACCCAGCCGGGCCCGTCGACGCCGCCGATGCGCGCGTTGCTCATCGCGGACAGCGAGCGCATCAGCACGCTCGCGCCCAGGCCCAGGTGCTTGCCCAGGCGTGGCAGCGACATGCCGGCCTCGCCCGGGGCGGCGGCCAGTTCGCGCAGGATGGCGGCGGACAGGTCGTCCAGTTCGGGAACGTCGTCGGTGTTCATCGGGGCCCTCGCGCAGGCGCGTGCGCGTCACGCGCGAGGGGGCGGGCCGGGCGGCCCGTCGCAGTCACGCGCCCGCGAACGTCGTGTCGGCCTGCTGGGTGGACCCGGCGGCCTCGTGCGCCGTGAGTATGACGGGAATCGACTTGGACGTGGGCGTGCCGGCCTCGATGGCCGTGGCCGACAGCGGCACCAGCGGATTGGTCTCCGGGTAGTAGGCCGCCACGTTGCCGCGGGGGATGTCGTAGGCCACCAGCTTGAAGCGGTCGGCGCGACGCTCGATGCCGTCGCTCCAGGCGGTGTGGATGTCGACCCAATCGCCGTCCTTCAGGCCCAGCAGCTTGATGTCCGCCGAGTTGATGAACACGACGCGGCGCTGGCCGAACACGCCGCGGTAGCGGTCGTCGTGGCCGTAGATCGTCGTGTTGTATTGGTCGTGCGAGCGCGTGGTCAGCAGCGTGAAGACGACCCTGTCCAACTGCCGGGCGCGGGCACGGTGCACGGGCGTGTCCTGCGGCACCGGGTGCGCGTAGAACACGGCCTTTTGCGGCGCGGTGTTCCACACGCGCTCGCTGGCCGTGTTGCGCAGGCGGAAGCCGCCCGGCTGGCGGATGCGCTCGTTGAAGTCGAAGAAGTCGTCGAAGACGGCCTCGATCTTGTCGCGGATGCGGTCGTAGTCCTCGACCAGCCACAGCCACGGCGTGCCCGAGCGCGCGCCCAGCGTGGCGGCGGCCAAGCGCGCGACGATCGCGGGTTCGGACAGCAGGTGCTCGGACGCCGGCGGGTTGATGCCCAGCGAGATGTGCACCATCGACATCGAGTCCTCCACCGTCACGCCCTGCGGGCCAGCGGCTTGCACGTCGATCTCGGTGCGGCCCAGGCAGGGCAGGATCAGCGCCTCGCGGCCGTGTACGAGGTGGCTGCGGTTGAGCTTCGTGGCGACATGCACGGTGAGGTCGCACTGGCGCAGGCCGCGCCAGGTCTCGTAGGTGTCGGGCGTGGCGGCGGCGAAATTGCCGCCGAGCGCGACGAACACCTTGCCGCGGCCGGCCAGCATCAGCTTGATGGCCTCGACGGTGTCGACGCCCGGCGCGCGCGGCGGCTCGAAGCCGAACACGTCGCGCAGGCGATCGAGCAGGGCGGCGGGCGGCTTCTCCCAGATGCCCATCGTGCGATCGCCCTGCACGTTGCTGTGGCCGCGCACCGGGCACGCGCCCGCGCCGGCGCGGCCGATGTTCCCGCGCAGCATCAGCAGGTTGTTGATCATCTGGATCGTCGCCACGGAGTGCTGGTGCTGCGTGATGCCCATGCCCCAGCAGGCGATGACGCTCCCGGCCTCGATGTAGACGTCGCCGGCCGCGCGCATCTGCGCCTCCGACAGCCCCGACTCCTGTTCCAGCAGCGGCCACGACTCGGCGCGCAGGTCGGCCAGCAGCGCCTCCACGCCCGTCGTGTGCTCGGCGATGAACGCGTGGTCGAGGATCCCGCCGCGCGCGTCCTCCTGCTCGACGACGTGCTTCATCATGCCCTTGAGCAGCGCGAAGTCGCCGCCGACGCGCAGCTGGAAGTAGTGCGTGCTGATGCGGGTGGAGCCGAGCGTGGCCATCTCGAGCTTGTCCTGCGGGTCGGCGAAGCGCTCGAGGCCGCGCTCGCGCAGCGGGTTGAAGCTGACGATCCTCGCGCCGCGCCTGGCGGCCGCGCGCAGCTCGCCCAGCATGCGCGGATGGTTGGTGCCCGGGTTCTGGCCGAAGATGAAGATCGCATCGGCCTGCTCGAAGTCGTCCAGCGTGACGGTGCCCTTGCCGACGCCGATCTGCGGGCGCATCGCCGAGCCGCTGGGCTCGTGGCACATGTTGGAGCAGTCGGGGAAGTTGTTGGTGCCGTACTCGCGCACGAACAGCTGGTACAGGAACGCGGCCTCGTTGCTGGCGCGGCCCGACGTGTAGAACATCGCCTGGTTCGGGTCGGGCAGGGCGTTCAGGTGGCGGCCGACCAGCGCGAACGCGTCGTCCCACGCGATGGGCACGTAGCGGTCGCTGGCGCGGTCGTAGACCATGGGCTCGGTGAGCCGGCCCTGGTCTTCCAGGAAGAAGTCGCTCTTGCCGGCGAGCTCGGTGACCGTGTGCTGCGCGAAGAACTCGGCCGTGACGCGGCGCGCCGTGGCTTCGGCGGCGACGGCCTTGGCGCCGTTCTCGCAGAACTCGAAGGTGGACGCGTGGTTGCGGTCCGGCCAGGCGCAGCCGGGGCAGTCGAAGCCGTCGGGCTGGTTGGCCGACAACAGGGTCTTGGCGCCCTTGACCGGGATGTCCTGCGCCAGCAGGGCCTTGCTCACGCTCTTCAGGGCACCCCAGCCGCCGGCCGGGCCCTTGTAGAACTCGATCTTCTTTTCGCTCACCGTCGGGGCGCCTTCCTGAGAGGTCGGAGGGCGGGAAAACCCTCGAGATGTTCGAGTTTGCCCGAGTCCGGAATACCTGGAAATATGTGATGCACCGCAACATCTCCCCTATTGAAGCGATTGCTTCGGGCCGGGGGCGGCGTGCTCGACGGGTGGATCAGGCGGACGATCGTCCCTATCCGGGCAGGGAGGGTCGCTTGACCCGCGCTTGGGTGTGCCGGTCGATCGCCCGGGACGCCGGCACGCGGGTCCAGCCCGCCCTACCGAATGCGCATCGATCGCCGAGGTGGCGAGGTCGGGCGCGGCTCAGATGAGCTTGGCGTCGATCAGCTCGCTCTTCAGGTACGCGAAATAGATCGGCGCGGCGACCAGGCCGGGCACGCCGAACATCGCCTCCATCGCCATCATCGCGATCAGCAGTTCCCAGATCTGCGACTTGATGCGCGTGCCGACGATGCGCGCGCCCAGGAAGTACTCCAGCTTGTGGATCACGATCAGGAACACCAGCGATGCGACCGCCACCGCCGGCGAGTGCGCCAGGCTGACGACGACGACGATGGTGTTGGACGTGAGGTTGCCGACGATGGGCAGCAGGCCGACGATGAAGGTGATCGCGATCATCGTCTTGGTCAGCGGCAGGTGCACGCCGAACAGGTGCAGGCCGACGATCAGGTACAGGCCGGTGAAGGTGGTGTTGAGCAGCGAGATCGACAACTGCGACAGCGCGACGTTGCGGAACGCGTCGGCGAAGCGCTCGGCGCGCAGCGTCAGCGCGGCGGCCAGCGGGCCGGGCGTGTTGTGCGGGTCGACCTCGCGCAGCGACAGCACTACCCCGATCACCATCGCGATGATGGTCTCGGCGAAGGTCACCAGCGTGTGCGCGCCCATCATCTGCAGCTCGGCGACGTGGCTGCGCAGCCATTCGAGCGCCTTCTGCTGCAGGTCGGCGATGTCGTCGGGCAGGTAGCCGCCCAGCAGCGGCGGGATGCCGGCGCGCACCTTGTCGAGGATGTCGGACACCTTGGCCAGCAGGCGCGGCAGGTTCTCGACGTCGCTGCGGAAAAACGCGATCAGGCCGAACACGGCGCCCGCGATCACCGCGATGATGGCCGTGGCGAACAGCAGCACCGTCAGCATCTTGGCGAGCCGCGTGTTGAACCAGCGCTGCGCGAACGGCGTGACGGAGACGACCAGCTGATAGACCAGCAGGCCCACCAGCAGCGGCACCAGCAGGTGCAGCTGCAGCACCCCGGCCAGCGCGAGGGCCGCCAGGATGTAGGAGGAGATTCGGACGGCCTGGTCGCGCTGGAGGGCGTTCATCGTGTCGTGCAGGTGGGGGCGGCGTGCCGGCGGATCAAGCCTTGGCCTTGCCGAGGTAGGTTTCGATGACGCGCGGGTCGGCGGCGAGTTGCGCGGCGGGGCCCGACAGCGCGATGGCGCCGGTCTCGAGCACGTAGGCGCGGTCGGCCACCGTCATCGCGGCGCGGGCGTTCTGCTCGATCAGCAGGATGGTGGCGCCGGTCTCGCGCAGGCGCTCGATGATGCGGAAGATCTCCTTGACCACCAGCGGCGCCAGGCCCAGGCTGGGCTCGTCGAGCATCAGCAGGCGCGGCCGGCCCATCAGCGCGCGGCCGATCGCCAGCATCTGGCGCTCGCCGCCCGACAGCGTGCCCGCCGCCTGCGCCTGGCGTTCGTGCAGGCGCGGGAACAGCGCGTAGATCTCGTCCAGCCGCGCGGCCTGCTCGGCGCGCGGCGCCCGGCGCTGGCGATAGCCGCCCAGCAGCAGGTTGTCGGCCACGGGCATCGTGGCGAACAGGGCGCGCGTCTCGGGCACCAGCGCGATGCCGCGTGCCACGCGGTCCTCCAGCGACAGGCGCTGCACGGGCTCGCCGTCGAAGCGCACGTCGCCACGCGACGGCAGCACTCCCATCAGCGCGTTCAGCAGCGTGCTCTTGCCGGCGCCGTTGGGCCCGACGACCGCCACGACGCTGCCCGCCGGCGCCTCGATGGCGATGCCCGACAGCACCTCCGCGCGGCCGTAGCCGGCGTGCAGGCCCTCGACCTGCAGGAGCGGCGCGGCCATCAGTGCTCCACCCCGAGATAGGCAGCGCGCACGGCCGGATCCTCGCGCACCTGCGCGGGCGTGCCCTCCGTCAGCTTGGTGCCGAACTCGACCACCACGATGCGGTCGGTCAGCGTCATCACGAAGTCCATGTCGTGCTCCACCAGCAGCAGGCTCATGCCCTCGGCGCGCAGCTGCGACAGCACCTCGCCGAGCGCCTGCTTCTCCTTGAGCCGCAATCCGGCGGCCGGTTCGTCCAGCAGCAGCAGCGACGGGTCGGTGCACAGCGCGCGGGCGATCTCCATCAGGCGCTGCTGCCCGAGCGCCAGGTTGCCCGCGGGCTCGCTCGCGAGCGACGCCATGCCGATCCGATCGAGCTGCTTCCAGGCCTCGGCCAGCAGGCGGTGTTCCTCGCGGCGGTCCAGCCGCAGCATCGCGCGCAGCACGCCGGCGCCCGCGCGCTTGTGCGCGCCGAGGGCGACGTTCTCCAGCACGCTCATGTCGGGGATCATGCGCACGTGCTGGAAGGTGCGCGACATGCCCTTGCGCGCGATCGCGCGTGACGCGAGCCCGCTCACGCGCGCGCCGCGGAAATCGACCTGCCCGCCGGTCAGCGGCAGCACGCCCGTGATCAGGTTGAACAGCGTGGACTTGCCCGCGCCGTTCGGGCCGATCAGGCCGACGATCTCGCCGGCGCGAACGTCGAAGCTGACGTCGTTGACGGCCACCAGGCCGCCGAACTGCTTGCGCGCCTTGCTCACCGTGAGCACCGTCTCGCCGCGCGAAGGCGGCGTCGCGCGGGGCAGCGGCGCGGCGCCGGACCAGGACGACGGGTCGAGCCGGCGCACCGGCAGGCGGCGCGTGGCCAGCGACCACAGCCCCTGCGGCGTGACCTGCAGCACCAGGATCAGCACCATGCCGAACACGACGAGCTCCACCGGCCCGCTGGTGCCCAGCAGCGCCGGCAGCCAGTTCTGCAGCTGGTCCTCGGCGACCTTGACCGCCGCCGCGCCGACGAACGCGCCGCCGACGAGGCCGACGCCGCCCAGCACGGCCATGAACAGGTACTCGATGCCCATCTGCAGCCCGAACGGCGACGGGTTGACCGAGCGCTGGTAATGCGCGAACAGCCAGCCCGACAGCGACGCGTAGATCGCGGCGATCACGAAGGCCGTCATCTTGTAGCGCAGCGTGCCCACGCCCATCGCCTCGGCCATCAGCGTGCCGCCCTTGAGCGCACGGATGGCGCGGCCGGGGCGCGAGTCGAGCAGGTGGCGCAGCGCCAGCGCGCCCAGCAGCGCGACGATCCAGATCAGCCAGTACGACGCCCGACCGGTGCGCAGCTCGATCGAACCCACGGCCACCGGCGGGATGCCTTGAATGCCGTCGAACTTGCCGAGGAAATCGAGGTTGCCGACCAGGAAGAACAGCGCGAGCCCCCACGCGATGGTGGCCAGCGGCAGGTAGTGGCCGGACATGCGCAGCGTCACGCCCGCCACCACCAGCGCGACGACCAGCGTCAGCGCGAGGCCGCACACGAGGCCCAGCCAGGGCGAGACGCCGTGCGCGGTGGTGACGTACGCCGAGGCATACGCACCCAGGCCGACGAACGCGGCCTGGCCGAAGGACGTGAGGCCGGCCACGCCGGTCAGCAGCACCAGCCCCAGCACGACGACTGCGTACAGGCCGATGTAGTCCAGCTGCGTGATCCAGAACTCGGGCACCGGCAGCAGCGGCAGCGCGAACAGGGCGACGAGGCCGGCCGCGGCGGCGATCTTCAGGGGGGTGGGCTTGGTCACGGCCGGCTCACTCGTCGTCGTCATGGTGGCGGTCCGTGAGCGAGCGCAGCAGCAGGATCGGGATGATCGCGGTGAACACGATCACGTCCTTGTAGGCGCTCGCCCAGAACGAGCTGAACGAGTCCAGCAGGCCCACCAGCAGCGCGCCGGCCACGGCCAGCGGGTAGCTCGCGAGGCCGCCGAAGATCGCGGCGACGAAGCCTTTCAGGCCGATCAGGAAGCCGCCGTCGTAGATCATGGTGGTGGTCGGGCCGATCAGCAGCCCCGACAGCGCGCCGATGAAGGCGGCCATCGAGAACGCGCTGCGGCCGGCGTGCTCGGTGGACACGCCCATCAGTCGTGCGCCGAGCCGGTTGATGGCCGTGGCGCGCAGCGCCTTGCCGGCCAGCGTGCGCGCGAAGAACAGGTACAGCGCGCCCATCAGCAGGGCCGACGCCAGCACGGTCACGATGGTCTGGCCCGAGATCGTGACCGGCCCGACGGCGAAGTGCGCGTCCCAGAACGGCGGCGTGCGGTAGCCCTCGGCGCCGAAGAAGACCAGGCCGAGACCGACGAGCGTGAAATGCACGCCCACCGACACGATCAGCAGCAGCAGCACCGACGCGTCGGCCAGCGGCTGGTAGGCCAGGCGATAGACGAGCGGGCCGAGCGAGGTCACGAGCACCAGCGTCAGCACGCCCTGGGCCAGCAGCGGCCACGGATGCCCGCTAGCCAGCCACGTGACGCCCGCGGCGGCGACGGGCAGGGCGCACAGGCGTCCGATCTCCAGGCCGGTGGCCGACCAGGCGCGCTGCGAGCGAATGCCGTCCCACAGTTCGCGCAGCACCGTCAGCGCCGCCAGCAGCAGCGCCAGCCACACGGTGCCCGGCACGCGACCGAGCTGCAGCATCGCCAGCGTCAGCGCGCTGTAGGCGACGAACTCGCCCTGCGGGATCAGGATGACGCGCGTGACCGCGAACACCAGCACGATGGCCATGCCCAGCAAGGCGTACACGGCGCCGTTGCCGATGCCGTCCAGCAGCAGCACGGCGGCGATCGTCGAATCCATCCCGTCCTTTCGTTGTCGTTGCGCCCTGGCGGGCGTCCCGTCCCCGAATTTACCTTGCCCGACCGTGGCTGCGACGGGCGGGCCCGGGCCTTGCCAGAAACGGGGCATCGCGCGGCCTGCCGCCGCGCCCCGGAGAAGCGACATCATGGACACGAACCAAGGGACCGTCACCGTCTGGCAATCCGGCCGGCTCGCGCCGCACGCCATCGCGCCGCGCCTCGATTTGTCGAAGGTCACGCGCGAGCAGTGGCTGGGCGCAGGGCTGCTGGTGCTGTCGGCGATCGTGATGGCCGCGTACGTCGCGGTGCTGCAGCGCGACGTCAACGCCAGCGAGATGGAGCACATGGCGCAGCGCTCGCGCGCGATCGCCGAGGCGCAGTGCGAGGCCGACCAGCCTGCCGAACTGCGCGGCCGCTGCATCGCGCTGTTCAATGGCGACGTCACGTCCGCCGAGGCCGCGCCGCCGGCCGCGCCGGCCGCCCCCGCCGAGGTTGGCTACGAGCAGGACAACGCGGCGCGCGCGATGACGGTGTCGCTGATCGGCCAGGCACGCTGAGGGGCGGCATGGAGGCGGTCGACTACCTCACGTGGCAGCACCGCGAGATCGAGCAGGCGCTGCGCGACGCGCTCGCGCCGGCGGAGCATCACCACCGCGACGAGGAGAACAAGCTGTTTCCCGCCGTGCGCGAGAAATTCGACGACGCGCGGCGCGAGGCGCTGGGCCGCGAGATGCAGGCCTTGCAGCTGCGGCTGCAGGCGGGCGGCAAGCCGCGGCGCGCGGTGCGCCAGCAGACGGCGGCGGCGCAGCCGCTGCGCTGACGGCCCTCAGTCGTCGAGCAGGCCGCGTTCCCAGAGCGCGGCCGCCTGGTCGATCGGGCCGGCCGTGCCGGCGAAGGCGTCGGGGCCGTGCGCGAGCGCCAGCCAGTGGCGCGTGTCGTGGAAGCCGCGCGGCGTCTCGTCGGAGCGCGCGGCGTCGAACCAGGCCAGCACCTGCGCGAACTGGTCGGCGTGGTGGGCGTGCGTCCAGGCCAGGCCGACGAGATCGGCAAAGGCCTCCTCGCGGCGCGTGATGCGCATCTCGCGCGCCATCGCCTGAAGTTCGGCGGTGGGCTGGCGCGCCTCGATGGCGTCGGGGGTGTCGGCCAGGCCGGCGGGCAGGCTGTCGAAGGCGCCGCTGCGGTGGCGCTGGCAGTGGCCGATCTCATGTGCGGCCATCGCCTCGAGCGTGGCCTGCAGCAGTGGGGCGGGGATGGCCTTCAGCGTGGATTCGGCGGCCGGATTGCCGCGCATCGCGAAGACGAGCTTGCAGCGGCCGTCCTGCCAGCCCATGGCGATGGGCGCGGCGCCGGGCTCGGCTTGCGGCAGCACGACGACGTCGATCGGCATGCCTTGCTTGAGCGCCCAGGCCAGCGGCGGCGTGGCACCGTCGAGCCAGGTGGTCTCGGTGGGGGTCAGGTCGGCCGCGGCGGGGACGGCGTGCGGGCAGGCGAGGAGGGCGGCGATCGCGAGGATCGCGGGGATGCGGGCGGCCACGGCGGCTCCTCGGCGGGGGCGGCGGGCGTTACTTCTGGCGGGCCTGGCGGCACGACGCCATCGTGCGCTCCAGCACCGAACGCGCCTTGTGGGCGGTGGCGTTGGGCTGCAGCAGGTGGCCGGTTTCCTCAAAGAAGCGGTTGGACAGCGCATGCACGACCTGCGGATGGGCGCCGCCCTGGCGTTCCAGCAGCGCCGGGGTCGTGGCTTCGTCCAGCGCCTTGCGCAGCATCTTGGCGTGCACGCGGTAGCGCAGCGCATTCATGGGCACCCGACCCACCTCCATGGCTTGCAGTTCGCCGGCGAGGTGTTCGATGAAGAGCTGTTTCGAGTCCATGCCGGAAGCATGACACCCGGGGCGCCGGCCAGTCGCGGGAACACCGGGCCCAATCGTGCGTTTTTCCCGGTCGGGAAGGGAAATCTGGGCGCCAAGGTCGCGTTGGAGGTCTGTCTGCGAGACAGCCGGTTACACGGCTTGCGGACGGAGAAACCTGCGGGCGCGATCAGTGCGGCGCCGGCGATGGAACCGGTACCGCCGGCGGCCGGACCTGCGCCCGGTCGCGCAGCGAGCCGCAGCGCCGTGCGTACACCCACGTGAACTCGGCCCCGAGCAGGAAGATCTGCGCCGACCAGTACACCCACACGACCATCGCCACCAGCGACGCCGCCGCGCCGAACGCGGACGCCACCGCGCTGCGGCCGATGTAGACGCCGATCGCCATCTTGCCCACCGTGAACAGCAGCGAGGTCACCACCGCGCCGATCCACACGTCGCGCCATTCGACGCGCACCCGCGGCATCAGCTTGTAGATCATCGCGAAGGCCACGGTGATGAAGCCGAAGCTCAGCACGAAGTCGACCACCGACGCGGCGGCGCCCAGGTCCAACCAGCGGCCGAACCAGCGCTGCACGGTGGCGAGCGCGGCGCTGGCCAGCAGCGAGACCATCAGCAGGAAGCCGATGCCCATGATCATGCCCAGCGACGTCAGCCGCGAGTGGATCCACTTGGCGATGCCGCCCTCGTTGCCGCGGCGCGGCGCGCGCCAGATGCGGTCGAGCGCGTTCTGCAGCTCGCCGATGACGGTGGTGGCACCGAGCACCAAAGCGCCGACGCCCAGCAGCGTGGCGAGGATGCCGGCCCTGGGCTGGTTGACGCTGGCCAGCAGCGCCTGCACCGCGTGCGCGCCCTCGGTACCCATCAGGCCTTCGAGCTGGTCGAGGATCTCGCCGCGCGCGGCCTGCTCGCCGAAGAACAGGCCGGCCAGCGAGATCACGATCAGCAGCAGCGGCGCGATCGAGAACATCGTGTAGTACGCGAGCGCCGCGCCCATGCTGGCGGCGTAGTCGTCGCTCCACGAGGCCATCGTCTCGCGCGCGAGCGACCATGCGGTGGATGGCTTGATCACGCTGCGTGTTCTCCGATGAGTAAACGAGAGCGCCCGCACGAGGCGGGCGCGGGCATGCGGCGGGGGAAACCCGTCGGCTGGTCGATCAGGACGCCGCGGCGCGCGCCTGGTCGCGCAGGCTGCGCACCTGCGCGTGGTTGCGCTTGACGCCTTCGTACTGGCGCTCGATCAGCGTGCGGATGTTGTCCGGCAGCGCCTGGTCGAGGGCATCGCGATAGCGTTCGAGCGCCGAGTCCTCGCCGCGTTCGCAGGCCTCCAGCAGCGACTTGTCGCTGTGGCCCGAGAGCGTGCCCAGGAGCGCGACCCAGCCGCGATGCAGCGCGCCGCTGGCGCTGCCGCCGGTCTCGGGGTCGCCCCCGAGCTGCAGCACCTGCGCGCGCAGGTCGGCGCAGGCCTGGCGGCACTCGTTGGCGCGCGTGGCGAACAGGGTCTTCAGGTCGGCCGAGTGCACGTGTTCGGCGACGTTGCGGAAGCCGCGCTCGCCGTCGTTGCAGGTCTCGATGAGGGTGTTGAGGACATCGATGGTGTCTTGGTTGTCCATGGTCAAGGCCTTTCAGGTTGCCGGGAAGTAGCCCTCCGACGGCAGATCGTGTGCCCATCGCGTGTGGCGCGCTCGATCGGCAAAGCCTGCTGGTCCGTGCGGCGCGGAGCGCGGATCAGAGAAAGAACTCGAAGCGGCGCGCCACCGTTTCGGCGAGGCGCTGGCGCCAGCCGCGATGCGACCACTCCGCGCGCACGATCTCTTTCGAGCGAGCGAGGTCGTCCAGATAGACGCGCTCCATCTCCTGCCCGAGCGCGGCGTCCAGCACGACGAGGTTGGCCTCGGCGTTGTGCAGGAAGCTGCGCCAGTCCAGGTTGCTGGAGCCCACCGTCGTCCACAGGCCGTCGATCACGCAGGTCTTGGCATGCAGCAAGGCGTCCTGCAGTTCGTGGATGCGCACGCCGCCGCGCAGCAGCCGGCCGTAGTGCGAGCGGCCGGCCTGCAGCGGCAGCCAGAAGTCGCTGGCGCCGGGCAGCAGCAGGTGCACCTCGACGCCGCGCTGCACCGCGCGCAGCAGCGTGCGCATGAAGCGGCGCGTCGGCACGAGGTAGGCCGTCGTCAGGTAGATGCGGTGCTGCGCGGACTCCAGCGCCGACAGCAGCGCGCGGTAGAACGGATTGCGCCGCCGCCCCGCGTCGCAGGCCGCGAGCGCCACGCGCTGCTGGCCCACCGGCGCGAGCGGCGGGAAGTAGTTGGTGCCGCGCAGCGCGATCGACGAGTGCCGCCCCCAGTGGTGCATGAACAGGCGCTGCAGCTGCGCGACGATCGGGCCCTCGACGCGCACGTGGGTGTCGCGCCAGCCCGGCTGCGGCGCGCCGCCGTCGGCGCGGCCCGCGGCGGCCGCCGAGCCGCCCAGCGAGGCCAGTGGCGCCGAGCCCGCCGAATATACGGCACTGATGTTCACCCCGCCGATGAAGCCGATGCGGCCGTCCACGACCATCAGCTTGCGGTGGTCGCGCAGGTGCAGCGCGCGGCTGAGCAGGTTGCCGAGCCGGCGCAGCGGGTTGTACTCGCAGACGTTGACGCCGTTGGCGCGCAGGTGGTCGAAGTAGCTTTCGGGCGTGCCCAGCGAGCCGAAGCTGTCGTACAGCACGTTGACGCGCACGCCGGCCTTGGCGCGGGCGATCAGGCGCCGCGCGAACTCCTCGCCAGGGCCCTCGGCCTCCAGGATGTAGCTCTCGAGGTTGACGTGATCGCGTGCCTGCTCGATGGCCTCGAACATCGCGGCGTAGGTGCCGGGCCCGTCCTGCAGCAGGTCGACCCGGTTGCCGGTGACCAGCGGTTCGCTCAGCCCGGCGACGAGCGCATGCGCGTGGCTGTGCAGGGCCATGAGCTGCGACTGCGGCGCGGGGCCGGACACGAGCTTCGGCGGCGTGGACAACCGGAGCGAGACGGGCGCGGACATGTGCGGATTCCTTCCCGGGTTCGGCTGCGCGAGGCCGCGCATCGCCGGAGGCGGGGACGGTCCCCTGGCAACCGCCATGCCCGCGCGGCGCGGCTGTAGGACGAGGGCGCGACATCGCGTGCAGCCGGGGGGCAACGCTCGGTGCGCGGCACGGCGGTTGCCAGATTCAGGGCGTCCCGGCATCAACGAGATCACCTCCGCAGGAAGCTGAAAATGTCCTCCCCACTTCGTGCACTCACCCACGGCGCCGTCGCCGCGGCGGCGCTCGGAATCGCCGCCGGCGCCTGCGCGCAAGACTCGCAGACCAGCCTGGCGCGGGAGATCGGCGGCGCGAGGCAGCAGGCCGGCAAGAGTTTCGTCGACCTGTCTGTCGGCAAGGCGACGTACAACACCTCGTGCGGCAACGTGGCCGGCCTGACCTGCTCGCGCGGCACGACGTCGTACAGCCTGACGGCGGGCAACATGGTCACCGACAACGTGGGCGTCGAGCTGTCCGCGATGAACCTGGGCAAGGCCGACCGCGCCGGCGGCAGCGTGATCGCCCGAGGCGTCAACCTGAGTGCCGTCGGCCGGCTGCCGCTGGGCGACCACTTCGCGCTCGAGGGCAAGGTCGGCCCGACCTACGGCATGACCAAGGTCAGCGCGCCCGAGGGCTCCGGCGTCGCCAGCGGTCGCGCGCGCGGCGTCGGCCTGGGCTACGGCGTCGCGCTCGACGTGAACTTCGCGCGCGGCCTGCACGGGTCCGTCGGTTGGGAACAGCACGACTTCAAGTTCGCGGGACAAGGCCGCTCCAACGTCCACAATGTGACGCTGTCGCTCGGCTACATGTTCTGAGCGCACGACGTCCGAGGAGGCCTCCCGATGAAGCACGTCTACCCGCCCCGGCATCCCGCGTGGCTCGACGATCCGGCCAACCCGAACGCAACCAGCCCGCCGCCCGAGCCCGCGCAACCGCCAGGCGGCAAGGCGCCCGCGGCGCCGCAGCAACGCGAGATCGGGCGCAAGGCCTATGGCGATGTCGTCGACGGCAGCGCCGACACCGATCGTGGACCGGTGATGGACGAGGTCTACAACGACAAGGTGGCCCCGGATCGCGGCCCTCTCGAGCCGCGGCAGTGAGGCGCGGCCGCGCGCAGTCCGGGCTTGCGGCAAATTTGGGGCCTGACGCCCGTTCAGTCCGCTTGAATGGGATCGAACGTTGCGGATCGCGGAGCAATGCCCGAGCGGTTCGCGCAAGAACATCCAAGAAGCATGGCAATCGGGCCCATTCGGTGCCCTGATCGCGCCATGAATGCGGGTTTACGCGAGCCGGTCGTTTCTGGCACGGCCGTTGCATTCCATCGGGCATGAACGCGAATCCTGCAAGTATTGCCGGAGTCGCGGGCCTTACGCTCAGGAGGAACCAATGGGTTCGATGGACTTCCGTACGGAACAGCGGCAGACGCAGACGCTGTCCCCCCGCCTGCAGCACGCCGTCCGGCTGCTGCAGCTTTCCTCGCTCGAATTCGCGCAGCAGGTTCACGACGCCCTCGGCAAGAACCCGTTCCTGGAAGAAGACGCCCCCGACGAGGCGAGCGACGACGCCGTCTCTCCGGAACAGGCCGCCGAGGCACAGGAAGCGCGCGAGGCGCAGGAGGCCGCTGCCGAGACCATGGCCGCGCCCGAGGGCGAAGGCCCGGGCGAAGGCGATCGCGACATGTGGCAGGCCGACGGCCTCGGCTCGGGCAAGCGCGCCGACGACGACGAAACCAGCGCGCTCGACATGATGGCCGTGCCGACCTCGCTCGCCACGCACCTGCACGGCCAGCTCGCCGTGCTGCCGCTGACGCTGCGCGACCTCGTGCTGGCCAAGGTGATCGTCGAGTCGCTGGACGACGACGGCTACCTGCGCACCGACCTGCAGGAGATGATCGCCGTGGCCGACCTCGACCCGCCGGCCACGCTGGAGGAGATGCAGATCGCGCTGCGCCGCGTGCAGGCGCTGGAGCCGGCCGGCGTGGCCGCGCGCAGTGTCTCCGAATGCCTGCTGGCGCAGCTGTCGACGATCGAGGACGAGGACGCCCGCGAGCTCGCCGGCCACATCATCGGCGAGCACCTGAACTGCCTGGCGGCCAAGGACGTCAGCACCATGGCGCGCGCACTGGGCCGCACGCCGGCGGAGATCGAGTCCGTGTGCGACCGCATCCGCCGCCTCGACCCGCGCCCGGGCTGGCGCTTCGGCTCCACGCAGCTGCAGTACGTGATCCCCGACGTCATCGTGCGCAAGATCCGCGGCCAGTGGAACGTGCAGCTGAACCCCGCCATCATCCCCAAGGTGCGCCTGAACCAGGTCTACGCCGAGCTGTTCCAGCGCCATCGCCGCTCGCAGAACGCCGAGATGGCCACGCACCTGCAGGAGGCCAAGTGGACGATGCGCAACGTCGAACAGCGCTTCTCCACGATCCTCAGCGTGGCCGAGGCGATCGTCTCGCGCCAGAAGCACTTCCTGGAATTCGGCGCGATGGCGATGAAGCCGCTGGGCCTGCGCGAGATCGCCGACGAGCTCGGGCTGCACGAATCGACCGTGTCGCGCGTGACGAACAACAAGTACATGGCCACGCCGATCGGCGTGTTCGAGCTGAAGTACTTCTTCTCGCGCGCCATGACCACGGCCAGCGGCGGCGCGTGCTCCGGCACGGCCATCCGCGGCCTGATCAAGGACATCATCGAGGCCGAGGCGCCCACGGCGCCGCTGTCCGATGCCGAGATCGCGCGCCAGCTGGCCACGCAGGGCCTGCAGGTGGCGCGCCGCACGGTCACCAAGTATCGCCAGTTGCTCAAGATCGAGGCCGTCGAGCGCCGCCGGCGCCACGCGCCGTCCTGATCGCCGACCCCGATCCCCGGGCCCCGCGCCGTACAGTCGGGGCTTCGCGCTTCGCGCGCGCACGCCGGCGTGCGTCGCGTGCGGGGCGTTTCGAACAACGAGTCCAGCCATCGCGTTCCTCGTCCTGATCTGCACGGCCCTCGTGGGCTTGGTCGTCGTGTTCTCGGCGCGCCTGCGCATGGCCTCGGCGTTGATCGCGGAGCTACGACAACAGCGAGAACGCGACGTGCAGACGATCGCCAAGGCCCGTGAGGAGGCGTTACGGATGTCTTCGATAGCCGATGAACTGCAGCGCGCGCAGACCGCGCTGGCCGACGCGCAGGCGGCGCTGGTCTCGGTGCGCGCGGAACGCGATGCCGCGCTCAGCGACGCGCAGGACGCGCACCGCCAGCGCCACGCCTTCCTGGCCGGCCTCGCGCACGACCTGCGCAATCCGCTGGCGCCGCTGTCCAACGGCATCGAGCTGCTGCGCCTGACCGACAACGACCCCGCCGGCCGGCTGCGCACGCGCGGCATCATGGAGCGCCAGGTGGGCCACCTGATGCGCATCGCCGACGAGCTGTCGGACCTGGCGCGGCTGTCCGGCGCGCAGGCCACGCTGCAGCGCGCGTCGTTCGACCTCGGCCCCGTGCTGGCCGGCCTGCGCGACACGCTCGCCCCCTTGCTGCAGCGCCACGACATGACGCTCGCGGCGGACGCCGGCGCCGCGCCGCTGCCGGCGCTGCGCGGCGACGCCCAGCGCGTTGCCCAGGCGCTCGGCTACCTCGTCGACGACATCGCCCGCCACGCCGAGCGCGGCAGCGCCATCGGCGTCGCGGCGCGGGCGCAGGGCGGGGCGGTCGCGTTGTCGGTGGCGGCCGTCGCCGACGTTGCCGATGCCGTGGACGAGGCGGCGCTGGAGGACGTCGATGTCGCGACGCTGGGCCTGGGCGTCGCGCTCGCCTCGCAGCTCGCGCGGATGCACGGCGGCCGCCTGCAGGGCTCGCGGCCGCGCGGCACGCGGCGCGTGCGCTTCGTGATGACGCTGCCCGCCGATACGGCCGCCGCGGCCGAAGTGTCCGCCGACGCGGCGCCCGGCCTGCCGGTCAAGGGCGAGCCCGCGCTGGGCGTGCTGCTGGCCGACGACAACGTCGATTTCTCGCACAGCTTCGCCACGATGCTGGAGCTGCTGGGCCATCGCGTGGAGATCGTGCACGACGGGCTGGCGGCCGTGTCGCGCATCGTCGGCTCGCCGCCCGACATCGCCTTCGTCGACCTGGGCATGCCGTCGCTGGATGGCGTCGAGGCCGTGCGGCGCGTGCGTGGGCAGGGCAACACGCAGCAGGTGCTGCTGGTGGCCGTGACGGGCCGCGGCGGGGCCGAGGATCGCGCCCGCGCCGCCGAGGCCGGCTTCGACCGCTACCTGGTCAAGCCGTTCGCGATGCAGGACGTGCGCGACGCGCTCGACGCCGCGCAGGCGCTGCGTGGCGGGCGCACGGCCAGCGTGCCGGGCGGTTTCGCCTCGACGCATTCGGCCTGATCGCGCGGCCTGGGCATGGGTGTTGCCGCCTGACGGGCCAGGGCGCCTGTGTCGCGGCGCCGACCCGACAGGAGAATCGCCATGCCCCAAGGCCAATGGAGCCCCCAGCGCGAACGCCAGTACACGGACATCAAGCAGAGCCTGCAGTCCCGTGGCCGCTCGGAGAAGGTCGCCGAGCAGATCGCCGCGCGCACCGTCAACAAGACGCGCGCGCAGCACGGCGAATCGCGCGAGGCCGGCCCGCAGTCGCTGAACGACAGGTCGCCGGCCAGGCGCGGCGGCGAACGTTCGCACGTCGGCGCGCGGGGCCGCACCTACGCGCAGCTCTACGAGGACGCCAGGCGCGCCAACCTGCGCGGCCGCTCCGCCATGACCAAGGTGCAGCTCGAACGGGCGCTCAAGCGATGACCCGCGCGCCGACCGCATCCGCCGGCGGGGGCACCGTGCCCGTGCCGCCCGACACCGGGCTGCCGCCCGTCGCTCCGCCCACGCCGCCCGAGGCGCCCCCGTTGGCCCCGCCGCCGGCGCCGGTGGACGACCCGTCGCCGTCGGCCACGCCGCCGGCGCCCGTCGGCGAGCCGCCGCGCTCGCGTCCGCCGGCCTCGCTCTTGACGAGCATGTGAACGAAGTGCAGCTTGCGCACCGCGGGTCTGGACAGCACAAACGGGTAGAAGTCGGGCTCGCCCATGCTGCGCGTCACCTCGTTGAGCGCGCCGGTGAGCTCGATCCAGCCGTTGACGATCGCCAGGAAGCCGAGGTCGTCGGCCGACGGTGACGAGGCGCCATCGTCGGGATGCAGCACCTGCGCCGTGAACGGTTCGTACTGGATCTCGTCGTGGTGCGCCACCAGCCCGAAGCTGCGCGCGGTGTCCAGCGAGTCGACCATGTGCAGGTAGTGCGCCCAGGTCTCGGCCCAGTCCTCCCAGGGATGCGCCGTGGCGTACGCGCTGACGAAGGTGTTCTTCCAGTCCGGCGGGGCGCCGTTCGCGTAGTAGGCCTGCAGCGCCTGCGCGTAGTCGGCGCGGTCGTCGCCGAAGACCGCGCGGCAGCGCTCCTCCCACGGCGTGCCGCGCACGAGGCGCTGCCAGTAGTAGTGGCCGATCTCGTGGCGCAGGTGGCCGATCAGCGTGCGATAGGGTTCCTGCATGCGCGAGCGCTGCGTCTCGCGGTGCACGTCGTCGGCTTCCTCGATGTCCAGCGTGACCAGGCCGTCGGCGTGGCCGGTCAACACCTGCGGGCCGTCCGGCGGCGAGCGCAGCAGGTCGAACATCACGCCGCGTTCCTTGTCCTCGCTCACCTTCGAGGCCACCGGCAGCTTCAACGCGATCAGCTGCGACACCAGCGCGCGCTTGGCCTGCTCGACCTTGAGCCACAGGTCCGCGTTGTTGCGGTCGGTCGGGTCGGGTACGGTTCGATCCAGGCGGCAGGAGCGGCAGAAGGGCTGCAGCTGGGCGGCCTCGTCGGCGGGCAGCAGCCAGTTGCAGGGCGCGGCCGACGTCCAGTTGGCGCAGCGGCGGTAGGTGTTCAGCGGCAGCGTCGCGCCCGCGCCGCGCGTGCGCATCGCGCGCAGCACCTGCGGGTCGCGCGTGGGCGCGAGCGGGCGCAGGAGCACCAGCTCGGGGTCGTAGCCCAGCGGCGTGCCGCAGGCCAGGCACACGTCGTTGCGGAAGAACACCGGACGCCCGCAGCGGCAGCGGAACGCGCGCCGCGCCGTGGGCGTGGCGGTGAGCAGCGTGGGCACCAGGCGGCGCGTGTAGGCGGGAGGCAGGGCGGTCATTGCCGGGGCCAGGCAAGCGCGGGGCCCGTCGCGCGGGGCGATCTGTGCGGCGATCGGCCGGTTCATCGGGCGATCGTGCGCGGGCCGGGCAGGCGAGACTGCCATCCTCGCCTGAAGAAGAACGATCGCCATGAACGAGTCTCCCTCCCGCCTCGGCCCGCTGGGCCTGTGGCTCGCCGGCCAGGCCACGATCCTCGTCGGCGCCGCCGCCATGGCGTGGACGCATTCGTTCGTGCCGATGGCGCTCGCCGGCTCGGCGGCGCTCATGATGACCGTGCCGCTGGTCAAGGCGATCGCCACGGGGCGCCGCATCCGCCGCTGAACGCGCGGCGCTTTCCCGCGCGGCGGGCCCCTCGCTTGCTGAAGTGGATCCAAGGCGGCCGGCCGATCGAGCGCGTCAATGGGCGTCCCGAGCCGCATCCACTTCGCAGGAGAAACGACATGGCAGCTTCCCGACTCGTCACCGGCCTGTTCCCCGACCGGGACAGCGCCGAGCGCGCCTACTCGTCCGTGGCCGCGCGCGGCTACGACCGCGACGACGTCAACCTCGTCATGTCCGACGAGACCCGCGCCCGCCACTTCCCGCCCGACGCCGTCGTCGCCACCGAACTCGGCACCAAGGCCGCCGAGGGGGCGGGCATCGGCGGCGCGATCGGCGGCACGGTCGGCGCCATCACGGCGGCCGTCGCGGCCATGGGCACGACGCTCGTCCTGCCGGGCCTGGGCCTGGTGATCGCCGGTCCGATCGCCGCGGCGCTGGCCGGTGCCGGCGCGGGCGGGGCCGCGGGCGGCCTCGTCGGCGCGCTGATCGGCTGGGGCATTCCCGAGGAGCGCATCGCGGAATACGAGTCGGGGATCCGCGAAGGTGCGATCCTCATGGGTGTGCGCCCGCGCAATGCCGACGACGCGCTCGCCTTCGAGCATTCGTGGCGCGACGCCAACGGCCAGCTGATCCGAAGCTGATCGTGGGCCGCTCGCGAACCTTTCCCGGACGACGTCCATCCCGAGGCGCCGCCGCCAACGTCAAGGAGACATCACCATGGGCAAGTATCTCGTCGGTTGGTTGCTGGGCGTGCCGGTCTTCGTGCTGGTGATCCTGTACTTCTTCTTCCACTAGCGCGTCACCGCGCGCGCCCGGCTCCGCCCGGCGCGCGGCAGACGCGGTCGCCGGCGACGTCGTACCTCCGCGGCATGGCGCCGTCGGCGCGTTTGTCCGCGTCGTGGAGGATGCGTGCCCGAGGCGGCGGGACGCCGCTCGCGGGACATCATTTCGCTTCGAGGGATGCGGATCGGTCCGTGCTGGCGAGAGACGCGCGCAGGCGTTAGTCTGCGTGCGACCCGCATCCCGCGGGCTCGTCAACCAACGGGGGAGGATCGATCGTGGCATCCATTGCAGTCTACGGACGCGATTTCGCGCTCCATTCCGACAAGATCCTGGACATGGGGCCGTTCGACCTGCGGTTCCTCGTCGAAGGCGATTCGTGGATGGATCGCAGCTCGATCCCGCAGCTGTCGCTGCCGTACTACCTGGCGATGGAACTGACGGCGCGCGGCCGCTCGGCGCTGATCATCAACGTCGCCAAGTCCGGCGACGAGCTGTCCGACATCACCGACGTGATGCAGGGCGAGCTGATGTACTGGCTGGAGCAGGACACCTACGACGGCATCCTGCTCAGCGCCGGCGGCAACGACTTCATCGACGCGGCGCGCGACCCCGGGCCGGGCCAGGGCTTGCTGCGCAACATGGCCGGCCAGCCCCTGCCGGCGGACGGTTACGACTGCGTCGACCAGGCGGCGCTGAAGACTCTGGTCGAGAACTTCCTCGATCCGAACTTCGACAAGTTGATCGGCGCGATCCGCGCGAACCCGGCGAGTGCGAACACGCCGATCTACCTGAACTGCTACGACACCCCGACCGCCCGCAACGCGCCGGCCGCCCCGGGCATCGGGCCGTGGCTGTACACGGCGTACCGCAAGAACTCGATCGACCCCTCGCTGTGGCCCGCGCTGACGGCGGGCATCTTCGGCGACGTGAAGGACGCGATCACCGGCTGGGCCGCGCCGCACAACGCGGGCGTCGTGACCGTGAAGACCACCGGCACGCTGACGCCGGCCGCCGCGGGCGCGACGGGCAGTAGCGGCGACTGGGCCAACGAGATCCATCCGAACGCCTCGGGCTGGCGCAAGCTGGCCAAGGTCTGGGCGGACGCGCTGCAGCTCTGACGCCGCGGCGTTCGCGGCGCCGCGATCAACCCTGCGGCGCGTTCAGCACGGCCTCGACGTGGTAGCCGTCCGGGTCGATCACGAAGGCCGCGTAGTAGTTCGGGCCGTAGTGCGGGCGCGGGCCCGGGGCGCCGTTGTCGCGGCCGCCGCGGGCCAGCGCCGCCGCGTGGAAACGGTGGATGGCCGCGTGGTCGGGCGCGGCGAACGCGATGTGCAAGCCGGCGGGCGCCACGATGGGCGCGGCGGTGCGCTGCTTGATGGCGAACTTGTCGCCGCCGCCTTCGCGCCCGTAGCCGACGGCCTGGTCGTTGGCGCCGCCCTCGAAGTCGCTCCAGACGCGCACGAAGCCGAGCGCGCCAAGGGCGGCGTCGTAGAAGGCGGCGGAGCGGCGCAGGTCGGCGACGCCGAAGGACAGGTGGTGCAGCATGGCGGCAGGAGATCCGGTGGTGGAAGCCGGATTCTGACGCGTCGCGCAGGCTCGGATCCGCGCGGCCGCCGGCCGACGCGAATCTGCCGGCGCTACAGCAGCAGCTCGCTCGACTCGCCTGCGGGCACCGGCATCATCGACGGCAGCGCCACCTGCACGCTGTGCTGGCGGCCGTCGTCGGCCAGCGGCAGCCGGCTCGAGCCCAGCGGTCGGCCGTCGAGCGTGACCTGCGGCGTCTGCTGGTGGCCGGTGCGGTCGAACTGCAGGCGGAACAGGCTCGTGCGGTAGGTGTAGTCGACCTCGAAGCTGCTCCAGTGCGGCGGGATGCGCGGGTCGACCAGCAGCATGGGCTGGCCGTCGACCATCTCCAGCCGCAGGCCCAGCACGGCCTCCACCAGCAGCCGGTACATCCAGCCCGCGGAGCCCGTGTACCAGCTCCAGCCGCCGCGGCCGGTGTGCGGCGCGACGCTGTAGACGTCGGCCGTCATCACGTAGGGCTCGACCTTGTAGATGGCCACCTCGGCCGGCGTGCGGGCGTGGTTGACGGGGTTGATCATGTCGACCACGTCCCACGAGCGGCGCGCGTCGCCGCTGGCCGCGAACGCCATCGCCGCCCAGATCGCCCCGTGCGTGTACTGGCCGCCGTTCTCGCGCACGCCGGGCACGTACCCGCTGATGTATCCAGGGTTGGGGCCCTTGCCGTTGAACGGCGGGTCGAGCAGCTTGACGATGCGCTGCTGCGGGTCGACCAGCCGCGCGGCCAGCGAATCGAGCGCCTTGCGCGCGCGCTCGCGCGGCGCGATGCCCGAGAGCACCGACCAGCTCTGCGCGATCGAGTCGATCTGGCACTCGACGCCCATGGCGGTGCCCAGCGGCGTGCCGTCGTCGAAATATGCCCGGCGGTACCACTCGCCGTCCCAGGCTTGCGCCTCGACAGCGGCGGCGAGCTTCTCGCGCGACTCGGTGCAGGACTGCGCGAACGCGTCGTCGTTGCGCAGGCGCGCCAGCTTGACGAACTCGCGCAGCACCTCGCACAGGAAGAACGCCATCCAGACGCTCTCGCCCTTGCCGTGCTCGCCGATCAGGTTCATGCCGTCGTTCCAGTCGCCGGCGCCGATCAGCGGCAGGCCGTGCGCGCCGAGCCGCAGGCCATGCTTGACGGCCAGCGCCGCGTGTTCGTACAGCGGCGCGGTGCGGTGCGAGACGTTGGGCAGGTCGAAGTAGGACTCCGCGTCGGGCGGCACGGGCCGGCCCTCGAGGAAGCTGACCGGCACGGACATCACCGCCGTGTCGCCCGTGGCCTCGATGTAGCGGCACAGCGCCAGCGGCAGCCACAGGTAGTCGTCGCTGATGTGCGTCCGCACGCCGCGGCCCTGCGGCGGGTGCCACCAGTGCTGCACGTCGCCTTCCTCGAACTGGCGGCTGGCGGCCAGCAGCAGCTGCGCGCGCAGCAGCTCGGGCCGCGTGTGCACCAGCGCCATCGCGTCCTGCAGCTGGTCGCGGAAGCCGAATGCGCCGCCGGACTGGTAGTAGCCGCTGCGCGCCCACAGCCGGCACGAGATCGTCTGGTAGACGAGCCAGCCGTTGGCCAGCGCGTCGAGCGCCGCGTCGGGCGTGCGCACCTTGACGGCGCCCAGCGTCTTGTTCCAGTGGGCGACGGCGCGTTCGAACTCGGCCTCGGCCACGGCGTCGCCGCGGAACTTCAGCGCGGTACGCTCGGCCTCGCCCGCGTTCTTGCCCATGCCCAGCCGGAAGACGACGGTGCGCGTCTCGCCGTCGGCCAGGTCCAGCGGCACCTGGAACGCGGCGCACGGATCCATCGCCGCGCCGAAGCGCCCCGACAGGCCCGCGCGGCGCAGCGCCATCGGCTCGGCCAGGTGGCCGTTGCGGCCGACGAACTCGGTGCGGTCGCAGGTCATGCTGCCGGCCGCCTGGTGCTCGGCGTCGACGTCGAAGAAGCCCATGTACTCGGCGTGATCGCCGCTGTACGGGTTGCGCGCGGTGGCGGGGCCGTCCTCGGCGTGGTCGGTGACGATGTGCGGCGCCGTCGCCGGCCGCAGCGCGCCCAGCACCCATTCGACGTAGCCGGTGGCGCTGATGCGGCGCGGGCGGCCCGAGTCGTTGCGGATCGTCAGCATCGAGAACTTGATCGGCGCATCGATCGCGCAGAACACCTTCAGCTCGCTGCGGATGCCCTGGGCGTGCTGCTCGAACAGGCTGTAGCCGAAGCCGTGGCGCGCCACGGCCGCGCGGCCCGGCGTGCCGTCGGGGTTCAGCGCGACGCCGTGCGGCATCCAGGCGGTCCCGGTCTCCTCGTCGCGCAGATAGAACGTCTCGCTGCCCGGGTCGGACACCGGGTCGTTGTGCCACGGCGTCAGGCGCCATTCGTGCGCGTTCTCGGCCCAGGTGTAGGCCGCACCGGACTCCGAGATGACGGTGCCGAAGTCCGGGTTGGCGATGACATTGGCCCACGGCGCCGGCGTGCGCACGCCCATGGGGGGCGCGACGACGTACTCGCGGCCTTCCTTGCCGTAGCCGCCGTAGCCGTTGAACAGCGCGAGGTCGCCGGTGGGGATGCGCGGCGACGCGGCCGCGTCGGGGCGCACGTTGCGCGTCGGCACGAAGGGCGCGAGGCGGCGCTCCGGGCCGGCGGAGCGCAACGTGCCTCGCGGCGCGATGCGGCGCTCGGTGCGCAGGCGCCGGTTCAGCTGCTCGGCCAGCGTGCCCTGGCGATCGCTCAGCACGGCGCGCGCCACCGACAGCAGCAGGACGCGATCCTCGTGCGGGATCTGGTCGGCGTGGCGCACGAAGATGCCGCCGGGGCGGTCGACCACGTGGGCTTCGACGCCCGCCGCGATCAGGCCCATGATCTGTTCGTTCAGGCGCTGGCGGTAGATGTCGCGCTCCTCGTTCCAGATCACGAGGTCGACCGCCAGGCCCTTCAGGCGCCACCAGGCGTGCGCCATCACGAGCTGGCGCACGAGCTCCAGGTTGGCGACGTCCGACACCTGCACCAGCACGATCGGCAGGTCGCCCGAGATCGCATAGCCCCACAGGCCCGACTGGCCGCGCCGGTTCTGCCGGATGATCGACGGGTCGGCGCGCAGGCCGCCCTGGCTGAACAGCACGGCGCCGGCCAGGCGCGCGTACATCTGCGCGTCGCCCTCGCTGGCGTTGAGCTGGCGCAGCAGCACCTGCGCGTGGGTCCACGCGAGCTCGAACACGCGCTCGGCCAGGCGCCGGTCGCGGTACTTCTCGATCAGCGCCAGGCAGTCGGCGCGCTGGTCGCCGACGCCGCACACCAGGTCGACGATCACCGTCTGGTCGGGTTGCAGCGTGATCGCGCAGCGGCTGGCGGCCACCGGGTCCAGCACCGAGCCCTGCGAGTTCGACAGCGCGTCGCCGCCGAACATCGCCGCCGGCGCGCGCAGCGTGCCGCCGCGGCCGATGAAGCGGGCGCGGTCGGTCTCGTGCGTGACGGGCGAGACGTTGTCCACGCCGCGCGGCGCGTGCACGGCCATCAGGTGGAACATCCACGGCGACGGGTCCCGCTCCGCGCGCGGCCGACGGTTGGCGAGCAGGGCGGGCAGGCCGTCGACGATCTCGGTCTGCACGAACAGCTTGCCGAACGCCGGGTGCTGCACGTCGGCGGCGGGCGTCTGCAGCACGACCTCGCAGTAGCTGGTCACCTCGATCGTGCGGGTGCGGCGCGTGGTGTTCTTGATGCGCAGCCGGCGCAGCTCGATCGCGTCCTCGGGCGACACGGCGATCTCGACGTGGGTGTCGATGCCCGCGTCGCGCCGGCGGAACTCGGCGCGGCCCTCGGTGAAGATGGCCTGGTACTCGCTCGCTTTGCGGCCCGTCGGCTGGAACGCGGTCGACCAGTACTCGCCCGAGTCGATGTCGCGCAGGTAGGCGAAGCTGCCCCAGTCGTCGCGCGTCATGTCCTCGCGCCAGCGCGTGACGGCCATGTCCTTGTAGCGGCTGTAGCCGCCGCCGGCCTGCGTCACCATCACGTGGTAGTTGCCGTTGGACAGCAGCTGCACCTCGGGCGTCGGGGTCAGCGGGTCGGTGAAGACGCGCATGCTCGTCTCGGTGCTGCCCGACACCGCGCGCGGCGCCGCCGGCTCCATCGTGGGCTCGGCCACGATGGGCATGACGTCCTTGGGTACGCGCTCGTGCAGCAGCATCAGCGTGGCCTGCACGCTGCGGTCGGCGGCGAAGTGCTGCTGCATGCGCGAGTGGCCCAGCGCCTGCTCGATGGCCAGCAGGCTCATGCCCTGGTGGTGGGCCATGAACGAGCGCACGACGGCCTTGGTCTGGCCGCGCGGCACGCGCATCGGTGTGTAGTCGACGGCCTCGTAGAAGCCGAATTCGCCGGCGGCGCCGAGCGCGGCCAGGCGCTGCAGGTTGGCGCACGACGCCACGGGATCGACGATCGTGGCCATCGCGGTGGCGTACGGCGCGATGACGAGCTCGTCGCCCAGCCCGCGCTTCAGGCCCAGGCCCGGCACGCCGAACGCGCGGTACTGGTAGTTCAGCGCGGTGTCGGTGGCGTTGTAGCCCGACTCCGAGATGCCCCAGGGCACGCCGCGCTCGCGGCCGTAGTCGATCTGCCGGCGCACGGCGGCGCGGCAGGTCTGGTCCAGCAGCGTCTGCTCGAAGTTGGGCATGATCAGCGGCGGCATCAGGTACTCGAACATCGAGCCGCTCCAAGACATCAGCACCGGATTGCCGTCGTGCGCCGTCAGCAGCCGGCCGAGCGCGAACCAGCTCTCCTGCGGCAGCTGGCCGCGCGCGATCGCCGTGAAGATGCCCAGGCGAGCCTCGGAGGCCAGCAGGTCGTAGTGGCCGGCGTCCAGCCGCCGCTCGTCGACGTTGTAGCCGATCGACATCAGGTGGCGCCGGTCGTCGTACATGAACGCCTGTTCCTGCTCGCTGAGCGCGTCCACGCGGCGCGCCAGCTCCTGGATGCGGTCGACGTAGATCGCCGCCTCGCCGATGCCCAGCGAGGCCAGCACCCCCAGCGTGGGCAGCGGGGCGCGCGCGGCGGCGTCCACCGCGGCCGGTGACGCGTCGGCCGACAGCGGCATCGCCAGGCCGGCAAGCGCGGCCATCTCGTCGCGCCCGGCCTCGCATTGCGCCACCAGCGAGCGCGCCCAGCGCAGCGCCTCGCCGGTGTCGTCCTCCTCGACCGCGTCCTTGCGCGCGGCGTGCCCCGCCAGCGCGCCCTCGACGGCCTCGTTCACCTGGCGCGCCATGTCCTCGAAGGCCTGCAGCACGCGGGCCAGGCCGGCGGCGGACGTGGGCAGGTCGGCGCACGCGGCCTGCACCTGCTTTTCGGCGCGATCGAGCACCGGCAGGTGCGTGTTCGCGGGCAGGCTCTCGCGGATCAGCGACAGCACGTCCGACACCCCCACGCACCACAGCGGCGAGAACGGCGGCTCGTCGGGCAGCGCGAGCAGCGCCATGCGGAGCGTCATCAGCTGCGCGACGAGGTTGCCCGAGTCGACGGTGGAGATGTAGCGCGGCGCCAGCGGCAGCAGCGACTGCGTGTCGTACCAGTTGTAGAAGTGGCCGCGGTGGCGCTCCAGCCGTTCCAGCGTGGTGACGGTGGCCGCGATGCGCGAGAGCATCTGGTCCAGCGTGACGAAGCCGCAGTCGCGCGCCGTCAGGTTGGCCAGCAGCGAGAAGCCGATGTTGGTGGGCGAGGTGCGGTGCGCCACGCGCGCCACCGGGTGCAGCTGCACGTTGTCGGGCGGCAGGTGGTTGTCCTCGGCTCCGACGAAGGTCTCGAAGAACGCCCAGGTGCGGCGCGCGACGCGGCGCAGGAAGCGGCGCTGCGCGGTGGTCAGCTCGCTGCGCGGCGGCGCGAGCGGTCGATCGGCCCACCACACGATGAGCGGCGAGCACAGCCACAGCAGCAGCAGGGGGGCGGCCGCGGGCAGCGCCCACGGGCGCACGACCGCCAGCAGCGCGGTGATCAGCACGGCGAAGGTGGGGCCGGCCCACAGCGCGCGCACGGCGTCGCGCAGCGCCTCGGGCGTGCCGGGCGGATGGCCTGCGCGCACGTCGGCGGACGCCGTCCATTCGAGCAGCCGGCGACCGCGCACCATGCGCCAGATCGTGCGGCCGATCGCGTCCAGCGTGGCGACGGCCTCGGTGGGCAGGCAGGCCAGCGTGTGGCCCAGCTGCATCAGCTGCAGCGCGATGGGCAGCAGGCGGCGCGGGGAGGGCGATGCCGTGAACCAGTTGACCGGCGCGCGCGCCAGGCCCATCACGTGGGCGGCGAACGGCACGATGCCCACGATCACGACGATGCGCAGCGTCCACATGAACGGCTCGGGCAGCTTGGCCCAGCCCAGCACCGCCAGCGCGATGAGCGCCGTTGGCACCAGGCTGCGGCGCAGGTTGTCGAACAGCTTCCACTTGGACAGGGCCGACAGCGGATTGCGCGGCGCCCCCGGCAGCGCGTGCAGGCGCCGGCGCAGCCAGCCGATCAGCTGCCAGTCGCCGCGCACCCAGCGGTGGCGGCGCGCCATGTCGACGCTGTAGCGCGCCGGCGTGTCCTCCAGCAGCTGCACGTCCGACAGCAGCCCCGAGCGCGCATAGCAGCCCTCGATCAGGTCGTGGCTGAGGATGCGGTTCTCCGGCATGCTGTCGTGCGTCGCGCGCTCGAACGCGTCGACGTCGTAGATGCCCTTGCCGACGAACGAGCCTTCGCCCATCAGGTCCTGGTAGACGTCGGAGACGGCGCGGGTGTACGGGTCGATCCCCGGCTCGCCGCCGAACATGCGCGCATAGCCGGAGCGGCCGACGCTGGGCAGGTTCAGCCCGACGCGCGGCTGCAGGATGCCGTAGCCCTCGACGACCACGTCCTTCTTGACGCCGGCGCCGAAGCGCGGCCGGTTCAGCGGGTGCGCCATCGCCGACACCATCTCGCTGGCCGAGTCGCGCGGCAGCTGGGTGTCGGAGTCCAGCGTGATGACGTAGCGCACGTCCTGCAGCGAGTGCGTGTCGCCGACGATGCGCGCGAAGGCCTTGTCGGCGTCGGGCCGGCCGCGCAGCAGCGCGTTCAGGTCGGCCAGCTTGCCGCGCTTGCGTTCGCGGCCCATCCAGGTGTTCTCCACCGCGTTCCAGCGCCGCGGCCGATGCAGCAGCAGGAACGGATGCGGGCGCTGCTGGTTGCCGCCGGCTTCGGCGTAGCGCTTGTTCAACGCGAGGATGCGCGACTCGGCATAGTCGACGAGGTCGGCGTCCTCGGGCAGCGTCTCCTGCCTGGCGTCGCGCAGGTCGGTCAGCAGCGCGAACTGCAGGTGCGGGTCGCGGTTGGCGAGGAAGCGCACCTCGAGCGCGTCGACCAACGTGTCGACGTCCGCGTGCTTGCCCAGCAGCGTGGGCACGGCCACCAGCGTGCGCGAGCGCGGCTCGATGCCCATCGTGTAGTCCAGCCGCGGCAGCGCCTCGGGCGTGACGCTCAGCGTGACGATCCAGTTCACCAGCGCCAGCGCGAGCTGACTGGTGCCCAGCATCAGCAGCAACACCAGGCCGATGCCCAGCGGCGACCACGGCTCCAGCCCGAGCTCGCGCGCGGCCTGCTGCATCGGGCCCAGCGACATCAGCATCGCGAACGCGAGGATGCCGCCGACGTAGGCCGGCAGCGGCGAGTGGCCGTCGCGGCGCACCAGCCCGTGGCGGCGCGCGTTCATGGCCGTCTCCAGCGCGGGCCGGCCGTTGCCGATCAGCCAGTAGCCGACGTGCGCCTCGCGGTCGTCGCCGCCCGCGCCGGGCGTGCGGTCGATGCGGCGCGCGGCGGCCTCGGCGGCGAGTTCGATCGCCTTGGCGGCCACGGCGGGCTCGTCGCCGTGCGAGGCCTTGGCCACCTTCTCGACGGCGTGGCGGTAGATGTCGCGGGTGTCGAAGTCCATGCGCCCGTAGACGCCCAGCGGATCCTGGCGCAGCACCTGCTCCACGCTGCTCAGCGTCTCGACGAACTCGGGCCAGTGCGTCGCGCCCAGAAGGCGCAGGCTGCCGATGCTGTTGGCCACGGAGACCTGGCTGGCCGCCTGCTTCTGGCTCTCGACGGCCACGAGGCGCTCGATCGTCTCGCTCTCGTCGGACAGGCGCTGCTCCATCCACGTCAGCGGCAGCGCCAGCGCCGCGCCCTGGCCCTGCAGCCGGCGCGCGAATTCCGCGACGAACGCGCTGCTCATGTTCGGGTTGGAGCGCGCCATGTCGGCGATCACCAGGATCAGGTCGCTGGGGCGTTCCTCGGCGGCCTGCAGCATGCGCGTGGCCCAGGTCTCGGCCATGTCGCGCTCGTCCAGGGCCGCGGCCACGCGCACGGCCACGCGGCGCAGGTTCTCGATCAGCGCCAGCCGCAGCATGATCGGGAAGGCCCACAGCTCGCCGAGCTTGAGCGGCTGGCCGGCCTGGTAGGCGGCGACGAAGCGGCTCAGCGACCCGCGGCTCAGGCGGCCGTCGGCGTGCGCGATGGCCTCTAGCGCGAGGTCGTAGACGCGCGGCATCGTGCCGTCGACGGCGGGGTCGGCGTCGGCCAGGCGCGGCAGCTCCTGGCTGTAGCCGTGCGGGAGGTGACGCCGCGCCGTGCGGACCTCCTCGTCGATCAGGTACATGTTGTCCAGCAGCCACTCTGCGGCCGGCGTGACGGGGCGGTCGTCGGCCACGGCCTGGCGCAGCTGGCGCGCGACGTTCTCCAGCACGCGCTGGTTGGCCGCCAGGCGCGCCAGCAGGCGGTCGGGGCGATGGCGCTGCGCGAGGCGATGGCGGCCCGCCATCAGCTTGCCGTGCGCCACCATCTGGTCGCTGCTGAACAGCGCCGCCCGCAGCGGCTCCTCCTCCTCGTGCTCGCTGCCCGCGCGGTGGGTCCACGAGAGCCCGTGAATCCATTCCGCAGCGTGCGAGAGCAGGGTGCGGAAGGAGCGATCGGATCCGGTCATTTGGTTGTTGTCCTCGGGGCCCGGAAGGGACCAATGGACGAGCGTGGCAAATGGTGCGCCCGAGCGGGGTCGGACGGGCGCGGGAAGGGCTTGACGAGTGATGGTCGACCGGCGTAAACGTTGCGGCAAGCGGGATGGCACATCCCTTGCCGGAACAGGGCCATCCCCGGTCGACGCCTGATGCATCGACCGCCCTCGTCGCAACCCGGTGCCTGCCATGTCCGCCACGCCCACCGCCTCCGAAGCCCCCTGCAGCGACAGCCCGTGCCTCGATGCGCTGGAGCTGCTGTCGCATGGCCACGAACAGACCCGCGCGCTGGCCGACGAATGCCGCCGCTTCGCGCACCACGTCGAATGCGATCCCGCGATGCAGCAGGTGGCCGAGGCGCTGTGCCGCGCGATCCACCGCATGGCCGCGCTCGAGGAGGAGCTGTTCTTCCCGGCGGCGCGCGCGGCGCTCGAGGCGTCGGCGCTGGTGGACATCGCGGAGCTCGAGCACGCGACGGCGCGCCAGATCATCCGCCAGCTGCAGGAGACCGACCCGCGCGAGCCGCGCTACGAGGCGCTGGTGCTCGCGCTGACCGAATGCGTCGAGCGCCACGCGCGTCACGAGCAGGCAGAGCTGTTCCCGCGGCTGCGCGAGACCTGCATGGACATGGACACCCTGGGCCAACGTCTCAACGAACGGCTGTCCGCGCCCGACGACGACATCCCGCCCATGGAGGAGCGGCGCCACGCCGTGCGCGCCGCGGCGCACTGAAGTCCGCGGGCCTACGCGCGGACGGCGCGCCGTCCTACGACGACCCCGCCAATGGGCACACGCGTTGCCTTTCGAACCCTGCCAGCCGGAGATTCGTGGAGACGGTCACCGGCATCCGAACCGGACGCCGCGCGCGTCCCAACGCACAGGAGTTCACACATGTCCCCAATGCACAAGTCCATCACCGCCCTGGCCGCCTCGGCGCTGCTGGCGACCGTCGGCTTCGCGACGGCGCAGTCCACCGATTCGACGACGACCACCACGATGACGACGGATCCGGCCGCTGCCATGCCGGCCAACAATCCGCAGTCGACCACGACGACCGATGCCAATGGCAACCAGACCACGACCACCACCACCGTCGACACCAGCACCCAGGTGATCCCGGCGCAGCCCACCGGCGTGGTCGAACTGGCCAAGCCCAAGAACACGGTCATGCCCACCGACAAGCAGCCCGACGGCCCGATGGGGATGGAGAACAACCTGATGACCACCGGCGTGGTCAACGGCATCACGCGTCCGAGCATCGGCGACCACGCCACGCCGCCGATCCCCGGCCCGGACACGCAGGTCTCCGTCACCCGCGAGACGACCACGCAGACCACCGTGTCGCCGCCGGTCGAACAGCCCGTCACGGCGCCCGCGCCTGAACCGGCGGCCGCCCCGGTGACCGAGCCCGCGCCGGAACCCGTGCTGGCGCCCAAGGCCGATCGCAACTGACCGTCCGTCCCTGCGACGACGGGCCCCGCGGGGCCCGTTTTTCATGGGCGGCCGGCCGGGTTTGACGGCGTGCCGGCGCGGTGGTCAACTGCGGCCGGGCAACCCGCCCGCAAGAATCGCCGCGCGACTGCCGCCGCCGGCAGGACTTGCCGCTCGATCCGCATGCCCGTGGGGGTATCCGGGCCGGGCGTGCGGGCCGGCATCCGGTCGCCGCCGCCACGGCCGGGCCGGCACGCGGGTTGCCATGAGAGCCCCCAGCCGGGTCGCACGCCCGTCCGATGTCCAACCGGAGACCTTTCCATGGCCAACACGCCCAGCACGACTCCCGACACGAACTTCCCCAAGGCCGGCACGACGAGCCCCAGTTCGGCCTCGCCGGCCACGCCGTCCTCGGGCGGCTCGGGTTCGCGCCCGGTGGGTGCGGCGGCCGCGGCCGCCGACGCCGCCATCGACCAGGCCGCCGACGCCGAGCGCGACGTGATGCGCCGCGTGGTGCAGGGCGCCCACGAGGCCGTCGACCGCATCGCCGACAAGGCCATCCCCGCCGTCGAACGCCTGCGCGGCACCTACAACGACGCTGCCGAATCGCTCAAGCAGCGCGCCGACCAGGCCATCGACCTCAAGGACGAATGGACCGAGAGCCTGCGCACGGCCATCCGCGAGCATCCGATCGCCGCCGTCGGCACCGCGCTGGCCCTGGGCGTGATCCTCGCCAGGCTGACCGCCAACAACAACGACCGCTGACGCCCCCGCCCATGGTCGATGACGCACCGCCGCCGCCCGAAGGGCCGCCCGACGAGATCGTCTCGCTGCCCAAGGCCGTCGCGGCGCTGCTTGCCGACCTGCCGGGGATCCTGACCGACCGCGTCCGCCTGCTGTCGCTGGAACTGCGGCGGGCGTCGAACGCGCTGGGCCAGATGGTGGCCCTCGGCCTGCTGGCCGCGATCCTCGTGGCCACCGCCTGGCTCGCGTTCTGGGTCGGGCTGGCGGCCGCCTTCCTGGCACTGGGCGTCGCCTGGCCCTGGATCGTGCTGCTGGTGCTGTTCATCAACCTGTCGGGCGCCGCCTGGTGCGTGATGCGGGTCAAGCGCCTGGCGCCGCTGCTCGCGCTGCCGGCCACGCTGCGGCGCCTGACGGACTCCGACGCGCTGGAGGAACACCTGGAACGCGAACACGAGCACCGGGCCGCGCAGGAACGCGCCCGGGAAAGCGAGCGGCAGCATGGCTAGCCCGCATCGACTCCCGGCGCCCGCCGAGGAACCCAGCCTCGACGAGCAGATCGCCATGGCCGAACGCGCCGTGATCGCGCGCGACCTGCGCATCCGCCGGCGTGCCGACGCGCTGGTGCGCCACGCCAGGCACGAGGTGATCAAGCACGCCGGCGGCGGCCTGTTGCTGGGGCTGGGCACCGTGGCGTTGACGTGGTGGCTCAGCCACCTGAGCCGCAAGAACGCGCCGCCGCCGGCCGAGGCGCCCAAGGAGGCGCCGGAGCACACCACCTTCGAGCACCTGTTCCGCGACGGCGGCGTGCTGCTGGCCTCGCTGCTGCCGATGCTGTGGCCGCTGCTGCCGCGCGCGTGGCGCCGCGGCGTGACGCCCAACACCGCCGGCACCGTGCTGACCTTCCTGGCGCCCATCCTCGGCAAGCTGTTCCGGCGCAAGTCGCGCGAGCGGCAGGCGTCCTGACGTGGCCTGCGCCGCCGGCATGGCGCTTGCTGCGATGCGTCGGGGGCTGGTTGCAGTGACCGCCCGATCACGAGAGGAACCATGACCCACGCCCGCGGCCTGCTGGCCGCCCCGATCGCCGCCCTGGCGCTGGCTACGCCGCTCGCTGCCCTTGCGCAGGCGAGCGCGCCGGCGCCCGCGCAGACGCCCGCGGAGCGTCACGAGTGGGAACGGTCGCACCGCGCGACGAAGATCCTGGGCTCCGAGGTGCGCACCAAGCACGGCGAGAAGGTGGGCGACATCCGCGACGTCGTGGTGGACGACCACGGCACGCTGCGGCTGGCGATCATCTCCACCGGCGGCTTCCTGGGCGTGGGCGACCGGCTGCACGCCGTGCCGTGGGACCTGCTCGCGCTGGGCCCCAAGGACGACTACATCCTCGACATCGACAAGGCGCGCCTGCAGGCCGCCCCCGGCTTCACCTCGAAGACCTGGCCCAACCTCGGCGACGAGCGCTGGCTGGCCGACAACCGCCGCTACTACGCCCGTTGACCTGCGTCCATCGACCCATCGACCAAGCGCCTGCCACCGGCGCGGGAGACCGACCATGAGACTGCTCACCAGCCTGGCCCTGATCACCATCGCGTACGCCGCGCTCTCGCGCGTCAACAAGGTGCACACCTCGCGCTTCGCCGCCAAGCCGCAGGCCAAGCCCGAGGCGGTGCAGACCTGGGAAGGCGAGGGTGGCGGCCTGCCCAGCGGCGGCCCCGGCCCCGGCGTGAAGGTGGAACCCAAGGCCGTCACCGACCCCGACCTGGCACACGGCGGCGTCTAGAAGCCACTTCAGCGGGACGCGGCGCGCGCGACGCGCCGCCTGTCGCGCTTGTGCCGCACGCGACGGCGCCGGTACAGCGCCATCAGCGGCGTGGCCGACACGCCGTGCAGCAGGATCGACAGCGCGATCGCCGGCAGCGTCGCGTTCATCAGGTCGGCGGCCAAAGTGGGCGACAGCCCCGAGTCGATCACCAGCGCCAGGTAGAACAGCGAGCCCACGCCGCGGATGCCGAACCAGGCGACGACGCGGCGCTGGGTCCTCGGCAGCGCGCGGCCGGGAATGGTGAGCAGCACGCTCAGCGGCCGGATCAGGAGCACCAGCAGCGCGGCGTACGCCAGCGGCTCGCCGCGCCACTGCACCCAGGGCATCGCGAAGCCCAGCAGCAGCACCATCACCACCTCCGCCAGTCGCCCGCAGCGATGGCCGAAGGCCAGCAGTCGCTCGGTGAGCTCGTCGGGCTCGATGCCGGCGCGCGCCAGCGACGCGACGGCCTGCGGCGTGCGCCGGAACAGGCCCAGCGCGGCGGCGAACACGAACAGGAAGGCCGAAGTCTCGGTCAGGCGCGACAGGCCGTAGGCCACGGTGATGATGCCCAGGTACAGCAGCTCGTCCCAACCCAGGCCGTGGCCGCGGCGCTGCAGCGCGTGCACGAGGCGACCCAGCACGCGTCCGAACGCCCATCCCAGCAGCGCGCCGCCGGCGATCGGCCACACGAGGTCGTGCCAGAGCCAGCGCGCGCCGCCGGGGCCGAGATCGCCGATGCCCAGCAGGCCCAGCGCCAGCATCACCACCGGCAGCGCGGTGCCGTCGTTCAGGCCGCCCTCGGCGGTGAGCGCCACCCGCACGGCGTCGCGGTCGTCGCGCGAGCGGATCTGCACCTCCGACGCCAGCACCGGGTCGGTGGGCGCGAGGATGCCTGCCAGCAGCAGCGCGCCGGCCCAACCCAGGCCCGGCATCAACCAGGCGCCCGCGACCGTCGCCAGCGCGATCGTCGCCACCATCGTGCCGCCGGCCAGCACCACTGCCACGCGCCAGGCCTTCACCGTCCACGGCAGGCGCAGCTGCAAGCCGACGGCGAACAGCGAGATCAGCACGGCGATCTCCGTGACGATCACCAGCATGTCGGCGCGCGCCGGCGCGGTGGGCGGCGTCTGCACCTTGGCCTGCACCATCCAGCCCGCGATCCAGCCGACGGCCAGGTAGACGACGGCTGGCGACAGCGGCAGCCGCGTGACGTGCAGCTCCAGCAGGCACATCCCGAGCAGCACGGCGCCCAGAAGCAGCAGCGTGGCGGTCAGCATCGCGCGCGGCTCCTGCGCGCCCGGGCGCCCATGCGCGTCACGCGCCCTTGCGCGGGGGCGCGACCTTCGCCTTGGGCGACGACGCGGGCACCGGCGGCGCCTCCGCCGGCCCGGTCTTCACGCCCGCCCTGGCCGCGCCCTGCACGTGCGACACCGCCGCGGTGCAGACGTCGCGCTCCTGCTGCTTGAAGTCCACCAGCGCCAGCAGCGCGGCCAGCGGGTTGACCAGCGACAGCGCCACCGCCGCGCCGGCGCGCGTGGCCAGCGGCTTGACCTCGGGCCGGATGTGCGGGGCGTCGAACGTGCCCGTCACCCTGACCGGCGTGCGCAGCGCCAGCGGGCTGAAGTCGTGCGGGTGCGCGGTCATGCGCAGGTCCAGCGTCTCCTTGGCCAGCGACAGGTCGCCGTCGATCAGCATCGTCGTGTCCTTGGTGTCGACGACGAACACCTCGGGCATCACCTTGCCGTCGACGAGGTCGAACTGCGCCAGCGCGCACTGCATCGGCAGCTTGTCGTCGCCCTTGATGTAGACGCCCAGGGCCTGCGCCACGTCGATGCCGGCGGCCTCCACCAGGAGGTGCGACACCGTGCCGTCGCGCACCCACACGCGCGCCGTGCCGTCCAGCGACGCCAGCAGCTGCGCCGACGACTTGCCTTCGCCCTTCAACTGCGCGTTGCCGCCCAGGGCGCCGCTGATGTAGCCGACGTCCGGCTTGCCGCCACCGGCGTCCTTGCGCACGGCGATGTCGCGCGCCGTGACGAAGCGCTCCAGCTGGATGCCGCTCCAGCGCAGGTCCGCGGTCCACTTCGGCCGGGCGGGACGGCTGTCCAGGCCGATCGCGCCGCGCACCTCGCCGGCCGACGTGCGCGCCAGCAGGTCCTTCAGGTCCAACACGCCGTCCTGCAGCGTCAGGTGGCCGTCAAGCGGCTTGAAGGGCTCGAGCCTGGCGGTGCCGAGGTCCACCGTCTGCAGCGCGACGCGCACGTCCGCGTTCATCGCCTTGAGTGACGGGATGTCGAACTCGCGGTCGGGGATCACCTTGCCGGGCTTGGCGTTGGCGGCCGAGGCCGGCGCGTCGGGCGGCGCGGCGCCGAAGGCCGGGCCGAGGTCGGCCAGGGCCAGCCGCGCGCCGCCCAGCCGGCCGCTCAATACGGGCACGTCGGGGCTGGTGTCGAAGCGGAAGTCGCCGTTCAGGCGGCTCGAGCCGATGTCCATCGCCGCGACGCCGGCCTGCCACACGTCGCCGTGCTTCTGCAGCCGGCCGTGGGTGGCGAACTTCGCGGTGGTGGGCAGCGTGACGCTCAGCGCATCGCCGACGGCCGCCAGCGACGGCCCCGTCGCGACGAACGTGGCGTCCAGCCCGCCGAAGTGCAGCAGGTCGGTGGCCGTGCCGTCGACGCGGATGCTGGTCTTGTCGGCGTGCACGTCCAGCCACAGCGGCACGGAGATGGACGCGGTGTCCGACGCGGCGAGCGGCAGCAGGCCGCTGGAGCGCAGCTGGATCACCAGCGGCGCCTTGCGGTACGTGCCCTTGCCGTCGACCTGCAGGCCCGGCGTGCTGTCGTCGATCGCGATGGCCTGGCGCGCCGGCGTGGCGGTGCCGCCCGACGCGGCCAGCGGCGCCGTGCCCACGAGCTTCGCGTTGCCGACGGTGGCGATGCGCACCTGCGGCGACGATGCCCCCGAGGCGGCGATGGCGGCGGCCTCGGCCGTGCCCTCGCGCGTGGCGACGTGGGCATCGGCGGTGATCTGCATCGGCTCGTCGACGACGTGCACCTCGCCGTTGCGCACGTTCAGCCGCTCGAAGGTCGGCAGCCGCGGCGAGCTCGCGGCGCTGGCGGCCGGGGCCGCGCCGAACTGCCAGTTGGCGCGACCGTCGGCGTCGCGCTTGAGGTTCAGCTCGATGCCGTCGACGTCCAGCAGCTTGACGGCCAGCGGCTGGCCGGTGCCGCGCCACTGCTGCCACAGCGTGCGGTAGCTGAGCGCGAGCTTCACGCTCCGGGCGTTCATGAAGTCGCGCGGCTTGCCGGCGTCGTCCACCAGCGTCGGGCCGCCGTCCGTCGCGGGGCCGATCGTCATCGAATCGGTGTGGGCGCGGATCGAGCCGAACAGGCGCACGCCGAAGCGGTCGCCGAACGCGACGCGGCGATCGAGGATCTGCGACAGCTTGTCCTCCAGCGGATGGCGCAGGAACGGCCATTGGACGGCCTCGCACACGCACGCCGCCGCCACGAGGGCGACGAGCACGCCCAGCGCGGAAAGCCCGGCGTTGCGCCAGCGGTGGTGGGTGGGTCGGGAGGCAGGGGCCATGGGCTTTCTAGTCCGGGCGCTGGAATGCGTGGTTCGCCGGGCGGCGGCCGCGCGTCCGGCGGGTCGTCGGCAGGAGGCGGATCGGCGCGGCGGCCAGGGCAAGGCGTGGGCGGGCGCGATCCATCGGGAATCAGTTCGGCGTGCGGTCTGGCCGCGACGGATCGGAGATGCGGCGCAGCGCCGCGGCCACGTGGCCCTGGTGGCGGGTGGCGAGGTCGCCCAGCGACACGATGCCCACCACGCGGCGCTCGGCGTCGACCACCGGCAGGCGGCGGATCTGCACGTCGGCCATCTGCCGCATCGCCTCCTGCACCGACTGCTCGGTCGTGCACCAGCGCGCGTGGTCGGTCATCACCTCGCTGACCTGCGTGTGCGCGGGCAGGCCCGCGGCGGTGGCGCGGATCGTGATGTCGCGGTCGGTGATCATGCCGACGAGCCCGCCCTGGTCGCACACCGGCAGCGAGCCCACGTTGAGCTCATCCATCACCTGCGCGGCGCGCTGCAGGCTCTCGTCGGGACGGACGACCTGCACGTTGCGCGTCATGAAATCCGAGACTTTCTGCATGGGAGCCCTTGCGGTGGGAGACGTTGGCGACCGGCCGGTCTCCGGGCGTCGGGCAAATCGCGCTCCCATCGGCGGCCGCGGGCGACACGGCCTTGCGGCGCGACGCGCGGCGCGGCGTCAGCGGGCCCAGCAGCGCGAGCAGTCGCCGCTCTGCAGCCGACAACGCGCGCCGGGGCGACGCCGCGGCCGCGTGCACCCAGCGCTGCTCCAGCAGCGAGGCGCGCGTGTCGTCGTCGGCGAGCATCTCGCCGAGCGCCAGCACCTTCGGGTGGATGTAGGACTTGCGACACACCGCCGCGGTGTTGCGCAGCCGCGCCGCCACCTGCGCGACGACCTGCTTGGCCGCGCCCGCCGCGCGCTCGCCCGCGCACGCGAGGCGCGTGAACTCGAGCGCCAGGACGCTGCCGTGCCAGGTGCGGAAGTCCTTGGCGGTGACGTGGATGCCGGCGACGCGGCTGAGGTAGTCGTTGACGTCGGCCGACGTCACCTTGCGCACGCCGCCGTCCTCGTCCGCATACTGGAACAGCTCCTGGCCCGGCAGCGCCTTGCAGCGGCGCACGACCGCGGCCACGCGGCGGTCGGCCAGCGTCACCTCGTGGCGCACGCCGCTCTTGCCGGTGAACGACAGCCGGATCTCGTCCTCGCGCACGCCGGCGTGGCGCGTGCGCAGCGTCGTCAGCCCGTAGGAGCCGTTGCCGCGCGCGTACTCCTCGTTGCCGATGCGGATGAAGGTGGTGTCCAGCAGGCGCACCAGCGTGGCGAGCACGCGTTCGCGCGTGGGCCGGTGGCCGTCGTGGCCCTCGAGGTCGCGCTGCACCGCGCGGCGGATGCGCGGCAGCGCGGCGCCGAAGCTGCGCATCGCCTCGAACTTGTCCTGCCCGCGCTGCTGCTGCCACTGCGCGTGGTACCGGTACTGCTTGCGGCCGCGGGCGTCGCGGCCGGTGGCCTGCAGGTGGCCGTTGGCCTGGCGGCAGATCCATACGTCCTCGTAAGCGGGCGGGATCGCCAGCTGGCGGATGCGCGCGAGCACTGCCTCGTCGCGCACGCGCTTGCCGTGGGCGTCGACGTAGTGCACCTCGTCGCCGCGCCGCACCCGCCGGTAGCCGGGGTCGGCGTCGCTGACCCAGACGAGGCCGGCGGGCACCGGCTCCGGCGCGCTGGGCGGGACGGCGCGCGCCGGGGCAGGGCGACCGGAACGACGGGCGGTGGTGGGGCGAGGCATGGTGGCCCGACCTCGGCATCCCGCGTGCCGCCGGGGTGGGCGCGCCGCTTGCCGTCGAGGGCCCACCATGCCCGCCAACACCTTCGCTACCCAGGCGCCGCGGCGCCCCGCCACGTCCCGCGACTACGGCGACGACGGCTTCTTCCAGCGCCTGGCCAAGCGGCTGCGCGACCTGCTGATCATGGGCGTCGCGGGCCCGATAACCGGCGCCGCCGCGATCGTCGCCCTGCATTTCGCGCTCGGGGTGCATCCCACGCAGACGGACATCGCCGCCGAGATGGCGCGCCAGCGCGAGGCCGAGCGCGCGCTGGCCATCCTGGAGGACCGCTGGCCCGGCACCGCGCGCGGCAGCATCCCGCAGCCGGCCGTCGCCGCGCCACCGGGCCTGCCCGAACTGGCCGCCGCCGACTTCCGAGACGTCGAGCCCACGCCCGACGCCCGCCACATGGCCGACTGGGTGGTCGCACGGCACGACAACGGCCGCATGCCGTTCATGGTGCTCGACAAGCGCGACGCGCGCCTCTACGTGTTCAAGCCGAACGGCGAGCTGATCGACCAGACGCCGGTGCTGCTGGGCGCGGCCCACGGCGACGACACCTACCCGGGCATCGGCGACGTGCCCATCGACAAGGTCAAGCCCTGGCAGCGCACGACGGCCGCCGGCCGCTTCGTCACGCGGCCGGGCCTGGACGCCGACCACACCGACGTCGTCTGGCTGGACTACGACGCCGCGCTGGCGATGCACCGCGTCATCAACAAGGTCAAGTCCGAGCGCCGCCTGCAGCGCCTGGCCTCGCCCAACGCGAAGGTGCGCCGCATCTCGTGGGGCTGCATCAACATCCCGATCGCGTTCTTCGACACCTACATCTCGCCGGTGTACGGCAAGCGCTCCGGCGTCACGTACGTCATCCCCGAGCGCAAGAGCTTCGCCGACGTCTTCGAGCGCACGCCGGCCGGCACGCAGCCGATGGTGGCGTCGACGGAGACGCTGGCGCCCAAGGACGTCGCCCAGCGGTGACGCCGGGCGCGAAGGCCGCGTGACCAACCAGGACTCGTCCGTCTTCGCGCCGCGCGCCGACATGACGCCGGCGCAGCAGTGCCTCGCGCACCCGCGCGCCTTCGCGTGGCGCGTGCTCGGCGGCTTTCGCGCCAACCAGGGCCTGCTGTTGGCGGGCGCCGTCGCCTACTACGCGCTGCTGTCGATCGTGCCGCTGCTGATCCTGAGCGTGATCGCGCTGGCGCACGTGATCCCCGAGCACGAGCTGCTGGCCACGATCGGGCGCTACCTCGCGTGGCTCGTGCCCAGCCAGTCCAACGCCGTCGTCACCGAGCTGCGCGGCTTCCTCGACCACCGCGACGTCGTCAGCTGGGTGCTGCTGCTGACGATGCTGTTCTTCAGCTCGCTGGCGTTCGCCGTGCTGGAGAACGCGCTGTCGGTGATCTTCGTGCACCGCATCGTCCACCGGCAGCGCTCGTGGATCATGAAGCTGCTGCTGCCCTACATCTATGTCGCCTGCCTGGCCGTGGGCCTGCTGCTGGTGACGGTGGTGGCCGGTGCGCTGGAGAACCTGGGGGAGTATTCGATCGACCTGTTCGGCCACCGGGTCCCGCTGGGCCACTTCTCGGGCCTGCTGCTGTACCTGCTGGGCCTGCTGGGCGAGATCGTGCTGCTTACGTCGATCTACGTGGTGATGCCGCCGGGCCGGCTGGACATCCGCCAGGCGCTGCTGGGCGCAGTGTCCGCGGTGCTGCTGTGGGAGCTCACGCGGCACTTCCTGGTCTGGTACTTCGCGACGCTGTCGCAGGTGGGCGTGGTCTACGGCTCGATGACCACCACCATCGTCGTGCTGCTGAGCCTGGAGCTCGGCGCGACGCTGGTGCTGCTGGGCGCGCAGGTCATCTCCGAGTACGAGCGCCTGCTGGCCCACGCGCCCAAGCCGCCGCCGGCCGACCTCGTGCTGCATGAGCACTGAACGTTCGTGCTCGACAGGAACTACCAGGCTGCGCGGCAGTCCTGCGGTAAAAGCTACCGATGTCCCCGGGTGATCGAGCGTTCCGCAGGCCTCGTGGAAACCCGCGCCGAAAGCGCTGACGCCCGGCGAAACGCGGCTCTCACGATACGGTGGGATGTAGGACTTCTCTGGCACGGAAACTGCAGAGTACCTCCAGCGAGCCCGCGCACCTGGACAGATGCGCCGCTCGGCAGCGACCCTGGAGACGACGCTCATGACGATCATGGAGACCCGCCCCTCGACGGCGGAGACGGCCCCCGAGATGCAACTGCTGCTGGGGGCCCTGGTCCAGCTGCGCAAGGGCGATCCGAACGTGCGCCTGCCCCTGCATTGGACGGGTGTGTCGGGCCGCGTGGCCGATGCGTTCAACGAGGTGGTCGAGCTCAACGCCAGCATGGCCGAGGAACTGGCGCGGCTGCGCCAGATGGTCGGCAAGGAAGGCAAGCTCAAGCAACGGGCGTCGCTGCGCGACGCGCGCGGCTTCTGGGCTGAGTCGATCGACTGCATCAACGCGCTGATCGACGATCTCGTCCACCCGACCAGCGAGGTGGCGCGCGTGATCGGCGCCGTGGCCCAGGGCGACCTGAACAAGAGCATGGCGCTCGAGGTCGAAGGGCGGCCGCTCGAGGGCGAGTTCCTGCGCACCGCCAAGACCATCAACAAGATGGTGGACCAGCTGGGCAACTTCTCCGCCGAGGTGACGCGCGTGGCGCGCGAGGTGGGCACCGAGGGCAAGCTGGGCGGCCAGGCCAAGGTCAAGGGCGTGGCCGGCACGTGGAAGGACCTGACCGACTCCGTGAACTCGATGGCCGGCAACCTGACCGACCAGGTGCGCAACATCGCCGACGTGACCACCGCCGTGGCCAAGGGCGACCTGTCCAAGAAGATCGACGTCGATGTCAAGGGCGAGTTCCTCACCGTCAAGAACACGATCAACACGATGGTCGACCAGCTGCGCTCGTTCGCGTCGGAAGTGACGCGGGTCGCGCGGGAAGTGGGCACGGAAGGCTCGCTGGGCGGCCAGGCGCGCGTGGAAGGCGTGTCGGGCACCTGGAAGGACCTGACCGACTCCGTGAACTCGATGGCCGGCAACCTCACGTCCCAGGTGCGCAACATCGCCGAGGTGACCAAGGCCGTGGCGCAGGGCGACCTTTCCAAGAAGATCACGGTGGACGTCAAGGGCGAGATCCTGGAGCTCAAGAACACCGTCAACACGATGGTGGACCAGCTGCGTTCGTTCGCGGCCGAGGTCACGCGCGTGGCGCGCGAGGTCGGCACCGAAGGCAAGCTGGGCGGCCAGGCCGACGTGCAGGGGGTGGCCGGCACGTGGAAGGACCTGACCGAGTCGGTGAACTTCATGGCCGGCAACCTGACGTCCCAGGTGCGCAACATCGCCGAGGTGACCACCGCCGTGGCCGCGGGCGACCTGTCCAAGAAGATCACCGTCGACGTCAAGGGCGAGATCTCCGAGCTGAAGAACACGATCAACACGATGGTCGACCAGCTGCGATCGTTCGCCGCGGAGGTGACGCGGGTCGCGCGGGAAGTGGGCACGGAAGGCAAGCTGGGCGGCCAAGCGGAAGTGCAGGGCGTGGCCGGCACGTGGAAGGACCTGACCGACTCCGTGAACTCGATGGCGTCCAACCTCACGTCGCAGGTGCGCAACATCGCCGACGTGACCAAGGCCGTGGCCGCGGGCGACCTGTCCAAGAAGATCACGGTGGACGTCAAGGGCGAGATCCTGGAACTCAAGGCCACGATCAACACCATGGTCGACCAGCTGTCGTCCTTCGCCGCGGAAGTCACGCGGGTCGCGCGGGAAGTGGGCACCGAAGGCCGGCTGGGCGGCCAGGCCGACGTGCAGGGCGTGTCGGGCACCTGGAAGGACCTGACCGACTCCGTGAACTCGATGGCCGGCAACCTCACGTCGCAGGTGCGCAACATCGCCGACGTGACCAAGGCCGTGGCCGCGGGCGACCTGTCCAAGAAGATCACGGTGGACGTCAAGGGCGAGATCTTGGAACTCAAGGCCACGATCAACACCATGGTCGACCAGCTGCGCTCGTTCGCGGCCGAGGTCACGCGCGTGGCGCGCGAGGTCGGCACCGAAGGCAAGCTGGGCGGCCAGGCCGACGTGCAGGGGGTGGCCGGCACGTGGAAGGACCTGACCGAGTCGGTGAACTTCATGGCCGGCAACCTGACGTCCCAGGTGCGCAACATCGCCGAGGTGACCACCGCCGTGGCCGCGGGCGACCTGTCCAAGAAGATCACCGTCGACGTCAAGGGCGAGATCTCCGAGCTGAAGAACACGATCAACACGATGGTCGACCAGCTGTCGTCGTTCGCCGCGGAGGTGACGCGGGTCGCGCGGGAAGTGGGCACCGAGGGCAAGCTGGGCGGCCAGGCCGACGTGCAGGGCGTCTCGGGCACGTGGAAGGACCTGACCGACTCCGTGAACTCGATGGCCGGCAACCTCACGTCGCAGGTGCGCAACATCGCCGACGTGACCAAGGCCGTGGCGCAGGGCGACCTGTCCAAGAAGATCACGGTGGACGTCAAGGGCGAGATCCTGGAACTGAAGGCCACCGTCAACACGATGGTGGACCAGCTGCGCTCGTTCGCGGCCGAGGTCACGCGCGTGGCGCGCGAGGTCGGCACCGAAGGCCGGCTGGGCGGCCAGGCGCAGGTGCAGGGCGTGTCGGGCACGTGGAAGGACCTGACCGACAACGTGAACTTCATGGCCGGCAATCTCACGTCCCAGGTGCGCGGCATCGCCAAGGTGGTGACCGCCGTGGCCGACGGCGACCTGAACCGCAAGCTGACCGTGGAGGCCAAGGGCGAGATCGCCGCGCTGGCCGACACCATCAACGGCATGACCGAGACGCTGGCCACCTTCGCCGACCAGGTGACGACGGTGGCGCGCGAGGTGGGCGTCGAGGGCAAGCTGGGCGGCCAGGCCAAGGTGCCGGGCGCCTCGGGCACGTGGAAGGCGCTGACGGAGAACGTCAACGAGCTTGCCGCCAACCTCACGACGCAGGTGCGCGCCATCGCCGAGGTGGCCACCGCCGTGACGCAGGGCGACCTGACGCGCTCGATCACCGTCGAGACCCAGGGCGAGGTCGCGTCGCTGAAGGACACGATCAACGAGATGATCCGCAACCTGAAGGACACGACGCAGAAGAACACGGAGCAGGACTGGCTCAAGACCAACCTGGCCAAGTTCAGCCGGATGCTGCAGGGCCAGAAGGACCTGGTGACCGTGGGCCACCTGATCCTGTCCGAGCTGGCCCCTGTCGTGGGCGCGCAGCAGGCCGAGTTCTACGTGCTCAACGCCACCGGCGACAACCCGCACCTGCGTCTGTTCGCCAGCTATGCGTCGGGCGGGCAGACCACGCACGGCAAGGAGGTGCAGCTGGGCGAGGGCCTCGTCGGCCAGTGCGCCGTCGACAAGCGCAAGCTGCTGCTGACCAACGTGCCGTCCAGCGCGTTCCGCATCGCGTCGGGCCTGGCCGAGAACGCGGCGCTCGACGTGCTGGTGCTGCCCATCGTGTTCGAAGGCCAGCTGCGCGGCGTGCTGGAGCTCGCGTCGCTCGAGCGCTTCAACCCCGTGCACGAGGCCTTCCTCGACCAGCTGGCCGAATCGATCGGCATCGTGATCAACACGATCGAGGCCAACATGCGCACCGAGGACCTGCTCAAGCAGTCCCAGTCGCTGGCCGAGGAACTGGGCTCGCGGCAGGAGGAGCTGCAGCAGACCAACCAGGAACTGGGCGACAAGGCCCGGCTGCTGGCGCACCAGAACCAGGAGGTCGAGCGCAAGAACGCGGAAGTGGAACAGGCCCGCCAGGCGCTGGAGGAAAAGGCCGAACAGCTCGCGCTGACGTCCAAGTACAAGTCCGAGTTCCTGGCCAACATGTCGCACGAGCTGCGCACGCCGCTGAACAGCCTGCTGATCCTGTCGGACCAGCTGTGCAAGAACCCGGAAGGCAACCTGTCGCCCAAGGAGGTCGAGTTCTCCAAGACGATCCACTCGTCGGGCAACGACCTGCTGATGCTGATCAACGACATCCTGGACCTGTCCAAGATCGAGTCGGGCACCGTGGCGGTGGATGCCAGCGAGCTGCGCGTGGACGACCTGCACCGCTCGGTGGAACGCGGATTCCGCCACTTCGCGGAATCCAAGCACGTCGACTTCGTCGTCGAGCTCAAGCATCCGCTGCCCAAGACGATGGTCACCGACGTCAAGCGGCTGCAGCAGATCATCAAGAACCTGCTGTCCAACGCGTTCAAGTTCACGCACGAGGGCCAGGTGATGTTCACGATCTCGACGGCCTCGGGCGGCTGGTCGGTGGACAACGACGAGCTGCACCGCGCCGGCACCGTGCTGGCGTTCTCGGTCAAGGACACCGGCATCGGCATCTCGCCGGACAAGCAGCAGATCATCTTCGAGGCCTTCCAGCAGGCCGACGGTTCCACCTCGCGCAAGTACGGCGGCACCGGCCTGGGCCTGGCGATCAGCCGCGAGCTCTCGCGCCTGCTGGGCGGCGAGATCCGGCTGGTCAGCGAGCCGGGCAAGGGCAGCGAGTTCACGCTGTACCTGCCCCAGAGCTACAACCCCGCGCGCAACGCGCGTCACGCGCGCGCCAGCGCGAGCGTGGCGCCCGCGGGCACGGGCGAGTCCAACGTCGTGGCGCTGAACCGGGCGCGTCCGGCGCCGGTCGCCCCGGCCGCCGACGACGGCTGGCGCTACGAGGAAGGCGAGAAGCCGTCCGCCGAGCCGGTGATGTTCGCCAACACCGCCGACGACGATCGCGGCGGCATCGCCACCGGCGACCGCGTGCTGCTGATCGTCGAGAACGACCTGGCGTTCGCGCGCGTGCTGCTCGCCGGCGCGCGCGCCGCCGGCTTCAAGGGGCTGGTCACCAGCACCGGCGCGAGCGCGCTGACGCTGGCGCGCGAGTTCCATCCGTCGGTGATCACGCTGGACATCCACCTGCCCGATATGCCGGGCTGGCGCATCCTGGATCGGCTGAAGGGGGATCTCGTGACCCGGCACATCCCGATCTGCGTCGTCTCCACCGACGACGCCCGCGACCGCGCGCTGCGCTCCGGCGCGCTGGGCTTCCTGGCCAAGCCGCTGCAGTCGGCCGACGAGGCCGACGCCGTCATCGCGCAGCTGCACGCCTACGCCGAGCGCCGCACCAAGCGCCTGGCCGTGGTGATGCCGCCGTCCGCGCGCCGCAGCACCTTCATCGCGACGCTGGACACCGACGTCGACGTCGTGCTCGCCGAGGACCGCGAGTCCGCGCGCCACGCGCTCGCCGGCGCCGACGCGCTGGTGGTGGAGGACACGCTGCCGGACTTCGGCCCCGAGGACGTGCTGGACGTCATCGCCGAGCGCGACGGCATCTGCCAGTTGCCGGTGGTGCTGTACCACGGCGGCGCCGACGAGACCGGCAACTGGAAGCAGCGCCGCGCCGGCCTGACGATCGCGGAAGCCGGGTCGCTGTCCGAGCTGCGCATGCAGACCGCGCTGTGGCTGCACCGAAGCCCGTCGGAGCTGTCGGACTCCGACCGCGACGCCATCGAGGCGCTGCTGGTCGACGCCTGCCCGCTCAAGGGCCGCAAGGCGCTGATCGTCGACGACGACATGCGCAACATCTTCGCGCTGGCCACCGTGCTGGACGAGGAGGGCATGGTGATCGTGTCGGCCGACAACGGGCGCGAGGCCATCCGGCTGGTCAAGGAAGACCCGTCGATCGACATCGTGCTGATGGACATCATGATGCCGGAGATGGACGGCATCACGACGATGCAGGAGATCCGCAAGCTGCCGCGCGGGCGCGAGCTGCCGATGGTGGCCGTGACGGCCAAGGCGATGAAGGGCGACCGCCAGAAGTGCATCGAGGCCGGGGCGTGGGACTACATCTCCAAGCCGGTCGACCCGCGCTACCTGATGTCCGTCCTGCGGGGGTGGCTGTGCCGCTGACCATGACATCCAGCGCGCTGGCACCGTCCAGCCTGTTCGGCGGGCTGGACGACCCGGCCGACCGCACCGACATCCTGGTGGTGGACGACCTTCCGGAGAAGCTGCTCGTGTTCGAGACGGTGCTGGGCGAGCTGAACCAGAACATCGTGTTCGCGCGCTCGGGCTCGGACGCGCTGCGCCAGATCCTGCGGCGCGACTTCGCGGTGATCCTGCTGGACGTGAACATGCCGGACATGGACGGCTTCGAGACGGCCACGCTGATCCGCCGCTACAAGCGCGCGTCGCACACGCCCATCATCTTCATCACGTCGTACGCCGACGAGATGCAGACGGCCAAGGGCTACTCGCTGGGCGCGGTCGACTACATCCCGTCGCCGGTGGTGCCCGAGGTGCTGCGCTCGAAGGTGCGCGTGTTCGTGGAGCTGCACATCCTGCAGCGCCGCATCGCGCGCCAGGCCGAGGAGCGCGTCGCGCTGGCGGCGTCCGAGGCCGCGCTGCGCCTGGCGGAGGAATCGACCAAGCGCTCGAGCCTGCTGGCCGGGCTGAGCCATGCGCTGAGCGGCGTGCTCGACCCGCGCGAAGGCATGCACGCCCTGCTGGCGCACGTGGTGCCGGCGCTCGCGCCCAACGCCACGGTGGCGCTCGTCGACGAACGCGGCGTGGTCACGCAGGCGGCCACGCGCTCCAGCCTGTTCGAGGAGGACGCCGAGAGCGTGGAGATTCCGCCGTCGGCGCTGCCCAGCGCGCACTTCGCATTGCTTCGCAAGGCGCTCGAGCAGGCGCCGCAGGGCGACGAGCACGTCGCGCCGCTGGTCGACGGCGCGCTGCAGATGCTGCCGCTGGTGCACGGCGACCGTTTCCACGGCGCGCTGTGGATCGACGGCGAGCTCACGCCCATGAGCGCGGCGCTGCTGGACGAAGTCGCGGCGCGCGCCGCGATCGCCTTCGCCACGGCCAGCCTCTACAACGCGCTGCAGGTGGAGATCGCCGAGCGGCGCCAGGCCGAGGCGCGGCTGGAAGAGGCCGCGCGGCGCAAGGACGAGTTCCTCGCGATGCTGGCTCACGAGCTGCGCAACCCGCTGGCGCCGATCCGCAACGCGGTCGAGCTGATCCGCCTGGCCGAGCCGGCGGAGACCAAGGTGCGCTGGGCCGCGGACGTGACCGACCGCCAGGTGCGCCAGCTCACGCGGCTGGTCGACGAGCTGCTGGACGTCGCGCGCATCAGCCAGGGCAAGGTGGTGCTGCAGACGCAGTGCCTCGACCTGGTGGCGCTCGTCACCCAGAGCATCGACACGCAACGCGACGCGATGAGCAAGCGGCACCAGACGCTGACGCTGTCGTTGCCCGCGCAGCCGGTCAACCTGAACGGCGACGCGACGCGGCTCGCGCAGGTCGTCAACAACCTGCTGTCCAACGCGATCAAGTACACGCCCGAGGGCGGCGCGATCTCGGTGGGCGTGTCGCATGCCGAGGGCAACGGCGGCGAGTTCGCGCTGCTGGAGGTGCGCGACAACGGCATCGGCATCGAGGCCGAGCTGCTGCCGCACGTGTTCGAGCTGTTCGAGCAGGGCAAGCGCGCGCTCGATCGCACGCAGGGTGGCCTCGGCGTGGGCCTGACGCTGGTGCAGCGCCTGGTGCAACTGCATGGCGGCGAGGTCGTGGCCACCAGCCCGGGGCCGGGCCAGGGCTCGACCCTGCGCGTGCTGCTGCCGTGCCTGGGCCAAGGCGAGGCGATGGCGCCGGAGCAGGAGAGCGGCCAGCTGCCGGCGGCCGGCGTGGCGCGCCGCATCCTGGTCGTCGACGACAACGTGGACGTGGTGGAGACGACGACGATGCTGCTGTCGCTGTCGGGCCACCAGGTGCGCAGCGCCAAGGACGGCCTGCAGGCGCTGCACGTGGCCAGCGAGTTCCGGCCCGACGTCGTGCTGCTGGACATCGGCCTGCCGCTGATGGACGGCTACGAGGTGGCGCGCCGCCTGCGCCAGACGCCGCAGACGGCCGGCGCGCTGCTGATCGCGCTGACCGGCTACGGCCAGCAGGGCGACCGCCAGCGCGGCAAGGACGCGGGCTTCGACGGCCACATGCTCAAGCCGGTCGACCCGCACGCGCTGGCGCGCATGATCGAAGGCTGAAGCGGGCCGGGGCGCCGCTCAGGCGGCGTAGCTCGTGCGCGGGAACGCGGCGACGGCGCGCGGCGCGGACGAGGGCGAGTCGCGCAGCGGCAGCTGCGGCGCGATGACGCGATCCAGCCGCGCCAGCAGCGTGGGCACGCGCAGCGGCTTGTGCCAGACGTCGCAGAAGGTGGTGCCGGTGGGCATGAACTCGGCCTCGGCGGTGACGGCGATGGCGGGGATGTCCTCCCAGCCGGCCACCCGGCGCATCTTCTCCAGCAGCTCGGTGCCGTGGCAGTCGGGCAGGCGCAAATCCAGCAGCAGCAGGGACGGCTTGAGGTGCTGCGTCGCGGCCATCGCGGAGGCGCCGTCGACGGCCACCACCAGCTCCAGCTCGGGGCGGAGCTCGAACACCGTCTGCATCAGCAGCACGTTGACCGGGTGATCCTCGACATACAGCACCGTTTCTCGCATGGCGTTCCCCTGATGTTGGCTGGCTGCCAGACTCGTTCACCCGATCTGGGAACCCAGCAATCGGCGTGCCTGCGCAACTCCCTCATTTCGTATCCAGGGACGCGGGCCGGCGGAACGAACGTCGGCAACTCTGGCGTGGCGGCGGCCGCGGTACGGCACTTGCCTGGAAAGGGCATCGGGCACATGCCCGCCACAAGCAAGGAACGTCATGACCTCGACTCGAATCGCTTCCCTCATCGCCACGGTCGCCGTCGTCTCCAGCCTGGCCGCTTGCGCCGGCATGACCCCGCGCGAGCACAGCACCGCCGTGGGCGCGGGCGTCGGCGCGGCCGCCGGCGCCGTGCTGACCGGTACCCCGGGCGGTACGGCCGCCGGTGCCGCCGTGGGCGGCGTGATCGGCAACCAGATCAAGCGCTGATCGGGCCCGGGCCCAACGAGAAACGGCACCTGCGGGTGCCGTCTTTCATGAGCGCGGGGCGCGCGGGATCACTCCGGCGCGACGTCCACCTTGTCGGCCGCGTATTCCTTCAGGCGGTTGTAGAGCGTCTTCAAGCTGACGCCCAGCGCCGCGGCCGTGCGCTCCTTCTGCTGGTTGAAGTGCTCCAGCGTGGCCAGGATCAGCTGGCGCTCGGCGTCGGCCATCGAGGTGCCGATCGGGATCGTGATCGACGGGCCGCTGGCGGCCGGCGCGTGGGCCGGGGCGGCCGCGGCGGCGGGGGGCGCACCGGGCTTGGTGGGCGCGGTGAGCGACGTGGCATAGGCGCTGTTGGCGCCGTGCGGGTCGTCGGGCAGCCATTCCTCGTTGATCGAGTTGCCCGAGGCCATCACGTAGGCGCGCTGGACGACGTTGCGCAGTTCGCGCACGTTGCCCGGCCATCGGTAGGCCTGCAGGCGCTGCAGCGCGGTGGGCGTGAAGGTCTTGGTGTTGCCCTCGCGCTCGCAGATCGCCGACAGGAAATGCTGGGCCAGCAGCGGCACGTCCTCGGCGCGGTCGCGCAGCGGCGGCAGCTCGATCGGGAACACGTTCAGGCGATACAGCAGGTCTTCGCGCAGCTTGCCCGAGGCCACCGCCTGCTCGGGCGGGCGGTTGGTGGCGGCGATGACGCGGACGTCGGTTTCCTGGGCCACCGTGGAGCCGACGCGCATGAACATGCCCGTCTCGAGCACGCGCAGCAGCTTGACCTGCAGCTCCAGCGGCATCTCGGTGATCTCGTCCAGGAACAGCGTGCCGCCGTGGGCGCGCTCGAAGAAGCCCTGGTGCTGGCGGTCGGCGCCGGTGAACGAGCCCTTCTCGTGGCCGAAGATCTCGCTCTCGATCAGGTTGGGCGAGATGGCGCCGCAGTTGACGGCCAGGAACGGGTGCTTGCGGCGGCGGCTCAGGTCGTGCACGGTCTGCGCCACGACTTCCTTGCCGGTGCCGCTCTCGCCGGTGATGAACACCGAGACCGCCGTGACGGCCACGCGCGAGATCTGCTCGTAGATGCGACGCATCGGCGGCGAACGGCCCCAGAGGTGGCCGAAGTGGCCGGAGGCCTCCCATTCGGCGGTGAGCGAGGCCAGTTCGGCCTGGATCGCCGACGGCCGCATGACGCGCGACAGGATGCCCTGCAGCTGCTTCATGTTGATCGGCTTGACCAGGTAGTCGGCCGCGCCCATGCGCAGGGCCTGGATCGAGCTCTCGAGGCTGGCGTGGCCGGTGATCAGCACGATCTCGGAGTTGGCCACCAGCTGGGCGTCCTGGAACAGGTCCATGCCGCTGCCATCGGGCAGTTGGAGATCCAGCAGCACCAGGTCGGGCAGCTGGAGCACGATCTGGCGGCGGGCATCGCGCATCGTCCGGGCGATGGCGACGGTGAAGCCCTGCGCGGAGATCAGGGCCGCCATCGTCTCGGCGGAGTCGGCGTCGTCTTCGACGATCAGCGCATGAGTCATGGTAGTTCGGTGTGTTCTGTCGTTCGGCTTGCCGGGAGGGGCGAGGGGCGGGGCGGCCTGCAGCACCGCGAGGCCGCGCCGGGCGTCGGCTTGCGGGGAAGCATGCGCCGAGTCAGGATCGATTCTGCCGACGGGCGCGCAAGTCGCTTGTAAGACGATAGCTCGACCGCGGCGGGATCTGCACCTACGGTCAGGGAAGCTGCTCTGCGGGAACGGCGATTGCTACCGGGCAGCCCGTCGCCGCTCCCCGTCTCCCCCAAGGATTCGCTTACATGGTTCACATCGTCGTCTGGCTTGTCGTTGGCGCGGTCATCGGCCTGGTGGCCGGGTCGCTGATGCGGGATAACGATGACCAGAGCGTCTTCGTCAACGTGATCGTGGGCGTCGTGGGCGCGCTCGTCGCGGGCTGGGTCGTGGCGCCGTACTTCGGCCTGCACGCCGGCGACCCGAAGGTGCTCGATTTCGGCGCGCTGTCGGTGGCGCTGGTGGGCGCGATCATCGCGCTGGCGCTGTTGAGCGTGTTACGCAGCCGCCGCCGGCGCTAGGGCGGGCACGGCTGCCGGCATATCGGTTGCCGAACCGCGGCCACAGCAACCCCAACGGGAGACATTCCATGCCCGCACCCACCATCCGACCCGCCGCCGACCCGCTGGACGACATCGACCGCGAAGGCGGCGGCGTCGACACGATCATGGCGCGCCAGGACCGCGCCGACCTGCCCGGCGAGCGCTCCGACCAGCCCAGGCCCGGCAATCCCGGGAAGGGCGACGTCTACATCGAGGCGGCACGCGACCTCTCGCGCCGCTCGGTGGCGCCCGGCCAGGAGGCGCTTGACGCCGACCGCGAAGCCGAGCGCGTGGCCGACGGCGACCCCGACATCGAGATGGCCGCCGAAGGCCTGGGCAGCGACACCGGCCGCGGCCCCGACGATGACGACGCGATCGACGAGACCGAGCGCGCCGGCGACGATTCGATCCGCTGAGGGGCGGAGGGCCCGCACGACGCGGCGGGCTCTCGACACCGCTGGCGCCTGGACAGCGCCCCCGGTCGCGGCCCGGCTTCCTCGTGGAGCCGGGCCGCTTTCTCGTCAAGCAGTGAGCAGCATGCCGACGACGCATGCGGCCATCACGGCCGTCGTCAGCCAGCCCGTCGCGCGCAGGCCGCCCGAGATCGCGAAGCGGCCCATCGCCCGGCCCTTGGCGGCCACCAGCATCACCGCGGCCAGCATCGGCACCGCGATCACGCCGTTGATCACCGCCGTCCAGAACAGCGCCTTGATCGGGTTGACGTGGACGAAGTTCATCGCGGTGCCCGCGAGCGTGGCCAACGCGATCACCGCGTAGAAGCGGCGCGCCTTGCCGGGCGCGCTCTCGAGGCTGCTGCGCCACTGCATCGTCTCGCCCACGGCGTAGGCCGCGCTGCCGGCCAGCACCGGCACTGCCAGCAGGCCGGTGCCCACCATGCCCATCGCGAACAGCGCGGACGCGAACTCCCCGGCGACGGGCTTTAGCGCCTGCGCGGTCTGCGCGGCGCTCTCGATGTCGTGCACGCCGTGCGCGTGCAGCGTGGCAGCGGTGGTGAGGATGATGAAGAATCCCACCAGGTTGGACGCGCCCATGCCCAGGTAGGTATCGATGCCGATGCGGTGCAGCTGCGCGCTGGCCTGCTGCGGCGCGTCGCGCAGGGCGTGCTCGTCGTCGCAGGCGTCCAGTTCCTCGACCTCCTGCGACGCCTGCCAGAAGAACATGTACGGGCTGATGGTGGTGCCGAAGATCGCGACGATGGCCGTCACGTCGTCCTTGCCGAACGACAGCTTCGGCAGGACGGTGTCGTGGGCGACGCGGCCCCATGGGATCTCGACGACGAAGGCCGTGGCGACGTAGGCCAGCAGCGCCAGCGTCAGCCACTTGAGCACCCGCACGTAGCGGTGGTAGGGCAGCAGCACCTCCAGCGCCACCGACAGCACGCCAAAGCCCACCGTGTACCAGCCGGCATGCCCGGGCAGCAGCAGGTGGATGCCTTCGCCCATCGCGCCCAGGTCGGCGCCGATGTTGATCGTGTTGGCCACCAGCAGCAGCGCCACGAGCGGGTAGAGCGCCCAGCGCGGGAAGTGCTCGCGCAGGTTGCCCGCGAGGCCCTTGCCGGTCACGCGCCCGATGCGCGCGCACACGAGCTGCGCGGCCACCATCAGCGGGTAGGAGAACAGCATCGTCCACAGCAGGCCGAAGCCGAACTGCGCGCCGACCTGTGCATAGGTGCCGATGCCGCTGGGGTCGTCGTCCGAGGCCCCGGTCAGCAGGCCGGGGCCGGCCAGCGCGGCCAGTCCCTTCTTCCTGCCCGCGTCCTCTGACCGGGTGTGCGAAACGGCTTGGGCGGAAGGGATCGGCATGCCGCGCCCGGGCAATGGCCGTGCCGGGCGCGGCGCGTGACGATGCAGCGACCCGGACAAGGTGGAGCGATGACCCCGCTGGTCGCGAGCGCGCTCTAGCAGGGCGCGTCGTCGGCGTCGGCCGCGGTCGACAGCGTGCGCAGGAAGGCGACGAGGTCGCTGCGTTCGGCGGCGTCGAGCAGGTGCGGGACACGCCCGTCGTCTGCCGCGTGCGGCTGCACGGCGTCGCACAGGCGCGCGGCGCTGCCGTCGTGCAGGTAGGGCGCGGTGGCGGCGACGTCGCGCAGCCCCGGCGTGCGGAACGCGTTGGCGGGGCCGCCGGGGTGGCCGTCGTCCGGCACGCCGGGCGAGGTCATCGAGTGCACCAGCGACACGTGCACCGCGTCGTCGCTGAACGACGGGCCGGCGTGGCAGGCGATGCAGCCGGCGCGGCCGACGAACAGGCGCAGGCCGCGGCGCGCGGCGACGGGAAAGGCGGCCGACGGCGTCGCGTCGCCGGTGGTGGCGAGGCGGTCGCGCCAGCCGTCGAAGGGCGTGCGCGGCGACGACAGTGTCTGCACGTACGCGGCCAGCGCGAGGCCGACTTCGCGCCGGACGCGCGCGTCGTCGGCACCGGGCGCGTCGCCGAAGACGCCGGCGTAGCGCGCCGCGACCGACGCGTCGCCGCGCACGAAGGCGGCGACCTGGGCGGCGGTGGCGGGCATCTCGCGCGGGTCGTCCAGCGGGCGCAGGCTCTGCGCGGCCAGGTCGTCGCGGGCGGCGTCCCAGCCGTAGCGTCGATGGGAGGCGACGTCCAGCAGGCTGGGCGTGTTGCGCGAGCCCGCGGCGATGCCGTGCGCCACGACGCGACCGTCGGCAAAATGGCGCCACGGCTCGTGGCAGCTGGCGCAGCGCAGGCCGGTGGGCGACAGGCGCGGGCTGTGGAACAGCGACTCGCCGAGCGCGACGCCCTCGGGGCGTCCCGAGGCCGGATTGCCCGCATCGCGGGCCGCGGCCGGCGGCCACGGGCCGAGCGCGGCGATGGCGGCGCGGTCGGCGTCGGTGGGGGTGTCGGCGCCGGAGGCCGATGCCGTGCGGCCGCACAGCAGCGCGAGCAGCACGGCGCCGCCCGCGCCCGCCAGCAGCGCGCCGGCGGTCGCGGCGAGCGTGCGCCTTGCGGGCACGCTAGCGCGAGCCCACCGTCTGCGCATGCGCGGCCTTCCAGCTCGCGACCTCGCGCTTGAGCTTGCTGTACTCCTCGCAGGGCGTGAAGCACAGCTTGTCCAGCGCCTTGAGGTGCTCCTCGGCCTGGGCGATGTTGCCGGTGATCAGGTAGGCCTCGCCCATGTACTCGTGCGCGCCGCGGTGCTTCGGGTCGATCGCCAGCGCCTTGTCGTAGTGCAGGAAGGCGGCGTCGAGGTTGCCCGACTTGCGGTAGGCGTAGCCCAGCCAGTTCTGCGCGTCGGCGTCGCGCGCGTGCTCGGGGGCGCTGGCGACGTAGGCTTCCAGCAGCGAGATGGCCTGCGGATAGTGGTCGCCCTGGATCGCCTCGACGGCCTGGCTGTACTGCGGGTCGACGGCCGACAGCTTGCCGCCGGGCAGCGTGGTCATGCCGCCGCCTCCGCCCCCGCCGCCTCCACCGCCACCCCCGCCGCCGGAGGCGAAGGCGGGCAGCGCGGGGCACGCGGCCAGGGCGGCGGCGAGCGACAGGCGGATGAGCGATCGGTTCGTCATGGGAACTCCTGTGAAGTGACGGTGTCCGCCGGTGGATACCCGCGCGCCGCGCGAAGGTTCACCGTCGGCAGCGTCGCAGGCGCGCATTTCTCCCTCGTCCTGGGTAGCGGCATGGCCCCCGGCGCGCGGGCATCGGCGCTATCCTGGAGGCACAACTCCTGGCCGATGGATGGACCCCGCCCGACCCGCCGACGACGCGCGCAGACTCGACCTGCTCCAGCAGCTGCACCTGCTGTCCGCCGAGCCCGATCCGGCGCTCGATCGCCTGAGTCGCATCGCCGCGGCCGTCACCGGCGCGGGCATCGCGATGATCACCTTCGTCGCCGGCGACCGCCAGTTCATCCGCTCGCGCGTGGGCACCCAGGCCGCCATCGTGCCGATGAAGGAGAGCTTCTGCCTGTGCGCGCTGGACGGCCAGGGGCTGGTCGAGATCGACGACGCGCGGAGCGACGCCCGCTTTGCCGGCGACCCGCACGTGCACGGCGCCGGCGCGATCCGCTCCTACGTGGGCGTGCCGGTGCGCTTTGACGGCGTGGTGCTGGGCACCGTGTGCGTGCTGGACGCGCGGCCGCGCCGCCTGAGCGACGAGCAGCGCGCCACGCTGGTGGACGTCGCGGGCATGGTCGAGAGCCTGCTGCATTCGCGCCACGAGCAGCTGCTGCTGGAGGAGCAGCGGCGCTACGCGGTCGACCTGGCCACGGTGCTGGGCGAGTCCGAGGGCCTGCTGATGCAGGCGCAGCGCCTGGCGCGCCTGGGCAGCTGGGACATCGACGTCACCACCGGGCTGACGGCCTGGTCGCCGTCGCTGTACGAGCTGTTCGATCGCGACGAGGCGCTGGGCCCGATCACCGCCGACGAGTTCCGCGACCGCATGCCGCCGGAGGATCGGCCCGCCTTCGTGGCCGCGGTCGAGCGCGCGTTCTACAAGCACGAGAAGACGCGGGTCGAGTTCCGCTTCCCGCAGCCCGATGGCAACCTGCGCTGGATCACCGCGGTCAGCGAGCCGGTACGCGACGCCGGCGGCCGCGTGCTGCGCCTGCGCGGCACGCTGCAGGACGTCACCGAGCGCCGCCTCAGCGAGCGCCGCGTGCGCGAGAGCGCGGAGCGCGACCGACTGCTGTGGCAGACCTCGGCCGATGTCGTGCTGATCGTCGGCGAGGACGACCTGATCCGCTTCTGCAACCCGGCCGTCGAGCCGGTGCTGGGCTGGCGGCCCGACGAGGTGCTGGGCCAGCCGCTGACGATGCTGCAGCCCGAGCGCCTGCGCGACGCGCACCGGCGCGGCTTCGCGCGCTACCTCGCCAGCGGCCAGCGCACGCTCGACTGGCGCGCGGTGGCCATCGCGGCGCTGCACCGCGACGGGCGCGAGATCCCGGTGGAGGTCTCGTTCAGCGACATGCAGATCGAGGGCCACCGCGTGTTCGGCGCCTTCATGCGCGACGTCACGCAGCGCGTGGAGCAGCAGCAGGCGCTGCAGCGCAGCGAGGAGCGCTACCGGCGCATCGTGCAGACGGCCGAGGAGGGCATCTGGATGATCGATGCCGCGGCGTTCACGACCTTCGTCAACCCGAAGATGGCGCGCATGCTGGGCTTCGAGGTCGCCGAGATGCTGGGCCGGCCGATGTACGACTTCATGGACGACCGCGCCCGCGAGGAGGCCGCCCAGAACATGCGCCGGCGCGCGCAGGGCATCGCCGAACAGCACGACTTCCGCCTGCGCCGCAAGGACGGCAGCGACCTGTGGACGGCGATGAGCACCAGCCCGCTGGTCGACGCCCAGGGCGTGCACGCCGGCGCGCTGGCGATGGTCACCGACATCACCGAGCGCCGCCGCGCCGAGGAGGCGCTGCGCCAGAGCGAGGAGCGCTTCCGCTCGCTGACGGTGCTGTCGTCGGACTGGTACTGGGAGCAGGACGATCAGTTCCGCCTGACGCAGGTGGTGGGCGGCCGCGCGCTGGACAACAACGTCGGCCTGCGCCGCGCGATCGGCCAGCGGCCGTGGGAGGCGGCCAGCATCCACATGGAGGCGAACGCCTGGGAACAGCATCGGCGGACGCTGGAGGCGCACGAGCCGTTCCGCGACTTCGAGGTCACGCGCGAGGGGCCGGACGGCGCGCTGTTCACGGTCAGCGTCAGCGGCGAGCCGGTGTTCGACCGCGACGGCCGCTTCACCGGCTACCGCGGCGTCGGTCGCGACATCACCGAGCAGCGCCGCAGCCAGGCGTTGCGCCAGGAGCTGGAGGCGCAGCTGCGCGAGTCGCAGAAGATGGAGGCCATCGGCGTGCTGGCCGGCGGCATCGCGCACGACTTCAACAACGTGCTGGCCGGCATCCTGGGCAATTCGTCGCTCGCGCTGCAGGACCTGTCGCCGGGGCATCCCGCGGCGGTCAGCCTCGAGCAGATCCGCAAGGCCGGCCTGCGCGGGCGCGGCCTGGTGCAGCAGATCCTCGCGTTCGCGCGCCGCCAGCCGCGCGAGGTGGTCAGCTGCGAGCTGCGGCCGCTGGTCGACGAGTGCGTCGGCCTGCTGCGCTCGACGCTGCCGGCCGGCGTGACGCTGGAGGTGGCCATCAGCACCGAACCGCTGTTCGTGATGGCGGACGCCACGCAGATCGAGCAGGTGCTGATGAACCTGTGCACCAACGCCTGGCACTCTCTGGGCGGCAAGCCGGGGCGCGTGGCGGTGGCGCTCGACGGCGTGGAGCTCGACGCCGCCGCGGCACGCTCGCTGGGCGGCGGGCTGGCGCCGGGTTCGTTCGCGCGCATCGGCGTCGCCGACAACGGCCGCGGCATGGACGCCGAGACGCGCGCCCGCATCTTCGAGCCCTTCTTCACGACCAAGCCGGTGGGCGAGGGCACCGGCCTGGGCCTGGCGGTGGCGCACGGCATCATCTCGGCGCACGGCGGCGTGATCCGCGTGCAGACGGCGCCGGAGCAGGGCAGCACCTTCGAGATCTACCTGCCGCGCACGTCGGAGACGACCGCCGCCGATCGCGCGCCGCCGCTGGCGATCGCGCACCGCGGCCACGGCGAGCGCGTGCTGTACATCGACGACGACGAGGTGATGGTGGTGATGGTGGAGCGCCTGCTCGAACGCCTGGGCTACCACGTCACCTGCCTGCACGACCCGGCGCGCGCCATCGAGTTCGTGCGCGCGTCGCCGCGCGACGTCGACATCGTCGTCAGCGACCTCAACATGCCCGAGCTGTCCGGCCTGGACGTGGCCCGGTCGCTGCACCGCATCCGGCCCGAGCTGCCGGTGATCATCAGCTCCGGCAACCTGCCCGACCAGCTGCAGAACGAGGCGCGCCAGGCCGGCGTGCGCGCGCTGGTGCACAAGCAGTACACGCTCGAGGAGCTCGGTGGCGTCATCCACTGGGTGCTGGCCGGCGGTCAGCGGCTCGGGCTGGAGCCGCTGCTGATGGCGTCGCGCTAGGCGGGTCTGCCGCAGGCGTCACCCGCCGTTCGCGGGACTCGCGGCGATCTCGAACGCGTCACTCGCGGCGGAAATGGCCCGTGGCCAGCAGCGGCTCGGCGTCGACGCGCTGCACCGCCTGCACCGGCTGCGACTCCGAAAAGCGGTAGCTCGCGCCCGTGCGCGCGCCGCGCACGAGGATCGCCGGACGCGCCAGGTAGCGCAGGCGCACCAGGCCCGGCGCCTCGCCGGCTGGCTGAGAGACCGGTGCGGGTACCGGTATCGGTGCAGCGACCGGGGCGCGAGGCGGCGCGGGCATGCGCCACATCTCAGCGGCGGGGCGGGCCGCCGTGGAGGGGCGTGACGTTGCCGTCGACGGGTTGGTCCTGGCCAGCGCCAGGCTCGATCGTTGGTTGCCGCAGCAGCTCATCGGAGTCTCCTCGTTCGTCCCAGGGTTCGATCGTCAGGGCCGGCGCGGACGGACGTTGCCAGCGCTCCAGCAGGCAGGCCGCGCCGGACAGCGCCGGCCACGCCAGCCACTGCTCCAGCGCGTCGCGCCCGACGGCCCAGGCCAGCGGCGCGGCCACCCACAGGCTGACGCAGTGGAAGCAGTCCAGCATGCGGCCCCACTGGCCGTCGCCGAGCCGGGCCCGCAGGCGCGCGATGGCGTCCCACGGGCCGTCGTCGTGCGCGAGCAGGGTGGACAGGCGCCAGGTGGCCAGGATCGCCAGCGCCAGGTGCAGCCAGGGCGAGTCCATGGCGTCATGTCGGCTGCAGGTCGTTGCAGATCTTCACGGGCCAGTCCGCCGTGGCGTAGTTGACGCCGCAGGGCCGCGACGTGCGGTCGTACACGGTCAGGTGGAAGATGTAGACGCAGCACTCGCCGCGCGGCGTGGCGAAGCCGGGCGGCACGACGTAGGGCAGGCTGGACTGGCACATCGGGTCGATCGCGCGCAGGTCGAAGGTGGTGAGCGTGCCGATGATCTGCGGGAACGTCGGCACGAAGCAGCGCGTGCCCGGATCGCCCACGCGCGAGGTGCCGTAGTAGCAACTGCCGCCGGGCCCGGGGATCGGGATCGACAGCGACGGGCCGCCCTGCTTCTCGACCGAGACGACGTAGTAGTCGAAGTTGTCGTTGGGGCGCGTGAGCGGCAGCGTGTCGTCGATGTACTCGTCGTAGGCGATGCCCGAGACGGGCAGGTTCCACGGCACCGAGCAGTCGGGCGGCAGCGCGAACTGGCTGATGAACAGGTCCGCGCACCTGGGCACCGCGTCGATCAGGATCATCGCGGTGATGGGCTTGTTGTCCAGCCACAGGCGCTGGGTGTCGCAGTAGGTGCCCGACATCGTGTCGGTGACCGTCAGTCGCAACGTGTACAGGCCGCTGAGGTTGCAGCCGCCCACCAGCGTGTTCCAGGCGCTCGGGTAGAGCTTGCCGGTGGGGTCGGTGAGCAGGCAATACGGCGGGAAGAACACCGGCACCAGGCAGTCAGGGCCCCACGCAGCGGTGAGGTCGTCGGTGTCCGTGCGCATGTTGATCTGGCGCTGCTGCGCGGGGGTGGTGAAGTCCACCGCCCAGAAGTTCGTCCAGCCGCCGGTGCTGCAGTCCGTCTCGTAGCCGGGCTTCCAGTCCAGCGTGTAGCCCTTGGTCTTCAGGTTGTCGCAGCCGCCGACGTAGGCCGAGCCGAGGATCTCCAGGCACGCGCCGCCGAACGAGGCCTCGAAGGTGCCGGCGGGGCGCGTGCACAGCGCGGGCACGTTGTCGATCAGGCGCGCGGCCGGATCCGTCCAGGGCGCGTCGAGCGAGGTGTTGCCGCCGGCGCCGAGGATGCGCACGTCGCGCTTGAACACCGAGAAGATGATCGAGCAGGTCGTCGTCGCGTTGCCGCTGCCAAGCACGGTCATGCGCACGAAGAAGGTGCCGGCGTCCAGCAGCGTCGTGTTCAGGTAGGCCAGCAGACCCGAGACGACCGGCGACGTGCCCTGCACCGTGGTGCCGGGCGGCACCGGCGGGTAGACGAAGTCGGACGCGTGCCAGGTGATGTTGTCCTTCGACCATTCGAGCACGTAGCGGCTGAAGCCCAGGCCCGCGGCCGTGCCGGTGATGCTCACCACCAGCGCCGGGATGTCGACGTTGACTTCCTCGGCGACGCAGCCGTCGGGGCCGGTGAGCGCGCAGGTCAGCGGGCGGAAGCACTCGCGCAGGCACGTCCAGTACAAGCGCAGGCAGCGCAGCACGTCGACCAGCGAGCGGGCGCGCGCCAGGCAGCAGCCGAAGCGGATCGAGCACAGGCACCAGCAGCGGCAGAACCAGAACCACGGCTCGGCGCTCTCGCGCTTGAACGCGGCTGCGCCCAGCAGCGCCTGCGTGGTCTCCAGCGTCATCAGGCGCTCGAAGATCGCGGCGGTCTCGTCCTCGCCGGTCTCGCAGTCGACGGCGCCGTCGTCCAGATCCTGCGGCAGGCCGGCGGTGAAATCGACCGTGGCCAGTTCATCGGCCAGGTAGGGGCGATAGGCCTTCGCGAGCGCGTTGACCAGCGTCGCGAGGTCGCGCTGCTCCGCATCGGAGAGCTTGCCGGGCGTCACCGGCGTGCCCAGCACCTGGCGCACGCACAGCCAGTACCGGTACAGGTAGTAGGCCGACAGCCGGAAGTTGCGCGGGCGCCGGCACAGCAGCCAGCCGAAGATGATGCAACAGCGGATGTGCAGCAGGCACTCGCGCCAGCGTTCGGGCGGCCCCAGCAGCTCGCGCGCCTGCGCGGGCAGCAGCGCGAGGGCCGTCTTGTCGTTGACGAAGGGCGTGAACAGCCGCTCGGCGGCGGCGATCTCGGCTTCGCAGTCGGGCGGCGACGAGTCGGCCTCCTTGACGAGTGCGTCGAGGTTGGACGCGCGCTTGAGGTCTTCCTCGAGGATGGGCTTGTACGCGCCGACGAGCGCCTCGAGCACGAGTCGGAAGTCGGGGTCGCTGGAGTCGGGCGGACGCGGGTCGGTGCCATCGTCGCGGGCGGTGGGGGAAGTCATGGCGAGCCTTTCGAAGGGGTTGGGCGTGGGCGGCTGGAGACCGCGTGCGCGCCGGACCTGTCGTGGGCCCCGACAGGTGGGCACGAATTCAATGTAGGAAGCGCGACGGCGCGTCGCAACGGGAGAGCTAGGGACGATCCCCGGCTCAAAGTAGGGCCCCTAGGCCGTGTTGGCGGGACGGCTATCCGACGTCGCGGATCACGCGTGCGACCCGCGTGGGTACATTGCGTGCTGCCCGGAAACTTTCGAGGAGTCCCCATGGCCAAGACCCGCATCGCCGTCATCGTCGGCAGCCTGCGCAAGGAGTCGTTCAACCGCCAGCTCGCGGACGCGCTGCCCGGCCTCGCGCCGGACGTCGAGTTCACGCAGTTGCGCATCGACGACCTGCCGCTCTACAACCAGGACGACGACGGCGCGCCCGCGGCGTCGGTCAAGCGCCTGAAGTCCGAGATCCTGGCGGCGACCGGGCTCATCTTCATCACGCCGGAATACAACCGCTCGATGCCGGGCGTGCTCAAGAACGCGATCGACCACGCGTCGCGGCCGTACGGCCAGAGCGCGTGGAAGGGCAAGCCCTCGGGCGTGCTGGGCATGTCGATCGGAGCCGCCGGCACCGCCATGGCGCAGCAGCACCTGCGCAACGTGCTGGCCTACCTCGACGCGCCCACGCTCGGCCAGCCCGAGGTGTTCATCCACGCGAAGGAGGGCGTCTTCGAGGGCAACGGCAAGCTCAGCGAGTCGACGTCCAAGTTCGTCAAGGGCTGGCTGACGACGTACCTCGAGTTCGTCGCGCGCCACGGCGACTGACGCGGCGAAAGACGAGGGCCTCGCGCGCACGGCCCTGCATCAGTCGTCCAGCGCCGGCTCGGCCTCGTGCGCGCTGCCTTCGAGCATGCGCGCGAACGCGGGCCGGCGATCGCGCAGCTGCGCGAGCGAGCCGATGTCGACCAGGCGGCCGGCCTCCATCAGGCCGACGCGGTCGAAATGCGCGAGCAGGCTCATGCGGTGTACCGAGGCGACGATGCAGGCCGACGGGAACGTCTCGCCGAGCTGGTGGTGGATGCGCGCCTCGGTGATCGGATCGAGCGCGCCGGTGGGCTCGTCGAGGAGGACGACGGAACTGCCCGCGGCCGCGAGCGCGCCGCGCGCGAGGCACAGGCGCTGGCGCTGGCCGCCCGACAGGTTGCTGCCGCGCTCGGCGACGGCGAAGTCCAGGCCCCCGTCGAGGCCGGCGAGCACATCGTCGAATGCGCTGCCGTGCATCGCGGCGGCGAGCGCGGCGTCGGGCAGGGCGGTGCCGAAGTCGAGGTTCTCGCGCACGCTGCCCTCGAAGACGTCGGCCTCCTGCGGGATCAGCGTGGCGAGCGCGGCCAGGTCGTGCACGCCCGGCTGCACGCGGCCGTCGACCTCCACGATCACGCCAGGCGCCGCGTACAGCCCGGCCAGCACGCGCATCAACGTGCTCTTGCCCGCGCCGCTGCCGCCCACCAGCGCGATGCGCTCGCCGCGTTCGAGCACGAGCTCGTCGAGCCCCAGCGGCGGCGAGTCGGGGGCGGCCGACGCGTGCCGGTACGCGATGTCGCGCACGACGATGCGCCGCCAGTCGCGCGGCAGCGGGCGCACCGGTTCGGCGACGGGCGCGTCGAAGATCGGCCGCGCGCTGGCGTAGTCGGCGCGCGATCGCGACAGGCCTTGCAGGCGACCCGTCATGTCCGTGGCGACCGCGGCCGTGCGGCTCGCGTACTGTTGCACCATGAACACGGCGCCGATCGCGATCGCGCCGCTGCCGTCGCGGCTCAGGAGAAAGACGTAGCCGACGACCAGCGCCCAGGTCGTGATCGTGCTGACGAGGTCGACCATGCACCACTTGGCCTCGTTGACGACGATGTTGCGGCCCAGCGGCACGAAGATGCGCGCCAGCCGGGCGTTCAGCAGCTTTCGCGAGGCGTCCTGCAGGCGCAGGCTCAGCACGGTGCCGATGTGGCCGAGGAAGTCCGCCATGCCGGCGCCATAGCGGCGCTCGGCGGCCATCTCCTCCATCGACAGCCGCATCAGCGTGCGGTCGATGCGCACGCTGACCAGCGCCAGCGCGCCGAATGCGAGGAAGGCCGCCGCGCCGATGACGGGCGCCAGCGCCGCCAGCGCGATCAGCGGCCCGACCAGCCCGACCAGGCTCTGCAGGTAGATGAACTGGTTGGCCGAGAACTCGTACAGCGCCTGTGTGGACTGGCGCACGCGCTGCTGCATGTCGCTCGAGTGATGCCCGTCGTGCCAGGCCAGCGGCGCGGCGGCCAGGCGCGTGTAGAGCTCGTCGGACAGCGTCTCGCGCACGCGCATGCCCACGCGGCGCTCGAGCACGCGCCCGGGGCCGTGCAGCATCCAGGAGACGACGGACGCGCCCAGCACGCAGCCGACCCAGCCGAGCGCGCGCAGCAGGCTGCCGGGGCCGCCTTTCTGCAGCGCGTCGATCGCCTGCGCCGCGAACCAGGGCACGGCCAGGCGCACGCCCTGCGATCCCATCAGCAAGGCCATCGAGCCGACCATCGCACCGCGCGCGCCGGCTGCGTAGCGCCAGATGCCGCGGTACAGGCCGGCGTCGATCGGATTGGTCGGGGCGGGGAGGATGGCGGACACGGGCGGACTGCGGCGTTGGCGTTGCCGGACACGATACGGCAAACGCGTGGCGACCGAGCCCAAGGCGCGCGGCCAGAAGAAACGGCCGGACGTGCCGGCCGTTCAGGCGAGGATGACGGGCCGACGCGCGGCCCGCGCGCTCAGCGCTGGTCGTCGGCGCGGTTGGTGTGGTCGCTGCCCTGTTGGACGCTGCGGCTCTGCGCCTGGCCCGGCTCGGACTTCAGGTTGCTGCCCTGCTGGTCACGGCCGCTGCCCGACTGGCTCTGCTGGTTCGAGCCGCCGCCGGGCGTCTGCTTGCCGTGGCTGCCCTGCTGCTGCTGGCCGGACTGGCCCTGCTGGCTCTGCTGCCGGCCCTGCGAGCGGTCGCTGTCCTGCCGGGGCGGCTGCTGGCCTTGCTGGTTCTGGTTGCGTTGCACGTGATGCTCCTTGGTTGGGTTGCCCCGCCGATCTCCGGTGGAGACGGCCTTCGAGGAAGTTCGGAGGTCGTCCCGCAGTGCAGCAAGGTGCGTTCCCAATTCGTGAAGCGCGTTCACGCGGCGCGATCCGTCGTCAGTTGGTGTAGTTCTCCACCGTGCCGATGTCGCGCGGCTTCGCACCGTCGGGGTCGGCGCCGAACTCGCGCTTGGCGCGGCGCTGGCGCAGCAGGTCCCAGCATTGATCGAGCTGCTCTGCGACGGTCTTCAGGCGCTCGGCGTTGGCCTCGGGGGCCGCGGGGTTCTCGCGCAGGCGATGCTCCTCGTCGACGAGGGCCGTGATGTGATCGAGGATGGTCTGGTCTTCCATGGTGGCTCCTGGGCAGGGTCGGGCTTGGGCCGGCGCGGGCAAATGGCGCGCCTAGGCGGCGAGCATAGGACAGCGCCGGACACGCTCTCGCCATCAGGGTCAAGCGTGGTCGCGCGTGACGGTTTGATGTCGCCGACCCTAGGGTTTTCAGCAGGCGTCGGCCGGTTCATTTGGCGGCGCGGCCCAGTGGACAGTGGAGCAGGGCCAACGCATACTGCCAGTTTGGTGTCCAGGCACCAAAGCCCAGAAGAGTCTTCGCAGATGCCCGCGTGAGGCGGTCGCTAGCGAGGGCCGCAAGTCGCGCGCTTCGGCACGAGGGATCTTCCATGGTGGCAGCAGTGCAGCGGATCGAGCGTCTCGATCGGCTCGAACGCATTATCCAGACGCAGGCGCTGCTGGTCCAGGCCGACCTGGCCCTGAACCCGTTCATGCAGCTGGTCATCGACAAGCTGCGCGAACTCACGCAGTCGCTCGCCGCCTCGGTGGACTTCGTCGAAGGCGACCACACCGTCGTGCGGCGCGCCAGCGGCGCCATCGCGGGCCATCTCGGGTTGCGCGTCGCGCTCGATGCGAGCCTCTCGGGCCAGTGCGTGCGCACCGCGGCGGTGCAGGTCTGCGAGGAGTCCGAGACCGACCCGTACGTCGACCGCGCCGCCTGCCGCCTGCTGGGGGTGCGCTCGATGATCTGCGCGCCGCTGCGCCAGGGCACTGCCGTGGTCGGCGTGCTCAAGGTGTTCTCCGACCGCCCGAGCGCGTTCGACGACGGCGACGTGCAGATGCTGCAGCTGATGGCCAGCGCCGTCGCGGCGGCGCTGGCCAAGAAGGCGGCGCTGGACGCCCGCAACGAAGCCGAGGCACGCCTGCGCGGCAGCGAGGAGCGCATGCGTGCGCTGCTCGAACACGCGCACGATGCCGTCATCTCGATCGACGAGCAGGGCTGCGTGTCGCAGTGGAACCGCGCCGCCGAGCGGCTGTTCGGCTGGTCGCCCATCGAGGCGATCGGCCAGCCGGTGGCCACGCTGGTGGTGCCGCCCGCGATGCGCGGCGAGATCGCCAGCGTCATCGCGCGCTATGCCAGCGCCGAGCGGCTGGAGGACGCCCACCAGCGCGTCACGCTGCCGGCGATCGACCGCGCGGGACGCCAGCTGTCGGTCGAGGTCAGCCTGACGGCCACGCGCGTGGGCGGACGCTGGGAGCTCACCGCGTTCGCGCACGACGTCTCCGAGAAGCGCCAGCTCGAGGCGCGGCTGCGCGCGATGGCGCTCAGCGACGGCCTGACCGGCCTGGCCAACCGCCGCGGCTTCATGGAGGCGCTCGAGAAGGCCGTCTCGCGTCACGCGCGCGGGGGTCCGGAACTGGCGCTGCTGTTCCTCGATCTGGACGGCTTCAAGCAGATCAACGACGAACTGGGCCACCACGTCGGCGACCTGGCGCTGCAGACCTTCGCGCGCCGCCTCGAGGCCTGCGTGCGCAAGGGCGACACCGTCGCGCGGCTGGGCGGCGACGAGTTCACCGTTCTGGCCGAGGGCATCGTCTCGCTGGAGCAGGCGCGCGCGATCGCCGACAAGATCATCGAGGCGATGAAGCCGCCGCTGGACACGCACAAGGCGGTGCGCCTGCGCGCGAGCATCGGCATCAGCCTGTACAAGGCGCCGGCTGACGCGTCGCGCTTCCTGCGCGAGGCCGACCACGCGATGTACCACGCCAAGCACCACCACGACGAGGTGGAGGGCGTGTCGGCGTTCATGTCCGACGAGCAATTCCTCGACTGAGTCCACAATCGGGCGACGCCATTCGCGAAAGGCTCGCCGTGTCCGACCCGCATCCCCATTCGCACGAAGCACGCTGGAAGCATGACGGCGTGCGCGTCGTGCCGGCCGACAAGCTCGACCCGAACACCGCCCAGACGCCCGGCATGGATCGCCAGGCCGCGATCACCTTCGCGCGCACCGGCGCCCAGAAGCTGTGGGCCGGCACCGTGCACATCCACCCGAATGCCAAGACGGGCGCGCACCACCACGGGCCGCTCGAGAGCGTGATCTACGTGGTCAAGGGCCGTGCGCGCATGCGCTGGGGCGAACGCCTGGAGTTCACCGCCGAGGCCGGCCCCGGCGATTTCATCTACGTGCCGCCGTTCGTGCCGCACCAGGAGATCAACGCGAGCCCGACCGAGGTGCTGGAGTGCGTGCTGGTGCGCAGCGACGGCCAGGCGGTGGCGGTCAACCTCGACATCGAGCCCGCCGAGCCGCCCGAGAACGTGCCCTGGATCGATCCGACGCACCCGGCGGGATGAGCGTGGGCATCACTCGACGAAGAACTGGTCGCGCGCCGAACTGGTGATCGCCGCCACGCACGGATGCGTGATGCGGCGCTCGGTGGAGATCGCGTGGAACTCCTCGACCAGCTCGTCGCTGCGGCCGACGACGCGCACGCCGTACTGCGCGGACGTCTCCGACTCCAGCACCGCCGGCGTCATGAACACGCCGCGGCCTTCGCCGCCGAAGGCCTTCATCAGCGCGGCGTCGTCGAACTCGCCGATGACGCGCGGCCGGATCTTGCGCGCGGCCAGCCACAGGTCGAAGCGCTGGCGCATCGCCGAGGCGTTGCCCGGCAGCAGCATCGGGGCGTCGTCCAGGCACTGCGGGAACGCGCCCTTGAGCGAGCGCTTGAGCTCCGGCGTGGCGAAGAAGCTCATCGCCGTCGTGCCGAGCGCGTGGTTGAACGCCTTCATGCCGGCCTGGCGGCCCAGCGGCTCGTCGGCCAGCACCAGGTCCAGCCGCTGCACGGCCAGCTGGCCCAGCAGGTCGGCGAGCTTGCCCTCGTGGCAGATCAGGCGCACGTTGGCCGCGGCCGAGAGCGCCGGCTCCAGCAGGCGGTAGGCGATCGACTTGGGCACCGAGTCGGACAGGCCGACGCGGAAGTCGAGCGCCGCCGAGCCGCCGCTGGTCCTGCCGATGCGCGATTCCAGCTCCGCGCCGAGCGCGAAGATCTGGTCGGCGTAGCCCATCGCCAGGTGGCCCTCGTCGGTCAGCTCCAGGCCGCGCCCGGCCTTGCGGAACAGCGCGCAGCCCAGGCGATCCTCCAGCAGCTTGATCTGCCCCGACAGCGTCTGCGGCGAGATGTTGAGCTGCGCGCCGGCGCGCACGACGCCGCCCGCCTTGGCCGCCGCCCAGAAGTAGTGCAGGTGCTTGTAGTTCATCGCCGGGGCTCCGATGCTGCGGTTTTCTCGATGTGATGGGTCGCTGAATACGACTTTACGCTGAAAGTTCCGCTGCCGAGAATTCCCTGTCTGCCCCGCACCGGAACCTCGCCATGGACCTCCTCCTCGACCCGACCCTGTGGATCGCCTTCGCGATGCTCACGACCCTGGAGATCGTGCTGGGGGTCGACAACATCATCTTCCTGACCATCCTCGTGGGCCGCCTGCCGCCCGAGCGGCGCGACGCAGCGCGCCGCGCCGGCCTGGCGTTCGCGATGATCACCCGCATCGCGCTGCTGCTGTCGCTGAGCTGGGTGATGGGCCTGACGACCGAGCTGTTCGCGCTCGCCGGCCACGGCTTCAGCGGGCGCGACCTCGTGCTGCTGGGCGGCGGCCTGTTCCTGCTGTACAAGGCCTCGCGCGAGATCTTCGAGGCCGTGGAGCAGGTCGACGCGCCCGCTCACGCGCCCGCGCGCCCGCGCGGCGCCGCCCGCTTCTGGAGCGTCATCGCCCAGATCGCGGTGATCGACATCGTGTTCTCGCTCGACTCCGTGATCACCGCGGTGGGCATGGTCGACCGCGTCGGCGTGATGATCGCCGCCGTGGTGGCCTCGGTGGCGCTGATGATGTTCGCCGCCAAGCCGATCGGCGAGTTCGTCGAGCGCCATCCATCGATCAAGGTGCTGGCGCTGTCCTTCCTGGTGATGGTGGGCATGACGCTGGCCGCCGAGTCCTTCGGCGTGCACGTGCCCAAGGGCGTGATCTACGCCGCGATGGGCTTCTCGCTGGCGGTCGAACTGCTGAACATCCGGGCGCGCGCCCGCCGCCAGGCGGCGCCGTCGGACGACCTGACCGGGCAACACGCCTCCTGAACGTCCATCGATGCGGTTTATGCGATGGGTCTGTTCGAATCATTCGCATTTACTCGAATCATTGATCGGGCGACAGTGCGGTATCCGAAATGCAAGGAGGCTTGCCGTGAACCTGCAAAACAGTACCAACCCCTCGCGTCGTCCGTCCTATGCGGAAGACGCCCGCGTCGTCTCGGCCGGCGGCAACGCCCGCGTGTTGCGCAACACCTACGCGCTGCTGGCGCTGTCGATGTTGCCCACCGTGCTGGGCGCCTGGCTCGGCGTGGCCACGGGCATCGGCGCCATGCTGACCGGCGTCACCGGCCTGGTCGTGTTCCTGGTCGGCGCCTTCGGCCTGATGTGGGCGATCGAGAAGAACCGCAACTCGCCGATCGCCGTGCCGCTGCTGCTGGGCTTCACGTTCTTCATGGGCCTGATGCTGTCGCGCCTGTTGGGTGCCGTGCTGGGCCTGTCCAACGGCACCGGCCTGGTGATGATGGCCTTCGCCGGCACCGCCACGATCTTCTTGGGCATGGCCGGCCTGTCGTCCGTCATCAAGCGCGACCTGTCGACCATGGGCAAGTGGCTGTTCGTCGGCGCCGTGATGCTGCTGGTGGCCGGCATCGCCAACGTGTTCATCCAGTCGAGCGCGCTGATGATCACGATGTCCGTGATGGCGATCGGCATCTTCTCGGCCTTCGTGCTGCATGACCTGAAGCGCGTGCAGGACGGCCTGGAGACGAACTACGTCATCGCGACGCTGGGCGTGTACCTGAGCCTGTTCAACGTGTTCCAGAACCTGCTCGCGATCCTGGGCATCTTCGGCGGCCGCGACGAGTGAGCACGCGGCGGGTCGCCGCGCGGCGGCCCCGGCCCGGCGCGGGGAGGGCGGACGGCCCGTCCCCGCGTTGTCGTTCCTGAGGCGGCGCGATCCTCAATCCTGAGGATGCGCTGCCCGGTGCCGCGTACCTACCCTGGCGGATAGCAAGCTGTCGTCACGCCAAGGGAGATCCCGACCTGGGTCGATCGCCGGGGGCCCTGGTTGCCCGCTGCGGCGGGAGGCGATGCTTGTCTAGTCGGGTGCCGGACGGTGCGGGCACCATCGCCGGTCGCGGACACCGTCGCCGCCAGGGTGCGCGCGAAGCCCAGCGCGCAGGCCTTGTCCAGTTGCACGCAGCGCACGCCCGTGCGAGCGCAATGCTGTTCGACGACGTTGCACGCGTCCTGGCAGACGTAGCCCGGCTGCAGGATGACGAGGTCGGCGTCGACCAGCGCCGCGGCCAGCCGCGGCAGGCAGCACGGGTCGGCGCCGTCGACGTGGTCGAAGCGCCCGCCGGCGCGTTCGACCACGTCGCGATGGTCCGGCACCTGACGCGCGCGGCCGCCGACGCATAGCACGCGGCGCGAGGCGAGGTCGGCGCAGACGACCGCCGCTGGTGCCATCGACGCCGTCCGACCCGCGAGCAGGGCCCGGCGGCGGCTCAGTCCGCGTCGCCGTCGGCCTCCTGGCGCAGCGCCTCGAAGCGGGCGCGGTACTCGGAGCGCAGCCCGCGGCGCAGTTCGGCCATCGCGAAGCGGCGGCGCTCGTCGGCGTTGCCCGGCTCCAGCGGCGGCACGGCCACGGGCTTGCGGTCGTCGCCGAGCGCCACCATCGTGAAGAAGCAGCTGTTGGCGTGGCGCACGCGCTGGGTGCGGATCTCCTCGGCCACCACCTTGATGCCCACCTCCATCGAGCTGTTGCCCGTGTGGTTGACCGACGCGAGGAAGGTGACGAGCTCGCCGACGTGGATGGGCTCGCGGAACATCACCTGGTCGACCGACAGCGTGACGACGTAGCGCCCGGCATAGCGCGCCGCGCAGGCGTAGGCGACCTGGTCGAGCAGCTTCAGGATCGTGCCGCCGTGCACGTTGCCGGAGAAGTTGGCCATGTCCGGCGTCATCAGCACGGTCATCGAGAGCTGGTGTTTCGGCGAGTCCATGCGGTGTCCTCGGGAAGCGATGGGTTCAGTTCGGGGTGGCGCCGGTGTCGGCCGGCGCGACGATGGCGCCGGCGACGGCGTGGCGGAGCAGGGCGTCGGCGACGAGACCGCCGGCCTTGGCGTCCTCGACGAACGCGCGCAGTGCCGCCTCGGCCGCGGGCCCGCGCGTGCGCGCGAGGCCCATCGCCTGGCGGATCACCATGAAGCGGCCGGGCAGCACGCGCAGCGACGGATCCTTGTCGGCGACTTCCACCAGCACCTGGCGGATGCCGCCGGCCACGTCCGCACCGCCGGCGCGCAGCGTCCGCACCACCTCGGCGGCGCCGGGCACGCGCACGAACGACGCCTGCTTCAGTTCGCGGCTGAGGAACAGGTCGTACGCGCTGCCCTTGCCGACGACGACGCTGGTGCCGGCGCGGTCGACGTCCTCGTTGGCGCGGCACGGCGAGTCGGCGCGCACCAGGTACGCGCCCTCGATCAGCACGTAGGCGTCGGTGAACGCGATCTCGGCGCCGCGCAGCGGGTCGATCGCGAAGAAGCCGACGTCCGCCACGCCGCCGGTGACGGCGTCGACCGACTTCGTCGCGGCAGGGAACTCGATCGTCTCCAGCGGCACGCCCAGGCGGCGGGCGAGCTCGGCGGCCAGGTCGACGGACACGCCGCGGGCGCGGCCGGTGGCCGGGTCGCTGTTGGCCAGGATCGGGTTGCCGAGGTTGATCGACGCGCGCAGGCGGCCGCCGGGCGCGAGCAGGGCGACCATGGCGGCGTCGGGGGTGAAGGCGGTGCTCATCGGGGCATTCTGAGGGAAGGCGGGCGCGGCGCTGTCTGGCGCGCGCCACATCCGGGAGGGCATGGCATCCGTATTGAACCTTGGGCGCGGCCGAGGGTCATACACGACCTCGGCGGGCACGCGGGGCGGACGTTGCAAGATCCGCTCCACGGCTGCGTAAGGTTTTGCCGCCCGCGTCGACTGACTCGCATCCCCTCACGAATCTCAAGAAAGCCCGCCATGCCCATCGCCCGTCGAACCGCGCTGCTCTCCGGCGTCAACCTGCTGGTCGGAGGCGGATTGGCCGCACTCGCGGCGGGTTTCGGCCGCGCCGGTGCCGCCACGAAGGCCCCGCCCGAGCACTACGAGTTCACGTTGACCGACGACCAGTGGAAGTCCAGGCTGTCGCCGCAGGCCTACGCGGTGCTGCGCCACGAGGCCACCGAGACGCCGTTCTCCAGCCCGCTCAACGACGAGCACCGCAAGGGCACGTTCACCTGCGCCGGCTGCGCGCTGGCGCTGTTCTCGTCGGACACCAAGTTCAACAGCGGCACCGGCTGGCCCAGCTTCTTCCGCCCGCTGCCCAACGCGGTCGCCCAGCGCGTCGACACCACCCTCGGCATGACGCGCGACGAGGTGCACTGCCGCCGCTGCGGCGGCCACCTGGGGCACGTGTTCGACGACGGCCCCAAGCCGACCGGCCTGCGCTACTGCATGAACGGCGTCGCCATGGCCTTCACCGCCGCCTGATCTCGACCAAGGACTTCGCACCATGAACCGCACCCAGACCGCCGCCGCCCCCCGCGCGGCCCGCCTGTTCCTCACCGCCGTGGGCTTCGCCTGCCTCGCGGCGATCGGCCTGCACTACGGCCACGCCGGCGCCGCCGAACCGTCGGTGACGATCCCGGCCCCGGCGCAGGACGAACCCGCCGCCGGCCGCCACACCGAGACGGCCGTCTTCGCCGGCGGCTGCTTCTGGGGCGTGCAGGGCGTGTTCCAGCATGTCAAGGGCGTGACCAACGCCGTCTCGGGCTACTCGGGCGGCAAGAAGGACTCGGCGCACTACGAGGAGGTCGGCACCGGCGTCACCGGCCATGCCGAATCGGTCGAGGTCACTTTCGACCCCGCGCAGGTCAGCTACGGCACGCTGCTGCAGGTGTACTTCTCGGTGGCGCACAACCCGACCGAGCTCAACTTCCAGGGTCCGGACCACGGCTCGCAGTACCGCTCGGCGGTGTTCCCGCTGGACGACGCGCAGCGCAAGGTGGCCACGGCCTACATCGCGCAGCTCGAGGCCGCCAAGGTGTTCCCCAAGCCCATCGTCACGAAGGTCGAGGCCTACAAGGGCTTCTTCCCGGCCGAGGGCTACCACCAGAACTTCCTGACGCTGAACCCCGACTACCCGTACATCGTCTACAACGACCTGCCCAAGGTGGCCGACCTGAAGAAGCTGTTCCCGGCGCGCTACGCCGAGCAGCCGGTGCTGGTGCCCAAGGTGGTGGCGTCGAAGTAGTCGCACCTCCGGAAGATCGCGCGGCCCCGATTCCGATCGCCGGAAGCGGGGCCGCGGCCTTTTCAGGCGCCGTGCGTCACTTGGTGAGGAAGGCCAGCACCGTCGACGCGAACTTGCCGTACGGCGGACCGATCAGCTTGAGCGAGCTGAAGCGCGCCTGGTAGAACACCGGGCGCAGCTTGGAGAAGGTGTCGAAGCCCTCGCGGCCGTGGTAGTGGCCCATGCCGGACTCGCCGACGCCGCCGAACGGCAGGTCGTGCTGCGCGACGTGGAACAGCGCCTCGTTGACCGACACGCCGCCCGACATCACGCGATCGAGCAGCATCTGGATGCGGCGGCGGTCGCTGCTGAACGGGTAGATCGCCAGCGGGCGCGCGCCGGAGTTGATCGTCTGGATGACGGTCTCGAGCGAGTCGTAGGCGCGGATCGGCAGGATGGGGCCGAAGATCTCGCGCTGAAGCAGCGTCGAGTCGGCCGGCGCGTTGAGCACGATGTGCGGCGAGATCTTGCGCGTGGCGCGGTCGAACGGCTCGCCGGGCAGCACCTGGATGACGGTGGCGCCGCGCGCCTTCGCATCCTCCAGCGCACCCAGCAGGCGGTCGAACGAGCGCTCGTCGATCACGGACGTGTAGTCGGGTGACTGCAGCGTCGGGTAACGCGCCGTGATGATCTCGCGCGCCGTCGCCACGAATTCGTCGACCTTGTCGCGCGGGATCCAGGCGTGGTCGACGGTGGTGCAGATCTGGCCGGCGTTCATCAGCTTGGCGAACAGCATGCGCTCGGCGGCCAGGCGCAGCGGGAAGTCGTCGCACAGGATGGCCGGTGCCTTGCCGCCCAGTTCGAGCGTGACGGGCACCAGGTTGGCGGCCGCGGCGGCCATCACCGAGCGGCCGGTCTGGCCCGAGCCGGTGAACAGCAGGTGGTCGAACGGCAGCTTGGAGAACTCGATGCCCACGCCGCCGGTCTCGTCGAAGAAGCGCAGCTTCTCGGGCGGGAAGTAGGCCGGCATCTTCTCGATCAGGAAGGCGGCGAGATGGCGCGAGTTCTCGCTCATCTTGATCATCGCGCGGTTGCCGGCGGCGAAGACGTAGGTCAGCGGGATCAGGCTCAGGTGCAGCGGGAAGTTCCACGGCACGATGATGCCGACGACGCCCAGCGGCTGCGGGATCACGCGGTTGCTGGCGCCCAGGAAGTTGCGCAGGTCCACCGAGCGGCGCTGCGGGCGCATCCACTTGCGCAGCTGGCCGATCACGTGGGAGATGCCGTCCATCGCGGGAAAGACCTCGGCCAGCAGCGTCTCGTGCTGCGAGCGGTGGCCGTAGTCGGCGCTGATCGCGTCGCACAGCGCCTGCTTGTTCTCGCGGATGAAGCGCTGCAGCGTCCGCAGGTCGGCCTTGCGTTCGGCCAGCGTCGGCACCGGATGCGCGAAGTAGGCGTGGCGCTGCACGGCGAGCGCGTCCTCCAGCGTCCGGGCGATCTCGGCGGGCGTCGGGGCGATGTTGGGCAGGTCGTTCTTCATGGCGGCTCCTCGGGCGCGCGTGGGCGCGCGCCAGCCGCCGATTGTCCGCTTCCGCCGCGGCGCGCGACGTCAGGGACACCCCTGTCGCCCTGGTGACAATCGATTGGCTCGCAAAGTCAGTCGGGCGTGTCGCGGATGTGGGACCGTCTCGTCAGACCTCGTGCACGAGTTCCGGTTCGGTCTTGCCGTCCGGCTTCCTCGGCGCGGCCTTGGCTTTGCGGATCAGCAGCAGCAGCGGCAGCGACACCACCGTCAGCGCCAGCATGAAGCGGAAGTCGTCGAGGTAGGCCATCATCGCGGCCTGGCGGTCGACCAGCCCGTTGAGGATGCCCAGGCCCGCGGGGTTGTTCGGGTCGACCATCGCCGGCAGCGACTGCAAGCCGAGGTTGCCCGGCGCGATGTCGCTGGCGAGCGCCGCGTGCGCCTTGGCGGTGCCCGAGGTGAGCATCGCCTGCACGATGGAGATGCCCACGCTGGAGCCGATGTTGCGCAGCAGGCTGAAGATGGGCGTGCCGTCGTTGCGCAGGTCGGGCGCGAGCGTGGCGAAGGCCACCGCGCTGAGCGGCACGAACGTGAAGCCGATGCCCAGGCCCTGGATCACGCCCGACACCACGATGATGCGGCTGCCCATGTCCAGCGTCATCGTCGTCATCATCCACAGCGCGATCGCGGTGAGCGTGAAGCCGAGCGCCATGATCGCGCGGGCGTCGACGTGGTGCAGCATGCGGCCGACCAGCAGCATCGCCACCATCGTGCCGATGCCGCGCGGGGCCATCACCTCGCCGGTGTACACCACGGGGTATCCGAGCAGGCCCTGCAGCAGCGTGGGCAGCAGCGCCATCGTGGCGTACAGCACCAGGCCCACGATGAACGCGAACAGCAGGCCGGTGACGAAGTTGGCGTCCTTGAGCAGGCGGCGGTCGAAGAACGACGTGCCGATCGCCGTGAACGTGTGGGCGACGAAGAACGCGAACGCGACCAGGCAGCCGATCGCCTCCATGCGGATCTCGATCGAGTCGAACCAGTCCAGCTGCTCGCCGCGATCCAGGAACATCTGCAGCAGGCCGATCGCCAGGCTCAGCGTGGCAAAGCCGAACAGGTCGAGCCGGACGCCGGCGGGCCGGCTCTCGGGCAGGTAGCGCGCGATGCCGTAGAACGCCAGCACGCCCACCGGCAGGTTGATGTAGAACACCCAGCGCCAGCTCGCGTTCTCGGTGAGCCAGCCGCCCAGCATCGGGCCCAGGATCGGGCCGATCATGATGCCCGCGCCCCAGATCGCCATCGCCTGGCCGATCTTCTCCTTGGGGTTGATGTCCAGCAGCACGGCCTGCGACAGCGGCACCAGCGCCGCGCCGAACAGGCCTTGCAGCAGTCGCGCAGCGACGATCTCGAAGATGTTGTCGGCCATGCCGCACAGTGCTGAAGCCACCGTGAAGCCGGCCACCGCGATCAGGAACACGCGGCGGCGCCCGAAGGCCGAGCACAGCCAGCCGGTGAGCGGCGTGGCGATGGCCGCGGCCACGATGTAGGACGTCAGCACCCAGGAGATCTGGTCCTGCGAGCTCTGCAGCGCCCCCTGCATGTGGGGCAGGGCGACGTTGGCGATCGTGGTGTCGAGCGCCTGCATGATCGTCGCCAGCATGATCGAGACGGTGATCATCCCGCGGTGCGGGATCTTGCTGTGATCGCCCAGGCTCACGACGGCGCTCCCGGCGCGGGCGAGTCGCCCTGCAGGTTGGCCCGCACGCGCTGCAGCATGCCCACCAGCTGCTTGCGCTCGGCGGCGCTGAAGCCGGCCAGCGCGGCCTCCTGCACGCGGTCGCTGACGGCCATCGCCTTCTCCAGTGCCGCCTCGGCCTGCGGCTGCAGGGCGATGGCGTTGGCGCGGCGATCCTTCTCGCTGGGGCGGCGCGTGATCCAGCCGGCGGCCTCCATGCGGTCGACCAGCGTGGCCACGGCCATCGGCGTCAGGTCGAGGTTGGCGGCCAGCTCGGCCTGCGTCGGCGGATGGTCGCCCTCGTGGTACGCCACCTGGCCCAGCAGCCGGCATTGCGCGCGCGACAGCCCCAGTTCCTCGCGCGACAATTGGTCGAACTGGCGGCCGTAGAGCCGGCCCACCTCGTTGACGATGAAGCCGAAGCGGTGCGAGAAGTCGTGCTTTTTCATATAGGGCTATATCATAAACCAGTTTATTAATTGGGGCTGAACGCCCGGCGGCGGCCAGGGGCATCGCGCACATCGCTTTCAGGCGGAAACACCGTGTCGACGACGGCCCGCTAACATCCCCGGGTTCCCACCGCCTGAAATGGCTTCATGCCGACGCCGCCGCGCCCGCCCGCCGCATCCTTCCGCCGCCCCCTGAAGCTGTCGCGCTGGACGCTGACCCTGCTGACGGCCGCCGGCGCGGTCGTGATCCGCGCGCTGCTGCAGCCGGTGCTGGGCGACGGCATGCCGTTCCTGATCGCCTACCCGGCGGTCGTGCTGGCGGCCTCGATGTGGGGCATCGCGTCGGGCTTCGTGGTCGGGCTCACGGCCGCGATGGTGGCCGCGGTGCCCTGGATCCCGCCGACGCTGCTGCCGGCCGATCGTCCGATGCACCTGGGCGGCTTCCTGCTGGGCGCGATCTTCATCAGCCTCGTGTGCAACCTGCGGGTGCGATCGGCCGCCGCGCCCGGCTTCGACGACACCGACACCGGCTTCGCGACGCCGCTGGCCACCTGGCTGCGCGCGATGGTGTGGGGCGCCGTGCTGGTGCCGCTCACGGCCTTCGTCGCCGCGGCGTGGTGGGGCTACGAGCATGCGGTCGGCGAGGCGCAGGCCGCGGCCGAGCGCACTGCCGTCCTGGTGCGCGGCCAGGCGCAGCGCACGTTCGAGATCGCGCGTGACATCGCCCACCGCGCCGATGCCGCCGCCGCCGGCGACGACGCCGGCGTGCGTTCGCGCGAGGCTGAGATCCACGCGCGGCTGGACGACATGGTCGCGGGCCTGCCGTCCGTCGTGAACCTGAACGTGTGGGACGGCGACGGGCTGCCGATCGCCCGCAGCGACCGCTTTCCGGTCGACCGCGCCGTGTCGGTCGAGGACAGGCCGTACTTCCGGCAGCAGAAGACGTCGTCGCTGGCCCTGGGCATCAGCGCGGTGATGTCGGGCCGGCAGACCGGCCTGGAGCTGGTCAACGTCACCGTCCGCCGCAGCGCGCCCGACGGACGCTTCGCCGGGGTGGTGGCGGTGTCGCTGGCGCCGGCGTTCTTCCGCGACTACTACCGGTCGCTGGCCGCCGACAACCCGGCGCTCACGCGGCTCGCGCTGATGCGCACCGACGGCGCGATCCTGGCCGCCTGGCCGCAGGCGCAGACCGGCGTGGACGGGCACGTCGCGCCCGAAGACGAGGTCTTCGCGCACGTGCGCGCCGGCGAGCGCGCCGGCCAGCTCGAGGTCGACGGGGCCGGCGGCGGCGACACGCGCATCGTCAGCTTCCAGCGCGTGGGCGAGTTCCCGCTGTACGTCGCCGCCGGCGTGAGCCGGGCCGCGATGCTCGCCGGCTGGCTGCGCTTCGTGGGCCTGCTGGCCGCCGTGCTGGTGCCCGTGACCGCGGGCCTGACGTACGTGTCGATCGTCGCGCTGCGCAAGACACGGCGCGAGCAGGCGATCACAGCGGAGCTCAACGACGCCGTCGCCCGCCGCGCGGCGGCGGAAAAAAGCATGCTCGAGGGCCAGAAGCTGGAGACGCTGGCGCAGCTGACCGGCGGCGTGGCGCACGACTTCAACAACCTGCTGGCCATCGTCAGCAGCAGCCTGCACGTGCACCGCCACCTGCATCCGGAGCAGGCCGACGAGCGCCACCTGCAGGCGGTGTCGCGCGCCGTGCGGTCCGGCACGCGCCTGACGCGCCAGCTGCTGTCGTTCTCGCGCCGCCAGGCGCTGCGGCCGGAGCTGATCGTGCTGCAGACCTGGCTGCCCGGCACCGAGGGCCTGCTGCGCAGCACGCTGGGCTCGCGCATCACGATGGACATCGAGGTCGAGCCCGGCGTCTGCCCGATCAGCGTGGACGTCGCAGAACTCGAGCTCGCGCTGATCAACCTGGCGCTGAATGCGCGCCACGCGATGCCCAACGGCGGCCGTCTGCGCATCACGGCGCGCAACGAGGGCGCGTCCGAGGACGGCACGACGATGGTGGTGATCGGCGTCGCCGACACCGGCGTGGGCATCGCGCCCGAGGTGCTGCCGCGGGTCTTCGAGCCGTTCTTCACGACGCGCATGAACGAGGCCGGCTCGGGCCTGGGCCTGAGCCAGGTGCACGGCTTCTGCGCCCAGGCCGGCGGCCGCGCGCGCATCACCAGCGAGCCGGGGCTGGGCACGACGGTGGAATTGGTGCTGCCGGCCGAGGCGCCGCAGCTGCTTGCGCCGACGCCGCCGGTCGTCGCCGACGCCGGGCCCTTGTCCGGCAAGGTGATGCTGGTGGAGGACAACGAGGACGTGGCGAACTCCACGGCCGCGATCCTGCAGGCGAGCGGCCTGCAGGTCACGCACTACTGGAGCGCCGACGCGGCGCTTGGCGTGCTGCACGGCGACGCGGCGCTGCCCGACGTCGTGCTCAGCGACATCGAGATGCCCGGCACGCTCAGCGGCATGGACCTCGCGTTCCGGCTGCGCGAACGCTGGCCGCGCCTGCCGGTGGTGCTGGTCACGGGCTACGCGAAGCAACTGGAGGAGGCGGTGTCCGGCGGCCTGCGCGTGATGCCCAAGCCGACGCCGCCGCAGGACCTGCTGCGCGAGCTGCGCCGCGCGCTCACCGAGTCGGCGCGCATCGCGCCGGCCGGCTAGGTTCAGCCTCCGAGATAGGCTTCCTGCACGCGCGGTTCGTCGAGCAGCTCGCGGCCGCCGCCTTCGAGCACGACGCGGCCGTTCTCCAGCACGTAGGCGCGTTCGGCGATGCGCAGCGCCTGGCGCACGTTCTGTTCGACCAGGAAGATCGTCAGTCCGCCGGCGTGGATCTCGCGCAGCGTGCGGAAGATGCCTTGCACGACGATGGGCGCCAGGCCCATCGAGGGCTCGTCCAGCAGCAGCAGGCGCGGCTTGGCCATCAGCGCGCGGCCGATGGCCAGCATCTGCTGCTCGCCGCCGGACAGGTTGCCGGCCAGGCCGTTCTCGCGCTCCTTGAGTCGCGGGAACAGCGCGAACACGCGTTCGAGCTCGCTCGCGCGCGCCGCCGCGCCGTCGCGCCGCGTGTAGGCACCGAGCTCCAGGTTCTCGCGCACGGTCAGCGTCGTGAGCGTGGCGCGGCCCTCGGCCACCTGCACCAGGCCCGCGGCCACCAGCTTGTGGGCGGGCAGGGTGGTGACGTCGTGGCCGTCGAACATCACCTTGCCGCCGGCCTTGGGAATCAGGCCCGACAGCGCCAGCAGCGTGGTCGACTTGCCCGCGCCGTTGGCGCCGACCAGCGTGGTGATCTGCCCCGCTGGCAGCGCCAGGTCGACGTCGCGCACGGCCTCGATGTGGCCGTAGTTGACGCTCAGGCCCGTGACGGAAAGCAGGGCGTCGCTCATTCCTCGACCTCGTCAGGCGTCACCGACACCTCGTCGTCCTCGCGCCCGAGGTAGGCCTCGATCACCTGCGCATCGTTGCGGATCTCGTCGGGGCCGCCGTGCGCGATGATCTTGCCGAAGTTCAGCACGGAGATCTCCTCGCACAGGCCCATCACGAAGCGCATGTCGTGCTCGATCATGAAGATCGTGTAGCCGCGCGCCTGGATGTTGACGATCTCGCGCATCAGCTCGGTCTTCTCGGTGCTGTTCATGCCGGCCACCGGCTCGTCCAGCAGCAGCAGGCGCGGTTCGGTGGCCAGAGCACGGGCGATCTCGAGGCGGCGCTGGGCGCCGTACGACAGGTTGTCGGCGAGATCGTCAGCCTTGTGGTCGAGCTTCATCCACGACAGCAGCTCGCGCGCGCGGTCGCGGGCGCGACGCTCCGCGGCGCGGTACTGCGGCAGCGCGAACATCAGGCCCGGCACGCCGTAGTCCAGGTGGCGATGCATGCCGACGATGACGTTCTCCAGCAGCGTCATCTCCTTGAAGATGCGGATGTTCTGGAAGGTGCGCGCCACGCCGGCGCGCGTGATCTCGTGCGGCTTGCGCCCCAGCAGCGTGGCACCGTCCAGCACGATGTCGCCGGTGGTGGGCGGCAGCAGGCCGGTGATGAGGTTGAACACGGTGGTCTTGCCGGCGCCGTTGGGCCCGATCAGGCCCGAGATCGCGCCCTGGCGCACCGCGAACGAGACGTCCTGCAGCACCTTCAGGCCGCCGAAGTGGCGCGAGACGTTGGTGAGCTTGAGCAGTTCGTTGCTCACGGCGTGACTCCCTTGCCGCGCAGGCCCAGCACCTTGCGCATCCACGCCGGGTTCCACAGCCCCTTGGGCAGGAACAGCACGATCAGTACCAGGATCAGGCCGTTGGCGACGGCGCGGTAGTCCTTGAAGCTGCGCAGCAGCTCGGGCAGCAGCGTCACGATCACCGCGCCCAGCACGGGGCCGAACAGGCTGTTGATGCCGCCCAGGATCGTCATCGTCAGGATCTCGACGCCGCGGTCGAAGCCGAACTCCTGCGGGCCGATGAAGAAGGTGAGGTGGGCATTGAGCGTGCCGGCCAGGCCCGCGATGGCCGCCCCGAGCGCGAACGCGAGCATCTTGTGGCCGTTGACGTCGATGCCCATCAGGCCGGCGGCGGTCTCGTCTTCCTTGATCGCCTCGAACGCGCGGCCGATCTTCGAGCGCCGCAACCGCGCGATCACGAACAGCACCGCGGCCAGCGCCAGCAGCACGTGCCACCACTGCGTCAGCTGCGGGATGCCGTTCAGTCCGAGCGCGCCGCCGGTCAGGTCTTCGGCGCGGATGATGCACAGGCGCACCACCTCGCCGAAGGCCAGCGTGGCCATCGCGAGGTAGACGCCTGACAGCCGCAGCGTCGGCTTGCCGATGATGAAGGCCACCACCGCCGGCGCGGCCATGCCGGCCACGATCGCGGCCGGGAAGGGCCAGCCGTAGTTCATCGTGAGGATGGACGACGTGTACGCGCCGATGCCCATGAACGCCGCGTTGGCCATGGCCAGCATGCCGCAGGACAGCGTGAGGTAGATCGACAGCGCCAGCAGCGACGCCGTGCCCAGCGACAGCACGAGATTGCTGTAGATGGACCAGAAGTTGTCGAGGGTTTCGAGCATTGTCAGATCCCGGGGAGCGAGGGTCGCACCCGAGCCGAACCGGGCTCCCCCTCGGGGGGCAGCGACGGGAGGAGCGAGGGGGTCATACTTTCCGTTCCTGCACGCTGCCGAACAGCCCCTTCGGCCGGACCAGCAGGACGAGGAACAGCAGGCCGAATGCCACGGCGTCGCGCATGTCCGAGCCGATGTAGGCCACCGACAGCACCTCGGCGAAGCCGAGGAACAGGCCGGCGAACATCGCACCGCGGATGTCGCCCATGCCGCCCAGGATGATCACCGCGATGCCCTTGTGCAGCATCGGCTGGCCCATCAGCGGGAACAGCGCGTTCGAGTACAGCCCGATCAGCACGCCCGAGATGCCGCCCAGGCCCGCCGCGACGAAGGACGTGAGCATGAACAGGCCGTCGACGTTGATGCCCAGCAGCCGCGCGGCCTTGGGCGATTCGGCGATGGCGCGAAGCGCGCGGCCCAGCTGCGTGCGGCGCAGGGTCACCATCAGCACCGCCATCAGCAGGAAGGACACCAGGATGATGCCCAGCTCCAGCACCGTGACGCTGACGCCCGCGATGTTGAGCGAGTCCTGCGGCAGCACCTCGCTGGGAAAGCGCTGGTTCTCGGCGCCGAACAGCCCCTGCACGAGGCTGTTGATGGCGATCGCCAGGCCGATGGTGGCGATCATCGGGATCAGGTGCGGCGCGTTGCGCTGGCGCAGCGGCTTGAGCACCAGGCGGTCGATCAGCAGGCCGACCGCGCCCGAGAACGCGAACGCGCCGAGGATCGCCAGCCACAGCGGCGCGTTGAGTTTCGTGATGGCGGTCAGCGCGGCGTAGGCGCCGACCATGAAGACGGCGCCCTGCGACAGGTTGACGACGCCCAGCACGCCGAAGACCAGCGTGAAGCCGAGCGCGAACAGGGCGTAGACGCAGCCGAGCGACAGGGCGTTGAAGAGCTGCTGTTCGAGCACGGGAAGGGGCGGTCAGAAGAAGTAGCGGCCCCGAAGGGCCTGGTGCGGGCGCCGCGGGCATTCGGCCGGCCGCAGACCCATCCGAGGAAGGGAGGCAACCGGCTTTGCCGGGGCCGAACCGGCCGGCCCCCTCAGGGGGCAGCGACCAGCGGGAGCGTGGGAGCTTATTTCTCGATCTCGTAGTTCTTGCCGCGCGTCGTGCTGACGATGGCCTGCTGGTTGGCGTCGTAGCCGGCGGGCTTGCCGGACTTGTCGTTGACGCGGCGGAACGCGAACGGGCCGGTGGCGCCAGTCCACTTCACGGCCGGCAGCGCCTGCTGCACCGCCTCGCGGTCCTTGGCGAGGTCGCCGGTCAGCTTGACCTTCTTGAGCGCCGCGGTGGCGATGTGCATCGCGTCGTAGGCCTGGGCCGCGAACTGGTCGGGCGGCGCGCTGTACTTCTTCGTGTACGCGATGATGAAGCTGTTGTTCTCGGGCGTGCGGTTCTCGATCGACCACGGGCTGCCCACCCACAGGCCGTCGGACGCGCCCTTGGCCAGGTCGAAGATCTTGACCGAGTTCATGCCGTTGCCGCCGATGAAGGGCACGTTCAGGCCCAGCTGGCGCGCCTGCACCATGATGGGCGCGCCCTCGGCGATCAGCGCCGACAGCACCACGGCGTCGGGGTTGGTCGCCTTGATCTTCGTGAGCTGTGCCTTGAAGTCGACGTCGCCCTTGGCGAAGGTCTCGGTCGTCGTGACCGGCATCTTCTCGTCCTCGAGCGCCTTCCTGAACGCGTCGTAGCCGCTCTTGGTGAAGACGTCGTCGTTGCCGTACAGCACCGCGACCTTCTTGATCTTGGCGACCTTGGCGGCCACCTTGATCGTGACGGGCAGCACGTCGGCCTCGGTGACCGAATTGCGGAACACGTGGTCGCCGATGGTGGTGATGCCGTCGGCGGTGTTGGAGGTGCCGAACACGACGATGTGCGCGGCCTGCGCGATCGGGTCGGCGGCGGCGGCGGAGTTCGACAGCGTCGGGCCGAAGAGCATCAGCGCCTTGTCCTGGAAGATCAGCTTCTTGAAGGCGTTGATCGCCTCGTCCTTCTTGCCTTGCTCGTCCTCGATCACGAGCTCGATCTTGCTGCCGTTGACGCCGCCGGCCGCGTTGATCTCGTCGGCGGCCATCTGGAAGCCGTTGCGGATGCTGATGCCGTACTGGGCCGCGCCGCCGGACAGCGCCTCGGCCACGCCGATCTTGATCGCCCCGGCGGCCTGGGCCGATCCGAGCGACAGGGCCGCGGCCAGCGCGATGGCGGAAATTCGGGTGATGCGGGTCAGGTCGTTCACTTGTCTTGTCTCCGTGGTATCCGTGCCGGGCAGGGTCGTGCGCCCTCAAATGTAAGCGGTCGAGCGCGCCGCATCGAGACTCGGGGATTGCGCATTGACAAGCGGCCCGTCCCGGGGTTAGGTCTTGCGACAGTTTCACCTGCGGCAGGCCGCGCGTGGGCGGCGCATTTCGGGTAACGTCCGCGTCACATCCGATCGCTCCCAGGGAACGCGTGAGTATCCGCACGAGACTGCTCCTGCTCGTCTTCGCCGTCTGGCTGCCCGCGCTGGCGGGTTTCGCCTTGCTCGCGCGCTCCACCTACCAGCACGAGACGGAGACGGCCACGCAGCACCTGCGCGAGCTCGCGCGCTCGATCAGCTTTGTGGTGGACAGCGAGCTGGACAAGCGCGCCGCCATCGCGCTCACGCTCGGTTCCGCGCGCTCGCTCAAGGACGGCGAGATGGAGCGCTTCTACCAGCACGCCAGGCGCGCCACCGAGGGCACGGGCAACACGGTGCTGGTGGTCGACGCCGCGCGCCAGGTGCTCAACACGCGCCGGCCGTTCGGCGCGGAGCTGCCGGCGCGCGGGTGGATCCCGGATCCGCCGCTGGTCACCGGCGCGCCCGTCGTCACCGACATGATGAAGGGCCAGTCCACCGGCCTGCCCGTGATCACCGTGATGGCGCCCGAGCCGGGCATCGATCCGCAGCGCTACAACATCGGCATCGCCTTCGGCCCCGAGGTAATCCAGCGCGTGATGGACGCGCAGAAGCTGCCGCCCGACGCCGTCGCCTCGGTGCTCGATGGCCAGTTCAAGACGGTGGCGCGCAGCAAGGACCCGCAGAAGTGGCTGGGCTCGCGTGCGGCCTCGGCGACGATCGAGGCGGCCTCGCGCGGGCTGCTCGACCAGCAGTTCGAGTCCGTCTCGCGCGAGGGCGAGCCCACCGTGGCCGTCGTCGCGCGCTCGGCCCGCTACGGCTGGACGGTGGCCGTCGGCCTGCCGCGCACGGCGCTGTACAAGCCGGCGATCCGCGTCACGCTGCAGGCGTTTGCCGCGGCCGGCATGCTGGCCGTGATCGGCCTGGCGCTCGCGCTGTACTTCGCGCGCCAGATCGGCGGCCCGGTGCTGGCGCTGAGCGACGCCGCCGCCGAACTTGGGCGCGACCGCGTGCCCGCGCCGCTGCGCACGGGCCTGTTCGAGGCCGACCAGGTGGGCGCCGCGCTGCACGAGGCCGGCCTGCGCTCTGCGCGCGCCACCGAGGTGCTCGAATCGCGCGTGGCCGAAGCCATCCGGCAGACGCAGGAGGCGCAGACGCGGCTGCTCGACGGCCAGAAGCACGAGGCCATCGGCCGGCTGACCGGCGGGCTGGCGCACGACCTCAACAACTTCCTGCAGACGATGAGCACCGGCCTGCAGGTGCTCGATCGCCTCGTCAAGGAGGACACCGGCCGCCGCGTGATCGAGGCCAGCACCCGCGCGCTCGACAAGGCCGCCACGCTGGTGCGCCAGATGCTGGCCTTCGGCCGCACGCAGCCGCTGAAGGCCCAGCCGATCGACCTGCACGACTTCGTGCTGCGCTGCGAGGACCTGATGGGCCGCGCCGTCGGCGGCAAGGTGCGCCTGACCGCCGACATCGAGGCCGGCCTGCCGCCGCTGATGGCCGATCCGACGCAGTTCGAGCTGGCGCTGCTCAACCTCGTGTTCAACGCCCGCGACGCGATGCCCGACGGCGGTACCGTGATGATCCGCGGCCGGCTGGCCGGCGCGACGCAGGCCTCGGCGCTGCCGCCCGGGCGCTACCTGGCCGTCGAGGTCGTCGACAGCGGCGGCGGCATGGACGCCGAGGTGCTGCAGCGCGTGTTCGAGCCGTACTTCACCACCAAGCCGGTGGGCGTGGGCAGCGGCCTGGGGCTGCCGCAGGTGCGCGCGTTCGCGGTGCAGTCGGGCGGCATCGCCACGATCAGCAGCGAGCGCGGCGTGGGCACGACGGTGTCGCTGCTGCTGCCGGTGTCCAGCGACCCGGTGCAGGCCAGAGACGCCGCCGCGGCCGAGCCGGGCGACTTCATGCCGCTGCGCGTGCTGTTCGTCGAGGACGACCTGCTCGTGTCGTCCGTGGTGGTGCCGGCGCTGCGCGCGGCCGGGCACGCGGTGCGCCATTGCCTCAACGGCGACGCCGCGGCGCGCGCGCTGCAGGACGGCGGCCTGTTCGACGTCGTGTTCACGGACGTGGTGATGCCCGGCACGATGAGCGGGCTGGACCTGGCGGCCTGGTGCCGCGCCAACGTGCCCGAGCTGGCCGTGATCGTGGCCACGGGCTACACCACGCAGCACATCGACACGGGCATCAAGGTGCTGTCCAAGCCGTACTCGATCGAGACGCTGCTCAAGGAACTGCAGTACGCGGTGCGCGTGAAGCGCGCCTGAGGCGGGCGTCCGGATTGCCGCCGCTGTCGCATCCGACAGCCAGGGCGACACATGACCGACATTCGCCCTGCAGCAGGAGGCGCGCAACGTGGCGCTGGCCGTGGCGCGTGCGGTCAAGGAACTGCGGGCGGGAACGCGGGCCGACGTGCAGCCGAAACTGCGGCGGCCGCGGCCGAAGTGACCCGCGGCGGCAGAATGGCGCGAGCCCCGTTCGAAAGCCGCCCATGATCGACCACCTGGACCACATCGTCCTGACCACCGCCCGCGAGGCCGAGTGCGTGCGCTTCTACTGCGACGTGCTGGGCATGCGCTTGGAGACCTTCGTCGGCGGCAGCCCGCCCGTCGAGCGCAAGTCGTTCAAGTTCGGCCCCAACAAGATCAACCTGCACGTGCAGGGTCGCGAGTTCGAGCCCAAGGCGCACCTGCCGGTGCCCGGCGCGCTGGACCTGTGCTTCATCGCCGGCATCCCGCTGGACGACGTGATCGCGCGGCTGCAGGCGGCCGGGGTCGAGATCGTCGAGGGCCCGGTACTGCGCACGGGCGCGACGTCGAAGATCCGCTCGGTGTACGTGCGCGACCCCGACTTCAACCTGGTCGAGATCTCGGAACCCGTCGCCGATTAGCGGCGGCGCGTCAGTGCGAGTGGCCGTGCGCCTTGGCGTGCATGGCGGCCGGCGCCTTCTTCGCGCGGGCCTTGGCGGGCGGCTGGCAGTCGCTGCAGCGGCCGTACAGCGTGATCTCGTGGCGCGACACGCTGAAGCCCGGCGGCGCGAGGCCGGCCAGGTCGCCGGGGCACTGGTGGACGTCGAACACGCGCTGGCAGACGTCGCAGCGGAAGTGGTGGTGGTGCTCGCGCCGCGCCGGCTCGTAGCGCGCGGCCTCGCCGGGCAGCGTGACGACCTGGATCTCGCCGGCGTCGACCAGCGCCTTCAGGTTGCGGTACACGGTGGCCAGGCCCAGCGCGGCGACGTGGCGGCGCGCCTCGTCCAGCACCTCGGCGGGCGACAACGGGCGTCCGGCGGCCGCGAGGGCCTCGCGGATGGCGGTGTTCTGGCGGGTGGCGCGTTCCATCTTTGAACCTCGGGCAAATTCTGCCACGTCGGCTGATATTGAGGATCCATTATCATTAAGGGATGTTCTCAGGCATCTCCCCGGTCGTCCTGGCCACCGCCGCCGTGATCTCGACCCTGGGCGGCGGGGCGCTGGCGCTGCGTTTCCGCGACCGGCTGCACTACCTGCTGGGCTTCACCGCGGGCGTGCTGCTGGGCGTGGTCGCGTTCGACCTGCTGCCCGAGATCTTCTCGCTCGCGCACGCCAACGCGTTCGACCCGTCCGCCTCGATGATCGCGCTGGTGGTCGGCTTCCTGCTGTTCCACAGCCTCGAGAAGTTCGTGCTCGTGCATCCGGCGCAGGAGGAGCACTACTCGCACCACCACCACCCGAACGTCGGCCTGGCCTCGGCGGCGGTGCTGGCGGCGCACAGCTGCATGGACGGCGTGGCAATCGGCATCGGCTTCCAGGTGTCGCCGCTGGTCGGGCTGACGGTGGCGTTGGCCGTCATCGCGCACGACTTTTCCGACGGGCTGAACACCGTCACGATGATGCTGCGCCATCGCAACTCGACGCGCCGCGCGCTCGCGATGCTGGTGGTCGACGCGCTGGCGCCGCTGGCGGGCGTGCTGCTGACGCTCGCGTTCACGATCCCGCCGTTCCAGCTGATGGTCTACCTCGGCTTCTTCGCGGGCTTCCTGCTCTACATCGGCGTGTCGGACATCCTGCCCGAGGCCCATTCGCGCGCCGGCCCCGGCGTCGCGCTCAAGCTCATCGCGCTGACCTGCGCCGGCGCCGCGTTCGTCTGGCTGGTGGTGCGCCAGTCGGCCTGAATCGGCGGTTCGTCCTCGACCGGGCACGCGGGCTCGTCCTACAGACTGCCGCGGCAACTGCCCGCTAAGGTCTGCGGATCGACTTGCCTGCGAGGAGTGCCGCGATGGCCACCGAACGTCCCCTGATCCGGCTCTGGGTGATCGGCGTGCTGCTGATCCTGTTCGGCCTCGCGTTGCTGGTCGGCGGCGCGATGCTCGTGACCGCGGGCGGATCGCCGTTCTACCTGCTGGCGGGCATCGGCTTCGGCGCGGCCGGCGTGCTGCTGTGCCGCGGCCTGGCCGAGGCGCTGATCGTGTACGCCGCGCTGCTCGCGGCGATCCTCGCGTGGAGCCTGTGGGAAGTCGGACTCGACTGGTGGCCGCTGGCCGCGCGGCTCGACGTCGCGTTCGTGTTCGGCGTGCTGCTCCTGCTGCCGTGGATCGCGCGGCGCGTGCGCGGCCCGCGGTCGGCTCGGATCTGCCTGGGGCTGGCAGTGGGCGTGTCGGCCGTGGTCGCGGTCGCGGCGGGGCTGCGCGACACCCACGAGGTCATCGGCCGGCTGCCCGACGCAGGCCCGGGGGTCGCGACACCCGCCAGTGGCGTGCCCGACGGCGAATGGCACGCGTACGGCCGCACGGCCGCGGGGCAGCGCTGGTCGCCGCTGGCGCAGATCACGCCGGACAACGTCGACCAGTTGCAGGTGGCCTGGCAGTTCCGCACCGGCGACCTGCGCGGCCGGGCCGGCGATCCGGTGGAGACCACCGACGAGGTCACGCCGCTGAAGATCGGCGGCCGGCTGTACTTGTGCACGCCGCACCAGTCGGTGATCGCGCTCGACGCCACCACCGGCCAGCAGGCCTGGCGCTACGACCCGAAGATGAGCACGGGCCTCGCGCTGCAGCACCAGACCTGCCGCGGCCTGTCGTACCAGCCGCCGCCCGAGGCCACCCCGGCGGGCGCGCCGGCGTCCGCGGCGTCGGCGACATCGATCACGGTGAGCGGTCGCCACCTGGACATCGCCGCCAACGACGGCAAGACGCGCGCGGACTGCGGCGCCAAGCTGTTCCTGGCCACCGCCGACGGGCGCCTGATCGCGCTCGACCCGGACAGCGGCGCCGTCTGCTCGCGGTTCGGCGGCGGCAGCGGGCAGATCGACCTCGGCGCCAACATGCCCAACCTGAACCCGGGCTCGTACTACTCGACGTCGCCGGTGGTCGTGACGAAGAAGCTGCTGGTCGTGGGCGGCACCGTGCTGGACAACGTCTCCACGAAGGAGGAATCCGGCGTGATCCGCGCGTTCGACATCGAGACGGGCGGCCTCGTGTGGAACTGGGACTCGGGCAACCCGGATGTGACCGCGCCGATCGCCGCGGGCGGCCAGTACACGGCCAACTCGCCCAACAGCTGGTCGATCGCGAGCGTCGACGAGGCCCTGGGCCTCGCCTACCTGCCGATGGGCAACCAGCCGCCCGACCAGTGGGGCGGCCAGCGCAGTGCGGCCGTCGAGAAGTACTCGTCGTCGGTCGTCGCGCTGGACCTCGCCACCGGCCAGGTGCGCTGGGTATTCCAGACGGTGCACCATGACCTGTGGGACTACGACGTGCCGTCGCAACCCTCGCTCGTCGACCTGACCGTCAACGGCACGAGCGTGCCGGCGCTGGTGCAGCCGACCAAGCAGGGCGAGCTGTTCGTGCTGGATCGGCGCACCGGCAAGCCGCTGCTGCCCGTCACCGAGCAGCCCGCGCCGCAGGGCGCGGCGCAGGGCGACCACACGGCCGGGACGCAGCCGAAATCCGCGCTGTCGTACGAACCGCCGAAGCTCACCGGCAAGGACATGTGGGGCGCGACGCTGGTCGACCAGATGATGTGCCGCATCGCGCTGCACAAGCTGCGCTACGAGGGCCGCTTCACGCCGCCGTCGACGCAGGGCTCGCTGATCTACCCCGGCAACTTCGGCACGTTCAACTGGGGCGGCGTGGCGGTCGATCCGCAGCGCCAGGCGGCGTTCACCACGCCGACCTACCTGGCGTTCGTCTCGCAGCTGGTGCCGCGGCCGAACGCCACCGCCGAGGTGGTGCAGGGCGGCAAGCCGCCGCAGGGTGCGCTGCCGGCGCTCAACGAGAACTTCGGCGCGCCGTTCGCCGTCAGGCTGCACCCGTTCACGTCGGTGCTGGGCATCCCGTGCCAGGCGCCGCCGTGGGGCTACGTGGCCGGCGCCGACCTGCGCACCGGCAGGATCGCCTGGGAACACCGCAACGGCACCGTGCGCGACCTGTCGCCGATCCCGTTGCCGCTGCGCATGGGCGTGCCCAACCTCGGCGGGCCGGTGATGACCGCCGGCGGCGTGGCGTTCCTCTCGGGTTCGATGGACGACTACGTGCGGGGGTATGACGTGCGGGACGGCCGCCAGCTCTGGCAAGCGCGCCTGCCCGCCGGCGGCCAGGCCACCCCGATGACCTACCTGGGGGCGGACGGCCGCCAGTTCCTGCTGGTGGTCGCCGGCGGCCACGGGTCGACGGGCACGAAGCCCGGCGACTACGTGATCGCGTACGCGCTGCCGAAGAAGTAGGGCGGGGGCCTTCAGCTCGCGGGCCGCTCGCGCGCGAGCCCGCGCGTGGACACCCATTCGAGCAGCGTCCTGACCAGCTTCTCGGCGTCGATCGGCTTGGCCACGTGCGCGTTCATGCCGGCGGCCAGGCATTCCTGGCGATCGGAGTCCATCGCCGCCGCCGTCATCGCGATGATGGGCAGGCCCATGCCCTGGGGCAGCTTGCGGATCAGGCGCGTGGCCTGCGTGCCGTCCATGTCAGGCATCTGCATGTCCATCAGCACGACGTCGAAGTGCGCCTTCTTGACCCACTCGACCGCCTCGAGGCCGTTCTCGGCCAGCGTCACGTCCAGGCCGCCGGCCTGCAGGAAGGCCGCGGCCACCTGCTGGTTGACGGGGTTGTCCTCGGCCAGCAGCACGCGGGCGCCGCGGATCGACTGCATCGCCTCGGCGAGGTCGATGCGCGGCTCGCCCGCGCGCGGGGGCGGCGCCTCGCCGTGCTGGAGGCGCACGACGGTGTCGAACAGGCGCGACGGCGTCACCGGCTTGGTGACGATGTCCACGCCCGGCAGGCCCTTCAGCGATTCGGCGACACGTTCGCGCGCGGCCAGCGACGTCATCGCGATCACCGACAGCGGCGCCGCGCCCGCGCCGGCGCGGTGCTCCTCGACGGCGCGGCGTGCCTTGAGCAGCAGGTCCAGGTCGCCTGTCTTCCAGTCCAGCAGCATCAGCTCGTGCGGCGCGCTGGGGTCGGCGCGGCGCAGCTTGTGCAGCGCGTCGTCGGGAAAGGACGCCGTGCCGACCTGGAAGCGCCAGCTCTGGAGCATCTGCTGCAGGATCAGCCGCTCGGTGGGCTGGCCGTCGACCACCAGCGTGCGCATGCCGCGGATGCGGTGCAGGTCGATGCGCTCGGTGGCGCCGCGCGCGATCGCGAACCGGCTGGTGAAGCCGAAGATGCTGCCGCCGCCCGGCGCGGGCGTGACCTCGATGCGGCCGCCCATCAGCTCCACCAGCCGCTTGCAGATCGCCAGGCCCAGCCCGGTGCCGCCGTACTTGCGGGCGGTGGAGCGCTCGGCCTGCTGGAACACGTTGAACAGGCGCTCGGCCTGCTCGGGCGTGACGCCGATGCCGGTGTCGCGCACGGAGAAGGCCAGCTCGACCTGCTCGTCGGAGCGCGAGACGACGCGCGCGCCGATCACCACCTCGCCCACCGACGTGAACTTGATCGCGTTGCCCACCAGGTTGTTGAGCACCTGCGCCAGCCGCAGCGCGTCGCCGATCAGGCGCGGCGGCATGTCGCGGTCGATCTCGAACAGCAGGTCGAGGCCGGCCTCCTCGACCTTGGCCGAGAACAGGTTGCCCACGTTCTCGATCGTCTCCTCGGGGCTGAACTCCTCGGCCTCCAGCGCCACCTTGCCGGCCTCGATCTTGGAGTAGTCGAGGATGTCGTTGAGCAGCGTCAGCAGCGCCTTGGACGACGTCTGCACCTTGCTCAGGTAGTCGCGCTGCGTCTCGTCGAGCTTCGTCTGCAGCACCATGGCCGTCAGGCCGATGACGGCGTTCATCGGGGTGCGGATCTCGTGGCTCATGTTGGCCAGGAACAGCCCCTTGGCCTGGTCGGCGGAGCGCGCCTCGTCGCGCGCGACGCGCAGCGCCGCGGCCTGGCGGCGATCGTTGTGGTGCACGCGCACGAGGCGGGCGTACAGCGCGCCATTCTCCAGCAGCAGCTCGATCAGCACGGTGCTGCCCGCCATCAGGCCGTACACGCGGCCGGCGTAGAAGCCGAAGTCAAAGCGCTGCGCATTGAGCATCGACGACAGGGCGACGTCGAACGACCACGCCACCAGCGACACGCTGAGCCACAGGTCCAGTACCGAGTGCGGCCGATGGCGCCACAGCGCCGCCACGCCCACCAGGCTCAGCATCCAGATCGCCGACGCGCTGAAGGTCAGCGCCAGGCCGAAGTGGTCGGGGTACAGGAAGGTCGGCAGCCACGGCTGGCCCAGCGTGGCGTACAGCGTCAGCAGCGTGGCCAGCGCCACCGTGGCGGCGGGCAGGGCCAGCGCGAGGCGGTCGCGCGGGCGCGCCGCGGCGAACCAGGATTCCTCGTTCGCCGCGGCACCGGCGTCCTGGGACTCGCGCCGCTTGAGCGACGAGTACGCCAGCACGAACAGCGGGAAGCCGGCGTGCCAGAACATGTACAGCGCCGCCGTGGACTGGCGTCCCGCGCCCAGCAGGCCATCGGCCGCGAACACGCCCGGGTAGCTGAGGGCGTGCACGACCGTCATCAGCGCCGTGAACAGGTAGGCGCAGGCCAGCACCATCAGCGCCCGCGAGCGCAGGATGCGGTACTGGCCGAACAGCAGCACGCAGGTGACCGCGTCGTTGATGAACAACGCCGACTCGTAGATCGGGATGAAGGCGGGCAGGAACCCGAGCGGCACCCGCACGAAGGGCACCATCGCGCCGAACAGCAGCACCGACGCCGCCAGGACGAGCCCCGCGCGCCATCGCTGCCGGCGGTCGGCCGGCTGGTTCAGGAGGAAGGTGACGCCGCCCGAAGGCTCGGTGAGCGGGGCGGCGGACAGTCGGCTGTGCTGTCGTGCGTCTCCAGCGTCCATTCGAAGACTCCCTTGCCCGGCAGTCTCCGCCGTCGGGCATGACGACGCATCAGGATAAGCGCGAGCCGGGCGACGTCCAACCCGCCGGGCCGAAAGCCTGCGACCGCCACAGGGGTGCCTCCCGGGGTATCGCCCCCGGACTTTTTTGCTGACAGGGGCTGAATTGCCCTTCATTTCCGGCCTTGATCGCCGATTACGCGCGGCGCCGGATCTCTACGATTGAAACCATCCGAATCCAGGAGTCCGTCCATGTCGTCCGTCACGTCCACCACCAGCACGATCAGCTCGCCGTTCGCCACGGTCAAGGAGCAGGTGCGTTCGGGCCGGGCCGAGTCGACCGACCGCGACAGCGGCGCCGCCGGCGCCATGAAGGGCCTGAACGATGCGATCACGGAGGGCGCCAGCGCCACCGTCTCGCTCAGCGAGAAGGCGATGAACGCGGTCGAGGAGGGTGCCAGCTACATCGGCAATGCCGTCGAGACGGGCATCGCCGACGTCGGCGGCGCCGCGATGGCCGCCTATGCCGCCGTGAAGAACGGCGTGGGCAGCGCGGTCCAGGGCGTCGAGCACGCCGGTGAGGCCGCGTGGGACACGATCAAGGCCGGCGCCGAGGACGTCGCGGGCATGGCCGGCGACGTCGTGCACGCCGCCGAAGCCGGCGTCGAGGCCGTGGGCGACGTGGCCGTCGACGCCTGGCACGGCGTCGAGCACCTGGCCTCCGAGACGCTGCACGGCATCGAGAAGGGCACCAGCGAGCTCGAGCACCTGGGCAGCGAGGCGTGGCAGGCCGTCGAGAACGGCACGCACCGCGTGCGCGACTACGCCGGCCAGGCGGGCGACGGCATCAAGACGGCCGCGGGCTACGTGGGCGACGGCATCGGCGAAGTGGCCGACGCGGCCGGCAACGTCGCGGGCCGCATGGCCAGCTACGCCGCCGTCGGCGCCGCCGCCGTCGAACGCGCCTTCACCGCGGTCGCCTGAAGCACGAACACCATGCGCCACCTCCAGATCCTCGCCATCGCGGCCGCCGCCGTCGTCCTGCCGGGCTGCTCCGTCGTGAGCCCGGCGCCCGTCATCGAGCTCGTCAAGGCCACCGGCGCCGTGGCCGTCAGCGCCATCTCGCACGGGCCCAGCTCCGCCAAGAACACCGTCTACCACGAGCACAAGTCGCTGGACGCCGTCTGCGTCGAGTACAACCCGACGACGCCCGACCCGGACATCGCCCCCGCGCTGCAGGCCGAACTGCGCACGCACGAGATCGACAGCCGCATCTACGAGGAAGGCGGCGCGCCGACGTCGTGCAGGTTCCGCGTCACCTACACCGCCGACATCGAGTGGGGCACGCCGCCGTTCGGCAGCGGCTACAAGCCCTACATGCGCGACGCCACGCTGACGCTGCGCGACGAGAACGGCACCGTGCTCTCCAGCAGCGCGTACTCGCTGGACGGCACCTTCCAGATGGGCAAGTGGTCCACCAGCCGCAGCAAGCTGGCGCCGGTCGTGACCGCGCTGGTCACCGGCTTCGACCACTGAAGCACCCCGCCCGACATCGTCCAAGGATCGCCCGTGAGCCTGTCCATCGCCTCCGCCTCCCGCCTCGTCGTCCTGTCCGCCTGCGCGATCGCCGGCGTGATGGCCGGGTGCTCCACCCCGTCGCAGCTCGTGACGGGGCCGACGTCCGTGCGCCCCGTGCCGCCGCCCAGCTACGCCGAGCGCACCGTCACCGGGGGCATCTACCGCTCGAACATGAACAACGTGTCGCTGTTCTCCGACCAGCGCAAGCCCCAGGCGATCGGCGACACCATCAAGATCGACATCTCGGAAAGCCTGGACGCCAGCAGCGTCGTCAACAGCGTCAACAGCCGCGAGAACGCCGTCACGTCCAAGGGCCCGGGCATGAACTCCAACAGCCTGGGCTCGCTGCTCAAGGGCCTGGCCAACATGGACGCCACCGCCTCGGGCAGCGATTCGTTCACCGGCAAGGGCAACTCGCAGAACACCGCCAAGTTCAACGCGCGCCTGTCGGCGTACGTGATCAACGTGCTGTCCAACGGCAACCTGGTGGTGGCCGGCGAGCGCAGCATGTCGTTCAACGGCACGCTCAACACGCTGCGCTTCTCGGGCGTGGTCAACCCGCTGGACATCAAGGCCGGCGGCATCGTGGCCTCGGGCGACGTGGTCGACGCCAAGACCGAGCTCACCGGTTCGGGCGGCACCGCCGACACCGCGTCGCGCAGCTGGCTGCAGAAGCTCCTGACCGACGGCCTGTCCGTCTGGTGACCGCGGGGCCCGCGGGCCCGCCCTGCCGGAAGATTTCCACGGCTTGGCCCGATTCGGCGAAGCCGTTTTCGTTTGTGTCGAAGCCGACACCATGCCGACATGACGTGCACGACCGTGCGCGTTAAGCTGCTGCGCGTCCCTTCCCGTCACCGTCCCGCCCGAATGATCACCTGCCTCATCGTCGACGACGATCCCGCGCTGCGCGAACTCGTCGGCGACCACCTCACGCGCTACGGCCTGCAGGCTCGCCTGGCCGACAGCGCCGCCGCGATGCGCCGCGAACTGGCCCGCGGCGGCATCGACATCGTGCTGCTGGACTTGATGCTGCCCGACGGCGACGGCATCGAGCTGTGCCGCGACCTGCGCATGCACTCCAAGCTGCCCGTGATCATGCTCACCGCGCAGGGCGACCCGATCAGCCGCGTGCTGGGCCTGGAGATGGGCGCCGACGACTACGTGGCCAAGCCGTTCGAGCCGCGCGAGCTGCTCGCGCGCATCCACGCGCTGATCCGCCGCAGCTCCGGCACGCTGGCCGCCACCGCGGCCGAACCGGCCGTCGAGCCCGCGGGGCGCTTCGAGCCGCCCGGTGCCCCCGCTGCCCGCGGCTTCGGCGGCTGGCAGATCGACTGGCGCAACCGCATGCTGATCAGTCCCGAGGGCGTGGGGCTGTCGCTGTCCAACGTCGAATACCGGCTGCTGGCGGCGTTCGCGGAGCACCCGGGCGAGGTGCTCAGCCGCGGCCAGCTGGTGGAGATGACGCGCAGCGCCGCCAGCGAGAACAACGAGCGCAGCATCGACCTGGCCGTGTCGCGCCTGCGCGCCAAGCTTCGCGAGTCCCTTGAGAATCCGCAATTCATCCGCACCGTGAGAGGGCGCGGCTACCAGTTCACCGCCGAACTGGCCCGGTAGGCACAGCGTTCGCCTCGGGAACGTCGTCCCGCGCGAACGAAGGAATCGCCATGTTGCTCGTCTGCCCCCACTGCGCCGCCACCAACCGCGTCCCCGACGACCGCGTGCGCGACGAGCCCGTCTGCGCCAAGTGCGGCACGGCGCTGGCCGACGCGAGGCCGGTGGACGTGTCGGGCGAGGTCTTCCCGAAGTACATCCGCGCCACCGAGGCGCCCGTGCTGGTCGACTTCTGGGCCGCCTGGTGCGGGCCGTGCCGCCAGATGGCGCCGCACTTCGCTGCCGCGGCGCAGCAACTGCCCGACGTGCGCTTTGCCAAGGTCGACAGCGACGCCGCGCAGCAGGCCAGCGCGGCCTACGGCATCCGCAGCATCCCGACGCTGATCCTGTTCAAGGGCGGCAAGGAAGTGGCGCGCCGCTCGGGCGCGTCGTCCGCGGGCGACATCGCCGCGTGGACGAAGGCGCAGCTCGCGCGCGCCGGCGCGTGACGCGCACGCGCTGCCGGCACGCTCAGCGCGTGCCTTCGGGCAAGGCCATCGGCGACATTGCCGCCTGATCCAGCCCGCCCGGCTGCTGGCCCAGCGGCGAGACGGCCTCGATCTCGATCCAGGCGTCCAGGCCGCCGCGCAGCGCGCGGGCCCGGTGGTGGCCGTGCTCGGCCAGGATGCGCACGCCGCGCAGGGCCGACACCTCGTTGGGGCAGCTGCAGTACAGCACCACCTCGCGGTGGCGCGGCAGGTCGCCCGCCGTGGCAGGCAGGTCGGCCAGCGTGGCGACGATCGCGCCGGGCACGCGGCGGGTGTCGTGCAGCGTGGCCACGGCCGAACGCACGTCGATCACGATGGGGGCCTCGCCGCGGCGGATCAGCTCGCGCAGCTCGTGCACGGCGATGCGCGGGGCGTAGCGGTCGCTGAGCATCCAGCGGCGGCGCAGCCAGCGGCCGATGATCATCGCCGTCAGCGCGATGACGATCGCCACGCCGGCGATGGTGCCGAACTCGGTCATGACGTCCAGCACGATCACGATCTGGCCCGCGAACGCGATGCCCACCGCCATGAACGCGAGCGTCCAGATCAGCGAGGCGCCGATGTCGTAGCCGATGAAGCGGCGCCAGGACATGCCCAGCGCCCCGGCCATCGGCGCGGCCACCACCGAGATGCCCGGCAGGAACTTGGCGGCGATCAGCGAGCTGCCGCCCCAGCGCGACAGGATGCCTTCGCTCTGGCGCACGCAGGTGTCGGGCGACAGCGAGATGCGGCACAGCAGCTTCATGACGCGGTGCCCGCGCCAGCGGCCGGCCTGATACCAGACGGCGTCGCCCAGCACGTTGGCCAGCACCGAGACGCCCACGCACACCAGCAGCGACAGCTGCCCGGCGCTCGCCAGGCCGCCGGCCACCACCAGCAGCGGCGCGGCGGGCACGGGTGCGCCCGCACGCGCGGCCAGCGTGATCACGAAGACGATCAGCGCGCCGTGGGCGATGAGCAACGGTATGAGTTCGCGCATGGCGAGAGCGGACGGAAGGCGGGGGCGGACGAGGACTGCAGGCCCCGAGGATACAGGGCTTGCGGGAGGCACGTTCGGCGCAGGGCTGAATGCGGCGCGGGGCGGGCGGCGACAATCCGGGGATGTCAGACGAGAACCAGATCGAGATCCCGCCGTCGTTCATCGCGCTGTTCGTCGAACCCGGACGCATCAAGCCGAGCGCGACGCGCGCCGAGATCACGCAGCGCTACGAGTTCTGCGAGGCCCTGGCCACGATGCTGGTCGAACGCGCCCAGACGCTGCAGTGGCAGCTGGGCATTACGGAAGCCGACGTCCTGGAGCGGCTGCACGCCGGCCTGCGCGGCGAGGGCGCGCCGGTGCCGCCGAACGAAGGCGAGTGGATCATCCGCCGGCTGGCCGAGCTGCTGGAATGGGATCGGCCGAAGTGGAAGACGTGAGCTCGCGTTGCCGGCGTACCGGCAACATCCCCCGAGGGGGCAGCGGCCTTGCTCCGGAGCGGCCGAGCGCTGCGGCCGCGAACGTTCTTTCAGCCCCTGAAAAGACGAAGCCCGCAACCATTGCTGGACTGCGGGCAACATCACCGAACACCTGAGCCAGGCGACGGTTTCCTGCGGGTACTGGGTGACGGGTTCCCATCGTTCCGCCCAATTTGCGGCCGGTTGCGTACCTCGGATGCATTGCATTGTGCCGCCGTCGGCCCCGGTCGTTCGTAGGAGAAGCGGCCGATTTCAGGCCAGTTCCGACTGTCGGGGTTCGCCCTGATCGTGCGCCGCGCTGCCCTTGCTGACGCTCTCGCCGTCGTTCTTGCGCAGGCCCCAGAAGGCCAGCGACGACAGCAGCGTCAGCGTCGCCATCGTCAGGTACCCGTGGTGCAGCGCGCGGGTGACGGCCACGTGGTCGGATTGCGGCAGGTTGGCCAGGAAGAAGGCCGTGACGAGCGTGGCCGTCGCCAGGCCGAAGCTCAGCGACATCTGCTGCAGCGTGCTGGCGATGGTGCTGGCCATGGAGGCGTCGTCGGACTCGATGTCGGCGTAGGCCATGGTGTTCAGGCTGGAGAACTGCAGCGAGTTGAACAGGCCCATCGTTGCGCCGAGCGCGACGATCGCGCCCAGCCACGTGCCCGGGCCGACCATCGAGTAGCAGGCGATGCAGCACGCCACCAGCACGGTGTTGGCGGTCAGCACCTGGCGGTAGCCGAAGCGCCGCAGCAGCGAGGCCGACAGCACCTTCATGAACATGGCCGACGCGGCCGCCGGCATCATCAGCAGGCCCGACTCCCAAGCCGGCAGGCCCAGGCCCAGCTGGTACAGCAGCGGCAGCAGGAAGGGCAGGCCGCCGATGCCCAGGCGCGTGACGAAGCCGCCCAGCACCGAGATGCGGAAGGTGCGCACCTTGAACACGCCCAGCCGAAGCAGCGGGAACGGCACCTGCGTCGCGTGCCAGCCGTAGGCGGCCAGCAGCGCCACCGACAGCAGGAACAGCACCGCGATCTGCAGCGCCGGGATCGTGTGCTCGCCGAACACCTCCAGCAGCCAGGACAGCAGCGCCACGCCCGAGCCGAACAGCACCAGGCCGACGACGTCCAGCGGCGGCGGGTTCTCGGTGCGGTAGTCGGGCATGTACCGGCGGCCCAGCCACAGGCCGACGAGGCCCACGGGCACGTTGACGAAGAAGATGTCGCGCCAGCTGAGCCAGTGCACGATCAGGCCACCCACCGTGGGCCCCAGCAACGGGCCGATCAGCGCCGGGATGATGATGAAGTTCATCACCCGCAGCAGCTCGGACTTCGGGAACGTGCGCACGACCGCGCTGCGGCCCACCGGCATCATCATCGCGGCGGCCACGCCCTGCGGCACGCGCGAGGCCACCAGCAGGCTGGCGTTGGGCGCCAGGCCGCACAGCACCGACGACAGCGTGAACAGGCCCAGCGCGAACAGGAAGATGCGGCGGCTGCCGAAGCGGTCGGCCAGCCAGCCGCTGACCGGAATGGAGACGGCCAGCGCCAGGATGTAGCTGGTGGCCACCGCCTTCAGGCTCAGCGGCGTCACGCCCAGGCTGGCGGACATCGCCGGGATGCCGGTGTTGACGATCGTCGAGTCGAGCTGCTCCATGAACAGCGCGGTCGCGACGAGCCAGGGCAGGTAGCGCTGGGTGCGGGCGAGATCCATCGCGGGCCATTCTGGCCCGGCGGCCGATTCGACGGGCGCGCATGGTTTCCCCTGCGGACGTCCAAGCCGGGCCGGTCGACGACAATCCCCTACCGCCTTTCCCTGACCCGCCGCGAGACGCCATGAGCTTCGAAGTCGCCGACACCCTCGACATGTCCACCCCCGACGCCAAGCGCGCGTCCTACGAGCTCCTGACCGCCCAGGTGCGCTCCCTGATCGAGGGCGAGCGCGACGCGGTCGCCAACATGGCGCAGTTCTCGGCGCTGGTGTGGCAGTCGGTGCCCGACCTGAACTGGGCCGGCTTCTACCTGGCGCGCGGCCAGGAGCTGGTCGTCGGCCCGTTCCAGGGCAAGGTGGCCTGCGTGCGCATCCCGTTCAGCAAGGGCGTGTGCGGCGCCTGCGCCCGTTCGCGCGAGATCCAGCTGGTGGAGGACGTGCACGCGTTCCCGGGCCACATCGCGTGCGATTCGGCGTCGGCTTCCGAGCTGGTGCTGCCGGTAGCCGTCGGCGACCGTCTGGTGGGCGTGTTCGACCTGGACAGCCCGCACAAGGCCCGCTTTGACCAGGACGACGCGCGCGGCTTCGCGGCGGCCGTCGCGGTGCTCGCCGCCGGCACCGACTGGGCCTGATCCGACCGTCGATTCGACTACGGGTTTGTGCTGATCGGGCGCTCAGCGCCCAGGCCGTTGACCCGAGGGCAGGGCCACGATGCGAACCCCGTCGCGGCCCGGGAATGCAAAAAACGCACAGCCCCCCAATGCTTCACGGGATTTGACCCCCGGATTGCAGAAAAGATCGCCATGCCGGGGCAATTGTCTGCATATCATGGCTGCATGATTTCGATGCAGGGTGTCCCGTCGTCGCTGATCGCTCGCCACGAATCGTGGGTGCGCAAGCAGGCCAGTGCGCTGTCGCGGCGCTTGCCGGCCAACGTCGAGAAGGCCGACCTGATCCAGGCCGGGCTGATCGGGGTGGCGCAGGCGGCGATCAACTTCCAGTGGGAAGGCGACCCGGACAGCGAAGAGGGCCGCGAGGCCTTCCTGCGCTACGCCCAGTTGCGCGTGAAGGGCGCGATGCTCGACGAGCTGCGCCAGATGGACCAGCTGAGCCGCTCGCAGCGCCGCAAGTTCAAGGTGATCCAGATCGCCCGCGAACGTTGGATGCAGGGCCACGACCAGCCGCCCAGCCTCACCGAGCTGAGCGAGGTCTGCGGCATCGAGGTCTCCGAGATCGCCGAGCTGGAGCAGGCCGCCTCGACCGCGCAGACGCAGAGCCTCAACGACGACGAGGACGACGGCGAGCACCACGCCCCGGCCGGCCACGCCGCCACGCCCAACGACGAGGTCGAGGCGCGCGTGGACACCGCCATCCTGCTGCGCCGGCTCGAGAAGTTCTTCGCGACGCTGCCCGAGCGCGAGCGCCAGGTCATCGACGCGTACATGGGCATCGGCATGAGCACCGAGGAGGTCGCCGAGTCGCTGGGCGTCAGCACCTCGCGCGTCTCGCAGATCTACCAGGCCACGGTCAAGCGCATCGGCCAGCACTTCGCGCAGAAGGACCAGCGCGCGCTCGACAAGTACCCGGTGCGCTCCGGCCCCGAGTTCGAGACGCTTCTGGCCAAGCGCGAGGCGCAGCTGCCCTGGGGCACGCTGCTGGAACAGGCCCTCACGGCGCCGGGCGAGCGCTTCGGCGCGCGCGGCCGCCGCAAGACGGCCTCGGCCGCGTCCGCCAACGGCGTCGGCCACGGCGACAAGGCCGCCTGAGGCCGCGGCGGGCGCGCCGCACGCCGATTGCCGCCCCGGGGAGGTTGCGGCGCCGGCCTCTGCCGTCGCCGCCATGTCCACCGACTCCATTGCCGCCGGCGCCACGCCGAGATCCGCGAGCGCATGAGCGGCAACCTGTGCCGCTGCGGGGCTGGCGTCAACATCGTGTCGGCAGTGCGGATCGTCGCGCGGCGGGAGGGGGTCGCATGAGCGCGCCCGGCCGCCCCGAAGGGCTCATTCCGGCGTGCGCAGCACGAAGGAGCGTCGAATGACTCCGTTCGCCCACCACCGCGCCCGTGCGCGGGGACGCCGCCGCCGAGCGCGGCAAGGCGTACGCGCCGGACACGAGCCGGATGAACGACTTGCCGCCGGACCCGAGCCGGGGTGACGTCGAGGCCGGCCTGCGTTGGTGCGCCTCGTGCACGCGCTCGGCGCCAGGGGCCTGGGCGAGGTGGCGATGACCGGCGCCGTGGCCAACGCGATCTGCAACGCCGCCGGCCGGCGCGTGCGCGACCTGCCGATCACCCTGGGCAGGCTGATCGGCTAGAGGCCCTTGAGCGCCTCGAGGCCCGGCGACGTCTTCGTGGCGGAGAACTCCACGACTTCGAAGCGCGCTGCGCCGTGGATCGCGAATGGGTCGCGCGCCAGGTAGTCGGACAGGTCGATCTCGCTGCCCGATCGCGCCAGGATCACGCCGCCGGTGCGCGGGATGCGGCGGCCGGAGGCCAGGAACAGGCCGTCGGCGTAGCCTTTGTCCAGCCATTCGATGTGGCCGGGCATGAGGGCGTCGACGTCCTCGACGGGCTTGAGGTAGGTGAGCGTGACGATGAACATGGGGTGAGGGCAGGGCCGGGCATCGTCGTTGCCGACGTGGGCAACGACCGCGAGGAGCCCAATGTACTCGCGCCGACTGCGCCACGTGCGCGCTGGCCTCGGGTTTCGGCGCCGCGGGCTCGCTGGCGGTGTTGCTCGCCTGGGTGTACTACTCGGCGGGGCGGAATTCACCCGGGCCTACGCGCACGCGTTCGGCTCGCGCCAGGGCCAGGCGCCCGAGGGCGCGGCCGCGCCGGCGGAACCGATGAACCGGCCCGCTGTCCGCCTGCGCTGAAAAGTCGTTCATGCCAATGGCACATCGCTTGCCTCGGACACACACATGACCCCCACCATCCCGGCGGCGCTGCGCCGCTCGCTGCGCGACACCTTCGGCTTTCACGAGCTGCGCTCCGGCCAGCAGGACGTGATCACGCGCGTGCTCGCGGGCCGGCCCACCCTGGCCATCATGCCCACCGGCGCGGGCAAGTCGCTGTGCTACCAGTTGCCGGCGCTGCACCTGGAGGGCACGACGGTGGTGGTGTCGCCGCTGATCTCGCTGATGAAGGACCAGGCCGGCAAGCTGGAGGAGGCCGGCGTGGCCGCCGAGCAGCTCAACAGCGCGGTCAAGGCCAGCGAGCAGGACGCGTCGATGGAGCGCATCGCCGAGGCACGCTCGGACATCGTGTTCGCGACCCCCGAGCGCCTGACCGACCTCGAGTTCCGCGCGACGCTCGCGGCGCAGGGCGTCGCGCTGCTGGTGGTGGACGAGGCGCACTGCATCTCGCAGTGGGGCCACGACTTCCGTCCGGCCTACCTCGAGATCGGCGCCGCGATCGAGGCGCTGGGCCATCCGACCATCCTCGCGCTGACGGCCACCGCCACGGCCGAAGTCGTCGACGACATCCGCCACCAGCTGGGCGTGCCCGACATGGAGGTCGTCAACACCGGCATGTACCGGCCCAACCTGCAGATGCAGGTGCTTCAGGTCACCAGCGAGGCCGAGAAGTTCCTCAAGCTGCGCGAGACGCTGCAGTCGACGCCGGGTGCGGGCATCGTCTACACGTCCACCGTCAAGACCTGCACCGAGGTGTTCGGGCGCCTGCGCGACGCCGGCGAGTCGGTGGCGATCTACCACGGCAAGCTGCCCGCGGCCGAACGCAACGCGAACCAGGACGCGTTCATGAGCGGCGAGCGGCGCGTGATGGTGGCCACCAACGCGTTCGGCATGGGCATCGACAAGGCCGACATCCGCTACGTCATCCACTTCCAGATGCCCGGCAGCATGCAGGCCTACTACCAGGAGGCCGGGCGCGCCGGACGCGACGGCCAGGACGCGCGTTGCGTGCTGATCTTCGACCGCCGCGACCGCCAGGTGCAGCAGTTCTTCCTCGCGCGCCGCTATCCGCTGGTGGCCGACCTCGTGCACGTGATCGAGGCGCTGCAGATCGCTCCCGACGGATCGACGCAGGCCGAGCTTGTCCATCGCATCCCGGGCATGCCCAAGAACCGGCTCTCGGTGACGCTGAGCCTGCTGCGCGACGGCGGCCTGGCGCGCTGCGACGCCACGCACGGCTGGCACCGCACGGCCAGCGAGGCGACGGCCGGGCAGCTGGGCTCGCTGGCCGGAGACTACGCCAAGAAGGCCGAGCGCGACCACGACGCGCTCGAGCGCATGGTGTTCTTCGCGCAGACGGGCTTCTGCCGCTGGCGCGTGCTGCTCGAAGGCTTCGGCGAGACGCTGCCCGCGGCCGCCGAACATTGCGGTCATTGCGACAACTGCGTGCGCTTCGCGTCGCAGGCCATCGAGCTGCTGCGCGAACCCGAGCCGGTGCCGCGGCTGCTGGAGATCACCGAGTTCTCGAACTCGCTGTTCGAGGTCGGCGAGAGCGTGCAGGCGCCGCGCTATGGCCAGGGCGTGGTGGCGAGCGTCAAGGGCGACCAGATCTCGGTGCGCTTCCCCGACAAGTCGCTGCGCACCTTCCTCGCGGAGTTCCTGAAGAAGGTCAAGGCGCGCGCGCGGCGCACGACCTCTCGCCGCACGCCCTCGCACCCGGGCGCGGTGGCGTGACGCGCGCGGGTCCGCGCGCAGGGCAACGGGCGTGCCCGACAGGGCTCGTTCAGCCTCATGGAAAACGATCTACTGTCGGCTTGATATTTGCCGAGCGGCGACATCGCAATGACGCGGCGCCGGGATACAGTCCAGCGACCCCTTCGCTCGGGCCGATGGCCTCCCGTGACGCCGCACGCCGCCGTGAACGACGATCTTCCGCATCCCGTACCGCACGACAGCCAGCGCACCGAGGCCTCGGAGCTTGCCAAGCTCCGGCGCGAGATCGCGCTGCGCGACGACGTGCTGTCCGTCGCGGCCCACGAGCTACGCAACCCGTTGCACGCGCTCGCGCTGCACCTGGCGCTGGCGCGCACCACCGCGCAGTCGGGCAACGCCGCCGAGGCCGCAGAGCGCATCCGCCGCGCGGAACTGACGCTCAAGCGCTATTCCGAGCGCGTGACCGTGCTGATGGAGCTCGTGGCCTCGCCCGAGGCGACGTACGCCGTCGAGCATCGCCGCATCGACGTGCCGGCCCTCGTGACGACGCTGGCCGACAGCCTCGGCCTGGAGGCGCGCTCGCGCGGCATGACGGTGCGCCTGCAGGTCGACGAGGGCACGTTCGGCCCGATGCGCGCGGTCGACCCCGTCGCGTTCGAGCAGGTGGTCGACAACCTGCTGCTCAACGCCTTCAAGCACTCGGGCGCCACCGAAGTGACGATCCGGCTGGCGTCCGGCGCGCAGTGGTGGACGCTGCAAGTCGAGGACAATGGCCACGGCATCGCCGCCGCGGACCAGAAGGCGATCTTCGAGAAGTTCGCGGTCGCGACCCAGTCCGCGCGCGGCACCGGCACGGGCCTGGGCCTGTGGATCGTCTCTCGCCTGGTGCGGGCGATGGGCGGCGACATCTCGGTGAAGAGCCGGCCGGAGCACGGCTGCGCCTTCACCGTCCGAATCCCCGAACGTGACGACATGAGCACGAACCGATGACCTCCTCGACCACCGACAACGTCCCGCCGATCGAGCGCCTGCGCAGCGCCGTCCCCGGGCTCGACCAGATCCTGGGCGGCGGCCTGTTCCGCACGGGCGTCTACATCATCCAGGGCCTGCCGGGCTGCGGCAAGACGATCCTGGCCAACCAGATCTGCTACGGCCACGTCGCCGAGGGCGGGGCCGCGGTCTACGTGACACTGTTGGCCGAGTCGCACTCGCGCATGATCCAGCACCTGTCGACGCTGTCGTTCTTCGACGTCGCCGCGTTCCCCGACAAGCTGGCCTACATCAGCGCCTTCCACGAGCTGGAGACCGCGGGCCTGAAGGGCCTGATGGCCGTCCTGCGGCGCGAGATGCGCACCCGCAAGGTGGGCGTGCTGGTGCTCGACGGGCTGGTCGCGGCCTCGGAAGGCGCGAGCGACCTCGACCTGAAGAAGTTCATCCACGAACTGCAGAGCATCGCGGCGCTGCAGGACTGCACGGTGCTGCTGCTGACCAGCGGCAACATCCATCGCATGGCGGCCGAGCACACGATGGTGGACGGCCTCGTCGAGCTGGAGGACAAGCTGTTCGACGCGCGCTCCGAGCGCTCGATCCAGGTGCGCAAGTTCCGCGGCGCCGGCCCGCTGCGCGGCAAGCACTCGATGCGCATCGACAACGACGGCATCACGGTGTTCCCGCGCATCGAGTCGCTTTACCGGATCGCGGCCAGCGACTCCGCCAGCGAAGGCGCGGTCACCAGTGGCATCCCGTCGCTCGACGCGCTGCTGTCGATCAAGGGCATCCCGGCCGCCAGCGCGACGGTGGTCATCGGGTCGACCGGCACCGGCAAGACGACGATGGGCCTGCACTTCCTGCACGCCAGCACGGTCGACGAGCCCGCCCTGCACCTGGGCTTCTTCGAGGGCCCCGACCGCCTGCGCTCCAAGGCGCGCTCGATGGGCATGGCCCTGGAGGAGCTCGAGTCCTCCGGCGCGGTCGAGCTGATGTGGCAGTCGCCGGTGGAGGCGACGGTCGACGAGATCGCCGAGCGCCTTCTGGCGGCCGTCGCGCGGCGTGGCGTGCGCCGCCTCGTGATCGACGGGCTCTCGGGCTTTCTCGAATCGACCGTGTACCCCGAGCGCATCGCGCGCTTCTTCTCATGCCTCGTCAACGAGCTGCGCAACCGGCACGTCACGGTGCTGATGTCGCTCGAGACGCGCGACGTCGTGAGCAGCGTGATCTCGATGCCCTGGGGCGTCTCGGGCCTCGTGGACAACCTGTTCTTCCTGCGCTTCGTGCACGACGAGGGCCACGTCGAGCGGCTGCTCACGATCATCAAGATGCGCGATACCGACTACCAGGCCGGCTTGCGCCGCCTCAAGATAGATTCGCAAGGAATGCACATTGCCGGGGTCTATCGGGCCGACGGCGACGTCATCCCCTCGGCGCAACCCGTCGCCAGTCCGGAAGGCCCCGCGCCTTCCCCGTCGAAATGACGGCATGGGGATAGAAGGCATCGCGTGAAGACCATTCTTGTCGTCGACGACGAACTGGGCAGTGCGGAAGTGCTGAGCCTGATCCTGGAAGAGGAGGGCTACCGGGCCTTCTGCGCCGTCAACGGCCGCCAAGCGCTCATCCAGGCCCGCGACGTCGTGCCCGACCTCGTCATCGTGGACTACATGATGCCGCTGATGAACGGCGCCGACTTCGCGCGCGAGCTGCGCGCCGACCCGCAGTTCGCGCAGACGAAGATCGTGCTCAACAGCGGCCTGCCCGAGTCCGCCATCCGCGAGCAGTTCGACGGCTACGACGCTTTCCTGCGCAAGCCGTTCAAGGTCGAGACGCTGCTGGAACTGGTGCAGCGCTTCATCGGCCGCTGAGGCCGCGGGCTCAACTCGCGGGGCGGGGCGCCAGGCCCTGGCGGCGCAGGATCAGCGCGTCGAGCGAGATCGCGCCCGGCCCGAACAGCACCAGCGCGGCGAGGATGCTGCCCCAGACGAAGTGCATGTGGATCGCCGCCGGGCAGTCGAAGCCCCACAGCTGCGGGTACGAGATCACGGCCATCGCGTTGACGACGAACAGCCCCGCGGCGCCGAAGCGCCCGGCCAGGCCCAGCGTGATCAGCACGGGGAACGCCAGCTCGCCGAACGCGCCGACGCAGGCCGCGAGCGCTGGCGGAAGCAGCGGCACGTGGTACTCGTCGCGGAACAGCGCGAGCGTGGCGCCCCAGTCCGAGATCTTGATGACGCCGGCTCGGAAGAAGACGGACGAGACGTACAGGCGCAGGGCCAGCAGCCCCAGCGGCTGGAGGCGGTCGACGAGGCCGGTGACGGCCAGGGCACGTTGGATGAGTTGTCGCATGGTGGTGTTCAGAGGCCGGCGCCGCAGACGAGCCGCGCCGCGAAGGCACGGGCGAGCAGGGCGCCGAGGTCGAAGTCGGGGTGATGTTCGAGCGTGAGGGCGGCCGCGTCGCCGAGCGGAGCGCCGGCGAGCGAGGCTTCGATGAAGGCGGCGTCGGCCGGCGCGCAGGCGCCGACGGTGACGACGAAGCCGTCGCGCGCCACCAGCGCCGTCTCCTCGATCGCCCAGTCGACGGCGAACTCGCCGGCGAAGCCGGGCTGGTGGATCGTCCAGGCCTGCGCGATCGGATAGCGCGAACGAACGATCGCCAGGCCCGGCGACCACTGGAAGCGGATCGCCTCCTGGCGTTCCGGGTCGATCGCCGCCAGCGCCGCGGCGTCCCAGTCGGGCGCGTCCGCCGCGCCGTACGCGACGTGCGCGGCCCACTCCAGCCGCGCCAGGTCGGGCAGCCAGGGCAGGTGCCGGACGTGCTCGAACGCCGCGAGGAAGGCGTCGAAGGTCGCACCGAAGCCGGTCAGGTCGCCGCTCGTGGACGGCGTTTCGCGCTGGTACTCTCGCGCCAGGCCGTGGAAGAACTCCGCGCCGACGACCTGGCGGATGACGGGGTAGGCCGCCGAGAGCGACTTGTCCGCCCCGGCCACCATGTTGGCGCGGTAGATGGCCACGCGCTGGTCGACGAGCGGGGCCTCGCCCGCGAGCCGGCGCGCGAGCGCGGGCATGCGCGCGCGATCGCGTAGGGCGTCGCCGAAGTCCCTCTGGAACCCGAGCAGCTCACGCATGGGCGGCCTCGCGATCGGCGATGCGGCCCGCTTGCGCCGCCTGCGACAGCAGCACGTCGAGCGCGGGCAGGTCGGTGTCCCACTCGATCAGCGTCGGCTTGGGGCCGAAGCGGCGGCAGGCCTGCGCGTACAGCGACCAGACCGGGTCGCACACGAGCGCGCCATGCGTGTCGACCAGGCAGCCGTCGACCGCCGTGTGGCCCGCGAGGTGGATCTGACCGATGGCGGCCGTGTCCAACTCGGCCAGGCGTTCGGCGGCGTCGAAGCCGAAGTTGATCGCGTTGACGTACAGGTTGTTGACGTCCAGCAGCAGCCCGCAGCCGGTGCGCCGCGCGAGCTCGGCGAGGAAGGCCGTCTCGGTCATCTCGCTGTCGCGGCACTCGACGTAGGCCGAGAGGTTCTCCACCAGCAGCTGGCGCTTCAACGTCGACTGCACGCGGTCGACGCGGTCGGCCAGCAGCGCCAGCGCCTCGCGGGTGTAGGGCAGCGGCAGCAGGTCGTTGAAGTGCACGCCGCCGATCGCACCCCAGCACAGGTGCTCGGAGACCAGCGCCGGCTCGACGCGGTCGACCAGGCGCTTGAGTTTCCCGAGGTGCTCGTCGGCCAGGCGGTCGGCCGAGCCCAGCGACAGCCCCACGCCATGCAGGCTGATCGGGTAGGCGGCCCGCGCGCGCTCGAGGGCGTGCATGGACGCGCCGCCGTCGAGGAAGAAGTTCTCGCTGTGGACTTCGAGGAAGGCCAGCGCGGGCCGACGCTCGAAGACCTCGCGATAGTGCGGCTGGCGAAGGCCGATGCCGGTGCCGACGAGGGGGAGTGGGACGGCGGTCATGGCCAGCCTTCGTGAACGGGGACGCCCGAAGGTTACTTCTTCGGCGCCATCGTCGAGCCGCCCATCTTGTCGCAGGTGCCCTTGTCGACGTACTTCCAGTCGCCCTTGTCGTTGTCCTTGGTGGCCGTGCCGGCGCACGAGTGCGAGCCCGTGGCGCTGGCGCAGTCGTTCGCGCCGGCCTTGGCGATGCCGTAGCACTTGTCCTTGGACGCGTCGGCGGCCACGGGGCCCGCGTGCGCGGTGGCGAGGGCGCCGACGGCGAGGACGGAGGCGAGGGCGGTGCGGATGAAGACTTGCTTGTTCATGGAGGACTCCTTGACGGTTGAGGTTGCGCGCCGATGTGCGGCACCCTCGTCTGTCGTCACAGCCCCGAAGTCCTTACGGCCCTTTCGAAAAAATCTTCGATGTCGTCTCGGACGGCTCAGATCGCGCCACTGCCGATCTTCTGCAGCGTCGAGATCGACGGCGTCAGGAAATACTCGCCGCCGGTCGTCGTCACGAAGTGCTTGACGGGGATGTTCGGCTTGGACGGATCCAGCTGGAACGGGCCGCTGGCGCTCTGCGCGATGATCGGATCCTCGCCGGGCACGCCGCCGTTGGCCCCGGGCGGGAAGCTCGCCTTGTTGACCCAGGACTGCTGCACGAACTCGAACTGGCTCGCGATGCTCTTCTGGTAGCACTGGAACACGAGGCCGCGCGGATCGCCCGCATCGCCGCCCACCGGCGCGCCGAACGAGCGGCCGAACGGGATGCCGCGCCGCAGCAGGCGGTGCGTCTGCGTCTCGGATTCGCTGTCGGCCGGGTTCGGCTGGGTGGTCTCGTCGCGCGGGTAGGCCTTGCGGATGTGCGAGGCCATCGGGCAGACCTGGCCCAGCGGGTCGTCGCCGAACTCGAAGTTGTTGTTCAGGGAGTCGCTGTCGGCCACGCCCGGCTGGAAGCGCTCGGGATCGGTCGACGAGACGTGGAACGGCGACGGCTGGAACGCGCGCGCCTCCAGCGGGCAGCCGCTCTGGTAGCGGCCGACCAGCTTGGCACCCACCAGGTCGGGGTGCATGCCGTGCGCCGCGGCGAGCGAGGCGACCTGGCTGTGGAACGCCGGCACGTCCTGCGCGAGGCGGCGGAACACGAGGTACGAGCCGTTGTCCGTCCAGGCCGGGCCCGAGGCGCTCGGGTCGCCGGGGATCGGGTTGGGGCCGTCGAAGCCGGCCTTCGCGACGGGCCGCTGCGTGGCGTAGCCCAGCACGAACTCGCCGGGATGCAGCAGGTCCTGGCCCGGATGGCCCTGGTTCGGATTGCCGATCGGGTCGTCGGGCGGGTTGATGCCGCGGATGCCCGGCTGCGACACGCCGTCCTTGAAGCCGAAGTGCTCGTGGCCCGTCTGGCCCTTGGCATCCTTGCGCGTGCGGCCCTCGACCAGCAGCAGGCTCTCGACGCCCGCCACGAACGCCCCGGTGGCGCGGATCTCGGCCAGCCGCAGCTTGAGCCGCGCCTCGGAATCGGCGGCGACGGTCAGCAGCGCATGCACGGTGCCGGGCGCGTCGAACGGCGCGATCCACGTCGACGGGTCGCTGCTGCCGACGTCGTTGAGGATGGCCTTGCGCGACGCCATGCCGGCCTTGAAATCGGTGGGAAATCTCGCGAGGTCCGTTGCCGCGATGCCCAGCGCCTGCATGCCCGCGTACGAGATCGACAGGCTCGTCCACTCGGCCTCGATGAAGCGCTCGGGCTCCTTGCCTTCGCCCTTGAGCGCCTTGAACTGCGCGTTGAACTTCAGCACGGCCTCGCTGCTGGACACGGCGACCCCGAACTCGTTGCTGTCGTCGGCCAACTCCTGGATCCACGCGCGCGCGGCGGGGCCGCTCTTGAACTTCAGGACGACGAAGTCCTGGTAGTCCTTGTTGAAACCGCCAATGATGTTGCCCTGGATGTCATCCAGTTCCAGTTCTCGCACAGCCATGACGTCTCCCCCGTTGTGGCGCGGGCGACATGCCCGGCAGGGCCAATGTCCGGGCGCATGCCCGGCCACGCATCATCAAGCTTGTGGACACGGTTGCGCAACGGCTGTGGCAGCGTCGTCGATTCTCTGAAACCGCTTTCAAAAGAGCGGTAACATGGCCAATCCGAACGACGGCGAGGCCTGCCGCCTGCCCGTCCCGGACGCCCGTCGCCGCCTTCCGGAGCCCGAATGAATTCCGTCCTTCCCGCCGCCGTCGCCTGCGCGATCGGCCTCGCCCAGGCCACCGCCAACGGCGCCACGCTGGAGATCCACACCACTGCCTCGGGCAGCGCCGAGCGCCTGGCCGCCAGCAGCTCGAAGTTCGCGCCGGGCGTGCAGCCGCCCGAGGGCGACGTCTCGGTGTTCGTCGATCCGTCCAAGGCCTACCAGACCCTGCTGGGCATCGGCGGCGCCATCACCGACGCCAGCGCCGAGGTGTTCGCCAAGCTCGCCCCCAAGGAGCAGGAGCACCTGCTGCGCGCCTACTACGACCCGGTCGACGGCATCGGCTACACGCTGGCCCGCACCACGATCCACAGCTCGGACTTCAGCAGCGGCAGCTACACCTACGTCGCGGAGGGCGACGCCAGGCTCGACACGTTCTCGATCGCGCACGACCGCCAGTTCCGCATTCCGCTGCTCAAGCGCGCGATCGCCGCGGCCGGCGGCCACCTGATGACGTTCGCCAGCCCCTGGAGCGCGCCGGCGTTCATGAAGACCAACGCCAGCATGCTGCAGGGCGGCCAGCTCAAGCCCGAGTTCGCCGACGCCTGGGCGCGCTACTACACCCTGTTCATCCGCGCGTACGAAAAGGAAGGCATCCCGATCTGGGGCATCACGGTGCAGAACGAGCCGATGGCCAGGCAGCGCTGGGAATCGATGACCTACAGCGCCGAGCAAGAGCGCGACTTCCTGAAGAACCACCTGGGCCCGGTGATGGACAAGGCCGGGCTCGGCGACCGCAAGATCATCGTCTGGGACCACAACCGCGACCTGATGACGCAGCGCGCCCGCGTGATCTTCGACGACCCGGACGCCTCGAAGTACGCCTGGGGCATGGGCTTCCACTGGTACGAGACCTGGGCCGGCGGCGCGCCGATGTTCGCCAACGTCGGCGCCGTGCACCGCGCCTGGCCCGACAAGCACCTGCTGCTGACGGAAGCGACGGTCGAGGGCTACGACCCCGCGAAGATCCAGTCCTTCGCCAACGCCGAGCGCTACGGCACGGCGCTGATCAACGACTTCAACAACGGCGCCGAGGGCTGGACCGACTGGAACATCCTGCTGGACGAGCACGGCGGCCCGAACCACGTCGGCAACTTCTGCTTCGCGCCCGTGCACGCGGACATGCGCACGGGCACGCTGACCTTCACGCCGAGCTACTACTACCTCGGGCATTTCTCGAAGTTCATCCGCCCCGGCGCGCACCGCGTGGAGGCTGCCAGCAGCCGCTCGAACCTGCTGACCACGGCCTTCGCCAACCCCGACGGCTCGCTGGCCGCGGTGGTGATGAACGGCACCGACAAGGCGGTCGACTACCGCTTCTTCGTCGGCAAGGACGAGGCGAAGGTCTCGATCCCGGCGCACGCCATCCAGACGCTGGTCGTGCGCTGAGCCGGGGCGCGGCCGAGCTCAGCCTGGGCTCAGCTTGCCCTAGCGCAAACACGGTATCTCCGGGAGGCGGACGCGCGCGCGGCGATGGCACACTGAACGCGACGCCTCCGCGCATCCCGCGGCGGCGCACGCCGACTCCGCCGCGCCAGCCGCGCTGCAGCGAGCCCGCCAGCCTGAATTCCGCCCTCCCATGACGACGCTGCAGGACACCGAACGCTTCGATCCTTCCCACGCCGAGACGGCGGCCGGCCAGGCCGAGCGGCTGTTGCAGCAGGGCGTCACCGCGGCCGCGCGTGGCGCCGCCGACGAGGCCGTCGCCTGCATGCGCAAGGCCGTCGCGCTGCGGCCCGACCTCGCGGCCGCGCAGGCCAACCTCGGGCTGCTGCTCCTGGCGATGCGCCGCCATGCCGAAGCCGAGGCGCCGCTGCGCACCGCGCTCGGCTTCATGCCCGGCGACGCCGCGCTGCGCAATGCGCTGGGCGTCGCGCAGGAGGCCTTGCAGCGCTTCGTCGATGCCGAGAAGACCTATCGCGCGGCGCTGGAAGTCGACCCGCGCTTGGCCGAGGCGCACGCGAATCTGGGCAATTGCCTGCGCCGCCTCGGGCAGTTGCAGCAGGCCGAGGCGCATTTCGTCCGGGCGATCGAGCTGAAACCCGAATTCGCGGTGGCGCACTACAACCTCGGCATCCTGCTGCAGGATCGCGAGGAAATCCCGCGCGCCATCGCGGAATATCGCCAGGCGTTGGCGTATCGGCCCGATTACGTCGAGGCGCTGAACAATCTCGGCAGCTGCCTGCGCGCCGAGGGATTCGTGGACGAGGCCAAGGCCATGTTCGAGCGCGTGCTGCAATTGCAGCCGCTGCAGATCGAGGCCCATTGCAATCTCGCGCAATTCAAGACCTACACGCCGGACGACCCGCATGTCGGCCAATTGCTGTCGCAGCAGCATCGCGTGCCGGCGCTGCCCGACGAAGGGCGTGCGAGATACTGGTTCACGATTGGCAAGATGTTCGAGGATGCTCGCCGCCACGACGATTCGTTCGCGGCCTACGCCGAAGGCAATCGCGTCAAGGCGGCCGGCACGCCCTGGGACGAGGCCGCGCACGGCGCCCTGCAGCGCCGCATCATCGACACCTTCGACCGCGGCCACCTCGCGCGCCACGCCGTGCCGGCGGCGGGCGAGGGGCCCGTGCCGGTCTTCATCGTGGGCATGCCGCGCTCGGGCACGTCGCTGCTCGAGCAGGTGCTGGCGACGCTGCCGACGGTGCACGGCGCGGGTGAACTCACATGGCTGCCGGAAACCCTGCACGTCGACGGCGAGGCCGGCGCCGCGGGTTTCCCGGAAAACCTGGCGGGGTATTCGACCGAGGAATATCTCGCGCTGGGCCGGCGCTATATCGAGCGCATCCGTGCGCTGGCACCGAATGCCACCCATGTCGTCGACAAGCTGCCCGACAATTTCCAGCACCTGGGCCTGATCCACCTGATGTTTCCCGGCGCGCGCATCATCCATTCGATGCGCGACCCGATGGATTCGTGCTTCTCGTGCTATTCGCGCCTGTTCATCGGCAACAACCTCGGCTATACCTACGACCTCGGCGCGACGGGTCGATACTGGGTGACGTATCACGAATTGATGCGGCACTGGCACGACGCGCTGCCCGCGGCCCGCATCCTGGACGTGTCGTACGAAACGATGGTGTCCGATTTCGAGAACCAGGCGCGCCGCCTGGTCGATTATCTCGGGCTGCCCTGGGACGAGCGCTGCCTGGGTTTCCACCAGAATCGCCGCATCGTGAAGACGGCCAGCGTCGCGCAGGTGCGCAAGCCGATCTACAGGACGTCGGTCGCGCGCTGGAAGAACTACGAGCGCCACCTGGGCGCGCTGCTCGAGATCGTGCGCGACTACCGCTGACGCACGGGCTCAGGCGGCCCAGGCGCGCAGGATTCGCACGTCGCCGCACGTTTCCGCCTGGCGCGGCTCGCGGCAGATCTGCTCGAAGTGCTCGCGGTCGCGCGGCGCCGCGGCCGACTCGATGCCGGCCCAGCGGTTGCGGCCGTCCTGCTTGGCCAGGTACAGCGCCTGGTCGGCAAGGCGCGTCACCTCCGACCACGTCGCCAGCCGCGGTTGCGCCGCGTCGAACGGGAAGCTGGCAAAGCCGATGGAGCAGGTGACCGGCAGCGCCTTGCCGTCGCCGATCTCGAAGGCCTGCTCCGCGACGGCGCTGCGCAGGCGCTCGGCCAGCACGGCGCCTTCGCCGGCATGCGTGGCGCGCGCCACCAGCAGGAACTCCTCGCCACCCCAGCGGATCAGGAAGTCGGACTCGCGGATCGCCCCGCGCAGGCGGCGCGCCGTCTCGACCAGCACCGCGTCGCCCGCGGCGTGGCCGTGGCGGTCGTTCACCGACTTGAAGAAGTCGATGTCCAGCATGTAGAAGACGAGGTCGTGGTCGGGCGTGGCGTCCGCGGTCGGCTGGCGCTGCGCGCGCTCGAAGCGGCGCAGCGTCAGGGCGATCTCGTCCTCGATGTGCGCCATCAGGAAGCGGCGGTTGCGCAGCTGCGTCAGCGGGTCGGTGAAGCTGGCCTCCTGCTGCTGCAGGTAGGCCTGCTGCAGCAGCGCGTTCTTGGTGGCCAGCTCGGCCTGCGCCTGCTGCAGCTCGCCGAGCGCGGCGCCCAGCAGCTTGTAGGCGCGCGAGTTGTGCAGGCCGATCGCGCCGTACGCGCACAGCGTGCGGAAGACCAGCAGCTCGCGCTCGCCGTAGACGTCCGCGTGCGGCGACTGGATCGACATCACGCCCAGCAGGCTGTCGCCCACGACCAGCGGCGCGTACAGCGCGCTGGCCGATCGCACCGTGCCGGGGATGTGGTTCGGGTTGAAGCCGGCTGGCGCCTCGCGCCGCAGGATCTCGCTGCGCGTTCGGGCGCAGCGCGCGACGTTGGACTGCTGGCTGTCCAGCGCGATGCGGCGGCCCGGCGTCATCGGCTGGCCCTCGTCGATGCCGAAGGCCAGCTCGATCGTGGCGGCGTCGGCGGCGACCGTCCAGATCGACATGTGCGTGGCGTCCAGCAGGTCGTGCACGTGGGCGCGCAGGATGTCGAACACGGCGCGCTCGTCGAGGTGGCGCGTGATCTCCTGGCCGATGGCACCGAGGGTCTCCAGCGTGGACGTCGTCTGCTGCAGGTTGCAGGCCAGCGAGCGCTGCAGTTCGGCGTCGGCCCGCGCGCGCTCGGTCTGGAAGCCGATCTGCATCGCGATCGAGCGGTTCAGCGCCGCGGTGCTGGTGGTGGCCTCGCGCGCCTTGGCGGCCTGGCGCGAGACCTCGTAGGCCATCGCATGCTCGCCGGCGTGCGCGTGCTCGGCGGCCAGCGCGTCGTACAGCTCGCCCGAGATCTGGTAGCCCTCGATCGACTTGCAGATCGCCACGGCCTCGCGCAGGGAGGCCAGCGCCGCGGCGTGGTCGTCGAGGCTGGCGGGCGGCTCGCCCGGTGACGTGCTCGTGTGCAGGCGTGCGAGCGCCATCAGCACGCGGATCTCGATCGTGCGGCGATTGAACGCGCGGCAGTCGGCCAGCGCCTCGCGCGCGAGCGCCAGCGCCTGCGCGCGCTCGCCCAGGCCCGCGTGCGCGACCGCGCGGGCGAGGCGCACGTCCATCAGCATGTCGGTCTGCTTCAGCGCGATCGAGCGTTCCTCGAGCTCGGCCAGCACGGCCAGCGCCTCGGCATGCTTGCCCTGCGAGTTCAGCACCTCGCCGAGGTAGCTGAGCGCCATCACGAGGCTGCGCGACTTGGGTGCCATCGCCAGCATCCCGCGCGCTTCCTGGAGCAGTTCGACGGCCGCGTCGTGCCGGCCCAGCGGCGCGAGGATGCCGCCCAGCTGGATCAGCGCGTTGGCGATCGACATCGGCCAGCCCAGGTTGCGTGCCTCGTCCAGGCCGCGCTGCATCCAGGTGAGGCTGCTGTCGTGGTCGTTCAGGTTGGAAAAGCACGCGCCGATGTTGGTCAGCGCGATCACCGCGCGCTGACGTTGCCCGGTGGCGATCGCGTCCTCGTGCACGCGCAGCCGATGCAGGATCGCCGGGCCGTTGTCGCCGTCGGAGAAGGCGAGGTTGCCCATGAAGTCCGCGACCCAGGTGGTGACACCCGGCGGCCACGGGCCGTTGCCGTCGCCGAACGCGTCGCCCCAGCGTTCGCGCGCCAGTCGCGGGTCGCCGAACACCGCCCAGCGCGCGATGGCGGCCTGCGCGATCAACGTGCGCTGCGCGTCGTCCAGCCGGCGGGCGAGGCGCTCGCAGGCCTGCAGCGAGGCGTCGCGGCGCTCGGTGTCGCCGAGGTCGCTGGCGAGCGCCGCGTCCATCCAGTGGGCGTCGGCGGTGGCGGCGATGTCGGCGAGGTTGCGTGCGTCGCCGGTCGCCTCGAGGACGCCGTCGACCAGCCGTTGCGCGGCGTCGTAGTCGGCGCGGCCCCAGCAGACTTCCGCGTCGACCAGCGCCAGCCGCAGCTCGGTCGCGCGGGTCGACGCGTCGCCGAGGGCCAGCTGCTCGCCGAGGGTGCGCGCCTCGGCGGCGAGGGCGGCGGCGCGCTTGCCGTCACGCTGTCGCAGGTGCCACGCCAGGGCCACCAGCCCCTCGAGCCGCGTTTCGCCCGACGCGGCGAGGGCGCGTTCCTGCTGCTCCAGCTCCGGCTCGTCGACGACGAAAGAGAGGGGCACGGCGCTCATGCTGCAGGAGATGGCGTCTGCATCCGGCGACTGTAGCGCAGTCGTGCCGGCGGCCGACTCGTGCGCAAGGGAGTCGACAGCCATGGCCCGTCCGCCCGATTCCGCGAATCAGTAGAGCAGCGCAAGCCCGTCGCGGATGGCGGGCGGCACGTTGGGCTCTGCGGCGATGCGGCGCAGGAAGTCGGGATCGTCGGCCACGGTGAGCGGGTCGAGCTCGATGGACTGCAGCAGGGCCGACAACGGCGTCGACTTGGCCCGGGCCGCCAGCAGGCGCGGGCCGGTGAAGTCGTCGGGGCCGGCGAACGGCAGGCGCGGGCGCATGTCGACGCCGTCGTCCTGGATCTCGTCGAGGGCCAGCGACCAGACCGGGCGCCGCGCGCGATCCAGCACCAGGCGCGCGGCATGCGGCGCCTTCGGCGTCTCGAGCTCGCGAGCGAGGTCGGGCAGGGCGTGCAGGGCCTGGGTGAGGGCGCTGGTGGCCGCGGACAGGGTGACGGCGTCGACATCCGGATCGCCGTCGACATCCTGCAGGAACAGCGCCTTCGCCTGGCCGCCCACCGTCAGCGCCTCGCCATCGGCGTGCAGCGCGTGCATCAGCGCGGGCTCGCCGTAGCGCGCCACTCCTTCGATCATCACGAGCCGGATCTGCGCCTCGCGGGCGTGGATCAGCGCGTCGTACGGATCGCCGTCCGCGCCGTCGATCACGCACAGGTCGGCGTGCTTGGCGGGCTCCAGCGTGCCGAGTGCGTGCTGCCACTTGAGGATGGCCGCGGCGTCGCGCGTGACCATGGCGACGATGTCGCGCGCGTCGAACAGGTCGTGCAGCACGTGGTGCGACCACAGCCACGCCACCTTCATCTCGCCCAGCAGGTTCTTGCTCCCCGAGGGCGACCAGTCGCTGCCCAACCCGATCGGCACGTGCGACGCGCGCGCCGCGTCCACGCGCGCGGTGTCGCCGTACAGCAGCAGGTTGCTCAGTGGCGACCACACCATCGAGCCTCCGTGCTCGTGCAGCACGTCGAAGTCCTGCGGCAGCAGGCCCGCGGCGTGGATGCCGGTGAAGGTGTCGTTGATCGCCCATTCGTCGGGCGCCACCTCGAGGGCCAGGAAGTGCCGCCGCGCCGCCGAATCGCTTTGGCCCGCGCGCGTCACGCCTTCGCTCAGGTGCAGCAGGAAGCAGCTGTGCTCCTTGCCGAGGCGCGCCAGGAACTTGCGCGCGTCCTTGGCGTCGACGTCCGCGATGCGCGCGTCCGCGTCGGACAGGTCGGCCTGCTCGGTGTGCTCGACGTTGCGCAGGATGCCGCGGAAATAGCGCTGCACGCCGGCATTGCTGTTGAGCATGATGCCCTGGCTGGTGGTGCAGCCGCCCAGCAGGCATTTGCACTCGACGTAGCGCACCAGCGGCGCGAGGAGGGTGGGGCGGCCCGAGGAGTCGCGGTGCTCGCCGATCACCGTCATCGGGCCGCTGATCAGCTTGCGATAGTCCGGATGCGCCGGCCACTGGCCGCGATCCTGGTAGCGCTTGGGCACCGGGCTCCACAGCGGCAGCGCGTTGTAGGCGAGGTGGTTGTGCAGCTCGATGAAGCCGGGAAACAGGGTGCCGCCGGTGGGCGTGACGGGCGTCGCCTCGAAGCCGGGCGGCGCCGCCTGGCCACCAGGCTGCACGAACGCGATCCGACCCTTGTCGACGTAGAGCACGCCATCGGGCAGCACGTCGAAGTCGTCGTCCATCGTGACGATGCGACCGCGCAGCGCCAGCTTCGGCTGCGCCAGCGGATCGACCGGCGTCGCCCGCCGCCGCGCCAGCGCCACGTCCGACAGCGAACTCGCGGCGGGTTGCTCGCCCGTCAACGGAAACCAGTGGCGCTCCGGCGTCGTCATGCCACGATCCCGGACGGCACCGTGATGGTGATGTCGCGCCGCTTGGCCAGGGCATCGGCACCCACCCGCACGGCCCAGCCGTCGCGCTCGTGCATCCATGCGGGCAGGCCGGCCGGGAAGTCCGACTCGGGCACCGGCATGCGATCGCCATCCGCCCAGGTCGAGCCATAGGCGACCGGCGACACCGCGACGTCGGGATGCGCCATCGCCGGCCAGAGCTTGTCGAGCGCGTCGTTCCAGTTCTGCAGCAGCTTGGCCGTCGCCGCCGCGAGCTTGGCCTTGTCGCCCTTGGACGAGCTTTCCGGCTGGGTCGGATGCGTGACGAGCGCGTACGCGACGTGCACGCCCTGGCCGGCGGCCGTGCCGCGCCAGACCTGGAACGCCTTGTCGGCCGCCTGTCCCAGCGCGATGACCACCTCGACCTGGCTGCCCACCAGCAACGCATCGAGCCACTGGTTGCGGTAGGCCACCAGCGCCGGCGCATGCTGCGTCGCGGACTTCACCTCGCCATAGACGCTGTACAGATAAGTGTTGATGCAGACATAGCTGCGCGTGATGCCCAGCTTGGCCAGCAAGCCCTGGAGCCGCCGTCCGGCTTCGCCGACCAGGATGCGCCGCACGATCGTCTCGTGCTGCGCCGGATCCTGCCCGATCACCACGACCCGCGCCGACCCGTCGAGCCGACCGCGATGGAAGACCGGACCCCATTCGATGCGGAACTGGTCAGGCGGATAGACGTCGGCTTCGGGATAGTCGGCACACAGGCTCAGGTACGGCTCGGCGACGTAACCTGGATCGAAGGCATGTGGCATTCGCATCTCCGGTGGAGATGGCGCTGGGGCAGCGTCGAGGAAAGTATGGCGCCGGGGGGCGGGGCGCGGAAAGGCGGCTTCTAGGGGTCGCGGACGGCTGGGAGGATGGCTGGGCGTGATGGTGGATTTGCCAGTCCATTTGTGAGTTGACATAACGCACATTATGCGCAGTTGTGTGGACTGATGAATACGGAGGACAGGGCTCCTTGCCGATGGCTGCCGCCCATGCCCTGCGACCACGAATCACGAGCCGAGGATGGCCTCGGCCGGTCGCAGAAGCCCACGCAGTGTCCGCCACGTCATCGAGTCGTCCACTCGAGGCCTCTCTGGCTGCGCCCGCGCCGATACCTGCACGGGTACGCCTGCGATGGACAAGACGCCGACGGCAGTCGCCGTCACGCAAGGAAGTCGCCTCGTGCAGCGGCGCCTGGCAAACGCAACCGTCTGCAACTCCGGAGCGTCTTCGCGCAGTTCCATCTCGATCCCATCGGAACGACGACTGACCGCGGTTTGACGCCGCATCATCAGACTCGGCAATGGAAGCGGACTGTCCGCCCGCCCGTGGCGACCATGGCCCGGCGCCAGTCTTCAGCGGTGCGCCCGCTGCCGTCGCCGAGACGCCTCCGCTTACAAATATTGAAGACTACATTTATCTAAATCTTTTTGATTTAATGAAAGATACCGCTACCCGTATGTCAGGCCGCGTCAGCGCCGCACAGACGGCCATCGAGGTCGAGGTGCCGCGGAGATCCTTCGTGAGCGCCTCGTGCCGCCTGCCACACACACGCCGGTCGCCCGGCAACACTCGCCACAACATGAAGACCCTCCCCCCTGCCTGGCCAGCCTTGGCCGCGGTCGCGGCCGCCGTCGCTGCGATGCCCGCGCAAGCGACGACGCTGCTCTCCGTCGGCAACAACCGCTTCGTCTCCGCCACCGCAGCCGGTACCAGCACCCTGACGGCCACTGCCCAGGTCGCGAGCACCTGGGAAGACTTCGACCTCGTCTCGAACGCCAACGGCACCGTGTCGTTCCGATCGCGCATCAGCGGCAACTTCGTCTCGGCCGACATCGGGCTGGCGGCGCCCAACACCAACGACCTGGTCGCCAATCGCGCGACCGCGCAACTGTGGGAGCAGTTCACGCTCGTGCCGCAGCCGGACGGCAGCGTCGCCCTGCGCGCGGCGGCCAACAACCTGTTCGTCTCCGCCGACCAGAACATCGGCGGCACCTTGATCGCCAACCGCACCAGCGTGCAGGGTTGGGAGGAGTTCAAGCTCTCCGACACCGCCACCCCGCCACCGCCGACCGGCACGCCGGATTTCGGCAGCGCCGTGCACGTGTTCAACCCGTCCACGCCCAACCTGCAATCGCAGATCAACGCGATCTTCAGCGCGCAGCAGCACAACGAGTTCGGCACGCGCCGCGACGCCATCCTGCTGGCGCCGGGCACCTACAACGGCCTGAGCATTCCGGTCGGCTACTACACGCAGGTGCTGGGCCTGGGCAGCGGCCCCGACCAGGTCGTGATCAACGGTGACGTGCGCTCCAGCGCGGCGCTGGATGGCGACAACGCCACGACCACGTTCTGGCGCGGCGTCGAGAACCTGGCCGTGATCCCCAGCCAGGGCATCGGCAACAACACCATGCAATGGGCGGTGTCGCAGGCCGCTCCGCTGCGCCGCGTGCACGTGCGCGGAAACCTCAAGCTCAACCAGAACAACGGCTGGTCCAGCGGTGGCTGGATGTCGGACACGCTGGTGGACGGCCAGGTCAACTCCGCCAGCCAGCAGCAATGGATCTCGCGCAACAGCCAATGGGGCCAGTGGGTGGGCTCCAACTGGAACATGGTCTTCGTCGGCGTGACCAACGCGCCCGGCGGCAATTTCCCCACCGCCGGCCAGCGCTACACGAAGGTCAGCCAGACGCCGGTGGTGCGCGAGAAGCCCTACCTGTTCCTGGACGCGAGCGGGAATTACGCGGTGCGCGTGCCTTCGTTGACGCAGAACACGACGGGGGTCACCTGGTCCAACGGCACGACCACGGCCGGCTCGTCGGTGCCGCTCAGCCAGTTCTACCTGGCCCACGCGGGCGACAGCGCCGACACGCTCAACGCGCAGCTCGCGGCCGGCAAGAACCTGCTGCTGACGCCGGGCATCTACGTGCTGACCAAGACCCTGCAGGTCAACAACCCGAACGCCATCGTGCTGGGCCTGGGCCTGCCCACGCTGCGCTCGGACAACGGCCAACCCCTGATCAAGACCGCCGACGTCGACGGCATCACGGTGTCGGGCCTGATGCTGGAAGCGGGCACGACGGAGTCCGGGGTCCTGGTCGAGGTCGGTCCGCACGGCGCGAGCGCCAGCCACGCGAGCAATCCGATCGCGCTGCACGATCTGTTCTTCCGCATCGGCGGCGCGCAAGCCGGCCGAGTCGGCATCGCGCTCAGCCTGAACGCCAACAACACCATCGTCGATCACACCTGGCTGTGGCGCGCGGACCATGGCACGGGCGTGGGCTGGAACACCAACCCGTCGGCCAACGGCCTCTGGGTCAACGGCAACGATGTGACGATCTACGGGCTGTTCACGGAGCACTTCCAGCAGAACCAGGTCGTGTGGAACGGCAACGGCGGGCGGGTGTACTTCTACCAGTCCGAACTGCCGTACGACCCGCCCAGCCAGTCGGCGTGGACCAGTGCCAGCGGCCAGGGCTACGCGTCCTACAAGGTGGCCGACGGCGTCACCAGCCACGAGGCCTGGGGCCTGGGCGTGTACAGCGTGTTCACCAACGGCGGCATCTTCGAGGATCACGCACTGGAGGTCCCCACCACCGCCAACGTGCGCCTGCACGACATGATCACCGTGTGCCTCGGCGGCAACGGCGGCATCGTCCACGTGGTCAATGGCGTGGGTGCCCAGACGGGATGCAACGCCTCCTACACGCCGGCGGTCACGACCTATCCGTGACGCGTGTCGCCTCCGCGACCGCCGTCGACGGCCACGGAGGCCTCCCGCTGCGCACGGCCTGAACGCCGGCGTGCGAACCCGGCGTGACTGCGCCGGACGATACCCGGCCTTCACGCAGGTCGACGACAACGGCCCGGCGATCGGGCCGTCGCCCATTCCTAGTGCCAGTTGGCGACGATCACCGGCACCAGCGCGCTCTGGTAATTCGACGGCAGCGTGATCTGGCCCGCGGCCGGCGCGGAAAACGAGGCCATGGCGTCGACCAGGTTGTGGACGTCGGACGCCAGCAGCGTCTTGCCGTCGGACAGGACGATGGACTCGACCTGGTTCGCGGCGCTCGAGTACCAGCCGTTGATCACGAACTGGTCGCTCGTGCCGATCACCGAGACCTCCAGGTTGTTGCCCACGTGGCGGAACCAGAGCTGGTCGTCCGTGACGCCGACCTCGACCTGCAGGCGGTCGGTGCCGCCGGAGTCGGCGAGCGTGTCGACGCCTTCGCCGCGGCCCCAGATGTAGAGGTCGTTGGAGGTCGTCGACGTGTCGGTCAGCGTGTCGTTGCCCTGCCCGCCGGCGTACGTGTCGTTGCCGGCCAGGCCGGCGAGCACGTTGGCGGCGCCGTTGCCTGTCAGCACGTTGTCCGACGCGTTGCCGGTGCCGTTGAGCGCGCTCGTGCCGGTCAGCGTCAGGTTCTCCAGCGTCGTGCCCAGCGTCCAGGTCACCGCGGACTGCACGGTGTCGGTCCCCTCGCCCGCGTTCTCGGTGACGACGTCGGTGGACACGTTGACGACGTAGGTGTCGTTGCCGGTGCCCCCCACCATCGTGTCGCTGCCGAGGCCGCCGTCCAGCGTGTCGTTGCCGGCGCCGCCGGTCAGCGTGTTGGCGACGCTGTTGCCGACGAGCACGTTGTCCAGCGCGTTGCCGGTGCCGTTGATCGCGCTCGTGCCGGTCAGCGTCAGGTTCTCGAGGGTCGAGCCGAGCGTCCACGTGACGGCGGAATTGACCGTGTCGATGCCCTCGCCGGCGTTCTCCGTGACGACGTCGGTGACCACATTGACGAAGTACGTGTCGTCGCCGAGGCCGCCCGCCATCGTGTCGTAGCCTGCGCCGCCGTCCAGCGTGTCGTTGCCGGCACCGCCGGTCAGCACGTTGTTGACGCCGTTGCCGGTGAGCGCGTTGTCCAGCGCGTTGCCGGTGCCGTTGATCGCGCTCGTGCCGGTCAGCGTCAGGTTCTCGACGTTGTTGCCCAGCGTCCAGGTCACGCCGGACTGGACGTTGTCCGTGCCCTCGCCCGCCGCTTCCACCACGACGTCGGTGGCGCTGTCGACGAAGTACGTGTCGTCGCCGGTGCCGCCGGTCATGCTGTCGTTGCCGGCGCCTCCGTTGAGCGTGTCGTTGCCGGCGTTGCCGACCAGCGTGTCGTTGCCCGCCGCGCCGCTGATCGAATCGTTGCCGCTGCCGCCGACCAGCGTGTCGGCGTTGGCGGTGCCGGTCAGCACCAGGTTCTGCAGGCTGACCGCGATGTCGAACACGTCGCTGGCCGACGCGTTGCTGGTGTCGGTGGCCGTGACCTTGACGCTGACCGTCCCCGCCGTGCCCGGCGTTCCCGTGAACGTGCGGGTGCCCGCGTTGAAGCTGAGCCAGGCCGGCAGCGCGCTGCCGTCGGCCAGCGTGGCCGCGTAGGCCAGCGCGTCGCCGTCCGTGTCGGTGAACGAGCCGGCGGGCAGCGTGATGCTCAGGGGCGCGCCGAGTGCGGCCGTCTTGTCGGCGAGCGCCGACGCCACCACCGGCGCCCGGTTGGCGGGCCCGACGTTCAGCGTGACGAACTCGCCCGCGGCCGAGCCGTAGTTGTCGGTGCCCCAGAGCACGAACTGCAGGCTGCCGACGTTGGCCGCCGTGGGCGCCGCGCTGATGGTGCGCGTCGTCGCGTCGAACGTCACCCAGGACGGCACGGCGCTGCCGTTGGACATCGAGATGCTGTAGGTGATCGAGTCCCAGCTGTCCGGGTCGGTGATCGTGTTGACCGGCACCGCGTAGCTGAACGGCGTGCCGGCCTTGGCCGACAGTGTCGGCAGGAACGTGGCCACCGTGGGCGCGTGGTTGTTGTTGGCGCGGTCGACGACGGTCTGGATCATCGCCTGGTCCCACGTCACGCCGTTGGCGAACTGGATGGCGTCGATCTTGTGGTCCTGCACCACGCCGTTCGAGGTGGTGTTGGCCGCGTAGTAGCCGATGAAGCCGATCTGGTCGGTGGTTCCCTTCACCTTGAAGAACAGATTGCTGCCCGATTGGAAGGCCAGCACGTCGTTGTCCGAGATGCCCGCGCCGAAGCTCAGCACGTCGGTGGCGCCGAGAGCGTCGGTGTTGTCGATGCTATCCTGGCCGTCGCCCTTGTTGAAGACGTAGACGTCGTCGCCCGCGTCGCCGAACAGGTAGTCGTTGCCGAGCCCGCCGGTCAGCGTGTTGTCGCCGGCGTTGCCCCACAGGCCGTTCGCGAGCTCGTTGCCGGTGGCCGTCAAGGCATCGGTGCCTGTCAGCGCCAGGCGTTCGAAGTTCGCGCCAAGCGTCCAGCTGATGCTCGCCTGGATGAAGTCGTCGCCCTCGTTCGCATTCTCGACCAGCGTGTCGCCGACGTCGTCGACCTCGTAGTAGTCGTCGCCCGTGCCGCCCACCAGCGAGTCGGCGCCTTCCGAGCCGAACAGCGCGTCGTCGCCGGCGCCGCCGATCAGCGTGTCGTTGCCGTCGAGGCCCAGCAGGTTGTTGTCGTTGTCGTTGCCGACGATCAGGTTGTCCAGGTCGTTGCCGTTGCCGCGCTGCGCGGCTCCGACCAGCGTCAGGTCCTCGACGTTGTCGTTCAGGATGTAGAGCGTGTCGTAGCTGCGCACCACCGTGTCGATGCCGGCGCCGGCCGCCTCGTAGATGGCATCGTCCTCGCTGTCGACGATGTACGTGTCGTTGCCGTCGCCGCCGGTCAGCACGTCGGAGCCGCCGCCGCCGTCGAGGCGGTTGTCGCCGGCGTTGCCTTCCAGCACGTTGTCACCGGCGTCGCCCGTCGCGTCGAGATCGGCCGTGCCGGTCAGGCGCACGTTCTCGATGTCGCTGCCGACGGTGTAGCTGAAGCCCACGACGACCGTGTCGTTGCCGCCGTCCGCGAGCTCGACGACCACGTCGGCCGCCGAATCCAGCACGTAGGTGTCGTCACCGTCGCCGCCGGCCAGGGTGTCGGTGCCCGCGCCGCCGTCCAGCACGTTGGCGCCGCTGTTGCCCGTGAGCTGGTTGTCCAGCGCGTTGCCGGTCGCGTCGACGTTGCCGTCCCCGGTGAGCACCAGGTTCTCGAGGTTCGCCCCCAGCGTGTAGTCGACGCTGCTGCGCACGGTGTCGCTGCCCTCGCCGGCCAGCTCGACGACGAGGTCGCCGGTGTCGTCCACGTCGTAGATGTCGTCGCCCTGCCCGCCGGCCAGCGTGTCGGCGCCGCTGCCGCCGATCAGGTGGTCGTCGCCCGCGCCGCCCTGCAGCAGGTCGTTGCCCGCCTGGCCGTCGAGCACGTTGTCCGCAGCGTTGCCGACGAGCGTGTTGGCCAGCGCGTTGCCCGTGCCGGTCTGCGCGGTGCCGGTCAGCGTCAGCGCTTCGACGTTGTCGGACAGCGCGAAGTCGACGCTCGCGACCACGCTGTCCTGGCCCTCGGCCCAGGCTTCGGTGATCGTGTCGCCGACGTCGTCGACGAAGTAGACGTCGTCGCCCGTGCCGCCGACGAGCGCGTCGGCACCGGCGCCGCCGTCCAGCGTGTCGTTGCCGGCGCCGCCGGACAGGGTGTCCGCGCCGTCCAGGCCCCGCAGCGTGTTGGCGTTGGCGTTGCCCGTGATCGTGTTGTCGAGGCCATTGCCGGTGCCGTCGACCGCATTGGCGGACTCGTCCAGCACCAGGCCTTCGACGTTGGCCACCAGCGAGAGGCTGATGGTGCCGTGGATCGTGTCGGTGCCGTCGCCCGCGGCCTCCACGACCTGGTCGCCCGCGTCGTCGACGAAGAAGACGTCGTTGCCGCTGCCGCCGACCAGGATGTCCGCGTCGCTGCCGCCGTCGAGGGTGTCGTTGCCGCTGCCGCCGGCGAGCGAGTCGAGGCCATCGCCGCCGGACAGCTGGTCGTCCGCGTCGCCGCCGTCCAGCGAGTCGTTGCCCGCGGCGCCCAGCAGCGTGTCGTTGCCTGCCCCGCCGGCCAGCTGGTCCGCGCCCGTGCCGCCGTCGAGGCGATCGGCGCCGGCATCGCCGGACAGCGTGTCGTTGCCGTCGGCGCCGGCCAGGAGGTCGTCGCCGTCGCCGCCCGCGAGCTGGTCGTCGCCGAGCCCGCCATCGAGCTGGTCGCCGCCGGCGTCGCCGAAGAGCGTGTCGTTGCCGTCCGCGCCGGTCAGGATGTCGTTGCCGTCGCCACCGAGCAGCTGGTCGGCGCCTGCGCCGCCATCGAGCTGGTCGATGCCGGCGTCGCCCTGGAGGACGTCGTCGCCGTTGCCGCCCAGCAGCGTGTCGTTGCCGTCGCCGCCGTAGGCCATGTCGTTGCCGGCGCCCAGGTCGAGCAGGTCGTTGCCGCCCTTGCCGGCGACGATGTCGTCGCCCGCCAGGGCGTGGATCACCTCGCTGCCGGAGGTGCCCTGCAGGAAGTCGGCCTGTTCAGTCGCGGGAATGGTGATCGGCACGGCATCGAGCAGCTGCGCGATGCTCATCGAGCTGCCGTCGGAGAACTGCACCTGCTGGATGGGCGACGAGCCGACCAGGTCGTCATAGTCGACGTCGTCGAGGTGGATCTGCGTGGTGCCGGAGGCGTCGCCGATGACCAGCGAGCCGAGCGTCAGTTGCACCATGCCCAGGTTGAAGCCGCCCTCGAGCACGAGGATGTTGAACTCCCCGTCGCCGCCGCCGTCCTGGATGTGCTTCTCGCCGCTGCCGAGGGCGACGTAATAGATGTCGTTGCCCGCGCCGCCCATCAGGGTGTCGTTGCCGGCCCCCGACCGCAGCAGATCGTTGCCGGCGCCGCCGTCCAGGAGGTCGTCGCCGTTGCCGCCCCAGAGCGTGTCGTTGCCGTCGTCGCCCGAGAGCTCGTTGTTGCCGTTGCCGCCGAGCAGGATGTCATTGCCGTCGCCGCCGGACAAGGTGTCGTCGCCGGTCAGCTGGCTGAGGGTCGCGCTGTTGGTCTGGTCCTCGCCGGACAGGAAATCGTCGCCGGCCCCGCCGGACAGGAAATCGTTGCCGCCGCCGCCGAGCAAGGTGTCGTTGCCGTCGCCGCCGTCCAGCACGTCGTTGCCATGCACCGAGGCATCGGTCTCGCTGGTCTGCCCGTCTCCGTTCAGGTAGTCCGCGCCGGCGCCGCCGATCAGCGTGTCGTCGCCGCCCTGGCCGAACAGGCGATCGTCGCCGTCGCCGCCATCCAGGTAGTCGTTGCCCTGGAACGCGCCGCTCACGAGCTGGTCGGTCGCGTCGCCCTGCAGCTCGTCGTTGCCGTCGCCGCCCACGAGCACGTCGCTGCCGCCGCCGCCGATCAGGAAATCGTCGCCGGCGCCGCCGTCGAGGTAGTCGTTGCCGTGGTAGTTGCCGGCCAGCTTGCTCTGCTCGTTGTCGCCCCACAGGCTGTCGTTGCCTTCGCCGCCGAGCAGCGTGTCGCTGGCGCCGCCGCCGATCAGCTGGTCTGCCCCGTCGCCGCCGTCGAGATAGTCGTCACCGTGCAGGTCGCCGGGCAGATCCTGCTCGGACTGGTCGTCGCCGAACATCAGGTCGTCGCCGGCGCCGCCGATCAGCGTGTCCGCCCCGCCGCCGCCCAGCATCTGGTCGTTGCCGTCGCCGCCGTCCAGGTAGTCGGCGCCGTGGAAGGTTCCGTCGAGCTGGCTGATGCGGTCGTCGCCGCTCATCGTGTCGTTGCCGGCGCCGCCGAAGAGCGTGTCGTCCTTGCCGCCGCCGACCATGTAGTCGTCGCCGTCCTCGCCGTCGAGGTAGTCGTTGCCGTGCGACTCGCCGGCCAGCATGTCCTTGCTGTCGCCGTCGCCCCACAGACGGTCGTTGCCTGCGCCGCCGTAGAGCGTGTCGTCCTTGCCGCCGCCCACCAGCTGGTCGTCGCCGTCCTCGCCGTCCAGGTAGTCGTTGCCGTGATAGCGGCCCTCGAGCTTGTCTTCGCTGGTGTCGTCGCCCCAGACGATGTCGGCGCCCGAACCGCCGTAGAGGACGTCGTCGCCGCCGTCGCCGACGACGGTGTCGTCGCCTGCCCCGCCGTCCAGGAAATCGTTGCCGTGCTGGTCCGGCGACAGCGTCTGGTAGTAGCCCGGGTCCTTGATGCCGTCGCCGACCAGGTAGTCGTCGCCGTCGCCGCCTTCGAGCGCGTCGTTGCCGGCGTTGCCCCAGAGCTCGTCGTCCCCCTTGCCGCCGAGGGCGTGGTCGTCGCCGTTGCCGCCGATGACCACGTCGTCGCCGTCGCCCGCATCGATGGAGTCGCCGGCACTGTCCATCGTCAGCGATCCGCCGCCGACGATCGTCTTGCCCTCGCCATCCGTGTAGACGCCCCAGTTGCTTCCGCTGATCCATGCGGTGGTGCCCGCCGGGGCGCTCCACTGGTCGTCGACGCTGTAGCGCTGGTACACGTCCAGGCCCGTCGCGCTCAGGATCACGTCGTTGCCGGCGCCGCCGAGGATGACGTCCGAGCCGGCGCCGCCGCCGATCAGGTCGTCGCCGTCGCCGCCGTCGATCTCGTCGGAGCCTGCGCCGCCATCGAGCGCGTCGTTGCCGCCCATGCCGGAGATCTTGTCGTTGGCGGCCTGGCCGTAGATGACGTCGTTGAATCCCGCCTGGGCGACGCCGCCGATCAACGTCCCGTCGGTGCCCCAGGTCGTCACCGACCACTTGTAGGCGTTGAACGGCGAACCACCGGGATCGACCTCCACGCCGATGATGGGCGCCCGCTGGTCGCCGATGTACGTGCGCCCCGCCTGGCCGTCGTCCTTCAGCGTCAACGAGGCCGTGTTGCTCTGCGCGACCTGATCCCCCTGGTTCCAGTCGGCTTGCAGCTGGATGTCCTGGTCGTCGTCGAATGCCTGGTCGTTGATGATGGCGAACGTGAGCTCGGTCTGTCCCGCCTGCAGCGTCAGCGTGACGGGCTGCGACAGGTCCAGCGTGTCCGCGCCCGTCACCAGCTTCAGGAGCGACGCCATGCCGTCGGTCACCGAGACCGTCAGGGTGTCGCCCGCCCGGGCGGCCTCCGACAGGTAGATCGTCAGCGACTTGCCGCCCTTCTCCTGCATGTTCGTCGCCACGCTGTTGGCGCTTCCGCCTTGCGTCTCGAACGGATTGGGCTGGCCCGTGGTGGTCAGCGCCACCTTGGGATCGCGCTTGAGCGACAGGCCGAGGTAGCCGTCGGTCTGGGCCTTGGCGATGTCGAAGTTGTTGATCGTGATGGTGCCGCCGCCGAGGCCGCCCTTCGAGATCGTCAGGGTGCCCGTCGTGCCGCCGGTGTCCTTGAAGCTGTAGACGGTGCCGTTGTCGTCCTTCCAGGTCGCGACGCCGTCGACGAGCTCGTAGTGCGTCTGGTCGGCGCCGGCGAGCTTGGTGCCGCCCACGTGGATCTCGCCGTTGCCGTCGGCGTCCGCGAGGGTGTCGGCGCCCTCGTCTGCCCCGAACACGTACGTGTCGTTGCCCGCGCCGCCGTCCAGCGCGTCGTTGTCGGCACCGCCGACGAGCGTGTCGTCGCCCGTTCCGCCGACGAGGTTGTCGTGCCCCTTGGCGCCGAAGAGCAGGTCGTTGCCCGCTCCGCCGACCAGCTTGTTGTCGCGGTCGTTGCCCACCAGGAGGTTCTTGTCCATGTCGCCGCCCTTGCCGTCGAGCGCCGTCGCGTCGACCACAGGCAGGGACGTGGTGTTGCCGCTGTAGCCGATGGCGGCGGGATTCCATTCCGAGGCCGTCAGCTTGGGTTCGCCTGCGGGCAACTGCGAATTGATCCAGTCGACGAATGCATCGCGCGCGGGTGCCAGTGCGGCGGTCAGACTTTGCGGATCACCGCCCCCGGCGGCATTCAGGACGGCACGGTAGTCGCTTGCCGATTGGGGAATCCGGTTGTTCGGATTCGACGTCCCGTCCGGCGGCTCTCCATACGCCGCTTCGCGCCGAAGGATGTCGGCGCGGTTGGCCGTGTACATCTCGTAGGTGTTCTTGGCCTCGTCGAGCGTCGCGGTCTGGCGCGCCGGGTCGTCGTAGAGCCCGAACATCGCGGACTCGAAATAGTGTCGCTTCGCCCACCCGTTGTTGTACCTGGAGTCCTCTCTCCAGCCATAGCGGATTTCGTACCAGGCCAGCGCCCGGTTGCCGTTCTTGATGGCGGCGATCGTGTGCGGCCCGAGCGTTCCTACGTATCGGGTGCACGCCAGCGCCATCAATTCCTTGGAGTTGAGGAACCCCGCGTCCGTCGCGATCGAGGAGGTGCCGAACCACCGCTGGATCTGGCTGAGATAGCTGGGCCACACGGCGTCGAACACCGTTCGAACCTCAGTATCGTCGGCCAGGCGGAAGGTGGCTCGCGGGTTCGAGATGTACGCCGCGTACGCCGTGTCGGCCGCGACGGCCGCCTTGCGGCTCGCCATCACGGCGTCGTAGGTCGCCTGCGTCTTGTTGCTCGATGCGAACAGACCCAGCAGCTGATTGATGTACTTCTGTTCCTTCTCCTGCGCAGACCCGGCCGTGACGGCCTGTCCCGGCCAGGCACCGTCGACGTCGAATCCCATCGCGCGAAGGACTTCCTTGGCCTCCACGCCGCCGGCGCTCTTGAGCAGGTCGAAGCCGATGCCGATCGTCGGCGTGTCGACGTCGGTCTGAAGAAACCATCGGCTGGCCTGCGTGGGGCCCTCCAGGGCCTCGAGCACCTTGTACAGCTGGTCCTGGAAATTGCCCGTCGCAGGTCGCCATGTGATCGACATCTCTGATTTCTCCCTGTTTATCGGTTGGGTTCTCGATTGATCTGGCCACCCGTCACGAGACGGCAGGCATAGACGAAGTGGTGGTTCTGTTCACGATAGAAATCGATCGTCTCGCGGCCCTCGTCGATGAGCACCCGATCGCCGCCGTACAAGGCGATGGCCCTGTCCGGGTAGAAGCCGGGCGTGACTGCGGGGTCCAGGTCACTGAGGTCGTCGCTGACGAAGAAGATCCGCGCGGAGGTGGTAGGCGCCCAGCACGGCGCATTCGACGGGTGGCTCGGTGGCGCCGGGCGCAACTGCACGAGATTGCGCGCGACCGCTTCGCCCGCCTGCATCCGCGCGAGCACCGGCGGCGGTGGCTCGTAGGGCGCGGTTCGCCACAGCTGCAACTGGCCGCCCGCTGCAATGAACTTGTCGGCCTGCTCCAGGAAATACCGGTCGGCGTCGGGGCGGCGCGCAGGAGCGCTCGCCCGGTTGAAATAGCGCACTTCGCCTTCCGACGCGTATCGCAGCAGGCGCGAGATCAGCAGGCGGTGCGCCGTCGGATCGAGATCGTTCCAAGGCGGACTCTCCACGCCGGGCATCGCGCGGGCGGAGGCCTCGCATCGGTGGGCGCCCGCCGCACCGTGCCGGTTCATGTAGGCCCTGAGCTGGTTGCAAACGGGATCGTCTGCACCGACAGTGAATGTCGGCGTGCCGGCACCGCCGCCTTCCTGGGCGAATTGCCATGGGCCGGGGTCGCCGACCGAACCGGTCGACGACGAAGCGCTCGGCGCCGCTGCTTGCGCCTGCACGTCGTGCACCGACACGAGCCCGGCGGCCAGCAGTGCGAGCATCGTGAGGAGCCGAGGCGCGACGCGCGACGGACGTTCCCGTGTGTCAGCAGACTCGCTCGATTGCAACGCGCGCGGCGTGCCCCAACGATCTCCTTCGACCTGCGCACGCGCAGGCCCCAGCATGGCGCTTGCCATACGGCTCCCTGTATTCGTTTCCGGCCTGCCTCGTGGCGGCTCGATGTCGTCGTTATCGCGATCGAATGTAGCTGAACATCGGCTGAAGTCAACCTGGCTCGCGCGTTTCTCTTGCCTGAATTTCGAGGTTCATCACGCGGTGCATGGGCGACCAACGAGCGTTTGCAGCGGCACGAGCGAATCGGGGTCGGGTATACCACTACCCGTATCCACCGCCGCCAACCGCTGGCGCATGCGAGCTGGATGATCGGCACCGCGCTCACGCTGGTCGACCACGATCGTGGCGCGCGTGCGGCAGAACGGCGCCGGCATCGACTTCCCGCTCCAGCAGATGGTCACCTGCACGCTGACCGACGCGATCCTCGTGGCGCTCGTCGTCGCGGAGCGGCAACGGCCCGCCACGCACACGTTCGCGCGCATGCTGCCGCCGTTCGTGCTCGCGCAGTTGCCCACGTTCGCGGTGACGCGCATCGACGCCTGGACCGCGTTCGCGCAGGCCCTGGGCCGGATCAGCCGCTAGACGGCGAGGTCGTTCAGGCGGCCCGCCTCCAGCGCGGCCGATACCCACCGGGGCTTGATGCCGCGACCGCTCCAGGTCGCGCCGCTGACCGGGTCGCGGAACTTGGCCGGCACCTTGCGGCGCGGCGTTGGGGCGAGCGACGGCGACGCGATGTCCGCCTCGGTCAGCCCGTGCTCCTCGATCAGGCGACGCGCCTCGGCGATCGCCTGGGCGCGGCCGGTGTCGCGTGCATGCTGGATCTCGCGTTCGAGCGCCTCGCGGCGGGCGATCAATTCGGCAACGGACTGGGACATGCGCAACCCTCTTGTGACATGGCGAGGGCGATCATGGGTCGACGCAGGCTCCAGCCAGGAAGCCTGGTCGACGCGACCGCCCTGCTCTTTCGGCCGCCGAGGTCGCTTGCGCGCCCCGCTGTCGTTCGATTCGCGAACGGGACGTCGACTTGCCCGGCCCGCCTGGCCTCGCGTCTACAGCGAGTTCAGGAACGCCAGAAGCGCCTGGCGATCCGCGGTGGACAGCGCCTGGAAGCGCTGCTTGGCCTTGTCGGCTTCGCCGCCATGCCACATCACGGCCTCGGTCAGCGTGCGCGCGCGGCCGTCGTGCAGGTACCCCACGGTGCCTTCGGTGCCCATCACGCGCTCGGTGTAGCCGATGCCCCACAGCGGCGACGTGCGCCACTGGCTGCCCGACGCCAGGCCTTCGGTGAAGGTGTCGGCCAGGCCGGTGCCCATGTCATGCAGCAGCAGGTCGGTGTACGGGCGGATCGACTGGTTGCGCACTTCGTCCATCTCGTGGTTGCCGCCGGTCTTCATGTCGGTGACATGGCAGCCCTGGCAGTTGATCGAGGTGAACACCTTGGCGCCGGCGGCGACCTTGACCGGGTCGACGTCCAGCGGCGGCAGCGGCGACACGCCCTTGGGGAAGCCGCTGACCAGGCTGCGCTGCGCGGGCACGGCCACGAGCTCCAGGTAGTGCGCGATGCGTGCCAGGTCGTCTTCGGCCAGGCCCTTGTCCGCCTTGGCCGTCTTGCAGGTGGCCGGGCCCGCAAGGCATTCGCGGCTCGGGTACACCGGCGTCGTCACCGACATGTCCTCCAGCAGCGCCGAGGCCGCCTGGTGGCGCAGGCTGTCCTTGCCCGCCTTCCAGCCGAAGCGGCCCAGGTGCACCGCGCCGGTCTCGGGGTCGAACACGAAGTTGGCCTGGCCCTTGATGCCGTCGGCGTCCGCCGTGGTGCGCACGCGCGACAGGATGTCGGCTTCCGGAACGGCCTCGAGCAGGCCCATGCCGATGATGGGCGGCGCGGCACGCACCGAGAAGATCGACGGCACGGGACCGTCGAACCCGACCTTGGGCTTGCGCAGTTCGACCGCGGTGCCGTCAGCCAGCGTGACCGTCGTCGAGTCGAAGCTGGCCACCTTCGCGGCGTGGCCGAGATCGATGAGCCCACCGGCCGACGCGACCGCGTTCATCTGCACGCCCACGCCGTAGCGCGAGTCGGGCACCTGCTTGCCCTTGGAGTCGAGCATCGCGGTGTGGATGGCCATGCGGTCCAGGTGCTGGCCCGCCGTCGCCGGCGCGGGGCTGCGGCCGTTGTTGACGTGGCAGGCGAAGCACGATGACTGGTTGAACATCGGGCCCTGCAGGCCGATCACCGCGGTGTTGACATCGTTGCCCGGCTCGTTGTGCGAGCCCGTCGTCATGTTGCTGTGGAACAGGCGACGCCCTTCGACAAAGCGCTGCATGTCCTGCATGCCCACGTTGTTGGCCTGTTGCTGGAAGATGAACTTGCTGTTGTCGGCGTAGTCGTACGGCACCGAGCCGGTGCCGCCCGAGAGCGTTTCCGGCGGCAGCGGCATGTTGTTCAGGCGCGGCTGCACGCCGTACCAGGGCCGCAGGCCGACGCCCACCACGTAGGTGTTCTCCGTGGTGTAGTAGCGATGGCCGCCGGTGTCGCCCACCGCCGCCATCGCGTCCGTCGTGGAGAAGAACGACGGCGAGAACTCGATGGCGTCGCCGATCTTCAGCGGGCTGGCCGGGACATCCGACCCGGCGACCTGGACGCCCGTCACGCCGTTGGTGACGCGGAAGTCGTAGAACTTCGTCGCGCCGGGGACGTCCTCGGGACGGGCCATCACACCGTTCTTGTCGGGCGTGAGCGCGGCGTGGCCGGGGTAGCTGTCGACCGTCACGCTGCAGCCGTCGTTGAGCACCGTGTCGGGGTGCAGCAGCGCGCCGTTGGGCGGCCTGGGCACCACCGGGCAGTTGGCGAGGCCGGTGCCATACAGGGAGTTGTCCTTCAGCGCACCCGGGGTCATCCAGCCAAAGCCGGTGACGCCGACGCGGTCGAAGCCGTGGACGAACGTTTCGCCGCCGGCCAGCTGCGGTACCTGGAAGTACTGGTTCATGCGCAGCGTGGGCTTGGTGACGCCCGCGACGCGGCTGTTGTCGATGATCTCGATGCCCCAGGTGCGGTTCTTGAAGTAGTTGACGACGAAGTCCAGGTAGTGGCCCGGGCCCTTGTCGACCGGGTTGCCGTTGGCGTCGACCGTGTCGTTGGTGCCGTAGCCGATCTCGTTCCAGTCCTCGCCGCGCTCGCGCGCGTGGCGGCCGCGGCCGACCACGCCGGTGCGCGTCACGATCGTGCCGTCGGCCAGCGTGAATTGAACCGTCTCGAGCGGCTGCTGGCCCGCGGCGAGCAGCGGCACGTAGTTCGCGCCGCTGGTGGGGAACGGCAGCGCCGAGGTCACCAGCGTCGGCAGGTCCGTGGCCGGGCCGGACGCGGGCGCCGCGGGGGGCGTGGTCGTCGGATCGGGCGGCAGGTCGGGCTCGGGCGCGGCGGCCACCGGGCCCGGCGCGGGCGCGGGGCTCGAAGGCGACGGCGCGGGCGTCGGGGCCGGCGTCGGCGCCGACGCGGGCGGCGTGCCGCCGGCCGGATCGCTGGAGGTCGATCCGCCGGAGCCGCCGCCGCAGGCCGCCAGCGCCGCGACGGCGACGAACAGGGCGACCCAGGAGGCGGCCTGCTGCGGTCTCGGCAGGTTGTCCAAGAGGTTTTCAGTCATGGGGTTTCTTCAGCTTGTCTCGTCGAGGGGACGGCGCGGCCGAAGGTCGCGCAAGGCGGCCTTCGGCGAACAGCCGGTTCGATCGGACAGCGCAAGGATCACGCCAGGGGCGTGCCGGATCGGTGAAATGTGGCGTTAAGCCTATGAAAGATATGGGGCGGCGATCTTTCGTTGCCGGCTGCGCCGCGCCTGCTCAACAAGAAGTGTCAGGACGCGTGCGACAAAAGCTGGCAGATCCGTGTCGTAGTTGACAAATTTGGTCGTCACAATTCCGTCGCTCACTGGATCGAGGGATGCGCGCGGACGAAAAGATTGGCCGCTCGCGCGGCCATGTCAACGAGAGCCTTCAGCCCCGGAAACTCACTGCGGCGAGCTGCGCTTGAACCGCGCCGCCAGTCCCGGCGCGCCTGCCAGCCACAGGAGAACTGGAACCGGTTCCGGAACGCTGGCGACGGCGCCGTCGGTGGAGACCTGCAGCACGTACATGTCGCGGCCGTTCCGCGCCAACGACGCCATGGCCGTGGCCGCCATCGCCCGCCTGGCGCGCGCGAACCTTCGCGTGCCGCACGACGTCTCGGTGGTGGGCTTCGACGACAGCGACCTGGCCACCTACACCTCGCCGCCGCTCACGACGTGCGCATCCCGGTCGAACACATGGCGGCCAACGCCTGCCGCTAGCTGTTCAACGCGTGCTTCGGCATGTCGCATCCGGTCCTCCACGACTTCAAGCGCGTCGGGATGTGGCGCCCGTCCGCGGCGCGCTGGCGCGCCGAAGGCTGCCGACCCGCCGTCCCCAGTCTTGCGGATGCCCGGGCGGGCCCGTCGAGCTACCTTGCGCCTGCGGCGCGAGGCACAGGTGCGCCGACCAGGAGAACAAACATGTCCAAGCTGCGTACCGCGATGGTGGGGGTGAGTGTGTTCGCGATGTCCCAGCTCGTGCTGGGCCAAGCCCTGGGGCGGGCTGCCGAGACGCCGTACGCCGGCGGCGTCACCGTCGTCGACCGCCTGCCGGCCGCCGGCGCGTCGCGCGTGCGCGCGACCGCGGCGACGGCCACGGCGTCGTCGCATGGCGTCACGCACGTCGAGCTCGGCACCGTGCTGCGCCAGGCCTGGGCCGACACGCGGCCCTCGCTGCAGGCCCTGGGCGAGAACTTCCTGCGCGAACGCGACATCGGCGGCGGATTCCGCACCAGCGCGAACCACCTCAGCCTCGCGGCGGAAGGTGGCGCGATGTTGGTCGGCTGCGACGGCCGCGGCTTCACGATCAAGTGGCTGCTGCCGGGCAACAGCCTGAAGACGCGCATCCGCTTGCCGGGCCCGTCGCGCTCCGCCGAGGATCCCGCGCTGATGCTGCCGTTCGACCTCGAGCTGACGATGGACGTGGACGTCCGCGGCACGCAGCTGGTGGCGCGGTCGGCGCGCCTGCAGGTCCGCGCAGCCTCGCCCAGCGGCGGCAACGCGGCCGGCCACGTGGTGGCGGCGTCGGCGCGGCTGATCGCGTTCCTCGGCGGCCCGGACCTGGCCGGTGCCCTGCTCAGCCGCATCAACGACCAGCAGTTCTCGTTCGCCGCGCAGGTCGACGAGGAACTGGCGCGCCTCGCGCCCGAGCTGGCCAAGGCCGGTGCCGGCGCGCAGATCGTGCCGTCCTTCGACGACCCGCGCCACGGCATCCAGCTGGCCATCGTGCCGATTGCGCCGCTGGCGGTGCGCTGAGCCCGCGCGGCGCGTCAGTGCCAGTTGCCGATGCGCAGGTCGTTCGGCGCCGGTCGCCCCTTGCCCTTCTCGACGTAGTCGCGCAGGCTGACGAGGAACGTCGCCCACTTGGTGCTGCAGTGGGCCATGAACTCGACTTCCTCGCGCCAGCCGCGATGGCCGAACATCACCACGGTGAAGTCGTCCTGGCGCGACAGGCTGAACTCGATGCGCGTGCCGATCCATTCCGGCGGGCCGTCCTTGACCTGCCAGCGCACCTTGTCGCTGGGCGAGAGCTCGAGCACGCTCATGTCGAAGCCGCCCAGCAGCTCGCCGTTCTCGAGGTGGAACACGAACTTGACGACGCCGCCGACCTTGGAGTCGCCGCTCGTCTCCTCCGTCCACCAGCCGGCGAGGCCGGGGATGGTGGCGAGCGCGGCGTAGACGTCGGCGGCGGGCGCCTTGATGCCGATGCGATGGATGATGTCCGTCATGGTGAAACTCCGATGTTGGCGTTGTGCGACGCGCCGGCCTTGGCGTGTCGTCGGAGCCCATGGTGTCGATCGCGCGCTCCAAGCGTGAGTAACAAGATTGGCGCGAAAGCCTCGCGCGCCCGCCGAAGAGCGTCAAACCCGCGCGCGCTTCCGGCGAACGGATCGCCCGCTACAGTGAATCGTGTCCATCGACCTCGAGCGGGAGAGATCATGAATTTCGCGTCGCGCATCGTGTCGCAACCGGTCGCGGTCGATGCCGACACGGCCTACGACTTCGCCCACCGCGTCGAGAACCTGCCGCAGTGGGCCGCGGGCCTGGCGAGCAGCCTCGTGCAGCACGACGGCCACTGGTTCAGCGAGACGCCCGCCGGCCGCATCCGCATCGACATGGCACCCCTCAACGACTGGCGCGTGATGGACCACGACGTCACGCTGCCCGACGGCTCCACCTGGCACAACGCCTTCCGCGCGACGCCCACGGGCGACGGCAGCCTGCTGTCCTTCGTCGTGCTGCGCATGCCCGGCGCGACGGACGCGGAGTTCGAGCGCGACTGCGGCCTGGTCGCCCAGGACTTGCGCACGCTCGCGACGCTGCTCGAAGGTCTGCCGCCAATCTGACGGGGTGTCGAATATCCCGGAACACCCGAGTTAGAGTCGGGCCCACTCGAACAAACTCCCCGGGAGATTCCAGATGAGTCCAGCCAATCCCGCCCTCGATGCCTGGTTCGCGAAAGCCACGACGTGGCAGGCGGAGGTCGCCAAACTGCGCGAGATCCTGCTGGACTGCGATCTCGTCGAGGCAATGAAATGGGGTAAGCCGACCTATACCGTGGACGGCGCCAATATCGTGCTGATCATGCCGCTGAAGGAAACCTGCGCGCTGCTGTTCATCAAGGGCGCGCTGCTGGACGACCCGAAGGAGATCCTGATCCAGCCGACCAGGGAATCGCAGGCGCAGCGCCAGATGCGCTTCACTTCCGCGGCGCAGGTCACGAAGATGAAGGCGACGATCCGCAATTACGTCAAGCGGGCGATCGAGGCCGAGAAGTCGGGCGCGAAGATCGAATTCCGGAAGAGTTCCGACCTGGTGTATCCGAAGGAATTCCAGGACAGGCTGGATCGGAATACCGCGCTGCGCGAAGCCTTCTTCGCGCTGACGCCGGGACGCCAGCGCCAATACCACCTGCATTTCAGCGGCGCCAAGTTGCCGGCGACGCGCGAATCCCGGGTCGACAAGGCGATTCCGTTGATTCTCGACGGGATGGGACTCGACGATCGCTGAGTCGGCGTGGACGGTGGCGGCCGCAGGCTCATTCCATGAGCTTGCCGGTTCCTAAAGTCCACTCCAGATCGCAGCCTGATCAAGTTGCAGATCCCAACCCTCGCTGAATTTTCAGCCGACTTTTTCGACGAGGATTCCGGCCTGGCCTGTGCGCCAGGCCTTTTTTTGGCCGTCGCGGTCGGTCGTGAAAATACATCACGTCGTGACATAATGGCCGGCTTCGCCTTGCCCTGCCGACGCCGATGCCGCCGCCCCTGACCAAGACCGAATTCGAAGCCCTGTCCGAGTTCCGCTACCAGATCCGCCGCTTCGAGCGCTTCTCCGAGGACGTGGTGCAGGCCGAGGGCATCACGCCGCTGCAGTACCTGCTGCTGCTGCACATCAAGGGCTACCCGGGCCGCCACTTCGCCACCGTCGGTGAGCTGGCCGACCGCCTGCAGGCCAAGCCGCACGGCGTGGTGGCGCTGATCTCGCGCTGCGAGGAGCACTTCCTCGTCGAGCGGCGCCAGAGCGAGACCGACCGTCGTCAGGTCGAGATCCACCTGCTGCCAGCCGGCGAACGCGTGCTGGCGCACCTGGCCGAACTGCACCGCACCGAACTGCAGTCGCTGGGCAGCGTGTTCGCCGTCCCCCACATCAACCGCTGACCCGCGCATGAACGCCATCGACCCCGACACCGACGCCCTGCGCGACCCGCAGCGCGCCCACAGCGAGCGCGGCGACTTCGCGTCGGCGCACCGCCTGCCTGCCATCGCCGCGATCGCCGCCGTCATCGGCGCGTGCAGCGCGCTGGCGGCGTGGGCGCTGCTGCACCTGATCCGCGTCTTCACGAACCTGTTCTTCTTCCAGACGCTGTCCGACCGCCTCGTCTCGCCGGCCACCAACACGCTGGGCCTGGCCGTGATCGCGGTGCCCGCGATCGGCGGCCTGATCATCGGCCTGATGGCGCGCTACGGCTCGGACAAGATCCGCGGCCACGGCATTCCCGAGGCGATCGAGGCGATCCTGTTCAACAAGAGCCGCATGTCACCCAAGGTGGCGGTGCTCAAGCCGATCTCGTCGGGCATCGCGATCGGCTCGGGCGGCCCGTTCGGCGCCGAGGGCCCGATCATCATGACGGGCGGCGCGCTCGGCTCGCTGGTGGGCCAGTTCTTCCACATCACGGCCGGCGAGCGCAAGACGCTGCTCGTCGCCGGCGCCGTGGCCGGCATGACGGCGGTCTTCGGCACGCCCATCGCCGCGGTGATGCTGGCGGTCGAGCTGCTGCTGTTCGAGCTGCGCCCGCGCAGCCTGCTGCCGGTGGCCATCGCGTGCTGCGTCGCCGCGGCGGTGCGTCCGCTGATCCTGGACGGCGGCGCGCTGTTCCCGTTGCACACGGCCGTGCCCGACCTGAAGACGCTGGCGTCGTGCCTGGTCGCCGGCCTGGCGTCGGGCGCGCTGTCGTGGACGGTGTCGACCAGCCTGTACAAGGTGGAGGACCTGTTCGGCGAGCTGCCGATCCACTGGATGTGGTGGCCCGCGATCGGCGGCCTGGCCGTGGGCCTGGGCGGCTGGCTCGAGCCGCGCGCGCTCGGCGTGGGCTACGACGTCATCGGCGACCTGCTCGCCAACCGCCTGGCCGTCGACGTCGTGCTGGCGCTGATCGTGTGCAAGGCCGCGATGTGGGTCGTGGCGCTGGGCTCGGGCACCTCGGGCGGCGTGCTCGCGCCGCTGCTGATGATGGGCGCGGCGCTGGGCGTGCTGGTCGGGCCCTGGCTGCCCGGCGGGCAGACCGCGCTGTGGCCGCTCGTGTTCATGGCCGCCACGCTGGGCGGCATGATGCGCGCGCCGATCATGTCGGTGATGTTCGCGCTCGAGCTCACGCACGACATCGACGCCCTGCTGCCGCTGCTGATCTCGTCGGCCGTCGCGTACGGCTTCACGGTGACGACGATGCCGCGCTCGATCCTGACCGAGAAGATCTCGCGCCGCGGCCACCACATCTACCGCGAGTACGGCATCGATCCGCTGGAGCGCCACATCGTGGCCGAGGTGATGACGCGCGCGGTCGAGACGCTGGACGGCCAGGCCACGCTGGCCGGCGCGATGGAGCGCCACTTCGGCAGCACGCAGCGCCATCGCGCGTTCCCTGTGCTGGTCGACGGCCGCTTCCTGGGCATGATCGACCGCGAGGCGCTCGCCGCCGGCCTGCAGCGGCCGGGCGTGGCGCGCGTGGCCGACCTGTTCGGTGCCAACGTGCCCGCGATGGCGCTGCCCGACGAGAACTGCCGCGTCATCGCCAACCGCCTGGCCGTGCACGGCCTGGAGCGGCTGCCCGTGGTCACCGATGCGCAGTCGCGCCGGCTGATCGGCATCGTCGCGCGCAGCGACCTGGTCAAGCCGTCGCTGGCGATCGGCCAGGAGGAGCACCAGGTCGAGCGCTTCTTCGAGCCGCCGCTCAAGGCCGCGCGGGATCGGTTCCGCGCGCTGACGGAAGTCTCGCGCCGGGCCGGCCGCGACGACGGCGAGGATCTCTGAGATGGGCGATCGCGACGTCGCGCAGTGGTTCGCGGCCTTCGTTCCCGCGCCGGTGACCGTCTCGCGCCGGGAGATCCTGCTGGGCGCGCTCGGGGCGTTGCTGGGCCTGGGCAGCGCGGCCTGGCTGAGCCACCACATGCTGGCCGGGCTGAACCCGTGGTTCATCGCGCCGATGGGGGCGTCGGCGGTGCTGCTGTTCGCGGTGCCGTCCAGCCCGCTGGCGCAGCCGTGGTCCATCATCGGCGGCAACATCGTGGCCGCGCTGATCGGCGTGACCTGCGCGGTGCACGTGCCCGACCTCGCGCTGGCGTGCGCCCTGGCGGGCTCGCTCGCGATCGCGGCAATGTTCATGCTGCGCTGCCTGCACCCGCCCAGCGGCGCCGTGGCGCTGACGGCCGTGCTCGGCGGTCCCGCGGTCAAGGCCCTGGGCTACGCCTTCGTGCTGTGGCCGGTGGCGATCGACTCGCTGCTGCTGCTGATGGCCGCGCTCGTGTTCAACGTGTCGACGCGCCGGCGCTACCCGCATCGCGCAGGCCCGGCCGCGCCCACGCACCTCACGCGCGACGCCCCCCCGAGCGCGCGCGTGGGCCTGACGCTGCAGGACCTGCACGCGGCCCTCGAGGCGCGCGGCGAGCTGCTCGACGTCAGCGAGGACGACCTGCAGGAGCTGTTCGTCGAGGCCGAGCACCGCGCCTGGCGGCGCCGCTTCGGCAGCCTGCGCTGCGGGCAGATCATGTCGCACGACGTCGTCAGCGTGCTGCCGTCCACGCCGGCGCAGGAGGCCTGGCAGCGCATGATCCGCCACGCGGTCAAGGCGCTGCCGGTGGTCGACGCGCAGTCGCGCCTGCTGGGCATCGTCACGCTGCACGACTTCTTCGTCGGCCATGAGGTCGTGACCGGCGCCGCCGGGCACGCGTCCTGGCTGGTCGGCGATATCATGACGCGCGACGTGCTCACCGCCGCGCCCGGGCAGGAGCTGGTCGACCTGATGCCTGCGTTCTCCGACGGCGGCCGCCACCACCTGCCGGTCGTCGACCAGGACAGGCGCCTGGTCGGCATGCTCACGCAGTCGGACATGGTCGCCGCCCTGTTCCGCGCCGGGCTCGAGCGCCCCGCCGTCCCCGCCAACTGACCCCGCCCCGACCGTGTCCCCGACCACCCTGCTGCTGCTCCAACTGATCGTCGTGCTCGTCGCGGCCCGTGGCTGCGGCTGGATCGCCCACCGGCTGGGCCAGCCGAGCGTCGTCGGCGAGATGGCCGCCGGCGTGCTGCTGGGACCGATCGTGCTGGGCGCGGTGGCGCCGGACGTCAGCGCGGCGCTGTTCTCGCCGAAGTCGCTGGCGGGGCTGTCGGCGCTGTCCACCTTCGGCCTGGTGCTGTTCATGTTCGTGATCGGCCTGGAGCTGCGCTGGCCGCAGGGCGTGCGGGCACGCATCCAGGCCGCGTCGACGGTGGGCGTGGCGAGCGTCGTGCTGCCGATGCTGCTGGGCCTGGCGATCACGCCGCTGCTGTACCCGCAGCTGGCGCCGGCGGGCGTGGGCTACTGGCCGTTCTCGCTGTTCATGGCGGCCGCGCTGTCCATCACCGCGTTCCCGGTGATGGCGCGCATCCTCAAGGATCGCGGCCTGACGCAGACCTCGTTCGGCCAGCTGTCGCTCGCCGCCGCGGCCGTGGTCGACGCGATCGCCTGGATCCTGCTGGCGTTCCTGGTCGCGCTGGTGGGCAACGGCGACGGGCTGGGCAGCGCCACGCTGACCTGCGTCGGCCTGGTCGGCCTGCTGGCCTTCGTCTTCCTCGTGCTCAAGCCCGCCTACGCCTGGCTGCTGCGCACGCACGCTCCCGACGGCGAGCCGTCCGCCACCGTGCTGGCCGCGCTGATGATCGGCCTGCTGGTGTGCTCGCTGTTCACCGAGTGGATGCACCTGCACGCCGTGTTCGGCGCCTTCCTGTTCGGCGCGGGCATGCCGCGCGACGATCGCCTGCTGGACTCGCTGGTCCAGCGCGTCGAGGCCATCGCGATGGTGGTGCTGATGCCGCTGTTCTTCGCGCTGGCCGGGCTGTCGACCACTGCGGGCGCCTTCTCGGCCACCGGCCTGGGCGCCCTGCTGCTGGTGATCGCGGCCTCGGCGATCGGCAAGGTCGCGGGCGCGGGCCTGGGCGCGCGCGCGAGCGGCTTGGGCTGGCGCGACAGCCTGGCCACCGGCGCGCTGATGAACGCGCGCGGCCTGATGGAGCTGATCGTCATGAAGATCGGCCTGGATGCCGGCCTGATCGGCCGCGAGATGTTCACGATGCTGCTGCTGATGGCGCTCGTCACCACCGCGATGACCACGCCGATGATCACCTGGTTCGCCGGCCGCCGCGCCGCGTCCGCCCGCCTCCCCGCGGAAGGCGAGGTCGCCGGGTCCTGAGGCCCGCCGCACACCGCCATGCCTGCTGAACGCGGCTCCCGCAACGGTTCCCCGCTCGATCGGCTGTCGACCTGGCACCGGCTCGGCGAGCGCCAGTTCGACGTGCTGCGCTGGCTCGCCTCCGATGACGCGTCGCCGCCCGACGTGGTGCGCAACACCGCGCAGGGCGTGCTGCGCTACTTCGACCTGACCGTCACCGTGCACCACCGCGACGAGGAGGACGACCTCCATCCCGCGCTGGTCGAATCGATGGCGGGCTCCGATCCCGTGTGCCTGCGCGAGATGGCCGAAGCCGCCGCCGCGGCGCACCGCGCGATCGAGGCGGCATGGCACGCGTTGCGTCCGGCGATCGTCGCGTTGTCGCGCGGCGAGCCGGCCGCGCTGGATGCGGCGTCGGTCGACGCGCTGGTGGCGGGCTGCGAGCGGAGCTTCGCGCACGAGGATCGCGAACTGCTGCCGACCGCGCAGCGCCTGCTCGACGACGCTGCGCTGGCACAGCTGCGCGCGCGCTTCGACGAGCGCCACTACGACGGCCGCGGGAAACCCGCCGCACCCTGAGCCGCCGAATTGGTGGAAATCCCCGGATCGGCGGCGCGGAACCGTCATCGGCGTCCCGTAGACTGAGCCGAAAGGAATCCAGGGAGACAGGCCAGCATGACGCTGACCTCGGAGGAAGTCACCGCACTCGCGCCCGACGACGCGTCCGCCAAGGCGGCACGCGGCCTCGTGTCGCCCGCCAAATGGCCCCTGCTGGGGGCCAACGAGTCGGCCGCCTGGGGCGAATGCCAGGGCAGCGGCTCCAAGCCGTACCAGACGCAGGTCGACCTCGCGGGACCGGCCTTCCGCTGCTCCTGCCCCAGCCGCAAGTTCCCATGCAAGCACGGCCTGGCGCTGCTGCTGCTGCGCGCCGAGCATGGCGGCCGCTTCACCGGCGGCGAGCCGCCGGCCTGGGTCGCGGAGTGGCTCGCGTCGCGCAACGAGAAGGCGCAGAAGAAGGAGGCCCAGCAGGCCGAGAAGGCGGCCGCGCCGGTCGACCCGCTGGCCGCCGCCAGGCGCGAGGGCCAGCGCTGGAAGCGCATCGAGGGCGCGACGCAGGACCTGCAGCGCTTTCTCGCCGACCAGCTCGCGCGCGGCCTCGGCTCGCTGGACGCCAACACGCTCAAGACCTGGGCCACGATGGCGGCCCGCATGGTCGACGCGCAGGCGCCGGGCCTGGGCGCGCGCCTGCAGGACGCGATGGCCGGCGTGCGCCAGGGCGAGCACTGGCCCGAGCGCACGCTGCAGGGCCTGGGCCTGCTGCAGCTGGCCTGCGACGCGTTCGCACGCCGCGAGTCGCTGCCGCCCGAACTGCAGGCCGACCTGCGGACGCTGGCCGGCTGGCCGCAGGACCAGGCCGAGGTCGCGGCCGCCGGCGAGCGCGTCGCCGACCGCTGGCTGGTGCTGGGCCTGGCCACCGAGGAGCGCCCGAACAAGCTCACCGAGCGCCGCGTCTGGCTGCACGGCACGCGCAGCGGCCGCATCGGCTGGCTGCTGGATCATGCGTTCGCGGGCCGCGGTTTCGAGCAGGCGTGGCTGCCCGGCACCGCCGTCGATGCGACGCTCGCGTTCTTCCCCAGCGCCGCGCCGCTGCGGGCGCTGGCGGTCGAACGTGGCGACGCCGTCGCCCCGGCGCAGGCGGGCGCGCTGGCCGATGCCGCGGCGCGCGCGACGCCGGCCGAAGCGCCCTGGCGCCAGGTCGCCGAGCGCGTCGCCGCCAATCCGTGGACGTCGCTGCATCCGCTGCTGCTGCGCGACGCCGTCGTCACCATCGCCGAAGGCCGGCCCGGGGTGCAGGCCGGTGACGCGACGTGGCCGCTGCGGGCCTCCGAGGGCGAGCTGTGGCCGCTGCTCGCGTGCACGGGCGGCGCGCCCGTCACGCTCGCCGCCGAGTGGGACGGCGAGGCCCTGCGTCCGCTGACGGCCTGGACCGACGACGGCCAGCTGGCCTGGATCAAGGAGGCCGCATGACGCGCGACTTCGCCGCCTGGGCCCCGCTGCTGCCCGTGGCCATGGTCGGCACCGACCGCCACGCCGCACCGCTGCCGCGCTGGCCAGGCGCGGTCGGCGACATGATCGCCGCGCTCGCCGAGGCCACGCCGGACGACGCCGCCGCGGGCGTGCTGCGCACCGCGGGCGTCCTCGCGGCGTGCGGGCTCGCGGGCGCACGGCCGGTCGCGCGCCCGCCGGTGGCCGTCGATGCCGCGGCGCCCGATGTCGGGCCGGTGCCCGACGACCCCGAGCTGCTGAAGTCCCTCGCGTGGACGCTGCGCGAAGGGCCCGATCGCTTGAAGCAGGCCTTCTTCCTGCGTTTCGCCCAGGCCGGCCTGCGGCTGCCGCACGCGATGCTGCCCACGGCGCTGGAGCTGGCGCGCGGGTCGCTGGCGCTGCGTCCGCTGGTCCAGCCGCTGCTGGGCGAACGCGGCCTGTGGCTGGCCCGGCGGCGCGAGGACTGGTCGTTCGCCGACGGCGTCGTCGCGGTCGACCACCACGACCCGCGCCAGTGGGATGAAGGCACGCTCGACCAGCGCAAGGCCTTCCTCGCGGCCGAGCGCGCCCGCGACGCGCGCGCCGCGCGCGAGCGCCTGGCCGCCACGTTGCCCGAGCTGCCCGCCAAGGAACGCGCGGAACTGGCGCGCGTGCTGGCCGCGGGCCTGTCGCTCGACGACGAGCCGCTGCTCGAGCAGCTGCGCAACGACCGTGGCCAGGACGTGCGCGCCGTCGCGCTGGAACTGCTGCTGCGCCTGCCCGAGGCGGCCCATCCGCGGCGCGCGGCCGATCGCCTCGCGTCGCTGATGTCGCGCGGCGGCCTGCTCGCCGGCCGGCGCTGGACGATCGCGCCACCCGCCCAGGCCGCCGCCGACTGGAAGGCCGACCAGATCGACCCCGAGGCGCCCAAGGGCGGCCTGGGCGAGCGCGCCTGGTGGCTGTACCAGCTGGTGCGCCAGGTGCCGCTCGCGTGGTGGACGGCGCACACCGGGCTGGATCCGCGCGAGCTGTCGGCCTGGGCGCAGTCCGGGCAATGGGGCGAGGCGCTGTGGCGCGGCTGGCGTGACGTGCTGCGCCGCGCCCCCGACGCCGCCTGGGCCGAGCTGCTGCTGGACGATGACAAGGGGCCGGCCGGCTACGGCGGCGGCTCGATCCACGGCGACCGCGAGCTCGCCCTGGACATCGTGCCGGCCGTGGTGCGCGAGCGCTGGGTCGTGCGCCAGCTCGGGTCGTCCGAGGCGGCGCTGTCGTCGACGATCTGGACGGTCGTGTCGCGCTGCGGGCCGGGCGAGACGATCCCGGCGACCCTGGCCGCCCCCATCGTCGAGCGCGTGCGGCGCACCCTCGCGTCGAACACGGAACTCGCGCCCGGCACGCACAACGCGAACGTCGTCGAACAGGACAGCGTCGGCCGCATGCTGCCCGAGCTGTGCTGCGCCCTGCCCCTGCCCGCCCTCGCCGACTTCGAGGCCTGGGCGGCGTCCCCCAATGAATCCGCGGCCCTCGGCCGGGCGCGCCATGCCGGCCGCCAGATCATCCAGGCGCGCCGCGTCCTGGCCACCCGTCTACCCTGAGCCCATCGCGCATGACCACCACCGCCCCCCTCACGCTGCGCCAGCACGCCGAGATCCAGTTCGCCGAGGAACTCGCCGAGCTGCGGCGGCAGGACAACCGCGCGCGTCCCGCGAACTGGACGCTGTCGCCCTGGGCCGTCGTGCGCTACCTGATGGGCGGGCGGCTGGACAACGGCTTCGAGGTCAGCGCCAAGTACATCGGCGACGCGCGGCTGATGGAGATCGCCGTCGCCACGCTGGCCACCGACCGCGCGCTGCTGCTGTACGGCGTGCCGGGCACGGCCAAGTCGTGGGTGTCGGAGCACCTGGCCGCGGCCGTCAGCGGCGACTCGACGATGCTGATCCAGGGCACGGCCGGCACCGGCGAGGAGCAGCTGCGCTATGGCTGGAACTACGCGCAGCTGCTGGCCAACGGGCCGTCGGACAAGGCGCTGGTGCCCAGCCCGATGATGAACGCGATGCGCCTGGGCAAGATCGCGCGCGTCGAGGAACTCACGCGCATCCCGGCCGACGTGCAGGACACGCTGATCACGGTGCTGTCCGAGAAGACGCTGCCCATCCCCGAGCTCGCGTCCGAGGTGCAGGCCGTGCGCGGCTTCAGCGTCATCGCCACCGCCAACAACCGCGACAAGGGCGTCAACGAGCTGTCGGCCGCGCTCAAGCGCCGCTTCAACACGGTGGTGCTGCCGGTGCCTTCCAGCGAGGACGACGAGATCGCCATCGTCGTCAAGCGCGTGGCCGAGATGGGCAAGGCGCTCGAGCTGCCCGCCGAGCCGCCGGCGCTCAAGGAGGTCAAGCGCATCGTCCAGATCTTCCGCGAGCTGCGCAGCGGCCGCACCGCCGACGGCAAGACGCAGCTGAAGTCGCCCACGTCGACGCTGTCCACCGCCGAGGCCATCTCCGTGATCAACAGCGGCATGGCGTTGGCGGGCCATTTCGGCGACGGCGTGCTGCGTCCGCACGACATGGCCTCCGGCCTGATCGGCGCCGTCATCAAGGATCCGGTGCAGGACCAGGTGGTGTGGAACGAGTACCTCGAGACCGTGGTCAAGGAGCGCGACGACTGGAAGGACCTGTACCGCGCGTTCCGCGAGCTGGCCTGAGCACCCCGCGTCCGCGCATGAGCGACATCAACGACGCTGACGCCCCGCCGGCGGCCGACGCCCCGGCCGCCGCGCAGGCGCCCGCGCTGCATTTCTTCGGCATCCGCCACCACGGGCCGGGCTGCGCGCGCAGCCTGCTGCGGGCGTTCGAGCAGATCCGCCCCGACTGCGTGCTGATCGAGGGCCCGCCCGAGGCCGACGGGCTGCTCGCCTTCGTGCCGGACGACGCGATGGCGCCGCCCGTCGCGCTGCTGGGCTACTGCCCCGACGAGCCGCGGCTGGCGGTCTACCATCCGTTCGCCGAGTTCTCGCCGGAGTGGCAGGCGCTGCGCTGGGCCGCGGGCCACGGCGCGCCGGCGCGCTTCATCGACCTGCCGCTGGTGCACGAGCTCGCGCTGGAGAAGGCGGCCCGCGACGCGCGGCAGGCGGCAGACGAAGCGGCCTCGGGGGATGCCGATTCGCCCAGCGTCGCGGCCCCTGTGACGGACGTGGCGCCCACCGAGGCGGTCACCGAAGCCGCGGCCGAGGCCACCGCCGACGCCGAGCCCCTCGAACGGCGCGACCCGCTCAGCTGGCTGGCCCGCGCCGCGGGCTACGGCGACGGCGAGGCGTGGTGGAACCACATGGTCGAGGAGCGCGCCGACGGCGCCGAGCTGTTCGAGGCGATCGCGTCGGCGATGCGTTCGCTGCGCGGCGAGCTCGGCGACGCGCACATGTCGCCCGAGTCCGCCGAGCGCGACGCGCTGCGCGAGGCGCACATGCGCCAGTGCATCCGCGCCGCGCAGAAGGACGGCTTCGCGCGCATCGCGGTCGTCATCGGCGCGTGGCACCTGCCGGCGCTGCGCGCGAAGGTCGCGGCCAAGGCGGACGCGGCGCTGCTCAAGGGCCTGCCCAAGCTGAAGGTGCAGTCCACCTGGGTGCCGTGGACGTACCGCCACCTCACGCGCGCCAGCGGCTACGGCGCGGGCATCGCGTCGCCGGGCTGGTACGAGCACCTGTGGCGCACGCACGATCGGCCCGATCGGCGCGCCGTCGGCTGGCTCGCGCGTGTCGCGCGCCTGATGCGCGAGCGCGAGCTCGATTGCTCGTCGGCCCACCTGATCGAGGCCACGCGCCTGGCCGACACCCTGGCCGCGCTGCGCGATCGCCCCGCGCCCGGCCTGCCCGAGCTCGACGAGGCCAGCCGCACCGTGCTCACGCTGGGCGACGACGCCGCGCTGCAGTTCATCCGCGACGCGCTGGTGGTCGGCGACCGCCTCGGCGCCGTGCCGCCCGCGGTGCCCACGGTGCCGCTGCAGCGCGACGTCGACGCGCTGCAGAAGCGCCTTCGCTTGAAACCCGAGGCCTTGCACAAGACGCTGGACCTCGACCTGCGCAACGACAACGACCTCGCCCGCAGCCACCTGCTGCATCGGCTGGCGCTGCTGGACGTGCCCTGGGGCAGCCTCGCCCGAGTGGGCCGCTCGGCGCGCGGCACCTTCCACGAGATCTGGACGCTGCAGTGGCAGCCCGAGTTCGCGCTCCGCCTGATCGAGGCCAGCCTGTGGGGCCAGACCGTCGAACAGGCCGCCACCGCGCGGGCGCAGGCGCGCTGCGCCGAGGCCGGCAGCCTGGCGGCGCTGTCCGCGCTGGTCGACCAGGCGCTGCTGGCCGATCTCGACCAGGCCGTCGCCGCCGCCACGCAGGCGCTCGAGGATCGCGCCGCGCTCACCGGCGACGCCGCGCAGCTGCTCGCCACGCTGCCGCCGCTGGCCAACGTCTTTCGCTACGGCAACGTGCGCCAGACCGACGCGGCGCTGGTGTCGCACGTGCTGGACGGCCTGGCCGTTCGCGCCGCGATCGGCCTGCCCATCGCCTGCGGCGGCCTGGACGACAGCGCCGCCGAATCGCTGCGCGGCGTGATCCTGTCCGCCCACGCGGCGATCGGCCTGCGCGACGGCGAGGCGGCCACGCAGGCCTGGCGCCGCGCGCTGGGCCTGGTGGCCGAGCAGGTCGGCGCGCACGACCTGCTCAAGGGCCTGGCCGCGCGGCTGCTGCTGGACGCCGGCGACTGGACGGCCGTCCACGCAGCCACGGCGATGTCGCTGAACCTGTCCGCCGGCGCCGAGCCGTCGCACGCCGCGGCCTGGCTCGAGGGCTTCCTCAATCGCAACGCGGTCGTCCTGCTGCACGACGCCATGGTCTGGTCGCTGGTCGACGACTGGCTGTCCGGCCTGAGCGACGAGCACTTCATCCGCGTGCTGCCGCTGGTGCGCCGCACGTTCTCGGCCTTCGCCGCGACCGAGCTGCGCGACCTGTCGCAGAAGGCGCGCCGCAAGCCGGGGGCGCCCGCGTCCGCCGCGACCGCGGCCGGCGGCGACGACGTCCTCGCCGGTTGGGACCTGGAACGCGCCGCCCTGCCCCTGCCGCTGCTGCGCACGCTGCTGGGCCTGCCGGCCGGCGCCTCGAACGGCACGCCATGAGCGACACCGAACGCGAACGCCTGGCGCGCTGGCGCCTGGTGATGGGCAACGAGGCCGAGGCCGCGTGCGGCGCGCTCGCCGGGCCTGCCGTCGAGATGGACCAGGCGCTGACCGCGCTGTACGACGTGCAGGGCCAGGCCGGCGGGCTGGGCGGCGGCAAGCGCGGCGGCCGCGGCGCCTCGCAGCCCAGCGTCGCGCGCTGGCTCGGCGACATCCGCAAGTACTTCCCTAGCTCCGTCGTGCAGGTGATGCAGCACGACGCGCTGCAGCGCCTGAACCTGCGCGAGATGCTGCTGGAGCCCGAGATGCTGCGCAACGCCCAGCCCGACGTGCACCTGGTCGCCAGCCTGATCGCCCTGTCGCGCGTGATCCCGGCCGGCACCAAGGACACCGCGCGCCTGGTCGTCAAGCAGGTGGTGGACGACCTGATGAAACGGCTGGAGGAGCCGATGCGCTCGGCGATCGCCAGCGCGCTCGATCGCAGCCAGCGCAACCGCCGCCCGCGCCACGCGGAGATCGACTGGAACCGCACGATCCGCGCGAACCTGAAGCACTGGCAGCCCGAGTACCGCACCGTGGTGCCCGAGACGCTGCACGGCTACGGCCGCAAGGCGCGCAGGCCCCAGCGCGAGATCATCCTGTGCATCGACCAGAGCGGCTCGATGGCCAACTCGGTCGTTTACTCCAGCATCTTCGGCGCGGTGATGGCGTCGTTGCCGGCGGTGTCCACGAAGCTGGTGGTGTTCGACACCGCGGTGGTCGACATGTCCGAACAGCTCGACGACCCGGTGGAGCTGCTGTTCGGCGTGCAGCTGGGCGGCGGCACCGACATCGACGGCGCCGTCGGCTACTCCCAGTCGCTGATCCGCGAGCCGCGCAACACGATCTTCGTGCTGATCTCCGACCTGTACGAAGGCGGCGTCGAGGCCAACCTGCTGCGGCGCGCGGCCGAACTCGTGGAGAGCGGCGTGCAATCGATCGCGCTGCTGGCGCTCAGCGACGAGGGCCGCCCGGCCTACGACCACGCGCTGGCAGCCAAGCTGGCCGCGCTGGGCATGCCGTCCTTCGCCTGCACGCCCGACGCCTTCCCGGCGTTGATGGCGGCGGCCATCCGGCGCGACGACGTCGCGGCATGGGCCGCGGCCAACGGGATGGTCAACAGCCCGTCCGCGCGCTGAGCGGCGGACGGGGCGCCGCGCCGATCAGCCGTTGCGCTTGGGCAGCGTCCAGCCCGGCCGCGGGAAGTGGCAGGTGTAGCCGTTGGGGAACAGCTGCAGGTAATCCTGGTGCTCGGGCTCGGCCTCCCAGAACGCGCCCACGGGCTCGACCTCGGTGACGACCTTGCCCGGCCACAGGCCAGAGGCGTCGACATCCTTGATCGTGTCCTCGGCCACGGCCTTCTGCTCGGGCGTCGTGTAGTAGATCGCCGAGCGGTAGCTCATGCCGACGTCGTTGCCCTGGCGGTTCTTCGTGCTCGGATCGTGGATCTGGAAGAAGAACTCGAGCAGGTCGCGGTAGCTGATGACGGCCGGATCGAACACGATCTCGATGCCCTCGGCGTGCGTGCCGTGGCGGCGGTAGGTGGCGTCCTCGACGTCGCCGCCGGTGTAGCCGACGCGCGTCTCGATGACGCCCGGCTTGTGGCGGATCAGCTCCTGCATGCCCCAGAAGCAGCCTCCGGCCAGAACGGCGCGTTCGGTGGTCATTGCACGTCCTCCACTTGGTCCAGGTACTCGCCGTAGCCTTCGGCCTCCATGCGCTCGCGCGGCACGAAGCGCAGCGACGCCGAGTTGATGCAGTAGCGCAGGCCGCCGCGGTCGCGCGGGCCGTCCGGGAACACGTGGCCCAGGTGGCTGTCGCCGTGGTGCGAGCGCACCTCGGTGCGGATCATGCCGTGCGTGGTGTCGCGGAACTCGTCCACGAAGCCCTGCGTGATCGGCTTGGTGAAGCTCGGCCAGCCGCAGCCCGACTCGAACTTGTCGGAGGACGCGAACAGCGGCTCGCCCGACACGATGTCCACGTAGATGCCCGCCTCCTTGTTGTACAGCAGCTCGCCCGTGCCCGGGCGTTCGGTGCCGCTGTCCTGCGTCACGTGGCGTTGGATGGGCGTCAGCTGGGCCAGCGCTTCGGGGGTCTTCCTGTACTCGGGCATCTCGATATCTCCTTCGACGACGTCCCAGCCATGTAGGGCCGGGACGCCTCTTCTCAAGTTCGACGGCGCGGATCGCGCGCCGGGCGCCACGGGAAAACCGCGCAGCGCGCCGATGGTACGCCGGCACGCGACATGCCGGCGCCGCAGGGTCATCCCCGGCCGTTTCAGCGCCAGAAGTCGGCGTCGACGATCGCGACGCCGTTGGTCTTGGCGCTCGCAAGCGTCGCCACGCCGCTGGGCGCGAAGTTGCCGTCCTCGTCGACCGCGAAGATCGACACGCGCGACACTCCCGCCGCCGAGTCCACGACGGCGGCGACGCCGGCGCGCGCCGCGATGTCGGTGGGCGCGCCGACGAACTGCGCGATCACCGGCGCGTCCTGCACGATCTTCTGGCCATAGACGGCGTAGCGCGACACGCTCTTGCTGGGCGAGTTCGCGGAGAACAGGAACGGCCCGTCGAGCGCCACCCAGCACGGCGCGTGCTGCGTCACGGACGGCGTGACGGCCAGCACCGTGTCGTGGCGCACCAGGCTGATCTCGTCGGCGTGGGCGATCGTCACGTAGGCGTCGTCGCCGCGCGTGGCCAGGCCGAACGGCGCGTCGACGTTGGCCGGGATGGCGGCCACCAGCGCAGCCGCGCCGGCCACGGCGCCGTCGCCCGACAGCCGCACCGTCTCGATCGCGTTGCTCTTCTCGCTGAGCACCAGCTCGCGATCGAGCACGCCCACCTGCGCGGCGCTGCCGTCGGCGTGCAGCAGCGCGGCCTGGCCGTCGGCGTTGGGCGCGACGCCCCAAGGGCCGGCGCGGTGCGACTCGACGCCCGTCGTCGTCAGCACGTACAGATGGTCGTGGCCGAAGGCGACGCTGACCGGGCTGCCGACGGTCGGGATCACGCGCTCGAGGCGGAACAGCCGGCCGCCCTCGTCGCGCTCGAACACCGACACGTTGGACGAACCGAAGTTGACGACCGCGACCCGATCGCGGCTGGCCGCGATGCCGCCGGCGTTACCCGAGACGCCGCCCTGCCCCTGCGTGGGCAGGCGGCGCAGCACGTTGCCGGCGGTGTCGAGCACGACCAGCTCGTTGGTCGTGGCGTTCGACGCCGTGAGCACCAGCGCGCGATGGGACGCGGGGTCGGCGGAGGCGTTCGTCGCGGCGCCGGCCAGCACGGCGGCCGCCGCGGCGGCCGTCAGGATTCGATGGAACATGGTGGTCTCTCCTGGAGGTGAAGTGGCGCGCGCCCGCTCGGGCATCGCGCACCGCGACCGGCTGTGGCCGCGGCCTCCGTTGGTCGACCATGCACGCGATTTCTTACACGCGTCGCGCGCTTCTTCATACGGCACCGGGTATGCGGCCGGTGCCTGCCCGCGCGGCACCATCTGGTTCGTCGCGCGAGCTCCTCGAAACCTTACATCGACGACGTCAGTGCCGGTGGTGCCAGCCGTCCAGGAAGGCCAGCGTCACCGCGGCCTCGTTGGTCTCGGCCAGGCCGCTGGCGAACAGCGCCACCGCGTCGGCGTTGAACTCCTCGGCGCCAGCGAGGTCGCTGAGGCTGCGGAACGCGATGTACGGGATGCCATTGGCGTAGGCGACGTGCGCCAGCGCGGCCGTCTCCATCTCGAAGACCTGGGCCTGCAGCTGGTCGAACAGGTAGCTGCGGTACTGCGGGTTCGCGAGGAAGGCCGAGCCCGAGACGCCGCGCCCGCCGACGACGACCTGCGGCGCCGTCTTCACGCACAGCGCCGGATCGGGCTCGGCGCCCGGCGACCTCACCGCCTTCGGGCCGCAGCGCGCCAGCTCCGGCTTGATCTCGCGCGCGACGGCCAGCATCGCGGCGTCGACCGGGTAGTCGAAGCGGAACTCGCCGCCGGGCGCGTTGGCCGCGGTCATCACGAAGTTCTCGCGCATGAACAGGCCCGTGGGCATCGGCGCGGCGGGCGTGGCGAGGTGGAACGGCGGCACGGGCTTGCCTTCGACCGTGGCCAGCTTCAGGCCCAGGCAGGAGACGTCCGCCTCCTTGCCGCAGGTGGCGGGCAGCACGTTGTCGCGGTTCCAGAACACCTCCAGCGGCATTGCCCAGCGATCGGGGATCATGACGTCGCCGACGTGGTGCGCCGGGTCGACGCCGCCGGCGATGCCCGACATCACCAGCCGGCTCACCTTGAAGTGGTCGACCATCAGCTGGGTGACCATGGCCGAATTGACCATGCTCACGCCGCTCAGCACGATGACCACCGACTCGCCGCGCAGCAGGCCCGTGGTGAAGCGGTTGCCGTTGATCGTCCAGGTGCGCGCCGAGCGCGTCTGGGCCACCAGGATGGCCGCCTCCTGGCCGAAGGCCGAGACGATGCCGATGCGCGGCGTGCACTCGGTCAGGCAGACGGCCCTGGCGCCCGGCTTGGCTGCGAAGGCGGACGACAACCCCACCGCCAGGACGGCGGCGACGAACAGCTTGTTCATGTCGATCTCCCGAAAATGAAAAGCGGCCGCGGCGGGCATCGACCCGCGCGGCCGCAGGCGCCGGCGATCTTAGAACGCGGCCTTGAACTGCACGCCGTACGTGCGCGGATCGTTGATGAAGCCCGTGAGGTTGTTGAAGTCGATGCCGCCGGTCACGCGAATCTGGTTGGTGAGGTTGCGCACGAAGCCGGCCACCTCGTACTTGCCGTCGCCCCAGTCGTAGCCCGCGCGCAGGCCGCCGATGGTCATCGCCTTGCCGGTGAACTCCTTGGATTCGTACAGGAAGAAGTTGACCTTGCTGCGGTACGACCAGTCCGTGTAGACGAAGTACTCGCCGTTGCCCACCGGGATGCCATAGCGCGCGTTGAGGTTCAGCACGACCTTGGGCGCCTGCGGCAGCGGGTTGCCGTTGATCAACGCGGTACCGGTCGTCGGGCCCTGCGGGTTGGTGACCGTGCAGCTCGCGCAGGTGGCCACGAACAGCGCCGGATCCTTGATCTTGGTCATGTTGATGCTGCCGTTGACGCTCACCAGCAGCGTGGGCAGCAGGTAGGCATCGAGGTTGAGCTCGAAGCCCTGGCCCGTCACCTTGCGCGCGTTGAGCAGCTCGGTGCCGTTGCCGTCGCCGCCCACCGCGCTGAGCTGCTGGTCCTTCACGTCGTAGTGGAAGACGTCGGCCGAGATGCGGGCGCGCTTGTCGAACAGGTCGGCCTTGGTGCCGAACTCGTAGGACGTGGTCGTCTCGGGCTTGGCCGCGGTCAGCACGTTGAAGTCGGACGCCGGGAAGATGCTGGAGCCGCGGAAGCCCGTGGCGACGCGGGCGTAGACGTTGACCTCCTTCGCGACCGCGTACGTGCCGCTCAGGTCCCAGCTGGTCTTGGAGTCGCTGGTGCCCGCGGCCAGGCCCTTGGCGGCCAGCACCTTGGTGTCGCTGACGGGGATGGTGTCCAGCGACTTGCGATCCTGGGTGTAGCGCACGCCGGCGCGCAGCTTGAAGTCCGGCGTCAGCTGGTAGCCCGCCGAGCCGAACACGGCCCAGGCGTTGTTGACCTGCGTGGCGTCGACCTCGGTGGGCGGCGCGCCGAACAGCGTGTCGTAGGCCAGGCTGTGGATCTGGTACTTCTCGCGGAACAGGTACAGGCCGGCCTGCCACGACAACGGGCTGGAGTCGGCGTGCTCGACGCGGAACTCCTGGCTCACCTGCGAGTGGCCCTTGAGCGCGTCGGAGGTCTCGTCGGAGAACGGGATGAAGCCCGGGCCCATCGGCGGGGCGTAGGACGCGCCGTAGCCGCCGTCGACGTCGCCGCGGCTGAAGGCCTGCACGTGCTCCCAGCCGGTGATTGAGTGCAGCACGTAGTCGCCGACCGCCCAGCGCAGCTTGGCGCTGGCGCCTTCGGAATCCAGCGACTGGCGGTTCTGGCCGTCGAACGACACCTGGTACGGATCGAACCCGTCGACGAGATCGTTGGTGCCCGGCTTGATGATGTTGGCGCGGAACAGGCGCGCCGTGCCGTGCAGCTCGCGCCCGTGCACGTTGAACAGCGCGCTGAAGGTGCCCGACGGCTTGTACAGCGCCTGCACGCGCAGCGCGTCGTCGTCGTAGCCCTCGAGCTTGCCGGTCTGCTGCGACGGCGCCGTGTTCGCCACCCAGTCGCCACGGTGCTGAAGCTGCGTGGACGCGCGGATCGCCCAGTCCGGGCCCAGCGGCATGCCGTATGCGCCCTCGAGGTTGGTCGTGTGGAACGTGCCGTAGCTCGCATTGACGTAGCCGCCCGCGATGCGGCTCGGTGCCACCGAGTCGACCTTCACGACGCCCGCCGGCGTGTTGCGGCCGAACAGCGTGCCCTGCGGACCGGCCAGCACCTCGACCTGGTCGGTGTCGAAGATCGGGAAGCCCTTGAGGATCGGGTTCTCCTGCACGACGTCGTCGTAGACCAGCGAGACGGGCTGCGACGCGTTCAGGTGGAAGTCGGTGTTGCCGTAGCCGCGGATGTAGAAGCGCGGGAAGGCGCGGCCGAACGACGACTCGATGTTGAGGCTGGGCACGCGGCCCGACAGCGCGCGGATGTCGTCGCCCGACGAGCCGAGCACGTCCAGTGCCTCGGTGCCCAGGGTGCTGACCGAGATCGGCACCTGGCGGACGTCCTCGGTGACGCGCTGCGCGGTGACGGTGATCGTCTGCAGCTTGCCGGCCTCCGCGGCGGATGCGGCGTCGGCCGGCGCGGCGGCCTGGCCGTGGGCCGCACCCGCGAACGCGAGCGAGATGAACAAGGACAACGGCTTGAGCGGCGTCGTGGGTCGCGTGGCCGGACGGATCATGGTGCGAGTGGTCATCGGATGGATTCCGGAAAAATTTTGTGCGCGCACCGTAAAGCAAGACGAAGGCCACGTGGGGCTTCAGGCAGGGTGTGAATCCGGCGCCACTCCCGCGTTCGGGCGATTGCCCCACACGTGCCGGCGCGCGCCCGCGCGACGTCACACGGATGTCACAGGCACGCCCCGGTGCACCGCGCCGATGCAATGTGCCGTCAGCCGGTGCGCGCCGCACCGGCGTCGACGGTCAGGCGCGGCCCGTCGATACGCCTGGCCGTATCCGCCCGATTCCAGTGCATCGCGCACGCAGGTCGCGCCGTCGTGCACCGCGAAACGCCTTGCCGCCTCGCGCGCGTCCCGCGCGGGGGCGGCCGCCCTCACCTTGCCGGCACGCCCTCGCGCCACTGCGGCCAGTGCGCCACGATGTCCGACACCAGCGGCCACGCCGCCTGGTACAGGTTGGCGGTGGCGATCGGGAAGCCACCGGACTGCGCGTTGAGCGACTCCTGGTCCGTCTGCCCCGGATGCGGGCGATCGAAGTTCGCGCCCGTGCGCAGCACCGCCACGCGCTTCAGGTCGAGGCGCCCGGCGGCCGCGCCGCGGCGCAGCGCCTCGTACGTCGCGTTGTCCTCCTGCTGCGTGGTGCAGTACGTGCCCTTGCCGTCGGTCAGCAGGCGCGTCCAGCGGCTGGCGCGGTCACCCAGCCGGTCGCCGTGCCACCAGGTGTCACCGGCCAGCGTGTCGCACTGCAGGACGCCCGGCGCGGCCTGGGCGGCCGCCTGCGGGTACTGCCTGCGATAGGCGGCGGCGGTGTCGTTGTCCTTCAGCGACGCGCCGCGCGACAGCGCCAGCGCGCGCTGCAGAAGTGCCTCGTCCAGCTGGAAGACCTCGGTGCCGTACTCCAGCTTGGGCTTGGCGTCGGGGTCGGCGGCGCCGATGCCCACGTAGCCGCCGGGCCACGCGGGCGGCGCCTCGCGCGCGTCGAACTCCTGCTGCAGGCCGAAGTCGACCAGGTAGCGCGCCCAGGCGGCGCTTCCCAGCGTGCCCTGGTTCGGGTCGATGCCGGCGATGCCCGTCACCACGAAGTACGCGTGCGACAGGTCGAACTGCCGGCTCAGCGCCAGCGCCATCGTCGAGGCCGCCGCGTTGGCGTGGCCCATGCCGGTGGTCATGACGCACACGCCGCCGTCCGTGCACTTGACCTCGGGGTACTCCGCCGACAGCCCCGGCACCCGCACCGCATGCCTGAGCGGCAGCTTGTCCAGCCACGGCGCGGCCTCGGGCCCGAACAGCGTGATGACCATCACCTTGACCGGCCGCGGCGCGGCGGCCTTGTCGGACGCGGTGGCCGCCGGCGGCGCGAAGGCGGCCAGGAGCGAGACGGCGCCGGCGATCGTGCGGCGGGACAGCGAAGCAATCAGGTTCAAGACGGATCCCAGGTGAAGCGGTGCCGCGCATTGTGCGCGACCCGATCCGGGGTGCTCGCAAGTCCCGGGCCGGCAATCAGGGGATCGCCGATTCCTCAAGTTTCACATGAAAAACTCGAGCTATCGCATTGATTCAATGATCGGGACTGGGCTTGAGGAATGCTTTGCAAGCCCTTGAATCAAGCTGATGGAAGCCTTGCTAATTTAGATCAACTTTCGATCGTAAGCCATTGTCGTGATTGACTATTGCTTGTCTCCACGGGCATCCACCGATCCGAACCCCGAGATCGACTTCTGCACCTTCGGCTGCCCCCAGTAGTCGACGTGGCCGGCGCCCGAGATCTGCACCCGCAGGTCGCCCACCGTCCACAGCGCCGCGTTGCCGACGCCGCTGATGGAGACGTCCGCACTGCCCGCGCGCAGTTGTTCCGCGCCGATCTTGCCCTTGCCCGACACGCTCAGCCGCAGCTGGTCGACCTTGCCCATCAGCTGGCCCTCGCCCGCGCCGGAGATGTCGAAGTTCAGGCGGCCCACCTGCAGTTGGTCGAAGCGTGCGAGGCCCGAGCCGGCCATGCCGATCGTCAGCTGGTCACCGCTGATCGGCCCGGGCGCGATCACGTCGTTGGAGCCCGACAGCGTCAGCTTGCTCAGGTGCCGCACGCGCACCTCCACCAGTGCCCCGTTGCCGTTCTTCCAGAACTTCCAGCCGCCGGGCAGGTCGATGCGCAGCCGGTTGCCCTTCAGTTCGACGTCGACCGATTCCTGCGCGTTCTCGTCGCCCGGCACGAACACCTCGTCGCGATCGGCCTGGACGATGCGCACCTGGCCGGCGCCGTCCACCACGACGCTGTCGAACGGCCCCGGCGCGTAGACCTTGCCCTCGCCGGACGGCACGCCCGGTCCGCGGCCGCGCGACGCCATCTTGGCGCGGGCCTTGACCTCGTCCGCCTGGGCTCGGGCCTCGTCGGCCTGCGCACGGGCCTGGGCACGGGCGTCGTCCGAGGCCTGTTTCTGCGCCTGCTCGACCTGCTTTTGCGCATCGCGCTGGGCCTGCTCGACCTGCTTTTGCGCCTGGCGCCGCGCCGCGTCCGCCTGCTTGCGCGCCTGATCGGCGTCGCGCCGGGCCTGTTCGGCATCGCGTCGCGCCTGTTCCGCGCGCTGCTGCGCCTGCTCGGCCTGCTGCTGGGCCTGTTCGGCCTGGCGCTGCGCCTGGTCGACCGGCGACCCGTCCTGGGCGGCGGCCAGGCCGGCGGAAAGCGACAGCACGGCCCAGGTGACGAGGGTGAGATGGCGGTTCATATCGATTGCTCCCTGAGCTTCCTGGAAACGTCGCGGTTGGCGGTGATGAGCGTGCCGTCGGTCATGCGCGCGACGAGCTGCGAGTTCTCGTCGGGCGTCAGCGACTCGACGAAGTCGAGGTTGACGATGCAGCTGCGGTGCAGCTTCACGAACTTGCCCGGGTCGAGCTTCTGCTCGAACGTGACGATGGGCAGGCGCACGAGGTAGCTCTTGCCCTTGACGGCCAGCGCCGTGTACTTGGTGTCGGAGCGCAGGTGCTCGATGGCGTCGACGTTGATCGGGAAGATGCGCCCCTGGTCGCGCACCAGCACGCGCACGAGCGGCGCGTCGCCGGCGGCCTGCAGCGCGTCGACGGCGTTGGCCACCGCGGCGCGGTCGCGCTGCACGTGGCTGATCGCCTCGACGAAGCGCTCGTGCGTGAACGGCTTGAGCAGGTAGTCGACCGCGTGCAGCTCGAACGCGGTCAGCGCGTGCTCGTCGTAGGCCGTGGTGAAGATCACCGCAGGCTGGTGCGCGTCGCCGGCCAGCGCCTGCAGCACCTGCAGGCCGGTCAGCACGGGCATCTGGATGTCCATCAGCACGAGGTCGGGCTGCAGCGCGCGGATCTGGGCCAGCGCGCTGGCGCCGTCGCCGCAGCTGGCCACCAGTTGCAGCGTGGGCATCTGCGCGACCCAGTCGGCCAGCGCCTCGGCGGCGAGCGGTTCGTCCTCGGCGATCAGGACGCGGGTGAGTTCGGTCATGGTTGCGGAATCCAGAGGTCGACGCGGAACCCCGCGCCGGGTTGGGTGCGAATCTGCAGGCGGGCACGGCCCTCGTAGTCGAGCGCGAAGCGGCGGCGCAGGGCGGTCAGGCCGATGCCCGAGCGCGCGGGCGCCGGGTCGTCGAGGCGGGTGGGCTCGCAGCCGGCGCCGTCGTCCTCGACGCTCAGCTCCAGGCCCTGGTTCAGTGGATTGCGCGCGCTGCGAATGCCCACGCGGCCGCCGTCCACGCGCGGCGAGATGCCGTGCTGGATCGCGTTCTCCACCAGCGGCTGCAGGCTCAGCGGCGGGATCTCGTCGGTGAAGGTCTCGGGGTCGAGTTCCCAATCGACGCGCAGGCGCTTGCCCAGGCGCAGGCTCTCGAGCGCCAGGTAGTCGCGCACGAACTCGATCTCCTCGCCCAGCGGCACGCGGTCGGCGGCGCTGCGCTTGGTGTCGAGCACATAGCGCAGCATGCCCGAAAAGCGCATCAGCGCGGCCTCGGCGGCCTGGGCGTCCTTGCGGGTCAGCGCGATCAGCGAGTTCAGCGTGTTGAACAGGAAGTGCGGATTGAGCTTGCCGCTGATCACGGCCAGCTCGGCGCGCGCCAGCGCCGACTCGGCCTGCGCCGCTGCCAGCAGCGCCGCCCTCGCCTTGCGCGCCTGCAGCCAGGCCGTGAACGCGGTGGCGATCGCCGCATACGCGATCACGCCCCAGATCGCGCGCCACAGGACGGTCTGCTCGAGGTTGACGATGGCGAAGCCGCGGCCGTACAGCATCGACGAGGCCGCGAAGTCGCACGCCTGCCAGGCCGCGCCGAAGACCAGCGCGCCGACGACGTGCAGCGCGATCTCGCGCGCGGCCGCGCCCTGCGTGCCCTGCATGCGCAGCACCCACGGGAACACGGCGATGCCCAGCAGCATCGGCGGCCACAGCGCCAGCGTCGCCTGGTAGACGGCCTGCCACAGCTGCCACAACCCGCGCTGGAACTCGGCGCCGGCCAGCACGTACAGCAGCCAGGCGACGGCGCACGCGCTCGCGTAGGCCAGCCACAGCGAGCGGCGGCCGGCCTTGTCGGGCGTCACATGGGCGGAGGCGATGTTCTCGGACATGGCGCCATGGTACGTAAGCTGTCGGGCGGCACCGGGGTCGGGGGACGGATTGCGGGAATCGGCGACCGGAATGCGGTTGGCCGCGCCGGGGTGTCGACGCACCCGCCGGAGCGCCGGCCCGGCCGCGGGGAATGCCGTTCCAAACCGGCGACCCAGGCTGGGGCAGCTTGGCATCCCATTCCTCAATGGTCGTCCTGCGCAGCATGGAATTACACGGCGGCCTGACTATGATGCTTGGCCATGCCCCTTGCGGCCCTTTGTCCGGAGCCCGACGCCATGGAAATCTATCTCGACTGCAACGCCACCACCCCCGTGCTCCCGCAGGCACGCCAGGCGGCGCTGGCCGCGATGGCCGACGACTTCGGCAACCCCAGCAGCATCCACAGCACCGGCCTGCGCGCGCGCTCGCTGATCGACGACGTGCGGGCCCGCGCGCGCCGCGTGCTGGGCGCGCCGACCGGCCGCCTGCTGTTCACCAGCGGCGCGACCGAGGGCATCCAGACGGTGGTGCTGTCCGCCCTGGTGGCGTTGCGCGAGCAGCGCGAGCGCGGCGACGCGACGCCCGAGCTGCTGTTGTACGGCGCCACCGACCACAAGGCCGTGCCCGAATCGCTGCGGCACTGGAACGCGCTGCTCGAACTGGGCCTGGACGTGCAGGCGATTCCCGTGGGCACCGACGGCCGCCACGACCTCGCGTGGCTGCGCGAGCGCGCGCCGCGCGCGGGGCTGGTCTGCACGATGGCCGCCAACAACGAGACGGGCGTCGTCAGCGACCTCGACGGCATCGCCGACGCGCTCGTGGGCAGCCCTGCGCTGTGGCTGGTGGACGGCGTGCAGGCGCTCGGCAAGCTGCCGCTTCGCCTGGCCGAGCGCCGCATCGACTACGCCCCCTTCTCGGGCCACAAGCTGTACGCGCCCAAGGGCATCGGCCTGCTGTACGTGCGCGAGGGTGCGCCGTTCACGCCGCTGATGGCAGGCGGCGGCCAGGAGGCCTCGCAGCGCTCGGGCACGGAGAACATGACCGGCGTGGCCGCGCTCGGCGCCGTGCTGGCCGCGCTGGAGGACGGCGGCAGCTTCCGCGACGGCGCGACGCTGGCCGCCTTCCGCGAGCGCCTCGCCCAGGCGCTGCTCGAGGCGTTCCCGACGCTCGTCTTCAACGCGCCGCCCGCGCTGTGCCTGCCCACCACGCTGAACTTCTCCGTGCCGGGCCTGCCCTCCAAGCTGCTGCTGGATCTGTTCGACGCCGCCGACGTGCGCGTGAGCGGCGGCTCGGCCTGCAGCGCCTCGAAGGCGCAACCCAGCTACGTGCTGCAGGCGATGGGGCTGCCGGCGTGGCAGACGGCGTCGGCGGTGCGGCTGTCGTTCGGGCCGGCGGCCGACGAGGCCTTCATCGCCGCGGCCTGCGACCGCATCCGCGCCTGCGGCCGCTCGCTGCGCGACAGCTGCCTGCTGCCCAGCGCGCCCAAGTCGCTGCCGCCCGAGGGCCTGACCCGCTTCATCGTCGACGGCGCGTGCTGCTACCTGCTGGCCGACGCCGCCAGCCGCCGCTGCGTCGTCATCGACCCGCTGCCCGAGCTCACCGAACGCCTGGCCGGCCTGCTGCGCTGCCAGTGCTACACCGTCGCCGCGGTGCTGGACACCCACAGCCACGGCGACCACGCGTCGTCCGCCGCCGAGCTGCGCGCCGCGCTGCCCGAACTGATGGACGACTCCGGCGCGCCGGACGCCCTCGGCTGGCCGCAGGACGCGCGCGAGCTGCGCCTGGGCGACCGCGTGCTGACGCGCCTGCCCATCCCCGGCCACACCGCCGACTCCACCGCGTTCCTGCTGCACGACGCCCACGGCCTGCGCCTGGCCTTCGTCGGCGACACCGTGATGCCCGGCGCCCTGGGACGCAGCGACTTCGAGCAGAGCGCCCCGCTCGCGTTCGGCGCCTCGCTCTTGAAGCTGGCGCAGGTGGTCGGCTCGACGACGCTGCTGCTGCCCGGCCACGACTACGACGACCGCTTCGCCTGCACGCTGGCCACCGAGCGCCGGGTGCAGCCGCTGCTGGCGCGCATGCTGGGCGGCGGGCTCGACGCCGCCGGCTTCGCGGCCGCGAAGGCCGACCTGGAGCGCGATCCGGGCCTGACCGACTACCGCACCGTGGCCTGCGGCGCGCGCGTCGCGCCGCGCGAAGAGACGGTCGACCTGCAACTGGGTGCCGACGAACTGCACGCGCTCGTCCAGCGCCAGCCCGAGCTGCTGCTGGTCGACGTTCGCGAGGCCTACGAGCAGCGCCTGGGCCACGCGCCCGACCTCGACGCGCCGCGCGTGCGCCACCAGGCCATCGCGCTGTCGCAGCTGCTGCAGGCCCTGCCCGACTGGCTGGCGCTGCCGACGACCACGCCCGTCGTCTTCTACTGCCGCAGCGGCAACCGCAGCGCCCAGGCCGCCGCCGCGCTTCGCCGCCTGGGCCACGAGCAGGCGTGGAGCCTGGCGGGCGGCCTCGCCCTGTGGCGGCCGCAGGCGGGCGAGGCCTCGTCGCCGCTGACCCAGGACGTGCCGGCCTTCGCCTGACGCGCCTGCCGTTTCGCCCCTTCGACGCCGGCCGCGCGCCGGCGTCGTCGTTGTCCGAACGCGGTCGCGTGCGGCCTGGCGTTGTTGCAGTCCTGGCGAAAACCTTTTAGTCGCGCGGAATGTTAATGCGAATGCGTCTCATCCCGTATATTATCTGAACACCTTGTCAGCTTCGGATCGTCCCGATGAGACCTCAACGACTGTCGCACCAGTCCGCTGGCGCCGACCTCACGCCGCGCGTCGAGCCGCCGCCGCGCGCGGCGACGCTGACGCTCGTGCCGACCGCCGCGGCCCTGGCACCGCGCTACGGCACGGCGGCGCAGACACGCCAGCGGCGTGCCGCCCTCGGCGTCCTGCTGGCCGCGCACGCGTTGGGCGTCGTCGGCCTGCTCAACGCGAGCCGGTTGCGCGAGGTCGCGGTCGATGCGAAGCCGCTGTTCCTGGCCGTGGTCGACGCCCCGGCGCCGGCGGCACCGCCCAAGCCGCTGCCGACGCCCACGGCCAAGATGCCCCCGCCGCCGCCGCTGACCCTGCCGCTGGTGGTGCCCGAGACCGCGCCGGCACCCTCCCCGCTGGTCGCCCAGCTCCAGGCCCTGCCGCCGCCCGCGCCCGGCGCGCCGGTCGAGGCGCCGACCGCACCCGCGCCGTCGCTGCCCAGGACGATCCCGCCGTCCGCGGTGCAGTACCTCGTGCCGCCCGCACCGGTCTATTCGCGCATCTCCGCCAAGATGCGCGAGTCCGGCAAGGCGCTGGTCCGCGTGTTCATCGACGAGGCCGGCCTGCCGCGCGACGTGCAGCTGGCCGCCTCCACCGGCTTCGCGCGCCTGGACGACGCCGCGCTCGTCGCCGTGCGCCACTGCCGCTTCAAGCCCTACCTGGAGAACGGCGTCGCCGTCGCCGCCTGGGCCGCCATCCCCATCGAGTTCGAGCTGCCGACATGAACGACTTCGACACCCCCGCCACGCCCGCCGCGGCCCTCGCCGACGCGTTCGCGCAGCCGCTCGCGAGCAGCCCCGCGCCGCGCGCGCCCAAGGTGCGCCTGATCACCAGCGAGCAGCTGTTCGCCGACTTCCCCGAAGTGCAGATCGCGCACGGCGACGCCGTCTACCGGCTGCGCCAGACCTCGCTCGGCAAGCTGATCCTCACGAAATGAGCGCCGCCGCCGCCCCGCCCGGGCGCGCGTGGTGGCTCAAGACGCTCTACCGCTGGCACTGGATCAGCTCGGCCATCGCGCTGCTGGGCATGCTGCTGTTCGCGGCCACCGGCATCACGCTGAACCACGCCGCGCAGATCGAGGCGCATCCCGTCGTCGTCGACCGCAAGGCGCAGTTGCCGCCGGCGCTGCGCGCCGCGCTCGCGCCGCACGCCCGCGACGCGAAGCGCCATGACCCGCTGCCCGCCGACCTCGCCGACTGGGTGGCCGGTGCGCTGAAGGTCGACGTGCGCGGCCGGCCCGCCGAATGGTCGGCCGAGGAGCTGTACGTCGCGCTGCCGCGCCCCGGCGGCGACGCCTGGCTGCGCATCGACCGCGCCAGCGGCCAGGCCGAGCTCGAGGACACCGACCGCGGCTGGATCTCCTGGCTCAACGACCTGCACAAGGGCCGCAACGCCGGCACGGCCTGGAGCTGGTTCATCGACGCCTTCGCCATGGCCTGCGTCGTCTTCACGCTCACGGGCCTGGCCATCCTCAAGATGCACGCCGGCAACCGGCCGGGCACCTGGCCGCTGGTGGGCCTGGGCGTGCTGCTGCCCGTGTTGCTGGCCCTGCTGTTCATCCATTGATCCGATCCCTCCTCCGACCCAAGCACCAGGAACCCCGATGCTGATCCGCTACTCGTTGCCCCTCGCCGCCGCCGTCGTGGCCGTGCCCGCGCTGCCTGCCGAGGCCACGCTCAAGATCCAGCTGCCGCGCATGGAGATCGCCGAATACCACAAGCCGTATGTCGCGGCGTGGATCGAGAAGACGTCCGACCAGTCCTTCGCGGGCAACGTGGCGCTCTGGTACGACGTCAACAAGCGCAACAACGGCGGCGCCAAGTGGCTCAAGGACATGCGTTCGTGGTGGCGCAAGAGTGGCCACGACACGCCGGCCGTCGACGGCATCACCGGCGCCACGCGCACAGCGGGCGAGCACGCGATCAACCTGCTCGACGCCAAGGCCGTCGCGGCGCTGGCGCCGGGCCAGTACGAGGTCGTCGTGGAGGCCGCGCGCGAGAACGGCGGCCGCGAGGTGCTGCGCGTGCCCTTTGAGTGGCCGCTGAAGAAGGCGCAGTCCGCCAAGGCCCAGGGCCAGGGCGAGCTCGCCGCCGTCGCGATCGACGCCAAGCCCTGAAGAAGACCGCCATGCACTCCGCCTTCCCCCGCCTCGCGCTGCTCACGGGTTGCGCCCTGCTGTCGTTGTCCGCCCAGGCCCATCGCCCGTGGTTGCTGCCGTCGGCCACGCTGACCGACGGCCCCGCGCCGGTGGTCAGCGTCGACGCGGCGATCTCCGAGGACCTGTTCGAGTTCGACTCGTTCCCGCTGGTGCTGGACACGCTGCGCGTCACGGCGCCCGACGGCAGCAGCGTCGCGCCCGACGCCCGCGTCGAGGCGAAACGCCGCATCACCTTCGACGTGAAGCTCGTGCAGAAAGGCACGTACCGCATCGCCGGCGTGACCGACACCGCGATGGCCTCGTGGAAGGCCAACGGCGAGACGAGGCGCTGGCGCGGCGCGCCCGCGGCGCTGCCCAGGGACGTGCCGGCCGACGCGCAGGACCTGCAGGTCACGCGCCAGCTCGCGCGCGCCGAGACCTTCGTCACCAACGCGGCCCCCGGCGCGCTGCCGGCGGCCGTCAGCGGCGAGGGCCTGGAGCTGCTGCCGCTGACCAATCCGACCGACCTGAGCGTCGGCGACGCCAGCCGCTTTCGCGTGCTGCTCGATGGCCAGCCCTACGCCAACGCCGACGTCACGCTGATCCGCGGCGGCAACCGCTACCGCTACAAGATGGGCGAGATCGCGCTGAAGACCGACGCGGCCGGCGAGTTCGGCGTCGCATGGCCCGAGGCCGGCCGCTGGTGGATGGGCATCAGCCACGGCGGCCGCGGGCCGGGCGCGGCGCCTCCTGCGCAGAACGGCACGCCGGTGCGCCGCGAGTCCTACAGCGCCACCTTCGACGTGCTGCCGAAGTGACGCAGGCGCCCTTGCCTCGCACCGCCCGGCGTGTGCTGGTGCCGGCCACCATCGCCGCCACGCCGCCGGCGCTCGGCGGGCGCGTCCACGAATTCACGGGCGCGACGATGGGCACGACCTGGTGCGTGCGCCTGGTGGCTGCGCTGACTTTGCCGCGCGAACCCGTGCGGCTGGCGATCCAGTCCGCGCTCGACGCCGTCGTCGCGCAGATGAGCACCTGGGACGCCGCCGCCACGCTGGTCGCCTTCAACCGCGCCGCGCCCGGCACCTGGCATGCGCTGCCCGACGCCTTCCACGAGGTGCTGGCCTGCGCGTGCGAGATCGCCGAGGCGAGCGATGGCGCATTCGACCCGACCGCCGGCGCGCTGGTCGACGCCTGGGGATTCGGCCCCGCGCCGCGCCGCGGCATGCCCGACGCGGCCTCGCTGGCCGAGGCACGCGCGAGCGCCGGCTGGCGTCGCCTGGAGTTCGATCCGGCGCGTCGCGCCTGGCGGCAGCCGGGCGGGCTCGCGCTGGACCTGTCGGCGATCGCCAAGGGATTCGGCGTCGACCTGGTCGCGCGCCGGCTGGACGCGCTCGGCTTCGACAGCCATCTCGTGGAGGTGGGCGGCGAGCTGCGAGGCAGCGGCGCCAAGCCCGACGGCCAGCCGTGGTGGGTGCAGCTGGAGCATCCGGCCGGCGACGCGCCGGAGACGACGCTCGTCGCGCTGCACGGGCTGTCGGTGGCGACCTCGGGCGACTACCGCCGCTGGTTCGAGCACGATGGGACGCGCTACAGCCACACGATCGACCCGCGCGACGGGCGGCCGATCCGCCACGCGCTCGCGTCGGTCACCGTGCTGCACGCGGACTGCCTGCGCGCCGACGCCTGGTCGACCGCGCTGAACGTGCTGGGTCCCGACGACGGCCTGGCGCTGGCCGATCGCCTCGACCTCGCCGCGCGCTTGCTCGTACGCGACGGCGCGGGCTGCGTCGAGCGTCGCAGCGCCGCTTTCGACGCCCTGCTGCGATGACCGCGCTCGACATCGACGGCCTGCGGCTGCTGGCCGCGGCGGCCACCGTGTCGCTCTACGCGGCGCTGTGCCTGGCGGTGCTGTTGCGCGAACGCCGCCAGGCCGCCGCCGAGGCCGCGCGCGGCCTGTCGCTGGCCGGGCCGGGCGACGCGACACCGATCCTGATCGTGCACGCCAGCCAGACCGGCGCCGCCGAGCAGCTCGCCTGGCAGACGGCGCAGGCACTGCACGGCGCCGCCCTGCCGCTGCGCGTGGCCGCGCTCGGCACGCTGGCGCCGGCCGAACTCGCCGCGGCGTCGCAGGCGCTGTTCGTCGCGAGCACCTGCGGCGAGGGCGACGCGCCCGATGCGGCGAGCGCCTTCGTTCGACGCGCGATGGACGGCCCGGACGCGCCGTCGCTGGCCGGCTTGCGCTACGGCCTGCTGGCGCTGGGAGATCGCGAGTTCACGAACTTCTGCGCGTTCGGCCGCCGCCTCGACGACTGGCTGCAGGCGCGCGGCGGCCGGCCGCTGTTCGATCGCATCGAGGTCGACGCGATGGCGCCGCGCGACCTCGCGCGCTGGAAGCACGAGCTGGGGCGCCTGGCAAGCGTCGGCGACGCGCTGGCCTGGCGCGAGCCCGCGCGCGAGACCTGGCGCCTCGCACGCCGCACCCACGTCAACCCGGGCAGCCTGGGCGCGCCGGTGTTCCACCTCGAGCTCGAACCGCCCGCCGGCGCGACGCCCGCCTGGGAGCCCGGCGACCTGCTGCAGATCCGCGTGCCGCATGCCCCCGACGCGCCGCGCGAGTACTCGATCGCGTCGATCCCCGGCGACGGCCGCGCCCACCTGCTGGTGCGCCAGGAACGGCGCGACGATGGCCGCCTGGGCCTGGCCTCGGGCTGGCTGACGGCCGACGCGGCGCTCGGCGGCGACGTCGTCCTGAACCTGCTGCCGCACCGCAACTTCCGCCTCGGCGACAACGCGGCCCGGCCGCTGATCCTGGTGGGCAACGGCACCGGCATCGCGGGCCTGCGGGCGCACCTGCGCGCCCGCGCGTCACGCGCGCGGGCCGGCGCGGGGGAGCGCCCGCGCAACTGGCTCGTGTTCGGCGAGCGCCAGGCGGCGCACGACTTCCACTTCCGCGCCGACATCGAGGCCTGGCAGGCCGACGGCACGCTGGCGCGCGTCGACCTCGCGTTCTCGCGCGACCAGGCCGCGCGCCAGTACGTGCAGGATCGCCTGCGCGCGCAGCCCGCGCTGCTGCGCCAGTGGCTGGACGACGGCGCGGCCGTCTACGTCTGCGGCAGCCTGCAGGGCATGGCCACGGGCGTGGAAGAGGCGCTGGTCGACATCGTCGGCGGCGCTCGCGTGCAGGCGCTGATCGCCGAGGGCCGCTACCGGCGCGACGTGTACTGAGTCAGACCTCCGACCACAGCCGCACGAGGTTGTGATAGTGGCCGGTCAGCCCCAGCACCGCCTCGTTGTCGCCCACCTGCGCGCGCAGCGCCTGGATGTTCTGGTCGAGCTCGAACAGCATCTGGCGCTGCGCCGTGTCGCGCACCAGGCTCTGCACCCAGAAGAACGACGCGACGCGCGCGCCGCGCGTCACCGGATGCACGCGGTGCAGGCTGCTGGACGGATAGAGCACGAGGTCGCCGGCGGGCAGCTTGACCTCGTGCGTGCCGTAGGTGTCGACGATCTCGAGCTCGCCGCCGTCGTACTCGTCGGGGTCGGCCAGGAACAGCGTGCACGACAGGTCGGTGCGCATCTGCAGCGTGGTGCCCGGCACCGAGCGGATCGCGCCGTCGACGTGCAGCCCGTAGTGCTCGCCGCCCTCGTAGCGGTTGAACAGCGGCGGCATGTGGCGCAACGGCAGCGCGGCCGACATGTACAGCGGGCTGGCCAGGAGCGCCTTCAGCACGATGCGGCCCAGCTCCCGGCCCACCGGCGAGAACTCGTCGAGCTGGCGGTTGCGCTTGACCTGCGCGCCCTGCTCGCCCACCGTGGCACGGCCGTCGACCCAGGACGTCGCGTCGAGGCGGCGGCGCAGGTCGGCGACCTGGTCGCGGGGGAGGACGTCGGGCACGTGCAGCAGCATGGTGGCGGGCGGAATCAAGGAAACGAGGCAGCGCCGACGGCGGGCGTCGGCGCTGCGGGATGGTCGCGGAGCGATCAGCCCCGCGAGACGCGCCGCGTCAGAACTTCGCGTTGACCGACAGCAGCGCGTTGCGCTCGGCGCCCGGCGTGTAGCGCGAGCCACCGTTGTTCAGCGACTGCATGTACTTCCTGTCGAACAGGTTGTACATGTTCAGCTGCAGCTGCCAGTTCCTGGAGAGGTCGTAGGATGCCATCGCGTCGCCGACCCAGTAGGCCGGCGCCTGCAGCAGGTTGGACGTCGGCTGCGTGGTGTTGCTGCTGCGCGCCGCGGTGTCGGCATAGCGCATGCCGCCGCCCATGGTGATGCCCAGCGGCAGCTTGTACGTCAGCCACGAGGTGAAGGTGTTGACCGGCGAGAACGTCAGCACGCCGCCTTGCTGCGTGGCGATCGCGCGCAGGATCTTCGAATCCATGTGCGAGTAGCCGACGCTCAGGCTCAGGTCCGTCGTGAGGTTGCCGACCAGCCCCAGCTCGACGCCCTGCACGCGGCGCTTGCCGATCTGCGAGTACGTCGGCACCGCGGCGCCGTCCGACACCGGCTCGTTCCTGTTCTCGCTGCGGTAGACAGCGCCGGTGGCCAGCAGGTCGCCGCCGAACAGGTCCCACTTCGTGCCCACCTCGACGTTGGAGCCTTCCTGCGGCTTGAAGTCGGCACGCGAGGCACTGCTCGCCTGGTTGGACAGCGCCAGGTTCGTGCCGCCCGGAGGCTGCTTCGAGTCCGAGTAGGTCACGTAGACGCTGCCGTTGTGCGCCGGCTTGTAGACCGCGCCGAGCTTGTAGCTCCAGAGCTGGTCGCCCAACCCGAGCGAGAAGCCCGACGCCACCGTCGCACCGGAGGCCGCGGTGCTCGAGGTGGTGTCGGTGTGGTACTTGTCGAAGCGCACGCCGGCATCGAGCAGGAAGTCCTTCGTGACGTCGAGCGTCTCGAACGCGTACGCGGACGCCGTCAGCGTGCTGCCGACGGTGTTGGTGCCGGTCCTGTTGAACAGCGGCATCGTCATCGGATCGTTCGGGTTCGGCGCGTACAGGTTGGCCAGGCCGCCCGGCGTCGTGGAGGCGATGGCCGCCGGCGTCACCGTCTTCTGCCGCTCGTACGTGAACTCCAGGCCCGAGGACAGCGAGTTGGCCATGCCCCAGGTGTCGAAGGTCGTGGTCAGGTTGGTCTGGTTGGTCAGGATCTCGTTGTCCTGGTGACGGCCCTGGCGCGAGCGCGCCGCCACGTAGCCCGACGGATCCGCCGCCGTCGCGGTCACCGCGTTGACGCCCGTGACCACCACCTCCTCGACCGTGCGGCCGATGCGCGTCGTGTTGCGCAGCGTGACGCCCTTGGCCAGGTCGCTGTCCAGCTTCGAGGTGAACATGTCGACCTTCACGCGGTCGTAGTCGCTGGCCAGGCCGTAGAAGTTGCCCGGGTCGACGGCCGGGCCGGGCTTCTGCGCGGGCGTGGGCGGCGTCGTCGTGTTGTTCGCGGCGGCAAAGACATAGCCCTTCACGCCGAAGGTCGACACGCCGCCGTCGGGCCGGTTGTCCTGCTGCACGTGCAGCCAGCTGATCGTCTCGCGCGTGCTCGAGCCGAGCCCGAACGTGGCCGTCGGCGCGAGGCCCCAGCGCTTCTGGCGCACCTCGTCGCGGCCGGGCGTGCCGTAGTCCTGTGCCATCACGTTCAGGCGCACGGCGCTACCGGGCAGCGACGCGAGCGGCGTGTTGAAGTCCGCCACGACGCGCTTGCGGTCGGCGGTGCCGCCGAGCAGGCTGCCGGTGGCGAACGCGCCGTCGGCCTGCGCCGTCTTCGAGACGAGGTTGATGTACGCCGACGACGCGCCGCGGCCGATGTCCGAGCCCGACGGGCCCTTGACCACCTCGACCTGGTCGATGTTGAAGACGTCGCGCGAGACGGCACCCAGGTCGCGGATGCCGTCCACGAAGATGCTCTGCGAGGTGTCGAAGCCGCGCAGGTTGATCGAGTCGCCGGTCTGCGTGCTGCCGTTCTCGCCCAGTTGCATCGTGACGCCCGGAGTGTTGCGCAGCGCCTCGCTCAGGGAGGTGGCGGCCTGCTGCTGCAGCAGTTCCTTCTTGATGACGGTGATCGTCTGCGGGGTGTCGACGATGGGCTGCGTGAACTTCGGCGACGAGACGACGTCGGCCTTGTAGTCGTTCTCGGGCGCGGCCGCCTGCACCTTCACGGTGGGCAGCGTGGTCTCGCCGCGGGCCTGCGAGGCGGCTGTCTCCGGGGCGGCGGCCGACTGGGCCAGCACGGCGCCCGGAAGCGCCAGCGCGGCGGCCGCGAGGGCGGCGGTCGAGCGGTGGCGCGGTTGGCAGGCGGCCGCGTGCTTGCGGCTCTGGATATAGCGCATGGATCTCTCTCCGAAAGGGGACGTGGGACGTTTCGGCTGGCGTCCACGGCCTCGTTTTCAGCGAGATCCTTGAGGAGAAGCTGGCTCATCCGGGGTGAACCGGGATCAATCGCAAATGCTAATGATTCTCATTAATAAAGTCAACTTCGCGAGAAGGACCGGCAACAGGCGACGCCTAGCACAGCTTGGTGCGGCCCCGGCGCCACACCGGAGGCCTCGCGAGGGCGTATGCTCGCGCCCTTTCCCGTTCTCGAAGAGGTTTTCCCGATGGCTACCGCAGCAACCGAAAAGTCTTCCGCCTTCATGAAGGCCCTCAAGCCGAGCCCCGCGCTCGCCGCCATCGTCGGCGCCGAGCCGCTGCCGCGCACCGAGGTCACCAAGCGCCTGTGGGACTACATCAAGGCCCACAACCTGCAGAACCCGGCCAACAAGCGCAACATCCTGTGCGACGCCAAGCTCAAGGCCGTGATGGGCAAGGACGAGGTCACGATGTTCGAGATGACCGGCCTGGTCGGCAAGCACCTGAGCTGATCGCTTCCCGCGTCGCGCGCGCCCGCACGTGACGCCACCGCGCGCGGGCGCCCTGCCCGCGCCTGCGCGGCCCCGCGGCCGCGCGACCCTTCGGCCCGCTCCCCGCGGGCCCAACGCCCGCGCCCCGCGGCGCCGTCGCCTCCCCGCTCCCCGCATCGCGCCCTGCGAGTATCCGGCACGCCGCTTGCCGCCCTATTCAATTGCTTGCCGCGCATTATCACGGCCGGGCTGATAGGTTTCTTTCCAGCCGCCAATTCCATGCTGGCCGGCAGCTTTTTCCTGCCGCGCCAAGCCAACATCCGGCGATTTGCCGGATGCTCGCTGATCCCCTGTCCAGCGCCCCCGGAATTTCCCGATGATCCTGCCGACCATCATCGCCCTGTATCTCGCCTGCATATTGGTGGTGCACTATCGCGGCCGCGTGCGCCACAGCTTCTGGGGGCAGGTATTCGACCATTCCGGGCTGCTCGCGCCGGTCAACGTGTTTCTCTACGCGTTCTCGGCCATTCCCAACCGGCCGTATACCGCGGTGCAGACGTTTCCCGAGCTGGACGCGCTGCGCGCCAACGCCGACGTGATCCGCGAGGAAGGCCTGGCGCTGATGGCCCACGCCCGGATGAAGTCGCCCGACCAGAAGGACGACGCGGGCTTCAACTCGTTCGCCAAGTCGGGCTGGAAGCGCTTCTACCTGAAGTGGTACGGCGACGCCCACCCGTCGGCCGAGCGCCTGTGCCCGCGCACCACGGCGCTGCTGCGCGAGATTCCCGGCGTCAGCGCCGCGATGTTCACCAGCCTGCCGCCGGGCGCCGTGCTCAATCCCCACAAGGATCCGTATGCGGGCTCGCTGCGATATCACCTGGGCCTGGTCACGCCCAACGACGATCGCTGCCAGATCGTGGTCGACGGACAGCCCTACAGCTGGCGTGACGGCGAAGGCGTGATATTCGACGAAACCTACATCCACCAGGCCGAGAATCGCACCGACGTGGAGCGGCTGATACTGTTTTGCGACATCGAGCGGCCGATGCGGCATGGTTTCGCGCGCAGTTTCAATCGCTGGTTCGGACGGCATGTCGTGGCCGCGGCCAGCTCGCCCAACGACGACAGCGACCGCGTCGGGCTGATCAACCGGCTGTTCTTCCTGTCCGACCGCGCGGGCCACTACCGCCGTCGCTTCAAGGCCTGGAACCGAACCGTCTACAAGCTGACCAAGGCCGGCTTGGTGGCGGTGCTGGCGGCCGCGATCCTGCTGCCGACGTCGCTGCGCACCTGGCACCGCCTCGCGCCGGTGCGTCCGATTGCGCACGCCGTGGCCGCGGCGAGCACTGCGGGCAGGCCGGACGGACCGCGCGGTTCGTGACCGAGTACGCGTTGTCCGCAGTCCCGGCGGGCGCTCGCTGGACGCCCGATCCGCTACGATCCGGACCGAGTCCCGCTTTCCTCGTCCGTCGCGACGCCCCGTCATTGAGCTCCGAAACCGCCCTCGCTGAACTGCGCCTGACGACGCGCGCCGAGCACGACCGCATCGAACACGTCCTGCGCCTGGAAGACCCCATGCCGCTGGAGCGCTACGCCGCCATCGTGACCCGCTTCGACGCGTTCCTGCGCACCTGGGAGCCGCGCATCCACGCCGCCCTGCCCGAGCGCCTGCAGCCCTGGTTCCGCGCGCGCCGCCGCGGCGGCTTCGCCAGCGCGGACGTCGAGTGGCTGCGCAGCGTCGCCGGGGTCGAGGCGCCCGCCGTCGACGTGCACGCCGCCGCCACGCTGCCGCTCACGGACATCGCCGACGTGCTGGGCTCGCTGTACGTGATCGAGGGCTCGGCGCTCGGCGGCCGCGTCATCGCGCCGCGCCTGAAGCGCAACCTGGGCCTGGACCTGGGCCGCGGCGCCAGCTACTTCCACGGCTTCGGCGGCGACACGGCCGCGATGTGGAGCAACTTCCGCGTGCTGGCGGCGCTCGAGATCGGCGATTCCGCGCGCGACACCGTGCGCGCCTGCCAGAGCGCCAGGCGCACCTTCGCCATGCTGATCGACCTGTTCGCCCCGCTCGCGCCGGCCGACCTGCCCGCCGCGGACAAGCAAACCATCGCCCAGCGCATCTCGCCTGCGCTGCTGATGGCCTACGGCCCCGAGGACGACGACGAGGCCACGCGCCCCGCCCCGCTGGCCGACATCCACATCGACCTGCCCGCCGAGGGCGACGCCGAGGACTCGGACACGCTCGTCGAACTGCCGATGGACGACGACGCCGACGTCGGCAACGGCGACACCATCCGCATGCCGCTCTGACGCGGTTGCGCCGCTAGACGCTGCCGCAGCCCGGGCCGTCGAAGGTCCAGGTCGTCACCTTGCCGTCCTCCACGAGGAAGCGCGTGGTGCAGGTGACCGGCGTCGGCTGGCCCACGGGCGTGCTCACGCCCACGCCGCCGCCCACCGAGGTGTGCCCGCCGCCGAAGCCGAACCCGCCGATGCTGAAGCTGACCGTCGGCGGCGGCACCGCACCGTTATTGACGACGTACGTGAGCCACTTGCCGTGGCCGGCGGCCTCCTCGGCCACGGGCGCGCCCCAGCGCGCGCGCAGCGTCTGCTCGGGCGCGCCCTGCCACTGGCTCAGCGCCTTCTCGTAGGCCTCGGTGCGCGACTCGGGCGTCGCGCAGCCGGCCACGGCCAGCACCAGCGCGCCGCACGGCAGCAGGGATCGGATCAGGACGCGCATCGCGGCCTCCTCGGGAATGGACTTCCCGTGATGATGCGCCATCCGCGGCCAGGCGCTCGCCCGTGCGCGCCACGCAGCTCGATGCGGCGGTGGAGAACCAACGCTGCAGCGCATCCGCCAGGCCGCCGGGTGTTTGCGGCGCCGCCGCTTATTCATGATGCTTGACATTCATTTATCATGATGCCTATACTTTAAAATCGAATCCAGCGTCGGAGCTCCCATGCCACGCGTCTCCCGCGCCGAAGCGCAAAACCACCGCCAGCAGATCACCGAGGCGTCCGCCCGCCTGTTCAAGGAGCGCGGCATCAACGGCGTGAGCGTCGCCGACCTGATGGGCGCCGCGGGCCTCACGCACGGCGGCTTCTACGGCCACTTCGAGTCCAAGGACGCGCTCGCCGGCGTGGCCGTCACGCACGCGTTCGGGCAATCGGCCGAGCGCTGGCGCAAGCGCATCGCCAGCCACCCCGACGACGCCGTCGCCGGGCGCGCCCTGATCGTCGACAAGTTCCTGTCGGCGCAGAGCATCCGCGAGGTCGGGCCGGGCTGCCCGTCAGTGTCGCTCGCGGCGGACGTCGCCCGCGAACCCGCCGCCGCGCCGATCCGCACCGCGTACCACGAGGGGCTCGAGCAGCTGCTGCAGATCCTGTCGACCGTCGAGGATGCCCCTGACGCCGCCGCGCAGCGTCGCGCCGCGCTGGCCGATTACGCCACGATGGCCGGGGCGCTGATGCTGGCGCGCGCCACCGAGGGCGCGCCGCTGGCCGCCGAGTTCCTCGCCGCGGCGCGCGACCGCCTGCTGTCCCCGCCCGGCCCCGCCCGCGCGAACGCGCCGGCGCCCGCCCCCGCGCGCGCGCGCGCCCCCGCCCGCAAGACCAAGAAGGCCTGATCCATGTTCGCCACCCCCGTCGCCCACTGGTTCGGCCGCCGCGGCATCCACTTCTCGTGGGTCGTCATGGGCATCGCCTTCCTCACGATGCTCACCTCGTCGGCCGCGCTGGGCCTGCCCGGCGCCTTCCTTGTCCCACTGAGCAAGGAGTTCGGCTGGACCACCGACCAGATCTCCGGCGCGATCGCGCTGCGCTTCGTGCTGTACGGCCTGATCGGCCCTTTCGCCGCGGTGCTGATGGAGCGCTACGGCCTGCGCCGCATCATCTGCAGCGCCCTGCTGCTGATCGCCGTCGGCATGGCGCTGGCCACGCGCATGACGGCGCTGTGGCAGCTGGTCGCGCTGTGGGGCCTCGTGCTGGGCGTGGGCTCCGGCCTGACCGCGCTGGTGCTGGGCGCCACCGTCGCCAACCGCTGGTTCGAGCAGCGGCGCGGCCTGGTGATGGGCATGCTGACGGCCAGTTCGGCCACGGGCCAGCTCGTCTTCCTGCCGATCGCGGCCTCGTTGATCCAGAGCCACGGCTGGCGCGTGGCGGTGATGCCCGTGTTCATCAGCTGCCTGGTCGTCGCCGGCCTCGCGTACCTGTTGCTGCGCGATCGCCCGAAGGAACTGGGCCTGCTGCCGTTCGGCGCCGACCCGATGCACGTCGACCCCGCACCGGCCGCGTGGCGCCCGAACTTCCTCGAGCCGCTGCGCACCCTGTCGCTGGCCTCGCGCAGCGGCGCGTTCTGGGTGCTGTTCGGCACGTTCTTCGTGTGCGGCCTGAGCACCAGCGGCCTGATCCAGACGCACTTCATCACGCTGTGCGGCGACAACGGCCTGGGCCCGGTGCCCGCGGCCTCGGTGCTGGCCACGATCGGGGCCTGCGACTTCATCGGCACGATCGCGTCGGGCTGGCTGTCCGACCGCCACGACGTGCGCAAGCTGCTGTTCTGGTACTACGGCCTGCGCGGGCTGTCGCTGCTGTGGCTGCCGCACTCGACCTTCACGGTCGTCGGCCTGTCGCTGTTCGCCGTGTTCTACGGGCTCGACTGGGTCGCCACGGTGCCGCCCACCGTGCGCCTGACGAGCGCCGCGTTCGACAAGCAGCGCGCGCCGATGATCTTCGGCTGGATCTTCGCCGGCCACCAGCTCGGCGGTGCCGTCGCGGCGTATGGCGCGGGCCTGACGCGCACGGTGATGCAGTCGTACAGCCCGGCGCTGTACGCGGCCGGCGTGACCTGCATCGTCGCGGCGGTGGCCATCTTCCTGCTCAAGCGTCCGGCGCCGCCGCAGCCGGCGCCCGTGCGCGCCGCCTGAGCACGCGGGGGACATGGGAATGCGGGTTGCCTCTCCACGACAGTCGTCGTCAAGGAGAACCCCATGTCCCCCAACCAGCCCGCCAAGGACGCCCTGCAGCTGCTGACGGCCGAGCACCGCGAGGTCAAGGCGATGTTCCAGCAGTACGACAAGCTCGCCGAGGCCGCCGGCAAGGGAGACGAACGCATGCTGCTCGCCAGCCAGATCTGCGTGGCGCTCGCGCTGCACACGCAGATCGAGGAGGAGATCCTCTATCCGGCCGCGCGCGAGGTGCTGACGCACGACGAGGACATCGTCGACGAGGCCTATGTGGAACACGCCAGCGCCAAGAGCCTGGTCGCCCAGATCAAGACCATGACCAGCGACCAGCCGCTGTTCGACGCCAAGGTCAGGGTGCTGGGCGAGTACATCGACCATCACGTCAAGGAAGAGGAAAGCGAGCTCTTCCCGAAGCTGCGCAAGTCCGCGCTGGACCTGGCCGCGATGGGCGAGCGCATGGCCGCGCGCAAGAAACAGCTGATGGCGCTGCCGGAGCCGTCGGCAAGCTGAACGCGGGCGGTCGAACGCGATACCCAAAACACGGTATGGGGTATGCGGCGGGCGCGCCCGCGACAACGCTTTCTCCATAGGTGAATCGCGCCAAAAACAACGCGACCGCACAGGCCCGGAGGACCGGCCTTTCCCCCTGTGTCCTGTCATCTGGCGATGCTCGAATCCCGGTCGGCCGCGTGCCACGAGCGCGCGGTCGCACACCACAAACCAGGAGATCCTCGAGCATGCAACCGTCCTTCGCCCTGCGCCCTCTGGCCGTCGGCGCCCTCGCCGCCCTCACCGTCACCCTGGCGCCTGCCGCCGCTCGCGCCGCCTCGCCGGTGGAGAACTACGCCCTGGCCATCAGCTGGGAGCCCGCGTTCTGCCTGCAGCATTCGACCAAGCCCGAGTGCACCAGCGAGACGCCCTCGCGCCATGACGCGCAGTACTTCTCGCTGCACGGCCTGTGGCCGCAGAGCGGCTCGTACTGCGGCGTGAGCGCGGCGCAGAAGTCCGCCGACCAGGCCGGCGACTGGGCCGCGCTGCCGGCCGTCACGCTGCAGGCCTCGACCGAGGCGCTGCTGCAGGTCGACGAGCCCGGCACGCAGTCCGACCTCGAGCGCCACGAGTGGACCGAGCACGGCACCTGCTCGGGCCTGTCGCAGCAGAACTTCTTCGCGCCGACGCTGGCGATGCTGGACGGCATCAACGCGAGCAACCTCGGCGCCACCGTCAGCGCCAACGTCGGCGGCCACGTGACGCTGTCGCAGCTGCAAGCCGCCGCCAAGCTCGACTACGGCACCTACGCCAGCATCGACATCGAGTACCTGTGCATCAGCTCGGGCGGCAAGTCGTACCTCGAGGAGGTGCGCTTCCACATGCGCCTGCCCAACCCGCTGCCGACGACGGTGCAGGCCTCGTACATGGCCAAGCCGATCAACCCGGCGTCGTCCAGCCAGCTTTGCAAGAGCACCACGCCGATCTACATCAAGGCCGTGAACTGAGGCCGCGTTCGCGCCATGCCGGCGCGCGTGCGGCGCGCCGGCTTCCCCTACACTGAAGCGACCGACAGGGAGCCGACGCCCACAACGGAGGCCACGAAGTGCCAGGCGCTCAGGTGCAGGACACGGGGCGCGCGAAGCGCCGCATTTGGTTGAGGATCACGCTCGCCGCGCTGCTCGTCTCGCTGGCGGGCCTGGTCGCGGTGACGCTCAGGTTCGGCTCCGAGGCCGAGCGCACGCTGCGTCACGTCGATGAGCGCGCCGCGTTGTCCGCGCAGGTGCGCGACTTGCAGGCCACCCTGCTGGCGCTGGCCGACGCCGAGTCCGCCGAGCGCGCCTACCTGCTGACGGGCGACGCCGCCTGGCTGGCGCCGTACCACGACGCGATCGACCGCCTGCCCACGCTGGAACGGGCGCTGGACGGCCGCGCCGGCCGCGACGTCGTGGCCGCCGAGCGCGCCGCCACCGACACGCGCCGGGCGATCTCCGACCAGCTCGCGGGCCTGGCCGAAGGCGTTCGGCTCCAGGCCGCGGGCCAGCACGCGCAGGCGCTGGCGCTGCTGTCCGGCGACGCCGGCCGAAACGCCACGGCCCGCGCGCGCCGCGCCCTGGACGGCGTGCTGCAGGACGTGCGCGGCACCCGCGACGCGCTCGGCACGCAGGTGGCTGCCGGCGTCACGAGCATCCAGCGCCTGCTGCAGCTGGCGGTGGCCTCGCTGTTCGTGTTCATCCTGCTCGCGCTGGCGCAGACGCTGCAGACGCTGGCCGCGCGCTCGCGCTTCGAGGCGGCGCTGGCGGCCAGCGAGCAGCGCCATCGCGCGCTCGTCGAGGACCAGAGCGAGCTGGTGTCGCTCGCGCGCGAGGACGGCACGCTCGTCTACGTCAACACGGCCTACGCGCGGCACTTCGGCCGCACGCCGCGAGAGCTCGTCGGCGCCAACGCGTACGAGCTGGTCGATCCGTCCGAGCGCGACGCGCTGCGGCTGCAGGTGGCCGGCGTGCTGCGCACCGGGCGCGAGCGCCAGAGCGAGATCCGCAACGTCGGCCCCGACGGCGCCGAGCACTGGGTGGCCTGGACGACCAAGCGGCGCCAGGACCCGGAAGGTACGCTGGTGCATTCGGTCGGCCGCGACATCACCGAACGCAAGCGCGCCGACCGATCGCTGCGCGCGAGCCAGGCCTTCCTGCACCGCACCAGCGAGGTGGCGGGCATCGGCGGCTGGGAGCTGGACCTGCGCAGCGGCCAGATCACCTGGTCGGACCAGGTGCGCCGCATCCTCGAGGTCGACGAGGACTACGCGCCCAGCCGCGACGACGTGCTCTCGAGCTATGCGCCCGAGGGCCGCGAGACGCTGCGCCGCGCGATGGACGACTGCATCGAGCGCGGCGTGCCGTGGGATCTCGAGCTGCCGCGCAGCACCGCCGGCGGCCGCCGCATCTGGGTGCGCACGGTGGGCAGCCGCGAGCTCGAGCGCGGCCAGCCGCGGCGCGTCGTCGGCGCGCTGCAGGACATCACCGAGCGCAAGGAGCTCGAAATGCGCCTGGCCGACAGCGAACGCTTCCTGCGCCAGATCACCGACAACCTGCCGATGCGCATCGCGTACTTCGACGCGCACCTGCGCTACCGCTTCGTCAACGAGGCGCACTGCCTTCGCTACGGCCGCTCCCGCGACGAGATCGTTGGGCGCACGCGCGCCGAGTTCTCGGGCGACAGCGGCGACGCCGAAATCGAGCCGCACGTCGAGGCCGCGCTGCGCGGCGAGCCGCGCGAGTTCGAGTACGACGAGACGCTGCAGGGCGTCGCGCGGCGCATGCACACGCAGCTGATCCCAGACGTCGGCGAAGACGGCCGCGTGCTCGGCTTCTATGCCACCAGCGTCGACGTCACCGAGCGCGTGGCCAGCGAGCGGCGCCTGCGCGACCTCACGCAGATCGTCGAGCTGAGCCCCGACTTCATCCTGCAGGCGACGCGCCAGGGCGACATCGAGTACATCAACCCCGCGCTGCGGCGTGCGATGGGCCTGGCCCCGGGGACGTCGCTGGCCGGGCTGCGCACGGCGGATCTGGCCACCGCCGAATCCAACGCGCGCTACCTCGCCGAGGTGCAGCCTGCGCTGCGGTCGCACGGCTGGTGGCGCGGCGAGACGACGCTGAAGCTGGCCGGCGGCCGCGTCGCACCGGTAAGTCACCTTCTGATCGCGCACCGCGGCCCCGACGAGCGCGTGCAGCGGCTGTCGGCCGTGATGCGCGACATCTCCGGCGAGGTGACCGCGCGCGACGCGCTGACGCTGCAGACGGCGACGCTGCAGTCGGTGATCGAGGCGCTGCCGGCGCTGGTGGCGGTGGTGGGCACCGATCGTCGCTACCGCTTCGTCAACGCGGCGTTCGAGCGCTGGGCCGGCCTGCCGCGCTCCGAACTGCTGGGTCGCCGCGTGGCCGACGTCGTGGGCCAGCCGCTGCACGAGGCCTGCGAGCCGTGGATCGCGCGGGCGCTGGCCGGCGAGACGGTCAGCCTCGAGACCAGCGACCCGGCGCAGCGCCTGCGCGATCTCGCGGTCACCTACCTGCCGCTGCGCGCCGGCGATGCCATCGACGGCTATGTCGGCGTCGGCCAGCTGCTGCTGCAGCCCGGCGAGTCGCCCGGCCCGCTGCCCACGCTCGCGCGTCGCGACGCGCTCACCGGCCTGCTGGATCGCCACGGCCTCGAGGAATGGATCGCCGCGCGCGGGGGCGAGCTGCGCGGCGGTTCGCTGGCGCTGGTGTGCCTGGACCTCGACGGCTTCAAGGCCGTCAACGACGCGTTCGGCCACCCCGCCGGCGACCGCGTGCTGCGCGAGTTCGCGCAGCGCCTGCAGGCCATCGTGCGCCCGGGTGACGCGGTCGCGCGCATCGGCGCGGACGCGTTCGCGCTGGCGCTCTCGGGCGTGCGCGAGCGCGCGCACGGGGAAGCCCTGGCGCGCAAGGCGATCGCCGCGGCGGCGCAGCCGTACGAGGTCGACGCGCTGACGATCCGCCTCGGTGCCAGCGCCGGGCTGGCGTGGCGCGTCGCGTGCGACGGCGACGCGCGGGCCCTGCTCGCGCGGGCCGGCGAGCGCCTGCGCGACGCCAAGGCGCAAGGTCGCGGCGGCTTCGCCTGAGCGCGCCCGCGGCGAACCGCGTCGCATGTCACGCCGCGGCCGCCGCGCGATGTCGGGAGATATCGACAGCCCCGCCGCGCCCCTGGCCGCGCCGGGCGCCGGGGCTCAAGATCGCGGGCGTGACGTCCGATCAGGATGCAGCGCCCCGTTTGCCAGCCCCACAGATGATCCCTGCCCCGATCCCCGCCGACGAGGACCAACGCATCGCGGCGCTGCGCGCCATGCTGATCCTGGACACCCCGCCCGAGGAGCGCTTCGACCGCGTCGTGAGCTTCGCGGCGGAGGAGTTCGACATGCCCATCGTGCTGGTGAGCCTGGTCGACAGCGAGCGCCAGTGGTTCAAGGCGCGCGTGGGCATCGACGTGTGCGAGACCGAGCGCAGCGCCTCGTTCTGCGGCCACGCGATCCTGCAGCCCGACATCCTGGTCGTGGAGGATGCGCTGCGCGACGCGCGCTTCCACGACAACCCGCTGGTCTCCGGCGAGCCGCGCGTGCGCTTCTACGCCGGCGCGCCGCTGCGGTTGCCGGGCGGCGAGATCGTGGGCACGCTGTGCATGATCGACCGCAGGCCGCGCACGCTCGACGACACCGACCTGGCCATCCTCGGCGCGCTGCGCGAGCTGGTGGTCGGCGAGCTCACCGCGCACGAGGCGCACGCCTGATGGCCGTCATCCACGCCCCCTGCCCGCTGCCCGTGCAGCCGCCGGCCGTGCCCGTGCCGGTGCTGCCGCCGATCGAGCTGCTGCTGGTCGAGCCGCAGTTCCTGCTGCGCCGCACGGTGGCCGCCGTCGCGCGCGACATGCGCCTCGCCGCCCCCAAGGAAGTGACGACGATCGAGCAGGCCGAGACGCTCGTCGCGCTGCGCACATTCGACGCGCTGTTCCTGTCGCTGGACGAGGAAGCCGCCGCCATCGAGCTGCTGGTCCGCGTGCGCAACGGCGACACGCACTGCCCGCGCGACATCCCCATCGCCGTCACCGCCGCCGCCTGCGGCACGGCGCTGGCGATGCAGCTCAAGCAGCTGGAGGTGCGCCGCCTGCTGCTGCGTCCGTTCAAGGTCAAGGGCGTGCTGGACGCGATCGCCGCGCTGCGCAAGCCCATCGCGGAAGGCGCCCGGCCCTGAGCGGCGCTCAGGCCTCGATGGTGCCGCTGCCGCCCTCGCCGGGCTTGTCGCTGCCGCCCAGCAGCTCGCCGATGGCGCGCAGGTCCTCGACGCGGTCGCAGATCGCCTTGAGCGCCATCAGGATCGGCGTGCCCAGCAGCAGCCCCCACACGCCCCACAGCCAGCCCCAGGCGAGCACGCCGATGAACACCACGACGGCGTTGAGCCGGCTGGTGCGGCTGGTGAGCCACGGCGTGATGATGTACCCCGAGATCACGTGCAGCACGATGGACACGCCGCCCACGGCGAGCGCCATCTGCAGCGTGCCGAACTGCAGCAGCGCGACGACCGCGGACGCGCCGCAGATCACCACCGTGCCCAGGTACGGCACGAGGTTCAGCACGCCCGCCAGCACCCCCCAGACGGCCGCGTTGTTGAAGCCCAGCGCCCAGAACGCCAGCGCGGTGGCCACGCCCACGACGACGCTGGTGAGCAGTTGCACGAGCAGGTAGCGCTGGATCTGCTCGGTGATCTCGTCGAGCGCCTGCACGGTGATCTTGCGCTTGGCGAAGTTGGGGCCGGCGATGCGCGCGAGCTTGCGTCGGAAGGTGTCGCCGGCGCACAGCAGGAAATACGTGATGAACGCGACGACCAGCGCCTGCGCGCCGGCCTCGGCGGCGCGCATCGTGCCGGTGAGCACGTAGTCCTGGATGTTGAACTGCGGCTTGACAATCTGCACCTTGGCGATCCCCGGCGCCAGCTTGGTGTTGTCGGTGGCCTGCGCGATCGTGGCCGCGGCCTTCTGCACCTGCTCGATGGTGGACGGGTTCGGGTCGCGCAGCCGCGGGTGCAGCGTGTCGCGCAGCTTCTGCGCCGCGCTCGGCAGCGACTCGATCAGGTTGTTGGCCTGGTCGGTCAGCGACCACGCGCCCCAGGCCACGCCGCCCACGAGCGCGGCCATCACCACCGCCGCGGCCAGCGCGCGCGGCATGCGCAGGCGCACCATGCGATCGACCAGCGGCGTGAGCGCATAGCTGAACAGCAGGCCCATCAGCACCGGGATCACCACCGGCGCCGCCCAGCGCAGCGCGTAAAGCCCCAGCAGCGAGGCGATCACGATCACCGAAGTGCTGCGCACGTCGATCGGCGTGCGCAGGACGACGCGCTCCTTGCCTGCGTCCGCACCCGCGGCGCCGCCTTCGACGGTGACCTCCAGCGGATCGTCCGTCGGGAAGACATGGACGGCGCTCATCGCGCCTCCTCGCGGGTGCGGCGCGGCGTGCCTGCGCGGATCTGCGCCATGGTCGTCTCCATCGTCATTGTCGAGTCGTTCCCAGTGTGTCCGGGCGACGCGGCGGGCCCGGTAGGCCGAGCCCATCACCGCGTGTAGGACAGCAGGCAAGCGCGCGGCCCGATACCGGCCGGGGCACTGCCATAATCCGCGCGATACGACGTTCCCGGGCCCGCCGCCGCATGTCCCACGCCCCCAGTCCGACCACGCCTTCGTCCGCCGACTCGCGGCGCGTGTTGCTGGTCGACGACAACGTCGACGCCGTCGAGTCGATGGAGATCCTGCTGCAGGCCTTCGGCTACGAGGTCGCCACCGCCATCCACCCCGAGATCGCGCTCGATCGCCTGGCCAGCTTCGCCCCCGCCGCGGCCGTGATCGACATCGGCCTGCCCGGCATGGACGGCTACCAGCTGGCCGCCGAGATCCGGCGGCGCCTCGGCGGCAAGCCAATGCGCCTGATCGCATTCACGGGCTACGGCGGCGCCGAGGACATCGCGCGTGCCAAGGCCGCCGGCTTCGATGCGCACCTGGTCAAGCCGGTCGAGATCGACCACCTGCTGGCCGCGCTCGGCGGTTGAGCACGAGGCCGTCGACACGGACGGCACGCAGGATACCGGCATGTCGCCCGAAGCGATCGACGCCGTGGAATTGACCCATGCGACGGCGCTTCCTGGTCGACAGGACCCGGCGGCGCAAAGTACATTGCCACGGCGCCCGCGCAGTTGACGGGCGGTGAACCGGGGAAGGCGCGCCGGGCCGACGAGGCTACGGCGCTGGTTCAGGGAGAACACGAGTCATGGCAAGAATCTATCTGATCGACGACCACCCGATCGTGCGGGCGGGCCTCAGCGCGCTGCTGCAGGGCGCGGGCCACACGATCGTCGGCGAGGGCGAGGACGTCACGCAGGCGCTGTCCGAGGTGAACCGGCTGGCGCCCGACGTGCTGATGCTGGACCTGAACCTCGACGGCCGCTCCGGCTTCGAGGTGCTGGCCGAGATGCAGCGGCGCCAGCTGTCGACGCGCGTCATCGTGCTGTCGATGTCCGACCAGCCGCGCAACGTCGCCGAGGCGCTGCGCATGGGCGCCTCGGGCTACGTGCTCAAGGGCTCGGCCAGCGTCGAGCTGGTCGCCGCCGTCGACGCCGTCATGCAGGGCCGGCGCTACCTCGGCGAGGGCCTCACGGACATCGCCGTGCAGGGCCTGACCACCGACGCCGAGCGCGGCAACACGCTGTCGCCGCGCGAGCGCCAGATCCTGGTGATGGTGGCCAGCGGCAAGTCGAGCGCGGCCATCGGCGAGGAACTGCACCTGTCGCCCAAGACCGTGGACACCTACCGCAGCCGCCTGATGGGCAAGCTCGAACTGGCCGACGTGCCCGCGCTGGTGCGCTGGGCCATCCGCGAGAAGCTGATCGAGCTCTGAACGCTCGCTGCGGGCACGCCTGCGGGACAGGCCGCCGCGCCCTGTCCGGCCGCGCATCGTCATTCCCGACGCCGGCGGTCGAGACTTCCCGACAGCCGGGCGCTCAGTCACATCCGGTCACCTCCGAAATCCCCATGAACGAGGGCGCTCATCGACGCCCCGGCGCACCGAGGAGACCGCCCATGAACGCCCACGACAACCCGCCGCAAGTCCCCGAGTCGGAATTCCTCTGGTTGCGCGACGGCAGCCTGCCGAGCTCGCGCGAGGATCGCGTGGCCGAGGCGATCGCGCTCGTCGCGCTGCTGTTCTCCCTGGGCATCGGGCTGGTGATCGCGCTGTTGCCGGTGTCCGATCCGCCGCGCAGCGCCGCGCAGGCGTCGCTCGGCGCATCCGACGTGCGCCTGGTGCCGGCGCCGGCCGACGGCCCCATGCCCAAGTCCGGCCACGCCGGCTGAAGCGCCGCGCCCGGCCCGCTCAGGCGGTGTCCGCCGGCGCCCCCGCGCCCGCCTGCGCGTGACGCGCACGCGCGACGATCGCCTGCGCCAGCGACGTGTACAGCGGCCGCGCCAGCCAGCGCGACACCAGGCTCGCGCCGAGCGCGGCTGCCATCAGGCTCAGCACCATCGCGTGGCCGCCCACCATCTCCATGACGATGATGAAGGCGGTCATCGGCGCCTGCGTCACGGCGGCCAGGAACGCGGCCATGCCCAGCGCGATCAGCGCCGACGCGTCGGCCTGCGTGCCGGTGATCGTGGCGATGTCGTGCCCCACGCCCGCGCCGATCGCCAGGCACGGCGCGAAGATGCCCCCGGGCACGCCCGACCACACGGCCAGCCAGGTGGCCACGACGCGCAGCGTGACGTACAGCAGCGGCACGTCGAGGTGGCCTTCGAGCAGCGCCCGCGTGTACCCGTAGCCGCTGCCGAAGGTCGCGCCGTGGCTCGCGATTCCGATCACGCCGGCGGCCAGGCCGCAGGCCGCGGCGAACGCCACCGGATGGGCGGCGCGCCAGCGCCCGAGGCGGTCGCCCTGCCCCGTGATCGACGCATGCAGCAGGCGCGCGAACACGCCGCCCAGCCCGCCGCAGCCCAGCACCAGCAACAGCGCGGGCCACCACAGCGCGTAGTGCAGCGGCGGCACGTCGATGGTGCCGAAGTACGTGGCATTGCCGAAGAAGGACACGCCCATCAGGCCCGCCAGCACGATGGCCGCGATGATCAGGCCGCTGCTGCGCTGCTCCAGCGTGCGCGCCAGTTCCTCGATGGCGAACATCACGCCGGCCAGCGGCGCGTTGAAGGCCGCGGCGATGCCCGCCGCGCCGCCCGCCACCAGCAGGCCGTGCTCGGAGATGCCCGGATGCGGCGGCAGCCAGCGGCGCGCGTGCTGCATGACGCCCGCGGCGATCTGCACCGACGGCCCCTCGCGCCCGCTCGCGAGCCCGCCCAGCAGCGAGCCGGCGGTCAGCAAGGCCTTGGCGACGCTCAGTCGCAGCGACACGAAGCTCGAGCGCAGCCCCGGCGGCACGGCAGGGTCGAGCGTGGCCATGACCTGCGGGATGCCGGAACCGGCCGTGCCGGGCGCGAAGCGCCGGGTGAGCCACACGACGGCCGCGGTGCACGCGGTCGTCCACGCGAGCGGCGCCAGGGGATGCCACGCCTGCACGGCCGCGAAGCCGCGCTGCGCGAGTTCGCACAGCATGTTGAAGGCGACCACCGACAGGCCCGCCGCCGCGGCATACGCCATCACGGTCAGGCGCGCGAGCCAGTGACGCCAGTCGGCCAGGTCGTGGCGCATCGAGGCGACCACGTCGGGTTGCGGTGCAGGGGACGGATCAGGCGGCGGAGTCATGCGGGAGACGGCACATATTCGAGCCAATGTACATGCGGCCACGAGCTCGGGCTGGCGGCCGACAGTGCGGTCAGTAGTGCGGCGGCACCTCGTCGCGCGGGTCGCGCGCGCCGCCGCCGGTGTCGGGCGCGCGATCCTTGAGCTTGCCCACCTCGCGGATCAACAGGTCGATCTGCTCCTGCTGGCGCGCCACCAGGTCGTTCAGGTGATCGACCAGGTCCTCGGTGAAGCTCGCCTTGACCTCGAGGTCGGTGAGGCGCTTGTCGATGTCGGGGGCGATGGCGTCGTGATCGGGCATGGCCGCATTGTGGGCCCGCGCGCGCGCCGCGAGGCAACAACGGCTTGCCGTGTTGCTGCCACGTCAAGCGTTTGAATCTCCAGGTGATGTTGCTGCGTCGGCGTCAACTCACGCGTTCGAGGGCTCGTTGAGCCGGTACGAACCGCACACCAGTTCGCTTCCGGACCACACACACCACAGGAGCCAGACCATGAACCGCACTCTTCTCGCGACCGCGCTCATCGCCACCGCCGCCTTCGGCGCGAGCTTCGGCGCCTCGGCGCAGACCAATGCCGCGAGCACCACGCAACGCGACGTGAACCAGGAACAGCGCATCGAGAACGGCCTGCAGAACGGCTCGATCACCACCCGCGAGAACGCCGAACTGCAGAAGGAGGAGGCGCACGTCGACCGCATGCAGACGCGCGACATGAAGGACGGCTCGATCTCGCCCGCCGAGAAGGCCAGGCTGACCGCGGCGCAGAACAAGGTCAGCCACGACATCACGCAGGCCAAGACCAACGGCATCAACGGCAACCCGATGTCGGCGTCGTCGCAGCGCGCGCAGGCCGACGTGCAGCGCGACGTCAACCAGCAAAAGCGCATCAACGCCGGCGTGCGCGACGGCAGCCTCACCAACCGTGAAGCAGCCAGGCTGGAGCGCGGCCAGTCGCACGTCGATGCGCGTGAAGCGCGTGCCGGCGCCGACGGCCGCATCGGCGCCAACGAGCAGCGCAACATCCAGCGCGCCGACAACCGCCAGAGCAAGCGCATCTACAACAAGCGCCACAACGCGGCCGTCAAGGGCTGATCGCCGAACGCGAGCGCCGCGGGGAAACCCTCGGTGGCCCGCGAGTCTCACGTGAACGTCCGCGAACGACGGACGAAAAAAGGGCCGCAAGATGCGGCCCCTAAAATTTCACCCCGGAACATCACCTCAGGAAGTACTTCGTGAACCTGGCGTCGTGAGACGTCCGGTGCACGATCGCATCCGACCCTGCCCTCCAGCGCGTCGGAAAGCGAATGTTCCGGTAACGATTGTTGACGAGGATGGGCCCCGCGCGATCCGGTGTTTTCCCTCTGTGCGCCCACGCAAGCCGCATGCTTCGCGGCCGCGCAGCGCGACCGTGCCCATCGCCGGTCGATTGCACGGTCGTCGACGGCGCAGGCGACGCCGCATCGAGCGCAGGCCGCGCAGCCCCTATCATCGGCAGCTCTCGAAACTCTCGCCGACCTGAATGCCGACTCTTCTCCGCCGCGAACTGGCCCTGGTGCTCGCGGCGCTCGCCCTCGCCTTCTCCTGGCCGCTGGAACACGCCATCGTCGGGGCCGGGCAGGCCGTGTCGCTGGCCGCCTCGGTCGCGCTGATCGCGGCCATCCTGTTCGCGTCGGTGCGCGTCGCCCACCACGCCGAGACGCTGGCCGAACGTCTGGGCGAGCCCTACGGCACGATGGTGCTGACCCTGTCCGCGGTGCTGGTCGAGGTCGTGATCCTCGCGATCCTGATGCACGAGTCGCCCTCGCCCACGCTGGCGCGCGACACGATCTATTCGGCGGTGATGCTGGACATCAACGCGCTGCTGGGCCTGTCGGCGCTGCTGGGCGGCCTGCGCCACGGCGAGCAGCCGTACAACGTCGACTCGGGCAACACGTACATCGTGATGATCCTGACCGGGCTGGGCGTGTCGATGGTGCTGCCGGCCTTCGTGCCGGCCGCGCACTGGCCGGCGTACTCGCTGTTCACGATCGTCGTGATGGTGGCGCTGTACGGCCTGTTCCTGAAGCTGCAGACCGGCCGCCACAGCTACTTCTTCAGCTACTCGTACGCGCAGAAGTCGCAGGCCGTCGACGAGGCCGAGGACGCGCACGCCGCCGGTGGCCTGGCCGCGCCGATGCTGGGCATCGCCGCGGGCATCGTGCTGATCGGCCTGCTGTCGGAGGTGATGGCCAAGACGCTGGAGGTCGGCCTCGCGGGCACCGGCTCGCCGCCCATCCTCGCGCCGCTGATCGTGGCGACGATCTCGGCCAGCCCCGAGATCCTGACCGCCCTGCGCGCGGCGCTGTCCAACCGCATGCAGCCCGTCGTCAACATCGCGCTCGGCGCGTCGCTGTCCACCGTGGTGCTGACCGTGCCGGTGATCGAGGCGCTGGCGCTCGCCACGCACCACCCGATCACGATGGCGCTGACCGCGCCGCAGATGGTGATGACGCTGCTGACGCTGCTGGCCGCCACCATCAACATCCACGACGGCGAGACCAACGCCATCGAGGGCCTGACGCACTTCGTGCTGTTCGCGGCCTTCCTGATGCTGTCGGCGATCGGCCTCTAGGACGCGCCCGGGCCGCGCTCCTTCAGCGCGGCCGCCACCGCGGCCTCGAGGTCTTCCGGCGCGAACGGCTTGACCAACACGGCAGCCGGCGCCAGCCCCGCGCGCGCCGGGGCGCCGGGGTCGCCGGTGGCGAAGATCACCGCCAGCCGCGGATGGCGCGCCAGCGCCTCGCGCGCGAGCTCGATGCCCGAGACCTGCGGCAGCCCGACGTCGGCCACCATCACGTCGACCGGATGCGCGGCCAGCGCCGCCAGCGCGGACGGCGCGTCGAGGGCCTGCAGCACCACGTGGCCCGACGTGCCCAGCAACTCGGCGAACGTCTCGCGGATGAACTCGTCGTCCTCGACCAGCAGCACCGTGCCGGCATGCGACTTCGAAGGCTGCGGCGCGGGCATCACGGCCGACGACGTCGTCTCCACCAGCACGCGCTCCTGCGCCCGGTTGGCCAGCACGTGGCGGATCTTGCGCGCCAGCGCCTCGCGCGTGTAGGGCTTGGACAGCAGCTCGACGCCGCGGTCCAGCCGCCCGCCGTGCACGATCGCGTTCTCGGTGTAGCCTGACGTGAACAGCACCGCCAGCCCGGGCAGGCGCTCGGTGGCCTTGCGCGCGAGCTCGGGGCTGCGCAGCGGGCCGGGCATCACGACGTCGGTGAACAGCAGGTCGATCGGCACGCCGCTCTCGACGACGCTCAGCGCGCCGAGCGCCTCGCGCGCCTTGAGCACGCGGTAGCCGAGGTCGGTCAGCAGGTTGACGGCGGTCTCGCGCACCTCGTCGTCGTCCTCCACCACGAGGATGGTCTCGCTGCCGCCGCGCACCGGCACGGCGGCCTCGTCGGCGAGCGCGTCCTCGGCCTCTTGCACGCGCGGCAGGTAGATCTTGATCGTGGTGCCGTGGCCCAGCTCGCTGTAGATCTTCACGTGGCCGCCGGACTGCTTGACGAAGCCGTAGACCATCGACAGGCCCAGGCCCGTGCCCTTGCCCTCGGGCTTGGTGCTGAAGAACGGCTCGAACACGCGATCGATCAGCTCCGGCGCGATGCCCGAGCCGGTGTCGGTGACGCCCAGCATCACGTACTGGCCGGCCTGGACGTCGTGCAGCCGCGCGTACTCGTCGTCGAGCTTGGCGTTGCCCGCCTCGATGGTGAGCTTGCCGCCCTTGGGCATCGCGTCGCGCGCGTTGATGCCCAGGTTGAGGATGGCGTTCTCGATCTGGCCCGGGTCGACCAGCGCGTTCCACAGGCCGCCGGAGACCACCGTCTCCAGTTCGATCTCCTCGCCGAGCGCGCGCCGCAGCATGTCGTCCATGCCCTTGACGAAGCGCCCGACGTTGAGCACCTTGGGCTCCAGCGGCTGGCGGCGGCCGAAGGCCAGCAGCTGCGACGCCAGCTTCGCGCCGCGCGTGACGCCGCCGATGGCGCTCTGCACGCGCTTTTCCGCGCGGTCGTTGCCGGCCACCTCGCGCTTGAGCAGTTGCAGGTTGCCGCTGATGACCTGCAGCAGGTTGTTGAAGTCGTGCGCCACGCCGCCGGTGAGCTGGCCCAGCGCCTCCATGCGCTGGGCCTGGCGCAGCGCCGCCTGCGCGGCCTCGCGCTCGGCCGACTCGCGCTGCAGCTCGCGCAGCGCCTGCGCCAGCTCGGTGGTGCGCTGGGCGACGCGCGACTCCAGCGTCTCGTTGAGCGCCTGCAGCGCCGACTCCGCGCGGTGCTGGTGCGTGACGTCGTAGCCGTCGACGAAGATGCCCTGCACCGCGCCGTCGCTGCCCACCAGCGGCTGGTAGACGAGGTTGACGAAGCGCTCCTCGCGCGGCCCCGACGGCGCGCGCTGCAGCTGCACCGGCAGGTTGCTGCCCACGTACGGGCTGCCACTTTCGAACACGTCGTCCAGCAGCTCGAAGAAGCCCTGCCCGTCGATCTCGGGCAGCGCCTCGCGCACCGCCAGGCCGATGACGTCGCGATGGCCCACCAGCTGCATGTAGGCCTTGTTGGCGAACTCGAAGCGATGCTCGGGGCCCTGCAGCAGCGCCATGAAGCTGGGCGACTGCTCGAACAGCCCGCGCAGCCGGTCGCGCTCCTGCGTGCGCAGCGCGACCTCGCTGGTCAGGCGCAGGTTGGCCTGTGACAGCGCCGCAGCCGCGGCCTCGCGCAGCGCGGCGGCCTCGGCAAGCGTCTGCGCACGGCGCCGCTCGGCGTCGTAGACCCGCGCGCCCGCCAGGCTCGACGACAGCTGGCCCGCCATCAGGCCCAGGTAGGCCAGGTAGTCGGGGTCGTGCGGCCGGTACGGGTTCAGGCCGACGACCATCGCGCCCAGCGGCCGCTCGGAGCCCTGCCCCACCAGCGGAACGATCGCGGCGCGCGAGGGCGGCGCCGCCCACGGGCCCTGGGGATAGTCGGCCTGTGCGGGCAGGTCGATCTCGACGGCGCGCGGGTCGTCCCAGATCGCGCCGACGTCCCACAGCGGCGAGCGCAGGTCGACCGCGCGCCGCGCCAGCACGCTGCCGTCAGCCACGTGCGTCATGCCCGCGACCTTGGGCTGGCCGTCGGCGTCGAACAGGTACGTGACCGTGAACGGCATGTCGCGCCCGTTGATCGCCAGCGCGCCCGCGGCGGCGCGCAGCACGGCCAGCTCGCCGTCGACGCCGGCCAGGCTGCCGGCGAGCGCGCCCAGCGACGCGAGGCGGCGCTCGCTGATGACGCGCTCCGTCTCCTCGGTGACCGCGCAGAACACGCCTTCGACCTTCCCGCCGTCGCCGTGCAGCGGGCTGTACGAGAACGTGTGGTACGTCTCCTCGAGGAAGCCGTGCCGGTGCAGCAGCAGCATCAGCGCGCGGTCCCAGGTGGCGACGCCGTCCTCGTAGACGCTGCGCAGGCGGCCGCGGATGTCGTCCCAGATCTCCGGCCAGATGACGCGCGTCGGCGCGCCCAGCGAACGCGGATGCTTGCTGCCCAGCGTCGGCCGGTAGGCGTCGTTGTAGAAGAAGGCGATGTCCTCGCCCCAGCCCAGCCACATCTCGAAGCGCGAGGTCAGCAGCAGGTTGAGCGCCACCTTCAGCGAGCGCGGCCAGCCCGACGCGGCGCCCAGCGGCGTCGCCGCCCAGTCGTGGCCGCGCATCAGGCGGGCCATCTCGCTGTCGCCGATGAATACGTCGTCGGGAGTGTTCGCCGGCGGCGCGGTTCCGATGCGCATGGGTCTCCTGGTCGACCGGCCGGCAGCCGGCTTGCGGGGTGGCGGCCCCGCGACTGCGCGACCATGGCCGGCAGCCTGGCAAGCGATGTGCCCGGGCGCGCGGCTTGCAGGTCGACCCGCAACCGACACCGGCGCGCCCTTTTTGCTACGCTGGCCCGCCATGAAGGTTGCCGCATTCAACCCGCCCTCACCGCCGCACACGCGCTTGGGCGACGGCGTCGAGATCGACATCAGCAACCTGATCGAGCGCGCCCAGCGCGGCGCGTTCAGCTACTTCGAGGCCAACACCGACCCGGCCAGCGGCCTCGTGTTCGACTCGACGCAGCCCGACGGCCCCTGCAGCATCGCGGGCCTGGGCATGGCGCTGAGCACCTACCCGATCGCCGTCGAGCGCGGCTGGATGACGCGATTGCAGGCGCAGGCGATCACGCTGCGCACGCTGCGTTTCTTCGCGCAGGCCGACATGTCCGGCTCGCCGCAGTCCACGGGCTACCGCGGCTTCTACTTCCACTTCCTGGACATGAACACGGGCGCGCGCGCCTGGCACAGCGAGCTGTCAAGCATCGACACGTCCTTCCTCATCGCCGGCATGCTGGCGGCGGCCAACTGGTTCGACCACGACAACGCCCGCGAGGCCGAGATCCGCGAGCTCGCCCACCTGCTTGCCGACCGCGTCGACTGGGCCTGGATGTGCCACTGCGACGGCGCGATCTGCCACGGCTGGAAGCCCGAGCGCGGCTTCCTGCGCTACCACTGGGTGGGCTACAGCGAGGCGCTGCTGATGGTCGCGCTGGCGCTGGGCTCGCCCACGCACCCGATCCCCACGTCGGCCTGGACGCGCTGGCTCTCGGGCTATCGCTGGCGCCGCATCTACGGCCACGAGCACCTGGCCGCGGGCCCGCTGTTCATCCACCAGTACTCGCACATGTGGATCGACTTCCGCGGCATCCAGGACGCCTTCATGCGCAGCAAGGGCATCGACTACTTCGAGAACAGCCGCCGCGCGACGCTGGTGCAGCGCGAGTACGCGATCCGCAACCCCAAGCACTTCAAGCACTACTGCGAGAACTGCTGGGGCTGGACAGCGTGCGACGGCCCCGGGCCGCTGCGCGTGACCGTGGCCGGCCGCAAGCGCCTGCTGCTGGGCTACGCTGCGCGCGGCGCGCCGTACGGGCCGGACGACGGCACCATCGCGCCGTGGGCTTCGGTGGCCTCGCTGCCGTTCGCGCCCGACGTCGTGATCCCGACGATGCAGCACATCGCCCGCATGATGCACCGGCACAGGCACTACATGCCCGGCTGCTCGTTCAACCCGACCTGGGATGGCGGCGGGGGCGAGCCCGGCTGGGTCTCGCCCTGGCGCTTCGCGCTGAACAGCGGGCCGGTGGTGCTGATGATCGAGAACTACCGCAGCGGCCTGCTGTGGGAGCTGATGAAGCGCGAGCGGCGGCTGCGGCACGGGCTGGAGCGGGCCGATTTCCGCGGCGGCTGGCTCTCTGCACCGCCAAGCTAGCGATCGACGTGCTCGGGCCGCACGCCCACGCCGATGAACCAGGCCGGGATGCGCCGCAACAGGGCGACGCGGCCGAGCACGCGCATGAACAGCGGCATGCGCACCTGGCCGGTGGCGGCCAGCGTCGGCGCGATGAGCCGGTCCTGGATCGTGAGCTGCGCGCGCTGCACCGCCTTCGTCGGCCACTCGCGGCGCCGCTGCACGCGCTCGAGGTCCTCCAGCCCGAGACGGCGTTCGCGCAGCGGCGCGGCCAGCAGGCGCGCGGCGGCCACTGCGTCCTGCACGGCCAGGTTGATGCCCACGCCGCCGATCGGCGACATCGCATGCGCCGCATCGCCGATGCACAGCAGGCCCGGCCTGGCCCACTCGCGCAGGCGGTCGACGGTGACCGACAGCAGCTTGACCTGGTCCCAGTCGGCCAGCTCCTTGACCCGATCCCCCAGCCACGGCGACAGCCCGAGGAGGGATTCGTGCAGCGCCGCGATGCCCCGCGCGCGCACGGCCGCGTCCGAGCCCTTGGCGATCAGCAGCGCACACTGCCAGTAGTCGTTGCGCGCGATCATCACCAGCATGCGGCCGGCGTCGACCTGGCCGAACAGGTCGGGCGGATCGGTGGGCAGGCGCGACACCCGCATCCACAGCACGTCCATCGGCGCGCCCAGGTCGATCGTCTCGAGGCCGGCCTGGGCGCGGATCGTCGAATGGCGGCCGTCGGCGCCCACCACGAGGGCGGCGCGGATCTCCCGCTCGCCCTCGGGCGTGCGCGCGCGCAGGCCGGCGACGCGGCCCCCCTCCTCGACCAGCGTCGTCGCCTCGGCCTGCATCAGCAGATGGAACGACGGCAGCCGGCGGGCGTGCTCGGCCAGGAAGTCGAGGAAGTCCCACTGCGGCATCATCACCAGGAACTTGCAGTGCGTGGGCACGTGGCGGAAGTCCGCCAGCTTGGCCTGGTCGGGGCCGACGCGCACCTCGACCTCGCGCAGCTCGTCGTGCGGGCGGCGCAGGAACTCGTCCAGCAGGCCCAGCTCGTGCATCACGTCCAGCGTCGACGGGTGGATGGTGTCGCCGCGGAAGTCGCGCAGGAAGTCGGCGTGCTTCTCCAGCACGACCACGTCCACGCCAGCGCGGGCGAGCAGCAAGCCCATCATCATCCCGGCCGGGCCGCCGCCCGCGATGACGCAATCGGTTTTCATCGGATCCATGGAACCAATCCCCTTGCGCTGTCTCCAACCCTTCAACGACGGTCGCGACGCCCGGCAAGGCCGGCGCCCGAACCCGGCAGGGGCACGGCGATTGAAGGCGAATCGAGGCGGCGGCGCAAGACCCCTCGAACCATTTGTGCAAATGAAGTGACTATGCTGGCGGGACGCGGGATGTCGTAAAGCGTGTGTGTCGACCGGTGCGTGGTGCGCCGGTCGTTTTCGGGAGCGCTGGGTTCAACTCAGCTTCGGACGCCTTCACCGGCGTCCGTTTTTTTGTGCGCCGCAGCCCCTGCCGTACCCGAAACGAGTGACGGGCCACCGTCGAGTCGACGCATATCATCGACTCATGTCCGCCCGACCCAAGCTTGCCGCCGTCCCGTCCGACCCGCCCGTGGACCACGACCAGGCCGCGATCGCCGTCCTGCGCCAGTTCCGCCAGGTCTTCAACGCGGTGAAGTCGCACTTCCAGCAGGTCGAGAAGACGGTGGGCATGGGCGGCGCGCAGGTCTGGGCGCTGAGCGTGGTGCGCGAGCAGCCCGGCATCGGCGTGGGCGCCCTGGCCCGGGCGATGTCGATCCACCAGTCGACCGCCAGCAACCTGGTGCGCACGCTGATCGACCGCGAGATGGTGGTGGCCGCCAAGCAGGGTGCCGACCGCCGCGCCGTGCAGCTGAACCTGCTGCCCGCCGGCGCCCGCGTGCTGCGCAACGCCCCCGGCCCGTTCGCCGGCCTGCTGCCCGACGCGCTCAAGGCGCTGTCGCCCGAGACGCTGGCGCGGCTGCAGACGGATCTGGACCAGCTGATCGACCGCATCGCCGCCGACGAGGCCGACGCGCGCGTGCCGCTGTCCGAGCTCTAGACGCCCGTCGCGCGCAACGAGCCCGGTGGGATCGCTTCGCCTGCATCGCACACCGCGGGCGCGGCGCCTGGACACGGCGAGCGGGTGAAATCAAGGTGTCGCGCGGTGCTCATCGATCGATCGATCGGCGACCCGGCGGCGACACTGTCTTTCGAAGGCCGCCACGGCCTTCGCGCCGTTTCAGGCTTCGAGGGAATCGTCCTCGACGGCCGAGTCGATCGCGCTGTCGAAGTCGAGCAGGTCCTTGGCCGCGCCGACCTTCGGGATCAGCGGACGATCCAGCGGGCGGTAGACCTTGCGGCTCAGGCGGTTCAGGCGCTCCGAGCGCTCGACGGCGAGCAGGATCGTCTCCGGGTCGGTCATCATGACGAACGGGTTCGAGCGGGTCGAGGCTTGCATGAAGGGGCTCCTGGTGTTGCGTGGAGAAGGCCGCGGTGCGGCGTTCAGTGCATGGAGCGAACTGTAGAAGCCGCCCCCTCGAATCTGTAGTCATCGCGGCGCCAGACCGTGTGTCGGCGAACTTCCTACAAGATGAGGGGAACACTGGAGGAAGCGCGACGCTTTTCACGCTTTCGCACGAGGGCGAGTGCGTCAGGAGTTCTTGATGGTGCGGGCGGCACGCGCCCCAGCGCTGCGCGCGCCGCGTGATCCATACTCCCCCACATCGCCCGCCACCGCGCCGCATGCCGCGCCCGCCCCATGACCATCCTCACGACCGCCCGCCTCCGCCTCGAACCCTGCGCCGACGTGCACCTGGACGGCCTGCACGCGCTCAACGCCGACCCCGAGGTCATGCGCTACATCTCGGGCCAGGCCGAGACGCGCGAGGAGACGCAGGCCATGATCGATCGCGTCCAGGCGCGCTGGACGCAGTTCGGCTACTCGTGGTGGACGTTCATCGAACGCGACTCCGGCGAGATCGTCGGCGCCGGCTGCCTGCAGAACCTGCGCCGCGAGATGACGCCCCATTCCGACCCGGCCTGCCCGCTGGAACTGGGCTGGCGCCTGCGCCGCGACCGCCACGGCCGCGGCTACGCCAGCGAGGCCGCGTTGGCAATGGGCGACTGGGCCCTGGCCACGTTCCAGCCGCTCGAACTGCTGGCCGTCTGCGAGCCGGCCAACACCGCGTCGTCGAACGTCATGCGCCGCATCGGCATGCGCGACCGCGGCCTGCAGCGCTGGTACGGCAAGGACATGGCGACGTTCGGGATCTCGGCCGACGAGTGGCGCGCGAACGCCGACGCGCGCAAGGCCGCGGCCGCGGACTGACGCCCTACTTCGCCACGCCCGGCTTCAACCGCGCCGCCAGCTTCTCGCGCCCCGCGCTCCCCGCGAACGCCGAGGCGTCCATGCCCAGGTCGTTCTTCGCGGTGCGATCGGCGCCCGCCGCGAGCAGCGCGTCGACGGCTTCCTCGTTGCCGTAGCGCGCGGCCATCATCAGCGGCGTCGTGCCGTTGGGCGAGCGCGCCTCCAGCACCGCGCCCTTGGACAGCAGCATCTTGACGATCGCCGCGCTGCCGCCGGTGGCCGCGTAGTGCAGCGGCGACCAGCCGTCCTTCTGCACCGCCGCGCCGTGCGCCACGAGCGCGCCGGCGGCGTCGACCTCGGCCTTGAGCGCGGCCATCATGAGCGGCGTCTCGCCGGCGTGGTTGCGCACGTCGATGTCGATGCCCTTGGCGTTCCACAGGACCTTGGCCACCTTCAGCGACTCCGTCTGCAGCGCGACGATCAGCGCGGGCTGGCCGCGCGGGTCGAGCTGGTTCGGGTCGAGCCCGGCGGCGAGCATGCGCGTGACGGCGTCGGCGTTGTCGACGTTGACGGCGCGGAAGAAGTCGACGCTGTCGAAGTTGACCGCGAAGGCACTGCACGCGGACACCGCGGCGGCCAGGACGAGCGCCGAGGCGCGAAGGCGGGAAGACATGGTGTGGACTCTGGAGGTGACGTGCGCGACGAAACCGTTTCTGGCTCAGGCTGGCTGAGTCATGTTCACACGGAAAAGTTGCTCGAAGTTTGCGCGCGTTGCGTCGGCCACCTGTTCGCGCGGCACGCCCTTGAGCTCGGCGATGAGGTGGGCGACATGCGGCACCCAGGCCGGCGTGTTGACCTTGCCGCGGTGCGGCACCGGCGCGAGGTAGGGGCTGTCGGTCTCGATCAGGCAGCGGTCCAGCGGCACGTAGCGCGCGACCTCGCGCAGGTCGGCGGCCGTCTTGAACGTGAGGATGCCCGAGAACGAGATGTGCAAGCCCAGGTCCAGTGCCGCGCGGGCCACGTCCATCGACTCGGTGAAGCAGTGGAACACGCCGCGCGGCGCCGGGCCGGCGCCCTCGCCTTCGGCGCGCAGCACGGCCAGCGTGTCGTCGCTGGCGGAGCGGGTGTGGATCACCAGCGGCAGGTCGAGCCGGCGGCCGGCGCGGATGTGGACGCGGAAGCGCTCGCGCTGCCACTCCATGTCGGCGATCGAGCGGCCTTCCAGGCGGAAGTAGTCCAGCCCCGTCTCGCCGATCGCGATCACGCGCGGACGGGCGGCACGCTCGCACAGCCAGTCGACGTCGGGCTCGGCCATGGCCTGGGTGTCGGGATGCACGCCGACGCTCGCCCAGAGGTTGTCGTGCGCCAGTGCCAGTTCATGCACGGACTCGAACTCGTCCATGCTGGTGCAGATGCACAGCGCGCCGCCGACGTCGGCGGCCCGCATCTCCTCGAGGATCGCGTCCAGGCGCTCGCGCAGCTCGGGGAACGCGAGGTGGCAGTGGGAATCGACGTACATGGGCAGTCAGGGCCTCGCGCGGGCGCGCGGGACGCCTGCGAGGGCCGGTCAGATGGTCTGGGTCGGCTTGGACGACGACAGCGAGGTGCCCAGCACCTCCTCGATGCGCACCTTGAGCAGGCGCGTCTTCTCGTCCACCGGGAAGCGGACGCCGACGCCCTGCGTGCGGCCGCCGGGCGCGTTGGCGGGCGTGATCCAGCCCACCTTGCCGGCCACCGGGTAGCGCTGCGCGTCGCCGGGCAGCGTCAGCAGCAGGTAGATGTCGTCGCCCAGCTGGTAGTCGCGCGTGGTGGGCACGAACAGCCCGCCCTCGGCGAAGATCGGCATGTAGGCGGCGTACAGCGCGCCCTTCTCGCGAAAGACGAGCTGGATGACGCTCGGCCGCGCGGTGGCCGGCGGCGGGGAGCCCATCACGGAATTCGGTTCATCTGCCATCGTGCCGCTAGTGTAGCCAGCTTCCACTCAGCTCCACGGCCCTGCAGCGAACCGTTACGGGTGGCTTATTGCACGTTTGGCGCGCCCGGCCAGGGCTCGCGGAGCACCGGCAGCCCCGCCCGCAGCGTGTTGTGCACCTCGGCGACCTGGTCGGTCTCGCGCAGCAAGGCCTCGACCTGGGCGTCCGAGGCCGTCGAATCGACCCGGGCGCGGTAGCGGATGTCGGTGGCCGCCAGGCCCGCGGCCGCGAACTCGGCCGACGCCTCCACCTCGACCGCCGTCAGCGTGATCCCGCGGGCGGCGGCCTCGCGGTAGAGGTCGTTGCAGTAGCAGGTGGCCAGCGCCAGCATCAGGAACTCGCCGCCGTTGACCGCCGAGCCGCCGCCCGTGGCCCTGGCCGCGACGGCCAGCGGCTGCGTCTTGTCGGCGGTGCGCAGCGTGACCTCGTGGCTCGCCGACGCGTTCGACAGTCGGGCCGTGATCCGCATGTCAGGCCGCCCCCGCGACGCTGCGGTCGCGGCCGCCCTGCTTGGCGCGGTACAGCCGCCGGTCGACGCCGTCGATGAAGGCCGTCAGCGTGTCGGTGGACGACGGGATGATGGTGCCCACGCCCTGGCTGACGGTCAGCAGCTGGCCCACCGACGACGCCGCGTGCGGGATCTGCGCCTTGAACAGCGCCTGGCGCACGCGTTCGCTGACGCGCTGTGCGGCGGTCTCGTCGGTGGCGGGCAGCACCAGCACGAACTCCTCGCCGCCGTAGCGCGCCAGCAGGTCGCGCGGCCGGTTGGCCACCGTGCCGAGCGCCGCGGCCACGGCCTTCAGGCACTCGTCGCCCTGCACGTGGCCGTAGGCGTCGTTGTATTGCTTGAAGAAGTCGATGTCGATCAGGATGAGCGACAGCGGCTGCGTGTTGCGCCGCGCCAGCGTCCATTCCTCGTCCAGCACCGCATCGAACTTGCGGCGGTTGGACACGCCCGTCAGCCCGTCGCGGAACGAGAAGTCCTCGAGCTGCTTCTGCATCACCAGCAGCTTCTCCTCGGTCTTCTTGCGCTCGCTGATGTCGAACATGAAGCCGATCAGCGCCAGCGGCTCGCCGGCCGCGTTGCGCTCGACGTGCACGACGTCGCGGATCCACACGTAGTCGCCGGCGGCGCTGAGCGCGCGGTAGTCGGCCTCGTGGTCCATGCCGCACTGCGACTGCTTCACGCAGAAGTCCACCACCCAGGCGCGATCCTCGGGGTGCATGCGCTCGGCCCAGTCGTTGACGGTGACCCAGCTGTCCTGCTTCCAGCCGAGCAGTTGCTCGATCTGCGGGCCGATGTACTCGAACGTGGCCGTGGGCCAGTCGATCTTCCAGGGGATGGCCTTGGTGGATTCGAGCAGCGTCCGGTAGACGTCGTTGTCGGGTTCGGTGGTCTTCATGCGCGGTCCCAACGAGGGTTTTCCACGAGCATAACTGGCTCGTGTGAAGGGATTCACTCCCGGGAGATATCCTCGGCCGCATGCTGCCTGCAAGCAGGTCGAATTTCACGAGGAGAGCATCGGAAATGAGCGCGAAGCACGAACACGAACTCGACATGCCCGACAGCGGCGACCTGCGCCGCCGCGACTTCGTCGCGCTGTCGGTGGCCGGCGCCGCCGCGGCGACCGCCCTGCCCGCCGCGGCCGTTCCCGCCGGCCCGTCGGTGGCCGAGAAGAACGTCACCATCAACACGCCCGACGGCAGCTGCAACGCGGCGTACTTCCACCCGGCCGAGGGCAAGCACCCGGCCGTCATCATCTGGCCCGACGCATTCGGCCTGCGCCCGTCCATGCGCGACATGGGCCGCCGCCTGGCCGCCGCCGGCTATTGCGTGCTGGTGCCCAATCCCTTCTACCGCGTCGGCCCCGGCCCGTTCTACGAGACGGCCGCCAACGTCGACTTCAAGGACAAGGCCACCTTCGCCAAGATCGGCCCGCTGATGGGCTCGATCGGCGCCGCCGGCGCGGCCGAGAAGGACGCGGTCGAGTTCGTCAAGTTCCTCGACGCGCAGCCCGAGGTCGACAAGGGCCGGAAGATCGGCACGCAGGGCTACTGCATGGGCGGCGCGCTGGTGTTCCGCACGGCCGCGGCGGTGCCCGAGCGCATCGGCGCCGGCGCCTCGTTCCACGGCGGCGGCCTGGTCACCGACAAGCCCGACTCGCCCTACACGCTCGCGCCGAAGATCAAGGCCCGCATGCTGGTGGCCATCGCCGGCAGCGACGACGCCAAGCAGCCCGACGCCAAGGACAAGCTGCGCAAGGCCTTCGACGACGCGCACGTCACGGCCAGGGTCGAGGTCTTCGCCGAGCAGCACGGCTGGTGCGTGCCGGACATGCCGCACGAGGATGGCAAGCCGATCTACAACCAGGCCGATGCGGAGCGGGCCTGGAGTGAGTTGTTGGCGTTGTACAAGAGCGCGTTGGGTTGAACGCGCGGGTCGCCGCCGCTTGCGATCAGCGCGTCCACCGATCCCGCACCCTCGCCGCCAGATCGATCCTCACATCCGGCACGCCCGTCGGCCCGATGGCGCCGTCCGCGCCCGGCGGACGCTGCGCCGCGACGCGCTCGAAATGCGCGCCCGCCTTGTCCGTGATGAAGCGCGACAGCGACGCGTACACGTGCCGGTCGCCCAGCCTGGCCTGCTCGGTGACGAAGAAGCGCTGCGGCACCAGCAGCTCCAGGTGCTGCTTGGCGCGCGTCATGCCCACGTACAGCAGGCGCCGCTCCTCGGCGATCTGCTTGGCGTCGCCGGTGCTCATCTCCGACGGGATGCAGCCGTCGACGACGTTGAGGATCTGCACCGCGCCCCACTCCTGGCCCTTGGCCGAGTGGATCGTCGACAGGATCATGTAGTCCTCGTCCAGGTGCGGCGGGCCGGCCTCGTCGCTGGAGGCCGCGGGCGGATCCAGCGTCAGCTCGGTCAGGAAGCGTTCGCGGTTGGCATAGCCGCCGGCGATCTGCGTCAGCTGCGCCAGGTCGGCCCGGCGCGCCGGCGCGTCCTCGTGCAGGCGCAGCAGCAGCGGCAGATACCAGGCGTTGACGGCCTCGATGTCGGACGGCCAGCCGGGCGCGGCGCGCAGGCGCTCGTACAGCGCGACGAAGCCGGACCAGTCCTCGCGCGCCGCCGCGGGCATCGCGTGATCGGCGAGCACGGCGGCCGGCGAGGCGGAGCCGTCCATCGCGTCGAGCAGCTTGCGCGCGTTGGCCGGCCCCACGCCCGGCACCAGCTGCGCCACGCGAAAACCCGCCAGCCGCGAGCGCGGGTTCTCGGCCCAGCGCAGGATCGCCAGCACGTCCTTCACGTGGCTGGACTCCAGGAACTTCAGGCCGCCGAACTTCACGAACGGGATGCGCCGGCGTGTCAGCTCCAGTTCGACCGCCGCGCTGTGGTGCGCCGTGCGGAACAGCACCGCCTGCTGCTTGAGCCGGATGCCTTCCTCGCACCAGGCCAGCACGCGGTCGGCCACCTGGCGCGCCTGCGCGGCCTCGTCGGGCACGGTGACGATGCGCGGCCGCGCCGACGACGGGCGGTCGCTCCACAAGGTCTTGGCAAAGCGCTCGGGTGCCTCGGCGATCACGGCGTTCGAGGCCTCGAGGATGGGCTGCGTCGAACGGTAGTTGCGCTCCAGCGCGATCACGCGCGCGGGCTGCGGGAACTGTTGCGGGAAATCGAGGATGTTGCGCACCTCGGCGGCGCGGAACGCGTAGATGGCCTGCGCGTCGTCGCCCACCACCGTCAGGCCGCGGCCATCAGGCTGAAGGCCGCGCAGGACGGCGGCCTGCAGTCGGTTGGTGTCCTGGTACTCGTCGACCAGCACATGGTCGAAGCGGCCGGCCAAGTGGCTCGCGAGTTCGGGCGCCTCCATCAGCGCCTGCCAGTACAGCAGCAGGTCGTCGAAGTCCAGGCTGTGCTGCTGCGCCTTCGCCTCCGCGTACGCCGCGAACAGCTGCTGCAGCTCGGTCTCCCAGCCCAGGCACCACGGGAAGGCGTCGCGCAGCACGCCGTCGACGGTGCCCTGGCTGTTGACCACGCGCGAGTAGATCGCCACGCAGGTGCCCTTCTGCGGGAAGCGAAGCTTGGTCGCAGCCAGGCCCTGCGCCTGGCGCACGATGGCCATCAGGTCTTCCGCGTCGGCGCGATCGAGCACCGTGAAGTCCGTCGGCAGGCCGATCGCCTCGGCGTAGTCGCGCAGCAGCCGCGCGCCGATCGCGTGGAAGGTGCCGGCCCACGGCAGCGCGGGCGGGCGCGTGGTGGCCGGCAGGCCCAGCGCCTGGTGCACGATGCGGCCGGCGCGCTGCGTCATCTCGCCGGCGGCGCGGCGCGAGAACGTCAGCAGCAGCAGGCGCGTGGGGTCGGCGCCGCGCTGGATCAGGTGCGCCACGCGAGCGGCCAGCGTCATCGTCTTGCCGCTGCCGGCGCCGGCGATCACCAGCAGCGCGCGGGTGTCGCCGTCGGCGCCGTGGCGCACGGCGGCGCGCTGCTCGTCGTTCAGGCTCTCGAACGGATCGGCGACGGGCGGCGGAGTGGCGACGACGGACATGCCCCGGACTGTACGCCCATACAGACCGGCGGGCTCCGGCCGGCCGTCCAGCGGTACGCCCGGTGGCGTGATCCGAGCCTGGGATAACCAGTCCTTGCGATCGCGGGCCGCTCCCTAGAATCGATCGGATCGATTCGACCGGGGGAGGACAACGTGCGCATCTACAACGTCATCGGCTACGGACTCATCGCGCTCTACGCGCTGACCTGCATGGCCTTCGCACCGGCCGCCATCGGCCCGTGGGGCGGGCTGGCCATCGCGGCGGCGTACTTCCTCGCGTGCTGGTTCGTCGGCGGCGTGTACCTGTCCTGCGTGATCCACATGGGCGTCGCCCACCGCGCGCTCGACTACCCGGCCTGGTTCATCAAGGCGCTGACGGTCGTCAACAACACCTTCTTCGTCTACATCAACCCGGTGACCTGGGTGAACCGCCACCGCCTGCACCACCGCTACGCCGACCACGACGGCGACCCGAACAAGCTGGCCGCCGACGGCGCCTGGCGCACGCTGTGGCTGTGCCTGTTCCCGTACAGGACGCAGCTGAACGTGGCCACCGACGAGATCTTCGAGTCGTGGTCGTTCCGCCTCGTGGCCAACCCGGTGTTCGCGGTGGTGTCGCAGGTGTTCAACATCTGGCTGCTGTCGGTGCTGGTGGGCGACCTGCGCTTCGCGCTGGTGATCTGGGTGACGTTCCGCGTCTTCGCGCTGTGGATCAACATGATCCAGAACTACTGGACGCACGACCGCCGCTACGGCTACCGCCGCTACGACGACGAGCGCGACAACGCGATGAACATCGGCGAATGGCTGCCCGTCACGATGACCTTCAGCGCCTGCCTGCAGAACAACCACCACCACTCGCCGGGCCTGCTGCGCCTGAGCCACGACGACGCCGAATACGACTTCGGCTTCACGACGGTCAAGGTGATGAAGGCGCTGGGCCTGGTGAAGGCGACGTCGACCGGCAAGCAGATTCCCAAGGAAGTGCCGCTGGCCGCCGTCGATTTCTGAGGGCGCAGGCCAGCAGGCCTCGACGCCGCGATCTCGGAGGGGTCGGCAGCGCGCCGCCGTCAAGCGGCCGCGGCCGCCTTCTTCCCGCGCCGCCGGAACGGATACATCGCCTGCGCCCAGAACCCGTGCGGCAGCTTCTCGTTGTGCAGGCCGTAGGTGTGCGGCCAGCTGCCGTCGGCCGGCAGGTAGTGGGTGCCGAACAGCTTGTCGATCCACGGGAAGTGGATGGCAAAGTTCCTGTCGATCGCCTCTTCCTGCGACGTGTGGTGCCAGTGGTGGTAGCGCGGCAGGATGATGCAGGGCTCCATCCAGCGCAGCGTCGGGCCGAAGTTGCAGTGCGTCCACGTCGCGTGGATCGTCACGAAGAACAGGTACGCCACGATCATGTCGTGCGGGAAGATGAACATCATCGGGATGAGCATGAACCCGCGCACCGCGACGTCGTCGATCAGGTGCGAGCGCGAGCCGGCGATCCAGTCGAGGTTCTTCGACGAGTGGTGGATCGCGTGGAAGCGCCACAACCAGGGCACCGTGTGGAACAGGCGGTGCACGGTGTACTCGGCGAGGTCGGCCACCAGCACCGCCAGGAAGAACTGCACCAGCCACGGCAGCTGGCCGACGGCGTTGACCAGGCTCGGGATGCCCAGCCAGCGCGTCAGCTCGGTGGCGGGCAGCAGGATCAGGAACGACGTCACCTGGATCGGCAGGTGCGTGGACAGGAAGTACACGATGTCCAGCAGCCACTCCTCGCGGAACACGCTCTGCTTGCGGTACGCCGGCCACAGCACCTCGATGGGCGAGAAGATCAGCGTCATCAGCAGCATGTCCAGGAGGAACCAGTCCAGGCCGATGGCCGGGCCGGCGTGCAGCGTGCCGTTGATCGGGACGCTGGCGCCGCCCAGCAGCGTGGCCGCCAGCGCCAGGCCCATGCCGGTCAGCGCGAGCACCTTCTTGCGCCGCAGCATCGCCGAGATCACGCCGAACAGGATCGCGCCGACGATCACGCCCTGGATGAGCAGGCGCATCACGTGCATCGGGTAGAAGGGCCGCAGCTCGGGGGACGTCAGCAACTGCGGGAAGTGCAGGCAGATCACCGCGCCGAGCGCCAGGATGCCGAAGAACGCGGACAGCACGCCGCTCCACCAGCCGGTGCCGAAGCCGCTCGGCTCGTCGTCGCCGAAGAAATCGTTGATCTTGTGCTCGAGCATGCGTGCCCTCCCTCGTCTTGCCGCGTGATCTTAGCGAAGCGAGGGTCCCGAACGGGCGGAAATGCGTCACGAACCGGGCCCCACCGATGGGGGACGCCCCCCAAACGGGGGCCGGCGCGGCGCGGGCGGCTGGCTACCCTGCCGGCACTGCACCAGCGCTTCACGAAGAGGTTTGTTCATGACGCCGCTCCTCGCCGCCTTGCTCTCCACCGTCCTGGGCGCCGTGCCCGGCACCGCCCCCAACCCGTCCTCGTCCGCACTGAACTGGAACGTCCGGTTCGACGCGGACACCGGCAGCAGCACGCTGACCTGCGAGGCGTCGTCCTCGGGCAGCTGCACGTTCTGGTTCGGCGACGGCGTCGTCGACAGCCCGCGGGCCGCCGGCGTCGGCACGCTGACCGTCGGCGACGCGCCGGCCATCGTCCGCGTATCGGCCACGCACCCGGCGTACTGCGTCGGCGTCGACGCGGACGCGCCGCCCAAGTGGCCCGAGTGCACGCACGGCCCGCTCGGCGGCGCGCTCGACCGTTCGGAGTCGGTCGACTACCGCCGTCGCTGAGCCGGCCGCGCCGCCTTGCGCATGAACGCGAGGCGGATCGTCGGCGCGGCCTGGATCTGCTCGACCACGTCGTAGCCGTGGCGCAGGTAGAAGCGCACGTTGCCCACCATGATCATGTTGGTGGTGAGCTCGAAGCGCGCGACCTGCGGATGCGCGGCCTCGATCGCCTGCAGCAGCCGCGCGCCCAGCCCGCGGCCCTGCTGGTCGGGCGCCACGACCAGCACGCGGATCAGGCAGGTGTCGCCGGTGACGACGCCGCGGATCGCACCGACGAGCCGGTCGCCGTCCATCGCCTTGAGCACCGTCACCGTGCGGATGTGCTCGCCGATGCCCGCCACTGTCTCCTGCAGCGGCGGGATCTCGCGGGTTCCGCAGGCCAGCGCCTCGGGCTCGAAGGCGGCCTGCTGCAGCGCGAGCATCGCGGGCGCGTCGTCGACGCGGGCGGGCACGATCGCGGGAGCGAGCAGCGTCGTCATGGCGCCTGCAGTTTCGTGAGTTGTTCGAGCGTGGGAAAGCCGTCGGCCGGCAGGTTCTGGCTGCGCTGCCAGGCGCGCAGGGCCTGGCGCGTGGCCGGGCCCATCTGGCCGTCGACGTCGCCCGCGTTCAGGCCACGGTCGTTGAGCGCCTGCTGCAGCGCCTTCAACTGGTCGCGCGTCAGCGGCAGCAGGTCGCGCGGCCATGCGGCCTGCACGCCGGGGCCGCCCGCGATGCGCTGCGCGAGCAGGCTCACGGCCAGCGCATAGCTGGTCGAGTTGTTGTAGCGCAGCAGCGTGCGGAAGTTCGCGCCGACCAGGAAGGCCGGCCCGCGCGCGCCGGCCGGCAGGAAGATGGCGCCGTCGGGCAGCTCGGGCAGCGCGCTGCCGTCGGCCGCCTGCACGCCCTCGCCCGCCCACTGCGCGCTGGCCTGGCGCAGCGAATCGTCCGCGCGCGCGGCGTCGAAGTTGTCGGGCAGCTTCACCTCCACGCCCCAGGCCTGGCCCGTCTGCCAGCCAGAGCGCGCGAGGAAGTTGGCGGTCGACGCCGTGACGTCGGCCATGCTGCCCCAGATGTCGCGCCTGCCGTCGCCGTCGGCGTCCACCGCGAACTGCAGGAAGGCGCTCGGGATGAACTGCGTCTGGCCCATCGCGCCGGCCCACGAGCCGATCATGTGCGCGCGGTCGATGTCGCCGTTCTTGAGGATCTTCAGCGCCGCCATCAGCTGCTGCTTCGCCCAGGCTTCGCGCCGGCCCTCGAAGCCGAGCGTGGCCAATGCGTCGATGGTGGGGGTGTCGCCGAAGTTGGCGCCGTAGTCGCTCTCCATGCCCCAGATCGCGACCACCGTGGCCTGCGGCACGCCGTACTGCGCGGTGGCGGCGTCCAGCTGCGGCTGCACCTCGGCGAGCTTGAGCTGCCCCCGCTGCACGCGCGCCGGCGACACGATCAGGTCGACATAGTCCCACACCGCCCGCGTGAACTCGGGCTGCGCGCGATCGGACGTGACGGCGCGCGGCGTGTAGTGCGCATCGTCGAAGGCCAGGTGCAGCGTGGCGTCGTCGACGCCCGCGGCACGCGCCGAGTCCTCGAAGCCGGCGACCCAGCGCGCGAAGCCCTGCTGCTGCGCGAGCTCGTCCATCGACACCCCCGCCGACTGCGCCGCCGCCGGCGTGATCGCGGGCGGCTGCGGCGTGGTGGACGGCGGGCTGGCGCAGGCGGTCAGGCCGACGGCCAGCAGCGTGGCGGCCTGGTGCCGCATCCGTGCGAGGGGGAACAGGTGCATCCGGGGATTCTCGTCGTCAGGCCGCATCGCCGTGTGACCCGGGCCCGGTGGCGGAAGTTTCGTCGACGTGGCAGGTGCCGCGCGACATCGCGTGCTCGAGCGAGCGCAGGCGCTGGATGGCGCCGCTGCGGTCGTCGAACTCGGCCAGCAGCAGGTCCAGCGCGCCGGCGTGCCGTTCCACGGGCTGCCACGGCGCGCCGAGCGCGGCCCACTGCGCGTCGTCCAGCACCATCTCGCCGGTGAGGAACAGCTGGCGGCCGGCGTCGCCGTCCTCGAAGGAACCGGCGACCGCGCGGCCCGCGTCGGCCGGGCGGCACAGGCCATGCGCCATCACCTGGTCGAACACGACGAGGTCGCCCTCGCGCAGCGCGACGCGCACGCCGGCATGCGGCATCACGAACTCGACGTGGCCGACGTCCAGCGCGAGGATCCAGAACAGGCTGCGCGACCAATGGCGCGCGACGTCGTTGTGGAAGCCCGCGCCGCGCGAGGCCAGCCAGTCCACGCGCGTCGCGATGCTGCGCTCGTAGGTCGCGGGCGCGTCCCCGAGCACGCGCGTGACGCGCAGCCCGCGCGCGACCGCGCCCGCGAGGCCGTCGACGCCGGCCAGCGCGGCCAGCTCGTCCCACGTGGTGGCGGCGTAGTCGACGGAGAACGCCTCGGCGATGTCGACCCGCGCGTAGCCGGCGCGCGCCAGCCGCGCGCGGGCGGCGGCGTCCACGAAGTCGGTCGCCACCACGTGCACCCGGCCGTACGGCGGGCGCGCGTCGAACGCGTGGCAGGGCTCGTCGCTGCGCACCGCCAGCGAGCGGAACGGCGCGGGCACCGCGTGCGCGTCGGCGGCGACGATGCGATGGGCGGGCGGGGTCATGGCCGCATTGTCGCGGCAGCCCGCGCGCCGCCCTGTCGCCGCGCCTACTTCAGCTTGAGCTCCTGCAGCTCCATGCCGCCGACGAACTTGCGCATCACCTTGCGGTCGCCCGACTCGGTGGTCATCTTGCGGTTGTCCTTGGCCATGAACTCCTCGTACTTCTTCTGGATCTCCAGCTGCTGGGCGTTGGTGAGGTAGTCCTTGGACTCGGTGGCCAGGATCAGGTCGGGCTCGCCGGCGCGCGCGTTGTTCACCTGGAGCACGTGGTACGACAGGATGTAGCCCTGCTTGATGCCGAAGTCGTTGCTCTTCTTGAATTCCTTGTCGAGGAAGTCGAGGTAGTTCTCGAACTGGCCGGGCTCGATCTGCACGTAGGTGAACGTCCAGACGCTGCCGGGCGTGTAGCTGGACGACTGGGCCGATGCGGCGGAGCCGAAAGCGCACAGCGCCAGGGCGGCGGCGATCTTCAGGGTGCGGGCGATCTTCACGACATTCCCTCCTGTCACCAGGCACGCGGTGACGGCGTTGGCGCGACGTGCGCCGGCAGCATTCTCGCGGGGCCGACCTGCGCTGCCGGCAGATGCGGCGCGCGAGAGCTTGCGCCCGATGGCCGCGCCGTGCAACTGCTTTCTTGTCCGCTCTACCCAGGGGTTAGCCGCGGGTCGGCGCCACCGGATCGTTCGGCGGACAGCGTGCGTTAAGCTGGCACCGAACCACCGCCGTGCCACCATGACCACCACCGTGCTCCACCTGAGGATCCAGGGCCTCGTGCAAGGCGTCAGCTACCGCTGGAACATGGTGCAGGCCGCCCGCCGGCACGGCGTCTCGGGCTGGGTGCGCAACCGCCACGACGGCTCGGTGGAGGCGATGGTGGCCGGCGCGCAGGACGCCCTCGACGCGCTCGTCGCCTGGGCCCGCCGCGGCCCGCCCGGCGCCCGCGTCGACAAGATCGACATCGCCCCGGGCGACGGCACGTTCGACGGCTTCGAGCAGCGCCCCAGCGCATGACCCGCCGCCCGCCCCCGCGCCTGCCTTCGATCGACCCCGACCGCTGCACCGGTTGCGGCCGCTGCGTCGCCGTGTGCGACCCGCGCGTCCTCAGCCTGGAGACGCAGCCCGACTGGCGCAAGTCGGCGGTACTGCACGACGCCGGCGGCTGCACCGGCTGCAGCCTGTGCGCGCTGCGCTGCCCGTTCGGGGCGATCCAGATGCGACGGCCGGCGGACGCCGCCGCCTGACGATCAGCCCGCGCGCCGCGGCTTCGCCCACACCGCCTGCCTCGGCCAGCAGGTCGGTGATCAGCGGCGCATTGAACAGGCCGGGATCAACAGGCCGGGGTCAGGTCTTGAAAGTTGCGAGGTCAGGTCTTGCGCGTCGTCGAGGGGCCGGGGTCGGGATCGGGGTCAGGTCTTGAAAGTTGCGGGGTCAGGTCTTGCGCGTCGTCGTGAGCCGCAGATTCGAGTCTGAACACGCCAAGGTCGGGCGATCTCCGGGGAAATCGCGCCTGGAATGCCTCCGATCGCGCATCGGGCAGCAAGCCCCGCAGGATTCAAGACCTGACCCCGCAACTTTCAAGACCTGACCCCAGCCATTGACCCCAGCCATTGGCGCAAGTCGGCGGTGCCACACGACGTCGGCTGCAGCGGGTGCGCCCGTGCGCTGCCCGTTTGGGGGCGATGGAGATGCGGCGGCCGGCGGACGCCGCCGCCTGACGATCAGCCCGCGCGTCGCGGCTTCGCCCACACCGCCTTGGCCTCGGCCAGCAGGCTGTCGGTGATCAGCGGGGCGTTGAACGGGTGCTCGTCGTGACGCGCGAGGCGCGCGAGTGACTGCGACCAGTCGGCCAGCCTGGGCCAGGCGGCCGCGGGCGGCAGGCTGGCGGCGGGGAAATAGCGCGGCGTGGCGCCGGCGGCCACGGCCATGGCGTCGTGGCACAGCTTCTGCAGCACGTCGCGCAGCCGCGGGATCGTCGCGCCGGCCGGCGGCTCCCAGCGGCCCTCGGCGACACGCCTGGGCAGCGCCACCCAGGCCGCGGCGTCGAAGCCTTCGGCGGCGAGGCGGCGAGCGGCGAGCGGCTGGCCGCCGGCCGCGGCCAGCAGCACGGGCGCGTTGGCGGCGCCCTGCCCCTCCAGCCACGCCAGCGCCTGCTCGGGCGTCGGGCCGTCGAACAGGATGCGCTGGCAGCGGCTGCGCAGCGTGGGCAGCAGGCGCTCGGCGTCCTCGGCCACCAGCAGCAGGCGCACGCCCTTGGGCGGCTCCTCCAGCGTCTTGAGCAGCGCGTTGGACGCGACCAGGTTCATCGCGTCGGCAGGGAACAACAGCAGCACCTTGGCCTGGCCGCGCGACGAGCTCTTCTGCGTCCAGCCGATCGCGTCGCGCACGGCCTCGATGCGGATCTCCTTGCTGGGCTTGCGCTTGGCCTTGCCCTCGCCGTCGCCGGCCTCGGGCGCGTCGTTGCCGCCGACGCTCCAGCCGAGCTCGACCTGCGTCAGCTCCGGCAGCAGCGCCAGGAAGTCGGGGTGGCTGTTGGTGGCCAGCAGGTGGCAGGCGGTGCAGCGGCCGCAGGGCGCGTCGGCGCCGGCGGTCTCGCACAGCCAGGTGCGCGCGACGCGCAACGCCAGCTCGAACACACCCGCGCCGGCGCTGCCCTGCACCAGCAGCGCGTGGCCGCGCTGGCGGGTGGCGATGTCGTGCGCCGGGCCGGCGAGCCAGGGCAGCGTGGAGTCGTCGGGGGTCGCGCTCATGCCGGGAACCATTCACGCGATGCCAGCGCCGCGATGGCATCGGCACGCACCGCCTCGAGCGGCTGCGCCGCATCGATGCGCGCGACGCGCTGCGGCGCCGCCTGCGCGCGTGACGCGTACCCGCCGCGCACGCGGGCAAAGAAGTCCTCGTCCTCGCGCTCGAGCCGGTCGGCGTTGCGCGCCGCGGCGCGGCGTTGCGCGGCGACGGCGGGGGCGACGTCGAACCACAGCGTCAGGTCGGGTTGGCGACCTTCCTGCACCCAGGCCTCGAGCTGCGCGAGCACCGCGAGGTCGAAACCGCGGCCGGCGCCCTGGTAGGCGAAGGTCGAATCGGTGAAGCGGTCGCACAGCACCAGCGCGCCGCGCGCCAGTGCCGGCTCGATGACGGTTCGCAGGTGGTCGCGCCGCGCGGCGAAGACGAGCAGCGCCTCGGTCAGCGGGTCCATTGCGTCGTGCAGGAACAACGTGCGCAGCTTCTCGGCCAGCGGCGTGCCGCCGGGCTCGCGCGCCAACACCACCTCGGCGCCGCGGGCGTGCGCCCAGTCGGCCAGGGCCTCGATGTGCGAGGACTTGCCGGCGCCGTCGATGCCTTCGAAGGTGACGAATCGGCCGGCCGCGCCGGCGGCAAGGGGCTTTCCGGCCGTCATTTGTGGCTGCCGCGGATGTACTGGTTCACCGCGGCATTATGGGCGTTGAGCGTCTCGCTGAAGACGCTGGTGCCGTCGCCGCGCGAGACGAAATACAGCGCCTTGGACGCGTCCGGCCGCACCGCCGCGCGCAGCGACTCGCGCCCCGGCAGCGCGATCGGCGTGGGCGGCAGGCCCTGGCGCGTGTACGAGTTGTAGGGCGTGTCGGTCTGCAGGTCGACCTTGTGCAGGTTGCCGTCGTAGGCCGCGCCCAGCCCGTAGATGACCGTCGGGTCGGACTGCAGCGGCATGCCCGCGCGCAGCCGGTTGGAGAACACCGCCGCCACCTTGCCGCGGTCGGAGGCCGCGCCGGTCTCCTTCTCGATGACGGAGGCCAGCGCCAGCGCCTCGGCGGGCGACTTCAGCGGGCTGTCGGCGGCGCGCAGCGCCCAGGCGGCCTGCAGCTGGCGCTCGAGCGCGTCGTGCGCGCGCTTGAGCACGAGCACGTCCTTGACGCCCTTGCTGTAGACGTAGGTGTCGGGAAAGAAGCGCCCTTCCGCCTTCTCGCCGGCGGGCGCGCCGATCGCGGCCATCAGCGCGTCGTCGCTCAGGCCGGCCGTCGTCGCCTTCAGGCCCGGCGCGGCGGCGAGCGCGGCGCGCATCTGCTTGACCGTCCAGCCGTCGATGATGTGCACCGACTCGAGTTCCTCGTCGCCGGTCACCATCTTCTCGAGCAGCGAGCGCGGCGTGGCGCCCTGCGACACCAGGTAGCTGCCCGCGCGGATGCGCTTGGCGTCGCCCGACCAGCGGAACCACTGGTAGAGCAGCTCGGGCGGCGCGTCGACGCCGGCGTCGTGCCACAGGCGCACGATCTCGCGCACCGGCGTGCCGGGCTCGATGGAGACCTCGACGTCGTCGTGCGCGAGCGCGAGCGGGTGCTGCACCCACCAGAAGGCGGCGCCGGCGGCCGCCGCGGCGAGCACGAGTAGGAGCAGGAACAGGCGTTTGAGCATGGAACCGGGGCGGCCCGAAACGGAGGCCCTGCTGGCGTTGGGAACGATGGGCCGCCATGATAATCGTGCCCATGAGCCAGACTGTTACCGCTTCTTCCGACCTCGCCCTGGGCGCGCCCGTGGCCGTCCGCCTCGCCGACTGGGGCGTCATCCGCGCCAAGGGCGACGACGCCGCCGCCTTCCTCAACGGCCAGCTCACGCAGGAGACGCTCAAGCTGGACATCGGCCAGGCGCGCCTGGCCGGCTACTGCTCGCCCAAGGGCCGTCTGCTGGCCAGCTTCGTGATGTGGCGCACCGCGCCCGACGAGATCCTGCTGGCCTGCAGCGCCGACCTGCTCGCGCCCACGCTCAAGCGTCTCTCGATGTTCGTGCTGCGCGCCAAGTGCAGGCTGACGGACGCCTCCGCCGAGATCGCGCTGTGGGGCGTCGCCCTGCCCGGCCTGCTGTCGCAGACCCGCGGCGACGCCGCCGCGCACCCGATCCCCGCCGCGCCGTACGCGACGGCGGCCGTCGCCGGTGGCACCGCTGTCCGCCTGGCCGACGCCGCGGGCGCCGCGCGCGTGCTGTGGGCCGCCTCGCCCGACGCCACGCCGCCCTGGGCCGCCACGTCCAGCCCCGACGTGTGGAACTGGCTGGAGGTGCAGTCCGGCGTGCCGCGCATCGTGGCGAGCACCGTCGAGGCCTTCGTGCCGCAGATGGTCAACCTCGAGCTGGTGGGCGGCGTGAACTTCCAGAAGGGCTGCTACCCGGGCCAGGAGATCGTGGCGCGCAGCCAGTACCGCGGCACGCTCAAGCGACGCATGGTGCTGGCCGAGGGCGCGTCGGCCGCCGCGGCGGGCGCCGAGGTGTTCGCCGCCGCGGATCCGGAGCAGCCGGCCGGCCAGATCGTGCTGTCGGCCAGCCTGCCGCACCCCGAGGGCGGCGCGCGCCACGCGGCGCTGATCGAGGTCAAGCGGGCGCTGGCCGAGGCCGGCGAACTGCATGTGGGCGCGGCCGACGGGCCCGTCGTGCGGCTGCGCGAGCTGCCGTACGAGATTCCCGCCGACAACGCCTGATAGCGTGTCGATAGGGCGGCGCGGCGGGGGCAAACCGTGACGGAACGCACGTCCGACCGGCTGCTGTGCGTCTACTACCGTGTCGCGAATGCCGACGCGCCGCGAGTCATTTCCGATGTGCGTGAATTCCAGCGCACATTGCGGGCCGCCGTCGGCGTGAACTCGACGCAAGTGCTCTTACGATGCGACCTGCCCTCCCCGGCTTCCAACGCCTCGTTGCCTGATGCTCGTGCGCCGTCCCTGCCTCCCGCCAACGCTGCCGCCGTCGACCCCGGCGCGGACGCGACCGTGATGGAGACCTACCGCCTGTCGCTGCCCGCCGCGGCCGACGCGGACGCCGCGCTGCGCGAGTTCCTGGCCACGCTGGAGGCGGCCTCGCGGCCGCTCGCCAGCCTGCTGCGCGGCGCCCGCCACGTCGAACTGTTTGCCCCATGTGCCTCGTAGCCCTCGCGATCGACGAGAACCGCCGTTTCCCCCTGGTGATCGCCACCAACCGCGACGAGTTCTTCGAACGACCGGCCGCCCGCATGGGCTGGTGGACGCCGGCCGAGGGCGGCCCCGAGATCCTGGCCGGCCGTGACCTGCACGCCGGCGGCACCTGGCTGGGCCTGTCGGCCGCCGGTCGCCTGGCGCTCGTCACCAACGTGCGCCGCCCGCAGGACACCGACCCCGACGCCCCCAGCCGCGGCGGCATCGTGCCGCACTGGCTGCGCACCGAGCTGCGCCCCGACCAGTTCTGGATGCAGACCTCGCTGTCCGGCTACGCCCCGTTCAACCTGATCGCCGCCGACTTCCGCCGCGGCGACTGCTTCTTCGCCAGCAACGACCAGGCGATCCCGCGCCGCATCGAGCGCGGCATCTTCGGCCTGTCCAACGCGTCGCTCGACACGCCCTGGCCCAAGGTCGAGAAGCTCAAGAAGCGTCTGGGCGAGGCGCTCAAGACGGCCGAATCGGTCGACGGCCTGTCCGGCGCGCTGTTCACCGCGCTGGCCGACCGCGACGCCGCGCCGGACGACCAGCTGCCCAACACGGGCATCGGCCGCGACCGCGAGCGCATCCTCAGCGCCGCCTTCATCCGCACGCCCGACGGCGGCTACGGCACGCGCTGCTCCACGATCATCATCACCGAGAAGATCAAGCGCCAGCTCGTCACGCACGTGTTCGAGCGCACCTTCACCGCCGGCCCCGGCCTGGCGCTGCTGCGCCGCACGGTGCTCAAGGACTGGCCGCCCCGCTACGCCGACCGCTCGCCGCAGGCGGTGGAGACGACCGTCGTCGCCGAGACCGAGGACGACGGCCAGGGCGTGCCCACGCTGGAGATGCCGATCCCGGCAAAGAAGACGCGGGTGCGCAGCCTGCTCAAGCCGATCAGCCGCTGACGGATCGCCGCGGCGCTAGCGGCTCGCTGCGGCGCTCGAAACACTTGCCGCGCCCGTGGCCCTCGCGGCGCTCGCGCCCCTGGCCGCGCCGGCCGCGCGCCGGAGGGAGATCGGGCCCGGCGGATGGAATGTCCTGGCGACGACCGTCCCTGCCGCGTCGACCCGGAATTCGCAGCTGATCTCGTTGTAGCCCGCCATCAGCCGGCGATGCGTGTACGTCGCGCCGCCCGGCTCGTGCGATAGCGCAACACCCCGTTCTGCCGCCAGCCGCAGCATCGTTGAAGTGTCGGCCCCGACCGGAACCGCCTCGCACAGCGACGTCATCTCGGACTCGGCGCGATGCCGCCCGACCCACGAGCCGATGACGACCCATGCGAGCGGCAGCCCGATCAGCAGCACGATCGCCAGCACCGCCGCGGCAGCGATGCGCAGACCTTGCCCGACGCCTTCGTTCATGTCGCCCTCCGTGATGACCATTGATGTTCCTGGCCTTCATGATCGAGCGACGTCGCGTCCGAGCCGCGCGCATTGCGACGGATCGCCGACGCACCGCCCCGAAGTCCGGCTTGCGTCGATGGATCGCTGCAGCGCGCCGACATCACACGAAGCCGCCGCAGTTTGGCAGGGCGGGTCAGCCGCAGGCGTCACCCGCCGTTCGCTCCCCGCGCGGGGTGCCGACAAGAGGCGGCTCTCGACCACGACCACGGCGAGACGCGCCGCACGAAGGGCGCCGCGCGGCCGTGCGCAGCGCCCAACGGAATCGCAACGCGCCCTCGGGCGGAATCACGCCGCTGCGACGCGGCTCGTCGGACGACCGAGCCGTCCTACCCGCCCGCCAACGGCTTCAACCACCGCGCCCCCGGGAACCTCTCCTCGACCGTCGCCAGCACCTCCTCGATCGACGCCAGGTTCGGGATCACCGTGCCGACCTCGCCCGGCGAGCCGGGGCGGTCGCTGCTGATGATGTAGACGTTGCCCGGCTGCTCCTCGGCGATGTCCGTCGGATCCTCGTAGTCGCCGGTGCCGTAGTACATCGGGCTCGCATGCACGCGCAGGCGCACCGGCACGTGGCCGTCGTGCAGCCATTCGGCTTCGGCGAGGATGGGCAGGTCGTCGGTGTTCATGGCGGGTCTCGGCCGGGTCGTCGCTGCATTGTGCGACCTGGGGCGCGTCGCGGATCGCAGGTCGACGACATCGGCAGTCGGCGGTCCGCTCCGCGCGCTCGCGCCACGCTCGGGCGTGACGCGCGTCCGCGTGCCCTGCCCGCGCGAACGCGCGCCGACCCTCAATGGAAGCGCAGCCCCACCCCGAGCGCGAACACCGCGTACAGCGCCGCCATCGCGAACAGCCGCCTGGCCGTCAGCGCGTGCCACTTGAGCAGCACCAGCATCGCCACGATCGCCACCATCGTGATCGCCGCGCCCCACAGCAACGGCGCGTCCAGCAGCCACGGCGTGAAGAAGATGCCCAGCGCGCTCGGCACGGTCGCCTGGATCATCATGGCGCCGCTGATGTTGCCCAGCGCCAGCGCCGTCTTGCCCTGGCGCACCCAGATCACCGCGTTGAGGATCTCGGGCAGCTCGGTGGCGACCGGGCTCAGCAGCAGTGCGACGAGCTGCGGCGACAGCCCCAGCCACGGCCCGACCGCCTCCAGTTGGTGCACGAACAACTGCGACGCGAAGAAGATGACGACCAGCGCCCCGCCCGTCTGCAGCACGGCCCAGGCCGTGGCCGGATGCTCGACGCGCGGCATCAGCTTCAGCGGCTCGAACTCGAAGCCGGCGCAGCTCGGATCCTCGATGCCCTCGCCCTGGAGCTCGCGCCACACGTACAGCGCATAGGCCGCCAGGAACAGCCAGCCCAGCCACGGCTTCCAGGCAAACGCGACCAGGCCGAGGGCCACCTTGAACACGAACACGCCCAGGAACCACGCCTGGTCGTGCGCGAGGCTCTCGGTGCTGAACTCCTGCACGATCTTCTTGCGGTGGTGCGCCCGCTCCAGCAGGAACATCGCGCCGACCACCGCATACGCCAGCGTCGACAAGGCCAGCGGCCCGCCCAGCGCCGCCCCGACGCCGATGTCCTTCGCATCCGGCGTCTTGCCGAACACGACGGCCACCAGCGTGACGACGCTCTCGGGCAACGCCGTCCCGAACGCGGCCAGCACGGTGCCGACCGCCGTGCGCGACACGCCGAACCGATGCCCGACCCACTCGACGCCGTTGACGAAGAACTCGCAGGCCAGGTAGATGACGACGGCGGAGACGAGCAGGAGTGCGAGGGTGAGGATCATCGCGGGGCTCCCGCGGCAATCCTGGCGCCCTCGGCCATCGAGTTGGTCGCCGATGCGCGTTCGGGCGCGAGCATTCGGGCGCCCGCGGGCGCGTGATCATCCAGGGACGTGCGCTGGCGCACGGACGTGCCCAGGCACGCGAAGGCCGTCGCCGATGACGGCGCGATTCGTGTCGAGAGATTCAATTGAAGGATTTCCGCGGGGCTGGGACGCATCAACCAATGACGAAGCGTCCTCCCCAGCCCCGGGTCAGGACACCACGCCAAAGGTCTTGCCAAGCCAGCCGATGACGGGCCGCGCCGACCATGCCGCGATGGGGCGGCAAGTGTGTTGATCGGCGCACTTCGCGACTAGTTAGCGAAGGCGACTACTCCCCTCAGGACATTCCTAGTTTAGCACGCAGAAGATTGATCAAAGCTGGACTGTCCCTCATTCAGATGAGTCTAGCGCCGCTGCCCTTCTACGAAGCTTATGGCATTCAAACCTTTTACTGAGATTTCGAATATATTCGCAAGCCGCTGAATTTCGACCGCTTTGGTATTAAATAGTGCAACACGCACTTGCACAAGATTTTTCACCAGGGATTTATATATTGGATCATCGTCAACAGCGCGCAACAGTTCATCGATTAGGGCAAATGGAATTGGTCGCTGAACATTTAGTTCACAGGCGAGCAAAAGCGTCTTCGCCTCGAGTTCGCTGGCGTTTCGCAGGCGCTTTACAAGATCCAATGTCTTATCCGATGCGACCGAATCCGCTAGCTTTTGATAGAAGCCAAACACAAACATTTGGACCAACGAGGCAATTAATTGTTGCGCTTCCGTCAAACGTTCAGCGGGTGTTTTCCCGTCCCCACTTCTACTATCAAGCCACGATTGCAACAGTCGCTTGTCATTGGCAATTCTGCGAATGAGGGCTCCGACAGCGCGAAGGTACGCCGAGAGAAGTGCCGACAGAATTGGTTCACGCAGATTTCGCGTTACAGTCGCGTATTGCTCTTTAAGGACTTGCCCTATAATTTCTGAAGACTTGAACAACACGATTACCTCATCCAGCATGGTAATTGCACCCTCTTCTCTCTTCGCATCAGACATGCCGTCATGCTCATCAATTTGACCATCAGTGTCACGCTGGCGGTCGCGTTCTTGGCGTGCCACAAGAGGATCTGATCGGATCAGTAGCGTTCCAGCGCCTCTAACCATCGAAGCAAAACGTTTTGTATCTACTGCAATATCGAGAGGTTGCTCGCCGGTGAACAACGAGTTCAGAGCCTCCGTAATTTCACCAAAAACAATCGCCCCTCGATCATAATGCGTTAGAAACAAGAGAGTATTCGCATTCGAGCGAACGTAAAGGTGCTGCGCCATATCACGAATGGCAGTTTTTACTTCTATGGATTCAATATTTCTCGCAAAATAATTTCCGAGGAACAAGTAGTAAAAATAGCTTTCTCGCCATTCGAAGGAACTCGCATCGTAAGGCACTAATATATTTGCCTTACGCAAAATACCAAGCCTGGCGCTCAAGCCGCCGGGAACAAAGTTTTCGTTAAATTCATCGTTGCAAACCTCCAATTCCTCAGTCGTTATAAATTTTCGCCCTGATCCAAACATAGCATGGGCCACGATTTGAGCGAAAGACAAAGGAACTGACAGCTCATCACGGGCAACACCCGCAGTCAACAAAAACTCAGTAATCAAATATTGATAGTAATTAGCAAGCGCGCCGTTTTCTAGCTTGGACGGCGTGGTTCCCCCACTCGATTCCAAGAAAATCAGAAGCATTTGAGGCACTCGCGGAACGAGATTATGCCCCAGGGTCACATTCGCCGACTTTTCCAGATAGTCAAGGCGGGCGACAAATTCCTCGATGTCTTCAATCTCCTCCACCTTTTCGATCCACCGTCGGATTAGCGCGCCACGCATGACCGAACTCATGCGAGCGATTCGGCAGTGACGCGTCCGAGTGAGGCTTCCGGTCGTATCCTGAGTCAATAGCTCCGCCAATTGGGGTTTGAGCGTCGTGGTCAAAACATACTGACCCGAATGAGCGTGTAAATAGTCAAGCAGCGCACTACGAAGCTCAGGCTTAGTGATCGAATCCGAGTCATCGATTAAAAAATCTTCGATTCACGCGACACGTTGGCAAAAGCGTCGGGCGATAGATTTTCGTAGTTATGCGACAAAGCGCTCGAAAATATCTTCTCAAGGTCACGAACGGCCTTGAACTGATGATCCCGAAAACATATATAGAGAGGCACCAAACCGCGAGCGAGAAAATGAGAAAACAGCTTCAGCAGCAGCGCTGTTTTGCCTGACTTCTCCTCCCCTTGAATCAGGATTCCGTCCTTAATATTGCTTTCATCCTGAAGTACGGAAGCGTCTGAAAGCTCCTCTTGGCCCGGTCGATTACCTAACTCAAAAGCCAAATCTGGGTATACGTATAGATCAGCAAACAATACGGCACGCCCAGATCGGGCGCGCCTTGCAATGCCAGGCGTATTCAGGTACGCATTCATCGCCTCGTTCGGCCTAAAGGCAGAGGTTTTCCTAGGCAGAGAGACCCATCCCTCATTTCGATTGGCATCCGCAAGATTCACCGATGTATAGAAGTCCGCACCAACGGCGCATTGATGGCAGAGCCCTCGAATGTCTTGACTTTCGCCGTACTCAAGAGTCACAAATGAGGACGCCTCATCTTCATGGCCATGCAGCACAGCCCCATCGATTTCAATTGCCGACTGGTATCCTAGAGCCGAATCAAATGTCCCAATTTCAGCCATTTCGGGAAAGTGCTCATGTCCGAAAAGAATAATATGCGCATTTTGACGAAGAGCAGTCCGAATTGAGCGCCCAGCCTCCTGCGTTAGCCAAGGTGTGGGATGATGCATCACGGCGACTCTTAGAACTCCATCTTCCCATCCTTCATTAGCGATGTCCGCAGGCAAGAAAAGTTCACCCTTCTTTTCTTTTATTGCTGAGTAGATCGACGAATTGAAAACCCGAATTTGCAGATTCTGTCGCCCAAGCCCATGAATAGATCCACGCTTCTCAGTCCGATTTCTAAAAACTATGGGAAATGAATCAAAGGCTGCCTCAAAATCCCGAAACGCCTCTTGCGGTTGCGATAGGATGGCCAAAGTCTGGGGATCGGAAGTTGCCTCGGCCGAAAGATCCTTTCTCGCCATATCTCTTAAGCGACTCGCTGTCGAAAGATTGCAATCGTGATTTCCGGGTGCACAGATCGTCAAAATAGCGCTGGCTGATGCTGGGGATAATTCCTTGATTAGATGATCAAAAAATCCCCGGGCAACGGCGTATTCCGCCGCTACACCATGGTAGGCTATATCACCACTTATCACCAAAATTATCGCTGAATAAGGTGCGCTTCGAATAGCGCTTCGTGCGATCATTTTTGCCCGCTCTGCGGACCAAAAAGTCGATGATTCGGTAATATGAAGATCACTTAGGTGAATCAACAGAAGGTTTGGCATTGGATTGATTTGTTGCATTTGCACGCCATCCGGTGGGCGAGCGCTCATAACGGCGGATGTCATATCTCCATAACGAAGTTTCAGCGACAAACCCGACATCTAGCGACAGAAATCGACGCGGCGATCCGTCTTTGTACAGAGCGACTGACTCTTGTACTCAGCCCACCGCTCCGGACACAAGTTGTTGAAGCTTCGTAGTCAGGGCAGCGTCGTTGCTCGCATGGTCGAAACTTGGCTGAAAAGAGCCCCAGTTCTCCACCAGCCGCGCCGATGCCCTAACCAGCAGTTCCCGCGCACCAACTCGCTCTCCATCCTTGACGAGTTCCTGTGCCGGACTCACCGGATCCACTTCATCACACCGCTTAAGCGTTCCAACCTCATATATCCGCTGGATCAGTTCACCCTCCGCATCGAACGCCGCTCGCAACGCAATCCCACCCCACCGCTCCGTTAGCATCCGCGTGACAACCCCCGTGAACTCATCGAGCATCCCCACGAACTGCGCATCATCGGCCGCCGCATCCTGCGAGAACCCCTTCTTGCTCAACCGAAACTGAAAGAGCCGCACCTGCCCATGCACGCCCACGAAGCCGAGCGAGTAGCCGCGCTCCATGACGACGTGCTGGGCCTCGGGGCCGAGGGCGGCGGCAAGGCGGTCGCGGGAGGAGTCAGAGGTCATGGCGGGTCTCGGGTGGGGATTTCGGATCGAGTCTATTGCCACCGTCGCGCTGCGGCTGCGCGGGGTGACCCGGGGTGCGGCGGCTCGATTGAATTCGACGCGGCGTGCGATCCGCGACTCTCGAAGTCGAACTCATTCCGCTTGAAGTGGCGTTCGCGAGTCTCCGAGTCGAACCAATTCCACTCCGAGTCGAACTCGCGAGTGTTCGAGTGAACCCAATTCCACTCGGAGTGGAACTAGAGAGTCTCCGTGTCGAATTCATTCCACTCGGAGTCGAACTCTCGAGTGTCAGAGTCGAATCAACTCCACTCCGAGTGCAATTGAAGCGTCCCTGAGTCGAACTCATTGCACTCGAAATCGAACTCTCGAGTGTTCGAGTCGAACTGGTTTCACTCGGAGTGGAATTGGAGAGTCTCCGAGTCGAACTCATTGCACTTGGAGTGCGATTTGAGACATTCAGGCCCGAATGGATCCCCCTAGCAGGGGTGGATCCTGCGACGGCGCGCAGGATGACGGGTGGGAGGAACGAGCGCTCCGTGCGTGAGCGGGAAGCCGCCCTCCTACCGATTGATGAAGAACATGCCGCCGGAGACCCGCTAGGGATGGACGCTCCGGCGCGCCGCGCCGCTCAATGGCCCACCGCTTCCGTGCGTCGCGTCGCCCCGTGCCTTCACGAGAGTCCGCGCATCGGAAGGACTTCGAGTGGAGGGAAATGATGACCGTCGCCACGCATCCGCAGGCCGCCCAGGGCCTGAGCTTCTCCGGCATGACCAACCAGGGGGTCCACGGAGGTATCGACCTGCAATTCCACCTGGCGGACAAGTCCAGGCAGTTGTACCTGTGCCTGGGCAAGGAGGACAACCGCGTGCTGGTCAGCGGCACCACGCCCAAGACCCGGCAGGCCGACGTGCTCGCGGCGATCGACGATCTCGGGAAATGGGCGCAGCCCATCAAGATCTGGCTGGTGGCCGAGAAGGCCGGGGCGGAGGCCCTGCGATCGTCCGCCGTCGAGTTCACGACGCACGTCAAGCCGTTCTACCGCGAGCTCACGATCGCCGACGTCGCCGCCGACGATCCGCCCATGACCTACCCGGGCAACGGCGTCGGGCGACTGCTGTCGCCGTGCATCAACGACCGCTACTACTTCGTGTACGGCGGCCACTTCGAGACGAAGGACAAGTTCCGCGGGTTCGACTGCACCAGCTTCCCGATGGCGCTGCTGTCGATCTCCAATGTGGCCGAGCCGCGCTATGGCAAGCAGCTGTGCGACGCCGCCGGCGCCACGAAGTGCGATCTCGAGCAGGTGCACTACAAGGCACTGAACGAGAAGTTCAGCAAGGACTCGATCGACCGCGGCATCTACATCCTGTTCAGCGCCGGCCACGTGCTGCTCTACAACTCGGACCTGAACATGCTGTACGAGTTCACCGCAGGCGGCTTCAAGGCCACGCCGGCCGCCCAGCGCGCGCTGGAAAAGGCGCCGCAGGGCCTGTGGTGGATGCGCAAGCTGGACGACAAGTACAAGCCGCGCTTCAAGGCCAGAGCCGACGACTGATCGCCGCGGCGCTCCAGCCGCTCATGGCTCCGGCAGCAGCCACGCCGGCGGCGTGCGGATCTCCATGAAGTTCTCCGGCCGCGCCGGTGCCTTGAAGCCGAACTGCGCATACAGGCCGTGGGCGTCCCGCGTCGCCAGGAAGAAGCGGCGCATGCCCTGCAGTTCCGGATGCGCCAGCACCGCCTCGACCAGGCGCTTGGACAGGCCCTGGCCGCGGTGCTCCTCGAGGACGTACACGTCGGCCAGGTAGGCGAAGCTGGCCTTGTCGGTGACGACGCGGGCGAAACCTACCTGGGTATCGACGACGGGCCGGGCATCGGCGAGGTCTCGCTCGGGGGCCTGCGCCGGGTGCGTGTGACCTTGCGCCGAGTGCACGTGGCCCTCTGCAGGCTGGATGGCGTCATGTGCGACGTAGACCCCGAAGCACACCGAGTTCGCGATCGCGCGGGCGACCACGTCCTTGGGGATGCCGGGCGACCAGTAGCTGCGGGTCAGGTAGGCGTGGATGGCGTCGAGCTGCAGGCGGCTCGGGTCGGTGCTGATGTCGTAGGTGTTCACCCTGGCTATTCTGGCGCCGGCGAACGCGCTGACGCAGGGCTGCCGGGCGTGCGCGATCGAGATACCGAAACGCATATAGGTTCGAATGCAAAAACGATTTGCCGGATATCGCATCGCTGCCTAGCATCCGGGCCACTGGTCGTGCATCGGCAACTGCGTCGCGGGCCAGGGACCGCCCTCCTTCCGAGGCGGCATACGAACGACAGGAGACGAGAGATCATGACCATCCAACGCCGTGCGGTCCTGGCCGCCACCCTGGTGGCCGCCGCCATCGCCCACCCTGCCGCCTTCGCGCAGAAGAAGATCGTGCTGGGCTTCAGCCAGATCGGCGCCGAGAGCGAATGGCGCACCGCCAACACCGAATCGATCAAGCAGGCGGCCAAGGACGCCGGCATCGAGCTGAAGTTCTCCGACGCGCAGCAAAAGCAGGAGAACCAGATCAAGGCGATCCGCTCGTTCATCGCGCAGAAGGTCGACGTGATCGGCTTGTCGCCGGTGGTCGAGACGGGCTGGGACACGGTGCTGCAGGAAGCCAAGGCCGCGCACATCCCCGTGATCCTGACCGACCGCGCTGTCGACTCCAAGGACAAGAGCCTGTACGTGACCTTCATGGGCTCGGACTTCGTCGAGGAAGGCCGCAAGGCCGGCAACTGGCTCGTGAACTTCGAGAAGGGCAAGCAGGGCCCGATCAACATCGTCGAGCTGCAGGGCACCGTGGGCTCGGCGCCGGCGATCGATCGCAAGAAGGGCTTCGAGGAGATCATCTCCAAGGACAGCCGCTTCAAGATCACGCGCTCGCAGACGGGCGACTTCACGCGCGCCAAGGGCAAGGAGGTGATGGAGGCCTTCCTGAAGGCCGACAAGAACATCCAGGTGCTGTACGCGCACAACGACGACATGGCCATCGGCGCCATCCAGGCGATCGAGGAAGCGGGCCTGAAGCCGGGCGTCGACATCACGATCATCTCGATCGACGGCGTCAAGGGCGCGTTCGAGGCGATGATGGCCGGCAAGCTCAACGTGTCGGTGGAATGCTCGCCGCTGCTGGGCCCGCAGCTGATGGCCGCGGTCAAGGACGTGGTGGCCGGCAAGCCGGTCCCGCCGCGCATCATCACGACCGAAGGCATCTTCCCCAAGGAAGTGGCCGCCGCGGAATTCCCCAAGCGCAAGTATTGAATGACGGCCCCCACGCTCCCGCTGGTCGCTGCCCCCCACGGGAGTCCGTGCGGACGTCAGGCCGTCCAGAGGACGGACTGTCGCCTCACGGACGGGCGAGTGCTTGCACGAGCCCCCAGGTCCGGCTCGGCTGCGAGCCTCGCCTCCCTCTTCTTGGATGGGCCTGCGGCCGGCCGGGCGTGCTTCGCGACCAGTCGACCGTGCTGAACGCCGAGGCGATCACCAAGCGCTTCGGCGCCGTCACCGTGCTGGACGACGTCCGCCTGCACCTGCGGGCGGGCGAGGTCCACGCGCTGATGGGGCAGAACGGCGCGGGCAAGTCCACGCTGATCAAGATCCTCACGGGCGTGTACCCGGTCGACGCCGGCACGCTCACCCTCGACGGCGCGGCCATCGCGCCGTCCAGCCCGCTCGATTCGCAGAAGCTGGGCATCAGCACCGTCTACCAGGAAGTCAACCTCTGCCCCAACCTCACGGTGGCCGAGAACATCTTCGCGGGGCGCTACCCGCGCCGCGGCTGGGGCGGCTTCAAGGCGATCGACGGCCCGCGCATGGTGCGCGAGACGCGCGCCCTGCTCACCCGCCTGAACCTGGACATCGACCCCACGCAGACGCTGGGCACGCTGCCCGTGGCCGTGCAGCAGCTGGTGGCGATCGGCCGCGCGCTGAGCGTCGACGCCAAGGTGCTGATCCTCGACGAGCCGACGTCCAGCCTGGACGACAGCGAGGTCGAGAGCCTGTTCGCCGTGCTGCGCGGGCTGCGCGCGTCGGGCCTGGCGATCCTGTTCGTGACGCACTTCCTCGACCAGGTCTACGCGATCTCCGACCGCATCACCGTGCTGCGCAACGGCCGCTTCGTCGGCGAATGGACGCCCGCGCAGCTGCCCGCGCCCGCGCTGGTGGCCGCGATGGTGGGGCGCGACGTGGCGCTGGCATCGGCGGCGGCCGCCGATGCCGAGACGGCCGCCAAGCCGTCGTCCGCTGCCGCGCCCCCGCGGCTGCAACTGCGCGGCTTCGGCGCGGAGCGGCGCATCCATCCGCTGGATCTGGACCTTCGCGACGGCGAGGTGGTCGGCGTCGCGGGACTGCTCGGCTCGGGCCGAACGGAACTCGCGCGCCTGATGTTCGGGCTGGATGCCGCCGACGCGGGCACGCTGGCCGTGCAGGGCGAGACGGTGCGCTTCACGCATCCGGCGCAGGCCGTCAGGCTGGGGCTGGCGTTCTGCCCGGAGGAACGCAAGTCCGACGGCATCGTCGGCGAGCTGAGCGTGCGCGAGAACATCGTGCTGGCGCTGCAGGCGCGCACCGGTCTGTGGCCCTGCATCCGGCCCGCCAGGCAGCGCGAGCTGGCGCAGAAGTACATCGACCTGCTGGGCATCCGCGCCGCCGATTCGGACATGCCCATCGCGCTGCTGTCGGGCGGCAACCAGCAAAAGGCGCTGCTGGCGCGCTGGCTGGCCACGTCGCCGCGCGTGCTGATCCTGGACGAACCCACCCGCGGCATCGACGTCGCCGCCAAGCAGGAACTGATGAACGAGGTGATGCGCCTCGCGCGCGAGGGCATGTCGGTGCTGTTCATCTCGTCCGAGATCGACGAGGTGCTGCGCATCTCCGACCGCATCGTCGTGATGCGCGACCGCCGCAAGGCCGGCGAGCTCGCGCGCGGCGCGACGGAGGCCGAGGTGATGAACCTGATCTGCGAGCCGACGGCCACCGCATGACCACCACGCACGACATGAACACGACGCCGCCGCGACCCGCGCCGCAGCTCCCGCCGCCGGAGTCGATCTGGCTGCGCGCATCGCGCCACCCGCTGGTGTGGCCGCTGGTGACGCTGGCGCTCATCCTGGCCGTCAACGCGAGCCTGAACCCCGGCCTGTGGCACCTCGAGTGGCGCAACGGCCACCTGTACGGCAGCCTGATCGACATCGTCAACCGCGCCGCGCCGCTGGCCATCGTCGCGCTGGGCCTGACGCTGGTCATCGCCACGCGCGGCATCGACATCTCGGTGGGCGCGGTCGTCGCGATCTCCGGCGCGGTGGCCGCGCTGATGATCGGCGGCGACCTGAAGATCGTCGACGGCCAGCCCGTGCACATCAGCCATTGGCCGCTGCCGGTCGCGCTGCTGGCGGCGCTGGCCGCGGCGGCGCTGTGCGGCGCGTGGAACGGCCTGCTGGTCGCCCGCGCGGGCCTGCAGCCCATCATCGCCACGCTGATCATGATGCTGGCCGGCCGCGGCGCCGCGCAGTTGCTCACGGGCGGGCAGATCATCACGATCTACTACCCGCCCTACTTCGTGATCGGCAACGGCTTCTTCCTGGGCGTGCCGGTGGCCGCGCTGCTGGCGCTGGCCGTGTGGCTGGGCATGACGCTGCTGCTCGATCGCAGCGCGCTGGGCCTGTTCATCCAGGCGATCGGCATCAACCCGCGCGCTGCTCGCGTGGCCGGCGTGCGCGCCCGCACGATCACGATCTGCGTGTACGCGTTCTGCGGCCTGTGCGCGGGCGTGGCGGGGCTGATCGTCAGCTCCAACGTCAAGAGCGCCGATGGCAACAACGCCGGCGTGCTGATGGAGCTGGACGCGATCCTGGCCGTCACCGTCGGCGGCACGCTGCTGACCGGCGGCCGATTCACGCTGGTGGGCACCGTGATCGGCGCGCTGATCATCCAGACGCTGACGTCGACGATCTACGCGATCGGCGTGCCGCCCGAGATCAACCTGGTCGTCAAGGCCGTCGTCGTGTTCGCCGTGATGCTGCTGCAATCGCCCGAGTTCCGCCGCCAGGTGCGCGCGCTGGCTTTGCGCGGAGGCGCGCGATGAGCGCCGTCAAGCTCAAGGGCCTGCGCATCCCGCCGGTGGTGGCCAGCGTGCTGCTGCTGCTGGCGATGGTGACCTTCGGCAGCGTGATGTACACCGGCTTCTTCAGCGCGCAGGTGTTCCTGAACCTGCTGATCGACAACGCCTTCCTGCTGGTGGTGGCCGTGGGCATGACCTTCGTGATCCTGACCGGCGGCATCGACCTGTCGGTGGGCTCGGTGGTGGCGCTGACGACCATGGTGTCGGCCGCGCTGGTGGAGCACCGCCACTGGCCGCCGGGCATCGTGATCCCGCTGGTGCTGGCCGGCGGCGCCGTGTTCGGCGCGCTCCAGGGCTGGCTCGTGGCGCGCTTCCGGCTGCAGCCCTTCCTCGTCACGCTGGCCGGCATGTTCCTCGCGCGCGGCCTGTGCTACCTGATCAGCATCGACTCGATCAGCATCACCGACGCCACCTTCACCGCCATCGCCCAGAAGCGCATCCCGCTGTTCGCGGACGCGGCGATCTCGGTGGGCTCGGTGATCGCGCTCGCGACCTTCGCGCTGGGCGTGTTCGTCGCGCACGGCACCGCATTCGGCCGCAACGTCTACGCGATCGGCGGCAGCGAGCACTCCGCCCTGCTGATGGGCCTGCCCGTCGCCCGCACGCTGGTGGGCGTCTACGCGCTCAGCGGCTTCTGCGCGGCGCTCGGCGGCGTGCTGTTCACGTTCTACATGCTCTCGGGCTACGGCCTGCACGCCACGGGCCTGGAACTCGACGCCATCGCCTCGGTCGTGATCGGCGGCACCCTGCTGGCCGGCGGCGTGGGGCTGGTGGCCGGCACGCTGTGCGGCGTGCTGATGCTGGGCCTGATCCAGACGCTGATCACCTTCGACGGCTCGCTGAGCGCCTGGTGGACCAAGATCGTCATCGGCGCCCTGCTGCTGGCGTTCTGCCTGCTGCAGCGGCTGACGCAGCGCAACCAGCCGGGGGCGGAGCCGGCGCTGGCCTGACGCTGAGCGCCAAGAACACGCGACGCGCCGAGGCGCGTCCGCTCACGCGGGATAGAAGCCGTCGCCATAGCCGCAGACCTGCCGCGGCCGGAAGCCGCGCGCGCGCAGGTCGTCGAACGCGGCCTGGTAAGCGGCGGCGTTCAGTCCGTGGCGCGCCTGCCATTGGCGGCCGTCGTTCGGTTGCCAGATCGAGGCGTAGCGCGCGATGCCCGTGTCGCTGTAGCCGCTGAGGCTGGTCAGCCGCTTGCCGGCGCCGCTCAGTTGCGCGAACAGCGCGCTGTATTGCGAGTCGGTCAGCCCCGTGTGCGCCTCCCAGGAATCGATCGGCAGGCGTTGCCACAGACCGGCGAACTGCCGGTCGACGTTGACGCGGTAGCCGCACGATTGCACCAGCACGTAGCCCTGTGAAGCGAGCTTGTCGAACTCCGCCTGGAACGCACTGCCGCTGAGGCCGTGCCGGGCCTGCCAGTCGGGGCCGGGGCTTTGCTCGAAGATCGCGGCATAGCGGGCCTCGCCGTTGATCGCGTAGCCGCTGATGCAAGTCATCCGGAAGCCCTCGGCCACCAGGTGATCGAACTCGGCCTGGTACTCGCCGGCGGTGAGGTTGTGACGACCCTCGCGGCGCGTGCCGTCGTCGGCATGCCAGACCGCGGCGAAGCGGGCGTCGCGGCCTTCGCTGTAGCCGCAGACCGACGCGATCGCGAGGCCGCGCTCGCCCAGCGTGGTGAACAGCGTCTGGTAAGTCGCGCCGTCGACGCCGTGATGCGATTCCCAGGCCGTCCCGTCATCGACCTCGAAGATCGCGGCGAACTTGGTGGTGAAGCGCGAGAAAGTGACCGCCACGCCGTCGGCGGTGATGCCGGACTGGTTGTACATGTCGGCGGGGTCGAGGCTCGCGTCGATACGCATCCCGCTGAGCGTGCCCGGCGGCAGGCTGCCGGTGGTGGGCGCGATGAACAACTCCAGTCCGCCGCTGCCGGCGAGGAAGCGGCCATCGACGTCGTGCCGGCCGTCGGCGCGATAAGCATGGCCGAGCCGGGTCGGCTGCCCGGGATTCGCGAAATCCTCGCCGCGGCGCAGCAGCACCCGGAAGGTCTCGCCGGGCAGGCTCAACCACCAGTTGCCGAGCCAGGCGGCTTCGGTCTGCACGAAGGTCGGGTCGACCACGTCGGTGATGTACCAGCCCGCGTTGATCTGGAACAAGGGATCGTTCGCATACCGGATCTCGATGAACTGGCTGCCGCGCCACTGGTTCTTGGCCTGGAACACCTGGCGGTTGCGATCGAAGCCATACAGGATCAGGCAATGGCCGGGGTTGGGCGTGGAGGTCAGCACCGAGACGTCGACGACGACTTCGTGCAGCGACAGGATCGCGTTCTCGATCGTCGCAATCTGGACATCGGGCAACTGGGCCCAACCGGCGGCTCGGTAGCGCGCGTTGACCTGCGCGAGCAGCGGGATGTTCTGCTCGCAGAACTCGGCAGCGTCGAAATCCTCCTGCGTCGCCAGCGCGGCGACGTTGGCATAACCGAGCGTGGGCAGGAACGCGAGCATCTCGGACTGGCTCAGGTACGGCGCCGTGACGGCCGCCGGGATGGCGTTCATCGTCAGCTTCTGGACGATGTCGCCCGCCCCCTGGTTGCCCGTGAGCGAGCTGTTGTTCTCGACCGGTGTCAGGGCGTTGCCGCCAGCGTCGCGGTTCAGCGCGAACGCCTTGCCCATGTGGAAGACGTATTGCTCCGAGACGTCGATGACCTGCCCGAACTTGCGGTTGTAAGCAGCCTCGAGGGCGGCGGCTCCGGCGAAGGCCCAGCACGAGCCGCGGTCGAGCTGGTCCTCCGCGGGCGACTGGTATTGAGCGAGTGAGAACACGCCGTCGACGACGCTCGCGACGGGCTTGAGTGCGGCGATCTTGCCGAGACGCGCCGCGCGGCCGAGCGCGGCTTCGAGACTGGCGACATACGCGCCCGGCGGCACGGTGACATGACGGATTTGCACGGCGAGACCTCCTGGACGTTCGACGGCATCGGGCGCCGACGATTGACGGAGCGTAGGCAGTCGCAGGCGCCTGTTCATCCCCACCTTGATGGATGCGGAGTCGCGCTTCCAGGGCTGGAGGAGAGGTTCTTCCTCGCTCCGGCCAACGCAGACTCGGCTTGACTTGGGGTCGTACAAGACGCACGCTCGCGCCAGGATGCGGCCTGGGAGTGATCAAATGGACTCTGACCTGATCGCGGCGCGCGACGCCCTGGTGCCGGATGTTTCGGCGGCCTCGACCTGGATGGCCCCCCCCGATCAGCGCAACTTCATCGGTCTCGGTGTGGTCGAGGGCATTGCCCTTGTCCTCGTCACGCAGTTCCTGGCCGGAATCCAGGAGCAGGCAAAACAGGAAGCCAAGGCGGCCGGGATCAGCGTGACCAAATGGGCCGCCGACCAGATCCGCGGCCTGTTCTCCGGCAAACCGGCCACCCCCGAGGAAAAGTCGGCCGAGGCCGAGGCGGGCAAGGCCGCCTACGACAAGGACAAGGCGGATGCCTCCGAACAACTGGTCCTGAAGGTCCTGGTCGAGATGATGCCGGAGGCGAACGCCACGAAACTGGCGCATTCCGTCCGGGTGTCGGTCGAACAGCACATCGTTCCGGCCAAATCGTGAGACAGGTTCACCCCTCCTGGGTACTGTCCTACGCCCAGCGCCTCGGCGCGGCAATGACGGTGCTCGACCCCGCGAGCGGCCTCAGGCTGATGGCCGCCAATGAACCGCCGCCGGACTTGCCGGACCATGGTTGGTATGCCTCCGGCGGCCAGGCGGGCGAGCCCGGCGTGTCCTACATCCATGTCGACCGGAATGCACAGGGCCGCGTCATCCGCGGCGGATTCCGCAGCATGCCGCCCGAAGGGATAGCTCCCGCCACCATTCCCAGCTGCACCGATCCTCCGTTGCCGCCCAAGCATTTCTCGGACGCGCTGGACAAGCTGGACCATTTCGCAGTGCATTTCGCCGAAAGCGGGCCACTGACGCTCTTCACCCTGGGAGGGGAACTTGCGCCTTCGGGCGGGCTGGGTGACGCCGAGGCACTGGCGATCTATCGCGCCACGTCCGAATTGCGGGCCGTTCTCGCCCACGGGCACGACGACAACGTTCTGCGGCAGACGCTTCAGCTTGCCGCCACCCCTGATTCGCTTCCGGCACTCGAGGCGATGCAACGCATCGCCGCGCTGTTCCGCCGCCGTCGGATGCTCGACGCGCCGACTGCGATGGTGGTCTGGCTGCTCTTCACGCTGCGCCGCACGCTGACCGAGCGCTCGGACGACATGGCGCAGAACACCCTGCAGGCCATCGTTGGCCATGCCTCGATGATGCTGAACGAGGGAGAGACCGCCGCCCTCGCCGTCCGTGACATCCTGCTGATCCACGCGCTTCGGATCCTTGGGACGAAAGGACTGCAGGACTTGGCCATGGACCGGCTCTCGGCGGCCGAGGCGGAGCGCGCCGCGCTGGGCAAGGCAGAAGGGCCACCATTCCTCGGTCACCTCTACGACGGGGCCTTCCATGCGCTCTGCGCCCGCTGCACGTTGACCTATCTGCGCCGCTCCGGCGGCCAGGCGTTCGATACAGCCAGCCCGCTCGCGGCACGGGCCGAGAACGTCTCCGACGAACTGGCGGTGCGCTGCATGCACGCGACGATCACCGCCTGGAAGAACACCGACGGCCACCGCTTTGCCGAGCACGTGCTGACCGCGCGCGCCATCCTGCGGGCCGAGGGCCGGCAGGAGGCCGAGGACTATGCAAAGTCGCTGGTGCAGGAATTCATCTTCTATCCGGCGACGTACCTGTCGCGCGTGATCGACTTGGCGGGCGACGACCGGACTGACGACCAGGCCCTCGGGCGTCGCGCTGCCAGTGTCTACCTGGAGACCGAAGGTCTCATCGGCCCCTGAGGACGGGTGGCTCCAGGTGCAGGCCACAACCACGCAAGGACCAGGCGCAGCCCTCGACTTCGCTCGTTGGAACGCCACGCCGGAACGGCATGGCAGCGAAGAATTCGGCCATGGCCTCACCTTGAAGGCGGCTGGCGAACCCGCAAGCCGACCTTCGCGGAAGACGGGTCCTGGCCGATCGGCGGCTTGCGCACGGCAGACACCTACGAGCCTGGAAGAGCCTGCAAGCGCACCATGGTAGCCCGTGCCCGCCGCATGGCCCAGAGGCCGAAGCGCTTCTTGAAGTTGGAGTTCGAGGCCACTGCATCTTCGATGACGAAAACCTGGTAGCCGCGGACGACGGCGTCACAAGCGGTGGCTCGGACGCAGCCCTCTGCGAATACGCCAAGGACGTACAGGGTCCGCACCCCGCGTTCCCGCAGCATGGACTCCAGGGCGTCGTTGCTGAACGCGCTTGGCCGACATTTCCTGACGACAGCCTCGGAGCCGGACATCCGGATGCGGGAGTCGAGCGCAGCGCCGGGCGATCCGGCCACCGCGGCGTCGTGCCGGAAGAAATTGCCAAACCGATCGGAACGCGGAAACTCGTTCAGCACCAGTATCGGCAGGGCCCCCGGCAGCCGCCGCTTCGCCAGCACCTGGTTGGCTGCATTGATCACGGCGGCCGCACCGCGAGAATCGACGGGCATGCGGCCACCCTCGTGCTCAAGGAAGTCGCGTTGAAGGTCGATCATCAAGACGGCCGTGTCCGGCACGAGAGCCTCCCGAAGGGTGTTCACATTTCAGCCGATGATGGCTCGGGCAAAGGCAGACACGAACGCCGCTCACCTTTTCGGATGCGCCAGGAAGAACCGCAGCATCTCCGCGCTCGCATCCGGGCCCCGCGGGTCCGTGTAGGAACCCGACAGGTCGCCGCCCGACCACGCGTGCCCGCCACCGTGGATCGTCCACTGCTCGGCGCGCTCGGCGCCCTGCCCGTCCACCCACACGCGGCGCGAGTACGGCACGCCGTATGCGCTCGCGCCGCGCTGCGCGTCCGCGCGCGCGCTCACGCCGGCGGACGCGAGGACGCGTTCGCCGTTGACGACGTTCACGGTGGTGTCGGCGTCGCCGTGGAAGACGATGGTGGGCGGCGTCGCGCCGGACTTGGGCGAGCGGCGCATCGCCGGCGCCGCGCCGCCCATCGCCGCGAACGCGGACTGCACGTCGGTGGCCGCGCCCGTCGCCAGGCCCGAGTGCACGCCGACCGCGGCGAACAGGTCGGGATAGGCGTCGCCCAGGATCGCCGCCATCGCGCCGCCGGCCGACAGCCCGGCGACGTAGACGCGCGCCGGATCGACGCCGTGCGTGGCGATCACCTGGCGCACCATGCCCGCCAGGATCGCCGGCTCGCCCTTGCCGCGCGCCTGGTGGTTGTGCTTGAACCAGTTCCAGCAGCGCTGCGCGTTGGCGCGCGGCGACTGCGCCGGGTACAGCACGAGAAAGCCGCGCGAGCGCGCGAGTGCATTCATGCGCGTGCCGCGCGCGAAGTCGTCGGGATCCTGCGTGCAGCCGTGCAGCATCACGACCAGCGGCAGCGGCGCGTCGTCGGGGCGCGCCGGTTCGTACAGCTTGTAGTCGCGCGCGCCGCACTCGTTGCGGAAGTGGCCGGTCGTGAACGATTCGGGGCGCGTGCGCGCCGCCGTGCCGGGCAAGATGACCGGATCGTCGATGACGCGCGCTTGCACGTCGATCACGTCGTCGTCCGCGTGCGCGGGCGCGGCCGCCCAGGTCCCGTGCGCCGCGGCGGGCGGCATGCCGAGCGCCTGCTGGATGGCCGCGGTCGCGTCCGTCAGCCGGCCGCCGCGCACCAGCCGCGCGGCCTCGTCCATACGTCGCTGGAATTCATCGTTCATGCATCCCTCCGATCGGCCAACGGCCTTGTCTGCAGCACCGGCATGCGGCGAGCCCGCGAACGGCCGCTCAAGGCGCCCGCCGCATCTCCTGGTGCACGATGCCGGCCTCCTCGAAGCGCTCGCCGTGCGCGACGAAGCCGGCGCGACGGTAGAAGCCGAAGGCGGTGATCTGCGCGTGCAGCGCCACTTCCGGATCGCCGCGCCGGCCGGCGGCGGCCATCAGCGCCTCCAGCAACGCACGGCCCACGTTGGCACCGCGCACCGCGCGGCTGACGGCCATGCGGCCGATGCGCCCCGGATGGCCCGCGCCGTCGCCGGCGAGCAGTCGGCCGGTGCCCACTGCGCGGCCGAGGCGGTTGCGCGCCAGCGCGTGCACGGCGGTCGCGTCGGCGGCGTCGCGCTCGAGCGCCAGCGGCACCTTCTGCTCGTCGACGAACACCGCCGTGCGGATCGCCTGCGCCTCGGCGCCGAGTTCCGCCCAGCCGCCGACACTGACCCTGACCATCGCCTCGCCCGCGGCGTGCGCGCGGAACACGTCCAGCAGCGCGGCCGGCACCGGCACGGGCTGGCGCGTGGCGGCGTCCGTCCAGACGTAGACGAGCTCGCCGTGCACGAGCAGCTCCTCGCCGCGGAAGACCGCCGCCACGAAGCGCAGCGACGTGCGCCCCGCGCCCTCGAAGCGGATGCCGACCTCCAGCGAATCGTCGTAGCGCGCCGGCGCCAGGTACTCCAGCGTCGACTTGCGCACGAACAGGTCGCCGGCGAGGTCGGCCAGCGTGTCCTCGTACGGCAGCGCCAGCGCGCGCCACCAGTTGCCCATCGCGGTGTCGACGTACATCAGGTAGTGCCCGTTGAAGACCACCTTCTGCATGTCCACCTCGGCCCAGCGCACGCGCAGCGGGTCGGCGAATCGGAAGTCCGAGCGTTTCATTCGAAGGCTTTCTGAAGGGCGTCGGCGATCGCCTGCTGGGCCTGCGCGGCCTCGGGCAGCATGCGGCCCATCTTGATGAAGTCGTGCGTCATGCCGCGCCAGATCTCCAGATCGACCGCGACGCCGGCCGCACGCAGGATGTCGCCGTACGCGACGCCCTCGTCGACCAGCGGGTCGCATTCCGCGATGACGAGGCAGGCGGGCGCGACGCCCTCGTGCTCGGGCGCCAGCGCGGGCGCGAAGCGCCAGTCGGTGCGGTCGGCGACGTCGATGTAGTTGTCGAAGAACCAGGCGACGGCCTGCCTGTCCAGCAGGAAGCCGTGCGCGAAGCGCGTGTGCGACGGGGTGTCGGCGTGCGCGATCGTGCCCGGCGTGATCAGCACCTGCAGCGCCAGCTTCAGGCCGGCGTCGCGCGCCATCAACGCGCACACCGCCGCGAGCGTGCCGCCGGCGCTGTCGCCGCCGACGGCCAGGCGCGTGGTGTCCAGGCCCAGGCGCGCGGCCGCGGCAGGCTGCGCGACCGCCTGCAGCGCGGCCCAGCAGTCGTCGACGGCGGTCGGGAAGCGGTGCTCGGGCGCGAGGCGGTAGTCGAGCGCGATGACCGCCGCCCCGCTGCGCAGCGCGAACTGGCGGCACAGGCTGTCGTGCGTCTCGAGGTTGCCGATCGTGAAGCCGCCGCCATGCAAGTACAGCAGCACGGGCAGGACGCCCCGCGATGGCGCATACAGGCGCGCGGCGAGCGTCACGCCGCCGGCGCCCGGCAGCGTGATCTCCTCGACCCGTGCGAGCGGCGCGCGCGGCGGCTCCAGCACCTCGGCCGCGGCGGTGTAGGCGACGCGCGCGTCGGGCGGCGACATCGTCTCGAAGCCGGGTCGGTTCGCGCGGCGGATGCGATCGAGCAGCGCGGCCATGCGCGGGGTCAGGTGGGCGGGGACGGACACGACAGGCAGCGGCGGCAGACGAAACCGGCAAGCATACGGCGTCGCAGCGACCCGTGCCCGCGGTTCACCATTCGAACCGCGGCACGTGAACGCCACGCCCCTGCGACAGCGTCGCCGTCCGCCCCGCCCTACACTGCGTCGTCGCCCTTTCCCGAGACCGCCATGGCCAGCTTCCAGTACGTCACGCAGATCGACATCGACCCCGGCGTCGTGCGCCTGCTCCCGCAGGAATGCAAGGCCGCCGGCATCACCAAGCCGCTGGTGGTGACCGATGCCGGCGTGCGCGCCGCGGGCGTGCTGGACGTCGCGCTCGCGGCGCTTGCCGGCGTGCCGCACGCCGTCTTCGACCAGACGCCCGGCAACCCCACCGAGGCCGCCGTGCGCGCGGCCACCGCCGTCTACCTCGAAAGCGGCTGCGACGGTCTGATCGCCGTGGGTGGCGGTTCCAGCATCGACCTGGCCAAGGGCGTGGCGATCGCCGCGACGCACGCAGGCCCGCTTGCGAACTGGGCCACGATCACCGGCGGCGCCGAGAAGATCACCGCCAAGGCCTCGCCGCTGATCGCGGTGCCCACCACCGCGGGCACCGGCAGCGAGGTGGCGCGCGGCGCGATCCTGATCGTCGACGACGGCCGCAAGCTGGGCTTCCACAACTGGCACCTGCTGCCGCGCGCGGCGCTGCTCGACCCCGACCTCACGATGGGCCTGCCGCCGATGCTCACCGCGGCCACCGGCATGGACGCCGTCGCGCATTGCCTGGAGACCTTCATGTCGGCCAAGGTCAATCCGCCCGCCGACGGCATCGCGCTGGACGGCCTGCGCCGCGGCTGGGGCCACATCGAGCGCGCCACCCGCGACGGCAGGACCGACCGCGAGGCGCGCTGGAACATGATGAGCGCCAGCCTGCAGGGCGCGCTCGCGTTCCAGAAGGGCCTGGGCTGCGTGCACAGCCTCAGCCACAGCCTGGGCGGCGTGAACCCGAAGCTGCACCACGGCACGCTCAACGCCGTGTTCCTGCCGGCCGTGATCCGCTTCAACGCCGACTGCGAGCCGATGCGGCGCGACGACCGCCTGAATCGCATGGCGCACGCGATGGGCCTGCCTGGCGGCCGCGACTACGCCGACGGCAAGGCGGTGGCCCAGGCCGTGTTCGACATGACGGCGCGCCTGGGCCTGCCCACCGGCCTCGCGGCGATGGGCGTGGGCGAGGCGCTGTTCGACGAGATCATCGACCACGCGCTGGTCGACCACTGCCACGCGACCAACCCGCGCCTGGCCAGCCGCGACGACTATCGGCGCATGCTGCAGGAATCGATGTGACGGCCCGATGCTCGACCATGGTCGACGACCATCGTCGGCCATGAGCCTGGACACCGCCGAACTTCCGCAACGCCCGCCCGCCCCTCGGCGCCGCCCGCGACGGGGGCCTGTTCGACCTCTACCTGCGGCCGAGCCGGTTCTTCACGCGGCCGGAGTGGGTGAACAGCGCCGGGAGCGCCATCGCGGCCGCGTGGCTGGCCGGCGTCTTCAACGCGATCGCGAAGTTCGACGAGAAGATCGAGCGCCTGCAGGCGGGCACGCTCGGCTCCGGCACCGAGTTCGTCGCGGGCCGACCAGCGCCGGCATCCTCTGGTTCGTGGGCGGCTGGTGGTATCGCATGCGCCTGCAATGGTCCGGCGCCGACGCGCCGGACGCCGGCCTCGCGCGCCGCGTCGACATGCTGCAGTCCGTCGTCTGCGCGCTGCCGGCCACGGTGCCGGGCCGCGGGTCAGGCGCTGCGCGTCTTCGTCGGCACGGGCACGCTGGCCTTGATCGCGTTCGAGTACGGGCAGATCGTGTGCGTCGTCTCGACCAGCTTCGCGGCCTCGGCGTCGGCCATGCCGGGCAGCAGCACGTCCAACTCGGCGGTGATGCCGAAGCCGCCTTCCGAGCGCGGGCCGATGCCGATGGTGGCGGTCACCGTCGAGCCGTCGGGCACCTTGGTCTTGAGCGCCTGCGCGGCCACGCGCATCGCGCCCAGGAAGCACGCCGAGTAGCCGAGGGCGAACAGCTTTTCCGGGTTGGCACCGTCGCCGCCGGGGCCGCCGAGTTCCTTGGGCACCACGAGCTGGAACGACAGCGTGCCGTCGGCCAGCGACGTCTTGCCGTCGCGTCCGCCGCCGGTGGCGGTGGCGGTCGTCTTGTACTTCGCGTCTACGGGCATCGTCGAGTCCTTCGCAGGGTTGATGGAGGGGCGAGTCGTCGATGCTAGCCACCGCGTCGCGCCGGCGTGTGACGGCGGCGAACGACCCTGCCCGCGACGCGAACTAACATGCCCGCATGAGCACCCTCGACCCCAACGCCTTCGCCGACTGGGAGGCGCGCGTCGCCGCGGCCTGGAAGATCGCCGACACGCTGACGCCGCAGGAACTCGTGCGCACCGTCGATGCGCTGTGCTGCGAGCGCCCCGTCGACGACCCGTTCGCGCTGTTCGAGCGCGCCTGCGCCCGCGACACCGCCGGCATCGAGATCGAGGCCGAGCCGCTGTACCGCGCGGCGCTGGCCAGCGGGGCGCTGGACGCCTACCGCCACGCCCGCGCCAGCATCCAGCTGGGCAGCACGCTCAGGCACCTGGGCCGGCTCGACGAGAGCGAACGGCTGCTGCTCGCGCAGCTCGAGCGCTGCCGCGCCGAGGGCCCCGGCGCCGCGCTGTTCGACGAGGTGCGCGCCGTGCTCGCGTTCACGTGGATCGCGCAGGGACGCACGCTGGAGGCCGCGTCGCTCGCGCTGGAGACGCTGGCGCCGCACCTGTCGCGCTACAACCGCTCGATGGCCGCGAACGCCCGCGCGCTGCGCGGCCCAGCCGCGGCCTGAGCGGCCAGTTCAATCGGCGATCGGCATCGTGTCGGCATGCCTCGCCGGCTCGCGCTGCAGCGCCGCGATGAACTCGCGATTGAAGGCCGGCAGGTCGTCGGGCTTGCGGCTGGACGTCCAGTTGCCGTCGGTCACGACCTCCTTGTCGACCCAGGTGGCGCCGGCGTTGCGCAGGTCGTCCTGGAGCGACGGCCAGCTCGTCAGCGTGCGGCCCGACACCAGGTCGGCCGAGATCAGCAGCCAGGGGCCGTGGCACACCACCGCCAGCGGCTTGCCCGCGTCGTCGATGGCCTTGGCGAAGGCCTGCGCGAGCGGATTCGTGCGCAGCGCGTCGGCGTTGACCACGCCGCCGGGCAGCACCAGGCCGTCGTAGTCCTCCGGCCGCGCCTGGTCCAGCGACACGCTGACCGGGAACGCGTCGCCCTTGTCGAGGTGCCTCATGCCGGTGACCGTCGGCCCTTTCGGCGAGACGATCTGCACGTTCGCGCCGACCGCCTCCAGCGCCTTCTTCGGCTCGGCCAGCTCGGCCTGCTCGAACAGGTCGTCCACCAGGATGGCGATCTTCATGTCCTTGAGTTGCTTCGTCATGACGTCCTCGTCGGCAGCGTTGCGCTCGCGCGCGATGCCCGATCGGCGGCAGGCGACATGCCCAGCCGACCAGCGCCGCGGCGCCAACTAGTTCACGCGACCGCACGCGGGCCGCGGCGCATTCGGCCAAACGGCCGATGGGCGGCCCCGCGCAGGAATTCTCCAATGGCCACAGCCCCGGCGCACCGAGCCGGACCGCCCTTGTCAACCCAGGAGGATTCCATGAAGAACGTCAAGACCTTTGCCCTGAACGCCGTCGCGCTCGGCCTGCCCTTCGCGCTCGCCGCGTGCGGCGGCAACGGCGACGCCGGCACCGCGCCGCCGCCCGTCACGCCGCCGGCGTCCCTGGCGCTGTCCGGCACCGCGGCCACCGGCGCGGCGATCGCGGGCGGCGCAGTCACGGCCAAGTGCGCCGCCGGCGCGGCCGCCACCGCCACGACCGGACCGGATGGCCGCTACAGCATCAGCGTGAGCGCCGGCGCCTTGCCCTGCGCGCTGCAGGTGACCTCGTCCGACGGCGGCACGACGCTGTATTCCGTGGCCAGCGGCAGCGGCGACAGCGCCACGGCCAACATCACGCCGCTGACCCAGCTGGTGGTCGCCAGCCTCACGGGCGCGGACCCCGCGGCGCTGTTCACGGGCTTCGACGCCGCCGGCGCGGGCAAGATCACGACGGGCGACCTCACGAAGGCGCAGGCCAGCGTCGTCGCGACGCTGTCGGCGGCCGGCGTCGACGTCGGCTCGCTCGGCGACCTGGTGACCGGCACGCTGACCGCGGCGACGCCGACCGCCGCGGGCAACGCCTACGACGCGGCGCTCGACGCGCTGCAGGCCAGGCTGGCTGCGTCCAAGGACAGCGACGGCAGCGCGATGACGCTCGCGACGCTCACCGCCACCGTCGCGGCGACGTCGCCCGCGGCCCCCGCGCCCGCCGCGACCGCCAAGGCCTCGCTGCCGGCCGACCTGCTGCTCAAGCCGGCGGCCAGCACGTGCGCCGCGCTGCGCAGCACCCGCTACCGCGTCGTGATGCCGCAGCCCGGCGCGGCCCTCGCTGACCAGGTCGATGTCGCCACGCTGGACGCCGCCACGCTGGCGATCACGTACGCCGACGGCAGCACCGACCAGCTGACGCCGCACTCGACCGAGGCGTGCCGCTTCACCGACGCGACGGGCAAGTCCGACATCGTCGTCTCGCCGGCCGGCGTGATCGCGCTGCGCTCGTACGACGCCGCCACGGCCAGGTACAAGGCCGGCATCGCGTTCCCCGTCCAGGCGCACACACTGGCCGAACTGGCCGGCGACTGGAACACGCTGGGCCTGCAGTACGACGGCACGTCGGCCTACGTCGGCGCCACGTCGTCGGGCACGTTCGGTGCGACCGGCGCCATCACCAGCGCGTCGTCCTGCGGCGATGCGGGCGACTGGAACGTCACCGTGTGCAGCTCGGTCACCAGCGGGTTGCCCGCCCTGCAGGCGGACGCCGCCGGCGGCTTCGACGCCTTCGGCCCGGGCAGCAGCACGCCCGGCGCGCGCACCTTCGCCTACCGCTCGGGCAGCGGCGACCTGATGATGGTCAACGTCGACGACGACGGCAGCTTCGAGATCCGCACGCCGGCCAAGGCGGTCGACGCGCCCGCCGTCGGCCGCGTGAGCACCACCTGGGACCTGCGCAGCAGCAACACGTGGCTGGCCACGCCGGCCGTCTCCGAGTCGACCAACACGGTGCAGGCCGTCGACGCCACCGGCGCCAGCTACACGCGGCTGTCCGGGACGGTGGGCGGCAGCGACGAGCACGTCGAGACGGTGCAGCTGAACAACCCGCGCAGCGGCTACAACTTCCGCGCCGCCGCCACGGTGACGGGCACCGACGGCACGACGGTCGTCAACGTGAGCGAGTGGACCAACCTGCCCGTGCGCGGGATGGGCCTGAACGCCCTGCTGCGCCCGGCCTCCAGGCAGTTCATGTTCTCGGTGCAGCAGCCCTGAACCGCGCGGCGGCAGCGGACAATGGTCTCCAGCCCGCAGGCCCGCCGCCGCCGCGGATCGCGCCGAACCGGCCCCCGCCGGCGCGGCGCCCCACACTGGGATGCCATGACTTCGGACACAGACACCGGCACGCTGGCCGCGGCCATCGCAAGCGAGAAGCGCAAGCTGCTGACGGAGGGCAACGTGCCCGACACCCTGGGCTCGGCCGGCGTCGTCGGTGTGATCGCGCTCGTGGAACACGCGCATACCGACGCGCGCGGGCTCACGGCCTGGGTCGGCGGCATGGCGCTGCTGCTGTCGATGCGCCTCGTCATCCCCCGGTTCCTGCGCCACGCAGGCGATGCGCGCTTCCTTGCGTGGTGCCCCTGGTTCGCGGTCGTCTTCGGCATGGCCTGGGCCTCCAGCGTCCTGCTGGTGCGGCCCGACGACTTCGCCTTCGAATGCTTCGTCGCGCTGTCCCTGAGCGTGGTGTTCACGACCGGCTGCATCTTCCACGCGCACCATCCGCCGATGCTCTACGCGTTCCAGCTGACGGGGCTCGGCTGCCTGTCGATCATCTACGCGCTGCACGGCGGCGCGATCGACTGGGGCATCGCCGCCGGCTTCGCCGCGTTGATGTGGGCCCTGATCGGCTTCGGACGCACGTTCAACCGCAGCTTCATGCGCGCCATCGAGCTCGCGTTCGAGAACAGGAAGCTCGTGGGCGAGCTCACGGACAAGACCCTGGCGCTCGAGCAGGCCAACGTGGCCAAGACCCGCTTCCTCGCATCGGCCAGCCACGACCTGCGCCAGCCGCTGCACGCGATGAGCCTGCTGGTGGGCGTGCTGGCCCAGCGTGCCCGCGGACAGGGCCTGGACGACGTCATCGGGCGCATCGACAAGTCGGCCGAGGCGATGGAGTCGCTGCTCAAGGCGATCCTGGACATCTCGCGGCTGGACGCCGGCGTCGAACGCGCCCAGGTCGAACCGCTGCGGGTCGACGCGCTGCTGGCGCGCATCGAGCGCCACTTCGCGCCGATCGCCGTCGCGCAGGGGCTGGGGCTGCGCGTACGCGCGTCGTCGGCCTGGGTGCTCAGCGACGAGGCGATGCTCTCGCGCATGCTGGACAACCTCGTGAGCAACGCGCTGCGCTACACGCGTCGCGGCGGCGTGCTGGTCGCGGCCCGCGCGCGCGGAGACGCGATCGTCTTCGAGGTGCACGACAGCGGCATCGGCATCGACGCCGCGCGGCTCGACGAGATCTTCGAGGAGTTCGTGCAGCTGCACAACCCGGAGCGCGATCGCGCCAAGGGCCTGGGGCTGGGCCTGTCGATCGTGCGGCGCACCGCGCGGCTGCTCGGGCACCGCGTCGACGTCGCCTCCACCCCGGGCCGCGGTTCCGTCTTCCGTCTGTCGGTCCCGCGCGCCGCGTCCTTCGACACCGACGATGCGCCGGCGCCCGCGACGCCGGCCGGCCTCGACGGCCTGGCCGTGCTCGTCATCGACGACGAGCCGCCGATCCGCCAGGCGCTGCAGGAACTGCTGCAAGGCTGGGGCTGCGAATGCGAGGTCGCGGCCGACGGCGACGCCGCGCTGGCCCTGCTCGCGCGCAGGCCGCGCCGGCCCGACGTGATCCTGTGCGACTACCGCCTCGCGGGCGCAGACGGCGTCGAGGTCGTCGCGCGCCTGCGCGCCGCGCTCGGCGCGCGCGTGCCGGCGCTGATCGTGACCGGCGACATCGCCGCGGACCGCCTGGTGCAGATCGCGCGCAGCGAGTTGCCGGTCATGCACAAGCCGGTCAACCCGGCGCGGCTGCGCGAGTGGCTGGCGGCGCTGGCCGCTACAGCGGATTCAGGCGCAGGCCCAGCCGCGCCGCCGCCACCACCGCCTGCGTCCGGGAGTTCACCGACAGCCTGCGAAACAGCGCTTCCAGATGCGTCTTGACCGTGGACTCCGACATCGCCAGGTCGCGCGCGATCAGCTTGTTGGACTTGCCCTCGACCAGCAGCTTGAGCACGTCCACCTGGCGTGGCGACAGGCCGAGGTCTTCCGTGGAACGCTGCCCGATGCCGGACGCCGCAGCGCCGGGGCGCTCGCTCGCCCGCTGCTCCAGCACGGCCGCCGGCAGGTAGACGCCGCCCGACAGGACGTGCCGCAGCGCCGCGAGCATCGCGCCGGACTGCGAGGTCTTGGGGATGTAGCCCGCGGCACCGGCGGCGATCGCGGCGATCACCGTCTCGCGCCGCTCGTCCGCCGACAAGGCCACCAGCACCGCCGACGGCGCGGCCTCGCGAAGCCGGGGCAGCGCATCGATGCCGTTGCCGTCGGGCAGGCCCAGGTCCAGCAGGACGAGCCGGACGTCGGGCGCGGCCTGCAGCGCCGCATGCGCCTCGGCCAGCGTGCCGGCCTGCAGCACCTGCAAGCCGCCGAATTCCTGCGCCATCAACAAGGCCAGGCCGTCGCGCAGCAGCGCGTGGTCGTCGACCAGCAGCAACTTCATCCGCATCCCTTCCCGCTCTCGTTCCGCGGCCCATTCTAGGGACGACGCGCGCGGACGAAAAAAAGCCCACCCGGTGCTCAAGTCGGGTGGGCTTCATCGTCGGAGCCGATGCCGGCGTCCGCCCCTCGCGGCCGCCGTCGCTTCAGCGCGACGTCACGCTCACGCGTGCTTCTTGTCGAAGAACTGCTCGTCTTCGGTGGAACCCTTCAGCGCGCCCGTCGAGGCTTCGCGCTCGATCGTCGTGGTGACGGCGTCGAAGTAACCGGTCCCCACCTCGCGCTGGTGCTTCACGGCGGTGAAGCCCTTCTCGGCGGCGGCGAATTCCGATTCCTGCAGCTCGACGAACGCGCTCATGTTGTTGCGCGCGTAGCCGTAGGCGAGGTTGAACATCGAGTAGTTCAGCGCATGGAAGCCGGCCAGCGTGATGAACTGGAACTTGTAGCCCATCGCGCCGAGCTCGCGCTGGAACTTGGCGATGGTCGCGTCGTCCAGGTTCTTCTTCCAGTTGAACGACGGCGAGCAGTTGTACGCCAGCAGCTTGCCGGGGAACTTGGCGTGGATCGCGTCGGCGAAGGCCTTGGCGAACGCGAGGTCGGGCTTGCCCGTCTCGCACCAGATCATGTCGGCGTACGGCGCGTAGGCCAGGCCGCGGCTGATGGCCTGTTCCAGGCCGTTGCGGGTGCGGAAGAAGCCTTCGACGGTGCGCTCGCCGGTGCAGAACGGCTTGTCGTTGTCGTCGATGTCGCTGGTGACCAGGTCGCCGGCTTCGGCGTCGGTGCGGGCCAGCAGCACGGTGGGCACGCCCATCACATCGGAGGCCAGGCGGGCCGCGGCGAGCTTGGCGACGGCTTCACGCGTGGGCACCAGCACCTTGCCGCCCATGTGGCCGCACTTCTTGGCGGCGGCCAGCTGGTCCTCGAAGTGCACGCCCGAGGCGCCGGCCTCGATCATGGACTTCATCAGCTCGAACGCGTTCAGCACGCCGCCGAAGCCGGCTTCGGCATCGGCCACGATCGGCGCGAAGAAGTCGATGTCGTTCTTGCCTTCCGACCACTGGATCTCGTCGGCGCGCTTGAACGTGGCGTTGATCTTCTTGACGACCTTGGGCACCGAGTCCACCGAGTACAGCGACTGGTCGGGGTACATCTCGCCGTTGCTGTTGGCGTCGCCGGCAACCTGCCAGCCCGACAGGTAGATGGCCTTCAGGCCGGCCTTGACCTGCTGCATGGCCTGGTTGCCCGTCAGCGCGCCCAGCGCGTTGATGAAGGGCTCGGTGTTGATCAGGTTCCACAGCTTCTCGGAACCGCGGCGGGCCAGCGTGTGGTCGATCTGCAGCGAGCCGCGCAGGCGCACGACGTCGGCGGCCGAGTAGGTGCGCTTGACGCCCTTCCAGCGCGGGTTCTCGGTCCAGTCCTTCTCGAGGGCGGCGATCTGCTGGTCACGGGTGAGTTGGGTCATGGTGGCTTCCTTCGGATGTCTTGAAAGGGGTGGAAGAAGAGGCGATTCGTTGGGATCAAGCGTAGTCCTCTTGCGAGAGAAATGGAAGACTTGTGTCTTATATAAGACTAAAGAAGTCTCCTATACAAAACAATGACTTAGAATTTTTGTTTCGCAATGCGGCAAGTCATTTCTCATAACGAGAAATTTTGTTGCGATGCACCAGTCCTTAATTCCACATCATGGAATGCCCTTTCCGATGCGAAATTGACCGATTCCGAAGCGTCGCTTCGCGCCTCGCAAAGCCCGCGCGGCCACGCCCGGAATCGCTTGCGAGCGATGATCCGCAAGCGTCGTTGCACCGCCTCTCGCTGTGCCTCGCGATGCGCGCGCCTCCGCCCCTGATGCATGCGTCCCGCGCATGCGCGATCCCGCGAACGGGCGATTCGATGCGACGCATCGCGACACGGTCGAGCTCGCGTGCGCGACGCCCGCGAAGCGCCGCGCATGACACGCCACTGACACATCCCGGGAGACGAACGCAGGCCCGCTGCCGTTACATCTTTTCGGGGGAAAAGATTGTTGCGAAAGGCGTCGGCCCATGCGATGCTGAACTCAACCCACCGACGTCCATTTCGAGGAGATGCCGTGAACGAAATCCGCTCCAACGACACCCCGATCGCCGGCACGCTGCCGATGCTCGACCGTCTCGATGCCACGCATGAACAGATGCGCTACTGGCTGGGCGAACTGCAGACGCTGGTGAACCACATGGAAGACCGCGGCTGGGACACCTGGGCCCGCGACCACGCGCGCTCGGTGATCGACTTCTTCTCGCACACCGCGCGCCAGCACCACGTCGACGTCGATCGCCAGATCTTCCCGCTCGTGTCGGGCCGCGGCGACGCGTTCATCGACACGAGCGTCGACCGCCTGCGCCAGGACCAGGGCTGGCTCGAGGAGAACTGGCGCGAGGTGCTCGCGCAGCTGCAGCCGGTGGCCGAAGGCTTCGGCGGCTACGACGTCGACATGCTGCGCCACGCCGCCGACGTCTACGCGGCGCTGCTGCTGGAACACCTGGCGCTCGAGCAAGGCAGCGTGTTTCCGGCGGCGCGCGCGTCGGCCGACACGCAGCTCAAGGCCTCCGAAGTGCGCCGCGGCGGCGCCGAGCTCAGCGCGGCCGCCTGACGCCGCGGGCGGGGCCGGCGGCGCCGGCCCTCGCCGTTCTCACTCGCCCACCGGCAGCGCCGTCGTCTTCTTGACCGTGCGCAGCACCAGCATCGAATTGGAGCGTTCCACGCCAGGCAACCGCATCAGCACGTCGGTGTGGAAGCGCTCCAGGTCCTCGGCGTCGCGGTACGCGAAGCGGATCAGGTAGTCGTTCGAGCCCGCGACGTAGTAACAGTCCAGGATCTCCGGCGCCTCCCTCACGGCCTGCTCGAACGCCTCCAGCAGCGCATTGCTCATCGTCGCCAGGTTGATGATCGTGAAGCTGACGCCGCTCTGGCCCACCAGCTTCGGATTGAGCAGCGCCACATACCCCGCGATGACCCCGGAGTCCTCCAACTGCTTCACCCGCCGCAGGCAGGCCGACGGCGACAGGTGCACGCGCGCCGCCAGCTCCACGTTCGGCAGTCTTCCGTCGTTCTGCAGTTCGCTCAAAATGCTGCGATCGATCGCATCCAATTGCAGGGATTTCGGTATTTGGCGCATGAGATGCGAATGGAATCAGGTTCCTTCGCATGATATTGCGTTTTCCGGGGTTTGCCCTGCGTCATCCTGCGCGCACATTGCGCGCCCTCCTCGCTACAGTCGAGTGCATCGATCGAACGAAATCGATGACAGCGACGACCAGCGTCCGACCTGAACGAAAGATCACCATGTCCACCGACCTCGACGCCTACTGGATGCCGTTCACGGCGAACCGCCAGTTCAAGAAGTCCCCGCGGCTGTTCACCCAGGCCGAGGGCATGTACTTCACCACGGACGACGGGCGCAAGGTGCTCGACGGCATCGCCGGCCTGTGGTGCGTCAACGCCGGCCACGGCCGCACGAAGATCACCGAGGCCATCCAGCGCCAGGCCGCCGAGATGGACTTCTGCCCGCCGTTCCAGATGGCGCACCCCAAGGCCTTCGCGCTCGCCGAGAAGGTGGCACAGATCGCGCCGGCCGGCCTGAACCGCGTGTTCTTCACCAACTCCGGCTCGGAGTCGGTGGAGACGGCGCTCAAGATGGCCATCGCGTACCACCGCGTGCGCGGCGAGGGCCAGCGCACGCGCCTGATCGGCCGCGAGCGTGGCTACCACGGCGTGAACTTCGGCGGCATCTCGGTGGGCGGCATCGTCGCCAACCGCAAGATGTTCGGCACGATGCTGGGCGGCGTCGACCACATCCGCCACACCCACGACCCGGCGCGCAATGCGTTCAGCCTGGGCCAGCCGGCGCACGGCGCCGAGTTCGCCGACGACCTCGAGAAGCTGGTCGCGCTGCACGACGCCTCGACCATCGCCGCCGTGATCGTCGAGCCGGTGGCCGGCTCCACGGGCGTGCTGGTCCCGCCGCAGGGCTACCTGCAGCGCCTGCGCGAGATCTGCGACAAGCATGGCATCCTGCTGATCTTCGACGAGGTCATCACCGGCTTCGGCCGCACGGGCGCGCCGTTCGCGGCGCAGACCTTCGGCGTCACGCCCGACCTGATGACCGTGGCCAAGGGCCTGACCAACGGCGCCGTGCCGATGGGCGCGGTGCTCGCGAAGCAGTCGATCCACGACACCTTCATGACCGGGCCCGAGCACCTGATCGAGTTCTTCCACGGTTACACCTACTCGGCGCACCCGCTGGCCTGCGCGGCCGGCCTGGCCACGCTGGAGACCTACGCCGACGAAGGCCTGCTCACGCGCGCCGCGCAGATGCAGGGCTACTTCGCCGAGGCGCTGCACTCGCTCAAGGGCCTGCCCAACGTCATCGACATCCGCAACTGCGGCCTGGTGGGCGGCGTCGAGCTCGCGCCCATCCCCGGCTCGCCGACCAAGCGCGCGTTCGACGTCTTCCTCGATTGCTACGACAAGGGCGTGCTCGTGCGCACGACGGGCGACATCATCGCGCTGTCGCCGCCGCTGATCATCGAACGCTCGCACATCGACCAGCTGGTCGAGACCCTGGCCGGCGCCATCCGCCGCGCCGCCTGACGAACGCGGAGCGATCCTCCGGTTCGGCCCCGCGAGCGGTTCGAACTCCCTGCTGACCTGCCGGCCGCGGCTCGCCAACGACGACCGCCGGCCCTCCCGAAAAGGCTTGCCTAGCGCACACGTTCCATGACCTTCCTGACTTCGGACCGCGAGCTCTCGCGGAATTCGTACTACGCCGCAACCGCGCCTCGGTTGCAGCGGCATGCGCCTCTCTCGGGTGCAAGCCGCTGCGACGTCGCGATCGTCGGCGGCGGCCTGGCCGGCCTCAGCGCGGCGCTCGAGCTGCGCCAGCGCGGCCTGGATGTCATCGTGCTCGAGGCACGCGAGATCGGCTCTGGCGCCAGCGGTCGCAACGGCGGCCAGGCGATCCACGGCCTGGCATGCGGCCAGGACGTCATCGAGGCGCAGCTGGGCCTGGCCGACTCGCGCCGCGTCTGGGACATGTCGATCGAGGCGCTCGACATGCTGCGCGAGCGCATCGCCACGCACGTCATCGACTGCGACTGGCGCGACGGCTTCCTGGGCGTGGCCACCGGCGAGCGCAAGGGCCGCCAACTGGCCGAGTGGGCCGACGAGATCGAGTCCAAGTACCACTACCCGCTCACGCGCATCCCGCATGCGGACATCACCAAGTGGGTGTCCAGCGGCCGCTACCACAGCGGCATCCACGACCCGCGCTCGGGCCACCTGCATCCGCTGAAGTACGTGCAGGGCCTCGCGCGCGCGGCCGCGGCCCTGGGCGTGCGCGTGCACGAGGACAGCCGCGTCACCGCCTTCACGCAGGACGACCGCGGCGTCACGCTCACCACCACCGGCGGCGAGCTGCGTGCGAGCCAGGCGCTGCTGGCCGGCAACGTCTACCTGCAGGACGTGGCGCCGGCGCTCGAGGCGCGCATCATGCCGGTCGGCACGTACATCGTCTGCTCGGAACCGGTGGATCCGGCGCTGGCCGATTCGCTGATCCCCACGCGCTCGTGCGTGTGCGACACCGACTTCGTGCTCGACTACTACCGCACCACCAACGACCACCGCATGCTGTTCGGCGGTCGCGTCAGCTACAGCACCAAGACGCCGGCCAACCTGCAGGAAAGCATGCGCCAGCGCATGGTCGACACCCTGCCCCAGCTGGCCACGGCGAAAATCGACTTCGCGTGGGGGGGCTTCGTCGACATCACGATGAACCGGGCGCCGGACTTCGGCCGCATCGGCAACAACGTCTACTACCTGCAGGGCTTCTCGGGGCACGGCCTCGCGCTGACTGGCCTCGCCGGCCGCCTCGTGGCCGAGGCGATGACGGGCGACGCCGGACGCTTCGACGTGTTCGCCCGGCTCCGGCACCGCGCCTTCCCCGGCGGCCGGATGCTGCGCACGCCGGCGCTGGTGCTGGGCATGGCCTGGTACCGCCTGAAGGATCTGCTGTGAACCCCACGCCCACCGTTCCCATGACCTCCGCCCCCAACGTCCCCGCCACCGCCGCCTCGGCCGCCAGCCTGCCGCTGGTGCTCGTGCCCGCCTGCAACAAGATGCTGGGCGACCATCCGTACCACATCGCCGGCAAGAAGTACGCCGACGCCGTGCGCCTGGCCGGCTGCCTGCCCATCGTGGTGCCCAACGCCGACCCGGTCGAACTGCAGGCGCTGCTCGCGATCGCCGACGGCGTCTTCCTGACCGGCTCGCCCAGCAACGTGCACCCGTCGCACTTCGACGAGGACGTGCTGGACCTGTCGCTGCCGCTCGACCCCGCGCGCGACGCCTGGACGCTGCCGCTGGTCCGCCACGCGCTCGCCACCGGCCTGCCGCTGTTCACGATCTGCCGCGGCACCCAGGAGACCAACGTCGCCCTCGGCGGCTCGCTGCACCAGGCGGTGCACGACGTCCAGGGCAAGGCCGACCACCGCGCCGACCATGACAAGCCCGTCGACGTGCAGTACGGCCCGGCGCACGAGGTGTTCGTCGAGCCCGGCGGCGTGCTCGAGCGCGTGGTCGGCCGCGCGACGTTCGACGTCAACTCGGTGCACGGCCAGGCCGTCAACCGCCTGGCCGACGGCCTGCGCGTGGAAGCGCGCGCCCCGGACGGCGTCGTCGAGGCGTTCTCCGCCGAGGGCGCCAAAGGGTTCAACCTGTGCGTGCAGTGGCACCCCGAGTGGCAAGCTGCGAGCAACGATGTCTCGATGCGCATGCTGACCGCGTTCGGCCAGGCCTGCCGCCAGTGGAGGGAAGGACGCCGCGGCCCCCATCCGTGAGCACGCAGGAGCACCCCGCGCCCGTCCTCCGATTCTTCCGCGACGTGGCCCGGCAAATGCATGCCCGCGTGCGGCCGCGTCCAACTGACCTCCTAGAAAGACAACCATGAGCATCAATCGACAACTTGCCAACTTCGCCGAACTCGAACAGTGGCTCAACCAGAACCGCGTCACCGAGATCGAGTGCCTCGTGCCCGACCTCACCGGCGTGGCGCGCGGCAAGATCCTGCCCCGCGAGAAGTTCACGGAAGACCGCGGCATGCGCCTGCCCGAGGCGATCGTGGCGATGGGCGTGACGGGCGAGTTCCCGTCCGAGGGCCCGTACTACGACGTCATCACGCCCACCGACCGCGACATGCACCTGCGCCCCGACCCCACCACGGTGCGCATCGTGCCCTGGGCCACCGACCCCACCGCGCAGGTGCTGCACGACTGCTACGACCCCGCCGGCAACCTGATCCCCTTCGCGCCGCGTTCGGTGCTGCGCAACGTGATCGAGCTGTACTCGGCCAAGGGCTGGAGCCCGATCGTGGCGCCGGAGCTCGAGTTCTACCTCGTGGCCCGCAACACCGATCCCGACATGCCGCTCAAGCCGCCGATCGGGCGCAGCGGCCGTTCGGAGACGTCGCGCCAGGCCTACTCGATCGACGCCGTCAACGAGTTCGACCCGCTGTTCGAGGACGTGTACGACTACTGCTCGAAGATGGAGCTCAACGTCGACACGCTGATCCACGAGGTCGGCGCCGGCCAGATGGAGATCAACTTCTTCCACGACGCCCCGCTGGGCCTGGCCGACGAGGTGTTCTTCTTCAAGCGCACGGTGCGCGAATGCGCGCTGCGCCACGACATGTTCGCCACCTTCATGGCCAAGCCGATCGCCGGCGAGCCCGGCAGCGCGATGCACGTGCACCAGAGCGTGGTCAACACGGTCACGGGCAGGAACATCTTCTCCAACGAAGACGGCTCGCCCACGCAGGAGTTCTTCTGGTACATCGGCGGCCTGCAGCGCTACACACCGGCCGCGATGGCGCTGTTCGCGCCGTACGTGAACTCTTACCGGCGCCTGGCCCGCCACACCGCGGCGCCGATCAACATCCAGTGGGGCACCGACAATCGCACCGTGGGCATCCGTTCGCCGATCGCCTCGCCGCAGGCGCGCCGCATCGAGAACCGCGTGATCGGCGCGGACGCCAACCCGTACTGCGCGCTGGCCGCCACGCTGGCCTGCGGCTACCTCGGCATCAAGAACAAGATCGCGCCGTCGGCCGAATGCAAGGGCGACGCCTACCTCGGCGAATACGCCCTGCCCCGCTCGCTCGGCGAAGCGCTGCAGCTGCTGCGCGACGAGAGCGACCTGCACGAGGTGCTGGGCAGGGACTTCGTCACGGTCTACACGGAGATCAAGGAGATCGAGCACGCCGAGTTCATGAAGGTGATCTCGCCGTGGGAGCGCGAGCACCTGCTGCTGCACGTCTGACCCGATGTCTGAAGACGCGGGCGACGCGCAGGTGACAAGCCGCATCGCCTGCCTGAAACCACAATCACGACCTGAAGAGTTCCGCCATGACCACCTCCACCCGCACGACCAAGCAGTGGCAGGAAGCCGACTCCGGCCACTTCCTGCACCCGTTCACCGACCACCAGTCGCTGGCCGCCAAGGGCGCGCGCATCGTCGACCGCGGTGAAGGCGTCTACATCTGGGACACCGACGGCAACAAGATCCTGGACGGCATGTCCGGCCTGTGGTGCGTGAACGTCGGCTACGGACGGCACGAGCTGATCGACGCCGCCACCAGACAGATGGAGACGCTGGCGTTCTACAACGCGTTCTTCAACACCTCGACGCCGCCCGCCATCGAGCTGGGCGAGGTGCTGTCGGAGATCGCGCCGGCCGGCTTCAAGCACTTCTTCTTCTCGAGCTCGGGCTCGGAGAGCAACGACACCAACGTGCGCATGGTGCGCCGCTACTGGGACCTGATGGGCCAGCCGCAGCGCCAGGTGATCATCGGCCGCAACAACGGCTACCACGGCTCCACGATGGCCGGCGCGTCCCTGTCGGGAATGTCGGGCATGCACGCCCAGGGCGGGCTGCCGATCCCCAACATCGTGCACGTGGAGCAGCCGCACTGGTACGAACTGGGGCGCGACATGACGCCCGAGGCCTTCGGCCTGAAGGCGGCGGCCACGCTGGAGGCCAAGATCCTTGAACTGGGCGCCGACAAGGTGGCCGCCTTCATCGGCGAGCCCGTGCAGGGCGCCGGCGGCGTGATCGTGCCGCCGTCCACCTACTGGCCCGAGATCCAGCGCATCTGCCGCAAGTACGACATCCTCCTGATCTCCGACGAGGTGATCTGCGGCTTCGGGCGCACGGGCAACTGGTTCGGCTGCCAGACCTTCGGCGTGCAGCCCGACCTCATCACCTTTGCCAAGGGCGTCACCTCGGGCTACGTCCCGCTGGGCGGCGTGATGGTGGGCGAGCGCGTCGCCAAGGTGCTGATCGAGCAAGGCGGCGAGTTCAACCACGGCTACACCTACTCGGGCCATCCGGTGGCCTGCGCGGTGGCGGTGGCCAACATCCGGCTGATCCAGCGCCTGAAGCTGGTGGAGCACGTGCGCGACGACGTCGGCCCGTATCTTGCAAGCCGCTTCGAGGAATTGCGCGATCATCCGCTGGTGGGCGACACGCAGACCTGCGGCCTGATGGGCGCGGTGCAGATGGTCAAGGACAAGGCGAGCGGCACCCCGTTCGCGGGCGACCTGGCGGTCGGCATGATCTGCCGCGCGCACTGCTTCGCCAACGGCCTGGTGATGCGCGCGGTGGGCGACCGCATGATCGTCGCGCCGCCGCTGGTCATCACCCGGGCGCAGATCGACGAGCTGGTGACCAAGGCGCGCCTGTGCCTGGACCTGACGCTCGCCGACGTGAAGGCGCGCGGCTGGTTCTGAGATCATTCCCGTCCGGCGCACGCGCGAGTCCGTCCCCGAAAGAACGCCGCGTCGCCCCTGGTTCCCGGTTCAACCCCTTTTTCTTCCGTTGGAGGTGTTTCGATGAAGTTGCAGTTCCACATCCTGGCCCGTCTCGCGGGCGTCTTCGCCCTGACTCTCCTTGCGGGTGCGGTGCACGCGCAGGAAGAGGAAAAGGTGCTCAACATCTACAACTGGTCGGACTACATCGCCGACGACACGATCAAGAACTTCGAGAAGGAAACGGGCATCAAGGTCCGGTACGACAATTTCGACTCCAATGAGATCCTGCACGCCAAGCTGGTGGCGGGCAAGACGGGCTACGACGTCGTGGTGCCGTCGTCGAACTGGGCGCGCATGCAGATCCAGGGCGACCTGTTCCGCAAGCTGGACAAGTCGCAGATCCCGAACCTGAAGAACGTCGACCCGGCGGTGGCCGCCCAGCTGGCCAAGATCGATCCGGGCAACCAGTACGTGGTGGACTGGCTGTGGGGCTACACGACCGTCGGCATCAACGTCGACAAGGTCAAGGCGGCCCTGGGTGGCGCACCGCTGCCCGACAACGTGTGGGACCTCGTCTTCAAGCCGGAGTACATGTCCAAGCTGAAGTCCTGCGGCGTGTCCTTCCTGGACTCCGGCGACGAGGTGATCCCCGCCGCCCTGCACTACGCCGGCAAGCCGCGCGTCACCACCAACGCCGCCGACTACCAGCAGGCGCTGACGATGCTCAAGGCCGTGCGCCCGTACGTGACGCTGTTCAGCTCCTCGGGCTACATCAACGACATGGCCGACGGCTCGGTGTGCCTGGCGCTCGGCTGGTCGGGCGACATCAACATCGCCCGCCAGCGCGCCATCGACAACAAGACGGGCCAGAAGATCGAGGCGCTGCTGCCCAAGAACGGCGGCCTGCTGTTCTTCGACGTGATGGCGATCCCCAAGGATGCGCCGCACCCGGGCAATGCGCACAAGTGGATCAACTACATCCTCAAGCCCGAGGTCGACGCCGGGCTGACCAACAAGGTCTTCTACGCGAACCCGAACAAGGAATCGAAGAAGTTCATCGAGCCTGCGGTCGCCAACAACCCGACGGTGTTCCTGTCGGCCGACGAGCTCGCCAAGATGGCCGGCACCGCCGACGCGCTGAACAACGAGATCCGCCGGTTGCAGAACCGCACGTACACGTCCTTCAAGACCGGCATCTGACAGCTCCCGCCGGAAGGCAGGGACAATCACGCCCTCCCGTTGGAGGAGCGTGACGCACGGCGACGACCGTGCGCCCTGCCCCGACTGAACCTTCGCACACGACAAGACGCCCCAGGAGGCGACCCGACTCATGACCACCAGCAGCGCCGACAACACGAAATTCCTGCAGATCCAGGATGTGGTGAAGGACTTCGGCGGCTACAAGGCCGTCAACCATGTCAATCTCGACATCGCCAAGGGCGAGATCTTCGCGCTGCTCGGCTCGTCGGGCTGCGGCAAGACGACGTTGCTGCGCATGCTGGCGGGCTTCGAGACGCCGACGTCGGGCCGCATCATCCTGAACGGCCAGGATCTCGCGGGCCTGCCGCCGTACGAGCGGCCGCTGAACATGATGTTCCAGTCGTACGCGCTGTTCCCGCACCTGACGGTCTGGGACAACATCGCGTTCGGCCTGCGGCGCGACAACTGGCCGCGCGACAAGGTCTCCGAGCGCGTCGAGCAGATGCTCAAGCTGGTGCAGCTGACCAAGTACGCCAAGCGCAAGCCCCACCAGCTGTCCGGCGGCCAGCAGCAGCGCGTGGCGCTGGCGCGCAGCCTGGCCAAGCAGCCGCAGCTCCTGCTGCTGGACGAGCCGCTGGGCGCGCTCGACAAGAAGCTGCGAGAGGAGACGCAGATCGAGCTGGTCAACATCATCGAGCAGGTCGGCGTGACCTGCGTGATGGTCACGCACGACCAGGAAGAGGCGATGACGATGGCCTCGCGCATCGCGGTGATGAGCGAGGGCCGCTTCCTGCAGGTAGGCTCGCCGTCCGAGATCTACGAGACGCCGGCCACCCGCTTCGTCGCCGACTTCATCGGCAACGTCAACCTGATGGACGGCACGGTCGCCGTCGACGAGGCCGACCACGTCATCATCGACTGCGCCGACTGCAAGCACTATGTCGGCCACGGCATCACCGGCACCGTCGGCATGCCCGTCACCGTGGCCCTTCGGCCCGAGAAGATCGCGCTGCAGCGCGAGCGGCCGGCCGACCCGCACAACTGCGTGGCCGGCAAGATCGAGGAGCTGTCGTACTTCGGCTCGTCCACGGTCTTTCGCGTGAAGCTGGCCAGCGGCATGGTGCTGGCCGTGAGCATGGCCAACACCGAGCGCCACACGGACGGTGCGTTCACCTGGGGCGACATCGTCTGGGCGACGTGGTCGCCGCAGGCCCATGTCGTGCTGACGCAGTAAGGGAGCCGCCACCATGGAAGCTTCCGACAAGAAGACCGGCTGGCGCCCCTCGTGGTGGCGCGGCCGCAGCGTGGTCATCGGCATCCCGTATTTCTGGCTGCTGCTGTTCTTCCTCGCGCCGTTCCTGATCGTCGCCAACTACTCGGTCTCCGAGATGGGCACGATCCGCGCGGAGGACATCGCGAGCGTCTCCGACGGCGCGCTCAAGCTGGTAATGAAGTACACCAACTACCAGCGCCTGTGGCCGACGCAGGACACGCTGTACCTGTACGCGTACTGGGCCAGCATCAAGTACGCGTTCGTCACGACGTTCTTCTGCCTGCTGATCGGCTATCCGTTCGCCTACTTCATGGCGCGCGCCAAGCAGTCGCTGCAACCCACGCTGCTGATGCTGGTGATGCTGCCGTTCTGGACGTCGTTCCTGCTGCGCGTGTACGCCTGGAAGGGCCTGCTGGACGACGGCGGCTGGGTGGCCACCATCATCACCAAGACCCGGTTCGACCACGTGCTGGTCTGGATGGGCGTGATCGAGGTGCCGGGCCAGCTGATGCACACCACCTTCTCGCTGATCATCGGCATGACGTACACGTACCTGCCGTTCATGATCCTGCCGCTGTACGCGAACCTGTCCAAGATGGACCTGCGCCTGCTCGAGGCGGCGTCCGACCTGGGCGCCACGCCCTGGGTCGCGTTCTGGCGCATCACGGTGCCGCTGTCCAAGGCGGGCATCATCGCCGGCTCGATGCTCGTCTTCATTCCCTGCGTCGGCGAGTACGTCACGCCCGACCTGCTGGGCGGCCCGTCCACGCTGATGATCGGCCGCGTGATCTGGGACGAGAACTTCAACAACAACGATCCGCCGATGGCCGCCGCCGTCGCCGTGGTCCTCGTGCTGCTGATCGTGGTGCCGCTGGCCTATTTCAACAAGTACCAGGCCGAGGCGCAGGAGGCCCGCAAATGAAGAACCGTGCGCTGTTCGGAACGAAGTTCGCCAAGGGTTTCGGCCGCGCCTGGCTGGGCGGGGGCTTCCTGTTCCTGTACCTGCCGATGGTTGCGCTGATGGTCTTCTCGTTCAACCATTCGCGGCTGGCGTCGCAATGGGGCGGCTTCTCGCTCGAGTGGTATCGCAAGCTCGCGGACGACACCGAGATCATCAACGGCCTGTGGCTGTCGCTGAAAATCGCGCTGACCTCGGCCACAGGCTCGGTGATCCTGGGCACGATGGCCGCGTTCACGCTGGTCAAGTACAAGCGCTTCCGCGGACGCACGTTCTTCACCGGCATGGTCAACGCGCCGCTGGTGATGCCCGAGGTGATCCAGGGCCTGTCGCTGCTGCTGATGATGGTGGCGATCCAGCGCGTGATCGGCTTCCCGGAGCGCGGCTTCTTCACGATCTGGCTGGGCCACCTGATGATCGGCATGTCGTACGCGGCCGTCGTCGTGCAGGCGCGCCTGCAGGACCTGAACCCGCAGCTCGAGGAGGCCGCGATGGATCTGGGCGCGCGGCCGTGGCAGGTCTTCACGCTGGTGACCTTCCCGATGATCACGCAGTCGCTGATCTCGGCCTGGCTGCTCACGTTCAGCCTGTCGCTCGACGACGTCGTGTCCTCGGCCTTCCTGAGCGGCCCCGGCGCCACCACGATGCCGCTGGTGATCTTCTCGCGCGCCCGCCTGGGCCTGGATCCCAGCGTCAACGCCGTGGCCACCGTGATGATCGTCGTCGTGGCCTTCTGCGTCGCGGCCGCGAGCATCTGGGTCGCCCGCGCCGAGCGCCGCCGCGCCGCCGAGATCAGCGCCGCCCAGCGCGACGATTCCTGAACCGATTTCAACAGACGACCCCAACAAACACACCTGAGGAGTTTCCGATGAAGTCCTTGCGTCCCACCGCCCTCGCCTGCGCGATCGCCCTCGCGTTCGGAGCCGCCACCCCCGCCTCCGCCCAGTCCAACGCGGAGGTTCTCAAGGAGCTCGCCGCGCTGAAGGCTCGCATCGCCGAGCTGGAAAAGAAGCTCGCCGCCGTGCCCGAAGCGCCTGCCGACGGCCAGCAAGCCCAGTGGGGCATGACGCCCGAGCAGGCCGCGGACTTCAACAAGCTGGTCGTCAAGACCGAAGCCCTGGAGGACGCCAACGAGTCCCACGGCTACAAGGACCTGAAGATCAGCGGCTACATGGATCCCACGTTCATCTGGAACAAGAACCAGAACCGCGCCGGCTTCCAGTTCCTCAGCCCGGTGTCCGAGGACGGCTACAACTACGACGACTCCTACTTCGGCACCGTGCAGCTCGACTTCCAGAAGGAGCTCGAGGGCGGCACCAAGTGGCGCCTGACGCTGATGCCCCAGCGCGGCGCCGGCACCGTGGCCGACCCGGGCGGCATGTCCGTCGTGCACGAGGCCTCGTTCTCGATCCCGCTGGGCGACCTGCAGACGCGCCTGATCGGCGGCCAGATCCCCGACTGGTCGGGCTACGAGTACATCCAGCCGACCACGACCAAGCTGGTGACGCGCGGCATGCTGCTGGACTTCACCGAGCCCACCACCTACACGGGCATCGGCGGCGAGATCATCCGCGGCAAGTGGGACATCAAGGCGCTGCTGGCCAACTTCAACTCGGCGATGAACAAGCCCAAGCAGTTCGCGCCGGTGCTGGCCTATCGCGTCGACTATTCCAAGGGCGAGTTCTCGGGCTGGGGCATGGCCGGTGTCGAGGGCAAGGTGCACAACTTCAACAACGATACCGTCGATGCCAGCGGCAACCCGATCATCGTCGGGTCGTCGCAGAACACGATGCTTCACCTGATCGAGGCTGACGCGTACTTCATCCGCGGCGACCTCACGCTGCAGGGCCAGGTCGGCTTCGGCAAGCAGAAGGGCGCGGCCATCACGCCGGACGCCAACGGCAACGCGCGCGACGCGCAATGGTGGGGAGTCTCCGGCCTGGCGGCCTACAAGTTCGAGCCGCGCTTCGAGGGCGTGATCCGCGCCGACTACATCAACGACTCCAAGAACGGCGGCGGCCTGCTGGGCTACACCGGCTACTACGACGGCACCACCGGCGTGGACGGCCGCAACGGCTTCGGCGTGTCGCCCAACTGCACGCTGGGCGCGGACTGCAAGGGCGCCAACCGGGGCGCGGTCGCCGTGGGCTTCAACTACCTGCTGACCGCCAACACCACCATCAAGGCCGAGTACCGCCTCGACGTGGCCAGCCAGGCCGTGTTCCTGGACGTCAAGACCGGCACCTACAAGAAGAACAACTCCCTGCTGGGAACCACGATGGTCGTCAGCTTCTAGACTTGCTGAGCCCCGGGTCGAAACACCCACCGACCCACCACGGGGCCGGCCACGAGCCGGCCCCGTCGATTTCGACTGGAGACATGGATGAGCACCACCCTCAACTGGGCCGAGCGCGCCACCGCGCTCAAGATCGACGGCCGCATGCTGGTCGACGGCAAGCGCGTGGCCACGCAGACCGGCGAGACCTTCGCCAAGCATTCCCCGATCGACGCCCGCCTGCTGGGCCCGATCGCGCGCGGCGTGGCGGCCGACGTCGACACCGCCGTGCGTTCCGCGCGCGCCGCCTTCGAGGACGGCCGCTGGGCCGCCAAGGCGCCCGCGCAGCGCAAGAAGGTGCTGCAGCGCTTCGCGGAACTTCTGCTCGGCGCCAAGGAAGAACTCGCGTTGCTGGAGACGCTGGACATGGGCAAGCCCATCCAGTACTCGCTGGCCGTGGACGTGCCCGCCGCCGCGCGCTGCATCGCGTGGTACGCCGAGGCGGTCGACAAGATCTACGACGAGATCGCCCCCACGGCCGCGAGCGCGCTCGCGCTCGTCACGCGCGAGCCCATGGGCGTGATCGGCGTGATCGTGCCCTGGAACTACCCGATGATCATGGCCGCGTGGAAGCTGGGGCCGGCGCTGGCGGCCGGCAACTCGGTGGTACTCAAGCCCAGCGAGAAGAGCCCGCTGACCGCGCTGCGCATGGCCGAGCTCGCGCTCGAGGCCGGCCTGCCGCCGGGCGTGTTCAACGTCGTGCCGGGCTACGGCCACGAGGCCGGCGAGGCGCTGGCGCTGCACATGGAGGTCGACGCGATCGGCTTCACCGGCTCCACGCGCGTGGGCCGCCGCATGTACGAGTACGCGGGCAAGTCCAACTTGAAGCGCGTCTACAACGAGCTGGGCGGCAAGTCGGCCTTCGTCGTGTTCGACGACTTCGCCGACGTCGCGCGCGCCGCGAGGACCGTGGCCGGCGGCATGTTCTTCAACCAGGGCGAATCCTGCAACGCGCCGTCGCGCGTGCTGGTGCACGAGCGCATCGCCGACGAGTTCGTCGCCACGCTGCGCACCGAGGCGCCCAAGTACGCCCCGGCCGACCCGCTGGACGCGAGGACGGAGATGGGCGCGCTCGTCGACGACACGCAGCTGCGCACCGTGCTGGGCTACATCGAGGCCGGCAGCGCACAGGGCGCGCGCATCGTCAGCGGCGGCAGGCAGGCGCGCGCCGAGACGGGCGGCTACTACGTCGAGCCCACGGTGTTCGACAACGTCACCAACGACATGAAGATCGCGCAGGAAGAGATCTTCGGGCCGGTGATGGCCGTGATCCGCTTCAAGACCGAGGACGAGGCGATCGCGCTCGCCAACAACTCCAGCTACGGCCTGCAGGCCAGCTGCTGGAGCGACAACATCAACCGCGCCCACCGCGTCGCCCGCGCGCTGCGCGCCGGCACCGTGCACGTCAACTCGTACGACGAGGACGACATCACCGTGCCGTTCGGCGGCTACAAGCAGAGCGGCAACGGGCGCGACAAGTCGCTGCACGCGTTCGACAAGTACACCGAGCTGAAGACGACCTGGATCCGGATCGACGGCCAGAAGTAGCCACCGGCCCGCCTCCGCCCATTCGACGACGCCGACCCGAAGGCCCTCGCGCCTTCGGGCGCCTGACCACGCCTGTCCATGACCTCGAACCCCACCGACGACGAGCTCGACACCCTGCAATCGACGCTGCGGCAACAGGGCGTGCACACGTTGCTCGCGCAGTTCGTCGACGTGCACGGCACGCCCAAGGGCAAGTGGGTGCCGCTGCACCAGCTGCCCGTGCTGGTGCGCGACGGCGCCGGCTTCGCGGGCCCGTCGATCTGGGGCACCGCCCTGCCCCGCACCGGGCCGCGCAGCGAGTACTACGCGCGGGCCGACCTGCGCACGCTCGCGCCGCTGCCGTGGATGCCGGGCGTCGCGCGCGCCGCGTGCGACGGCTTCGTCGCCGGCGAGCCGTTCGAGAACTGCCCGCGCCAGGTGCTGCGCCGCGCCACGGCGCGCCTGGCCCGGCGCGGCTGGACGCTGCAGGTGGGGATCGAGCCCGAGTTCTTCCTGCTCAGGAAGGTCGACGGCCGCTGGCTGCCGTTCGACGACGCCGACCGCCTGGACAAGCCGTCCTACGACCTGAAGAGCCTGCCGCGCCAGGCCGCGTTCCTGCACGAGCTGCGCGGCGCGCTGGAGGCCGCCGGCATGAACGTGCTGCAGACCGACCACGAGGACGCGCACGGCCAGTACGAGGTCAACTTCGAGAACGCCGAGGCGCTGGCCAGCGCCGACAACGTGACTCTGTTCAAGCTCGCGGCGCACACGCTGGCCGAGCGCCAGGGCGCGGTGTTCTCGATGATGCCCAAGCCGTTCGCCAACCAGCCGGGCAGCGGCCTGCACTTCCATGTGTCGCTGTGGGACGGCGATCGCTGCGTGTTCGCGAGCGACGACGGCCGCAAGGGGCTGTCGCGCCTGGGCGAGCACTTCATCGCCGGCGTGCTGGCGCACGGCGCCGCGCTGACCGCGCTCGCCGCGCCGACCGTCAACTCGTACAAGCGGCTGGTGGTGGGCGAATCGCTGTCGGGCACCAGCTGGGCGCCGGCCTATGTCGCGCACGGGCCCAACAACCGCACGGCCGTCGTGCGCACGCTCAACGGCCGCTTCGAATGGCGCCTGCCCGACGCCAGCGCCAACCCCTACCTCGCGCTCGCCGGCCTGATCGCCGCGGGCCTGGACGGCATCGACCGCACGCTCGACCCCGGCCCCGCCTGCACCGACGACCTGTTCGCGCTGGACCTCGCGCAGATCCGCGACCGCGGCATCGCGCTGCTGCCGCAGTCGCTGCAGGAAGCGATCGACGCACTGCGCGCGGACGACGTCGTGCGCGGCGCCCTCGGCGACGCGCTGGCCGCGGAGTTCGACCGCCTCAAGCGCGCGGAGTGGACGGAGTACGCACGCCACGTCAGCGCCTGGGAACTGGAGCGCTACGGCGCGCTGTTCTGAAGCCGCCCGCGGCTGACATCGATCGCTCCTGGAACGCCCCGGCCCGGTCGCGCCGATCCTCCCGGCCGCGGGAACCGATCGGGCCCGCGGCCCGCGTTCCGCTCGACAGTTCGTCGAACACGTTACCTGCGGGCACAGCGTCCGGGGGCGGGCGCGGCCTATGCTGGCGCGTCGACCCCGCGACCGCCAGACCCATGCCCGCTTCCACCCGCCCCACCGTCACACCCTTCATCAGCGCGGCCTTCGCCGCGATCCTGTCCGCGTGCGGCGGCGGTGCCGGCGACGGCGGCTCGCCCGCGCCGACGCCCGCACCCGTGCCGGCTCCCGCGCCTTCACCAACGCCGGCCCCCGCACCGACGCCGACGCCGACACCCAGCCCGGCCCCGACGCCCACGCCGGCGCCAACCCCAGCGCCTACCCCTGCGCCCACGCCGGCCCCCACACCTGCGCCGACGCCGACGCCGACGCCGACGCCGGCCCCCGCGCCCACGCCCACGCCGTCTCCTGCCCCGACGCCGACGCCGTCGCCCGCGCCCGACGTCACCGTCACGCTGACGCCCGCCAGCACGCACGCGATCTCGCCCTACATCTACGGCCTGAACTTCTACACGGGCGTCACGAACGCCCCGCCGCTGCTCACGCTCGATCGCGCGGGCGGCAACCGGTGGACGGCCTACAACTGGGAGAACAACGCATCCAACGCGGGCAGCGACTACCTGTACGAGAGCGACGCCTACCTCAGCAGCAGCGCCGTGCCGGCCGAGGCCGTGCGCGCGCTGATCGCGGCCGATCGCGCGGTCGGCGCGGCCAGCCTCGTCACCGTGCAGATGCAGGGCTGGGTGTCGGCCGACGAATCCGGGCCCGTCAGCACCGCCAACCCGCCCGACACCACGCGCTTCAAGCCGGTGGTGTTCAAGAAGAGCACGCAGTCGGCCGCCGCGTTCACGACGACGCCGTCGACGTCCGACAACGCCGTCTACATGGACGAATTCGCCTGGGCGCTGGACCAGAAGTTCGCGGGCCAGGGCATCTTCACGGCCGGCGCCGCCACGCCCACCTTCGTGCAGCTGGACAACGAGCCCGAGCTGTGGAACTCGACGCACCTGGAGATCCAGGGCAGCACGCCCGTGACGTCCGACGCCTACATCGCCAAGACGATCGCGCTGGCCAAGGCGCTGAAGGACCAGTTCCCCGGCATGACCATCGTCGGCCCCGCGCACTACGGCTTCGGCGGACTGTACTCGTGGCAGAACGAGCTCGGCGCCACGCCGTCGGGCGCGAACTGGTTCGCCGACAAGTACCTGGCGGCGCTCAAGACGGCATCCGCGAGCTATGGCAAGCCGCTGGTGGACGTGTACGACTTCCACTGGTACTCCGAGGCCAAGGATCCGTCGGGCAACCGCATCACCAACCTGAGCAGCGCGTCGCTGACCGACGCGCAGGTGCAGGCCATCGTGCAGAGCCCGCGCAGCCTGTGGGACGCGACCTACTCGGAGTCGTCCTGGATCCACGACGTGCTGGGCGGCCCGATCAGGCTGCTGCCGCGGCTGCAGGCCAAGATCGCCGCGGCCGACCCGGGCATGAAGCTGGGCGTCACCGAGTACAACAACGGCGGCTGCAAGCACATCGCGGGCACGCTGGCGCAGGCCGACAACCTGGGCGTCTTCGGCGCGCAAGGCGTGCAGGCCGCCACCTACTGGCCGCTCAGCAACAGCGAGCCCTACTGCCTCGCGGCGTTCCGCGCGTTCCGCGGCTTCGACGGCGCGAACGCGAGCTTTGGCGACGTGGCGGTGGGCGCGGCGTCGAGCAACGTGCAGAACGTCGCGGCCTACGCCAGCACCGACAGCGGCCACGCGGGCCGCGCCGTGTTCGTCGCGATCAACCGCTCGACGACGGCGCAGCAGGTCGCCTTCGCGGGATTGACCGTGTCGGGCACCGCGCACCTGTGGCGTATCAGCGCGTCGTCGGCGTCGGCGCAGAATCCGGTCAAGCCGGTGTCCGCGGGGACCCAGGCCGTCTCGGGCACGTCGTTCAGCGTCTCGCTGCCGGCGCTCAGCGTGACCACCATCGACGTTTATTGACCATTTGGCCGTTGGCGACGCGCGGCCGGCCGTGCAATGATCGGCCCCTTCTCCCGCGGCGCCGCCCATGAACCCCACCCTCGAGATCGCCGGATTCGACGAGCACACGCTCGCCGGCTGGATGCGCCTCGAGCTCGCCACGCCGGCGGCCACGCTGCTCGCCTTCGCCAACGAGGACGCCCCGCCGCAATTCCTGCTGGGCGTGCAAGGCGGCTCCGACCTGCTGCTCGTCGACCGCATCCTCGCGGCGCTGCAGACGCTGGCCGTGCAGCGTGAGACGGCGTCCACCTTCGCGCTGCCCGCGGCCATCGCGCCCTTCGACACTCTCGGGTTCGTGCGCGGCCCCGAGCGCCGCCTGCTGCGCGGCATCCTCGAGGACGACGGGGTGCTGCAGGCGATCCCGATGTACGACTGCGAACTGACCGGCGAAGGCCGCCTGCCCCCGCTCGCGAACTTCCGCCGCTGGACGGACGTGCTCGCGCTGGACCGCGCGCCCCAGCCCTGGTTCCACTTCCGCATGCAGGGCCGGCCCTCCGGCCTCGACGTCCAGCAGTGGACGACCGAGGCGTGGACGACCTTCGAGGACTACCTGGGCATCCTCTCGCGCGACGACCAGGCCTGGCTGGAAGTGCGCAACCGCCTGGGCCGCATCCTGCGCCTGCCCGACGCCCAGGGCTGGGATCGCGCCCGCGAGCGCGTCGAGACGCACGTCTGCCGCGACGCGAGCGCCTGACGCGCCGCGATCGGCGCCATCGACGCCGCACGGCGGATCACGGGATTCCGAGCGTGCCGCTGCGCCCCGCGCCGCTCCAGAATCGACGCGCCCCTGCCCGCATTTGCGTCTTCTCGAAGGAGCCGACATGTTGGAGTCCGCGAACCGATTCTTCGCCGCCGCGATGCTGATCGCGCTGGCCGGCAGCACCGTCGCCCAGGCGCCGGGCATCACGCGCACCGTCGTCGCGCGCAGCGACGTCTCCGTGCCGGGACGCGAGGCGGTGGCGGCGCGCGTCGAGGTCGCGCCCGGCGGCGCGTCCGGCTGGCACACGCACCCCGGCGACGAGGTCAGCGTCGTCAACGAAGGCGAGGCCGTCCTGATGATCGCCGGCCAGCCGAACCGCAAGGTGGTGGCCGGCGAAGGCTTCGTGATCCCGGCGGGCGTCGTGCACAACGCCGTGAACGAAGGCAAGACGCCGACACGGCTGGTCGGGGTGTACATCGTCGAGAAGGGCAAGCCGCTGGCGTCGCCGGCGTCCGCGCCGGCGCCCTGAGCTGGAAGCGCCCGATCCGCGCTTCGGGTTGCCGTGCTGTTCGAAGGTGCCCGGAACCTGGCCGTTCTGCAATCCGGACTGCTGGCTGGAAAGTGCTCGCCGGCAACGAGCGCATCGGCAAATGCGCCCCGCGCCGCCTGCTTGCGAGCCGGCTTCACAAGCACGCCAGCGCCGCCACCAGCGCCACCGGCATCGCCACGGCCCCCACCTTCAGGAACTGCCAGGCCGAGACGTGCTCGCCCTCGCGGCGCAGCGCGACCAGCCACAGGATCGTCGCCAGCGAGCCGGTGACCGACAGGTTGGGGCCGAGGTCGATGCCGATGGCGACGGCCGAGCGCACGGCGTCGGGCATCGCGCCGGTGTGGACGGCGGTGCCGGCGATCAGGCCGGCCGGCAGGTTGTTCATGAGGTTGGACGCGAACGCGACGATGGCGCCGGCGCCCCAGGCCGTCTCGCGCGGGGCCGCGTGCGCGGCCGTGCGCAGGACTTCGGTGAGCGTGGCCAGCAGGCCGGTGCGGCCGACGCCGGCCACCAGCACGAACAGCCCGGCCACCAGCGCCAGCACGCTCCAGGACACGTGCCGCAGCAGCGCCCAAGGCGCCTCGCGCTTGCTCGCCTGCACCGCGCCGATGGCCAGCACGGAGGCGATCAGCGTCGGGGCGCCGAGCGGGAAGTCGAGTGCCGACGCCGCCAGCATTGCCAGCACGACGCCGCCGATGCCGATGGCCGCCAGCCGGCCGGTGCCCGACAGCCGCGGTACGTGCGGGTCGTGCTCGACGGCCTCGGCCAGCTCGCCGCGGAACAGCAGCGCCAGCACGGCCCAGGTGACGACGATGGACGCGATCGACGGCAGCGCGAACGCACGCAGCCAGGCCAGCAGCGGCGGCATGTGCTCGCCGAACACGACGAGGTTGGCCGGGTTGGAGATCGGCAGCACGAAGCTGGCGGCGTTGGCGATCAGCGCGCAGGCGAACAGGTAGGGCAGCGGCCGCGCGCCGGCGCGCTTGGCCACCGCATACACCGCGGGCGTCAGCACCACCGCGGTCGCGTCGTTCGACATGAACACCGTCACCACCACGCCGATGCCGTAGACCAGCGCGAACAGCCGCCTGGCCGACCCGCCGGCGTGGCGCACGGCCCAGCCGGCCAGCGTATCGAACAGGCCCTCGCGCCGCGCCAGCTCCGACAGCAGCATCATGCCGATCAGGAACAGGTAGACGTCGGTGCCCTCGAGCACGGCATGCAGCGCACTCGAGGGCGACAGCAGGCCGCTCGCGAGCAGCACGAGCGCGCCGCCCACGGCCCAGACGGCCTCGGGCCACTTGCCCGGCCGCACGATCACGCACGCGGTGGCCGCGGCGGCGATGGCCCAGAGGGCGATGTTGGACGGGACGGCGGCGGGCCAGTGGATCATGCGTTCGGTCGCTTCGGCAGAGGAGTCGGGACGACGCCCTTCTCGGCAGGCGTCGTGCCCTGCATTGTCATCGCGACAAACGACGGCCTTTTCTCACCCATTTCGACGGCGCCGCGGCGGCCGGAAGGACTAGCATGCGGGTTGACTGTCCCTCAGTGTGACCCCGCCGCGGAGTGCCCATGACGCAAGACAACCGTCCCGTGAACCTCGAGTTCGACCTGCCTGCCCAGCCGCAGTCGCTGGTCAAGCTCGCTGCGCTGCTGCGCGAGGACGACATCAACCTGAACGCCATCAGCACGTTGATCGAGGGCGACATGTCGTTCGCGGCCGCCGTCATGAAGGCCGTCAACTCGCCGCTGTACGGCCTCAAGGGCCGCGTGCAGAGCGTGCAGCAGGCCGTCACCTACCTGGGCGTGCGCGAGATCTCCGCCATCGCCTACGAGACGGGCCTGCAGGCCGCCTTCCCGCAGGTGCCGCAGCTGCTGGCCGTGTGGGAGCGCGCGAGCCTGCGCGGCCTCTTGATGGGCCGGCTCGCCCAGGCGCTGTCGATGGAGGCCTGGAGCGCGCACACGGCGGGCCTGTTCGAGGAATGCGGCAAGGCCGTGCTGTACAAGCACGCGCCCGAGAAGTACGCGCCGATGCTGGCGTCCGCGCGCGACGACGTCCACCTGGCCGAGATGGAGCGCGAGGCCTTCGGCTGCGGCCACGACGACGTCGGCGCCAACCTGTGCGAGGCCTGGGGCCTGACGCCCGCGGCCGTGGCCAGCGTGCGCCACCACATCAGCATCCAGACCACGGGCCGCCTGCCGCGCGTGTCGCATCGCTACATCTGCGTGCTGTCCGCGCTGGCCCACACCATCGTCAACGATCCGGCCAAGCTCGACGAGGTGGCGATGAAGCTGGCGCCACAGGCGATGCTGGACCAGACGTCGCTCCTGCGCGGCCTGCACCGCGTCAAGGACAAGATCGACGACGCCATCGCCAACGCCTGAGTCCGCGGCGGCGAATCCCGTCCGGTCGAGCACGCCGGGCTTCAGCGAAACCGACACACCTGCGGCGCGAGTTCACGCAGAATTCCCCGCTGTCCGAAACGACAGAGGGAACCAACGAATGCGCCTGATCCATCTCGCCGCGCCCGTCGCCCTGGCCGCCGCCGCCCTGGCCGGCTGCGCCTCCGACGGCTCCTCCCACGCGCCCGCCACCGCCCCCGAGGTGATGACCAGCGACACGCTGAGCAAGCTGGCCATGCACCAGGCCACCGACACGTTCGGCGTGATCGGCCGCCCGGATGGCAGCGAGAAGTCGGGCACCGGCACGCTCTACACGTGGCAGGCCAAGGTCAACGGCAGCGTCTACGTCCCGACCCCCGCGATGACCGCCGGTTTCATCGGCGGGATGCCCGGGGGCATGGAGCACAGCGGAGGCGGCCAGACCTACGACCACGAGGTGATCTGCCGCCTGCGCATGAACGCCGGGGCCACGGGCCTGATCGAGCACCTGGACTTCAACGGGCCGCACACCGCCTGCGACCCGGTCAAGCAGCGCCTGACCGACTGGATCAAGGCGCTCGGCTGATCGGCTGCCGCAGCGGGCGGCTTCCCGCCCGCGACGTCAAGCCGCGACCGCCGAGCGCGGCGCGCCCGCGTGCGCCAGGCGCGACACCTCGCGCGGCGCCAGCGTCTTCATCTTGTGGTCCGACCACACCTGGCGCCAGCGCCGCGCGCCGGCGACGCCGTTCCACAGCCCCAGCATGTGGCGCGAGGCCTGCGACCAGTGGTGCTCGCTGGACTGTAGGCGCTCGAGGTAGTCGACCATCGCGGCCTCGACGTCCTCGCGCGTGCGCTCGCGCGCGAGGCCGCCCAGGAAGCGCGCGTCCCAGTCGGCCATGCACCACGGGTCGTGGTAGGCCTCGCGGCCGATCATCACGCCGTCGACGTGTTCCAGGTGCGCCGCGATCGCGTCGTCGCCCTTCACGCCGCCGTTCAGGACGATGGTGAAGTCCGGGAAGTCCTGCTTCAGTCGGTAGACGAACTCGTAGCGCAGCGGCGGGATGGTGCGGTTGTCCTTCGGGCTGAGGCCCTGCAGCCAGGCGTTGCGCGCGTGCACGATGAACACCGTGCAGCCGCCCTGCGCCACGGTGCCCACGAAGTCGCGCACGAACTCGTAGCTCTCCACCTTGTCGATGCCGATGCGGTGCTTGACCGTCACCGGAAGCGTGCAGGCGTCGCGCATCGCGGCGACGCTGTCGCGCACCAGTTCGGCCTCGCGCATCAGGCACGCACCGAACGCGCCGCGCTGCACGCGCTCGCTGGGGCAGCCGCAATTGAGGTTGACCTCGTCGTAGCCCCACTGCTGCGCCAGCTTCGCGCACGCGGCCAGCGCATCGGGCTCGCTGCCGCCCAGTTGCAGCGCGACCGGGTGCTCCTCGCCGTTGAAATCGAGATGCCGCGGCTGGTTGCCATGCAGCAGCGCGCCGGTGGTCACCATCTCGGTGTACAGCAGCGTGTCACGGGTGATCAGGCGGTGGAAGAAGCGGCAGTGGCGGTCCGTCCAGTCCATCATTGGGGCGACGGACAGGCGCCAGGGGCTAACTTGTTGATTTTGCTGGGAAATCATTGCCCGCCATTGTCGCCGCGAACGGCAATCCGCGCAAAGCGAGGGCCTCCCGGGTGACCGGGTGCCGTGACGGATGGCCGTGCTCCGCACGACGAGCCGGTGGGCGACCCACCCCGCCACGGCGATACTGCCGCGCATGACCCTGGCCGCCTTCCCCGCGTTCGAGCGCCTGCCGGGCCACCTGCGCCTCTGGCGCATCCGTGGCGTGCCGGTCGACGCCCACCTGGACTGCCTGCTCGGTGCCCTGTGCGTCGCGATCGCCGGCCTGTACTGGCGCGAACGGCTGCCGGCGGTGCTCGCGGGCTACGCGCTGGTGCTGCTGCTGCATGCGTCGGCCCGTGTGCTGGCGGCGCGCACGCTGGGACTGCCGGTGTCCGGGGTCCGACTGAGCGGGCTGGGCAGCCAGTGCGTCACGGGCGCCGCGCGGGGGGCGCGCGACACGCTGATCCTGCACGGCGCCGGGCTGGCCGCGCAGCTCCTGCTGTTCCCAGCGGCGTTGCTCGCGTCGCACGCCTGGGATGCGCGACCCGGCACGACGCTCGGCGCCTTCGTGTTCGCATTCACCGTCGGCAATGCCTTCGCGTTCGCCTTCAACGCCCTGCCCTGGGACGGCGGCCGGGGCCAGGGTTCCGACGGGCGTGTGCTGCTGCGGCTGGCGATCGACCGCTGGCACGGCCGCAGCGTGCTCGCCGACGCGCTGCCGGCACTGAACGCCGCCGCCGACTCGCCGGTGTTCCCGCCTGGGGCCTCGCTGCTGGACATCCCCAGGCTCGTGCCGCCCGGCTTCGTGCATGGCGTGCAGATCCTCAACGACCGCCACACGCCGCTGGAGTTCGTCACCGGCATGCTGGAACGCCACTTCGGCCTCGAGCGCGCACAGGCCCTGGTGCTGGCCATCGAGATCCACAACCGCGGCGGATTGCTGCTGCCGTTCCCGACGCTGGACGACGCCGAGCGTGCCGCCGCGGCGGTCGCGCGCGACGCCGTCGCCGCGGGCCACGACGTCGCCTGCCGGGCCGTGAGCGCCCTGCCCGCGCCGGCCCGAACGTGACTTCCGCCTGACTTTCGGCTGTCGTCGCGCCCGGCTCGCGGCACGGCCGCGCTGGGCGATCGCCGGGTCCAGTGGACAATCGGCTTCTCGACTGCGACGGGCGGGCCCTGGAGGGGGACGCCGCACCGTCGCCGCGACCGGCGTTTCGATTGCAGAACAAGATGAAGCTTCTCTCGCGACTGCCCCTGCGGGCCCTGCTCACGCTGCCTTATCTCGTGCTCGTCCTGGGCACGGCCATCGTCATCGGCGTGCTGTCGTACGCCGCCGGGCGAGACACCGTCGACGACCTCTCGGGCCAGCTCCTGACCGAGACGGTGCATCGCATCGAGCAGGCGGTCGAGGGCCACGTCTCGGGCTCGGCGGCCGTGCTGGAGGTGGCGTTTCCCAAGGGCATCGCGGCGCCCGAATCCATCATGGGCGAGCTGCCCGCGCTGCGCGAGCGCTTCTGGCTCGCGACCTCGGTGCACCGCGACCCGAACAACTACGCCTACTACGGTGACCGCGACGGCCGCTTCATCGGCCTGTGGCGCTCGTCCGAGAACGACGCCGAGCTGCGCCTGCGCCCCGAGGGCACCGGCCCGCGCAGCCTGTACCACTACAGCGGCATCGCCGGCGACCTGGGCCACGCCAACGCGGAGACGCGCATCTTCGAGCCGCGGGACCGCCCCTGGTACAAGGCCGGCGCCGCCAACACGCTGCAGACCTGGACCTCGATCTACATCGACTTCAAGCTGCAGCAGCTCGTGGCCACGCGCGCGCGGCGCGTGAACGACCGCAGCGGCGCGTTCAAGGGCGTCGTCGCCACCGACCTGTCGCTGCAGCAGGTCACGTCCTTCCTGCAGCGCCTGGCCCTCAGCGCCAACGGCGTGGCCATGGTGATGGAGAAGGACGGCAACCTGATCGGCGTGTCGCGCGGCGAGCACATCCGCAAGCAGCCGGACGGCACCAACGTGCGCCTGAACGCCGCCGACAGCCGCGACCCGCTGGTGACGGCCACCTACGCCGCCGTGCGCGGGCTGGCCGACACCGCCGCCGACGCGCGCCCGCACACGACCGTCTTCACGGCGCCCGACGGCTCGGCCGTGCAGGTGGGCTACGCGCGCCTGACCGACGACGCGGGGCTGGACTGGCTGATCATGGTGGCCGTGCCGCGCAAGGACTTCCTGCACGGCATCCTCGACAACTTCCGCCGCACCGTCCTGCTGGCGGTGGTCGCGGCCGTGTTCGTGATGCTCACCGGCACGCTGGTGCTGTCGACCGTCACGCGCGAGCTGCGCCGGCTGGCGGCCGCCGCGCGGCGCGTGGGCGAAGGCAGCACGACGCCGTTCGCGGAATCGCATCGCAAGGACGAGCTCGGCGACCTCGCGCGCAGCTTCGCCGAGATGCAGCGGCGCCTGCTCACGGACCCGTTGACCGGCCTGGCCAACCGCGAGGCGCTGATCCGCCGCGTCGAGGATCGCATCGTGCAGCAGCGCCGCCGCGGCGACCCGCGGCCGTTCGGCGTGCTGTTCGTCGACATCAACCACTTCAAGAAGATCAACGACGAGTTCGGGCACGACATGGGCGACGCCGTGCTGCAGGAGCTGGCGCGCCGGCTCACGGCCGCCGTCCGCGCCGAGGATCTCGTGGCCCGCTACGCCGGCGATGAATTCCTGGTGATGCTGGAATCGATCGAGCGGCGCGAGGACGCCGAGCGCGTCTGCGCCAGCATCGAGGAGCTGCTGCGCCAGCCGCTGGAGCTGCTGACCGGCAGCAAGACGCTGGTGCCGGCCCTGGGCGCCGCGGTGGGCGTGGCCGTCTACCCCGAGGACGGCCAGGACGTCGACACGCTGGTGCGCCACGCCGACCAGCAGATGTACCTGCGCAAGCGCGCCGACTGATCGATCAGGCGGACACGGCGGCCGTGGCCTTCTTCGGCACCGCCGCGAGCGTGCGGCGGATGCCTTCGGCGTACGGCGTCTTGTGCACCGGCCCGATCAGCGCCTGCAGCGCCGAGTCGTCCATGATCACGGGCTCGGTCATCAGGTAGTTCATCTCGACGGCCTCGCGCATGAACTTGTCGAACAGGCCGAGGATGCGAAGCATCGTCTTGCCGGCGACGCGCCCGGCCAGCTTGCGGCCGGTGGCGCGCTCCATCTCGCCGACCAGCGCACGCTGCGTCGTCACGCCGGCGCCGGCCAGGTGCCAGATGCGGCCGAAGGCGGCGGGCGTCGCGGCCAGCTTCACGACGACGGGGCCGACGTCCGGCACGAACACGAACTCGTGCGGGGCGTCGAGCGGGCCCAGCATGTTGGCGGTGCCGCCCTGCACCGCGGCCTTCGCGGCGCCGTCCAGCAGGCTCTTGTCGACGCCCGGGCCGTAGAAGTCGGGCAGGCGAAGCACGGTGGCGTTGATGCGGCCTTCGGCGTGCGCCTGCATCAGCAGGTCTTCCTGCGCCTTGCGCATGCGGCCCTTGAAGGTGTGCGGCTCGCGCGGGTGATCCTCGCCGATCGGCGTGCTGCGGGCGCGACCGTACGGGTAGACAGTGCCGATCAGGACGATGTTGCGCACGCCCGCGGCGATCGCGCCGTCCAGCGTCTTGCGCATCAGCTCGGGATGGAGCTCGAAGCGCCAGTAGTCGACGCCCACCATGTAGACGATCGTCTCGATGCCGCGCGCCGCGGCGCGCACCGACTCGGGCGAGTCCGGGTTCCAGGTGACGATCTCGGCGAGCGGGTCGGCGCCGAAGGCCTTGCGCAGGCTGGCCTGCGAGCGGCCGACCACGCGGTACGGCTGGCCCTGCGCCGCGAGGGCCTGGGCGACGGACTGGCCGATGGCGCCGGCGGCACCGAACAAAGCGATCCTGGACATGGTGATTTCTCCTTGGACGAGGGGTCGGGGTTTCAGAACGGAAGCTGGCGGAAGAAGGCGACGACGCGGGCCTGCGCGTCCTGCACGACGCCGTCCAGCAGCGGCCGCACCGGCACCCGCAGCCACGCCTCCAGCGCGACGATCGCCAGGCCGGACAGCGCGACGGCGGCCACGCGGGTGGCGGCCAGCAGGCTGCAGTCGACGGGGACGGAGGTGGCGGTGGTGAGCATGTCGGGGCTTTGGTGGAAGGCGGCGTGTTCCGCTGCGATGGACGCAGTGTGCGAAATCCAGAGCCATTTGAAAATTGCCTAGAATTGCCTAGAACCTATTCATTCATGCATACCATGGCCGACACCGAACCGAACTGGGAGTGGTACCGCAGCTTCGTGGCCGTGCTGGAGTCGGGCTCGCTGTCGGCCGCCGGGCGCGCGCTGGGCATGACGCAGCCCACGGTGGGCCGCCACATCGACAGCCTGGAGGCCGCCCTCGGCCTGAAGCTGTTCACGCGCTCGTTCGACGGCTTCACGCCCACCGATGCGGCGCTGGAGCTCAAGCCCTACGCCGCCAGCCTGTCGGCCACGGCCGCGGCGCTGCGCCGCGTGGCCAGCAGCCAGGGCGACGGCGTGCGCGGCACGGTGCGGCTGACGGCCAGCGAGATCGTCAGTAGCGAGGTGCTGCCGCCCATCCTCGCGGACCTGCGCGACGCGCACCCCGCGCTGGTCATCGAGCTGGTGCCGTCGAACAGGGTGGAGAACCTGCTGCGGCGCGACGCCGACATCGCCGTGCGCATGGCCACGCCGTCGCAGGACGCGCTGGTCGCGCAGCGCGTGGCGAGCATCGACGTGGGCCTGCACGCCCATCGCCGCTATCTCGACAAGCACGGCACGCCGCGCACCGTCGACGACCTCGCGCGCCACGCGATGATCGGCTGGGACACCGAGACGCCCTACGTGCGCAGCTTCCAGCAGCGCTTCCCGGCGATCACGCGCGACGCCTTCGCGTTCCGCACGGACAGCGACGTCGCGCAGCTCGCGGCCATCCGCGCGGGGCTGGGCATCGGCTTCTGCCAGGCGCGGCTGGCGGCGCGCGATCCGTCGCTGGTGCGGCTGTTCAAGTCGGCGATCTCGCTGAACCTCGAGACCTGGATCGCGATGCACGCCGACCTGCGCGACAGCCCGCGCTGCGCCGTCACGTTCGCCGCGCTGGCCGCGGGCCTGGCGGCCTACGCGCGCGGCGCCTGAGCGACGATCACTCAACCGCGCCGATCGTGCACAGCGCGGTGTTGCGCGTGACGCCGCGCTGGTCGGTCGCCGGGCAGTTGTGACCCGACTTGCGCAGCGGGCTGGTCGACGCCGGCACGATCGTCGGCGTGTAGCCGCCGTTGCTGCCGAGGGCACCGAGCAGCGGATCCGCGAAGCGGATGCCCGTCACGCACAGGTTGTCGTTCAGGCCGCCGACGGGTCGCTTGATGGGCCACTGCACGTCGTCGGTGCCGCTGGCCGCCGAGAAGAAGCACTGCATCGGCGAGCCGCCGTCCTTGCTGAGGTTGTTGGCGAACACGGTGTTCGTGACGGGGAAGCTCATCGCGCCGAAGATCGCCGCGCTGAAGTAGCCCGGGCCGCCGCTGGACTGGTTGCCGCTGAAGGTCGCGTTGCGGATGAAGCCGCTCGCGCTCGCGTTGGACAGCTGCAGCGCGCCGCCGACGCCCTTGGTCGCGACGTTGCCGGAGAACGTCGAGTTGGTGACCTGCAGGTTGTCGTTGATCAGGTCGGCCGCGCCGGCGCCGGTGGCCGCGACGTTGCTCGCGAAGGTCGAGGCCATGATCGTCAGCGGGTTGGCGTTCTGCACGTACAGCGCGCCGCCCGTCTTCGCGTGGTTGGCCTGGAACACCGAGCGGTCGAAACTGGTGGGCCGCGCCACGCCGTCGGCCGTGCGGAACAGCGCGCCGCCGAACTCGCCCGCCGTGTTGGCGGTGAACGTCGTGCCGCAGACGCTCTGGTTCACGTCCGAGCCGCCGTCGATCACGATCGCGCCGCCGTTGCCGCCCGCCCCGCCCTGGTTCGCGCCCGCCACGCCCGCGCAGCCCTGCGCCGCGCCGCCGACGTAGTTCGCGCCCGTGCCGGTGGCCTGGTTGTTCGAGAACAGCGAGTTGTAGACGCGGCCGTCGCTTTGCAGCAGGCCCACCGCGCCGCCGTTGGCGCCGGTGTTGCCGTCGAAGGTGGAGCTGATGACCGACACGTCCAGCGAGCCCAGCGCGTAGATCGCGCCGCCGCCGACGTCGGGGCCGGGCGTCTCGGCCGCGTTGTCGCGGAAGGTCACGTCGATCGTGTGCAGCATCGCGTCGCGCACGTAGATCGCGCCGCCGGCGCCGTCGGCCCAGCCGAACGAGCAACTCGCGTTGCCGGCCGTCGGCGCGACGTACTTCGTGCCGGTGGCCTTGCCGTTGGCCAGGGTGATGTGCTGGAGGGTCAGGCCCGTCCTGGTCGCGCGGTAGTTCGGGCTGTAGACCTCGATCAGCCGCGTGTGCCCGCCGCCGTCGAGCGTCACCAGGCCGCCGCCGTCGATGACGGTCGAGCGCGTCGCGGGCACCTGCAGCGTCGTGCCGACGGCGATCGTGGTGGCGGCCGCGCCGCAGTTGAACGTGATGACGGACGCAGCGTTGATCGCCGACTGCAGCGCGGCCGCGGTGCAGCTGGCCGGCGTACCGTTGCCGACGACGAACGCCCCCGCCGTGCTGGCGGAGGTGACGGGGGCGACGCACACGCGCACGGGCATGGCGATCGCGCCCGCCGTGGCGGCCGCGGCGGCGGCGCCGAGCAGCGAGGCGCGCAGCGTCGAGGCGATACGGGACGGGGTACGGTCGAGGACGAGGTGACGAGACATGGGGCTGCAGCTTGCCGGTTGGATCGATGCGCCATTCTGGGAAGCGCCGGCCCGCCTCGCCAGCGTCCTGCTCTTCCACTGCGGACTCGTTACGCCCTCCTCACTGCAGTAGCCGCGCGATACGTTTCCGTTCGCAAAGCCGCTCGACCGACCGTGGTGGCGACCGATAACGCCGACACGGGCTGATCGCTCGATCATGCGACGTCGGCAGTCGCGCGCCTTCGCGCTCGTGCGTGGGCCCGCGCGTCACGCGCTCGCGCGAGCGCGCGCGGGAGCCCGCGAGCGCGCGACGTCTCTCAGTCCAGGTCGCGCAGCGGATGCGCATGCGCCGGCCACGGCGACGCGAAGAACGCGTCGATCATCGCCGCATCGACCTCGCCCACCGTCGCCGGGCTCCAGCGCGGCGCGTGATCCTTGTCGACGGCCAGCGCGCGGATGCCCTCCAGGGTCTCGCTGGCGGTGCCGGGGCGCAGGTGGAAGCAGTGGCGCACGAGGCCGCGCTCCATGCGCAGGTCGTCGGCCAGCGTCATCGTGCGGGCGCGGCGGATCTGTTCGAGCGTGACGGCCATCATCAGCGGCGAGCGCTGCGCCAGCGCCTTGCTCTGCGCGCCGGCGAACTCGCCCTGTTCCGCCGCCAGCGCGGCGACGATGCCGGCCAGGTCGGGTGCGGCGAACACGCGCTCGATCATCCCGGCATGCGCGGCCAGCGGCGCGGAGCCTGGGTCGACGGCGAACACGTTGACGGCCGACAGCGCGCCGACGCCGTCGACGGCCGTCCCGTCGGCGATGGCCTGCACCAGCGCGTCGAGGCGCTCGGCCTTCACGCAGATGTCGGCCCAGCCGACGGCCAGCGCGTCGGCCGCGCCCAGCACGTGGCCCGACAGGCCCAGGAACTCGCCGAGGTGGCCCGGCGCCTGCGCGAGGAACCAGCCGCCGCCGACGTCGGGGAACAGGCCGATGTTGGTCTCGGGCATCGCGAGCTTGCCGTGCTCGGTGACGACGCGCAGCGAGCATCCCTGCGCCAGGCCCATGCCGCCGCCCATCGTGATGCCGTCCATCAGCACGAAGGTCGGCTTGCCGAAGGTGTGGATCAGGTGGTTGAGCGCGTATTCCTCGCTGAAGAAGTCCTCCAGCGTCGGGTCGCCCGCCAGCGCCGCGGCGTGGAAGTAGCGGATGTCGCCGCCCGCGCAGAAGGCCGGCGCCTTGCCGGGGCGGTTCGCGCCGCGCAGCAGCACCGCGCCCACCTGCGGGTCGTCGCGCCAGGCCAGCAGCTGGCCCGTGACGTCGCGGATCATCTGCAGCGACAGCGCGTTGAGCGCCTGCGGCCGATTGAGCGTGAGGATGCCCAGGTGGCCGCGGCGCTCGGCCAGCACGTGCGACTCGTTGTTGTTGTTCGACATGTCGATTCCTAGGCCGAGGCCGCGGCGGCCGCACGGCCGCGCAGGCTCAGCAATTCGTTGAAGACCAGCGCGCCGACGACCACGCCGCCGCCCACGAGCGCGGCGCTGCCGGGCGACTCGCCCGCGCCCACCCACGCCCACAGCACGCCGAAGATCACCTCCAGCAGGCCCAACAGTGCCACTTCGGGCGCCGGCAGCGCGCGCGACACCCGCACCAGCAGCAGGCACGGGATCGCCAGCTGCACGATGCCCAGGCCGAACAGCAGGCCCAGGTCGTGCGCGTTAGACTTGAACGGCCACGCGAGCGGCAGCGTCACGAGCGCCGACAAGGCCGCGCCGATCAGCACGGCGCTGAACAGGTCGGGCTGCGAAGCCGGCGTCTCGGTGCTGTCGTCGGCCACCGGCTGCGCGCGGCCGGCGTGCTGCAGCACGGTGTAGTTCAGCGCCGACGACAGCGGCACCAGCAGCGCCACGGCCATGCCCGCGAGGCTGCGCGCGTCGGCGGCCTGCATGTTGTGCCCGAACATCCACGCAATGCCCGCGCCCGCCACGGCGATCGCGACCCACGTGCGCGTGGGCTGTCGATGATGCAGGAACACGCGCGCGAACACGGCCGTCAGCAGCGGGCTGATCGACATCGTCACCAGCACGTTGGCCACGCGCGTCATCGTCAGGGCCACCATGAAGGCGGTGAACATCACGCTCCAGCACAGGCCCGACAGCCACACCACGCGCGGCGAGCGCAGCAAGTCGACCCACAGCTGCCAGCCGCGCATCCACGTGAGCGCCACGCCCAGCCCGACGAGGTTGAACAGGCTGCGGAAGAACGTGACCTCGAAGCTCTCGGCCGTCTGCAGCGAGCGGCTGACGACGCCCGCAATGCTCCACATCAACGTCACCACGACCATGCCGATGGCCGCCTGGGCATGGCCCATGGCGTGCGGGGAATTCGGTGCGGCGGCGGTCACGGCAGTTCCTTGTCGATCGATGGATGGGAGGGTCATCTTAAGGGCCGCGTCGCCGAATTGCCTGCTGAAATCCGACCAAAACAAAGGCGACCGGCCTTGCGGCGGGTCGCCTTTCGAACCTCTCGGTGGAGAGAAGCGCGTTATTCCTTGCGGGCGCGCTTGCGTTCGTTTTCCGTGAGGTGACGCTTGCGCAGGCGCACGCTCTTGGGCGTGATCTCGACCAGCTCGTCGTCGTCGATGAACTCGACGCCGTATTCCAGCGTGAGGTCGATCGGCGGCGTGATCTTGATCGCGTCTTCCTTGCCGGACACGCGGAAGTTCGTCAGCTGCTTGGTGCGCGTGGCGTTGACGACCAGGTCGTTGTCACGGTTGTGGATGCCCACGATCATGCCTTCGTACACCGGGTCGTTCGCCTTGACGAACATGCGGCCGCGGTCGTCCAGCTTGCCCAGCGCGTAGGTGAAGATCTCGCCGGCGTCCATCGAGATCAGCACGCCGTTCTTGCGGCCGCCGATGTCGCCCTTGTGCGGCTCGTAGCCGTCGAAGATGTTGGAGATCAAGCCCGAGCCGCGCGTCAGGTTCATGAACTCGTTGGAGAAGCCGATCAGGCCACGCGCCGGGATACGGTACTCCAGGCGCACGCGGCCGTTGCCGTCCGGCTCCATGTTCACCAGCTCGCCCTTGCGCTCGCCCAGGGCCTGCATCACGCCGCCCTGGTGCGACTCTTCCACGTCGGCCGTCACCAGCTCGATCGGCTCGTGGCGCACGCCGTCGACGTCGTGGAACACCACGCGCGGCTTGGACACGGCCATCTCGAAACCTTCGCGGCGCATGTTCTCCAGCAGGATGGTCAGGTGCAGTTCGCCGCGGCCCATCACTTCGAAGATGCCGTCCTCGTCGGTCTCGGACACGCGCAGCGCGACGTTGTGCTGCAGTTCCTTTTGCAGGCGGTCCCAGATCTGGCGGCTGGTGACGTACTTGCCTTCGCGACCGGCCAGCGGAGACGTGTTGACGCAGAAGTTCATCGTCAGCGTCGGCTCGTCGACCTTCAGTCGCGGCAGCGGCGCCGGGTTGTTCGGGTCGGTGATCGTGACGCCGATGTTGACTTCGTCGATGCCGTTGATCAGCACGATCTCGCCCGGGCCGGCCTCGGTGACCTGCACGCGGTCCAGGCCCTGGAAGGTCAGCACCTGGTTGACGCGGCCCTTGGTCGGCTTGCCCTCGGGGCCTTCCATCACCACCACGTCCATGCCCGGCTTGACCGTGCCCTGGTTGATGCGGCCCACGCCGATGCGGCCGACGAACGTCGAGAAGTCGAGGGCGGAAATCTGCAGCTGCAGCGGCGCGTCGGCGTCGCCGCCGTGCGGCTGGACGTGCTTGAGCACCGTGTCGAACAGCGCGGACATGTCCTCGCCCCACTTCTGCCCCGGCGCGCCTTCGTTCAGCGACGACCAGCCGTTGATGCCCGAGGCGTAGACCACGGGGAAGTCCAGCTGCTCGTCGGTGGCGCCCAGCTTGTCGAACAGGTCGAACGCCGCGTTGACGACGGCCTCGGGCTTGGCGCCCGGCTTGTCGACCTTGTTGACGACGACGATGGGACGCAGGCCGAGGGCCAGCGCCTTCTTCGTGACGAAGCGGGTCTGCGGCATCGGGCCTTCCTGGGCGTCGATCAGCAGCACGACGCCGTCGACCATCGACAGCGCGCGCTCGACCTCGCCGCCGAAGTCCGCGTGGCCCGGGGTGTCGACGATGTTGATGTGCGTGCCCTTCCAGCTGACCGCGCAGTTCTTGGCCAGGATGGTGATGCCGCGCTCGCGCTCGATCGCGTTGTTGTCCATCACGGTGTCGACGACCTTCTCGTGCTCGGCGAAGGTGCCGCTCTGGCGGAGCAGTTGGTCGACGAGCGTGGTCTTGCCATGGTCGACGTGGGCGATGATGGCGATGTTGCGGATCTGCGTGCTTGTGGTCATGACGGTCTTCTGGAGGGATCTGGTTCAGTTCGGCAGGCCCTGCACTTCGGCGGGGCTCAGCAGGCGGTCGGCGATCAGCTCGCCCGCCGTGATGTGCGCGCTGCCCAGCAGCGCATGTTGTTCGGGGCCGTACACGCGGACGTGCGGGCGGTCGGGTTCGGCGATGCGCCGGCGCAGGCCGGTCAGGAAACGCGCGGCCTCGCTGGCCTCGAGGCGCACGGCCGGCCAGTCGGCCAGCAGGGAATCGGGTCGCAGCAGGCAACCGGCGCGCTCGGCTTCGGGCATCGCCTCGAGCGCCTCCAGCGTGATCGCCGCCTGCAGCGTCAGCGGGCCGCTGGCGATGCGCCGCAAGCCGACCAGGTGGGCGCCGCAGCCCAGCGTCTCGCCGATGTCCTCGGCCAGCGTCCGGACATAGGTGCCCTTGGAACAGCGAACCTCGATTGTCGCCGTCTCCGGGTTTTCATGCTGCCAATCCACGATGTCCAACGTGTGAATCGTCACGTCGCGCGCGGCACGCTCGATCTGCACGCCGTCGCGGGCGTACTCGTACAGCGCCTTGCCGTTGTGCTTGAGCGCCGAGTACATCGGCGGCACCTGGCGGATCGCGCCCGTCCAGCGGGCGCACGCGGCCTGCAGCGTGGCACGGTCGACGTTCACGGGGCGCGTCTGCACGACCTCGCCCTCGGCGTCGCCGGTGCGCGTGGTCTGGCCCAGGCGCAGCACGGCGCGGTAGGCCTTGTCCGAATCGAGGCTGACCTGTGCGAACTTGGTGGCCGCGCCGAAGCACAGCGGCAGCAGGCCGGTGGCCAGCGGATCGAGCGTGCCGGTGTGCCCGGCCTTCTCCGCGCGCAACAGCCACTTGGCCTTCTGCAGCGCGTCGTTGGACGACAGGCCCAGCGGCTTGTCCAGCAGCAGGACGCCGTGCACGGGCCGGCGCTGCACGCGCACGCGCGCGGGACGCGGCGCGCGCACGGGGGCGGCGGCGTCGATCGCGGCAGTGGCTTGCAGCTCGGTCATGGCGTGGCTTTCAGTCCTCGGACTTGTCCGACGCGTCGGCAGGCGGCGCGTCTTCTTTGGCGCGCGTGGCGTTGGCCTGCAGGATCATCGCGTTGAGCTCGGCCGCGCGCTCGGTGGTGCGGTCGAAATGGAAATGCAGCGTCGGCACCGTGTGGATCGCCAGGCGCTTGAACAGGCCGTTGCGCAGGAATCCGGCGGCCTCGTTGAGCGCCGTCTCGCTTTCGGCCGGGTCGCCGATCAGCAGCGAGAAGAAGATCTTCGCGTGCGCATAGTCGGGCGTGACCTCCACCGAGTTGATGGTGATCATGCCCACGCGCGGATCCTTGAGCTCGCGGATCAGCTCGGCCAGGTCGCGCTGGATCTGGTCGGCCACGCGGAAGCCGCGATTCGGAATACTTCGTTGCTTGTGTCGCATGTTCTATCGTGCTCCTTCGCGAGGCGAGAAGTAAAAAGCCCCACCAGACGAGGCGGGGCCTTTCTGTACAACGGCGCCCCGGACGTCGCCGGCGCTGCCGCTGGTTCGCTGCCCCGGAGTTCGAGGGAGCGGCGGAACCGGCTCTGCCGGGCCGCTCGCGGCCGGCCCCTCGGGGGCAGGGAGCGCGAGCGACCGTGGGGTCAAAGAGTTCGTGCCACTTCCTTGATCTCGAAGAACTCGAGCTGGTCGCCTTCCTTGACGTCGTTGTAGTTCTTGATCGTCAGGCCGCACTCGAAGCCTTCGCGCACTTCGCGCACGTCGTCCTTCATGCGGCGCAGCGAATCGAGCTCGCCCGTGTAGACCACCACGTTCTCGCGCAGCAGGCGCACGCGCGCGCTGCGGCGAACGATGCCCGAGGTGACCATGCAACCGGCGATGTTCGTCTTGGACACGGTGAAGATCTGGCGGATCTCGGCCGCGCCGATGATCTCCTCGCGCTGTTCCGGCGCCAGCATGCCCGTCATCGCGGCCTTCACCTCGTCGACGGCGTCATAGATGATGTCGTAGTAGCGCACGTCCACGCCGTTGTTCTCCGCGAGCTTGCGCGCGCCGGAGTCCGCACGGACGTTGAAGCCGATGATGACCGCCTTGGACGCGATCGCCAGGTTGACGTCCGACTCGCTGATGCCGCCGACCGCCGAGTGCACGATCTGCACCTTGACCTCGTCCGTGGACAGCTTGAGCAGCGAGGCGCCGAGCGCTTCCTGCGAGCCCTGCACGTCGGCCTTGATGATGATCGGCAGCACCTGGACGTCGCCGCCGGACATGCCGTCGAACAGCGTCTCCATCTTGACCTTGGCCTGGCGCGCGAACTTGACGTCGCGGTACTTGCCCTGGCGGAAGGTCGCGATCTCGCGCGCACGGCGCTCGTCGGACAGCACCATGAACTCGTCGCCGGCCTGCGGCACCTCGGTCAGGCCCTGGATCTCGACCGGGATCGACGGGCCGGCCTCGTTGGCCGCCTTGCCGTCCTCGTCGATCATCGCGCGGACGCGGCCGTAGCTCGAGCCCGCCAGCACGATGTCGCCGCGCTTGAGCGTGCCGGTCTGCACCAGCACGGTCGCGACCGGGCCGCGGCCCTTGTCCAGGCGCGCTTCGATGACCAGGCCCTGCGCCGCGGCTTCGGCCGGGGCCTTGAGCTCCAGCACCTCGGCCTGCAGCAGCACCTGCTCGAGCAGGTCGTCGATGCCCTGGCCCGTCTTGGCCGACACCGGCACGAACGGCGAATCGCCGCCGAACTCTTCCGGCACGACTTCCTCGGCCACGAGTTCGTTCTTCACGCGCTCGGGGTTGGCGTCGGGCTTGTCGATCTTGTTGATCGCCACGACGATGGGCACGCCGGCCGCCTTCGCGTGGTGGATGGCTTCCTTGGTCTGCGGCATCACGCCGTCGTCCGCCGCCACCACCAGGATGACGATGTCGGTGGCCTTGGCACCGCGCGCACGCATGGCCGTGAAGGCCGCGTGACCCGGGGTGTCCAGGAAGGTGATCATGCCGCGCGGGGTTTCCACGTGGTACGCGCCGATGTGCTGCGTGATGCCGCCGGCTTCGCCGGAGGCGACGCGGGCGCGACGGATGTAGTCCAGCAGCGAGGTCTTGCCGTGGTCGACGTGACCCATGACCGTGACCACCGGAGCGCGCGGCAGCTGTTCGCCGACGATCTGCGCGGCCTTTTCTTCCTCGCTGAAGGCTTCCGGATCGTCCAGCTTGGCGGTGACCGCCTTGTGGCCCATCTCCTCGACCACGATCATCGCGGTCTCCTGGTCGAGCTGCTGGTTGATCGTGACCATCTGGCCCAGCTTCATCATCTGCTTGATGACCTCGGAGGCCTTGACGGACATCTTGTGCGCCAGGTCGGCCACGGAGATGGTCTCGGGCACGTGCACTTCCTGCACCACCGCTTCGGTCGGCGCCTGGAAGGTGCTCGAGCCGGAATCGCGGTCGCGGCCGCCACGCGCGCCACCGCGCGGGGCGCGCCAGCCCGGTCGACCGGCGCCGGCGGCAGCACCGGCGGGCGCACGGCCCTTGCCGGCCTCGCCCCGCTTCTTGCTCGAATCGTCGGCCCAGCTGGAGGACAGCTTCTCGGACTTGACGGCCTTCTTGTCGCCCGGCTTGGCGCCGGCCGGCGTCGCCGCGGCGCCCGGGGCGGCCTTGGCCTTGTGGATGGTGCCCTTGATGCCGGCGGCATCGGCGGCCTTCGGGGCTTCCACCGGCTTGGGCGCCGTCATCACCTTCTTGGGCGCGGACATCATGGCGCGGATGGCGGCGGCCTCGGCCTCGGCGGCCTTGCGGCGCGCCTGCAGGTCGTTCATGCGCTTGGATTCTTCCTCGGCGGCGTCGGCCGCCTTGATCACGCGCACCTGGCGCACCGGCTCCGGCGGCGGCGCGACCGGCGCTTCAGGGGCCGGAGCGGGTGCAGCAGGAGCCGAAGCGGCGGTACCGGCGGCGGCGGCAGCGGCGGCTTCGCGCGCCGCGGCGTCCTTGGCCGATTTGGTCATCGGAACCTTGGGCTTGGCGGCTTCCGCCGCGGCGCGCTCGGCGTCGGCCGCGAGCTTGTCCGCCAACGCCTTCTCGGCCGCTGCGGCGGCCGCGGCAGCACGCTCGGCGGCCTCCGCGCGCACGCGGGCCTCTTCGGCCTCGCGCAGGCGGCGCTTCTCGGCAAGCTCCTCTTCCTGCTTGCGCATCAGTTCGGCCTGCGCGCGCGCCTCTTCCTCGCGGCGGGCCAGTTCGGCTTCCTGCGCGGCGGCGGCGGCCGCGGCGGCCTGCTCGTCCGTCGCGGAATCGTCGCGCTGGACGAACGTGCGCTTCTTGCGCACCTCGACCTGGATCGTGCGGGCCTTGCCGCTCGCGTCCGCCTGCTTGATCTCGCTGGTCGACTTGCGGGTCAGCGTGATCTTCTTGCGCTCGCCCCCGTTCGTGCCGTGTGCGGTGCGCAAGTAGTCGAGCAGCCGCTCCTTGTCTGCGTCGTTCAGCGCGTCATCGGTGGTCGCCTTGGCGACGCCAGCGGACTGCAGCTGTTCGAGCAGCGTTGCGGCGGGGCGATTCAGCTCCGCTGCAAACTGGGCGACGGTGGTCACTGCCATTTCAGGAATTCCTTGCTCGGTGTTCCGGGCGTTCGTGTATTACGGATGACTTCGTTGGTGCGCACGCATCAGGTATTGAACCAGTGCTCGCGCGCCTTCATGATCAGCGCCTTGGCGGCCGCCTCGTCGACGCCGGTCATCTCCACCAGCTCGTCGACTGCCAAGTCGGCCAGGTCGTCGCGCTTGTGCACGCCGCCCTCGGCCAGCTTGGCGATGAGGTCGGGCGTGAGGCCGTCGAGATCGCGCAGCTCCTGCGAGACTTCCTCGACGCGCTCCTCGCGCGCGATCTCCATCGTCAGCAGCGCATCCTTGGCGCGGGTGCGCAGCTCGTTGACCGTGTCCTCGTCGAAGCCTTCGATCTCCAGCATCTCCTGCAGCGGCACGTAGGCCACCTGCTCGAGGCTGGTGAAGCCTTCCTCGATCAGGATGTCGGCGACTTCCTCGTCGACGTCCAGCTTCTCGACGAACAGGGCCCGCACGCCGCCCGATTCCTCGGCCTGCTTGGCCTGCGATTCCTCGGCCGTCATGATGTTGATGCGCCAGCCGGTCAGATCGGACGCGAGGCGCACGTTCTGGCCGCCGCGGCCGATGGCGATCGCGAGGTTCTCCTCGTCGACGACCACGTCCATCGCGTGCTTTTCTTCATCGACGACGATCGAGACCACGTTGGCCGGGGCCAGCGCGCCGATGACGAACTGGGCCGGATCCTCGCTCCACAGCACGATGTCGACGCGCTCGCCGGCGAGCTCGTTGGTGACCGCGGTCACGCGCGAGCCGCGCACGCCAACGCACGTGCCGATCGGGTCGACGCGCTTGTCGTGCGACAGCACGGCGATCTTGGCGCGCGAGCCGGCGTCGCGGGCGCAGCTCTTGATCTCGAGCAGGCCCTGCTCGATCTCGGGCACTTCCTGCGCGAACAGCTCCACCATGAAGCCGGGCGCGCTGCGGGACAGCATGATCTGGGGACCGCGGGCCTGGGAATCAACCCCGGCGATGAACGCACGCACGCGGTCGCCCGAACGCAGGTTCTCCTTGGGGATCATCTCGCTGCGCTTCAGGCGGCCTTCGACACGGCCCTGCTCGACGATGATGTCGCCTTTGTCCAGGCGCTTGACGGTGCCCGTGAAGATGCGCTCGCCGCGCGACAGGAAGTCGTTGAGCAGCTGCTCGCGCTCGGCATCGCGGATCTTCTGCAGGATGACCTGCTTGGCGGCCTGCGCGCCGATGCGGCCGATCGGCACCGAGTCGATCGGCTCCTCGATGTAGTCGTCGACCTCGATGTCGGGGATCTGCTCCTGCGCCTCGAACAGCAGGATCTCGGCGTCGGGGATCTGCAGGCCGGCCTCGTTGGGAACGACGTGCCAACGGCGGAAGGTCTCGTAGTCGCCCGTCTCGCGGTCGACGGCGACGCGGATGTCCACATCGACACCGTGAAGCTTCTTGGTGGCCGAGGCGAGCGCCGATTCGACCGCGCCGAACACGAGATCGCGTTCGACGGTCTTCTCGCGCGAGATCGCGTCCACCAACATGAGCATTTCGCGGTTCATTCTTCTTGACCTCCGTCATCGGATTGATCGCCGGCCTCGGGCACGGCGGCGAGGTCCGCCTTGCGGCGGCGCCCCTTGAAGTCGATCACCGGCTTGAGCCGGGCTTCCTGCAATTCATCGAGCGTGAAATCGAGCACCTGCTCGACCTGCTTGACCCCTGCCTTCGCCTGCGTCTTGCTGACGGCCGGCGCCGGCAGCACCAGGCTCCAGCCGGCCTCGCGCGCCAGCAACTCGCCGACGAACTTCTTGCGCGACTGGAACGGCTGCTTCAGGGTGATCTCGATCTGTTCGCCCGCGAAGCGCGAGAAATCGCGCTCGCCCCGCAGCGGACGATCCAGCCCCGGCGAGGAGACCTCGAGCCGGTTGTAGTCCGCGTTCTCGACCTCGAGCACATATTGCAGCTGTCGCGTGACAGCTTCGCAATCCTCGACCAGCACGAACTCGGACTCGCCCGTCGTGTACGCGTGGCCGGGCCTGCGGTCGATCGTGACGCGCAGGAGTCCACCGCCGAGGCGCTCGACGTCCACCAGGTCGTATCCCAACCCGGTGACGGTGCGTTCGACGGCCGACATCCAGCCAGAGGTGTTCGAGGGTCCTGCCAAAAGCGGTTCTGAGGTTCGAGTGTTGAAACAGAAGGGCCAAAAAGTGGCAAAGGCCCCTGAGGACCCTTGCAACTTGCAATCGACGTCGTGGCTTTTCAGGGCCGCGACGCCGCAGAGTTCTTCTCGCTGGGGCACCGGTCGGCCGCGGACATATTTCACGACTCAAGCGCGTCGGCAAAAAAAATGGGCAGAACACATATCCGCCCACCTCTTCGACGCGTCAAGCCATCTCGTCAGATCCGGCGAAACTCTGGGTATCCTCCAGGGCTCCGGCAGCGAATCCGCAGTGTCCAGTACATCAGCGAAGCTCGTATTATAGCCTGCAAGAGGTGTACCCGCAAGGATTGCGGTGCGACAATCACCATACTAGCAACATACGGAGACCGCATGGGATTCCTCGCCGGCAAGCGCCTGCTCATCACGGGCGTATTGAACAACCGCTCGATCGCCTATGGCGTCGCGCGCGCCTGCCATCGCGAAGGCGCCGAACTCGCCTTCAGTTACCAGGGTGAGCGCTTCAAGGAGCGCATCGCCGAATACGCCGCCGAGTTCGGCTCGAAACTGATCTTCGACTGCGATGTCGGCTCCGACGAGCAGATCGCCGCCCTGGCCGACGGCCTGAAGGCGGCCTGGCCCGAGGGCTTCGACGGCTTCGTGCACTCGATCGGCTTCGCCCCGCGCGAGGCGATCGCCGGCGACTTCCTGGAAGGCCTGTCGCGCGAGAGCTTCCGCATCGCCCACGACATCTCGGCCTACAGCTTCCCGGCGCTGGCCAAGGCCACCCTGCCCCAGCTGCGCCCCAACAGCGCGCTGCTGACCATGACCTACCTGGGCGCCGTGCGCGCCGTGCCGGCCTACAACACGATGGGCCTGGCCAAGGCGTCGCTGGAGGCCAGCGTGCGCTATCTCGCCTCGAGCGTGGGCCCCAAGGGCATCCGCGTGAACGGCATCTCGGCCGGCCCGATCAAGACGCTGGCCGCCTCCGGCATCAAGGGCTTCGGCAAGCTGCTGGGCGTGTTCGAGGAGAACTCGCCGCTGCGCCGCACCGTCACGATCGACGACGTGGGCAACGTCGCGGCCTTCCTGCTGTCGGACCTGTCGTCGGGCATGACCGGCGAGATCTCGTACGTCGACGCCGGCTTCAGCCAGGTGATGGGCGGCGGAGCCGAGTTGCTCGGCGAATAATTTCTCGCCTTCCTGCATGCAAGACGCGCCTTCGGGCGCGTTTTGCATTCTGAAAGCGATCCCACGAAGTGGGGAGAACAGGGCATACCCGATGCTCCGGTTTCAGGACGGTCCGGCAGACTGCGCGCTCAGGGGGAGTGACCGCCTCACGGTCGCCGCAAGTCGATCCACAACCGACGGCTCGTCCGAGACCGTCCGCCCATCATGCTCATCGCCTCTTCTCGCGCGCGGTCGCCCCGCGCCCGCGTCGCGCTGGCCGCGCTCGTCCCATTGTTCCTGGCCGCCTGCGGCGGTGGCGGTGGCGGAGGCGCCACCCCGCCACCCCCGCCACCGGCCAACAGCGCCCTCGTCTACGGCACGGCCGCCACGGGTGCCGGCATCGCCGGCACCGTCAGCATCGAGGATGCGGCCGGGCGCGTGAAGTCGCTGCCGGTCACCGCGGACAGCGGGGCCTTCAGCGCCAGCGTCGACGGCATGACGGCGCCCTTCATGCTCAAGGTCGCCAGCAGCGACGGCACGACGGTGCTCTATTCAGCGGTCCAGGCGCCCGGGCGCGCCAACATCACGCCGCTGACCTCGCTGGCGCTGCTGCGGATTGCCGCGTCGCGCCACATGCAGGGCCCGTCCGACCTCTACGGCGCGCCCAATGTCTTCGCCAACTGGATCACGACGGGCAACCTCGGCGCCGCGTCCGCGACGATGCTGTCGCGCCTGATGCCCGCCTTCGTCGCCGGGCTGCCCGGCGCGTCGTCCACGCCCGACACGCCGCCCATCTTCGACCCGTTCGCGAGCACGTGGACGATCGGCGGCACGGTCGACCGACTGCTCGACGCCTACCCCGTCACGCTCCACACCGACGGCACCGGCGTCGTCACCGCGCGGCAGACCGATCACGCCAGCGGCCTGGCCATCGACGTCGCGCGCAGCGACACGGCCGCGGCGGCCGCCGGGCCGGTGAGCATCACGGGCGCCGGCCAGGGCAACATCGTCGGCGGCACCTCCGCGCAACTGGGCGCGCAGGCCGCCTTCCAGGGCGGCGCGCTGCAGGCGGTGACCGCCAGCTGGACGATCTCGGGGCTGGCCGGCGCCACCATCGACGCCAACGGCAAGGTGAGCACCCCCGCGGTCGACACCACGGCGACCATCAACGTCACGGCGCACTGGTTCGACGGCAACACCGCGTCGTCGGACACGGTCGCGCTCACCGTGCTGCCCGCGATGCGTCCGACCGGCGTCGACATCACCGGCTCCGCGGAAGACGCCGCCGTCGCGGCCGGCGCCAGCGTGCCGCTGGGCGCCACGGTGCACTGGTCGGACGGCAGCACGACGACGCCGGCCGTCGCCTGGAGCTTCACCGGCGACGCCGCCGCGGTCGCGCAACTGGGCAGCGACGGGCTGCTGCGCGCGGGTCGGCCCGCCAGCGACAGCCCGATCCACGTGGACGTCACGTTCACGCACGCCGGCGTGACGGTCTCGGGCGACCTGGCGCTGACCGTCTCGCACTTCGTACGCCGCGTGCAGTCGGTGACGCTGGCCGGCCTGATCGACGGCCAGGTGCTCACCGCCGGCGACCACGCCGACCTGGTGCTCACCGCGCTGTGGAACGACGGATCCGAGTCGGCGCTCGCGCCGACCTGGGCCGCGACCCCTGCGCCGGGCGCGACGAACCGCATCCTGGCCAGCGTGTCCGCCGCCGGGCGGTTGACGACGTCGTCCTACTACGTGCCCACCAGCGCGGACGCGACCGCGCGTGCCGCCGAGGCCGATGTCCTGCAGGCGAACTACGACAACGGCGACGGCACGCAGGGCCAGCTGCGCCTGAACTTCGGCGTCAAGCCGCTGGTCAACATCCCGACCGGCCTCGAGATCCGCGGCACGACCGCGATGAACGAGCGCGACACCGCGAGCTTCGAGGTCTTCGTCGACTACGCCGACGGCAGCGCGGCGCTCGGCGATGCCACGCTGACGTCACGGCAGCCGGCACTGCTCACGCCCGCCGCGCCCGCCGGCACGTTCGCGGCCGCGGCGTATGCGAGCAAGCCCGACACGGCGCAGGTCGCGACGCTCGCGGCCACGCGCAGCTTCACCTACCTGGACACCAGCGGCCAGTCGGTGACGACCACGCTCGACGCCACGCACGCCGTCACCATCAGCTGGGTGGAGCCGGTGCTCGCGGGCCTGGAGGTGTCGCTCGACCACCTGGCGGTGGGCGTGGCCACGCCCGTCGCGGTCACGGGCGACTACCTCAAGTTCGGCGTCGCCTCGACCGGCCCGGTGGCCAACGCCACGTTCAACGTCGACAGCGCCCTCGTCACCGCGACAGGCAGCACGCTGACCGCGGCGCAGGCGCCCGCGACGGCCGCGGCGTCCTGGTTCACGCTGACCGCCACCGCGCACGATGCCGGCACCGGCGCCGACGTGACGCTGCGCCGCCTGGTGACGCTCGACCTGCCGGGCAGCGTGCCCAAGCACCTGCTGGCATACCCCTGGGGCCCGAACGACGCCGACGTGCAGTTCCGCGCGATCTCCTCGGACGGCCATGTCGACGACTACACCGTCGCACGCGCCCTGCCCCGGCTGCTGGGCTACGAGTCGCCCGCGACGCGACGCCGGCTGCGGCTGCTCTCCGGCGTCACCGACCTCGCCCAGGTGCGCACGGATTTCAACCTCGCCACCGGCGCCGCGCAGGAGACGCAGTACATCGCGGCGGTCGAACAAGGACACGTCGCCATCGTCCGCCACGACGATCTCTACGATGCCGCCAGCACGGCGATCCCCGTCGTGCTGCCCGGCGTCGCCAACGCCCGCCAGGTCGCGTTCGTCGTGCGCCGCGACGACGGCACGCCGCCGCCGGCGGCCGTGCGCCTGTACGTGCTGGACCAGGCCGGTACCGTGCGGCAATACAGGCTGCCCTACGCCGTGACGCGCCCGCTGGTCGCGGCCGACGTGACGTTCGAACGCCAGCTGGCCGGCACGTACGCGCAGGTCAGCGCCGGCGCCGACTTCATCCTGCTGCTGTCCACGAGCGGCGGCGCCTATTCGGAAGGCGACAACGTGTCGGGGTCGCTGGGCGATCCGAACGGCGTCGCGCACTGGAACGACACGTTCGCGGTGCAGTACGGCGTGGACTGCCCAGGCAGTTGCGTCTTCGCGCCGCTGACGGGCGTGTCGCAGGTGCACGCCGGCGTGGACCGCAGCTTCGTCGCGCTGTCTGACGGCGCCGCCAACTGGGGACTGATCGGTCCCGGCCTGACGCTCGAGTGGTTCAGCCCGACCCGCACGGTGGGCCCGGCCGTCGACATCCGGGCCACGGCCGCCTGGGCCTGGCTGCTGGGCGACGGCAGCGTGCACTTCCAGGATCTCGCCTTCGCGGAAGACGACGCCGGCGGCCCCGGCGCCATCAACGTCGGAAGCACGCGCGTCGAGCTGGTCGCCACCTGGCTGCCGCCGGTGGCCGAGATCGCCGACGGCCGCCGCTCGCCCGCAGGCACCCAGTGGCCCTTCAGCCAGGGCGAGGCGTCCCTGCTGCCGATGATGCCCATCATCCGCACGACGACCGACACGCTCTACTACCTGGACGGACGCGCCATCCGCGACCCGCGGGGCAACGCCATCGTGCTGCCCTGACGCGCGTGACGCGCGCGGGCGCCGGGCCCGCGCGCGACGCGGCTTCAGAGCTCGTCGAGCGCCCGCGCCGCGCCGATCAGGGCCGGCGAGGTCTCGGCGTGGATCAGCCACGTCGGGATCGCGTCGAGGTAGCCGCGGAAGCGGCCCTTGGCGATGAAGCGCTCGCGGAACGTCGAGCGGTCGATCCAGTCGCCCAGGCGAGGCACGATGCCGCCGCCGATGTAGACGCCGCCGCGCGCGCCCAGCGTCAGCGCCAGGTTGCCGGCGACGCTGCCCAGGAAGCCGAAGAACAGCTCGACCACCTCGACGCAGCGCGCATCGCTGCCGGCCATCGCGGCCGCCGTGACGCCGGCCGGGTCCAGGCTGGCGGCGCTGGCGCCGTCGATCTTGCACAGCGCCTCGTACATCGCCACCAGGCCGACACCCTGCAGCGCGCGCTCGGCCGACGCGTGGCCGAAGCGGTCGCGCAGCACCGCGATGACGGCGTCCTCGCGCGCGTTCGCGGACGCGAGGCTCACGTGGCCACCCTCGCCGCCCAGCGGCACCAGGTGGCCGGCGGTGTCGTACAGCAGGCCCGACACGCCCAGGCCCGTGCCCGGCCCCAGCAGGCCGATCGCGCCCTTGGGGTCGGCGATGCCGGCCGTGCCGATGCGGCGCAGGTGCTCGGGCTGCAGCGACGGCAGCGACAGCGCCAGCGCGGTGAAGTCGTTGATGAACAGCAGGCGATCCAGGCCGAGCGCCACGCGCACCGCCTCGATCGAGAAAGCCCACGGCGAGTTCGTCATGCGCAGGAAGTCGCCGACGATCGGGTTGGCGATGCCCACGGCGCCCTGGCGCGGCTTGGGCCCGGCCACCTGGTCGAGGTAGGCCTTCATGGCGCCGTCGATGTTGGCGTAGTCCGCCACCGAGTAGGTCTTGACCTGCGACGGCTGCGCGCCGGGCGCCTCCTGCAGGGCGAAGCGGGCATTCGTGCCGCCGACATCGCCCATCAGGCGCGGGAAGCTGGAGGTGTTGGCAACCGTCATGGACCGGAGAAGCTCCCTGGTGATCTTGTTGGGCGCGGGCAAAGCGCTGCCCGCATTCGCGGCAAAGCCGTGAATGTAGTTTACCTACGACTTCAGATCAACTGCGCCGATTCAAATATCGGGCTCCCGGTATGCCGCCGCCGGCCTCGAACGAGCCCTTGAGGTCGACGTCGTAGTCTGCATACACCTTTATGTGTGATTAACGCGAGCTTTCGGGGCGCAGCTCGAAGATCTTCACCGAGCGCGCCGGCAGCTTGACCGTCGTGCCCAGCTTGACCGCCTTGCCGGCCAGCACGTCGCGCGCAGCGGCCGGCGTCTTGAGCACCTCGGCGAAGCGCGACAGGTCCAGCGTCGTCTCGGCCGCGTTCTTGTTGATCACCACCATCACGGTGGAATCGGCGTCGTAGCGGAACCAGGCGTAGGTGCCGTTCTCCGGCACGAAGTGCATCAGCTTGCCGTGGTGGATGGTCGACTGCGTCTTGCGCCAGTTCAGCAGCGTGCGCACGAAGGCCTGCATGTCCTTCTGCCTGGCGCTCAGGCCCTTGCCGGTGAACGCGTTCACCTTGTCGCCGGCCCAGCCGCCGGGGAAGTCCTGGCGCGCCTTGCCGTCGTCGCGCACGGTGGGGCTGGTCATCAGCACCTCGGTGCCGTAGTACAGCTGCGGCACGCGCGGCATGGTCATCACGTAGGCCAGCGCCATCTTCGTCAGGCCCACGTCTTCCTTGAGCACGCTGTACAGGCGCGGCAGGTCGTGGTTGCCCTCGAACAGCACCATCTTCCCGGGGTGCGGATAGAGCACGTCGTTGACCAGGCCCTCGTACAGGTCCATCAGGCCGGCGTGCAGGTCGTCCGTGTCGCTCGCGAGCGCCTTGCGCAGCGTGCCGTTCAACGGGAAGTCCATTGCGCTGGGCAGCGGCGTGCCGCTGGCGTCGCGGCCGCCGCCCAGCCAATGCATCAGCACGGTGGGCTGGGCCGTCCACTCCTCGCCGACGATGTTGAGGTTCGGATATTCGTCCAGCACGCGGCGCGTCCATTCCTGCAGGAAGGCCTGGTCGGAGTAGCCCCAGGTGTCCACGCGCAGGCCCGACAGCCCCGCGTACTCGACCCACCAGATCGCGTTCTGGATCTGGTAAGTCGCCAGGAACCGGTTGCGCTGGTTCATGTCGGGCATGTTCGGGCCGAACCAGCCGTCGGTGTAGATGCGCGAATCGGCCTCGGACGCATACGGATCGCTGGTGGTCGTGCGCGCGTGCTGCGTCTGCACGAACTTGCCGTCGAAGCCGATCCAGTCCGGCGCGGGCATGTCGTGCATCCACCAGTGCTCGGAGCCGATGTGGTTCAGCACGACGTCCATGATCACGCCGATGCCCTTGCCGCGCGCGGCGTCCACCATGCGGCGGTAGTCCTCGTTCGTGCCGAAGCGCGGGTCGATCCTGTAGGTGTCGGTGGCGGCGTAGCCGTGGTACGAGTACCTGGGCTGCTTGTTCTCGGTCAGCGGCGTGGGCCACAGCATCGTCACGCCGAGGTCGCGGAAGTAGTCGAGGTGGTCGACGATGCCCTGGATGTCGCCGCCGTGGCGGCCGGCCTCGTCGTCGCCGCGGTTGGCCGGGTCGCCGTAGCCGGGCACGTTGTCGTTGGCCGGGTTGCCGTTGGCGAAGCGGTCGGGCACCAGGTTCAGGATGACGTCGGACGAATCGAAGCCGCGGCGCAGCGCCGAGCCCGGTGCGCGCTCGCGCAGCTCGAATGGCGCATGGAAGCGCTCGTCGCCGTGGCTGAAGACGATGTCGACGCGGCCCGGCGCGGCATCGGGCGCGATGCGCAGGTCGATGAACAGGTAGTTCGGATTGGCCACGCGCGACACCGACTCGATGCGCACGCCGCCCGCGGCCGCGCCGCCGATCTGCGGCGCCGCGTCGGCGATGCGCGGGCCGTGCACGAGCAGCTGCAGCTTGTCGCTCTTCATGCCCACCCACCAGAAGGCGGGCTCGATGCGCTCGATCTGCGCCGGCATCGGCGGCAGGTCGGGCGCGCCGGCGGCGCCGGCCCCCAGGGACGTGGCGGCAAGCAGGACGGCGGCGGAGAGTTTGCGGGGGTGATGCATCGGGAGGTTCTCGGGAAGAAGCGTTCAGCGCGCGACGAAGACGACGGCGGCGCGCGCGGGCACGGTGAATCGGCCGCTCGCGTCGTCGACGGCCGCGTCCTTGGCGATGCGGGTGTCGGCGGCGTGCGCGGCGAGGTGGACGGGATGCAGGCGCCAGCGGCGGCCCTTCAGCTCGGGCAGGTCCAGCGCGTGCGGCTGCCTGTCGGCATTCAGGATGACGAGCACCGCGCCGAACTTCGCGCCGGCCAGGCCGCGGCCGTCGATCAGCTCGGCGACGACCGCGGGCTCCTGCGACGGCCCGCTCGCGGGGAAGCTGATGCGCCGGCGCACTTCGTCGGCGCTGGCGAGATGGAACAGGGGCGTGCTGGCGCGGATGCGCAGCAGGTCGCGGAACGCGTCGCGCGTCCAGGCGATGTCGCCGGGCGTCGGCTTGAGCGACGCGTCGGCCAGCAGCGGACGCTCGACGTCCCACAGCGCGCCGTTGTCCTGCCGGGGCGGCAGCCCGGCGCCGAAGCCGTTGTCGCGGCCCGTCCAGTCGATGCGGTTGAACCAGTCGCCGGAGTCGAAGCTGTTCTTGTCGAAGGACTTCGAGCGCAGCAGGTCGACGCCCGCGTGGAAGTAGGCCACGCCCTGGCTGAACGCGACGATCGCGGCGCCGAGGATCTGCACGCGCGCACGGTCGGCGCCCGACGTGGCCAGCGGCAGCTTGAGCACGTCGTTGTCGAACAGCGTCTGGTTGTCGTGGTTCTCAACGTAGTTGACCGCCTCGCCGGGCTGGCTCGTGTAGCCCGCGGGCTGGTTGCCGTACGGGATCCTGTCGAACGGCAGCGACTGCCCGCGCCACGTGGTCAACGTCATGTCGCGCAGCGAGCCCGCGAGGCCGACGCGGATCATGTCGGCGGCGGTCGCGAGGTCGTCGCGCGAGGCGTGGCCGAAGCCGTTCGGATCGTAGAACTGCCCGTTGATCCAGCCCTGGTCGGCGCGCAGGTGGGAGCTGTCGGTGGATGAGCCGCCGCGCACCGCGTCGCGCGCGCGATCGCTGAAGGTGCCGATGCCCGTGCCGCTCAGCGACAGCTGCGACGCCTGCACGAAGCGCGCGCCGTCGGCCACCTCGCCGAAGTTCCAGCCCTCGCCGATCAGCGGGATCTCGCGTCCGGTCGCGGCCTTCAGTCGGCGCTGCAGCGCCTCCATCACCGCGCGCGGCTGGTGGCCCATCAGGTCGAAGCGGAACGAGTCGACGTGGTATTGCACGGCCCACTGCGTCACCGAGTCGACGAGCAGCTTGCCCATCATCAGGTTCTCGGTGGCCGTGTTGTCGCAGCAGGTGGAGTGCTCGATGCCGCCGTTGGCGTCGAGCCGCTGGTAGTAGCCCGGGACGACGCGATCGAGCACCGATTGGGGCTGCTGCCCGCTGGTGCTCGTGTGGTTGTAGACGACGTCCATGCCCACGCGCAGGCCGGCGCGGTGCAGGCCCTGCACCATCGCGCGGAACTCGCGCACGCGCACCGGGCCGTCGTTCGCGTCGCTCGAATAGCTGCCTTCGGGCGCGTTGTAGTGCAGCGGGTCGTAGCCCCAGTTGAAGCAGTCGGTGGCCGCGCCGGCGACGACGGCCGCCTGCTGCGTCTCGTCGGCCGTGCCGCCTTCGATCCTCGGCGTCGTGCAGCCGCGCTCGGGCACGCTGGCGATGTCGAACACCGGCAGCAGGTGCACGTCGGTCAGGCCGGCTTGCGCGAGCCGGCGCAGGTGGCGCATGCCCGCGCTGTTGGCGTCGGTGAACGCCAGGTACTTGCCGCGGTGCGCGGCGGGCACGCTCGCGTCGCCGATGGAGAAGTCGCGCAGGTGCAGCTCGTAGATCGCCATGTCGGTCGGGCGCTGGACCGTCGCGGGAGCCGCGTCGCGGCGCCAGTCGCGCGGCTGCGTCGACGCGTCGTCCAGCGTGCCCAGCCAGCTGCGGCGCGAGTCGGCATCCAGGCTGACCGAGTACGGGTCGGTGTCGCGGTTGCGCACGACGCCCACGCCCGGCACGAACACGTCGACGAGGTACGTGAAGTAGCCGCCGCCCTGCCTGCCCGGCAACCGGCCGCGCCACGCGCCGGTGGCGTCGTCGCGCTGCAGCGGCACGAGCGCGCTCGCGCGCCCGTCGGCACCCGGATAGACGCAGGCCTGCACCGCGCGCGCGGTCGGTGCCCACACGGCCAGGCGCAGCGCATCCTCGGCGCGGGTGACGCCCAGGTCGTCCAGATCGCCGGCCGCCGCGTACAGGTCGTCCAGCGCGCCGGCGAGCTGCAGCGCGCTCGCCTCGAGCACGCGGCCCTGCTCGTCCTTGCGCACGACGAGCGCCTGCCCGCGCAGCGCGCGCGTGACGCGGGCGCGATCGCCCGCGCGCAGGAGCGCGCCGTCGGCCAGGTACCTGAAGCGCTGCGCCAATGCCGCCGGCAGCGGGTCGGACGTCGTCGCGAGCTCGATCGTGTCGTCGGCGCCCGTCACGGGCTGGCCGACCTCTGCGACCAGCGCGCCCTGGTCCGACGACACTAGCACGTAGCGCCCCTGCGCCGGCGCGCCGGGCCAGCGGATCAGCGACTGCGACAGCCACACCGCGCGCGCCGGCACGATGGCCGTGCTCGCCGCGGGCTGCAGCGTCGTCGCGAACTGCGGCGCGTCGCACGCCGCGGCGGCCGCCGCATCGGCGGCCACCGCGGACGCGGCGCCGGCCGCGAGCAGGACGCCCGCGGCCACCCTCGCACAAATGTTTGTCGTCCGCCTGACGTAGTTTTGCTTCACAAACGTGTTGTCTCTATATTTTCAGGAAGGAATGCTACATGCTATTTCAAGAGACGCGAGATAACGCGCATGGGTTTCCCTCATTCAGCCTGTTCCAGCGTTGGATTTATGATGTACTTTGACTACAACACCTGACAAGTACGAGACCAGCCATGAGCCGATCGATCCGTGCCCTGCCCGCCACGCTGGCCCTCGCGTGCACCGCCTTGCTGGGCGGCTGCGCCACCACGGCCCCGGGCCAGGGCGTCGACGTCTCGGCCGTGCGCCAGCTGCCGCAGCCCGCGCTGCCCGCCGGTTGGGAGCACGGCGCGTTCATGGAAGTGTTCGTGCGCAGCTACCAGGACAGCAACGGCGACGGCGTCGGCGACCTGCGCGGCCTGATGCAGCGCCTGCCCTACCTGCAGGCGCTCGGCATCAAGGGCCTGTGGCTGATGCCGGTCAACGCCAGCGGCGACCACGACCACGGCTACGCGGTGACCGACTACCGCGCCATCGAGCCCGCCTACGGCACGCTGGCCGACTTCGACGAACTCGTGCGACAGGCCCACGCGCGCGGCATCGGCATCGTCATCGACTACGTGATCAACCACAGCTCGCGCCTGAACCCGTTGTTCGTGCAGTCGGCGTCGGGCAGGTCCAACCCGTGGCGCGACTGGTACGTGTGGGAGGACGTCAAGCCCACCGGCTGGAACATCTTCGACATCGACCCGTGGAACGCCACGCCCAACGGCGCGTACTTCAGCCAGTTCGGCAAGGACATGCCCGACTTCAACCTGCGCAACCCCGCCGTGGTGCAGTACCACCTGGACAGCCTGCGCTTCTGGATCAACCACGGCGTCGACGGCTTCCGCATCGACGCGGTGGGCCACCTGTTCGAGAACGGCCCGCAAGGCTGGAGCCTGCAGCGCGAGAACTACGCGTTCATGGCCAAGGTACGGCGCGAGCTGGACATCGACCACCGGCACGTGATGGTGTGCGAATCGCCCGGTGACCCGATCGGCTTCGCGCAGCAGGATGCCTGCGGCGCGGCATTCGCGTTCGGGCACAGCGACGCGCTCGTCAAGGCCGGCCGCGGCGACGAGAAGGCCATCCACGACGTCGCCGACTACTTCCTGACGGCACCCGGCACGATGGCCACGATGGTCTCCAACCACGACCACTTCGCCGGCCACCGTCTGTGGGACGCGATGCGCGGCGATCCGGCGCGCGTGCGCGTCGCGGCCGCCGCCTACCTGCTGCAGCCCGGCACGCCCTACGTCTACTACGGCGAGGAGCTGGGCATGTCGGCGGCCGCCACCGACGACCCCGACGGCCAGCTGCGCGGCCCCATGAGCTGGACGCCCTTCGGCGGCTTCAGCACCGGCACGCCCTACCGCCCCGCGTCGACCAACCTCGCCACCCACAACGCCGAGGCCGAGGCGCGCGACCCGAACTCGACGCTGGCGTTCTACACGGCGATGCTCCGCCTGCGCAACACGCACACGTCGATCGCCACCGGCCGCTACGTCGCGCCGCGCGTGGACGGCAGGACGATGAGCTTCCAGCGCGCGGACGCGCGCGAGCACACCGTCGTCGTCATCAACTACGACGGGGCGCCGGGCGCCGCGCGCGTGGCCGGCCTGCCGGCGAACGCGCGACTGCAGCGCCTGTATCCGGAGGGCGCAGGCGGCGACGTCGCCGCGTCGGCCGACGGCGCCGCGTCCGTGCCCGCGGCGCCCTTGTCGGTGCAGGTGTTTCTCGTGTCGCGATGACATGCGGCGGACGCCCGCCAGCAACATGAGCGGGCCCGCTCCCGCGGCTTTCTGACAGGACTGTCAGCTGGACAGGTAAAGTTTTTCGAAAGCCTCTCGCGCCCTCTGGAAACGGGTGCGCCGTTTGCTATGGTGTCGCGCGGTCGAGAAGGGGCGCGGAGTGAGGCTCGCCCGTCTCACGCAGGACCGAATACAGACACCGCGCGGCCCGCCCATGGCCGGCGCGAACGAGGACCGTGATGGAACAAGAACGACTGCCCGCCGGCACCGCGCCCGCGGCCCCGAACAGGAAGCGCCGCTGGATCGGCACCCTCATCGCCGTGCTGCTGATCACCGCTTTGGGCGTGCTGGCCTGGCAGCTCACCCACAAGCCCGCGGGCGGCCGCGGCGCCGAGGCCGGCGGCCCGCCGGGGCCGGGCGGCCCGGGCGGCGGCGGACGCCGCGGCGGCGCCGGCGCCACGACGGTGGGCGTGGCGCCGGTCACGCACGCCGACATCCCGATCAACGTCGACGCCCTGGGCACCGTCACGCCGTCGGCCATGGTCACCGTCACGCCGCAGGTCTCGGGCGTGCTGACCCAGGTGCCGTTCCGGGAAGGCCAGATGGTGAAGACCGGACAGTTGCTGGCCACGATCGAGCCGCGCCCGTTCGAGCTCGCGCTGATGCAGGCGCAAGGCCAGCTGCAGAAGGACGAGGCGCAGCTGGACGCCGCCAAAGTCACCCTCGATCGCTACCAGACGCTGCTCAAGCAGGACTCGATCGCGCGCCAGGACGTCGACACCCAGGCCGCGCTGGTCAAGCAGCTGCAGGGCACCGTGCTGGGCGACCAGGCCAGCGTCGGCACGGCCAAGCTGAACCTGCAGTGGACGCGCATCACCGCGCCCGTGAGCGGCCGCGTCGGCCTGCGCTCGGTCGACGTCGGCAACCTCGTGTCCTCGGGCACGTCCGGCGGCATCACGACGATCACCGAGCTCGCGCCGATCGACGTCGAGTTCGCGATCCCGCAGGACCGCATCCCGCAACTGCAGGCGCGCATCGCCGCCGGCGCGACGCTGTCCGTCGCGGCGATGGACCGCACGCGCGTCCAGGTGCTGGACACGGGCGTGTTCCTGTCACTGAACAACGCATCGGACACGCAGACCGGCACCGTGCGTGCCAAGGCCCGCTTCGCCAACGCGCACAACGCGCTGTTCCCGAGCCAGTTCGTCAACGTGCGCATCCTGCTGGACACGCTCAAGGACGCGGTCGTGGTGCCCATCACCGCGCTGCGCCACGGCCCCAGCGGCGACTTCGTCTACGTGCTCAACGACGACCGCACCGTCTCGCAGGTCAACGTCACGCAAGGCATCTCCACCGTCGACAGCGTGCAGATCACCAAGGGCCTGGAGGTCGGCGAGAAGGTCATCACCGAGGGCGGCGACCGCCTGAAGGACGGCGCGCGCGTGGCGCTGCCGGGCGATGCCGCCTCGGGCCCGCGGCGCGGTGCCAGCGGCGCGAGCGGCGCCGGCTTCGGCGGCTCGGGCGCGCACGGCGGACGCCACCACCGCGACGCCGGCAGCGACGGCGCCACAGCGCCCGCCGACGGCGCGAGCCGCGCGCGTCCCGCGCGCGAGGGCGCCAGCGCGTCCGCGAGCGACGCCGCGGCCGCCCCCGCGGACGGCGCCAGCCGCGCCCACCGCCGGGTCGACGGCGCGAGCGCCCCGGCCGACGGCGCCAGCTGGACGCACCGCCATCGCGCCAGCGAGGCGCAATCGTGACGGGCGCCCTCGCTCATCCTGAATCGACGAACGCCCCGCGATGAGCCCGTCCCGTCCCTTCATCCAGCGACCGGTCGCCACCTCGCTGCTGATGCTGGCGATCGTCCTCACGGGCATCGTCGGCTTCCGCTTCCTGCCGCTGTCGGCGCTGCCGCAGGTCGACTACCCCACCATCCAGGTGCAGACGCTGTACCCCGGCGGCAGCCCCGAGGTGATGAGCCGCACGGTCACCGCGCCGCTGGAGAAGCAGTTCGGCAACATGTCGGGCCTGACGCGCATGGGTTCCACCAGCGCGGCGGGCGTGTCGCTGATCACGCTGCAGTTCAACCTCGGCCTGTCGCTGGACATCGCGGAGCAGGAAGTCCAGGCCGCGATCAACGCCGGCAACTCGCTGCTGCCGGCCGACCTGCCCGCCCCGCCGGTCTACGCCAAGGTCAACCCGGCCGACGCGCCGGTGATGACGCTGGCGGTCAGCTCCAAGTCGATGCCGCTGCCCGACGTGCAGAACCTGGTCAACACGCGGCTCGCGCAGAAGATCAGCCAGGTGTCGGGCGTGGGCCTGGTCACGCTCGCGGGCGGCCAGCGGCCGGCCAAGCGCATCCAGGCCGACACCCGCGCGATGGCCTCGTACGGCATCGACCTGTCGGCCGTGAAGACGGCGATCTCCAACGCCAACGCCAACAGCGCCAAGGGCAGCTTCGACGGTGCGTCGCGCTCGTACGCGATCAACGCCAACGACCAGCTCGTGTCGGTCGACGACTACCGCAACCTGATCGTCACCTACAAGAGCGGCGCCCCGGTGCGGCTGTCGGACATCGCGCAGGTGGTCGACAGCGCCGAGAACCTGCGCCTGGCCGCCTGGGCCGACGACACACCCGCCATCATCGTCAACGTGCAGCGCCAGCCGGGCGCCAACGTGATCCAGACGGTGGACGCGATCAAGAAGCAGCTGCCCTCGTTGCAGGCCGCGCTGCCGGCGTCGCTGGAGGTGCGCATCCTCAGCGACCGCACCGCGGGCATCCGCGCGTCGGTCGAGCACGTCGAGTTCGAGCTCGTGCTGGCGGTGGTGCTGGTCACGCTGGTGATCTTCGCGTTCCTGCACAGCTGGCGCGCCACGGTGATCGCCAGCCTGTCGGTGCCGATCTCGCTGATCGGCACCTGCGGCGCGATGTACCTGCTGGGCTACAGCCTGAACAACCTGAGCCTGATGTCGCTGACGATCGCCACCGGCTTCGTGGTCGACGACGCGATCGTGATGATCGAGAACATCTCGCGCTACATCGAAGAAGGCGACAAGCCGATGGCCGCGGCCATCAAGGGCGCCACGCAGATCGGCTTCACGATCGTGTCGCTGACCGTCTCGCTGATCGCGGTGCTGATCCCGCTGCTGTTCATGGGCGACGTGGTGGGCCGGCTGTTCCGCGAGTTCGCCGTCACGCTGGCGATCACGATCCTGATCTCGGCGGTGGTGTCGCTGACGCTGGTGCCGATGATGTCGGGCCGCATGCTCCTGCGCGAGAACAAGCCGCACGGCTACGGCCTGAAGTTCCAGCAGGGCTTCGACTGGATCATCGCCCGCTACGACCGCGGCCTGGTGTGGGTGCTGGACAACCAGACGACCACGCTGCTCGTGGCGCTGGGCACCTTCGCGCTGACCGTGCTGCTGTACGTCGTCATCCCCAAGGGCCTGTTCCCGACGCAGGACACCGGCCAGCTGCAGGTGCGCGTGCAGAGCGCCGAGACGGTCAGCTTCGAGCGCATGTCCGACCTCCAACGCCAGGCCGCGCGCGCGATGCTGCAGGATCCGGCGGTCGACAACATCGCGTCGATCGTGGGCGTGGACGGCGCCAACAACACGATGCTCAACGCGGGCACGATGCTCGTGAACCTCAAGCGCGGCGCGAGCGGCTCGCAGGAGGAGATCATGAACCGGCTGCGCGACCGCGCGCAGTCCGTGGCCGGCGTCACGCTGTACGTGCAGCCCACGCAGGACCTGACGATCGACTCCGACACCGGTCCCACGCAATACCGCGTGTCGATGGAAGGCGCCGACGACGCCAGCGTGGCGCTGTGGGCGAGCAAGCTGGTCGAGCGGCTGCGCAGCGACTCCAAGGTGCGCAACGTCGTCACCGACGTCGGCCAGACCGGCCTGGCGGTGCAGGTCGACGTCGACCGCGACACCGCCTCGCGCCTGGGCATCAGCGCCGCGACCGTGGACGACGCGCTCTACAGCGCCTATGGCCAGCGCATCGTCTCCACGATCTTCACCGAGACGAACCAGTACCGCGTGATCCTGGAGGCGCGGCCCGACCAGGCGCGCACGCCGGCGTCCATCGGCGACCTGCGCGTGCTCACCAGCAGCGGCCAGGCGACGCCGCTGTCGGCGTTCGCCACGATCCACGAGGTGCAGTCTCCGCTGCAGGTCACGCACGTGGCGCAGTACCCGGCCACCACCGTCGGCTTCGACACCGCCGACGGCGCGTCGCTGGGCACGGCGGTCGACTCGATCCGCCAGGCGGCCAAGGACATCGCCCTGCCCTCGTCCGTCACGATGGTGCCGCTGGGCGCCGCCGGCGCGTACGAGAAGTCGCTGTCCAACCAGCTGTGGCTGATCCTGGCCGCCGTGATCTGCGTCTACATCGTGCTGGGCGTGCTGTACGAGAGCTACGTGCACCCGCTCACGATCCTGTCGACGCTGCCCTCGGCCGGCGTCGGCGCGCTGCTGGCGCTGCTGATCGGCGGGCAGGACCTGGGCGTGATCGGCATCATCGGCATCATCCTGCTGATCGGCATCGTCAAGAAGAACGCGATCATGATGATCGACTTCGCGATCGAGGCCGAGCGCGGCGAGGGCAAGGCCCCGCGCGAGGCGATCCACCAGGCCGCGCTGCTGCGGCTGCGCCCGATCCTGATGACGACGTTCGCCGCGCTGTTCGCCGCCATCCCGCTGATGTTCGGCTGGGGCGAAGGCAAGGAACTGCGCCATCCGCTGGGCCTGTCGATCTTCGGCGGCCTGCTGGTGAGCCAACTGCTGACGCTGTTCACCACGCCGGTGATCTACCTGTGGTTCGATCGCCTGGGCCAGCGCGTCAAGGGCCGCTTCGGCGGCAACGACGACGACGATGACGACGAGCCGGCGCCGCGGCCGGCGCTCGAGGCGCCGCCCGTGCCGCCGAAGCTCGGCTTCGATCCCGACGCGCCGCACCCGGCGCCGGGAGCGGGTCGATGAACCTGTCCTCGCCCTTCGTCAAGCGGCCGATCGCCACGGTGCTGCTGACCGCCGGCGTGGCGCTGGCGGGCATCGCCGGCTTCTTCGTGCTGCCGGTGGCGCCGCTGCCGCAGGTCGACTATCCGGCCATCTCGGTGTCGGCCAGCATCCCCGGCGCCAGCCCCGACACGATGGCCAACAGCGTGGCCACGCCGCTGGAGCGCCGGCTGGGCACGATCTCCGGCGTCAACGAGATCACGTCCAACTCGGGCACCGGCTCCACGCGCGTGAGCCTGCAGTTCGACCTCACTCGCGACATCGACGGCGCCGCGCGCGAGGTGCAGGCCGCGATCAACGCGTCGCGCGCCGACCTGCCCGCCACGCTCAAGAGCAACCCGACCTACCGCAAGGCCAACCCGTCGGACGCGCCGGTCATCATCCTGGCCCTGACGTCCAGGACGCGCACGCCGCAACAGATCTACGACGCCGTCTCCAACATCGTGCAGCAGAAGGTGGCGCAGGTGCAGGGCGTGGGCGACGTCGAGATCGGCGGCGGCTCGCTGCCGGCGGTGCGCATCGACGTCAACCTGCTGGCGCTGAACAACCTGGGCATCCCGGCCGAGGACGTGCGCGCCGCGATCCAGGCCTCCAACGCCACGCGGCCCAAGGGCAGCATCGAGGACGGCGTGCAGCGGCTGCAGATCTACACGCAGCAGCCCGGGCACACGGCCGCGGAATACAAGAACCTGACCGTGGCCTGGCGCAACGGCGCGGCGGTCAAGCTGTCGGACATCGCCAATGTCACCGACGGCCCCGAGGACGTGCGCACGCTGGGCCTGTTCAACGGCAGCCCGGCGGTGATCGTGATCGTCACGCGCCAGCCCGGCGCCAACATCATCGAGACCGTCGACGGCGTGCGCGCGCTGGTGCCGGAGCTCAAGGCGCAGCTGCCCGGCGACATCGAGCTGCAGGTGGCGTCGGACTCCACCAACTCGATCCGCGCCTCGCTGCACGAGGTCGAGATCACGCTGCTGATCTCGGTGGCGCTGGTGGTGCTGGTGGTGGGCGTGTTCCTGCACAGCCTGCGCGCGACGCTCGTGCCGGGCATCGCGACCGTCGTCTCGCTGCTGGGCACCTTCGGCGTGATGTACCTGCTGAACTTCAGCCTCGACAACCTCAGCCTGATGGCGCTGACCGTGGCCACGGGCTTCGTCGTCGACGACGCGATCGTCGTGCTGGAGAACACCAGCCGCCACATCGAGCAGGGCATGGACCGCTTCCAGGCCGCGCTGCTGGGCGCCAAGGAGGTCGGGTTCACGGTGCTGTCGATCAGCCTGTCGCTGATCGCCGTGTTCATCCCGCTGCTGTTCATGGGCGGCCAGCCGGGCCGGCTGTTCCGCGAGTTCGCCGTCACGCTGTCGGCGGCGGTGATGATCTCGCTGGTCGTCTCGCTGACGACCACGCCGATGATGTGCGCCTGGCTGCTCGATCGCAACAGGCAGCGCGCGAAGAAGGCGCACCGGCCCAAGGGCCACTTCACGCGCGCGACCGAGCGCGCGTTCGACGGCCTGCTGCACGTCTACGAGCGCGCGCTCGACTGGGCGCTCGACGCCAAGTGGTCGGTGATGGCCGTGCTGTGCGCCGTGATCGCGCTGAACGTGTGGCTGTTCATCGCGGTGCCCAAGGGCTTCTTCCCGCAGCAGGACTCGGGCCAGCTCAACGGCGGCATGCGCGCCGACCAGAGCATCTCGTTCGACCAGATGCAGGGCAAGCTGCGCCAGCTGGTCGACATCATCAAGGCCGACCCGGCCGTCGACACCGTGGTGGGCTTCACCGGCGGCTCGCGCGCCGGCGGCGGCTTCATGTTCGTCAACCTGAAGCCCAAGAGCCAGCGCAAGGACGGCGGCCAGGCGGTGATCGCGCGCCTGCGGCCGCAGCTGGCCAGGGTGACGGGCATCAGCCTGTTCCTCAACCCGGTCCAGGACCTGCGCATGGGCGGGCGCCAGAGCAACTCGACCTACCAGTACACGCTCAAGTCCGACAACCAGGCCGACCTCGCGCGCTGGGCCACGAAGCTGGCCGAGGCGATGAAGAACGAGGAGGCGCTGACCGACATCGACACCGACCAGCAGGAGAACGGCGTCGAGAGCTTCGTCACGATCGACCGCGACGCGGCGGCGCGGCAGGGCATGTCCAACAAGGACGTGGACAACGCGCTGTACGACGCGTTCGGCCAGCGCCAGGTGGCCACGATCTACGACGCGCTCAACCAGTACCACGTCGTGATGGAGGCGATGCCCAAGTTCACGCAGACGCCGCTGTCGCTCAAGGACGTGCAGGTGCCGGGCAACGGCAGCAACGCCGCACCGCAGGCCGGCGCCGCCAGCGCGGCCACGGCGGCCTCCACGCCGACCGTCAGCGCCAATCCCGGCTCGCGCGACGCCTCCACCGGCGCCACCGTCAACACCAGCGCCCACACGATGGTGCCGCTGTCGACGATCGCGTCGTTCAGCGAGGACGCGGCGCGCGCCAGCGTCAACCACCAGGACGGCGAGCTGGCCACGACGATCTCGTACAACCTGGCCGAGAACTATTCGCTGTCCGACGCCAAGACCGCGATCGAGCACGCCGAGGCCTCCATCCACATGCCGATCAACGTGCGCGGCAGCTCGCAGGGGACGGCCGCCGCGGCGCAGCAGAACAACAACCAGCAGCCGCTGCTGATCATGGCCGCCATCGTCGTGATCTACATCGTGCTGGGCGTGCTCTACGAGAGCCTCGTGCATCCGCTGACCGTGCTGTCGACGCTGCCGTCCGCCGGCGTGGGCGCGGTGCTGGCGCTGATGCTGTTCGGCATGGAGTTCTCGCTGATCGCGCTGATCGGCGTGTTCCTGCTGATCGGCATCGTCAAGAAGAACGCGATCCTGATCATCGACTTCGCCCTCGAGGCCGAGCGCTCGCGCGGGCTGTCGGCCCTGGACGCCGTGCGCGAGGCCTGCCGCCTGCGTTTCCGCCCGATCCTGATGACCACGCTGGCCGCCGCGCTCGGCGCGCTGCCGCTGGCCATCGGCTTCGGCGAGGGCTCCGAGCTGCGCCAGCCGCTGGGCATCGCGATCATCGGCGGGCTGATCGCCAGCCAGCTGCTCACGCTGCTGACCACGCCGGTCGTCTACCTGCTGCTGGACTCGTGGCGCCGCCGCGGCCCCGACGAGAAGCTGCTCAGCCGCCACGCGTCCGACCCGGACGCCCCCGACCCGAACCACCCCCTCCCGTCCCACGCCGCGGCCGCGGCCACGGGGAACAGACGATGACCATGGGCACTCCCCTTCCCTTCCCGCCCGCACGGGCCTCGCGCGCTAGCACGTCCGCGCGCACGAGCGCCCCCTCCCGCGCGACGCGCGTGACGCGCGCCGCGCTCGCGGCAGCGGGGCTATGCGCGCTGGGCGCGTGCACGGCGCTCGCGCCTTCGCAGAAGCCCGAGGCGCCGGGCGCGCCGCGCTTCCTCGAGACCCCGCCCGGCTGGATGGCCGCCGCGCCTGCCGACACGCTGTCGCGCGGCCCGTGGTGGACGCTGTTCAACGACCCGGTGCTCGACCAGCTGGCGCCGCAGGTCGCGGTGTCGAACCAGAACGTCGCCGCCGCGGCAGCGGCGGTCGAGCAGTCGCGCGCCGCGGTGCGCGAGCAGCGCGCGTCATTCTTCCCGACGCTGTCGCTGGACGCCGGCGTCACGCGCTCGGGCGTCGGCGGCAAGACCAGCGCGTCGACGTCGTCCGGCTCGACGGCCACCACGACGTCGACCCCGCGCACCAGCACGAAGTTCTCGCTGGGCATGGGCGCGAGCTGGGAGCCTGACCTGTGGGGCCGCATCGCCAACACGGTGTCGGCCGCCAGCGCCAACGCGCAGGCCAGCGAGGCCGACCTCGCCAACGCCACGCTGTCGGCGCAGACGGCCTTCGTCGTCGACTACCTGTCGGTACGTGAGGCCGACGCCGAGATCGTGACGCTGCAGACCACGATCGAGGGCTACCAGCGCGCGCTGCAGATCACGCAGAACCGCTACGCCGCGGCGATCGCGCAGAAGAGCGACGTGCTGCAGGCGCAGACCACGCTCGCCAATGCACAGGCCGATCTCGCGCAGCTGCGCCAGCAACGCGCGCAGCTGTTCCACGCGATGGCGGTGCTCGCCGGCCAGGCGCCGGCCACGTTCTCGCTGCCGGGCGGCGACTGGAACGCGACCACGGTGCCGGCGATCCCGCCCGGCGTGCCGTCCGACCTGCTGCAGCGCCGGCCCGACATCGCCTCGGCCGAGCGCAAGGTGGCCGCGGCCAACGCCGACATCGGCGTCGCGCGCGCCGCGTACTTCCCGTCGCTGACGCTCAGCGCCAACGGCTCGCAGGGCTCGACGCGGCTGTCCGACCTGTTCAACGCGTCGTCGTTCGCGTGGTCGCTGGGCGTATCGCTGGCCGAGACGATCTTCGACGGCGGCGCGCGCACCGCGCGGGTCGAGGAAGCCCAAGCCTCGTGGAAGCAGTCCGTCGCGCAGTACCGTCAGACGGTGCTGGAGGCGTTCTCCGCGGTCGAGGACCAGCTGTCCGCGGCGTCGTCGCTGGAGGAACAGCAGGCCCTGCGTCGCGTCGCCTCGCAGGCCGCCGACCAGACCGAGCAGGAGATGCAGAACCGCTACAAGCAGGGCCTGGTCGCCTACACGGACGTCGTGACGGCGCAGGCCTCGGCGCTGAGCGCCCGGCGTGCGCTGATGCAGGTCTCGCTGAACCGCCAGACGGCGGCCATCAACATGGTGTCGGCGCTGGGCGGCGGGTGGTCGACGGACAAGCTCGCGAAGGACTGAGAACCTCTGGATCCGGCGCCGCCGCTCACCCGTTCCAGGCGGAGTTCAAGGGAGCGGCGGATCCGGCTTTGCCGGGCCGCTCGCGGCCGGCCCCTCGGGGGCAGGGAGCGCCAGCGACCGTGGGGCCGTCATGACGGCAGGCGCACCAGCTCGATCGGCGCCCGCCCGCTCGCCGCGCTGATCAGCCCCAGCACGCGCCCCGGCTCGCTGCCCAGCATCGACCAGTCGAAGCGCCACGACCAGTTCTGGCCGCCGACGGTGCCCGGCGTGTTCATGCGGTGGGTGCTGCCCAGGCCTAGCACGTCCTGCAACTGGAACACCGCGACGTTGGCCACCGAGTTGCAGCAGGCGCGGATCATCGCCCAGTGGATGTCGTCGCCGCCGCTGGCCAGGTAGCTGCCGACGTAGGCGCGCTCGTGCGGGTTCGCGTTGTCCCACCAGCCGCGCGCGGTGTCGTTGTCGTGCGTGCCGGTGTAGGCGATGGTATGGCGCGTGTAGTTGTGCGGCAGGAAGGTGTCGCTCGCGTCGCCACCGAAGGCGAACTGCAGGATGCGCATGCCGGGGTAGCCCAGGCCGTCGCGCAGGTCGTAGACGTCCTGCGTGATGAAGCCGAGGTCCTCCGCGACGATGGGCAGCGGGCCGAGCGCCTTGGCGATCGCATCGAACAGCGGCCTGCCCGGGCCCGTGCGCCACGTGCCTTCGCGCGCCGTGGGGCATGACGCCGGGATCTCGTAGTAGCCCGCGAAGCCGCGGAAGTGGTCGATGCGGAACACGTCGGCCTGCTCCAGCGCGCGGCGCACGCGGGCCGTCCACCAGGAAAAGTCCTCCCTGGCCATGCGATCCCAGTGGTACAGCGGATTGCCCCAGCGTTGGCCGTCGATGGCCATCGCGTCGGGCGGGCAGCCGGCCACCACGGTCGGCTGGAAGTGCTCGTCCAGCGTGTACAGGTCGGGCCGCGCCCACACGTCGGCGCTGTGGTGCGCCACGAAGATCGGCAGGTCGCCCATGATGTAGACGCCGCGGTCGTTGGCGTACTTCTTGACCGCCGACAGCTGCGCGTCGAACTGCCACTGCACGAACTGCCAGAACGCGATCTCGTCGGCATGCTGCGTGCGTGCGGCCGCGAGCGCGGACGGCGTGCGGCGCTGCAGGCCGCCGTCCCATTCCCACCAGGGCTTGTAGCCGGACGTCGTCTCCAGCGCCATGAACAGCGCGTAGTCGTCCAGCCACGACGCGTGCTTCGCGCACCAGGCGGCGTACGCGGCGCGCTCGGACTTGTCGGCCTTTGCCGCGAAGCCCCGGGCCGCGGCGCGCAACTGCTCGATGCGCCACGGGATCACCTTGCCGTAGTCGACGAAGTGCGCGTCGAAGCCGCCTTCGGGCAGCACCGGCGCGGCGATCCAGCCCTTGGCCACCAGCGGCTCCAGCGCCACCATCAGCGGGCTGCCGGCGAACGCCGACACGCTCTGGTACGGCGAGTTGCCCGGGCCGATCGGCGCGGTGGGCAGCAGCTGCCAGATCGACTGTCCGGCCGACACGAGCCAGTCGACGAACTGGAACGCCGCGGGACCGAAGTCGCCGATGCCGTGCGGGCCGGGCAAGGAGGTGGTGTGCAGCAGCACGCCGGCGGAGCGCTTGTGGAGGTCGATGGTCATCTCAGGCGTTCTTCAGATGTGATGGGGCAGGCTCGGCGCGTCCGTGCCGGGCGCCAAAAGGCGTCCAGGCCAGGCGCAAGCATTTGCGACGACGCATGGGCGTCGTCTGGAGCCACGAGCGGGCATGTCGGGCCCGCTCATGACTTGTGTTTGAGCACCAGCAGCGAACGCGCCGGCAGGTGCAGGGATTGGGTGAGGACGGTGTCCGGGAAGATCTCGGCGTTCAGCTCGAGGCTGGAGTCCAGCGCCAGCTGCCAGAAGCCGGCGGGCAGGCGGAAGTCGAGCGCGCGATCCTCGCCGTTGAAGATCACCAGCAGCGCCGGGTCGAGCGGCGGCGCGGCGGTGGGCGCGGGGTCGATGCGGCAGGCGAACGACTGCGCCTTCTCGTCGTGCCAGTCGGCGGCCGCCATCTCGTGGCCGCGCGGGCTGAGCCAGGTCAGGCGCGGCGCGCCGGCGCCCACGGCGGCAGTGGAGCGCCAGTCGGTCGGGCGCAGCGTGGCGTGCGCGCGGCGCAGCGCGAGCACATCGGCCGTGAAGCGCTGGAACGACGTGTCGGCGCCGGCCCAGTCGAGCCACGTGAGCGGCCCGTCGTGGCAGTACGCGTTGTTGTTGCCGCGCTGGCTGTTGCCGATCTCGTCGCCGGCGCACAGCATCGGCGTGCCCTGCGCGAGCAGCAGCGTGGCCATCATCGCGCGCCGCACGCGGCCGCGCTGGTCGAGGATGCGCGGGTCGCTCGTCGGGCCTTCGGCGCCGAAGCTGGCGCACGGCTCGCCGTCGCGGCCGTCGCGGTTGCCCTCGCCGTTGGCCTCGTTGTGCTTGCGGTCGTGGCTGGTGAGGTCGGCCAGCGTGAACCCGTCGTGCACGGCGATGAAGTTGACCGAGGCCAGCGGCGTGCGCTGCCCGTGGTTGAACAGGTCGCTCGACGCCGTGAACCGGCGCGCCAGCTCGCCGCGGCCCACGGCCTGCGGCGTGCCCGAGAGCAGCCAGTAGCGGCGCACCGTGTCGCGGAACTTGTCGTTCCACTCGAGCCAGCGGCCCGGGAAGCGGCCCACCTGGTAGCCGTCCGGCGCGGCGTCCCAGGGTTCGGCGATCAGGTGCACGCGCGACAGGATCGGATCCTGGCGCAGCGCGACGAAGAACGGCGCGTCCGGCTGGAAGCCCTGCTTCGTGCGGCCCAGCACCGGCGCGAGGTCGAAGCGAAAGCCGTCGACGCCCATCTCCTGCACCCAGTAGCGCAGCGAGTCCAGCACGAACTGCGTGACCTGCGGATGCGCCACGTTGACGGTGTTGCCACAGCCGGTGAGGTTCTCCAGCCGGCCCGCGTCGTCGGGCATCAGGCGGTACCAGCTGGCGTTGTCCAGGCCGCGGAAGCTGATCGTCGGGCCGGCCTCGTTGCCCTCGGGCGTGTGGTTGTACACGACGTCCAGCACGACCTCGAGGCCGTGCGCGTGCAGCGTCTCCACCATCGCGCGGAACTCGGCGTTGACGGCCGACGGGTCGTCCGGCGTGGCCGACAGGCGCGGGTCCGGGCAGAAGAAGCCCAGCGTGTTGTAGCCCCAGTAGTTGGTCAGGCCGCGGCCGCCGAGCGCGGGCTCGTCGACGTGGTACTGCACCGGCAGCAGCGACAGCGTCGTCACGCCGAGCGCCTTGAAGTGCGCGATGGACGCCGGATGCGCGAGCCCCGCGTACGTGCCGCGCAGCGCCGCGGGCACGCCCTCGAGCTGCCTGCTGAAGCCCTTGACATGCACCTCGTACAGCACGACGTCGGCCGGCGCGATGCGCGGCGCGTTGAGCCAGCCTCGCGCGGGCGTGGCCGCGGGCGCGACGCGGGCCTTCAGCGCGGCGTCGGCGTTGTCGCGCACATCGAAGGCCTGCGGTCCGTCGGGATGCCCCAGCGGGTATCCGTGGTGCTCGGGCTTCCACTCGAAGCGGCCGACGATCTCGCGGGCGCACGGGTCCAGCAGCAGCTTGTGCGCGTTGAAGCGGTGTCCGTTGCACGGGTCGTACGGGCCGTGCGCGCGCAGGCCGTAGACCTGGCCGACGCCCGCCCCCGGCAAGAATCCGTGGAACACGCCGTCGTGCGGCCCATGCAGCTCGTAGCGCCGCAGCTCGATGCGGCCGCCGGCGTCGAACAGGCACAGCTCGATGCGCTGCGCATTCTGCGAGAACACCGCGAAGTTGACGCCGCCGTCGCGCGCATGGGCGCCCATCGGCTCGCAGCGGCCCGGCTGCGCGGTGGCGGGAAGCGACTGCATGAGGAAGGACTCAGCCGGGAACGAGGTAGATCGTGGCCAGCGGCGGGACGACCAGCATGATCGATTGCGCGCGGCCATGCGACGCCACCGGTGTCACCGGCAGCACCGCCGACGCGTTGCCGACGTTGCCGCCGCCGTAGTGCGACGAATCGGTGTTGAGCACCTCGCGCCAGCCGGTGGGGCCGTCGGGCACGCCCAGGCGCCAGCCGAACTGCGGCACGGGCGTCATGTTGCTCACGGCGATCATCAGGTGGCCGTCGGCGTCGCGCCGCACCCAGGCCAGCAGCGAGTGCGTGGCCTCGGTCGATTCGAGCCAGTCGAAGCCGAAGCCGTCGCAATCCTGGCGATGCATCGCCGGCAGCTCGCGGTAGACGCGGTTCAAGTCGCGCACCAGCTGGCGCACGCCGGCGTTGCGCGCGTTGTTCAGCAGGTGCCACGGCAACTCGGCGTCGTGGTTCCACTCGCTGTCCTGCGCGAACTCCTGGCCCATGAACAGCAGCTTCTTGCCGGGGTGCGCCCACATGAAGCCGTAGTACGCGCGCAGGTTCGCGAAGCGCTGCCAGTCGTCGCCGGGCATCTTGCCGATCAGCGAGCCCTTGCCATGCACCACCTCGTCGTGCGACAGCGGCAGCAGGAAGTTCTCGCTGAACGCGTAGACCAGGCCGAACGTGAGCTTCTCGTGGTGCCAGCGCCGCTGCACGTGCGGCTGGCGCATGTACTGCAGGGTGTCGTGCATCCAGCCCATGTTCCACTTGAAATGGAAGCCCAGGCCGCCCGCGTACGTGGGCTCGGTGACGTTGGGAAACGTCGTCGACTCCTCGGCCATCGTCACCGCGCCGGGCGCCTCGGTGCCCAGCACCTCGTTGATGTGCTTGAGCAGCGAGATCGCCTCGAGGTTCTCGCGGCCGCCGTAGCGGTTGGGCAGCCACTCGCCGGAGGTGCGGCTGTAGTCGCGATAGATCATCGACGCGACCGCATCCACGCGCAGCCCGTCGACGCCGTAGCGGTCGATCCAGTACAGCGCGCTGCCGGCCAGGAAGTTGCGCACCTCCGGGCGGCCGAAGTTGTAGATGTAGGTGTTCCAGTCGCGATGGAAGCCCTCGCGCGGATCCTCGTACTCGTACAGCGCGGTGCCGTCGAAGCGCGCGAGGCCGTGGGCGTCGACCGGGAAATGCGCGGGCACCCAATCGAGGATCACGCCGATGCCCTTGGCGTGGCACGCGTCGACGAAGCGCGCGAAGCCCTCGGGCGGGCCGAAGCGCGCGGTGGGCGCGAACAGGCCCAGCGTCTGGTAGCCCCACGAGCCGTCGAACGGGAACTCGGTGATGGGCATCAGCTCCACGTGCGTGAAGCCGAGATCGGCGACGTAGGCCGGCAGCTCGGTGGCGAGCTCGTCCCAGGTCTTGAAGCCGCCGTTGACGTGGCGCCGCCACGAGCCCAGGTGCACCTCGTAGATCGAGACGGGCGCGTGGCGATCGTTCATGCCGGCGCGCGAGGCCGGCAGCTCGCGCCGCGGCGGCATCGCGGCCACCAGGCTGGCGCTGTCGGGGCGCAGCTGCGCGGCGCGCGCATAGGGGTCGGCCTTGAGCGGCTGCAGCGCGTCGTCCGGGCCGACGAGCTCGTACTTGTAGCGGTCGCCCTCGATCATGTGCGGGACGAACATCTCCCACACGCCCGAGCCGCCGCGCGAGCGCATCAGGTGCCGGCGGCCGTCCCAGTTGTTGAAGTCACCCACCACGCTGACGCGGCGCGCGTTGGGCGCCCACACGGCGAAGCGCACGCCGGCCACGGCATGCTCGCCCTCGCCCAGCGTCATCGGCAGCGCGCCCAGCACCTCGTAGGGCCGCAGGTGCTTGCCTTCGGCCAGGAAGTGCAGGTCATCGTCGGCGATCAGCGGCCCGTACGCATACGGGTCGGCGTACACGCCGTCGACGCCGGAATCCCAGCGCACGCGCAGCCGGTAGTCGAAGCGCTCCTTGCGCCCGACGAGCAGGCCCTCGAAGACGTCGCCGCCGGTGCGGCGCTCGAGCTTGGCGACGAACTCGCCCGCCGCATCGACCACGTCGACCGCCACCGCGCGCGGCAGGAAGGCATGCACCCACAGCCGGCCCTTCGGGTCGGCGTGCATGCCCAGCACCGAGAACGGGTCGGCGTGGCGCGCGCGCACGAGCGCGCTCAGGTCGTCATCGGACAGCATGGGCGACAGCTCGGCTGCGGGCATGGGCGGCTTCAACGTGCCTTCGGATCCGCCCACACGTGTTCGATGTACTCGGCGATCGTGCGATCGGTGCTGAAGGCGCCCATGCCGGCGATGTTGCGCAGCGCGCGCTCGGCCCAGGCCTGCGGCTGCCGGTACAGCGCGTCGACCTGGTCCTGTGCGTGGACGTAGTCGGCGAAGTCGGCGAGCAGCATGTACGGATCGCGGTGCAGCAGCGGCTGCACGAGCGACCGGTAGCGATCGGGCTCGCCCCACGAGAACACCCCGCCGCCAATGGCGTCGAGGACTTGCTGGAGTGCTTGGTTTTCTTCCGCATACAGACGCGGATCGTATCCCCAGCTCTTCATCTTCGCGACGGCATCGGTGCGCAGGCCGAACACGAACATGTTCTCCACGCCCATCGCCTCGGCCATCTCGATGTTGGCCCCGTCCCAGGTGCCGATGGTCAGCGCGCCGTTCAGCGCGAACTTCATGTTGCCGGTGCCCGAGGCCTCGGTGCCGGCCGTGGAGATCTGCTCGCTCAGGTCGGCTGCCGGCAGGATCACCTCCGCCAGGCTCACGCCGTAGTTCGGCAGGAACACGACCTTGAGCTTGTTGCCCACGCGCGGGTCGGCGTTGACCACGCGCGCCACGTCGTGGATCAGCTGGATCGTGAGCTTGGCCGCGTGGTAGGCCGAGGCGGCCTTGCCGGCGAAGATCACCGTGCGCGGCACCCAGTCGGCGTCGGGGTTGGCGACGATGGCCTGGTAGCGCGCCACCACGTGCAGCACGTTGAGCAACTGGCGCTTGTACTCGTGGATGCGCTTGATCTGCACGTCGAACAGGCTGTCGGGCAAGATCGTGACGCCGAAGTCGCGCCGCACGCGCTCGGCCAGGCGCTCCTTGTTGGCGCGCTTGACCTGCAGGAACTCCTGGCCGATCTTCCCGTTGCCGGCCTTGGCGGCGAGCGCCTTCAGGCCGTCGAGCCTGCCGCGCCAGTCGGTGCCGATGTGGCGGTCGAGCAGCTCGCTCAGGCCCGGGTTGGCCTGCATCAGCCAGCGCCGCGGGGTGACGCCGTTGGTGACGTTGAGGAAGCGCTGCGGGTACATCGCCGCGAAGTCCGCGAAGATCGTCTGCACCATCAGCCTGGAGTGCAGCGCCGACACGCCGTTGATCTTGTGCGACGCCACGATCGCCAGCGACGCCATGCGCACGCGGCGCTCGCCGTTCTCGTCGATCAGCGACAGGCGCGCGATCAGGCCGGTGTCGCCCGGGAACCGCGCGCCCACCTCGTCGAGGAAGCGGCGGTTGATCTCGTAGACGATCTCGAGGTGGCGCGGCAGCAGTTCCTCGAACATGCGCACCGGCCAGGTCTCCAGCGCCTCGGGCATCAGCGTGTGGTTCGTGTAGCTGACGGCCTGCGTCGTGACGGCCCAGGCCTCGTCCCAGCCCATGTTGTAGACGTCCAGCAGCAGGCGCATCAGCTCCGCGGGGGCGAGCGCCGGATGCGTGTCGTTCAGGTGGACGGCGTTGTGGCGGCCGAAGGTGTCGATCTCGCCGTGCTCGCGCAGGTGCCGTGCGAACATATCCTGCAGCGAGGCGCTGCACAGGAAGAACTCCTGCCTTAGGCGCAGCTGGCGGCCGGCGGCGGTGGAGTCGTCGGGGTACAGCACCCAGTTGAGCGTGTCCGCGGCCTCGTAGTGCTGGCCGGCGGCGATGTGCTCGCCGCGGCAGAACATCGCGAAGTCGATCGGGCGCGAGGGCTGGGCGTGCCACTGGCGAAGCGTGGAGACGCGCTGCGTTGCATGGCCCGGCACGACGAAGTCGCAGGCTTGCGCGACCACTTCTTCGGCCGGCTTCCACGCGCGGCGGCCGCCGGAGCTCTCGACCACGCCGCCGAAGCCCACCGGGTAGCGCAGCTCGGGCCGCACGAACTCCCACGGGTTGCCGTGCTTGAGCCATTCGTCGGGCAGCTCGACCTGCTTGCCCTCCTGGATGGCCTGCGCGAACATGCCGTGCGCATACCGCAGGCCGTATCCGAACGACGGCAGCTCCAGCGTCGCGAACGAGTCGAGGAAGCACGCGGCGAGGCGGCCGAGGCCGCCGTTGCCGAGCGCCGCGTCGGGCTCCTGCTCGAGCATCTCGGCCAGCGAGGCGGCGCCGCTGCGCGAGTCGAGCGCGGCCTTCATGGCGCCCTCCAGGCCCATCACGGACAGCGCGTTGCGCAGCGCGCGGCCCATCAGGAACTCCATCGACAGGTAGTGCACGCGGCGCGTGCCGCGCGCGCGCTTCGCGTCGGCCGCCTGCGTGGCGGCCCAGCGGTCGGCCAGCATCGGCCGGCAGGCGACGACGGCGGCCCTCAGGCAGGCGTCGGGCGACGGCGCGTCGCTGCGTTGCGAGAGTTCGCGCGTCCAGGCAGTGGTGAATTCTTGGGTCAAGGCAGGGTCGGCTTGGTCGCCGGCGCGTACCCCCATGGGCACGTGCGCCTCAGCGGCGACGGTGGTCTTGCTCATTGCGAACGGATCCTTCTGGCGGAGCAGGCAGCAGCGATGTGACTTCAGCCGCCCGACTGAACAGCGGCAGTATCGCGTGTCGCGGCGAGTTTGTGTAGTTCTCCTACAGAGGGTTATCCCTGAGCGACAACAAAATCACGGCTTTCACAGGTAATAGGTCAATGTACTTTATGTAGTTTCGCATTGTTCGGTGGACAAGTTGATTGTATATTCTCTACATTCCCTGCCAGCGCGCGGCCCGCCGTCGCGTGAGGACTACCCCGAGAGACAAGCAAGCGGACGTGGCGCACGATCCGCCCGAGGAGACGATACAAGTGGCCCACGTACAGCTCGTGAAGGTGCAGAAGGCGTTCGGAGACATCCAGATCCTGCGCGACATCGACCTGGAGATCCGCGACGGCGAGTTCATGGTGTTCGTCGGCCCCTCGGGCAGCGGCAAGTCCACCCTGCTGCGCACCATCGCCGGCCTGGAGGACATCACCGGCGGCACGCTGTCCATCGGCGGCAAGGTGGTCAACGACCTGCCGCCGGCCGACCGCGGCATCGCGATGGTGTTCCAGTCGTACGCGCTGTACCCGCACATGAACCTGTACGACAACATGGCGTTCGGCCTGAAGATCGCCAAGGTCGACAAAGCCGAGATCCACCGCCTGGTGCACCAGGCCGCCAAGATCCTCAACATCGAGCACCTGCTCGATCGCAAGCCCAAGGCGCTGTCGGGCGGCCAGCGCCAGCGCGTGGCCATCGGGCGCGCGATCGTGCGCAAGCCCGAGGTGTTCCTGTTCGACGAGCCGCTGTCCAACCTCGACGCCGCGCTGCGCGTGCGCATGCGCTACGAGTTCGCGAAGCTGCACGAGGACCTGAAGACCACGATGATCTACGTCACGCACGACCAGGTCGAGGCGATGACGCTGGCCGACCGCATCGTGGTGCTCGCGGCGGGCCGCATCGAGCAGGTCGGCTCGCCGCTGGAGCTGTACGAGCATCCCGACAACGTCTTCGTGGCCGGCTTCATCGGCTCGCCCAAGATGAACTTCCTCAACGCCACGGTGGTCGGCACCGACGCGGGCTCCGCGCTCGTGAAGCTGGAGACGGGCGCGCAGGTCCGCTGCGAGGTCGACGCCTTGCGCGCGAGCGTCGGCGACAAGGTCACGCTCGGCGTGCGCCCCGAGCACTTCGAGGCCGCGGCGCCCGGCGCGTCGGACAACGTCATCGCCACCAGCGTCACCTTCGTCGAGTCGCTGGGCTCCACCACGCACGCCTATTGCGACTACCCCGGCGCGGCCGAGACGCTCGTGTGCGAGCTCGACGGCGCCACGCGCCTGCGCAACGGCGCGCCGCTGTCGCTGGCCATCCCCGCCGCCCGCGCCTACCTGTTCGACGCCGGCGGCCAGGCCTTCCGCCGCCACGCCGTTCAATCGCAGCAAGAGGCCGCATGAGCCGCCGCCCCGCCCTGCGCCGCGTCGCGGCGTGCGCCGCCGCGGCCGCCCTGTCCTTCTCGACGATCGCCCAGGCCGCCGAGCCGTTGAAGCTGCTGGTCTGGATCAACCCCGACAAGGGCTACAACGGCCTGCAGAAGGTCGGCGACAAGTACCAGGCCGACACCGGCGTGGCCGTCACCGTGCAGCACCCGGACGACGCGCCCTCGAAGTTCCAGGCCGCCGCCGGCGCCGGCAAGGGCCCCGACATCTTCTGCTGGCCGCACGACCGCGCCGGCGAGTGGGCCAAGTCGGGCCTGATCGTGCCGATCAAGCCACGCCAGTCGGTGCACGACGCGATCGAGGACTCGGCATGGGAGGCCTTCAAGTATCAGGGCCGCACCTGGGGCTACCCGCTGTCGATCGAGGCCATCGGCCTGATCTGGAACAAGGCGATGCTCAAGTCGCCGCCCAGGACCTGGGACGGGGTCGTCGCCATCGACAAGGACCTGTCGTCCCGCGGCAGGAAGGCCATCCTCTGGGACTACAACAAGAGCTTCTTCAGCTGGCCGCTGCTGGCCGGCTCGGGCGGCACGATCTTCGGCAAGAAGCCTGACGGCAGCCTCGACACCGACTCGGTGGGCGTCAACGCGCCCGGCGCGGTGCAGGCCATGACGATGCTGCAGGGCCTGATCAAGAGCGGCGTGCTGCCCAAGGGCGCGGGCTACTCCGAGATGGAGGGCGCGTTCAACCGCGGCGAGATCGCGATGATGATCTCGGGCCCGTGGGCCTGGGACAACGTCAGGAAGAGCCACATCGACTTCGGCGTCGCGCCGATCCCGTCCGTCAACGGCCATGATCCCAAGCCTTTCGTCGGCGTGCTGGGCTGCATGATCGCCGCCCCGAGCAGGAACAAGGACCTCGCGCGCGACTTCCTCGAGCATTACGTCCTGACGCTGGACGGGCTGCGCACCATCAACGCCGACGTGCCGCTGGGCACGCCGGCCAACAAGGCGTTCTACGACGAGCTCAAGGCCGATCCGCACATCGCCGCGACGATGGACAACGCGCGCCGCGGCGAGCCCGTGCCCAACATCCCCGAGGTCGGCAAGTTCTGGACGGCGATGGATGCCGCGTTCGAAGCCGTGACCAACATGCGCCAGTCGCCGCAGGACGCCCTGGACGGCGCCAAGGCCCGCATCCTCGTCAAGTGACCGCCATGAATTCGTTCGACTTCAAGAGCGCCGTGGGCACCGCGGTGGCCGCCATCGTCGGCCTGGCCGGCCTGTGGCTGGTCTACGCGATCTACGCCGCCGGCCAGCCGGTGCTGGCGATCGCCGCGCTGGCGCTGTTCGCGGCGGGGCTGTACGTGTACGTCTCGCGCGCCGCGCTCGCCTGGCGCTACCTGTTCCCGGGCGTGATCGGCATGCTGCTGTTCGTGGCCTTTCCGCTGGCCTACACGATGTGGATCGGCTTCACGAACTACTCGTCCACCCACCTGCTGAGCCAGGCGCGCGTGAAGGCCTACCTGCTGGAGCAGACGGTGCCGGACGAGGATCACTCGCTCGAATTCACGCTCCATGCGGACGGCGACAAGCTGCGCGTGGTGCTGGCGCCGCAGGACGCGGCGTCGGGCGCGCAGAGGTTCGTATCGCCGCCGTTGAAGTTGACGGGCGACGACGCCGCGACGACGACGATGGCCACCCTGTCCGCCGACCAGCCGCTCGCGCCGGCGCTGTCCACGCGCGAGCAGCTCGCGCATCGCGACGCGCTGCAGGCCCTCAAGCTGCAGATGCCCGACGGACGCTCGCTCGTCTACACCGGCGTGCACGAGTTCGGCCCCTCGGCCGCCGTCTGGCGCGCCAGCCCCGACGACTCGCTCACGCGCGTGGACGACGGCAAGACCTACAAGCCCGACACCGACGCCGGCTTCTACGTCGCCGCCGACGGCGAGCGCCTGCAGCCCGGCTTCAGGGTGGCGGTGGGCTTCGCGAACTACGCGCGGATGATGGCCGACCAGGAATTCCGCGGGCCGTTCATCTCGATCTTCGTGTGGACGGTGGTGTTCGCGGCACTGTCGGTGGCGTTCTCGCTGGCCGTGGGCTGCACGCTGGCCGTGCTGCTGAACTGGGAGGCGCTGCGTTTTCGCACGCTGTACCGCACGCTGCTGTTCCTGCCGTACGCGGTGCCGGGCTTCATCTCGATCCTCGTGTTCAAGGGTCTGTTCAACCAGAACTTCGGCGAGATCAACGGCATCCTCGACGCCGTCTTCGGCATCAAGCCGGCCTGGTTCGCCGACCCGCTGCTGGCGCGCACGATGATGCTGGTCGTCAATACGTGGCTGGGGTATCCGTACTTCCTGGTGCTGTGCACGGGCCTGCTCAAGGCGATCCCGGTCGACCTGTACGAGGCCTCGGCGATCGCCGGCGCCAAGCCGCTGACCAACTTCTTCAAGATCACGGCGCCGCTGATCGTCAAGCCGCTGTCGCCGCTGATCATCTCGGCGTTCGCCTACAACTTCAACAACTTCGTGCTGGTCTCGCTGCTGACAAACGGCCGGCCCGACTTCCTCAACACGAAGATCCCGGCGGGCACCACCGACATCCTCGTGTCGTACACGTACCGCATCGCCTTCCTCGACTCGGGCCAGAACTTCGGCCTGGCCGCCGCGATCTCGACGGTGATCTTCTTCCTCGTCGCGCTGCTGTCGTACGCGAACCTGCGCGTCGCCGCGCGCAACGCCCGAAAGGCTTGATGCCATGGCCATCGTCACCGGCAAGAACCAGCGCTGGCGCGTGCTCGGCGCGCACGCGTTCCTCATCGCGCTGATCGTCGTCACGCTGTTCCCGCTCGCGGCGGTCATCTCGATCTCGCTGCGCCCCGGCAACTTCGCCAACGGCTCGCTGATCCCGCGCGAGATCAGCCTGGAGCACTGGAAGCTGGCGCTGGGCTTGGACGTCACCACCGCCGACGGCGTCGTCGTGCACCCGCCGTTCCCGGTGCTGCTGTGGCTGTGGAACTCGATCAAGGTGGCGACGATCGCTTCCGCGCTGATCGTGGCCATCTCCACCACCGCGGCCTACGCGTTCGCGCGCCTGAAGTTCGCGTTCAAGATGCCCATCCTCAACAGCATGCTGCTGCTGCAGATGTTCCCGCCGGTGCTGGCGCTGGTGGCGATCTACGCGATCTTCGAGACGATCGGCAACTACATCCCGGGCCTGGGCCTGGAGACGCACGGCGGCCTCGTCGTGGCCTACCTCGGCGGCGTGGCGACGCACGTCTGGACGATCCGCGGCTACTTCGAGACGATTCCCGTCGAGATCGAGGAATGCGCGAAGGTCGACGGCGCGAGCCACTTCCAGGCCTTCTTGCGCGTGCTGCTGCCGATGGCCGTGCCCATCCTGATGGTCGTCTTCGTGCTGGCCTTCGTGGGCACCATCATCGAGTACCCGGTGGCGTCGATCCTGCTGCGCGAGGAGAACAACCTGACGCTGGCCGTCGGCTCCAAGTACTACCTGGCCGACCAGAAGTACCTGTGGGGCGACTTCGCCGCCGCGGCGGTGCTGTCGGGCCTGCCGATCACCGTGGTGTTCCTCGCGGCGCAGCGCTGGATCGTGTCGGGGCTCACCGCCGGGGGCGTCAAGGAATGATCGCCAAGGCGCTCGTCATCACGTTGGCGGGCGCGCTGTGCGCGGTCGCCGCGTCGCCGTCGATCGCGCAATCGACCGCTTCGACAACGGGGTACGCCAACGAGTTCGACCGGGCGCTGGCCGGCGTGTTCGAGGCGCGCGAGAAGGACTGGCGCGACGGCGCCGTCGTCTACCAGGTCTACGTCGACCGCTTCGCGCCACCCGCGAACCTCGAGGCCAAGCGCGCGCTCTACCCCGCGCCCAAGAAGCTGCACGCCTGGACCGACCTGCCCGTGCACGGCAGCTACCTGCCCGGGGCCAAGGTCTGGAGCCACGAGATCGACTTCTGGGGCGGCGACCTGCAGAGCCTGCGCGGCAAGCTCGACTACGTGAAGGATCTCGGCGCCGACGTCCTGTACCTGAACCCGATAGCCCTCGCGTACACCAACCACAAGTACGACTCGCTGGACTACCGCGAGGTCTCGCCCGAGTACGGCACGCGCGACGACGCCCGCGAGCTGGCGCAGGACGTGCACCGGCACGGCATGAGGATCATGCTGGACGGCGTGTTCAATCACATGGGCCGCAATTCGGCGATCTTCAAGCAGGCCCTGGACGACACCAGGAGCCCGTATCGCAACTGGTTCGTGTTCGGCCCGCAATACGCCGGCGGCGCGCGTTCGTGGGCGCTGGCCGAGAACCTGCCCGAGCTCAACCTCGAGAACCCGTCGGTGCGCGACGACCTGTGGAACGCGCACGCGTCGGTCGTGCGCGGCTGGCTGCGCGACGGCATCGACGGCTGGCGGCTGGACGTCGCGTTCGACATCGGCTTCAAGTACCTGGGCGAGCTGACGCAGGCCGCGCACGACGAGAAGCCCGGCTCGTTGATGGTCGGCGAGATCGCCAACTTCCCCAAGGAGTGGTACCCCTCGGTCGACGGCCTGATCCACTTCACGCTGCGCCAGGTGATCCTGGGCGTGGCCGCCGGCCGCATCGACCCGGCCACCGGCCAGCGCATGATCGAACGCATCGTGCAGGACGCCGACTACGAGCACATCCTGAAGTCCTGGGTCTACCTCGACAACCACGACACGCTGCGCCTGGCCACCGCCCTGCCCGACCCGCGCGCCCGGCGCCTCGCGCAGGTGCTGCAGTTCACGCTGCCCGGCTCGCCCAACCTGTATTACGGCACCGAGCTGGACATGCCCGGCGGCGACGACCCCGAGATGCGCGCGCCGATGCGCTGGGATCTGGTCAAGCCAGGCAACGCGGTGCTGGACTGGACCAAGCGACTGGTCGCGCTGCACAAGGACAACCGCGCCCTGCGCGTCGGCAACTACCGCGCGATCACCGCCGGCAGGCTGATCGGCTTCGAGCGCTACACCGACCGCGCGGCCGACACCGTCGTCGTGCTGCTGAACCCGTCCGACAAGGCCGTGACCGACACCGTGCTCGTCGCCAATTCCAAGCTGATGGACGGCTCGCGCCTGGTCAACCTGCTCGCCGACAAGGGCGATGCCACCGGCCCCGCCGACGTGCGCCTGCACGCCGCACTGATGGACGTGACGCTGCCCGCGCACGGCTTCGCCGTCCTCAAGCCGGACGCCGCACCGCCCGGCGGCTACACGAACTACAAGCGCGTCCAATGAAGCTCCGACCTCTCGCCGCCCTGCTCTCGCTCGTCCTCGCCGCCGCACATTCCCTCGCCGCCGACTGCCGCCCCGACCCGCTCGCCGACCGGCCGCTGTACATCCGCGGCACGATGGACGACTGGCGCGCCGACGACCAGGCCGCGCTGCACTGGGCCTGCGACCACTGGGAGATCGTCGGCGAACTGCGCGGCGAGCAGAGCTTCAAGATCGGCGACGAGGACTGGTCGCCCGACGCCGATCTCGGCGGCGACGGCAGCGTCCAGCTCCAAGCCGGCGAGGCGGTGAAGCTCGCGCGCAAGGGCCAGGCGCTGAAGTATCGCTTCGACGGCATGACGCGCCTGAGCGTCACGCCCGCCGCCACGCCCGAGGGCACCCCCGTGCTGACGATCACCGATCTGCCCGCCGACACGCCGCGCCAGGCGCCGCCGACGACCACGGTCACCGATCCGGTCGCGCTGAGCGTGTCCTTCGATTCGCAGCAGGCCGCGGACAAGTCGCCGTACGGCGCCATCACGGTCGGCACCGAGATCGCGTTCGCGCTGGGCGCGCTGCCGGGCGTCGAGCAGGTGACGCTGGTCGTGGAGAAGCGCCGGCTCGAGGGCAACTACGACGTCCTGCGCTACGACGCGCTCGCACGCGTCCCGCTCGCGCGCGCGCCCGCGGGTGCGAGCGGACGCGAGCGCTGGAGCGGCCGCTTCAAGTTCGACGCGCCCGCCGTCTACGGCTACTGGTTCGAGGTGAAGGTCGGCGGCAAGGCCTTCGCGATCCAGAACAACACGACCCCCATCTACTGGACGCGCGAACGCGGCGCGGGCGGCGCGGGCGTCGTCACCGAGATGCCCGGCTCGACGCGGCACCTGCGCCGCTATCGCCAGACCGTCTACGCGCCCTACACGGTGCCCGCGTGGGCGCGCGACGCGGTCTACTACTACATCTTCCCCGAGCGCTTTCGCAACGGCGAAACGCGCAACGACCCGAAGCCGGGCGTCGACAGGTTCCACGACAAGACCGTGGAGTTCCACGCGAACTGGAACGACAAGCCCTGGCGCCCGCACACCGGCGACGGCAGCGACGACGAGTACAGCAACGACTTCTTCGGCGGCGACATCGCCGGCATCATCGAGAAGCTGGACTACATCAAGTCGGTCGGCGCGAACACGCTGTACATCACGCCGATGTTCACGGCGGCCAGCAACCACAAGTACGACACGGCCGACTGGAAGCACATCGACCCGCACTTCGGCACGAACGCCGACTTCGAGCGCCTATGCCGCGAGGCCGCCCGGCGCGGCATCCGCGTGCTGCCCGATGCGTCGCTGAACCACTCCGGCGCCGACTCGATGTACTTCGACCGCTACGGCACACGCGGAGGCCACGGCGCGTTCGAGGGCGGCCAGGTCAACCCCGACTCGCCGTGGGCCAGCTGGTACACGTTCGACGCCACGCAGAAGGAGCCGGACAAGCAGTTCAAGGGCTGGGTCGGCGTGGCCGACCTGCCCGAGCTGAACAAGGCCGATCCGTCGTACCGCGCGTTCGCATACGGAGCGCCCGATTCCGTCACGCGGACCTGGCTGCGCGCCGGCGCCGCGGGCTGGCGCATGGACGTCGCCCCCTGGGTGCCCGACGACTTCTGGCGCGGCTGGCGCACGGCCGTCAAGCAGACCCGGCCCGACGCGCTCACCGTCTCCGAGACCTGGTTCGACGCCTCGAAGTTCTTCCTCGGCGACGAGTTCGACTCGACGATGAACTACATCTTCCGCAACGCCGTGCTCGACTACGCCAACGGCGGCGACGCCCACCTGATGGCGGCCAACCTCGAGGAGATGCGCGAGGCCTACCCGCCGCAGACCTTCGCGGCGCTGATGAACCTGCTGTCGACGCACGACGCCGCGCGCTCGCTGCACGTGTTTGGCGACGTCGACGGCAAGAGCACGCCCGAGCAGGTGGCGCTCGCCAAGCAGAAGATGAAGCTCGCGGTCTTCTTCCAGATGACCTACCCCGGCGCGCCGGCAATCTTCTACGGCGACGAGGTGGGCGTGACCGGCGGCGACGACCCGTACAACCGCGGCACCTACCCGTGGGCCGATCGCGGCGGCCATCCCGACGAGGCCCTGCTGGCCGACTTCCGCCGCCTCACCACGCTGCGCCGCGACCTGCCCGTGCTACGCCACGGCACGCTGCTGGCGCCGCTGCACGTCGACGAGCACGTGGTGGTGCTGGCGCGCCGCGACGCGGGGGCCTGGGCGATCACCGCCACCAACAACGCCGACGCGCCGCGCACCGTCACGATCACCCTGCCCGACGGCGCGCCCACGGGCGGCTGGTCCGACGCGCTGGCGCGCAAGGTGGCCAAGGTCGATACCCGTGCCCGTACCCTGACGCTCGTGGTGCCGGCACGCTTCGGCCTCGTGCTGGCGAGCGACGCGCGCATCCGGGCGAGCCGCTGACGGCGTCGTGCGAGACTGCGGGCCATGAACTGGGACGACGGCGACGAGCCCTTCTTCAATCCGGACCCGACGATCACGACGGTGGCGCTGCCGTTCGGCAACGAGGTGATCGTGGTCGACGACGTGCTGCGCAACCCCGCGGGCCTCGTCGACTGGGCGCGCGGCCAGGCGTTCGAGCCACCGTCGAACTTCCCCTATCCGGGCCTGATCGTCGGCGGGCCGAAGGCGTTGTCGGAACGCTTCCTCGACTTCTTCGCCCTGCACGCGCGCACGCGCCTGGGCGCGCGCCACACGCTGGAGCACGACATCCGGCTGTCGATGGTGTGCACGCCGCCCGAGGCGCTCGACCCGCGCCAGTGGCAGTGCCACCGCGATCGCGTGTCGACCGACCCGTCCATCCTGTTCGTGGGCTCGGTGCTGTACCTGTTCCGCGACCCCTCGCTCGGCGGCACCAGCTTCTACGTGCCGCGCCAGTCGCCGAGCGCGACCGACCGCATCACGTACGACAGCCAGACGCTCGCCGCAGACCGGTTCTCCGCGCGCTACGGCCTGCAGCCGGGCTACATGGACGGCAGCAACGCGTTCTTCGAGTGCGTGGCGCGCGTGCCCGCGGCGTGGAACCGCATGATCCTGTACGACGCCGGCTTCTTCCACTCGGGCGACATCGGCCGCCCCGACCTGTTGACCACCGACCCGGCCACCGCGCGGCTGACGCTCAACGGCTTCTTCAACTGCCGGCGCGGGCCGCGCTGAGCGCAGGCGCCTCGCGGCGCCCGCGCATCACTTGCAGTCGTCGATGGCCGTGGGCGCGCCGCCCTGCATCTGCGCCTGGCAGCGCGCGGAATTGCGCGCCTGGTCGTGCAGCTGGGCCGCCTTGCGGCGCTCTTCGTCGTTGGCGAATTTCTGCGCGTTGTCCAGGTCGACCTGGAGGTTCGGCGCATTCGCGGGACGCGTGATCGTCGTGACGTTGTCGTCGCCGGGCTTCAGGAAGGTCCAGAACGACGCCTTGGCGCCGCTGGGCCAGACGGCCGTGACAGCGGGCGTGCGAATCTGGCCGCCGGCGTCGGCGGTGGGCGGATACGATCGCATCTGCGGAGCCACGCCGATGGCCTTGCCGTCTTCGTAGAGCATGGCGCCCGCGGGCGACGTCTCGTAGGTCAGCTTGGCGCCGCGCGGCTCGGTGGCGCAGCCGGCGAGCGCGAGGGCGGCGACAGCGATCGCGGCCAGGGCCGCGCGGGACATGGATTGCGTCATGGGGTCTCCCTTGTCTTTCAAGCCGCCCCGAGCGGGGCGGCGGCACAGTGGTCAGTGATGAACTTCTCGTGAGCGGGCATCACGTCGACGCAGGCACCGATCACGCCGGCCACCTCGTCCAGGTACTTCGCGATCTCGTCCTCGCTCAGCAGGTCGGTGAGGGGATGGTAGCCGCGAGGACGCACGCGTTGGCCATGCAGCACCTGCAGCCAGCTCACCTTGGGGAACAGTTCCTCGCCCTCGCGAAAGACACGCCCGTCGGCGCGGAACAGTTCCATGCGCTTGCGCAGTTGCTCGGGGATATCCATCTCGCGGCAGTGGTTCCAGAACGGCGTGTCGCTTCGCTCGGTGGCCTTGTAGTGCAGGATGATGAAGTCGCGCACCCACTCGTATTCCAGTTCCATCATGCGGTTGAACTGGTCGGTGACCGCGTCATCGAAGCCGGTTGCCGGGAAGTAGGTCATCAGGTGCGCGATGGCCGCCTGCACGAGATGGATGCTGGTGGACTCCAGCGGCTCGATGAAGCCGGAAGCCAGGCCGACGGCCACCACGTTCTTGTTCCAGCACTTCAGACGCCGGCCAGGCTGGAAGCGCAGTCCGCGCGGCTCCGCCAGCGCGGCGCCGTCCAGGCCACTGAGCAGGACGGCGGTGGCTTCGTCGTCGCTCATGTACTTGCTCGCGTACACATGGCCGTTGCCGACGCGGTGCTGCAGCGGGATGCGCCATTGCCAGCCCGCCGGACGCGCCGTGGCGCGCGTGTAGGGCGTCAGTGGTCCTGCCGAGGCGCTGGGCACCACCACTGCGCGGTCGCAAGGCAGCCAGTGCGACCAATCCTCGAAACCGGTCTTGAGCGCGCCTTCGATCAGCAGCGCGCGAAAACCCGAGCAGTCGACGAACAAGCCGCCCTCGACCACCTGGCCCGACTGCAGCGTGACCGAGGTGACGAAGCCATCGCCCTCGCGCTGCTGCACGCCTGTGATGCGGCCCTCGATGCGCTTGACGCCGCGCTGCTCCGCGTATTTGCGCAGGTAGCGCGCGTACAGCCCGGCGTCGAACTGGAATGCGTAGCGGATGTGCGAGAGCGGTGACTTCGGCATGTCCATGCGGGGACGCATGAATCTGCCTTTCTCGGCCGCCGTCGCGTTGATCGAGAACTTCTCCAGCTCGGGCGCCTTGCCGGCCAGGTATTGCTTGAGCCAGTACTGGTGAAAATCCACCGTCCACAGTTCCTGGCCGATCTGGCCGAAGCTGTGGAAGTAGCGGTCGCCGACACGTGCCCAGTCGACGAACTCGATGCCCAGCTTGAACGAGGCCTGCGTCTCGCGCACGAACTCGTTCTCGTCGATCTGCAGCATCGCGTTGAACAGCGCGATCATGGGAATCGTGGACTCGCCCACGCCCACCGTTCCGATCTCCTCGGATTCGACAAGCGTGATGTCGTACTTGCCGCGCAGCACCTGCGACATCGCCGCGGCAGTCATCCAGCCGGACGTGCCGCCACCGACGATGACGATGCCCAGCTTACCGGGTTCACTCATGAGGGAGGTCTCCTCGCGAGGCCTGCGCGAAGCCTCGATTGAATTGAAAAACCCTTGCGGACGGCCGGTCGCGCAAGGGTTTGCAGCGCGCTGCCGCACCACTGTACGACAGCGCCAGGTCGCTCGCTTACAGCTTGTACGACACGCGCAGGTCGACCGAGGCGCCGGTCTTGTTCGTGGTCGTGATCGAGCCGGCGTAGTTGGCTTCCTTGTAGATCGGCTTGTTCAGGTTGTTGCCTTCGAGGCGGATGCCCAGGCCCTTGAGCCAGCCTTCCTGGACCTCGTAGCCGACCTGCGCCGAGATCCACTTCTGCGGCTCGATGTAGACCAGCGTCGGATAGCCGCCCACCGTGTTGTTGGCCACGCTGCCGATGTACCTCGACCGCGAGTTCTGGGCGATGAACGCGCTGAAGCCGCCGCGCTCGTAGTACACCATGATCTTGTCGTTGATGTGCGACAGGTTGGGCAGGCCGATGGTGCCCGAGGCGGCGGGCTGCGTCGGGTTCAAGCCAATGGTGTTGGGTGCGTGGACCGAGCTGGTGGTCGACGAGAAGCTGCCGTTGATGCCGAAGCCGGTCAGGTAGTGGCTGAACATGCCGAACGGCAGTTGAGCGGTCAGCTCGAAGCCCTTCAGGTTGCCGCCGCTGCCGTTGACGGTCGTCGTGTACTGACCGAGGTAGCCGAACTGCGAGGACGGCGACAGGCCGAGGCGCTGGGCGGCGTTCGAGAAGTCGTAGTTCGTCTCGTAGTCGGAGACGATGTAGGTATCGAGCTTCTTGTAGAACAGCGCGCCGCTGACGTAGCCTTCCTTGTTCGCGAAGTACTTCTCGTACGACAGGTCCAGCGCCTTGGCCTTGAACGGCTTCAGGTACGGATTGCCCGCAGAGCCGCTCAGCACCGTGCAGTTGGGGATCGGGAGGTTGTTGGCGTCGGTGCAACCGGACACCGGCACGAGCGACACGGAGAACGAGTTGCGCATGTCGGTCATGTTCGGACGCGCGATCTGCACGCCGGCGCCGAAACGCAGCAGGTTGTCGTTGCCCAGGTCGGCCGTCAGGTTCAGCGAGGGCAGCACGTCGTGGTAGTTCGTGCCGTTGACCGTCTCGGCGGCAGCCGGGTTGTTCAGCGTCACGCTGGAGCCGACATTGGCCTGGAAGCCGCTGGACGACTGCTCGGTGTAGACGTACTGCAGGCCGACGTTGCCGCGCACCGGAATCTTGCCGACTTCGGTATCGATGTCGAGCTTGCCGTAGACGGTGCTGACGTTCTCCTTGACGTTCCAGGTCTTGGAGAGGATGTCGTTGTTGTACTTCTTCAACAGCGTCGCGCCCGGGACGAGGCCGTCGGAGGGATCGAACGTGAGCAGGTTCAGCCCGGTGCCGCCGACGTTGTTCTCGACATAGGCGTTGCTCGGATACGGGATCGGATCGCTCGCCACGCCGCTGGCGGGAACGATCAAGGCCTCGATCGCCGTGCGGTCCTTCGTGCGCTTGGTGATGTTCGCGCCGAACTGGACGTCGCTGAACAGGCCCTGCTGCAGGTCGTGCGTGAAGTCGGCGCGCACCGCGTCGATCTTGTCGATCGTGGTCGGCCCCTTGAAGTAGCCGTCCTGAGGCACCCCGGTCTTGCCGCTCCAGTCCGAGCCCATGTCGCGCAGCATGATCGATCCGGACGACGTGTAGGCCGACGGGTTGCCCACGGTCAGTTGCGGCACGCCGAAGCCGTTGGGCGTCGTGAAGCTCAGCGTGTCGGCCTGGCCGATCTCGCCGTAGACCTCGATGTCGTGCTCGATGCGCTTGGCCGTGTTGTGGCTCACGTCCACCGACGCACGCCACGTATCGGACAGCTTGACGCTGTTGCGCCAGCCGAACGACTGCAGCGTGTCGTTGTCCGCGATGGTCTCGGAGTCCGCGATGATGGAGCGGGTGTTGGTGCTGCCATCGGGCGCCGCCAGCGAGAACGTGCCGGACGTGATGTTGCCGCCGGAGACCGTGGCGTTGGTCACCGGAAGACCGCCCAGGCCGACCTTCATGAACGCGTTCTTCGTCGAGGTGATGATCTTCGCGTGGAAGAAGTCGATCTCGCTCGTGAAGTTCGCGTTGGGCTTGAACTCGAACACCCCGGCCAGGCCGTCGCGGTCGTCGCGCACGTGCGTGTTCTGCACGCTCAGACCATTGCCGAAGCCGGGGATGTTCACGTTGTCGAAACCGCTCGGCGCCTTGGTGACATCGGGATCGGGCGTGCCGAGGTTGTTGCCGTTGGCATCGAAGGCCTGGTGGCCGCCGTCGCCCCAGTTGCCCGAGCCGACCTGGTTCGTGCGGCCGAACTTGTGCACGAAGCCCAGCGCCACGCCGATCTTGCGGTCCGCGAACTGGTCGACGTAGATCAGCGAATACTTGTTGCCATGGCCGAGGTCATGCAGGCCGACACCGGTCTTGTCCTTCTCGTAGCTGGCGGCGACCATGCGCTTGGGCATCATCAGCGGATCGATCAGCTTGTTGTCGATCGTGCCCGCGAGGCCGGCGGTCATCAGGCCCGCGTCGCCGGTCTTGTAGACGGTGGCGCCCGCGATCAGTTCGGCCGGGTAGACGCTCAGGTCGTCCGCGCGGCTGTCGCCCGTGCTGGTCTGCTCACGGCCGTTGAGCAGGTAGCCGTTGAAGTCCGGGCCCAGGCCGCGGATGCTGACGTTCGTCGCGTTGCCGTTCTTGTCGCGTTGGGTCGTGACACCCGGCAGGCGCGCCAGCGATTCGGCGATCGACGTGTCGGGCAGCTTGCCGATGTCTTCCGCCGAGATCGCTTCGACGATCTGGTCGGAGTTCTTCTTGACCGAGATGGCGGCCTCGATGCCGCGGCGGATGCCGGTGACGACGACCTGCTGCGTGTCGCCGGCGGCGGCGCCGGAGGCGGCGGCACCCGGGGCGGGAGCGGCGGCGGCCGGCTCAGCCTGCGCGCAGGCCCCCGTGGCGGCGAAGGCGATGTACGCGCCCGCGACGGCCTGGCCTGCGAACACCATGGTCGGCTTGAGCTTGAAAGAAGCGGCCGAACGCTTACCCGTTGAGTTATTCACCAGCATGTCTCCTAAGTTCTGCGGATGACGCGAGGCGCGCCACCGTCGATACGCAGTGTTTGTAGTCAAACGACCCCCACTTGCAAAGGGCCGAAAATCGGATGTATTAAAACTAGATCATCTGATTCTCGACCGAAGTTTACTGATCTTTTACGGGCGCGCAAGGGGGCCACCCGGGCAAAAATCGAGGTTTCGGCGCTTCCGACACGGGTAGAAACACGGGGGTCCCGGTCCCGGACCGAGTCGAACTGCTGGTTCACCCCAGGACGCAGATGTAGCTCAATTACTTATCGTTGGGACGTTTTGTAGCCGCCCGACCGGCGGCATGGGCATCGCGCCGCGAGTGGAACCGTTTCCGCCGGCTGCGAAAACATGCTCCGCAGGCCCGACAATCAGCGCATGAACGCGGAAAGCACCCACGACGTGAAAGACAGCCCCTGGTCCCCGGCCTCCGCCTCGGAGCCGCGACTGCTTGCCGACATCGGCGCCACCTACGCGCGCTTCTGCGTCGAGGATTCGCCGGGCCACTTCAATCACGTGGTCGTCTACCCGTGCGCCGACTTCGCCGGCTTCGCCGACGTCGTCCAGGCCTACCTGAAGAGCCTGGAAGGCGCGCAGCCGAGGCACGCCGCCATCGCGATCGCCAACCCGATCAACGGCGACGCGGTTCAGATGACCAACCGCGACTGGGCGTTCTCGATCGAGCGCCTGCGCCAGGAGCTCGGGCTGGCCACGCTGCTGGTCGTCAACAACTTCACCGCGCTGGCGATGGCCCTGCCCGGCCTGCAGCACGGCCAGCGCGTGCAGGTGGGCGGCGGCGAGGCGCAGCCCGACGGCGCGATCGCGCTGCTGGGCCCGGGCACGGGCCTGGGCGTCTCCGGCCTGGTGCCGGCGGAGGATCGCTGGTCGACGCTGGCCACCGAGGGCGGCCACGTCAGCTTCGCGCCCAACGACGAGCGCGAGCTGAAGGTGCTGCAGCACGCCTGGAAGCACCTGCCGCACGTGTCGGCCGAGCGCCTGATCTCGGGCCCGGGCATCGAGCTGATCCACGAGGCGCTGGTCTCGGGCACCGCCCAGGGCGGCCAGCGCCTGACGACCGCGGAGATCGTGCGCCGCGCGGTCGCGAAGGCGGACGCCGCGAGCGTCGAGGCCATCGACTGCTTCTGCGGCATGCTGGGCTCGTTCGCGTCGAACCTGGCGCTGACGCTCGGCGCCACGGGCGGCGTCTACATCGGCGGCGGCATCGTGCCGCGCCTGGGCGAGCTGTTCGAGCGCTCGCAGTTCCGCGCGCGCTTCGAGGCCAAGGGCCGCTTCTCGACCTGGCTCGCGAAGATCCCCACCTACGTCCTGACCGCCGACAACCCGGCGTTCCGCGGCCTGTCGCTGCTGCTGGCCGAACACGTGCCCGACACCAGCACCCACAGCCCGCTGCTCGATCGCGTGCGCAGCGCGCGCGACACGCTCACGCCGGCCGAGCGCCGCGTGGCCGACGTCGTGCTGGGCAACCCGCGCTCGCTGCTGAACGACGCCATCGCCGTGATCGCGGCGCAGGCCGAGGTCAGCCAGCCGACGGTCATCCGCTTCTGCCGCTCGCTCGGCTTCGAGGGCCTGGCCGACTTCAAGCTCAAGCTCGCCTCGGGCCTGACCGGCACCATCCCCGTGCTGCGCAGCCAGGTGCGGCGCGGCGAACCGACCGCCGACCTGAGCGCCAAGGTGCTGGACAACACGATCTCCGCGATCGTGCATTTCCGCGAGTCGCTGAACTCCGCGGCCATCGACCGCGCCATCAACCTGCTGCGCTCGGCGCGCCGCGTCGAGATCTTCGCCTGCGGCAACTCCGCGGTCGTCGCGCTCGACGCCCAGCACAAGCTGCTGCGCTTCCGCATCCCGGCGATCTCGCAGACCGACACCTCGCTGCAGGGCCTGGCCGCCGAGATGCTGGCGCCCGGCGACGTGGCCGTCTTCATCTCGAGCTCGGGCCAGACGGCCGAACTCGTGCGCGCCGCGGGCATCGCCATCGAGCGCGGCGCCGGCGTCATCGCCATCACGGCCAGCCAGTCGCGCCTGGCGCGCCTGGCCACGGTGTGCATCGGCCTGGACCACGCCGAGGACAGCTCCACCTTCCTGTCGATGGTCGCGCGCATCCTGCAGCTGCTGGTGATCGACATCATGTCGGTGGGCCTGGCCGTCCAGCGCGATACAAACCCGGCGCGCCCGGAAGCCGGCAGCGACACCGGCAACCGCAACGCCCCGGCGCCGGGGGTGCGGATCTCGCACCTGAACTGAAGCGGCGCGCGCTCGCGCGCGCAGGCGTCACGCGCGGGCGCTTGCGCGCGCCCGCCCGACTGGCTGCAAGCCAGGCCGTCCTCCCGCACGAAGTCGCAGGATCCACCCCGCCAAGCCGCCGGTCGTGCGCAGGCCCTCGCCCGCGCGCGAGGACTTCAGTGGGCCGGCACGTCGCGCACGCAGTCCACGAAGTAGTGCTTGCGCCCGAAGTTGTCTTCCTCGATCACGAGGCCGTGCACGTCGGTGTCGAAGCCGGGGAAGCGCTCGTTGAACTCGCGCACGAACTGCAGGTACGCGAGGATCTTGCGGTTGAAGCGCTCGCCCGGGATCAGCAGCGGGATGCCCGGCGGGTACGGCGTCAGCAGCGACGTGGTGATGCGGCCTTCCAGCGCGTCGATGGCCACGCGCTCGGTATCGCGGTGCGCGATGCGCGCATAGGCTTCCGACGGCTTCATCGCGGGCTGCAGGTCGGACAGGTACATGTCGGTCGTCAGGCGCGCGATGTCGCCCTGCGTGTAGACCTCGTGGATGGCCTGGCACAGGTCGCGCAGGCCCATGCGCTCGTAGCGCGGGTGCGCGGCGCTGAACTCCGGCAGGATGCGCCACAGCGGCGCGTTCTTGTCGTAGTCGTCCTTGAACTGCTGCAGCGTGGCCAGCAGCGTGTTCCAGCGGCCCTTGGTGATGCCGATCGTGAACATGATGAAGAACGAGTACAGGCCCGTCTTCTCCACCACGATGCCGTGCTCGGCCAGGTACTTGGTGACGATCGACGCGGGGATGCCGCTCTTGTCGAAGTCGCCGTTGACGCCCAGGCCCGGGGTGATGATCGTGCTCTTGATCGGGTCGAGCATGTTGAAGCCCGGCGCCAGGTTGCCGAAGCCGTGCCACGACTCGTTGGCCTCGAGCACCCAGTCCTTGGCCTCGCCCACGCCGTCCTCGGCCAGCTTCTCGGGGCCCCAGACCTTGAACCACCAGCCGCCCTCGAGCTCGGCGTCGATCTTGCGCATCGCGCGGCGGAAATCGAGCGCCTCCTTCAGGCTCTCCTCGACCAGCGCCGTGCCGCCGGGCTCTTCCATCATCGCCGCGGCGACGTCGCACGACGCGATGATCGCGTACTGCGGCGACGTCGACGTGTGCATCAGGTAGGCCTCGTTGAACAGGTGGCGATCGAGCTTGCGCGTCTGCGAGTCCTGCACCAGCACCTGCGAGGCCTGCGACAGGCCGGCCAGCAGCTTGTGCGTGGACTGCGTGGCGTAGACCATCGCCTCCTTCGGACGCTGGCGCGCCTTGCCCATGGCGTGGTAGACGCTGTAGAAGTCGTGGAACGCGGCGTGCGGCAGCCAGGCCTCGTCGAAGTGCAGCGTGTCGATCCAGCCGTCGACCAGGCCCTTGATCGTCTCGGTGTTGTAGACGACGCCGTCGTACGTGCTCTGCGTGAGCGTCATGATGCGCGGCTTGACCGTCTTGGGGTCGATGCCGGCCAGCAGCGGGTTGGCGGCGATCTTGCGCTCGATGGCCTCGCGCGTGAACTCCGACTGCGGGATCGGGCCGATGATGCCGTAGTGGTTGCGCGTGGGCGTCATGAAGACGGGGATCGCGCCGCACATGATGATCGAGTGCAGGATCGACTTGTGGCAGTTGCGGTCCACCACCACCACGTCGCCCGGCGCCACCGTGTGGTGCCACACCATCTTGTTGGACGTGGACGTGCCGTTGGTGACGAAGAAGCAGTGGTCGGCGTTGAAGATGCGCGCGGCGTTGCGCTCGGAGTCCGCCACCGGGCCGGTGTGATCGAGCAACTGGCCCAGCTCCTCGACGGAGTTGCAGACGTCGGCGCGCAGCATGTTCTCGCCGAAGAACTGGTGGAACATCTGGCCCACCGGGCTCTTGAGGAATGCAACGCCGCCCGAGTGGCCCGGGCAGTGCCAGGAGTACGAGCCGTCGGCCGCGTAGTCCATCAGCGCCTTGAAGAACGGCGGCGCGACGCCGTCCAGGTAGCTCGTGGCCTCGCGGATGATGTGGCGCGCCACGAACTCCGGCGTGTCCTCGAACATGTGGATGAAGCCGTGCAGCTCGCGCAGGATGTCGTTGGGGATGTGCTGCGACGTGCGCGTCTCGCCGTACAGGTAGATCGGGATCTCGGGGTTGCGCGAGCGGATCTCGACGATGAACTTGCGCAGGCTCAGCACCGCCGGGTCGAGCTCGGGACCGGGCGTGAACTCCTCGTCGTCGATCGACAGGATGAACGCCGAGGCGCGGCTCTGCTGCTGCGCGAACTGCGACAGGTCGCCGTAGCTGGTGACGCCCAGCACCTCGATGCCCTCCTTCTCGATCGCCGCGGCGAGTGCGCGGATGCCCAGGCCCGAGGTGTTCTCGGAACGGAAGTCCTCGTCGATGATGACGATCGGGAAGCGGAAGCGAAGCATGGCACGAGGCCCGCTCGGAGGGCGGGCGTGGCGGGTGGAAAACGGACGAAGCGCGAAGTGTAGGGCCGAACGGTTGCCACGCAATGTCAATCAGGCCTTCCGCGCCCACAACGCCCGTCCAGCGACCCGAATCCGCAACAAACGCCCTGCCCGACCGTTGTGCCCGGCTCGACGGCGCCAAGGGACTGGACAGACCCCGGCATTCATCAGCTAGAATAGCCGGCTACCCCGGAAGGGTGGATGAGCGGTTTAAGTCGCATGCCTGGAAAGCATGTGTAGGTTAATAGCCTACCGCGGGTTCGAATCCCGCCCCTTCCGCCAGACAGCTAGGTTTCATGCGGGTTTGCGGCCGATTCGGCGCCTCAACCCGCCATCCAACCCAGCAAATCGAAAAGCGTCTTGCTGCGTTGCTGTGAAGCAACTTGAAGTCTCGTTGCCCCCGCATTCGATGTGACGGAAGCAGGCTAGAGCCTGCGACTCGCTCCATGGCGCCGGGTAGGGCGCCCCGGCGACGGGGCACGCTCAGGAGAGACCTTCGCCGGTGCCGCGACTTCCCCGCGCCATCTTGAGCTCAGTCTGCGCCAAGTGCAGCCTGAATCGCCCTAGCGCATGTTGGCTCGCTTGCAGGGCATCCTCTGCCGATTTCGTGGGGTGACCTTCTCTCAGTCCAACCCTGATTGCTCGCTCGAGGACGAAGCACCGATGCATGGTGTCCTCAATCAGGCCTTGCAGCCTTGCGAGCACCTCTTCGTCTGTGGGGCCGCGGGCCATGCGCTATTGCCCCTGGAGCGGGTTCGTCCCGGAATGAGGCGGCGAGCCCATCCTCCGCCAAGCTTGCGCGAGCGCCTCTTCGAGGAGATCCCGTGCATGAGCCCGTCGCTCAAGCAAGCGCAGGTGCAGGCGCGCGACGAGGTCGAACTCACTGGAGGCGAGGGCCTCGACCACTTCGAAGTGGAGTTCTGCTGCCTCTCGCTCTGCAGCCTGCCACGCTTCGAAGAGCGGGATATTGGCCATAGCACTCGCTTTCACAAGTGCTTTGACGGAGACCTGCGCGGTCTGAGCCGCTGCTGACTAGGGGCACAAAGGGAGTCAGGCAGGTGGAACTCGCATCATACGCCGCAGCCACAGGCACTGCCGTTGCCGCGCGGCAAGACCGCGCCCGGTGAGCGCCGACGTGATTCGCGAGTCTCCTCACGCCTGGCCACGTCATTTCCTGTCGGCGAGGTAGCGGCGCACCGCCTCAACCGAGTGCCCCACCGCGCGCACTGCCTCGCCGAGTTGGTCAGGCGTGCAGTTCAGCGACTTGCACCAGTCGCGCACCTCGTAGGGCGCCTTCAGGCTGATCAGCTTGCGGTCGAGAGCGGTATCTGATTTGCTGTCGGACATCATCGTCTCCGGTCGTTCGGGGAAAATCCGAGCAAGCTCGGTGCCCGTATACCGGTGAGACAAAATTGACGCCCCATCGATCGTCCCGAGGGAAAGGGCTCGGGACTGCCAGAGGATCCAAATGCCTGACGCACTCACGACTCAGCAATTCGAAGTCCTGCGCCGCATTCGAGACGGTGTACCGTTTTCAGCGCCGCCGGCGATACCAGCCGCCTTGTCGGAGCTTCTTCTGCTGCACAAGAGCAAGCTGGTCGACATGACGGCGCCGAACCTGGTGCTGACAGACCTTGGTCATCGGTACCTCGCCGCCGCCCAGAGCGAGAGCGGCTCGAGGCCGCCCGGCTTCCAAGCGAGCGCAGATGCTGCCCCAGGTCAGTGATCAGAAGGCACGAAGGTGCCCTTGACGGCGTCTTGCGGGGTCGCGCCATCCTCAGGTTTGAGGACGCCTCGGTCATCGGAATGACTGGTCTGGCTGTCCGGATTTCTTGATCCTTGCGCTTGCGGGCGCCGGCGATGCGTCGCGTCTGACTACACTGACCACGCGGCCTCGCGCCGCCCTGCGTCTTCTCCCTGAGCAGGCACCTGCGCGGCATGCTGCGAGGTGTTCCGGCCCCTCGTCGCGTCTCGCGGGAGGGGCCGCCTCTTTTGGAGAGCGCGCCTCCGTCGCCCGCACGGACAGGGAGGGCCCGATCGAGACAGCGGCACACCGCCGTGCGCCGGTCATGATGAAGTGCACGATCCGGGAGGCACTTCGAACGCCGCGCGGCAAGCGGCGCTGCGCGAGCCGGGCCGCGCGGGCTCGGGCGGAGCTCGAAGGCGACCTGCCCGTGACCGGGCGGTCGAGGCGGCAGTCCGGATCCTCACGGACGGACTCGTCAGCGCTTGCGCCGCCCTTCGGCCCCCCGCCCCTCGCGCAGCCCGTGCTCGCGCTCGCGCTGCCGCAGCACATCGATCATCACGTTGAACGTGCGTCCCAGCGCGCCGATCTCGTCGCCGCTGGTGACGCGGACGCGGGCGGCGTCGTAGTCGCCGCGCTTGAGGGCGTCGGCAGCGTGGGTCAGGGCCTGGACGGGGCGGCTGATGCTGCGGGCAAAGACGATAGCCAGCAGGACGAAGAAGGTGCCGACGGCCGCGACGCTGAGCAGCAGCTGCAGGAAGATGCGGCGCAGCGGGGCTTCGAAGCTGTCGCGCGATTCGGTGACGCCCACCACCCAGTCGACGCCCGACACCGGCGCGAAGCCGGCGACCTCGCGTGACTTCGAGATCGACGAGCGGTAGTCGATCGTGCCCTCGGTCTTCGTGCCGATCATCGCGCCGGCCAGCGACGGCATGCCGAGGCTGTCGACGTGCTCGAGGCGGAAGCGCTGGTCGGCGGCGATCCTGGCCTGGGTGGCGCCCGGCAGGTCGGCCAGGCTGTGGAAGCGCAGCGTCTCGGCGCGGTGGTGGATCAGCACGCCGTCGCCGTCGATCAGGAAGGGCTCGCGGTTCTCGTTGCGCGCGCCGTCGACGATCGCGTCGATCGCCTCGGCGCGCAGGCGCAGCGTGACGACGCCGATGGCCTGGCCGTCGTGCAGCACGGGGTACGCGATGTAGACGCCCGCGCGGCCCGCCACCGAGCCGACGATGATGCTGGTGACGAACGAGCGCCCGCCCATCGCCACCTTGAAGTACTCGCGGAACGCGTAGTTGCCGCCGACCACCTCGGGCGCCGTCGAGACCAGCGCCGTGCCGCGCCCGTCCATCAGCGTGAGCAGGTGCAGGTCGGGATTGGTGCCGACGATGCTGGTCAATCGCCCCAGCAGCAGGGCGCGCCTGTCGGGGTCGGCGGGATGGGCCAGCAGGTCGGCCACGTCGGGGCCGCCGGCGATGAAGGCCGTGACCTTGCGGCTGTCCTCGACGAGCTGCGACAGCCGCCCCGACGTGGCCAGCGCCAGGCGCTCGAGGTTGCGCCGCTCGGAGTTCGCGAGCGCGTCCACGTTCTGCGTGTAGTTGTACCAGGCGGTGATGCTCATGGGCAGCACGGCCGCGAGCACCAGCGCCATCACCATCTTGACCACCAGCGGCCACGACGTGGGATGCAGCGCGCGATGGCCCAGCACGCGCGCGACGAGCCCGCGCGCACGCCCGGCGCCGGGCGCGTCGCCGTCGCCGGCCAGCGCCTCCTGCAGGCCCAAACTCGTCGCGTGCGCGGCGAACAACGCGCGTCGGAAGGCGACGACGTCGCGCGGCCGGTCCTCGGGCCGCACCTGCAGCGCCCAGTCGATGGCGCGCAGGAAGTCCGGGCCGAAGCGGCCGGCGCCGGCCTGCTCCGCGCTGACGTCGGCCTGCGGCGAGCGCTTGCGATCCACGGCGTCGCGCGGGCGCTTGCCGGTGACCATCCAGTACAGCGTGGCGCCGACGGCGTACAGGTCGGTCCACGGCCCCTGGTTGTCGCCGACGTACTGCTCGATGGGCGCGTAGCCCGGCGTGAGCATGCTGGGCGCGTCGGGCAGGTCGCCGGTGGCCGGCCGCGCGGCGCCGAAGTCGAGCAGCACGAAGCTGCCGTCGGACTCGCGCACGCAGATGTTGCCGGGCTTGATGTCCCGGTGCAGCACGCCGGTGCGATGCACGAGCGCCAGGCCGTCCAGCAGCGGGGCCAGCAGCATCACGAGATCGGCCTCGGTGATGCCCGGCGCCGGCTGCTGCGACGCCGGCACGCTGTCGGGCGCGGCCTGCGGCGCGGTGCGGAACTGCTCGGCCCACCAGTTCAGCAGCGGGCTGCCGCGCTCGTAGTCCATCACCATGTAGGCGGTGCGATTGGCCTCGAAGAAGCGCGCCACGCGCACGATGTTGCCGTGGCGGAACGTGGCCAGCGTGCGAGCCTCGACGAGGAACTGGTCGAGGCCGTCCAGCAGCGTCGTCGCGACCTCGATGCTGCGCGGGCGCACCGTGCTGTCGGTGGTGCGGATCGCGAATTCGGCCGGCAGGTACTCCTTGATCGCGACCTTGGTGTCCAGGTTGACGTCGGTGGCCAGGTAGGTGATGCCGAAGCTGCCCTGCCCCAGCACGTCGTCGATGCGGTATTCGTGCAGGCGATGGCCGGGCGGCAGCGCGATGGGCGCGAGGGCGCGCCGCGCGCCCGAGCCGGAACCCGAACCCGTACCGGTACCCCCGGACGGCGGCGACGGATGCTGCGAGGCGGTGTTCGAGGCGCCGCGCACGCTGGCGTCGCGGGTCGGCCCGGCGGGCGCGACGCGCGTGGCATCGGGGTCCGCCGCGTCGCGCCGGATGGTGGCGGCGTCGGGGCCGGTGCCCGGCAGGACGCGCGTCGCGCCGGTGTCCGCGGCGCGCCGGATGGTGGCGGCATCGGGCCCCGTTTCCGGGAGGAAGCGCGTGGCGTCGGTGTCCGGGGCGCGGCGGATGGTGGTCGCGTCGGCACCCGTCCACGGGCGCGTCGCGTCGGGGTCGGCGTCGGGCTGCATCAGCGTCGCATCGTCGGCGGGCGGCCCTGCCTGGCCAGCGTGAAACTTGGCATGGAATTTCTCCATGAAGCGCGGTCTCCCCGGAATTGCGGCTGCTACGATAGTTCAAACGCCCCGCCGTGCACAGGATGTTTCTCCGCCGCATCCAACAAGTTCTCGCTTTCGACGGTGTCGTGCGCCTGATGGGGGTCGCGGCGGTCGTCGCGCTGTTCGGCGCGGGCATGTGCGGCTTCCTCGGCTACTTCAAGTTCAAGTCGGCGGTGGAGGCCGCGGCGCGATCGCGCATGAGCGTGCCGGCCGCGTCGGTGCGCGCCGGCGCGCAGGCGTCGCTGTCGCTGGGCGTGCCGCTGGCCGCCGAGACGCGCGCCCTGCTGCAGCGCGAGCGATCGGCCGACCCGGAGATCGTCGAGATCGCCGTCGTCGACACCGCGGGTCGCCCCCTCCTGCAGACCGACACCGACCACGCGGCCCCGCCGCCGGGCAAGGTCGACGAGGTCCGCATGCCGATGCGCAACAGCTTCGACCAGCCGCTGGGGGACGTCGTCGTGCGCTACGCGGCCGCGTCCTCGCGCGACGCGCTGGCGCGTATGCGCGAGCGGCTCGTCGCGATCGTCGCGGCCGGCTGGGCCGGCACCACGCTGCTGGCGGCCGCGGGCCTGCTGGTGGTGGCGCGTCGCGGGTCGGCGCCGCGATGAGCGCGTCCGGCCCGCAGCGCCTGCAGTCGCGGCTCGTCGCGACGATCCTGGTGGCGGTGATGCTGGGCATGCTGGGCGTGACCTGGGCGACGCAGCGGGCGTTCCAGGACCTGCTGCGGCCGGAGCTGCAGCGCAAGGCGGGCGTGGTGGGCGGCTCGGTCGGCGAGCTCGTGGGCAAGGCGCTGGACCACGGCCTGGCGCTGCCCGAGCTCGCCGGCGTCCCCGCGCACCTGGACGCCGTCCGCCGCGCGCATCACGAACTGGGCTGGCTGGCGCTGCGCGACGACGCCGGCACCGTGCTGTTTTCCAGCGGCCGCGACGACGGCACGCGCGCCGTCGCGGTGCCCCTCCTGCGCGGTGGCCGCCAGGTGGGGGTCGTCGAGACGCAGGTCAGCGACGCGTGGATCCGCCACATCCTGCTGGAGGCCGCGTTCGACCTCGGCGTGGTGTTCGTCGTCGCGATCTTTCTCACGCGCGAGCTGCTGCACACGTTCGTGAGCGTCGGCGTGCGCCCGGGTTCGGCCAGCGGCGACGGCGCGGCCGTCCTGGCGCGGCTGCGGCTGCCGCTGTTCCTGTTCATGCTGGCCGAGGAGTCGACACGCGCCTTCCTGCCCGGCCATGCGAAGGCCCTGACGCCGGCCGGCTCGGCGCTGTCGCCCGACCTGCTCGCTGCCTTGCCCATCGTCGTCTTCATGCTCGTCGTCGCGCTGGGCCAGCCCGTCCTGGCCACCTGGAGCGAGCGCGCCGGCCCGCGCCGCATGCTGCTGCGCGGCGCGCTGCTGGGAGTCGCCGGGCTCGCGGGCACGGCGATCGCGTCCGACGTCTTCGCCTTCATCGCCTGGCGCGGCCTGTGCGGGCTGGGCTACGGGATGGTGTTCGTCGCGGGCCAGGGCCTGGTGCTGCGGCACACGACGGCGGCCGGCCGCACGCGCGGCTTCGCGCTGTTCGTCGGCGCGATCATGGCGGCGGCCGTGTGCGGCCCGCCGATCGGCGGCCTGCTGGCCGAGCACGTCGGGCCGCCTGCGGGCTTCGCGCTGGCCGCGGCCCTCGCCGCCCTCGCCTGGCTGGCGGCCTGGGGCGTGCCGCGCGAGGCCGCCGGTCACGCCGACGACGGCCTGGCCGCGCCGGCCTTGCGCGACTACGGGCGCGTCGTCGCGCAGGGCCGCTTCCTGTGGGTGACGGCGCTGGCGGCGGTGCCGGCCAAGCTGATCCTCGCGGGCTCGGTGTTCTACCTCGTGCCGATCCACGTCGTCGCGGCGGGCGCGTCCACCGCGGTGGCCGGGCGCGCCATGATGCTGTACGCCGTGGCACTGGTGCTGGTGCTGCCGCGCGCCACCGCGTGGGTCGAGCGCGGCGTGCCGCTCGCGCGCCTGGTGGGCGCGGGGCTGTGCCTGTCCGCGCTCGGGGGTTTCGCGCTGGTGGCGGGCGACGGCGTGCTGCCGGTCTACCTCGTCACGACGCTGCTGGGCCTCGGCCAGGGCCTGTCGATCGCGGCGCAGAGCAGCCTTCTGGCGCAGGTCTGCGCCGCCGAGATCGCCGCGCACGGCAACGGCCCCGCGTTCGGCGCGTATCGGCTGCTGGAGCGCCTGGGCAACGCCTCCGGGCCGATCGTCGCGGGCACGCTGGCGCTGGCGCTCGGCACCGCTTGGGCGTTCGTCGCGATGGCCGCGCTCGTCCTGGCCTGCGGCATCGCCTTCGCGCTGCTTGCCCGGAGGTTCGCGCGATGAGGCGGCGCGACGTCCTCGCGCTGGCCCTGGCCGCGCGATCCGCCGGCGCCGTGGCCGCGGCGCCCCGCCCCACGCCCTGGCGGATATACGCCGTGACGTATCGCGGCCGCACCGACGTCGAACGCGGCTTCGCCGACTACTTCGCCGCGCGCGGCATCCCGGTCGAGATCACGTGGCGCGACATCGCGCTCGACCCCGCGCGCCTGCCCGGCCTGGTCGACGAGATCCGCCGCGAGCGCCCCGACCTCGTCCACACCTGGGGCAGCGGCGTCACACTCGGCATCGCCGGCCGCTGGGACGCGCCGGACGCCCGCCGCTTCGTGCGCGACATCCCCGTCGTCTTCAGCCTCGTCGCGGCGCCCGTCGGCGCGGGCATCGTGCCGGACGTCCGCGCCCCCGGCCGGCCGGTGACCGGCGTCAGCCATGTCGCGAGCCTCGGCACGCAGTTGCAGACGATGGCGAGCTACAGGCCGTTCCGTGCCGTGGGCATGCTGCACTCGCCCAACGAGCCCAATTCCGCCGCGGTGCTCGAGGAACTTCAGGCGCTGGGCCGCAGCCGCGGCGTCTCGGTGCTGGCCCGGCCGTTCCGGGTCAACGCCGCGGACCAGCCGAGCGCCGACGGCGCCGCCGATCTCGTGCGGCAGCTGCGCGCCGACGGCGCGCAATGGCTCTACATGCCGCCCGACTCGTTCCTGTCGACGCAGGCGCGCGACGTCGTCGTGCCGGCCGCGCTCGCGCTCGGCCTGCCGCCGTTCGCGTCGACCGAGCAGCTGATGTCGGCCGGCGCGCTGCTGGGCCTGGTCAGTCGCTACTACAACGTCGGCCAGTTCGCAGCCTTCAAGGCGGAACAAATTCTCGCCGGCAAGGCGCTTGCGTCGCGGATCCCGGTCGAGACCTTGACGCGCTTCTCCCTGCAGATCAACCTGACGGTCGCCCGCCGCCTGGGCCTCCTGCCGCCGCTGGAGATGTTCAACTATGCCGAGCTGCTTGGCGACGCAAGCCGATAGAGCCCTTCGATGACGCCCCGCCCCCTGCCGCCCGGACACGCCCTGCGCCCGCTCACCGCCGCCGACCTGCCCGCACTGCACCAGCTGAACGAGGCCGTGCTGGCCGCCCTGCCCGATCCGGCCATGTTCCGGCTGTTCGGCGGCGCCGAGAAGTTCCTCGCCGACCACCTCGGCGCGCGCGGCCAGAGCCTGGGCGTGTTCGCGCAGGGCCGCCTCGTCGCGTACGGATCGCTCACGCGCCCCGCGCCCGACGACCTCGACAACTACGCCGGCGACATCGGCTGGCCGCGCGAGCGCGCGGGGCGCGTGGCGTTGCTGTCGGCCGCGATGGTGCATCCGTCGCATCGCATCCAGGGCCTGCATCGGGTGCTGATCGCGAGCCGCATCGCGCTCGCCCGCGACCTCGGCGTGCCGGAGCTGCTGGTGCGCGCGGCGCCGGCCAACGCGGTGTCGCGGCGCACGCTGCTGTCGCACGGCTTCGCCGTCGCATGGCTGGGCATACAGCGCGAAGGCTCGCTGCGGCACGTGCTCTGGCGGCCGATCGCCGGCCCGGCCTGGACGGCGCCCGCATCGGGCGAGCCCGCCATCACCTGGGCCGCGGCCGACGACCTGCCCGCGCAGCAGCGCCTGCTGGCCGAAGGCTGGCTGGGCGTGCGCATGCGCCCGGGCGATCCGGCGCTGGGATTCGTGCAGGTCACGCAGGCGGCGCTGGCCGAGCCGCACGCGGCAGCCGCGACGCCGACGCCCTGACCGGCAGGTCGCCCGCGTCGCCGACCGGCTCGCCGGTCGCACCGGTTCAGCGGTTGTACCAGGCCGGCACGATCACACGCACGCCGTCCGCCGGCACGAACCCGGCGTAGGCCTGGCCGAGGCGGTTGGGCTTCGCGGCAGTCGGGTTCTGCACCCAGGCGTCGGACAGCGTCACGTGAATCTTTTCCTGCAGGCAGGCGCGGATGAAGGTCTCGAAGTCGTGGATGGACTCGATGCCGAAGTGCGTGCCGGCGGGGCAGAAGGCGGCCACGGGCAGGTCGACGTCGTCCAGGTACGGACGCGCGGCCTCGTCGCTGTGCCACAGCACGTTGCGGCCGACCAGCGAGTTGATCAGCTGGCACACCATGTAGATGCGGTTGGTGATGTTGCCGAGCTTGGTGCCCTGGCCGGTGGTGGTGAAGTTCTCCTCCAGGTGCGTGACGCGGTCGCGGTCGGCCTGCGAGTTCGAGCCGCGCACCGTGCCGAGCGGCCGGTGGTCGTCGCCGCCGGGCCGGGCGTTGTAGGCGCTGGCGTAGGGCCAGACGGCGAACAGGTCGTAGTCGCCGGTGATGGCCTTGAAGTGCGGCGCCACGCGGTCGCCGATGCCGTGGTCGGGCGGGTTGGTCATCGCCATCATGTGCTCGAGCTTCGGAATGCGCGCATGCGCCGGGCGCTTCGTGCCTTCGCCCAGTTCCTGCTCCCAGATGCAGCCCGCAAAGCGGTTGTCGAAGCACACGCTGAACAGCTCGCCGCGCTCCTCGACCAGCGCGTAGTTGAACAGCACGCCGCCGTGGTTGGCGATGCCGATGTAGCCCTGCACGGCGCGGTCGTAGCGCAGCCCCGGCAGCAGGCCCGCGCCCTGCAGCCACGCCAACCGCGCATTGGAGATGTACAGCGGCGTGGTGGACGCCTTCCAGCCCTGGTTCTCGCGGTCGTTGTACAGCGCCTCCTCGTGCTTCTCGAAGTTGAACATCGCCTTGCCCAGGCCGTACTTGTTCAGGCGCGGGTCGCGCATCACGAAGCCCGCCATCGGGCCCCAGTCGCAGGACTTGCCGTGGATGCGGTAGCCCTTGGTGTCGTAGCCCTCTTCCAGCGGGCCCAGGCAGGTCGGGCCGGTGGCGCGGGTGATGATCACGCAGCGCTGCGAGCGGGCCACGTTGAGGAACGCGTCCTCGTGGGCGGCCGGCATGCCGATCGTGTTGCGAAGAAAGCCCGAGTCGTTGTAGCGCATGGCGTCGTCCTGGAACGGTGTCGCTGGAGTGGTGGCCGATGCTAGGCCTTGCGGTCGAACTCGACAATGAGGAGCACACCGTAGCCCGGATCGCGCGCCATACCCCCGGGGGCACGGAGTCGCGCGTCCGTCGACCCGCGCGCCCGCGCGGCCCGCCCGAATGCCAAGTCCTGCGCGATCCGCCCGTCGCCATGCGGCCTGATCGCAGGCATCGGCCGCCCCACCCTCCTCTACACTCGCCTGAGCCGCCGCCACCGTCCATGCACTTCGCCGCCCAACCCGCCACCCCCGCCCAGCGGCGCGTGGTGCTGGCGCTTTGCGCGCTGCTGCTGCTCGGCTGCCTGGCGCTGCTGCCGGTGGCGGCGATGCCGCTGGCGCCGATGCCGCACGTGTCAGGCCTGTTCGGCACGGCGACGGCCAGCATCGACTTGGCCACCTTCCTGCTGCTGCGCGCCGACGCGCAGCCGCGGCGCGCGCATCGGCTGCTGGCCGCGGGCTATCTCTGGGCCGGGCTGATGGCGCTGGTGCACGTGCTGGTCTTTCCGGGCGCGCTGCTGCCGGACCGGCCCGTGTTCGGCGACCGCGAGAGCGTCACCTGGCTGTTCAACGCGTGGCACGCCGGCTTCCCGTTGTGGGTGATCGCCGCGGCCACTGCCGAGCTGCGCGGTCGAACGCGGCAGCTGCGGCCGTCGCCCGAGCTGCTGGCCGTGCTGCTGTTCGGCGCGGCGCTGGCCGTCTGCCTGCTGCCGGCGTCGGCATTCCAGCCGGGATCGTTCGTGTCGGCGTTCTCGCAGCCCGGCGCGTCCATCAGCTTCGGCTGCGCGGGGCTGTCGCTGGCCGCGCTGGCGCTGCTGCAGTTCAGTGCGCTGCGGCGGCGCGTGCTGTGGCTGTGGATGTCGTTCGTGCTCGCGGCCGACGCGGCGGGCATGGTGGCCAGCACCGCCGGCGGCGGGCGCTACACGCTGGCGTGGTACGGCACGCGCGTCGAGGGCGTGCTGGCGTCGATCGTCGTGCTGGTGCTGCTGTCCACCCACTTCCGCACGATCCAGGCGACGCTGGTGGCCACCGTCGACGACCTGCGCCGCCGCACCGACGCGCTGCAGGCCGAGATCCAGCGCCGCGAACGCGCCGAGCGCATGCTGGTGCAGGCGCAGAAGCTCGAGGCCGTGGGCCAGCTCGCCGCGGGCCTGGCGCACGACTTCAACAACCTGATGCAGGTGATCGTCGCGCGGCTGGAGATCCTGCGCCGCCGCGCGGGGGCGCACGTCGACGAGGACGTCGCCGTCGTGCGGCGCAGCATCCGCAAGGCCGAGGGGCTGACGCGCCAGCTGATGCTGTTCACCGGCCGCCGCCAGGCGCAGCCGCGCACCACGCGCCTGCAGCGCCTGCTGCCCGACCTCGTGGGCATGCTGCTGCCGCTGGTGCGCTCGGACATCGCCATCGAGCTCGACGCGCCCGACGACGTGCCGCCCGTGCACGTCGACATCGAGGAGTTCGAGACCGCGCTGACCAACCTCGTCGCCAACGCGCGCGACGCGATGCCGCGCGGCGGCATGATCCGCGTGAGCCTGTCGGCCGCGGCCCCCGGGGCCGGCGCGCCGGCGTGGGTGGAGCTGCGCGTGCGCGACGACGGCTCGGGCATGGCCGCCGAGGTGATGGAGCGCGTGTTCGAGCCCTTCTTCACCACCAAGGAACCCGGCAAGGGCACGGGCCTGGGCCTGAGTCAGGTGCACGCGTTCGCGCGCAGCAGCGGCGGCAGCGCCGCGATCGACAGCGCGCCCGGCCGCGGCACCACCGTGACGCTGCGCCTGCCCGCCGTCGCGGCCGACGCGGGCGCCGACGCCGCGCGCGGCGGCGAGCCGACCGTCCCGCGCCCGGTGCGCGGCCGCCTGATCCTGCTGGTCGACGACAGCGAGGACGTGCGCGAGTCCACGGCGCTGCTGCTGGAGCACGCCGGCCACGTCGTCAAGTGCGCGGGCAGCGCCGGCGAGGCGTTGGCGCTGCTGTCCGGCGGCTACGCCCCCGACGCGCTGGTGTCCGACATCGTGATGCCCGGCGACCTGGACGGCTTCGGACTGGCGCGCGAGGTGGCGCGCCGCTGGCCCGCGATGCGCATCGTGCTGGCCACCGGCTACAGCGTGGCCGCCGACCAGGCGCGCGAGGACGGCCTGACCGTGCTGCAGAAGCCCTACGCCAGCCTGGACCTGATGCGCGCGCTCGACACGGCCTGACGGCGTGCGGTCACAGCCAGCGCGCCACGCCGCCGTGGTGCGAACAGGTGCCGCGCCGATGGGCGCTGAAGCTGAACGTGCCGTCGCGGCACTGCGCCGACGCGCCGGCGGGCGCGGCGCCGGTGTCGGTGTGCGCGGGCGAGTGGACGATCGCGCCGTCGCTGTTGCGGTAATGGCCGTCCTCGACGAGGCGCGGCGCCGCGCTCGCGGGCGCACGCGAGGGGGCGCTCGCCGGCGCGGACGCGGGCGCGACCGCCGCCGGCGCCGGCGGCCTTGCACTCGCCACCGTCGGCAGCGCGATGCACGCCGCGGCAAGCAGCCATCGCGCGGCGGCGCGGGCTCCGCGACGGGAAGGTCGGTCGTTCGGCGGCATGCATCTCCTGCGCGGCCCGGCCGCGATCGAGCGCAGCGTAGCCGCGCCATCCGCCGACGGACGCCCTGCGCAGCGCGATCCCCGGCCGCAGCGTGACGGATATCACCGCATTCGCGCCCCGGCCTCGCGGCGCGCAGGCACGATGCCGATTCACCCGCCGAGCCGGCCTGCGGCGCCATCGCGCAGGATTCCCCACGGGAATGCGCTGGGTCGGCATGAGACACTTCCCGTCGAGTCCCGAACACCGGGTCCGACACGTCCGACGCCTGCCCGCCACGCGGGCGACGGGCCACGCCGCGAGGATCAGGGGCAGATGCAGACCGAGGCCGCCGTGGAGCGCAGCGCCAACCCGCGCCCGTCCCGTTCGCCGAGATGGCTGATCGCGGCGGGCGTGGTGGTGCTCGTCGCCTGGACGCTGGCCGCGCTCCACCCCACCGCCGACTGGGCCTGGAAGCTCGATAGCCTGCACTGGACATGCGCCTTCTGCGCCGCCGCGGGGATCGCGTGGCATGCGACGCGCGTGCCCGACGACGCGCTGCGCCGCGTGCGCCGGCGCTTTGCGATCGGCCTGACCTGCCTGGCCGCCGGCCAGCTCGCCTGGGACGGACTGCAGGCCGCCGGCTGGAACCCGTTCCCCGGCGTGCCCAACCTGCTGCAGCTGTTGCTGGGCCCGTGCTTCGTGCTGGGGTTCGCCGCGATGGTCGACGACCAGGTGCCGCGCTCGACGTGGACGTCGGCGCTGCTGGACGTCGTGGGCTTCGGCCTGGCGATGCTCGCCTTCACGCTGGCGCTGTACCTGCCGCACGGCGCGCAGCGCTCGGTGCTGGAGTTCACCGTGCTCACCGCCTACCCGGTGCTGCTGTTCGCCGCGGCCGCGGCCGGGCTCGTCGTGCAACTGCACCTGCGCCAGCGACCCACGGCGGCGACGCTGGCGCTGGTCGGTGGACTGGTCGGCTGCGGGGCGCTGTGGCTCGGCTGGAACCTCGCGTTCCTGGACAACCACCTGCGCACCGGCACCGCGCTGGGCCTGCTGTTCTCGCTGCTGCCGCTGCTGCTGGGCTGGGGCGCGTCGCGCTGGACGCCCGCGCGCGACGCGTCGCCGCGCTACGACCGCCTGTGCGAGGCGCTGCTGCGCCAGGTGCCGCTCGCGATGGTCGCCCTCACGTCGGCCGCCGCCGGCTTCATCGCGCTCGGCCAGGGCGTGCCGGAACACGCGCGGCCGGCGCTGCGCGTGCTGTTCGTCCTCGTGCTGGTGTGCGCCGTCGTGCGCCAGACGCAGCAGCTGCGCGACCGTGACAGCCTGCTGACCGCCGAACGCGCCGTCGCCGAGGGCCAGGCCAAGCTGCAGCACCTGGCGCATCACGACCCGCTGACCGGCCTGCCCAATCGCATCCTGCTGCGCGATCGCGTGACGCAGGCACTGGCCACCGCCTCGCGGCGCGGCGAGAAGGTGGCGCTGATGTTCATCGACCTGGACCGCTTCAAGGAGGTCAACGACACGCTGGGCCACGCCGTCGGCGATGCGCTGCTGTGCCACGTGGCCGCGCAGTTCACGCAGCTGCTGCGCGAGGAGGACACCGTCTGCCGCCAGGGCGGCGACGAGTTCGCGATCGTGCTGACCGACGTCACGTCGCCGGCCAACGCGGCGCAGGCCGTCGAACGCGTGATGACGCTGTCGAACCGGCGCGCGACGATCTCGGGGCACGACCTGCCGATGTCGATGTCGGTTGGCATCGCGATGTTCCCGCAGGACGGCGAGGACTTCGACAGCCTGATGCAGTGCGCCGACACCGCGATGTACCGCGCCAAGGCCTCGGGCCGCAACGCCTACCGCTTCTACGACCCGCAGATGAACGTCGAGGCCAGCGAACGCTCGCGCCTGCGCTGGCTGCTGGGGCATGCGATCGAGCGCGACGAACTGCACCTCGTGTTCCAGCCCTACGTCCACCTGCGCAGCGGCGAGCTGGCCGGCGCCGAGGTGCTGCTGCGCTGGACGTCGGCCGAACTCGGTCCCGTCGGCCCCGACCAGTTCATCCCCGTGGCCGAGGACGGCGGCCAGATCGTCGAGATCGGCGCCTGGGTGCTGCGCCAGGCCTGCGCGCAGGCCGCGCAGTGGCTGCGCCAGGGCCTCGTGCTGCCCAGCGTGGCAGTCAACCTGTCGATCCTGCAGTTCCGCCACGGCGACCTCGTCCGCCAGGTGTCGGATGCGCTGCGCGAGTCCGGCCTGCCGCCGCAGCACCTGGAGCTCGAGATCACCGAGTCCGTGCTGATGAACGACACCGACCGCGTGCTGACCACCGCCGCCAGCCTGAAGGCGCTCGGCGTGCGCCTGGCCATCGACGACTTCGGCACCGGCTACTCGAGCCTGGCCTACCTGCAGCGGCTCAGCGTCGACAAGCTCAAGATCGACCGCTCGTTCGTGCGCAACGCCTCGGTCGGCAAGAGTTCGACCGCCATCGTGCGGGCGATCGTCGACATGGCGCGCGCGCTGGACCTGGCGGTGGTCGCCGAGGGCGTGGAGACGACCGCGGAGCGCGACTTCCTGGTCAGCGCCCAGTGCGCGATGGGCCAGGGCTGGCTGTTCGCCCGCCCGATGCCCGCCGACCGCTTCGAGGAATTCCTGCACGAACGGGCGCGCGAATCGGCCCCCAGCCTGGCCGGCTGAAGGCCTCATGAAGGCCCGTGGCTTGCCCGTATTGACGACCGGGCGCCCGCGGCGCGTAATGAGATCGCGCCCAGGCGCAAGCGCTCCCAGGAGGCCCGCCATGTACGACCAGCTCGACCAGATGCCCGCCATCGACGAGATCGAGGACCGCCCCGGCCAGCAGCGGCGGCGGGGGATGTCGGACGCGGTGTTCTACGTGAGCTGCTGCGCGCTGGCGCTGCTGCCCGCGTCGCTCGCAGCCGTGCTGTTCCACGACCTGATCGGCGAGCCGCTGCTGTTCCTCGTCGCGGTGGTGATGATCACGTGGGTGGTGACCACGGTCGCCCTGGTCAAGATCGCCGGCCCGCTGCTGCGCTGCCGCGCGATCGTCGCCGCCGGCGGGCTCGTCTCCGTGGCGATGTGCTCGCTGTTCCTGATCGATTGAGGGAACGGCGGATCGCGCGCCGGCCGCACGGCCGCGCGCGTTCGCTCTAGGGGGCCGACCGGCCGCGGACCGGCGGTGCCGTGAGGCATCATCCGGGCTCTTTCGCTCCGTGCCCGCCGATGACGCCCCGCCTGCTCCGCCTCACCCTGCTGACCGCCTCGCTGCTCGCGGGCCAGGGCGTGCGCGCCACCGACGCGGTCTCGGCGGCGACGCCCGTGGCGCTGGCCGACGGCGTGGTGCAGATCGGCTCGCGCAGCGTGCGCCTGCCGCCGGGCGACTGGACGCTGGTGCACACCAAGGAGTTCCATCCGCCGATGGCGCGCGACGTCGACATCACCACGGCCTGGGTCGTGCTGCTGCGCGACGGCCGCTTCGGCATGGCGATGCAGCTGTCGCTGCCGGTGGCGGACATGCGCAAGGATCGCCGCATCCCCGACAACCCGTGCACCGCGCGCGACGGCGTGCTGCGCGGCGACTATTCGCACGGCGAGTCGGAGATGGAATGCCTGGCGGTGTTCGGCCACCACGAGTTGCAGGACATCCTGCAGCAGCGTGCGCCGCGCATCGCCAACTGGATGCGCAAGCGCGTGCCCAAGGTCGACGACGGCATCGAGGTGACGTACTCGCACCGCGACGGCCGCATGCTGGGCCGCGTCGCGTTCTATTTTCCGGCGCAGGACTTCGCGAGCGACGACGACGCCGCCCAGTGGGCCGGCGCCGTGCGCGCCACGTTCGAGCCGCTGGTCGAGCGCAAGGTGGCCGAGGTCACCCTGCCCCCGCTGCCCGCGGCGGCACAGCCCTGATCGAGCCCGTCGATGGTCGCTCGCGCGCGGGGACGCCCGCGCGCGTCACGCTCACGGGTGCGCGGGCGCCTCCGCGCGCGCGGGGGCGCGCGAGGCCAGCAGCGTGCGGGTGGGCGCGTGGTCGATGTTGCGCGCCTGCGCGATCGCCTGCTCGCGCGTGGCGCCGTTGAGCATCAGGTAGCGGGCGTACGAGCCGAGCGCCTCGTCGGCGGCAACGGCGTTGGGCGTGTCGGCGGCGGCCTTCACTTCGACGGTGGACGGACGGCCGGTCTGCGCATTGGCGGCGACCGAGAAGATGGCCGCGGCGACGGCGACGGCGGTGACGAAAGCGGTGGACTTCATGGCGAGGCTCCTTGTGTGATCCGGGGGCACCCCGCGTTTTCGGGGCGTGATCCACACATCGAGCCTGGCTGGCCGCCGGACAAGGCCGGCATTCGTCAATAGTCCATTGCGGAATCAGCAATGGATGCGGGGGCGCGCACCGGCACGGGGCGGATCCGGGCTTCGAGCGCGCGCCGGCCTGGGGCCTGGGGCCCGCGGGCCCCAGCCAGGAAATCGGCGGCAGCGCCGCGCGGACTGCCGCATGGAGGAGACTTCACGCGCCCAAAGAAAAAGAGCGCCAGCGGGCGCTCTCCTCGAACGCGCCGGGGCGCGTCCGCAACGGAAGTCCGAAGCTCGCTCAGTTCAGCGGCGTCGGCTTGCCGTCCTTGTAGGCGTAGAAGGTCATCGCCGGGTTCTTCAGCTCGCCGTCGGCCTCGAACTGGACGCGGGTGGTCACGCCCTTGTAGTCGGTCTTGGCCAGGAACGGCAGGTAGACCTTCGGATCGGAGGAGTTGGCCTTCTTCATCGCGTCGACCAGCACCATCGTCGCGTCGTAGGTGTACGGCGAGTAGACCTGGAACTCGTTCGGGTACTTGGCGTCGTAACGCTTCTTCCACTCGGTGCCGCCAGGCATCTTCTGGATCGAGACGCCGCCCTGTGCGCAGACCACATTGCCCAGCGTCTTGGCGCCGCCGGCCAGCTCGGCCAGCTTCTCGGTGCAGATGCCGTCGCCGCCGAAGAACTTGACGTTGGTCATGCCCAGCGTCTCGATCTGGCGCAGCATCGGGCCGGCCTGCGGGTCCATGCCGCCGTAGAAGATGCCGTCCGGGTTCTTGGACTTGATGGCCGTCAGGATCGACATGAAGTCGGTGGCCTTGTCGTTCGTGTACTGCTCGCTGACGATCTCGATGCCGCGTTGCGCCGCGGCCTTCTTGAACACTTCGGCGACGCCCTGGCCGTAGGCGGTGCGGTCGTCGATGACGGCCACGCGCTTGAGCTTGAGCGCGTCGGCGGCGTACAGCGCCAGGCCCGAGCCGAGGGCGTTGTCGTTGGCCAGCAGGCGGAACACGTTGGTGAAGCCTTGCTGCGTCAGCTTGGGGTTCGTCGCCGACGGCGTGATCTCGGGCAGGCCGCAAGCGTTGTAGATCTTGGACGCCGGGATGGTGGTGCCGGAGTTCAGGTGGCCGACGACGCCGTTGACCTTCTGGTCGCACAGCTTCTGGGCCGCGGCGGTGCCTTGCTTCGGATCGGCCGCGTCGTCTTCGGCGACCAGCTCGAACTTGGCGTGCTTGCCGCCGATCATGACGTTGGCCTTGTTCAGGTCCTCGACGGCCATCCGGGCGCCGTTCTCGTTGTCCTTGCCGTAGTGGGCCTGGGAACCCGAGACGGGACCGACGTGGCCGATGCGGACCGTGATGTCGTCGGCGAAGGCAGCGCCAGCGCTCAGGGCGATGGCGGCCGCTACGATCGAGTTCAGTTTCACTTGCATGTACAAACCTCCGGTTGGGGGAAAGTTGAGTGTGACGAATGGATGACCTCAACGGGCGTTGAAGATACTCCAAAAACCTGCTGCGACCCTATCGGGATCAACCACATTTCACCGAAGGAACAACGGTCGTTCGGGCCCTTCGCAGACGATTCTCAGGTGCGCTGAATTCGACGCCCGGCGCAACGCGCGGTGCGCATTCCAGTTGACAGACCAATCCCGTGCATCGCGCCCGAAATCGCGCGTGCGGCACGCGCTTGCGGTGCGTCGCTGATTGACGACAAGGCACGGCGCGCGGCCATGAAAAAGGCGGCCCGCAGGCCGCCTTCATGTTCGAGCTCGATCGCGCCGGTCAGGCGAAATTGGCTTCGGCGAAGTCCCAGTTCGCGAGCGAGTTCAGGTAGGTCTCGACGAACTTCGGGCGCAGGTTGCGGTGGTCGATGTAGTACGCGTGCTCCCACACGTCGACGGTGAACAGCGCCTTGTCGGCGGTGGTCAGCGGCGTGCCGGCGGCGCCCATGTTGACGATGTCGACCGAACCGTCGGCCTTCTTGACCAGCCACGTCCAGCCCGAGCCGAAGTTGCCGACGGCCGACTTCTGGAAGGCTTCCTTGAAGGCGGCAAACGAGCCCCACTTCTTGTTGATGGCATCGGCCAGCGCGCCCTTGGGCTCGCCGCCGCCGCTGGGCTTCATGCAGTTCCAGAAGAAGGTGTGGTTCCAGATCTGCGCGGCGTTGTTGTAGATCGGGCCCGAGGCCTTCTTGATGATCTCTTCCAGCGACAGCGACTCGAACTCGGTGCCCTTCTGGAGGTTGTTGAGCTGCGTCACGTACGCGTTGTGATGCTTGTCGTGGTGGTACTCCAGCGTCTCGCGGCTCATGTGCGGGGCGAGGGCATCGTGCGAGTACGGCAGCGGCGGCAGCGTGTGTTCCATGGATCGAGTCCTTTCTGGCTTTCTGGCTTGTATGAATGCGAGTGGCACGTGGTCGACCGGGGCAGACCGCGCTCTCGACCGGACGATTGTAGGCAGCACTTCCGGGGCAAGCCACGATCCGGGGCTATATCCCGGATCGGGGCGGATTCATCCGCCGGACTTGTCGCCGAGCCGGACGCCGTCCACGTGCAGGTCGGCGCGGCCGTCGTGCAGCACGGCGACCACCTGTTGCCCCGCCTGCAGCGCCGCGGCCGACACCAGCGCGCGGCCGTCGCGCGACTCCAGCAGCGTGTAGCCGCGCTCGAGCACGCGCTGCGGGTCGAGGTTGGCCAGCGACTGTTCGTGGCGGCGCAGCACGTCCGCGTGGCGCGCGAGCGTGCGCTCGGCCGCGCGCACGAAGCGGGCGCCAAGCGCGCGATGGGCCTCGCCGCGCGCGTCCAGCAGGCGCTGGCCGGCGTGCGCCAGCCTCAGGCCGAGCGCCTCGTGCGTGCGTGCGAGCGCCTGGGTGCGCGTGCGCAGCGCCGCGGCATGGCGCGCCTGCAGCCGCTGCAGCCGCTCGCGCCAGGCGCCGAGCGCCTGCGCCGGGCGCGCCAGGCGCGCGGCGGCGGTGTCCAGCCGCTGGGCGTGGGCCTGCAGGCGCTGCTCGACGCGCAGGCTCAGTCGGCGCGCCGAGGCGGTCAGCGCGTCCATCACGACGGCGCGCTCGACGGCGATCGCCTCGGCCGCGGCGGTGGGCGTGGCGGCGCGCAGGTCGGCGACGAGGTCGACCAGCGTGACGTCCGTCTCGTGGCCGACGCCGCTGACCACCGGGCGCGACATCCCGTCGAGCGCGCGCACGACGCGCTCGTCGTTGAACGCCCACAGGTCCTCCAGCGAGCCGCCGCCGCGGCACACGAGGATCGCGTCGACCTCGTTGCGCCGCTCGACCTGCGCCAGCGCCGCCACGAGCGCGGCCGGCGCGTCGGCGCCCTGCACCAGGCTGGGATAGACGATCACCTCGACGTGCGGCGCGCGCCGCGCCAGCGTGGCGACGACGTCGTGCAGCGCCGCGCCGGCCAGCGACGTGACGACGCCGACCGTGCGCACGAACGGCGGCAGCGGACGCTTGCGCGCCGGGTCGAACAGGCCCTCGGCGGTGAGCCGCGCGCGCAGGCGCAGGAACTCCTCGTACAGCTGGCCGGCGCCCAGCCGCTGCAGGGACTCCACGACCATCTGCAGCTCGCCGCGCGCCTCGTAGACGGCGAGCCGGCCGCGCAGCTCCACCTGCAGGCCGTCCTGCAGCGGCACGTTGCTGAGCGAGGCCGCGCGCCGGAACATCGCGCAGCGCAGCGCGCCCGCACCGCCGGCGGCGTCCTTCAGCGTGAAGTAGCAATGGCCGCTGGACGCCCGCGTGCAGCCGCTGAGCTCGCCGCGCACCGTCACCGCGCCGAAGCGCGCGGCGAGCGCGTCGCCGGCGGCCAGCAGCAGCGCGGACACGCTCCAGGCCTGCGCGCGCGCGGGCGCCGCGGGCGAGGCGCGCCCCGCCCCCGACGGCTCGAATCCGGGCACCGAAAAGGGATCGGCCATCAACTCTTCTCCCCGCGACAAATCGAGGGGACAAACCCTAGTACTCCACAAGTCGGGAGAGTGTGAGCAGAGGTACGAATCGCGGTCACGGCGCTGTCACTATCACATAAGTGATTGATTTGAATCACTTTTTTATTGCCTATTTTTTAGGCAAGCCAATCAGGAGGGCCAGAAATGGCCGTTTTCGGGGCTCCGGGAGCCGGTTACCCACAAAGTTTTCCACAGATCGTGTGGATGGGTGGACAACCCGCCCTCCGAGGGTCCGGCGAGTCCTGCGGCGGCCTCGCCGCTTCACGTCGTGTTGCAAAGATCTTCCCTTCGCGCCACGCGCGCAGCGGGATTGGAGCACGGCATCTCAAGCCATAATCCGCGCTTGCGTTTCTCGAGCGCGAAGGCCTTGCCGTCCGGCCTGTCGTCGGCTCGTCCAATCACATGTCGAAGGGGTTGTTTTGCTCAAGATCGTACAAGAGGCCGGCTGGCCGATCTGGCCGCTGATTCTTTGCTCGATTGCCGCCGTGGCGCTCATCGTCGAGCGCTTCATGGCGCTGCGCACGGCGCGCGTCGCGCCGGGCTACCTGCTCGGCGAAGTCATCGCCGTCACGCGCAACGGCCTGCCCTCGCAGGACGTCATCGCCAAGCTTGCCGAGAACTCGCTGCTGGGCAACGTGCTCGCCTCCGGCCTGAAGCTGCTGACCGTCGATCCGCGCGTCGGCGAGGTGCAACTGCGCCAGACCTTCGAAGGTGCCGGCCGCGACGCCGCGCACAAGATGGACCGCTACCTCAACGCGCTCGGCTCGATCGCCGCCGCCGCGCCGCTGCTGGGCCTGTTCGGCACCGTCGTCGGCATGATCGAGATCTTCGGCTCGCAGGGCACCGGCGCCACCAACCCGGCCGAGCTCGCGCACGGCATCTCCACCGCGCTGTACAACACGGCCGCCGGCCTGGTCGTGGCGATCCCGTCGCTGCTGTTCTACCGCTACTTCCGCGGCCGCGTCGACGACTACCTGCACACCCTGGAGCAGTCGTCCGAGCAGCTCCTGACGCAGCTCGTGCGCGTGACTTCGGGCCGCCAGCCGGTGGGCACGAAATGAACTTCCGCAAGCCGCGTCCGGAGGATCCGGAGATCAACCTCATCCCGTTCATCGACGTGCTGCTGGTGATCCTGATCTTCCTGATGCTGTCGACCACGTACTCGAAGTTCACCGAGCTGTCGGTGACGCTGCCGAGCGCCAACGCCGAGGCGTCGCGCGACCGGCCGGCCGAGATCATCGTCGCGGTCGCGGCCGACGGCCGCTACACCGTCGACCACCAGGCAGTGGACGGCCGCAACGTCGACGCGCTGACGCAGGCGCTGCGCACGGCCGCCGAGACGCGCAAGGAGCCGTTCCTGATCATCTCGGCCGACGCGATGTCGACCCACCAGGCGGTGATCAACGTGATGGACGCCGCGCGCCGCGCGGGCCTGTCGCGCATGACCTTCGCCGCCCAGACCGCCAACGGCGCCGCCGCGCCCTGACGCACCCGCCCTCCGCCTCGCGCGGAGGGCCACGCGACACGACTGCATGTCCGCCGCGTTCTCCCGCCTCCTGCAGCGCCACTGGTGGCGCCCCACCCTCACGCCGCTGACGGCGGCCCTCGCGCCGCTGGGCTGGCTCGTGGGCGCGGTGGCCGCGTGCCGCCGCGCCGGCGCGCACGCGCAGCCGCTGGCCGTGCCGGTGATCGTCGTCGGCAACGTGATCGTCGGCGGGGCCGGCAAGACGCCCACCGTCATCGCGCTGGTGGCGCTGCTGCGCGCGTGGGGGCTGCGGCCCGGCATCGTCAGCCGCGGCCACGGCCGCGCCGATGCGGGCGCGCTGCTGCTCGATGCGACGACGCCCGCCGACGCCGCCACGCCTGCCGCCTTCGGCGACGAGCCGCTGCTGATGCATCGGCGCACCGGCGCGCCGGTGGCCGTCGCGCGCCAGCGCCGCGAGGCCGCGCTGCGGCTGCTGCAGTCGCATCCGCAGGTCGACGTGATCGTCGCCGACGACGGCCTGCAGCACCACGCGCTGCCGCGCGACGTCGAGCTGGTCGTGTTCGACGGCCGCGGCATCGGCAACGGCCGGCCGCTGCCCGCGGGGCCGCTGCGCGAACGCGCCGACGCCATCTGGCCCACTGCCGCAAACGCCGTGCCGCGCTTCATCCTCGTCAACGGCCGCTGGCCCGCACCGCCCGCGCGCGCGCTGCCCGCGCCGCGCGAGCGCTGCTTCGAGGCCGCGCGCGCGCTCGGCGGCGCGGTTGCGCTGGACGACTGGTCGCGCGGCGAGCCCGCCACGCTCGGCGCGCTGCACGCGTTGCGCGGCCGGCCCGTGCTCGCCGCCGCGGGCATCGGCGATCCCGAGCGCTTCTTCGCGATGCTGCAAGCCGAGGGCCTGGCGATCGTGCGGCAAGCGCTGCCCGACCACGCCGACTTCGCCGCGTTGCCGTGGCCGCCCGACACCGCCGACGTCGTCGTCACCGAGAAGGACGCCGTCAAGCTCGCCGGCCGCGCGCTCGGCCGCACGCGGGTGTGGGTCGCCACGTTAGACTTCGGGCTGCCGGACGCGCTCGCCGCCGCGCTGCGCGACGCGCTCGCGCGGCGCAGCACCCCGTCCGCCTGACCTCCCCTGACACGAGCCGGCAGCACCGGCCAATCCCACCATGACCATCGACCACCGACTCATCGCCATGCTCGTGTGCCCGATCTGCAAGGGCCCGCTGGAAGCCGGCCGCGATGCCGACGGGCGGCTCGTCGAACTCGAGTGCGCGGCCGACAAGCTGGCCTTCCCGATCCACGACGGCATTCCCGTGATGCTCGAGAGCGAGGCCCGCCCGCTGGCAACGGCCGCGGCGCCGGCGTCGCCGCTCGCGTCCTGAGAAGCCCCGCCGTGACCTTCACCGTCCTCGTTCCGGCGCGCATGGCGTCGACCCGCCTGCCCGACAAGCCGCTGGCCGACATCGCCGGCTTGCCGATGGTGGTGCGCGTGGCGCGCCAGGCCGCACGCGCCGGCGCACTGCGCGTGGTGGTGGCCGCCGACGACGCGCGCGTGATCGCGGCGTGCGCACAGCACGGCGTCGAGGCCGTCATGACCCGCGCGGACCACGCCAGCGGCAGCGACCGCCTCGCCGAGGCCTGCACGCTGCTGGGGCTGGACGGCAACGACATCGTCGTCAACGTCCAGGGCGACGAGCCGCTGATCGACCCGGCGCTGATCCGCCAGTGCGCGGGCCTGCTGGAGACGGACGGCGAGGCCGTCGTCGCCACCGCGGCCCACGCGATCGACGACGTCGCCGACTTCACGAACCCGAACGTGGTGAAGGTGGTGCTGGACGCCAAGTTCCGCGCGCTGTACTTCAGCCGCTCGCCTCTGCCGTGGTGGCGCGACGCGTCGACCGCGGGCAAGCCGGCGCTGCCGCGGGCCGGCGCGCAGGACGTCGGCGCGCTGCGCCACATCGGCCTGTACGCCTACCGCGCGGGCTACCTGCGCACGTTCCCGACGCTGGCGATGGCACCGCTGGAGCGGCTGGAGTCGCTGGAGCAACTGCGCGTGCTGTGGCACGGCGAGCGCATCGTGGTGCACATCGCTCCGCACGCCCCGCCCGGCGGGGTCGACACGGCCGAAGATCTGGCCCGCGTGCGCACCCTGCTGGCGGGCGCGAGCGACTGACGGGCCGCGCGCGCGCCCCGCGAAATACCGCCGGTTGTCATCGCAGTTCCACGCTGGTGCAGTAAGGCCCTGCAAGGGTGCGCATGATATTCTGTCGAGTAATCCCGGCATACCAGGCCTCCCGATACTGCGACGACGTCCGCGCGCATATCGGGCTCGCGCCACCTAGAAATTCCGACTCCAAAGGCAAGCGATGCGATTGATTCTTCTGGGCGCCCCCGGCGCAGGCAAAGGGACGCAGGCGGCGTTCATCTGCCAGAAATACGGCATTCCGCAGATCTCCACGGGCGACATGCTGCGCGCCGCGGTGAAGGCGGGCACGCCGCTGGGGCTGGCGGCCAAGCAGGTGATGGACGCCGGCGGCCTGGTGAGCGACGACCTGATCATCTCGCTGGTCAAGGAACGCATCGCGCAGGCCGATTGCGCCAAGGGTTTCCTGTTCGACGGCTTCCCGCGCACGATCCCGCAGGCCGACGCGATGAAGGCCGCGGGCGTCAAGCTCGACCTGGTGCTCGAGATCGACGTGCCCGACTCGGCGATCGTCGAGCGCATGAGCGGCCGCCGCGTGCACCTGGCCTCGGGCCGCACGTACCACGTCCACAACAACCCGCCCAAGGTCGAAGGCAAGGACGACGTCACCGGCGAGCCGCTGGTGCAGCGCCCGGACGACGCCGAGGACATCGTGCGCAAGCGCCTGGCCACCTACCACGAGCAGACCGAGCCGCTGGTCGCGTATTACGAGAACTGGTGCGCCACGGGCGACGCCCAGGCCCCGCGCTGCCGCAAGATCAGCGGCACCGGCAGCGTCGACGAGATCACCAGGCGCGCGCTGCACGCCCTCGAGAACTGAACTTCGGCGCGCTCTCCGCGCCGATCAACGAGGCCCGCGCCGGCGACGTCGCGGGCCTTGTCCTTTTCGGGCCGCGTGCACGCGAGGCCCTTGCCTTGCGCGCCGTTCGAGCGACAATTGACGTTTACGTTAACGTCAATCATCCGGCCCGCGCCCTCCCGGGCGCCGTCGGCCGGCACAGGAGCAAGCATGGAAATCTCGGGCAAGGTATTCATCGTCACGGGCGCGGCCTCGGGGCTGGGCGAAGGCACGGCGCGCATGCTGGTGGCAAGCGGCGCCAAGGTGGTGCTGGCCGACCTGCAGGAAGAGCGCGGCCAGGCCATCGCGGCCGAACTGGGCCAGGTGTTCGTGCGCTGCGACGTCACGCAGGAAGCCGACGGCCGCCGCGTCGTCGACGCCGCCAAGGGCCTGGGCAAGCTGATGGGCCTGGTCAACTGCGCCGGCATCGCGCCGGCCTCGCGCACCGTCGGCAAGACCGGCGCGCACGCGCTGGACCTGTTCACGAAGGTGATCTCGATCAACCTGATCGGCAGCTTCAACATGATCCGCCTGGCCGCCGAGGCGATGAGCGCCAACGAGCCCGAGTCCACCGGCGAACGCGGCGTGCTGATCAGCACCGCCAGCGTCGCGGCCTACGACGGCCAGATCGGCCAGGCCGCCTACGCCGCCAGCAAGGGCGGCGTGGTGGGCATGACGCTGCCGATCGCGCGCGACCTCGCCAAGACCGGCATCCGCAACATGACGATCGCCCCGGGCATCTTCGGCACGCCGATGTTGTTCGGCATGCCGCAGGACGTGCAGGATGCGCTCGCCGCCAACGTCCCCTTCCCCAGCCGCCTCGGCACGCCGAACGACTTCGCCAAGCTGGTGCATCAGATCATCACCAACGAGATGCTCAACGGCGAAGTGATCCGCCTGGACGGCGCGATCCGCCTCGCGCCGCGCTGAGCGCACCAGGGCCGCGGATCGCGGCCCGGACCAGGCCGCGCCTCGCGCGCGGCGGCCAGGCAGGGGGCGCGGGAGCGGCCCCTCTTGCTCGGGGGTCCCTGTTCGCGCCTTGCTCGAACGAAGCCTCGGCCGACGCAGACGTCGGTTAGCCGATGCGGCGACCGGCAGCGCGGCGCGTCGACGAGCTTCGGCGCCCTCTGCGGCAATCGCGACACGCGCGCGCACGCCCGCGCCGGCGCCACCCGCCCACGCGATCCCGAATGGCCACGACTCCTGAGGCCCACCCGCGCGCACGGGCTCCCGAATTGGCGCACGTCCACGCCCGCAGATGGGCTCGCGTCCGCAAGGGGACATGCAGGCGCGATCACACGCATGCGGGCTCGCACGCGCGCCCGGGCGCCTGCACCCGCTCGCGCACGCGGGCCCGCTCCCGCACACGCGCGAGCCCGCCCATGGGGGCGCGCTCGAGTGCACGAGTTCTGGCGCCACCTCGGACCCGGTGACGCCCATGAAAAAACCGCCTGCCGGCAAGCCGGGAGGCGGTTTCGGGCTCGTTGCCTCGGCAGGCCAGGCCTGCCGGGGACAGCGCAGCGATTACACGCTCATCAGAACGTGTAGCCGAGGCGACCGTAGAACGTGCGGCCCACCGGGTCGGTGAAGCGCGGGTCGTAGTTCGCCTGGAACACGGTCGTCTGGTTGGAGTACGGCGGATCGCGGTCGAACAGGTTGCGCACGCCGAAGGTGGCGGTGAAGCCCTTGGCGCCTTGCGACCAGCCCAGCCACGCGTCCATCGTGCTGTAGCTGTGGACCTTGTTGCTGGGATCCGAGTCGACGTAGCCGCTCTTGTAGTGGGCAGCCAGGCCGACCGTGATCGGCTTGAGCGTCCACATGACCTGGCCCGCATGCTGCCAACGGAACACCGGGGCGCCGTCGTGGTACACGCCGACCAGGTTGTGGTGCACGTCGCCGATGAAGTCCTGCTGGGCGAACTTGTGCACCCAGGTCGACTGGTACGAGAAGTCCAGCGAACCGGCCGAGCCCAGCGACGCCTTGTACGTCGAGCTGAAGTCCAGGCCGTTGGTGATCACGCCACCCAGGTTGCGGATCTGCGTGTCGATGTAGCCGCAGTTGTTGCCCGGGCAGGCGCTGCCGTCCGTCGACAGCAGGTCGTCGCTGTTCGGGTGGTAGTACTGCAGGAAGTTCGTGTACAGCGTGTGGTCCGTGATCGTTTCGACGGCCAGCGAGTTGATCTGGTTCGTGTACGAGACGCGGTAGGCATCGACACCGAACGAGAAGTCCTTGAACGGCTCGAGGACGATGCCCAGGGTCGCGTTCTTGGACTTCTCCGGCTTCAGGTTCTTGTTGCCGCTGGTCAGCACTTCCGGCTGGATGTTGCAGACGTCCGACGAACCGAAGCCGGCGTTCGCGACGCAGTCGCCGTTGGCGTCGAGCGTGCTGTGACGCGGATCGTCGACGGTGCCCGGCGTGCCGTACGCCGGCACCTTGTTCAGGTCATACAGCGTTGGCGCGCGGAAGCCCGTCGAGAACGAGCCGCGCAGGAGCACCGCCTTGCTGGGTTCGAAGCGGAAGCTGGCCTTCGGGTTGGTGGTGCTGCCGAAGTCGCTGTAGTGGTCGTAACGGACGGCCAGCGTGAAGTCCAGGGACTTCATCACCGGGATGTTCGTTTCCACGAAACCGGCGTAGATCTTGCGCTCGCCCGACTGGGCGAAGTTCGGAGCCAGGCCCGTCGAGGCCACCAGCTGCGCCGCCACCGGCGTGTTGGCGTAGTCCGACAGCTTTTCCTGGCGGCCTTCGACGCCCAGGGCGATCGTGGACGCGCGGCCGGCGTGGAACCAGTCGCCCAGTTCGCGGTCGATCTGGCCGTCGATGCTGTACAGCGTGCCCTTGGCGACCTGCAGCAGACCGCCCGTCGCCGCCGCGTTGATGACGGCTTGCGCGGCAGGCGTTTGCGTCAGGCTGAATGGGTTGATGATGCCGTTGGCGACGGCCGGACTCATCAGTTGGCCGTTGGAGTAACCGGTCACCTTGTCGTGCACGGCGTTGGTGCTCATCAGGGCGTTGGCGCGGTAGTTCCAGTCGCCGGCGCTGCCTTCGAACGTGCCCAGGATGCGCATCTGGTCGTTGGTCGGCGTGTCGGTACGCGGGCCGTGCGCCAGGTCGCGCCACTTCACCAGGACGTAGCCGGGCTGCGCGCCGGTGGGGTGGCTGGCCGGGAAGAACGTCGGGTCCAGCGGGCGCTGGGGCGTCGGGCCCTGGGCGTGGCCGGGGTAGTACGGGTTGGGGGTGACGCCGTCCGCGAGGAACGGGTTCATGAACAGGCCGCCGTACGGGACCGGGGCGATCTGGCTCTGCACGCGGTCGTGGCTCAGGAAGCCTTCGAGGCTGAACGTGCCGTCGCCGAAGGTCTTGACCGTGGCGCGCGCGAACGCGGACGCGCGCTCGACGCGCGGCGTGTAGTCGACGAACGACGCCGTGGCTTCCTGGCAGCTCGTCGTGTCCGTGGCGGACGCGGCGGTCGTCAGGTTGGGCAGGTTACAGGCCGGGGCGGCCTGGTTCATGTAGTCGCCGGTCTGCTTGTAGTTCGCGGGGAACGGCGTGGGCGACAGGCCGCCCGGCTTGCGCGTGTTGAACGGGCGCTGCGTGCCCTTGATGCGCTGGTCGGTGCCGACGTCCAGGAAGCCGAAGACGTTGATGCCGTTCTTGTCGAGGTCGCCGAAGCCGAAGCCGACGTTGGCGTCGCGACGCAGGCCGCCCGGGTGCTGCGGCGAGTCGACGCTGACGGAGAGCTGGCCGCCGTTGTAGTCGCGCTTGGTGATGAAGTTGATCACGCCGGCGATGGCGTCGGTACCGTACAGCGACGAGGCGCCGTCGCGCAGGACTTCGACGCGCTCGATCGCCGCGAACGGGATCATGTTGATGTCGGGCGAGCTGCCGTCGAAGGCGTTGTTGACCAGGCGGTGGCCGTTGACCAGCACCAGGGTGCGCGGCGAGCCGATGCCGTGGATGTCGGCGAAGGAGGCGGCGCCATTGTTGTTGCCGACGACCTGGGCGGTCGTGGTCGTCACCTGGGCGGCGCTGATGCTCGAGAGGATCTGCTCGGCCGACGTGATGCCCTGGGCCTTGAGTTCGTCAGCCTTGATCACCGTCACGGGCACGGCGGTTTCAGCGTCCACTCGGCGGATGGCCGAACCGGTGATTTCCACGCGTTGAACGGTGGTGTCTTGGGCGAAGGCGCCCGGCGCGACGGTCAGCAGGCTGCTGCCGAAGGCGATGAGAAGACCGGAACAGATCTTCGTGCGTTGAAACATGGGTTCCCTCCTGAGGGGGTGGAAAGGTTGATCGATAGACCCAGCTCTGAAAAGTGCGTCGCGCGCCGGTTTGTGAACGACTGATGAAGCACCAATAAAGCTTGTCAAAAGATTGTCCATGAACGGCGCGTTCGACTCACCAATTGAAACGCGCTCCAAACGTTTTCCCTAAGCAAACTGTTGCGAGAATGCAGCGAAATGGATTTCTTTCCGACGCATGGGCAACACGATTTGCCCGCTCGGGCATGCAGCGGAAAATTCGCTTAACACGAGCGCCGCACGACGCCACCGAGAAACCACGCGGCGGATGTGCAAAGAACCCGCTTTGGCGAATTTCCGGATACCCCACCGCGCACGCCCTGCCGGGCGTCGCGAGGTTCCCTAGACAGGATTGGTCACACCGCCAGGTCCAGCCGCGGCACGGCGTCGATCAGCGCCCGCGTGTAGGCCTGCTGCGGGTGTTCCAGGACCGACACACTGTCGCCCTGCTCGACGATTCGGCCGGCGCGCATCACGGCGACACGATCGGCGATGTACTCGACCACGCCGATGTTGTGCGTGATGAAAAGATACGAGACGCCGAGCTCCTCTTGCAGGTCGTGCAGCAGGTTCAGGATCTGCGCCTGGACCGACACGTCCAGCGCCGACGTCGGCTCGTCGCACACGATCAGCCGCGGCTGCACGGCCAGTGCGCGGGCGATGGCGATGCGCTGCCGCTGGCCGCCCGAGAACTCGTGCGGATAGCGGTCGAGCGCGTCGCGCCGCAGCCCGACCTGGTCGACCAGGCCCTCGATGCGCTGGCGCCGCGCGGCCGCGTCCACCTCGGGCTGCAGCGCGATCATCCCTTCGTCGAGGATGTCGGCCACGCGCATGCGCGGGTTCAGCGACGCGAACGGGTCCTGGAAGATGATCTGGATCTCGCGCCGCGCCTGGATCAGCGCCTGGCCCGACAGGTCGAACAGGTTGCGCCCCTCGAGCAGCGCCTGGCCCTCGAACGACGCGACGCCGCGCAGCAGCTGCACGACGGCCTTGCCGGTAGTCGTCTTGCCGCAGCCGGACTCGCCCACCAGCGCGAGCGTCTCGCGCTCGCCGACGCTGAAGGAGACGTCGTCGACCGCGTTGAACAAGCGCTTGCCCCGCTGCAGCAGGCCGCTGCGGATCGGGAATCGCACGCGCAGGTTGCGCACCTCCAGCAAGGGCTTGGCGGGCGCGGATGCGGCCGCCTGCGCGACCGGCGCGGGCACCGCCGCGACACGGGGCGCCGCGCCCGCTGCCGGTGCGGCAGGCGCACCGGGAACGTACAGCAGGCAGCGCACGGCATGCACGTCGCTCGCGGGTTCGCGGCCGTTCAGCTCGGTGAGCTCGGGCACGACGCCGGCGCAGTGCGCCATCACGCGATCGCAGCGCGGCGCGAAGCGGCAGCCCGAGAACGCCTGCGTCAGCACGGGAACGGTGCCGGGTATCGCCTGCAGCGGCTGGCCGCGGCGGCGCGCGTCGGGCAAGGCGCGCAGCAGCGCCCGCGCGTACGGGTGCTTCGGGTTGGCGAAGAACTCGTCCGCCTTGGCGACCTCGATGATCTGCCCCGCGTACATCAGGGCCACGCGATGGGCCATGCCGGCCACCACCGCAAGGTCGTGCGTGATCAGCAGCAGCCCCAGGCCCTGCTCCTTCTGCAACTGCTTCAGCAGGTCGAGCACCTGCGCCTGGATCGTGACGTCGAGCGCGGTGGTGGGCTCGTCGGCGACCAGGAAGTCGGGCTCGGTGGCCAGCGTCATCGCGATCATCACGCGCTGCTTCTGGCCGCCGCTCATGCGGAACGGGTAGTCGTCGATGCGGCGCTCGGGCTCGGGGATGCCGACGCGGCGCAGCCACTCGATGGCCTTCTCGCGCGCCTGCGCGCCGCGCAGCGCCGTGTGCGCCTCGATGGCCTCGACCAGCTGCGCGCCGATCTTCATCACCGGGTTCAGGCTGGTGGACGGCTCCTGGAAGATCATGCCGATGCGCCCGCCGCGCACCGCGCGCATGCCGGCCTCGGGCAGCGCGAGCAGGTCGTCGCGGTCCAGGCGGATGTCGCCGCTGGTGATGCGGCCGTTCTCGGGCAGCAGGCGCATCAGCGCGAGCGCCGTTATGCTCTTGCCGCAGCCCGATTCGCCCACCAGCGCGAAGGTCTCGCCGCGCTGGATCGCGAGCGTCAGGCCGTCGATGGCCTTGACGAGGCCGAGCTCGGCGTCGAGCGCCACCTTGAGGTCTTGGGTCTGGAGCATGCGGCGGGTCCTACTTCTGCGCGGCCGGCTTGCGCGTGATGGGCAGGCGCGGGCGGAACGCGCGGGCGCGCGGGTCGAACGCGTCGCGCACGCCGTCGGCGAACAGGTTGACCGCCAGCACCAGCGCCACCATGAAGCCGAACGCGGCGGCAAAACTCCACCACACCACCGGGTCGAGGCTCATCTCCTTGCGCGCCAGGTTGATCATGCCGCCGAAGCTGTTCATCGACGGGTCGACGCCCACGCCCACGTACGACAGCACGGCCTCGTACAGGATCAGCGACGAGAAGTCGAGCACGGTGACGATCAGCATCAGGTGCGCGACGTTGGGGAAGATGTGGCGCACCATGATGCGCCCCGCACTCACGCCGAACGCGTTGGCGGCCTGCACGTAGTCGAGTTCGCGCAGCTTCATCGTCTCGGCGCGCAGCAGCCGGCACAGGCCGGCCCAGCCGGTCAGGCCCAGCACCGAGCACAGCAGGAACAGCTTGACGTCGGCGCGCTCGACGCCCGTCTCGAACATGTCGGGGTGCTTGTCGAGGAACACCTGCACCATCAGCACGCAGGCCGCGATCAGCAGGATGTTGGGCACCGACGAGAGCACCGTGTAGAAGTACTGGATGACCTCGTCGGCCCAGCCGCGGAAGTAGCCGGCCATGATGCCCAGCACCACGGCCAGCGGCAGCGTGGCGATGGTGGCGAGCGAGCCGATCACGAACGCCGTGCGGATGCTCTTGAGCGCCTGGTACAGCACGTCGTTGCCCGTGGTGTCGGTGCCGAACACGTGGTACGCGCCCATCAGCGAGACGACGCCGCCGATGAGCGTGGCGATCACCACCAGCGTCCACAGCGCGGCGCGCCACGGGATCTCGCCTTCCTTGCGCCACACGCTGGCCGCCGTCTCGACGAAGCCGGCGCGGCGCGCGCGCGCCAGCACCCCGAACAGCACGATCGCCGTGGCCGCGGCCAGGCCCAGGCCGAACAGCAGGCCCGTGAAGGCGCGCGACAGCAGGTCGCTGTGCCACTGGTGCTCCGGGTCCGACAGGTGCGCGCCGCCGTGCTTGAGCCGCGGCGCCATGCGCACCAGGCGGCCGTTGACGGACACGGTGTCCAGCCGCAGGGCCTCGTAGGCGAGCGGACGCGAGTAGCTCGTCTCGCGCGACTGCACGAGCTCCGACAGCGCGAGATCCAGCAGCGAATGCGCCTGCACCTCGTACTGCACGGCCTCGGCGGCGGCGCCGGGCGCGGCGGCCAGGCGGCTGCGGTAATGCACGCTGTCGGCCAGCGTCACCGCCAGGCACAGCGCGAGCACCAGCGCCGAGCACATCGCCGGCGCGTCGCGGAACACGCGGCGCCAGCTCGCGGACAGGCCCGGCGAGCGCACCACGGCCAGGCCGTAGGCCAGGCAGAAGGCGACCAGCGCCCAGACGGTGAGGTCCGTCCAGAGGAATACGAACTTGAACATGCGGCTCAGCCCAGGCGGACCCGGGGGTCGACCCAGGTGTAGGCGACGTCGATCAGCACGAACGTCGCGATGTACAGCAGCGATCCGACGAACACCATCGTGCGCACGACCGCGAAGTCCTGCTTGGTGATGGCGTCGATCACGTAGGCGCCCAGCCCCGGCAGGCCGAAGAAGCTCTCGAACACGAGGCTGCCGAGGAACACGTACGGCAGGTACGAGCCGGCGCTGGTGACGATGGGCAGCAGCGCGTTGCGCAGCACATGGCGGAACAGCACCACCGTCTCCGACAGCCCCTTGGCGCGCGCGGTGCGCACGTAGTCCTTGCCGATCTCCTCGAGGAACATCGCGCGGTACAGGCGCGCCTCGGTGCCCAGGCGCGACAGCAGCGACAGCACGATCGGCAGCACCAGGAACTTGACGACGCTCAGGCCCGGCTCGTATCCCGAGATCGGCGCGATGCGCAGCAGTCGAGAGAACAGGAACTGGCCGACGATGATGTAGAACAGGCTCGATATCGAGAGCATCAGCACGCAGGTGACGACGCCCCAGAAGTCCAGCCGCGTGTGCCGGAACATCACCAGCAAGAGCGCGAACGCCGTGCTCGCGAACACCTGCAGCACGAACAGCGGCAGCGCCAGCTGGATGCTGACCCCCATGCGGCGCGCCACCTCGGGGCCGATGTCGCCGGCGCTTTCCGCGTCCGCGCGGCCGAAGCGCAGTTCGAACAGCGAGACCGAGCGCTCCCAGAAGATCGTGTCGGTCAAGCGCTGCGCGCCCTGCTTGGCATCGTTGACGTACAGCGGCTTGTCGTAGCCACGCTCCACCTTCCAGCGGTCGATGAGGTCCTGCGTGACGTGCTTGCCGCCGATGTTCAGGCGCGCCATGTCGTCGGGCGTGTTGACCGTGAAGAACAGGAAGAACGTGAGCAGGTTGACGCCGAGCAGGATGAGCGCGCCGTACAGGCAGCGTCGGACGAGGTAGGACAGCATCGGGTCTTTCTCAGGCAACCAGCACTTCGCCGCGCGCGTTGGTGCGCTCGCGCCGCTTGAACGTGCGCGCGGCAAGCAGCAGCAGGCCTGCGGCCAGCAGCGTCAGCAGGATCATCGGCCACCACACCGGCCGGTTCCATGCGGCCTGCGCGCGGCGGCGCTCCTGGACGTCCAGGCGCAGGTAGCGGCCGTGGTCGCGGATCAGGATCGCGGGCTTGGAGTTGTAGACCCAGTGCTGCACGGCCGCCGACGCGTACGGGAAGTAGCCCCAGGACCACGGCGCGTCCTTCTGCAGGATGGCCACCATCTGGTCGATCAGCGCCTGCTTCTGCGGGCCGTCCGGCAGGCTCTTCATCTTGGTGAACAGCGCGTCGTACTCGGGGTTCTGGTAGTTCGACTGGTTCTCGCCGTCCGAGATGCTCTTGGAGTTGGGCCCGTAGAACAGGATCAGGAAGTTCTCGGCGTCGGGGTAGTCGGCGTTCCACCCCGTCCAGAAGACCTGGTGCTTGCCCTTGCGGATCTTGTCCTGGAACTGGTTGTTGTCGGTGGCGCGCACCTCCAGCTGGATGTTGAGCTTGGAGAACTGGCGCACCACCCAGTCGATCTCGCTCTTGCGCTCGGGCGTGGGCAGCGCGTAGAAGTCGTAGTTGAGCACCAGCGGGCGGCCGGTCTCGATGTCGCGACCCTCGGGGTAGCCCGCGTCGACCATCAGCTTGCGGGCCTCCTCGATCGAGCGCCGCACCGGCACGCCGTTGACCAGGCGGTGCGTGACCGGGTTGACGCCCGCGGGCGTCTTCTCGCGCGAGCCGAAGATGCCGTCGGGGATCGGCCCCATCGCGGTGGCGCCGGCGCGCTGCGGGAAGACCTTGGCGAACTCCTCCCAGTCGATCGCGATGGAGATCGCGTCGCGCAGCTTGCGGTGGCGCTCGTCCTCCTGCGGCGTGCGGCCCTTGCCGATCACCGGGTCGATCATGTTGAAGCCGATCGTGTAGCTGTTGACGTCGTCGAAGCGATCGAGGCGGAAGCCCTTCTCGTCGTAGTCCTTGCGGATCTCCTCGGAGTTCTGCTTCTCGACGACGTACTCCAGGCCCTTGTCGGTGCGCTCGAACACCTCCAGGTCGTAGTAGCCCTGGCGGAACTTCGCGCGCTGCGGCACCTGCTCGCGCTCGCCGACGATCACGATCTTGTCGACGAACGGCGTCTTCTTGCCGCAGTCGTCCAGCAGGCCGGCTTCCTTGTCGGCCTTGGAGCCTTCGCACGGATAGGGCTCGCCGCGGTAGTTCGGGTTGCGCACCATCACCTGGCGGCGATCCTGGTGGTATTCGGACAGCATGAACGGCCCGGTGCCCACCGGCCAGATGTCGTACGTGAGGCCGTTGGCGGCCATGCCCGGCTGCGCGTAGAACTCCTCGGCCTCCCACGGCACGGGCGCCATGAAGGTCATCGCCATCCAGTAGCTCCACTGCGGATAGCGGCCCTTGATGCGCACGCGGAACGTGTACTTGTCGGGCGCGGACGCGCCTTCGAGCGGGAACTTGCGGAAGTCCAGGAACGGCCGATCCAGGCTCGCGGGGTCGAGCCCGGCGCGCAGGCGCGCGTCCTCGCGCTTGATGACGGCGCCGTAGTCCTTCAGGCCGATCACGTACTCGGAGAAGATGCCGTAGATCGGCGTGGTGATGCGCGGCGTGGCGTGGCGCTTGAGCGCGTAGACGAAGTCGTCGGCGACCAGCTCGCGCGTGCCCTGCTTCTCGAACTCCAGCGGCGACGAGCGGCTGCCGAGCTCGCCGGGCTTCAGATGGTGGTACAGGAAGTTGCCGTTGGCGTCCCTGGCGAACGCGGGGTGCGGCTGGTACAGGATGCCGTGCTTGATGTGCACGTCGTACACGCTCTCGGCCACCTGCTCGCTCGGTGCGTCCTCGGGCAGCACCTTGCCGTCCTTGTCGAGGTACACCGGCCTCGCGACGTCCTCGGCCGACTTGCCGATCAGCGTGTACGGCCGCTTCAGGTAGTGGTAGCCGTAGGGAGGTTCGTAGATCTGGTACGTGAAGGTCGTGTCGTTGGACCAGTAGGACGCCACCGAATCCATGTGCCGGGGCGAGCCCTCCTGCATCGCGCTGAAGATGGTGTTCTGACCGGCGGCGCCGCTCTCCCAGGGGCTGTTGTCGCAACCGGCCAGGGCCGACAGCAGCACGCTCGCGACCAGCCCCGCGGCGCCGCTCCAACGACCAAATACACCGCGCATGCGGATCTCCAGACTACCGCCGCGAGTGCCGGCACGGGATGACCGCGCCACTCGCCGGCAAAAACAAAACCGCCTCCGACGACCGCGGGTTGTGCCCTGGGCCGCGCGAGGCGTTTGTGCTGATTTTAGGGGTTGCTCCCTGGGTGCCCCCTAGGGGTTTTCAGCCCTTGCTGCGCCGCAGCAAGCAAGGCTCGGGCCAGTGCGAGGCCGCCTGTCGACAGCCTGACTAGACAAGCTGGCCGGGCGCTCAGTGGTCGTGGCCGTGGCCCGCGTGGTCGTGCCCGTGGCCGTCGTCGTCGTGGTGATGGTGCGCGTGGCCTTCCTGCCAGCCCAGGAACGCGTCGCGCCCCTGCACCACCAGGTGGCCCTTGACGCCGAACGGCACCGTCACCTTCGTGGGCACGTGGCCGAACGGGAAGCCCGTGAGGATCGGCACGTCGACCAGCGAGCGCAGGTGCGCCACCACGGTCTTGAGCGAGTAGCCGCGATCCAGCGGCGACTTCTTCCAGTCGCTGAACTCGCCCAGCAGGATCGCCTTCTGCGACGCCAGCACCCCGGCCTGGTGCAGCTGGAGCAGCATGCGCTCGACGCGGTACGGGTGTTCGGCCACGTCCTCGAGCAACAACACCCCGCCCTTGACCTTCGGCCAGTGCGGCGTGCCCAACAGCGAGCAGACCATCGCGAGGTTGCCGCCCCACATCAGGCCGCGCACGTCCAGGCCGTCGAAGCCGGCCTCGCCGCGGAAGCCCACGGCCTCCAGCGCGCCGGTCATCGCCTCGGAAAAGCAGTCTGGCGTGACCTCGTCGAGCTCGTCGCGGCCGAAGTCGTCGCAGGCGTGCGGGCCCCACCACGTGGGCGCCTTGGCGTGCGCCAGCAGGCCCATCTGCAGCGCGGTGAGGTCGCTGTAGCCGACCCAGCGCGTGCCGGACTCCACGCTCCTGGCGAGCAGCTTCCAGTCGATGCGATCGAGCAGCCGCGTCAGGCCGTAGCCGCCGCGCGACGCGAGCGCCACGCCCGGGCGCGCGCGCGCGACGCGGTGGATCGCCTCGAGGCGGATCTCGTCGTCGCCGCCGAAGCGCTGGTGCTTGGCGAGCGCGGCGTCGTCGATGGCCACATCGAAGCCGTAGGACTTCAGGCGCCTGGCGGCAAGCTTCAGCGGCGCGGCCTTGGCGAGCACGCCGGAAGGGGTGTAGATGATCAGCGACGTCATGCGGGCGCTCCTCGAGCGTCGGGCGGCAAGGGGGAATCGGGTTCGACCTCGACGGCCACGCCGACGGGGATCGGGTCGTCGACGGTGACGTCGGCAACGGGGATGGTGTCGTCCTCGGCGGGCGCGCGGCGCGCGGCCTGGCGCGCCTTGTGCGCGGCGCGGCGTTCGGCGAAGAAGTCGCGCAGCATCGTGCCGCACTCGGCTTCCATGCAGCCGCCGACGACGGTGGTGTGGTGATTGAGCTGCGGCAGCGCGAACAGGTCGACGACGGATCCGGCAGCGCCGGTCTTGGGGTCGCGCGCGCCGAACACGATGCGCTTGAAGCGCGCGTGCATCAGCGCCATCGCGCACATCGCGCACGGCTCCAGCGTGACCACCAGCGTGCAGTCGGGCAAGCGGTAGTTGTCCAGCAACTGCGCGGCGTGGCGCAGCGCCACGAGCTCGGCGTGCGCGGTCGGATCGGTGGTGGTGATGGGCCGGTTGTAGCCGGTGGCCACGACCTGCGGCAGGCCGTCGGCGTCGTCGCGCAGGATCACCGCGCCGACCGGCACCTCGCCCACCAGCCACGCGTTCTGCGCCTGGTCGAGCGCCTGGCGCATCGCGCGCTCCTCGGCCGGCGAGAACGTCGCGGCCGGGGGAAGGTCGGGCGTGGATTCCAAGGCGATGGGGGCGTTCACCGCGCCTCGTCGGCGGCGCTCGCCGCCTGGTCGGCCGTGTGCTGGGCGCCGGCCTTCATGGCCTTGTCGAGCTCGCGCTGGTACTGCGACATCACCTGCTGCGGCGAGCCGCTCAGCGGCATCGACGCCGCGCCCGACGCGGCCTGGGCCGTCGGCAGCAAGCGCCTGCTGGCCTGCAGCTGGTTGCGCACCGACAGGGCGACGATGGCCAGAACGATCAGCAGCGATCCGAGCGTCAGGAAGGCTCTCATGGCGCGTGTGGGAGACGATGGAATGCGAAGGCCGCATTATCGTCGCTCGCGGTCGCACGCCGCTCGTCGACATCGCGGCGCACGACGAGCGGCCGCATGCGACGGACGCGTGGCGGCCGCGCGTCACGCACGCGCTAGCATCGCCGCATGTGTTCGAACTACCGGCCCGTCACCCGGATGGATCGCCTGCTGACGTTCTTCGGCGTGGAGCGCGGCAAGGACGAGGATCCGCAGGACGTCTTCCCCACCGACCTGGCGCCGTTCATCCGCCTGTCCACCGAAGGCCAGGAAGGCGGACGCCCCGCCCTCGTGGCCGAGGACGGCGCGTTCGGCCTGCTGCCGCACTTCGCCACCGAGCTCAGCTTCGGCCGGCGCACCTACAACGCGCGCAGCGAGACCATCGCCACGCTCGCGAGCTTTCGCCAGGCCTGGGCCGCGGGCCAGCGCTGCATCGTGCCGGCCGAGGCGATTTACGAGCCGTGCTACGAGAGCGGCAAGGCCGTGCGCTGGCGCCTCTTCCAGGAAGGCGAGGTGCCGCTGGGCATCGCGGGCCTGTACCGGCGCTGGCGCCATCCGAAGGGCGGGGAGATCTTCACGTTCACGATGATCACCGTCGACGCCAACCCGCATCCTCTGTACCGGCGCATGCACAAGCCCGGCGAGGAAAAGCGCATGGTGGTGATCCTCGACCGCGAGGAGTACCTGCCCTGGCTGACCTGCGGCGTCGTCGACGCCAAGCGCTACTTCCGCGCCTGGCCCGGCACGCTGCTGGGCGAGCCGGCCCCGTTGGCGCGCGCGCCCAAGGTCGCCGTCGACCCGCCGCCCAAGGACGAGATCCTGCCGCCCAAGCCGCCCAAGCCGACGCCCCCGCCTCCGCCGCCGCCGCCCGCGCAGGGCAGCCTGTTCTAGCGACCCGCCCGCAGCCTGATCCAGCCACCCGGCGTCAGCCCGTCGCAGACACCCGGCAGCGACCCGTCCGGCTCACCCGACCGCGACCGATCGACCGACGCCGCCCCGCCCTTGCGGTCGCCGGCCGCCCTCATCCCGTCAACGTCCAGCGCCCCAGCACCTCGTGCTCGTGCTCGCCGTGATGGCTGTCGATCAACACGACCTCGCTCGCGAGCCAGCGCACGGGCTCGATCGGCGTCTCGGGAATGCGCCGCCCGCGCCAGGACACCGTCATGTGGGGCGCGATGCGCTGGCGCACGATGCGCTCGCCCGTGTTCGCGAGCGCGATGCCCAGCGCCTCGTGCAACGCGTGCAGCGCGGCATCGTCGCTGCTCGTGAAGACCCAGGCATTGTCCCGGCCGCCGAACGCGGCGATGCGATCGAACACGACCTCGAACGGCGCCTGGCGAACCGCCGAGGCGGCACGGCACCATCGGTCGACCTTGGCGTCCGGCGGCTCGACGGCATGGGCACCGAGCGCGTGCAGCGTCACATGCAGGCGATCCGCATCCGTCGCATTGCGCGCGAAGCCGAACTGCTCTTCCACCCACCGCGCATGGGCGTGCAGGCGAACGGCATCCGCCGGGCTCGGCACCAGGGCATAGAACAGGGAATGCACCCGCCCCGGCACGATGGCCAGTCGCGGCGGGCGCGCGAGCGGCATCGTGCCGAGCCCGGGCGGCGGCTCATCGAACAGCGAACATTGGTGGAGCATCACGATCCTCGAAGGACTGGCGGCAGGCGATCAGCCGTCATTGCTGTATGTTCGTACAGTTATCGCAATGCGTCAACACCTGGCGGTCCGCGCCATGAAAAACGGGCCCGAAGGCCCGTCGTTCACTCCCACTCGATCGTCGCGGGCGGCTTGCTCGAGACGTCGTAGGTGACGCGGTTGATGCCGCGCACCTCGTTGATGATGCGGCCCGACACCTTCTTGAGCAGGCCGTAGGGCAGCTCGGCCCAGTCGGCGGTCATGAAGTCGCTGGTCTGCACGGCGCGCAGCGCCACCACGTAGTCGTAGGTACGGCCGTCGCCCATCACGCCCACGCTCTTGACCGGCAGGAACACCGTGAAGGCCTGGCTGGTGAGCTCGTACCAGGTCTTGCCCGTCTCGGAATCGCGCCAGTTGCGCAATTCCTCGATGAAGATCGCGTCGGCGCGGCGCAGCAGGTCGGCGTAGTCCTTCCTGACCTCGCCGAGGATGCGCACGCCCAGGCCCGGGCCCGGGAACGGATGGCGATAGACCATCTCGGGCGGCAGGCCCAGCGCGACGCCGAGTTCGCGCACCTCGTCCTTGAACAGATCGCGCAGCGGCTCCAGCAGCTTCAGGCCCAGCTGCTCGGGCAGGCCGCCGACGTTGTGGTGGCTCTTGATCGTCGTGGCCTTCTTGGTCTTGGCGCTGCCCGACTCGACGACGTCCGGGTAGATCGTGCCCTGCGCCAGCCATTGCGCGCCTTTGTGCCCGCCGCCGCCGGCCTTGAGCTTGGCGGCCTCGGCCTTGAAGACCTCGACGAACTCGCGGCCGATGATCTTGCGCTTCTGCTCGGGGTCGCTGACGCCCGCCAGATGGCCCAGGAACTGGTCGCTCGCGTCGACGTGGATGACGCGCGCGTGCAGCCGGCCCGCGAACATGTCCATCACCATCTTGCCCTCGTCCAGGCGCAGCAGGCCATGGTCGACGAACACGCAGGTGAGCTGGTCGCCGATCGCGCGATGGATCAGCGCCGCGGCCACGCTGGAGTCCACGCCGCCGGACAGGCCCAGGATCACCTCCTCGTCGCCCACCTGCTCGCGGATGCGCTTGACGGCCTCCTCGACGTGGTTGGTCATGACCCAGTCGGGCTTGCAGCCGGCGATGCCCAGCACGAAGCGCTCGAGCAGCTGCTTGCCCTGCACCGTGTGCGTGACCTCGGGGTGGAATTGCACGCCGTAGTAGCCGCGCGACTCGTCGGCGATGCCGGCGATCGGACAGCTCGGGGTGCTGGCCATCAGCGAGAAGCCCGGCGGCAGCTTGGTGACCTTGTCGCCATGGCTCATCCACACCTTGAGCATGCCGTGGCCGTCGGCCGTCTCGAAGTCCTCGATGCCGTCCAGCAGCTTCGTGCGGCCGTGCGCACGCACCTCCGCGTAGCCGAACTCGCGCTGGTGCGACGGCTCGACCTCGCCGCCGTTCTGCACGGTCATCGTGAACATGCCGTAGCAGATGCCCAGCACCGGCAGGCCCGACTCCCACACCGCCTTGGGCGCGCGCAGGTCGGCGTCCTCGTACGTGCTCGCGTGGCTGCCCGACAGGATGATGCCCTTGGCGCCGAACGAGCGGATGAAATCGTCGGACACGTCGTTGGGGTGGATCTCGCAATAGACATGCGCTTCGCGCACGCGGCGCGCGATCAGTTGCGTGACCTGGGAGCCGAAATCGAGGATGAGGATCTTGTCGTGCATGGCGGCTTGGCGGGTGGAGTGATCGGATTTCAGGGACGGGCGGCGGCGGGCGTGCCAGACGCGTCGGCGTGCACCCGGCGGAAATGGAGGACGGTCATGGCCATCGCGCACAGCTGCAGCACGGCGCACAGGTAGTAAGGCAGGCCCATGCGCCAGTCGCCGCGCGGGGCGTCGGCCACGGTGCGCAGCAGCAGCGGCCCGATGACCGGCGCGAGCACCGCGGTGAGGCTGGACAGCCCGGCCACGGCGCCCATGGTCTGGCCTTGCGTCTTGGGGTCGGCGGCGTTGGCGATCAGCGTCTGCAGCGACGCGCCGGCCGCAAAGCCCAGCACGTTGCACGCGATGACCACGTACATCACCCAGCCCTGCGACGCCGCGCCCCAGGCCACGTAGGCCGCGGCGGACGACACCAGCCCGGCGACGACGAGCCGCTGCACCGACATCCACTTCGTGAGCTTGCCCACGAGCACGCCCTGCACCAGCACCGACATCGCGCCGACCGCGCACAGCGACCAGCCGATCTGCTGGGGCTCCCAGCCGAACTTCAGCTGCGTGTACAGCGCCCAGGTGCCCTGCAGGATGAACTGCGCCAGCGACGCGAACGTCACCACGCCCAGAAGCGCACCCATGCGCTTCAACTGCGCCAGGTGCATCAGCGAGCCGATCGGGTTGGCGCGCGCCCAGCGGAACGGCTGGCGGCGATCGGCCGGCAGCGACTCGGGCAGCACGAAAAAGCCGTACAGCCAGTTGGTGACGGCCAGGCCGCCGGCCACGAAGAACGGCAGCCGCAGGTTGATGCCGCCCAGCAGGCCGCCCAGCACGGGGCCGAGGATGAAGCCGAGGCCGAACATCGCGCCCAGCATGCCGAAGCGCCTGGCGCGCTGCTCGGGCGGCGTGATGTCGGAGACGTAGGCGTTGGCCACCGCGATGTTGGCCTGCAGCGCGCCGCTGAACAGGCGCACCGCGATCAGCATCCACAGCGCGGTCGCCATCGCCGTCACGAAGAAGCTCAGCGCGAGGCCGCTGAAGCCGATCAGCAGCACCGGCCGGCGGCCGAAGCGGTCGGACAGCGCGCCGAGGATGGGCGAGCCGATGAAGTTGGCAAAGCCGAAGGCCATCGCCACCCACGCGTACGCGCCGACCTGCGCGGCAGCCGTCGTCTCGAACGAGGCCACCAGCTTGGGCAGCACGGGGATGATCAGCCCGATCGAGATCATGTCGATCAGCACCGTGGCCATGATGAACGGCATGGCGGCCTCGCGCCTGCCCGAGGGGCTGCGGGTGTCGGCGGCGGCGGTCTGGTCTTCGCTCACGGTGGCGGGGCTGTGATGAATGTCTCTCGCGTCCACCGCGGCTGCGGCGAATCGACGAAAAGGTCTGAAGCGCAGCCGCCCGGGCGAACCGGGCGGCGGGGCGTCAGTCCGGCCGGATCACTCGGCGCGGTAGTTCGGCGCTTCCTTGGTGATCTGAACGTCGTGCACATGGCTCTCGCGGATGCCTGCCGAGGTGATCTCGACGAACTCCGCCTTGCTGCGCATGTCGTCGATCGTCGGGCAGCCGCAGTAGCCCATCGCGGCGCGCAGGCCGCCGGCCATCTGGAACAGGATCGAGACGACCGAGCCCTTGTACGGGACGCGGCCCTCGATGCCCTCGGGCACCAGCTTGTCGGCGTTGGGCTGGTCGTCGGCTTCCTGGAAGTAGCGGTCGGCCGAGCCGGCCTTCATCGCGCCGATCGAGCCCATGCCGCGGTAGCTCTTGTAGCTGCGGCCCTGGAACAGGATGACCTCGCCGGGCGCCTCCTCGGTGCCGGCGAACATGCCGCCCATCATCACGGTGCTGGCACCGGCGGCGATGGCCTTGGCGATGTCGCCCGAGTAGCGGATGCCGCCGTCGCCGATCAGCGGCACGCCGGTGCCCTGGAGCGCTGTGGCGACGTTGTCGATGGCCATGACCTGCGGCACGCCCACGCCCGCGACGATGCGCGTGGTGCAGATCGAGCCCGGGCCGATGCCGACCTTGACCGCGTCGGCGCCGGCCTCGGCCAGCGCCAGCGCGGCGGCGCCGGTGGCGATGTTGCCGCCGATGACGTCGACCTGCGGGAAGTTCTTCTTGACCCACTTGACGCGGTCGATCACGCCCTGGCTGTGGCCGTGGGCGGTGTCGACGACGATGGCGTCGACGCCGGCCTTGGCCAGCAGCTCGACGCGCTCCTCGGTGCCCTCGCCCACGCCCACCGCGGCGGCGACGCGCAGCTTGCCGTGCGAGTCGCGCGCGGCGTTGGGGAAGGTGTTCTGCTTGGTGATGTCCTTGACCGTGAACAGGCCGCGCAGTTCGAACGCGTCGTTGACGACCAGGACGCGCTCGAGCTTGTGGCGGTGCATCAGCTCCTTGGCCACCGCCAGCGAGGTGCCTTCCGGCACGGTGATCAGGCGCTCTTGCGGCGTCATGATCTCGCGCACCGGGGCGTCCATGCGGGTCTCGAAGCGCAGGTCGCGGTTGGTGACGATGCCCACGACGCGGCCGTTGTCCACCACCGGGAAGCCCGACACGCCGTGCAGCCGCGACAGCTCGACGACGTCGCGCACGCGTGCGCCCGGGGCGATCGTGACGGGGTCGCGCAGCAGGCCCGATTCGTAGCGCTTGACGCGCGCCACTTCGGCGGCTTGCTGCATCGCCGTGAGGTTCTTGTGGATGACCCCGATGCCGCCTTCCTGGGCGATCGCGATCGCCAGGCGGGCCTCGGTGACGGTGTCCATGGCGGCCGAGACGACCGGCAGGTTCAGGACGATGTTGCGGGTGAAATGAGTCCGCAGGCTGGTGTCGCGCGGCAACACCTGGGAATATGCCGGCACCAACAACACGTCGTCGAAGGTGAGCGCTTTGCCTAGAAGGCGCATGGGGGAAGCTCCAGACGCAAAAGCGGATTATACGCACCCCGAGACACCTTGCTCGGCGGTGCCGTCCAGATGACCCTCGCGGGCCGCGCCGATCGCCCGGTTTGTTTGCGATTTGTCACCACTGCAGAGCACTACACTGCGCGGCGGCGCGGCCGATGACACGAGAATGTCAACGTGCCGCGCCGGCACGACGTTGGGTCCACAACACTCCATCCGCCCGCACCTCGATCGGGCGCAACACCATGCAAAAGACCGCCCTGTCCCTCGCCGCCTGCGTGCTGGCACTCGCCGCCGCCGGCGCCCATGCCCAGGCCCTCTGGAAGTGGCGCGACGCGTCCGGTCAATTGCACATCAGCGACAAGGCGCCGCCCGCGGGCACGCCCGCCAAGGACATCCTCAGCGCGCCGCCCGGCGGCGTGATGCCGCCCCCGGCCGCGCTGGTGCCCAAGCCGGCCAGTGCCCCCGCCGACACCACCGCCGACGCCGCCAACGAGTCCTCGCTCGACAAGAAGAAGAAGGCCGCCGACAAGGACAAGTCCGACAAGGAAAAGGCCGACCGCGCCGCCGTCGACGCGAAGAACGCCGCCATCCGCAAGGAGAACTGCGCGCGCGCCCAGAGCCAGTTGCAGGGCCTGCAGAGCGGCCTGCGCGTGGCCAAGCTCAACGACAAGGGCGAGCGCGAGTTCCTCGACGACGCCGGCCGCGCCGCCGAGACCAAGCGCGCGCAGGACGCCGTCGCCAGCAACTGCGGCCCGGCGCCCGCCGCCGCCCAGTGACGTCCGCGGGCCGCCGGCCCGCCCGCCCTCAGCGCTTGCGCCCGGCGTAGCCGCGGCGGCGCAGCGCGTCGATGCCGCCCGCCGCCTCGAAGCGCACGCGGCGCGCGGTCATCGGATCGATCTGCAGGTCGCGCAGCACCTCCACGCGATCGCCGTCGCGCAGCGCGTGATCGAGCGCCCTGCCCTTGCTCCACACGGCCGCCGACAGGCCCGCCGCCGCGAACGCGGCCTCACCCTGCGCGGCGCTCGCCAGCGCGGGCCAGCCCGCCGCGGCGATCGCGTCGGCCACAGTCGCGCCTTCGGGCAGGCGCAGCGACGCGTCCAGCGTCTCGCGCGCGGACGGGCTCCAGAGCACCCGCACGCAGATCTCAGCGCTCACCATAGACCTGCGCCGCGCGCTTGACGAACGAATCGACGAAGGTATTGGCCACCTGGTCGAACACGGGACTCAGCACCGCCTCGAACACGCGGTTCGAGAACGCATACGCGAGGTCGAATTCCACCTTGCAGGCGACGGGCTCGTCGGGATTGGGCGGCTGCGCCGGGTCGGGCTTGTTCAACGGCTTGAAGTGCCACACGCCGTCGAGGTTGGAGAACGGGCCGTCCACCAGCTTGAGTTTCACGCGCTCGCCCTGCACCTGCTCGTTGCGCGTCGTGAACGACTGCCTGACGCCCGCGTACGACAGGCCCAGCCGGGCCGTCATGCCCGCGGGCGTGCCCGTTGCCGGGTCGGCGTCGTGCTGCTCCAGGATCGCGCTGGACTCGCACCACGGCAGGAACTTCGGATAGGACTCCACGTCGACGACCAGCTCGTACATTTCGCGGGCGGAGTACCACAGGAGAACGGACTTCTTGACGTGCTTCATACAATGGAAGAATTTTAAGCGCCCCCATGCCCGCCCTCATCGCCGAGAACCGCCGCGCGCGGTTCGAATACCACATCGAAGAGACGTACGAGGCCGGCCTTGTCCTGCAAGGCTGGGAGGTCAAGGCCATCCGTGCGGGCCAGGTGCAGCTGACCGACGGCTACGTCGTGATCCGCAACGGCGAGCTGCACATGATCGGCTGCCGCATCAACGCGCTGCGCTCGGCGTCCACGCACGTCAACCCGGAAGCCGACCGCACCAAGAAGCTGCTGATGAAGGGCGAGGAGATCCGCCGCCTGATCGGCAAGGTCGAACAGCGCGGCTTCACGATGGTGCCGCTGAACCTGCACTTCAAGGGCAGCTACGTGAAGGCCGACATCGCGCTGGCCAAGGGCAAGGCCGACCACGACAAGCGCAACACGATCAAGGAACGCGACTGGGAGCGCGAGAAGGGTCGGCTGATGCGGCACAAGGTCACCGGGCCGAAGGGCTGACGCCCTCCCCGCCGCCTCAGCGCGCGCCCAGCTTGCCCAGTGCCTGCTCGAGGTCGCGGATCAGGTCGTCCGCGTCCTCCAGGCCGATCGACAGCCGCACCAGCGTGCCCGCGTAGGCGCCCACGCGGCCCGAGTCGGGGCGGTACGGCACCGCCAGGCTCATCGGGCCAGCCCAGGACCAGCCGATGCCGAACAGGCGCAGGTCGTCGACGAAGCGGTCGATGCGATCGGGCGCGATGGCCGGATCGAAGGCCAGCGTCATCAGGCTCGCCGCCGCGCGGCACTGCGCGGCCCAGTGTTCGTGGCCCGGCGAGCCGGGCGTGGCCGGATGCAGCACGCGCGCGACCTCCTTGCGACCCAGCGCCCACTGCGCGATCCTGCGCGTCGAGGCGTCCTGCGCGGCGTAGCGCAGCGCGATGGTCTGCAAGCCGCGCAGCACCAGCTCGACGTCGTTGGGCCCCACGCCCAGGCCGAGCCGGCAGTGGCTCAGCGCCAGCTGGTCGTGCAGCGCCTGCGAACGCGTGACGACCGCGCCCATCATCACGTCGGCGCCGCCGGAGGGGTACTTGGTCAGCGCGTGGATCGTCAGGTCGACGCCCAGCGCGGGCGTGGCGCCGGGGTCGAGGTCGAACGCGTCGAAGGCGAAGCCGCTGCCCCAGGTGTTGTCCAAGGCGACGATCGCGCGCTCCGCGTGCGCACGAACGGTCCGTACCAAGCCGCGCAGGTCGGGGAACTCCATCGTCACCGAGCCGGGCGGCTCGATCCACACCAGCTTGACGTCGGGGCCGAGCGCCGCGCGCAGCGACTCGAGGTCCATCGGGTCGTACAGCCGGTGCGCGATGCCCCAGCGCGCCAGCTCGTGCGCGGCCAGGCTCTTGTTCGGGAAGTAGGCGTTGGCAGGGATCAGCACCGTGTCGCCGCTGGACAGCAGCGACTGGTCGACCAGCGCGATCGCCGCCAGGCCGCTGGGCGCCAGCATCGCGTGCGTGCCGCCTTCCAGCGTGGCGAGCCGCGCCTCGAGCGTGAACGACGTCGGCGTGCCGTGCAGGCCGTACGTGTACGTGGTCTTGTCCAGCCAGTGGCTGGCGCGCATCGCGGCGACGTCCTTGAACAGCACCGTCGACGCGCGATGCAGCGGCGGCGCCACCGCGGCGAAGCCGGGCGCGGGAACGTAGGCGTGGTGGATCTGCTGCGTGGACTTCGCGTCCTGCGGGCTGTCGTCGCTCATCGTCAGATCGGCAGCGCGACGAGGTCGTGGCCCTCGGTGGCGACGATGCGGGCGCGCGTGAACTCGCCCACCTTCAGCTGCTTGGACAATTTCTCGGGCGGCAGCAGCCGCACGAGGCCGTCGATCTCCGGCGCGTCGGCGTACGAGCGGCCGACGCCGCCCTTCTTGCCCATCATCGGCGCCTTGTCGACCAGCACCTGCATCGTGGCGCCGACCCGGCGCTGCAGCTTGGCCGTGGACACTTCCTCGGCCACCTGCATGAAGCGCGCGCGGCGCTCCTCGCGCAATTCCTGCGGCAGCTGGTCGGCGAGTTCGTTGGCCGTGGCGCCCTCCACCGGCGAGTAGGCGAAGCAGCCCGCGCGGTCGATCTGCGCCTCGCGCAGGAAGCCCAGCAGCGTGTCGAACTCCTCTTGCGTCTCGCCGGGGAAACCGGCGATGAAGGTGCTGCGGATCACCAGCTCGGGGCACTTCGCGCGCCATTCCTGGATGCGCTCGAGCGTGCGCTCGCCGGTGCCGGGACGCTTCATGCGCTTGAGCACGGCCGGGTGGGCGTGCTGGAACGGGATGTCCAGGTACGGCAGGATGCGGCCCGAGGCCATCAGGTCGATCACGCCGTCCACATGCGGGTACGGGTACACGTAGTGCAGGCGCACCCACGCGCCGTACCGGGCGGCCAGGTCGCCCAGGCGTTCGCACAGGTCCAGCATGCGCGTCTTGACGGGCTTGCCGTCCCAGAAGCCGGTGCGGTACTGCACGTCCACGCCGTAGGCCGACGTGTCCTGGCTCACCACCAGCAGTTCCTTGACGCCCGCCTCGAACAGCCGCTGCGCCTCGCCCAGCACGTCACCGATCGGCCGCGACACCAGGTCGCCGCGCATGCTCGGGATGATGCAGAACGTGCAGCGGTGGTTGCAGCCCTCGCTGATCTTCAGGTACGCGTAGTGGCGCGGCGTGAGCTTGATGCCCTGCGGCGGCACGAGGTCGACGAACGGGTCGTGCGGCTTGGGCACGTACTGGTGCACCGCGTCCATCACTTCCTGCGTGGCGTGCGGGCCGGTGACGGCCAGCACCTTCGGATGCACCTCGCGGATCAGGCTGTCGCCGCCGGCCTTGCCCGGCTTGGCGCCGAGGCAGCCCGTGACGATCACCTTGCCGTTCTCGGCCAGCGCCTCACCGATGGCGTCCAGGCTTTCCTTGACGGCGTCGTCGATGAAGCCGCAGGTGTTGACCACCACGAGATCGGCGCCCGAGTAGCTCTTGCTGGTGCCGTAGCCCTCGGCGCGCAGCTGCGTCAGGATGAGCTCGGAGTCGGTCAGCGCCTTCGGGCAGCCGAGCGACACGAACGCGATCGTCGGCTCCTTGCCGCCGGCCGGAGTTTCAGTGGTGGGGTAAGTCGTTGATTCCATTGGTCTTTCTTGCGGTGGAACCAGCCCACGGCGAACCGGCTATTCTAGCAAGACGCCGCGTTTCCCGCTCGACAAGTCCATCGGCGACGGCGCCCCGCCGCCGAACGGACGCCCAGCCCCTCCGCCAACACCCGCCATGTGCCGCAACATCAAGACGCTGTTCAACTTCGACCCGCCGGCCACCGAGATCGAGATCCGCGACGCCTCGCTGCAGTTCGTGCGCAAGCTCAGCGGCTTCACCGTGCCGTCCAAGGCCAACGAGGAGGCCTTCGAGCGGGCGGTCGAGGAAGTGGCCGCGTCGGCACGCGCGCTGATCGCCTCGATGGTGACGACGGCGCCGCCGCACAACCGCGGCGCCGAGGCGGCGAAGGCCAAGGCGCGATCGATCGCGCGCTTCGGGCCGCGCGCGTGAGATGACAGCGCTGCGCTGCCCGCTCAGTGCGCGGCGGCGTCCTTGAGCACCAGCACGCGGAACGTGCCCGGGAGGGCCTCGGGGCGCGCCGGCTTGCTCGAGGACGCGGGCGCCGGCTTGAAGTCGGCCGTCGGCATGAACAACGCGTGCTGCGCGGGATCGGCCGCGATGGTGCGCGCGCCCGGCGCGGTGGCCACGATCGCGACGGTCTCGAAGTGGCCCGGGCTCGTCTCGGCGACCACGCTGACGGTGCCGTCGCGGCCATTGGCGCTGAAGGCGTGGCCGTCCATCCAGGCCACCCCGTCGGGGCCGCGGCCGATCGGTGCCTGGCCGAGGACACGCCCTTCGCGCGGGTCGCTCACCACCATCCAGCCGTTGCGACAGACCGAGTAGAGACGGCCCTTCAGGTCGATCGCCAGGCCGCTCGGCTCCTCGCAGGGTGCGATGGGATAGTGCCGCTCGATCTTGAGCGTGGCAGCGTCGAGCACCGCGACCTCGCTCTTGTCCTCCACGTTGAAAAACACCTTGCCCTGGCCGTCGGCGACCGCGAATTCTGGCGTGCCGGGCGCCGGGATCGACGCGGCCAGCACCTTCAGCGAGCGCGCGTCGATGGCGGTGACGTCCGCCGACTTGCCGTTGAACGCGAACACGCGCCGGGTGCGCGGCTCGTAGACGATCGCGTCCGGATCCTTGCCCACCGGGATGGTCTGGACGAGCTTGCCAGCCGCGTCGAACACGCCCACCGTGTCGTCCGCGCCGTTGCTCGTGAAGATGCGGCCGAGGCCGGGCGCCGGCGCCGCGCCATGCACGCCGGGCGTGGGGGCCAGTTGCAGCACGGGCTTGTCGTCGTGCGTGTCGATCACGTCCACCCGTTCGCGATGGGCCACGTACAGCCGGCCCGTCGCGGCGTCGACGGTGACGTAGTCCCAGCGCACCGGGTCGGGCAGCGCGATGGTCGAGACGACTTGCGGCGCCGCCGCGGCGGCGACGACGTGCAGCGCGACGGCCGTCGCGGCCGCCGATCGGAAAAAGAAGGGCATCACTGCTCCAGTTGCCAGGCAAGAAAGATCGAGGATCGGTTCGCGTCGACGTTGTCCAGGCCGTGGCCGAGCGCGAAGAGCAGGTTCTGGCGGGCCGCGAGCTTGGCGATCGCGCCCACGTTGAAGCCGGACGAGGCCTGCTCGCCGGCGGCCGGCGCGCTGCGACGGAAGACTTCGGCGCCCACGCTCAGCGCATCGCCGAACGAGCGCTGCGCGAGGAACCCGGTGTACCAGACATCGCGCGCGCCGGGTGCAGGGTTGACCAGCAGCGACGCGCCAGCATCCAGGTGCCAGGCGCCGGCGCTTCGCTGCACCCACAGCGGCAGCAGCAGCTGCGCGCGTCCGTTGCCCAGTCCGCGGCCGGCGTCGCCCGTCGGCAGGAACACGGTCGGATAGGTCGCGGCCGACCAGGCGCTGCCGGCATCGCCCACGAAGCGGTACTTCACGCCCAGCTCGGCGTCGCCGAGGCCGGCGCGGCGCGGGCCGTCCGCCGGGTGGACGATGGCCAGCGGCACGGCCACGTGGCATTGCGTCTGCGCCGCGCAGCCGACGTTGAGCTCGCCGGAGACGCCGCCGTCGCGGCCGCTCGCGCTGCGCGTCGATTGCCAGATCACGTTGACCTCGGCGTGCCCGCGGTCGACCGGCTCGGGATCGTCGGTCTGGAACGGCGGCCCCGCGTGGGCGCCGGCGGCGTTGATGCCGGCGACGACGATGGCGATGCCGCGAAGGCGCCGGCGCATCAGGCCGCCTCGCCCGCCCGTGCGGGACGCTGCGGGAAGACGGCCAGGCACAGCGCGAGGAACGCGACGAGCGCGAGCGACGCGCCCAGCCGGCTCAGCTCGAGGCCGCCTTGCGCGTGCGGCTTGTCGAGCCAGTCGCCGAGCGTCGCGCCGAGCGGCCGCGTCAGCACGAAGGCGGCCCAGAACAGCGCGGTGCGCGACAGGCGCGTCCAGAAGTACAGCGCGGCGATGACCAGCAGCGCGCCGCCGAAGATCAGTGCCGCAGGCTCGTAGCCGAGCGCCAGGCCGCCGCGGTCGTCCCCGGCCGTCCAGTCGCCGAGCGCGGTGCCCAGCGTCTGCGAGAACAGGATCGTGCACCAGTAGAACCATTCCGCGCGCGGCGTCGTGATGCTGCGGATCGCCACCGTGCCCTCGACGTGCCACCAGGTGAACAGGCTGGCGGCCAGGAGCAGCGCGATGATCGCGCTGCCGCCCGGATAGCCGACGCCGATCGAGCGGTCGAAGAAATCGGCCATCGTCGTGCCCAACGTGGTGGTCGCCACGATGGTCGCCCAGTACAGGAGCGGACGGAAGCGTGACGCCCGCACCTGCGCGTGCACGAGCGCGACGAAGATCGCCGCGAAGATCGCCGTCCCGACCAGGTAGCCCAGGTTCAGGGACATCGTCACCCAGTCGCCGCCGGTCTCGCCCAGCGTCGTCGCCGCCACCTTGGCGATCCAGAATCCGAGCGTGACGGCGGCCACCTTGGCGGGCGTCGAGTCGATGGCGTCGGGCGTGTCGTGCTGCATGAGGTGGGCTGGACGGGTTGAGGAAAAGACCGGACGCTATCGCGCGATGCTTAGCGCCACATGAAGATTCGGCAAGGGGGCCGCCTGCCGCGCCTCCTCATCGGCGCTTAAGCTGTCGGCGTTAGGCTGCCGCACCGCCACCGTCGCCGCCCCCATGCGCCTGCTGCTCGTCGAAGACGATCCCATGATCGGAGAGGCCCTGTGCCGAGCCCTGGCCGACGCCGGGCATGCGGCCGACTGGGTGCGCGACGCCGAGGGCGCGATGGGCGCGCTCGCGACCGATGCCCACGACGCGATGCTGCTCGACCTGGGTCTGGGACGCAGCGACGGCACGGCGGTGCTGCAGGCCGTGCGGCGGCGCGAGCTGGCGCTGCCCGTCATCGTGGTCACGGCGCGCGACCAGGTCGAGTCGAAGGTCGCCCTGCTCGACCTGGGCGCCGACGACTACCTGATCAAGCCGTTCGACGTGAAGGAGCTGCTCGCCCGGTTGCGCGCGGTCGCGCGCCGGGGCGCGGGCCCGGCGTCGCCGCTGATCCGCGCGGGCGAGCTCTCGCTCGATCCGGCGTCGCGCGAGGCCGGCTTCCGCGGCGTCGCGTGCCGCCTGTCCTCGCGCGAGTTCGCGCTGCTCGAGGCGCTCGCCCGGCGCCCCGGCGTCATCCTGGCGCGCGGCGACCTCGAGGCGCGCATCTACGGCTGGGACCAGGACGTCGAGAGCAACACCGTCGAGGTGCTGGTGCACGGCGTGCGGCGCAAGCTCGGCGCCGAGGTCATCCGCACCGTGCGCGGCGCGGGCTACATGGTCGATCGCCCGCGATGAGCGCCCGCCGCTCGATCGAGACGCGACTGCTGGTGGGCCTGGTGGCCGCCATCCTCGCCACCGGGCTGTTCACGTGCACGCTCACGTTCGCGTGGGCGCTGCAGGACGCCAACGAGGTCGCCGACGGCGCCCTGAAGGAGACGACCAGCCTGCTGCGCTCCGGGCGGGTGACGCTGCCGCCGACGCCGTCGGTGCTGCCGGGAACCGAGCACGACAACGACGTTCTGGTCTGGCGCCTGCCGCAGCCCGACACGGTGCATCGCGACGCCCCCTTGCACGCGGTCGACGCGCCGGGCCTGAGCACGGTCGACTGGCGCGGCGAGCGTTGGCGCGTGCTGGCCACGCCGGCCAACCCCGACGGCTGGCTGCTGGTCGCGCAACGCATGGAGGTGCGCGACGAGATGGCGCGCCACAGCGCCGTGCGCAGCGTGCTGCCGCTGCTGGTGCTGCTGCCCGTCCTGGTGCTGCTCGTGCGCATCGTCGTCAAGGGCGCGCTGGCACCCGTGCGGCGACTCGCCCGCCACGTCGACGACCAGCCGCTGGCACGCGCCGCGCAGTTGCCCGAGCTCGACGTGCCGGCCGAGATGCACCCGTTCGTGAGCTCGATCCGCCGGCTCGTCGGCGAACTGGCGCTGGCACTCGAGCGGCAGCAGCGCTTCGTGGCCAACGCGGCGCACGAGCTGCGCTCGCCGGTCGCGGCGCTCAGCCTGCAGGCGAACAACCTGGCCAACGTGCTCGCCGACCCGGCGGCGCGCGAGCGCATGCAGCCGTTGTCGCTGGGCATCGTCCGCCTGCAGGGCCTCCTGGAGCAGTTGCTGTCGATGGCCCGCGTGCAGCTGCACCGCCCCGCCGCCGCGCGCCAGGTCGACCTGGCCGAGGTGGTCGCCGCGGTGCTGCCTGACTTCGTGCCGCAGGCCGCGGACGGCGGCATCGACCTCGGCCTGGGCGTCCTCGCCCCCGACGCCGTCGTCGTCGCCGACCGGTTCGACCTCGAGCTGATGCTGCGCAACGTGATCGAGAACGCGCTGAAGTTCTGCCCCCGCGGCAGCGAGGTGACGCTGGACCTCGCCGTGGCCGACGGCCTGGCCACGCTCACGGTCACCGACGACGGCCCGGGCATGGCGCCGGACGCCCTGGCGCTCGCGTTCGAGCCGTTCTTCCGCGACGCGAGCACCGCCGCGCCCGGCAGCGGACTCGGCCTGGCGATCGTCGCCGCGGTGGCCGAGCGCCTGGACGCCCAGGTCGCCCTGCGCGCCAATCCCGCCGGCCGCGGACTGGTGTTCGAGTACCGTCAGGCGCTGGCGGCCTGACCGCGGCGGCGTCAGCCGCGCTTGGGCGGGAACCCCGGGATCGGGAAGATCGACTCGCCCGGCTTGGCCATCTGTTCCTGCATCTGCTCGAACAGCTTCCTGGACTGCTCCAGGTAGCTGCCCATCAGGTTCTGCATCATCGGCGCCTGGCCGCTCATGAACTTGGCCCAGCCGTCGGGCGTGAGCGCGGTGGCGTCGTACAGGCCCTTGCCGCCTTCGGCGAAGCGAGCCTGCATGTCGGCCAGCGCGGCCAGGTTCTTCTCGAGGTACGAGCCCATCACGCCCTGCATCGCGTGGCCGTAGAAGCGGATGATCTGCGCCAGCATCTGGGTGTTGAACATCGGCACGCCGCCGGTCTCCTCCTCCAGGATGATCTGCAGCAGGATCGAGCGCGTGAGGTCGTCGCCCGTCTTGGCGTCGCGCACTTCGAAGGCGGCGCCCTCGAGGACCATCTTCTTGACGTCGGCCAGCGTGATGTACGAGCTGGTGAGCGTGTCGTAGAGACGGCGGTTGGGGTACTTCTTGAGGATGCGCAGGCCCTCGGGCGCTGCCGGATCGGCGCTGGCCTTGGGGGTGCGACGCGTCGTGACCATGGAGTGTCCCGGTTGGAATGATTGCTCATCGATTCTAGAGGCCGCGCGCGCTGCGGTGCAGCAAGGGATTCCCCCGCCCGCGCCCACGTGCGCCCGGGGGCGCCGGCCGCAGGGTCTTGTCCGTCCTGTACGCTCGCGGGGCACCCTTTCCCTCCTGACGGACGAACCATGAGCACCGACCAACGCATCGAGCACGACGCCTGGGGCGACATCCCCGTTCCCGGCGAGCACCTGTGGGGCGCGCAGACGCAGCGCTCCATCGAACACTTCGCGATCTCCACCGAGCGCATGCCGCCCGAGCTGCTGCAGGCGCTCGCGCTGGTCAAGAGCGCGGCGGCGCGCGTCAACGAACGCACCGGCCGCCTGGCCGCGAACAAGGCCGACGCGATCGCGCGCGCCGCCGCCGAGGTCATCGAGGGCCGCTGGGACGCCGAGTTCCCGCTGTCGGTATGGCAGACGGGCTCGGGCACGCAGAGCAACATGAACATGAACGAGGTGCTGGCCAACCGCGCCTCGCAACTGCTGGGCGGCCCGCTGGGCCTGAAGCGGCTGGTGCATCCGAACGACGAGGTCAACCTGGGCCAGTCGTCCAACGACGTCTTTCCCACCGCGATGCACGTGGCCGCCGTGCAGGGCATCGCGCAGCACGTGATCCCGGCGCTGCAGGGCCTGCGCGCCACGCTCGACGCCAAGGCCAGGGCGTTCGACGGCATCGTCAAGATCGGCCGCACCCACCTGCAGGACGCCACGCCGCTGACCCTCGGCCAGGAGGTCTCCGGCTGGGTGGCGCAGCTCGATCACGCCGAGCGCGCGCTGCAGGCCGCGCTGCCCGAACTGCGCGAGCTCGCCCTCGGCGGTACGGCGGTGGGTACCGGGCTGAACACCCCGGCCGGTTTCGGCGCCGACGTCGCGGCCGAGCTCGACCGCATGACCGGCCTGGGCTTCGTCACGGCGCCCAACAAGTTCGCGGCGCTGGCCGCGCACGACGCGATCGTGCGCGCGCACGGCGCGCTCAAGGCGCTCGCGGCGGCGCTGACCAAGATCGCCAACGACGTGCGCTGGCTCGCCAGCGGCCCGCGCAGCGGCCTGGGCGAGATCCAGATCCCCGAGAACGAGCCCGGCAGCTCCATCATGCCGGGCAAGGTCAACCCGACGCAGTGCGAGGCGCTGACGATGCTGTGCTGCCAGGTGATCGGCAACGACGTCGCGGTGAGCATGGCCGGCGCCAGCGGCAACTTCGAGCTGAACGTCTACAAGCCGGTGATGATCCACAACCTGCTGCAGAGCGTGCGCCTGCTGGACGATGGCATGCGCGGCTTCGACAAGCACTGCGCGCAGGGCATCGAGCCGCACCGCGAGCGCATCGCCGAACTGCTGCACAACTCGCTGATGCTGGTGACCGCGCTGAACCCGCACATCGGCTACGACGCCGCCGCCCAGATCGCGCGCACCGCGCACGCCAAGGGCCTGAAGCTGCGCGACGCGGCGATCGCCTCGGGCAAGCTCTCGGGCGAGCAGTTCGACGCCTGGGTGCGCGCCGAGGACATGGTGCGCCCGGACTGAGCCTCGCGCCCGCGCTCGCGGTCGCACATGTGCGTGACGCGCGCCGCGCGCGTGCTTCGGCAAAGGTGACGGCAGGGTCCGGCGACGGGCCGGAGCGTCCACTCGCGCGCCGACGCGCGGCGTTGCGCGGGGTCGATCGAGCGATCGTCCCTCGCACGCCGATTGCCCAACGGTGTCCACCTCGAGCCCCTGCTCGACCGGAGACACCGCCATGGACGAACAGCGCCTCAGCCGTCGACGCCTTCTCACCGCGGGGGCCGTCATCGGCGCCGTGCCCGTCGCCAGCGCGGCCGCCGCGGCCCTGGGCGGGCGCGACGTGCCCTTCACGGAGGGCCGGGCCAACGCGCCGGTCGGCGTGGAGAACACCTCCGGCTGGACGTGGTTCACCGAGGCCGAGGCCGCGTTCATCGGCGCGGCCGTCGGCCGGCTGATCCCGGCCGACGACCTGGGCCCCGGCGCCGTCGAGGCCGGCGTGCCGATCTTCATCGACCGCCAGCTCGCCGGCCCGTACGGCCGCGGCGAGCGCTGGTACATGCAGGGGCCGTGGGGGCCCGGCACGTCGACGCAGGGCTGGCAGACGCGCCTGACGCCGGCCGGGATGTACCGCGCGGCGATCCGGTCCATCGACGCCGCCGTGTCGCACGAGGGCAAGGCCGCCACCTTCGCCAGGCTCGCGGCCGCCGACCAGGACGCGTTCCTGAAGAAGCTCGAGAGCGGCGACGTGAAGCTCGAAGGCGTCGACGCCAAGGAGTTCTTCAAGCAGCTGCTGCAGAACACGCTCGAGGGCTTCTGGAGCGACCCGATCTACGGCGGCAACCGCGACCTCGTCGGCTGGAAGCTGATCGGCTTTCCCGGCGCGCGCTACGACCACAGCGAGTTCGTCGGCAAGCACGGCGAGAAGTACCCGCTGCCCCCGGTGGGCCTCGCCGGCCGCGTCGAGTGGACGAGGAGCTGACATGGCCCGCAAGCTTCCCCCCGTCGACGCGCTGCTGGTGGGCTTCGGCTGGACCGGCGCGATCATGGCGCAGGAACTCACCGAGGCGGGCCTGAACGTGCTGGCGTTGGAACGCGGCGCGTGGGCCGACACCTCGCGCGAGTTCGCCACCACCTTCGCGCAGGACGAGCTGCGCTATTACTGGCGCCACGACCTGTTCCAGGCCGCCGCGCACGACACGCAGACGATCCGCAACGACGCCAGCCAGGCGGCGCTGCCGATGCGCAAGCTCGGCTCCTACCTGCCCGGCACCAACGTCGGCGGCGCCGGCGTGCACTGGAACGGCCAGACCTGGCGCTTCCTGCCGTCGGACTTCGTCGCGCACAGCCACAACCTGCAGCGCTACGGCGCGTCGGCGATCCCCGACACGATGACGATCCAGGACTGGGGCATCACCTACGACGAGCTCGAGCCGCACTACGACCGCTTCGAGCGCCTGTGCGGCATCAGCGGCAAGGCCGGCAACCTGCGCGGCGAGATCCAGCCGGGCGGCAACCCGTTCGAGGGCCCGCGCCAGAACGAGTACCCGAACCCGCCGATGGCGATGAGCTACCCGCCCACGCTGTTCGCCGAGGCCGCGCAGGGCCTCGGGTTCCATCCATTCCCGCAGCCGTCGGCCAACATGTCGCGGGCCTACACGAACCCGCTGGGCGTGCGGCTTCAGGCCTGCACATACTGCGGCTTCTGCGAGAAGTTCGCCTGCGGCAACTACTCGAAGGCCAGCGCGCAGACCACGATCCTGCCGGTGCTGATGAAGAAGGCCAACTTCCGCCTGCGCACCGAATGCGAGGTGATGAAGGTCAACCTCGACTCCAGCGGCAAGCGCGCGGTGAGCGTCACCTACGTCGACGCGGCGGGCGAGGAGTTCGAGCAGCCGGCCGACCTGATCGTGATGTGCTCGTACATCCTCAACAACGTGCGACTGCTGCTGCTCTCGGGCATCGGCGCGCCCTACGACCCGCAGACAGGCCAGGGCGTGATCGGCAGGAACTACGCGTACCAGATCACGTCGTCGGTGAACCTGTTCTTCGACGACAAGATCCTCAACCCGTTCATCGGCGCGGGCGCGCACGGCATGCTGGTCGACGAATGGAACGGAGACAACTTCGACCACTCGGGCCTCGGCTTCATCGGCGGGGGCTTCCTCGGCGTGGTGCAGACCGGCGCCCGCCCGATCGAGAGCCACGCCGTGCCCGAGGGCACGCCCAAGTGGGGCGGCGCGTTCAAGAAGGCGATCGCGGCCAATTACCTCAGGTCGATGAGCATCGCCACGCACGGCGCGGTGATGAGCCACCGCGGCAACTTCCTGGACCTCGACCCGACCTACCGCGACGTCTACGGCCGCCCGCTGCTGCGCATGACCTTCGACTTCACCGACAACGAGCACAGGATGTCGGACTACCTGACCGACCGCGCCGTCGACATCGCCCGCGCGATGAAGCCGCGCGAGCTTGCGATCAACAGGCGCACGGGCAGCTGGGACGTGGTGCCGTACCAGACCACGCACAACACCGGCGGCGCGATCATGGGCAGCGATCCGAAGACCAGCGCCGTCAACAAGTACCTTCAGTCGTGGGACGTGTCCAACCTGTTCGTGATGGGCGCCAGCGCATTCCCGCAGAACCCGGGCTACAACCCGACCGGCACGGTGGCGGCGCTCGCGTACCACTCGGCCGCGGCGATCACGCAGCGCTACCTCAAGGCGCCCGGCGCGCTGGCCTGAGGAGCAGGCGATGCGCACCCACCCGCTGATCGCCCTGGCCGTCGTCGCGGCCACCATCGCCACGTTCACCGTGTTCGGCCAGTCCGTGCCGGTGCCGCCGCCAGCGCCGGTCAAGAAGGCGCACCACGCCGACGCCGCGCTCGACGCGCACCCCGCCGCCTCCAGCACGGTGCCCAGGTGGCTGGTGGCGCCGGCCGCGTCCGCCGCATCGGGCGCGGCCGCCGCGGCCTCGGCCAACGCGATCCAGCGCCCGGCCGCCGACGCGTCGGCGATCGACCGCGGCCGCTACCTCGCCGCCGCCGGCGACTGCGCCGGTTGCCACACCGCCTCGGGCGGCGCGCCATACGCGGGCGGGCGTCCGCTGGACACGCCGTTCGGCACGGTGCTGTCGGCCAACCTCACGCCCGATGCCACGGGCCTGAAGGGCTGGAACGCCGACCAGTTCTACCGCGCGATGCACGAAGGCATCGACGACGAGGGCAAGCACCTGTATCCGGCGTTCCCGTACAACTACTTCGCCCGCATGCCGCGCGCCGACACCGACGCGCTGTTCGCGTTCCTTCAGTCGCTGCCGCCCGTGCCGAAGAACGTTGATCGCAACCAGCTGCCCTTCCCGTTCAACATCCGCGCACTGGTATCGGTGTGGAACCTGCTGTACCTGGACAAGGCCGAGTTCAAGCCCGACCCCGCGCACGACGAGCAGTGGAACCGCGGCGCCTACCTGGTCGAGGGCCCGGGCCACTGCGCCGCCTGCCACACGCCCAAGACGGTGCTGGGCGGCCCGAAGAAGGACCACGACTTCCACGGCGGCGCGTTCGCCACTTGGTTCGCGCCCGACCTCACGCCCAACGGCCGCACCGGCCTGGGCGGATGGTCGCGCGACGAGGTCGTGCAGTTCCTGCGCACGGGCCGCAACGCGCACGCGTCGGCCACGGGCGAGATGGGCCTCGTGGTGCAGGACTCGACCTCGCTGCTGTCCGACGACGACCTGCAGGCGATCGCGGCCTACCTCGGAGATCGCCCCGCGTCGCCGCCCGCGTCGATGACGCCGCCCGACACCGCCGTGCTCAAAGTCGGCGAGGCGATCTTCGTCGACCAGTGCTCGGCCTGCCACCTGATGCGCGGCCAGGGGCAGACGCTCGCGTTCCCGCCGCTCGCGCGCTCGGCCAACCTGCAGCAGGCCGACCCGACGACCGCGGTGCACATCATCCTCGCGGGTGCGCAGGCGGCGCCCACGCACCCGCAGCCGACGGCCTTCACGATGCCCGCGTTCGCGTGGAAGCTGGACGACAAGCAGGTGGCCGCGGTGGCCACCTACGTGCGCAACCAGTGGGGCAACGCGGCGCCCGCGGTCTCGCCCGACCAGGTCGCCAGGCTGCGCGGCAAGCTCGCGTTCGACGCGCACACCGACGGCCACTCCAAGGCCACGCCGATGACGCGCCCGGGCCCCAACACGCTGGGCACGGCCGACACCGACAGTCGCGACAACGGCGGCGCCCAGGCCGGCCGCGCCGCGCCGGCCAGCGACGCGGCCGCGAGCGCGGCGTCGGCCGCCGGCGGCTAGCCAGTGTGCTGTCCCGGAAGTTCGCACGCGCGATACGGACAAAAACGAGCCGGGACGTCGTTGCTCAGGCTCGCCGTACCAGCCGGTACGATTCGCCCCCGCGCCTAGACCCGACTCGTTTTTGCCGCGTCTCGCCTGCGCACGAACTTCCGGGACAGCACACTAGCCCATCGGCTGCAGCGTCTTGACCGTGCGCTGCTCGCCGTGCTCGCCGGCGCCGTTGCTGGTCGAGTGGCTCTCGGCGCGCAGCGTCAGCAGGCGGTCGCCGATCACCGAGTAGGTCGCGCTCCAGTCGTCGACGGCGTCAAAGCTGACGACGATGAAGGCGCGGCCCTTGACGACGACGTGCGTCTCGCTGGCCAGCGGCGTGCCGTCGGCGGCGATCCACACCGACAGCGTGCCGTCGAACTGCTTGACGTACTTGCGCTGCTCCGGCGGCAGCTTGTCGATCGGGATCGAGAAGGTCAGCAGGCGCGCGGCCTTGCCGTTCCAGGTGTCGGCCTTCTCGGCCTTGAACTGCGACTCGTCCAGGTGGCGCAGCAGCGCCGACGCCGCCGACGTCATCGGCACGATCTCGCTGGAGTCGAGCTTGCCGATCGCCCAGACCGTGGGCGTCTTCGCCTTCGGGTCGCGCGCGAGCTGGCGCGACTCGCTGTCCATGCGCGCCAGCGTGTCGCGGGCGTACAGCACCTGCAGGCCGCGCGCGCCGTCCTCCACGCTGATGCTGGCCTGGCCCTGCTTCTCGATCGCGTCGCTGCCCTCGCCGCGCCTGTCCACGGTCTTGACGTCCAGCGTGGCCTTGAGCGGCGTCTGCGCCTGCAGCCGCGCCAGCGCGCCCTTCAAGTCGGCCAGGCCGTCGGCGCGGGCCAGGGGCGCGGCCAGCAGCATGGCGGCGACGGTGAGCAGGCGAAAGGCGATCGGAGGCGTCATCGGGGCACGGGCGCGGCGGTTGCAATGCCGTCATCGTAACGAGGGCATGTGTAGGTGACGTTGCGGCCGCGGCGCGCACGCGGCGGCGCGACCCCAGAACCTGGGGATGTCTTCACCCCGGCCGCAGGCTGACACTGGCCGCCCAACCGGAAAGCGGGGAGTGGAGCATGGACCTGCAGCTGCGCAGTTTCGTCGCCGACGCCGCGGTCGATGCCCGCATCGCCCGCCTGCTCGCGACGCTGCCGCTGCAGGTGGACGAACGCCACGGGGTATCGGCCGCCCTCGCCTGCGCCGACGAGCGCGCACCGGCGGCGATCGTGCTCGTCGCGGACGCCGCGTCCGCCGCGCGCGCCGCGAGCGCCCTGCGCAGCGTGCACGCCGCCTGGCCCGCGACCGCGGTCGTGCTGCTGAGCGACGGCGTGTGCGATGCGGCGTTGACGCGGCTGGTCGAGGCCGGCGTCGACGAGTTCGCCGGCCTCGCCGGCGACGACGTCGAGCTGCTGCTGCGGCTGCGCCGCGCCCTCGGCCTGCTCGTGCGCCATGCCGAGGCCTCGCCCGCGTCCGATCCCGACCTGCCCGCCGGCCTGCGCGGTCGCCTGATCGGCAGCGCGCCGGCCTTCCTGCGCATGGTCCGGCGCGTGCCGTCGATCGCGGGCAGCGACGCCACCGTGCTGCTGCTGGGCGAGACGGGCACCGGCAAGGAGGTCTGCGCACAGGCCATCCACTACACGTCGCCGCGCGCCAGCGGGCCGTGGATCGCGATCAACTGCGCGGCGATCCCCGCCGAGCTCGTCGAGACCGAGCTGTTCGGCCACGTGCGCGGCGCCTACACGCACGCGCTCGACGCGCGCCATGGCCTCGTGCACGAAGCCGAGGGCGGCACGCTGTTCCTCGACGAGATCGACTCGATGCCGCTGCCCGCGCAGGCCAAGCTGCTGCGCTTCCTGCAGGACAAGCAGTACCGCGTGGTCGGCGCGAGCGCCACGCGCACTGCCGACGTGCGCGTGATCGCCGCCAGCAACCGCGACCTGCGCGCCACCGCCGCCACGCGAGGGTTCCGCCAGGACCTGTTCTTCCGCCTGAACATCCTGTCGCTGACGTTGCCCCCGCTGCGCGAGCGCGGCGCCGACATCGCGCTGCTGGCACAGCACTTCTTTGCCGAGATCAACGCCGAGACCGGCCGTCGCCTGGCCGCCATCACGCCGGCCGCGCTGGCGCTGCTGCAGTCGCACGACTGGCCCGGCAACGTGCGCGAGCTGCGCCACGTGCTGCAGCGCGCGGTGCTGCTGGCCGCGGGCCCGGCGCTTCAGGCCTCGGACATCGAGCTCGACGGCGCCGACGCCCTCGCTGTCGGCGACGCGCCCATCTCGTTCCGAGAGGCCAAGGCGAGCGCGGTGGAGGCGTTCGAGCGCCGCTACCTCGACATGCTGATGCTGCAGAACGCCGGCAACATCAGCCGCGCCGCGCGCGTGGCGCAGAAGAACCGGCGCGCGTTCTTCGAGCTGCTGCGCCGCCACGACATCGATCCCACGCGCTACCGCAGCGCCTGAGGCGTCGCCTCCCTTGCTCGTCGACCCGCCGGTCCCTGGCGGCGCCGCCGCATGCGCGCGTCATCGCGACAACGGGTTGGCCCTAGGACAAATTTGTCCGGGGGGTGGACATCCGCGCACACCGGCCGCGACGCCTCGTGACGCGCCGCGCACCACGCCGCGCGCCTGCCGCGATTTGATCCGTCCCCATCTTGGCAGCCCGCGCTGGCACGCGTTCGGAATCAAGGACTTGCGGCCCGCGGCGGGCTGGCATCGGCCTTGCGAAGCGGGCCGAAGGAGTCGCGAGGATCGGATGGCCACGCCCGAAGACCGCAACACCGTCGTGGAAGAACTGCTGGCGTACTGGCTGCGGCACCCGCACGCATCGGACACGCTGGAAGGCATCTGCCGATGGTGGCTGGCCGGCGCGGCGGTGCCGCCGCCGCGCGTCGAGGCCGCGCTCGCGTGGCTCGTCGAACGGGGTGCCGTCGCCGTCTACCGCTCCGCGGACGGGCGATCGCGCTACCGGCTCGTCGAGGCCACGGGGACGCGGCCCTCGTGACAAGCGGCTCGCTCTCGCGGGACGTGGCGACGGCCGCCACGGATGCACCCGAACCTCGCCGGCCTTGGTTGAAAGCAGGAGAAACGACATGACCGTTGCCGTGAGTTATCCCGGTGTCTACGTCCAGGAGGTCAGCAGCGGCGTGCGCACGATCGTCGGCGTGAGCACCTCGATCGGCCTGTTCATCGGCCGCGCGAAGACGGGCCAGATCGACACGCCGACGCTGTGCAACAGCTACGAGGACTTCGTGCGCGCGTTCAGCGCGGACGACGGCGGCAGCGACATGATGCGCGCCGTCAAGCTGTTCTTCGCCAACGGCGGCCAGCAGTGCTGGGCGATGCGCGTGGCCAAGGGCGCCAGCTCGTCGACCGTCACGCTGCGCAACGCCGCCAACGACGCCGACGCACTGCAGGCCACCGCGCTGTCGGCGGGGCTGTACGGCGACACGATCCGGCTCGCGGTCTCCTACGACACTCAGTTCCCGGAGGCGACGTTCAAGCTCACCGTGTTCGCCTGGACGAAGACGTCGACCGGCGCCTTGCGCGCCACCGGCAGCGAGTCCTACGTCGGCCTGTCGATGGATCCGGCCAGCCCGCGCTACGCGATCGACATCGTCAACGCGGCATCCCAGCTCGTCGCGTTGACCGACCCCGCCCTCGCCACCATCGGCAAGGGCTGGTCGCAGGCGGGCTTCGCCGTCTCGACCGGCACGGACCTCGTCTTCAGCAACCAGTGGAAGCTGCGCCTGGGCGCCGCGGCCACGACCAACCGCTTCCTGATCAGCGTCGACGGCAACGCCGCGGTCGAGGTCGACCTGTCGTCCATCGACTTCACGGCCGCCCCGCTGAACACGCCCGCGCTGGCACGCGCCAACCTCGCGACCTCGATCACGACGCTGATCAACTCGCAGCTGCCCGCGGGCTCGACCATCGCCGCCACGATGGAGGTGGGCCCGGCCGGCGCCGCCGGCCAGGACAACGCGGCCACGTCCTGGCTGCGCATCACCTCGCAGACCGGCGGCGACGTCACGATCGACCCGGCCTCCGCATTCGACCTCGCCGTGCCGCTGATGCTGGGCACCGCGCAGGGCGGCGTCGAAGTCTCGCGCTTCGCCAACGCACGGCCCGCGCCGACGGGCTGGGTGTCGTCGCCCGAGGACCTTGCCGCGATGGGCTCGCTGCCGCAGACCGGCGCGGGCAGCGTCGACACGCTGATCGTCAACGGCGTCTCGCTGGACGTCTCCTCGACCAGCGCACACTCGCTGGCCACCACGACCAACCTGGGCGTCACCGGGCCCGTGTTCTACGAGGACGCGACCGCCGTCGACAACGACACCGGCAGCGACGGCATCCGCGAGAAGCTCGCGATCCTCGCGGCCGCGATCAACGACCAGGCGCTCGCCGACAGCAGCTTCGCGGTGACGGCCGAGGTGTGGGGCTCGCGGCTCGCGATCCTGCCCACCGGCGGCATCGACAACGCCACCGTGACGGTGGCCACCAACGGGCCGGTGCTGTCGACCAACGCGACGTCCAACGTGCGCTTCCTCGCGCTGGGCGCCAGCGGCCTGGGTGGCTTCCAGAGCGGCACTTCGGGCCTGAACGGCATCGCGCCGGACGCCGGCACGTACCAGAACGCGTACCAGATCGTCGATCGCGAGGTCGACCTGTTCAACATCCTGGTGCTGCCCAAGGACCACGACCACAGCGACGCCACCACGCGCCTGCTGTGGGGCCCCGCGTCGATCTTCTGCCAGAGGCGGCGCGCCTTCCTGATCATGGACCCGCCCGACGGCTGGATCAGCGCGCAGGCGGCGGTCAGCGCGTCGGTGGGCGTCAACACGCTGCGCGTCGGCCTGGTCAAGGACTACTCGGCCGTCTACTTCCCGCGCCTGAAGATCAACGAGAACGGCAAGGACGTCTTCGTCGGCCCCAGCGGCGCGATGGCGGGCCTGTTCGCGCGCATCGACGGCACGCGCGGCGTGTGGAAGGCGCCAGCCGGCACCGAGGCCACGCTGCAGGCCGTGACGGGCGTCGAATCGAAGTTCTCCGACGGCGAGAACGGCGTGCTCAACCCGAAGGCCGTCAACACGATCCGCGTGTTTCCCGAGGGCATCGTGAGCTGGGGCGCGCGCACGATGGACGGCGACGACAGCTTCGGCTCCGAATACAAGTACGTGCCGATCCGTCGCCTCGCGCTGTTCATCGAGGAGAGCCTGTACCGCGGCCTGAAGTGGGTGGTGTTCGAGCCCAACGACGCGCCGCTGTGGGCGCAGATCCGGCTCAACGTCGGCGCGTTCATGAACAACCTGTTCCAGCAGGGCGCGTTCCAGGGCGCCAAGCCGAGCGACGCGTACTTCGTCAAGTGCGACGCCAGCACCACGACGCCGGCCGACCAGGACCTGGGCATCGTCAACATCGTCGTCGGCTTCGCGCCGCTCAAGCCCGCCGAGTTCGTGATCCTCACGCTGCAGCAGATCGCCAGCGCGCTGCAGACCTAGAGCCGCCCGCGCATCGTCCTCTTCGAACGGAGCCAACCCATGACCCAGTTTGTCGTCAATTCGTACCGCTTCGACCCGTACAAGAACATGCGCTTCCGCGTGAAGTGGGATGGCCGCTACGTGGCGGGCGTGTCCAAGGTGTCGGCGCTCAAGCGCAGCATCGAGGTGGCCTCGTCGCGCGAAGGCGGCGTCCGGGGCACGGCGTACCTGTCGCCCACCGTGGCCAAGTTCGAGCCCATCACGCTCGAGCGCGGTGTCACGCACGACCCCGAGTTCGAGACCTGGGCCAACAACGTCTACGACGTCGAGGGCGGCGCCGTGCTCACGCTGAAGAACTTCCGCAAGGACATCATCGTGGAGCTGCTCAACGAGCAGGGCGTCGTCGCCAAGGCCTACAAGGTGTTCCGCTGCTGGGTCTCCGAATACCAGGCCCTGCCCGAGCTGGACGCCAACGGCCACGCGGTCGCGTTCGAGCACATCGTGCTGCAGAACGAAGGCTGGGTGCGCGACGTCGACGTCACCGAGCCGCTGCAGACCTGACGGGGCACCGGCGCGATGACGACCCCGATCGAACGCGTCGCGCTGCGGCACGCCGCGGCCGCGCCGTGCGCCGCGCACCTGCGCGAGCCGCGCGGCGACGACGAGCTGGCGCTGGACGGCGTCGACACGCGCGCGGCCGTGCTGCTGCTGCAGCGCCTGGCCGTGGGCCTGCCGTGTGCCGTCGACGAGCTCGACGCGAGCGACCGCGACGCCCTGCTGGCCGCGTTGCATCGCGCGCTGTGGGGCGAGCGCATCGTGTCGACGCTGCGCTGCCCCGCGTGCGAGGCCGACTACGACCTCGCGTTCGAGCTCGCCGCGCTGCAGCGCGATCTCGCGCAACGCGCCGAGCCCGCCGCCGTGGACGCGCCGCGCATGCTGCGCACCGCGGCCGGCGAGCGCTTCGCCCTGCCCTGCGCCGCCGACGAGCAGGCCGCTGCGCTGCTGGGCGGCGCCGGCGCGGCCCGCCTGGCGCGGCAGATCGCGGACGACGAGGCGGCCGACGCCGACGCCGTCAGCGCGCGCCTGGACACCCTGGCCGCGATCATCGACGTCGACCTCGACACCCGCTGCGCCGAATGCGGCCACCCGCAGCTGGCGCGCTTCGACCTGCAGGGCTTCGTGCTGCAACGCCTGCTCGACGAACGCGACGGCGTGCTCGACGACCTGCACGCGCTGGCCGCCGGCTACGGCTGGGCGCTGCCCGACATCCTCGCGCTGCCGCGCAGCCTGCGACGTTCCCTGGTGCAGCGCCTGGGCGGCAGCGCCTCGGCCTTCGGATGAACCGGCCATGAACCACCTCGAGCGACTGCTGAGCCGCGCGCTGGCCGTGCCGCGCGACGCCGCGCGCCCCCTGTTCGACCCGTTCGACCGGGTCGCGCCGCTGCCGCTCGACGCGCCGCCGCCGCTGCACGTCGCGCGCGCCGCCGCGCACGAGGGCGCGCCCGCGCCGGCGGGCACGCACGCGAGCCCGCAGCCGGCGGCGGCAACGTCCTCGCCGGTTCGCCCGCCGACATCCATGGCCGTCGACGTCGCGCCGCCGTCGCCGATCCCGACGCTCGACGCGCTGCTGCAGCCGCCCTCGCCCGTCGCGCCTCCGACGGCGCCGCACGCCGCATCGCCGGCGCCCGTCGATGCGTCGCCGCAAGGTCGCGCCGACGCGTTCATGCGCGCGCTCGGCGTCGCGCTGTCGGAACCGCCGGCCGCGACGAAGGTGGCCGCGTCGCCTCGACCCGCGTCGACGCCAGCTGCATCGATCGAGACGCCGCGCATCACCGCCCCGCGCCCCGCGATCGCGGCGCACGAGGCCGCGGCCGCGCGGCCGCCCACGCCCGGTCGCGTGCCCCCGCCGAGCGCCGCGGCCAAGGATCTGCCCGCACCGGCGCCCATGTCCGTGCGCCGGGCACCGCCGGCCGCGCCGATCGAGCACGTCGTCGAGCGCACGGTGGTCGTGTCGACGTCGACGTCCTCGGGCTTCGACGAACTCGCGCACGCCAGCCGCATCGTGCGCTTCGGCATCGGCCAGGGCTGAGGAAGGCGACGCGATGGCCCTCCTCGACCTGAGCCTCGTCACGCGCTGCTTCACGACGCTGCTGCAGGAGCGCCTGCCGGCCTACAGCGAGTGGCCCGCGGCCACGACGCTGCTGGTCTCGGCCGGCGCGCCCGACCTCGTGCAGGGGCCGCACGCGCTCAGCTTCTACCTGTACCACGTGCGCGAGGACGCCCACGCGAAGTCGCAGGATTGGGGGGCGGACGACCGCGTGCCGCAGCGCTTCCGGTCGATGTCGCTGACGCTGTACTACCTGCTCGCCCCGCGCAGCAACCTGGCCGACGCGAACCTGCGCGCCTTTGCCGACCAGCTGATGCTGGGCCTGGCGCTCAAGACGATGCGCGACGTGCCGCTGATCGACGACACGACGACCGTCGACACCTCCGGCGGCCCGGTCGTCGTGATGCCCCTGGCGCTGCGCGGCCGCGACAACCGCTTCCGCGCGCTGCTGCAGCCCACGCCCGTCAGCGACGCCGTGCAGTACTGGCAGGCCGGCACCAACCCGCTGCGCACCGCGGCCTACTACGAGGTCGCTGCCACGCTGCTGGAAGCCGACGAGCCGCAGGTACGCAGCGGCCGCGTGCTGATGGTGGGCCTGAACGTGGGCGTGCGCGGCCGCCCGCATATCGACTCTACCGACAACACGATCACGTTCACGCCGCCGGGGGCGCTCGACCCGCAGCAGGTCACCGCCACGCCCGCCGAGGTGCCGTTCGGCGGCACGCTGGAGATCCGCGGCACGCAGCTGCGCGGCGAGTCGACCGCGCTGCTGCTGGACAACCGCGACTTCGCCGCGCCGATCGCCGTCGACGCCGCCTGGAACCTGTCGGGCGACGGCAACCGGCTGAGCGTCACCGTGCAGCGCACCGCCGGCGCGCAGGCCCTGCTGCCCGGCGTCTACGGCGCGATCGTGCAGACCACGACGCGCCAGCGCCTGCCCGACGGCACCGAGCGCGACTTCGACGCGACGTCCAACGAGTCGGCCTTCGCGATCGCGCCGGCCATCGTGGGCGTGACGGTCGCCGCCGGCGTGCTCACCGTCAAGGTCGACAGCTTCGAGCCGCACCTGCTCGCGCCGTCCGACCTGCTCGTGTTCGCCGGCACGACACGGCTCGTGCTCGCGACCACCGCCGTGCCGGGCCCCGGCCAGTTCGTCACGCCGTCGACGGCCGCGCTCAAGAACACGATCCAGCTCGCCTTCCCGGCCAGCGCCGTGCCCGGCAGCGTGCTGCCGCTGCGGCTGATCGTGCGCAGCGCGGAGTCGGGGCCGTGGTGGGAGTCGGTGCCGTGAGCGCGCGTGTCGCCCGCGTCGCGGCGCCGGTCGAGGCGGCGGCGGCGCCGGCCTGCGAGCGCGAAGCGCATCGCGCCCGCGTCGCGGCCGCGATGGACGGAGCAACCGCCGCGCGCGAGCCCGACGCCGACGGACGCCTGGCCGCGCTCGCGCGTCGGTTCGGCCTGGACGTGCTGGAGAGCGACATCCTCGCCGTGCTCTGGATCGGTGCCTTCGACCCCGAACTTCGCGTGCGCCTGGCCAGCCGCGAGCCGTACGCGGGGCAGGTCACGGTGCGCCTCGTCTCGGCGCTGTTCGGCCTCGCGCCGCGCGTTCGCCTGAACAGCGAGTCGCCGCTGCTGCAGTGGCAGCTGGCGCGCGAGCACGAACTCGTGGACGGCACCGCGGCGCTGACGATCGACCCCGCGATCCTCGCCTGGCTCGAGGGCGACGACGAGCTCGATCGCGTGCTGGCCGGCCGGGTGCGCGAGCTCGAGAGCGGGATCGAGTCGCCGCGCTGGAAGATCGACGCGCTCGCTGCGCGCCTGCTCGAGGGCCTGCAGCGCGGACAACGCTGGCGCGTTCACCTGGCCACCGACGACGACGTCGCCGCGCGCTGGGCTGCCGCGGCGCTGGGCCGGCGCATCGGCGCGGCGGTTCTGGAGGTTCCTGCCGGCATGCTGGCCGGCGAACCCGAGGCCGGCCTGCGGCTGCAGCGCCAGGCCTTCCTCGACGGCCGCCTGCCGCTGCTGGCTCTCGAGGACGAGGTGCTGTCGCATCCGCCCGGCGTGCCGGCGTACGGGCTGCAGATCCTCCACGGCCTCGGCCGCCTCCCGTCCGTGTCGGGCACCCTGCACGACCTCGTCTGCGAGTTGCCGGTGCCGGACGCCGACGAGCGCGCCCTGCTCTGGCGCCGGCTGCACCCGCAAAGCGCGGCCTGGGACGGCGCCGCGCTGGCCGACCTCGCGCTGTGCCACGACGCGAGCGCCGGCGACATCGCCGCCGCCGCCGCGCGCGCGCCGCGCGACGCCGCGGATGCGGCCGAGGCGCTGCGCGAGCGCAGCCGCGGCGGCCTGGGCGCGCTCGCCCGCCGCATCGATGGCCGGTTCGCGTGGGACGACCTCGTCCTGCCGGCGCCGGTGCACGAGCGCCTGCGCGACATCGCGTTCGAGGGACGTGAGCGGCTGCGGCTCTGGGCGGAGCCGGCCGCGGCGCGGCTGTTTCCCTACGGTCGCGGATTGGTCGCGCTGCTGGCGGGGCCGCCGGGCACGGGCAAGACGATGGCGGCGCAGGTCATCGCCGCCGACCTCGGGCTGGACCTGCTCGCGGTAGACCTGTCGGCCGTCGTCAGCAAGTGGGTGGGCGAAACGGCGCAGCACCTGCAGCAACTGCTGTCCTCGCGCACGGCACAGCGCTCCGTGCTTTTTTTCGACGAGGCCGACGCGCTCTATGCCAAGCGGGTGGAGGAAGCGCGCGATGCGCAGGACCGCTACGTCAACCTGGACAGCAGCCATCTGATGAGCGCGCTGGAGAACTACACGGGCATCGTGCTGCTGGCGAGCAACCTGAAGGCGAGCATCGACCCGGCCTTCCTGCGCCGCATCCGCCACGTGGTCGACTTTCCGAAGCCCGACGCGGCGGCCCGCGAGCGCCTGTGGCGCCTCGCGCTGGCGGCGTTGTTTCCCGCCAGCCAGGTCGCCGCGCTGGAAGTCGGCCTTGCCCGGCTGGCGCGCATCGAGGCCTCGGGCGCCGTCATCAAGAACGCGGCGTTGTCCGCGACCTTCGCCGCGCGCCGTTCGTGTCGCGCGCCGACCCTCGCGCTCCTGGCCGAGCTGCTGGCGCGCGAGCTGGCCAAGGAAGGCGCCGCGCTGTCGCCGCGCGACATGCAGGCGCTGCTGGAGGCCGCGCCATGAAGGCTCGTGCGCAGGTGGCCGCGCGCCCCGCACGCGCCGCGCGCGCCCCCGTGCGCGCGGGACGCGCGCCGGCGCGACCGTCCGCGCTCGCGGACGCGGCGGCGCGGCTGTCGACGGGGCGCACGTTCGACGCGCATGAACGCCAGGCCCACGCGCTCGCGGATCGCTTCGTCGCGGGCGATCGCCACCTGGGCCGCCTCGCCTCGGCCGCCCCGGCGTCACGCCTGCCGCTGCCGGGCAGCGTCGGCCAGCCGCTGCCCGGCGCGCTGCGTGCTGACCTCGAGGCGGCGTTCGGTGCCGACCTGGGCGCCCTGCGCATCCACGCCGATGCCAGCGCCGCCGACGCGGCCCAGGCGCTCGGGGCGAACGCCTTCGCGAGCGGCGCGCACCTGGTCTTCAACACCGGCCGATTCCGCCCCGAGACGCCGCGCGGGCGCCACCTTCTCGCCCACGAGGTGGCGCACGCGTTGCAGCAAGCCGGGCGCCGGAGCATCGGCGGCCGGCTGTGCGTCGTCGAAGTCGACGGGACGGCGGCGCCGCAGCGCGATGCGATGCCCGACCTGCAGACGCTCGCCAAGCTGCATGCGCCGCCGGCCAGGAGTTCGAGGCGCGCGGCCTACGACGAGCTCGTCGCGACGATCGCACCGCTCGACGCCAAGGCCGACGACGGCGCGCTGTTCAAGGCGTGGGCGAGGGAGCAGGTCAAGAAGATGAAGTCGCTCGGCTGGTCATGGCAGGCCGAGAGCCTGCTGTACGACCTGCTCAAGCGCCAGGAGGAATTCGAGCTCGCGGCCGACATGATCGACCGCGACCGCTTCGGCGGCGGCCCGCACATCGAGACGCTCGGCTTCAACGAGGCCGTGCCGCTCGCGCTGGAGAAGCGCCACGACGGCTGGGACGTCTACGCCCAGGCGATCACGGCCGTGCCGTGGCTGCAGGCCTACGAGAAGGCCTGGCTGGCCGCCATCGAGCGATTCGCGCTCCTGGACGACGAAGACTCGCTCTCGCCCCTGCCCCGAAGCGACGGCGGCGGCACGATCGCCGAGCACGTGAAGGGCCTGGCGGATCGCATCAACGCCGGCCGCGCGCCCACCGTGAACGAGTGGATGTACAACGCGCTGCTGCTGATGTTCGACATCGACCAGAACCGGCTCGTCACCTGCCCGAAGATCCGCACCGAGTCGCGCACGGGCAAGCATGCGACTTCGCAGGACGTGGCGCTGCTGCGCGTGAAGGCGCTCTCCGCGTGGGGCAAGTCGCTGGCGACGCAGGCCTCGTCGTTGCAGAACGTCCTGGACGGCCGCGACCGCGGTGCCGTGGTCGCCAGCCTGAGCCCCTACCTCGCGGCGCTCGGCAAGAAGGTCGCGACCATCGCGAACAACGCGCGCATCGCCTGGCAAGGCAACCGCTCGCTGGAGTCGGCATCCGGCGTCAGCGATCACGACAAGGCCCTGGCGCTGAAGGAACTGCGCGAGATCGCGGGACCTCTCGGCGAGCGCACCGGCCTGCCGCACCTGCTGGCCGAGATGCTCGTCGAGCTCGGCAAGGGCGCCACGGACGAGGCGAGCCGCCTGGACATCCAGGCCTGGCGCCAGCTCGGCCTGCCGTGGGCGGCGAAGCTCCGCGCCCTGGCAGAAGGCCAGATCAAGGCCGGCACGCTGGCCGCGTTCCATTCCGGACCGCCCGTGCAGTTGCAGGCCTGGATGGCGCTGGGCAACTTCGCGTTGGCGGTCGCACGCACGCTGGAAGGCATCGCGAGCCCCGCCGACGCGGCGGGGCCGGCATGGATCCAGAACCGCGAGGACATCGCGTATCGCCGCATCCACCTCGCTGGCGCGATCCTGGGCGTGAGCCGCGGCGCGCACTGGCCGGAGCCGGAGAAGGCCGCGCTGGAGATCGTCGAGGCGCGCGACGAGAACGACACCGTGCTCGCGCTGCAGCGCTCGCAGGACGAGAAGGACAAGGACAGCCGCTATTTCCGGCGCGACGCGCTGCTCGTCGACGACCTCGTGTCCGAGGCGCGCCGCGACTTCAACGGCCGCCCGATCCGCGGCATCGAACCGTTCGCTCTCGACACCGTCGCGTTGTTCTACCAGACCAACTTCTACCGCCTGCTTGCCGAGCAGATCGGCCGCCGCCTGCCGGCCAGTGACGAACGGGAAAAGGAAATCGTCGAGAAGGGCCTGGCCGTCCCCTACATCGCCGAGGACGCGCAGCGGGCGACCAAGCTGCTCGCCACCCTGCCCGAGCGCTGGCGCGCCTACGGCGTCGCGTTCGCCGCCAAGGCCGGCAGCAAGCGCACCTTCGTCGAGATGCTGCGCAACCATCCCGCGGTGCAGGAACTCGAGCGCAAGAAGCGTCCCGAGGGCTTCCAGACCGTGGTGCCGGACGCTCCCGGCGACACCAAGCTGTGGTTCGTCCCGCCGATCGCGGCGATCTATGAAGCCGTCCACGACAGCCCGATGCTCAAGGCTTTCGTCGCCGCGAGCTTCGAGGGCGGCCTGTCGGAGCCGGAGCGCCTGCGCCGCGAGTCGTCGCTGAGCCGGGAGGAATGGCTCGATCGGCTGCAGCGGGTGTTCGCGGGCAAGATGAAGGATCCGGAGTTCGTCCGCTACAAGCTGCCGGGCATCGTCGCGCACATCTTCGGACTGGTATCGAGCGACTACGTCGGTGCCGCCGCGGAACACCGCACGATGCTCACCCGGCCCATCCGGGTCGATCGCCAGCTCGTCGCCAGGCAGATCGCCGCGATCTTCGACAAGTACCTGGGCAATCGCGGCATCCCCAAGCCCCTGCACGACGCCGTGCACGAGATCGGCGAGTTCAACCGGATCATCGGCGTGTTCGGCAGCCGCGACAGGCGCCGCCAGCTGGGCCTGCTGATGCTGGAGATCGGCGAGCCGATGCGCGACGCGCTGGGCAAGGTCGACGACATCGCCATCGTCGAGCCGATGCTGGGCTTCGCCCTGCAGGGCATGGAAGCCGTGCAGGCGTTGTCGGCGATGAAGCCCGAGGACCGCAAGCTGTGGCTGCCGCCGTGGGAGAACGACGCCGAGTGGCTGCGCGTGCACAAGGACGTCCTCGGCCAGACCTTGACCCACCTGAGCGACGTCCGCATGAAGGAGCAGTCGGCCCAGGGCTTCCTAGCCAACAAGGAAACCCAGGAGGTCACGGCCTACGTCAAGCTCAGCAAGCCGCTGCCTGTCTACACGCTGCTGCAGCCGCGCTACAACGGCCTGCTCGGCGATCCGTCCACGCGTGCGTACCGCATCACCCAGATCAAGCACAGCTTCATCTACCACCCGGCGTACGGCGACGCGCCGCTCCTGGACAAGGACGCGCCCACGGGGCATCGCAAGGCGCAGCTGCTCGAGCCGAACGGCAAGCCGCTGGCGGTGGGGCCCACCGCGCCCCTCCTGCGCATCGACATCATCGAGGCCGACGGCAAGACGGTGCAGGGGCACACGAACTGGAAGCGTGTCGGCAGCAAGGACGTCACCGCCAACGACGAGGCGCTGCTGGCCGACCTGGCCAACGGCACGCTGTGGGCGGGCTTCGTGTCGGCGATGGGCACCATCGAGGCAGGCATCGAGGGCATCCTCAACATGTTCCTCGACCTGGTCGAGCTGATTCCGGGCATCGGTCCGGCGGTCGCGGCCGCGCGCATCGGGGCGGCGATCGCCGAGTTCCTGGCCAGCGCCGACTTCTCGGCCATCATGGACACGGTCAAGGGCGGCTTCGTCGCCATCGTCAAGGGCGTGGAGGATGCCCTGGCCGGCCGCATCGACTCGCAGAGCGTCTTCCTGCTGCTGCTGTTCGGCGACCCGCGCCTGGACGCGCTGCTGGCCAACAGCACGATCGGGCTCGGCAAGTCCTCGGACGCGCCGCTCGTCGACTCGGGGTCGTCGCGCTTCGGCAAGCTGGCCGCCGTGCTGCATGCGTTCCGGCGCCTCGGCCACGGCGTGGCGCATGCACTGCGCGAGGTCGACCACTACGCCGAGCGGCCGATGCAGGACGTGCGCATCACCGCCTCCACCGGGCCGCTTCTCAGCTTCGTGCTGCTGCTGGCCGCCGACTACCTCTACGAGATCACGGAGGTCGCCTCCCACCTCGAGAAGGCGCTCGTCGGCAAGGCCGATTCGGGCTCCGGCGGCGTGGACGCACTGAAGAAGGAGCTCACGCAGCAGCAGGAAGGCTTCGGCGACCGCATCCACGACGCCCTCGTGGCGATCCAGCACTTCGAGCTCCCGCGGGAGGTGGTCGACATCACGCCGCTGTTCGCCTCGGTGATGGAGTTCGCCGTCAGCTTCGTGATGAAGCGCACCGGCTTCATCGGCAAGATCATCAACGTCGTGCTCAAGGACGTGGGGGTCTACGAGTACATCACGACCGAGGTCGCCAAGCAGCTGATCGGCTCCGACGCGGATCCGAACAAGTACTGGCAGGAAAAGATCCTGCCGTCGATCGAGGGCGACTTCAACCGGGCCCGCAACAGCATCGTCGAGGGCATCAACCAGATCTTCCAGGACGAGTTCTTCCACGGCGTCGTCGAGCCGGTGCCGGGCGTCTCCGACATCAAGGTGGGCAACAACGCGAGGAAGGGCTTCCCCGAGACCGCGGAGGATTTCCCCGACATCCCCGACGCCAAGCCGCAGCCGTCCGCCGACCGTCCGCTGGTGCCGCGGCCGGCGCAGTTGCCGGCGTTCGGCGAGGGCCTGCCCCTGCCGGCGACCGCGCGCGAACACTTCGAGCGCGGCACCGGCCAGGACATGGGCCACGTGCGCCTGCACACCGGCGGCGTCGGCGATGCGATGACCTCCGCGTTCGGTGCGGACGCGCTGACGTCCGGCAGCCACGTGTTCGTGCGCAGCGGCAAGCTCGACGCGACGCTCGACCACGAACTGGTGCACGTCCTGCAGCAGACCGGCCCGCGCCCGCTCGGGCGGCGCCACGCCAACACGCCGGTGCGCGGCCATCCCGAGCGGGGCCTGGACTTCCGGCCCGACAGCGAAGCCGAAGCGGACCAGGTCGCAGGCGCCCTGCGCCAGGGGCGCGGCGGCCGCATGCCCGTGCGCGGCGGCGCGGGCCTGCAGCCGATGAACCTGGACCTGTTCACGGTGCGCAACCTGCTGCACCACGTGGCCGACCTGAACACCGTCATGAACACCGGCCGGTCGGTCGCGGCCAGCCAGGTCGGCGGCGAGCTGAGCGTGGACATGGGCAAGGCGGTCGACCGCATCGTCGAGATCCTCCAGAAGCCGCAGCTCAAGCCGTGGAACCAGGGCAAGGGCCCGTTCCAGTCGGTCCACAAGCAGATCGGCGAACGCTTCACGAACGCCGTCTACGCCGCGGAGCTGCGCAAGGCCGCGCGGACGGTCGCGTCGCAGGCGGTGGAGCCGGTCGACCAGGACAGCAGCGTGCCGCACTACCTCGAGCACCGCGAGTTCCGCAAGCACCTGGAGGCCGTGATCCTGGCGCGGCTGGGGATCCTGCTGGACATCGAGTTCCACACGGACGCCAAGAGCCATGGCCACGGCGTCGATCTGGACAATCCCGTCGCCTCGGTCAAGGTGCGCCACATCCACCTGCCGGCGATCGGGGGCACCGCGGACCTGTGGAAGATGGCCGTGCACAACACCTGGCCCAGGTCGCGCACCGACGACGCCTACTACAAGCGCCTGCGCCGCAAGCTGCGGCCGATCCTGCAGTCCTGGGGCACGGAGGTGGGCGTGTGGCCGATCTTCGGGTCGGACTACGTGTTCGGCAAGCCGCTGACCCGCGCCGTCAACGAGGCGATCGACAAGGTGGACGCCGACCCGGTGGCGTGGACCGACTACATCCAGACCGAGGGCGGCACGCGCGGCATCGGACTGCGCCTGTCGACCTACGAGCAGGACACGCAGCAGGCCCGCAAGGACCGCGAGTCGCACCACCTCGTGCAGTACCTGGTGGGCCAGTTCTTTGCCAACGAGAACGACAAGAAGGCGTTCGACCAGCCGCGCGCCTACCCTGGCGTGGTGCCAGCGACGGGGCCGGCGAACACGCCGCTGAAGGGGCGCGAGGTGAGCCTGATCATGCCCACGGCGCAGGGCAGCTCCGGCATCCAGGTCGCGCGGACATCGGGCAAGGGCCGCGGCGGCGAGATGCCCACGATCTCGCTGGCCGCCACGACGCACCAGCGCGGCAAGCTGCACATCACGCCGGAGGCCGACGAGCGTCCCGGCGAGAAGAGCCGGTCGACGCAGGCCGGGATGCTCGTCAACTTCTTCCGCGACCAGCTGCCCAAGGAGGTGATCGCCGAGCCGAAGCGCGACGACACGAACACCTTCACCGAGGGACGGGGCAAGGACACCAGCAGGTTCCCCGGGCCGGACGGCACGTTCGACCACTGGGTGTCGGACACCGGTGCCGACAAGGTCGCCGAGAAGATCCACGACGCCGTGCAGGCGACCTACAAGAAAGTGGAGGCCGACATGAGCCGGCAGCTCGCGGACAACATGCCGGGGCTCGAGTACCAGTACTTCATCGCGCTGGTGGAGGACTCGGCGCATGACATCGGCCCCCGCGCCGACGCGCCAGAGACCGAGCAGCAGAAGCTGTTCATGGAGGCCCTCGCCAAGATCCCCGCGCTCGCCAAGGCCCACAACGCCAAGGGGCTCATCCCGCTCGGCTGGAAAGCGACGCCATGACCACCTCCTTCCTCATCAAGGGCGCCCTCGTCTACTTCGGCGCCCCGATGCTCGCCCCCGTCCCGAACATCATCGTGTTCCAGTACAACCCGGAATCGATGACGCGCTCGTTCACGCCGTGGGTCGCGCCGGAGAAGCCGCCGATCCCCGAGTACGGCGCCGACCACCACGTGCGCAACGCCGACGAGTTGAAGGGCTACGGCGAGAAGCTGGCCAAGCTGTCGCAGGCCTACGATCCGGCCGAGACGTTCTCGTTGACCCTGGAGCTCGACGCGGCCGACATGCTGGAGCATCCGGAGCAGAACCCCGTCGCCGTGGCGGTGGGCGTGGCCGACCGGCTGGCGGCCATCGAGATGCTGCTCTACCCGCCGGGCGACAGCGTCACCGGCGGCACGCTGCCGGCGCAGAACGTCTCGCTGGGCGCGACCTCGACGCCTGCCCAGGCCGACTCGGTGGCCGCGCAGGTGGGCCAGCTGCGCGCCGACCTCGCACGCCGCGACGCGCCCATCGTGCTGTTCTTCTGGGGGCCGGGGCGCATCGTGCCGGTGCGCATCACGTCGCTGTCGATCGAGGAGCAGCTGTACTCCGCGGCGCTGTATCCGGTGCGCGCGAAGGCGACGATCGGCCTGCGCGTGCTGGACCTGGACGACCTCGTGCAGCTCAGCGGCGACCCGGCCACCAACGGCGCGTCCAGCCTCGCGAAGGCCTGCTACTCGTTCACGCTGGCGCACAAGCGCGCGCTGGCGCTGGCCAACGTCGCCAACGCCCGCTCGGCGTCCATCGTCGGCATGTTGCCGATCTGACCGCAGGAGACCGCCATGTCGATCTTCGATCCCGGCAGCCGCTACGCCAAGCTCCCCACCGTGCTGATGGTGGACAGCCGCGGCCGCACCGTGGAGGTGGTGCCGCCCGCGCTGCCGCAGCTGCAATCGCCGCTGGGCCGCCACCTGCGGCGCCAGGGCGAGCGTCCCGACCACCTGGCCGCGCGCTACCTGGCCGACCCGACCGCTTTCTGGGCGATCGCCTGGCACAACGACGCGATGACAGCCGAGGTGCTGTCGGAGCTGCGCGAAGTGCAGATCCCGCGCAAGGGCTGATGCCATGGCCAAGGGCTGCGAAGTGCTTGTCAACGCCGCGTCGGACACGACGCTGGCGCAGCCCGCGCGCGTCGTGGTCACCGAGTGCGTCGGCGCCAGCACCACCTACGCGCTGTACTTCGACTTCCACATCGAGGACGGCGACTACCCGCTGCTGGCCGACGAGCGGCTCGGGCCGGAGTCCGAGCTCGCGGTGCGCGTCGTCGACGGCGCCGGCAGCGCAGTGCTGGTCAGCGGGCCGGTGACGCGCCAGCACATCGCGATCGTCAACGGCGGCGACGGGTCGGCCGTGGAGGTGGCCGGCGCGGACGTGCTTGTCGAGCTCGCGCGCGAGACCAAGGTGCAGGTCTGGCCCACGACCACCGACGAGGACGCGATCCGCACGCTGGCGCGCAACGCGCAGCTGCAGACCGGCACGATCGTGCTGCCGACGACCGTGACGCACGACGACAGCAAGCACGCGCTGGTGCAGCGCGAGTCCGACCTGCACCTGATGCGCCGCCTCGCGCGCCGCAACGGCTGCTGGCTGTGGCTGGAGTACGACCCGCGCACCGCGCAGCCCAGCATGCGCGTGCAGCGGCCGCCCGTGTCGGACGACCCCGCGCTGACGATCAACATCGCCGGCCCGTCCAGCAACGTCGATTCGGCCACGATCGCCTGGGACGTCGAGCGCGTGGTGTCCACCGACGCCGCGGCGCGCGACACCTTCGGCGCCGACGACCTCGACGGCTCGAGCGCGCGCTCGCCGCTCGCCGGCTTGGCGGGCAAGGCGCTGGCCGACATCGTCGCCAAGCCGCGCAAGGCGCGCCTGTCGATGCCGGTGGACGACGCCGGCGACCTGCTGGTGCGCAGCGAGGCGGCGCTGATCGAGGAAGGCTGGTTCGTGCGCGCGAACCTGCGCGTGAGCGCGCGCCGGCTGCAGCGCGTCGTGCGCGCGCACACGGTGGTCGCGCTGGCCGGCGCGGGCACCCGCCACTCTGGCAACTACCTCGTGTCCCACGTGGTGCATCGCATCGACGACGACGATCACTGGATGGACGTCACCCTGATCCGCAACGGCTGGAACTGACCGCCATGATGCACGCCGACCGCGATTTCGAGCACGCGCAACTGTCCAAGGTCTGGGGCAAGTACGCCGGCAGCGTCGCCGACAACGACGACCCGCAGAAGATGGGCCGCCTGCAGGTGCGCTGCCAGGCCGTGCTCGGATCTGGCGTGGTGTGGGCGATGCCCTGCGTGCCCTATGCCGGCAAGGGCGTGGGCCTGCATTTCCTGCCGCCCAAGGACGCCGGCGTGTGGGTCGAGTTCGAGGGCGGCGACGTCTCGCGGCCGATCTGGACCGGCTGCTACTGGGCAAAGGGCGACCTGCCGTCGGTGGCGAGCTCGGCCGACATCAAGGTGATCGTCACCGCCAAGGCCAGCCTTGAGATCGACGATGGCGCCGGCGAGGTCACGCTGAAGAACCAGGACGGCGCGTCGGTGACGTTGAACTCCAAGGTCGAGGCGGCCGCGGGCGGCGCGACGCACACCGTCGGCGCCGCGGGCGTCACGTCGGAGGCGGGCGCCGGCAAGCTGGAGGTCACGCCGGCCAGCGTCAGCGCCATGGACGGCGCGTTCTCCGTCTTCTGAAGGCGCAGCGATGGCCGCCCCCCTGCTCACCGCCGCGTCGTCGCTGACGTGCATCCACGGTGGACGCGTGGCCATCGTGTCGGCCAACACGCGCGCCAGCGCGGGCGGCGTGCCGCTGGCGCTGGCCACCGACAGCTACCTGATCACCGGCTGCCCGTTCCAGATCCCGGTCGGTCCGGTGATGGTGCCGCACCCGTGCGTGCGGGTGCAGTGGCTCAAGACGAGCCTGCGCACGCTGGTGGGCGGCGCGCCCGCGGTGGGCGCCGACAGCGTGGGCCTGTGCCTGGCTGCCGACCAGATCCCGCAAGGGCCCGTCGTCGTCGCGCAGGTGCAGCCGCACGTCAGCGGCACGTGAGGAGAACGCCATGGCCGCCCTGCCCTTCACCAGCCTGCGCTACCCGCTGTCGATCGACCCGGCGCGCGGGCGCATCGCGCAGGAGCAGGACTTCGACGCGCACGTCGAGCAGCTCGTGATGCAGGTGCTGATGACGGCCCCCGGCGAGCGCATCAACCGCCCCGACTTCGGCTGCGGCGTCAAGCGCATGGTGTTCGCGCCGGCCAGCGACGTGACGGCCACGCTCGCGCAGGCCGCGATCTACCAGGCGCTGACGACGTGGCTGCCCGACACGATCACGCCCAGCGAGGTCAGCGTGCGCGCCGACGACGCGAGCCTGCTGGTGCGCGTCGGCTACGTGATCAAGGCGCGCGGCACGCAGCGCTTTCTGAACCTGCAGGTGACGCCATGACCATCGACCGCGCCACCGTGCTGCGGGCGTCGACGACGCTCACGGGCATCGACTTCGTCCAGGTCGACCCGACGCAGACGCTGCTGACGATCTTCCTGCAGCACGACGTGCTGCCGCCGGCCGTGGCCGCGGCGCTGGCCGCGCTCGATCCGGCCAGGGTTTCGATCACCGCCGAGGGCCAGGTCGCGCCGGCCAGCGTGGCGGTGCTGGTCAACGTGACGCCGCTGCCGCCGCCGGCGGACGGCCGCGCGACGCTGCAGCTCGTCGTCGCCGCGCCCGGCGGATTCGGCTGGTATCGGCTGAACATCGATTCGCCGGTGATCGACCCGTTCTACAACGACGTGCGCTTCACGTTCAAGGCCGCGTGCCCCAGCGACCTCGACTGCGCCGCCGCGCCGCCGGCCTGCCCCGACGTGCCCTCGGTCGACTTCCCCGTCGACTACCGCGCCCGCGACTTCTGGAGCTTCCGCCAGGCGCTGCTGGACTTCGCTTGCGCGCGCTACCCCGACTGGCAGGACCGCACCGTCGCCGACATCGGCATGATGGCGACGGAGCTGCTGGCCGCGCTGGGCGACAGCCTCGCGTACGGCCAGGATCGCATCGCGGCCGAATCGCGCCTGGCCACCGCGACGCAGCGCCGCTCGCTGCGGCACCTCGCGCGGCTGGTCGACTACCCGCTGGACGACGGCCAGGGCGCGTTCGCGTGGCTGGACGTCACCGCGACGGCGGCCATCACCATCGACGCCGGCACGCCCGTGTGCGACGCGCAGCAGCAGGTGTTCTTCGAGGTCGGCAAGGGCCTGCGCGACACGCCGCTGGCCGCGCCGCCGCTGCCGCCGATCCCGCCGGTGCCCTACCCGATCGACCCGGCGCGCAACCAGCTGCTGCCGCACCTGTGGGACGAGAACGCCACCTGCCTGCCTGCGGGCAGCACGACGCTGGAGCTGCAGGGCGCGCACGCCGCGCTGCTGCAGCCCGAGCTGGTGATCGACCCGGTCGGCCGCTGGGTGCTGCTGCACACGCGGCCGGCGACGCAGGAGCTGCCCGAACGCCGGCTGGCCGTGCGCATCGTCCAGGCCACCGACGACGTCGATCCGCTGCTCGCGCAGCCGATCACGCGCATCCGCTGGGACGGTCCCACGCCGTTCGACCTCGACCTCGACACGCTGGAACTGCGCGGCAACCTGCTGCCCGCCACCGCCGGCCTGACGCGCACGCAGCGCTTTCGCATCGGGCCGGTGATCGATCCGCTCGACCCCGAGCCGGACCTGCCGCAGGCCGTCGAGCGCATCGGGCTGAACAGCGTGCTGTGCTATCCGAAGGCCGGCAGCCCCGAGGATCTCGCGTCGCGCGTGAAGTTCCTGTGGTCGCTACCCGACTCCGATTCGACGCCGCTCACGTGGCAACCGATCGCCACGGCGTCGGGCATCGCGATGCGGCCGGAGGTCGACCTGGTCCGCGACGCCGACGGGGCGTGGAGCTGGCTCGACGCGCTGGTCGGCCAGGAGACGGCCGCCCCGACCGCGCGCGTGTTCACGCTGGAGGACGGCGTGTACCGGCGCGTGGTCGGCTTCGAGCGCCTGGGCAGGCTCACCGAGCTCGTCGACTACGCCAGCGGCGACGGCATGACCGTGCGTTTCGGCGACGGCGAGTTCGGCATGGCGCCGCCGCCGGGCGCGAAGTTCACGGCGCGCTGGCGGCTGGGCAACGGCAGCCGCACCAACGTCGCGCCCGACACGCTCGTGCTGTTCCCCAACGGCCTGCCGCCGGGCGTGGCGGCGGTGTCGAACCCACTTGCGGGCAGCGGCGGGCGCGATCCGGAGTCGGCCGACAGCATCCGCACCAATGCCCCCGAGGCGTATCGCGCGACCACGTACCGCGCCGTCAAGCCGGCGGACTACGAGACGATCGCCGAACGCCTGCCGTGGGTGCAGCAGGCCGGCGCCGTCGTGCGCTGGACAGGCAGCTGGCCCACCGTGTTCACCACGCCCGATCCGCTGGACGAGGTGGGCCTGCCCGCGGTGCAGCGCACGGAGCTCGAACAGCTGCTCGATCGCGTGCGCCAGGCCGGCCGCGAGGCCAAGGTGCGCGATCCGCGCTATGCCGACATCGACCTCGAGATCCGACTGTGCGTCGCCGCCAACGCCTACCGCGCCGAGGTGGAGGCCGCGGCGCTGCTGGCGCTGTTCGGCCCGCGCGGCGACACCGGCTTCTTCGGCCCCGACAACTTCCGCTTCGGCACGCCGCTGTCGCGCAGCGCGCTCGTGGCGACGCTGCAGGCCGTGCCCGGCGTGCGCGCCGTCGAGGGCATGCGCGTGCGGCGCCGCGGCTGGTTCGACTGGCGCGACTTCCCCGAGTTCGAGCTGAAGTTGGGCCTCGACGAGCTGGTGCGCGTGGCCAACGACCGCCAGCTGCCCACGCGCGGCGCCGTGCGCCTGGTCATGGAAGGAGGGGCCTGACATGAGCTGCGACTGCGACGTCCACCATTGCGCGACGCCCCTGGCGATCGCCGCCGGCCTGGCCGTGCTTCCGCGCGCGCCGGCCGCGTTCCCGGGCTGGCGGCTCGACCTGCTCGACGCCGTCGCACGCGAGCCGCGGCTGGCCGACTGGCGCGCCCGCGAGCCCGGCGACCTCGGCATGATGCTGCTGGAGATGGGCGCGTACGTGCTCGACGTCGCCAGCTTCTACGACCAGCTGGTGGCCGGCGAGAGCTACCTCGCCACCGCGCGCCTGCCCGGCGTGCAGCGCGGCCACGTCGCGCTGCTGGGCTACCTGCCGCGGCCCGCGCTGGCCAGCAGCGTGTGGCTGGCGGCGCAGATCGACGGCACGCGCGTCGTCACGCTGCCCGCGGGCACGGCGATCCGCAGCGGCGCGTTCGGCAGCGAGCCGCCGCAGGTGTTCGAGCTCGGCGCCGACGTGCCGACCGACCCGCGCGCCAATCGCATGGCGATCGATCGCTTGCCCGCGACGCTGCTGGCGTCGCCGCTCGCGACGTTGCCGGTCACCACGCCCAGCCTGCGCGTGCGCGCCGGCGACCTCGTCGTGCTGGACATGGCCGGCACGCTCGCGGCCGCGCGCGTGACGCTCGCGCGCGCGCTTGCGCTGCGCACGGGCGACGCCGTCACCGAGCTCGTGCTTGCGAGCGCGGTCACGCCGCCGGCCGGCGCGCGGATCGACGCGCTGCGCGTGCTCAAGGCCGGCAACGCGTGCGGTGCCTGCAAGCTGGCGCCGCAGGCTGGCGACCCGACGGTCATCACGTCGACGCAGCTGTCGCTCGACACCCGCGTGAACCTGCACGCCGGCGACGCCATCGCGCTATCGGACGGCACGCACGTGCTCGCCTGCCACGTCACCGCCGTCGCCGACATCCAGATGACGTTGCTGCCCGCCCAGACCAGCACGATCAAGGACGCGGGCAACAACACGACGACGCTGACCAGCCCGCCCGTGATGGCGACCGTCACGCGCATCACGGTCGACACGGCGTTGACCGACTTCCTCGGCTCGGTCGCCACGCTGACCGTGCTGACCGCGATGAGCGATGCCGCCACGCCGTTCGCGCCGCTGAAGGACACGCTGGCCCAGGGCGATGCGATCGTCGTGCCGGCGCTGGTCGATCCGCCGCGGGCGCCCGTCACCGAGCTGGTGCTGGAGGACGCGTTCGGCGAGGCCGTCGTCACCACTGGCACGCTGGACGCGGCGTCGCACACGGCCACCGGCGACAGCGCGCCGGACTGGGGCCGCGAGCTGTGGGCCCCGGTGCAGCTGTCGGCCAACGTGATGCCGGCCACGCGCGGCGAGACGGTCAGCGGCGAGCAGCTCGGTACAGGCGACGCCTCGCAGGCGACGCAGAGCTTCACGCTCGCCAAGTCGCCGCTGACCTGGCTGCCGGCCGCCAACGCCGCGGGCCGCACGAGCACATTGGTGATCCACGTCGCCGGCGTGCAGTGGCACGCGGTGCCGACGTTTTTCGGCGTCGCCGACGACCAGCACGTCTACATCGTGCGCGAGGGCGACGATGGCAAGACGGTGGTGACCTTCGGCGGTGGCGCGCGCCTGCCGACCGGCGCGGCCGTCGTCGCAGACTACCGCTTCGGCGCCGGCGCCGCGGTGCCGCCGGCCGATTCCGTCAAGCAGGTCGTCAAGCCGGTGGCCGGCCTGCGCTCGATCCGCAACGCACTGCCCGCATTCGGTGGCGCCGACGCCGAGAGCCCCGCCGAGCTCGCGATCCGCGGGCCGCAGTCGGCGCTGCTGCTGGGCCGCGCGATCTCGCTGCCCGACTTCGAGACCGCCGCGATCCAGCAGTCCGGCGTGCGCGCCGCGAGCGCGACGTGGCGCTGGGACGCCGACGGCCTGCGCCCCGCCGTCGTGGTGCGCTACATCGGCGACCCGCAGCTCGCGCCGACGATCCTTGCCGCGCTGCGCGCCCTCGCCGAGGACGACGCGCCGATCGCCGTGCGCGCCGCGATCGCGCAGCCCGCGAGCCTGGACGTCGACGTCGCCGCCGACCCCGACTTCGTGGCGGCCGACGTCGCCGCCGCGGTCGGCCGCGCGCTGTTCGGCACCGTCACGCTGCCGGGCACCGGCGGCCTGCTGCAGCCCGAGAACCTCGCGCCCGACGGCGTGCTGTTCGCAAGCGTGGTGGTCGCCGCGATCGTCGCGGTGCCCGGCGTCGTGCAGCTGCGCGCGCTGGTGTTCGATGGCACGCCTTTCACCGACGTCGGCCGCACGCCCGCGGCCGGCGCGTACTTCGACTTCGCGGCCGGCGGCGTGCGCGTCGACGGCCTGCTCGCGTCCTGAAAACGCACCGGAGCACACGATGGCCAGCGCCCGCGACAACTACCCCGAGTACTTCGCCGAACGGCTGTGGGATTGGACGCCCGAAACCTACCGCGACCTCGACGCCACGGACGGCGGCGACAGCCTGCGCGCGCTGCTGCACGCGATCGGCTCGCAGGCGGCGGTGGCCAGGCGCAGCCAGGACCGGCTGTGGGACGACATGTTCGTCGAGCTGGCCGACGACTGGGCGGTGCCCTACATCGCCGCGCTCGTCGCCACGCGGCTCGTCTCGGCGCTGAATCCGCGCGCCCGCCGCGCCGACGTCGCCAAGACGATCTACTACCGCCGCCGCAAGGGCACGCTGGCCGTGCTGGAGCAGCTGATCGCCGACATGACCGGCTGGGACGGCAAGGTGGTGGAGGAGTTCCGTCGCCTGGCTCGCATGCGCCATGGCCTCGACGGCGCCGCGCGCGCCGGTACGGTGACGGGTACCCCGGAGGGCGGCCTCGCCGACCTGCGCTCGGTGCGCGGCGCGCGGCTGGCCGGCGACCCGTTCGACGAGCTGCACTACACGCCCGAGACGCGGCGCCCGTTCGGCCGCCTGGGCCTGCGCGGCATCCAGGTGCTGGGATTTCACCTGTACCGGCTGCAGTCGGTCGAGTTCGACGGCGTCGCGCCGCGGCGCGTCGACGACCTGCCCGGCGCGCGTGACGGCTACACCATGGACCCGAGCGGCCGCGACGTGCCGCTGTTCGCGTCCAACGACCCAGCGCGCGACTGGGCCGCGTGGACGACCGCCGCCGAATGGGCACTGCCACGCGCCATCGACTGCCGGCTCCTGAACGAGGCGGTGTTCGTGGTCGGCGACGACGCGATCGCCTGGATCCTCGGCCCGGCGCCGGTCGCGACGCTCGCGCTGCGACAGGCCGCCGCGGCCGACCTGCGCCGCCTCGCGAACGAGCGCTTCCCCAGTCGCGAGGCATTGGTCCGCGTGCTGTCCGGGTTGCCGCAGTCCGTGACGCTGACCTCGCCGGGCGTACTGGTGGGCGTGCTGCAGGAATCGCTGGTCGACGCCTGCGGCAGCGCGGCGCTGCTGCCCGACGCGAGCGGCCAGGCCGCGTTCGGGCCGCCGGCGCTGCAGATCGGCTTCGACGGCGCGCCGCCCGTGCCGCGCGATCGCACGCGTGCCGCGAACCTCGCGACATGGCCGACGCCCGTCATCGCGGACGTCGACCTGCTCGTCGACCCCGCGCGCGGCCGCTTCCTGTTCGACGCCTCGGCGCAAGGCCCGCAGGCGCTGCGCGTGCGCTACCGCGTGGGCCAGCCCTTCCCGATCGGCGCCGGCGCGTTCCTGCGCGAGTTGGATGATCGCGCGGCCACCGTCGTCTGGTCCGGCGGATCGACCGCGCTCGGCATACCCGCCACCGGTATCGTCGAGATCGACGACAGCGCCACGTACGCACCGCTGCCCGACCAGGCCGCGATCGCCGACCTCACCGTGCGCGCCGCACCCGGCCAGCGCCCGTTCCTGCGCCTGGCCGCCGACTGGCAGCTGGGCGCCGCCGGCGCGAACCGCACGCTCACGCTCGACGGCCTGTGGATCGGCGCGCTGGCCGCCGCCAACGTGGTGATCGCGGGCGACTGGAGCGTCGTCACGCTGCGCTCCTGCACGCTCGATCCCGGCGGCCTCGACGCGATGGGCGCGGCGCTGCCGCCCGTCACGCTGGTGATCGAAGGCACGATCGACCGGCTCGTCATCGACCACGCGATCCTGCCGGCCGTCGTGCTGCAGGGCGCGGGCGCGGGCGTGGACGAGCTCGTGATGGTCGACGCGATCGTCGACGCGACGCAGCCCGGCGCCGCGGGCATCGTCCTGCCGCGCACGCACACCACGATGGTGCGCACGACGTTGATCGCGAGCGCCATCGCCGCGCTGTGCGTCCATGTCGAACGCATCGACGCCACCGATTCCCTGATTGCCGGCGTGGCCGACGTCACCGACCTGCAGCACGGGTGCTTCCGTTTCAGCGCCCGCGGCGCGGGCTCGCGCGTGCCGCATCCGTACGAGTCGCACGAGCTCGACGAGTTGCAGCGCCTGTTCGCCTCGCGCCGCTTCGGCGATCCCGAGTACGCGACGCTGTCGCCGCGCGCGCCGGCGCCGCTGCTCGAAGGCTCGGAGCAGCAGAGCGAGATCGGCGCCACCTGCGCCAACCTCGATCCGATCAAGCTCGCCAGCCTGCTCGCCAAGCTCGCCGAGAACATGCCGTTCGGCCGCCTGCCCGCCATCCTCCTGGAGAACTGACCATGTCCACCATCGACCTGTCGCGCGTGGCGACCGATCCGCGCAAGCACTATGCGGGCGTGCGGATGCAGCAGGGCCGCGTGCTGACCGACGACGACTTCAACGAGGCCGCCGCGATCGACGCCGAGGAGCTGCGACGCACGCGGCTGCACGCGATCGGTGCGTACGGCTCGCCCGACGCCGGCTTCCTGCCCGGCGACTTCACCGTCACCAACGGCCTCGTGGACTTCGCGCTGTCGGCCGGCAACCTCTACCTGGGCGGCCTGCGGCTGGAGATGACGGCGCCCGAGCGCTTCGTCCTGCAGAAGGACTGGCTCGAGTTCGACGGCGCGACGGACGGCGCCGCGCCGCCGCCCGACGGCCAGACGCGCACCGACCTCGTCTGGCTGGAGGCCTGGCAGCAGCCGGTGACGGCCGTCGAGGACGCCGAGCTGTTCGAGGTGGCGCTGGGCGGCCCGGACACCAGCACCCGCTGGCGCACGATGCGCCGCGTGCACGTGGCCACCGGCGTGCAGGACGGCGACTGCGCCAGCGCCTGGGCCACGCTGTCGGCCACGTTCACCGACGGCACGATCGACGACGAGATGGAACTCGTGACGACGGCCACGCTGACCGTCACCTTCACGGCGCCGCCGGCCACCGGCGACCTGTGCTCGCCACCCCAATCGGGCGGCTACCTCGGCGCCGAGAACCAGGCGATCCGCGTGCAGATGGTGGACGCGACGCACTACACCTGGGGGTATGACAACGCCGCGCCGTTGTATCGCGTGCAGGCCGGCGCGAAGAACGGCCAGTTGGTGCAGCTGACGCTGATGAACGCGCCCAAGGACGCGATGCACTGGCCGCTCGCCGGCCAGGTCGTCGAGATCCTGCCGTGGTCGGCGGCGCTCGCCAACGGGCAGCGCGTCGCGGAGGTGGCCGGCTTCCCGTGCAAGGTGGCGGTGAGCTACGACCCCGACGGCGGCACGCTGCAGATCGACACGCCACTGCCCGCCGGCTTCGGCCTGCAGTGGCAGTCGCGCAGCGACCAGGGCGACTTCTTCAACGGCACGGCCAGCGACGACTTCTTGTTCCTGCGCGTGTGGAACCGCGGCGACGACCTCGCGTCGCCCGCGGCCATCCCCATCGCGCAGGGTGACCTCGGGCACACCGGGTTGCAGGTCGCGTTCAACGGCGGCCCGCTGAGCGGGGCGATGTACTGGGTCATCGCGGCGCGCCCCGCCGCGCCGGACGCCGTCGTTCCGTGGCGCCTCACGCTGCCCGCCGGCGCGCCGCCCACGGGCATCCGGCGCTGGCGCGCGCCGCTCGCGCTGGTCACGTGGACGACCACCGGCGGCGCCACCACCGGCGCGTTGACGAGCGACTGCCGCCCGCCCTTCCTGCCGCTGACGCGCATCCGCAACTGCTGCAACGTGACGGTGGGCGACGGCACGCACAGCTTCGGGCTGTTCAGCTCGGTGCAGAAGGCGATCGACTCGCTGCCCGCATCGGGCGGCACCGTGTGCGTGCTGCCGGGCACCTACGTCGAGGCGGTCACGATCCAGGGCCGGCGCAACGTGACGCTGCACGGCTGCGGCCCGGCGTCGCGCATCGTCGCGCCCGACAACCAGGACGTCGGCTCGACGGCGTTGCTGGTCGTCGACAGCAGCGACGTGGCCGTCGAGACGCTGGCGTTCGAGGGCGGCCTGCAGGCAGTGGTGCGCGTCGAGCGCAGCACCGTGGTGCGCGTGGCCGACTGCCTGATCCAGATGCGCGACTTCCGCCAGGCCAGCTCGCCATGGCCGGCGCTGTTCGTCGGCGGCGCGGCCGTCGAGATCGAGGACAACATCGTCGAGATCCTGCCCATCGACCTCGCCCGCATCTTCCACAAGACCGCCGAGGCGCTGCGCGGCGGCCAGGCGCTGGCCGCGCGCGGCGGCATCCAGCTGGCCGGCGGCTGCGAGCACGTGCGCGTCGCGGGCAACGTGGTGGTGGGCGGCACCGGCAACGCGATCACGCTCGGCAGCATCCTGCGTTTCGACGCCAACGACCCGAACGGCACGCCCGGCCCCGACATCGACAACGACGACCCGTGCGCGCCCTGCGATCCCACCGACGGCGGCACCCCGCCCGATGGCGGCGACGGCGGCGTGCACTACGAGTCGGCGGGCGACCTGTACGACATCGAGATCGCCGACAACGTACTCACGCGCCAGGGCGGCAACGGCATCTCGGTGGTGCGCTTCTTCGGCCCGCTCGCGCAGGGCGGCATCGCGCTGGTGACCGTGCATGGGCTGCGCATCGAGGGCAACCGCATCACGCGCTGCCTGCAACGCGCGGTGGCCGAGGCGCCGGCCGCGCAGCAGCTGCTGCTGGGCTACGGCGGGGTCTCGCTGGCCTTCGTCACCGACCTCGAGATCGAATCCAACCTGATCGCCCACAACGGCCTGGACTGGATCAGCCCGACGTGCGGCGTGTTCGCGCTGGCGGTCGAAGGGCTGCGCATCGAGCACAACCAGATCTACGCGAACGGCGTGCCGGGCGACGAACCGGCCGACAGCGCGCATCCGGGCGTGCGCGCCGGCGTGCACATCTGGCTCGCGCTGGCGCTGCAGGCGCCGACCACGCAATCGAAGACGGGCTTCGGCAACGCGCCGTCGACGTCGCACGCGACGACCTCCGCGGCGAGCATTTCGCGCGTGCCCGTGGGCACCGGCCCGCTGCGCGTGCACGGCAACCGCATCGAGCAGCCGCTGGGCCGCGCGCTGTTCATGCTGGGCGCCGGGCCCATGCACATCACCGACAACCGGCTGCTGAGCGAAGGCGTGGCGCAGCGCGTCACCGATCCCGTCGCGCGCACCGCGCTGGTGGCCAACATCGGCATCGGCCGCGAGTGGACCACCGGGCTGCTGGTGACGATGCTGTACCTGATCCTCGTGCGCCTGATCCGCGCCCAGCCGACGCCTCAGCAGTTGCAGCTGATCTGCACGCTATCCAAGCTGTCGGCCGCGATGCCGGGCATCTGGCCGCGGCTGCCCACCGGCAAGCTGCTGTTCGACGACAACCAGGTCAGCTTCCTGATGAAGGAAACGCCGCGCGGTCTCGACCTGTCCTCGGCGCTGCTGCTGTCGCTGGACGACGTCTCGGCCTGCGACAACCAGTTCGAGTACCACACGGTCTCGCGCCGCTTCGTGCTCGCCGACCTGCTGGCCGCCGGCATGAGCGTGCGCAGCAGCGACAACCGCCTGGCCGAGACCTGGGGCCGCGCGCTGCGCTCGATCCTGAGCTTCGGGCTGATGAACACCGCGGCGGACAACCAGAGCACGCACTGCATCCAGGCGCTGGGCCTGCAGCGCGCGGTGCACGGCAATCTGGTGCTCGCGCAGGCGTTCTGCGCCGACGCGTGCGGCGACCCCAAGACCCTCGTCGGCCACCTGGTGCTCAACGCCCAGGCCGTCGCCGCGCATCCCTGATCCGACCGGAGACACCACCATGGTCACCGCCAAGAACGCCGGCTTTTCCACCGCCAGCCAGCAACGCGTCGAACAGGGCGCGCAACAGACCGCCCTCGGCGAGGCCCTGGCCCAGGCCACCGACTGGGCCAGGCAGGCGCTCACGATGCAGCAGTCGCTGCTGGCCGGCCTCGCGCGTTCGCAGCAGCTCGAGGCCAAGCGCCTGGCCGCGCTGTACAGCGCCGACGACGAGCGCGTCGCGTCCGCGCTCGCGCGCGGGGAGCGCTACGCGGGCATGCAGTCGGAGATCCTCGATCGCGCGACGCAGATCGGCCACGTCGTCGACACCTTCCAGAAGGACGGGCTGTTCACCGGCTACGTGCTGCAGACCGACGGCACGCCCGCGGTGGGCTACGTCGTGCTGCTGCGCATCAGCTCGGTGGTCAATCGCAAGGGCGCGACCGGCGGCAAGGCGACGACGGATGCCACCGGCTGGTTCAGCATCGACACCGGCATCGCCGCGCCCGCGCCGCCGCCCACGCCGCCGGTGGGCACCGCGCCGGGCAACGGCGTCGTCGACAAGCCCATCCTCGTCCACGTCGAACGCCTCGTCGACCGCCTGATGGGCGAACTCGCCGACCACCAGGTCGCCGCCCCTGCGCCTCCGCCGACCAGCGGCCCGCCGCCGGTGGCCAATCCGCCGCCCGGCAACGACGGCCTGGGCACCGACGTCACGATCTTCGACCCCACCGGCCGCGCCGTCCTCGAGGACCCGATCCCGCCCACGTTCGCCGAGACGACATCGGAGTTTCGCGTCTACACGCTGTTCAGCCAGAGCGGGCTGAAGAACGCGACGATCCGGCGAAAGGGTTGAGCAGCGCCCTCGCGGGCAAAGAAAAAGCCCCGAACAACTCACGTCGTTCGGGGCTCACTTGAATGCAGCGATGCACTTTGCAGGCATTGCCAAATTCTTTCGCGGCTTCTTCTGTCGGGAGACTTTCGCCTCCTGCGGCCACATCCTCCGGCAAGCCGGATGGACTTCGAATTTGGTAGGCGCGATTGGACTCGAACCAACGACCCCCACCATGTCAAGGTGGTGCTCTAACCAGCTGAGCTACGCGCCTGCAAGACCGCTAGTCTAGCATGCTTTTTCGCGCTCATACAAGTCCCCCCGCGTCAGTGGCACCGGTTGCGGGTACGGACGCACGTCAGGACGGCGCGACGCGAGGATCTGGTGGATGGCCGTGCCGCCCGATTCGAACTCGAGCGCCGACGCCGCCATGTACAGGCGCCACACGCGGTACGTGGCCTCGTTGACGTGGCGCAGCGCCTCGTCGTGGTTGGACTCGAGGCGCGCGACCCAGTGGCGCAGCGTCCTCGCGTAGTGCTGGCGCAGGTTCTCGACCTCCTGGATCTCGAAGCGCGCGCGCTCCATGCCCGCCTGGATGTTGCTGACGCGATCGAGCTCGCCGTCGGGGAACACGTAGCGGTTGATGAACTCGGTGTCGACGCTGCGCTCCCAGCCGTCCTCCTCGTGCGTGATGCCGTGGTTGAGGAACAGGCCGTTGGGCTTGAGCACGCGGTGCACCGTCTCGTGGTACGTGGGCAGGTTGGCCAGGCCCACGTGCTCGAACATGCCGACACTGGAGACCTTGTCGTACACGCCCTCGCCTTCCAGCGCGCGGTAGTCGCGCAGTTCGACGGTGATGCGATCCTGCAGGCCCTCGGCGGCGATGCGCGCCTGCGCCTCTTCCAGCTGCTCCTTGCTCAGCGTGATGCCGTGCGCGTGCACGCCATAGTGCTTGGCGGCCCAGATCACCAGCGCGCCCCAGCCGCAGCCGATGTCCAGGTAGCGCTCGCCGCGCTTCAGGCGCAGCTTGCGGCAGATGTGATCCAGCTTGTTGGCCTGAGCCTGGTCGAGGCTGTCGGCCTCGTCGTGGAAGTACGCGCAGGAGTACACCATGCGCTCGTCGAGGAACAGCTTGTAGAAGTCGTTGGAGACGTCGTAGTGGTGCGAGATGGCCGCGAGGTCGCTCTCCATCGAGTGGTCATGCGTGAACTGTGTGGTGGCGGGCACGTCGCCCGCGGGCGACACGCGCCGGCTCGCGGAGAACTTCAGCCGCAGCGCGTCCAGCAGCAGCGCGATGCGCTCGCGGCTGCTGAGCGTTAGGTTCTGGAAGTGGTGCTTGAGGCCCAGCGCCTCGTACAGGTCGCCCTCGACGTCGAGCCGCCCGCGGAAATAGGCGTCGGCCAGCGGGATCGGGCCGCGCTTGAGGACGAGGTCGCGCAGCACGCCCGGGTCGCGCAGGATCAGCGTGAAGCGGGACGTGCCCTGCCCGAAGCTGTGCGTGACGCCGTCCCATAGTCGAAGCGCCGCGGCGCCGTGGATCGAGCCCAGGAGGCGGCGGACCATGCGGTCGGCGACTTCGGTGATGCCGGGATCGACGCTGGACACGGGCAGCGTAGGGGACGAGGAGCGAGCCATGGATTCTCCGAACGACAAGGGTTTGAAGAAGGACCTGCGGGCAAGGGGCACGCCCGGCAATCGACGTGCCGGCCGCGCGTCGCGCCCTCGTGAGGCTCGACTGCAAAATCCTATCGCTGCTGAAAAAGGCCAGCACGACATGAGGATTTCCCGATGCCGTGCGCCTGCCCTGCCTCCCGGTGATCGATCGACGTTCGCCCGACCCAGTCAGCGCCGGCGCGCCGAATCCACACCGCCCACCTTGGCGACCAGCCCCAACACCTGGCCCAGCCGCTCGGCGCTGTCGATCTCCACCGTGAACGTCATGAAGGCGCGGCGGTCGCCGATGCCCTTGGTCGACTGCGACGCGACGCCGATCACGTTGACGCGCTGCTTGGCCAGCACGTCGGAGATGTCGCGCAGCAGGCCCTGGCGGTCCTGCGCCTCGACGACGATGTCGACCGCGTAGACGCTCTTGTCCGGCCGCCCCTCGGAGGCCGGCAGGCCCCAGGCGACCGGGATCACGCGCTCGGGGTTGGTCTCCGACATGTGGCGGAAGTTGATGCAATCGAGCCGGTGCACGGCCACGCCCCTGCCGCGCGTGACATAGCCGCCGATCGCGTCGGGCGGTGCGGGGCGGCAGCAGCTGGCCAGCGTGGTCAGCAGCGAATCGATGCCCACCACCAGCACGCCGCCCGCGGCGCCGCCGGTGCGCGGGCGCTTGAGCTGGATCGGCTCGTCGGGCGCGGGCGGCTCGACGGGGCGCAGCAGGTTCTCGATGTTGCGCAGCGAGTATTCGTCCTTGCCCACCACCTCGAACAGCTTCTGCGCATCGTCGAAGCCCAGCCTGCCGGCCAACTCCTCGAGGCTCAGCGCGGTGCGGCCCTCGCGCTGCAGGAGCTTTTCCACCAGCTCGCGGCCCTTGGCCACCGTCTGCGCGTGCTGCAGCGCATTGAACCAGGCGCGCACCTTGGCGCGGGCGCGCGGGCTCTGCAGGAAGTGCAGTTCGGGGTTGAGCCAGTCCATCGACGGCCCGCCCTCGCGCACGGTGACGATCTCCACCGTCTGGCCGTTGCGCAGCGGCGTCTGCAGCGGCACCATGAAGCCGTCGACGCGTGCGCCGCGGCAGCGGTGGCCGACGTCGGTGTGCAGCGCGTACGCGAAATCGACCGGCGTTCCGCCCGCGGGCAGCTCGATCACGCTGGCCTGCGGCGTGAAGACGTAGATGCGATCCTCGAACCCGGGCGCGTCGGCCTGCGCGTCGTCGCCCGCCGCGGGCACCGCCTCGGCGCCGGGCTCGGCGACGAAGTCGCGTTCCCACGCGAGCAGCTGGCGCAGCACGGCCTTGCGCGCGGCGGCCACCTGGTCCTCGAACGCGCCCGCGGCGCTCACGCCCGCGTAGCCCTTGCTGCCCGCCTCCTTGTAGGCCCAGTGCGCGGCGACGCCGTGCTCGGCGTGCTCGTGCATCTCGCGGGTGCGGATCTGCACCTCGAACGCGCGGCCCTGGTCATCCTTCACGACGGTGTGCAGCGACTGGTAGCCATTGGCCTTGGGCCGCGCGATGTAGTCGTCGAACTCGCCGTCGACCGCGCGGTAGCGCTCGTTGACGCGTCCCAGCACGGCGTAGCACGCGGCCACGTCGTCGACGATCACGCGCACCGCGCGGATGTCGAACACGTGGTCGAAGTCCAGCTCCTTGCCGCGCATCTTCTTCCAGATGCTGTAGATGTGCTTCGGACGGCCCTGGATGTCGGCGCGGATGCCGGCCGCGGCCAGCATCTGCTCGAGCTGCGTGCGGAACGCGACGATGCCCGCCTCGCGCTCGACGCGGCGCTCGTCCAGCAGCCTGGCCACGCGCTTGTACTCGACCGGCTCGAGGAAGCGGAACGACAGGTCCTCCAGCTCCCACTTGATCTGCCAGATGCCCAGCCGGTTGGCCAGCGGCGCGAACACCTGCTGCGACTCGCGCGCGAGCTCCGCCGGGCACGGCGTGCGGCTGGACGCATGCCAGCGCAACGTCTGCAGCCGCGAGGCCAGCCGCAGCAGCACCACGCGCAGGTCGCGCGAGAACGCCAGCAGCATCTTGCGCACGCGCTCGGTCTGCAGCGCGCGCTGCTCCTTGCCGATCTGCGCCTCGCGCGCGTTGCGCTGGATCTTGACCAGCTTGCGCGTGAGATCGACCAGGCTCGCGTACGACGGCCCGAAGGCCTTGGTCACCACCTCGATCGGCCGCTGCAGGCCGTCGCCCGCGTAGACCAGCCAGGCCGCGGCCTGCATCGCCGGCGTGGCGCCGAGGTCGGCCAGGATCTGCGCGACGCCCTGCGCGTGCGACATCGCCGGCTCGCCGCTGTCCAGCAGGCGCCCGACCAGCAGCGGCTCCGCGAACGCGCGCGCCCTGGCGAGCGCGAGGTCGCCGCGGGCGTCGGCGTCGCCCGCCTCGTTCTCGCTGCCCGCGTGCGGCTCGGCGGCGGCTGCCGCCATGTCGACATCGGCGATGCGCACGATGGCCGGCGCGTCGTCGACTGCGACGTTGCTCGCCTGCGTCTTCATGGCGAGGCCGCGAGCAGGAAGTCGCGCACCACGTCAATCTGGTCGGCGTGCACCAGCGTGGGCGCGTGGCCGACGCCGGCCACCTCGTGCAGCCGCGCACGGGGGCCGCGCTGCGTCATGGCATCGGCGGTGGCGCGCGTCAGCAGGTCGGACTCGGCGCCGCGCAGCACCAGCGTCGGGCAGCGGATGGCGTCGTACGACTGCCACAGCATCGCCTCGCCGGCGGCGGCCAGTTCGGGCGTGACCGCCTTGAACGGCAGCGCGATCGCCGGGTCGTAGTGCGGCTTGAAGCCGTCGCCGTCGGAGACCAGCTGCGGGCGCGTCAGGTCGAGCCACTCCTCGCGCGTGTGCGGCCCAAAGCCCAGCGAGATCGCGCGCAGCGCGTCGGCGGCTTCGTCCAGCGACGCCCAGTGCACCGGCACGCCCAGGTAGCCGCCGATGCGCACCAGCGCCGCGTACTCGATCGCGGGGCCGACGTCGTTGAGCACGAGCCTGCGGATCGGCGACTCCGGCAGCGCCGCGAGCCCCATGCCGATGAGCCCGCCCATCGACGTGCCGACCCAGTGCACCTCGCGCGCGTCCAGGCGCGCGAGCAGCGTGACCATGTCGGCCACATACGCCGGGATCGCGTACGACGCCGGGTTCTTCATCCAGTCCGATTCGCCGCGGCCGACGACGTCCGGGCAGACGACGCGGTACTCGCCGGCCAGCGCGCGGGCCAGCGCGTCGAAGTCGCGGCCCTGGCGCGTGAGGCCGTGCACGCACACCAGCACCCGCGGGTTGGCGGCGTCGCCCCACTCCCAGTAAGCCATGTGGTGCAGTCCCTCGGGGGCGAGGCATTGCACGTGGCGCAGGCGGGGCGGGAGCGATGTGTCGGCGGTCATCCCGGAATCGTAGCAAGCGCGCGGGCTTGCGGCCGGGCAGGCCGGCGAATACCGACCGCCCTGTCGACTACTTCAACTGCACGCTGCCGTTGACGTTGGCCGTGACCGCACCGGAGCCGGCCTCCACGGGCATGGACGCGCTGTCGCTGACAGCCAGCGCGCGGGCCTTCATCGCGAAGGGGCGCGGCGGCTGGCCGCTGTCGAGGTTGACATTGACCTCGCGGATCGTGAACGCGCCGTAGCCGAAAGCCTTGGCGTAGTCGGCCGCCTTGGCGCGGAAGCGCGCGATCGCCTGGGCGGCGAGCTCGGCCTCGACCTTCTCGCGCGCCTCGCGCGAGACGCTGTAGTCCAGGCTGCCCACCGTCATCGTCTGCACCTTGCCGGCGAGCTCGGCGATGGTGCCCATGTCGCGACCCTGCACCACCAGCGAGGTCGTGCCCGTCCAGCCGTTGACCACGCCCTTGTTGTTGAAGCGCGGCTGCAGCGAGAAGCCGCCGCCCTGCACCTCGACGTGGCCGTCGGACTTGGCCACCTGGCGCGCCTGGGCGAGCGCGGCGCCGAGGGCGTCCTTCAGCGCGGCCTGCACGGCGTTGGCGTCGGTGCCTTCCTTGCTGGTGCTGAACTGCACGGTGATCCAGTCGTTGGGCACCTGGATCGTGGCGCTGCTGTTCAGCGAGACGACGCCCTCGGGATCCTTCTGCGCCACCACCACGGGCACCACCGGCGCGACAGCGGCGGCCTGGGCGGCGGCGGCCGTCGGCAGCATGAGCGCGGCCGAGAGCAGGCACGAGGATGCGAGGGCGAGAAGCGTCTTGTTCATGGTCGGGTTCATGAGTGGATGATGCCCATTGAACGGGCCGGCGCCGGAAAAGGGGTGACGGCGGCGCGGCTATCGCGGATCTGGCAAATTTGTAACAGAACTAAAAGGTCGGGCTCAAAACCGCCAAATCCGCGTTTTTGCCCCGCAGAATCGAGCCTGTTACATATTTGGAGCCATCCATGTCGGCAGTCCCAGGCACCCGCCAAGATCGTATCGTCGTCCTCGACGACGACGCCCGCATCCGCGACCTGCTGCGCCGCTATCTCAGCCAGGAAGGCTTCGATGTCCTGCTGGCCGAGGACGGCAAGGCCCTCAACCGCCTGATGACGCGCGAGAACATCGACCTGATCGTGCTCGACCTGATGCTGCCGGGCGAGGACGGCCTGTCGATCTGCCGCCGCCTGCGCGCGGCCGGCGACCGCACGCCCATCATCATGCTCACGGCCAAGGTCGAGGACGTCGACCGCATCGTCGGCCTGGAGGTCGGCGCGGACGACTACCTGCCCAAGCCGTTCAACCCGCGCGAACTGCTGGCCCGCGTGCACGCCGTGCTGCGCCGCCGCCCGCCGCAGGAAGCCCCGGGCGCGCCGGCCAAGGACGCCCAGGTCGTGCAGTTCGGTGACTTCGAGTTCGACCTGTCGCTGCGCCGCCTGACCAAGGACGGCGAACCGATCGCGCTGACCACCGGCGAGTTCTCGATGCTCAAGGCGCTGGTTCGCCACCCGCGCCAGCCTCTGTCGCGCGACAAGCTCGCCCAGCTCGCCCGCGGCCGCGACTTCGAGCCCTTCGACCGCAGCCTGGACGTGCAGATCTCGCGCCTGCGCAAGATGATCGAGCCCGATCCGTCGAACCCGCGCTACATCCAGACCGTGTGGGGCGTGGGCTACGTGTTCGTCCCCAGCGAGACGGCCTGAACGCTGGGCCAAGCCGGGAATGGACCGCAAGCACCTGTCGCTGAGTCTTTTCTGGCGCACGTTCTTCCTGCTGTCGCTGCTGCTGACCGGCGGCGTGATCGCCTGGGTCCAGACGCTGCGCCAGCTGGAATTCGAGCCGCGCGCGGTCGTGGCCGCCCAGCAGATCGCCAGCCTGGTGAACCTGTCGCGCGGCGCGATGAAGAACGTCGACGGCATCACGCGCATCGCGCTGATGAAGTCGATGACCGACCAGGAAGCCGTGCGGGTGCTCCCGCGCGAGCCGACCGACCGCTGGGACCCGTACGAGGTCGACGCCTTCACGCGCCGCATCGCGGCCGAACTGCGCGTGCGCCTTGGCGAGGGCACGGTGGTGGCGCGCTCGGTCAACGGGCAGGACGCGCTGTGGGTCGGCTTCACGATCGACGACGACCGCTACTGGCTGCAGGCCGAGTCGGCGCGCGTCACGCCGCTCACCTCCAGCACCTGGTTCGTGTGGGTGGGCATCGCGATCCTGGCCACCATCATCGGCTCGGCCACCATCGCGGGCCTGATCAACCGGCCGCTGAAGGACCTGTCGACGGCCACCGCGCGCATTCGCGAGGGCGAGTACGACATCCGGCTGGACGAGCGCGTCGGCACGCCCGAGGTGCGCGCCGTCAACATCGGCTTCAACCGCATGGCGCGCGACCTCGCGAAGGTCGAACAGGATCGCACCGTGATGCTGGCCGGCATCTCGCACGACCTGCGCACGCCGCTCGCGCGTATCCGCCTGGAGGCCGAGATCAGCGTGCCCGACGACGAGGCCCGCAGCCACATCGCCGAGGACATCGACCAGCTCGACGCGATCATCGACAAGTTCATGGACTACGCGCGCCCCGGCGTCACGCGCCTGGAGCCGGTGCCGCTGGCCGCGGTCGTCGAACGCGAGGCGCTCGCCTTCCGCGACGCCAGCCAGATCCGCATCGCGATCCAGCTGTCGCCGGTGTCGCGCGTGCTGGGCGATCCGATCGAGCTCGGTCGCGTGTTCGCCAACCTGTTCGAGAACGCGCGCCGCTACGGCCGCCCGTCGGACACGGTGCCCGCCGAGGTGCAGGTCGGCCAGTTGCAGGCCGGCCCGTGGATCATCGTGACGGTGCGCGATCGCGGCCCCGGCGTGCCGGTGGAAAAGCTCGCGCAGCTGACCACGCCGTTCTTCCGCGGCGACACGGCACGCACGTCGGCCACCGGCGCGGGCCTGGGCCTGGCGGTGGTCAAGAAGTCGATCCAGCGCATGGGCGGCAGCCTCGAGATGACCAACGCGCCCGAGGGCGGACTGGTCGCCCACGTGCGCCTGCGCCGCGTCGAAGCCACCTGATCTTCCGGAACGCGCGGCCCTCGTGGTCGCGCTGAAAACGGGCCCTTCGATTGCCCGGTCCGTTGCATCACGACAACGGAGAGTGTCCGAGGGTCAATGCGCCCGCCGCAGTTGTCGTTCTCGTAGAACGTGACGTCGGCCATCGCCGCGCCGCAGCAGGCAAGGGCGGGCGCCGTCGTCCGCAGGAGCAGTTGTTCCAGGCGCAGGTGCCGGCGTCGCACGCGGTCTACGGCACGCCCACGCAGCGCTGCTGGGTCGAGCAGACCGAGGTGCGCGACGACCGCAACCAGGTCGGCGGCACCGTGATCGGCAGCATCCTGGGCGGCATCCTCGGCCACCAGGTGGCGCGCGGGCACGGCGCGGTCGCGGCCGGCGCCATCGGCGGCGCGGTGGTCGGCAGCGCGATCGGCGGCGCCAACAGCGGCACGCGCGTCGAGGACGTGCAGCGCTGCACCGCCACGACCGAGTCGGGCCCGCCGCAGTTCTGGGACACGGTCTACACGTTCAACGGCGTGGAGCAGCACGTGCAGACGACGGCCCCGTCCGGCGCGACGATCCTCGTGAACCAGTACGGCGAACCGCGGATCTGACACCGCGTTCCCGATGCACGACGACGGCGGCCGCGGCCGCCGTCGGCCGTTTCAGCGCAGCGCGAGCGGCCGCTGCCGCGAGCCCAGCAGCGCGCCCAGCGCGAGCACGATCGCCGAGAACAGGAAGCCGCGCCGCAGGCCGCCCGCGCCGTCGGCCAGCAGGCCCGACAGGCTCGGCCCGAGGATCTGCCCCAGCGCGAACACGATCGTGAACGCAGCGATGCCCGCGGCCCACGCGGGCGGCGGCAGGTTGTGGCGCACGAAGGCGGTGGTCGACGCCACGACCGACAGCATCGTGCAGCCGAACAGCAGGCACGACAGCGCGACCACCGCCGGCCGCACGCTGAGCACGGGCAGCAGCGTCGCCACGGCGAGGATCGCGTTGAGCTGCGACAGCGGCCGCCCGCCGCGATGGCGCTGCAGCAGCCCGGCCCAGATCCACGAGGACGCGACGACACCCGCGCCCAGCAGCGCGAAGAACGCCGCGACCCACGCCGGCGGCAGTCCCTGATCGCGCAGCAGGGTCACGATGAACGTCATGTAGCCGATGTAGCCGAGGCCGAACATCAGGTAGCCGGCCAGCAGCGGCGCCATCGGCGGCCACGGGGCGCTCGCCCGCGCGGTCGCGGGCGCGTCCGGGCCCGTGGCCACGAGCGCGCGCGACGCGCGCGTCACGCCCCAGGTCGCGAGCGCGCACGCGAGCGAGACGACGCCCAGCGCGACCCACGCCGCGCGCCACGGCAGCGGCGGCACGATCGCCGTCGCGCCGAGGATGCCCAGCCCCGCGCCGCCGTAGTAGATGCCGACCACCAGCCCCGGGTGCGGCGCGCGCGCCGACAGCCGCGTGGCCAGCAGCCCGCCGCCGACGAAGGTGGCCGCGCTCGCCACGCCGGCCAGCGTTCGCAATGCATACAGCGGCGCATCGCTGCCAGCGAAGGCGTGCGCCGCGAGGATGGCCGCCGTGGCCAGCGCGCCCGCGGTGGCCACGCGCAGCGCGTCGAAGCGGGCAAACCAGCGCGGGGCCAGCAGCGCGCCGGCGAGATAGCCCGCGGCGTTGGCCGTGTTCATCGCGCCGGCGGTGAAGTAGCTCCAGTGCAGCTCCGCGCGCATCGTGGGCAGCAGCAGCGCGTACGAGAAGCGCGCCAGCCCCAGCGAGACGGCGGCGGCCAGCGCGAGCGAGAAGGCCAGGAGCAGCGGCGTGCGGGTCGGCGTCGATGGGGGCGTCACGTCGTCGAGTATCCCCGGCCTGCGAAGCGGCGTCCCCGGGCGCCTCGACGACCCGCCGATCTCGTCTAGACAACCCGCGGCCTGGGAATCGGCCGGATTTCAGTCGAGAATGGAGGGATTTCCCGCAGCACGCCCCTCCCCGGACTCGACATGACCACCATCCTCCAGCACCTGCCCGCCCAGCAAAAGGTCGGCATCGCCTTCTCGGGCGGCCTCGACACCAGCGCCGCGCTGCACTGGATGCGCCTGAAGGGCGCGATCCCGTACGCGTACACGGCCAACCTGGGCCAGCCCGACGAGCCGGACTACGACGAGATCCCGCGCAAGGCGATGCAGTACGGCGCCGAGAAGGCGCGCCTGATCGACTGCCGAGCGCAGCTGGTGGCCGAGGGCATTGCCGCGCTGCAGAGCGGCGCGTTCCACATCTCGACGGCCGGCGTCACCTACTTCAACACCACGCCGTTGGGCCGCGCGGTCACCGGCACGATGCTGGTGGCGGCGATGAAGGAGGACGACGTCAACATCTGGGGCGACGGCAGCACGTTCAAGGGCAACGACATCGAGCGCTTCTACCGCTACGGCCTGCTCGCGAACCCGTCGCTCAAGATCTACAAGCCGTGGCTGGACCAGGTGTTCATCGACGAGCTCGGCGGCCGCACCGAGATGTCGGAGTTCCTGAACAAGGCGGGCTTCGGCTACAAGATGTCGGTGGAGAAGGCGTATTCGACCGACTCCAACATGCTGGGTGCCACGCACGAGGCCAAGGACCTCGAGCACCTGAACTCGGGCATCAAGATCGTGCAGCCCATCATGGGCGTCGCGTTCTGGCGCGACGACGTCGTGGTCAAGGCCGAGGAGGTGCGCGTGCGCTTCCACGAGGGCGTTCCCGTCGCCCTGAACGGCAAGGACTATTCCGACCCGGTCGAACTGATGATGGAGGCCAACCGCATCGGCGGCCGCCACGGCCTGGGCATGAGCGACCAGATCGAGAACCGCATCATCGAGGCCAAGAGCCGCGGCATCTACGAGGCTCCGGGCCTGGCGCTGCTGTTCGCCGCGTACGAGCGCCTGGTCACCGGCATCCACAACGAGGACACGATCGCGCAGTACCGCGACAACGGCCGCGCGCTCGGCCGCCTGCTGTACCAGGGCCGCTGGTTCGACTCGCAGGCGCTGATGCTGCGCGAGACGGCGCAGCGCTGGGTGGCGCGCGCCATCACCGGCGAGGTGACGCTGGAGCTGCGCCGCGGCAACGACTACTCGATCCTGAACACCGAGTCGCCCAACCTCACGTACAAGCCCGAGCGCCTGACGATGGAAAAGGGCGAGCTGAGCTTCACGCCGGCCGACCGCATCGGCCAGCTGACGATGCGCAACCTCGACATCCAGGACACCCGCGAGAAGCTGATGACCTACGCCCGCGCCGGCCTGCTGGGCTCGGGCACCGGCGCCGAGATGCTCAAGCTGGGCGACAAGTAGGCCACTCGTCGGCCGATACGGCACCCCGTACCCGACGCCCGCCGGCGATACTGGCGGGCGTCTTCATTTCCGGGGTCGTGCTTTCAATGGATTTCCCGTTTGCCTTCCTGATGCTGGCGCTCGCGATCGCGCTGGTCTGGGCACCGCCGCGGCGCGTCGGCGCGCGTCGCCTGCCCTCCTGGCCGGCCGTGCTTGCCGGGGCCTGCGCGGTGGGCGCGTTCGGCTTGCCGCGCGTGCTCGAACCGGTCGCCCTGGTCGCGCTCGCCGTGCTGGCCGCGCTCGCCTGGGCGGGGGCCGCGGCGCCGCGCTGGCGCTGCGCGATGACCGTGCTCGCGGCGCTGCTGGCGCTCACGCTGTCGCTGCACCTGCTGCCCGGCTTCCATCCGGTGCTGCTGTTCCACGACGTGCGCCTCACGCCCGACGCCGCGCTCTTCGCGCTGGGGCTCGGTTTCGACAAGGCCGCGGCGGGCCTGCTGCTGCTGGCGGCGTTCGGCGTCCGCGCGACGTCGTGGCGCCAGTTCGCCGCGCAGCTGCCCGCGATCGCCGCGGGGGCCGTCGCCTCGGCGGCGGTCTCGATCGGCATCGCGCTGGCGGCGGGCTACGTGCGCTTCGAGCCGAAATGGCCCGAGGCCGCGCCCGCGTTCCTGCTGGCCAACCTGCTGTTCACCTGCGTCGCCGAGGAGGCGTTCTTCCGCGGGCTGATCCAGGAGCGGCTGATGCGCCTGGCCGACGCGCGCAGGCAACCCGCGTGGAATGGGGTCGCCATCGCCATGTCGACCGTGCTGTTCGGCCTCGCGCACGCGGGCGGCGGCACGACGTGGATGCTGGTCGCCACGATCGCCGGCCTGGGCTACGCCCTCGTGTACGCCCGCACGCGCACGCTGGAGGGCGCGATCCTCGTGCACTTCCTCGTCAACGCGATCCACTTCCTCGGCTTCACCTACCCGCGCCTGGCCGGCTGAGCGATCGGCGGGAACGCCGATTGATGCGGAAGCGCCGAGCGGGACGCACGCGAGCCCGCGAGGAAAGCCGCATGCCGCCCCGACGCGCCGCCCTGCCCGTCCTGTTCGCGCGGCTCACCGCGGCCGCGCACGCCGATCCGGCGCGAATCGACGAGGTGGTGGCGCAGTCGTTCCGCGCACAGCACCGATGGCCCGGACGCGGCGTCGCGCCGCGCGGCTACCTGCTGGGCCTGCTCGTGGCGATCTGCGCCAATGTCTGGTTGAAGTAGCCCGGGCTCGTTCCGGCAGGTCGCGCGACCTGCCGTCTTTCATTCCGGCGCCGCCTTTTCAGCGCGCCTCGAGCCGCTGCAGCAGGCACACCGCCCGCGTCTCGATGGCCTTGAGCTCGCCCACCGGGCCCATCTTCTCGGCCGTCTTGGCCTTCACGTTGACGACGTCGACCGCCAAGCCCAGCGTCTGGGCCAGGCGCGCGCGCATCGCGTCGATGTGCGGCGCGAGCTTGGGCCTCTGCGCGACGATCGTCGAGTCGATGTTGACCGGCTCCCAGCCCGCGGCGCGCACGCGGCGCACGCATTCGGCCAGCAGCGCGATGGAGTCGGCGCCCTTGAAGGCGGCGTCGGTGTCGGGGAAGTGGCGGCCGATGTCGCCCAGGCCGGCGGCGCCGAACAGCGCGTCGGTGATGGCGTGGCACAGCGCGTCGGCGTCGGAGTGGCCCAGCAGCCCGTGGGTGTGAGGGATGGTGACGCCGCCCAGGATCAGCGGGCGGCCTTCGACGAGCTGGTGGGTGTCCCAACCCTCGCCGATGCGAAACGGAATGGTCATGCTCGGGCTTTCGATGCGTGCGGCGCGCGGCTCAGGAGGAGTCTTTCCGCGAGCGCGAAATCCTCGGGCCAGGTCACCTTGAGGTTCTCGAAATCGCCGCGCACCAGGCGCGGCGCGAAGCCGGCGGCCTCGATGGCGCTGGCCTCGTCGGTGATCTGCAGCTCGGGCCGCGCGAAGCCGGCCTGCAGCGCGTCGCGCAGCACGCCCAGGCGGAACATCTGCGGCGTCTGCGCGGCCCAGATGCGTTCGCGCGAGACGGTCTCGCCCACGCGCGCGTGCGCGTCGGCCCGCTTGAGGGTGTCGGGCACCGGCAGCGCCAGCAGGCCGCCGACGGCGTCGTCGCGGCAGTCGGCGATCAGGCGGCGGATGGAGTCGGGGTGGACGAGGCAGCGCGCCGCGTCGTGCACCAGCACCCAGTCGGTGGGCAGAGCGCCGCGCGCGAGCAGGTCGTGCAGGCCGGCGTAGACCGTCTCGGCGCGCGTGGCGCCGCCGACGTTCGCGCGCCAGCACGCGGCCGCGGCCTCGGCGTCGCCCTCGGCGGCCAGCGCGGCGAACTGGGTGTCGCCGGGCGACAGCACCACCAGCGTGCCGTCGAGTTCGCGTACGCGGCCGAGCGCCTCCAGCGTCCACAGCACCAGCGCGCGGCCAGCCAGCGACTCGTACTGCTTGGGGCCGGCGGCGCCGGAGCGCGCGCCGGAGCCGGCGCACGGCACCAGCGCGAACAGGCGCTGGCGGCCGGCGGGATGGGTGAAGGAATCACCGCGCTGGGGACTGGTCATGCCCCGGATTCTAGAATCGCCACCAACCCCAGCTCGAGTTCACGAGCGCACGCCTTGCCGGCGCACCGGTTGCCCCCTCCGCGGCCCACCGACGCGCCCAAGGCGTGTCCTCATTTCTGGCCACGACATGCAACTGCCCTCGCTCGCTCCCGGACAACGCTTCACCCTGCCCCGCCCGCCCGGCGCGGCCGACGCGCTGCTGATCGCGCGCCTCGCGTCCGAGCGCGCCGCGCACGGGCAACTGACGCTCGTCGTGTGCGCCGAGCCGGCCGACAGCCAGCGCCTGGCCGACGAGCTGCCCTTCTTCGCGCCGCACCTGCGCATCGCCGTCTTCCCCGACTGGGAGACGCTGCCCTACGACCAGTTCTCGCCGCACCAGGACCTGGTCTCCGAGCGCCTGGCCACGCTGTGGCGGCTGTACCGCAAGAGCCAGGGCCTCTCGAGCGCCAACACCGGCGCGCCGGTGGCCTCGCCCAAGGGCAGGAGCGCGCCCGACCCCACGCGCAGCGTCGACGCCAACAAGGAGGACGACGAAGGCGTCGACGTCGTGCTGCTGCCGGCCAGCACGGCGCTGACGCGCGTCGCGCCGCCGTCCTTCCTCGCCGCGACGACGTTCAACTTCAAGCAGAAGTCGCGGCTGGACGAGGCCGCGCTCCGGGCGCAGCTGACGCTGGCGGGCTACTCGCACGTCAGCTCGGTGGTGTCGCCCGGCGAATACGCGGTGCGCGGCGGGCTGATCGACCTGTTCCCGATGGGCTCGAACGTGCCCTATCGCGTCGACCTGTTCGACAACGAGGTCGACTCGATCCGCACCTTCGACCCCGACACCCAGCGCAGCCTCTACCCCGTGCCGCAGGTGCGCCTGCTGCCGGGGCGCGAGTTCGCGCTCGACGAGGCCTCGCGCAAGGCATTCCGCGTGCGCTGGCGCGAACGCATCGAGGGCGACCCGACCAAGGCGCGGCTGTACAAGGACATGGGCAACGGCATCGCCGGCGGCGGCATCGAGTACTACCTGCCGCTGTTCTTCGACGAGACGGCCACGATCTTCGACTACCTGCCCGCATCCGCCACGCTGGTGCTGCACGGCGCGGTCGACGAGGCGCTGCAGCGCTTCTGGGCGGACACGCGCGAGCGCCACCGCTTCCTCAAGGCCGACCCCGACCGCCCCATCCTGCCGCCCGAGGACATCTTCCTGAAGGACGAGCAGTTCTTCGACCGCACGCGCGCGTTCGCGGCGCTGTCGCTGCGTCCGCCGGGATCGCAAGGGGCCGAGGGCAGCGAGGATCACATCCGAGCCGATCCGAGCGCCCCCTCGGGGGGCAGCGACGGGAGGAGCGAGGGGGCCGTCACGCCCTGGGCGCGGCCGCTGCCGGACGTCAGCGTCGAGCGCGGCGCCACGGCGCCGATGGCGCGGCTGCAGAAGCACATCGACGCCACCTCGTACCGCATCCTGCTGGTCGCGGACAGCGAAGGCCGGCGCGAGACGCTGCTGGACATGCTGCGCGACCACCAGATCGAGCCGGTGAGCGTCGGCACGCTGGCCGAGTTCGAGGCGGGCGACGAGAAGGTCGCGATCACGGCGGCGCCGATCAGCGAGGGCTTCTTCTGGTTCGAGCCGGACGCGCCGGACGCCCGCACCATCCAGTTCATCACCGAGAACGAGCTGTTCGCCACCGGCGCCACGCCGCGCAAGCGCCGCCGCGGGCAGGAGCAGACGAGCAGCGTCGATGCGCTGATCAAGGACCTGTCGGAGCTGAAGCTGGGCGATCCCGTCGTGCACGCGAGCCATGGCATCGGCCGCTACCAGGGGCTGATCAACATCGACCTCGGCGAAGGCCCGAGCGAGTTCCTGCACCTCGAATATGCGGACAAGGCCACGCTGTACGTGCCCGTCGCGCAGCTGGCGCTGATCAGCCGCTACACGGGCGTGTCGGCGGAAGAGGCGCCGCTGCACAAGCTCGGCTCGGGCCAGTGGGACAAGGCACGCCGCAAGGCCGCCGAGCAGGTGCGCGACGCCGCCGCCGAGCTGCTGAACCTGTACGCGCGCCGCGCCGCGCGCGACGGCCACTCGCACCGCTTCACGCCGCACGACTACGAGGCCTTCGCCACCAGCTTCGGCTTCGAGGAGACGCCCGACCAGCGCGCCGCGATCCACGCGGTCATCCAGGATCTGGTCAGCCCCAAGCCGATGGACCGCCTGGTGTGCGGCGACGTGGGCTTCGGCAAGACGGAGGTCGCGCTGCGCGCCGCGTTCGTGGCCGTGCACGGCGGCAAGCAGGTGGCGCTGCTGGCGCCCACCACGCTGCTGGCCGAGCAGCACTACCAGACGATCTCCAGCCGCTTCGGGCAGTGGCCGGTGAAGGTGGCGGAGATGTCGCGCTTTCGCACCGCCAAGGAGATCAAGACGGCGATGGAGGGCCTGGCCGACGGCACGATCGACATCATCGTGGGCACGCACAAGCTCCTGTCGGCCGACGTGAAGTTCAAGCGGCTGGGCCTGCTGATCATCGACGAGGAGCACCGCTTCGGCGTGCGCCACAAGGAGGCGATGAAGGCGCTGCGCGCGGAGGTCGACGTGCTCACGCTGACCGCCACGCCGATCCCGCGCACGCTGGGCATGGCGCTCGAAGGCCTGCGCGACCTGTCGGTGATCGCCACCGCGCCGCAGCGCCGCCTCGCGATCAAGACCTTCGTGCGCAACGAGAGCCAGGGCACGATCCGCGAGGCCGTGCTGCGCGAACTCAAGCGCGGCGGCCAGGTCTACTTCCTGCACAACGAGGTCGAGACGATCCCCAACCGGCTCGAGAAGCTGCAGCAGCTGCTGCCCGAGGCGCGCATCGCGATCGCGCACGGCCAGATGCCCGAGCGCGAGCTCGAATCGGTGATGCGCGACTTCGTCGCCCAGCGCATCAACGTGCTGCTGTGCTCCACCATCATCGAGACGGGCATCGACGTGCCCACCGCCAACACCATCGTCATCAGCCGCGCCGACAAGTTCGGCCTGGCGCAGCTGCACCAGTTGCGCGGGCGCGTCGGCCGCTCGCACCACCAGGCCTATGCCTACCTGATGGTGCCGGACGTCGAAGGCCTGACCAAGCAGGCCGCGCAGCGCCTCGATGCCATCCAGGCGATGGAGGAACTGGGCTCGGGCTTCTACCTGGCGATGCACGACCTCGAGATCCGCGGCGCCGGCGAGGTGCTGGGCGAAAACCAGAGCGGCAACATGATGGAGGTCGGCTTCCAGCTGTACAACGACATGCTGGCCGAGGCAGTGCGCGCGCTCAAGTCCGGCCAGGAGCCCGACCTGCTGTCGCCCACCGGCGCGTTCGGCGGCGGCATCGACATCAAGCTGCACGCCCCCGCCCTGCTGCCCGACGCCTACTGCGGCGACGTGCAGACGCGCCTGTCGCTGTACAAGCGCCTGGCCACCGCGGAGCGCCCGGAGACGCTGGACGCGCTGCTCGAGGAGATCACCGACCGCTTCGGCAAGCTGCCGCCCCAGGGCCAGGCGCTGTTCGACACGCACCGGCTGCGCATCCTGGCCAAGAGCTACGGCGTGCTGAAGGTGGACGCGAACCCGAAGGTCATGAACATCACGTTCAAGCCCAACCCGCCGGTCGACCCGATGCGCATCATCGAGTTGGTGCAGAAGAACCGCAACGTGAAGCTGGCGGGCAACGACCGCCTGCGCATCGACCGCGAGATCGCCGAGCCGCGCGACCGCGCGCAGTACGTGCGCGACCTGCTGCGCTCGCTGGGGCCGCCGAAGGTGGCGGCCTGATCAGCGGGCGCCGCCGCGCTCCATCAGCGCGGCCTGGTAGGCCAGCGCGATCTCCTTGGACTTGGCGTCGGCCAGTTCCTGGAGCTCGCGGCCCAGCGAGGCCACCTTGTCGGGGTGGTACTGGCTGATCAGCCGGCGGTAGGCGTCGCGGATCTCCTCGACGCCCGCATCGGGCGACAGCTCCAGCACCGTCGTCCAGTGCGGCGGCACGGGCGCGGGCGCGGGCGCCGGCGTGCGCGCGACGGGCTCGCCGGGCGGCTTGCGCAGGAAGAAGTGGACGACGCCGTAGCCCAGGAGGCCGCAGCCGACGATGGTCAGGATCTCATTGCTGGTCATGACCGCCCTGCGTCGCGACGTCCGTGCCCGGCACCGAGAAGCGCGGCCGCGCGGCGCGCAGCGCCTGCGCGCGCGGCGAGTCCTCGGCGATCCAGTCGAGTTCGTCGTCGATGCGGCGCAGGCATTGCGCGCGCACCTGGGCCTGGCCCGGCGCGTCCAGCAGGCGCTCGGACGCGGCCAGCAGGCTCTCGTCGACGCGCCGGTGCAGCGACAGCCGCCGCACCAGGTTTGCCGCGTACGGCGCGCAGGCCAGCAGCTCGAACGCCAGCACGCCGAACTGCGAGCCCGTCAGCCCGAGTGCCGCGCGACGACGCCACACGAGCACGAGGCTGACGAGGATCAGCAGGTACAGCTCCGCGATCACCAGCAGCACGCTGCGCAGGCCCAGGTTGCCGTAGTACGCGACCGGCAGCGCCACGAACAGCAGGAGCCACATCACGCTGGCCCAGGGCCACAGGAAGCGCTCGGGCGGATCGGCGGGCACCGCGGCCGACGCCGGCGCCGGCGCCGCGGCGGCGTCCCAGCGCAGGCGCTGCACCGACTGCCACGGCTTGAGCGGATGGCACAGCCGGGGCTCGCGCCCTCGCAGGCGCCAGTCGAGCGCGCCGAAGCCCGCGCGCCAGCGCCGGCCCCAGCCGCGCACGAGCACCGCCTCGTCGCGCTCGAGCAGCAGGCAGCAATCCTTCAGGTACAGGGCGACGACGGCCGGCCCGAGCAGGAGTTGTGCGTCGACTTGCACGAGCCCGCTTCAGCGACCGGTGGCGCGTCCGAACAGGCGCTTGACGCCGGCGAGCAGCGCCACCGCGCCCGCGGCCACGAGCTTCCAGCCCGCCACCAGCGCCGCGAGCAGTCCCTTGAACCAGCCGGCCTTGACGGCCGCGGCCGCGGCGCCGCCCAGCACCAGCGCGCCCAGGCCGAACTCGGCCACGTGGTCGCCGGCGCGGAACTCGCCGTAGGTCTCGCCGGGGTTGAACTCGAAACCGTCCAGCACCTGGTGCAGGTCCTTCACGTCGCGATCGAGCGTGTCGGGGTTCGTCACCAGGATCACCGTCTCGTAGCCGTGGCGCGAGAGCAGGCGCATCGTGTAGTTGACGACCGGGCGCGGGCTGTCGGACGAATGCAGGCGCAGGCCGTACTCGAGGTACTTCGTCTTCGGGTCGTAGTGCGGCGGCACGATCCAGCCGTCGTTGGTGAGCGTGGCCATGCCGCGCTTCTTGCGCTCCTCGTTGGCCTGCTCCTCGCCCTTGTTCAGGGCCGCCAGCAGCGCGTCCGGATCGAGCTTCTCGTCGTCCTTGACGTAGCCGGAGTCCTCGAACGACAGCGTCGCCCACCAGCCGTTGCGCATCAGCACGGTGTCGCCCGGCTCCGGCAGGTTGCCGGTCAGCTCGAGGAACTTGCTGCCGCTGGACTCGGGCAGCAGGTGCGAGCCGTCGGGGATCTGGATCTTCGAGCGCGAGCCGACGTCGACCTTGGCCGGGCCGGCCTGCCACGGCAGCTTCTTCAACTCGGCGCCGACGTCCTGCTCGGAGTCGGCCGCCGCGGCCAGGCGCGGGGCGCCCAGGGTCAGTGCAACGGCCAGGGCGCACGCGCCGGCGCGCCAGATGGGGTTCATCATGGGTTTCCTCCCTGCTGAATCGATGGATGGTTCCTGCAGGTTCGGCGCGACGGCTTTCCCGCATGGGCTGTCGGCAGATTATCTCCGACGTGCCGCCGGGCACCCGTGCCGCGCCGCCATCGGAAACCCTCGCCTTTTCGGCCTGAAACGGGGGTGGTGGCGCATGGGGTGAGCCAGTGGAACGGCGACAATCGGGCGCATGACCCCGGAGATCCTTCATACCGCCTTCGTCGCCGCCGCGATCTTCGCGCTGATCACCCTCGTCGGCGGCGCCCTGAGCCTGTGGGTGGCCCGCATCGGCCGCCCCCGCCTGGCGGCCGACCCCGACGCGGCGGAGGCCGGCCACGCCGCACAGCTGGAGCTCGCCCAGGTGCGCGAGCGCCTGCGCGCCACCGAGCAGGCGGCCGCCGCGCTGCAGGCCGCGCTCGACGCCGCGCGCCAGGAAACCGCCGCCACGCGCGCCGACGTGCTGCGCGCCGCCGCCAGCGAGGCGCAGAAGCAGCAGCAGGTCGCGTCGCTGAACGAGCGCGTGGCCGACCTCGAGCAGAAGGCGCGCGACGCGGCCGCCCAGCTCGACGCGCGCAACGTCGCCCTGCAGACAGCCCACGCCGAGCTTGCGCAGGCGCGCACGCGCGCCGACGCGGAGCGCGCGAGCGCACAGGAGAAGCTGCAGCTGCTCACCGAGGCCAAGGCGGAGCTGTCCAACCAGTTCAAGACGCTGGCGAGCGACATCCTCGAGGAGAAGGCCAGGCGCTTCGCCGAGCAGAACCAGCAGAACCTGGGCACCCTGCTCGACCCGCTGCGCACGCAGCTCAGCGAGTTCAAGGGCAAGGTCGAGGAGGTCTACGTCAAGGAAGGCCAGGAGCGCTTCGCGCTGACCGAGCAGGTGCGCCAGCTGATGGAGCTGAACAAGACGCTCAGCAAGGACGCCGTCAACCTGACCAACGCCCTCAAGGGCTCGGCCAAGACGCAAGGCAACTGGGGCGAGCTGATCCTGGAGCGCGTGCTGGAGGCCTCGGGCCTCGAGAAGGGCCGCGTCTACCACGTGCAGGTGAGCCAGCGCGACGCCGCGGGCAACCTGCAACAGCCCGACGTCGTCATCGACCTGCCGCAGGACCGCAAGCTGGTGGTCGACGCCAAGGTCTCGCTGGTGGCCTTCGAGCAGTACGCTTCCGCCGACACCGACGACGTGCGCGCCCAGTCCGTCCGCGAGCACCTGGCCTCGGTGCGCGCGCACATCAAGGGCCTGTCGGCCAAGAACTACCAGGCGCTGTACGGCGTGAAGTCGCTCGACATGGTGGTGATGTTCGTGCCGATCGAGCCGGCCTTCATGCTGGCCGTCACCAGCGACGAGTCGCTGTTCATGGAGGCGTGGCAGCGCAACGTGCTGCTGGTGAGCCCGTCGACGCTGCTGTTCGTGGTGCGCACCATCGCCCACCTGTGGCGCCAGGAGGCGCAGACGCGCAACGCGCAGGACATCGCCAAGCGCGGCGCCGAGCTGTACGACAAGCTCGCGGCGTTCGTCGGCGACCTGCAGAAGGTGGGCGCCAAGCTGAAGGATGCGCAGTCGGCCTACGACGAGGCGGAGAAGCGCCTGTCCACCGGCCGCGGCAACGTCATCCGCCAGGCCGAGATGCTCAAGGACCTGGGCGTGAAGTCGACCAAGTCGCTGCCCGGCCCGCTGGTGGACGCCGCCGGCGATGCCGACGAGGCGCCCGCCGCGCCGACGCCGGTGGCGCTGCCGCCGCTGTCGCTGTTCGATGACGCGCCGGACCCGGACGCGCCGCTCAACTGAGCTCGCCGGGGCGGCCGCCTGCTCAGGCCGACGCCGGCGACGCCGCAGAGCGCATGAGGATCTTGCCGACCGTGGCGTGCACGTCGTCGGGGTCGGTCGGCTTGACGAGGTGGGCCGCGAAGCCGGCGGCCATCGAGCGCGCCACGTCCTCGGCGCTGCCGAAACCGCTCAGCGCGATCAGCGGGGCGCGCGCCGACAGCGCGGGGCCCAGGTCCAGGCCCGAGCCGTCGGGCAGGCCCAGGTCGGTGACGATCACGTCAAAGTCGTCGCGCGCGCCGGCGGCCATCGCGGAGCGCAGGTTGGGCGCGTGCGTGACCTCGTAGCCCATGAACTCCAGCGACATCGTCATCGCGCAAGCCGCGTCCTCGTTGTCCTCGACCAGCAGCATGCGCACCGGGCGCGACACGGGCTTCGGCGTAGGCGCGGCCGGCTGCGCGGCGACCACGTCGGGCGCGGCGATGGTGTCCAGCTGCAGCGTGAAGGTGGCGCCGCGGCCCAGGCCGTCGCTGGCCACCGACAACTCGCCGCCGTGCTCCGTCACCAGGCCCTGCGCGATCGCCAGGCCCAGGCCCAGGCCGCCGAACCGGCGCGCGATGTCGTCGTTGGCCTGCTCGAAGGCAGAGAAGATCGTGCCGAGCGCGCTCTCCTCGATGCCGATGCCGTCGTCGATGCAACGCAGGCGCAGCCGCGCGTCCTCGTCGTCGACCTCGATGCGGATGTGGCCGCCGGCCGGCGAGAACTTCACGGCGTTGCGCACCAGGTTCCAAAGCACCTGCTGCAGGCGCGCGGCGTCGCCGTCGACGGTGGCGCGGCCGGCGCGCCAGTGCACCGCGAGGTCGATCTGCTTCTCGTCGACCGTCTCCTGCACCATCTCGACGACGACGTCGATGATCTTGCGCATGTCCACCGGCGCGCGCCGCAGCGACAGCTTGCCGGCGGAGATCGCAGTGAGATCGAGCAGGTCCTCGATCAGCCGCGCCTCCAGCAGCACGTTGCGGCGGATCATCGGCAGCAGCTCGGCCAGCTCGGGCGGCACGAAGACGTTCTTCTGCAGCGTCTGCGCGGCCGCCGCGATCGGCAGCAGCGGCGTGCGCAGCTCGTGCGACAGCACGGCCAGGAAGCGATCCTTGGCGCGGTTGGCGCGCTCGGCCTCCTCCTTGGCCTGCAACAGCGCGGCGCCGGCCTCGAAGGTGGTCGTCACGTCGCGCAGCAGCTGGCAGAACCCGCTGACCTCGCCGTCCTCGTCGCGCAGCACCGTGAGCGCACCCTCGGCGCGCAGGCGCGTGCCGTCGGCACGCACCAGCCAGCGCGCCATGACCACGCTGCCGTGCGCGCTGGCGGCCAGGAAGTCGGCGCGCACGACCTCGGCGGCGCGCTCGGCGGGCGCGTAGATCTCGGAGATCGGCCGGCCGATCATCTCGGCGCGCACGTAACCGAAGATCAGGCTCGCGGCCTGGTTCCAGTCGCGGATCGTGCCGTCGGTGTCCAGCAGGATGACGCCGTAGCCGCTGAGGCCGTCGACGACGCGCGCGTAGATCGAGTCGGCCTCGCGCAGCTGGCGCTCCGCGCGCATGCGAGCGGTGCGCTCCGCGCGTTCGCGCAGCGCGCGCTCGATGACCAGCGGCAGGCGGCCGAGGCGATCCTTGCTGACGTAGTCGGTGGCGCCGCGCTTGAGCAGGTCGACGGCGTTCTCCTCGCCGATCACGCCCGACACGAAGATGAACGGCAGCTCCGGCGCCACCGCCTTGCAGTGGTCCAGCGCCTGCGCGCCGCCGTAGCCGGGCAGCTCGACGTCCGACAGCACGATGTCGAACGCCCCCGAGGCCAGCGCCTGCGCGAACGAGCGCTCGTCGCCCACCCACCGCACCTGCACCTGCTCGCGGGCCTGCGTCAGCGGGTAGGCCTGAAGCAAGGCGGCCTGGATCAGCTCCGCATCGAACGCGGAGTCCTCCAGCATCAGGATGCGCAGCGGCACGTTGGCGTCCACGTCGTTCATCGCGGTCAGTCGAAGCGGCGCGCGGCCTTGGTGGAACCCGGCGGCGGCTCGTTGAGCACCGCCCAGAAGATGCCCAGGTCGGCGATCGCGCCGACGAAGGCCTTGAACTCGACCGGCTTCACGACGTAGGCGTTGACGCCCAGCGAGTAGCTCTTGACCACGTCACCTTCCTCGTGCGACGACGTCAGCATCACGATGGGCAGGCTGCGCAGCTCGGGCGTCTCGCGCACGGTCTCGAGCACCTCCAGGCCGTTGACCTTGGGCAGCTTCAGGTCCAGGAGCACGACCGCCGGGTTGCCGACCGGGCGCGTCGAATGCGCGCCTTCGCGGCGCAGGTAGTCGAGCGCCTCGGCGCCGTCGCGCACGACGACCACCTCGTTGGCGAGTTCGCTGCGCTCCAGCGCCACGAGCGTGAGTTCGAGGTCGCGGGCATCGTCCTCGACCAGCAGGATGGGTTTGAGCATCAGGCCTCCTCGTTCTTGTCGGGCAGCGCGAATCCGAAGCGCGCCCCTTCGCCCGGGACGCCCCGGGCCCACACTTGTCCACCATGGCGCTCCACGATGCGCCGGACGCTGGCCAGGCCGATACCGGTGCCTTCGAACCGTTCCGACTGGTGCAATCGCTGGAAGACGCCGAACAGCTTGTCCACGTAGCGCATGTCGAAGCCCACGCCGTTGTCGACCACCTCCACGCCCGGGCGACCGCCCCGCTCCACCGGCACGACGTGCACCTGCGTGACGGCGCGGTCGCGCGAGTACTTCACCGCGTTGCCCATCAGGTTGCGCATCGCCACCTGCATCAGCGTCGGGTCGGCCCACAACCGCGGCAGCGCGGGCGAGATGTCCCATTCGATCGTGCGGCCCGACTCGAAGCGCGTGAGCTCGCGCGCGATGTCGCCGCACAGCGCCACCATGTTCACCGGCCCCGGCTTGATCGCAGTGCGGCCCATGCGCGAGAAATCGAGCAGCGCATCGACCAGCCGGCCCGAGTAGGCCGACGCTTCCTTGACGTGCTGCAGGTAGCGGCGCGACTTGTCGCCCAGCCGGTCGGCCTCGATGTCGAGCACGAGGTCGACGTAGCCGGAGATGTGGCGCATCGGCGCGCGCAGGTCGTGCGAGACGGTGTACGAGAACGCCTCGAGCTCCTTGTTGACGCGCCCCAGCTCGGCCGCCACCTCGTTGAGCTCCTCGGCACGCCGCAGCACGATGCCGATCAGCGACTGGCGCAGCTCCTTGACGGCGCCGGCCTGCGCCGTCGTCCACGGCAGCGACCGGCCCTGGAGCTCCTCCTTCCAGCTCGCGAAGCTGCTGCGCGGCTGGATGCGCCCTTCGGAGCGCACCTCCTTGTACGGACGGCCGGCCCAGGTGATCGTCTGCACGACCGCCGTGCGGAACCACAGGATGACGTGCCGGTGAACTTGCGAGATCGCGATCGCCATCACGCCGGCGCCGACGTCGCCCCAGCCCGCGGCCGCGGGCCAGATCTCGGCCAGTCGATCCGACTCGAACACCTCGTCGCCGCGATGGCGCAGCCACTCGGCCAGCGCCAGCATTTCACTGGCCGGCGGCACGTCGCCGAACGAGCGGCATACGTCGTTGAGCACCACCGCCACGCCCGCGGCCTGCGCGAGCCGCAGCAGCGGCGCGGGCTCGCTCACCAGGCCCAGCAGGCTGGCATCGAGGTCTGCGCGCTGCCCGATGATCTGCAGCGTGAGCTCGCGCAACTCGTGGCGCTGCTCGACCTCGGCACGCTCGTCGGCGGCCTCGACCTGCCCCGACAGCAGCCGGCCCAGGTGCTCGCAGGCCGCGCGCGTGGGGAACGACAGGAAGCGCGTGTCGCGGTCGTGGCAGGACACCAGCCCCCACAGCTGCCCGCGCACGACGATGGACACCGACATCGACGCCCGCGTGCCCATGTTGCGCATGTACTCCAGGTGCACCGGCGAGACGCTGCGCAGGCCGGCCAGCGACAGGTCGATCGCCGTCGGCGCCAGCGCCGGGTCGAGCGACAGGAGCGGCACCGGCGCGTAGTTCGAGTCGGGGATCAGGCGGATGAAGTTCAGGCAATACAGCGCGCGGGCCTGGGCCGGGATGTCGCTGGCCGGGAAGCGGTGGCCGGCGTAGGACTCGTAGCCCTCGTCCATCGCCTCGGCCAGCACCTCGCCATGGCCCTCGCGGTCGAAGCGGTAGGCCAGGCAACGGCCGAATCCGGTCAGGCGCTTGAGCTCGCGCACCCCGATGTGCAGCAGGTCCTCGACGGAACGGGTGCGCTGCAGTTGCGGCAGGAAATGCCGCGCCAGCGAGTAGATCGGGGCCTGCGTGCCGCGGTCGACCGCGGCCGGCTCGAACTCGACGATGAGCTGGCCGGCCAGGCGGTGGGCGCTGGCGTCCATGTCCTCGTCCCCGACGGTGACGATGCCCAGTGCCGCTGGCGACTCGCCCTCGGGCACGTCCAGCCCGCGGCCGCGCAGCGCGGCCAGGGCCGACCGGCGTTGCGCGTCGTCGCGCCAGTTGGCGCTGAACGCGAGTTCCTGGTGGGTGGCCGCATCGAGCACCAGCACACGCCCGTGCGGCTGGATGGCCCCGGGAACCCGGATGGGTTCGTCGGCGCAGGAATCCAGGTCAGTCAAGCGGGCATTCATCGGCGATCAGGGGCGGCAGGAAAGCGGCGCGATCGGGCAAGAAGCGAGTCGCCGCGTGGCGGGCAATGCAGCGGCCAACCGTTCGAAGGACTGCTGCTGCCGGATAACTGGCAAAGCGCGTGCCAGCTCGACAGGACGCCTCAGGGCCGCGCCGTCGCCACCCGCTCCAGCCAGTAGGCCGCCTGGCCCATCGCCCGATCCGCGCCGGGCTTGTCCGCGGCCAGCAGCGCCAGCGCGTCGGAGATCAGCTGCTCCAGGCGCGGCGAGCCCAGCGTCAGCGCGGCCGTGCGGCAGGCGTCCGCCTTCTGCATGAACGCCGCGCGGGCGTGCGCGCCGGCGCCCGTCGACGCCAGTTCCTGCGCGAGGCCCAGCAGCGTCTGGATCTGCTGGCGGAACGCGCCGACGTAGCGCGCGTGCCGCTCCACGTCGACGCGCAGCCGCGCGACGGCGGCCTCGACCGGCTCCAGGATCGACGCATCGAGCTGCGCCAGCACGCGCTGGATGCGCCCCGTCGTCTCGGCCCCCACGGGCTTGACGATGAAGCCCTGCAGGTCGGAGCGCGTCGCGCTGAGCACGGTGTTGCGGTCGGCGGTGGACGTGATCAGCATCGCCGGCACGCGCTTGAGCGCCGGCGCCGCGCGCAGCCGCGCGACCAGCTCCAGGCCATCGGGCGGCGGCATGCGCACGTCCAGGCAGATCAGGTCGAAGAACGCGTCGCCGGACAGCTGCTGCCAAGCGGACGGGCCGTCCTCGGCGAGGACGATCTCGGGCGAGCCGCACTGGCGCAGCACGTCTTCCATCGCGAGGCGCGAGACGAGGTCGTCGTCGGCGGCCAGGATACGCATGAGGGCCCTCTCCCTTCTTCGAGACGCCCTAGCGTATCAGTGCGCGGTCATCCAGTCGTCAATGCTTTCCTGGAGCGCGGCCCAGTGGCGCTCGACGGCGGCGTCGTCGGCCATGTCGCACGCGTGCTCGAGGCCGCCGGCGTCGTCGGCCATCGGGTCGCTGTGGATGTAGAACGCGCTGCCCTTGATGTTGTGGGCGATGCGGGCGGCGCGCGAGAAGTCGCGCCGCGTGATGGCGTCGGCCAGGTCGGCCAGCAGGCGCGGCGTCTCGGTGCGGAAGGCGTCGGCCAAGCGCTCCGACAGCGATCGCACCGCCGGTGCCGACGGCGGCGGCTTGGCGGCGGCGTCGGCCAGCGCGGCCTCGGCGGCGTCGACGGACGCGGCGTCGGGTTCGTTGTCGAGGAACAGCGCGTCGAGCGCCGCGGTCGACCCGCCGGCCATCGCCATCGTGTCCAGCAACGGGCGCAGCTCGCGGCCGCGCGCGCGCAAGGCCGCCACCGTGCGGTGCAGCGCCTGCGCCAGCATGCGTTCGTCCACCGGCTTGGACAGGAAGTCGTCCATGCCCGCGGCCAGGCACAGCTCGCGGTCGTTGCCGGTGGCGTTGGCGGTCAGCGCGATCATGCGGATCTCGGGATCGAGCACCCAGGTCTCGTCGACGCCGCCGGCGCGGATCGCGCGCGCGGCCGCGAGGCCGTCCATGACCGGCATTCGGCCGTCCATCAGGATGACGTCGAAGTTCTCCTCCGCGCAGCGCTGCACCGCCTGCAGCCCGTTCTCGACGAAGCTGACGTCGTGGCCCAGGCCCTGCACGAAGGCCTGCACGATCACGCGGTTGGTGTGGCCGTCCTCGGCGCACAGCACGTTCAGGCGGCAGTCGAACGGCGGCAGCGCCTGCTCGGGCACCGACTCCACCGGCGAGCCGAGCGCCACCGGCAGCTGCACGCGGAAGGTGCTGCCTACGCCCGGCGCGCTGCGCAGGCTGATCTCGCCGGCCATGCCCTCGACCAGCGCGCGCGTGATCGTCAGACCCAGGCCGGTGCCGCCGTACTTGCGCGTGGTGGTGACGTCGGCCTGCTCGAAGCTGCTGAACAGCCGCTGCTGCGCCTCGTGCGAGATGCCGATGCCGGTGTCCTCGACCTCGATCTCCAGCAGCAGGCGGCCCGTCTCCGTCGCCACGCAGGCCACGCGCACCTCGACCGTGCCGACCTCGGTGAACTTCAGCGCGTTGCCGATCAGGTTCAGCAGGATCTGGCGCAGCCGCATCGGGTCGCCGCGCAGCCACTGCGGCACGTTCGGGTCGACGTGGCTCAGCAGCGACAGGCCTTCTTCCTGGGCGCGCAGGTCGAGCAGCTCGACCAGCGACTGCACCATCTCGCGCAGGTCGAAGTCCACCGACTCGAAGCCCATCTTGCCGGCCTCGATCTTCGAGAAGTCGAGGATGTCGTTGATGATGGCCAGCAGCGCCTCCGCGTTGCCCAGCGCCAGCGACACCCGCGAGCGCGACTGCGCGGGCATCTGCTCGCGCAGGCCCAGCTGCAGCATGCCGATGATGCCCGACAGCGGCGTGCGCAGCTCGTGGCTCATCGTGGCCAGGAACAGCGACTTCGCGCGCGTGGCCTCCTCGGCCTTGTCGCGCGCGAGGCGCAGCGCCTCTTCCTGCCGCTTGTGGGTGCGCGCGTCGCGCATGAACGCGGTGGCGGCCCAGCCGCGGTCGTTGCGGTAGGCCGTCAGCGACAGCTCGACCGGCAGGCGGCGGCCGGCGGCGTCGAGAGCGTCGAACTCGATCACGGCGCCGGAGAACAGGTCGTCTCCGGCGTCGCACAGCGCGGCGATGCCGCCAGTGGCGGCCACCAGCTTGGGCAGCGGCAGGATCTCCTGCACCGGCCGGCCGAGCGCATGCATCGCGCTGCGTCCGAACAGGCGCTCGGCCGCGGGGTTCCAGTACGACAGCGCGCCGGATTCGTCGAAGCTGATGACGGCGTCGGTGGCGGCCTGCAGCATCAGCTCGACGCGCTCCTGCTGCGCGCGGAACGCCAGCTCACCTGCCAGACGCCGCTGCTGCTGCACGACGACGTTGACGATCAGCGTGAGCGACGAGACGCTGAGCAGGAACAGGAACAGCGAGGCGGTGTGCGTGGCCGGGTCGGCGTTGGCGCTGCCCGGCGCGGTGAGCTGCAGCGTGATCGTGATCAGGCCGCAGGCCATGACGGCCGAGTGCACGAACAGCGGCGGGAACTTGATCGCGGCCCACACCAGCAGCGGCAGCGCGAGAAAGCCCACGACGTGCACCGGCACGTTCCAGCCACGCGTGATGGCCCAGCCCAGCACGCTGGCCGCCAGGCTGCACAGCACGAACCAGCCCTGCTCGCGCGTGAACTGCAGCACCGGCGGCAGGCCGGCGCCGTCCTGCACCGGGGTCCGTGCGACGACTGGGCGCGGCGCACGCGGCGCGCTGCGGCGCTCGAACGCGAACGTGGTCTGCGGCAGTCGCCGCGCGTGGGGATGGAAGCGCGCGTCGATCCAGCGCGCCCACGAGAACAGCGCCGGCATGCAGATCAGGCAGCCGAAGACGTCGCCGATCATCGACTCGACCCAGTAGCCCGACCAGCCGTGATCGATGCAATGCCGGGTGCCGGCCAGTCCGCAATACCCCGCCGTGCCGCCGGCCCCGTTGACGAAGGCGTACAGCACGCCCAGGCTCGTCATCACCATGACGGCGCGGACGGTGTCGAGCTTGCCGGTGAAGCCCAGGCGCCGCGCCGCCCAGCGCACCACCGCGCCCGAGGCCAGCATCGACAGCGGCTCGACGAACGCCCAGCGATCGTGCACCCAGCCGTGCGAGGTGCCGTTGGCGACGAAGTCGTAGGCGATGTAGGCGGCCGCGCCGATCAGGCTGGACGGGCCGTACAGGATGCCGGCCACGCAGGCCAGCGCCGCCGGCGGCCACACCGGCGTCAGGTAGCCGTTGCCGTCGAGCGCGAAGACGAAGCCCAGCCGCGCCGCCAGCGCGTACAGCAGCATGACGCTGAGCATCAGCATCAGGTCGCGACGGAATTTCTGGGACAGCAAGCTCGAGACGCTTTCAATGGGCCGGCCAACCCCGCAAGTGTGCCGCCCGCAAGCCGGCGCGGGTGAGCGATTGTCCCGCGTATTTCACGGCACGGGGCGGGAATCGCGCGCAAATCGACGCGACGCGAAGCCTCGCGCCCCGCGAACCGAAGGCTGGCGCGCACCGTCGACTTAAAATCGTCATGTCTGCCTTTGCCCTGCTTCCCATGAGCCCAGTCCTTCCGCGCGGACTCGTCGTCCGCGGCTTCAAGCCGCCGCTGCGCCTCGCCGATTTCCGCCTCGCGGCGTTCGACATGGACTCCACGCTGATCAACATCGAGTGCATCGACGAGATCGCCGCCGCCGTGGGCCTGAAGGCCGAGGTGGCCGCCATCACCGAGGCCACGATGCGCGGCGATATCGCCGACTTCAAGGAAAGCCTGCGCCGCCGCGTGGCACTGCTCAAGGGCGTCGACGAGAAGTGGCTGCACGAGATCTGGGAGCAGCGGCTGCAGCTCAACCCCGGCGTCGAGACCTTCCTGAAGGCCTTGCGCGACGCCGGCCTGAAGACGCTGCTCGTGTCGGGCGGCTTCACCTTCTTCAGCGACCGCGTGGCGCAGCGCCTGGCGATCGACTACACGCGCGCCAACGTGCTGGAGATCGCGCGCGGCCGGCTCACCGGCCGCGTGGTCGCGCAGCCCTGGGGCGACATCTGCGACGGCGAGGAGAAGCGCCGCATGCTGCTGCAGACCTGCCAGGCGCTCGGCGTCCTGCCCGCGCACGCCATCGCGGTGGGCGACGGATCGAACGACCTGCCGATGATGGGCGAGGCCGGGCTGTCGATCGCGTACCACGCCAAGCCGGCGGTGCGCGAGAAGGCGATGCTGGCGATCAACGAAGGCGGCATGGACGACGCCCTGGCCGTCCTGCGCTGAGACGCGGCGCGCGCCTCAGGCGGCCTGCGCGTCCTGCTGCTCGCCGGCCACGCCGGCGTACCACTGCGCGTACGGCGAGTTCTTCACCAGCGTGCGGTTGAGGTCGGGCGCGCCGTCCGTCCACCACACCCGGCCGCGCTCGCCCAGGCCCGCCTGCGCGAGCGCCACCATGCGGCGCGCGTCGGTGATCGCGGCCTCGTCGCCCGACAGCTTGGCGGCCTTCAGCGCGCGGCGGCCATTGAGCAGCTCGCGCATGAAGCGCACCTTGCGCTCGGCCGACAGCGTCGGGTTCGCCGCGCGCCAGAGGCGCCCTTGCACAACGATGTAGCGGCCATCCGGCGTCGTCAGCTCCGAGGTCATCCCGCGAATCTAGCCCACGCCGGCGTCCCGCGTGCTGCCAAACGCTACCGGAATACCCCTCGGCGAAACAGCTTGATACAGCCTCGCCGCGGCAGGGAGATCTCCCGTCAGCGGCTCAGCTGTTCCCAGGCCTTGTCCAGCCGCTTGACGCTGACCGGCTGCGGCGTGCGCAGTTCCTGCGCGAACAGGCTCACGCGCAACTCCTCGAGCAGCCAGCGGTACTCCGTCAGCCGCGCGTCGACCGCGCCCTTGCGGTCGGCCAGCGTGCGCAGGTAGCGCTGCTCGGCCGGGCGCAGCTCGCCCAGGCGCTGGCTGTCGCGCGCGGGGTCGGCGCGCAGCTTGTCCAGCCGCAGCGTGACGCCCTTGAGGTAGCGCGGCAGGTGCGCCAGCTGCGCCCACGGCGTGGCCTGCACGAAGCGCTTGCCCATCAGGCGCTGCAGCTGCGCCGTGACGTCGTCGACCACCTCCTTGGGCGGCCGCGCGTCCTTGAGCTTGCGCGTGGCCGCGGCGTATTCGGCCAGCACCGCGCCGGCCTGGCGTGCCACCTCCTGCGCGATCAGGTTCAGGCGGCTGCGGCCCTGCTCGAGTCGGCGCTTGAACTCGGCCTCGTCGGTGGGCAGCGGATCCTCCAGGAACGCGCGGTCGATCGCCACGTCGATGATCTGCTCGCGCAGCTCCTCGGCCGTGCCCAGCGGCATGTACAGCACCGACATCTTCGTCAGGTCGGGGATGTTGCGCTCCAGGAACTTCAGCGGCTCCTTGAGCTGCAGCGCGAGCAGCCGGCGCAGGCCCGCGCGATGCCGGGCGGCGGCGACGTCGGGCTCGTCGAACACCTCGATCTCGACGTGCGCGCCCTTGTCGATCAGCGCCGGGAAGCCGATCAGCGTCTGGCCGCCCTTGGCGATCTCCATCAGCTCGGGCAACTGGCCGAACGACCACGTCGTGTATTTCGTGGCCGCCTGCATCGCGGGCGGTGCAGGCGGCGTGGCGACGCGCGCGACGATGCCCTTGCCCGACGGCGCGGGCTCGGCGGCCGGCGTCGGCGCCGCGGGCGTCGCGACCGGCAGCTTCAGCGCCGCCAGCGCCTGGAACGCCGAGCGCGCCTGGCCGCCCAGCTCGGACTTCAGCGCCGCCAGGTTGCGCCCCATGCCCAGCTGGCGGCCGTGCTCGTCGACCACTCGGAAGTTCATGAAGTGGTGCGGCGACAGCGTCTCCTGCTTGAAGTCGTTGCGCTGCACCGCGATCTGCGTGCGCTCCTTGACGGCCTTGAGCAGCACCTCCAGCAGCTCGCCCTGCGCGAAGTCGTGCGTGGCGACGAACTCGGCCACGAACTCGGGCAGCGGCACCAGGCGCGAGCGCGGGCGCTGGTGCAGGCTCTTGACCAGCCCCAGCACCTTGGCCTCGAGCATGCCCGGCACCAGCCAGTCCACGCGCTCGGCGTTGACCTGGTTGAGCGCGTAGATCGGCACCGTCACGGTCAGGCCGTCCTTGGCGTCGCCCGGCTCGTGCAGGTAGACGACGCTGCAGTCGACGCCGCCCAGGCGGATGGTCTTCGGGAAAGACGACGTCGTGATGCCCGCGGCCTCGTGGCGCATCAGCTCGTCGCGCGTGAGCATCAGCAGCTTCGGGTTCTTGCGCGATTCCTCGCGGTACCACTTCTCGAACGTGGCGCCGCTGACCACGCCGGCGGGCAGCTGCTGGTCGTAGAACGCGTGGATCAGCTCGTCGTCCACCAGCACGTCCTGGCGGCGCGACTTGTGCTCGAGATCCTGCACCTGCGAGACCATCTTCGCGTTGTGCGCGAGGAATTGCAGCCGCGTCTCCCACTCGCCGTTGACCAGGGCCTCGCGGATGAAGATCTCGCGCGCCACGGCCGGGTCGACCAGCCCGAAGTTCACGCGCCGGTTCTGGTAGACGACGATGCCGTACAGGGTCGCGCGCTCCAGCGCGATCACCTCGGCGGCCTTCTTTTCCCAGTGCGGCTCCAGCAACTGCGTCTTGAGCAGGTGGCCGGCGATGCCCGGGATCCACTGCGGCTCGATCGCGGCGATGCCGCGGCCATACAGGCGCGTCGTCTCCACCAGTTCGGACACGACGATCCAGCGCCCCGGCTTCTTGGACAGGTGCGCGCCCGGATGGCGCCAGAACCGGATGCCGCGCGCGCCGAGGTACCAGTCCTCGTCGTCGCTCTTCAGGCCGAGGTTGCCCAGCAGGCCGGCCAGCATCGCCAGGTGCACCTGGTCGTAGTTGGCGGCCACGGTGTTCAGCTGCCAGCCGTGGTCGGCGACGACGGTCAGCAGCTGCGAATGGATGTCGCGCCACTCGCGCACGCGACGCACGCTGACGAAGTTCTCGCGCAGCAGCTGCTCGTAGCGGCGGTTGCTGAGCTTGTGCGTGGGCGCGGGCGTGCCCGCGGGGGCGTTGGCCTGCGCGCCCCCGTGACGCGCGTGCGCGGACGCGCCGCGCGGCGGCCGCGGTGCCACCTGAACGGTCGACAGATCGACGTCGACCTGCCCGCCGCGCGACACCTCCAGCCACTTCCACAGCTTGAGGTAGCCCATGAACTCCGAGCGCTCGTCGTCGAACTTCTTGTGCTTCTCGTCGGCGGCCTGCTGCTGCTCCAGCGGCCGGTCGCGCACGTCCTGGCCCGACAGCGCCGACGCGATCACCAGCACCTCGGCCAGGCAGTGGCGCTCGCGCGCCTCGATGATCATGCGCCCCACGCGCGGGTCGAGCGGCAGCTTCGCGAGCTCGGCGCCCATCGGCGTGAGCTCGTTGAAGTCGTCGACCGCGTTGAGCTCGCCCAGCAACGCGTAGCCGTCGGCGATCGCCTTGCGCGGCGGCTCCTCGAGGAACGGGAAGTCCTCCACCGCGCCGAAGCGCAGGCTCTTCATGCGCAGGATGACACCCGCCAGCGACGAGCGCAGGATCTCGGGGTCGGTGAATTTCGGCCGGCCGGCGAAATCCTTCTCGTCGAACAGGCGGATGCAGGTGCCGTTGGAAACGCGGCCGCAGCGGCCCGCGCGCTGGTTGCACGCGGCCTGGCTCACCGGCTCGATCTGCAGCTGCTCGACCTTGTTGCGGTAGCTGTAGCGCTTGACGCGCGCCAGGCCCGAGTCGACGACGTAGCGGATGCCCGGCACGGTCAGCGAGGTCTCGGCCACGTTGGTCGTGAGCACGATGCGCGGCGCGGCGCCCTGCTCGAACACGCGGTCCTGCTCGGCCTGCGACAGCCGCGCGAACAGCGGCAGGATCTCGACGCCCGGCGGATGGTGGCCGCGCAGCTTCTCGGCGGCCTCGCGGATCTCGCGCTCGCCGGGCAGGAACACGAGCACGTCGCCCGGCCCGCTGCGCCACAGCTCGTCGACGGCGTCGACAATGGCCTCGTTCAGACCGTACTCCCGGGACTCCTCGAACGGCCGCCAGCGCTGTTCGACGGGGAACAGGCGGCCGCTGACCATGATCACCGGCGCCGGGCCCTGCGCGGATTCGAAGTGCTTGGCGAAGCGGTCGGCGTCGATCGTGGCCGACGTCACGATCACCTTCAGGTCGGGCCGGCGCGGAAGGATCTGGCGCAGGTAGCCGAGCAGGAAGTCGATGTTCAGGCTGCGCTCGTGCGCCTCGTCGATGATCAACGTGTCGTAGGCCTTGAGCAGCGGGTCGGTCTGGGTCTCGGCCAGCAGGATGCCGTCCGTCATCAGCTTGACCGAGGCCCCCGGCTGCAGACGGTCCTGGAAGCGCACCTTGTAGCCGACGACGTCGCCCAGCGGCGAATTGAGCTCGAAGGCGATGCGCTTGGCCACGCTGGACGCGGCGATCCGGCGCGGCTGCGTGTGGCCGATCAGCCCGCCGCCGTTGCCGCGGCCGCGGCCCATCTCGAGCACGATCTTGGGCAATTGCGTGGTCTTGCCCGAGCCCGTCTCGCCGCAGACGATGACGACCTGGTGCTCGGCGAGCGCGCGGGCGATCTCCTCGCGCCGGCCCGAGACCGGCAGCGATTCGGGGAAGGTGATGGGCGGCACCGGGTTGGCCGGGGCCGGCGCGGCGCGCGGCGGCCGCCCGGCGCGGTCGACACGATCGGCGCGAGGAGGACGAGGCGCGCGGGGCGCGGCGAGCGGTGCGGGGGGACGGACGGGCGAATTCACAAGGGACGGGATTATCTCGCGGCGGGGTCAGGTCTTGAAACTTGCGGGGTCAGGTCTTGAAACGTTGCGTGTCGCCGCTCATCGCCACGGGGGCCCGCCTTCACTCCGCGGCGGGGTCAGGTCTTGAAACCTGCGGGGTCAGGTGTTGAAACGTTGCGTGTCGCCGCTCATCGCCACGGGGGCCCACCTTCACTCCAGCAGGCGGATGCGAGCTCCGCGCCACCGAGTGCACGATTCAAGACCTGACCCCGCAAGTTTCAAGACCTGACCCCAAACCAGCGGCGGCGTCGAAGACAGCGGGCGCCTCCCCATGTGGAATTGACCCCGTGCGGCACAATGCCGGGCTGACACTTCTGGCGCCCCTCCACCGACACCGCAATGAGCCTGGACCTCGTCTTTCCCCACACTTTCGTGCCCTGGTTCCGCGCGGTGGCGCCGCACATCCACGCGTACCACGGCAAGACCTTCGTCGTCGCGATGACCGGCGAGGGCATCGCCGCGGGCAAGCTCAACGCGCTGGTGCAGGACCTGGCCATCCTGCACGCGATGGGCATGAAGCTGGTGCTGGTGCACGGCTTCCGGCCGCAGGTCAACGAGCAGCTCAAGGCCAAGAACCACCCGGCGCGCTACAGCCACGGCGTGCGCATCACCGACGAGGTGGCACTCGACTGCGCCCAGGAGGCCGCCGGCCAGCTGCGCTTCGAGATCGAGGCCGCGTTCTCGCAGGGCCTGCCCAACACGCCCATGGCCAACGCGACGGTGCGCGTCGTCTCGGGCAACTTCCTGACCGCCCGCCCCGTGGGCATCGTCGACGGGGTCGACTTCATGCACAGCGGCGTGGTGCGCAAGGTCGACTCGGTGGCCATCCGCAGCGCCATCGAGAGCGGCGCCGTCGTGCTGCTGTCGCCGTTCGGCTTCTCGCCGACCGGCGAAGCCTTCAACCTGACGATGGAAGAGGTGGCCACGTCCACCGCCGTCGCGCTGCAGGCCGACAAGCTGCTCTTCCTGACCGAAGTGCCCGGCATCCACGAGGTGCCGAGCGATCCCGAGACCCCGGTCGACACCGAACTGGCGCTGGCCGAGGCGGAGCGCCTGGTCGCCGGCCTGCCCGTGCCCGCCAGCCCGTTGGACGTCGGGTTCTACCTGCAGCACTGCGTCAAGGCCTGCCAGGGGGGCGTCGAGCGCTCGCACATCCTGCCGTTCTCGGTGGACGGCGCGCTGCTGATGGAGGTCTTCACGCACGACGGCATCGGCACCATGGTCGTCGACGAGAAGCTCGAGAGCCTGCGCGAGGCCACGGCCGACGACGTCGGCGGCATCCTGCAGCTGATCGAGCCGTTCGAGCGCGACGGCACGCTGGTCAAGCGCAGCCGCACGGAAATCGAGCGCGACATCGCCACTTATACGGTCATCGAACACGACGGAATCATTTTCGGCTGTGCCGCGCTGTATCCGTATCCGGAGACCAGTACCGCGGAATGTGCCGCGCTCACGGTATCGCCGCAGGTTCAGGGCCAGGGCGACGGCGACCGGATTCTCAAGCGAATCGAACATCGCGCAAAGGCGCTGGGCCTGAAGTCGATATTCGTGCTCACCACGCGCACGATGCATTGGTTCATCAAACGCGGCTTCGAACAGGTCGACCCCGAATGGTTGCCCGAGGCGCGCAAGAAGAAATACAACTGGGATCGGCGTTCGCAGGTACTCGTGAAGAAACTGGCCTGACGAGCACTCTCGAAAACATCCTGCAAATCCCACCTCGGCGCGGGTGCGCGAACGCGTGCCCCGCCCCCTCACGAACAAGGAGTTCCCCCATGGCACGCACCGTCCAATGCGTCTACCTCAAGCGCGAAGCCGAAGGCTTCGACTTCCTGCCCCAGCCGGGCGAACTGGGCAAGCGCATCTACGAGAACGTCAGCAAGGAGGCGTTCGAGGCCTGGAAGAAGCACCAGACGATGCTCATCAACGAGAATCGCCTGAACCTGGCCGACGCGCGCGCCCGCCAATATCTGGCGCGCCAGATGGAAAATTTCTTCTTCGGCGGCGGCGCCGATCAACCGGCCGGCTACGTGCCACCGGCGGCCTGATCCGAGACATTTCTCATCCTCGGGTTGCATTCATCTTCAGGTGCAAGCAATATTGAAGGTGGCCCGGGTGTATATTCGCGCTCAAGCCGCCTGACCCGTGCAAAGTGTCACGCGCGAGCTCCGCGTCGAGTTTCTTTTTGCGTATTCCGCGATAAGATGTTTCGATTGTCGAATTGAGACGAGGTTTTGAGACATGTCTTCCCTGCAGGATCTTCTGGCCCAGAAGGCCGATATCGACCGCCAGATTTCCGAGGCACGCCGGCATGAACGCAACGAGGCCATTTCGAAGGTCCGCGCGCTGATGGCCGAGCACGGGTTGACGGCGGCCGACCTCGTCGCCAAGACCTCGGGCCCGCGCGCCAGCACCAGCGGCCGCAAGGTCGCCGCCAAGTACCGCGACCCGGTCAGCGGCCAGACCTGGACGGGCCGCGGCCTGAAGCCCAAATGGCTGGCCGCCGCGCTGGAGTCAGGCAAGCAGCTGACCGACTTCGCCGTCTGAGCGACCCTCTCCCGCCGGGCGCGCCGCGTCCGGCCCCGTCGCGAGCGCCCCACCCGGGCGCTCGTTTCGTTTCGGCGCCCTTTCCCGCAGTCCGACCTAAACTCGTGTCGTGATCCCCGGCCAATTCGTCCAAGACCTGCTCGCCCGCGTCGACATCGTCGAGCTGGTGGGCCGCACCGTCACGCTGAAGAAGGCGGGCATCAACTACAAGGGCCTGTGCCCGTTCCACGGCGAGAAGTCGCCCAGCTTCATCGTCAGCCCCACGCGCCAGACCTACCACTGCTTCGGCTGCGGCGTGCACGGCGATGCCATCCGCTTCCTGGTCGAGCAGCACGGCATGGGTTTCGTCGACGCCGTCACCGACCTCGCCCAGCAGGTGGGCATGCCGGTGCCCGAGGACAACGCCTCGCCCGAGGAGCGGGCCGAGGCCGCGCGCAAGAAGGCCCAGGTCACGACGCTGACCGACCTGCTGGCCAAGGCCGCCGACCACTACAAGCAGCAGCTCAAGGGCTCGCCGCGGGCGATCGACTACCTCAAGGGCCGCGGCCTGAGCGGCGAGATCGCGGCGCGCTTCGCGCTCGGCTTCTCGCCCGACGGCTGGCGCACGCTGGCCAGTTGCTTCCCGCGCTACGACGACCCGCTGCTGGTCGAGTCGGGCATGGTGATCGTCTCGGGCGACGACCCCGCCACGCAGAAGCGCTACGACCGCTTCCGCGACCGCATCATGTTCCCGATCCGCAACGTCAAGGGCGAGGTGATCGCGTTCGGCGGCCGCGTGCTGGACAAGGGCGAGCCCAAGTACCTGAACTCGCCGGAGACGCCCGTCTTCAGCAAGGGCCGCGAGCTGTACGGCCTGTTCGAGGCGCGCCAGGGGCTGCGCGACAAGGGCTATGTCCTCGTCACAGAGGGCTACATGGACGTCGTCGCCCTGGCGCAGCTGGGCTTCCCGAACGCCGTCGCCACCCTCGGCACTGCCTGCACCGCCGAGCACGTGCACAAGCTGCTGCGCTTCACGGACAAGGTGATCTTCAGCTTCGACGGCGACGCCGCCGGCCGCCGCGCGGCCGGGCGCGCGCTCGAGGCTGCCCTGCCCCACGCGACCGATACGCGCAGCTTCCGCTTTCTTTTCCTGCCGAAAGAGCATGATCCCGACAGCTACGTGCGCGAACACGGCGCCAAGGCGTTCGAGCAGTACGTGCAGGAGGCGATCCCGCTGTCGCAGCAGCTGGTGGAAGTCGCCCAGCACGACTGCGACATGACCTCCGCCGAGGGCCGCGCCCGCATGCTGGCCCAGGCCCGTCCGCTGTGGAGCGCCCTGCCCGAGGGCGCATTGCAGATGCAACTGCTGGGCGAGCTGGCGATCAAGGCCAACCTGCCGCTGGCCGACCTGCAGACCCTGTGGAAGACCGACGCCCCGCGCCCGCGCCGCCCCGCGCGCGACCGCGACGCGGACGACGGCGCCCCCTGGCACGACGCCCCGCCCGACCTCGACGAGGCCAACGCCCAGGCAAGCGGCGCCGGCCACCACGACGACCACGCGCCGCGCGAGGGCCAGGGACGTTTCCAGGGCAAGCCACGCCGCTTCGACAACCGGCCCATGAATCCGAAATGGGCGGCGCGCCAGCGCGAGGAGGCCGAGCTGGAGGCCCAGCGCCGCCAGCCGCGCAAGGCGCCGATGACCGCGGAGAGCCGCGCTCTCCAGATGTTGTTCGGCCACGCGGAGTATTGGGAGCAGCTGACCCCGGGCGACCATGAACTGCTGCACGCCCTGCCCGCCCCGTACGGCCCGCTGGTCGCCTGGCTGGAGCGCGACCATGCCGAGCATGGCCCCCGCTCGTGGGCGCAGCTCAGCGTCGCCTTGCGATCGGACACCTCCCTGGACGAAGAAGCACTGGCCATCGCGGACGGGAACGCCGAACCGAACGCCACCTTTGCCGAGTTCCGGGGGAACGTCGACAAGATCCTCGACCGCGAGCTGCGCGCCCAGACGCAGGCGCTGATCGCCCGCGCCGCCTCCGACCCCGACGCGCTGCGGCGCTACCGGGAGGTCTACAAGCACTGGGAAGAAGTGAAGGCTCGACTGTCGGCCCAACGTGCCGAAGAGTGATTCAGGCGCGCCACACGGGCCGGTCCGGACCGGCGCGGAATGGTGATTTTCATTCGCGTCTGAGGTATAATCCGATATCCCACTCAGCGGCAACTTGTGACGTGCAGTGAGAGCAACTGACTCCGGGCCCCGGCCACCCTCGACAAGGGCATCTCCACCGGCCACCTTCTTCCCGCAAGAGTTGCTTCATCCAGACCACGTCCACGTCACTTTGCCTGCCGGTGTCCCGTCGTGTCGCACGCGAAGGGAAATTCATCGCTTGCCTTCAATTTCCGCCGCTTGCCCGCATATATCACGGGCCAGTCGAGATTGACGCGGGCGACGTTGCCGGGCGGCCTGGGGCCACATTCATTCAAGGAAACGCATGACTGCCAAGAAGAGCGCTGATACTGCCAAGACGACTGCCGCCGCGAAGGCGGCCGCCGAGAAGCCCGTCGTCGAGAAGAAGGCGGTGTCCGCTGCTGCCACGAAGGCGGCCGCGAAGGCGCCCGCGGCCAAGGCCGAGAAGGCGACCCCGGCCGCCAAGACCGCGGCAGCCAAGACGACCAAGGCCGCCGCAAAGACGGCCGCCCCGGAGCCCAAAGGCAAGAAGGGCAAGAAGGAAGAGGCCGCCGCCAAGCCGCCGTTCGAGGACGACGCGGACGTCGAGGCCGATCTCGAGGGTGAAGTCGACGCCGACGGCGGCGAGGAAGTCGTCGAGGAGGCCGGCGAGGTCAAGGCCAAGGTCAAGCCGCTGCGCATGAAGGTGTCGCGCGCCAAGGAGCGCGCGCTGATGCGCGAGTTCGGCCTGGACGAGACCCAGCTGACCGAAGAGGAAGTCGCCAAGCGCCGCCATGAGCTCAAGACGCTCATCAAGATGGGCAAGACGCGCGGCTTCCTGACGCACCAGGAAATCAACGACCACCTGCCCGAGAAGCTGGTCGACAACGAGATCCTCGAGGCCATCGTCTCGATGCTCAACGACATGGGCATCGCGGTGTACGAGCAGGCGCCCGACGCCGCCACGCTGCTGATCTCCGGCCAGACGCAGTCCGGCGCCACGGAAGAGGAAGCGGAAGAAGCGGCCGAGGCCGCGCTGTCGACCGTCGACTCCGAATTCGGCCGCACCACCGATCCCGTGCGCATGTACATGCGCGAGATGGGCTCGGTCGAACTGCTGACCCGCGAAGGCGAGATCGAGATCGCCAAGCGCATCGAAGGCGGCCTGCAGGCCATGATGCAGGCGATCTCCGCGTCCCCGACCACGATCGCCGAGATCCTGCTGGTGGCCGAAAGGATCGGCAAGGGCGAGATGCAGATCTCGGAGGCCGTCGACGGCTTCGTGTCCGACGACGAGGCGGACGACTACGTCGCCGAGGAAGACTTCGACGAGTTCGACGAGGAAGACGACGACGACGGCGCCGGCGGCTCCAAGGCCCTGACCAAGAAGCTCGAGGAACTCAAGGCCCAGGCCCTGACCAAGTTCGGCGAGCTCAACATGCACTTCGACAAGATGCGCAAGGCCTTCGAGAAGGACGGCTATCGCTCGCCGTCGTACGACAAGGCCCAGGAAGCGCTCACCGGCGACCTGATGAAGATCCGCTTCACGGTCAAGACCATCGAGCGCCTGTGCTCGATCCTGCGCGGCCAGGTGGACGACGTGCGCCGCTACGAGCGCGAGATCCGCAAGATCGTCGTCGACAAGTGCGGCATGCCGCAGGACCACTTCATCAAGACCTTCCCGACGAACTCGCTCAACCTGCACTGGGCCGAGAAGGAGATCGCCGGGAACCGCGCGTACAGCGTGGTGATGAGCCGCAACCTGCCGGCCATCCAGGAACTGCAGCAGAAGCTGATCGACCTGCAGGCACGCGCGGTGGTGCCCATCGAGCACCTGAAGGACATCAACCGCAAGATGAACGAGGGCGAGAAGGCCTCGCGCGACGCGAAGAAGGAGATGATCGAGGCCAACCTGCGCCTGGTGATCTCGATCGCGAAGAAGTACACCAACCGCGGCCTGCAGTTCCTCGACCTGATCCAGGAAGGCAACATCGGCCTGATGAAGGCGGTAGACAAGTTCGAATATCGCCGCGGCTACAAGTTCTCGACCTACGCCACGTGGTGGATCCGCCAGGCCATCACGCGCTCGATCGCCGACCAGGCCCGCACGATCCGCATCCCGGTGCACATGATCGAGACGATCAACAAGATGAACCGCATCTCGCGCCAGCACCTGCAGGAGTTCGGCTTCGAGCCGGACGCGCCGACGCTGGCCGAGAAGATGGAGATGCCCGAGGACAAGATCCGCAAGATCATGAAGATCGCCAAGGAGCCGATCTCCATGGAAACGCCGATCGGGGACGACGACGATTCCCACCTGGGCGACTTCATCGAGGACACCAACAACCTCGCCCCGGTCGAGGCCGCGATGCACGCCGGCCTGCGCGACGTGGTCAAGGACATCCTCGACAGCCTGACGCCGCGCGAGGCCAAGGTGCTGCGCATGCGCTTCGGCATCGAGATGTCCACCGACCACACGCTCGAGGAAGTGGGCAAGCAGTTCGACGTCACGCGCGAACGCATCCGCCAGATCGAGGCCAAGGCGATCCGCAAGCTCAAGCACCCGAGCCGCTCGGACAAGCTGCGCACGTACCTCGACAACCTCTGACCCGAGCAGAGCGCGCATGTCCGCCATCCAGCGTCGTGCCGTCGTCTTCGCCGATCTTCGCGGCAGCACCGCGCTGTACGAGTTGCTCGGCAACACCGACGCGTCCCAGATCGTCACCGAGACGGTGGACGCGATCTCGCGGCGCGTGCCCGCCACGGGCGGCGTCGTCGTCAAGACGCTGGGCGACGGCCTGATGGCCGTCTTCCCCACGGCCGCGCAGGCGGTCGAGGCGGCCGACCAGATGCACGAGGAGATCGACATCGTGATGCGGCGGCGCGACGCGCTGACCGGCTTCACGGAGGCGCGCCTCCAGCTGCAGGTCTGCATCGCGCTCGGCGAGACGGTGGAGGTCAGCGGCGACTACTTCGGCGACGCCGTCAACGTGGCCGCGCGCCTGCTCGACCACGCCGGCGACAACGAGACGCTGGTCACCGCCGACGTGCTGCGCGCCCTGCCCCTGGATTCACGCGACATGTTCCGCAGCCTCGACCTCGTGCGCCTGCGCGGGCGCGTCGAGCCCGTCGAGGTGCACCTGCTGTCGCGCCGCGGCATGGACACCGCCCCCACGCTGGTGGGCGGCGGCCCCCTGGGCCTGGCCGGCCCCGACGCCGTCATCCTCACCTGGGGCAACAAGGTGCGCCGCTTCACGGCCACCGACATGCCCGTCGTCATCGGCCGCGCGGCGGCGTCCGACATGCAGGTCGACGACGCGCGCGTGTCGCGTTCGCACTGCCGCATCGACCTGATCGGCGCCACGCTGCAGCTGTCCGACCTCAGCATCAACGGCACCTTCGTGCGCTTCACCAGCGAGGACGAAGTGCTGAGCCTGCGCCGCGGCAGCTGCACGCTGCACGGCAGCGGCGAGGTCGGCCTGAGCGGCTCGCCGGAGGATCCGGGCGTCGCCGCGATGCAGTTCGAGGTCCTGCACGCGCCGCTGCGGCGCGACGACGAGTACGACCTCCTGTCGCCCATCATCGCGCCGAACTCGCGCCGATGAGCGCCGCACCGCGCGCACAGGCGCACGACGTCGGCGACAAGGTCGGCGTCCTGCTCGTGAACCTGGGCACGCCCGAGGCGCCGACCACCCCTGCCCTGCGACGCTACCTGGCGCAGTTCCTGTCCGACCCGCGCGTGGTCGAGATCCCGCGTGCGCTCTGGTGGCTGATCCTGCACGGCGTGATCCTGCGCGTGCGCCCCGCGGCCTCGGCACGCAAGTACAAGAAGGTCTGGCTGCGCGAAGGCTCGCCGCTGGCGGTGTGGACGGCGCGCCAGGCCAACATGCTGCGCAGCTACGTCGGCGAGCGCGGCGCGCTGGTCGAGGTGCGCTGGGCGATGCGCTACGGCCAGCCGGCGATCGCGGCCGAGCTCGACGCGCTGTGCGCCCAGGGCTGCACGCGCATCCTCGTGCTGCCGGCCTACCCGCAGTACTCGGCGGCCACCACGGCCAGCGTGCTCGACGAGGTCGGCGCCTGGATGCGCCGCACGCGCCGCCTGCCCGAGCTGCGCTTCGTCAACCACTATCACGACGACCCCGGCTACATCGAGGCGCTCGCCGCCCAGGTGCGCAAGCACTGGCAGCGCGAGGGCCGCGGCCGCAAGCTGGTGATGAGCTTCCACGGCATGCCCGCGCGCACGCTGCAGCTGGGCGACCCGTACCACTGCGAATGCCTGAAGACGGCGCGCCTGCTGGCCGAGAAGCTGCAGCTGGACGACGACGCCTGGCGCGTCACCTTCCAGAGCCGCTTCGGCCGCGCCGAATGGCTGCAGCCCTACACCGAGCCGACGCTGTGCGCGCTCGCCAAGGGCGGCGCCGAGGGCGTGGACGTCATCTGCCCCGGCTTCGCGGCCGACTGCCTCGAGACGCTCGAGGAGATCGCCATCGAGGCCAAGGCCGCCTTCCTGGCCGCCGGCGGCAAGACCTTCCACTACATCCCCTGCCTGAACAACAGCCCGGAAGGCATGAAGGCGATGGCCGGCGTCGCGTTGCGCCACTTGCAGGGATGGGACACCACCCCCATCTCCAAGGAAGCCCTCCAGCAACGCCGCGCGCGCGCGATCGCGCAAGGCGCATCCGAATAGCCGATGTCCCGCCACACCGCTCCTTCCGAAGCCCCTGCCGCCGCCGCCGACATGCGGCTCGACAAGTGGCTGTGGGTCGCGCGCTTCTTCAAGACGCGCGGCCTGGCCGCCGAGGAGATCGAGAAGGGCCGCGTGCAGGTCAACGGCCAGGCCACCAAGCCGGCGCGCTCGGTGCGGGTCAACGACCGCATCGAGATCCGCCAGCCTGGCACGGTCCGTGAATTGCTGGTCCTCGGCCTGGGCGCGATGCGGGGGCCGGCGACGGTCGCCCGCACGCTATACCAGGAGACCGAAGCCAGCATCCGGGCCGCGCAGCAGGCCGCGGAGGCCCGCAAGTTCGGCGTCGAACCGGCCAATGCGCAGGAAACCGGACGCCCGACCAAGCGGGACCGCCGCGACCTCGTCGACTGGCAGCGCTGGAGCGCCTCGGTCAACGACGACCAGTAGCGACCGGCCAGGCACCGATCCGCCTGGCCAAAAAAAGTTTCGTGCGGCCTCTTGAAACCCGGGAAGCCGTCTCCATGTCACCGCGCAACGCGACCGTAAAACCCTGACGACAACATGAATACGGAAGACCAGACCCCGCAAAGCCCGCAGCCGGCGTCGGCCAACGACGCCGCCACCAGCCTGGACATCGGCCTGGGCGGCGACGCCGCCCGCCTCGCCGAACTCGAGGCCAAGGTCGCCGAGCTGACGGATGCCAACCTGCGCCTGCAGGCCGAGACGCAGAACGCTCGCCGCCGCGCCGACGAGGAAGTGGCCAAGGCACGCAAGTACGCCGTCGAAGGCTTCGCCGACAGCCTGCTGCCGGTCAAGGACAGCCTCGAGGCCGCCATCGCCACCCCGGGCGCCGCCGTGGAGCAGGTGCTCGAAGGCGTGCACGCCACGCTGCGCCAGCTGTCGGCCGCGCTCGAGCGCAACAAGGTCGCCCAGATCAACCCGCCCGCGGGCACCAAGTTCGACCCGCACCAGCACCAGGCGATCTCGATGGTGCCGGCCGAGCAGGAAGCCAACACGATCGTGACCGTGCTGCAGAAGGGCTACCTCATCGCCGACCGCGTGCTGCGTCCGGCGCTCGTCACCGTCTCGGCGCCGAAGTGACGCCCGGCGCGGCCCGAGCTGTCCATTTCGAGCCAGAAACGCCGGAATTCGCGCATTTCGCCCTTGAATAAGACCGTCTCAGCCGCATCTCGAAAACAACACGAAATTCAGCTTCAACAGCTTCGCAGGAGAAACCAACATGGGACGAATCATCGGTATTGACCTGGGCACCACGAACTCGTGCGTGTCCGTCATGGAAGGCAACTCGACCAAGGTGATCGAGAACTCGGAAGGCGCCCGCACGACGCCGTCCATCATCGCCTACCAGGAAGACGGCGAGGTGCTGGTCGGCGCGTCCGCCAAGCGCCAGGCCGTCACCAATCCGAAGAACACCCTGTACGCGGTCAAGCGCCTGATCGGTCGCAAGTTCACCGAGAAGGAAGTCCAGAAGGACATCGACCTGATGCCCTACAAGATCACCGCGGCCGACAATGGCGACGCGTGGGTCGAGGTGCGCGGCAAGAAGCTCGCGCCGCAGCAGGTCAGCGCCGAAGTCCTGCGCAAGATGAAGAAGACGGCCGAGGACTACCTCGGCGAGGAAGTGACCGAGGCCGTGATCACGGTGCCGGCCTACTTCAACGACAGCCAGCGCCAGGCCACCAAGGACGCCGGCCGCATCGCGGGCCTGGACGTCAAGCGCATCATCAACGAACCGACCGCCGCGGCGCTCGCGTTCGGCCTGGACAAGCACGGCAAGGGCGACCGCAAGATCGCCGTGTATGACCTGGGCGGCGGCACGTTCGACATCTCGATCATCGAGATCGCCGACGTCGACGGCGAGATGCAGTTCGAGGTGCTGTCCACCAACGGCGACACGTTCCTGGGCGGCGAGGACTTCGACCAGCGCATCATCGACTTCATCGTCTCCGAGTTCAAGAAGGAACAAGGCGTCGACCTGACCAAGGACGTGCTGGCCCTGCAGCGCCTGAAGGAAGCCGCGGAAAAGGCCAAGATCGAGCTGTCGAGCCAGACGCAGACCGACGTCAACCTGCCCTACATCACGGCCGACGCCTCGGGCCCGAAGCACCTGAACATCAAGCTGACGCGCGCCAAGCTCGAGTCGCTGGTCGAAGAGCTGATCGAGCGCACGATCGAGCCCTGCCGCACCGCGATCAAGGACGCGGGCGTCAAGGCCGGCGACATCAACGACGTCATCCTGGTCGGCGGCATGACCCGCATGCCCAAGGTGCAGGACAAGGTCAAGGAGTTCTTCGGCAAGGAGCCGCGCAAGGACGTGAACCCCGACGAGGCCGTGGCCGTCGGCGCCGCCATCCAGGGCCAGGTGCTCTCGGGCGACCGCAAGGACGTGCTGCTGCTGGACGTCACCCCGCTGTCGCTCGGCATCGAGACGCTCGGCGGCGTGATGACCAAGATGATCAAGAAGAACACCACGATCCCGACCAAGTTCAGCCAGGTGTTCTCCACGGCCGACGACAACCAGCCGGCCGTCACGATCAAGGTCTACCAGGGCGAGCGCGAACTGGCCTCGGGCAACAAGAGCCTGGGCGAGTTCAACCTCGAGGGCATCCCGCCGTCGCCGCGCGGCACGCCGCAGATCGAGGTGACCTTCGACATCGACGCCAACGGCATCCTGCACGTGGGCGCCAAGGACAAGGCCACCGGCAAGGAAAACAAGATCACCATCAAGGCGAACTCGGGCCTGACCGAGGACGAGATCCAGAAGATGGTGCGCGACGCGGAAGTCAACGCCGCCGAGGACGCCAAGAAGGTGGAACTCGTGTCGGCACGCAACCAGGGCGACGCCATGGTGCACTCGGTTCGCAAGAGCCTGGGCGAGCACGGCGACAAGCTGGAAGCGTCCGAGAAGGAAGCGATCGAGACCGCGCTGAAGGACGTCGAGGAAGCCATCAAGGGCGACGACAAGGCCGCGATCGAGGCCAAGACCGAGACCCTGATGACGGCCAGCCAGAAGCTGGGCGAGAAGGTCTACGCCGACCAGCAGGCCGCGCAGGCGGCGGCCGGCGCGGCGGCGGGCGGCGGCGCTCACGCGCAGGCCGAGCCGCAGGCGGCGCATGCCGCCGACGACAACGTGGTCGACGCCGACTTCAAGGAAGTCAAGAAGAGCTGAGGTTCCGGCCCCAGGCTCCGGCCGGTGACTTGCGAGGCGCATGCGCCTTGCGGGCCGCCGGCCTTTCTCGCTATCAGATCGACGCGATCCGGATGCGATCCTGCACGCTTCCGACACTGCCCCTGCGCGGATTCCCGGCGCGCTGAACAGACAATTGCCCCATGAGCAAACGCGATTACTACGACGTCCTTGGCCTGACGAAGGGTGCGTCCGACGACGACATCAAGAAGGCCTATCGCAAGCTCGCGATGAAGCACCACCCTGACCGCAACCAGGGTGACGGCGCCAAGGCGGCCGAGGAGAAGTTCAAGGAGGCCAAGGAGGCCTACGAGATGCTCTCCGACCCGCAGAAGAAGGCAGCGTACGACCAGTACGGCCACGCGGGCGTCGACCCCAACATGGGCCACGGCGCCGGCGAGGGCTTCGGCGGATTCGCGGAAGCGTTCGGCGACATCTTCGGCGACATCTTCGGCGGCGGCCGTCGCCCGGGCGGCGGCGGCGGCAAGCAGGTCTATCGCGGCAACGACCTGAGCTACGCGATGGAGATCACGCTGGAGGAAGCGGCGGCCGGCAAGGACACGCAGATCCGCGTGCCCAGCTGGGAGAACTGCGAGGTCTGCAAGGGTTCGGGTGCCAAGCCCGGCACCTCGCCCAAGACCTGCCCCACCTGCAACGGCCAGGGCACGGTGCACATGCGCCAGGGCTTCTTCTCGATCCAGCAGACCTGCCCGAACTGCCACGGCACCGGCAAGATCATCCCCGAGCCCTGCACCGCCTGCGCCGGCCAGGGCCGCATCAAGAAGACCAAGACGCTGGAAGTCAAGATCCCGGCCGGCATCAACGAAGGCATGCGCATCCGCTCGTCGGGCAACGGCGAGCCGGGCCCCAACGGCGGCCCGCCGGGCGATCTGTACATCGAGATCCGCATCAAGCAGCACGACATCTTCGAGCGCGACGGCGACGACCTGCACTGCACGGTGCCGGTGCCCATGACGCAGGCCGCGCTCGGCGGCACGATCGAGGTGCCCACGCTCAGCGGCAAGGTCGAGATCGAGCTGCCGGAAGGCACGCAGCACGGCAAGACCTTCCGCCTGCGCGGCAAGGGCATCAAGGGCATCCGCTCGAGCTACCCGGGCGACCTGTACTGCCACGTCACGATCGAGACGCCGATCAAGCTCACCGAGCACCAGCGCAAGCTGCTCAAGGAGCTGGACGAATCGCTGCGCAAGGGCGGCGACAAGCACTCGCCCAACTCCAAGAGCTGGACGGATCGGGTCAAGGACCTGTTCAAGTAAGCCGCCCGGACTGCGCGAAACGCGCGGAACGCGCAAATCGAAAGCCGCCCGCGAGGCGGCTTCTTCACGTCCGGGTTTGCCCCGCGGCGCCCCCATCAAGTTCTCGCGACAGCCGGCCGATATCCCAATGGACGGACGTGCATCCTGCGTCCGAGAGTGCTTGCGTCATGAAGAGTGTCCAGTCGGAGATGAACAAGGGCCTGCCGGCCGGCGCGGGTGGCTTCGACGCGGGCCTCGTCCACTGCTCGGCGCTGGTCATCGACGCCAATCCGACTGCCCGCAGCATCCAGGCGGCGCAACTGCGCGACCTCGGCGTGGGCACCATCGTGCAGTGCGGGCGCGTGCAGGACGCGCGCCGCCAGCTCGAGGCGCGCGAGTTCGACATCGTGCTGTGCGAGCAGGACTTCCACGGCGGCAACGACTCCGGCCAGGACCTGCTCAACGACCTGCGACGCGCGCAGTTGCTGCCGTTCTCCACCGTCTTCGTGATGGTCACCTCGGAGGCGAGCTACGCCGCCGTTGCCGAGGCCGCCGAGTCGGCGCTGGACAGCTACCTGCTCAAGCCGCACACGGCGCACGCGCTGGCCGAGCGCATCCAGCAGGCGCGGCACCGCAAGAAAGTGCTCAAGGACATCTTCATCGCGATCGACGAGGGCCAGTTCGACCTGGCCGCACAGCTGTGCGTGCGCCGCTTCGAGGTCAAGGGCGCGTACTGGCTGTACGCCGCGCGCATCGGCGCGGAGCTGCTGCTGCGCGTGAACAAGCATGACGAGGCGCGCGTGCTGTACGAGGCCGTGATCGCCACGCAGGCGCTGCCGTGGGCGCGCCTGGGCGTGGCGCGTGCGCAGATCGAATCGGGCGCGACGCCCGCCGGCCGGCGCACGCTGGAGAGCCTGATCGGCGACCAGCCCGGCTTCGCCGACGCCTACGACGTGATGGGCCGCGTGCAGGTCGACCAGGGCCAGTTCGCCGAGGCGCTGGCCACCTACCGCACCGCCACGCAGCTGACGCCCGGCTCGATCGCACGCCTGCAGCGCCAGGGCATGCTGGCCTTCTACCTCGGCGAGACCGACGAGGCCACCAAGGCGCTGGAGCGCGCGACGCTGATAGGCATCAGCTCGAAGATGTTCGACTTCCAGACCATCGTGCTGCTGGCCGTGACGCGCTTCACCGCACGCGACTCCAAGGGCCTGCAGCGCTGCCTGGACAACATGAAGCACGCGCTGGAGAAGGCGCCCGCCAGCGCGCGGCTGCAGCGTTTCACGAGCGTGATCGGCATCTTCAACCTGATGCTGCAACGCCAGGTGGCGCAGGTGGTGGCCGAGGTGCGCGCGATGGCCAAGGACATCGCGCAAGGCGACTTCGACTTCGAGGCGGCCTCCAACATGGTGGCGATGCTGTCGTACCTGACGGCGGCCGAGCTGCAGCTGGATGCCGTCGACGGCTGGATCGACACGCTGGCCCTGCGCTTCTGCACCACGCGCAGCCTGTCGGAGCTGCTGGCGCGCGCAGGCCAGGCCCACGAGCCCTTCGCGGCGCGCATCCGCGAGCAGCACAACGCGATCACCGCGCTCGCCGAGCAGGCGGTCTCGCACAGCCTGGCCGGAGAGCCGCGCGCCGCGGCCAAGTCGCTGCTGACCGCCGGCGCGCGCACGATGAACGCCAAGCTGATCGACATGGCGCGCATGGTGCTGACGCGCCACGCCGAGAAGATCCCCGACGCCCACGACCTGATGGGCATGGCCGAGGAACTGCGCAAGCGCTACGGCGGCGGCGCCGCGGTGGCGCCGCTGGCGGCGGACAACGGCCGGCAGTCCGGCGGCCTGGTGCTGCGGGCGCGCGACAAGGACGGCGGCGACGCCCCCGAGCCCGCGCCGGCCGTGACCAACACGCCGCCCTCAGGCAGCGCCGCGTAGAACGGCCAGGGCCGGCGCGCCACGGCGGCGCGCGGCTCGTCGTCAGTTCGATGCAATTCGGTTCGATTCAAAAGAGGCTCCCTTGTCGGTGGTCGTCGTCGGCGGCGCCGGACGCCCGCGCGGCCGGCCGTGCGCGCGGCAGCGGTTCGGGCCGCACGAACTGGCTCATGTCCAGCAGCTGGCGCTGGCGGCTAAAGCCCAGGCGCTTGACGGCCATCTCGAAGCGATCGCGCAGCAGCTGCGCCCAGGTGCCGGTGCCGCGCATGCGCGTGCCGAACTCGGCGTCGTAGTCCTTTCCGCCGCGCATGTCGCGGATGCGCGCCATCACGCGGTCCGCGCGATCGGGGAAGTGCACCTCCAGCCACTGCTGGAACAGCGGGTTCACCTCCCACGGCAGCCGCACCACGGTGCTGAAGGCGCTGCGGGCGCCGGCGTCGCGCGCGGCCGCCAGGATGCGCTCCAGCTCGGGCTCGTTGATGAACGGGATCATCGGCGACGCGCTCACGCCCACGGGCACGCCCGCGCGCGCGAGGGCCTCGATCGTGCGCAGGCGCCGGTGCGGCGCGGCGGCGCGCGGCTCCATGATGCGCGACAGGCCGCTGTCCAGCGACGTGATCGACATGTAGACGACCGCCAACCCCGCGCGCCCCATCTCGCCGACGAGGTCGAGGTCGCGCTCCACGCCCGAGGACTTGGTGACGATCGCGAAGCCGTGCCGCGCCTGCGTGAGCACCTCGATCACGCCGCGCGTGATGCGCAGGTGGCGCTCCACCGGCTGGTAGGCGTCGGTGGCCGAGCCGATGTTGATGTGCAGCGGCTCGTAGCCCGGCCTCGCCAGCGTCTCGCGCAGGCGTTCGGCGGCGTTGACCTTGGCGATGATGCGCGTCTCGAAGTCCAGCCCCGGCGACATGTTCAGGTAGCTGTGCGTGGGCCGCGCGAAGCAGTAGATGCAGCCGTGCTCGCAGCCGCGATACGGGTTGATCGCGACGTCGAAGTCGATGTCCGGGGAATCGTTGGTGCTGAGGATGCGCTTACAGTGCTCCTCGATGACGGTGGTGCCGGGCGCCAGGTGTTCCTCCTGGGCGACCTGGTCGAGAGCGCCCCAGCCGTCGTCGATCGCCTCGCGGGCGTCTTTCTCGAAGCGGTGAGGGATGGCCCAGGCCGTGCCGCGGCCCTTGAGCGCGGGCGCCGGGCCGGGGACCGCGTTCGCGTCCGCCGGATCGACCGCGCGGAAGCCCGCGCCCGCCGGCGCGAGCGGCAGCGGGGCGATCGGGATCGTTCGGCATCCTGGCATACTGTGAATATATACAGTCACCCATTTTGATGCAATGAAAACTAGACAGTCGCGCGATCATTGACCCGGAACATCGATTGCCGCGCTTCGACCACTTGTCCACCTCCATTCCTCCCACTTCATCCGGCGGCCTGCCGCCGCCTGGGCGTCTCTTCCGGGACCGCCGTGCGTTGCCGCGCCCGGAACCCGGCGCTGCCCTCACGGCCGAGGCGGAACTGAACGCGCTCGGGGCACTGCGCCGCCACTGGCCTGAGTACGCCATCGAAGGCGGCTTCCTGGCCGCGTTCGTGCTCGCGGCGGGCGTCGTCTCGACCTGGTTGCAAGCCGCGGGCGTCGGCGATTCGCCCTGGCACCGCGCGCTGGCGGGCCTGATGCTGGGCCTGCTGCTGATGGCGATGATCTATTCGCCCTGGGGCCGCCGTTCGGGCGCGCACATGAACCCGGCGATCACCCTGGCTTACCTGCGCCTCGGCAAGGTCGGACGCTGGGACGGCGTGTTCTACATCGCCGCGCAGATCGCCGGCGCGCTGGGGGGCGTGCTGCTGCTGCACAGCGGCGCCCTGCTCCCGCCCGCGTCGCCGCCGGCGTCGCTCGCCGCCACCATCGGCCCGACCAACGTGTGGGTGGCGTTCGCCACGCAGTTCGTGCTGTCGACGGTGGCCATGCTGCTGATCCTGTTCACCAGCAACCACGCGAGCTTCTTCCGCTGGACGGGCGTGGCCTACGCGCTGCTGGTGATGCTGGTGGTGGCCTGCGTGTCGCCGCTGGCGGGCTTCGGCATGAACGCGGCGCGGCTGCTGGCGGTCGACGCGTCGAGCGACCTGGGCCTGCTGCGCTGGCTCAACCTGCTGCCGCCGCTGCTGGGCATGCAGCTGGCCATCGAGGTCTATCGCCTCTTCACGGGGCGCTCGCAGGTGCTGTGCGCGAAGCTGGCGCACAACACCCACGGCCGCTGCATCTTCCGCTGCATGCATCCCTACCAGACGCGCGCGCTGGCCATGGAGGCCATCAAGCGACGCACCGGACAGGACTGACGGCCGCGGCGACGCGCGGCGAAGGAGTCTTCAATGACCCGCTCCCTGCACCTCGCCACCACCGCCCTGCCCGCCCTCCTGGCTGTCGCGCTGGCGCTGCCCGCCGCAGCCCAGCGCGCGCCCGCGCCGGACGTCCCCGTCTCGCCGGACCGCGTCTACGGCGAGCTGTTCGTCGCGGTGCAGGCCGCGCAGGTCTACCCCGACCAGAAGGCCTTCGTCGACGCCGTTCCCGAGGCCGATCCGGCCGCGATCCTCGCCGACTGGCGCGCCCAGCGCGAGCGGCCCGGCTTCTCGCTGAAGGCCTTCGTCGACGCGCACTTCACGCCGCCCGCCGAGACGCCCGTCAACCCGCCCGAAGGCCAGTCCCTGCGCGAGCACATCGACTGGCTGTGGCCCGCGCTCACGCGCCGCACGTCCGACGCGCCAGCCGGCAGCTCGCTGCTGCCGCTGCCCCGGCCCTACGTCGTGCCGGGCGGGCGCTTCCGCGAGGGCTACTACTGGGACAGCTGGTTCACGATGCTGGGCCTGCAGGCCTCGGGCCGCGAGGACCTGGTCGACGACATGATCGAGAACTTCGCCTCCGAGATCGATCGCTTCGGCCACATCCCCAACGGCAACCGCAGCTACTACCTGAGCCGCTCGCAGCCGCCGTTCTTCGCGCCCATGGTCGAACTGGCGGCCGCCAGGGAAGGCGACGCTGCGCTCAAGAAGTGGCTGCCGGCGCTGCGCAAGGAGCATGCGTACTGGATGCGCGGCGCCGACACGCTGTCCCCCGGGCAGGCCGCCGCCAACGTCGTGCGCCTGAAGGACGGCGCGATCCTGAACCGCTGGTGGGACGACGAGGACACGCCGCGTCCCGAGTCGTGGCTGCAGGACATGCAGACCGCCCGGGGCGCGCCCGATCGCCCGTCGGCGGAGGTCTGGCGCGACCTGCGCGCCGCCGCCGAGAGCGGCTGGGACTTCAGCTCGCGCTGGTTCGGCGACGGCCGCACGCTGGCGACGATCCGCACCACCGCCATCGTCCCGGTCGACCTCAACGCGTTGATGGTCGAACTCGAACGCGCGATCGCCAAGGGCTGCCGCCTCGCCGCCGACAAGCCCTGCGCCACGCAGTTCGACGACCGCGCACGCCGCCGCGTCGCGGCCATCGAGACGCACCTGTGGCACCCGGGCGGCTACTACGCGGACTACGACTGGCGCCTCGGCCGGCTGCGCGATGGCCAGACGGCCGCGATGCTCTACCCGCTGTTCGTCGGCGCCGCACCGAAGGACCACGCGGCGCGCACCCTGCGCACCGCCGAATGCGCGCTGCTGCAGCAAGGCGGCGTGGCCACCACGACCGTGCGCACCGGCCAGCAATGGGACGCGCCCAACGGCTGGGCGCCGCTGCAGTGGATCGCCGACCAGGCCGCGCGCCGCTACGGCCGGCTCGCGCTGGCGCAGGAAATCGACGCGCGCTTCCTCGCGAGCGTCGAGAAGGTGTATGCGAACGAGCACAAGCTCGTCGAGAAGTACGTCGTGGACGGCAGCGGCGGCGCGGGCGGCGGCGGCGGCGAATATCCGCTGCAGGACGGCTTCGGCTGGTCCAACGGCGTCGCGCTTCGCATGATGCAGCTGCGCGAAGAGGATCGCGCCCGGCCGGCGCCCAAGGATGCGCTCACGCGCTGCGCGCACTGAGCGCCCGCGCGCGTGACGCACGGGGGCGCACGTCCGCGCGCGTCAGGCGGGCAACGCCACCGAGCCGATCACCACCGTCGCGAAACCGAGCCAGCAGGCGGTGCAGAACAGCGCGTCCTGCATGTCGCGGTCGGTGCGGACGACGTGCAGCGTGTCGAGGAGGAACGATTTCATGCACGCCAGTCTCGGCGTCGTGCGCGACGCGACCGTGACAACGCGAGACAAGTGCGCCTCGGCATGAACTAGTTCACGCTCTGGGAGGCCGACGGCCCCGTCGCGCACCAATCGCTGCAGGCCCGATCAGGCCGGCACGAGGTCGTCGTCGACGGCGCTGCCCGCGATCACGCAGCGGTTGCGGCCGTGGTGCTTGGCGTCGTAGAGCGCCGCGTCGGCGCGCGCGAGCACGGCCTCGGGCGACTCGTCGCGGTGCCAGGAGGCGACGCCGGCCGACACCGTGACCGCGCACGCACCCGGCCCCAGCACCGCCTGCCAGTCGCATGCGGCGACCGCGCGGCGGATGCGTTCGACGACGCAGTGCGCGGCTTCCGGCGTCGCGGTGGCGGGCATCAGCAGCACGAATTCCTCGCCGCCGTAGCGCGCGAACAGGTCGTTGGCGCGCAGCTGCGCGCGCGCCAGTTCGCAGAAGGCGCGCAGCACGGCGTCGCCGCCCGCGTGGCCGAAGCGGTCGTTGATCGCCTTGAACCAGTCGAGATCGAGGATCGCGACCGAGTAGGCGTCGCCCGTTCGCCGCGCCCGCTCGCGCTCGACGACGAGCGTGTCCATCAGGTGCCGGCGATTGAACGCGCCGGTGAGCTCGTCGTGCGTCGCAAGCGCCTTGTTGCGCTCGAGCAGCACGGTCAGCTGCTTGTTCTTTTCCGACAGCTGCTCGCGCAGGCGGCTGAACTGTGCGCCGGTGACCGCGAGGCGACGCACGCCCATGAAGAAGAACAGCCACAGGATGGCGATGTTCAAGGCCGTGGGCGCGGGGCTGCCGAAGCGCTCGTGGCCCGCGGCCAGCGCCACGGCCGTCACCGCGCCGTAGGCCAGCCACAGCCAGGTGAATTGGCGCGGCGTCAGCGCCACCATCGCGTAGCTGCAGGTGATCAGCGTCGAGGCGAGGAACACGATCCACAGCGACGGGATCGCGATCAGGAAGACGATCTGCACGACGAAGTTGACCGCCAGCTGCGCGTGCAGCAGGCGCGCGTCGCCCAGGCGCAGCACCCAGCCGCGCGCCACCGCGAGCGCGAACAGGCCCGTCGTCACGAGGCTCGCCGCGGCGAAGGCCGCCGCCAGCGGCCACGACGTCGCGCCCGACGCCGCGAACAGCCCGATCACGAGCGACTGCAGCAGCGAGTTCACCACCGACAGCAGCGTCATCTTCAGACGGTGGCGTTGCAGCCGATCCTGCTTGTCGCCGCCCGTCGAGCGGGCGGCGACCCCTTGCGGGGGCGAGGACGGCAGATCCGGAGTCATGCGCATCTTTCGGAAATCGACGCGGTCACTTGAGGGCCGAGTCGCGCTTTCCCTACGCGGTTCGACTGAACGTTCGCACAGCGCGACGCGCGTCCCGCGCCCGTGGCGAGCCTGCATTCCGTCGCGCGCGGAGCGAATCCCGTATCCCATGTTCAGGGGACGCGCGACTTTCCAATTAATACACATTGCAGCGCTTTCGCAAGGAAGAATCGCCGCGACAGCTTGCGATATCTTTCGTTAAACGCGATTTCGAATGAATACTCGACCACGAAAGTTTCGTTTTCGAAATATACGAAAGCCTGCCGAAAGCCGCGCGGCGGATGTCGCCGCTTCGATCCAAACTCATCGAGACCCCGAACATGACCCGTCCGACCCGTGATCACTCCTCCCAAGCACCGCGCCTTCCCGTGGCGGGCCAGCCCCTGGCCGCCGACGCGTCGCGCAGCGCGCGCCTCGCCCGCATCGCCGCGTTGATGAGCAGTTGCGCCACCCTCGGCCTGCTCGCGGCCTGTGGCGGCGGCGGCGGCGACGCCGCGCCCCAGGCGCAGGCGGCGGCCACGACGACCGCCGCCGGCGCGCACGGCCGCGTGGCCATCCAGGCAGCCGCTGCCGCCGTGGCCGCGACCCCGACGCCGCTCGTGGCGTCGGCCCTCAACGCCTGCACGGAAGCCGTCTCCTCGAGCTGGGACCTGAAGGTGGCCGCCTGCAACGCCGGCACGGCCCAGAACTTCACGCTCAGTGCGGTGGCCGGCAGCTCCGGCGTCTACACGATCCACAGCGCCGGCATCCAGGGCGCCTGCGTCAAGCCGACCGGCAAGAGCACCGGCGCCTACGTGGAGCTCGACTCCTGCGGCACCGGCGCCGCGCAGCAGTTCCAGGTGATGGTGCAATCCGACGGCCAGCACATCGAGCTGAGCAACGTCGCCAGCGGCCTGTGCCTGGTCGCGCCGGCAAAACTGGACACGCTGGGCTTCTCCATCGCCGCCTGCAGCAGCAGCAATGCGAGCGAGGTCTTCGCCTTCTCCGGCACCACGCCGCCGCCCGCGCCGACGCCCGCTCCCACTCCGGCACCGACACCCGCCCCCACGCCCGCACCCACGCCCGCACCCACGCCTGCGCCGACGCCCGCACCGACGCCGGCGCCGGGCAGCTGGTACAAGCCGACGGCCGGCACCACGTGGAACTGGCAGCTCCAAGGGACACTGGACACCGGCGTGAAGGCGACGGTCTACGACATCGACCTGTACAACAACGACGCCCAGGCCATCGCCGCGCTGCAGGCCGCCGGGCACAAGGTCGTGTGCTACTTCTCCGCCGGCAGCGCGGAAGACTTCCGCGCCGACTACGGGCAGTTCACGGCCGCCGACAAGGGCAAGGGCCTGGACGGCTGGCCCGGCGAGTACTGGCTCGACACGCGCTCGACCAACGTGCGCAACATCATGCTGGCGCGCCTGGATCTCGCGAAGGCCAAGGGCTGCGACGCCGTCGAGCCCGACAACGTCGACGGCTACACCAACGGCACGGGCTTCCCGCTGACGGCCGCCACGCAGCTGGACTACAACCGCTTCCTCGCCGCGCAGGCCCACACGCGCGGGCTGGGCGTCGCGCTCAAGAACGACGTCGACCAGATCGCCACGCTGCAGCCGTCGTTCGACTTCGCGATCAACGAGCAGTGCAACGAGTACACGGAGTGCAGCGGCTACTCGGCGTTCACGTCGAACAACAAGCCGGTGTTCAACGCGGAATACGCCGCCAAGTACAAGAACAACACGAACGGCGCACGCGACAAGCTCTGTGCCGCGTCCAAGGCCGCGAACATCCGCACGCTGGTGCTGCCGCTGGACCTCGACGGCAGCTTCCGCTACAGCTGCGACTGACGCTTCGGGGGAGCGGGCCGGCGCACGGCACGCGGCGGCCCGCGGCCGCACGATGCTTGCCCCGGCCCCGGTCGCTTGGCGCCAGGCTCCCGGACTTCGTCCCCTGGCGCGGGAGCGCCCGACTGGTCGCACCAACCGGGCCGCCACGCTGCTTGCCGACGATGATGTCGGCGACGCGCCCGCTCCATCGCGCGATCGGAGCTGCACGTCGTGTTTGACCGGCTCGTGGCGAACCTCGCCGCGAGTCAGGCGCGTGGGCAGCCGTGCGCGCCGAGACGGCTGCCTGGTCGCCATCCGCCTTCCCCGGTTGCACCCGCTTGATCTCGCGGGTCGGCGTGGCCGGATCCTCGTCGTGGCGCAGCCTTTCCCAGCCCGCCTCGAATTCAGCCGAGGCGGCTCCGTCGTTTCCCGCTTTGGCCGGGGATAAACCCGCGGACCCTGGCGCGCCGCATTGACAGCGGGGTGGGCCAGGGCCTATTGTCTCGCCGCTCTATGAAAGCGCTTTCTGAAAGCGTTTTCTTACAACGCCTTCGGGTTTCACGTCGAAGCGGCAGCGTTCGTCGTCGCCTCGCGAGGGCCGGAATCCCCCAACACAAGAATCCAGGAGACAACATGCTGAACCTGAAGGCGCCTCGCGCCACGACCCTGGCCGCCTGTGCCGTCCTTGCACTGGCCGGCATGGGGACGTCGGCCGACGCCGCCACCACCAACGGCTTTGCCAACGGCGGTCTCGAGACTGCCGCGACCGACGCGGGCCAGGTCGCCGCCGGCTGGCTCACCGCCCCCACGGGCAACCCGGTGCAGTGGTCAGCCGACGCCCACACCGGCCGCCACGCCGCGCTGCTGACCGTGCCCAACGGCTTCGGCGCATCGACGCTGTTCCAGGACTCGCAGGGCAACCGGCCCCCGCTGACCGCGGCCAACGCGGGCGATACGCCGCTGCTGACGTTCTGGGCCAAGGGCGACGTCAGCACCACCGGCAACGCCAGCTTCTGGCTGCGCTACATGGGCGCCGGCGGCGTCCTGCTCGACACCGGCGCGCAGTCGTTCGGCGGCAGCTTGAGCCTCGACGACTGGACGCAGGTGAGCTTCCAGGGCGCGGCGATTCCCGCGGGCACGACGTCGGTCATGTTGGAGATCAACACGGCGGTCGGCCCGCTGCTCGATGGCCGTGCCAACGCGGTCTGGGTCGATGACATCGACCTGGCGCTGACCACCCCCACCGCCGCCGTGCCGGAGCCGGGCGGCTTCGCACTGCTGCTGGCCGGCCTCGCCACGCTCGGCGCCCTCGCCCGCCGCCGCGCCTGAACAACCCAGGAGACAAGCATGCCATTCCAGGTCCACACGCTTTCGAAGTTCGCCGCGTCCGTGCTGCTGGCCGGCGTTGCCGCGCACGCCGGCGCCGCCGGCACCGTGGTGCTCGATACCTATCCGGCCGGGCAGGATCCCTTCGGCTGGCCCTCGCAGGTGTTTGCCGACGGCAGCGGCCGCCAGGACATCGCCGTGCCGTTCACGCTGACCAGCGCCATGTCCATCCAGTCCATCCTGACGTCGCTGGACGGCGTAGGCGACGTCACGCTGGGCATCCTCGCCAGCCAGGGCAGCACGCCCGTGGGCGGCGCCTGGCTGTACAGCACCCACCTCACCGACCCGGTGATGAACACCACGCTGTCGCCCACCGGCTGGTCGCTGGGCGCCGGCACCTACTGGCTGGCCGCCGTGGCCGACACCCGCTTTGCCGGCCAATGGCAAAGCGGCACCGAGGACTACGGCGGCGACTGGGCGCAGGCCGACGCCGACGGCTGGACGGCCGTGACCAGCACCTTCATCGGCATGCCTGCCGCGCGCATCACCGTGGCCGCCGCGGTGCCCGAGCCGAGCGGTGTCGCGCTGATGCTGGCCGGTGGCCTGCTCGTCGCCACCCTCGCTCGCCGCAAGTCCAACGCCCGCCAACAAGGATGATCGCCATGAACCGTCAACACGTCGTGCGCGCCATCACCGGCGCCACGTTGGCCCTGACCTGCGTCGTCGCCTCGGCCAGCGTCACCAGCCCCGTCATCGGCAAGCTGCTGTGGTCCGAGGAGTTCAACGAGGCCAGCCTCGACACCACGCTCTGGTCCGCCTTCGACGGCAACGGCTGCCAGATCGGCCTGTGCGGCTACGGCAACCAGGAGCTCGAGACCTACAGCCCCAACAACCTGGGCATCGTCAACGTGCCGTTCGAACCCGGCACGCGGGCGCTGGCCATCACCGCCAGGCGCGAGACGGTCGGCAGCAACCAGTTCACCTCCGGCAAGCTCGATTCCGCCGGCAAGGTGCAGGTCAAGTACGGGATGATCGAGATCCGCGCGGCCACCCCGTCGGTCGGCGTGGGCCTGTGGCCGGCACTTTGGATGCTGGGCACCAGCCCGCAGGCCTGGCCGCGCAAGGGCGAGATCGACATCATGGAGCAAGGCGGCCGCCAGCCCGCCGGCCTGCCGTCGGTATCGCCGGACCAGTTCGTCGGCTCCAACGTCATCACGTACAACGACGCGGCCTGCGTGCCCGGCAACGAAAGCTGCGCCGCGTCCACCGCGTGGCAGACCAAGAACTGGATCACGCCCACGCGCTCGCTGGCCAACCGCTTCGTGCTGTACCGCCTGTACTGGACCGATACGCAGATCCGCTTCACCCTGGTCGACAACGGCCGCGAGCTGGACATGTACAAGGCCCCCATCTCCACGGTCGGCTCGCCCGCGCTGCAGGCGCCGTTCTACCTGCTGATGAACATGGCCGTGGGCGGCAACTTCACGCCGGCCGCCACGCCCGCGCAGGTCACCGCGCCGCTGCCCGCCACGATGTACGTCGACTACGTGCGCGTGTACGAGCTCGATGGCAAGGGCGAGGTCAAGCTGGGCGTGGGCATCACGCCCGAGGTCGGCAAGTTCGGCGTGTTCACCGACACGACGCCGGTCGACGACGGCCAGGCGCTCGGCACGTCGGCGGACTTCTTCATCTGGAACACCAGCGCCATGGGCAGCGGCAACATCCCGCCGTTCGAGGGCGCCAACGTGCTCGCGTTGAACTACTTCGCCCCGGGGCAGTGGTTCGGCGGCGCCGTGCAGTCGCGCCAGGCGCACGACATGAGCGGCTTTCGCGGCGGCAACATCAAGCTCAAGATCAAGGCACCCGCCGACGTCGCGTTCAAGATCGGCATCTTGGACAACTACACCAACCACAGCTGGGTGACCTTCCCCGCCAACACCACCGCCTACGGCCTGGTGCGCAATGGCGAATGGGGCACGGCGACGATCCCCGTCGCCGAGATTGCCGGGCCGCTGGTGGCGTTGCAGTCCATGAACTCGCTGTTCGAGTTCCTCAGCGTGGACGGGTCCAACCCCACCGCGCCGTTCCAGATGGCCTTCGACGACATCATCTGGGACTCGGGCACCGGCAGCCAGGTCCTGGTGCACGCACCCGCCGCCAGCGTCGTGAAGGCGGCCGCCGTGTCGACGTCGGCCGCGCAGGCCAGCGCCACCACGCTGGACTTCTCGGCCACCGCCCCGGGCTGGGTGGACGTGCACTACACCGTCAACGGCGGCGACACGCAGACCGTGCGCATGCACCAGAACGGCAGCACCAGCCGCTACATCGCGGGTGGACTGAAGAAGGGCGACGTGGTCGAGTACCGCTTCACGTCGTGGGACACCGCGCGTGGCCTGGCGGTGGACTCGGCCGCGAAGACGGTCGTGCTGAAGTAGGCGCGCTTCCGGGATGGGCAGCGGCGCCGCCCATCCGTGTGCGTCCCGGCAGCGACGATCAAGGTCGGGATTTGCTGCTCGAGTCCGCAGCCAGGCCTGGCAGGAGGCTCAGTATTCGCCGGGGCCTTGATAGTCCGGCGCGAGGTTCTCGAACTTCGTCCACTGCCGCAGGAAGGCCAGCTTGGTCGTGCCGACCGGGCCGTTACGCTGCTTGGCGATGATGATCTCGGCGACGCCCGGCTCCTTGGATTCCTTGTTGTAGTACTCGTCGCGGTAGATGAACATGATGATGTCGGCGTCCTGCTCGATGGCGCCGGATTCGCGCAGGTCGGACATCATCGGGCGCTTGTCGGGACGCGATTCCACGCTGCGGTTCAGCTGCGAGAGCGCGATCACGGGGCAGTTGAGCTCCTTGGCCAGCGCCTTCAGGCCGCGCGAGATCTCGCTGATTTCGGTGGCGCGGTTCTCGCCGTTGCCCGAGCCCGTCATCAGCTGCAGGTAGTCGATCACGATCAGGCCCAGCTGGCCGCACTGGCGCGCCTGGCGGCGCGCGCGGGCACGCAGTTCCGGCCCGGTCAGGCCGGGCGTCTCGTCGATGAAGATCGACGACTTCGACAGGCGCTCCACGGCCTCCGTGAGGCGGCCCCACTCGTCGTTGTCGAGGCGGCCGGTGCGCAGGTGCTGCTGGTCGATGCGGCCCTGCGAGCCGACCATCCGCAGCGCGAGCTGGGACGCGCCCATTTCCATCGAGAACACGACGACCGGCAGGCCTTCGTTGACCGAGACGTTCTCGGCGATGTTCAACGCGAAGGCGGTCTTGCCCATCGAGGGTCGCGCCGCCAGGATGATCAGGTCGCCCGGCTGCAGGCCGGCGGTGTTGCGGTCGAAGTCGTAGTAGCCGGTGCGCACGCCGGTGACGTCCTCGGCGCCGTTCTCGGCCAGCTCGGTCACGCGGTCGATCAGCGCCACGGCAAGCTGGTCCATGCTGTGGAAGCCCTGCTTGTTGCGGTTGCCTTCCTCGCCGATCTTGAAGATCTTGCCCTCGGCCTCGTCCAGGATCTGCGTGACGGCGCGCCCCTGCGGGTTGAAGGCGTTGGTGGCGATCTCGTCGGAGGCGGCGATCAGCTTGCGCAGGATGGCGCGCTCGCGCACGATCTCCGCGTAGCGCCGCATGTTGGCCGCGCTCGGCACGCTCTGCGCGAGCGCGTTGAGGTAGGCGAGGCCGCCCGAATCCTCGGCCTTGCCCGACATCTGCAGCTGCTCGTAGACCGTGATGACGTCGGCGGGCTTGCTCCCGGCGATCAGCGCACCGATCGCGCCGAAGACCAGCTTGTGCTCGAAGCGGTAGAAGTCGTCAGCGGTGATGACGTCGGCCGCGCGATCCCACGCGCTGTTGTCCAGCAACAGGCCGCCCAGCACGCTCTGCTCGGCCTCGATGGATTGCGGCGGGACGCGGAGCTTGGCGACGTCGTCGTCGCGGGCCTGGCCGCGGTTGGGGAGTGCGGAATCAAAGACGGTCGTCATGTGTCGTCGATCTTAAAGGCGCCACGGACAAGTGCTGTGGACAAGCTTGTGGACAGCCTGGGGAGCTTGCTGGGACAAGCCACTATTACGTATCGCCAATGAAAAAGGGCCGACGCGAGTCGGCCCTTTCGGGGCAGCGAGCGGGCGCGAAGGCCCGCGCGGCGCTTACTCTTGCTCGGCGACGACCTGCACCGTCACGTCGACGACGACGTCGGTGTGGGCGGCGATCGAGACGGCGTGCTCGCCGACGGTCTTGAGCGGGCCGTTGGGCAGGCGCACCTGCGACTTGGCGACTTCGAAGCCGTTCTTGGTCAGCGCTTCGGCGATGTCGGCGTTGGTGACCGAACCGAACAGGCGGCCGTCGACGCCGGCCTTCTGCGAGATGCGCACGGTCTTGCCGGCCAGCTTCTCGCCGAACGCCTGCGCGGCGGACAGCTTCTCGGCGGCGGCCTTTTCCAGCTCGGCGCGGCGATCTTCGAATTCCTTGATCGCGGTCGCGGTGGCGCGGCGCGCCATGCGGGTCGGGATCAGGAAGTTGCGCGCGTAGCCGTCCTTGACCTTGACGACGTCGCCCAGGTTACCGAGGTTGGCGACCTTTTCCAGCAGGATGATTTGCATGGGTCGTTTCTCCTCAGACCTTGTGTTGATCGCTGTACGGCAGCAGGGCCAGGAAGCGGGCGCGCTTGATGGCGACCGTCAGCTGGCGCTGGTAGAACGCGCGCGTGCCGGTCAGGCGGGCCGGCGTGATCTTGCCGTTCTCACCCACGAAATCGCGCAGGGTGTCGACATCCTTGTAATCGATGTGATCGACCTTGGCGACGGTGAAGCGGCAGAAGCGCTTGCGGCGGAACAGCAGCGATTGCTGGTTGCGCTTCGGACGCTTGTCCTTGGAAAAACGAGACTTCGGCGGGGGCATGGTGATGACCTCTGAAATGTGTTCCGAACGATTGGAAGGGGTGACGGGCGGTCAGGCGTCGACGTCGGTGACGTGGAAGACAAGGCCCTTCGCGTTTCGCGAGGGAGCGAGGAATCCGGCGTAGCTGGCGACCTGTCCCAGGGGAAGGGTCGCGACCTTGCGCGTGATCTCGCCGATCGCCACCGCACGGATCGTCAGGACGACCTTGCGCGGCTGCTTGTCTTCGACCACCTCGGATTCGTGCTTCAGGCTCAGGTCGAGCGCTGGAAGTCCGGCCGGGGTGTACCGGGTCGCACCGCGTTCCACCAGCTCGGCAGAGAGAATCAGTCGATTCATCGCTGCTCAGCGGCGGGGCGCGGGGTTTGCCTTCAGGCCGTCGCCTCCTGCGACGATGCCGACTTGCGGGCTTCTTCCTTCTCCACGGCCTTCATCATGACGGACGGGGCGGTGTCGGCCTTGTCGCGCAGCACGGTGAGGTGGCGCAGGACGGCATCGTTGAAGCGGAAACCGGTTTCCAGTTCAGCCAGGGCTTCCTTGCCGCACTCGATGTTGAGGCAGATGTAGTGCGCCTTGGCGAGCTTCTGGATCGTGTAGGCCAGCTGGCGGCGGCCCCAGTCTTCCAGTCGGACCACCTTGCCACCGGAGTTGGTGACGAGGGCCTTGTAGCGTTCCAGCATGGCCGGAACCTGTTCGCTTTGATCCGGGTGGATCAGCAGAACGATTTCATAGTGACGCATGAACACTCCTTGTGGATTTCCAGCCAGGCTGGAATGAAGCCGCCCCGACAGCGTCAACTAGAAGGCTGCGACGTCCGGAATGACGAAACAGCCACGGGTGCGGCAAGGAAAGCCAATAATTATAGCTCAAGAATCGTGCAAAGGATATCTCCCGCACGAGCGGCGCGGGTGCCGGACACGCCCCGGCGGGCCGGTCCGCACACGAAAACCCGGCGCCCAATGAAAAGCAGCCCGGCGGGCCGGGCTGCTCCTGCTCGACAGTGCGCCGATTACTTGCGCGCGGCGAGCGCCGTCCAGGTGTCGACCACGGTGTCGGGGTTCAGCGAGATCGACACGATGCCCTCGTCGGCCAGCCAGGCTGCGAAGTCCGGGTGGTCGCTGGGGCCCTGGCCGCAGATGCCGACGTACTTGCCAGTGGCGCGGCAGGCGTTGATGGCGCGCGAGATCATCGCCTTGACGGCCGGGTCGCGCTCGTCGAAGTCCTCGGCGAGCTGCTCCAGGCCGGAGTCGCGATCCAGGCCCAGCGTGAGCTGGGTCAGGTCGTTGGAGCCGATGGACATGCCGTCGAAGTGCTCCAGGAACTGGTCGGCCAGGATGGCGTTGCTGGGTACCTCGCACATCATGATCACGCGCAGGCCGTCGGCGCCGCGCTTGAGGCCGCGCTCGGCCAGCATCGTCACCACGCGCTCGGCCTGGCGCACCGTGCGCACGAACGGCACCATGATCTCGACGTTGGTCAGGCCCATGTCGTGGCGCACGCGGCGCAGCGCCTCGCACTCCATCGCGAAGGCGTCGCTGAACTCGCCGCTGATGTAGCGCGACGCGCCGCGGAAGCCCAGCATCGGGTTTTCCTCGTCCGGCTCGTAGCGCGAGCCGCCGATCAGCTTCTTGTACTCGTTGGACTTGAAGTCCGACAGGCGCACGATCACCGGCTTGGGCCAGAACGCGGCGGCGATCGTGGCGATGCCCTCGGCGAGCTTGTCGACGTAGAACGCGCGCGGCGACGCGTGGCCGCGGGCCACCGATTCCACGGCCTTCTTCAGGTCGGGGTCGATGTTGGGGTAGTCGAGGATCGCCTTCGGATGGACGCCGATGTTGTTGTTGATGATGAACTCCAGGCGCGCCAGGCCGACGCCGGAGTTGGGCAACTGCGAGAAGTTGAACGCCAGCTGCGGGTTGCCCACGTTCATCATGATCTTGATGGCGCTGTAGGGCATCTCGCCGCGCACCACCTCGCTCACCTCGGTCTCCAGCAAGCCGTCGTAGACGAAGCCGGTGTCGCCTTCCGAGCAGACGACGGTCACCAGCGCGCCGTCGTGCAGCACGTCGGTGGCGTCGCCGCAGCCGACCACCGCCGGGATGCCCAGCTCGCGCGCGATGATGGCCGCGTGGCAGGTGCGGCCGCCGCGGTTGGTGACGATGGCGCCGGCGCGCTTCATCACCGGCTCCCAGTTCGGGTCGGTCATGTCGGCCACCAGCACGTCGCCCGGCTGGACCTGGTCCATCTCGGAGACGTTGCGGCAAACGCGCACGGGGCCGGTGCCGATCTTCTGGCCGATTGCGCGGCCTTCGACCAGCACGGTGCCCGAGCCCTTGAGCTTGTAGCGGTGCTCGGCCTGGCTGGCGGCGTTGCTCTTGACCGTCTCCGGGCGCGCCTGGAGGATGTAGATCAGGCCGTCGCCGCCGTCCTTGCCCCACTCGATGTCCATCGGGCGGCCGTAGTGCTTCTCGATGATCATCGCGTACTTGGCGAGCTCGACGACGTCGGCGTCGGCCAGCGAGTAGCGGTTGCGCTGCTCGGGCGGCGTGTCCACCGTGCGCACCAGCTTGCCGTCCTTGGCCTTCTCCTCGGCCGTGGCGAACTCCATGCGGATCAGCTTGGAACCCAGCGTGCGGCGGATGATGGGGAACTTGCCCGCGGTCAGCGCCGGCTTGTGCACGTAGAACTCGTCGGGGTTGACGGCGCCCTGCACCACCGTCTCGCCCAGGCCGTAGCTGGCCGTGATGAAGACGACGTCGGTGAAGCCGCTCTCGGTGTCGAGCGTGAACATGACGCCCGCGGCGCCGAGGTCGGAGCGCACCATGCGCTGCACGCCGGCCGACAGCGCGACTTCGGTGTCGGCGTAGCCCTTGTGCACGCGGTAGCTGATCGCGCGGTCGTTGTACAGCGAGGCAAAGACCTCGCGCATCTTGTGCAGCACGGCGTCGATGCCGACGACGTTCAGGAAGGTCTCCTGCTGGCCGGCGAAGGACGCGTCGGGCATGTCCTCGGCCGTGGCCGACGAGCGCACCGCGAACGAGGCGCTCGGGTCGCTGGCCGACAGGCGCGCGAATTCCTCGCGCACACCCTTTTCCAGTTCCGGCGGGAACGGCGCGTCCTCGATCCACTGGCGGATCTGGCTGCCGGCCTCGGCCAGCGCGCGCACGTCGTCGGTGTCGAGCGACTTCAGGCGCGCGGCGATGCGCTCGGTGAGGCCACCGAACTTCAGGAATTCACGGAAGGCGTGGGCCGTGGTGGCGAAGCCGCCGGGCACGCGGACGCCCGTGGTGGCAAGCTGGCTGATCATCTCGCCGAGGCTGGCGTTCTTGCCACCGACGATGTCGACGTCGGTGTTCCTCAGCTCCTCGAACGGGATGACCAATCGGGTGGCCAGAGCGGGGTTGGACATGAAAAAACTCCTTGATGATGGAAAACCGGTATCCGGAACGTCGAGTCCAGGCCACGCGCCTCAGCGTGTTGTTCGAGTTGTGGAGCGAGGCGCGGCATGGAGACGGACGTCCGGAAGATTTATGGTTCAGTTGACCGGGATTCTACGGAGGATCTGCCTATCATCGGGTAGGACAGACGCCCTAACGCCGCCAAGGCAACCTTGACAAATGCCGAATCGAACCGTTTTCTTCATCTCCGACGGCACCGGGATCACCGCCGAGACCTTCGGCAGCTCGATCCTGGCCCAGTTCCCCGGCAAGCCGCGCAAGGTGCGGCGGCCGTTCATCGACACGGTCGAGAAGGCCCGTTCCGTCGTCGACGAGATCAACCACACGTCCGTGCTGGAAGGCGCCAAGCCCATCGTCTTCCTCACGATGGCCACCGAGGACGTGCGCGAGGTGATCACCGCCTGCGACTGCACCGGCATGGTGATGGACATGTTCCGCACGTTCATCGAGCCGCTCGAGGCGGAGTTCGGGATGAAGTCCAACCACCGCGTCGGGCGCTTCTCGGACGCAGCCAAGAGCGAGGAATACAACGAGCGCATCGAGGCGATCAACTTCTCGCTGGCGCACGACGACGGCCAGTCGGCCAAGAACCTGGCCTCGGCCGACGTGATCCTGGTGGGCGTCAGCCGCTGCGGCAAGACGCCCACGACGCTGTACCTGGCGATGCAGCACGGCATCAAGGCGGCCAACTATCCGCTGATCCCCGAGGACTTCGAGCGCGGTCAGTTCCCGTCGACGCTGACGCCGTTCAAGGCCAAGTGCTTCGGCCTGACGATCGACCCCGAGCGCCTGACCCAGATCCGCAACGAACGCCGCCCCAACAGCAAGTACGCCGCGCTGGACAACTGCCGCTACGAGGTGCGCGAGGCCGAGGCGATGATGAAGCGCAACGGGATCTCGTGGCTGTCGTCGACGCACAAGTCGATCGAGGAGATCGCCGCGACCATCCTGCGCGACATCCGCCCCGACAAGCTCATTTTCTGAGCCGGCCCTCGCGCACGGGCCCGCGCGCGACCCCAAGCTGGGGTCCGCCTGGCGAACGGACCTAGCATCCCCCTAATTTGCCACGCAAGACGGGCTCACCCGCGTTGACGCCGTCGAGCAGCCAGCCTACAAGGGTTGCTGGGCGCCGCCGTCCAGCGACGCGCGGCCCCTTGTCCCGGATGGGGGTCAACGACGAGAGCGATCGGCGCGCCGCGCACACGCCCGCTGCCTCAGCGCCCCAGCCGGATCGTCATGCGAACTGGAGGTTCCCTGGCCTTGGCCAAGCTACGCGCCCCCGTCGCCGCGACCTTGCACGGCGTCTGGTTGAAGGCATTGCAGGCCGCCGACGCCGCTCGCGCCCGACGCCGTCTCCGCCAAGGCGGCACTGCGCTCACCGACGAGATCGTCCACGCGCTGGACACCGAAGGCGTCTACGTCACGACGCTGGAACGCCTGCTGGGGCCCACGGCCGCCGGCTTCCTGGCGGCCGTCGCGGCGGCCCAGGCGCTCGTCACCGACCGCGGCGCCCGCGTGCGCTGGCACCGCTCCGCCGCCTCGATCGACCTCGACCACGAGGAACTGCTGGCGCGGCTGCCGGCGCTGTTCATGCTGGGGCTCGACGCCACGATGCTGTCGGTCGCCGAGCAATACCTGCGCGTGCCGGTGGCCTATCACGGCGCCGTGTTCCGCCACTCCCCGGTGGACGGACGCCAGGTCGGCCCGCGCCGCTGGCACCGCGACGCCGAGGATTTCCACGTGCTGCGCAGCGTGCTGTACCTCAGCGACGTCACCGAGGGCAGCGGCCCGTTCGAGTACGTCCCGCGCGGGCTGCAGGCGCGCGCCAACGCGGCCGTCGCCGAGACGGGCATGTGCTCCGACGACCAGATGGACGCCCATGTGCCGCGCGCGGAATGGAAGCGCGTCACCGGGCCGGCCGGCACGATCGTCATCGCCGACTCGGCGCAGGTGTTCCACCACGAGTCGCTGCAGCGCGACACGCCGCGCTCGGTGCTGATGGTGGGGCACGCCTCGCGCCGCCCGCGCAACCCGACGCTGGCCCAGGCGCATTTCCCGGTGGATCGCCACGCCGCGGCGCTGTCGCAGTTGGTGCCGGCGGCGCTGAACCCGGTGGTGTTCGACTGGCGCCGCCCCGAGCTTGCGCTGCCCGGTTCCAGCCAGGATCCGGCCACCACGGTGCTGGGCGACTTCATGCCCGGCTGAGGCCGCGGCGAGCGCGTCGGCACAGCGGATCTCCAGCCCGCGCTCGGGGACTCATGCAGCATGCACGCCGGGCGGCGCGTGGACGTACGGGCCCGCGGGATGCCCGTCTGAAAGCCCCTTCCCCCTGCCCTTGCCCCACCCGACGACGACGCCATGCCCCGCTACCGCAACCTGGACGGCCACTCGGGCGTGCGTGCGTACGAGACCGCGCGCGACGCGATCACGATCACCTTCGTCGACGGCCGCCGCTACCGCTATTCGGACGTGCGCCCCGGCCCCGCGGACGTCGAGCGCATGAAGGCGCTGGCAGCCGCCGGACGCGGCCTCGGCACCTTCGTCGCGCAGCACGTGCGCGAGCGCTACGAACGCCGGCTGGACTGAGCGGCGCCCTGGCGCGCCGATTCGTACAGACACATCGCCGCCGCGGCCGCGACGTTGAGCGACTCCTCGCCGCCCGGCTGCGCGATGCGCACCCGCAGCGTGCAGGCCGCGGTCACCGCGTCGCTCATGCCCTGGCCCTCGTGGCCGAACACCCAGGCCAGCGGGCGCGGCAACGCCGTCTCGTGCAGCCACTGCGCGTCGCGCAGGTGCGTGCCCACCACGGGCAGGCCCAGCGCTGCGACGTCCTCGATGGCCGCGCCCTCGACCAGCGCGAGCCCGAAATGCGCCCCCATGCCGGCACGCAGCACCTTGGGCGACCACAACGCGACGCTGCCCTTGAGCGCGATCACCTGTGCAAACCCCATCGCCGACGCCGTGCGCAGGATGCTGCCGACGTTGCCGGGATCCTGCAGCCGGTCGAGCACGACGGTGTCGCGACCGGGCTGCGCCGTGGTGGCGGTGTCCGCCTCGATCAGGAAGCCGATCGGCGCCGGCGACTCCAGCCCGCTGAGCTCGCGCATCAGCGCATCGGGCACGCACACGACCTCGGGCGCGCCGCGCGCGAGCGACTCGAACGCCGGCTTGGCCCACGCCGATTCGGTGACGATCGCGCGCAGCGGCTGGCGCCCGCGCTCCAGCAGCGCGCGGCACAGGTGGTCGCCCTCGAGCCAGACGCGGCCCAGCTTGCGGTACGCCGCCGGCTCGGCGAGCAGCTTGCGCAGGTCCTTGAACAGGTCGTTGTGGCGCGAGCTGACCTGGCGGACGATGGTCATTCGACGCAGCTGTGACGCAAGGCGGCCAAGCGCACCGGCGCAAACGAACGGCGGTGCCAGTCGCACGGGCCGTGCTCGTCCAGCGCCGCCAGGTGCGCCGCGGTGCTGTAGCCCTTGTGCGTGCCGAAGCCGTACTGCGGCCAGCGCTGTTCGTGCTCGACGCACAGCCGGTCGCGCGTGACCTTGGCCAGGATGGACGCGGCCGAGATCGACGCCACCGTCGCGTCGCCGCCGACGATCGCCTCGGCGCGGATGCGGATCTTGGGCAGCCGGTTTCCGTCCACCAGCACCTTCCGGGGTGGCAGGCGCAGGCCCTCGACCGCGCGCTTCATCGCCAGCATGGTGGCATGCAGGATGTTGAGCGAGTCGATCTCGGCGACGCTGGCCTCGGCCACGCAGAACGCAAGCGCCTTGGCCCGGATCTCGTCGAACAGGCGCTCGCGCTGCAGGGCCGTCAGCTGCTTGGAGTCGTTCAGGCCCTTGATGCGCTGCATGTCGTCCAGGATGACCGCGGCGGCCACCACCGGGCCGGCCAGCGGGCCACGGCCCGCCTCGTCGACGCCCGCGACCAAGCCTTCGTTGCCGTCGAAACGCAACGCGATCTGTTCAGGCTTGGACGACTTGCGCGATGGCATCTGCGGATTCACGCACCGTGTCACGGTGCAGCAGCTGGTGGAGTTCGTTGAACCGGACGCGCACCGCCTCGCGGCGCGGCTCGTCGTCCAGCCACGCGATTGTCGCTCGCGCGAGCGCTTCCGGGGAGGCGTCTTCCTGCAAAAGTTCCGGCACGATGAATTCGCGGCACAGCACGTTGGGCAGGCCCACCCACGGCTGCAGGCGCAGGCGCTTCATGCGCAACGCGTTGAGCCAGCCCACCACGTAGGTGATGACCATCGGACGCTTGTACAGCGCGGCCTCCAGCGTGGCGGTGCCGCTGGCCACGACGGTGACGTCGCAGGCCGCGAGCGCCTCGTGCGAACGGCCGTCCAGCAGGTCGATGGGCACGCCCGGCGCGTGGCGCAGCAACAGGGGCTCGACCAGCGCGCGCATGCCTGGGGCCACCGGCAGCACGAAGCGCAGGCCGGCGCGCTGGCGATGCAGGATCGCGGCCGCGCCGAGGACGCGCGGCGCGATCAGCCGGATCTCGGAGCGCCGGCTGCCCGGCAGCAACGCCACCACCTGGGCCGTCTCGGGCAGGCTCAGCGCGCGGCGCGCGGCGGCGCGGTCGGGCTCCATCGGGATCACCTGCGCGAGCGGATGGCCCACGTAGGTCGCGCCGATGCCGTGCGCGCGCAGCAGCTCGGGCTCGAACGGGAACAGGCACAGCACGTGGTCGGCCGACTCGGCGATCGTCTTCACGCGCTCGGGGCGCCAGGCCCAGATCGACGGGCAGACGAAGTGCACGGTGCGGATGCCCGCCCGGCGCAGCCGCTTCTCGAGTCCGAAGTTGAAGTCGGGCGCGTCGACGCCCACGAACGCGTCGGGCCGCTGCGCGATCAGGCGATCGCCGAGCGCATTGCGGATGCCCACCAGCTCGCGGTAGTTCAGCAGCACGTCGACATAGCCGAACAACGACAGCTTGGACGCCGGCCACCAGGCGTCGAAGCCCAGGCCCGCCATCCTCGGGCCGCCGATGCCGGCCGCCGTCAGCGCGGGCCAGCGCTGCTTCAGGCCCTGCAGCAGCAGGCTGGCCAGCAGGTCGCCGGAGGTCTCGCCGGCGACCATGCCCAGGCGCAGCGCCGCAGGCGCGGGCGAGTTCGTCTGCGCAGGCTCGGGGCTCATCGACACGTCGTCAGCGGACCAAGCCGCGCGTGCCCGATGCGATGAAGTTCAGCATCGTGTCGATGTCGGCGTTGACGCGGGCGTCGCCGCCGCGCATGGCCTCGATCTCGGCCCTGGCCAGCTCCAGCGTCTGGTTCTTGCGGTACAGCGCCTTGTGCATGTTGCGGATCGCGCCGACCTGCTCGTCGGTGAAATCACGCCGCTTCAGGCCGGTGAGGTTGACCGCGCGCAGCGCCATCGGATTGCCCTCGGCCACCATGAACGGCGGCACGTCGCGGTCGACGTGGCTCTGGAAGCCGATCATCGCGTGGGCGCCGATGTGCACGAACTGGTGCACGCCGGTCAGGCCGCCGATCGTCGCCCAGTCGCCGACGTGCACGTGGCCTGCCAGCGTGGCGCCGTTGGCCAGCACGGTGCGGTCGCCCAGGCGCACGTCATGCGCGACGTGCACGTAGGCCATGATCCAGTTGTCGGACCCGACGCGCGTGACGCCCTCTTCCTTGTGCGTGCCCGTGTTGAGCGTGCAGAACTCGCGGATCGTGTTGCGGTCGCCGATGCGCAGCTCGGTGAGCTCGCCCTTGTGGCTCATGTCCTGCGGCATCGCGCCGATGGAGCCGAACTGGTAGAACGTGTTGTCGCGGCCGATCGTCGTGCGGCCCTCGATCACGCAGTGCGGGCCGACCCGGGTGCCCGCGTCGATCCGCACGTGCGGGCCGATCACTGCGTAGGCGCCGACGCGGACCGTGGAGTCCAGCTGCGCGGCCGGATCGACGATCGCGGTCGGATGGATCAGGCTCATGGCAGGCTCCCGGTCCGCGCTCAGACGGCGTCGACCGCTCGGACCGTGCACATCAGCTCGGCCTCGACGGCCAGCTCGCCGTCGACCGTGGCGCGCGTCGAGTACTTGTAGATGTTGGCCTTCTTGCGCTCGATCTTCGACTCGAGGATCAGCTGGTCGCCCGGCTCCACCACGCGCTTGAAGCGCGCGCCGTCGATGCCCGCGAAGTAGTACAGGCGCGAGCCGTCGGAGGCCTCGCCCTCGGACGCGAACGACAGCAGCGCCGACGCCTGGGCCAGCGCCTCGAGCATCAGCACGCCCGGCATCACGGGACGGTTCGGGAAGTGCCCGTTGAAGAACGGCTCGTTGATGGTGACGTTCTTCAGCGCCTTGATGCGCACGTCCTTCTCGAACTCGACGACGCGGTCGACGAGCAGGAACGGATAGCGGTGCGGCAGCTTCTTGATGATCTGGTGGATGTCCATCAGCATGGCAGTCTCAATCTTTGGCTTGGGCCTTCTCGAGGGCGCGCACGCGCTCCCGGAGGGCATACAGGTTGCGCAGCGTGACTGCGTTCTTTTCCCAGCTGGCGTGCTCGTCGACCGGGAAGATCGCCGTGTAGACGCCCTTCTTGCGCAGCGAGTGCATCACCATCGTGGAGGCCGACACCGTCACGCCGTCGGCGATCTCGATGTGGCCCTGGATCATCGCGGCGCCGCCGATCATGACGTTGCGGCCCACCTTCGTGGAGCCGGCGATGCCCACGCAGGCCGCCATCACCGTGTGCGCGCCGATGTGGCAGTTGTGGCCGATCTGGATCTGGTTGTCGAGCTTGACGCCGTCCTCGAGCACGGTGTCCTCGAGCGCGCCGCGGTCGACGCAGGTGTTCGCGCCGATGTCCACGTCGTTGCCGATGCGCACCCCACCCAACTGCTCGATGCGCTCCCAGCGTCCCTGCGTCGGCGCGATGCCGAAGCCGTCGGCGCCGATCACCGCGCCGCTCTGGAACACGCAGCGCTCGCCCACCGTGCAGCCGGCGGCGATTGTCACGCGCGGGTGCATCAGGCTGTCGGTGCCGATCGTCGAGCCCGCGCCGACGACGCAGTGCGCGCCCAGCCGCACGCGCTCGCCGATGACGGCGCCGGCTTCGACCACGGCATGCGGCCCGACGCTGGCGCTGGCCGCGACAACGGCATCCGGCGCGACGTACGCGGTCGGATGCACGCCGGCCGGCGGCAGCGGGCGCAGCCGCTGGGCCCACCATTGCGTCAGGCGGGCGAAGTACAGGTAGGGATCGTCGACGACGACGAGCGTGCGGCCGACCGGCGCGGCGGCCACGAGCGACGGCGCGAGCACGATGGCTGCGGCCGTGCTGGCCTCGAGGGCCTTCTGCAGGCGGGCTTGCGCGACGAACGTGATCGCATCGCCACCCGCCGTTTCCAGCGGGGCGATGCGTTCGATCGCCTGCGCGGGGTCGCCCCGCAGTTCTCCGCCCAGCGCCGCAACGATCTCACCCAGGCGAACTGAGTTCATGTTGCGGTGTCCCGGAGGATTACTTGCCGGCGTTCAGCGCGTCGATCACCTTCTTGGTCAGGTCGATGCGGCTGCTGAAGTAGATGACCGGATCCTGCAGGATCAGGTCGTAGTGCTCGGCGTCGCCGATCTGCTTGATCGCGCGGTTGGCGCGTTCGGCCACGCTCTGCAGCTCCTCGTTCTTGCGCTGCGTCAGGTCTTCCTGGAACTCGCGGTGCTTGCGCTGCAGGTCGCGATCGAGCTCGACCAGCTCGCGCTGGCGGCGGGTCTTCTCGGTCTCGGACAGCGTGGGCGAATCGCGATCCAGCTTCTCGGCCTGCGCGCGCAGCGAGGCGTTCTGGTCGTTCAGGTCCTTCTCGCGCTTGCCGAATTCGGCTTCGAGCTTGGCCTGCGCGCGCTTGGCCGGCTCGGCCTCGCGCAGCACGCGCTCGCTGTTCACGTAGCCAATCTTGAGTTCTTGAGCCTGGGCAGACACCGCGATCGACGAGATGGAGGCCAGCAGCAAAGCGAGCAGGAATTTCATGGAACGTGCTTTCATCAAAACGCGGTACCGACTTGGAACTGGAACCGTTGAATTCTATCGTTGGACTCCGCCCGGACGGGAAGGCCGTAGCTGAGTTTGAACGGCCCCACCGGCGACGTCCAGCTCAGGCCCAGGCCAGCCGAGGCGCGCAGCGTGCCCAGGTCGATGTGGGTGTGGTCCGTCCAGACGTTGCCCGCGTCGAAGAACGCGAACAGGCGCAGGCTCTTGTCCTTGTCGGCGCCCGGCACCGGGATGTACAGCTCGTTGTTGATGTTGAGCTTCTTGGAGCCGCCGATGAAGGCGCCGGTCGGGTCGACCGTGCCCTGGCCCAGCGAGCCCTGCTCGAACACCCGCACGGAGCCCAGGCCGCCGCCGTAGAAGTTCTTGAACACCGGGTAGCTCTTGCCGTTCAGGCCGGTGCCGTAGCCGATCTCGGCGTTGATGCCCAGCGAGAAGTGGTTGCCCAGGTCGATGTACTGCGTCACCTGGCCGTTCAGGCGCGCGTACTGCACGTCGCCCAGCAGCGAGAAGTCGGTGTTCAGGCGCACGTAGCGGCCCGAGGTCGGCGAGACGCCGCTGTCGCGCTCGTCGCGCGCCCAGCCCGCGGTGATCGGGAACGAGTTGGCGTACGCGCCGAACTCGCCGACGAAGCGGTAGTAGCTGTTGGGCACGCCCTCGAGCGTGCCGATGTGCGTCTGCTCGGCGCCGATGCCCACGAACACGGTGTCGTACTCGGAGTACGGCAGGCCGAAGCGGATGTCCGCGCCCGGCGTCGAGACCGCGTACGCGTTGCCCGAGCTGTTGAGCGGGCGCGAGGTGCGGTAGTAGACGTCGAACGTGCGCGAGATGCCGTCGTCGGTGAAGTACGGGTTGGTCTCGCTGACCGACAGGTTCTTGTTCGTGTGGGCCGTGCTCACGTCCAGCGACACGAAGTTGCCCGTGCCGAACACGTTCTCCTTCTTGATCGAGCCGGTCAGCGAGATCTTGTCGGCCTGCGAGTAGCCCGCCGCCAGCGTGAGGTTGCCGGTGGGCTTCTCGACGACGTTGACGGTGAGGTCGACCTGGTCGGGCGCGCCGGGCACGTCATTGGTGTCGACGTCCACGCTGCTGAAGAAGCCGAGGCGATCGACGCGGTCGCGCGAGAGCTTGATCTTGGAGCCGTCGTACCAGGCCGATTCGAACTGGCGGAACTCGCGGCGGATGACCTCGTCGCGCGTGATCGTGTTGCCCGACAGGTTCACGCGGCGCACGTACGCGCGGCGGCCCGGGTCGGCGGCCAGCACCAGCACCACCTGGCCCGTCTTGCGGTCGATCTGCGGCTGCGGTTCGACGTGCGCGAACGCGTAGCCGTAGGTGCCGAACAGGTCGGTGAACGCCTTGACCGTGGTCGTCACGTCGTCGCCGTGGTAGTTGGCACCGGGCTTGACGTTGATCAGGTTCTTGAACTGCGCCTCGCGGCCGAGGTAGTTGCCCTCCAGCCGCACGCCCGTGACGATGTAGGGCTGGCCCTCGGTGATCGTGATCGAGACGCTGATGGTCTGCTTGTCGGGCGAGATCGTGACCTGCGTGCCCGTGATGTCGAACTCGAGGTAGCCCTTGTTGAGGTAGAACGCGCGCAGCTTCTCGAGGTCGGCGTTGAGCTTGGTGCGCGAGTAGCGGTCGGACTTGGTGTACCAGGTCAGCCAGCCGCCCGTCGTCAGGTCCATCTGGTCGAGCAGCTTGGACTCGGAGAACGCCTTGGCGCCGATGATGTGGATGTCGCGGATGTGCGCGACGTCGCCTTCGGCCACCTTGAACGTGACGTTGACGCGGTTGCGCTCGAGCGGCGTGACGGTGGTGACGACCTCGGCCGCGTACAGGCTGTGGCCCAGGTACTGGCGCTTGATCTCCTGCTCTGCGCGGTCGACGATGGCCTTGTCGAACGGCAGGCCCTCGCCGATGCCCGCGTCCTTGAGCGCCTTGACGAGGGTGTCCTTGTCGAACTCCTTGGTGCCGAGGAAGTTCACCGACGCGATGGTGGCGCGCTCGTCGACGATCACGACGACCACGTCGCCTTCGACGTCGATGCGCGCGTCCTTGAACAGGCCGGTGGCGAACAGCGCGCGCAGCGCGGCGGCCGCCTTCTCGTCGGAGTAGCTGTCACCGACGCGGAACGGCAGCACGGAGAACACGCTGCCCGGGTCGGTGCGCTGCAGGCCTTCGACGCGGATGTCGCGGATCTGGAAGGGTTCGATCGCCTGGGCGGCGAGGGGCAGCGCGGCCCCCACGACGGCCACGCAGGCAGCAACAGGGCGCATCAGGCTCGGAAAGAGTGAAGACATCAGGAGTTGTTCACCGGCCCAGGAGGCGGGCCAAGTCGTTGGAAAGGGCGAGAGACATCAACAGCAGGATCGCGAAGACCCCGCCATACCGCAGCCACGTCTGCCACGGCGTCGAGACCGGACGACCGGTCGCACCCTCGAAGAGATAATACAGCAGGCGTCCCCCGTCGAGGACCGGGATCGGCAGCAGGTTCAGCACGCCGATGCCCACGCTGACCTGCGCGAGGTAGGTCAGGAAATGCGCCAGCCCCAGCTTGGCGGACTTGGCGGCCCCGTCGGCGATCGTGATCGGTCCGTTGAGGTTCTTCAGCGAGGCCTTGCCCGTGAGCATGCGGCCGAACATGCGCAGGCTCAGCACCGCGTGGCGGCCCATCTGGCGCGTGCCGTAGACGACGGCGTCGATCGGGCCGAGGTGCACCGTCTCGGTGGCGTAGGCACCGCCGATCGCGACGTCGGTGCGCGCGACGACGCGGCCGTTGTCGCTGGTGATGCGCGGCGTCACGGGGATCACGATCTCGCGGCCGGCGCGCTGCACCTGCCACTGCATCGTGCGCGGCTTGCCGTCGGCCACCGCGGCGCGGATGCGCGTCGCCAGCGAATAGGCGTCGACGATCGGCGTGTCGTCGATGCGCTGCACCAGGTCGCCCACCTGCACGCCGGCCTTGGCCGCCGGGCCGGACGGCACGACCGTGGACACCACGGCCGGCGAATACGGCGCCGTCAGGCCGATCCGCGTGACGGCCTCCTCGTCGAGTTCGTCCTTGCCGAGCGTGTCCAGCGGCAGCGTGATCTCGTGCGCGCCCTGCTCGCCGCGATGCTGGATCTGCAGGCTCAACGGCTTCTGGTCCATCAGCGCGACGATCGCGCCCTCGAAGAAATCGTCGAACGAGTGCACCGGCCGCCACTGCACGCCGCCGGGCGCGTCGACCTCGTCCTCGCTGGTGGCCACGATGCGGTCGCCCGAGCGCACGCCGGCCGCAGCCAGCATGCTGCTCGCGGGCGGCTCGCTCAGCGCGGGCACGCGCTCGACGATGCCCACCGACATCGCCGCCGCGAAGAACACCGCGCCCAGCACGAGGTTGGCCAGCGGGCCCGCCAGGATCACCGCGGCGCGCTGCCAGATCGGGCGGCGGCTGAGCGCGCGCTCGACGTCGGCGGGCGGCGTGTCGGCGTCAGGCTTCTCGAGCATCAGCACGTAGCCGCCGAGCGGGATCGCGCTGAGCGTGAACTCGCAGCCCGGCTCGCCGAACGGGCGCCGCCACAGCACGGGGCCGAAGCCGAGCGAGAAGCGGTAGATGCGGATGTTGCAGGCGACCGCGACGCGGTAGTGGCCGTACTCGTGCGCCGTGATCAAGATCCCCAGCATCACCAGGTAGTACGGCAGGCCGAGCAGCAGGTCCGACATCAGCGCCGCTCCGCCAGTCGCGCCACGTGCGCGCGCGCCGCGTCACGCGCGCGGGCGTCGAGCGCGAGCAGCGCGTCGAGCGAGCGCGCGTCGCTCGCGTCGGGCAGCACCTGCTCGAGCGCCTGGGCGTTCACGCGGTGGATGCCCGGGAAGCTCAGCCGGCCGGCGAGGAAGGCCTCGACGGCGATCTCGTTGGCGGCGTTGAGCACGGTGGTCGAGCCCGGCGCGGCGCGCAGCGCGGCCCACGACAGGTGCAGGCCCGGAAAGCACCGTTCGTCGGCTTCCTCGAAGGTGAGCGACGCCATCTTCGTGAAGTCCAGCGGGTCGCAACCCGATGTCATGCGATGCGGCCACGACATGCCGAACGCGATCGGGCCCTTCATGTCGGGCGTGCCCAGCTGCGCGAGCACGGCCAGGTCGCGCGTGACCACCATCGAGTGGATGATGCTCTGCGGGTGGATCACGACCTTGATGCGCTCGGGCGCGAGGTCGAACAGCCAGCGCGCCTCGATCACCTCGAGCGCCTTGTTCATCATCGTGGCCGAGTCGACCGAGATCTTGCGACCCATCACCCAGTTCGGGTGCGCGCAGGCCTGGTCGGGCGTGACGGACTCCAGCGTGGCCGGGTCGCGCGTGCGGAACGGGCCGCCGGACGCGGTGAGCACGATGTGGTCGACCGCGGTGCCCCACTCCGCCGGGTCGGTCGGCAGGCACTGGAAGATCGCGGAGTGCTCGCTGTCGATCGGGATCAGCGTCGCCCCGCCCTGCTTGACGGCATCGACGAACAGCTGGCCGCCGACGACCAGCGCCTCCTTGTTGGCCAGCAGCAGGCGCTTGCCGGCGCGCGCGGCGGCGATGCAGGCCGGCAGGCCGGCGGCGCCGACGATGGCGGCCATCACCTGGTCGACGTCGGGATGGGCGGCGAGTTCCTCGAGCGCCTTCGCGCCGGCGAGCACCTCGGTGGCGATGCCGGCGGCCTTGACGCGCGCGCCGAGCTCGTCGGCCGCGGCGGCGTCGGGCAGCGCGGCGTAGCGCGGGCGCCAGCGCACGATCTGCGCGAACAGGTCGTCGACGCGGCGCTGGCCGGTGAGCGCGAAGACCTCGAAGGTCTCGGGATGCAGCGCGATCACGTCGAGCGTGCTGGTGCCGATCGAGCCCGTCGAGCCGAGGATGCAGACGCGCTGGCGCCGGGTGGTGGAAGTCATCGCGGGAATCAGAGGGTCACCAGCGCGAGCGCGGCGGGAAACACGGGCAGCAGCGCGTCGATGCGGTCGAGGACGCCGCCGTGGCCGGGCAGCAGCCGGCTGGAATCCTTGATGCCGGCCGCGCGCTTGGCCAGCGATTCCACCAGGTCGCCGACGATGGCCAGCGCGACGAGCGCGACCAGCGCGACGATCAGGCCGGGATAGCCGAGCCGGTCGCGCAGCAGCCAGAACAGGTTGCCGTGCGGGTGCACGGTGACGGCCACGACGACCAGCGCCAGCACGATCACCGAGGCCAGCCCGCTGATCGCGCCTTCCCAGCTCTTGCCGGGGCTGATGGTCGGGGCCAGCTTGCGCTTGCCGAGCGCGCGGCCGCCGAAGTACGCGAAGATGTCCGCGGCCCACACGAGCGCGCAGACGGTGGCGAGGTAGGCCAGGCCGCGCTCCCACGAGGCCATCAGCGCGGCCCACGCGGCGTAGATCAGGATCCACCCGAGGGCAAAGCGCAGCGCGCGGTTCACCGTCTTGAAGCCGTCGGGCCCGATGCGCAGCGCGAGCGCGCCGCCCAGCACCCACAGCGCGGTGATTCCGCCCCAGACCTCGGCGGGAATCGCCACCTGGCCGACGCCCGCGCCCAGCGGCGCGATGGCCACGCAGGCCAGGCCCAGCACGACGCCCGAGCCGATGGCGGCCGCGCGCGGCAGGCCGCACAGCCGGCCCCATTCCCAGCCGGCAGCGGCGATCAGGACGATGGTCAGCAGGGCGAACGGCAGCGGCGACTTGGCCATCACCGCCGGGATCAGCAGTGCCAGCAGCACCAGCGCGGTGATGACGCGTTCACGCAGCATCGGGGCTCCCGGCCAGTGCGGCCGCTTCGGGTTTGACGCCGCCGAAGCGGCGGTCGCGCGCAGCGTAGACCTTGAAGGCGCGGTCGAGTTCCGCGTCGTCGAAGTCGGGCCACAGGCAGTCGCTGAACACCAGCTCGGAGTACGCCACCTGCCACAGCAGGAAGTTGCTGATGCGCACTTCGCCGCCGGTGCGGATGAACAGGTCGGGATCGGGCGCCTCGTGCTGCGCCATGTAGCGCGCGAGGCGCTCCTCGGTGAGCTGGTCGGCCGGCACGCCGTCGCGGATCGCCTGCTGGCACGCCTGCACGATGTCCCAGCGGCCGCCGTAGTTGAAGGCCACCCACACCGTGATGCGCGTGTTGTGCGCCGTGGTGCTCTCCGCGCGTTCCCACGCGTTGCGCACCGTCTGCGAGACGGCGTTGCGGTCGCCGATGATCTTCACGCGCACGCCGTCGCCGGCGATCTTCGTGAGGTAGCGCGTCATCGCGCTGAGCACCAGGCCCATCAGGCCGGAGACTTCCTCTTCCGGGCGCTTCCAGTTCTCCGACGAGAACGCGAACACGGTCAGGTGCTCGACGCCGCGGTTGGCGCAGGCCTGGATCGTGTTCACCAGCGCGTCGACGCCGTGCTTGTGCCCGAAGATGCGCGGCATGAAGCGCTTGCGGGCCCAGCGTCCGTTGCCGTCCATGACGATGGCCACGTGCCGCGGCACGTTGGGGTCGCGCGTCGAGGCCCCGGAGGTGGAGGCGGGCGGAGTCACGGTGAATTTCAAACCGTCAGACCGCGAGGATTTCTTGTTCCTTGGACTGCACGAGGTGGTCGACCTCGGCGATCGTGCGGTCGGTCAGCTTCTGGACCTCGTCGATCAGGCGACGCTCGTCGTCCTCGGTGATCTCCTTGTCCTTGAGCAGCTTCTTGCCGTGCTCGTTGGCTTCGCGGCGCAGGTTGCGCACGGCGACCTTGGCATCCTCGCCCAGGCCCTTGACCACCTTGGTCAGGTCCTTGCGGCGCTCTTCGGTCAGCGCGGGCATCGGCACGCGGATGATGTCGCCGGTGGTCGACGGGTTCAGGCCGAGGTCCGATTCGCGGATCGCCTTCTCGACCTTGGAGATCATCGGCTTTTCCCACGGCTGCACGCCGATGGTGCGGGCGTCCAGCAGCGACAGCTGCGCCACCTGGCTCAGCGGCACCGGCGAGCCGTAGTACTCGACGTGGATCTGGTCCAGCATGCCCGGATGCGCGCGGCCCGTGCGGATCTTCTGCAGTTCGGCCTTGAACGCTTCGATGGATCGGCCCATCTTGGTCTGGGCGGTGTTCTTGATGTCGGCGGTACTCATGATCTCTCCTCACTGGCACGTGCGCCGCCGCCGGCGCCGTGCTTCGAACGCGTGTTCAGGTCGGCTCAGACGTGCACCAGCGTGCCTTCGTCCTCGCCCAGCACGACGCGCTTGAGCGCGCCCGGCTTGAAGATGCTGAACACCTTGATGGGCAGGTTCTGGTCGCGGCACAGCGCGAACGCGGTGGCGTCCATCACCTGCAGGTTCTTGCCGATCGCCTCGTCGAACGTGATCGACTGGTAGCGCGTGGCGTCGGGCACCTTCTTGGGATCGGCCGTGTAGACGCCGTCGACCTTGGTGGCCTTGAGCACGATCTGCGCGCCCATTTCGGCGCCGCGCAGCGCGGCGGCGGTGTCGGTCGTGAAGAAGGGGTTGCCCGTGCCGGCCGCGAACACGACGACCTTGCCCTCTTCGAGGTACTGCAGCGCCTTGGGGCGCACGTAGGGCTCGACGACCTGCTCGATGGAGATCGCCGACATCACGCGGGCAACCATGCCTTCCTGGCGCATCGTGTCGGCCAGCGCGAGGGAATTCATCACCGTCGCGAGCATGCCCATGTAATCGGCCGTGGCACGGTCCATGCCGACGGAGCCGCCGGCCACGCCGCGGAAGATGTTGCCGCCGCCGATGACCACCGCCACCTCGGTGCCCAGGCGCGTGACTTCCTGCACCTCCTGCACCATGCGGACGATCGTGGCCCGGTTGATGCCGTAGGCGTCATCGCCCATCAGCGCTTCGCCGGAAAGTTTCAGAAGGATGCGCTTGTACACCGGCATGGACGGAAGGCTCCCGTGGGCATTGAAAACCAAGATTTCTGTTCGCAGTGTAAGCCGGGGCCCGAAGGCCCCGACTCATCCTGCATCGCTGTCAGCAGCCTGGCTGCTTACTGGCCGCGAGCGGCAGCGACTTGCGCGGCCACTTCGTCGGCGAAGTTGTCGACCTTCTTCTCGATGCCCTCGCCCACGACGTAGAGCGTGAAGCCCTTGATCGTCGTGTTGGCGGCCTTGAGCATCTGCTCGACGGTCTGCTTGTCGTTCTTCACGAACGTCTGGTTCAGCAGCGAGACTTCCTTGAGGTACTTCTGCACCGAGCCTTCGACCATCTTGGCGACGATGTCCGCCGGCTTGCCCGATTCGGCGGCCTTCTGGGTGGCGACCGAACGCTCGGTCTCGACCAGGTGGGCCGGCACGTCGGACTGCGACAGCGCCTTGGGCTTCATCGCGGCGACGTGCATCGCGACGTCCTTGGCGGCCGTGTCGTCGCCTTCGAACTGGACGACCACGCCGATGCGCGTGCCATGCAGGTAGTGCGCCAGGCCGGCGTTCTCCACGCGCTGGAAGCGGCGGATCGACATGTTCTCGCCGATCTTGCCGACCAGCGCCAGGCGGACTTCGTCGACCGTCTTGCCGTCCAGCGGCAGCGCCGCCAGCGCGGCGACGTCGGCCGGGTTCTTCTCGACGACCAGCTTGGCCAGCGTGTTGGCGAAGGCGATGAAGTCGTCGTTCTTGGTGACGAAGTCGGTCTCGCAGTTGACTTCGATCATCGCGCCGACGTTGCCGGCCACGAACGCGGCGATGACGCCTTCGGCGGTGACGCGCGAACCGGCGCCAGCGGCCTTGGTGCCCAGCTTGACGCGCAGGATTTCTTCGGCCTTGGCCAGGTCGCCGTCGGCCTCGGTCAGGGCCTTCTTGCAGAGCATCATCGGCGCGTCGGTCTTGGCGCGCAGTTCAGCCACCATGCTTGCGGTAATCGCGGGCATCTTCAAACTCCATCATCTGCGCCGGCCAGTATGTTGGCCGACAGTGAACAAATTGCTTCCGTCCGGGCGCGGCGCGCGACTGTTGCGCTTTCGCCTCGCCTTGTGCAAAGGGGGCCTCGAAGCCCCCCTTGAACACAGACCCGTCACGCGACGGGTGGGGGTGATCAGCCTTCGGCGCCGACTTCGACGAATTCGTCGCCCGCCGCGGAGACCTGCTGCACCACTTCGGCGGTGGCGTTGGCCTTGCCCTCGAGCACGGCGTCAGCCACGGCCTTGGCGTACAGCGCCACGGCCTTGGCCGAGTCGTCGTTGCCCGGGATCACGTAGTCGATGCCGATCGGCGAGTGGTTGGTGTCGACGACGCCGATGACCGGGATGCCGAGCTTGTTGGCTTCCTGGATGGCGATCTTGTGGTAGCCGACGTCGATCACGAAGATCGCGTCCGGCAGCGCGCCCATGTCCTGGATGCCGCCGATGTCCTTCTCGAGCTTCATGCGCTCGCGCTCGAACATCAACGCTTCCTTCTTGATCACGGCCAGCGTGCCGGAATCCTTGGCGGCCTGCATGTCCTTGAGCTTCTTGAGCGAACCCTTGACCGTCTTGAAGTTGGTCAGCATGCCGCCCAGCCAGCGCTGGTCGACGTAGGGCATGCCGCAGCGCTGGGCTTCGGCGGCGACCACTTCGCGCGCCTGGCGCTTGGTGCCCACCATCAGGATCGTGCCGCGCTTGGAAGCGAGCGAACGGATGAACTTGAGCGCGTTCTCGAAAGCCGGGAGCGTCTTCTCGAGATTGATGATGTGGATCTTGTTGCGATGGCCGTAGATGTACGGGGCCATCTTGGGGTTCCAGAAGCGGGTCTGGTGTCCGAAATGGACGCCGGCTTCCAGCATTTCGCGCATGGATACAGACATGGAGTACTCCAAAGGTTGGGTCTAGAATCCCGGCACACATTGCATCGAGCAACAGGACTTACGGTTTCTAACCGCCTGGATGCCTGCTCCAGCTCGACCACAACACCTTGATTGCCGGGTTCGCGTGTTTGGGATCTTTCATTGCTGAACAGACCCCGTTTTCACCGATCACCGCGCGGGGTTGTCACACCAACGCATGGCCACCGAGAAAAACCCAAAGAGTATAGCAGGCCTGACGCTGTCCTGCACCATTTCCGCCCTCGCCCCGCACATTTCTTTCGCGGAGGCCACCCGATGAGGATCGCCGTGATCGGCGCCGGGATGGCCGGCGTTGCGGCCGCGCAGGCGCTGGCCGCCGACGGCCACCAGGTGACGGTGTTCGAGCGCCGCTCCAGCGTCGCCGAGGAGACCAGCTTCGCCCCCGCGGGCCTCGCCGCCGCCGCGCTGGCCGCGCCGTGGCGCCCCGCGCCCGGCCGCCTGCAGGCCGGCAAGGCCGACGAGGCGAGCCGTCTGCAGCCCACCGGCGGCGCGTTCGCGGTGCCGGGCCTGCTGGGCAAGGGCGACCCCGCCGCGACCGTGCGCCGCGGCGAGCAGGCGCAGGCGCTGTTCCGGCTGCTGGCCGCGGGCGTCGCGCGCATCGACGAGCTCACCCGTGCGCTGGGCCTGGACTTCGAACGCGGCGACGGCCTGCTGCTGACCCAACCCGACGCGGCGCAGGCCGAGCGGGCCATCGCGTGGCTGCAGGCACTGGGCGAGACGGTCGAGTGGGCGGACGCCGCGCGCCAGCGCCAGCTCGAGCCGGGCCGCACGATCGCCGACGACGCGCCGCGCGCCGTCTGGCTGCCCAACGCGCGCAGCGGCAACACGCGCGAGTGGACGCAGCTGCTGCGCGCCCACGCCGTGCACCTGGGCGTGCGCTTCCAGTTCCAGCACACGGTGCAGTCGCTGACGGCCGGCCCGCAGCCCGCGGTGCGCTTCGCCACGGCCGACGGCCGCACCGACGAGGCGACGTTCGACGTCTTGGTCGTGTGCGCCGCGTTGGAATCGTCGCGGCTGCTGGCGCCGCTGGGCGTCGCGTTGCCGTGGAAACCGATCCGCGGCCATTCGGTCACCGTGGCGCAGCACGTACGCGAGTCGGCGCCCGACAGCGGCCCGCGCGCCGCGCTGCTGGACGTGCGCAGCGGCGTGTCGATCAGCCGGCTGGGCGCGCGCATCCGCGTGGCCGGCGGCCACGAGGCCGTGCCGGTGCCCGCGCCCGGCGTCGCGCCGGCCGAGCCGCCGAGCCGCCGCCAGGTGCAGCCGCTGTACGAGGCCGTCGACGGCGCCTTCCCCGGCGCCGCGAACTGGCAGCAGGCGCAGGTCTGGCAGGCCACGCGCGCGGCGCTGCCGGACGGCCTGCCCGTCGTCGGCGCCAGCGGCGTGCCGGGCGTGTGGCTCGACGTCGGCCACGGCCACCACGGCTGGGCGCTGAGCCAGGCCGCCGCCGGACTGCTCTGCACGATGATGGCCGGCGAGCCGGCGCCGCCCGAGGCGGCCGCCCTCGCCCCGCAAAGATTGCGCTAGCCTTCGTCCATGACCTCCCCGCGCCGCCTGCTCGAACGACACGACGACATCGCCCTGTTCGACGACGCGGCGACGCGGCGGATCGAGCGCCGCGCCGCGGCCGCCCTGCCCCCGCACGCGCTGATGCAGCGCGCCGGCCTCGCGCTGGTGCGCCTGGCGCGCGCGATCGCGCCGAACGCGCGCACGGCGTGGGTCGCGGCCGGCCCCGGCAACAACGGCGGTGACGGGCTGGTGCTGGCGACTTGGCTGCACCGCGCCGGCATGGACGTGCGCGTCACGCTGGTCGGCCATCGCGCCGATCGCCCGCTGCCCGCCGACGCGGCCTGGGCACTGGCCGAGGCGCGCGCCGCGGGCGTCGCGATCGCGAACGAACTTCCGACTGAAGCGGAACGCGCGCGGCTCGACCTGGCGGTCGACGCGCTGCTGGGCGTGGGCCAGTCGCGTGCGCTCGAGGGCGCGATGGCCGACGCCGTCACGCTGCTGAGCGGGCTGCACTGCCCGCGGCTGGCCGTCGACGCGCCCACCGGCCTGTCGACCGACACCGGCGCGCAGCTCGGCGACGCCGCCGTGCGCGCCACCCACACGCTCACGCTGCTGACGTCCAAGCCCGGCCTGTTCACCGGCGTGGGCCGCGAGCTGTGCGGCGACCTCTGGTTCGACGACCTGGGCGTCGTGCCGGCGGACGACGAACCGCCGACGGCGTCGCTCACCGGCCGCGACGCCGCGCGCGCCGTGCTGCCGCCGCGGCGCCATCTCGCCAACAAGGGCAGCTACGGCGACGTGCACGTGGCCGGCGGCGCGGCGGGCATGGTGGGCGCGTCGCTGCTGGCCGCGCACGCCGCCTCGCTCGCGGGCGCGGGGCGCGTGCTCGTGCACACGCACGCGAGCGACCCCGGCGGCGCGCTGCCGGTCGACGTGCGCCACCCCGAGCTGATGCTGCGCCCGATGGCGGAACTGCAGTCCACGCTGCGCGACAACCGCCAGGCCACCGTCGTGGCCGGCTGCGGCGGCGGCGACGCGGTGGCCGCGGAACTGCCCGGCTGCCTGGCGCACGCCGCGCGCCTGGTGCTCGATGCCGATGCGTTGAACGCGATCGCGCGCGACGCGAGCCTGCGCGCGCTCCTGCGCGCGCGAGGCGCACGCGCGAGCGCGACGATCCTGACGCCGCATCCGCTGGAGGCCGCGCGCCTGCTGGGAAGCGACGCCAAGACCGTGCAGGCCGACCGCCTCGCCGCGGCGCGCCGCATTGCCGCCGACACCGGCGCCGTCGTGCTGCTCAAGGGCTCCGGCACGCTGGTGGCCGCGCCCGACGGCCGCGTCGCCGTCAATCCGACCGGCGACGCCCGCCTGGCCACGGCCGGCACCGGCGACGTGCTGGCCGGCTGGATCGGCGGCCTGTGGTCGGCCCAGCGCGACGCCCAGGCCGCGGTCGACCAGGCGTTCGCGGTGGCTCGCGCCGCGGGCTGGATCCACGGCCGCGCGTGCGACTTCGCGTCCGGCACGCGCCTGCCGCTGGTGGCCGGCGAACTCGCCGCGCACATGGCCAAAGCCGTCGGTTTCCTGTCGGCCTGACAGCCTCGGGCCGCGCCCCGCGGCCCTCTCCCGCTCGACCGTTGGCGACCCTGCCGGGGCCGCGTGACTTTGTGCCGCGGCGTCGCGCCCGCCCCGCAAGACGGCCGGATTCGAGCCTCTTTTCGGCCCAAAGCCGAGCGAGCGCTCCATCGATAGTTCCACCCAAACCGGAAAAGGTTTGCACATCCGACTTAAGGGTTTGCATTTATTTGCCGACAAGTCCATTTGGAACCGTCCCGACTTCGCGACCCCCCATCCATGACTCTTGCGACCCATGCCCTGCCCCTGGCGACGCCCGCTGACCGCGGCGCCGTGCGCAGGGCATCGGTCGCCGGAGCCCCCGAACCGATCCGACAGGCGCGGCCGTCCGTTGCCGACCGTCGCCCCTGAAATCCCCGCCCAGGAAGAACAATGTCTCTCATCACCTCGCTGTCGACCTCGCAGATCGCCGCCCTGACCACGACGACGATCTCCGCCCTCGGAACGGCTGACTGGGCTGCGTTCAACACGGCGCAGATCCAGGCCCTGACGACGGCGCAGATCGGGGCGATGTCGAGCACGGCCATCTCGGCGATCGGCACGGCGCAGATCGCGGCGATGACGACGTCGGACTTCGCGGTGCTGACCACCACCGGCCTGCACGGCCTGTCGACGGCGCAGATCGGCGCGCTGGGCACCGACCAGGTCGCGGCGCTGACCACGAACCAGTTCACCTCGCTGGCCACCGCGCAGATCGCCGCGCTGACCACCGACCAGGTGGCGGGCCTGACGACCACCGAGGTCCACGCGCTGACCACCAACCAGACCGCCGCGCTGAACACGGCGCAGGTCTCGTCGCTGTCCACCGACCAGGTCGCCTCGATCTCGACGGCCGACCTGCGCGCGATCAGCACCTCCGCGTTCACGGCGCTGGGCTCCGACCAGCTCAACGCGCTGGGCACCAGCCAGATCCTCGCGCTGACGTCGCAGGAGATCACCTCGCTGACCACCACGCAGCTGAGCACGCTCGCCACCGCCACGCTGGACGCGTTCTCGAGCGGCCAGTTCGCCAGCCTGACCTCGGCGCAGATCGGCGCGCTGACCACGACGCAGGTGTCCAGCCTGGGCACCGTGCAGATCGCGGCGCTGACCAGCGTGCAGATCGGCATGCTGTCGACGACGCAGGTGCAGTCGCTGACCAGCAGCGAGATCCTCGCCTTCTCGACGCAGCAGGCCGTCGCGCTGTCGACGGCGCAGATCGCGTCGCTGACCACCGACCAGGTGAGCGCCCTGACCACGCGCGACCTGCGCGCGCTGGGCACCAACGCCATCGACGCGTTCACGTCGAACCAGCTCAACGCGTTCTCGACCGACCAGGTCGCCTCGCTGACCACCGCGCAGGTCGCGGCGATGACCACCGACCAGGTCGCCAACCTCGCCACCGCCAGCCTCAACGCGCTGGTCACCTCGCAGTTCGCCGCGCTGACCACCAGCCAGGTCGCCGCGCTGACCACGGCCCAGGTGGCCGCGCTCGAGTCGGCCGACCTCGCGGCGCTGAGCCCGAACCAGATCCGCGCGTTCAACACGGCCGACATGGTGGCGCTGACCACGAGCGAGCTGGTCGCGCTGACCACGGCCCAGGCCGCCGCGCTGACCACCGCGCAGGTGCAAGCGCTGACCACCGACCAGGTCGCGATCCTGACCACCGCCGACATCGCCGTGCTGACCACCGCGGTTGTCGGTGCGATGACGACGACGCAGCTCAACGCGCTGGGCTCGGCCCAGATGGGCGCGTTCACGACGGCGCAGGTCGCCGCGATGACGACGACCCAGATCGCCAACCTGAGCACCGCCAACCTGGACGCGTTCGCGACCTCGCGCATCGCCGTCCTGAGCACCGCGCAGATCGCGGCGCTGACCACCGACCAGGTCGCCAACCTGACGACCACCGACGTCGCCGTCCTCAGCACCAGCCAGCTGCGCGCGCTGAACACGGCCGACATCCAGGCCCTGACCACCGACGAGATCGGCGCGCTGAAGACGGCACAGGCCAATGCGCTGTCGACCACGCAGATCGTCGCGCTGACCACCGACCAGGTCGCCGCGATCTCCAGCGCCGACCTGCGCGCGCTGGGCACCGTCGCCGTCGACGCGTTCACGTCGGAGCAGCTCAACGCGCTGACCACCGGCCAGGTGGCCGCGTTCTCGACGGCCCAGGTGGCCGCGCTGACCACCAGCCAGATCGCCAGCCTCGGCTCGGCCGTGCTGGACGCGCTGACCACGCAGCAGTTCGCCGCCCTGACTACCGCGCAGATCGGCGCCTTGACCACCGACCAGGTCGTCGCGCTGACGACCACCGAGATCGCCGCGCTGACCACCGCGCAGGCCGCGGCCCTGAAGACGGCCGAGATCGCCGTCCTCACCACCGATGAACTGGCCGCGCTGACGACGAGCGACCTGCGTGCCCTGGGCACCGTCGCCGTCAACGCGCTCGGCTCCGACCAGCTCAACGCCCTGTCCACCGCGCAAATGGCCGCGCTGACCACGACGCAGGTCGCCAGCCTGTCCACCACGCAGCTCGCCGCGCTGACTACCACGAACCTCGACGCGCTGAGCACGTCGCAGATGGCCGCGCTGACCACCGCGCAGGTCGCCAACCTGACGACCGACCAGGTCGCCAACCTGTCCTCCGCCGACCTGGCCGCGCTGAGCGCCAACCAGATCCGCGCGCTGAACACCGCCGAGATCCAGGCGCTGACCACGAGCGAGGTCGCCGGCCTGACGACCGCCGCCGCCAACGCGCTGACCACGGCGCAGATCTCGGCGCTGACCACCGACCAGGTCGCCGCGCTGTCCACCGCCGACCTGCGCGCCCTGGGCACCGTCGCCCTCGACAGCTTCTCCACCGCGCAGCTCGACGCGCTGTCGACCGCGCAGATCACGGCCCTGACGACCGCGCAGATCGCCGCGCTGACGACCGCGCAGGTCGCGAGCCTGAACACCACCAACCTGGACGCGCTGTCCAGCGCCCAGATCGCCGCGCTGACCACGTCGCAGGTGGCCAACCTGACGACCGACCAGGTCGCCAACCTCACCACCGCCGACCTCGCCGCGCTGACCACGACGCAGATCCGCGCGCTGAACACGGCCGAGATCCAGGCCCTGACGACCGCCGAGGTCGCCGGCCTCAGCACCTCCGCCGCCAACGCGCTGACCACGACGCAGATCGCCGCGCTGACCACCGACCAGGTCGCCGCGATCTCCACCGCCGACCTGCGCGCGCTGGGCACCGTCGCCGTCGACGCGTTCACCTCGGCGCAGCTCAACGCCCTGACCACCGGCCAGGTGGCCGCGTTCTCGACGGCCCAGGTGGCCGCGATGACCACGGGCCAGATCGCCAGCCTCGGTTCCGCCGTGCTGGACGCGCTGACCACGCAGCAGTTCGCCGCCCTGACCACCGCGCAGATCGGCGCGCTGACCACCGACCAGGTCGTCGCGCTGACGACCACCGAGGTGGCCGCGCTGACCACGGCCCAGGCCGGCGCGCTCAAGACTGCCGAGATCGCCGCGCTGACCACCGACGAACTGGCCGCGCTGTCCACCGCCGACCTGCGCGCGCTCGGCACCACCGCCATCAACGCGCTCGGCTCCGACCAGCTCAACGCGCTGTCGACGGCGCAGATGTCCGCGCTGACCACCACGCAGGTGGCCAGCCTCGCGACGGCCCAGCTGGCCGCGCTGACCACGACCGCCCTCGACGCGCTGTCCACGGCGCAGTTCGCCGCGCTCACGACCACGCAGGTCGCGAACCTGACCACCGACCAGGTCTCGAACCTGACGACGTCGGACCTGGCCGCGATGAGCTCCAACCAGGTGCACGCATTGAATTCCATCGACATCCAGGCGCTGACGACCGCCCAGATCGCCGCGCTGACGACCGCCACGATCAACGCGCTGACAACGGCCCAGGTGGCCGCGTTCACCACCGACCAGGTCGTGGCGATCAGCACCGCCGACCTGCGCGCGCTGAACACGACGTCGCTGGACGCGTTCACGTCCGACCAGCTCAACGCGCTGACCACCACGCAGCTGGGCGCGCTGTCGACCGCTGAAATCGCCGCGCTGACCACCAGCCAGATCGCCAGCCTGTCGACCACCACGCTCGACGCGCTGACCACGCAGCAGATCGCCGCGCTGACCACCAAGGAGATCGGCGCGCTGACGACCGACCAGGTCAGCAACCTGACGACCACCGACGTCGCCGCGCTCACCACCACGCAGCTGCGCTCGTTCAACACGGCCAACCTGGCCGCGCTGACCACCGACGAGATCGCCGCGTTCACCACGGCCCAGGCCAACGCGCTGTCCACGGCGCAGGTCGCCTCGCTGACCACCGACCAGATCGCCGCGCTCACCTCGGCCGACCTGCGCGCCCTGGGCACCGCCGCCGTCGACGCGCTGACGTCCAACCAGCTCAACGCGCTGACGACCGACCAGATCGCCGCGCTGACCACGCAGCAGGTGGCCGCCCTGACGACGGCGCAGCTGTCGCACATCGGCACCACCAACGTCGACGCGCTGACGACGGCGCAGTTCGCCGCGCTGTCCTCCACGCAGGTCGCCTCGCTGACCTCGGCCCAGATCACCGCGCCGCTGACCACCGCCCAGGTCGCCGCAATGACGACCACGCAGGCCGCCGCGCTGACCACCGCGCAGATCGCCAACTTCAACACAGACCTGGTCGGCGCGATCACGACGACCGACCTGCGCGCGCTAAGCACGACGCAGGTGGACGCGCTCGGCACCGACCAGCTCAACGCGCTGTCGACCACGCAGATGGCCGCGATGACGACCGCGCAGGTCGCCAACATGACGACCAGCCAGGTCGCCGGCCTGTCGACCACCAACCTCGACGCGCTGACCACGGCGCAGTTCGCCGCGCTCAAGACCTCCGAGGTCGCCGCGCTGACGACCGACCAGATCGCCAACCTGCAGACGGCCGACCTCGTCGCCCTGACCACCAGCCAGATCCGCGCGCTGACCAGCGGCGAGCTGCAGGCGCTGACCACCGACGAGGTGGCCGCGCTGACCACGGCGCAGGCCAACGCGCTGTCGACGTCGCAGGTGCAGTCGCTGTCCACGGACCAGGTCGTCGCGCTGTCGACGGCCGACCTGCGCGCCCTCGGCACCGCCGCCGTCGACGCGCTGACCTCCACCCAGCTGAATGCGCTGACCACCGGCCAGGTGGCCGCCTTCACGACGGCGCAGGTCGCCGCGCTGACCACGGCGCAGGTCGCCAGCCTCGGCTCGGCCGTGCTGGACGCCTTCACGACCGCGCAGTTCGCGGCCCTGACGACCAGCCAGATCGGCGCGCTGACCACCGACCAGGTCGTGGCGCTGACCACCACCGAGTTCGCCGCGCTGACGACGGCCCAGGCCGCCGCGCTGCGGACGGCCGACGTCGCCGCGCTGACCACCGATGAACTGGCCGTGCTGTCGACGAACGACCTGCGCGCCTTCGGCACCAGCGCGATCAACGCGCTCGGCTCCGACCAGCTCAACGCGCTGTCGACCGCGCAGATGGCCGCGATGACCACCACGCAGGTGGCCAGCCTGACGACCGCGCAGGTCGCCGCGCTGACGACGACCAACCTCGACGCGCTGACGACGTCGCAGGTGGCCGCCCTGACCACGCGCGAAATCGCCGCGCTGACGACCGACCAGGTCGCCAACCTGGCCACCGCCGACCTCGCCGCGATGAGCTCGACGCAGCTGCGCGCCCTGTCGACGGCCGACATCCAGGCCCTGACCACGACGGAAGTCGCGTCGCTGACCACGTCCGCCGCCAACGCGCTGTCGACCGCGCAGATCGCCGCCATCACGACCGACCAGATCGGCTCGCTGTCGACCGCCGACCTGCGCGCGCTGGGCACGACGTCGGTCAACGCGCTCGGCTCCGACCAGCTCAACGCCCTGACGACCGACCAGGTCGCCGCTCTGACCACCACGCAGGTGGCCGCGCTGACCACGGCGCAGATCGCCAGCCTGTCGACGACCAACCTGGACGCCCTGGGCACCGCGCAGTTCGCGGCGCTGACCACGTCGCAGGTCGGCGCACTGACGACCACGCAGGTCGCCGCGCTCGAGACGGCCGACCTGGCCGCGCTCAAGACCAGCCAGATCCGCGCGCTGTCGACCGCCGACATCCAGGCGCTGACGACCGACGAGGTCGCCGCGCTGACCACGACGCAGGCCAACGCCCTGTCGACGCAGCAGGTCGCCGCGTTCACCACCGACCAGGTCGTCGCGCTGTCGACGGCCGACCTGCGTGCCCTGAGCACGGTGCAGGTCGACGCGCTGACCTCGGCCGAGCTGAACGCGCTGACGACCACGCAGGTGGCCGCGTTCTCGACGGCCCAGGTCGCCGCGCTGACCACCAGCCAGATCGCCAGCCTCGGCTCGGCCGTGCTGGACGCGCTGACGACCGCGCAGTTCGCCGCGCTGACGACCTCGCAGATCGGCGCCCTGTCGACCGACCAGGTCGTCGCGCTGACGACCACCGAGATCGCCGCGATGACGACGGCCCAGGCCGCCGCGCTCAAGACCGCCGAGATCGCCGCCCTCACGACCGATGAACTGGCCGCGCTGTCGACAAGCGACCTGCGCGCGCTCGGCACGGTGCAGGTCAACGCCTTCGGCTCCGACCAGCTCAATGCGCTGTCGACCGCGCAGATGGCCGCGCTGACCACCGCGCAGGTCGCCGGCCTCAGCACCACGCTGCTGGCCGCGCTGACCACGACCAACCTCGACGCGCTGGGCACCGCGCAGTTCGCCGCGCTGACCACCAACCAGGTCGCGCACCTGACGACCGACCAGGTCGCCGCGCTGGAGACGGCCGACCTCGTCGCGCTGACGACCACGCAGATCCGCGCGCTGAGCACCGCCGACATCCAGGCCCTGACCACGACGGAAGTGGCCGCGCTGTCGACCGTGCAGGCCAACGCGCTGACGACGACGCAGGTCGCCGCCATCACGACCGACCAGATCGGCTCGCTGTCGACCGCCGACCTGCGCGCGCTGGGCACGGTGGCCGTCGACGCGCTGACGTCCGACCAGCTGAACGCCCTGACGACGACGCAGGTCGCCGCGCTGACGACCACGCAGGTGGCCGCGCTGACCACCGCGCAGATCGCCGCGCTGGCCACCGCCACGCTCGACGCGCTGACGACGCAGCAGTTCGCCGCGCTGACCACGAACCAGATCGGCGCGCTGACCACCGACCAGGTCGTGGCGCTGACCACCACCGAGATCGGTGCGATGACGACGGCCCAGGCCGCCGCGCTCAAGACCGCCGAGATCGCGGTGCTGACCACCGACGAACTGGCCGCGCTGTCGACGAACGACCTGCGCGCCCTCGGCACGGTGCAGGTCGACGCCTTCGGCTCCGACCAGCTCAACGCGCTGTCCACCGCGCAGATGGCCGCGTTCACGACCACGCAGGTCGCGAACCTGACCACCGCGCAGGTCGCCGCGCTGACCACGACCAACCTCGACGCCCTGACGACGACGCAGTTCGCCGCGCTCACCACCAGGGAAATCGCCGCGCTGACGACCGACCAGGTCGCCAACCTGGCGACGGCCGACCTGGCCGCCATGAGCTCCAACCAGCTGCGTGCGCTGTCGACGGCCGACATCCAGGCCCTGACGACGACCGAGGTCGCCTCGCTGACCACGGCCGCCGCGGCCGCGCTGTCGACCGTGCAGATCGCCGCGATCACGACCGACCAGATCGGCTCGCTGTCGACGAACGACCTGCGCGCGCTGGGCACCGTCTCGATCGACGCGCTCGGTTCCGACCAGCTCAACGCCCTGACCACGACGCAGGTCGCCGCGCTGACGACCACGCAGGTGGCCGCGCTGACCACCGCGCAGATCGCCGCGCTGGCCACCGCCACGCTCGACGCGCTGGGCACCGCGCAGTTCGCCGCGCTGACCACGACACAGATCGGCGCGCTGACGACCACGCAGGTCGCCGCCCTCGAGACGGCCGACCTGGCCGCGCTCAAGACCAGCCAGATCCGCGCGCTGTCGACCGCCGACATCCAGGCGCTGACGACCGACGAGGTCGCCGCGCTGACGACGACGCAGGCCAACGCGCTGACGACGCAGCAGGTCGCCGCGTTCACCACCGACCAGATCGCCTCGATGTCGACGGCCGACCTGCGTTCCCTGAGCACGCTGCAGGTCGATGCGCTGACCTCGGCCGAGCTGAACGCGCTGACGACCACGCAGGTGGCCGCGTTCTCGACGGCGCAGGTCGCCGCGCTGACGACCACGCAGATCGCCAGCCTCGGCTCGGCCGTGCTGGACGCGCTGACCACCGCGCAGTTCGCCGCGCTGACGACCTCGCAGATCGGCGCCCTGTCGACCGACCAGGTCGTCGCGCTGACGACCACCGAGATCGCCGCGATGACGACGGCCCAGGCCGCCGCGCTCAAGACGGCCGAGATCGCCGCCCTCACGACCGATGAACTCGCCGCGCTGTCGACGAGCGACCTGCGCGCCCTCGGCACGGTGCAGGTCGACGCCTTCGGCTCCGACCAGCTCAACGCGCTGTCCACCGCGCAGATGGCCGCGTTCACGACCACGCAGGTCGCGAACCTGACCACCGCGCAAGTCGCCGCGCTGACCACGACCAACCTCGACGCGCTGACGACGGCGCAGATCGCCGCGCTCACCACCAGGGAAATCGCCGCGCTGACGACCGACCAGGTCGCCAACCTGACGACGGCCGACCTCGTCGCGCTGACGACCACGCAGATCCGCGCGCTGTCGACCACCGACATCCAGGCCCTGACGACGACCGAGGTCGCCGCGCTGACGACGACGCAGGCCAACGCGCTGACGACCACGCAGATCGCCGCGATCGGCACCGACCAGATCACGTCGCTGTCGACCGCCGACCTGCGCGCGCTCGGCACGGTGGCCGTCGATGCCTTCACGTCCGACCAGCTCAACGCGCTGACGACCACGCAGGTGGCCGCCTTCTCGACCGCGCAGGTCGCCGCGATGACGACGTCGCAGATCGCCAGCCTGGCCTCGGCCACGCTCGACGCGCTGACGACGCAGCAGTTCGCCGCGCTCACCACCAGCCAGATCGGCGCGCTGACCACCGACCAGGTGGCCGCGCTGGCGACCACGGAAGTCGCCGCGCTGACGACGGCCCAGGCCGCCGCGCTCAAGACCGCCGAAGTGGCGGCCCTGACGACGACCGAGCTGGCCGCGCTGTCCACGAGCGACCTGCGCGCCTTCGGCACCGCCGCCGTCAACGCGCTCGGCTCCGACCAGCTCAACGCGCTGTCGACCACGCAGATGGCCGCGTTCACCACCACGCAGGTGGCGAGCCTGAGCACGGCGCAGATCGCCGCGCTGACCACGACCAACCTCGACGCGCTGACCACGGCGCAGGTCGCGGTGCTGACCACGACCCAGGTCAACGCGCTGAGCACCGACCAGGTGGCCAACCTGACCACGGCCGATCTCGGCGCGCTGACGACCACGCAGATCCGCGCGCTCAACACCGCCGACATCCAGGCCCTGACGACGACGGAAGTCGCCGCGCTGAAGACCGCGCAGGCGAGTGCCCTGTCGACCACGCAGATCGCCGCGCTGACCACCGACCAGGTGGCCGCGCTGTCGACGAGCGACCTGCGCGCCCTCGGCACGGTGCAGGTGGACGCGCTGACGACCGCCCAGCTCGACGCGCTGACGACCACGCAGGTGGCCGCGCTGACGACCGCGCAGGTCGCCTCGCTGACGACCGCGCAGGTCGCCAGCCTGAGCAGCGCCAGCCTCGACGCGCTGACGACGGCGCAGTTCACGGCGCTGACGACCACGCAGGTGGCTGCGCTGACGACGGCGCAGGTCTCGACGTTGACGACGACGGAAGTCGCCGCCATGACGACGAGCCAGCTCCGCGCGCTGAACACGGCCGACATCCAGGCCCTGACGACCGACCAGGTCGCCGCGCTCAAGACGTCGGAAGCCAATGCGCTGTCGACGACGCAGATCGCCGCGTTCACCACCGACCAGGTGGCCGCGCTGTCGACCGCCGACCTGCGAGCGCTGAGCACGCTGCAGGTGGACGCGCTGACCTCGGCCGAGCTGAACGCGCTGACCACCACCCAGGTGGCCGCGCTGAGCACGGCGCAGGTCGCCGCGATGACGACCACGCAGGTCGCCAGCCTCGGCTCCGCCGTGCTGGACGCCCTGACCACGGCGCAGTTCGCCGCGCTGACGACGAACCAGATCGGCGCGCTGACCACCAGCCAGGTGGTGGCGCTGACGACCACCGAGTTCGCCGCGCTGACGACGGCCCAGGCCGCCGCGCTCAAGACCGCCGAGATCGCCGCGCTGACGACCGATGAACTGGCCGTCCTCTCCACCAACGACCTGCGCGCGCTCGGCACGGTGGCGGTCGACGCCTTCGGCTCCGACCAGCTCAACGCGCTGTCCACCACGCAGATGGCCGCGTTCACGACCACCCAGGTCGCGAACCTGACCACCGCGCAGCTGGCCGCGCTGTCGACCACCAACCTCGACGCGCTGACCACGGCGCAGTTCGCCGCGCTCACGACCACGCAGGTGGCCGCGCTGACGACCGACCAGGTCGCTGCGCTGCAGACCGCCGACCTCGCCGCGCTGACGACCAACCAGATCCGCGCGCTGAGCACCGCCGAGATCCAGGCGCTGACCACGACGGAAGCCGCCGCGCTGACGACGACGCAGGTCAACGCCCTGACGACGGCGCAGGTGCATGCGCTGACGACCGACCAGGTCGCCGCGCTGACCACCAGCGAGATCCGCGCCTTCGGCACGGTCGCGGTGGACGCGCTGTCGACGGCCCAGCTCGATGCGCTGACGACGACGGAAGTCGCCGCCTTCACGACGGCCCAGCTGGCCTCGATGACGACCAGCCAGGTCGCCAGCCTGAGCAGCGCCAGCCTCGACGCGCTGTCGACGGCACAGTTCGCTGCGCTGACCACCTCGCAGGTGGCCGCGCTGACGACGGCGCAGGTCTCGACACTGACGACGACGGAAGTCGCCGCCATGACGACCAGCCAGCTGCGCGCGCTGAACACGGCCGACATCCAGGCGCTGACGACCGACGAGATCGCCGCGCTCAAGACCGCGCAGGCCAACGCGCTGTCGACGGCCCAGGTCGCCGCGCTGACCACCGACCAGGTCACCGCGCTGACCACGGCCGACCTGCGCGCGCTGGGCACCGTCGCCATCGACGCGATGACGTCGAGCCAGCTGAACGCGCTGACGACAACGCAGGTGGCCGCGCTGACGACGCAGCAGCTCGCCTCGCTCACGACCGCGCAGATCGCCGCGCTGGCCACGGCCTCGCCGCTGGATGCGCTGACGACGGCGCAGTTCGTCGCGCTGACGACCTCGCAGATCGGCGCGCTGACCACCGACCAGGTGGCGGCCCTGACGACAACGGAAGTCTCGATCATGACGACGGCCCAGGCCGCCGCGCTCAAGACCGCCGAGGTCGCCGCGCTGACGACCGACCAGCTGGCCGTGCTGTCGACCAACGACCTGCGCGCCCTGGGCACCGTCGCGGTCGACGCGCTGACGTCCACGCAGCTCAACGCGCTGTCGACGGCGCAGATGGCCGCGTTCACGACCACGCAGGTGGCCGCGCTCACGACCGCCCAGGTGGCCGCGCTGTCGACCACCAACCTCGACGCGCTGAGCACCGCCCAGATGGTGGCGCTGACCACGACGCAGCTTGCCGCGCTGACCACCGACCAGGTGGCCAACCTGCAGACCGCCGACCTGGCCGCGCTGACCACGACGCAGATCCGCGCCTTCAACACGGCCGAGATCCAGGCGCTGACGACCGACGAGATCGCCGCGCTGAAGACGGCGCAGGCCAACGCGCTGACCACGACGCAGCTGGCCGCGCTGACGACCGACCAGGTTGCCGCGATCACCACGGCCGACCTGCGCGCCCTCGGCACGGTGGCCGTCGACAGCTTCACCTCGAGCCAGCTGAACGCGCTGACGACCACGCAGGTCGCCGCGCTGACGACGGCCCAGGTGGCGTCGATGACCACCGCCCAGGTCGCATCGCTGTCGACGACCAACCTCGACGCGCTGACGACGGCGCAGTTCGTCGCGCTGACCACGGCGCAGGTCGCCTCGCTGACGACCGACCAGGTCGCCGCGCTGGAGACCGCCGACCTGGCCGCGCTGACGACCACGCAGATCCGCGCGCTCAGCACCACCGAGCTGCACGCCCTGACGACGACGGAAGTGGCCGCGCTGTCGACGGCCCAGGCCAACGCGCTGTCGACGGCGCAGCTCGCCTCGCTGGGCACCGACCAAGTGGCCGCGCTGACGACCGCCGACCTGCGCGCCCTCGGCACCCTCGCCGTCGATGCACTGACGTCCAGCCAGCTCAACGCCCTGACGACGACCCAGGTGGCCGCCTTCTCGACCGCGCAAGTGGCCGCGCTGACGACCGCGCAGGTCGCGAGCCTGGCCACCGCCACGCTCGACGCGCTGACCACGGCGCAGTTCGCGGCGCTGACGACGGCGCAGATCGGCGCGCTGGGCACCGACCAGGTCGCCGCCTTGACCACCACGGAAGTGGCGGCCATGACGACGACCCAGGCCGCGGCGCTCAAGACGGCCGAGGTGGCCTCCCTGACCACCGACCAGCTGGCCGTGCTCGGCACGAGCGACCTGCGCGCCTTCGGCTCCGCCGCCGTCGACGCCCTGACGTCCACGCAGCTCAACGCGCTGTCGACGAGCCAGGTGGCCGCGTTCACGACCGCCCAGGTGGCCGCGCTCACGACCGCCCAGCTGGCGGCGCTGTCGACCGCCAACCTCGACGCGCTGACGACCGCGCAGTTCGCCGCGCTGACCACCGCCCAGGTGGCCTCGCTGACGACCGACCAGGTCGCCAACCTGCAGACCGCCGACCTCGTCGCGCTGTCGACCGCGCAGATCCGCGCGTTGAACACCGCCGAGATCCAGGCGCTGACGACCACCGAGGTCGCGGCGCTCGCCACGGCGGCCGTCAACGCGCTGACGACGGCCCAGGTGGCCGCGCTGACCACCGACCAGGTGGCCGCGATTACCACCGCCGACCTGCGCGCCATCGGCAGCGTCGCGCTCGACGCCCTGACGACCACGCAGCTGAACGCGCTGACGACCACGCAGGTGGCTGCGCTGACCACGGCCCAGGTCGCCGCGCTGACGACCGCCCAGGTCGCCGGCCTGGCCACCGACAGCCTGGACGCGCTGACCACCAGCCAGTTCGCCGCGCTGACGACGGCCCAGGTCGTGTCGCTGACGACGACCCAGGTCGCCTCGCTGACCACGACGGAGGTCGCCGCCCTGACGACGGCCCAGGCGTTCGCGCTGACGACCGCGCAGATCGGCGCGCTGACGACCGACCAGGCCGCCGCGCTGTCCACGAGCGACCTGCGTGCCCTGAGCACGGCCGCCGTCGACGCCCTCGGCTCGGCCCAGCTCAACGCGCTGGCCACCGACCACGTCGCCGCGTTCACGACCACGCAGGTCGCGGCGCTGACGACGGCGCAGGTGTCCTCGCTGTCGACCACCAACCTGGACGCGCTGACCACGGCGCAGTTCGCCGCGCTGACGACCACGCAGGTGGCCGCGCTGACGACCGACCAGGTCGCCAACCTGCAGACGGTGGACCTCGTGGCCCTGAGCACGGCGCAGATCCGCGCGCTGTCGACCGACGACGTCGTCGCGCTGACGACCAATGAGGTCGCCGTGATGACGACGGCCCAGGTCAACGCGCTGACCACGACGCAGCTGACCTCGCTGACCACCGACCAGGTGGCCGCGCTGTCGACCGCCGACCTGCGCTCGCTCAACACCGTGTCGCTCGACGCGCTGACGACGACGCAGCTGAACGCCCTGGCCACCGATCACGTCGCCGCGTTCTCGACCGCCCAGGTGGCGGCCCTGACGACCGACCAGATCGCGCACCTGTCGACGGCGAGCCTGGATGCCTTCGGCACCGCGCAGTTCGCGGCGCTGACGACGACCCAGGTGGCCGCGCTGACGACCGACCAGGTCGCCAACCTGCAGACCGCCGACCTCGCCGCGCTGTCGACCACGCAGTTCCACGCTTTCAGCACCGACCAGGTCGCCGCGCTGGTGACGACGGAGGTGGCCGCGCTGTCCACCGCCGACTTCGCGGCCATCACGACGGCCCAGTTCCACGCGTTCGCCACCGACGCCATCGCGGCGATGAGCACGGCCGACATCCACGCGCTGTCGACGGCGGTCGTCCACTCGATGACCACCGACCAGGTGGCCGCGCTGACGACGGCCGAGATCCAGGCGTTCACGACGGCGCACATCGCCGCCCTGACGACGGATCACATCGCCGCGCTGACGACGACGGAGGCCGCCGCCTTCACGAGCGCCGAGTTCGCCGCCCTGAGCACGGCCCACATCGCCGCGTTCACGACCGACCAGCTCGCGCACCTGACGACGACGGAAATCGGCGCGTTCACGACGGCCCAGATGCACGTCCTCACGACCGACCAGATCGTCGCGTTCGTGACCGACACCATCCAGGCCTTCACCACGACCGACCTGCACTCGCTGACGACCACGCAGTCCAACGCGTTCAGCGTCGACATCCCGTCGATGACGGACGACCAGGTCAACGCGCTGATCACCGCCACGCCGATCGTGCTCGACCTGACCGGCGCCGGCATCCACACGACCAGCGCGCACACCGCGGGTGTCAACTTCGACATCACCGGCACGGGCAAGACGGACACGGTGGGCTGGACGACGGGTTCGACCGAAGGCTTCCTGGCCCTCGACCTGAACCACGACGGCAAGATCAACAGCGGCGCCGAGCTGTTCGGCTCCGGCACGATGATGGCGGACGGCACGCGTGCGGCCAACGGCTACCAGGCCCTGGCGCAGTACGACACCAACCACGACGGCAAGATCGACGCCAACGACGCGGTGTTCAAGCAGCTCCAGGTCTGGGTGGACGCCAACCACGACGGCAAGGTCGAGGCGGGCGAGCTCAAGGGCCTGGCCCAGCTGGGCATCGCCTCGCTGGACCTGCACGCCCAGGTCAGCCACACGGCCGACAACGGCAACACGATCGGCCTGACCTCGAGCTACACGACCACCACGGGTACCACGCACGAGATGGCGGACGTCTGGCTGACCAAGGACGGTTCGTCCACGTCAGGCACGGCGGCCGCCACGACGAGCGGCACGGGCACGACGACGCCGCACCTGAGCGAACTGCTGGCGGCGCCGTCCACCGACCTGCTGCCGGGCCACGTGGACAACGCGGCGGTCACGGGCACGCACCACGCCGGCACGGCGCAGGTGCATGGCGGCCTCGACCAGCGCATGCTCGAGGAAGAGGAACGCCTGCGCCACGCCAACAGCAACCCGTTGATCTGATGGACGGCACGGCCAGCCCCGCGCAACCCACCGGGCTGGCCCGCCACCTGCCGCCATGAGTTTCTTCTCGCGGCTGCTGGGACCCGTGGTCGGACACGCGTTCGACCGCTGGTTCCATCACGGCCACACCATGGGCACGCCGGCGACGACCGTCTCCGGCCCGCTGCACTCGCAGGAGATCGCCGCCCTCAGCTCGAACGACGTCGCCTCGCTGACGTCGGCGCAGCTGCGCTCGATCGCCGCGGCGGACATGGCGTTCTTCAACACGGCGGCGCTGATCGGGTTCTCCAGCGCGCAGCTGAACGTCTTCACCACGACGCAGTTCGTGCAGCTGCTGCCGGCGGAGATCGCGGCGCTGTCGACGCGCCAGATCGCGTGGGTCTCCACCGCCGACCTGCGCGCGATGCATACCGACCAGGCCGCGGCGCTCACCAGCGCGCAGCTGGGCGCGCTGACCACCACGCAGGTGGCCGCGCTGACCACGGCCGACGTGGCGGCGCTGTCCACCGACGCCCTGCCCGGCCTGGGCAGCACGCAGATCCGCGCGCTCACCAGCACCGAGCTCGCGACGCTGTCGACGACGCAGCTGGACGCGTTCGCCTCGTCGCAGGTCGCGTCGTTCACCAGCGCGCAGGTGCGCCTGCTCACGAGCACCGAGCTCAACGCGTTCGGCACCGAGCAGTTGCAGGCCTTCACGAGCGCGCAGGTGGCGGCGCTCACGACCGCGCAGGTCGCGTCGCTCGCGACGGCGCAGGTGGCGCTGCTGGCCACCGCCGAGGTCGCCGCGCTGACGCCGGTCCAGCTGCAGGCGCTGACCACGGCGCAGGCCACGGCGCTCACCACCGATGAACTCGCGGCGCTGTCGCCGACGGCGATCTCCGGCCTGAGCACGTCGGCGATCCGCAGCCTGGGCACGACGCAGCTGGATTCGCTGTCGAGCAACCAGCTCGCCGCGCTCGCGACGGTGCAGGTCGCGGCGCTGAGCACGGTGCAGGTGCAAGGCCTGGGCAGCGCCGGCCTCGCCGCGCTGACCACCACCGAGATCGGCGCCCTCGCCACGCGCCAGGTGGCCGCGCTCACCACCGACCAGGTGCACTCGCTGGGCACCGCCGACTTCCACGCCTTCAGCTCGAGGCAGGTGGCCGCGCTGACCACCGCGCAGATCGGCGCGCTGAGCACCGACCTGATCGCCAGCCTGGGCAGCGCCAGCATCGCGGGGCTGTCGACCGCCGACATCCGCGCGCTGACCACGACACAGGTGGCGGCACTGACCCCCGACGAACTGCAGGGTCTGACGACGGCGCAGGTGGCCGCGCTCACGTCCTCGCAGGTGCTGACGCTGACGCCGGCGGAGCTGTCGAGCCTGGCCACCGCCAGCGTGCGCGCGCTGGCGACGGCCGTCGTCGCGGCCCTGCCGGTCGCCGAGCTCGATGCGCTGGCCACGTCGACGCTGGCCGCGCTGGCCACCTCGCAGGTCGCCGCGCTGACGACGGCGCAGGTGGCCGCGCTGGCACCCGCCACGCTGGACGCGCTGACCTCGTCGCAGATCGGCGCGCTGACGACGCGCCAGATCGGCGCGCTGTCCACCGACCAGATCCCCGCGCTGGACACCGACGTCGTGGCCGCGCTCACCAGCACGCAGCTGCGCGCGCTGTCGACCGCGCAGTTCGCGGCGCTCACCACCTCCGAGCTGGCCGCGATCTCCACCGCGAGCATCCCGGCGTTGACGACGGCGCAGGTCTCGGGACTGTCCACCGACACGCTCGACGCGCTGTCGACCGACCAGTTCGCCGCGCTGACGACGGCGCAGATCGCCTCGTTGACCACGGGCCAGGTGACGAGCCTGTCGACCGACGACGTCGCCGCGCTGACGACGGCCCAGGCCGCCGCGCTCACCGCGGCCGAGGCCGGCGTGCTGCGCGCCGACCAGGTGGCCGCGCTGTCGACCACCGACCTCGCCGCGCTGCGCACCGCGGCCCTGGACGCGCTCGCCACGGCGCAGTTCGCGACGCTGGGCACGGTGCAGCTCGCCGCGCTGACGACGGCGCAGGTGTCCGGCCTGGGCAGCGCGCAGGTGACGGTGCTGACGTCCGACCAGATCGCCGCGCTGAGCACCGCGCAGTTCGCCGCGCTGTCGACGGCGGCGCTGTCGTCCCTGGGCACCGACCAGATCGCCGCGCTGGACACCGCCGACATCCAGGCGCTGACCACGACGCAGCTGCGCGGCCTGACGACGGCGCAGTTCGACGCGCTGACCACCGACGCACTGGCCTCGCTGTCGACGGCCGCGGTGGCCGCGATCTCCACCGCCGAACTGGCCAACCTGCAGCCCGACCACCTCGACGCGCTGACGCCGACGCAGTTCTCCGCGCTGACGACCACGCAGATCGCGGCACTGACCTCGGCGCAGATCGCGAGCTTCTCGCTGGCGCAGATCGCCGCCCTGCCCCCGGCCGACATCGCCGCGCTGTCGACGAACGCGATCCTGGGCTTCGGCACCGCCGGCATCCAGGTGCTCGACACCGCCGACATCGCCGCGCTGCGCACCGTGCAGGTCGCCGCGCTGTCGACCGACGAGGTGGCCGCGCTGTCGGCGCAGCAGCTCGCGGCATTCAGCACCGGCGCGATCCGCGCGTTCTCGACGACCGCGCTCGACGCGCTGGGCCCGGCGGGCTTCACGGCGCTGTCGACGCGCCAGCTCGCCGCGCTGACCACGGCGCAGCTGATCGCCCTGACCACCGACGAACTGGCGGCGCTGTCGTCGACGCAGTTCAACGCGTTCACGACCTCGCAGGTGGCGGCGCTGACCACCACCGAGGTGCAGTCGCTGACCGTCGACCAGCTCGCCAACCTCGAGTCGCAGGACCTGCGCGCCTTCGGCTCGGCCGCGATCCGCGCGCTCGACACGACGGGCCTGATGGCGCTGACGTCGACCGAGGTCGGCCAGCTCACCACGCAGCAGGTGGCCGCGCTGACGACGGCGCAGGTGGCGGTGCTGTCGGTCGACCAGCTCACGATGATGACGACGGCGGAGATCGTCGCGCTCGGCACGGCGGGCGTGCAGGCGCTGGGCTCGTCGCAGCTGGACGCGCTGTCGATGGCCCAGGTCGCGGCGCTGACGACGAGCGAGATCCATGCGCTGACCTCGACGCAGGTCACGGGCCTGGACAACGCGCACCTGGCCGCGTTCACCACCCGCCAGTTCGGCTCGCTGACCACCGACGTGATCGCCGCGCTGAGCACCGACCAGGTCGTCGCGCTCGCTTCGGCCGACTTCGGCGTGCTGACCACCGCGCAGGTGGCCGCGCTGTCGCCCGACGCGATCGCGGTGCTGACCGTCGGCGAAGTGGCGGCGATGACCTCGCGCCAGGTCTCGGCGCTGAACAGCCTGCAGGCCGCGGCGCTGTCGACCGACGACCTCGCGGCGTTCAGCAGCAGCGCGCTGCACGCGCTGAACACCTCGGCGATCACGGGCCTGACGACGGACCAGATCGGCGCGATGACGACGGACGAGTTCCACGCGTTCGGCACGTCGCAGATCGCGGCCTTCACGACCTCGCAGGTGCTCGCCTTCGACACGGACATCCTGAACGGCCTGTCGACCTCGCAGTTCGCCGCGCTGACCTCGACGCAGTTCGCGGTGCTGACCACCGACCAGTTCACGCACCTGGCGACGGCCGACATCGCGGCCCTGACGACAACGCAGGCGCACGCGCTGACCACGGACAACATCGTCGCGCTGTCCACCGACCAGCTGCCGGCGCTGTCGACCACCGACATCGCCGCGATGACGACGGACCAGGTCACCTCGTTCACGGCCGACCAGATCGCGCACATGAGCAACGAGCAGATCGGCGCGATGTTCCTGGCGACGCCGGTGGTGCTCGACCTGGACGGCAACGGCATCGGCACGACGTCGGCCGCCCATGGCGTGAAGTTCGACGTGACGGGCACGGGCACGAACGCGAAGTACGGCTGGACGGCGGGCGGCGACGGCCTGCTGGCGATCGACCTGAACCACAACGGCCGCATCGACAACGGCTCGGAACTGTTCGGCGTCGGCACCAAGATGGCCAACGGCCAGCACGCGGCCAACGGCTACCAGGCGATGGCGCAGTACGACAGCAACGGCGACGGCGTGCTGGACGCGAAGGACGTGCACTTCAAGGACCTCGTCGTCTGGGTCGACGCGAACCACGACGGCGTGAGCGAGCCGGGCGAGCTGAAGTCGCTGGCGGACCTGCACATCACGTCGCTGGACCTGCACGGCCTGGCGGGCCATGCGACGAACAACGGCAACCTGCTGGGCCTGACGTCGTCGTACACGACCTCCGACGGCGCGACGCATGCGATGGCGGACGTCTGGTTCGCGAAGGATTCGTCGTCGCCTTCTTCGGCGGGTGGCCCGGCTGTGGCCTCGCCGTCGCACGACACCGCCTCGACGCCGGCGCTCGGGGACCTGCTCGCGGGGCCGGCGACCGATCTGCTGCCGGGTGGCGAGAAGGCGCATATCTCGCCGGTGCATGCGGCCGACCACGCATCGGCGGCGGGCATGCACGGGCTTCTTGGGGGGCGACGTCTCGACGAAGACGAACCGGGGCGTCATGCGCCGCTGATCTGAGCCGGCGCCGCGAAGGTGCGCTTCGGGAGGGCGCAGCCGGCGCAGGCGCGCTCGTCGGGACGCCCCGACTCGCCGGGGACGGGGGCTGCGCTCGTCATCGGTGCCGCAGCCGTCGTTCCAGTTCGCGCACCGGTTCCTTCCAGAACTCGGCGACGTCGGGTTGGCTGGCGATGGCCGCGCTCGCCAATGCGGAGGCCTCACGCGCCAACTGCAGCTGGCCGGCGGCGAGTGCGCACAGGCCCATGTTCGCGCGCATGCTGGCGAGCCCCGGGCTGCTGGCAGACAGCTCCTCGCGACGTTTCGGCAGCAGGCGCTGCAGGATGGCGAGGCCCTCGTCGGCCTGTCCGGTCGCACACAGGGCGGTCGCGAGCGATTGCCCGCCAGGGGAGAACTGCAACACCCCCCGCCGCCAGCGGTCGGCGTCGAGCCCGACCGCGTGACGGCGCAGGTCGGGACGCCCGTGACGTTCAAGGCGCTTTCCCTGAACTTCCCGGCGTCCCAGGTCGCGTACCAGTGGTCACGATCGTCCAACGGGAGCACCGACTTCCAGCCGATCGCGGGCGCCACCAGCGATACCCTCACCCTGGCGAGCGTCGACCTGGCAGACGATGGGGCGGCCTTCATGGTCATCGCGACCGTGAACGGCCGGTCCGGCAGCGCGACGAGCCGCCTCGCCGTCACCGCCAGCCCAGGCCTGGTCTTCGCCGACGGCGAGTTCCTGGACACCGACTGGCTCGCCGCGGCCCTTCCTGCGGGCAGCGCATCGGCACCTGCGCACACCGAAGAACTCGTGGCCACCGGCGGCCACCCCGGGGCATTCCGGAGGATGGCGATCCAGCTCGGACCGCTGTCCCACGCGGGGACCGTCGCCTACACGTCCCTGGTCGGCAGCTATGACCCGCAAGCCCAGGGTGCCGTCTACGTCATCGACTATTCCGAGGACGGCATCTCCTTGGAGACGAGCTCTTCGCGATCCACGCGCACTGCGATGCTGCTCGATCAAGGAGGACGCCGGTACATGGCGACTTCACCGGATTCGCTGCTTCGCCTCGCGGCCATCTGGGAGGTCTCCCAGGACACGCCCAGCCTGCACCCACAGGACTTCGCGCTGCTCGACGGCCCCGCATGCGGCACCGGCGAGTCCTGCCCGGACTTCAGCCGCCTCGGTGCCCCCATGCGCTTCGGCTACTGGCGCATCTCATCCGGCGAGCCCGGGGATGCCATCTCGCACGGCATCGACAACTGGAAGGTGACCGTGTGGAGGCGGTAGAGCGGCGACGGCGACAAAGCGCTCGCGTGAGGTCCCGCGGGTTCCGCTGTCGGCCGAGCGCGCCTGCTGCGGCCCGTTGGCATCCAGGCTCACATCATGAGCCACGCATTTCGGACACTCTCTTCACCCGATGCGAGCGAGTCGCCGCATCGGTTCCGTGCAATCTTTTCGAGGGAGTTGTCATGAAGACGAAGAACGTTCTGCGTGTGGTCGTTGCGGGCCTGGCGTCGTGGTTGTGTGCCGCACCAGCGATGTCGGCGGGCTGGACCCTGATCGACCTGGGTACCCTGGGCGGCAGCACCAGCGAGGTCAGCGGCCTCAACGACGCGGGCCAGGTCGTGGGGTATGCGCAGACGGCGGACGGCACGCCGTATCCGGTGGTCTGGAACAACGGCGTGGCGACGCTGCTCAGCTCGCGTCCCGGGCGCGCGATCGCCATCAGTCCGGCCGGCGTCATGGCCGGCAACGTGATCAGCGCGACCTCGACGAAGATGGACGCCACCCTGCTGACGGGCGGCAACGCCTACGACCTGGGCACCTTCGGCGGCAGCTTCAGCATCGTCTCGGGGGTCAACGACAGCGGCCAGGTCGCAGGCTTCGCGCGAACGACCGACGAGAAGGAACACGCGTTCCTCGCCACCGCGTCGGGCATGGTGGATCTGGGCACGTTCGGCGGCCAGTACAGCTACGTCTACGGCCTGAACCAGGCCGGCCTCGCCGTGGGCACCGCCTTCGACGCGTCGGGCACGCAGCGCTGCTTCCGCTCCACTGGCGGCGGCCTGATCGACCTCGGGACGCTGGGCGGCCGCTTCTGCAACGCGATGGCCGTCAACGACGCCGGGCAGATCACGGGCGGCAGCGGCACGAGCGGCGGCCTCGGCCACGCCTTCGTGTTCGACAGCCGCGGCATGGTCGACCTCGGCACGCTGGGCGGCACCAGCAGCATCGGCTACGCGATCAACCGGTTCGGGCAGACCGTGGGCTCGGCGCGCACGCCGTCGAACCTGTCGCACGCCTTCTTCCACGACGGCACCCGCATGATCGACCTCGGCACGCTGGGCGGCTCCACCAGCATCGCCCGCGGCGTGAACGCCTCGGGGCAGGTGGTGGGCTACTCGACGCCGGCCAACAGCTCGACCAGCCAGGCGTTTCTCTACTCGAACGGCGTGATGCTTGACATGAACACGCTGGCGCCGGGCCTGTCGAACATCGACATCTACAGCACCCGCATCAACGACGCGGGCCAGATCGCCGGCACCGCAACCATCGGCGGCAACAAGCACGCGTTCCTGCTGACGCCGACGCCCTGAGGCCCGGGCCCGGGTCGCGCGCGCCCCGCGACCCGGCAGGCCGCCACGATTGCCGGAACGCTGCCCACGCGGGCGACGTTTCCGGCCGTCCATCACGAGCAGGAGGGCCAACCGGATTTCGCGGCGGTTGGCCGCTTGCGACGGCGGATGCCAGCATTCATCGGATGCAGGGAAGCGGCGGGAAGAACGATGAATGGCGTTCAGTCGATTCTTCTCGTGTCGCGCGATGCGGAGGATGCGTCTTGGCAGATGCTGACTGGCGAGGCATTTGACATCGCAGAAGCGAAGTTGGTGCAACTCAGGAACCTCGTGGAACTTGATCCAAGTCTGCTCGAGCTTGCCGACCTGCCGTTGGGCTGGTCGGCCGGGCGCGAGCGGGTCGGCGCACCTTGGACTTGCCAAATGCCGTGCTCAGCGGTCAGTCGGCGGTTGCCGGGCATCGTGCACCAGACCGGCGGCGGTCAGCTATCGGAATGACCCTCAACCACCGGCAGCCGTCGTCGGCTCGTGGAGGCTGAGTAAGATCCGAGGTCCTCGATCGATGCTGCGTCGTCCGAATGACCTACTCATTGTTGCCAGTCCCGATGCCCACGTCAGCTCTTGGATGCTGGGAGTCACAGTTGCCGAAGTTCACGCACATCTTCGGGTATTCGGGACTTGGTCATTTCTTCCTGTTTGACGAGCGAAGCGATGACTACGCGGTCTGCCATCCCTTTCGGCAAGCCTATAAGAGCTATGGCCCCCACGATTCAGTGACGGCCTTTGAGTCGGCTGTGCTTCTTGATCCTGGCTTTGCTGAGTACGTTCTGGCTCCGGAGCACCAGGCGAGTATTGAACAGTTGCTTGGCCCTCTCGAGACTGATGAGGTCTACATCCCCGCACCGTATCCATTCCTGGGGGGGACTGAGGAACCGGAGACCTACTCCAAAGGCAACTTCTGGGTCTTCGCCGAACTCGTTGGCATGTCCCACGGATTCTGAACGCCGGTCAAGCCGAGCAGGTTCGCATGCCCGCCAGGAGCCGACAGCTACCGGCGGCGGCTTTGTTCGGTAAGAATGAATCGTCACCAACCCCAAGTCTCGGATTCGCGGGGCCAGGCGCAAAGATCGGTGGGGTAGTTCGACGTTTGAAAGGGCATCTCGTGGATGAACGTTGTTGGCACCGGGATGAATTCGAACACGTCGAACTCCGGGTCTGGAGGCTAGCCTGCCGAAAGGCCGCTGCCATTGCTCTTTCGACCTTCGCACTTGCCGGTATCGCTCCGCTGGCGCATGCCGAAACTGTGAGCCTCGATGGGCATACCTTCGACCTGCCGATGCCTTCCGGCTACTGTGCTCCGGCGGAGCAAGGTATGGAAGGCGTGCTGGCCTCCCGCATTCGGAGCAACCCGAGCGATGACAGCAAGCTCCTGCTGCTCTTTGTCAGCTGCGACGAATTGAAGGCGATGCGAATCGCTCCGCCACCGGAGGCTGAAGCGCGCTTCAACAACTATGGATTGGTCGCGGTCGTCGCATTCAATGGCAAGGTCGCCGTGCTCGCGGATTTCAATCGCGCCCAGTACATCCAGAGCACCTTCTCGACCCTCTCATTCGGCCTAGACCCGTCGAATCTCTTGAAGCCGGCGCTTTCCAAGCTGCAAGACCTGACGAAGATGAGCGGCTTCAAGGTACTGGGCCCCATCGGTATCGACTCGAACGCGGTCTACGCCGGCGCCATCACTCGTCCCGGCAAAGACAACCACTACCGTGTGGCTGTCGAAGGGTCGACCCTGGTCAAAGGCTGCCAGGTGATTGCGTATCTGTACAGCCGTCTCGATGTTCCTGACGACCTGAGTCTTTTGCTGGCCCGACAAAAGACCTACCTCGCGGACATCATTGCAGCTAACGATTGACGGCGGGCGTTCCTGTCACAGTGAACGGCACTGGCCGTGCCGCAAGCAGAGGATTTCCTGAACGTCGTGACGCGCGATGCAATGAAGTTCGACGATCGCATGCGCCGCGCAGTCGACGACCACAAGAGGTTCTGGAGCAGGTTGCAGGAGAGCGCGCGCAACCCGCGTGGCCACATCCGCTCCCGCTCACGGGCGTGGCCGTCCTGGCGAAGGGCACCGGTCTGACGTGCGAGATCCGGACGCCCTGCCTGCCGATGAGCCTCATTCGGGAGATGTGAGCAGTCCGTCTCGGGCCACGATCGGCGCTGAAAGCGCCCATCTTGGCAGTCGATTCGGCAAGGGCCAGCCGAACACTTTCGCGATCCGGTCGCAGCTCGGATGCAGCTAGCGTAGGCAGGCATCCTCGAAATAGTGGAATGGCCGACCGCTGAAGTGAATCAAGGGAAACCGGTACAGCGTCCCGTCCATCATTGCATCGGGAAGTTGCAAGGAGAAATCGCTTGCGGTGACCTCGCGAGCGCTGATCTCTCCGCTGAACACACTGCGATCACCCGGGCGCGCTTCGCCCGACTGCGCTGTTTGGCCTTCAGACAGAGGCGATCCAACACATCCGGTCGACGCTATGCTCGGACGCACCGCGTTAGTCAGAAACTGCATTGCGGCCGCTGCGGCCGGCCTGCTAAAAGATCATCACCCTGCCACGAGCGGTCGGCGGTTGGCAGCTTCTGCGCGAGAGCGCAAGAGAACTGGAAATGAATGAACCCGCATTGCGAGGGCTCGGCCTTTCTGATGGCCTAATCCGGCATCTGGTAGAGCATGAACGCTCAGCGCCGCTTGGATTCAGAGTGCAACCCGCACTGCACTGGCAATCGTCACCCATCTCACGACGAAGCATCGTTCCGCTGTGGGAATGCGGAGCCACGCTGACGTACTTCGACCAATGTTCGGCCACGTATCGACGTTGCTCCCTGGAAGACATAGACAGCGACTGGTTTCGATATCGTTCGCTTCAGGCAGTACTGGCTCAGCTGTTTTTGGAACTCTACGAAGATGAGCTATCCGACGATCAGATTCGGTCAGTCGCTGCAGAGGCCGGCTTCCGCCACGCCGAACGACTGATAGAGGAGGCTTCGCGACTCGACGGCGCGGCATATCAACGCTGGTCCGAGGCGTTTCCGCTGACGTGCGAGCCATAGCACTTCGCATGAGTGCCGCGGAGCCCGCATAGGACGCAAGTCGGCCAGTGGCAGTCGTCGGCACATGACCGCTTTCGTCTACGGCGATCAGTCCTTCGGCAGTTCGTAACCCAGCACACGCCCGCCGCGCGTCCCGACCACGAAGAGTCCCTGGAACAGCAGCGCCGGGTTGCGCGGCAGCAGCGCCAGCCGTTCGCCAAGCGCGAGGTCGAGGACGGTGGCGCCCGTGGCCGGATCCAGGGCCTGCAGCCGGCTGGGGCCCTCGGCGCCCTGGACCCATGATCCACAGTCGCCCCTGCTGTTGCACGATGCCCGCCGACACCCGCACGCCGGCATCGAAGACTCGCCGCCAACGCACCTGCCCGGTCTGCAGGTCGAGGCAGCGCAACTGCCCCTGACCGCTTGCCTTGCCAGAGCTATGCCTGTCGCTCCCGTTCCTCGAGCAACGCCTGCGAACTTCATTTTCCACCAGCTTGACCCAACAGCAGTTCGCACCTTGAACGGGATGAATAGGGTCTACCAGGCCGGATCCGGCCAGAAGCCAACTGCCACGAAATCCAGCCACGAAGAAGCAGCGTCCTCTAGCTGAATGAAGCTTCGTCTTCGGTTTGTGAAATAGACTACTACACCGCATCTCTGTCTCCGCCACTGAGACTGAGGGCTTGCAAGGCAGCGGCGCGCACCGGTGAAATCGTGGTGCTGCGCGTTGTGTTGCCGAAAGGCTGCAAGTGAACGCAGGGAGTCGCACGTCCCAACCTGGCGGGAGTCTTTGCCTTAGGAAGTGCTATATGACTGAGCCGCTCAACGCAAATCCGACGCTCAAAAGCTCAGACTTCGTCGCGGGACAGAGGGATCGCCTCGGACGCGAGATCGTCTACGTCTACATCGCATGCAAAGAGTACGTTATCTACCGAACTGAGATCGGCATGCGGGTCTTCACGGACGACGACGATATTCCGCCTGAGGACAGGGTCTACTACAAGCGCTACTCCGAAATCGGAAGCCTCCTCGGGAAGATCAACTCGCTCCAGCCTAGAAATCTGGATCGCATTGAAGCACTTAACAAGCAGATCGCACGTGGCATTCAGCAGTGCCTGGAAGGATCACCAGACAACGCGAAACTCATTCTCAACGAAGTTATATCGCGCCTTGAGAGTCTGCGTCGACTCGCCGGACGAACCGCCTACCTGCTCGGCGCGCTCGCATTGATGATCGGAGTTCTGACAACGAATCAGATATTGGTATGCGTACGTCCTGCATGCCTGAGCATGATCTACCCGGACGTTCTCTCATGCGGCGCCATCGGGGGATTCTTGTCCGTTGCGATTGGCATCTGGTCATTAAGAATCGATCTGGATGCCAACAGCTGGTTGAACGCGCTGGCGGGAGCTTCACGGATCGTCATTGCCGCACTCGCCGCGGTCGTTGCGTACTTCGCGGTTGAATCCAATATTGTGCTTGGCGAGCTTGCAAAGCTGCCGTATGGGGTATACATGGCCGCCGTCATCGCTGGCTTCAGCGAGACGTTTATCCCGAGCCTGCTACGACGCGAGGTGCAGGACTCGGTCAAGAGCTAGAACAACGGCGGTACTGTCCAGAATTGAGCAATCAAAACCTACACCCGCCTCCGCCGAGTCACGCGAGCGCGAGCAGCTCGTGCGCGACCTATGCAGGTTTCCGAGGTGGCTTCGCGATCCCGGTGAAGGCAAAGACATAGACCGCATGATCTGCTTGATTGCCAATGCTCGGTCCCAAGCCGACAAGTTCGTTGCCCTTGGACTCCAGCGAAACGCTGAACGTCACGTTGTCCCAACTGAGTAGGGTGAATTTCGCAATGGGTGGCCCCGACAGAAGGCGAGAAATCGACAGCCCCAGCTTGTCCACCGCGTTGACGGAGAACGGTTGTCGAGGCGAATGCCCGAAACCACCGGGTGGCGAGGGCGGATCGACGTCAAGCATCCGGTCGCTGAAGAGGTATGTCAGACCGACACCGCCCGTTGTTGACAGTCGCGCGGGACGGGAAATCGGCAATGTGACGGTTCCAAACGACGGCGGGTAGTAGAGCAGCGATCCCGTTGCGTAGCTGCAAATTCCATTGTCCTGGTTGGTCACCAAAGACATGCCGACGCTGTCGCCAGCCCTAGCTTGCTCAAACACCTGGTCCAGACTGAGGCCCATGGAAAACTCCCTTCGATGTAGATGGTGCAAGGCGCATGAACGATCGATCGTTCGGCGATTCACACTAGTTCGGCCGACCCAAGTAAACGTTAGTGCCGCCGCCTGCATACATCATCATCAGAATTGATGAATTAGGGATCTCCTGCAGCGGTCGGACGCCTGTGGCGACGCAGCGAGCGACGCGGCCGCTGAGGCCAGGTCGGACGCCGGGCCAAGAGCCGCCGTTTGAAACCGACTGCTCTGCGACAGTACAGTGAGGCCTACAGGACGCGCAGTCTCGCTTGCGTCCATCCGTTCCATACTCTCAAGCCTAAGCCCGACCTCTTATGCGTGGCTCGCCACCTAGACTGCTGGGAACCGCACTCGCAAGCGCTGTGATCGTCATCGCCTTCCTGGCGGGAGTCCACCTCATGCTGAGGCGAGCTCGCAATCCCAACGCTAAGCCGCGCGACGAGGTCGAACGCCGTATGCTGCTGCGAATCAAGAACCCGTCGGGTCGTGAGAAGCTGTTCTATGCCTTTGGCATATTGGTCGCTGGTGCAGCGCCCTGGCTCACGTACCTGCTTGAACGGTGACGCGTCCCGTCCAAACGCAAAGTGAACGGGTTGTCCGCTCCTGCGCTCGCCACCCCAGACGCCTGCAGTTGGCCATGAGGAGACGATCTCGAACGTCGGCTTGCGGGCGGCATCGCGGAGCAAATAGTGGGTGAAACATTCTGGACGCGTTTGAACACGTTGCAGCGCGTGAGACCGTCGTTGTACCGACAAGGTCGCTTTGACGAGATGGAGGACGCGGTGCACCGCTTGATCGCTGATGGGCACGACGCCGCGCAGCGAAACAATGCGAGATCGATTCTGGTGAGCCTCCACCAGTACCGGGGCGACTTCGAGCCGGCACTGGCAGTGATCGAGGCGCAAATCGAGGAGAAGGCAGACGATTTGCAAGCCTGGCTGGCTTTGACGGAGCATCACCACTACGCCAAGGCTGATCTCGCGAGGGCCACCAACGCAGTGGAGATGACCCTTTCTCTCGCGACGCAGCAGGCGTTCCTTGTGCGGCAGGTGCTGGGAGTGCGGATGCGCATCGCATTGGCGACCTGCGACTTCGACAAGGCGAACGAGACGCTGTCACGTTTGATCGACTACAAACCCCCTGCGCATTCGCTTGACGTAGCGTACGAAGTCGACTTCCTGGAGAATGTCCCCGCCGGAGCCATCGATGCTGCTTTGATCTCCAGGTATTCGGAGCTCCTGTCGGCGACGTAGCGCAGATGCTGGTACCGGCCAGGAGCGGTCTTTGATGCGCTCCGATTCGGCGCCCGAAAGCTGTCGTTCAGCAAATGAACCCAGCGACCGGCGAAGCCGGTCCGCCCGGACGATCATTTTGTTCACCACTTTGGTTACCGAGCCCCTCAGAGCGGTCGTCCACTAAGTCTGTCGCGTTCCTTGAGCGCCGCGACGCGGTCGTCATGAGCCAGTGCGCGCAAGCTCTGGTGCCAGTTGTCGGCCGGAAGGAGCTTGTGAGGGCGTGGCTTACAGATACTTTTGCAGTATGGCCTGCTTGCGGGCGGCTGCGCCGCTGAACACCGCCTGCGCATCGGCAATCTGCTGTTCCAGCGCCTCGATCTTGGCAACAAACTTCTTTTGCTCTGAGAGAGACGGCACCGGCACCCTGATATTGCGCATCACCGTCGCGTTAATGTTGGCCTGATTGATCGACTTGGAGGCCTTACCTTTCGCTTCTGTTTGGAAGGCCGATGAGCTCATCATCTTCTCCAGAAATTTCGGCAGCACCTTCGTAGTGTCTGGCACAACGCGCACGAGATACGACGCAAAGCAATAGTCGCCATCCAGATCAAACAGCCCAGTCTTGCCGACATGCTCAATGCTGTTGGTGCGATTGAAAAGCAGGTCGCCCTTGTTGAGCCTGTACTTGGCAAACTCCTCGGCGCTGATGTCAGCGTACTTCATGCTGCCGTTGTCAACCATCCGGCCACGCATGATTTCGTTCATGCGGAAAATCTTGTAGCCAACGCCACCCTCATTCATTGCTTCATTCAGACCGTACTGAACGTTGGTGGCGAGCTTGTCGATTTCGATGAGACGGCCTGCGGACGAATAAAAGGCTTCAACGGCCACTTGGATTTTGGCCAAAACTTGCTCAATGGAGGTCCGGGCTTTCTCGCCGTCGCCGTCGATCACCTTGCATTCGGCAACTATTTTTTCCTGAATGGCTGCAGGGGGCATAGGAATTAGCAATTGGTATGCGTCATTCCGGTTCAAGCCAGGGACCCCGACGCCGCCACGCATATTTTCCAACCCCAGCCCCTTCAGAGCTTGAAAAAGATAGTAGAGATTGATGTCGGATCGACTTGTCCGCACATAGAAAGTCGTATCGATTGGAAAACAGTTCTCCGTTTCCCATACGACCGCTCCCGCCGAACCTTTTCGTCCGATCACGATTGCCGGTCCTTGAACCAAAAATTCATTGTGAAAACCTACGCGGCCATTGGAGCCCATAACAGGGTACGGGCCTGCGATGCGACTGGCCTCTGGCAAAGGTTTTCCATAGTCAAAACTACAGACAGTACCAAGTTGCACAAGCGGCCACTTGCTCTTTGTGGGCGTTGCTTTGACCTGCAGGTTAAACTGCTTTTCGAAGACGGGACGAGAAAAGTCCAGCATCTCCACCAAAGGAGCCGTTCGCGCCACGGCCTGCAGTGCCGATGGGATCGCCCCAAGCGTGCCAGCGAAATTCGCAGCAATGCTGTAGTTCAACTTCGTCGCGTTATCCCGATTCGTTTCGTCGTACAACGGTGTGAGATGCCGCCCCTGGGCATCCTTGATAAGCTTGATGCCTTCGTCGCCCTTGGCCGAACTCCATTCGTAGCCGAGGAACTGCTTGATGGCCTTGGTTTCTGTCGGGCTACGGATGATCAGCACCGGGTTGGGCTGATCGCAGGCCATCACGAAGTGGTACAGCTTGTCGCGCTCGATTGTCTGGACGAATGCCAGATAACGCTTTTCGACTTCGGCGACCTGCTCTGCCGGCATCAACGCCTTGAACCACTTGGCCTTGTAGAGATTGGCGACCTCGGTACTGCTGTTGAATTTATCGAGGTAGACCGCTTCCAGATGCGCGGCCCATGCGCCGTTGGGTTCTCCCTTGAGCAGGGTTTCGTAATCCTCCAGCGGCACGTTGACGTGTGCCGCGTAACGGGCGATCAGGTGCTCATCCTTGTAGATGACCTGCTTGCGCTTGCTGGCATCGCTGCCCCTGAACCATTCCTCCACGCGCTCGCGGTAGTGCGTGGCGGTGTTCGGCGCGGTTTTCTTGCGGCGCAGGAACAGGGTGACGGTGTTGGTGCCTGTTTTGCCGAAGGTGCCGCTGCCGAATTCCGCAATGGCGACGACGTCGAAATACTGGATCAGGATTTCGCGGGTGCGGATGTAGGTGCTGCCGCCGTTGGACAGGATGCTGGACGGCAGGATGATTGCAGCAACGCCATCAGCACGCAGTAGTTGCTTGGCGCGCTCGATGAAAAAGGCTTCGATGCTGTTGGAGGTTTCGAGATCATTGATGGTCTCGGTCAGCGTGTAGGCCTTACGTTCTTCCTCGGGCAGCGTTTCCAGAAAGCCGCGCACGCTGTAAGGCGGGTTGGCGACCAGTAGATCAAAACTTCCGTCCCTGATGTCCGGAAATGCCTCGTGCTGGTTGATTAGTCCATCGCCGTAGCAGATGTTGATCCCCTGCTGCCCATACATGAAGGCCGACACCTTGGCGACCTTGGAGAGGCGGTATTCCTTTTCGATGCCGTACAGAGCCTTGTGATAGGCCGCAACGTCTGCCTCGGGCTGATGCGTTTCCACCAAGGGTTGGAGCTGCAAGGCCATCTCGGTGAGAAAGTGGCCTGCACCACAGGCGTAATCAATGGCCTTGGGTGGTGTGGCACTGTGCTGGACGAGTGAGGCCAGCGGCAGGCTCATCATGATGAAGCGGCAGATAGGCATTGGGGTGAAGAACTGCCCCTCGCTCTGTTTGACACCCTGGTCGAGGAAGCCCTCGAACATATCGCCCAGAAACTGGTTGTGGCCATGCGGGTCAGTCAGGCGAATGTCCTGCCACATTTGCAGAATCTTCAGCAACACCTCGGCGTTTTGGTAGAACAGCTTTTCGTTGTGAACATCAATCAACGAAAAGTCGTTGTTGGTGAAAAACTTCTGCTGAATGAACAGATTCCAAACCGCTCGCTGTGTAGCATCCGGGTTCTGCTTGATAAATCGAAGTGCGTTGTTAACGTCGCCCTGGTTGATGTAGGTGATGTCTTCGCCTAGGAACTTGCCCATACCCGCCTGGTACAACTGCTGCAGGCGGTCCATCAGATCGAAATGGGTGTCGTAGGCCACACCCTTCCAGTAAAACTTCAGATCGGATGGGTTTTCAATTTCATCCACTAGCTTGCATAAAAACAAGTTGACCAGCTTGTCAAACGCGTTTTCACGGCCCGACACGTTGTGCTGGCGCAGGATGGTGGCAAACTCGTGATACTTCTTCTGCTGATCTCTGGCCGAGATGGCATGCAAATCGACCAACGAATATTTGTCTTTGCCGATATGATACGGCTGAATGATTTCTTCGAAAATGCCCTTGGTTGTGTAATCGAGCTTGTAGGTGTCACGCCAGACGGCATGGCGTTCTTTCACATCGGTGGCCGACTTGAAGCTTTTGAACAGCGGATTGTCAATTAGGTATTTGCCGTTGTCGCGGTGCGCAATGATGTGGCTGGTGAAGCTGACCGTGCCTGCATCCAGGTCCGAGGTGTACAGGCACAGGAACTGGGTTTCGCTGATTTGCTGCGCGTAACTGAATAGTTGATCGCCGTCCTGCTGAGTCTTGTTCCAAGCGCGCTTAAACTCGATTCCGGCCGTCTTGCATTCGATGATCAGCAAGGGCCGGCCATCGTTGTCCTTGATCAAGATGTCGGCGCGTCCTCCGCTGGCGCCATGTCCCAGTTTCCACTTGGGCTCCAGTTCGATGTGCTCAGGCTTGTAGCCCTTTTCCAGCAGGCGGTGTACGCATTCGAGCACAACAAAATTTTCGTTAGCTTCGAAGTTGCAGGTTTGCCGTTCACTAATAACCAGACCAGCAGCTTCGGGATAAGCAATTTCCTTCTTAGTGAAATTCACCTCAAGGAGCGCCGCGCCGAGCCGCTTGCGATAGATCGCGCCCTTTTTCTCGAATCCAAGCGCGTCCAGCAAATCCGACAGATTGTCTTGAGTCAGCATTATTTTCTTATTCCGTATCTTGCCCTAACCGGCCAATCAGGGCGCCGCAGCGGGAGCTTCGCTGCCAGTGGCGTCATCCGCGCCCCCGGCGCGCACCCATTCGTCAACTTCGGACAGCTTGAACTTCCACAAGCGACCCACGCGGTGCGCGGGCAAATGCTTGCGGTCGATCCAGCGATAGATGGAGTCGCGCGCGACGCCTAAGTGTTCGGCGACCTGTTCGACGGATACCCAGGGCTCGGTCACGGCATGCTCCGAGAGCGGAAAATTGGATAGCACTCAGTCGCACAAAACGGCAAAGAGTCAAATCTAGCAGGTAATCGTCAGCTTCTTCACAAAATGTTGGCTTCCGTGCCACATGCACCCGATCAGCATCCCCGACGGAGCACCCAATACGCATTTCTCTGACCCTGGACCACCTCACTATCGTTGCCTACGCCCCTGAACACGCTGAAGGGCGGATCAAATGGATTCCGGCCAAAGTCCACTGCGGCGTGCGCAAGAAGGTGCTGGATGATGACGGCTTGCAAGCACTGCATCGCGGCTGATTAGCTGTTGGATTCCAGGTGATCATGTGCCAATTCGCAGCTGGCCGCTGCTTCGATCGCGCAGCATCATGCGCGGTCTGATCGATCCGAATTTCACGGGACTCGCATTCATCCTCGACGGAGGTCGAAGCCTTTCTCAGTTGGCTATCCAATGAGCGCGACGTTGCAACCTCGACCCACAGGTAGGCCTTGCCGGCCTGCTGTTCCTGTACGACAAGGTACTCGGCGTTGCCTTGCCGCGGGTGGCCGAAATCGACACCCACGTGCTGAAGGTTGGCGGTGGCGACGACCGTAGGCCCATTTACGCGCTGATCGCGCGACCACATTCGGTCAGCCTGCACTGAGTATCGCGAGAGCGGACGTCGCGGCGCGAGCGCGCCAAGTCTGCAGCCGCTGCTTTGCCGTCCCTCGCGAGGGCCATCGAGGGTCCTTTCGGCGGCCGCTGAGTAGTGCAGCCTAGGGCCGGTCAGTCATGCCCAGGTCAAACGAAGGCCGACATCCGGTCGGCTTCCCTTGAACTCATTTGGCCCCGCAGCGATCGCCGGCCCGGCCGGCTTGGCTCAGGGTTGCTGGTGCCACCAGCGCTGCACCCTCATGAACGGCACTTGGTTGGTGCCGCAATGGATCTCGCCATCGTGAGCGTGCAGGTCCGCCCAGTCGTTCACGAAGTGCAGCGTCGGCGCGCCGAAAGCGGCGAGCTGAGTCGCGATGGCATGCTCAAAGAGGTAGGTGCCGTTGGCGACCGGGCCGAACGGCTTGGGCACGATGCAGACCACGCCAGCGTTGGTCAGGACGAGCATGTTGACGCTGTCCGCGCTGTGTCCGACGAGACCCGCAGCAGGGCGCCCGCCTTCCCGGCCAAAGACGACCGGGATTTCGACGAATTGGTCATGGCCGATCCCCAGTGCGGCGACGAGCCTATCGCGGTCCGCGTCGATCGCCGCCTGGGCGATGTTCGCGCAGGTGAGCCAGTCCCGACCCGGGCCCTCATCGGCGAGGTAGTCGCTCGCCGGTGCCCGACTGTAGTTCGCGCCGTCAGACCAGCAAACGAACCAGCCATTGCTCCCGGCGGGCACTGCCGGATTGGCGGCATAACCGGCAGCCTTGGCGATCGGGCCTGCCGCGCCGGGCGGCGGCGGCAGAGCGCCGAACGTGCCGGCGAGCGTCATATCGGGGACGAGGAGCTGGTGCGCCGCTCGGGCGGCTTCGCTGAGCTGGATGGCCTGCGCCGCATGTACCGTGGGGTTGGCGTCCGGGTTGGCCGCGGCCACGTGGCAGAGCGCGTGGCCCAGGCGGGCGCTCGCGACGAGGATCTTGTGGTCCCAGCCGTTCGCGCGGGTGGCGTCGGGGAGGAAGGCGAGGTATTCGTCGACGTGCCCGACGTGCAGCCACGAGGAGTCGAGCTGGATGGGCGTCTGGTAGCGCTGCGCGGCCAGGAAGTCCTCGAGCTCGCACGGCCGGCCAACCGAGTGTCCGTAGATCATCCGCCCGAAGGGATGGCCGGGCATCGGCGGGCTCGCGAGGAGGTTGCCGCCTCCGGACTGGGCGCCGAGCTCGATGCCGGGGGCTTGAGTGCGGTATGCGCGCAGGGCCTGGTGAGCCGACAGCATCCGATTCGTCAGGCTTGCGATTGGCGATTGGTTGTCGAGGTCACGCACGAGCACCACGAGACCTGCCCCGGGGCTGGAGACAAAGCCGGCCTTCTGCACGTCCCGCGCGAACGCCTTCGGGTTGTTGCTCGCCGTCGAGGCCATCTGCTCGATGCAGCCCGCGGGCAGGCGTGCGCGGAGGGCGTTCGGAATCCTCGCCGTGAAGACCGGGTTGGCCGCGACGTTTGGGTGGGCAGGATAGTCCTTGAAGGCGACATACTCGGTCGGCTCGAGGTCGCTCGCCATGAGCCAAGGCGCGACCCGCACTTGCGCGACCTGCTGGTTCACTTGGGCGCCCTGGTCGGTGAACGTGAAGGTGAGGTTGAAGCGCCAGTCAGCCTCGGCCGCGGAATAGGCGCCCCCCGCGCCGAGCGCGAAGGACGCGACCTCGAGGAAGAGGCTTACGGAAGGGTTGTTCGACAGGACGGCCGTGAGGTCAATGTCGCCGTGGGCATCCGCCATCGGCGCCGCGCCCTGCTGCGGCGGGAAGCTCGGCCCGTGTCGGTTGTTCCCGAAGACCTTCAGCAGGTCGGGACGGTCGATGTTCAGGACGGCGGTCCAGCCGACGGTGTTGGCGGGGACCGGGCCCGTCCAGCGCAGGATCATCTCGCGCCGCTCGACGACGACGGCGTTCGCGTCGGGCAACCCGCCGGCTGTGACCGGATAGCCGCACTTGACCAGCACGATCGCACCGCGCGCCGTCGCGCCCCACAGGAAGTTCGCGCAGTCCGCAGGCGTCGCGTCGACCCGCCCGTCGCGATCCTCGTCGAGGTGCAGGCGCACGAGTCGTGGCACGGACTCGCCCGTCAGGGTGACGACTCTCGCGGGCTGGTTCGGATCGTCGGACAGCAGCGTGACGGTCGCGACGTGGTTGCCGACCGCGGTCGGGCGAAACTCCAGCTCAAGCGGGCTCTGACCGTTCGGCGCGATGACGACCATGGTGACAGACGCAGGGGCGATCCCGAAATGGCCGGCGTTCGCGCCACCGATCACGGGCACCTGGACGGTCAGCGGAGCGGTGCCGGTGTTGCGCACATGGATCTGGCGCGTGTCCGTGGCGTTGAGGCCCAGGCGGCCGAACGGGAGCGCGTTCACGACGTCAATGTGCGGAGCCACGCCCGTCGCCGACAGGTTCACGAGCAAGCCGGGAACGAGCGGGCAGTTCGACGGGATCGTCAGCGTGCCGGCGCGCGCGCCCATGGCGGCGGGCCGGTGGCGGACACGCACCGTCGCGTGTTCGCCCGGCGCGAGCGTCTGGTTGGATACCTCGTCGCGCCCGTTCCGCAACTGGAACTCCGGCGAGACGGCGAGCGCCCCGACCAACAACGGCGCGTCGCCGACGTTCGTGACCGCGAATTCGACGCTGCGAGACCAATGGCCGACGATGACGTTGCCGAAGTCGTGGTTCATCGGCACGACCTGGATCCTGGGGGCTGCCGCGCTGCTCCCGCTTGCGCACCCGACCATCACGGTGGCCTCGGAACTCTCGCGCGCGTCCGGCACCGTCGCGGTGACGCCCTTCTCCAGGCCCTTCTTTCCGCAGCAACTGCCCACGCTTCAACCCTCCCGCCGCGCGTGGAGGGCGATCGCCTCCTCCGCCCGTGCGAGCCGCGCGGCGCCGGCGGCAAGCACAGCATCGCAGCGCGCGGCGGGCGCCGCGTCCGAGTCCAGTGCCGCGAGCACCCATACGTGCGCCGGATCCTCCAGGAAGCCGCTTCCAAGCAAGAACGCGAGCCCAGCGAGCAGCAGTCCGCCCGCGGGCGTGTCAAGGCGGAGTTTCTGCGCGTGCTCGCGCGCGCGCGCCACGGCACGGGGGACAGCCTTGGGCGCGAGCGCGTGCTTGTGCCGATGCAGAGTACGGGCGAGGGCATCGAGAGCGTCGACTGGCGGGACGCCGGCGAAGCGCGCGAGATCGCCAGCGGACATCGCGCAGGCGCGGCGCAGCGCGGTGAGGTGCCGCTCGCCTTCGAGGCCCGCAGCCAGGTCCATGTGGGCCAGCGCAGCGTCGACGAGGGAGGCCATGCGCTCGTCGGGGGGTCCAGTCTCCGGGCGGAGCCTCTCGGCGGCCCATGGCAGCCACGGGTCTTCGTCGAAGTGGCTGCCGAGCGCCACCATCAGGCAGAGGTAGCGCCAGGCGCCACCGATGGTGGCGAAGCCGTGCGCGCGAGCGCGGTGGATGGCGAGCACCACGAGCCCGGTGGCGGCGTTCTCGCCTAGCAGTTCGCGGTCGACGGGAAAGAACTGATCGAACTGCCCGCGGATGCGCCGGACGATGTCGTCCTGCCGTCCTTGCTGGAACGCCAGCATCTGTTCTTGGCGGATGGTCAGCATTGAAGCATGGTAGCCGGAGCGGCGCCCGCGCGGGCGGATTCGACAAGGCTACGCAAGGTCGGCGCCCCCGTTCGATCAGGCCCGATTGGCCTGCACCGTGCACCGTGCTGCCTACCGGGCCGCCGGGATTGCCCTGCTTCCGTGCGACTTCCTGAATCTCTTTCACGAAGTACTGTTCCTTCAGTCATCGAGCAACGTGCGCGAGCGGCGCTCGCTTGTCGCCTTCGTTGTCCTCCAGCCAGAGCTCGGCCTGGCGAAGGTCTTGAGCACTGGACGTGAGTTTGCAGGAGCGAACTGCGGTCATGCGGGAGACCATCTACGCCACAGCCCGCCGGTCTATGTCTTGAGCGTGCGTTGTTCGATTGAGAGCGGTCAGTGACGTGGGCAGGACAGGAACTGCAGCGGTGACGCGCGCGAGGACCCCGGGCGGTACTCAGCGGCGCGAGCCGAACAACGCCAGGCCCGCTCGCTACAGGCGGCAATGCAGCGGGTCCGGACTATGTACATGGCCGGAGCTGTGACCGCTTACGCGAAGATCGAGGTGCGGCCGCACTGTTAAGAGCCGCCAAGCCGATGTCGGCTTGCGGGATGCTCCGGTCGTCCGGCCGCCTGGCGCGCCGCAAAGCCTACGCCGACAGTGCCGACCAACGTATTTGAACGATCCGCGGTCTGTCCAGTCGCTGGAATGACTGCTTTCGAGCAGCGCTTTCGGCCGCAGTCGCCCCTCAGAGGTCGTTCAATCGTCTGGCTGCGAGGCTCGAGCGCGGTCGTTCTCGCATCAACTCTTCGCGGGCCCGCAGGCGGCCGTGGCCTCATGCAGTGCGTATGCGAGTTGCCGCTCCTTCAGCGCCATTCGCAAGAATGTTTCGAGATACATGCGCTGTTCTTCGGTGATGGAAAGCACTGGTAGGCTGGCTTTTGTCATCGGGAAAGTCTAGCGCGCACTCAGTCGATCGTCCGCTCCAGAGCCGTCTCCGGACCATCCCGAAGAGACGCTAGTCTCTCGTGTCGCCACCCGAGAAGGCGATCCATTCCAATACACCAACGACGAGTCCGGCGATGCCAAATCGGCCCAAGGCGAGGAGCCGAGCTCGATCCGGTGCGTGGGTAAACAAGCCGAGTGCGACGTCAGAGCCATCTCTCAGTAGCACGAGTAGGTCGCCTGAGCCATTCTCGGCGATTGCCAGAGCGCCCTGCGGAAAGCGCGGCCATTGCCGGAGCCGCCCGATCTTCCTGACCAAATGGTTCGCTGTCCAGGCGTCCAGCCGCCCCACTGCCGAGGTTAAGTTCCCACTCGGACGAGTCTTGGCCGATTGCACCGACTGTCTCGGTCATCCACGCCTGCAGATCGCGGCGACGATGCGGTCGCCCTCCCTTCGGCGGATCAGAAATGGTAGTCGCCGGAGAGGTAGATTGTCGCGTCGGTGCGCTTCTCGGTTAGCGGGCTGTTGGCGGCACTACCCACCAACCGCACCATGTTGACGCCGCCGTTGACGGTCCACTTGTTGCTCAGCTGCCAGTTCGCGCCGACGTTGAGGAACAGATCCTTGGCGCCAGCGTGCGTCTGGTACGGCGCAAGATGGTCAACCGCCGACTGCGCTGGCGTCACGCCGAAAGTCGACTTCATGTACGAGGCATTGGCAAGTTCGATCCCAGGACTGAGCGTCATCGACGCATGCGAGCCGAGCTTGATCGAGTAGTCGACGTCGGCGACCAGCTTGCCACCGCTGCTCTTTGCGCCGCCGCCGTATAGCAGCTCCGCGTTGAAGTGGAGGTTCCAGGCGAACATGTAGCGCGCGAATGCCCCGCCTTCGAACTCCACCTGTACCTTGTTGGACGTATCGTCGGCGCGACGCTGGCGCAGGTCATAGGCGAGGATCGGGCCCCAGTCGAGAACCGGGTCGTCGGAGACGTCCCAGCCAACCTGGCCAAGCCCCGCGAAGACGCCGTTGCTCCAGCGTCCCGTCAGCGACGGCAGCACGCCGAACTGTCGCCGACGGCCGCCTTCGCTGCGGGGCGTGTCGAAGGCCGTTGCGGACACGATGATGTCCTGCGAGCCCTCCGGCATGTTGAAGTTGCTGTCGGCGCGCGCTGCGCAGCAGCTGAAGGCCGCGGCGGCGGCGCACAAGGTTTTCACGTGGGTCATGGGGTCCTGGTCAGATGTAGCCGAGTTCGAGTCCGCGCAGCACCGCTCGCACGCGATCGCGTACGCCGAGCTTGGCGAGAATGTTGGAGACGTGGTTCTTGATCGTGCCTTCGCTGGGGCCCAGCGCCGCACCGATCTCCGCGTTGTTGAGGCCGGCGGCCATCAGGGCGAGCACTTCGGTTTCACGGGCGGTGAGCGGCGCGATCGTGCGCACGCGCGATGCAGGCGCTTCGGGCGTGCTCGGCTCGAAGGAGGCGCGCGTGCGCTCGGTCAGGGCGGGCCGGAACAACGTCGCGCCACCGACCACGGTGCGGATGCCGTCCGCCAGGCGCTCCAGCGAGATGTCCTTGAGCAAGAAGCCGCGTGCCCCCAGGCGCATCCCTTCGAACAGCGCCTCGTCATCATCGAACGTCGTCAGCAGGATCGTCGGCGGCAGCCGGCCCTGCTGCTCGCGCAGGAAGTCGATACCGGAGAGTCCGGGCATCCGCACGTCCAGCAGGACGAGGTCGGGCGCAACGCCCTTCAGCAGCGTGCCGGCCTCAGCGCCGTCGCCAGCCTCGGCCACAACGCGGATGTCGGGCGTGAGCTCGAGCAGTCCGCAGATGCCGCTGCGCACGAGCGTCTGGTCGTCCACCAGCAGCACGCGGATCATCGCGTGCCCTCCACGGCCGGCAGCGACAACTCGACCTGGAACCCGCCGCCTGCGGCATCGCTCGCCTGGACTTCGCCGCCGAGGGCCTGGACGCGTTCTTGCATCCCGGTCAGGCCATTGCCCGGCGCGCGACCGCGGGCGCCGCGACCGTCATCGCGGATGATTGCGACGAACGTCGCCCCGCGCCGGCCGACGCTGACGGTAATGCGACCTGCGTCGGCATGCCGCAGGGCGTTGCTGATCGCCTCCTGGATGCATCGAAATAGAGCGTGGGCCGTCACGGGCGAAGGCACGAGCAGGTCGTCGGCAAGCTCCAGACGGATCGCAGGCGATGGAACGCCTTCGCATAGAGTGCGAAGCGACTGGCGCAGGTCGAGGGCCGGCTCGCCACGTTCAGTGCTGACGACCACGCGCACCTCGTCCAGGAGGTCGCGCGACAGCTCGCGTGCCGTGCGCAGTGACGCGTTGGCGCCGCCAAGCTGGCGATCGGCCAGGTCGAGGTGCAGGTTCAGCGCGGTGAGGTGGTGGCCGATGCTGTCGTGCAGGTCGCGCGCAATGCGCAGGCGCTCGGAGGTCCTCACGGAGTCGGCGAGCAGCGCCTGCGTCGCCAGCAATTCGGCGTTCGATGCCGCGAGGCCCTGGCGCGCGCGCTGCTCCATGACTGCCAGCCTCGCCACAGCATAGGCGAACAGGTAGAACACGAGTTCCCCGGCGACGTTCATCACCTGGAAGCGCATGACCTGGTCGGGCAGGCCCGCACCGGCGACTATCGCCACCGATTGCGCGAAGTGCCCAGCCACCGTCGCCACGAGCCATCCTGCGGCCTGCCGCGGCGGCAAGACGATCGCCAGTTCGGCGGCGAACAGATACAGAAGGTCGTTCTCGACACAGACGCCCAGCACCATCTGCACGGCGAGCAGCGCGGCGTCGGCGTGGGCGTTGCGAGCTCCGGGACGGGTGCGTATCCAGAACAGCACGGTGAACAACACGCCTGACGCCGCATACCCCAGCGCGTAGAGCCGGGCGGACAGTTCCACGAACGCCGACCCGGCGCTGTCCAAAGACGGCGGTGCCGTGAATGTCGCCGCGACACGGTGTACGCCGAGGCCGAACAGCGAGTGCCACGCAGGCGCCGCGGAGTGCTGAGCGAGCGCCGTCGCCGTCATGGCGGTCATGGTGGTAAGCGTGGCCGCAAGCGCGGCACAGGCCAAGAGGCCAAGGGTGGAAAGACGAAGGGTCTTCATGCTGGGCGGCAGTCTACTGGCGCAGTCCTTCGCCGACCCGTGCCATTGGTCATGCCGACGCCACGTGTCTTTCGGCACATGCCTGGAAACGGGCCACCCCTAGAATTTCACGACGTCGCCACCAATCGTTCCAGGACATGAAGACATTCAAGAGTCGGGCCATCCTCCTGCTGCTGCCCACGCTGCTGCTTCCGCGCGCCGGCGCGTTCGCCGAGGACGAAACCCAGCATGTCGAGGTGGTCAAGGCGCTCGACGCCGAGTGGGCCAGCTATCGCTACGCGTACCAGGCCGCCGGCTTTGTCGGCAAGTTCCTGCGCAAGCGGCCACTGATCCAGGCGCAGATGCAATTGCGCCCGATCGACCCGGCCACGCCCGTCACCGGCCTCAAGGTCAGGCTGGTAGGCAAGACGACGAACCTCGAATTCGATGCCGACGACATCGGCCTTGTCACTGTCCCGCAATTGAAGCAGGCCTACGACGAGGACGCGGTGCTGCGCCTGAACAAACCCAAGGGCTTGTATCGCTTCAGTGGCCGGTACACGATCCGACAGCACGACGACGGCGTCTACCGCATGGCTGATCTGCGCGAAGCTTGCGAGCAGATGATCAGCGCGCAGCGCGAGTCGGGCTACCGTGTACGGCTATGGGGCAAGAAGTGCGTCGCCGTGAAATTCGTCTATCCGGCCACGGCCGACCGGGACTCAGTCGACTTCCGTGCAGTGGACGACCGTCTGACACCCATCGCGCCGATCGACGGCAAGCCGTTCGAGGATGACTCGATGGGCAACTACAGGATCGACGTTGTCCGCTTTTCGGATTGGCCCACCGACGGCCGCGTCATCACTCACGCCAAACCGCTGGCTATCGGCACGCTCTACGAGTGACGGTTTGCACAGCGAATAGAAGGCATTGCAACCAGCCAGCCTGAGAGCGGCCTCTCGCCAGCGGCTGCTCCTGGGCCGTCAGCCGACATGCCCCACGGCACTGCTCGAACTCGCCGCCGAAACGCAGCCGCTCAAGACAATACGCTCGCGCACGATGCGTCTCAATGAGTGCGCGTCCGCTTGCCGCTCAGCAGCTTGACCGTCAGGCGCTCGAAGCGCGGCACGTCCACGTCCTGGACGACCTCGACCTCGCGCTCGCCCAGGCCCGGACCGCAGTCGATCGGCCAGCTGAGCGTGCTGCCGTAGTCGGCGCCATCGCCAGCCGCGACGTCCTCCAGCATCTTCCGGCTGCGCGTGACAAGCGATGGATCCAACCACACGGCCGCCGCAAGCTCGTCCCACATCGGAAAGCCTTCACCGTAGCGGGCGACATAGGCGGCGACCGGCGTGCCGGCCTTCCCGATCTCGGCGTACAGCTCCTTGCGGAAGAACGTCTTCGTCGTCGGGTCGACCGGAACCTGCACGATGCGCGGCCAGGCCTCGTGCAGGACGGCTGATGCCGACTCGGCGTCCCACAACATGTTGAACTCGCGCCGCGGCGAATGGGCGTATTCGTCGGCGAACGAGTTGTCCGCCGCCACCGGGTTGAAGCTCCCGCCCATGAAGACGAGTTCCCGCGCTGCCGCGGCGAAGCCGGGATCTTCTCGCACGGCCAGGGCAAGGTCGGTCAATGGCCCGCCCATCCATAGCGTCACACGGCCCGGATGTTGGCGCACGGTGCGGATCATGAAACTGACGCCACTCTCGGCCTGTACCTTCAGGGAGGGCGCGCCTGCAGCCAGCAACGGCACCAGGAACGGGTCAGCGTGGTACTCGGCTCGCGGCTTACCGCCGAACGACTCCGTCCATGCGCCCTTCCACACCAGCGATCCGTAGCGCCGTTCCCAGGCCTTCATGCGCGCGGCGCTATTGAGCAACGGGAACGTGGCGCCCGCATAGACCGGCACCTCGGGGCGTCCGACCAGTTCCAGCATGCGCAAGGTCTGCGCGATCTCCTCGTCGCGCCAACCATCGCCGCTGCTCACGACGATTCCCAGCACGTCGACGTCGGGCGCCTGAAGCAACATCAGCACCGAATTCATGTTGCTGCCGCCCGGGCCGAACATGTCCTGATCGATGATGACTTGGCGCCGGTCGTCAGCAGCGTGTGCCGAGACGGAGGAACCGATCAGCACCAATGCGGCCAGCACAGATCGCTTGGCAAGTGAAAGGAAACGGGACATCGGCGGCGGCCTTTGCGTGAATGAACGTCGGCGCAACAAGCAAGACCCATACCGCAGAGCGCCAGCCACGTCGCTTCGGGCGACCTGAAACTTGACGCCCGTGGACGCGAAGCCAGGGACTCATCGCCGCCATCGGGAACTGGCAGTACGCAGGTCGGCTGCGCAGTCACCGCGTGCGTTGCAGACGAGAATGCCGAGAGTGCCGTGACCACCACAAGGATGCTGGTTCGCGTCGCGTTTGCGCGCTTGTTAGTGGCGTCACCGAAGCTGTTCATGGCACCGGCGTACTCGAAAGCGGTAATCGCCAATCGGCAGCTTGTGGCCGACAGTTGCTGAAGCCCCGAACCATGCCTCCAGTCCGGATCAGGCCCGGGGCGGCAGTAGCCCGTACTTCTTCACGACACGGCCAATCACGTCGGGCTCGCTCAACACCTTCTCGTAAAGCCAGGTGTAGTGATCGCTGGCCCAGAACTGCATGACCTCGCGTGCTTTGAGTTCCCCGAGCAACGTCTGGTCAGCTCGGTATTCGAGGTATATCACCAGCAGATGCTCGTAATTGCCGTCGGCGTCCGACGAGCCGTCGGGATACCCCACCGGAATCTTGGGATAGCGCAGCCTCAGCTCAGCCTCAGCCTCAGCCGTCTGCTTGGGCCTCGTCGCCAGCCACCAGTGCAACTGCTCATGCACATAGGTCGATAGCAGCAGTTCGTCATCATTGCGATGACGGGCATGAAGTGTCAGCACGGGATGGCTGTGGGGAATCTCGTCTTGATCAATGATCACTTGTCGCGTGATGGTCCAAGGCGAGAGATCGTAGCGAGATAGCAGAGACCGCAAACGGCTCACCACCTGCGTCTCGGCCGGCCCTCCGTGGGCGAGCGAAATATCGACGTCGTCCGCGGCGGTCGAAATGCCGCAGGCGAGAACTAGCGAGGCTGCGGCGAGCAAGCGGCGAATCTCGAACTTCATAGGCTCCCCGTTCGTCGAAAACTGCGCATAGCCTACCCCAAGGCCGACGGTCTTCACCGACCGCTCCTGGCCGCGATCAGCCCATCGGCAGGTGAGGAGCGCCTTGCGCAGTCAGTAGATCACCGTCGCGACGAGATTCAAGCCGCCGCGACAGTACTGCTGGGGCAACGCGGCGCGGCGAGTGCCAACAATTGGTGCCACGCCAGCCGCCTGGGAGCGTTACGCGTTTGGCTCGCGCAAAAACATCTCGACGCGTCGGTTTTGCGCTCGACCCTTCTCGGTGCTGTTGTCCGCGATCGGCTCGCGTTCGCCTCGGCCCTCGATCGAGATGCGGGACGGCGAAACGCCGCGGTCGGCGAGATAGTCACGCACGCTTCTGGCACGAGCAAGCGAAAGCGGGTCATTCACCGCGGGCGAGCCGACGCTGTCCGTGTGGCCGACTATGGTGAGGCGCGCGTTTGAGTCGCCGCGCAGGCTGTTGGCGAATGTGTCGAGCACCCCGCGCATGTCGGGCTTGATAGCATCGCTGCCGAAGTCGAAGGACAGGTCGCTGGGGATGTTGATCTTCAACTGGTTGTCTTGGGTGCGGGTCACGTCGACGCCCGTGCCACGCGTGGCCTGTTCCATCGCAACGCGCCTATCCTCCTGACGCTTCGACCAAAGGTTTCCGGCGATGGCTCCAAGGGCTCCGCCGATGACGGCACCGGTGCCTGCCTTGCCGCCGGTGGCCGAACCCACGATGGCACCGGCAGCGGCGCCGATGCCGGCACCAGCGGCAGTGCCACGTTCGCGTTCGCCCATGTCCGCACATCCTGTGGCTAGCAACGCGGCAGTTACGAGACTCGCGACTGCGGCGCGGGAGGTCGGGATCTGATTCATGAGATATGCCCAGAGGGTCGTTTCGAAGGGTGTCCAGCAAGTATCGCGCGTTCCGGATCCAGATGGGACACGCCTCAGTCAGCGCCTCACAGCCGACGTTCGCGAACGACAGGTCGTGGCCGGCTGGCAGCTGCTACGGCCTCAGATCGTACGAAGGAGCCGACCCGGACGGCATCCGTTGCCCGGCGGGCCTCCCGCGCGAGCTCGACCCCGATCAGCCCCTGAACAGGCCCGTGGCAAACTTCTCCGCGACTGTGTCGATTTCTCACCCTCGTATTCGTCGTCCATGACCACCACAGCGAAGGACTTCCCGTGAAATACCTTGGACTCGCCTACTTCACGCCCGAAAAATTTGCCGCAATGGCGCCAGACGACGTCAAGAACCTGGTGAGCCAGTGCCCGGCCTTGGACGAGAAGATGCGCGCCACCGGAAAGGTACTCGTCTCCGCGTCACTGGGTGATCATGGGCGCTGGAGGACGCTGCGGCCGCGTGGCGGCAAGACGCAGGTCGTCGATGGGCCGTATACGGAGGCAAAGGAAGTGGTCGGCGGCCTGTTCATCATCGAGGCGGACGACCCGGAGGAGGCGCTGCGCATCGCCTCCATGCACCCGGCGGCCACGCTGGGAGAGGCAGGCGGATGGGCCGTCGAGCTGATCCCCATGGACTTCTACTTGGCCCCTTGAGGACACGAGCGCCTGGCCACACGACCCTTTGGCACTCTCCCGCTGACCCGCGCCTAGCTGCAACAGACTGCCCCAAAGCTCACCTGGGCAATCGTCCGCCTTCGGCCGAGAACTGACATGCTTCATGCCGCGAAGCGGTCGAGCTGGATCCACCGCACATCGACCCAATTCATTCGGGAGTGTCGTGAACGACATCTCGAGCGCAATTGACGCACCATCCGGGGGAGTTGGTTCCACCGCACATCGAACCAGTTCATCCCGCAGTGTCGTGAATGACCTCCTGAGTGAACCCGGCGCCCCATTTTGGGGAGTTGGGTTCATCCCACATCGAACCAGTTCATTCAGGCGTGTCGTCAATGAAATCCGGAGCCCAATCGACGCCCCTTCTTGAGGCGTCAATTGCACTCGGCATCGAATGCGTTCCTATCGGAGTGGAATGAGTTTCACTCGGAGACGCATCAATCGCATGCCGAGTGAAACTCATTGCGTTGCGGACTGAATCGATTGCACTTCGAGTCGAATTGACGGCACTCGAACACTGGCGCTGCCCACGCCATCGGAACCCGACCATGCGCGGCGCGGCTCGGCGGGGGACTCTTCGCAGCGACGTATCAGGAGGAGGAGGAGGCCGCAGGCCGACGGGGGACATGAGCGCAGAAGAGTCCCCCGCCGAGCCTTGCCCTCACCAGCGCGCGCCAGCGTGAGCCGCTCATCCGCCGCGCCACCGAAACGACCAGAACACCCAGCAGCGCAACGCTCAGCGCGTATGCAGGTCGACAGCCCGCGCCGCCCGAGCCGCATCGCGATCCGTGAACGCCAGCACGTCGTAGTAGTAGAACGTCCGCGACGCCCGCCGCTGGTTCTGCCTCGACAGGTAGTCCAGCATCTGGTCGAGAACGCGCGGCTGCGTCACCTCGCACACCGGGTTCCCGAAGTTGTCGAACAGCCAGAACCCCGCGTATCCGAAGGCCCACAGCGCGCGAAGGCGCTCGCGCCAGGCATCGGCACCGTTCGCGTCACTGCCGATCTGGCACGTGAAGTGCAGCATCGGCGAGACATGCCGGCACAGGTCCGACGCGCCCTCCAGGATCTGCGCACCCGCAGCCCCGATCGTCGAGACCAGCAGCCGCACCCCATCGAGCCCGGCTTCGCGCATCACCGTATCGACGCCGCCCAGTTGCTGCGAACCGAGCTCGCCCTGCAGCAACTGGATGCTCGAGACGGGCAGCCCCGTGACATTGCTGCGCAGGTAGGCGAAACGCGCCGCATCGCGCTCGATCGCCAGCAGGCTCAGCGCCGGATGCGCCTCCGCGAGCGCCACCAGCGTGCTGCCGAATCCGGCGCCGGCGACCACCGCCCCGTCGCCCTCGTCCAGCACCGCGCCCAGCGAGGACGCGAAGCGGTCGTAGAGCCGGTGCTCGCGCTTGAGCCCCGGCAGCGAGCTCGTGCCCGGCAGCCGGCACTGCCGCGCGCCGATGGCCATCAGCTGGTCGTCCGCGCGCACGGGCGCGGGCGTCACGCGCGGCGCGGGCGCGGGGCGCGCGTCGGCGGCGGACTGCAGCGTCGCGGCGACGCCATCGGCCATCGTCGTCCAGCTGAACTTGCGCGCCTGCTCGCGGCCGCGCTCGATCAGGTCGGCGCGCACCTCGGGGCGCTGCACGCGCTGCAGCAGTTCGAAGGTCTGCTCTTCCTCGGTGTCGCCCAGCTCGATGTAGAGCACCGCGTCGCCCCCCACTTCCGGCAGCGACGAGGCCGTCGACGTGATCGCCGGGCACTCGCAGGCCATCGCCTCGAGCACCGGCAGGCCGAAGCCTTCATACCGGGACGGGTACACCAGCGCCAGCGCGCCGGCGTAGGCGCAGCGCAGGTCATGCTCGTCGAAGATGGCCACGTGCACGCTGGCCTGCCCCGCGGCGGCGCGGCTGGCGTCGTCCAGCGTGCCGCCGCCGGTGCACACGATCGCGTAGTCCTTGCGCGCCTGCCCGAACCGCGCGAACGCGTTGAAGAACAGCGACGCGTTCTTGTAGTCGGCGCGGCTGCCCGAGGTCATGAAGTACGGCCGCGTGATGCCGTGGCGGCGCCGGAAGTCGGCGATGTCCTCGGCGCTGACCGGACCCATGTCGTTGCCGTTGTAGTGCACGGTGACGTCCACCGGCCGCGCCAGGAAGCGCTGCAGGTCGCGCGCCGTGCTGCGCGAGATCGCGATGAAGCGCTCCGCGTAGGCCAGCGCCATCGTCTTCTGGCGCCACATCGGCTGCGTCATGTCGAAGCCCATGGCCTCGGGGATCATGTCGTGCACCATCGCCACCGACGGCGTGGTGATCGGGTACGAGTAGTACGTCGAGATGAACAGCGCGGCGCCGAGCTCGTCGCACATCGCCTGCACGATGCGGCGGTCGCCCTCGAGGTCGTTGTAGTTCAGGCCGGCGGCGTCGACGTAGCGGATGCCCGGCAGGCGCGGCATCGTGCGGTTGCGGTCCATCACGACGAGCCGGTCGCCGAACGGCGTGCCGGCCCACAGGCCCAGCAGCGACTGCCACACGCGGGCGATGCCCGAGCGGCCGATCTGGAAGAAGACGCCGTCGATGACGATCGGTGCAGTCATGTGGGTCACCTTACCAGCGATGCAGCATCTGGTTGGGCAGTGTCAGGAAGTCCGGGCCGATCAGCTCGAACGATCCCGGCGCCCAGTCCTTCAGGTGGCGGATGGCGGTGGAGACGTTGGACGCGCCGTTGCCCAGGAAGGCGTCGCAGCGCGCGGCCAGGAAGGCATCCATCACGACCTCCTCGCCCAGCCTGCGGCCCTCGTGGCCGGCGTAGTGCACGCCGGTGGCGTCGCCGCTGCGCGCGACGTCGGCGGCCAGCACGCGCTCGCCGTACTTGTCCCGGTATTCGCGGGCGAAGCGCTCGCTGTCGGTCAGCAGGAAGATGCCCATCGCGGGATCGGCCTGCAGCATCTTCTCGATCCGGTGCTGGTACTGCTGGTTGACCAGCTCGAGGTCGCGCAGCTCGGTCACCTTGTCGCTGCCGCGCACGTGCACGGCCACCCAGCGGCGGCCGGCCATGCGCTCGCGCTCGAACGCGTCCACGCGCGCGAGCAGCGCGGGCTGCAACTGCACGTACTTGGCAAGCAGGCGGCGGTAGACGGCCTCGTAGGCCAGGCCGTGCCACGGGCTGTCGGGCTCGATCCATCCCATCAGGTCGCAGACCTTGCCGTGGAAGTCGCTGACGACCACGTCCTCGTCGCGCGCCAGCAGGTGCAGCGCGGAGGTGCGCGCACCGGGGCCCTGGAACTTGTTGACGTTCTCGTCGCGCAGGTTGGCCGCGCTCCACTTGGCCGGGAAGAACGACTGCCCCCAGGCGGCCAGGCCCTCCTGCGTGGCGCCGGAGACCGGGCGGAAGTACAGCTCGAACGCGTTGGCGACGCCGGCGGCGCCGAACAGCGTGTTCGATCCCCAGTGCACGACGGGCGTACGGCCCGTGAGTTCGGCGAGCAGCAGTTGGCCCAGCACGTGGTCCATGTCCGACCAGAAGCCGTAGCCCCAGGCCTTGACCAGCAGGTATTTCGGGCGCGACAGCGTCTTGGGCGCATTCGACGCGGCGTGGGCGCGCGCGGCCTGCGCCATCTCGCGGGCGCGGTCGCGCCAGGCGGCGATGTCGGCGGAATCGGGGCGCAGCGCCGCGGCGCGCGTGAACCAGGCGTCGGCCAGCTGGAAGCGGCGCAGCCCCGAGGCCATGTGGCCCAGCAGGCTCATCGCGAGAGCGTCCTGCGGGTTGGCCTGCAGCGCCTCGCGGCACAGGTAGTCGGCCAGCTGCAGGTTGCCGCGGGCCAGGGCGTCGTTGGCGGCGAGCGCGGGCGAGGCGGCCGGCGCGTCAGCGACCGCGGTCATTGCGCGGCTCCGCTCAGCGCGTCGCGCGCGCCGCCCAGCTGCGACTGGCGCCACATCGCGGTGTAGATCGCCTCGAGGTTGCGCGTGAAGGCGTCGGCGTCGCACAGCGCGGTGGTGGCGCGCGTCGCGGCCAGCCTGGCCTTCAGCGCGGCGATGCGCGCCGGGTCGCGCGCGAGCTGCAGCGCGAGCGCCTCGTAGTCGGCCAGAGACGACGTCACGAGTTCGGGGACGCCGGCGGCGTGCAGCAGGCTGCCCGCCACGCGCGACGGGAATGCGCCGCCCATGCAGGTGACCACCGGCAGGCCGGCCATGAGCGCGTCGGCGCAGGTGGTGTGGGCGTTGTACGGGTGGGTGTCCAGGAACAGGTCGGCCTGGCGATAGCGCGCCAGGTGGTCTTCCACGCGCGGCACGCGCTGCGCGAACACGAGGCGATCCGGATCGACGCCGCGTGCCTGGGCTTCCCTGCGCAGATTCTGCTGCGACAGCGGGCTGCGCGACATCAGCCAAAGTACCGAGCCGGGCACGTCGCGCAGCAGGTTCATCCACACGTGGAAGACGTGCGGCGCGATCTTGTAGTCGTGGTTGAACGAGCAGAACACCACGCCCTCTTCGGGCAGGCCGCATTCGGCACGCGTGGGCGTGCGCTCGGCGATCTGCAGGCCCGAGGCGGCCGGCAGGTAGGCGTCGGGCAGGTACACCACCTTCTCGTTGTAGTGCTGCGCGTGCTCGGGCGGGATCACGTGGCGGTCGGCCACGATGTAGTCCATGTACTGCGTGCCCATCGTGCCGGGGTAGCCGAGGTAGTTGACCTGCACCGGCGCCGGACGCATGCCGAACACTTCGCTGCGCGAGTCGGCGGTGAAGCCGGCGAGGTCGATCGCGATGTCCACTTCCATCGAGCGCATCAGCTCGGCGATCTTGCGGCTCTCCATCATCTTGGCGTCCACGAAGTGGTCGAAGCAGTCGACCATGCGCTGGCGCAGGCGGCTGCCGTCGTTGGCGCCGATCGAGATGGCGATCGTCTCGAAGCGCTTGCGGTCGTGGCGCTCGAAGATGCCGGCCATCAGGTGGCCGACGGGATGCTCGCGCATGTCGGGCGACACGTACGCGATGCGGATGCGGTCGTGGCGATAGCGCTCGCCCGTCCACAGCGGCGCGTGGCGCGGCGTGTAGCGGTGGCCGGCGAAGATCTCGGCGCAGCGGTGGTGCACGGCCGCGTCGTCGGTGATCGACATCACGCCCAGCGACTTGGCGATCGGCTTGCCGGCGGCGATGCCGTCCAGGATCTTGGCGACGTCCGAGTCGAAGTGCGACCAGTCGCAGGCGTGCATGCGCTCGTAGCAGATCGAGCCGACACCGTACTCGAAGTCGGGCTTGAGCTGCAGCAGGCGCTCGAACATCGCCACGGCTTCCTGCGAGCGCTTGAACTCGGTCAGCATGATGGCCAGGTTCGACAGCGCGTTCAGGTGGTCCGGCTTGAGCGCCAGCGCGCGGTTGAAGCGGTCGATCGCGGCGTGGTGGTCGAGCTGCTCGCGCAGCAGGGTGCCGCTGTTGATCAGCGCCTCCACGTAGTCGGGCTTGAGCTCGAGCGCCTTGTCGTAGCTCTTGATGGCCGCGTCGCGCAGGCCCAGGCGCTGCTGGACGGCGCCGGCGGCGTACCAGATCGGGGCGAAGGTGGAAGCGACCTGCACGCCGCGCTCGACGACCGGCAGCGCGCGCTCGGCACCGAAGCGCTCCATCAGCACGACGGCCAGCGAGTACAGCGCCACGCCTTCGTTGGGGATGTGGGTCAGGAACAGCTCGAAGACAGCCTGGGCCTGCTCCAGCTTGCCTTCGTTCTGCAGCGCGATGCCCTGCAGCAGCAGGTTGCGGTCGATGACGATGCGCTCGGCGCCGGGGGCGGCGACGGCCGCCAGTGCCGCGCTGGCCGGGTCGGCCGGCATCGCGCCGGCGGGTGTCCCGGGGGCGCGGTGCGGCGCGGCGGCGGGAACGACCTGGCTGGACTGCTGCATTGCGCGACTCCGAGGAAAACTTTATGGGAATGCCTGGGATGGTCGCGCGAGAACGGGCCGTCCGATCGGGCGAAAAGGCGGGGTCGCGGGCCGCAAATCGGCGCCGGAACGACGAAAGCGGCGCCCACGGCGCCGCCTGGGGGCACCTTCCGGCCCCCTGCCCTGTTCCCCCGGCAGCGCCTGGCGGCTACTCGAGGTGGTTCGCCAGGCCCAGGCCCAGCGACCACAGCAGCGCGTTGGACTGCTGGGTGTCGTACAGCGCGTCGACGTACTGCACGCGCATGCTGTAGTGGTCGCCCTCGGCGGCCATCACGTCGAACAGCGAGCGCCGGCCCAGCTGCTGCCACTGCTGCAGCGTGAAATTGCGCACCAGCTCGCTGTTGTGCAGGATCTCGATGACGCTGCGCGCCCGCTCCATCGCGTGGTCGGCCTGCTCGTGCACCTCGGCCATGCGGTACTTGCGGGCCTCCAGCGCGTCCTCGCGGTTCAGGCGGGCCGCCGCGGCGCGCTTGCGGGCGGCCTCGGTCGTGTACTTGTTGCCGGCGTTGAAGATCTGCCAGTTGAAGGTCACCCCGCCCGAGACCGAGCGCGAGTTGCCCGCCCCGGCCGACTTGGTGGCGGCCACCAGCACGCCCAGCTGCGGCTTCTGGCCGTCCAGCACGGCCTTGACGTACGAATCGAGCGCGGCGGCCTGCGAGTCCAGCGACTGGATCTCGGCGGCGCGCGAGGCCATCGTCAGCAGGTCGGGCAGCGCCGGCGTGTCCAGCAGGACGGACGTGACGCCCTCGACGGGCGGCAGCTCGTCGCCGATGAAGCGGCGCAGCCGGATCTCGGTCAGCCGCTTCTGCGACAGCACCTGGTCGCGCGACAGCTCGGCCTGCTGCTGCGTCTTTCTCGCCTGCACGAGCTCGCTGGTGCGGCCGCGGTCGGCCGACACGATCATCTGCAGCGCCTCGACGAGGCAGCTCATCTTGCGGGCGTACTGGTCGTAGACCTGCGCCTCGACGGTGTAGCGGCTGCGGTCCAGCGCCAGCGACACCGTCTGCAGCGCCACCTGCTCCTGCGCGCTGACCTCGCCGAACCTGGCCACCTCGGACAGGTGCGTGCGGTAGTCGGTCATGTCGCGCGTGTGGCCGCCGTCGTACAGCGGCGCCGACACGTTCAGGCCACCCTGGAATTGCGAGCCGTGCACGCTGGCCGAGTTGGGGGCGCCGGCGTCGATGCCGCCCAGCTGGCCGGAGACGCCCACCTGCGGATAGAGCGCGGAATGCGCCTCGTCGATGTCGATCGCGGCCGCCTCGGACAACAGCCTGGCGGCGCCGACGGCGTTGCTGCGATGGATCGCGGAGCGCACCATCGCCAGCAGGTTCATGCGCGGCGCGAGGGACTCGGACGACGCCGTGACACTGCCCGACGCCGCGGGCACCGTGCGGAAGTTCGGCACGGTCTTCGGGTCGCTCGCCTCGTCGCTGATGCAGCGGCTGCTCGACGACGGCGCGGCCGCCGGCAGCGCGGCCGGCTGCGACGGCGACACGCGGCGCGCCGTGGCGGCCGGGGCCTTCGGCGACAGCATCGCCGCGCCCAGCGCGAAGGCCAGCGTCAGTGCCGCTGGCCAGCTTCGTTTGGTCGGAGGGTTTCCCATGATCGGTCGGCGTCGGCCGGGCGCGCGCGGCGCCGCGGCGGACTCGTGGCGATGTTCAGCGCGCCAGGGCGGCGGCGATGTTCGGGATGGGCGGCATCGCCGGCAGCACCGTGGCGGGGGCCAGGTCGGCCGTGAAGTCCAGCGTGCGGCGGAAGTAGGCGATGGTTTCCTTCAGGCCGTCGGCCAGCGCGACCTTCGGCTCCCAGCCCAGCTTGTCCAGCGCCTGCGAGATGTCCGGGCGACGCTGCTTCGGATCGTCGGTCGGCAGCGGGCGGAACGTGATCGGCGACTTCGAACCGGTGATCTGCACCACCAGCTCGGCCAGCTCGCGCATCGTGAACTCGACCGGATTGCCGACATTGATCGGGCCGGTGATGGACTTGTCGGAGTCCATCAGGCGCATCATGCCCTCGATCAGGTCGTCGACGTAGCAGAAGCTGCGCGTCTGCAGGCCGTCGCCGTACAGCGTGATCGGCTCGCCCTTGAGCGCCTGGACGATGAAGTTGCTCACCACGCGGCCGTCGTCGGGCTGCATGCGCGGGCCGTAGGTGTTGAAGATGCGGATGACCTTGATCTGCAGCTGGTGCTGACGCCAGTAATCGAAGAACAGCGTCTCGGCGCAGCGCTTGCCTTCGTCGTAGCACGAGCGCGGGCCGATCGGGTTCACGTTGCCCCAGTATTCCTCGCGCTGCGGGTGCATCGTCGGGTCGCCGTAGACCTCGCTGGTGGACGCCTGCAGGATGCGCGCCTTGGTGCGCTTGGCCAGGCCCAGCATGTTGATCGCGCCGTGCACGCTCGTCTTGGTCGTCTGCACCGGGTCGTGCTGGTAGTGCACGGGGCTGGCGGGGCAGGCCAGGTTGAAGATGCGGTCGACCTCGACGTAGAGCGGGAACGTCACGTCGTGGCGCATCAGCTCGAAGTTCTTGTTGCCCATCAGGTGGCGCACGTTGGCCTTGCCGCCCGTGTAGAAGTTGTCCACGCAGAGCACTTCGTCGCCGCGGGCGATCAGCCGGTCGCAGAGGTGGCTGCCGAGGAAGCCGGCACCGCCGGTGACGAGAACCTGGGTCATTGATCGCGCTCCATGAATGTGTGAACCATGGAACGGATCATGTTCGGACTGAAGGGTCGCCGTTCAGCCGATAAGCGGCGCGAATTCGAGTCTTTCCCGGGCCATCGCGACCATTCGGCGCAGGCGGTCCGCCCCGTGGTGATGGGCCAGCGCGTAGCGGTGGCGGGCGGCGATGCCCTCCTGGCCGCCCACGTCGAACAGCTCGAGCGCCCGGCCCACGACCGTGTGCGGGTTGAAGATGTCGTCCGGGCCGTAGAACACGACCATGTCGCGCGGCAGGCCGGAAATCGGGGCCAGGAAGCGCAGCGACTCCGGCACGATGGGGATGCCGCCGCTGGCCAGCGCGTCGAAGATGCGGATGGGCACGTCGTTGAGCACGGGGATGATCCAGTGCAGCTTGTGGTCCATCCACTCGGCCAGGCGGTCGAACGGGCTCTTGGCCTGGAACGAGCGCTCGGCGAACCCGATCGTCTTGTACTTCTGGTTCAGCGTGACGACCGTCTGGTTGCGGAACGCGAACTGCTGGTAGAAGAAGTGCATGCCCAGCGGCTCGTCGCTGCGCTCGCGGCGCAGCATCTCGCCCAGGTTGTCGGCCAGGAAGGTCTGGCTCCACTGCACGCAGGCGCACGGGATCGGGCCGCTGGTCAGCGCGTTGATCTTCGAGAGCAGGTACATGTTCTCGTTGTGCGCCGGGAAGTACAGGTCGGTGTGCGCGGCCAGCGCGAGGCTGGACTCCATCCAGTGGTGGTTGTCGTAGTCCCAGCCCAGGAAGATCGTGTCGGGCGAGTTCGCGAACAGGCGCACGTAGCCCGGCGCCGATTCGCCCACTGCCAGGTCGTTGTTGTTGATCAGCACGATGCCGCCGGCCAAGCGCGCGGCCATGTCCTGCAACTCGCCCTTCATCGCGCGCTCGAAGTAGTTCTTCTCGAGCGGGACGGTCTCGACGCCCGGCAGCGCGAAGCCCGCCGGCACCAGGTTGTTGCCGACGAACAGCTTGTCGATGCGGCGGCCGCAAAAGCGCTGGCGCAGCTGCTCGACGCGCAGGCTCTTCTCGCGCGCCAGGTGGAAGAAGACCTCGGCCTGCGTGTAGTCGCGGTAGGCGGCCACCTGCTCGTTGATCGTGTGGCGCTGCTGCAGCCCGCCGAATATCTCGGTGATGCGACCCGTCATGGCAGTCTCCTGGATTTGTCGTTCTGGTCAGCGCTCGCGGAACGCTTCCTTGGACTTGAGCATCGGCCGCAGCAGGAAGTTGATCACCGAGCGTTCGCCGATGCGCACTTCCACCGTGCCGGTCATGCCCGGCAGCATCGGCAGCGCCTTGCCCTTCTCGTGCAGGGTGTTGGCGTCCACGCGCAGCATCACGCGATAGTAGGTCGGATCGACGCTGCCGACCGCGCGATCCGGGTCGCCGAGCGCGTCGGGGCTGATCGACTCGATCTTGCCGTCGACCGAGCCGTACAGCGCGAAGTCGTACGCGGTGAGCTTGACCTTGGCCGTCTGGCCCACCTGCAGGAAGCCGATCTCGCCGGGCTTGACGTGCGCCTCGATCAGCGTCTGCTTGCCGATCGGCACGATCTCCATGATGGGCGCGCCGCCGCCGATCACGCCGCCGAGCGTGTTGACGCGGATGTTCTTGACGATGCCGTGCACCGGCGACTTGATCAGCGTGCGCTCGAGCACGTCCTGCCGCCCGGCCTGCTGCTCCAGCAGCGCGGCGAGGTCGGTGCGCAGCTTGGTCAGCTCGGTGCTGGCGTCCTGGCGGAAGCGGTTCATGCGGTCCTCGGACTGCAGCGCGAGCTCGTTGATCTGGCGCCGCAGGTGCAGCACTTCCACCTCGGACAGCAGCCCCTTGGCCGACATCGCCTCGGACATCGACAGCTCGCGGCGCAGCATGTCCATGCCGCGCTGGTTGGAACCGGTGGCGTCGTCGTTGGCGCGCTTGCGGGCCGCGTACGAGTCGCGCTCGCTCTGCGCCACCTCGCCGGCGGCCTCGACCTCGGGCGGGAACGCGAGCGGGCGGCCGGTGGCCTCGGCGGTCAGGCGCGCGATCTGCGCCTTGAGCGCCAGGATCTTGGCGGCGCCCTCGGCCTGCTGAGTCTTGAAGCGCGTCGGGTCCAGCTCGGCCAGGTTCTGGCCCTCCTCCACCTGCTCGCCTTCCTTGACGAACAGCTCGCGCAGGATGCCGCCTTCCAGGCTGGCGATCACCTGCTCGCGGCCCTCGGGCACGACGCGGGCGTCGGCCTTGGTGACCTCGTCCACGCGCGCGAGCGACGCCCACGCGAGCGCCGACGCGAGCGCGGCGGCCATCAGGTACAGCACCCAGGTGACGTGCGGCGCGGCCTCGACGACCTGCGCCGCGCGCACGCCGCTCATGAAGTGCGCGTCGCCGCGGCGCGCGCGGCCGCCCGTCTGCGGCACCGCGAGCGCGGGCTCGGGCGACGCCAGGAACGGCAGCTTGAACGGGAGGGAGAACTTGGCCATCGCGATGCGTCAGGCGGCCTGCGCCCGCTCCATCGGCGCCTGCTGGCGCTGCATCGGCTGCTCCGCGGACGGCCGGTTCTGCACCTGCGGCTGGCCCGGCGGACGGATGCCCGACAACGCCGCCAGCACCGCGCCCTTGGGCCCGTCCAGCACGATCTTGCCGCCGTCGACCACGATCACGCGATCGACCAGCTCGAGCACCGCCGGGCGGTGCGTGACCATGATCAGCGTGCGCGTGCCGGCCGCTTCCTTGAGCTGGCGCAGGAACATCACCTCCGACTGCGCGTCCATCGAGCTGGTGGGCTCGTCCATCAGCAGGATCTGCGGCTTGGTGATCAGGCAGCGCGCGAGCGCGACGAGCTGGCGCTGGCCGCCGGACAGCAGGCCGCCCATCTCGCCCACCGACAGCTCCCAGCCCTGCGGATGCCCCGCCACCACGCGGTCCAGGCCGGTGACCTTGGCCACCTCGGCCAGCTTGGTCGCGTCCAGCTGCGGGCGCCCCATCATCACGTTGTCGCGCAGCGTGCCCTTGAACAGGCGCGGCTCCTGCGACACGAAGCCCACGCGCATGCGGTAGTCGGCCGGGTCGATCTGGCGCAGGTCCAGGCCGTCGACGTCGACGTAGCCCTCGCTGGGCTGGTACAGGCCGGCCATCAGGCGCAGGATCGTCGACTTGCCGCTGCCGATGCGGCCCAGGATCGCGATGCGCTCGCCCGCGTTGACGCGGATCGTGGCGTTCTTGAGCACGCGCGGCGCGGGCGCGGCGCCGTCGCCGGTGTGCGGGTAGGCGAAGCTCAGGTCGTTCAGGCCGATCGCGCCGGTGACCTTGTGGCCCGTGACGTAGGAGCGGCCCTTCTCGCGTTCGGTTGGCTTCTGCATCATCCGGTCGATGGCCATCATCGCCACGCGCGCGCCCTGGTAGCGCGAGGCCAGGCTGACGACGCTGTTGACCGGCATCACCGCGCGGCCGGCGTACATCACGGCGCCGATCAGCGCACCGCCGGTCACCACGCCGTCGTGGATCAGGTACACGCCCCACACCAGCATCACCAGCGTGATCAGCTGCTGCGAGACGCCGGAGATGTTGTTGGTCCAGCCCATCATCCAGCGCGCCATCAGGCCGGCCTCGGCGGCGGCCGACGTGGCCTCCTCGAAGCGGCGCAGGAAGCGGCCCTGCGCGCCGACGGCCTTCAGGTCCTCCAGGCCCTCGATGGCCTCGACGATCACGCCCTGCAGGTCGGCCTGGTGCGCCTGGTTGGCGCTCATCGCGCGGCGCAGCGCGCGCTGCACGGCCAGCGCCATCAGCACCAGCGCCGGGATGGCCAGCACCAGCACCCAGCCGAGCGGTCCGCCGATCACGAAGGTCATCGCCACGTACATCGCGATGAAAGGCACGTCGCTGACGGCCGACAGCGTCGCGCCGGCGAAGAACTCGCGCACGACCTCGATCTGCGCGATGTGGAAGCCGTAGTTGCCGGCGGAGTCGGGGCGGTGCTCCATGCGCACGCCCAGCGTTTGGCGGAACAGCAGCGAGCCGATGATCAGGTCGGCCTTCTTGCCGGCGGTGTCGATCAGGTGGCTGCGCAGCTGGCGCGCGATCAGGTCGAACACCAGCGCGATCAGCGAGCCGGCGGCCAGCGCCCACAGCGTGACGAAGCCCTGGTGCGGGATCACCTTGTCGTAGATCACCGAGGTCACCAGGCCGGTGACCAGCATCAGCACGTTGCTGAGCAGCGCGGCAACCATGGCCGAGCGGTAGTACGGGATGAAGCGGCGCAGCGTGCCCCACAGCCAGTGGCTGCCGGTGTCCAGCAGCGGCTGCTCGTGGCGTGCGCCGTGCGCCTGCTCGGGCAGCGGCGTGGCCACCAGCGCGAAGCCGAGGTATTCCTGCTCCAGCTCGGCCTCGGTGGCCTTGCACAGGTGGAATTCCTGGCCGGGCATGACGATCTCGCACACCGGGGACTGGCCCTTGGGGGTGTCCAGGCGGCGCACCAGCACGCAGGCGTCGCCGTTGGCCAGCAGCAGGATCGCGGGCAGCAGCAGCGCGTGGATGCCGCCGATGTCGCGCTGAATCAGGCCGGCGTTGTAGCCTGCGGCGCGCATGACGCGCACGGCCTGGTCGGGGTTGAGCAGGCCCTCGATGGGCATGCCGTCCAGCAGCGAATCGGCCGAGCGCTCCTTGCCGTGGTGGCGGGTCAGGTAGACCATCGAGTGCAGCAGGGCGTCGTGGTCGACCCCCACGGCGTCGAGCTCGGGAATCGCGTCGACCGCCCCTTCCGCCTCGAGGTTCGGGCGCGCGCCCTCCGCCGCCTCGCCGTCGTGCGGCGGGGGGCTGGCTTCGAAGTCCAGGAAAGGGTCCTGTCGGCTGCTCATGGGACGTCAGTCGTCGAGCGGCCGGCGGGCGGGACAGGCGTTCATCGCGGAATTTCCGGTCATGGAAGTTCGGTTCCAGCGATTCTGCGATGCCCTCCCGCCGCGCATTGAGCGCATCAGACGGGTCAACCCGGCCCTATTCCGTCCGCCTTGAACGGAAAAAGGCCCGGAATGACCGGGCCTTTCATGCTCAAGAGTGAGGCAGCGTCAGCGCTTGGACCGCTTGGCCGCCGGCTTGCCGCGCGCCGAGGTCTTGGCCGCCGCCGGCTTGCCCGGACGGCCGCCGGCGCCCGCCTTGGTCTTGCGGGCAGCCCGCTTGACCTCACGGTCCTGCTGCTCGACCGCCGCCAACTGCTCGGCCGCCGATGCCACGCCACTGCGCGGCTCGGACTTGCGGCCGCGGCTGAGCAGGCGCTCGCCCTCGGCCTCGCGCACGATGCGGAAGTCGATCTTGCGGCCGTCCAGGTCGACCCGGCTGACCTGCACCCGCACCCGGGCGCCGATCGCGTAGCGGATGCCCGTGCGCTCGCCGCGCAGCTCCTGGCGCACCTCGTCGAAGCGGAAGTATTCGCCACCGAGCTCGGTGATGTGCACCAGGCCCTCGACGTACAGCGCGTCGAGCGTGACGAACAACCCGAAGGTCGTGGCCGCGCTGACCGTGCCGGAGAACTCCTCGCCCAGGCGCTCGCGCATGAAGCGGCACTTGAGCCACGCCTCGACGTCGCGCGAGGCCTCGTCGGCGCGGCGCTCGTTGGCGCTGCAGTGCTCGCCGGCGGCCACCCACTGCGCGATCTCCGAATGCGAGACCTTGGCGCCGATATTGGCCCGGCCCAGTCGCAGGCCTTCGGCGGCCGAGTTCTCGACCTCCGGGTTGGCCAGGTGGTATTTCTTGCCGTGCAGGATCGCCTTGATCACGCGGTGCACCAGCAGGTCGGGATAGCGCCGGATCGGGCTGGTGAAGTGGGCGTAGGCCTGGTACGCGAGGCCGAAGTGCCCGCTGTTGCTGGGCGTGTAGATGGCCTGCTGCATCGAGCGCAGCAGCATCGAGTGGATCTGCTGCGCGTCGACGCGGTCCTTGGTGGCCTGAGCGAGCTGCTGGAACTCGATGGGCCTCGGATCGTCGCTGATCGACAGCCCCAGGCCCAGGGCCTTGAGGTAGTTCTGCAGCGTGACCTTCTTCTCGGGCGTGGGCCCCTCGTGCACGCGGAACAGCGCCGAGTGATCGTGCAGCGCGATGAAGTCGGCGGCGCAGACGTTGGCCGCCAGCATCGCCTCCTCGATCAGCTTGTGCGCGTCGTTGCGCGTGCGCGGCACGATGCGCTCGATGCGGCCGTTGTCGTCGCACACGATCTGCGTCTCGGTCGTCTCGAAGTCGATCGCGCCGCGGCGCGTGCGCGCCTTCAGCAGCGCGCGGTAGACATCGTGCAGGTTCAGCAGGTGCGGCACCAGCTCGGCACGCTCGGCCGCCTCCGGACCGCGCGTGTTGCCCAGCACCGCGGCCACCTCAGTGTACGTCAGCCGCGCATGCGAGCAGATCGTGGCCGGATAGAACTGGTACGCGCCCTGCTCGCCGTCCTCGCCGATCAGCATGTCGCACACCATCGCCAGCCGGTTCTCGTCGGGGTTGAGCGAGCACAGGCCGTTGGAGAGCTTCTCCGGCAGCATCGGGATCACGCGGCGCGGGAAGTACACCGAGGTCGCGCGCTCGTACGCGTCGGCGTCCAGCGCCTCGCCCGGCCTGACGTAGTGGCTGACGTCGGCGATCGCCACGATCAGGCGCCAGCCGCTGAACGCGTTCTTGCCGCGGCCCGACTTGTAGGGCTCGCAGTACACGGCGTCGTCGAAGTCGCGCGCGTCCTCGCCGTCGATCGTGACCAGCGGCACATCGGTCAGGTTGATGCGGCCCTTCATGTCGGCGGCGCGCACATGATCGGGCAGCTTGGCCGTCTGCGCCAGCGTGGGCGCGGAGAAGCGATACGGCACCTCGTATTTGCGCACCGCGATCTCGATCTCCATGCCGGGGTCGTCGATCTCGCCCAGCACTTCGGTGATGCGGCCCACGGGCTGCGAGTACATCGACGGCGGCTCGGTGAGCTCCACCGCCACCACCTGGCCCGCGACGGCCGCGGCCGTGGCGTTCTTGGGAATCAGGATGTCCTGGCCGTAGCGGCGATCCTCGGGGGCCACCAGCCAGGCACCGCCCTCGTTGAGCAGCCGCCCGATGATGGGCGACTTGCGGCGCTCGACGATCTCCAGGATGCGCCCCTCGGGACGCCCCTTGCGGTCGAATCGCACGACGCGCACCTTGACGCGGTCGCGGTGCAGCACGGAACGCATTTCCTGCTGCGAGATGTAGACGTCCGGTTCGCCGTCGTCACGCTTGACGAACCCGTGGCCGTCACGATGACCGACCACTACTCCTTCGGCTTCGCCCATCAATGCGCCATTGAGCGCGGTGGGGCTTGCAACTGTTTTGTTTTTGATGATATGATCTCTTTCTTCGCTGATTGAACAGCGCGACGAATCAAACGAAACGTCAAACCGTTCAATGAACGAAATGTACCTTGCCCAGATGGCGGAATTGGTAGACGCACTAGTTTCAGGTACTAGCGCTTAACGGCGTGGAGGTTCGAGTCCTCTTCTGGGCACCATATTCGAGAAAGCCTCGCAGACTTCGGTCAGCGAGGCTTTTTTCTTTTTGCGCCGCCGGGCCTTGCGCTCCCGCGCTAGCCCTGGCTTGCAGATGGCGACGGATCGCCCGATCTCAAGGGCGGCTTCAGCCGACCCGGAACTGCGTGTCGCTGCGCCACAGGTAGTTCACGAGGTTGATCAGCCCGCGGCGCGCGCCGTGGCGCTCCATGTGGTGGCGCAGCAGCGTCTCGGGGTGCAGCGTGACGCCCTGCACCAGGTAGGCCTTCACGTGGTCGAACAGGCCGAGGTAGGTCTGCATCGCCGGCGCGCGCGCCACGCAGAACTGGTCGTTCCAGCCGTTGTTCCAGTGCCCGTTGAGCGGCAGCAGCACGTCGTGTCCGTCGAGCAGGCGGCCGATCTCGGCGAAGTCGAGCACCTGGCCGAAACAGGTATCCAGGCGCACGAGCACGAACATGTCGTAGCGCTCGAACACGCCCTCCTCCAGCAGCTTGCGGCGCAGTTGCAGGCGGCTCCAGGTCATCGACAGGAAGTTGTGGATCACCGTCTCGGGCGGCTTCGGGAACATTGTCAGGTCATCTGCGAAGTTCACCCGCGGCGTCGTCCACGTCGTCAGCGAGCGCGCGCCGGGCAGCGCCGCGCGCGCGAGCTCGAGGTCGGCGTCGTCCCAGAACATCGCATAGACGTCGATCCCGTTGGCCGCCAGGCCCAACTGCTTGACGAGGATCTCCGTGCACGGGCTGATCACCCGCACGTTGCCGTTGGTGACGACGCAGATGCGCTTTCGCGCGGTGGACTCGTCGGACATGGCTCGCTCGCCCTCAGGCGCGGCCGTCGGCCGGCACACCCAGGTACTTGTCGTTCTTCGCGCCCGGCGTCTTCACGACGACGTTGACGGCGTCGGTCAGCGCCACGAAGTCCGTGGCCTCGCCGGGCTCGAGCACGATGATGTCGCCTTCGCCCCACTCCCGGCCGCACATGCGCACGCGGCCCGACAGCACCAGCGTGACCTCGGTGGCGACCTTGTGGTGATGCAGCGCCTCGGCGTCGCCGGCCTGGTACTTCTTGACCGCCACCTCGCAGGCCTGCGTGCGCACCAGCGTCGGGTCGAAGTCGCCGACGAACCAGCCCTTGAACATGTCCTCGAGACGGCCCGTGATCACGCCGCGCTCCGCATCAGCTGCATCTGCTCGAACGCGGCCAGTTGCTGCTCCGTCTTCAGCGGCTGGTAGCGCGACGCCTCCATCGGCACGGCGCCGATGCGCGCGTGCTTGAGCAGCATCTCGTTGAACGCCGGCGCCGGGTAGAACGCGTCGTTGGTGCTCGCGCCCTTGCGGATCATCGACTTGACGGCATCCACGAACGCGCCGACCGACTTGAACCAGAACACGCCAGCCGTCGCGTTGCGGCTGATCGGGTTCTGCTGCGCAGCCTCGATGACTTCGCCGGCAGCGTCGAGCCGCACGTAGGAATAGCGCGGGTGGATCGACGAGAACGTCAGCGTGCCGCCGTCCAGGCCGCGGGCGCGGAATTCCTGCACCACGGCCAGCATGTCCATGTCGACGATCTCGTTGGCGCTGGCGATCAGCAGTTCGTCGCCTGCGGGCATCGTCGAGGCGGCCAGAAGCGCCGAGCAGCCCGAGCCCTGCGTGCCGCGCAGCACGTTGACGACGCGCGCCGTCGGGGTCAGCAGCTCCACGATGTTGTCCAGGTGGTACTTGCGCACCTCGGCCTCGAGGAACGCGTACGTGAACTTCGCATTCGGGATGTGCGCGCAGTTGTCGACGATGCGTTCGAGCAGCGACACGCCGCCGCTCTCGGTCAGGCACAGCGGGTAGTCGCCGGGCGCTTCGCCGCTGGTGGGCCCGGCGGCGAGCACGAGGATGTTGATGGCAGGGCTGCTCATGGTGGGGCCTCGCGTCATGCCGCCGAACGGTGTTGGTAGAAGGCGTCGATCTCTTGGATCCGGGCCTGGATGTTGGCGATGCAGGTCTGCGACACGTCCTGCACGACCAGCAGGTGCGCGCCCGAGGCCTTGGCGGCCTTGATGCCGTTCTCGTTGTCCTCGACCACCAGGCACTCGTCGGGCCGCAGCCCGAAGTGCGCCATGGCCTTGCAGTACATCTCGGGATCGGGCTTGGGCCGCGACACGTCCTCGTTGGAGACCATGAGGTCCAGGTAGGGCGACAGGCTCGCCTTGTCCATCATCAGCTGCACCGTCGAACGGATCGAGTTCGAGCACACGGCCATCCTGTAGCCCTGCGCCTTCAGCGTGGACAGCGCCCGTTCCTGCGCGAAGCGCGGGCGGCACAGCGTGTGCACCATCTCCACGGTGTGGCGCTGCTTCATCTCGTTGAGGAAGGAATGCAGCTCGCGCGGCAGGCCGCGCTCGACCGACAGCATCTCCAGCTTGCGGCTCGTGGGCAGGCCGTCGAAGGTCGTCTCGTGGTCGACGCGCGAGATCGCCATGCCAAATAGGTCGAGCGCGCGGTTAAGCGCCTGGTAGTGCCATTCCTTGGCCTCGACGAGCACGCCGTCCATGTCGAACAGCACCGCCTTGATCGCGAACATCGTGGGTTTCCTCTCGCAGTCGGCGCGGCGTTCAGGCCACGCCCAGGTGCGCGCGGGCCCGCTCGGGCAGGTCCGTGCACAGGCTCAGTCCCGCCCGGCCGCTGAGCGGTCGCAGCATCGTCCACAGCTCGCCCTGGTCGGCGCGCTTGTGCAGTTCGGGCGACACCACGCACACCGCCAGCCCGCGATCCAGCAGCGTGCGAATCGTGTCGGCGTCGTACCAGGTCCGCTCGAACGCATCCAGCCAGACACCCCGCACACGCGGCACGAGCGCCTCGGGCAGGCGCTCGTATTCGCTCATGCGCAGGTAGACCGGGTTGCCGGCCTTGATCTGGCCCAGCGTGTCGGGCAGCGACATGTCGAACACGAACCACGGGTGGCCGCGGTCCTTCATGGCGCGCGACAGCGCGACGGCCAGGCCGTCCGCCTTGATGTTGATGGCCTGCAGCAGCGGACGCGTGGCAGTGCGCGCCAGGCAGTCCAGGAAAGCCTCATAGGGCAGCGCGTCCTCGCCGGGCATGTCGTGGCTGATCACCAGCCTGCCGCCGCGGTCGCGCACGTCGGTCTCGGTTCCGAAGCCGAGCGCGAAGCTGCGCTCGAAGGCCATCGGGCGGTTCTTCTCCGCGTCGCTGGTCCAGTAGCCCCGGTGCGAGAGAATGTCCATCATCGGCAGGGCGCGAGCGCCTTCTCGAGCACGGGCAGTGTCTTGAACAGGTCGAGGTCGGCCGGGATGCCCAGGCCGTACATGCCCGCGGCCTCGGCGCCGATGTTGTGGATGCCGACCCTCTGGCCCTCGGCGATCAGCCGGTTGTAGACGGGCGCGACGTAGAACTCGCCGTTGACGCGCTCGTCGGCCGCGATCATCGCCTCGGCGGCGCGCACGAAGTCGGCGCCGCGACCGAAGTTGTAGACGCCCACGGTGGCCTCGTCGGAGATCACCTGCTTCTCGACAACGCGATCGACCAGGCCGACCGGGTTCAACCCGACGAACGACCACTTCGGGTCGCTGGCCGTCATGGTCATGATCAGGCCGTCGAGCTCGTCGAACTCGATCGCGGCCAGGTAGTCGTCGACGTCGACGTCGCACCACTGGTCGCTGTTGACGATCATCATCGGCTCGCCGCTGTCGATGTGCTCGCGCGCGAGCAGCACCGTGCAGGCCGCGCCCTCGGTGACGCCGTCGATGCCGATCACCATCGCGCCCTCGCCGCCCCAGCGGCCGAGCTTGTCGTGCAGGCCGTACGCTTGCACGTGTGCCTGCTGGCAGATGAAGATGAAACGATGCGGCTGCGCGGGGCGCATGTTCTCGACCACGAGGCGGATCATGGGCACGCCGCCGACGGGGATCAGCGGCTTCGGATCCGCGTAGCCGGCCTTGGCGAAGCGCGAGCCCAGGCCTGCCATGGGAATCACGATGTTGAGCATGGAGCGATCTTTTCCTCGTTGAGCCGTCCGCGGACGCACGCGCGAACGCCGCCCGGCGGTTCGCTTGCGGGATCTACTCTAGGGAATCGCCCGCCGCCGGGCCGCGGGAAAAGCCGGGCGTTTGCGGCGCACTTTGCCGGTGCGACTCGAGTTCGCGCCCGGGCGCTCGACGCCGGCCGCCGCCGCGAAGCGTGGACCGCCCGGCAGGCTCAGTAAAGCGTCGTGCGCTGGCGCTCGGGCAGGTCGCGGTCGTAGGCCGCGCCGTCGATGGACGCTGCCGTCAGCGCCTCCAGCATCGCGCCGGGCGTGGGCACCGGTCGCGGCGCGTCGGCCGCCACCGGGCGCCACAGGTCGGAGCGCGTGATCGCCCGGGCGCACTGGAAGTACACCGTCTCGACCGCGATCACCAGCACGCACTTGGGGCGCTGGCCCTGCATCGCGAAACGCTCCAGCAGCGCGGGGTCGGTGCTGATCGCGGCGCGACCGTTCACCCGCAGCGTCTCGCCGACGCCCGGGATCAGGAACAGCAGCGCGACGCGCGGGTCGGCGACGATGTTGCGCAGGCTGTCGGCGCGGTTGTTGCCGCGGCGCTCGGGCACCAGCAGCGTGCGCTCGTCCTGGACGTGCACGAAGCCGGCCGGATCGCCGCGCGGCGACGCATCCAGCCCGCCCGGGCCGCTGGTGGCCAGCACCGCGAACGGCGAGGCCTGGATCATCGCCCGGTAGTGCGGATGCAGCGTCGCCGACTCCTTGCGGATCGACGCCTCGCCCACGGGGCCCAGCAGCGCCTCGAGCTGGGCGAGTGTCTCGATCATGTGCGTCATGGCGCTTCCTCGGTGTCGGTGGCGTTCATCGGGGCGTCGTCGTCATCGTCGTCGTCGCCTTCCCAGATCTCCCAGCCCTCGTGGATCACGAACACGCCCAGGATCGCGCCGGCGGCCAGGTCGATGACGTGCCAGCCGGTCAGGCTCACGAGCAGGCCGGACACGAGCACGCCGGCGTTGACCAGCACGTCGGCGCGGGTGTCGATCCAGGTGGCGCGCAGGTGCGGCTCGCGGCTGTGCCGGTAGCTGGAAAGCAGCCGCAGCACCAGCCCGTTGACCAGCAGCGACAGCGCGGCGAACGCGGCGATCCACGGCCCGCTGGGCGACTCGCCCGCGATCCAGCGGTGCACCACCTCGCCCAGCACGCCCATCCCGAGCGCGATCAGCATCGCGCCGTTCCAGCGCGCCGCGGCCCGCTGGCGGCCCAGGCTGCCGCCCACCGCGAGCCACGCGACGGCGTAGCCCGAGGCGTCGGCCAGCATGTCGAGCGCGTCGCCCAGCAGCGCCGTCGACTGCGCGATGCGCCAGCCCACCAGTCCGACAACAAACATCGCCACGTTCGCGGCGAACGCGAGCGACAGCCGGCGGCGGTCGGCCTGCAGCCTGGCGTCGTCGGGCGGACCGGGCGGCGGCGTCATCGGCGCATTGTCACCGCCCGCGCCATGAAAAAGGCCTGCACGCGGCAGGCCTCGGTTCGACGTCGCGCGGCGCGCTCACTCCTCGGTGGCATGGCGCTTGATCAGCGTCTCGATCGAGATGTTGTCGTAGTCCTCGAACGGCTGGTGGATCCAGGGGCTCGTGGGCAGCACCTCCACGAAGTAGTCGGGCGTGTAGGTCGAGATGGCCTTGGTCCACAGCACCGCGGAGCGCAGTTCCTGGATGGCCGGCAGGCCGCGCAGGCGCTCGGCGACGGCCGCCAGCGTCACGCCGGAGTCGGCCAGGTCGTCGACCAGCAGCACGCGGCCCGACAGCTCGCCGCGCGGCAGCGTGATGTACTTGGCCATGTCGAGCCGGCCCTGGATCGTGCCGGCCTCGGCGCGGTACGAGCTGGTGGACATGATGGCCAGCGGCTTGTCGAAGATGCGCGAGAGCATGTCGCCAGGGCGCATGCCGCCGCGTGCCAGGCACAGGATCTGGTCGAACTGCCAGCCGGAGGCGTGCACCTTCAGCGCGAGGCGTTCGATCAGTTCGTGGTACTCGTTCCAGGAGATGTACAGGTGCTTGCCGTCGTCGGTGAGCATCGCATTCCTTCAATGGTTTTCAGTCAAGCCGTCCCTGCCGCCTCGGGGGCGACCCTCTTGCATGGGACGGAAGGGCAATCTCAGCGATAGGGGTGGCGCAGCAGGATGGTGTGGTCGCGGTCGGGACCGGTCGACACCATGTCGATCGGCGCACCGATCAGTTCCTTGACGCGCTCGAGGTAGCGGCGCGCGTTCAGCGGCAGCTGGTCCCACTCGGTCAGGCCGAAGGTCTTCTCCTTCCAGCCGGGGTAGCTCTCGTAGACCGGCTCGCAGCGCGCGACGTCGTCGGCGTCGCTGGGCAGAATGTCGACGTCCTGGCCGTCGAGCTTGTAGCCGGTGCAGACCTTGATCTCGTCCAGGCCGTCCAGCACGTCCAGCTTGGTGATGCACAGGCCGGAGATGCCGTTGATGATGATGGCGCGCTTGAGCGCCGCGGCGTCCAGCCAGCCGCAGCGGCGCGCGCGGCCGGTGACGGTGCCGCGTTCCTGGCCGACGACCGACAGGTGGTGGCCGACGCCGCCTTCCTGGTTGATGTCCAGCTCGGTCGGGAACGGGCCCGAGCCGACGCGCGTGGTGTAGGCCTTCGTGATGCCCAGGATGTAGTGCAACATGCCCGGGCCCAGGCCCGTGCCCGCGGCGGCGTTGCCGGCCACGCAGTTGCTGGAGGTGACGAACGGGTAGGTGCCGTGGTCGATGTCCAGCAGCGTGCCCTGCGCGCCCTCGAACAGGATCTTGGCGCCGGCCTGATGGGCCTTGTAGAGCGCGTAGCCGACGTCCGAGATCATCGGCTTGATGGCCTCGGCGGCCTTCATCGCCTGGTCGAGGATGGGCTGGAATTCCAGCGGCTCGGCGCCCAGGCGCAGCAGCGTCGCGTTGTGCACGTCCAGCAGCTCGCGCAGCTTGCCGGCGAAGCGCTCGGGGTGCTTCAAGTCCTGCACGCGCAGCGCGCGGCGGGCCACCTTGTCCTCGTAGGCCGGGCCGATGCCCTTGCCGGTGGTGCCGATCTTGCCGCTGCCGCAGGCCTCGCGCTGCGCCTCGCGCGCCTTGTCCACGGCCACGTGGAACGGCATGATCAGCGGGCAGGCCTCGCTCAGGAACAGGCGCGAGCGCACGTCCAGGCCGATCTTCTCGAGGCGCTCGATCTCGGACAGCAGGTGCAGCGGATCGACCACCACGCCGTTGCCGATGTAGCAGTTGACACCTTCGCGCATCACGCCCGACGGGATCAGCTGCAGCGCCGTCTTGACGCCCTTGATGACCAGCGTGTGGCCGGCGTTGTGGCCGCCCTGGAAGCGGACGACGTGCTCGGCGTGGTCGGTCAGCCAGTCGACGACCTTGCCCTTGCCCTCGTCGCCCCACTGGGTGCCGACGACGACGACGTTGCGGCCGCGCGAGGGGATGGTGATATTGCCTTGTTGCATGGAACTTCGAAGGAGGAGTGATTCGGCGGCCGGCGCGAGCCGGGCGATGCGTTGGTGCGGGGACCTACGCGGTCGTCAGACTGCGCAGCGTCCACTGGTTGTCGACGGACACGAGTTCGCGGTCGCAGTCGAATTCCTGCGTCTCGTGCTCGTGGCCCGGCAAGGCGCACACCACGGTCTCGTTGGCGGCGCGCAGCGCGCGGATGGCGGCGCGCAGCGCGGCGTCCTCGCTCCACGGCGCCCGGATGGCCGCGCGCAACGGCGCGGCCGGCATGGCGGCGGACAGCTGGCGCAGGTCCAGGCTGAAGCCGACGGCGGGCCGGTTGCGGCCGAAGACGGCGCCGACCTCGTCGTAGCGGCCGCCGCGCAGCAGCGCGTCGGTGGAGCCCGCGGCGTAGACGGAGAAGCGCACGCCGCTGTAGTAGGCGTAGCCGCTCATGTCCGACAGGTCGAAGCCGACCTCGATGCCCGGATGCGCGGCGCGCAGGTGGCGGCCCAGCCAGGCGAGGTCGTCGAGCGCGGCGGTGATGCCCGGCAGCGGCGGCAGGACGCGGCGCGCGATGGCCAGCACCTCGTCGTCGCCGTACAGGTCCAGCAACGCGAGCAGCGCGTCGCGCACGGGCGCGGAGCAGTCCGCCACCAGCGTCTCGACCGCGCTGCGATCCTTGAGCGTGAGCGCGGCGACGATGTCGGACACCGCCTCGGGCGCCCTGCCCTCCGCCTTTTGGTCGCTCGCAAGGAGGCTGCGCACGATGCGCGCGTCGCCCATGTCCAGGACAAGCCGGCCGACCCCGGCCGCGGCCAGGCCGTCCAGGGCCAGGTCCTGGATCTCGAGATCGGCCTCGAGCCCCGCATGGCCGTAGATCTCGGCGCCGAACTGCAGCGGTTCGCGGGTGGCCAGCGGGCTGTCCGGGCGGGCGTGCAGCACCGGGCCGCAGTAGCACAGGCGAGCCACGCCCTGCCGATTGAGCAGGTGGGCGTCGATGCGGGCGACCTGCGGCGTGGTGTCGGCACGCACGCCCAGCATGCGACCGCTCAGCTGGTCGACCAGCTTGAAGGTCTTGAGGTCGTGCCCGTGGCCGGTACCCGACAACAGCGACTCCAGGTGCTCCAGCATCGGCGGGATCACCAGCTCGAAACCGTAGCTGCGGGCCAGGTCGAGCAGCTTGCGCCGCAATTCCTCGATGCGCCGCGCTTCGGACGGCAGGACATCGGCGATGTGCTCGGGCAACAGCCAAGCAGACGTCATGAGAATGCTGGAGGGGTTAAAACGAGGATTGTACCGATGTGTCCGGCCCGGGCGGCGATTGTTTCGTGCCGGGCGGCACGCTGGCGACTGCCAGCAACGGGCATTCGGGCAAGGCAGCCTTCGCGCCGTCGGTGGCGCAACACGCTACCGACGGCCGATTTGCCGGCCTCAGGGGCCGAAAATCAGCAGGATCAGGGTGCCCGCGACGAGGCTGGACAGCCCCAGCAGCCGGATCTGGGAATCGCTCATCTGGAGAGCCCTCTCGAACACCCGGCGCCAGGCCCCGGGGTTCAGGAATGGCAGCAGGCCCTCCAGGATCAACACCAGCGCGCTGGCGCTGGCGAGGATCAGCAGCGTCATCTCAGTGCTTCTTGGCAGGAGCGGCGTCGCCGGCGCCCGCGCCGCCGGGGCCGCGCATCGCCTTGAAGAAGTCCGAGCTGGAATCGACGACCACCACGTCCGACTTCTTGTTGAAGCTGGCGCGATAGGCCTCGAGGTTGCGGTAGAACTGGGCGAACTTCGGGTCGCGGCCGAAGGCCTCGCCGTAGATCTGCGTGGCCTGCGCGTCCGCCTCGCCCTTGGTCTTCTGCGCGTCCAGCTGCGCCTCGGACAGGATCACCGCGACCTGCTTGTCGGCGTCGGCGCTGATCTTTTCCTTGATGGCGCCGCCTTCCGAGCGCGCGAGGTTGGCCACCTGGGCGCGCTCTGCCTTCATGCGGTTGTAGACCGAAGTGGTGACCTCGGGCACGAAGTCGACACGCTTGATGCGCACGTCGATGATGTCGATGCCGAACGACTTGGATTCCACCTCGAGGCGATCCTTGACGTTCTTCATGATCGTGGCGCGCTCGTCGGACAGCACGCCACGCACGGTGTGCTTGGTGATCTCCTCGTTGAACGCGGCCTGCGTCACCGCGGCCAGGCGGATCTCGAGGTTGCGCTGCTCGCCGGAGTTGTTGCGGATGAACTGGCGCGCGTCGTTGATGCGCCACTTCACCAGCCAGTCGATGACCAGGCTCTTCTTCTCGGCCGTGAAGATCGGGCCGGGCGTCGGGTTGTCGAGCGTCTGGACGCGCTTGTCCAGCATCGAGACGGTCTGCACCAGCGGCCAGTTGAAGTTCAGGCCGGGCTCGGTGATGACGGACTTGATCTCGCCGAAGGTCTTGATGACGGCCACCTTGCGCTGGTCGACGATGAACAGCGAGGACGAGGCCACGAGCGCGGCGATGATGGCGATGCCGATCGCGAGGAAGATTCGATTCATGGGGTCGGCTCCTCAGCGGCTGTCGCGGTCGCGGCTGCGCGAGTTGTCGCGCGAGCGGGCGTCGTTGGCGTCGTTGGGCGTGACGGTGACCGTGGCGGCGGCGGCGCTCGTGTCGGTCGGCGCCGCCGCGGCGGCCGCGGGCGCGGCGCCGGCGGACGGCTGCCCGAGCTTGTCGAGCGGCAGCTGGATCAGGTTCGTGCCGTGGGTGTCGACCATCACCTTCGTGACGTTGGCGTACACCTCCTGCATGGCGTCGATGTACATGCGGTCACGCGTGACGCCCGGGGCCTTCTGGTACTCGGCGTACACCGCCTTGAAGCGGTCGGCGTCGCCCTGGGCCGCGTTGACGATGCGCGCCTTGTAGCCGAGCGCGTTCTCGCGCAGGCGCGCCGCGTCGCCCTGCGCCGCGGGGATCACGCGGTTGGCGTAGGCCTGGCCTTCGTTCTTCAGCGCCTCGCGGTCGACGCCCGCCTTGAGCGCATCGCTGAACGCCTGCTGCACCGGGTCGGGCGGATTGACCGCCTCGATGTTGACGTTGACGATCAGGATGCCGGCGTTGAGCGCGTCCAGCTGCTGCTGGATCGACTTGACCAGCGACGCCGTCAGCGCGGCGCGCTGCTCGTACAGCACCGAGTCGATGCGGCTGTTGCCGACGATCTCGCGCACCGCCGATTCGGCCGCCTGCGTGACGGCCAGCTTCGGGTTGTTGTTCTCGTACAGGTAGGCCCGCGCGTCCTTCAGGTTGTACTGGACGCTGAAGCGCACGTCGACGATGTTCTCGTCCTGCGTCAGCATGGCCGAATCGGTCATGCCCGCCGACGACGAGCCGGCGCCCGCGCCGATCTCCACCGTCGTCGTCTGCGTGAAGTTGACGGTCTCGTTGGCCTGGATCGGGTACGGCCAGCGCCAGCCCCAGCCCGCGCCCACCGTGTGGCTGTAGCGGCCGAAGGTGGTGACGACGGCCTGCTGGCCTTCCTGCACGATGAACGAGCCGCTGAACAGCCAGACGACCACGACGATCAGCGCGATCGCCACGACGCCCATGCCGGCGCTGCGCGCGTCGGGCTGGAAGCCGTTGCCCGGATCGCCGCCGCCGCGCTTGTTCAGGCCGAAGAACGACGAGAGCTTGCGCGTGAAGTCGCGCCACATCTCCTCGAGGTCGGGCGGCCCTTCCTGGTTCTGGGCCATGAAGAGGCCAAGGACTTTGCGCAGCAACGGGCGCCGGCGCGCGCGCGGCACCGATGACGGGGAGGTGTTCTCGGGCATGTTCATGCGGAAGAAGATGGGGACGTCAACGGATCTTTCGAGCCGGTCTCGTCCTCATTGTCGTCGAGGTCGGGCCGGGTGAAGCGCGCGTCGCGTTCGAAGTCCTCCTGCGGCGCGTCGCGGCTGGCGATCAGGGCGTCGGCGATGGCCTGGCGCAGCGCGTCCAGCCCTTCGCCGTTCAGGGCGCTGACGAACACGCGCGGCGTGCGCAGTCCGCGATCGCCCTCGATCTCGTCGACCAGCGACTCGGGCCGCTGGGCGACGTCGAGGCGATCGAGCTTGTTGTAGACGAGCACCTGCGGCACGTCGTCGGCGCCGATCTCGTGCAGCACGCGCTGCACCTCGTCGAACTGCTCCTGAAGCAGCGGGCTGGCGGCGTCGATCACGTGCAGCAGCAGGTCGGCGTCGGCCGCCTCCTGCAGCGTGGCGCGGAAGGCCTCGACCAGCTTGTGCGGCAGGTCGCGGATGAAGCCCACGGTGTCCGACAGCGACACCGAGTCCTGCACCTGCTGCAGGTACATCGAGCGGGTGGTCGTGTCGAGCGTGGCGAAAAGCTGGTTGGCGACGTAGGTGTCGGCCTTGACCAGCGCGTTGAACAGCGTGGACTTGCCGGCGTTGGTGTAGCCCACCAGCGAGACCTTGAAGGTGCCGCTGCGCTCGCGCGACTTGCGCTGCGTGCGGCGCTGCTTCTTGACCTTCTCGAGGCGCTCCTTGGTCTGCTTGATGCGCTCGCCGATCATGCGCTTGTCCAGCTCGATCTGCGTCTCGCCCGGGCCGCCGCGCACGCCGGTGCCGCCCTGCTGGCGTTCCAGGTGGCTCCAGCGCCGCACGAGGCGCGTCGACAGGTACTGCAGCCGCGCGAGCTCGACCTGCAGCTTGCCTTCGTGGCTCTTGGCGCGTGCGGCGAAGATCTCGAGGATCAGCGCCGTGCGATCGGCCACGCCGACGCCCAGGTGGCGTTCGAGGTTGCGCTGCTGCGCAGGCGACAGCGCCTGGTCGAACAGCACGCCCTGCGCGTTGTGCGCCAGCACCAGTTCCTTGATCTCGTCGGCCTTGCCGCTGCCCACGAACAGCGCGGGATCGGGCGCCTTGCGGCGCGCGATCACGCGTGCGACGGGGATGTCGTCGGCCGATTCGGCCAGCAGCGCCAGCTCGTCGAGCGTCGGATCGAAGGACGCGCCGCGCCCGAAATCGACGCCCACGAGGACGACGCGCGGCGGCACGCCGTGCGTGGAGCCGCCGAGCTGCGGGCCGCGGGCGCCGTGGGAGGTGTCGTCAGTCAATGCGTCACCGGCGCGCAAGCACCGGACTGGGACCGCACCGTCATTCGGGTGCGTCACCCGCGTGGAAGTTCACCGCGCGGCCGGGCACCACCGTGGAGATGGCGTGCTTGTAGACCATCTGGGTGACGGTGTTGCGCAGCAGGACCACATACTGGTCGAACGATTCGATGTGGCCTTGCAGCTTGATGCCGTTGACCAGATAGATCGAAACCGGAACATGCTCCTTGCGCAGCAGGTTCAGGAACGGGTCTTGTAGGAGTTGCCCTTTGTTGCTCACGATATTCTCCGTGTTGAAAGTTCGTGGATCGTTGTTGGGAAAGAGTTCACGTTAACACACGAGGCGCCGCACCCGCCCGCCTACGGGTTAACTTTATTCTTCTTTGTCCGTGAATGGGTTACGGCCCGAGCGCATCTCGATTTTCAGCGGGGTGCCGACCAGCTTGAAATGGTCGCGGAACCGCCCTTCCAGATACCGCTTGTACGCATCGGTGATGTGATCCAGCGAGGTGCCGTGCACCACGATGATGGGGGGATTCATGCCGCCCTGGTGCGCATAACGCATCTTGGGGCGATACATGCCGTCGCGCCGGGGCTGCTGGTGCTCGACAGCCTCCATCAGCAGGCGTGTCAGCACCGGCGTGGGCATCTTGCGGTTCGCGGACGCATGGGCGTCCTGGATGCTCTTCCACAGCGGGCCCAGGCCCTGGCGCTTCAGGGCCGATATGTTGATCAACGGCGCGAATTTCAAGAAGGCCAGGCGCGCCTCGATGGAACGATCGAGCATCTGGCGCTGGTAGCTGTCGACCGCGTCCCACTTGTTGATGGCGATCACCACCGCCCGGCCGGAATCCAGGATGTAGCCGGCGATGTGCGCGTCCTGGTCGGTGACGCCCTGGGTCGCGTCCAGCAGCAGCACGACCACGTTGGCGTCGGCGATCGCCTGCAGCGTCTTGATGACCGAGAACTTCTCGATCGCCTCGAACACCTGCCCCTTGCGGCGCAGGCCGGCGGTGTCGATCAGCTCGAAACGCTGGCCGTCGCGCTCGAAAGGCACCGTGATGGCGTCACGCGTCGTGCCCGGCATGTCGAACGCGACCAGGCGCTCCTCGCCCAGCCACGTGTTGATCAGCGTGGACTTGCCCACGTTCGGGCGGCCGGCGACGGCCAGGCGGATCGGCTTGTCCTCGGACGCACCCTCGTCTTCCTCGGCCTCGCGCTCATGACCCTCCAGCGCCGCGTCGAGCAGGCTGCGGATGCCCTGCCCGTGCGCCGCGGAGATCGGATGGAGCTCACCCATGCCGAGCTCGTGGAATTCGTTGAGCATCGGCGATTCGGCCATGCCCTCGGCCTTGTTGACCGCGATCAGCACGTTCTTCTGCGACGTGCGCAGGTAGCGCGCGATGTCGTGGTCCTGCGCCGACAGGCCGGCGCGCACGTCGACCACGAACACCACGACGTCGGCCTCGGCCACGGCCTGGCGCGTCTGGCGCGCCATCTCCTTGACGATGCCGGTGGTGGAGTCGGGCTCGAAGCCGCCGGTGTCGACGACGATGAACTCGATGCCGTTGTGGCGGCCGTCGCCGTAGTGGCGGTCGCGCGTGAGCCCCGCGAAGTCGGCGACGATGGCGTCGCGCGTCTTGGTCATGCGGTTGAACAGCGTCGACTTGCCGACATTGGGCCGGCCGACGAGGGCGATGACGGGTTTCACGCGGGAACGCTCCTGCTTGCTGGCACCGCCGAGCTCATTCCGGGCGGAACGCGTAGACGGAGCCGTCCCGCGTCGTCACCGCGATCGTGTTGCCCACGTGCACCGGCGCACCCACCACCGGCGAACCGTCGGTGGGCAGGCGCAGCAGCGGCGTGCCGTTGGCGCGGTCGAGGAAGTGGACGTAGCCGTCGAGGTCGCCGAACACCAGCACCTTGCCCACGGGCAGCATGCCGCTCAGCTTGCGGTTCTGGAACTTGTCGCTGAGCCACACCGACTCGCCGCTGGCGCGACGGCGCGCGCTCAGGCGGTCGCTGGCGTCGCCCGAGAACACGTAGTCCTGGTCGGCGCCGATCGCCTGGGCGCCGCCCATGTTGATCGACCACAGCGCCGTCACGCGCTCGGCGTCGACGCAGCCGATGCCGTTCTGGAACGCACGGATGCAGTAGACGCTGCCCACGCGCGCCGCCGGCCCGACCAGGTCGGCCAGGCGTTCCACCTCGTTGGTGCCGCGCGGCGCGGCCACCGGCACTTCCCAGCGAACCGTGCCCTTGAGCGGATCGAGCGCCGTCAGGCGCGCGCCGAGGCCGAACAGCAGCGTGTCCTGGTACGACGTGAGCACGCCCGCCTGCGACAGCGTCAGCGCGTCGCCGGCCTTGGCGTAGACCCACAGGCGCTTGCCGTCGACGGCGTCGAAGGCCTGCACCGAGCGGTCGACGCCCAGCACGAACACGCGCTCGCCGGCCACGAACGGGGCCGTGTAGACCGCGCTGCCCAGGTGCTGGCGCCAGATGATCTTGCCGGCGTCAAGCGTCACCAGGTCGCCGTCTCGCGTGACGACCGCGGTGAAGCGCCCGTCGCTGCCGATGCCGGCGGACAGCCGCCCGCCCGCGTCGGCGCGCCAGTTCTCCTTGCCGGTGGCCGCGTCGACCGACACCAGCGCGCCGTTGAGCGCGCCGATGACGAAGTTGTTGCCGGCGGCCACCACGCCCTGCGCTCCGAAGCCAGCGTTGCCGGCCAGCGCGTTGAGGGTGCTGAAGCTCGACAGGCTCAGCTTCCAGACCTCGTGGCCCGCGATCTTGGCTTCGAGCGGCTCCAGCGGCGTGGGCTTGGCGACGTCGTCGGCGCAACCGGCCAGCAGCGCCGCGGCGGCCACGGCGGCCGCGGAGACGAGCGTGCGCAGGGTCAGCGCCGCCTTCATTGCGCGGCTCCGGAAGCGGCGCCCGAGGCCGCAGAGGCGGCCGGCGCCGCGCCGAGCGCGGTCAGCTTGGCTTCGACCAGGATGCGGTACTGCGCGGTGTCGGGCAGGCCGTCGTAGGCCACCTTCCACGCCTTGACGGCGGCGTCCTTCTGGCCCTGGGCCATCTCGATGTCGCCGCGGCGGTCGGACACCAGCGGCGCGAACGACGCCGGCTTGACCAGCGCGAGCTGCTTGAGCGCGTCGTCGTATTTCTTGGCGTCCGACAGCAGGCCGGCCAGGCGCAGGTGCGCGACGGCGGCGTTCTCCTCGTTGCCGTTGTCCGACACCCACTGCAGGCTGGCCATCGCGCTCGTGGCGTCGCCCTTGTCGGCCTGCACCTTGGCGGCGAGCAGGCCGCCCAGCTGCGTGTAGGTGGCCTTGGCGACCTTGGCCTTCATGTCGCCGAAGATCGCGCCGGCACGCTTGTCGTCACCGGCCGTGGCCGCCGATTGCAGCTCGCCGTACATCGTGCTGGCCTGCAGCGCCTTGTCGCGCTCCATCTTTTGCCACCAGTTCCAGCCCGCGAAGACGGCCAGCACCAGCGTGACCGTCCACATGATCAGGTTGCCGTACTTGGCCCAGAACGCCTTGAGGGCGTCGACCTGTTCTTGTTCCTGGAGATCGAGTTGTTGTGCCATCGGAAATCGGTCTTCGTGATTCTTCGGAAATCGGCCCTCGGCGCGAGGCCGCGGGCCAGGGAGACGCGCCCGGAAAAACCGGGCGAATCGTCGATTATGCGTTGCGCAGCTCCGCGGCCCAGGACGCCACGGCGGACAGGGGGCGTTCGACCTGCGGCGCGTCCCCGCCTCGCAGCGACTTCAGACCCACCATGCCGCGCGCAAGTTCCTCGCCCGCGAACACGAGCGCGAAGCGCGCGCCGCTGGCGTTGGCCTTCTTGAACTGAGCCTTCAGGCTGGGCAGGCCCTCCGGGCCCTGCGCGTGCTGCAGCACCGACAGCCCTGCCGCGCGCAGCGACTCGGCCACCTGCATCGCCGCCACGCGCGCCGCCGCATCGCCGACGACGAGGTAGGCGTCGGGCGACTGGTCCGGCGGCGCGATGCCCACGGCCTCCAGCAGCAGCAGCAGGCGCTCGATGCCCAGGCCCCAGCCGACCGCCGGCGCCGGCTTGCCGCCCAGCTGCTCGATCAGGCCGTCGTAGCGGCCTCCGCCGCACACGGTGCCCTGCGAGCCGAGCTGCTCGGTCACCCACTCGAACACGGTCAGGTTGTAGTAGTCCAGGCCGCGCACCAGGCGCGTGTTGATGCGGTAGGCCAGGCCCACGCCATCCAGCACCGCGCGCACGCCGTCGAAGTGCGCCATCGTCTCGGCGCCGAGGAAGTCCATCAGCTTCGGAGCCGCGTCGATCATCGCCTGCATCGCCGGGTTCTTGCTGTCCAGGATGCGCAGCGGGTTCGTCGTCAGGCGGCGCTGCGAGTCCTCGTCCAGCAGGCCGGCGTTGGCTTCGAAATAAGCGACCAGTGCCTGGCGGTGCGCGGCACGTTCTGCCGGTTGGCCCAGGCTGTTGATCTCGAGGCGGACGTGCTCGCCTTCCTTCAACCCGAGTTCGCGCAGCAGCGTACGCGTCAGAAGGATTTGCTCCGCGTCGACGTCGGGCCCCGCAAAGCCCATGGCCTCGACGTCGAGTTGGTGGAACTGGCGGTAGCGGCCCTTCTGCCAGCGTTCATGGCGGAACACCGGCCCCATCGACCAGAGGCGCACCGGCCCGTTGTAAAGCGCGTTGTGCTCAATGATCGCCCGCACGATGCCGGCGGTGAACTCAGGACGCAGCGTGAGCTTGTCCTTGTTCAGCGAATCTTCGAAGGAATACATCTCCTTCTCGACGATGTCGGTCACCTCGCCGATGCCGCGCACGAACAGCGCCGTCGGTTCGACGATGGGCGTGATCAGGTTCTGGTAGCCGTAGCGATGCAGCACCGAACGTGCGGTCTGCTCGAACCACTGCCAGATGTTCGATGAGGTCACTCGAGCGTCGACCTTGAGAGGGACGGACGCCGGGAAGATGTCGTTCATGCCTTTGACGGCACGCAGGATTTCAGCCATGAGCAATATGGAAACGTGCGGCCCGTGCGGGGCCGCGAAAGTGAAACGTCGCTCGCGCGACGGCGGCGTGAGGCTACGACAGCTTCAATGCGCTGCCGTTACTGCGCCGTAGCGACGCTCGATATATTGCTCGACGATCGCGCGGAACTCGCCGGCGATGTTGTCGCCGCGCAGCGTCAGCACGCGTTCGCCGTCGATGTAGACGGGCGCCGACGGCGCCTCGCCGGTGCCGGGCAGGCTGATGCCGATGTCAGCGTGCTTGGACTCGCCGGGGCCGTTGACGATGCAGCCCATCACGGCCACCTTCATGCCCTCGACGCCCGGATAGCGCTCGCGCCACACGGGCATCTGCGAGCGCAGGAAGTCGTCGATCTGCTTGGTCAGCTCCTGGAACACCGTGCTGGTGGTGCGGCCGCAGCCCGGGCAGGCGGTGACGCTCGGGTTGAACTGGCGCAGGCCCAGCGACTGCAGGATCTCGAGCGCCACCACCACCTCCTGCGTGCGGGCTTCGCCCGGCTGCGGGGTGAGCGAGACGCGGATCGTGTCGCCGATGCCCTCCTGCAGCAGCACCGACAGCGCCGCCGCCGACGCCACCGTGCCCTTGGCGCCCATGCCGGCTTCCGTCAGGCCCAGGTGCAGCGCGTGGTCGGTGCGCTTGGAAAGCGCGCGGTACACGGAGATCAGGTCCTGAACGCCGCTCATCTTGCAGCTGAGCAGGATCTGGTCGGGATGCAGGCCGACGTCGCGCGCCGCCTGGGCCGACTCGATGGCCGAGCGCACCACGGCCTCGTACATCACCTGCTTGAGCTCCCACGGCCGCGCACGCTTCGCGTTGGCGTCCAGCAGCAGCTTGAGCAGCTCCTGGTCAAGGCTGCCCCAGTTCACGCCGATGCGCACCGGCTTGTCGTACTTGCAGGCCACCTCGACCATCTGCGCGAACTGGCGGTCGCCCTTCTCGCCGCGGCCGACGTTGCCCGGGTTGATGCGGTACTTGGACAGCGCCTCGGCGCAGGCCGGGTACTCGGTGAGCAGGCGGTGGCCGTTGTAGTGGAAATCGCCCACCAGCGGCACGTGGATGCCCATGCGGTCGAGCTGCTCGCGGATGTGCGGCACCGCGGCGGCGGCCTCGGGCGTGTTGACCGTGATGCGCACCAGCTCCGAGCCGGCCAGCGCCAGCTCCTTGACCTGGATCGCCGTCTCGATCACCTGCACCGTGTCGGTGTTGGTCATCGACTGCACGCGCACCGGCGCGTCGCCGCCCACCGTGACGACGTGGCCGCCCCACGCCACGCGCGCCTGGCGCGAGCGGCGCGCCTCGGGCTTGGCTTCGGCGATCGGTTCGCCGTCCAGCAGGAAGCCGGCTTCGGGGTTGGACAGGAGGGTGTCGTCGGTCATGGCAGGAAACTCGTCTCAGCGGATCACTTCACCTCGAGGCGGGCGACGTTGTCGCGCGTCCAGGGCGTCAGGTCGACATTGTCGCCGCGCAGCTTCAGGTGCGTGCCGCTCACGTTGCCGACCTTGACGCGCATGGGCATCGCGCCATCGAGGCCAACCGATTCGCCGGCCACGACGGTGCGCGACAGCAGCGTGCGGCCGTGGGCGTCGACCACCTCGACCCAGGAATCGGCGGTGGCGACCACCTGCAGCGGGATGTTGGGCGCCGGCGCCGCGTGGGCCAGCACCTCGTCGACGCCCTGCGCGGCCGGGGCGGGCGCGGGCACGGGCGCCGCCGCGACGGCAGCCGACGCAGCCGGGCCGGCGGAAACGGGCGCCGACGCCGCCGCCGCCGCCGACGCGGCCGGCGCCGGCAAGGCCGCCGCGCTGGCCACCGGCAACTGCACGGGCGCCGTGGTGACGCCCGCGGCCGCGGAAGCGGCGCCCGGCTCGGCCGGCGCGCTGCTGCCGGACAGTCCGTTCATGAAGGGCTTGGCCACGCGCGCGAGCCAGCCGTCGGGCACGACGAACAGCGCGATCGCAGCCAGGATCAGCACGATCACGATGATGCCCACCGGGCGGACGATCGCCGGCAGCTCGATGCCGCCGCCGCCCTGCCCGTCGCGGAACGGCGCGTTGATGCCTTCAGAAACACCTTCCAGCGTGTTGCGGGCGTGCTGCGGCAGCAGCGCCAGCACCGGCTTGGGATCGATCTTGAGCACGCGGCAGGCGGCCTGCGCCAGCGCGCGTTCGAACGTGGGGCCCTGCAGCTCGTCATGCTGGTCGGCCTCGAGGGCCTCGAGCCGGCGCAGCGGGATCTTGAGCATCGCGGCCAGCGACGCCAGGTCGATGCCCTGCGCCTGGCGGGCGTCGCGGATCATGCTGCCGGCCGTGGCCGGGCCGGCATGCGGCGGCGGCTCGGTGACCGGGCCCGCGCGCGAGGCCTGCTCCGGCGCGGCCGCGTCGTCGTCCCTCTCGCCCGACTGCGAGGCCATGGGGGGCTGCGTCGGGTCCGGCGTCAGCTCGTCATTCATCGAACTTGCCCTTTTCGTACAGCGCGGCTTCCGGCGAATCCGGGAAGCGATTGCGAAGCTGGGCTCCCATGCCCTTGACCTGCTCTTCCTGGCCGAGCTTGTGCTCGATCCGGGCGGCCAGCCAGAGCGTCTGCGCGCTCGCGAGCTCCTGCCGGTTGTTGACGCGACGGATGTAGAAGCGGGCGCGGTCGTACTGGCCGGTGCGGTACAGCACCTCGCTGAGATTGACGGCGGTGGTCGGGTTGGCCGGGTCGAGCTCGTAGGCGCGCGACAGCGTCTTCTCGGCATCCGGCAGCTTGCCGGCGCGGATCTGGCAGACGCCCTCGACCAGCATCGTGCGTGCCGCCGACCGGTAGCCGGGCTCGTCGATCGCGCGCCGGAACTGCACGTCGGCGTCGTCGAATCGGCGCTGCTGGCACAGGTACCAGCCGTAGTTGTGCACCAGGTCGGCGTCGTGCGGCGCGAGCTGCATCGCGCGGCGGAAGCTCTCCTCGGCCTTGTCGTTGTCGCCGAGCGAGGCGTAGATCAGTCCGCGCAGGCCGTAGGCGGCGGGCATGTCCGGCTTGGCCTGCAGCGCCTGCTTGACCTGGTCCAGCGCGTCGGTGGGCTGGTTGCGGCCGAAATAGGCCTGCGCGAGCTCCATGCGCGTGTTGTACAGGCGGTCGGCGTTGGTCTGGTCGGACGCCGTCTTGATGTCGTCGTCCCCGGTGTTGTGATACGGCCGGGGCGCCGGCCCGCCGCTGCTCACGCATCCCGCGAGCCCGGCGGCCAGCGCCGTCGCCGCGAGCGCGGCCCTCATCCAACGCATCGAACTGGCGGGCCCTGGAACGAGATGCATGCGATCGTGACTCACTGCTTGGGGTGTTGAGGGACGACGGGCTTGTTGGCGGCGGTCGGCGCGGCGGCGACGATCGGGATGGCGCGGGTCATGCGACGCTGGGCGTCGGTGCGATCCTGCACCTCGCCCGCGAGTTGACCACAGGCGGCGTCGATGTCGTCGCCGCGCGTCTTGCGGATGGTGGTGACGAGTCCGGCTTCGAGCAGCACCTCGCCGAAGGCCTGCACCCGCGCGTTGGACGAGCGCTTCAGGCCCGATTCGGGGAACGGGTTGAACGGGATGAGGTTGAACTTGACCGGCAGCCGGTTCTTCACGAGGTTGACCAGCTGTTTCGCCTGCACCGGCGTGTCGTTGACGCCGTCCAGCATGCAGTACTCCATCGTGATGAAGTCGCGCGGCGCGGCGTCCAGGTAACGCTCGCAGGCCGACAGCAGCTCGTCGATCGGGTACTTCCTGTTGATCGGCACCAGCTGGTCGCGCAGCGCGTCGTCGGGCGCGTGCAGCGACACGGCCAGCGCGACGGGACAGTCCTCGCGCAGGCGGTCGATCATCGGCACCACGCCGGACGTGGACACCGTCACGCGGCGGCGCGACAGGCCGTAGCCATGGTCGTCGAGCATCATGCGCAGCGCGGGCACCAGCTGCGAATAGTTCTGCAGCGGCTCGCCCATGCCCATCATCACGACGTTGGAGATGGCGCGCTCGTTGGCGCCCAGGCCGAGCTTGGCGCGCATCTGGTGCTCGGCGTGCCACAGCTGGGCGATGATCTCGCCGGTGGTCAGGTTGCGGCTGAAGCCCTGGTGGCCCGTGGAGCAGAAACGGCAGCCGACGGCGCATCCGGCCTGGGACGAGATGCACAGCGTGGCGCGGTCGTCCTCGGGGATGTAGACCGTCTCGACCGCGTTGCCCTGGCCGACGTCGAACAGCCATTTGCGCGTGCCGTCGGCCGAGGTCCTGTCGGTGATCGCGGCGAGCGGGCGCACCTCGGCGACACCGGCCAGCTTCGCGCGCAGCGAGCGCGCGAGGTCGGTCATGTCGTCGAAGTTGCCGACGCCGCGATGGTGGATCCAGCGGAACAGCTGGGTCGCGCGGAACGGCTTCTCACCCACGCGCTCGCAGTACGCCTTGAGGGCGGACTGGTCGAGGTCGAGCAGGTTGTCCAGGGGCGTCGTCATCGCGCGGGGCTCCGAATGCCCGGCGCAGGCGGGTGCGCGCCGGGGATGACTCGCTCAGCGCGAGTGGACTTGCATGCCGGGGAAGAAGAACGCGATCTCGTTCGCGGCCGTTTCCGGGGCGTCCGAGCCGTGCACGGCGTTGGCGTCGATGGAGTCGGCGAAGTCGGCGCGGATCGTGCCCTTCTCGGCCTTCTTCGGGTCGGTGGCGCCCATCAGGTCGCGGTTCTTCAGGATGGCGCCTTCGCCTTCCAGCACTTGCACCATCACCGGGCCGGAGATCATGAACTTGACCAAGTCGCCGAAGAACGGGCGCGCCTTGTGCACGGCGTAGAACGCCTCGGCGTCGGCCTGCGACAGCTGCATCATGCGGGCGGCGACGATCTTCAGGCCGGCGCCTTCGAAGCGGGACAGGATCTGGCCGACGACGTTCTTGGCGACGGCGTCAGGCTTGATGATCGAGAGGGTACGTTCGGTCATTTTGATTCTCCAGAGGGCTGAAACTGAGCAAAGCCCGATATTTTAAACCGGGCCGGTGAATTTGATAAGTAAATCGGGGCCAAGGAATCATGTCCAGCAGGTGAGAGACGATTCCGGCCCCGGGGTTCACCGCCGGCCGCGACGGCCGCCGCCCCCACCGCCGCCGCCGCGGTTGTTGAGCTTCTTGATGAAGGTGTCGGCGCCGATGTAGCCGACGGCCGTCTTCAGCGGGTCGGGCTGCTTCTCGCCGCCACCACCACCACCGCCTCCGCCACCGCCGCGCTTGCCCTTGCCGCCCTTCATGAAGGCGTTGGCGTTGCCGGACACGCCGCGCTTGTCGTAGGTCTGCTGCAGCGGGTTGGGGATCGGGCCGATCGGGCCGTCGTTCTCGTCGTCGTAGTCCACGATGACGGGGCGCTCGCGCTGCTGGATCGCGCGGCGGTCGAAGGTCTGCTGCAGCGGGTTCGGGATGTAGGCCGGGTCGCCCGCCTCGCGGAACGGGGCCGGGCTCTGGTCCTGCCGGCCGCCGCGGTCGCGGTCGCGGTTGCGGCCGCGATCGCGCTGCTTGGGCTGCTGCGGTTGCTGGCCGCCGCCGCTGTTGGCGCGCTGGCCGTTCTCGCCGCGCGGGCCGCGGTCGTTGCGGTCGCCGCGCGGGGGCTTGTCGCCGCGCGGCGGCTGCTGGCCGACGTCCTCGCGGGGCGGCCTGTCGGCGCGCTGCTGCTGGCCGCCGCCGTTGTCGGCGCCGGCGAGCTGGCGCAGGCGGCGCACGTCGTTCTCGTCGAGGTCGACCCACACCGAGCGGCGCAGGCCCTTGGGCAGCACCACCGAGCCGTAGCGGATGCGGATCAGGCGGCTGACCGCCATGCCCACCGCATCGAACAGCTTGCGCACCTCGCGGTTGCGGCCTTCGGTGATGACGACGCGGTACCAGCGGTTGGCGCCTTCGCCGCCGCCGTCCTCGATCGACTTGAAGTGGGCGTCCTGGCCGTCGATGGACACGCCGGCCAGCAGCTTGTCGCGCGACTCCTGGTCGAGCGTGCCCAGCACGCGCACCGCGTACTCGCGCTCGACGCCGAAGCGCGGATGCATCAGCTTGTTGGCCAGGTCGCCGGAGTTCGTGAACAGCAGCAGGCCCTCGGTGTTGATGTCCAGGCGGCCGACCGACTGCCACTTGCCGTGCGCCAGCCGCGGCAGGCGGCGGAACACGGTCGGGCGCTTCTCGGGGTCGTCCATCGTGACGACCTCGCCGGCGGGCTTGTGGTACGCGATCACGCGCGCCGGCGGCGGCGCGATGCGCAGCTTGACCACGCGGCCCGCGACGCGCACTTCATCGCCGAACGAGATGCGCTGGCCCGTGTGGGCGACCTCGCCGTTGACGGTGACCTTGCCGTCGGTGATCAGCTGCTCCATGTCGCGGCGCGAGCCGATGCCCGACTGCGCGAGCACCTTGTGCAGCTTGGGCGCGTCGGGCTCGGCGGCCAGCACGCGCTTGGCCGGGATGCCGCTCTCGCCTTCGGCCAGCTCGGGTTCGTTGTCGTAGTCGCCAGACAGCACGCCGGCGAAGGTGTCGGACACGTCGGCCGTGGAGAACTCGACGATCGGACGATTGCCGCGCTCCGGGCGCGGGCCGCGCTCGCCGCGCGGCGGACGGTCCTCGCCGCCCTCCTCGCCGGCATCACCGCCGGCGTCCTCGTCGCCCTCGGCGCCTTCCGCGCGCGGGCCCGAGGCCTCGTCGCCGCCACCGCCACGGCGGCCGCGACGACGGCGGCGGCTGCGCGACCGGCGGCCTTCGCGGCCCTCGCCGTCGCCGCCTTCGCCAGCATCGCCGCCTTCGGACGAGGCACCCGCCTCGCCGCCGTCGCCGGCGGCGTCGCCGCGCGCTTCGCGGCGCCCGGCGGCGTCTTCGGAACGATCGACCGCCTCGGCCGCCGGCGCCGATTCCTCGGCGGCGGCCGCCGCGCGACGTGCGCGCGCCGGGCGCGGCTCGCGCACTTCCAGCGCCTCGCCGGACGGCCCGGCCTCGGCCACCGGCGCGGCCGGGGCGTCGGCACCGGCCTCGACCGGCTCGGCCGTCTTGCGCGCGCGCTTGCGCGGGGCCGCGGGCGCGGGGGCCTCGGCGTCGGCCGCGGGTGCGGACACGTCGCCGGCGGCGGCCGCCTCGGCGGCCTTCTGGGCCGCGGTCTTGCGCGGGGCGCGCGGCTTCTTCACCGCGGCCGTCGCGGACTCGGTGGCGTTCGCGTCTGCGGACGCGTTCTCGGGCGTCACATCCGGGGTATCGGGACTCATTGCAGCGGACCTTGTTTCAGTGGTCTTCGGGTGATTCGGGTGCGCCGGACGATGCGGGCGCGGGGCCGCCGGCGGGCGGCGGCGGGGTGTCGGTGGCGGGATGCTGGGCGGCCAGCTGGGCCGCGTGCGCCTGGTCGGCGGCGATGGCCGCCGCGATGGCGTCGGCCTGGCGCGCGGCGGCCTCGGCGTGCGCCAGCGTGGGCTCGGCGTGCGCGGCCGGTTGGGCGTGCGCTTCCGGTTCGGGGTGCCCGGTCGGCTCGATGGCCGACGCGTGCGGCACCTCGACGGACGTCGCGGCCTCGTGGGCGACGACGTCGTCGTGTTCGACCACGGTCTCGATCTCGGCGGCGTTCTCGGTCTCGTCGGCGGCGGCCTCGGCGGGCGTCTCGGCCAGCGCGGTCGCGTGCTCGCCTTCGACGGCGGGCTTGGCCGCCTCGGATGCTTCTGCCGCATGGCCCGCTTCGGAGGATGCGGCCACCGGCTCGCCGGCGCTGTCGCCGCCCTCCCCGGCCGCCTCGTCCCCGCTGCCGTCGTCCAGCGTCGGCGCGAGTTCCAGCGAGCCCTGCACCTCGCCCAGCAGGCTGGGTTGCAGGTCGGCCAGCGCGTCGGAGGGCGGCAGGCCGCCTTCCAGCGTGGGCAGCTGGTCGAGGCTGGCCAGGCCCAGGTCGTCGAGGAACTGGCGCGTGGTGGCGAACAGCGACGGGCGACCCGGGGCGTCGCGGTGGCCGATCGCCTCGATCCAGCCGCGATCCTCGAGCTGCTTGACGATCTGGCTGCCCACCATCACGCCGCGGATGTCCTCGATGTCGCCCCGCGTCACGGGCTGGCGGTACGCGATGATGGCCAGCGTCTCGAGCACGGCGCGAGAGTACTTGGGCGGCTTCTCGGGGTGCAGGCGGTCGAGGAACTCGCGCAGCTCGGGGCGGCTCTGGAAACGCCAACCCGAGGCGATGGACACGAGCTCGACGCCGCGCCCATGCCAGTCGCGCACCAGCTCGTCGAGCATGGCACGCAGCGTGTCCGTGCCGATCTGGTCATCGAACAGACTGCGCATGGCACGCATCGGCAGCGGCTGATTGGCACAGATCAGCGCGGTTTCGAGAACGCGCTTGGCATCCTGGGTATTCATCGACGAATTGGCGGATATCCGCCTGCTTGCGCAGGCCAATGGAAAGACCGGGTTCGGGGCTGCACGGCGACGCCATCCTTCGAGGCGCAGGCCACCATGCGCGACCGCGTGTACAGGGACAGGTTCCTAAGTCTTGCGGGGCCGGCGGGCTTCGTTGAGCACGGCGCACGGTGGAATCACCCCATTCCTTGCTCCGGCTGTCGCGTCACCGGGCGCCTTCACGGCGGGTCACGAGCTCACGGGCTGGAGGGGGAATGGCCCATTGTAACCGCAACGGCCGGACGCTTCGCGGCAATCTCGCGTGCGCCGCGTCCGGAGTTTCCCCGGCTATCGGTCGTCGCCCTCGTACGCGTCGTCGTCGAAGTCCTCCAGCAGGTCGTCGCCGACGATCTGCGACCAGGCCTGCTGGAAGTCCGCCGGCGGCGCGGAATCGAAGCGCAGCGGCTCGCCGGTGATCGGGTGCTTGAACGCGAGATGCGCGGCGTGCAGGGCCTGGCGCGTCATGCCCAGCGCGGGCCGGCCGCCGTAGAGCTCGTCGGACACCAGCGGGTGCCCGCGGAACGCGAGGTGCACGCGGATCTGGTGCGTGCGCCCGGTGTGCAGCGTGCAGCGCACCGCGGCGATGCCCTGGTCGTAGGCCACCAGGTCGATGTCCGTCCTGGCCCACTTGCCCGTCTGGATCACCGCCATGCGCACGCGCACCTTCTGGTCGCGGCCGATCGGGGCCTCGATGGTGTCCTGGTCGTGCTTGAGGCGCCCGTGCACGAGCGCCAGGTACTTGCGGCTGACCACGCGCGACGCGATGTCGCGCATCAGGCCCGTGACGGCCGGCAGCGTGCGGCCCACCACCATCAGGCCGGAGGTGTCCTTGTCGAGGCGGTGCACGATGCCCGCGCGCGGCAGGCCGGCGGCGGCCGGATCGCGCGCCAGCAGGCCGTTCAGCAGCGTGCCCGACCAGTTGCCCGCCGCCGGGTGCACCACCAGGCCGGCCGGCTTGTCGACGACCAGCACGTGCTCGTCCTCGTACACGACGTTCAGCGGCACGGGCTCGGGCTTGAACGCGACCTCGTGCGCCGGCTTGACCAGCTCGACCTGCACGCGCATGCCCGCCTTGACCCTGGCGGAGGCGGTTGACGAAACTTTACCGTCGACCTGCACGTGGCCGTCGGCGATCAATCCCTGCAGATGGGCGCGCGAAAACTCGGGCGCGAGGGACGTCAACAGCTTGTCCAGCCGCTCGCCGTGCTGCTCCAGCGCCACGGCGTGGGTCCGGATCTCGGATCCCTCGTCCTCGGGTTCGACCTCGTCGGGCCGCTGGTCCGGGTCGAAGTCTGTCGGGTCACTGCTCATATAATTCCGGGGTTTCTTTCCATGTACGCGGCTTTCAGTGCCGCAGCGCAGCCCAAGCCAATGACCTTCTCGATCGCCTCCCGCCGCCTCGCCACGCTCCTGGCGCCGATCGCTGTCGCCGCCGCTCTCGCGGCCTGCGGCGCCACCCAGGCCGAGAAGGACGCCCAGACGCCGGTGGAGAAGCTCTACGCCGACGCGATGGACGACGTCGAGGCGGCCAACTACGACCGCGCCATCAAGCAGCTGGACCGCATCGAGGGCAAGGCCGCGGGCTCCATTCTCGCCCAGCAGGCGCAGCTCGAGCTCGCCTACCTGTACTGGAAGACGGCCGACAAGGTGCAGGCGCTGGCCACCGTCGACCGCTTCATCAAGCTGCACCCGTCCAGCCCCGCGCTGGACTACGCGCTGTACCTGCGCGGCATCATCAACTTCAACGACGACCTCGGCTTCCTCGGCTCGCTCAGCGGCCAGAACCTGGCCGAGCGCGACCAGGCCGCCGCGCGCGAGTCCTACCAGTCGTTCAAGCAGCTCACCGAGCAGTTTCCAGACTCCAAGTACTCGCCCGACGCCCGCCTGCGCATGGACTTCACCGTCAACATGCTGGCCGAGTACGAGGTGCGCGTCGCCGAGTTCTACATGCGCCACTCGGCCTACGTCGCAGCCGTCAACCGCGCCCGCGAATCGGTGATCGAGTTCCCGCAGACGGCCTCCACCGCCGAGGCGCTGTCCATCATGGTCAAGGCCTACGACCGGCTGGGCCTGGCCAAGCTGCGCGACGACGCCCAGCGCGTGCTGGACAAGAACTTCCCGAACAGCAACTTCAACGAGGCCGCCAAGCCGAAGTCGTGGTGGAAGTTCTGGTGATCTGACGCGGGCCGCCCGGCATTCCCGGGCGGCCCGCTCGGGCTGTGAAGGCCCGGGCGCGATCAGGGACCGGTGCCGGCGCCCTTCAGCGCCACCGCGGCGGACGCCCCGTCTCCGCGCACGACCAGGGTGCCCGTCGCCACCCCGCCCGCCACGGGCGCGAACGCGATCCCCGGCTGGCATTGCGAGTTGGCGCGCAGCGTGAACGGCACGGCGCCGCACATCGATTGCGTCACCGTGAAGGGGCCGTCCGTCTCCAGGCCCTGCACGACGAGATCGACGCCGCCCTGGTTGCGCAGGCTCACGAACTGGGGCTGCGACGTGCTGCCGCGCGGCACGTCGCCCAGATCGACGGTGCCCGGGGACACGACGAGCACACCGCCCGTCGGCGAGGGAGACAGGCCGGTCAGCACCGGCCCCGCCGGCACCGTGCCGTCCGCGCGCACCTGGATCGACGCAATCTTGGCGCCGCCGGCGTGGGGCTGGAACACCAGCGGGATGTCGCAGGTCATTCCCGGCGCGAGACTGCGCGAGGCGCAGGTCGACGACGTCACCGCGAAGTCGCCCGCCGACGCGCCCGCGGCGACGACGTCCTGCACCTGCGTCGGCATGGGCCCCTGGTTCATCAGCTGCAGCCGCACCGGCACCGATCGGCCGTTCACCGGCACGTTGCCGAAATCGCGATCGCCCGCGCCCGGCATCCATGCCAGCGATGCGACGGGCGCGAACGTCCCCCGGCCCGACAACGGGATCACGGTCGGCGCCGCGGACGGATCGCCGACGATCGCCACCTGCCCCGCGTAGTCGACCTGGTCGCTCCGAGGTTCGAAGCGCAGCGAGATGTCGCAGCGCGCGCCCGGCCCCAATGCGCCGCCGCAGTTCGAGCTTCCGCCGAAGGCGTCGCCGGCGATCGTCACGCCGGTCAGGCTCAGGCTCGCGCCGCCCAGGTTGCGCACCGCGATGCGCCCTTCAGACGACGGCCCTCCGATGGGTCGCGTCCCGAACGCGACGCTGTCGGCGGACACGCCCAGCTGCCCGCCGGCGTCCGCGCTGCCGCGCAAGGCGACGTCGACGCGCCCGTTGCGCGCATCCGAATCGATCTCCAGCTGCGCGGCCCGCACGCCGGCCTGGGTCGGCGTGAAGGTCACCAGCACCGTGCAGTTGCCGCCGACGCCCAGCACGCTGCCGGGCCGGCAACTGCCCGCGGTCGCGAAGTCGGCGGCCTGCCCGCCGCGGACGGCGATGCCGGCGATCGTCAATGGCGCCGTGCCGGTGTTGCGCAGGTCGATCTCGAGCGGCCGGCTCGCGACCCCGACGTGGCCCGCCGGGAAGTCGGCCGAAGGCGGCATCGCCTGCAGGTTCGACGCCGGCGGCAGCGCGCCGAAGCCGGTCAGCGACAGCGCGAGCGTGCCGCTGGACGCCGAATGCCGGACCTGCACCGCGACATCGCGCGCGCCCACCGCCTTCGGCGCGAAGTGGCGGGCGAACACGCAGGACGCGCCGGGCGCGACGACCGACTGCGGCTGGCAGGTCGATGCATCGTCCACGAACGCGCCGTCCGCGTTCCCGATGACGTCGATCGCGCCGATGTTCAGATCGAGGTTGCCGGCGTTCGTCAGGGTGGCGCGCATCACGGGGGAGCTGCCGCCGATGAACACGCGCCCGAATGCCAGGAGCTGCGGCGCCAGGTTCGGCCACGCCTGACCCGTGAGCGTCACCGTGGTCGGCGACCCGGGGCCGTCGTGCGCGATCGCCAGGCGGGCCGGGCTGGAGCGCCACGCGGCCGGCTTGAAGCGCACCTGCACGTTGCAGGACTCGCCCGCGGTCAGCGACGCGCCGCAGGTCGTCGCGGCGATCGCGAAGTCGGCCGCACCGGCGCCGTCGATGCCGATGCTCGCGATGTCCAGCGCCGCGCTGCCCAGGTTCGAGAGCGTCGTCGTCAGCACGCCGAACTGGCCGGGTGGCGTCGGGCCGAAGCGCAGCACGGCCGGGCTCGTCGACACGAAGGCCGTGGGCTGCCCCGATCCGACCACCGTGATCGACACCGCATGCGCCGTGCTGGTCGCGGACGTCGGGCCGTACGGGATCCGGAGCACGCCCGAAACCAGCGCGGACGAGGTCGGCGCGTACTGGATCGTCAGGACGCAGCTGGCCTGCGGTTTGAAGATCGGTGGAGTCCGTGGACACGTGCTCGCTGCCACACTGAAGCCGGCGGGAAGACCGGACGTGTCGAACGGCGCGAGTTGCGTGGTGCTTTGCGACAGGTTGCTGACGGTGACCTGCCCCTTCGCCGCCGCCGCCGGCTGCGCCACCAGCGCGAGGGCCGCCGGCAGCGTCGTGAGTTCGACCGACGAGCCGGTGACGATGAAGTCGCTCGTCTGGCCACCGTCGTGCGGGAGGCTCAGGACGCCGCGCTCGCCGGTCCAGACGTAGGTCGACTGGAACTGCAGGAGGATCGCGCATTTGCCGTTGGGTGGCAGCGTGATGTTCCTGCAGTCCGGGAAACCGGCCGCCCCGCCGGGCACGACCGTGAAGTCGCCGCCGAAGCTGATGAACGGGACGCCCAGCTTCGCGGGCGACGTGCCGAGGTTGGTCACGAGCACGCTGGCGGTGCCGCCGGGATGCCCGACCAGGCTGACGAGCGGCGGATCGACGGGCGTCGCCACCAGGTTCGTGTCGACGCCCATGCCGGACAGCGCGACGTCGCGCCGGCTGCCCAGGTAGGTGAAGGAGACCGTGGCCCCGCTCGCGCCGAGGGCCGTGGGCAGGAAGGTGAGGTTCAGCGTGCAGGAGCCGCCGCCGGCCAGGGTCGCGTTGGGCGCGCAGGTCGATGACGACGACGGATCCACCGCGTACGTGGCGGCGCTCCCCATCGCGCTGCCGACCGTCACGTCGACCAGCTTCACGGGGGCCGGGGACCCGTTGCGTACGGCGATCGACTGCGGCGACGAGGCATGTCCCACGGGCGACGTGAAGGTCAGCGACGTGGGCGAGATCGTCAAGGGATCGAGACCCGCGCCGACGGTCACCGGGATGGTCATGTTGCCACTGGCGGCGGCGGACTGATGGGGAATGGTCAGCGTGGCCTGGCTCGCGGCATGGATCGAATGCGGCGCGAACGACACCGTGGCAGTGCACGTGTGATCCACCGCCAGAACCGTCGCCGTGCAGGCGCTCATCGCGACGCTGAATTCGCCGGCGGAATCCGGCGAGACGGCGCCTTGCCTGACCGTCACCCCCTGCGGGCCGCCGCTTGTCAACGTCACGATCTTGGAGGACGCAGCCGCCCCGACCATCGCATCGGAAAACGCGAGGGCGTCCACGTCGGCCCCGAGTTCCGGATCGGCGAGGTAGACGGGGACACCGGCGAGAAGGTGACAAATGCCTTGGGCGGTGAGTTCGCAGCTTGTCGACGTGTACGACTGGAACGCCGAATTCATCTCCGGACTGCCTCCGTCAATCATCGACTGGATGCGCGCCGCGGATTTGCCGAGCGGGAACGCGTGAGGCGGTGCCTTGTCGCCGTAGCGCCCATGGCAATTGCTGCAGTTGGTGTCGAAGGTGGCCTTCCCGTCCGCCCAAGTGCCCGCATGGGCCGGCACCCACGCCACCGCGGCCGCCAACAGCATGAGCCGCAGCACGCCGCGGATCACCGCCGCCCCTCGGCCGGCATCAAAGGCCTGCCCACTCGCGATCGACTCGTCCATCGTTCTGCTCCCCGCCGCATGCGGACTCCCAAGATGCCTCCGAGGCTAGGAACTTCGGCGCGCGCCGCCATCCACCCGACTGATGATTGCGGCGCGCCGCGTCGCGCGCAGACTTCGCATCAACTCCAGCGAGTCCGCACCCGACGCGAAACCCCATGTGGCGTATTCATCTCCGGTCGTCCGACCTCGCGATCTGCCATGTCGGCGACTGCGCGGGCCGCGATTGCCGCGGCGGGCATCGACAGGCGCACGACGCGCCCGCGCCGGCGTCACTGCGCGCGGCCAAAGGCGATGCGCTGGCGATGCACGCGATGCGGCAGATCGTGCAGCGGCACGATCCGGGCGCGGGCAGCCTTTCGCGCATGACGGACGACCAGGTGCTCACGCGCGTCGATCGCCTGCTCGATGTGGGCAGCCTGCGCCTGTGCGGCCAGGCCCGCATCGCCGCGCCCACGATGGCCCCGGCTGCGCGCGACACCGCCCTCGCCCTGCCGCCGCCCGCCGAGCCCGCACCCCGCCGCCGCGCCACGCCCGCGACCACCGGACCGCCCGTCGCGCAGGATGTCCACTGGATCGAGATCGAGATGGTCGGCGAGGACGGGGTGGGCGTCGCCGGCCAGGAGTACCTGATCGTCACGCCCGACAAGCGGCGCTTCACGGGCGTCACCGATGCACGCGGCCGCGCCCGGGTGGACGGCATCGTCGCGGGGCAGTGCAGCGTCAGCTTCCGCAACCTCGACCAGGACGCGTGGCGCCTCGCGTGACGCGATCGCGCCGCGCACTCAGTCGTGGCCGAGCGCCAGCTGCCGCAGGAATTCCAGCGCCTGGCCGCCGTCCTCGAGCTGGCGCATCGGCGGCAGCGCGTCGATCAGGCGCTGGCCGTAGCGCGCGGTGCGCAGCCGCGAGTCGCAGATCACCAGCAGGCCGCGGTCGGACACCGTGCGGATCAGGCGCCCGGCGCCCTGCTTCAGCGACACCGCCGCCTCCGCGACGAAGCAGTCGTTGAACGCATCGCGGCCCTGCGACTGCAGGCGCTTGACGCGCGCCTCGATCAGCGGGTCGTTGGGCGGCGGGAACGGCAGCTTGTCGATCAGCACGCACTGCAGCGCATCGCCGGGCACGTCGATGCCTTCCCAGAAGCTCTGCGAGCCCACCAGCACGCAGCCCCCGCGCGAGAAGCGCTCGAGCATCGCGCGCTTGGGCAGCGTGCCCTGCACCAGGATCTCCAGCGACGCGCCCAGCTTGCCGAGCTCGGCCTGCAGCGCATCGGCCGCCGCGCGCATCGCGCGCAGCGTGGTGGTCAGCACGAAGGTGCGGCCGCGCAGCGCCGCGGCGCAGTGCGCGGCGGCGCGGCCCACGCTCTCGGCGTGGTGGGCATCGGCCGGCGCGGCAAAGCGCGGCGGCACGTACACGCAGGAGTTGGCCTGGTAGTCGAACGGACTGTCCACGCGCAGCTTGCGCGCGTCGGCCAGGCCGGCCGGCTCGGAGAACCAGGTCAGGTCGGCGTCGTCGCCGAGCGTGGCCGACGTGAAGATCCAGGCGCGCGGCACCGCCTCGCGCTGCACGCTCAGCGGGCCGCCGATGTCCAGCGGCGACTCGACCAGCCGCGCCTGGTGCGTGGTGAGGTCGACCCAGCGCACCTGGCCCTCGGGCGCCGTGCCCTGGAAGCGCACGCACAGGCTGCGGTACGCGTCGGCGCGGCTGCGCAGCTTGGTGAAGTCGGGGCCGATCTCCTGCATCGGCTCCAGCACCTGGACGAGCTGCGCGCAGTGCGCCGCCAGCGCGCCGAGCGCGCCGGGCAGCAGCCCCTCGGCCTCGACCTGCTCCCACGGCCGGCGCGTGTTGGCGCTGCCGCCCCCGCGCGCATGCGCGTGCGGGCCCGCGGCCGCGAGGCGCAGCTCGCGCGCCAGCAGCTCCAGCCGCGCGGCCAGCTCCGTCCACGGCGCCAGGCCGCGCGCCTGCTGCAGGCCGGCGCCGACGAGGTCGCGCGCGAGGTCGATCGCCTGCCCGGTGGCCAGCGTCTGGCCGAGGAACTGCACGCCGATGTCCACCATCTGGTGCGCCTCGTCGAACACGGCGACGTCCACCGACGGCAGCAGCTCGGCCACGCCGCCCTCGCGCAGCGCCATGTCGGCGAAGAACAGGTGGTGGTTGACGACGACGACGTCGGCCGCCATCGCCTCGCGGCGCGCCTTCATCACGGGGCACATCGCGAACTTCGGGCACTCGCTGCCCAGGCAGTTCTCGCGCGTGGACGTCACCAGCGGGATGACCTCGGAGCGCTCGTCCAGCCCTTCGAGCTCGTTCAGGTCGCCGCTGGTGGTGGACTGGGCCCAGGTCTCGATGCGCGACAGCGCGCGGATCGCCAGGCGGTCGGCGAACGTGGCCTCGCTGCGGGCGCGCTCCATGCGATACGGGCACAGGTAGCTCGCGCGGCCCTTGAGCAGCGCGGTGGTCAGCGGCACGCCCAGCGCCTCGGTCAGGCGCGGCAGGTCGCGGTAGAAGAGCTGGTCCTGCAGGTTCTTGGTGGCCGTGCTGACCAGCGCCCGCCGCCCCGCCAGCAGCAGCGGCACGAGGTAGGCGAAGGTCTTGCCGACGCCGGTGCCGGCCTCGACGACCAGCGTGGCGCGGTCGTCGATCGCCTGCGCGACTGCCCCGGCCATGCTCAGCTGGCCGGCGCGCTCCAGGTAGGCGTCGTCCTCGCGCGCCAGCGGGCCGTCGGCCGACAGCGCGCGCAGCACGGCCTGCACCAGCGCGGGTGCGGCGTCCTCGGGGCCTTCGTTCACGCTTTTTCCGGGGGAGACAGTTCGGCCTCGAGCTGCGAGATCTGGTCGCGCAGCAGCAGGCGGCGCTTCTTCAGGCGCTTGAGCGTCAGCTCGTCGACGCTGCCCTGCTCGCCCGCAGCGTCGATCAGCTGGTCGAGGTCGGCATGGGCCATGCGCAGCTCGATCAGGTGACGTTGTGGAGAATGCAGGGATTCGTTCATGGCAGCAGGCCCTTGACGGGTGCAACAACAGTTTATATTGACGGTCATGAACACGACCACGCAAGGATTCCGCATTTCGGCCTCGACCGGCCTGCACAAGGGCGACCGTGCCTACCAGCAGGATCAGATCGAGCTGCTGGTGCACCCGCGTATACCCGGATGCGCCCTGGGGCTGGTCGCCGACGGCATGGGCGGCAAGAGCGGCGGCCGCACCGCGGCCGATCAGGTCGTGATGACCGCCCGCCAGGTGTTCGAGCGCTTCTCGCCCCAGCGCGACGACCCGACCGCCATGCTGACCAGCCTGGTCGTCGAATCGCACCTGATGATCAAGCTGACGGCCATCACGGCCGAGGAAGAGCCGCACAGCACGCTGGCCGCCTTCCTGGTGATGCCCACGCGGCAGGCGTTCACGGTGCACGCCGGCGACTCGCGCATCTACCACTACCGCGGCGCGGAGCTGGTGCGCCGCACCAAGGATCACTCCTACGTGCAGCGCCTGATCGACGAAGGCCGGCTGACGGAAGAGAAGGCCAACACCCACCCGCAGTCCAACCTGCTGACCGGCTGCCTGGGCACCCAGCAGGATCCGCCGGTCGAGCTCAACCACATCGACTACCTCGAGATCGGCGACTCGCTGATGGCCTGCAGCGACGGCCTGTGGCACTACCTGACGGCGCGCGAGATCGGCGCCATCATCAATGCGCTGTCCCCGCGCGAGGCCACCGAGATGCTCATCAGCAAGGCGCGCCAGCGCGCCCGCGGATCCGGCGACAACCTGTCGCTGGTGCTGGTGCGGGTCGAGGCGATCAGCTGACGCCCCACTCCCCGAACGAACGGCGCCCGCGAGGCGCCGTTCTTGCTTCTTTGCCCGCCGCACTGAACGCCGCGGCCGGTTTCGACTCCAGCAGCAGGAAGGCGCGCCGGCCGGACGCGGCGCCTGGCCCGGCGCGCGGCACCGCGCTGACGATCCGCGTCACGCTGGCCCAGGTCGGCGGCTTGCTCGCCTTCATGCGGGTCGTCGGCCGGCGCCTGTTCCCATGGGCGCCGTGGCACGTCGCCAGGACCGGCTCGCGCGAGCTGTTCACGCTGTGCGTCGTGGCCGCCGCGGTCAGCATCGCGCACGGGTTGGCAGGCACATCGCCGAGTCGCTGGAGGCGGCCGGCATCCCGTTCGGGGTCGTCGAATCGAACCGCGAGTTCGTCGAGTCGCTGCAACGCCGGGGAGGCCGGGCTGCTCGAGCGGGACGGCACCGGCACGGTCTTCCTCGGCGAGGGCGAGCTGGCCGCGGCGATGGCGCGGCACGTCGTCGCGCTGGTCGCCGCACCGAACGCGGGGTCGGCGCATTGAGCGGCGGCGCATCCTCCGGGCGCAACGGTGTCGGGTACGCTACGCGTCCATCGACACGGGCCATCGCCGCAGGACAACGCATGCACTTCGAGCTTCCGAGCATGCCGCACTCGCTCAAGGAGTTCGCGGCCCACTACTTCATGATCGTGGTCAGCATCCTCACGGCGCTCGGCCTGGAGGCCACCGTCGAGCACCTGCACCACCAGCACGCCGCCGAGGCCGCGCGCAAGGCCGCCGAGGCCGAGCTGCGCAGCAACCTCGCCGACCTGCGCGCCGACGACGCGAAGAACCTGCGGCGCCTGGCGCCGCTCAAGCAACTGAGCGACGACCTGCTCAAGGACTTCGACGACGGCCTGCCGCTGGCGCAGATCAAGCAGAAGCTGGCCGAGCGCGTGAAGGCCGGCATCGACTTCGGCGTGTTCTACCCGACGCTGCAGCACGAGGCCTGGGACGTGGCCGTGGCCAACCAGTCGGCGTCGTACATGGAGCCCGAGGTGCTGCGCCGGCTGTCGGCGGCCTACGCCGCGCAGCGCGACGTCAACCAGGCCAGCCTGACCGTCTTCGTCAACGTGCCGGCCTACCTGGACGCGCTGACCGACGCCCGCGTCGGCGCCGCCGACCCGCGCGAGTTCCTGCGCGCGATCCGCCAGGCCGAGATGACGGTCCAGGGCGCGCACTACAAGTTCATCGAGCTCGAGAAGCACCTCGAGGAGGCGCTGCCCGGCGAGGCGGCCGCGCCGTCGCAGCCCGCGAGCGCACGCGAGACGGCCGCGTCGGCCTGAGGCCCGGGCCGGCCTCTACCAGGAGACTTCGCGCTCGGGCGTGGCCCCGATGCGATGGATGGACAGGTCGGCACCCTCGAATTCCTCTTCCTGGCTCAGGCGCAGGCCCGTGACCTTGCGCAGCACGCCGTAGACGACCCAGCCCGAGGCCAGGCCCCAGGCGATCGCGCCCACCGTGCCCAACAGCTGCGCGGCAAGCGACACGCCGCCCAGCCCGCCGAGCGCCGTCTGCCCGAAGATGCCCGCCGCGATGCCGCCCCAGGCGCCGCACAGGCCGTGCAGCGGCCACACGCCCAGCACGTCGTCGATCTTCCAGCGGTTCTGCGTCAGCGTGAACAGGCGCACGAAGATCGCGCCGGCCACGCCGCCCACCACCAGCGCGCCGACCGGATGCATCAGGTCGGAGCCCGCGCACACGGCCACTAGGCCTGCCAGCGGGCCGTTGTAGGCGAAGCCCGGGTCGTTGCGCCCCATCACCACCGCCGCCAGCGTGCCGCCCACCATCGCCATCAGCGAGTTCACGGCGACCAGGCCGGTGATCTTGTCCAGCGTCTGGGCGCTCATCACGTTGAAGCCGAACCAGCCCACCGCCAGCACCCAGGCGCCGAGCGCCAGGAACGGGATGTTCGAGGGCGGATGCGCGCTGATGGCGCCGTCCTTGCGATACCGGTTCGAACGCGGCCCGAGCAGCAGCACCGCCGCCAGCGCCACCCAGCCGCCCATCGCATGCACCACGACGCTGCCGGCGAAGTCATGGAAGCCCGCGCCGAACCAGGCCTTGAACGTGGCCTGGATACCGAAGCGGTCGTTCCACGCGGCGCCCTCCAGCAGCGGATAGGCCAGGCCCACGATGACGGCCGTGGCGGCCAGTTGCGGCTCGAAGCGCGCGCGCTCGGCGATGCCGCCCGACACGATCGCCGGCACCGCCGCGGCGAAGGTCAGCAGGAAGAAGAAGCGCACGAGCTCGTAGCCGCTGTGCAGGGCCAGGTGCTGCGCGTCGACGAAGAACGACGTGCCATAGGCCACCATGTAGCCGATGAAGAAGTACGCCACCGTCGACACCGAGAAGTCGACCAGGATCTTGACCAGCGCGTTCACCTGGTTCTTCTTGCGCACGGTGCCCAGCTCCAGGAACGCGAAGCCGGCATGCATCGCCAGCACCATCACCGCGCCCAGCAGCAGGAACAGCACGTCGCCTTGTCTCGAGGTCTCCATCTTCTTCTTTCGCGAAGGGGCCCACCGCATTCCACGATGGTGCGGTTTCGAAGCCGGCGCACCAGAACGCAATATTCATGCTCGCAAATGAAGCGTCTAAGGCGGGCATCCGCGGCCAATTGACGCCGAGCCGAACACCGTTCCAGTGCGCGACGCCCGCTTTCGAGGCGTCTTGCCCTATTTCGGATCAGGCAGCGCTGCCAGACGAGCCGCGATCGGGCATCCGCGCGATGCCCGATCGGACCGCGCCGCCCGCGCGCGGCCCCGCCGAATTGGCATGCCCCGTGCATGCCGGCCCGGTCTATATTCGTCCGACCCATGGAACCTGCCGTCACGTCGTCGCCCCTGCTCGGCCTCGCGCTCGTCGCGCTGGTGCTGGGCATGCGCCATGGCGTCGACGCCGACCACCTGGCGGCCATCGACGCGATGACCCGCTGCAACGCCCAGGCGCGCCCCGCGCTGGCGCGGCGCACGGGCGTGTGGTTCTCGCTGGGCCACGGCGCCGTGGTGATGGCCGTGGCGCTGGCCGTGGCCGCGACCGCTCATGCCTGGAACGCGCCGGCGTGGCTGGAACCCTTCGGCGCGTGGACGTCGATCGCGCTGCTCGTGCTGCTGGGCACGCTCAACCTCGTCGCCTGGCAGCGCAGCGCGCCGGGCGCCGTCGTCGCGCTCGCGGGCTGGCGCAGCCGCCTGTTCGAAGGCGCACTGCGCGCCTGCTCGCGCCGCGCCGTGATGGGCGTGGGCGTGCTGTTCGCGCTGTCGTTCGACACCGTCACCCAGGCCGCGCTGATGGCCGCCACGGGCATCGCACACCACGGGCTGGCGGCCGTCGCGCTGCTGGCCGGCGCGTTCGCCACCGGCATGGTCGTCACCGACGGCCTGAACGGTTGGTGGGTGGCGCGGCTGATCCAGCGGCCGGGGCCCGGCGCGGCCGCGGCGTCGCGCGCGATGTGCGTGGCCGTGGGCGGCATCAGCCTGGCGACGGCGGCGATCGGTGCGGCGGCGCAGCTGTCGGGCCCGATCGCGGGCTGGGCCGACGCGCACGGCGAATGGATCGCCGGCGCCATCGTCGCGATCATGGCCGGCAGCTTCGGCCTGGGCCTGCTGCTGGCGCGCCGCGGCAGCGCACCGTCCGCGGCCTGAGCCGCGCCCGTCAGGTCACGCGACCTTGTTCCACGTCTTGCCGCCGTCCAGGCTGCGCCAGACCACGTTGTCGACCGTGTAGCCGTACGGCGTGCCGTCGCTGCCGAAGAAAAAGCGCGTGAACACGATGTTGGTGTGCTCGCCCTCCTTCCACGTCCTGCCGTCCTCGGTGAAGTAGAAGCGGCGATCCGGCGGGTTGCCGTCCGCGGGCCCGGAGCCGGTCGCGAAGCTGACGCCGTGCGTCGCGTCGCGGAACGCCGGGCGCTCCAGTCGGGCCAGCGCGGAACTGGACGACCAGGTCTTGCCCAGATCCACGCTCTCGTACGCGCCACTGCCGAAGAAGCCGCCGGGCGTGCGCAGGCGCAGCCGGGCGTCGGGGCCGACGTCCAGCCACACGGCCTTGTCCGGCAGCGTTCGCACCGCGCCCTCCTGGCTGGCGAGGTCGAGCACGGCCACCTGTCTGGGCGGCAGCAGCGTGACGAGCTTGTCGCCGGCGAGCGAAGTCTCGGGCCGCACGGTGGCCGTGTCCCAGTAGTGGTGCTCGTCGAGCTTGTAGTGCGCCAGCAGGGTCCAGTGCGGCGCGCCGGGCGCGGCCGTGTCGAGCGCCAGCAGGTCGACGCTGATGCCGTGCAGCACCGTGGCGATCACCTGGCCGTGCCACTGGTGCAGGTCGGCGACCAGCCCCATCGGCAGGTCGCCGTGGATCGAGCGCCACGTGGCGCCCTGGTCGTTGGACACGCGCACCGCGCCGAACTCGCCGCCCGCCACCCACGCGTTGCCGGGCCCGGCCAGCACGCTTTCGACGGACACCCGCTCGCCGATGTCGTGCATCGCGTGCGAGCCGCCGGGCGTCCAGTCCACCAGCACGCCGTCAGCTGTGCCGTACAGCACGTGCCCGTCCGCCTCGACCGGCGCCATGAAGCCGAAGCTGCCCTCGCGCGCCGAGGCGCCGGCGCGCGCCATGCCGCGCGGCACGGTCGAGGCGTCCCAGCCCAGCATCGGGCGATCGAGCAGCGGTGCCATCGTCGGCGCGAGCTCGCGCACGAGATCGGGGGTGGCGGCGTGATCGGGCTCGTCGTCGTGCGCCAGCATGATGCGGTGCGTCTCGAACTGCTTGGGCGTGACGACCAGCGCGCCCAGGTCGGTCAGCTGTCCGGCCTTGACCTCGAAGCGACTGAACTGCGCGCCGATCTCGATCTGCCCGTTGCCGCAGCTCTGGCCCCAATGGCAGCCGTAGCCCGGTACCGAGACCAGCCGGTACTGGCCGGGCTGCAACCAGCCGGAATAGAACGCCGAACGCGCGGAGGCATCGAGGGTGGACTTCAGCCGCGTCTCGACCGCCGCGCCGTCCGTGCGCTCGACGCGCACGTCGGGCCACACCTTGAAGAACGAACCCACGCCCGCGCCGTTGGGCAACACGCGCAGCACGACGCCGCCGGAAGCCGCTGCCGGATCGTCCGCGTGCGCGGCGCCCGCGCAGGCCAGGCCAAGGGCGAACAGCGCGCACCAGGCGCGGCGGGGCAAGGACATCATCGGGCGGCTCGGCGGAGTGGCGACAGCGCGCGATTGTCCACGAAGCCCCTGCGCCCGCGCGTGACGCGCGTGCACGCGAGCCTCAGGTCAGCCCGGTGTCGACGTCGCGCTTGGCGATCGCCAGGTATTCCTGCGACTGCATCTCCTGCAGCCGCGAGATCGTGCGCGGGAACTCGTGCGCCAGCGGGCCGTCCAGGTACAGCTGCTCGGGCGGCACCTCGGCGGAGACGACCAGCTTGACGCGGCGGTCGTACAGCACGTCCACCAGCCACGTGAAGCGGCGCGCCTCGGAGGCCAGGCGCGGCGACATCTGCGGCACGTCCGACAGCATCACCGTGTGGAACTGCGTGGCGAGCTCGAGGTAGTCGTTCATGGAGCGCGGGCCGCCGCACAGCTCCTTGAAGTCGAACCAGACGACGCCGCCGGCGCGGCGCCGCGCGCGGATCTCGCGGTGCTCGATGTGCAGGCGCGGATCCTCGTCGCGCGCCTCGGCGAGCAGGTCGAAGGTGGCGGCCATGTCGGCGTCGGCCTCCGGGCCCAGCGGCGTGTGGTACAGCTTGGCGTCGGTGAGCGTGCGCCGGCGGTAGTCGGTGCCGGCGTCGACGTTGATCACTTCCAGCTTCTCGTTGAGCAGCGCGATCGCGGGCAGGATGCGGTCGCGGTTCAGGCCGTTCGGGTAGAGGTCGTCGGGCCTGAAGTTGGACGTGGTGACGAACGAGACGCGGTTGTCGAACAGCGACAGCAGCAGCCGGTACAGGATCATCGCGTCGGTGACGTCGGCGATGTGGAACTCGTCGAAGCAGATCAGACGGTAGCGCAGCGAGATGCGGCGCCCGAGCTCCTGCAGCGGGTCGGCCATGCCCTTCAAGTCCTGCAGCTCGCGGTGCACCTCGCGCATGAACTCGTGGAAGTGCAGCCGCACCTTGCGCTTGAGCGGCACGGATTGGAAGAAGCAGTCCATCAGGAAGCTCTTGCCGCGCCCCACGCCGCCGTACATGTACACGCCGCGCGGGATCGGCGGACGCACCAGCATCTTGGTGATCGCGTTGCCGCGGCGGGACTTGTACGCGACCCATTCGTCCTCGCAGCGCTGCAGCGCGGCGACGGCGTGCAGCTGCGCCGCATCGGCCTGGAAGCCGCGCTCGGCCAGGGTCTGTTGATAGAGCTCGGTGACGGTGGTCATCTACGCGATTCGAGGGCCGGACATGACTGCGGGCCGCGACCCCGTCGCTCGTGGCGAGAGGTCTTGGCCCGCATGAAGCCGCTGCTTCAGCAGCTTAGAAATTCAGCGTGCGCTTGTCGACGGCCAGCGCCGCTTCCTTGGTCGCCTCCGACAACGACGGGTGCGCATGGCAGATGCGCGCGATGTCCTCGGCCGAGGCCTTGAACTCCATCGCCGTGCAGGCTTCCGCGATCAGCTCCGAGACCATCGGGCCGATCATGTGCACACCCAGGATCTCGTCGGTCTTCGCGTCGGCGATGAACTTGACGAAGCCGGTGGTGTCGCCCAGCGCGCGGGCGCGGCCGTTCGCGAGGAACGGGAACTGGCCGGCCTTGTACTCCCGGCCTTCGGCCTTGAGCTGCTGCTCGGTCTGGCCGACCCACGCGATCTCGGGGCTCGTGTAGATGACCCAGGGCACCGTGTTGAAGTTGACGTGGCCGTGCTGGCCCGCGATGCGCTCGGCCACCGCGACGCCCTCTTCCTCGGCCTTGTGCGCCAGCATCGGGCCGCGCACGACGTCGCCGATGGCCCAGACGCCCGGCAGGTTCGTCCTGCACTCGCCGTCGACCACGACCATGCCGCGCTCGTCCAGCTTCAGGCCGACGGCCTCGGGATTCAGGCCGATCGTGTTGGCGACGCGGCCGATCGAGACGATCAGCTTGTCGACGGCCAGCGTCTGCTCGGCGCCCTTGGCGTCGGTGTACGAGACCACGACGCCCTTGCCGCCGGAGTCGACCTTGGTCACCTTGACGCCCAGCTCGATCTTCAGGTTCTGCTTGGCGAAGGCCTTGGCGGCTTCCTTGGCGATCGACTCGTCGGCGGCGCCCAGGAACGCGGGCAGCGCTTCCAGGATCGTCACCTGCGCGCCGAGGCGGCGCCAGACCGAGCCCAGCTCGAGGCCGACCACGCCGGAGCCGATCACGCCCAGCTTCTGCGGCACCGCGCCGATGCGCAGCGCGCCGTCGTTGGACAGGATCTTGTCCTCGTCGAACGGCGCGCCCGGCAGCACGCGGGCGTTCGAGCCCGTGGCCACGATCACCTGCTTGGCCACCAGCGAGTCTTCCGCGGCGCCGGCCACCTTGATCTCGTAGCCGCCGTCGACCGCCTTCACGAAGCTGCCGCGGCCGTGGAAGAACGAGATCTTGTTCTTCTTGAACAGGTAGAGGATGCCGTCGTTGTTCTGCTTCACGACGCTGGCCTTGCGCGCCAGCATCTTGCTCACGTCGATGGACAGGTTGTCCAGCTTGATGCCGTGATCGGCGAAGCCGTGGCCGGCGTGCTCGAAGTGCTCGGACGACTGCAGCAGCGCCTTGGACGGGATGCAGCCGACGTTGGTGCAGGTGCCGCCCGGGGCCGGGCCGCCCTTGTCGTTCTTCCACTCGTCGATGCAGGCCGTGGAAAAGCCCAGCTGCGCCGCGCGGATCGCCGCGATGTAGCCGCCGGGGCCGCCGCCGATGACGACGACGTCGAAGTTCTTGCTCATGGTCGTCGCTTCCTCAGATGTCGAACAGGAGACGCGACGGATCCTCGAGGGCATCCTTCATCGCGACCAGGCCCAGCACGGCTTCGCGGCCGTCGATGATGCGGTGGTCGTAGGACATCGCCAGGTAGTTCATCGGGCGGATGACGATCTGCCCGTCGACCACCACCGCGCGATCCTTGGTGGCATGCACGCCCAGGATGGCCGATTGCGGCGGGTTGATGATCGGCGTGGACAGCATCGAGCCGAAGGTGCCGCCGTTGGAGATCGAGAACGTGCCGCCGGTCAGTTCCTCGAGCGACAGCTTGCCGTCCTTGGCCTTCTGGCCGAATTCGGCGATCTTCTTCTCGATCTCGGCGAACGTCATCTGGTCGGCGTTGCGCAGGATCGGCACGACCAGGCCGCGCGGCGAGCCGACGGCGATGCCGATGTCGAAGTAGCCGTGGTAGACGATGTCGTTGCCGTCGACCGAGGCGTTGATCACCGGGTAGCGCTTGAGCGCGGCGACCGCGGCCTTGACGAAGAAGCTCATGAAGCCGAGCTTGACGCCGTGCTCCTTCTCGAACTTCTCCTGGTACTTCTTGCGAAGCGCCATGACCGGGGCCATGTCGACCTCGTTGAAGGTGGTCAGGATGGCGTTCTGCGACTGCGACTGCAGCAGGCGCTCGGCGACGCGGGCGCGCAGGCGCGACATCGGCACGCGCTGCTCCGGGCGATCGCCCAGCGAGGCGATCGGCGGCGGCGTGACGGCCGGCAGCGGCTTGGCCGCGGCCGGCGCGGGAGCGGCCACGGGCGCGGCGGCAGGCTTGGCGCCGGCAGCCACGGCGCCGAGCACGTCGCCCTTGGTGACGCGGCCGTCCTTGCCGGTGCCGGCGACGTCGCTCGTCTTCAGGTTGTTGTCGGCCAGCAGCTTGGCGGCGGCGGGCATCGCCACGTCGCCCTTGGAGCCGCCGGTGGCGGCAGCAGCGGCCGCGGCCGGCGCGGGCGCCGGGGCGGCCTGCGCGGGCGCGGGGGCCGGCGCGGCGGCGCCGGCGGTGGCGGCGGTGTCGATGCGCGCGATCAGCTGCTCGGCGCCGACGGTGGCGCCGTCGGCCTGCACGATCTCGGTGAGCACGCCGGCGGACGGCGCGGGCACCTCCAGGACGACCTTGTCGGTCTCGACCTCGATCAGGATCTCGTCGACGGCGACCGCGTCGCCGACCTTCTTCTTCCACTGCAGCAGGGTTGCTTCAGTCACCGACTCCGACAGCTGCGGAACCTTCACTTCAACGATGGCCATGAATATTCTCTTTGTGTGTACGTGGACGCGAACCCGGCCGTGAGGCGCCCGTTCCCTCCGGAACGCGGCGTCACGGCCGGCGTGCGATGTCTTACTTGCTCAGGATGAAACCCTTGAGCTTCGTGAACGCCTGCTCCAGCAGCGCGATCTGCTGCTCCTGGTGCAGGTGAGCGTAGCCCACGGCCGGCGATGCCGACGCCGGTCGTCCGGCGTAGCCGAGCTTCTGTCCTTCGAGCATGTTCTCGTGGATGTAGTGCTGCACGAAGAACCAGGCGCCCTGGTTCTGCGGCTCGTCCTGGCACCACACGATCTCGGTGGCCTGCGGGTACTTCTTGATCTCGGCCTGGAAGGCCTTGTGCGGGAACGGGTAGAGCTGTTCCACGCGGATGATCGCGACGTCCGTCGACTTGCGCTCGGCGCGCTTCTTGACCAGGTCGTAGTACACCTTGCCCGAGCAGGCGATCACGCGCTTGACCTTGGCGGCGTCGACAGACGCGTCGAGCTCGGGGATCACCGTGCGGAACTCGCCCTTGGTGAACTCCGACATCGGCGACGTGGCGTCCTTGTTCCGCAGCAGCGACTTGGGGGTCATGATGACCAGCGGCTTGCGGAACGCGCGCACCATCTGGCGGCGCAGCAGGTGGAAGATCTGGCTGGCCGTGGTGGGCTGCACGATCTGCATGTTGGTGTCGGCGGCCAGTTGCATGAAGCGCTCCAGGCGCGCCGAGCTGTGTTCCGGGCCCTGGCCTTCGTAGCCATGCGGCAGCATCATCACCAGGCCGTTCGCGCGGCCCCACTTCACTTCGCCCGACGCGATGAACTGGTCGATCACGACCTGCGCGCCGTTGACGAAGTCGCCGAACTGGGCTTCCCAGATCACCAGCGTGTTCGGATCCGACGAGGCGTAGCCGAACTCGAACGCCAGCACCGCCTCTTCCGACAGGATGGAGTCGATGACGACGAACGGCGCCTGCTTGTCGGTGACGTTCTGCAGCGGGATGTAGGTGCCGGTGTCGAACTTCTCGCGATTCTGGTCGTGCAGCACGGCGTGGCGGTGCGTGAACGTGCCGCGGCCCGAGTCCTCGCCCGACAGGCGGATCGGGTAGCCCGAGGCCACCAGCGAGGCGAACGCCATGTGCTCGCCCATGCCCCAGTCGACGTTGATGTCGCCGCGGCCCATCGCCGCGCGGTCGGCCAGCACCTTCTCGACCAGCGGGTGCACCTTGAAGTTCGAAGGCACCTGCGTGATGCGCTCGGCCAGGCGCTTGAACTCGGTGACCGGGATCGCGGTGTCGGCGGCGTCCGTCCACTTCTTGCCGAGGAACGGCGACCAGTCGACCGCGTACTTGCCCTTGAAGTTGGTCAGGACGGGGTCGCGCGTGTGGCGGCCGGCGTCCATTGCGCCGCGGAACTCCTTGACCATGTCGTCGGGGCCCGTGTCGCCCAGTACGCCCTGCGCGACCAGCTTGTCGCCGTAGAGCTTGCGGGTGCCCGGGTGCACGCCGATCTTCTTGTACATCAGCGGCTGCGTCAGGCTGGGCGTGTCCTGCTCGTTGTGGCCCAGCTTGCGGAAGCAGACGATGTCGACGACCACGTCCTTGTTGAACTGCTGGCGGTAGTCGAGCGCGAGCTGCGTGCACAGCACGACCGCCTCCGGATCGTCGCCGTTGACGTGCAGCACCGGCGCCTCGATCATCTTGACGACGTCGGTGCAATACAGCGTGGAGCGCATGTCGCGCGGGTCGGAGGTGGTGAAGCCGATCTGGTTGTTGATGACCAGGTGCACCGTGCCGCCGGTGTAGTAGCCGCGCGTCTGCGCCAGCGCCAGCGTCTCCATCACGACGCCCTGGCCCGCGAAGGCGGCGTCGCCGTGGACGATGACCGGCAGCACCTGCGCGCCGGTGGCGTCGCCGCGGCGATCCATGCGCGCGCGCACCGAGCCTTCGGCCACGGGGTTGACGATCTCCAGGTGCGACGGGTTGAACGCGAGCGACAGGTGCACCGGGCCGCCGGCCGTGGTGATGTCGCTGGAGAAGCCCTGGTGGTACTTGACGTCGCCCGAGGGCAGGTCTTCCGGGGCGGTGTGGTCGAACTCGGCGAACAGGTCCTTGGGCATCTTGCCCAGCGTGTTCACGAGCACGTTCAGGCGGCCGCGGTGGGCCATGCCGATGACGACTTCCTGCACGCCCTTCGTGCCGGCGCGCTGCACCAGCTCGTCCATCGACACGATGAAGCTCTCGCCGCCTTCCAGCGAGAAACGCTTCTGGCCGACGAACTTGGTGTGCAGGTAGCGCTCGAGGCCTTCGGCCGCGGTCAGGCGGTCGAGGATGTGCTTCTTCTCGTCGGCGTTGAACGTGGGCTTGCCGCGGATCGCCTCGATGCGCTCCTGCCACCAGCGCTTCTCGCCGGGGTCGGTGATGTGCATGAACTCGGCGCCGATGGTGCCGCAGTACGTCTCGCGCAGCGCGCGCACGATCTCGCGCAGCGTCATGTTCTCGTTGGCCGAGAAGTACGTGTTCGTCGCCGAGAACGTGATGTCCATGTCGGCTTCGGTCAGGTCGTAGAACGCCGGATCGAGCTCGGGGATGCGCGGACGCTCGGTGCGCTTGAGCGGATCGAGGTCGGCCCAGCGCGAGCCCAGGAAGCGGTACGCCGCGATCAGCGACTGGACATGGACCTGCTTGCGTGCGATGGCCAGGTCGGTGGAGCTGGCCTTGACGGCAAAGGCGTTGGCCTTGGCGCGTTGCGCGAACGACTCGATCACCGGCGCGTGGGGCACGTCGCGGGAGTCGGAGCCGTCGGCTGCGGGCACGTGCTGGAGCGCGTCGAAGTAGGCGCGCCACGTGTCCGGCACCGAGCCGGGGTTCTCGAGATAGGCCTCGTACATCTCCTCCACGTACGGCGCGTTTCCGCCGAACAGGTAGGAGTTGGACCTGCTTTGTTCCATCATTTCTTCGCTCACTTTCGCCCCGGTTTCCAGGGCTACGATGGGTTGGACAACCTTCCGCGGCCCGGCTCTACCGGTAGGCGGATTGCAAACGCCTTGCTGCTAATCGGATGCCAGCAAGGGGACACAGAAGGACTATTGGGGTACTTCAGACCATGAATGTAGCACTTACCCTGAGTGGCTGCCTGAACGCTTCAGCCCTGGAAACATGGACTTTCTCCGCAGATTCGCAAGTGAAACGCCCTGTCACAGTCCGGGCTGCATGTCCCGCCAGGTCATCCGACTCCATCCCGCCGCGCCCGTGAAACCGGCCGAGGCCGCGCCGTGCAACGGCTGCGGCGTCTGCTGCGCGGCGGAGCCCTGCCCGGTCGGCGTGCTCGTCAGCGGCCGCCGCTCGGGCGCCTGCGCGGCGCTGTTGTGGAATGACGACGCCGGCCTGTACCGCTGCGGGCTGGTGGCCGATCCCCGCGCCGTCCTGCCCCGGCTGCCGGCGACGCTCGCCCCGGCCGTGAGCCGCCTGGCCCGGCGCTGGATCTCCGCGGCGAGCGGCTGCGACAGCAGCCTGGCGGTCGAGTCGGCCTGATCCGCGCCCCTTGCCGACCGGCAGCGCGGGGTTCAAGATGAAGCCGGGGGACCAGAGCGCCAACGACGGCGCCACCAGCCTGGATGCGGATCGAGCGATGCCTTACACGAACGCCTGGGAGCCCCGCGGGGTCTGCACGCATTTCACCGGCTTCGTCACGGCCGAAGAGTACGTTCGTTCAGCCGAGGAGATCTGCGCCGACCCGCGCTTCGACGACCTGCAGTTCGTCATCAAGGACCTGCTGGCCATCGACGACCACGCCATCGAGCCCGAGGCCTGCGACGCGATCGCCGCGATCCGCTACGGCGCGCGCTTCACGAACCCGAACATCTACCTCGTGCTGCTGACCAACGACCCGCGCCTGGTGCCTTTCGCCCACCCGAAGTCGGACTCGTTCCTGCACGGCCTGTACGAAACCCACGCCTTCTCGAGCCCCGAGGCCGCGCGCCGCTGGCTGGCCGCCCAGCCGCCGCTCACGCGCGCAGGCGGGGCCATGCGCAAGGCGACACGGGCGCCCTGAGCACGTCAGGCCCATGAAAAAGGCGCCCCGCAGGGCGCCTTCGGCTCTCGCGCGTGACGCGCGGGCGCCCGCTCAGGCGAGCGCGAGGCGACGGCGCGCGGCGCCGTACTCGTGGGCCAGGCGCTGGACGAGCGCGGCGGTCGGCACGATGGACTTGACCGCGCCCACGCCCTGACCCGCGCCCCAGATGTCCTTCCAGGCCTTGGCGGCGCCCGCGCCGGCGAAGTTCATCTTGCTGGCGTCGCTGGTGGGCAGGTTGTCGGGGTCGAGGCCGGCCTGCGTGATCGAGCCGCGCAGGTAGTTGCCCAGCACGCCGGTGAACAGGTTCGAGTAGACGATGTCGTCGCTGGTCGACTCCACGATCATCTGCTTGTAGCCGTCGGACGCGCGCGCCTCGTCGGTGGCGATGAAGGCCGAGCCGATGTAGCCGAAGTCGGCGCCCATCGCCAGCGCGGCGAGCACGCCGTCGCCGGTGGCGATCGCGCCCGACAGCGCCAGCGGGCCGTCGAACCATTCGCGGATCTCGTGGATCAGCGCGATCGGGTTCTTGACGCCCGCGTGGCCGCCGGCGCCGGTGGCCACGGCGATCAGGCCGTCGGCGCCCTTCTCGATCGCCTTGTGCGCGAACGTGTTGTTGATGATGTCGTGAAGCACGATGCCGCCCCACGAGTGCACGGCGTCGTTGACGTCGGTACGCGCGCCCAGCGACGTGATCACGATGGGCACCTTGTACTTGGCGCACACCTGCATGTCGTGCTCGAGGCGGTCGTTGCTCTTGTGCACGATCTGGTTGATCGCGAACGGCGCGGACGGCGCCTCGGGGTGCGCCTTGTCGTACGCGGCCAGCGTCTCGGTGATCTCGGCCAGCCAGTCGTCCAGCTGTTCGGCCGGACGCGCGTTGAGCGACGGCATCGAGCCGACGATGCCGGCTTGGCACTGCGCGATCACCAGCTTGGGATTGCTGATGATGAACAGCGGCGAGCCGATGACGGGCAAGCGCAGGTGGCTGAGGGCGGCGGGGAGCGGGCGGCGGGTCATGGGCATGTTCATGTTCAGAAGGCTTCCAGGGGCATGGCCAGCGTGCCTTCGGCGCCGTCGACGATGGAGTCGCGGATGCCGGCGGCCTTGCTGAGGATGTGGTCGCCGTAGAAGCGCGCGGTGGCGATCTTGGCGGTCATGAACGGGACGTCGTCGCCGGCGGCGGCGCGCCCGGCGGCCACCAGCAGCGCACGGCCCATCTGCCAGCCGCCCACCAGGTTGCCGGCCAGCATCAGGTACGGCACCGAGCCGGCGAACGCGGCGTTGGGGCTGCTCTTGGCGTTGCTCGCGATGAAGCCGACGGCGTCGACGAAGGCCTCGCGCGCGGCCTTCAGGCGCTTGCCGAAGGCCTGGGCGTCCTTGTTCGACGAGGCGGCCAGCGCCTGTTCCGTCGACTCGATGCGCGCGGCGATCGCCTTGGCGGCGGTGCCGCCGTCGCGCGCGGTCTTGCGGCCGACGAAGTCGTTTGCCTGGATCGCGGTGGTGCCTTCGTAGATCGTCAGGATCTTGGAGTCGCGCATGTACTGCGCGGCGCCGGTCTCCTCGATGAAGCCCATGCCGCCGTGCACCTGCACGCCCAGGCTCGCCACGTCGATGCTCATCTCGGTGGAATAGGCCTTGACCAGCGGCACCATGAATTCGTAGAACGCCTGGTTCTCGGCGCGCACCGATGCGTCGGGGTGCTCGTGCGCGGCGTCGAACGCGCTCGCGGCCACCAGCGCCATCGCGCGGCAGGCCTCGGTGTACGCGCGCATCGTCATCAGCATGCGGCGCACGTCGGGGTGGTGGATGATGGGCGCGGCCGTCGTCATCGAGCCGTCGACCGGGCGCGACTGCACGCGGTCGCGGGCGTATTCGACCGCCTTCTGATACGCGCGCTCGGCCACCGCGATGCCCTGCACGCCCACGCCGAAGCGGGCGGCGTTCATCATGATGAACATGTACTCGAGGCCGCGGTTCTCCTGGCCGACGAGGGTGCCCACGGCGCCGCCGTGGTCGCCGAACTGCAGCACGCAGGTGGGGCTCGCCTTGATGCCCATCTTGTGCTCGATGCTCACGCAGTGCGCGTCGTTGCGCGCGCCCAGCGAGCCGTCCGCGTTGACCATGAACTTCGGGACGATGAACAGCGAGATGCCCTTGACGCCCTCGGGCGCGCCCGCGACGCGCGCGAGCACGAGGTGGACGATGTTCTCGGCCATGTCGTGTTCGCCCCAGGTGATGAAGATCTTGGTGCCGAACAACTTGTACGTGCCATCGGCCTGGGGCTCGGCGCGCGTGCGCACCAGCGCCAGGTCGGAGCCGGCCTGCGGCTCGGTCAGGTTCATCGAGCCCGTCCACTTGCCCGAGAGCATGTTGGGCAGGTACTTGTGCTTCTGCTCGTCGGAGCCGGCCGTCAGCAGCGCCTCGATCGCACCGTCGGTCAGCAGCGGGCACAGCGCGAAGCTGACGTTGGCCGAGTTGATCATCTCGCCGCACGCGGCGCCGATCAGCTTGGGCAGGCCCTGGCCGCCGAAGTCGGTCGGGTGCTGCAGGCCCTGCCAGCCGCCCTCGCCGAACTGCTTGAACGCCTCCTTGAATCCAGGCGTGGCGATGACCTGGCCGTCCTTGAAGAACGACGGGTTGCGGTCGCCCTCGACGTTCAGCGGCGCCACCACGTCCTCGTTGAACTTGGCGCATTCCTCGAGCACCGCCTGCGCGGTGTCGAAGCCGGCGTCCTCGAACGCTGGCATTGTCGACAGCTCGTCGATGCCGGCCAGCTCCTTCATCACGAAGAGCATGTCCTTGACGGGGGCACGGTAGGTCATCTTTGTCTCCACACTGGCAAAAAAAGGGGCGCCTCGGCGAGCGCCCCTGGTCGTTCAGGTCAGTCGATCGATGCGGCTCAGAGAGACTTGATCAGCTCGGGCACGGCGACGAACAGGTCGGCCACGAGGCCGTAGTCGGCCACCGAGAAGATCGGCGCTTCCTCGTCCTTGTTGATCGCGACGATGACCTTCGAGTCCTTCATGCCGGCCAGGTGCTGGATCGCGCCCGAGATGCCGCACGCGACATACAGCTGCGGCGCGACGATCTTGCCCGTCTGGCCCACCTGCCAGTCGTTCGGGGCGTAGCCCGCGTCGACGGCGGCGCGCGAGGCGCCCAGCGCGGCGCCCAGCTTGTCGGCCAGCGGCGTCAGCACTTCGTTGAACTTCTCGCTCGAGCCCATCGCGCGGCCGCCCGAGACGATGATCTTGGCGGCGGTCAGTTCGGGGCGATCGAGCTTGGCGATCTCCTTGCCGACGAACGTCGCCTTGCCGGAATCGGCGACGGCGGCGATCGATTCCACGGCGGCCGAGCCCCCGGTGGCGGCGGCCGGATCGAAGCCGGTGGTGCGCACGGTGGCGACCTTGACGGCCTGCGAGCACTGCACCGTGGCGATGGCGTTGCCGGCGTAGATCGGGCGCTCGAAGGTGTCGGCCGAGACGACCTTGCTGATGTCGCTCAGCTGGCCGACGTCGAGCTTGGCGGCCACGCGCGGCGCGGTGTTCTTGCCGTTGGCGGTCGACGGGAAGAAGATGTGCGAGTAGCCCGAGGCCACGGCCAGCACCTGCGCGGCCAGGTTCTCGGCCAGCGCTTCGGCGTGCGCCGGCGAATCGGCGTGCAGCACCTTGGCGACGCCCGCGACGGCGGCCGCCGCGGCGGCGACGGCCCCGGCGTTCTGGCCGGCCACGAGCACGTGGACGTCGCCGCCCACTTGCGCCGCGGCGGTGATGGTGTTGAGCGTCGCGCCCTTGAGCGAGGCGTTGTCGTGTTCTGCGATGACGAGGGTGGTCATGTGATCGAGTCTCCGGGATGCGGTCAGATGACCTTCGCTTCGTTCTTCAGCTTGGCGACCAGCGTCGCCACGTCCGGCACCTTCACGCCGGCACCGCGCTTGGGCGGCTCGCTGACCTTGAGCGTCTTGATGCGCGGCGCGACGTCCACGCCCAGCGCGTCCGGCTTGACGATGTCGAGCGGCTTCTTCTTGGCCTTCATGATGTTGGGCAGCGTCACGTAGCGCGGCTCGTTCAGGCGCAGGTCGGTGGTGATGACGGCCGGCAACGACAGCTTGAGCGTCTCCGAGCCGCCGTCGACTTCGCGCGCGACGGTCACCGAGTCGGCCGTCAGTTCGACCTTCGAGGCGAACGTGGCTTGCGGCAGGTCGGCCAGCGCCGCCAGCATCTGGCCCGTCTGGTTGCAGTCGTCGTCGATCGCCTGCTTGCCCAGGATCACCAGGCCCGGCTGCTCCTTGTCGACCAGCGCCTTGAGCAGCTTGGCCACGGCCAGCGGCTGCAGTTCGGCGTCGGTCTCGACCAGGATGCCGCGGTCGGCGCCGATGGCCATCGCGGTGCGCAGCGTCTCCTGGCACTGCGTGACGCCGCACGAGACGGCGATGATCTCGGTGACCACGCCCTTCTCCTTCAGGCGGACGGCCTCCTCGACGGCGATCTCGTCGAAGGGGTTCATGCTCATCTTGACGTTGGCGATGTCGACGCCGGTGCCGTCCGACTTCACGCGAACCTTCACGTTGTAGTCGACGACGCGTTTCACGGGCACCAGAACCTTCATGACGCAGAACTCCTCAGGGACAATTGACGTTAACGTAAACGGAATACGGGTTGATTCTAGAGGTCTGGCGCCCGAGGCGGCCTTCTTGTCGAAGCAACTTTCGAAGAATAAAACGAACGGTCGTGCTATTTTAGGTGAAACGCTCCAGGATTCCAATAGACTTCGAGGCCATGTCGCGCCAAGCCAACCCCGTCCCCGCCTCGCCGTCCGCCGCGCCCCAGCCGGTGCGCATCGGCATCTTCGATTCGGGCGTGGGCGGGCTGTCGGTGATGCAGGCGGTGCACACCCGGCTGCCGCATGCCGAGCTGCTGTACGCGGCCGACACCGCGAACGCCCCGTACGGCGACCGCACGGAGGAATTCCTGTGCGACCGCTCCGAGCGCATCGCGCGCTTCCTGTGCGAGCAGGGCGCCCAGATGATCGTCGTGGCCTGCAACACCGCCACCGCCGCGGCCGTCGCCCGCCTGCGCGCGACGTGGCCCACGCTGCCGGTGGTGGGCGTGGAGCCCGGCGTGAAGCCGGCCGTCGCGCTGAGCGCCGCGCACCGCGTGGGCGTGCTGGCCACCACGCGCACGCTGGCCAGCGAGAAGTTCCGCCGACTGGCCGAGGCCCACGCCGCCGGCGCGCAGCTGGTGCTGCAGCCCTGCCCCGGCCTGGCCGACGCCATCGAGTCGGCCGACGACGCCGCCATCGACGTGCTGGTGCAGCGCTACTGCGCGCCGCTGCGCGACGCCGGCGTCGACGTCGCCGTGCTCGGCTGCACGCACTACGTCTTCGCCCGCACGCTGTTCGAGCGCGCCCTGCCCGGCGTGCAGTTGGTCGACACCGCCGAGGCCATCGCGCGCCAGACCGCCCGTTTCGCCGACGAACTCGTCGCCGGCGGGCAGGCCGACGCCGACCCCGCGCGCCCATCCGCCCTGCGCGCCTGGAGCAGCGGCTCGCCGCAGGTGCTCGCGTCGTTCGCGCAGCGCTGGCTGGGGCTGCAGGTCGACGTGCACGACATGCGCTGCTGAGCGCATCGCCCGCGTCCGCGCGCATGCCCGCCCTCGCCCCCGCGCGCGTCAAGCGCGACGCGCACGCCCGCCCGTCCACCGAGATGCGGCGCCTGCGCCATGCGCCGCTCGGACGCTGCCTGTACTGCCTCGCGACGGGCGTGCCGCTGACCGAGGAGCACCTCGTCCCGCGCGCCCTCGGCGGTCGCCTGACGCTGCGCGACGCGGTCTGCGAGCCCTGTCGCCGCGCGACGGGCCGCCTCGAGCAGCTGACCTTGGACCGCGAGTTCGCCGTGCCCAAGACGCTGCTCGCGCTCAAGCGCCGGCGCGCCCGCGGCAAGGGCCCGAGCCGCCTGCCGCCCGTCGTGCTCGAGGGCCACGGTCCCGAACCGCTGGCGCTGTCGGCCAACGACTTCCCGCGCACGTTCTGCCTGCCGGCGTTCGCACCGGCAGGCCTGCTGTCGGGAGATGAACGCGCCGACACGCCGGCGATCGACTACGTCGCCTGCACGCTGAACCTGGGCACGCCGGCGCGCCACACCGTCGCGGCCCCGCCGCCCTTGCCCGACCCGCACGCCTACGCCCACTCAATCGCCAAGTGGGCCTGCACGCTCGCGGTCGCCGAGCGCGGGCTCGATGGCTGCGACCTGCAGCCGATGCGCGACCTGATGCTGGGCCGCCGCCACGACGTCTTCGCCTTCGTCGGCACGCCGTCGCAGCGCGGACCCGCGTCGCGCGAGTGGCTGCACGACGTCGCCTTCCACGAGCGCAACGGCTGGCTCGTCGCGACGCTGGCGCTGTTCGCGTCGGCCGGCATGGCGCCGTACGAGGTCGTCATCGGGCGATCGCCCGGCCGCTGAAGCCGTCGCCCGCGGCCGGCGAACCGCCGCTCGTCGCCGCGTGCGCACAGGCCGCATCGATTGGCCTAGCATCGGCCATCCATCCAAGGAGCACCGCGATGCGCACACGCCTTCTGGCCGCCGCCACCCTGTCCGCCGCCCTCCTGGCGCCGCTCGCGCCGGCCCGTGCGGCCGACGCCCCGCTCACCGGCGACACCGCCGCGGCCGCGCAGGTCTGGGCCACCTTCGAGCATTGGCTCAAGGCCTACGAGGCGGGCGACCTGGAGGGGATCATGTCGATCTTTGACCGCGACGTGATCTTCGAATTCCAGGGCGGCCCCGACGCCAACGCCGACATGCTGAGGCGCGACTACGCCGACGACCTGAAGTCGCGGGCACCCGGCACGCGCTGGGTGCCGCGCGTGGAGGAGGTCCACGCCGAGGGCAACACGGCCTTCGTGCGCTCCATGTGGGAGCTGCACGTCGGGGACAAGGTGACGCAGCGCAATCGCAGCATGGACGTGTTCCAGCGCCGCGACGGGCACTGGAACATCCTGCGCTCGATCAACTACCCCGCCAAGGCGCGCGCAGCCTGCTGACCGGGCCGCCCGCGCGCCGGGCGATCACTTGGCGACGGCGCCGATGTCGACCGCGCTCTTGCGCCCCGTGCCGTAGACGTCGTCCTTGACCAGCGTGGCGGTCGACGAGCTGCCGGTGCCGATCGCGGGGCTGCCGGTGGCCAGGTGGAAGTCGGTGCCGGTCGCCACGAACTTCGGGTCGGCGTGCACCGAGCCCGTCGCCCACGACGGCACCGCGTCGCTGCCGTTCCAGAACAGGTTGTCGGTCCAGCTGCCTTCGCTGCCGCTGAAGCCGCCGTCGCCGCCGATGTTGGTCTTGCCGCTGGCCGCGTAGAAGATGTTGTTGACGAAGCTCACCGAGTTGGCCGGCAGGTTCCAGTCGTTCGACACCGCGCCGTACGCGTTCTTGATGCCCGTGACGGACGTGTTGTAGAACGTGTTGGACCACACCTTCGCGCCCGACAGGTCCACCGTGTTGAAGCGCAGGCCCGAGTACTGCGTGTTCATCACGAGGTTGTCGTAGACGCGGATGTTGGCGCCGCTGCCGTCGGCCAGGTTGATGCCGTGCTTGCCGATGCCGTCGACCACGTTGTGGTGGAACGCCACGTTGTTGGTGACCGTGGAGAAGCCGCCGTTCGTGTAGATCTGCAGGCCGTTGCCGCCGGTGATGCGCTCGAGGACGTTCCAGCCGATGTCGTACGTGCCGTCGTCGTCGATGTAGATGCCGTGGTTCTCCAGCGGGTTGGTCGACTGGCCCTGCGCGCAGGCGATGTCGTGGATGTCGTTGCCCATGATCACGACGCCCGTGCCCTCGCCGCTGATGCCGCCCGCTTTCGCGTTGTCCGGCGAGGCCAGGGTGGACAGCCACGGGCCCAGCTCGTTGTTGACGATGCGCCACGGGCCCGCGGCGTACTGGATGTTGATCGGCGCGCCGTCGCGCGTGGCGGTGGCGCTCGACTCCAGGTGCAGGTTCGAGATCGCGACATACTCGCCGGCCACGCCGTGGTACGACGAGCCCGGCCCCTCGATGCCGCCGCGGTGGCCGGCCGGCGTCACGTAATGCACGTCCTCGGGCTTGTTGCCGTTGATCGGGCCGGGGTACGACGTCACGTGGATCCAGCCGGACTTGGCGACGCCGGTCGGCGCCGTGCCCTTCTTGCTGGTGTCGCTGCCGTTGAAGCGCAGCCACGTGTCGTCCAGGCCGGTGACGTCGGTCCACGTGCCGCCGCGCACCACGACCTGGTCGCCCGGGTGCAGCGACGCGTACGCGCTGGCGCCCGACAGGCCGACCTGCAGGTTGCGGAACGGGTGCGTGATGTCGTCGACGACGGCGGTGCTGTCGTTGCCGTTCTGCGCGACGAACAGGATGTGGCCCGGGTTCGGCATGAACGTCACGTCCGAGTTGCTGGCGGTGCCGCCCACGCTCACGACCACCGGCTGCGCAGTGCCCAGCGGCTTGCCGGCGAGCGCGCCGACCTGCACGATGATCTCCTGCAGGCCCAGCCGCGCCGAGACCTTCGACGGCCCGAGGTAGCGGTAGTTCGCGACGGCCACGCCGCCGATCGTCACCTTGGTCGTGCTGCCCAGCCCCGACGCGTCGCCCAGGTTGCGGCCGAAGATCGACAGGTAGGCGCCCAGGTTGTTCTCGCCGCCGCTGACGGGCCCGCTGGGCACGTCGGTGAACAGCACGACCGGCCCGCCGCTGGCCGCCGGCGCGGGGGTCGGGGCGGGCGTGGGCGCCGGCGTCGGCGCGGGTGCAGGCGTCGGCGCGGGCGTCGGAGCCGGCGTGGGGGCCGGCGTCGGCGCAGGAGACGGCGCGGGCCGCGGCGCCGGGGTCGGTGCCGGCGTGGGCGCGGGCGACGGGGCCGGCGTCGGAGCGGGGGTCGGCGCAGGCGTGGGCGCCGGCGACGGGGCCGGCCGCGGCGCGGGCGCAGGCGTCGGCGCGGGAGCCGGGGTCGGTGCAGGGGTCGGCGCCGGCGCCGGTGCAGGCGTCGGGGTCGGCGCCGGCGTCGGTGACGGATTGGGGAACGGCGCGGGGGCCGGTTGGGCGATCGGCACGCCCTGCGCCTGGGCATCTCCGCCGCCGCCACCACCACACGCAGCGAGTGCCACGCAGCTCATGAGCGCCGCAATACGTGCCAGCGCGTCGTGTCGAACCATCCTCGTTCTCCGGTCATGCGAGCGCAACCATCGCGCTCAAGGTCGTGGTTCTAACCGGGAGAGTCTGGCGAAAGGGTCGGAGTATGTATGCAAACGTTCCCTGCGCGACCGCGGTGCACGAGCAGGTTTTGCCCGGTGGAAGGCGCATCCGGCGCCACGGTCGCGCAACGCGCTTGCAACATGCTGGCACAGGACCGGGCGCTGTCGCGCAGGGATCGGCGCGTCGAATTTCGGTTGCGCCGCGGGTTGGACGGGTGTTCATGCGGGAACGCGGCCTCGCGCAAGAGGCATGTCCCCCGCCTTGATGATGCTGCTCGATTCCGCGCGCCGTAGGCTTTCCTCGCCGACCACGCGCGCCAGTGCGGTCGGTCGAACGCTTTCGGAAGCCGCACGATGCCGATCCACCATACCGTCGCACAAGGTGAATGCCTGTCCCGGATCGCAGGGCGGTATGGCCATCCGGACTGCACGAAGGTCTGGGAGCATCCCGACAACGCCCGATTGCGCGATCGGCGCAAGAGCCCCGATCTGCTGTTTCCCGGGGACGTCGTCGTCGTCCCCGACCTGCGCCTCAGGTCGCTGTCCTGCAAGACAGACACGCGCCATGTCTTTCGCGCCGTGATTGGCAAGCGCTGGCTGCGCATCGTGCTCGAGGACGAGGACGGCCATCGCCTGGCCAATCGCCGCTATGTGCTCGATTTCCAGGGCCAGGTCCTGGACGGCGTCACCGACGGCGACGGCCTCCTTGAAAAGGCCATTCCGAGCGACGCGGAGCGCGGGCGCCTGCTCGTTGCTGACCTGGAATGGTCGATCCATGTCGCGCACCTGAACCCCGCCGAGGCGGGTACGCCCGATCTTGGGGTCTCGGGCGCGCAGGGCCGGTTGCGCAATCTCGGCTACGACACCGGCCCGATCGACGGTGAACTCGGGCGGCGCACCCGCATGGCGCTTCGCTTCTTCCAGGCCGACGAGCAACTGGCGCAGACGGGCGAGTTCGACAACGACACGCGGCGCAAGCTGCTCGAAGTCCATGGCTGCTGAGAACACCGATGCGCACGTTGCCCCGGGCAGGAGCGGCTCGAACCTGCTCAGCAAACGACATGTCTTTCGTGTCGTCCTTCTCAAGGCGATGGTGCAGCGCGCGGACGCGGCGCTGGAGGGTCCCCTCGTGCTCGAGGCCGAAGACGGGTCGTACAAGTTCGAATTTGCCTTCTCCGAAGCCGTGCAGGCGGGCAACCACCTGATCTTCGAGTTCTGGCTCCGCCAACGTGCGAGGAATTATTTCTGCTACTTGCGCGACGGGCCTCGCAAGATCAAGTGGCCACTGATTCCACGAAAGCAGTCCTGCTCGCTTGGCTCAGCCACGCACGACGACGCGCGCGCGCCGGCCGCCGCGGATGTGGAGTAGCGCCATGGCCGCCGAAACGAACATGTCCTCGACCGACGTCGATCCGAACGCAGTGTCGTCGCAGGAAGCCGGGAGTGCCGCCTCGTCCAGCACGTCGACGAGCGACGATGCATCACAGTCGTCGCAGCCATCGCCGGCCGCCGATGCGGCGAACGCCACGTCCGCGTCACCCGCCTACACGTGCGCCGAGGACTCGGCCTACGTCTGTCCGTCCTCTGTGCAGGAAGCCGCCCCGGTCGACCTTCCGGAAGACGCCCATGCCTTCCTCGCCGGCGAGACCCGGTTGCTCGCGAAGGCGAACTGGCCGCTGGCCGACTACTACGTCTACATCGACTGCGATCCGTCGGACAAGATCGACTTCGACACGTTCGGACTGCTCTGGACGGACGAACGCGGATTCCTCCATTTCACCGACCAGGATGGCCACCCCACTCACCGCCTGAGTGCGTATCCGATCGCATGGAGCTCGGACACGGCGGCGCATTCGAAGAATGCCATGTCGTGCGCCGTCATCTACGACGAGGATCTGTCTCGCCTCAAGAAGACGAAGGCGAGAGTGGAACGCGCCGCCAAGCAGCATGCCGACTCGTCGAAGTACCGGATCGCACCGAAGAACTTCCGCTCGATGTGCGGGCCTGACGACCACGCCTTCGAGATCGTGGTTCCCGAAGACAAGGCCGTGCTGAACCTGCCCGTGCTCGAGCAGCTGGTCAAGGAATGCGACGATGCACTGGCCGAGCTGGAACGACTTCGCGAGCGACTCCGGGCCTTCCTGAACGATCCGATCGAGCATCAGGTCATGATGTTCAATCGCGTCGAGGTCGACAATTGGCTCGACGCGATGGACGTCGGCGAGGATCGTTCACCGATGCGACGGTTCGTGCGCCTGCAAAGGCGGGCAGGGCTCACCCGCATGAGCGACAAGACGACGACCTGGAACATGGCATGCGCGACCTTCGATCGGCATGTCGAGCGCTGGACGCGCGACTACGAGAAGAAGCTCGACACGCTGTACGACATCCTGATGGACGACGGACGCCTGGACGCAATCGGGCAAATCGGCCTGGTGCTGGAAGGACTGGACAGCGAGACGGGTGCGCACCTTCTCTGGCGCCATCAGTTCCTGTGTGCGGCCTGCGGGGCGTTCGCGTCGACTCGGCGCTCCGACCAGATCGCCCGCAAGTTCGTGCTGCCGCTGGCCGAGGGCTTGTCGCAGCCCTGGAGCAACGCGAGGAAGCCCTGCCCCTGCCCGACCTGCACGCCGATGCGTTTCGGGATGGCCGTCCCGGACACCACGCTGGCGGAAAGGCTGCACCACACGCGCTGGAAGTCCAAGGACCTGAAGCTGGCGACGAGCACGGCCTCGCGCATCCTCGACCTCTTCGCCAAGTTCGTCCCCGCCGTCGGCGATGCCATGGTTCGCGCCGGCGATCCCCAACGGCTGCTGGGAGGCTATCTGCTCGCCCGGTTGTCGCTGGTCGATACTCCGGAGAAGCTCCAGACCGCCGCAGACTGGCTGCTGAGACGGTGGTACACGCTCAAACAGTGGAGCACGCTCCGGGAGTATGGGGAGCCTCTGCGGACGTTCAAGAGCGAGACGGACGAATTTCTGGGAAAGAAGATCCCGGGTTTGAACGCGGAACGCTTGGGCGGCCTACTGAACACCGTTGCAGGCGTCTTCGTGCTCTATGCCATCCTGACGCACGACGGAAAGAAGTCGGCGAAGGACTACGTGGATATCGCGCGGGCAGCCACCGACATCGCGAGAGGCGTCATCGCGATGAACAAGAGCCTCGTGACCGCGGAATTGACGTCCTTCCTGGAGAGCGGACCCACGTATCAAGAACTCGGCGCGGCCAGCGCGACGGTTGCCGCGGAAGATGCGGCCAAGGTCGTCAGCTTCCTGAAGTCCGGTTTGCCGGTCGTCGGAGGCGTGCTCCAGCTGGCGAGCGCATCCATATCGCTGCACGAAGCCGCCGACAAGGGCGACAAGCGAACGTATACCTACTCGATGGTGCAGGTCGTCGGCGCTGACGTCGCGCTCTCCGGGATCGCCCTGGACGTCATGCCGGAACCGTTGGTCACGAAAGGGGCTGGCGTTTGCCTGAACTTCATTGGTGGCGTGATCTATCTCAGCGGCCAGGTTCTCGAGTTCGCGACCCGCCCCGGTGCAGCGGAAGACTTCCTGCGCTCGGCGCTCTACTACGATGACGGAGACCACAGTTCGCCAGACGAGATCAGGCAGAGACAGGCCGCATCGGACGAGTGGTACCGACAACGGCAGGAGGAAGAAGTCTTCAGGCGCTGGAACCGCCGATGACGGCGCGGCGATTCTCACGGTTCAGGCCGCCTGCGGCGCGCAGGGCAGCGGCGCGGGCCGCATCGAGGCTCACGCGAATGCATGGAACGTCGCACGTGGTACCCCGGGCCGGACTCGAACCGGCATGCCTGTGAGGGCGCGGGATTTTAAGTCCCGAGTGTCTGACCAATTTCACCACCGGGGCGCGGGCGCATTGTCGCAGCACGGCGTGAATGGGCGGGCACACCATTTGCTCACTGTCGCGCAGACGACTGCCCCAAGGAGCCGGCGATGGATTGGCATTGCATCAAGTTCGATCGCCGCGGGGCGCACGAAGCCGAGGCCGCGGACCTCGTGCTGGCGCTCGAGGATGCCTACGGCAGCGCCGGAGAACCGGCGGCAGCGGAGGTGTTCATGACGCACGGCCGCGTCGGCGACTACGCGTTCTACCTGTCGCCCGAGGCGGCGCGGATGGCGCCAGCCGTGCTGCAACGTTTTCACGCCGTCCTGTGCGAGCCGCCAGTGGACCTGCATCGCTGCACGCCGATGATCCTCTGACTCGCCGGCGCGGGTCGCGATAATCGCGCCCCATGACCGACTCCCCCGCCGACGCCCTCTTCCTCGCCTGGATCCACGGCTGGGCCGCCGCCCGCGAACTGGCGCCGCCCGTGCCGCACGGCAACGGCTTCCACATCACCGTAGGCTCGCCGCGCCAGGCCAGCCGCTACGTGTTCCCGCGACCGTCGCCCACGCTCGTGGAGTGCGGCGCCACGATCGAGGATCCGTGGGTCTTCCTCAAGACGCGCGCCACGCCCGACGAGTTGCGCGCGCTGCTGCCCGCGCGCTGGCGCATCGAGCCGCTGCACTGGATGATGACCTGCGACGACCGCCCCTTCCCGAACCGCCGCGCGCTGCCGCCCGGCTACGTGCTGCAGGTCGACGACGACACCGCCCGCAGCGCGTGCGGCCACGTCCACGTGCTGGCGCCCGACGGCGAACTCGCGGCCTCCGGGCACGTGGTGCTGGGCGAACGCATGGCCATCTACGACCGCATCGGCACCGAGCCCGCACACCAGCGGCTGGGCCTCGGGCGCGCGGTCATGCAGTCGCTGCAGACCCTCGCGCACGCGCACGGGCGTCACGCGGGCGCGCTCGTGGCCACCGACGAGGGCCGCGCGCTGTACGAAACGCTGGGCTGGCAGTTGGAAGCGCCGTGGGCCGGCGCCGTGATCCCAGGGCCGGAGGACGCGGCGTGAGTTCCAGGTGCCGCGCCCGGGCCGAGGACGCGGCACGGTTGCGACCTCGACAGCCACCAGAACACCATGGCGGACATGGGCGATCGATTCCACCACGCCGCCCGCCGATCGCGAGCCCGCGCCGTGCGCTTCGCTCGCGCAGTCGCACCACAGTGTGAACCTAGGCCGCGAGGTCCTGCTTGGAATCGTTGGCCGCGTCGGGATGCCCGGCCGCCATGGCCGACGATGCCGCACCCGCCGCGCGGCCTTGCCGGCGACGACGCGCGAGCACGAGAGCGACCAGCGCCGCGACGGATGCACCGATGCCGCCGGCCAGCGTGGCCGCGGACGGCCCCGCATGCGCCGTCGACAGGCTGTAGCCGCTGAGATCCTGCGCCTTGTCGATATCCGCGGCGAACGCGGCGACGGCGGCGGCGCCGATGCGGTCCTGGCCGATCTCGAGCACGTAGTCGGTGGTCAGCTCGCGCTCGTGCACGCGCACCGACTTGCTGAGCTTGAACGCCGCGTCGGCCACCGTGCGGTCGGCGTGGTGCTCGGGCCAGGCCTGCGGCAATAGCACGCGCAGGTGCTCGCGCAGCGACTGCGGGCCGTGCAGCGCCAGCGGCATCGTGCGGATCGGCTCGTCGGGCGCGTGCAGCTCGTTGTCGATCTCCGGCGCGCGGAAGCGGGCCTGGCGCACGCCCTTGCCGTCGTCGGGCCAGAAGTCCTTGACCATGTAGTGCTCGGTCACGACCACGGTGTTGGCGCGCGGGTCGTCGCGCACCTCGAACGGCGCCGCCACGCGGATGCCGGGGTAGCTGGTCGCGTAGAAGTTCAGGTAGCGCCGCTGCAGCTCGCCGCGATCGCCGTTGCCCAGGTCGTCGCGGATCATGTCGGCCGAGAAGCCGCGGTAGGTGGTGCGCACGTCGTACTTGACCGGCGGGTCGAAGCCGGCGCGGCTGTCGACGTCGACGTCGACCTCGCGCGAGTGCGCCGCCACGGTGTGCGCGGGCATCGCGGCCAACGCCTGGCTGCGGCCGTCGAGCACCAGCGCCCGCGCGAAGTCGGGCTGCGTGACGGTGGCCAGCGTGCCCTGCTGCGGCGAGCGCGTCGGATCGAGCCACCGGTCGCGACCGCCGACGCGCGCCCGCACGATCACGTGGTCGAACGAGCCGGCGCTCGGCAGGTCGCGCTCGATCTGCGCGCGGCGCTCGGTGTTGACGAGCGCGGGACTGGCGTCGATGCCGAGCGCGCGCAGCATCGTCACCATCAGCAGCGCCTTCTCCTTGCAGTCGCCCCAGCGCCGCGCGTAGACGACGTCGGGTGCGCTCGGCGCGTGCGTGCCGGCGCCGATCTCCACGCCGAGGTAGCGCACCTCCCGCTGCACGAGGCGCAGCACGGCGACGACGCGCTCGTCGTCCTGCGGCGTCGTGCGCGCGACCGCGTCGACGGCGCCGCGGAGCGCGGGGCTCAGCATCGAGGGTGCCGCGTACAGCCGCTCGGCCCAGCGCGCGACGTCGCCCCACGACGCGAAGTCGCTCCACTCGATCCACGGATACGGGTCGAACGCGCGCGGCACGTTGGCCTCCAGGCGCAGCGAGGGCACGTCGTGCAGGTCCCAGGTGCGCTCGTCGAAGCCGTCGGCCTGCGACACCCGCGGCGCCGCCGCGCCCGTGAGCTGCCGCACCTCGATGCCCAGGCCGCTGGCCGTCGACAGCCGGCGGTGCAGGTGCGCGACGGGCACCTGCCACTGCATGTCGAAGTCGCCGGCGTGGTGGCCCTGCAGCACGGGGTTCATGCCGCTGCGCACGTACGCGAACTCGACGACGTCGCCGACGCGGATGTCGGGCAGGTCGAGCGCCACCTGCTTGCGGCCGTCGTACACGCGCGACTCGAGGTCGCGCTCGCGCTGCAGCACCTTGACCTGCATCTCGCGCAGCCGTGACTCACGCCGGCCGTCGCGGATCACGTCCATCTGCGTGATCGCGAGCGTCTCCCACGCCGGGTCGACCTCGATCTCGCGGTGGCTCAGCTCGTCGATGCCCTTGTCGGTGACGGCCTCGCTGATGACGTGGTGATAGCGCGCCCGCGAACCGGGCGCGAGGCGCACCTGGTCGTCGATCAGGTCGTAGCGCAGGCCGTAGGCGACGTTCGCGGCATCGGCCTGCGGATGCGGCATGGCCGCGAGCGTGGCGGGCCGAACCCAGGCGGGCGTGGGCCCGACGCGGTAGTCGGTGGCGTGCGCCGCGACCGCGGCCAGCATCCCCGCGGCGGCCAGTGCCGCGCGCGCCCGGCGCGTGCGCCCGCATCCGAACATGACGATTCTCCCTTGCGACCCGGTGGCGCGCCCGTTCGTCGGGCGTCGTGCGAGCCTCGATTGTCGTCGCGGGAGACCGGCAATCCGATCGGGGCGCGCCCGTCCCCAAAAAGGGTGGGCGCGCCCGCTCGGCGGCGTCAGGCCGTGGCGGGATCGCTCACGCGCGGGCGGCCGTTCTCGACGCGGCCGGCCATGCGGCGCAGGAATGCCGGGCTGGCGTCGCAGGTCACCGACAGGTCGTACCAGCCGTAGCTCTCGGCCACCGACAGGCGCTCCTCCACCGCCGCGCCCGGCGCGAGGTGGAACGTGCGGGCCGGGGCGCGCGAGTAGGCGTTGGCCGCGACGGTCAGCTTGACGGCGGTCGAGCCCTCGTTGGACAGCAGCAGGCGCACGCAGTCGTCGCCGAAGCCGCCGTGCTCGACGCGCGCTTCGGGCGAGACGCGCGCGCTGCTCGCCGCGGCCGCGGCATCGCCCGCGAACTCGCGGTGGAACGCGCCCGGGCCCGTCACGATGAAGCCGTAGCGGCCGTTGGCCGGCACCGTCGTCCAGGTGTCGTGCAGGCGCTTGCCCGACTCGACCGTGTAGGTGCGCGGCGCGTCGGCGCTGCCGGCCGTGCTCACGCGGAACACGGCACCCGCGTCGCCGCGGTTGACGAAGTCCAGCTGGTACGTGCGGTGCGCCGAATCGATGCGGCCGTGCACGGCCAGGTCGTACGGCAACGCACGCGACCACTTGATGCCCGACTCCTGCCTGGGCATCGCCTGCACCGCCGGCGGGATCGGCACATAGCTGTCGTGGCGCAGCGCGTCCTTGGGCAGGTAGCCCGTGGTGCTGGGCAGCGCGGGCACGGCCTCGTTCGGGCTCGAGAAGTTGAATGCCGAGGTCAGGTCGCCGGCGACGGCGCGGCGCCACGGCGTGATGTTCGACTCGCGCAGGCCGGGCTTGCCCTGGCCGAAGCGCTTCTCGATGAAGCGGATCAGCGAGGTGTGGTCGAACACCTCCGAGCAGACCCAGCCGCCCTTGGTCCACGGCGAGACGACGATCATCGGCACGCGCTGGCCCATGCCGAACGGGCCGGCCGGATAGGTCGCGTTGCCGGCAAAGAAGTCATTGGCCACCGACACCGTCGACTGGCCCTGCGCGGGCGTCTGCGCGGGCGTGGGCGGCACCATGTGGTCGAAGAAGCCGTCGTTCTCGTCGTAGGTGATGAACAGCGCGGTCTGGCTCCAGAGCTCCTCGTTGGACGTGAGGATGTCCAGCACCTGCGACGTGTACCACGCGCCGAAGTTGGGCGCCCAGTTCGGGTGCTCGCTGAACGCCTCGGGCGCGACGATGTAGGACACCTGCGGCAGCGTGCCCTTGGCGACGTCGGCCTTGAGGATGTCGAAGAAGGTCTGCGTCGGGTCGCCCGCGACGTTGGTGCCGGTGCGCGCGCCCTCGTACAGCGGCGAGCCGGGCAGCGCGTTCTGGTACTGGTGGAAGTACAGCAGCGAGTTGTCGCCGTAGTTGCCGATGTACGGGTTCGAGGTCCAGCCCCAGAAGCCGTCGGCGGTCAGGCCGGTGCCGATGTCCTGGTAGACCTTCCAGCTGATGCCCGCGGCCGTCAGGCGCTCGGGGTAGGTCGACCAGCCGTAGCCGGCTTCCGCGTTGTCGACGATCGGGCCGGCGCCCGAGCCGTCGTTGCCGACCCAGCCCGTCCACATGTGGTACCGGTTCGGGTCGGTCGGGCCGAGCAGCGCGCAGTGGTAGGCGTCGCACACGGTGAAGGCGTCGGCCAGCGCGTAGTGGAACGGGATGTCCTTGCGCGTGAAGTAGGCCATCGTGTTGGTGCCCTTGGCCGCGATCCACTGGTCGTAGCGGCCGCCGTTCCACGCGGCGTGCGTGGTCGTCCAGTCGTGCGGCGTGCCGTCGAGGAATTGCAGGCCCAGGTCGGGCGCGTCCGGGCGGAACGGCAGCAGCTCGCCGCCGTTGTTCGGCTGGTGCCAGACGCTCTTGCCGTTGGGCAGCGTCGCGGGACGGGGATCGCCGAAGCCGCGCACGCCCTTCATCGCGCCGAAATAGTGGTCGAACGAGCGGTTCTCCTGCATCAGGATGACGATGTGCTTGACGTCCCTGATGCTGCCCGTCTCGCGGTGGGCGGGGATGGCCAGCGCCTTCTGGATCAGGCCCGGCACGGCGTTGGCGCCGACGGCACCGGCCGTGGCTGCGAGGCGAAGGAAGTTGCGGCGATTCGATGGGGTCATCAAGGGCTCCTGTGCGTGACGTGGGACTGCTGGAAGAAACCGTGCACGCTAGGAAGCCGCAATGTCAGAGCGGTGACAGCAGCCCGGCCCCCTAGCCTGTCTTGCACCAAGCTTTCCGCTGAATGACGGGCCGGCCCGGCGACACGGATCCGTCATATCGCCTGTCCAACATCGGGGCCAGTCGACGGTCGCGCATTCCCCGGGCCGCCCCGCACAACAAGTCAAGCCAGGAGCCAGACAGCCATGAAGAAACTCGTTCTCGCCGCGTGCATCGCGGCGTCGTTCGTCACGGGCGCCGCCGACGCAGCCCAGGGCCGCGTGCCGGAGGGCATCCCGTCGCTCGACCACGTCTTCGTCATCATGATGGAGAACCACGCGTACGCGCAGGTCGCCGGCAACCCGCAGGCGCCGTTCATCAACTCGATGATGGCCAAGGCCAACGTCGCGAAGAACTACTACGCGATCGCGCATCCGAGCCTGACGAACTACCTCGAGGTGGTGGGCGGCTCGAACTTCAACAACCTGTCCGACCAGTACCCCGACTGGCACAACACGGCCTGCGTCTCCAGCATCGCCCCGGGTCGCGCGACCAACACCGACAGCCCCGACACCGGCGCGATCTGCCCGATCGCCGGCCACCACGGCACGGACGCGGCCACGCCCGCGCTCGACCTGACGATGAACGAGACCTCGGCCCCGCCGCTGACCAACATCGACGGCACGAAGGCCATCGCCGCCAGCACCGACGTCGACGGCATCACCATCGCCGACCAGCTGGTGCGCGCCGGCAAGACGTGGAAGAGCTACCAGGAAGGCCTGCCCGACATCGGCGCCGACGGCGTCAACGTCAGCGACGGCTTCTACAGCATCGGCGGCAAGAACGCGAAGGGTGCGAGCGTCACGTCCGACTTCGCCGCGCTGTCGACGGCCGGCAATCCGGTGTCGGCCTCCAACGTCGTGTTCCTGTACGCCGTCAAGCACAACCCGTTCGCGTACTTCGCGTCGGTGCAGGAGGGCTGGAACCCCGAGCTGAGCCTGAACCGCATGGTCGGCTTCGACGGCGAGCACGGCCTGTACGCCGACCTGAAGGCCGGCCACGTTCCCAACTTCGCCTTCATCGCGCCGAACCAGTGCGAGGACATGCACGGCCGCGGCAACGGCACGGCGTTCTGCAACTACGACGCCGACGACAACGGCACGCAGACCGGCCTGAACCCGTCGCTGATCCTGCAGGGCGACATGGCCGTGCAGCGCATCGTCACCGCGATCAAGGCCTCGCGCACCTGGGCCGAGCACCGCAGCGCCATCGTCATCCTGTGGGACGAGAACGACTACAGCACGCGCACGTCCAACCAGGTCGTGACGATCGTCGACACGAACTACGGCCGGCACCACGTCACGAGCACGAAGTACTACGACCACTACTCGCTGACCAAGACGCTGGACGCCGCGTTCGAGCTGCCCTGCCTGAACCACGCCTGCGACAACGGCGTGGAAGTGATGTCCGACCTGTTCCGCCCGTGATGGGTTCGCTCGCTCGATGAGCCGCGCGACGCGCGCGCTCGCCCCGCTGCTGCTCGCCGCCTCCGCTTCCGCGGGCGCGGCGGGCAGCGCCGTTTCCTCTGCGCCGGCCGTGCCCGAGGCCGCGAGCGCGCCGGCAGGCGCGGCCTCGACCGCGGTCGTCCCGTTCGACCCGCGCAGCACGCCCGCCGCGCCCTGCGGCACCGGCCTGCCGCCGCCCGGCCACGCGATGCCCGACCTGCGCCCGTCGCCCGACGGCGCGACGCTGACCGTGCGACAGGACGGCGCGCGCCTGTGCTACGTGGCCGACGGCAACGCCGACGCGCCGGTGATCCGCGCGCGGCCCGGCCGTGATCTCGTGGTGACGCTGCGCAACGAGATCGCCGACCCGTCGCAGATCGAGGCCGCGATGGCGCCCGGCAAGCTGCGCTTCGCCAACGAGCCGGTGCCCGAGGGCGCGGGCTTCTACAAGGTTCTGCCCGGCATGCATCACGAGGCCACGGGCGCGACCAACCTGCATGTGCACGGCTTCGCGGTGCCGCCGGTCGCGCCGCAGGACGACGTGCTGACCGTCTGCACCGACCCGGCCACCGGCCCCGCCGCCTGCGGCCGACGCGAGTTCACGTATCGCTGGCGCATCCCCGCCGCCATGCCCGAGGGCCTGTACTGGTACCACCCGCACATGCACGGCGAGGTGCAGGCGCAGATGCTGATGGGCCTGACCGGCGCCATCGTCGTCGAAGGGCCCGAGCACGACACGCGCGTGGCCGCGGGCATCGTCGAGCGCGTGCTGGTGGTGCGCCAGACGCAGGACCAGGACGCCGGCAAGACCCCCGCGCGCTCGATGACCGCCGCGCTGCCCGCGCCGCCGGGCGTGCCCGGCGCGCACCCGGCGCCCGGCCGCGCGATCGACACCGCGCACGAGCTGCTGTGCACGTCGAACTCCGGCATCGACCAGATCAGCCTGAACGGCACGCCGGTGCCCGTGGGCGATGCGCCCGACGAGGCGCTGGCGCGGCTCGAGATCGACGCCGGCGCGCGCCAGTACTGGCAGTTGCTGAACGCGGCCACCGACGCGTTCCTCAGCCTGTCGCTGCAGGACGAGCAGGGCCGCGCGCTGCCGCTGCAGGTCGCCGCGCGCGACGGCAGTCCGCTGGCCGACGATGCGGGCCGTCGACTGCAGCCCGCGCCGACCACCGAGCCGCTGTCCGTGCCGCCGGGCGGACGCCTCGAACTGTGGGCCGCCGCGCCGCCGCCGGGCGTCAAGGCCTACCTCGTCACGCATGCGATCGACACCGGCTGCGCGGGCGATCGCCTGCCCGAGCGCAGGCTCGCGGTGGTGCTCGCGCGCGAGGGCGAGCGGGCGCGCGTGACGCCCGCGCTCGCGCCGCCGCCCGCGCTGCACGACGCGTTCACGGGCCTGCTCGCGCGCAAGGTCGACCGCCGCCGCGTCATCGCGCTGGCCGAATACCCGCGGCCCGGCACCGACGACCAGACGGACTTCTACATCGTCGAGCGCAAGCCGGGCGCGGTGCTGCGCCCGTACATGATGGGCGACGCGCCCACCATCACGGTCAAGGCGGGCACGACCGAGGAGTGGGTGGTCGAGAACTGGACGAACGAGCTGCACACCTTCCACATCCACCAGCTGCACTTCCGCGTGCTGGAGGTCGACGGCCAGCCGGTGGCCGACCCGCCGCTGCTGGACGTCGTCGAGGTGCCGTACGCCAGCGCCACGGGCTTCCACAGCAAGGAGGGCCCGGTGCGCCCGGGCCGCATCCGCATCCGCATGACGTTCCCCGCGGCATTGGCGGGGGATATCCCGTTCCATTGCCATTTGGTCGATCACGAGGACAACGGCATGATGGCCGTGCTGCGGATCGCCAAGCCGGGCACGCCCGCCGGCCCGGCGCCGGCGATGCCGACGATGCACATGGATCACGCGGCGTCGCATCCCTGACATCGACGCCGCGCACGCTCGCGTGGTGTCCGCTGTCCAGGAGTCGCCCATGTTCCGTCGTCCGTCCCGCGCGCTCGTCGCGCTCGCCGCCGCCCTGCTCGCCGATGCCGCCTCGCCGTGGGGCGCCGACGGCCACCGCACCGTGGGCGCGCTGGCCGACCGGCTCATCGCCGGCACGCACGCCCAGGCGCAGGTCAAGGCGCTGCTGGGCGACCTCACGCTGGAACAGGCCGCGGTGTGGGCCGATTGCGCCAAGGGCGTCGACCCGAGCAAGAACTTCGCGTACACCTCGGCGGGCAAGTTCCCGGAGTGCGCGATCTTCGAGACACCCGACGGCGAGGCCGAGATGATCGACTTCGTCAAGCGCAACGACACGAACTGCCCGCGCGCGCCCGATGCGCCGTCGTGCCACATGCAGTACCACTACACCGACGAATCGATCCAGCGCCGGCGCTACAAGCTGGGCGACGTCGGCACGCGCGACGACGACGTGGTGGCGGCGATCTCCGCCTGCATCGATGTGCTCGAGGGCAAGCCCGCCCCGGCGCCATTCGACATCAAGGGCCCGCGCGAGGCGCTGCTGCTGCTGTCGCACTACGCCGGCGACATCACGCAGCCGCTGCACGTCGGCGCGGTCTACCTGCAGCCGGACGGCACGGTGGTGGATCCGCTGGTCACGCCGTTCGACCCCGCGATGGACACGCAGGGCGGCGGCAAGGTGATCACGATCCGCGTGGCCACGAACCATCGCAGCGAGTCGCTGCACGCCACGTGGGACGACATCCCCGAGGCGCTGCACGCGAACCACATCGACGCCGCCTGGCTGGCGCTCGCGCGCGCCGTGCCGCGCACGCCGGGCGACCTGCAGGCCTGGTCGACGGACTGGGCCGGCACCACGCTCACGCAGGCGCGCGTGGCGGTCAAGGGATTGCAGTTCGGCCCCGAGCAGGCCACGCAATGGACGGTACCGCTGACGGGCCGCTACGACGACGCGATGGCGCCGATCAAGAAGCGCCAGCTGACGCTCGGCGGCGCGCGCCTGGCGCGCACGCTAATGGCCATCTGGCCCTGATCGGCAGGACGCGCCGGGCACCACCGGCGCATCGACTGCCCGGCGCGTGGCCGGGCGTCCCGCTCAGTCGACGAGGTTGCCCATCGTCTTGGCGCCCAGCGATTCGCCGTTGGTGCCCAGCACGCGCGAGATCTCGCGGTAGGCGCTGGCCTGCACGCGCTCGGGCAGCGGCACGAACTTGGCCTGGCGCGCCAGCGAGTCGCCGTGCAGGTAGGCCCAGGTCAGGAAGCGCAGCGTGCGTTCGGCGCGGTCGCCGGCGACGGCGATGCGCGGCACGGCCACGTAGGTGCCCATCGTGATCGGCCAGGTGCCCGAGCCGGCGAGGTTGTTCAGCTCGGTCGAGAAGTCGCCGGCGCTGTACCACGTGCTGTGCATCACGGCCTGGTGGAAGCCGTCGACGCTGGCCGTCACCCACTGCCCTTCGGCGTTCTTCACCGACACGCCGGCGAGGTCGTTGTCCAGCACGTAGTTGAAGTCGATGTAGCTGATCGAGTCCTCGGTGGCCTGCACCGTCCTGGCGATCTCGCCGCTGCCCTTGACGGCGATGGTGCCCGCGGGCCAGTCGAAGTGGCTCGCGACGCCGTACCTGCCCTTCCACGCGGGGCTGGTGCGCGAAAGGTAGTCCGAGAAGTGGTACGTGGTGCCCGAGCCGTCGGCACGCGCGACGACGCGGATGGCGTGGGCGGGCAGCTTCAGGCCGGGATTGAGCGCCTTGATCTCGGGCGCGTCCCACTGCGTGACCTGGCCCGTGAAGATGCGGCCCAGCACGTCGCCCGTCAGGTGCAACTGGTTCGCGCCGATCTTGGCGACGTTGACGATGGGCACCACGCCGGTGATGACGGTGGGGAACATCACGAGGTCGTTCTTCTTGAGGTCGGCGGCGCTGGCGATCACGTCCGATGCGCCGAAGTCGACCTCGTGCTTGTTGATCCTGGCCATGCCGGCGCCCGAGCCCACGGGCGCGTAGTCGAGCGCCGTGCCCTTGGCCTTGGCGTACTCCGCGCCCCAGATCTTGTAGACGGGCGCGGCGGCGGACGAGCCGGCGCCGGTGATGGACTGGGACTCGGCGGCACGCGCGGACGCGGTGGCCAGGGACGCGCCGGCGAGCGCCGCGCAAAGGAGGAAGCGGAAATTCGACATGGGAGGAAGGGCCAACGACGGTTCTGAAAGCAACTCGGCATTTTCCCTGATCCCGATGACAAGCCCGTGTTCGGCCGGTGCAAAGCGCTAGGGCGACGACTCCAGGGCGCGCCGATGCAAGGCCCGGGACAGTCATCGGGCATCCCGGCGGGTGCAGAATCGGACGCCTCTCGATGACAGCCTGATGAAATTCGATCCGCAGCGCATGACCAACGGCTTCGGCGTCGACCACGCCGACCTCCCGGCCCGGTCGAGCGCCGAACTGATGAGCGACTCCACCATTTACCGGCGCACCGCGCGCGGCCAGCGTGAACTGCTGCGCGCGCCCGATCCTTCGGCCACGCCCGCGCTGCGCCTGCTGGCGCGCTTCAACGGCTACACCGACCTGCGCCGCCTGGTCGACCTGGCGCCGGGCGATGCCGCCGGGATGGCGCACGCCATCACGCAGCTGTTCAGCGACGGCCTGATCGAACTGGTCGACCTCTCGATGTGACGCGCGCCGCCCGGCAGCCCCCAACCTAGGGGGTTGCGGTGCCGTCCCGTTGCGCGCGGGCCCGCCGCCACGGATCGGTCACCGTGCGGTCACGGCGTTCTCCGACAGTCGCAGCTCCCGCGCGCCCCACGAAGGTCGCGCGCCACGAACGACAACGGAGTGAGAGCATGAACAAGCACCTGATGGCCACGGCGATCGCCGTCGCCATGATCGCGCCCGCCGCGCACGCGACCAGCGTCGCCCTGGCCGGCGACAACAGCTGGGCCGAGTTCGACGTCGACGCCTTCAGCGCGCAGGACTTCGGCAACGGCTGGATCGACACGAACGACGGTTCCGCGCTGAACTTCACGTTCACCGTCGCCCCGGGCATGCACGGCGTGCTGACGGTCGTCGACGCGGGCTTCGCCGGCGACACGTTCACCATCACGAACTTCGGCAGCACGATCGGCGCGACCTCCGGCGTGCCCGCCGGCCAGCCCGTCGGCGCCACCGTCCTCGACTTCGACGACGCGCTGGCCAACCCGGCCTACAGCCGCGGCGTGTTCACGCTGGGCGCGGGCAGCTACAGCATCAGCGGCTCGCTGCTGCAGTCGGTGTTCGGCGACGAAGGCGCCACCGTCGGCGGCGTGCGCCTGGCCGTCTCGGCCGTCCCCGAACCCACCGGCACGGCGCTGCTGCTTGCCGGCCTGGGCATCGTCGGCCTGATGGCCCGCCGCCGCAAGTCGGCCAACGCGATCTGAGGAACCCCGCACCATGAAGACCTCCCTGCTCGCCTTCGGCCGCACGCTGCTGGCCGCCACGCTCGCCGCCGGCTTCGCCGCGGCCGCCTCCGCGCAGACCGCGCCGATCAACGTCAAGATCATCGGCTTCAACGATTTCCACGGCAACCTGATGTCGCCGGGCACCTTCGGCCAGAACACCGTCGTGCCGTCGGCCCAGCGTCCCGCGGTCGGCGGCGCCGAGTACCTGGCGGCGTATGTCGCGCGCCTGAAGGCGCAGAACCCGAACAACGCCGTGGTCGGCGGCGGCGACTTCATCGGCGCCTCGCCGCTGATCTCCGCGCTGTTCTTCGACGAGCCCACCGTCGAGGTGATGAACAAGGTCGGCGTCGACTTCACGTCCGTCGGCAACCACGAGTTCGACAAGGGCTCGGCCGAACTCAAGCGCCTGCAGAACGGCGGCTGCAAGATCACCAATGGCGCGCAGGACCCGAACAGCTGCAAGGGCATCGGCTCGGCCGCGCCCGGCACGTTCGACGGCGCGCACTTCAAGTGGCTGTCGGCCAACGTGATCGAGAACGCCACCGGTCGCACGCTGCTCGCGCCCTACGGCATCAAGACGTTCAACGGCGTCAAGGTGGCCTTCATCGGCATGACGCTCAAGGGCACGCCCGGCATCGTGACGCCCACCGGCGTGGCGGGCCTGTCGTTCCAGGACGAGGCCGACACCGTCAACGCGCTCGTGCCGCGCCTGCGCGCGCAGGGCATCGAGGCGATCGTCGTGCTGGTGCACCAGGGCGGCTTCCAGACCAGCCCCAACGTCGGCGACATCAACGGCTGCGACGGCAACCTGAAGAACGCCGACGGCAGCAAGTCCGACATCGAGAACATCGTCAACCGCCTGGACGACGCCGTCGACCTGGTGATCAGCGCCCACACGCACGCGGCCTACAACTGCTCGGCCAATACGGTCGACGTCAAGAACGTCGGCGGCGTGGCGCAGTCCACCGCGCGCCCGACGGGCCTGGCCAACAAGGTTGGCCGCCTGATCCCCGTGACCAGCGCCAGCGCCTTCGGCCGCATCGTCACGGACGTCGACCTGCAGCTCGACCCGAAGACGCACGACGTGATCTCGGTCAAGCCGACCAACCGCCTCGTCGACCGCACCGACCCGGCGATCAACGCCGCCATCGCGGCCGACCCGACGGTGCGCAACATCGTGGGCGGCTACAACGCGCTCGTCTCGCCGCTGGCCAACGCGGTGGTCGCGACGATCAGCTCGCCGCTGCCGAACTCGGCCGCCGCCTCGGGCGAGATGCCCGCGGGCGACCTGATCGCCGACGCGCAGCTGGCCGCCACGCAGCCGGCCTTGCTCGGCGGCGCGCAGATCGCGTTCATGAACGCCGGCGGCGTGCGCAACCCGGGCTTCGTCACGGCCACCAACGTCTACCCGTACGCGCTGACCTACGGCGATGCGTTCACGGTGCAGCCGTTCGGCAACAGCCTGGTCACGATGACGGTCACCGCCACGCAGCTGAAGTCGCTGCTCGAGCAGCAGTTCAACGGCTGCGCGGGCCAGACCGCCAACCGGGTGATGCAGTCGTCCAACGGCCTGAAGTACTCGTGGAGCGCCAGCGCCCCGGCGTGCTCGAAGATCGTCGACGCCAGCTTCACGCCCACCGACGTGACGGTGACGCCGCCGGTGGCCACGGGCCCGACGGACGTGATCGTCAGCGGCGGCGTGGTGAAGAACCCGGCCAAGACCTACCGCATCACCGTCAACAACTTCATGGCCACGGGCGGCGACGGCTTCGGCGTGCTGCTGGGCGGCGTGAACGTGCAGGGCGGCGCGCAGGACATCGACGCGCTGGTGGCCTACCTGGCCAACTTCAAGTCGCCCAAGCCGGCCTACGACCCGAGCCTGCCCGCGATGGGCATCCCGCGCGTGACGCAGCTGCCTTGAGCGTCCGGCGACTGCCGCGGCGCACGAGCGCCGCCTTGCTGATCCTCGGGGCGTGCGGCGCGCTGCACGCCCACGGGGACGACGCCGCCGCCGCGGCGCGCCTGCCGCAGCGGGTGGCGCTGCTGGCGCGCGCCCAGTCCGAGCTCGAGCGCGGCGACGCCACTGCCGCGCTCGACGACTTCGAGCGCGCGGCCATGATGCTGCACGCCGCGGACGCCGAACTGGGCCTGATCCGCGCCGCGATGCAGGACGGCCAGTACCGCCGCGCCCTCGCCTTCTGCGCGCACACCGCCGGCGAGCACACCGACGAGACCGACGGCGCCGCGCTGTACGCGTGGCTGCTGCGCGTCGGCGGCCAGGGCGAGCTCGCCGCGCGCACGCTCGCGGACGCGCGCACGCACGCGCCCGACGACCCGCTCGCCCTCGCGGTCGGCCGCGCGTTCGCCGCATGGCCCCCGGTCGCCACGGGCACGCTGCTGCAGCCGCGGCATCGCATGGCGCCCTGGCCCGTGATGATCGACGCGCAGCCCGCGCCGCCGGCGGCCGCGCGCTTCGCGTCGACGGCGGTGCTGGTCGACGACGGCGCGTCGGCGCTGGTGCCGGTGTCGGCGCTGCCGTCGCTCGCGAACGCGCGCCTGTGGATTCGCAACGGCCTCGGCCAGGCGACGGCCGCGGCCTTGGACACCGGCGACACGACACTTTCGTCGCACGGCCTTGCGCGGCTCGTGCTGCGGTCCAGGTTGTCGACGGGGGCGTCGAGGGCGTCCACGGGCCGCGCGCCGTTCGCGGGCAGCCCGGGCTACGCGATGCAATTCGGCCAAGGCGATGCACCCGCGTGGCCCGGTCTGACGCAAGGCTTCCTCGGCAGCCTGGTCGGCGAGACCGACGTGCGCAAGCTCGGCTTCGACGCGGGCGCGGGTGCCGCGGTGCTCGATGCGAAGGGCCAGCTGGTGGGGATCGTCTCCACAATGTCGAACGGCGTGGCGCGCTGGGTGCCGCTGTCGACGCTCGCGCCCGCGGACGCGCCCGCGCCCGCGACGCCCGCGCCCGCACGCGCGGGGCTCGCGCTGGTCGCACCCGACGAGATCTACGAGGCGGGCCTGCGGCGCGTGCTGCAGGTGCTGGTGGCGGACGGACCTCCCTGAGCGACCGCCCCGCCCGGGGCGATCGCGGGATGGGCGCCTCGGGGCCGAGCTGCTAGGCTCACGATGCCTCATCAACGTCCCGCCACATGTCCCTGACGCTCACGAACATCCCCACCATCATGCGTGCGAACAAGTGGCCGCGCGGCGCCGACCTGATGGACGGCTGGTTCTCCCGCAACGTGGCCATCGCGCCGAAATACGGCCCGCCCGACACCACGACCATCACGATGGCCTGGGTGCTGGGCTTCCCGCGCGCCAGGGCGGTGTTCGACCAGCTCGTGAAGGACAAGGTCTGGTCCAACGAGGCCGCGCGCAAGCAGATCGGCAAGATGCTGCGCGCCAAGGGCCTGCTCGCCCCGGGCACGCGCTCGTTCGGCGACCTCGGCGCCCGCGTGGAAGTGCAGGATCCGGACTACGTCAACTTCCGCGTCGTCGGCTTCAGCTTCACCGACACCGACGACATGAGCGCCGCGCTCGGCAACTTCCTGTTCCGCGTCGTCGTGGCCGGCAGCGTCACGGGCGCGCCGGCGGCACCGGCCAAGGGCGCGTCCACGCCGGGCAAGCCGGCCTCGCCCGCCATGCCCACGTACCAGGTCAAGCTGACCGAGGTGGGCATCTACGTGGCTGACTCGTACGACTTCAACGGCGACCAGGAGCTGGGCTTCTGGAACGAGAAGAAGAACACCATGAGCATGATCAACCCGTTCGCGGGCACCGAGGTGTCGAACAGCGACTTCCGCGCCTGGCGCACCGCCCACAACAAGGGCGGCGACTTCCGTGTGCTGTCCGACGTGAAGCGCGTGCCGCTGCCCGCGCCCGAGACCTTCGACGTCCAATGAGCGGCGCATCCGCTTCCGCCAAGCCGTCGGCGCTGCGGCGCCAAGTGGCGACGATCGTCGTGGCGGCCATGTTTCTCGCGCTGCTGGTGTACACATGGTCGGCCGGCACGCGCTTGGACCCCGTCGCCAAGTTCGAGCGCCCCGACCACCACTACGCGGTGATCGTGCTGCGCAAGCACGGCCTCTGGCCTGGGCGGCCCGGCCAGTCCGGCGACGCGCCGGGCGTCGTGCGACTGGTCGACCGCTCCGGCCAGGTGTTGAACGAGACCCCGGTCGAGATGGTGCAACTGGTCGAGAACGTCGACTGGCAGGAGCGCCGCGTGGTGATCAAGCTGGTAGCCGACTGGCCGCTGCCGGACTGACCGCCGCATCCCGCGGGTCGGCCCTGCAAAGCAAAACGCCTCGCGGCTGCGAGGCGTTCTATCTGGAGCGGGAAACGAGGCTCGAACTCGCGACCTCAACCTTGGCAAGGTTGCGCTCTACCAACTGAGCTATTCCCGCACGAATTTTTGGAGGCGCGATCCAGAGTCGAACTGGACTAGACGGATTTGCAATCCGTTGCATAACCGCTTTGCTATCGCGCCGTGGGTCTGCACCTGAGAACCAACGGTGCCAACCGTCGATTCTGACAAAAAAGGGAAGCGTGCTGCTTCCCTTTTTCGTGAATCCTGGAGCGGGAAACGAGGCTCGAACTCGCGACCTCAACCTTGGCAAGGTTGCGCTCTACCAACTGAGCTATTCCCGCAGGTCACTGCAATTCGACTACTTCGCTGACGTTTTCGCGTCGTTGTTTTGTCGTCTTGCTGAAGCTGGCAGTATATGCCGGTTTTGTTCGTCTTGGCAAGCTCGACTGAATCAGTCTGGTTTGAGCGACGCCGGAAAAACTGCGCCCGGCCACCCTTCGGCGACCGGGCGCGCATTCTAACCCGCGTGTCAGTGCTTGACCGACTCGACGACGCCGTCCGTCGGCTTGACCGGGGCCTCCACCGGCGCGGCGGCGGCCTCCTTGGCGCCCTCCTCGTCGGGCAGCGCCTGCGGCGTCGATTCCAGCGCCACTTCCAGCACCTTGTCGACCCAGCGCACCGGGATGATCTCGATCTGCGACTTCACGTTTTCCGGGATGTCCTGCAGGTCCTTGACGTTCTCCTCGGGGATCATCACGGTCGTGATGCCGCCGCGGTGCGCCGCCAGGAGCTTCTCCTTCAGGCCGCCGATGGCCGTGACCTCGCCGCGCAGCGTGATCTCGCCCGTCATCGCCACGTTGGCGCGCACCGGGATGCCCGTCAGCGCCGAGACGAAGGCCGTGGCCATCGCCGCGCCAGCGCTCGGGCCGTCCTTGGGCGTCGCGCCGTCGGGCACGTGGATGTGGATGTCGCGCTTCTCGAACATCTCGTCCTTGATGCCCAGTCGCGCGGCGCGGCTGCGGATCACGGTGCGGGCGGCCTCGACCGACTCCTTCATCACGTCGCCCAGCGAACCGGTGCGGATGATGTTTCCCTTGCCTGGCATCACGGCGGACTCGATCGTCAGCAGGTCGCCGCCGACTTCCGTCCACGCGAGACCGACCACTTGGCCGACCTGGTTCTTCTTCTCGGCACGACCGAAGTCGTACTTGCGCACGCCCAGGTAGTCGTTGAGGTTGTCCTCGGTGATGACGGCCTTGCCGTCCTGCTGCTTGAGCTGGATGCTCTTGACCACCTTGCGGCAGACCTTGGAGATCTCGCGCTCGAGCGAACGCACGCCGGCTTCCCGCGTGTAGTAGCGGATGATGCCGCGGATCGCCCCTTCGGTGAGTTCGAGCTCGTCGGCCTTCACGCCATTGTTCTCCTGCTGCTTGGGCAGCAGGTAGCGCTGGGCGATGTTGAGCTTCTCGTCCTCGGTGTAGCCCGCCAGGCGGATCACTTCCATCCGGTCCAGCAGCGCCGGCGGGATGTTCATCGAGTTGGACGTGGCCACGAACATGACGTCCGACAGGTCGAAGTCGAGCTCGATGTAGTGGTCGCTGAACGTGTGGTTCTGCTCGGGGTCGAGCACTTCCAGCAGCGCCGACGACGGGTCGCCGCGGAAGTCCATGCCCAGCTTGTCGATCTCGTCGAGCAGGAACAGCGGATTGCGCGTGCCGACCTTGGTCAGGTTCTGCAGCACCTTGCCCGGCATCGAGCCGATGTAGGTGCGGCGGTGGCCGCGGATCTCGGCTTCGTCGCGCACGCCACCCAGGGCCATGCGGACGAACTTGCGCCCGGTGGCGCGCGCCACCGACTGGCCCAGCGACGTCTTGCCGACGCCCGGAGGCCCGACCAGGCACAGGATCGGCGCCTTGACCTTGTCCACGCGCTGCTGCACCGCGAGGTACTCGAGGATGCGGTCCTTGACCTTCTCCAGGCCGTAGTGATCCTCGTTCAGGACGTCGGACGCATGGCCGAGGTCGTGCTTGATCTTGGTCTTCTTGGCCCACGGCAGGCCGATCAGCGTGTCCAGGTAGTTGCGCACCACCGTCGCTTCGGCCGACATCGGCGACATCAGCTTGAGCTTCTTGAGCTCGCTGTCGGCCTTCTTGCGCGCTTCCTTGGGCATGCGCGCGGCCTTGATCTTCTTTTCCAGTTCCTCGAGGTCGGCACCTTCCTCGCCGTCGCCGAGTTCCTTCTGGATGGCCTTGACCTGCTCGTTGAGGTAGTACTCGCGCTGGCTCTTCTCCATCTGGCGCTTGACGCGGCCGCGGATGCGCTTTTCCACCTGCAGGATGTCGACCTCGTGCTCGAGCAGCTCCAGCAGCTTTTCCAGGCGCTGGGCAATGTCGAACAGGTCGAGGACGGACTGCTTGGCCTCGAGCTTGAGCGGCAGGTGCGCCGCGATCGTGTCGGCCAGGCGGCCCGGATCGTCGATGCCCGCGATGGAGGTCAGGATCTCCGGCGGGATCTTCTTGTTGAGCTTGACGTACTGGTCGAACTGCTGCGTGACGGCGCGGCGCAGGGCCTCGACCTCGGGCGACGTCTCCGTCTGCGGCGCGACGGGCACGGCGTCGGCGACGAAGTGCTCGCCGTTGTCGTTGATGTCGCGCGTGGAGGCGCGCTGGATGCCTTCGACCAGCACCTTCACGGTGCCGTCTGGCAGCTTGAGCATCTGCAGGATGCTCGAGACGCATCCGATCTCGAACATGTCGTCGGCGCGCGGCTCGTCCTTGCCGGCGGCCTTCTGGGCCACGAGCATGATCTGGCGACCCGCCTCCATCGCCGCTTCCAAGGCCTTGATGGACTTGGGGCGGCCGACGAACAGCGGAATCACCATGTGCGGGAACACGACGACGTCGCGCAGCGGCAGCAGCGGCAGCGTGATCGGTTCGGAAGGCAGGATGGGATGTCCGGACATGGGGTGAAACCTCTCTTTCTCGGGCCCAGATGCGGCCCGAGCATTCAATTACAAGACACCAACCCTATCCTGCGGGATTGCCGCAGGGCTTGCAGCGAGATCAAGCGCTGGCTTTGGCCTGTTCTCGGTAGACCAGCAGCGGTTTCGCGTTCTCTTCGATGATGTGCTCGTCGATCACCACCTGGGCGACGCCGTCCAGCAGCGGGAGCTCGAACATCGTGTCGATGAGGGCCTGCTCCATGATGGACCGCAGGCCGCGCGCGCCGGTCTTGCGCTTGAGTGCCTTGCGCGCGATGGCCGCCAGGGCCGTGGGGCGGATGTCCAGCTCCACGCCGTCCATCATGAACAGCTTCTGGTACTGCTTGACCAGCGCGTTCTTGGGCTCGGTGAGGATCTGCACCAGGGCGTCCTCGGTGAGCTCGCCCAGCGTGGCGACGACCGGCAGGCGGCCCACCAGCTCGGGGATCAGGCCGAACTTGATCAGGTCTTCCGGCTCCACTTCGCGGAACAGGTCGGAGACGCGGCGCTCGTCCTTGCTGTGGACGGTGGCCGAGAAGCCGATGCCCGAACGCTCGGTGCGATTGCGGATGACCTTCTCCAGGCCGTCGAACGCGCCGCCGCAGATGAACAGGATGTTGGTCGTGTCGATCTGCAGGAAGTCCTGGTTCGGGTGCTTTCGCCCGCCCTGCGGGGGCACCGAGGCCATCGTGCCTTCGATCAGCTTGAGCAAGGCCTGCTGCACGCCTTCGCCCGAGACGTCGCGCGTGATCGACGGGTTGTCGGCCTTGCGCGAGATCTTGTCGATCTCGTCGATGTAGACGATGCCGCGCTGCGCCCGCTCGACGTCGTAATTGCAGTTCTGCAGCAGCTTCTGGATGATGTTCTCGACGTCCTCGCCCACGTAGCCGGCTTCGGTCAGCGTGGTGGCGTCGGCGATCACGAACGGCACGTTGAGCAGGCGCGCGAGCGTCTGCGCGAGCAGCGTCTTGCCCGAGCCCGTGGGGCCGATCAGGAGGATGTTGCTCTTGGACAGCTCCACCTCGTCCTTCGAGGTGGACATGTGCTTCAGGCGCTTGTAGTGGTTGTACACCGCCACCGACAGCGTGCGCTTGGCCACGTCCTGGCCGATCACGTAGTTGTCGAGGCTGGCCTTGATCTCCGACGGCATCGGCAGGTCGGACTTCGACGCCTTGGCGGCGGCGCCCTCGGCGGGCACCTCGTCGCGGATGATGTCGTTGCACAGCTCGATGCACTCGTCGCAGATGAACACCGACGGGCCGGCGATCAGCTTCTTGACCTCGTGCTGGCTCTTGCCGCAGAAAGAGCAGTACAAGACCTTTTCGGCGGAGGTGCCCTTCTTATCTGCCATGGACGTGCTTCGAAAGCCTGGAAAAGTGGGGAAGTCGGTTCAATGATAGTCCAAGCGGCGGGAACGCCCCGCCGCCGGGCTCAGCCGCGGTTGGCGACGACCTGGTCGACCAGGCCGTAGTTCTTGGCCTCGTCGGCCGACATGAAGTAGTCCCGCTCGGTGTCCGCCTGGATCTTTTCCAGCGGCTGGCCGGTGCGCTCGGCCAGGATCTTGTTGAGCTGCTCGCGCGTCTTGAGGATCTCGCGGGCGTGGATCTCGATGTCGGTGGCCTGGCCCTGGGCGCCGCCCAGCGGCTGGTGGATCATGATCTTCGAATTGGGCAGCGAGAAGCGCTTGCCCTTCTCGCCCGCCGACAGCAGGAAGGCGCCCATGCTGGCCGCCAGGCCGATGCACAGCGTCGAGACGTTGGGCTTGATGAAGTTCATCGTGTCGAAGATCGACATGCCCGCGCTGACGCTGCCGCCCGGGGAATTGATGTAGAGCGAGATGTCCTTGTCCGGGTTCTCGCTCTCCAGGAACAGCAGTTGCGCGACCACCAGGTTGGCCGAGTGGTCGTTCACCGGGCCCACCAGGAAGACGATGCGCTCGCGCAGCAGGCGCGAATAGATATCGTAGGCGCGTTCGCCTCGGCCGGAGGTCTCGATGACCATGGGCACCATGCCCAGGGCTTGCGTTTCAAGTGCGCTCATGGAGGAGTACTTTTCTTCAGATGAAAGGAGTCTCTGGAGACCATTATGTCGCGTCGGGCGCGACCCCACCGTCGGAGATGGCGGTGGATCTCCGCATTGCAAGTCGCACCCCGGAAAGGCGAACGCCCGGCTGAGAATCGACGGCCCCACGGTCGCTGGCGCTCCCTGCCCCCAAGGGGCCGGCCGCGAGCGGCCCGGCAAAGCCGGTTCCGCCGCTCCCTTGAACTCCCCTTGGCCTGCGCCAGCGGCAGTGCCGGGAACGGAAAGACGAACGCCCGGCGGCGCCGGGCGTTCAGGCTGAGCCAGGTGAGACGATCAGGCCGTCATCAGCGAGTCGAACGGCAGGTCCTTGTCCGTGACCTTGGCCTTGGACAGCACGAACTCCGTGACGTTGTTCTCGACGACGATGGCTTCCACCTCGGCCATGCGCGAGCGGTCCGACAGGTACCAGCGCTGGACTTCCACCGGCTTCTCGTAGCTCTGCGACATCTCCTCGATGTGCGCCTGCAGCTGCTCGGGCTTGGCCTGCAGGTTGTTGGCGCGCACCAGCTCGGCGACGACCAGGCCCAGGCGCACGCGGCGCTCGGCCTGGGGCACGAAGATCTCGGCGGGGATCGGGGCCTTGTCGGCATCCTTGACGCCGCGCTGCTTCAGGTCCTCGCGGGCGTTGGCGACCAGGCGCTCCGTCTCGCTCTGCACCAGGGCCTTGGGCAGGTCCAGCGTGGCGACGCCCGACAGCGCGTCCATCGCGGCGGCCTTGTTCCTGGCCAGCACGCGGAACTTGACTTCGCGCTCGAGGTTCTTGCGCACGTCGGCGCGCAGGCCGGCGACGGTGCCGTCGGCGATGCCCAGCGTCTTGGCGAAGGCGTCGTCGACTTCCGGCAGGTGCTGGGCCTCGATCTTCTTCATGGTGACCATGAAGTCGGCTTCGCGGCCGGCCACTTCCGCGCCGTGGTAGTCGGCGGGGAACTGCAGCGGGAAGGTCTTGGATTCGCCGACCTTCATGCCGCGCACGGCCTGGTCGAACTGCTCGAGCATCTGGCCTTCGCCGACCAGGAACTGGAAGGCTTCGGCCTTGCCGCCGTCGAACGGCTCGCCGTCGATCTTGCCTTCGAAGTCGATGGTGACGCGGTCGCCGGCCTGGGCGCCTTCGGCGGCCGGGCGTTGGGCGAACGTGCGGCGCTGCTTGCGCAGGATCTCGACCGTCTTGTCGATGGCGGCGTCGTCGACGCTGGTGGTCACGCGCTCGACTTCGGCGGTGGCCAAGTCGCCGATGACGACTTCCGGGTAGACCTCGAACGTGGCGTCGAAGTCCATCGAGCCTTCGGCCGACTGCTCCTTCTCGGCGATGCGCGGGGCACCGGCGACGCGCAGCTTGGCCTCGTTGGCGGCGGCGTTGAACGCGGCGCCCAGCTTGTCGTTCATGACTTCGTACTGCACCGAGTAGCCGTAGCGCTGCGCCACGACCGACATCGGCACCTTGCCCGGGCGGAACCCGTCGGCCTTGACCGTGCGGGACAGCTTCTTCAGGCGGGATTCGACTTCCTTGTTGATCTCGTCGGCCGGGAGGCTGAGGGAGATGCGGCGCTCGAGCTTGTCGAGGGTTTCAACGTTGACTGCCATGATGGGACTCTTGGTTCGCAAATTCTGGTGCGCGGGGCGGGACTCGAACCCGCACGCCGGTGAAGGCGTCAGGACCTAAACCTGGTGCGTCTACCAATTTCGCCACCCGCGCTTCGTGATCCAGGAGCTGGGGACAGGATTGGACGCAAACCCCCCGCTTTCCGGTGAACCAGTGATTATAGCGGTACGGCGAGCGAGGAAATCAGCATCGGCCCGGGGTCGCCGGGCCGACGGACGTCAGGCCTCGCGCCGCACCCGGAACAGTGCCGCGTACATGGCGGGCAGCGCCAGCAGCGTCAGCACGGTGGCGATGAGCAGGCCGCCCATGATCGCCACGGCCATCGGGCCCCAGAACTCGCTCTCGGACAGCGGGATCATCGCCAGCACGGCCGCCGCGGCGGTCAGCACGATCGGGCGGAAGCGGCGCACGGCCGACTCGATGATGGCGTCCCACGCCGGCACGCCATGGGCGCGATCCTGCTCGATCTGGTCGATCAGGATCACGGAGTTGCGCATGATCATGCCCATCAGCGCGATCACGCCCAGCAGCGCCACGAAGCCGAATGGCCGGTTCAGCGCCAGCAGCGCGCCGGCGGCGCCGGCCACGCCCAGCGGGCCGGTCAGGAACACCAGCAGCGCGCGCGAGAAGCTGTGCAGCTGCAGCATCAGCAGCGTGAAGATGATGAACAGCATCACCGGCACGCCGGCCGCGATCGCACCCTGCCCCTTCGACGATTCCTCGACGGCGCCCGCGACCTGGATCTCGTAGCCCGGCGGCATCTTCTTCATCAGCGCCTTGAGCGGCCCGACGGCGTTGCCCTTGCCCCACAGCTCGTCGGTGACCGTCGGGCCCTGCATGCCCTCGACGACGTCGCCCTGCACGGTCACCGCGTAGTTGCGCCCTTCGCGCCACAGCACGCCCGGCTCCCAGCCCAGCGACAGCCTGGCGATCTGCGTCAGCGGGATCACCCCGCCATTGCTCGTGGCGACGTACGCGCTCGAGAGGTCGGTGACGGCGTTGCGCTCGGCCAGCGGCTGGCGCAGCACGATGTCGATCAGTTGGTCGCCCTCGCGGTACTGGCCGATCGTGGAGCCGGAGAACTGCGTCTGCGTGGCCTGCGCGATCGACTGCGTCGTCACGCCCAGCGCGCGCGCCTTGGCCTGGTCGATGGCCAGGCGCATCGCGAGCACGTTCTCGTTCCAGTTGTCGTTGACACCACGCATGTGCGTGTTCGCGCGCAGCACGGCCTTGGCCTCGTCGGCCCAGTGGCGCACCTGGTCGGCGTCGGCGCCGACCACGCGGAACTGCACCGGGTACGGCACCGGCGGGCCGTTGGGCAGCAGCTTGACCCGCGTGCGGATCTCCGGGAACTCGGCGGCCAGCAGCGCGGGCAGCTTTTTGCGCAGGCTCTCGCGCACCTTGAGGTCGACCGGCTCGACGATGGCCTCGCTGACGTTGCTCTGCGGGAAGACCTGATCCAGCGGCAGGTAGAAGCGCGGCACGCCGCTGCCGACCCACGTGGTCACCGACTTCACGCCCGTCTCCCTGAGCATGCGCGCCTCGAAGCGCTTGGCGATGTCCTCGCTCTGCTTGATCGTGGCGCCCTCGGGCAGCCACAGGTCGACCATGATCTCGGGGCGGCTGGAATCCGGGAAGAACTGCTGCTGCACCACGCCCATGCCGGCCAGGCCCAGCACGAAGATGCCCACCGTCGCGCCGATCGTGATCCAGCGATGGCCGATGCACCATGCCACCACGCGGCGGAAGCGCGCGTAGAACGGCGAGTCGAAGGTCTCGTGCGGATGCGTGGACAGGCTGCCGTCGGCCTCGTGCGCCTTCATGCGCGTGTGCAGCAGGCGCGCGCCCAGGTAGGGCACGAAGTACACCGACACGAACCACGAGATCAGCAGCGCCGCCGAGGTCACCGCGAAGATCGCGAACGTGTACTCGCCCGTCATCGACTTGGCCAGGCCGATCGGCAGGAAGCCCGCGGCGGTAATCAGCGTGCCGGTGAGCATCGGCATCGACGTCACCTCGTACGCGAACGTGGCGGCGCGTTCCTTGGAGTAGCCCTCCTCGAGCTTGCGCACCATCATCTCGACCGCGATGATCGCGTCGTCCACCAGCAAGCCCAGCGCGATGATCAGCGAGCCGAGCGAGATCTTGTGCAGCCCGACGCCCCAGTAGTACATCGTGACGAAGGTGATGGCCAGCACCAGCGGGATCGTGATCGCCACGACCAGTCCCGGCCAGATGTCGATGCGCATCGGCTTGAAGTGCAGGCCCAGGCTCACGAAGCTGACGCCCAGCACGATCACGATGGCCTCGACCAGCACGCGCACGAACTCGCCCACCGAGCGGCTGACCGCCTCGGGCTGGTCCTGCACCTGCGCCAGCGCCATGCCGACCGGCAGCTGCTTGCGGATCTCGCCGACCTGCTTCTGCAGCCCCTTGCCGAGCGCGATGATGTCGCCGCCCTTGGCCATCGACACGCCGATCGCGATCACCTGCTTGCCGTTCGCGCGCACCTTGACGTCGGGCGGATCGGAGTAGCCGCGCTTGACCTCGGCGATGTCGCCCAGCTTGATGCTCGCGGCCTGGCCCGTGGCCGGGTTGACGACGCGGATCGGCAGCGCGCGGATCTCGTCGACCGACTGGAACGCGCCGGCCACGCGCACCTGCACGTTCTGCGTGCCCGAGTCGACCACGCCCGAGCCCTGCACCGCGTTCTGCGCGTTGAGCTGGCTGATGACGCCGCTCACGTCGACGCCCATCTCGGCCGCGCGCTTCTGCGACAGCTCCACCCACACCTTCTGCGACTGCACGCCGAACAGCTGCACCTTGGCGACGTCGTGCACGCGCAGCAGCTGCGAGCGGATGTCCTCGGCGCGCACGCGCAGCTCCTCGTCGCTGAAGCCGTCGGCCGACAGCGCGAAGATCGAGCCGTAGACGTCACCGAACTCGTCGTTGAAGAACGGGCCGACCGCGCCTTGGGGCAGCGTGGCGCGCATGTCGCCGATCTTCTTGCGCGCCTGGTACCAGGAGTTGGCGACCTCGTGCGGCGGCGAGTTGTCGGCCAGCTGCAGGATGGTCAGCGACTCGCCGGGCTTGGTGTAGCTGCGGATCTTGTCGGAGTACGGCACCTCCTGCAGCGTGCGCTCGATCTTGTCGGTCACCTGCTCGGCGACGTCCTTGGCACTCGCGCCCGGCCAGTAGGCCTGGACGACCATCGCGCGGAACGTGAACGGCGGATCCTCGTCCTGGCCGAGCTGGAAGTAGGCCGCCAGGCCCAGCAGCATCAGCACGATCATCAGGTAGCGCGTGAGGTCCGGGTGCTGCAGCGCCCAGCGCGAGACGTTGAAGCGTCCGCCTTCGACCTCGCCGGCGGCGGCGGTCGGCATCGTGTTGTCGTTGCTCACGGCGGCCTCAGCGCTTGGTCGGTTCGACGTACAGGGTGACCTGCTGGCCGGGGCTCAGCACGTGCGCGCCGGCGGTCACGACGGTGTCGCCCGCCTTCAGGCCGCTGTCGATGACCAGCGTGTCGTCTTCGGGGCGCAGCACGACGACGGGCTGCTCCTTGACCTTCATCGTCGACTTGTCCAGCAGCCACACGTGGCTCTCGCTGCCGGTGCCCGCGACGGCCTGCATCGGCAGGCGCAGCTTGCCGTCGGCCGGCGCGAGCTCGACGTGCACCGTCGCCGTCTGGCCCAGTTCGGCGGTGCCGGCGGGCAGGTCGGCCTTGACCTGGAACGTGCGCGACGCCGGATCCGCCGCGGCCGCCACCTCGCGCACCGTCGCAGGCGCCGTGACATTGCCGCCCCACACGGTGACGCTGACGCCGCCCGGCTTGCCCAGCAGCTTGCGGAAGACGGGCAACTGGTCCTCGGGCACCGCGAAGACGACGTCGCGCGGACCGTCGTGCGCGAGGCTCACCACCGGCGTACCGGCGCCCACCACGGCGCCGACGTCGGCCCAGACCGCGGTGATGACGCCCGGGGCGTCGGCGGTCAGCGCGGCATAGGCGGCCTGGTTGGTCTGCAGGCCGGCCTGGGCGCGCGCCTGGTCGAACTGCGCCTTGGCCGCCTCCAGGCCGCTGTTGCGGCGCTCGAGCTCGGCGGCGCTGATGAAGCCCTGCGCGCGCAGATCCTCGTAGCGCTTGAAGTCGGCCGCCGTTTGCTCGTAGTTGACCTTGGCCGCCGCCAGGCCGGCGCGCGCGGCGTCCTGGCCGTAGCGCAGGTCGGCCGGATCGACCGCCGCCAGCGCCTGGCCGCCCTTGACGCGGTCGCCGAGGTTGACCGGGCGCTGCACGATCTTGCCGCCGACGCGGAACGCCAGCCGCGACTCGATGCGCGCGTGCACCTCGCCCGCGTAGTCGCGCAGCGTGGCGCCGGACAGCTGGCCGACGGTCATCGTGCGCACCGCGTGCACCGGCTCGGCGGCCGGCGGCTCCTTGCCGCAGGCCACCAGCACGACGCTGGCGGCCAGGGACAGGGCAAGCGTCAGCGCGGCGGAGGAGCGCCGGGCCGGAGGACGATTCGGGGTGGGGCGGGGCGTGTTCATGGGGTGTTCGCTCTAGTTACTGACCAGTCAGTCATTAATGTACGAACACGGCCGCCGCTCGTCAATGGACTTCCCGCGCCGCGGGCGGGGAAAACCGGGCATTCCGTCGCCTGCGGAGCGCCAACGCGCCATTCCGTCGCACCGCGCGGGCACAATCCGCCGCCTGTGAGCGTCGAACACTACGAGAACTTCCCCGTCGCCTCCTGGCTGTGCCCGCCGGCGCTGCGCCCGGCCGTGCGCGCCATCTACTGGTTCGCCCGCACCGCCGACGACATCGCCGACGAGGGCGACGCCCCCGCCGCGGCGCGCCAGGCAGCGCTGGCGGCGTATCGCGACGATCTCGCGCAGGCCGCCGCGGGCCGACGCGGCTCCGAGCGGTGGCGCGGCGTGTTCGATCCGCTGGCCGAGGCGATCCGCACGTACGCCCTGCCCGTGCCGCTGCTGGCTGCGCTGCTGGACGCCTTCGAGGAGGACACGCGCCACGCCGGCTACGACGACCGCCCCGCGCTGCTGCGCTACTGCGAACGCTCGGCCAACCCGGTCGGGCGCCTGCTGCTGCACCTGCACGGCCTGCACGACCCGGAGCTGCAGCGGCGCAGCGACGCCGTCTGCTCCGCGCTGCAGCTGATCAACTTCTGGCAAGACCTGAGCGTCGACCTGCCGCGCGGCCGCGACTACGTGCCGCGCAGCGACGCCGCCGCGCACGCCACCACGTCCGCGCAATGCCTGCGCTCCCCGCGCGCGGACGCGTCACGCGCGCTCGTGCGCGACCTGTGCGCGTGGGCGCGCGAGCTGATGCTCGAGGGCGCCCCCATCGCGCCGTCCGTGCCGGGCCGCATCGGCTGGGAGCTCCGGTTCGTCGTCCAGGGCGGGCTGCGAATTCTTGCGAAAATCGAGTCCATGAACTTCGCGAGCTTCGCCCGCCGTCCCCGGCTCCATGCCGTCGATCACCTGATGATCGGCCTTCGCGCGCTGACGATGCGCCCCTCCCTGCCCGAGCAGGCGCACGTCGCATGACGCCGGCACAGTACGTCCAGGACAAGGCCCAGAAGAGCGGCTCGTCGTTCTACTACGCCTTCATGTTCCTGCCGCCCGCGCGGCGCCAGGCGATGACGGCGTTCTACGCGTTCTGCCGCGAGGTCGACGACGTCGCCGACGAGGTGCAGGACCCGGGCGTGGCCGCCACCAAGCTGGACTGGTGGCGCCGCGAGGTCGACGCGTCCTTCGCCGGCAACCCGTCGCACCCGGTGATGAAGGCGCTGATGCCGCACGTGGCCACGTACGGCGTGCGTGTCGACCACCTACACGCCGTCATCCAGGGCTGCCAGACCGACCTCGAGCAGACCCGCTTCCTCGACTACCCCGGCCTGCAGCGCTACTGCCACCTGGTGGCCGGCATCGTCGGCGAGGTGGCCAGCAACATCATGGGCCGCACGCAGGGCCAGACGGTCAAGTTCGCGCACCAGCTGGGCCTGGCGATGCAGCTGACCAACATCATCCGCGACGTCGGCGACGACGCGCGCCGCGGCCGCATCTACCTGCCGATCTCCGAGCTGCAGCAGTTCGACGTCAAGGCCTCCGAGATCCTCAAGCGCGAGTCGCCCTGGGGCTACAGCGAGCGCTTCACCGCGCTGATGAAGTTCCAGGCCGCGCGCGCCGAGGCGCTGTACGACGAGGCGCTGGCGCTGCTGCCCAGCGAAGACCGCAACACGCAGCGCCCCGCGTTGATGGTCGCCAACATCTACCGCCGCCTGCTGCGCGAGGTCGAGGCGACCGGCTTCCAGGTGCTGCACCAGCGGATCTCGCTGACCCCGCTACGCAAGCTGTGGATCGCCTGCCAGACCCAATGGCGCGGCCGCTGACGGCGGCCATCGCCGTGTTGCGCGAGGCGCGGCCGCTGACGGCGGCCATCGCCGTGTTGCGCGAGGCGCGGCCGCTGACGGCGGCCATCGCCGTGTTGCGCGAGGCGCGGCCGCTGACGGCGGCCATCGCCATATTGCGCGAGGCGCGGCCGCTGAAGGCGGCCATCGCTGTATTGCGCGAGGCGCGGTCGCCAGGCCCGCTCACGCCGTGAAACTGGCCGTGATCGGCGCCGGCTGGGCCGGCCTCGCCGCGGCCGTGCGCGCGACCGAAGCCGGCCATGACGTCACCGTGTTCGAGGCCGCGCCCATGCCCGGGGGCCGCGCGCGCTCCGACGACGCCTCCGACAGCGCCACCGACAACGGCCAGCACATCTTTCTGGGCGGCTACGCCCGCACGCTGGCCTTGATGCACACGGTCGGCGTCGACCCTGAGCGCGCGCTGCTGCGGGTGCCGCTGCGCGTGACGTATGCCGACGGCAGCGGCTTCGCGCTGTCGCCGACCGGGCCGCGCCTCCTCGCCGCGGCGCGGGCGTTGCTCGGCGCGCGCGGCTTCGGGATGGTCGACAAGCTGTCCGCGCTCGCGATGGTGCACGACTGGCGCCGACGCGGCTTCCGCTGCCCGCCGTCAATGACCGTCGCCGAACTGCTGCGGCATGCGCCGAGCGCGCGCGTCCGGGAGCGGCTGATCGAGCCGCTGTGCGTCGCCGCGCTGAACACGCCGATGGCCGAGGCCAGCGCCCAGGTGTTCCTCGCCGTGATGCGCGACAGCCTGTTCGGCGCCCGCGACGCCTCCGACCTGCTGCTGCCGCAGCGACCGCTCGCGCAACTGCTGCCGCTGCCTGCGGTCGACTGGCTGCGCGCCCGCGGCGCCACGGTGCACCTGCGTCGCCGTGTCACCGGACTCCAGCACGTCGACGCCGGCTGGCGCATCGTTTGCGCAGACGGCGCCGACGACTTGCGCAATCCGGGGCCGCCGTTCGATCACGTGATCCTCGCGACGCCCGCCACCGACGCCGCGCGACTCACCCAATCGCTCGCACCCCAGTGGTCCGCCGCGGCCGCCGCGCTCGCGCACGAACCCATCGTCACGCTCACGTTCATCGCACCGAAGCGCGCGTGGCTGGCCCCGATGCTGGCGCTGGCCTCGAACGACGGCGACGCTCCCGCACAATTCGCGTTCAAGCTGGGCGAGCAGCCGGTCGGCGCCGATCGCGTGACGCTGGTCGTCAGCGCCGCGGGCCGCTGGCTCAAGCGCGGCAGCGACGGCGTCGCGGCGGCGGCCGTCGCGCAATATCGCCGGGCGTTCGGCATCGGCGGCGACGAGCCGATCGTGCTGGCGACCGTGCGGACCGACAAGCGCGCCACCTTCCGCTGCACGGCGGGCCTCGTGCGGCCCGCGATGGACATCCTGCCGGGCTTGCGCGCGGCCGCCGACTGGGTCGCCGGGCCCTACCCGGCCACGCTGGAGGCGGCCGTCCTGGCGGGGGAAGCGGCGGCCCGCGCGTCGGGGAAGTAGAGCCGGCTGTCAGGAAGCCGCAACGTGAACCAAGGTTTCACCATGCGAGAATACGCATTCCACAGCCCCAGGCCGACCCCATGTCCAAGTCAGAAGGCTCCGGACCGACCATCCAGGTCCTCGCACGCGCCTATGCGCTGCTCGACGTCCTGGCCGCGCACACCGACCCCGTGCCGCTGAAGGAGCTCAGCGCCCGCACCGGGCTGCACCCGTCCACGGCGCACCGCATCCTCAACGACCTCGCCGAGGGCCGTTTCGTCGAGCGCCCCGAGGCCGGCAGCTACCGCCTGGGCATGCGCCTGCTGGAGCTGGGCAACCTCGTCAAGGCGCGGCTGGACGTGCGCGAGGCCGCCATCGGCCCGATGCGCGAGCTGCACAAGCTGACGCACCAGCCCGTCAATCTGTCAGTGCGCCAGGGCGACGAGATCGTCTACATCGAGCGCACCTACAGCGAGCGCTCGGGCATGCAGGTCGTGCGCGCCGTCGGCGGCCGCGCGCCGCTGCACCTCACCTCGGTGGGCAAGCTGTTCCTGGCCAACGACGAGCCCCAGCGCGTGCGCGCGTACGCCACGCGCACGGGCCTGACCGGCCACACGCGCAACAGCCTCACCGACCTGCCGATGCTCGAACGCGAGCTCGACAAGATCCGCCGCACCTCCGTCTCGCGTGATGACGAGGAGCTCGAGCTGGGCGTGCGCTGCATGGCCGCCGGCATCTACGACGACCAGGGCCGCCTCGTGGCCGGCCTGTCGATCTCCGCGCCGGCCGACCGGCTCGAGGAGACGTGGCTGGACCGCGTGAAGGAAACGGCCTCGAAGATCTCGGCGGCGCTGGGGCACAACGTGGCCAGCTGAGCCGCGAGCCGCCCCGCACCGGGTAGGGCGGGTCGCCTGACCCGCGTGGCAGCGACTGGGTGTTGTGAGCCGGGGTACCACCCCGCGACGCCACCGACCGCGGGTCAGACGACCCGCCCGACCAACCCTGCAAATTGAAAGGGCCGGCAGCTTGCGCCACCGGCCCTTTTCCCATCGCGTTGTTGTTCTGGCGATCGAGGAGAAACGTTGCGCGTCAGCTCGTGGCGTCCGCCGTGCGGGTCGTCGGGGCCGGAGCCGGCGAAGCGCCGTGGTTGGCCGTCACCCATTTGCGGATGCGCTCGGCGTCGGCGATGCGCGAGTACTTGCCGGCCGAATCCAGCAGCACCATGATCAGCTTGCGGCCGGCCATCTGCGCCTGCATCACCAGGCACTGGCCCGCCTCGTTGATGAAGCCGGTCTTCTGCAGGCCGATGTCCCAGGTCGGGTTGGCGACCAGGCGGTCGGTGGTGTGGAACTGCACGTTGCGGCGGCCCAGTTCGACTTCCAGCGACGGCGTGGTGGAGTATTCGCGCAGCAGAGGCACCTGGTGGGCGGCGTTGACCAGCACGGCGAGGTCGCGCGCGCTGGACTTGTTCTGGCTCGACAGGCCGGTGGGCTCGACGTAGTGCGTGTCGTTCATGCCCAGTTCCTTGGCCTTGGCGTTCATCGCCGAGACGAAGGCCGTCAGCCCGCCCGGGTAGTTGCGGCCCAGCGCATTGGCAGCGCGGTTCTCGGACGCCATCAGCGCAAGGTGCAGCATCACGCCGCGCGTCAGCTGCGTGCCGGGCGTCAGGCGCGAACGGGTGTTCTTCTCGGTATCGATGTCGTCGGTGGTGATCTGCAGCTCTTCGTCGAGCGGCTGGTGCGCCTCGCTGATCACCAGCGCCGTCATCAGCTTGCTCAGCGACGCGATCGGCAGCACCGCTTCCGGGTTCTTGCTGTACAGGACTTCCTTGGTGTCCTGGTCGAGCACCAGCGCGGCGCCCGAGCGCAGCAGCAGCGGATCCTCGGTGGCGTGCAGGCCTGCGGCGTAGCCCACCGACTGCGACGGGACTTCCGTGATGCGGGCGGTCGTGCGGGTGACGGTGGTCGTGCGGCGCACCGACACGACGCGCTTGGCGCGCGGCGCGGCATGCGCCGTGGCGGCGGCCTTGCGGTGGTGCTTGGCGGCCGTGGTCGAGCTCGTGACCGTGGCGGACGCGGCAAACGAGGCGCAGACCAGGGCACCACCGATCGCGCAGGTCAACGCCCAACGCGACAGTTGATGGAATTTCCGCGAAACGGAAGAGCTGGAGGCCAGTTGCATCACCATTTGTTTCAGTCTAAAGCAAAGGAAAAATCCATGCAAGATCAAAAGCTTGCGTGGATTTCCTCAACCGGACGTCGAACGAGCATACCAGCTCTCGACCGGCCTAGGGATGGTCAGACCGCCGGTTAAAGCTGTCTAACGCAGGTAACCGGGTTTCGGCTGACGCAGCGACGAAATATCAGGTGAACGGATCCACGCCGAGGCGGGAACGTTCCCTTTGAAGAAAACGAAATCCAGACCTCAGGTTCGGATTTTCCGCATCCGGCGAAAGCGGGATGGCCCGAAAAGCGGGCATTTGCCACGGTATTCCGGGCCGGCCGGTGACTTAAGGTAACGCGATGCCTTCCGCGTTTCCCAACGCAACGGGCCTCTACTGACTTTCCCTGAGCAGGGCGTCCAGCGGCGAAACGCGGCCCGCGACGGGCCGGTTCCGCGTCGCGATATCAGGCGACAGCCTGCGCCGCGCCCTCCTCGACGACGATGGCGCTGCCGCCGCGCGAGGTGGCCGACAGCACGGCCAGCAAGGTGGCGCGCACGATGTTGGCGTCGATGCCGACACCGAACACCGGCGCCGCGTCGCCGGCGCGCACCTCGACGTAAGCCGCCGCGCGCGCCTGCGCGCCGCCGCCCATCGAGTGCTCGTGGTAGTTCAGCACCTTCACCGGCACGCCCGCGGCGCGCGACAGGCCGTCGACGAACGCGTCGACCGGGCCGTTGCCCTCCCCTTCGAACGCGATGCGGCGTCCGGTCACAGAGGCATGCCCCACGACGCGCACGCGGCCCTCGCCGACGTCGGTCTGCGTCAGGTCGGACATGGTGATGGCACCTTCGGCCAGGCGGTATTCGGACTCGAAGATGCGCCAAATGTCGGACGCCGTGACTTCGCGGCCCTGCGCATCCATGACGGCCTGCACGACCTGGCTGAACTCGATCTGCAGGCGGCGCGGCAGCTCGAGCCCGTACTCCGACTCGAGCAGGTACGAGATGCCGCCCTTCCCGGACTGGCTGTTGACGCGGATGATCGCCTCGTAGCTGCGGCCAAGGTCCTTCGGGTCGATCGGCAGGTAGGGCATCTCCCAGACGTCGCCTTCGCGGCGGGCCGAGAACGCCTTCTTGATCGCGTCCTGGTGCGAGCCCGAGAACGACGTGAAGACGAGGTCGCCCACGTACGGGTGGCGCGGGTGCACCGGCAGCTGGTTGCAGTACTCGACGACGCGGCGGATCTCGTCGATGTCCGAGAAGTCCAGTTGCGGGTCGACGCCCTGCGTGTAGAGGTTCAGCGCGATGTTGACGATGTCGACGTTGCCGGTGCGCTCGCCGTTGCCGAACAGGCAGCCCTCGATGCGGTCGGCGCCGGCCATCATCGCCAGTTCGGCGGTGGCGGTGCCGGTGCCGCGGTCGTTGTGCGGGTGCGCGGAGATCACGATCGAGTCGCGGCGCTGGATGTTGCGGCACGTCCACTCGATCATGTCGGCGTAGATGTTGGGCGTGGAGTGCTCCACCGTCGTCGGCAGGTTGATGATGCAGGTGCGTTCGGGCGTGGGCTGCCACACCTCGGTGACGGCGTCGATCACGCGGCGCGAGACCTCGAGCTCGGTGTCGGAGAACATCTCCGGCGAGTACTCGAAGCGCCAGTCGGTGCCGGCCTGCTTCTGCGCGAGCTCCTTGATCAGGCGCGCGTGGCTCGCGGCCAGCTCGATGACGCCTTCGACGTCCACGCCCAGCACCACCTTGCGCATGATCGGCGCGGTGGCGTTGTACAGATGCATGATGCACTTCTTGGCGCCCACCACGGCCTCGAACGTGCGGCGAATCAGGTGCTCGCGCGCGGGCGTCAGCACCTGGATCGTGACGTCGTCGGGCACCAGGTTGTCCTCGATCAGCTTGCGCACGAAATCGAAGTCGGTCTGCGACGCCGACGGGAAGCCGACCTCGATCTCCTTGAACCCGGTGCGCACCAGCGTCTCGAACATGCGCATCTTGCGCTCGCCGTCCATCGGCTCGATCAGCGCCTGGTTGCCGTCGCGCAGATCGGAGCTGCACCACACCGGGGCCCGGGTCAGGACGACGTCGGGCCAGGTGCGATCGGTCAGCCGCACGGGGGCGACGGGACGGTACTTGGAGGCGGGGTTCTTGAGCATGGACATCGGATCTCTCCTGGTGGATTTGTTCGGATGGCAACGCCGCGAAGGGAAAAGAAAAACGGCCCGCTGCGTTGCGCAAGGCGGGCCGTTGATCGGAATTTCTGTTCAGACGTGACTGATCAATGCACCCGCGGTACTCCGGCTAGGGATAGCGTAATCAGCGCAATTCGGGACGTCATGCGGATGAATATAGCACGGCGATTCCGCGTTGTGGCGAACAATTCTTCGCGTTGGACGAAGCCAGGCTTCGCCCAGCCGAATCTTTCACTGCTGCTGGAACGCGACTCGAACCCCGAGGGAAACGAAGATCGCGCCGATCAGCTTGCCCTTCCAGCGCTGCAGCCAGCGCAGCCGCCCCACCGCCCTGCCCAGATAGCGGGCGACGCAGGCGAGCGCCGACGAATAGGCGAGGCTCATCACGACGAACACCAGCCCGAGCAGCAGGAACTGCCCCAGCGCCTGGCCGCGCTCGGCGCGCACGAACTGCGGCATGAACGCGAGGAAGAACAGCGCGGTCTTCGGATTCAGCACCTCGGCGGGGATGGCCTGCCAGAACGCGCGCGACGCGGAGACCGCCGCCGGCGCCGCCGCATCGGCGGAGTCGGCCGCCGGCGCGGGCTTTTCCAGGAATGCGCGCACGCCCAGGTACAGCAGGTAGCCCGCGCCGCACAGCTTGACGATGCCGAACGCCAGCGCCGAGGTCATCAGCAGCGCCGACAGCCCGACCGCCGCCAGCAGCGTGTGCACGAGGTCGCCCATCGCGATGCCCGCCCCCGTGGCGATGCCCACGCGGCGCCCGCCCTGCGCGGTGCGCGTCAGCACCAGCAGCACGGCCGGGCCGGGCACCAGGAACAGTCCGAGGACGACGGCCATGAAGGTGGCCACGGTGGCGAAGTCGATCACGGTGATCCCGTCGGCGAAGTGGATGTTCCGACGATTGAACCAGATCGCGCGCGGACGCGCTCACGCCCGCCCCCCCGCGCGTGACGCGAGGCGTCAGCGGTGCAGGCCAACCTCGTCGGGCTCGTCGGTGGACAGCGCGATCGCGCTCACCGGCTTGCCCTTGGCGCGCTTGTACGCGTAGACGAAGTAGCCCGACACGCCGTACAGGCAGAAGATCGCGAAGATCATGCGCGCCGGCTGCAGGCTGATGATGCCGATCGCCAGCGCGATCAGCACGATCACGATGAAGGGCACCGAGCGCCGCAAGCTCAGGTCCTTGAAGCTGTAGAACGGCACGTTCACCACCATCGTGACGCCCGCGTAGAACGTGAAGATGGCCGCCGCCCAGGACAGCACCATGTCGCCGTTGACGTCGGTGTTGGACGTGTCGACCACCACCCAGATGAAGCCGATCACCAGCGCCGCGGCGGCCGGGCTGGGCAGGCCCTGGAAGTAGCGCTTGTCCACCACCGCCAGGTTGGTGTTGAAGCGCGCCAGGCGCAGCGCCGCGCAGGCGCAGTAGAAGAACGCGATGCCCCAGCCGGCCTTGCCCAGGCCCTTGAGCGCCCATTCGTAGACGATCAGCGCCGGTGCGGCACCGAAGCTGACCATGTCGGACAGGCTGTCCATCTCGGCGCCGAACGCGCTCTGCGTGTTGGTCATGCGCGCGACGCGGCCGTCCAGGCTGTCCAGCACCATCGCGCAAAACACGCCGTAGCACGACAGCACGTAGTGCCCGTTCATCGCCATGACGATCGCGTAGAAGCCGCCGAACAGCGCGGCCAGCGTGAACGAGTTGGGCAGGATGTAGACGCCCTTGCGGCGCCGGCGCGGCGCCACGTGCACGTCGTCGTCGACCTCGTCGTCCGGAGTCGGGATCAGGTCGTTCATCGCGCAGGCAGGGGGAAAAATGGCATGGTGCGGGAGGATACCGCAGCGCCTGTCGCGTCGATGATGACGCCGCCAAAGAAAAAGGGCCGCACGAAGGCGGCCCCGGTCAGCTTCCGGCGAAGCCGGAAACGTTCAGTTGCGACTCTTGTCGACGAGCTTGTTGGCCTTGATCCACGGCATCATCGCGCGCAGCTTCTCGCCCACCACCTCGATCGGGTGCTCGGCGGTCAGGCGGCGGCGCGACAGCAGCGTCGGGGCGCCGGCGCGGTTCTCCAGGATGAAGCTCTTGGCGTAGTCGCCGGTCTGGATGTCCTTGAGCGCCTGCTTCATGGCCTTCTTGGTCTCCTCGGTGACGACCTTCGGGCCCGTCACGTACTCGCCGTACTCAGCGTTGTTGGAGATCGAGTAGTTCATGTTGGCGATGCCGCCTTCGTAGATCAGGTCCACGATCAGCTTGAGCTCGTGCAGGCACTCGAAGTAGGCCATCTCGGGCGCGTAGCCGGCCTCGGTCAGCGTCTCGAAGCCCGCCTTGATCAGTTCGACGGCGCCGCCGCACAGCACGGCCTGCTCGCCGAACAGGTCGGTCTCGGTCTCCTCGCGGAAGGTCGTCTCGATGATGCCGGCCTTGCCCCCGCCGTTGGCCGCGGCGTAGCTCAGTGCGAGGTCGCGCGCCCTGCCCGTCTTGTCCTGGTAGATGGCGACCAGGTGCGGCACGCCGCCGCCCTGCCTGTACGTGTTGCGCACCGTGTGGCCCGGGGCCTTGGGCGCGACCATCCAGACGTCCAGGTCCGCGCGCGGCGTGACCTGGCCGTAGTGCACGTTGAAGCCGTGGGCGAACGCGAGCGAGGCGCCTTCGCGGATGTTGGGCTCGACGTCGTTCTTGTAGACCTCGGCGATGTTCTCGTCGGGCAGCAGGATCATGACGACGTCGGCGGCGCGCACGGCGTCCGCCACTTCCGCGACCTTCAGGCCGGCCTTGGCGACCTTGTCCCACGACGCGCCGCCCTTGCGCAGGCCCACGGTGACCTTCACGCCACTGTCGTTCAGGTTCTGCGCATGGGCGTGGCCTTGCGAGCCGTAGCCGATGATCGCCACGTTCTTGCCCTTGATGAGGGAAAGATCGGTGTCCTTGTCGTAGTAGACCTTCATGATGTGCTCTCTTCTTTCGTCGTCAAAAAACGGAGGGGTTGATCAGGGTGCCCAGGGCGGCAAGCGCGCGGCCGCTCCGGAGCGAGCCGCCCAGCCCCCGCGGGGGGCGGTGAGCGGAGCGAACGGGGGTCGTCATGACTAGGCGCGCAGGATGCGTTCGCCGCGGCCGATGCCGCTGGTGCCGGTACGGACGGTCTCGAGGATGGCGGTGCGGTCGATCGCCACGATGAAGGCGTCGAGCTTGGAGGCGTCGCCCGTCAGCTCGATGGTGTAGCTCTTCTCGGTGACGTCGACGATGTGCCCGCGGAAGATGTCGGCCATGCGCTTCATCTCCTCGCGCTCCTTGCCCACCGCGCGAACCTTGATGAGCATCAGCTCGCGTTCGGTGAACTGGCCTTCCGTCAGGTCGACCACCTTGACCACGTCGATCAGGCGGTTCAGGTGCTTGGTGATCTGCTCGATCACCTCGTCGGAGCCGGTGGTGACGATGGTCATGCGCGACAGCGACGGGTCTTCCGTCGTCGCCACTGTCAGGCTCTCGATGTTGTAGCCGCGGGCCGAGAACAGTGCCACGACGCGCGACAGGGCGCCGGGCTCGTTCTCGAGCAGCACCGCGATGATGTGTTTCATGAACGGATTCCTTCGCCGCGAAGCCCATCCCGGAGGCGGTAACCGCCGGGCTGCCAGGCAGCAGCTAGATCGATGAGAGAAATCTTCCGGAGGGACCGGGACGCCGTCTACTCGCCGCAGGCTCCGGCCGGGGCGGTGACCCGCGGCCTGTCATGCAGCTTTGGTCGGACGTCCGTCAGAGGTCCTCGGAACCCAGCAGCATCTCGCTGATGCCCTTGCCCGCCTTGACCATCGGCCAGACGTTCTCGGTCTGGTCGGTCTGGATGTCGAGGAACACGGTGCGATCCTTCAGGGCGATCGCCTCGCGCAGCGCGCCGTCGACGTCCTCCGGCCGCGTCACACGGATGCCCACGTGGCCGTAGGCCTCGGCGAGCTTGACGAAGTCGGGCAGCGCGTCCATGTAGCTGTGCGAGTAGCGGCCCTGGTAGTCGAGCTGCTGCCACTGGCGCACCATGCCCAGGTAGCGGTTGTTCAGCGAGATGATCTTGACCGGCGTGTTGTACTGCAGGCAGGTCGAGAGCTCCTGGATGCACATCTGGATCGAGCCCTCGCCGGTGATGCAGAACACGTCCGCGTCCGGCTTGGCGAGCTTGATGCCCATCGCGTACGGCAGGCCCACGCCCATCGTGCCCAGGCCGCCGGAGTTGATCCAGCGACGCGGCTGCGCGAAGCGGAAGTACTGCGCGGCCCACATCTGGTGCTGGCCGACGTCGGACGTGATGTAGACGTCCTTGTCCTTGGTCATCTCCCAGAGCGATTCGATCACCGCCTGCGGCTTGATGACTTCCTTGCTCTTCTTGTACGCGAGGCAGTCCTTGCGGCGCCACTCGTTGATCTGGCTCCACCACTGCGACAGCACGGCCTGGTCGGGCTTCTGCTGGGCGTCGCGCAGCTGCGAGATCAGCTCCTGCAGCACGTCCTTGACGTCGCCCACGATGGGGATGTCGACCTTGACGCGCTTGGAGATCGACGACGGGTCGATGTCGATGTGCACGATCTTGCGCTCGACCGAGGCGAAGTGGCCGGGGTTGCCGATCACGCGGTCGTCGAAGCGCGCGCCGATGGCCAGCAGGACGTCGCAGTTCTGCATCGCCATGTTGGCCTCGAAGGTGCCGTGCATGCCCAGCATGCCCAGGAACTTCGGATCGAGCGCGGGCATCGCGCCCAGGCCCATCAGCGTGTTGGTGACGGGCACGCCCAGCAGGTCGGCCAGCTCGCGCAGCTCGGCCGAGGCGTTGCCCAGGACCACGCCGCCGCCCGAGTAGATGTACGGGCGCTTGGCCTGCAGCAGCAACCCGACGGCCTTGCGGATCTGGCCGCCGTGGCCCTTCTTGACCGGGTTGTACGAGCGCATCTCGACGTGCTCGGGGTAGACGAACGGGGTCGTCTGCTGAGACACGTCCTTGGGGATGTCCACCACCACCGGGCCGGGGCGGCCGGTGCGGGCGATGTGGAAGGCCTTCTTGAGCGTCGAGGCGAGCTCGCGCACGTCCTTGACGAGGAAGTTGTGCTTGACGATCGGGCGCGTGATGCCGACGGTGTCGCATTCCTGGAAGGCGTCCAGGCCGATGGCCGGGGTGGGCACCTGTCCGGTGATGATCACCATCGGGATGGAGTCCATGTAGGCCGTCGCGATGCCGGTCACGGCGTTCGTGACGCCCGGGCCGGACGTGACGAGGGCCACGCCGACGTCGCCCGTGGCGCGCGCGTAGCCGTCGGCGGCATGCACCGCGCCCTGCTCGTGGCGCACCAGCACGTGCTGGATGGACTGCTGCTTGTAGAGCGCGTCGTAGATGTAGAGCACCGCGCCGCCGGGATAGCCCCAGACGTACTTGACGTTCTCGGCCTGCAGGCAGCGCACGAGGATCTCGGATCCGTTCGGATCCTGGGCGGAACTCGGGGGGGTGTGGGGGTGCTGCGCACCCTGCGGACTCGCGGAAGCGTTGCGCTTCACGTCCGCGGTAGACATGTCTTGCATGGGAAACCTCTGTGAATTTCTCTGACGAAAAACCATTGGTGCTCCTCTTCTCGCCCTCGTGAGGCGGATTCAGAACCTTGAGATCGAAACATGCCGGTGCCCGCGTTCGGGTCGGCCTTCAGACCAGCTCGCATTTGTGCGAAGCACCATTATTGCACCGAACAGTCCGCTTTTGTTTGGCTTCTGCCCCCAATTCGTGCCGAACCAAGCCTTCGCGCATTACGAAGCCAAAGGAACCGAGCGGCGGGTGTGGATCCCGCATTGCCCGACTGTGGCGCGATGACATAATCCGCCGCGTCCCACCGATCGACCGGGCGCGCCGCCGCTTCCAGCCCACCTTGGCCACCGACAAAGAACTTTCAGACTTCCTCAAGAGTGTCGAGAAGCGCGCCTTCAAGCGCACGGCCTTCGCCGTTCGCGACGACGACGCCGCGCTCGACATCGTGCAGGATTCGATGATCCGTCTGGCCGAGAAGTACATCGACCGGCCCGCCGCCGAACTGCCGCTGCTGTTCCAGCGCATCCTGTCCAACGCCACGATGGACTGGTTCCGCCGCCAGAAGGTGCGCAGCGCGGTCGTGCACAACTTCTCGGAATTCGGCGGCTCCGGCGACGAGGACTTCGACATCCTCGAAATACTCGATGATCTCGAGGGAACCGTCGGCACCGAGAGCGCCTCTGATTCCGTATCGCGGGATCAAATCCTTCAGATCATTGAAGGCGAAGTCGCCGAGCTTCCCGCGCGTCAACGCGAAGCGTTCCTGCTGCGTTACTGGGAGGAACTAGATGTTGCAGAAACGGCTTCCGTGATGGGATGCTCGGAAGGCAGCGTCAAGACGCATTGCTCCCGCGCCGTCCACGCGCTGGCCAAGGCGTTGAAAGCCAAGGGACTCGCACCATGACCAAGAACACGAATTCGACCTATTCCCTGCCGGACCGCGACGGCCTGGAGGCGCGCTTCGGCGTGCGCGTCGCGTCGATGCTTGGCGAGCGCGCCCAGTCCACCGCCCCCGACATCTCCGAACGCCTGCGCTTCGCCCGCGAGCAGGCCCTGGTGCGCGCCCAGGCGGCGCGCCGCCAGGAGCAGCTGGCCGCAGCCCCGGTGGTGGTCGGCCGCGGCCGCAGCGCCGTGCTGGCCAGCCCGCTCGGCTGGTGGTTCAAGCTCGGCTCGGCCGCGCCGCTGGCGCTGCTGGTGCTGGGCCTGGCGGGCATCGCCCACGTGCACGACAAGGCACAGATCGCCGCGGTCGCCGAAGTCGACGCCGCCCTGCTGTCGGACGACCTGCCCCCGGCCGCCTACACGGATCCCGGCTTCGCGGAGTACCTGAAGACCACCCGCGAGTGACGGAGGATTCTTGGCGCGTTCCCCGTTTCCCCGCCTGATCGAATCGCTCGCCGCCGCGGCCCTCGTCGCGGCGGTGGGCTTTGGTGCGTCCGTGGCCCTTGCCTCGAACGGCAGCCAGGCCACCAGCCCGGCCGCCAAGGCCGATACCGGCGGCCCGCGCTGGAACGAACTCTCGGCCACCCACCGCCAGGTGCTGGCCCCGCTGGCCAACGACTGGAACGGCCTGGATTCGCGCAGCAAGGAGCGCTGGATCGACGTCGCCGGGCGCTTTCACAAGATGCCGCCCGACGAGCAGCAGCGCGCCACGCAGCGCATGGGCGAGTGGGCGCACATGTCCATCCAGCAGCGCACCCAGGCGCGCACCGTGTTCCAGGAGACGCGTGGCCTGTCCAAGGAAGAGCGCGAGGCCCGCTGGAAGGCCTACCAGGCGCTGCCCGAGGAACGCAAGCGCGAACTGGCCGCCAAGCGCGCCGCGGCGCCGTCCAGCGGCCCGTCGTCGACGGTCGCCTTCGCACGCCGCCATGCGGTGGCGCCGGTCGACACCGTGCAGCCCAAGAACAACGTGATCGGCGGCGCCGCCGCGACGCACGCCGCGCCCGGCTCGGCGCCGCTGCTGGTCGAGCCGAAGCGCCCGGGCGTCACCACCACCCTGCTGACGCGCCGCGCCACCCCGCCCGCGCACCAGCGCGAGGGCGCGCCCAAGATCGCCGTCGGCCCGAACGCGGTCGACCGCACCACGCTGTTGCCCAAGCACGCGACGGTCGCCGCCGCACCGGCCTCCGCGCCGCCCGCGCACCGATGAGCGGCCCGACGGCGGCCGCCTCCGGCGCGGCCCCGGCCGGTACCCACCCGGTCGCGCCGCCGCTGCTGCGCCGCATGGCTGCGTTCCTGTACGAGGGCGTGCTGCTGTTCGGCGTGCTGGCCGTCACCGCCCTCGTCTACGGCGTGGCCGTGCACCAGACCAGCGGCATCGAGAAGCGCTCCGGCCTGATCGCCGTCTGCTTCGTCGTGCTGGGCCTGTACTTCATCGGCCTGTGGACGCGCGCCGGCCAGACGCTGGCGATGAAGACCTGGCACCTGCGCCTGCAGTCGACCGACGGCGCCCCGCTGTCGCCGCGCCGGGCGCTGGCGCGCTACCTCGCGTCGTACGTCTGGTTCCTGCCGCCGCTGGCGCTTGCCGGCGCGCTGAAGCTGCCCACCCCCGGGGCGATCTTCGGCCTGGTGGCCGCCTGGATCGCGCTGTACGCGCTGGCCGCCCTGCTCCACCCGCGGCGCCAGTTCTGGCACGACGCGCTGTGCGGCACGTCCATCGTCACGGCACGGCCACTCGCCCCGCTGCCGCAATAGCGTCGCACGACCGGGCGACAATCGCCCGATGTTCTCACTCTGTGTCTATTGCGGCTCGCGCGACGGCGACGACCCGCGCTACGCCGAGGCCGCCCGCGCGCTCGGCACCGCCCTCGGCGAAGGCGGCCATCGGCTGGTCTACGGCGGCGGCCACGCCGGCCTGATGGGCACTGTGGCCGACGCCACGCTGGCCGCCGGCGGGCAGGTGCTGGGCATCATCCCGCGCCGGCTGGTGGCGCGCGAGCTGGGCCATCGCGGCATCCAGGAACTGCGCGTCGTCGACACCATGCACGAGCGCAAGCTGCAGATGGCGCAGGCCGCCGACGCCTTCGTGGCGCTGCCCGGCGGCCTGGGCACGCTGGAGGAGCTGTTCGAGGCGTGGACGTGGCAGCAGCTCGGCTACCATGCGCGCCCGATCGGCCTGCTGGACACCGCCGGCTTCTACCGGCCGCTGCTGGAGATGCTCGCGCACACGCGCGACGCCGGCTTCGTCGACGCGGCCCAGGTGAACCGGCTGCGCGTGGACACCGACGCGCGCCGCCTGCTGCAGGCGCTGCGCGACGAGGCCGTGGCGAGCCCGGCCGGCAAGGACTTCAATCCGGTCTGAACGACCGGGGTCAGACGGCCGATTCGTCGGTCTCGCCGGTGCGGATGCGGACCACCTGTTCCACCGCCGTCACGAAGATCTTGCCGTCGCCAATCTTGCCTGTCTTGGCGGCCTTGACGATGGCCTCGATCGCGCGGTCGACGTCGCTTTCCTTGACCACGACCTCGACCTTGACCTTGGGCAGGAAGTCGACCACGTACTCCGCGCCGCGGTACAGCTCGGTGTGCCCCTTCTGGCGGCCGAAGCCCTTGACCTCGGTGACCGTCAGGCCCGAGACGCCGACCTCGCCGAGCGCCTCGCGCACTTCCTCGAGCTTGAACGGCTTGATGATGGCGGTGATCTGTTTCATGGTGGGCTCCGGAGGGTTGAAGGCGGGAAGGACGGATGAATCGATTTAAGCACGGAAGCGCGACGTGATGGGGTAGCGCCAGTCACGCCCGAAGCCCCGGTGCGTGATGCGGATGCCCACCGGCGACTGCCGGCGCTTGTACTCGTTGATCTTGATGAGGCGCGTGACGCGCTCCACATCGGTGCGTTCGAAGCCGGCGGCGACGATGTCGTCGATCGCGACGTTCTCTTCCATGTAAGCCGCCAGGATCGCGTCGAGCACCTCGTAGGGCGGCAGGCTGTCCTGGTCGGTCTGGTCGGGGCGCAGCTCGGCCGACGGCGCGCGCGTGATGATGCGCTCGGGGATCACCGGGCCGACGCTGCCGTCCGCGCGGCGCGTGGGCTGGCGGTTCTTCCACTCGGCCAGGCGGTAGACCAGCGTCTTGGCGACGTCCTTGATCACGGCAAAGCCGCCGGCCATGTCGCCGTACAGCGTGCAGTAGCCGGTGGCCATCTCGCTCTTGTTGCCGGTGGTCAGCACGATGGCGCCCGTCTTGTTGGACAGCGCCATCAGCAGCGTGCCGCGCACGCGGGCCTGGATGTTCTCCTCGGTGGTGTCCTCGGCCAGGCCCGCGAACTGCGGCGCGAGCGCGTGGCGGAAGGCGTCGAACATCGGGGCGATGGCGATCTCGTCGTAGCGCACGCCCAGGCGCTCGGCCATGTCGCGGGCGTCGATCCAGGAGATGTCGGCCGTGTACGGCGACGGCATCATGACGGTGCGCACCTTGCCTGCGCCCAGCGCGTCGACCGCGATCGCCAGCACCAGCGCGGAGTCGATGCCGCCGGACAGGCCGATGATCACGCTCGGGAAGCCGTTCTTGCCGATGTAGTCGCGCACGCCGGTGACGAGCGCGGCCCAGGCCTGGCTCTCCGTGTCGGGCAGCGGCACCACGGCGCTGCCGGCCGCGGGCACCGGCGCGCGGCCGGGCGCGACATCCACCATCAGCGTGCCGGCGTCGAACAGCGCGGCGCGGGCGACGACCTCGCCGTGCTCGTCGAGCGCGAACGAGCCGCCGTCGAACACCACCTCGTCCTGGCCGCCCGTCATGTGCGCGTACAGCAGCGGCAGGCCCGTGGCGCGCGCGCGGTGCGCCATCTGCGCCTCGCGGTCGGCGGGCTTGCCCAGATGGAACGGCGACGCGTTGATGACGCACAGCACCTGCGCGCCGGCGTGCTTCGCAAGCAGCGCGGGCTCGTGGAACCACGCATCCTCGCAGACGAGCACGCCGAACTTCGTGCCGCCCGCCTCGAACACCACGGGCGCGAGGCCGGCGTCGCGGCCCGAGACGAAGTAGCGGCGCTCGTCGAACACCTGGTAGTTGGGCAGCTCGCGCTTGCAGTAGGTGGCCGTCACGTGCCCCCCTGCCAGCACCGAGGCCGCGTTGAACACGCGCGGCACGCTCACGGACTTCGACCTAACATCGTCGCCATGACCCGCGGCCCCGCCGTCCCACGGATGACCGACCACCAGATGCAGGCCTTCGCAGTCGGCGAGCGAGTGCGCGAGCGACTCCAGCGCCGCGGCGTTCGCGTGCAGGAACGCAGGGCGCAGCAACAGGTCTTCGGGCGGGTAGCCGCACAGGGCCAGTTCGGGCGCGAGCGCCACGCGGGCGCCTTCGCGCCACGCGGTGCGCGCGGCATCGGCGATCAGGCGCGCATTGCCGTCGAGGTCGCCCACGGTCGGGTTGATCTGGAGCAGTGCGACCCGCACGGAATCTGGCTCGGACATGACTGGAAGCACTGGAAGCGCGTTGACTGAAAACGATTATGTCATCGAGGTTCACCCCGGCGTCGGTGCGGTCGGGGCGTCGGAGTGGGACGCGCTGCTCGCCGCGCAGGCCGAGCCGACCCCGTTCATGCGCCACGCCTACCTGCACGCCATGGAAGCCTCGGGCAGCGTTGGCGGCGACACCGGCTGGGAGCCGGCCACCGTCGTCATCCGCCGCCGCGCCGACGACGCGCTCGTGGCCGCCGCCGCCGCGTACCTGAAGACGCATTCGTACGGCGAGTACGTGTTCGACTGGGCCTGGGCCGACGCCTACCGCCGATACGGGGTGCCGTACTACCCCAAGCTCGTCGTGGCCGTGCCCTTCACGCCGGTGCCCGGCTCGCGCCTGCTCGCGCGTGACGCGCCCGCGCGGGCGCTCCTGTTGCGCGCGCTCGGCGCGCTGGCGCGCGAGACGGGGTGCTCGTCGGTGCACCTGCTGTTCGGCGACGACGCCGACGACGCCACCGCCGACGACGCCGGCTGGATGATGCGCCGCGGCGTGCAGTTCCACTGGCACAACCGGCACGACGCCACGCCCGGCGTCGACGACGCCGGCGCCATCGTCCTGCCCTACGCCGACTTCGCCGACTTCCTGGCCGACCTGCAGCGCGACAAGCGCAAGAAGATCGCGCAGGAGCGCCGCCGCGTCGCCGAGGCCGGCGTCACGTTCGAGACGCTGGAGGGCGAGCGCATGACGTCCGCGGACTGGGACTTCTTCCACGCCTGCTACCGCAACACCTACGCGCAGCACCTGTCCACGCCCTACCTGACGCGCGCGTTCTTCGCGGCGATGCACGAGACGATGGCCGGGCACTGGGTGATGTTCGTCGCCTCGCGCGGCGGCAGGCGCGTCGCGTGCTCGCTGATCGCCGTCGATCGCGCGTCGGGCGCCGCGTTCGGCCGCTACTGGGGCGCGCTCGAGCCCATCCCGTACGTGCACTTCGAGGCCTGCTATTACCAGCCGCTGCAGTGGTGCATCGCCAACCGCTTCCGCCGCTTCGAGGGCGGTGCGCAGGGCGAGCACAAGATGGCGCGCGGGCTGATGCCGGCGCGCACCCAGTCCGCGCACTGGATCGCCGAGCCCGAGTTCGCACGCGCGATCGGCGCGCACCTGAAGCAGGAAGGCGGCGCCATCGACGAGTACCTGGACGAGCTCGACGACCGCTCGCCGTTCAAGCGCGCGCAGGCCGCGCCGGGCGACGCCGCCTGAGCGCGCGGCCATGAAAAAGGGCCGCACGCGGCGGCCCTGGTCTGCGCGGCGAGGCGCTTCAGGCCTCGGGGTGCGTCTTCTGGTACGCGGCGATGCCGCCGACGATCTCGGCCTTGGCGGCGTCCGGGCCTTCCCAGCCCTTGACCTTGACCCACTTGTTCGGCTCGAGGTCCTTGTAGTGCTCGAAGAAGTGCTGGATCGCGTTCAGGCGCATCTGGTTGATGTCCTCGGGCTTGGTCCAGTGCGAGTACATCGGCAGGATCTTGGTGGTGGGCACCGCCAGCAGCTTGGCGTCGCCGCCGGCCTCGTCGTCCATCTTGAGCACGCCGATGGCGCGGCAGGTGACCACCACACCCGGGGTCAGCGGGAACGGCGTGATGACCAGGACGTCGACCGGGTCGCCGTCGTCGGACAGCGTCTTGGGCACGTAGCCGTAGTTGCACGGGTAGTGCATGGCCGTGGTCATGAAGCGGTCGACGAACAGCGCGCCGCTTTCCTTGTCGACTTCGTACTTGATCGGATCCGCGTTCATGGGGATCTCGATGACGACGTTGAATTCTTCGGGCGCCTTGGCGCCGGGGGAGACGAGGTGCAGGCTCATGATGCTCTATTTTGAGGCAGGGTCGCGGGAATACCCGGATTCTAAGGGGTCGGCGGTACCGCGCTGGTACAGCCACGAAGCTGACACGCCGGCCAGCAAGAGTTGCGCCACCGAGGAAAACACCATGTCGAAGCGACGTGAGCGACCGCTAGGATCGTCCGGCGACCTTGCTTGCAAGATTGACCGAGACGACAGCCGAACCACGCAGTGAGGCGCATCCGATCCACACGACGGGAAGGAGACCACTCTTGATGTCAACGACTCTGGCGCTCGAAATCGCGCTTGCCTGCGGCGTACTGGCCGTGCTCTACGGGTTCTTCCAGCGTGCCTGGATCCTGAAGCAGGACGCCGGCAATGCCCGCATGCAGGAGATCGCGGCCGCCGTGCAGCAAGGGGCTGCGGCCTACCTGTCGCGCCAGTACCGCACCATCGCCATCGTGGGCGTGGTGCTCGCGATCATCATCTTCTTCGCGCTCGGCAAGCTCACCGCCGTGGGGTATGTCCTCGGCGCCGTGCTGTCGGGCGCCTGCGGCTTCATCGGCATGAACGTGTCGGTGCGCGCCAACGTGCGCACCGCGCAGGCGGCCACCAACGGCATCGCACCCGCGCTGGACGTCGCGTTCAAGGGCGGCGCCATCACCGGCATGCTGGTGGTGGGCCTGGGCCTGCTGGGCGTGGGGCTGTTCTACTGGTTCATCAGCGGCGGCACCAGCGCCGACCCGGCCACCCTCAAGCCGCTGCTGGGCTTCGCGTTCGGCTCGTCGCTGATCTCGATCTTCGCGCGACTGGGCGGCGGCATCTTCACCAAGGGCGCCGACGTCGGCGCCGACCTGGTGGGCAAGGTGGAGGCCGGCATCCCCGAGGACGACCCGCGCAACCCGGCCGTGATCGCCGACAACGTGGGCGACAACGTCGGCGACTGCGCCGGCATGGCCGCCGACCTGTTCGAGACCTACGCCGTCACGCTGATCGCCACGATGACGCTCGGCGCGCTGATGATGTCGGGGCAGTCCCTGTCGGCCGTCGTCTACCCGCTGATGCTGGGCGGCGTGTCGATCGTCGCGTCCATCATCGGCTGCTTCGCGGTCAAGGCCTCGCCGGGCATGAAGAACGTGATGCCCGCGCTGTACAAGGGCCTGGCGGTGGCGGGCGTGCTGTCGCTGATCGCGTTCTGGTTCGTCACCAAGGCCGTGATGGCCGACGACGCGCTCGGCGCGGGCACGCAGATGCGCCTGTTCGGCGCCTGCGCGGTGGGCCTGGTCCTGACCGGCCTGCTGGTGTGGATCACCGAGTACTACACCGGCACGCAATACGGCCCCGTGCAGCACGTGGCCAAGGCGTCGACCACCGGCCACGGCACCAACATCATCGCGGGCCTGGGCGTGTCGATGAAGTCCACCGCCTGGCCGGTGCTGCTGGTGTGCCTGTCGATCTTCGTGTCGTACCAGCTCGCGGGCCTGTACGGCATCGCGGTGGCGGCCACGTCGATGCTGAGCATGGCCGGCATCGTCGTCGCGCTCGACGCCTACGGCCCGATCACCGACAACGCCGGCGGCATCGCCGAGATGGCCGAATTGCCCGACAGCGTGCGCGACGTCACCGACCCGCTGGACGCCGTGGGCAACACGACCAAGGCCGTCACCAAGGGCTACGCGATCGGCTCGGCCGGCCTCGCCGCGCTGGTGCTGTTCGCCGACTACACCCACGGCCTCGAGGGCCGCGGCTACCACGCCACCTTCGACCTGTCGGACTTCCGCGTGATCATCGGCCTGTTCATCGGCGGCATGATCCCCTACCTGTTCGGCGCGATGGCGATGGAGGCCGTCGGCCGCGCCGCGGGCTCCGTGGTGGAAGAGGTGCGCCGCCAGTTCCGCGACATCCCGGGCATCATGGACGGCAGCGGCAAGCCCGAGTACGGCAAGGCGGTCGACATGCTGACCACCGCGGCCATCAAGGAGATGGTGATCCCGTCGCTGCTGCCGGTCGTCGTGCCGGTGATCGTCGGCCTCGCGCTCGGCCCGGCGGCGCTCGGCGGCCTGCTGATGGGCACCATCGTCACCGGCCTGTTCGTGGCCATCTCGATGTGCACCGGCGGCGGCGCGTGGGACAACGCCAAGAAGTACATCGAGGACGGCAACTTCGGCGGCAAGGGCAGCGAGGCCCACAAGGCCGCGGTCACCGGCGACACCGTGGGCGATCCGTACAAGGACACCGCCGGCCCGGCCGTCAACCCGCTGATCAAGATCATCAACATCGTCGCACTGCTGATCGTGCCGCTGCTGCCGATCTCCACCGCCACGTCCGCGGCCACGGAACCCGCCGCGGCGATGGCGGCGCCGGCCTCCGACGCGGCGTCGGCGCTCAAGCCCACGCCCATCGCGGCGCCGCTGCCGTCGATGGAAGGCGTGAACGCGTCGACGCCGTCGGCCTCGATGCCGGCCTCGGCCACGTCGGGCCAGTAAGCGCCCTGCCCCGCGCGCGGCGCGCGCGGATGCCCTCGCGCGTGACGCGCGCAACGCAAAAGGCCGCCTCGGGCGGCCTTTCCTCTTGGCGGCCGGGGCGGCTAGCCCAGCGCCTCGGGATTGAGCACCGTCGGGGGCTTGCCCGCGTCGGGCCCGACGCCCAGCGCCGCCAGCAGGTTGTCCACGGCGAGGTTGGCCATCGCGCGCCGCGTGGGCACGCTGGCGCTGGCGATGTGCGGCGTGAGCACGACGTTGCGCAGCGCAAGCAGCGCCGGGTTCACGACCGGCTCGCCCTCGAACACGTCCAGGCCCGCGGCCGCGATCGTGCCGGCGGCCAGGGCCTGCGCGAGCGCCGCATCGTCGACGACGCCGCCGCGCGCGATGTTGGTCAGCGTCGCGGTGGGCTTCATCAGCGCGAGCTGCCCGGCGCCGACGAGGTGGTGCGTCTGCGGCGTGTAGGGCGTGACGATGACCAGGTGGTCGACCGTGCGCAGCAGGTCGGGCAACGTCATCCACGTCGCGCCCAGCGAGGCCTCGGCCGCGGGCTCCAGCCGGCTGCGGTTGTGGTACGCCACCTTCATGTCGAAGCCGCCGTGGCCGCGCTTGGCGATCGCCTGGCCGATGCGGCCCATGCCCAGGATGCCCAGCGTGGCGCCGTGCACGTCGCCGCCGGCGAACATGTCCACGCCCCAGTGCTTCCACCGGCCCTCGCGCAGGAAGCGTTCGCTCTCGGAGATGCGGCGCGCGGTGGCCATCATCAGCGCGAAGCCGAAGTCGGCCGTGGTGTCGGTGAGCACGCCCGGCGCGTTTGTGACGACCACGCCGCGCGCCGTGCACGCCGGCACGTCGACGTTGTTGTAGCCGACGGCCATCGTGCACACGGCCTTGAGCTGCGGGCACGCGTCCAGCAGCACGGCGTCGATCTTCTCGCTGCCGGTGATGAACACGCCGGCGCAGCCCTGCAGCGCGGCGATCAGCTCGGGCTGCGACAACGGCGCGTCGCCGTCGTGCGTGCGCACGTCGAAGTGGGGGCGCAGGCGGTCGACGATGTCGGGAAAGACCTGGCGGGCGATGAAGACGGTGGGACGGGTCATGCGTGGAAGGTGGTGAATTCGTCGACGGCGGCGCGCGCCGTGGTCAGGCGGTTGGCGACGGCATCGGGGTCGGCCACGCCGAGCGCCATGCCGCAAACCACCATCTCGTGGTCGGCCAGCCCCAGCTCGCGCTTGATCACGCGATGGAACTGCGTGAACGCGGCCTGCGGACAGGTGTCCAGGCCGCGGCCGCGCGCGCCGACCATGATGTTCTCCAGGAACATGCCGTAGTCCAGCCAGCTGCCCTGCGCCAGGATGCGGTCGATCGTGAAGATGAAGCCCACCGGCGCGTCGAAGAACACGTAGTTGCGCCCGTGCTGCGCATGCATCTTGTCCTTGTCCGTCTTGCCGATCTCCAGCAGGCCGTAAAGGTCCCAGCCGATCTTGCGGCGGCGGTCGATGTAGGGCGACACCCACTCGCGCGGGTAGTAGTCGTACTCCTCCGAGTGCTGCGAGCGCTCGGCCGGGTCGTTGTAGGCGGCCAGGATGGCATCGCTGAGCCGCTGGCGCGCCGCGCCGGTCAGCACGTGCACCTTCCACGGCTGCGTGTTCGTGCCCGAGGGCGCGCGCGCGGCGACCTCGAGGATCTCGCGGATCGTGGCCTCCGGCACCGGCGTGGGCAGGAAGCCGCGCACCGATCGCCGCGACGTGATGGCCGCGTCCACGGCGGCCTGGCGTTCATTGAGGGGAAGGTCGCTCATCGAGGGCATCCGCTTTCAGTGTTCCGGTTTGACGATCCACGTCTGCAGCACCGCCTTCAACGGCTCGGGCAGCGGCACCGGCCGGCGCGTGGCGCGGTCGACGTAGACATGGACGAAATGGCCCGCGGCCGCGCTCTCGGTCGCGTCGCCGGCGTACAGGCCGATCTCGTAGCGCACGCTGGAGCGCCCGAGCCGCGCCACGCGCACGCCGGCGGCCACGGGCTGCGGGAACGCGATCGGCGCGAAGTAGCTGCACTGCGTCTCCACCACCAGGCCGATCACGTCGCCGCCGTGGATGTCGAGCACGCCCGCGTCCATCAGCAGGCCGTTGACCGCGGTGTCGAAGAAGCTGTAGTAGACGACGTTGTTGACATGGCCGTAGACGTCGTTGTCCATCCAGCGCGTCGTGATGGGCCGCCAGGCGGGGTAGGCGGCGCGCGGCTCGGGGCCACGTCGGGCAGGTTCGTTGGCAGGGGCGTTCATCGGGCGCTCGATCGGACGATCGCCCCATTGTGTGCGAGCTCGCCTCACGCGGCGCTGACATGCGCCCATGCCCGCTGGGCGCGCTCGGCGATGCGCAGCGTCTGCAGGTGCACGTCCACCGTGGTGTCGACGACGTGGCCGTAGCCTCCAGCCATCAGCACCACCGCCGGGATGCGACGCTCCACCAGTTGGCCGAGCACGAGCTCGTCGCGCGCGGCCAGGCCCGCGGTGGTCAGCTTCAGGCGGCCCAGGCGGTCGCCTTCGTGCGGATCGGCGCCCGCGACGTAGAACACGAGCCCCGGCGGGCGCTCGGCCGTGCGGTGCCAGAGCTCGTCCAGCGCCGGGCGCAGCGCGGCCAGGTAGGTGTCGTCGTCGCAGCCATCGGGCAGACCGACGTCCAGGTCGCCGGCGCACTTGCGGAACGGGAAGTTGCGCTCGCCGTGCATCGAGAACGTGAAGACGGTGTCGTCGTCGGCGAAGATCGACGCGGTGCCGTTGCCCTGGTGCACGTCGAGGTCGATCACGGCGACCTGCAGCAGCGCGCGATGGCGCCGGTGCCGCTCGGCCTGCATCAGGCGCGCGGCGACGGCCACGTCGTTGAACACGCAATAACCCGAGCCCGCCGCCGCGCTGGCGTGGTGCGTGCCGCCGCCCAGGCTGGCCGCGACGCCGGCGTCCGGCCCCTCGGACAACGCCACCCGCGCGGCCGCGATCGTCGCGCCCACCGACCAGACGGCGCGCGCGGCCAACGCGGGCGTCCACTCGAAGCCGATCTCGCGCTGCTTTCCGGTGCTCAGCGTGCCGCCAAGCACGTCGGCGATGTAGTCCGGCTCGTGCGCGAGCGCCAGTTCGCCCTCGCTGGCCGGGCCGCCCACGTGCAGCGCGATGCCGCGCGGGTCGGCTGCCACGCGCTGGCGCAGCAGGCCGTACTTGCCGATCGGAAACCGATGACCCGAAGGCAAAGGCAGGATGTGCGAGTCGAAGTGGAAAGCAATCACGGACCGGTGTAAAAAGAATGACGCCTGGAGGGATGCCCCTAGAACGTGCTGCACTGCAGCAAATTTGCTTGCAAACGGCCGACCAAGCCCTATACTTGGGATTATGTTGCACTGCAGCAATCGAATTGCTGGCGCGATGCAACCGTGTCTTCCACCGAAACCAGGAGATCCACCCCATGCTGACCGCTGAACAACTCGTCGCCGCCCAGAAGGCCAACCTCGAAACCCTGTTCGAACTGACCAACAAGGCGTTCGAAGGCGTCGAGAAGCTCGTCGAACTGAACCTGCAGGTCGCCAAGGCGTCGCTGGGCGAAGCCCAGGCCACGGCCACCGCCAGCCTGGCCGTCAAGGATGCCCAGGAACTGCTGGCCCTGCAAGCCGGCCTGCTGCAGCCCGCCGCCGAGAAGGCCGCCGCCTACGGCCGCCACCTGTACGACATCGCCGCCACCACCAACGCCGAAGTGACCAAGATCGCCGAAGCACAAGTGGCCTCGGCCCAGGCCAAGTTCAACGGCGCCGTCGACAGCGCCGTCAAGAACGCCCCGGCCGGCACCGAGTCCGCCGCCGCCCTGGTCAAGTCGGCCATCGCCGCCGCCTCCAACGCCATGGAAAGCGTCCAGAAGGCCACCAAGCAGGCCGCCGACGTCGCCGAAGCGAACTTCCAGGCGCTGACCAACACCGCCGTCAAGGCCACTCAGGCCCCGGCCAAGGCCGCCAAGAAGACCGCCGCCTGATCGTTCAGGTCGCCCTCCGAAGAACCCGGCCCTGGCCGGGTTTTTTCATTTCCGGGGCGGCATCGCGCTGCTCCCCGACGAATTCCGTTTCGGCGGCGACGCCAGCGGCGGCACCGTCGTCCTCAGCGAAGGTGATTGCATCATTACAATAAAAGTTGTAATGTATGCACATGGACCGCATCACCGCCCTCGCCGCTCTCGGCGCGCTCGCCCACCCCATCCGGCTGGACGCCTTCCGCGCGCTGGTCGTGGCCGGCCCCGAGGGGCTGACACCGGGCGTCCTGACCGAGATGCTGGGCATCGCCTACGCCAAGCTCGGCTTTCACCTGAAGGACCTGGCCGAGGCGGGCCTGGTCATGTCCGAGCAGTCGGGTCGCCACGTCATCTACCGGGCGGTCTATCCGCAGATGGACGGGCTGCTCGCGTACCTCACCGACAACTGCTGCGCCGGCGCCGCCTGCGTCGTCCAACCTTCGAAGGCCGCCTGCGGCTGCTGACCAACCAGGGAGTTCCACCATGAGCCGTTTCCACGTCCACGTCCACGTTTCCGACCTGTCCAGGAGCGTCGCCTTCTATTCCGCGATGTTCGGTGCCCAGCCCACGCGACTGGAATCCGACTACGCCAAGTGGATGGTCGGCGACGCGCTCAACTTCGCCATTAGTGCGCGCGGCGGCGAGCCGGGTGTCGACCACCTGGGCTTCCAGGTCGACTCCGAGGAGGAACTCGCGGAGCTGAAGGCCCGCGCCCAGGCCGCGGACATGGCGATGCTCGATGAAGGCGAGACCACCTGCTGCTACGCGCGCAGCGACAAGTACTGGCTGACCGACCCCGACGGCGTGGCATGGGAGCAGTTCCACACGCTCGACAGCATCCCGACCTTCAGCGCGACGAAGCAGGCCACCGAACCCGCAGCCGCCGCGTGCTGTGCGCCGCGCGGCAAGCCGGTGGGCATCCCGGTCGCGGCGGCGCCGTCGTCCTGCTGCTGAGGCTCGCGGTGCGCCGGAAACTGCTTGCCGAAGGCCTGGGCACGGCACTGCTGCTCGCCGTGGTCATCGGCTCCGGCGTGATGGGGCAGCGCCTGGCCGGCGGAAACGCCGCCGTCGCGCTGCTCGCCAACACGTTGGCCACGGTCGGCGGCCTCTACGTTCTCATCGAGCTGTTCGGGCCTGTCTCCGGCGCGCATTTCAATCCGGCCGTCTCGCTCGCGATGGCCGCGCGCGGCCTGCTGGACAAGCGGTTGCTGACGCCGTACATCGGCGCGCAGCTGGTCGGCGCGGCTCTGGGCGCGTGGCTGGCGCACGCGATGTTCGGCCTCGGCATCTTCCAGGTGTCCACGACGCTGCGCGCCGGATTGGGACAATGGCTGGCCGAAGGCGTGGCCACGTTCGGCCTGCTGCTCGTCATCCTGCGCGCACCCGCACCGCGCGTCGCTGCCATGGTCGCGGCCTACATCGGCGCGGCGTACTGGTTCACCGCCTCGACCTCGTTCGCCAACCCGGCCGCGGTCTTCGGGCGCATGTTGAGCGACACCTTCGCGGGCATCGCCCCGGCCAGCGCACCCGCATTCGTCATGGCCGAACTGACGGGCGCCGCGCTGGCCGTGGTCGTGCATCACCTCCTGAAACCCACCGCGGCGGCCTCTGCCGGGGCCGACTTCACGACTCCCAATGCCTGACGTCACCATCTTCCACAACCCGGCCTGCGGCACGTCGCGCAACACGCTGGCGCTCATCCGGCATGCGGGCATCGAGCCGACCGTCGTCGAATACCTGAAGTCACCGCCCTCGAAGCAACAGTTGCGGGAGCTCGCCGCCGCCACGGGCCAACCCGTTCGCGCGCTCCTGCGCGAGAAGGGCTCGCCCTATGCGGAGCTCGGCCTGTCCGACGAGAAATGGACCGACGACCAACTGCTCGATGTCATCGTCCAGCATCCCATCCTGCTGAACCGCCCCGTGGTCGTCACGCCGCTCGGGACTCGGCTGTGCCGGCCGTCGGAGGCCGTGCTCGAGCTGCTGCCGGTCGGCAAGCTGCCGCCGTTCACCAAGGAGGACGGCGAAGTGGTTCACGACGACGGAGTTCGACGCGGCCGGTGAGGCCGCCGACCTTTGCCGTCAGCGCTGCCCTCGTGGCCCGGCACCCTTGGACTGCAGCGGACGGCCTGCGCCCTGCCAGCCGTCGACCCCGCCACGCAGGAAGCGCGCGTCGACGCCGGCGCTTCGCAGCCGCAAGTCGTTCTCGTGAAGGCTGCGATGCAGTCTCTCGGACAGGTCGCGCAGCGCGGCCGCATCGAAGGGCAGGTCGAGGATTCTTGCGTCCTCGAGGAACCTTCAGGCGTTTGCGGAGAGCGCGGCGTGCACCAGCCGCCAGGAGAGCCCGGCGAGACCCGAGCCGAGCACCACGGAAATGACGCCCAGCTTGAAGCGGAACAAGGCGACGGCGGCAGCCAGTCCGATGAGCGCCGATGCCCATTCGAAGTGGCCGGACAAGCCCTTCGGCCACAGGACGTGCAAGGCGAAGAACACGGCCAGGTTCAGGATCACGCCGACGACGGCCGCAGTGATGCCGGTCAGGGGCGCGGTGAACTTCAGGTTGCCGTGGGTGGACTCGATGAACGGCCCGCCCAGCAGGATGAAGAAGAACGACGGCAGGAAGGTGAAGAACGTCACCACCGCGGCCGCCGCGGCGCCGGCGAGCAACAGCGAATCGCTGCCGAAGAGGGCGTTCGTCCAGCCGCCGACGAATCCGACGAAGGACACGACCATGATCAGCGGGCCCGGCGTCGTCTCGCCGAGGGCCAGCCCGTCGATCATCTGCGTGGCCGTCAGCCAGTGGAAGTGGTCGACGCCGCCCTGGTAGACGTAGGGCAGCACCGCATAGGCGCCGCCGAAGGTCACCAGCGCCGCCTTGGTGAAGAACCACCCCATCTGCGCGAGCACCGAGTTCCACCCGAACGCGGCGGTCAAGGCGCCCAGCACGGCGGCCCACAGGCCCAGAAAGGAGGCCACCACCTTGCGGAACCGCGGCCAGGTGAACCGCGCGTGCGCCGGCGTCGGGGTGTCGTCGTCGATCAGGGCCGGGCCAAAGGTCTTGGCGGCCTTGCCGTGGCCTGCGCCGGTGGCGAAGACTTCCGGCCGGTATCGCCCGCCCACGTAGCCGACGAGGCCGGCGACCAGGACGATGAGCGGGAACGGCGCGTCGAGTGCGAAGATGGCCAGGAATGCCGCCCCGGCGATGCTCCACAGCCAGGTGTTCTTCAGGGCACGGGAGCCCACGCGCCAGGCCGCGTGCAGCACGAGCGCCGTCACCGCCGGCTTGATGCCGTAGAAGATGCCGGCGATGACCGGCACGTTGCCGTAGGCCATGTAGACCCACGACAGCGCGATGAGGATGAACAGCGAGGGCAGGACGAACAGCCCTCCCGCGACGATGCCGCCCCAGGTCCGGTGCATCAGCCAGCCGATGTAGGTGGCCAGCTGCTGGGCTTCCGGGCCGGGCAGCAGCATGCAGTAGTTCAGCGCGTGCAGGAAGCGGTTCTCCGAGATCCAGCGGCGCCGCTCCACGAGCTCCTCGTGCATGATCGCGATCTGGCCCGCGGGGCCGCCGAAGCTGATGAAGCCGAGCTTGAGCCAGTAGCGGAAGGCCTCCGCCCGCGTGACGGGGGCCGGTGGTTCGAGGGGCATCGCCGGGACGGTCGTTTCAGCGTTCATCGGGCACCTGCAGCGCGGCGTAGCACGCGTCGAAGATCGGGCAGGCCGCCGCGAGCAGCTGGTCGTCGGCCGCGTGCTGCCGCTGCAGGCCTCGCACGAGCATCTCGAACCCGGGCGCCTCGTCGAGCGGGATGCCGCCGACGTCGATGAAGTGCACCAGGCCGGCCAGGCGCTGCAGCGCCGGGTCGCCCAGCAGCCCGAAGCTCTCGGCCACGACCTCGAAGGTCACCTTGTCGCCGACGTGGGTGAACGTCGCGCCGTCGAAGTCGTAGCCGAGCGCGCTCTTCGGGCACTTGCGGGCGTCGGCAACCCAGGTGAACGTGGGCGTGCGGTCGATGAAGCGCTGCACCAGCCAGGCGGTGCCGAGGCGATCGACCCACGGGCGCTGGCGCGTCGTCCAGGTACGGCCCTGGAAGTCGGCGATGGAACGGGCCTCGATGGCGGCGTGCGATGCGCCCGGCTCGCCTGGCGAGACGCGCACATCGATCTCGCGTCGCAGTGCCGACACCGCGTCGGCGGCTTTCCGGCTGTCCCTGCCGGGGAAGAAGTCCGTGCGCTGGATGTTCGCGAGCTGGGCGTCGAGGTCGTGCAGCAGCTTGTGCAGCTGGGCCTCCGTGGCCTTGCGGAGGCTGCCGCGGGCCTGCTTGACGAGCTGCAGCAGGTCCGCGTAGGCGTCGGCGCGGTCGAACAGCGCCTGGAACGCCGCCTCCTGCGCGTCATCCCGGGCCTGCACGACGAGCAGGTGCGCCTGCGCCCCCGCTTCGACGATGGTGTGCTCGATGTTCCACAGCGCCTCGGCCGTCCCCGCATGCTCGGGCAGGACGTAGACGCCTTCGCGCAGCGTGCCCGCCCCCGTCGCCTTCAGGCCTCGCCACACCCGCGTGCGCAGACCGCTCGGCGAGGTGGGCAAGGTCGCGGTGAGGACAAGCCATCCGGAGTTCATGAAGCAATCATCGCATCACGAGATGACTGCTTCAAGTCAAATTCAGCGGAAATCGTGAGACGGCGACCGCCTCCGATCAGCCCGCGTCGAAATCCGTGCCGCGCGCGACGGCCTCCCACGCCTCGAGGTCGGCGAGCAGCGCCTGCGCATGCGCGCGCACGGCGTCGACGGAATCGCCGCCCAGTTGCAGGCGCAGCGGCGTCGCGGGTGCGGCCAGCGCGCGCTCGATCGCCGCGGCGGCCTTGCGCGGGTCGCCGGCCTGCGTCTGGTGCATGTCGTGCGCCAACGTGCGCGTGCCGCCCACCGTGGCCGCGTAGGCCGCGAGTTCGGGCATGTGGCGCATGCCGGTGCCGGCCAGCTGCGTGCGGAACTGGCCCGGCTCGACGATCAGCACCTTGATGCCGAACGGCGCGACCTCCTGCGCCAGCGCCTCGGACGCGCCCTCGATCGCGAACTTGGTGGCCGAGTACGCACTGAAGCCGGCGAACGACAACTGCCCGCCCAGGCTGGAGATGTTGACGATCGCCCCGCCCCGCTGCTCGCGCAGCACGGGAAGCGCGGCGCGCGTGACGGCCATCGCGCCGAAGAAGTTGGTGTCGAAGATCGCGCGCAGTGCGGCATCGGGCGTCTCCTCGAGCGCGCCCACCACGCCGAAGCCGGCGTTGTTGACCAGCACGTCGATGCGGCCGAAGCGCGCGACGGCCGCGCCCACCGCCGCTTCGGCGGCGCCGGCGACGTCGACGTCGAGCGCCACCGCCAGCACGCGCCCGGGCGCCTGCGCGACGAGATCGGCCAGCGTGTCGACGCGGCGCGCGGTGGCGACGACGTTGTGGCCCTGCGCGATCGCGTGCTCGGCGAACGCGCGGCCGAAGCCGGAGGAGGTGCCGGTGATGAACCAGGTCTGGGCGGAGGTCATGGGCTTGCCTTTCGAGTCGGGCGCCCCGGGTTGGAGCGCATGGCCTCACTGTCGCCGCAAGCCATCGATCGATAAAGCTGCATTGATCGCATGCCTTGTTCGATATCATTCATGAATGGACCGCGCCCTGCTCCTCCACCTGCCGATCGTGCTGGCCGTGCATCGGCGCGGCGGCTTCGCAGCGGCGGCCAACGACCTGGGCCTGAGCCCGTCGGCGGTGAGCCACGCGGTGCAGCTGGTGGAGGCCGGGCTGGGGCAGCCGCTGTTCGCGCGCACGACGCGCAGCGTGCGCCTGACCGAGGCCGGCGCCGATTTCCTCGAACGCATCGCGCCGGCGCTGGCCGAGATCGACGAGGCCGCCGAGCGCCTGGGCGCCGACCAGGGGCGGGTGAGCGGCACGCTGCGCCTGAACGCGCCGCGCACGTCGCTGCCGATCGCGGTGACGCCCGTGCTGGCGGAACTCGCGCGCCGCCACCCCGAGCTGACGGTGGAGGTCACCGCCGACGACGGCCTGGCCGACATCGTCGCCCAGGGCTTTCACGCCGGCATCCGCCTGGGCCACACCGTGGCGCAGGACATGGTGGCCGTGCGCCTGACGCCGCCGTTCCACTCGATCATGGCGGCGTCGCCGGCCTACCTGGCGGCGCACGGCACGCCGCGCAAGCTGGACGACCTCGATCGCCACAACTGCATCGGCTACCGCTTCGTGACCTCGGGCGCGGTCTACGACTGGGACGTGCGCGACGGCGCGCAGGCGATCGCCAAGGCCGTCTCGGGCAGCGTGCGCGTGACGGACGCCGTGCACGCCAAGGAGCTCGCGCTGGCGGGCGTGGGCATCGCCTACCTGTTCGAGCCGCTGGCGCGACCCGAGCTGCAGGCCGGCACGCTGCGCCAGGTGCTGCCGCGCAGCGCCTTCGAGGAACCGGGGCTGTTCCTCTATTTCCCGCGCCGCGCGTCGCAGGCGCCCAAGCTGCGCGCCTTCATCGACGTCGCGCGGGATCTGCTCAACGAACGATCGGCACCTGCAGCGCGACCTTCGCCTTGATCTGCGGCAGCATCGCCAGCGCGGCCTCGCGGCCGGCCTCGATGTTCTTCTTGCGCAGCGTGAAGTCGGTGCCGGCCACGCCCACCAGCTTCGGGTGCAGCGCGATCTCGGCTTCCTTGAGCTCCAGCTCGTTGATGCTTCGGCTCATGATGGAGAACGTCTGCAGCAGCATGTGCAGCGCGTCGCCGGTGGCGCCGCCGTCGGGCAGTTGCGAGATGTCCACCGCGATGATGACGTCGGCGCCCATGTCGCGCGCCGCGCGCACCGGCACCGGCGAGGCGAGGCCGCCGTCGACGTACTCGTGCGTGCCCAGCTTGACCGGCTGGAACACCGCCGGCACGGCGCTGGACGCGCGCACCGCGGTGCCGACGTCGCCGCGGCGGAACACGATGGGGCGGCCGCTGTCGAGGTCGGTGGCCACGATGCCCAGCGGGATCTTCATCTGCTCCAGCGGCTTGTTGCCGGTGGCGTCGCGCACGTAATGCGCCAGCGCCTCGCCGCGGATCAGGCCGCGGCCGGGGAACGACCAGTCGGTCAGCGCCGACTCGTCCATGTTGATGGCGATGTTCTCGAGCTCCTTGCCGGTGCGCCCCGACGCGTAGAGCGCCGCCACCAGGCTGCCGGCGGAGGTGCCGGTGACGATGTCCGGGTGGATGCCGTTCTCCTCCAGCACCTCGATCACGCCGATGTGGGCGAAGCCGCGGGCGGCGCCGCCGCCGAGCGCCAGGGCCACGCGCGGCGGGCGGGTGGGCTTGGGCGGCGGGGCGACCTCGGCCACCGCGGGAGTCGATGCCGGGGCGGCGCAGACGACGACCTGCTGGTCCGGCTTGGTCTGCATCGTGGCGCCGCAGGCGGCCAGCAGGGCCGATCCGGCCGCGGCCAGCGTCACGAGAGCGATCCGGCGGCCGGCCATCAACCGCGGAAAACGCATTTCCATATTCCTCACAAGCATGATCCCATAAAAAATGTGTAGTTCCAGTTATGAAGGAGCTTCAATACATTGTCCCTTCAATAGGGCTGGAGCGCGTGCCTCCTGCCGAGCAAAGAGACCACGACGATGTACCAGTACACCGAATTCGACCGCCAGTTTGTACGCGCCCGCGCCGCACAGTTCCGCGACCAGCTGGAACGCAACCTGGCCGGCGAGCTGAGCGACGACGACTTCCGCCCGCTGCGCCTGCAGAACGGCTGGTACGTCCAGCGCCATGCGCCGATGACGCGCATCGCGATCCCGTACGGCGAGTTGTCCAGCCGCCAGCTGCGCCAGCTCGCGCGCGTGGCCACCGAGTTCGACAAGGGCTTCCTGCACTTCACCACGCGCCAGAACGCCCAGTTCAACTGGATCCCGCTGCCGCGCGCGGCCGACGCGATGGACGTGCTGGCCGAGGCCGACATGCACGGCATCCAGACCTCGGGCAACTGCATCCGCAACATCACCACCGACGTCTTCGCCGGCATCGCGCCGGACGAGGTCGTCGACCCGCGCCCCTACTGCGAGATCCTGCGCCAGTGGAGCACGCTGCAGCCGGAGTTCGCCTTCCTGCCGCGCAAGTTCAAGATCGCCGTCAGCGGCGCCGCGGAGGATCGCGCCGCCATCGGCTGGCACGACATCGGCCTGCAGCTCGTGAAGAACGACCTCGGCGAGGTCGGCTTCAAGGTGCTGGTGGGCGGCGGCATGGGCCGCACGCCGGTGATCGGCTCGGTGGCCACCGAATACCTGCCGTGGAACCAGATCCTGGTCTACATCGAGGCGATCGTGCGCGTGTACAACCGCTTCGGCCGCCGCGACAACGCGTACAAGGCGCGCATCAAGATCCTGGTCAAGGCCGAGGGCCAGAAGTTCTTCGACCAGGTCGAGGAGGAGTTCCGCAAGATCCTCGCCGACGACGCCGGCGGCCACGCCCACATCATCCCGCAGGCCGAGTTCGACCGCGTCGCCGCGTGCTTCACGCGCCCGGCCAAGGTCCACCCGGCCATCGGCGGCTTCGACCCGAACCGCACCGGCGCCGCGCCCGTGCCCTTCCTGCGCTGGCTCGACCGCAACGTGCACGCGCACCAGGTCGAGGGCTATCGCGCAGTCACGCTGTCGCTCAAGCGCCCGGGCCTGCCGCCCGGCGACGTCACGTCCGAGCAGATGGAGAGCGCCGCGACGATGGCCGACCGCTACTCGCTGGGCGAGCTGCGCGTTTCGCACGACCAGAACCTGGTGCTGCCGTGGGTGCGCGAGGCCGACCTGCGCGCCGTCTGGCACGCCGCCAAGGACGCCGGCTTCGCCACGCCCAACATCGGCCTGCTGACGGACATGATCTCCTGCCCCGGCGGCGACCTGTGCGCGCTGGCCAACGCCCGCTCGATCCCGATCGCCGCCGCCATCACCGAGCAGTTCGACGACCTCGACGCGCTGCTGGACCTCGGCGACATCGACCTGCACATGAGCGGCTGCATGAACTCCTGCGGCCATCACCACACCGGCCACATCGGCATCCTGGGCATCGACAAGGACGGGGCCGAGTGGTACCAGGTCAGCGTCGGCGGCTCCGACGGCAGCACCATCAGCGGCACGTCGGTGCCGGGCAAGGTGATCGGCCCGTCGTTCGCGGCCGAGGAAGTGCCCGGCGTCGTCCAGGCCCTGATCGACACGTACCGCGAGCACCGCGCCGCCAACGAGCGCTTCGTGGACACCGCCCGCCGTATCGGCGTCGCCCCGTTCCGCGCTGCCGCCGACCTCGTGCGCCGCGAAACCGCCGTCGCCGCCTAATCAAAGAAAGTCCGCCATGAAGTTCATCGACCGCTCCACCGACGCCTGGCTGCTGCTGCCCGACTCCGAGATCGCTGGCCCCGCGCCGCATCGCCTGCTGACGCTCGCGCAATGGGAAGCCGTGCGCGACAACTGGCCGCTCGACGTGCCCGTCGGCGTGCTGCTGCCCAACACCGCCGACGCCGAGACGCTGGCGCCCGACCTGCCGCGCCTCGCGCTGGTGGCCCTCGAGTTCCCGAAGTGGGTCGACGGCCGCGCGTACTCGCAGGCCCACGTGCTGCGCGCGCGCCTGCGTTACGCGGGCGAGGTGCGCGCGACCGGCGATGTCGTCGTCGACATGATGCCCCTGCTGCAGCGCTGCGGCGTCGACGCGGTGGTGCTGCGCGAAGGCCAGCGCCAGTCGTCGGCCGAGCGCGCGCTCGGCTTCTTCCCGATCGGCCACTACCAGGGCGACGTCCTGCAGACTCGGCCCAAGTTCGCTCGCGAGGTGGCCTGACATGGACGCGGTCTCCGAGATCCCCGGCTTCTCGCCCTTGCAGGCGCCGGCCCGCGCGTCGGCCATCGAGCTGTACGCCCGCCCCAGCGCCGACTTCCCCGCCAAGCTCGACGCCACCATCGAACTGCTGCGCCACGCCGCGCAGGACCACGGCGGCCGCATCGTGCAGGCCACCAGCCTCGGCGCCGAGGACATGGTCGTCACCGACCTGATCGCGCGCCTGAACCTGCCCATCGCGATCGGCACGCTGGAGACCGGCAAGCTGCACGCGGAGACGGTGGCGCTGATCCCGCGCATCGAGGAGCGCTACGGCCTGAAGGTCGAGGTGTACAAGCCGCGCGAGGAGCAGGTGATCCACTTCGTCCGCGCCAACGGCGAGGACGCGATGTACAAGAGCATCGAGCTGCGCAAGGCCTGCTGCGGCGTGCGCAAGATGGAGCCGCTGTCGCGCATGCTGGACGGCCGCACCGCGTGGGTCACGGGCCTGCGCCGCGAGCAGTCGAACAACCGCGGCACGGTGCCGTTCATCGCGACCGAGACCAACGGCCGCAGCAAGGTCAACCCGCTGGCCGCATGGACGTGGAACGACGTGTGGCACTACATCGCCCAGCACGACGTGCCCTTCAACCCGCTGCACGACGAGTTCATGCCCAGCATCGGCTGCGCGCCGTGCACGCGCGCGATCGCCGTCGGCGAGGACTTCCGCGCCGGCCGCTGGTGGTGGGAAGACGAGGCCGCCAAGGAATGCGGCCTGCACGCCACGAAGACGGCCGAGCCCCTCGCGGCCTGAGCCCGGCCTTCGCCGACTGAAACGAGCCGACCTGGCGCCGACGGCGCCGGCCCCGCCCTTCCCGCTTGCAGGCGCACGCCCGCTGCACTACCGTTCCAGAACCATGACGACCCGAGTGACCATCGTGGGCGCCGGCCCCGGATCCGCCGACCTGATCACGCTGCGCGGCGCGCGCGCGCTGGCCGGCGCGACCGTGGTGCTGCACGACGCACTGATCGACCCGTCGCTGCGCGAGCTCGCGCCCGCGGCCGAGTGGGTCGACGTGGGCAAGCGCGGCTTCTGCGACTCGACGGCGCAGGCGCGCATCAATGCCCTGCTGGTGCAGCATGCGCGCGCTGGCGGCCAGGTCGTGCGGCTCAAGGGCGGCGACCCGAGCGTGTTCGGCCGGCTCGACGAGGAACTGGAGGCGCTGGCCGCCGCGGGCATCCCGTGCGAGGTGGTGCCCGGCGTGACGGCCGCCATCGCCGCGGCCGCCGACCTCAAGCGCCCGCTGACGCGCCGCGGCTCGGGCCGCAGCGTCGCGCTGAGCACCGCGATGACGCGCGCCGGCGAGCTCGTGGCCACGCGCGGTGCCGACACCGAGGTCTTCTACATGGCCGGCCGCCAGCTCGCCGCGCTGTCGCGCCGCCTGATCGCCGCCGGCTGGGCGCCCGAGACGCCGGTGGCCGTGGTCTCGCGCGCCGGCTGGCCCGACCAGCACGGCAGCGACCACCGCGTCGACACGCTGCCCGAGGCCGTCGTGCTGCACGGCGGCCGCCCGACGGTGGTGATCGTCGGCGTCGGGGCCACCGCGCTGTCGCCGGCGTTGTCGGCCGCCGACGAACCCTTGACCATGACGGCCTTTCCCGCCGCGCCCAAGCCTTAGAATCCCGGCTGCTCCAGCCTTTGCCCGCCACGCACCTCGCTGCCATGACCCACGTCGTTACCGAAGCCTGTATCCGTTGCAAGTACACCGATTGCGTGGACGTGTGCCCTGTCGACTGCTTCCGCGAAGGCCCCAACTTCCTGGCGATCGACCCGGACGAGTGCATCGACTGCGCCGTGTGCATCCCCGAATGCCCGGTCAACGCGATCCTGCCCGAGGAAGACGTGCCGGCCGACCAGCTCCACTTCATCAAGCTCAACGCCGACCTGGCCAAGAACTGGCCCAGCATCACCAAGCGCAAGCCCGCGCTGCCCGATGCCGACGAGTGGAAAGACAAGAAGGACAAGCTGGACCAGCTGGTCAAGTGACGCGGGCCGGCTCGCGCCGTCGCGATGTCTGACATCCTCCAGACCGACTGCCTGATCATCGGCGCGGGCCCCGCGGGCCTGTTCCAGGTGTTCGAACTGGGCCTGCGCGAGATCTCCGCCCACGTCGTCGACGCCCTGCCCTTCGCGGGCGGCCAGTGCGTCGAGCTCTACGGCGACAAGCCGATCTACGACATCCCCGCCCTGCCCGCGTGCACGGGCCGCGAGCTCACCGATCGGCTGCTCGCGCAGATCGCGCCGTTCCCGACGCCGTTCCACTTCGACCAGCTCGTCAGCCACGTCGCGCGCCGCGACGACGGCCGCTTCGACGTGCGCACCAAGGCCGGCCTGAAGTTCGACTGCGGCGCCATCGTGCTGGCGGCAGGCGTCGGCGCCTTCGTGCCGCGCACGCTCAAGGTGCCCGGCCTGGACGCCTTCGAAGGCCGCCAGCTGTTCCACCACGCCGAGCGCGTGCCGGCCGAGGCGCTCGCCGGCAGGCAAGTCGTCGTCTCCGGCGCCACCGAGCAGGCGCTCGCGTTCGCCACGCGCCTGTGCGGCGCGGTCGCGCGCGGCGCGCCTGACGCGCCCGCGCGCGTGACCCTGATCCACCGCCGCGACGTCTTCGACGCCGAGGACGACACCGTCGCCTCCTTCCGCGGCGCCTGCGACGCCGGTGCCCTGCACTTCGTCGCCGGCCAGCCGACGGGCCTCGCGCTCGACGGCGACCGCCTGGCCGCGCTGACGCTGCTGGACGCCGGCGGCGCCGCCGTCTCGCTGCCCGCCGACACCGTCGTGGTGCTGCAGGGCTTGTCGCCCAAGCTCGGGCCGCTGGCCGACTGGGGCCTGGCGCTGGAGCGGCGCCAGGTGCACGTGGAAACGGCCAAGTTCGCCACCAGCGTGCCGGGCATCTTCGCCATCGGCGACGTCATCCACTACCCCGGCAAGCAGCGGCTGATCCTGTCGGCCTTCCACGAGGCCACGCTCGCGGCCGCGGGCGTAGCGGGGCACCTCAGCCCGGGCGACGACGGCCCGCTGGAATACACCACCAGCAGCCCGCGCATCCACAAGCTGCTGGGCGTCTAACGGCCTTGGCCGTCATGCTGCAAGAAATTGCAGTGTCCGGGCCTTGCGTCGAGTGCGAGACTCGGCCCCATACCAACGACTGGTCAGGGAGCCGGCCATGCCTTACGTTCGTCGCGACGCGATGGGTCGCATTGAAAGCGTGCACAGGACGGCGCACGTCGACGCCGTCGAATACCTCGATTCGTCGAACGCGGAGCTGCGCGCGTTCCTGCGCGACGAGCTCGGCGCCGCCGACATCCCCAAGGGCCCGATCGAGCTGCTGCCCGTGCTCGAGGAGGTGCTGCGCCTGTTCCTGGCCAAGGGCCTGCTGAGCATCGACGAGCTGTCGCACGACGCCCAGGCGGCCTGGAGCAGCGTGCTGGAGTCGCACAACCTGCAGCACGCGTCGCACTTCTCGGCCTCGGGCTTCGTCGAGATCATCGACGACAGCGCCTTCGGCGGGCTGCCCGACCCGAAGGCGCCCAAGCGCGGCTAGGAACGGCGCGGCCAGGCGCCAGGCCTGCCCCCCGATTTCGCGAATCCCGCGCGCGACCGCGCCGGCCGGTGCACACTCATCCCCTGTCGGCGAGGCTCGCAAGGCGAGCACGCGAGCGCCCCTTGAGATCGGCCCACCGGGAGGATGCTTCGATGCTGCGATGCACGCCCTTTCTGCTGTTCGACGGCAACTGCGCGGAAGCGATGCGCTTCTACCAGCGATGCCTCGGCGGTGAGCTCCGGCTGACGAAGCTGGGCGACACGCCGATGCGGGCCCAGTTCCCGGCCGACAAGCACGACCGCATCATCAACGCGCAGCTGCGCAGCGGCGCCATCGACATCTCCGCCACCGACTGGATGGCCTCGCCGGCGCTCGATCCGCGGCTGGGCAACATGTCGGCGCTGTACGTCACCGGCGACACCGCCGCGGAGCTGCGCCCCGTCTTCGACCAGCTGGCCGACGGCGCCGCGCAGGACCGGTTCCAGGACCTGCGCGAGGTGCCCTTCGGCGTGTATGGCCAGTTCTATGACCGCCACGGCGTGCAGTGGATCTTCCACGGCGCCGCGGCCGGCTGACGGCCCACGCCCCGAAACCTTCCACGGCCCGGGCCGCCGCGGCGCCGCCCAGGCCGTGTTATCGGCCGTGATGTTCTTGCACGGCCGCGCGCCGCATCATGACTCCCATGCCAGCACGAATTCGCCACGACGCGAAGCGACTGGCCCCGCGGACCGGCGACGCCGGCTGCCACGAGTCCCGATCCGGGGCGCCGCATGACCTGCAAGTCGATGCGTCAGCAAACTCAAGGAGCACAAAATGTCCATGGACATGTTCATCAAGATCGACGCTCTCAAGGGCGAGTCCAACGACAAGACCCACAAGGGCGAGATTGACGTCCTGTCGTGGAGCTGGGGCGTGTCGAACTCGGGTTCGGCGCACCAGGGCGGCGGCGCCGGCTCGGGCAAGGCCAACGTGCAGGACCTGTCGTTCACCAAGTACCTGGACAAGTCCACGCCCGACCTGATGCTGTCGTGCTGCAACGGCAAGCACTGGGACAGCGCGACGCTGGTCGTGCGCAAGGCCGGCGAGACGCCGCTCGAATACCTGAAGATCACGATGACCGAGGTACTGGTCACCAGCGTCTCGCAGGGCGGCTCGGGCGGTGAGGATCGCCTGACGGAGAACGTCTCGCTGAACTTCGCCGCGGTCAAGGTCGACTACATCGAGCAGACGCCCAAGGGCGGCACGGGCGACAAGCCGTCGATGAACTGGAACATCGCCGAGAACTCGAAGGACTGAAGCGCTCGGGCAGGAGTGCCACGCGGGGGCGACCGACGACTCGGTTAGCCCCCGATCCGCTTTCCTCGGAAGAACGAGAGCACGAGGCGGCGCGCGAACGCGGGCTCAGGTCACCGGCGCCGGATTGAACAGCACCAGCGCGTTGTGCAGCTTCCAGTGCTCCGCCCACGTGCGGCGGCCGCTGGCCACTTCCAGCAGGAGGTGGAACAGCTCCCAGCCGAGCGACTCGATCGTGGCCTGCCCGTCGGCGATGCGGCCGGCGTTGACGTCCATCAGGTCGTTCCAGCGCCGCGCGAGATCGCTGCGCGTGGCCACCTTCACCACCGGGCACTCGGCCAGGCCGTAGGGCGTGCCGCGGCCGGTCGTGAACACGTGCAGGTTCATGCCTGCGGCCAGCTGCAGCGTGCCGCAGATGAAATCGCTGGCGGGTGTGGCGGCGTAGACCAGGCCGCGCTGGTCGCGGCGCAGCTTGTCGCCCGGCGACAGGACGTGCGCGATCGCCGACGTGCCGCTCTTGACGATCGAGCCCATCGCCTTCTCCGCGATGTTGGACAGCCCGCCGGCCTTGTTGCCGGGCGTGGTGTTGGCGGCGCGGTCGACGCGGCCGCGATCGAGGTAGCGGTCGTACCAGGCCAGTTCGCGCACGATGCCCTCGGCGACCTCCGGCGTGGCCGCGCGGCGCGTGAGCTGGTCGACGGCGTCGCGCACCTCGGTGTTCTCGCTGAACATCACCGTGGCGCCGGCGCGCACCAGCAGGTCGGCGCAGAAGCCGACGGCCGGGTTCGCGGTGACGCCGGAGAACGCATCGCTGCCGCCGCACTGCACGCCCACCACCAGCTCGCTGGCGGGCACCGTCTCGCGGCGGCGCGCGTCCAGGCGCTGCAGGTGCGGCTTCGCGCTGGCGACGATGTCCTCGATCATCGACATGAAGCCCACGTGCGACTCGGCCTGCAGGCACACCGTCTCGGGGCCGAGCGCGGGGTCGCGCTGGTCGGCGATCGGAAAGCTGCCCGGCGGCAGCAGGCGCTCGGGCTGCAGCTTCTCGCAGCCCAGGCTCACCACCATCACCTCGCCGCCGAAGTTCGGGTTCAGCGAGATGTGGCGCAGCGTGCGGATCGGGATGTGCGCGTCGGGCGCGTCGATCGCCACGCCGCAGCCGTAGGTGTGCTCCAGGCCGACGACGTCGTCCACGCGCGGGTACAGCGGCAGCAGCTCCTGCTTGATGCGCTGCACCGCGACGTCGACCACGCCCGCCACGCACTGCACCGTCGTCGTGATCGCCAGGATGTTGCGCGTGCCCACCGAGCCGTCGGCGTTGCGGTAGCCCTGGAACGTGTGGCCTTCCAGCGGCGCGGCGGGCGGCGCCGCGACGGTGGCCATCGGCAGGCCCTCGAGCGCGCGCGCCGCGGGCATCGCGAGCAGGCGCTCGTGCACCCAGCTGCCGGCGGGGATCGCCTTCAGCGCGAAGCCGATCGCGACGTCGTAGCGCAGCACGGGCGCGCCCTCGGCGATGTCGGCCAGCGCCACCTTGTGGCCCTGAGGCACCTTGTCGCGCAGTTCCAGCCCGGCGCCGGGCACGCCCTCGGGCAGGCGCGTGCCCGCGGGCAGGCCGCCGTCATTGGCGACGATGGCCACGTTGTCGGACGGATGCATGCGGATCGTGAGCGGCGCGGGGGTGCGGGAATCGGTCATCTCGTCCTCGGGAAGTCGCATTAGCACGCTTTCAGACCCATGAAAGCCAGGGGCGCGGCGGTGGGCCGTTCTTGGTACAGTCCATTGAGCAAGTGTAGTATGTCGTCAGTTGTCATACAACATGCTTGATTGCGTCCGGCGTCTCCTGCGGGCGACCAGGACAATCACACCCAGGATATGAGCTCGCCCGACATCGCACGCCGCCGCCCCCGTTCCCTCGCGCTGGAACTCGTCTCGTCGCTCAGCGAACGCATCCGCGACGGCCGTCTGAACGTCGGCGACAAGATGCCCACCGAGGCGGCCATCATGGCGGAGTTCGACGTCAGCCGCACGGTGGTGCGCGAGGCGCTGTCCAAGCTGCAGGCCTCGGGGCTGGTCGAGACGCGCCACGGCATCGGCACCTTCGTGCTGGGGCTGGGCGAGGACGCCGGCTTTCGCATCAGCCGCGACCAGTACGAGACGCTGCAGGACGTGGTGGCCGTGCTGGAACTGCGCATCGGCATCGAGACCGAGGCCGCCGCCCTCGCCGCCCAGCGCCGCACAGAAGCCAACCTGGCCGCGATGCGCAAGGCGCTCGACGGACTCGCCCTGGCGCTGGAGCAAGGCAGCGACGCCGTCGCGGCCGATTTCCAGTTCCACCAGGAGATTGCGCGCGCCACCCAGAACGACCACTTCGCCGACCTGATGACCACGCTCGGCAGCCGCATCATCCCGCGCGCCCGCCTCGAGCCGGCGCAGGTGATGACCGACGAGCGCCGCGAGTACCTGCGGCGCGTCAACGGCGAGCACGAAAGCATCTTCGACGCGATCGCCGCGCAGGACGCCGAGGGCGCGCGGGCCGCGATGCGCACGCACCTGGCCAACAGCCGCGAGCGGCGCCGGCGCTCGCAGACGGCCGAATCGCGCTGAATCGCCCATCGGGCCATCGATGGCGACCATGTTGTACGATGACTGATAAGCTTTTCGAGATTTCCCGGTCGCGCGCCCTGCCCGCGTCCCGGCCCACAATCCACTCTTTCGGAGACCAGACATGTTCAAGAACCTCATCGGCGGCGAGTGGGTGGACGGCGCCGGCGCGTCGCGCAACATCAACCCGTCGGACACCAACGACGTCGTCGGCGAATACGCGCAGGCCGACGCCGCGCAGACGCGCGAGGCGATCGCCGCCGCGCGGCGCGCGTTCCCCGCGTGGAGCCTGAGCACGCCGCAGCAGCGCTTCGACATCCTGGACGCCGCCGGCACCGAGATCCTGGCGCGCCGCGCCGAGCTCGGCGACCTGCTGGCGCGCGAGGAAGGCAAGACGCTGCCAGAGGCGATCGGCGAGGTCGTGCGCGCGGGCAACATCTTCAAGTTCTTCGCCGGCGAGGCGCTGCGCCCCGGCGGCGAGGCACTGGCGTCGGTGCGGCCGGGCGTGGGCGTCGAGATCACGCGCGAGCCGATCGGCGTGGTGGGCATCATCACGCCGTGGAACTTCCCGATCGCGATCCCCGCCTGGAAGATCGCGCCGGCGCTCGCCTGGGGCAACTGCGTCGTCATCAAGCCGGCCGACCTCGTGCCCGGCTCGGTGTGGGCGCTGTGCGAGATCCTGTCGCGCGCAGGCCTGCCGGCGGGCGTGCTCAACCTCGTGATGGGCCGCGGCGCGCAGGTGGGCGCGACGATGCTGGAGGACCGCGGCATCGACGCGATCAGCTTCACCGGCTCGGTGGCGACGGGGCAGCGCGTCGCGCAGGCATGCGTCGCGCGCATGGCCAAGTTCCAGCTCGAGATGGGCGGCAAGAACCCGATGGTCGTGCTCGACGACGCGGACCTCGCCGTCGCGATCAACTGCGCGGTGCAGAGCGGCTTTTACTCCACCGGCCAGCGCTGCACGGCATCGTCGCGCGTGATCGTCACCGAAGGCATCCACGACCGCTTCGTGGCCGGCGTCATCGAGAAGTTGAAGTCGCTCAAGATCGACGACGCGCGCAAGGCCGGCACCGACATCGGGCCGGTGGTCGACGCGACGCAGCTCAAGCAGGACCTGGACTACGTGGGCATCGCGCAGGCCGAAGGCGCGAAGCTCGCGTTCGGCGGCGAGGCCATCGAGCGCAATGCCGACGGCAAGCCGGGCTTCTACATGCGCCCCGCGCTGATCACCGAATCGGCGCCGCAGATGCGCATCAACCGCGAGGAAGTCTTCGGCCCGGTGGTGAGCGTGAGCCGCGTGCGCGACTACGAGGAAGCGCTGGCGCAGGCCAACGACACGCCGTTCGGGCTGTCGGCCGGCATCGCCACCACGTCGCTGAAGCACGCGACGCACTTCAAGCGCCACGCGCAGGCCGGCATGGTGATGGTCAACGTGCCCACCGCGGGCGTCGACTACCACGTGCCCTTCGGCGGCCGCAAGGGCTCGAGCTACGGCCCGCGCGAACAGGGCCGCTACGCCGCCGAGTTCTTCACCGTCGTCAAGACGGCGTACACGCAGGCCTGAGCGCCGGCGGCGCGCCGGGCCCCGACGGGGCCTGCACGCAACACACGCTCCGCGTTTTCCCGGGGTTGGGGCACAATTGCACCGCGCGCTGCAATCCTGCACGCGCATTCGCTAGGGGTGCTGGCCGAGAGGCTGGCTGAGAAAGTCCCTTTGAACCTGATTGGCCGTGCAAGCGGCCAGGCCGTTGGCGCAAGCCGCGGTCCGAGGTAATCCTCGCGCAGGGAAGCGGTCGCACCGACGGGGCCACTCGCGTCCCGGTCTCCCGACTCCGTTCCCCTGCCATCGCTTTGAAAGAGCTCGATGGCTTCCGTTGTCCGTTCCCGTTTCTTCCTCCTGTCGCCGCTCGCCGCGGCCGTCCTCGCGATCGCCGGCGCGGCACGCGCGGACGACACGCCCGTGCAGAGCGTGCAGGTCACCGCGCGCAGCCCGTCCGACAGCGCCGGCGTCACCGGCTGGGGCCAGCCCCTGTCGCGCACGCCGATCCAGGCCGACGTCATCGACAGCAAGGTGCTGGCCGACATCGGCGCCACGTCGCTGTCCGACCTCGCGCGCATCGACGCCAGCATCACCGACTCGTACAACGCGGTCGGCTACTGGACGACCTTCACCGTGCGCGGCTTCCAGGTCGACAACCAGCGCAATTTCCGCCGCGACGGGCTGCCGATCAACGCGGAGACCTCGCTGCCGCTGGACAACAAGTCCGACGTCGAGGTGCTCAAGGGCCTGAGCGGCATGCAGTCGGGCACCAGCGCGCCGGGCGGCATCGTCAACCTGGTCGTCAAGCGGCCCGATGCCGACCTGCGCAGCGCCACGCTGCTGTGGTCGCAGACGGGCACCGTCGGCGCCGCGGCCGATCTCAGCCAGCGCTTCGGCGACCAGCGCCAGTTCGGCGCGCGCCTGAACCTGTCGGCCACGCGCCTCGATCCGAACTTCCGCGACGACAAGGGCCACCGCAGCCTCGCCTCGCTGGCCACCGACTGGCGCATCGCCGACGGCAGCCTGCTGGAGCTCGAATTCGAGCACAGCGTGCAGTCGCAGCCCAGCGTGCCGGCGTTCAGCACCTGGGGCGGCGTGGTGCCGGATCCGCACAAGATCGACCCGCACATCAACCTGAACGACCAGACGTGGTCGCTGCCGGTCGTGCTCCAGGGCAACACGATGTCGCTGCGCTTCACGCAGTCGCTCGCGCCGGACTGGACGCTCGAGGTGCAGGCCCTGCAGCAACGCCTGGTCAGCAACGACCACCTCGCCTTCGCCTTCGGCGGCAACGCGGACTGCGTGCCGTGCAACAGCTTCGCCAGCGACGGCAGCTTCGCGCTCTACGACTTCCGCAGCGACGACGAGCGCCGCCAGACGCGCGACCTGGACGTCGCCGTCGCCGGCAGGTTCGCGACGGGCCCGCTGCGCCACGCGGCCACCGCCGGCGTGCTCGAGTCGGTGTTCACCGGCCGCTTCAACGACGAGGCCTACAACTTCGTGGGCATCGGCACCAGCGACGGCCAGACGATGGTGCCCGTGAGCCAGGACGACCCCACGCCCAGGACGCCCAACACCGACCGCACCGAGCGCAGCACCGAGTTCTACCTGCGCGACGCCATCGAGCTCGGCGCCGACTGGTCCGCGTGGGCCGGCCTGCGCCACTCGCGCCTGCACCGCCAGACGGCGCCCACGTCCACCGGCGACGCGAGCACCGCCACCGACTACCGCCAGTCGTTCACGACGCCGTGGCTGGCCCTCAGCCGCCAGCTGGGCGAGCACGGCATGGCCTACCTGAGCTGGGGCGAAGGCGCCGAGAGCAGCGTCACGCCCAACGCGCCGTTCTTCAAGGACAAGGGCCTGCCGCAGCCGCTGACGCGCAGCCGCCAGTGGGAAGGCGGCTTCAAGCACGCGGTGGGCGCCGACCAGTGGGGCATCGCGGTCTACGACGTCACGCAGCCGCAGTACACGGACGCGCTGGCCGACCCGTCGCAGGCCCCGAGCGACACGAACGAGTACACGCATGTGCGGAGCGGCAACAAGCACACGCGCGGCATCGAGGGCGACGCGCAGACGCGCATCGACGCGCTGACGCTGCGCGCCAGCGTGATGGCGCAGCGGGCGCGCAACGAGGGCTCCACCGACCCGACCCTCGGCGCCGCCCCGACCAACGTGCCCGAGCGTTCGGTCAAGCTGCTGGCCGACTACGCCGTCGCCGCCCTGCCCGGCCTGAGCGTGCTGGCCAACATGGCCTACGAAGGCCCGCGCGAGGTCTTCCCCGACGACTCGGCCCGCATCCCCGGCTGGACGCGCTGGGACCTCGGCGCCCGCTACACGCAGACGCTGGGCGGCGGCAGCGCCGTGGTGTGGCGCGCCGGCGTCGACAACCTGTTCGACCGCCGCGCCTGGCGCGAGGCGCCCTACCAGTACGAGCACGCGTACCTGTTCCCCGTCGAGCCGCGTACGTTCCACGCGTCAGTCGAAGCAAAGTTTTGACGTTCTCGAAAATCTGGTTATACTGAGAGGCTTCGCAGTTCCCCGATAGCTCAGTCGGTAGAGCGCCGGACTGTTAATCCGTAGGTCCCTGGTTCGAGCCCAGGTCGGGGAGCCACCTGCTGCGAAGCAAACGAGGCCCTTGCAGTGATGTAAGGGCTTTTTTGTTGCCGACCCTGGCCGGACTTCCGGCCAACGATTCCCCGATAGCTCAGTCGGTAGAGCGCCGGACTGTTAATCCGTAGGTCCCTGGTTCGAGCCCAGGTCGGGGAGCCACCTCCCGGTCGCAACGAGAAAACGCCTCCAGCCCAGCCCGCGACGGTTGGGCTTTTTGCTTTCCGGAGCGGGCGCCCAGGCGATGACCGTGTCGACAAGAAAAAAGGGCGCCTCGCGACGCCCTGGCCTTCACGTCGCAGGCTGCGATGCCGCCCGCGGCGCCGCCATCACGGCACGCGGCGGCGCGTTCTTCACGTAGCGGTCGAACCAGCGCACCATCTCGTAGATCTGCTGCTCCTGCGACTCCATCGCCGAGTACCAGTGCGGCTCATGCGGCAGCATCACCAGGCGCGCGGTGCCGCCGTTGCCGCGGATCGCCTCGAACAGCTTCTGGGACTGCAGCGGCGTCGTGCCCGGATTGGCGTCGTCCTCGCCGTGCATGATCAGCAGCGGCAGCTTGATCTTGCCGGCCGAGAAGAACGGCGAGACCTTCTCGTAGACCTCGGGCGACTCCCAAACCGAGCGGCGCTCGTTCTGGAAGCCGAACGGCGTCAGCGTCTTGTTGTACGAGCCGCTGGTGGCCACGCCGGCGCGGAACAGGTCGGAATGCGCGACCAGGTTGACCGTCATCAGCGCGCCGTGGCTGTGGCCCGTGACGCCGATGCGCTCCGGATCGGCCACGCCCAGGCGCACCGCCTCGTCGACCGCGGCCTTGGCGTCGGCCACCAGCTGCGGCAGGTAGTCGTCGTAGGCCTTCTTCGGGTCACCGATCACCGGGAACGACGCGCGGTCGATGATCGCGTAGCCGGCCAGCAGCAGCAACTGGTACTGGCGCAGGCGCGTGAACGTCGCCTGCGAGCCCGTCACCTGGCCGGCCTTGGACGCGTCGGCGTAGTCCAGCGGATAGGCGTACAGGATCGTCGGCACGCGCGTGCCCTCGACGTAGCCCGGCGGCGTGTACAGCGTGAACGACAGGTCGACGCCGTCGGCACGCTTGTAGGTCACCAGGCGCTTCTTGATCGCGCGCACCGCAGGCGTCGGGTCGGGGATGTGCGTGACGGCCACGCGGGTCGACGCGAACGCCGCCTCGCCCGCGGGCGCGCTCGCGTCACGCGCGGGCGCGAGCGTGCGCAGGGTCGCGTTGGGCGGGCTGCTGGTCGACTGGTGCCAGGTCAGGAAGGCGCGCTCGTCGTTGCCGGTGAAGGCGACGAAGCGCTCGAGCGCGTCGCGGTCGCTGCGGAACAGGCGCTCGGACTTGCGAGTGGCCAGGTCCAGGCGATCGAGGAACGGCCGGTCGCCGTCGGGCGAGGCGCCGTTGCCGGACAGGAAGATCGCGCCGTCGTGCACGCGCACCAGGTACTGGCCGTCGGGCTGCACGCGATGGACCGGGGTGCCCGGGTCGCCGTACTTCTCGTCGCTGGACAGGTCCCACAGCACGCTGCCGGGGGCCTGCGGGTGGTCGACGTCCATCAGCGTCGTCTTGCGCCAGTGACGGTTCTCGTCATACTCCTGCAGCAGGGCGACGTCGCGCTTTTCCGTCCAGTCGAAGCCGACGAAGCGCTGCTCGGTGCGCGCGATCTCGACGGCCGGCGCGGTGAACGGCGCCTTCTGCAGCAGCACCTTGTCGCGCTGCGGCACCTTCACCTTCCAGTCGCCGCCGTCCTGCGCCTCGGCCCACACCAGCGTGGCGGGGTCGTTGGCGCGCCACGCGAAATCGCGCGGGCCGGTCGGCACGCCCGCCACCGGCACGCGGTCGGTCAGCGGGATCGACGCGATCGTGTGGCGCGACACCGCACCGCCCTTGGCCAGCGTCCACACCTCGACCTCGCGCGGGAAGCGCTCGAAGGTCGTGACGTACGAATACGGCTTGTGGATCGTGGCCACCAGCAGGTGCTGGCCGTCGGGCGCGGGATCGACGTTCTCGATGTTGCCGGCCTTGCCCACGGGCGTCACGGCCAGCGTGGCGACGTCGACCAGCGCCAGCTGCGACGCGGCGTAGTAGTCGAACAGGTCCTCGTCGTGCGGGTTCTTGAGCGTGTCGCGCGTCTCGTAGGTGCTGCTCTCGCCCTTGCCCGAGCCGGTCTCCTGGATGCTGGGGCCGGGCGGCACGACGGGCTCCGGCGGCGGCGCACCGAGGTGGTCGGGCACCAGCTTGACCAGCAGCGCCTTGCGGTCGGGCATCCACTGCAGGTCGTTGTCCATCATCGGGTTCAGGCGCACGCCCGGCACCTTGCGCAGCGCGCCGGTGGCGGCGTCGCCGACCCACAGTTCGACCGCGTCCTGGCCGGTGTTGGCGAAGGCGAAGCGCTTGCCGTCCGACGACCAGTGCGGCCGGCCCGCGCAGGCGCCCGCCGGCAGCGCCACGGCCGTGGCCGCGCCGCCGGGCACGGCCACCAGCGAGAACGAGCGCGCGCACGGCGCGATGCCGTAGCCGCCCGGGGTGTCGTGCTTGCTGTGGTTGGCGATCTCGATGCGGCTGCCGGCCAGCTTCAGGAAAGGCGCGGCCACGCGCGACATCGGCGGGAACTCCTGCCACGACACCAGCAGCATCGACTGGCGCGTGGGGCTGACGTAGGCGACGGGCGGCGCCGGCGCATGCAGCACGTCGAGGATGGGCTTGGGCGGCTGGTCATAGCCGCGTGGGGCGGAAGCCGGCTGGGCCGATGCGGCCGCCAGCGCGGCGCCGGCGACGAACGTGGAGACGAGGCCCGGCACCAGGTGGCGGGCGATGGCAAGCGGCATGAGCGGAGTTCCTTCGCTGCAGGGTTTCGAAGCGCCGCCCCGCGCGCCTCATGGGCGGCGCGGGCGCGGCCCAGTCCAGCGCCCGACTATGGCATGCCCCGGCCATGCGACCGGCCAGCGCTATGCTGCGCGCCATGAGCACCCATCTCGACTCCCTGCGCGATCGCCTGCGCGCGTTTGCGCACGAGCGCGACTGGGGCCAGTTCCATTCGCCCAAGAACCTGGCCTGCGCGCTGTCGGTCGAGGCCGCCGAACTGCTCGAGCACTTCCAGTGGATGACGGAGGCGCAGAGCCACGCGCCCGCCGACGCGCAGCGCGAGCAGATCGCGCAGGAAGCCGCCGACGTGCTGCTGTACCTGATCCAGCTCGCCGACCAGCTGGACATCGACCTGCTGGCCGCCGCCGATCGGAAGATGGCGCTCAACGCGGCGAAATATCCGGTCGAGACGGCCCGCGGCAGCAGCCGCAAGGCCGGCGCCTGACGCGCGGCACCGTTGCTTTTCAGCACGGTCGTTCGCTGGCGCCTCGAACCCTCCCTGCGTGCACGCGGCGCGCGCAGGCGCGGTGCACGTCGACGCCGCCCCGCGACGACCATCCGGGCGCACCGGAACGAGGCACCGGCCGCCCTGATGCAACCGTCCGACGCCCGGGAAACGAGCTGTTTCGCGGTCCGCACGGCAAACGGTACTTACCCTTCACCCAACTTGGGGGGAAAGCGCGCCGCGTGTTGCCCGGATCGCACCCTTGCGGGGCGAACCGCGGGTTCATTCCTATGTCGGTGCATGGACCCGCTGTCTAACATTTCATTCAATAAATAGAACGGTCGTTCTATTTTGGCAAGAGATTCGACGGTGCCTTCGACCGCCGGTTCTCGCAGCGAATCGGAGTACCCCGTGGTCGTCGTTCCCCTGTCCCAGCTCAGCGCGTTCAAGGCGATGAAGGACGGCTTTGCACAGCGCGGTCTCGACTTGCCCGGCATCCTCGCGGAAGCCGGACTCAATCCCGACCCGAACGAGTCCGTCGATGCCGAACACCTGGCCGACATCTTCAGCGTCGCGTGGCGCGTCGCCGTCGAGAAGACCGGCGATCAGGCGGTCGGCCTGAGCACCTGCCCGCGCCAGCCGCTGATCGGCCTCGGTTCGCTGTCCAGCCTGATCCTGTCGGCGCCCGACCTGCGCAGCGGCCTGCAGCGCATGGCGCGCTACACCAGCCTGATCTCGCCGACGACGTCCGTGGGCGTGGACATGCCGTCGTCCAGCGTCGGCATGCACGTCGACGAAGACGCCTGCCGCATCACGCTGCGCATCTCCGCCGGCAAGATGGCCGTGCCGCAGCAGCGCTACGACTTCATGGCCGCCACCTTCCTCAAGGGCATGTTCTGGCTGGTCGGCGAGAAGGTGAACCCGCTGCGCGTGCACCATCCGTACGCCGCGCCGGCCGACCCGACGCCGTGGGAGAACGCCTTCGGCTGCCCGGTGCACTTCGGCGCCGCCGCCTTCGTCATCGAGCTGCCGCTGTCGGCGCTCGACATCCCCTTCCCCACCTCCGACCCGACGGTCGGCGAGATGTGCGAGCGCATGGTGGCGCAGCTGGCCGCCGAACAGGGCGGCTGCATCACGGCGCGCGTGCGCCAGGCGCTGATGCAGCTGATCTCCAAGGGCGACCCGCGCCGCGAGCTGGTGGCCGCCACGCTGTGCATGAGCGAACGCACGCTGCAGCGCCGCCTGACCGAGGAAGGCACCAGCTTCATCGAGCTCGTCGACGACACCCGCCGCGAGCTGGCGCAACGCTATTTCGTCAACGGAGCCTACAGCCCGACGGAAATGAGCTTCGCCCTCGGATTCTCGGATCCGAGCAATTTCTACCGCGCCTGCAAACGCTGGTTCGGCCGTACACCAAATACCCTGCGCTGCGCCGCCTGATATCCCTTTCTCAGTTTCCGGCACGCTTGCTAGAAAATATCTTCGAGGGGTTTTCGAATGGAGCCGACCGGCTCCATTTTTTATTTACGCGGGATATTCCTCGAAGAATTCCCGGCTGGCTCCGTCGGCCATGCAAGCGGCCGAGGCGATAAAGGGTTTGCACGTAAGGGCTTGTCCAGGCTCGCTTTTCATTGGGACAGGGTGCCTTCCGGATGGTGGGACGGCCTTTCGCGACCCCTCCCGAAAACTAGGGAAGTTACCCTCTGCCGCTGGTTTCGCAAGCCATGGCCTTGGCTCGGCAAGTCAGTGCGTAGTTCACGGAATCCGCACATAGTTGCGGCACGCGATCCAAGGAATGGTTTCAGCGGCGGCAGACGGCTCATCAGAGCAGTCGACGGCACCCCGGGGCAAAACCCCGGGCGCAGGAACCTGAAAAGTTCGCGAGGGGTTTTAAAAGGTTCGATATTTCAATCTATTCTGGAGAGACAAACATGAAGTTCTTCAAGCTTGCCACCGCTGCCGCCCTGGTTGCCGCTTCCCTGTCGGCTTCGGCCATGACCACCATCGCCGATGACGAGCTGAGCACCGTCGCCGGCCAGGACGGCGTGTCGATCGGCGCCAACCTGAACATCAACATCGGTTCGTTCCAGTACACCGACACCGATGCCAACGGCGGCACCGTCAGCTTCAACAACATCAGCATCAAGGGCCTGATGCACATGGACATCGACATCATCAACGGTGCCACGTTCAACGGCATCCTGGCTGGTGTCGGCGCCACGCTGGCCGACTACGACGGCACGTCCGACGTCGTCCAGTTCGCCTTCCCGAACGACACGCTGGCCTCCACGGCCGTCCTGCCGACGATCAAGGTGGGCTCGATCACCCTGGGCAACGCGGGCAACAACGCCGCCGGCACGACCCGCTCGTTCGGCTCGATCGCGATCAACCAGCTCGACATGCGCGGCACGACCGTGTGGATGTGGGCTCACTGATCTGCCTGAATGAGATTCGGCCCGCTTGACCGGGGGCCGGCCCATTCCACGAAAGGCCCCGTGATCGCCGTCACGGGGCCTTTCTTCTCCGACAAGCGCGAACTTCGTCCCACGTCCAAGGGTTTTTCGGTCCGCGCTTCCACGGACAATCCCACCATGACTTCCCGTCCTTTCCTCGCCGCCCCCGCCACGATGCTCGCCTTCGCGTTCTTCGTCGCGCCGGCGCACGCGCAGGACAAGGACAAGCCCAAGCTGAAAGCCCTGGACGACGCGGAGCTGTCCAGCGTCTACGGCCAGGCGCTGCTCGATCTGACGAACACGTCGCAGGGCGGCTACGACTTCTCGCGCATCACGCTCGGCGCCGACATCACGATGTCGTCGTCGCTGAGCGGACTGCAGCTGGGCACGCATGCGGACGGCACGTCCGACATCAACATCTCGACGCTGAACTTCGGCCGCAGCGACCTGGACGACGCGCACCGCACCGTCGCCATCTCCAACCCGTATTTCGAATGGGTGTACTCGGGCACCGCCGCCGGCGGCGATCGCCAGGTAGTGGGCATGCGCGTGGGCTTCGGCGGCATCTCCGGCGACGTCGGCCTGCTGATGAACACCGTCAGCGGCTCGCTCACGATCAACACGCCCAACGGGCAGATGACGTCGCTGGGCTCGGGGTCGACCACGCTCACCGGCACGACCTGCGGCTGCACGCTGCCGCTCAACCAGATCGGGGGCGTCACCGCGGGCAACGCAACGGACGGCCCGAGCCGCGACTTCTTCTTGTCGATCCTGAAGTCCGCCCTGACCTATCCGACCACCAACGGCCTCACGCCCGCGACCTCGCAGGCCGGCTTCTGGATGAACTGGACCGATCGCCTGAGCGCGATCAACACCACCGGCAGCGTGCCGCCCAACGTGCCCAAGATCGGGCCATGATGCACGGCGGGGCACTCGGCACGATCGGACGGGCCATCGCGCGGCGATGCCGCGCCCGGCTGCGCGCCGCCGCCCCGATCGCCGCGTTCGCGTTCGCCCTGCCCGCCTGCGCGGCCAACGAGCACGGCATGCAGGCGCTGCAGGACGACGAGCTGTCGGCCGTGCGCGGCGCCGACGGCATCGCGTTCAACCTGAACAACTTCTCGCTGATCAGCAGCCTCACCAACCCGCTGACGCTGACCTACGTCTCGCCGAACGGCAGCGCGCTGATCCTGTCGGGCCTCGACCTGTCGCGCACCGACGACGCCGACCAGTTCGCCGACCCCTACCAGCTGTCGCTGCGCCCGAGCGCGAGCGGCGCGCAGATGATCGCGATCGACTTCCCGCTGAACGTCGCGGGAACGCAGAAATGGTCGCTGACGGCGGACTTCTCCAACTGCGGCACGTTCGCCGCGGGCGCGTGCGCCGCGGGCACGAACTTCTTCGGCGGCACGCTGCAGGTGCTCGATCTGACGATGAAGGGCGGCGGGCTGTACGTCGCGCCGTCGCAGGTGGCCGACACCGAAGGCATCGCGTTCGGCCTGGGCACCCAGCTGGACATCGGCAGCCTGTCCGTCTACTCGCGCGGTCGCGCCGCCGACGGCACCATCGACCACGGCGACGTGCTGGCCCTGTCCGGCATCCACCTGGCCGATGCGAGCACGGGCGCCGCCTGGATGCTGGCCGACATCGACAAGCACCCCGGCCTGATCAACGCCGCCACCGACTCGAGCGGCTCGTACCTGCACCTGCAGATCGGCTGGCCCACCGACGCCACGCCGGTGCCGGCGGCCGCGCTGAAGATCGACAACATCTCGTTCACGACGGCGGGCGTCGGCGGCGCCGCGGCGACCGTCACCAACCTCGGCTCGGCCAGCATCGCGTCGATGCAGATCAACTATCTCGACATCAAGTTCAGGACGGGCCAATGAGCGCACGGAACTCGAGCCGCCGCCGCACCGCGAGTCCCGCCGCGTCTTCCCGCATCGTCGTCGCCGCGCTGCTGGCTGCCGCCGCCACGGGCGCGTGCGCCGAGAAAAAGGCGCTGGACGACGAGGAGCTGCGCGGCGTGTCCGGCCAGGGCATCGCGATCGCGGTGAACCTGCAGTTGAACACCAGCGCGATCGCCGGCAACGCGCCGCCCAGCAACATCGCCGCGGGCTTCGTCGTCAACGGCGTCACCACGTACGCGATCGTGCAGAACTTCGGCGGCGGGCTGCAGCTGTTCTCGATCACGATCGACCCGTCGACGAAGGCCGACGGCACCAGCTACCTGTCGATCGGCATGCCGGCCTACGTCAACGCGCAGGACTTCGGCATCCACGGCATCGGCGTGCAGACCGACCTCAACGCCCCGATCAGCAGCCTCGGCTCGCTGACCCTCAATGGCACCGCCTCGATGACGGGCCAGCTCAACCTGTGGCCCAAGTGAACCCGGCCAACCGAGGCAAGACAACATGTTGCTGATCCTCCTGGGCGTCGTCGCCGCCGCCATCATCGGTGCCGGCGTCGGCTCGCGCGTCGAACCGCTGAACCGCCCGCCGCTGGACTACGAGATCAACGTCTCGAAGATGAACGGCGGCATCGCGCCGGAGTCGGTGCAGGTCTACCCGAACGAGTACTACAAGTACAAGCACATCGTCCACCAGGCGTACGACTACAGCTGCGGCTCGGCCGCGCTCACCACGATCCTGAAGTTCCACCTGGGTCTGAACATCAACGAGCAGGACGCGATGAAGGGCATGCTCGAACACGGCGAGCAGGACAAGATCATCGCGCGCCGCGGCTTCTCGCTGCTGGACATGAAGCGCTACGTCGCCACCCTGGGCAGCGACTCGGGCGGTTTCCGCGCCGACATGAACGACCTGGCCAAGCTGGGCGAGCCGGCCATCGTGCCGATCGACTACGCGGGCTTCAAGCACTTCGTGGTCGTCAAGGGCATCCGCGACGGCAAGGTGTTCATCGCCGATCCGTCGGCCGGCAACATCGCGTTCTCCGTGCAGGAGTTCGCCGGGCTCTGGGACAAGGGCACGCTGTTCGTCATCTACCCGTCCAAGACCCACCCGATCGTGCAATCGAGCCTGACGATGACCGACCAGGAACTCGGCGTGATCTCGCCCGACCTGGTGCGCGAGGATGTGGCGCTGAGGCCGGTGGACAATCGCGACGCGCTGGAGCACGCCGTGCAGTCCGGCCTGGGCACCCTCAATACCAAGCACCAATGAACATGACAACGGCAAACTGGCACGGCACGGCCCTGGCGCTCGCGTGCGGGCTCCTCACGAGCGTCGCCGCTCACGCGCAACCGGACAACCAGCCCGCCACGCCCGGCCCCGCCGCGCCCGACGCGCCCGCGCAGGCGCCCACCGGCACGCCCGCCGCACCCACCGGCGCCGCCGCCGACGCGCTCAAGAAGCAGGCCGGCGACGTCGACCAGGCCACGCTTCTCAAGGACACGCTGACCAAGACCGACCGCCAGTACTCGCTGCTGCGCGCCGGCCGCGTCGCGGCCAACTACGACCTGAACTACAGCTACGTCGGCAACCAGCTGATCGACGTCGGCTTCGCCGCCAGCGACAACTCGATCGACCTGTTCCGCATCGAGACGACGCGCGCCCACACGATCACCAACACGCTGTCGGTGGACTACGGCCTGATGGACAACCTGACCATCAGCGGCACCTTCCCGTTCGTCAGCAAGTTCACGCAGAGCACCGAGTTCAGCGGCACCACCTACGGCATCGGCGACCTGAGCCTGGGTGCGCGCTTCCAGCCCTTCGTGCAGAACCCGACCGGTCCCACCTTCACGCTGACGGGCTCGCTGTCGCTGCCCACGGGCCGCAGCCCGTACGACCAGATCATCGGCCAGAACACCTCCACCGGCAGCGGCTACGCCTCCGGCAACATCGGCGTCAACGCCTCGCAGGTGTTCGACCCGGTGGCGCTGTTCGGCTCGTTCAGCGTCGGCGCGGGCAAGACCGTCAAGAACCTGCACCAGTACAACTCGAACGACGGCAGCATCCTGACCGGGCTGCGCCCCGGCAAGACGATCGGCTTCGGCGCCGGCTTCACGTACGCGCTGTCGTACAACGTCTCGACCAGCGTGTCGTTCCAGGAGAACGTGACCACGCCGTCCACCATCAGCATCGTCGACGCCAACGGCAAGGCGCTGACGCCGCGGCGCACCACGATGCAGGTGGGCGCGGTGATGAACTTCGGCCTGGGCCTGCGCATCAACCCGAAGACGACGCTCAACCTGACCGCGGGCATGGGCCTGACGGTCGATTCGCCGGACTTCACCCTCGGGTTGAACGTGCCGCTGACCTTCTCGATGTTCTGAGCCCATGACCGTGCCTCCGACGACGCGCCCCGCGCGCCACCGGCCGCTTCCACGGCAGACCCTCCCGGCCCGCACGATCCTGTGGACGTGCCTCGCGAGCGCGCTGCTGGCGCCGTCCGCCCATGCCGCGCTGACCGAGAACCTGGCCGTCAGCCCGGTGGCGATGTCGCTGGGCAACGCGGTCACGGCCGATCCGCCGGGGCTCGATTCGATCCACTTCAACCCGGCCGGCCTCGCGAAGATCCAGTCCGACACGCGCTCGGACACGCTGTTCGGCGCCGTGCTGCGCACCACCGCCGACTTCCACCAGCCCGCCGGCTTCGACATCGGTGGCTTCACCGAGGATCCGCTGGCCGGCACGCATTCGTCGCACAACCGGCAGGCGATCTTCATCCCGATCGCCGGCGTGCCGAGCCCTCGACTGCCGTTGGCGGCCGCCGCGGGACTGGCGCTGTCCTGGCACAACGAAGGCTCGCCGTGGACCTTCGCCACGGGCACCTACGTGCCGCAGGCCGTGGGCATCGACCGCACGAAGAACCCGAACGACCCGGCGCGCTTCGACGGCAAGCAGGTGGTGATCCAGCGCCTGGTGTACCTGTCGCCGTCGGTCGGCTACAAGGTCAACGACCAGTTCCAGCTGGGGTTCGGCGTGCCGATCGCGCACCAGGGCTTCGCGCTCGACACGGAGATGCGATTCCCCAACAAGCTGCTGGGCATCATCGGCAAGCTGCAGGACGCCTGGTGCGGCAACAACGGCAACCCGCTCGACGAGCTGGGCTTCGGCCTGTGCGGCACCGACGCCACGGGCAAGCAGAGCGGCCGCCTGCGCCCGTTCGACAGCGTGGGCGAGATGCGCTTCTCGGGCACGTCGCCGGCCGACGTCACGTTCAACGTCGGCGCGCTGTGGCAGCCCATCGACAGCCTGGGCTTCGGCGCCGTCTACCAGTCGGGCTCCAAGACGGTCATCACCGGCGACTACAACTTCCACGCGAACCCGATGCTGCCCGAGTTCGTGCGGCACATGTACAACTCGCTGTGGGGCCCGGTGGTGGCCGCGATGTTCGGCTTCCCCACGTCAATCCCCACCGACCAGGGCGGCAACTTCACGCTGGTGATGCCCTACCCGGCGCACCTACAGCTGGGCCTGAAGGCCAAGCCGATCACGGGCGTACAGTTCAACGTCGACGCCGGCTGGACCGACTGGTCCAAGTGGGACAAGATGACGTTCCAGTTCGACCGCAACGTCAACCTGCTGGAGATGGCGCGCCTGTTCGGCCAGGCCGACTCCACCAAGCTGGTGATCCCGCGCGGCTACCGCAGCGTCTGGAGCTACGGCTACGGCATGCAGCTGGACGTCTGGGACGGCGTCAAGCTGCGCCTGGGCTACGAGCCGCGCAAGAGCTCGGTGCCCACCAACAAGATCGACCTGATCGCGCCGATGCCCAACCTGCCGGTCAAGAGCATCGGCCTGAGCTACGAGACCCGGGACGGCATGAAGCTCGAGACCGGATTCAGCTACGCTAAGGGTCGCTACAACGTTCCTGCCGGAACCGACTGCAACCTGAACTGCACCAACTTCTTCAACGTGATCTACAACCCGTACGCCGGGCTCGACGTCTCCGGCACGCTGGTGCTGCGCTACTTCGGCATGAAGATCACGCAACCTTTCTGACGTCCCCTCCGATCCTGAACCATGACCGCTCCCCTCCGCTCCTGCCTGCACCTCGCCATCGCGGCCGCCCTGTCGGTGGCCGTCGCCGCCCACGCCCAGTCCAAGGCGGCCGCGCCCGCCGCCGCCCCGGCGCCCGCGCCGGCCGCGCTGCCCGCGCCCGACGCTGAGAAGCAGAAGGCCATCGACCGCATCCTGGCCGTGTTCCATCCAGAGAACGGCGTGCTGCAGGCCGTGCAGCGCCAGGGCCTGGACGCGATGCAGCAATCCAACATCGCGCTGCACACGGCCCACGTGCCCAAGGAACGCGCCGACAAGACGCTCAACGAGATCCGCGGCGACGTGCAGAAGTACATCGACACCACGATGCCCGTGGCGGTGGCCAGCGCCAAGAAGAACACCAGCCCGGCCGTCGGCCCGATCCTGGCCGCGAACTTCAGCGCCGACGAGCTGCGCCAGATCGCCGCGCTGCTGGAGTCGCCGCTGAAGGCCAAGTTCGAGAAGCTGGTGCCGCAGATGGAGAACGCGGTCGGGCAGAAGGTGCAGGCCGACATCGCGCCGCAGGTCAACGCCAACAGCAAGGCGATGACCGAGGCCGTCAGCACCAAGCTGCAGATCGCCGCGACGGCGCAGTGACGATGGCCACGGTCCGCACGCTGGCGTCGCTCGGCGCCCTGTTCGCGCTCGCCGCGTGCGGCGGTGGCGGCGGCGGCGGCGCCACGCCCGCGCCGCCGCCCGCCTCGTCCTCGCAGGCCGCCATCAGCATCTCGCTGGCCGGCGGCGCCGCGCCGGGCATCGACCACCTCTGGGTGACCGTCACCGGCCTGGCGATGCACGCCGACGCCACGCACGTGTACGGCGACGGCGACGCCGGCTGGGTCGAGCTGACGCTGCCCACGCCGATCGCCGTCGACCTGGCCGACCCGTCGCTGACCAACGGCGGCTCGATCTCGCTGCTCAAGCAGACCGTCTCGACGCTCGGCAACTTCGCGCAGCTGCGGCTGCTGCTGGCGTCGTCCGACCCGGCGCTGACGCCGCTGCCCGCGGCCGTCGCCAAGGGCCTGCAGTTCAACGAGCAGGTGCAGTACACCGACTCGGGCGGCACGCACGTCGTGCCGCTGGAGGTCGCCGACGGCCCGGCCGGCCTGCGCCTGCTGACGCCGTTCAACCTCAGCGCCGACACCACCACCCCGCTGTCGATCGAGTGGAGCGCCGAGCAGTCGCTGGTGCGCCGCACGGCCACCGGCGGCGGCGCCGACCGCTTCGTGCTGCGCAACGAACTGCGGCTGTACAACCAGCAGCTGCTGACGGCGCTGGGCGACGGCAGCCTGACCATCGGCGGCAGCATCTTCGACTCGATCTCGGGCCAGCTGGACACCACGAACTTCTGCACCGGCGCGAGCCACGCGGGCTGCATCCACGACGTCGTCGCCACCGCCACCAGCCTGTCGCCGGACGGCCGCTTCCACGCCGAGGCGCGCAGCGTCAGCGTGGCGGCCGATGGCAGCTTCGAGCTCTACCAGCTGCCCGACCAGTCGTTCTACGACGTGGTGATCCGCGGCGGCAACATGGAGACGATCGTCGTGCACGGCGTCTTCGTCGACCCCACCGGCATCCTCAAGCCCGCACCGACGGCGCTGAGCAGCAAGGCCACGCCGATCGTGCCGGTGCTCGACACCGCGGAACGCGCCATCACGGTCGGCAATGCGCTGGCGCCGACCTCCGCCCGCGTGTTCTTCGGCCAGACGATCGCCGGCACCGGCGGCAGCTCGGCCGACGTGCCGTACGCGATCACGGCGGCGTCCGCCGACCCGGCGACGGGGCGGCTGCTGTCGACGGTCACGCTGCCCGCGGGCCCGCTGCACTACGCCAGCTTCAGCACCGCCACCGACGGCAACGGCACGCCGCCGACGTTCACCACGGTGACGCCGGTCGAGGGCGCGGGCGCCTGGTCGGTGTGGTCGCAGGGCACGCTGGCCACCACCACGAGCGCGACGACCGCGCTGTCTGCCGCGGCGACCAGCGTCGCGGCGCCACAGCCCGTGGCGGTCGCGGGCTTCGCGACGGGCGCGATCACGGTGGCGTTGACGGGCAACTCCAGCAACGGCGCCGACCACGCGGAGCTGATCGTGTCCAACGACGGCGGCGTGGTGAGCGTGGTGGACGTGTCGGCGCAGATCGCCTCGCACGGCGGCAGCACGACGATCAACGTGCCCAGCGGGAGCGCGGTCTCCGCGCCGGCCGCGGCCGTCTACGGCGTGGCGCTGCGCACGTGGATCGGCGCGACCGAGGGCACGAGCGCGCGCTGGTCGCGCACGACGACGCCGGTCAGCCTCGCGACGGCTGCCAGCGCCAACGTGAACCTCGTGCTGCCCTGAAGCCCGGGGCCGCCGCGGCAGCCCGCTTCCCGCAGCTCAATGCTTGTTCTGGATCGCTTCCAGCGCGGCCAGCGGCAGCGGGAACATGAACGGCATGCCCAGCACGGGCAGCGCGACGTTGCTGGCGATCGGCGCGAGCGCCTTGTCCATCGCGAACATCGTCTGCGTGATCTTCAGCGTGGTCTGCATGCCCGTCGCGGCGTTCTGCAGGCGTTGCTGCTGCAACTGGCGATCGAGGTTCTGCACGTCGGTGGTCAGCGCCGCGAGGCCCGCCAGCGCGTCGGCCGCGGAGGCCGTGACGGCGGCGTTGCCCTGCTCCTTGGCCGACAGCGCGCCCAGCACGTTCAGCGCCGGATCGCCCAGGCCCTGCCCGTAGACCGCCGACATCTCCGTCTCGCTCAGCGCGCGCAGCTCCGTCGCGAAGGCGCCCGAGGACGACAGGGCGAGGACGGCGGCCATGACGAGGCCTTGGGGAATGCAGCTGGCTTTCATTCGCTTCTCCGGCGGTTGGGGCGGCTGCGGCCGGAACAGGCGACGGCTCGGGCAGCACTTGCCTTCCATATCGACCGCCGTGGCCGCCCGATGAGCGGCGTGCGCGTCGGCGGCGAGAACTAGTTCACGCGAGGCGCCGGCGCCGGCGCGGGGCGCATCGCACGCCGGGGCGCGTCGGCGCGGGCTCGCGCGCGTGACGCGTGCACGCGAGCGGCGTGGAGTCTTCGGATGCGAGGCACGCGGTGTCTTCGGGCCCGGCGCATCGCGCCGGCGGTGTTGTTCGCATACCGTACCCCGTATGCAATCAGTATCGCATCGACGCCGCGCGCCACGAGCCACGACGTGGATCGCACGCGCATACGCGGCGACTCCGAACGGCTCGCGCGCCGTGCGCCGACGCCACGGCCGAGCAAGCGAATCGCCTCGCGCACGCCCTTCAGCCACCGCTCAGCCGCCCCTCGCGCCGCAGTTCCATCCTGGGGATGGCGACCCCGTGGCCCGGGTGCTGTGATCCGCCTCAGCCGGCCCCTCTCCCGCACGCAAAGGATCGCCATGTCGACTCCGTACCTCGCCGAGATCCGCCTCACGAGTTTCGCGTTCGCACCCAAGGGATGGGCCCTGTGCAACGGGCAGCTGCTGCCCATCAACCAGAACCAGGCGCTGTTCGCGATCCTGGGCACGACCTACGGCGGTGACGGCCGCACCAACTTCGCGTTGCCCAACCTGCAGGGACGGGCGCCGATGCACGCGTCGGGCACGCACCCACTGGGCGAGGCCGGCGGCGAGGAGGCGCACACGCTCACCGCCGGCGAGATGCCCGCCCACGGGCACGCGCTGCGGGCGTCGGGCAAGGTGGCGGCGTCGTCGTCGCCCAACGGCGGCGTGCTGGCCGCGGTGCCGCGCGGCGGCACGCCCGCGTACACGGCACCCGCCAGCATGGTGCCGCTGAACCCCGCGGCGATCGGCGCCAACGGCGGCGGCCAGCCGCACGAGAACCGGCCGCCCTTCCTCACGGTGAACTTCATCATCGCGCTGCAAGGCATCTTCCCGTCCCGCAACTAGGCGAGGTCCCATGTCAGAACCCTATGTCGGAGAGATCCGCCTGTTCGCAGGCAACTTCGCGCCGAACGGCTGGGCCTTCTGCGACGGGCAGCTCCTGTCCATCGCGCAGAGCACCGTGCTGTTCGAGCTGATCGGCACGATCTACGGCGGCGACGGCCAGTCCACCTTCGCGCTGCCCGACCTGCGCGGGCGCGTGCCGGTGCACCAGGGCAACGGCTACCTGATCGGCGAATCCGGCGGCCAGGAGACGGTGACGCTGGCCGCCGCCCAGATGCCCGCGCACCGCCACGCGATGAACGCCAGCACCGCCGCGGCCAGCGCCACGCAGGGGCCGTCGCAGGTGCTGGGCAGCTCCGCCGCGATGCGCCTGTACGGCACGGGCACGCCCAGCATGGCGATGGATCCGAATGCGCTCGCGCAGGCTGGCGGCAACCAGGCGCACGACAACATGCCGCCGTTCGTCGGGCTGAACTACATCATCTCGCTGTTCGGCATCTTCCCCTCGCAAAACTGAAAGGACCGCCACCATGGCCGATCAATTCGTGGGCGAGGTGCGGCTGTTCTGCGGCAACTTCGCGCCTTCCGGCTGGGCGCTGTGCGACGGCCAGCTGCTGCCGATCTCCCAGAACACCGCGCTGTTCTCGCTGCTGGGCACCTTCTACGGCGGCGACGGCCGATCCACCTTCGCGCTGCCCAACCTGCAAGGCGCGTTCGCGCTGCACGCGGGCGCCAGCGCCGGACCCGGGCTGAGCCAGCGCCTGACCGGGCAGACCGGCGGCAACGAGGCGGTGACGCTCACCGGCGCGCAACTGCCGGCGCACGGCCACGCGATGTCCGCGGTGCCCGGCGCCACCACCGGCACGCCCGACGCCACCGTGAGCCTGGCGCCGACGTCCAACGGCAGCGCGCTGTACCGCACCCCGGACAGCGTCTACCTGAACACCGCCGCGGCCGACATGAGCCCCAGCGGCGGCGGCGCGCCGCACAACAACCTGCCGCCGTACCTGACGGTCACCTTCATCATCGCGCTGCAGGGCATCTTCCCCTCGCGCGCGTGAGCCATGACCGCCGGCCACGCCCTCTCGCTGCGCGACGCGACGCCGTCGGACCGCGCCTTCCTGCTCGCGCTGTACACCAGCACGCGCGCCGACGAGTTCGCGCAGCTCGGATGGCTGCCCGACATGGAGCGCGCCTTCATGCAGCTGCAGTTCGAGGCGCAGCGCGGCGACTACGAACGCCGCTTCCCGGGCGCGCGTTGCCGCATCGTCGAACTGCGGCGCTGCCCCGTCGGTCGGCTGTGGACGGCACGCGACGGCGGCAGCGTCGTCGTGCTGGACATCTCGATCGTCGCGGAACTGCGCGGCCAGGGCATCGGCGCCGAGTGCCTGCGCGGCGTGCAGCGCCAGGCCGCCGCGGCGGGGCTGGCGGTCGAGCTGCAGGTCGTTTCCGGCAACCGCGCGCAGGGCCTGTACGAACGCATGGGCTTTCGCACGGTCGGCGAGCCGGGCGTGCGCCAGGCGATGGCCTGGCAGCCGGCGCCGCTGCCCGCAGCCCCTCACGAGGAGATGCATCATGAACAAGCGTGAATTCGTCGCGGGCGGCGTGGCGGCCGTGGTCGCGGCACCGGCCCTCGCGCGAGGCGCCGATGCCGAGCCGGCATCGCTGCAGGCCCTCCTCTCGCGCACGCGCCGCCTGCCCGACCTGATCGAGCGCGCCGGCGCCGACGCGTTCGAGGCCTACGTCGGCGAGCGCTTCGAGGTCGCGCGCGGCCCCGGCAGTGGCGAGCAGCTGCTGCTCACGGCGGTCGATCGCGTCACCCGCTGCCTCGACACCGAGCAGTTCAACGTGCGCTTCGTGCGCGTCACCGCCAGCGGCACGCCCGCGGGCACCGAGGACGGCGTGCGCCTGCTGGCCCACGGCACCGGCCAGCGCCTGGCGCTGCACCTGGAACGCGACGCCGCGGGCTACACGGCGCGGTTCAACCTGCTGGCCTGAGCGGCCGCGACGGGCCGGGCCCTCGCGCGAGGACCGCGCCGCCCCGCCGCCAGGAAGGCGCAGACCTGCCACGAAAGGCGGATGCGACACCAGGCGCCAACCGGCGCCCTCCGCGATCGCTCCGTCGTTCGCAAGGCGTCCAGGCGACCGCCCACCCTCGCGCCGCTCGATGCCGAGCCGCAGGCGCCGCGCGCGCGTCGCCCGGCTCCGGCTTCCGCGTCCACGAAAGGCCTGCGCCCGGCAGGTCTATTCGACGCCGGCCTCGGCCCGAGGGATTCCGCTATATAGTTAGCAAGCTAACTAATATCATCCACACCATGAGCCGGACATCCCTCGCCAATCGACAACAGGCCCGCATGGTCTTTGGTGCCACGCTGCAGGTGATGGCGCGCGCCTACAAGGCCGCGGCCGACAAGGCGGTCGGGCAGTTCGGGCTGTCGCAGGCGATGGCGTGGCCGCTGGTGATGATCGGCCGCCTGGGCAGCGGCATCCGGCCCGGCGTGCTGGCCGAGCTGCTCGCGGTGGAGCCGGCCTCGCTGGTGCGTCAGCTCGACCAACTGGCCGACGCCGGCCTCGTCGAACGGCGCGAGGACACCGTCGATCGTCGCGCCAAGACGCTGCACCTGACCGCCGCCGGCAATCGCACGCGGGCGAAGATCGAGGCCGCGCTGGACGCCATGCGCCTGGCCATGTTCGACGGCATCCCCGACGCCGACGTCGACGCCTGCCTGCGCGTGTTCGCGGCGCTCGACAGCCGCCTGGGCCGCGCCGCCAATCCGCTGCTGGCCGGCCACGTCGCGAGCGCCGAATGAAACTGCCCGCGTCGCCGCCGCTCCTGCCGCGGGTCTCGCGCACGGAGCTGCTGTTCTCGCTCAAGACGTTCTCAGCCGCGATGGTGGCCATGTACCTGGCCAACCGCGCCGGCCTGCCGCGCCCGTTCTGGGCGATGCTGACCACCTACATCGTGTCGGCGCCGCTGGCCGGCAACGTGCGTTCCAAGGCGCTTTTCCGCTTCTGCGGCACCTTGATCGGCTGCACCGCCACCGTCGCGATGGTGCCCGCGCTGGCCAACGCGCCCGAGCTGCTGACGCTCGCGCTCGCGCTGTGGGTGGGCACCTGCCTGTACCTGTCGCTGCACGATCGCACCGCGCGCTCGTACGCGTTCATGCTGGCCGGCTACACGGCGGCGCTGATCGGCTTCCCGTCGGTGGAGATGCCGCAGGGGCTGTTCGACAACGCCGTCGCGCGCGTCGAGGAGATCGGCCTGGGAATCCTGTGCGGCACGCTGGTGCACAGCCTCGTGCTGCCCGTGGGGCTGGGCCCGACGCTGCTGGGCGTGCTCGATCGCGGGCTCGGCGACGCGCGCCGCTGGTTCGTCGACGTGCTGGGCCGCCCCGACGCCGCCGCCAGCCCGCTGGCCGCCGACCGCCAGCGCCTGGCCGCCGACATCACGCAGCTGCGGCTGCTGTCGACGCACGTGCCGTTCGACACCAGCCACCTGCGCTGGACGGCCGGCGCCATCGGCGCGATGCAGGACGCACTCGCCGCGCTGACGCCGGCGCTGTCGGCCGTCGAGGATCGCCTGCAGGCGCTGGACGACGCCGAGGGCGGGCTCGCGCCGGACGTCACCGCGCTGCTGGCGCAGACCGCGCAATGGCTGCACGCCGACGCGGCGTCGCCGGCCGGGCGCGATGCCGCCTTCGAGCCGCTCGTGGCCGAACTGCGCGAGTTCGGCACCGATCCCGGCTGCGGCGCGCCGTGGGCGCGCGCGCTGCGCATCGGGCTGGCCGTTCGCCTCGAGGAGCTGGTGCGCGGCTGGCGCGACTGCGAGACGCTGCGGCGCGACATCGACGAGGGCCTTGCCGGCGCGCCGCCGCGGCGCAGCACCGCGTCGCTCAGCAACCGCGTGCTGCACAAGGACACCGGCCTCGCGCTGCTGTCGGCGCTCGCCGCCGTGCTGGCGATCTGCCTGTGCAGTGCGGTCTGGATCGCCACGGCGTGGCCCTCGGGCTCGGCCTCCGCGATGATGGCCGCGGTCTTCTGCAGCTTCTTCGCGACGATGGACGACCCCGTCCCCGCGATCAACAACTTCATGCGCTTCACGCTGTGGTCGATGCCGCTGTCGGCGCTGTACGTGCTGGTGCTGCTGCCGCTGGTGCACGACTTCGGCATGCTGGTGCTGGTCTGCGCGCCGACGTTCCTCGTCCTCGGCTGCTTTGCGGCGCGGCCGGCGACGGGCGGCTCGGCGATGGCGATGATCTTCGGCGTCGCGGGCACGCTGTCGCTGCACGACACGCAGGCGAGCGTCGACCTGCCCGTGTTCCTCAATTCGACGCTCGCCCAGGTGCTGGGCATCTTCGCGGCCTCGCTCGTCACGCGCCTGGTGCGCACGGTGGGCGCCGACTGGACGGCGCAGCGCATCCGCCGCGCCACCTGGAGCGAGCTGGGCGCCATGGCCGACGCGCCGCGCGGCGCGCCGGTGGACGACGCGTACGCCGTGCGCATGGTCGACCGCATCGCGCTGCTCGCGCCGCGGGTGGTTCACGTCGACCCGGTCGCGCGCAACGAGGTGGTCGAGGGCGCGCTGCGCGACCTGCGCTCGGGCCTGGACATCGTGGCGCTGCAGCGCGCGCGCCCGCAACTGCCGTCGCTGGGCATCGGCGCCGTGCTGCGCGGCGTCGCGCGCCTGTTCCGCCAGCGCGGCGCAGGGCGCACGGGCACGCCGCCCGCGTCGCTGCTCGCCGAGTTCGACGGCGCGCTCGCGGGCGCGCTGGCCGGCGCGGGTCGCGACACCCGCGCCGCCGTCACCGCGCTCGTGGGCCTGCGCCGCGCGCTGTTCCCCGCCGCCCCCGCGGCGCTCGTCCCGACTTCCGACGGAGCCCCCGCATGATCGGCGAAGCCAGCTTCTACGGGCTGTACCTGCCCTGGTTCATGCTGCTGTGCGGCGCCACGCTGGCCGTGCAGTGGCTCGTGCGGCGCCTGCTCGGCGCCATCGGCTTCTACCGCTGGGTATGGCACCCGGCGCTGTTCGACACCGCGCTGTACGTGCTGCTGCTGTACGCCGTCACCCGCATCGCCTCCTTCCTGCAGACGCATTGAGCCCCGCCATGACTTCCGATCTCCTCGCCCCTGGCCGCTGGCCGATGCGCCTCGTGCGCCTGCTCGTCACGCTGGCAGTGGTTCTCGCAGCCGCCTGGGCCGCGTCGCGGCTGTGGGATCACTACGAGCTCGAGCCATGGACGCGCGACGGCCGCGTGCGTGCCAACGTCGTGCAGATCGCGCCGGACGTCTCGGGGCTGGTGACCGCGGTGCCGGTGCAGGACAACCAGGCCGTGGCCGCCGGCACGCTGTTGTTCGAGGTCGACCGCGCCCGCTACGCGCTGGCGTTGCGCCAGGCCGAGGCGGCGCTGGTGTCGGCCAAGGTGACGCAGGCGCAGGCGCAGCGCGAGAACGCGCGCAACGCCGAACTGGGCGACCTGATCTCGCTGGAGCTGCGCGAGCAGACGGCCACCCGCGTCGAGGCCGCGCAGGCGAGCGTCGCGCAGGCGGTGGTGGCGCTCGACGCCGCGCGCCTGAACCTCGAGCGCGCCCAGGTGCGCGCGCCGACGGACGGCCTGGTCACCAACCTCGACCTGCGCACCGGCGCCTACGCGCAGGCCGGGCGCGCCGCGCTGGCGCTGGTGGACGCCAAGTCGTTCTACGTCGAGGGCTACTTCGAGGAGACCAAGCTGCCGCGCATCCGGGTGGGCGACCGCGTGCGCGTCATGCCGATGGGCGGCACGCGCCTGGAAGGCCGCGTCGAGAGCATCGCCGCCGGCATCGCCGACCGCGACCGCTCCACCAGCAGCAACCTGCTGCCCAGCGTGAACCCGACGTTCAACTGGGTGCGCCTCGCGCAGCGCGTGCCCGTGCGCGTGAAGCTCGATCCGCTGCAGCCCGGCACGCGGCTCGTGGCGGGCGAGACGGTCACCGTGCAGGTGATCGAGGAGGCCGCGGCGCGACCGACGCCGGCGGCCTCCGCGACCCCGGCTGCGCCCGTTACCTCGGCGGCGTCCGCGGCTTCGCCGGCATCCGCGGCGTCCGCCGCACGGAGGTGATCATGCGCGCCCTGCCCCTTGCCGCCCTCGCATTGGCCGCCACGCTGTCGGCCTGCGCCCTGCGCCCGGTCGGTCCCGACTACAAGCTGCCCGATGCCTCGCTGGTCAACAAGCCCGGCGCCGCCGCGCCGTTCGCGCAGGCGCCGGCGACCACCGCGTCGGGCGCCACGCCGTTCGCCGACGCGCCGCTGCCGCCGCACTGGTGGCGGCTGTACCAGGATCCGAAGCTCGATGCGCTGGTGGGCAAGGCACTGGCCAACAACACCGACCTGCGGGTGGCGCTGGCCAACCTGCGCAAGGCCGAGGCCGGCGACCGCGCGGTCGAAGGCCAGCGCCAGCCGACGATCGCGGCGCAGGGCGGCCCGGCGTTCGGCCACGAATCGGGCCTGACCTACCTGGCGCCCAACGACGTGCCGCCGAGCGCCTGGGAATACGGCGTCGGCGCGTCGCTGTCGTACCAGCTCGACCTGTTCGGGCGCATCCAGCGCGCAATCGAGGCGTCGCACGCGGACACGCAGGCCACCGCCGCCGCGCTGGACCTCGTGCGCGTCAACGTCGCCGCGGGCACCGCGCGCGCCTACGCGGACGCCTGCGCGACGGGCCTGCGCATCGACAGTGCCCGGCATTCCGTGGAATTGCAGCAGGAGGCGGTGGACGTGTCGGTGCGGTTGCAGAAGGCGGGTCGCGTGGGCATCACCGACGCGGCGCGCGCGCGCAGCCAGCTCGAGGGGCTCAAGGCCGCCCTGCCGCCGCTGCAGGCGCGCCGCCAGGCCGCGCTGTACCGGCTGGCCACGCTCACCGGCGAACTGCCGCAGGACTTCGATCGCGACGTCGCCGCCTGCGCCGCGCCGCCGCACGTGGCCGGCACGATCCCGGTGGGCGACGGCGCCGCGCTGCTCAAGCGCCGCCCCGACGTGCGCCAGGCCGAGCGACTGCTCGCGGCATCCACCGCGCAGATCGGCGTGGCCACGGCCGACCTCTATCCGCGCGTGTCGCTGGGGCTGTCGGTCGGCTCGCAGGGCCTGGGCAACGACTTCCTCGGCAAGGACACCTTCAGCTACAGCGTGGGCCCGCTGATCTCGTGGACGCTGCCCAACACCGGCGTCGTGCGCGCGCACATCGCGCAGGCCGACGCGAACACCGACGCCGCCCTCGCTCGCTTCGACGGCACCGTGCTGACCGCGCTGCGCGAGACGCAGACGGCGCTCGAGATCTATGCCCGCGAGCTCGACCGCCATGCCGCGCTGCAGGCCGCGCGCGACGAGAGCGCGACGGTGGCCGACCAGGCGCGCCGGCTGTACCGCAGCGGCCGCACCGGCTACCTCGACGCGCTGGACGCCGAACGCGGCCTGGCCAGCAGCGAGGCCACGCTGGCGGCCTCCGACGCCGAACTGGCCGACGACCAGGTCACGCTGTTCCTGGCGCTCGGCGGCGGCTGGGAGCCCGCGGCGGCGCACTGAGGCATCCGGTTTGCCGGGTGCGGGACGCGCCGCGACGGCGCGCCACCCGGAGCCCGCCATGCCGAACGCCCTCGAGAACCCCAGCGCCCACGACCCCGCCCTGTCGCAGGACCACGCGGCCGGCCCGCGGCGCGACACGCTGAGCCCGTCCGAGCGCGCCCTCGCGCCCGAGGGCGACGCCCCGATGCAGAGCCCCAACGCCACCGCCGACGACGGCACTTACGTGGGCCAGGCCGGCGGCTACATGGGCGGCGCCTCGCCCGCCGTGGACAGCGGCCGGGCCGAGGTCAACGACGCGAACCGGCGCGGCGACGGCGCCTACGGCTTCCCGGTCGGCCCGGGCGTGGGCATGCCCGGCGGCGAACACCAGCCGGCCGCGCAGAAGCCCGACGAGCTGCCGCCGCAATATCCCCAGCGCTGACAGCCGATTGAAAGAGAAAGGCAGCCCGGAGGTGAGGCCGGGCTGCGAAGCCGGCAGCCAGGGAGGAAAGAAGAAAGTTGCGCTGCCGGAATACCCATCCATCAGGTACCCGGGCATTGGAGCGCGGCCGCGTGTCGGCGGTTTGGCCGCTTTGCGTCGGCGCGGACACACGGCCGCGTTGGCGGCGCCCCCTGAACGCGCGCCCGGAATGGCCTGCTACCGTGAAAACCGGCCGATTTCCGCCGGCGCGGGGCGCGCGGGTCGGCCTCGATGGGGCCAAGCGCCCCAATGCCGGAATAATGCGTGCCATGAACGAGAAAGCGAGATCCCGGCCGGAGGGTGGCCGGACGACAGCACGCCTGCCGGCGGGCGGCTTCACGTTCATCGAGCTCATGATCGTCGTCCTGCTGATCGGCATCCTCACGGCCATCGCGATGCCCTACTACGGCGACTGGCGCAACCGCGTGAAGACGGAGCAGGCCACCAGCGAGATCATCGGCAACGAGGCGATCGTCGAGACCTACGTCGCCCTGAACAAGGCGCTGCCCAACTCGCTTGCCGACATCCCGCAGGCCAGATTGGTCGACCCGTGGGGCCGGCCCTACGTCTACTACAACATCGCCGCCAACGGCAAGGGCGGCGCGCGCAAGGACCACGCGCTCAACCCGCTCAACACCGACTACGACCTGTACAGCGTGGGTCCCGACGGCCTCACCAAGCCGCAGATCACGCAGAAGGACAGCGTCGACGACGTGATCCGCGCGGGCGACGGCGGCTACGTCGGCCAGGCCGCGGGCTTCTGATCCCATGGCGCCGCTTCGCCGCGCACGCGCGCTCCTGGATCGCCGCCTCGAATGGCGGCTGCTGGCCGTCTTCCTGGCGGCGGCGCTGATCCCGCTGGCCGCGTCCGACTGGATCGCCACCTCCGTCCTCGACGGCATCGTGCAGCGGCTGTCGCACGATCGCGACAACCTCGCCGCGCGCACCGTGGCGCGCCAGGTGCTCGATCGCCTGCTCGTCTCGCGCACGCTGCTGCTGGGCGTGGACGAGGCGCCCGCCGCGGCGCGTGCGCGGCTGGCGGCCAGCGTGACCGGCGCGGCGGGCGCGTTCTCGCGCGTGGCCTGCGCCGACTCGCTCGACGCCGGCTGGGACGTGCTGCGCACGCAATGGGCCGCCGCCCGCAGCGGGGCGCCGTCGACGGCGCACGCGGGGCTGGGCACGGACCTGCGGATGGCGGCGGCGCCGGCGGGCAACGCCACCCTGCTGATGGCCACCGGGCCGCATTCGCAGCCGCGCTGCATCGCGATCCTCAACCCCGACCATGTCTGGGAAGCCGTCCACGACCAGGCCGACGACAGCCGCTGGAGCGTGCGCGCCGACGACGGCAGCAGCGTGCTGGACTGGCACGGCGCCGAGGCCCCCGCGGCCGACGCCGACCTGCCCGGCACCGCCCGCTTCAGCGCGCACCTGTTCCTCACGTCCGAGTTCGGCGCGGGCAACTGGACGCTGGAGCAGCGCACCCCCACGCCGGCCGTCGGCTGGCACGGCATGCCCGTGGGCGTGTGGCTGGCCTGCGTGGCCGCGGCCACGCTGCTGCTGATCGGCCTGGTCGCGCGCCGCACGCTGCGCCGCGCGCTCGCGCCGCTGGCCGCGCTGACCGACGGCGCGCGCCGCCTCGCCGCGGGCATCGAACCGGCGCGCGTGGACGTGCACCGCGGCGACGAACTGGGCACGCTGGCGACCTCGTTCAACGACATGGCCACGCAGCTGGAACAGCGCATCGCCTCGCTGCGCGCACTCGGCCGGATCGACGCCGGCATCCTGCACGGCACGCCGTTCACCGACCTCGCGTGCGGCGTGCTCGAGCGCCTCGCGCAGCTGCAGCCGCAGGCCTGCATCGCGGTGGCCTGGCCGGTATCGCCGACCTGGCTGGCCACGGTGCGCCACCCCGCCCCGGCCGGCGCCGACAGCCAGCGCGACGAGATCTGCGAGCTGCGTCCCGGCGCGATGGCGCGCTTCACCGACCTGGACGACGGCATCGTGCCGGCGGCGTCGCTGGAAGGCCTGGAGGCGGTCGTCGCGTGCGACCCCGGCGACACCGACGCCGGGCCCTGCCTCGTGCTGGGCGTGCGCGACGGGCAGGTCAACCGCGCCGTCATCACGATCCACGGTGTTGACCTGGCAGCCCTGCGCGACGAGGCGCAGTCGCTGCGCGACCGGCTGGCCGTGGCGGTGGTCGCGCGCGACCGCCAGGAGCGCCTGGAGCACCGCGCCACGCACGACCCCCTCACCGGCCTGAACAACACCGACGGCCTGCAGCGCGCCATCGCCCCGCTGCTGGAGGGCGACGACGAGCTGGCCGTGCTGTTCATCGACCTCGACCACTTCAAGGACGTCAACGACTGCTACGGCCACGCCACCGGCGACCGCCTGCTGCAGGCCGCGGCGCGCCGGCTGCGCCGCAGCACCCCCGAGGGTGCGCTGATCTCGCGCAGCGGCGGCGACGAGTTCGTCGTGGTGCTGCCCGCCTCCGACGCGAACGCCGCGGGCGAGACCGCCGGCCGCATCCTGTCCGCGCTGAACCAGCCCTTCATCATCGCCGCCACCGAGCACCGCACCGGCGCCAGCATCGGCATCGCGATGTACCCGTCGCACGCGCTCGACCGCGAGGACCTGTTGCGCTGCGCCGACATCGCGATGTACGAGTCCAAGCGCCAGGGTCGCAATCGCGCCACCGTGTTCGAGCCCGCGCTCGACACCCAGGTGCGCGAGCGCAACGAGCTGCTGTCGGCGATGGCGCGCGCGCTGGAACGCTCCGAGTTCGTCCTGTACTACCAGCCGCGCCTGGACGCCGCCACCGGCCGCCTGGCCGCCGCCGAGGCGCTGGTGCGCTGGCAGCACCCCGAACGCGGGCTGCTGCTGCCGGGCGTGTTCATCGACCTCGCCGAATCGTCCGGCCACATCGACGTGCTGGGCCGCATGGTGATGGCGTCCGCGATCGCGCAGGTCGCGCAGTGGCAGCGCGAGGGGCGGCCGATCGACCGGGTGTCGGTCAACGTGTCGCAGCACCAGTTCGCCAAGGGCCAGCTGGTGGCCGAGATCCAGGCGCTGCTGCAGGCGCACGGCGTGCCGGGCAGCCGGCTGGAGATCGAGGTCACCGAGAGCGTGCTGGGCGGCGACATCGCCAGCGTGCGGCGCCAGCTGCACGAGCTGCGCGCGCTGGGCGTCACCGTCGCGATGGACGACTTCGGCACGGGCTATTCGTCGCTCGCGCAGCTGCGCACGCTGCCGATCGACGTGATGAAGGTCGACCGCGCCTTCGTCAAGGATCTGGAGACCGACCCGGCCGCCGTGGCCATCGTGCGCACGATCGTGACGCTGGCACGCGCGCTGGGCCTGCAGATCGTCGCCGAGGGCATCGAGACGCCGGCGCAGGCCGCGCTGCTGGCCGGCATCGGCTGCGACCAGTTCCAGGGCTTCCTCTATTCGCGCCCCGTGCCGCCCGAGCAGTGCGCGGCGCTCGAGGCGTTCCAGATGCCCGCGACGGCGCATTGACCCCCGCGCGACGGGCCTGGCCACCACACACGGATACACCGGTCATCGAATTCCCACCATACTCGCCACTTGCGCCCACGACGAAGGCGCCGGGAGCGAGATGGTGATGGGCAAGTGGATGCGGCGGCTGGCCGGGGCGGTGGCTGCGTTGCTGGGGCTGTGGATCGTGACGTGGCTGGTGGTGCCGCCGCTGGTGAAGTGGCAGGCGCCCAGGCAGCTGTCGTCCGTGCTGGGGCGCGACGTCACCCTCGGTGGCGTCGACTTCCACCCCTGGGCGCTCGAGATCGTGCTGCACGACCTGGCCGTCGGCCCGGCGCCGGCGGCGTCCGGCGCGCCGGCGCCCGCCGCCGCCGCGTCCGGCGCGCCGCTGCTGCAGGTGGCCCGCGTGCGCGCCAACGTGGCGCTGTCATCGATCTTCCGCCGCGCGCCCGTCATCGAGGCGATCGACGTCGACCAGGCGCGCATCGCGCTGGCCCGCACCGCGCCCGGCCACTACGACATCGACGACCTGATCCGGCGCTTCGCCCCCAAGCCCGACGCCAAGCCGTCCGAGCCCGCGCGCTTCGCGCTGTACAACCTGCAGGTGCACGACCTCGCCCTGCGCCTGGACGACCGGCCCGCGGGGCACGTGCACGTCGTCGACAAGTTCGAGCTGTCGCTGCCCTTCCTGTCGAACCTGCCGGCCAACGTCGACGTCACCGTGCAGCCGCACCTCGCGTTCCGCCTCAACGGCGCGCCGTTCGACAGCGCCGCGCAGGCGACGCCGTTCGCGGCCACCGACCACGGCACGCTCAAGCTGACGCTGTCCGATCTCGACGTGCGGCCCTACCTCGGCTACCTGCCCGAGTCGCTGCCGCTGCGCCTGACCGCCGGCTCGTTGTCGGCCGACCTGTCGCTCGATTTCTCGCAGCCCGCCCAGGGCGCGACCAGCATGGCGCTCAAGGGCTGGGTCGCGGCGCGCGACGTCGCGGCCGACAGCACCGGCGGCCAGCCGCTGCTCGCGTGGAAGCAGGTGCGCGTGGGCCTGGCCGACGTGCAGCCGCTGGCGCACAAGCTGGCCTTCGACAGCGTGAAGCTGGACGGCGTGCAGTGGCACCTCGAGCGCGACGCGAGCGGCGCCGTCGACCCGCTGCGCGAAGGCGCGTCGGCCAAGCCGGCTGCGCCTGCGAAGGCCGGGAAAGACGAGAAGGCCGCATCGGCCGCCAGCGCGCCGGCCAGCGCCGCCGAGGCTGCGCCGTCGGCGCCGTGGGACGTGCGCATCGCGGTGCTCGACGTCGCCGACAGCCGCATCGTCTGGAACGACGCGTCGACCAGGCCCGCCGCAACGCTGGTGCTGGACAGCCTCACGCTGAACGCGAAGTCGCTGCAGTGGCCGTCGAGCGCGCCGGCCACTTTCACGGCCTCGGCCCGCGTCGGCACGCAGGCCGCCAGTGCCGCCGCGGCCGCCGCGTCGGCGCCGGACGGCGCGCGCCTGGCACTCGAAGGCAAGGCCAGCACGACGGATGCGCAGGTGGCGATCACGCTGAGCGAGCTGCCGATGCAGGCCTTCGCGCCCTACCTCGCGCAGACGCTCGTGCCGCGGGTCGACGGCCGCCTCGACGCGAAGGCATCGCTCACCTGGTCGGGCAAGGTCGACGCGCCCGTGCTCAAGATCGCGCTGGCCGATGCCACGCTGGACGCGCTGCGCGTGCAGCCGCCGGGTGCGGAGCCCGCGGCGACGTGGGACAAGCTGGCCGTCAGCGACCTCGTCGTCGACGTGCCGGCCCGCACCGTGGCCCTCGGCAGCGTCCGGCTGCTGCACCCGAGCGTGCAGGTCGCGCGCGACGCCGCCGGCCGGATCGACGCCGCGCACTGGCTGCGTGCGAGCGACGCCGACGCGGCGCCGGCCGCGGCGCCCGCGGCGGGCGCATCGACCGCCGCGCCGTGGCACGTGCAGGTGCGCAGCGCGCGCCTGGACGACGGCTCCGTGCAGTTCTCCGACGCGTCGCTGCATCCGGAGCAGCACCTGCCGCCGCTGCGCGCGGAACTGCGGCAGCTCAATCTCGAGGTCAGGGACTTCGCGTGGTTCGGCGACCGCGCGGTGCCGCCGGCCAGGGTGACGCTGGACGCGCGCATCGGCCGGCCGTCGAAGTCGGGCAAGAAGTCCACGCGCGGCGGCGAGCTGGGCTGGAAGGGCACGCTGGGCGCGAGCCCGCTGGCCGCGCGCGGCGACCTGCGCATCGCGCGCTTCCCGGTCGCGCTCGTCACGCCGTGGGTGGCCGACAAGCTGCCCGTCGCGCTGCTGCGCGCCGAGGCGGGCTACACGGGCCATGTCGACGTCGAGTCGGCGCCGGCGGGCCTCTCGGTGGCCACCAGCGGCGACGCGCTGCTGGGCGACGTGCACCTGACGACGCTGGCCGCGGCCCGGCCTGCGGCGACCGCGTCGGCGGCGGCCGCGGCGGCATCGTCAGTCGCCTCGTCCGGGCCGCCCGACGAGCTGATCGGCTGGGAGTCGCTGTCGCTCAAGGGCGTGAAGTTCGCGATGAAGCCTTCGGTCAAGCCGCGGCTGGACGTGGGCATGGTGCAGGTCGACGAGCTGTTCGCGCGGGTGCTCGTCACCGAGCAGGGCAAGCTGAACCTGCAGGACATCGGCGGCAACGACGCGCCCGCGGCGCCGGCGGAGGCGGCGTCGGCGGCCGCGCCATCGGCGACTTCGGCAGCGTCCGCGCCGGCCACCGCGTCCTCCGCGCCGCTGCCCATCGACATCGCCATCGGCGGCATCAAGCTGGTGGACGCGCGCGTCGACTACGCCGACCACTTCGTCAAGCCGAACTACAGCGCCGCGCTGACGGAACTCAACGGCTCGATGGGCGCGTTCAGTTCGACCTCGCGCGACATGGCCGCGCTGCAGCTGCACGGCCGCGCCGAGGGCACCGCGATCCTGGACATCAGCGGCCAGGTCAACCCGCTCGCGCGTCCGCTCGCGCTGGACATCCAGGCCAAGGCCACCGACCTGGAGCTCGCGCCGCTGTCGCCGTACGCCGGCAAGTACGCGGGCTACGCGATCGAGCGCGGCAAGCTGAGCATGGACGTCGCGTACAAGATCGACGCCGAGGGCCATCTCGAGGCGCGCAACCAGGTCATCCTGAACCAGCTGACCTTCGGCCAGCCGATCGCCTCGCCCGACGCCACCAAGCTGCCGGTGCGCCTGGCCGTGGCGCTGCTCAAGGATCGCAACGGCGTGATCGACATCAACCTGCCGATCAGCGGCAGCCTCAACGACCCGCAGTTCAGCGTCGGCGGCATCATCGTGCGGCTGATCGGCAACCTGCTGCTCAAGGCCGTGACCTCGCCGTTCGCGCTGATCGCCGGCGCGGCCGGCGGCGGCAGCGGGCCCGACCTGAGCGCGATCGAGTTCCGGCCCGGCACGGCCTTCATGACCGACGCCAGCGCGGGCTCGCTGGACAAGGTCGCCAAGGCGCTGGCCGACCGCCCCGCGCTGCAGATGACGATCACCGGCAGCGCCGACCCGCAGGCCGAGCACGACGCGTGGCAGCGCGAGTCCATCGAGGCGCAGCTGCGCACGATGGCGCGCGACGAGGCGCTGCACGCCGGCGCCCCGGCCAGCGCGCCCGCCGTCGGCGCGAACGCCCCCGCGGCGCTGCCGCCGGCCACGCGGTCGGCACTGCTCAAGACGCTCTACAAGCAGACGCGCATCCCCGACAAGCCGCGCAACCTGGTGGGCCTGGCCAAGGACCTGCCCGACGCCGAGATGGAGGAGCTGCTGCGCAAGAACGTGCCGGTGAGCGACGAGGCGATGCGCCAGCAGGCGCTGGCGCGCGCGATCGCCGTGCGCGACGCGCTGGTGGCCAAGGGCATCCCGAGCGACCGCCTGTTCCTGGCCGCGCCCGCGCTGCACGCGCCGGGCGGCGAAGCGTGGACGCCGCGGGCGTCGCTGTCGCTGGCCGCGCCGTGAGGCGGCGCGTCGTCGACGGCATCGCGATCGCGTTGGCGCTCGCGCCCGGTGCCGCGTCCGCGCAGCCGATGCCCTCGCACGCGCTCGTGCCGCACGCGATCGCGCTCGCTTCCGCGACCGCCGCGACGCCCGGCCTCGCGAACATGCTGCCGTCGACGCGCTCGCACGGACACCATTCCGGTCGATCGCTGTTCCGGCGCCGTCATCACTCGAGCAACGACACGCGCGTCATGCTGCTCCTCCTGCTGCACCTGGCCGCCGCGCTGGTCGCGTCCGGCGGCGTGGTGGCGGCCGGCGTGCTGCTGGCGTCGCTGCGCGGGCGGCCCGCGTTCGCGCTGCCCGCCGACCGCGACCGCATCGCCGGCATGCTGCGCTGGCATCGCGGCGTGACGACGCTCGCGCTCGCGGTCGCGTGGCTCTGCGGCGGCCTGCTTGCGTTCAACGGCGGCATGATCCATGCGTGGCAGTTCGGCAAGCTCGCACTGCTGCTGGGCCTCGTCGCGCTGCACGTCGTCGCGTGGCGCGCGCTGACTCGCGCGAGCGCGGACGCGCCCGTCGCGCCCCGGCGCGCGTGGGCCTGGGCGCCGTGGCTCACGCTGCTGGCGATCGTGGCCGTGCTGTGGCTGGCAATGGCGCAGCCGTCGTGGCACGTCGACGACGTGGCCGCGGACTCCTGGGACACCGAGACCTCCGACCCACCGGCCGACCACCCCACCGACGCGCCCAGCCGATGAACGCCGCCACCCGCTACGACCTCGTGACGCTGCTGCACGTCACGGCCGACATCCTGTTCATCGCCGGCCTGCTGGCGGGCGCGCTGCTGCTCGCGGCACTGAGCCTGCACGCGCCGGCCGAGCTCGCGCGCGAACGGCGGCTGGTCGTCGCGATGCGGCGCTGGCACCGCGCGGTGACGTCGCCGGCGCTGGTCGTCGCGTGGGCCTGCGGCATCTGGCTGGCGCTGCAGGCCGGCTGGTTCCACAGCGGCTGGCTGCACGCCAAGCTGGTGCTGGTGCTCGCGTTGAGCGCGCTGCACGGCGTGCTGTTGGCGTCGCTGCGCCGTGCGAGCACCGACGCGTCCGCGCCGCCGTCGAGCGCCTGGCGCGTGCTGCCGCTGCTCGCGCTGGGCGCGATCGCTGCCGTCGTCTGGCTGGCGCTGCTGAAGCCGTTCTGAGCCTCCGCTCGCCGCGAACGGCCGCGCCTTCCAGCGCCGGCGCGTGCAAATATTCCCGACGATCGCCGCCATGACGCGAGCGCCCCGACCGCGCGGCCGCCGCGGATGTCCTCACGGCATCGGCGGGCCCGACGCGGCCAGGCAAGACTGCGCCGGGCACGACGACGACGGCCTCGTGCGCGGGCGCGGGCCGCCGTGTCTTCAAGAGGGCTCAGGCGATCAGTTCCGATCGGCCTTGGGCGCCAGCGCCGGCTGGTTGTCGACCGGGGCGGCAGCCGTCGAGGTGTCGGTGCTCGTCTCGGTGTTGCTGGTGTCGCTGGTGGCCGGCATCGTGGTCGTCACGGCGTCGTTGTCGGTCGTCGTGTTCTGCGCCACGGTGGTGGTCGTCGTCGTGGTCTCGGCCACCGGCACCACTTCGGACTCGTGCTTGATCAGCATCAGGTGGGCCGCAGGATCCGTCTCGGGCGAGTTGCCCTGGTCACGGAAGAAATAGATCTGCTGGCCCGAGCCGTTGACCTCGACCTTCTGCGATGCGTTCTGCGAGTCGGTCTCGGAGGGATCGTTGCTCTGGGCGACGGACGCGCCGATGGCGCCGGCCAGCGCGGTGGCGGTCGCGATGATCGCCAGCTTCTTGTTGAGGTGACGCATGGTGTGTACTCCTTGGGGTGTGGGAACCGCGCTTCGTGCGAAGCTCGGGTGCAACCCTGAGTCGGCAACGCCAATGCCTTGTCGAGCACGCCTCTTGTCGGACAAGACCTCATCAACCTGCGCTTAACCCGCGCTCAAGGTCCGTTCACCCTTCGAACTGCACCAGCCGCAGCGACATGCGCTCCATGTAAAGGTCGACCGTGAAGCGGTACAGCGCGTCGCTGCCGTCGGCCGCGGGGAGCTGCGAAAAGCGCTTGAAGCCGACGTTGCCGAGCACGATCTCGCCCAGCGGCGTCTGCAGGTCGGGCGTCAGCAGCGTGATGACGCCGCTCATCTCGTCGCCCTCCGCGTGGCGGCCGTCGACGAACCAGGCGCGCGCGGCCTGCGCCCAGGCGTCGTAGTCGGCCAGCGAGACGGAGACGCGCAGGTCCGGCACCGTCACCTTGGCCGGGTGCTTCGTGGGCTCGATGGCGCTGCCGACCGCGACGTCCGCCACGGCGCAGCGCCACGTGAACGATTCGATGCTCGCCACGCGGGCGCACGGCAGCGTGCCGAGCGCGAAGCGGAAGTTCGAGCACACCCACGGCTGCTGCTTGCTGCCGAGTGCGTGGCGGATGTCCGACCCGTCGCCCTTGGCCAGGCGCACGCGGCCGGGCGCGAACTCGATGTCGAACGCGCCCGACTCCTTGCTGGCGCCGTCCAGGCGCGGGATCGTCACCGCCGTCAGCAGCGCGTCCTCGAACGCGAGCAGCGAGCGCTGCTTGAAATTGACGTCGCCGGTGGCCAGCGTGCCGTTCGCGAGCGACCGGCCCTGGTCGAACGCGTTCTTCATCCACACGTACATGGACTGCCCCATGCCCATGCCGATGCTGGCGCGCCCGGGGCTCCACGACACGCTCGCCACGTGCTTGTCCGGCGCGAGGCCCGGGCCCGGCGGGCCGGTGGCGATGTCGGCCTGCAGGTCCAGGCCGCTGATGGTCTTCAAGGATTCGACGGGCGAGCCGTCGATGTCCAGCGCGTAGTGCGCGCCGGCGTGGTTGTTCTGGACGATGGGCATGCTGCGGCCTCCGGGGCAAGGGATTTGTTCTGGTCGAAGGTCGATGCTAGGTCGCGCGCGCCGCTGCGGACCGCCGTCCCCCCAGTTCTTGGATTTGCCCTATCCTCGCGCCACCATGACGCGCACGCCCCACCTCCTGGCCGCCCTCGTCCTCGTCGCCACCGGCGCCACGCATGCCGCCGGCGCCGCCTTCGCCTGGCCGCACGGCGAGAAGGCCGCGGTCAGCCTCGCCTACGACGACGCGATCGACAGCCAGCTCGACAACGCGATCCCCGCGCTCGACCGCGCCGGCCTGCACGGCAGCTTCTACCTGACGCTCGCGAACCCGTCGATCAGCAGGCGCCTGCCCGAATGGCGCGCCGCGGCCGCGCACGGCCACGAGCTGGGCAACCACACGCTGTTCCACTACTGCTCGGCCAGGGCCGCGGGCCACGAGTGGGTCACGCCGGAGCTCGACCTCGACACCGTCAGCCCCGCGCGCATGGTCGCGCAGGTCAAGCTCGCCAACACGATGCTGCACGCGATCGACGGCCGCACCGAACGCACCTTCACGGTGCCCTGCGGCGACCGCCGGGCCCAGGGCGGCGTCGACTACGTGGACCTGGTCAAGGGCGAGTTCGTCGCGATCAAGTCGGGCTCCGGCGGCGTTTTGCCCGACATGCGCACGCTCGACCCGCTGGCCGTGCCGGTCTCCGCGCCCGAGGACCTCAGCGGCGCGCAGCTGATCCAGATGGTCAAGGACGCCGCGGCCCGGGGCACGATGATCAACTTCACCTTCCACGGCATCGGCGGCGACTACATCACGACATCGAAGCAGGCGCACGAGGAACTGCTGGCCTACCTGGCCGCGCACCGCGACGTCTACTGGACGGACACCTTCATGACCATCATGAAGTACGTGAAGGCACAGCAGGCGGCGCGCTGAACGCGGGCGCGCGCCCTCGCGCGTGACGCCTGCATCCGGCCGCGCGCGGGCGACGTACTGGCAGCAGGACTCCTTGCCACTGCCATGCCGACCCGCCGCCCTCGCCGCCATCGCCTCGCCGCTGCCGCCCTGCTCTTCCTGTCGCAGGCCGCGCTCGCGCAAGCCACGGCCGGGGACCCGCAGCAGGTCGTGGTGGCCGCGCACTACGACAACGGCATCGGCGTGTCCGACGCGGCCTCCGAGGGCAGCGTGCGCGGCGAGCGCCTGGCCGACCTGCCGCTGCTGCGGCCCGGCGAGGTGCTCGAGACCATCCCCGGCCTGGTCGTCACGCAGCACTCGGGCGACGGCAAGGCCAACCAGTACTTCCTGCGCGGCTACAACCTCGACCACGGTACCGACTTCGCGACCTTCGTCGACGACGTGCCCGTCAACATGCCCACGCACGCGCATGGCCAGGGCTACACCGACCTGAACTTCCTGATCCCCGAGCTGGTCGACCGCATCGACTACCGCAAGGGCCCGTACTTCGCGCAGGAGGGCGACTTCGCGTCGGCCGGCTCGGCGCGCATCCGCCTGGTCGACCGGCTCGACGGCCTCGTGTCGCTGACCGGCGGCAGCCACGGCTACGCGCGCCTGCTGCTGGCGGGATCGCCGGCGCTCGCGGGCGCCAACGTCCCCGGGGGCCCGCGGCTGCTCGGCGCGCTCGAACTGGCCGGCGACGACGGCCCGTGGACGACGCCCGAGCACATGCGCAGGTTCAACGGCGTGCTGCGATTGTCCGACGGAGACCGAGAGCGCGGCTGGTCGGCGGACGCGATGGCGACGCGCACGCGCTGGACGGCCACCGACCAGGTGCCGCTCGCGCTGCTGCAGTCGGGCGTGCTCGGCCGCTGGTCGGCCCTCGATCCCAGCGACGGAGGCCGCAGCGCGCGCGCCGTCGTCGACGCCGAATGGCACGCCCGCGACGCCGACGGCTGGACGCGGGCCGCCGCGTTCGTCGCGCACGGCGAGCTCTCGCTGTGGTCGAACTTCACCTTCTTCGAGGACGACCCCGTGCGCGGCGACCAGTTCGAGCAGCAGGAGACCCGCAACGTCTTCGGCGGCACCGTCGCCCGCGGCTGGGACCACACGCTGGCCGGCCGCGAGTCGACCACCGAGTTCGGCGTGCAGCTGCGCCACGACCATGTCGACGTGGGCCTGGCGCGATCGCAGGCGCGCGTCGTCTTCGCCACCGCCAGCGATGACCACGTCGACGAGACCTCGGCCGGCGCGTGGCTGCAGAACACGACGGCGTGGACGCCCTGGCTGCGTGGCGTCGCCGGCCTGCGTGCGGACGGCGTGCGGATGCGCGTGAACGCGTTGCAGCAGCCCGCCGACGGCGGCCGCCGCGACGCGGGCCGGCTGTCGCCCAAGCTCGCGCTGGTGCTCGGGCCGTGGGCGCGCACCGAGGTCTTCCTCGACGCGGGCCGCGGCTTGCACAGCAACGATGCGCGCGGCGTGGTGTCGAGATCCGATCCCGTGCCGGCCCTCGTGCCGAGCAAGGGCGCGGAGATCGGCCTGCGCACGCAGATCGTGCCGGGCCTGCAGTCCTCGCTGGCGCTGTGGCGCCTCGACAGCGATTCCGAGCTCGTCTACGGCGCCGACTCCGGCACCACCGAAGCCCGCGGCGCGAGCCGGCGCCGCGGCGTCGAGTGGAACAACCACCTCGTGCTGAACCGCTGGCTGCTGGTCGACGCCGACATGGCCTGGACGCACGCGCGCTTCGCCGACGCGAACGCCGACGGCGAGGCGGGCGACAGGATCCCGAACGCCGTCGGGCGCGTGGGCCTGTTCGCGATCACCGCGCACGGAATCGGGGCGTGGTCCGCCGGACTGGTGACGCGGTACGTGGGCGCGTATCCGCTCGCGCAGGACGGCGTCGCCAAGGCACCGGCCTCGGTCGTCACGAACCTGCAGGTGCGGCGCGAGCTGGGCCCGCGCGTCTCGCTGACGCTGGACGTCCTCAACCTGTTCGATCGCAGGTTCGACGACATCGCCTACCAGCAGGACTTCCGCGTGTCACCGACCGCGCCGGTCGTGCCCGACGGCGTCACCGTGCATCCCGGCGAGCCGCGCGCGTTGCGCCTGGCCCTGGCCGTGCGGCTCTGAGCCGCAGGCGCCGCCACGTGCGACCCCGAGACGCGTCAGCCGGCGATGAGCGACAGGTCGAACGCGCGCTGCACCAGCCACAGCGCGGCCACGCCGGCGATCGCCAGCGAGCCGGCGGCAAACGCGCCGCGATAGGGGCGCGTGGCGCGCAGCGACCAGGCCAGCGGCAGCACGGCGGCCACGATGCACAGCTGGCCGATCTCCACGCCGAGGTTGAAGCCCAGCAGCGGCGCGGCGAGATCGCCGTGCGCGAGGCCGGCGTCCTTCAAGGCCGCCGCGAAGCCGAAGCCGTGCACGAGGCCGAACACGAAGGTCAGCTTCCAGCGCGCCTCGGCCACCACCGGCCACACGTTGTTCAGCGCGGCCAGCACGACGCTCGCGGCGATGATCGACTCCACCCAGCGCGATGGCGGATTCACCACGTCCAGCACCGACAGCGCCAGCGTGATCGAGTGCGCGACGGTGAACGCGGTGACGACCTGGAGCACGCCCCCGAGCGCGCGCCGCCCGTCGTCGGCCGGTGCCCAGCGCACGCGCGTCGCACCGGTCGCGCGATCGAGCTCGCGCCGGCGCTGCCACACCGCCGGCAGCAGCAGCGACAGCAGGAACAGGATGTGGTCGTAGCCGATCAGGATGTGGTGCACGCCCTCGCGCACGAAGCCGGCGAAGGCCGCGAGCGGCGAGGTCTCGTCACGCTCGCTCGGGGCGCGCTCGATGGCGGCCGGTGCGGCGACGACGACCGGCGCATCGGGCGTGGCGGCGACCGCAGGCGCCGCGATCGAGGACACAGCCAGCGCCAACGCGGGCAGCGCCAACGCCACGCGCCCGGCGCCGGGGCTCAGCACGGCGAGCTTCAGCGGCTGCTCGTCGCGCGCGAAGCGCACGATGCCGCGATGCGTCGGGTCGGTGTGCGCGAAGAGGCGGTAGTCGACTGCGAGGCGATCGATGGGCGCGGCGCAGTGCCACGTCAGCCGCACGACGGCGTAGCGACCGTCGCTGTGCTCGGCCAGCGCGGGCGCGGCGGACGTCGACGCGTCGGGCGTGCACGCGCGGCCGTCGGCGCTCAGGACGAGGCCGTCGCGGGCGGTCATTGCGATGTCGACCCAGCGCGTGCGCACCTCGCCCCAGCTGAGGCGGTCGTCGGCGTTCGTGTCGAGGTCGAGGTCGCGATCGAGGTCGCGCAGCGCGACGTCGACGCGCGCAGCGATGTCGGCGCCGGACACGCGCAGCGTCAAGTAGGCGTCGCTGGCCTTGTGCGCGGCGGCGGGCAGCGTCGCTGCAGCCAGCGCCAGGCAGGCGAGAAAGCGTCGGATCATGAGGGGCTCCCGGCGAGGGGGGTCGCTGTGTCGCGTCGCACCCCGGTCAGTGGCGTGGCGGTCGCCCTCGATGGGGCCGAGTCACCGCCGACGTCGAGCCGCACGTCGCGGGCGCCGGTCTCGCGGACGAGGCGCCGCACGTTGTCGGCCACGTCGTCTCGCTTGGCGCCGTGGGCGGCGCGCAGCAGCACGACGGCGTCGGCCGGCTCGTGCTGCACGCGCCAGTTCGATTCGGCCAGCCTCAGCGCGGCGCGGGCGTCGCCGCGCAGCGCGAGCTCGTAGCGCGACTGCTCGCGGCCGTGGCTGCGGTCGCCGCGCAGCAGCGCCGCGTCGTAGCGCTCGCCCAGCGTGCGCGTGTCGCGGCGGGTGCGCGCGTCGTGGGGGCCGTACAGCGCGCGCTCGGCCAGCGCGATGCGCAGCAGCACGGGGTCGGCCGCCTCGCGGCCCTTCGACAACGGCAGGACTTCTGCCGCGCGGCCGGCGTCGAGCAGCCAGTCCGCGTACGCGCACAGCGTGTAGACGTCGGCATCGGCCTGCAGCGCGGCGGCGAACAGCGCGCCGGCCGCGGGGTCGCCGCGGCGTTGCGCGAGTTCGGCGCGCATCAGCTGCAGCCAGGCGGGCGCGTCGCCGATCTCGTCCGGTGACGCCGCGCCGGCCAGGCGCGCGAGCGAGGCGGCGGCCTGCGCGTCTCGGCCCTGCAGGCTCGCGAGTTCCGCCAGGCAGGCCGACGCATGGCGGCGCACGCCGTCGCCCAGCGCCACGAACTCGGCGCCGGCGAGCCGGCGGCAGCCGGCCTCGGCCTGCGCGAAGCGGCCCAGCACCTGCTGCACGCCGCTGCGCGTGAGCTCGGCCTGCGCGCGCACCGGCAGCGGCACGTCGGCCAGCGCGAGCAAGGCGTCGAGGTCGACCAGCGCCGCCTGGAACTCGTGCCGGCTCTGGCGCACGGTCGCGCGCATCAGGCGCACTTCCGGTGGCGGATCGGGCAGCGCCCACCACGGCGCCAGCGCCGCCTCGACGCTGCCCAGCTCGCGCGGATCGCCCTGCCGCCGGCCGCGGGCCAGCGCGTCGCGCGCGGCCTGCAGCGCGAGGCCGAGCTCGTCGGGATGCGCCTGCAGCTGCACCCGCTGCGCCCGCTCGGCGGCGCGCGCCGCGCGGCGCTGCGCGGCGTCGCCCAGGTGCGCGGGCAACTGCTCGACGATCTCGTCGTCACGCGCGGGCACCGCCAGGCCGGCCTCGACCGGCGTGGCGGCGGACGATGGCGCCGCGACCGTCGCCGACCACCCGACGAGGGCGGCCAGCGACAGTCGGCGCAGCAGGCGGGCGGCGCGGGCCATCGTCACGGCAGCGCGACGGGCTCGTCGGTCTCGCTCGTCGGGAACGACGTGACCTGGTCGAGCTTGAGCGGCTCCGTCGCGTCGCTGGGCGCCAGGCCGATGGCGAAGGCCTCGAGCGCGCTGCCGGAGGCGACAGCGCTGGCGGGCAGCTCGTCGGTGGCGACCGGAGGCGGCGGCGCGGGCGGCGGGCTGCCGTCGCCGCCGCAACCGGCGACGAGGCCGCCCGCGGCGACGGAGGCGAAGAGCGCCGAGAGGAGGGGAAGGCGGTTCATGGCTCGTTCCTCCCCTCGACTCACTTGGCCGCGCCGCGCGCGGCGGCAGGCGAGGCCATGGACCCCGTGCCCGGCACCGGCGTGTTCAGGTACGGGAACGCGGCAAGGAACGGGCGCGTGGCCTGGTCGACGGTGTCGTTGAGATTGAACACGGCGTTGCCCAGCGGCACGGCCTGCGGGTTGCAGTCGGTGCCCAAGCCCAGCGCGTTGTTCGCGCCGTTGGCCACGCACAGGCCGCCCATCGCCGCCACGAGCGTGATGTCGACGACGTCGTCCTTGGGCCGGCGGCCGTTCGGGTAGCCGGCGTTGTCGTTGCCGCCGGCCAGGATGTTGCCGACGATGCCCAGGCGGTTCTGCTGCGCGAACGGCACCGCGGGGATCGCCGTGTTCAGGCGCATCTCCTCGGCGGGCGAACCGGCGGCCGGCTTGTTGACGCCGGCGATGCCGGTCAGGAACACCGTCACCAGGTCGTTGCGCGGGATGTTCGTGGGCGCGATGCCCGGCGCGCCGAGGTAGCTCTCCAGCAGCTTCGGGTACGACGGGTTGGTGACGTAGCTGAGGAACTGCGCGTCGTCCTTGGGCTTGGAGCCGTTGAAGCGATCCTTGTCCTTCAGGCCGATCACGAGCTCGTTGACCAGCGGGTTCGCCAGCCGGGACACCTGCGTCCACGCGCCGCCGTCGCGGTCGGTGGTCTGGTAGCCGGGCTTGGGCGTCGGGTCGAGCACGCGCGTCTGGCGCAGGCTGGCGGTCGTCCAGCCGCCGATCACCGGGTCGCTGCCGGCCACCAGGCAGCTCTTGGGAACCTCCAGCGCCAGCGTGGTGACGTTGAGCTGCTCGAGCGTGCTGGTGGTGGCCCCGATCGCGCTCGGGTCGGTCAGCACGCTGACGGGCGCGTCGACCATGTCGAACACCACGCCCAGGTTCACCGCGAACGGATCCTGGCGCTGGCCGACGAACACCTTGCCGGTGCCGCTGCAGCCGGGGATGTTGACGGTGTAGACGTGCGCCGCCGCGTACGCCGCGTAGTTGGGCACCGTCTTCTCGCCAGCGTTGTCGAACGGCTTGGCGAAGGTGCTCGCGCCGCCGCTGGCGTTGGTGACGGGCGCGGCCATGCCGCCGCGGCGATCGCCGCGCACCACGGTCAGCGTGTAGGTCTCGTTCACCTGCAGGTGCGGGTCGTTGGGCATCGTGACGACGCCGTTCTGCACGGGCGCGATCTCCTGCTGCACGTTGCCGACGGGCACCGTCAGGCCGGCGCCGTTGTTGGCGATGACGGACTGGAAGCGGAACTGGAACGTCAGGTCCTCCTTGCCGTCGCCGTTGTTGTCGATGTGAATCTCGTACAGCGCGTTCGGATCCATCGCGTGGTAGTTCGGGCCGTCGTAGCCGTTCTGCAGCGGCTGGTAGTCGGCGATCAGCGTGACGTAGTCCGAACGGCCCGGCTCGTAGCTGTTGAACATGTAGAAATCGGACGCGTCCACGCGCGGCGCGCCCGCGATGAACGGGGCCTCGCGGTGGCTGGACGCATGCGCCGCACCGGCGCCGGCCGCGGCCAGCAGCGCGAGGGTGAAGGAATGCAGACGGGGGAAACGCATGACTCGGCTCCTTGGGTTGTCGTGATGCGCCGCGCAATGGCAGCGATCCGGTTACGCGCGGAGCGGCGCATCCGGATGCAATGCACGGCTTACCCGTCTTGGGCCCGCAGGCTTGCATCCGGATCGAAGGGCCATGCGTAGGCGCGGGCGCGATGCCCGTCGCCCTTCGGTCATGCGCGACGGCAGCGCGTCCGCGGCGCCGTCGACGGCAACGCCTCGCGCGGGCCCTCCCGGGCGCGCGCGGGGCGAGTCCGCACGCTCAGTGCGAGGTCAGCACCGGCACGGTCATGCTGGCCATCACGGTGCGCGTGGCGCCGCCGAGCAGCCGCTCGGCCCAGCGCGCGTGGCCCCAGCACCCCATCACCAGCAGGTCGGCGCCGACGTCGGCCGCATGCGACAGCAACGCGTTGCCGAAGTCCACGCCCGTGTAGCGCACGTCGGCCTGCGCCTCGATGCCGTGGCGGCCCAGCCAGCGCACGACGCCGCGCAGCGAGGCCGGGTCGAGGCCGCCCGTCTCGCCGACGTGGCGATCGAACTGCACGAGGTGCACGCTGCGGGCGCGCCGCAGGATCGGCAGCGCATCGGCGATCGCGCGTGCCGCGCCGTGGCTGCCATCCCAGGCCAGCAGCGGCGCGTGGCCGAAGTCCTCGAAGCGGCCGGCGTACGGCACGACCAGCGTGGGCCGCGGGCTGTGCAGCACGACGTCCTCGACAATCGCGCGCCGCTGCGCGGCCAGCGGGTCGCCCGGGTCAGCCTGGCCCAGCACCACGAGGTCGTGCACCGCCGCGCGGCGCAGCAGCGCGCGGCCGGGCTCCTCGCTGTCGTCGATCTCCGTCTCGAAGGACAGGAGGCCGCTGCGATCGCACTGCGCGCGGAAGCGTCGCTCGCGTTCGGACGCCTTGCGCCGCGCCTCGTGCAGCTCCAGCGTGAGCGCGTCGTCCATGCCGGCCGCAGGCACTGCGAGCTGCGCGCCCAGCACCAGCGGGCGGCGGCAGGACAAGCCGTTGAGATGGCTGCCGAAGCGCAGCGCGAGCTGGATCGCCAGGTCGTTGCGCAGCTCGGCGCGCGCGTCGTCGTCCAGGTGCAGGAGGACGGTCGGATAGGCCATGAGGAACTCCCGTTGCGGTTGAGACGCACGCATTCTGGGGAGCGACCTCCACCGGCGACTTGCGCTGGCGCAAGGCGCGCACGGGGTTCACCGACCTGTCACATCGACCCTGCCCGCACACGCGACAACGCCCGGGCAGCAGAGCCGCCCGGGCTTCGAATCGCGTCGACGAGACGGTTCAGTCGGTGTGGCCGACGGCGACCTGGCGCGACGGCTGCTTGTCGCCGGCGAGCCAGCGCTTCGCGTAGATCTGGTTGAAGTGGCGCTTGGCCACCGTCGTGACGCGCGCGGTGGCGACCGGCGCCTCGTCGGCTTGAACGGCCGTCGCGACCGTCACGGTGTCCTGGGCCTGCACCGGCGCCTGCGCGACCCGGCGGGCGGCGATGTTCCTGGCCTGCAGCGTCTCGGAGGGATCGAGTTCCTGCGACATGGCGCCGGCAGCGGCGACGGCGAGGAACGAGGCGGCGAGGAGGTGGCGGACTTGCATGATGTTCTTCCTGTGACTCGGGAGGGGTTGTCCAGAAGAGCCGAGTCAGAGCTTGCTGGGCCCCGGTGCGCGTCGCATTCGCTGCATCGGTGCAGTGACTGTAGGGACCGGCGCCGCGCGGAAAAAGAGCGCCGCGAGCAATGCAATCTTCCGATTTCAGGAATGGTGCGGGCGACCCGCCCGGCGCGGGCCGCACCCGGAGCCGCGCTGCCGCTAAGAGACCAGCCCGCCGGCGACGTCGATCGTCGTGCCCGTCACCCAGGCCGCGTCCGGCGACACCGCGAACGCGACGCCGGCGGCAGCACGCCGCTCGGCAGCAGATAGCTCACGGGCCACCGGTGGTCTTGGTGACCCAGGGACGCGGCGCGGCCGCCGCGCCTCATCGTCGCTCACCCAGGTGGCGCAGTCGGCTCGATCCACTGCAGTGCCAACTGGTCTCCGATATGCGCGCGCAGCGCATCGAGCGACACCGGCTTGGTCAGGAACACGTTCACACCGGCGCGCAGGCAGGCGTCGCGGTGCTCGGCGCTGGCGGTGGCGGAGATCGAGATCACCGGAATCGCACCCAGGCTGGCGTCGCGCCGCAACTGGCGGGTGGATTCCACACCGTCCACCAAGGGCATCATGCTGTCCAGAAGAATCAGATCCGGTCGGAAGCTGCGCGCGGCCTCGAGGAGTTCGCTGCCGTCGCTCGCCTGCGCCACCATGAAGCCCGCATTCGTGAGAAAGTCATCCATGAGGGCGCGGTTCGCACTCGCATCGTCGACCACCAGGATCCGACGCATGCGTCCTTGGTAGCGCGCCACGCCGAGCACCCGGCCGGCGGCGGGATTGGGCAATTCCGCGATTTGCAACGGCAGTTCCACCCGCAACCGGGTACCGCGGCCGAACTCGCTGGCGACTTGCACCAGCCCTCCCATGTCGTTGACCAGCGCGCGCGTGATCGCCAAGCCCAGGCCCGTGCCCGCGCTGCGCCGCTGCACGTCGCCCACCTGCTTGAAGGGCTCGAAGATGCGCCCGAGGTCCTCGGGGCGCATTCCCACGCCCGTGTCCTCGACGTCGAACTGCAGTCGTACCCTCCCGGCGCCAGTCGACGCCGCGGAGACATGCAAGGTGACGCAACCCTGGTCGGTGAACTTGATCGCGTTGCCGAGGAGATTGAGAAGCACCTGGCGCAGCCGTCGCTCGTCGGCCAGCAACGCGCCCGGCACCTCCCGTCCCGCCTCGATCCTGAATGCCAGTCGCTTCTCGTCGGCTTTCACTCGCATGAGCTCATCGACCGACTGCAGGAGGTTGCGCAGGTTCAGCGGCGCAGGATTCAAGTCCGTGTGTCCAGCCTCGATACGCGCCAGATCGAGGATGTCGTTGATCAATGCCAGCAAGTGCAGCCCGCTCTGGTGGATGGTGTTCACACCACGCGCCTGGCGGGCACTCAGGCCGCCTTCCATGGCCAGCAGCTGCGCATAGCCCAGGACGCCGTTCAAGGGCGTCCGCAGTTCGTGGCTCATGCCCGCAAGGAATTGGCTCTTTGCCTTGTTGGCGGCCTCTGCGGAATATCGGGCCGCGCGCTCGGTCTCGACCATTCCGCGATCGAGTTCGGGCGCCTCGGCGTTCGCGCGGTCCTGGGCGTCCAGCTTCGACAGGATGCTCTGGACCTGTCCCTGGACCTTTTCCGTGCTGAGACCGAGTGCCTGCGCAATGTCCGGGCAAGCGTTGCCCTGGGCAATGAATCTGAGGACGCTGACCTCCGCTGAGGTCAGCGTCACATCCGAGGCTTGCTCGGCCAGTTCGAATGACTCCTCGGAAGGGAGCGTCTTGCGGCCAGCGTGCACGGCGCGGACGGCGTCGAGCAACTCCTTGTGCAGGGCGTTCTTCAGGAGATAGCCGCAGGCACCCGCCTGAAGCGCGCGCTGTGCCTGCGCATCACCCGCGTAGGTCGTGAGCACGATGATCCGGGCATCCGGGAATTCGGCACGGATCGCGCCGATCGCGTCGAGTCCGCCCATTCCGGGCATCTGCAGGTCCATGAGCGTGACGTCCGGGCGGTGCTCCCGGAACTGCTGGATCGCCTCCCGCCCGTTCGAAGCGTCGGCGACGAGAACCATGTCTCGTTCAACGGAAAGCAGCAGCGCAATTCCCTGCCGAACGACTGGATGATCGTCCACGCAGAGAACCCGGATGCGGGTCAGATCGTCCGTCATTTGTTGATCTCTCCGGGGCACGACCCATTTTGAAAGGCAACAGCGATCGAAAGGGGCGCCCTACTGTACGCCTGCATGGCGACGACGGCGAGCCCAGGTCGCGTCGGCACGTGGAACGCTTCTGAGGGAGACATCGATGCGTCGACGATGAAGTCTTGATGTCGAATTCAGGTCACTTCGTGCGGCAGCGGCACTTTTGAGCGCCGATTTCCTCTCGCTGCGACGTCGATGGTCTTGATCATGTTTCGGTCAGGACGTGCCCGAGTGCCCTCCCTAGAGTGCACCCGCGGTCGGGGTTCCAAGGCATTGGCTGGCGCCCGGGCCGTAGCTCCCGGGAGCCGGCCTAGACGAGCTCCCGTTCCTTCAAATTGACGACAATGATCAACCCATCCATGAAGATATCCGGACGACGTCGCGCGATCGCAATCGCCGCCGCGTTGGCGGCCACCCTGACCCTGGCGACTTTGCAAGGCTGCGGTGGCGACGACGCGCCCGACGCGACGACGGCCGCCGCAGAGTCCGTCCCGCCGCCCCCGCCGATGTCCGACACGACGACCGTGTCGGACGATCGCCCCAAGGTTCTCTACGCGGGCTCGACGAAGGGATTCGTCGCGACCGCGCTGTCCGCATCGATGCCCTCCGGCAGCGAAGGCGACTACGACGTGCTGGTAGTCGGCGACGCCGACCAGGGTGGCGACGGCGTGGTGGCCATCGTGCAGCAAGCACTGGCCGACGGAAAGGAAGTGGTGCTTGACGCTGCGAGCGACGGATCGGACCGACGCACGCACGGCGACATCCTCGGCAAGATCGTGGGCACCCGCATCGAATCGTCCGCGGTCCGCATCAAGAAGGCCGCCACTGGTTACTACGTCACCCCGATCGACCCGGCGGCCGTCGCCTCGGCAAAGGCCCGGGCCGCCGGTGCCCAGGGCGCGACCGCGGGCGGCAATTCAGTCCAGAGCGTGTTCGGCATCCGTGATTCGGAGGTCGCCCAATGAAGGTTTGTCACACCCGTGCCGCGCTCGCGCTCGCGATTGCCGCGTCCGTCGTCCCTGCCGCGAACGCAGGCGACGCATGCTTCTCCAAACAGGAGAGCAACAACTATTCGAACCTGCTCGGCGATCGCACCTCGTGGGGCATCGCCACGCGACAGGGCCGCAACACCTGGGACGACTGGGTCTGGCGAGGGCCGGAGTTCTATTGCAACCCCGCCGGGGGCACGTGCACGTATCACTGGACGCAGTCGAGGACTACCGGCTACAACTGGTCGGTCGGCGTGGACATGAAGCTGGACAACCTGCCAGTCATCGGCAGCGCCCTGAACATGTTCAACGTCAAGGGACAGTATCAATATTCCGATTCCTACACCGAGTCGTTCGGGTGGGACCAGCAGATCCGGGGCGGCCAGCATGCGCAACCCGTGCAGGTCGTGGTTCGCCGGTGGAAGACCGGCTATTTCCAGGGCGGATGGTGGCGGGTCAACAACGGCGGATGCTGGGTCAGCACCGGCTTCCGCGGCGCAGGAGCCGTGGCCGGGAACCGCTACTGGTGGGACGGGAACGCCCACTACGGAAGCTGGAGCGCCAATATCGAGGAACGACGCTACGCGATGTACCACATTTGGTAGGCGGCCGATCCAGATTCGATGGGCGGCGGGGCACATCGACCCGGCGCCCTTCAGGATCCGACCGGCGCTGACGCGATGAGAGCGGGCGCGTCGTCGGCAAGACGGCGCGCCTTTTCTCGCGTGGGCGACGGCCAGTTGCCCCCTGCAAAGCGAAAGGCGGGAGACCCCCTCGTTCCGGCGAACCCAGTACAACGATCCGCACATGACCCGCGCTTTTTGCCGCGCCGGGGGCTGTCGCGACGAAGTGCGCATTTCGGCCAAGCTTCACTTTTTTCGACTGGGTGGACGGTGTAGAGTTCGGAGGTGTAGTACTTACTCTACACATATGTAATATTGATACTACACACACATGACCGCGCCCGCTCGCCCGACGCATGAATCGCACCTCGCGCCGCATCCTGGCAAGACGAGTGAAGTACATCAGACATCGCGTCTGGCCGGCACGCTCAAGTTCGGCCGGTGCGAGGTGTCTACCGCTCGCCGCGAGGTGCTCGTCGACGGCACGCCGCGTCCTCTGCAGCCGCGTGCCTTCGACGTGCTCGTCTACCTGATCGAGAACCGCGACCGCGTCGTCTCGATGGACGAGTTGCTCGACACGATCTGGAAGGACGAGATCGTGCAACCAGGATCGCTCGCCGCCGCGATCGCGCGGGTGCGCAAGGCGCTGCTCGACAATCAGCCGGACGCCGCTCCCATCATCCGCACCCACCAGCGCGTGGGCTATCGCTTCGTCGCCGTGCTGGCTGTCTCCGCGTGAAGGTGCCGATCATGCACCCGGCTCGCTTCGGCCGCGAAGGCGAGCGCGCGTAGTGTAAAATCTACACTGCCATCAACGCGCATCGGCAGGCTGCGACAGTCGCGCAGTCGCGCCAAGAGATCCCGCCATGAACTCTTCTGCCGCCGCAGTCACTCGCAAGCATCGCATCCTTGTCGCGGACGACCATGCGCTTGTTCGCGAAGGCATCGGCAAGGTGCTGGGCCTGGACGAGCGGCTCGTCGTCGCAGGAGAAGCGGTGTCGGCCGCCGACGTGCTCGCGCGACTCCAGCGCGGCGGCATCGACCTCGTGCTGCTGGACCTGCTCATGCCGGGCGCGACGGATGTGGATCTCATCAAGCGCGTCGTCGCGGCGCATCCCAAGCTGCCGGTGCTCGTGCTGACCATGCACGCCGACCCGCACATCGCGCGACGTGCGCTCGAGGCCGGGGCCCTGGGCTACCTGACGAAGGACGCGTCGCCGGAACTGCTGGTCGATGCCGTGCACAACGTCATTGCAGGACGCAGCTATGTCGATCCCTCGCTCAGCGGCGCGCTGATCCGCGGCGAACCGGCCAGCCCGCGGGAACAAATGGAGCAGCTGTCGGCGCGCGAGCGGCAAGTCCTGGTCGCCCTTGTCAACGGGCGTTCGGTGATGGACATCGCCGAGGACCTGCAGCTGGCTCCGAACACGGTGAGCACGTACAAGGGACGGCTCATGGAAAAGCTCGGGCAGACCAGCCTCAGCGACCTGGTGCGCTATGCGATGCGCCACGGGCTGGTCGATTGAGCCCCGGATCGAAGCCTGGTGAACGGCAATGAAAAGGGGCGCCAGCGGCGCCCCTTCTTCCGATAGCCGGACCAGCGGCATCAGCCGCGGCACGAGCCCGGCAGGTACTTCGTCAGGTTGCTCGACGTGCCCGGCGTGGTGGCGGTCGATCCGCAGACCCACTTGAAGATCTGGGTCGCGCCGATGACGCCGGAGGTCGTCGCGACGTACGTATTGCCGCCCGAATCGCGCGGCACCATCGTGAGGACGTCGCTCTGGATGGACGTCGGCAGCGAGCCGTCGGTCGACAGCTTGACCGAGATCGATCCGTTCGCGTCGGTCGTCACGCTGGCGACGTACTTCGAGCTGGCCGACGTCGTTTCGCAGCCCCAGCTGTTGGGGGCGGGCGCCGACGAGCCCGTCTGGTAGACCTCGCTGACAGTCGTGCGGCACTGCGACGCAGCCAGCACGACTTCGGACATCCTGGCCTTGATCGTGTAGGTCTGGTATGCCGGCAGTGCCACGGCGGCGAGGATGCCGATGATCGCGACGACGATCATCAGCTCGATGAGGGTGAAACCTTGTTGGACGGTACGCTTCAAGACGAGACTCCTGGATGGGGACATTGCAACGACGGGATGTCGACGGTCACGTTCGTGGCGACTCGAGGTGAGGCTGGACATCGAAGTCCGGCCGGCCCTCCAGCCACCGATCGAAACGTGCCAACGCCCCGGCTATTCGAGGCATGGCGGCAATCTAGCGACCCACCCGCGGCCGGTCTTGATCAAGCGATGACCGCGCATGCGCGCCTGTCGAATCGTCACGCTTGAGCGCGAGCATCCTGCTTGGCAGCGCGGCTCGCCGGCGCCGTGCGCCACGACCGAGCCAGGCGCGATCGCACCGATACATCCGCGAGGCGCAGGACATGCGCGCGGTCGCCGCCGGGGCAGTGGCTCGCATCACGTCTGCACGTCCTTGCGCGCGAGCGAAGACGCTCGGTCATCGCAGGATCATGACCAGGAAGTAGGCCCGCACGACGATCCTCGACCAGACCGGATCGACCGCGACCCGGCAAGCAAGGAAGTACGTGCATGGGTGCCATCTCGGCAAATCGCCGCAACTTGTGGACCACTCCGCCAAGACGCGGCGCGTCGGGCTTTTCGCTGCTCGAATCGAACTTTGCGCTGTCGCTGGCAGGGACCGTGCTCGCGATCGCCCTGCCCTCGTTCTGTCGCCTGAACGCGGACATCCGCACACGCATCACCGCCGAACAGTTGGCGGGGCCCTGCGGCTTGCCCAGACCAGCGCCGTGACGAGGAACCGCCCGGCCGCGTTCATGCTGACGAACGGAACGCCGGGACCCGGCGCCGGGGCTGCCGCGAACGGGAACAACTGGCTCGTCAAGGTCCTCTCGTCGTCCCAGGCGGGTGCGGGAAGCGCGGACATCATCCAGTTCTCGAGCGCCGCGCTCCAGAACCACGTCCGCCTCACCGGGTCGGCGCAAGCGTGCTTCGATGCCCAGGGCATGCAGGCACCGACACCGAAGCCGACTCGAGGCAGCCGACGCGGCCCCTCGTCGACGCGGGCACCGCGACTTCATCCTTGGTCGGCATGAGGTCGCCGCGGCGCGGCGCGAGATCCTGGTCTCCGGGGCGCCGCGCACGCTCCAGCCCCGCCCGTTCGACCTGCCGGTCTACCTGATCGAGCATCGGGACCGGGTCGTCACGACAGACGAACTGCTCGACCACATCCGGAAGGACGAATTCGACCAGTCCGGATTGCTTGCCGCCGCAGTGATGCGGATCCGCAAGGCGTTGCATGACAGTGGCCGTGATGCGGACACGATCATCCGTACCCATTAGGGTATCGGTCATCGCTTCGTGGCCGCGCTCAACGGCGCCGACGCACACTAGGCTGCCAGCGCGCGGAGCTCACCGTCCTCGTCGGCCATCTGGCGGGACTCCCAGGCGCGCTCGATCTCCATGAACTCGGTGATCGTCGATTCGAGCACCTGCACCTCCGCCGGGCGGACGGCCTGCCAGTGGACGTCGGTCTGCAGCGCGCGCCCGTGGACGACACGCATCACGCGATCGATGCGCTCGAGCAGCACGACGATGCCGTGCTCGCAGAGCTCGTCCAGCAAGCGGTTCAGCACCTGGCCCGCGTCCTGCAGGACCTCGGCCGACAGGCGTTCAAGTCCGATGCCGCCATGCCGTTCCATCGAACGATCGACCAGCGCGATGGACGGCCAGATGGCAGGTGCCGCGGGATGACAATCGAGGATTCGACGCAAGCTTTGCCGCGCGTCGCGAACCCTGGGCGGATCCATTGGGGCGAGCAGGCTTGCAGCGCGCGTCGCCTGAACGTTGGGCGGCGAAATCGTCGGAGCAACTGCGGCCGGCAGATCTTCGGCAGGCGGCCGCGACCCGCCGCGCGCCGGGCGGGCGAAGCCGATGAGTCGCGCCAGACCCCGTCCCAGGCGGATCGACGCGCGAAGCAAGTGCGGGACGCTCGGGATGGAAGCCGATCGCCGCGTGCGGGATGTGGATCTGCTCTTCATGGACGTGATGGCCTTCCGGTTCGTGCTCGATGTCGACGCAATGCTGGTCTGGATCGAGATTAGCCATCACCTCCATGGCGGTCATGACCCGCCTGCGACCAACCGATGACCGGAGCGGCATTCTTCACGCGACGCGCGTGCCTGCACGGATTTCCATTCGCCCCCTTCAACGCGCGGTGGCGGCGTTGCGGCGGCATGCAGACGCCCGCCGCCTGACCCGCTCACTCGCCCCCAGGCCGCCATTCAGGCATCAGCGCAGTCACCGCCGCACCGAGCTTCTGCGCAATCGCTTCGTGGTCGGCGCGCGAGGGATGCCCGTTGCGTGCATCGAGCGCCAGCGGGCCGAGGGCCAGCGCCTTTCGACGTGATCTCGAAGCCGTACTGCACGTCGCCCACGGCCAGGTCACCGAACCAGCCGAGGTTCCGGAGGTACTTCAGGATCGCGAGGACATCGACGGCGGTGCTGCTGGTCTTGGTCGTGCGCAGGAACGAGTAGACCATGTTGCTGCCGTCGCTGCCGCGATAGACGCTCCAGGTGCCGCCACCCACGCTGACGTTCATGAAGGCGGGGATGGCGCAGCCGGCCGCCGTCCAGTTGCACGAAATCGGTTCGACGATTGCATCGACGACGAATTTGTTCGACCACTCGGGGTGACCCTGAGCTCGCCGTGGCGCAAGGCGCTGCCGAGCAAGGGCGCGGGTCGGCGGCCGCGAGCAGGCAAACCGCTGCAGCGCCGGCCGGCTGCCGGGACTCGCGCGGCCAGCGCCGCAGCTTCAGGCGTTCAAGGAAGCGGCGCCGGATTGGCCAGGTACTGCTTGGACAGCGTCTGGTACTGGCCCCCGTCGGTCGACGGGGTCGTCTGGTTCTCCGCCCCGGCGCCGAACACGATCCCGAGCCCGCCGACGGCGACCACTTCGGACGGGTGCTTCAGGAAGTAGTCGACCTTGTTGTCGCGGTACTTCCCGGCCGAGCCGCCGGGTGTCGACGACGGCGCGCCGAACGGGGTCTGCCACCAGACGATCGGGAGTCCGCCCATGCCGTCGTGGTAAGCCTTTCCCGTTGCGAGGTTGTCCTGGAAATTCGGGTGGGACTGGTTCGTCTCGTCCCAGTACCACGGCCCCGCGCCGCCGACGCAATCGGCCTGCGCCGTGGCAGGTGTCAACGCCGCCTGCTCACGGCACCCTGCGTCGCGATCCACGGTCTGCATGATGATCAGGTCGCCCTGGTTGGCCCCCATCGCGTTCATGAAGCCGACCACGCTGGCGAGCGTCGAGCCGCCCCAACTGCTGGGCGGGAAGCCGATCGCGGCCTTCGGCGCGTACTTGCGGGCCAGCTTCATCAGGCAGGGAGCAAAGCTGGTCGCGTTCGCGGGCATGGCGGCGCAGGCGGAATCGGTCGACACGACGGCAGGCGCCTTCGTGGGATCGCCGCCATAGTTCGAATTCACCACCGCCTGCGCGAAGCCCCAGAAGTCCGGCTCGACGTTGATGAGCGCGGGCTTGCCGAAGGCGTTGATGGCCTTGAACAGCGTGATCGTGTCGCTCCAGTAGGCCTGCATGTATGAGGCGCTGCCGAGCGACGTCATGTCGGACAGGTTGTCCGCGGAGAACTGGAACAGCGTGAACATGGGCACGGCGCCGACCGAATCGGCCTGCTGCATCACGTAGGTCGCGTACATGCCCGACGGCGAGTTCCAGGTCGTCCAGCCGCCCTGGGTGTCGATCCCGACCAGGTAGCGCTCGTAGAAATCGGGCTTGAGGCCCTGCGCCTGGATCAGCGCCGTATCGGAGCCGCCCGCGCCCAGTCCCAAGAGAAGGCGATTGGGCATGCCCAATTGGGCGGCCAGCTTGGCGGCGGAACCGGTCCCGGCGGTGGTGCCGCTCGAGGGGCTGCTGGCAGGCGGCGAGCCGGCCGACGGGCTGCTGGCGGGCGGAGAGGGGGCCGCCGGGCTGCTGGCGGGCGGCGAGCCGGCAGAGGCGCCGCCTCCGGACGAGGTGCCGCCGGACGGGCTGCTGGCTGGCGGCGAGGCCGTGGAGCCGCCCCCCGTCGACGTGCCGCCGGATGACGCGCCGCTCGACGGACTGCCGGGGGACGACGCACTGCCGCTTGCACCGGTCGTGGTGGATCCATTCGAAGATCCCGCACCACCGCCACCACATGCGGTCAGCGCTGCGGCGAGCGCAAAAGCAAGGCGAAGTTCAAGAGTGCTCATGTGGAGAGTTGTTTGCGTGAAGACATGGATGCGAGGGCCACCGCGCTGCCGATTGCCGACGGCACCGCGCTATCGCGCCAGCGCCGCGACCTCCGCAGCGCTCAACGCGCCCGCGTGGATCCGGAAATCCTGGATGCGACCGTTGAACGGCGGATGCCCCCAGTTGCGGCCGAGGAAGGTGACCTGGTCGCCGACCTGGCGCGGGGTCAGCAGGATGTCGTCGGACTTCGCCACCTCCAGGCCGTCGACATAGAGACGCCCGGTCGTTCCCTGCAACGTGACCGCCACGTGCACCCAGCGCTTCGTGGGCAGCGCGCTGGGCGCATCCAGGACATGGGCGTCATTGAACGTGGCCCCGTAGATCCCGAAGCGCAGGACGCCTGCGCCGGCTTGAGGCGCGATGAAGAGGCTCGAGAAGGCATCCGTGCCGGCGAAGAGCATGCAGCTGTCCCAGTGCAGCCCGTTCGCGTAGGCCCACATCGACACGCTGAAGTCGTCGAGTCCGCTGAACAGGCCTTGCGGGAGTTGCAGGCCCGAGGCCTTGCCATCGAACGCGACGGCCTTGTCACCGTTGCGGCCGTCGCCCCAGGTCGCGTTGTCGAGCAACTTGCCTTGCACCGTGCTGGAAGTCCCGTCGGAGGCCACGAAGGTGCCGGAGGTGCCGGTGCCGTTCATGCCGTTCAGCGCCAGCGACAGGCGCGATTCGCCCGATGCCGCGATTCGAACGACATTGGAGCCGGCACTCGCGGTCCCGGTGGCGCCCAGCGCGACGACCTGGTAGTACCAGACGCCGGCGGGTGGCGTGTCGGTGTAGGTCAGGAGCTGGTCCGCCGCAACCGTGGCCAATTGGGCGAAGGGACCCTTGGCCGTCGCACCGCGCTTGACGGCATAGGATGCGGCCCCGACGCTGCCCCACCATGACAGCAGGGCCCGCCCGTCATGCAGGTGGCCGGTGAGGCCGGACGCCGGCTTCATCGGGCCAGCGTAGTCAACGCGCCGGTGGATCAGTGTCGGGTACCAGACGTCGTCGCTGCTGCCCCCGTACTTCGGCTCGCACAACTTCACCATGCGCGCGACGTTCGGCGCCGCAAGCCCCATGCGGTTGACATAGTGGTTGTAGATCGGCTCCCAGGCGTTGCGGCCGTGCTGGAACGACTGGTTCACCTCGGTCCACCGATCGGTGTGCGGTGAGGTCGGGTTCTGCTCGGGCACGTAGGGCATCGGATAGGTCTTGCCGGTGTCGTCCAGCAAGTTGGATCGCGCCACATACTCGGCCGCGGAGAGGAAGCGGTTGTTGTACAAGCCGTAGAGATCGTCGCCCTGGTTCCAGGCCATCTCCATCAAGTCGCCGCCGAGCGACATGCCCAGCGTCGCGTGTCCCTGGTCGCGCCCGCTTTCCTCCCACTGCCCGAAGTGGCCGGGATGCATGTAGTAGACGCCGTGCAGGGCCGAGCCGTTGCCGAAGTTCCTGAGCGTGCCGCGGTTGTTGGCTGCATAGCAGTCGCAGGCCAGCCTGTACAGGTCGGGCCGGTCGCAGAAGACGCCGATGGCCATGGCACCGGCCATGGAGGCCATGTCCCAGTTGGCGTGGGATCCGATGCGGCCATCGCTGAGGAACGACGACGCGACCGACGCGAAGACCGTGGCGAGCATGTCCTGGAAGCGCTTCAGGCTCCCGGGTTCCCAGCCAGGATAGGTACGCAGGATCTCGCCGATCTGCGCCAGCTGGTGCCCCTGGATGCCGGCCAGGAGGATGAAGGTGTGGTCATCGTGGGCCGTCGAGCCGGGCGGGACGGTACCGACCTCCTTCAGCGTGACGGCCCAGGCATCCAGGAACTCCACCGCCTTGTCGGCGTAGCGGGTGTCCTGCGGGTCGCCCAGCTTCCAGCGCAGCGTCATGGACCAGGCGCGCCAGATGTCGACGTACAGGTTGTTCTTGCTGCCGTCGGCCCGGTAAACGGCGGGCAGCGGCGAGGGCTTGGAGTCCAGGGTGTCGAAGTGATCGGTGCACAGCGTGTTCCACCAGTTCGTCCACGGCTGCTGGCCCGCCCCGATCAACTGGCGGATACGGGTGAAGTCGTCCTCGGTGACCAGCAGCCCGGGATGGCGGAAGACGCCGCTGACAGAAGCGGGGGCCGGCGCAGGCGCGGGCGCGGGCGCGGGAGTAGGCGCAGGCGCGGTTGCGGGTGCGGGCGCCGCTCCCGTCGGCGTGTCGACGTGGCTGTCCGGGGCGGGCGCCGACGCCGGCGCCGACTGCCCGTCCCCCTCGATGCCCGCACTGCAGGCAGGCAGCAGTGGCAACATCGGGAACAGGCCCAGGCCCAGGGAAAGCGCTCGCCGTGCGCGATCGGGCAGATCGTCGTGGAGAGCGGGATGGGCGATTTTTCGGGGCACGTCGGCTCGCTTGTCATTCATGGTGCCGGAACCTAGCGCAGGGCTCCGCCACTGTCATGACCAAGACCTGACCGCGCAACGACATCCAGCAGGACTCACCAGCTGTTACCTGCCGGGCGAGCGAACGCCGGCTCGATTCTCATGCTCGCCGCGCGAGGGCCTGTGGGGTCGACGGTGCGGCCCGCGAACATGATGCTCGCGTGACGGATCCCCATCGCATCCGTGTCGAGACGGATAGGTATTTGCCCTCTTTAGTTCGATCGTCGAACGAACTACCCTGGCGACGCAGACGAGGACCCTCACGTGCTATCCACCGCGCTTCTCGCGACAGAACGCCACCATGCCATGCAGCGGCGTGCCAACCGGAACGCCGTGATTCGTCATCTTTGCGCGCGAGCGGGCGGTTCTGCGCCCGAAATTTCGATCGCGCTCGGGCTGCCGATGTCGGTCGTCGCCCCGTTGCTGCGGCAGTTCATGCTCGAGGGCCTGCTGCTTGAAAGTCGTGAGCGCGGCGCGGCCGCGGGGCGCGCCCCGGCGCGATATCGTCTCGATCCGGAGCATCATGCGCTCCTCGGCGCGGAGGTCGGTGCCGACCGGGTGCGCGTCGTTGCCACGTCGCTTTCCGGCCGTCTGCTGGCCAGCACCACGCTGGAATACGGTCGGGCGCCCAGCGCGATGCGTTGCATCGATTCGCTGGCCAACGCGTCACTTCGCGTCTGCGACCAGCTCGGCAGCGCCGCGCCCCACATCGTCGGGATGGGACTCGGCCTGCCGGGCAGCTTGGACGCACCGGCAGACGAATCGCATCGCGGCTCGCCCCTGCACGCTCGCGACATTCCCTTCGGGTCGTTGCTGGCACGCGAACTCGAGCGCACCCACCTTGAAGGGATGCCGCTCTTCCTGGGCTCCTCGGCCGATGTCGCGGCCGTGGGCGAATTCGACTTCGGCCCCGTCATCGACGGCTCCTTGCTGTACCTGAGCCTCGAGGAGGACGTGACCGCCAGCATCATCGTCGACGGTGAGGTGCTCCCGGCCCGGCGACGGCGCGCAAGCGGAATCGGCCACACCATCCTGCAGGTGGACGGACCGCGATGTTCCTGCGGCCGCGCAGGCTGTGCGCAGGCGCTGCTAGGCGCGCGCAGCCTGCTGGGCACGGCAGAGGCTGATTCCGTCAGGGCGCTCCGACGAAGGCTCGCCGCTGGTTCGCCGGAGATGCTCGCGGCAGTGACCCGGGCGGGCGCCTGCCTGGGAACGCTGCTGCACAACCTGGCGATCCTCTACCGGCCGTCCAGGATCGTGGTCGGCGGTTTGCTGAGCGGGTTGGGCGATGCGCTCCTGCAACCGGCGCGCCAAGCCTTGGGCGAACGCTCCCCCGCGGGACGGGACGTCGCCCTGTTGCCGCCGAGATTCAGAGGCGACGCCGTCGCCGTCGGGGCGGCTGCGCTCGCGCGCCGCCGCCTCTGCGGCCGTCTCGACCCGGCAGCGCCTCGGACGTCGCCTCTCTCGGAGAAGCCGCGCACGGCCGCATTTTTTTAATGAATTGATTTATCGATATATCAGTCAACGAAAGCGTTGGATCTTCGGCTCGGGACCCATCGCAGTCGCATCCGGATCGCGCGCCGGCCGACCCGCCAGCCGCCTTCCCTCCTTCAGGCCACATCGCAAAGACCAACAATGCAAAGAGACAAGCCTTCTCCCTTCGAATCAGCATTGACGCGCCGTTCTTTCCTTCACACGGCCGCCGCGGCGAGCGCCCTGGCGACGCCCGTTGCGCAGGCCGCCTCTGCAACGTTCGCGCCCCAGTGGGACTCGCTGGTCAACGGCTACCGCACGCCCGACTGGTTCCGCGATGCCAAGTTCGGGATCTGGGCCCACTGGACGGCGCAATGCGTTCCCGAGATGGGGGACTGGTACGCGAGGAACATGTACATCCAGGGCAACTGGCAGTACGACCACCACGTCAAGACGTACGGCCACCCGACGCAGGTGGGTTTCATGGAGATGCAGAACCGCTGGAAGGCGGAGCACTGGGACCCCGATGCACTGCTCGATCTCTACGCAAAGGCCGGCGCGCGCTACTTCGTGGCACTCGCGAACCACCACGACAACTTCGACACCTACGACTCGAAGTACCACGGCTGGAACAGCGTCCGCGTGGGGCCCCGACGCGACATCGTCGGCACCTGGGCCAAGGCGGCGCGCGCGCGCGGCCTGCGCTTTGGCGTCAGCAACCATTCGGGCCATGCATGGCACTGGCTTCAGCCAGCCTATGGCTACGACCCGGAAGGTCCGCTGGCAGGCCAGCGCTACGACGCCTGGAAACTGACCCAGGCCGATGGACACGGCAAATGGTGGGATGGGCTCGACCCGCAAGACCTCTACACCGGCCGCAACATGGTGATGCCCGACGGCATCGAGACGATACGCACGGCCAACGACTGGCATGGCCAGAACGATGGCCAGTGGGACGAGAAGGCGCCGCTGCAGAATCCGGCCTTCACGCGGCGCTGGTTCCTGCGCTGCCGCGACCTCATCGACACCTATCGACCCGACCTGGTCTATTTCGACGATTCGGGGTTGCCGCTCGGCCAGGCGGGCCTGGACATCGCTGCCCATTACTACAACGCCAGCATGGCCTGGCACGGTGGCAAGCTGGAGGCCGTCGTCAACGCGAAGGTGCTCCCCCCGGAACGTCGAGCTGCCCTGGTCGAGGATGTGGAGCGCGGATTCCGCGAAGGCATCGAGCCGCTGCCCTGGCAGACCGATACCTGCCTCGGCAGTTGGCACTACGACCGTTCGCTCTTCGACAATCATCGCTACAAGGACGCGACCACCGTCATCCACCGCCTGTGCGACATCGTGTCGAAGAACGGCAACCTGCTGCTGTCCGTGCCGCTGAGGGGCGACGGGACGATCGACTCGGACGAACGCAAGATCCTCGAGGACATCGCCGCCTGGATGGGACGCAACAGCGAGGCCATCCACGGGACGCGGCCCTGGCGCAGTTTCGGCGAAGGGCCGACGCGCGTGGGCGGCGGCATGTTCAGCGAAGGCAGCTCGCAACCGTTCACGTCGGAGGACATCCGCTTCACCGCCAAGGATGGCGCGCTTTACGCAATCGCGCTGGGCTGGCCCAAGAGCGGCACGCTGCGCATCGCGGCGCTGGCACAGGGCTCCGCCCTGGCGCCGGGTGCGGTCGAGCGCGTGGAAGCGCTCGGCGCCGGCGATAGCCTGTCGTTCACCCGCAGCACTCGCGGGCTGGAAGTGCGGCTCCCCGAAGGGCTTTCAGGCACACCCGCGGTCGCGCTGAAGATCCGGGGGCCGGGGCTGGCATGAAGAGCTGAATCCATCTCTCATCGCGGAGCCCCCGGTCGGTCACACGACCGCGCGGCCCACTGTTCCCTGCCGCATGGCTCTTGCGCCATGACGCCCATTTGCTTATCGAGAATGAACTTGCACTTCCATCGCAGACTGCTGGCCGCCTGTGCGCTCCTGTCCTTCCTCAATCTTGCGGCCGCGGTCGAACCCGCGCAGGCCGACCTCGTCGTCGACACGCAAGCTGCCGGGCCGCGCATCGATCCCGACGTCTATGGCCAGTTCGCCGAGCAGCTGGGGGCCGGCATCTACGGCGGTCTCTGGGTCGGCCCGGAATCGCCGATTCCCAACACACGCGGCTGGCGCAACGACGTGGTGCAGGCGTTGCGGCACCTCCAGGTGCCGGTGGTGCGCTGGCCCGGTGGCTGCTTCGCAGACGACTACGACTGGCGCGACGGCATCGGCGACCCGGCCAGACGTCCGGTGCGCCTGAACCGCTGGTGGGGCGGCGTGCCGGAGTCCAACCGAGTGGGCACCCATGAGTTCATGGACCTGGCCGAGCAGCTCGGTGCGGAGGTGGTCATCGCCGGAAACATGGGGTCGATGTCGCCGCGCGAAATGAGTCAGTGGATGGAGTACATGACGGCCACCGGCCCGTCGGCATTGACCGACGAGCGTCATCGCAACGGGCGCGACAAGCCATGGAAGGTCAAGTACATCGGGGTCGGCAACGAAAGCTGGGGCTGCGGCGGGAACATGCGGCCGGAATACCAGGCCGACCTGCACAACCGGTATGCCACCTTGCTGAGCGGCGGCATACAGCGCATCGCCTCGGGCGACGGCCAGGGCAACGACCATCTGATCGACGTGCTGATGGAGCGCTCCATCGACCAGATGGACGCGCTGACCCTGCACTACTACACCATCCCGGGCGACTGGAAGAAGAAGGGGTCGGCCACTGGCTTCGACGCAGCCGAATGGGCCCACACGCTCAAGATCGCGCGCGGCATCGAAGGCCGCATCACGGCCATCGAGGCCGTCATGGACAAGCGCGATCCCAAGCGCCGCGTCGGGCTGTTCATCGACGAATGGGGCACGTGGTACGACACCGAACCCGGCGCGAATCCCGGCTTCCTGTACCAGCAGAACACCTTGCGCGACGCGCTCGTGGCCGCACTGACGCTCGACGTCTTCCACCGTCACACCGATCGCGTGCGCATGACCAGCATCGCGCAGATGGTCAACGTCCTGCAATCGATGGTGCTGGCCGACGGCTCCCGGATGGTGTTGACGCCGACCTATCACGTGTTCGACATGTACAGGCCCTTCAAGGGCGCGACCCCGCTGAGCAGTCGCCTGAGCACCGGCAACTGGCACAGCGGGTCGGACGAATTGCCTTCGGTGGATGCCAGCGTCGCGCGCACTGCGGACGGCGCCACGGTGCTGGCCGTCGTCAATCTCGATCCCGAGCGGCCGGCGCATGTCCGCACCAACCTGCAGGGCGAATTCCGCGGAAGCATCCTGACCGCCGCGAAGATGGACGCGCACAACACGTTCGATCGGCCGAACGCCATCGAGCCCGCCCCCTTCGCGGCGCGCGCCGGCGCGGGAGGATTGGTCCTGGACCTGCCGCCCAAGACGGTGCTCGTCGTCAGCGCACCGGCCCGACACTGAACTGCGACCGACCAGGCCAATGATCCCGAATCCGCTCACGAAACTCCCCTTCCCGGCCCTGCTCCTCGCCACGGCCGCACTCCTGGCCGGCTGCGCCGCAACGCCCGAGGCCGCCCTTCCGCTCGCGACGGAAGCGGCGCCCGCCAGCATGGCGGAACTCACGAGGCAGATGACGCCTGGCATCAACCTGGGCAACACGATGGAAGCCCTGCCCAACGAGACGGCATGGGGCAATCCGGCGCCGTCGCAGGCCCTGATGGACGGCTATCGGGCAGCAGGCTTCAGGAGCATCCGCATCCCGCTGGCCTGGCGCCCCTACGAGGATGCGCGACACCAGATCGACGGCAAGTGGATGGCGCACGTGAGACAGGTCGTGGACCAGGCGCGACGGGCCGGCCTCTACGTGATGATCAACACCCACTGGGACGGGGGCTGGATGAACCACCCCACCTACGACCACCAGGCGGCCATCCAGGCGCAACTGGCCGCGTACTGGAGCCAGATCGCGACCGCGTTCAAGGACGACGACGAGCACCTGCTGTTCGCCGGCAGCAACGAGGTCGGGGTGGAAAACTCCGTGGCGCCGCCGACGCCGGAGCAGGCGGCCGTGCAGAACGCGTTCAACCAGACCTTCGTCGACACCGTCCGCGCCGCGGGCGGACGCAATGCCACGCGCTACCTCGTCGTCCAGAGCTTCAGCACGAACATCGGTCACGCGATCCAGTTCTCGACGATTCCCAGGGACTCGGTGCCGGGTCGACTGCTGATGGAAGTGCACTACTACGACCCGTACAACTTCACCATCAACGACAAGAGCACGGTCTGGCAATGGGGCAGGCGGGCGACCGATCGCGCCGCGTCCGATCCCTGGGCCGATGAACCCTGGGTCGACAAGCAGTTCGACTCGATGAAGACCCACTATGTCGACCATGGTGTGGGGGTGATCGTCGGCGAATACGGGGCCTATGCAAAGCCAGGATTTCCGGGCTCGGCGCCGTACATCGAGGACTGGGCCCGCTACGTCACCGGCGCCATTCGCCGCAACGGACTGGTGCCGATGTGGTGGGACACCGGCGCGCTGATCGATCGCCGCACGGGTGCCCAGAAGGATCCCGGGCTCATCCAGGCGATCGTGGCCGCCTCACGATGAACACGATGCCTCGCGCACTGCGAGCGCCTTTACGCCGCCAGTTCGACGGAGGCCTCGTTGTCGAGTGTCGCCATGAGGGGCCGAGTCAGTCGATAGCGCACGAGCGCTGCAGCGCCCACAGCAACGGCGTCCCTGCCGAATCGGGAGCTCCGCACGTTCGGCGCGGGAAGATTGGCCGCCGCCGCGTACTCGGTCAATGTGCGCAGGGCGGGCTGCAGGAAGACGTCGCCCAGTTCGGCCATCTGCCCGCCGATCACGATGGAGCCGGGATCGTAGGCGGACGCCAGGTTCTGGAGCAGGACGCCCAGATAGCCTCCCGCCTTCTTGACGGCACGCAGGGTTTCCGGGTGTCGCTCCTGGACCAGGCGGCGGATCTCGCGCAGCGGATGCGGATGATCCTCGGGGGCGCCCAGGATGGAGCGCGGACCGATGAGCGCCTCCGCGCACCCGCGGCGTCCGCACGAGCACATTGGCCCGTTGATGTGCAGCACCATGTGGCCGACTTCGCCAGCGAAGCCGCGCCTGCCCGTGAGCAGGCGATCGCTGAAGATCACGCCGGCGCCGACGCCCTGGTTCATGCTCAGGTAGAGCAACGGATCGGAAGCGATCGAAGGGTTGAATTCCATCTCGCCCAGCGCGGCGACGTCCGCTTCGTTCTGCAGGAACAACGGAACGCCCGACAGCGCGGTGCCTGCGAGCTTCTCGCGCAGCATCGCTCCGACAGGCACGTCGCGCCAGCCGAGATTCGGCGCGAAGTGCAGGAAACCCGTGTCCTCGTCGACGCCCCCGGGCAAGCCGACGCCGATGCCCACGACGCGCTGCTGGCTCGCATTGAGCTGCGCCCGGACGTTGAGCATGGCGTTGGCGAGAGCGACGATGCAGGCCTTGGCCGTCTTGCCGGAGCCGAAGTTCGCCGTGGCGCTGGCCAGGATGTCGCCGGTCAGGCTCGTGGCGACGACGCGGGCCAACTCGATGTCGACTTCCGCACCGATCAACAGGAGCCGCTCCTGGTCGATGAACATCGGCGTCGGCCGCCGCCCCAGGTCACCCGTCGCGACGACCTCGCGCTCGCACATCCAGCCTTCTTCGATGAGTTCGCGCACGATGGTGCTGACGGTGGACTTGGTCAGTCCCACTGCCGCCGCCAGGTCCGCCCTGGACATTCCCGGGCGGGCGAACAGCTGGCGCACCAGCGACATGCGATTGATGTCCTTCAGCAATTGCTGGTGGCCAGCGGAGTCGGCTGTCACTGTTCGTTCCCTTGGTTGCTGTGGCACGCGACGATCGCCCTGAGTTGCCGGGGGCATCAGAGGCTGAATTTCTGGTTATGTTAGTTCGGTCGCTGCACGAATGAAACGGAGTTTACACCTAACGGAGGGCTGAGCCGGCGCCAGCGTCCCCGGTGCGGATCTTCACGGATTCCGGCGCCGGTGCCAGGACGACAGGATCTGCAAGGTGAGCGCCTCGGCCTGGCGCTGCTGCTGCTCGGTCATCGTCGGCTCTGTCGGCCCAAACGACGGCAGGCCCGCAGCGATGTCGCGAGGCGAAGGCGACTGCCCGGGCGCCAACTCCTCGAAGATTCGAAAGTAGGCCTCCTTGTAGGCATTCGCCTGGACTGGATCTGCTGCTGCCTCGCCTGCGGCATACCGGCCTCCATAGGCGAAGAACGCGAGCGTCGGCAGCACGCCTGCCTGGGCGTCGGCGCGCACGCCGGCCCGAAGCCGTGCGACGAGATCGGGATCAGGCTTGGCAGGCGCATCATCCGACGTGAGCCATGTCAGGTAGAACTGCGCAGCGCCCTCGGCCCCGCGCTCATATGCTCGGCGGAACAAGTCGCCCCGGCCAGCAAGAGTCGCTGCGTCGAACACCTGGCATCGACGCTGCTCGCGCTGGGCCCTGGCGATCATCTCGTCCGAAACGGGTGGGAGCTTGTCGAGGATCTTCCTGGCTTCGGGCGGCAGCAGCTTCACGGTGTCGCGGCCCTGGATGAGATCCGTCGCCGTCTTGTCGGCATGGGCGCAACTCTCCAGCGTGGTCGCAGCCACCAAGTCGTCCTCTGCGGTGCCGCCGGACAATGCGAGCTGCACCTTGCGCAACGATTCAGCGGCCGATTCGACCGGCGCAACGAACGGAGCCGATGCGGCCGCGACACGCGACGAGGCCGAAGAGGCCATGGCGGGCGCCGCGATCCGCACATTCGGAGACGCGGACGCTCCGGCGGGCGCCGGTGTCGGCGCGCTTGCCGACACCTCGACGACCTGGGCGGGCCCCGCGCCCCGATGCATGGCGACCCAGACCGCACCCGCCGCGACGACGGCCACGGCGCCGATCAGCAGGCGGCGCACGCGGCTGGCTCTGCGCTCAGGCACGGCGGCCGCCATCGATTCGCGTTGCTGCACCTTGTCCCTCGTCGCTGCGCGAACCTCGTCGCGCCGCCATGACGATCTCGAGCACCGTGACCGGTTGTCCGCGGTACCGCGCCTCCACGGACACCGTCAAGCCGTCCGGTCCGCTGCGCCAGGCCACGCCTTCGCCGGAGAGGTTCCGCAAGGAGATCACGCGTCCAGGCATGGGCGGCAGCACCAGTTCGGCCGTCGGCCATGAATGCACGAACAGATAGGCCCGGTCGCCTTGCTGGGTCATGCCCCACACGCCATCCACAGGCTGCAGCGGGCCCGGCCGGGTGCCGTACACGGCGCGCCCGTAACGCTCGAGCCAGCGACCGACCTCGCGCAGCGCCCGCGCCTGGATCGGCGGAATGACGCCGTCGGCGTCCGGCCCGACATTGGCCAGCACGTTGCCGTTGCGGACCACCGCGTCGACAAGAAGGGTCACGACCGCGTCGGCGCTCATCACCTGCGTTTCGGGCACGTAGCCCCAGGCACTGTTGAGGCTGAACGTCTTCTCCCACGGCCTTGCCCGGATGGGGCCCGTGATCGGCGCGGGCCCTTCCTCCTCGTCGTAGTCGCCCTGCCAGCCGGAGCGCGGATTGATCACGATCTTGGGTTGATGGCGCCGCACGATCCGGTTGAGCTTGTCCGGCTCCCAGAACCAGGCGGCGTCCGCGTCGGTGCCCTGGTGAGCCAGCCAGCCGCCGTCGTACCAGAGGATGTCGACGGGCCCGTAGTTGCGCATCAACTCCTCGACCTGCCCGTAGGTCTGCTGCTTGAGCAGGCGTGCATTGTCCGGCATCTCCCGGGGATGGAAATACGCCGGGAAGCGCCAGTCCAGGGGCGAGTAGTAGAAGCCCACCCGCAATCCGTGGCGCCTGACGGCCCGCACCCAGGGGGCGACGAGGTCGCGTCGCGCAGCCGAGTGCGGTGCGTCGAAGTGGCCGACGCTGGCATGGCTCGCGAACAGCGCAAAGCCGTCGTGGTGGCGCGTGGTCAAGACCATGTACCGCGCCCCCGCCTGGTTCGCCAGTTCCGCCCAGGCGTCCGGATCGTAGTGACGGGGATTGAAGCGGCGTGCCAGCGCCGCATACTCGTCCGGCGGCACCTTGTCGTTGAACATGTGCCATTCGCCCCGGGCGGGAATGGCGTAGAGGCCCCAGTGGACGAAGACGCCGAACTTCGCGTCGCGCCACCAGTCGAGGTCCTGCGGCGGCAGCAACAGGTCCGGCGCGAGCGAGGCCTCGGCATTCGCACCCTTGAGCGCGGACCGTTGTTCGTCGGTCACGCCGTCCGGAGCGGCGGCCGACGCGGCCCGTCCCGGCAGCAGCGGAGCGACAGCCGCCGCGCATAGAAGGGAACGCCGGCTGACCTTGCCGGCCTGATCGCCGTCGCTCACGCACGCTCCCCCTCGAGACAGGACGCCGACGAGCGGTGGTCGTCGATGCGATCGCCCTCCTCCGTGCGCAGGCACGGCGGCCCATCGGCATCGCGGCAAGAGCGATCCATCACGTTCACGTTCTGCAGAGCCGACATTCAGAACTCGTACCGCGTGCTGAGCCGCAGACTGCGGCCGTACTCGTACCAGGCGCGGCCCATGTAGCCCGGGGCCTGCTGCTGGGTCTGGCGCCCCATGGTGTTGGTGAGGTTGGTCACGCTGAGGGACACCAGCCAGCGATCACCCAGCATCTTGTAGTCGACACCGGCGTCCCACTGCCCCAGCCCTTCCAGCCAGACAGGCAGGCCCCAGCCGACGTCTTGGGCACCGGGCCGCGCCGGATCGGCGCTGGTGGCGTTGGTGCCCGAGGTGCTGTTGTTGTTCACGCCCTGCAGGTAGCGCGAACGCCAGTTGTAGGCCAGGCGCGCCGACAGCGGACCGTGGTCATACAGGAACGCCAGGTTGAAGGCATCCTTGGAAAGGTACTGGATCGGCAATGACTTGAACGGCAGGCCGTTGGTGTCGCATCCATAGACGTTCAGGTTGGAATTGTTGAACGCACTGGCCGCCGGGCAGTACTTCAGGTCGAACGGGTGATAGAGCTGCTGGTGGCTGTCGATGTAGGTGAAGTTCGCCGAGATGCCAAAGCCCTTGGCCCAATCCGGCAGCAGTCGCTCGAGGGCAGCGAACTTGTCCAGGTAGCTCATGCCGCCCACTTCGAAGCCGGCGACGGAGCCCTTGGCGAGGTTGTCCGGTCCGGTGACGGTGAAGTCCTGCATGTTGCCCGCCAGGTCGGCGTAGCGCTCGATGTGCGCCCCCGGAAGGATGATGTCGCGCAGTTGCTTGTAGAACACCGCTGCGGTCAGGGACTGGCCCCAGGTCGGATTCCACTCCAGGCTCAGGTCGAGGTTGTTCGAGCGGATCGGCTTGAGGCGCGGATTGCCGTTCGAGTTGCCGGTGTACGTGATGCTGGTGATCGCCCCATTGTTGTTGGTCGAGACGTTCTGGTTCAGCGTTTCGTAGCCCTGCAACTGCCCGAAGTCCGGTCGGTAGATGCCCTTGGACGCCGCGAACCGGCCCTGCAGCTTGCTGGTCAAGTCGGTCTTCACGTTCAGGCTGGGCAGGAAGTCGGTGTAGCTGGTGACGAGGGTATGCTCCGCGTTGATCTTGCCGAATTGCGGCACTTCAGGCGGCGGATTCGAGCCCGGCGTGAACACCGTGTAGGCGTGCGAGATCGTGCGGGTATGGACCACGCGCAGGCCGACGTTGCCTTCCACCGGGAGGTGCCAGCCGTCCTCGGCGAAACGAAGGGTGCCGTAGAGCGCCTGGCTCTGTTCGTCGGTACGGCTGACCTGGGCCGGGCTGCCGTCGTAGCTGAGCGGGGTCCACGTCGGCGGCTGGCAGGTGTTGCTGGAGCCGAATTGCGCGTTGCCGTCCTTGCATTCCTGGACCAGGATGTCCGTCAGCGGCTGGTAGCTGTTTGGATAACCCCGAGGCAAGGCCATGCTGGGAAACACCAGTGCGGGCAACTGCGCGACCTTGCCATTGAAGAAGTTCGGGAAGGACTGCAACTGGGTCGGCACCAGGTTGGCGTACACCGACCCGGGCTTCAGGTAGCCGACGTTGGCGAAGGTGCCCCACGAGGGCTGGTCGCTGTTGTTGGGCAGCGTGCCCGGCACCTGGGTCTGCCGCACGTTCCACGGGTCCGAGAAGCTGAACCAGCCCGTGCCGTCGGCGTTGGTGTACTTTGCGCTGCGGTCGGTCACGCGCATGCCCACGCGGAAGTCACGCAGCACATCACTGTCGAACTTGAACCGGGCATCGCCCTTCCACGCGACCATGTTGCCCGTGGCCTTGCTCTGCATGGGCATCTCGTTGTCCATGTAGTAGTTCGCCGGATTTGCCAGGAAGGCGACTGTCGACGGATTGAAGGTCAATGAGGGCGGCCCGCCGTGGGCAGTACTCAGGTTCAGCTCCGGGACGAAGGTGCCGATGGCCGCGTAGTTGTTGAAACTGTCGTCGCTGGCATGCACCCATTGCAGGTCGTTCTGCAGCGCCAGGCGATCGCTGACGTCCCACTTGAAGTTCCACGCAATGTCGCGTGTCTGCGAATGGCTCACCGAACGACCAACGTCGGTGTCGTAGCTGAGGCCGCCGGCCACGAATTCGTTGGAACCCAGTTGCCCCATCGGCACGGTGTACGTCCCGGACGTGAGCACGTTGCCGCTATACACCGCGCTCTGGGGGTCGACCTGGATCAGGTACGGATTGATGCCATTGGCGTGCAGCGCGTACTCCGCGCTCGTGTCCTTGTAGAACGAGTTGAAGATCGTCAACGACGACTCCTTGTTTTCGTTCTTCCACTGCAACGCCGCGTAGAGGCCCGCTCGGTTGTCCTGGCTGGTGTTGGTGCGCCAGGAGGCCGACTGGGGAATCCAGACCGTCTTGCCCGCCACCAGGTCGTTGCGCGGGAAATAGGCGTCCAGCTCGATGGTGTCGTTGTGCGTGTTGGTCTGGTTGAACGACAGGTCGACCAGCGCGCCGAACTGGCCGGCACTGGAGTCCCAGCGCCGGCTGTAGATCCCCGAGACGCCCGGCGACTTCTTGCTGCCCATGACGGTGTAGTTGTCATTGGCCGAGATCGAGAGCTTGGTGTCCTTGAAGTCGAACGGCATCGCAGTGCGCAGGTCGACCTGCCCGCTGATGCCGCCTTCGATCAGCTCCGAGGAAGGGTTCTTGTACACCAGCACCGCCGCCATCAACTCCGGCGGCACGTCGCCCCAACTCAGCTCGCGGCCGGGGTATCCGGCGGAGAATGATTCGCGGCCATTGAGCGTCGACGAGCCCCAGGACAGGCCGCGCACCTGAACGCCCGAGCCTTCGACCGAAAAATGCTCGGGGTCGCCTGGCGACTTGTTGCGATCCATCGTCACGCCGACGACGCGCTGCAGGACCTCCGTGATCGACTTGTCCGGAAGCTTGCCGGCTTCTTCCGCCACGACGGCATCGACGATCTGCTCGGCGTTCTTCTTGATCGCCTGAGCGCTTTGCAGAGCCGCACGCTGGCCGGTCACGACCACTTGCTGCGACTCCCGGTCCGCTTCCGCCGGTGCGGCCTTGGCCGCGTTCGCCGAGGCCGCGGCAGCCGGCGACGAGGCCGAAGCGGCCGGCGCGGAAGGCGCGTCGCCTGGCGCGGGCACCGCCTGCGCCAGCACGGACCTGCTGCAAAGCAGAAGGACCTGCGCGGCCGCCACGGAAAGCGCCGTCTTGCTGAGATGTCTCCTCATTGTCTTTTCCTCTTGAATGAGCCGCTGGCCCAGCCCTCAATGGAGCGGGTCGGAAATGGTGTGACCGAAGACCGGTCGGATGTTCATCGGTGCGCGGCGCGGTGGCTGCCGCCGGGCCGTTGGCGACGGCGCGACGCCCGTCATCGTGACGAAGGCGTGGCGGTGTTCGTCGCTGGAGCGCCATCCACTCGGGACGACGTTCGTGGCGTCGTCCCGGTGGTGGCACTCACTGGATCAGGATCGGAGTCCCCACGCTGATGGCCGTCGTGTACGCGGGGCTGTACGGCGTGTAGGGAAAGTGCTGGGCGCCCTGGTTGACCGGGGCCGTACCGCTCACGGTCGCGTTGGTGCTGGCCGGCGAAAACTGCACCTGGACGACCGGATAGCTCGTCAGCTCTGTGGCAGCCACCAGCCCGGAGAGGCCGCAGTTGGTCGAGACGACGTTGAAGTTCGACAAGGACACCTGGTAGGCCGCCTGGGCGGCCGCGGTGGGCGTCACGCTCGCCTGGACCTTGACGTTGCAGGCGTTGCCCTGGAACAGATTGAAATGTCCCAGCGTCAACGTGACCAGCACGTCCGCGCCATGCGGACTGCCCGGACTCAGCAGGCTGAACCATTCCGGGTTCTCGCCGAGCGTGAACGACAGGGTCGTCTGGTTGACCACCTGCACGCCCTCGGCGGTGTTGCCAGTCTGGCTGATGCCGTTCGTGAGGCCCGGGACGTTGATCGTGATGCCGTTGTCGTAGGCGTAGATCGGCGTGGTCTGCACCGCCGCCGGATCGGTTGGCTGCAACACGAAGGTGTAGGTGAAGATGCTGTTGTCAGGGCTCAGCGCGCTCCAGCACCACTGGTCGTTGGCGCACCACCAGTTGTCGATGTTGGCGCCGGCACCCGTGCCGATCGAGCCGCCGTCGGTAGTTGCCGAGGTTCCCTGGAAGCCGGATGCCACCGTCAGCTTGGGCGGCGGCGCATTGCCTGCGTTGACGGTGACGTCCACCGGCACCGCTGCCGCATAGTTGGTGTCGCCGGTCTGCACGGCTTCGATCGTGCACTGCCCGCTGCCGGCGGCCATGACGGTGTTGCCGTTGACGGTGCAGTAGGTCGGCGTGAGCGAGGTGTAGGTCACCGCCAGCCCTGAGTCGGATGTCGCGGTCAGTGTGGTCGGTTGCGCGCCAAAGGCCAGGAAGCCCGGCGACGGGAAGGTGATGGTCTGCGGGTGGAGAAGCACCTTGAACAGTTGCTGCGTCGGTGCGGCGGCCGCGAAGCTGCCGTCGCCGTCCTGGGTGGCGGTCACCTGGCATTCACCCACCGCGACCGGCACGAGATTGCCGTCGCTGACCGTGCAGATCGACGGCGTGTTGGAGGCGAGCGTGACTGGGAGCCCGGACGTCGACGTCGCTGACAGCGGCGCTGCCGCGGTCGCGAGATATCGAGTTCCCGGGTAGGGAAAGTCGATGGACTGGGCGGTTCCCCCGGAGGAGCCGCCGTTGCCGCCGCAGGCGGACAGAAGTGCGCTGAAGGCAACGACGACCGTCGAAGCCTTGCTGAGCATGGTCGCTTGTCTCATGTCTTGTCCTATTTATATGTGGCGATTGCCCGGAATCAAATGTCTGCGTCGCTTGCGGCCCAAGGCAGCATCGACGCCATCGATCGCACCGGAGGTCCGGACTTCATCGGTCGACCGAGGCGTCGCCTCGGCTGGGGATGAGCGCTCCGGACCTCACGCAGACGCTTGGGATTCGTTCGAACCTCGGCATACCGAGCCCACGGCGAAGCCCCCCGGCACCCGTGCCTGCGATCCGCAGGTCGGGCACGCAACTGACATGGCCCTTGCATCGTTTGCCGGCATGTCACTGCGCCTGTCCCTTTGAAATACTAGTTCGGGCGATGACCGAACAAATATCGTACAAACACCTAAGGGCATCGGGGCCATGGCAGGCGAGCAGGCGATGCCCGACCTCGACGGATCGAGCGATGCATCCGGTTGCCTTCATCGCTGCAGATTGGCCTATCTCACCGCCCTCTTCGCGCTGCCTCCCTCGAAAAAAGGCGCCGGACGCGGCGTGTCCGCATGGAACGCATCGTCCGGCACAGGAGACGGCTCGATCCTAGGGAGCGGTGCGCAGGATGTCATAACCAAGCCATGACGCTTGCCAAACGGGCGCCGATCGCGTGCACCCGTCCCGCGGCACGCATCGTGGATCACCGCGATCCGCCAGGCGGCCCCGCAGCGCCGCGCAAGGGTAAATACGGCACTGTTTGTTCGTCGACCAAATTAATATGACCACTTCAACGTCACATCAGCGCCAGAGTCGCAAGCAATTGATTTAGCGCTACATCATTCTACTCACACCGTGGTTCGGTGTGCAGCCTTCCGGATGTGGCATGGCGTATCCGCAGCCCGGGGCGCGCCAGTCGCCCGCTGAAATCTGACCGAGGTTCTCATGCTCGAACTCTCCCAAGGTGCCTCCTCCACCAACGCCTGCGTCCGCGTCGATGGCGCTCCCGCCCTGCCGCTCCGACCGCCTCGCGAAGCCGGGTTGCGCTTCGGTCGTTGCGAAGTCCGGCCCTCGCGGCGCGAGGTGCACGTGGACGGACAACTGCGGCAGATCCAGCCCCGCCCCTTCGACCTGCTCGTGTACCTGATCGATCATCGCGATCGCGTGCTGTCGATGGACGAGCTCCTGGACGTCGTCTGGGGCCAGCGCATCGTGCAGCCCAGTTCGCTCACCGTCGCGATCAATCGGATCCGCAGCGTGCTGGGAGACGAACGCGGCGAGATCATCCGAACGCACCATCGCGTGGGCTATCGCTTCGTGGCGGAGCTGAACGGGGACGACCTGCACTTCGCGCCGCGGCAGCAGGCCGCGGTCGCCTGATGGCAACGCGCGGAGTGCCCATCCAGCATCGGCTGATCTGGGCGCTCGCGGCGGCTGCAACGGCATGCGCCTCGCCGCGGGCCGACGAGTCGATCAGCCCTGATCAGGCGCGCGCCAACTTTGCACGTCCCATCCTGCTGGCGACCGACGACGTGCGCGCCTATCCCGTGCCGCCGCGCGGCTTTGCCGATGCGGCACCGGGCGTGGCGGCGGGTCGCATCGTCGACTTCGACTATCCGTCCGGCGTCACGGGCACGCGACGCCAGGCCCGGATCTACCTGCCCGCGGGCTACCAGGCAGGCCAGAGGTACCCGGTGCTCTATCTGCTGCACGGCATCGCGGGCGACCAGGACGAGTGGCGCGGCTATGTGCGCGCGACGACCATCCTGGACAATCTCCGGGCATCCGGCCTGATCGTGCCGATGATCGTCGTCATGCCCAATGGCCGCGCGTTGGCCGACGATGCCCCGCCGCCTGCAGACAAGGTGTTCACGCCGGCCAATGCGGCGGGCTTCGACAGGTTCGAGCGCGACCTGCTGGAATTCCTGATTCCCGCGGTCGATTCGACCTACCCCACGCTCGCCGACGGCGGGCACCGCGCCATCGCCGGCCTCTCGATGGGTGGCGGCCAGGCGCTGGACTTCGGACTGGCCCATCTCGACCGGTTCGCATGGGTGGGCGCCTTCTCCCCGGCGCCCAACACCCACGGGATCGCCGAGCTGGTTCCCGACCCCGCGCAGGCGCGACGCGGGCTCAGGCTGCTTTACCTATCATGCGGCAACCAGGACGGCCTGATCAACGTGTCGCAGGCAGTGCACCGCGGCCTGGTCCAGCGCGCCGTTCCTCATCTCTGGAACGTCGATGACCATGGACATGACCGCGACAGCTGGGCCGAGAACCTCTACGCCTTCGCGCAGTTGATCTTCCGCTGAGGACGCTGGCACGCGCATCACTTGCCCATTGGCTCCAGCACGACGCGGCCGACGATGCCCGAGTCCTGCCCCGGCTGAGACTGCACCAGGACATTGAGCGTGCGCCACGCCGGCCCCAGCGGAAGTTGCAACGTCAGTGGCCCCGGGGCGGGATCCGTCTTCTCGCCCAGCTTGACACCTTCGCACCACACTTCGGCCCGGCCGGCGATATCGCGGAAGACGAGGCGTCCGCGACCATCGTTGTGGTCGGCGCGCACGCTGAACGACGCGCGATAGACGCGCCACGGCGGCCCCTCCGGGTCCTGCTTCATGGGCGGCTCGCCCCAGCCCCAGGTATTCATGTCGCCGTAGCTTGGGGCGGTGCCGGGATCGGGCCGATCGCCCTGCGGCGGCGAGATGCGCCAACCGCCGATCTTGGTGAAGGGCCCGGCCACCGCGACGGCGGCAGGCGGGACGACCGCCTGTACGTCGATCACGACGATCGACTCCTGCAGGCCCGGCGACGTGGCGCGCAGCGTGAGGCCGCCCTGGCCCGCACGCCGCGTCTGCACGATCACCTGCGCGAGGCCGTTGAACAAGCTGCGTTCGTTGCCTTTCTCGGCCTCGTGCGAATTGGGATCGCCGTTGCCGACACCGATGATGGCGCCGGGTCCCCGCAGCTCGAAGTGCACGGGCAGGTTCGCAGTGGGCACGGGACGGCCCTGCGCATCGACCGCGCTGACGGTCACCGGCACGGCATCCAGGCCGTCGCCGGACAGCGCCCCCCGGTCCGGCGTGAGCACGAGGCGCGCGGCCGCTCCGCTGGTCTCGACGACGTCTCGCCCCAGTTCCGCGCCGTCGCGCAGCGCGACCGCCTCCAGTCGACCGGGCGCATAGGGAACCTGGAACGTCGCCATGTCGATCGGATCGACGTCGCCTTCCGCGACCTGCCTGCCATCGAGCAGAAGTCGCACCCGCGGCGCATTGGTGGCCACCATCACCCGGATGGGCCTGCCCTCGCGACCGGCCCAGTTCCAGTGCGGCAGCACCTTGAGGACGAGGCTATCCTTCACCCAATGCGCCTGGTGGATCCAGAACGCCGACTTGGGGAAGGCGCACAGGTCCATCGCGCCGAAAAACGAACTGGCGCTGGGCCATTCGAACGGCGTGGGTTCGCCGCGGTAGTCGATGCCCGTCCACACGAAGCCGCCGGCCAAGAACGGGCGCTCCGCGATCGCGCGCCAGGCCTTGCGGTGCGTCGCCCCCCAATCCGACGGCTCGTCGTCGTAGCTGTCCAGGACGTGGCGCGCGCGATCGCTCTCGAAGGCATCCCGCGTCATGTACGCCGAGGTGTCCTCGGTGCTGGTCATGGGCTGCGTCGGATGGGCCTGGTGGAAGCGGTCGTACGCCCAGGCCTGGTAGTTCAGGCCCGCGACGTCGACAGCCTGGGTCACGTTCACGTCGCCGAAGAGACCGTCGTGCATGGCCGCGGTGACCGGGCGCGAGGTGTCCAGCTTCTTGACCGCCGCCACCATGCGCCGCGCCATCTCGTAGCCGACCTCGCTGCCCTGCAGCGGCTCCTCGTTGAAGATCGACCACAGGATCACGCTTGGGTGGTTGCGGTCGCGCCGCACCAGCCAGGTCAGCTGCTGCATGGTGTCGGGCGACGGATTGAAGTTGCGGTTCTCGTCCATCACCAGCAGCCCGAGACGATCAGCCAGGTCGAGCACTTCGGCGGCCGGCGCGTTGTGCGCGAAGCGCACCGCGTTCACGCCCATCGCCTTGAGCTGGCGCAGGCGGAACGCCCAGATCGACTCGGGTACCGCGACGCCGACGCCGGCATGATCCTGGTGGATCGCCACGCCCTGCAGCTTGATCGGCTCGTCATTGAGGAAGAAGCCACGGTCGGCGTCGAATCGCACGGAGCGAAAGCCTGTCTGCACGTCCGCCCGGTCGAGCTCCCCGCGCTCGTCGCGCAGCACCGATCGCACGCGGTACAGCGCGGGCCGCTGCAGGGTCCAGAGCACAGGCTTGGTCACGGTCAGTTCGAGCCGCGCGGTCGACGCGTCCAGCGCGCCCACCTTCACGGGCGTCCGGCCCTTGGCCACCTCGCGACCGGCAGGGTCCAGCACGGTCACCTCGAGCACGGCGCGGTGCGCGCCCTTCGCGCTGCTCTCCACCTCCACCTCGACCGGCAAGATCCAGCGATCACCCTTGCGCACCGGATCGGCATGGACGCCGTCCGTGGCGATGTGCACCGCATCGCGCTTGACGAGCCAGGTGTGGCGATAGATGCCGGCGCCCTCGTACCACCAGCCCTCCTGCGCATCGGCGTCCACGCGCACCGCGATCACATTGACGTCCTCGCCGTAGCGCAGGTAGGGCGTGATGTCGATGTTGCGTCCGTTGTAGCCGGACCAGTTGCGATTGACGACGATGCCGTTGACCCAGACCTGGCTGTGGGTGGCGACCGCGTCGAGCTGCAGTTCGATGTGGCGGCCACGATCCGACGGCGGCATGTTGAAGTAGCGCCGGTACCAGCCGATGCCGCGCGGTCGATAGCCTTGCGAGGCGTTCTCGCTGGCGTCGAACGGCCCTTCCACCGCCCAGTCGTGAGGCAGGTCGAGCCGACGCCAGCCGGAGTCGTCGTAGTCGGTCGCGGCGGCTCCGCCCGCGTTGCCCGCCTTCGCGCCGCCGTAGCTCATGCCATGGCCCTTGGCTGCGGGCGGAACGACATCGCCGAGGTGGAACAGCCATCCCGCATCCAGCGACAGTCGCTCGCGCGTGCCGGCCAAGGCACTGCCTGCGGCGAAAGTCACCGCAAGGACGGTCGCGGCCAGAAATCGAAGGGTCTTGTGCATGTTCTGTCTCGTTCGTGGCGTCTTGGATTCATTCGGGGATCGGTGCCTCCGCGCCCCATCGCTGGCTCGAAGCCGCGACACGGCGCCAAGGCTTCGACCGAACGGGACGGCGTCGAGGCAGCGGCGTCCGGCGCGCAGATTACTCCGGCAGCCCCACCGCGGCCTTCACGCGGTAGGTGGTGGATAGCGTGGCCACGTCGCCATCCGGCTGGCCGGCGCCCACCGACAGTCGATAGCGTCCGGGCGCGATGCTGCGCACGCCGGCCTGGTCGACGAAGCTCAGGTCCCGTGGCACCAGGTCGAACGTCAATGGCTTCGCCTCGCCTGCCCGCAGGCTGACCCGCGCGACGCCGCGCAGGGCGTGCCTGGGAGCCCCCTCGAACGCGGGTGGCGTGATGTAGAGCTGCACCACGTCGTCGCCTTGCCTGGCGCTCCTGTTGCACACCATGACCGTGACGCGCAGGCCATGCTCGGGTCTGCCGTCCACGGGCTGGACGCGCAACCGGCTGTACTCGAAACGCGCATAGCTCAAGCCGTACCCGAACGGGTACACGGGCGTGCCGCCGAAGTATCGGTAGGTGCGCCCCTTCATCGCGTAGTCGTCGAAGGGCGGCAGGTCGGCCACGCTGCGATAGAAGGTGACGGGCAGGCGCCCTCCGGGATCGGAGTGGCCGGCCAGCACGTCGGCGATCGCCCGGCCGCCGGCCTCGCCGGGATACCACGCCTCGATGATGGCCGCGGCATGCGACTTGGCCCAGCTCAAGTCGATCGCGCTTCCGCTCATCAGCACGACGACCAGGGGCTTGCCGAGCGCCTGCGCGCTTTCAAGAAGCCTGCGCTGGTCGGCCGGCAGGTCGAGCGTGGTGCGATCTCCACCAGCGAAGCCGTCGATCGACAGCGGCATCTCCTCGCCTTCGATGTCCGAGGTCAAGCCGACGGCGGCCACGACCACGTCGGCCTGGGCGACGGCGGCCTTGACCTGCGCATCGAGGTCGCTGCTCACGCGCTTCCAATGCAGGCCCGGAGCGACGCCGCCGGACTCGGCCTCGAGCCGCAGCGCGTAGCGCCGGCCCTTCTGAAGCACGACGTCGGTGAACTTCAGCGGCTCGTTCCAGCCCGAAGAGTGCTCCGCACGCACGGCTGTGCCGTCGGTGGCCAGCGTCCCGACGACGCCCGTCATGGCGATGCGCCAGATGCCGCTTTCTGGCGGCACCAGGAAACCCGTCCAGACCACCTTGTGGCGGCCGTCCACGCCATGCGCGAACGTCGCGTTGGACACGACCCGCGGCTCGACGCGCGTGTCCGCGGGCTTGGCACTGAAGCCACCGCCATCCACCCCGTTGAAGTAGTCGGCCCGCAGTCCAGGCTGGCCGTCCGGCGCCTGCAAGGCGGACGTGGGCACCGGGTCGCCGTCCGTGATCGAGGCCGTGAAGGGAACATGCACCACAGGCGAGTCCGGCATGGCCTGCCGCAGCCCGTCCAGCAGCGACACCGCCGCCAGGGTGCGCTCCGAGGAATAGTTGCCCCGCAGCACGCGCGTGGCGTCGGCGTGCGGGCCGATCACGGCGATGCGGACGCCCGGTCGCAGCGGCAGGACGCCGTCGTTCTTCAGCAGCACCAGGCTCTCGACGGCGCTCTTGAGCGCCAATGCAGCGTGCGACGGCGAGCCGATCTCGCTGGCAGGTGCCACCGCCCTGGCCGCGAGGCCGCCCAGGTCGCCGGTGCGCAACCGGGCCGAGAACAGACGGACCAGTGCGCGGTCGATGTCGGCATCGCTGATCAAGCCGCGCTCGCGAGCGTCCATGTAGCGTTGGCGCAGGGCCGCCGCGCCGCTCCACGCCGAGGTGTTGCACTCGTTGTCGACACCCGACTTCATCGCCGCAGCCACGGCCGCGGCGGCGTCGGGCGCATACCGGTGGCCTTCGGCGATGTCCTTGATGGCATCGCAGTCCGAGACGACATAGCCTTCGAATCCCCAGGCGCCGCGCAGCCGATGCTGGAGCAGCGGCTCGCTCGCGCACGCCGGCTGGCCATTGACGCGGTTGTAGGCGCACATGACGGATCCGGCCCGGGCCTCGACGATGGCCGCGCGGAATGCGGGCAGGTAGGTGTCTTCCAGGTCGTGCGGCGACACGACGACGTTCGCGCTGTGCCGCGTCGATTCGGGTCCGCTGTGCACCGCGAAATGCTTGGGGGTGGCGACCACGTCCGGGCGGTCAGGGTCCCTGCCCTGCATCCCGGTGATGAAGGCGACGCCCAGCCGGGCGGTGAGCCAGGGGTCCTCGCCGTAGGTTTCCTGGCCGCGGCCCCAGCGCGGGTCGCGGAAGATGTTGATGTTGGGCGCCCAGGTGTCCAGCCCGACGCCGCCAGGCCCGAACGCGTGCAGCGCGCGCACTTCCGAGCTGATGGCTGCGGCGACCTGATGGACCAACGGCGCGTCGAACGTCGCCGCCAGCCCGATGGGCTCGGGAAAATTGGTCGTGGGCAGCGGCCCGATCGCGCCGTGGAGCGATTCCGTCCACCAGTTATAGGCCGGAATTCCCAGGCGCTCGATGGGCGGCGCCACGTTGACGAACTGCCCCAGCTTCTCGTCGAGCGTCATGCGGGCCACCAACGCGGTCGCCTGCGCGTCGGCGATGGCGCGCACCGACGGCGCGGCCTGGGCGCCCGCGATCGAGACCAGGCAGGCGGCCGAGGCAAGCACCCATCGGACCGTGCGGCCGGCAGCGGCACTGCAGCACTCGCCATTGGCGCGAGCGCGCCCCTTCTCGGAAATGATCTCTTGCGGCATGGTTCGAAGTCGGCGGATTCAGCGCGCCAGCATTTGCAGCAACTGCGCGTCCATGGCCTGCTGCCAGATCGCGTAGCCCTTCTCGTCGGGATGCAGGAGGTCGGGCATCACGTCGCGCGACAACGTGCCGTCCGGGCTCAGGAATGCCGGGCCGATATCGAGGAACACGACACCGCGGCCATTGGCATGGTCGGCGATGATCCGGTTCACGCGCTCGTTGATGCGCCGCTGCGGATCGTCCGGTCTCTCGCCGCGCGGAAAGATCGCCAGCAGCAGCACCTTGGTGGCCGGCAGGCGCTGGCGGATCTCGTCGAGCACCCGCTGGATGCCGGCGGCCGTCGTCCGCGGATCCTCGCCGCGATGACCGGTGTTGTTGGTGCCGATCATCAGGACGACCACCTTCGGCGCGATGCCGTCGATCTCGCCGTGCTGCAGGCGCCACAGCACGTTCTCGGTGGCATCGCCGCCGAAGCCGAGGTCCAGTGCGTGGTACGAGGCGTAATGGCGCTGCCAGATGGCGATGCCGCTCTTTTCCCACCCCTCGGTGATGGAGTCGCCGATGAACACCAGCTCGGGCGGCGTACCCGCCGCGACGAGGCGGTTCCTTTCGTCCAGCTTCTTCTGGTGGCGCGGCAGCCACCACTCCACGGACCAGGACTCGTCGAGGATCGCCGGCGTGACGGACTCGGTGCGGTAGTCCGGACATGCCAGACCGGGACGCGCCACCCGGCCGAAGCGCACATTGGCGACACTGACGCGGCCGCTGCCATTGCCTTCGAGCGTGAACGGACGCGTGACCCGCGAAAAGTCGGCACCGTCGCGCATGAAGCAGCTCATCGCCAAGGCCACGTGATGCCACCCCTTGCCGGCCCAGGCGCGCCCCTGCTGCAGCAGATTGACGCTGCGTCCGCAGCCGTCGCCGCACCCGACCCGGACCTTGACGGCGCCCTGGGCCAGATCGGCCACGTCGAGGTCGAACTCGAGCATGCCGCCTTCGAACGGGCGCAGGTCGAGCGCTTGCCGGCTTTCGACGCGCAGTGTCGCCTCCCACAGGTCCTTCCATTCGAAGCGAAGGGCCTGCCGCGATCCCTCGCCGGTGCCTGTGCTCGCTTCGAGGTGGCTCGAGCGGGCGTATTCCTGGCTGGGCGGTGGCACGACAACCCGGCCGCCGGTCAATTCGGCCTCGGCTTCCCAATGACCGACGACGATGCGCCAGGCGCCGGGTGCCGCCGGAAGGAGGACAAGATCCGCGCCGGCCTCGGCGCGCCGTTCAGAGGCGCAAGCCACCAGCACGACGACCAGCACCAGCATCGTGGCGCCAAGGACGAACGGACGAAGGATCTGCTTCATGGGACCAAGTGGCATGCATCTTCAATGGCGTATGAACGCGGCGTGCGCAGGCTAAGTCGCGCGGAGTCCGATGTCATTACCGGACGCGAACCAGGACCTGTCCGCGGTGCGCAACACGCTTCGTACCGCGTGGCAGCGTGCCACCCGGCGTGGCCCGTGCGGGCGCCGGGTGGGCGTCCTGCAGGGGCCAGGGCAGCAGCGCACGGATGCTGCGGCCCTGGCGTCTTCAGTTGCTGTAGACCACGCCTCGGCAACTGCCGCCCGCGTACACCCGGCCGTAGACACCTTGGTCTGCCGCCATGACGCCCAGCCCGGCGTACTGGTGGGCGTCGTCGTCGTGGCGAACCCAGGTCGCCCCGCCGTCGTCGGAGCGGTAGACACCCGACACGCCGTTGACCACGCCGATCACGTAGACCGCCGCGGAGTACGTCGCGCCGGGCTTGGCCTTGCCCAGCGCGACGACGCTCGCGCCCTGCACGTCGGGCCACTGCGAGGGATCGCGACTGCCCCAGATCGAGGCGAAGTTGGCGAGCCTGGTCCAGGTGGCGCCCGAATCCACCGAGTGATAGACGGTGTTGCCGTCGGCCAGCCAGAGGTCGCCTTCGGCGTTCGGATTCACCGCCATCGACGTGGCGTTGAACGGATTGGCGCGCAGGTTCGCCGCCACGGAACCCTGGCTCAGCGCGAAGGTGTGGCCGCCGTCGGTCGAGACGTACACCTTGCCCGGGCTGCCCCACCACGCGCCGCCCGAGTCATACGCATAGACCTTGCTCGCGTTCCTGCGATCGGCGACCAGCCGGTAGCTGCGCGGAAACCCGCCAATGACGCTGAGTGCCGGCAGGTTGGTCGCGGTCCACGTGGCGCCGTTGTCGGTGCTGTAGGACGGCACCGAGTCGGCCGGCGCCCAGACGAGCCTGTTGCGCGAGGTGGTCACGATGTTCGTCGCGCCGGCGGTATTGGCCGCGGCGCCGGCCGGCAGCGAGCCGAAGCTCGCCCAGCTGTTGCCGCCGTCGCCCGACCAGTAGCCGACGCCCGTGCCGGTCGAGTTGATGACCCCGGCCGCGGCGACGTAGTTCGGGTCGGACCAGGCGGTGTCGATGGAGTTGCCGCTGTTCCATTGCTTGTTGGGGCTGAGCGTCGGCGCCTTCGCGAGGTCGGTGTGGACCCAGGTGCCCACGTCGCCCGAACCGTTGAGGAAGACGTACGGGGCGCCCGCCGGCGGCGTCGTGAGGGCCAGGGTGCAGGTCTCCTCGATGCCGTTGATCGCGGCGCTCCAGGTGGGCGTCGACGCCGAGGCGTTGCGGGTCTCGACGACACCCCCGCCATGCACGTGCATGATGTGATCGCGGTTGGACGGATCGATCTCGACATCGTCGACCCAGCCCGAGGCGGTCTGGCCCGGCATCCCGGCTTCGATTTCGCGCCAGGTCCTGCCCCCGTCGTCGGACAACTGGACGATCTGCTGTCCGGCGTAGTTCCCCCAGGTGCCGCTCACGCCCAGCGCGATGCGGGCGGTCGGGCCGGCGCCGGACACGGACAGGCCGCCGTAGCCGGCGGAGTTGTTGCTGGCCAGCAAGGTCCACGTGCTCCCGTTGCTGCCGTCGAACTTGTACAGGCGGGCAGGCCCGCCGTCCCCCGGGCCCGCGCCCTTGGTGAACAGAACGTAGAACTCGCCGTCGGCGGTGCGCACGATGTGGGGGATGTGATACCCGGACACCGGGGTCGACACTGGCTTCCACGTGGCGCCACCGTCGGTGGACTTGTACAGGTTCGAGGTCAGGCCTGCCGCGTTGACGTAGTCGGGTGCGATGCTGGCCCAGAGGATCCAGGTCGGCGAGCCACTGCCCTTGCCCGAGGTGTCGAACACGACCTGCTCGACTCCGATCGGTTGGCCGCCCAAGGCGTTGATCTGGCTGGCGGTCAGCTTCGTGGGCGACAGCGATGACACCTGGGTCCAGGTACGGCCGGAGTCCGCGCTCTTCCACAGGCCGGCCGTGCGCGAGCCGTAGAACAGGATGGCCGGATTGTTCGGATCGACCGCCAGGCGCTCGCCGATGGCCCGGCCGACGTTGTTCGCGCCCGCCGAGAAGGGCAGGTTGACAGGGGTCCAGCTGCTGCCGCGGTTGCCCGAGATGTAGAGCCGGGCGGTCGCGTCAGCCGAGGCGTACAGGCCCGTGACCATGTAGACCCGCTGGTCGTTGTTCGGGTCGAGGGCGATGCTCTCGACGCCGTGCTGGAAGCTCTCGGCCGCGCTGAAGCCGTCCGTGATCGGCAGCCACGAGGAGCTCGCCTGGTCCCAGCGGTAGGCGCCGCCCACGTCGGTGCGCGCGTACAGGACGTTCGGCGAGGTCAGGTGGAAGACGAGGCCGGTGACATAGCCGCCGCCGCCGAACTTGGCGCTGGCCCACGTGCCGACATTGATCGAGAACGCCTGCTGGCTCTTGGCGCCGCAGGCGTTGGTGTAGGTGACGTTGGCGGTGCAGGCCGCGGCGGGCGTGAAGGTCTGTTCGCGCGAGGCACCGCCGGTGCCGCAGCCGCTCCAGCTCCAGGAGCCGCCCGACACCGGCTGTGGTCCGAAGGTGGCCGAAGCACCGGTCCTGAGCCTGGCGGAGCTCGTCTGGACCCAGGTGCCGTTGACCTTGATGTACGGCGTGATGACGGTGGGCGCGCAGGTCTGCGCGAGGGCCGCAGAACCCGCACCGGCTCCCAACGCCAGTGCGATGGTCGATAGTTGCAGTCTCATGGTTTGTACCTTTCGGATGAAGGGCCCGGCCGGTTGTCTCCCCCGGTCGCGAGCGTTATGCGAAGCGGCCCGATGCCTGGGCTCGACCTCGACGACGGTGGCAAGCACCCTCCTTGTTCCATGCCTGGACGGCGGCGCGGCGCGACGCTGTGCCATGGCACGCTTCGCGTCCGCGCTCGCGCCCGGAAATGTCAGTTGCTGTAGAACAGTCCGCGGCCGTTGCCCGCCGCGTAGATCCGTCCATAGGTGTTCTGGTCGGCCGCGATCGCGCCGATGCCGCCGAACTGGTGCGCGTCGTCGTTGAAGCGCGTCCAGGTGGCGCCCCCGTCGTCCGATCGGTACACGCCCCAGACGCCGTTGACCACGCCGACCACGTAGACCGCCGCCGAATACGATGCACCGGCCTTGGCCTTGCCCAGGGCGATCGTGGTCGCGCCCTGCACGTCCGGCCACGCATTGCTGCCGTTGATCGACGCGAAGCTGCCGAGCTTCGTCCAGGTCGCGCCCGAGTCCAGCGAGTGGTACACGGCATTGCCGTCGGCCAGCCAGACGTCGCCTTCGGCGTTGGGATTGACCGCAAGCGAAGTGGCCCAGAAGTAGTTGGGTGCCAACTTGGCATCGACCGATGCCTGGCTCAGCGTGAAGCCGTGCCCGCCGTCCGTCGACACGTAGACCTTGCCGTTGCCCGCCCACCATGCACCGCCCGACTCGTAGGCATAGACCTTGTTCGGGTTCTTGCGATCCGCGGCCAGGTGGTAGCTGCGCCCAATGCCAGTGCCCACGCTGGGCAGCGCCGGCAGGTTGGTCGACACCCAGCTGGCGCCGTTGTCGGTGGTGTACGACGGCACCGAGTCGGTCGGCGCCCAGACGAGCTTGTTGCGCGCGGTGACGGCGACGCTGCCGCCGGATGCGGTGGCACCGCCCGGCGCGTTGGTGGCGAAAGAGGCCCAGGTCTTGCCGCCGTCGCCGGACCAGAAGCCGAAGCCCGCGCCGGTTCCGTTGATCGTGCCGCTGCCGGCGATGTAGAGCGCGTCGGACCAGGCCGTGTCCGCGGAATAGCCGTTGCTCCACTGGTTGCTCGGGCCCTCGGTCGGCTTGCGGGAGAGGTCCGTGTGCACCCACGTGCCGATGTCGCCCGCGCTGTTGATCACGATGTACGGCGCGCCGGCCGGCGGCGTTGCGAGGGCCGAGATGGCGTTCTCCTCGATGCCGTCGACCGTGCCGGCCCAGGTCGGCGTGGCCGAGGAGGCGTTGCGGGTCTCGATGACGCCGCCGCCGTGGACGTGCAGGATGTGGTCGCGGTTGGATGGATCGATCTCGACGTCGTCCACCCAGCCTGAAGCGGTCTCGCCCGACGTCCCGGCTTCGATTTCGCGCCAGGTCTTGCCATCGTCATCGGACAGCTGGACGATCTTCATGCCGGCGTAGTTGCCCCAGGTGCCGCTCACGCCCAGCGCGATGCGGGTGGTGGCACCGCTGCCGGAGACCGATACCCCGCCGTAGCCGGCGGAATCCGTGCTGGCCAGCAACGACCAGTTCGTGCCGTCGAACTTGTAGAACCGGCCCGGTCCGCCGTCGCCCGGGCCGGCACCCTTGGTGAACGCCACGTAGAACAGGCCGTCCGCGGCGCGCACCATGTGCGGGATGTGGTATCCGGACACCGGGGTCGAGACCGGCGTCCATGTGCCGCCGCCGTCGGCGGACTTGTACAGGTTCGACGCCAGGCCCGCCACGTTGACGTAGTCCGGCGCGACAGCGGCGTAGATCGTCTTGGTCGCCGAGCCGGTGCCCTTGCTTTCGGTGTCGCACACCACCAGTTCGACACCCATCGCCGTGCCGCCCACCGCATTGAGCTGGTCGGAGGTCATCCTGGTGGCCGACAGCGAGGACACCTGGGCCCACGTGCGGCCCGAATCGGCACTCTTCCAAAGGCCGGCGGTCCGCGACCCGTAGTAGAGCGTGGAAGGCAGGTTCGGATCGACCATCATGCGTTCGCCGATGGCCCTGCCGCCGTTGTTCGAACCGGCAGAGAACGGCAGGTTGACATGCGTCCAGTGGTCGCCGCGATCGCTGGAGATGTACAGCCGCGCGGTGGCGTTGGCGGAGTCGTAGAGGCCCGTGCTCATGTAGACGAGCTGGTCGTTGTTCGGATCGAGGGCGATGCTCTCCGCGCCCTGGAAGAAGCTTTCGGCCGCGCCGAATCCATCGGTGATCGGCAGCCAGGACGACGTCGCCTGGTTCCACCGGTAGGCGCCGCCGATGTCCGTGCGCGCGTACAGCAGGTTGGCCGTCGTCGGATGGAAGATCAGGCCCGTGACGTAGCCGCCGCCGCCGATCTTCGCGTTGGTCCAGGTGGTGGGCTTCGGCGACGGGGACCCCGAGGTCGCGGCCGTCGGCGTCACGCCGGCCGACTGCGGGGCGGCGGCGCCCTCGCCCGCCGCGTTGCCAGCGGTGACGGTGTAGTAGTAAGTGGTGCCGTTGGACAGGCCTGTGTCCGTGAACTGCGGTGTCGCGCTCGAGCCGACCTTCGTGCCCTGCGCGCCGGAGCTGGTCGACCGGTACACGTTGTACGAATTCGCACCCGCCACGGCCGTCCATTGCAGCGTGACCTGGGTGTCGCCCGCGACGGCGCTCAAACCGGCAGGCACGGCCGGCGCGGTCACTGCCACTGCCGGCGTCACGCCAAGGGACTGCACCGAAGGCGCGCCCTCGCCAGCGGCGCCGGAGGCGGTCACCTCGTAGTAGTACGTGGACCCGTTCACCGCACTCGAGTCCACGTACGACGTCGAGGTGCTGGTCCCGATCTTCGCGCCTTGCGTTCCCGGTGTCGTCGAGCGGTAGACGTTGTAGGAGGCCGCTCCGGTCACGGTGCCCCAGGTGATCGTGGTGCGGCTGTCGCCGGCGGTCGCGGTCAGGGCCGTGGGGGCGCCCGGTGTCGTGCCGGTCGTGGACGACGAGCCCGCGCTTCCGCCCCCGCCGCCACACGCCGCGAGCAGCGCGATGAGCAACCCTGCCGCTCCCAGCCGGAGCACCGCGAGGCTGCGCCTGCCCGCCGACGTGGCGCCGCGTTGTTGGAGACCTGTGGTCGCGTCCTGAAACCGAAGCATCGTGTCGTTCCCGGCCATGTTGTCGTTCCAAGCGCCCCGACCTCGCCGGGGATCTCTTGTCTCTGGAGACCCGTGCCGCCGGTCGTCGCATCACGAGCGCCGCAAGGCGGCTCGACAGACGGGCGGCAGGCCCAGATATACCGCCATATTATTTGGTGCAGGGCGGCTTTCCGTGTTGCAATGCGTAATATGTCTACAGCAATATCGACTAATGTCGACATTCGCCGCTGCAGTCCCGCGCCGCCGCAATTCGCGGCACCGGAGCGCAGCCCGCGTCGTGGAATTGGCGGCTGCCGCGGTGGCCGCCCCCTCAGGCGGACCAGGACAGTTCAGAGCCCTCCGCCTTGATCGCGCTCGCGTGGCCGCGCGCTTCGAGCCGCCAATCGCGCAGCGCACCTTCCGTGACGCGCGCGACGTAGCGCTCGCCCTGCCGCGTGACGGTGCCGCGGGCGGCGATGCGGCCGTCCGGCGCCGCGACTGCGAACGGCGCGGTGGCGCCGTCGTCGAGCGCGAAGATGCGCAGCGTGGTGCCGCGCGCGAAGTCGTACTCGGGGCGTTCGGTCTCGCTGCCCCACGGCAGGACGGTATTGCCGGGCACGTACACCGGCAGGCTCATGAAGTCGTGCTTCTCGCGATACCAGCGGCCTCCGGCGCGTACCTGGCCGCTCAGCAGGTGCGTCCACGTCCCCTCGGGCAGGTAGAAGTCGACCTCGCCACTCTCGTCGAAGACCGGCGCCACGAGCAGCGATTCGCCGAGGTGGTATTGGCGATCGAGCGGAGCGCAGCCGGGGTCGCCCGGATGCTCCATCATCATCGAACGCATCACCGGCACGCCCGTCTCCGCCGCCTGGATCGCCTTCGCGTAGAGGTACGGCATCAGGCGGTGCTTCAGCCGCGTGAAGACGCGCAGGACATCGCAGCTCTCTTCGTCGACCAGCCAGGGCACGCGGTAGAAGCTGCTGCCGTGCAGCCGGCTGTGCGACGACAGCAGGCCGAACTGGATCCAGCGCTTGTAGACCGCCGGCGGCGGGTTGCCCTCGAAGCCGCCGATGTCGTGGCTCCAGAAGCCGAAGCCGCAGGTCGTCAGCGACAGGCCCCCGCGCAGGCTCTCGGCCATCGACTCGAACGTGGACCAGCAGTCTCCGCCCCAGTGCACCGGGAAGCGCTGGGCCGAGGCGTAGGCCGACCGCGCGAAGACGACGGCCTCGTCATCGCCGCGGACTTCGCGGACGAGGTTGAAGACGGCCTCGTTGTACTGCAGCGGGTAGAGGTTGTGCATCTCCACCGGGTCGGAACCGTCGTGATACATCACCCCCGTATCCGGGATGCGCTCGCCGAAGTCCGTCTTGAAGCAGTCGACCCCCATCTCGAGCAGGCGGCGCAGGTGGCCCTGATACCAGGCCACCGCCTTCGGGTTCGTGAAGTCCACGATCGCCATGCCGGGCTGCCAGAGGTCGGTCTGCCAGGTGCGGCCATTGGCGCGCTTGATGAAGTAGCCTTCGCGCGCGCCCTCCGCGAACAGCCGGGATTTCTGCGCCACGTACGGATTGATCCAGAGGCTGACCTTCAGGCCGCGGTCCCGCAGGCGGGCAAGCATGGCCTTCGGGTCGGGGAACTGGCGCGCGTCCCATTCGAAGTCGCACCACTGGAACTCGCGCATCCAGAAGCAGTCGAAGTGGAACACGGACAGCGGCAGCTCGCGCCGCTTCATCTCGTCGATGAAGGACGTGGTGGTTGCCTCGTCGTAGTTCGTCGTGAAGGACGTCGTCAACCACAGGCCGAACGTCCAGGCCGGCGGCAGCGCCGGCTTGCCCGTGAGCGTGGTCAGGCGCTGCACCACGTCCTTGGGCGTCGGGCCCTGGATCACGAGGTACTCCAGGCTCTCGCCCTCGCGGCTGAACTGCACGCGAGCCGTCTTTTCCGAGGCCACTTCGAAGGACACAGGTCCGGCCTCATTGACCAGCACGCCGTAGCCGCGGCTGGTCATGTAGAACGGGACGCTCTTGTACGCCTGCTCGCAGGCCGTGCCGCCGTCGCGGTTGCTGTTCTCTACGACCTGGCCGTTCTTGACCCACGGCGTGAAGCGCTCGCCCAGTCCGTAGACCGTCTCGCCCACCGACAGGCCCAGGCCCTCGTGCACGAAGTTGCCCTTGCCGGCCCATTGGATGTAGGCCAGCGCGCGCCAGCCGCTGCGCGTCAGCACCCGTTCGCCCTCGCGGAACACCACGCCCCAGTCATCGCCCTTGAGGATGTCGACCGACAGGCCACCCGACGTCAGCGTGGCGCACTGTTCACCGTCCACGACCGCAACCTCGGGCTGGCCGGCGCCGGGCATCGGGATCCCCAGGCGCGGCGCGTCCGAGCCGCTGAAGTGCTCCGTCTTCACGCGGATGACGCCCGGCATGGGCGAGCTCAGCGTCAACGTGAGCGTCGGGCCCTGCAGGGTGTCGCCGCGATGGCGGATCGGGCGCGTCGTGGCCAGCACCACCAGCCGATCGGCGTGCGCCTCGACCGCGTAGGCCTGGGCCGCATAGTGCGCGGTGACGCCGGGCTGCAGTAGCCACTGTCCATCCGTGAATTTCATGAGTCGTCGATGATCGGGTTGTTCCAAGTTCAGCACAGTCTAGGTGATTTAACATTAAACTAAAAGCGTTTTCCGACAATCGACGTTCACGGCGCCTAGGTGTTTCCACGCTCTTCATTTCGTGCAGTGCTCAAACTAATATGAGCTCGACCCGCGGAATCGACCAAGGGCCCGAGCACTCCGAAAGGGCTTGGCGCTGCCATTTGAACTCGGCGCATCCGCCAAGACAATCGCCATGATTTAAGGTTAAATTCGCACTCTGGATTCGGTTTGATTTAAGGATAAATTCAATTGACGTTCCTGGCCGATCTCCCCCGCCTGTGGTTTTCGCCCGCTGCCCCCAGGCAAGCGGGCATGCCCACTGGCCGTGTGGCCGAAGGCCCGGACCAGGGCGGCCAGCGCCCCCTGCTCAAGGGCATCAATCGCATGGCCCTGGTGCGCCAGCTGTGCATGAGGCCGGGGTTGTCGCGCGCCGATCTGGCCGCTTCCGTCCAGCTCACCAAGTCGACGGTCGGATTGCTGGTGCGCGAGCTCATCGCCGAAGGCTGGCTGCAGGAACGCGACTGCGTTCCCACCGGCGACATCGGCCGTCGCCCGACCCCGCTGTTCATCGATCCCACGCGGCTGGTGCTGCTTGGCGTGGAGATCGGCATCGACTCGGCACTCCTCGTGGCGACCTCGCTGCTGGGCGACGTGCTCGGTCGCCTGCAGGTGCCCCATGACGCGGGCCGCGGCGCCCAGGCCTGCATGGACAGCCTGGCGGCTTCGCTCTCCGCCTTGCATCTTCAGATCGAGGACCGCGCTCGACAGGTGCTGGGCATCGGCGTCGGCCTGCCCGGCGGCGTCGACGAGGCAAGCGGCTTTCTTCATGTCGCGCCGAACCTCGGCTGGCGCGAGGTCCCCGTCGGCGCACTGCTGGCGTCGGCGCTGGCGGGCACCCCGCTCGCCGGCGTCCCGCTGTTTCTTCAGAACGAAGCCGATGTCGCCGCATTGGGCGAATTGGAATTCGATCCGGGCGGCGCCGCAGACCCGTTGCTGTACGTGAGCATCAACCAGGGCGTCGGTGCAGGCGTGATCGTCGGCGATCGCCTCCTGATCGGCAGCCGCGGCTTCGCGGGGGAGATCGGCCACACCATCCTGCAGCCGGGCGGGCCACTATGTTCATGCGGCCGCCGCGGCTGCGCCGAGGCTCTGATCGGCATGCGCAAGGTGCTCGCACCTCGCGGAGATCCCACCCAGAAGCGCCCTGCGGCAAGCGTTGCAAGCATCGCGCCGCAGCCGTCTGCGGGCGACGTCGACTTGCTGGAGTCCATCGCCATCGCGGGCCGCCACCTGGGCACCCTGCTGCAGAACCTCGCTGCCGCCTACGACCCCGCCTGCATCGTGCTGGGTGGCGCAGGGGTGGCTTTGGGGCCTCGCTTCGTCGAGCCGGCTCTGCACACGCTCCGCGAGCATTGCGACGCCGCCAACCTGCCCATGCCCATCGTGCGCCTGTCACGCCACGGCGCCGATGCGGTGGCCGTGGGCGCCGCCGCCCTCGTCCGCTATCGCGTGACCCGTCCGCTCATCGCCGTCACTTCGCCCAGGACCGCCTCATGACCTGCTCTTCCCTGCGACCGATTCGAGGATCACGCTGATGTTTCTCGGCATTGATCTGGGCACCTCCGAAGTCAAGCTGCTGCTGCTGGACGCGGCTGGCGCCGTCGTCGGCACGTCCGGCGCGCCGCTGGATGTGCAGCGACCAAAGCCGCTCTGGTCGGAGCAGGATCCAGCCTCGTGGTGGCAGGCCACGAACGAGGCCATCGGCCGCCTGCGCGCGCAGTTCCCCCTGAAATTCGCACGCGTGCAAGGCATCGGACTGTCGGGCCAGATGCACGGCGCCGTGCTGCTCGGCACCGACGACGAGGTGCTGCGCCCCGCGATCCTCTGGAACGACGGGCGCAGCCACGCCGAGTGCGCGGAGCTCGCAACGCGTGCGCCGCGGCTGCACGACATTGCCGCCAACCTGGCCATGCCGGGCTTCACCGCGCCCAAGCTGCTGTGGGTGCGCCGCCATGAGCCCGCGCTGTTCGCCCGCATGCGCAGCGTGCTGCTGCCCAAGGACTGGTTGCGGTTGCAACTGACCGGCCAGAAGGTGTCTGACCCGTCGGACGCGGCCGGCACGCTGTGGCTGGACGTCGCCCGGCGCGACTGGTCCGACGAACTCCTGGCTGCCTGCGGCCTCGATCGGAGCCACATGCCGCGCTTGGTCGAGAGCAACGTGGCTTCGGGCGTACTGCGCCCCGAGCTGGCGCGCGCCTGGGGGCTCGGCCCGGAGGTCGTCGTGGCCGGCGGAGCGGGCGACAACGCGGCCAGCGCGATCGGCGTCGGCGCGACCGAGCCGGGCGACGGCTTCATCTCGCTGGGCACGTCAGGCGTGCTGTTCGTCGTCGACGACCGGCACCGCGCCAACGCCGGCTCGGCCGTCCACGCGTTCTGCCACGCCCTGCCTCAACGTTGGCACCAGATGAGCGTGATGCTCTCGGCGGCCAGTTGCCTGCGCTGGTTCACGCGATTCAGCGGCGCCGCCGACGAGCCCGCGCTGCTGGCGGAGGTGGCGGCCCTGTCGCCCGACGCGCTGGCCAGCGCGCCCTTGTTCCTGCCTTACCTGGCGGGCGAGCGCACGCCGCACAACGACCCGTTCGCGCCGGGCGTGTTCTATGGACTGTCGCACCAGAGCGGCCGCGCCCTGGGCGCGTACTCGGTGCTGGAAGGCGTCGCCTTCGGCCTGGCCGACGGCCTGGCCGCACTGCGCGCCTCCGGCACCCGGGCGCGCAGCCTGTCGCTGGTGGGGGGCGGCGCCCGCAGCGCGCTGTGGGCCCAGCTCATCGCCGACGCGCTCGATGTCGAGATCATCGCGCACCGCGGCGCTGACGCCGGTGGCGCGCTCGGCGCCGCGCGCCTGGGCTGGATGGCCGCGGGCGCCAGCGTGGGCGAAGCCTGCGCCAAGCCCCCGGTCACCGCGCGCTTTGCGCCGGACGCCGCGCGCCGCGCGGTCCTCGAGCCGCGCCTGCAGCAATTCCGCCAGGTCTACCACCACCTCAAGCCCCTGTGGGGCCCTGCCGCGACCTGAGCGCGGCAACGATCACCCCGACCGAGAACCTCAATGACTTCGTATTTCAAGGACATCGCTCCGATCCAGTATCGCGGCCCCGACAGCGACGACGCGCTCGCGTTCCGCCACTACGACAAGGATCGACTGGTGCTGGGCAAGCGCATGGAGGATCACCTGCGCTTTGCCGTCTGCTACTGGCACACGTTCTGCTGGAACGGTCTCGACCCGTTCGGTACCGGCACGTTCCAGCGCCCGTGGTTCGAGGGCGGCTCGCCGATGGAGCTCGCGCGGATCAAGGCCGACGCGGCGTTCGACTTCTTCGCCACGCTGGGCGCGCCCTACTACTGCTTCCACGACCGCGACGTCGCGCCCGAGGGCGCCACGCCGCGCGAGAGCCGCGAGAACTTCCTGCGCATGGTCGACGTGCTGGGCGGGCACCAGCAGCGCACCGGCATGAAGCTGCTGTGGGGCACGGCCAACCTGTTCAGCCATCGCCGCTTCATGTCGGGCGCGGCGACGAACCCCGACCCCGCCATCTTCGCGCTGGCCGCCGCGCAGGTACGCGACGCGCTCGAGGCGACGCAGCGCCTGGGCGGGGAGAACTACGTGCTGTGGGGCGGCCGCGAGGGCTACGAGACGCTGCTGAACACGCGCCTCGGCCAGGAGCTGGACCAGATGGGCCGCTTCCTGAACCTCGTCGTCGAGCACAAGCACAGGATCGGCTTCAAGGGCGCGATCCTCATCGAGCCCAAGCCGCGCGAGCCGTCCAAGCACCAGTACGACTTCGACGTCGCCACCGTCTATGGCTTCCTCGTGCGCCACGGCCTGGACAAGGAGGTCAAGGTCAACATCGAGGCCAACCACGCCACGCTGTCGGGCCACAGCTTCGAGCACGAGATCGCGACCGCCGCCGCCCTTGGCATCCTGGGCAGCATCGACATGAACCGCGGCGACCCGCAACTGGGCTGGGACACCGACCAGTTCCCGCACAACGTGCCCGACACCGCGCTCGCGATGTACCACATCCTGCAGGCCGGCGGCCTGGGCACCGGCGGCCTGAACTTCGATGCCAAGGTGCGCCGCCAGTCGATCGACGCGGTCGACCTGTTCCACGGGCACATCGGCGGCATGGACGTCTCCGCGCGCGGCCTGCTCGTGGCCGAGCAGATGATCCTCGACGGCCGGCTGAAGTCCGCCGTCGACGCGCGCTACGCCGGATGGAACACCGCGCACGGCCAGGCCGTGCTCGCGGGGCGGGTGTCGCTCGCCGATCTCGCCGACCGGGCACTGGCGGCCAACGTCGACGTCCCGCCCGTCTCGGGTCGCCAGGAGGCGCTCGAGAACCTGGTCAACCGCTTCTGCGGCAACTGAGAGAGGAGGTCCCACACCCCATTTGGCAGACGCGACGCGCGCCCGGCACGACGGGCCTGTCGGCTCCCACGCGTGCTCGCCGTGCGGATCCCGGCTGCGCAACGCGCGCCCTGTCCGACATGCAAGGCCGCCGCAGCAGCGGTGCCCCATGCCGCCTCGGTGAACGGATCCGCTCGCCGAACGCAGGAGTCGACGAGCAGCTTCACCGGCAGTCTGTGACTGCCCCACCGCGCCCGCTCACCAGTGGCGGGGTCCATCGTCAACAGAACGAGTAGAACGACATGAGACAATTCAAGAAGACAGCGTTGTCAGCAGCCGCGACGCACGCGGCCCTGTTGTGGAGTGGTGTGGCCATGGCGCAATCGGCAAGCCCGCCGGCCGCGCCCGCCAGCGCGCCACCCACGCAGGAGGGCGTTGCCCAGGTCGTGGTCACCGGTCAGCGCGCCGCGCTCCAATCCGCACAGAAGATCAAGCAGAACGCCGAGGAAGTCGTCGACTCGATCGTCGCGGCCGACATGAAGCTGCCGGACCGCTCGGTCACCGAAGTGCTGCAGCGCATCGTCGGCGTCACCATCGACCGCACGATGGCCAAGAACGACCCGGAGCACTTCTCGGTCGAAGGTTCCGGCGTGGCGATCCGCGGCCTGAGCTGGGTCCGCTCGGAGCTGAACGGCCGTGACTCGTTCTCCGCCAATGGCGGCCGCTCGCTGAACTTCGAGGACGTGCCGCCGGAGCTGCTGGCTGCGGTCGACGTCTACAAGAACCCTTCCGCGGAGCAGATCGAGGGCGGCATCGGCGGCCTCGTGAACCTGCGCACGGCCATGCCGTTCGACTACAAGGGTTTCAAGGGCGCGCTCACCGCCAAGGCGAGCCGGTCCAAGCTCAAGGGCGGCAAGGCGACGCCGGAGTACTCGGGCCTGCTCTCCGACCGCTGGCAGACGCCGGTCGGCGAGATCGGTGCGCTGGTCGACCTCGCCTACTCGGACAGCGCCACGCGCACCGATGGCTTCGAGGTCAATCCGTACTTCAAGGTCACGAGCGCCGAAGGCAACACGGTCTGGGCGCCGACCGGAGCCTCGTGGCGCACGCTGGACTTCGATCGCAAGCGCACGGGCCTGTACAGCGCGCTGCAATGGAGGAACGACACCGTCTCCTCGTCGCTCACGTACTTCAAGTCGCGCTACAAGATGATGTGGGACGAGAACGCGATCTTCGGGGGCGCGACCTGGCACAACATGAGCATCGCCACCGGCGGCGTCTATGACAGCCAGGGGGTGCTGAAGAAGGGCACGGTCCTGGACCCCGCGGACAACGGCATCAATTTCAACGACGACACCCGTGCCGCCACGCGCAACTCGAGCACCGGCGACCTGGCGTGGAACGTGCACTGGAAGGCCTCGAACAAGTGGGTGTTCAATTCCGACCTGCAGCTCATCCGGGCCACAACCAACAGCTTCGATTCGACTGTCGCCACGGGCGCGACGTTGCCGACCGAGACGTTCGACCTCTCCGGCCGCATCCCCAGCCTGATCTTCAGCGACGCCGACCGCACCTACCTGGCCAATCCGAACAACTACTACTGGGGCTTCACCATGGAGCACCTGGACAAGAGTTCGGCACGCGAGAACGCGTGGCGCGGCGACACGGAGTACACCTTCGACGATTCGTTCTTCAACTCGGTGCGCTTCGGCGTGCGCCTGACCAAGCGCAACGCGGTCACCACCAACTCCAGCCCGGGCTACAACTGGGCCGCCATCACGCAACCCTGGCAGGTCGGCTGGGACATCAACCATCTGGCCATGCTGGGCGATCCCCGCTTCAGCGGCGGCACGCACCTGCACACGTTCAACAACTTCTTCAACGGCAAGGCCTCGGTGCCGTCGTTGATCGTGCCGGACAACTCGGTGGCTGCCGACTATCCCGGCAGCTACGCCACGCTCCACACGTACCACGACATCCTGTGCGCCGAACAGCATGGCGGTGACTCCAGCAGCTGCGGCCCCTGGAAGCCTGCAACCTTCGGCATTGACCCGTCCGGCACCAACGACCAGGACGAGCACACCCAGGCCGCATATGGCCAGCTGCGCTTCAGCATGGACGACCTGGCGTACCCGGTCGAGGGCAACCTCGGCCTGCGGGTCGTGCACACCAACGCTGTCGCGCACGGCTACACGGTGCTCTCGCCGGCCACGGTCAGCCCGCCCGCGGGCGGCTCGGTCGGCGGCTTGACGGTGCCGACGATGCAGGCCTTCGCGAAGGCCCAGGACTTCCAGCATTCGTACGACAACGTGCTGCCCAGCCTGAACCTGAAGGTCAAGGCCCGCAACGACCTGCAGTTCCGCGCCGCGTTCGCGAGCGCGGTCTCGCGTCCGGACTTCTCCGACATGCAGGCCTACACCTCGCTCGCGCAGAACGTCACCACACAGACCACCGGCAACGTGAGCACCGTCACCGCGGTCACCTATACCGGCACGGCCAACGGCAACCCGCTGCTCAAGCCCGTGAAGTCCAAGCAGTTCGACCTGACCGCCGAGTGGTACTTCGCGCCGACGGGCTCGTTCACGGCGGCGGTGTTCGACAAGCAGCTGCGCGACATCGTCGTCAACCAGACGTCGATCCTGTCGCTGCCGGACACGAGCGGTCAGCTGCACGATTTCACCGTCACGACCCCGATCAACGGCGCCAAGGGCTATGCCCGGGGCCTGGAGGTGGCCTTCCAGACCTACTTCACCGCACTGCCCGGCTTCCTCTCGGGATTCGGCGTCCAGGCCAATTACACCTTCGTGGACAGCAAGCGCAAGCTCTACACGCCGGTCACGTCGGCCACCTGCACGGGCGGCAACAGCGCCGCCAACGTCAACCTGAACCTGAACGGCTGCGACACCGACGGCCGCACCTTCGGCGACCTTCCGCTGCAGAACCTGTCGCGCAACTCGTACAACCTGACGCTGATGTACGACCAGGGTCCGCTGTCGGCACGCATGGCCTACAGCTGGCGCTCGCGCAGCCTGCAGGTGGTCAACGCGAACGGCACGAGCGGTTCCGACGCGCTCGACGCTTCCGGCGGCTACACGCAGGGCTGGGCGCTGCCCAGCTGGGCGGGCGCCTACGGCCAGGTGGACGCCTCGATCTCCTACAAGGTCACCGACAAGTTCACTCTCGGCCTGGAGGGCCAGAACCTGTTCAGCGCCATCTACAAGCAGGAGATGCAGCAGCATATCGGCATGATGGGTCGCGCCTGGTACACCACCGGACCGCGCTACACCGCCCAGGCCACCTACTCGTTCTGAACTGCCTTGCCGCCCCCGGCCGCTTCGCGGTGCAGGGGCGGCGAACGCGGCGCGCTTCCACCACCGTGCGCGTCGCGCTCCAGAATCCTCCTGCGGGGGCCGCCCTGGCAGCCCATCCGCCCTCCACCCGCGCTGGCCGCAAGGTCCGGCATGCCCGCGAGCCCCGACGAATGCACAAGAACCTCCATCCCCTCCTTGCCGCCAGCGCTGCGCTGCTGCTGGCCGGCAACACAGCGGCTGCCCAGACCGACGACCGGCCGCACCTGGTCCGCAACGGCGAGCACGCCGCACTGTTCGTCGACGGCGCGCCCTTCCTCATCCTGGGCGGGCAGGCGAACAACTCCAGCAACTACCCGGCCGTGCTCCCCAGGGTCTGGCCGGCGCTGGACGACATGCACGCCAACACGCTCGAGATCCCCGTCGCCTGGGAACAGATCGAGCCGACCGAAGGGCATTTCGACTTCGGCTATGTCGACACGCTGGTGACGCAGGCGCGCGAGCATCGCAAGCGGCTGGTGCTGCTGTGGTTCGGCACCTGGAAGAACACCAGTCCGTCGTATGCGCCCGAATGGGTCAAGTTCGACAACAAGCGCTTCCCGCGCATGGTCGACCGTGACGGCAAGCCGAGCTACTGCCTGTCGCCGTTCGGTGAGCAGACGCTGGCCGCCGACCGCAAGGCCTTTCGCGCACTGATGGCCCACCTGGCGCAGATCGACGGCGACCGCCACACCGTCATCATGATGCAGGTGGAGAACGAGGTCGGCACCTATGGTCTCGTGCGCGACTTCGGCGCGAAGGCGCAGGCCGCGTTCGACAAGCCCGTGCCGGCCGAGGTGCTCGCGCGCCAGCCCGCGCCCGCCAGGCGGGCGGCGCATGGCAGCTGGCACGAGGTCTACGGCGACTACGCCGACGAATACTTCCATGCCTGGTCCATCGCCAGCTACATCGAGCAGGTCGCGAGCGCCGGCCGCAAGGCGTTCGACCTGCCCATGGTCGTGAACAACGCGCTTCGCGACGCCGTCGAGCCGCTCGCGCCGTGGCACGCCAACTTCGCCAGCGGCGGTCCGACGTACGACGTCATCGGCATCTACAAGGCCGCGGCGCCGCACATCGACATCGTCGGGCCCGACCTGTACAACCCGGCCTCGGCGCAGATCGACGCGACGCTGGCCCGGTTCCAGCGTCCCGACAACCCGCTGTGGGTACCCGAGATGAGCCAGGCTCCCGGCTACGGTCGCATCGTCTACGAGGTGCTGGGACGCGGCTCGCTGGGCATCGCGCCCTTCGGCATCGACTACACGGGCTACAGCAACTTCCCGCTGGGCGCCAGGGAGTCCGCGGGGCCGGCTCTCGTGGAACCCTTCGCGGCTGCCTACGCGGTATTCGATTCGATGAACTCGCTCTGGGCCGGATGGGCGCTGGAAGGCCGAACGCACGGCGTGGCCGAGGGCGATGACCGACAGGAGCGAACGATCGCGCTGGGGCGCTGGACGGCCACCGTGTCGTTCCAGGAATGGCAATTCGGCGAGAAGTCCTGGCCCAACTACACGACCGACGTGCCTCCTGGAACCGAAAAGCCGAGCGGCGGTGTCGCCGTAGCCCAGGTCGGTCCGGACGAATTCGTGATCACGGGACAGCATGCGCGGGTGCGCATCGCCCCCGCCCAGGCCATGTCGCCGGAACACGGCGCGATGCTCGCCCGCGTCGAGGAAGGCCGCTTCGACTCCGCCGGCCACTGGGTGATGGAACGGGTCTGGAACGGCGATCAGACGGACTACGGACTCAACCTGACCGGCACGCCTGTCATCCTCAAGCTGCGGATGGGCCGCTGGTGAGACCGCTGACGCCACGAACAAGCAGGGCCGGCATCGCGAGCGCGCGGCCGCCGATCGGAGACATTGCATGATTCGCAGACGTCGCTTCATCCAGCAGGCCGGTGCACTCGGCCTGCTCGGCACCGGCGTGCCAGCTGCGTTCGATGCAGCCGCGGCGATCGACGACGCGCCCTACGACTGGCGTAGCGTGCCGTACGGCGGCGGCGGATTCGTCGACGGCTTCGTGTTCCATCCGCGCGAAAAGGGCCTGCTGTATGCGCGCACCGACATCGGCGGCGCCTACCGCTTCGACCCCGCGACGCGCTCCTGGATCCCGCTGCTGGACCACCTCACCAAGGCGCAGACCGACCTGTCCGGGGTGCTCAGCCTCGCGCTCGATCCGAACGATCCGGACCGGGTATTCGTGGCCGGGGGCCTGTACCTGCACCCGGCCGCACGCAACGGGGCGTTGCTGGCGTCGGCCGATCGCGGCGCGACCTGGCAGATCCACGAACTGCCCGTCCGGCTGGGCGGCAACTCGCCCGGGCGCGGTTCGGGCGAGCGCCTGCAGGTCGACCCGGACAACGGCGAGATCCTCTACCTCGGGACGTCGCAGGACGGCCTGATGATCTCGACCGACCGCGGCCGCAGCTTCAAGTCGCTCGGCTTCGAGCCGCGCCATGTCTCTCTGGTGCTCGTCGACCCGCTCAGCGGCCGCCAGCGCAAGGGCTCGCAGGTGCTGTGGGTGGGCAGCCACGACCAGCCCGGCCTGTACGTGTCGCGCGACGCCGGCCGCAGCTTCGAACGCGAGGCCGCCACGCCCGCGCAGGCGCCGCAGCATGCAGTCTTCGGCAGCAACGGGACGCTGTACGTGACCTTCGCCATCGGCGACGGGCCGGTCGCCTGCAACCCCAGCTATGCCAGGCGCGGCAGCGTGTGGAGGCGCGACCCGGCCGGCAAGTGGACGGACATCACGCCCGAGGATCCGCGCAGGGATCCGCATGGTTTCGGCTACTCCGGCATCGACGTCGACCGCCAGGTGCCCGGGCGCCTCGTCGTCTCGACGATAGAGCGCTGGAGCAAGGGTGACGACGTGTTCATGTCGACCGACGACGGCGCCCACTGGGTGTCGGTGGGCGACCGCTCGCACCACGAGGCGAGCGCCTGGCCCTGGCTCGTGAACTACCTGCGCGGCGAGGACAAGATGGGCCACTGGCTGGCCGACATCAAGCTCGACCCGTTCGACGGCGATCACGCAATCTACGGCACGGGGTACGGCCTGTGGCTGACCCACGACCTTGGCGCCGTCCACAAGGGCGGCACCGTGCAGTGGGACTTCGCCGTCACCAACCTCGAGGAGACGGCCACGCTGGAGATCCGCAGCCCCTCGGGCGGCGCGACGCTGCTGGGTGCGATGGGCGACGTCAGCGGCGCCGCGTGGGACGACGTCCGGAAGACGCCCCGCAACGGGCTGTTCGCGCCGTCCAGCCAGACCAACCGCAGCGTCGACTTCGCCCAGCTGAGCCCGGCCGTCCTCGCGCGCACCGCCGACCAGGCGGAGACGGGCGGCTGGTCGTCCAACGATGGCTCCGTCACGTGGCATCCGTTCGGCAAGTCGAACCGCACCACGCGCTCGGAGACCGGCGGCTACCTCGAAGCGGGCACGATCGCAGTGTCGGCAGGCGGCAGCTCGTTCGTCTGGGCCCCCCAGAAGCAGCCCGCCCTGTGCTCGCGCGACCACGGCAAGACCTGGGTAAGTGTCGCCGGCTGGCCGCGCGGCGAGGTCGACGCCGTCCCGGTGGCCGATCGCCATGTCGACGGCGTCTTCTACGCGCACGACCGCGCGGCCGGTGAGATTCTGACCAGCGTCGACGGCGGCCTGAGCTTTCGCACCAGCGTCACGGGCCTGCCCAAGCTGGCGAGCTGGCAGTCGTCGCAGCTCGTGTCCGCGCCCGGCGCGGTGCGCGATCTGTGGCTGGTGCTGCACGACACGCTGCTGCACCTGCCCGGCCCCGACAAGCCGGCCGTCGCGATCCGCAACGTCGCCGAATGCTGGAAGGTGGCGCTCGGCAAGGCCGCGCCGGGACACGACTACCAGAGCGTCTACCTCTGGGGCAAGCTGCAGGTCGGCGATCGCCAGGTCGAAGGCCTGTTCCGCTCGGACGACGTCGGGGCGCACTTCACCCGCATCGACGATGACCGCCATCGCTACGGCCTGCTGCTGTCGCTGACGGCCGACCCGCTCGAATACGGCACGGTGTATCTCGCGCCACACGGGCGCGGCGTCATCGTCGGCAAGCCGCGCTCGCGCGCATGAATTCGCCGAGGCCCCGCACCAGCCATCCTGCAACGCGCGACGGACTGCGCGCCGCTCCCCAGCCTTCCCCTTCGATCAACGAACACTCTTCCATGCTCACCTATTCCAGCCCGTTTCCGTCCTCGTTCGTCTTCGGCGTGGCCGCCGCGTCCGCCCAGATCGAGGGCGCCGCCTTCGAGGACGGCAAGGGCGAGTCCATCTGGGACCGCTTTGCCCGCGTGCCCGGCGCGATCCACGACGGCGACACCCTCGACGTCGCCTGCGACCACTACCATCGCTTCGACGAGGACTTCGCGCTGATGGCCTCGCTGGGCGTCAAGCACTACCGCCTGTCGATCGCGTGGCCGCGCCTCTACCCGTACGGCGACGGCGAGCTCAACCGCGCCGGCGTCGAGTTCTATCACCGCCTGTTCGCGAGCATGGCCCGCCACGGCATCAAGCCCTGGGTCACGCTGTTCCACTGGGACCTGCCGCAGTCGCTGGAGGACCGCGGCGGTTGGACCTCGCGCGCGACCGTGGACGCGTTCGCGCGCTACGCCGACACGGTCGTCAAGGAGTACGGCCACGTCGTCAAGGACTGGATCACGCTCAACGAGATCCGCTGCTTCACGTGGCTGGGCTACGGCGCCGGCACCAAGGCGCCGGGCCGCAAGGAGAGCGACGCCGTCGTCAACCAGACCTTCCACCACGCGCTGCTATGCCACGGCCATGGCGTGCGCGCGGTGCGCGAGCACGGGGGCGCGGGCGCGCGCGTCGGCCTGACCGACAACTGCGACGTGAGCGTGCCCGTCACCGAGACGCCGGCCGACATCGCCGCCGCGCGTGCCTGGTTCGTCGAGAAGAACCTGCACGTGCTCGGCGCGATCCATGGCAAGGGCTACGCGCCGCGCTACCTCGAACGCACCGGCCCCGATGCGCCGGTCGTCCGCCCCGGCGACTTCGACCTGATCAGCCTGCCGACGGACTTCCTCGGCCTGAACATCTACACGGCCACCTATGTGCGCGCCGGCCGCGACGGGCAGCCCGAGGCGCTGCCGCTGCCCGCCAACTACCCGCGCGCCGACAGCCCGTGGCTGAGCCTGGTGCCGCAGGCCATCTACTGGGCCTCGCGGATGGTGCACGAGGAATACGGCCACCGCTCGATCTACATCACGGAGAATGGCTGCGGCTACAACGAGGAGCCGGTCGTCGGGGGCGAGGTGCTGGACCTGCATCGTCGCGACTACCTGCGCAGCCACCTGCGCGAGATGCACCGCGCGATCGCGGACGGCATCCCGCTCGACGGCTACTTCCTGTGGTCTTTCATCGACAATTACGAATGGGAGGACGGCTACCAGCGCCGCTTCGGCATCGTGCACTGCGACTTCGGGACGCAGGTGCGCACGCCCAAGCTGTCCGCCCGCTACTACGCCGCCGTCCTCCGCACCCGCTGCATCGTCTGACATCGCCATGACCAAACCGCCCGCAAAGTCCGCCCGCGCCCGTCACGCCGCCACGCTGGCCGACGTGGGGCGGGAGGCGGGCGTGTCCATCATGGCCGCCTCGGCCGTTCTGAACGGGGCAAGGACCTCCTCGCGGATCTCCGACGAGACGCGCGTGCGCATCCTGGCCGCCGCGGAGAAGCTCCACTACCGGGCGAATGCCACGGCACGTGCGCTGGTCGACCGCCGCATGAACGCGATCGGCGTGGCCACGACGCTGTCGCGCAACGAGCTCAACCAGTATTTCCTGGAAGTCTTCAACGGGGTGATCGAGGCCGCCGCGGAGTTCGAGCAGAACACCACCGTCTTTGCGCTGCCCGACTGGAAGGAAGGGGCGAGCCGCATCCCGCGGATCTGCGACAGCCGGATCGACGGGCTGATCCTGCTGGCACCCCTGCTGGAGGCCGAGGCGGCCAAGTACCTGCCGGAGCACACGCCCATCGTCTCGGTGCACGCGAACCACGAGATGCCCAACGTGGTCAACCTCGAGTCGGACGAGGAGGCGGGCGCCTTCGAGATGGTGCGCCACATGCTGTCGCTGGGGCACCGGCGCATCCTGCACCTGGGCGGCCCGCCCGATTCGATCGGCGCGATGCGGCGGGTGTCGGGCTACCTCGGCGCCCACGCCGCCGCCGGCGTCAAGCCGCTGGACGACTACATCGTCCCCGGCGACTTCAGCACGTTGTCGGGCCGGCGCGAACTCGAGGCCTGGCTGCAGCGCCATCGCGGCGACCCGTTGCCGCAGGCCATCTTCGCGGCCAGCGACGCCATCGCGATCGGCTGCCTGGACGCCCTGGCCGCGCGCGGCCTGCGCACGCCGGCAGACGTCTCCGTGGTCGGCTTCGACGACACCATGCTGGCGCGCTCGGCCCACCTGGCCACGGTTCGCCAGCCGCTGCGCGAGATGGGCCACCGCGCCGTGCGCCTGCTGATGGACCGGATCGAGGCAAAACACCGAGACGCCGTCTACCGCGCGCCCTCTAACATCGTGCTGCCGACCGAGATCGTCCTGGGGCAATCCCTGGCGGCGCCGCGATCCAAGACGCTCGCCATTTCCTGAACATTCAAAAAGACGAGAGACATCACGATGGCCAGCATCGATTTATCGATAAATGAACGCGGCACCGCACGAGCACCCGACGTGACGACCGATCGCGTGCCACTGCCGCAGAAGGTGGGCTACGGCCTCGGGTCGGTGCTGGACATGTGGGGCCACTGGCTCTACCCGTCGCTGGCGTTCCAGGTCTACAACATCTTCCTGGGCATGTCACCGGGTCTGATCTCGACCGCGCAGGCCATCAAGATTTTCGTGGACGCGGCCTCCGATGCGCTGTTCGGCTGGGCCTCGGACAACACCCGCACGCGCCTGGGCCGTCGCCGGCCCTACATCCTGGTGGGCGGCGTCCTCGCGGGTGTCGGGCTACCGCTGATGTTCGCGGTGGGCCGGGGCTGGACCGAAGGCCAGTACTTCACGTTCATGCTGGTCTCCACGCTGCTGTACGTGCCGGTCATGAGCTGCTTCAACATGCCGTGGGTCAGCCTCGGCTCGGAGATGACGCCCGCCTACCACGAACGCACGAGCGTGATGTCGATCAAGAACGCCATCCAGAAGCTGCCCGAGCTGGGGCTGTTCTTTGCCGCCCAGTTCACCACGCTGGCGGTGTTCAACGACGCGCATGGCAAGCCCGACATCCTGCGCGGCGCACAGGTCTATTGCACCGCGCTGGGCGCCGTGATGGTCGTTGCTACCGTGTTGATCTTCCTGCTCACGCGCGAGCGCTACTACCAGCAACTGGTCGCCCGCAAGCAGCAAAGGATCCCCCTGGCCGATACGCTCTGGCGCACGCTGCGCTTCCGGCCGTTCCGCCAGATGCTCTTCATCGCGCTGGCCTACGCGGTCGGCACCGCGATGGTCAGTGCCCTGGGCTACTACGCGACGGTCTACTACGTGTGCAAGGGAGACGTTTCTCTGGGCGCGGCGTGGAACTTCAAGATGGGCGTTGCGGGCATGGCATTCGGCCTGGCCGGCATCCCGTTCTTCAACCGCGTCGCGCGCCACTTCGGCAAGGCGCGCGCGCTGTGCCTGGTGCTGGTGATGGCCATCGCCGCGTTCGTCGGCGACTGGTGGTTCTATGACCCGGAGCACCCCGCGCTGCAGTTGCTCGCCTGCGGGTGCGTCGCCTTCACCGGCGCCGGCTTCTGGGTGCTGACCGGCTCGATCATCGCCGACGTTGTCGACGCCGACGAACTCGAGACCGGCGCTCGCCGCGAAGGCTCGTTCGCCGCCTGCCAGTCCTGGATCACCAAGGTGGGCATTGCGGCCGGCGTCTTCTGCTCGGGCTGGATCCTGCAGTTCACCGGCTTCAACGCCAAGCTGCCGGTACAAAGCGAGCATGCGATGTTCATGATCCGCATCCTGCTGTCGGGCATCCCCGTGCTGGGCCTGGTCATCGCCTTGCTGATCGCGCTGCGCTTTCCGCTGACGGAGGGGCGCATGCACGAGATCCGCGCTCGCCTCGAGGCGCGTCGTGGCAGCGTCTGAGGAGCGCCGCATGACTCCGACCACGCGCCGCGACATGTTCAAGACCATCGCGGCCGGCACGCTCCTGGGCGGCGCCAACACGGGCGCGAGCGCGTCGCCTGCAACGGCCAGCGGCATCGAAGGCCAGCGCCGCGCCGATCGCGGCGACGGCACGTACGTGAACCCGATCGTGGCCGGCGATCACCCGGATCCGACGGTGCTCAAGGACGGCGACGACTACTACATGACGTTCTCGTCGTTCTTCTCCTATCCCGGCGTCGTGCTCTGGCACTCGCGCGACCTCGTGAACTGGGCGCCGATCGGGCCGGCCCTCGCGAAGCCGCTGGGCACGGTGTGGGCGATGGATCTCGTCAAGCACGAAGGCCGCTACTACGTCTACATCCCGGCCAATCCCGGCGACAGGCAGTCGATCTTCGTGATCCACGCCGACGACATCCGCGGCCCCTGGAGCGATCCGATCGACCTGCACATCGACGGCTGCATCGACCCGGGCCACGCAGTCGGCGAGGACGGCAGGCGCTACCTGTTCTTCAACGGCGTGCGTCGCATCCAGCTTGCCGACGACGGGCTGTCCGCCGTGGGCGAGCTCGAGCACGTCTATGACCCGTGGCGCTATCCCGCCGACTGGGTGGTCGAGATGTTCGCGCCGGAAGGGCCGAAGATCTTCCGCCGCGGCGGGTGGTTCTACCTGATGGCCGCGGTCGGTGGCACCTCGGGCCCACCGACCAGCCACATGGTGATCGTGGCGCGGTCGCGCTCGATCCACGGCCCGTGGGTGGACTGCCCGCACAACCCGATCGTGCGCACGCGCGGCGTGGACGAGCCGTGGTGGTCGCGCGGCCACGCGACGGCCGTCGAGGGACCGGCCGGCGACTGGTGGCTGGTCTACCACGGCTACGAGAACGGCTTTCGCACGCTCGGCCGCCAGACGCTGCTGGAGCCGCTCGCGTGGACGGCCGACGGCTGGCCGCGTGCCGCCGGCGGCACGCTCGCCAAGCCGCTGCACAAGCCGGTGCCGCGTTCGACCGGCGCGGCGGGCACGGCGCTGTCGGACGACTTCTCGACGGATCGCTTCGGCACGCAGTGGACGTTCTTCGCGCCGGGCCCGCGCGAGATGGAACGCGTTCGGCGCGAAGCGCACACGCTCGTGATCGCGGCCAAGGGCGCGACGCCGGCCGACGCGTCGCCGCTCACGATGCTCGTCGGCGACCGTCGCTACCAGGCCGAGGTCACCCTCGAGCCCGAAGGCGGCGCGCAGGCGGGCCTCACGCTTTTCTACAACGAGCGCATGTTCTGCGGCCTGGGCTTCGACGGCGCGACGATGGCCACTTTCAACTACGGCGAAGAACAGCGCTGGATGCGCCAGCCCGCCGTCGCGCGCCGCGTGCGCGTGCGCGTGACCAACCGCGACCACGTCGTCACCTTCCACTACGCGCTGGACGACGGCCCGTGGGTGCAGCACCCGTGGCAGATGGAGACCTCGGGCATGCACCACAACGTCTTCGGCGGCTTTCTCAGCCTGAAGATCGGCATGCATTGCACGGGCACCGGCCAGGTGCGCGTGCGTGACTTCATCTACCGCGGCCTGCCGGCCTGAAACTGCTTCCAGCCAACGTGTCTACCTCCGCTCCCGCCCGCTCGCCGCTGACCTGGGTGCCCAGCCTTTACCTCGCGATGGGCCTGCCCAACGTGACGGTGGGCGTGGTCGCCGCGATCATCTTCAAGAACCTCGGCGTCTCCAACGAGGACATCGCGTTCTATACCTCCCAGATGTACCTGCCCTGGGTGCTCAAGCCCCTGTGGTCGCCGCTCCTGGAGCCGTTCCGCACCAAGCGCTGGTGGGTCATCGCGATGGAATTCGTCATGATGGCCTCGCTGGGCCTGGTGGCGTTCTGCCTGCCGCTGCCCGGCTTCTTCGCGGCGTCGCTGGCGTTCTTCTGGATCACGGGCTTCGCTTCGGCCACGCAGGACATCGTGGCCGACGGCGTGTTCATGACGACGATGCCGCTGCGCGACCAGGCGCGCTACGCCGGCCTGCAAGGCATGTGCTGGAACATGGGGGCGGTGGTCGCGTCGGGCCTGCTGGTTTCCCTCACGGGCTGGCTCCACAATGACCTCGCGTGGTCGTGGGTGCACTGCTGGATGGCCGTGATGGCCGGCACCGCGTTCGTCATGGGCGCCTTCGGCGCGTGGCACCTGCGCGTGCTTCCGCCCGGCGCGCCGTCGAGCCTGCAGGGCCAGGGACCGCGCGCCGCGTGGCCCGCGCTGCGCGAGTCATGGGTGACGTTCTTCCACAAGCCGCACATCTGGACGATGCTGGCCGTCGTCTTCTTCTACCGCTTCGGCGAAGGCTTCATCGAGAAGTTCGGGCCGCTGTTCATGCTCGACCCGCGCAGCGCCGGTGGCCTGGGCCTGGACAACCAGGCGCTCGGCACCATCAACGGCACGGTGGGCACCATCGCGTTCATTGCCGGCGCGTTCCTCGGTGGCTTCGTGATCGCGCGCATGACGCTGCGGCGCTCGCTGTTCCTGCTCGCGCTCGTGCTCAATGTGCCGCACGTGACCTACTTCTACCTGAGCCACGCGCTGCCCGACAACGTCGCGTGGATCGGCGCGATCGTCGCCGCCGAGAAGTTCGGCTTCGGCATGGGCTCGGTCGGCCAGATGCTCTACATGATGCAGCAGATCGCGCCGGGCCCGTTCAAGATGACGCACTACGCGTTCGCCACCGGCGTGATGGCATTGACCAAGTGGGCCACCGGTTCGGTCAGCGGCTGGGTCTTCGCGGCGTTCGACCACCAGTACGCGCCCTACTTCGCGTTCGTGCTCGCGGCCTCGATCCCGCCGCTGCTTTTCGCGTGGTTCGCGCCCTTCCCGCACGAAGAGCGCGGCGAGCAGGACGCCGCTGGCCCGCAGCGTCAGCGCGAGGGCGGGGTCAACGTCGCAAGCGCGGCCGACACGTAGGCAAGCGGCGCGTTCCAGTTGATCGCCACCTCGTTGCTGGCGAAGGCGCTATCCGCGTCGAGGCAGGAGAGCGCCGGCGCCGTCGACGCGTAAGGTTCCCGGCGGCCCTGGGCATCCTGCCGCCCCGGGTTGTATGGATCGGCGCCGACCACGAAGCGCGGCGAATCCGCCGCGCCGTCGACATGAAGCCGATACGCTCCTGGACGGGTCAGCGCCGAGAGGTCGGCCAGACGCACGGCGCTCTCCGAGGGCACCCACCACGTTGCGGGACCCAATTTTCCGGTGAGGACGCCACGGCCTGAAAGCTCGTCGCGCACCGTGAACGAGTCCGCCGATGTCGATGAGACCGCCGCCCATTTGGCCGCGCCGGGCGGCAATCCGAGCTGGTTGACCTGGCTGGCCGGCTCGACGGCGGCACAGGCGCAGATCGACGCCGCCAGAGCCGCGGGGCCAGCCGACGGGCGGCCGTGCCAGGCGCCCCGACCCGGCGGATCACACGGCCTTCAAGGCTGGTAGCGGCGCCCAGCCGATTCCAGCGGCCAGTCGTCGGTGCGAAGCGGTGCCAGGGGCAGGCCATCCCCACCCATGACGTTGGCCTCGCTCGGGTTGTCGACCCAGGCGTAACGGGCGGCCACTGGCGCCGCGACGGCCGGGCTGCGCAGCACGACGGCGTCGCCCTCGAGGCGAGCCTGCGCAGGCACCCACCGGCGATCGGCCCCGGCCAGGTAGAAGCCGCGCGGCGGCTCGCCGGCGTGTGCCGTACGCAACCCGCCGGCGGTGGCGCCAAAGCGCAAGCGCAACTCGCCGCCACTCGCCTCGTGGGCGAGCATTCGCGGGCCGGTGGCGGGCGCGGCGCGCAGTCCCAGTTCGTGCAATGCGAGTCCTGCAAGGCGCTGGCCGAGCGTGCGCTTGTTGCGCGGATGGATGTCGTCCGCATCACCGACGTCGATGGCCGTGGCCATGCCGGTGTGGGGCAGCGCCAGTGCCGCGGCCTGGCTCGCGCGCAGCTCCGCCCAGCTGCCCGCGCCCGGCTGGTTGCTGGCCAGTGGCAGGAATGCCGCGAGTTGCACGAACAGGAACGGCATGTCGGGGTCGCCGAACTGTTGGCGCCAGTCCTGGATCAGGCGCTTGAAGCCGTCGGCGTAGGCGGCCGCGCGGCCCGCATTGGATTCGCCCTGGTACCACAGCACGCCGCGTACGGACAGGCCGTGCAGCGGTGCGATCAGGCCGTTGTGGGCCAGGGTCGGCGCCGCGTTGGCGCTCGGCTGGTCCGAGATCTTGACCTGTTCGATGCGGGCCCGCCAGGCGCCGGCGAGCGAGACGGTACCGGCCGCCGTATCGAGACGCAGCGTGGCGGCATCGCCGTAGATGCCGCCGTCGCCACCGGTGTCGGTCACCCGGACGGCGATCCAGTTCGAGCCGGTGTGCAGGAGGCCGGCAGGCAGGCTGTAGTGGCGCAGCTGGTCGTAGCCGCACTGGCCCCCGACGCGCTGGCCGTTGACCCAGACCTCATCGCAATCGTCCACCTTGGCGAGGTGGAGTTCGGCGGCACCCGCGGACTGGGCCGCGCTCAAGTCCACTCGCTTGCGGAGCCAGACGACACCGTCCAGCTCCCCCAGCCCCTGCGATTCCCAGACGCGCGGCGCTTCCAGGGTCGGCCAGTCGCCGTCGATGTCGCCGGCGGCAGACCACCGCGACGCGTCCACGCCTTCCAGCGGCAGGCCCGGCTGCCACGCGGTCACGCGGTCGAGCACGCGCTGACGCTGGCCAGCGATCAAGGCGGCGAAGTCGGGCGGAAGGGCGCGCACTGCCGGGGCCAGGTCGGGATCCTGCAAGGCGACGTCACGTCGAACCCAGGTCTCGAGCATGGAGCCGCCCCACGCGGCATCGATCAGGCCGATCGGCACGCCCTGCACGGCTTGCATCTGGCGCGCGAAGTGGTAGCCGATCGCGCTGAAATCGCCGACCCGGCCGGGCTCCGCCACCACCCACGGTGCCGGCGCGATTTCCGCTTCGGGTCGCACGCTCGCGCGCAAGGGCACGCGCAGCTGGCGCAAGTGCGGGTTCTGCGGCGACGCGACCTCCTGCGGCCCGGTGTCGCTGCCCCCCAGTGTGAATTCCATGTTGGACTGGCCGCCCAGCAGCCAGACGTCGCCGATCAGGACGTCGTTCAGCTCGACGACCTGGTCGCCGCTGACACGCAGCCGATGCGGACCGCCAGCCGGCAATGCGGCCAGTTGCACGCGCCAGCGACCGTCCGCACCGACGCGCGTGCGAGCCTTGCGGCCGGCCAGCTCCACGGTGAGCGTCTGTCCGGGCGTCGCGCGGCCCCAGACGTTGAGGGGGCGATCGCGCTGAAGCACCATGTGCTCGCCGAACACCTCGGACAGGTGCACCTCGGCCTGGGCCGTTCCAGCCAGCAGGGCCAGCAACAGGGGGATCGCAGTCTTCTTCAGGAAGGTCATCGTCTTCATTTCGGTTGGGTGGGACGTCTGGTCACTTCGCGCCGGCGTGCGGCGCCTCGCTCGTCATGTGATGGCCCAGATGCAGCGTCAGCGCCTGGCCTGCGTAGCGGACGGTGGCTGCGTGCTCGAGCTCGCCACTCGCGGCCGCCACGCAGACGTGCAGCTCGCGTTGCATCACCATGCCGGGGAACCGGCCCCGGCGGGCACCGACGTGCAGCGTGCGTCGCGCATCGTCCCAGCGCAGGTCGATGGTGGCGCGCTCGCCGCGCTCGTAGCGGTAGGTCTCGCCGTCATCCTCGTACAAGGTGAACTGGCCATCGGCGCCGGGATGGAGCCGGATCTGCCACGGGGCCTCCGGACGCTCGCCGGTGTACTGGACGGCCGGCCCCATCGGCACGATGGCGCCGGCCCGCACGTAGAGCGGGAACTCGTCGAGCGCATAGGTCCGGGCGACACTCTGCCCCCCCGCGTGACGCTGTCCGGTCCAGAAGTCGTACCAGTCGCAGCCTTCGGGCAGCAGCGTCGCCTGACGCTGGTCCAATCGGCCCTGCAGGTCGCCCAGCTCGCGCAGTTGGGTGGGCGTGCGCCACGCCAGGCGCAGCAGGCGGCCATGGGCGTCCTGGTAGAAGTCGATCCGCAGCGCGAGCGACTGGCCTTCCTTCAAGGTCACGCGATGGCTCCTGAAGCGGGGCCCGCCGTCGTTCCAGTCTTCCACGACGAGCCGGCCGTCCAGCCAGAGACGGAAACCGTCGTCGCCCTCCAGGCCGATCTCGTGCTCGCCGCTTTCGCCCGCGACGAGTTCGCCGGTCCACCGGGCGGAAAAATGCTCGAGGCTGGACAGCCCGGGCGGCACGCTGCCCAGCGGCGGATCCGGCCAGCGGTGCTCGATGACCGTGTCGACGGTGCGGCTGGCCAGGCGCTCGAAGTTCATGCCGTCGAAATACTCCAGCACCAACCCGGGTTGGCCCTCCGGCGTGCGCAATTGGCTCGGAGGCACGGTGGCCGGAGGCGGCAGCACTGCGTTGAACATCGCCCGCGTGATCGGTTGCACCAGGAACGCCGGGCCGAACATGTACGTGTCGTCCACCTTGCGCAGCGCGGGCTGGTCCGGGAAGTCCATCGCGAGCCCGCGCATCATGACGTAGCCTTCCCGGGTACTGCGCCAGGCCAGGCCGTAGATGTAGGGAAGCAGCCGGTAGCGAAGCTGCGCGGCGCGCCGCAGCGAGCCGTAGAGCACCGGGTCCAGCGTCCGGAACAGGTAGGGTTCGCGTTCGATCGACGTGCCGTGGATCCGGTAGACAGGATTGAAGATGCCGAACTGGTTCCACCGCGCGTAGAGCTCGCGGTAGGCCGGGTTGTGCTCGCCGCCCGAAAAGTCGACGAAGAACCCGCCCGTGTCCTGCGTCCAGTACGGCAGGCCGGCCATGGAGACATTCAGGCCGCCGGCGATCTGTGCGCGCAGCGTGGCCCACGAGGCCGTCGTGTCGCCGGACCAGGGCAGCGCGGCGTAGCGCTGCTGGCCGGCCCAGGCCGACCGCGTGAGCGTGAGCACGCGCTTGGCGCGGGGATCGCGGCTGGCACGCTGGCCTTCGTAGACCCCCTGGGTGGTCACCAGGCTGTAGACGTTCAGGTAGCGCGCGAAGTCACCGAGGGCGTTGCGGCCCAGGCGCTTGATGTCGGCCTCGACCTCGGCCGGGTCGTGGGCGGCGCCGCCCACCTCGACCTCGGTGCCGTCCATCCACAGCGCATCGACACCCACGTCCAGCAGCCCCTTCTTGACATGCTTGAAATAGATGCGGCGACCCGCCTCGCTGAAGGCGTCATAGATGCGGGCGCGCTTGGAGATCCAGTGCAGCGGCTCGAAGCGCAGGCCCTGGGCATCGAGCTCGCGCGCCAACGCGGTGTCGTTGCCGATGGACGGCCAGATCGAGACCATCAGCCTGGCGTGAAGCGGCCCATGGAGCTCCCGCGTCAAGGCGGCAGGATCCGGGAATCGCGCCGGATCCCAGACCATGCCACTCCACTGACCGTCCCACACGCCGTCCTTCTGGCCGCCCCAGTACTGCCAGTCCTGCACGATGTAGTCGAGGGGGAAGCCGTCGGCCCGGAAGCGCCGCACCACGTCCAGCAACTGCTGTTGCGTCGTGTAGCGCTCCTTGCTCATGAACAGGCCGAAGGCGGCCAGCGGGTACATCGGTGCAGCGCCGGTGAGCTCGCGGTAGCCGCCGATCACGCCGTCCATGGTGCCGCCGGCAACGACGTAGTAGTCGACGCCGGCGGGCGCGCTCTCGGCTCTAAACGTCGCCCCCTCGGGCCGGTCGCTGAAGCTCATCTTCGAGTACACGTCCCACAGCAGCCCCCAGCGACGGGTGGAGATCATGAACGGCACGACGATGCCGATGTTGGTCTGCACCATCAGCACGTCGCGGCCGCGATAGTCCATGTAGGGCTCGTTGTACTGGCCCAGGCCATAGAGGGATTCGTCGGGCGCGAGGACGAACGTCTGCCTGAGCGCATAACTCGGATCGCCGGCGATCTCGACCGGCTCGAGTTCGGTCGGCGCCAGCTCGCGTTCGCGGGTCAGCAACTGTCCGTCGGCGCCGAGGAATGCCAGTGCGCCGCTGCGCTTGTCCACGGTCACCCGGATGGCGGGTCCCACGACGGTCAGCGTGTCGCCGCGCTCACTGATCGCCAGGGCGACCGCTTGCGGCCGCGCGACCACGACCAGGCTGGGCTGGGTGGTATGGACGCTTCCCAGGTGTGCGGCGACCCGCACCAGTCCCGGGCCGTAGAACAGCACGCTCTTGGTCATCCCTCCGACCGTGAACTGCACGCCCTCGGCAACGCGGGTCCAGGCAAATCCGTCCTGCGTCGCGCTCATGGGCAGGGCCCGCATCTGGCCGGCGGCGTCCAACGCCGAGGGAAGGGACGAGGAGGCCCGTGCCGGCCCGCCCAGCGTGCTGGCGGAGGCGCAGGCGAGCAGCCCGAAGAAGTCGCGGCGTTTCATGTCAACGTTCCCTGTCACAGACAGCGCACGAGGCGGGCACCGTGCGGCGGCACGGCCAGGGTGCGGGTCCCTGCGGGCAGGTCGGCGCGCGCCCAGCAGTCGCGCCGCGCATCGGACGCCCAATCGGGCAGGCGCGCGCTCCATGCGGCATCGCCCGTGTTGAGCCATGCGGCCCAGGTCCCACGGGAACCGCTGCAGACGAACCGGTGTCCCTGCGGCACGCTGTGCCATTCACGGTTCCCCGGCACTCGAAGCAGCGTGAGCACTTCGGGATTGGTCAGCAGGCGAAACGTCCAGTCGTCGAGCCGGCGCAGGTCCGAGCCGAGGATCAGCGGGCTGCGCGCGCACGTCCACGCCGTGAGCATCAGCACCTGCTCGTCACGCGTGAAGCGGGTGTCGCGTTCGCCGTGGCCATCGCCGTCCATATTGCGCAGGCCGATCTTTCCGACCGGCAGCATGTCGGCATCGGGCCACGCCCCGGCGCGCGCATACGGCGCCCACTTCACGAGGTTCACGAGGTTGTCGCGCAACTGCGGCCACGTGTCCCAGAAATCGTTGCACACCCGCCATTGATTGGCGTGCGTCTGCAAGTGGGCCCCGTGCTCCAGTGGTGCCGGCCCTGGCGACAGGCTGAGCACGATTCGTCGGCCGGTGGCATCGATCGCGCGCCGGATGAGCTCGACCTCGCGCGCGTGGTAATTCGGCGCGGCGATGTCGTCCACCTTGACGAGATCCACGCCCCATTCGGCCAGCTGGGCGAACCAGGCGCGGTACCAGTCGAAAGCGCCGGGATGGTCGACGTCGACGCCGCACATGTCGGTGTTCCAGGCGCAGGTCGAGCGCGGGTCCGCCACGTCGTTGCAGCGCCATCTGCTGCCGGCGATGGGCAGCTCCAGCCCCACCGCCTGGCGCGGGATGCCGCGCATCAGGTGCACGCCGAAGCGCAGGCCCAGCCGATGGACCTGCGCGGCCAGCGGCGCGAAGCCAAGGCCGGACGCCGCGCTGGGAAACCGGTTGGGGGCAGGCTGCGGTCGGCCCCAGGCATCGAGCACCAGTGGCGCGAACGGGCGATACCAAGAGGACGTGGCGCCGGCCTCGTACCACTGGATGTCGATGGTGGCCACGTCGTAGCCGTGGCTGAGGAGGCGCTTGGCCAGGATGCGCGCGTTTTCCAGGTACTCGGCTTCCGTGACGCTGGCTCCGAAGGCGTCCCAGCTGTTCCAGCCCATGGTGGGCGTCGGCGCCCACGCGTGGAAGGGCAAGCCCGCCTCGGTGGAGTCGGAGGCTGTCGCGGACTCGCCAGAGGCGGCCAAGCCCGGCGCAGCGGTCAAGGCCGCCAGGCCGCCCGCGACGGCGGTTCGCACGAAGCCGCGGCGGCCGGGCTGCTCAGGCGAGCTGCCAGTAGATCGAATAGCGCTCATGGGCGATGTGGTGATAGGCAATGAGTTCCAGCTCGCGTCCGTCGGTCGCGTCGGCGGCGACCCGGAAGGTGAACGAACGATCGGACAGCCGCACGACCTCGTCGAGCGATCGGCCAGCCAGTTGCAGGCTTGGCAGCGCAGGAGGGGTGGTCAGCGCGAGCACGTCGCCATAGGTGCGCTCGTTGACGATCAGGTCATCTCCCGGCGTCATGCCATCGCGGCCCATCCGCGCGGCCAGTACGAGCGGGCCGAACATCAGGGCGGCGACGTCGGGGGCCGCCTGCAACGGCACCAGGTGAAGGTGCATGGGCAGCGCGATGTCCACCGTGTCGCCGTCGCGCCAGCGCCGGGACACGTCGAACCAACGGCCAGGCTCGAGGCTTTCATGCACGTCCGTGCCGTTGACTTTGACCGTCATCGCCCGGCACCAGGCGGGGTGGCGCAGCCGCAGCGTGAAGCGGGTCGGCACCTCGGCGTTCACGACGACCTGCGAGTGCGCGCCGTCGGGAAAGGCAGTGACCTGCCGGATGCGCAAGCGGCGTTCGCGCCACGACAGCTCGGATGCGATGAACTGGTTCAGGTAGAGCACGCCGCCGTCGCGGAACCAGATCGAGTCGCCGTACTTCGCATGGTTTTCCATGCCCGTGCCGGTGCAGCACCAGAACGAGTGCTCCGGCGTGCAGTACAGCTTGGGGTATCCGGGCCGCAGCGGCTGGAAGTACGTGACCATGCCGGTGTCCGGATCCTGCGAAGCGAGGATGCCGTTGACCAGCGCGCGCTCGTACCAGTCCGCATAGGCCGGCTCCGGGTCGCGAAGCAGCAGCGCGCGCGTCAGCTTCAGCATGTTGTGCGTGCCGCAGGTCTCCATCGTTTGCGCAGACTCCAGGTGCTGGCGGACTCGCGCGGCGGGAAAGAAGTGTTCCCCGTCCCCGTGCCCTCCCGTGGCGAAGGCGCGCGCGCCTGCCACGCGGCCCCAGAAGTAGCGCGCGGCGCGGCCATAGCGCGGTTCACCGGTCAGCTCGTGCAGGCGCGCGAAGCCCACCACCTTGGGGATCTGGGTGTTCGCGTGCCAGTCGTCCAGACAGTCGCGGCCCTTGGCAAGCGGGTCGAGCAAGGCCTCGTGGCAGAAGCGCCGGGCCAACGCCAGCCAGCGCGCATCGCCAGTCAGGGCGTACAGGTCGCCGAGCACTTCATTCATGCCGCCATGCTCGACGCTCAGCATCTGCTGGAAGCGCTCGTCATTGCACTCGCGGGCGGCGTCGTCCACCCACGCCGCGAGGCGCTGCAGAACCGCCAGCGCGGCGTCGCTTCCCGCATGCACATGGGCGTCCCGCAGGCCGGCCATGACCTTGTGCAGCGTATACCAGGGTACGCCGGAGACGGGCCGTCCGGCCAGGCCGTTGCGCAATTGGGCATCACCGTCAGGAAAGGCACAGACCAGGCCGCTGCCCGACGCCTGCTGGCAGGCCTGCAACTCGCCGACGATATGGTCCACGCGGCGCCGCAAGGCGCCCTCGCCGGTGGACGCGCTCATCATCGCGCAGGCGCTCAGGTAGTGGCCCAGCGTGTGGCCGTGGCAACGGATGCCGATCCAGGGCTCCTGCGATTCCCATCCCCCGTACACCGGCGCCTTCGGGGACAGTCCGGCGTTGACACGGAAGTTGTGCAGCAGGCGGTCGCAGTCCAGCGACAGCAGGTAGCGACCGCCCAGCGACTGTGCCCGGCGCCAGGCACCATCGAGCAGGCGCACGTCGGCCAGCGGGAACGGCTGCAGCACGCCGGCCTGCGCGGATGCGCGCGGCGCTTTCGCCCCCGCGGGGCCTGCGCCCAGGCAGGTCAGGGCTGCGAGCGAGCACAGCACCTCGCGGCGGTTCGCCTGTGTCATGCCGGTGCTCCGCCCAGCGAGATCGCGCTGCCACGCGCGGGTCTCCGTGCGATCGATGCCAGCGCGAGGATCGCGGTCTCCGTCGACCGCAGGATCGTCCGTCTCACAAGCTTGTCTCCGTGTGAGTCTTCGTGCGGGGGGCGCCTCGTATGGCGACTCTCTCCGCGTCTGCGCCGCGCCGCCCTGCCCCTTCATGGACCGGACTGCTCAGCGGGCTGGTTCCGTCAATGGGCAGGCTCGAGGATCACCGCAGCGCCACCGGCCACCGCCAGCTTCAATGCCAGCACGTCGCTGCGTGACACGATGAGCTCGCGGCGCACCAAGGCGGTCGGCGAGTCCCCGTCCTGCCAGAGGGTGGCGCGATACTTCCCGGGCGGCAGGAAGCGCAGCGGCACGCGCTCCGCGCGCGCCTCGTCGGCGGCCATCGCACCGAGATACCAGGCGCGCCCCTGGCGCCGCGCAAGAACGATGTCGCGGCCCGGTTCGCCCTGGATGAAACGCGTTTCGTCCCACGACGTCGGCACGCGTCGAATGAAGTCGAAGCCCGCCGCGTCGCGATAGGCATCGGGATCGTCCGCGACCATCTGCAGCGGGCTGTCGTACACGACATACATCGCCAACGCCTGGCCCCGCGTGGTCTGGGTCTGCGGCAGCACCGCACGGACCTGGAAGGCCTGGGCCGTCGCGTTGCGGAAGCCCCCCGGGGTGTAGTCCATGGGCCCCGTGAGCATGCGCGTGTAGGGCAGCATCAGGTTGTGCCGCGGCGTGACGCGCCGGTCCATCTTGTTCCACTCGGCGCCCAGCACGCCTTCCTGGGTGATGAAATTCGGATACGTGCGCTGCAGGCCGGCCGGCACGTAGGCACCATGCAGGTCCAGCAGCAGGTGCCGCTGCGCGGTGGCAGTGGCGGCATGCTCGTAGAACGCCACCATCTCCTGGTCGTCCCGGTTCATGAAATCGACCTTGATCCCCTTGATGCCCCAGCGCGCGTAGGTGTCGAGCACCTCGTCCATGCGCGGCGCCAGGTGCTGCCAGTGCACCCAGAGCAGCAGGCCGACGCCCTTGTCTGCGGCGTAGCGCACCAACGCCGGCATGTCGATGCCCACGGCGGCACGTGCGATGTCCGTGGTGGGCCTGGCCTCGCAGCACGGGCCGGCACCCCAGGACCAGCCGGCGTCGATGAGGTAGTAGGGAAAGCCGGACTGGGCCGCGAAATCGATGAAGCGCTTGTAGGTCGCCATGTCGGGCTTCACGCCTTCCAGCGGCCCGGACCACCAATCCCACGCCGCCTTTCCCGGTCTGACCCACGCGAAATCGCCTTGAGGCGCGGGGTTCAGGTTGCCGACGAGTGGGGACTCGATCAGGTCGCCGGCGCGATCGGCCATCATCACGACGCGCCAGGCCGTCGTGAGCCCGCTCGCCGAGACGACAGCAGGACCGGGGCGACCCGGCACGGTCGACAGGCGCACGCGCATCGCATCGCCGTCACGCCACAGCGACGCGCCGGTGTAGTCGCGCAGGTACGCCTGCGTGATGGCGTAGTGCGTGGCACCCGACGGCGTCGCGCAGACGAGCGGCACGTCGTAGGCGATTCCGTCCTTCAGCTGCGAGACGTGCAGACGCTCGAACGACACCTCGTGCGCCCCGTCCACCGGCGCCGCCAGGCAGGACGGGTCGCCCGCGAGCACGAATGAAGTCCGCTCGCCGCGCAGGTTCACGGGGCCCGGCCCATCGAGCCTGTAGCGAAAGGCGATGCCCTCGTCATACACCCGTGCATCGACGAGGACGCGCCGGCCACCGCCAGCCTCACGGAAGACAAGGGTCGCGCCGCGGTAGTGATCGCGCGCGACGGCAGCCTTGGTCGCGATCAGCGGGATCGTCTGATCGACAGCGACGTCCGAACGCGATTCGAGCGTCAGCGGCGCGAGACCCGGCTCCCCTTCCAGTTCCAGCCCGAGGGTCGAGGGGGCGATCACCGTCTCGCCGCGCCGCGTGACGGCGAACGAGGTGCCATCGTCGGAGACGAGCAAGGCGGTGCGGCCGTCCGGCGAGGCGACCGTCACGTTCGCCGCGTGTGCACAGGTCGCCGCGAGTGTCCCGAAGGCCCAGGCGAGCAGGAGCGAGCGCTTGTTCATCTTCAGGCCCTTGCGTCGGTTCATGCTGATCACAGCGCCGGCGTGACGCGCAGCATGGTCACGCCGTGCGCGGCCACGGTGCTGCCATAGCTGGCGTGCACGCGCCTGGTCACCTTCTTGCTCCACAAGTCCTTCACATCGGCCCGCAATCCGGCGGGCAGGTTCAGCAGTTCCCAATCCACCGTCATGCCCGCCGGTGTGGCGCCGCGGTTGAACAGGACGACCGCCTGGTCCCCGCCTTTCAACGGCCGCGCCCAGATCTCCAGGTCGCCTTGCTTCCAGATGCGCCGCGCCTGCATGCCAAGGGCGTCCTGGTCCACGGCAATGACATCTGCGTTCGTGAGGATCCGACGCGAATCGGCGCTCATCGCGGAAAGGTCGTTGCCGGCGATCAGCGGTGCGGCCAGCATCGCCCAAAGGGAGAAATGCGACTCGTACTCGGTGCTCGTCATGCCGCCGTTGCCGACTTCCAGCATGTCGGGATCGTTCCAGGCGTTGGGACCGGAGTCGCGCCAGCGCTCCACCTGGAAGTCGAGAATGTCGGTCATTCCGTGCGACCAGTCCTTCGTGCCCTTCCAGCCGTCGAAGATGTCGCCCGTGGTGCGCCAGAGGTGGCCGACCGGAGCCGCCCAGCGCTCGGGGTGGTTGTTGCCCCACTCGCAGATCGACAGCACGATGTCGCGGCCCGATTCGCGGAGCGCCTTGGCCATGATGGTGTAGGCCGCCTCGGCGTCGCGCGTCCCGGTGTAGCACCAGTCGTACTTGAGGTAGTCGACACCCCATCTCGCGTATTGGCGCGCATCCTGGAACTCATGGCCCGCGCTGCCTGGTCGCCCCCCGCAGGTGAGCGCGCCGGCGTCCGAATAGATGCCGAACTTCAGGCCCTTGGCATGCAACTCGTCCGCCAGCGCCTGGATGCCTGCGGGGAAGCGTTCGGGATCCGCGACGATGTTGCCGTTCTCGTCGCGGCTCTTCTGCCAGCAGTCGTCGATGACGATGTACTGGTAGCCTGCCGCCTTCATGCCCGAGGCCACCATGGCGTCGGCCTGCTTGCGGATCAGCGCTTCGTTGACGTCGCAGCCGAACTTGTTCCACGAGTTCCAGCCCATCGGCGGCGTGGGCGCGAGCTGCGGCTTGGGCGTGTCGAGCTTCAGGGTCTCGTGCGCGAACGAGGGCGCCGCGACGGCGATCAGCGCCGAGACCATGACGACAAGCGCGCGTCGGCACGATTCGCGAAGGACTGGGCTGATGCGGAAAAGGTCGGCGACAAGCCGGTGCATGAGACGGTGATCGGGCACGAGAGGGGGTTCCTGGCGTTGATTTGGCGCTAAATCATTGACTCGCATAATAGTTCGATGACCGAATGAATGCCCCAAGGAAAACACCTAGCCTCGCGCGACGCTCGCGCGCGCACCGCCGAATTCAGGCGATGGTAGGCCGGCTCGCAGGCGGGCGCATCAGCGTCGTGCCCGCGATGAGTTCAGTGGGCAGCACGATGTTGGCAGGCCCCGAATCAGGCTCGCCTTGGCGAAGCGCATCGATGCGGCGAACCAGCACCTCGACGGCCAGGCGTCCCATCTCGTGCAACGGCTGGCGGACCGTCGTCAACTGCACCGCACGTGCCATCAGGTTGTGGTCGTAGCCGACGACGGAGATATCGTCCGGCACACGCAGGCCGCGTGCACGCAGCGTTTCGACGCAGCCGATGGCGACCGCGTCGTTGAAGCCGAACACGGCGTCCGGGTACGCACGGCCGCGGCGCCGAGCCAGCCACTGCTGCATCGCCTCGCGGCCGCCGTCGACGCTGATCGGCGCGCGGACGACGTGGCCGGCCGCCGGCTTCAGCCCGGCGTCGGCATGGGCCCGCCGGTAGCCTTCGACGCGGCGCTCCGCTCCCGCCATGCCTGCAGGCCCGGCGACGTGGAGGATGCGGCGATGGCCCAGGGCGATCATGTGGCGCACCAGTTCGTACGCACCCGCTTCGTCGTCCGACTCGATGTTCACCATCCCGTCCATCAAGGGGTCGGCGTGCACCGACACGAGCGGGGTGTGCTGCGGCCACCACGCCTGGTGATCCCCTTTCAGCCGCGGACCGAGCAGGATCAGGCCGTCGACACGCCCGTCGCAGAAGGCAGGGATGCGCGTGGCAGCCTCAGCCCAGTCGCCGAGCGTGAACACGGCGGCCGTCTGCCCGGCCATGGCTGCGCCCTGGATGACGCCGCTGAACACCTCGAGGAAGTAGAGGTTCGGTTCCTCGCCCAGGAAGTTGGCGACGAAACCGATCGCGTTCGTGCGCTGGCTCGCGAGCGCGCGCGCCGTGGCATTGGGCCGGTACTGCAGCCGTTGGGCCGCAGCCAGCACGCGCTCGCGCGTCTCGGCCGACACGCGGGCCGAACCCCGGCGCCCCCCGTTGAGCGCGGACGAGGCCGCCATTTCCGATACGCCCGCGGCACGCGCCACGTCGACCAGCGTGGGCGCATTCCCTCCACGCCGGCTTCTCGGCTTGGGTGCGGGCGGCGTTCTTGACTTTGAGGTGGCCACGAGGCTTGGTCTCGGCGCTGCTGTCGGGATCTGGCAACGCGGCGCACTGTAGCACCTGTCCCAATTCACAGGTCGTCGAGCGATTTCGCGGTACGCTGACGGCCTGCCGCAACGTGGGCGAACGAAGGGAGGGCTTGCGTGACCCAGCCATCGGGCCGACTTCGAAGGTGCCTGATCGCCAGCATGGTCCTGGCATGGGCGCTCCTTTCACCGTGGGGCACCGCGGCGGTCGAGCGGCCGCTGCAGATCGCCCAGTACGCGCACACGTCCTGGACTCGCAACACCATCAACATGGGCCTCGTCTTCGCCATGGCGCAGACGCCCGATGGCTACCTGTGGGTCGCTGGCTCGTACGGGCTTTTCCGCTTCGACGGCGTCCGGTTCGTGAAGTGGCAGCCGCCGGGCATCGAGGCGATGGACTCGCCTCCCTATGCGCTGCTGGTGGCACGCGACGGCACGCTTTGGATCGGGACGTTCTACGACCTGTTCAGCTGGGACGGCCGAAAGCTCACCCACTATCCCGACATGCGACGGAAGTTCGTCAGTTCGCTGCTGGAAGATGACGATGGAACGATCTGGGCCAGCGTGTACGCGGATCCCGGACAGTTGTGCGCAGTCCGTTCCGGCAAGGTCCAGTGTTCCGCGCCCGACGGCGGGTTCGGTGCCTTCGCATGGAGCCTCGGCAAGGACGCCTCGGGCGGAATGTGGGTGGGGGCCGACTCGGGCGTGTGGCGCTGGCATCCGGGGAAGCCACAGCGGTATGACCTGTCAGGCCTGCGCGTGGGCGACATCACCACGACGACCGACGGGAGGCTCCTGGTCGGCATCGCAGGCGGCGGGCTCAAGCAGTTGGTCGGCGACAAGCTCGTTCCCTATCCGATTGCCAGCGTCGCCCAGCCCGGCCGATGGCTCGCCGATCGCGACATCCGGTCGAACAAGCTGCTGCGCGACCGCGACGGCGGACTCTGGATCGGAACGGAGAGCCGGGGCCTGATCCACGTGAAGGACGGCAAGACCGACACGTTCACGCGGGCCGACGGCCTCTCGGGCAACATCGCATGCAGCCTGTTCGAGGATCACGAAGGCAACATCTGGTACGGCAGTGAAAAGGGGCTGGACCGATTTCGCAGGCTGCCGATCACCACCGTCTCGACGAGACAGGGCGTGCCCGACGACATCACGAAGTCGGTCCTCGCCACGACCGACGGCAGCCTCTGGGCGGCGACGAACGACGGGCTGGCGCGATGGAAGGATGGCCGGCTTGTCGTGTACCGGGAGCGCGACGGGCTGCCGGACTCGCATGTGCAGGCGCAGTACCAGGACGCGAAAGGCCGCCTCTGGGTGGGGACGGCGCGCGGCCTGGCCTACTTCGCCGCTGGACGCTTCGTCGCGGTCGACAGCGGGCCGAGCAACGAGATCTACGCCATCACGGAGGACGCGGCCGGCGACCTCTGGCTGGCAGGCAACAAGGCGCTGGCGCATCTGCATCAGGGGCAGCTTGTCGAAAGCCTGCCATGGTCCGCGTTCCTCCACGAGGGACATGCACAGGCCATCGTCGCTGATCGAGGCGGACTGTGGCTCTCCTTTTGGGACCGCGATGGCGTGTTGTACTTCAGGAACGGCAAGATCGAGGCCCGCTACCTGAGCGCGCACGGCTCCGGCTCGGTTCGCGTCACGGGACTTCGGCTCGATGCGGACGGGGCGATGTGGGCAGGTACCGACGGCCACGGCATCGCCAGAATTCAGGACGGCCGCATCGTCATGCTGTCGTCCGCCAACGGACTGCCCTGCGACCAGGTGCACTGGTCGATGATCGACCGCACCGGGTCGATGTGGATGTATGCGAACTGCGGCTTCGTGCGAGTGCCGCGCGACGATCTGACCGCCTGGATCGCCGACCCACGTCGACATGTGGCGGCAATGCTGTGGGACGGCACCGACGGCGTCCCGCCCGTCGCCACGGCCGAGGGCTACTACAGCCCGCCGATCACCCAGGCCGCCGACGGCAAGATCTGGTTCATCGCCGGTGCCGAGCTCCTGTGGATCGACCCCGACCACATCCCGTCCAATGCGGTGCCGCCACCCGTCCACGTCGAATCCCTCGTAGCCGACCATCGCACCTACGCAGTGGCCAATGGCCTTCAGTTGCCACCGCTCGTGCGCGATATCGCGATCGAATTCTCAGGACTCAGCCTGGCCGACGCGTCCAGCGTCCGCTTTCGCTACCGGCTCGAGGGGCACGACAACGATTGGCAGGAGGCTGTCGACAGGCGTCTGGTCACCTACACGAACCTGCCGCCGGGCCACTACCGTTTTCGCGTGAAGGCCGCCAACAACAGCGGCGTCTGGAACGAGGAAGGGGCGCAGCTGGCATTCTCCATCCTGCCGGCGTTCTACCAGACGGCCTGGTTCCGCGCCACCTGCGTCGCCGTGCCGCTCGCGCTCGCATGGATCCTCTTCCATCTGAGGCTGCGCATGCGCATACATCGGCTGCAACGCGAATTCGAGGCAACGCTGGAGGCGCGCGTGGCCGAGCGCACCCGCATCGCACGGGACCTGCACGACACCTTGCTGCAGCGCTTCCACGGTCTGCTGCTGCAGTTCCAGGCCGCGTTCAACCTGCTGCCCGACCGGCCGCGGGAATCCCGTCAGATCCTCTCGGGCGCAATCGACCAGGTCGCCGAGGCGATCACCGAAGGCCGGGACACGGTGCAGGGCTTGCGCGCCTCCACGCAGGAGACCAACAGCCTGGCCGAGTCCTTGCGCGCGTTGGCGGAAGACCTTGCCAATGAGAACGGCCACAAGACGATGGCCCGCTTCGACATCCAGGGGCGATCCCAGGCCCTGCATCCGATCGTGCGCGACGAGGCATTCCGCATCGCTGCCGAAGCGCTGCGCAACACGTACCACCACGCCGATGCCACGAAGGTCGAGGTCGCGATCAGCTACGACGTGCGCGAGTTCCGCCTCCGGGTCAGCGACGACGGCAAGGGCATGGACCCCGCGGTGATCGACGCCGGCAGCAAGGAGGGACACTTCGGGCTCAGCGGCATGCGCGAGCGCGCGGAGGTTGTCGGCGGCGTCCTGACGGTGCGCAGCCACACGGACGCCGGCGTCGAAGTGGACTTGCGCATTCCTGCCGCGAGCGCCTACGCGAAGTCCTCGTCAGCCCGTTCGTCGACGCACCACCACAAGGCGTCGGCCGACGAGAGCGACGACAAGCGCAACTGAAGGTTCGCGCGCCTTCGACGCAGTCATCGTCCAGGCCGCCCGACGGGCGACTCTCCGCGGCGAGCGGGCGCCCATGGTGCGCGTGATCGCTCCAGGGCGTCCACCCGAATGATGATCATCGTTGCCGCAGCACTCCGAGCCGGTACGGGAGGCGATCGTACGTCGCCGTCGAAGCCGGGTCGACGCCCTGATACAGGTACTGCATGTTGCACGCGTCGATCGCCAGGGTCTCGTCGTAGCCGGCGCGGATCATCTCGCCGTGGCTGATGTCGCGCGTCCATGCTGCCCCGTCGAAGGAGACGTTCGCTTGCCCCGCGAACGGTGCCGCTTGCTGGTCCGCCAGGGGTGTCCAGGGGCCGTCCAGGCTCGGCGCCGTCCAGGAGCGGAAGTAGCGCGGGCCGTAGGCCTCGACCAGCAGAAGATACTTGCTGGTGCCTTGCACCTTGTAGACGTTGCTGGCTTCGAACAGCCGGCCCGGCATGGGGTCGGACATCACCGTCTCGTACCCGGAGAAGTTCGGGAAGTCGTCGATCGAGGTCTTCGACCGATAGAGATTCCCGTCGTCACCGGAAAAGAACAGATGGCAGTTCGCGCTGTCGCAGATGACCCAGTAGTCGATCGCGTTGGCGGGCCCGCCGCTGAGCAAGGGCTTGGGTGCCGTCCAGCCGTCGGGGTTGGCGATGTCCGAATTGGTCGAATACTTGGCGCCCCATTGGGAGATGAGGTACCACTTGTTGTGCGGCCGGAAGAAGAAGACCTGCGGCGCCACGGCGTCGCCGACAGGCTTGTGTGCCAGCGGAACCTGAACCGCGCGAGCCGCCTCCGAGAAATCACCGAAGTTGAGGTACACCGCGCTCCAGGCGTTGCGCGACGTATCGAATACGGTGGCAAAGACATGGTAGAGGTTGTTGTAGCGGACGATCGTCGGATCCTTGATGGACACGAAGTTCGACGCCTGCGGGGCGATCAGGGCTTGAGTGGAGGTCCATGAGAACGTCGCGGGCAGGTCGCACGGCGCGGGCGCGGGCGCGGGCGCGGGCGCGGGTGCAGGTGCAGGTGCAGGTGCAGGTGCAGGTGCAGGTGCGGGTACAGGTACAGGTGCAGGTGCGGGCGCGGGCGCTGGCGCGGGTGATGGCGATGGCGCGGGTGCTGGCGCCGACCCCGGCGGATCTCCCCCTGCCGAGCCGCCGCCGCAGGCCGTGAGTACGAGCGGCACCAGCAGGCACCTGGCGACGAGCCCGCGGATCAATGGGCCGTCCCGACGAAGGTCACGATGCCGTGCGGCAGCGGGGCGGTGAACCGCCCCTGCGCCATCGCGATCGACGCAGGCACCTGTTGCGATGCGGAGCCGAGCGACAGGTTGCCATCGGTGCCGATGGCATCCAGCGCGGTATCGGCCGTCACGTAGGCGGACACGCTCGCGCCCGTGGCCCCGGCGATCGAGAAGGTGCGCGACCCGGCACTGCCGGAGTTGACGACGACGATCGCGAAGTCGCCCGATGCGGGGTTCTTGAAGGCGGTCACGAGGGCGCCCGCCACGCTGCCGTCGACGCCGACCCGCACCCAGCCGGGACGCACGAAGCGCGCGTAGTTGCCCAGGGCGTACAGCCGCTTGGTCAGCTGGAAATCGCCCTTCCTGCCGGTCAGGCCTTCGTTGTCGTCGTTGAGTCCGTTGAGCCACCAGTAGTGCCAGGCCGTGACGTTGCCCGACGTGATGGCCTCGTGGATCCAGCCCCCCACCTTCAGCGCATGCACGAGGGAGGGATCGAAGGCCTCGAACGACGACTGCTCCGTCTCCCACAAGGGCACGCCCAGCGGCTTGTAGCTGCCGACGCCCCCGTACTGGTGGGACGCGAAGATGCCGACGCTCGTGTGCGCGACCGGGTCCGCATTGATGGCGGCACTGTAGCTCCAGAGCTTGTCCCACGACGCCGCCTCGGGCGCGATGATCTTCGGCGGCGCGGGCAGCTTCAGCGCGGCGACGGCCGCGCCCAGCTGGTCGACGAAGGACGCCATCTGCGGGAAGTCGTACAGGCACATGTCATAGCCGCCCTTGGTGTCGAAGTCCGGCTCGTTCTGGGCCGAGATCGCGTACAGCGGCGCGCCGACGTTCGTGTTGAAGCTCGACGCGAACGATGCCAGCGTCGCTGCCCACGTACCGTAGCCATCGGTGCGCAACGACCCCGAATTGAGGTCCGCGGTCGTCTTCAGGCTCGCCGGCGGTGACCAGGGCGCGGCCCAGACCTTGGCGCCTCTTGCGATGGCCAGCTTCGCGTTGTTCCAGTTCGAGAACGTGCCGCCTTCCGGGCTGATGCCCATGCGCAGCAACGACAGCCCGATGCCGGATGTCTGGCTGAAGTACAGATCGGCTTGCGCAGTGGTCAACGGGCCATGCCAGGCGTCGGAGGCGCCGAAGCCGTCCATGGTCTGGTGAAGGTCGGACCATTTGACGGCGAAGTCTGGCGCGGGCGCGGGTGCAGGTGCCGGCGACGGCGACGGCGACGGCGTCGGGGCGGGTGCAGGAGCAGGAGCAGGTGAAGGCGTCGGTGCGGGCGAAGGCGAAGGCGAAGGCGAAGGCGAAGGCGATGGTGCGGGCGCTGGCGACGGCGACGGCGTCGGAGCGGGCGTCGGGCCCGGTGACGGCACCGCGGACGTCGGTGGCGCCGTCGTGGTGCCATCCCCGCCGCCGCACGAGGCCAGCGCACAGGCGGCGACAAGATTGAACAGGCTGCGATGCGCAGCGATACGAATGGACTTGCTGGACATGGGGTGGGTGGCCGGGTTGCGCGACTGATGTCGATGTTAGGGATGCGTGCTGCCGGAGGTGTTTCTTGTCAGAAACGTTCGACAGCAGCGGACCGCCTCGGGAGCGCCGCAATCGGTCGCCTGCTCGCGTGTCGCGCGGCCACGCGCCGTGGCCGCATCGCCCTCGTGCCGAGGCGCCCTCGATCCTGGCGCCCCGCTGCGCCGTGCCACGCTCGGGGCCGCCTCGGGACCGCTTGATTTAACGCTTCGATTTAGTCACTCGTGTTTCATTTGAAGTACCTGTCGACCCGGCCGTTCCGGGTCGTTCCACCCCGCCGCCGCTCCAGGCGTCGCAGAGTGGCGCGCGCGTCGGCCACGCTCTCGCGCAACGTCGGACAAGTCCGCTCGAGAGAGCACCGTGGCGGCCGGATGCGTCGGACGAATAGGTGTTTTCCTTAGATAGTTCGATGACAAAACAAATTTAACATGCCGCGGCGATATATCGCCATATCAATCATCGATCGGACTCGGCGTCCGCCTCTTGACCGCAGCAGCGCGCGCCGCCCCTGCGCGGCGTCCGCCGGCCGACGGCATGTGCCCAAGACGCCTTTCACAAGAACCCCCGTCATGAAGACTGCTCGGCTTCCCCTGTCGCTGGCCCCGCTGCGCTCCCTGGCAGCCGCACTGCTGTCCCTCGGCATGAGCGTGCTGGCGCACGCCGTGCCCACCGATGTGCGCGAGGTGACCCTCGACCGCGCCGCGGCCACCGGGCCGGTCGACCGCTTCTTCGACCTGTCCGTGGGCGCGGACTATCCCGGCACGACGGGCCGCCCCGAGAACCTGGCACAACTCAAGACCGCCGTGGACGAACTGGGCTTTCGCTACGTGCGCTTCCACGACATCTTCCACGACGCCCTGGGCACGGTGCGCAATGCAGATGGCCGCATCGCCTACGACTTCAGCGGCATCGACCGCCTCTACGACCATTTGCTTTCGCGCGGCATCAGGCCCTTCGTCGAGCTCGGGTTCACGCCGTCGGCGATGAAGACCTCCGACCAGACCGTCTTCTACTGGAAGGGCAACAGTTCGCGCCCGCAGCCGGGTCCGTGGGAGGACCTCATCGACGCCTTCGCGCGGCATCTGATCCAGCACTACGGCGCCAACGAGGTGCACCGATGGTTGTTCGAGGTGTGGAACGAGCCCAACCTCGCCGGCTTCTTCGAAGGAGGCCGCTCAAGCGACTACTTCGAGCTTTACGCGCGGACGGCGCGCGCGCTCAAGCGCGTCGACCCCGCGCTCAAGGTCGGCGGCCCCGCGACCGCCGGCGCGGCCTGGGTTCCCGAGTTCCTGGCCTACGTGAAAGCCAACAACGTCCCGGTCGATTTCGTCACCACCCACAGCTACGGCGTGACGGAGGGCTTCTTCGACGAGTTCGGCAAGCGCTCCGACCACATCCTGTCCACCGATCCGGACTCGATCATCGGGGACGTCCGCCGCAACCGGCACGAGATCGAGGCGTCGCCCTTTCCTGATCTGCCGCTGTATGTCACCGAGTGGAGCACGAGCTACAGTCCGCGCGACAAGGTGCACGACAGCTACGTCAGCGCGCCCTGGATCCTGACCAAGCTACGCGCCACCCGCGGCTACGCGCAGGCGATGAGCTACTGGACCTACAGCGACCTGTTCGAGGAGCCCGGCCCCCCTGACCGCCCGTTCCAGGGCGGCTTCGGACTGATGACGCGCGACGGGCTGCGCAAGCCCGCATGGTTTGCCTACAAGTACCTGCACGCGCTGCGCGGCGACGAGATTCCGAGCGCCGACGACAAGGTCATGGCCGCAACTGATGGCGACCGGACTGCCGTCCTCGCCTGGGACTGGCAACCGCCGGACCAGAAGGAATCGGGCAACAGCGTGTTCTTCAGCAAGCCCCTGCCCAACGGTCCGGCGCCGGCCATCAAGCTGGCGCTGCGCCACCTCAAGCCGGGCACCTACCAGCTGGAGCTGCGCCGGACCGGCTACCGGGCCAACGACGCCTACAGCGCCTACCTCGAGATGGGCGCGCCCCCGCAGCTCGATGATGCGCAGCTCGCCAAGCTGCAGTCGCTGACGCTGGACCGGCCCGAATCCGCGCACACGGTCACCGTCGGAAAGAGCGGGCTCCTGAACTTCACGGTGCCGATGCACAGCAACGACATCGCGCTGCTGACGCTGCACCCCGTCAGGCCCTGACCGGTCGCATGCGCCCGGCCGTCAGTGACTGCCACCTTGGGTGCATCGCCCTGTCCGCTGCAACCACCCTGCAGTTCCGGACGCAGGCGGCGGCGCCGCTTCTTCGTTCAGGCGGCGTCGATGACCCGTTGCGTCTGCTGGCCGAGTCCGTCGATACCGAGCCGCATCACGTCGCCGGCGCGCAGGTACAGCGGCGGCTTCTGGCCCAGGCCGACCCCGGGCGGGGTGCCCGTGGAGATGACATCGCCCGGCTGCAGGCTCATGAAGCGGCTCAGGTAACTCACGATGTGCGCGACGCCGAACACCATCGTGCGCGTGCTGCCAGCCTGCATGCGCCGGCCGTTCAGCTCGAGCCACAAGCCGAGCCGCTGGGGATCGGGCACCTCGTCGCGCGTCACCAGCCAGGGGCCGATCGGGCCGAAGGTGTCGCAGCCCTTGCCCTTGTCCCATTGCCCGCCACGTTCGAGCTGGTACTCGCGCTCGGAGATGTCGTTGACGACGCAATAGCCGGCGACGTGGCGCAGCGCATCCGCTTCCGGGATGTATCGGCCACCTTGGCCGATGACCACGCCGAGCTCGACTTCCCAGTCGGTCTTCGTCGATCCAAGGGGGATCTCGATGGCATCGTCCGGTCCCGCGATGGCGCTCGTCCACTTGCCGAAGACGACCGGCTCGGCCGGAATGGGCATGCCCGATTCGGCCGCGTGGTCCGCGTAGTTCAGTCCGATGCACACGAACTTGCCGACCGCGCCCACGCAGGGCCCGAGCCGCGTACCCGGCGCCACCAGCGGCAGCGTCCGCGGGTCCACCGCCCGCAGCGAAGTCAGCCCCGCATCGGTCAGCGTGGCACCGGCGATGTCATGCACCACGCCGGCCAGGTCGCGCACCTGACCTTGCGCGTCGAGCATGCCCGGCTTCTCGAGGCCGGCCGGCCCGTGACGAAGAAGTTTCATCGGAATGGTTCCTCAGATGGTGACGCCACCGTCGACGGACAGCGCCTGTCCGGTGACGAAGCGCGATTCGTCGCTCGCCAGGTAGACGAGCAACGGCGTGATGTCGTCCACGACGGCCAGGCGCCCCATCGGCTGCCGGGCGATGAAGTCGCGCTCGGCCTGTGCCGGGTCGGCGGCTGCGGCGATGCGGCCGCGCAGCGAGGGCGTGTCCACGGTGCCGGGACACACCGCGTTGCAGCGGATGCCCTGTCGGACATGATCGGCCGCAATCGCCTTGGTCAGGCCGATCACGGCGGCCTTGCTGGCGCCGTAGACGCAACGGTTCGGGAAGCCCTTGATGCTCGATGCCATCGACGCCATGTTGATGATGCTGCCCCGCCCTGCGGCAAGCATGCCGGGCAGCAACGCCCGCGTGACGCGGTGCATGCTGCCGACATTGATGTCCATGCTCCGCGCCCAGGCCTCGTCGTCGCACTCGAGCAGCGTGCCGTGGTGGACGATCCCGGCGCAGTTGAACAACACGTCGACCGTTCCCGCCTCACCCGTGACGCGCCGCACGGCGTCGCCGTCACGCACATCCATGACGCGCGTGCGCAGTGCCGGGTGAGCCAGCGACGCAAGCGCCGCATCGTCAACGTCAGTGGCGATGACGTGCGCCCCTTCGGCGGCAAAGGCGACCGCCGCGGCGCGGCCGATACCGTTGCCGGCGGCGGTGATGAAGGCAGTCTTGCCTGCGAGTCTCATGGTCGCTCCTTGATGGTCGGGAAGGCCGGCGCCGACTCGATGGATGCGGCAGGCTCGCTCACCCATCGTTCCTCGGAGGCGCGCAGGTGCGTGAACATCGCCGCCGTCGCGGCCTGCGGGTCGCGCGCCTCGAGGGCGCGATAGATGCGCTCGTGCTCCGCGAGCGCGACGGTCCAGGTCTGCACCGTCTCGGCGTGACCACTCATGCGCGACGAGATCGGGCTGTGACGGCCGTCGAACAGCTCGCCCACCATGCGCACGAGCACCGTGTTGCCGGCCAGTTCGGCGATGCCCAGGTGGAAGCGGCGGTCGGCCTCGACAGGCATCCGCCCGCGCGCGTGCTCGCGCTTCATCGCGGCCAGGCTGTCGGCGACGCGATCGAGGCCCGCACGCGTCACCCGGGCAGCGGCCAGCGCCACGACGGCCCCTTCGAGCGCGGCACGGGCCTGCATGAGTTCCGTCGGACTCTCGCCCAGGGCCGGCGTGTGGCGCTCCGCCGCCACCGGGGGCGCACAGACGTAGACGCCCGAGCCCATGCGGATCTCGACCCGGCCGTCGATCTCGAGCGCGATCAGCGCCTCACGCAGCGAGGGACGCGAGACCCCCAGTTGCAGTGCCAATTCGCGCTCGGGGGGCAGGCGCGAGCCGGCTTCGTATTGCCCTTCCCGGATGACGGCGCGGATGCGGTCGGCCACCTGCTGATAGAGGCGGCGCGTGTCGGCCGGCTTTGGTGTGGCAGTCATGAACGCTCCGAACGGAAAAAAAAGCATCGGATTGCCCGGCGGTGGCCTGACCACGCCGCCGACGCGGCGCAATCGACCGGGCGGTGGCAACCCGTCGTGCACAGTCTCGCTCATGACGATGGCCGCCGTGTTCCGGGTTTCCTCTGGTCAGACCGATTTTAAAGTATGGCAAATTGGCATGACCACTTTGGACTGACCAATCACTGTCCTGCCATGACATCGCCGAACGACGCCGCGCCACCCCTGCTCTGCCTGAGCGGCGTGACCAAGCGCTTCTTCAATGTCGTCGCGCTGGAGGGCGTGAGCTTCGACGTGCGTTGCGGCGAGGTGCACGCCGTCTGCGGCGAGAACGGTGCCGGCAAGTCCACGCTGATGAAGGTCATGAGCGGGGTCTACGCACCCGACGAAGGAACGCTGAGCCTGGACGGCGAGCCGCGGCGATTCGCTTCGCCGCGCGAGGCGCAGGAGCATGGCATCGCGATGATCCACCAGGAGCTGAACCTGGTGCCGCACCTGAGCGTCGCCGAGAACATCTATCTGGGCCGGGAGCCGTTGCGCGGGTGGCTGGTGGACCGTCGCAAGTTGCGCACCGACGCGCAGGCCTGCCTCGACCGGTTGGGCGTCTCGATTTCACCGGACCAACTGGTGTCAGGACTGTCGGTGGCACAGCAGCAGATGGTGGAGATCGCCAAGGCGCTGTCGATGCGGGCGCGCCTGCTCATCATGGACGAGCCCACCTCCTCGCTGACCGATGCCGAGACGACGCAGTTGTTCCGCGTGATCCAGGAACTCAGGCGCGCCGGCTCGGGCATCGTCTACATCTCGCACCGGCTCGATGAGCTGAAAGGCCTGGTCGATCGCGTCACCGTGCTGCGCGACGGTCGCTACATCGCGACGAAACCGTTCGCCGAGACCTCCGTCGGGGAGATCGTGGCCCTCATGGTCGGTCGCACGCTCGACAAGCAGTTCCCGCCCGCGCGGCGGCGCCCCACGGCAGAGACGGTGCTCCAGGTGCGCGGCCTGCGTCGCGAGGGCGTGTTCGGGCCGATCGACTTCGAGCTGCGCCGCGGCGAGATCCTGGGATTCGCGGGCCTCGTGGGCGCCGGCCGCACGGAGGTCGCGCGCGCGGTCTTCGGCGCCGACCCGATCGACGGCGGTCGCCTCGAGCTGGATGGTCGCGCGCTCGCCGTCCGGTCGCCCATCGACGCCATCAAGGAAGGCATCGCCTACCTGTCGGAAGACCGCAAGGCCCACGGGTTGGCGGTCAAGATGTCCGTCGCGACGAACATCACGCTCGCCAACACGTCGGCGGTGACGGACTGGCGCGGGCTCATTCGCGCGAACGAGGAAATCGCGGTCGCCCGCCGCTACATCGAACAGCTGGGTATCCGCACGCCCTCGCCGGTCCAGATCGCCAGGCTACTGTCCGGCGGCAACCAGCAGAAGGTCGTCATCGCCAAGTGGCTGTTCCGCGAATCGCGCGTGCTGTTCTTCGACGAGCCCACGCGCGGGATCGACGTGGGCGCCAAGGTGGCGATCTACGAACTGCTCGACCAACTCGCTTGCGCGGGCATCGGCGTCGTGATGATCAGCTCCGAACTGCCGGAGATCCTCGGCATGACCGACCGGATCGCCGTCTTCCATGGCGGGCGCATCACGACGGTGCTCGAGACCCGCGCCACGTCGCAGGAAGAAATCATGCACTTCGCCTCGGCAGGCCCGGTCCGTGCCGCCTCGCCGCAACAGGAATCGCTCGCCTCATGAACGAACGCCAGAAGGATCTCGTCCAGAAGTTCGCCGCGCTCGGCGGCCTGTTCGTCCTGGTGACGGTCTTCTCCCTCGCCAGCCCGGCGTTCTTCAGCGTGGGCAACGGCATGACCGTCGCCCTGCAAGTCACCTCCATCGCCTACCTGGGCATCGGCGCGACCTGCGTGATCATCACCGGCGGCATCGACCTGTCGGTGGGCTCGATACTGGCGCTGTCGGGTGTCGTCGCGGCGCTGGCAGTGCGCGGCGGCGTCAACGTGCCGCTCGCCATGCTGCTGGGCCTGCTCACGGGCGTCGGTTGCGGGCTCGTCAACGGCCTGTGCGTCACGATGATGCGGCTGCCGCCGTTCATCGCCACGCTGGCCATGATGCTGGTCGCGCGCGGCGTCGCGCTGCAGATCACGGAGGCCAAGGCCGTCGGTGGCCTGGGCGAACAGTTCGCCGCACTCGGCAACGGCTCGCTCTGGCGCATCGTGCGCATCGGCGCCGATGGCTTTCCCGATGTCGTCTTCCCGGGCATCCCCTACCCCGTGCTGCTGATGGTCGCGCTCGCGCTCGCCACCGGACTGATGCTCGGGCGCAGCCGGCTGGGACGCCACCTCTACGCGGTCGGGTCCAACGCCGAAGCAGCGCGGCTGTCGGGCATCGACGTGCGCCGAGTCACGCTGTTTGCCTACGTGCTGTCGGGCGCGCTCGCCGGCCTTACCGGGTGCGTGCTCATGTCGCGCCTGGTGACGGCCCAGCCCAGCGAGGGCGTGATGTACGAGCTCGACGCCATCGCCGCGGCGGTGATCGGGGGCACGTCGCTGACCGGTGGCATCGGCACGGTCTCGGGCACGCTCATCGGTGCGTTCGTGATCGGCATCCTGCGCAACGGCTTGAACATGACGGGGGTCTCGGCCTTCGTCCAGCAGATCATCATCGGCCTGGTCATCCTGGTCACCGTCTGGATCGACCAGCTGCGCAATCGACGATGAAACGCGGCGGGTGCGTCTCCTCCCGCGAACCCCCAGAGACAAGGTTCTCCCACTTCGAAGAAGGACAAGCCATGAAAAGACTCTTCCACGCCGTTCTCGCATCCGCACTGCTGGTCGCCGGGGCCGCAGCGACGGCAGCGGACAAGGAGATCGCCGTCATCGTCAAGACCGCCAACTCGGACTTCTGGCAGAACGTCCGCAAGGGCGCGACCCAGGCCGCCTCGGAGCTCAAGGGCTACACCAGCAGCTTCCAGGGCGCCGCCTCCGACACCGACCTGGCCGGGCAGGTCGCGCTGGTGGAGAACGCGGTCAACCGCAAGGTCGCCGCGATCGTGCTGGCGCCGTCGGACCCGGAGGCGCTGATCCCGGCGATCAAGAAGGCCTGGGAGGCGCACATCCCCGTGATCCTGATCGACTCGGCCGCCGCCGACAGCGGCAAGGACTACTACCAGTCCTTCCTCGCCACGGACAACAACAAGGCGGGCGAACTGTGCGCGCAGGCGCTGATCGAGCGGATCGGCACGACCGGCAAGATCGCGATCATGTCGTACACCGCGGGCTCGGGCTCGGAGATCGGCCGGGTGGGCGGCTTCCGCAAGTACATCGAGACGCACTCCAAGCTCCAGATCGTCGGACCGTTCTATTCGAACTCCCAGATGGGCACGGCGCTCAACCAGACCACCGACGTGCTCGCGGCCAATCCCGACCTGAAGGGCATCTTCGGCGCCAACGAGCCCACCGCCATCGGCATGGGACGCGCACTGGTGCAGGCGGGCAAGGCCGGCAAGGTGATCGCGATCGGCTTCGACGGCAATGCCGACCTCCAGGGCTTCGTCAAGGACGGCACGATCTCGTCGATCGCGGTGCAGAGTGCCTACCAGATGGGCAGCCTCGGCGTGAAGACGGCCGTGGACGTCCTGAACAAGAAGCCGGTGCCCAAGTTCCGCGACACGGGCGTCGTGATGGTCACCAAGACCAACATCGACACGCCCGCGGCCAAGAACGTCCTGTACTGACGCCATGAAGGCCGCCGATCGCCGCACGCTCGCCGGGGGCCGCCTGCGCCTGACCGCGCTCGGCCTGGGTGCCGCCGCCCTGGCGGGCATGTACGCGCCCGTCACGGAACAGGAGGCGGCGGACACGCTCGCCGCCGCCCGCGATGCCGGCCTGCGCTATGTCGACACGGCGCCCTACTACGGCTACACCCTTGGCGAACATCGTGTCGGCGCGTTCCTGCGAGAGCAGCCGCGCGACGAGTTCACGATCAGCACCAAGGTCGGCCGGCTGATGCGGCCCGACGCGTCGGTGCGCCCGGGCAACGACGGCTGGGCACGGCCGCTGCCGTTCCGGCCCGTGTTCGACTATGGGCACGACGCCATCCTGCGCTCCGTCGAGGACAGCCTGCAGCGGCTTGGGCGGGACCGCGTGGACCTGCTGCTGGTCCACGACATCGGCCGCGTCACCCACGGCGACGCGCACGCGGCCCATTGGAACGCCCTGACCCGAGGTGGCGGATTCCGCGCGCTGGAGGAACTGCGTCGCGATGGCCAGGTGCAAGCCATCGGCCTGGGCGTCAACGAATGGCAGGTGGTGCAGGAGGCCATGCAGGAATGCGATCTGGACTGCAGCCTGCTCGCGGGCCGCTACACGCTCCTCGAACAGGGCAGCCTGCGATTCCTGGACGAGTGCGCGCGGCGCAATCATGCGATCGTCGTCGGCGGCCCGTTCAACTCGGGGCTGCTCGCGGGGCAAGCCAAGTTCGACTACACCGACGCGCCGCCGGAACTCGTGCGACGCGCCGCCGCCCTGCGCAGCACCTGCGCCGAATTCGACGTTCCCTTGGAGGCCGCGGCACTTCAGTTCCCGCTCGGACATCCTGCCGTGGTCTCGGTGCTCTCGGGCATGCGCTCGCCCGCTCAGGTGCGCCAGAACGTCGCCTGGTTCGAGCGCCCCGTTCCCGCCGGACTGTGGGATGCGCTGCGCGATCAGGGGCTTCTGGAGGGCGCTGCGCCATGCCCGCAGGAAGGCGGAGCCAGGTCATGAGGATCGACGCGCATCAGCACTTCTGGCGCATCGCCGAGCGCGGAGGCGCCTGGCCGCCTCCGATGCTCGAGGCCATCCATCGCGACTTCGGGCCCGGCGACCTGGAACCGCTGCTGCAGGCCGGCAGGATCGACGGGACCGTCCTCGTGCAGTCGCTTCCAAGCGTGGCGGAGACGCGCCGGTTGCTTGCGCTGGCCCGGACGACCCGCTTCGTGCGCGGCGTCGTCGGCTGGGTCGACATGAAGGCGCCGGATGCCGTCGACACGATTTCGCAGCTTGCCCGCGACCCTTTGCTGAAGGGATTGCGGCCAATGCTGCAGGACCTGCCGGACGACGACTGGATCGCAGATCCGGCCACCGCCCCGGCCGCACAGGCAATGGCGCGCTACGGCCTGGTGTTCGATGCCCTGGTCCTGCCGCGCCACCTGCCCGCCCTCCTGACCTTCGCGGCGCGTCATCCGGGGTTGCGCGTGGTCGTCGACCACGCCGCCAAGCCGACGATCGCGCGCGGCCAGAGGCAGCCGTGGCAGGACGACCTGGCTCGCCTGGCCGCGCTGCCCCAGGTGCACTGCAAGGTCTCGGGCCTGCTCACCGAGGCCGGCGACCGTACGCGCGTCGAGGACCTGCTGCCTTTCGTGCAGGTGTTGTGGTCCTCGTTCGGCCCGTCGCGCCTGCTGTGGGGCAGTGACTGGCCGGTGCTGCAGCTGGCAGGCGACTACGCGGGCTGGCTTGCGATGACGGCCACCTTGCTGGCAGCCGTGACGCCTCCCGCAAGCGCCGAGGAAGCCGCCGCCATCCTCGGCGACAACGCCGTCACCCTCTACCGCCTCCAAGGTTCACGCCCATGCTGACCGTCCTTTGCGAAACTCCCGGCAAGCTCGTCGCCGAGCAACGTCCACGCCCGCTGCGCCAACCCGGCGAGGTCCTGCTGCGCGTTCGGCGCGTCGGCGTCTGCGGCACCGACCTGCACATCTTCACGGGCAACCAACCCTACCTGGCCTATCCCCGCGTGATGGGCCATGAGCTCTCGGGCGTCGTCGAGGAGGCCGACCCCGCAAGCGGGCTGGCCCCCGGGGACGCCGTCTACGTGATGCCGTATCTATCCTGCGGCCGATGCGTCGCCTGCCGCCAAGGCAAGACCAACTGCTGCACCTCCATCCAGGTGCTCGGCGTGCATCGCGACGGCGCCATGACCGAGTTCCTCGCGGTTCCCGCGCCGTTCGTCCACAAGGCCGAAGGGATTACGCTGGATGAGGCTGCGATGCTCGAATTCCTCGCCATCGGCGCGCATGCCGTGGCGCGCGGGGACGTCGCTTCCGGCCAGCGCGTGCTCGTGGCCGGCGCCGGCCCCATCGGGCTCGCCGTGATGCTGTTCGCGGCCCGCCGCGGGGCCCGCGTCGTCGCGCTCGATACCCGCCGCGACCGGCTGGATGTCGCCTGTGCACATCTGGGCATCGAGGCAGCGGTCGAGGTCGGGCCCGATGACGCCCAGGAGCTCGCACGCCTGAGCGGCGGGGAGTATTTCGATGTCGTCTTCGACGCCACCGGCAACCCGCAGGCGATGGAACGCGGCTTCGCCTTCATCGCGCACGGCGGCCGCTATGTCCTGGTCTCCATCGTGCAAGGCAACATCTCGTTCGCCGATCCCGAGTTCCACAGGCGCGAGGCGACCCTGCTCAGCAGCCGCAACGCGACCACGGCGGACTTCGAGACGGTGCTTGCCGCCATGCGCGCCGGCGATGTGCCCGTCGCAGCGCTCGCGACGCATCGCATGCAGCTCGCCGACCTGCCGCGCGACTTCGCCGCATTGCTGGAGCCGGACCAGCACGTCATCAAGGCGATCGTGGAATGCTGACCATGTCGACGGGTCAACCGATCCTGCAGTTCGGCACCAGCCGCTTCCTGCAGGCGCATGTCGACCTTCTCGTTTCCGAGGCGATGGCCCACGGCGATGCCCTGGGCGGCATCACGGTCGTCCAGACCACCGACGATCCGCGCAGCACGGCGCGCGTGGCGGCACTGGCGACCGGCCGCGGTCACCCGGTGCGCATCCGCGGACTCGCGAACGGGCAGGCCGTCGACGAGCACCGCCATTGCCACGCCGTGCGCACGGCGCTACGCACCGCCACCGACTGGCCCGCGGTGCGACGAGAGTTCACCGCGGACACCTTGCAGGTCGTCGTCTCCAACACCGGTGACGCCGGCTGGCAATTGGACGACACGGACGGCCCGTCGGCGCTGGCCCCGCAGGCCGCCGCGCCGCGCGCGTTTCCCGCAAAGCTGCTGGTGGCCCTTCACGACCGCTGGCAGGCCCGGCCGGATGCCGCGCTGACGCTGCTGCCGTGCGAGCTTGTCACGCGCAATGGCGAGCGCCTGCGCGACATCGTCGTCGGGCTCGCCACGCAATGGCGGCTGGACGATGCCTTCCGGGAGTGGCTCGTCGAGCGCCCGATCTGGGCGAACTCGCTGGTCGACCGAATCGTCCCCGCAGCCATCGAGCCGGTCGGTGCCGTCGCCGAGCCCTACGCGCTCTGGGCCATCGAACGCCAGCCGGGCCTGGTGCCGCCATGCCGGCATGCGGACATCGTCCTGACGGAGGACCTGGGCCCGTTCGAGCGCCTCAAGCTGTGGCTGCTCAACCTCGGCCACACGGCGCTCGCGGAACGCTGGCTGCGAGACGGACAGCCGCCCGGCCGAACGGTGCTCGACGCGATGCGCGACGAGCCGACGCGTCTCGCGCTCGAACGGCTCTGGGGCGAAGAGGTGCTCCCGGTGTTCGAGGCCCTGGGCGAAGGCCCGGAGGCACGCGCCTACCTGGGCGCGCTGCGCGAACGCCTGCTCAACCCGTGGCTCGCGCACCGGCTCGCCGACATCGCCACCAACCACGCCCAGAAGAAGGAGCGCCGCCTGGCGCCAGTCGTCGCGGCCGCGCAGCGATGCACGCCCGCGCTGCCCCAACCCTGGCTGCGCGCAGCGCTCGCCTCGACAGGCCGCCTCGAAACGAAGGAGTCATCGACATGAAGAGAATGGGCATGGTGATCGGCGTGGCGCCCGAGCGCGTCGCCGAATACAAGCGGCTGCACGCCGCGGTCTGGCCCGGCGTGCTGGAGCGCATCGCGGCGTCGGGCATCCGCAACTACACGATCTACCTGCGCGAGCCGGAGAACCTGCTGTTCGCGTGCTGGGAATACCACGGTACCGACCTGGAGGCCGACATGGCCGCCATCGCCGCGGACCCCGAGACGCAGCGCTGGTGGACATTCACGGATCCATGCCAGCGTCCGCTGGAGAGCCGGGCGCCCGGCGAGCACTGGGCAGCGATGGAAGAGGTGTTCCATGTCGACTGAGTCTCCTTCTTCGCTCCTGCTGCGCTTGCATCCCGCGGACGACGTGGCCGTCGCGCGCGACGCCATCACGGCCGGCACCCTGGTCGCTGGTCCGGAGAGCGTGCTGCGGGCCGTCGACGCCGTGCCCGCCGGCCACAAGATCGCCCTGCACGCCGTCGCCGTCGGGGCGCCGGTGCGCAAGTACGGCCAGGTCATTGGCGTCGCGACGACGGCCATTGCCGCCGGCCAGCACGTCCACGTGCACAACCTCGACATGGGCGAATCGCATCCCGCGCACGCGGTCGGTCGCGCCTACGTGCCGACCGTGCCGGTGTTCGAGCCGGCGAGCTTCGAAGGGTTCGTGCGATCCGACGGCAGCGTCGGCACGCGCAACTTCGTGGGAGTCATCTCGAGCGTCAACTGCTCGGCGACCGTCTGCAAGGCGATCGAGAAGGCGTTCGCCGGCGACGCCATGGCCGAATGGCCGGGTGTCGACGGGGTCGTCGCGATCACCCATGGCGGCGGTTGCGGCATGAGCGGCCGCGGCGAAGGCATCGCGCTGCTGCGGCGCACGCTGCGCGGCTATGCGACGCATCCGAACTTTGCCGGCGTCCTGGTCATCGGCCTGGGCTGCGAGGTGAACCAGGTCGGCGCGCTCGTGGAACCGCTCGTCGCCTCGGGCGACCGCATCCGCACGATGACGATCCAGGAGGCGGGCGGCACGCGCGAGGCGATCGAGGAGGGTTGCGCCATCGTGCGCGAGCTGCTGGCCGTCGCAAACGCCGTACGGCGGGAGCGGGTGCCCGCCAGCCGCCTGACGGTCGGCCTGCAATGCGGCGGTTCGGACGGCTATTCGGGCATCAGCGCCAACCCGGCGCTGGGGGCAGCCGTCGACCTGCTGGTGCGCCATGGCGGCACCGCGATCCTGTCCGAGACGCCGGAAATCTACGGCGCCGAGCACCTGCTCACCGCACGCGCCGCGCGGCCGGAGATCGCCGAGCGGTTGATGCAGCGGCTGCGCTGGTGGGAGGACTACACGGGAAAGAACGGCGGTGACATGAACAACAACCCCTCGCCGGGCAACAAGGCGGGGGGCATCACGACCATTCTGGAGAAGTCACTCGGCGCGGTCGCCAAGGGCGGCAACAGCGGACTGATGGACGTGGTCGAGTACGCCGAACCCGTCAGCACGCACGGACTCGTCTTCATGGACACGCCCGGCTACGATCCCGTGTCCGCCACCGGCCAGGTGGCCGGCGGCGCCAACCTCATCTGCTTCACGACGGGCCGCGGCTCGACCTATGGCTGCAAGCCGACGCCTTCGATCAAGCTGGCGACCAACAGCCAGATGTACGGCCGCATGCGCAAGGACATGGATTTCAACGCAGGAGAGATCATCGACGGCCGCCTCGGCGTGCACGAAGCCGGCGCTGCACTGTTCGAGCTGATGCTGGCCACGGCTTCGGGACGGCGCACGCTCAGCGAGCAGAACGACCTGGGCAACAACGAGTTCGTGCCGTGGCAACTCGGGGCGGTCATGTGATCGAGCTGGATGTCCTGACCGCAGGCGAAGCACTGGTCCTTTTCGCCGCCGAGCGCCCCGGCGCGCTCGAGCACGTCGACCGCTTCTGCCGCTTCAGCGCAGGCGCCGAGCTCAACGTGGCCATCGGCCTGTCGCGGCTCGGCCTGCGCGTGGGCTACGTGAGTCGTGTCGGCAGCGACGCCTTCGGAAGGTTCCTGCTTGCAGAGATGGAACGCGAAGGCATTTCACCTGCGCTCGTTGCCACCGACCCCACCCGGTCGACGGGCTTCATGCTGAAGTCCCTTGCGGTCGATGGGGCAGATCCCCTCATTGACTACTATCGCCGCGGCGCTGCAGCCAGCGCCATGGACGCGACCGAACTGGCAGCCGCAGGCCCCATCGACACCCGCCATGTGCACATGACCGGAATACTGCCTGCGCTGTCGACGGGTTGTCGCGACCTGGCGTTCACGATGGTCGCGACAGCGCGCGCGCAAGGGCGCCGCGTGTCGTTCGATCCCAACCTGCGCCCGCGGCTCTGGCCGTCCCGGGAGGAGATGGTGGTCACGATCAACGGGCTCGCAGCCAGGTCCGACGTGGTGCTGCCGGGCTTGTCGGAAGGACGGCTGCTGACAGGAAAGGAGACCCCCGAAGACATCGCCGCGTTCTACCTCGACGCGGGCGCGGGCGCAGTCGTCGTCAAGCTCGGCGCCGATGGCGCGTTCTGTGCCGATCGCAGCGGCCTGCGCGCCTTCGTGCCGGGCGTCCCCGTGCAGCAGGTGGTCGACACCGTCGGCGCCGGCGACGGCTTTGCGGTGGGCGTGATCAGCGGACTGCTGGAAGGCATGGACCTGGCGGCTGCGGCGAGAAGGGGCAATGCGATCGGCGCACGGATGGTGCAGTTCCCGGGCGACAGCGACGGGCTGCCCTCGCGTCGGGAACTGGACGGCCTCGCAGGCTGAGGCTGCGGCCGGGATCACGGCAAGCGTCAACTCGTCGAGGTTCGTGTCGACCTTGACGCTCGAATCGATTCCAACCCGCGGCGGGACGCGCCGAATGGCAAGGTGCAGCATGGGTCGGGAGCTCCGGTTGGCCTGGTACCAGTACCAACCAAATCCCTCGAACACTGTCGTCAGCTCAGGCACGGCGGCCCGCTCTCAAGTCGTCTTGACGCGCACCGTGGTGCCCTGCATCGCAGCGCTGATGATCTCGAACGTGGCGCCCAGGGCGGCCGCCCGCTCCTCCATTCCCAGCAGGCCATAGCCGCCGTGCGTGGACTTCGGGTCGAAGCCGACGCCGTCATCAATGATCTCGAGCCGGCATGATCCGCCGTCGGCGACCAGCCGGATGCGGACGGTCTTCGCGTCGGCATGGCGCCGGATGTTGGTCAGCGATTCCTGGACGACCCGGAATGCCATCGTCGCTGCATCGGGGTGCGCGAATCCCGGACAGTCCGCCAGCTCCAGCTCGCAGGCGATTCCCGTCTGTTGCACGAATCGCGTGGCGAGCCATCGGATCGCGGCGATCAGGCCGCCGTCCAGTGCAGGTGGACGCAGTTGCGTCACGAGATCGCGGATGCTTCGAATGATGGCATCGACCCGGTTCACGAGGCCCTGCACGGGCAGGTCCTCGCCGCGGATGGACGGGTTGGAGAACCGGTGCATCAGCGCCACTTCCATCCGCAGCGCCGCCAGCTGCTGCGCCATCTCGTCGTGAAGCTCCCGCGAGACGCGGGTACGTTCCTGCTCCAGGGCATGGGCGTTGTGCATGCTCAGCAGGCGGATCTGGCTGCGCGACTGCTCCAGCTCGGACGTGCGCAGTCGGACCTCATGCTCGAGCGACGCCTGGCGGCGGGCAGCCAGCCGGACTCGCCAAAGATGAAGGCGCCACGCCAATAGCAGGGCCGCGAGCATGCTGGCGATGCGCACGTCGACGCGTTCGAACCAACGCGGTTCGACCCGGAAAGCGATCTGCGTGGCATCGGACCAGTCGCCCGCGGGCCTGGCGACGCGCATGGCCAGCCGATAGTGGCCCGCCGGCAGCTTCGTATAGCTGGCGGTCCGATTGCGCAAGCCCGCCTCGTTCCAATCGATGTCGAAGCCGTCGAGCCGGTAGGCATAGCGCAGGACGTCCTGCTCTCCGTAGGCCAGCGATGCGAATTCCACCTGCAGCCGCGGCGCGGACGCCGGCAGGCTCGCTTCCCTGGAGGACGACAACTGCCCGGCCGCCACCATGCGACCGCCCATGCTGGCCTCCGTCACGACCGGCGCGGCGAGGCGACCGGCCGCGCCCGGAAGCCGCGACGGATCGACCAGCAGCAGGCCTCCTTCCCCGCCGAACAGCAGCTTGCCGTCGCTCGTCGACGTGGCCGCGCCCGTCCAGAAGGTACTGATGCCGGCACCTTGGGCTGCACGCAGCGACAGGATGGAAAAGGTGGCCGGATCGATGCGCGCAAGACCATCGTCCGTGCTCGCCCAGACCTGGCCTGTCGAATCGGCGACGAGTGCATCCACGCCGTTGTTGGGCAGGCCATCCAAGGTGGTCAGTCGCCTGAACCTGGGTTGCCCGGCCGCGTCGAGCCCGACCTGCACCTGGACGCCGTGCCCCAGCGTCGCCACCCAAAGCCGCCCTGCCCTGTCGACCACGAGCCCGCTGACGAGCCCGCCGGGAAGGGTGCGATCGTCTGCCGGATCAACGACGAGCTCGTGCAATCTGGCGGGCACCGGGTCGAAGCGGAAGACGTGCCCGCTGGTGCCGATCCAGAGTTCGCCATGAGGGCCGAATGCAAGCGCCCGGACCTGTGTGCCATGCATCGCCTCGTCAAGATGGCGCAGCGTCTTGACGTTTCCCACGTCGCTGACGTCCAGCGCCCAGAGCCCGTCCGACCCGCCGACCCAGAGCGTGGGCCCGTCCGAGGCGATCGCCCAGACGTCTGCCGCGACGCCCCGCCCGACCACGTCGATTCGTCGCACGCGCGATCCGTCCGCTGAAACGAGGTAAAGGCCACCTTGTGTACCCACCCACGCGCCGCCGTCTGGAGAAGGCGCCAGCGAGATCACCCGCGCCCGCGGCAGCGACGTCGCCGGCCGCGAAGGATCGGGTTTGAGCACCGTGGGCGCCTTGCCTCCAGGAAAGAGAATCTCGATCCCGTAAGAGCCGTTGGCCAGGAAGACGGCCCCGCTGGGGCCTGCCATCACGGCCGGGACATTCACGTCGCCGATGGGCCGCCCGGGCCCCCCCTCGAGGGTGGCGACGCCGTCGAAGCGCGTATCGTAAGTGGACAATCCGTAGGCTGAGGCGACCCAGACGATGCCATCGCGTCCGCGCATCAACGCGCCGACGTCGTCGTCCAGCAGGCTCGTCGAACGCGCGGCATCGTGGCGTTCCCGGCGAAACGTGCCGCGCGCGATGTCGGCCCGTACGACGCCGTCGCCATAGGTTCCGATCCACACCTCGCCGTTGCCGGCGTCAGCCAGCGCATAGACGGTGTCGCCGGCCATGCCGGCATCGCCGCCACGCAGTCGTTCGGCGGCGCCTGCGCCCGGTGCGACGACAAACGTTCCCTGCAGCCGTGTGCCGACCCAGACGTTGCCCGTACGATCCTCGAGCAGATGCAGGACACTGACAGGTCCGCTGCCCGGGGGAAGTGCGATGGGAATCGCTGCGAACTGGGCGCGGGAGGCGGGCCGCGACCAAAGGCCGCGGTCGCTGCCGATCCAGACCGTTCCGTCACCGGAGACGGCGATGCATTGGATGGCGCCAATGGCAAGGGGCAAGTGCTCTTGGGTGATCTTGCCGCTCGTCGGTTCCAGCCACGCGAGGCCGCGATTGGAAGCGATCCAGATCCCCGATGGCTGGCGCTCCGCCAGGGCGGCGATGTCCTTTCCGACCAGGCCGTGGGTGTCGCGCAGCGGCAGGAAGCCGTCGGACGTTTCGTCGCGGCGCGCCACGCCGCCTGACTTGGTTCCGATCCACAGCCGGCCCGAGCGGTCAACCAGCATCGCCTTGACGTACGAATCCGGCAGGCTTCCCGTCGCAGCGGGATCGGCAACATAGGTCCGGGGACGATGGCCGTCCCATCGAACGACACCGGACTGCGTTCCCAGCCAGATGAAGCCGTCCCGGTCCTGCGCCAGCGCGTAGCCCGATTCGAGATCCGGACCGACGGCACGCTGGAACACATGCGGCTGGTCGCGCGTCGCCAGCAGGACCGCCGGGTCGATCGCCCATCCCGTGGCCGCCCATGCGCCCAACAGCAGGATCAGCGCGATTCGTGCGAGCGCGCGCATCGAACTTCCGGGGGCACGCCCTGCGGCGATGCAAGATCGTTCATCCTTCGATCCTGACGCAATTGCGGCCTGCACTCTTGGCCGCGTACAGGCGGCGGTCGGCCACGGCGAGCAGTTGCGCCCCGGAGGCGACTTCGGACGGTCGGGCCACGCCGATGCTGACGGTCACCCGCAGGCCAGCGCAGACCGACGTCCAGTCAAAACCCTCGACCGCCGCACGCAGGCGCTCGGCGACGCACGCGATGTCCGCCTCGTCCGCACTCTCGACGATGACGACGAACTCTTCCCCACCCAGACGCGCCGCGAGTTCGCGCTGTCGACAATTGGCGCGCAGGATGGCCGCCAGCTGCCTGAGCACCTCGTCGCCGACGCCATGCGAAAAACGATCGTTGACCTGCTTGAAATGATCCACGTCGATCAGGGCCAGAGACAGCGGTCGTGGCCACGTCGTCAGCACGCTGTCGACCTGCCGGCGGTTCGCGAGTCCCGTCAAGGCATCTTCCTGCGCCTGGCGCGCCAGGTCATCTGCCCGGCGGCGCAAGCGCCGGTTGGAGGTTGCCAGATGCCGGGCCATGGCGCGCTCGCGACCGATGTCCAGCCGCGCCGCCGCGACGCGGGCATGGCGTTGCGCCCGCTCGGCGCTCAGTCGCGCCTGCAGCGCGTGGAACTCCTTGTAGCGGACGAGCGCCTCCTGCCAACGCTCGCAGCGCTCGAGCGCTGCGGCCAGATGCTCGACGATGACCACCTCGTACGCCGGCGATTCGCATCGGCTCAACGCCTGCTCGAAAGCCGCGACGGCGTCTTCCGGGCGGTCCAGTGCCAGCAGGACGGATCCCAGCGAGTCGCGCTGGTGCGCCCACTGGCGCGAAAGTGCGTCCGGATTGCGGCCCACCCAGCCTTCGAGCAGATCCAGCGCCTGTCCGGGCTCGCCGACCAAGGTCAGCGATTCGGCCAGGTTCAACAGGGCGCTGGTCTCGTAGTCGACATGCCCCAGCCGACGGGCCAGGTTGACCGCTCGGAACGAGTCGGCGATGGCCATCCGTTCGAGCCGCTCAGCCTCGACCGGATCACCCGCGTCCCGCGCCTTCGAGGCCAGCGCCGCGTGGATGCAGGCCCGCGTGTCGATGGCGGCGCCCAACGCGCCGTCATCCGGCAGGTAGCCCGCCAGATCGGCGCCGCGCTCGCACCAGGTCATCGCCGCGGCGAAGTCTTCCAGCCGCAAGTGAATGACGGCTTGGGCCATGGCCACGGCCTGGCGTGCCAGCAGGCTCGCAGGTCCCGGCCTGTCGGCTCGCTCGAGCGCGTTCCATGCCACGAGCGCCACGTCGAGGGCAGCTTCCGTCTCTCCAGCCATCTCGAGGCACCGGGCTTCGAGCGCGTATGCGCGCGCCTGCCAGTCGATGTCGCCCGCCGCGACGGCAGCGCCGCCTGCCTCGGCGGCCAACGTGATGGCGACATCGATCTCACCCGCCACGTAGTGACACCTGGCGAGCCAGAAGCACGCAGCGATCTTTTCTGCGGTGGTGGAAGCGGCTCCCCGCGCTTCGCGCGCCAACTGGAAGGCGCGGGGCATGTCCATGCACTGCAGGAGGTCGCAGACTTCGTCCAGCGTCCGGAGCAGTCCTTCCTGTGCGGCAGGTCGTTGACTCATCGATTCCACTTCCAGCATCCGAGCCGCCGCTCACCTGGCCCTGCGGCCGCTTGCCGGTCGCACTGTCATCGCATCAGGCATGCGACGGGACAGGCACGGGTGTCGCCCCAACGGGCGACTCCGACCGACGGCGACAGTGTTGCAGCGCGGGCGCCGACCGTGCAATCGGCGGCGCGGACGAGCCGTGGAATAGTGCCGGATCGTGTCGATATAGCACGCAACAAAATGTAGACTTATGTCGACGCCACGCCAACCGATTGCTGGCGATGGGGGACCTGGCCGACGAGCCCGTGCTGTCGCTGGCTGCGAGCAGTCGTCCGGGCTCAAGCCCAGGGTGATCGGAGTGATCGGGCTCATCGCTTCGACCGATCGATGAGCTCCAGCGCCGCCTTCGATACGGCCGGAGGCAAGTCGTGCCGAAGCGCGACTTCAAGAATGCGTTCGACTTCGATCGCCAACAGGTGCTCCGCTTCGGTGACGAAGCGTTCGATGTCGGCGATTCCTCTCGACAGGGCGTCGATCATTCGGTGCAGCCCCCTGAAGTCGCCCGGCCCGCCAGACGCTGCATCGAGATGCGCCCGATATCTCCCTACCGAGTCCAACGCCTGCGCGAGTTTGGACGAGATGACTTGCCTTCCCTCGGATACCCGCATGGCGTGCACCCGGAGCGTCTGCACCAGATCGCTCAAGCAACCGTCGCAGGCCGGCGAGTCGGGCCTCAGGAACCCGTGCAGCGGCTCGCCAAATGCCACGACGAGTCGGCGAAAAGCGGGCAACGCCTGTTCCAGCGCTGAAAAGGCATCGCACGCAGCCCGAAATTCATCCTGTGCCGCCGTCCAGGGATCGCGAGCAGTCATGCGGGTAGGCCGTCCTTCCGTCTTCAAGGAGCGGCAAGCGCTTTTCCGAGCGACCGCGTCCTCATGATCTTGGCGGAGGCGTCGCACGCCATCCGTACCTGGGAATCCAGTCTACCGTCATCAATATGGATGTAATGGATAAATTGGATGATTTTGGTCGCGTTCTTCGTTTTCGTTCGAGCACGCGCGTGCATTGGCGGCTCCTGCGCCTGGGCTGCCGTCCGGGCAATCGGCCGTGGCGCTGCCCCGTGACGGCCGTGACCCGCCCCCAGGATCGGCAGCTATCGCCGGCCGACCGTCCTCGACGGGAACAGCTTCTGCAGGATGCGCGATCGCGCCGGGACAGGTTTGCCGTAGGCCCGCGATCGGGGAACCGTGAATTCCACTTCCGTTCCAGTGCCCGCTCCACTGCGCACCGCGAGCTTGCCGCCGGCCACCTTGGCGCGCTCCTGCATGCCGCCCAGGCCGAAATGGCCTTGCTTCTCGCCGCGGCTCAGCACGTCCCGGTCGATTCCCTGGCCGTCGTCCCGCACCCGCACGCACAGTTGCTTCGGTTCGTAGCGGACCTCGACATCGATTCGCTTGGCGTTGGCATGGTGGAAAGCGTTGCGCAACGCCTCGCTGGCGATACGGAAGGTCTCGTCGCGTACCAGCGGATGCAGGACCTGCGGCGTTCCTTGGACGTCGACGCGCGCCGCCACCGCATGGCCGCTCTCGTTGACCAGGTCCTCGACGAGGGCCCGCAAGGCACCGGAGAGGTTGTTCGTCTCGGTGACCGAGGCCCGCAAGGCCTGCACCGTGTCGCGTCCCTCGGTGATCGCATTGGCGACGTGATCAATGACTCGGGTGAAGACCTGCCTGGATTCATGCGGTCGATCGGGCAGCAGGTTGATCCCTGCCTGGAGCTGGCGCAGCAGCCCGTGGAAACTCTGGAGCAAGGTGTCGTGCAGTTCGCGCGCGATGCGCGTGCGCTCGGCGACGCGGGCGTCGAGCGTGGCGTCGAATTGCCGCTGAAGCCGCTTCATGCGCATGTGCAGTCGGCCCTGGAAGCCGGCCCGCAACGACGTTTTGGGCCCGCTGTCCGGAGCCGAACGCGGTCAACGGGGTCTGCTCGACCAGCCGGCCTCGGTACAAGCGGTCGATGCCGCCGGGCCACGACAGCCACAGGTTGCCGGCCGCGTCTCCCGAGATGGCATGCGCGTCCTTGCCAGGAGCGCCCGCGACCGCGACGAAGCGATTGCCGGCGAAGTATGCGAGACCGTGCTCGGTGCTCACCCACAGCCGCCCGTCGACATCCTGGTATTGGGCCCCCACGACCGATCCGGGCAGCCCGTCGCGTTCGGTGTAGACGCGCCGTGTCCCGTCCTCCGACCACCGGGCGAGTCCGTCGTTCGTCGCCACCCACATGCTGCCGTCCGTGGTGGCCAGGACGCAACGGGTGACTTCGTGGGGTAGGCCCTGCCTCGTCGACAGGAGCGTCACGGGCAGCTTGCGAAAGCGGTCCAACCCCTTGTCGCTGCCGAACCAGATGTTGCCCTCGCGGTCACGACGTGTGGGCGTACTGGGCGACCTGCAACGGCGGATCGAGTGCGGCGGCGGGCGGCGACGCTGCCCATAGCGACGCAGCCAGCAGCAGGCTGGAGATGAGGCGTCCGCGACGTCGACCGTCCAATGGGATCACGCAGCATCCTTTGCTACTTGCAGCGCGTGCAGCGTACATGAAAGGCCCGCGCAGTCGGACCTGCGCCTTGGGGGCGCGACCCCTTGCAGTTTGCCGCCGGCTGCTCAAATATCTCTGTCCGGGGAGACAAGCTCATGAGGTGCAGAGCGGCTGCGTGAAAGGCATCCGGACGGGCGTGCGATGACTGAGCGAAAGCGGATCAGGAAGGCAACCCTGTCGATCGCTTCGGCACAAGCGGTATTGCTGTGGGGCGAGGCTGCGCTCGCCCAGGACGTGCAGGACACGCCGAAGAAAGACGAACAGGCGGCGCAGACAGTCGTCGTCACCGGCCAACGCAAGGCGCTCGAGACCGCACGCTCGATCAAGCGCAACGCCGACCAGATCCTCGATTCGGTCGTGGCGGACGACTTCGGCAAGCTGCCCGACAAGTCCGTCACCGAAGTGCTGCAGCGCATGCCGGGGGTCACGATCGATCGCACCCTCAACCGGGCAGATCCGCAGCAGGGGGTAGGCGACGGCATCGAGCACTTCGCCGCCGAAGGCACGGCCGTGTCGATCCGCGGCCTGAGCTACGTCCGATCCGACCTGAACGGTCGCGACGCGTTCTCGGCCAACGGAGGCCGCGCCTTGAGCTTCGAGGACGTGCCGACCGAATTGATGGCCGGCGTCGACGTCTACAAGAACCCGTCGGCCGAGCACATCGAAGGCGCGATCGGCGGCCTGGTGGACCTGCGCACCGCCAAGCCGTTCGACTACGGCGGGCCCAAAGGCGCCTTCTCCGTCGAGGCCTCGCATTCGATGCTGCGCCGCAAGACCGCGCCGTCGTTCTCCGGCCTGCTGTCCAACACCTGGGACACGGGGCTTGGCAGATTCGGTGCTTTGATCGACCTTGCGCACTCGAAGATCGCCGCGCACAGCGACGGGCTGAGCATCAGTCCCTACATTCCACGCACCGATGCCCTCATCGGCGACAGCAGCGGCCAGCTGCGTTGGATCAGCCCGGGCGTGTCCTGGACGGCCAACAATTTCGATCGCACGCGCGACGGCACCTATGCCGCCTTCCAGTGGAGCAAGGGCGAATTGTCGTCGTCGCTGACCTGGTTCAGCTCGCACTACAAGATGGTGACCACCGAGACGTCGGCCTTCTCGGCCACCGATGCGAGCAAGCTCACGCTGGACCCGGGCGCCACTTTCGATGCGGCCGGAGCGCTGCTGGCAGGAACGATCCGCGCGTCGCAGGATGGCGCCCCGGACGATCCGGCCATCCACGGGATCGGCTTCGGCACCGTGTCGCGCATCGCCACCCGTCGCGCCGACACCCGCGACATTTCCTGGAACGTCAGTGGGAACGCATCGGCAACGTGGAAGCTGGCATCGGACCTGCAGTTCATCACGTCGACGTCCGACGGAACCGACTACGCGATCGGGCTGGGGGGCTGGATGCCCAAGGCGGTCGTGGACCTCGGCGCACCGCCAGCCAGCGCCTTGTTCGACGCCTCGGACCGCGCCTACCTGGCCGACCCGAGCCACTACTACTGGGGCTGGGCCCAGGAACACCGCGACCACGCGCTAGCGTCCGAGAAAGCATGGCGGGGCGACGCCACGTACCGGTTCGAACATGATCCGCTGCTTGCAGACCTGCGATTCGGCGTGCGGCTGACCCAACGCGACGCACAAACACGCTCGACGCACGACTTCGACTGGGCCCAGATCACGGCACCCTGGGCGGTCGGCAACACCTGGCAGCCGTTCAGCCAGCTGGCATGGCTGAGCGACCCGCGCTTTGCTGGCGGCGACCACCTGTACAGCTTCAACAATTTCTTCGGCGGGCAGGTGCCGATGCCCGCGGCCGTGGTCGTACCCGATGCTTCGTTGCTGAACGACGCCGGGTTCCACAAGGTGCACGGTTACGCCGATGAGGTCTGCCAAGTCAGCCCGTGCTGGGCATCGTGGACGCCGGCTCGCTACGGCGACGACAAGGGTCTCAACCTCCAGCACGAGCGCACCGCGGCCGCATATGGCCAGTTGAACTTCGGCTCGGACGAGCTGCCCATGCCCATCGACGGCAGCGTCGGCGTGCGCGTCGTGCGAACGGAGGCGACCGCGCGCGGCTATACGCTGTTCAGCCCACCACAAGCCGAGCCCGGCGTCCCCCCGATCGCCGCGCAAGCGACGCAGCAGGACTTCAGGAACGACTACACCAACGTCCTGCCAAGCTTGAACCTGCGGATGAAGGACGGCCAGGAACTGCAGTTCCGCTTCGCCGCCTCCAAGGGCATGACAAGGCCCGATCTGTGGCAGATGCAGGCGTACACGACCTTGAGCCAGGACGTGCATCACACCGGCGGGGTCATCGACTCCATCGGTTACAGCGGCTCGGCGCTCGGCAACCCGATGCTCAAGCCGACCCAGTCGGTCAACACCGACCTCAGTGCGGAGGTCTACTTCGGCCGCAGCGACTCATTGACGGTCGCGATCTTCGACAAGCACCTGAAGGACATCATCATCGGCCGCACAGCGGTCTACACGCTGCTCGACGTCAACGGCCAGCCGCACGACTTCTCCATCACCGCGCCCGTCAACGGCGCCAAGGGCCGGCTCGACGGAGTCGAGGTCGGCTACCAGCAGTACTTCGACAAGCTGCCGAGCTGGCTGTCGGGGTTCGGCCTGTCCGGCAACTACACCTGGATCGACAGCCACCTGACCATGAACCAGCCGCTCAGCGCGGCGTGGTGCACGCCCAAGGATACGGTCGACGCCAACCTGGCGCGCGACCTCCTGGGTTGCGATACCGACGGTCGAACGCTCGGCCACGTTCCCCTGGTTGGCCTGTCGAAGAATGCGTTCAACGCGGCGCTTCTGTACGACAAGGGCGCGATCTCCGCGCGCCTGGCCTACAGCTGGCGCTCGAAGTACCTCCAGGCGGTCAATGCCTACGGAACGGCCAGCAACGACGGTATCGACCAGAATCCGGCCAGCCCGAACCGCGGCCAGTCGTACTCCGTGAACTACGCGCTGCCCACCTGGGGCGGCGCATACGGCCAGTTCGACGCGGGACTGCAGTACAAGGCGACGGATCACGTGACCTTCGCCGTGGAGGCCCAGAACCTGACGGGCGCCTTGTACCGACAGTACATGCAGCAGAGGATCGGGCTGAAGGAGCGCGGTTCCTACTACACCGGACGCCGCTACACGATTCAGATGCGCTGTACGTTCTGAGGACGCCGGCCGTCTGCGAGGCGCTAGCCTTGGGCACCGTGCCCAGCTCAGGAGCCGCCCGCGAGGGGCGCGACGTGATGCAGGTAGTCCGCATGGCTTGGCAGCCGCGCGACGGCGGACGCGATCGCGGTGCGACGCCAGTGCAGTGCCTTGAGGGCCTCGTCCCGCGAGAGTTCGTCCAGGACGGGGTCCGTGCGCAGCGGCCAGTGCCCCATGCCGGCGCGGATGGCCAGCCAGCTCGTTTCGTCGAAGCCTTCGTCCTTCTGCTGATGCAGCACCCCGAGGCGGCGCCACGCCTCGATCTTGAAGGCCAGGGTCTCCGGCAATTCCATCGCGGCCATGTCGCGCCACAGCGCGCTGTCGCGACGGGCAGTCAGGCAGTAATGCAGAAGGATGAAGTCCCGGATGCGGCGAAACTCGCGTGTCGCTCCTTCGTTGAAGCGTTCGATGGCCTGTGCGTCGTTCGGCCGGCCAGACGTCAGTTGTGCCATCAGGCGCCCGATGCCGCTCTGGATCAGGAAGATGCTGGTCGACTCCAGCGGCTCCAGGAAGCCCGACGACAACCCCAACGCCACCACGTTGTGCACCCAGAAGCGGGCGCGGTGCCCGGTGGTGAATCGCAGCAGCCGCGGCTCGGCCAATGGTTCGGCGTCCAGCTGCTGCAGCAATTGCTCGCGCGCGCGATCGGCATCGATGTAGCGGCTGCTGAACACGTGGCCATGGCCGGTGCGGCTCTGCAGCGGGATACGCCAGGCCCAACCGCCTTCCAGCGCGGTGGCGCTCGTGTAGGGCTTCAGCTCGGTGCCTACGCGCGTGCATGGGCAGGCCCAGGCACCGTCCACCGGGAGCCAGCGGCTGAAGTCGACGAAGGGCTCGGCGAGGGTCTTACCCAGCAGCAGCGCGCCAAAGCCGGAGCAGTCGATGAACAGGTCACCTGCGACCTCGCGACCGTCGGCGAGCTTGACGCCTTGCACCGCGCCATCGACCCGGCGTGCCACGTCGACGATGCGTCCCTCCGTGCGACGCACGCCGCGCGACAGCGCCAGCTTGCGCAGGAAGGCGGCGTAGAGCATGGCGTCGAAGTGGTAGGCGTACCTGTAGGGCGCCTCGCCGTTCTCGTCGGGCTGCACGAAGCGGCCCTGCATCGCCATCACCGTGGGAAGGCACTGCTCGCCGAGATCGCCGAGCGACACGTCCCCTACGCGGCGAAATTGCCCCCAGAGCGCGTCCGGCCCCACCAGTTGGCCGAAGTCGCCGAAAGTGTGGAAGTAGCGATGGCCCTTGGCATGCCAATCGCGGAACTCGATTCCGAGCTTGTAGGTGCCGTGCGTGGCGCGCAGGAACTCGGCTTCACCGATGCCCATCATCCTGTTGTAGTTGCGGATGGAGGGAAACGTGGCTTCGCCGACACCGACCGTGCCGATCTCTTCCGATTCCACGACCTCGACCGATGCGCGACCGCGCAGCCCGGTGGCGATGGCCAGGGCCGCCATCCAGCCGGCGGTGCCGCCACCAACGATGACGATGCGCTCGAATTGAAGCGTGCTCATGCGGGATCTCCTCCGCTGGCCCTATCGTGATCCCCTGCTCGTGCAGCCGTGCTCATCGTAGCGCCGCCGACTCGCAGCGGACACGGGTTCCACCGAATCCGGATTTCGCGAGCCACGGAACACGCAGGCTCCGTCGTTCTCAAGGGGAGTTGTGGAACCTAGCGCACGGCAGCAACCTTGTCATAACGAAGTCCTGACAAGTCCTGACATCGGCCGTCACATGCGGCCCCGCACCCAGTGCAGCGGCGTGCAGGCTGGCCTCGCGTCTCGCAACCACTGCCTCGACCACCGGGGATCGCATGACGTGCAAAAGCACTGTGCGCCAGCGGGACACGCTCGCACCCGCTAGGGTGTTCCCCGAATTCGATCTTCATCGATCGACCCTATTATTCCCAAAGCGGTCAGACCGCTTTTTCATTCAGCAGGTGATTTAACGGTACATCAATCGAATGAACCGACCAGGGTGGCCGCCGGTTCTGCAACGGATGGGCAGCTCTCGCCGTCAGGATCCGCGGCGCACGCATCGCATGAATCATTTCACGATCGACATGTTCACCACGACGCCCATGAAGAAGATCCTCGCGGCCTGCCTCCTCGCACTGGCCACGCTGCAATCGGCGGTGGCCCAGAGCGCCGAGGGCCATCCGGACTGGCCGGGCTCCGGCCAGCTCTTCGCGGGCACCTGCTACCAGCCGGTGGACCGCAGCCTGGAGCAGGTGAAACGCGACGTCGCCCAGATGAAGCAGGCCGGCTTCAAGGTCGTGCGCATGGGCGACCTGTCCTGGGACTACTTCGAGCCGCAGGAGGGCCGGTTCGACTTCCGCCACTTCGACGCCGTGATGGACGAGATGAACGCCGCCGGCATCAAGGTCATCCTCGACATTCCCGGCCTCCCGGCACCGACGTGGCTGCACCACAAGTATCCGGGCGTCGACATCGTCAACCAGGCTGGCACGCGCCTGGCGCCGGCCGAGCGCTACATGGACGACATCGGCGACCCGGACTACCGGCGCCTGGCCATCCGCATGGCCGACACGTTGACCCGGCACTACGCCAGGCACCCGGCGCTGCTGGCCGTAGGCTACGACAACGAGATCGGCAACGGGTTCATGTCCTACGCCGAAGCCGACCGCAAGCGCTTCATCCTCTGGCTGAAGAAGCGCTACGGCAGCATCGAGGCGCTGAACAAGGCCTGGGCCACGCAGCGCTGGTCGCGTCGCATCGGCCAGTGGGACGAGGTCCGCCTGCCCTATGGCGACGGCCCCGGCCCGGCAGAGCGCTACCTCGACCTGCGACGCTTCTGGTCCGACATCACGATCGCCACGCTCGCCGACCTGGAGGCCGTGCGCAAGAAGAACACGCCCGACAAGCCCACGCTTTCCAACTACTGGGACTGGTCGGACCGCAGGGGCTTCGACTATCTCGGCAGCTATCGGCAGCACACCACCTACGGCGCGATGGGGTTCTACGCCGGGGACGCGCTCGGCGGCGGCTGGCAGGCAGCGCTCATCAAGGGCGGCATGAGCACGCCGACGTGGTTCAACGAATTCGCCGCAGGCGGCGGCGGCTCCTACGGCAGCAAGGGCTGGTCGCGCATGTGGGCCCACTTCGTGCTGTTGATGGGCGGCCAGGCCGCGCTCGCCTGGACATTCAACAGCCACCTCGGTGGCGAGGAACAGGCGTTGATGGGGCTCATCGACCACGACGGTCGTCCGTCGTGGAAGCTGGCCGAGTGGGCTCGCATCGCCAGCGACTACGCCAAGCTCGAGAAGCTCGGTTTCCCTCGCAAGGTCGAGCCCAAGGTCGCCATCGCGTACTCGTTCGAGAACACCGCGGCGTACAGCGCCCCGGGCCCGAGCAACACCTCGCGCCAGTACCTGAAGACGCCCTACCTCACGCAGGCCCACGGCGCCTTCGAGCCGCTGCTCGAGGACAACATCGATGTCGCCGTCATCAAGCTGTCCTACGAGGATCTGGGCCGCTACCGCCTGATCGTCGTGCCCGGCATGTACCTGCTCGACAAGGCTTCCACGGATGCCTTGCGCAAGTTCGTCGCCGCGGGCGGCACCGTGATCATGACGGCGCAATCGGCCAAGGTGGACGACCACGACCAGTGGCACGCGACACCACTGCCTGGAGGCCTCACCGACGTCTTCGGCCTGCGCACCAACGAGTTCTACGATTCCGCCGTCACGCTGAAGATCGGCGACGAGGAACTCGAGAGCGCGATCGGGCACTACGAGGTCCTGGTGCCGGCCTCCGCCGAGGTGTTGAGCCGCTTCAGCAACCTTGAGGGGACGCCACCGGCGATCACCGTCAACCGCTTCGGCAATGGGCGCGCGATCTACGTCGCCACGCCGGCGCAACCGCAGATCATGCGGCCGCTGTATCGCCAGCTGTACGCCGAGCTCGGCATCGAACCTGGCCCCAAGACGCCTGCCGGCGTATTCGCACGCGCCGTCGATGGACGCATCCTTTATGTGAATACGAACAATGCGCCGGTGGACGTCGCGATCGCTGGCGCGATGACGGGCGTGCTCGATGGCCAGCGCTGGGACGGCAGGCTGCGGATGGAGCCACGCGGCGTCGAGCTCCTGGAGCATTGATGCTTGCGAACGACAAGATCGGAATCTTCGAGCGTCGAGCGACTTCGGAAGGCGACGTCGTAGCCCTCGCCCGCGCGCCGGCCGGCAGACTTCTCGCTGGCTGCCATGTGCTGAACGACGAAATCGATGAAGGAACGCGTTCTACGAAGTCCGCGAAGGCCGCATCGCCCGCATGACGCAGGTCGTGCACAGCGCCATCGTCAACCAGGCCGTGGCGGCCTGAACCAGGAGAAGCATGATGAAGACGTTCCAACTCGTCGCGGCGACGCTCGCCACCGGCCTGGCCTTGGCATCGGCCCCTGCCGGCGCGGCCACCGGCGGCCAGACCGGTCAAGCGGAAAAGAACAAGCAACTGGTGTTGACCGCCTACCAGGGGCTGTTCGGCGACCACGACCTGTCGGTCATCGACAAGTACTGGGCGCAGGACTACATCCAGCACAACCCGTACATGAGCGATGGCCGCGAGAGCGTGAAAACCTACGTCACGAAGCTCGGCATCGAGAGCTGGCCGAAGACCCGGGTCCGGTTCCTCCGCGTCGCAGCGGAGGGTGACCTGGTGTTCCTGCAGACCGTGCAGCCGAAGACGGCACAGTCGCCGGAGATGGTCATCGTCGACATCTTCCGCGTCGCGGGCGGCAAGATCGCCGAGCATTGGGACACCATGCAGGCGGTTCCCGCGGATGCCACCAACCCGCGCCCCATGTACTGAGGCCTCGTCCAGGGCTTGGCCATGCCTGGGCGCGCGGTGATCGCCACCGCGCATGACAGGCCGCAGGATCCGCACGCATCAGGCCGCAGGGCACGACAAGTCCTGAGCAGGCCCGCGCCGAGCGGGGACACGCGCAACCCTGCAGGGCCTCGACGGCCGCCATCGACGGCGGTCCGCTGCCTGCCGCATTCGATCAGCGACCCATCCGTCGCCCGAGGTAACGCTTTGTCCAGAGCGTGCGAAATCATGTCGCGGTCATGTCTCGGTAATGACTCGTTTGCTGCACCGCACTAAGTTCGCGTCTCCCGAAGAGCAGCGCCCCCAAGAACCATCATGCTTCGCATTCAAGACGAGTTCCCCGCCTTCCACCAGCACGTCGGCATGCCGAGCAGAGGACGCGGCGGAAGCTGGCTCTGGTCATGCATTGCGGGCTTGTTCATCGTCCTGCTGGCCGCCTGCAGCGGAGGCAGTTCGTCAGGCACGCCCACCGTCGCGCCGGGCGCCCCGACGGCCTTGACGATCACGGCCGGCGACAGCGAGACCACGCTCAGTTGGGGTGCCGTTGCCGGCGCGACCGCCTATGGCGTGTACCGGTCCACGACCCCGGGTGTCCAGGGCACGAAGATCGGGGCCAGCCCGACCCCGTCCTACGTGGACGCCACCGCCCGGAACGGCTCGACCTACTATTACCAGGTCACCGCGGACAACGCGGCGGGCGAAGGAGCGGCTTCGACCCAGTCGCCCGGCGTGACGCCCGCCAAACCTGCCGGGGTGCCCGCGGCGCCTGAAGGCCTGAGCGTCAATGGGGGCGATGCGACAGTGAACGTGAGCTGGACGGCGGTCCCGGGGGCGCGGTCGTACAACGTCTATCGCTCCACGATTGCCGCAACGCAAGGCGCGAAGATCGGATCGAGCTCGACGACCGCGTACCTCGATGCCTCGGTGGCCAACGGCACCACCTACTACTACACGGTCACGGCAGACAACGCAGCGGGAGAAGGACCGGCATCGGCGCAGTCGCCTGGCGCCACGCCGGCCGTTCCCACCGCCGCACCGGCGGCTCCGACAAGCCTGAACGCCGTCGCAGGCAACGCGCAGGTGACGGTGAACTGGACGCCCGTGGCGGGCGCGACGTCATACAACGTCTATCGCTCCACGTCCTCGACGACCCAGGGCGCGAAGATCGGGTCTAGCGCGACCACGACCTACAGCGACGCCACCGCGACCAACGGCACGACGTACTACTACGTGGTCACCGCCATCAACGCCGTGGGCGAAGGGCCTGCATCCGGCGCCTCCGCGGGCGTTACCCCATCGGTGCCGGCCAGCGTGCCGGCCGCGCCGAGCGCCGTCAATGCCGTCGCCGGCAACGCGCTGGTCACGCTCACGTGGACGGCAGCGCCCTCGGCGACCTCGTACAGCCTCTATCGATCGACCAGCCAGGGCTCGCAGGGTGCCTTGCTCGGGTCGACCTCGATGACGAGCTACAGCGACACGGCGGTGGTCAACGGCACGACCTACTACTACGTCGTCACGGCCTCCAACGGTGCGGGCCCGGGGCCGGCGTCGATCCAGTCGGCCGGCGTCACGCCGCAGGTGCCGGCGACCCGACCCGCCGCGCCCACGGGCCTCAATGCCACGGCCGGCAATGCCCAGGTGACGCTGACGTGGACCGCCACGGCGACGGCGACCTCGTACAACGCCTACCGCTCCACCACGCCGGGCATGCAAGGCCCGAAGATCGGCTCGAGCGCGAGCGCCGGGTATGTCGACTCGACGAGCGTCAACGGCACGACCTACTACTATGAAATCACGGCGGTCAACGCCGCCGGAGAAGGGGCGCCGTCGACCCAGTCGTCGGCAGCGACGCCTGCCGTACCGGCCGTCGTGCCGGCAGCCCCCGCGAGCGTGAACGCCGCCGACGGTGCGTCGCAGGTGACGGTCTCGTGGACGGCCGTGTCCGGCGCCACGTCCTACAAGGTCTACCGGTCGACCACGCAGGGCGCGCGCGGGACGCTGGTGGGCTCGACGTCGTCCACCAGCCTCTCCGACAACACGGTCGTCGGCGGCACGACGTACTACTTCGCCGTGACCGCCTCCAACGCGGCCGGCGAAGGCGCGGCGTCGGCCGCCGCGCCGGTGACCCACGCCAACGCCTGGTCCAACGTGAAGTATGGCGGGGGCGGCTACGTGACCGGCCTCGTCTTCCACCCGACCACCAAGGACCTGCTGTACGCGCGCACCGACGTCGGCGGCGCCTACCGCTGGGACGCGTCCACGTCGTCCTGGATCCCGATCACCGACGGCCTCGGCGCCGTCGACAGCTTCCAACACGGCGTCGAGAGCATCGCGCTCGATCCGAACAGCGACCAGACGGTCTACATGGTCACCGGCATGGTCAACTCGGCCGACGCGACCGCGCGGTTGTACATCTCCGGCGACCGCGGCAGCAGTTGGACCTCGGTCAACCTGCCGTTCTCGGCGGGCTCGAACAATCCCGGCCGAGCCATGGGCGAGCGCCTGATGGTCGATCCCAACAAGCCGTCAATCCTGTTCTTCGGCTCGCGCACCGCCGGCTTGTGGAAGAGCGCCGACTCGGGCCGCACCTGGGCCCAGGTCACGTCGCTGTCGTCCACCAAGCTGACCGCCGACCAGCTCAACACCCTGGGCGGCAATGCCATGGGTGTGGAACTGGTGGTGTACGACACGTCCACCAAGGGCACGGGCAGCGCGACCTCCACGCTCTACGCGGCCGTCGCGCCCGACTACGTGAACTTGGCCGGTCTCAGCTCGAACCTGCACAAGTCCACGGACGGTGGCGCGTCATGGACGCCGGTGAGCACGCCGGTGTCGGGCTATCACATTCCCCACGTGGTCCGCGCCGCCGACGGCTTGTTCTACGTGCTGTTCACCAAGGGCACCGGCCCGGGCGACGGCGGCCCCGCTCGTCTGTACAAATTCGACGGCAGCACCTGGACGCTGCTCGCGAGCAACGACTCGGCAGGCTACGGCGGCGTATCGGTGTACGGTACGGGGGCCACCACCCGCATCGCGCTGGGCGTGAGCGGCACCTGGGGCAACTACAGCGGGCAGCAGATCGTCCAGCTCTCCGACGACGACGGCGTGACGTGGCGCGAGATCGAAGGCGGGATGCCGGGCCAGACGGCCTCGGGGTGGGTCGACGACGTCGAGATCGACCCGTCCAACCGAGACCACATCATGCACGTGCACGGCGGCGGCATCGTCGAGACCCGCAGTGCCTCGTCGTCGACGCCCACGTGGAACTTCGCGGTCAACGGCCTGGAGGAGACTTGCACGCTGGCCCTCAACGCGCCGCCTGCCGGTGCCTCCTATACCCTGCTCACCGGCTCGGGCGACGTGGGCACCTGGATCTACTCCGACCTCACGAAGGTGCCGACACTCAACCCGTACAAGCAGTGGAGCAGCGGCAATTCCATCGACACCGCGTGGTCCGATTCGAACTACATCGCGGCGTCCAACGTCATCAATTCCTCCGGCGCAGGCACCGGCTACTGGTCGGGCGATGGCGGCAACAGCTGGGCGAGCTTCGCCTCGCTGCCGCCCGGCGTCACCGCCAATACCGCCGGAGCGACGAACATCGTGGTCACCGCGCGCAACAAGCTGGTCTGGGCCCCGGCCGATTCGGTGCCGTCCTATAGCACCGACAACGGCGCCACATGGACCGCCACCAACCTTCCGGCGCTCAGCGTCATCGGTGGATCGCCGCGCAGCTACCGCCTGGTCGCGGATCGCAAGAACCCGAACAAGGTCTATGCGTACGATTCGGGCGGCGCGTGGTGGGGCAGCACCGCGGGCAAGGTGTACGTGTCCACCGACGGCGGACACACCTACACGCTGAGCCAGGGTTCGGTGGCAGCCAACTTGCGCGCCAATCCCTTCGGCGCCACATCGATGGCCGTGAATCCCAACGTCGAAGGCGACCTGTGGCTGGCCGACGGCAACGCCGTCTACCACTCGCTGGATTCGGGAGCGACGTGGACGAAGCTCAATAACTTTGCCTCGATCTGGGGTAGCCGGCAGACCTGGCAGTGGCCCGAAGTCCAAGGGGCCAGCATCGTCGCCCTGGGCAAGGCCAAGGCCGGAGCGGCGTACTCGTCCGCGGTCTATGTGATGGGCGTGATCAACGCCGTGTGGGGCGTCTATCGCTCCGACGACGGCGGCGCGACCTGGGCGCGCTTCAACGACGATGCCCACCAATTCGGCGGCCCGAACGTGATGGCTGCGGACCAGAACCTTTACGGCCGCATCTACCTGGGTGGCAGCTGCCGAGGGGTTCTGTACAGCAACTAGCGGGCCACCGAAGCGGCCGGGCTGCGCCGGGCCCCGGAGTTCCGCTCCAGTCGCGCCACCCGCTCGCTGGCCTCGGCCTCGGCCCAGCGTCCGTTTCTGCCATGCGCTCGCCCGCTTCGATGGAAACGTCCATGAACACGCTTCACCACGTCTTCGACCCGCTTTGCGGTTGGTGCGATGGCGCGAGCGCGGCGGTCGCGGCCCTGGCCGGAGCGTGTCCGCCTCGAACTGCTGCCCAGCGGTCTGTTCCATTGCGGCATGCCGGCGCCGCCTATTCCGATCCCGCCGCCTTCCTGGCGCAGGTGACTGCCGCGTGATGGGCCGTCCGACGTCCACGCCTTGACGTGTCCACGGCCGCATGAGATTCCGCCTTCCCGGCGACAGCTCGCGATCGCTTTGCGGAGGGAGTCCTGCAGGTCGAAGCGCCACCCTGCGACATCCAACCAGCCATGCGCGAGGCCACCGACAGGGGCTGGACTCTTCAAAGCTGCCGGTGCACCACGCCTCGACCCGCAGCCAGCAACGGTTCGGGCGCATCGTCAAAGCGCCTCTGCGATTCCGCGATGGCCGGCTTGTTCTTCTCTGCCCAGCTCACCAGCGCCATCACCGGCTCCAGCAGCGTCTCGCCCAACTCGGTCAGCTCGTAGTCAACGCGCGGAGGAATGGTCGGGAAAATTGTCCGGGTGATCAGACCGTCGCGCTCGAGTCCTCGCAACGTCAGCGTCAGCATGCGCTGGGAGATGCCTTCGATCTCGCGCCGCAATTCGTTGAACCGTCGTGTTCCGCTGCGCAACGTCGCGATGATGTACAGGCTCCACTTGTCGCCGATGCGATCGAGGATCTCGCGCGTCGTCTCGCATGCGCCCTCGAAAGGCTTGGGAATCTCGGAGAGGTCGATGTGACTCGGTGACATTCATGTGCCTTCTTGTGGCGCCCTGGTAGGAACCATACCATCCTTCGGACCGAAAGGTAATTAAGTTCTTGTTGATTACCAAGTTCCCATTTGTTCCTACTGGAAAGCGCATGAGTCACATCCTTCTCGTCACCTCCAGCCCGCGGGGCTCGGAGGGCCTGTCCACGCGGTATGCCAGCCAATTGGCCAAGCAGCTCGCGGCGCAACGTCCTGGCGCCACGCTCACTGTGCGCGACCTGTCGGTCGCCCCGCTCGACCACATCGGTGAGGCCTACGTGGTGGGCCGCGCCACGCCGCCCGACGCGCGAACCGTGGCGCAGGCCGAGGCCGTCCGGTTGGCCGAAAGCCTGGTCGCCGAACTCGCTGCAGCGGACACGGTCGTGATCGGCTCGGCCATGATCAATTTCGGGCCGCCTACGCCCTTGAAGGCCTGGTTCGACTACGTCACCTGGCCCGGCGTCACTTTCCGATACGCGGGCAACTCAGTCGAAGGCCTGCTCAAAGGCAAGAAGGTCTACCTGGTTACCGCCAGCGGAGGCAAGTTCTCCGAAGGGCCGCTGGTCGCCTGGGACTACCAGTCCGGCTACCTCAAGCACCTGCTCGGCTTCCTCGGATTGGCCGACATCGAGCACTTGCGCGTCGAGGGCATGGCATACGGGCCGGAAGCGGCCGAGGCCGCCATCGCTTCGGCGGACAAGGCCTTGCAGTCCCTGCTGGCACAGGCCGCCTGATCCGGAGCGTCCCCATGTCAAACGCTCGATCGATCCGCCTGTCTCGTCCCGCATCGCGGGGATGGCAGATCGGACTTTGGACCGCGCAGATCGTGCTTGTCGCGCTGCTCGCGATGGCCGGCATGATGAAGACCATCCTCGACCCGCACGCGCTGCCGGCGATGGGCATCGTGGCGCTGTCGTTGCTCGTGGCCTGGGGCCGAGCACACAAGCTGCCGATCCCGCCGCGGAGCTGACATCCGCAACGCTGCACGCCGCGCACGCGCACACGCGCGAGACGCGCGTCATCTCACCTCGACCACTTCATGCCCGAAATGAAGCCGATCGCGACCTTTGTTGTTGTTCGTGAGGACGTCTGCGTCCAGTGGCAGTCAAACACCGCCGCTCTTGATGTGGTGCTGATCATTGACGTGTCGCGCATCGATCACTCCGATGAGATGCTCGCGCTTTGGTCGACGTCGCAGTGACTGGAACGACCGCTCTTTTGGCGATGAGTTCGCGGTTACGAAAGTCGCCTAGGGTCGACAACCGACGGTCACAAGTGGCGGCCTTCGGGCAGTCCTGCCGAACGCCTGGGTGATCTCACACGAGAGTCGGCTGCTGGCGCCGACCGAAACTGAGCTACTTTCGAAGAGTTGGCGGCACTTCCAACGTTCACCCCACGTCAAGAGCAGAGTGACGTGATCCGGCGAACTGCGCTCGGTACGATTACGGATATGTCGAGACTGATTTTCACTTCTGCGGCGCTGACGTTGGCGGCTATCGCCAACTCCTGCTGCGCGCAAGAGACCGCGTTCGACTGGACGATCTTCCGACCCGGCGCCTGGCCGTCGCAGTACGTGGACGTGGCATTGCCTGTGGCCTACCGCACGGGGTGGCTGGCGCTAGTGGCGGGTGCACATCGCTGGACACTGGAGCCCGCTGACGCGAATTGGTTCGACAACGCAAAACCTCCGCGACGCGGCACCCTGGCATTCCTGCGCAACGACGCATTAAGGGCAGGCCCGGCGCCCAGCCCGGACATGAGGTTCACCGGCGTCCTGCGCCGCTTCGAACCGGGATCTGCTCGCGTGAGCGTCCCGTTCGGCGGCGACGTATATGAGATTGCAATTCAAGACCGAGGGGTGTGGATGCACCAGGGAGGTCGCCGCACAAAGATTGGCGACGCCTATGTGGACGCGAACACGGGCGAGTTGTTTGGGGTCGACTTGGTCTGGGCTGGTGATCTGGATGGGGACGGCCGGCTCGACTTGATCACCTACGAGAACAACGGCGGCTACAGCGCTGACCTTTGCCTATATCTGTCATCGCCAGCGCATCCTCCTGACGAGCTGTTCACGAAGGCCGGCTGCGAAGACTGGTCGGGATGAAACCCGTTCGGCGAGACCGGCGAGGGTTGAAGTGAGCACCGCGTGCCTGACGATGACATGACCTGTTGGGATCGAAGAGATCTGGCGCTACCTGCGCGAGATGATGCAATCGATCAATGCAGTTGCAATCAAGCCGCAGCTTGGAGAAATACACGGGTGGACCTTTGAAGGCGATGAAGTCGAGATCGAGGCCTGGGACAGCGCCACCCTCCGCAAGCACACATTCAGGGACTGACGTTCTGGTTTCTGGACGGGAGTGACATTCTTGTTTCTTGGGGGGACTCGTCGCCGGTGCGCCATTGGATTTCCTTCTCCGAAGCGAGGGGTGAATATGCGGCACTTCAAGTGGTGTTCGGCTACCTGGCAAGGGTTGTTCTGCAACGCTTTCGGGGTCGAGACGAGCAATTGCTCTCGTTCACATTTGAATGAACGCATAGCGGTGCAACTTTGACGGGCCGCAAACTGCGGCGGGCGCAGAACGGCGGTGGGCACAACCGCTTTTTGACGACAGTCCCTGCCTCCGGAATGTCGCCGATGGGTCGGGCCAAGCCCGCGGCCCTGGCATATTGGCCGGCGGCTTCCCGGCCTTGAGCTGTCGTACGATCCATGCGCCAGAGCTGGCGAGCTGCCGGCTACTACCTGCCATTGTCGGCCGACACCTACCGGGAGCGCCTTGAGGCGCAGAATAATGAACCGCGTCGGTTCAAATCGCGCTCGACATGCCGCAGGCGATTAGACTTCAGGCCTCCTCCTTCCCCAAAAGACCATGTCCAAACTCACCGCACTCAAGAAGCAGATCGCCGCCCTCGAGGCTCAAGCCGAACGCATCGCGAAGGAAGAAATGTCCTCCGCGATCGCCAAGATCAAGGACATCATGGCCGAGTTCAACCTCACCATCGAGCACTTGACTCAGGCAGTCGGCGGCAAGCGCGCGGCGAAGAAGACAAAGGCGAAGGCCGCGTCGGTCGCCAAGTACGCCGATCCGAAGACCGGGAAGACCTGGTCCGGGTTCGGTCGCGCGCCGGGCTGGATTGCCGGTGCGAAGAATCGGGACGCCTTCCTTGTCGGTAAGAGCGCGGCGCGCGAGTCTGGGGCGAAGGTGCCCGCCGCGGCGAAAGAGGTTTCGGCTAAACCGGCAAAGGCAGTTAAGGTGGCCAAGAAGCCGGCAGGGAGAAAGGCTGTGGCAACTGCCAAGAAGGTTTCCAAGGCGAAGTCCTCATCCGCGGCCGTGAAGAGCAAGCCTGCGACCAAGAAGGTTGCCGCGAGGAAGTCCGCGCCGAAGCGAGGTGCGGCCGCACCGGTTGAGACGACCGCTGCACCGGCTGCTTGACGACGGGCAGCGCGCCGAGTCTTGTGGCCCGGCCTTGCCCGAAGGTGATGACGACGCATCTCGGGCCAGGAGCGGTCGAAGGTACATGGCCGCTCTTGTGTACCCGTGCTTTGCGCCAGCGCGCGCGCCAAGGCCGAGCCGAGTCGATCAGGACACGTCGATCCGACCCCCCGGTTCCACGACTCGATTCGCAGGTAGCCCGGCACGACACGCCGAGGTCGAGCGATCGTTGTCCGCTCGCATGAGCAGGAACACGTACTTGAAGCCGACCCTCGCGTTGGCGCGCAGCGGGAATTCGCAAAGGGCTACGACAGTCTGTTTCATGGCGAACTGAACCCGAACGAGCCTCGTGCAGCGGTCGAATGCAAGTCGGCGGGAATTGCCACGAATGATTTCGCCAGGACGACGCTCGCATGGCGACGACTCGGGACATGCACTGTCTCCACCAAATCAAAGCCACGGTCGAAATACCAGGCCAACTGCTTCAAGGCGCCTTCGGGCGTGTCGAGCGCGAGACGCGCGAAGCGGCGCGCCCGTGCCCATGCGCTGGCATGAGTGATCAGGGCCCCGCCGACGCCCGCGCCTTGCCGCGACGGCTCGACCGCCAGCTGATGGACGCTCGCGGTACGCGCATCGCGGTACGACGGAATGACCGAGGATCGATCGGCGTTCTCCAGCGTGATGGTGCCGATCAGGTCGCCGCTCGACACCGCCACGAAGCAGTCTCCGCGCAGGACGCGCTCCCGAGTTCGCGCGACGGACTGGATGGCGGACTCGCACTCGATGCCTCGCATCGCCAGGTCGCGGAAGGCGCGATGCAGCAGGCCTGTCAATCCATCGAGTGAGTCCGTCGGACGCAGGCGGCGTATGGCGAATTCAAGCATGGCGTTGCGTGGCGGTCGGAAGTCGAGATGGCCTCATTGCATCAACTCGCTCCTAAAGATTCTGCGTAGTTTCGCGGGCTGGACATAAAGAGTGCGTCAATGCGCGCGGAACGCGCGGATCTCCGTGTCCCGACTCGGCGCCTTGCGAGGGCCCGGATCGCGACTCCGGAAAATGCATGCAGAACACCGCCCGGCCATACCAGACGCACAAGGGCATCGACATCGATTCCCTCTGTCCGGCGATTGACTCGAGCGCGCCCCGCAGGGCACTCGTGGACGAGCCTGGTGGCGATCCGGGGCGGCGGAATCGAAGCCATGCCGCGAGCCAAGGCCATGCTGATGCGAGTCTCATTTCCTGCTCCATGACGCGCGACGAGGTGGTCGCCGCGCAAACAGGATTGAAATCTGGGTGGCGTCAAGATGTCATGAAGAAGTGGCCGCTGGTCGCAAAGACTTCATCAACGTGCAGCTTCGGCCGGCAGGTTGCGACGGCCAAGGTCTCGGTCACTTGAGCCTGCAAGAATTTTCCGGGCGACCGACGCCGCGAACGAATAGGCCGCAAAGACCGGGCCGTCGAGTTGATGGAACGCAACCCGGAAGCGCTCCCTATACGCAATCTTTATGCGCGCAGCCTGAAATTTACCGACATCTTGACGCGCGAATTTCTACGATCCATGCATCGTCAAAGGAGGGCGTCCCATGGATGTCGTTTATATCGCGCTCGCTGTCGTGTTCTGGCTGCTGATCGCCGGCATGGCCCGCGGCTGCGCGTCGCTCGTCGGAGGATCCAAATGACCTGGCTCTATGTGCTCGGTAGCGTGGTCTCGGTCGGCCTGTTGGTCTACCTGGTCGTCGCATTGCTTTCCCCGGAGAAATTCTCGTGAGCAGTCATGCCTGGATCCTGCTGGTGGCCTACAGCGCGGTGCTGTTGCTGCTGGCTCTACCAATGGGGCGCTTCATTGCCAACGTGATGGAGGGCAAGTTCAAGCTTGCCAACCGGATCGAGGGCATCCTCTATCGCCTGTGCGGCATCAAGGCCGACGTCGACATGGGCTGGCTGCACTATGCGCTGGCCGTCCTGCTGTTCAACGGCCTGGGCGTGCTCGTCGTCTACGCGCTGCAGCGCGTGCAGTTGTGGCTGCCGCTCAATCCGCAGGCCATGGCCAACATCTCGCCGGATTCGTCGTTCAACACGGCGATCAGCTTCGCGACCAACACGAACTGGCAGGGCTACAGCGGCGAGCAGGCGATGAGCTACTTCACGCAGATGACCGGCCTGGCGGTGCAGAACTTCTTCTCGGCCGCGACGGGCATCGTCGTCGTCATCGCGCTGATCCGCGGCTTCGTTCGCCATTCGATCAAGGGCATCGGCAACGCCTGGGTCGACCTGACGCGCGTGACGCTGTGGATCCTGTTGCCGATCTCGTTCGTCTATGCCGTCTTCCTCGTCCAACAAGGCGCCGTCCAGAACTTCGACGCCTACAAGGACGTGCCCACGCTCGAGGTCAACAAGTGGCAGGAGCCCAAGCTCGGCGCCGATGGCCAGCCGCTGAAGGATGCCAAGGGCGCGCCGGTGATGGAGGACAAGTCGTCTGACCATCAGACCATCGCCATGGGCCCGGTGGCTTCGCAGGAAGCCATCAAGATGCTGGGCACCAACGGCGGCGGGTTCTTCAACGCCAACTCGGCGCATCCGTACGAGAACCCGACGCCGCTGACGAACTTCGTGCAGATGTTGTCGATCTTCCTGATCCCCGGGGGCCTGTGCTTCGCGTTCGGACGCATGGTGCAGGATCGTCGCCAAGGATGGACGGTGTACATCGCGATGTTCGTGCTGTTCGTGGTCGGCGCTGTCGCGGCGATGCATTTCGAGCAGCAGGGCAACCCGCAGTTCGCGGCACTCGGCGTCGACCAGTCCGCGACCGCGACACAGCCGGGCGGCAACATGGAAGGCAAGGAGTCGCGCTTCGGCATCGCCGAATCGGGCCTGTTCGCCACCATCACGACCGACGCGTCCTGCGGCGCCATCAACTCGTGGCACGACTCGTTCACGCCGCTGGGCGGCATGGTGCCGCTGGTCAACATGCAGCTCGGTGAAGTGGTGTTCGGCGGCGTCGGCTCGGGCCTGTACGGCATGCTGATCTTCGCGATCCTGGCGGTGTTCATCGCCGGCCTGATGATCGGCCGCACGCCCGAGTACCTCGGCAAGAAGATCGAGTCGTATGAGATGAAGATGACGTCCATCGCCATCCTCGTGACGCCGCTGCTGGTGCTGGCCGGCACGGCCATCGCGGTGATGACGGACGCCGGCAAGGCAGGCATCGCCAACCCCGGCGCGCATGGCTACTCGGAGATCCTGTATGCCTTCACGTCGGCCGCCAACAACAACGGCAGCGCGTTCGGCGGCATCTCGGCCAACACCCCGTTCTACAACATCATGCTGGCGATCGCCATGTGGTTCGGCCGCTTCGGCGTGATCGTGCCGGTGCTTGCCATCGCCGGTTCGATGGCCGCCAAGAAGCGCATCGCCGCCACCGAGGGAACCATGCCGACGCACGGCCCGCTGTTCATCTCGCTGCTGATCGGCGTGGTGCTGCTCGTGGGCCTGCTGAACTACGTGCCGGCGCTGGCCCTCGGCCCGGTCATCGAGCACCTCGTGCTCTGGAAGTGAGCTCAACCATGAGTCGCAATTCATTTGCCCTGTTCGATCCCCAACTGGTCAAGCCGGCCATCCGGGACTCGTTCCTGAAGCTGGATCCGCGCGTGCAATGGCGCAATCCGGTCATGTTCGTCGTCTATGTCGGCAGCCTGATCACGAGCCTGTTGTTCGTGCAGTCGCTCGCCGGCAAGGGCGAAGCCTCGCCGTGGTTCATCCTGGCCATCGCGCTGTGGCTGTGGTTCACGGTGCTGTTCGCCAACTTCGCCGAGGCGCTCGCCGAAGGCCGCAGCAAGGCCCAGGCGGCGTCGCTGCGCAGCCTGAAGAAGGAGACCTGGGCCAAGAAGCTCGAGCAGCCGGTGTCCACCGCGAAGTGGCTGCCCATCGAGTCGCAGAACCTGCGCAAGGGCGACGTCGTCTACATCATTGCCGGCGACGTCGTGCCGGCGGACGGCGAGGTCATCGAAGGCGTCGCCTCGGTCGACGAGAGCGCCATCACCGGCGAATCCGCGCCGGTCATCCGCGAGTCCGGCGGCGACTTCTCGGCCGTCACCGGCGGCACGCGCGTGCTGTCGGACTGGATCGTCGTGCGCGTCACCACCAACCCCGGCGAGACCTTCGTCGACCGCATGATCGCGATGGTCGAGAGCGCCAAGCGCCAGAAGACGCCCAACGAGATCGCGCTGACCATCCTGCTGGTGGCGCTGACGATCGTGTTCTTGGGCGTGACGGTGACTTTGCTGCCGTACTCGATGTTCAGCGTCGAGGTCGCCAAGGCCGGCACGCCGGTCACGGTGACGGTGCTGATCGCGCTGCTGGTGTGCCTGATCCCCACCACGATCGCCGGCCTGCTGTCGGCCATCGGCGTGGCAGGGATGAGCCGCATGATGCAGGCCAATGTCATCGCGACCTCCGGCCGCGCGGTGGAGGCCGCGGGCGACGTCGACGTGCTGCTGCTCGACAAGACCGGCACCATCACGCTCGGCAACCGCCAGGCGTCGGCCTTCCTCGTGGCGCAGGGCGTCAAGGAAGCCGAGCTCGCCGACATCGCGCAGCTCGCGTCGCTGGCCGATGAGACGCCGGAAGGCCGCAGCATCGTGGTGCTCGCCAAGCAGAAGTACAACCTGCGAGAGCGCGACATCCAGGCCCTCGGCGCGCAGTTCGTGCACTTCTCGGCCCAGACCCGCATGAGCGGTGTCGACCTGCCCGCCGCGGGCGACGCACCGCCGCGCCAGATCCGCAAGGGCGCCGCCGATGCGATCCGCAAGCACATCGAATCGCTGGGCGCCAAGTTCCCGGCCGACCTGCTGACCACGATCGAAAGCATCTCGCGCCGCGGCAGCACGCCGCTGGTCGTCTCCGACGGGACGCGCGTGATGGGCGTCATCGAGCTCAAGGACATCGTCAAGGGCGGCATCAAGGAGCGCTTCGCCGAGCTGCGCCGCATGGGCATCAAGACGGTGATGGTCACCGGCGACAACAAGCTCACCGCGGCCGCGATCGCCGCGGAAGCGGGGGTCGATGATTTCCTGGCCGAGGCCACGCCGGAGCAGAAGCTGACGCTGATTCGCGACTACCAGGCCCAGGGCAAGCTCGTCGCGATGACCGGAGACGGCACCAACGATGCCCCGGCGCTCGCGCAGGCAGACGTCGCTGTGGCGATGAATTCGGGCACGCAGGCCGCCAAGGAGGCAGGCAACATGGTCGACCTCGACTCGAACCCGACCAAGCTGATCGAGGTGGTCGAGACCGGCAAGCAGATGCTGATGACGCGCGGCTCGCTGACGACGTTCTCGATCGCCAACGACGTCGCCAAGTACTTCGCCATCATCCCGGCGGCCTTTGTCACGACCTACCCGCAGCTCGCGGCGCTGAACGTCATGCACCTGGCCAGCCCGTCGTCGGCGGTGCTGTCGGCCGTGATCTTCAACGCGCTGGTCATCATCTTCCTCATCCCGCTGGCGCTCAAGGGCGTCAAGTACCGCGCCGTCGGCGCCGCGCTGCTGCTGCGCCGCAACCTGGCCATCTACGGCCTGGGCGGCGTGATCGTGCCGTTCGTCGGGATCAAGCTGATCGACCTGGTGCTCCAGGTCCTCGGCGTCGCCTGAACTGGAGCTATCCATGAAATCCATGATTCGTCCCGCGGTCAGCCTGTTCGTGCTGCTGACCGTCGTCACCGGCGTGGTCTATCCACTGGCGGTCACCGGCGTCGCCAAGGCCGCATTCCCGGAGCAGGCCGCCGGCAGCCTGGTCGTCGAGAACGGCAAGACGGTGGGCTCGTCGCTGATCGGCCAGAACTTCAGCGACCCCAAGTTCTTCTGGGGCCGCCCGTCGGCCACCTCGCCGATGGCCTACAACGGCCAGGGTTCCGGCGGCTCCAACCTGGGCCCGCTGAACCCGGCGCTGACCGACGCGGTCAAGGGCCGCGTGGAGGCGCTGCGCGCCGCCGACCCCGGCAACGCGGCGCCCGTGCCGGTCGACCTGGTCACGACGTCGGCCAGCGGCCTCGACCCGGAGATCAGCGTCGCGGCGGCCGACTACCAGGTCGCGCGCATCGCGCGGCTGCGGCACCTGTCGCCCGAAGTCGTCCAGGGCATCGTCGCCCGCCACATCCAAGGCCGCCTGCTGGGCATCTTCGGCGAGCCGCGCGTCAACGTCCTCGACATGAACCTCGAGCTGCGGCGCACCAACGCGTCCTGAGCTCGGACAGACAGTCCGCGACCGCCCGGACTCGCTGTCGACCTCCTGGTGGCACATGCCGCCGGGGGCCGGGGGCATGCGCGTCACGCGTGCGCGCCCGGCGGGCCGTTCGTCTCTCCCAACCACAACCATGAAATCGACTCTGATCCTGTCCGGCGCCTCGGTGCTGGCCTTCTCCACCCTCGTCACCGCGCCGCAGGCCCAGGCCGCGGACGCGCCGGCTCCCGCGCCGTTCGTCGCGGCGACCACCAACGTCAACCTCGTCAGCGACTACCGCTTTCGCGGCATCGACCAGACCTGGGGCAAGCCTGCCGTCCAGGGCGGCGCCGACCTGACGCTGGCCAATGGCGTCTACGCCGGCGTGTGGGCGTCCAACGTCTCGGGCAATTCGTACCCCGGCGGCAGCCTCGAGACCGACTGGTACGCCGGCTACAACGGCAAGTTCAACGACGACTTCGGCTACACGGTGGGCGGCTACGGCTACGTCTATCCGGGCGCGAACTTCAACAAGTCGGCCTGTCCGTCGGCCGCCTACCCCGCGCCGTGCGGCACGCTGCCTTCGCAGAGCCTGAACACGTTCGAGCTGAATGCCGGCGTGTCCTGGAAGTGGATCAGCTACAAGCTCTCGGTCTCGACCAGCGACTACTTCGGCGCCAACGCGTCCACCGGCTATTCGGGCAAGACCAGCGGCACGCTGTACCACGACCTGACGGCCACCTGGGCGATCACGGACGACATCAGCCTGGTCGGCCACGTCGGCCACACCGACATCAAGGCGACCTACGCCGGCATCAACCCCGACTACACCGACTACCGCGTCACGGTCAGCAAGACCTTCGCCGGCGGCTGGAACGTGTCGGCCGCGGCCGCCGGCGCGAACAACGACAAGTTCTACCGCCCGCCGGTCGGCGGCCTGTCGCTGGCCAACGGCCAGACGCGCAACGTCAACAAGCCGGTGCTGATCGTGCAGGTGGGGCGCACGTTCTGATGCGGCACGGGTCAGCTATCTTCAGGAGTTCAAGGGGCATGTCCATGACCGATAGCCGACCCGATCCCGACCGCCTGCTGGCCAAGATCAAGGACGAGGAGATCCAGGCCAGCCGGGGAAAACTCAAGCTGTTCTTTGGCGCGTCGGCGGGCGTGGGCAAGACCTTTGCGATGCTGTCGGCGGCGCGCCTCCAGCAGCTGCAGGGGGTCGACGTCGTCATTGGCGTCATCGAGACCCACGGCCGCGCCGAGACCGAGGCGCTGCTCGCCGGCCTGCCGACGATCGCGTTGAAGGAGGTGCGCTACCGCGACCGCGTCCTGAAGGAATTCGACCTGGACGCGACGCTGGCGCGCAAGCCCCAGCTGGTGCTGGTCGACGAGCTGGCGCATTCCAACGTTCAGGGCTCGCGCCACGCCAAGCGCTGGCAGGATGTCGAGGAACTGCTGGACGCGGGCATCGACGTCTGGTCGGCGATGAACGTCCAGCACCTGGAGAGCCTGAACGACATCGTCACAGGCATCACCGGCATCCGCGTCTGGGAGACGGTGCCCGACAAGGTCTTCGACGAGACCGACGAGGTCGTCATCGTCGACCTGCCGCCGGACGACCTCCTCCTCCGCCTGAAGGAGGGCAAGGTCTACCTGCCGCAGCAGGCCGAGCGGGCGGTGCGCAACTTCTTCCGCAAGGGCAACCTGATCGCCCTTCGGGAACTCGCGCTGCGCCGCACCGCCGACCGCGTCGACAGCGAGATGCTGCAGTACCGCCGCAACCTGCAGGCGGCGCCGGTCTGGCAGACCCGCGAGTCCATCCTGTTGTGCGTCGGCCCCGACGAGCGCTCCGAGAAGCTGGTGCGCACCACGGCGCGCCTGTCCGCGCAGCTGGGTGTGCCCTGGCACTGCATCTACGTGGAGACACCTGCACTGCAGCGCCTGCCGGCGCAGACGCGCCAGCGCATCCTCGAACTGCTCAAGTCGGCGGAGGACAACGGCGCCGTCACGGCCGTCCTCAGCGGCAGCGACCTGGCGGCGACCATCGTCCGCTATGCCCACGACCACAACCTGCCTCGCGTGGTGCTCGGGCGCGAGACGGGACGCCTGCGCAGCCTTTGGCGACGCCGGCTCGCCGAGGCGGTCGGCGCCTTGGCCGACGACCTGGACATCCTCCAGGTCGCGCTGTCATCGCGCGATGGTGCCGCGACCCGCGGCCGCACGACCAGCGTCCACCAGAAGGACACGATTCCGTGGGCGAGCTATGGCTGGAGCGCGCTGATCTGCGGCGCGGTGACGCTGGCCGTCGCCCCGCTGGCGCCGATCCTGGCCAGCGCGAACCTCGTGATGATCTTCCTGGCCGCGGTCGTTGGCGTGGCCGTGCGGTTCGGCCGCGGGCCGGCGGTACTGGCCTCGCTGTTGACGGTGGGCATGTTCGATTTCTTCTACGTGCCGCCGCGCTTCAGCTTCACCGTCTCCGACGCCCAGTACCTGCTCACGTTCTTCATCATGCTGGTGGTCGCGCTCCTGATCGGCCAGCTCACGGCGGGGCTGAAGTTCCAGGCTCGGGTCTCGCGGCTGCGCGAGGAACGGGTGCGCGCGATGTACGCGATGTCGCGTGACCTGTCAGGCGCGTTGATGCCCGAGCAGATCGCCGAGATCGGTGCGCGCTTCATGAAGTCCGAATTCGGGGCCCCGGCCGCGCTGATGATCGCCGACCTGCAGGATCGGCTGCACGAGCCGGTGCATTCCGAAGGGCAACCCGAGGGACTGGACGTCGGCGTCGCGCAATGGGCCTTCGACCACGACGAGGCCGCGGGCCATGGCACCAACACCCTGGCCGCATCGCCGGTGCTCTACGTCCCGTTGAAGGCGCCGATGCGCATGCGGGGCGTGCTGGCGGTCGGCGCCGGCAATGCCGCGCGGCTGGCGGGCCCCGAGCAGCGCCGCCTGCTCGACACCTGCGCATCGCTGCTGGCGATTTCGCTCGAGCGGATCCACTACGTGGACATCGCGCAGGACGTCACCGTGCAGATGGAATCGGAGCGGCTGCGCAATTCGCTGCTCGCCGCCATCTCCCACGACCTGCGGACACCGCTCGCCGCATTGGTGGGCATGTCCGAATCGCTTGCGATGATGAAGCTGCCGGCCACCTCCCCGGAGCTGGAGACCGCGCATCGCATCAAGGAAGCCGCCCTGCGGATGAACTCGATGGTGGGCAACATGCTGGACATGGCGCGCCTTCAGTCAGGCTCCGTGCAATTGAATCGCCAATGGCAGCCGCTCGAGGAAGTGGTCGGCACGTCGCTCAAGACGATGGCCAGCGTGCTCGAGAACCGGCGCGTCACGGTGGCACTCGCTGATGAGCTGCCGATGGTCGACATCGACGCCGTCCTGTTCGAGCGCGTGCTGTGCAATCTCATCGAGAATGCCGGCAAGTACACGCCGGCCGGAACCCCCATCGAGATTCGCGCCCTGCCATCGGGCGACCAGGTCCTCATCACCGTCGACGATGTCGGCCCGGGTCTGCCCAAGGGCAAGGAGTCGGCGATCTTCGACATGTTCGAGCGCGGCAAGAAAGAGAGCTCGACGCCGGGTGTCGGGCTGGGCCTGGCCATCTGTCGCGCCATCGTGGAGGCGCATGGCGGCAAGATCCGGGGCGAGACCAAGCCGCACGGCGGTGCGCGATTCACCATCGAGCTGCCGCGCGGCACGCCGCCCAGCCTCGAGGATCTGGAACACCTGGAGCATCTGGAAGAGGACACGAATGACGCGCGCGAGTGACACGCAGCAGCGGGTGCTGATCGTCGAGGACGAGGTCGAGATCCGGCGCTTCGTCCGGATGTCGCTGAGTGCCGAGGGCTTCGACGTGATCGAGGCCGACGGCGTCAGGCGCGGCGTCATCGAAGCGGGGACGCGTCGGCCCGACTTGGTGGTACTCGACCTCGGATTGCCGGATGGCGACGGCGTCGAGCTCATTCGCGATCTGCGGGCCTGGTCCGATGTTCCCATCGTGGTACTGTCGGCGCGCTCGACCGAGGGCGACAAGATCGGTGCGCTGGACGCGGGCGCCGACGACTACCTGGTCAAACCCTTCAGCGCCGGCGAATTGCTCGCTCGCGTGCGTGCGCAGTTGAGGCGCCGAACGCGTGCGAGCGCAGACGGCAGCACGACGATCGAGTTCGGCGACGTCAAGATCGACTTGCTGCACCGTACTGTCGAGAAGGCGGCCGAGCCGGTGCACCTGACGCCGATCCAGTATCGACTGCTGGTTCACCTTGCCGGTCATCCCAATTGCGTCCGCACGCACCGTCAGCTGCTGCATGCGGTCTGGGGATCGAGCCATGGCGAAGACACGCCCTATCTGCGCGTCTACATGGGACAGCTGCGGAAGAAGGTGGAGAGCGACCCGTCGCAGCCGCAGCACCTTCTGACGGAAGCGGGTGTCGGATATCGCTTCGTGCCCTGAGTCGGCACATCGGCTCAGTGACCTTGGAGCTGCCGGACCCCGGCTTTGAAGTCCCTTGCGAGGGCGACCGGGTCGCTCCCAGTGTCCATCCGGGCCCGGAAGCGCGGCTCCGAAAACAATTCGGCGACGAGCGCCAGCAAGCGAAGATGGTCGGCCTTGTCTCCGTGCTCCGGAACGAGGATCGCCATCATGAGCGACACGGGCTCGTTGTCCGCAGCCTTGAAGTCGATGGGCCTCTTGGTGCGCAGCAGCAGGGTCAGCGGGCGGTCGATTCCGGGGATTCTCGCGTGGGGAATTGCGAAGCCGGCGCCGAGCGCGGTCGAACCGGCCTGTTCGCGACGACAGAGTGCCCGGTACACCGGTGCGGCCTCCAGGTCGTGGTGCTCCGCGATGGCGGCGGCGATGAATTCCAGGGCATGCAGCGAGTCATGCAACGGGACGTCGACATGGATACCCTCGGGCTGAAGCCACTGAGCGGCTTGCTTGAATTCTGCTTTCATGAGGCGGGCCTCCTGGAGAGCTTGCGGCGCAGCGAAGGCCGGCGGTGGTACTGGCAAGTTCACGCCCGCAGTCGCATGCCTAGCTGCCGCGGACATGGCTGCGCTCGTCGGCTGACTCATGCCCATGACGTCGCCTGTAGCGGCGCCCCCAGGCGTTCACGACGACCGCATCGATGCTGAGTTTGGTGAATGCCAGCAAGGCGTCCAGCCACAGAGGGCTGGGAGATCCCGGCTCCGGTATCGCACCGCCGTACTTCGCGGCGACCACAGCGAGCGCCGCGAACAGGAATCCAAGACGCCAATTGCGCCATGAGACAAGCACCACCGGGACAGCGAAGAGCACGGTCGAGCGCAAGACACCGCCCGTCTGCACATTCAGAATCGTGAGCACGAGCAGCCAAAGCAACGAAACGGCCTCCGCGCGACGGGCGTCGGTGACCTCTTGTAGCAGCGACGAGAACATGAGACCCAGCGCGAGTCGGCCATTTGGCCGTGGCCTCGATCGACTCGAGGGACGCGGCCTGCCGAAGGCAATTTCGATCTCATCATTTGAGCGAATTCGTCATAAAGAAGCTGCAAAGAATCGATCGCCGGGCGACAAGAAACCATCAACGGATGCCCAGCGACAGCGTCTCGGCGCAAAGATGACCGCTTTGTGGCGGCGGACTGGAAGAGGCCATGTCGCAGATGGGTCGCCAACCGCCCTCTCCCGCCCCATGAAGCACGGCAAAGCTCCGCCCCAACGAAAAAGGGCCGCATCCCGCGGCCCTTGTCGTTTGTGGCTGAAGCTCAGTGCGCCCCGCCCGCGTCCACGGACGGTCCGCCGGCGATCTTGGGCGGGCGCTTCGTGAACCAGATCGTGAAGATCAGGAACAGGAAGGTCACGGCCGAGGCGATGAAGATGTCGTCGGCGGCGGTGGTGAAGGCCTGGACGTCGATCAGGCGGTTGATGCTCGCGTAGGCGCCGGTGCCGCCCAGGCCCGCGTTGTTCAGCGCGGTGGTGGCGTTGTCCAGGGCCGTGCCGTTCAGGCCCATCTGTTCGACCAGGCGCGTGTGGTGAAGCGTGGCGCGATTGTCCCACAGCGTCGTCGCGATCGACGTGCCCATCGCGCCCATCGTGATGCGCACGAAGTTCGACAGGCCGGCCGCGGCCGGGATGCGCGACGGCGGCAGGCCGGCGAGTGTCAGCGTGGTCAGCGGGATGAAGAAGAACGCCATCGCGCCGCCCTGGATCAGCGTCGGCAACAGGATGGTGCCGAAGTCGGTGTCGGACGTGAAGTTCGAGCGCATCCACAGCACCAGCGCGAACAGGATGAATGCGCCCGTGGCCATCCAGCGCGGATCCCACTTGGCCACGTTGCGGCCAACGATCGGCGTGAGCACGATGGCCAGCACGCCCACGGGCGCCAGCGCCATGCCGGCCGACGTCGCCGTGTAGCCCATGTACTGCTGCAACCACAGCGGCAGCAGCACCACGTTGCCGAAGAACAGGCCGTACGCGATCGACAGCGTGGCCGCGCCGAACGCGAAGTTGCGGCCCGCGAACAGGCGGATGTCGACCACCGGGTGCTCGTCGGTCAGCTCCCACGCGACGAACACCGCGAACGAGACCACGACGATCACGGCGAGCGTGACGATCGTCGGCGAGTTGAACCAGTCGAGCTCCTTGCCCTTGTCCAGCATGATCTGCAGGCAGCCCACCCACAGCACCAGCATGCCCAGGCCCACGCCGTCGATGGGTCGCTTGACCGTGGGCGTCTCGCGCTTGTGATAGATGCTCCACGTCACGAAGGCCGCGAAGATGCCCACCGGGATGTTGATGTAGAAGATCCAGGGCCACGTCCAGTTGTCGGTGATGTAGCCGCCCAGCAAGGGCCCGGCCACCGGCGCGACCAGCGTCGTGACGCCCCACAGCGCGAGGGCCGTACCCGCCTTCTGGGGTGGATAGGTGGACAGCAGCAGCGTCTGCGACAGCGGGATCATCGGCCCGGCCACGAAGCCCTGCAGCACGCGGAACGCGATCAGCAGCTCGATGGACGGCGCCAGGCCGCACAGCGTCGAGGCGATGACGAACAGGATGACGCTCAGCGTGAACAGCCGCACCGCGCCGAAGCGCTGCGTGAGCCAGCCGGTGAGCGGCACGGAGATGGCGTTGGCGACGCCGAAGCTGGTGATGACCCAGGTGCCCTGCGAGATGCTCACGCCGAGGTCACCGGAGATCGACGGCAGGGACACGTTCGCGATCGACGAGTCCAGCACGTTCATAAAGGTCGCCAGCGACAGCGACAGCGTGCCCAGCACGAGCGCGCTGCCGGTCAGAGGTGCAGGCGGCTTGGCCGCCGCGGCGGGAGCGGACATGGGAAGACCTCTTGTTCTTGTGGTCGATGCGGGGGCGAGCGCCGGCGCGGCGCCCGCGCCCGGGATCACGACTGCTTGTGGTGGTGGCGGCGGGTGGCGGCCGACGCGACCTTCTCGGCGCCCGAGGCCGCGGCCACCGGGGCCGAGGCCGCCGACGACGCCGCCTGCGCGGTGGCGGTCGGCTTGATGCGGCCGCCGCCGTTGGCCGCGACGATGTTGGCGACCTCGGCGTCGGCGTCGCGCTGCAGCGAGTCGAACACCGTGGTCGAGGCGACGGCGCCCTGCGAGCGCGGCGTGTCGGCCACCGCGCGGCCGCTCTGGTCGGCGACGTCGACGGTGACGTTCATCGACAGGCCAACGCGCAGCGGGTTCTTGGCGATCTCGTTCGGGTCGAGCGAGATGCGCACCGGCACGCGCTGCACCACCTTGATCCAGTTGCCGGTGGCGTTCTGGGCCGGCAGCAGCGAGAACGCCGCACCGGTGCCCGCGCCCAGGCCCTCGACCTTGCCGTGGAAGACCACGTGCTTGCCGTAGACGTCGGCCTCCAGCGTGGCCGGCTGGCCGATGCGCAGGCGCTCGAGCTGGCCTTCCTTGAAGTTGGCGTCGACCCACGCGCTGTTGAGCGGCACGACGGCCATCAGCGGCACGCCGGCCTGCACGCGCTGGCCGACCTGCACGCTGCGGCGCGCGACCTGGCCGGTGACCGGCGCCGGCACGTCGGCGCGCTGCACCGCGAGCCAGGCCTCGCGCACCTTGGCGGCGGCGCGCTGCACGTTCGGGTGCTGGGCGACGCTGGTGCCCTCGGTCTGCGACTGGTTGGAAGCCAGCTGCTCCTTGGCGGCGTCCAGCGCCGACTTGGCGGCGGTGTACGCGCTCCTGGCGGACGCCAGCTGCTGCTGCGCGTGCTCGTACTCTTCCTTGCCGACCGCACCGCTCTGCACCAAAGGGCCGCGGCGGTTGACGTCGTCCTGCGCCTTCGCCAGGTCGGCGGAGGCGCGCGCGGCGTCGGCGACGCGGGCGTCGATCTGCGCTTGCAGCGTGGAGTTGTTGGCGAACAGGATGCGCGTCTCGCGCACCGTCTGCGCCAGCGCGGCCTCGGCCTGGTCGAGCGCCACGCGCGAGTCGGCCGGGTCGAGCTTGACCAGCACCTGGCCGGCCTTGACGTAGTCGGTGTCGTCGGCGTTGATGGCCGTGACGGTGCCGCCGGCCTGGGCCGTGATCTGCACCACGTTGGCCTGCACGTACGCGTTGTCGGTGGACTCCGAGTGGCGGCCCGTCATCCAGTAGTAGATGCCGTAGCCGCCGCCGATCACCAGCACGGCGACCGCGATGGCGGTCAGGGCGGTGCGACGCTTGGGGTTGCCGGCCGGCGCGGTCGTGTCGGGAGCGGCGTTGTTGTTGGCGGGAGCGTTCATGATGATTTAAGCGGGCGTGAGGTTGTCGTTCTTGGCGGTGGCGGTCGTCGGCGACGAGGCGGCGGCAGCGGGCGCCGCCGGCGTGTTCGGGTTGGCGGTCCAGCCGCCGCCGAGCGCCTTCATCAACTGGGCCTGGACGTCCAGCGCGCGGTACTGCAGGTCGACCTCGAGGCGGCGTTCGGCCAGCATCTGCGTCTCGGCGTTCAGCACGATCAGCGCGTTGCCCAGGCCCTGGCCGTAGCGCTTCTGCGAGAAGTCGTAGCTGGCCGTCGAGGCCTCGAGCGCCTGGCGCTGCAGCGTCAGCTGGCGGCCGATCGAGGCGGCGGACGTCGCGGCGTCGGCCGCTTCGCGCACGGCGTCGATCACCTGCTGGTTGTAGGCCTGGATCGCGGCGTCGCGGTCGGCGCCCTTGCCCTTGAGCGCGGCGCGCAGCTGGCCGCCTTCGAAGATGGGCAGGTGCAGCGCGGGGCCGAACGACCAGGTCTTGCTGGGCAGCTCCAGGAACTTGCTCAGCTCGATCGAGTCCAGGCCGAAGCCCGCCGAGAAGTTCAGGTCGGGATAGAAGCGCGTGCGCTGCGAGGCCACCTGCGCGTTGGACGCCTCGACGCGCGCCAGCGCGGCGGCGACATCGGGGCGGCGCGCGATCAGGTCGGCCCCGAGCACCGGCGGCTGCGGCGACACGTGCAGCTGCTCCAGCGTCGGCGCGAGCTTGGCGGTGGCGTCCATCGGCTGCGCGGTGAGCGCGGCCAGCGCGTGGCGCGCGAGATCGATCTGCTCGTCGAGCGACTCGATCTGCGCCAGCGTGTCGGGCAGCGCGCCCTCGCCCTGCTTCTGCTCGACGACGGTGTCCAGGCCGGCGCCCACGCGCTGCGTGATCAGCGTCAGCATCTGCTTGCGCTGGTCGTACGTGCGTTGCGCGACGGCGCGCTGGCTCTCGAGGCGGGCCAGCGAGAAATACGTGCGCACCACCTGCGTAGCGAGCTGCTGCGCGGCGACGTCGGCGTCGGCCCGCGCGGCACGCGCGCTGCCGAGCGCGGCCTCGAGGTCGTCCTTCTGGCGGCCGAACAGGTCGGCATCCCAGCTCAGGCCGAACGTGGCGTTGGACTGGTTGAAGATGCTGCCGCCGTACGGGGGCGGGAACAGGCCGTTGCGCGAGAGCAGCTCGCGCTTGACCGACGCGTCGAAGCCGACCTGCGGCAGCTCGGCGCCGCGCGCGGCCTCCACCACCGATTGCGCGCGCGCGAGGCGCGCCTTGGCGGAACCGAGGCTGGGCGAGCCTTCGAGCGCCTTGGCCACGAGCGCGTCGAGCTGGGCGTCACCGAACTGATGCCACCACTGCGCGTCGACAGCCGTCGTGGCCTGCGCGTCGGGCAGCCCCATCGACTGCGCGCTGCGCTGCGCGACGGGTTCGGACTGGTGGCCCGGCGACGCGCAGCCGGCCAGCACCAGCACGGCCGCCGAGGCGACGGCCAGCGCGAAGGTGCTCGCCGACAGCATGCGCGGCGACGAGGCCAGCTCGAGGCCGCGATGCGGAGTCCTGCCCGGCTTGCGGACGGTGTTGAGCGATTGCGTCTCGCCGGTCTTCGGGGACGCGCCGGCGCGGCGCGGGCATTCTTGTTGTGGGGTGGCGCTGGGCATGGGAGTCTTTCAGTCGGGAGTCGCTGAATTCGGGGCGGCGGCGGCGCGCAGGGCGTCGCCGTTGGCGCGCATGCGCTTGAGCATGCTCAGCAGCGCGCGCCATTCGTCGTGCGAGAAGCCGGCCAAGTGCAGGTTCAGCACCTCGGCCAGCACGGCGGGCACGACCGCGGCGACCTCGCGGCCGGCGTCGGTCAGCTCGAGATTCACCACGCGCCGGTCCTCGCTCGAGCGCACGCGGGCCACCAGGCCCTTGGCTTCGAGGCGGTCCAGCGCGCGCGTCATCGCGCCCGGGTCGCTCTGCAGCGTGCGGGCGAGTTCGGCCACGGTGCCGCATTCGCCGTGGGCCAGCTTGAACAGCGGCACCCATTGCGCGTGCGTCAGGTCGTGGTCGACCAGGCGGCGGTCGACCTGGTTCGTGATGGACGCAATGACGCCCTTGAGCACGGCGCCCACGCTCTCCTCCTGCCGATAGCTGTCGGCGGAGTAGAAGTCGGCCCGCGGGAGGGGATCGTTGGCGGATGACATGGAAGCGAAATATACTTGCTTAGGCAGTCAATGCATCGACAATCATTGAATAGGCTTTTATTGCGTGGGGGTATACCCTTTGTCACGCGTCTGGAAGCCGCCGGTAATCCTCTGACCGTAGACTGATCCGCCATGACCTCTGCTTCCGATCGCGCCAAGGCGGCCTCGCCGCGCTCGCTCTCCGGCCTGCTGCCGTTCCTGCGCCCGTACCGCGGGCGCATCCTGGCGGCGCTGCTGTTCCTGGTGGCGGCGTCCGTCACCACGCTGGCCTTCCCGGTGGTGCTGCGCAAGCTGATCGACGGCGGCCTGGGGCTGACCGGCGCCGCCGCGCTGAGCGGCGGCATCGGCTCGGCCGAGGCCAACGGCGCGCGGCTGCTGGCGCTGCGCGAGCACTTCCTCGCGCTGTTCGGCGTGGGCGTCGCGCTGGGCGTGTTCTCGGCGCTGCGCTTCTATTCGGTGACGTGGCTCGGCGAGCGCGTGACCGCCGACCTGCGCAACGCCGTCTACCGCCACGTCGTCCGGCAGAGCCCCGCCTTCTTCGAGACGACGGCCACCGGCGAGGTGCTGTCGCGCCTGACCACCGACACCACGCTGGTGCAGCAGGTGGTCGGCTCGAGCCTGTCGATGGGCCTGCGCAACGGCGTGATGGGCGTGGGCGCGATGGTGATGCTGATTGTCACCAACCCCTACGTGATGACGCAGGTGCTGGGCATCCTGGTGCTGGTGGTGGCGCCGTCGATGTTCTTCGGCCGGCGCGTGCGCAAGCTCAGCCGTGCCAGCCAGGATCGCGTGGCCGACTCCAGCGCCATCGCGGCCGAGGTGCTCAACGCGATCCCCGTCGTGCAGAGCTACGTGCAGGAGACGCGCGAGGCCGACCGCTTCGCCACCTCCACCGAGCACGCGTTCGAGACCGCCAAGAAGCGCACCCTCGTGCGCTCGATGCTCGTGGCCTTCATCATCAGCGCTACGTTCGGCGCGCTGCTGTGGGGCCTGTACCAGGGCACGCAGGCGGTGCTCGCGGGCCGCATCACGGCGGGCCACCTGGGCGAGACGGTGGTCTACGTGATGCTGCTGGTCAGCAGCGTGGCGGTGCTGTCCGAGGTCTATGGCGACCTGCTGCGCGCCGCGGGCGCCACCGAGCGCCTGATGGAGCTGCTGGCGGCGGTGTCGCCGGTCACCGACCCGGCCGCCCCTCGCACGCTCCCGCCCACGCGCGCCGGCTCGGCGCTCGAGTTCAGGCACGTGCAGTTCCACTACCCGTCGCGGCCGCAGCACGCCGCGCTGGCCGACTACTCGCTGAGCGTGCGCCCCGGCGAGACGGTGGCGCTCGTGGGCCCCAGCGGCGCGGGCAAGAGCACGGTGTTCCAGCTGCTGCTGCGCTTCTACGACACCGACGCCGGCGCCGTGATGGTGGACGGCGTCGACGTGCGCGAGACCGCGATGACCGAACTGCGCGCGCGCATCGGCATCGTTCCGCAGGACTCGACCGTGTTCTCGGCCGACGCGATGGAGAACATCCGCTACGGCCGGCCCGACGCCAGCGACGAAGAGGTGATCGCCGCGGCGCGCGCGGCCTTCGCCGACGAGTTCATCCGCCGCCTGCCCGAGGGCTACAAGACCTTCCTGGGCGAGCGCGGCGTGCGGCTGTCGGGCGGCCAGCGCCAGCGCATCGCGATCGCGCGCGCGATGCTCAAGAACCCGCCGCTGCTGCTGCTGGACGAAGCCACCAGCGCGCTCGACGCCGAGAGCGAGCGCATGGTGCAGGCCGCGCTCGAGGCCGCGATGGCCGACCGCACCACGCTGGTGATCGCGCACCGCCTGGCCACCGTGCAGAAGGCCGACCGCATCATCGTGATGGAACAAGGTCGCATCATCGAGGAAGGAAATCACCAGGAACTGATGCAGCGCGACGGCCTGTACGCGAAACTTGCCAGAATGCAGTTCCACACCGAGCCGCTCGCGCCTTCCGCCGAGGCGGCCGCGTCCGAAGAAGCCGCCTGATCCCCTCGCGTTCCCATGAGCACCCCGCCGGAAGACATCGACGCCCTGTTCGATCTGCCTCCCCCCGTCGCGCCCGTCCAGCAAGCCTCGCCGTTGCCCGGCATCCCGTCGGCGCCGGCCCTCGATTCACGCAAGGAGCTGCGGGTCAAGGTGTCCTGGCCGGCGCGCGTGCAGCTGCCCGGCGGCCGCGTGATCGAGCTGCGCGTGCGCGACCTGTCCGAGAGCGGCGTGGGCATGCTCACCGAGCAGCACATCCCGCCGGCGGCCGTGCTGAACTTCGTCGTGGCCGTGCCCGGCCTGAACGACGGCAGCCCGATGACGCCGGTGTCCGGCACGATCAGGACGACCTACGTGGTGGTCAAGGGCGTGGACCTGTTCTGCGGTGGCACCTGGGTGAACCTGCCGGCAAGCGGCCGCGACCTGATCGACAAGTGGATCCGCAAGCTGCGCAAGTAGCGTCGCCATGAAAAAAGGCCGCCTCCCCGGCGGCCTTGTCGCATCAGGAGCCGCGAGTCCTCAGGGCGCGTACAGCGCCGCGCAGTGGCCCGGTTGCGCCGGGCTGCCCGTGATGGCGCCGCCCTTGGGCACGCACTGGCTCGCCGGCAGCGCGGCGTGCGTCTCGACGTGCGCCACCATCAGGTCGAACGCCGCGTGCGCATAGGGCTCGATCAGCGCGAGCTGCGGGAACGTGTCCTGGTAGGTCTCGATGTGGTTGCCGTTCTGCACCTCGTACAGGCGGTAGGCCGCGTCGCGTTCGTCGTGGTGCGGGCCCCAGCCGTCGTGCTCGTGCGACTGCGCGGCCGCCACCTTGCGGGCGTAGGCGCGCGCGTGGTGGTCGATCGGCAGCAGCGCGTCCATCGTGCCGGCCACCGTGATCAGCGGGCGCTGGATGCGGCCGGTGGTGGCGAACGACGCCACGTTCGCGCCGACGTTCGAGGCCGACAGCCTCGAGACGTAGTTGTAGTTGGCCGGGCCCGCGCCGTAGGTGTCGTACGTCGGGTCGAGGCGCTTCTGCCACTGGCACTGCGTCACTTCCCAGAACTGCGCCCAGTAGCTCGTCCACAGCGTCGACGTGGGGCTGGCGACGATGTCGGGCGGGTAGCCTGCGGCGCGCATGTTCTTCGCGGCGGTGCTGTCGGCGTTGAGGCCGGAGGCGACGTAGTCGTTGTAGTTCAGCAGCGCGGCCGGCAGGTCGGTCAGCAGGTTGGGCGCGTGCTCGTCGACGAAGGTGCCTTCCCAGTCGACGCCGCCGTCGAACAACTCGGGCGCGGTCTCCATCGCGCGGCGCACCTGGTAGCCGCCGTTGGACGTGCCCACTGCGTACGTGAAGCGCGGCATCTTGCCGTAGTTGGACACGACACCCTGGCGCGCCAGCTGCGCGGCCTTGACGATGTATTCCTGCCAGCGCGCGAACTGCTGGTCGGGGCCGTTGTCGTAGAAGTTGACGTAGGTCGTCGACACCGGATTGAGCCGGCAACCCAGCGGATCGGCCGCCGTCGAAAGCTGCAGGTTCAGCACGCCCTTGTTCTGCGACGCGTACGCATAGCCCTTCTGGACCACGTAGTCGCTCCACGAGAAGTCGCCGTTGAACTCGCTGCGCGTGCCCGACGCGCCGGCCACCACGAGGCGGCCGTTCCAGTCCTTGGGCAAGCGCAGGAGGAAGCGCGCCTGGCCGGTGGGGTCGGACGCGATGCGGCCGTCGAGCTGGATGCCCGGCACCACCTTGGTGATGGGCGCGCGCTTGGCCGCGCTCGGCGAGATCGTCGAGCGGTCGGTCTGCGGGGTGAACGCGAACGCCGGCAGCGTGGCGATCGCGTTGTTGGCCGGCGTGGTGTCCGGGTTGGTGGTGGTGAGGTCCGCGCTGTCGACGCAGGTCGCGTCGGCCAGTTGCGAACCGAACTGCCGCAGCAGGTGGTCGCAGGCCGTCGAGGCACTGGCAGCCAGGGGAGCGAAACAGGCGAGCGCCATCAAGGGCGCCCGACGGCGAAACACGGTCGTCATCGGCAAGTCTCCTTGGGTTTTCGAAGCCCGCGAAGACTACGTCCGCGACCTGCGCCGCGCAATCGGCTTTTCGTGCTGCCCGTCACTTCACCTAAGTGGAATCCCGGACGGGCCGCGACCGCCGCTCAGGACGTCTGCGGCGGCCCCGCCTTGCGTCCGTAGGCGGCCGTGCCGGTCGCGCCCAGCACGCCGCCGACGACCAGCAGGTAGCACAGCGCGAAGGTGCCGGCGCTGCCCTGGATGGCCAGCAGGCCGGCGCCGCCCGCCACCAGTCCGACGGCGGCCAGCAGCGCGAGCACCAGCAGCGTCGTGGCCACGAGCCGCGTGGGCGTGCCGCGCAGCGGGTCGACGTCGCTGACGACCAGCAGGAACCAGCCCACCAGCGTCAGCAGCGGGAACAGGATCCACAGCGACAGCCCCGCCGCCGCGAGGCCGAAGGCCGCCGCGCCGAGCAGCGCGCCGGCGAGGAGGCCCAATGCGGCAAGGAGGCCGCCAGCGATGGCGATCATGTCAGTCGTCCTGAAGTTCAGATGCCGCCAGCATAGACCAGTCCGGCCGGTGCTAGAGCCTTTCGGCCGCGCCCGGACCGCCCGTGCGGCGGCTAGGCGGCGCGCAGCCCCAGCAGCTCGCGCGCCCGCGCCGGCGACGCGATCGGGCGCCCCACCCGCTGCGCGCACTGCGCCAGCGCCACGATCATCGGCCCGTTGCCGCTCGCGCGTTCGCCGCCGGGCAGGTAGAAGCTGTCCTCCAGGCCGGTGCGAAGCATGCCGCCGAGCTCGGCGGTCTTCTGGTGCACGGGCCAGATCTCCTCGCGACCGATCAGCGTGGTCTGCCAGACGGCGCCGGGCGCGATCCAGCGCGGCAGCAGTGACAGCAGATCGGCGTCGCAGGGCATGCCCGAGGCCACGCCCATCACGAGGTTGACCTCCGGCGTGCCCATCGAGGGCTTGACCATGCCCGCCCTCACGAACATCGCCACCGAGCGCACGATGCCCACGTCGAAGCACTCGAATTCCGGGTGCGCGCCCGCGGCCTCCATCGCGTCGAGGAACTGCTGCACCTTGGCCACGGGGTTGTCGAACACCATCGGCGGCCAGGCCCAGCGGCCGTCGGAGCGCAGTTTCAGGTAGTTCAGGCTGCCCGCGTTGCAGGCCGCGATCTCGGGCTTCACGCGCTCGATGCATGCGACCGGGCCGCTGATGTCCTTGCCGATCACGCCGGTGGTCAGGTTGATGATGACGCCGGGGCAGGCGGCGCGGATCGCGTCGCACACCTCGGCGGCCACCGCCGGATCCCACGACGGCAGGTGGCCCTGCCCCGCCTCCTGCCGCCGGATGTGCACGTGCATGATGGACGCGCCCGCGTTGAACGCGTCGCGCGCCTCGGCCGCCATCTGCGCCGCGGTGACGGGCACCGGGTGCTGGGCGGGGTCGGTGAGCACGCCCGTGAGCGCGCAGGTCAGGATCGCATCGTCCATCGAATCGTCCTCAAGCAGGGTCGAGCTCGAGCTCGACCAGCACCGCGCCCGACGCCACCGTGTCGCGCGGCGCGACGTTGACCACGCGCACCACGCCGGCGGCCGCGGCGTTGAGCCACATCTCCATCTTCATCGCCTCGACGCACACCAGCGGCTGGCCCGCGGCCACGCGCTGGCCGGCCGCGACCGACACCTGCGCCACCACGCCCGCCACCGGCGCCCGCGCCACGCGCGCCACCGCGGCCGCGTCGGGTTGCGGATAGGGCGAGGGCTCGGCGAACACGTGCACCGCCGCGTCGCGCACGACATGCACGCGCTCGCCGTCGTCGACCGCCAGGCACCGGCGCCGCACGCCGTCGATCTGCACCGCGCGCCAGCCGTCGGCATCGACGGGGTGCAGCGCGACGACGAGCTCGCGCTCGCCCACGCGCACGCGCGGGCCCGCGACCGCCAGCGCGCGCGTCGCGCCCGCGCAGGCGAGCGCCACGCGGCGCGGGGCCACGCTGGGCGCGACCGGCCCGCTGACGGGCGCGTCGTCCGGCCCCTGCGCACGCAGCGCCGCGGCGATGGCCCAGTCCTCGTCGCTCGCCTCGGGCGCCACGTTGATCGGCTCGCGCGCCGCGGCCCAGTCGTCGAGCCGCCGCGTGGTGACGGCGCCGGCGACGAACTCGGGGTGGCGCGCCAGGTCGCGCAGGTAGCGGCCGTTGCTGCGCAGGCCCACGAGCGGCGCATCCTCCAGCGCGGCGGCCAGGCGCCGCAGCGCGTCGGCGCGATCGCGCCCGTGCACGATCACCTTGGCCACCATCGCGTCGTAGAACGGCGAGACGACGCCGCCCTCGACGATGCCGTCGTCGATGCGCACGCTCGCGAGCGTGGCCGCGGGAACGCCTTGCGTACCCGCGTCGGCACGCCCCGCTCGAACCGCGCGCGACGGACGCCAGTGCACGATGCGGCCGGCCTGCGGCGCGAAGCCGTCGTACGGATCCTCGGCATACAGGCGCGCCTCGACGGCATGCCCCGTCCAGCGGATCTCGTCCTGGCGCAGCGGCAGCGGCTCGCCGGCGGCCACGCGCAGCTGCCATTCGACGAGGTCGAGGCCGGTCACGCATTCGGTCACCGGGTGCTCCACCTGCAGCCGCGTGTTCATCTCCAGGAAGAAGTGGCGGCGCTGCGCGTCGACGATGAACTCGATGGTGCCGGCGCCGACGTAGCCCACGGCCTTGGCGGCGGCGACGGCGTCGCGGCCCATCGCCTCGCGCATCGCCGCATCGACGAAGGGCGACGGCGACTCCTCGATCACCTTCTGGCGCCGGCGCTGCGCGCTGCAGTCGCGCTCGCCCAGGTGCACGACGTTGCCGTGCGTGTCGGCGAACACCTGGATCTCGATGTGGCGGCCGTCGGTGACCAGGCGCTCCAGCATCAGCTTGCCGTCTCCGAAGGCCGACGTGGCCTCGCGCCGCGCGCCCGCGAGCGCATCGGCCAGCTCGGCCGGCGCATGCACGAGCCGCATGCCGCGCCCACCGCCGCCCGCCACCGCCTTGACCAGCAGCGGATACCCCAGGCCGTCTGCCTGGGCCACGAGCGCCGCATCGGACTGGTCGTCGCCCAGATAGCCCGGCACGCAGGGCACGCCCGCCGCGATCATGCGCCGCTTGGCGCCGGCCTTGTCGCCCATCGCGGTGATGGCCGCGGCCGGCGGGCCGATGAAGGCGAGGCCGGCGTCCGCGCAGGCCTGCGCGAAGTCCGCGCGCTCGGACAGGAAGCCGTAGCCGGGATGCACGGCCTCGGCGCCGGTGCGCCTGCAGGCGTCGAGGATCGCGTCGATGCGCAGGTAGGAATCGGCCGCGGTCCGGCCGCCGAGCGCGACGGCTTCGTCGGCGAGTGCGACGTGCGGCGATGCGGCGTCGGGCTCGCTGAAGACGGCCACGGTGCGATAGCCGAGCGACCGCGCCGTGCGAATGACGCGGCAGGCGATCTCGCCGCGATTGGCAATGAGGATCCTGTTCATTGCACCGCCCACGCCGGCGCCCGCTTCTGCAGGAACGCGGTCATGCCCTCGATGCCCTCGGGCCCGCGCGCCGCGCGTGCGAACAGGCGTGCCGCGTCCTCGATCAGCTCGGACGACGGCGTGTGCAGCGCGCGCGCCATCAGCGCCTTGGTCGCGGCGATGGCGCCGGGCGCGCAGCGCAGGATCTGCGCGAGCGTGGCCGCGAGCGCGGCGTCCAGCCCCTGCCCGTCCGCATGCACTTCGTGCACCAGGCCGATGGCGAGCGCCTGCACCGCGTCGAGCTTGCCGCCCGTCACCGCCAGCCGCCGCGCCTGCGACGCGCCGACGCGCTCGACGAGGAACGCCGCGATCTGCGCCGGCACCACGCCCAGCGAGGTCTCCGGCAGGCGCAGCTGCGCGCCCTGGCCGGCCAGCGCCACGTCGACGACGCACGCGAGGCCGAGCCCGCCGCCCATCACGGCGCCCTCCAGCACCGCGACCGTCGCGAGGCCGGTGCGCGCGAACGCGCCGCACAACGCGCCGAAGCGCGCGTTGACGGCGGCGATGGCGTCGCTCTCGCCGGCCATCTCGCGCTGGCGCGCCTGGGCCATGTCCTGCAGGTCGGCGCCGGCGCAGAAGTGGCCACCAGCGCCGCGCAGCACGATCACGCGCACGTCGCCCGCCGCTTCGGCGCACTGCAGCACGGCGACGAGCTCGTCGACCATGCGCAGCGACATCGCGTTGCGCACGCCGGGCCGAGCCAGAGTGACGTGCAGCACGCTGCGATCGGCGCGCACGTCCAGCGTCTCATGCGTCGCCAGGGCGGCCGGCACGTCCATCAATGGCTCCCCTTGGGCAGCGTGCCCTCGAGCTTGCAGATGATGCCCAGCATCACCTCGTCGGCGCCGCCGCCGATCGAGATCAGGCGCGAGTCACGATAGGCCTGCGAGATGGGGTTGTCGCGCGTGAAGCCCATGCCGCCCCAGTACTGCAGGCAGCTGTCGGCCACCTCGCGGCTGAGGCGCCCGCACTTGAGCTTGGCCATCGACGCAAGCTTGGTGACGTCCTTGCCCGACACGTACAGCTCGCAGGCCTGGTACGTCAGCGCGCGCAGCGCCGCGACCTCGGTACGCAGCTCGGCCAGGCGGAAATGCACCACCTGGTTGTCGAGGATGCTCTTGCCGAAGGCCTTGCGTTCGCGGGTGTACCCGATCGTCAGGTCGATCAGGCGATCCAGGCTGCGCAGCGACGAGGCCGCGCCCCACAGCCGCTCCTCCTGGAACTGCATCATCTGGAACGCGAAGCCCATGCCCTCCTGGCCGATGAGATAGCGCTGCGGCACGCGCACGCCGTCGAAGAACAGCAGCGCGGTGTCGGACGAGTCCATGCCGATCTTGTGGATCTTCTGCCTGGTGATGCCCGGTGAATTCAGCGGCACGATGATCAGGCTCTTGTTCTTGTGCGCCGGGCCGTCGCTCGTGTTGGCGAGCAGGCAGCACCAGTCGGCCTGCAGTCCGTTGGTGATCCACATCTTGCTGCCGTCGATGACGTAGTCGCCGCCGTCCTTGCGCGCCGTCGTCTTCACGGCCGCGACGTCCGAGCCGCCGCCCGGCTCGCTCACGCCCAGGCAGCCGACGACGTCGCCCGCGATCGACGGCGCGAGGAACTCGCGGCGCAGCTCGTCGGAGCCGAAGCGTGCCAGCGCGGGGGTGCACATGTCGGTGTGCACGCCGATGGACATCGGCACCCCGCCGCACAGGCACTCGCCGAGCGCCTCGGCCATCACCATCGAGTAGCTGAAGTCCAGGCCCGCGCCGCCGAATTCCTCGGGGTACTTCAGGCCCAGCAGGCCCAGGTCGCCCAGCTTCTTGATGACCTCGTGCGCCGGGTACTGCTCGTCGGCCTCCCACCTGGGCACGTTCGGGTTCAGCTCCTTCTCGACAAAGCGCTTGACGGTCTCGGACAGGGCGTTGTGTTCGGTCGTGAATTTCATGGAGCTTGTCTCGTTGGAATCTCGATCAGAAGCGGGCGATGCCGAAAGCGTTCGGCCGCAGCGCACGTTGCTCGGCCTCGCGCGCGAGCGCCAGCCCCAGCGCGAGCACGCTGCGCGTGTCGCGCGGGGCGACGATGCCGTCGTCCCACAGCCGCGCGGTGCCGAACAGCACGTGCGACTCGCGGTCGATGCGGTCGCGCAGCTGGTTGCCCATCGCGGCGAGCGCGTCGGCGTTGACGGGCGCGCCGCTGCGCGCGAGCTTGGCGGCACCGACGATCTCCATCACCTTGCCGGCCTGCGCGCCGCCCATCACGGCGGTGCGCGCATTGGGCCAGCTGAAGATGAAGCGCGGATCGAACCCGCGGCCGCACATGCCGTAGTTGCCCGCGCCGAACGAGCCGCCGACCACGAAGGTGAACTTGGGAACGCGCGCGTTGGCGACGGCCTGGATCATCTTGGCGCCGTGCTTGATCGCGCCGCCGCGCTCGGCGGCCGAGCCCACCATGTAGCCCGTCGTGTTCTGCAGGAAGACCAGCGGCGTGCCCGACTGGTCGCACAGCTGGATGAACTGCGCCGCCTTGTTCGCGCCGGCGGGCTGGATCGGCCCGTTGTTGCCGAGGATGCCCACGACGTGGCCGTCGACGCGCGCATGTCCGCAGAGCGTGTCGGCGCCGAAGCCGGGCTTGAACTCGAGGAAGTCGGAGCCGTCGACCAGGCGCGCGACGACCTCGCGCACGTCGTAGGGCTCGCGCTCGTCGGCGGGCACCACGCCCATCAGCTCCTCGGCGTCGTACAGCGGCTGCGCGGACTTCGCGGCCGGGGGCGCGGCGTCCCACTGCAGCTTGTCGACGAGCTCGCGCGCGATCGCGATCGCGTGGGCGTCGTCCTCGCCCAGGTATTCGCCCAGGCCGGTGATCTCGGCGTGAGTCTGCGATCCGCCGAGCTCGTCGTCGGTGGCGTCCTCGCCGATCGCGGCCTTCACGAGCGGCGGCCCCGCCAGGTAGATGCTGGAGCGGCCGCGCACCAGCACGACGTAGTCCGACAACCCCGGCAGGTAGGCGCCGCCGGCGGTCGACGAGCCGTGCACCACGGCGATCTGCGGGATGCCCGCCGCCGACAGGCGCGCCTGGTTCGCGAAGCTGCGTCCGCCCTCGACGAACATCTCGCTCTGGTACATCAGGTTGGCGCCGCCCGACTCCACGAGATAGACCAGCGGCAGCTTGTTCTCGAGCGCCACCTGCTGCGCGCGCAGCGCCTTGCGCAGGCCCATCGGCGAGACGGTGCCGCCCTTGAGCGCGCTGTCGCTCGCGGAAATCACGACGCGCTTGCCCGACACCAGCCCGATGCCCACGATGGAGCCGCCGCCCTGCACGCTCTTCTTGCCGTCGTCGTCGTGCATGCCCAGCCCAGCCAGCGGCGACAGCTCGAGGAAGCCGCTCCCGCGATCGAGCAGCTGCGCGACGCGCTCGCGCGGCAGCAGCTGGCCGCGCTGCTCGAACTTGTCCCGTTTGCTCGCGCTTTCGTCGACGACCTGCTGCTCCAGCTTGCGCACCTCGGCCAGCTTCTCGGCCATGCGCGCCGCGTTGGCCGCGAAGGCCGCCGAGCGGACGTCGAGGTTGGACGTGATCGCCGGCATCACGCCGCTCCGTTCTTGTCGCCGTCGCGCAGCACCGCGGGCGTGACCGCGCGATGGAAGCCGTCGAACGGCACCGACTTGTCGTGGTCGACCGACGGGAACATCGGCGAGTGCAGCGACGCGCCGCCGTCGATCTGCAGCGTGACGCCCGTGATGAACGCGGCCGCCGGCGACAGCAGGAACACGATGGCCGCGCTCACCTCGGCCTCCAGGCCCATGCGGCGCAGCGGCACGTGGCCCTTGAGCTTGGGGATCAGCGCCTTCATCGCGCCGCCGTAGGTGTCCATGCCGCTGGAGGCGATCCAGCCCGGCGCCACGGCGTTGACGCGCACGCCGAACGACGCCCATTCGAACGAGGCCGTCATCGTGAGGTTGCTCATGCCCGCGCGCGCCGCGCCCGAGTGCGCCATGCCGGGCATGCCGTTGCGGAAGTCGGCAGTCATGTTGACGATGGCGCCGCCGTGCTGCTGGAAGCTCTGCAGGAACAGCTCTCGCATCATCAGGAAGCCGCCCGTCAGGTTGTTCGCGACCACGGCCTCGAAGCCGCGCTTGCTGATGGCCATCATCGGCGCCGGGAACTGGCCGCCAGCGTTGTTGACCAGTCCGTGCACCGGGCCTTCGCTCGCGACGACGTCGGCGACGTGCGCCTTGACGGCTTCCTCGTCGCGGATGTCGAACGCGCGCCAGGCGCAGCGGCCACCGTCCTCGCGGATCTCGGCGGCCACGCGCTCGAGCTTGTCGACGCTGCGGCCGCTGATCACCACGTCGGCGCCGAGCGCGGCCAGCTCGTGCGCGACGGCGCGGCCGATGCCCGAGCCGCCGCCCGTGACCCAGATTCGCCGCCCGGCGAACAGCCCCGGCGCGAACACGCTGCGATAGCGCGAGGGCGGGTTGGCGGCGTCGTTCCGATCGGGAGAGGCTGTCGTCATGGGGACACGTCGTTGACGAAGGGTCGGGGCAGGCCCCGCGGTACGTGCCGCATTAGGCTTCAGGGTGACGTTAACGTCAACATCATGTCGCGTCGGGAATTTCACTGATGCGGACGTCACGAACCGGCCCTAACATCTCGGCGATCGCCCGGCGTGCCATCGCGCGTCTTTCAACTGCCATCCACTCCCGCTTCAGGAACCTCATCGCATGGACATCCAGACCGCCACCGAACAACTGCGCGCCAAGGTCGGCGAGGACTGCGGCCTGGGCGCCGTGCTGAAGTTCGACTGCGGCGCCGACGGCGCCGTCGTGATCGACGCGACCAAGGTGCCCAACGGCGTGTCCAACGACGCCGACCGCGTGGCCGACTGCACCGTCGCGCTGAGCGTGGACACCCTCGGCGACCTGCTGTCGGGCGAGCTGGAGCCCACCACCGGCTTCATGATGGGCAAGTTCAAGGTCTCGGGCGACATGAGCGTCGCGCTGAAGCTGCAACGCATCGTCTGAGGCCGCCGTCGTGGAACCGCAGGCATCGAAAGCCGCGCGCGGCATGCGCGCGCAGACCGCCGACGAGGTCGTCGCCGACCACCGCAGCGACGACGCCGGCCAGCTGTTCGGCATCACCGAGCTTTGCAGGGAGTTCGACATCTCGCCGCGCGCGCTGCGCTTCTACGAGGACAAGGGCCTGCTCGCGCCGCGCCGCGTCAACGGCACGCGCGTCTACACGCGGCGCGACCGCGCCCGCCTGCAGCTGATCCTGCGCGCCAAGGCCATCGGCTCGTCTCTGGCCGAGATCAAGCACTACCTCGACCTGTACGGCACGCACGGCGAAGGCCGCGCCGTGCAGATGAAGTACGTTCTCGACAAGACCTCCAAGGCGATCGCGGAGCTCGAGCAGAAGCGCGCGCACATCGACGCGTCGCTCGCGGAGCTGCGCATCATCAACGCCACCGTGAAACGAAGCCTGGGCAAGTGACATGACCGACGCATTCATCTACGACCACGTCCGCACCCCGCGCGGCAAGGGCAAGAAGGACGGCAGCCTGCACCAGGCCGCGCCGGTGTGGCTGCTGCGCGGGCTGCTGCAATCGCTGCAGCAGCGGCTCGACCTGGACACCGCGCTGGTCGACGACGTCGTCCTCGGATGCGTCACGCCCGTGGGCGAGCAAGGCGCCGACATCGCGCGCACCGCCGTGCTGGACGCCGGCTGGGACGAGCGCGTCGCCGGCGTCACGCTGTCGCGCTTCTGCGCCTCGGGCCTGGAGGCCGTCAACCTGGCCGCGGCCAAGGTGGCCAGCGGCTTCGAGGACTTCGTCGTGGCCGGCGGCATCGAGTCGATGTCGCGCTGGACGATGGGCTCGGACGGCGGCGCGTGGTTCATGGATCCGCGCATCAACCAGGGCATCGGCTTCATCCCGCAAGGCGTCAGCGCCGACCTGATCGCGACGCTGGAGGGCTTCTCGCGCACCGAGCTCGACGCGTACGCGCTGAAGTCGCATCAACGGGCCGCGGCTGCGCGCGCGGCAGGTCACTTCAAGAAGTCGGTCGTGCCGGTGCACGACATCGCCGGCCTGCTGATGCTCGCCGAGGACGAGACGATCCGCGCCAACGCCACGCTGGAGGCGATGGCCAGGCTGGAGCCGTCGTTCGCCGCGATGGGCGCGATGGGCTTCGACGCCACCGCGCTGCGCAAGTACACCACCGTCGAGAAGATCACGCACGTGCACCATGCGGGCAACGCGTCGGGCATCGTCGACGGCGCGGCACTGATGCTGCTGGGCTCGCGTGACGCGGGCGAGCGCGCGGGCCTGCGGCCGCGGGCGCGCGTGCGCGGCGTCGCGGTGGTCGGCTCCGAGCCCACCATCATGCTCACCGGCCCGACGCCGGCCTGCCGCAAGGCGCTTGCCAAGGCCGGCCTGCAGGCGTCCGACATCGACCTGTGGGAGATCAACGAGGCCTTCGCCGTGGTGCCGATGAAGACGGCGCGCGACCTCGGTGTGTCACTGGACCGCGTCAACGTCAACGGCGGCGCGATCGCGCTGGGCCACCCGCTGGGCGCCACCGGCTGCATCATCCTCGGGACGCTGCTGGACGAGCTGGAACGCCGCGACCTGTCGCTCGGCTGCGCCACCCTGTGCGTGGGCGGCGGCATGGGCATCGCCACGATCATCGAGAGGATCTGAGATGAGCCAAGTACTCGACGTCGTCGTCGGCGAGGATGGCATCGCCATCGCCACGATGGATTCCCCGGGCCGCTCGATGAACGTGCTCAACGACGAACTCGCCGCGCCGCTGGCCGCGCTCGTCGAGCGTCTCGAGACCGACGCGTCCGTCAAGGGCCTGGTGCTGCGCTCGGGCAAGAAGGACTTCCTGGCCGGCGCCGACATCGACCGCCTGCGCGCGCTGTCGTCGGCGCAGGAGGCCTTCGACGAATCGATGCGGCTGAAGAAGGCGCTGCGCCGGCTGGAGCTGTGCGGCAAGCCGGTGGTCGCGGCCATCAACGGCAAGTGCCTGGGCGGCGGCCTGGAGATCGCGCTCGCCTGCCACCACCGCATCGTGCTGGACGACGGCAAGGCGCGGCTGGGGCTGCCCGAGGTCAAGCTGGGCCTGCTGCCCGGCGGCGGCGGCACGCAGCGCATGCCGCGCCTGGTCGGCATGCAGCAGGCGCTTCAGTGGATGGGCGAAGGCGCGGATATCCGCGCCGCGCAGGCGCTCAAGTCCGGCCTGGTCGGCGAGCTCGCGACATCGGCCGACGACATGCTGGCCAGGGCCAAGGCGTGGATCGCGGCCAACCCGTCGCCGAAGCAGCCGTGGGACACGCCGAAGTTCCGCTACCCCGGCGGCGACTCGCGCACGCCGGCGGCGGCGCAGATGTTCTCGGTGGCGCCGTCCATGGTGTCGGCCAAGAGCTTCGGCAACTACCCGGCCGTCACGCACATCCTGTCGTGCGTGTTCGAGGGCGGCGTCGTCGGCTTCGATGCGGCGCTCGAGCTCGAGTCGCGCTACTTCGCGGCCTGCGCGATGTCGCAGGAGTCGAGGAACCTGATCGGCACGCTGTGGTACCAGCTGCAGGCGATCGAGCGCGGCGCGTCGCGGCCAACGGGCCCCGAGCCGCGGCTCGTCAAGCGCCTGGGCATCCTGGGCGCCGGCATGATGGGCGCGGGCATCGCGTACGTCGCGGCCAAGGCCGGCATCGACGTGATGCTGCTCGACACCTCGCCCGACAACGCCGTGCGCGGCCGCCAGTACTCGCAGGAACTGCTGGACAAGGCCGTGCGCCAGGGCCGCAGCACGCCCGAGCAGCGCGACGCGATGCTCGCGCGCATCACGCCCACCGTGCAGTTCGAGGACCTGGCCGGCTGCGACCTCGTCGTCGAGGCGGTGTTCGAGGATCGCGCCGTCAAGGCCGACGTCACGCGGCGCACCGAGGCGCTGCTCGCCTCCGACGCGGTGTTCGCGTCCAACACGTCCACGCTGCCGATCACCAGCCTCGCGCAGGCCAGCGTGCGGCCGGCGCAATTCATCGGCCTGCACTTCTTCTCGCCGGTGGACAAGATGCCGCTGGTCGAGATCATCGTGGGCAAGCAGACGGACGACGCCACGCTCGCGTTCGCGTTCGACTTCGTGCGCCAGATCGGCAAGACGCCCATCGTCGTCAACGACTCGCGCGGCTTCTATACGAGCCGCGTGTTCGCCACCTACGTGATGGAGGGCCTGGCGATGCTCAGGGAAGGCGTGCACCCGCGCCACATCGAGGCCGCGGGCCTGCAGGCCGGCATGCCCATGCCACCGCTGGCCCTGCAGGACGAGGTGTCGCTGACGCTGGCGCTGCACGTGGCCGCCCAGACGCGCAAGGATCTCGCCGCGGAAGGCAAGACGTACGTCGAGCACCCGGGCGAACCGGTGCTGCGCCAGATGTGCGAGATCGGCCGCATCGGCCGCAAGGCCAACCTCGGCTTCTACGACTGGACGGACGCGGGCCGCAGCCTGTGGCCGGGCCTGGCGCAGATGTTCCCCGTGGCCGCGCAGCAGCCCACGCAGCGCGAGCTGGTCGACCGCCTGATGTTCGTGCAGGCCAACGAGGCCGCGCGCTGCGTCGAGGAAGGCGTGCTGCGTTCGGTGGCCGACGCCAACATCGGCTCGATCTTCGGCTGGGGCTTCGCGCCGTTCCAGGGCGGCGCGCTGCAGTTCATCAACGCGATGGGCGCCAGGCGCTTCGTGGCCCGCGCGCGCGAGCTCGCGCAGGCGCACGGGGCGCGCTTCGAGCCGGCGGGCGTGGCGGTGAACCTGGCGGAGCGGGACGGCGTCTTCGAGGACTGAAGGCGCGCCCTTCGCCCGCCCGGGATCTCAGGCCGCCGCCAGGCGGAACACGCTGACCGTCTCCACCAGCTTCGACGCCTGGCGCCGCAGGCTCTCGGCGGCGGCGGCCGACTCCTCAACCAGCGCGGCATTCTGCTGCGTGACCTGATCGAGCTGCGTGACGGCATGGCTCACCTGCTCGACGCCGGCGGTCTGCTCGAGCGTGGCCGCGCTGATCTGGCCGACGATCTCGGCGACCTTCTGCACGTGTGCGACGATCTCGTGCATCGTGGCGCTGGCGTCGGACACATGCTCCGCGCCGGTCTCCACGCCGGCCGAGCTCTCCGCCAGCAGCGACTTGATCTCGCGCGCCGCGGTGGCGCTGCGCTGCGCCAGCTGCCGCACCTCGCTGGCCACCACCGAGAAGCCGCGGCCCTGGTCGCCGGCGCGCGCCGCTTCCACGGCGGCGTTGAGCGCCAGGATGTTGGTCTGGAACGCGATCGAGTCGATCACGCCGATGATGTCCTGGATCTGGCGGCTGCGCTCGGCGATGCCGGTCATCGTGGCCACGACGTTGGCGACGACCGCCCCGCCCTTCTCGGCCGCCGTGCTCGCCTTGAGCGCCATGTCCGAGGCCTCGCGCGTGCTGTCGGCGTTGCTCCTGACCGTGGCGCTGAGCTCCTCCATCGAGGCCGCGGTCTGCTGCAGGTTGCTGGCCTGCTCCTCGGTGCGCTGGCTGAGGTCCGCGTTGCCCATGGCGATCTGCTGCGAGCCCGTCGCCACGCCCTCGCTGCTGGTGCGCACCTGCGCGACGATCTGGCTGAGGCTGTCGCGCATCCGGCCCATGGCCGCGAGCACGCTGGTGGTGTCGCCGTGGCGCAGGCTGAGGTCGACGGCGAGGTTGCCGCTGGCGATCGCGCCGGCCATGTCGCGGGCATCGCGCGGCTCGCCGCCGATGTCGCGCAGCACCGAGCGCGCGAGCAGCGCGGCACCGGCGACTCCGGCCAGGCACAGCAGCGCCATCAGTCCGAGGCTCAACGCGATCGCCTGCTGGCGCTTGGTATCGGCGTCGCGCACGGCCTGCGACGAGGTCTCGACGATCTTCCTGGACACCTGCGCCAGCAGCGCGGCGGGAACGCGATCCATGCCCTTGACGGCGGCGTCGCCGGCGGCCGAGTCGAGCCCGGCGGCCTGGAACGCCTCCATGCCGTGCCGGTAGTTCACACCCATCGTGCGGTGCGCCTCGGCGAACTTTGCCGTGAGGTCACGCGCCTCGCCGGGCGGCAGCGCCGCCAGCAAGGCCTGCGCCGACTGGTCGACCTTGCCCTCGTGCTCCTGGAATGCCGACCAGTACTTCTGCAGCTGCGCCGGATCCTTGCCGCGCAGCAGCGTGTCCTTCCACTCCTGCACCTGCGTCTTGAACTCGACGAGCATCGCGGCCGACTCGCGCTCCTGCGCGTAGTCGTGCTCGATCACCAGGGCGTAGGTCGCCGCGGCGTCGTCGAGACGGTGGATGCCGGCCAGCCCGGCGATCGCGGTCAGGGCGACGGTCAGGCCGATGGCCAGCGGCAACTTGATGCTCAGCTTCACGTGGGATACCTCCGATATATTGGTCTTCGCTCGCTCGCATCGCCCGCTCGCGAGCAGCCGATGACGAACCCTCGATGGCTATCGGTTCACCCACACGAATATTGAGCACTCATTACAGGCGGCGGCCTGAACGACTTCAAAGTGCGCAGGGCGGGCGAGATTCGGCGTAGGGAGGTCTCGATGCCGCGCCACCGGTCGGGATGGCGACGCCGGGCCTGAACGATCGATCGACGGACCGGTGGGTCCCGGCGCCGTCCTCGCCGCCTCGGGCGAACCCGCGAGACGCCGCCGTTTGCGAGGCGCGCGCGAGGCGGTCGTACCCGCTGATGGCGGCCGGTTCGTCGGCGCCGAGGCGTCGCGATGGACGCGCCGGCACAGCAGGCGAAAGTCCGTCGGGCGGCCCTTTCGCCACCCTGCCGGCGCATCCTCGGGATTGAGGACTGTCGACACGAGACGAGCCCGCCCCAGGGCCGACCGGCCGCGACGATGTCGACGACGGCTAGGCGGCGGGCGAGTCCTCGCGATGACGTCCCGCCGCCTCGAGCGCCTCGCGCAGCATCCCCAGCGCCGGCCCGATCTCCACCGGCTCGCGCATCGCCTTGCGCGCGGCGCCCACCGCCTTGCGCACCGCGCCCGGCGCCTGCCCGCGCTCGACGAGCGCCAGCACCGGCGCCTCGCAGGCGAGCAGCGTGTCGATCCAGTCGGCGGGCCGCGCGACGGACGAGGGCCGCGCGAGGCGATGGGCGCGGAACACCGGGCGCATCTGGCGCACGAGGATCATCGCGCCGGCGATGGTCTCGGGGTGCCGCTCGGCCGCCTGCGGGTCGAGCGCGTCGGACATCGCCGCCAGCGCGCCGGCCACGCGCTTGCGCAGGATGTCCAGCGACGGGATCGGAAACACCAGGGCCGCGGCGGCGATGCTGATCACGGCCCCGATCGCGATCTCGCCGAGTCGTTGCCACAGCAGCAGCGGCGCCGCCGCGGGCTGCAGCTGCTGCAGCAGCGCGAGCGCCAGCGTGATGCACAGCACCCACCAGCCGTAACCCAGCGGCCGCAGGAACACGCCGACGAACACGCAGGCGAGGATCAGCGCGGCCACCGTGCCCGCGCCGCCCGCCGCGTGCCCTGCGATCGCCATCGCCAGCACCGTGCCGCCCGCGGCGCCGCCCACGCGCAGTGCGCCGCGGCGCACGACGTCGAACCGGCCGATGCTGCCGGTGTTGACCAGCAGCGCGGTCAGCACGAGCCAGCGCCAATGCGTGGGGAACGCGAGCAGGCCGACGGCGAACGCCACGGCCAGCGCCACGCCCATCTGCAGCGCGAGCCGCACCGGCGCCGACGGGCGCAGCGTGCCCGGCGCCGACGCGGGCGGCGCAGGCGCCGCGGCCGGTGTCGTCGCCGGCAGCCATCCGAGCAGCCGTCCGACGCGCTGCGCGACCAGCACGCAGGCCAGCGCCATCAGCGCGATCGCCACCGGCGCCACGAGCGCCATCACCGGCGCCAGCGGCCCGGCAGGGCGCGGCAGCGGCGGCACGACCAGCAGCGTGACGAACGGCAGCGTGACCAGCCGCCCCAGCCGCTGCGCCAGCGGCCCGAAGCGGCGGATCCACGACGACGCGGCCACCACCGCCGTGAACACCGCGGCGCCCGGCCACGGCCACTCGCGCAGCAGGAGGCCGACGCCCATCGCGGCGAGGCTGACGACGGGCAGCAGCGCCAGCGCCTCGAGCCAGCCGCGGCGCTCGGCGGCCAGGTGGCTGCGCGCCAGCGACAGCGCCAGCACCGCGCCGAGCACGGCCGACGCCGCCCCGGACTGCGCCCATTGCGAGGCCGCCGCCGCGCCCGCCGTCGCGAGCACGGTGACCACCGCCTCGCGCAGCGCGCGCAGCAAGATCGCAGTGGCCCTGGAGGCGGCTGACCCGTTCAAACGATGAACCTCGCGCGTCGACGAAGGCCCGATTCTGGCTCCGAACTGACACGGGTCTTACACGAGGCGCGAGACGCGTCTCGCGCGCACCGAATCGGCTCTCGGGGTTTGCACGAGTTTGCGGGGAATACGTAGGTGCAAAGGTTCGGTGCGGCAGCACAATCGTTTCAGATTCAACTCGCCTTCAACCACGAGGCGAGACAACGAGGCCTAGCCCACACGGAGACACAACCCATGAAGTTCGCATTCCGTCTTACCGCCGTCACCCTCGCCTGCGCCGCCGCCAGCGCCTTCGCGGCCGACCCGATCAAGATCGGCGTCGACGGCCCGTTCACCGGCGGCTCGTCCTCGATGGGCGTGAGCATGCGCGACGGCGTGCGCCTGGCCGCCGACGAGATCAACAAGTCCGGCGGCGTGCTCGGCCGCCAGATCCTGCTGGTCGAGCGCGACGACGAGGCCAAGAACGAGCGCGGCGCGCAGATCGCCCAGGAGCTGATCAACAAGGAGAAGGTCGTCGCCGTCGTCGGCTACATCAACACCGGCGTGGGCCTGGCCTCGGAGCGCTTCTTCCAGGACGCGAAGATCCCGGTGATGAACAACGTGGCGACCGGCTCGGTCCTCACGCACCAGTTCGACGACCAGCCCGAGAACTACGTCTTCCGCAACTCGGCCAACGACTCGATCCAGGCGCCGATGATCGTGGAGGAGGCCGTCACCCGCCGCGGCTTCAAGAAGGTGGCCATCCTCGCCGACTCCACCAACTACGGCCAGCTGGGCCGCGCCGACCTCGAGAAGGCGCTGGCCCTGAAGGGCATCAAGCCGGTGGCGGTCGAGAAGTTCAACATCAAGGACGTCGACATGACGGCCCAGTTGCTCAAGGCCAAGGAGGCCGGCGCCGAGGTCGTGCTCACCTACGGCATCGGCCCCGAGCTGGCGCAGATCGCCAACGGCATGACCAAGCTGGGCTGGAAGGTGCCGATGATCGGCAGCTGGACGCTGTCGATGGCCAACTACATCGACAACGCCGGCCCCGGCGGCGAAGGCGCGCGCATGCCGCAGACCTTCATCCAGGAGCCGACGACGCCCAAGCGCCAGTCCTTCATCATCTCGTACCTGAAGACCTTCGCGCCGAAGAACAACCGCATGGACTCGCCGGTGTCGGCCGCCCAGGGCTACGACTCCGTGTACCTGCTCGCCGCCGCCATCAAGCAGGCCGGCAGCACCGACGGCCCGAAGGTCAAGGAGGCGCTGGAGAACCTCAAGACGCCGGTCGAGGGCGTGGTCACCACCTACAACAAGCCGTTCTCCAAGGGCGACCACGAGGCCATCACCGCCAACATCCCGGTGTTCGGCGAGGTCAAGGGCAACCGCGTGGTCTACGCCTACGCCGACGACTTCAAGAAGGCCTCCGAGGTGCGCGTGAAGGACGTCAACGCCAAGGGTGCGCTGCCGACCGTGAAGAAGTAAGCTGCGCTGCAGCGTCCGAACCGACGCGCCGCCCCGACGCTCCCGTCGCGGCGGCGCTTCTCTTGAATCGCTCGCTTCCCTTCCCGAGCGGAGAACTTCGCCCATGGAAATCCTCACCCAACTGGTCTTCAGCGGCATCGCGCTGGGCATGATCTACGCGGTCATCGCGTTCGGCTACCAGCTCACGTTCGCCACGTCCGACACCCTCAACTTCGGCCAGGGCGACGCGCTCATGCTGGGCGCGCTGGTCGGCCTCACGCTGATCGGCATGGGCGTCAACTACTGGCTGATGATCCCCATCGTGTGCGTGTTCGGCGCGATCCAGGGCGCGTTCGTCGAGCGTATCGGTGTGCGGCCCGCCATCCGGATCAAGAGCGAGTTCGGCTGGATCATGTCGACGATCGCGCTGGGCATCATCTTCAAGAACGTGGCCGAGAACGTGTGGGGGCACGACGACCTGAAGTTCCCGTCGCCGCTGCCCGAGTCGCCGATCCGGCTGCTGGGTGCCAACGTGCTGCCGATGGAGATCCTGGTGGTCGTCGGCGCCGTGCTGATGATGGCCGCGGTGGAGGTATTCAACCGCAAGACGATCTGGGGCAAGGCGGTCGTGGCCACCTTCAACGACCGCGACGCCGCGCGGCTGATGGGCATCAACACGGGCCTGGTGATCACGTTCTCGTACGCGCTGTCGTCGATGAGCGCGGCGCTGGCCGGCGTGCTGATCGCGCCGCTCACGCTGACCGGCGCCACGATGGGCGCGGTGCTGGGCCTGAAGGCCTTCGCCGTGGCCATCATCGGCGGGCTGACCAGCGGCATGGGCATCATCGTGGGCGGCATCATCCTGGGCATCGCCGAGAAGCTCACCGGCTTCTACCTGTCCACCGGCTACCAGGACGTGCCCGGCCTCGTGCTGCTGCTGATCGTGCTGGCCGTGCGACCCGCGGGCCTCTTCGGCAGGACCGCGATCAAGAAGGTCTGAAATGAAACAACCCCCACGCTCCCTTCGTTCGCTGCCCCCCGAGGGGGCGTCTCAGCGCCTTCGGGCGGCCGGGCGGCGCTGAGATGAAGCGCCCTCTCCTGCTCGCCGCGATCGGCCTCCTGCTGCTCGTCGGCTTCCCGTTCGTCGTCGACAACCCGTACTACATCCACCTGGCGCAGACGATCGCCATCTACGCGATCCTGCTGTTCGGCCTCGATATCGTGGTCGGCTACACGGGCCAGGTGTCGCTGGGCCACGCCGGCCTGTTCGGCATCGGCGCGTACACCGCCGGCGTGCTGTTCATGAAGTTCAGCGCGCCGCTGCTGCTCACCCTCGTGGCCGGCGTGGTGGTCACCGCGGGCTTCGGCGCGCTGCTGGCGTTGCCGGCGCTGCGCGTCACCGGCCCCTACCTCGCGATGGTGACGCTCGCGTTCGGCACCATCATCCAGATCCTCATCAACGAGATGACGGACCTCACCAACGGCGCGATGGGCATCACGCTGCACCGCCCCCGCCTGCTGGGCATGGTGCTCAACGAGCGCGGCTACTACTTCCTGATCTGCCTGCTGCTGGTGGTGTCCCTCGTGGTGGTGCACCGCATCCTGCGCTCGCACCTGGGCCGCGCGTTCGAGGCGCTGCGCGGCAGCCCGGTGGCGTCGGATTGCATGGGCGTCTCGGTCTACCGCTACAAGGTCTACGCGTTCGTCATCAGCGCCGGCCTGGCCGGCCTGGCGGGCTCGCTGTACGCGTACTCCGAGAAGTACATCTCGCCCAACACCTGGAACTTCGAGCTGACGGTGCTGCTGCTGCTGGCCATCATCATGGGCGGCCGCAAGACGCGCTCCGGTGCGCTGCTGGGCGCGGCCATCATCGTGATCCTGCCCAAGCTGCTCGACGACCTCGACCTGTTCCGCTACGTCTCGGTCACGCTGGCAGTGATCGTCACCGCCGGCGCCGCGGTGCTGGTGGCGCGCGGCAAGTCGACCGTCGCGCGCTCGGCCATCCCCGTCATCGGCAGCGTCACGCTGGCGGTGCTGTCGTTCATCCTGACGTCGATGACCGACTGGCGCCTGTCGATCTTCGGCCTGATCACGCTGCTGGTCGTCTACTACCTGCAGGACGGCATCGTCGGCTACGTGCGCCAGGCGCTGGGCTGGCGCGGCCACGGCGCCGACGACGCCGCGCTGGCCGCCACGCTGCCGGCGCCGGCCAGCGCGGTGTCCACGTCGGCCGACGCGGCGGGCGCGCGCGAGCTGATCGACGTCGACAAGGTGCTGATGCAGTTCGGCGGCCTGAAGGCGCTCAACGCGGTCGACCTGCACGTCGCGCGCGGCACCATCCACGGCCTGATCGGCCCCAACGGCTCGGGCAAGAGCACGATGATGAACGTGCTCACGGGCATCTACGTGCCCACCGCGGGCGCGATCGCGTTCAAGGGGCAGTCCATCGTCGGGCGCACGTCGGCGCGCATCGCGCTGGCCGGCATCGCGCGCACCTTCCAGAACGTGCAGCTGTTCGGCGAGATGACGGCGCTGCAGAACGTGCTGGTGGGCCTGCACCACACCTTCCGCAGCAACCTGGTCGACGTCGCGCTGCACCTGCCGCGATTCAGGCGCGAGGAGCGCGACGCCACGGCGCGCGCCTACGCGCTGCTGAAGTTCGTCGGCCTGGAGGCGCTCGCCGGCGAGGAGGCGCGCAACCTGCCCTACGGCAAGCAGCGCCTGCTGGAGATCGCCCGCGCGCTGGCGCTCAACCCCGAGCTGCTGCTGCTGGACGAGCCCGCCGCCGGCCTCACGGCGCCCGACATCAAGGAGCTGGTGGTCATCATCCGCAAGATCCGCGAGCACGGCATCACGCTGATCCTGATCGAGCACCACATGGACGTCGTGATGTCGGTGTGCGACGTCGTCACCGTGCTGGACTTCGGCCAGAAGATCGCGGAAGGCACGCCGGCCGCGGTGCAGTCGGATCCCCAGGTCATCAAGGCCTACCTCGGCGGTGAATGATGACCCCCACGCTCCCGCTGGCCGCTGCCCCCCGAGGGGCCGCCCGGTCCGGCTCGGGTGGCGACCCTCGCTTCCCGGGGCATTGATCCAAGCAAGCGCCTGACGGCGCACATCCATACGAAGCGCACGAAGCCATGCTTACTCTCACGAATCTGTCCGCCGGCTACGGCAAGGTCGAGGTGCTGCACGGCATCTCGCTGGAGGTGCCCAAGGGCCAGGTCGTCACGCTGATCGGCAGCAACGGCGCCGGCAAGACGACGACGATGCGCGCGATCTCCGGCATGATCGCGCCGCGCGAGGGCAAGGTGATGCTCGGCGACGTCGACATCACGGGCCGCGAGTCGCACCGCATCGCGCGCCTGGGCCTCGCGCACTCGCCCGAGGGGCGGCGCGTGTTCGCCACGATGTCGGTCAACGACAACCTGCTGCTGGGCGCGTTCCCGCGCTACACCGGCGCCCGCAGGAAGGGCGACATCGCCGCCGACCTCGAGCGCGCGATGGACTACTTCCCGCGCCTGAAGGAACGCCGCGCCCAGCTGGCCGGCACGCTCTCGGGCGGCGAGCAGCAGATGCTGGCGATGGCGCGCGCGATGATGATGAACCCCGAGGTCGTGCTGCTGGACGAGCCCTCGATGGGCCTGGCGCCGATCCTCGTCGACGAGGTGTTCCGCATCATTTCCCGCCTTCGCTCCGAGGGCGTGACGATGCTGCTGGTGGAGCAGTTCGCCGCGGCGGCGCTCAACGTCGCCGACTACGGCTACGTGCTGGAGAACGGGCGCATCGCGGTGCACGGGCCGGCCGAGAAGCTCAAGAACGATCCGGCGGTGCAGGCGGCCTACCTGGGCGGCGGGCACTGACGAGGGCGCCGCGCGCGTGCCGGCGCGGGCGCTCGTGACGCTCGCGCCGGCGTTCAGTCCGCCGGGCCGTCGGTGCCGGTGCCCGCGTGCGACCCCGACCCCAGCCGCGTGACCGACGCGCGCGCCTTGTGCTGCGCGAACCGCCACGTGTGCCGCCCTTCCCGCTTGGCCTGGTACAGCGCCACGTCCGCGGACTTGTAGAGCTCGTCCTGCGTCGCGCCATCGGACGGGAACAGCGCCACGCCGATGCTCGGGCTCGTGCGCATGTCGTTGCCCTGGTGCGGGATCGGCTCGTCGAAGGCCTCGCAGATGCGGTGGCAGACGATGTCGACCGCGCTGGGCACGCCGGTGTCGGCCAGCAGGATCGCGAACTCGTCGCCGCCCAGGCGCGCCACGACGTCGGCCTTGCGGGCGATCGTGCGCAGTCGGCGGGCGGTCTCCACCAGCAGCGCGTCGCCGGCGTCGTGGCCCAGCGTGTCGTTGACCTGCTTGAAGTGGTCGAGGTCGATCAGCAGCAGCGCGAAGCCCGAATCCTGGCGTTCGGCTGCGGCGATCATCTGGCGGCAGTAGTCGCCGAACATGCGGCGGTTCGGCAGCGAGGTCAGCGCGTCGCTGTAGGCCAGTTCCTCGAGCTGGTGCTGCAGCTTCGTGAGCTCGCGCGTGCGCTGCTCGACCACGCGCGCCAGTTCCTTGCTGCGCTGCTGCACCAGGCGCAGCCGCACGGCCACCACGGCGGCGACGGCCAGCAGCGCAGCCAGGATCTTGAGCACGTCGAACCACCACGTCTGGTACCAGGCGGGCTGGATCTCGACGTCGACCTCCAGCGGATGCTGAGTCCAGGCGCCGTCGCGGCTGGCCGCCTTCATGTGCAGCACGTAATGGCCCGGCGACAGGTTGGTGTAGCTGGCCGAGCGGTGCGTGGTGTCGACCTCGCGCCAGGTCTTGTCGTAGCCCTCGAGCCAGTAGGCGTAGCGGTTGCGCTCGGGCGCCGTGAAGTCCAGCAGCGAGAACTCCACCGCGAAGCCGCCCGCTTCCGGCGGCAGGGTCAGCTGCTTGCGGCCGTTGACGTCGGCGAGCGCGGTCGGCTTGCCGCCCACTTCCACGTCGGTGACGACGACGGGCGCCGAGTACACGCGGTGCGTCAGGCGCTCGGGGCGGATCACGGTCAGGCCGCCCAGCCCGCCGAAGAACAGCTCGCCGGTAGGCCCCACCGCGCCAGAGTTGACCCAATAGGTGGAGATCGCCGCGCCGTCGGCCGGGTGCAGCACGCGCAGCGCGTAGGTGGACGGGTCGATCACGGCCACGCCATCGTCGGTGCTGACCCACACGCGGCCCACCGAGTCCATCAGCATCGTGTCGATGTTCTCGCTGGTCAGGCCCTCGGCCTTGCCGATGTGGTGGAAGACGGCGTGGCCGTCGGCGTCCATCTTTTCCAGGATCTGCACGCCGGCGTTGTTGCCTACCCAGAGCCGGCCCTGGCGGTCGGTCAGCAGCGTGTTGATGACGGCGGGGGCCAGGCTCGTCGGATCATTGGCCACCGGCATGATGCGCAGCACCGGCTGGCCGGGGCGCAGCAGATTCAGGCCGTTGTTGGTGCCGATCCACATCGCGCCGTCGGGGCCGTGGGCGATCGCGTTGACCTCGGGGTCGGTCAGCGCTCTCGCGGGCACGGGCTGGCGCATCGCGTGCGTGGGCGAGTCCAGGTCCAGCTGCCAGATGCCGTCGCCCTTGCCGCCCACCCACAGGGTCGAGCCGTCCATCTCCAGCGCGATGACGCCCTTGACGGCGCCGCGCTCGGGCATGGCGATGGCCTCGAGCTTGTGCGCGCCGGGCGCCAGCCGGAACAGGCCGTCGCGCGACGCCATCCAGCGCGTGCCGTCGGCGGTGTGCACCACGGCCGTCGCGTTGCTGATCGCGGGCGGGTGCGCCGGGTCGTCGCCGCCGCCCAGCTGCGCGGCCATCTTCTGCTCGATCGGGTCGATCACCTCGATGCCGCTCTTCTGGCCGAGCGTGACCACCCCGCGCGCGTCGGCGTCCACCGCGAACACGTACGGGTCGGTCCAGTTCGAGCCGTCGGACGAGAACAGCGACAGGATCGCGTCCTGCTGCGGCCGCGTGCGGCTCAGGCCGGTGGTGCAGGCCACCCACATCTCGCCGCCGCGGTCGCGGTGCAGGCCCCAGATCCAGTTCGCCTGCAGGTTGCTGGGCACGCTGCGGTCGCGCATCACGCGGCGCGCCAGCAGCGAGCTGGCGTCGGCGATCAGCAGGCCGCGCGTGGCCGTCCCGATCCAGATCTCGCCGTTGCCGTTCTCCTCGAACGACGTGGCGCTGTCGGACAGCAGCCCCGGATCGGATGCCCCGGCCGGCTGCAGGCGTGACACGCGCCCGTCGGCCGGATCCAGCACCATCACGCCGTGCAGGCTGGTGCCGATCCAGATCTGGCCGTGATGGTCCTCGTACAACGCGTCGACCGGCACCGCGCCGCCGTCGGCGTTGCCGGGCAGCTCGATGCGGCGGCCGGGGCGGCCGTCGGGGAAGCGCGCCACCAGGCCCGTCGCGGAGCCGACCCACACCGTGCCGGCGTGATCCTGCAGCACCGCGGTGACGGCCGCCTCGGGCAGTGGATCGACCTTGCCGTCATGCGCCCAGGCGTCCTCCACCTTGCCGGAGGCCCGCACGTGCATCAGGCCCGTCGTGCTCGCGGCCCACATGCCGCCCTCGGCGTCGGGCGACAGCTCCGTCACCGACGAGCCGCCGAAGCGCGTGAACCAGTTCTCGGCGGCCTCGAAGCGCGCCAGGCCACCGCCGTCCATGCCGACCCAGATGCGGCCCAGCTTGTCGCTGGCGATGGTGCGCACGTAGCTCACGGGCAGGCCGTGCGGATCGTCCGGCCGCGCCGGGTAGACCTTGAAGCGGTAGCCGTCCCAGCGGGCAACGCCGTCCTGCGTGCTGGCCCACAGGTAGCCCTGGGCGTCCTCGGTGACGCCGGTGGCGATCGCGTGGGGCAGGCCGTCGTGCTGGCCCAGGTGCTCGAACACCGTGTTGGCCATGCGCGCCCAGCCGATGCTGGCGGCCGCGGCGGAGGCGGCGGCCGGGGCGGCGAGCGGCGCGGCCGGCTTGGCGGCCACATCGAACGCGCAGGCTGCGAGCATGCCGGCGAGCGCGCGGCGGACGGCGGTGCGCAGCCGAGCCGAGGCATGTGCCCGACGGGGTACGACCTGACCGCTGACCCTGCGACTCACTCTCTCGCGCTCCTCGTGCCGACCGTACGGCAAGATGCCCAACGACGCCCGACGGTACGGGCCCGCCGGCCCGCAGGTGCCCGCCGCGGGGTGGGCCGCGGGCGCCAGCAAGCTCATCCACCATTGTCGGCGCGTGGCGCGATCCATAAAGGACTTTGATCACGACCGGGGGAAATCCCCATCTGTCGAGGGGCGCCGGCGTGCCGAAAGGAACATTCCTCCAGTCCGCGGCGACGCCGGCGAGCGGCAATTCCCGGCCCGCCGCCCGGCCCGGCCCGATCGGTAAAATCGGGCACATGACCCGTCCCGTCCGCTCGCAATACGAAGATTTCATGCGCCTGGTGCGCGACCAGGGCCGCTTCAAGGCCGACCGCACGGGCACCGGCACGACCAGCCTGTTCGGCCACCAGATGCGCTTCGACCTGTCCGAGGGCTTCCCGCTGGTGACCACGAAGAAGGTGCACCTGAAGTCCATCATCCTGGAGCTGCTGTGGTTCCTGCGCGGCGACTCCAACGTCAAGTGGCTGCAGGAGCGCGGCTGCACGATCTGGGACGAATGGGCACGCGCCGACGGCGACCTCGGCCCGGTGTACGGCGTGCAGTGGCGCTGCTGGCCCACGCCCGACGGCGGCCACATCGACCAGATCTCGGAAGTCGTCAAGCAGCTCAAGACGAATCCGGACTCGCGCCGCATCATCGTCAGCGCCTGGAACGTGGCCGACCTTTCGAAGATGGCGCTGATGCCCTGCCACGCCTTCTTCCAGTTCTACGTCGCCCCGCCCGAGACCGAAGGCGGCCGCGGCAAGCTCAGCTGCCAGCTGTACCAGCGCAGCGCCGACATCTTCCTGGGCGTGCCCTTCAACATCGCCAGCTACGCGCTGCTGACGCACATGCTGGCCCAGCAGTGCGACCTGGACGTCGGCGACTTCGTCTGGACCGGCGGCGACTGCCACCTGTACGCGAACCACGCCGCGCAGGTCGACACGCAGCTCGAACGCACGCCGTTCCCGTATCCGACGCTGCACATCAAGCGCCGCCCCGCATCGATCTTCGACTACGAGTACGAGGACTTCGAGGTGGTGGACTACCAGCACCACCCGGCAATCAAGGCGCCGGTGGCGGTCTAGTCCCGCGCAGTCACACCGAGCGCGGCGCCGCCTTCGCGGCCAGGTAGCCGGTGTGGCTGATCCCGAGCAGCGTCACCATGCTCGAATCGAGCGCCGGCAGCTTGTGCACGACCTGCACGCTGCCCGACGGCCCGAACAGGGCCCACAGGTCGGCCGCGTAGACGACCACCGTGACGATCGTGAAGAAGAACATCTGCACGCGCGTCAGGTCCAGCGACTTGAAGTTGCCGACCAGCTCGCCGGTGAACAGGTCGGACCAGCGGGCCTCGGACGGCACGGCGTTGGCGGCCACGATCTCCTTGCGGGGCGTCGGATTCGGGCCGGCCGGCAGAGGCGCCACTGCAGGCACAGCGGGCGGGGGCGCCGGCGCGACGACGGGCACCATGCCCGATTGAGTCGATGCCACCGGGCTGCCAAGCGGGCCGGGCACCGGTGCCGCCTGATTGGCGAGGGCCGGGGCAGGGGCCGGCGGCGTCGCCGGATTGCCTGCGCCCGCCGGGCCGGTCGGCGGCGGCACCGTCTGGACGCCGTCCTTGGTCGACAGGATCAGCGGCGACGCGACCAGCGACGTCAGGCTGATGCCCATCAGCGCCCACATCTCCTTGGGGACGCCGACGTCCAGCGGGTTCGGCACGTGGCCGGCCACGTTGCGCAGCGCCGCGACGAGGAACGCCGACAGGATCAGCGCCGTCCACAGCGCGGTCTGGAAGCGCGACAGCGACATCGTGTTGTGCTCGTCGATCAGCACGCCGGTCCATCGCCCGGTGATGCCGTAGCCGGCCAGCAGCATGAACGCCACCATCAGCAGCAGTACGCCGGCCCAGACGCATTGGGCAGGCCACGTCGGACCGGGCAGCAGCGGCAGGCCGGCGATGAGCGCGGCGAGCAGCGCCAGGCCGAGGGGAATCGCGAACTTCATGGTGTCCTCCTGGATCTTCGGATGCGCGGCGGTCACAGCCGCCGCAAGGCCTCGACGAGCGACTGCCGCACGTCCTTGAAGTCGTTGGCCACGACGGGCAGGTGGTCGAGGCCGGGGATCGACGACGGGCAGGTCGCCGACGGCGCCCGCAGCAGGTAGTCGTTGACCACGGCGACGTAGGCTCGCGCCGGATCGAGCGCGCTCGCGCCGACCGTCCAGTGCCCGGCGCTGCCGCCGATGCCGGCGGTCTGCAGGAACTCGCCGGACAACCTGCGCGCGGCGTTGCCGTCCAGGATCGTCGTCAGTGCCGAGCCCTGGATGCGCACCAGCCGCAGCTGGCCGGGATAGGGAAGGATCCGGTAGACGTCCCACTGCGTGAGGTTGCCGGCGGGCAGGGTCGCGTCGACGCGGATGCTGCCGCTGTTGAAGAGCGCCAGCTCCGCGGTCGGCAGGCCCTTCGCGCGCGCGTGCTCGACGCCGGCGGCGAGCATGCCGTCGGCGATGAGCGTGGTCAGGTTGGTCGGGCCGGAGCGCACGTCCTCCTCGTCGCCATCGAGGGCCGGAGCGCGCGTCGTGACGACGTCGTGCACCGGCACGCCGCTGGCGGCCAGGCTGGCGTCCACCTTGCGTTGCCACTCCGCGGCCTTGCCCGCGACCGCGGCATCCGAGGGCTGCCAGGGGCCGATGGCGCGCAGCTTGCTCGTGGTCGACACCTTGTGCTGCGCCGGATCCCAGGCCAGGCGATGCACGAACACCGTGCGCGCGTTGGCGTCCGCCTTGGCGATCGGCGGTCGTCCCGGGGCGGCCGGCTCGTACTGGCGCACATGCTCGTGGCCGCCCAGGATCAGGTCGATGCCGGGCACCTTGGCGGCGATCTCCTTGTCCTGCGCCAGCGACAGGTGCGTCATGGCGATCAGCACGTCCACGCGCGGCCGCAGCGCGGGCACCTCGCGCTGCGCCGCCTGCAGCGGCGATTCATAGGTGACGTAGTCCCCGCACTTGCGCGTCTCCACGGTCAGCCCGAGCACGCCGACCCGCACCGGCGCGCCGCCCGGATTGGGCACCTCGAAGACGGTGGTGCCCTGCACGCCGGGAAACGCGCTGCCGTCGGTGCGCCGCACGTTGGCCGACAGCCAGGCGAAGCCGCCGGAATGCGGCAGCGCGGGGCCGGCCTCGCCGAGCCGCTGCTCGAGCGGGCCCCGCTTCAGGTCGAACTCGTGGTTGCCGAGCGTGGCGAAGTCCACGCCGGTGGCGCGCAGCATGTCGACCATCTGCCGGCCGTCAAGCGCCGCGCCGTCGACCTGCACCGTGCCCATCGCGGACGGGCTCAGGAAGTCGCCCGCCAGCATCGTGTAGGTGTTGGGGTTGTCCGCGAGCAGCTCCTGGCGCAGGGCCGCGACGCGCGCCAGGCCGCCGGCGTCGTCGCCCTCGAGCGGCGCAATCTCGTAGACGTCGTTCATCTGCAGCAGCGTGATGTGGACGAGGCCGTCGTCGTGCGCCTTGTCGCACGACGACGGGCCGGCCATCTGCGCGGCCGCCAGCACCACCAGCGGCGCGAGCGCGGACAGCAGGCCGATGGCCGTGCGCTGGCCAGGCTCCTTGGGCACCCCGGACACGGTCGTCGCCATCGGCGCGCCGGCCGCGGCCGGCGCGGTGCCCTGCCCTGCAATCTCGTCAGCCATGCGTCACTCCCTCCCTGTCGGGTCGACTGGGAGGGATTCTTCGAACGCGGCGCGGCGCGCGCATCCTCATTCGAATGGATGACTCGGCCCGCCGCCTGCGACGGCGCCGCGGCAATGCCGGCGTTCACTAGAATCGGAGCCGCAAGCCGTCTTCCCCGTCACCCAGCCCGCCCTCGCATGACCCGGATCTATCGTTCCACCGCCACCGCCCACCGCCGGGAGGCGGCATGAAGGTCGCCCTGATCGCCGCCGTGGCGCGCAACGGCGTCATCGGCAAGGACAACGCCCTGCTGTGGAAGCTGCCGGAGGACATGGCGTTCTTCAAGCGCACCACGATGGGCAACCCGGTGATCATGGGCCGCAAGACCTGGGACTCGATCCCGCCGCGCTTCCGGCCGCTGCCGGGGCGCGCCAACATCGTCGTCACGCGCCAGAAGGACTGGCAGGCCGACGGCGCGCTCGTCGCGCACGACTTCGAGCAGGCGCTGGAGCTGGCGCTGGAGTCGGTGTCATCCAACCCGCACGGGCTGCGCGCGTTCGTGATCGGCGGGGCCGAGCTCTACGCGCTGGCGCTGCCGCACGCCGACGAGCTGGTGCTCACCGAGATCGACAAGGACTACGACGGCGACGCGCACTTCCCCGCGTGGCCGCGCAACCACTTCGTCGAGACGGGCCGCGACCGCCGCCACGCCGAGGCGCCCAACGAGTTCGACTTCGCGTTCGTCAGCTACCGGCGCACGCACGCGGCGCGCTGAACGCCATGGGCCGCCACATCGTCGTCTTCGATCTGGACGGCACGCTCAGCAACCCGCTCGACGGCTTCGCGCGCTCGATCAACCACGCGCTGCGCCTGCAGGGCCTGCCCGAGCGCGCGCCGCACGAGCTCGCGCGCTTCATCGGACCACCGCTGTACGAATCGGCGGTCGAGCTCACCGGCAGCGCCGATCCCGCGGCGCATAACCGCCTGATCGCCGACTACCGCCAGCGCTACGGCGAGCAGGGCTACGCCGAGAACGCGCTGTACGACGGCATCCCCGCGGCGCTGCACGCGCTGCGCGACGGCGGCGCCACGCTGGGCCTGTGCACGTCCAAGCGTGCCGACTTCGCCGAGGCCATCCTGCGCCGCTTCGGCCTGCGCGACCTGTTCGCCTTCGTCAGCGGCGGCGACATCGGCGTGCACAAGTGGCAGCAGTTGCAGGCGCTGCGCGAGGCCGGCGTGGTCGACGCCGATTCGGTGATGGTGGGCGACCGCGACGTCGACATCACGTCCGCGCATCGCAACGGCCTGCACGCGTGCGCCGCGCTGTGGGGCTTCGGCTCGCGCGAGGAGCTCAAGGCCGAGTCGCCGCGCCATCTCGCGCAGGCGCCGTCGGATCTGCCCGGCCTGCTGTCCACGCCCGGTCTGTAACTGACAAAACGGACAGCCGAGTACGGCGCATGGAGATCCTCGAAAAGATGAGGGTCTCTTCACCTTGCTCACTATGATCGCGGGCTTGACTGACCTCCGGTCCGCGACTCCATGAACCTGATCCAGCTCGCGCTGCGGCGACCCTACACGTTCATCGTCATGGCGATGCTGATCGTGCTCGCGACGCCGTTCGCGCTGCTGAAGATGCCCACCGACATCCTGCCGGAGATCAACATCCCGGTGATCTCGATCGTGTGGAACTACACGGGCATGTCGGCGCAGGAGATGGGCCAGCGCATCACGTCGTCCAACGAGCGCAGCCTGACGACGACGGTCTCGGACATCGACCACATCGAGTCGCAGACGCTGGCCGGCATCGCGGTCATCAAGATCTTCTTCCAGCCCAACGCCAACATCCAGACGGCGATCGCGCAGGTCACGGCCATCGAGCAGACGCAGTTGCGCCAGCTGCCGCCGGGGATCACGCCGCCGCTGATCATCAAGTACTCGGCCTCGAGCATCCCGGTGGTGCAGCTGGGCCTGTCCAGCGGCACGGCGCCGGAGCAGTCGATCTTCGACGCGGCCGTCAACATCCTGCGGCCGCAGCTGATCAACATCCCGGGCGTGGCGATCCCGTTCCCGTACGGCGGCAAGAACCCGCTGATCTCGGTGGACCTCGACACCAACGCCCTGCAGGCACGCGGCCTGGCACCGGCCGACGTCGTCAACGCGATCAACCTGCAGAACCTGATCCTGCCGTCGGGCACCGCCAAGTTCGGGCCCACCGAGTTCACGGTGAAGATGAACGGCTCGACCGACACCATCGCCGCGCTCAACGAGCTGCCGGTGCGCACCACCAACGGCGCCACCACGCGCATCGGCGACGTCGCCTTCGTGCGCAACGGCTACGCGCCGCAGACCAACATCGTGCGCCAGGACGGCCAGCGCGGCGTGCTGCTGTCGGTGCTCAAGAACGGCGGCGCGTCCACGCTGGACATCATGGCCAACCTGCGCGCGCTGCTGCCCGCCGCGTCGGAGCAGCTGCCCAAGGACATCACCGTCAAGACGCTGTTCGACCAGTCGATCTTCGTCAAGGCCGCGGTAGCCGGCGTGGCGATGGAGGCGCTGATCGCCGCCGGCCTGACCGCCGCGATGGTGCTGCTGTTCCTGGGCAACTGGCGCTCGACGCTGGTGATCGCGCTGACGATCCCGCTGTCCATCCTCAGCTCGGTGATCGTGCTGCAGGTCCTGGGCGAGACGCTGAACCTGATGACGCTCGGCGGCCTGGCGCTGTCGGTGGGCGTGCTCGTGGACCAGGCCATCGTGACGATCGAGAACATCGAGCGCCACCTGCACCTGGGCACCGAGCTGAACGAGGCCATCATCGTGGGCGCCGGCGAGATCGGCGTGCCGGCGTTCGTGTCGACGGTGTGCATCTGCATCGTGTTCGTGCCGATGTTCTTCCTGTCGGGCGTCGCGCGCTTCCTGTTCGTGCCGATGGCCGAGGCCGTCGTCTTCGCGATGGCGGCGTCGTACCTCCTCTCGCGCACGCTGGTGCCCACGCTGGTGATGCTGCTGATGAAAGGGCAGCATCACGGCGAGCTTCCCGAAGGCACGAAGCCCAGCCTGCTCCGGCGCCTGAACAAGGCCTTCGACGCGCGCTTCGAGCAGGTGCGGCGCGCGTACACGCTGGCGCTGTCGGTGCTGCTCTCGCACCGGCGCAACTTCGCGCTCGGCTTCATGGCGTTCTGCCTGCTGTCGTGCGGCCTGTCCTTCGCGCTCGGCCGCGACTTCTTCCCCGCCGTCGACGCCGGCCAGGTGCGGCTGCATTTCCGCATGCCCACCGGCACGCGCATCGAGGAGACGGCGCGCGCGGCCGACGAGATCGAGGCCGCGATCCGCGAGCTGGTGCCGCGGGACCAGCTCGCCACGGTGCTGGACAACCTGGGCGTACCCTACTCCGGCATCAACCTGTCGTACAGCAACTCCGGCACGATCGGCACCCTGGACGGCGAGATCCAGATCGCGCTGAACCCCGACCACCAGCCCACCGCGAAGTTCGTGACGAACCTGCGGCGCGAGCTGCCCAGGCGCTTCCCCGGCATCGAGTTCTTCTTCCAGCCGGCCGACATCGTCACGCAGATCCTGAACTTCGGCCTGCCCGCGGCCATCGACGTGCAGTTCACCGGCAACAACGTCGCGGCCAACGCGGCGCTGGCCGCCGAGCTGAACAAGCAGATCCAGCGCATCCCCGGCGCCGTCGACAGCCACGTGCACCAGCGCAACGACGCGCCGGCCATCACGCTGGACATGGACCGCGCCCGGCTGCAGCAGATCGGCCTGAGCGCGCAGAACGTCGGCCAGAACGTGCTGATCTCGCTGTCCGGCAGCTCGCAGACCGCGCCGGCGTTCTGGCTCAACCCGAACAACGGCATCGTCTACAGCATCGCGGTGCAGACGCCGCAGTACAGCGTCGACTCGCTCGACGCGCTGCTGGCCACGCCGGTGGGCACGGGCAACGGCGTGGGCGCCACCACCGGCGCGGGCAGCACGCAGCTGCTGGGCAACCTCGTCACGGCCACGCCATCGGTGCAGCAGGCGATCTCGTCGCGCTACAACATCCAGCCCGCGATCGACGTCTTCGTCGGCGTGCAGGGCACCGATCTTGCGCGCGTGGCGGCGCAGGTCACCGAGCGCGTCGACGCAATCCGCGCGAAGCTGCCGCGCGGCAGCGCCGTGGTGATCCGCGGCCAGGTGCAGACGATGCAGGCCTCGTTCATCGGCCTGGGCGTGGGCCTGGGCGTGGCCATCGTGCTCGTGTACCTGCTGGTGGTGGTGAACTTCCAGTCGTGGATCGACGCGCTGATCATCATCGCGGCGCTGCCGGCCGCGCTCGCCGGCATCGCCTGGATGCTGTTCATCACCGGCACGACGCTGAGCGTGCCGGCGCTCACCGGCGCGATCATGACGATGGGCGTGGCCACGGCCAACTCCATCCTGCTGGTCTCGTTCGCGCGCCAGCGCCGCGACGAGGGCGTGCCGGTGCTGTCGGCCGCGCTCGAATCGGGCGCCACGCGCCTGCGACCCGTGATGATGACCGCGCTCGCCATGATCATCGGCATGATCCCGATGGCGCTGGGCCTGGGCGAAGGCGCCGAGCAGAACGCGCCGCTCGGGCGCGCCGTGATCGGCGGCTTGCTGTTCGCGACCGTGTCCACCCTCCTCTTCGTGCCGGTCGTGTTCGCCGGCGTGCACCGCCGCCTCGAGGCGCGCCATCGCCGCCGCGAGACGGACGCGGCGCCCGTTCCCCATCCGCAGGAGTCCTGACATGACCCAGCAGCGACACGCCAACCTCGGCATCCACGCCACCGCGGACGTCGACCCCCATGACCAGCTGCAGCGCCGCCAGATCGCGCGCCGCATGAAGCTCATCGCCATCGCCACCCTCGTGCTGCTGGGCCTGGGCGCCGCGCGCACGGTGCTCAGCCGCGTGGCGAGCGGCAAGGCGCTGGACGCGAGCGTCGCGGAGCACACCGCGCTGTACGTGAAGACGACGCTGCCCCAGGCCGCCGGCGCAGGCCGCACCGTGGCCCTGCCCGGCACGCTGCAGGGCGCGGTGCAGGCGCCGATCGCGGCGCGCGCGGCGGGCTACGTCAGGCGCTGGAACAAGGACATCGGCAGCCCGGTCAGGCAGGGCGACGTGCTCGCCGAGATCGAGGCGCCCGAGCTCGACCAGCAGGTCTCGCAGGCGCAGGCCGCGCGCGACCAGACCGCGTCGACCGTGGCGCTGGCCGACACCACCGTCGCGCGCTGGGAGGCGCTGCGCAAAAAGGACGTGGTGTCGCAGCAGGATCTGGACGAGCGCCGCGCCGCACTCGTGCAGGCCAAGGCCAACCTCGCCGCGGCGGACGCCAACCTCGCGCGCCTGAAGCAGCTCGAGTCGTTCAAGAACGTCGTGGCGCCGTTCGCCGGCATCGTCACGCGGCGCAACATCGACGTCGGCGACCTGATCGACACCAGCGGCAAGCCGCTGTTCCTGCTGTCGCAGACCGACCCGCTGCGCGTCTACGTCAACGTGCCGCAGTCGTACGCCAACCTCGTCAAGACGGGGCAGGCCGTGGCGGTCACGCAGGCCGAGCTGCAGGGCCGCGAGTTCAAGGGCCAGGTGACGCGCACGTCCGGCGCGATCGACGCCGCCACGCGCACGATGCAGGTGGAGGTGTCGCTGCCCAACAAGGACGGCGCGCTGCTGCCCGGCGCCTACGTGCAGGTGGGCCTGCCGCTGGCAGCCAGCGGCGCGTTGTCGGTGCCCACGAACACGCTGCTGTTCCGCGGGGAAGGCACGCGTGTGGCGGTGGTCGGCGCCGGCGGCAAGGTGGCGCTGCGTGCGGTCACGCTGGGGCGCAACAACGGCACCAGCGTCGAGGTGACCGGCGGCCTGCGGGCCACCGACCGCCTCGTGCTGAACCCGCCGGACTCGCTGGTCGACGGCGACGTCGTCACCACCGAGCCGCCGGCCACGGCCAAGGCCCCCGCGTGAAGGCGACGACGCGCCGACTCACGCTGCTGGCGGCCGCGCTCGCCGCGCTGGCGCAATTGACGGGCTGCGCCGCGGGCCCCGACTACCAGCGCCCCGCCGCCGACCTGCCCGTCGCCTGGACGCTGGAAGCGCCCTGGCGCACCGGCGAGCCGGCCGACGGCGCCGACAAGGGCGACTGGTGGAAGGCCTTCGGCGACCCGCAGCTCGATGCGCTCGAAGCGCGCGCGATGGCCGACAGCCCCACGCTCGCGATCGCGGCCGCGCGCCTCGCGCAGGCGCGCGCGACGGTCACCGCGACCTCGGCCGGGCTGTTCCCGTCGCTGTCGCTGGGCTCGCGCGACCAGCGCTTGCGCATCTCGGCCAACCGCCCGCTCGCCAACTATTCGTCGCCCAACTTCTCCACGGTGCAGAACGACTTCACGCTGAGCGCGTCGGCCGCCTACGAGGTCGACCTCGCGGGCCGCGTGCGGCGCAGCGTCGAGGGCGCGAAGGCGTCGGCGGCGCAGTCGGCGGCCGATCTCGCGAACACGCGGCTGGTGGTCAGCGCGGAGCTGGCGTCGGACTGGTTCAGCCTGGTGACGCTGGACGCGTCGCTGGACGTGCTCGATCGCTCGATCGCGCTGCAACGCAAGGCGCTGGACTTCGTCGGCAACCGCCACGACCTGGGCGCCGGCACCGGCCTGGAGGTCGCGCAGCAGCAGGCCTTGCTGGACAACACGCTGACTCAGGTCGACGTGCAGAAGCGCCAACGTGCGCAGTTTGAGCACGCGATCGCCGCGCTGGTGGGCGCGCCGGCGCCGTCGTTCGCGATCGCGCCGGTCACGCGCGCACTGCAGCCGCCGCCGATCGCGCTGGGCGTGCCGTCCGACCTGCTGCAGCGCCGGCCCGACATCGCTTCCGCCGAGCGCGCGATGGCCGCGGCCAACGCGCAGATCGGCGTCGCGAGCGCGGCGTTCTATCCCAGCGTGATCCTGGCGCCCGGCATCGGCGAGGAGAGCCGCGTCCTGAGCGCGCTGTTCGACGCGCCCAGCCTCGTGTGGTCCATCGGCGTGTCGGCCACGCAGACGCTGTTCGACGCCGGCCGCACGCGTGCCAACGTCGACTTCGCCCGCGCCGGCTACGACGCGTCGGTGGCGAGCTACCGGCGCACGGTGCTCGCGGCGATGCAGGAGGTCGAGGACGGCATCACCGGCGTCGCGTCACTGGACCGCGCCGTCACGCAGGCGCAGCGCGCCATCGACTCGTCGCAGCGCGTGCTGGACATGGCCCAGGCGCGCTACGAGGGCGGCGTGTCCACCTATCTGGACGTGATCTCGGCGCAGCAGACGCTGCTGTCCGCGCAGCTGCAGGCGGCGCAGCTCGCCGGGCAGCGGCAGCTGGCGGCCACCGCGCTGGTCAAGGCGCTGGGCGGCGGCTGGACCGGTGACCCGCTGTGATTCTTCGCGCCATGCACGATGCTCGCAGGGCGAGTCAGCCGCAGGCGTAACCCGCCATGTTGGCGTGTCGCGACGCCGCCGAACTAACGCTGCGGACGGTACCAGAGCCGCGGGTCGTTCAGCGGCGTCTCTGCCGGCAGCAGCGGGTTCTGCAGCTCGAAGATGCGCCGGCTGCCGAGGCGCGAGCGCTTGAGCACGTCGCCGAAATACTGCTGGAACAGGGCCTCGAACGAGCCGTCGCGCAGCGCGATGTCCAGGCCGCGGCGGATGTCGGCGGCGAGGTCGGCGCGCTGCTTGTTGACGAAGAAGTACATCGCCGTCGGGTAGTGCAGCGCCAGCGTCGGCTCGATGACGAAACCCTGGTCGCGGTGCGAGTCGAGCTCGCCCCAGACCTCCTGCACCGAGCGCGGGAAGTAGTCGATGCGGCCGGCGGCCAGCTTCTGGAACAGGTCGCCGTAGCGCGCCGACTCGTCGATGGCCAGGCCGGCGCTGCGCAGGATCGCGGTGTCGGGCCAGTCGGCGCCCTGCCCGCCGCGCAGCGTCTTCAGCTCGTCCAGCGCGTGCACCCGCGCGAACAGCGGCTCGCGCGCCGGGTCGATCAGCAAGAGGCGCCAGCCCAGCAGCCCGCGGTCGATCGGGATGCGGATCGGCAGCAGCGCCTGCTCGCGCTCGCGCGAGGTCATCGTCCAGACGATATCCAGCCCCGAGCGCTGCGCCACCTCGCGCATCGCGCGCACCTGCAGCATGAAGACGGCGTGCGGCTTGAGCTCGACGTCGTCGACCTGCGCCTTCTGAAGCGCCAGCTTGAGCAGCTGGACGGGGTAGCGGTCGCGCTCGTCGACGGCCGTCTCGGCCCGCGGATACACGACGGTGCGCGCCCCGGACGAGCCGAGCGCGCAGGCGAGGACGAGCAGGGCCAGGGCGCGTTTCACGAAGGATGCGGGCACTTTATAGTCGGAATCGGGAGAATAGGGCCAACGCAGCCAGCCGAGCAGGTCGAGCTCGCAACAACCCGTTTCGCTACACGACGGCGATGCACGAACGCTACTACACCCCGCTGGCCGCCCTTTTCCTGCGCCGCTTCCTGGCCGTGGTCGTGGCGCTCGCCCTGCTGGGCCTGGCGGCGACGGCCGTGCTCGAGTACCAGCGCCAGCGCGCCCGGGTGCAGGAAGCGCTGAACTCGCTGGCCACCACCTTCGGCCCGGTGCTGGGCCTCGCGGTGTGGGACTACCAGGACACCGCCGTCGGCGCCATCGTGCATGGCATCGCGCAGGATCCCGACGTCGTCGAGGTGCGCCTGCCCGGCGCCCCGGGCTTTCCCGGCCGGCGCGAGGCGTCGCCGCGCGGCGGCACGCCGTCGGACATGGTGCGCGTCGAGGTGCCGCTGAGCATCGCCGGCGAGTCCGGCGCGACGCAGCGGGTCGGCACGCTGATCATCGCGTCGAGCGAGGCGATCCTGTGGCGGCGCGTGGCGGCGAACCTGGCTACCACGGCCGCCGTGCTGGGCGCGGTGATGCTGCTGGGGGCGCTGGCGGTGTGGATCCTGGTGCGCCAGCGGCTGGTGGATCCGCTGACGCGGTTCTCGGCGCAGCTGCAGGCCGAGCGCGGCCTGGGCGACGGTCTCACGCGCCGGCTGCCGCGCTTCGACGGCCGCGAGTTCGCCGTGCTGCGCCTGCGCTTCATGCGGCTGATGCGCCAGGCGTACCGCGCCCAGGCGGCGCTGCGCAGCAGCCACGCGGAGCTCGAGGCACGCGTCACCGAGCGCACGCTGTACCTGTCGCAGGTGCTCGAGTTCAACGCCGAGATCATCCGCAACTCGCCCGTGCCGATGGGGGTGTACGCGTCCGGCGGCGACTGCGTGGCGGCCAACGACGCCTATGCAAGGCTGGTGGGCGCCAAGGTGCAAGAGCTGCTGGCGCAGAACTTCCTCAGCGACCCGGGCTGGCACGAGTCGCCGATGCAGGCCGTGTGCGCCACCGCGCTGGCCACGCGCCAGCCACAGCAGGGCGAACTGCGGGTGCGCACGTCGTTCGGCAAGGAGGTCTGGTGCGAGTACCGCGTGCTGCCGACGCAGCTCGGCGGGCAGGACCACCTGCTGCTGCAGTTCACCGACCTCACCGAGCGCCGCCGCCTCGAGGAGGATCTGCGCCAGCTGGCGTTCCAGGACGCCCTCACCCGCCTGCCCAACCGCCGCCTGCTGCTCGATCGCCTGGACCAGGCCATGCGCGGCAGCCGCCGCCACGGCAGCCGGCTCGCGATCCTCTTCATCGACCTCGACAAGTTCAAGCAGCTCAACGACAGCTACGGCCACGACGTCGGCGACAAGCTGCTGGTGATCGTCGCCGAGCGCCTGCAGGCGATGGTGCGCGGCGGCGACACGGTGGCCCGCCTGGGCGGCGACGAGTTCGTCGTGCTGTCGATCGACCTGGGCGCCGGCGCGGACGAGGCCGCCCGCAACGCGCAGCTGATCGCCGACAAGATCCGCGCCACGCTGGCCGAGCCCTGCGTCATCGACGGCGTGCAGCACGCGTGCTCCGCCAGCGTCGGCTTCCAGCTGTTCGCCGGCGACACCAGCGACGCCGAGGCCGTGCTCAAGCAGGCCGACGCCGCGATGTACGAGGACAAGAAGGCGCGCCGCGCCGCGCCGGCGGTCGAACGCCGCTGAGGCGTCCACGCGCGCGGGCCCGCCGGCGCGGGCCGCTCGCGCCTACTTGCCGATGTTCTTGTCCAGGAACGCCGCCGCGCGGTTCCAGAAGTCCAGCCGCGTCTCGACGCTGCGCCAGCCGTGGCCCTCGTCGTCGTACAGCACCCACTGCACGTCCGCGCCCGGCTGTGCGGCCAGCGCGTCGCGCAGCTTCGCGCCGTGCTCCTTGGGAACGCGCGTGTCCTTGCCGCCGTAGGCCAGCAGCAGCGGGGCGCGGATCCGGTCGGCGTTCTGCAGCGGCGAGGTCGCCTTGAGCTGCGCGGCGTCGGCCTCGCGGTCGCCGATCAGCCGGGGCATGCCGTAGTCGCGCCAGATCGTCGCCTCGTCGAGGTCGCTCCAGCTAGCGGTGTACATCAGGTCGATGTCGGTCACGCCCACCCAGTCGATGCCGCAGCGGTACAACTGCGAATCGTTGACCAGGCCCATCAGCACCGCGTAGCCGCCGTAGCTGGCCCCCGCGATGCAGACGCGCTTGGGATCGACGAGGCCTTGGTCGACCGTCCACTTCACGCCGTCGGCGATGTCGTCCTGCATGGCCAGGCCCCACTGCTTCCAGCCAGCCTTGAACAGCGCATGGCCGTAGCCGAGGCTGCCGCGGAATTCAGGCTCCAGCACCGCGTAGCCACGGGCCGCGAGGAACTGCACCTCCGGGTTCCATTGGTACTGCTCGCCGCGCAGGTAGGGGCCGCCGTGCACGAGCACGACGAGCGGCAGCTTGCTGCGCTCCGCGCCGCGCGGCACTGTCAGCCAGGCCGGGATGCGAAGGCCGTCGCGGGCCGCGTAGTGCATCGGCTCCATGACGCTCATGCGCTCGGGATCGACCTCCGGATGGCTCGCGCCCAGGCGCACCAGCTTGCTCTTGCGGATGTCGTACAGGTAGTAGCTGCCGGGATCGCGATCCGAATACGCGTACACGATGGCGCGCTCGGACTGGCCGTGCCGGGGAACCGAGACGACGTTGATCGTGGCCGGCAGCAACTCGTCCAGGCGGGCCTGCAGCGCGACCATGCCGGGGTCAAGCCACTTCGTCACCTCCGCGTCGACGAGGTAGCGGATGCCGATCAGCTTGCCATCGCGCGTGATGAAGCGCGGTTCCAAGTCGTAGCGGTCGGACTGAAGGAAGGGCTTGTCCGACAGCTTGCCCGTGGCCATGTCCAGCGTGTAGAGCGAGCGCGTGTCGCGGCCCTGGCGCGCGCTGACGAAGAGGCGGTCGGCGTCGGCGACATACAGCGGATGGATGCTGTCGGCCTCGGTGAACATTTCGAACTCCGCGATCACGGACCACTTGCCGCTGGCCATGTCGCGCAGCCAGATCTTTTCGCGGTCGTCCTTAATCGACACCGTCACGCGCGGCTCGCCGTCGCTGTCGATCACCCAACCCTCGGCACCCACCGGCGTCTCGATGTCCTTGCCGCGATGGGTGACGGAGTTGACCAGGTGCAGCCGCAGGTCGCTGGCGCCGGTGCCGCCGCGCAGCTGCGGGTCGCCGATGAACACCTCGTCGGGGTCGTGCTTGAGCCCGGCGGGGCCGATGTAACGGGCGTACCAGGGCTGCATCTCGTGCAGCTGCGTGCCGTGGACCTGCGACGTGAGGTAGCGGTTGATCAGCTGGCGCGAGTACGAACCGTCGGTGTTGACCGCGAACAGGCCCGAGGCCGAATGCAGGTCGCCCGCCGAGGCCTGGCGGTCGATCAGGCGGTAGGCCAGGCGCGTGTCGTTGATCCAGCCGGCCAGGAAGACGTCGTCGGACGCGTACTGGGCCAGCACCTTGGCCTGCAGCGTCTGCGCGTCCATCACGACCAGGCGAACGCGTTCCTGCGGCGAGGCGGCCAGCGCGATGGCGATGGATTTGCCGTCGGGCGACAGCTCGGCGCCCGTCATCGAGGCGTTCTGGAAGAAGTTGTCCGGCGCGGGACGCGCGTCGGCGGCGGACGCGGCGTGGACGACGCAGGCCAGCGCGGCCAGCAGCAGGCGCGAGCCCGCGCGACGGCAGGCACCGCCGATCGGATGCGACAGGTTCAAGGGATCCTCCCGGGCGCCGCGTCGTCGCGCGGCGATGTTGTTCGCGTCCGCCGGCTGCGGCGCGTCGGCCCCGATGATAGGGACTACTCGGCCGCCCGCCCCCGCCCGCGGACCTCGTTTCGTGCCGAGTTGCGCGTCGCGGGGCCGCCCGGGCGAGCGGAATCGGGTCGCGTCAGTCGGCCCACTCGCCGTCGACCTGCAGCGTCTTGCACTCGCTGCTGTAGGCGTCGCGCCTGGCCTCGCACGCGGCCAGCGCCTGGGCCTTGGCAGCCTCGGCCGTGCCGGCGTCGCCGCTCCAGCCCCAGGGCCCGCTGTCCGAGCTGGCGAAGGCCTTGTGGCCCCTGGCCGGCCAGTAGCCCTCGCGGAAGTCGTGGCGGGCGCTCGGCGACTTGATCATCGTGGCCAGTTCGTCGTCGCCCGGGGCGGGCGACGCCACGTCCGCCGACGCCTTTTGCAGCGCCGCCGCGCCGCCGCCAGGGCCGAGGGCGTCCACCATCAACCCATGCCGGAACCCCGCGCCGATGACCAGCACGGCCACCGTCACCACCAGGCGCAGGACCGGGCTGCCGGGGTCCGGCTCGGCGCCGAAACGGTTGTCGCCGCGCGAGCCCGGCACCACCGCCAGCAGCACGCCGGCCAGCGTGCCCACGATGGGCACCGCGCCGAGCAGCACCCACCAGCCGGGCAGGCCGATGTCGTGCAGGCGCAGGATGGTCAGGCGGAACGTCCAGAGCGCCGCGGCGAGCAGGCCCAGGCCGATCAGCACGGCGACGATCGGCCGCGGATGGTGCAGCAGCCCCGCCACCGCCCAGCGCATCGCGGCCCATCCGAACAGCGCCGCGGCACCGTACGGGCGACGCGCGAGCCGGCCCGCCAGGCCGACGCCCAGCACCGGCGGCGGCGCCTCGACCACGACCATCGTGCCGATCGGCGGCTCGTCGTCGTCGTCGTCGCGGACGCGGCGGGCCGGCGCGTCGGTGCGCGGCCGGGCCTCGGGCGCCGAGGCGGGTGGCGGCGGGGCCTGCACCGGCAGCAGTTCGAGCGCCGGCGCGGCAGGTTCGGCAACGGCCGGTGCGGCGGCGACCGGCGATCGCGGCGGCGCGGGCGGCGCGGGCTTGGCCACGACCGGCGGCGCCTCGGGCGCGCGCGGCGCGGCGCCCCCGTGCGCCTGCAACTGGCCGCCCATCTTCGCGAACAGCGCGATGTAGCGCGACGCGTCGTCCGGCGCCAGCCCGCGCTTGATGACCTGCGGCGCGCCCGAGAACATGCGGTCGCGCCGCGGCTCGTCGAGCTTGAAGAAGTCGCCGATCGCGTGCTTGACCTGCTCGCGATCGAATCCGGCGAGCACCTGGCCGTTGAAGACCAGGTCGACCCGCAATGGCTGTCCTGCGTTGACGCTCATGGCAATCCGTCGATCACGGCGAGGTGACCGTCCTGGGGCGCACGCGGGCGATGCTAGCGGCCGATCCGGCGCCCAGGCAGCCTGTCCGTGACGTGGCGGCGTTGATTGCGCTGTCATCGACAGTCACCAAGTGCAACAGTGGTGGCCGGCGGCGCGGGCGGCCGCCGGCAGGCGCCCCTTCAGCGCCGCGTCATCAGCGCCTGGACGTCGCCGTACGAGGCGGCCTGCACGCCGCCGGTGTCGACGCGGCCGGTGGCGACGAACTCGCGCATCATCGCCAGCACGTGGCCGTGCATCGCCTCGGAGATCGCCGAGCCGGCGCTCAGGCGGCGCACGCCGAGCTGCTGCAGGCGGCCGGCGTCGGGCAGGCCCGTCCAGGCGAGCACGTTGACGGGCATGTCGGTGCCCGCGACCAGGCCGGCGATCTCGCCCTCGTCGGTCACGCCGGGCGCGAACAGGCCGCTCGCGCCCGCGGCGCGGTAGCGCGCGGCGCGCGCGAGGGTCTCGGACACGCGCCGGGCGGGCGGCGCCAGGCCGCGCAGCCAGGTGTCGATGCGGGCGTTGATGTAGAGGTCGACGCCGGCCGCCCTGGCCGCGGCGCGGGCGGCGGCGATCTTGTCGCACAGCAGCGCCGGATCCTTGCTGCCGTCCTCGATGTTGATGGCCACGGCGCCGGCCTCGAGCAGTTGGGTGACGAGCGCCCCGACGCGCGCCGGGTCGTCCGAGTAGCCGCCCTCGATGTCGATCGACACGGGCAGCTCGGTGGCGCCGGCGATGGCCCGCGTGGTTTGCAGCAGCAGCTCGACGGGCAGCAGGTCGCCGTCGGGCCAGCCGTGGGCCCAGGCCACCGCGGCGCTGCTGGTGGCGATCGCGCGCGCGCCCGCCGCCTGCGCGAGGCGAGCGCTGCCGCCGTCCCAGGCGTTGGCCAGGCGCAGCAGGCCGTCGGTGTGCAGGGCGTGGAATCGGGTGGCGAGGGCGGGCTTCATCGGGTCTCCTGGATCTGTCGTCGAAGCGCGCATGGTCGCACGGGCCGGGCGGCCCGCACTCGCCGTTTCCGGACAGCTGCACGCCGCCGGCGCGCCCGGCTGGGCGGCCGTTCAAGTTTGTGCAAGCAGGCACCGATAACGAGGGAAGCCTGGCGTCCCCCGTCCGTCCCCGCCCAGGCCGCAGTACCAGAGGTTCGCCGCATGCCCGACTCCCGCAGAATGAAGGTCGCCACCAAGCTCGCGCTGAGCTACGGCCTGCTCGTCGTCCTGATCGTGATCGTGGCCGCCGTGTGCGCGCTGCGCTTCGAGGCCATCAACGGGCGGATCGCCAACATCGTCGACCAGCGCTACTACCGCGTGACCCGGATCACCGCGATCGAGGAGGCCGCCAACGCCCAGGCGCGCTTCGTGCGCAACACCGTGATCGCGCAGAAGGACGCCGAGCAGACCGCCGACGCCTTCAAGAACCTCGCGGCCAACGCGCAGGCCACCGACGAGGGCATCGCCGAGTTCGACAGGCACGTCGACCTCGCCAAGGGCCGCGAGCTGGTCGACGCGATGAAGTCCGCGCGCGACAAGTTCTACAAGGATCGCGACGAGGTCGTGCGCCTGGTCAAGGCCGGCCAGTACGACGACGCGGCGCACGTGCTGCTCGTCACGATGCGGCCGTCGCAGCGCGCGTTCTTCGCCTCCATCGGCGAGATCATCAAGCTGCAGACCACGATCATGAACGCCGACGGCCTGGCCGCGCGCGAGGACGGGCGCAACGCGATCCTCGTCACGCTGGCGCTGGCCGCATTGGCCGTCGTCGCCGCCACCGCGATGGCCATCGCCATCACGCGCGGCCTGGTGCGCCAGCTCGGCGCCGAGCCCGGCGAGGTCGTCTCCATCGCCGCCGCGATCGCCGACGGCAACCTCGCGGTGAACGTGCGCGCGCGCGCCGGTGACACCGACAGCATCCTCGCGGCGATGCAGCGCATGCGCGAGCGCCTGGCCGAACTCGTGGGCCAGGTGCGGATGTCCAGCGACTCGATCGCCACCGGCTCCACCGAGATCGCCAGCGGCAACGCCGACCTGAGCCAGCGCACCGAGGCGCAGGCCAGCAACCTGCAGCAGACCGCCGCGTCGATGGAGCAGCTGACCGGCAGCGTGCGCGCCAACGCCGAGACCGCCGGCATGGCCAACCAGCTCGCCACCGAGGCCTCGGCGGCCGCCAGCCGCGGCGGCGTGGCCGTCAACCGCGTCGTCGAGACGATGAACGAGATCGCCTCGTCGTCGCGCAAGATCGGCGACATCATCGGCGTGATCGACGGCATCGCGTTCCAGACCAACATCCTCGCGCTGAATGCGGCCGTCGAAGCCGCGCGCGCCGGCGAGCAGGGCCGCGGCTTCGCGGTCGTGGCCGGCGAGGTGCGTTCGCTCGCGCAGCGCTCGGGCGAGGCTGCCAAGGAGATCAAGAGCCTGATCGGCGCGAGCGTCGAGAAGGTGGACATCGGCGCGCGCCAGGTCGACGAGGCCGGCGCGTCGATGGCCGACATCGTGTCGCAGGTGCAGCGCGTGGGCCAGCTGATCGGAGAGATCTCCAGCGCGTCGGTGCAGCAGTCCAGCGGCATCGGCCAGATCGGCGACGCCGTCGGCGCGCTCGACCAGACCACGCAGCAGAACGCCGCGCTCGTCGAGGAGAGCGCCGCGGCCGCCGAGAGCCTGAGCCAGCAGGCCGCGCGCCTCGCGCAGGTGGTGAGCGTCTTCCGCCTCTGAGGTTGTTTCCGGCCACGACACAGTTCTTCGCTACCATCGCCGGCTGAACGCGCGCTCACCCGGGCGCCGCGACGGGCGGCAGTCGACACGCCCCGGCCCGATCCGGCCGTGTCGACTGCCGCCCGCGTCCATTGGCGAGACACGAAAGACAAAGCGATGACCTCAGGTTTCCACGTGCACGGCCCCCACGACCACGAGGTGGAGCACGCCATCGAGCACGGCGCCGGCGGCATGACCGGCCAGTTGGCCGTCATCACGGCGGTGCTGGCCACGGTCGGCGCCCTGTTCTCCTACATGGGCGGCGCCACCCAGGCCGACGCGGCACTGGCCAAGAACGACGCGGCGATCCGCAAGACGGAAGCGTCCGACCAGTGGAACTTCTACCAGGCCAAGAACGCGCGCCAGGCGATCTCCGAGGTCGCGCTGGACCTGGTGCCGGCCGACCGGCGCGAGACGTACACCAAGAACATCGAGAAGTACAAGGCCGACAAGGAGCCCATCATGGCCAAGGCCAAGGAGCTCGAGGAAGAGGCGAAGAAGTTCGACGAGCGCAGCGAGCAGCTGATGCACCAGCACCACCGCTGGGCCGAGGCGACGACGACCATCCAGGTGGCGATCGCGCTGGCCGCCATCGCGCTGCTGACGCGCCGCCGCTGGCTCGAGTGGGGAACGCTGGGCGTGGCGGCCGTGGGCATCGCGATCGGCATCGCCGCCTTCGCCCACGTCTGAGTGCCAGGGGAGCCACGCCATGAAGGTCTGCATCTACGGCGCCGGCGCGATCGGCCTGCTGGTCGGCGCGCGGCTGGCCGCCACCGGCGATCACCAGGTGAGCGCCGTCGCGCGCGGCACCACGCTGGCCGCGCTGGACGAGCACGGCCTGCGCGTGGACGGCTTCGCCGGCCCGATCGCGGGGCCGGTCAACGCCAGCGCCGACCCGGCCGCGCTCGGCGTGCAGGACGTCGTCGTCATCGCGGTGAAGGCACCGGCGCTGGCCGACGTCGCGCGCCGCATCGCGCCGCTGCTGGGCCCGCGCACGCTCATCGTGCCGGCGATGAACGGCGTGCCCTGGTGGTTCTGCCACGGCCTGTCCGGACCGGCCGCCGGCCTGAGCCTGAAGAGCGTCGACCCCGACGGCACGATCGCCGCGCACCTGCCGCTGGAGCAGGTCATCGGCTGCGTCGTGCATGCCGCGGCCTCGGTGGTGGAGCCCGGCAAGGCGCACAACCAGATGGGCCGCGGGCTGGTCATCGGCGAGCCGCGCGGCGGCGTGTCCGAGCGGGTCGCGGCGCTGAAGGCGGCGCTCGACGCCGCCGGTTTCGAGACCACCGCCAGCGAGATGATCCAGCGCGACATCTGGTACAAGCTGTGGGGCAACATGACCACCAACCCGATCAGTGCCATCACCGGCGCGACCACCGATCGGATCATCGGCGACGAGCTGGTGCGCAAGCTCACCAGCGGCGCGATGCTGGAGTCGGGCCGCATCGGCGAACGCCTGGGCTTCGCGATCACGCAGACGCCCGAGGAACGCCACGCCATCACCCGCAAGCTGGGCGCGTTCAAGACCTCGATGCTGCAGGACGTCGAAGCCGGCCGCGCCATCGAGCTCGACAGCCTCGTGGGCGCCGTGCGCGAGCTGGGCGGCCACGTGGGCGTCCAGACGCCGCTGATCGACGCGATCTTCGGGCTGGCGCGGGTGTTCGGCCAGGCGCACGGCCTCTATCCGGAAACGCCGAAGCCGGCCGCCTAGGCGAGGCGGCGCCGGGACGGGAACTTTCCCCGCTCCGGCGGCATCCACCCGCGTCGAGCAACCCACGACGCGTGCCCGCTGGTGTAAGGTCCGGCGTCGCCGTCCGACGAACGGCATGACCTCGCCTCCGCCCATGACCATCGCCAGGATGCCCTCGGGCATGTTCCGACACCGTGCCCTGCGACCAGCGCGCCAGCTCGTGCCGCGCCATTCCGCGCTGGTGCGCCTGACGCACTGGATCAACGTGCTGTGCTTCTCGCTGCTGCTGATGTCCGGCGCGCAGATCTTCAACGCGCATCCGCGGCTGTACTGGGGCCAGTACGGCGCCGACAACGACCATGCATGGCTGGCGATGGATTCGCTGCGCAGCCACGGCCAGTGGCGCGGCGTGCTGCACCTGGGGCCGCTGACCGTCGAGAGCACCGGCGTGCTGGGCGCCTCGAAGGACGGCGCCGGCAACCTGCAGCCGCGCGGCTTCCCGTCCTGGCTGACGATCCCGTCGTACCAGGACCTGGCCGACGGCCGGCACTGGCACTTCTTCTTCGCGTGGCTGTTCGCGATCAATGGCGCGGTCTACCTCGTGGCGGGGCTGGTGTCGCGCCACTTCCGGCGCGACCTGCTGCCCACGCGCGCCGAGCTCGCGCCGTCGCATCTCGTGCAGGAGGTGGTCGACCACGCGACGCTGAACTTCCCCAAGGGCGAGGCCGCGCGGCGCTACAACGTGCTGCAGAAGCTCACCTACATGGCCGTCGCCTTCGTGCTGCTGCCCGGCATGGTGCTGACGGGCCTGACGATGTCGCCGGGCCTGGATTCGGTGTTCCCGTTCCTGCTCGACCTGTTCGGCGGCCGGCCCTCGGCACGCTCGCTGCACTTCATCTTCGCGTCGCTGCTGGTGGCCTTCGTCGTCGTGCACGTCGTGATGGTGCTGCTGTCGGGCGTCTGGAACAACCTGCGCTCGATGGTCACCGGGCGCTACGCGATCGACGCCGAGGGAGACGCGCGATGAACCCGAACGTCCCCTTCCGCAAGGGCCGCACGACGCCGTTCCAGGCGCGCCGCCGCTGGCTCACGACGCTGGCCGCCGGCGCGGGCACGCTGGCGCTCGGCGGCTGCGACCGCGCCACCGAGGATCCGCGCATCGCCGGCACGCTCGCCAAGGCCGAGAAGCTGACACTGTCCAGCCAGCGCCTGCTGCTGGACCACCAGCCGCTGGCGCGCGAGTACGGCGAGCGCGACCTGTCGCCGGTGTTCCGCGCCAACGGCTCGTCGATGCCGTCCAGCCCCGAGTACGCGCGCCTGCTGCAGGGCCGGTTCGTCGACTGGCGGCTGCAGGTCGACGGCCTGGTGCAGCGGCCGCTGTCGCTGTCGCTGGCCGAACTGAAGGCGATGAAGGCGCGCTCGCAGATCACGCGCCACGATTGCGTCGAGGGCTGGAGCGCGATCGGCAAGTGGCAGGGGGTGCCGCTGTCGCAGGTGCTGGATCTCGCCGGCCTGAAGCCGGGCGCGCGCTACGTCATCTTCCATTGCGCCGACAACCTCGGCGAGACCAGGGACGACTCCGGCCTGTACTACGAGAGCATCGACCTGCTGGACGCCTACCACCCGCAGACGATCCTCGCCTACGGCATGAACGGCCAGGACCTGCCGGTGGCCCACGGCGCGCCGCTGCGGCTGCGCGTCGAGCGCCAGCTCGGCTACAAGCAGGCCAAGTACGTGATGCGCGTGGAGGTGGCCGACGCCTATGCGCACCTGAACGGCGGCAAGGGCGGGTTCTGGGAGGATCGCGGCTACGAGTGGTACGCGGGCATCTGAGGCGCGTCGCGCGGCAGTCCGCGCTGCTCGATTCCGATGACACCCGGTCGCCCTTGATCGGTCATCCCTGCGCGCAGCCGCAGGATCGACACCCACCGCGATGCCTCCATGCAAGGGTGGGTCCTGCGACGTCGGGCAAGATGGCAGGACTCGTCGACGACGGCGCCGCGTGCGCCGTCTTTCTTGACAAGTCGTTTCCTCGGAAACTACACTGCCGACAGTTTCCATGGAAACCACATGAAGAACGCCGACGCATCCGACTCGCCCGTCAGCCCGCTGGACGCCCACCTCGGCTTCTGGATGCGCTTCGTCTCCAACCAGGTCTCGGCCGAATTCGCGCGGGCGGTCGAGGCGCGCGGCGTGTCCGTCAGCGAGTGGGTGGCGCTGCGCACGCTGTACGACGCGCCCGAGTCCTCGCATGCGGCGCTCGTGGCCGCGCTGGGCATGACCAAGGGCGCGGTGTCCAAGGTGGTGTCGCGGCTGCAGGACAAGGGCCTGGTCACACGCGCCGCGCACGACGCCGACGCCCGCGCCCAGGTGCTGGCGCTCACGCGCGCCGGGCGCGCGCTCGTGCCCGCGCTCGCGCGCGCGGCCGACGCCAACGACCAGCGCTTCTTCGGCCACCTGCCCGCCAGGCAGCGGCGCGAGCTGATGGCGCTGCTGCAGGCGCTCGTGCGCCAGCACCAGCTCGTCCAGGTGCCCGTCGCCTGAAACTCGTCCCTCCACGAAAGACCGCCATGAACGACGCCACCCGCCAGGCCATCGAATGCTGCGCCCGGTCCTCCAAGGACGGCAGCGCCCACTTCCCGCAGATCGTCGCCGCGCTGACGGGCGCGGGCGTCGAGTCGTACTTCGCCGACTACCGGGCGAACGCGACCACCTACTACCTGCCCGACGGAACGACGCACGCCGTCGCGCTGCCGCCACCCGACGTGCCGATCGCCGACGCCTTCGACGCCGGCGGCGTGCTGGCCGCCATCCGCGGCGCGCAGTCGGGTCGCGCGATGTACCCGGAGTTCCTGCGGCTGTCGCGCGCGGCCGGCTGCGTCGGCTACGTCGTGTGGCTGGCGGGGCGGCACGTCGCCTACTTCGGCCGCCGCGGCGAGTCGCACGTCGAGCACTTCCCCGCCGCGTCGTCCTGAGAAACGTCGGATACTCCGCGCTCGAACCACGCCGGGGAGACTTCGAGTGAGCGATGCCGACCAGCCCATCCGCGCGGCCCTGTCCGCCTACCAGGCCGCCGTCCTGGCCAAGGACGTCGAGGCCTTCGTCTCGATCTACGCCGACGACGCGCGCATCTTCGAGCTGTGGGGCACCTGGGAGCACGACATCGCCTCCTGGCGCGGCATGGCCAAGGGCTGGTTCGAGTTCCTCGGCGACCAGCGCTCCGTCATCACGGCCCACGACGTCCGCACGCAGGTCTCGGGCGACATGGCGTCGCTGACTGCCAGCCTCACCTACACCGCGGTCGACGCCGCCGGCAAGGAACTGCGCTCGCTCGACAACCGGCTCACCTGGGTGCTGCGCCAGCGCGGCGGCCGCTGGCTGGTGGTGCACGAGCACACCTCGGCGCCGCTCGCACACGAGGACGGCAGGGGCATCCTCAAGCGCCCGGCGCCGGCCACGACGTGAGGCCGCGGGTGTAGACCTCGGTGAAGTCCGGCGGCATGCGCCGCACCTTGCCGCTGGCGATCTCCACGCAAACGAAATGCGTCGCGCCGCGGAACAGCGTGGCGCCGTCGGACTCGCGCACGAACTGGTAGCGGCGGTGCAGCGACAGCCGGTCGAGCCCGACGATCCATGTCGCCAGCAGCACGCGGTCGCCCAGCAGCGCGGGCGCGACGTAGTCCAGCTCGTGCCGCCGCACCACCATGCCCTGGCCGAGGCGCGTGTAGTCCTCGGGCCGCATGCCCAGCGCGACCGAGTGATCCCAGGCCACGTTCTCCAGCCATTGCAGGTAGTGCACGTTGTTGACGTGCTGCATCAGGTCGATGTGGCCGTCGTTGACGACCACCGGCAGCACATGCGGCCACGGCGCGTCCCACGCCAGCGATTTCGGGGCTTCGCTCATCGACCCGGATTATCGGCGCGACGGCGGGCCCGGGTTGCCGCCTTCGGGACAACCCGGTGCCGGGGAGCGAGCGCGGTCGACAGCCCGATGCATCGGCGACTGGATGCGTCGCGAAGCCGCGCGACGCAACGCCGATTAGCGCGCATCGCCCTCCTGCCTGACGACCAGGTCGCCGCCCCGCTCGCCCGGCACCACGGCCCAGCCCTTGTTCAACGCGAGGCGCCAGCCCGGTCCCTGCAGGCGATCGGCCGCCACGCCCGCCGCCGACACCGCCGCCCCGCTCATCGCCTTGTCCAGCAGGGCGCCCTGCTCCACCGACAGCGTGCCCCAGTCGGCGCTGAGCTTCATCGTCGGGTAGACGACGCCGTCGGGGCCGAGCGCCTCCAGCGTCTGCGGGTTGAACTGGTAGCTGGCGTGGAGATGCGCCAGCGGCAGGCGCAGCACCGGTCCGTCGACCAGCCTGGCCTTCAGCTCGGCCAGGTGCGCCTGCCGGGACAGGTCGCGCGCCAGCTCGCGCGGGCGCAGCGTGTCGTCGTAGTCGGCCTCGCGCGCCTTCACGGTCGCGGCCGACGGCTCGGGCAGCTTCAGCGCGGCCTGCAGCATCTGGTCGAGGCCCTGCGCGTTGCCGGCCTTCATCGCCGCGGCGAGCTTGCTGCGCCAGGCCGGATCGGCGCGGTCCAGTATCAGCCCCCACGCCGGCCCGCTGGCGTAGGCGAACGAGCGCACGAACGTCGGCGACTGCACGAAGGTCTCGAGGTCGCGCAAGGCATAGGCCGTGCGCTCGGTCGCCGTGGGCAGGCCGACGCGCACGCCGGTGTATTCGGCCACGCCCTCGTTCAGCTCGAGCGCACGCTCCTCGGCCTGGGCGCCGGGGAACAGGCGATAGCGTTCGTGGCGGAACAGCAGCGCGTCCGACACCGCTGCGTTGCGGGTCGCCGCGTCCGCTGCCGACAGCGCACGCGCCAACGCATGCCATTCGAGCTGCATCAGGATGCGGCCTTCCATCGTGTCCAGGTGCAGGTTGCCGCCGTCGCGCTGGATCATGCCCAGCTCCAGCTGCGCGCGATGGAACAGCTCGTGCGACAGCGTCACGCGTCGATGCGCCACGTCGTCGGGCAGCGGCCAGAGCAGCTCCGTCCAGCGCTTGCCCGACCACTCGATGGGCGTGTTGGCGATGACCGCGTCCGCCGGCAGCTGGCCGACGAACACCTGGCCCGACCGCTTGAGGACGCCGACCGGATCGGCCTGGTTGGCGACCGCGCCGTTGTCCGTCCAGTCGACCAGCACGATGGGGCCGCACAACGAGTGATGCCACAAGCTGCCGCCGTCGCCCTGGCACAGCCGGGTGGCCTCGTCGAACAGCGCCTGGGCCTTGACGGGGTCGATCGCGGCTCGAGAGGATGCGGGCCACAACGACGCGACGACGGCGATGGCCACGACGGCGATCGATGCGGTCGCGCGGGCCGAGGCCATCGCGAGAACCGACGCCCTCGCGCCGGACGCTGCGGCCGCGCGAGTCGACGTGTGGACGAGCCGCATCATCGATGCCATCGACGCCATCGACGCGAATGTCGACTCGACGGGCGTCCCACGTTTCGACGTGGCGACGTTGGCGTCCACGGCGGTCATGCCGGTCATGCCGGTCGCGCCAGTCACGCCGATCGCGCCGATCGCGCCGATCGCGCCGATCGCGCCGATCGCGCCGATCGCGGCGGTTGCGGCGGTTGCGGCAGTCCCGGCGGTCGCGGCATTCACGGCGGTCGCGCGCTCAGTGCTCGATCGCAAGGACATCGAATCCCCTCGAAGTACGACAATTATCGTACTTTATACGACGCCCGTCGTACTTCGCAAGACCATGGCCTTTACAGCGCCGATGGCGTCCGCTTCCTGCTGCTTCCCGCCACTTCGGCCATCGCGTTCGCTGAGCAGGAAGCTCCCGCCGCGCACACGGGCTCGCGTGCTCGCGCCCGCCACTCGACCGCATCACGAAGTCCTCGTCGACGACAGCCGCTCCTCGCCGACGCACGCCGCTCAGCGCCGCGACGCCCACTGCACGCGTCCCTGCGGCGTCACGGTGAGCACCAGCAGCGGCGCCTGGCCCGCATCGGTGAGCGTGACGCGTTGGCCCTGCTGCAGCACATGCACCGGCTGGTCGCGCACCGAGGCCTCGAGCACGCGGCCCTGGCGCACGCGCAGCGCGAAGGGCCCGGCGGCGTCGCGAGCCTGGATGTCGACCGTCGGCCCGAACGCGCTGGCCATGTAGAAGTCGGCCAGCGACGGATCGACCGGCGCGGCGCGCCCCGCGACGAGCGCCAGCCCGCACGCCGTCGACAGGCCCAGCGCGACGACCGCGTGGCGCCGCGCGGGTGCGGCGTCGGACGCCGGCTCCACCAGTGCGCGCACCCGCTCGACCAGCCCGTCGGAGCGCGACACCGCCAGCACCAGCCGCGCCTGCGACTGCGGCCGTGCCGCCGACTCGGCCAGCTTCACCAGCGCCCGCGCCAGGGCCGCGGCGGACGCGCCGTGGCGCACCGCCAGCGCATCGCAGCAGCGCTCGCGTTCGCGCGCGACGTCCGCCTGCAACCGCCACGCCACCGGATGGAACCAGAGCAGCGCCAGCAGCAGGCGTTGCAGCAGGTTCCAGCGCAGGTCGGCGCGACGGACGTGCGCCAGTTCGTGCAGCAGCACAGCGTCGAGTTCGGCCGGCGCCAGGCGCTCGGCCACGCGATGGGGCACCAGCAGCGACGCGCGCCACCACCCCGTCACCTGTGGGCCGGCGACCGCGGCGGCCCGCACGTCCGGCGCGGCGTCGACCAGGCCGCACCGCAGCGATCGCCGCAGCGCCGCGCGCACCCGCGCCGGGGCAGGCGCGGACGCGTCACGCACGCGCGCCAGCGCCCGCGCCTCGCGCGCGAGGCGCAGCAGCATCGCCGCCACGCCGAGCAGCCACGCCGCGGCCACCGCGAGCGCCAGCACCGTGCGTGCATCCTGCGATGCCGGCGACAGCGCCACGAGCGGCTGCCCGCGCGGCGGCGTCTCGGCCCCGGACGAGACGGTCGCCTGCAGCACGGCCAACGTCAGCAGCGGCAGCGTGGCCAACGCCACGAGGTGCAGCGCAGCGAGCCGATGGCGCGCCCGCGGGCCCGTCAGCGCCCGTCGCCACGCATGCCACGACAGCAGCACCAGCACGCCCTGCACGGCCAGCGCCATCACGCCCCAGGCCTCGAGGCGCGCCAGGTAGGCGATGGTGAACCCGTTCATGCGCGGCCCTTGCGCGGCTTGGACGTCGGCGCGTCGGTGACTTCGAGGCGCGCGATCATCGCCTTGAGCTGCGCCAGCTCGTCGGCGTCGACCGGGCGGGCGTCGAGCGCCTGCATCGCCAGCGCGAGCGACGAGCCGGAGAACGCCGTGTCGATCCAGCCGCCGACCAGCCGGTTCAGCGTGGGCCGCTCCGACACCGCCGCTGCGTACACGTGCTGGCGCGCGTCGTCGGTGCGCGTGAGCAGGCCCTTGGCCAGCATGTTCTGCATCAGCTTGAGCGCGCTCGTGTAGCCGGTGTCCGTCTCCGCGTAGACCGCCTCGTGCACGTCGCGCACGGTGGACGGGCCGTCGCGCCACAGCACGCGCAGGATGGCCAGCTCGGCGGCGGTGGGCGCAGGCGTCTTGCTCATGAAGCCATTGTGCGCGAGGCCCCGTTGCGGCGCCACGCGCGGAACGGTCGATTTCGGCGCGGCAAGGCGCGGGAAAGCGGTCGCGATCCAGCGATACGCTGCCTCAGACCCTGCACGAGCCGTCGATGCCCGATGTCCTGTTCCTTGCCTGCCCTTCGCACGGCCGCGTCAATCCGACGCTGGGCCTGGCCGACGCGCTCGCGCGGCGCGGCGCGTCACCTACTTCGCGTCGGAACCGTTTCGCGAGCGCGTCGAGGCCACCGGTGCCGCGTTCAAGGCCTACGCGCGCGATCTCGACCTGTTCAAGAGCCCACCCGCGCCGGGCCGGCGCTCGGCGATGCTGGACGTGTTCGCCCGCGGCGCCGAGACGCTTTGGATCGACCCTGCTGCGGCGCTGGGCGAGTTCAAGACCTGGCTGTACATGCACTACCTGCCGGTGAACTTCCCCAAGTACGTGGATCGAAAGGTGAAGCAAGGGATCTTCCCGCCGTCGAGGGCGGACCAACTCCTGCTCGCCGTGAAGCGGCCGGCTCTGGCGCACTAAAGCGTCGTGCCCCTGAAGGGCCCGGTCTTCCGGGCGCTTCTTTTTGAAGGTCAATGCCCTGATGCGCGAACCGAGACCTTGCCCCAATGCACGCGGTACGATGGATAAGCCATGCGTCCGTTCAATCATTCCGATTGCGGGGACAAGAGCGGGCATCAATACGGGAACTACAAATTGGATTTCTATTTCTCGTTTGAAAACAATGACTTGCAATGCTCATGAAACTCGCCACCTGGAACGTCAACTCCCTGGCCATCCGCCTGCCCCACCTGCTCGCCTGGCTGGCCGAGGTGCAGCCCGACGCGGTGGTGCTGCAGGAGACCAAGCTGGTCGACGAGAAGTTTCCGCACGCGCAGCTCAAGGAGGCCGGCTGGCACGCCGAGTTCTTCGGGCAGAAGACGTACAACGGCGTGGCGCTGATCTCCAGGCTGCCGGCCACCGACATCGTGCGCAACATCCCCGGCCACGCCGACGAGCAGGCGCGCGTGATCGCCGGCACGGTAGGCGGCGTGCGCATCGTCGGCGGCTACTTTCCCAACGGGCAGGCGCCGGGCAGCGACAAGTTCGCCTACAAGATGGGCTGGCTGGACGCGCTCAAGAACTGGCTCGCCACCGAACTCGCCGCCCATCCGAACCTGGTGCTGATGGGCGACTTCAACATCGCGCCCGAAGACCGCGACGTGCACGACCCCGTGCTGTGGGCCGGCCAGATCCACTGCACCGACGAGGAGCGCGCGCACTTCCGGAGCCTGTGCGGCCTGGGACTGCACGACGCCTTCCGCCTGCTCGACCAGCCGCCCAAGCTGTGGAGCTGGTGGGACTACCGCAACCTTGCGTTCCGCAAGAACCAGGGGCTGCGCATCGACCACATCCTGGTCAGCGAGCCGCTGCGCGGCGGCGTGCGCACCTGCACGATCGACAAGGCGCAGCGCAAGCTCGAGCGGCCCAGCGACCACGCGCCGGTGATCGTCGAGATCGACCTGCCGGCCTGAGGCGGCATCGCGCGACGTCGGGCCTCGCGGCCGCCGTCGCCACGCGTCCATTTGCCCCCGCGAAGGCCGTGCCGTCCGAGGCCTGGCCTCGACGTCATGGCTCGCGTCGCCCGCACGCTCGCGCGTCCGCGCGTCAGTCCATGCGTGAGTCCGTGCGTCCGCGCCGGCTGCGGCCTGCCGGCTGCCGGCTGCCGGCTGCGGGCTGAGGACTGCGGGCCATGAGCAGCGTGCCGCGGATCGCGGCAGCCGGACGGCGTCGCCGCCTCAGGCCACGCGCCGCGCCGGCCCCGGGCGCTGTGCGACCGGCCACAGGGCCACGGCGTTGCCCAGGATCGCCAGCGCGATGCCGGCCAGCGTCAGGCCCGTCCACAGGAAGTTCTCGAACACGCTGGACACCCCCAGTGCCACCAGCGGCGTGAGCACGCCCACGTAGCCCGCCTTGGCCGCGCCCACGCGGTGCACCAGCACGTAGTACGCGCCGAACGCGACGATGGAGCCCAGCAGCGCGAGCCAGGCGAGCGATCCGAGGAACGCCGGCTGCCACGACCAGTTCCACGGCGTGCCGGCCAGCAGGCCGTGCGCCAGCGCGCCGCCCGCGCCCCAGGCCATCGCCCAGGCGAGCGGCCCCCAGCCGCGCACGCCCAGGCGGTGGTAGCCGGCCGCGGCGATCGTCGACAGGCTGGACAGCAGCACCGAGGCCATCGTCAGCTCGGCGCCCCACACCACCTGCTGGGAGGCCGTCAGGCGCGTGAACTCGTGCCAGAAGATCAGCACGACGCCCGCGATGCCGGCGAAGCCGCCGACCGCGACGCGCATCGACATCGGCGTCCCCAGTAGCAGCCGCGCCAGCACCAGCCCGAACAGCGGCGAGGCGGCGTAGCCGACCGCCACCACCCCGCTGGCGACGAAGCGCTCTGCCTCGTAGACGCAGACGTAGCTCGCGTAGAAGCCGGCCAACCCCTGCGCGACCACCAGCGCCTGCACCTTGCGCGGGAAGCGCAGCGGGATGCGGCGCGCGACGCAGAACGCGAACAGCACCGCGGCGGCCAGGCCGAAGCGGATCGCGACGCCCAGGGTGGGCGCCAGCACATCGATCTGGGCGGTGATGGCGAACCAGGTCGTGCCCCAGATCAGGATGCAGACGCTGTAGAGGGCGGAGGTCGGGAGGTGCATGGGGCCGCGCAGTGTACGGGCTCGCGAAGCCCTGCGCCGGTTGAAGGCCCGCTTTCGGTGATTGCCGGGCCGGTTGGGGCAGGACAGAATGCATCGGCGCCCGCCCCGCGGCCGCCCAGCGCCCTCGCCATGAACGCCCTCGCCGCCCTCATCCCGCCCGACGCGCCCATCAGCGCGACGCTGCTCGAGGCCTTCGTGCTGGCCACGCTGGCGCTCGTCTTCCTGGCGCTGGCGCGGCGCGACCGCGAGCCCGGGCTGGCGTGGCTGTCGGCGGGCTTCGGGCTGACCGCCTACTGGTGCGCCTTCCACGCGCCGCACCTGCCGACGTCGCCGGTGCTCGACACCGTCGCCGAACGCGGCTCCGCGGCGGTGCTGGTGGTGGCGACCATCCTCACGAGCCTGGGCGTCATCGAGTACCTGCGCGGCAGCGCGCGCCGTGGGCGCGCCTGGCTTCTGATGCTCGTGCCCTGCTTCGGCGTGCTGGCGCCGCTGGCCGTGGGCGCGGCGGAGTCGCGGCTGGCCGTCAACATGGCCATCATGATCTGCTACATCGCGCTGGGCGTGCTGGCCCTGCGGCAGTCGCGCGAGGAGCCCGGCCATGGCCACGTGCCGCTGGCGCTGACGCTGCTGGCCGTGCCCGGTACCTTCGTCGTGCTGCTGGCCGCGCACACCGTGCCCGGCCACTACCGCGTGCTGGCGATGATGCCGCTGCTCGTGTTCGGCACCACGCTGCTGACCGTGAGCCTGCTGCGGCGCCGGCGCGCGCTGGAGGCCGAGATCGCGCGGCGCGCCGCGGCGGAGCAGGCGCTGCAGGAGGCCAACCGCAATCTCGAGGCGACGGTGCGCTCGCGCACGCAGGCGCTGGAGGACCTCGTCTCCAGCCTCGAGGCGTTCAACCGCAGCGTCTCGCACGACCTGCGCGGCCCGCTGGGCGGCATCGCGGGCCTGGCCCGCCTTGCGGCCGACGCACTGGGCACCGGCGACACCGCGATGGTGCAGCGCTCGCTGTCGGCGATCGCGGCGCAGGCGGACACGTCGACCAAGCTCGTCGCCGCGCTGCTGCAGCTGGCGCGCATGGGCGACGCGGACATCGCGCCGCGCACGGTGGGGCTGGAGGCGCTGACGCGCGACGTGATCGCGCAGCTCAAGCACGACCGCCCCGATGCCGCGAAGGCGCAATGGGTCGTCGGCACCCTGCCCGACGTCCACGCCGACGCCGACCTGCTTCGGCCGGTGCTGGTCAACCTGATCACCAACGCGCTGAAGTTCTCGCGCGACGCCGACCCGCCCATCGTGCGCATCGAGGCCAGCGCCGACGACGGCGAGGTGACGGTGCACGTGCGCGACAACGGCGTGGGCTTCGACTCGGCCGCCGCCGGCCAGCTGTTCGAGCCGTTCGCGCGCCTGCACGGCCGCACGTTCGAGGGCCACGGCATCGGCCTGAGCATCGTGCGCCGCGCCGTCGAACGGCACGGCGGCCGCGTGTGGGCCGAGGCCGAACCCGATCAGGGCGCGGCGTTCCACTTCACGCTCCCGCGGGCAGCGTAGTCAGGCCGACGCGGCGGCGTGCCAGGAAGACGCCGCGTGCAGGAAGGCGGCGCGTGCAGGAAGGCGGCGCGCGCCGGCGCGTCGGCGAACGCACGCTGCGGCGCGATCAACGCGTTGCCGTCGACGCCGACGATCTCGATGCCCTCGCCTGCGTGCCGAACGGCCTGCACCTCGGTCCAGCGGCGGCTGCCGCTGAAACCGCCGCGGGTCGACGCGCAGCGAACCGGGATCCCGGTCGGCGGCATCGCGTCAGCCGTTGCGCGACTCCACGACCTTCAGCGCGGCGCGCGCCTGGTCGATCGATTCGCGATTGAGCTCGCGCGACGACGGCGTGCCAACGCGGGCGTTGTGCAGCACGCCTTCGAGCAGCGGGCGCGCCTGCGCGTCGCGGCCGAGGCCGGCCAGGAAGATGCCGTAGGCGGCCTGCGTCTCGGTGGTGTCGTGCACGCGCATGGCGTGGTCGAACGCGGCCAGCGCGCGCGTCTCGTCGACCCGCGTCAGCGCCTGCGCGAGCCACAGCGCGGCGTCGCCGCCGGCGTCGCGCGGCGAGTCGGCCAGCAGGGACTCCAGCGTCGATGCCGCGGCCGCGTGCTGGCCGGCCAGCAGCTGGGCGCGCGCGAGGCCGCGGCGGAACTTCACGTCCTTGGCGTACGGGCCGCTGGCGCAGTCCTGGAACTGCTCGATCGCCTCGGCGTAGTCGCCGCGCGCCAGCAGCGCCTCGGCCAGGCGCGAGCGGTTGTCGACGGTAGGCGTGCGGTCGAAGGCCAGGCGCGCCTCGCGCAGCTCGCGGTTCGGGTCGACGATGGACTTGACCACGCGCGCCGACTTGCGCGCCACCGTCGAGTGCCGCATCTCGGGCAGGTACTCGGCGAAGAAGTAGATCGCGCTGCCCAGGATGGGCGCGATGATCAGGATCATGATCCAGTACATGTTGCGCCCGGTGCGCGCGGCATGCACCGCAAAGAAGATCGCGACGGCGTAGTTCAGGATGAACAGGATCGGCACGTGATTTTCCCTCCCCGATTGTTGTTGTCCGGAATTGTAGGGGTCGCGCGTGACGCGCTCGCGCATGCGGGCTTGCACGCGCACGCAGGCCTGCGTGCGTGACGCCCGCGGGCGCGTGTGCGGGCGCCGGCCGGTGCGGGCTCGCGCGAGGCCTGCGCGTGGCGCCAGCGGGCCCTCGCTCAAGCTCGGGCACACGAGGGCGCATCCGCACGCCCATTCGAAGGCGCACGCGACCGCGCGCCCGAGCCTTCAGTCCTCGAGGCCGAGTTCCTGGATCTTGCGCGTGATCGTGTTGCGCCCGATGCCCAGCTTCTGCGCGGCCTCGATGCGGCGGCCGCGGGTGAGCGCCAACGCCGTGCGGATCAGCTGGCCCTCGAACTGGCGGCTGAGCTGGTCCCAGACGTCGGGCGAGCCGGCGTCCAGCAGCGTGCGCGCCGCGGTCTCGAGGTCGCCAAGCCACGCGCTGCCCGCGGGCACGCCCGCGAGGTGCACGCCCGGCAGCGCGCCGGTGCCCGGCGCCCCATCCGTGCCCGTGATGCCCATCGCCGGGCCGGCGGCGTGGCCGTCGGCACCAGGCAGGGGCAGCGCCTCGCCCATCGACGGGCGCGGGAACGTGCCGCGCGGGGCCGTCAGCTCGGGCGGCAGATCCTTCGCCTCGATCACCTGCGCCGGCGCCATCACGGTCAGCCAGTGGCAGATGTTCTCGAGCTGGCGCACGTTGCCGGGGAAGTCGAAGGACTTCATGGCCTCGAGCGCGTCGTCGGTGATGCGCTTGGGTTCGACGCCCAGTTCCTTGGCGCTCTTCTGCAGGAAGAAGCGCGCCAGCGCGGGCACGTCCTCGCTGCGCTCGCGCAGCGGCGGCAGGCGCAGGCGGATGACGTTGAGGCGGTGGAACAGGTCTTCGCGGAATACCCCTTGCCGTACCCGCTCCTCGAGGTTCTGGTGCGTCGCCGCGATCACGCGCACGTTGGCCTTGATCGGCTGGTGGCCGCCGACGCGGTAGAACTGGCCGTCGCTGAGCACGCGCAGCAGGCGCGTCTGCAGGTCGAACGGCATGTCGCCGATCTCGTCGAGGAACAGCGTGCCGCCGTCGGCCTGCTCGAAGCGGCCGCGGCGCATCGTCTGCGCGCCCGTGAACGCGCCGCGCTCGTGGCCGAACAGCTCGGACTCCAGCAGGTCCTTCGGGATCGCCGCGGTGTTGATCGCGACGAACGCGCCGTTGGTGCCCAGGTCGCCGCGCGGGCTGTGGCGGTGCAGCGCGCGCGCCACCAGCTCCTTGCCCGAGCCCGACTCGCCGGTGATCAGCACCGTCACGTTGCTCTGCGACAGCCGCCCGATCGCGCGGAACACGTCCTGCATTGCGGGCGCCTGGCCCAGGATCTCGGGCATCGGCGCGTTGCGCTCGTCCAGCACCTCCTCGCGCAGACTCTCGTCGAGCGCGCGGCGGATCAGTTCGACCGCCTTGGCGAGGTCGAACGGCTTGGGCATGTACTCGAAGGCGCCGCCCTGAAACGACGACACCGCGCTGTCCAGGTCGGAGTACGCCGTCATGATGATGACCGGCAGGCCGGGCAGGCGCTCCTTGACCTTGGCCAGCAGGTCCAGGCCGGAGCCGCCCGGCATCCGGATGTCGCTGACGAGCACCTGGGGTTCGTCCGTCTCGAGCGCCGTGAGCACGTCGCGCGTGGTGGCGAAGCTGCGCACGGGCAGTTGCTCGCGCGCCAGCGCCTTCTCCAGGACGAAGCGGATGGATGGGTCGTCGTCAACGATCCAGATGGGTTTCATGTGTCGCGCCCCGACAGGTCAGTGCAGGGGAATCAGGATCTTGAAAACCGTGCGTCCTGGAACGCTGTCGCATTCGATCGTGCCCAGATGCTGTTGCACGAACGTCTGCGCCAGCGTCAAGCCCAGGCCCGACCCGCCTTCACGCCCCGACACCAGCGGGTAGAAGATCTGATCGCGAATGGACTCGGGGACGCCCGGGCCGTTGTCCTGTATATGCAATTCCAATGCCAATCGGTAGCGCTGCTTGCCGATGGTTTCCTGGCGCGCGATGCGCGTGCGCAGCACGATGCGCGCGCCGCCCTGCTCGATCTGCTCGGACAGCGCCTGGGTGGCGTTGTGCACGATGTTGAGCACTGCCTGGATCAGCTGCTCGCGGTCGCCGCGGAACTCGGGGATCGAGGTGTCGTAGTCGCGCTCGACCACCAGCCCGCGGGGGTATTCGGCCAGCACCAGCGAGCGGATGCGTTCGAGCACCTCGTGGATGTTGAGCTCAGCCACCACCTGCGCCTTGCGGTGCGGCGCGAGCAGGCGGTCGACCAGCACCTGCAGCCGGTCGGCCTCGTGGATGATGACCTGCGTGTATTCGCCCAGCTCGGCCTGGTCGATCTCCATCTCCAGAAGCTGCGCCGCGCCGCGGATGCCGCCCAGCGGGTTCTTGATCTCGTGGGCCAGGTTGCGGATCAGCTCCTTGGTGACGTGCGCCTGCTCCAGCGCGCGCTCCTCGCGATCCTGGCGCGCCTGCTGCTCGATCTCGATCATCTCGACGAACACGCGCCCGCCGTGCAGGTCGTGCTGGCTGACGATCACGTGCACCGGCAGCAAGGCCGTGCTGGAGACCGACGAGCGCCGCAGCGAGCCGTCGAAGCGGCGCGCGGAGAACTCGTTGCGCGACACGGCGGCGATCGCCTCGGACAGCGCGGCCGTCTCGCGGAACCAGTCGTAGATGCTGCCCTGCACCAGCTTGCGCCGCGCGACGCCGACCACGGCTTCGAGCACCGAGTTGGCGAACACGCAGCGGCCGTCGGGCTCGACCACCGCCACGAGCGTGGCGAGGTGATCGAAGGCGCCGTAGTCGATGCCGCCGACGCGCAGGCTGCCGGCCTCGGGGGCCTCGACGGACTCCGCGGTCTCGTCGGGCGCCGCGTCCGGCCGGGCGCTGCGCGGGCCCATCACTGGGTCTTCGCGAGTTCGCGGGTGATCGCGCTGATGTCCGACTCGGTGCGCGTGATCTGCGCCTTCAGGTCGGCCGTGCGGTCGATGTACTTCTGGTAGTTCTTCTCGTCGCCGCGGCGCTCGGGCTGGCCGTTGTTGTATTCCTTCTGCAGCGCGTCGAGCTGGGCCTGGGCCTTGATCAGCTCGTCCTGCAGGATCTTGCGGGCGTCGGTGTCGCGCTGTTTCTGCTCCTGCGAGTCGACCTTGCTGCTGGCCGAGCCGCCAGGCGCCGGGGCCGCCGTCGAGCGCATCTTGGGCGCCGGGATCGTCGTGGGCTGCTGCGCCACCATGGCCTTGCAGCCCTTGGACTCGGCCTCCTTGGGCGTGATCGTGTTGGTGAACACGTTGCCGGGGCACTGGTAGTACGTCGACCCTTCGGCCGCCTGGGCGCCGGCGGCCGCCAGGGCCAGCACGGCAGCCGCGACGAGGGACGACGGCCGGCCGCCGCGGGCGGACGGAATGCGGAAAGCGGATGCGTTGGCCACGTTCATCATTTCATTGTGGCGCAAAACGGCGCGCCGGATGGTGACCCAACGTGTCAGCGGCGCGCGCGGAGGACAGCGCTCGCGCGAAGGCCTCGTAAATCACGGAAAAGCCGCATCGCACGGCTGAAAAAAAAGCGGCCCGTCGCCGGGCCGCCCTTGCCTGCCGGGCCTCCGCGCGGAGGCCGGCGCTCCCGTCACAGGGAGTAGTACATGTCGAACTCGACCGGGTGGGTCGTCATGCGGAAGCGCTGGACTTCCTGCATCTTCAGGTCGATGTAGGCATCCAGGTAGGCGTCGGTGAACACGCCGCCCTTGGTCAGGAACGAGCGGTCCTTGTCGAGGTAGTCGAGCGCCTGGTCCAGGCTGTGGCAGACGGTCGGGATCTTCGCGTCTTCTTCCGGCGGCAGGTGGTACAGGTCCTTCGTGGCGGCTTCGCCCGGATGGATCTTGTTCTCGACGCCGTCCAGGCCCGCCATCAGCATGGCCGAGAAGGCCAGGTACGGGTTGGCCATCGGATCCGGGAAGCGCGCCTCGATGCGGCGGCCCTTCGGGTTCGCGACGAACGGGATTCGGATCGAGGCCGAGCGGTTGCGGGCCGAGTAGGCCAGCTTGACCGGCGCTTCGTAACCCGGCACCAGGCGCTTGTAGCTGTTGGTGGTCGGGTTCGTGATCGCGTTCAGCGCGCGGGCGTGCTTGATGATGCCGCCGATGTAGAACAGCGCGAACTCCGACAGGCCGGCATAGCCTTCGCCAGCGAACAGGTTCTTGCCGTCCTTCCACACAGACTGGTGCACGTGCATGCCCGAGCCGTTGTCGCCGACGATGGGCTTCGGCATGAACGTGGCCGTCTTGCCGTAGGCGAAGGCGACGTTGTGGATGATGTACTTCTGCAGCTGCAGCCAGTCGGCGCGCTCGACCAGCGTCGAGAACTTCGTGCCGATCTCCATCTGGCCGGCGTTGGCCACTTCATGGTGATGCACTTCGACGGGAATGCCCATCTGCTCGAGGATCAGCGACATCTCCGAGCGCATGTCCTGGCCGGCGTCGACCGGGGGCACCGGGAAGTAGCCGCCCTTGACGGTGGGACGGTAGCCCTTGTTGCCGTGCTCGTAGTGCTTGCCCGTGTTCCAGGCGGCTTCCTCGGCTTCGATCTCGACCGAGCAGCCCTTCATGCTGACGTCCCACTTGATGGAGTCGAAGATGAAGAATTCGGGTTCCGGACCGAAGTAGGCGGTGTCGCCCAGGCCCGACGAGCGCATGTAGGCCTCGGCGCGCTTGGCCAGCGAGCGCGGGTCGCGCTCGTAGGGCTTGCCGTCGCTGGGCTCGACCACGTCGCAGGTCAGGATCAGCGTGGGCTCTTCGAAGAACGGATCGATGTTGGCGGTGTTGGCATCCGGCATGAGCAGCATGTCCGACGCCTCGATGCCCTTCCAGCCGGCGATCGACGAGCCGTCGAACGCGTGGCCGGACACGAACTTGTCTTCGTCGAAGTGCGAGATCGGCACGGAAACGTGCTGCTCCTTGCCACGGGTATCGGTGAAACGGAAGTCAACGAACTTGACTTCGTTTTCCTGCACCAACTTCATCACGTCGGCGACGGTCTTGGACATCAACGGGCTCCTAATTTGTTTGGCAAGTTACCGGGCCGGCGCACCACAGGGTCGGCCAATCAGAACGGTTTGCGAGGGGGGTTAAAGCAGGTTCCATGCCGCACGACGACGCCATGAAACCCGGGGATTTTGACAGCTCGACGGCGCGGATCGCGCACCGCCATTGTGCATGTCAAATTACGCTCCGGTCTGGTGCATTTTGCGCACCAAATCAGGATGTCTCGATCTCGACCGCCCCGGCGGCGGCCGCGCCTTCGCGCAGCGCGGCCATCGCCAGGTCGACCTGTTGCGGATCGGCGCCTTTCACGCCGATCTCGATGTGGGGGCCGAACGCCGGATGGTCGACGCTGGGCAGGCTGAACGACCGCACGCCGGGGAAGGCGGCCTCGACGCGCTCGAAGACGGGGATCAGCGCCGACTCGTTGGTGCCGCGCACGCGCACGGCGCGCAGCGCGCGGGCGCCGGCGCGATCGGCGTAGAGCGTGTCCAGCAGCCAGTCGAGCATCGGGTGCGCCATCACCGGGAAGCCGGGCATGAAGTGCAGGCGGCCGACGCTGAAGCCGGGGATCCTGTTGTACGGATTCGGGATCAGCGTCGCCCCGGCCGGGAACACGCCCATGGTCAGGCGCCGCTGGTGGTCGGGGCCGGTCGTGTCGTAGGCGACGCCCTTCTCGGCGGCCATCTCGGTGCCGCGCTGCGTGATCAGCGCCGCGGCCTCGGGGTGCAACCGGAGCGCCACGCCGAGCGCCTGCGCGGCGCACTGGCGGGTGTGGTCGTCGGGCGTGGCGCCGATGCCGCCGAACGAGAACGTGACGTCGCCGGAGGCGGCCGCCGCGCGGATCTCGTCCACGATGCGCGCCGGTTCGTCGCCGATGTAGCGCGCCCACGAGAGCGCCAGCCCGCGCGACTCCAGCGCCGCGATCACGCGCGCCAGGTGCTTGTCCTCGCGGCGGCCGGACAGGATCTCGTCGCCGATGATCAGCGCGCCGAAGTTCACTGGGTCTCTCCCGCCTCGGGTTCGGGCTCGGGGCCGGCGTCGTAGCCGAAGCGCTGGTGCGGCGGCACCTCCTCCACCAGCTCGAGGTCGGACGAGGTCGTGGCCGCATGGCGCGTGGCGAGCATCGCCGCCTCGGCCACGCGTAGCTCGGCCAGCGCCGACAGGCCGTAGTGCGTGAACCAGAGCGCCGAGAACGTGAAGATCATCGTGTACAGCCAGATCACGCCCACCATGATGAACGGCGCGAGGATGATGAACTGCATGCTCAGCGTCCAGATCATCGACGGCACGCCGCACAGGAAGCCACAGATGATGCCCATCACCAGCATCGGCCAGCGGTGCGCGCGCAGCAGGCCTTCGCGCTCGGGCTTGGAGGCGTGCTCGGCGAGCGCGTCGAAGCCCATGACGTGCGCCGTCAGCCAGCCCCAGATCACCGGCGGCAGCACCAGCGCCAGGCCCGGCACCAGCCAGAACGGCAGCGTGATCATCACCATCAGCAGCGCGGCGATCGTCCAGCCGAACGACGCCAGCACGCTGATCCACCACGACGCGCCGTGGCGCCGCTCCAGGTGCGGGAAGCGCCGGCGCGAGACCAGCGTCACGATGGCCGGCGTGATCCACAGCCCGACCAGCACCAGCGTGAGCGCGACCACCACGGGGATCGTCAGCGCGATGACGATCAGCGCCGCGATGCCGGTGCGAAAGCCCGCGCCGAGCATGGACGTCATCCACTCGAGCATCGAGTTGACGAGCGACCAGTGCTCCAGCGTCGCGCGCACCGACGCGATGGCCGACTCCCAGAAGAAGAACCCCGCCGCCAGCGTCGCCGCGCCCGCCACCAGCAGCGGCAGCAGGGACAGCATGATCACCTTCGGATGCAGGCAGTAGGCGACCGCGCGCCAGAAGGAGCCGAACAGCAGTTTCATCGGGCGTGAGGATACGTGAGAGGCGATGCGCGTCGTGTGACGTTCAGGCGGGATTCAGACGATCGGTTGATCAGGCGGTCAGGCGATCAATCGTCGTCGCCGCCGAGGATGCTGCCGATGCCGCCGAGGATGCCGCCGGTGGCGAGCGCACCCAGCACGCCGCCGCCGCTGGCGCCGGCGCGATCGCTGCCGCCACCGCCGTTCTGCGGCGCCGCGGCGAACACGCGGCTGGCCAGGCGCGAGAACGGCAGGCTCTGGATCCAGACGGTGCCCGGGCCGGTGACCTTGGCGAAGAACAGGCCCTCGCCGCCGAACAGCGCCGTCTTGATGCCGCCGACGTACTGGATCTCGAAGTTGACGCCCTGCGTGAACGCCACGAGGCACCCGTGGTCGATCAGCAGCGTCTCGCCGGGCTGCAGCTCGCGCCGCTCGACGGTGCCGCCGGCGTGCACGAAGGCCATGCCGTCGCCGTCCAGGCGCTGCATGATGAAGCCGTCGCCGCCGAAGAAGCCCACGCCCAGGCGCTGCTGGAACGCGATGCCCAGCGACACGCCGCGCGCCGCGCACAGGAAGGCCTGCTTCTGGCAGATCAGCGTGCCGCCGACCGAGCGCAGGTCGATCGGCAGGATCTTGCCCGGCACCGGCGAGGCGAACGCGACGCGGCGCTTCTGGCTCGACGGGTTCATGAACACGGTGGTGAACACGTTGGCGCCGCTGATCAACCGCTTGCCGGCCCCCACCAGCGCGCCCCACAGGCCCGAGTTCTGCTGCGAGCCGTCGCCGAACACGGTGTCCAGGACGATGCCGTTCTCCATGAACATCATCGAGCCGGCCTCGCCGATCGCGGCCTCGCCCGGATCGAGCTCGACCTCGACGAATTGCATCTCCGCGCCCTTGATCTCGTAGTCGACCACGTCCATCGCCATCTTCATTGCTCCGTTGCCCGGCCCGTGCCGGCCCCGCATTCTGCGTCAAGCCGGGAACCGCCCGGCCGCGCGCCGCCCATCCGGGATTCCACTGCCCCTAGCACGGCCGCATTGGATAAAGCCATGACGCGATCGCATGACGCCGCGCGCTATCCTGGACTCACCGCCAACTCCACCGCGCGATCCGGCCACAAGCCACGCGATCGCCCCAGAGACATGACCACGCCTGTCCAGACCCCGGCCGCACGCCCGGCCCGCCCCGCCGTGCTCGACCTCATCGGCAACACGCCCATGGTCGAGCTCACCCAGTTCGACACCGGCTGCTGCCAGCTGTTCCTGAAGCTGGAATCGCAGAACCCCGGCGGCTCCATCAAGGACCGGATCGGCCTGGCGATGATCGAGACGGCCGAGCGCGAAGGCAAGCTCAAGCCGGGCGGCACGGTGATCGAGGCCACCGCCGGCAACACGGGCCTGGGACTGGCGCTGGTGGCGCGCGCCAAGGGCTACCGCGTGATGCTGGTGGTGCCAGACAAGATGTCATCGGAGAAGGTGCTGCACCTGAAGGCGCTCGGCGCCGAGGTGCACACCACGCGCTCGGACGTCGCCAAGGGCCACCCCGAGTACTACCAGGACATGGCCGCGCGCCTCGCGCGCGAGGCCGGCGGCGACGCGTTCTACATCGACCAGTTCAACAACCCCGCCAACCCGCTGGCCCACGAGATGACCACCGCGCCGGAGATCTGGCAGCAGATGGGCCACCGCGTCGACGCGGTCGTGTGCGGCGTCGGCTCGGGCGGCACCATCACCGGCCTGCAGCGCTACTTCGCGCGCGTCTCGCCGAACACCGAGTTCGTGCTGGCCGATCCCAAGGGCTCGGTGCTGTGCGACTACCTGGCCAGCGGCAAGATCGGCACCGCCGGCTCGTGGGCCGTCGAGGGCATCGGCGAGGACTTCGTGCCGTCCATCGCCGACCTGAGCAAGGTGCGCACGGGCTACACGATCGACGACGAGGAGAGCTTCGCCACCGCGCGCGAGCTGCTCAAGCGCGAGGGCCTGCTCGCGGGCTCGTCCACCGGCACGCTGCTGGCCGCGGCGCTGCGCCACTGCCGCGCGCAGACCACGCCCAAGCGCGTCGTCACCTTCGTCTGCGACACCGGCACGCGCTACCTGTCGAAGGTCTACAACGACAGCTGGATGTTCGACCAGGGCCTGCTGCACCGGCCCACGGTCGGCGACCTGCGCGACCTGATCTCGCGCCGCGCGGTCGACGAGGCCGTCATCAGCGTCACGCCCGACGACACGCTGCTGACCGCGTTCCAGCGCATGCGCGCGGCCGACATCTCGCAGGTACCGGTGCTGCAGGACGGCAAGCTCGCGGGACTGCTGGACGAGTCCGACCTGCTGCTGCACGTCAGCGGCGACTCCGGGCGCTTCCGCCAGCCGGTGCGCCAGGCGATGAACCGCCAGTTGCGCACGCTGCGGCCCGACGCCGGCCTGCAGGCGCTGATCACGACCCTGCAGGAGGGTTGGGTGGCGGTCGTCGCCGACGCGGACGGCTTTTATGGTCTGATCACGCGGTTCGACCTGCTGAACTACCTTCGCAAGACCTTGGCCTGAGAGACCTTCATGAGCAAGACCGACAAGCCCCACGGCTTCGAGACCCGCGTCATCCACGCCGGCCAGTTCCCCGACCCGTCGACCGGCGCGATCATGCCGCCGATCTTCCAGACTTCGACCTACGTGCAGTCCAGCCCGGGCGTGCACAAGGGCTACGAGTACTCGCGCAGCCAGAACCCGACGCGCGAGGCGCTGGAGCGCTGCGTGGCCGACCTCGAGGGCGGCCGCCGCGGCTATGCGTTCGCCTCGGGGCTGGCGGGCATGTCCACGGTGCTGGAGCTGCTGGACGCCGGCGCCCACGTCATCGCCAGCGACGACCTGTATGGCGGCTCGTTCCGCCTGTTCGAGCGCGTGCGCAAGCGCAGCATGGGCCTGCAGGTCAGCTTCATCGACATGTCCGACGCGCAGGCCGTGCGCAAGGCGATCAAGCCCAACACGAAGATGGTGTGGGTCGAGACGCCGTCGAACCCGCTGCTCAAGCTGATCGACCTCGAGGCCGTCGCGAAGATCGCGCGCGAGGCCAACCTGATCGCGGTGGCCGACAACACCTTCGCGAGCCCGTGGGGCCAGAACCCGCTGGCGCTCGGCTTCGACATCGTCGTGCACTCCACCACCAAGTACCTCAACGGCCACTCGGACGTCGTCGGCGGCGTGGCGGTGGTCGGGCGCGAGGGGCGCCAGGACGAATGGGCCGAACGCCTGGCCTTCCTGCACAACGCGGTCGGCGCGATCGCCGGCCCGTTCGATTCCTTCCTCGCGCTGCGCGGCGTCAAGACGCTGGCGCTGCGCATGGAGCGCCACAACCAGAGCGCGCTGGCGATGGCGCAGTGGCTGGAGTCGCACCCGAAGGTGGCGCGCGTGTTCTATCCGGGCCTCGAGAGCCACCCGCAGCACGCGCTCGCCAAGCGCCAGATGCGCGGCGGCGGCGGCATGATCTCGCTGGACCTGAAGTCCGACCTCGCCGGCGCGCGCCGCTTCCTCGAGCACGTGCACCTGTTCGCGCTGGCCGAGAGCCTGGGCGGGGTCGAGAGCCTGATCGAGCACCCGGCCATCATGACGCACGCGTCGATCCCGGCCGAACAGCGCGCGACGCTGGGCATCGGCGACACGCTGATCCGGCTGTCGGTGGGCATCGAGTCGCTGGAAGACCTCAAGGCCGACCTCGAGAACGGGTTCGCAAGGATTTGACGGCCCCACGCTCGCGCTCGCTGCCCCCGAGTGGCCGGCCGCGGACGGCCCGGCGGAGCCGGTTCCGTCGCTCCCTCGCCCGTCTCTTGAGACGGACAAGCGGCAGCGCCGGCACCGCGCGGCACATTCACCAACAGTGCGCCTCTTGCACGCCGATGTCTCAGTCAAACGCGCCCACGGGCGCGTTTTGTTCGTCGGGGCTTCCCGCATACTCGCGCCATGACGAAGCCCACCCTCCCCCGCTCGCTGCTGTCCCTCGCCGTCGGCGGCGCCCTCGCCCTGCTGGCCGCCGTGCCCGCGCACGCCGCGCCCGACGCGGCCGCCACCCACCGCTTCGAGCAGGTGGTGCACGACTTCTACGAACGCTACCTCGCCACCCATCCCGAAGAGGCGACGCAGCTGGGCGACCACCGCTTCGACCGCAGGAGCGGCGACCTCTCGGCCGCCGGCGTCGCGGCCGATCGCAAGCTGTATCGAAAGACGCTGGACGTCATCCAGGCGATCCCCGCGTCCAGCCTGCCGCCCGACCACGCCGTCGACCGCGAGATCCTCGAGAACGACCTGCGCGCGCGCCTGTTCGACATCGAGGTGATGAAGGCGTACACGTGGCAGGCCACCGACTACTCGGGCACCGAAGGCGTGTACGTGCTGCTGGCGCGCGACTTCGCGCCGATCAAGGAGCGCCTGGCCGCCGCGAAGGTGCGCCTGGAGGCCATTCCCAAGCTGGTGGCCGCCGCCAAGCAGAACCTGCAGCGCCCGCCGCGCGTGTTCACCGAGACGGCCATCGCGCAGAACAAGGGCGCGATCGGCTTCGTGCAGGACGACCTGGACGACTTCATCAAGCAGGCGCCCGAGATGAAGGCCGTGCTCGCGCCCGCCCGCGCCCGCGCGGTGGCCGCGCTCAAGGACTACGGCGTCTGGCTGGAAAAGACGCTGCTGCCGCGCTCGGACGGCGATTTCCGCTTCGGCAAGGCCCACTTCGACCAGCGCCTGAAGTTCGCGCTCGACTCCGACCTCGGCGCCGACGAGATCCTGGCCCGTGCCGAGGCCGACCTGCAGTCGACGCAGCAGAAGATGGAGGCCACCGCGCTGCCGCTGTACAAGCAGTGGTTCCCGGGCAAGCCCACCGAGGGCGTCGACGGCCGCGTGATCGTGCGCGCCGTGCTGGACAAGATCGCCGACACGCACCCGACCAACGACACCGTCGTCGCCGAGGCGCGCGACGACCTCGACAAGGCCACCGCCTTCGTGCGCGAGCACAAGCTCGTCTCGCTGCCCACCAAGCCGATCAAGGTCATCGTGATGCCCGAGTTCCAGCGCGGCCAGGCCACGGCGTTCTGCGACTGGGCCGGCCCGCTCGAGAAGAACGGCGAGACCTTCTACGCGATCTCGCCGACGCCGGCCGACTGGACGCCGCAGCGCGTGGAATCGCAGTACCGCGAGGACAACAGCGCCAACCTGCGCGACATCACCGCGCACGAGGCCATGCCCGGCCACTACCTGCAGGGCGCGCATGCCAGCCAGGTGAAGATGCCGACGCTGGTGCGCGCGATGACGGGCTCGGGCACCTTCATCGAGGGCTGGGCCGTCTACGCCGAGCAGATCATGGCCGAGGCCGGCTGGGGCGGCGAGGAGACGCGCATGCAGCAGCTCAAGATCCGCCTGCGCGTGGCCATCAACGCGATCCTCGACCAGAAGATCCACGCCGGCCACATGACCGAGGACGAGGCCAAGCACCTGATGATGGACACCGGCTACCAGGAAGAAGGCGAGGCCGCCGGCAAGTGGCGCCGCGCCGAGATGTCCGCGGGGCAGCTGTCGACCTACTTCGTCGGCGTGCAGGAGCAGATCGCGCTCGCGCACGACCTGAAGGCGAAGATGGGCGCCGACGACCTGGCCGTGCACGACCGCATGCTGTCGCACGGCTCCATCGCGACGAAGTACGTGCGCCAGCTCGAAGGCCTGGCGCCGGCGGACGCGGCGGCGAAGTAAGGCGCCGCCCCTGCGCGTATGCACCCGCGCGCCGTCGGGCGCGCGGGTGCGTCACGCGCAGGCCCGCCCGCGCGCGAGCGCCCGCGGCGCTCACTCGATCGCGTAGACGTTCGAGTCCGCGCTGCCGATGTAGACCGTGCCGCCGGCCACCAGCGGCGTCGCGTAGAACGAGCCGACGTGGTCCTGCCGGCGCGTGCCCTCGTTGGACAGGTCACCCCACGAGGACGCGTACAGCCAGCCCGAGTTGAACTTGCCGTCGGCCGACAGCACCCACTCGCGGTCGGCCTTCGCGGCCTCGGTGCGGAACGCCCACAGCACGCGGCCGTCGACGCGGTCGCGCGCCTGCAGCGAGCCGTTGAGCACGCCCAGCAGCACGGTGTCGCCGGCGATCGTCGGCGAGCCGAACACGTAGGCCTGCGTCGAGCCCATCGCCTGCGCGGGCTGGCCGGTGGCGGCGTCGACGACGCGGTACTGCGCGGTGTCAGAGGTGGCGAAGTAGACGCGCCCCTGCGCCACCGCGGGCGACGCGTTGACCCAGCTGCCCTCGGTGTCGACGTTCCACTGTGGTGCGCCGGTGCGCAGGTCCAGCGCGTAGAGATGGCCGTCGCGGCAGCCGACGAACACGCGGCCGTCGGCGATCGCCGCGGACGACTGGAAGCCCTGCTGGTTGTGGATCAGCGGGTCGAGCCCGGCCTGGAACGCCCACCGCTGCGCACCGGTGGCGGCGTCCAGCGCGTACAGGCGCCCGTCCCAGCTGCCGATCACGATCAGGCCGTCCGCGAAGGCCGGCGACGCGTGCACCACGTCGCCGGTGGCGAACTTCCACGCCAGCTTGCCGGAGGCGGCGTCGACCGCGTAGACGTGGCCGTCGCCGCTCCCGAAGACGACCTTGCCGTCGACCACCAGCGGGCTCGACAAATACACGTCGTACAGGTCGGGAAAGGTCTGGTTGCGCGGCTGCAGGCCGTGCAGGCCCTTGGCCTCGAAGCGGCGCTCGCCTTCGGTGGCGAACTTCCACAGCACCTCGCCCGAGCGCGCGTCGAGCGCATAGAGACGACCGTCGTAGCTCACCGCGAACACGCGGTCGCCCCACACCGCCGGCGTCGACGGCACCGGGCCGCCGGTGTGCGCCTTCCAGCGCTGGCGGCCGCTGGCCGCGTCGACGGCGTAGACGTTGCCGTCGTCGCTGCCGAACAGCACCGCGCCGTCGTTCCAGACCGCCGACGAGACGACGCGTCCACCGGTGGGGAACGTCCACTTGACGCGATGGAACTCGCGCGGCGCGGCGCCAGCCGCCAGGCCCTGGTGCGCGGGGTCGCCGCGGAACATCGACTGCGCCCGCGGCGCGGAGGGTGCGAGCGCCAGCAGCGCCAGCGCGATGGCCGCGACGCGCGCCGTCACGACGACTTCTCCCCGGGCTGGCGCCGCAGCACGATCGCGGCCTCGTACGGACCTTGCGCCACCGCGCCGTCGATGACGCCGTCCTGCGCCGCGAAGCGGCCCTCGATCGTGAAGTCGGCGGCGCTGGCGCGCACGGTGACGAACTCGCGGCCCTGCACGACCTGATCAACCTGCAGCGTGGTGGTGCGCTTGCCCACGATCACCAGCTGCCCGCTGCCGGCCCCGCCGGCACCGTTGGCCAGCGTCAACGTGACCTCGCGCGGGTAGCCGCCGAGCTCGTAGCGCCCGGTCCATCTGCCGGCGAGCGCCGCGGTGATCGCGCCGCCGCCCGGCGGTCGCTCCACCTGCGCCTGCCCGGTGCGGTGCAGGTTCACCGCGGCACTGCGGCCACCGAGCGCGAACGTGCCCGCGAGCGAGCCGTCGGCCTGGCAGTTCAGCGCGAGGCCGGGCTTGAGCGTGTCGCCGCCGGGAAAGGCCGACGCGAGCCCCACCTTGACGGCGCAGCCGGACACCGCGAGGTCGTTGACGGGCGAGCCCCCGACGAAGCGGCCCGGCAGCGTGGCCGAGCCTTCCCAGCGGCCCTGCGCGTCGCGACCGAGGTCCAGCACCAGGCGCAGCGGCTGGCCGGGGATATCGGCCACGCCTTCCCAGCGGCCGGCGGGATCGCCCGCGGCGTGCGCGCACGCGCCCGCCGCGAACCACGCGGCGAGCAGGACGAACTTCGGGGCGCACGCGCGCCTGGGAACGAACGCAGCCATGAGGCCTCCACGGTCACCGGGATGCCTCACATCATGGAAGCGTCCACGCGGCGGCGGGCGCCCGATGCGACGAATGGGGGAAAAGGCGCCGTGAGCAGCGGTGCGTCAACGCCGCCTCGGGCCTCAGTAGTTGGCTGCGGCCCGCACCGCGCTGGCGGGCTTGTCGAGGTCGGCAAGCAGCTCGGGCCCGACGATGGCGAACGGCACGGAGCCGTACGACAGCAGGCGGTCGTGGAAGTCGTGCAGCGAGCCCTTGTCGCCCGTGCGGCGCTGGTACTCGCCCAGCAGCTCCTGCAGCTGCAGCCGGCCCACCGTGTAGTTCAGCACGTAGCCCGGACGCAGCGCGTAGCCGGCCACCGCGGCCTCGGACGCGGACTTCGTGAAGCCGGACTGCTCCTCGAAGAACTTGGCCGCCTGCGCGAGCGTCCATTCGCCGCTGGCCATCTTCACGTCGACGATGACGCGGGCACCGCGCACGCGTTCCCAGCGCGCGGTGAACAGGCGCGCGTCCAGGTCGTCGCCGTACAGACCCAGTCGCACGAACATCTCCTCGCCGTAGAACGCCCAGCCCTCGGCGAAGGTGCCGGAGTACTGGATCTTGCGCACGTAGTCGGAGTGGCGGCGCGCGATCGACAGCTGCAGGAAGTGGCCCGGCATCGCCTCGTGGGCGGCGGTCTGCAGGATGCGGTCCCGGTCGAAGTCCTCGTTCATGTCCAGCCGCTCGGCCGCGGCCTTCAGCGACTCGGGCGGCGTGATGAAGTAGTAGCCGTTGCCCGACTTCGAGAACAGGCGCGGCGACTCCATCGACGCGCCCGGCGACACCGGCTGCTGGAACTTGGGCGTCTCGACGACATCCAGCGATCCGAGCCAGGCGGGCAGCGTGACGACGTCGTGCTCCTCGACGAACTTGCGAAGCTCGGCGATGCGGTCGCGGTAGTAGTCGATCAGGGCCGGGCCGCTGGGCGCCATGCCGCCGCCGCTGTCCGCGCCGAGCGCCACCTTGCGATGGGCCGCCGCTGCCTTGACCCAGGCCTCTTCGGCCCAGCCGTGGGCCAGCTCGTCGCGCGCCATGCCCTCGATGTCCTTGCCCGTGTACGGCAGCAGCTGCTCGCGCTGCAGCATCCGGTCGTAGGCCGCGCGGCCCATCGCGAAGTTCTCGGGCCACGCGTCGACGTGGGCCTTGATGGTCGCGTTCGTCTTGCTCAGCGTCGCGAGCACCGCGTCGCGCGCCGCCACGAAGCGCTTGAGCGACGCCGGGTCGCTCGCGAGCTGCTCCTTGGCCGCGTCGGTGAGCGCGCCGTTCAGGAAGTCGGGAGCTCCGTCGATCTGCTTGCTGCCGGCCACGCCGTAAAGCTTGCCCGGGTGCGTCACCAGCTTCTGGCCGGCCTCGATGAACGCGGGGCCCTTTTCCAGGCGGGCGATGATGTCGGCCCAGGCCTTGGGCACGTCGGCGGCGGTGGCATCGTCGCGGCCCGGGATCGGCAGGTGCAGGAACTGCGTGTAGATCACGTCGACCAGCGTCAGCGCGGGGCCGGCGTAGTCCTTGCGGTCGGTCTGGCGCACCTGCAGTTCGTCCAGGCGCTCGTCGATCTGCGCGCGCAGCAGCTTGGCGTCGTCGGCGTCCACCAGCGAGATCGACGGGCCGGCGGCCTTGGAGATCGCATCGAGCTTCGTGCCCCAGGCCTTGAGCTGCGCGATCGTGGCGGCACGCTCGGCCTCGGTGGCGTTGATCAGCTCGCCGTCATGCCCCGCGATGCCGAGGTAGGTGGCGTGGATCGGGTTGCGCTGGGCGCCGATGTTGACGATGTCCTGGGCGAGCGTGGTGAGCTGGTCGTGCGTGCTCGGCGCGGCGAAAGCGTTGGCGGACAGCAGGCAGGCCAGCGTCAGCGCCAGCGGGGTCTTCTTCATGGAGCAGTTCCGTTGGTCGGGATCGAAGCGACGGATGTTACGTCGACCGTGGCCCGATCAGCCCAGCTCTTTCGATAGCGCCTTCGCCACGCGGGCCAGCGCCTCGACGGCCGCGTCGGGCGACTCCAGGTACTGCGCCTGCACGATCGCGCCGTCGATCGCGAGCGCCAGCGCCCGCGCCGTGCGCGCGCGACCGGGCCCGGGCTTGATCAGGCGCGTGACGGCGGCGGTCATGTCCTGCTTGTGGCGGCGCGTGGCCTCCAGCACCGCCGGCAGCGCCGCCGCGAGCTCACCCACGCTGTTGAGGAACGCGCAGCCGCGGAAGTCGTCGCCGCGGAACCACTCGGCCAGCGCCGGCGCGATCGCGGCGACGTTGCCGCCGTGGCGCGCGAGCGCGTCGACGAACCACGCCATCCAGCGCTCGTGGCGGAACTCGAGGAAGGCCAAGATCAGGTCGTCCTTGCTCGGGAACTGGCGATAGAACGTCACCTTGGCCACGCCCGACTCGGCGATCACGCGGTCGATGCCGGTGGCGCGGATGCCGTCGCTGTAGAACAGGTCGTGCGCGGTGTGCAGGATGCGCTCGCGCGGCGCGGCGATGGACGTGACGGTCATGGGCCCATTGTAGACAGACTTGTCTACATGGCATAGAGTCGCGCCAGGTAGACAAACCTGTCTACATCACTCCACTTCCCTTCCGGAGACGCCATGGATCCCAAGCCGCCCCTGCCGCCCTTCACGCTCGAGTCCGCCATCCAGAAGGTGCGCCTGGCCGAGGACGCCTGGAACTCGCGCGACCCGGCGCGGGTCGCCATGGTCTACACGGAGGACACGCGCTGGCGCAATCGCGCCGAGTTCCCCGTCGGCCGCCAGCAGGTGCGCGAGTTCCTGGCGCGCAAGTGGTCGCGCGAACTGGACTACCGGCTGATCAAGGAACTGTGGGCGCACGACGGCAACCGCATCGCGGTGCGCTTCGCCTACGAGTGGCGCGACGACTCCGGCCACTGGTTCCGCTCGTACGGCAACGAGAACTGGGAATTCAACGACGAGGGCTACATGATGCGGCGCTTCGCGAGCATCAACGACCGGCCCATCGCGGAGTCCGACCGCCAGTTCCACTGGCCGCTGGGCCGCCGCCCCGACGACCATCCCGGGCTGAGCGATCTCGGCCTTTGAGCGGGCCGCGTGCTGCGGCGCCGCATTTGACCCTGGGCTCGTGTCGCCGGCCGCGGCAGGCCACCATTCGCATCCCCTGACCTGCTCGAGGACGCGCCATGGCCTTTCTCCGCCTCACCGTGATCCGCGCCGTCGTGTTCGCCGCCTGCGCCCTTTGCGCGGTCGGCGCCCTCGCCGAGGATCTGCAACTGACCGGCGCCCAGGAGGTGCCGCCCAACGACAGCAAGGCCGTGGGCAGCGGCAGCATCAAGATCGACGCGGACGGCAACGTCAGCGGCAGCGTGTCGACGCCCACGATCCAGGGCAAGGCCGCGCACATCCACGTGGGCGCGCCGGGCAAGGCGGGGCCGCCCATCATCACGCTCAACGGCGGCGACCCGGGCGTGTGGAGCGTGCCGCAGGGCGCGAAGCTCAACGCCGAGCAGATCGCCGCGTGGAAGGCCGGCGACCTCTACGTCAACGTCCACACCGCAGAGCATCCCGGCGGCGAGGTGCGCGCGCAGATCAAAGCGCCTTGATCACGCCCATCGCGGCGGCAGGCGCGCGTTCCTTGGCGCCGTTGATCATGAACATGAAGACGTCGCGGCCGTCGGACCTGGCCGCGCCCGCGTCGCCCGCCACCAGCGGCAGCCCGCTCGGCTCGCCGCCGGCGGCCCAGGTGCGCGCGCAGTCGGCGAACTGCGCCAGCACCGCAGGCTCGTAGCCGGTGGGCACGTCGGCCTTGGCGTTCATCAGGCGCAGGTAGACGAAGTCGGCGGTCAGGTTCGCGAACGACGGGTAGTCGGGCGAATCGGTGAACACCACGGCGCAGCGGTACCGGCGCGCCAGCGCGAGGAACTCGGGCACCATGAAGCTGTCGTGGCGCACGTCCAGCACGTGGCGCAGCGCGCGGCCCTGCACGTCGGCGGGCAGCAGCTTGAGGAAGGCCTCGAAGTCGGCCGGGTCGAATTTCTTGGTGGGCGCGAACTGCCACAGCACCGGCCCCAGCTTGTGCTCCAGGCGCGCGAGGCCGCTGCCGATGAAGCGCTCGATCGACTCGCCGGCCTCGGCCAGCACGCGGCGATTGGTGGCGAAGCGATTGGCCTTCAGCGAGAACATGAAGTCGTCGGGCGTCTCGGCGAACCAGCGCTCGAAGGACTTGGGCGTCATCGTGCTGTAGTAGGTGCCGTTGACCTCGATGGCCGTCACCTGCCGGCTGGCGTGCTCGAGCTCGCGCGCGGCCGGCAGCTTGGGCGGATAGAAGTTGTCGCGCCAGGGCTCGTACGTCCAGCCGCCGATTCCCACCCGGATCTTGCTCATTGCTGCGCTCCTCGTTTGCGAGACGCGCTTTTTACCCCAACCGCAAGACCCGTGTGGCTCAACGCCTGTAGTCGAGCCGCCAGAGCAGCTTCCAGGTCTTGCCGCCGTCGGTGGTGCCTTCCCAGTCCCACGTGAACGCGTCGGCCGTGATGTGGTGAAAGACCATGCGCTTGCCGGTGACCTCGGCACCGACTGGGACGAGCGCCGTCGAGAACAGGCGCTTGTCGCCGTCGACGCTGCCAGTGAGCGCGAAGAAGCCGCCCTGGTTGTCGGCCCAGGCCTGGTGCCACTGGCCGGCGGGGTCGCGCACGCTCAGCGAACGGCCCTTGAGCAGCGGCGCGGGGTCGGCGGCGTCTTCCTCGAAGCGTTCCTCGATGACGTTGCCGTCGAGCACGCGCGACACGTGGTTGCGCGCCTTGCCGGTCGTGCCGTCCGCGTTCTTCCAGGTCACCTGCCAGTCGCCGACCCAGAAGTCGAACAGGTCGGCGGGCTGGGCGGCGGGCGCGGCGGAAGCGGTGTGCATGGTGCAGGCCAGGAGCAGCGTGGGAACGAGGAATCGCATGGGACACCTCCATGGAGCGGGTGCCCGAGTTGTAGCCCCGCCCGCCCCGCCCTGCCCGGCCGTTGCGACGGGCGACGGTCCACGAGGGACCGACGACGGTGGCCGCTAGTGCAGGCTGGCGATGAACTGCTGCAGCTCGGGCGTGCGCGGCGCGCCGAAGATCTGCTCGGGCGGGCCGATCTCGTGGATGCGGCCGGCATGCATGAACACGACGCGGTCGCTGACCTTGCGCGCGAAACTCATCTCGTGCGTCACCATCAGCAGCGTCATGCCTTCGTCGGCCAGGCTCTCCACCACCTTGAGCACCTCGCCGACGAGCTCGGGATCGAGTGCGGACGTGATCTCGTCGCACAGCAGCACGCTGGGCTGCATCGCCAGCGCGCGGGCGATCGCCACGCGCTGCTGCTGGCCGCCCGAGAGCTGGTCGGGCCAGGCGTCGAACTTCTCGGCCAGCCCGACGCGCGCGAGCAGCCGGCGCGCCGCCTCGGCGTTGGCGTCCGGCGCCATCTTCCGGACCAGCGTGGGCGCGAGCATCACGTTGCGGCCCACGCTCAGGTGCGGGAACAGGTTGAAGCCCTGGAAGATCATGCCCACGTGCTGGCGCAGCTCGCGCATGGCCTTCGCGTCGCCGTGCCTCAGCGGCTGGCCATCCACGTGCAGCGTGCCGTCCTGGAACGCCTCGAGGCCGTTGATGCAGCGCAACAGGGTGCTCTTGCCGGAGCCGCTCCTGCCGATGATGGCGATCACCTCGCCGCGCCGAACGTCGAGGTCGACGCCTTTGAGCACCTCGTTGTCGCCGTAGCGCTTGCGAAGCTGGCGGATGTCGACGATGGAGAACGGGGCTTCAACGGTCACGGCGCATCTTCCTCTCGAGTCGCTTGCTGAATGCGGAGACGGGCCAGCACAGCGCGAAGTACATCAGCGCCACGCAGGCATAGACGGTGAACGGGCGGAAGGTCGCGTTGGTGATCATCGTGCCCGTCTTGGTGAGCTCGACGAAGCCGATGATGGACGCCAGCGCCGTGCCCTTGATCACCTGCACCAGGAAGCCGACGGTGGGCGCCACGGCGATGCGCAGCGCCTGCGGCGCGACGACGTGGCGCAGCTTCTCGCCGAAGCTCAGCGCGAGGCTGTCGGCGGCCTCCCACTGGCCGCGCGGGATGGCGTCCACGCAGCCGCGCCAGATCTCGGCCAGGTACGCGCTGGCGTACAGCGTCAGCGCGCCGCCGGCCGCGACCCACGGCGAGACGTTGATGCCGAACAGCCCCAGCCCGAAGTAGGCCAGGAACAGCTGGATCAGCAGCGGCGTCCCCTGGAACACCTGCACGTAGGCGGACACCGCGGGCGCGACGCCGGGCCCGCCGCGCAGGCGCGCGGCCAGCAGCGCGAGACCGACGGCGCCGCCGCCGATGAACGCGATCAGCGACAGCGCGACGGTCCAGCGCGCCGCCAGGAGCAGGTTGCCCAGGATCTGCCAGACGGAGAACTCGACCACGTCACCTCCCTGCCGGCGCGACGCGCCCGAACAGCCAGCGCGGGCCGGCCCAGGCGAGCGCCTGGCGCAGCAGCACCGCCATCGCCAGGTACAGCCCGGCCGCGACGAAGTTGGCCTCGAACGAGCGGAAGTTGCGGCTCATGATGAGGTTGGTCGAGTAGCTGAGCTCCTGCGCCGCGATCTGGCCGCACACCGCCGAGCCCAGCATCACGATCACGATCTGGCTGACCATCGCGGGCCACACGCGCCCCAGCGACGGCGGCAGCACCACGCGCAGGAACACCTGGCGCTCCGTCATCGCGAGGCTGCGCGCCGCCTCGAGCTGGCCGCGCGGCGTGGCCTCGATGCCGGCACGCACGATCTCGGCCGCGTACGCGCCCAGGTTGAGCGTCATCGCGATGATCGATGCGGCCTCGGACGACAGCCGCACGCCCAGGCTCGGCAGCCCGAAGAAGATGAAGAACAGCTGCACGATGAACGGCGTGTTGCGGATCAGCTCCACGTACGCCGCCGCGAGCGCGCGCACGGCCGCGGGCCCGTGCGTGCGCGCCCGCGCGCAGGCGATGCCCAACGCAAGGCCCAGCACCGTGGCGACCGCGGTCAGCGCCAGCGTCAGCGCGGCGCCGCGCAGCAGCAACGGCCAGTCGACGAGGACGGCCGCGAAGTCGAGCTGCACCATGGTCTCGCCTCCCGTACGGGTCGATCAGTTCGGCAGGTCGCCGGCCGGACGGCCCAGCCACTTGACGCACAGCTTGTCGATCTCGCCGCCGGCCTTGGCCGCCGCGATGATCTCGTTGACCTTCAGCCGCAGCTTGTCGTCGCCCTTGGCCACGCCGATGAAGTTGGGCGAGTCCTTGAGCAGCAGCTTGAACTCGGTGCCCAGCTGCGGGTTGCGCGCCATCATGTTGCCGGCCACGGACGCGCCGGTGGCGATCACCTGCACCTGGCCGGACACGAAGGCAGAGACCGTGGCGTTGTTGTCCTCGAAGCGCTTGATGTCCGCGCCGGCGGGCGCGATCTTCGTGAGTTCCATGTCCTCGATCGCGCCGCGCGTGACGCCGATCGTCTTGCCCGCGAGGTCGGCCGGCGACTTCAGCGGCATGCCCTTGGGCGCGAACACCGCCTGGAAGAACGGCGAGTAGGCCGCGGTGAAGTCGATCACCTTCTCGCGCTCCGGATTCTTGCCCAGCGTCGAGATCACGAGGTCGGCCTTGTGCGTCTGCAGGTAGGGGATGCGGTTGGCGCTGGTCACGGGCACCAGTTCCACGGCCACGCCGAGCCTGGTGCCGATGAGCCGCGCCATGTCGACGTCCAGGCCTTGCGGCGCCATGTCGGTGCCCACGAAGCCGTAGGGCGGGAAGTCGGTGGGGATCGCGATGGCGATGGACTTCCTGGCCACGATCGCGTCGAGCGCGCTCTCCGCGCGTGCCGCGGCCGCGAGGAAGGCGCCGGCGAACGCCAGGGCGATCAGGGAGCGTCGTTGCAGTGTCATGTCACATCTCCTTGTGGCGCCGTCGCGGCGCGCGCGTTGCAGTCGGGGTCGGGGTCGGGATGGGGGAAACGAGGTCGGTGAACAGGCGGCGCGGGCGTCGCGGCGCGGCGTCGGGCGGCAGCGCGGGCGGCGGCTGCAGGGCCTGTCGCAGCGCCCCCAGCGGGTCGGCTTCCGGCGCCGGGGAGCCGAGCGCTGCCGCGACGTTGCCGATGTGCGCTCGCATCAGTTCGGCCGCGCCGGCGGCGTCGCCGCGCTCGAGCGCGGCCACGATCGCCACGTGCTCGTCGCAGGACTGTGCAGCGTCGTGCGTCGACTGGAACAGCGTGGCCACCAGCGTGGTGCGCGCGGTGAGGTCGCGCAGGATGTCGGCCAGCACGGGCCCGCTCACGCACTCGGCCAGGCAGACGTGGAAGTCGCCCAGCAGGAAGCTGCGCTTGCCAGCGTCGCCCTCGCGGATCGCGGTCCGTTCGGCCTGGTAGTGCGCCTTCAGCCGTGCCAGCGTGGACTTGACCAGCGGTCGCGCGAGCGCGCCCAGCATGCCTGTCTCGATCGCGACGCGCGCCGAGAACGCGTCGGCCGCCTCGGCGCGAGAGGGCTGCACCACGAACCACCCGCGCCGACTGCTCACTTCCACCATGCCGCGCGCGGACAACCGCGCCATCGCCTCGCGCACCAGCGTGCGGCTCACCCCGAACACGTCGGCCAGCTCCTGCTCGCCCAGCCGCTGGCCGGGCGCGACGCGGCCGGCGAGGATCGCGTCGACGACCTGGTCGGCGATCTGCGCTGCGCTCGAACGTGTCGGAACGGTTGTGGTGCTCGTCATGCGCCGGTTTGGATCCTCGGGGCCCCGATGCCGTGCATACGAGGCTTGGATACGTTGCTTGTATGCAAGCTACGCAAGGCCCATGCCGGATCGCAGCGCAGCGCGCCATCCGCTCGATTGGCGCGAGATCCGCCGCCTGTTCCAAGGATCGGATCGAACGTCGACCGTCACACTGGGCGCTCCGCCGCCCAACCGCCTCAGGACATGAACCGTCGATACGCCTACCGCGACTACGCCATCCTGGTCACCGCCCAGCCGTCCGCCGGCGCCGCGGGCTGGCGCCCCGAGATCTGCGTCATCGCCCCGGACGACCGCTGGGAGTTCGTGCCGACGCACCACTCGCTGGTGGCCAACGACCCGCAGTACTGCCTCGAGCTTGGCCGCCGCTGCGCCGAGAGCGCGATCCAGAGCATGGATCCCGCGCGCGAGAAGGCCGGCTACCGGGGCCTCTGGCACTGAACCGGCCACCCTCGAACAAGCTCCAGGCGCCCGCGAGGCGCCTTTTTCATTCGCCGAACACCGGCGCCTGGCAGCGGATCGACTGCGCCCAGCCGAGCACGCCCAGCGCCTGGCGCCGCAGCACGCCGCGCTCGACGTCGACCTCCCAGTACGCCAGCGGCGTCTTCTGGCCCGGCGGCTGCAAACCGACGCCCTCGGACAGCGGCGCCGCCCCGCCATCGGCGGCCGGCACCACGCAGCGCAGCAGGTGCGACGTCGGCGCGCGGGGCGGCAGCGCCACCGCGTCGACCATGCGACACGCGCCGCGCCGCGTGTCCAGCAGCACCGCGAAGTCGGTGCCCAGGTGCTGGCGCGCGAGCACCACGCTGTCCTTGCCGACCACCGGCAGCGACCCCGGCACCGGCAGCCACCCGGCCTCGCGCGGCACGTCCTCGCCCGGCGCGCAGGCCTTGCCGCGCAGCGCGCGCGCATCGTCCATCACGGCAGGATCGACCGCGAACGGTCTCGTCTCGGCCACCGCCGCCGGGTTCACCACGCGCCGGCTGCGCGACTGCAGCACCGCGTCCCAGAAGTCGTAGGCGTGGGCGACGCAGTCCTCGTCGGGACAGACGTCGCGCACCTCGCGCAGCCAGCGCGACTCCTCGCGCTGCAGGTCGGCCGAGTCAGTGCCCGCTTGCGCCAGCAGCGAGCGATAGTGCTCGGCGAGCGTGCGATCACGCGCCGACAGGTCGGGCGACGCGCAGATCATCTTCGTCACGCGGCCCGTGACACGCGCGCAGTCGAAGCTCGGGCCGTCGGCCGCACGGGCGATCGACGCGAGCGCGCCGCCGAGCAAGGCGGCCAGCAGTCGCGCACACGTTCGCGGGGAGATCGGCAGCATCCGGTTCATTTCCTTCGAGGGCTCCTGCCAGCAACGCATCAGGCCATTCTCGGGCCGACGCGCGCCCGGCAGCCTTGCATCGACGACGCAAGCGCGTCACGACTTCGACGCCATTCGCCCACGCTTGAATCGAGTCGTGCAACTCGAATTTGCCCGGATTCAAACGTCGTTGGCGCCATCCGATGCAGGTCGCGCCCTTGAAAGCGTCCCGATTGCCCTAAAATGATCGATTCTGGGGCCGACCAGGTTTCGACGTGGGTACGGATCCGGCGCAGGGCATGCCGAGCACCAGTTCGCTCGTAAATCCACTGGAAACAAAGTAACTGCGAACGACTCTTCGTACGCTCTCGCGGCTTAAAACCCGTGAGCCTCTCAACGGTTGGCCGATGGGCCGGGCACTTGATCGCAAGATCCTGAGCTGAGAGGTCATTCACATTGGCTGGTCTCCTGTCGGGCTACTCGGCAGGAGACGAGATCAAGTAGCTGGCGTCACCGGTAGCGTGTTCCTGCGCGACCGGTGGAGCGAGATCCAAACCAGAGAACTACGCATGTAGAACTGTCCGGCGATGGCTTGCGGACGGGGGTTCAATTCCCCCCGGCTCCACCATTTACTGATATGTATAAGCCCGCATGAGGCCGAGGCGCTAAGCAAATCAACGGCTTAGCGCCTTTTTCTTGTCCGCATGAGGCCGGAACTGACCACATGCTACCCCCCCCATCATGTGGGTAACGGCTAGGGTAAGTTGACACGCACGGGTAACTCAGGCGTAGAGTCGGATCCATGGCTGGAACCGACCTCCTCAACGAAAAAGCAATTCGCGCGGCCCTCAAGGCCGCAGTCGATGCCGGCGCACCTCGCAAGGTCGCTGACGGCAGCGGCATGCACCTCGAGGCCCGGCCGTCCGGCGCCGGTTGGTGGCGACTGCGCTACCGCTTCGCCGGAAAGGAGGGAATGCTCTCGCTGGGCACTTACCCCGACGTCGGCCTGGCGCTCGCCCGGAAGCGTCGCAAGGAAGCTCGCGAGCAAATTGCCGCGGGTATTGATCCCAGCGCCGTTCGGAAGGCGGACAAAGCCGCTGACGCCGAGCGAAAGAAGGTTTCCAAGATCGTGGCCGCCGGCCTGCCCGCTCCGGGCACTTTCGAAGCTGTTGCCCGGGAATGGGTAACCGGCGTCCACAAGGTGAAGGTCAGCGCGGGACACGCTGAGCGCACGCTGACGCGCTTCGAAAATGACGTCTTCCCGTGGCTGGGCACTCGGCCGCTCGCGGCGATCGAGCCTCCAGAGCTCCTGATGATCCTGCGCAAGATCGTCGACCGCGGCGCGATTGAGACAGCGCACCGGGCGAAGGACGCGTGCGGCCAGGTGTTCCGCTACGGCATCGCCTGCGGCTACTGCTCTCGCAACCCTGCCGCCGACCTCCGCGACGCCCTGCCGCCGGTTCAGACCAAGCACTTAGCGGCCCTCGTTGAGCCCGTCGCAGTCGGACAGCTCCTGCGCGACATGGCGGCTTATGAGGGCCATCCGGTCACGCGTGCGGCGCTGACTCTGTCCGCCCTACTTCTGCTGCGCCCGGGAGAGTTACGGCACCTAGAGTGGAGTTGGATCGACACCGAGAACAAGCTCATTCGGCTACCTGCGGAGGTCATGAAGCGCAGCAAGGCCGAGAAGGCATCTGGACAGCCGCACCTTGTTCCTCTCGCTCAGCAAGCGATCAAGGCGCTCGAGGCGATCCGCGTGCAAACGGGCGCCGGCCGATACGTGTTCCCTGCCCTGACATCGGGCAAGCGGCCGATGAGCGAGAACACCGTCCGCAGTGCGCTCCGGCGCCTGGGGTACGGGAACGAAGACCAGAGCGCGCACGGCTTTCGCGCCACGGCGCGCACCATGGCGGCGGAACGCCTTGGCATTCCCGCGGAAGTCATCGAAGCGCAGCTTGCGCACGCGGTGCCGGACTCGCTTGGCCGCGCCTACAACCGGACTCAGTTCCTCGACCAACGCAAAGACTTGATGATCAAGTGGGCCGACTACCTCGACTTGCTTCGATCGACCAAGCCGGCGCAGAAAGCGCCTGCATGAGAAACCGCGCCGGCCGGCCGCCGGCAAAGACGGGCCCGCAAGGTGTTGCACCACCGAGCGGGCCCTGACAACCACCCGATCGAAAGGGATCGAAATGACTGCTACCTCGACTGTACAGACCCCAAGCGCCGCAAACTATTCTGTCTCGGAGCTCGACAGGATCCAGAAATGGCAATCGAGCAATGAGCGACTGCTCGCCCTCTATTGGGAGCGGCGTGGCAACCCTCGGAGAAATCGAGGGCATTCGGGTTGCTCCCACGCATGGGGCGATCTTCCCGACCGCAAGACATGGCACGTCGTCCACGACGTCGCAGTCGCCGGTGGCGCAGTCTTGAGTGGCGGCCTGATAGTTCCGGAAGTCGGGGCCGTGGTGAACAACGTGCCGCTCGCGAAAGTCTGCTGTTCTCGCCGACAAGGCCGGAAGGCGCTCGAGAGGGCAAGGCAACGGCATCCCGATGCGCGCCTTATCTGCTTCAGTCGCGTCATGTCCGAAAGGTCCGCGATGATCCCCGACCGCCTCGTCAACACCATGTCCATCAGCGCGAACGACGGGGCGCCGCCGGATTGGTGGCATGTGCGATCGAATGCCAGGAGCGCAGCATGAGCGCAATGCTCCAGCGCCCGATCTACGGCGGCATCTTCGGCGAGGGCCGCTACTCGCTTGCCACGATGCCCGCCGTCGTCAATGGCCTGCATGCGGTGGCCTTCATGGTGATCGATCCGCGTGAAGGTGCCGTGCTCAGCGTCGGGGAAGACAAGGTGCGTGCGCTCGCCGGCGCACGTCGCCTGCTTCGCCTGTCTGCGCCCGTCTCTGAGTACGTCGAGCCCCCATGGAGGCAGGGGCAACTCTTTCCCGCCCTCATCGCTCCGTCAGCCGCTCCGACGCGCAAGCGCATCTCGCGGCGCCGGCGCGCCATCTTCTGGCGCGGCGAAGGCCGTTGCCACTACTGCCGGGCTGCTCTGCAGATCGACGGACCGTGGCACGCTGAGCACCAGGTGCCGCTTGCGCTGGGTGGCGATGACGCGCCGCTCAACCTCGTTCCCAGCTGCGTCCGCTGCAATTCGAGAAAGCGCGACCGCACGGCATTGGAATACGTGCGGGATAGGGGAGGAATGCTGTGACTCACGCGAAATCCTACGTCGCGCCCCCGTCGGACTGGCTCCTTCATCTGCAAAGCCTGATCACGGAGTTGGGGGCGATGGACGACCAAGAGCAGGCCGCCATGGTGGACTCGATGAAGCACGCGGCGGACGTACTTCTGACAGCGATGTGCAAGGTCACGTTGGAATCCATGGCGGCTCGCGCGGCAAGCGAAGCAGTTGCGACGGCCGCCGCTTCAGCTCGTTCGGCCGCACAGCGGGGTCGCTGATGACTGCTGGCCGAAGGCGCGCCAACGAGCACCGCCAGCGCGTCGGAAGCCCTTCTAGCGCCCAGCGGGCGGAAGTTGGGCGTCAATTCACTCGGCGAGCTGAAACGCAGCACTTCGACGAGGAGGGGCGTCTCAAAGCTGCCTTGGTTGAGATCGACGGCGACCTGCTGTTTAGCGCGAAACGCCTCTCGCAGATCAAAGAGACGTCTATAGCGCTTCTCGACGCCGCCGGATTAGAAGCATCGGCGATCCTGGCGACCGAGCCAGGCGGGAGCGCGTTGCGCGACAAGGTTCTGAACTCCGCAGACTTTGCGCCTGACAGTCGCGAAGGGCTGGCGGCAAGGATCGTAGAGCTGTGCATCCGCATCGAGCACTTCACTAAGGAAGGCCATCTTACGTACGCAGCGGGCGACGCTTTCAAACTCGGACAACTCCTCGCCTATGCCAAGGTTTACGCCTCGCTCGACGCCATGTCGGCAAAGGGCGGACAGGGGAAGAAGGGACACCGCGATCCTTTCAAGGCGAAGCTGGACACGCTCATGCGCAAGAGCAAGGCAGCCGGAACAGAGTTCGATGAATTTTTAGAGGGCTGGCTTCAGGAGGGCATTCGCGACGGCCTCAGGATCAGTGGCGCTGGCGGCCCAAGCCACAAGAAGTCATACCGGATCGAAGACGAGAACGCGCTTGAGGGAGACCGCGCAGTGCAAGTCCGCGCCGAATCGACGATGCGCAAGGATCACAGCAAAGCTTGAGTCATTACCGCGTAGCCGGTAAACGGTAAGCATGCGCTTCGAATACGCCCTATCGAAACAGATGGGGCCAGAAGTGATTGCCAAAGACCCTCAAAGCGCCGTCAGCGCGCTCACCCGTCCGCTGCCGGCGGAATTGGTGGCATTCGCGCTGATCGATGCGCAGACTTGCGCCGCCGCTGGCGGGATGTCGGTAAGTTGGTGGAACGAGGAAGTGCGGCTCGGCCGCGCCCCCGCCCCCGCGATCCGCAGGACGCGTTGCACTCGCTGGCGCCTGGCGGACGTGCAAGCGTTTTGGCGGGCATTCGGCGCCGATGGAGATCCTGAGGCCGCGGCGAGGACGTCGGCAATCGCCGCGAAGGCAAGTCGCGCTGCGCAGGCCAAGCGCCAGGCCGCCGCCGGTGACAGGAGCTGAGCCATGCGCGCCGCCCTTATCGGCATCCCCGCGCAGTGGGCCGTCCGCTTCGACGTGAAGCGATTCGCTGATGCACAGGCCCGGGCCGTCTGGCTGCACGGCATCCGTCTCGATGCGATTGAGGGCGACGACGGCGCCCCTCTGTTCATCGCGACACTTCATGCGTTGACACGTTCCTTCCGAACCCTGCCAGAGGTCGAGGGATGGTTGCACGCCCTAGATGAAGAGGAGGCTCCGCGTGGCGAGGTTGCGCGGTTCGTCCGAGACCGGGGAGTCGAGACCGCATGACGACTCCCAACTGGATCAAGATGCGCACAGACCTGCGCGACCACCCTAAGGTCGTTCGCATGGCATCGATTTGCAAGACCGACAGCCTGCGCATTGTCGGCGCCTGCTGGTGTGTCTGGAGTACGTTCGACACGCACAGCATAGACGGCACGCTCGAGGGCTACACGCTGGCCACGATCGACGAGAAGGCCTTCCGCGGCTTCGGTGCCGCGATGGTGGCTGTGCACTGGCTCGAGGAGTGCGACGACGGGCTGAGCATCCCCGAATTCAGTACTCACAACGGATCATCGGCGAAGCGTCGCGCTCTGGATACGAAGCGGACAAGAGAGGCGCGTGACGAGGACAAAGGTGCGCGCGGGACGTGGATACCGGACGGACATTTGTCCGCACCTGAAGCCGACAAAAAGACGACCAGAGTGAGAGTGGAGAGAGAGAGGAAAACCCCTGTAGTCCCCTCGCCGGGTTTCGTCGAATTCTGGGACGTCTGGCCGAAGTCGACGCGCAAGGGCGAAAAGTCGAACTGCGCCAAGCTGTGGGAGGAGCGCGGGCTCGAGCGAGAGGCCGCCGAGATCATTGCCCACGTCAAGGCGATGGCGGCTTCGGAGAGTTGGACTAAGCAGGCCGGTGAGTTCATCCCGGCGCCGCTGGTCTACCTCCGAAACGGCCGATGGGACGGCGCTGAGATTGGCGACGCCAAGTCCGGCGCCGGTGCCTTCGAGGGAGCGGTCTGAATGCGCGGGCACGAAGCAATCATCGCCGCCAGGCGCGCAGGCTCGAGACCATCGTCGATCGTCTTGCTGACCCAGCCCTTCCCGCGCGGAATGCCTCCTACAGGCGTACCTGGGGATTGGGTATTTGTCGAGCCGACCGACGCCGTCGCCGGCCTTGACCTTCGCTTCGTCGTCGGCTGCCTCGTCTTCGTCGACGGGCAGGACTCCACACGAGTCCGTGCGCTGGTCGACGCCGCAAAGCGCGCTGGCGCCGGACGGGTGATCGGGAGCGTGGCAAAGCCGGTCGGCGAGTCGTTCGAGATCGTCGAGTCCATCGACACCGAGGGGGTGATCTCATGGACGTGATCACCGACGACATCGACTTCGAGGCATACCTCGCGATGACCGAGCCGCAGCAGAAGGTTCGGCCTGCCCGGGAATACGTCGAAGAATTGATCGCGAACCTCGGCGTCTCTCTGAAAGAGCGGCGTGTCGTGCTGCCATGGCAGAAGACGCATGCCCTCTTCGCGTTTCGGCCCGGCGAGGTGACGTTGTGGGCCGGCGTCAACGGGCACGGCAAGTCCCTGATCACCGGAATGGCGATGATGAGCATCATCGGCCAGGGCGACAAGGCTTGCATCGCAAGCTTCGAGATGAAGCCGCTCAAGACGCTGAAGCGCATGGGCCGCCAGTTTGCAGGGCAGAACGATGATGCCGCGTGGATCAGCGATCCGCATGTGCTCGCGGACTTCAAGGAAATCTACGAGCAGTTCGCGATCTTCGCCGACGATCGCCTGTGGCTGTACAACAGGCAGGGCACGGCGGACCGCCGCATCCTGATCGGCGTCATCCGCTATGCGGTTCTTGAGCTTGGCGTGAACCACTTCGTGATCGACAGCCTCATGAAATGCGTCGCCGGTGAGGACGACTACAACGGCCAGAAGGCCTTCGTCGACGAACTGTGCGCGCTGGCGCGCGATCTGGACATTCACATCCACCTCGTTCACCACCTTCGGAAGCTTGGTTCGGAGGCTGACACGCCGGACAAGGCAGACGTCAAGGGCTCGGGCTCGATCACCGACCAGGTCGACAACCTGCTGCTGGTCTGGCGGAACAAGAAGAAGGAGCGCGACGCAGCGGTCGCGAAGAAGGTGGCAGCCGACGAGCCGGACGCGATGCTGATTTGCGACAAGCAGCGGAACGGCGAATGGGAAGGGCGCATCGCCCTCTGGTACGACAAGGACAGTCAGCAGTTTGTCGGCGCAAACGGCGCTCGGCCGCTGGACTTCACCATGTGGCCGCATCATGAGTGAGGTGCGCAATCCTCATAGCACCGCCGCGATCGATGCGCTCGAGCGGATGCGCCACGCAGTCGAGAGCGGCACCGGCCGCTGCGCCATGTTGGCGGCGGTCGACCACTGCTTTGCGAACGATCTGCCCGTGCCGTCATGGCTGCAACTTCGCTTCCGCCGTGCGATGGCCGGCATCCGGGCATGCGATTTCCTGACGCTGGACGACGCTTTCGGGCGCTGGTGGCCGAAGCGGACGCGCCGGCAGACGGAGCAACGGAACATCGCGCTTCGCAAGCAGGTACACGCCGCGGCTTTCGCACTGATCCAGGCGAATCCGTCGCGATCAATCCGCGCCACAGCCTTCTGGGATGACGTCGTCGCGACGCCGTCGCTACAGCACTTGAGCGCCGGCGTCGCGAAGTGCAGGTACTACGAATCTTTGGAAGACGGCGCGATCAACCTGGCGCGCTTCCGGTGGGCGATCGCCGGTAGCAGAGCGTTCTAAGTTTTCTGCCGAAAGTTTAGAACGCTGAGACAAGCGGCCCCGAAATCGGAACACTGATCAACATCCAGCGACGGAAAGGAAGATACATGGGACTCTTGCGCAAGAAGGGCGACACCGGCCAGGCGCCGACGCTCGCGTACTCGACCAAGCTCACCGACCATCCGGACTTCGCGGAGACGCAGCAGCGCATCAACGCTGTCAGCGCTGCACGCGCGAAGATCGCAGATGGAATTCGCGACCTCGGGCTGCGCATCTCGGCGACACCGCATGAAGACGATTACGCGGCGCGAAACGTCGAAGCCGGCTTGCAATTTGCCGAAACGGGCGTCACGCAACTGCCAACCGGCGGGATCTCCACGCTACAGGAAGAGCACCTGCAACTGCGCACGCAACTGGATTTCGTTGACCGTGAGCTTGGCAAGCTGCACGAGAAGCTGAGCCGAATCCAGTCCGCTCGGACGGCGGAATGCTACGCCGCCAACAAGGCGCAGCACGAGGACATTCTGCGCCGCTGGGTTGCCGCGATGGTTGCGGCGGATGCCATCGTCGCCGAGGAAGAAGCGTTCTTCGGTGCGATGCATGCGATCGGCTATTGGCCGACTCCGCCCGAACGTGCGGCATGGCCCGACCTCGGCTCGCTCAGCGACCCGAACTCAATGATCGCCTCGCGGCTGCGGGCACTCAGCAAGTACATCCCCAACTGATCGGGCGCGCGCAAGCGCTTGGGGCCGGCGGCGGCGAGAGAGTGACCCATAGCCCCGCTGGTCTGTTCGGTACCCATGGGAACACACCCGGCCGCACGCACGCGGCGATGCGCATCGGGCGCCCGAGAGGGCAGCACTGCGCACTTTCAACCATCAAGGAGAGAAGCATGGCAAAGCAAGTCGGCGTCGCGGTCGGCAATGTCCGCGCGTTCCTGAATCAGCGGGTGACGCCGGGCGGTGTCATGGGCGCATCGCCCAAGGCCCTGGCGGTCTGGCTCGACGCAGGCAACCGGCCCGACATCAAGGCGGCACTCGTGGCGTGTGGATCGGATCCGACGCCACAGGAGGTGCTCGCGCGACGTCGGCTGATCGTGGCATCGACCACGCAGCCGCTGCTCCGGCCGGCGCGGCGATAGAACGCGAATCCTTTGCGCTTGTGCCTTCCGGGCTGGTCGGCCATGCCGCACGCGGCGATCGGCCCATGACGGCCCTAGCAGGCGCCTCGCTGGACCCTGGTCGACGGGGTGGGGGAGGTCAAAAGTCTGCGGGGCTCGAGGTGGACACCGCATGTGGGCCCACGCGCAGAAAAAGTCGTCGCGTATGAATTCAGAAATCAAACCGGACGAAATCAAAGACCTTCGCGCAAAACGAAGGATTCAAACAACTACCCAATTGGGAGAGTGGCATGCCTGAAGGCGATACCAAGTTGAGTGCCGAGCGTGCTTTCCTGAATCTCTTTCGCCAGCTCGACGCACTCGCGCCGCATGGCGCGACAGACGATCACATCCCCTTGCCGATGAAGCCCGGCACGCCGGTTGTACTGATTCCTCTGACGCCGGAGTGGCACGCGCTGATCGTCGAGCCGAAGTCCCAGTCTGACGAGGGCGGCGCGAGTGTCTAAGGGCGTCACCGCAGTCGCAGAACTGGTCGCCGCAGCCGTCCTGGCGTATGTCGGCGACTACCGAGATGCCGCGGCCCTGGCCGCCGCCGCCTTCAGCACCTGGCAGGGCGGCCAGAAAGAGAAGCAAGCGAAGAACGCCTTCAATGCGAGCCTGCGCGACCGCTACGCGATGATCCGCAGCTCGACGGCTGCGCGTCAGCTCGTGTTCGGTCGCTGCCGGGTTTCCGGGCCGGTGTCTTTCGCTAAGTCGTATGGGACGGACGACACCAAGCTCGTGATGTGTGTCGCCCTGGCCGCCCACGAGATCGATGCCGTTGAGGCTGTGTATTTTGACGACAAGCTGATCTCGATCGACGGGAGCGGAAACGTCACTGGCGTGCAGATCCACGAGGCGTTCTCCATTGCCTCGACGGGGGCCACGGTCACGATTCAAAAGACGCCGACGGCCGGCTCGGTGGCGGCGACCGCTCGCTATGGCGAGAACATCGTGACGCTGGGCGTCTCGGTGACGGGCACGAGCGTGACGGTGTCGGGCGCCTTGAGTGGCCAGACCGGCCAACTCGACGTTTTCTATAAGCCCAATCCCGATCCCTACGCGCCGAGCGGCTACACCCAGCGCTCAACGGCCTTCACAGTCACGTCGAGCTCGCAGACTTTCACGCTGCCGAGCGTGGACAGCAACGGCAAGCCGATCGCGGCTCCGAACCCGTCGGACGTGCATGGCACCTACCAGATCACTTCGCAATATGCCGACGATGCGTTGACCTTCTCGAGCTTCAGCGTCTCGGGCTATTCGGTCTCGTGTACGGGCCTGACGGTTGGCCGCACCTTGGTTTTCTATTACCAGACGGCCAATGCGATCACGAAGGCGCGTGTTCGCACATACCTCGGTGCCGCTGGCCAGACGGCGGACGCGACGATGATCGCGAACCTGCCGAGCACCTGGACGACGGCGCACAAGGCCACTGGCGTCGCATATCTGGTCGTCGAACTCGACTACGATCAAGACGCGTTCATCGGCGGCGTCCCGAACATCTCCGCGGTCGTTCGAGGAATGAAGTGCTATGACCCGCGCACGGGAACGACAGCATGGACGGAGAACCCGGCGCTTCAGGCCAGAGCACTGGCGACGCACAGCCTGGGCGGCAACCTATCCTCCGCGCTGATCGACGATTCCTCGGTCATTGCCGCGGCCAACGCCTGCGATGTCTCGGCAACCTACGTCGTCGGCTCGGCCACGCACGTCCGGCCGATCTACAAGGCGGCCTATTCGCACACGGTCGACAAGAAACCGATCGACGGCATCGAGGAAATCTGCCAGGCGATGGGTGGGACCTGGGTGTGGTCGGACGGCCAGCTGCGGCTGTTCGCTGGCTCCTACGTCACGCCGAACCCGAACACCCTCGATGAGACGTGGCTTGCCGACGACTCGCCGCCGAGCGTGCAGGCTGCGGTCGCGCGGCAGAGCCTGATCAACACCGTCACCGCCTCGTTCCCGGACCAGTTCCAGGACTACGTTGTGGTTCCGATGCCGCAAATACCTCCACGGAACGCAAATCCATATGTGTCCGTCGACGGCGCAGTGCTGCCGACGAACATCGAATACCCAGCAGTCACGTTCTCGGGGCAGGCACAGTACCTCGCCTCGTGCATGCTGCGTCGTCAGCGGCTAGGCCTGACGGTCAAGCTGCGCTGCAACTACCGGGCTTGGCAGGTTCAGGCCAAGGATGTGCAACTCGTGTCCCTGGCGCGGTTCGGCTGGGTGAACAAGCCGTTCGAAGTGATCGAGGACTCGCAGTCAGCTGATGGTTCCATTGAGCTGACGCTGCAGGCGACCGATCCAAGCGTCTGGAACATGGACGCGGCGTTCACGGCGCTGCCGATCAACCCGAACACGCTGATGCCCCAGCCCTGGGGCCTGCCGCCGATCACGAGCCTGGCAGCGACGTCGGGCGATGCAACCCTCGTGCGCCAGGTCGACGGAACGGTCGTGCCGCAAATCCTCGTGACGTGGGACCCGATCACCGATAGCCGCATCTTGCAGGGCGGCTATATCGAGATCCGCTACTGGCGCATGGGCGACAGCGCGGACACGTATTTGACGGTCAAGGCGCTTGGCACCGACACGCAAGCCTACCTGCAGGGCGTTCGAGCAGGATCGCAGTACGTCATCGTCGCCCGAGCGGCCAGCGTGATCACGCAGTCGCAGTGGACGGCTCAGGTATTTGCGACGGCAGTCGGCAAGAGCAGTGCTCCCCCGAACATCGCGGGCCTGGCCGCGACGATCATCCACGGCGCCGTATTCATCTCGTGGAGCCTTCCGACGAACACGGACTACGCGCAGACCGAACTTCGGATCGGCGCGAGCTGGGCGGCAGGGACACCTCTGAGCGGATCGAACCCGACCCGCGTCCGTGGCGCCAACTACGTCTGGGCGTGGCCTGCGCAGGGCTCGTACACGATCTGGGTGAAACAGGACGATTGGTCCGGCAACGAGAGCGCCACCGCGGCGAGCGTCAGCATCACGGTCGACACGTCGATCAACCTCGGCACCGGCCAGCTCGGCGCGAATGCCGCGACGAATGTCTACGTCGCGACGCACGCCTCGACCGGCTCCTTTTCCTCGAGTTCCTGAGCCATGGCCAACCCCATCAACTCGGTCTCATTCACGCCCGACTCGGACGGCACGATCATCTGCACGTCGACCTACAGCGTCCAGCAGGTAGGCACGTCGGCCGACTGGGGCTCATCGGATCCCGGCGCGGTGATGGTCGTGACGCGGAACAGTGACAGCGCCGTGCTGCACACGGGCCCGTTCCAGCCCTGCACGCGCACGCGCATGTCGCAGACCTACCGAACGAGCTTCAGCGTCGCGGCCTCCGATGGGGCGATCACCGTGGCTCTCAACGGCTCGGGCGGCATCGTCGGCACGTCGATCAATTTCTGGGACATCGATCTCACGGTCGAACTGATCAAGCGCTGACCGGGACCTAGTTCAAAGGATGGACCGCCGGCGCCGTCGTTCCTAGAGTGGTTACTCGTTTTTCAAGGAGCCGTCATGCGCGCACTCGTCATCATCACCAGCCTGGCGCTCGCTGCGCTGCTGTCCGCATGCGGCGGCGGCAGTGACGACGAACAGGATTCCCGCCAGCCGCCGGACAAGACCATCGGCCCCGTGCAATGTGCGGCCAGCGCGCCTGCTTGCACGACAGAGCTTGCGACGCGCTGAGGCGTCGAGCGGTCAGTCCTTCCCCTTTGTCGCCTTGAGCATCTCCCACATGGGAATTGGCGGCGTCTCATCTTTGACGATGCCGTCTCCACTGGATCGGAAGATCGCAGCGAATAGCGCACCGCGCTCCTCGCCAGTGGTTTCGCCCTTGTGCGTCATAGCCAAGTAGCACTCGACCATCACGCGACGCTCCCCTGCATCGATAGACAGATGCACATGGCTCATCGTCATCCGCAGCAGCGTTCGAAGGGTCCAGAGAAATACGAGGGCAAGGACGGCTGACGGCAAGATGTCTCGCCATGGGGGCAGCACGGAGCCGGCCGCGACGTTCTCCATCAGGCGGAAGAATCCAAAGCACATCGCGAATCCGCCGACCGCAGCGAAGAGCCCAGACGCCCATGCGAAGTTTGACGCTAGCTTGCGGTGCGCCTTCTGCTTTATGCCCCAATATCTTGCCGGCGCCTTGAGCTTGAGCGACTCCTCGTATGTCGTGGTGAGCTCCCGCCACTTCTTCTCAAGGTCAGAACTTCGCTCCTCGACTATTTCGGCGAGGCGACCATCTAGTGCGGTCGCGAATGCCTCCAATCGTTGCTCGACCTCGCGCGTCGAATGCTGGCCAGACTCCGCTAATTCCTTGATGGCAGCGGAGGCTGTCTGTACCTCATTCACGATAGTTGCCGTCCGGTCCCGCAGCTTCTGAGACTCGTCAGCGTTCTGCTCGATTCGCGCGGCAATCGAAGCTGCGGCATCTCCACCAAGTCCTCGGTCTGCCCAGGCCCAAGCCGAAGTCATGCCCGTCAAGAAACCCGGACTGTTCCAATAGGAGTTCAGCAGGTTCTCGAGATTCTTGACCCTTGCAGCTCGATAGGCGAGCCATCCTAGAGTCCACAACGCTTCCTTCGCGCTCCGCTCGACGATCTGCAAAAGATGGCCTTGAAGCGGTGCACGGTCGTGAACGGCGGGCGTCCATCCCACGTAGGCGCGCAGCCCATTCGCAATGACTTCGTCTGAGGCGACAGATCTAACAGCGGACGCCTCTCCCAGCACTTTGTCGAGTGAGCCAATGATCTCGAAGAGGGGTGAGAGGACGCCGCCATATTCGCGGATAGTGTTTTGCTGCGCGAGCCAGTTCCACTTGGCCCGCTCCGACGCGGCATACGCGATCGCTGCTGTGCGCTCCACGAAGAAAAAAGTCTCTCCGTCCGGCGCCGCGACTTCAATCGCCAGAGTGTTGTTGTCGGTCATGCTGGTTCCTCTCCCTAAGCGGCGAGACTACATGACCAGCGATCAGCGCCAGCATGTGGGTAACCCGATCGACGCCGCGACACCGTGCGTGCGAGCGCACCAATTGGTGTACCTGTCTAGGGTTGCTTGCGAGAGCCAATCGCGGTAGCCTCGCGCAAGTCGCTGCTCCCGTGCAGGCGCACGCGCACGCGCAATTTGGGGGGAGGCCCGCATGGGAAAAACCGGCTACTCGATGGCGTTGCCCGTTTTGTCCGCTCGACCATCCCCTGATGGAACTCTTGCGGTTGTCGGAGAAGTGAATGGAACCTGTTGCTCGATTGGCGGCCCATTCTTCTTGACAGCGGGCCATGTAGTTGCGTCAGCTCCGGCGGAAAAGGGCGGTCGCCTTGTCGTCGGGATTCAAGGGCCTGATGGTCATTTCAAGGCTGCTGAGGTGCTTGAGGGTGAGCAGTTGCCCGGCGACCTCGGCATTCTCAAGGTCTCCTTCCGGTTGTACCCAGAGTCGGAGACTTGGCTCACAAAAATTCCTTGGTCAGAGCGACCCCTCGAGCCATTTGAGATTGTCAGAACCATAGGCTATCCATACGGAATGCACCTGGTCGGAAATGAGCAATCTATCGTCATTCGCGCATTCCAAGGGCACGTCGTCGCGAGCCTCTTGAAGTTCAAGCCTGCAGGCATATCTGGACCGCCGTTTGGCGTATATGAGCTTTCCTTTATGGCCCCGCGCGGTCTGTCCGGCGCACTGCTCATGAACAGCAACGGATTGGCCGCAGCACATGGCGTGGTCATCGGGAACAGCGAATCACGTATGCTCGTATTTCGTTCCGTGGAGACGGAGTCGCAAGGCCAACATTCATCGTCGTACGAGCAGTACGAAGCCCTGAGTCTTGGCATCGCAGTCACAGCTCAGGAAGTGCTTTCGCGACGCTCGCGCCTTCTCAGTGGAACCATTCGAGAATACCTTGCGGCCCAAGGACTTCTCAGACCTTAGAGCTTATGCTCGTGCGTCGAGGGCGGCTTGAATCTGCTGAACGGCGGCGTAGGTCTCAGCAGTCATCGGCTTCGGTTTGCGTTCGGGCGACCACGGACGCACCAGCGGTGCTGGCGACCAGTTGTCGTCGTCGACACCCGTCTCGCGCATCCAGTGGACGCAGCCCTTCGCAGCGTCCGGGTGACAGCTCAGGCGTGCGTCGCGCCTGCAGTCGGCCATGTACGGATCGCCCCAGCATGGCCCTGCCCAGTGGACGCAGTACCAGCAGGCACGGGAGAGATCGCGGGAGGACATGGCCGCATGGTGCCGATCGACAAGATCAGGGCACGAGCCGGCGACACGGACTTCGAATTGGAGTTGCGTCTCGCCCTTATCGGTCCCGTGAAATGTCGCGTGATAGAAGCGGCGCGCTGGCGCTTCTACACTGATTTGCATCCGCGGAGTGCAACGTACATCAGACCTGAGACAAGGAGAGAAGATGCCAGCAAAAACCTTCGAAATCCATTTCCCGGCACAACCAGCTGCTCCCGCTGCCGCCGCCGGCACCGCCGCAGCTCGATTCACAGTCCATGTCAAAGAGGACAAGCATGGCCGTATGGAGCAGGAGATACCGTACCTACTACAAACGTTTGCAAGCGACATCGTGAAGGAATGGAAGACGCTCCTCTCAGGCTATGCATCTGGCAAATTTGAAGTCCTCATCAGCCCCACGCGGCGCATGATGTTTCGCATGCCGGTGCCAGGCGATCCTCCTTGCAATTGCGTGCTGTTCCATGTGGATATGACTAGAGAACAGATATCTGCACAGCAGCACCAGCGCTTAACCCCGGTTCAGGTTCCTCCCGAAGACGAACACAAGCAAGCCCCCGGGCTACCGGTTGCAGCGGCGGCAGGGACAGGCCCAGCCGCGCCACATCAGGCACCGGCGATTTCGGCTGCAGCCCTAGCTGCACAGGTGGCAGATGCGCAGAGGCGGGCCGCAGCATTGGTGGCAGCACATCGTGCACGATCGACGACCTAGACGCGGGCGCGGTTCGGCGAATGGCGCAGGCGAGGCTTGATCCAGCGCCAATTCGCGCAGGTCAGGTCTAGGCTTTCCCTACGGCTACAAGCCGATCGTAGGGCGCCTCAGGGAAGGCCGATGATTCCCAGGCGCTGGGCCGGACGGTGGCAAGCGGCAGGCTCACTGGCTGAGCTGATTGAGGAGGCGGGACAGGCGCTTAACGCGGAAGCCGATCTGCGCCAGGCGGCCAGGACCTCTTCCTTAGCGTCTCACTGCTCGTCGCTCTCGGACGGATGTGAGGACTCTCCCATCGTCGGAACAGCAGTCCCCAGTTTCCCGGTGATCTTTACGGCCGAGAGCAATTTCAAGATCATTGCACGCTCTTCCGCCGCTGCCGCATCCAAAGGCTGCGCGGTGCTGACGAGGCCATTGAGCAGCGAGAGTAGCCCCTGAACAAGCTGCACAGGTGGCATGGAAAGAATCATGCACACCTCACGGTGCTCTATACCGTCCGCCGGATCTTTCGGTTGCGTACTTAGGTCGACAGGTCGCGTTTGATACATTGCGAGCTTCACGACCGAGGGTGAAAGCATGATGTCGCCAAAGCCATCGCAATGAACCTCCTCCACATGGTCTGGGTAGACCATGTTGAAGTTCTGGCCCTTGCCGTTCCTCGTCTCGATCGTTCGCGTCATGCTTATTCCTGTTCAATGGAGATAGACGTCGAATCCACTTGTTCTGACGCATCCAACTGCACGGCGTGCGCGTTTCGGGCCAAGTGCGCCTGCCAAAAAGCGTTCATCAAAGTGTTGGATTCAGTCTCTTTTGCGGGAGGCTTGTCGCCGTTTGAAACGGCAATGGCCTCGACAACCTTTTGCAAGTCGCAACCCAAGGCGCCTGCCAGCGCTTGCACGCGCGACAGCGGAAGGTCTCCAGGATGGCGTTCCTGTCGCGCAATGTTTGGCTGGAGCATCCCAAGACGATTTGCCAATTCTGCCTGCGACAGGCCTGCGGCAAGTCGAAGATCAGCCAATGACTGGCGCCCTTGGTTCAGAGCTGCAGAGATACTCGCAAGTCGACGACGCCCCGACTCCACATTCGCTTGTCGTCGTGGCGACCTTGCGGCCCGTCCCTGACTGATAGTCAGCCCTCGATCTTCGACGTTGGGAGCGAAGACCTGCGTGACGTTCGCGAGCTTGATTGGAATAGTCAGGGCGCCGTAGACAAAATTGCTATCGGCGCCAAGCTGGCGGAATTGAAAGCTGCTCGTAACGTTGACAGAGCTCTCGGTGGGCATCGGAGTCTTGGGCATAGCTGGTGGCTCGTGGCTGGCAGGACAGCAGGAAAAGCACATCCTTCTTAACGTCGTGTCCAACGAACACGCGAAGGTTGAGACGATGACCCTCTTCGTCGAACATCTTCAAGATGTAGATGCAAAGATCCTTCTTCCATGCGTCACGGTACTCCTTCACCTCAAACGGGGCACTCAAGTCGCTCACCCACTTTGGGGTCCTGTAAGTGAGCATCTCAAGGACGTCGCCGCGGCCTTCCAACTCATCGGTGAGCGCATCGATCAGCGACACCTCATCTGGAAAGCCTTCGACCAACGCTTCCATGTCTGCTTCATAGCCAGCGGTGGTGCGGAGGACCGTCATTGTATATCGTCAAAGATATGAGTGCACTGAAGAGGTAGTGGCTTTGGATTGAAGCTGTCACTTGAGAGTGTAACGAAGATAGTTACGACTGCTCAGTGATGCACCCCGCGGGTAACTCCGTGGGTAAGTTTGCGAATTGTTGCGCTATCGACATAGGTGGATACGAGTGACCCCGGCCCACCATATTGCCCGCGCGCCTCGAGCGCGCAAACGAACAAGGCCCCGGGTATCACGATGACCCGGGGCCTTTTTCATTTCTGCTCGCGCAAATGCAAAAACAAAGGGCGCTCCGCATCGCTGCAGAACGCCCATCCGCTGGCCGCGGGCCGAGGCCCGCTCGCATCAACGGCGGCGACGGCGCGCCGACAGGCCCAGGATGGCCAGGCCAGCCGCGAACAGGCCCATCGTGGCGGGCTCGGGGACGGCGATGGCGCTGAAGTTGTCGAACGAGGTGCCGTAGCCGTCGGACGTGCCGGTGCCCGCGAGCGTGAACGTCGAGATGTTGCTGCCGGCCGTGAAGACGATCTTCTCCTGCAGCCAGGCATTCGAGGCCGCGTTGCCGACCAGCGAGGCCGCGCTCACCGAGGCGCCGGACAGCACGGCGGCGTCGAAGCCTTCCGAACTGGCCGGCACGCCGGCGCGGTTCTGGTACCAGAACGAGACCTGGTAGGTCTGGCCCACCGTGGTGGCGAAGCTGGTGGTGATGCGGTCGTTCTCGTAGCCGTCCAGCTCGATGAAGTTCAGGCCGTCCTGCGCCACGCCGGCGACGTTGTTGCGGATCTCCAGGCCGTGCGACGACGGCAGGAAGTTCGCCTGCGTCACCGTCCAGCCCGGAACGGCGGTGTAGGTGTTCCAGGTGCCGTTGGCCTGGCTGATGGCCTCGAAGCTGCCATCCGTGAACAGGTTGGGGGCGGCCGATGCCGTCACCGAAGCGGCGGCCAGGGCGGCCAGCGCGAAGATCTTCTTCATGTGGTTCCTCCGATTGAACGCGTCAATGTTAGAGAGTCGATCCGTTCGACGCTGTCGCCGGGCGTAACAGCGCGTGCCGATCTGCCCGGGTCCTCGTGACAGAAGTCACATCCGGGAAGCTCACCCCCTAAGTTGAATCGGCCGGCGGTCGATAACGCGCACCGCCCATTCGGCGCACGTCGGTCGCGCGCATGCAGGAACCCTGCCAGGGAGGCGCGCCCTCGCGGTCCCGCGCCCCGCGCGCGGGCGCGCCGCGCGCAGGCGCGTCAGCGCGCGCGTTCGTGGAGCCAGTCGAGAAGCTGGAACGGTGCGTCGACGAGCGCGTCCGCACCCCAGCTGTGCACCGGCTCGCCCAGGCCGAGGTAGCCCCAGGTGGCGGCCAGCATGGACATGCCGGCGGCGCGGGCGGCCTGCGCGTCGCGCAGGTCGTCGCCGACGTACAGCACGTTCCCGGGGGCGAGGCCCAGCGTGCGCGCCGCGTGCAGCAGCGGCTCGGGGTGCGGCTTGGAATGCGGCGTCGTGTCGCCGCAGACCACCACGCCCGCGCGCTGCGCGAGGCCCAGGCCGGCGACGATGGGCGCCGTGAAGCGCGTGGCCTTGTTCGTGACGATGCCCCACGCGAGACCGCGGGCCTCGAGCTCGGCCAGCATGTCGGACACGCCGTCGAACGGCTGCGTGCGTTCGAGCAGCCCGCGTTCGTAGTGCGCGAGGAAGGCGTCGCGCAGCGACTCGAAGCGCTCGTCGCCGGGCGCGACGCCGAAGGCCACGCCCACCATGCCGCGCGCGCCGGAGCCCACCATCGGGCGCAGGTCGTCCAGCGGCAGCGGCGCCAGGCCGTGGTCGGCGCGCAGGCGGTTGGCGGCGCCGGCCAGGTCGGGGGCGCTGTCGATCAGGGTGCCGTCGAGGTCGAACAGCACGCCGCGGATGGGCGTGCTCACGTGCTTGCGGCCGGACGCCGGCAGGCCACCATGTAGTTGACCGACGTGTCGGCCGACAGCCAGTAGCGCTGCGTCAGCGGGTTGTATTCGAGGCCCGCCAGTTCCAGCGTCTCCAGGCCCGCCTCGCGCGTGAACCCCGCTAGCTCGCTGGGGCGGATGAACTTGGCGTACTCGTGCGTGCCCTTGGGCAGCAGCTTGAGCAGGTGCTCGGCGCCGACGATCGCGAACAGGAACGACTTCGCGTTGCGGTTGAGCGTGCTGAAGAACACCATGCCGCCCGGCTTGACCAGGCGCGCGCAGGCCGCGACCACCGAGGCCGGATCGGGCACGTGTTCCAGCATCTCCATGCACGTGACGGTATCGAAGCTCGCGGGGCGCTCGGCGGCCAGCGCCTCGACCGCGACCTCGCGGTACTCGAGGTTGGCGACGCCCGACTCCATCGCGTGCAGCTTGGCGACCTTGAGCGGCTTGACCGACAGGTCGATGCCCAGCACGGTCGCGCCGCGCTGCGCCATCGACTCGGCCAGGATGCCGCCGCCGCAGCCCACGTCGAGCACGGTCTTGCCGTGCAGCGGCGCGCGCTGGGCGATCCAGTCCAGCCGCAGCGGGTTGATGCGGTGCAGCGGCTTGAAGTCGCCTTCGGTGTCCCACCACTTATGGGCGAGTTCACCGAATTTCTCGAGTTCCTGGGGGTCGGCGTTTGTCATGGATCGAATGCTAGCGCCTTGCGGGCGCTGCCCCGGAATAACCGGAGCCGGAAAAGAAAAGACCCGCTCGAGGCGGGTCTGGAATCTCGCGATTCGCGCGAAGCCGGGGCTTCGCGGCGAATTGGCGGATTACTTGCCGGTGGCGCGGGTGCCGACCACTTCGATTTCCACGCGGCGATTCTTCGCGCGGCCTTCGGCGGTCTTGTTGTCGGCGACCGGCTGCTTCTTGCCCTTGCCTTCCGTGTAGACACGGTTGGCTTCCACGCCCTTGGACGTCAGGTAGGTCTTGATCGACTCGGCGCGCTTGACCGACAGCTTGTCGTTGTACGCGTCGCCACCGATCGAGTCGGTGTGGCCGACCGCGATGATGACTTCGAGGTTGATCTCCTTGGTCTTGCTGACCAGGTCATCCAGCTTCGTCTTGGCTTCCTGCTTGAGGTCGGCCTTGTTGAAGTCGAAGAACGCGTCGGCGGCGTACGTGACCTTCTCGCTCGACGGAACCGGAGCGATCGGGGCGGGAGCCGGAGCCGGAGCCGGGGCGACCGGAGCGGGTTCCGGAGCCGGCGCGGGCGCGACCGGGGCCGGCGCGGCGGCCACGACCGGCTTGAGCGCGCCGTCGCAGTCGGCCACGGCGGTCGCCGGGGTCCAGAAGTTGTCACGCCAGCAGAGTTCGCGCGTGCCGTTCTTCCAGACGTTGCCGTCCACGTTGCGCCAGTTGTCGATGCGGCCGGGGGCGGTGGTCGCGGGCTGCGCGAACACGGACATCGGAGCGACAACCGCGACGGTGGCGACAAGCATCGCGACCTTGTTCAATTTCTTCATGATTCTCCTCTCGAGGAAAGCCGCAGTTGCCTGCGATACGTCCAAATCGGATCTGGGTAACGTTGGCGCACGCCCGGCGGGCAGCGTGTACCAAGGACAAAAATCATTGTGCCATCGGCATATGACACGGGCTTCATTTTGATAATTGGCCCTCGAATGCGCCCGTCGAGTGTTGTACGCCAGCGACACGATCCGACCCCGTAGAATCACACGTTCCGCCTGCTCCGGGATTCACCCGGGAACCCAGTGCGACTGTCTGTAGGCCATGACCCAATTTGCCAAGGAAACCCTGCCCATCAGCCTCGAAGAGGAGATGCGGCGCTCGTATCTGGACTACGCGATGAGCGTGATCGTGGGTCGGGCCCTGCCCGACGCGCGCGACGGCCTCAAGCCGGTCCATCGTCGCTGCCTCTTCGCGATGCACGAGCAGAACAACGACTGGAACCGCCAGCACAAGAAGTCGGCCCGCATCGTCGGCGACGTGATGGGTAAGTACCACCCGCACGGCGACTCCGCGATCTACGAGACCATCGTCCGCATGGCGCAGCCGTTCTCGCTGCGCCACATGCTGGTGGACGGCCAGGGCAACTTCGGATCGGTCGACGGCGACAACGCCGCGGCGATGCGATACACGGAAATCCGCCTTGCCAAGATCGCCCACGAGATGCTGGCCGACATCGACAAGGAGACCGTCGACTTCGGCCCTAACTACGACGGCACCGAGCAGGAACCGCTGGTGCTGCCCACGCGCCTGCCCAACCTGCTGGTCAACGGCGGCACCGGCATCGCGGTGGGCATGGCGACCAACATCCCGCCGCACAACCTCAACGAGGTGGTGGACGGCTGCCTGCACCTGCTGCGCAATCCGCAGGCGACGATCGAGGAGCTGATGGAGATCATCCCGGCGCCCGACTTCCCCACCGGCGGCATCATCTACGGCGTCAACGGCGTGCGCGAGGGCTATCGCACGGGCCGCGGCAAGGTCGTGATGCGCGCGAAGGTGCACTTCGAGGACATCGACCGCGGCCAGCGCCAGTCGATCATCGTCGACGAGATCCCCTACCAGGTGAACAAGAAGACGCTGCTCGAACGCATCGCCGAACTGGTTCACGAGAAGAAGATCGAGGGCATCAGCCACATCCAGGACGAGTCCGACAAGTCGGGCATGCGCATCGTCATCGACCTCAAGCGCGGCGAAGTGCCCGAGGTCGTGCTGAACAACCTGTACAAGCAGACGCAGCTGCAGGACTCGTTCGGCATGAACATGGTGGCGCTGGTCGACGGCCAGCCCAAGGTGTGCAACCTCAAGCTGCTGATCTCGATCTTCCTCGAGCACCGCCGCGAAGTGGTGACGCGCCGCACGGTGTACGAGCTGCGCAAGGCGCGCGAACGCGGCCACGTGCTGGAAGGCCAGGCCGTCGCGCTCGCCAACATCGACGAGTTCATCAAGGTCATCAAGGACTCGCCCACGCCGCCGGTCGCCAAGACCGAGCTGATGGCGCGCAGCTGGGATTCGCCGCTGGTGCGCGACATGCTCGCGCGCGCCGCCGCCGACAAGGAAGGCGGCAGCGCCGCCTACCGCCCCGAGGGCCTGCCCGACCACTACGGCCTGCAGGCCGACGGCCTGTACCGCCTGTCCGAAGTGCAGGCCCAGGAAATCCTGCAGATGCGCCTGCAGCGCCTCACCGGCCTGGAGCAGGACAAGGTGTTCGGCGAGTACCGCGAGGTGATGGACGAGATCTCCGACCTGCTGGACATCCTGGCCAAGAAGGAGCGCGTGACGACGATCATCGGCGACGAGCTGCTTGCGCTGAAGGCCGAGTTCGGCAGCAACAAGCTGGCCGTGCGCCGCAGCACGATCGAGCACAACGTGCAGGAACTGGGCACCGAGGACCTGATCACGCCCACCGACATGGTGGTCACGCTGAGCCACACCGGCTACTTCAAGAGCCAGCCGCTGGCCGAGTACCGCGCGCAGCGCCGCGGCGGCCGCGGCAAGCAGGCCACGCAGACCAAGGACGACGACTGGGTCGACCAGCTGTTCATCGCGAACACGCACGACTGGATCCTGTGCTTCTCCGACGCGGGCCGCGTGTACTGGCTCAAGGTGTGGGAAGTGCCGCAGGGCGGCCGCAACTCGCGCGGCAAGCCCATCGTCAACATGTTCCCGCTGCAGAAGGACGAGAAGATCACCGTGGTGCTGCCGCTCACCGGCGAGTTCCGCACCTTCCCGTCGGATCACTTCATCTTCATGGCCACGTCGCAGGGCACGGTCAAGAAGACGCCGCTGGACGACTTCAGCAACCCGCGCAAGGCCGGCATCATCGCCGTCAACCTCGACGACGGCGACCACCTGATCGGCGCCGCGCTGACCGACGGCCAGCACGACGTGATGCTGTTCTCCGACGGCGGCAAGGCCGTGCGCTTCGACGAGGCCGACGTGACGCCGCATGGCCGCACGTCGCGCGGCGTCAAGGGCATGACGCTCGAGGCCGGCCAGTCGGTCATCGCGATGCTGGTGGCCGAGGACGAGACGCAGAGCGTGCTCACCGCCACCGAGAACGGCTTCGGCAAGCGCACGTCCATCGTCGAATACACGCGCCACGGCCGCGGCACCAAGGGCATGATCGCGATCCAGCAGAGCGAGCGCAACGGCAAGGTCGTGGCGGCCACGCTGGTGCGTCCGAACGACGAGATCATGCTGATCACGGACAAGGGCGTGCTCGTGCGCACGCGCGTGAGCGAGGTGCGCGAGCTCGGGCGCGCCACGCAGGGCGTCACGCTGATCTCGCTGGACGACGGCGCCAAGCTGTCGGGCCTGCAGCGCATCGTCGAGAACGACGCGAACGTGGACAACGGCGACAACGGTGCCGAAGGCGAAGCGCCTGCAGGCGACGAACCGGCGGCCTGACGCGATGGCCGACCACACGCGCCCCTACAACTTCGCGCCCGGCCCCGCGGCGATTCCCGAGGCCGTGCTGCGCGAGGCGGCCGCCGAGATGCTGGACTGGCACGGTTGCGGTGTCGGCGTGATGGAGATGAGCCATCGCGGCAAGGAGTTCATGCAGATCGCGGCCGAGGCGCAGGCCGACCTGCGCGAGCTGCTGGCCGTGCCCGCGAACTACCGCATCCTGTTCATGCAGGGCGGCGGGCTGGGCGAGAACGCGATCGTGCCGATGAACCTGTCGCGCGGCGGGCAGGTCGACTTCGTGCAGACCGGCGGCTGGTCGAGGAAGTCCATCGCCGAGGCGCGCCGCTATGCGGACGTCGCCGTCGCCGCGAGCAACGCCGGCGCGGCCGACAGCGCGATCCCGGATCCCTCCACGTGGACGCTGCGCCCCGGCGCTGCGTATCTGCACATCTGCAGCAACGAGACGGTCGACGGCATCGAGTTCCACGCGCTGCCCGACCTGAAGGCGCTCGGCAGCGATGCGCCGCTGGTGATCGACTGCTCGTCGCACATCCTGTCGCGCGCCATCGACTGGTCGCGCGTGGGCCTGGCCTTCGCCGGCGCGCAGAAGAACGTGGGCCCCGCGGGCCTGACGATGGTGTTCGTGCGCGACGACCTGCTGGGCCGCGCGCTGCCGATCACGCCGTCGGTGTTCGACTACCAGGTCGTCGCGGACAACGACTCGATGTTCAACACGCCGCCGACATGGGCCATCTACATCGCCGGCCTCACGTTCAAGTGGATCAAGGCGCAGGGCGGCGTGGCCGCGATGGAAGCGCGCGCGATCGAGAAGTCGACGCTGCTGTACGACGCGCTCGACGCCACCGACGTCTTCGTCAACCGCATCGCCAAGGGCTCGCGCTCGCGCATGAACGTGCCTTTCTGGCTGCGCGACGAGTCGCTCAACGACGCGTTCCTGGCCGGCGCGAAGGAGCGCGGGCTGCTCGCGCTGAAGGGCCACAAGAGCGTGGGCGGCATGCGCGCCTCGCTGTACAACGCGATGCCCGTCGACGGCGCGCGCGCCCTGGTGGGCTACCTGAACGAATTCGCTGCGCGCCATGGCTGAAAACGACGCTCCCAACCCGGAACTGCTCGCGCTGCGCGTGCAGATCGACGCGCTCGACCGCGAGCTGCTCGACGCCCTGAACCGCCGCGCCAGGCTCGCGCAGACGGTGGGCGAGGTCAAGAAGCGCGAGGGCTCGGTCGCGTTCCGGCCCGAACGCGAGGCGCAGGTGATCGACGGCCTGAAGTCGGTCAACCCCGGCCCGCTCAAGACCGAGAGCGTGGCGCCGATCTGGCGCGAGATCATGTCGGCCTGCCGCGCGCTGGAGACGCCCACGCGCGTGGCCTACCTCGGCCCGGCCGGCACGTTCAGCGAGGAAGCGGCGCTCGGCTACTTCGGCTCGTCGATCGTGCGCGTGCCCTGCCCCAGCGTCGACGAGGTGTTCCGCACCACCACCGCCGGCGCGGCCGACTTCGGCGTCGTGCCGGTCGAGAACTCCACCGAAGGCATGGTCGCGCGCTCGCTCGACCAGTTCCTCGTCACGCCGCTGTTCATCATCGGCGAGACCAGCCTGTTCGTGCGCCACAACCTGCTGCGCAAGACGAACTCGCTGGACGGCATCTCCGCCGTCTGCGCGCATCCGCAGGCGCTGGCGCAGTGCCACGTCTGGCTCAACGACCACCTGCCGCACGCCGAGCGCCGCCCCGTCGCGAGCAACGCGGAAGGCGCGCGCCTGGCCTCGCTCGACCCGACGCTGGCCGCCATCGCCAGCACGCGCGCCGGCAGCGAGTACGGCCTGCACGTGGTGTCGCCCGCGATCCAGGACGACGCGAACAACCGCACGCGCTTCGCGATCATCACGCACACCGACCGCCACCCCGCGCCGAAGGCGTCGGGCCACGACTGCACCAGCCTGGTCGTGACCGTGTCGAACCGCCCCGGCGCGCTTCACGACATGCTCGTGCCGCTGAAGGCCAACGGCGTGTCGATGACCAAGTTCGAGTCGCGCCCCGCGCGCTCCGGCCAGTGGGAGTACTACTTCTACATCGACATCGACGGACACCCCGACCAGCCAAACGTTAAGAACGCTTTGGAACAGCTCAGAGCGGTTTGTGCATTCTTCAAAATCCTAGGTTGCTACCCTGTGGATGTTCACTAGATCATGTAGCTGACCGTCCCAGCACCTTCCCTCCCCTACTAAACGGCCCCTGAGGCCGTTTTTCTTTGCCCCTACTACGCATGTAGCTGGCTGCTGCTCCCGCGCAGCCAGGGGCCATCTAGGGGCTCACAAAGAGCACTTGCGCCAGTCGCTCTTTTCCCGACAGGTGACGCCTTGCCACCTAGACAGCACAGTGGGTTTTGCCGCGTTAGTACAGCGGCATTCGTAGCACTGTTAGTACAAAAGGTGAATCATGGCACTACACAAGCGCGGAGAAGTCTGGCACTGGCGTCGAATGGTCGATGGGGTGCAGCTCGCAAGGTCGTGCAAGACCAGCGACGAAAGCCTCGCGAAGAAGTTGGCCGCGAAGTGGGATCACGAAGCGATCCAACAGATTCGCGTCGAAGGGCTGATGCCCATACTGCTGCATGACGCGATCAAGGGCTTTCTGAACGACCGCAAGGGAAACAACGGGTATGGCTCGGCAGTCAACCACATGACTGTGTGGAAGACACTGCCAAACAAGTTCGTGAAGGACATCCAGCTTCACGAAATCAAAGCCGTTCTGAACAAGCGCAAAGCCGAAGTGGCACACAACACGATTGTGGTGTCAGTAACGTACTGGAACGCGCTCATGAACTGGTGCGAGGACAAAAAGCTGACTAGCGGGCCGAAGCTGCCGGCAATGAAGCCTGAAGCCACGAAGCTGCGCGTTCTTAGTCTGGAAGAAGAGCAACGCATTCTCGATGCGCTTAATCCTGACGCGAAGTACAGGGGCAAGAGCAACCAACACATGGCAGCGCGTCAGGACAACCAAGACGTGGTTGTTTGCCTGCTGCACCTTGGAGCACGTATCACCGAAGTGGAAATGCTGGAGTGGAAGGACGTGGACTTTGAAGCCAACACGGTCTACGTTCGCCGACTCAAGCGTGGCAACCCCTGCCTCCTACTCATGACCGCGAAACTACGTGCAGTCATGGAACGCAGGTTCAAAGAGCGGGTCGATCAGTACGTTTTCAGCGCAAAGGCCCTACACAACACCAGCACTCAATGGCTTGATCGCGCGATCAAGCGAGCAGGCATCGACGAGACGCACGGCAAGATCACCAGTCACGTGTATCGGCACACAGCAGCCACGCGTCTTCTGCGTGCCGGCATGGACATTGTGGAAGTCCAGAAGTTCTTGGGTCACAAGAACATCCAGAGCACGTTAGTCTACCTGCACGCGATCCCGAGCGAAGTAGCGAAGCGCGCTGCCAATGTGTTCGATCAAGTGGCTGCGTAAATAGAGTTGGCGGCGTAGTTCATGCGCGGATTCCCCGGGTAGTCACCGGTCGGCCACAACGACTAGAAGCCCACTTGCGTGGGCTTCTCTATGAATGGCTTGCCTGGGATAAATCTTCAATGGGCTGATGCGCCCACTCGGAGATCACTCAATGGCAACAGTCAGCCAAGGCGGCGTAATCACAGCAGCTCAATACAACACCCTACAGAACACGGCGAATCTTGTTCTGGGCACGGGATCAGGAACTACGGGCTACGGGCAAACGCCCTCAAGTTCACAGATTGCAGCCGGCAAGGTGGTTACCGCAGCCTCATGGGCATTGCTGCAAGCAGACTTGAACAAGTGCCAGCAGCACCAGACAGGAAGCGCCTTTACCAGCGGCGCACTTCCAAGCATGGCAGGCGTGCAGAGCGCGGCAACGTTCAACCTCTACGACACGGCTACCAGCACAACCAATACCAACTGCAACACTGTCTACAGCGGCAACATGACGCTTAGTTCAGGCGTGGCATCTTGCACCCGCGCTAGTGTGTGGGGCAACAGCGGAACGCCCACGATTACGGCTCAGTTCTACCTCGATTTCACGTCCAACAACACGGCGCGCTATTTCTTCAACACAGGCGGCGAATGCCGCATTGCGCTGTCCCACCCCTCGGGCTCAACTACCCAGGATGGCAACTGGAGCACGGCACTTAGTACCCTGGGAACGATCACGTTCAAGAACCTGACATCCACACGAAGCGGCTCAGGTGGCACGTTGAACAGCGCGATCAACTTCTCTACGCTGACAACCTCAGCCCAAACGATTCTCAGTGGTGCAATTGGTACTGGCTCTTACACCGCGAACACAATCAGCGTGACTGCCAACTACGGCAGCGACAACTCAATCGTAGTGATCACCGTATCACTTACTGACAACCACACGAACAGCTTCTACGACTCCGTTACTTCAGGCACTGCGCTGTCAGTAAGCCTCCTGAAGTCAACGGTTGTTATGACTGGCATCGAAACACCAGCGGTTGGCTTCTACAGCTCGTTCTAATGCCATACCGTGGTGATTGCTCTTTCACTTACTAGGTGACTAGGCTCAAACCTGAATGTCTACTACGAACACTGCACTAACGCAGCAACGCAACGAAAGTAGATCATGAGCAACGCAGTCAAGACCAAGACCCTGTCCACGCAAGCCAAGCCGGAAGTCCAGGCGACCAACTTCCTCGCGCAACTGACCGAACTGGCGAAGCCGGTTGTCAAGGCCGAAGCGTCGAAGGCTGATCCCCTGGTCGCCATGCGCAGCAAATTTTGCATTAACGCGGACGAAGCCATCAAGGCACTCAAGGAAGGCGCGGCCAAGTCCCGCTGGCACTCCACGACCCCTCAAGGTCAGATCCTTGTGTTCTTCCGCAACGCCAACAGCGTCATGAAGCTCAACGGCAGCACCCACTTTCAAGTGGCCGACGCCGAAGCTGCGATCAAGTTCATCGAAGGGGCGAAGGCTGCTGCCAAGTCCGGCGAATTGGACGACGCGCTCAAGGCAACCGCGCGCCCTCCCAAGAAGGCCGCTACTGCGTGAACTTCAACAACCCGCACTTGGGGCCACTTCGGTGGCCCTTTTCGTTGACTCTTCAACTTCTTTGACAGCCAGCTTCACTTAGTGCTTGATCCTAGCCATGGTAGAGCCATCATCCATCTGTACCGCAACTAACTTAGTAGGTACAGCAAATGAGCTTCCCGGTCTCCCGCAAGTACGTCGTCGAATACCTCGACCTGCTGGCTGTTGGTGCCACGCACGAAGAAGCACTCGAAGGCGTTGCCATCGCCAACGGCGTGTCGGTTGAAGAGGTGGCCGCGTGAAGAGCTTCAGCCACGGCAACGTAGTCATCACGCGCAACTGCCAGAGCTTCCTCAACTCCATCAAGACCAGCCCGCTGCCCTATTTGTATCGGCACCTTGAAGGTGATTGGGGCGACGTGGACAAGCACGACAAGTTGGCGAACGACGAAGCCCTCAAGCACGGCGGCCGTCTGTTCAGTTCGTACCGCCTCGACAACGGCGAGAAGCTCTGGATCATCACCGATGCAGCCGACGACAACGGCGTGCGCCATGTCACCACGGTTCTCTTACCAGAAGACTACTAAGTAGTTCCAGCAACCCAACCCTAACTGGCCGCGCAAGCGGCCTCAATGCCCTAAGGAGTTCACCAAATGAAGTTCGTTCTTGCCCTGATCTGCACTGCCCTGCTCGTTGGATGTGCGGCCCCCGCGCCCCAAGGCCCGCTCAAGCCCATGCCTGAAATCGGCATGTCGCGCGACCAAGTCGCTTTCGAGAGCCGCATTGGACGCCCCGACCGAATCAACCACACCGTGACAGCCAACGGTCGTCGCGATCAATGGGTGTACGACTGCGGCCTGTGCGACTACAAGAAGGACAACGGCATGAAGCCCTGGTATCTGTACTTCGACAACGGCGTGCTCACGGGCATCCAGAACTGAAGGTAAATACAGGCCCCAAGGAGGCCGTATGACCAACGACGAGAAGATCGAAGCAGCGCGCAAAGCGCTTGAAGCACTGCGCGAGTTCATCCGCGAAGTAGCGGCAAAGTAAGCCAGCCAGACACACGGAAGCCCACGCAAGTGGGCTTCGTCGTTTGTGGGGCTTCAGTGCAAGAACTTCAGGATGTGTGTTCCGGCGTCACTCATACCAAGGAACAACAGCACGAGCACGCCTACTACCCACTTGGCGCCCTTGATCTGGTTCCACTTGGCGTCTTGCTTCTCTCGCCAGTTGGTAGACGCTACGCGGTCTTTTGCAAGGTCAGAGGCGATTGTCTCAATGCCCTCAAGTGCTTGCCTGGTTAGCGCGGTGTTGGTCTTCAAGTCGTTGATCATGTCTTCGATCTTGAGCAGACGCCCTCGCGTCTCTGTGTTGCTCTGTTCGTTACGGACTGCATTCGCTTCCATTTCTTCGCGCAACCTCTGAAGGTCTCCCTGCGCCCTACTGAGTCCTGCTTCCAGCAGGGCGACCTGTGTCGCAAGGTCGTGTACTTCGTTGCTTGTCATCTGGCCTCCTGACACTCTCTTATTTAGTGCCAAGTGAAAGCGCTAAATAACACCGTGATGCCAACTTGGCAACGGAGGGGTCAATGACCGATAACAACAACACTGACTTCGAGAAGTTGAGCGACCAAGAAGTCGCCAACTCCGAAATGGAGCGCATCTACGCATGGCTCCGTAAGGGCGTGAGTCCCAAAAGCATCGCTGCTAAGTGCCGCATGAGCCTCGCGCAGCTTGAACTCAAGTTGCAACTACACCCCGAACTGAAAGCGAATTGGGATGAGGCAATCGCAGACTACGAGATCTACCACGTAGATGCAGCGCACGACGCCGCAACAAACCCAGAAGCGCCCCTAGCCCTGAAGGTCAAGTACCACTCAGAGCAGTTGAAGAAGCTGGAACACCACGCCACCAAGAGTGCGCCCCAGGTGGTCATCCAGGGCAAGGCCAAGGACGAAGCCTTGGACTACACGTATGCGCCTCTTACTGACGAAGAACTCGCAGCGGTCGAACGTCGCATCAACAGTGAAAGTGATGGCGCCACCGAGTGACAACCCGTCGGTAGTGAAACTGCTTCCGTACCAGTACGAGTTTCTTACCAACCGCAGTCGATACAAGTGCCTAGCTGGAGGCCTGGGAACTGGCAAGACGTTCGTTGCTAGCCACTGCGCCCTTGACCTGCTGCGGATCAATCAAGGCTGCAACATCATGGGCGCAGAGCCCACAGGCCCGCAGCTTGTCATCTTCCGTGAGCAGATGGATGAGACGTGCGACAAGTTGAAGATCAAGTTCAAGCATCGCGGCCCTGGCGGCAACAGCCCCGAGTCATACACGTTCAACTTCGGACATGGCGAACAGAAGTTGTGGCTCGTATCTGCTGAGAACTACAAGCGCACGATGGTCGGTTTGAACATCGCTGCCGGATTCGTTGACGAAGCGGACACGATTCCGAACTTTGAAGATGCGTTGGCAATGTGGAACGCGTTGAACGACCGTATTCGCGACCCGAAAGCAAGGCTCCGTCAAGCGTTCATGACGACTTCGCCAGAAGGCTTCCATCTCGCACATCACGTATTTGTTGAGAAGGCGACCGACCAACACTTTCTCATGAACGTCAGTTCTTTCGAGAACAAGTACCTGAAGATCAGCTACTTGAATGACCAGTTGGCCCGCTACACGCCCCAGCAGGCAAAGGCTAAGGTCTACGGTCAGTTCGTAAATGCGGGTGAGGGCAACGTCTACTACCAGTTCAACCGCGACGAGTGCAACACCCAGAAGACCATTGCGGACTTCCCGGGCCAGATTGCACACATTGGTATGGACTTCAACGTGGGCAAGATGAGCGCAGTAATTGTGTTCATTGACCAGTTCACGGGGCAGGCCCACGTGGTCGCTGAGATTACGGGCGAGTTCACGACGCTGACGATGATCGAGGCGATCAAGAAGCTACTGCCCCAGCACGCCCAGGCGGTCAAGATGGGCAAGCAAGCCATTCACATCTACCCCGACAGCAGCGGCAAGAGCGCGGGCGCAGCCAGCAGCGTTTCTAGTATCAGCCAGTTGCGCGCCGCATTCGGCGACAAGAGCTGCTTCTATCGCGGCAACAACCCTTCGATTCTCAAAGAACGCGTACCAGCGGTTAATGCCGCGTTCATGAATGCAGTAGGCGAACGACGCTTGTTCGTGAACGTCGCCAACTGCCCCGTTCTGGTCAAGGGTTTGGAACAGCAGGGCTACCGCGATGGCAAGCCAGACAAGAGCGGTGACCTCGACCACGCACTTGATGCACTTGGCTACTTCGTGCATTGGGAATACCCGATCAGCGGCGTCAAGTCCAGCGTCCGCGTCCTGTGACGCCATAAATAAAGACACTCGCAAAGAGGCATAAGAACATGACCAAGAGCATCACATTCGCGGACTTCAACAGCCCTGACGCTGTTAAAGCCCAGCGCCTCGTGGACTACTACGAGGATAAGCAAGAGGCCTACGCGAAGGCGATCCTCGACGCGAAACGCAAGAAGTGGAAGGAGCGCGGCTACAACGTTCAGACCCGCAACATCATCAAGAGCATCACGGATAAGAGCGGCCTGCTGTTCAACCGTCCGCCTGCCCTGTCGATTGTTCCTCCCGGTCAAAACAAGGGCGTGATCGATGCCAACTTCGTCCGCATCATGGACGGCACGGACTGGGTTGAGGTTTTCCAGAACGTTGATGTGTACACGCGCCTGCTGAAGACCACCGTCGTTCTGCAACAGAAGTACATCGCTACTGACCGCACTACTGTCGGCGGCTCCTACAAGTACGACGAGTCAGCGGGTGACGCACTGATGCTCAGCATCTTGCATCGTGGCAACTCCGTCGTTCGGGTCAACATCGTTGGCCGTATCACCGAACTGGCATACCTCACTTCTCCTTGGAGTAAGTTGGAGGCGTGGACGTATCGCTACATGAATGGCGATGTCATCGAAGACTGGCGAGTAGAAGGCGAAGAAGAAACGCTACTCAATTCGCAGCCGAACCCCGAAGGTCGTGTAACTGCGAATGCGTTCTACGACGTGAAGACACCTCGCAATCGCACTGACTTTTGGGTCAATGTGCCCGAAGACATTCTGAGCTTCCAAGACAACCTGAACTTGTACTTGAGCGACATGCAGTTCGGCATCGCACATCAGATTCAGAAGACGCTCTTTACCGACACTCCGATCACTGAACAAAGCGACTCATCGATCGTTATCCCCATTGCACCGCTGGGCCAAACACCAGCAGCGCAGACATGGGATGACCAAATCACAGTCACGCAAGGCAACGTCGGCGGTCTGGGCGAAACAGTGCTGTTGGACAAGGGCTCTCCCGAGAACCCCTCACCAATGGTCAAGTACGACGGCCCAAACACCGACCTCAAGGCGCTGTATGACGTTATGGCCTCGCAAGTTCGCGACATCGCTAGCGATTGGGGCGTGACGATCAAAGCCACAGATTCACAGAAAGCCAATAGCGGCTTCCAAGTGATCGTTGAGGAAATGGACAACCTGCAACTGCGTGAACAACGCGCGCAGTCAATGCAAAGCGGATTCCGCAAGTTCTACGACATCACACAGGCGATGTATCCCGAACTGCTGACTGGCATGTTGAAGGTCGAGTTCGCGGAGCCAACTCTTCCCGTGAACCCACTTGAACAAGCACAGATGCTGACTTACGAGTTTGCACTGAACTTGAAGTCACCACTGGATGTGTTCCGTGCTGACGGTATGACGGACGAAGACGCCAAGGCAAAGCTGGCCGAGATTCTGGCTGTCAACAAGCAGATTGCAGATGCGGCACCCAAGCAAGCCGTTCAGCTTCCAGAACAGCAAAACATGGCACAGAAAGGCGGCAACCCGACTCAGCCGAAGCTGACTCCTTGATCCGCCACTTGACTAAATAGATTGCGCGGATTGCAAGCCGCACAAATTACAAGATGGTGGAGGCCATTAATGACCGATAAGACTGATCCTATTCAGGACGACGTCGAAGCAACTGCCGGTGGAGACCAGCAAGAAGTTAGCGTTGAAGACCTGAAGTCCCGTATTGCATCCTTGGAGGCAGAAGCTGCCAAGAACCGCAACCTCGCCAAGAAGGCGTTCGCTGAACGCGACGAAGCCAAGGCGAAGACAAAGACCGCTCAGGAAGAAGACTACAAGTCACTGTACGAGTCTGAACAAGCAGAGAAGACGAAGTACCTGGCGCGCATCAAGAGTTCCGATGTCAAGAGTGCACTAGCGGCACAACTGGCAAAGAACGGGGTGCTTCCAGATGCTGTTGCCGCTGCTACTAAGCTCGTAGATCAAGAACTGATCGAGTGGGACTTGGAAAGCGGTGTTGACGGAACCAGCGTTACTGCTGCCGTTGCCAAGCTGAAGCGCGATCACGCCTTCATGTTTGAGCGCAAGGTAGCGGCAACTGACCCAAAGGCTCCGGCTGATGGCGCTGCACGCGACGCTAACGAAATGAAGCGCAGTGATTTTGACAAGCTCGATGGCCTTGCTAAAGCAACAGCCGTCAAGAAGGGCATCAAGATCACAGACTGATAGATCATTCAATAAGGAGAGCCATCTAAATGGCCAATACACTTACCGGGCTGCTGCCCATCTTCTATGAAGCCCTCGACACCGTTGCTAACGAAAAGGTCGGCTTCCTCACTTCCGTCCAACAGGACGCCAACGCAGACCAAGTCACACTGGGCCAGCCTATCCGCTCGTTCGTGACTCCTGCTGTCACGCCTACTGACATCGCTCCCGGTGTTACCGCCCCTAACACTGGCGGTCAGGCTCTGACATACGTTGACCTGCTGATCACAAAGTCCCAGGCAGTTCCTGTCCAGTGGACTGGTGAAGAACAGCTCAGCGTCAAGGCCCAGCTGGCAAACATCTTCCGCGATCAAGTTGCACAAGCCTTCCGTGGCCTGCGTAACGCGATGGAAGCTGACATCGCTGCTGCTGCTATCGCTGGCGCTGCTGCTACGACTGGTACTGCTGGCACAACTCCTTTCGGCGTTGCTGGCGACCTGAGCGATGGCGCTGCCCTGCAGAAGCTGCTGGACGACGCTGGTGCTCCTGACACTGACCGTCACCTGGTTGTTAACTCAGCCACGATGAAGAACTTCCGCGGCAAGCAATCCGTGCTGTTCAAGGTCAACGAAAGCGGTACTGCTGATCTGCTCCGCAAGGGCATCATCGGCGAACTGCAAGGCATGAACATCCACACGTCTTCTGCGCTGAACACTTCCGCTGACAACATCCTGTTCCACAAGAACGCGATCGTTCTGGCTACCCGTGTTCCAGCAATGCCAGCCGGTGGTGACGCTGCTACTGACGTGACCGAGATTCTCGATCCCGTTTCAGGCATCACATACCAGATCGCCATGTACAAGATGTACCGCCAGATCCACATCGAAATCGGTGCGGCATGGGGCGTGAAGGTCATCAAGTCTGCTTTCGTGGCAAACCTGCTGGGCTAAGCCTTAGGGCTTCCCAAATGAAGGGCTCCCAACTGGGAGCCCTTTCTACGTCATAAATAGCCTGACACGCCTGGAGGCAACCCATGACAACTATTGTCGTTGAGGACGGCTCGCAAGTACCGAACGCGAACAGCTATGTTTCGCTCGCTGACGCGATCACGTACCACACCAATAACGGAAACACCGATTTCACTGCCGCAGATGAAGCAACGCAGACTGCCGCTTTGCTGCAAGCCTGCCAGTCAATGGAACTGCTGTACGGCCCCAACTACTTGGGCAACGTCAGCCCATTGAGTCCACAAGGTCTGCTGCATCCTCGCATGTACTACAAGACGAACACTGGTCGCCTGATCTTCCCATACATGATTGCGCCTAATGTCGTCCAAGCTCAACTTGAAATCGCGCTGATGCAGATTCAAGGCGTAGACATTTTCCCAATCCGCAGCACAACACAGAACGTCAAGAGCGAGACAACAAAGCTGGGTGAACTTTCAACCAGCACTGCCTACAGCCGTTCCAACGAAGGTGAACAGTTCCCAGGCTTCCGCAAGATCGACCTAATCCTCGCGCCTGTGATTCGCAACAACAAGACGCAAGGCGTGAGGATCGGCTTGTAATGGACTACGCCGCACTTCAAGCCAGTGCCCTATCGCTCTTGCAGCAGATGGGCACCAAAGTGTCTCTGACCAGCTACCAAACTGGTTCAAAGCTCAGTACTTACGGCGTCTTTGAGAAGATCAAACAAGACGATACGGGCGCAATGGCAACTGACGTTCGTACTGTGATTCTGCCCGGCAGCATCAAGACAGCCCCACAGATCGGCGACCACCTGACTATCAACAGTGTGAGCTACTACATCCAGGGCGTTGAGATTCAGAACCCAACTGGCAAGCCTCTGTACTACCGCGTGAAGGTGATCGCATGAGCACACAAGACGACATCGCTCGCTTGCAAGCGACTATGCAACGACTGCCTGGGGAGATTGCCAAAGAGTTCAAGGCGCGACTTGACATGCGTACTCCCGTGGATACGGGCGCACTGCGTAATGCCAACACAGTCGAGGTTGTGGACAACAGCATCGTGGTTAGTAATGCGATGCCCTACTTTGACTATGTGGAAGACGGCACGCCAAAGATTCGCCCTGTGGGCATGCTAAAGACCACCGAGGCTGAACTGCCCGCAATCGTGCGTGTCGCACTACAGAGGGCCAGCAAGTGAGCTATCTACCTATCCACCAAGCGCTTGATACGCAGTTCCTGACCGTTGATGGTCTGCCTGAGTTCTCAATCGAAGGCGGCCCCAACAAACCCGGTGTCGCGTACTGCCGTGGCACTTTGCTGCCTGCACAGACCGATCTACCTACATTCGACGGCAAGTTGCAACGCCAGAACGGCAAGTATCAAGTGGATGTCTTCTTGAAGACAAGCACAGACTACTACGGAGCATACAGCCTCGTTGACTCAATCGTTGCTGCCTTCCCCCCGAGTTCAGACTTGGTTAAAGGCGCAACCACAGTTCGTGTATTGAACAGTTATCCCATCACTGTCCAGAACACGACACCCGGCTACTACCGGGTATCAGTAATCGTTGAATGGGAAAGCTGGATCTAACCGGCCAGAAATTAACAACAAAAGCTCAAGGAGCAAGTTATGACAATCGCACAACGTGGCTCGGCCTACTCAGCATTCATCGTTGAGACAACCCCCGGTACGACGCCAGCAACCCCCGTTTTCGCCTATCTGGGCACCACGGACAACACACTCACCTACGCGCAAGCAACGGCAGAAGACGACCGCGTACATGCGGACGGTCAGTCCCGCTACACGCTGTACATGAACCAGTCGCTGACCGGCGACCTGACCATGCCTATCGTGTGGACGCAGCCAGACCACTTCATCGAATCAGCTTTGCAAAGCTCATTCGCATCAAAGGTCTGCAAGGTCGGCACAACAGTCAAGACTATGACTGTTGAACGCGGCTACAACAGCATCAACCAGTTCCACGTCTTTAAGGGCGTGCAAGTGGACAAGATGGAAGTGCAAGCCGGTATCACTGGCACGCCTACCATGAAGTTTAGTTGCGTGGCTCGTTCCTTCCTGCAAGGAACAGCAACGATCAGCACTTCTGCTGTGACTGACACGTCAACAACTAGCGCAATGAAGACCCAGGCGGGTTACTTCAAGATCGGTGGCGCAACCAATGCCTATGTTCAGTCTGTGACGCTGACAACTGATCGCGGTCTGGCCGCTCAGTATGGCTTCGGCTCTGCTGCACCTCTCGACTACGCATCAACGAACATCAAGGTCTCGGGTTCCGTGACTGTGCTGTTCACTGATGACAGCATGCTCCTGAAGTTCCGCAACGGCACAACTGACACGCTGGAATTCCAACTGACTGACGGCACAAACACATACACGTTCCACCTCGGCAATGTGTATTACACGGCTGCTCCTACTTCACTTGGTACAAACGCAGCGATCCCCGTGACACTGAACTTCGTTGCTTCATACAGCTCCGCTGATGCGTCTGCACTGGTCGTGACAACGTCCTAAGTGAATCTCACTTAGTAAATAAGGGGCGGTCGAAAGTACCGCCCCTTTTTCATAGGACGCATACATGAAGCTCGCAGACCTGCAACCCAAAGACTTTGAATACGAGATCGCCCACCCTGCCACGGGTGCGCCTCTTGGCGTCAAGATTCAACTGACCGACCCCACTAGCCCCGTTGTTGTCGCAGCACAGCGCGACTTCCTGACTGCCCTGCGCGCAACCGCTAAGGCTGATCTGCCCGCTGAGGCCGAATTGCTGGAACAAGCGTTGATCGTTCGCGCAAAAGCTGCTGTCGCGGGTTGGGAGTCCAAGTTCGATGAGTTCTTCGGTGGCCCATTCAGCAAGGAACTCGTGGACGCGATCTTTGCAGAGCCCAAGTTCCGTTGGCTGGTGGATCAACTGGCAGGCGCTGCTGCCGACCGCGGCAACTTTTTTCGCTGAGCTGGTGAACCTACTGGTTCTGCGAGTTGAAAAGCGAGTGGAACTGGACACGCCCTTCAATGATAAGGGCGAAACGCTTCGACAGGCATTGACTGCAACGCGCGAAGCATACGGATACGAAGACCCCCGCTTGCATGAGCCACCACTGCCCCTGTTTGTCATGGAGTTGTGGAACGCGTTCTGGAAGTTGGACATGCGACGTGATCGCGGCCAGTGGGGCAACTCAATGCCCCTGCGCTACGAACAGATAGACGCGTACATGCGCGTCAAGAGCCATCCCCTATTGCCTTGGGAAGTAGAGGCAATCGAGGCCATGGACTTGGCGCTCTTGAATGCACAAGCCGAGAACAAAAACAATGGCTGATTCAAATGACATCAAGCTAGTCCTAGACGCAAGTCAGGTCGAGCACGCAATCACCTCGCTTCAGAAGGTCAGCGACCAGTATGCAAAGGCCGCAAACGAGGCCGATCAGGTCACAGCAGCGAGTAAGAAGCAGAGCGCCGCGCTCAAGGATGTAGCGGACTCCGCTGATCGAGCAGCTAAGGGCCATGCAGGCGTCAGCCGCGAAGTGGTGGTGCTGGCGCACGAACTGAGCCAGGGCAACGTGAATCGCTTCGGCGGCTCGCTGATGGTGCTTGCTGAACAGCTTGACCTCGTGAAGTTCGCCATGAGTGGCGCGGGTCTGGCGATCCTTGCTGTTGTGGGCGTCATCGGTGCATTCGGATTCGCTGCTGTGCAAAACGCAGTCGAGGCAAACAAGTTCGCGAAGGCACTGCAACTCACAGGCAACTACGCGGCAGTCAGCGCGGGCCAGATTGAGCAGTTGGCTAAGGCGCAAAGCGCACTCACGGGCCAGTCCACGGGCAATGCAAGCAAGGACTTGCAAGCGGTGGCAGGCTCCGGCTTGTTCAATGCTGACCAGCTTGTCGCGGCATCACGCGCGTTGGGCGACTACCGCAGGCTCACAGGTCAGACCGCCGAAGAGGCGATCAAGAACTTCCAGGGCATGGAGAACGGGGTTGCCAAGTGGGCGGCCAAGCAGAACGAGTCCCTGCACTTCCTTACTCTGAGTGAGTTCGACCACATCAAGAGCCTGGAAGAAACAGGCCACGCGGAAGAAGCTGCGACCGAAACCCTCAATGCACTTGCTCAGGCCATCGAGTCACGCGGCACGCCTGTACTTGAGGCACACACAACCGTCTGGGAGAAGTTCAAGAACGTAGTGCACGAGACGACCGATGCTCTGCACGGCATGTTCAATCCCAACGAGAACATCGAATCCAAGATCAAGGCGATCAACCTTGAGATTCAGCAAGTAAGGAACGCCAACACTGGCAATCCTGCTGCTGCCGCTGACACCATCCAGGCGCTGCAAGGCATGTTGCAACAGCTCGAACAAGAGCAGTTCCGTGCGCAGGAGCATGCCAAGGATCAGGCAATCGCCGACCAGTACACAAAGGCTGGTATCGCAGCGAAGAACTACACCGATGAAGTGTTGAAGGCCGCGAAGGCTGGCAGTGTCTTGAATCTAGAACTCCAGAAGTTCAAGGACGCCGCTAAGGCACAAGCACAAGCAGGCGCACCAATGAGTGAAGCCGACTTCGCAGCCGGCATCGCGGAAATCAAGAAGCGCTACACGCCCACGCCAGTCAAGGGCACTGACACAGTTGGCGCATCGTTCCAATCCCAGGCTGCTGACCTTGCGAAGCTGGTCGATGAATACGACCAGTTGAACGGCGCAACCGCAAAGACGCACGTCGCGATGATGCAAGCCGAGATTGACTCGGGCAAGTACAAGAATGCGCTGACCGATCAAGTCAAGGCAGAGTTGCTGTGGCGTGCGGCTGCTCAGGACTCACAAGAGGCCCTGAACAAGAAGACCAAGGCCGAGAACGCGGAATACGACGCCGCCGTCAAGCAACACCTTGCGCAGGCACAACAGATCACCGCGTATCGCGAGTCAATCGTCGAACAGCAAATCAGCCGCGAAGCGATGCTGAAGTACGGCGCGACGACCGACGATGCAACAGTCTCAGTCGATAAGCACAAGGTTGCACAGGCCGAACTCGCGCTGCAAATCGCGAAGACAGCCGGCGCGTCCGATGCAGAGATTCAGAAGCTGCAAGACAACTTGGCTGCGCAAAAGGAACTGCTGCAACTCGATCAGGACAAGAAGGACGACAACGACAAGTGGGCCGCCGACCAGAAGACATTTACTGCTGGCTGGAAGCGCGCACTCAATCAATACAAGGCCGATGTAGCGGACGCATCCAAGCTCAGTGAAAGCCTCATGTCCACTGCTGCTGACGGCATGGGCACTGCGCTTGCGAACTTCGCGAAGACCGGCAAGCTGTCCTTCAGCGGCCTTGTGGACGGCATCATTGACGACCTGGCGAAGTGGGCAGCGAAGGAACTCGTTGTTATCTCGCTGGAAGAAATCGCAAGCTCAATGGGCTACGCCAACGGCGGCGCATTCCAAGGCGGCACACAAGTGTTCGCAGACGGCGGTGTCGTCGCATCACCTACCTACTTTGGAATGTCAGGCGGTCGTACTGGCCTGATGGGCGAAGCTGGTCCCGAAGCAATCATGCCGCTGACACGTGGCCGCGACGGCAAGCTGGGTGTTGCCGCTTCAGGCAGTGCCGCATCCAACAGCTACAGCATGAACGCCCCTATCACGATCAACGTGCAGGGCGATGCTTCCAACCCCGCCACGCATCAGCAGCTTGCCCGCACCGTCGTGAACATGATCGACGCGCGCTGGGCAACGCTAACGCAAAACGCAATGCGCTCAGGTGGCGTGATGAACCCAACGCGATAACTAGAGAACGGAGGCAACTATCGAATGGCAGCACTTCCACTTCAAAACCTAAGCTCACAGAGCACCACGCTCCAGTACGAGTACCGCAAGAAGGACTACGACCTGGGCGATGGCGTCAGCTATCGCATTCAGGACGGACTTAACGCACAGCGCTGGTACGGCAGCATCGTCTACACGATGCTCAGTCAGGCTGACTTCCAGACGGTCAAGACGTTTCTTGATGGCATTGGCAGTTGGGGCACTTTCGACTATCAGCCGATCAGTGGTGACCCAACCACATACAAGTACTCAGTGACAGACAAGCTCCAGATTCAAGACGCGGGCGGCGGTCGTATCGCACTGACCATTCCAGTTCGTCAGGAGTGGGTATGACAGTACGCGCAGACCTGTTCAGCCCCAGCACTTCTGGCGGCCTCGTGGAGCTGTTCACGCTCGACGCATCCAACTTGGCGGGCGGCTACATCTTCCACTTCACGAACGGAGTCAACGAATTTGGCAATCCAGTCGTGTGGAATGCCACCACATACGCGCCGCTTCCATGCCAGGGCGACGGATGGGCAAAGACACTCAACGGCTCTGCCCCACGTCCAACCTTCACGGTTGACAACACGCAGCGCATCTTCCAAGCGAGTCTCATTGCTAACGGTGCGTTCGTGGGCGCGAAGCTGATTCGCACTCGCCTGCTGGGCAAGTACATGGACGCAGTTAACTTCAAGGCCGGCAATGCCTTCGCTGATCCCACGAAGGTTATCGCGCAAGAGACCTGGTATGTAGACCAACTGAAGTCGATCAACGACAAGACGATTCAATGGGAACTCTGCTGGACTATCGATCGTCCAGGCGTGCAGCTTCCACGTCGCGTGATGTTGAAGGCTCAGTTCCCCGGCCTGGGCATGAACTCGTGAAGAACTACCACGACTTTGTGCAGCACGTACTCGCCTGCTATCCATTTGAGGCCGTGGGCTTCGTTGTGGACGGCACGTTTGTCCCCTGCTGCAACACGTCGTGGGAGCCCCTAGATGCCTTTGAATTGCGCCCCGGCGACGTAACTCAGTACCTGGAAGCCTGCGACTACTTGGTGCACAGCCATACGGTCAAGGCTTGCATTTGGCCGCGTCACCAGGGCTTTGAGGTTGACCCCCGCACGCCCAGCAAAGCGGACATGGAAGGCCAGTTGGCAATGGACAAGCCCTGGATGATCGTCTGTTGTGACGGCATCAGCGTCAGCGAGCCCGTGATGTGGGGCGACCCGCACAACCGCCCTCCACTGCTGGAACGCGAGTTCGTGTTCAACGTGCAGGACTGTTTGAGCCTAACTGCGGACTACCTGTTCCAGACATACGGCATCCAGTTGCCCGAGTGCCCACGCGATTGGAACTGGGCGCAGAACGGTGAACGGCACATCGACAACTTGTGGCAGCAATGGGGCTTTGAGGAAGTGCCACTCAACGAAGCACGCAACGGAGACTTGATTCTGTTCCGTCGCGGCACCGAATACACGAATCACATGGGCATGTACCTAGGCGGCGACCAAATGCTGCATCACATGCTCGGCGGCCTGTCCTGCTACGAAAGCGTAGCTCGCTGGCGAAAGTACATCCACAAGATTGTGAGGCATCGAGACATCAAATGATTACTGCGATTTTCCACGGCACTCTTGCCAAGAAGTTCGGCAAGACCCATAAGTTTAACGCCTCAACGGTTTACCTGCTCACGCAAGGCATTGCAACGCAGTTGGGCGACAAGTTCCGTCAGACTATCAAGAACGGTGAATGGACTGTCATCGCCGGCACTCCGCTCAAGGACAAGAGCAACAGCCTTGAAGACTACGAGGTGCACCAGAAGCTGGCCCCCGACGTCACGGAAGTGCACTACTACCCCGCTGTCTCGGGCAAGAGCGCACTTGCGCGCGTCATCCTGGGCATTGTGCTGATTGTCGTTGGTATCTTCACCTACAACCCGTACCTGATCGGTATGGGTGCAGCAATGACCATCGGCGGTATCGCGGGCATGCTGACCAAGAAGCCCAAGGTGTCGAGTAACAGCAGCGACTCAAAGACCAATTACAACTTCAATGGCGGTACGAACACGAACGCGCAAGGCGTTCCCGTGCCCCTTGTGTATGGCCGCGTGCAACGCGCGGGCTCAGTAGTTGTCAGCTACGGCACGAGCATCGAAGTAGTTCCACCTGCTGATTCATCTGGCAATCCGACCACTACTGGCGTGCAGCCCTAAAGGGGCCAAATAAATACGGGCTACCGGAGTCACTTGGCTCCAAGGAGCCCGAATGACAACAACAGCCACCCTCCAAGACCTAGAGACAGCGCGGCTTATCCACGTAATCTCCGAGGGCGAATGCGAGGGCCTAGTTAACCCCACGAGTCCCGGCCAGTCCATCTTCTTTGATGGCACTGCGCTGACAAACGCCAGTGGTACGCAGAACTACGCCAACGTCACAGTCGTTCAGCGCACAGGCACGCAGGGTCAGGCGTACCTCCCCGGCTTTAACGCGGTAGAAAACGTCATCGCGGTTAACACCGAAGTTAAGTACGCGAGCCCAATCACACATACGACAACCGCAGCAAACATCGATGCTTGCGCGGTCACTGTCCAACTGCCAAACGGCTTGCAGAAGGTGGACGACAGCGGCAACTCAGTTGCCGAGGCCGTGTCCTTCAGCTTCTACACGAAGCTAACTTCGTCAGGCACCTGGGTTCTTGCACTGAGCGAGACCATCAACGGCGTAGCTGAGACGGGCTACGAAGCGCAATACCGCCTCACACGTCCAGCCGGTACAGGTACGTGGGACATCAAGATGACCCGCGACACGGTGGACACGACGACACCCAACACGGTCGCAGACAAGACTGTCTTTTACTCGATCAACGAGATTCAGGAAGTCCAGCTTGGCTATGACAACTGCGCATTGGTCGCATTGACCTACGACGCGAAGACAGCAGGCAATGTCAACGCTACGACGTTCGACTTCAAGGGCATCAAGGTTGCGGTGCCCAGCAACTACAACCCAACGACCCGCGTTTACTCGGGCATCTGGGACGGCACGCTGTCAGCGACCAAAACATGGACGTTCGACAAGACGAACAACATGTGGAACGAGTCCAAGACAGGCACGACCTATTGGACTGACAACCCCGTTTGGTGTCTCTATGACCTGCTGACGAATCACCGCTACGGCCTGGGTGAGTTCGTGGGCAACTACGAGATTGACCTGCCCTCGTTCTACAACGCCAGTGTCTGGTGCGACACGTTGGTGGACGACGGAACGGGCAGCGGCACGACAGAGCCCCGCTTCCGTTTCAACGCACAGATTACGACAGCCGAAGACTCTTGGAAGCTGCTTCAGAACTTCGCAGGCACGTTCAACGGCGCGCTGTTGGTCGCAAACGGCTACATCACGTTGATCGTGGACATGCCGACGACAGCCAGTGCATTGGTGTCACGCGCAACCATGAGCAGCGATGGCCCCACCTACACGGACACAGCGGCCAGCACTCGCAAGTCCGTCGCTCGCGTCTCTTGGAACAACCCAGACAACGCATTCCAGCAGGAACAGGCGGTCTACACCGAAGCCGACCCAGCGAACAACATCCCATGGATTGTTGACGACGCCACGGCTTGGGGTTGCACGTCACACGGTCAAGCGTTGCGCGTTGCACGTTGGTACGTGGACACGCAGCTTCGCAACGTCCGCATGATCACCTACAAGGCACCGCTCAGCGCAATCAATGTGCTGCCCGGCGCGGTCATCAAGGTCGCCGATAGCCGCTTCGCTTCCACACAGATGGAGGCCATGGTCACTGCGGTAACTGGCACTACCGTCGTGCTTGATCGCCCTGTCACGGTACAGAGCGGCACTTGCACGATTGACGTGCTGTTGGCTGACGGCAGCACCATTGAGCAGCGCGTCATCACGACAGCGCCTGGTTCAACAAGCACGCTGACTATCGCATCTGCATTCTCTCAAGGCGTCATCACTGGCCCGGGTTCAACCGCGATCATCAGCGGCAACATTTCGGCTCAGTACTTCCGTGTCACCGACGTAGCGGAAGACACGGACGGCTGGTTCAGCATCTCAGCAGTCCAGTACGACAGCACCAAATACAGCCGCGTCGAAACAGGCATCAGCGTTCCCGCCCCTGTGTTCAGCGACATCACGGGCAATCAGACCGTGCCTGATCTGCCTACTGGCCTCGCAACTGCGATCACGACCAGCACGGACACAGACGGCAAGGTCACGCGCAACATTCAAGTCACATGGAACAAGCCAGACACGGCTTCAACTTCCTTGCTGTCTTGGCGTCACGCAGGCCAGGAGTGGAATTCATTCACGAACCTGGATGCGGCACGATTCACGATCAAGAACGTCACACCTGATTCCTACGAGATTCAGGTCGCAAGTGTCAGCCAGTACGGCGTGCAAAGCGCAGCCGTATTCACGACTGCAACGGTCAGCCTATCAGGTGCGTCAGGCACGTCAGCACTTGCACCTGTCACCAACTTGCAAGTAGTGGGTGGCGGCGCATCGTTCAACGCGCCAGACCTGAACATCCAGTGGACGAATCCCACGAGCAATGCGGGCATGACTCCCGCGCTCAAGGACTTCGTTGTCAACGTCTCGACAACTGGCGGCACTCTGCTTCGCAGCGAAGTGGTTGCAGCGGTCAGCGCAGGTGCAAATGCCACCTACACGTACAGCTACCAGAAGAATCAAGTTGACAGCGGGTACAGCCCGAACCGCAGCGTCGTTATCAGCGTTGCTGCGCGTGATGGCCTGAACAACACCACGACGACCACAAGCCGCACGTTCTCGAATGCTGCTCCGGCACTTCCCACTAACGTAGTCGTTAGCAGCGGCGTCGGCACTGTGTTCGTGAAGTGGGACAAGCCCACTGATGCTGACTATGCGGGCACGAACGTCTGGCTGTACACGACAAGCGGCGCAACGCTTGCGACTTCTAACCTCGCAGCGCACACGACCGACACGCTGGTGTCTTTGAACCAGGTCTCAGCCGGTGTCGTGCACTACGTGAAGGTTGCGCACTACGACACGTTCGGCAATAGCGACACGGGCTCAGGCTTGAACATCAGCGCGGAATACAGCGCGACACCAAGCGGCACGGGCATTCCAGGCGTCTCTACCCTGCCCGGCACAAGCTCTGAAGGCACGATCGTTTACGACACAACGGACGGCCAACTGTACGTATGGCACTCAGGTGCATGGTCTACGGTCGTTACCAAGGTTCCCGCATCGGGATTGGTCGGCACCATTAACAGCGGACAGATTGCTAGCGTTGCCGCATCTGCCATCACGGGTTCGATTGCAGACACGCAGCTTGCCGCGATCAGCGCATCGAAGGTAACGGGCACGCTCGTTGACTCGCAGATCGCCGCACTGTCGATGTCAAAGCTGACGGGCACGATCACAACAACGCAGATCGGCACGAACACCATTCAGACTGGCAACATCGCAGCGAACGCGATCACATCGGCTGTCATTGCTGCGAACACGATCCTCGGTTCAAACATCGCAGCAGGCACGATCAGCACAGGCAACCTTGCTGCGTCTAGCGTCACGACTTCGATTCTTGCAGCGAATGCAGTCACGGCACTGAACCTCGCAGCAGGTGCGGTCACGACCGGCAAGCTGGTTGTCAGCAGCACGCCATCAGTCAGTGTTTGGTCAGATGCGAACTTCCAAGACACCAGCGCTTGGACGCTCTGCAACTGGGGTGTCTTCCCAACACAAGGCACTGTCACAGACGGTGCATCGGGCGGCACAACGCTTCGCAGTCCAACGGGTGGCGCAGCGAGTGCATACGGCACGGTCAAGGTTCCTGTTGTCGTCGGCAACACCTATCGCCTGTCCTGCCGTGCACGTTCCGTTGGTTCAAACGGCACCATGTATCTGCGCTGGAACACAGGCACTGCGGCCACAGGCGCATACAACCAGGTCACGGGCAGCGTTGAAGGTGTGACCCCTGGCAGTAGCTGGACACGCTACACGACCGATTGGGTTGCCACGACGCCCTATGCATCGCCGATGGTTCTCGTGAACTACACCGGTACTGCGGGCTACATGGAAGCGCAGGACATCCGCATCGAAGAGCTGATGCCCGGCAACTTGATTGTCAGCGGCACTATCACGGGCTCCCAGGTCGCAGCGAACACGATCACAGGCGGCAACATCGCGGCCAACACGATCACCGCTTCCAACATCGCTGCAAGCACGATCACAACGAACGAGATTGCGGCCAACACGATCACAGGCGGTGACATTGCGGCCAGCACGATCACGGGTTCCAACATCGCAGCGAACACCATTGCTGCGAACAACTTGGTTGCGAACACGATCACTGCTGGTCAGATTGCAACCGGCACGATCACCAGCACGCAGATTGCAGGCTCGACCATCACAGGCGGCAACATTGCGGGTTCAACGATCACAGGCGGCAACATTGCCGCTAGCACGATCACAGCCGGCAACATCGCAGCAGGCACTATCACAGCCACGCAGTTGACGACCAGCAGCGCGGTCATCACGACCAGTGCGCAGATTGCCAACCTGACAGTGCAGACGCTGAACATCGGCAACAACGCAGTCACGGTTCCCGCTTCTGCATTCTCGTCCGGCTCGATCACCGTATCCAGCTCCATCGATGCACAGACCGTCACGCTGACCACAAGCGGCGCAACTGTGCAGATCTTCGGCGGCGCAAGCGTGTCAGTGGGCTTCGGCAGCTATTTGGTATCGGGCGCAGGCCCGTACTACGACGACTGCACGTGGTCGGCCTCCATCTATCGCGATGGCTCGCTGCTCTACACAGTCGGCGGCCTGCTTTGCACAGCCCCATACAACAGCGGCGCGATTCTCACGTTGCCTCCGCTGTTCGACACGCCTCCTGCTGGCGGTCATACATACACGATGCGCATTGCCGGTTCAGGCAGTCACAACACGTTCTCGGCTTCCAACCGCGGCTTGTCTGTGATGGAGGTTAAGAAATGAAGAACTACGTCGTATTCGATCCTGCGTCGGGAGAAATCCTACGCAGCGGTCATTGCCAGGACTCAGACCTGGAACTGCAAGACCCAACGGGCAACGTGATCGAGGCCGAGGGTCGCGACAGCAGCCACTACGTGCAGGACGGCCAGCTTGTGGCCTACACGGACGAACAAGCTGCCGCAAAGGCCAATCGTCCCAGCTATCCATGCGAGTGGTCGAACACCAGTTGCACATGGGCGGACTTGCGTGACCTTGATCGCATCAAGCTCGATCAGTGGGCACTCATTAAGGCCGCTCGTGAAGATGCGCTGAAAGCGGGCTTCACCTGGAACGGAATGAAGTTCCAGAGCGACCCAACATCGCAGCAACAGATTCAAGGCGCTGTAGCGGGCGCGCAGCTCGCAGCCACAGCAGGTGCGCCCGTTTCTATCACATGGACGCTCGCGGACAACACAACAACGGTCTTGAGTGCGCAAGACATGGCCGGCGTGGGACTGGCACTGCTGGCATTCGTGCAATCGCAGTTTGATCGAGGCGTGGAGCTACGCAAGCAGATCGAAGCTGCCTTGGATGCCGCCTCAGTCCAGGCAATCACCTGGGCTTCTTAAATAGAACAACACGGAGGCACGTATGGCCGCAACTCTAAACATTTCAGTCGATCAGGGATCGAACCTCACGGTGAACTTTCCGCTTACCAATGCGGACGGTTCCACGTTCGATTTGACCGGCTACAGCGCTCGCGCGCAAGTGCGCCAGACGTTCGGCGCATCAACGGCATTGGTCGATGCTTCAACGACCAACGCGAAGCTATCGATTGCGAGCGGCACGGTCACATGGCAGCTCGTTCCTGCTGACACAGCCAACGAGCACTTCCCTGCTGCCGACGACGCCAGTATCGATCTGGTCTATGACCTCAAGGTCACATCACCTGGTGGTCAGGTCTACACCGCTGCAAGCGGCACATTTTCAGTAAACCGCGCAGTTACGCGCTAATAACAAGAGGCATCTAAATGTCCAACACGACTTTCACAGATAACGCGCTTCTGAACGCGATGCACGGCAAGGCGACATACACCGCGCCTACCAACCTTTACGTGGGCCTCAGCACCACGACACCAACCGCAGCAGGAACGAACGTCACGGAACCAACGGGCAACGCATACGCACGTGTCACGGTGCCCGCTACTAGCTTCGGTTCCGCTTCTGCTGGTTCAATCACTAACACAGCAACCGTGACCTTCCCTACGCCAACAGGTACAGGCTGGGGCTCAATCACCTACGCGCTGGTCTACGACGCGGCAACTGGCGGCAACCTGCTCTGGTATGCACCATACAACCAGTCAGTCCCCGCAGGCGTAACAGTCAGCTTCGCCGCTGGCACGATGACCTCTACTCTCAGCTAATGAGCGCGATCCTCGACCAGTTCGAGGCTTGTATCGCCTCGAACACTGCGCTGCCAGTTCTGAACAGCACACAGTGGGCACAGCTTCAAGTTGATGCCCAGGCACTCGATGCCTTTACACAAGATGAACTTCTGACCTTCTGCCGATACAAGGGCCGTGGCTTCGGAGTTGATCTCAGCTCCTGAGGTGAGCGATGTCTAACAACACAACACTTAACTCGATGTCTGGTGGCGATGTCATCCAGACAATCGACAACACTGCTGGCGCTGCTGCTGCCAAGACGCCTGTTACCGCAGTAGCGGATTCCACGGGTGTGAACTTCATGGCCGTCGAAAGCGACGGCTCGATCGATGTAAACATCATCAGCAACTCGGCAATCCCTTTGGGATCCATGAGCGGCACCAACGGCGCAGCGAATGCATCGGTTGTTCTGTCGAATGGCGGAATCAGCCTCAGCACCGTTGCGTTCGTGCTGACTGGCACATGGGCAGGCACGCAGGTCTTTGAAGCGTCGGCAGACGGAACAAACTACGTGAGTATTCAATGCGCGGTTCCAAACACTGGTGCGTTGGTAACTTCAACTACCGCAAACGGCACATGGGTGGCCGACGTTGCGGCCTTCATGTACTTCCGAGTTCGATGCTCGGTCTACACGAGTGGCACTGCCAGCGTGAACGGCGTTGCGACTGGTGCCACTGGCCTAGTGGGTCTGGATCAGCCACTTCCCGCTGGCTCGAACACCATTGGTATCGTCAAGGCTGCTGGCCTTGGCTATACGGCCAACCCTTCTGCCGTCGGTAACGGCGCGCAGCAGAACGTGATGCTTGACAAGGTAGGCCGTGTGGTGACTATCGCGGGCCATGTTCGCGACATGGTGGGCACGCAGTCAACGACGATCACCAGTTCAACCACAACAACCACAGTCGTCACAGCTCCAGGCGCATCCGTGTACGCAGACTTGACTCACCTTACGATCACGAATGGCAGTGGCACGGCCACGACTGTGACTCTCAGCGACGGCACGGTCAGCTATTGGTACAACATTCCTGCTGGTGGTGGTCTGACTACAAACTTCAATCCACCCAAGAAGGCCACGACAGCCAATGCGGCATGGACGTTGACGTGCGGTACTTCCGTCGCTTCGATCTACTGCAACATCGTCTACGTCAAGAACCTGTAAGAGGCTGGCATGGCGATCAGCATTACGGTCAACACCAGCGCATCAGCCTATGGTGTCTACACCACTGGTTCCACTGGTATTTGGGGGAACTCAGCCGGTGTGTTCAACACCAACCCAGGCAAGTATTACCTGATCAGCTTCATTGCCGACGCTGGTTCCAACATTACACCGAACAGCTTCGCTAACACGCTGGGGCTCGTGAACATCACACTCCTGACATCGAACACTTTGGGCACTGTCAAGCTGTGGATCTACGGTGCGTGGGGAACCAACGTCAATACAACTGGCGCGTTCTATTGGAGCGTTGCGGCGGCTGCCGGTACACAAGACATTGCATTCACGATTGACGAAGTAACGGGCGCGGCGTTGAAGCCCAACCCGCTTGTTCAAGCTGTGACAGGAACATCAGGTTCACTGCCCTTTGCGGCATGCGGCACGAACAATCTCGTTATGGCTTGGCAGTTCAACAACGCAGCGACATCAAGTGGCGTCGGCACTGCGCCAGCGAACTCAACGGTTCTTACGGGTAGACCCGCCGGTGCAGCATCTACGTTCATTCGTTACCACTTCACTACTAACCCCACGGGAGCAACAGCGTTCGGCACCACCGCGTGGTCAACCATCGGCGTAGAAATCGAAGCTTTTGCGGGTGGGGCTGCGTTCGGCACAGCACCAGCAGTCAGTAGCGCGTCCATGATGGGCATGGGAGTCTGACATGTCGCTTCTGCTGCTCTTTCAAGCTACTTCAACGAGTAGTAGTGTCGCTGCCACATACACAAGCACTGCAACGGCAGGCCAGACCTACACGGGCACGGCTGCGGCAAGTGCCAGCCTGAGCAACGACGGAACGGGCTCGGCCACCTACACAGGTAGCGCGTCGATCCAGGCTAGTTTCACCAGCTCCGCGACCAGCTCACAGATCTACGTGGGCACAGCAAGTGCGGCGGCAACGAGCAGCAACTTGGGTACGGCAGCACAGGTCTACACGTTGGCAGGAACTGCTACAGGCCAATACAGCAGCGCGGGAACATCCAGCCAGGTCTACACGCTCACGGGCAAGGCAAGCGGCACATACAACGCGGCTGGCCTTGGCACAGCCACCTACACAGGCACGGCTGTCGCCGGCGGATCGATCACCAACAGCGCAACAGCCAGTCAGGCCTACAGCTTCACAGTGACAGGCGGGGGTGCCTCGTACACGAACGCTGCCACGGCCAGCCAGGTCTACGTGGGAACAGCCCAAGCAAGCGCTGCAATCACGAGTTCGGGCACAGGTACTACCGCGTACACCGCGTCTGCCAAAGCCTCTGCCAGCGCGTCCCAGAGCGCTTCCTGCGCGCAGTCCTATGCGCCCCAGGCGATCGCACAAGCGGTCACGGCAAATACGGGCTCGAGTTCAGCAACCTACATGGGCAATGCGACCGCCTGGGCGTCAGTCGTCCAAAGCATCGCGTCCAGCCAGCAGTACAGCGGCAAAGCAGATGCAGCGGGCCAGTTCGAGAACGACGTACTGGCGAACCAGCTCTACACCCCGGTTGCAGTCGGTGCGATTGCGGACACGCTGGTCGTTGGACTGAACTACCTCGATTGGAAGCTGCAACCAGACGGCAGCATCGCGCAAACCCAAGTAGTCCAGACGGGTCAACTGACGATCCACGAGACTTTGGCCGCAAAGATCACCACGTCTGCAACGCTTGCTGCCAAGGTAACGACTGCACTGTCCCTGCCTTGCAGTGTCACCACATACTTGACACTGCCTGCTATTCATCTGACTGTCTAAATAGGACACGGGGTATAGGCCCCATTCCTACAGGCGGTCAGCATGGCACTTCCTCTCACCAACAACATTACGTTGTATCGCGGCGACGACTATTCGATGCCCGTCACGATCCAAGTCGGCGGCGTCGCGGTCAACCTCACGGGCTGCACGATCACAAGTCAGATCAAGAACACGGCTGACGACCCCACGGCACTGCTGTCCTTCACGGTTGGCAGCATCGTTGCTGCAAGCGGTCAGTTCACCCTCTCGCTTACTGGCACGCAAACAGCGGGCCTTAGCCTATCGGGCTCCACGGGCGTCTATGACGTTCAGGTCGTCAGCAGCGGCGGCATCACGACCACATACCTCGCCGGCTCAGTCACGCTGACCAAGGACGTGACTCGATGAGCGACACCGTTATCACCATTGGTGGCACCGACACGCTCGTTACTACCCCTGGCACCAATGCCGTGTTGGTCAACGTCGGCAGTAGCAACTCGCAGTTGCTGACTGTCAACAGCGTAGGCCCTCAGGGGCCACCGGGTTCTGTCAATCCGGTTGCGAGTCTCACGACGCTTACTGTCAGTGGATCTACTTCACTCGCTGGTGCGACCAGCAGCGCAAGCATCACAGCGCCTACTTTCGTTGGTGCGTTGACCGGCCATGCATCGCTGGATTTGCCCCTTACAGGCGGCGCGCTCACGGGTGCACTCACGGGCACAACGATCAGCGCAACGACGTTTACAGGCGCACTTTCGGGCAATGCCTCAACGGCCACGACCCTAGCCACTGGCCGCACACTCGCAATCACGGGCGACCTGACCTGGACAAGCCCATCGTTCAACGGTAGTGCAAACGTCACTGCTGCGGGCACGTTGGCAACAGTCAACGCGAACGTTGGCACCTATGTTGCAACAACGCTCAACGCAAAGGGCCTCGTGACCGCGGGTGCAAACCTCAGCGGTGACCTGACGACCAGCGGCGCAGTTGCGACTCTTGCGACAGTCAATGCGAACGTCGGTACGTTCAACAACTTGACCGTGAATGCAAAGGGTCTGGTAACCGCTGCATCCAACGTAGCCTACTTGACCGCAAACCAGACGATCACGGCAAGTGGTGATGCGACAGGTAGTGGCACGACATCACTGGCACTGACCCTCGCAACAGTGAATGCGAATGTGGGCACGTTCAACACCCTGACGGTCAACGCCAAGGGCCTCGTGACTGCTGCATCCAACACCGCGTACCTGACTGCTAACCAGACGATCACAGCTTCTGGTGATGCAACGGGTAGCGGCACCACGGCGCTTGCACTGACACTCGCAACGGTCAACAGCAACGTGGGCAGCTTCGGCTCATCGACTGCGATCCCGGTATTGACGGTCAATGGCAAGGGCCTCGTGACCGCAGCAAGTACAGCGGCGGTCGTTGCACCAGCAGGCACGCTCACGGGCACGACCTTGGCGTCAAACGTTGTCGCTTCGTCGCTCACCTCAGTGGGCACGCTGACCAGTCTGGGTGTCAGTGGCACTACGACGCTCAGTGGCTCGCTGGTCAAAAGCGTTGCAACCGGCCTGACTGCTGCTGGCACAACCCAGGGCACGGCATTGGCTCTGACCAAGGACATCAACGTCGTGTCCACAGTTGCAAGCGGTGCGGGCGTACTGCTGCCAACTGCCGCAGCAGGCATGGAAGTGAAGATCGTGAACCTCGGCGCAAATGCCCTGCTGGTCTACCCCGCTTCATCCGATTCAATCGACAGCCTCGCGGTGAATACCGCGTTCAGCCTGCCCGTTGGTGCACGCATCGAGTTCTTCGCGGTCAACGCTGTCAACTGGTACACGCTCAACTCCACCTACGCATAAGAGAAAGGAATGAAAACAAACTACGACATTGAAGCCCATCAAGGCGCCACCTACCTTCACCGCTTCATCTTTCAAGGTGATGGCCCGCACGGCACCTACAACCTCGAAGGCTGCGACATCCGCATGCACGTCCGACGCGCTCACGCAGAGGGCGAAGTTGTTCTCGAATGCAGCCTATCAAACGAACGTCTGCAAGTTCTGGATGCACCTAATGGCGTGGTGCGCCTGAAGCTGAAGCCAGAAGACACGAAGGGCATCAGGTTCCCAAAGGTGAACGCCGAAGTCGCGGATGACCTTGACTGCGTCTACAGCATCGAAGTCACGGACGTTGACGGGGACGTACATGTACCCGTGCGCGGCAAGTTCCGCCTGTTGCGAGCGATCACGCGATGAACGGCCCTACGTTCGTGATGCACGGGAAGGAAGACGACGAGGGCAATGCGCCAGTCATGAAGCGCCACCAGGTTGCCGATCACTCGCCCATTCGTGTACTGATGCCAGAAGTTCCAACGGCCTACGTGTCAATGCCAGCCGAACATCATCTCTTTGTGCCACTTCGTGAGCATCCAGTTGTCGCGGTTCCGATGGATAAATACCGTCGCTGACGCGTACCTCGTAGTTGGTAGTCGGCGGAGTGATTCCCCGTTGACGCTTTGTAAAGTGGAATGGCGAACCCCTGGTGTAACAACCAGGGGTTTCGTTTTATCCATGGTGAAGGGGAACTAGGCCTAGTTCCCCTTCGTGCTTGTATGGGCCACCTCAAGCAAGGTGACTAGCGCTGCAATGACAGCGGACCCAATCTACTTATGACATCGAGAGCTTTGCCCTTACCAGCAGCTCGTCCAAGGTTTCGCCTTCTGTAGCGTAGTAGTGGAGGATCGCAATGAGTGCGATCAGCATGTCTGCCGGTAGTTCATCAACGTCATGCTTGGTGTTGAAGTTGATGTGATGGAACAGTTCGGCGGCTTCTTGGCTCGTAAATGTGCGACCTCTCATCGCATTGCACACTGACTTGAAGCCGCGACTGCTCATGACACTGGGTTCCAGTTGAACAACTGGCCGTCGTCCACAAGTTCCATGCGAAGCGCTTCATGTGCGGCCTTGCTTTGCTTGCGCGTCAAACACTGCGCCTTCACATAGCTGGGCAGTGGTTCGGCAACTGCCCAATCGTAGCGTTCCTTGAGTTCGTACTTTCCAGTCTGGAAGTATTTCTTGCCTACCTTCTTGGTGCGCTTTGTCTTGACCAAAATCACGTTGCTGTCAACGCGATAGCGACAGTCAAGCACAAGGGTGGAAGTGTCAAACGTGCTGTTGTGAGGAATCTCCCATTCCTCTTGTTCGCCCGTAAGTGTCAAGTCGTAGTAGACGTGATGCTTAGTGATCTTGCGGACGATGATGTCGAGTGTGCGTGGTTGGAGGCTCATTACTTGGCACCCCTGAACTTGACACGCATAACATTGGGCTTCCCCGCGAACTGACGTGCCCAAGCGGCGTCCATTTCCTTCACGTTCTTGCCGTCTTGGCGCAGAGCCTCGTAGTAACGAATGGGGCCATAGATGTTGTGTTCGGCCTTTAGTGCGGCGAACAATTGAATCCAAGGCTCCCTCTTGCAAATCTGGAGGTACTGAAGGGCAATCAAAGTGTCCTTGAGCAACAGGTCTTCAAGTGGCTTCCAACCAATCAAGCGCTTGTGCTTTCTAACGAGCTTGAATGCTTCTTCAGCGGGGTTCTCGCTCAGTGCTGCAATCATCAGCTTCTGTGTCATCAGTTTCGTAGTCATCCTTTACCTCGCAGCAGGCGTAGTGGAATGTCCTGCTCACTTGGTATTTACACGACTACTTGGAAACATCAAACATAAGGGCGAAAAATCGTCAATTTGTTCTAAGTGATAAATAACAATGAGTTGATCGCACAGCTCATCTCCTATGTTATCTGAAGTACCCCGGTGACTCCAAGGCACCGGGGTTTCTTCTTTATGTGCGCGGATAAGTACGGGCATGAAGCCCTACTACCCCAACATTTCTACTGCGGAACAGGAACGTGAACGCATGGAGAGGCGCCAAGAGATTGACCGCCTGATTGCTAACGTGGTGATCCCCACAACCGTAGTGTCGATCAACCTCAAGACAGGCACTCGCCTGCTTGAGGGATCAAACCCCAACGGCAAGCCTGCTTGTGCTGTTCCTTGCGCCCACTGTGGAACAGGCGTGGCATCGAGCAAGATGGGCATTCATCTTCGCAAGTACCACTTGCCACCACCTGGGACACTTTGTGCCAAGGGCTGCGGGTTGCTGGCGATCAGGTACGCGAGTGATGGAGTTCCCTACTGCTCGCCACACAAGAACAGTTGCCCGGTGGTTCGCTCAAACATCCGCGATGCCGTGAATGAGCGCTACCGCAAGAGCCGCGAAGAGCAGCCTCGTGAACCTGGCAAGCCCAAGACGTATGGCTTGACACCAGGGCTCAAGAACCTACTGTCCAAATGAACGCCGCCTAGAACTCTCGGCATGCGCCGGCCAGCCAATGAGCCAACCACCTGGCAGGAAGTCAGCGAAGCGCTGGGTGTTCTGGCTGTTCCCAGGTGAGGTCAGGTAGACCTGAGTTATCACCAGAAGTGGTGTAACTCATTAGATTAACCATTAGAAGATACCAATGACTAATGAGTTACACCCTTTTGGCAGAGGATTCTTGAACGTGAATTTTGACGCCGTGCGGCAGATTCGTAGACTGGAACTAAATAGACATGAAGACGTTGGCGGACGTTGAAGTCAAGCATTAGAGTTTCGTCGTTGCATGCAGTGACGGCAAACACGAAGGCCTCAAGAACCGCCATTCTTGAGGCCTTCACCTTTTCCGAGCCGAACATGCAAATCTACTCGCTGCCCCACTTGTCCAAGGTCACATACCTGGACGTTCAGTACTTCCACAACGAGCCGAAGCGCGGTGTGACTGAACACGTCATCAAGGTTCAGTACCGCACTGCGCGCAGCAAGGGCCTGACTTCTTTCATTGTGCCATTGAGCGTGCCCACTAAGGAGATCAACCGCAAGGCACGAGCCAAGTTGGACGTTGAGACAGCCCAGATGGTTGTTGACACCGCTAAGGCACTGAAGAAAGCAGGTAGGGCATTCGGCTTCGGCTTCCGTCAAGTCAGCAAAACGGTTCGCACTGAGGCAGGCGGCATGGTCGTTGAGAAGCTGCAAGACCCCGCGACTCCCTGCTGGGCCTACTTCAACGAAGACGGCTTGGAGATTGATCTACTGTGGGGCGACGAGACGATCAACATGAAGTTGACGCAGCACGAGACACTGACCTCAAACAACCAGAGCCTTGCTATTGGCTACTGGAACCAAGAACAACAACTACGAGCACACCTGGAGAAAAAGAACAATGATCGATCAAGCGAAGTTCGAAGCCACGATGCAGCGACGAGCGGCCAAGTACGCGGAAGCGCAGAAGTTTGCGCAGAGCATGCACTGGCCTCAATTGGTTGGAAGCCCCAAACAGGTGGCATGGGCGGAAGTGATTCGCTTCAACTTCCTGGCAAGAGCCGTGAACACCAAGGCCAAGGTACGCGAGCTGTTGAAGGTGCTGCCTCAGAACCAACTAGAAGCCGCACTAACACTGTTCGAGCGGAACACAAGCGCCAAGTGGTGGATCGACACCAATACGGAGTATGGCAGCCTCAAGACCTGCCTACAGGAACGCCTGGACTCGGAACCGTCTTTCGTGTTCGAACTGATGTTTGAAGAACAGATGCGCGCAGACATGGACAAGATGACCCCTGCTCCAACGCCAGTGAAAAGCTATGTCGTTGAAGTTAACGTGGCGAGTGACATGATCTTTCCCCCAACGCGCTTGGGCATTCTTCCGTATGAAGAATGGCTTGATCAGCAAGACCTCATCGGTAAGTACGACGTCAATTGCTGCGATCGCGTCTACAAGGAGGATGACAACCTTCTTGATGGGAAACGGTTTACTGCTGTTTTCACATTCACGGACGAACGCGATGCAGTGATGTTCAAGCTACGTTGGAGCGGCCAATGAAATTCTTCCTCGTTATGCTCGCAATCTCGATTCCTTCGTTTTTGCTTGGTTGCGCACTAGCGCAACTTTTGTACTGGCTGTTCCACCCCGCAACGGTGGTTCAGTTCTTGATCGCGCTTGCAGCGGCAGCATAAATACATGAAACGGCGTTGCGTGCTGTAGAACAAGTTTTGCCAGGAAGTAGCCCATACCTTCTGGTACGAAAGCCCCCAAGGAACGCAACTCCCTGGGGGCTTTCAACTTTTCGGAGAACAACAACTATGTTTAAGTGGATCAAAGAACGTGCTGCTGCCCGTGAACGTAATTATGAATCTTGGAAGCGCATTTGGGAGGCCAACGACCGTGCTGCCCAGGCCGACTATCAGGCAGAACGCCCTGCTGCATTCGCACAGGCCCTCGAAGCCATCAACAAGACGAACCCCCTTGTTCTGGCTTCAGGCATTCCCGCAATTGAGTCGGATCTGCGTGAGCGACAACGAATTGACTATCACGAGAATCGCTTGTTCCCCTATTCGACGCATCCAATCTTCGAGTTTGAAGAGTCTTTGTACTTTGCACGCCTGAAGGCGCTTGCGCTTGGTAAGAAGATTCGCGGAGAACAGCAATGAGCTTTACCCACCCCGCTCTGCCCGCACTGCCCATAACTGGACTCAGCATGAACGACTTCAAGTACCGCATTACTGCCCGCTCCTATGTGTACTGGATCACCCCAGACGGGAAGCCCATGGGCTGGCATGACATCCCGGACGACATGGAGCCGCCTTTGTCTTCAGAGACAACGCAGTGGATTGAAGCCCAGCAACTACAAGGTAGGGCCGAGTTGGTCAGTCGAGTGCATGACCGCAATTACTCCATGGAGTTGGCCGCCTACAGCGACCATTGGATGTACGAGACCTGGGCCTTCACGGATGAAGTGGACGCCCGTGCATTCGCGGCCGTTTGGGCTCACAAGTAAATACCGGGGAGAACAAGAACATGAACACAACAATTGAAGACATGGATGCAGTGATTGAACGTCTCACAGAAAGCCCAGACGACATTGTGATGAGTTACCGCAAAGGCTTTGTCCACCGTGATTCTTCGTTCACCACGCACGACGGACGTAAGAAAGCGGCTCTGTCGAGCGGACTTGACAACCGACTGCTCAAGCATCTACTTGAATGCGGTGCCACAGTTCTGCGCACGTTCCAAACTACAGACGGCTATCTGGTTCGCAAGGAGGACTTCCAATGAACACAACTATTGAAGACCAGGAAGAACTGCTTGAGGCTCTTATGTGGAACCAAGACGACGTGGTTTTGCAACACCGAGATGGCACGCCAGTAATGCGCCGGGACTTTGCCGTTTATGAGTACGGCCGGCGTTGGCAAGATACCTCGAAGGTAAGACCAACACAAGGATTCGAGCGAGGCGTTCGAGCAGCGCTGAAGCTATACGGCGTTGTTGTCGCCCGCCCCTTCATGAGCCGCGATGGTGTTCTGTTTAAGCCAGAGGACAACTCATGAACAACGACCAAGTAATCAAGTACAAGTATTCGAGGCCAGGAACCGGCCATCTCTTTGAGTTCCTCTTCAACCCGATGGCCTACTGGGCCACAAGACCGGTCACGACTAAACGCCTTGACAAAGAGGAACTTCTGGAACTATTGCGTGCCGAGTTTAGCGATCACCTCATGTGGTGGACGTTGAACTCTGGGCCCGCTGGTGTCGTTGAATCACACAACAACATTCCTGACACCTTTTGGACTTGGAACCACCACCAAAAGGCTGCAACGAGATTTGCCTTCAGTGATGGCACGTTCAAGGCCACTACCGCAACACCGCAAGAACTGGACTACTGGTACTTCTCAATCATGACTGCTAGCGAAACTCGCGCACGAGCATTCATTGATGCTTGGGGTCAAGCATGAACAAGGCCCCGACCATCTCGATCGAGCGCGGCCTAGAAATTCTGCAAGAACTGCGCGCCAACAACCCACACCTAAGCGATCAAGACATTGCACTTGTTTGGGATGGCATTCTTGAGATTGAAGCTCAGATTCTCAAGAGCCTTGAAGAAAAGCACAAGAAGGACGGCGAATCATGAATAAGGCCCCGACCATTTCCGAGCAGGAAGAACTAATGGAACGTCTGAAGTGGCAAGACGATGATGTCGTGCTTCTTCTTCGCAACATGATGGGTAGAGTCTTTCCCAAGACACGTAGTGAACTATCGAGAGTCACGACTAGCCTGATCCAGACAAGCGCGTTCTGGAGAACCCTCGACATGCAGATTTTGATGCCCTTCTTGACTGAGGACGGTGACCTGTTGAAGCCTGGGGATGAAAAGCCATGAAACTAAGTGATGCTCTTAACGACCAGTACCCAGACAACGCCATTACGGTAGAACAGTTGATGGAGAAGTACGTCAAGAAGCCATGGATAGACGGCAGTGACGAAGTGCACCTGAGTGCGATTGACATCATGAAGCGACTTGGCTGGAAGGCAGACAACGCACAAGCGAGGAGAGCCAAGACATGGTTGAAGAAGAACGGATTCCGCAACGTGAACGACGCTTGGTGCTGGCGTGTGGCGTTCCTAGACACTCCCCAAACTCCCCATTGGGTTGTTTGAGTACCAGATGAATCAAGAGCCAAGACTGAATCCAGCTCACATCCACTTGATGCCTAACTAAAGGCACGAGGAGCGCAAATTTGCAAAATAACAACACTCGCCAGAAAACCATGAATCACGTAACCGAGCAGGACATGAACGAGGTGATGCGTCACCTTACCCGGAAGCCCTTTGAAGAGCTTCGCCCTTTGGTTGGCATGACGCCAGTTAACCCCAACGATCCAACATCAGAGTACCGTATTGAGATCGATCCAGCACTACTGAAACAGGATGGATGGACAGTCGAGGAGTACAAGGCCGAGTTTCGCGCTCGCAGCGTCTTTCGCTTCATCTAACGTGATTCCGTCAGAAAGTGACGATTTCGTGACTAGGAACACAGTCAAGTTAAACGTGAACCAAGAGCGTCAATTCCTGACGCTCTTTCTACGTCTACGTCACTGTTTCATGAAGTCTTGAAGCAGTTCTTGAGGTCAAGACGTGACATTCTTGACGTCATTTCCCCAACTGTCATTTGGAGCGTCATGGTTAGGTGACTTATGGAGACCGACCTGCCATAAAGAGCAGTTTCAGACCTATTAGCCATGCTTCATCTGGTGATGCCTAGAGTAACTTGAGTTTGAAGTGAAGCGTCACAAGACGAACCTGATCTATTCACAACAACACTGTGAACAGTTACAAAAGAGTTGTCTTGACTCTTGGTGCACCTGGTTGTTGGACATGGGGCCAATAGGTGGTGTCTATGCGAGAGCTAGTACCAGAGCCCATTTGTACACCAGACGTACAGTGGATTTCAACGTACAGAAAAGCCTTTGGAAACAAGAGCCTACAAGAGGATGTTGAGTAGGTACGGTACTCACACTGAGGTCTAGGCTGGTAGCGTCTGGGTGACAAGAGGTCAAGAGACCTATCGCGGTGGTCGGATGAAAGACTAGTCGCTTGACTCGCTCTTTCTGTTGACCTCTTGGCTAGTAGAAGATGTAACAAAGGGGCACTACCCTTGCGACCATGCACTGAAACTGTGCGCGACCCTAATGGCATTAGCCACCACCACAGACTTTTCGGCCCTATTGCGGACCTCCGCTGATCCACGCCACCAGCCAGCCAGATTTTCGACTTGATAGATAGGTTGGACTGCACGCCAAGCGGTCACAAACAACTAACCGATCAAGGAAACATCATGGCATCAAAGAAAGAAGAACTGCTTCAAGCAGTCGCCGCCCACAAGGCAATCGAAGCGCGTAAAACAGCGCTGTCCAATGAGGACTTCAACCTAAGTCGCGGGACAGAAGCTCAGTCAATGTCGTTTGAGGCGCGTCAGGTACGTCTGCTGGAAATCGAGATCGAGCAGTCCACCATTCAGGTTGAACTAGAAGCAGCTTGGGACAAGCTGCAAGCTGCCAAGGCCGCATACAAGGCTGAACTGCTGACCCCACAAGTTCCTCCCACGCCAAAGCCAGACCGCAGCCGTGTCAAGAGGTTGATCCAAGACTTCGATGACCGCATTAAGGGCGTTGACCTCACTGCTGAGGAATTCCGCGCACTAATGGTGATTCTGCTTCAACGCTTCCACCCCTGAAGCGATGTCGGTAGACATCCACATGATCAGGAGCCCCAGTGGCTCCTTTTTCGATGCCCAGAAGGCAGCGCTCGCCCATCCTCGCATCAACTTCCATGAAGCCCTGTATGTGCCCGGCTCTGTAGTTGAAGCACGTCTGCAAGCCTTCCACCTTGGAACTGCCCCATACGTCTCTTGGGTTGACGACGACGACCACGTGTTGGACATCCAGTGGATCGGCCAAGCACTGGACATTCTGAACAACGATCCCGAGGTCTCTGCCGTGTTCCCTCAATGGCGTTCCAGCCAGAACGGGACGGTAGTTCACACCAGCATGACGGGCAATCAGCCGTACCCAATTGCTCCCCACCACCTGACGATCATGCGTCGCCAGAACGTGATTCCGCTACTGACTGAGATTCGCGACCAGTTCCCGAACCTGATCTGTTTCGCCGAACTCATGTTGCTGTTCGGCCAGTTGCGTTTCGGCCAAGTTGTCTACTTGCCCGTGCTGGCCTACGAGTGGGTTCAACACTCCCAGGGAGCATCCCGACATACCGAAGACCACTACACAACTGCATTCGTCTACGGCCACATTCAGGAGAGCTTGACCTACCTATGAACCACGAAGAAATGAACCGCAGCACTATCTGCGCACAACTGTGGTTCGGCGCCACCATCCGACCAAACGGCACAGCGGGCATCTGCTGCGAGATTTCGGACGAACTGCCGGACATGAACATTAGGACTCATACCCTGCAACAAATGCAGTCGCATCCCAAGATCATCATGATGCGAAATGAGATGCTGAATGGCGGCAAGCCCAAAGAGTGCTGGCGTTGTTGGGAGAAAGAGAAGCACGGAGCGCCTTCGTTGCGCCAGACATTGAATCAGCACTACGAGGGCATGAACGGTGAGTTCGATCCCAACCGCGTCAAGGCTCAGAACATCGAACTCGTGTTGGGCAACCTCTGCCAACTGCGCTGCGTGATGTGCCACCCTGCCCGCTCAAAGAAAGTCGAACAGGCGATGATCCATGTCATCAAGACCGACTTCCGCAAGAGCTATCAGGGGCTTGTCGCACCCCTGGACATCAACTTCAACACCACTTGGGTTGAGGACGCGGCCTTGTGGGAGACGATCAGCGAGCAGACCCGCGATGCTCAGCGACTGTTCATCAACGGCGGCGAGCCAATGCTTGCCAAGTACCATGAACGCGTGCTGGAGCGCCTGATTGAGCAAGGAACGGCCCAGGATTGCATGCTGGTCTACAGCTCCAATGGCCTACTGATCGAAGATCGTCACGTAGAGCTGTGGCGTCACTTCAAGGAAGTGTCAATTGCGTTCAGCCTCGATGACATCGAGGATCGAAACCACTTCATCCGCTATCCCACTGACTGGACGCAACTGCGAGCAGCGCTGGATCGCGTTGTGGCATGGCAGGCTGATCCCCGCAATGCAAACATCCGTTGGGGTATGTGGTGCGCGATCAACGTCCTGTCATTCGCATACATGCCCGAATACCTGGAGTTCTTTCGCGACAACTATCCGTCGATCCACATCAACGGCTGGCGCGCAATCCAGACGCCGCCATACATGAACCCTAGTATCTTGCCTCAAGAGTTCAAGGAACAAGTGGCAAGTGAGATTCATGCTGTGATCGACAGCGCGGGCAAGAGGTTCGATCACCTCCGCAGTGACGTTGACCTAATTGTCAACAGTGCTTCTGACGCCACGTTGCTGGACGATGGCATGGCGTACATGAAGAACACTGCCGATCACCACGGCATCGACATCCACGCGACGTTCCCCAAGATGCTGCCCTATTTGCCGCCCAAACCTAGCAGTATTTGAGCTTGCACGCCATCGCGTCGTCGTCAAGCTCGACAAAAATGTGAAGTTGGCGTTCGATCTTCACACCTGTGTTCGTGTCTGCACTTGGGGTGCCGGGAAACGCGACTCGGCCCTTGCACATACTGTCAAGCTCGTCCTTCAGCTCGCGCAGGGCGACTGTAGTCTGTGCATGAAACTGCTCATTGATCGGGACTAGGATCTCAAAGACGTGCCAATCACCAGGCATACCAACTGGTAGGACTTCCTTCCCGTATCGTGGCGGGACAACCGGTACGGTTGCGGTAAGCGGGTACTTGCCCTTGTAGGTGAACTGCATACTGACTCGCGTTGTTGTGAACCGTGTACCACTATCGGCCACCTCGACAGGAACTTGAGCTAAAGTTGCTGCGCTACAGGCCGATAGTGGCCTGGACACCAACTCTACAGGAGAGCGTATGGCAACCAAGAAGGCGCAGGCCCAATCCAGCAGCGGCAGGGACTTCCAAACCGAACTCAACACGCGAGTGGCTGCCATCAGTGCTGCTACCAGCGCCAGCGACAAGATCGATGCCAACGACTCGTTGTCCGACCTGCTGCAAGAGTGGATCGACGACATCGAGCAGCAGAACAAGTCGCTGCGGCTTGAAGAAGACAAGGAACACTTGAACAAGGGCGACGAATTCGCGAAGTCGCTGGGCTATGACTCGTTCGCGGAGTACGCACAACGCATGGGATTCGGCGCGGCCTCAAAGTCCGCTGCTACCAAGCAGGCCGAAACTAGCGGTGGTCGTGCACCTGTGATCCCCAGGTACGTTTACAACGACAACGGCAAGCTGGACTACTTCATGGGTGGTCGTCCGCAGTTCAAGAGCTGGTTGCCCAAGACTGCCGATGGCAAGATCGATGAGGCTGCTGCCAAGAAGTTTGAACTCACGCCTGAACAACGTGCGCCTTTCGAGAAGGCCAGGGCTGACTGGTACGCGGCCAATGGCAAGCAAGGCGCCGCCAAGCCGAAATCCAGCACTGCCGCCCCGCGTGATGCCGTTCCTGCAATGGGTGACGGCGACAAGTAATGGCTACGAAGTTCCACCGCATCTATAAGCTCGAAAGCTTCGGGCCTGAGAAATGGTGGCAACTGCGAGGCTTCTTCTTCACGGTTGACGATCAACAGATGTGGTTCAAGGCTGATCCCACTGTTGATCGTGCGGTCGAATGGCTGAAAGTCTTTCGCAGGCGCCTTGGGCTGAAGTTCCGGCTCATTAATACCGGACTACCTCCCAAACGAGCCAAGTTGAACTTCAACACCTACCCAGGTTCGATCGTTAGGCGACTCCACATCGAGTTTACGACCGAAGAGCAGGCGTATCAGTACCTGAACCACTGCCTCAGGAACGGGCGCTGGTTCTCGGGCCAGCCCTGTCCTGAACTGGACGACCTACAGCCGGCAGTAATTGAGCAGTACGTAGAGCAGAAGCAACGCCCAGGCGAAACGGTCGAAGAGTTGAACGAGCGTGCTGATCGTGAACGAGTCCAACGCATCAAGCGCATCCAGAATCAGTGACGTTTCCATTTTGACGTGGATCGAAGTAGAACGCACACTGGTTCTATGCACACGATCAAAGTAACTCTTAACAACTGCCGCTCTTATCGCTCGTACTACGGCCATTGTCGCAACGTCAATGGCGTCAAATCTGATAGGAACGGTGATCCCGTTGAAATGCGACTGACCTTCGCGCAGTGGCTGTGGATCTGGCTGTCAAGCGGCCACTTCTACGAACGCGGAACTGCAGAAGGTCAGTACGTCATGGCTCGAAAGAACGACATCGGCCACTATGAGGTTGGCAATGTCTTCATTCAGTTGCATAGCGAGAACGTTCGCCAAGGCAATACCGGCGTGCCCAAGTCCCAGGCGCAGAAGGCGAAGCTCAGTGCTGCTATGACGGGCATCAAGCGGCCCACCATTAAGTGCCGCCATTGCGGTAAAGAAGGCGTCGTGGCGAACATCAACCGATGGCACAACGACAACTGTTCATCCCGCACCGTTGCTGCACCTTGAAGACCCTCATGCACGGTTAGTACACCGTGCCGCGCTTGGCCCTAGCCCTTCAACCACGAGGTTTTGGCAGGCATGTGCGAGACCTACTTCTACCTGGACATCGCCGGCCACCCCGACCAGGAACACGTGCGCACCGCGCTGGAGGAACTGCGCAAGGTGTGCGGGTTCTTCAAGATCCTGGGCACGTACCCGGTCGACGTGCATTGAGCCTGGCGCGGCTGTCGCCCGGCATCCGGTCGCTGCTGGCAATCGCTGCCGTGTGCGCGGCGAGCGCGTGACACGCCGCGCCCGACGACGCGCGCCTGGCGCAGGCCGAGGCAGCGTTCGAGCGCCAATCTCGCTAGACTCGACAGCACGACTGCCGAGCTGACTTCCATGACTTCCCTTCCGCCGACCATGCCCCTGGCCGTATGCCGGGCGACCCCGCCATGGCCGCGGCCCCGCGCCTGAGCATCGCCGTCGTCCCGACGTCGTCGCTGACGTCGGCCGACTGGGACGACCTCTGGCAGCTCGCCGACGCCTTCTTCGAGACGGACCGCGGCTGGGCGCAGGACGGCGCGCGGCGCCATGCGCTGACCGCGATGGTGCGCAGCGCGGACGGCCGGCTGGTGGGATCGGCGTCGATCAGCTCGCACCACGTGATGTTCGGCGGCCGCATGATCACCGCGATCTACACGTCGCAGGTGCTGCTGCGGCCCGAGGTGCGCGGGCGCAACCTGCTGCAGAAGATCGGCTTCCGCTGCTTCCTCGCCGAGCGCCTGCGCCATCCTTTCCGACGCATCTACTGGTTCTTCGACACCTTCGGCTGGAAGAGCTACCTGCTGCTGCCGCGCAACTTCCGCGATTACTGGCCACGCCACGACCAGCCGACCCCGCCGCGCGTGCAGGCGCTGGTCGACCGGCTCGCGACGCGCATCTACGGCGCGGACTGGCGTCCGGCGCAGGGCATCGTCATGCGCTCGGGCCGCAAGCGGCTGCGGCCCGGCACCGCGCCGCTGGAAGGCGCGCGGCCGTCGCCCGACGTCGACTTCTTCGTGCGCGCCAATCCCGGCCACGCCGAGGGCGACATGCTGGTCTGCCTGTGCCCGTTGTCGATGGCGAACTGGCTGCATGCCGCCGGGCGCGCGATCGCCCGCGCCTGGGTGCGTCGGCGCCGCGGCAGCCGCGCCGCGCGCGACTGAGGCCTCGCGCGCCGGCCCGCGCGCAGGCACTCGGGCGCCGGCCACGCGCACGCGCTCGTGCGCGACGCCAAATCCGTCACGCCGCCGCGCAGTACAGGCCGTCGCGACGGGCGCCTGGCTGCTAACGTCGGCGCCCCGCAGCCTCTGCCCGTCACAAGCGTCCACTGTGCGCGTCTCCGTCGTCATCCCCACGCGCAACCGCGCCGACCTGCTCGCGCGCGCCATCGCGGGCGTCGCCGCGCAGACGCATCCCGACGTCGAACTGATCGTCGTCGACGACGGTTCCGCCGCCGACCAGACCGTGCGCAACACGCAGCTGGTCGCCGCGGTGCCCGGCGCGCGCCTGGTCGTGCTGCCGCCCGCCGACGGCCCGGGCAGCGGGCCTTCGTTCGTGCGCAACGCGGGGCTGGCCGCGGCCAGCGGCGCGCTGGTGGCGTTCTGCGACGACGACGACCACTGGGTGGCGCCCGACTTCCTGGCCACCGCCGTCGCCGCGTTCGACGCCGACCCGGCGCTCGAACTGCTGTTCGGCAACCAGCAAGCGGTGTCCGCCGGCGCCACGACGACCGTGACGTGGCATCGCAAGCTGGACATCCTCGCGCACATGCGCGGCGCCGCCGAGGGCGCGCTGACGCCGGTCTCGCGCGCCGAATGCCTGGTCTGCGCCGGCGACTTCGCGCACATGAACACCTGCGTCTTGCGCAAGCAGCTGATGGCCGCGGTCGGCGGTTTCGACGCGGCGCTGCGCTACTGCGAGGACCTCGACCTGTTCGTGCGCGCCGTCGACCGCGCGCGCGGCGTCGCCTACCTGCGCCGCACGGTGGCCGTGCACCACGTGCCCGATCGCACGCGGCGCGACAACGCCTCGACGCGCCTGGACGCCCACGCCCGCAACGCCACGCTCGACCGCATCGCGCGCGGCCTGGTCGAGCGCTGCGCCACGCCGGAAGCGCTGGACTACGGCCGCCGCCTGGGCGCCGACGCCTGCCGCGCCCTCGCCCGCGAGGCCGCGGCCGGCGCGCGCGGCGACGAGGCGCTGGATTGGGCGACGCGTGCCGGCGCGTGGCGGCCGACGCTGCGCTGGTCGATCTACACGCAGTTCCTGCGCTGGCGGCGGCTGGTGTCGCCGCGCGCCGCCGCGTCCTGAAGCGCCGGCACCCGGCGCACCCATGAGAAAGGGGAGCCGCGGCTCCCCTGGTCGTTCCGGGCCTCGTCGGTCTTCAGACCGCGAAGTCCTCCAGCTTCCTGCCGGCCGCCAGGGCGGCGGTGAGCCAGCGCGGCTTGAGGCCGCGGCCCGTCCACTGGTTGCCCTGGTCGTCCTTGTACTTGGCGGCGACCGCCTTGCGCTCGGTGCCGTCCAGCTTCGTGCCGACCTTGCGGCCGCGTGCGGTGGTAGCGACGTCGTCGGTGCTCAGGCCGTGTTCGGCCATGATCCTGCGAATCTCGTCGATCGCGTCCTGGCGACCTTTCGAATTCAGTTGAGCGATTTGTCTCTCGAGATCGGCCTTTTGCCGAATCAGCTGCTGAAGGTCTGCCATTACCCATCCTTGGAGGTAGGCCGGGTCGAATATGCCCAGTTGCGACCGAGTTTAGCCGGGACGGCTGTCCGGTGGGTGTCGTTCATCCCCCTCGATTGACCGCTCGCGCCACGCAAATCGACATCGACGCTTCGGGTTACCGTCAGGTCGGCCGTGCGGATGTGCAAAAATTGGCCTATCGGCCGTGTTCGCACGGCCATTTCGTCCGCATTCGTCTCCCACGCCGGCCGTTTGGCTGTTACTTTTGTAACGTCATCGACGCGGCTCCTGGCGGACGCCATGTCGACCGGGTCGTCGGGATTCGATTCCCGTCCGCGAATTACTCGTGCGTTTCGGGTTTGCAGCGGTTCGACATGTTTTGACCTTGCACGGAAAAAGAATCCAGATGTTCAGGCAGCTTGGGCTGATCGGTTGTGGTTTGATGGGCGGCTCCTTTGCCCTCGCGATGAAGCGCGCGGGCCTGGTGAAACACGTGGTCGGCTACAGCAAGTCGCCGTCGACCGTCATCACCGCGCAGAAGATGGGCGTCATCGACCAGATGGCCGAATCGGCGCTGATGGCCGTCTCCGGCGCCGACATCGTGCTGATCGCCGTGCCGGTGGCCGCCACCGAGGCCACGCTGCGCGCCATCCGCCACCTGGTGCACCCGAACACGCTGTTCATGGACGTGGGCAGCACCAAGGCCAACGTCGTCGACGCCGCCCGCCGCGTGCTGCGCGAGCGGCTGCCCAGCTTCGTGCCCGCGCACCCGATCGCCGGCAAGGAGGTCTCGGGCATCACGCACGCCGACGCCACGCTGTACCAGGACGCCCAGGTCGTGCTCACGCCGGTGCTCGAGACCGACATGAACCTGATCGAGCGCGCACGCGCCGCATGGACGGGCATCGGCGCGCAGGTGCGCGTGATGACGCCCGACGCGCACGACACCGCGTTCGCCGCCGTCAGCCACCTGCCGCACCTGCTGGCCTTCGCGGCCTACCTGGGCGTGTCGCACCAGGCCGAGGGCGCGCAGTTCCTCGACCTGGCCGGCCCCGGCTTCCGCGATTTCACCCGCATCGCCGCCAGCGATCCGGCAGTCTGGCGCGACGTGCTGCTGGCCAACAAGACGCAGGTGCTCGCGCAGGCCGAGCTGTTCAAGACGATGCTCTACAAGTTCGAGTCGGCGATGCGCGAAGGCCAGGCCGACGTGATCGAGGGCCTGATCAAGGAAGCGGCCGCCGGCCGCGCCAACTGGAAAAAATGAGGCCGGGCAGGTAACCTCGCCCGAGCCCGCGCGGCGCCTGCCCGGCGCCCGCTTTCGAAGACGCCGCGACCCCGCTGCCTGAGCCGGGCGCTCCAAGCCCCGCCCCGCCATGTACGCGATCCCCTTCCTCGACATCCCGCCCCTGCGTTCGGCCGCCGGCCGCGTGCGCCTGCCCGGCTCCAAGAGCATCTCCAACCGCGTGCTGCTGCTGGCCGGCCTGGCCGCCGGCACCACCGCGGTGCACGACCTGCTGGACTCCGACGACACCCGCGTGATGCTGGCCGCGCTCGACGCCCTCGGCTGCGAGCTGCGGCGCGACGGCGCGGTGCTGCACGTCACGGGCATCGGCGGCAAGCTCACCACGAAGCAGGCCAAGCTGTTCCTGGGCAACGCCGGCACCGCGATGCGCCCGCTCAGCGCGGCGCTGGCCGTGCTCGCCACGCTGCAGGGCGGCGAGTTCGACCTCACCGGCGTGCCGCGCATGCACGAGCGCCCGATCGGCGACCTCGTCGACGCGCTGCGCCAGCTCGGCTGCCCCGTGCAGTACCTCGGCCACGCCGGCTACCCGCCGCTGCGCGTGGGCAACGGCCGCCCGGGCCCGCTGTCCACGCACGAGCCCGTGCGCGTGCGCGGCGACGTCTCCAGCCAGTTCCTCACTGCCCTGCTGCTGGCGCTGCCGCTGGCCACCACCGAGCGCGCGATCACCATCGCCGTCGACGGCGAGCTGATCTCCAAGCCCTACATCGACATCACGCTGAACCTGCTCGCGCGCTTCGGCATCGAGGTGCAGCGCGACCCGGCCGACCCGTACGCGGCCTTCACGCTGCCGCAGGGCTCGCAGTACAGGTCGCCCGGCGCGATCCACGTCGAGGCCGACGCGTCGTCGGCGTCGTACTTCGTGGCGCTGGGCGCGCTCGCGGGCATCGAGGCGCCGGTGCGCATCGAGGGCGTGGGCCTCGACTCGATCCAGGGCGACATCCGCTTCGTCGAGGCGGCGCGCGCGATGGGCGCGCAGGTCGAGGGCGGCGCGGGCTGGCTGGAGGTGCGCCGCGGCGCGTGGCCGCTCAAGGCCATCACGCTGGACTGCAACCACATCCCCGACGCCGCGATGACGCTGGCCGTGATGGCGCTGTACGCCGACGGCACCACGCGCCTGACCAACATCGCCAGCTGGCGCGTCAAGGAGACCGACCGCATCGCCGCGATGGCCGCCGAGCTGCGCAAGATGGGCGGCAGCGTCGTCGAGGGTGCCGACTTCATCGAGGTCACCCCGCCGGCCACGCCGTCGCACTGGCTGGCCGGCACGATCCGCACCTACGACGACCACCGCATGGCGATGTGCCTGTCGCTGGCCGCGTTCAACGCGCTGGCAGGCGCCAAGCCGCCGCGGCCGGTGCGCATACTCGACCCGCAGTGCGTCGCCAAGACCTTCCCCGACTACTTCGAGACGCTGTTCGGCCTGGCGCGCGCCGACACCGCCGACATCCCGGTGATCGCCATCGACGGCCCCACCGCGTCCGGCAAGGGCACGCTGGCCTCCGAGGTGGCGCGCCGCCTGGGCTACGAGCTGCTGGACTCGGGCGCGCTGTACCGCGCCACCGCGCTGGCCGTGATCCAGGCCGGCGCCGACCCGGCGGACGCCGCGGCCGTCGCCGCACTGGCCGCCCGCCTCGACCTGCGCTTCGAGACCGACCGCGCCTTCCTGGCCGGCCGGGACGTCACCGACGCCCTGCGGCTGGAAGAGACGGGCGTGATGGCGTCGCGCGTCTCGGTGCACCCCGCCGTGCGCCAGGCGCTGCACGGCCTGCAGCTGGCGTTCCGCCGCCTGCCGGGCCTGGTGGCCGACGGCCGCGACATGGGCACCGTCGTGTTCCCCGGCGCGCCGCTGAAGGTGTTCCTCACCGCCAGCGTCGACCGACGCGCCGCCCGGCGTCATAACCAATTGATTTCCCGGGGTATTTCTGCTAATATCGACAGTCTTCTCGCAGACCTCCGGGCACGGGACGAGCGCGACATAAATCGCGCCGTCGCGCCCCTGAAGCCGGCGGAGGATGCGGTACTGCTCGACAACTCCGGCATGTCCATCGACGAAGGCGTCGATTTCGTGCTCGAAGCCTGGGACAAGCACCGCAGCTGAGAAACGGTCGCCGCAAGGCGGCCTGACAGGCCCGCCGCCTGTGTCCCACGCGCCCTCGCAGGCGCCGCCGGATGCGTCGAACACGGACTCCCCGTCCGGTTCGGGGCGGTGGTCGTTCCACCCTAACCCTGCACCCTCCCCGGGTTGCAAACTGCCGGCAGCGCCCCGCTTTCTTTTCGGTCGCCCCCCGCCGGTCACAGGAAATTTCATGCCCAAGACTCAAGCCATCACTGATTTCGCCCCCGGTTCCTTCGCGGCGATGTTCGAGGAATCGCTCAAGAGCAGCGAAATGCGCTCCGGCGAAGTCATCACTGCCGAAGTGGTGCGCATCGATCACAGCTTCGTCGTCGTCAACGCCGGCCTCAAGTCCGAAGCCTACGTGCCCATCGACGAATTCAAGAACGATCAAGGCGAAGTCGAAGTCCAGGTCGGTGACTTCGTTTCCGTCGCGATCGACGCCGTCGAGAACGGCTACGGCGACACCATCCTGTCGCGCGACAAGGCCAAGCGTCTCGCCTCGTGGCTGTCGCTGGAGACGGCGCTGGAATCCGGCGACTTCGTCACCGGCACGGTCAGCGGCAAGGTCAAGGGCGGCCTGACCGTCCTGGTCAACGGCATCCGCGCCTTCCTGCCGGGCTCCCTGCTGGACACGCGTCCGGTCAAGGACATGAGCCCGTTCGAGGGCAAGACCATGGAATTCAAGGTCATCAAGCTCGACCGCAAGCGCAACAACGTCGTGCTGTCGCGCCGTGCCGTGGTCGAGGCCTCGATGGGTGAAGAGCGCGCCAAGCTGCTCGAGACCCTGTCCGAAGGCGCCATCGTCAACGGCGTGGTCAAGAACATCACCGAATACGGCGCGTTCGTGGACCTCGGCGGCATCGACGGCCTGCTGCACATCACCGACATGGCCTGGCGCCGTGTCCGCCACCCGAGCGAAGTGGTGACGGTCGGCCAGGAACTGACGGCCAAGGTCCTGAAGTTCGACGCCGAGAAGAACCGCGTCTCGCTGGGCCTGAAGCAACTGGGCGACGATCCGTGGATGGGCGTGGCCCGCCGCTACCCGACGGGCACGCGCCTGTTCGGCAAGGTCACGAACATCGCCGACTACGGCGCGTTCGTCGAGATCGAGCCGGGCATCGAAGGCCTGGTGCACGTCTCGGAAATGGACTGGACGAACAAGAACGTCGCCCCGTCCAAGACCGTGACGCTGGGCGAGGAAGTCGAAGTCATGGTCCTCGAGATCGACGAAGACAAGCGCCGCATCTCGCTGGGCATGAAGCAGTGCCGCGCCAACCCGTGGGAAGAGTTCGCCGCCAACGTGCATCGTGGCGACAAGGTGCACGGCCCGATCAAGTCGATCACCGACTTCGGCGTGTTCGTGGGCCTGGCCCAGGGCATCGACGGCCTGGTGCACCTGTCCGACCTCTCCTGGCACGAGCCGGGCGAGCAGGCCGTGCGCAACTACAAGAAGGGCCAGGAAGTCGAAGCCGTGGTCCTGGGCATCGACGTCGAGCGCGAGCGCATCTCGCTGGGCATCAAGCAGCTGGACGGCGACCCGTTCGCCAACTACACCTCGGTCAACGACCGTGGCGCGCTGGTGACCGGCAAGGTCAAGACGGTCGACCCGCGTGGCGCCGAGATCCAGCTGACGGAAGACGTCACCGGCTACCTGCGTGCCTCGGAACTGACGCGCGACCGCGTGGAAGACGCCCGCACCATCCTGAAGGAAGGCGACGAAGTCAACGCCATGATCATCAACGTCGATCGCAAGACGCGTTCGATCCAGCTGTCGATCAAGGCCAAGGACAACGCCGACCAGCAGGAAGCCATGGCGCGCATCTCGCAGTCGAACGAGCGTGAGAACGCCGGCACGACGAGCCTGGGCGCCCTGCTGCGTGCCAAGCTCGACGGCGGCAAGAACGAGTGAGCCCCCGCGGTCGCTAGCGCTCCCTGCCCCCGAGGGGGCGCTCCGCGACCGGCCCGGCAAAGCCGGTTCCGGCGCTCCCTTGAACTTCTCTTGGGAGGCATGAGCGGCAGCGCCGGGCAAGGCTTCACGTCAACGACCCAGCTATCGATCAAACCGCATGACCCGTTCTGATTTGGTTGCTCAGCTCGCTGAGCGGTTCACGCAGATCACCGTGCGTGACACCGAGTTCGCGGTCAAGACCGTGCTCGATGCGATGTCCGACGCCCTCGCGCGCGGGCACCGCATCGAGATCCGCGGCTTCGGCAGTTTCTCGATCAGCCGGCGCCCGCCGCGCGTGGGCCGCAACCCGCGCTCCGGCGAGCAAGTCACCATCCCTGAAAAGCTGGTGCCCCACTTCAAGCCGGGCAAGGCCCTGCGCGAAGCGGTCGACAAGGAACTGCCGGCCGGCAACAAGTCGTGATCCTCGAAGGCGCCTGCGGGCGCCTTCTTCGTTTCCACGGGGCGCCTGCGGGCGCTCTCTTCGTTTCAAGAGCGCCTGCAGCGGCCTTCTTCATTCCACGGGCGTCTGCGGGGCGCCCTTGTTCGTTTCGGCAGCGCGTGCAGCGCAGTCCGTCATCGCTTGCCGTGGACAATCGATCGCCCCCCGCGACTTGCCGACCATCGCCCATGCCCCGCGCTCATCGCCCGCTCCTTCGCGTCGCCGCCCTCACGGCCGCCCTGGTCACGCACGCTTCCCACGCGGCCTCGCCGCTGGCGCTGCCGCCCGGCACCGGCCTGTGCGCGGCAGTGCAGGCCCATCTGCAGGCCGGGCGCCTGGCCGAGCTGGAGAGCGACGCGGTGCGCGACGTGCGCATCGGCGGGCGCCGTGCGAACGTGCGCATGCGCACGGAAGGCACCGGCCTCGCGCCCTTCGCCGAGATCACCGACGCCAGCACGGGCGAGGCCTTCGACCCCGGCCTGGGCGAGCTGCACGGCGAGCCGCGGGGCGACGGCTCGATCGTCACCTGGCGCGGCCGGCACCACGTGCTGCTGATGGGGCGCGAACAGGCCGGCGGCTACACCGTGGCGCTGGACGGCGGCCCGTCGTGCGAGATCGACCACGAGCGCACCGAGCAGGTCGCGCCGGACTCGGTCGAGCCCCGCGTCTGCCTGAGCCTGCTGCAGGGCGACGGGCCGGCGCAGGCCGACTTCACGCGAACGGCGATGCTGTCGGACGATGACCTGGCCGTCCGCTGGCACGGCGACGTCGGGCCGGTCGCCGCCACAGGGACCGCACGCCTGGACATCGCCAACGACGGCCGGCCCGTCGACGTCGTGCAGCTGACGACCCCGCTGCGCCAGCCCGACGCCTGCATCGCGCGCCTGTGGGACGTGCTCGGCGCCCAGGGCACGCGCCTGGCCGACGACGGCGAGCGCCGGGCGCTGGCCGCGCGCGGCATCGTCGCGAGCGATCCCGCCGCCGGCGCCGACTGCTACAGCGAGATGCACTTCCTGCTCGACGGCCGCCGCGTGCTGCTCGAGACCCTCGAGCACGCGCAGTCGGACGAGGCGAACCCGACCGTGCGCCACGTCGAGGTGGTCGAGCACGGCCAGCTGCGCGGTGTCTGCGAGACGACGTCCACCGACCAGTGGCGCGTCACGCCGGGCGCGCCGGCGCCGGCCGTGCACTGAGCCTCGAAGGCGCGCATTTCGCGCGCCAGCGTGCGGGTCCGCGGCCCGTGCGCCAGCGCGGGAGCCGGCGCGGCGCCCGCTCGCGCGCATGCAGGCGTCACGCGCGCGAGGACGCGAGCGCGCGCCCGTCGCGCGCGACGGGCTCGAGGCCGCACTCGAACCCGATGGCCGCAGCCGCGCAGGCGGCGGATCGTCGCGTCGGGGAAGGCGGCCGCGTACAACTCGGCGTGCGCGGGCGGCACGGTCGTGTCGTCCAGGCCGAAGTACAGGTGCAGCGGCGGCAGGCTGCGCAGGCGCGCCGCGTCGAGATGGAATCCGTCCAGCGGCCAGCCGCGGCGGCCCACGAACGGCGGCGCCAGCACGAAGACGCCGCGCAGCGCTGACAACGCATGGTCGCGGCCCGCTGCCGGCAGGTCGGCCGCGATCGCGCCACCGGCCGAGTGGGCGGCGAGAAAAGTTGCGCGCGTGCGTCCGAGCGCTGTCGAAATCGTGCGCTTCCAGACGTCGTTGTCAGGAGCGTGCTCGTCCGGCATGCGCGGGAAATGGCGCCGCAAGCCCGGGCCCGGCTCCCTGCCCAGGGCATCGGACAGCGCGCGGTCCGCCTCGTGGACGCCGGTGCGGGCGCCCTGGATGAACAGCAGTTCGACAGGCGCTGGAGACATCGCGACGTTTTCTCGAAACACGGCTCGCGCAACGTCGGCAATCACGGCGCCTGCTGACAGAACGTTGTCAGCAGCCCCCGCGTCAAATGCTTCCAACGAAATCCAAACATCAGGAGAGAGAACCATGTGGACCCACAGCACCAGCATCGCCACCACCGCCTCGCCGCAAGCCCTGTGGCGCCTGTTCGAGGACGTGGCGGGCTGGACGAACTGGAACGCCGGCATCGAGCGCATCGCGCTGAACGGCCCGTTCGCGAGCGGCTCGACCTTCGACATGAAGGCGCCGGGCATGGACAGCTTCACCAGCCGCCTGCTGGACGTGCGGCCCGAGGTCGGCTTCGTCGACGAGACGGTGCTGGAAGACACGCGCTTCCGCGTCTCGCACGAGCTGCAGCCGCTGCCCGCCGGCGGCACGCGCGTGACCTACGCGATCCGCGTCGATGGCCCCGAGGCCGCCACGCTCGGGCCGCTGGTCACGGCCGACTTCCCCGAGGTGCTGGCCGCGCTCAAGGCGCTGGCCGAGCGCTCCGAGGCGGAGTGCCCGCAATGAAGCGCCTCGTCACTCCGGGCGACTGGCGCGCCACCGCGCGGGCGCTGGCGCGGGCCGGCGCCGGCCTGGCCTGCGGCGTGGTGGCCGACGTCGGCGAGATCCTCGTCGCCAGCCTGCTGACGACGGGCGCCGCCGCCGCCGTGCTCTGTGCGCTGGCGAGCCTGCTCACCTGGGGGGTCCGGGCGATCCTCGACGTCCCGGCCCAGTGGCTGGCGCGCCGGCTCCTCGCGGCCGAGACGCCCGGCATCGCCGGCGGCGGCGTCGCTATGCCGGCCGGCGAATCGCGGCCGCGGTGCCACGCGATGTCGAACGGCCATTCAGCAAACGGGGCGCCGCGCGCCCTGCCCGGGTTCTGCCGCGACCGCGGACGCGCCGTCGACCTGCCGGCGGCGCGTGCCTCGCCCGCCGGCGACGGCGAACGCGAGACTCGCGACCGCGCCGGCTGCACGGCCGGTTGAAGGTGGGGCGCGGCGCCTCCAGGAAGGAATCGGGACAGCCCGCAGTGTCGCCGCCATCGGCGACGCGGCATGATGGCCCCGCCCCTTCGAGGAGACGTTCTTGCCCGCAGCCTACGCCGTCGACCCCGACATCACCGTCGCCCACACCCTGCCCGGCACGTTCTATCGCGACGCCGCGGCCTACGAACGCGTGCGGGAGCGCGTGTTCGCGCGCAGCTGGCAATGGATCGGCGATATCGCCGACGTCGCGGCGCCCGGGTCGCTGTCGCCGCGCGAGATGCTGCCCGGCAGCCTGGCCGAGCCGCTGCTGCTGGCGCGCGACGCGGGTGGCGTGCTGCGCTGCCTGTCCAACGTCTGCACGCACCGCGGCAACCTGCTGGTCAAAGTGCCGTGCGTGGCCGACCAGATCCGCTGCGGCTACCACTCGCGCCGCTTCGACCTCGCCGGCCGCATGACCTTCATGCCCGAGTTCGGCGCCGCCAAGGACTTCCCGTCGCCGGCCGACCACCTGCCGCACGTGCCGTTCGGCCTGCTGGGCAACCAGGCGTTCGCGGCGGTGCACCCGGCCGCGCCGCTGGACGACTTCCTCGGCGACATCCGAACGCGCCTCGCCTGGCTGCCGCTGGACGAGTTCCGCCACGACCCGGCGCGCGACCGCGACTTCGACATCGCCGCGCACTGGGCGCTGTACGTCGAGAACTACCTCGAGGGCCTGCACATCCCGTTCATCCACCCGGCGCTGAACAAGGTGCTCAGCTTCGAGGGCTACGACTACCAGTTGCAGCGCTGGTCGAACCTGCAGTTCGCCCGGGCCCGCGACGGCGAGCAGGCCTTCGAGCTGCCGCGCTCGTCGCCCGACTTCGGCGAGCGCGTGGCCGCGTACTACTACTGGATCTTCCCGAACCTGATGCTCAACTTCTACCCCTGGGGGCTGTCGGTCAACGTCGTGCAGCCGCAGGGCATGGACCGCACCCGGGTGATCTTCCGCTCGTACGTGTGGGACGCCGGCAAGCTGGGCGACGGCGCCGGCAACGACCTCGACCAGGTCGAGATGGAGGACGAGGCCGTGGTGCAGCAGGTGCAGCGCGGCGTGCAGTCGCGCTTCTACGACCGCGGGCGCTATTCGCCCGGCAAGGAACAGGGCGTACACCAGTTCCACCAGCTTCTTTGCGAATTCATGGCATGACACGTCCGGTAACCCTCCGGACCGGATTTCCGCGCAATCCGACCGCCGGGCCACAAAGAAATCGTGCTCGACAATAAACGGCGTCCGCCCTTCGTAGAATCCGCGGATCGGCGTCCCCCGACGCAAGACTGACGATGCGCATCCTGACCTGGCTCATCCGAGCCTTCCTCTTCCTGGCCCTGTTCGGCTTCGCGATCAACAACCAGCAGCTGGCGACGGTGAACTGGCTGTTCTCGTACGCCTGGACGGCGCGCATGGTCATCATCGTGCTGGCGGCGTTCACCTGCGGCACCGTGTTCGGCGTGCTGGCGATGACGCCCAGCTGGTGGAGGCACCGCCGCCGCGCGCGCCGGCTCGAGACCCCGGTCGCACCGCCGCCGCCCGCCCTGCCCGCCGCGCCCGTGGCTCCCGACGTCACCGTGGTGCGCGATGGACTTTGAGTATCAATGGCTCCTGCTGGGCCTGCCGCTGTTCTTCATCCTCGGCTGGCTCGGTTCGCGCTTCGACCTGCGCCAGATGCGCCGCGAGACCCGCGAGTCACCCAAGGCCTACTACAAGGGCCTGTCGCTGCTGCTCAACGAACAGCAGGACAAGGCGATCGACGCCTTCATCGAGACGGTGCAGAACGACCCCGACACCACCGAGCTGCACTTCGCGCTGGGCAACCTGTTCCGCCGCCGCGGCGAGTTCGAGCGCTCGGTGCGCGTGCACCAGCACCTGCTCGTGCGCGCCGACCTGCCGCAGGCGGAGCGCGAGCGCGCGCAGCACGCGCTGGCGCAGGACTTCGTCAAGGCCGGCCTGTTCGACCGCGCCGAGGCCGCGTACAAGGCGCTCGAGGGCACGGCGTACCACACCGAGGCGCGCCTGGCGCTGCTGAACCTGTACGAGCGCTCGCGCGACTGGCGCGCCGCCATCGAGACGGCGCAGCAGCTCGAGACCGCCGGCACCGGCTCGTTCGCGCGCCGCATCTCGCACTACTGGTGCGAACTGGCGCAGGCCGCGGAAGACCAGCATCACCCCGACGAGGCCGAGCGCGCGCTGCAGCAGGCGCTCAAGGCCGACCCGTCGTCGGCGCGTCCGCTGGTGATGCAAGGCCACCGCCTCGCACGTGCGGAGCAGCCGGCCGAAGCCTTCGAGGCCTGGAGCGAGCTGCGCCGGCGCGACCCGGCCGCCTTCACGCTGGTGGCGGGCGACTACGCCGCCGCCGCGCTGGCCGCCGGCCGCGGCGATGACGCCAAGGCCGCGCTCGAGAAACTGCTGGCCGACGCGCCGCGCCTGGATTTCCTGGCCGCCTGGGCCAAGCTCGAGACCGACCCCGAGGTCGTCGCCAACCGCTACCGCGAGATGCTGCACGCGCACCCGACGCTGTCGGCCGCGCGCGAGGTGCTGCAGCAGCCCGCGATCGCCGCATCCGCCGCCGCTGTCGGCCCGCTGGCCGAGCGCTCGCTGGCCGACGTGCGCACCGCCGTCACGCGCGCCGCGCGGCCGCTTCAGCGCTATCGCTGCGCCGCCTGCGGTTTCGAGGCCCAGCGCCATTTCTGGCAATGCCCAGGCTGCCTCAGCTGGGACAGCTATCCCGCCTTGCGGATCGAAGAACAATGATGAACACCGCACCGACGGGCGACAGGCACATCCTGTGCATGAAGTGGGGTGACAAGTACGGCCCCGAGTACGTCAACCGCCTCTACGCGATGGTGCGCCGGCACCTGCGCGGCGACTTCAAGTTCGTCTGCCTGACCGACTCCAGCGCGGGCATCCGCCCCGAGGTCACGTGCCTGCCCATCCCCGACCTCGCGCTGCCGGACGGCCTGCCCGAGCGCGGCTGGAAGAAGCTCACCACCTTCGAGGCCGACCTGCACGGGCTGCGCGGCGTGGCGCTGTTCCTGGACATCGACATCGTCATCGTCGACGACATCACGCCGTTCTTCGAGCAGCCCGGCGACTTCCTGATCATCCACGACTGGAAGCGGCCCTGGCGCGTCACCGGCAACTCCTCGGTCTACCGTTTCCAGCTCGGCGCGCACGCCGACGTGCTGGCCAAGTTCCGCGCCGAATCGGCCGCGATGCGCGCCAAGTATCGCAACGAGCAGGCCTACCTGTCGGGCGTGCTGCACGAGCAGGGCAAGCTGCAGTACTGGCCCGAGGACTGGTGCGCGAGCTTCAAGTACCACAGCATCGCGCGGTTCCCGCTCAACTACTTCCGCGCCCCGTCGATTCCGAAGGGCGCGCGCATCATCGTCTTCCACGGCGTGATGAACCCGCCCGACGCCCTGGTGGGCCGCAGCAACGGCAACTGGCGCCATGCGAAGGCCTCGCCCTGGATCTCCGATCACTGGAAGGAATAGTGCCGCCCGGTGGCGCGCCGCCGCCGATCGAAAGTCCCCGCCCCGCGCGCCCGCGTGACGCGCGCGTGCGCTCCCGCCCCCGCACGACCCCCGACGTCCGTCCGATCGCTCCATGACCACTGTCCACTTCGTCTATCCGCGTGACGCCACCCGCAACTCGTCGCCGTTCTGCATCGGCAACGAGGTGGGCGACCGCCTGGCGCGCGACTACGACGTGCGCTTCTACGGCTGGCGCGACAAGGTCGACATCCGGCCCAATCCCGGCGACATCCTGCTGGGGCACCCGCACTGGCGGCGCGACTCCGTGTTCGACCGCTCCGTGCGCCACCCCGGCTGGGCGCGCCGCATCCTGATGGCGCCGTACGTGGACGACCTGCGCCAGGTGGCCTACTACGACCGCCACATGGACCAGTGCGACCTGTTCCTGGCGATCACCGGCAACTACTGGTTCAACCGCATCGAGGATGCGACGATCCGGCGCTGGAAGCCCAAGATGCGCCACATGGACCTGGCCGTGAACCGCACGTTCTTCCCGTTCGTGAAGACGCAGTTCAACCCGCCGGGCCAGCGCAAGTTCCTCTACATCGGCCACACGGCGCACAACAAGAACGTGGGCTACCTGTCGCAGCTGCAGCTCCAGTGCGAGAGCGCGGACATCAGCTGGGCCGGCAAGGGCCGCAAGAAGATCCCGGGCGTGCACGTGCTGGGCTTCATGGACTTCTCCCAGCCGGACGCGCGCGCCAAGGTCGCCGAGTTCGACTTCATGATCACCGTCGGCGCGATGGACGCCAACCCGACCACCATCCTCGAATCCATGGCCTGGGGCCTGATCCCCACCGTGACGATGCAAAGCGGCTACGAGAACCGCGCCGGCATCGTCAACGTGCCGCTGAACGACCCGGCCGCCGCGGAGCTGGTCTTCCGGAAACTGCAGGCCCAGAGCGACGCCGAGCTGCGCGAGACGCAGCGCCTGGGACAGGAAGCGATCGACAGCCACTACCGCTGGGATCGCTTCTACGCCGACGTGCGCGCCGCCATCGACGGCACCGAGTCGCCGGCCATCCGCGCCGCGACCTGGAAGGAGCGCATCCTCATGAAGGCTTTCGACCTGGTTCATTGATGGCGCACAACTCCCCTCCCATCACGTTCTTCGGCTACTGGTCGGGCCAGCTGCCCGCCGTCACGGAGCTGCACTTCCGCAGCTTCCTGCGCCACCACCCCGAGTCGCGCTACGAGCTGTGGCTGGACGAGGACGACGCCAGCGCGATCGCCGCGCCGGAGCTGCAGTGGATCAAGTCGCACCCGCGCATCGCGGTGCGGCCGTTCTCGCTGAACCGGCTGATCGAGCAGCACGTCAGCGCCAAGCCGGTGGCCCGCTACGACCGCTGGCAGCGCGTGCGCAAGGCCGCCAGCGCGGTGCACCGCAAGCTGGCGCCGCAATGGGCGCGCCGCAACGCGTGGGAGCATCCGCTGTTCGGCCTGACGTACAAGCATTCGTCGGCGCTGTTCGGCGGCTTCACGCGCAACAAGGCCTACCGCGGCGACCTGGCGCGCTGCCTGATCGCGCTGGAACACTACCCGGACGCGTGCCTGTACGTCGACCTGGACGTCTGCTTCACCAGCGACCTCACGATCCACTGCGCCGACAAGGCCTGGGCCTACCGCTGGGAGACCTTCCAGTTCGCGAACTCGGCGATCCTGTACCTGCCCAACCGGACGTGGAGCGTCGCGCTCGTGCGCAAGGGCAACGAGCTGGAGAACTTCCTGCCCTGGATCCTGTTCGCCGACCACGTGTGCAACGAGCTCGGGGTCTTCGTGCACCCCACCCGGCTGTTCGACCCGCTGTGGGATCCGTCGTCGATGCTGTACGGCGACACGGCCAAGTTCTTCGGCTCGCGCGACAACCTGGCGCTCGACATGCACGCGCTGTCCACCGAGCGCCACTGGGCGATCCACTGGCACAACAACTGGAAGACGGTGCCGGCGCCCACCTCGATCTACGCCGGGCTGCTCAAGGCCTGCGCAGCGGACGCCGCATGACCGACGCGCCGCCCAGCACCATCCTCGCGCCGATGCGCTACGCGACGCTGGTGGTGAACCGGCTGCGCGCCAACGAGCCCTTCCGCCCCGGCGCCGGCCCCAACGGCGGCGACTTCTTCCTGCCGTGGCGCCAGCTGCGCGAGCGCTTCGCCATCGAGGGCGTCGAGCTCAACACGCGCGACGTCAACGCCGGCCGCGAGGTCGACTTCGAGCTGCACCTGAACGCGCAGCGCAGCGTCTCGCACCCGTTCAGCTACGCCTACCTGTACGAGGATCCGATCGTCCGGCCGATCAACGGCAACATCGTGGAGCTGGCGCGCTACCGCAAGATCTTCACCAGCAACGAGGACCTGATCGACGGCGAGCACGTGCAGCAGCTCGACTACCCCAACGACCTCACGCTGCGCGACGTGCCCACCTTCAAGGAGCGCGACCTGTTCTGCGTGCTGATCGCGTCCAACAAGGCGCTGCTGCACCCGCACCCCCGCAACCTGCACCACCGGCGCGTCGAGGCGATCCGCTTCTTCGAGGAGCACGCCGCCGACCGCTTCACGCTGTTCGGCCCCGGCTGGGACATCCCCGCCGTGCAGCCCGGCCACCTGGGGCGCATCGTCAAGCGCATCAACGAATGGAAGCGCCGCCTGGACGCCGAGGCGCCGCCGGCGTTCCCGAGCTGGCGCGGCACGATCAACCGCAAGCACGAGGTGCTCGACCGCGCCCGCTTCTCGATCTGCTACGAGAACTCGCGCGGCAGCCCCGGCTACATCAGCGAGAAGATCTTCGACTGCCTGACCAGCGGCTGCGTGCCGATCTACATCGGCACCTCGCACTCGCGGCCGCCGATCCCCGAGGACTGCTTCATCGACGGCGACCAGTTCAAGACCGGCCACGAGCTGCTGGCCTACATCGAGCGCATCGACGCCGGGCATTTCGCGATGTACCAGGCCGGCATCCGCGAGTTCCTGGCCAGCGCGGAGGCCCGGCGCTTCACCAACGCGCACTGGTGCGAGACCTTGGTCACGAACGTGTTGGCGGACCTGCAACAGGCCTGAGCGCCGGTCACGGGCCGGGACGGTTTCGTGAAGAAACGTCAACCGGCCGACACGGCACGCGTTGAGACTGCATGCGGCGCTGCTTTTGCGGGGCGCCGCAAGGGTCGCCGCGCCCCCGCCTGCGCGCACAACGCTGTCAAACCCAAGGACGCAGCCATGATCAAACGCATTCTCGCCGCCCTCCTCGCCTTCTTCGCCTTCTCGGTGTTCGCCGCCGACGCGAACACCGCCTCCCAGGCGGAACTCGACGCGGTCAAGGGCATCGGCCCGGCCACCGCCACCAAGATCATCGACGAGCGCAAGAACGGCGCCTTCAAGGACTGGCCGGACCTGATCGCCCGCGTCAAGGGCATCGGCGACAAGAACGCCGCCAAGATGTCCGAGGGCGGCCTGACCGTCAACGGCGCCGCGATGTCCGGCGCGCCCGCCGCCGCCCCGGCGGCCCCGGCCAAGCCCGCCACGCCGGCCGCCAAGCCCGCGACGCCCGCCCCGGCGCCGGCCCCCGCCGCCAAGGCCACGACGCCGGCTCCGGCGCCGGCCGCCACTGCCAAGCCCGCCGCCCCGGCCGCGCCCGCCGCGCCGGCCAGCAGCGCCAAGGAACTGAAGAAGGCCGCCGCCGCCCAGGCCAAGGCCGACAAGGCCTCCGCCGCCGCGCAAGCCAAGGCCGACAAGGCCGCCAAGGCCGCGCAGAAGAAGGCCGACAAGGCCGCCGCCGCCGCCTCGGGCGCCTCGGCTGCCAAGAAGTAAGCCCGCCGCGGGCCCCGCGCCCGCTGCCCGGGCTGTCGACGACGCCCCGCTTCGCGGGGCGTTCTTCATGGCGCGTCGCCGGCGGCGGGGATCAGCCGCCGGCCGCGATCGCCGCTCGGCATTTGACGAAGCCGCGCTTGCGATCGCCGGCGTAGCCGTTGCGCTCGAAGAAGCGGTGCGCCTCGACGCGCTCGCTCGCGCTCAGCAGCATGACCTTCGAGCAGTCGCGCACCCGGCACAAGCGCTCGACCTCGGCCAGCAGCGCGGCGCCGACTCCCTGGCCGCGGGAAGCGCCGGCGACCACGATGTTCTCGACGACGGCGAACGGCCTGCGGCCGAACATCGCGTCCGGGCACCAGGCCACGAAGATCGTGCCGACGATCGCGTCGCCGGCCGTCGCGACCAGCAGCGCCGCATCGGGGCTGCCACGCAATTCGTCCAGGCGCGCGGGCAGCACGTCCAGCGCGGGGTTGGCCACGAGTTGCGCGTAGAGCGCCGCCACGGCACCGGCGTCAGGCCCGGCGGCGCGACGCACCGCGAGCGGCGACGGGATCGACTCCTCGCGCGGCGACGTCATGCCGCGGCCGTCGCGGGGGCGGGGACGGCCATCGCAGTGGCCGGCAGGTCGAAGAACTGCAACACCTCGTCGCGCCGGGCCTGCGTGTCCTTCTCGCCAAGCGCCATCAGGTCGCGCGTGTAGGCGTCCTCGAACAGCAGGTAGCTGGCCAGTGCCGAGCCGTTGCTGCCGGGTCCTGCGTTGGTCACGCCGATGCCGCGCAGCAGCGAGCGGATCGAGCCGGGCAGCGCGTCGAGGTGGCGCGCGGCGATGTCGTCCAGGCGTTCGGACGGCGAGATCAGCAGCAGGCGCACGGGCTTGAGCGTGGCGTGGGCGCGCACGTCCTCGGGGATCAGCGCCAGCGTCGCGTTGATGCGCTGCAGGCGCTCGGCGTCGACGGCCAGGGCGTCCAGGAAGATGCTGGACAGCGCGTGGCCGCCGATCTGCGCGATCGACGGGTACGGCGACGGCGCCATCGTGCGCGGGCCGGGCGGCTCGCGCATGCGGCCGGCGCCGATCACGAGGATGCGGTCGGCGCCCAGGTGGATCGCCGGCGAGATCGGCGCCGTCTGGCGCATCGAGCCATCGCCGAACCACTCGTAGGCGCCCTGCAGCGGCAGCGTGACCGCCGGGAACATGAACGGGATCGCGGCCGACGCCAGCAGATGCGCCATCGTCAGCGGCCCCTGCACCGCAAGGCGGTTGGACCGGATCCACGGCTCGTGCTCGGCGGCCGACTGGTAGAACGTGACGTGGCTGCCCGAGGTGTAGCTGGACGCGCTCACCGCCAGCGCCTTCAGGTGGCCGTCCTCGATCAGGCGCTCGATGCGGTCGAGGTCGATCATCTCGGCCAGCAGGCCGTGCAGCGGCTGGTTGTCCAGCAGCGAGCGCGGACGCAGCTTGCGCATGCGCGCGATCGCCCAGCCCATCGACATCATCGTGAGCCACTTGGCGCCGGTGCGGATCACGCCGAAGGAGTCGGTGCGATAGACCTGCTCCACGTGCATGTTCTCCCACACGCGCACCAGCTTGTCGATGCCGGCATCGGCGTCGTCGGCGTCGGTGGCCAGCGCCGCGGCGTTCAGCGCGCCGGCGGACGTGCCGGCCAGCACCGGGTACGGATTGCCGGGGGGCGCGCCGGCCTCCTGCCGGATGCGATGCACGGCGCGCAGCACCCCGACCTGGTAGGCGGCGCGAGCGCCGCCGCCCGTGAGGATCAAGCCGGTGGTGGGTGCAGCGAGCATGGGCGCAGTATCGGCGAGGTCGGGCAGGCCGGATAGCGGGCGAAGCCCCGGGTTGGCGACGGTGCGCCAGCGCGCCGCTGCGTGGGTCGGCGCAATCGCTCGTTTCGATCGACTGGTTCGATCCGCCGGCACGCGCACCGGAGCCCGGGCCATCAAACCGACCTCGATCGCTTCGACCGATCGCACGCGCCCGGCAGCGGCCATGCGCCGCGGGGCCATGCGGATCGAACCGACAGCGCTCGACCCGTCGCTGCGCGTCCGCGCCGCGCGCTTCAGGCGCCGACGCTGTCGACGCCCGGGCCTCGCTCCGCGCTGCCCGCGGCGGGCGCGTCCGGCGCGAGGTAGCGCTTGATCAGCTCGCTGCGATGCGCGAACACGGCCTCGTCGGAGAAGTGCTCGCCGGAGTCCAGCGCCTGGAACGACGCCGCATGGCGCGCGGGCACGTCCTCCAGGTAATGCGCGAGCCGGTCGGCCAGGCCGTCGACGTCGCCGATGGCCACGAAGTCGCCGCCGCCGGTCGGCGTCACCAGTCCGTGGGCATACGTGCTCTCGTAGCCGACGATCGGCACGCCCGACATCAGCGACTCGATCAGGCAGCGCGGCGACTCGAGCGTCAGGTGGCAGAACGCGAACAGGTCCAGCGAGCGCAGGAATTCCAGCACCTTCCGGCGATCGCGTTCGCCGCCGGGGAAGAACACGACGTCGCCGAGCCCGAGCCGGGCCACCTCGCGCCGGCAGTCCTCCAGCATGGCGCCGTCGCCGAGCCAGGTCGCCTGGAACCGGCCGGGCAAGCGCTGCGCGAGGCGGCCCATCGCGGCGATCCACTGCAGCGGGCCCTTGATGTCGAGCACGCGCCCGACGTAGCCGATGCGCACGGGCGCACGCTGGGCCGCGAGGCGCGCGGCGAGCTCGTCGCGGCCGACGACGTCGCTGCGCTTCAGGTGGATGTTGTGCACGACGTGCGGGTTGCGCGAGATCGGCGCGTAGCCGTCGTACACGGTGCGCCCGTGGAACAGGCCCACGGCGGCGCCGCCGATGGACGACATCGCGTAGCGCTTCTCCATCCAGGTGCGCAGCGCCGCCGCGGCGCGCCTGGCGACATTGCCGGTGACGGCCGGCCGCATCTCGTGCAGCACCGAGTCCATCCAGACCGCGTACGGACGCCCGATGCGGGCGGCCTCGTCGGCCGCGATGTTGCCCCACGCGCCCGCCCAGCCGAGGTTGGCGAAGCACAGGTAGCGGTGCTCGGGGATGAGGCGTCGATACAGGGCCTTGGCCTGGGCACGGTGGCGCAGGTGGTCGCGCGGGTGGTAGGCCCAGGGCAGCTCGTGCAGCGACACCGTGCCGCCGCGCAGCAGGTCGTCGACGGGCAGCCACGACAGCGTGGGATCGGCCAGGTCGTCGGGCACGACGGGCGCGCAGATCGTCAGCCGATCGAAGTTGTCGAGCCAGCGCAGGATGCCGTTGTGCGCCTGCGCCTCCACGTGCAGCACGTCGCCGATGCGCCGGAACGGCACGGGAAGATCGAGCAGCAGGCTTGCGGTCGACCGCGCGTCACGAGCGCGCATCGCCGACGCGTCGGGCGTGCGCTCGTTGTCGGAAAGATTCGTGCTGTCGCTCACCGGTCCGGTTCCATGGGTCTGCTGCAAGGGAGGCGTCTTCAAGGGGCGGCGCGCGATCGGGTCGTCCCGCGCGTCGCGTCGCGCCGCGGGCCGTCATCGGCGCGATGGTCGGCGAGGTGTTGCCTGATCAAGGTGCTGCATCGCGCGAACACGGCCTCGTCGGCGAGCCGCTCGGGCGACGCGACGGCGCCGAGGTTCGACGGGATGTCGTGCGCGACGTGCGGCTGGCGCGAGATCGGCGCGTAGGCGTCGTGCACGGCCCGTCCGCAGAACAGGCCCAGCGCGGCGCCCCGGATCGCCGCCAGGGCCCGGCGATTCTCCATCCGGTCCCGCAACGCGTTCATGACACCCCGCGCGCCGCTGCGGCCGCGCGTGGGATGCACCTCGTCCAGCACACGGTCGACCCAGACGGCATAGGGTCGGCCCGCTCGCGCCGCTTCTCGCGCACCGATCTCGCCCCAGGCACCCGCCCAGCCGAGATTCGAGAAGCACAGGAAGCCATGCGCGGGAACGAGCTGCCGATAGAGCGCCCGCACCGGCCCGCGATGCCGCAGGTGCGCCAGCGGGTGATAGCCCCAGGGCAGCTCGTGCAACGCGAGGCCGCCGCGCGCCATCAGGTCGTCGACGGGCCGCCACGAGATCGAGGGATCGACGAGTTCGTCCGGCACGCGCGGCGCGCAGATCGTCACATACCGGAAGTTGTCGAGCCAGCGATGGATGCCGTCGTGCGCCTGCGCCTCGACATGCAGCACGCCGTCGATGCGCCGGAACGGCACCGGGAGGTCGAGCAGCAGGCTGCCGGCGCGCGCCGCGTCCGCGCCATCGGCAACCGTCGCCCGCGCCTCCAACGCGCTTGCACTGTCGAGCTGCATTGTCTCCACCCCGGGTCGCCTGGCATGCGTGGCCAGGTGCCTCGTTTCGTCGAACTGGGCGGGCAGGTTACCTCATGGCCGACACCGGGGCAAACGCCGCGGCTGAACGACAGTCCTGTCGCGTTGGCGGGCCGCCATCGATGCGCCGCGAGCCCCCCGTGGTCGCTGCCGACCCGTCGTCGCGGCACGCGATGCGCTTTCGACGCGGGCGGCGACCTCGTGCCGTCAGAAGCCCGGCGGCGTCGCCTCGGCACCGCCCAGGCGGTTGCGCACGACCTCGGTGGACAGCGTCCATCTCGGCGGCAGCTCCGGCAACGTGAACAGGCCCTGGCCCGGCAATCCGGTGTCGCAGACGGCGATCCAGATGGCCCCGAGCTGCGCGAACGGCAGGCTCTGCAGCGTGCTCAGTCGCAGTTCCGGCGCCTCGTCCAGCATCACGCTTTCGAGCAGCGCGACGTCACCGCGCACCAGCACGTCCCCGCGCCTGTTCACCGCGTAGTGGTTCAGTCCGCCGTCGGCACCCGGTGCCACGGCGATCGCATAGAGCCGCGCCCCGCCGCTACGTATCGCCATCAGCTCCAGCAGGTGGTCGGCGAAGAGACGGATGCTGTCCGGAGGAGCGTTCAACATGGGGCGCCGAGGCGAGCGAAGGATCGCGGGATTATGCGACTCGACCGTGGCGGATCACGCGTCACCGGACGGCGTGCGAGTGCCTCGCCGCGGCGATGGCGCACGCGGTCGAGGGCGGTGCACTGGATGGGGACGGAGGTACGGATTCGTGCCGTCTGGTCGCGCCGTGGCGGAGCGTGCACGGCGCACGGCGACGTGCGCGTGTGCGCGGCGCGGCAGGGGCGCTGTCTTCGGCGTCGCGCGCACGGGGCTTGGCGTCTTCGGCCGCCGTCACGCGCACGTTTGAGAGCGCCGCGGCGAGTGATGCCCCGCGACGCGTGCGACGTGCGACGTGCGAGCGCGTGGTGCGCGGCGCACGCAACGCCCGCGTCGCGCGCGCGAGGTTCAGCGGCCGAGACTGCCTGCTCGCCCGCGCTCGAAGCGGCCTTGGCGCCTGACGAGGCGCGCGAAGTGCGGGCCTCGCGGAGCGTTGTCGATGCGCCGTGTCTTCGTGTGCGTCGTGCAGGCGCGGAGTTGCGCGCGGCCCAGCGGTTTCACCCACTGCTGCGTCTGCGCTCGAAGCTGCCTCGTCGAGCCGGTGCCCGTCGATGCCTGCATCGCGCCTGGACGTGCCCGATTCACCGTGCGCGGCGCGGGCGTCGCGCGCGCGAGGCCCTATCGGTCGCGACCGCCCGCACGCCCGTGCTCGAAGGCACCGTGGCGATCGGGCTGGGTGCGGCGATCGTCGCGCTGGCCGCGGTCCTGTCCGCGCTCGTCGGCGCGACGGTCGGCGCCGTTCTGGCCACCGCCTTGCCAGCCGCGGCCATCGCCGCGCGGCTGCGACGCCGACGGCGGCTGCTGGCCGGCGTTGCCGCCGCGGCCGCCATAGCCGCCGTTGCCGGCGTAGCCACCGCCCGAGTTGCCACCATTGCCGGCGTAGCCGCCGCCCGCGCTGCCACCGCTGCCTGCATAGCCCCCGTTGCCGGCATAACCGCCGCCGCCCGGGTTGCCGGCGTAGCCGCCGTTGCCGCCACCGGGGCGACCGCCGTTGCCACCGTTGCCCGGCTGCTGCCACTGGCCGCCGTGCTGTTGCCACTGGCCGTTGCCGCCCGGCTGGGGCTGCGGCTGCGGTTGCTGACGGTTGCCCGGGTTGCCCTGGGCGGGGAAGTAGCCCTGCGACGAGCCCCAGCGGATCTGGTTCTGGCCTTCCGGCGGGCCGCGGTGATCGCGGTCGTGGCCCCAGCGGCCCTGCTGTTGCTGCTGGCCGTACCACTCGCGCTGCGCGTTCCAGCGTTGCTGCTGCTCCCAGCGCTGCTGCTCGAAGCGCTGGCGCTCGAAGCGGTCGCGCGCGAGGCGATCCTGCTCCAGCCATTGCTGCTGCGACCACGAGCGCTGCTCGGGCGTCCAGTTGCGGCGCATCACGTTGGCGCGGTACCAGCCGTCGTCGACGAAGTACACGGGCACGCCGATGGCGCCGTATTCGCGGCAGTACTGCGCCCAGTGCAGGCGCTGGTATTCCGGCACCCAGAGGTACACCGGCGGCTGGTCGGTGGCATAGGCCGGGTCGACCACCTCCTCGACCACCTGGCCATAGCCGTTGTCCACGGCGATGACCGGCTGCGGGGCATAGACCACCGGCGGTTCGGCGTAGCCGCCGATCGCCACGCGGCCGTAGATGCCGGGCTCGACGAACACCGACCACGACGCCGCATTCGCCAGCCCGGAGGCGGCAAACAGGGCGAAGCCGGCGGCGGCGACGAGGGTGCGTTTCATGACGGGCTCCATGTTAAATGGGGTGCACCCATTCAACGCGGTCAGCTTGGTGACAGTTGTCAGTTGGCCGCGTAAAGGCCAGCAACAATGCGAACACATGCGGCAACGAGGCGGTCGTCCGGTGGGCCTCGGGATGCGTGCCGCTGCCGACATTGGCCACCGCGACTCGTTGGCCTGCGACGAACAAATGCCTCGCTGAAGCGCGCGTCGGCGACGAGCAGGCGGGCAAGGTATCCCGATTCGTGCGCCCCTGCGGACAGGGTTGCCACGACTCGTCGGCCGCGGCGTCACGCTGAAGCGACGCGGGCGCTCATCCCACGGCCACCGGACGGGCCGTCGAGTGGAGAACAGCAATTCGGGCACCGCGGCAGACACACCGGCCGCGACCCGCCCGCCTCAGTGCCTGTCGCCCGCCCGCACCGTCAGCGAGAACACGAAGTCCGGATCCTGGATCGATTCGCCCGTCGAGCGCAGCCGGTACGCTCCCGGCTTCGCGGCCGCCAGATCGTCGAGGAACGGCGGCATGCGCCAGGTCGTGCCTTCGTTGACGCCGCGCAGTTCGATGTCGACGCCGTGTGCCGTCGCCGCCACGATCACGCCGTGCAGTTGATCCTGGTGCGCGACTTCGCCGTCCGGCCTGAGCTCGGTCACGCCGACCAGCAGATACTTGCCGACGAAGCCCGCGGCGAAGTCCTCGTCGAACTCCGACACGGGTTCACCGGCCCACGACGCCCTCATCGCTGGTCTCCGGCGCAGCCAGGCGTCAGTCGTAGACCACCTGTGGCGGCTGCGCCGGCATGATCTGCTTCCAGCGCGCCAGCGCATCGTCGCTGGGCCAGAAGCGGCCCTGGTCGCCGAGGTCCAGCTCGGCCGCCGCACCCTGCGTACGCACCTTGATGCGGATGCCCAGGCCCTGTACCGATTCGCCATGCTCGGTGATCGAGCGCTTGGCCGGCCACTGCTTGACCAGGTCGGTGAGCGGCCCGATGTTGCCGTCGGCCTGCACCGACAGGTAGCGGCCGAAGCGGGCGCGCGAGGCCGCGAGATCCCAGATCTGCGTGACGTTCAGCCGCAGGCCGCCCGTGAAGCGGTCGGGCTGCACCTTGCCCTGCACCACCAGCAGCTCGTCGTCGCGCAGCGCGTCGCGGTTGGCGTCCAGCAGCTCCTCGTTGGCGACGGCCTCGATCGCCTCGGAACGATCGTCCACCTTGAAGATGGCCACGCGCCCGCGCTGGCCGTTGATGATGCGCAGGTCGCTGACGATGCCGCACAGCACCTGGGGCTCGCGCGAGTCGATCAGGTCGGCGATGCGGCGCTTGCAGAACTTGCGCACCTCGGGCTCGTACTGGTCGAACATGTGGCCCGACAGGTAGAAGCCGATGGCCGTCTTTTCCAGCGTGAGCTTCTCGCGGATGCTCCACGGCTCGGTGGGCACGAGTGCCGGCTCCTGCGTGGAGGCGCCGTGCTCGTCGCCGCCGCCGAAGTCGAACAGGCCGCCCTGCTGCGCGTTGGCCGCCTGAGCGTCGGCCCATTCGAACGCCAGGCCCACGCTGGCCAGCGTACAGGCACGGTCGGGGTGCAGCGCGTCGAAGGCGCCGGCCTTGACCAGCGCATCGACCACGCGCTTGTTGACGCGCGAACGATCGACGCGCTTGGCGAAGTCGAAGATGCTGGTGAACGGGCGCGCCGTGTCGCTCTGCTCGGTGCGGCCCTCGCGCGCGGCCACGATCGCCTCGACGGCGCCCTGCCCCGTGCCCTTGACGGCGCCCAGGCCGTAGTGGATCAGCTTGTCGCCAGCGCGCCCGGGCGCGGGCTCGAAGCGGTGCACGCAGATGTTGACGTCGGGCGGCGTGAACGTGATGCCGAACTGCTTGGCGTCGACCAGCAACACCTTGAGCTTGTCGGTGTCGCCCATTTCGATGGTCATGTTCGCCGCGTAGAACTCGGCGGTGCAGTGGACCTTCAGCCAGCCCGTGTGGTATGCGAGCAGCGAGTACGCGGCGGCGTGCGACTTGTTGAAGCCGTAGCCCGCGAACTTCTCCATCAGGTCGAAGATCTCGTCGGCCTGCGCCGTGTCGATCTTGTTCTTGGCCGCACCCTCGCGGAAGATCTCGCGGTGCTTGGCCATCTCCTCGGCCTTCTTCTTGCCCATCGCGCGGCGCAGCATGTCGGCGCCGCCGAGCGAGTAGCCGCCCAGCACCTGGGCCGTCTGCATCACCTGCTCCTGGTAGACCATGATGCCGTAGGTCTCGGACAGCACGGGCTCGACCAGCGGGTGCGGGTACTCGACCTCCTCCTTGCCGTGCTTGCGCGCGACGAAGGTGGGGATCAGGTCCATCGGGCCCGGGCGGTACAGCGCGTTCAGGGCGATCAGGTCTTCCAGGCGGCTGGGCTTGGCGTCGCGGAGCATGCCCTGCATGCCGCGCGATTCGAACTGGAACACGGCTTCGGTCAGGCCGTCGGAGAACAGGCGGTAGACCTTGGGATCGTCCAGCGGCAGCGTCTCGTACGAGAAGTTCTCGCGGCCCGGGCGGCGCGCGACGATGAAGTCCTTCGCGAGTTCCAGGATCGTCAGCGTGGCCAGGCCCAGGAAGTCGAACTTGACCAGGCCGATGGCTTCGACGTCGTCCTTGTCGAACTGGCTCACCGCCGACTCGCTGCCGGGCTGCTGGTACAGCGGGCAGAAGTCGGTGATCTTGCCCGGGGCGATCAGCACGCCGCCGGCGTGCATGCCGATGTTGCGGACGATGCCTTCGACGCGCGCCGCCAGCGCCAGCAGTTCGGCGACCTCCTCTTCGGCCTTCTCGCGCTGGTCGAGCTCGGGCGCCTCGAGACGGGCGTAGATCAGGCCGGGGTCGGGCTTCTCGGGCACCTTGGCGAGTGTCACCGTCTTGCCGGGCGGCGCGGGGATCAGCTTGGCGATGGAGTCGACATGGCCGTAGCCCATGCCCAGCACGCGGCCGATGTCGCGCAGCGCGGCCTTGGCGGCCATCGTGCCGAAGGTGGCGATCTGGCTGACGGCCGCTCGGCCGTACTTGTCCTTCACGTACTCGATGACGCGGTCGCGGTTGCCCTGGCAGAAGTCGACGTCGAAGTCGGGCATGGACACCCGCTCCGGATTCAGGAAGCGCTCGAACAGCAGCTTGTACTGCAGCGGGTCGAGGTCGGTGATCTTGAGCACGTAGGCCACCAGCGAGCCGGCGCCCGAGCCCCGGCCGGGGCCCACCGGGCAGCCGTTGGCCTTGGCCCACTTGATGAAGTCCGACACGATCAGGAAGTAGCCCGGGAAGCCCATGTTCAGGATCGTCTTGATCTCGAACTCGAGGCGCTCGATGTATTCCGGGCGCTTCGCGTCGCGCGCGGCGACGTCCGGGTACAGCAGCGCAAGGCGATCCTCCAGGCCCTCGAAGCTGAGCTGGCGGAAGTAGTCGTCCATCGGCATGGCCGAGCCGTCGGCCAGGATGGGCGTGGGGAAGTCGGGCAGGTAGTTCTTGCCCATCGCCAGCGTGAGGTTGCAGCGGCGCGCGATCTCCACCGTGTTGGCGACGGCCGACGGGATGTCGGCGAACAGCGCCTCCATCTCCTTCTGGCCCTTGAAGTACTGGTCGCGCGTGAAGCGCTTGATGCGGCGCGGATTGGCCAGCGTCTCGCCTTCGGAGATGCACACGCGCGCCTCGTGGGCGTCGAAGTCGTCGGGGTCGAGGAACTGCACCGGGTGCGTGGCGACCACCGGCAGCTGCAGCTTGGCGGCCAGCGGCACCGTGGCACGCACGTGCGGCTCGTGATTGGGCAGGCCGGCGCGCTGCAGCTCGAGGTAGAAGCGGCCGGGGAAGATGCGCGCGAGTTCCAGCGCCGCGGCCTCGGCCCGCGCGCCGTCGCCCGCGAGCAGCGCCTGGCCGACGGCGCCGTGGTCGGCGCCGGACAGGGCGATCATGCCCTCGCCCAGTTCCTCCAGCCAGTCCCAGCGCACCCAGGCCTGCGCGCGCTGCACGTTCTTCGTCCAGCTGCGGCCCAGCAGCTCGCACAGGTTCAGGTAGCCCTGGCGGCTCTGCACCAGCAGCGCCAGCCGCGTGGGGACGCGATCGGCGGCGTCGGGCAGCGGATCCATCCACACGTCGACGCCCACGATGGGCTTGACGCCCTTGCCGCGGCAGGCCTTGTAGAACTTCACCGCGCCGAACAGGTTCGACAGGTCGGTGATGCCCAGCGCCACCTGCCCGTCGCCCTTGGCGGCCGCCGCGACGTCGTCGATGCGAAGCGTGCCGTCGACGACGGAGAACTCGGTGTGGGTGCGCAGGTGAACGAAAGCCATGCCCGGATTGTAGGGAGCCGGGCCGGGCCCGCCCTGCGCGGAATGCACGGTTTTCGGCCCGAAAACCGTGCTAGGAAACCCGCGGCCTGCGGGCATGATGGGGGCAGGTGAAAATACGCCTCCCGCGAACCTCGCGGCCCTTCCCGCAATGCCGTTCCTGAACATCTCCACCTATCGATTCGTCGAGCTCACCGGGCTGCCCGCGCTGCGCGACCGGCTCGAGGCCAGCGCCGCCGCCGCGGGCCTCAAGGGCACGCTGCTGCTCGCCCACGAGGGCATCAACCTGTTCATGGCCGGCGAGCAAGCGGCCCTGCGCGGCTGGGTGGCCGATGCGCTGCAGGCCGAGCCGCCGTTCGCCGGCCTGCCCACCAAGGACAGCTTCAGCGACTCGATGCCCTTCAAGCGCCTGAAGGTGAAGGTCAAGAACGAGCTGATCCGCATGAACCATCCGACGATCAAGCCGCAGGACGGCCGTGCCGCGTCGGTGCAGCCGGCCACGCTGGCGCGCTGGCTCGCGCAAGGCCATGACGACGACGGCCGCGCGGTGGCGATGCTCGACACGCGCAACGCGTTCGAGGTCGACGCCGGCACCTTCGAGGGCACGCACGACTGGCGCATCGACAAGTTCAGCGACTTCCCCGCCGCGTTCGACGCGCACCGCGCCGAGCTCGAAGGCAAGACGGTGGTGAGCTTCTGCACCGGCGGCATCCGCTGCGAGAAGGCCGCGCTGTACATGCGCGAGCGCGGCCTGCCCGAGGTGCTGCAGCTGGACGGCGGCATCCTCGGCTACTTCGCGGCCACCGACGGCGCGGCGCCGGGCTGGCGCGGCGAGTGCTTCGTGTTCGACGAGCGCCGCACCGTCGACGCCGAGCTCGCGCCGGGCGATCCGCCGCCGTGCGAGCGCGGTGAATCGGTCGCGGAGCCGCACTGACATGCAGGCGCTCGTCCGCGCCTTGGGCGTGCTGCTGATGCTCACGGCGCTGGCCGTGACGCTCGCGCACGCGCCCGACCGCAGCGTCGACAGCCTCGTCACGCGCTGGGCGCCGCCGCCGTCGGACTTCATGTACGTGAAGGGCCAGTTCGTGCATTTCCGCGACGAGGGCCCGAAGACCGATCCCGTGCCGCTGGTGCTGGTGCACGGCACGGCTGCCAGCCTGCACACCTGGCAGGGCTGGGTGGGCGACCTGCGCGCCCGCAGGCGCGTGATCACGTTCGACCTGCCCGGCTTCGGCCTCACGGGGCCGTTCACCGGCCAGTACGCGCCCGACGACTACCGCGCCGACACGCTCGCGCGCTTCACGCTGGACTTCCTCGACGCCCTGCACGTGCCGCGCTTCGCGATCGGCGGCAACTCGCTCGGCGGCGAGGTGGCCTGGCGCGTGGCGGTGATGGCGCCGCAGCGCGTCGACCGGCTGATCCTCGTCGACGCCACCGGCTACGCCTTCGTGCCCGAGCACATCCCCGTCGGCTTCCAGCTGGCGCGCGTCAAGGGCCTGAACCGGCTGGGCGAGTTCCTGACGCCGCGCTCGGTGGTGGAGGACAGCGTGCGTGACGTCTACGGCGACCCGTCGCGCGTCACGGGCGCGCTGGTCGACCGCTACTTCGAGATGATGATGCGCGAGGGCAACCGCCACGCGCTGAACCTGCGCATGGAGGTGATCACGAGCGACCTCGCGCCCGAGCGCATCAGGACGCTCAGGCTGCCCACGCTGATCCTGTGGGGCGGCAAGGATCGCCTGGTGCCACCGGCCAACGCGCAGCTGTTCCACCGCGACATCGCCGGCAGCCAGCTGGTGATCTTCCCGGGTCTCGGCCACGTGCCGCACGAAGAGGACGCCCAGCAGAGCGTGGCGCCGGTGCGCGTGTTCCTCGGCCTGGACGATCCCTCGCCCGCGAGCGCGCCCTCCGTTCCGGGCGCTCCGGCCATGTCCGCGCCGCCCACGACACCCGCCGCAGCCATGGCGTCGGCGCCCGCCGCATGATCGCAAGCCGTCCTCCGCGTTGCGCCCCCTCGCGTGTGCGCGGCGACGCCCCACTCGCGTGCGGCGAGACGCCGCGCACGATCGCGTGCATCGCCGACCGCCGCAGCAAGGTCTTCCCATGAGCATCGACCGCCGTTTCGCCCTCACGCCCGAGGCGCTCACGATGATGGACACCATCGCGCGCACCGGCAGCTTCGCGGCCGCGGCACGCGAGCTCGGCAAGGTGCCGTCCGCGCTCACCTACAGCGTGCGCCAGCTGGAGGACGCGCTCGACGTGCTGCTGTTTGACCGCAGCTCGCGCCAGGCGCGGCTCACGGCCGCCGGCACCGAGCTGCTGAACGAAGGCCGGCGCCTGCTGGCCGAGATGGACGCCGTCGCCAACCGCGTGCACCGCGTGTCGACCGGCTGGGAGACGCAGCTCACGATTGCGGCCGACGCCGTCGTCTCGCGCCAGACGCTGTTCGAGCTGTGCGAGGCGTTCTACGCGCTGCGCCCGCCCGAGCTGCACGGCGACGCCGGCCCCGGCACGCGGCTGCGGCTGCGCACCGAGGTGCTCGCCGGCACCACCGAAGCGCTGATGCTGGGCTCGGCCGACCTCGCCATCGGCCTGCCCGCCGACACGCTGGCGCCCGCCGGCATCGAGATCCGGCCGCTGGGCGACGCGCCCTTCGTGTACGTCGTCGCGCCGCACCATCCGCTCGCCAAGGCCGAGGAGCCGCTCAGCGACGCCGTCCTCAAGCAGCATCGCGGTGTGGCGGTGGCGGACTCGGCGCAGCGCATGTCGCCGATCACCGTCAACATCCAGCCGGGGCAGGACGTGCTGACCGTCAGCAGCATGCAGGCCAAGCTCGAGGCGCAGATGATGGGCTTGGGCGTGGGCTTCCTGCCCGAGGTCCTGGTGCGCGAGCACGTGGCCGCGGGGCGGCTGGTCATCAAGCAGGTGGCGCGGCAACGCATGACGGCGTCGCTGTCCTACGGCTGGCGCAGCGCCGCGGCACCGCAGCCGCAGAAAGCGCCGCAGGGCCTGGCGCTGCAGTGGTGGCTGCAGCAGCTCGAGAGCCCTACCACGCGCTCGGCGCTGCTGCTGCGCGGCGGCCCGTGCCCGCCGGCGGAATCGTGATCGACCCGATCGCGGTGGTTGCACCGCCGCCCATGACCCGAATGCGTGCCCTTGCGACCTGCGCGCGTTCCGTCGCGCCGTCGCCCCTCGGCTCGGCGCCGCCCGTGCACGGCCGGCCGCAAGCCGCCGGCGTCCGCCTGCGTCTGGCGCGATGACCTGCATCGGCCGCTTCGCGCCTTCGCCCACCGGCCTGCTGCACGCCGGCTCGCTGGTGGCCGCGCTCGCCAGCTGGCTCGACGCGCGTGCCCACGGCGGCACGTGGCTGGTGCGCATCGAGAACGTCGACACGCCGCGCTGCGTGCCCGACGCCGACACCGGCATCCTGGCGCAGCTGGCCGCCCTCGGCATGCCCCCGGACGCGCCGCCGGTGTGGCAGTCGCGCCGCGGCGATCGCTACGAGGCCGCGCTGACGCAGCTCAAGCGCAGCGGCTGGGCCTACCCGTGCGTCTGCTCGCGCTCGGACATCGCCGCCGCCCTCGCGCGCGCGGGCGTCCCGCACGTCGCGCACGTGGAGCGCGTCTACCCCGGCACATGCCGGCCGCCGACGATGGCGTCGACCGATGTCGAGCCCGCCGTGCCGTTCAGGCGCACACCCGCCTGGCGCCTGCGCACGCGCACGCCCGCGGGCGAGGACGTCGTCGTCGACTGGCACGACCGCCTGCTCGGCGACCAGCGCCAGGACGTGACGCAGGCCGTCGGCGATTTCGTGCTCAAGCGCGCGGACGGCCTGTGGGCCTACCAGTTGGCCGTCGTGGTCGACGACGCCGCGCAAGGCATCACCGACGTCGTGCGCGGCGAGGACCTGGCCGACAACACCGCGCGCCAGATCCACCTGCAACGCGTGCTGGGCCTGCCCACGCCGCGCTACCTGCACACGCCGCTGGTGTACGCCGACGACGGCCAGAAGCTGTCCAAGCAGACCGGCGCGCGTGCGCTCGCGCTGCGCAGCGACGTCGACGCCGTGCACGCCCTGCGCCGCGCCGCCCGGGTGCTCGGATTGCCGGCCGCGCTGCACGACGGCAGCGACCACTGCGAAACCCCGTCGGGCTGGCTCGCCAGGGCCGTGCCGGCCTGGGCCGACAGGCTGCGCGCGGTCGGTGGCATGATCGCTGCCTCCGCGACGCCCGCCGCGTCGTCTCCCCACCTCAACCAGAGCGAAATCAACATGACCACCACCCCCTCCGGCCTGCAATACGAAGACACCAAGACCGGCGACGGCCCCGTCGCCCAGGCGGGCCAGATGGTCACGGTGCACTACACCGGCTGGTTGTCGGACCCGTCCAAGCCGAACGGCCGCGGCCAGAAGTTCGACTCCAGCAAGGACCGCGGCCAGCCCTTCGTGTTCGGCCTCGGCCAGGGCATGGTCATCAAGGGCTGGGACGAGGGCGTGGCCGGCATGGCCGCCGGCGGCACCCGCGTGCTGACGATCCCGCCGGAACTGGGCTACGGCGCGCGCGGCGCGGGCGGCGTGATCCCCCCGAACGCGACGCTGGTGTTCGAGGTCGACCTGATCTCGTCCAAGTGAGCCGCCGGGCGCGAGCGCGCGCCCGTCTCCTGTCGAGTCGGCGGTTCGCTCCGCCGACAGCCGATTGCAAGGTTTGCAGGCCCATTTGGCGCCGTCGGGCCGGTTCCCAGGGAAACACCCCATCGGAGAACCGCTAGCCCGGACTATCGTTCCGAGGCCCGTGTCACCGGCCCGCAGCGCCGGCGGCATGCCACGGCGCCACGGCGCCCGACGACATCAGGAGACCTCCATGCGATCGAAGATTGCAATCGGCGCGGCAGCCCTCGCGGCCGCCGCGTTGACGTCCTGCGGCGGCGGCAGCCCCGGCGCCCGCATCGACAACAGCACCACCCCCGGCACGCTGATCGAATCCCCGCCGATCCGGGTCGCGTCGCTCAACGCCGCCGACCTCACCGCGCAGCTCACGGCCACCGCGCAGGGCCAGGCGCTCGTGCAGCTCGCCGGCACGCCCACCTGCGGCGTCGACTTCCACTACTTCCACTACCAGACGGTCGGCGGCAAGAACGAGCCCACCACGGCGTCGGGCGCGATCATGGCGCCCACCGGCGGCGCGGGCTGTTCGGGCGCGCGGCCGATCCTGGTCTATACGCACGGCACGGCCGTCACCAAGACCTACAACATCGCCAACATCACCGACTCCACGAACGAGGGCTGGCAGGAGGGCGCGATGATCGGCGCGTTCTTCGCGGCCCACGGCTACATCGTGGTGGCGTCCAACTACGCGGGCTACGACTCGTCGCCGCTGCCCTACCACCCCTACCTCAACGCCGACCAGCAGTCGCAGGACGTCATCAACGCGCTGACGGCCGCCCGCACGGCGCTGACCAACGGTCTGCCCTCGGGCGACACCGACAACGGCAAGCTGTTCATCACCGGCTACTCGCAGGGCGGCCACGTGGCGATGGCCACGCACCGCGCGATGGAGGCCAAGGGCATGACGGTCACCGCCGCGGCGCCGATGTCCGGCCCCTACGCCATGCTGGCCTTCGGCGACGCCGCCATCGCCTACAGCTCGCCGGGCCTGGGCGGCACGATCTACTACCCGATGATCGTCAACAGCTACCAGCAGTCGTACGGCAACGTGTACAAGGCGACCACCGACGTGTTCAGCGCCACCTACGCCACCGGCATCGACACGCTGATCCCCGGGCAGTACACGTACACCACCCTGATCAGCTCCGGCAAGCTGCCGCAGTTCGCGGTGTTCAACGTCGTCACGCCGGGCACCGGGTCCGAGCCCGGCACCGGCATCCCGCAGCTGGACGCCGCGCTCGCGCAGCCGAGCGCCGCGACCAATCCGATCGGCAACCTCGGCTTCGGCGACCCCTACCTGTTCAACAACTCGCTGCGCATCGCGTACGCGCTGGACGCCGTGCAGACACCCGACGGCTTCATCCCCAGCCCCACCACGCTGCTGCCGCCGGCCGCCGACCCGCTGCTGGGCATCCGCCTCGACCTGAAGAAGAACGACCTGCGCGGCTGGACGCCCAAGGCACCGGTGCTGCTGTGCGGCGGCATGAACGACCCCGAGGTCTTCTACAAGATCAACACGCTGGCGATGAAGGCGCTGTGGTCGACACAGATCACCGCCGGCCTGGTCAACGTGGTGGACGTCGATCCGACCACCAATGGCAACCCGGCCAACGCCGGCCAGATCGCCACCATCGTGGGCACGATCGCCGCCGGGGTGTACGCGTCCGAGCCCACGGCCGGCGCGGCCAAGATCAGCGCGGACGTGCAGACCGCCGTGCTGTCGAACGCGGCGTTCTCCGGCTTCTTCAGCGCGCCGGGCGTCCCGAACTCCGCGCAGGGCGTGATGGCGCTGGAAGTGGCCAGCGTCGCATCGCAGGCCACGGCGCTGTTCCTGGGCCAGGGCGTCACCGACCCGGCCACGCTGGCCACCGACGTCGGCAACGGCATCGTCGCCAACTACCACTTCCCGCTCACCCAGACTGCGTGCGAGACCGCCGCGCAGGCCTACTTCGCCCGCTTCTGACTGGGAGGCCCGCATGATCCGACGCTCCTTCTCCACCGCCCTGCGCCTGTTGTCGGCGGCCACCGTGCTGACCGGCTGCTGCGCGGCCGCGCACGCCGACGACGAACTCGCCAACGAGTTTCGCCTGGGCATGTACTTCGTCCACCACGACACCACGGCGCACGACCTCAGCGGTCCGTTCACGCCGGCCGGCGTCAACATCCGCGTGGGCAACGTCGCCACGCCCTACCTGGCCTACCTGCGCCACATCGACGAGCACTGGAGCCTGGAGCTCGCCGGTGGCATCCCGCCCAAGACGAAGACCTACGGCAAAGGCCCGGCCACCGTCGGCTCGGTGCCGTTCAACGGGCAGGAGGTGGCCACGGCGCGCTGGTTCTCGCCGTCGCTGCTGCTGGACTACAAGTTCATGAATGCGTCCAGCCCGGTGCGCCCGTACGTGAGCATCGGGATGAACTTCACCCACTTCTACAAGCTGGAGTCCACCCCGGCCGGCGACGCGGCCAACGGGGGGCCGACGCGCGTGCGGCTGTCCAACTCGTTCGGGCCGGCCGGTGCGGTGGGCGCGTCGTGGCAGGTCACGCGCGAGATCAACGTCCTCGCGTCGTTCTCGCTGGCGCGCGTCAACAGCAACTACCGCTCCGACACCTCCGGCGTCATCCGCACGACGTCGATCCACTTCAACCCGCGGGCCTTCGTCGTCGCGGCGGGGTACTCGTTCTAGCGAGGGGTCGGTCGAGAAGGTGGGGGATCGACCGCCGTCGCGAATGCGGCGACGCGTGGTCGACCGCCTTCGCGAAGGCGGTGGCGCGCGGTCGGCCGCCCTCCGTCGACGCGGCCCGGATCGGCCCGGCCCGGCCGCCATCTTCCACGGCGCGGGCCAGTGGGCTGTCACCAAGCTCGGGCTTCAGGCCGGCTCGACCACCGTCTGCGGCGGCGGCAGCGACGGCCGGCCGGAGCCGATCGCGAGTTCGACGCGGTCGCGGCCCGGGCTGTCGGCGCGGTACATCGCCTCGTCGGCGCGGCGGATGCCTGCGACCAGGTCCTCGCCCTGGCTGGCCTGTGCCGCGCCGAAGCCGCCGGTCACCAGCATGCCCATCGGCCATTCGCGCGGGTGCAGCGCGCGGCGCAGGCGCTCGGCAATGGCGCGCGCGTCGGGCGCCTTGGTGCCCGGGAAGATCAGCAGGAACTCCTCGCCGCCCCAGCGCGCGCACAGGGTCGTCGCGCTGCACGGCACCGCAGATCACGTCGGCGATATCGGGCGCGCGGGAGATCGCCTCGCCACCGAACGGTCGGCCAGCCTCGGACGCCGCGGCGCACGGGTTGCCGTGCCGGGGCGAGCCGGCTAAACTCGCGACTGGTCGGCAGTTCACCCAGGCGTTGCCGCGCTGGCATCCAGCGTCGCTAAACCTGCCGCACGGCAAGTCTTCCCAGACCTCGTTCGCCGCGCTTTCCAAGTTCGGGCCTGACTCACCGCGCGTGAGCTCGATTCCGGCAAGGGCAACCCCCGGCGCCGCATGTCCCCTGCGGCTTCATCGAGCGCACGCACGACGTGAGGCCATGCCATGACTCGAACCGCCCTGCCGTTTTCGGCCCCCGACCTTTCCGCGCTCGCCCGCCTGCTGGAACGCGCCCTGCTCGACCACCAGGTCACGCACGGCCGCCTGCCCGGGCACGTGGAGATGATGAACCTGCTCGCGCGCGGCGCAGGCCACCGCAACCTGCAGGCGCTGCAGGCCGCCGTCGCGCAGGCGCCCGTCGCGGCTCCCGCGGCACCGGCCACCGACGCCTGGTTCGACGCGCCCGCCATCGCGGACGCCGCACCGCCGCCGGCCCTCGAGGCGCCTGCGCTGTCGGCCCACGCCCGCAAGGCGCTGGACCATTTCGACGCCGCCGGCCGCCTCGAGCGCTGGCCACTCAAGCTGTCGGTGCAGCGCCTCGTGATGTGGGTGCTGTGGACGCGCTTCGACGCGCGCCGCGTCTACACGGAGGCCGAGGTCAACGGCATCCTCAAGGGCTGGCACCTGTACGGCGACCACGTGACGCTGCGCCGCGAGCTCATCAACCACCGGCTGATGACACGCAAGAGCGACTGCAGCGAGTACCGCAAGCTCGCGCTGGAGCCCGACGACGAGGTGCGCGCGCTGCTGCAGACGCTGCGCGCGTCCGCGCGCACCCGCAAGCGCGGGCGCGGGCCGCGGCCGCCGCGCGAACTGCCGCGCGCCGCGCAGCCAGCTTCGGCCGCCTGAACGGCACGGCAGGACGTCCGTCCCCGTATCGAGGGGGCGTCGCGGCGCGACCGCGCGTCCCCGTTTCCCGACTCGAGAAGAAATCCAAATGCGTGACCTGACTCAAGGCTCCATCCGGGGCCACCTGATCGCGATGGCGATCCCCATCACGGTGGGCATGCTGGTGCAGACGCTGTACCTCATGGTCGACCTGTACTTCGTCTCCGGCCTCGGCAAGGAGGCCGTGGCCGGCGTGGCCGCGGCCGGCAACGTCTCGCTGATCGTGCTCGCGCTGACCCAGATGCTGGCCGTGGGCACCGTCTCGCTCGTGGCCAACGCCCTGGGCGCCAAGGACAAGCCGCGCGCGAGCCGCGTGTTCGAGCAGGCGATGCTGCTGGGCCTGGCGTGCATGATCGCGACGCTCGCCCTCGGCCTGGGCGCCGGCCCCGTCTACATGCGCGCCGTCGCGGCCGACACGGCCATCGCGCAGGCCGGTGTCACCTTCATCCTGTGGTCGCTGCCGGGCTTCGCGCTGCAGTTCGTGCTCGCGGTGGCGGGCTCGGTGCTGCGCGGTGCGGGCATCACCAAGCCGGGCATGGTGGTGCAGGTGTCGACGGTGGGGCTGAACATCCTGCTCGCGCCGGTGCTCATCGCCGGCTGGGGCACGCACCATCCGCTGGGCATCGCGGGCGCGGGCCTGGCCACCAGCCTGTCGGTGGCGGCCGGCCTGGTGATCCTGCTCGGCTACCTGGGGCGGCTCGGCACGCTCGTCACGTTCCCGCGCGGCCTGGCGCGGCCCGACGTGGCGATCCTGGGCCGCATGCTGCGCATCGGCCTGCCTGCGGGCGGCGAGTTCATGATCATGGTGCTGCTGAACTCCGCGATCTACGCGCTGATCGCCGACTTCGGCGCCGCCGCGCAGGCCGGCTTCGGCATCGCGGGCCGCGTGCTGCAGGCGCTGCTGATGCCGGCGATGGCGATCTCGTTCGCGGTGCCCGCCGTCGCGGGCCAGAACTTCGGCGGACGCCAGCCGGTGCGCGTGAGCGAGACGCTGCGCCAGGCGCTGGTGCTGGAGACGCTGGCGATGGCGCTGACTTTCGCCGTCTGCCAGCACTGGGCGCCGGTGCCGGTGGGCTGGTTCACCGACGACCCGCGCGCCGTCGAGGCCGGCGTCACGATCCTGCGCGTCATCTCGTGGAACTTCTTCGGCACCGGCGTGGTGTTCGCGTGCTCCGGCATGTTCCAGGCGATGGGCAACACGCTGCCGGCGCTGCTCAGCTCGATGACCCGCCTGGTCACCTTCCTGCTGCCGGCGCTGTGGCTGCATACGCGCGGCGGCTTCGCGCTGGTGGACGTCTGGCACCTGTCGGTGGCCAGCGCGTTCCTGCAGGCGCTGCTGAGCCTGGTGCTGGTGCGACGCCAGATGGGCGCGCGGCTCGGCGCGCTGGCGGCGCCGGCGGCCGCAGCGGAGACGTGACGATGGCCGACCACGATCCCGCGGCGGCCCTGCCGTCCACCGCCCTCGCCGGCCTGGCCGTCGTCGCGCTGGGCGTCGCCGACGCGCCGCTGCTGCAGCGCTTCTTCGACGACAACCCAGCCTACTTCCTGGCCGTGCAGGGCGAGCCTGCCGGCCCCGCCGAGGCGCACGAGCAACTCACGGCCCGGCCCCCGGACGGCTGGGCGTACACGCGCCAGTGCGTGATCGGCTGGCGCGACGCCGACGGCCGCCTCGCCGCGATGGCCGAGGTCATCACCGACCTGCTCGCCCCCGGCGTCTGGCACATCGGCCTGTTCATCGTGGCGACGTCGCGCCACGGCGGCGGCGAGGCACGCACGCTGGTCGCCGAGATCGAGGACTGGGCCCGCGCCGGCGGCGCCCGGTGGCTGCGCCTGGGCGTGGTCGTCGGCAACACGCGCGCCGAACGCTTCTGGGCCGCGCGCGGCTTCGTGGCGATGCGCACGCGCGGCGGCTACCGGATGGGATCGCGCGAGAACGTGATCTGCACGATGGTCAAGCCGATCGCGGGCGGCGACCTGGTGCGCTACCTGGAGCTCGTCGAGCGCGACCGGCCCGATCCGGTCGGTTGAGCCCGCCCCGCCGTCACTCCGGACTGCTGGCGTCCGGCATCGGCGCGCCGCTCGCCCTGTAGTCGTGCGCCTGCTGCGCATCGAGCAGGGGAACCCAGGCGTGCCGCGTCCAGCTGTAGCCCATGGGTTCCACGATCACGGTGATCGAAGCGGGTAGCGTTCGTTCGAATCGGTAGCGACAACGATTCGTCAATCCACCGCAACCATGGCCATGCCGCACGGCGTTGGCGAGTGCGATGGCCTCGGCCGGGCTCCTGGGCATGTCGTCGCCGGGGCCGACGAGCCACCACGCGGCGAAGACGCCCGACGCCACGACCGTCCCGATCGCGAAGCGTCGCCTCGCGATCGAGCCTCGCTCAGACATTCAACAACGTCGCCCGGTAGTGCACCAGCTCGTCGATCGACTCCTGGATGTCGGCCAGCGCGGTGTGCTTGCCGGCCTTCTTCAGGCCCTCGAGCGCCGACGGCTTCCAGCGCTTGGCAAGTTCCTTGAGCGTGGAGACGTCCAGGTTGCGGTAGTGGAAGAAGGCCTCCAGCGCCGGCATGGTGCGCGCCATGAAGCGGCGGTCCTGGCAGATGGAGTTGCCGCACATCGGGCTCTTGCCCTTGGGCACGTACTGGCTCATCCATTCGATCAACGCGGCCTCGGCGTGCGCCTCGTCGACGGTGGACACCTTCACGCGGTCGATCAGGCCGCTGCGGCCATGAGTGTTCTTGTTCCAGTCGTCCATGCCGTCGAGCACGGCGTCGGTCTGGTGGATCGCGAACACCGGGCCCTCGACGCGGATCGTCAGCTGCGGGTCGGTGATCACGACGGCCACCTCGATGATGCGATCGGTGTCGGGGAACAGGCCCGTCATCTCCATGTCGACCCAGATCAGGTTGTTCTCGGATTTCTGCAGGGTGGTGTCGGTCATCGGGGCTCCGGGCGGGCGGTGTTCAAGGGGCGGCGCGCCGGCGGCGGCGCTCGTCTGACGCCATTCTCGCCGACGCGGCGCGTCCGGTCCGTCGCGCGCTGCTCCGTTTCGTCCCGGCCGCAGGCGCGCCTGTCGCGCGGCGCTGGAGCGGCGGGGGCGGCTTGCCTATCGTGAGTCCATCGCTCATCGACACGCCCCCGACAGGAGACCCGCCATGCAAGCCGCCGCCAGCCCCCGCCACCCCTGGAAAGCCCTTGCCGTCGTGCTGCTCGTCTTCGCGATGTTCCACGGCGCGCGCGCCCACGGGCAGTTCCACGACCACGACGGTTCGCACATCCGCATCGTGCACGCCGACCGCGACTGCGCCGGGGTGCATATCGACGTCGATGACGACGGCCCCGACGACGACGCGGCCTTCGACGTGTTCGACGACGACGAGTGGTCCTGACACCGGTCCGTCGCGCACAGCTTCGTTTCGTCGCACCGGATCGGAGTCTCGTCGCGCACCCGTTGGGCGGGCGGCGGCGGCTGGATACGGTGGCGTCCGCCACAACGAGAAACCGCTTCACCCCCCAACCCGAGGAGTTCCCATGATCACCCCACCCCGCGCCCTGTCCGTCCTCCTGGCCGCCGCCGGCCTGCTGCTGGCCGCGCACGGCGCGCAGGCCGCGTCCGGCGAGACCGACGTCGCCCGCGTGCACGTCATCGGCCAGCTGCCGCTGCGCGACGCCTGCCCGGGCATCGACACCCGCGACCTCGCCGACGAGCTGATCGGCGCCTGGGACGCCGCGGACAAGCCGTCGAGCGTCGCCGTCGACTTCAAGCTGCAGCGCCATCACGTGTACGACGTGCAGCCGGCCACCGACTCGGCACGCGTGTACCACCAGATCCGCCGCGCCGTGCACGGCCTGCAGTGCGACGGCGGCGACGACCAGGCGCATGCCGTGCGCTTCGTGGTGCGCTTCGTCGACGGCGCCGCCGACGGCCGCGTCGCCGCGATCACGCTCGCCGACGCCGACGACGCGCCGGCCCGCTGACATGGACGCGCCGGCCCTCGCGCCGCCGGCCTCGTGGGACGCGCAGATCCGCGCCCGCGAGGAGGCCTTGCGCCTCGCGTTCCTGCACGGCGACGTGCGCGCGCTCGACGAACTGGTCTCGGACGACTACATCGTCAACTCGGCGCAGCACAAGGTCGTGGCCAAGGCGCTGCTGCTGCAGCTGGTGGAGACGGGGCGGCTGCGCCACCTGTCCTACGAGAGCCGCATCGAGACGATGCAGCGCCACGGCGACACCGTGGTGGTGATGGGCGGCGACCGCGTGGTCGACGGCCCGGATCGCGTCTGCACGACGCGGCGCTTCACCAACCTGTGGCAGCTCGAGGACGGCCGCTGGCGCGCGACGGCGCGTCATGCGCACGTGGTCGCGCGCGAGGGCAGCGAGGCGCCCCCGCCGCCGGTGAAGCGGCCCGACGTGCCCGCACGGGCGGGCGCGCCGCGGCGGCGGGCCTACCAGCCCACGCCGTAGTAGTCGTAGACCGTGCGGCCGTACTCGTCGTCGTACTGCGGGCGCCGGTTCTGCTCGTAGCGCGGCGCGCCTTCCAGCGTGTCCTTGGTGATCGGCACGACGTAGCCGCCCTGGTGGGTGCTGTACTCGAGCAGGCTCCACGGCACCGGGTAGCGGTTCGTGCCCATGCCCAGGAAGCCGCCGAACTCGAGTGCGGCGTAGCGCACCTCGCCCGAGCGCTTGTCGATCACGAGGTAGTCGATCGAGCCCAGCTTGTCGCCGTTCTCGTTGTAGACGGAAGTGCCTTCGACGCGGTCGGAGGTGATGACGTCGTGGCTGAGGGTTTCGTTGAGCGTGTCCATCGCGGACTCCTTTGCACTGCAAGTCGAGGGATGGGGCCGCACCATGCGGCCCCGCCGACGATTCCCGGGCAAATCGCGGTCCGTCCGCGCCGCCGCGAGGTACGCGCGCTCAACCGGCGCCGCAGGTGTACGGATACGCCTTCTGGTACGCGCGGCACTCCTCCGAGTTGAGGTTGCCCGAGCTGCTGCAGCAGCTGTGCTTCATGCAGGCCGTGAGCGCCGCGCGGCGGTTGGACGTCTTGCCGGACAGGTCCTCCATGCAGTTGGCCGTGACTCGGCCCGCCGGCACCACCGGGCGCAGCTCCTCGGCGTCGGCCACCGTGTTGCCCGGGCCCGCCTTGTGCTCGCCGGCGCGCGCCGCCTCGACGCGCCGGGTCGCCGGGCCCGCGGCAGGCGGCGCGACGTTGATCGCCCCGGTCGCCGCCAGGACCGGCCGGCGCGCGTCGGCCTGCGCCTGCGGGGCCGGCGTCCGCGTGGACGGCTGCGCGCCCGCCTGGGCCTGCAGCGCGTCCGGGCGATCGCCGTGCATCGGCGACATCCAGCGGTGCTCGATCTGCGGCTCGGGCAGGCTGGCGCCGGCGTAGACCGCGCGGATCAGCATGTCGGTGCGGTCGCGCAGCCCGCGATCGGCCTGCGGGTCGGCCACCAGCACGTGGCCGTTTTTCGGATCGACCTCCACGATGGACGGGATGCCCTCGCCGTCGAGCGCCTTGCGCAGGCGCACGTCGAGACCGCCGCTGGCCTGCGGCGGCGACGGCGGGCGCGCGTCGACCTGCACCGGTGCGGGCGCCGCAGCGCTGGCCGGCACCGGCATCGTGGTCGTCACCGGTCCCGCGGCCGTGGGCGCAGCGGCCAGCTGCAACTCGGGCGACGGTGTCAGCGGCGGCAACGGCACCGGGCCGTGCGGCGCCGTGGCGGCCGCGACCGACGCGGAGGCGGGCGCGGCCGTCGGGATCGCCTGTGAAGACGCGTGCGTCTCGGGCTTGCTCGTCGAGGCGAGCGACGACGACGACGCCGGCGCCGCGCCGAACGCGGTCGACGACGCGGGCATCGGCAGCGAGGCCACGTCGGTGCCGCTGGGCATCGTGCCGGTCAGCCAGGCCAGGCCGGCGACGGCCGCGGCCAGGCCGCTGAGCATCGCCAGCGCGCGCCACGGGCCGCGCCGCGCGGGCGGCTTCAACGGACGCTCGCCGATGGCGTGATCGCCCGACGACTTCGGCGGCGGCATCGGCGACATCGTCGGCTCCGAGCCGCGCCCGGCACGCGGCCCGGGCATCGCGCGCGCCGAGCCCAGCGGCGGCGGCGCGAACGTGGGCGTGGGCTCGGCCGCCGCCGCCGTCGGCGCCGACGGGTCGGGCACGGACACGGCGGCCGCGATCGACGCTTCCGCGCGCAGGCGGTCGCGATCGGCCGTCACGCGCTCGAGCTCCTCGGCCATCTGCGCGCGCAGTGCATGCGACTCGGCGGCCAGCGCCTCGGTATGGCGCAGGCGGTCGCGGATCAGCTGGCGCGCCTCGCGCTCCTTGGCCAGTTGGCGTTCCAGGGAGTCCGGCGTACCGGACGGCTTGTTGCCGGCGTCGGGCGCCGGCTCGGGCGGGACTCGGCCCTCGAGATCTTGATTGCTCACAGCAGGTGCTCCATCGCGTGACGTCCCCGCCCCTCCTTTGCGGAAATGGTAGTGCGCCACAGCCCGGCAGCGGCGTCGCGCGCCGGCACAGCCGTAACAAGCTGTCAGCGCACGCCCTTGCGCCGGGCGGGTCGCGTCCTCATCTGCAATCGGCTTGCCCGCGCATATCCAGGGCTTTTCGCGGCGACCGGCGCCGCGCGCGCACCGGCCGACCGCCTACACTTCCATCCCATGAATCCCGTCGTCCTGTCCCTGGCGTTCTCCGCCGCCATCCTGGGCTCGCTGCTCATCAAGTTCTGGCTGGCGACGCGCCAGATGCACCACGTGGCCGCGCACCGCGGCGCCGTGCCGCCCGCCTTCGCCGCGACCGTCCCGCTGCAAGCGCACCAGAAGGCGGCGGACTACACGCTCGCGAAGCTGCGTTTGGGCATCGTCAGCGACGCTTTCGGCAGCGCGGTACTCGTCGGCTGGACGCTGCTGGGCGGGCTGGCGTGGCTCAACGGCGTGCTGCTCGACGGGGTGGCGCCACGCTGGGGCGGCATGGCCTACGAGGTGCTGCTGGTCGGATGCACGATGCTCATCGGCGGCGTGCTCGAGCTGCCGTTCGACCTGTGGAGCACCTTCCGCCTCGAGCAGCAGTTCGGCTTCAACAAGACAACGCCGCGGCTCTACGTCACCGACCTGGTCAAGTCGACGCTGCTCACGATCGCGATCGGCGGTCCGCTGCTGGCCCTGGTGCTGTGGATCATGCAGGCCACCGGCACGCACTGGTGGGTGTGGGCGTGGGCGGCGCTGTCGATCTTCCAGCTGCTCGCGATGGTGATCTACCCGACGCTGATCGCCCCGCTGTTCAACAAGTTCGAGCCCCTGAGCGACGACGCGCTCGTCACGCGCGTGCAGTCGCTGATGCACCGCTGCGGCTTCCGCGCCAAGGGCTTCTTCGTGATGGACGGCAGCCGCCGCTCGGCGCACGCCAACGCGTACTTCACCGGCTTCGGCGCGGCCAAGCGCGTCGTCTTCTTCGACACGCTGCTCAAGCGCCTGACCGGCGACGAGGTCGAGGCCGTGCTCGCCCACGAGCTGGGCCATTTCGCGCATCGCCACATCACCAAGCGCGTGGTGATGATGCTCGCGTTCAGCCTCGCCGGCTTCGCGCTGCTGGGCTGGCTCGCCGCGCAGCCGGCGTTCTACGTCGGGCTGGGCGTGCCGCCCAACATGATGGTCAGCAACAGCGCGCTCGCGCTCCTGCTGTTCATGATGGGCCTGCCGCCGTTCATGTTCTTCGTCTCGCCCGTGTTCGCGAGCCTGTCGCGCCGCGACGAGTACCAGGCCGACGCCTACGCGCGCAGCAAGGCCAACGCCGCCGACCTGGTGCGCGCGCTGCTCAAGCTGTACGAGGACAACGCCTCCACGCTGACGCCCGACCCGCTGTACGTGCGCTTCTACTACTCGCACCCGCCGGCGTCGCTGCGCATCAACGCACTGGGCATCGCCGACGTGCCGGTCGCCGGAGCACCGGCTTGAGCGCACGCGGTTCGCGCGGCGCGCCGCCGTCTTCCGAGCTGGCGCTGGCCCGCGTCGTCGGCGTGCACGGCCGCCACTCGGTCATCGAGACGCCCGACGGCCGCCGCCTGCTCGCGCACGGCCGCGGCAAGAAGAGCGAGACGGTGGTGGGCGACCGCGTGCGCTGGCAGGTGTCGGGCGACGAGGGCGTGATCGAGTCGGTCGAGCCGCGCACCAGCCTGCTCAAGCGCCAGGACGAGTGGCGCAGCAAGAACTTCGCCGCCAACATCGACCTGCTGCTGGTGATGGTGGCCACCGACCCGCCCTACAGCGAGTCGCAGCTGGCGCGCGCGCTGGTCGCCGCCGAGGACGGCCACATCGACGCGAAGATCGTGCTCAACAAGATCGACCTGCCCGAGGCCGCCGCCGCGCGCGAGCGCCTCGCGCCGTACCGCAGGATGGGCTACGACGTGCTGGAGGTCGCGGTCAAGGCCGACCCGGCCGGCACCAAGGCGCAGCTGCAGCCGCTGCTCGAAGGCAAGACGACGCTGGTGCTGGGCCCCAGCGGCATGGGCAAGAGCACGCTGGTCAACCTGCTGGTGCCGCACGCCGACGCGCAGGTGGGCGAGATCTCCAAGGCGCTGAAGTCTGGCAAGCACACCACCACCACCACCACCTGGTACTGGCTGGACGAAGCGCGCCGCAGCGCGCTGATCGACTCGCCCGGCTTCCAGGAATTCGGCATCCACCACATCGAGGCGCCGCGCCTGGCCTCGCTGATGCGCGACTACGCGATGTACTTCGGCGACTGCAAGTTCGCCAACTGCACCCACCGCCACGAGCCGTCCTGCGGCGTGCGCGCCGCCATCGCCCGCGGCGACATCGCGCCGACGCGCGAGCGCATCTACGAAGAGCTGATGGACGAGCTGGAGCGGGCCGCGTCGCGGCATTGACGAGGGCCGGATGGCGCGCCTTCTCGTGCAAGCGGCCAAGGACCTGGGGCTGGCCGTCGGGGTCTCCGGCGCGATGCTCGCGCTGGCGGTCAGCGCGGCGCTCGTCTGGTGGTGCACGCCGACGCTGCACGTCGACCTCGACGCCCGCCCGGCCGTCGCGCACATGGAGCTGATGGGCGACTATCCGTTCGACATCCGCAGCATCGCGATCGCCCGCGACGACTCGGACGAGCCGGTGTGGAAGATCGTGTCGGACGGCGACTTCTTCCAGATCCATTCCGTGCCGCTGGCCGTCGGCGCGAATCCCGTCGGCGTGCGGCCGTACTGGGGCCATGCCCGCAACGTCGTGCCGTCCGCCGGCGACACGTTCCCCCTGACCGCCGGCGTGGCCTACCGGATCACCGTCTGCCCGTCGGCGACGCTGGGGCTGTGCCGGCGCGCCCGCTTCGTGTTGCCGTCGCATTGACGCCCGATATGCCGGCCGGGAAGGCGATCTTCGCGGGACTCGAGCGCCGCCGCGCCAACGCACAACCCGAGGCGACGCGATGAACGTCGCCACGCGGAATCTCGTCGTCGCCCGGGCGAGCCCGACCTGAACCTGACGGCGCCGCGTCGCGTCCGTTCGCATCGGCGCTGGGCGCGCCGTGAGGTGCCGCTCAGGCCGACATCACGGCGCCGCTCGCTCCACGAACGGGCGCGCCTGCAGCACCACGATGCGGCCCTGCGGGTCGATCGCCCACTCGACGTCCTGCTCGCCGCCGAGCAGCGCCCGCAGGCGCAGGCCGACGCGGCCGAGGCGGCGCACCATGTCGTCGGACAGCACGTCGCGCGCGGCCGGCAGCGCCTGCTCGGTGACGCCGCCGGCGCGATCCAGCTTCAGCTCGGTGTCCTCGGCCGAGCGCGACAGCCGCCGCACCGCGCCGCTGCGCGCTTCCCACATCGACTGCTCGGCGACGCGCTTGCCCTCCACCACCTTGATGCCGATGCCGCGCTTGGCCGAGACGTAGACGACGTCGCGGTGCGTGGCATCGAACGGGTCGCGCGTGATCAGCACGCCCGCGCTGGCCGAATCGATCGCGCGCTGCACGAACACCGCCATCACGACGGCGTCGTCGGGGATGCGGGCCTGGCGTCGCGCCTCCACGGCCTCGAAGTTGAAGACCGAGGCCCACACCGTGCGCACCGCGCGGTCGAGGTCGTCGGCGCGCGTCACGTTGGGCACCGTGCTGTACAGGCCCGCGCCGCTGAACCCGGCGAGGTCTTCCGAGTTCGACGAGCTGCGCACGAAGACGCCCGCGCCCTGCAGCTGCGACGACCATTGCGCGCGCCACGCCGCGTCCAGTCCCGCGGGCACGGGTTGCTCGACGAGGTCGTGCCGCATCGCGTCCAGCGCCTGGCGGCGCACGACGCGGCTGCGGTCGAAGCCGGGCGTGGCGTGGGCCGCGGCGATGCGCTCGGCGACCGCCGGCTGCGTCACGAAGCGGCGGTACGCGGCGTACGGGATGCAGAAGCCGTCGGGCACGGGCGCGGTGCCGGCCAGGCGTCCGGCGCGGCGCTCGCGTTCGATCTGGCCGAGCCGCCCCGCCTTGCCGCCGCAGGCATCGATGCGCGCGTTGCCGAGATCGGACAGCGGCAGCGGCCCGGCGATCGCCAGGTTGGGCGGCTTGATGCGTGCCGCCGCGGCGCGCGCGGGCGGCGTGGCCGGCGCCGGACGCGCCTCGGCCGTCCAGCCGGTGGGCGTCACGGCCAGGCGCACCCACTGTCCGTCGAGCGCGCGCAGGCGCTCGCTGGCGTCGCTCAGGTACGCGTTGGGCACGCCCCAGCCCTTGGCCAGCAGGTTGACGTGCGACAGCACCGTCGATGGCCGGTCGGTGACGACGCCGGCCACCGGCGGCAGCGCCAGCGGCACCTCGTGCAGCACGACGATGTCGGAGGGCAGGATGTCCTCGAGCTGGTCGGACTCGATGTCGTCGACGATGCGCAGCCGCCCCTGCGCGACGCCCGTATTGAGCGGCAGGAAGTCGCGCGCGCCGAGGATGCCCTCCTCCGTCACCAGCGCCAGCTTCGCGGCCTGCGCCGCCTGCTCCTGCGCCGAGGAGTTGGCCTTGAACGTGACGGGCGTGAAGAACGCGGCATCGAGATCGGCCTGCACCGTGGCCAGCAGCTGCGGCCCGATGGCGTCGCCTTCCCAGAACTCGTACAGCCACTGCCGCGACTCCGCATGCCAGCCGAGCGTGCCCAGCACGAAGCGGCGGTCGGGCGCGGTGTAGAGCTTGCGCATCGCCGCGTGGTCGAGGTTGGCCATCAGATACTGGCCGCGCAGGAAGTCCTCGTGCAGCGGGTAGCGCCGCGTGTTGACGAAGAACACGCGATCCGGCCTGGCGCCGCGGCCCGGCTCGACGACGAACAGCACGTGCTCGATCGCGTACGGCGAGCCCGGTTCGTACACGCGGGCCAGCGACGCGAAGGCCGCGCGATCGGGCACGCGCGCCAGGAACGGCGCCGCATTGCGACGACCTTCGGCGCCCGACGCCGCGGTCATCGGCAGGCCGCGCCGCGCGGCGGTGTAGGCGGACGGCTTGTCGACCTGCGCGTGCGCGAGCTGCGCGACCAGCGCGAGCCCGATCGCCGCGACGACCCCGGCGCGAACAGCGCTCAAGAAGCGTCGCCCTGCGCCCACCGCGGCAGCACCGCGCCGACGCGCCGGCGATAGTCGCGGTACTGGTCACCGAACTGTTCGATCATCATCGCCTCCTCGCGCGGCAGACGCACGGCCATCAGCAGCGCCGTCGCCGCCAGGCCCGACAACCCCGCGATCCAGTTGGCCACCAGCAGCGCTTGGCCCAGGCCCAGCACGAGGAACGACGCGTACATCGGATGACGCACCTGGCGGTACAGCCCTTCGGTGACGAGGCGGTGGTCGGCGTTGAGCTCCAGCGTCACCGACCAGCTCTCGCCGAGGTCGGCGTGCGAGCGCCAGAACAGGCGCAGGCCGGCCAGCATCGCGACGGCACCGACCATCGTGCAGGCGGGCGGTTGTGCGCGGCTCGCGAACGCCAGCAGGGGTTGCGTCACCACGAGGCACGGCAGCACGACCTGGCCCAGGCCCACCAGCAGGATCAGCAGGCGGTCGCCGAGATCGGCCTTGCTGACGGCCTTCGCGCTTCGCGCACGGCGCGCGAACACGCCGCGGATCGCGAGGAACGCGGCCGTGAAGACCAGGAACAGCATGGACGCGAAGGTCGGCTGGGGTATGTGCACGACGTCTCCGCGAGGCGGCCTACGACAACAGGTTCGCGAGCTTGAGCAGCGCCACCAGCAGCATCCACAGCACCACCGAGCGCCACACCAGGCCCACGACGATGCCCAGGTGCCCCAGCTGCGGCGGCATGCCCTGCGTGGTGCTGCCGGCCGACTCCGACGCCAGCGACGCCTCGCCGCTGGTGAAGGTCTTGGAGCGGTCCGGCGTCACGCCCGGCGGCGTCGCGCCGCCCAGCTGCACGCCCACCGCGCCCGCCGCGGCGGCCAGGATGATGCCTTCGTTGGCGTGCTTCCACAGCCCGGCGTCGCGCTTCCAGCCGTCGATCGCGTCCTGGAAGTTGCCGACGACGGCGAAGCCGAACGCGGTCAGGCGCGCGGGGATGTGGTCGATCAGGCTGAACAGGCGCTGCGACAGCGCCATCAGGTTCTCGTTGATCGGCGTGTCCAGCGACTTGCTGCGGAACGCCCAGTAGCGCGACGCGAACTCCGCCATGCGGTACAGCACGGCGCCGGCCGGGCCCAGGCCCAGCGTCGAGAACACGATGAAGCAGAAGAACACGCCGAACACGTGGCGGTGCGCGGCCAGCAGCGAGTGCTCGATCATGTGGCGCAGCAGCTCGGTGCGCGGCAGCTCGGAGGCATCGAGGTGGCGCCACTCGGCCAGCAGGCGCCGCGCCTCGGGCTCGTCGCCGCTCTCGAGCGCGGTGCGGATGTCCGTGAAGTAGTGGCTGAACTGGCGAAAGCCCAGCGTGAGGTACAGGATCGCGATGTCGAACACCAGCGCCGCGATCGTGTTGTAGTGCGCGATGGCCATGTAGACCAGCGCGGCCGCCAGCGCCGGCGCGATCACGGTGACGATCCACACGATCTTGGCGTGCTGCGGCTTGCCGGCGTCGAAGTTGCGGCCCGTCCAGCCCACCCACGACGCGAGCGAGTAGTGCACGACGTTGTTGCGCGGCAGCGGCTTGATCTGCTCCAGCAGCAGGGCGAAGAGGACGGCGATGAAACTCATTGCCTCGAATGATAGCCGCTGCCCGCATGCGGCCGAGCTGCGCGGCGGCCCGCGGCGCGACGATTCAGCGCGCGAGGAAGCGGTAGAGATTGCGCAGCATCGCGGCCGTCGCGCCCCACACGAAATACGGCTCGCCGCGCCGGTCCTGGCCCCAGGGCATCGAGATGAACTGGCGCGCGTGGCCGTCCACCTCGACGGCATGGCGGCGGTGGTGCGCCGGATCCATCAGGAATGCCAGCGGCACCTCGAACACCTCGGCCACCTCGAACGGATCGAGCCGCATCGCGCGCGGCGGGCCGAGCAGGCCCACCACCGGCGTCACCTCGTAGGCCGTGACGGTGGTGTAGGCCGGCAGCTGGCCGATCACCTCGACCTCGTCGGCGGCGATCCCCACTTCCTCGTGCGCCTCGCGCAAGGCGGTGGCGACGGCGTCAGCGTCCTCGGGGTCGGTGCGGCCGCCGGGAAAGCTCACCTGGCCGGCGTGGTCGTTGAGGTGGTCGGTGCGGCGAGTGAGCAGCACCGTGAGGCCGCCCGGGCGCTGCACCAGCGGCACCAGCACGGCCGCGGCGCGAAGCGCGCGGCCCGCCAGGCGCTGGCCGTCGCCGGTGAACTCGGGCGTCCAGGGCGTGCCGTCGCCGCTGCCGTCGGCCGGCGTGCGCGCGAGCGCGCCCAGCGTGGATGCGAAGCGCGTGCGCACCGCCTCGGCCGTCAGGCGGTCGAGCGCGATCGCGGGCAGGTGCGCGTCGCTGCCGATGACCGGCACGAGGCGCGGCTCGCGGATCAGCGGACGCGGCGGCGTGGGCGGGTTGGGCGGCGAATCGGACGAGGACATGCGGCGATTGTCAGGACGGTTGGTGACCATTGTCAGGCGTCCCGCGGACCCGCGCACGGCGGCCCGCGATCACCCCCGCGGCGATGCAGCTTCGGCCGCCTCGTCGGGCACGCGCAGGTGGCCGCGATACCCCACCACCTGTCCGATGCCCGGCACATGCGCTTCGACGCGGAAATGCAGCCGCGCGACCCCGTCGGCGCCCTGCTCGCCCGTCTCCTCGGCCACGATGCGCGGCCGCAGGCAGGCCGGGCACGGGATGCCGAAGAAGCGCAGCGCACGCAGCCGCATCACCAGACACCCGCCCGCCTCCTCGAGTGTGAACGCCAGGCGGGCCGCGCCGAGCCGCTCGACGAGCTCGCCGTCGACCTCTTGCAGCCGCGAGGCCATCGTGCGGCCGGGGAAGTGGCGCGTCCACTTCTCGCCGCCGTCGTCGACCGCCAGCTCGAAGCGGATCGTCCCGCTCGCCGCCGCGCGCGGACTGCCCAGCGCGTGCGCCAGCAGCGCGGCCAACGCCGACACCGGCGCCTCGGTGGCCACCTCGCCGTGCAGCACGTGCCGACCGCGCAGGCGGTGCAAGCGCTGCAGCGCGGGCGCGAGGCGCGCGTACGGGGCGGCGCCCATCACGCGCTCGAAGGCCGACGGCGGCGTCAGAGCCGATCCTCTTCGTCTTGCAGTCGGCAAACGAAGGACTCGAAATCGGGTGCGACGATGGCGAAGTCCTGTCCGGGAAATGAAAAAGCCCGGCGTTGCCGGGCTTCGTCGGTCTGGGCGAGGCGTCCACGCGGGACGCCGCGCCACTCCGTGGCCTTGGCGCCGTGGGGCGCGAGCCACCTTGTGGCTTTTGCGCCCGTGGGGCGCGAGCCACCTCGTGGCTTTTGCGCCCGTGGGGCGCGAGCCATCAGGCCAGCTTTTCCTTGATGCGCGCCGACTTGCCCGAGCGATCGCGCAGGTAGTACAGCTTGGCGCGGCGGACGTCGCCGCGGCGCTTGACTTCGATCGAGGCGATCAGCGGGCTGTACAGCTGGAACGTGCGTTCCACGCCTTCGCCGCTGGAGATCTTGCGAACGATGAAAGCCGAATTCAGGCCGCGGTTGCGACGGGCGATCACGACGCCTTCGTACGCCTGGACGCGCTTGCGCGTGCCTTCGACGACGTTGACATTGACGATGACCGTGTCACCGGGGGCGAAAGCCGGAATGTTCTTGCCGAGGCGGGCAATCTCTTCCTGCTCGAGGGTAGCGATCAGATCCATTTGGAACCTTCGAAACGTCCGTTCTTGCCGGCGCACTATTGCTTGGAGTGCAGCACTGGAGTCCGTCCAGGCGATGGCGGCTTGCGACCTGCCATCAGCTGCTTCTGCCCGGCAGAGGAACAGAGCCAAAGATTATAGCGTGCCCGGTTCGAGATTGGCCAGGAACTTCTCGTCCGCCTTCGTCAGCCGGCCGGCGGCGCGGGCGGCGGCGATCAGGTCGGGGCGGCGGCGGGCCGTCAGTGTGAGCGACTGCTCACGGCGCCAGCGCGCGATGTCCTTGTGGTGGCCCGACAGCAGCACCGGCGGCACCGGCAGCTCGCCCTCGGGCGTGGCCAGGATCTCGGGGCGGCTGTAGTGCGGGCAGTCGAGCAGGCCCTGCTCGAAGCTGTCCTGCAGGTGCGACTGCTCGTCGCCGAGCACGCCCGGCATCAGGCGGGCGACGGCGTCCAGCAGCGTCAGCGCGGGGATCTCGCCGCCGGACAGCACGAAGTCGCCCAGGCTCAGCTCGACGTCGACGTGGCGGTCGATCACGCGCTGGTCGATGCCTTCGTAGCGGCCGCAGATCAGCGTGGCGCCGGGGCCGGCGGCCCACTCGCGCACCAGCGACTGCTCGATGCGGCGGCCGGTGGGCGTGAACAGCACGACCGGCCGCGCGGGCGCGCCCGCGGCCGCGCGCGCGCTCGCGACGGCCGCCAGCGCGCGCTCGAGCGGCTCGGCCAGCATCACCATGCCGGGACCGCCGCCGAACGGACGGTCATCGACGCGGCGGTAGGTGCCCTCGGCGTGGTCCCGCAGGTTCCACAGCTTCACGTCGACCAGGCCCGATTCGTAGGCGCGGCGCGTGATGCCCTGCGTCAGGAACGGCGCGAACAGGTCAGGGAACAGCGTGACGACGTCGAAGCGCATGCAGCCTCGACCGGCGTCAGAAGTCGAGGCCCCAGTCCACCAGGATGCGGCGGCCGGGCATGTCGACCGAGTCGACGTAGGCTTCGACGAAGGGGACCAGGCGCTCGTCGGCGGCCGGGTCAGCAGGCTGGACGCGCAGCACGCAGTGCGGGCCGGTGTCGATCAGGCCGACGACCGTGCCGAGCGCGGACTGCTCGCGGTTGACGACGGCCAGGCCGATCAGGTCGACCCAGTAGAACTCGCCGTCGTCGGTCTTGGGGAAGGTGGAGCGCGAGACGAACACGCGCACGCCCTTCATCGCTTCGGCGGCGTCGCGGTCGGGGATCTCGGGCGCGGTGCAGACGATCGCGTCGCCCTGGTCGCGCACGCCCTTGACGTTCAGCGCGAACGGCAGCGGCGCGGCGAGCGCGGCCTTCTGGGCGGGGGTCTTGGCGGCGGCGGGCTTGAGCGGGTTGCCGGAGGCGGCGGCCGCGGGCGGCTTCGCGCTCTCGGCCGGCTTCAGGAACCAGCGCTTGGCGGTGAACAGGGCCTGGGGGTCGGCGGCGAAGGGCAGCACCTTGATGCCGCCCTTGATGCCCCAGGCGCCGAGGATGCGACCGACTTCGATCGCGTCTTCGGGCCAGGTGAGGTCTTCTTGCGACGCGGAGGCGGTCATCGCGGGACGACGCGGTCAGCCGCGTGGCAGGAAGAACCGGACTGCATCAATCAGGCAGCGACGGGAGCGCCGGCGACCTTCTTGGCAGCGGTGTCGAGCAGGCGCTGGACGGTGGGCGAGGCTTGCGCGCCGACGCTCTTCCAGTACGTGACGCGATCGAACGCGACGCGCAGCGGCTCTTCGGCGCCGGAGGCCATCGGGTTGTAGAAACCCACGCGCTCGAGGTAGCGACCGTCGCGGCGCTCGCGCGAGTCGGCGACGACGATGTTGTAGAACGGGCGCTTCTTGGCGCCGCCGCGGGCAAGTCGAATGACGACCATGATGAATTCCTGAGAGTTTGGTGTGTTTTGCCGCGCCAGGGAGACACGCAAGGGCAGGCCAAACGTTTTGCCTTTGCCGGCCGGGGCCGACAGCAGCGCTACGATCCGACGCCGTTAGATACGCCGGTGCCGAGCTTTCCCGCCAGGGACGGGAACGGAGCCGGGGCGCCAGCCCCCGCGGAGGATCAGTCCGCAAGCTCCCGGCAAGGCACCAGCCAACGCCGAAAACCGAGCATTATAAACTGATTGCCATGAGCACCTCCACGAATTCGAACGCCGATCCCGTCCTGCTGCTGCGCGACAGCGGGCTCGCCGACGTCGCCGCCTGCGCGGAGATCTACCGCGAGGCCGTGCGCAACGGCACCGGCACCTTCGAGCTGGACGAGCCCGACGACGCCGAGATGGCGCGCCGCCGCGACGCGATCCTGGCCCAGGGCCTGCCCTGGCTGGTGGCCGAACGCGGTGGCCAGGTGCTGGGCTACGCCTACGCCAACCAGTTCCGGCCGCGCCGCGCCTACCGCTTCTGTGTCGAGGACTCGATCTACCTAGCGCCCGCCGCGCGCGGCCAGGGCGTGGGCCGGCTGCTGCTAGCCGAGCTGGTCGCCCGCTGCGAGCGCCTGGGCATCCGCCAGATGCTGGCCGTGATCGGCGACGCCGACAACAAGGGCTCGATCGCGGTGCACCAGGCCTGCGGCTTCGCGCACAGCGGCGTGTTCCAGGCCGCCGGCTGGAAGTTCGAGCGCTGGCTGGACGTCGTGATGATGCAGCGCCGCCTGGGCACCGGCGCGGACGCGACGCCCGTCGAGCGCGAGGCACTGACGTGAGCGCGCTGCCGGCCGCCGCGGCCCCGGCCCTGCGCGATCCGCGCGAGGTGCCGTCGAAGTCGCTGGCCACCTGGATCGCGATCCTCGGCGGCAGCCTCGGCCTGCACCACTTCTACCTGCGCGGCTGGCGCAACGCGTGGGGCTGGCTCTACCCGATCCCGACGCTGGTCGGCCTGGCCGGCGTGATCCGCATGCGCAACCTGGGCGTCGACGACCGCATCTCCTGGGCGCTGATCCCGTTCCTGGGGCTGACGATCTCGGTGGCCATGCTCTGCGCGATCGTCATCGGCCTGACCACCGACGCGAAGTGGGCGCGGTTGTACGCGGGCGATCCGGCGCAGCCCGTCGTGCGCGCCACGCGCGAGGAGGACGAGGAATCGCCGCCGCCCGGCATGGTGCACACCGGCTGGGCGCCGGTGCTGGGCGTCGTGCTCGCGCTGATGATCGGCGGCGGCGTGCTGATGGGCACGATCGCATTCACGGTCGAACGGCTTTTCTACATCCGCTGATTCGTCGTCCGGCACGGGAATAAGCGCGCGGCTCGCCCGATCTGACATGCAAGGCCAACCGGCCGCATGCCAAGAGGAGCCCGCCATGGACGACCGATCGCCCCCCGCACTCTCGCGCCGCCACGCGCTGCGCCGCACCGCCGCCCTCGGGCTGGGCGCGGCCGTCGTGTGGATGACGGCGACGCCCGCTTGCGCGCAGACGAAGCTGGCCAAGGACGCCGTCAAGTACGTCGACAAGGGCGACGTGCCGGGCAAGGACTGCGACGACTGCATGCACTACATCGCCCCGGCGAAAGCAGGCGGGCCAGCGAGCTGCCGGCTCGTCGAAGGTGCGATCAGTCCGCACGGGCACTGCATCGCGTTCACGCCGAAGGGATGAGCGCGCGGCTCGACGCGCGGATGGCGCGCGTTCCGCGAGCGCCTCGCACGCCTGCGTGAGCGCGAGCACGCGTCACGCGTTCGCGCGTGGCGCGCGCGCGATCCGGCCGCTTGGCCGGCAAGCCCCGCAACTGCTGCCGCTGCGCCTTCGTCGACGGCGCGTGCCGGTGCTCGTGGCCTGGAGCGAGCGCGACGGCGTCGTCACGCGCGTCTAGCTGCTGGCGCCGTGCGGGCACATGCCACGGATCGAGCAGCCGCGGCGCCCGCTCGAACGGGTGCGCGCGATGCGCTGATCGGGCGTCCGGGCGCGACATTGTTCACGTCGGCCACCGGGCGCGCCCTGTGCCGCGGGCCGTCGGCGGCCGTAGAGACAGTCATCCCCGTTCCCGAACCGCCTGCCCCGATGACCGTTTCCCTCGCCCCGAACGCCCTCGCCGCCCGCCGCGGCACCACGGCCCTGGCCCTCGCGACCGCCGCCCTCCTTGCTGCCTGCGGCGGCGGCGCAGGCGGGACGAGCGACGGCCACAGCAGCGGCGCGAGCGGCGGCAATGGGAACGGCAATGGCAACGCGCCGCCGACCAACACCTTCGCCGGCACCGTCACGTTCCAGGGCGCGCCGCTGGCGGGCGTCACGGTGGTCGCGTTCAACACCAACACGAACACGACGTTCGCCACCACGACCACCGACGCCGCCGGCCGCTACAGCTTCTCCGGCCTGGGCACCGGCTGCAACTGCACGCTCAACTACCAGTTCTGGGCGCGCAAGACGGGCTACTCGTTCGCACCCGCGATCGGCGGCAACCCGGACGTCGACCACACCGGCTACCAGTGGCAGGGCACCGACTGGCACGCGCCCGCGGGCGGCACGTCGATCTCGCGCGAGGACTACACCGGCCAGTTCTCGAACCCCGGCGGCGGCTCGGCGTTCATCCAGACCGTGCTGGACTTCGACTCGCTGGCGAGCGGCTCGGTGTCCGACGGCGACTTCATCGCCTTCGACGGCAGCGCCCCGCGCGTGCAACTCGCAGCCAGCGGGCAGTCGCAAAGCTGGGCCGCGGGCGACGACGCCGCGCTGCACGCCGGCGTCGCCTGGCCGGCGACGCGCTACGTCGACCACCACGACGGCAGCGTCACCGACACCCTCACCGGCCTTACCTGGCTGAAGGACGCCGGCTGCCTGGCGCCCGCTGCCTGGGGCTCGGCGCTGGCCGCCGTCAACCAGCTCGCCGCCGGCGCCTGCGGCCTCAGCGACGGCTCGACGGCCGGCCAGTGGCGCCTGCCGAACCAGTGGGAGCTGGAGAGCGTGGTCGACGAATCGGCCGCCGCGCCCGCGCTCAGCGCCGGGCATCCGTTCGCCAACGTGTCCGCGACGGCCTACTGGACGTCCACCAGCTACTACGGCGGCCAGGCGGGTTCGCCGTCGGCCTGGGCGATCCGCCTCGCCGACGGGCGCTACGTCAACGACGGCGTCGCCAACGCCAAGAGCGCGGCGCTGGCCGTCTGGGCCGTCAAGGGCGACGGCAGCGGCGGGGCCGTCAAGCTGCAGGCCACGGGCATGTACGTGCCCTATGCCGCGGGCGACGACGGCAGCGTGCGCGCGGGCATCCCGCTGCCCTTCCCGCGGATGCGCGACAACGGCGACGGCACGCTGACCGACATGCTCACCGGCCTCGTCTGGCTCAAGCGTGCGAACTGCCTGGGCGGTGACTGGAGCAGTGCCGTGGCCGCCGTGCGCGGTCTGGCGTCGGGCCAGTGCGGCCTCACCGACGGCTCGGCCGCCGGCGCCTGGCGCATGCCCAACCGCAAGGAGATGGCCAGCCTCGCCGACCGCGCGCTGAACAACCAGGCCGACTTCTTCGCCACGTCCTGGACCAGCAGCAAGACCGGCATCGCCCCGTCGGCGGCCGTGTTCGACCAGTTCATCGCGTTCGAGTACTACTGGACGTCCACCACCGACGCGAGCGATTCAAGCGAGGCGTGGACGGTGTTCAGCTGCGACTTCGGCGTCTACGACACGGCCAAGTCGGCCACCGGCTACACGCTGGCCGTGCGCGACTGACGCCCGGCGGCACCGTCCTCTGGAGGCCCTCCCCTAAGTTTTATGTTGCACCGCAGCATGATTGGAATACAATTGCTGCACTGCAACATTCAACCGGAGACCTCCATGACCACCGCTTTCGCCTTCCCGTCCTTCCCTGGTGCCGAGAAGTTCGCTCCCGAAGCGATCCAGGCCAATCTGCGCCCCGTCATGGAACAGGTGCAAGCCTGGGCCGACCTCGGCAAGAAGCACTTCGACGAGACCCGCGCCGCCACCGAAGCCGCCCTGAAGTCGTTCACCGGCGTGAAGGATCCGCAAGCCGCCATCGACGTGCTCAAGGCCAACGCCCAGCAAGGCCTGGTGCTGGCCGGCGAGCAGCTGCGCGCGTCCGCCGAACTGGGCGTCTCGCAGTTCCACGCCTCCGTGGACGCCGCCGCCGCCAAGCTGCCGCAAGCCGAAGCGTTCGCGCCGATCACCAAGGGCCTGAAGGCCGGCGTCGACGCCGCACACAACTCGCTGTCCAGCGTCCTCGAGCAGGTCGCCCCGACCGCCGCGAAGAAGACCTCGCGCCGCGCCTGATCGACCAGGAATCGCCCCGCTCGCGCCCGCGCGAGCGGGCCAAATGCCCTCCGCGCTTCGGCGGCGAGGGCGTTTTTCATTGTGCGGCTCAACGCGCCGGCGTCAACGCACCGGGGTCAGGTCTTGAATCGTGCACTCGGGCGCCGTGACGCACGGGGCAGGCCGGATCGAAGTGCACGATTCAAGACCTGACCCCATGGCATGACCCCATGGCAAGACGCCCTCCCCGCTTCGGCGGCGAGGGCGTTTTCATTGCGCCGCTCAGTAATCGTCGCGGCCGTGCGTGGCGGTGGTGAAGCCGAGGAACTGCATCGACCCGGCATCCGGGCGGCGCGCCTTGGCCAGCGCCTGGAAGTTCGGGATCGCGACGCCGCGGTTCATGTAGCCGTTGACCGCGATGTCCATGTAGCCGGCCTCCAGGTGCTGGCCCGCGCAGTTGCGCACGCCGCTGCCGTTGGTCAGCGATCTGGCCATGTACTCCAGGCCCTTGGCCAGCCGCGGCGTCGCCTCGCCCGAGCCCTTCCACATCCACACCGACGTGTCGCCGGCCTGGATCACCTCGATCTCCGCGGCCTGCGACAGGCCCTCGAGGTTGTACTGCGGGTGCGTGCAGTCGCGGTCCTTCAGCTCGTTGACCTCGCCGCTGCTGAAGACCGACAGCGGGATCATCTCCATCACGCGTTGCAGGCCCGCGGAGTAGCGCGACGCGTTGTCCTGGTACGCGCCCGCCGCCATCATCGCCAGGCCTGCCGAGACGGCCCAGTTGTTGACCCGCGTCTTCGCCTGTTCGGCCTGCGCGTACTGGCGGTCGATGAAGCCGTTGAACGTGGCGATGTCGGCCTGCGACCAGCCCGCCTCGCCGTTGTTGTAGTGGCGGATGATCTCGGCCGCGCTGACCCACACCGGCAGCATCCACGCCGCCTCCAGCCACACCTGCGCCGAGTTCGTGCCCGAGGCCACCGAGTACGTGCGGAAGGTGCGCGCCCAGTCGTTGAGGATCGCGATCGACTTGTCGCGGTGGCGGGTGTCGCCCGTCTTCACCCAGCGCAGCGCGTTGAGGTAGGCCGCCTGCGCGTCGTTCTTGTAGCGCGCCTCCTGCGGCCCGATGGCGCTGCCCACCACCTGCACGTTCGGCAGCGCCTGGTGCGCGTACGTGTACTCGCTGCGCGCGTCGTCCAGCACGGCCTGGTAGCCGATCCTGATGACGCTCGGGTTGGTCGAGTTCGTGGCGGCCTTGAACGCGTCCAGGCGGGCCTGCGTCAGGAAGATGCCGGGGTGCCGGAAGCTGGCCGGCGTCACGGCCTGGATCGTCATCCGCTGGGCCGCGGTGTCGGGCGCGGCGGCGGGCGTGGCCATCGGGTCGGACGGCTCGTTGCCACCGCCGCAAGCGGCCAGCAGCGCCAGCGTGGCAGGGGCGAGAACGCGGCGCAGGCGCCGGGCGGATGCGTGAACGTGCGTCAAGGGACTCTCCAGTCGGATACCGGAGGTGCCCGGCGGAGCGCACATTAATTCAAATTACCTTACTAAACATCCCTCGAACATGGTATCGCTACCACGGCGGTTTTCGGTCAGATGCGCACGTGCTCGACCAGGAAGTCCAGGAACACCCGCACTCGCGCCGGCAGCCAGCCGCCCTGGCCCAGGAAGACGGCGTGGATCTCCTCCAGGTCGCCCGGGTTGAACTCCTCGAGCACCGGCACGAGCCGGCCTGCGGCGATGTCGTCGCGGGCGTGGAACAGCGCCAGGCGCGCGAGCCCGACGCCCGCCACCGCCAGCCGCTGCAGCGAGGCGCCGTCGCTGATCTGCGTGTTGCCGACGGCGGGGAACCTCACCGTCCTGCCGTCGTCCAGCAGCGGCCAGCCGTTGAGCGTGCGGGTGCGATTGAAGCCCAGGCAGTTGTGCCGTGCGAGGTCGGCCGGCGTGCGCGGTACGCCCCGCTTCGCGAGGTAGACCGGCGAGGCGAGGATGGCCTTGCGCGTGGCGCCCAGCCTGCGGGCGACGAGGCTGGAATCCTTCAGCGGGCCGGCGCGCACGGCGACATCGGTGCGGTGCTCGATCAGGTCGATGACTTCGTCGGTCAGAACGATGTCCAGCGACACCTCCGGCCAGCGTTCCAGGAAGGCCGGCACCAGCGGCAGCAGCGCGGCCTCGCCGAACGGCACGTTGGCGTTGACGCTCAGGCGGCCGCGCGGGGTGTCGTTGGCGGCCGTGCCGCGCTCGGCCTCGGCGAGGTCGGCCAGCAGCCGCACGCTGCGCTCGTAGAAGACGCCGCCCTCGGCGGTCAGTTGCACCTGGCGCGTGGACCGGTTGAGCAGCCGCACCCCCAGGCGCGCCTCCAGCCGGCCCACCAGCTTGCTGACGGCCGACGGCGTCATCTGCAGCGTACGCGCCGCGGCGGAAAAGCCGCCCAGCTCGACCGCGCGCACGAAGACCTCCATCTCCCCGAAGCGATTGACGTCCTGCCGGCTCATGTGATTTCAATTCACAGATGTTCTTCTTGGAGGCAGTCTAGTCGCAAATGACGTTCGTCGCCACCATGCGAGGCATCGTCACTGAGGAGGCTCGCATGCCCTTCGCTCTCTATGCCTTGACCGCCGGCGCCTTCGGCATCGGGGTCACCGAATTCGTCATCATGGGACTGCTGCTGGATGTCGGCGCCGACCTCGGCGTCACGCTGCAGGCGGCCGGCCTGCTGATCTCCGGCTACGCGCTGGGCGTTGTCGTGGGCGCGCCCGTGCTGACCGTGCTGACGCGCCACTGGCCGCGCAAGACGGTGCTGCTCGCGCTGATGGCGATCTTCACGCTCGGCAACGCGGCCTGCGCCATCGCCCCGAACTACGGCCTGCTGATGGCCGCGCGCGTGCTGACCGCGTTCGCGCACGGGAGCTTCTTCGGCGTGGGTGCCGTCGTCGCCACGGGGCTGGTGGCGGCCGACAAGAAGGCGTCCGCGATCGCCATCATGTTCACCGGCCTGACCGTGGCCAACGTGCTGGGCGTGCCGATCGGCACCTGGCTGGGCCAGGCCTTCGGCTGGCGCGCCACGTTCTGGGCCGTCGCCGCGGTCGGCCTCGTCGCCCTGGCCACGATCCAGGCGCTGGTGCCGCGCGATGCCGTCGCGCCCGAGAAGATGGACTGGCGCGCCGACGTCGCGGCACTGGGCCGCCGCAGCGTGCTGCTCGGCCTGCTCACCACCGTGCTCGGCTACGGCGGCGTGTTCGCCGTCTTCACCTACATCGCGCCGCTGCTGACGCGCATCACGGGCCTGTCGGCCGACGCCGTGCCGCCGATCCTGCTGGTGTTCGGCGGCGGCCTGGTGGTGGGCAACATCCTGGGCGGCAAGCTCGCCGACCGCCGCCTCGAAGCGACGGTGCTGGGCTCGCTGGTCGCGCTCGCAGTGGTGCTCGGCGCACTGGGCCTGGCGCTGCACCAGCCCGCGCTGGCCGTCGTCTTCGTCGGGCTGCTGGGCGTGGCCGCCTTCGCCACGGTGGCGCCGCTGCAGATGTGGGTACTGTCCAAGGCCGACGGCGCCGGCGCGACGCTGGCGTCCAGCTTCAACATCGCCGCGTTCAACCTCGGCAACGCGCTCGGCGCGTGGGTGGGCGGCGTCGTGATCGCCCACGGCCCGGGCCTGCCGGCCGTCACCTGGGTGGCGACGGCGCTGCCGCTGGCCGCGCTGGCCGTCGCCGGCTGGGCCATGCGCACCCAGCGCACGGCGCCGCCGGTCGCCGCGTCGGCGAGCGCCGGCGCGTGAGGCCCGCAGGCGCGTGCACGTCGCGCGCGCCTGCCGCGCCCTCGCGGGCGTGCGCGTCACGCGCGACCCGCGCGCGAGCCCAGGTCAGAACATGAAGCCGCTCAGGGCCGCGAACACCCCGGCCACGATGCCGGCCGCGGGGATCGTGAAGATCCAGGCCCACACGATGTTGCCCGCCACGCCCCAGCGCACGGCCGACGCGCCGCGCACGCTGCCCACGCCGACGATGGCGCCGGTGATGGTGTGCGTCGTCGACACCGGCACGCCCAGCTGCGAGGCCAGGAACAGCGTCAGCGCGCCGCCGAACTCGGCGCAGAAGCCGCCCACCGGCTTGAGCTTGGTGATGCGCTGGCCCATGGTCTTGACGATGCGCCAGCCGCCGAACATCGTGCCCAGGCCGATCGCCACGTAGCAGGCCCAGATCACCCAGCTGGGCGGCATCGCGGCATGCGCCGGCGCATAGTTCGCCGCGACCAGCAGCAGCCAGATGATGCCGATCGTCTTCTGCGCGTCGTTGCCGCCGTGGCCCAGCGAGTACAGGCCGGCCGAGATCAGCTGCAGCCGGCGGAACCAGCCGTCGATGCGCAGCGGCCGCTGTCGCCGGCAGATCCAGGCCACGACGATCAGCGTCGCGGCTCCCAGGATGAAGCCCAGCAGCGGCGACAGGACGATGAACAGCAGCGTCGGCCAGATGCCCGAGAGCATCAGGTGCGACGCGCCGCCGCGGCCGATCACCGCGCCCACGATGCCGCCGATCAACGCATGCGAGCTGCTGGAGGGGATGCCGTACCACCACGTGAACAGGTTCCACGCGATCGCGCCCACCAGCGCGCCGAAGATCACGTGCTGGTCGACAAAGGACGGATCGACGATGCCCTTGCCCACCGTGGCCGCGACCTTCAGGTGGAAGATCCAGATCGCCACGATGTTGAAGAACGCGGCGAACAGCACCGCGGTCTGCGGCTTGAGCACGCCGGTGGACACGACGGTGGCGATGGAGTTCGCCGCGTCGTGGAAGCCATTCATGAAGTCGAACAGGACCGCCAGCACGACGAGCATGGCGACCAGGCCGAAGCCGATCTCGATCGGGTGCATCACGAGTTCTCGAGGATGATGCCCTCGACGATGTTGGACACGTCCTCGCAGCGGTCGGAGATCGTCTCCAGGTGCTCGTAGATCGCCTTGAGCTTGATCAGCTCGCGGGTGTCGATCTCGTCACGGAACAGGCGCGACATCGCCGCGCGCATCACGCGGTCGGCGTCGGACTCCAGGTGCCCGATCTCGACGCAGGTCTTGAGCGCGGCCTCGGCCACCTCGGCCTCGCGCAGGCGCGCGAGCAGGCTCACCACGTGCTGCACGCGGTCGCAGCAGCGCACCGAGATCTCGCACAGGCGCAGCACGTCCTCGCTGACGCGCTGCACGTTGTACAGCGACAGCACCTCGCTGGTGTCCTGCAGCAGGTCGGCGATGTCGTCCATCGAGTTGATCAGGCTGCGGATCTGCTCGCCGTCGATGGGCGTGATGAAGGTGCGATGCAGCAGGCGGTGCACCTCGGCCGTGACCTTGTCGGCGGCGCGCTCGGCCACGTCCACCTCGGACGCGTACTTCTCGCGCAGCGCCACGTCGTTGTAGTTCTGGATCATCGACATGAAGGCGCGCGCGCCTTCCGTCGTGTGCGCCGCGTGCTGGTCGAACAGCTCGAAAAAATTGCCTTCGCGCGGCAGCAGCTTGCTGAACCACATGGTCTGGAATCCTCTTTGGTCTGGGTCGCGGCCGGGAATGCGGCCGACGGGAGCGGGGTCGCGGCGGCGCGGGCCGCCCGGACGAATGACGCGGCATTTTAGTGGCCGCTGTCACCAATTCGTCACAAATCGGCGGCAAGACGCCCGCGAATCCCTGAAATTCAGACGTCCAGCCGCGCCACGCGCTGCGCCGCATCGCGCTGCGCCGCGGCCAGCAGGTCGATCACGCGGCCGGCGCCCGGGATCTGCCCGCGCGGCCACAGTTCGGCCAGCGGCGCCAGCACGAAGCTGCGCTGCGCGGCGCGCGGGTGCGGCAGCACGAGGCGCTCGTCGGTCGACACGATCCCGCCGTCGTCGGCCTGCACGCCGTACAGCAACACGTCCAGATCCAGCGTGCGCGGCGCGTTGCGGTACGGGCGCTCGCGGCCGAAGCGCTGCTCGATCGCCTGCAGCGCGTCCAGCAGCCCGTGCGGCGTGAGCGCGGTGCGCAGGCTCGCCACGGCGTTGACGTAGTCGGGGCCGCTCGAATCGACCGGCGCGCTGCCCCACAGCGACGACGCCGCGAAGCTGCCCGGCGCAGCCAGCGCCTGCAGGTCGCTCAGGGCGGCGCGCAGCGTGGCGCGCGCGTCGCCGAGGTTGGCGCCGAGGCCGACGAAGGCCCAGGCGCCGGGACCGGGATCACTCGGCGGCTTCGCCGTCGTCATCCTCGTCGTCCTGGAACGCGGGGCCGGCGGCCTTCTTGCGGCCGCCGCCGCCGCGCCGGCGGCGCACGGTGTTGGCCTTCCTCTCGACCTTGTCCATCAGCACCCGAGCCGAGGCCGCATCGGATTCGGCGGCGCCGTCCGCGATGGCCACGAGCAACTGGTCGGCGAAATCGCGCAGAAGCTGCTGCGTGGCGGTCAACGGCGGCGCGTCGGGGCCGACGCTGCCGAACGGCATCTCGGCGTTGTCCAGCAGGCTGCGCAGCGCGGCGCGATCGTCCTCGGTGGCGCCGTCGGCCAGCGCGGCGCCCGCCGCGGCCACGAGCTTGAGCATCTGCTGCTTGGCCACGCTCACGCGCGGCGCAGGCGCGGGCGCGGACGCGCGCTCCGCGTCAGGCGCGCTCGCGCTCGCGGGCGCGGGCGCGACGACCTTGAGCGGACGCGGGTCGCGCGGCGCGGCCTTGGGCTCGCGCGGCTTGGACTGCTGGTGCTTGCGCGCGGACTCCACCAGCTCGCGGCGCTGCTCGTCGTCGCCGCTCGAGTAGTCCTCCCACCACTGCGCGAGCGACTCGTCCACCTCGCCGGCCTCGGCACGCAGGCGCATGAAGTCGAACGCGGCGCGAAAGCGCGGCTGGGCCAGCATCGAGGCCGGCGAGCTGCCGGTGCGCTTGTCGAAGCGCGGCTGCATCAGCCAGATCTCGCGCATGTCGGCGGCCAGCTTGCCGCGGCCGGAGATGTCGCCGATGCGCGCGTCGAAGGTCGCGTCGACGGCCTGCTGCAGCGCCGGCATCAGCGCCTCGCCCTGCGCGCGCAGGCCCTGCCAGCGCTGCGCCACCTCGTGCCAGAAGATGCACGCCATCAGGAAGCTCGGCGCCACCGGCTTGCCTTCGTTGACGCGGCGGTCGGTGTCGGCGAGCGCGCGGTTGACGAAGGCCTCGCGCTGCGGATCGCTCGCGATGCCCAGGAAGTGCGCGTCCAGGATCGGGAAGGTGTCGCGATCGAGCCCGTACTTCTTGAGCACCTCGAGACTGGCCAGCGAGTGGCCCGTCTGCAGCAGCTTGATCATCTCGTCGAACAGGCGCGACGCGGGCACGTTGGCCAGCAGCGCCTTCATCTTGCGGATCGGCGCCTCGGTCTTGGCCTCGATCTTGTAGCCCATCTTCGCGGCGAAGCGCAGCACGCGGATGATGCGCACCGGATCCTCGCGGTAGCGCGTCTCGGGGTCGCCGATCATGCGCAGCAGCTTGGCCTTGGAGTCGATCACGCCGCCGTGGTAGTCCACCACCGTCTGCGTGGACGGGTCGTAGTACATCGCGTTGACGGTGAAGTCGCGCCGCGCGGCGTCCTCGATCTGCGGGCCCCAGACGTTGTCGCGCAGCACGCGGCCGCTGGCATCCACCGCGTGGCTCTTGCCCTCGAGCTCGCTCCGCGAGGTCTTCTCGTTGCCCTTCACGGTGGCCGAATCGACGGCGTTGTCCATGTAGGCGCGGAAGGTCGACACCTCGATCTGCTCGTGCTCGCGGCCGCGGCCGTAGATCACGTGCACGAGGCGGAAGCGCCGGCCGACGATGAAGGCGCGCCGGAACAGCGACTTCACCTGCTCGGGCGTGGCGTTGGTGGCGACGTCGAAGTCCTTCGGGCGCAGGCCCACCAGCAGGTCGCGCACGGCGCCGCCGACGATGTAGGCCTCGTAGCCCGCGTCCTGCAGCGTCTTGACGACGCGCACGGCCGGGTCGGCGACGAGCTTCGGATCGATCTTGTGCTGGTCGACGCCGTATTCGACGCGCTCGCCGAGTGCGACGCCGGCGGGCAGGACGTCGGCGGCCGGCGCCTTGCCCAGCAGTCGGTCGATGAATTTGCGGATCATTCGAAAAGCCTCAGGAATCGCCAGCCGCGCTCCGCGGCCACGGCTTCCAGCGCGGCCGACGGGTTGGTCGCGACGGGGTCGGTGGCCCGCTCCAGGAGGGGCAGGTCGTTGATGGAATCACTGTAAACGGTGACGCGGCCGAAGTCGTCCCAGGCGGCGCCCTGCGCCTGGAGCCACTGCCCGACGCGCGTGACCTTGCCGTGCTGGTACGTCGGCACGCCCCGGATGGCGCCGGTGACGGCGCCGGCGGCGTCGCGCTCGAGCTCGATGGCCAGCAGCGCCGGCACGCCGAACGCCTGCGCGATCGGGCGCGTAACGAACTCGTTGGTGGCCGTGACGATGGCCACGAGGTCGCCCGCGTCCTGGTGCCGGCGCACGAGCGCGAGCGCCTGCGGCGTGATCATCGGCGTGATGATCTCGCGCATGAAGCGGGCGTGCATGTCGGCCTGCTCCTGCGGCGTGCGCCGGCGCCAGACCGAGGTCGCGAAGTTCACGTAGGCGTGCACGTCGAGCGCGCCGGCCACGTAGGTCGCGTAGAACTCGTCGTTGCGGCGCCGCCAGGTGTCGCCGTCGGCCCAGCCGACGTGCACCATGAACTCGCCGAACGAGTGGTCGGAGTCGCCGGCGATCAGCGTGCCGTCGAGGTCGAACAGCGTGAGGTTGCGTGCGGTCATTCGGGGAACGGGAGATCGGGTTGCTTGTCGGACTGCTCTTCGTCGAGCATGCGCTTGAGCAGCGGCACGGTGACGGCGCGCTTCTCGGCCAGAGCGAAGCCGTCGAGGCGGTGCAGCAGCTGCATCAGGCTCTTCAGGTCGCGCGAGAAGCGGGCCAGGACGTAGTCGAGCACCTCGTCGCCCAGCACGATGCCGCGGCGGCGCGCCTCCTGGTGCAGCGCGTCGCGCGTGCCGGCCTCGGCCAGCGGATGCACCTGGTGCACCGGGCCCCAGCCGAGGCGGGTGCGCAGGTCTTCCCGCACGTGCAGGTCGACCGGCGGGAAGCGGCCGGCGGAGGCGAACTGCACGCCCAGCCGCACGCCGGACGCCGAGGTCTCGGCCAGCGCCAGCGCCGCGCCGGCGACGCCGTCGGCCAGCGCGTCGAGCACGCCGCCCGCGCGGCTGGCCGCCTCGACGAACAGCAGGAAGGCCGCGTGCTGCTGCTCGGCCGTCCACTGGTCGACGCCGTCCAGCAGCACCAGCGCGGCGTCCTCGGCCAGGTTCCACGGCGTGCGCGACGCGGCGTCGAACCACTGCGCCACCTGGCCGGCCTCGATCGCGCGCGCCTGCAGTTCGCGCAGGAGCTGCGTCTTGCCGGCGCCGGCCGGGCCCCACAGGTACACCGGCGCGGACGGCCACGGCTGCTCGCGCAGCTGCACGACCACCGCGGCGTTGTCGCCGGGCAGGAAGCCGGCGAACGCGGGCACCGGGTCCCAGGCGAGGTCGAGGATCAGCTGTCTCATGTGCGGTAGAACGAACTGGCCCGGTAGGCCGTCATCGCGTGGCGCAGCGCCACCACCAGCAGCGCCGTCACCGGCAGGCACACCAGCACGCCGACGAAGCCGAACACCTCGCCGAACACCAGCAGCGCCAGGATGACGGCCAGCGGGGTGAGGCCGATGCGTTCGCCCACCAGGCGCGGCGTCAGCACGAAGCTCTCCAGCACCTGGCCGACGGCGTAGACCGCGGCCACCGCCGCCACGCCGTGCCAGCCGGTGAACTGGATCGCCGCCGACATCAGCGCGAGCACCAGGCCCGTGGTGTAGCCGAGATAGGGAATGAAGACGGCCAGGCCGGTGAACACGCCGATCGGCCAGGCCAGGTTCAGGCCGGTCAGCATCAGGCCCAGCGGGTAGATCAGCGCCATCGCCACCATCACGGCCAGCTGGCCCTTGAGGTACTGGCGCAGCATGGTGTCGCATTCGCCGAGGAAGCCGGCCACGCGCTCGCGCGAGCGCAGCGGCACGAGGTTCCAGGCGCCCGTCGTCACCCGCTCGGCGTCCACCAGCAGGTAGAACACGAGCACCGGCACCAGCACCAGGAAGCCGACGATGGTGGCCAGCCAGCTGCCGCCGATGCGCGCCGACAGCAGCAGCTTCTGGCCCCACTCCTCCATGTTGCCGTCGAAGGACTTCAGGATCCAGGCCTTGACGGTGTCAGTGTCGAGGTCGACGCCCAGGTCGTGCAGGCGCGGCGCGACGACGTGGTTGAACTTGTCCAGCAGGCTGGGCCACTGCGCGCGCAACTGCGGCAGCGCGGTGGTGACGATGGGCACCAGCAGCAGCGCCAGCGCGGTGACGGCGGCCATCGCGAACAGCACCGTGACCACGGCCGCGAGCGCGCGCGGCACGCGCCGGCGCTCGAGCATGCGCACCATCGGCCAGACGAGGTAGGCGAACACCAGCGCCAGGATCAGCGGGCTCAGCGCCGGGCCCAGCACCCACAGCAGCAGGACCGCACCCACGGCCAGGGCGAGCCAGGTCAGAGCGCGTTGCTGGGCGGAGGACAGGGTCATGGGCGAAGGCGTGGCCGGGGTCGGGGGCGGCGTGGACCGGCGGTCCGCGCGGGCGGACGGCCGGGCGCGGCCCGGAATGGCCGCGGCAGCGGGCGGGAGGCGCAAGGCCTCGAGCGGACTGCAACCGCGCATTGTAGGGCGCCCGCGGCACCCCGCGACCGCTGCCGGCTCAGTGACGTTGCGAGCGCGCCGCCAGGATGCGGCGCTGCAGCGCGTCGGCGTCGGCCGCCTCGGGCGTGTGCTCCAGGTACAGGCCCCAGTCGACGGCGGCTTCCTCGGTGCGGCCCAGGCCGTCCAGCAGGTCGCCGCGCAGGCGGTAGGTGTCCCAGTCCTCGGGCTCCAGAACGAGCTGGCGGTCGAGCACGGCCAGCAGGCGCGGCACGTCGCCGCGGCCCTGGTGGATCTGGCGCAGGTTGCGCAGCATGCGGCCGATGATGTCGCGCGGGCCGGCGGCCTGCAGGAACAGGCCCAGCGGCACGTCGAAGGCGTCGCGCATCGCGCTGGCCTGGCGCACCAGGTCCAGCCGCTCCTCGAGGTCGCTGCGCGACAGCGACTGGCCGGTGAACGGGTCGATCACCACCTCGCCCTGCGGCAGCCGCAGCTTCACGAGGAAGTGGCCCGGAAACGACACCCCTTCCGCGCGCAGCCCGATGTGGCCGGCGATCTCCATGTACAGCAGCGCCAGCGTGATCGGGATGCCGCGCCGCCGCGCCAGCACGTCGGGCACGTAGCTGTTGGCCGGGTCGTGGTAGTCGTTGACGTTGCCGGCGAAGCCCAGTTCCTCGAAGAAGTAGCGGTTGAGCGTGCGCAGCTTGTGCGTGACGGGCGCATCGGCCGCCAGCCGGTTCTTCAGGCGCAGCGCCAGCGCATCGACATCGGCCAGCACAGCCTCGACGTCCAGCCCGGGCGTCTCGTCCTGCGCGATGGCGATCGCGGCCTCCAGCAGCGGGAACTGCTCGTCGTCGGCCACCAGCGCGTCGAAATACTCCAGCGCGCTCGGCGCGTTGAAGGTCGGCGTGGGACGCGGAACCTGGGCCATGGGCCGAGTGTAGACCTGCGGGGGTTGCCGGTTTCTTGCCCAAAACCCGCGGAGCCGGCGTCAGGCCTTGCGCACGAACTGCTTGAGCTGGATGCCCATCGCGGCGAGCACCGCCACGTACAGCACCGCCACGCCGCCCAGCACGCCGGCCATCTTCAGCGCGCGCAGCAGCGGGTGGGCGCGGTCCAGCCAGTCGATCGCGTTGTCGGCCCAGGCGAGGCAGCCCCCGAGCAGCAACGTGGCCACGAGCGCGCGCGCGAGGAAGCCCAGCCAGCCCGGGTGCGGCTTGTAGACGCCCAGGCGCACCAGGCCGACCAGCAGCCAGGTGGCATTGAGCGTGGCCCCCAGGCCGATCGACAGCGCGAGTCCGCCCACGCCGATGTGCAGGCCGTAGATGAACAGCAGGTTCATGAGCTGGGTGAACACGAGCACCGCGATGGCGATGCGCACCGGCGTGCGGGTGTCCAGCTGCGCGAAGTAGCCGGGGGCCAGGATCTTCACGCTGACGATGCCCAGCAGGCCCAGGCCGTAGCCCTGCAGCGCCGGCACCGTGCCGAGGACGTCGGCGGCGCCGAAGTGGCCGTAGTGGAACAACACGGCCAGCAGCGGCCTGGCGAACACCAAAAGCGCGATCGCGCACGGCAGCGTCTGCAGCACCACCAGGCGCAGGCCCCAGTCGATCATGCTCGAGTAGCCCTCCTTGTCGCCGCGGGCGCGCGCGGCCGACAGCTGCGGGATCAGCACCACGCCCAGGGCCACGCCCAGCAGCGAGGTGGGGAACTCCATCAGCCGGTCGGCGTAGCCGAGCCAGGAAACCGATTTCGTGGCCAGGTGCGACGCGATCTGCGTGTTGACCAGCAACGACACCTGCGCCACCGACACCCCCAGCAGCGCCGGCGACATCTGCCGCAGCACGCGCCCGACGCCCGGGTGGTGCCAGGCGTCGACGAGCCCGCGCCAGGTCACCCGGATGTGGGGCATCAGCCCGACCGCCTTCAGCGCCGGGATCTGGATGCCCGCCTGCAGGATCCCGCCCAGGATCACGCCGATGGCCAGCGTGTAGACGCCGGGCAGGCCGTGCGCCTCGAAGGTGGGCGTCAGGCCGCGCGCGGCCACGATGGTGGCCACGTTGAGCAGGATGGGCGTGGCCGCGGGGATCGAGAAGCGGCCCCAGGTGTTGAGGATGCCGGCCGACAGCGCCACCATTGACATGAAGCCGATGTAGGGGAACATGACGCGCGTCATCAGCACGCCGGCGTCGAACTGCTCCAGGCCGGAGGCCATCGCCCAGACCAGCGCCGGCGCCACGACGACGCCGACGATGCAGGTGCCCAGCAGCACCCAGGCGAGCACCGTGGCGACCGCGTCGATCAGCCGGTGCGTGGCGGCGTCGCCGTCGGAGATGCGCGTGTTGGCCAGCAGCGGCACGAAGGCCTGCGAGAACGCGCCCTCGGCGAACAGGCGGCGCAGCAGGTTGGGGATGCGGAAGGCGACGTTGTAGGCGTCGGTGAAGCCGCTCGCGCCGAAGCTCGCGGCGATCAGCTGTTCACGCACCAGGCCGGACACGCGCGAGGCGAGCGTCAGCAGCGAAACCGTCGAGGCGGCCTTGAGAAGGTTCATCGGGGGCCGTTGGCTCGGGGCTGCGGCGTCGTTGGGTTGTTGGCCGCGGATTATAGGAAGCGCCCTCTCCGGACAAACGTGGAAAGTTCGGGTTATCCCCCTTTTCCGCGAACCGCTCTGGTGCGAGCCGATACAATGCGCCATCCGCTCCCCGATCCAGTCAGGGGCGTGGCCGTCGATCCTCGACGTCTTCTCCAGCAGTCGGCCTTCACGACTGGTGCCCGCAGCGATGCGCGGCGCAGCAGGCCGACCCGCGACGCCCGGCACGGACCGGGCCCAAAAAACAATCCATGAACTTTGACGAACTCGGCCTGGCCGAGCCGCTGCTGCGTGCGGTGCACGAAGCCGGCTATACCACCCCGACCCCGATCCAGCTCCAAGCCATCCCCGTCGTCCTGCAGGGCGGCGACCTCCTCGCCGGCGCCCAGACCGGCACCGGCAAGACCGCCGGCTTCACGCTCCCGATGCTGCACCGCCTGCTCGAAGGCGGCCCGAAGAAGGACAGCCGCGGCAAGCCGCCGGTGCGCGCCCTGATCCTCACGCCCACGCGCGAACTGGCCGCCCAGGTCGAGGAAAGCGTGCGCACGTACGGCAAGCACGTCTCGCTGTCGAGCATGGTCATCTTCGGCGGCGTGGGCATGCAGCCGCAGATCAACCGCCTGCACAAGGGCGTGGACATCCTCGTGGCCACGCCGGGGCGCCTGCTCGACCTGCACCAGCAGCGCGCGGTGGACCTGTCGCACATCGAGATCTTCGTGCTCGACGAGGCCGATCGCATGCTCGACATGGGCTTCATCCACGACATCAAGAAGGTGCTCGCGGTGCTGCCCCAGAAGAAGCAAAGCCTGCTGTTCTCGGCCACCTTCAGCGACGAGATCAAGGCCCTGGCCGATCGCCTGCTGAACAAGCCGGGCCTGATCGAGGTCGCGCGCCGCAACCAGACCAACGAGATGATCGAGCAGGCCGTGCACCCGGTCTCGCGCGAACGCAAGAAGCAGCTGCTGTCGCACCTGATCAAGTCGGGCGACTGGCACCAGGTGCTCGTGTTCACGCGCATGAAGCACGGCGCCAACCGCCTGGCCGAATTCCTGAACGACGACGGCATCACGGCGATGGCCATCCACGGCAACAAGAGCCAGACGGCGCGTACCCGCGCGCTGTCCGAGTTCAAGGCCGGCACGCTGCAGGTCCTCGTGGCCACCGACATCGCCGCGCGCGGCATCGACATCGACCAGCTGCCGCACGTCGTCAACTACGAGCTGCCGAACGTGCCGGAAGACTACGTGCACCGCATCGGCCGCACGGGCCGCGCCGGCGCGCAGGGCCGCGCGGTGTCGCTGGTGTGCGTGGACGAGGACATCTTCCTGCGCGACATCGAGAAGCTGATCAAGCGTCCGATCCCCAAGGAAGTCGTGCCCGGCTTCGAGCCCGATCCCACCGAGCGCGCCGAGCCCATCGTGCTGGGCCGCACCACCATCGGCGTGCGCGGCGCGCCCTCGGGCGGACGCGGCAACGGCGGCGGCCACCACGCCCGTGGCGGCCACGGCGATCGCGGCGGCAACGCCCATGGCAACGGCGGCGGCGACCGCAACCGCGGCCAGGGCCGCCCCGGCGGCGCGCCGGGCGGTCGTCCGGGGCAGCGTCCGCAGGGCCCGTCGGGCTCGCACGCGGGCGCCAAGCCGGCCCACGGCACGCCGCACGCCGGCCACGGCGGTGCGCGTCCGGCCAACGGCGGCCAGGGCCACGGCAACGGCGGCGGTCGTCCGGCCGGCGGCGGCCGTCCCCAGGGCGGCGGCCAGCGCGCGGCGCTGACCTCGCCGTCGGGCGGCAAGGGCTCGAACAAGCGCTGACCGGCGCCCTGTCCCGTCGACACAGGCCCGCGCGCGCCAGCCCGCGGGCCTTTTTGCATCTGGTTACAAACACGACCCGTTCGTGGATTGCTGCACGCACGCCGAACGGCCGCCGCGCCTGCTCGACCGGAGAATCGAAGGCTTGCCGGATCACGGCACCCGACTCCGTCCTCGGACGCCCGCGCTTGGACCTGCACACCCTCTTCGTCGCCCAGACCTGCCTGCTCGCCGCGATGGCCGCGATGCTGTGGGTGTCGCGCAGCGATGCCGACCGCGGCAACGGCATGCGGACGTGGCGGCTCGCGATCACGAGCACGGCGGTCGCCTACCTCCTGCTGGCGATCCCCGCGACGGGCACGGCGGCGACGGTCACGGGCCTGGTCGCCAACCTCGCCGGCGCCATCGGCGTCGCGCTGTTCTTCGTCGGCATCCGCCGCTTCGCGGGCCTGGGCCACGACCGGCGCTGGCTGGCGGCGATGGTCGCGGCCGTGACGATCGCCGGCGCCGTCGCCGGCGAGCGCGTCGCCTGGGCCGCGATCTTCAACGGCTTCGCCTACGCGGGCTTCGAGTGGCTCAACGCGCGCACGCTGTGGCGCCACCCGCGAATCGGCACCGACCGCGTGCAGCGCGTCGTGGCCGTGGCCTACGCCTGCATGGCCGTGGTGCTCCCGGCGCGCGCGGTGGTGCTGCTGCTGATCGGCCAGTCGCGCCTGAGCCTGGACCACGGCGACGCCTGGCAGGTGCCGATCTACGCGTTCGGCTTCGTCTACCTCGTCGTCACCAACCTCGGTTTCGTGCTGCTTTGCAAGACGCGCGCCGAGGACGAGACGCGCCTGCAGGCCCGCACCGACGACCTGACCCGGCTACCCAACCGCCGCGCGCTCGACGAGGAGATCGCCCGCGCGATGGCCGCCGCGCGCCGCAGCGGGCGCGCGTTCGGCGTGGTGATGGTGGACGTCGACCGCTTCAAGTTCATCAACGACACCCACGGCCACGCGACCGGCGACGCCACCCTCACCGCCTTCGCAGAGCGCCTGACCGGCGCGCTGCGCGAGCCCGACCGCGCCTACCGCTACGGCGGCGAGGAGTTCTGCCTGCTGCTGGCCGACACCGACCTCGCCGGCGCGCGCACGCTCGCGGAACGCGCGCGCGAGCACATCATGCGGCCCTTCGAGGGCACGATTCGCTCGCTCACCGCCAGCTTCGGCGCCACCGCCTGGCAGCCCGACGACACCGGCGACACCCTGTTCCGCCGCGCCGACCGTGCGCTGTATGCGGCCAAGGCCAACGGGCGCAATCGGGTCGAGACGGCTTGAGAGGCGCCGTCGGCGGCCGGATCGTTGAACGCGACGAGGGACCGAGGGCCCACTGAAGCCGCCCCTCGGGACGATCTTGACGCCCAGGCACGATGGCCGACCTTGCGGTCGCTGGCGCGCCCGGCAGCGAATCGTCCGCTGCGAACGATCGTCAGCCGCGCACCCGCCGGTAGTGCATGGCGACCGCGCCGTTGCCGAGCGGCCTTGCCAGGATCAGCTCGAGGCGTCTCGCTCCGGGCAACCCGCCCTGGTACAAGGTCGGGCCGTGGCCGGCGATCCGGGGGTGGACGAGGAACATGTACTCGTCGATCAGGTCCAGCCGGTCCAGCTCGGTCGCGAGTTGGCCGCTGCCCAGGAGCACGCCGGCCGGGGTGGCGTCCTTGAGCTTCTGCACGCCCGAGCGCAAGTCGCCGGCGACGTGATGGCTGTTGGCCCACGGGAAGTCCGCTCGCGTCGACGACACGACGTACTTCGGCTTGGCCTGCAGCTTGACCGCCCATTCGTGCATCGCGGGCGCCGCAGGCATCTCGCCGCGAGCGACCGCCGGCCAGTAGCTCTCCATCATCTCGTAGGTGGTGCGACCCCACAGCATCGCCCCGCTTGCATCCATGAGGCGCGTGAAGAAGGCATGCGTCTCGTCGTCGGCGATGCCCTCCTGGTGGTCGACGCAGCCGTCCAGGGTGACGTTGAGGCTGAAGGTCAGGAGTCCCATGCGGGCCGGCTCCGAGGTCCGCTCCGGCCGCAGTCGGTGGCGGGGCGCCTTGATGCGCCTCAGACGAACTCGCGCTCCCGCAGCCACTTCGTGGCGACCCACTTCTCGCCCTCGATCACCGGCGCGCCGCCATGCAGGCTCTTGGTGTTGACGTGGGCCCGGTCGTAGCTGAAGAAGACGGCGTTGCCCTTGATCGGCGCCACTTCGAAGCCGACGTCGGGGAAGGTGGTGCCGCCGCCCTTCTTGGGCGTGTTCAGATACATCAGCACGGTGCCCACGCGCTGGCCGCCGCGCTTGAGGATGGGCGCGGAGCCCGGGTGCACCGGGTCGAAGTAGTCGTAGTGCGGCTTGTACTCGGCGCCCGGCTGGTAGTGCAGCACCTGCAGGCCCTCGCCGTTCTGCACCGGCCAGTCCAGCAGCGCGGCGATGCGCTTTTCCACCTTGTCGATCACGCCCGTCTCGCCGCGCTCGAAGAACATGCCGCGGCTGGTGCGGGCGACGTTGACCTCGCTGCCGCCGGTGAGGTTGTCCACCGTCTCGGAGCGCGCCATGCGCGGCTTGGCCAGCGCGATGATCTGGTCGCATTCGGCGTCGGACAGGAAGCCGCCCAGCACGATGACGCGCGGCAGCTTCATGACGGACAGCACCGTGACGTCGCGATCGAGCACGCGCAGCTTGCTGGGTTGGTCGCGGACGGCGGCGTCGGGCACCGGCACCGGCTGTGGCTCGTGGCCCTGCGGCGCGGCGGCCTGCTGGGCCTGCTGCGTGGCCACCTGCTGGTTGAGGTGGCTGCGCAGCGTCTCCTCCAGCGCCTGGATGGCGACGTCCTCGTCCCAGCCGCTGGACTTCATCGCCTCCAGCACCGTCTCCGGCGCGACGCCGGCCTGCGCCTGCTGGACGATCCATTGACGAAGTTCCACCGAGATGTACTGCTGGCGCTTGCCACCGGTGTTCTGCGTGCTCGATTGCGTTTGCATGAGGTCGACTCCGACATGCGGTCGATGAGAAAAGCCTGGGACGCCGCCCTCCCGCTGGATTCGGCGTCTTCAGAACCGTATTCTGCGCATTTTGACAGCGCCCCACGGTCGAGTCGGCCCGTAATCCCCCGGTTTGGCGATGCTGCGGTGCAACTTCCGGTGAATCCCGCAGGCAAACGTCACCGCAAGGCACCGCAGGCCCCGTTTGCGCGCTTCGCGTCAGGCCTGGCGGCGCCGGAAGACGAGGCGGTCGGGCTCGGACGCGCGTTCCGCGAAGCGGTAGCCGTCGGTGCGGAAGTCCAGCAGGGCCTCGGGAGTCTCGGCGCGCTGCTCGATCGCGTGGCGCGCCATCGAGCCGCGGGCGCGCTTGGCGAAGAAGCTGATGATCTTGTACTCGCCGTCCTTCCAGTCCTCGAACACGCACTCGACGACGCGCGCCTTGAGCACCTTGGCCCGCCCGGACTTCGCCTGCGTCACCTTGAAGTACTCCTGTGACGCCAGGTTGATCACCAGCGGCGCCTGCTCCTTCGCCTGCAGCTTGTTGATGTGCGCGGCGACGGTGTCGCCCCACCACGCATACAGTGAGTTGCCGCGCTCGGTGGGCAGGCCGGTGCCCATCTCGAGGCGGTAGGGCTGCAGGCGATCGAGCGGGCGCAGCACGCCGTACAGGCCGCTGAGCATCAGCACGTGCTCCTGCGCCCAGGCGATCTCGTCCTCGTTGAGCGTGGACGCGCGCAGGCCGTCGTACACGTCGCCGTTGAACGCCCACATCGCCGGGCGGCTGTTGCGTTCGGTGGCGCGCGTCGACCAGGCCTTGTAGCGCTTGACGTTCAGCTTGGCGAGGTCTTCCGACAGGTCCATCAGCTCGGCGACGTCGGCCACCGTCTTCGTGCGCATCACGGCGATCAGTTCGGCGGCCTGCGCGGCGTACTGCGGCGCGGTGGCGGCGGGCTTGAGGCCGGCGCGGGCGGCGAGCACCGGTTCGGGCAGCGGGGATTCGTAGTCGAGGGACTTGGCGGGCGACAGCAGCAGGAGCATGCCCGGCAGTGTAGCGACGCTCGCACACGCGCGTGCCCGTGCGGGCATGCGCGGGCGACCGCGATGCGCACCGCCTCAGCCGAAGCGCACCGCGTACACCGGCGGCAGCCGCGCCGGCAGTGCCGTCCAGTGATCGCCCGCATCGTCGCTGGTCCAGACGCCGCCCGTGGTGCTGCCCATCATCAGGCTCGCGCCGTCGTCGGCGACGGCCAGGCCGTGGCGGTAGACGAGGTCGTAGCAGTCCTGCTGCGGCAGGCCGGCACGCAGCGTCTCGAACGTGGCGCCGCCGTCGCGCGTGCGGTTGACCACCAGGGCGCGGTCGACCGGCACGCGGCACTGGTCCTTGACCGCCGGTACGAACCACGCCGTGCGCGCGTCGCGCGGATGCGCCGCCACCGCGAAGCCGAACGAGGACAGCGGCGCGTGCAGTTCGTCCCAGCGCGCGCCGCCATTGGTGGAGCGGAAGATGCCGTTGTGGTGCTGGCACCAGAGCACGTCGGGCTGCGCGGCGCAACGCGCGATCGCGTGCGGATCCTGCGCGTCGGGGTCGAACGCCTGCTCGGGCGGCAGGTACTCGGCGCGCATGCCGTGCGCCGTCTGGGCCCAGCTCGCGCCCGCGTCGTGCGTGATCCAGGCGCCGGCGCTGCTGACGCCCACCAGCACGGTGTCGTCGCCCAGCGGGCTGATCGAATGGATGCCGGGCGTGTCGTAGCCGCCGCCGCCCCAGGTCGGCCGGCCGGGCTGGTTCCAGAGCGCCTCGTCCAGGCGCCAGCTCTGCGCGCCGTCGGTCGACTTGAACAGCGCGCCGGGCAAGGTGCCGGCGTACAGCGCGTCGCCCTGGCGCTCCAGCGACCACACCATGCCGACCTTCCACGCCGGCCCGGGCGCGCCCTCGGGCTGCGGCCCGAAGGCCGGCGCCGCCACCTCGCGCCAGGTGGCGCCGGCATCGTCGGACGCGTGCAGCTTCACGCCGAAGTGCCCGAGGTTCAGCGCCGCGAACATGCGCCCCGAGGCGTCCGGCGGCAGCAGCATGCTCACCGGGTCGCCGACGAAGCTGGTGCGCTCCACGCTCCACGCGCCGGCACGCCGGTGCAGCTCGATCAGGCCCTTGCGGGAGGCCACCCAGGCACGATCTGTCATGCGCCGCTCCTTCGTGATTGCCGTGGCTTCAGCCGCCGGTCAGCGCCTGCAGCACGTAGACCTTGTCGTCCGGCGCCAGCGCGTCGCTGAGCGCCGTGCGATCGGCCACGCGGCGTCCGTCGATGTAGATCACCACGTGCTGCCGCAGGTGCCCCTGCTCGTCGAGCACGTAGTGGCGCAGGCGCGGATTGACGTCGAACGCCGCGTCCAGCGCCTCGCGCAGCGTGGCCGCGGAGGTGCGGATCTCGGGCGTCTCGGTGAAGCGCTGCAACTGCGACGTGAACGCGACCTGGGGCATGGCCGCGATGGTGCGTGCGCCGGGCGTAGCGGGGCAATCGGGCCAATCCCGCGATCACCGCGTCGCGCGTCGTCATGCGCGCCAGGCCGCGGCCGAGCGCACGGACACGGCGACGCGTCAGTCGAACTTGCGCCGCACCCCGACCGCCGCCGACAGCCCGCGCGTCTGGCCGCGGACGCGGTCGTCCATCGCGGCCACGTAGAAGTCGGTCTGGCTGTCCCAGTTGTAGAGGTAGGCCACGGAGCCGGTCGAATGCTTGCGGTCGACGGCCAGGCCGGTGGCGTTGGTGACGGCGCCCTGGATGTCCAGCGTGCCCGGCCCCAGCGGGATCGCGGCGCCCATCGTGAAGATGTGGCTGCGCACGCCCAGGCCGATGTCGTTGGTCCACGTGGCCTCGCCGAACAGGCGCGCCACGCCGAAGTCGTAGGTGGCGCCGGCCTGCAGCGTGTTCTCGATGGTCGGGTCGTTGATGCCGTCGTTCAGGTGCACGCGCTGCACCGACAGCGCGCCCGCGAACAGCCCGTAGGCCCACACCGCGCTGGCGCCGCCGTAGTCGCCGCGGTGCGCGGCCGCACCCTTGGCGGCCATCGCGTTGAACGTGAAGCCGTTCAGGTTGGGCGTGCTGTACGACAGCGCGCGATCCCAGTAGAAATCGCCCTGCACGCCCTCGAGGTTGCCGCTCTGGAACACGTGCCGCACCGCGGGCGAGAACGCGATCGAGTTGCCGAGCGCGTTGAAGCGCACGGTGGTGTCGAACAGGTAGGTCTGCAGGCGACCGATGCGCACGCTGCCGTACTCGCTGCCCAGCGACGCGAACGCGTTGCGCGACAGCAGCGGGTCGTTGGGCTTGCGGCCGGTGGCGAAGTCCTGGAAGCGGAAGAAGGTCTCCATCGTGAGGCCGGGCAGCCAGCCGCCGTCCAGCGCATCCTTCAGGTTCAGGCCGATGAAGGTGGCCGACATCGAGTTGCTGTTGAAGTGGTCGTCCTTGATGCTGCCGCTGGTCTCGAAGCGGCCCCAGGACAGGTCGGCCACGCCGTACACGTTGTAGTCGACCTGCGCCATCGCGAGCGCCGGGCAGGCCAGCAGCGCGGCCAGCGCCAGCGCGCGCGCCGCGCCGCCGCCGCTGCTGCGGCCATCGAATCCTCCGTCGTTGTTCATGTTCAAGCTCCTGTCGACATCGATCGCCACGCCAGCCACGCACCGTTGAAAGCGGCATGCAGCAGCACGCACCAGCGCAGCAGGCGCCAGCGCCCGTACACGCTGCCCACCAGCAGCGCCGGCAGCGCCACCGCGAAGGCCATCCACTGCAGCCGGGCCAGTGCATGCAGCCCCGCGAACGCCAGCGCGGTGGACACGTTCGCCCGCCCCGGCGCGAGCCCGCGCCGCAGCAGCCACTCCTGCAGGCCGGCGCGAAACACCGCCTCCTCGATCAGCGGCGCCAGCAGCAGCAGCATGGCGACGCGCTCCCAGCTCAGGCCGGTCATCGCCGCGCTCCCGCTTCGGTGACCGCGAGCGCCCGGCTCATCGCGCCGACTCCCGCCCGCCGCGCGCGTCGCGCCGGCGCGCGCGGGCGCGCAGCGCGAGCGCCACGAGCGCGAGCAGGCCCAGTGCCCACAGCGTCGGATCGAAGGCGCCGTCGCCGCGGCTGATCGAGCAGCCGCCGCTGGACAGGTCGGGCGCCTGGTCGCCGTTGCCGGTCAGCGCGACGTCGCCGGCCTGGGCCTGCGCGTCGGACTGCACCGTCAGCGTGCCGGCGGCCGCACCCGAGGACGACGGCTGGAACATCACCGCCACGGTGCACTCGGCGCCGGGCTGCAGCGCGAACGGCGTCGCGGGGCAGGTCGCGCCCTGCACGCTGAATGCGCCGCTGGCCTGGATCGCCGACACCTGCACCGTGCCCGAGCCGCTGTTGGACAGCCGCAGCGTCGCGGGCTGCGAGCGCGTGCCCATCTGCACGCTGCCGAAGTCCATCGCCGTCGTCGACAGCGCGAGGGCCAGCGCCGGCCCGCCCGAGCCCGTGCCGGTCAGCGTGACGGGCACCGGCGCGCTGCCGTTGGACACCACCTGCAGCGTGGCCGACCTCGCGCCCGCCGCCGCCGGCGCGAACTGCACGTCGATGCGGCACGACTGCCCCGCGAACATCGGCTGCAGCGCGGTGCACGTGTCGTACTTGATCGAGAACGCCGACGAGCCCGCGCCCACCGCGTTGACGAAGCTCAGCGTCGCGCCGCCGGGGCCCTGGTTGGTGAGCGTCAGCGACTGCGTCGCCGACACCACGCCCGCCTGCACGGTGCCGAAGTCCAGCGTCGTCACCGCCGGCGACCACGCCAGCACGGGCGCCTGCGCCGCGGTGCCGGTGCCGTGCAGTGCCAGCGTGGCCGGCGAGGCGGGCGCATTGCTGGCGATGGACAGCGTGCCGTCGAAGTCCTGCACCGCGGTCGGCGTGAAGATCACGTCGACATGGCACTTCGCCCCCACCGCCAGCGTCGCGCCGGCGCAGCTGCTCGCGTCCTTGACGGCGAAGCCGCTGCCGCCGGCGGTGACGCCGGCGATCACCAGCGGCGCCTGGCCGGTGTTGGTGATGGTCGCGGTTTGCGGCGGGTAGGGGTTGCCGATGGTCTGCGTGCCGAAGTTCAGCGGCACGGGATCGAATCCGACCACCGGCACCGGCACCGGCAGGCCGTTACCCGTCATCGTGATCGAGGCCGACGCGACCGTCGCGTTGGTCAGCCCGATCTGCACCGCCGCCGCGCGCGCGCCCGCGGCCGTCGGCGCGAAGGTGATGGCCAGCGTGCAGGATGCGCTCGGCGCCAGCACGGTCGACGCCGCGCAATCGCCGCCGAGCTGGTAGTCGGCCGATGCCGCGCCGGTGACGGCCAGGCTCGCGAGCGTCAGCGGCGCGGCGGTCGGGCCGGCGCTGGTGTTGGTCAGCGTGATCGATTTCTGGCTGGTGCTGCCGAGGACGGTGTCGGCGAAGGTCGGGTTCCAGTCCGTCGACGACAGGATGCCCAGCGGCCGCGGCGAGCCGCGCCCCACCAGCGCGACGACCAGCGGGCTGCCGCTGGCCCCGTAGGCCAACGAGACGTCGGCGTTGCGCGTCGTGGCCACGCTGGGCGTGAAGCGCACGACCAGCGTGCACGGCGATGCGTGCGGCACCGCCAGACCCGGCGTGCAGCCGTTGCTTGCATCGAGCGCGAAGTCCGCGGCCGCGGCGCCGGCGAGCGTGACCGACTGCAGCGTCAGCGGCGCCGCGTTGTTGTTGGTGACGATCGCCGAGGCCGTGACCGACGAGCCGACCGCCGCGTCGAAGCCCAGCGAGGCCGTGGACGATGTCAGCGGCGGGCTCACCGTGATCGTCGTCTCGGTGAAGCCGCTGGGGTGCTGCGGATCGGTGGCCGTGGCCGTGAGACGGACGACGAAGTCGCCTTGCGCGTCCACCACCAGGGCCGCCGTGGTGTTGGACGTGCTGTTCGAGATCGTGTTCACGCTGCCCGACGGCTTGCTGGTGATCGTCCAGGCGTAGGCGAACGAGTCCCCGGGAATCGCCGCGGCCGAGCCCGTCAGCGACACCGTGCTTCCGAGCACCGCCGTCTGGTGCGCGCCGGCGTCGATGGTGACTTGCACGTTGGACGCCGTGATCGTGGCCGTCGCCTGCTTGCTGCCGTGGCCGTCGGTGACCGTCAGCGTGACGTCGTAGTCGCCGGTGACCGTGGGCGTGAACGTGGCGGACCCGCACGTGAGCGGGCTGGTCACCGTCTGCGCGGCGCCGTTGTGCAGCGCGACCGTCCAGCTGCAGCTGAAACCGCCGCCGTCGCCCGAGGCGCTGCCCGCGCTGCTGAGGGTGACGGGCACGTTCACGAGCACGGTGCCGGTGTTGGCGATGTGGGCGGTGGGCAGCGGCGCCACGACGGGCGTGATCGTGCTCGTCGCCTGCGTCGCCGAATGGACGCCCTGGTCGTCGACGTCGAGCTTGACCACGTACGACGACGTGCCGCTGGCGGTGAAGCTCGCGGTGCTGCCGGACGTCGTGAACGGGATGCTCGTGGCGCCGCTGGTGACCGTCCAGGCGTAGTTCAGCGAATCGCCCGCCTGGTGCGTGCTGGTGCTGCCGTCCACGGTGACGGAATCGCCCGCGAAGACGGTACCCGATGCCGGCGAGATCAGCGTGATCTGCGCGGTGGGCTGCAAGACGGCCCGCACGCTGCGCGTCACCGGCGTCGACGACGTGTACTGGTCGTTCACCGTGAGGCTGAATCCGTAGCTGCCGGCGGCGACGTTCGTCAACGACGGCGAGACGCCGTGCAAGGTGGTGAACGCGGCCCCGTCCTTGGTGACGGCCCAGTCGTAGGTGATGGTCGGCGACGGGTTCGGATCGTGGCTGCCGCTCGCGTCCAGGGTGATCGTCGAGCCGCTCGCCACGGCCGTGGGGAGACTGGCGATCGCGCCCGTGATCGCGCCATAGCTGGTGCCCGTCAGCGAGATCTGCACCGGCTTGACGTTGTAGGCCGGCGTCGCCAGCGACGTGTCCCAGAACACGGTGCCAGGCGTCGGATCGCCGCTGGACGTGGCGAACGTGAGCGTGAGCATCCCGTTCTCCGACTGGGGTGTCGCGCCCGAGACCGGCGCCAGCGTGACGTCGACCGTGCAGGTCGTCGCCGCGAGCGTCGACGTGCCGGCGACCGTCCCCGCGACGCCGCACGAGGGTGTACTGACCGAGTAGTCCAGGCCGGCCGGCCCGGTCGCCTGGAACGTGAAGGCGGAGGCGCGCACGTTGCCCACGGTGATGGTCACGGGTGCGCTGGAAGAACCGACTGCGATGTTTCCGAAGGCGAGCGTCGTCGTCGGCGTCACGGACCCCTGGAGCAGGTCCAGCATGTACTGCCCCATCGCCGTCAGCTCGCTGTTGTTCGTGCTGTGGGCGAGGTCGTACATCGGCTGCCCGGCTGACGACTGTCCGGAAAATGCCAACGGGTTCTGGGAGAACCAGCACTTGAACCGGTCGCCGAGGTCCGGATGGACGGCCGCCGTGCAAGCCGAGCCGCCGCTCTGCGCTCGTCCGGTGGCGAAGTCTTGCAGGAGCTGTACGCCCCACTTGGTCTGGCCCGTCACGCGGTTGTCCCCGGGGGACATCTGCGCCGGCATGGCATGGCATCCGCCGCAACCATAGGCATCCCAGACCGCCTGCGCACTGGATGCCTGCGCGAACGACGACCCGGCGAAGACCGAGAGCATGGCCGCAAACAGCAGCTTCCAGGCCAGGAAGCCCACCCGCAGCATCGACAGCACGTTGATTGCCTTCATCGTCCCCTCCTCATTGTTGGCTCTCGCGCCTTCGGCGGCCGCTCAGATGCAATCCACCACCCGGAACTCCACGCGTCGATCGAGCGCGTCGCGCAGATCGTCCGTCCCGAGGCCGATCAGCGCCTCGCGCGAACCCACGCCGGTGGAACTCATGCGGCCCGCGAGGGCGCGCTTGTCCTGCGCCAGCATGCGCATCACGACCTCGGCGCGCTGGCGCGACAGCGCCTCGTTCAGGCGCGCGCTGCCGGTGCGGCTCGTGTGGCCCACGACCTTGATGCAGACGTTGCTCTGCACGCCTTCCTGCGCGAGCGAGACGAGCCACAGGCGGTACTGCTCGGGCAGATCGCCCACCTGGTTGAAGGCCGTCTTGCCGGGCTGGAACAGCAGCTTGAGCGGCAGCCGCTTCTGCTCGAGGCCGGAGTCGACGAGCTTGTCGAAGGCCTTGCGCGCGGCGTCGCGGTTGCCCATCTGCCAGTTGGTCAGGTACAGGCCGTTGAGCACGCGCAGGTCGCCATCGTCGGCCAGCGGGCGCGCCTCCTCGTAGAGCTTGTGCGCCTCGGCGATGCGGCCGTCCGAGTAGGCCATGATGGCCTCGTTGACGGTGGCCTCGGCCGGCAGGCGCGACAGGTAGTCGGGATCGGCCGGGTCGCCGACGTTCGTCTTGACCTGGCACGAGTTGATGTAGCCCAGCACCGTCTTGTCCTTGTGCCAGGTCGGGCTGTCGCTGTAGTACTTCAGCGGCTCGGGGTTCACGGAGTCGACGGTCGCGCGGTCGATCTGCTTGGCCACCACCTGGCCGGTGCGCAGGTCGATGAGCGTCAGCCAGACGCGGAAGGCGTCGGGCGGCGTGTCGACGGCGCGCTCCACGTTGACGGGCGTCAGCGTGCCGATCAGCAGCAGCGGCCGATCCTCCAGGCTGCGGCGGGTGAAGGGCTCGACCTTCCAGCCCGCGAATCGCGTCTGCACCATCGATGCGAGCTGCACGCCCATGCGCGCGGTGCTGACCGTCTGTGCGCCGGTGTTGGCGTCGATCAGCGGGTCGATGATCAGCGGCCGCGACGACGACGCCAGCTCCGGCGCGACCTGGCCCAGCAGGCCGCTGCCGGCGCGGCTGACGGCGTCCTCGAAGCGCACCGGCAATGGCGGCACCAGGTCGCTGGCCAGCGCGGCGCGGCCCGACGTCGCCGGCGCCGCGGCGGGCGTCGCCGTGGCGACCGCGGCGGGCGCCCGGTTCGCATCGGCCGGCGCGGCGGGCGCAGGCGCTGCGGCGGCCGTCGGCGACGGGCCGGACGACGCGCACGCGGCGATGGCCAGGCACATCGACACCAGGACAGCGCGGGGAGCGATCGGGCGTTGGGACATGTCGGAACCTCGTGGAGAAGGAGATGGCCGCGTTTCAGCGGCGCGGGTAGATCGGATCGGGCGACGGCGCGCTGCACCCGAGGAAGGTCGTCATCAGGCCCTGCAGCGCGGTGTCGGACTGCGCGCGCTGCATCAGGCGGTCGCGCGAGATCAGCGCGTTGGGCATGGACGCGTTCAACGCGAGCGCCGCCGTGCCGCCGCAGAAATGCGTCGAGGCGCGGCCCGGGCTGAGCACCGTCTGGCTCCAGTCGTAGGTCGACGCGAGCGATGCGTGGCAGGTGCGGCACGACGTGGCCACCACCTCGCGGTAGAACGCCGGCGCGTCGGGCTGGCTCGCCGCGGCGGCCTGCCAGGCCGGCGGCACGTACTGCTTGTCGAGCGTGTGGCCAGCGGTGTACCAGCCCTGGATAAGCGCGCTGGTCGCCGCCGAGGGCTGCGTCGCCAGCACCAGCTGGTTGAGCTGGTACAGCGACTCGGTCTGCGCCGCCTCGGTCAGCTTGCTGTCGGAGCCGAACAGGTAGTTGCCGGTGTCGAACGGCAGGAAGTGCGAGCCCAGGTACGGCGACGGGTTGCCCTGCTCGGCGAAGCGGCCGTTGTGCACGGTGCCGCCGTGGCAGGCGACGCACGCGCCCGGCACGTACTTCTCGCCGCGGCCGTCGAGGTTGACCGAGGTCAGCAGGGCGCCGTCCGGCCCGAACACGAAGAACTTGGTGAGCGGCGCGCCGCCGTTGGCGCCGCTGCTGGGCGTCCATTCCATCGCCACGCAGGCCACCTGCTTCTGATCCGCGAATGCGACGCCGAGCACCGCGTCGACGTCAGCCTGGTCCTGCGTGACCGGCCCGGGATGGTTGCAGACGTAGAACGCGACATGCGTGGCGTCGACCTGGGTCGCCACCATGCGCCGCACCAGGTTCAGGTCCATCTTGTTGATGTAGGTGGCGGCCACCTCCGTGTTGCCCTGCAGGTAGGGCGCGAAGTGCATCGCGCGCTTCCAGTCGTCGAACGAGATGCCGCCACTGGGCGTGCCCTGCGCGTCGCAGTCGGTGACGGCGCCGAGCGCGCGGTAGTACATGCAGCCGCTCAGGCGCGAGTCGATCGCCTTGTAGCTGAGGAACTGCAGCGCACCGGGCAGGCTGTTGGAGGTGACGCCCGTCTCGGGCAGCACCATCGCGCCGCGCACGTTGCCGTCCAGGCCGTTGGCCACCATGCGCGCGATGACCGGGCGATGGTTGGCCAGCACGATCGACAACTCCACGGGCTGGTTGGCGGCGTAGCCCGCGGGTGTCGCGGGCGCGGGCACGGGCGACGTCGTCTGCAGGCCCTCGCAGGACACGGCGAGCTGCAGGCTGCCGTTGGCGGGCACCGGCGCGTCGAGCGCGTAGTCGCCGAAACGGTTGACGCGCACCGGCGCGCCGAGCGCGGTGCCGTCGGCCTGCTGCAGTTGCACGGTCGCGGCGCTGTGGATGCCGAAGAACTCGTCCTGGATGCCGCAGGTCGCGCCGTCGGCATCGGCCACGTGGCCGTGCAGGCGCAGGTTGCGCTCGGCGGCGATCGGCGGAAGGTACGACGTGACCGTCGTGTCGCTGGGGCCGGGCTGCAGCGGCACGCCGCACGGGCCCATCGGCGCGGTCTGCGACGTCGCGCACTGCACGTCGAAGGTGGCGCCCGACGCCAGCTTGGGCAGGTCGATCTCGCCGCTGACGTCCGTCGTGCCGGAGAACACCAGGTTCGGCGGCGTGGCGCGGTCGAAGACCTGCACCTGCACGTCCGGCAGGTACACGGTGCGCGCCGCGGGGCTGCCGCCGCCGGCGGGCGTGAACATCGTCGCGTCGGCCGACTGGAAGCGCAGGCGCATCGTGGCGCCATCGAAGTCGGTGACGGCCGCCGCCGTGTAGGCGCGCGCGGCCGGCTTGACGGCCGTCGTGCCGAGCGGGTCGCTGGAGACGGCGTACTGCTGCTGCGCGTAGCCGCCCTTGCCGTCGGACACGGTGACGTACGCGAAGTGCAGGCCGGGGCCGTCCGGCAGCGTCCAGGTGGTGGTGCGCGCGTTCGCGTTGAGCACCGTGCCGCCGTTCACGCGCCACTGGTACTGCAACGCGTCGCCGTCGCCATCGCTGGCCTCGACGGTCAGCGTCGTCTTCGACGGCCCCGCGTCACGCGAGGTGCCCGACGCCCCGCCCCCGCCGCAGCTGGCCAGCAGGGCGACGGCGGTCGCCAGGCTGCCGGCTCCGACAACGAGACGCAATCTTCCAAGCTCGCGCATGGCGGCTCCTTGCTGTGAGCGCCGACCCACCTCCTGGGCGGCGTGCCGCAAGTGTCGGTTCGAGGGCTTGCGGCCGCATCCCCAAAAATGCCGATGCCGCCGCGCAACGCCCTACGTTCGTGGGGGTGGCGCCTCGATGACGCACCTCGTCGACGCGCGGCCTGCCTACTTGCAGTGCAGGCTTCCGGCGCGCTCCAGCAGGTCCGGCGAGGTCTCGCCCAGCGACAGCCGCTGCAGGATGCGCGCGCACTCGGCGGCGTTCGGGTTGGCCACGGCCGGCGGCTTGGCGGACGGGGTGGCGCGGGGGCGCCTGGTGGACGGCGGCGCCTCGACGGCCGTCGTCGGTGCGGGCTCGGGCGTGCGCGCGTTCGCGGGCGCGGGGGCAGGCGCGGGCGCGACCTCGACCGGCGGCGCGGCCGTCGTGGGTGTCGCAGCCACGGGCGCGCTGCCGGCGGGCGAGACCGCCGAAGCCTCGGGGCTCGGCGACGGCGCCGCCACGACCGCGGGCGGCGCAACGGGCGTCGCCGTCGGTCGGGCGACCGGCTTCAGCGTCGGCTCAGGCTGGGGCGCCGGAGCGCGCAGCATCCACCACGCCGTGAGCGCCGTGGCGGTGGTCGCGAGGACGGCCACCGCCGACATCAAGGCCACGCGTCCGCGCGGCGCGGGTTCCGGCGCGCGAGCGGATGTCGTCGCGTCGGTTCGCGGCGCCTCGCGCGCGGCGCGCGCGTCGGCCGACGCGGTTGCGCGCTCGTCGCTCACCGCACGGGCAGTTGGCGGCAAGTCGTCGATACCGGCATCGCGTGCCGATCGAACCGACGTGATCGGCCTGGCATCGCCACGCGTCGTGCCGGACGCCGGCGCATCGGCGGTGCGCAGCGACGCGCCGGCGCGCGTCAGGTCGTCATCGACCGCATCCGAGTCGATCGACGGCGCGACCTGCGGACGCAGTCGGGAGGGAGACTGCGAGTCGTCCGGCGATCGCGGCTGCGGCTGCGGCTGCATCGTCGAGCGCGACGTCCGATCGGCTTGCGAAAGCGCTTGCTGCGGCGGCGGTTGCACGATCGAGCGCGCCTGCGGCTCGAGCCGCGAATGCTGCGGCGCTTCGGCTTGCGGCTGAAGGGTCGAGCGCGACTGCGGTTCGAGGTGAGTCTGCTGCGGTGCCTGCCGCAAAGTCGAGCGCGACTGCGGTTCGAGCCGCGACGGCGATTCCTGCGGCGCTTGCGGCGGGATCGATGTGCGCAACTCTGATCGAACCGTCGGCTGCGGCGGCTGCTGCGACCTGTGCTCCGACCTCGCCGCGGACTGCGGCTGCGAAGTCTCTTCCCACTGCGAACTCGTCGGCGCCGGGGCTTCGTCATCGAACGACGGGACGAGCCGCGACGGCGTCGACGTCGTCGGCGGCCAGCCCGTCGGCATGAACGAGCCGCCGTCCGGATGCACCACCGTCACGTCGTCGTCGACGTCGCCCTCCTCCGGCGCGAGCGGGATGTCGACCGACGCCTCGGCCGGCGGCGGCTGCGTCGTCGTGTGCGCCAGCTGCGTCGGCGCGAGCTGCGTCGGGGTTGCGCCGGTCGCGTGTCCGGTCGCGCGGGCCGCGGGGTCGGTCCGGTGCGGCCCGAGGACCGCGGCGCGCTGCGAGGCGGGCCGGCGCAGGCCGATCTCGTCGGCGAAGGCCTCGATGCTGCGCGTGCGATCCTGCGGCAGCAGCGCGAGGCCGCGGTCGATGGCGCCCAGGAACTCCGGCGAATAGCCCGGCAGCGACTGCGCGGCCAGCGGCACGTGGTTGTCCTTGAGCATGCGCGAGATCGCCGCCGGCGGCTTCTTGCCGGTGACCATCCAGTAGATGACCGCGGCCAGCGCGTGCACGTCGGTCCACGCGCCCTGCGACATGTCGGCGACCTCGGCGTACTGCTCGATCGGCGCGTAGCCGGCCTTCACGATCACGGTCAGGGCCTGCGACATGTCCGTGATCACGCGCCGCGCCGCGCCGAAGTCCAGCAGCAGCGGCCGGCCGCTGTCGGCCAGCATGAGGATGTTGTCGGGCGCGATGTCGCGGTGGTAGCACGAGCGCGCGTGGATGTAGCCCAGCGCCTCGGTCAGCGGCGCCAGCAGCTCGAGGATCCACGCCTCGCCGGGCGCGCCGGGCATGGCCTGCACGGTGTCGCGCAGCGTGCGGCCTTCGTAGAACGGCATGACCATGTAGGCCGTGCCGTTCGCCTCCCAGAAGCGATAGACCTTGACCAGCGACGGATGGTCGAACGACGCCAGCAGCTTGCTCTCGTTGACGAAGCTGCGCAGGCCGGCGTCGAAGGTCGATTGCAGCGCTGCGCTACGCACGTGCACGCGGGTGTCCTGGTCGCGCGATGCCAGCGAGCCCGGCATGTACTCCTTGAGCGCCACGACGCGCTCGAGCGAGTGATCCCACGCGCGATACACGATGCTGAAGCCGCCCTCGCCGAGCGGATCGGTGATCTCGAACTCGTGCAGGCGCGTGCCCGTCTGCAAGGCATGCAGCGACGCCGCCCGCGCGCTCGGCGCCGCGGCGCGCGCGCCCGGCGACGCGGCAGGATCAGTGGTGGTGGCCAGAACGCCCGCCGACCCGGTCACGGCGTCCTCTGGCGGCTTCGGGTTCATGGCGGCCCATTGCTCGGACAGTCCACCAGTGTAAGCCGCGAGCCGACCCCGCCGTCCTCCGGATTGGGGATGACGTTGTGCATGGCATCACGGATCGGCGGCGCGATGTCGGCGGGAGCGCGGTGTCGAGCAGGTCAAGCCCAGCGGGCGCTGTCGTATCAATGACCGGGCGGCGAAGGCGTGCGCGTGGCGGTTGCGTGATGTGCGGACCGGTCCGCTTCGCACGTTCGAATCCCGTCGAGCTGGGCACGATCGATGCCCGTCTGGCCGCGTCAGCGTTGCGTGGCCGACGGCGGCGCGACCGTGTGGCCGTCCGTGCCATTGCCCGACGTGGGCGCGTCGCCGGTGGCGGGGCCGAGCGAGGTCACCGTGGGCGGGCCGGCGATCGAGTCGAGCACGGCCAGCACGTTGGGCGCCGTGCGGAACGCCGCGAGCAACTGGTCGCTGCGCGTGCGCTCGGCGGCCGACAGTCGCGACGGGTCGATCGTCGGCAATTCCTCAGGGCTGGGCGTGGACGCCTCGCGCGCGAGGCTTTGCAGCGCGACGCCGGCCGCGAGGTCGGGACGCGGCACGCCGCCCAGGCCGTTGGCCACCATGTAGCCGAGGTTGTGGCGCGCCGGCGCCAGGCCCTGCGCGGACGCGGCGCGAAAGCCCCCGAGCGCCGCCGCGTCGTCGCGCGTCACGCCCTTGCCGCGCGCGTACAGCAGCGCGAGGTGGTTGCGCGCCGGCGCGTTGCCGCGGGCCTCGGCGAGGCGGTACCAGCGCTGCGCCTCCGCGGGGTCGGCCGCCTGGCCACGGCCTTCCTCGGCCATCCAGCCGAGGTTGTCCATCGCGAAGGCGTTGCCCTTGCGCGCCGCCAGGCGGAACTGGCGCAGCGCGGCCGCATCGTCGCGCGCGATGCCCAGGCCGTTCGTGAGCATCCAGCCCATGTTGTTCTGTCCCGACGCGTTGCCCTGCGCCGCGGCCTTCTGGTACCACTCGACGGCCTGCTTCTCGTCGGCGACCACCGCGTCGCCCGCGGCGTACATCAGGCCCATGCTGACCTGCGCGGGCGCATAGCCGGCCTCCGCCGACTTGCGGATCCAGCGCTGCGCGCTCGCCGGGTCGCGCGCGACGCCGCGGCCGCTGAGCATCGCCATGCCCAGGTTGTGCTCCGCCGTCGGATCGCCCTGCGCGGCCGACAGTTGCAGCCAGCGGAGCGAGGCCGCGAGGTCGCGCGGCACGCCGCGTCCTTCGCTGTAGACCCAGCCGAGCGCCGACTGCGCGCGCGCCTCGCCCTGGTCGGCGGCGGCCTTGTACCAGCGCAGGGCCTGGGCGTCGTCGCGCTCCACGCCCTGGCCGTTCGTGTAGAAGACGCCCAGCCGGTACTGCGCCACCGCGAGTCCCTGCTTGGCGGCGAGCGTGGCCCAGTGCGCGGCCTGCATGTCGTCCTGCGGCACGCCGCGGCCGATCAGCGCCATGTACGACAGGTTGCTCTGCGCGGTCGGCTCGCCCTGGTCGGCCGCCTTGCGGTACCACTTGGCGGCCTCCTCGAAGTCGCGCGCGACGCCCTTGCCCTGCTCGTACAGGAACCCGAGGTTGGTCTGCGCCCGCGGGTCGCCCTGCTCGGCCGCCTTGCGGAACCAGCGCGCGGCGATCGCCGGGTCGGCGGCCACGCCATACCCGCGCAGGTACATGTCGGCCAGCGCCAGCTGTGCATCGCGATCGCCCTTCTCGGCCGCCGGCTGGAACTCGCGCAGCGCGGTGGCGTAGTCGCCGCGACGTCCCGCCTCGTAGCCCTCGGCTGTGCCGGCGCGCACCGCCGCACAGGCGAACGCCATCGCCGCGGCCACGACGGAACACACGATCAGCGACGGCGCCGCCTCCTTCCGACGGAACACGCACGCCATGCCGGACGCCGATCGATTCGAGCGGCGCGGCAGGCGCACCGAAAGCGCGGGGGCGTGGCAGGCAGGCAATGGATTCATTTCGAGCGGAAGTCCTCGAGGGATGTTAGCGCGAAGGATCCGGGGGCGGTGGCCGAGGCGGACGGCGCGGCCGGACGCGACAGCCGAGTCGCCCGACTCGATGGCTCGCCGCATGAGGGGCCGTGCTCGATTATCAGTGTCGTGCGGGCGAGAAAAGCCGGGGGTTGCCTTGGGGCGTCGCGGGGGTGCGACACCAAACAAGGGAGGGATGCGAGTCGGCGCCGGGCCGGCCGCAAGAGGCATCTTGGGCGCGAAGAGGAATCGCCTGCGTGGGCCGATGTTCCGCGCAGCGAGCTGATCCGCGCGCGCAGCAAGGTGCTCGATCGGCGCATGCAGCGACGCGAGGCACCCACTGAGGCATCGCTGCGTGTGATCGCTGCCCACCGAGCGGCGTCGCGCTCGCCCCGCCGCGCTGGGCGGCGTAGCCATGTCGCGCCGTCGAACTGGTGCTCGATCTGCGCATGCAGCGACGCGAGGCATCCGCTGAAGCAGCGCTGCGTGCGATCTCTGCTCGTCGAGCGTCGTCGCGCGGGCCACCGCCGCGGGTGACGTTGCCATGTCGCGCGGTGGAACTGGTGTTCGTTCTTCAGCCATGCCCTTGCGTTCCTGTTGTTGCGCCTTTTCGTTCGCGCCATCCCGTCAATGGAAATCCCGGCTGCGCGTGACCAGGCCGTGCAGCATCGACGAGTGATCCACCAGCGTCTTGGCAACCAGGTGGCGCACGTCGCCTTCCCGTTGCCAGACGCCGTAGACCGTCAGCAGCGACGCCGCCAGCAGCGGCTTGCGCTGGGCCGCAGCCACGGCGGGCCAGACGATGACGTTGACGGTGCCGGTCTCGTCCTCCAGCGTGACGAACACGACACCCTTGGCGGTGCCCGGCTGCTGGCGGTGCGTGACCAGCCCGCTCGCGCGCGCGAGCTGGCCGGGCCGGTATTGCGCGTTGAGCAGCGCCGCCTGCTGCACCTTGAACGGCGCCAGCGCCGGCCGCAGCAACGCCAGCGGGTGGCCCTTCAGCGACAGGCCCATGGCGCGGTAGTCGGCCAGCACCGCATCGCCGAGGTCAAGCGCCTCGAATGCGGGCACGTCGTCCTCGACGGTGCGGGTGGATTTCAGCAACGACGTGGCGCGGGTGTCGACGCCGGCCACGGCCCAGATGGCGTCGCGGCGATGCCCCACCAGCGCGGACAGCGCATCGGATCCGGCCAGGCTGTGCATCGCCTGGGCGTCGAGATCGGCGCGGCGCGCCAGGTCTTCCACGTTGGCGAACGGCGCCTGCGCCCGCGCGGCCATGATGCGCAGGCCTTCGTCCTCGGCCAGGCCGGTGACCCGGTTCAACCCGAGCCGCACCGCGCACTGTCCGCCGGGGATGGCGCGTGCGTCGTCGGCGGGCACCGCCTCGCCCGGCGCCTGCGGCTCCAGCGTGGACTCCCAGTCGCTGATCGTGACGTCCACCGGCCGCACCGCGACGCCGTGCGCGCGCGCGTCACGCACGAGCTGGGGCGCGGCGTAGAAGCCCATGGGCAGGCTGTTGAGCAGCGCGGCCAGGAAGGCGTCGGGGTGGTGGCGCTTGATCCACGCGCTGACGTAGACCAGCTTCGCGAAGCTGGCGGCATGGCTCTCGGGGAAGCCGTATTCGCCGAAGCCCTGGATCTGGTTGAAGATCGCCAGGGCGTACTCCGGCTCGTAGTTGCGGGCGACCATGCGGCTGATCAGCTTCTCCTTGAACGGGCCAAGGCCGCCCTTGCGCTTCCAGGCCGCCATCGCGCGCCGCAACTGGTCGGCCTCGCCGGGCGTGAAGTCGGCAGCAAGGATGGCCAGTTGCATCACCTGCTCCTGGAAGATGGGCACGCCCAACGTGCGCGACAGCGCCGCCTTCGCCTCCTCGCTGGGATAGATGACGGGCTCCTTCTGCTCGCGCCGCTTCAGGTACGGATGCACCATGCCGCCCTGGATCGGCCCCGGCCGCACGATGGCCACCTCCACCACCAGGTCGTAGAACGTCTTCGGTCGCAGCCGCGGCAGCATGCTCATCTGCGCCCGGCTTTCCACCTGGAACACGCCCACCGAGTCGCCGGTGGACAGCATGTCGTACACCGCCTTGTCCTCGTCGGGGATGTCGGACAGGCTCGCGTCGCAGGCCAGGCCGTCGCGGTCGGCGACGATGCCCATTCCGGCCGCCGCGCCGGCGCTGGAGAACGTCCTGGCGCTCAGCGCGATCCGCGTGGCGCTGTTGCCCGCATGGCCGACGGATGCGACCTCGGTGCGGTGCAGTTCCTCCTGCTGCGCCTGCCGCTTCGCCTCGAGAACCCAATCGGGCGGCGGCGGCCCCGGCATCAGCTGGCGCATCTTGGCGTCGACGAACAGGAGCCCACGCCGCAGCGCGCTGAGCATGCCGAGCGCGAGGATGTCGACCTTGAGCAGCTTGAGGACGTCCAGGTCGTCCTTGTCCCACTGGATCACGGTGCGCTTGTCCATCGCGGCGTTCTCCACCGGAACGAGCAGCGCCACGTCGTCCTTGGCGATGACGAAGCCGCCCGGATGCTGGCTGAGGTGGCGCGGCTGGTTGCGCAGCGCCATGCTCAGCGCGATCCAGTGCGAGGCCAGCCGGGAGCGCGGATCGAAGCCGTGCTCCTCGAGCGCGATGGCCAGCCGCTCGGCCGCGCCGCCGGGCGCCGCCGAGCCGCCCACGTGATGCAGCGAGCGCGTGACGGCGTCGATGCGATCGAGGTCGATGCCCAGCGCGCGCCCGACGTCGCGCACCGCCGACTTGGTGCGGTAGCGGATGATGACACCCGTGAGCGCCGCCCGATGCCGGCCGTATTTCTTGTACAGGTACTGGATCACCTCTTCGCGCCGCTGGTGCTCGAAGTCGAGGTCGATGTCGGGCGGCTCGCCGCGCTCCTCGCTGATGAAGCGCTCGAACAGCACCTCGCTCTGGTCGGGGTTGACCTCGGTGACGCCCAGGCAGTAGCAGACCGCCGAATTGGCCGCGCTGCCGCGCCCCTGGCACAGGATGCCGCGCGCCCGCGCCCAGCCGACGATGTCGGCCACCGTGAGGAAGTAGGCCTCGTACTTCAGGCGCTCGATGAGGTCCAGCTCGTGCCGGAGCAGGCCCTGCACCTTGTCCGGGATGCCGCCGGGAAATCGCCTGGCGGCGCCTGCATCGGTGAGCGAGCGCAACCAGCTGCTGGGGGTCTGCCCGGCGGGCACGATCTCCTGCGGATACTCGTACTTCAGCTCGCCGAGCGAGAACTTGCAGCGGCCCGCGATGGCCAGCGACTCGGCCAGCCAGTCGGACTCGTAGATCGCCTGCAGGCGGGCACGCGATCGCAGGTGGGCCTCGGCATTGGGCGACAGCGCGTGGCCGCACTCGGACACCGTGCGCTGCAGGCGCGTGGCGGTGAGCATGTCCTGCAGGGGCTTGGCCGCGCGCGTGGCCATCAGCACGTCGCCCACGGCGGTGATGCGCAGCCCGGTGGCGGCCGACACCGTCTTCACGCGTTCGCGCACCTCGTCGTCGTCGCCCTGCATCAGCAAGGGCAGCGCGAGCCACGCGCGGTCGGTGCCGAACCAGGTCTTGAGCCACTGCGCCTGCGCGAACAGCGACTCGAACGACAAGGCCATCGATGGCCGCGGCGGCGGCACCGACCGGGCCGCACGCCGGGCCGGCGCAGTCGTTGCCAGCTTGGGCGGGGTCGGTGGCTCGAGCGGGCCGTCGGCGCTGGGGCCGTCGCGCGTCTCGCGCGTCTCGCGCCCGCGCGGGCGACCCGCACCCGGCACGCTGGACGCGAGCGCGGCCGCGGCGCTGGCCTGGGCGGCGGCGATGACGCCCAGGCCCGACAACCTCGCGTCCAGGGGCCCGCCCGCCTCGGCGCTCGAGTTCGTGCCCGCCCCACCCGCGGCACCGTCCCCCGCGCCCGGGCCGGCGGTGGCGAACGGCACGGGGCCCGGCGTGGGCAGCAGCAGCACCAGGCAGTCGGGCAGGCCCGCCAGGTGCGGCAGCATGGGCGTGCGGCCCTCCAGGTCGCTGGTGCGGGCGTCGTAGCGCCCCTTCTCGGCGCGCCGACGCGCGACGGTGATCCACTGCGACAGGTTGCCGTAGCCGCGCCGCGTGGTGGCCAGCAGCACCAGCCGCATCGGCACGCCGCCCACGCTGGCCTCGAGCCGCATCTCGGTGCCGATGATCAGCGTGAGCCCGCGCTCGGTCGCCTGCTCGTACGCGCGCACCACGCCCGACAGCGAGCACTCGTCCGTGACGGCCAGTGCGCTGTAGCGCAGCGCGGCGGCGCGCTCCACCAGTTCCTCGGGGGCCGAGGCGCCCGTGAGGAAACTGAAGTTGCTGCGACAGTGCAGTTCGGCGTAAGCGGGTAGCGTGGCCATGACGGAGAGACGATGACGGCCCGCCCGGACGACACCTGGACGGGATGAAGGCGGATTCGAGGGAGTCGGAAGGCCCGGCGGCTCGCCGTCGATCGACGGCGAATCGCCTTTCGGCAGCGATCGGAAGACTCGTGCGGCACACGAGCGGATTTGCGCGAGAAGCGCACTGCGGACGTCCGGCGAACCGGGCGTGGTGTCGACCCGCGGCGGGGAGATTCGGCCCGCCATCAAGTACTGTGTTTTGATACAGTCTAGGCCTCGATGACGGCCATTGCAAGCGCTGTTGCGAGCGTTCGGGCAGGTCACTCGTCCAGCCGCGCCAAACGCTCGAAAATGCGCCATTTGGCGCAGCACGTCCCCATGACCCCGCCGATCGAGATAACGTCCTACCGATCGCCCTTCCGCGAACGCCTGGTCGAGCTCTGGCGCGCCAGCTTCGCCCATGGCGTCGGTGCGCCGCTGCCCCATCCGCTGGAGGACAACCTGCGCTACCTCGACGAGCACCTGCTCGTGGAAACCGAGGTGCACCTGGCCTTGCGGGACGGCGAACTGGTCGGCTTCGGCGCGTTCACGCCCGAGGCCGTGATGCAGCTGTATGTCGATGTCGGCCACCTCGGCCAGGGCATCGGCAGCCGGCTGCTGGATCTCGCGAAGGCGAACTCGCATGGAAGACTCTGGCTCTACACCTTCGTCACCAACATCAACGCGCAACGCTTCTACGGGCGCCACGGCTTCGACGTGGTCGAGCGCGGCTTCGAGCCGGTGATGCAGCTGGGCGACCTGCGCTACGAATGGAAGCGGCCCGGGCGATGAACAACCTCGCGCACACCGTCGACGAAGGCGTCGCGCGCCGACGCGTCGCCGCGCTGCTGGCAATGGCGGCCACCATCGCGCTGGGCCTGGCCTCGCGCCGCTGGCCCGCGGCCCTGCCCGATGCATTCGGCAAGTATCCGGGCGACGCGCTGTGGGCGCTGATGGTGTTCTTCGGCTGGCGCGCGCTGCGTCCGCGCGCCCTCAGGCGCGACGTCGCGCTGCCGGCGTTCGGCACCAGCGTCGTCGTGGAGGTCGCCAAGCTCTGGCAGGCGCCCTGGCTGGTCGAGTTCCGCCACACGACGATCGGGCACCTGCTGCTGGGCCACGTGTTCTCGTGGCAGAACCTCGTGGCGTATGGCATCGGCGTGCTGGCCGGCGTCGGCCTCGATCGCGTGCTGTCTCGTGCAGGCGGCCCATGAGCGGCGACCTCACGGCGATCGTCGACCAGGGGTTCCTGCCAGCGGCCTGGTGGGCCTGGGCGGCGTACTGGTGGATCTCGTCGCGTGACGTGAAGGCCACGGCACGGCGCGAGTCGGTGGCATCGCGGTGGATGCACCTCGGGCCGATGATTGTCGCGGCGGCGATCCTGTGGGCGCCGCGGCTCGGCGTGCCAGCGCTCGACGCGCGATTCCTGCCGCACGCGCCGTCGTGGGCCTTGATCGGCGCCGCGCTCACGCTGGCGGGACTCGCGTTCTCGGTCTGGGCGCGTCGGCACCTCGGGCGCAACTGGAGCGCCATCGTCACGCTCAAGGAAGGCCACGAACTCGTCACCAGCGGGCCCTACGCGCTCGTGCGCCATCCGATCTACACGGGGCTGCTGTTCGGCTTCCTCGGGTCGGCGATCGCGCTGGGCCGTTGGCGCGGCTTGCTCGCCGTCGCGCTGTTCTACGTGACGGCGCTGCGCAAGTACCGGATCGAGGAGCACTGGATGCGCGAGCGATTCGGCAGCGCGTACGACGCGTACCGCGCCCGGGTGAAGGCGATCGTGCCCTTCCTGTTCTGAAGCGGAGCGCCGTCCCGATGCCGTCACGCCACCAGACGCCCACCCTCGAGCCGACGAGCGCTCGCACGCGCAAGTCTCTAGTCGAGCACGCGGCGAACACTGATACGCTCGCGTCGATGAATACCATCTCAGCCGCACTCCTCGTCGCCAGCGCGCTGGCCTTCTCGCTGGCCGGTTGCGCCGGGCCGGACACGGCCAAGGGCGCGGCCAGGGAAGGCGTCCAGATCCAGAAGGCGGTCGAGGCACCGCTGGCCGACCTCAACCTCGTGCAGGAAAAGATCCCCGCCGTGCTGCTGGCGGCCGTCAAGGCGCCCTACGCCCTGCCCTCGCAGCGTGACTGCCCGGCGCTCGCCAACGAGGTGCGCGCGCTGGACGGCGCGCTCGGCGCCGACCTCGACACCCCGCCCACGGCCATCAACCCCGGTCTGCTGGAGCGCGGCGGCAACATGGTGGGCGACGCCGCCAACGACGCCCTGCGCGGCGCCGCCGAAAGCGTGATCCCGTTCCGCGGCTGGGTGCGCAAGCTCGACGGCGCCGAACGCCATTCGAAGGAAGTGGCCGCCGCGATCGCCGCCGGCTCCGTGCGGCGCGCGTTCCTCAAGGGCGTCGGCCAGACGCTGGGCTGCGAGGCCCCCGCCGCGCCGCTGCAAGCGTTGGCGGCGTCCGCGGCCAGGAGCTGATCGCGCGGCTCGGCGCGCGCCTTGCCGCGCCCATCCGCAGGAGAACCTCATGCTGAACCACGCCCGCCCCGTCTGCTTCGTGGCCACGGCCGACGCCGGCCGCGCCCGCGACTTCTACGAGGGCCGACTCGGGCTGACGCTGGTCGAGGACGGCGGCTACGCGCTGGTGTTCGATGCCAACGGCACGTCGCTGCGCGTCCAGCGCGTCGAGGCCGTCGCGCCGCATCCCTACACTGCGCTCGGCTGGGAGGTGGACGACGTGGCGGCGAGCGCGCGCGCGCTCGTCGCCCGCGGCGTGGCGATGGCGCGCTTTCCCGGCCTGCCGCAGGACGCCGACGGCGTCTGGACCACGCCCGACGGCTCGCGCGTGGCCTGGTTCCACGACCCGGACGGCAACACGCTGTCGATCTCGCAGCCGCCCGCCGGCTGAAGGTCGATGGACCAGGCCATCGTGGGCTACCACCTCGACGACGAGCAGCACTGGGTCGCCGAACTCGCCTGTGGCCACTTCCAGCACGTGCGCCACGACCCGCCGTGGCAGAACCGCCCCTGGACGCAGACGGCCGAAGGACGCCGCGCGATGCTGGGCCGCACGCTCGCCTGCCGCAAGTGCGACCAGGGCGCCCCGCCCGATTCGCCCTGACCGGCGTCGCCGGCGCGCCACGCCGGGCGCGTCGATCGGCGCCATCGTCGCGGTTTCACGCCGATTTGACGTTTCCGGCCGTCACATTGACCCTGCCGCGCCCGCCGACCACGCACATTGGAGTATGGTGGAGCCAACACGGAAAGGAACCCATGGCGAAACCGAACTACGCGTATGAAAAGCGCCAGCGCGAACTCGAAAAGAAACAGAAGAAGGAAGACAAGGCACTGAAGAGGGCTGCCGGCACTCAGGCCGGCCCGCAGGACAGCGCCACGCCGGCCGAGGCGGACGTGCCGCAAGCCTTCACCGACAGCAAGGCGCCGAACTGACGCACGCGCGGGCGAGCGCGAGACGCCTGCGCACCCCCGCGCCGGCGCACGCGCGAGCAAGTGCACGCGTGCGTAAGCGCGCCAGCGCGCGGACGCGCAATCTCAGCTGACCACCGCAGGCACCACGTTGCCGGCGCGCAGGTCGTCGATCGCGGCGGGGCTGAGCCACAGCAAGGTGTCGACGTAAGTGTCGATACGCGACACCAGTGCCTCGCGCGGCCCCTCGCGCCAGGCCGTCGAACCGTAGAACTCGCCCTCCTGCGCCGTCAGCTCGGCCAGGCTCGCGAACGAGCGCACCAGGAAGTAGCCGTTCGGATCGTTGGGCACCGGGCCGTGAGCGACCACGTCCATGCCGTAGGCGCGCACCATCGGCAGCGCGTGTTCGCTCGCGGCCACGTGGAAGTCGGCCCGGGTGCCGGGCTTGAGGCGGTAGGCGCGGATCTCGACGAGACGGCGCGCGGTCGTGTCGGTGTTCATGCGAAACCTCAGGCCGATTGCGGCCACAGGATCATCTGCGTGCAGCGGAACAAGGCAATCGTCTTGCCCGTTTCGCGATGCGTCACCACGGCGTCCCACACCTGCGTCGTGCGGCCACGGTGCTGCGCGGTGGCCGTGCAGTCGAGCGTGCCTTCGCGCGCGGTGCCGAGGAAATTGGACTTCAGCTCGATCGTGGTGAAACCCGTTGCGCCGGCCGGCAGGTTCGCGAGGCAGGCGTAGCCGCACGCGGTGTCGGCCAGCGTCACCACGCTGCCGGCGTGCAGGTAGCCGTTGGGCGCCATCAGCTTCAGGCCGACGGCCATCTCGGCGCGCAGTTCGCCGGCCTCCACGCGCGTGACCCCCACGCCGAGGTGACCAGGCAGGCAGTCGGCGCCCATGCGGTTGAAGTCGGAGGCGGTCGGGATGGCCATGGCGAGACGGGAGCGATGTGGCGGTCACCCATTCTGCTCGACCTGGAATCCACCCCGGCCGCGTCCCCGACACCGCGCGTCGACCCCGGGCGCAGCCTGTCGGCCGATCCGGGCGATTCGTCGTGCCGGGATTGACGCCATGGGGCGGCCGTCGCATCGTGGCGACCTCCGAGGCCTCCGGCCTCGACTCGAAAAGACCGCCATGTTCACGTTCCTGCTCTGGTGCCTGCTGTTCGTCTTCTGCTGGCCGCTGGCCCTGCTGGCGCTGGTGCTGTATCCGATCGTCTGGCTGCTGTCGCTGCCGTTTCGCCTCGTCGGCATCAGCGTGAGCGCCGTGTTCGCGCTGCTGACGGCCCTGCTGTTCCTGCCGGCGCGCGCATTGGGCCATCGCCGCTGAGCGCTCCACGCAGCCAAGGCGCTCGCCGGCCCGCCCGCCGAGCGCCGAACGGCCCGAAATCGGGCGGTTGGCGCAGGGCGGATTTCGCCGCGCCAACCAGAATCGGTCGTCATGTCCTTCCGGTGACTTCGTCCCAGAACCATGCCGACGCGTTCCCTTCCTCGACATCGCTCCCACGCCGCGACGCTCACCGTCGCACTGGCGTTCCTGACGCCGCCAGCCGCGCGAGCCGACTGCATCGATGACGCCGCCGCGCGCCACCGGGTCAACGCCGAAGTGCTGCGCGCGATCGGTTGGCAGGAGAGCCGCCTGCGCCCGCAGGCGCTGGGCCACAACGCCAACGACAGCCTCGACGTCGGCGCCTTCCAGATCAACAGCGTCCACCTGAGCGAACTGGGTCGCTACGGCATCGACCGGGCGGCCCTGGCCGACGGCTGCACCAGCGCGGAGGTCGCGGCCTGGCACTACCGCCGGCAAGTCGATCGCCGGGGCAACAGCTGGCAGGCGGTGGGCGCCTACCACTCAGCCACGCCGGAACGGGCTGCCTGGTACGCCAACCAGGTCGCGGCGATCCTGATGCGCTGGAACGTGTTGCCCAACGGTGCGCTGCCGTTTCCGGTCGAAGGCACGTTGGCGCCGGACGGGCCCGCGGCGATGGCGAAGCGATCGCATGCCGGCGGCGCATCCGCTTCACTCCGTTCCCTCAGTTCACTCATCTCGCTCGGCTCGTCGGGCGCGCCGGGCTCGCGGGGCTCACCGGGGCCACCGGGGCCACCGGGCTCACTGGGCTCAGCCGTCTCACGGTCTTCACGAGCGTCACCCGAGTCAATCGCGTCACACACGCCGCCCGCGTCATCTGCGTCGCTGAAGTCGCCTGCGTCGCCAGCACCGCCGACAACGCCCGCGTCGCCCGTGTCAACCGCCCCATACGTGTCGGCCGCCGACGCGCACGGCGCCTCGTACATCGAGCTCGCCTACCTCCCGACCGCGCATTGAGCGCGCCGCCAACCCACGCCTGCCCGCCATGACCGACATTCCCACGCTGCAACAGACCCTGCAATTGCCGTCCGACAAGCAGCACGGCATCGGCGCCGCCGTCAAGCACGCACTGATGTTCGCGCCATCGATGACGGACATCATGATCCACGAGGGCCACGTGATCCGCGCGAAGTCCGCGCGCGGCACGCTGCCGCTGCACCAGCTGTTCTCCGCGATCCCGCCGTTCGTCGTGACGCGCGAGCACATCGTCACCTACCTCGCGGGCTACGTCGACGGCGCCGCCCGCCAGCACCGCGACGACCGCGGCCAGCACCAGACGGTGCAGCAGTACTGGGACACGCGCATCAAGCCCGTGTTGGCGCGCCAGCGCTCCGTCAACATCCGGCTCGACGGCCGCGGCGGCCACTCGCTGCGCTACAGCCTGTTCATGCACGGCACCGGCGAGCTCGCGCTGGTGATGCGCATCACGCCGCCCGACATCACGCCGCTGACCAGCCTGAGCCTGCCGCACAACCTCGTCTCGACGCTCACCGAGGCCACCAGCGGCTTCATCATCATCACGGGGCCGACCGGCTCGGGCAAGAGCGAGACGGCGATGTCCATCCTCGACTGGCACAACGCGCAGCACTCGGGGCACATCCTGACCATCGAGGATCCGGTGGAAAAGAAGATCGCGTCGCGCAAGTCCATCGTCACCCAGCGCGAGGTCGGGTACGACGTGCTGAGCTTCGCCGACGGCATGCGCGAGGCGCTCCGCATGAGCCCCGACGTGCTGCTCACCTCCGAGATCCGCGACGCCGAGACCGCCGAACAAGCCATCCAGGGCGGGGAGTCCGGCTCGCTGATGATCGCCACGACGCACGGCAAGTCCGTCACGGGCACGATGCGCAAGATCCTGTCGTACACGGGCACCAGCGCCGACGTCATGCGCTCGGTGCTGGCCGGCAACCTCATCGCAGTGATCCGCCAGGCGCTCGTCCCCTCCAAGGACGGCAAGCGCTACCTGATGGCCGCCGACGTCCTGTTCAACACCGGCAAGGTCACGCAGTACATCGAGCGCGGCGACTGGATCGGCCTCGAGAGCGCCATCCGCGAGGACAACCGCCTTGGCGCCAGCGAATGGGTGGCGATGAACAACCGCCTGGTCGAACTCGTCCGTCGCGGCGAGATCGAGGCGACCGAAGCGATGCGCGAGACCTCCGACATTCCGACGCTGAAGCGCAAGCTGGCGGCGGCGGGAACGACGATCATCGGCAGGTGACGCAAGGAGGACGTTGGCGCGCAGCGGCGTCGGCGTTGGCGTCGCCATCGACATTGACATCGGCCAGGGCCACAGCCACAGCCACAGCCACAGCCACAGCCACAGCCACAGCCACAGCCACAGCCACAGCCACAGCCACGGCCACAGCCACAGCCACAGCCACAGCCACGGCCACAGCCACAGCCACAGCCACAGCCGCAGCAACGGCAACGGCAACGGCAATGGCAACGGCAACGGCAGCGGCAGCAGCAGCGGCACCCGCGATGGCTGCATCGCATCCGCAACGGCCACAGCCACAGCCACAGCCCGAGCAACGGCGGAATCAAGAATCTGCAGCGGCAGCGGTAGCACCGTCACCGCTGGAGTTGGCGTTGGCGAAGCAAGTCGAGACGAGCGACAAGGCGATCTTCCGAACCACGCACAAGCGGCCGCGCCATCGCTGAATTGCCGGCGTGACGGTGCGATCGACAACTCGCCGCGCTTCACCGGACGAGTCGACGCCGGCGCTATCGATCTGGATCAGGCGTCGCGCGCTTCGACTCCACGATACGCTTTGCTCCGCGGGCCCGCGGTATGGTGGGGCCATGTCCTCCGAAGACATCGATCAATCGCTGGCCGCTGCCATCAACGAAGCCGTGGGGCTGCACGCGCCCGATCCGGCGTGGGCGCGGGCCTTCGTTCTCGAACGCGATCGGCTGGACGCCCTGTTGCCAGGTGCATTCCAGGCAATCGAGCACTTCGCCAGCACGGCGGCAATCGCCGCGAATCAGCGGACGCCCCAACGCCGGCGCCACCGATCTGGATCTGCTGTCGCTCGCTTGGACTCCACGATTCGCGTTGCTCCGCGGCTCCGCGGTATGGTGGAGCCATGTCCTGCGAAGACATCGATCAATCGCCGGCCGCCGCCATCAACGAAACCGTGGAACTGCACGCGCCCGATCCGGCGTGGGCGCGTGCCTTCGTTCTCGAACGCGATCGGCTGGACGCCCTGTTGCCAGGTGCGTTCCAGGCAATCGAGCACATCGCCAGCACGGCGGTGCCCGACATGGTCGCCAAGCCGATCATCGACATCATGGCCGGCGTCGCATCGCTGGACGGCGTGGATGCCCTGATCGACGGTCTTCGCGCGAGCGGCTACACCACGTCGCGCCAGTTCAATGCAACCCTGGTCGACCGCGAATGGCTGATGCGATGCCAGGATGGTCACCGAACGCATCACTCGCACATCGTGGTGCATGGTGCGCGCCGCTGGAACGACCCCCTGCAGTTTCGCGACGCGTTGCAACACGGTCCCACGCTGGCTCGGCGCTATGCCAACTTGAAGGCGGCGGTTGCTGCGGAGTACCGCTCGAATCGCGAGGCGCATACCCAGGCGAAGACGGAGTTCATCCTGACGGTGGTGCGGGGTTAGCCGCATCCTTGGGAGGGGCATACGCCACGCCTGGTCCGATCGGGTCAGTCGCGTCGGTCGCGTCGGTCGCGTCGGTCGCGTCGGTCGCGTCGGTCGCGTCGGTCGCGTCGATTGGGTCGATTGGGTCGGTTTCGCCGGTTGCGTTGGTCGCTTCGGTCGCGTCGTCGCTATGGCCGATCTCACCAAGGGCTCACATCCTGGCCCGCGTCAAGGTCATCCAGACGTTTTGCCGCCCTCACGAATTTCGGCGAGCCGGCAAGGGATCACTTTGAGTCCGCGCCGAACACATCGCCGCCTCTCCGAGATCCTGGAAGCGGATGCCGAGTTGGAGAAGCCGCGGACGGAGACGGCCAATTCATATCGCCCTAGCTGCTGCGCGTCGACGTCGCTCAGGGATAGAGGCAGTACACCTCGGCCACCACATTGCTGGTCGTCGGTGCGCCGGTGCCGTCGGTCAGGGAGATCGTCCAGCCTTGCCCCGTCCAGGTTGCGTTGCGGTTGAGGATGGGGTTGCCAGCGGTCTCCGCGTCGGTCTGCGGCAGCAGGAAGATCGTGGCCTGGGGAGCGACCGGGCTGGCGGTGGCGGGGCAGCCGTTGGGCAGGGCGACAGCGGCGGAGACGTAGTCGCCGTGACGCACGGCGAAGCCTGCGATATAGACGCGCGCCGAGGTCAGGCCGGACTGGCTCGCGTAGTAGCCGCCGCGGCAGACGAGCGCGTCACCGGAGGCGGCGTCGACGGCCTGCAGTCCAGTCGTCCCGCACGGGCCGCCCAGTCGGGCGTAGCGTGACGTCGCTCGGAACGCGGCACCCTGGCAGGTGGCCAGGCCGCCACCGCGCATCATCGCCACCTGGCCGGTCGCGCAGGGGTCGCCCTCGTCGACAGTGCCGGTCAGGGTCAATCGCTGCGCCTGCACCGCGCCTGGTGCGACCAGATCGTTGCCCGCGGTGACGTCGCCGTTGGCCGCGACGCGCAGCAAGGCGGTGCCGGCTGGATTGCGAACGAACAGGTCGCCAGCCTTGACCACCAGTGCGTTCGGATCGTCCGGCCCGAACGCCGTCATCGCCGGCGTCGCCATGCCGCCATCGGACGTCACGCTGCCGTTCGTCACCAGTCCGGCGCCGGCCAGTGTGGTCACGTGGCCCGAGGGGTCGCGGAACGCGCCGGTCGTCGCCGACAGCGCGCCGTTGCAGAGGATGTCGACCACACCGTCGGGGCGCAGCCAGACGCAGGCCGTGCCGCCGCCGTCCCGCAGTTCGACGGGTTGCGCATCGACCTGCAGCGCGGATCGGAACTCGCTGCGCGTCGTGCCGTCGCCGAAGAGCGTGTTGCCCGCGACGCTGAGATTGCCTTGCAGATTGGGATCGCGCGTGTCGCCGATGCGCACGAATTGGCCGAAGGCGGACGACGCGGTGCCGATGCGCACGGCGACCACGCCGGCCGGCTGGCCAGCGACCGGGTTGTCCTGCTGCCAGGTGTTGCCGAAGCCCTGGATGTGGCCGGGATCCGTCGGCAGCGACACGCCGGCGTCGGCGCCGATGCGCGTGAGAATGGGGCCGATCACGGCGCCGTCGCTGTCGCTCGGGCCGGCCCGGATCGGCCCCTGCAGGACGACGCGGCCCTCCACCCCGCAGGCCGCCGCGACGCATCCCGCCGGCATCCGGCTGAAGGCGATTGCATAGGGAGCCGTGTTCAAGGTCGACGTGGTCGCGCTCCACCCCGTGGGCAGGTAGCCCATCGTCACAAGGTCGGCCACCGTCGGCCGCCAGACCAGTTGACCACCCACGTCGACCGGGGCGATGGTGACCCCGTTCTTGCTGATCGCCGCGCCGTTCTGGATGGCTGCCAGGCCTTCGAAGATCGCGCTGTTGGCGGCGTCGCGCAGCTTCTCGAGGATGGTCGCTTCCCCGTTGCCCGCCGCCTGCTTTGCCTGCAGGCGGTGGCCCTGCATCACGCCGGCCGCCCCGAGCGCGGAGACGAGCAGCCCCAGGAGCGCGAACACGAGCGCGTTGCCGCGCTGGCGAACACGGCTCCCGGCGCGCCGGACCCAAGGCGAGCGACGCGATGCCATGACTTCAGGTGCGACCGAACACGAATTCGATCGCGACGTTGGCACCCGAGGTGCACTGCGTGTTGACACGCGAGACATCGATCGCGCCGTCCAGTGGCTTGACGTCGGTCGCGCCGATCGTGATGCGGCGGGCAAGGCTCTGCGCGCCGTTGATCAGCTGCGTGCATTGCGAGGCAGGCACGTTGGCGTACGTCAGCTTGGCCGTGCTGGGCGTGGTGGCCGAGTTGTCGACGAGCGTGATCGCGCCCGAGTAGCTGTTCGTGGCTGTGGCGCCACCGGTGTCGGCCCGGGTATCGGGGATGACGCGCGAGCCGACGGCCACCGCCGTGGTGAGGCCCGCGTAGCCGTACTGTCCGTAGTTCTGCTGCGCGCCGCCGATGATGGCGCTGATCTCGCTGATGGTGCCCTGCACCTGCGCATTGGTCTGCGAGTTCTGGTAGTAGCTGATGCCCAGCGCGAGCACGATGCCGCCGATCACGAGGCCCAGCATGCTGAACACGAGGGCGTTGCCGCGCTGGCGGCGGCGCGCGGCCGCGGGCGGGACACGGCGTTGGAAATGGAACATCGTCGGTTCTCCTCTCGGGTGGTGATTTGGACGGCAAGTCGTCCGTAAAGCGCACGCGACACGCAGGCGTCGGCGTGCCAATGCAGGTTGGGACGGACCGCGGTCGCGGGCCGCTCAGCGCGTCGGGTGCTTCGCGTCGTAGATCGCGCGCAAGGTCATCAGGTTGGACGGCTCCATCAGCGATGCGAAAGTACCGGGCACCGTCATCGACGCGATGCCCATGAAGGTTGCCACGGACGCGAAAATTCCGACCAGCGCGAAATTCGCGATGACGGCCGCTTTTTTCACCCGGGCCAGCACGCGGTCGCCCTCCGTCGTTCCCAGCTGGATCAGGACGTCTGAGAACGAGGCGCTGGATCGATTCAAGGTGGCGGCGCGCGACAACAGGTGCGCCGACAGCAGTCCGCGCCGGAACGCGTCGAGCGTGCCCGTGGGGTTCTCCTCGAGCGCGTCGACCACCCGCCCGAGGTGCCAACGCATCCACGGCGAGGCGCGCTGCGTGACGTCGTCGATGCTGCCTTGCAGCGTCTCGCCGGTCTTGAGCATCATGGCCATCGAGCTGAACAGCATGCCGGCCTGGAAGTCGCGGTACAGCCCGTAGATCGGCCAGCCTTCCACGCGCAGGCGGGCCGCGCCGCGCCAGCGCGGCAGCGACCACAGCACTGCGGCAAGCCCCGTCATCAGCAGCACCAGTGTCTGCTCGCCCCAGGCCTGCGAGAACGTCGCGATGGCCTTGGCCCAGCCGTTCATGCCGTCCCACAACGCGTCCTGGGCGTAGATCGGCGTAGCGTCGTCGATCACCAGGATCACCTTCCCCAGCAGCGCGATCAGCGTGAAGCAGATCGGGATCGTCATGGCGGGCAGCGCCGAGTACGCGAGCATCAGGCGCAGCATCTGCTGCTGCTTGTCGATGGCGTCGGCCAGCGCGCGCAGGGCCTGCGGCTTGTCGGCGGCGCGGTCGACCGCGGCCAGCAGCAGTCCGTCGGAGCGCGGAACGACGCCGTCGAGCAGGTGCGAGACGCGGCTGGCGTGCTCGCCGTCCTGGTGCCGGTGCAGCACGAGGCGCAGCGCGCGCGCCCGGCTGCGCTGGCGCGTGAGGCCGGCGTTGGCGATCTCGCCCTCGAGGAAGCTCACCATCGCCTCGTTGCGCTGGTACATCTCGGCGAAGTCGCGATAGAACTCGGCGCGCCCTTGCCGGAAGTCGGCGAGCGCGATCCGGTCGATCCAGGCGTTCCACGTGCTCATGAGCGCTCCCGTGGCAGGATCTCGAAGCGTTCGAAGCCGTCGAACTCCTCGCAATTGCGCACGTCGATCTCGCCCTGCAGCGCCTTGTGGAGCGCGTGCTCGAAGACGGTCTTGCCGGTCATGTCCGCGCTCTCGAACTGGCGATTGCTGGTCGACCGGAAGTGCTGCAGCGCCGCGTCATCGTCGTTGTTGCGCACATGGCGCAGCCAGACGCGGTCGGGTTGCAGCATCTCGGCCACGATCGTCTTGCCGAAAGTGCCGCGCCCCTGGCACGCGGCGCAGCCCTCGGGCCGCGTCCACTTCAGGCCGGCCGTCGCCAAGCCGAAGCGGCGGCGCAGCACCTCTTCGATCTCGCGGGCGTCGGGGTCGATGCGCAGCGCCGCCGAGGTCGGCAGCGCGCAGCAGCGGCACAGCTTGGGCACCAGCGCCTGGTAGACAAGCAGGTTCAGGATGTTGGGGCCGGTGAGCGCCTGCCGGCTGACGCCGATCTGATCATTGGTCAGGCGCGGGATGATGTTGGAGATCAGGTGCGCGTGCACCGTGCCCATCGCGAGGTGACCGGTCTCGGCGATCTGCAGCGCGAACAGCGCGGTCAGCTTGTCTCGGATCTCGCCCAGCATCACGCCGTCGGGGTCGGAGCGCATCAGCGCGCGCATCACCTCGGCGTAGCGGCGGCGCGTCTCGTCGTCGTTGGCGATGTCGCGCAGCACCTCGATCTGGTGGGCGCCCGCGATCTCGTACTCGATCGGATCCTCCACCGTGTAGATCGCCTTGTGCTCCAGGCCGGGCAGCGTCTCGATGAAGCTCTTGAGGCTGGTGGACTTGCCCGAGCTCGTGACGCCCGACAGCAGCACGATGCCCTTGCCCGCGCGTCCGGCCAGCCGCAGCAGCCGTTGGTGGCTGGGCGCATAGCCGGCCGCGTCGAAGCGAATGCGGTTGTCGTCGCCGGTGCGCAGGATGCGCACGACCGTCTTGGGGCCGAGCCGCCCCTTGACGTTCTGGTAGCGCAGCTGCCCCGCGGTGCCGGGCAGGTCGATGTCGATCATGCAGTCGACGAACTGGTCGGCAGCGTATTGAGAAACATTGTTTCCTTTGCGCGTGCTGTTGTAGCCGGCCGCGATCGCGTCGACGACCTCCTTGCGGCTGTAGCGGCCGGCCTGTCCATCAGGCAGGGGCTCGACGCGGCCGTCCACGCGGATGCGGACGACGCCGACGTTGCCGCGCACCTCGATGTGCAGGTCGGTCGCCCCGGTCGGAACCGCCAGCGCCACCCAGCGCTCGAACAGCTGCATCGGGCCGCCCTTCGCGCCGCCCTTGCCCGACGCGCCGGCGTTGCGCAGGATTTCCTTGAGCAGATGCGGCTCAGCCACCAGCTCGCCGCTGATGCCGAAGCCGCGCGCCCGCAGCGCGCCCTTGACCGCCTTGACGGTGGCATCGAGCGCCAGCTTGTCGGCCTCGGGCATCGTCGCGCGCACGATGCAGGCCTGGCGCGCGCCGCAGTCGAGCGCGATCAGCTTCTCGTGCAGGAGCCCGGGCAGCTGGTAGACGGCTTCAGCGCCGACTGTCAGCAGCGCCTGGTAGGCCGGCAGTTGATGGAAGTGCGCGAGGACCTCGACGCGCAGTTCTGTTTCGCGCGACGACGGCGTCCTCGGCTCGGCCGGGGCATCACGCTCCGCAGCGTCATCGGGCGAGCGCTCGCGCGCGGACGCGGATGCGAGCTCGGGCGACGCGGGCGCACCCGCGCGCGTGGCGTGCGCGTCGGCGAGCCGTCGCTCGAGCCGGGCCAGCGGCGATCGTGCCGACGTCGAGTCGAGCGTCCCGGCAAGCCGCGCCGACGAACGTGGCGCTGACAGCCGGATATCGTCGGCCGGAACGGCGGGCGCCGGCCGCGGCGCGCCGGCCAGCGACGAGGCCACCGACTCGGTCAGTTCGCGGCGTCGCAGCATCTCGAAGATCCCCATGGATGGTCTCAGTGCAGCGCAGGCAACGGGAAGACGCGCAGGCCGCCTTCGGCCTCGGCGGATGCGCCGCTGCCACGACGCGCGAGCACCACGCGATCCACGGCGATTGCCTGCACCTGCCACGCCGTGCCCGGCACGCGCTCGCCGGCTTCCAGCAGGTAGGGCGTGCTGTCGACGACGATCTCGGCGACGGCCGCACCGGTCGCCGCGAAAACCCCGCTCACCTGGATGGACGGGCTCGGCGGCAGCAGCGCCGCATGCGACGGGGATGCGACCGGCGCCGCGGGGGCCGACGATGCCGCCAGTGCCGGTGCCGACGCGCTCGGCCCCGCCGATCGCGCGGCGGCCTGCGCCATCGCGCTTTCGAGGAACGCCCGCTGCGCACGGCTGTAGTCGGCGATGGTCTGCGCGTCGGCGAGGGGCGCGGCGAGCGCGAGGATGACCGCCGCCTGCCAGGCGCTGCGCCACGAGGAACGGCTAGCGGGCCGCGACATAGAACACTCCTGTTGCAGAGAACTTGAGCAGGCTGCGCGCATCCGAGCCCTCACCGAGGTCGACGCGGACGGATTCCCAGCTCACGAAGTCCGGCGCCGTGTCGAGCGCCTCGACGATGAACGGCCCCGGGACGTCGTGCAGGTCGACGTCGCCGGCCAACACGGCCGACGGATGCTGGAACGACGAGGGCACCTCCGCCACGCGCGGCCACAGCGTCGGCTTCTTCAGGTCGACGACGACGTCGGCGGTGCGCCAGCGCTGCAGCAGCGGACCGGCCTGCGAGAACGCGACCTGCAACGCGCGCAGGGGGTGGCCCGGCTGGAGCATCGTCCGACGCGCGACCTTGAACGGATGGCGCGTGCGCGCGACGTCGAGGGCCGGTACGCTGCTGCCTTGCGGCACCAGCATCTCGAGGGCGTCCTCGGGCAGCGCGCGGCGCAGGTCCTCGAAGGTGCCCCCGCGGCGGATCCACTCGCGGGTGCAGGCCTGGGCCCGCGCGCTGCATTCGGCCGACGCCAGGCTCCAGCCGGGGATCCAGGTGCGGTAGCCGAAGATCTCGCGGGCGGCGGCGACCAGGGCCGAACGCTCGGTGGCCATGGACCCCTGCTCGCCCGCCAGCGCGGCCAGGTAGCGCGGGGCGGGATCGGCCGCCCGGGCGATGGCCGCCGCCTTGCGGTCGGCCTCGATGCGATGCAGGTGCTGCACGAGCATCCACGCCCCCAGCGCGACCGATGCGACCAGGCCGGCGCCGACCAGCGGCCAGGGGTTGATCGGCATCGGCTGTACGCGGGCGAGCCGGTCGCCGCCAGCGGCCAGCCACGCGAAGTCAGCCGACTCGCAGTTCGGATAGGCGACCGGGTTGTCGCTCCAGATCGGCCGATCTTCGCCGCCGAGCGCGTTGCGCGCGTCGATCTCGTTGCTCAGGACGTCGATCACCGGCACGCCGTCCTCGAGGCAGACGACGAAGTACTTGTCTTCCTTGCGCTGCGCCGAGGCCGGCACGGCGAGCACCAGCGCGGCGTTGGGCGCTCGCTGCCCGACGAGCCGCGAGAAGCAGGCCGCGGCCGCCAGCGTCCCCTTGGGCAGGCGCACACCCTCTTCCGATGCGCGCGGCTGGAACAGGCCGTAGCGCACGTGGGGGCCGACCTGGGCCTGCGCCCAGTGCGTGGCGTCGCTGGTGAGCGCCCGCGCCTCGTGCAGCGCGCGGCTGCGGCCCTGCCCGGCCGTGGGCGCGCGCCACAGCAGCCCGCCCAGCAGGTCGCCCTGGGCGGTGCTGGCGATCAGTCGTTCGATGCTGGCCATCGTCGTCGTACTCAGAGAATCGTGGGTCGCACGAAGATCACGAAGTCCTCGCGCATGCGCGACTGCGTCTTGCTGCCGCCCAGGCCGATGGGCGCGTCGTCGGTGAGCGTGCGCCGGTCGTCGCTGGACACCACGCGGCTCAGTCCGGTGATCACGAGGATCTGGCCGGCCTTCAGCGCCACGGTGGATTGATCGTTGATCGCCGTCGTCTCGGGCGTCTGCACCGTCTGCTGCGCGGTGCCGGTGCCCGAGGTGAAGTTGACGAGGTTGACGAGCGACGACAGCCCGATGCCGAACTTCAGCACTACGGTGTTGTTGTCCAGGATGAAGGGCTGCGCGAGGTAGCGGTCACCGGTCGTGACCGTGGACGTGACCAGGCCCGGCGCCCCCACGCCCGTGGTGCTGGCCGCGCCCGGGATGGTCGCGCTCACGTAGGCGCGTCCGCCGAGGCTGGACTTGCGATCCCAGGTGCGATTCAACGCCAGCAGGCTCACCTCGCGGTGCTGCGTCGAGACCCCGTACTGGCTCAGCAACTTCAGCAAGGCGCTGCTGCCGCCGAAGTGAGACGTCGTATAGGTCGTGACGCCCGACTGTGTCGGCGTGAGGATCGTGAATCCGATATTCGCGGCCGTGGCGCTGGCCAGCGTGGTCGGCGCGCCGAAGGTGCCGGTGTACGCGTTGCCGAGTGCGGACAACACGGCGTTCCATTCGATGCCACGCTCGTCCGACTCGTTGCGCGTGACGCTGTAGACGTCGAACTGCACCTGCGCCTGGCGCAGCAGGCTCTCGTTCTCGGCGCGCATGAAGTCGCGCACCTTGGACAGGGTCTCCTTGGTCGTCGTCACCGCGATGCGCCCCGAGCCGTCGGAGCGCACCGCCGACGAGCCTGGCACGTCCTTGATGATCTGCCCGATGGCCGCAAGGATCGAGCCGATCACGTTGGACTTGCCGTGCTCGCTGACCTCGTTGCTGGAGCTCGCGGTGCTGCTGGTGCCGCCGCCGCTGCCCGAACTGGTGGCGTTGGCCTGGTCGGCGCCGCTCAGGCCAAGGTGGTAGTCCGTCTCGCTCTCGATCGCGGCGACCTCGAAGAACTCGGTGCGCAGGCGCTCGATCACGACGACGCCGTCGCGGTATTCCCAGGAGAGATTCAACTGGTCGGTGACCTGGTCGAGGTAGCCCTGCAGCGAGCCCGACCAGCGCATCGCGATCGCGTTGACCGACGTGTCGCGCGGCGCGGGAGGCGACACGGGCGCCGCGGCGTCGGTCGCGGCATGGCCCGGCAGCGTCGGCAACGGCACCGCCGTGCGCGCCGGCAGTGCTGCGGGATGCGCGCTCGCCTCGCTCGCCGGGAAGACATCGGCCTTGAGCCGCACCGGCACGCCGGTGACGGCCGTGATGCGATCCGCCATCGTGCGCAGGCTGACCTTGCCGCCGGTGGCGGCGTCGTCGAAGTTCAGGCGGACGGGCTCGGTGAAGATGCTGGGCAGGCGCTCGCCGCTGCCCATCGGCACGCTGACCGAGCCGACCCAGGCGTTGCGCGCGCGTCGCAGCACGGGTTGTGCGGCCTGTTCCGTCGCACGTCGATCCGCGTCGGCCTGCGACCCCGTCGCGTCGGGCGCCTGCTGGGCGAGCGTGCGCTGCCCGTGCGCCGCCGACGTGCCGACGGCGCCGGCCGCGTGGTCGGCAAGGACATGCACCGTCACGCCCGGCTCCGCGCATCCCGCCAGCGTCATCGCGACGGCCATCGTTGCGAAGACGACGCGCCGCGTCATTCGGAAGAATGTGGCCATCACGGCGCCTCGCACTCGCGCGCCTGCTCGCCCTGGCGCGTGATGCGCACCAGCGGCGGGTCGTTCGCGTAGATGCAGGCTTCCAGCGGATAGTCGCTGTGCCGGATGCCCGCGGAGTTCAGCACCGTCCTCAGCGCCGTCTCGAATGTGCCTTCGATCGTGTCGGGCGCGCCGATCAGGAAGTTGCGCTGCGCGTCCCACTTCAGGCGCACGCCGGCCTGGTTGCCCCAGCGCTGCAACGTGCGCTCAAGCGTGATGTCCTGCACCAGCACGCTCCAGTGGCCCGGGGGCGATTCGGCGGCATGCGAACCCGCGTACGGCGCGACGGGCAGCACAGGCTCGGCGGCCTGCACCGCGCCGGCCAGGAGCGCAAGCACGCCCGCCTGGAGAACGATCGGAATCATGAAGCACCTTTCCTGGAGGATGGATGGCGAGGCAATCACTCGGAGGCGACGAAACGGACGACACGTCCCGCATCGACCCTCGCCTGCACCGGATAGCCCTGGGCGCGCAGGCCCGCCACGACCTGGTGCACCGCATCGACGAAGGACGTCGCCTCGACGCGCATTGCGCCGTTGATCGGCGCCACCCAGTCGACGTCCCACCCGAGTTCGTAGCCGCTGGCACGCGCCCAGCGGCGCAGCGAGACCGCGATGTCGCGATCCGCGGGCGTGATCTCGAACGGCATGGCGGCGGGCGGCTCGGCGGCGTCGCGCGCCTGCACGGTGCTGATCCAGCGCAGCGTGGACGCGCGGGGATGCGCGGCGCCTGCGTCCTCGTCGGCCTCGGCCAGGTGGATGTCGCCGGCGGTGACGCCGCGTGCCAGCAAGGCGTTGCGCAGCGCCTCGGCGCGCAGCGTGGCGAGGGCGTCGTGCGCGCCGGCGTCGTTGCGGCCGGTGGCGGTGATCGCGGTGTCGCGGCCGATGCGCAGGACGAGCACCGACAGCGCCTCCAGCACCTCGGGCCGCAGGGTGGCGCTGCCAGGCGCGAACACGACCGGCTGCTCGTGGCGTACGCGGCGCACCGCGTGATCGCGCGGATCGCCGTAGTCGATGCCGCCGGTGAGACCGCCCGCCGCCGTCGCCAGTCGCGCGCCGTCGTCTTGCGGCGAGCCGACTTCTTCACCGAGCACCGCATCGCCGCGACGCACGACCGCGCGCGATCGGCCCAGCACGAGCGTGAACTCGGTTGCCGACGTGCGCGCCGTGAAGTACTGGCCCTCGGGCTGCAGCACGAGCAGCGCCAGGTCACGGCCCGCGAACACCGCGGGCATCGCCTGGTTGGCGCGCGCCTCGAAATAGATCTTGCCGCTGCCGTCGTCGAACACCTGCGCGGGACGCGCGGGCTTGTCGCCGCGGATGGCGTAGCCGAAGTCGTAGCGGCCCACGAAGCGCGGGCCCGGCAGGCTCAGCGCATTGCCGCCGACGGCCAGCAACAGGGCCGCGCAGAAGGCGCGCAAGAAGACGATGCAGGGTCGGAGAAGGGGTGGCGAATCGGCTCTCATGGTCGAGACGATTCTGCGAGGGCGCCGGCAAACTGCCCGGCGCCAAACCACCGATAAATCGCGTGTTTGGCGCGGTGCGCGGGTTAACGCGCAATCATCGGATCAGGCGTCGCGCTTCAATGCTTCTCATGCGCCAACGCCTTCTCGATCCGCCGGTCCGGCACCAGCCAGATCAATGCCGCCAACAGATACAGCGCCTGCGCAAGGCCGGTCACGCAGAACGACGCCACGACGCCGATCAGGTACAGCAGCGGCGACAGCTTGCCCTTCCAGTCGGTGCCCAGCGCACGCCTGAGCACACCGTTCTCGCCCTGCACGCGCATGATCGTGCGCTGCAGGATCCACCACGACAGCGCCGCCATCAGCAGCGCCACGCCGTAGATCGCCGACGGCATCGGCGCGAAGTGGTTCTCGCCCATCCAGCCGGTGGTGAACGGGAACAGCGACAGCCAGAACAGCAGGTTCAGGTTGGCCCACAGCATGCCGCCGGTCACCGTGCTGACGGTGTGCAGCAGGTGGTGGTGGTTGTTCCAGTAGATGCCCACGTAGATGAAGCTGATCACGTAGCTCAGGAAGATTGGCCACTGCTCGGCGAGCGCGGCCAGCGTGTCGCCGTGCGGCACCTTCAGCTCGAGCACCATGATCGTGATGATGATGGCCAGCACGCCATCGCTGAATGCCTCGAACCGCCCCTTGCCCATCGCACGCTCCCGGCGCCCCGTGCGCCGCGGGGCATTGTCGCGCACGGGTCCGCGAAGAAGGCCGGGCCGCGGCCGTCTTTTCGGGCCGATGTCCGCGCCGGTCCGCCCTACCCTGGGAAGATGGAGACCGCCATGCCCGCGCTCGCCCCGACGTCGCGCCACGCCGACGCGCTGGATCGTGCGCACGCGCTGTTCCTGCAGCGCCGCGACGCCGATGCCCTGCCCCACGCCCTGGCCGCGGTCGACGAGCTGCCGCGACGCGCCGACGCCTGGACGCTGCTGGGCATCGTGCAACAGCGCCTGGGCCACGGGATAGTCGCCGAGCAGGCCTATCGCCGCGCATTGGCGGTCGACGTCGACTACGCCGACGCGTGGACGAACCTCGGCAACCTGCTGCGCGACCGCCGCGACGTGGCCGGCGCGCTGGACGCCTTCCGGCACGCCATGCGTTGCGCGCCGCGCTCGCCGGTGCCCGCGTTCAACCTCGGTGTCGCGCTGGAGCACTTCGGCCTGTGGGACGGCGCGCTGGCCGCGTTCGAGGCGGCCGTCGAATGCGATCCGCGGCATGTCGACGCGCGCTGGAACGGCGCGCTGGCCCTGCTACGCGCCGGGCGCTTGGCCGAAGGATTCCGCGACTACGAATGGCGTTTCCGGCGCGGCGAGCCGGGCCCGCGCGCCTGCCCGCAACCGCTGTGGGACGGCGCGCCGCTGCAAGGCCGCACCGTGCTCGTCTGGGCCGAGCAGGGCTTCGGCGACGCGCTGCAGTTCCTGCGCTTCGTGCCCGAGGTGGCTCGACGCGGCGGGCGCGTCGTGCTGGAAGTGCACGACGGCTTGCAAGGCCTGGCCGGCCGCGTGCCGGGCGTGGCGGCGGTGTGCATGCGCGGCGCCACGCCGCCGCCATTCGACACCCACGTCGCGCTGATGAGCCTGCCGCACGTCCTCGGCCTCGCGAGCCCGCTCGCCGGCGCGCCGTACCTGCATGCGTGCGAGGCGCTTGCCGCGCGATGGCGCGATCGAATGGCGGCCGGCCATCGCGCCAGCCATGAATTGGCCGTCGGCCTGGTGTGGGCCAGCAACCCGGCGCTGCGCAACAGCCGCGAGCGTTCGCCCGGCTTGCCCGCGATGCACGAACTGCTGGACGTGCCCGGCGTGCGCTTCTTCTCGCTGCAGAAAGGCGCCGGGCGCGACGAGCTCGCAGGACGCGCGCTGCCGCCGAACGTCGTCGACCTCGATCGCGAGATCGGCGACTTCGACGACACCGCCGCCGTCGTCGCCAACCTCGACGTCGTCGTCACCTGCGACACCGCCGTCGCGCACCTGGCCGGGGCGATGGGTCGGCCCACGTTCGTGGTGCTGCCGCACACGCCCGACTGGCGCTACGGCCTGCACCCCGAGCGCAGCCCGTGGTACCCGGCGATGCGGCTGTTCAGGCAGTCCGTGCCGGGCGACTGGGCCGGCGTGTTCGGCCGCGTGCGGCATGAGCTGGGGATGGCCGCGATCCGCAGGCCGGCGCACGCTGGTGGCACGGCCACTGCTCGACCTTGAAACCAGCCAGAAGGACGCGGCGCCGTCACCGTCGGGCAAGCCGATTGCCATCATCAAACCGGAAGGATCGTGAAATCGATCCGCGAATGGAGAACTGCCAGGACTTGCCGGCGCGCCGACCCGCGCCCGCAGGTTCACACTGGCCTGGAGGCAAAGGCGGAAGCCGGCCGCGTCGTCGCAGACGGCGCCCCCGATCCGTGATCCCATGAACCGATTCGACCCGCTCCGAAAACTGATGCACGTGGACGAGGCCGTGGCCCGTTTCTCGTCGCAACCCGCCACGGTGTTCACCAACGGCGTCTTCGACCTGCTCCATCGCGGCCACATCGCCTACCTGGCCGAGGCGCGGCAGCTCGGCGACCGGCTGGTGGTGGGCATCAACAGCGACGCCTCGGCGCGCCTTCTGGACAAAGGCCCCGACCGCCCGATGAACCACGAGGGCGACCGCGCCTTCGCGATCGCGGCGCTGGAAAGCGTCGACGCCGTCGTCATCTTCAACGAGCCCACGCCGATCGCGCTGCTGTCGCGGCTGCGGCCATCGGTGTACGTCAAGGGCGGCGACTACGACATGAGCAAGCTCGCCGAGAGCGCGCTCGTGCGCAGCTGGGGCGGCCACGCGGTGGCGCTGCCGTTCGTCGACGGCTTTTCCACCACCTCGCTGATGGATCGCATCCGCGCGTCGTCGCGCCTCGCGCCGGTGGAATCATGAGCGGCTCGACATCGTCGGCACGGCACCGGGCGGAATCGTGATCCCCACCGTGCGTCGTGCCGTCTTCCTGGATCGCGACGGCGTGCTCAATCGCGATCGCGGCTACGTCAGCCGGCCCGAGGAGTTCGAGTGGCTGCCCGGCGTGATGCACGCACTGCGGGCGCTGCAGCGCGCGGGCTGGGGGCTGGTCGTGGTGACCAACCAGTCGGGCATCGCGCGCGGCCTGTACGGGCCCGCCGAATATGCCAACCTCACGGCGTGGATGCACAGCGAGCTCGCGCAGCACGGCATCGCGCTGGACGAGGTCTATCACTGCCCGCACCTGCCCGACGCGCCGCTGGCCGCGTGGCGCCGCCAGTGCGATTGCCGCAAGCCCGCGCCGGGCCTGCTGCGCCGCGCCGCGCGCGACCTCGCGCTGGACCTGCCGTCCTGCGTGATCGTCGGCGACAAGCCCGGCGACATCCAGGCCGGCCGCGCCGCGGGCGTCGCCGCCTGCATCCGCATCACCGACACGATCGACCCCGCCGCCATCGCCGCCGCCGACCCGCCCGCCGACTACACCTGCACCAGCCTGGCCGAAGCCGCGCGCTGGTTGCTGGAGCACGAGCAGACGCGATCGGCCTGAGGGCCCGTGCATCCTTCGACCTCGCGCGATCCAGGTCGGTTGCACGAGTTCGTCTGCGCGCTTTGCGAGCCCGGCGCGCGGGCCGGACGAGCCTTTCCAACGCCACGTCCGAAGATCGTCGCCATGACGATCACCATTCATCTCGATCGGGATCGCGACTGGATCGAACGCGCGTCGATCGATGACGTCCACAACGCCTGGGGCTTCGATCGGCCTCGTCGGCGTTCCTGCCGCAACCGCCCTCACCGCCTCGCCTCGGGCGCATCCACCCGCACCCCGTGCGTCAGCACTGCCTCACCGACTCGCGTCGCACGAATCCACCAGCGCTTCGCGCGCCAGCACTGGTGTGCCGAAGATCCGCACCGCGAGCCCTGCCACGATGCCGGCCCAGCGCATCGCCGGCATGGCGCTGACACCTTTGTCCAGGCGGCACATGTTCGTCGATGGCCCGCGCCAACGCTGTCGCCAGCCTCATCGCCCCGGCCGACACTCTTGCCGCAATCTCCTCACCGGCTCGCGTCGTACGCATCCACCAGCGCCTCGCGCGCCAGCACCGCGGTGCCGAACGTCTGCACCGCCAGGCCCGCCGCGACGCTCGCCCAGTGCATCGCCTGGACCGCGTTGTCGCCTTCGGCCAGGCGCCAGGCCAGCGTCGCGAGGACGGTGTCTCCCGCGCCCGTCACGTCGTGCACCTCGCGCACGCGCGCGGGCTCGTGCGTGACGCCCGCGTCGTCGAACATCGTCATGCCGTCCTCGCCGCGCGTGAGCAGCAGGTGGCGCCAGCCGAAGCGCTTGCGCAACTCGTCGGCGCGCCACGCGAGCGTGCGCTCGTCCAGCGAATCGACCGGCTCGCCCAGCACCGCGGCCAACCCCGCCAGGTTCGGCTTGACCAGCGTCGCGCCCGCATAGCGCGACCAGTCGCGCCCCTTCGGATCGACCAGCACCGGCCGGCCCGACGCGCGCGCCGCAGCGATGAGCGGTCCGCAGTCGTCCAGCGCGCCCTTGGCGTAGTCGGACATCACCACCAGGTCGTGCACCGGCAGCGCCCGCGCGAAGCGTTCGGCGAGTTGCGCGCGCATGGCGGGCGGCGGCGGCGACTCGAAGTCGGCGCGCAGCATCTGGTGGTGGCGCGATACGCAGCGCACCTTGGTCGGGGTGGGCCACAGCGGGTCGGTCGCACGGTCGAAGGCGATGCCGGCGTCGTCCATCATCGCGGACAGCCGCGCGCCCTCGTCGTCCTCGCCAACCAGCGCGACCAGGCGCACCGAGGCCCCCAGCGCGGCGAGGTTGGCCGCCACGTTGGCGGCGCCGCCCGGCCGCTCGAAGCGCCGCGTCACGCGCAGCACCGGCACGGGCGCCTCGGGCGAGATGCGGTCGACGCGACCGTCCCAGTAGCGGTCGAGCATGGCGTCGCCGACGACGAGCATGCGTGCAGGATTCATGGCGCCATCGTGGCATCCCAAGCTGACGCGTATCTGCTCGACAACACGGCCTCCGAGCGCGCCCCGCCCGTCTTCGCTTTCTTGTTGTCAGCTCCAAAAATCTTGCGCTAGAATGGCAGGCTTCGCGGTATCCCACTTGTGGGAAATTGCTGAAACGCCGGTGTAGCTCAGTTGGTAGAGCAGCTCATTCGTAATGAGAAGGTCGAGGGTTCGACTCCTTTCTCCGGCACCAGGATCGAAAAGGGCCAGCGGACGAACGTCTGCTGGCCCTTCTTCATTTCCGGGCGCCGCCGCACTCGCATGGCGGACGCGATGTTCGGCGACAGCCCGGACTCGCCGTGGACGCGATCGCCTCGCCCGCCACTTCATCGCCACTTCATCGCCGACGCACTGCTCATCGACCGCGCGCGTCCGAGCGCGTTCGACTCACCCGCCGCCGTCCGCCGCCCTGAGCAGACGGTTCCGCAACGTCGCGATCTCCGCCCCAGCGCCGCGAACTGAGCGTCCGTGAGGCCGCACGCGTCCGCCAGGTCGATGCCGGCGATCATTTGCATCGCACACGCTTAAATCGCTATCGATTAATTTGACAGCGGGATTTCGCTCCGGTACACTTTTTCTAATCGGTACCGCTTTAATCGCATCCGATCTTACTTCCGTCCCCTCAGGAGTCCCTCATGACCATCACCAAGATCGACACCGTGCTGCTCACCGGCAAGACCCACACGACCGCCAGCGCCCGCGGCGGCGATCGCCTCGACATCGCCCTGTCGGTGCCCGGCAGCGAGTCCGCCGGCCTGGCGCTGGACGGCGCCCAGATGCACCCGACGGCCGAACAACTGTTCGCCGGCGCCTGGTCCGCCTGCTACACCGGCGCGCTGGGCCTGGTCGCGCAGTCCCGCAAGGTCAAGCTGCCGGCGGACATGGCCGTGGACATCGAGGTGGATCTGGGCAAGACCGGCGCCGCGCACTTCATCCAGGCGCGCATCGCCGTCACGATGCCGGGCATCGCGCGCGACGTCGCCCGGTCCATCGCCGACGCGGCGCACGGCGTGTGCCCGTACTCGAAGGCGATCCACGGCAACATCGACGTGGTCACGAGCGTCGTCGAGACCGACGTCGTCGCGGCATGAGCTACGTCCCGATCAGTTGCGAGTTCCACGACCTGCTCGAGATCCGCGCGATGACGGGCCGGTCGACGCTCTTGCGCCATCGCGACGGCGCAGGCCTCGAGCGGACTCGCGACGTCGTCATCAAGGACGTGTACGCGCGCGGCGGCGCCGAGTACCTCGCGCTGGACTCGGGCGAGACGCTGCGCCTGGACCAGCTCGTCGCGGTCGACGGCGTCCAATTGCGGGCGTGCGCCTGAGCCGGCATCGGCCGGCCGGTGCGCCTGTCCGGACATGGCCAGGCCGGGCCGGCCGAAGCACTGCCCACTTCGAAAAGCCCGCGGAGCCTCGCGCGGGCAACCACCTGTTCCTCGAGGCGATGGACGAACTCGATGGCGTCGTCGCGTCGCTGCAGCATCGCGTGGTGGTCGCCGACCGCGACCTGCCGGGGCGCAGCGCCGATTCCTGAAGGCGAAACCGACGCCCCGGTCGCGTCGATCTCGTCAGCGATCGCCGCGCCGCCGCGTCACCACGATCGCGGCCAGGACGCACCCCGCACCGAACACCTGCCCGACGCCGATGGCCTCGTGCAGCACCAGCGCGGCCAGCACCAGCGCCGAGACCGGCAGGATCGCCGTGTACAGCGACGCCACGCCCGCGCTCACGCGCGCGGCGCCGGCGTACCACAGCAGGTAGCCGCCGACCGTGGGCACCACCGCGTAGTACAGGACGCCCAGCAGCGCGGCGGTGTCGACGGGCCGCGTCCACGCGTGCTCGAACAGCGCCGGCACCAGCGTCATCGCCAGGCCCAGGCCGCACATCAGCGTCGACTGCGCGAGCGGCGCGACGGGCACGTGCAGCCGCTTGTTCAGCAGCAGGAACAAGGCCTCGCAGCCGACGGCGGCGAGCACCAGCGCGTCGCCGGCGAGGTCGTGCCGGGCCGAGTCGGCACCGGGCGCGACCACCACCGCCGCCACGCCCACGCACGCCAGCGCGATCGCCGCGACCAGCCGCCCGCCGATGCGTTCGCGCAGCACCAGCGCGCCCACCAGCGCACCGACGGCGGGCAGGCCGCCGGTGATGACGCCGGCGTCGGCGGCGGACGTCGTGCGCAGGCCCGCGACGAGCAGCACGGCGTAGCCCACGCTGCCGCACAAGGCCTGCAGCGCCAGCAGCACGGCGTCGCGTCGCCCCGGCCGCGGCAGGCGTTGCCCGCGCCAGCGCAGGATCGCGAGGAAGACGGGCAGCGCGATCGCGAAGCGCAGCGCCGCCGCAGTGAACGGCGGCAGCCCTGCCGCGATGATGCGGCTGGCGACGACGGTGCTTCCGACCGTGACCATGGCCAGCGCGAGGTAGACGCCGCCGGGCACGCGCGGCGCCGGCGGGACGAGGGGGGCGGCAGCGGAGTTCATGTGGCCATCGTCGCGCCCGACGCCCGATCGGTCTTGAACGAAATTGCGGGCGGCGTCAGGCAGTCGGCCCGGCCGCATGCGGGCATGACGAACCCGGCCTCGACGCCCAGGCGTCGGCCGCTCGATCGAACGCGGGGACCGGCAGTCGGATCGCGGATCGACCTTCGTCGCTCAGCCCCGCGCCCCCGCATACGCTGCCGGCGTGTAGCCCAGGCTGCGGCGGAACGCGCGCGTCAGGTGCGACTGGTCGGCGAAGCCGGCGGCGGCCGCGGCATCGGCGATCGGCTGGCCGGCGTCGAGCAGGCTGCGGGCGAGCGCGAGGCGGCGCTGCACGAGGTAGGCGTGCGGCGTCATGCCCAGCTCGCGGGCGAAGGCTCGCAGCAGCTGGAATCGGCTCAGGCCGGCGTCGTCGGCGAGTGCGGCGAGGCCGGGGTCGGTGGCCGGATCGTCGTCGAGGCGCTGGCGTGCGCGCACGATCGCGGGCGTGGCCAGCCGCGGCGGCGCCGCCAGCGACTGGCGCAACAGCAGTGCCGCGAGCAGCGCGACCTGGGCCTCGTCGCACGCGAGGGCCCCCGCGCGCGCGGCCAGGCGCGCGTGCCAGCGCTCGAACGCGTGCGCGACGACCTCGTCCTGCGCCACCGGCCGCCACATCGGCAGCGGCCGGCCGACGGGCAGCACGTCGGCGGCGGCGTCCTCGACCAGCGCCGGCGCGAGGTAGAGCATCTGCCAGCGGCGACCGTCGGCGCCCAGCGGCACGCCGTCGTGCACCTCGCCCGGGTTGACCATCACGAGATCGCCCGGCCCGGCCTCGACCCAGCCCGCCGCGCTCCACGAGCGCTGCGCCCCGCGGCGGATGCGGCCGATGCCGTAGGTGTCGTGCGCGTGGCGCGGGAACGCCTGCGCGCTGTCGAGCCGCGTGGTCAGCACGCCGGGGGCGAGCTGGTGGACGGTCGGGCTGGCGGCGGCGGGCATGCCGCAGTATCGTCGCGATCCACGAACGCCGGAACGAAACGCGGCGGCAACACGGCCGCGCGAGCATTGCCTCGAGGAGACCCCCAACCATGCACGCCATCCACCGCCTGGCCACGGGCGCCCTGCTCGCCTGCGGCGCCCTCGCCGCGCACGCGGAGCTCGCCGATCGCACCCGGCAGATCGAGGTGACGGCCGCCGACGCACAGGCCGACCACCGCCACCAGACCGCCGACTTCAGCGGCGACGTCGTCGTGAGCCAGGGCACGCTGCAGATCCGTGCCGACCGCGTGCAGATGCAGGCCGGTGCCGACGGCGAACGGCACGGCGTCGCGTTCGGCAAGGCCGGCGCGCCGGTGCACTTTCGCCAGCGCGGCGACCGACCAGGCGAGTGGAACGAAGGCGAGGCCGATCGCGTGGAATACGACAGCGTCGCCAACGAGGTGCGGCTGATCGGCGCCGCATCGCTGCGCAGCCTCAGCGGCGCGACGGTGACGCAGTCCATCGCCGGCGACACCATCGCCTACGACACCGCCCGCGACACCGCCTGGTCGACCGATGCCGACCGCCGCGCGCTGCTGCCCGTGGCGACGTCGCCTGCGCGGCGCGTGACGATCGTGTTCGCACCGCGCGTGACGGGCAACGAGGCCGCCGCCGGCCCCGCGCCTGAAGCGCCGCTGACGCCGCGCTGAACCGCGGCCGCGCGGGCAAGCCGCATGCGCGCCGGCCCCCTCGTCTGCGGGATGCGAGCGCGCGGGCCCCGCCGCTAGCATCGCGCACCAGCGCGCCTTCCGGCGCGCATCAACGAGAGGGTTCGCGATGAATTCGAAGATCTCGGCCGTGATGGCCACGCTGCTGGTCGCCGCCGCGCCGCTGGCGGGTGCCGCCAACGTCGCCACCGGCGCCAACGTCACCACCACCGGCTCCGGCTTCGGCCTGAGCGCCGGCTGGGGGCCCGGCTCGCTGGCCGCGCCGTCCACCGTCGTCGACGGCGTGTTCGTCGCCGACGGCGCGCAGTGGGACCTGGGCACCGTCTACTGGCAAGGCGCCGGCACCGACACCGCCGACGCGATCACGATCAAGCTCGCGGGCGCCGCCAGCGTCACCGACCTGCTGCTGCAGGGCGACAACAACGACATCTACAGCGTGAGCTACGAGGACCTGGGCGGCACCTGGCACGCGCTGGCCACGTTCTCGCCCCACGGCACCGTCGCCGCCCCCGGCACGCCCACCGTGGGCTGGGGCATGGGCGCCGCCACGGCCAGCTTCGCGGCGATCACCGCGCAGGCCTTCCAGATCACCGCCAGCGGCGACAGCTCGTACGCGGTGTCCGAGTTCCAGGCCACCGGCGAACTGCTGCCCTCGGTGCCCGAGCCCGCACCGGGCCTGCTGCTGGCGGCCGGCCTCGGCGCGGTGGCCGCGCTGTCGCGTCGTCGCCCGATCCGCTGATCGTCGGGATCTCCTCTTCGGCCGGCGCCCGTCGCGAGACGGCGCCGGCCGCTTTCATGGCGCCGCCGGCGCGCCCAGGCGCCGCGAGATCCGCGCCGCGCCGCCGCGCAGCTCGCGCGCGATGGCGCCGTTCCAGGCCAGGTCGAAGATGCTGGCCGGGCCGATCGCCGTGACCGCCAGCGCGATGCGGCCTTCGTGGTCGAACACCGGCGCGGCGATGGCGTTGACGCCGGGCAGCGTCTCGCCGTCGGAGCGCGCCAGGCCGTGCGCGCGCACGTCGGCCAGCTCGCGCTCGAACGCGCGCCAGGCGGGCACCGCCCGCGGCGACGGCATGTTGGCGATCGGCGGCGCGGGGTGCGACTTCTGGCGGCGGCGCTCGTCGTCCAGCAGCGCCTTGACCTCGCGCGCGTCGCGGAACGCCGCGAACAGCCGCCCCGTGGCGGTGCCGGCCAGCGAGAACACCGTGCCCTGGCGCATGTTGACGTGGATCGGCGCCGGCGATTCCTCCAGCCGCACGATGGTGGCGCCGCGCGAACCCCACACCGCGATGGCCACCGTGTGGCCGATGCGCTCGACCAGGCCCGGCAGCTCGAGCGCCGCGGCCTGCACGGGGTCGGCCTGCTTCAGGCTGATGAGCCCCAGCTGCAGCGCGAGCGGACCCAGGAAGTAGCGGCCGGTCGCCGCGTCCTGCGCCATCAACCCGATGCGCGCGAAGCTGACCAGGTAGGGGTGGATCTTGGCGGCGGGCATGTCGGCCTCGCGTGCCAGGTCCTTCAGCGCCATCGGCTGGCCCGCGTGCGCCATCGCGCGCAGCACCTGGCCGCCGACCTCGATGCTCTGGATGCCGCGCTGTGGACGCTCGCCAGCGGTGTCGTCGTTTCGAGCCATGGCGGGACAGGCGTGGTCGCCTCGTTGGAGTCGTTCGTTTTAGTCTAATCTGTTTGACATTGGACAACAACCGGATCAACATCCGGCGAACACCCGAGCGCAGGAGACCGCCCATGGATGCCCCCAAGAAATTCGCCTCGCAGGCCGATCTGCAAGAAAAGAAGGTCACCTTCTCGCAGCTGTCGGAACACGCGTGGGCGTACACGGCCGAGGGCGACCCGAACACGGGCATCGTGATCGGCGACGACGCCGTGCTGGTGGCCGACACGCAGGCCACGCCCGCGATGGCGCAGGACGTGATCCGCCGCATCCGCGAGGTCACCGACAAGCCCATCCAGTACGTCGTGCTGACGCACTACCACGCGGTGCGCGTGCTCGGCGCGAGCGCGTACGGCGCGCAGCAGATCCTCGCCAGCGAGGACACCTACGACCTGATCGTGGAACGCGGCGAGGCCGACAAGGCCAGCGAGATCGGCCGCTTCCCGCGCCTGTTCAACAACGTCGAGACGGTGCCGCCCGGCATGACCTGGCCGACGATGACCTTCCGCGGCAAGATGACGCTGTGGCTGGGCAAGCTGCAGGTGCAGCTGCTGCAGCTGGGGCGCGGCCACACCAAGGGCGACACGGTGGTGTGGCTGCCGCAGGAGCGCACGCTGCTGTCGGGCGACCTCGTCGAGTTCGACGCCACGCCCTACGCCGGCGACGCCTACTTCAAGGACTGGCCGCAGACGCTGGCCAACGTCGCCGCGCTCAAGCCGCTGGCACTGGTGCCGGGCCGCGGCGCCGCGTTGAAGGGCGAGGCGCAGGTGGCCGAGGGCCTGCGCGGCACCGCGTCCTTCATCGCCGACATGCGCGCCAGCGTCGAGGCCGGCGTGGCCGCGGGGCAGGATCTGAACGCCGTCTACAAGTCGACGTACGCCGCGATGAAACCCAGGTACGGCCACTGGGTGATCTTCGACCACTGCATGCCGTTCGACGTCACCCGCTGCTTCGACGAGATGACGCAGCACGCCGACCCGCGCGTGTGGACGGCCGAGCGCGACCGCCAGATGTGGGAGACGCTCGAAGGCTGAGCATGGACGACGCCGATTTCCAGTCGCGCACGTTCGCGTACGCCGCGCATGCCGACCAGCGGGCCGCCGCGCCGGTACGGCGGCCGGTGGTCGTCGTCGGTGCCGGGCCCGTGGGCCTCGCGCTGGCGATCGACCTGGCGCAGCGCGGCGTGCCCGTCGTGCTGCTGGACAACGACGACCGGCTGTCCACCGGCTCGCGCGCCATCTGCTTTGCCAAGCGCACGCTGGAGATCTTCGACCGCCTCGGCTGCGGCGACCGCATGGTGGCCAAGGGCGTGTCGTGGAACGTCGGCAAGGTGTTCCTGCGCGACGAGATGGTGTACCGCTTCGACCTGCTGCCCGAGCCCGGCCACGAACGGCCCGCCTTCATCAACCTGCAGCAGTACTACGTCGAGGGCTACCTGGTCGAACGCGCGCTGCAGCTGCCGTCGATCGACCTGCGATGGAAGAACGACGTGGTCGCGACCGAGCCGCACGGCGACCACGTCGCCCTCACGATCGCCACGCCCGACGGCGAGTACCGGCTCGAGGCCGACTGGGTGGTCGCGTGCGACGGCAGCCGCTCCGCGGTGCGGCGCCACCTGGGCCTCGAAAGCAGGGGCCGCAGCTTTCGCGACCGCTTCCTGATCGCCGACGTGCGCATGACGCACGACGCGCCCGCCGAGCGCTGGTTCTGGTTCGACCCGGCCTTCCATCCGAACCAGAGCGTGCTGCTGCACCGCCAGCCCGACGGCGTCTGGCGCATCGACTTCCAGCTCGGGTGGGACGCCGACCCCGAGCACGAGAAGAAGCCCGAGAACATCCTCCCCCGCGTGAAGGCGCTGCTGGCGCACTCGTCCGCGCTGAAGGACGCCGGGTTCACGCTCGAATGGGCCAGCGTCTACACCTTCTCGTGCCAGCGCATGGAGCGCTTCCGCCACGGCCGCGTGCTGTTCGCTGGCGACGCCGCGCACGGCGTGTCGCCGTTCGGCGCACGCGGCGCGAACTCCGGCGTGCAGGACGCCGACAACCTGGCGTGGAAGCTCGCGGCCGTCGTGCGCGGCCAGGCGCCCGACGCGTTGATCGACAGCTGGGCCCGCGAACGCGAGGCCGCGGCCGACGAGAACATCCGCCACTCGACGCGCTCCACCGACTTCATCACCCCCAAGAGCGCCGCCAGCCGCCTGTTCCGCGACGCGGTGCTGACGCTGGCGCGCACGCAGCCGTTCGCGCGCACGCTGGTCAACAGCGGCCGGCTGTCGACGGCCACGACGCTGCACGACTCGCCGCTGAACACGCCCGACGCCGACGCCTTCGACGGCGCGATGCGGCCGGGCGCCGCCGCGGCCGACGCGCGCGTCACGCGCGCGGACGGCCGCCAGGCCTGGCTGCTGCGCGAACTGGGCGACGGCTTCACCGCGCTGGTGGGTGCCGACGGCGTCACCGAGCACGCGCTGCGTGGGCTCGGGGCCGGCGGCGTCGCGCTGCGCGTGCTCGCGCTCGCGCCCGCGGGCGCCCTCGCGCGCGAGGCGCTGGTCGACGTCGACGGCGCCGTCGCGCGCCGCTACGACCTGCGCCCCGGAGGCGTCGTGCTGCTGCGCCCCGATGCGCACGTGTGCGCCCGCTGGCGCCGCGCCACGCCGGCGCAGGTCGAACGCGCGATGCGACGTGCGCTCGCGCTCGAGGAAACGCCATGACGCTGATCACCACGCCGAACCTCGATTCGCCCGACGACTTCTACGCCGCGCTGATCGCCGCCCACGACGGCCTGGACGAAGGCGGGAGCCACGCGCTCAACGCGCGCCTGGTGCTGCTGCTGGCCAACCACGTCGGGTCGCTGGACGTGCTGCGCGAGGCCCTCGCGGCCGCTCGGGCCGGCGCGATGCCAGACTGACGCGCGATCCTTCGCGTTCGCGCGCCGCAACGCCTGCCGGGCGTGACTTAGTCGTCATCCGCGCCGCCTCGCGCTGGCCGCCGCGGGCCGGCGGACGGCGCCCCGCTTCGATAATCCGGGGGTCATCACGCGTCATCCGATCCATGAACAAGAAGCTCGTCTACAAGATCCTCGCCATCGTCGCCGGGGTCGTCTTCCTCGGCGCCGGGTTCAGCGAGAACCACCGTATCTCGCGCCTGAAGCGCTTCGGGCAGACGGCCACGGTCATCGCGCCCGACAACTACATGGATCACTCGCGCAACGGCGTGCACACCTACACGGCGGACATCGCGTTCAAGCTGCCCAATGGCGACACCGTGCGCGCGAACCACTCGGTGCCCGGCGAGGCGATCGAGGCAATGAAGGCCAACCAGCCGGTGACGGTCTACTACGACAGCCGCGACCCGAGCGAGTTCATCTTCGCGCAGGACTCCAGCAGTTGGCTGCCCCCGCTCGCCGGCGCGGGCATGATCGTGGCGGCGGTCGTGCTGCTCTGAAGCGGCCCGATCGGCATTCCGTCCCGCGCAAGGCGGTCATTGGACCCCGCCATCGATGCGCTGCGCGGTAACGCAACACTGAGACGGCGAGTGACGCCTGCGGCTGACCCGCCCTGCCAGATCCGGACGATCTCGCATCGGCTGCGCCTAGACTGGCGGGGCAGGAGACTCCACCGCCATGCAGTTCGACGCACTCGTCTCGCTACTCGAAGCCGGCGCCGCGCGCTTTCGCGTGATCGATCATCCCGCCGAGGGGCGCTCGGATCTCGTCGCGCAGATCCGCGGCACCGCGCCGGGCCAGGGGGCCAAGGCGATGCTTTGTCGCAGCAAGGACGGCGAGCCGGCGTACGCGCTGGTGGTGTTGCCCGGCGACCGCAAGCTCGATTTCAAGCTGGTCGCGCAGGCGCTGGGCCTGAAGAAGGCCACGCTGGCCAGTCCCGACGAGGCGATGGCCACCACCGGCTGCGTGATCGGCGCGATCCCGCCGTTCGTCGACGGGTCGGCGCTGCGGCTGGTGGTCGACCCGGCGCTCGTCGAGCAGTTCGACGAGATCGCCTTCAACGCCGGCCGCCTCGACCGTTCGATCGTGCTGGACTCGGGCGACTACGTGCGCCTCGCGCGGCCGACGCTGCACCCGGTGAGCCTCTGAACGGCCGTCGAACGACCCGCCGCGCCAAGCACGAAAAGCGGCCGTTCCGGCCCGATTCCGGACTGTCGAAAAAAAGTTTTTCCACCTGCCCGATTCCGCAGCAGTTCGCTTGACAGCGAGCATCCATGCGGCCTGGCGAGCACTTCCCAAGGCCGCTCCCCAGAGTTGTCCACAGATGCGGTGGATAGTCCGGACGGCCCCCGGCGGACTGCATTCCAGCGGCCCATGTCAATGAAAAAAAGTTTGCGCCGGGCTGCCGCATTCGGCAGCAGTCCGCTTGACACCCAGCATCCATGCGGCCTGGCGAGCACTTCCCCCGGCCGCCCCACAGAGTTGTCCACAGTTGCCGTGGACAGATTCGGCACGCCCCCAATTGGTCGGGGAAAACCCTTCTTCTCGGGGCTTGGCTCGCCGTAACAAGGCGTACCTTTGGGACCCTGAGAGGAACTCATCCATGACCGCCGCCAACATCACGCCCAAGGCCCCGCGCACGCCGGACATGTCGATCGCCTGGGAAGCCCCGCCGTCGCTGCAGCACCTGGTCGTCCGCACCGATGGCGCCCCCCACGACATCGACGTGCCCACCTGGGCCGAGACGATGCCGGTGAGCCTCGAGGCGATGAACGCGCCGGTGATCTTCCGCGAGCCGCTCGAAGGCCTGTCGGTGCGCGACATCGACGAGCCCGAGATCTTCAACGTCTTCTTCGGCAACGACGCCAAGTCGCCGCTGCGCCGCGCGGCCTGATCAGCCCACCCGTGGATCGAGCACGTCGCGCAAGGCGTCGCCGATCGTGCTGAGCGAATAGATCAACAGGAACATCGCCGTCACGGTGCCGGCGAGCGGGGCCCAGATGTCGTTGGTCAGGTCCTGCGCCGCGCCCGCGATCAGCAGGCCCCAGCTGGCGCCCTCCTGGATGCCCAGGCCCAGGTAGGTCAGGATCACCTCGCCCTTGACCGCGGCCAGCAGCACCAGCGTGGCCGTGACGATCGTCACGTGCACGACGTTGGGCAGGATCTCCGAGAACATGACGCGGCCGTCGCCTGCGCCCACGCTGCGCGCGGCCAGCACGTAGTCGCTGCCCTTGTGCCTGAGCACCTCGCCGCGCACCAGCCGCATGATGCCCACCCAGCTGGTGGCCGCGATCGCCACGCACATCGACGCCAGCCCCTTGCCCATCGCGTACGAGATCGCGGTGATCAGCAGGATGTCGGGCACCGACACCACCACCGAGTACAGCCAGTTGATCGTCGCGTCGACCCAGCCGCCGAGGTAGCCCGCGGCCAGGCCCAGCGCGGTGCCGACGGGCACGGCCAGCGCCGTGGTGGCCAGGCCGATCGTGACGGCCGTCTGCGCGCCGGCCAGCACGCGCCACAGCACGGAGCGCCCCAGCAGGTCGGTGCCCAGCAGCGTGGCGACGTGCCAGCTGGGCGGATCCTGCGCGCCGCCGACGGCGGCCTCGGCGTCGGGCAGCAGGTGCAGCCAGCCGGCGATCGCGGCCAGCAGGTACAGCGCGACGACGACGAGGCACGCGCGCACGTGCGGCCGGCGCCACAGCGCGGCCAGTGCCTCGCGCGCGGCCGAGCGCGGGGCGGCGATGGCGACGGGCAATGCGCTCACGACAGCCGCACCCGCGGATCCGCGACCGCGTACAGCAGGTCGTTGACCAGGTTGAACACGACCAGCGCCAGCGCGCCCAGCACGGTGACGGCCTTGAGCACCGGCAGGTCGCCGCGCGACAGCGCATCGATCGTCAGGTTGCCGATGCCCGGGATCGAGAAGAAGCGCTCCATCAGGAACGAGCCCAGGATCAGGAACGGGATCGTCGTGACGTTCTGCGTGATGATGGGAATCCACGCGTTGGGCAGCACGTGGCGCAGCAGCACGCGGCCCTCTCCGGCGCCCTTGGCGCGCGCGGTGCGCACCCAGTCGGCGTGCATGTCGGCCAGGAACAGCGCGCGGTACAGGCGGATGTCGGGGCCCATCAGCAGCAGCAGCTGGATCAGCCACGGCAGCCCGAGGTACCTGACCGCGGCCCAGCCGCCCTCGTAGCCGTCGATCGGGAACCAGCCCAGCTTGAACGCCAGCAGGTACTGCAGCGCCAGCACGTAGACCAGCGCCGACACGCTCATCGCCGCGATGAACAGCGCGCGCGCCGCCTTGTCGACCACGCCGTCGCGATGGCGCGCGATGAACAGCGCGATGCCGACGTTGACGATCGCGCCGAACACGAACGGCGGCAGGGTCACCGACAGGCTCACCAACGCGCCGGCCTTCAGCTGCGTGCCGAGGTCCTCGCCCGTGACGAAGGAGCGGCCGTAGTCGAAGGTGGCGATCTGGCGCAGGAAGTCCAGGAACTGCAGCGGCAGCGGCTTGTCCAGCCCCCACTGGTGGCGCAGGTTGGTCATCGCCTCGACGCTGGCGTGGCTGCCGAGCGCGGTGCGCACGGGGTCGGGGCCGAACGCGTTGAACAGCAGGAAGGTCAGCAGCGCCACGCCGAACACCGTGGGCACGGCCTGCAGCAGGCGGCGGACGACGTAGGCGCCCATCAGCACGGCTCCCCGGTCGTCATCTCACGCCCTTTCTCTTCAGGGCCATGTCCACGCTCAGGTACATCTCCTCGCGCATCTGCACGTTGCGCTTGAAGTTGCCGACCCAGTTCTGCACCAGCCAGAAGCTGGTCGGATCGAACAGCGGGATGCTGGGCACCTCGGCGTCGATGGCGGCGTTCATCGTGCGGAACAGCGCGAGCCGCGCGGGGCCGTCGGCCATGAAGCGCGAGGCCTCGTAGGCCTTGTCGTAGGCCGGGTTCGCGAACGCCGACCAGTTCGGGCCGGGCGGCGCGTTGCCGCCGTAGAAGATCTGGTAGAAGTTCTCGGCGTCGGGGTAGTCCGCCACCCACGATCCCCACGCGATCTGGAAGTTGCCGTTCTCGCAGGCCTTCAGGAACGTGGGCAGGTCCATGAAGTCGCCCTGCGTCTGCACGCCGATCGCCGCGAACTGCGCCTTGAGCAGGTCGTACATGTTGTGCTGCACGGCGTTGGTCTGGAAGAAGCTGACGCGGATCGGCGGCAGGCCCTTGCCGCCCGGGTAGCCGGCCGCTGCCAGCAGGCGCCGCGCCTCGGCCACGTCCTGCACGTGGCCGACGGCGCCGGTCTCGTGCTCGTTGCCCGCCAGTTCCAGCGGCACGATGCTTTTCAGCGGCCGGCCGCGGCCGTTCCAGATCAGGTCGATGAAGGCCTGCTTGTCGATCGCGGCGGCCAGCGCCTGGCGCAGCAGGCGGTTCTTGCCCAGCACCGGGTCGCGCAGGTTCAGGCGCAGGTCGTCGGTCTCGTTGGCGGGCGCGTCGGCGAAGCGGAACTTGCCGGCGAACTCGTCGGCCAGGCGGAAGCCGCCGTCCTTTTTGCGCACGATCAGCTTGGCGAAGCTCGCGCGCTCGGGCTCGCGCAGGTCAAGGTCACCGCGCAGGAACTTCAGGTTCTGCGGCTGCGGCTCCTCGATCAGCGGCAGCTCCAGCACGTCCACGAGCGGCAGGCGCTTGCCGGCATCCTTGAGGAGGCCCTTCTCGGCATCGCCGGGCGCGCCGCGCGTCGGATACGTGCGAAAGTAATTGGGGTTGCGCACGAGACGGATCGTGCTCTTGCGATCGAGCGCCTGCGTCGCCATGAACGGCCCGGTGCCCACCGGGTTCACCTGGAAGCGATCCTTGAAGAACTTCACCGCCTCGCGCGGCACGATGGCGGTGGGCGTCATCGTCAGTGCGTGCAGGAACAGCGCGTTCTCGTGCGCCAGCTTGATGATGAAGGTGTGGTCGTCGACCTTGCGCAGGCCTGCCACGTCGGTGCCGGTCAGGTCGGCGCCGGGGCCGGCCTTGATCGTGGCGGCGCGGTAGTCGTCCAGGCCCGCGACGGCGCCCTGCATCGCGAACCAGCTCTTGGTGTTGAGGTTGCCGTCGGCGTAGCGCTTGAGCGAGTACAGAACGTCGTCGCTGGTCAGCTCGCGGCCCTTGCCGCCGGGAAAGCACGGGCTGTCGATGAAGCGCACGCCCTTGCGCAGCCGGAACGTGTAGGTGACCTTGTCGGCGGCCACCGTCGGCATGCTCTCGAGCAGGTCGGGCTCCAGCTTGTAGGGCCGCTCGAGGTAGGCATAGGTCAGCAGCGTGCTGTAGACCTGGCGCAGCATCATGTCGACCATGCCGTCGAAGCCGCGTGGCGGGTCGAGCGACTCGAACGGGGCGACGCGCGCCTCCGTCAGCACCGACTTGTCCTGCGCGTGCGCGGCGTGCGCCGCGAGCGCGCAGGCGCACGCGAGCGCGAGGGCGCGCGTCACGCGCCCGCGCGGGCGGGGGTGGACGGGCGCGCGCATCACGGCCCCCTCTTCTTGGCGGCCATGTCCACGCGCAGGAACTGCATCTCGGTGGTGAACACGTTGCGCTTGTAGTTGGCGATCCAGGGCTGGACGGTGTCCACGCGCAGCGACTCGCGCACCGGGATCAGCGGTACCTCGTCGCGGATGATCGCGTCCATCGCCTTGAACAGCGCGTGGCGCGGCGCGCCGTCGGCCATGAAGCGCGAGGCCTCGTAGGCCTTGTCGTACGCGGCGTCGGCGAACGCGCCGTAGTTCGGGCCGGGCGCGGTGTTGCGGCTGTAGAGCATCTGGTAGAAGTCCTCGGCGTCCGGGTAGTCGGCGTAGTAGCTGTAGGTGGCCAGCTGGAAGTTGCCCGCGTCCAGCGCCTTGGCGAACGTGGGCGTGTCGTCGAACTCGGCCGCCAGCCGGATGCCGACCGCCGCCAGTTGCGACTTGAACAGGTCGAACTCGTTGCGCGTGGGTGTGTCGCCGCCGGGAAAGCGCATCGTCAGCACCGGCAGGCCCTGGCCGTCGGGGTAGCCGGCCTGCGCCAGCAGCTTCCTGGCCAGCGCGACGTCGCGCCGGTGCGTCGGCGCCGCGGTGTCGCGCGCGCTGCCGGCCAGTTCCACCGGCACCACGGTCTGCATCGCGATGCTGCGGCCGTTCCACAGCACGTCGACGTCGGCCTGCGGGTCGAGCGCCGCCGCGATCGCCTGGCGCAGCGCCTTGTTGCGGCCGAGGAGCGCGTCGCGCATGTTGACGCTGACGTAGATCGCATTGCCGCCCGGCTGGCTGGCCAGCGTGAACTTGCCGGCGTAGCCGTCGGCCGGCCTGAGCGAGCCGTCGGGCGCGCGCGCCACCAGCCTGGTGAAGTTCGCGCGATCGAGCTCGCGGCGGTCGAGCTCGCCGCGCAGGAACTTCAGCGCGGCGGGCTGCGGCTCCTCGATCAGCGGCAGCTCCAGCACGTCCACCAGCGGCAGCTTCGCGCCGGCATCCTTGAGCAGCCCCTTGTCGGCATCGCCCGCCTCGCCGACGCGCGGGTACGTGCGGTAGTAGTCCGGGTTCTTTGCCAGCCGCACGACGCCCTTGCGATCCAGCGGCCCCGTCGCCATGAACGGGCCGGTGCCCACCGGCATCACGCCCAGGCGATCCTTGTACAGGCGCACCGCCTCGACGGGCACGATGTCGGTCGGCGACAGCGTCAGCGCGTACAGGAACAGCGGGTTCTCGTGCGTGAGCTTGATCGTGAAGGTGTACTTGTCGACCTTGCGCAGGCCCGCGACGTCCATCGTCGAGACGTCGGCCCCGGGCCCGGCCTTGGCGGTCGCGGCGCGGAACGCGTCCAGGCCCACCACCGCGCCCTGCATCGCGAAGAAGCTCTTGCTGTTGACGTTCGCGTCGGCGTAGCGCTTGAGCGAGTACAGCACGTCGTCGGCCGTCAGCTCGCGGCCCTTGCCGCCGGGGAAGCACGCGTTGTCGACGAAGCGCACGCCCTTGCGCAGCTTGAACGTGAGCGTGACCTTGTCGGCGCCGAGCACGGGCATCGCCTCGAGCAGGTCGGGCTCGAGCTTGTAGGGGCGCTCGAGGTACGAGTAGGTCAGCAGCGTGCTGTAGACCTGGCGCAGCACCTGGTCGCTGTAGAAGTCGAACTGGCGCGGCGGGTCGAGCGTGTCGAACTGCGCCACGCGCAGCACGGTCAGCACCGAGGGCTCGGCGGCCGCGGCCAGGCCGGCAGCGGCGAGCGCGATCGCGCAGGTCAGGAAGCGCAGGGACGTCATCTCTCGATTCAAAGAAGGTGGCAGGCGCCCAGGTGCAAGTCGGTGTCGCCGACGCGGCGCAGCTCGGGCACGCTCTCGCGGCAGCGCGGCTGGGCCAGCGGGCAGCGCGTGTGGAAGGCACAGCCCGCGGGCAACGCGCGCGGGCTCGGCACGTCGCCCTCCAGCGGGCGGGTGGTGCGACCGCGGCGCGGCACGGGGTCGGGCACCGCGGCCAGCAGCGCCTGGGTGTACGGATGGCGCGGCGACGCGAACAGCGCTTCGGCCGGCGCCGTCTCGACGATGCGGCCCAGGTACATGACGGCGACGGTGTCGCTGAGCCATTCGACCACCGACAGGTCGTGCGAGATGAACACGTAGCTCAGCCCGAGCCGCTCCTGCAGGTCGACCAGCAGGTTGAGCACCTGCGACTGGATCGCGACGTCCAGCGCCGACAGCGGCTCGTCCAGCACCAGCACCTTGGGCTGCAGCGCCAGCGCCCGCGCGATGCCCACGCGCTGGCGCTGGCCGCCGGACAGCTCGTGCGGCCAGCGATCGAGATGCTCGGGCGCCAGGCCGACCAGCCCCGCGAGCTCGCGCAGGCGCGCCTCGTCGACGGCCAGGCCGTGCGCCAGGAACGGCAACGCGAGGATCCGGCGGATGCGCTGGCGCGGGTTCAGCGAGGCAAGCGGGTCCTGGAACACCATCTGCACGTCGCGCGTCAGCGCCCGGCGTTCGTCGCGCGACAGCGTCGCCACGTCGCGGCCCTCGACGCGCAGCGTGCCGGCGTCGGGCGCGACCAGTCCCACCAGCGCGCGGCCCAGCGTCGTCTTGCCGCAGCCCGATTCGCCGACGATGCCCAGCACCTCGCCCGCGCCGAGCCAGATGTCGACGCGTTCGACCGCGCGCACCCGGGCCACCTCGCGCCGCAACACGCCGCCGCGCACGGGGAACGCGACGGACAGGCCCTCGGCCTGCAGCAGCGGCGCGCTCATGCGAGGCCGCCTTCCGCAAAGTGGCACGCTGCCAGGTGCTCGCCGCTCGCGCCCGCGGGCGTCACGCGCGCGAGCGCGGGATCGTCCGTGCGGCAGCGCGCCTGTGCGCGCGGACAGCGCGGCTGGTAGCGGCAGCCCACGGCGCGCCCGGACAGCGACGGCACCGTGCCGGGGATCACGTCCAGCCGCGCGCCGCCGCGCCGAGTCTGCCCGGCCCGCGGCCGAGCGCGCAGCAGGCCGATCGTGTAGGGATGCGCGGGGCGCTCGAGCACGTCGAACACGCTGCCTTCCTCCACCACGCGGCCGGCGTACATCACGACGACGCGATCGGCGATCTCGGCGACCACGGCCAGGTCGTGCGTGACGAACACGATGCCCGTGCCGAGCTCGCGCTGCAGTTCGCGCAGCAGGTGCAGCACCTGCGCCTGGATCGTGACGTCGAGCGCGGTGGTGGGCTCGTCGGCGATCAGCAGGCCGGGCCGGTTGGCGAGCGCCAGCGCGATCATCACGCGCTGCTTCATGCCGCCGCTGAGCTGGTGCGGGTACTCGTCGACGCGCCGTTCGGGGTCGGGGATCCTGACCTGGCGCAGCAGCGCGATCGTCCGCTCGCGCGCCTCGCGCCGCGTGGCGGTGCCGTGGATCGCGAAGGCCTCGGCGACCTGCGCGCCGATCGTCAGCACCGGGTTCAGCGCCGTCATCGGCTCCTGGAACACCATCGCCATCTCGCGGCCGCGCAGGCCGCGGCGCTCGCGCGGCGCCAGGGCCAGCAGGTCGGTGCCACGCAAGCGGATCGCACCGGCCTCGATGCGTGCCGACTCGGGCAGCAGGCCCATCACCGACAACGCCGTGACGCTCTTGCCGCAGCCCGATTCGCCGGCGATGCACACGGTCTGCCCGCGCTCCACGCGCAGGCTCACGCCGTCGACCGCGCGGACCGCGCCGCGCGGCGTCTGGAACGACGTGACCAGGCCGTCGATCTCGAGCAATGGAGGCTCGCTCATGGCGTTGCGGCGTGCGGGCGTTGGGGCGGTTTCCGGATGGAGCCGGCGCCGCATCGTGGCGGCTCCGGAAGCCCTGGCGCCTGCCCGGCATCGAGCCGTGCGAGCGAGTCGGGCGGGCACCGGCGCGGTGCCCGCGGGATGATGCCACAGCGAGGCGCCGTGGCCGTGCCGGCTCAGGTCTTGGCCGGGCGCTTCATCGCCTCGATGGCGTCGAGGTTGACGGCCGCGGCCATGGACTTGAGCGTGGCGCCGTCGATGCGCTCGCCGCTGGTCTCGACGATCACGCCGTTCTTCAGGATCACGGTGTACTCGGCGTGGGTGCCGTCCTTGCGATACTGCTCGTGGATCGTGCGGCCGCCGTCCTTGTACGTCTTCTCGATGCCGTCGGGCGTTTCCTTGTCGACGGTGATGTTGGCCCACGCGGCCACCGAGGCGAGGCCGCCCAGGCCGCCGAGGTCGGTGATCGACAGCTCGGCGCGCTGGTTGTCGCCGCCGGTGTACGTGGCCTTGGCCACCGAGCTGGCGATGCCGATCGCGTTGCCGCCGGTGGTCTCGAACGATTCGCGCTTCAGGGCGCCCAGCGTCTCGGGCAGCTGCGCCTTCAGGTCGGCGGGCGGGATCGGCGTGCCGCTGGTGCCGGTCAGCGCGCCCATCATGTCGCCGATGGCGGCGCCGGCCGACGCCGTGTCGCCGGCCTTCTGCGCGGCCTCGGCGCGGGCGCGCGCGGCTTCCATGCGCTTGCCGGCGGCCTCGAGGGCGGCGGTGTCGACGGTGATGTCGCCGTTGGGCGTGCTGACGCTGAAGCTGGGCGACGACGAGCGGCCCGCGAACATCATGCCCATGCCGCCGAACGCCGCGAAGATGCTCCAGAAGACGATGCCCACCACGATGGCGATGACGACGACGGCCGCCGTGAAACCCGCGGCCTTTTCCTGCGCGACCTTCATCAGGCCCGGCACGCCGATGTAGAACAGGTAGATGCCGTAGCACGCGGCCAGCAGGCGCAGCGGGGCGCCCAGGAACGGCAGCAGGCTGAACACGCCGCCCACGAAGCTGGCCGTCAGGCTGTAGGCCACCAGCTTCATCGCGGAGACCTGGTTCTTCGTGCCGCCGAACGTCGGCGCGAGCGCGTCGACGATCAGCATCAGCACGAAGGCGGAGATGAGCGCGGCCACGTAGCTGCTCACCAGGATGCCCAGCCCGACCATGATCGAGCCGCGGAAGAAGAAGGTGCCGATGAAGGTGAAGCCGATGAAGCCGCAGACGGCGGGGATGGCCGCCATGATGATCAGCCAGTCCTTGTAGATCGACCCCACCGTGGCCGGCTCGGCCTCGATCACGGGCCACGTCTGCGCGGGCTGCAGGAGCATGGCCTTGGCGCGTTCGATCACGTTCATGGTGATTCCTTGTTGGAGTGACGATTTGCCGCCCGGCCACCCCCGGGGGGGCGCGGGCCCCGGCATCATCCGGGCATCGCGCCTGCGAAACCATCCCCTGAAGGGGGGCCGGGATCGCCCGGAGGCGAGCCGTCTTCCCGCCCTCAGAAACTGAGCACGAAGGCGGCGCCGCCCTCGATGGGCCGCACGTGGCGCACGCGCCCGCCCATGCCGTTTACCAGCTGCCGCACGACCGTCAGGCCGATGCCCTGGCCGCCCTCGCGGGCGCTGAAGAACGGCAGGAAGATCTGGCGTTCGAGGCCGGGCGGCACGCCGGGGCCGTTGTCGCGCACGCCGATCTGCAGGCGGCCGCCGCGGCTCTGGCGCGCCTGCACCCACAGGCGCGGCTGCGCCACGCCCGCGGTGGCGTGCGCCGCGTTGTTGACCAGCGCCAGCAGCGCCTGCTCCAGCTGGCCCTCGTCGGCCTGCAGGCGCAGCGTCGGCGACTCCTGCTCGAACGCCACCGCGCCGCCGCGCGCCGCCCAAGCCGGCGCGACGGCCTGCTCCAGGCGGGCGAACAGTGCGCGCACGTCCACCGGCGCGAGCGTCGGCGCGGGCCACTGGCTGACGCGCCGGTAGGTGCCGACGAAGCCGGCCAGGCTCTCGGCACGGCGCGCGATCGTGTCGAGCGCGCTGCGCAGCTCCGCCTCGGCGCCGGGTTCCTCCGACAGCGCCAGCGCCGTCTGGCTGAGGCTGCGGATCGGCGTCAGCGAATTCATGATCTCGTGCGTGAGCACCTGCACCAGCTGCCGCCACGCGAGCAGCGACTCGGCCTCCAGCTCGCTTTCCAGCGGCACCAGCGCCAGCAGCGCCTGCGCCTGGCCGTCGAGCGCCAGCGACTGGCGCCGCAGCTGCCAGCGCTCGCTGCCGCGTTCGGTCTCCAGCACCACCGCGCCGCCGGCCTCGGCGTCGCGCAGCAGCCGCTGCAAGGCCGCGGGGTCGCGCACGCCGCCCGGCGCGGCGAGCCGTCGCGCACGGCTCGTCAGCGGGCGCAGCGCGTGCGCATCGACCAGCCACGCCGCGACGGGCAGCGCCTCGAGCTGCGCCTGCAGCACCGCGAGCTGGCGCGCATCCGGCGGCGTCGGCGGATCGACTGCGGGTAGCGGCGGCGGCGCACGCCGCGTCAACGGCCACGCGATCGCGAACCCCGCCGCCGCCAGCACGGCTGCGCCCGTCCACGCGCGCGCGGACGCGCCTGACGCGTGCGCCAGCGCGCCGGCCCCCGCGAGCGCGAGGGCCGCGAACAGCAGGCGCAGCCGCTCAGAGCCCATGCTTGTCGAGACGCCGATACAGCGCCGCGCGCGACAACCCCAGCAGCCGCGCCGCGGCGCTGAGGTTGCCCTCGGCCTGCGCCATCGCGGCCAGCACCGCGGCGCGTTCCTGCGCAGCGAGCGAGCGCACGGGCTCGGGCGTCACCGGCGATGTCGACGCCGCAGCATCGGCCGCCGCCGGCTGCGCGCGCTGCAGCGCCTCGCGGCAGGTGGCGACCAGGCGCACGTTGTCCCAGGGCTTGGTGATGAAATCCCACGCACCGCGGCGCAGCGCCTGCACGGCGAGGTCGATGTCCGCGTAGGCCGTCATCACCACGACCACCGGCGGCTGCGCCAGCGCCTGCACGTCGTCCAGCAGGCGCAGCCCTTGCGCGCCGTCGGTGCGGCCGGCGCCGAAGTTCAGGTCGAGCAGCAACAGCTGCGGCCGCAGCGCCGCGATCGTGGCGGCCAGTTCGGCCGGACGCCGCAGGCACGTGACGGGCGCGACGCGGCGCTGCAGCAGCAGCTGCGCGGCAAGGCCGACGTCGGGGTCGTCGTCCAGGAGCAGGATGGAGGCGTCGGGCACGTCTGCCAGTGTCGCAGCGTCTCGCGCGCACGAGGCAGGGGTGTGTCCGGATGCGGACAGCCCTCTTCACCGGCAGGGCGCGCCGCGGCGACAGTGCATCCCTGTGACGACCAATCCCCCCGACCTGCCCAGCGGCGCCGCGATGGACCGCGTGCTGCCGTCGACGCGCCGCCGGCTCGCACCCGCCGCGGGCCTCGCGCTGCTCGCGGCCGCCGGCACGATCGCCTGGGCGCGCGTGCCGCGCCTGCCGGTGGTGGCGTCGCCGCAGCTGGCCGTCGTGCGCGCCGGCACCTTCCGCGACGAGGTGGCGCTGCGCGGGCGTGTCGAGCCGTTGCGCTCGGTGCAGCTCGATGCGGCCGAGGCCGGCCGCGTCGAGGAGGTGCTGGCGCACGACGGCGAGCGCGTGGCCGCCGGCGCGCCGCTCTATCGGCTGCAGAGCGCCGAGCAGGAGCAGCTGCTGATGCAGCGCAGCGCGGAGGTGGCGCAGCAGATGGCCAACGTGTCGGTCGAACGCACCGCGCAGGCGGCCAGCCTCGCGCAGAACCGGCGCGAGTTCGCGCAGCTGCAGGCCGCGGCGCAGCAGGCCGACGCCGACTGGCAGCGCCAGCGGCAGCTTGCCGACGCGGGCTTCGTGTCACCGGCCGCGGTCGATCAGGCCGAACGCGCGCGAGTGCTCGCCGACAGGCTGCTGCGCCAGGCCGAGTCCGACCAGCGCACCGAGGCCGCGATCCGCAAGCAGTCGATCGCCGAGATGAGCGACGCCGTGCGCGGCCTGCAGCGCGGCTTGCAGTTGCTCGAGCGCACGCGCGACCGCCTGCTGCAGCGCGCACCGATGGCCGGCACGCTCAGCGGCTTGGAGCTGCAGGTGGGCGCGAGCGTGCGCCCCGGCGACCGCCTCGGCCGTATCGACGACCCCGCCGGCGGCGTGCAGCTGGTGGCTGATGTCGACGAGTACTGGCTGCCGCGCCTGCAGCCGGGCCAGGCCGTCGCGAGCGACGCGGGCGAGCTCGTGCTGGCGCAGGCGCTGCCGCAGGTGCAGGCCGGCAAGGTGCGCGTGCTGATGCGCTGGCCTGCGGGCCGCTCGCCGGCCGGCCTGCGCGCGGGGCAGGCCGTCGACGTGCGCCTGCAGCTGAGCGCCCCCGCGCCGGCGCTGCTGCTGCCCGAGGGGCCCGGTGTCCAATCGCGGGTGTGGGTGCGCGATGGCCGCGAGTTGCAGCGGCGCGACATCCGCCTCGGACGGCGCGCGTCCGGCCTCGTCGAGATCCTGGCCGGCCTGCGCGCCGGCGACGACGTCCTCATCTCCCAACCGCCCGCCGACCGCGAGGTCCTCGCCCTGCCATGATCGCCCTGCACCAGCTCACCAAGCGCCACCGCGCCGGCGACATCGAGACCACCGCGCTCGACGCCATCGACCTGCACATCGAGGCCGGCGAGTACGTCGCCGTCACCGGGCCGTCGGGCTGCGGCAAGTCCACGCTGCTGGGCGTGCTGGGGCTGCTCGATGCACCGACGTCCGGCCACTACCGGCTGCAGGGCGAGGACGTGGCCGGCAAGAGCCCGCGCGAGCTCGCGGCGCTGCGGCGCGGCCGCATCGGCTTCGTGTTCCAGAGCTTCAACCTCGTCGACGAGATGACCGTGCACGACAACGTGCAGCTCGCGCTGCGCTACGGCGACCTGCACGAGAAGGCGCAGCGCGCGCGGGTGGCCGAGGTGCTCGAGCGCCTCGGCCTCGCGCACCGCGCGCAGCACCATCCCAGCCAGCTGAGCGGCGGCCAGCAGCAACGCGTGGCCATCGCCCGCGCCATCGCCGGGCGCCCCGCCCTGCTGCTCGCCGACGAGCCCACCGGCAACCTCGACAGCGCCCACGGCCAGGAGGTGATGCGCCTGCTGCGCGAGCTCAACGACGAGGGCACGACGCTGGTGATGGTGACGCACAGCGCCGAGCACGCGGCGCTCGCGTCGCGCACGGTGCGCCTGCTCGATGGCCGCGTGCTGGTCGACGCGCACGCGGAGCAGCTCTCGTGAAGGCACTGTTGCGCGACGCGCTGCGCGACGTGCGCAGCCGCGGCCGGGCCACGGCGGTGGCCAGCGGCGGCCTGACGATCGGCCTGGCGGCCTGCCTGCTGGTGGCGCTGTTCGCGATCGCGCTGTCCGCGCCCGACCCGGACGTCGCCGACCCGCAGCGCACGATCATGCTGGACTTCAAGGGCAACCCGCCCGGCGAACCGAGCCCGTGGTTCAGCGCGGTGCCGGTGTCGTTCGCCCCGCTGCTCCAGGCCCGGCATGCGCCGCTGGACCTCGTCAGCCGCATGACCTACGGCGGGATGGAGTTCCCGTCAGGCGACCGCCTCAACCCCGCCGTGCTGCTGGCGGTCGACCCCGACATCGTCGAGGTGCTGAACCTGCGCAGCCTCGCCGGCGACCTGCGCGCCACGCTGTCGCGGCCCGACACGATCGCGGTCAGCATGGAGCTGATGCACACGCTGTGGGGCGACGTGGCGCCCGCGGCCGCGGTGGGCCGCCGCGTCGAGTCGCACGGCCGCTGGTACACCGTCACCGCGGTCGTGCCCGACACCGACCCGCGCAGCCCGCTGTACGGCGCCAGCCCGCTGGTGGGCCATGCGATGGCGATGGCCAGCTTCGACTCGCCCGCCAACGACATGAGCGCGAACGACCGCGAGGCGATCTTCATGATGACGGGCCGCGTGTTTGCGCGCCTGCGGCCCGGCACGTCCATCGATCAGGTGGGCGGCTGGATGCGCGAGGCGTTCATGTCCAGCCCGAAGTACGCGCAGCTGCCGCCATCTTGGCGCGTGGGGCGCGAGGCGGCGTACTTCCGCGGCGTCGCGCTGGCGGACGTGCCCTTCGACGGCCCGGGCAACGCCCGCCGATGGGAGGTGATCGGCGCGGTCGGCGCGGCCAGCGTGCTGCTGCTCGCGCTCGCGACGTTCAACGCGATGAGCCTGCAGGCCGCGCACATGCTGCAGCGCCAGCGCGAGACGGCGCTGCGGCGCGGCCTGGGCGCCAGCGGCTGGCACCTGGTGCAGCTGTGGGCGCTGGAGGCCTGCGTGCCGCTGCTGGCGAGCGCCGCCGGCGCGCTGCTGCTCGCGTGGTGGATCGCGCCGCCCGTCGCGAACTGGCTGCGGCTGCCCGACACGCTGCCCCTGGCCGACCCGATGCCGGCTCGCGCGCTGCTGTGGCTGGGCCTCGTCGTTCTCGCGCTGCTGCCGCTGACGATCGCCCTGCCCGCGCGCGCCGCGCTGCGCCGCGCGCCGGCCACCGCGCTGCAGGGCCGCACCGCCAGCGAAGGGCCGTGGGGCCGCCGGCTGCGCCAGGCGCTGCTGGGCGTGCAGCTGGGCGGCGCGCTGTTGCTGCTGTCGCTGGGCGGCGTGCTCGCGATCCAGCAGTTCCACATGCTCCACGTCGACCGCGGCTTCGACACGCACAACCGGCTCGTGCTGCGCATGGAGACCGACCCCGAGCGCATCCCGCCGCTGGAGGCGTTCGGGGCGGCGCTGTCGCACGACCCCGCGATCCGCCACTGGTCGTACAGCTTCCTCACGCCCGCGGCCGACGTCGACAACCCCGGCTCGCGCGAGCTGGAGACGAGCGCCGACGGCCACACCGTCGACGTCCGCATGAGTTCCGTCGACGCGAGCTTCTTCGACACCTACGGCATGACGGTGCTGGCCGGCACGCCGCGCTTCTCGGAGGGCGAGTCGCACATCGTCGTCGACGCCAAGGCCGCGCGCCTGCTGGGCTTCGCGACACCGCAGGCCGCCGTCGGCGCGCTCGTGCAGGGCGGCGGCGCCTACCTGCAGAAGGGCACGGCGGCGCGGCGCATCGTGGCGGTGGTCAAGGACGTCAGCCTCGAGTCGGCGCGCCTCGCGCGCATGCCGCAGGCGTTCTGGCTGATGGGCGGCCCGCAGTGGGTGGTGACGGCCACGGGGCCCGACCCCGTCGCGTTGCAGGCCGCACTCGGCGGCGCGTGGAAGGCCCACGGCCTGCGCGTGCCCTACGACCTGCAGTGGGCCGACGACCAGCGCGCCGACGTCTATCGCCAGGAGGCGCAGATGACGGCCACGGTCGCCGTGCTCGCACTGCTGGCGGTGGGCGTGGCGATGATCGGCGCCTACGCGATGGTGGCCGACACGCTGCGCCGCCGTCGCACCGAGCTCGTCCTGCATCGCCTGCACGGCGCGGGCGACGCGGCGATCGCACGCCAGGTGGCGGTCGAATTCGGCCTGCCGCTGCTGGGCGCGGCGATCGTCGCGCTGCCGATCGCGGCGTGGATCGGCGGGGTCTGGCTCGCCGGCTTCCAGGATCGCGTGACGTGGCCCGCAGGCCTGGCCGCGCCGCTGGCTGGCGCGCTCGCGGCGACGCTGCTCGTCACCGCGCTGGCCTCGCTGCGCCACGTGCGCCAGGCGCTGGCGCTGCAGCCGATCGAGGCGTTGAACTGACGTGTCAGTGCCGGCGCGCGGCGGCGATGGCGTCGCGCGCGGCGCAGCGCGAGGCGTCGTCCAGCGGCAGCGCGATCTCGGTCAGCGACGCCTGCAGCTCGGCGACGACGCGATCGAGCTCCTCGAGCACGACGGTGAGCTCCGCGACGGTGAGCGAGCGGCCGCCGGCACGCCGGGCCGTGGGCGGGATGGGATGCGGGGACGGGTCGAACATGCCGGACTCCTTCGCGCCGAGGTCGGCGCCTCGAAGCGGAGCAGGCATTCGGCGATCCCGCGCGTCGCGAGCGCCGCAGGGCATGCGGGTTGCTGGAGGAGCGGTCGCGCCGCCCTCGACGACGCGCTCAGTCGGACGGCGCCGCCTCGTCGAACAGGTGCGGGTCGAGCAGCAGGTCGTGCGTCTCGGGGTGCTTGCGCATGTAGGCGTTGAAGACCTCGCACTGCGGCACGACCTTGAGCCCGCGCTCGCGCACCGACGCCAGCGCGAACTCCACCAGCTCGCGCGCGAGCCCGCGTCCGCGCAAGGCCTCGGGCACCACGGTGTGCTCGAAGGTGATCACGTCGCCGGCGAGCGAGTACGTGGCCACCGCGGCGTGGCGGTCGACGATCTTCTCGAAGCGATGGGCGGCGACGTTGTCGCGGATCGGGGAGGCGGTGTCGGTCATCTGGGCGGGCCTGCGGGTGGACTCGCCGCATTCTCGCGCGATCGCGCCGGGCCGGTGGCAGCCGCCTGCAATTCCCTGCCGAACGAGAGCGCGACGGCCCGTCGGCCGCGCAATTCGCGCACGGGCCTTGCGACAGCCCGTGCCTCAGCGCCGCGCCGCCATGCTCCGCGGCCGCGCCTGCGCGGCGCGCGCGGCGGTCAGCTCCTGCGTCGCGGCCTCGTTGGCCTGCTCCAGCCACAGCAGCGCGTCGACGTAGCCGACGAAATGCTCCAGGTACTCGGGCGACAGCTCGCGCATCAGCACCAGCGAGCGATGCACGAGGTGCTGCGAATTGAGCGGGCCCGCGTTCTCGGGCAGCGACGCGCGCGACTGCGCCAGGCGCTGGTCGGCGGACAGGCGCGACCACGTGCGCTTGAAGAACTGCAGGGTCGTGGTGTCGGCGGCGGCGCCCGTGACCGCGGGCGGCGGCGCGGCCGGGCATGCCGGCGCGACGCCGGTCGCAATCTCCGGTGCCTGCTGCGGTGGCGGCGCCGCGCCGCGATGGCGCGCCGCATGCGCGACGAGCGCGGCCAGCGCGCCGCGTCCTGCCGCCGGCGCCACCGCCGTGGCGGGCACGGTCGGCTCGGGCGCCTCGACCAACGCCCGCACGATCGCCTCGACACGCGCCTCCAGCACGCACCGCGCCTGTCCGACATGCGCCGACGCACGCCGCGCCAGTGCCTCGGCGAAGCGGAAGCGCACCGGGTCGCGCCCCTGCGCGTCACGCGCCCGCGCGGCAGCGAGCGCGTCGTGCGCGGGCTCGGGCGCCTGCGAGCGCTCGGGCCCGTGCGCGGGCTCGCGCGCGAGGCCGTCGGTGTCGTCGCCGGCTTCGTCGGCCATGTCAGGCATGCGCCCCGCTCGCCGCGGCCGCGGCGCTCGCGGCGCCGGCCGCGGTCCTGGCGCGGCTGGGGCGCGGCGTCGGCGCCATCTCGACGCGCCGGTTCTTCGCGCGGCCCTCGGCGGCGGCGTTATCGGCCACCGGCTGCTCGGCGCCGAACGCGGCGGCAAAGATGTCGGACGACGGCACGCCCGCCTCGATCAGCGCGCGCGTGACGGTCAGCGAGCGCTGCGCCGACAGCTCCCAGTTGTCCGTGAACTGGTGGTTGCCGCCGCGCACCTGGCGGTCGTCGGTGAAGCCGCTGACCATCAGGATCTCGTCGCGCGCCTTCAGGTAGGTGGTGACGGGCCCGGCGAGCTGGCGCAGCAGCGCGACGCCTTCGGGCTGCAGCTCCGCCGAGTTGAACGCGAACAGCACGCTGCCGTTGATGTCGATGCGGCCGTGATCGATCGTGACGCGGCCCGCGGCCAGCGGCACCGCCAGCGCCTTTTCCAGCGCCGCGCGCCGCTGCTCCTCGAGCTGGTGCTGGCGGATCTCGTCCTGCAGCCGCGTCACCAGCTCCAGCTGCGACGCCAGCGCGAACAGCAGGATCAGCACGAACGCGCCCAGCAGGCCCGACATCAGGTCGCCGAACACCGCCCACACCGGCGTCGACGCGTCGGCCGCGCCGTCGACGTCGATCTCGTCGACGCTCACGCCTCGGCCTCCGCTTCACGACGCCCGGCCAGGCGCTGCAGTTCCTCGATGATCTGCTTCTGCGACAGGATGCTCAGGTCGATCACCTCGCGGGCCTGCGCCACGTAGTACGCGAGCTGCTCGTCGCTGCGCTCCATCTGCGCGCCGAGCGCCACGTCGATGCGCTCCAGGTGCGCGCCGAGGCGGTCGCCCGACTCCGTGAAGCGCTGCACCGCCACGCCGAAGGCCTCGCCCAGGCTCGCGACTTCCGCCGCGCTGCCCGTCACCTGCGCGGCGACGTCGACCAGGCAGCCGGCATCGGCCTGCACCCGCGCGTGGAAGCGTTCGCCCACGCGCTCCAGCACGTCGGCCGACGACGTCACCAGCGCGTCGATCGCGCCGCGCTGCTCGCCGGCCGCGCGGTTGACGCCGTCCAACAGCGTGCCCAGCGTCTCGAGGATGCGGGCGCGTTCGTCCAGCATCGTGTTGTCGCGCGCCATGCTGTCTTCCAGCTTCTGGCGCAGCTCGGAGATGACCTCGGCCGCCGCGCGCGGCGCCTCCGACGCGGCCTGCACCAGGCGGCCGATCTCGGCGATCGTCGCGCGGGCCTGCGTCTCGGCCTGCTGCGTGATGTCGCGCGCGGTGCGCTCCATCGTCTCGACCACGCGCTGCTGCTGCTCGAGCGACTGCGCGCCGGCCTGCTGCCACTGCTGGCCCAGCGACGCGGCCATCGCCTCCATCGACTGCGCCATCGCCTCGACGCGCTGCTGGTCTCGCGCCGCCGCGTTGGCCTGGAACTCGGACACGATCTGCGCCGCCGCGCGCGGCGCCTCCGAGGCCGCGGCCACCAGGCTGCCGATCTCGGCGATCGTCGCGCGGGCCTGCGTCTCGGCCTGCCCGGTGATGTCGCGCGCGGTGCGCTCCATCGTCTCGACCACGCGCTGCTGCTGCGCCAGCGACTGCGCGCCCGCCTGCTGCCACTGCGCCTGCAGCGACGCGGCCATCGCCTCGAGCGACTGCGCCATCGCGTCGACACGCTGCTGGTCGCGCGCGGCCGACGCCACCTGCAGTTCGGCATGCGCCGCCTGCACGGTGCGCAGCAGCGACGCGGAATGCTGTTCGAACGTGGCGGCCGCGGTCGCGAGCGATTGCCCGGTCGCGTCGGCCATCTGCGTGCTGGCCGCCTGCTGGCGCGCCACGGCCTCGGCCCAGGTCTGCGTCACCTGGTTGACCGCCGCATCCAGGCGCGCGCCGGCGCCCTCGAGCTGCGACGCGGCCGCCTGGCCGATGGACTGTTGCATCGTTGCGCTCTCGCGCGCCATCCCGGCCAGCGCCGTCGCCATCTCGCCCTGCCAGCCGGCGTGGCGCTGCGCCACCGCGTCCAGCAGCGCGGCCGAGCGCTGCTCGAAGGTCAGCGCGAAGCGCGCGTGCGAGGCCTCGACGTTGGCCGCCATCGCCTGCGCCGCCTGCTCGTGGCGCGCCAGCAGCGCCTGCCACGAGTCGGCCGTGCTCGCCGTGCTCGCCGCGAAGCTCGCCGACAGCTGCGCCACGTGCTCCTGCATGGTGCCGGCCAGCGTGGCGTGCAGCGTCGCGGTCTCGCGCGCGATGCCCGCAAGCGTGGCCTCGGCCACGGGGCGGATCGTCTCGCCCGCGATGCGCGCGCCTTCGGTCAGGCTCGCCTGCAGCGTGCGGTCGACCGATTGCGCGAGACCGGTGTACGCCGCCTCGGCCTGGCCCTGGAACCGTTCCTGGCTCGCGAGCAGGCGCGCATGCGAGGCCTCGGCCTGCTGCGCCAGCGTGGCCATCATCGCGTTCAGGCCGTCCACCAGCGCCGGCATCAGCTCGGCCTGGCGCTGCAGAAGGCACAGCTGCGTCTCGCGCTGGTGCGCCACGGAGAAAGTGCGCAGCGTCGTCGCGATGCGCGCGTCAAGCTGCTGAGCGACCGCCACGCGTTCGCGCCGGGCGAGCGCCGACAGGAAACCGAGTGCCGCCGACGCGGCCACGCCGGCCACCGAGGTGCCGAACGCCAGGCCCAGGCCCTTGACCGGCGCGATCAGCGAGTTGCGCACGGCCACGAGGTCGGTGGCGGTCTCGAGCGCGGCGCCGGTGCCGCGCAGCGTCAGGATCATGCCCAGGAAGGTGCCCAGCATGCCCAGCAGCACCAGCAGGCCGGCCAGCATCGGCGCCAGCGCGGGGCCGGGCAGGCCGACGGGCTCGCCCTCGACGCGGCGACGCACGGCGTTGCGCAGGCCCGCGGGCAGCTGCTCGATCCACGCGGCGAGGCTGGCGGGCGGCGCGGCGAGCGCGTCGACGGCCGTCGCCAGCGCGCCGGTGGCCTGGCGAAAGCGGTGCAGCTCCAGCACGCCCATCGCGTAGAACGCGCCGATCAGCAGCGTGAGCACGAGCGCGAGCGGATTGGTCAGCAGGTAGCCCGCGCCGACCCAGGCGATGACGGCCAGGCCGACGAGGGCGGCAACGTGGCGGAGGAAGTTGTTCATGAACGATTGAGCGACTGGCGGCAGGCCTGGAGCAGGCCCTCGCAGGGTTGCAGGCGGAGATCGAGTTCGGCGAGCAGCAGGCCCCGCATCTCCTGGCGGAACCGCTCGAGCCACGGCCCCACGGGCGACTCGGCGTGGGTGTCGGGCTCGGTGCCGGAGGCGTCGCCGTGGGCGCGGCGCAGCTGGTCGAAGCGCGCCTCGAGCCGGCCCGCGACGGTGGCCAGCAGCGCGCGTTCCTGCGCGCCGACGACCTGCTCCATCACGGTGTCGAGCTCGGCCAGCTTGGCCATGCGCGACGAGCGATCGGCCAGCGACGAGCGCAGGCGCCGGCGCAGCGGCACGATCTGCGTCTCCATCGCCAGCTGGCACTTCGTGTAGCGCTGGCGATGGGTGGCGAAGTCGATGGGCATCTCCGCGGGCGCGACGGCGTCCCTCAGCGGCCGGCCCACGCGGCGCGGCGGTGCACCGCCGGTCGGGGCGTCGGCGATCGCGCGTTCGAGCGCCGCCCGCACGCGCGCGAGCTCGCGCGCGTCGGCCGCGAGCGCGGCGTCGCCGCCGAAGCTCGGCACGTCGGCGCGCACGGCCGCATCGCCCAGCGCCGCCGACAGCGAGAACGCATGGGTCCAGTCGAACCATTGGGCGAGCCGCTGCGCGAACGCGTCGGGCGCCGAGGGCGCGGACACGTCGTCGAGAGCGGCCAACGTGCGGATGAACGTCGAGCCGGTGAGAGGGATGCGGCGCGCATCGCGCGCGAGGCTTCCGGACACTGTCGCAGTGGAAAAAAGGGCGCAGTCTACTCTCGTTCCGTCATCGAAACGCAGGTCGATTTGTGGTACGCCGGCAGCCGAAGTCCACGGTCGAGGAGGCGCCCTGTCCGTCGAGTCGAATCACCAGGATTCTCGGCCGCCCTGCCGCGATTTCCGCCGCGGAGTTTCAGCCGGACGCTTCGGAAAACTCGCCACACGACCGCGGCGAACTCGCCGTCAATTCGGCAGGAATTCCAACGGGTAGGTCGTGACCAGTTTCTCGACCGGCTCGGCCGCGAACCGCATCGCCTGCAATTGCGATTTCAATTCGGCGACGAATTTCTCGTCCTTCAAATCGCTGGACACGACCTTGGCCTGGCTCACGCGGCCGTCCTGCTCGATGGTGAATTCGAACACGACCTTGCCGGCCAGCGTCCGGTCGCTCTCGAGCGCCCGGTTGTAGGCCCGATAGAGGCTGCCCTTGCGCCCTTCGATCGTCTTGCGCACTTCCTCGAGCGAACGGCTGCCCTTTTCGCCGGCGGGCAGGTCGGCCCAACCGGCCAGTTTTGAATAGCAGTCGAGCCCGTCGAGAAAATAGTTTGAATGCAGCCCGACGGCGGCCCGGGACGACGGCTGCCGCCGGCTTTCGGGCAGGCGCGCGACCTCCTCGAGCACCGGATCCTTTCGAATGCCGTCGTCGGCGCAGGCGCAGAACCGGGCGGTATCGACGGGCGCCTTCGGAGCGACCTGCCAATTGCGCTGCAGGGTTTCCGGCGCGTGCGCGACGCAGGCCTCGTGCAATTGCCCGGCCAGTTGCGACGCGACGTCCTGGCCAAACGCCGGCAGAACGCTCGCGAGGAGAGCGGCGACAAGAAGTTTCATGGATTCCCGACGGATGAGGGCCGCCGGATCTTCGCACGCCCCGCCCCGCCTGCTTCACTGTGGCGGGATCCCCTGCAGCGGCTTGAACACCTGCTCCGGGTCGTACGCCGCCTTCACCTGCACCAGCCGCGCGTAGTTGGCGCCGTAGTACGCCGTCTGCCAGTTCGCCAGGTTCGGGTCGAGGTAGTTCTGGTAGGCCTCGCCGCTGCTCCAGGTCGACATCGCCGCGCGCAGGCCCGACACGGTGGTGCGCGCGTCGCTCACCTGCTGCGCCGTCACGCCCACCGCGCCGGAGATGTAGTACTGCGCGCAGAACAGGGCGTTGCGATGGACGAAGGCCGTGGCGTCGGGCGCGACGCGCGCGATGGCGCCACCCATCAGGTCCATGATCACGACCAGCGGCTCGGCCGTCTGCTGCGCGGCCACCGCGTCCAGCATCGCCTGGATGCCGGCGGCGGGCAGCGCGGCATCGAAGAAGTCGGATGACGCGACGAAGCTCGCGCGCCGCACCTGGCCGTCGGATGTCTCGCCGGGCAGGTGGCACTGCGACACACCCAGCCCGTTGCAGCTGGCCAGCAACGTGTCGCGGAACGAGCTGGTCGTCACGCTCTGCGTCGTGGGCGTCGCGCCCGCGCCAGCGAGGAACTGGTTCCAGATCGGCATGAAGTCGGCGCTGCTGCCGATGAAGGTGCCCGACAGCTCGATGACGGGATGCCCGCCCGGCACGCCCGTCGTGGCGAGCACCAGTCCCGACCACACGGTGTCGGGCAGCGTCTGCGGCCACGCCTGCCAGGCCGCGAGCACCCTGGCGGCGTCGGCCCAGGCGAAGGCGGCCGAGAAGCTGGTGAGGTCGCTGGCCGGACGCGTGGCGAACGTCATCGAGGCGACGATGCCGAAGTTGCCGCCGCCGCCGCCGCGGATCGCCCAGAACAGGTCGGCGTGCGCGGTCTCGGAGATGTCCACGATCGTGCCGTCGGCCAGCACCACGGTGGCGGCCACCAGGTTGTCGCAAGTCAGGCCCCACGCGCGATCGAGCACGCCGATGCCGCCGCCCTGCGTGATGCCGGCGATGCCGATCGTCGGGCACGAGCCCGACGGGATGCCCACGCCCTGCGTCGCGAGCTGGTCGTAGATGTCCACCAGCTTGGCGCCCGCGCCGATCACCGCGGTGCCGTCGCCTCGCACGCTGATGCCCGCCATCGCGCCGACGTCGATCACCAGGCCGGTGCTCGTCGAGTTGCCGCTGTAGCCGTGGCCGCCCGAGCGCGCCGTCACGGCCAGCTTGTTCTGCCTGGCGAAGCCGAGCGCCAGCGCGATGTCGGCCGCGGAGGCGCAGCGCGCCAGCGCCTGCGGCACGGTGCCGTCGTAGACCGCGTTGAACACCACCGATGCATTGGCGAACGCCGCGTTGTCCGGCAGCACGAGGCTGCCCTGCAGCCTGCTCGAGAGCGGCGTCCAGTCGAGCCCCGGCGGCGGTGGCGGCGGCGGCGTCGATCCACCGCCTCCTCCTCCGCCGCCGCAGGCGTTCAGACCCAGGACACTGGCCGATCCGGCGGCCGCGATGAACGTTCGACGATCCAAGTTCCGCTCCGATGTGACGATGGGCGCGGGCCGCAGCACCGCGCCCGCGACGATAGCGGCGCTCGCGCGGCGAGTGTCACCAAAGCTTCACGGGGGTGTCGCACGGGCCGAACGATCGCCCGTCGACGCGGCGGCCTGCGCGCGCCGCCGTCAGTCGTGCGGCGGCTCAGCGCCCGTCGACCAGCCGCGCGAAGCCGCCGGCGCGGAAGCGCTCGACGACGAAGTCGACGAAGGCGCGCGTCTTGGCCGGCAGCAGGCTGCGCGTCGGGTAGTAGATCGACAGCGGGCCGGCGTCGCTGTACCAGCCGGGCAGCAGGCGCACCAGCTCGCCACTGGCGATGTGCGCGAACGCGAACGGCATCGGCACCAGCGCCACGCCCAGCCCCTGGCGCGCGGCCACCGAGATCGCCTCGGGGTCGCTGAAGATCAGGCGCGGCCGGCACGGCACCGGCTGCTCGGGGCCGCGGCGCGGGCGCAGCGTCCACGGCCGCACGCGTCCGCTGGGCGACGAGCGCCGCATGATGCCGTCCAGGCCGGCCAGATCCTCGGGCAGCTGCGGCAGCGGCCGCCCCGCGAGGTAGCCGGGCGAGGCCACGGCCACGATGTGCACGGGCGCCAGCTCGCGCGCCACCACGCCCGGGCTCAGCGCGAAGCCGCCGCCCACCGCGGCGTCGAAGCCCTCGCCCACCAGGTCGGCGCGGCGGTTGTCGAAGTGCCAGTCGGGCACGATCCTCGGGTAGCGCGCGAGGAAGTCGCCCAGCAGCGGCACCAGGAAGTTGCGGCCGAGCGCCTGGCCCATGCTCACCTTGAGCGTGCCGGCGGGCTCGTCGCCCTCCTCGCGCACGCCGGCGATGGCGGCGTCCAGCGAGGACAGCGGGTCGCGCACGCGCGCGAGGAAGCGCTCGCCGCCCTCGGTCAACGCCAGCCGGCGCGTGCTGCGATGGAACAGCCGCAGGCCCAGGTGCGCCTCCAGGTGCGCCACGTTCTTGCTGACCGCCGCCGCCGACACGCCCAGGCTGCGCGCGGCGGCCGAGAAGCTGCCGTGCTCGGCGGCACGCACGAAGGCGTTGAGCAGGGACAGGTCGGCCATCCGTCGATCTTAAACCGTTGGTTGAAGCAGATTGCACGCCGCCGAGGCTAGTTTCCGCTGCGCGTTCTCCCCACACTTGCAACAAGGCAAGGCCTCGCGCCACCATCCGCTCCCCGTCCACGAAGGAACACACCATGCAACGACCCCTTCTCGCGCTGCTCGCCGGCGCCCTCCTCGGCCTGGCCGGCGCGACCGCCCGGGCCTCGGAGTTCGACTATCCCGCCGCCTTCACCACGCGCGAGCTCCCCGCCAACGGCACCACGATCCACGTGCGCTCCGCGGGCAGCGGGCCGGCGGTCGTCCTGCTGCACGGCTTCGGCGAGACGGGCGACATGTGGGTGCCGCTCGCCACCCAGCTCGCGAAGGACCACCTGGTGATCGTGCCCGACCTGCGCGGCCTGGGCCTGTCGGCCAAGCCCGCCGGCGGCTTCGACAAGAAGACTCAGGCCGCCGACGTCGCCGCCGTCATGGACGCCCTCGGCGCCGCGAAGGCCGACGTCGTCGCGCACGACATCGGCAACATGGTCGCGTTCCAGGTGGCCGTGCGCTACCCGCAGCGCGTGCGCAAGCTGGTCGTGATCGATGCGCCGATCCCGGGCGTGGGCCCGTGGGACGAGATCCTCAAGAGCCCGCTGCTGTGGCACTTCCGCTTCGGCGGCCCCGACATGGAGCGCCTGGTGGCCGGCCGCGAGCGCATCTACCTCGACCGCTTCTGGAACGAGTTCTCCGCCTCGCCCGACCGCTTCCCCGAGGCTGCCCGCCAGCACTACGCCGCGCTGTACGCGCTGCCCGGCGCGATGCACTCCGGCTTCTCGCAGTTCGGGGCGTTCGACCAGGACGTGATCGACAACCGCGCCTTCCTCGCGCACGACCGCCTGAAGATGCCGGTGCTGGCGGTCGGCGGCGCCAAGTCCTTCGGCGCGATGGAGGCCACCGTGATGCGCGCCGCGGCCGACAACGTCACCGAGGCGCAGGTGCCCGACTCCGGCCACTGGATCATGGAGGAGCAGCCCGCCGCGACGACGCGCATCGTGCTGGAGTTCCTCGCGCGCTGAAGCGAACGCACGGCCGGGTTGGCGAACGCACGGCCGGGTTGCGCAACAGCGTCGGGGTTGTCCCGTGTTCGCGGTATACGGCGGGGGGGTTCGCCGCGGCCGTCATGACTTCGTCATCGGCGACACATAACGTGCGCGCTTTTGTCGGATTCACGAGACCCCAGATGAACTTCTTCACCATCGCGACGAAGCCGCGCCATCCCGCCTTCGCCGTCACGCTGATCGCGGCCGCCACCCTCGCGGCCTGCGGCGGCGACAAGAGCTCCGGCGCGAGCGGCCCCGCCGTCGGCACCACCGTCTCCGTCACGATGATGGAGACGACCGACCTGCACCAGAACATCCTCAGCTACGACTACTACAAGCTGGCCACCGACAACTCGGTGGGCATCGAGCGCACCGCCACGCTGATCAAGCAGGTGCGCGCGGCCAACACCAACACGATGCTGTTCGACGCCGGCGACATCATCCAGGGCACGGTGCTGGGCGACTACCAGGCGCTCGTCAGCAAGGTCGCCTGCACCGACAAGCTGGCCATCTTCAAGGCGATGGACTCGATCGGCTACGACGCCGGCACCATCGGCAACCACGAGTTCAACTACGGCCTGAAGTACCTGGCCCAGGTGACCGGCCGCCAGTTCAACACGCCCAACCTCGACCCGGTGGCGTCGCAGCCCAAGTGCACGGGCCCGGCCTACCCGCAGGTGCTGGCCAACGTGGTGAGCACCACCGACTCCAAGCCGATCTTCGACCCGTACACGATCGTCACGAAGAACTTCAGCGCCACCACGCCGGACGGCAAGACCGTGACCGTGCCCGTCAAGGTGGGCGTCATCGGCTTCACGCCGCCGCTGATCATGGCCTGGGACAAGGGCAACCTGCAGGGCAACGTCACCACGACGGGCCTGCAGGAGACGGCCCAGAAGTACATCCCCGAGATGAAGGCCAAGGGCGCCGACATCATCGTCGCCGTCTCGCACGGCGGCCCGGACAACGCGACGTACTCCGCCTCGATGGAGAACGGCAACCTGTACCTCGCCCAGGTGCCCGGCATCGACGTGCTGATGATGGGCCACATGCACCAGGTGTTCCCGAACGCCACCAGCACCGTCGCCGCGTTCAACATCGCCGGCGTGGACAAGACGGCCGGCACCGTGTCGGGCGTGCCCGCCACGATGGCCAACTTCTGGGGCAAGAACCTCGGCCTGGTCAACCTGAAGCTGAAGTACACCGCCACCGGCTGGACGGTCGACAAGACGGCCACCACCACGGCCACGATGTCGACGCAGAACGCCGACAAGACCTACGTGGCCGCCGACCCGTCGATCGCCCCGCTGGTGCAGACCGAGCACAACGGCACGATCGCCTACGTCAAGACGCCCATCGGCAGCAGCGACTTCCGCATGACGACCTACTTCGCCGACGTGGGCGACACGACCGCGATCCAGATCGTCAACCAGGCGCAGGCGTCGTACGTCAAGGACTACGTCGCGGCCAACCTGCCGCAGTACAAGAACCTGCCGGTGCTGTCGGTCAGCGCGCCGTTCAAGAGCGGCTTCGGCGGCGCCACCGACTACACCGACGTGGCCAGCGGCAACCTGGCGATCTTCAACGCGGCCGACCTGTACCTGTACGCCAACACGATCCAGGCCGTCGTCGTCACCGGCGCCGACCTGAAGGCGTGGCTGGAGAAGGCCGCCACGCGCTTCAACCAGATCGACCCGACCAAGACGGCGGCGCAGTCGCTCGTGAGCACCTTCCCGGGCTACAACTTCGACGTGCTCGACGGCGACGCCTCGATGAAGTACGAGATCGACGTGACGCAACCGGTGGGCAGCCGCATCAAGAACCTGACCTACAACGGCAACGCGGTCGACCTGGCGGCGCAGTTCATCGTCGCGACGAACAACTACCGCGCCAGCGGCGGCGGCGGCTTCCCCGGCCTGGACGGCAGCAAGACGATCTACCAGAGCCCGGACGCCAACCGCGACGTGCTGATCGCCTACGTCAAGAAGGCCGCGACGCTCGCCAAGGTCACCAACGGCAGCGACCGCAGCTGGCACTTCACGCGCGTGACGACAGCCGGCCCGGTGCAGTTCAGCTCGGCGCCCAACCTGGCCGCGCTGGCCGCCACCGACGGCGTGCCGGGCGTGACGCAGGTGCAGGCCAGCGATGGCGGCACCACCGGCCTGGCGCTGTACCAGATCGACCTGAGCGTCCAGTGAAGCGTGCCATCGCCGGTGCGGCCCTGGCGGCCGGCGTCGCGATCGCGGCGGCCACCGCGGCGCACACCCGGTCGTTCTGGCTCGCGCCCGACGCGGCCCGGGCGCAGGCCTGGCTGCACGACGCAGCCGACCGGCAGGACGCGGGCGCCGAGGCCTCGCTGGCGCGCTGGACGGCGCGCGGCAACGCCGCGGCGCGCCATGCGTACGCGGCGCTGCTGGCGCATCGTCCCGACGCGGCGTCGCGCCGGCGCCTCGAGCAGGTGCTGGCCGACGGCGCCGATGCGGGCGACGCGGCGGACGCCACGCAGCTGGCCGAGCAGCTCTCGCGCGCGGGCGTGCTCGCGGCTGCGGGCGCGGACGCGTCACGCGCGGACGCGCGCGTCGCGCGCCTGCTCGCGCTAGGCAGCGCCGGCCACGTGCCGGCTGCCGCGCGCCTGCTGGCGCTGCGCGCGCTCGACCCGGCGCGCGGCACGCCCGACAAGGCGCGCGCCGCCGCGCTGATGGGCCAGGCCGCGGACGGCGGCGACGTCCCCGCGATGTTCCTGTACGCCAACATGCTGCGCGCCGGCGACGGCGTGCCGCGCGACGACGCCCGGGCCCTGGCGCTGTACCAGGCCGCCGGCGACGCCGACTACGCCCCCGCGATCCAGGCGCTGGCGATCGCCTGGCGCTACGGGGAGCTGGGCCTGCCTGCCGACAACTCGCAGTCGCGGCTGATGGACCACGAGGCCGCCGAGGCCCTGGCGCACGCCGTGCGCTGAGCGCGGCGGGCGCGGTTCAGACGACCGCGCTGAACGCGAAGTTCGCGGCCCGTCCCGAGCACGTCACCTCGCGGCCGAGGGCCGCGATCTCCGCGACGACGTCGGCGGCGAACTCGTCGCTGTCGAAGTCGGCCAGCACGACGCCGGCGCCGTCCTGGATGTCCAGCGTGCGCACCAGCAGCGCGGCGAGCGCCTGCGGGTGCCGCGTGAGCGAGGCGTGGCGGGCGTCGGGCGGGTCGATCGGCCCCTGCCCGGTGATGACGATGCTGTCGCGCCCTGCCAGCCGGGCGGACGCGCGGTCGCGCGGGTTGCGCGAGACCGAGAGCAGCTTGGCCTTCCTGAACGTGGCCCAGTGCGTGGCGTTGGCGGCCTTCTCCTCGTCGCCGGTCAGCGAGAGCACGTACGTGGTCATGGCGTTTCCCTTCGAGTCGTCGTTGTCGTTGGAAGAGGACGGCGATCAGTTCGCGAGCTCGGCGCGCGCCTCGGGGGCGCGGCCGCGGGCGGCGATCACGGCGCCGGCGGCGCGCAGCAGCTCGAAGCCGATCTCGGGGCAGGACGCCGTCAGCTCCTTCTGGCGCGGCAGCGAGAGCTCGAGGATCAGCGTGTCCTCCAGCGTGCGCACGTCCAGGTCGGTGGCGCCGTCCGAGAACAGCGCGTCCTCGCCCAGGATCGCGCCGGCCGGCAGCACCGCGCCGCCGGGCTGCGACACCGACTCCTGCCACAGCGTGCCCTCCACCACGAAGCGGATCGTGCGATCCGAGCGGCCCGGGATCACCACGCGCTGGGCGGCCGGCACGCGGCGGGCGACGCAGAAGCTCGTGAACACGCGCCAGTCGCCCACCGCGAAGGCCGGGCGGAAGGCCTGGCCGGAGCCGGACTTGCGGGCCGCGGCCGCGAAGCGCACGCCGTCGCAGTCGCCCGTGGCGGCCACCTGGTCGCGGCACAGGTCCATGGCGGCCGGGAACTGCAGCGGCGAGTCGCCGAGGCCGGCGAAGCGGCCGAAGGGCGAGGCGTTGCCGAAGCGGGTGTCGATGGGGGCGTGGAACATGGCGTTTCTCCTCGGTCTCGTGGTGTCTTCGATGCGGCCCTGGGCCGCTCCGGTGCCGATTCGTGTCGGCATGGAACGCATGTTCGGCCGGGCGCCCCAGGCGATCCATCACGCGGCATAACGCGTCGTGCAACGCGCAACGCGCCGCCGGGGCGGCCGCCCCCGGCGGGCGGGGGTCGCCTGCCGGACCCGATCCCGGCCATCCCGGGCCCGCCCGGGGTCGGAGGCGCCCGCGGGCGAACTACACTGCCAGCTGCGCCGACGCCCTCCTCGGCGCGGAGAGATCTGCCAGATGGGTACGTTGTCCGATCCCCGCACCGGCGAGCGCGTGGTGCTCCGCGCCGAACACGTGTTCGGCCGCAACGCGCTGCGCGCCGACACCGCGATCGACGATCCGGGCATCTCCTCGATGCACGCCGTGATCCGCTGGCGCAACGAGCGCTGGATGCTGTCCGACCACAGCCGCAACGGCACCTTCGTCGACGGCAAGCCGCTGGTGCCCGGCGAGCCGTTCGAGCTCGCGGTCGGCAACGAGGTGCGACTGGGCCGCGGAACGGTGTCGTGGCGGGTGCAGGACCTGTCCGCCCCGGTCGACGCCCTGGTGCCGCCCGACTCGCGCCAGCCCGTCGTGGCGCTGGGCCCGCACAACCTGCTGCCCAGCAGCGAGTCCCCCGAGCTGTGCATCTACCAGGCCCGCCCCGGGCTGTGGATGCTGGAGCAGAACGGCGAGACGCGCGCCCTCAAGGACGGCGACCGCATCGACATGGCCGGCGGCCAGCACCGCTTCGTGGCGGCCGCGGCGATGGACGACACCCAGGTGTCCCACATCGTGCGCGAGAGCGACGCCCCGTGGCTCGTGATGCGCCTGAGCCTGGACGAGGAGCACGCCAGCCTGGAGGTCAAGGACGGCACGGCCTCGACCGACCTGGGCGAGCGCAGCCACCACTACTGTCTGGCGACGCTCGCACGCCGGCGCATGTCGGACCAGGAACGCGGCCTCGAGCCCGGCGCGCAGGGCTGGCTGGGCAGCGCGGAGCTGTCCAGGATGCTGGGCATGGAGACCACGCACCTGAACATGCAGATCTTCCGCGCCCGCGAGCAGCTGATGACGGCGCTGCCCGATCACGCCGCGCTGTCGCGCCTGATCGAGCGCCGGCGCGGCGAGCTGCGCATCGGCGACCTGCCGTTCGAGATCTACCGCGGCGACCGCCTGGAGTGCCGCTACCGGCCCGTCTCGGTCCGCTGAGGCGGATAGAGCAGGGCTTCCAGCTCCGCCCGCAGCGCGGCGCGGTGGTCGGCCGGCGTCTCGGCCAGCAGGCTCATCATGAAGACCAGGCGCGAGCGGCCGGCGGCGTCGGCGGCGCGGCGCGCGATCACCGTCGCCACCGGGCCCAGCCGGCGCGCCAGCAACTGCTGCGCGACGGCGAAGGCCTCGTCGGACAGCCCCTGGTCGGACGCGGCCGCGCTCGTGCCGCGCGGGCCGTCGGCATCGGCGCGGGGCAGGCTGTCGAACGACGGCGTGTGGCCGTCGGCGTCGGGCGCGTACAGCGCGAAGGCGTCGACGCGCGCGGCGTGGCCGGGGCGTTCGCTCGCACCGCGGCCCATCGGCCAGGCCTGCGCCAGCGCGCCCTCCTCGGTGGGCCCCGGCTGCGCCGACGCGGCAGCCGGCAGGCCGGCCTGCGCGAACGTCGTGTCCTGCACCATCGTCTTGATCACGGTGGCCATCGTGGCCTCGGCCGCGCGCCAGGTCGCGGCGCGCAGCGCGTCGCGCATCTCCTCGGCGCTGGCGAAGCGGTCGTCGGGGCGCTTGGCGAGCGCGCGGGCGATCAGCTCGTCGTACGCGCGCCCCGCCACGCCGCCGCCGGCCGCGCTCAGCAGCGGCGGCTCCTCGTGCAGGATCTGGTGCATCACGGCGGCCGGCGCGCCGGTGAACGGGCGTCGCCCGCTCAGCAGCAGGAACAGCAGCACGCCGCAGGCGAACAGGTCGGCGCGCGGGTCGATCGCGCCGCCCTTGAACTGCTCGGGCGCCATGAACGCGGGTGTGCCGATGATCGACGACACCTGCGTCAGCCCGAGGTCGCGCAGCCGCGCCACGCCGAAGTCGGTGAGCTTCACGCGGCCCGCGCTCGTCACCATGATGTTGGCAGGCTTGAGGTCGCGGTGGCAGATGCCCTGGCGGTGCACGCTGCCCAGCGCGTCCAGCAGTTCGTCCATGATCGCCGTGGCGCGCTCCTGGCCCGGCACCGGCGTGCGCAGCAGCAGCTCGTCGAGGTTGCTGCCCTCGACGTACTCCATCGCGATCCAGCTGTGCAGGCCGTCCTCGCCGAATTCCTTGACGGCCACCACGCCCGGGTGGTGCAGCCGCCCGATCACGCGCGCCTCGTTGCGGAAGCGCTGCAGGATCACCTCGGCATCCTCGGCGTCCTCGCCGCCGTTGCGCTGCAGCGTCTTGATCGCGACCAGGCGGCCCGTGGCCGGGTCGACGCCCTTGTAGACGATGCCTGTCGCCCCGCGGCCCAGTTCGGCGGAGACGTCGTAGCGGCCAATTCGGTGGGGAAGCATGTCGGGCGGGTCGTTGCGGTCGCTCGCGAGCGGCTGGCAGGCGCGGCGGAAGGCGCCTGTCGAGTATCCGCCAGATCGATACCCCCGGGCACTTGGGGAAATGACGGGCCGCCCTGCGAAAATCGGCGCGTGACCGCCGCGCCGCCGCATCGCCTCCCGCCCTTCTCGCCGCCCTTGCGCGATGGCGTCGCCGCCAGCCGGGTGGGCGTCGGCGACGGGCGCTTCCCGAGCGTGCTGGCGTTCCTGCAGGCGCGCTTCCCGGCCGTCGACCAGTGGCCGCAGCGCCTCGCGCGCGGCGACGTGCTCGATGCCGACGGCCGCCCGCTCGCGCCCGACGCGCGCGTGGCCGCGGGCGACCTGCTCTGGTACTGGCGCGACCCGCCGCCCGAGCCGCGCGTGCCGTTCGAGCTCGAGCTGCTGTTCCGCGACGAGCACCTCGTCGTCGTCGACAAGCCGCACTTCCTGCCGGCGATCCCCGCCGGCCGCCACCTGCGCGAGACGGCACTGGTGCGGCTGCGCGCCGCGCTGGGCATCGCCACGCTCGCGCCCATCCACCGCCTCGACCGCGAGACCGCCGGCGTGCTGGTGTTCAGCGTGCGCGCCGAGGATCGCGGCGCCTACCACGCGCTGCTGCGCGATCGCGCCGTGCACAAGGTCTACGAGGCGATCGCGCCGTGGCGCGCCGATCTCGCGCTGCCGCTGGTCGCGCGACATCGCCTCGAGCAGCCCGAGGGCGGCGGCTTCATGCAGGTGCGCGTGGCGCCGGGCGAGCCGAACGCCGAGGCGCGCGTCGAGCTGGTCGGGCGCCTCGCCGACGGCCTCGCGCTCTACCGCCTCACGCCGCGCACCGGCCGCACGCACCAGCTGCGCGTGCAGATGAACGCGCTGGGCATGCCCCTCGTGGGCGACCGCATCTACCCGGCGCTGTGGCCCGAGCCCGCGCCCGGCGCGGCGCCGGACTGGTCGCAGCCGCTGCAGCTGCTGGCGCGCGAGATCGCGTTCACCGACCCGGTGACGGGCGAGCCGCGCCGCTTCGAGAGCCGGCGCCGGCTAGCGCTCACAGCAGGTCTTCCTGGATGAATGGCGAGAACAGCCATACCTCCAGCAGCGTCGACAGCGAGATCTCCGGCTCGGCCCCGTACACCTTCTCGCCGTCGGGCTGGTCGTCCACCCACTCCACGTCGCGGCCCGACGGCCCGCCCAGGCGCATGCGGTAGGTGCCGGCCGAGCGCAGGTCGTCCACCAGCAGCGAGACGTCGGCCGCCAGCTCGCCCGACTCGACGAACAGCCCCAGCTCGGTGTTGGCGCGCGAGGAGCGGAAGTCCAGGTTCATCGAGCCGACGACGGTCGTGTGGAAGTCGACCATCATCATCTTGGCGTGCAGCCGGCCGGTGGACGTGCCCAGCATCGCGCCGAACGAGTCGTCGAAGGTCGTGTCCATGCGCAGGATGCGCGGGCTCACCTCGTAGATCCGCACGCCGGCCTGCAGCATGCGGCGGCGGTAGCGCGCGTAGGCGGCGCTGACGAAGGGCTCGTCGTTGGAGGCCATCGTGTTGGTGACCAGCGTGACGGCCACGCCGCGCTTGCGCACCGCGTCCAGGCCGTCCAGCGCCGAGCGGCCCGGCACGAAGTACGGCGAGGCCAGCAGCACCTGGTCCTGCGCGTTGTCGATGGCGGCGGTCAGGTGCGAGATCACCGTCGTCGGATCCTTGCCCGAGGCCGCCTCGCCGCTGACCTTGTCCGGGCTGTCGGCCACCACCTCGATGCGGCCGCGCAGCATCTTCAGCGGCGGGTGGCGCATGTCCTGGCTCAGCGGCCCGTAGTTCAGGAAGTCGCGCGCGCCGGCCATGATCGGTGCGAACAGCATCTCGGCCGGCGCGGTCAGGCGCTCGAACTCGTCGCGCCGCGCCTCGGCCTTGGGCTCGCCGGGCTCCAGCGCGTCGAGCGTGTAGACGTGCTTGCTGTTCCAGTAGCGGTCGAAGGTGGCGGCCAGCTCGGGCACGGCGTCGCCGGCCACCAGCAGGTCGAAGTCGATGAAGTTGCCGCGCGGGCTGCGGAAGAAGTACTCGTCGGCGATGTTGCGGCCGCCGGCGATCGCGAACACGCCGTCCACCACCATCAGCTTGTTGTGCATGCGGTGGTTCAGCCGCGCCAGATCCAGCAGCGACAGGCCCCAGCGCGTGACATTGAGCGCGCGCCCGGCCGGGAACGGGTTGAACAGCCGGATCTCCACGTTCGGATACGCCGCCAGGCCTTGCAGCAGGCGGTCGTTGGCGGCGGTGTAGAGGTCGTCGACCAGGATGCGCACGCGCACGCCGCGCTGCGCCGCGTCGCGCGTCGCGCGCAGGAAGGCGCGGCCGGTGAGGTCGTCGGCGATCAGGTAGTACTGGATGTCGATGCTGTGGCGGGCCTGGCGGATCAGCGTCAGGCGCGCGTCCATCGAGAACGAGCTGAACGCCAGCGGCCGGAACGCCGAGCCGCCGCCGGGCACGAGGTCGGGCGGCGGGAGCGCGGCCAGCGGGCTGTCGACCGCCGCGGGGATCGCCTCGCTGGGCGTCTTCTGCAGCTCGGCCAGCGAGGCGCAGCCCTGCAGCGCCAGCGCCAGGCCCGCGGCCGCGAGCGCGGCGCACGCGCGCGCCCAGGCCCTCACGCGCGGCCCCGTGCGCGAGGGATCGATCGGTCGTTGCGATGCGGCATCGTCGGTGGCGGCAAGGTTGCGGCAGCAACATGCGAATCACGTTGCTCGGCAATGATAGGCGGCCGGCGCCACGCGTGCGTCGCCCCGTTCGTGACATTGCGATTCATCGCCGCGTCAGAATCCCCTCATCTTCATCCACGAGAGTCCGACATGGATCTGCAGCTCAAAGGCAAGCGCGCCCTGGTCACCGGCGGCAGCAAGGGCATCGGCAAGGCAGTGGCGCGGGCGCTGCTGCTCGAAGGCGCCGACGTCGCCCTGCTGGCGCGCCACGAGCAGACGCTGCTCGACGCCGTCTCCGAACTCGCCCTGCAGACGGGCGGCGAGGTCATCGCCGTCGTCGCCGACACCACCAGCGACGAGCAGGTGCGCCAGGCCGTGGCCACCGCCGCCAGGCAGCTGGGCGGCTCGATCGACATCCTCGTCAACGCCGCCGCCGAGGTGGCCGGCTACGCGAACCCGCCCAAGCTGGAAGAGATCGCCGCCGAGGCCTTCCACCGCGAGATGGACACCAAGGTGATGGGCTACGTGCGCTGCGCCCGCGAGGTCGTGCCGGGCATGCGGGCGGCGGGCTGGGGGCGCATCGTCAACGTCAGCGGGCTGGCCGCGCGCCAGAGCGGCAGCGCGGTGGGCTCGATGCGCAACATCGCCGTGGCCGCGCTCACGAAGAACATGGCCGACGAGCTGGGCCCGGCCGGCATCCAGGTGACGGTCGTGCACCCCGGCACCACGCGCACCGAGCGCACGGCGCCGCTGCTGGCGCAGAAGGCCGCGGCCTCGGGGCGCAGCGTGGCCGAGGTCGAGCGCGAGATGGCCGACGCCAACAGCATCCGCCACTTGGTCGACGCCAGCGAGGTGGCCGACGTCGTCGCCTTCCTGTGCTCGCCGCGCTCGCGCGCCATCAACGGCGACGCCATCGCCGTGGGCGGCGGCGCGCCACGCGCCATCCACTACTGAAGTAGGCGCGCGCCTTGAAGTTCAAGAACGCCGACACGCTGTTCCTGCGCATCTTCCTGCTGCTGCTGGTGGCGTTCTCGATCAGCTCGTGGCTGGCGTTCGAGGTGTTCCGCGCGACGGCGCCGCCGCCGCCGTGGCGCGACACGCCGCCGATCCGCCAGTCCATGCACCCGCTGCTGGGCAGCACCACGCCGCCGCCGGTGCTGCCGCCGGGCAAGAGCTGGCCCGACCGCCAGCGGCCGCGCCGGCCGCCGTGGCTGTCGATCGGCCTGGACGCGGCGATCAAGCTCGCCACGGTGGCGCTGGCCGCCTGGGTGGCGGCGCGCGCGCTGTCGCAGCCGATGCGCCGGCTGGCGGACGCGTCGCGGCGGCTCGGGCAGTCGGTGTCGCCGGCCGCCGGCGTGGGCATCGCCGGGGCCCCGCCGCAACTCGACGAGGAGCGCGGCACGCGCGAGGTGCGCGAGACGGCGCGCGTGTTCAACGAGCTGTCGCGCCAGCTCAAGAGCGACTTCGACACCCAGCGCCTGATGCTGGCCACCGTCTCGCACGACCTGCGCACGCCGCTCACCCGGCTGCGCATGCGGCTGTCGGAGCTGGAGGGCCACCCGGCCGCGCGCGACGCGATCGACGACGTGCGCCAGATGGACGAGCTGATCGAAGGCCTGCTCGCGCTGTTCCGCCCGCCGGTGGCCTCGGCGGCCGGCGTGTCGGGCCGCATCGACGCATTCGCGCTGGTGCAGGCCATCGTCGACGACCTGCCGCCCGGCGGCGTCGAGGTCGCGCTCACCGGCGCCCCGGCCGCGACGCCCTGCACGCCGGCCGCGTTCCGCCGCATGGTGGAGAACCTGGTCGAGAACGCGATCCGCCACGGCGGCGGCCAGGGCACGGTGGAGGTCGATGTGTCGACGGGGCCGGCCACCGTCTGCGTGACGGTGATGGACCGCGGCCCCGGCCTGAGCGCCGAGCAGCTGGCCAACGCCGGCACGCCGTTCCTGCGCTGGGCCGGCGCCGAGGCCGACAACGGCCGCCGCGCCGGGCTGGGCCTGGGGCTCTACATCACCCGCGCGCTCGCCGAACGCGAAGGCGGGCGCCTGGAACTGGCCGCGCGCCAGGGCGGCGGGCTGTGCGCCACGCTGCACCTGCCCCTGTCGAGCTGAGACGGTTCAGGCAACGGGCCTCGCTCCGAGGCCGATGTCGATGTCGAGAAAACGCCTCGAGCGGCGACAAGAACGCGGCGCCGCGTCGCCGAGCTGAGGCAGCTCAGGGCGCGCCGACCAGCCCGTCGACCGCGCCCGGGCCGGTCTTCGTCGGATCCAGCCGCCCGTCCGCGCCGCCCGTGCCACCGATGCCGCCGGTCGGCTGGACCATCTCGCCGCCCAGCGACTCGTGCTCGGCCGCCTCGCTGGCGGCGCCGTCGCCGCCGGCGGTCGGGTCGAGCTCGACGCTGGACTGCGTCTGCTCGGGCTCGTTGCGCTGCGGCTCGCCGAGGCGGCCGCCCGAGTTGAAGTTCGGGATCGCGTTGGGGTCTTGCTTGATGTCCATGGGAATCCTCTCGCGCAGGGCGCAGCGCGGCGCGCGGGCCGCGATCCCCCGTCCAGGCAACCCGCGTTCCCTGCCGGGCGGCGGCGGCGCCGTCGATTCGTCGCGCCAGGTTGCAGTTCGCGACGATCCCGGCGCCGGTCGTCGCAACGCGGTTGGCGGTCCGCGGCGATCGGAAGACAGTCCATCCATCGGAACACGCCATGCCTTCCGACCCCGCCACCCCAGGAGCCCGCCATGACCAAGACCTCCACCCACACCGCTGCCCTCGCGCTGTCCGTCCTTGTCACCTCCGGCACCGTCGCCGCGGCCGACGGCCTGGCCAGCAAGCAGTTCACCGACGGGCAGCGACTGGCCCAGGCGTACGAACTGACGCACATGGCGGTTCAGCGCGTGGAAGTCGTGGGTCATCCGGCGTATCAGCGCGTCGTGATCGTCGGGCGCCGCACCGCCTGAACCCGCGCGCGCCACACGAGCGCGAACCCCGCTCCTCCTCCTTCTTCAAGGCCTCGCCGCGTGCGAGGCCTTTTTCCATTCACCCGCTCCCCCATGCGGTCTGGGGCCCCTGCTTCGCCCGCTGCGCAACGTCGGCGATCGCCATGGCGGCGGTCACGGGCGAAGGTCAGGGCTTGCCCCCGAAAGCAAGCGGATCGGGGTCAGGCCCGGCCTTGGATCGCGGCTGATGCGGCGGCTCACGCCAGCGCGGCAGCGCGACTTCGAGGAGGCGCCGGACCCTTCGGGCGGGCGACCTGCACGCCACCGTCGAATCGCGGTCGGCGCGCCGGCGTCGATACAGCAGGACGTATTCCTCCTTCGGTCCGTCGCGCGAATCTGCAGCTGGCGCCGGGATCGGCTCGAACCGTCGCAAGGCGCTGGCGGGCGGGACTCGGAAGAAAGACAGTCCATCCATCGGAACACGCAACGCGTTCCGGACAGATCAACCAGACACCCCGGAGCCCATCATGACCAAGACCCTCGTCCGCGCCGCCGCCTTCGCCCTCGCCGCCCTCACCACGTTCGGCACCGTCGCCGCCGCGAACGGCCTGGCCGCCAAGCAGTTCGCCGCCGCCACGCGCGTGGCCGAGGCGGCCGATGGCACGACGCACCTGGCGCTGCAGCGCGTGGTGGTCGTCGCGCACCGCACGAAGGCCTGACCGGCCGCGCGCCCCTGCTCCACTTCAAGGCCTCGCCGTGCGCGAGGCCTCTTTTCCTGGAAGGCTCAGTTCTTCAGCCGGTAGCCGGTCTTGAAGATCCATGCGACGATGCCCATCGACACCGCCAGGAAGCCCAGCGTGATGACCAGGCTCAGGCCCACGCTGACGTCGCCCGCGCCGTAGAACGACCAGCGGAAGCCCGACACGAGGTAGACCACCGGGTTGAACAGCGCCACCGTCTGCCAGAACGGCGGCAGCATCGAGATCGAGTAGAAGCTGCCGCCCAGGAAGGTCAGCGGCGTGACGATCAGCAGCGGGATCACCTGCAGCTTCTCGAAGCCGTCGGCCCAGATGCCGATGATGAAGCCCACCAGGCTGAACGTGACGGCCGTCAGCACCAGGAACAGCAGCATCACCAGCGGGTGGTCGACGTGCAGCGGCACGAACAGGCCGGCCGTGGCCAGGATGACCAGCCCCAGCAGGATGGACTTGGATGCCGCCGCGCCCACGTAGGCGATGACGATCTCGATCCACGACACCGGTGCCGACAGCAGCTCGTAGATCGTGCCGGTGAACTTGGGGAAGTAGATGCCGAACGACGCGTTGGAGATGCTCTGGGTCAGCAGCGACAGCATGATCAGGCCCGGCACGATGAACGCGCCGTAGCTGATGCCGCCCACCTGCGGGATGCGCGAGCCGATCGCCGCGCCGAACACGATGAAGTACAGCGACGTGGAGATCACCGGCGAGACGATGCTCTGCATCAGGGTGCGCCAGGTGCGCGCCATCTCGAAGCGGTAGATCGCCCGCACGGCGTGCCAGTTGGGAATCGCGACCGCGGGTTTCATTGGTGCACCCCGGGCGCTGCGCGCCTCCCCGGCAAGCGGGGGCATTCGCCCTTCGGGCGGCCGTGCGGGCTCATTGGCGTCCTCCTTCGACCAGGCTCACGAAGATCTCCTCGAGCGAACTCTGCTTGGTCTGCAGGTCCGCGTACTGCACGCCGGCGTCGTTGACGTGGCGGATGAAGTCGACGATGCCGCGCGCCTCGCTGCGGGTGTCGTAGGTGTAGGTCAGCTGGTGGCCGTCGGGCGACAGCGCCGGCTCGTATTCGCGCAGCGCCTCGGGCACCTCGGCGATCGCCTGCGACAGCATCAGCGTCACCTGCTTCTTGCCCAGCTTGCGCATCAGCTCGGTCTTGTCCTCGACCAGCAGCAGCTTGCCCTTGGCGATGACGCCGATGCGGTCGGCCATCTCCTCGGCTTCCTCGATGTAGTGCGTGGTCAGGATGATGGTGACGCCGGTGGCGCGCAGCTCGCGCACCAGCTGCCACATGTCGCGCCGCAGCTCGACGTCCACGCCCGCGGTGGGCTCGTCCAGGAACAGCACCTGCGGCTCGTGCGACAGCGCCTTGGCGATCATCACGCGCCGCTTCATGCCGCCCGACAGCGTGCGGATGCGGTTGTCCTTCTTGTCCCACAGCGACAGCGCCTTGAGCGTCCTTTCGATGTGCGCGGGATCGGGCGCCTTGCCGAACAGGCCGCGGCTGAAGGACACCGTGTCCCACACGGTCTCGAACGCGTCGGTGGTGAGCTCCTGCGGCACCAGGCCGATCAGCGAGCGCGACATGCGGTAGTCGTCGACGATGTCGTGGCCGTCGACGCTGACCTTGCCGGTGCTCGCGGTGACGATGCCGCACACGATGCTGATCAGGGTCGTCTTGCCGGCGCCGTTGGGGCCCAGAAGCGCGAGGATCTCGCCCTTGCGGATCTCGAGGTCGATGTCGTGGAGCGCCGTGAAGCCCGACGCGTAGGTCTTGGAGACGTTCTTGACGGAGAGGATGGGCTGCATGGGCCGGGAGTATCCCGCCATTGCCGCTATCGTGCTGGCGCGTCCCCGATTCGCCATTCGAGTTCGCGGCGCTTGTCCGCGCTCGCGATGCCCAGCTCGATCAGCGCCATCACCGCCAGCGCCTCTTCGGGCGGCACGGGGTTGGGCGCCTCGCCGCGGATCGCCGCGCCGACGGCCGCGAAATACGCCTGGTGCGCGCCTCGCTCGAGGGCAACGGGCGTCTCGACGGCGCGGCCGTCGCCGGCACGCGTGACGATCATGGCCGGGCCCGGGTCGATGCCCCAGCCGGCCTGCGGCGGCCACGTCGGGCGCGCGCCGGCCTTGAGCGCGTCTTCCTGCGCATCGAGACCCTGCTTGACGAAGCTGCCCCCGGTGCCGTGCAGCGTGAAGCGCGGCGCGCTCGCGGCGGCCAGCATGCTCGCGTGCAGGTGCACGTGCAGGCGGTCGTAGCGCAGCGTGGCGTGGAACCAGTCGTCGGCCAGCGCGCCCTCGCGCACGAGCGCGCGCTCGAGCGCGATCGCGCGCGGGGGGCCGAACAGTTGCAGCGCCTGGTCGACCAGGTGCGGGCCGAGGTCGAACCACAGGCCGGCGCCCGGCCCGGCGCTCTCGCGCCAGCGCTGGCGCACCTCGGGCCGCCACCGGTCGTGGCGGGACTCGACGTCGACGACGCGACCCAGCGCGCCCTCGGCCAGGAGCTTCTTCAACGTGAGGAAGTCGCCGTCGTGGCGCCGGTTGTGGAACACCGACAGCAGCCGCCCGCGCTCGCGCGCCAGCGCCACGAGCTCGCGCGCATCGGCCAGGTGCACGGTCAACGGCTTGTCGACGACGACGTCGCGCCCGGCGAGCAGCGCGTCGCGCGCCAGCGGGTGGTGCGTGTCGTTGGGCGTGGCGATCACCACGAGGTCGATGTCGTCGCGCGCGATCAGCTCGGCGGGCGAGCCGTGCACTGCAACGCCGGGCCAGTCGGCGTGCACCTTGGCCGCGTCCGAGCTGGCCACGGCGGCCAGCTCGAGCTCGGGCACCGCGGCGACGAGCGGCGCGTGGAAGGTCTTGCCGGCGTAGCCGTAGCCGATCAGGCCGACGCGCAGTCGTTCAGCAGCCATCGCTCACTTGACCCCGGACATCAGCGCGAACAGCGCACCCTGCGGATCGCGGCCGTACAGGATCCAGTCGCCGCCGGGCACCTCCATCGGCTCGGTCGTGACCGTGCCGCCGACCCGGCGCACCCGCGCGGCCGCGGCGTCGATGGCGGCGACGCGGAAATAGAAGCGCCAGGCCGGCGCCGGCTGGTCGTCCTCCTTGGTCATGATCGCGCCGGCGGGCACGCCGTCGATCTGGAAGATCTGGTAGATGCCGCCGGGGCCCATGTCCATCGCTTCGCCCTTGGTCCAGCCGAACATCGACGCATAGAACTTCCAGACCGTGGCGCCGTCCCCCGCGCGCAGCTCGACCCAGCTGGTGGTGCCCGGCGCGCCCGGCGCGGGCATGGGCGGCGGATCGCTGCGCATCGGCTTGAACAGCATGAGCGACGCGCCCTGCGGATCGGCGACCACCGCGAAGCGGCCCACCTCGGGGATGTCGCTGGCCGGTCGCAGCACCTTGCCGCCGAGCTGCGCCGCCTTCGCCTCGGCCGCGTCGACGTCGTCGACCGCGACGTAGCCCGACCACGCGGACGGCACGCCCATCGCCTTGAGCTCGGCCGGCGTCTCCATCATGCCGGCCACCTGCGCGTCGCCGACCTTGAGCAGGGTGTACTGCATGCCGGGCATGCCCGAGTCCTCGGCCTTCCAGCCGACGACTTCCGAATAGAACGACGCCGCGGCGCGGACGTCGGTGGTCATCAGTTCGAACCAGACGAAACGGGATGCGGCCATCGCGGACTCCTGTCGGTGAGGGGTGGAGCGGACGATTATGCGCGGCGCCTCGCGCCCGTGCGTGACGCCTGCGCGCGCGCGGCTGCGATGACGGTTCGATGAATCCGGACAGGGCCCCGTGCAAACACCGAAGGCCACTGTCGCCACCTCACCGGAACCGGGGATGGCGCGCCGCGAGTCACATACCAGTCACCGTATCGTCATTGGCCCCCCGGACACTGCGCCGCGCTTTCATACAACTCCTCGAGGCACGACATGCAACGGGTCATCCCCCACCAACTGACCGCCATCGCGCGCAGCGCCACCGCGCTGCTCGCCGCGATCGCGGCCCCTTCCTTCGCGTCCACCTCGGGCGTGGTCATCAGCCAGGTCTACGGCGGCAACGGCAACACGTTCGCGTCGGACTACGTCGAGCTGTTCAACGCCGGCTCCAACGCCGTGTCGATCAGCGGCTGGTCGATCCAGTACGGCAGCGCCACCGGCACCGGCAACTTCGCCAGCAATGGCGTCACCGCACTGAACGGCACGCTGCAGCCGGGCCAGTACTACCTGGTGCAGCTCGCCACCACCACCGGCACCGCGCTGCCGGCGGCCGACGCGACGGGCACGACCAATCTCTCGGGCACCGCCGGCAAGGTGGTGCTCGCCAACGTGTCGACCGGCCTCGCGTGCAACGGCTCGTCCACGCCCTGCAGCGCCGCGCAGCAGGCGCAGATCGTCGACCTGGTGGGCTACGGCGCCACCGCGAACGACTCGGAAGGCAGCCCGGCCCCGGCGCCATCGGGCACCACGGCGATCTTCCGCGCGAGCGGCGGCTGCACCGACACCAACAACAACGCCACCGACTTCGCCACCGGCGCGCCGGCCCCGCGCAACTCGCTGACGGCCCCGGCGCCCTGCTCCGGCAACACCACGCCGCCGCCCCCGCCGCCGCCGGCGCCCCCCACCGCCGCGATCTGGCAGATCCAGGGCTCGGGCGCGACCAGCCCGTACGTCGGCCAGGTCGTCACCACGGCCGGCGTCGTCACGAAGGTCGACAACAACGGCTTCTTCATGCAGGACCTGAACGGCGACGGCAACCCTGCCACGTCGGACGGCATCTTCGCATTCACCAGCAGCGCCCCGGGCGTGGCCGCCGGACAGATGGTGCAGGTCACCGGCACGGTGCAGGAGTTCAACGTCGGCGCCGCCGGCAACACCGACACCGCCGCCCACACCGTCACCGAGCTGGGCAGCATCACCAGCGTCACCGTGACGGGCAGCGGCTACACGATCGCGCCGGTGCAGCTGTCGTTCCCGCTGCCCACGCAGAACGCGATGGAGGCCTACGAAGGCATGCTGGTGACGATCAGCGGCCCGCTGACCGTGCAGCAGAACTACTTCCTTGGCCGCTTCGGCGAGCTGACGCTGGCCGCCGGGGGCCGCCTGTGGAACCCGACCAACGTCTACCGCCCCGGCGCGCAGGCGCAAGCGCTCGACACCGACAACATCCGCCGCACGATCCTGCTGGACGACGGCACCAGCGTGCAGAACCCGAACCCGACGCCCTACCTCGCGGCGGACAACACGGTGCGCGCCGGCGACACGGTGGCTTCGGTCACCGGCGTCGTCGACTACGGCCTGACCACCTCGGCCAACACCGACCCGGGCGCCTACAAGATCCACCCGACCCAGCCGGTGACCTTCACGCGCGCCAACCCGCGCACGACGATGGCCGACGACGTCGGCGGCAACCTGCGCATCGGCTCGGCCAACGTGGAGAACTTCTTCACCACGCTCAACGACGGCACCAACAAGTGCCCGCCGTCGAACACGGCCGACGACTGCCGCGGCGCCAACAACGCCGCCGAGTTCACGCGCCAGCGCACCAAGGTCGTCGAGGAACTGGTGGGCATGAACGCCGACGCCGTCGCGCTGATGGAGCTGCAGAACAACGGCGCCACCGCGATCCAGAACCTGGTCGACGCGCTCAACGCCCGCCTGGGCGCGACGCTGTACGCCCGCGTGCCGTTCGCGGCCACGGGCGGCGGCACCGACGCCATCCAGGTGGGCATGATCTACAAGCCGTCGCGCCTGTCTCTGGTGGGGGCCGCGCTGAGCGACACCGCCGCCATCAACAACCGCGCGCCGATGGCCCAGACATTCGCGGCGCTGAACGGCGAGAAGTTCACGCTGATCGCCAACCACCTGAAGTCCAAGGGCTGCAGCGACTTCGCGGCCGGCCCCGGCGACGCCGACTCCGGCGACCTGCAGGGCTGCTTCAACGCCCGTCGCGTGCAGCAGGCAGACGAGCTGCGCAACTTCGTCGCGCAGGTGCAGTCCGGCAGCGGCGTGGCCGACACGCTGCTGGTGGGCGACTTCAACGCATACGCCAAGGAAGACCCGATCGCCGACCTGACCAGCAACGGCTTCATCGACGAGATCGGCCGCTTCCTGGACGTGCCCAACGCCAACTCGTTCGGCTACTCGTACGTGTTCAACGGCAGCTCCGGCCGCCTCGACCACGCGATCGCGAGCAACACGCTGTCGCCCAAGGTGACCGGCGTGACCGAGTGGCACATCAACGCCGACGAGCCGCTGGTCATCGACTACAACCAGGAGTTCAAGCAGCCCGCCTGCGCGACCTGCGGCCCGGACTACTACACGCCGACGCCGTACCGCGCCTCCGACCACGACCCGATCGTGCTGGGCCTGAACCTGGTGCACGTCATCAACGGCACGGCCGCCAACGACGTCATCGTCGGCACGCCGGGCGACGACGTCATCACCGGCGGCACCGGCTCCGATCGCCTGACGGGCAACGGCGGCCGCGACGTGTTCGCCTACAACTCGATCCGCGACGCCGGCGACACCATCACCGACTTCACGCCGGGCGACGACCGCCTCGACCTGACTGCGCTGCTGGCCAGCATCGGCGCAACCCCGGCCACGGCCTGGGCCAACGGCGTCGTGACGCTCGCGGCGTCGGGCAACAACACGGTGGTGCTGGTCGACACCGACGGCAAGGCCGGCCCGGCCGCGGCGCGTCCGCTGGCCACGCTGCTGAACGTGAGCCCGGCGTCCATCGACCCGCTGCGCGACCTCGGCCTGGGCACGCCCGCTGCCGTGACCGCCTCGGTCAAGGCTTCGGCCAAGGCCGCCACGCTGCGCACGATGACCGCTGCGCGCACCACCAAGACCAAGTGAGCCCCGACATGAAGCAACTGATTTCCGCCGCACTGCCGGCCTTCGCCCTCGCCCTGGCCGCCGGCCCCGCCGCCGCCCAGGTCGTCAACGGCAACTTCAACGGCCTCGAGGGCTGGTCGGTCGGCGGCGACGGCGCCGCCATCGGCGGCAAGCTCGTGCTGACGAACGCGTCGTACGCCAACATCGACGACAACGTCGGCGGCGTCGACCTGCCCGCCGGCGCGCGCAACGTCTCGCACGACGAGCCGCTCGCCGCCGGCTTCGACCTGGAGAACTTCGTGGGCGTGCCGATCGGCTCGTTCGATCCCGATCCGGCGAACTTCGTGACGGCCATGGAAGGCTCCGCCGCCCGGCAAACCTTCTTCTCGGCCGCCGGCAGCACGCTGACGTTCCGCTGGGATCTCAGCACGCTGGACGCGAGTGCCGACCCGGCGACCGCCGACGTCGCGTTCGTCGTGATCGACGGCCACGTGGCGACGCTGGCCAGCACGCTGGCCGCCACGCTCGCGAGCGGCGACAGCGACTACCTGACGCACACCGGCTGGATGGACTGGTCGACGACGTTCGCGAGCGCCGGCTCGCACACGATCGCGTTCGGCGTGGTCGACGTCGGCAACTACGGCAACACCTCTGCGTTGTCGGTCAGCGACGTGGGCGTGGCCATCGCCGCGGTGCCCGAGCCCTCGTCGATGGCACTGCTGGCCGCCGGCCTGGGCCTGCTGGGCCTGCAGGCGCGCCGCCGCCGCGCCTGAACGGCGTCGACGCGAAGCGAAGCCGGGGCGCGACCCCGGCCTCTTTTGCCTGCGCCCGCGGCGCCGTCACTGTCAACCCCCTGCTTGGCCGAGCCGCTTCGCGGTTTTCCACATCGTCTGGGGAAAAGCCTGTGGAAAACGATCCGTGGCCGGCGCGCGGCCCGCCAAACTGCGGGCTTTGCGCTGGATTGCCCGCGGACGAGGCACTGTCACGAATTTGCCATGTGCGTCATGTGACAGCGTCATCGAACGCGCCGCGATGCCCCAATGGTGTGCTGCACAACGCGGGTTCGAAAGCGCCGTGCTTTCGAAACGCGGCCGCTCAGGCCCTGACCTTGCGGAAGGTCAGGTTGATGCGCGACGCGCCGGCGAACGGGTGCTCGCCGTCCTGGAGCGCCAGCACGCCGTGGAAGCGCAGGCGCGACGGGCCGCCCCACACGACGACGTCGCCGTGCTGCAGCGCGATGCGGCGCGCCTTGTCGCCACGGGCGTCGCCGCCCCACAGGAACACGGCGGGCAGGCCCAGCGACACCGACACGATCGGCGCGCGCAGGTCCTTCTCGTCGCGATCCTGGTGCATGGACAGCCGCGCGCCGGGTTCGTAGCGATTGATCAGGCACGCGTCGGGCGCGAAGTCCGCATAACCGGCGCGTGCAGCGGCGGCCAGCGCCAGCGCGCGGAACGACGCGGGCATCGCGAGCCAGCGCGCGCCCGAGTTCGGGTCGACCGGGTCGTAGCGATAGCCGCGGCGATCCGACACCCAGCCCAGCTCGCCGCAGTTGGTCATCGCCACCGACATGCGAAAGCCGCCCGGCGTGACGAGGTGGCGGAACGGCGCGGCCGCGGCCACGTGCGCGACATCGTCCTTCAGCGCCGCGGCGTGCGCCGTCGCGAAGCCGCGCAGCAGCACGGCGCCGGAGTCCAGCGGCTCGTCGGCCAGCGGCGGCGCGTCGTCGGCGAACAGGTCCAAGGTCATCCGCCCAGTTCCACCCAGGCAGGCGCATGGTCGCTCGCCTTTTCCTTGCCGCGCTGCTCGCGGTCGACACCGGCGTCGACAAGATGGCCGGCGAGGTCGGGCGACAGCAGCAGGTGGTCGATGCGCAGGCCGGCGTTGCGCGCCCAGCGGTTGCGGAAGTAGTCCCAGAACGTGTAGATGCGGGCGTCCGGGTGCTTCGTGCGGATCGCGTCGATCCAGCCCTGCTCGAGCACCCTGGCGTACGCGGCGCGGCTCTCGGGCTGCAGCAGCGCGTCGTCCAGCCAGGAGCGCGTGTCGTAGATGTCGGCGTCGGTGGCCACGACGTTGTAGTCGCCGGCCAGCACGACGGGGCGCTTCTGGGCGAGCAGCGTCTTCGCATGCCGGTCGAAGCGCTCGAACCACGCGAGCTTGTAGTCGAACTTGGGGCCGGGCTGCGGGTTGCCGTTGGGCAGGTACAGCGACGCGATCACCACGCCGTCGACCTCGGCCTCGATGTAGCGGCGGTGCGTGTCGTCCTCGGCGCCAGGCAGGTGGCGCAGGCGCTCGACGGGCGTGGCGTCGCGCGCGAGGATCGCCACGCCGTTGTACGACTTCTGCCCGGCCCAGATCGCGCCGTAGCCGGCCGCCTGGATGGCGTCCAGCGGGAAGGTGTCGTCGGAGGTCTTGATCTCCTGCAGGCAGGCGACGTCGGGCCGCGACTCGTCCAGCCATTCCAGCAGCCGCGGCAGCCGGCCGTTGATGCCGTTGACGTTGTAGGTGGCGATCTTCATGGGCGCGAGGCGAGCATTCGACATGCCCAGCGAAGTCAGGTCTTGCCGGCCTCGGCGCGCAAGGCGGCGAGCGTGCCGGTGGCCACCAGCACGCAGGTGCGCACGACGTCGCGCCGCGGCAGCTTGTAGCCGCCGGTCATCCACATCTTGGCCACCTGCAGGCCCGAGCCCACCAGCGCGCGGCCGAGCAGCTCGCGACGCCGCCTGGACAGGCGGATCGCGGGTCGCGTGGCCGCCAGCGGGCTGATCGTGAGCTCGGCCATCGCGCGCGCCGACTCCTCGTACAGCGCGTCCATCCCGGGGCTGACGCCGAGGATCTCGACCAGCACGATGCGCGCGAAGCGCGGGTCGCGCACATGCTCGAACCACAGCTCGTAGGCGGCGGTCACCTGGCGCTCGACGGCCGCGTCGTCGCCGTGCCAGCCCGCCTCGCCGAACGACTCCTCGGTCAGGCGCCTGGCGAAGCCGTCCCTGAGCGTGCAGTAGACGGCCGCCAGCAGCGCCTCCAGCGACGCGAACGACTCGTAGAAATAGCGATCGGTGAGCCCTGCCGCGGCGCAGATGCCGCGCACCGTGGCGCCGCGGAAGCCCTGCGTGCCGAACAGCTCGGTGCCGGCCTCGATGAAGCGGGCACGGCGCGCGGCGACGCGCTCCGCCATCGCCAGGCCGCCGTACGAGCGCGCGGGCGACGTGTTCGCGACGGATGTGGCGGAGGCGGAGGCGGGCATCCCCCTATTTGACACGAAACCACCCCGAGCCTACGATCGACTCGACATCTGACGACGCTTGTCGTCACTTTCACGACACCTCGAACGCCGACGGAGACGAGATGGCCGGATCGACCCCCTGGACGCTGCACGGCGGCGTCGCCGTGCTCACCGGTGCCGGCAGCGGCATCGGCGCCGCGCTGGCCGCCCACCTCGCCAAGCGCGGCATGCACCTGGCGCTGGTCGACGTGAACGCCGCCGGCCTGGAGGAAAGCGCCGCGCAGGCGCGCGCCGCGGGCGTCACGGTGAGCACGCACGTGCTGGACGTCGCCGACCCCGCCGACGTCGCCGCCCTGCCCGCCGCGGTGCTCGCGGTGCACGGGCGCGTCACCGTGTTGATCAACAACGCGGGCGTGGCGCTCGGCGGCAGCTTCGAGCAGGTGGCGGCCGAGGACTTCGACTGGCTCATGTCCGTCAACTTCGGCGGCACGGTGCGCCTCACGCGCGCCTTCCTGCCCGTGCTCGCGCGCGAGCCGGCGGCGCAGCTGGTCAACGTCTCGAGCATCTTCGGCATCATCGCGCCGCCCGGGCAGACGGCCTACGTGGCGTCGAAGTTCGCGGTGCGCGGCTTTTCCGAGTCGCTGCGCCACGAACTGGAGATGGCCGGCTCGCCGGTCGGCGTCACCATCGTCCATCCGGGCGGCGTGCGCACGGCGATCTCGACGAACGCGCGACTCGCGAAGAACCTGGACGCCGCGGAGGTCGCGCGCGAGCAGGCGAGCTGGCGCAGCCTGCTGGTGATGGACCCGGCGCAGGCGGCCGGGATCATCGCCACCGGCATCGAGCGCCGCGCGCCGCGCGTGCTGGTGGGGAACGACGCCAAGGGCGCCGCGATCGTGCAGCGGCTGTTCCCGGTGACGTACTGGAAGCACGTGGCGCGCGACCTCGCGCGTCGCGTCAAGCGCAACCCTGCCTAGGAGGAGACGATCATGGCCAGCTGGCAGGCGCGTGCCGCCCGGTACTTCATCCGCAAGCGGGTGCGCCCCGCGTTCGGCGACATGCGCGACCTGATGCGCGTGCGCAAGGTCATGGGCCAGGCGATGCCGCCGCCCAAGGGCGTCACCTACACGCGCGACACGCTGGGCGGCATCCCCGGCGAATGGGTCGAGCGCGACGGCGCGCCCGGCATCACCGCCAGTCCGCGCCCCACGCTGATGTACGTGCACGGCGGCGGCTTCGTCGGCTGCTCGCCGCGCACGCACCGGCCGATCACCGCGGGCTTCGCGCTGCAGGGCTTCCGCGTGTTCGCACCCGACTACCGGCTCGCGCCCGAGCACCCGTTTCCCGCGCCGCTGGACGACGTCGCCGCCGCATGGCGCGCGCTGCGCACCCGGCACGATGCCGACTCGCCCGGCCAGCGCCTCGTGCTGGCCGGCGAGAGCGCGGGCGGCAACCTCGCGCTGGCGCTGCTGCTGGTGCTGCGCGACGCCGGCGAACGCCTGCCCGACGCCGCCGCCCTGTTCTCGCCCGCCACCGACGTCACCGGCGAGAGCCCGTCCATCGAGGGCAACGCCGACCGCGACCCGATGTTCCACGGCCCGTCGCTCGAACACCTGGGCAACGCCTACCGCGGCGCGACCGGCGATGCGACGAACCCGCTGATCTCGCCGATCTTCGGCGAGCTCGCCGGCCTGCCGCCGCTGCTGTTCCACGTCGCCGCGGAGGAGGCACTGCGCGACGACGGCACGCGCTTCGCGGCCAAGGCGCGCGCCGCCGGCGTGCATGTCGAGACCACCGTGTGGCCCGTCGTGCCGCACGCGTGGCAGCTGCTCAAGGACCTGCCGGAGGCCAGGCGCTCGATCGCGCGCGCCGCCGAGTTCCTGAAGACGGCCACGCCCGACGCCATCGAGCACCTCGACGCGATCATCGTCGGCGCCGGGCTGTCGGGCATCGGCGCGGCCGTGCACCTGCAGAACGACTTCCCCGGCCGGCGCTTCGCGATCCTGGAAAGCCGTCAGGCGATCGGCGGCACGTGGGACCTGTTCCGCTACCCCGGCGTGCGCTCCGACTCCGACATGTTCACGCTCGGCTACGCGTTCAAGCCGTGGACGGATTCGAAGTCGCTGGCCGACGGCCCGGCCATCCGCAACTACATCGTCGACACCGCCGTCGAGCACGGCCTGGACCGCCAGGTGCGCTTCGGGCACAAGGTGGTGCGCGCGGAATGGTCGTCGGCCGACGCGTGCTGGACGCTCGAGATCGAGCACGCCGACCAGCGCCGCACGCGGCTGCGCTGCAACTTCCTGCTCGCGTGCAGCGGCTACTACCGCTACAGCGAGGGCCACGCGCCGGAGTTCGCCGGCGTCGCCGACTATCGCGGCCGCTTCGTGCACCCGCAGTTCTGGCCCGAGGATCTCGACCACGCCGGCAAGCGCGTCGTCGTCATCGGCAGCGGCGCCACCGCGGTGACGCTGGTGCCCGAGATGGCGCGCACCGCGCAGCACGTCACGATGCTGCAGCGCTCGCCCACCTACGTGCTGTCGCTGCCGGCCCGCGACCCGCTGGCCGAGCGCCTGCGCCGCTGGTTCCCGCGCATGCTCGCGTACCGGCTCACGCGCACCAAGAACATCGGCGTGGCGATGCTGTTCTTCAACCTGTCGCGGCGCTGGCCCGCGATGGTGCGCAGGAACCTGATCGGCCTCGTGCGCCAGGCGCTCGGCCCGTCGCACGACGTCGACACCCACTTCACGCCGCGCTACGACCCGTGGGACCAGCGCGTGTGCTTCGTGCCCGACGGCGACCTTTTCGAGGCGATCAAGGCGCAACGCGCGGAGGTCGTCACCGACCACGTCGACAGGTTCACGGCCGACGGCATCCGCCTGAAGTCGGGCCGCGAGCTGCCCGCCGACATCGTCGTCTCGGCCACCGGCCTGACGCTGAACCTGCTGGGCGATGTGGCGTTCGCGGTCGACGGCAAGGAGGTCGATTTCGCCAGCACGCTGGGCTACAAGGGCATGATGTTCAGCGGCGTGCCCAACCTGATCTACACCTTCGGCTACACGAACGCGTCGTGGACGCTGAAGGCCGACCTGACGGCCGACTACGCCTCGCGCCTGTTCGCGTACATGGACAGGCACGGGTACCGCAGCGCGACGCCGATGGCCACGCCGGGCCTGCAGACGCGGCCGTTCCTGGACTTCTCGTCCGGCTACGTGCAGCGCGCGATCGACATCATGCCCAGGCAGGGCGCCAAGGCGCCGTGGCGGCTCTACCAGAACTACCTGCTGGACCTGCTGACGCTGCGCTGGTCGCGCATCGCGGACGGACGGCTGACGTTCCGCTGAGCCGGCCTCACTCGTCGCCGCGCAGCTCGATGCGGATCAGCGTGAACGACGCGCCGTCGCCCTCGGGCCGCACCTCGAACACGCGCTGCGCGCGCTTGATGCCCACCTTGAACAGGCGGCCCCCGGCGGCCGTGTGGTCGCCTTCGCAGGTCACGGGACGGTCGCGACCGGACGCGTCGTCGTCGTGATGGTCCGAGCCGCGCGCGTTGCTGCAATCGAGCACCGCGCCGTAGCGGCTCATCGCGTCGCGGTAGAACGCGGCGACGGCGTCGACGCTGTCGCTGGAACGGTAGGTGACGACGGCCAGCTTCCAGCCGAAGGAACCGCCCCACACGCCGAATTGCACGGCGCCGGAGTCGCCGTCGGCGTCGGTCTTCTTCTTGACGGCGCCGGGGTACACCGGCAGCCCGACGTCGCTGGCGTCGGCCCGCGTGCGCAGGTCCAGGCCGGCGGCGCGGGTCTCGGCCGCGACGAACACCGCCGCCATCACGGCGGCACACACGACGATCGCGTAACGCAGGCGGGACTGGCGGACAGAGGTCATGGGGCTCTCCTGAAGCTGGCGGCACTTTAGGAGCGCCCCGCGCGCAGCGCCACGGCCGGACGACGAGCCGACGTCCCGCCCGGACGAACTGCAGCGGCGTTCGACGAACCGCACCGTCGCGGCGGCAGGCCACCCGATTGCCCGCGTCCGCGGTCGATGCCTGCCAGGAGTCGCCATGCTGCAGAACTTCCCGCTCTACGCCTACATCCCCGCCCGGGACGTGCCCCGCGCGCGCCGCTTCTACGAGAACCAGCTCGGCTTCAAGCCGAAGATGGACGTGGCCGGCGGCGTCGTCTACGGCTTCGCCGACGGCACCGAAGCCTTCCTGTACCCGACGCCCAACGCCGGCACCTCGCAGGCCAGCCAGGCGTTCTGGCAGGTGGCCGACGTCGACGCCGAGATCGTGGAGCTGCAGGCGCGCGGCGTCGTCTTCGAGCGCTACGACGACATGCCCGGCGAACGCAGCCCGCGCGGCGCCGTGATCGCCGGCGGCGCGAAGGCCGCGTGGTTCAAGGACAGCGAGGGCAACATCCTGGCGATCATCCAGGCGATGCCCGGCTGACGGCGACTACTCCGCCTTGTCCGCCTCGCGGAACTCCATCGGCCACGCGTCGCCCGGCTTGCGCGCGTTCTCGCGCTGGCGCAGCTCGACGCGGCGGATCTTGCCGGACAGCGTCTTGGGCAGTTCGCCGAACTCGACGATGCGGATGCGCTTGTACGAGGCCAGGCGCGAGCGGCAGAAGCCGAGGATGGACTGCGCCAGTTCCGGGCTGGGCGTGAAGCCGGCGCGCAGGATCAGGATGGCCTTGGGCACCGCCAGGCGGATCGGGTCGGGCGACGGGATCACCGCGGCCTCGGCGACGGCCTCGTGCTCGATCAGCACGCTCTCCAGCTCGAACGGGCTGATGCGGTAGTCGGAGGCCTTGAACACGTCGTCGGCGCGGCCGACGTAGGTGATGTAGCCCTCGGCGTCGCGCGCGGCGACATCGCCCGTGTGGTAGTGGCCGTCGCGCATGACCTCGGCCGTCTTGTCCTCGTCGTCCTGGTAGCACAGCATCAGGCCGGCAGGGCGCGGCGACAGCGCGAGCGAGATCTCGCCCTCCTCGGCCTCGTTGCCGTCGACGTCCAGAAGCCGCACGTCGTAGCCCGGCAGCGGCCGGCCCATCGACCCGGGCTTGAGCGGCTGCCCGGGCGGGTTGCCGACCTGCGCGGTCGTCTCGGTCTGGCCGTAGCCGTCGCGGATCGTGATGCCCCACGCGCGCTTGACGATGTCGATCACCTCGGGGTTCAGCGGCTCGCCGGCGCCCACGAGCTCGCGCAGCGACGTCTTGTACCTGGCGAGGTCCTGCTGCATCAGCATGCGCCACACGGTGGGCGGCGCGCACAGCGACGTCACCTTGTTCCTGACCAGCACGTCGAGCGCGGCCGGCGGGTTGAAGCGCGCGTAGTTGTAGATGAAGATCGTCGCGCCCGCGTTCCACGGCGCGAAGAAGCAGCTCCACGCGTGCTTGGCCCAGCCGGGCGAGCTGATGTTCCAGTGCACGTCGCCGGGCTTCAGGCCGATCCAGTACATCGTCGACAGGTGCCCCACCGGATAGCTCTGGTGGCTGTGCAGCACCAGCTTGGGCTTGGACGTCGTGCCCGAGGTGAAGTACAGGAACAGCGGGTCGGTGGCGCGCGTCGGACCGTCTGGCGCGAACGCGGTCGCGGCCTGGTTCGAGGCGGCGTAGTCGTTCCAGCCCGCGGGCACGGCGCCCGCCGCGGCGCCCACGACGATGCGCGTGTAGGCGCCCGGGAAGACGTCGAACTTGGACGTGGCCGCGGCCGTGCAGATCACGTGCTTGACGGCACCGCGGTCGAAGCGGTCACTCAGGTCGTCGGTGCTCACCAGCGTGGTGGTGGGCACGATCACGGCGCCCAGCTTCATGCACGCGAGCATCGCTTCCCACAGCGCGACTTCGTTGGGCATCAGCAGCAGCACGCGGTCGCCGCGCGCCACGCCCAGGCCGCGCAGCCAGTTGGCCACCTGGTTCGAGCGCTCGCTCATGCGCGCGAAGCTCAGCTTGTCCTCGGCGCCGTTCTCGTCGACGATCCACAGCGCCGGCGCGTCGTTGCCGCGGGCCAGCGCGTCGAAGTGGTCGAGGGCCCAGTTGAACTCGACCAGCTGCGGCCAGCGGAAGCCGCGGTACGCCGCGGCATAGTCCTCGCGGTGCTGGAGCAGGAAGTCGCGCGCGGCCAGGAAAGAAGCGGCGCCGGTGCCGGTGGGTGCGGTCATGCGATGTGTCTCCGTGCGCCGTCCACCCGGTGGCGATGGCGGCGGTTGTCGTGGGCGGAACGCCGTCGCGCGGCGCTCTCGAACGACGAGCATAAGGGAGCCGGCCGACGCCGGCCTGACAACGCCGCGCGCCCCGCCGCGACTTTTTCTTCGCGCCGCGGGAATAAACGGCGCGGGCGCCCCGTCCACCCCGTCGAACCCGCTGCCAGCGGGTCGACACCCCGAGGAGAACCCATGTTCAAGACTTCGATCGCCGCTTCCGTCATCGTGCTGCTCGCCGCGTCCGCCGACGCCGCCGGCGCCCCGGCCGCGCCGCAGAACGGCGTGCTGGCCACGCCGTCCGGCGCCACCGTCTACACCTTCGACAAGGACACCGTCGGCAGCGGCAAGAGCGCCTGCAACGGCCCGTGCGCCCAGCTGTGGCCGCCGGTCGCGGCGCAGGCGTCCGATGCCGCCGGCGGCGACTGGTCCATCGTCACGCGAGATGACGGCAGCAGGCAGTGGGCGTACAAGGGCGCGCCGATCTACACGTTCTCCAAGGATGCCAAGCCCGGCGACACCACGGGCGACAAGTTCAAGGACATCTGGCACGTCATCAAGGGCTGATCGCCGCCTCGCCATGGCCCGGCCTCCGCGACCCGACAGCTTCGCCGGCGCGCCGTCGTCGTGGGCGCCGCTGTCGACCGAGGCCGAGCCCGCCGGCGAGCGCACAGCCGGGGCCGATACTGCGCAGATGCCGCTGTTTGCCGCCCCCGCCGCGCCCGCGCCCACGCGTCCCGCGCGCCTGCGCGGGCGCCTGCGGGCGCTGCTCGCGCGCTCGGCCGCGGTGGCCGCCAAGCCGGCGCCATCCGAGCCGGGCCCGTCCTGGCCGGACAGCTTCTTCGACGCCGAATCCTGACATGCACGCCCCCGCCGACGACCTGTCCGCCTGGGTGCCGCGCCTGCGCCGCTACGCCCGCGCGCTGGCCGGCAATCGCGACGACGCCGACGACCTGGTGCAGGACACGCTCGAGCGCGCCTGGTCGCGCGCGGGCCTGTGGCGCAACGTGGCCGACATGCGCGCCTGGCTGTTCGGGATCATGCACAACCTGCACGTCGACGCGCTGCGCCGCGGCCGCCTGGCCGTGGTCGCGCTCGACGACGACACCGACGCCGTCGCCCCGCCGCCGCAGGCCTCGCGCGCCGTCGTGCTGGACCTGCAGGCCGCGCTCGAGCGCCTGGCGCCGGAACATCGCGAGGTGCTGCTGCTCGTCGCGCTCGAGGACATGGCCTACGCCGACATCGCGCGCACGCTGGGCATCCCGCTGGGCACCGTGATGTCACGGCTGTCGCGCGGCCGCGAGCGGCTGCGCCTGTTGCTGGACGGCGCGCCGTCCGTGGCCGGCGGCGACGCCGTCCGCCTGAAAGTCGTCAAATGACCGCCGTCCCTCCCCCGCCGCCGCTGGCCGACGTCCCCGTGACCGAGGCCGAACTCCACGCGTACGCCGACCGCCAGCTGACGCCCGAGCGCGCCGCGGAGGTCGCCGACTGGCTGGCGCATCGCCCCGACGAAGCGGCCCGCGTGCGCGCCTGGCAGGAACACAAGCGCGAGCTGCGCGCGCTGTTCGACCCGGTGCTGGACGAGCCCGTGCCGCCCGCGCTGCAGGAGCGCGCGCGCCGGCGCGCGTCGTGGCTCGCCCGCCCTGCCCTGGCCGCGGCGGCCGCGCTGCTGCTGGCGGTGGCCGCCGGCGCCGGCGGCTGGGCGCTGCGCGGCGCGCACGACGCCCCGCTGCTGGCCGCCGCCCCGCACGGCAACGACTTCGCCGCCCGCGCCGCCATCGCGCACACGGTCTACACGCCGGAGGTCAAGCGGCCCGTGGAAGTGGACGGCGCGCACGAGGAGCAGCTGGTCACGTGGCTGTCCAAGCGCATGGGCGCGACGATGCGCGCGCCGCACCTGCAGTCGCTGGGCTATGCACTTGAAGGCGGCCGCCTGCTGCCCGGCGAGCGCGGGCCGGTGGCGCAGTTCATGTACCGCGACGAGGCCGGCCATCGGCTGACGCTGTACGTCTCCAACGAGAAGACCGCCGCCGCGACCGGCCTGGCCAACGCCGACCTGCGCGCCGGCGACGCCCCGCGCGTGGACACCGCGTTCCGCTTCGCCAGCGAAGGTCCGGTCAACGTGTTCTGGTGGGTGGACGGCCCGTTCCGCTACGCCCTGACGGCCGCGGCCGACAGGGCGGCGCTGACGCCGGTGTCGGCGGAGGTCTACCGGCAGCTGACGGCGGCGCAGCCCTGAGGGCGGCAGGCCGCGGGGGCATCCAAGCGGCGGGTGACGCCTTCGCCTGACCCGTCCTGTTGGGGGCGCGTGCGAGCAAGCCGATGGTGCCGCGGACGCCGGCCCGCCCGATATCGGCCCCGCAGCGCGGCGTCCGCCGAAGGCGCGACCCGCCGATTCGCGACAGCCCTCGGATCAGGCCGCGAGGGGCGCCGCCACGAGCGGCTGGGCCGGTGCGATCGGGATCACGCGGGCGACGGCATGGGCGAGCGCCTCGACCGGCGTCGGGCGGCAGGCGCGCGCGGCGTCGAAGGTGTCCTTGGCGCAGTCATGGCAGCGGCCGCAGGCGGTGGCGACGCGCAGCTCGTCCTGCAGTTCCTCGAACGAGCCGCAGCCGTGGCGCACTTCCCGTTCGATGTCGCGGTCGGAAACCCGGTGGCAGACGCAGACGATCACAGGCGGATCTCCTGCTCGGCGGCGGACGGGGAAACGACGTTGGACAGCATGCGGGCGTTCCGGTGGCGATGGCTACGGCGTAATTCTAACGCGAATCGTTCTCATTCACAAGACCAAAGACAAGACCCTCTCGCCAGCGCATTCCGCGCCAGGCGCAGAGCCCGGCGCCCCAGCGGCGGCAACCGCCCTGTGCGATTCGAGGATGGGCCAGACCCCTCCGCCTCCGGCCCGGACCGCCTTCGGCCCCGGCGCGCCGTCCGCTCGCCCCCATGAAAAACGCGCGACCAAGGCCGCGCGTTCCGGGGGAGCGAGTTCGACGTTACTCGATCTCGCCCATCATCGATTGCAGGTAGTTCTGCTCGCCGACCTTGGCCGCGACGTCCAGCTGCGTCTCGAGGAAGTCGATGTGCTCTTCCGTGTCGTCGAGGATGCCTCGCAGCAGCTCGCGCGAGACGTAGTCGCGGGCGGTCTCGCAGGCGGCGATGCCGTCCTTGATCGTCGACTGGGCGGCGCGCTCGAGCTTCAGGTCGCACTCCAGCGCCTCGAGCATCGTCTCGCCGATCAGCAGCTTGCCCAGGTCCTGCAGGTTGGGCAGGCCGTCGAGCATGAAGATGCGGTCCATCAGCTTGTCCGCATGCTTCATCTCGCCGATCGACTCGTCGTACTCCTTCTTGGCGATCCGGTCGAAGCCCCAATGCTTGAACATCCGGTAGTGGACGAAGTACTGGTTGATGGCGGTCAGCTCGTTCTTCAGCTGGGCCTGGAGGTGAGCGATGACCTGCGGGTCGCCTTTCATGGGAGGACTCCTCGTTGTCGGTGTGCAGGGACGGCGCCCATCGTAGCGTGGCCGCGGGGCCGATCAGTGCCCGCCGGTGTCGGCGTTGCGGCTGGCCTCGAACAGGAACCAGGCGCGGCGCTCGGTCTCGTCGATCCAGTTCTCGATCAGGCTGGCGGTGGCGATGTCGCGGTGCTCGTCGCACACCTCGTGGGCCGAGCGCAGGCTGGCGGCCAGTGACTGGTTGTCCTGGTGCAGCTCGGCGAGCATGTCCAGCGGCGTCACGAACTCGGCGTCGTTGTCGGACAGGCGCTGCAGTCGCGCGATGTGGCCGATCGAGCGCAGCGTGGTGCCGCCCACCTTGCGCACGCGCTCGGCGATCGGGTCGGTCATCGCGTAGATCTGGTCGGACTGGTCGTCCAGCAGCAGGTGGTAGTCGCGGAAGTGCGGCCCGCTCATGTGCCAGTGGAAGTTCTTGGTCTTCAGGTACAGGGCGAACACGTCGGCCAGGATCGCGTTGAGCGCGCCGGCGATGTCCTTCGTGGCCTTGGCGCCCAGGTCGCTGGGGGTGGCGATGGCGGCGCCGCGGCGGGCCTTGGCGGCGGCGACTTTCTTGGCGGACAGGGTCTTGGGCATGAACACCTCCTGGGGTGAGTTGGGATCGACGCCGCGGCGCGGGACGGCGCCGGCCGCGCCGGCGGCATCGGCCGCGCCAGCGGCGACGGCCGCGCAAGGTTACCCGGCCGCTAACCACCTTGTCGTAGGACGGGCTCTCGACCGGGCTGAAATGGCCGCCGCGGCGCCGCTTATCCGGAGTTTGCGCGACTGTGTCTGCGTTGATATAGCGGGGGGATTCCCGCGCTCATCGGTCGTTCCAGCCGCGGCCAGGCGCCTAGTATTCAGGCATCGAAACCGGAGTCCGACCATGACCCAAGTCCGCTCTTCCGGTGGCGCGCTGGCCCCTTTCGCCACTCCCGTGTCGAAAGGAAAGGCCAAGGCGGCCGCCCAGCCCGACAAGAAGATCGCCGTGCCCAAGACCCCCCCGCCGCGCGCGGTCGGCCCGGTCGCGCCCGGCGCGGACAAGCACGCCCACGGCACGCAGGTGAGCTTCGGCGAGCAGGCGCTGCACGCGCTGGAGAACACCGGCGAGTTCATCGGCAAGGCGCTGCTGACCGGCGTCGAGGACGCCGGCGAGCTGGCGTACTACACCGCCAAGACGGTCGGCAAGGGCGTGGTCGACATCGCCGAGGGCGCGGAGCACGCGGTCGTCGACGGCGTCAAGGGCATCGGCAACGGCCTGGCCGACACCGCCACTGCGATCGGCCACGGCATCGTGCACGTCGAGAACGCGGCGGCCGACGTCTGGGGCATCGCCACGCAGGGCGCCTCGGCCGTCACGAACCTGGCCACGACGCTGGGCACCGACGCGCAGGTGGCCGTCACCAACGTCGGCACCGCGGCCACGGACGTGGGCGTCGGCGCCAAGGCCGTGCTGTCGGGCATCGGCAGCATCGCCAGCACGGCGGCCGGCTACGGCACCTACGTCGTCAAGCAGGGCGGCAAGGTCCTCAACGAGCTGACCTGAGCCCCGCGCGCGGGAGCGCGTCACGCGCTCGGGCGCGAGGCGAGCTCAGTACCGATGCCGCTTGCTCACGCGCCAGCGGCTCGCCCACAGGATCAGCCACAGCAGCGCGAGCTGCAGCGGCAGGCGCAGCCACAGCAGCCAGACCGGGATCGCCGGGAACTGGTCGTGAATGTGCAGCATGTAGACGTTGGCCGGCGTCACCGCCAGCGTCAGCAGGAACAGGCCCCAGCCGGCGGCGCGGCGCGTCCACGGCAGCAGCAGGCCGACGGCGCCCAGCAGTTCGAGGATGCCGGTGATCAGCACCACGTCGCGCGCATCGGGGATCTGCGGCGGCACGATGCGCGCCTCGAGGTCGGTGAACGCGAAGTGCGCGATCCCGCCCAGCAGGAACCAGAAGAAGACGAACCACAGCGCGACGCGCTGCCAGCGGGTGCCGCGGCGCACCGGTTCGCCCAGTTCGGCCGACACGAAGGGCAGGTACTTCATCACGCGCCGTGCCCTCCCTTTCGACAGCGGGCGAAGCGGGCTTGGCAGGGCGGCAGGAATCTCGTCGTCACGGGCGAAAGGCCGCGCGCACGGGGCGCGGCAGGTCAGCAGAAGATCAAGCGGCCATGATCGCCCACGCCCTGCGCGGCCTTGGGCTCTCGCGACGAAAGAAACGTAACGAATGCCGGACGGTCGAGTTGGCGTCCCAAAGCGCGGTGCACTTTCGCGACCACCCCACGGCGTCATCCTGCGCGCAGGACGATACCTGGTGGGCGCATTGCGGCGACGGGGACGCCACCGGCCAAGGTCAGCGGCCAGCGTCGGCGAGCTGCTTGCGCCGGTACTCGCCCTGGCGCTCGAACATCCAGCCCGGATACTCGGCCGGCAGCGCGCTCGCCTCGCCAAGCGCCTTCAGGTCGTCGGCCGACAGCGCGACCTTCGTCGAGGCGATGTTGTCGGCCAGTTGGTCGGGCCGCTTGGCGCCGACGATCACGCTGGTGACCTGCGGCTGGTGCAGCAGCCACGCGAGCGCGACCTGCGCCACCGATACGCCCCTGGCCTGCGCGATGGGCCGCATCGCCTCGATGACGACGTCGGCGCGCTCGCGGTTCACGGGCGGGAAGTCGAAGCTCTGGCGCCGGCTGCCGGCCTCGGCGCCGCCCTGGTACTTGCCGCTGAGCAGGCCGCCGGCGAGCGGGCTCCACACCATCAGGCCCACGCCCTCGCTTCGGAGCATCGGCACGATCTCGCGCTCGAGGTCGCGCCCGGCCAGCGTGTAGTACGCCTGCAGCGACTCGAAGCGCGCCAGGCCCAGCCGCTCCGCCACGCCCAGCGCCTTGACGATCTGCCACGCCGCCCAGTTGGACACGCCCACGTAGCGCACGTGGCCGTCGCGCACCAGTTGGTCGAGCGCGCGCACGGTCTCCTCCACCGGCGTGGCCGGGTCGAAGCCGTGCACCTGGTACAGGTCGATGTGATCGAGCTGCAGCCGCTTCAGGCTCGCCTTGACGCCGTCGGCGATGTGGCCGCGCGAAAGGCCGCGCGCGTTCGCGCCGGGACCCGTCTCGCCGAACACCTTGGTCGCGACGACGACGCTTTCGCGCGGGATCTTCAGGTTCTTCAGCGCCTGGCCGGTGATCTGCTCGGCGACGCCGCCGGAGTAGACGTCCGCGGTGTCGATGAAGTTGATGCCCGCGTCGATCGCCTGGCCCACGAGGCGCTCGGCGTCGCCCTGACCGAGGTCGCCGATCTTGCCCCAGATGCCTTCGCTGCCGCCGAAGGTCATCGTGCCCAGGCACAGCTCGGACACGAACAGGCCGGTGCGGCCCAGAGGATGGTTGCGCATGGAAGAGGTGCTCCGTCGAAGTGCAAAGGCCGAGGGCCAGCATAGGGGCCGGCGCAAAGACACCCGGACGTCGGGGTCATGCCCCGGGCCGTCGGTGTTTCCACTGATACGTCCCCCTGCCCTGCCGTGCAGAATCGCGCCACTGGAACCGGTTCCACGTCCAGCATGCGACCCCGCGGCCCCGCCGCGCGCACCGAGGCTTTCCTTGAGCAATCCGATCGTTCCCATCCGCCCGCCGGCCGGCTCCGCCATGCATCGCCCCGGCTTCCTGTTCGGCGCGGCCACGGCCTCGTACCAGATCGAGGGCGCGGCCCGCGAGGACGGCCGCCTGCCGTCGATCTGGGACACCTTCTCGCACACCCCGGGGAAGACGCACGACGGCGACACCGGCGACGTCGCCTGCGACCACTACCACCGCTACGGGGAGGACGTCGCGCTGCTGGCCGAGCTCGGCTTCGACGCCTACCGCTTCTCGATCGCCTGGCCGCGCGTGATGGACTCGGGCGGCCGCCTGAACCCGCGCGGCCTCGACTTCTACAAGCGCCTGCTCGACCAGCTCGACAAGCGCGGCATCGCCGCCTGGGCCACGCTGTACCACTGGGACCTGCCGCAGACCCTGCAGGATCGCGGCGGCTGGCTCAACCGCGACACGGCCTACCGCTTCGCCGAGTACGCCGAGGCGATGGCGCGCGAGTTCAAGGGCCGCGTCGCGGGCTGGATGACGCTCAACGAGCCGTTCTGCTCCGCCTACATCGGCCACACCGAGGGCCGCCACGCGCCTGGCCTGACCGACGCGCGCTACGGCGTCGAGGCCATGCACCACCTGCTGCTGGCGCACGGCCTGGGCACGGTGGCGCTGCGTGCACACGACGACGCGCCCGTCGGCCTGGTCGCCAACATCTGCCAGGTCACGCCGGCCAGCGGTTCCGAGGCCGACCGCGTCGCCACGGAACGCGCGTTCGCGAGCTCCAACGTGTGGCCGCTCGACCCGCTGTTCCTCGGCCGCTACCCCGCCCCGATGCGCGAGCTGTGGCCCGGCGCGCGCGCGCCCGTGCGCGACGGCGACATGGCCGCCATCGGCGTGCCGCTGGACTTCCTGGGCATCAACTACTACTTCCGCCAGGTGATCGCCAGCGACGGCGCGCACGGCTTCGTCGTCAAGCCGCTGCCGGACGTCGAGCGCACGCAGATGGGCTGGGAGGTGTTCCCCGACGGCCTGCGCGACCTGCTGCTCGAGTTCAAGCAGCGCTACCCGAACCTGCCGCCGATCTACATCACCGAGAACGGCATGGCCAGCGACGACGCCGTCGCCGGCGGCCGCGTGCGCGACGAGCAGCGCGCGCGCTACTTCAACTCGCACCTGGCCGCGATCGACGAGGCGATGCGCCGCGGCGTCGACGTGCGGGGATACTTCGCCTGGTCGCTGATGGACAACTTCGAGTGGAGCTACGGCTACGAGAAGCGCTTCGGGCTCGTCCACGTCGACTACGCGACGCAGGTGCGCACGCCCAAGGACAGCGCGCTGGCGTTCAAGCAGTTCCTCGAAGCCCGGCGCGCCGGCGCCTGACTCGACACCGATGCGGCGGGTGCGACGAGCCGCGCGAGAACACAAGCAAGGAGACAACGCATGACCAACAAGACCACCCGCCTGGCCCTCGCGCTGGCGTTCGCGTTCGGCGCCATCCCGGGCGCCCACGCCCAGGCCAACCGCGCGGAGGTGCTGCACTGGTGGACGTCCGGCGGCGAGTCCGCGGCCGTCAAGGAGCTGGCGAGCGCCTACACCAAGGCGGGCGGCACCTGGGTCGATGCGGCGATCGCCGGCGGCGAGCAGGCGCGCGCGGCGGCCGTCAATCGCATGGTCGGCGGCACGCCGCCCACCGCGGCGCAGTTCAACACCTCCAAGCAGTTCCTCGACCTGATCGACCAGGGCCTGCTGGCCAACGTGGACGTGGTGGCCGCGGCCAACAACTGGGACAAGATCCTGCCCGCGCCGATCCTGTCCTCGATCAAGATCAAGGGCCACTTCTACGCGGTGCCGGTGGACATCCACATGCCGGCGTGGTTCTGGTACTCGAAGGCGGCGTTCGCCAAGGCCGGCATCAAGGACGAGCCCAGGACGGCCGACGAGCTGTTCGCCGCGCTCGACAAGCTCAAGGCGGCCGGCCTCGTACCGCTGGCCTTCGGCGGCCAGCCGTGGCAGGAGAAGATCACGTTCTACGCGTGGCTCGCCAACGTGGGCGGCCCCGACATGTACATGAAGCTGTACCGCGACAAGGACGTCAGCCTGCCCGCGACGCCGCAGTTCAAGGCGGTGCTCACGTCGTTCAAGAAGCTGCACAACTACGTCGACGCCGGATCGCCCAACCGCAACTGGAACGACGCCACCGCGATGGTGATCTCGGGCAAGGCCGGCGTGCAGATCATGGGCGACTGGGCCAAGGGCGAGTTCGCCACCGCGCACATGACCGCGGGCAAGGAGTTCGGCTGCTTCCCGGGCTTCGGCGCGAAGTCGCCGTACCTGGTCGCGGGCGACGTGTTCGTGTTCCCGAAGATCAACGACACGGCGCAGATCAAGTCGCAGCAGCTGCTGGCCACCGTCTTCACGGCGCCGGCCACGCAGGTCGCCTTCTCCAACAAGAAGGGCTCGATCCCGATCCGCACCGACGTCGACGTCAAGGGCCTGGACCTGTGCGCGCAGCAGGGCGTGACGATCATGAAGGACGTCTCGCGCCAGCTGCCCACGCCCGAGATGCTGATCTCGCCGGACCTCGAGGGCTCGCTGCAGGACGTCATCACGAAGTTCTGGAACACCAACGAGTCCGTGGATGACGCCGCCAAGGCCATCGCCGCCGCGCTGAAGAACGGCTAAGTGGTCTCGCAGCGCCGCCCTCTCCTGCGCCACCTCGTCGCCTGGGCCGCGCTGCTGCCCATGGTGGCGACGGTGCTGTGGGTCTACGTCGGCAGCGTGCTGTGGTCGATGCGGATCTCGGTCAGCAGCAGCCGCACGCTGCCGATCAACGACTTCGTCGGCTTCAAGCAGTACGCGCGGCTGTTCGACAGCGAGCGCTGGGTACTCTCGCTGCAGAACATGGCGCTGTTCGGCGCGCTGTTCATCGCCGGATGCCTCGCGATCGGCTTCCTGCTGGCCGTGTTCATCGACCAGCGCATTCGCGCCGAGGGCGTGCTGCGAACGATCTTCCTGTACCCCTACGCGATGTCGTTCGTGGCCACGGGCCTGGTCTGGCAGTGGATGCTCAACCCCGAGCTGGGGCTGCAGGCCACGGTGCGCGGCTGGGGCTTCCCCAACTTCACGTTCGACTGGATCGTGCAGCAGGAGACGGTGATGCTCGCGATCGTCGTGGCCGCCGTCTGGCAGGCCTGCGGCCTCGTGATGGCGCTGATGCTGGCCGGGCTGCGCGGCATCGACGAGAGCCTGTGGATGGCCGCGCGCATCGAGGGCATCCCGAAGTGGCGCGTCTACCTGAGCATCGTGCTGCCGATGCTGGGGCCGTCGATCGGCACGGCGTTCGTGCTGCTGTCGGTGAGCGTGGTCAAGGTGTTCGACGTCGTCGTCGCGATGACGCAGGGCGGCCCGGGCCTGGCCAGCGAGGTGCCGGCCAAGTTCATCATCGACAACCTGCTGGTGCGCGCCAACATCGGCCTGGCATCGGCGGCGTCGACGGTGCTGCTGCTGACCGTGCTGGCGCTGCTGGCGCCGTGGTTCTACGCCCGCGCGCACGCGTCACGCCGCGCCGGGCGCGTCGCGCGCGCGCTGCGCGCGAGCGCCACCCAGGGAGCAAGCGCATGAGCGCCATCGATTCGGCGGCCGTCGAGCCGAACGGGCTGGGCATGGACAGCGTCGCCGAGCGGCGCACCACGCCGCGCACCGAGCCGCAGGCGCCGGTCGCGCGCCGCCCGGGCCGGTTGCCGGGACCCGCGCGCATCGGGCTGTACGTCTTCCTCGTCACGGCGGCGTTCGCGTTCCTGCTGCCGCTGTACGTGATGGTGGTCACGTCGATCAAGCCGATGGAGGAGATCCGCCTGGGCAACCTGTTCGCGCTGCCGGTCAAGGTGACGCTGGCGCCGTGGGCGCAGGCGTGGATGTCGGCCTGCACGGGCCTGGAGTGCGGCGGCATCCGCGTCGGCTTCCTGAACTCGGTGGCCATCGTCGTGCCCAGCACGGTGCTGTCGATCCTGCTGGGGGCGCTCAACGGCTACGCGCTGTCGTTCTGGCGGCCGCGCGGCGCGCAAGCCTTCTTCGTCGTGCTGCTGACCGGCGCCTTCATCCCCTACCAGGTGATGCTGTTCCCGCTGATCCGCGCGCTCGCCGCGATGGGCCTGTTCGGCACGCTGCCCGGCGTCGTATTGATCCACACGCTGTTCGGCATGCCGGTGATGACGCTGCTGTTCCGCAAGTACTACGCCAGCGTGCCGCACGAGCTTTTCATGGCCGCGCGCATCGACGGCGGCGGCTTCTGGCGCATCTTCGTGCAGCTGATGCTGCCGATGTCGCTGCCCATCGTCGTGGTGGCCGTCATCATGCAGGTCACCGCGATCTGGAACGACTTCCTGGTGGGCCTGGTGTTCGCCGGCCACGACTGGCTGCCGATGACCGTGCAGCTGAACAACATCATCAACACCACCACCGGCGAGCGGCTCTACAACGTCAACATGGCGGCCACGCTGCTGGCGTCGCTGGTGCCGCTGACCGTATACCTCGTCTCGGGACGCTGGTTCGTCCGTGGAATTGCCGCCGGCGCTGTGAAGGGCTGAAATGACGGCCCGGCTCGCCATGTTCCCAGAGGCAACCGGCTTGCAGGCCGGTTGCCGTTCCGGCGGGGCCTCGCTGCGCGAGTCCTCCGCCGCCTCCACCCCCCGAGGGGTTCAGGCCCGCTCTCTCCGGAGCGGCCGAGCGCTCGCGGGCGTCGAAGAATCCTTGCTCCGCAAGCAACTGAAATGAACGTCTCGATCCAACAACTCGCGGTGCACATGGGCGGCACCCCCGTGCTGGAAAAGCTCGACCTCGACGTCGTCGACGGCGAGTTCCTGGTGCTGCTGGGCCCGTCGGGCTGCGGCAAGTCCACGCTGCTGCACGCGATCGCGGGGCTGATCGACGTCGAGGCCGGCGCCGTGCACATCGGCGGGCGCGACGTCACCTGGGCCGACCCGAAGGACCGTGCGATCGGCATGGTGTTCCAGTCGTACGCGCTGTATCCGACGATGAACGTCGAGCGCAACATGTCGTTCGGGCTGCGCGTGGCGGGCACGCCCAAGGCGGAGATCGCGCAGCGCGTGGCGCGCGCGGCCAGGATGCTGCAGCTCGAGCCGCTGCTCTCGCGCAAGCCGGCGCAGCTGTCCGGCGGGCAGCGCCAGCGCGTGGCGATCGGGCGCGCGCTCGTGCGCGAGGCGCAGGTGTTCCTGTTCGACGAGCCGCTGTCCAACCTCGACGCCAAGCTGCGCACCGAGCTGCGCCGCGAGTTGAAGGCGCTGCACCGCGAGCTCGGCGCCACGATGATCTACGTCACGCACGACCAGGTCGAGGCGATGACGCTGGCCACGCGCGTGGCCGTGATGCGGGGCGGCCGCATCCAGCAGATCGGCACGCCCGGCGAGGTGTACGCGCAGCCGGTCAACATGTTCGTCGCCGGCTTCCTCGGCTCGCCCAGCATGAACTTCATCGAGGGCGAGGTGTCGTCCGGCGGCAGCGAGCCCGGCGTCGCGGCCATCCTCGGCGTGCGGCCCGAGCACCTGGCACTGCATCCGGCGGGCGGCGGCGTCCATCCCGAGGCCGAGGTGACGCTGGTCGAGGCGATGGGCGCGCACGAGGTCGTCTGGCTGGACATGCAGGGCCAGCGCCTGGCCGCCATCGTGCCGGCCACCGGCGAGCACCAGATCGGCCACCGCGTCGGCGTGCAGATGGACCTCGATCGCGCAAGCGTGTTCAACCCCGTGTCGCAGGAACGCATCGATCTGCACGCGGGGTCGTTCCGGCATCGCGCCCGCTGATATCGTCTCGCCCATGGCAACGATCAAGGACGTCGCGAAACTGGCCGGCGTGGGCGTGGGCACCGCCTCGCGCGTGATCAGCGGCAAGGGCTCGTTCTCCGAGGCCGCGGCCGCGCGCGTCGAGGCGGCGGCGCGGCAACTCGGGTTCCGCCCGAGCGCGATCGCGCGCGCGCTGTCGCTGCAAAGCACCGGCACCATCGGCGTGTTCGTGCCCGACTTCAAGGGCCCGTTCTACGGCCCGCTGCTGGACGCGATCGACGCCGAACTGCGCCAGCACGACCGCCACATGGTCGCGGCCAACGGCTGCGGCGACGAGGACACCCGCCAGCAGTCCCTCGACGGCGTGCGCTTCCTGATCGAGCGCGAGTGCGACGGCATCATCATGTGCAGCAACGCGCTGCGCGACGCCGACTTCGCCGCGCTGCGCGACCAGTTCGCCAACCTGGCCATCGTCAACCGCGACGTCAAGGGCATGAAGGCGCACTGCTTCACCGTCGACCACCGCGCCGCCGGCCGCGCCGCCGCCGACGCGCTGCTGGCGCACGGCCATCGCCGCATCGCCGTCATCACCGGCCCGGCCATCGCCGGCGACAACAAGCAGCGCCTGCAGGGCCTGTTCGACCGCCTCGGCGAGGCGGGCGTCGCGGCCGGATCGGTGATCGTGGAGGAAGGCGACTTCAGCGCGCCCTCCGGCTGGGCCGCCTGCGAGCGGCTGGTGGCGCGCAAGCCGAAGATCACCGCGCTGTTCTGCGCCAACGACCAGATGGCCATGGGCGCGATCAGCTACCTCGGCCACCACGGCATCCGCGTGCCGCAGCAGTGGTCGGTGATGGGCTACGACGATTCCGACGTCGCCGCCTTCCTCTCGCCGCGCCTGACCAGCGTGCGCATCCCGATCGCCGAGATGGCGCTCAACGCCTGCCGCATGCTGATGAACACGCGCTTCGGCTCGGACCTGCCCGTCTCGCGCAAGTTCGTGCCCACCGTGGTGATGCGCGACTCGCTGGCCAAGGCGCCCTGAGGCGCCCTGCTCGCGCGCCCTGCCACAAGGCCGCGCCGCGCGCGCGCCGGGGCGCGCAATGACCCCAGGCTTCGATTTTCAGCAATAGTGAATTTCATCCCGGCCGGTTTTTCCGGCAGGCCCGTCTTCGTACAGTGGTTCCACACGACGCGGCAGCGGCGCCCCTCCCGCCCCGAATGCCGCGCGCTTCCCACACGAACACACGAACGAGGACACCATGAACACCCGCCATCTCATCACCTCCGCCACGCTGGCCCTCGCGTTCTTCAGCTCGGGCGCGTTCGCCGCCGACGAGGGTTGCCGCACGGTCGCCAACGGCGTGCAGATCTGCGACGTCCACACGGGCCACGAGCGCAGCCGCGACGCTGTCGTCGCCGACCTGCAGGCCAAGGCCGACACCTCCACCGGCTGCCGCACCAACGCCAACGGCGTGCAGATCTGCGACGTGCCCACCGGCCGCGAACGCAGCCGCGAGTCGGTCGTCGCCGAGATGAGCGCCGCCCCCGCCTACAAGATCGAAGGCTGCCGCACGGTGGCCAACGGCGTGCAGAAGTGCGACGTGCCGTCGGCGACGTCGCGCGCCGACACCGCCGTCGCCGCCGCGCACTGACCTCGCGCACCCGCGCGCGCGACGCGCGCGGGGCGCCTCAGTGCCGCTGCACCGTCCTGTAGATGCCGCAGCCCAGCACGAGGTCGCCCTCCACCGGCACCACGAACGAGCGCTTGGGCGCGACCAGGCCGGTGCTCGGGTTGAGGAAGTCGTAGTCGACCCAGCCGCCGCCTTGCGCGGCCGCGGCCCAGACGTCGTGGGTCAGCTGGCGCACGTCGGTGCCCAGGATCTGCGCGCCCGTCTTGCCGACGTTGTGCGGCTTGCCCGCGAACGCGTGGTAGACGAGGCCGCGATCCCACGCGAACACGTACATGTCGCGGTCGGCGAACCCGCTGGCCGCATCGGTGATCTCGGCCAGCGACGCCGTGCCCCGCCGCTTGAACAGCGCGACGGCCTTGGTCACGAGCGCGTGCGCCTCGTCTGCCGTGCCCTGGCGCAAGCGGAAGGCGCTGACCGTGCGCGCCAGCTTGCGCGCGCGCTCGCCCAGTCCCGTCGACGCCGACGAGGTCTGCTCCACCATCGCCGCGTTCTCCTGCGTGATGCCGTCCAGGTCGCTGAGCGCCTCCGACATCTGGCCCAGGCTCAGGCTCTGCTGCTCCGCGGCCGACGTGATCGCGCGCACGTTGCCGGCCACCTCGCCGATGCCCGTGACGACGTTGGACAGCAGTTCGCCGACCTCGTCGATGCGCGACGTGCCCGCGGCCACCTGTTCGCTGGACGTGGCGATCAGCGACTTGATCTCGCGCGCCGCATCGCCGCTGCGCACGGCCAGCGTGCGCACCTCGGCGGCCACCACGGCGAAGCCGCGTCCGCTCTCGCCGGCGCGCGCGGCCTCGACCGCCGCGTTGAGCGCGAGGATGTTGGTCTGGAAGGCGATGCCGTCGATCACGCCGATGATGTCGTGCACGCGCTGCGAGCTGGCGCGGATCGCGTGCATCGTCTCGACGGCCTCGCGCATGCGGCTGCCGCCGGACTCGGCCATCTCGTGGACGCGGCTCGCCAGCTGTTCAACGGCGCGCGCATCGAGCGCGTTCTGCTTCACCGAGCCGCTCAGATCCTGCACGCTGGCGGACGTCTGCTCCAGGCTCGCGGCCTGGCGCTCGGTGCGCTGCGCGAGCTCGCCGGTGCCGGCGGCCAGGGTCTCGCTGGCCTGCGACACGAACGTCGCCTCGCTGCGGATGTCGGCCACCAGCGCCGACAGGTTCGCGTTCATGTCGTCGAGCGACGCGGCGATCGCGCCGAGCTCCGCGCCGCGCACGCCCTCGATGCGGCGTGACAGGTCGCCGTCGCGCATCGCGCGCACGCCGGCCTGCAGCGGCTTGAGCGACTGCGCGAGGTGGCGGTGCAGCGAGACGCTCAGCGCGATCGCGACCGCGCCGAGCGCCAGGCACACGAGCGCGACGACCGACGCGCCGTCGACCTGCAGCAAGCGCACGCCGGCGCAAAGCGAGAGCGCGACGCACGTGACGCCCAGCAGCGTGATTCGACGGCGCACCGATGCGCCGGACTTCATTCGTTCCATCCCCGGATCCCTTCTCGTGGCCGCGGCAGCGGCTCTGTCTCCCGGGATTCTGGGCAAGCGCCGCCTGGGGAAAACGCGCAACAACGGCGGCATCGGGGCGCTATTCCTCGCGCGCGGCGCACGGCCGCGTTGCGACCGGACGGGAATGCACCCGAATCCCGGCGCTGATCGGGCGGTCGGATCGCACGCGGCTGCCTAGACTCGTCTGGCGCGGCCGCTCCATCCACGTCGCGCGGAAGGACCCCGCATGATCACCCCCAGCCTGAACGTCAACCTGCCGTCGGCGACCGCTTCTTCCTCGGCCACGAAGGCCGTCGTGCCGCCGCCCGCCGCGCCGGTGGCCGCCGCGCCGGCCCCGGCGCCCGCCACGTCGGCGGCGCCCAGCTCGACCGTGACGCTGAGCCCGCAGGCGATGAGCGCGATGGCGGCCAGCCACGCGCCGTCGGCACCGTCGGGCACGACGCCGGGCCTGCCCACGCCGGCGCCCGCGCCGGTCGCGCACGAGTCGTCGACCTACGAGTCGCTGAAGAACGGCCTCTCGACCGCGGTCACCGACGTCGGCGACGCGATCGCCAGCGGCGCGCATGCGGTGGTCGACGGCGTCGAGACGGCCGTGTCCACCGCCAACACCGTCGCCAAGGGCATCCTCGAGCTGCCGTTCGCGGCCGTGTCCAAGGCCTGCGACGCCGCGGGCGCACTCATCGACGAGCTCTGACGTTGGGCGCGCTTTGCTCCCCGGTCAAGAAGCGCAAAGCGCCTTGACGCCTACAGACGCCCCGGTGCAGGCGTGAAGAATGGATCTCATCAATGTCTTTCCTCGAAGGAACAACGATGAAGATCCAACGCCTCACCCCGCTCGTCGCCGCGCTGATGGCGACCGCCGTGCCGGCGGTCACGATGGCCGATCCGTCCGACCGCGACTGGCACGACCACCACGAATGGGATCACCCGGGCTATCGCCATGACGACTACCGCGGCGTCGGCCCGCACCACGAATGGCGCCGCGGCGACCGCCTGCCCAACGACTACTGGGGCCGCCGTCACGAGGTGGCCGACTGGCACGCGCGCCACCTGGCGCCGCCGCCGCGCGGCTACCACTGGGTGCAGGTCGACGGCGACTACGTGCTCGCGGCCGTGGCCACCGGCATCATCCTCGATACCCTGCTGACGCCGCAGTAAGCCTCACGGCGCCCGGCGCGGCACGCGCTGCGCCGGGTCGTAGAAGAACGTCTCCTCGGCGATGCGCTCGCCTTCCCAGCGCTGCCAGGCGAGTTCCTCCATGCGCGTGACGCTGCCGTCGCGCCAGGTGAACTCGAAGATCCAGCGGATCACCACGTGGTCGCCGTCGTGCAGCACCGGCCGCACGCAGGTGGAGCGCACGGTCTCGGCGCGCGCCATCACCTGGCGCTCGTTGGCGACGTGCGCGTCGCGCCCGACGCGCGGCGTGCCCAGGTTCTCCTGCATCGTCGACTGTTCGGTGTAGAACAGCTCGCAGGCCTGGACGTGGTCGTTGCTCTGGACGAGCGCGATGAAGCGTTCGAGCGTTTGCGGGGTGGGCATTCGCGGACTCCTGGTGTCCCCGCAGTATCACCGTCGACCAATGGCCTTCACTGGCCCACGGGCTTGAGCAACGTGGCCGTGACCGCGTGCTGGTACGTCGTGATCTCCCACGGGTTGCCGTCGGGGTCGGCGAAGTACAGCGACCACGACAGCCGGTGATCCTCCGGCTCGACCGGCTGCTTCAACTTGTCGACCAGGTGCTGGCGCCAGGCCACGAATTCCTGCGCGCCGACCGACAGCGCGATCACGCTGCGGCAGGGCTGCGCCGGCGCCTCGAACAGCGCGATGTGCACGGTGCCCGACGAATTGGCGAGCGTCAACGGGCCATCCGCGGCCCAGGACTCGAGCTCGGGCACGCGCGCGAACCCCATCACGTCGGCGTACCACTGCTCCGCCTTGTTGCGGTTCGTGGCGTAGACGTGGATGTGGTCGATGCGGTCGAAGACGGGGATCATGGCGGCGACGGGAAGTGGCTGGACCGGGCGGCAATTCTCGCGCCTGCCTCAACCGTCCTTGCCGTCGATCCGGGGAGCCATCAGCCAAGGCGCGAAGCGCCAGGCGTAGAGCGCGAACGCCGCGATCCAGGCGACGCCCGCGGCGCACACCGCCGGCGTGAACCAGGAAGGCCGCAGCGCCGCGGCCACGCGCAGCGCGGCGGCGGCCATCAGGCAGGCGTAGGCCGCGACCTCGGCACGCGAGGCCTGCAGCGTGCGCCCCGTGTGACCGCGCGCGGTGCGCGTGATCATGCCCAGCACCAGGCCGCCCGTCGCGCCCACGGCGAGCGCGTGCACGCCCGCGCTGCGCGCGACGACACCGGCCGCCGCCAGCGCCAGCAGCGCGAGGCCGGCCGGGATCCAGGCATACGCGGCGTGCAGGATCCACAGGATGGGCCGGTGCCGGGCCACCCACGGCCGCCAGCCCGCCAGGCGCGCGGCCTGCAACGCGGCAGCGAGCGCCAGCAGCGGCGCGGCGCCAGGAAGGTCGGCGATCCACAGGCCGAGGCCGACGGCCGTCGCCGCGATCGCGCCGCGGTCCAGCCACGGCCGCTCGCGCAGCTTCAACCCGGGGTTGGCGCTGCGCGTGAACGCGGGGATGACGCGTCCGCCGATCAGGCTCTCGAGCACGATCAGCAACCCGAGCCCCGCGTGCAGCGGCGTCATCGGATCGACGGCCCAGGCGCCGAGCGCGGCGGCGTGGAACGACAGGTTGGCCGCCGCCATCAGCGAGAGCGTCGCCGCCACCGGCGCGTTGCGTGCCTGCCGCGCACGCCAGATCAGGCGCGCGAAGATCGCGGCGACGACGACCAGGAACGCGCCGTCCACCAGTGCGAACGCCCACGCGGGCGCCCACAGGCCCGCGCCGCGTCCGGCCAGCCACAGCGCGACGAGCGCCGCCAGCGACGCCCCGCGCGGCGTGGCCTGGCCCGTCCAGGCGCGGCCGGCCGTGAACAGGAAGCCCACGACCACGGCCATCATCACGCCGAAGATCATCTCGTGCGCGTGCCACAACGTCGGCGCCAGCGCGGACACCGGCCGCACGCGGCCCAGGAAGATCGCGGGCCACAGCGCCATCGCCGCGATGGCAAGCAGCGCCGCCGCGAGATAGAACGGCCGGAACCCGAGGCGCAGCCCGGGCCAGCCGTGCGGCGCGGAGCCGGCCGGGCCGGCGCGCAGGCCGCCCGGCTCGGCGATGGTGAGCAGCGTGGCCATGGTGATGCTCCTGACGCCCGGCTCAGCGGCTGCGCTCGATCAGCGCCAGCTGGTGGTTGACGTCGCGGCGGTGCATCTCGTCGCGGCACACGGCCAGCACCAGCTCGCGCAGGCGCGCGCCGGGCCCCAGGTTCCAGTAGGCGCGAGCGAACTCGGGGATCTCCATGTCCGCGATCGCGCCGGCGTCGATCTGCTCGAGAAAGCGCGTGTAGCTGACCACGGCCTCCTCCTCGAAGTAGCCCACCATGCGGTGCGCCACCGCCGGCCAGACCAGGTACAGCAGGAAGAAGCCGTTGAAGAACAGGCCCTGCACCAGCAGCACCAGCAGGCGCTCGAACAGGCTCGGGTGGCACAGCTGGACGAACGCCATCAGGTGCATGCGCTCGTTCTCGGACTCGTCCATCAGGATCTTGACCATGTCGGCCCGGCCGCGCATCACGCGCAGCGAGCGCAGGTGCTGCAGCGCGCCGCCCACCAGGCCCGGCACGGCGGCCACGGTCTCGAGCACCACCGAGCGGTGCAGGTAGCGCTTGCGGAAGAACAGGTCGGCGCCCAGGCGCAGCACCTTGCACAGCGCGTAGGCGACGTGGTCGCCGAACACGCCGGGCTCGGCGTGGAGCGTCTCGGGGACGGCGTGGAGGTCCAGCGTGCGCGCCTCGGTGGCGTGGCGGGCGATGTCGAACTGGAGAGCGGGGGTCATGGTCCTTTTGCCTTCGTCTGCGCGGCCGCACACGCGGCCGGTCGTTAAAACATATATTTAGCATGTATCTTATGGCGGTCGCCGAAGAAAAGCAACCTGTAGAATGAATCTTTATGCGATTGACCGTCTTCACCGACTACGCCCTGCGCGTGCTGCTCGTCCTGGCCACGCGCACGGAATCGCTCGTGACGATCGCCGACGTCGCCGGCGCGTTCGAGATCTCCGACGCCCACCTGACGAAGGTGGCGCACGTGCTGGGCAAGACGGGCTGGGTCGACACCGTGCGCGGCCGCAACGGCGGCATGCGCCTGGCGGCGGCGCCGCGCACGCTCAGGCTGGGCCAGGTCGTGCAGCGGCTGGAGGCCGACTTCGCGCTGGTGGAGTGCTTCGGCGCGGACAACCGCTGCGTTCTGACCGACGGCTGCGGCCTGCAGCAGGCGCTGGCCCAGGCGATGAAGGCGTTCTTCGCCGAGCTGGACCACTACACGCTGGCCGATCTCGTCGCCGCCAGCCCCGCGCTCGCCGCGCTGCCGCTGTGGCAGCCGCTGACGTGGCAGCCGCCCGCGCCGTCGCGCAAGCGCAAGGCCTGAACGTCGCGCTACGGCTCCAGCGGGTCGTGGCCCCAGTTCATCAGCGACCAGCGCCAGCGCGTGTGCCGCACGTCCCCGGCCGGGCGCTGCGCCAGGTGGCGGTGCACGTAGCCGACGACCTTGCGCATGTGGGCCAGGTCGGCGTCGACGAGATCGCCCTCGTGCATGGGTCGGGTCGAACCTCGGTCGGCAAGCGGCAGACCCCGCCGAGCCGCCCGCCGCCTTCGCGCCAGGCGAACCGTCGCCGTCCTGTCGACGGGCTGTCACCCCGTTGTCACACCGCCGCCCGAGGATCCTTCGGTTGTCACGAGAAGAGGGTTTCCGATCATGAACACCAACGTCGGCACGGTGGCCGGCGGGTTGGCCGCGCCCACCCGTCCCCGCCTCGACCACAAGCCCGGCGCGGCCACATGGATCGTCTTCGCCGCGCTGCTGCTGGCCGGCCTGGGCTATACGGCGTACAGCATCGCCACCGACTACGCCGGCTCCGGCGAGCAGGCCACCGCGATCTGGCCGTTCGTCCTGCTGGGCTTGGCGCTGCTGATCGCGCTCGGCTTCGAGTTCGTCAACGGCTTCCACGACACCGCCAACGCGGTGGCCACCGTCATCTACACCAACTCGCTGCCGCCGCAGGTCGCGGTGGTGTGGTCGGGGATGTTCAACTTCCTGGGCGTGCTCGTGTCCAGCGGCGCGGTGGCCTTTGGCATCATCTCGCTGCTGCCGGTGGAGCTGATCCTGCAGGTCGGCTCGGGCGCCGGCTTCGCGATGGTGTTCGCGCTGCTGATCGCGGCCATCGTGTGGAACCTGGGCACCTGGGCGCTGGGGCTGCCGGCGTCGTCGTCGCACACGCTGATCGGCTCGATCATCGGCGTGGGCGTGGCCAACGCACTGATGCACGGCCGCGACGGCACCAGCGGCGTGGACTGGTCGCAGGCCGTCAAGATCGGCTACTCGCTGCTGCTGTCGCCGCTGATCGGCTTCATCGCCGCCGCGCTGCTGCTGCTGGCGCTGCGCGCGCTCGTGAAGAACCGCGCGCTGTACGACGCCCCCAAGGGCTCGACGCCGCCGCCGTGGTGGATCCGCGGCCTGCTAATCCTGACCTGCACCGGCGTGTCGTTCTCGCACGGCTCCAACGACGGCCAGAAGGGCATGGGCCTGATCATGCTGATCCTGGTGGGCACGGTGCCGATCTCGTACGCGCTGAACCGCGCGATGCCGGCCGACCAGACCACGCAGTTCGCGATCGTCGCGCACGCCGCGCAAGCCTCGCTCGCGGCCGCGGCGCCGGGCGCCGCGCCCGCGGACGCGCGCGCGAGCCTGTCGCGCTACGTCCGCACCAAGACGGTCGAGCCCGACACGCTGCCCGCGCTGGCCGCCATCGCCGGCTCGATCGGCGACCAGGTGCAGCAGCACGACACGCTGGCCAAGGTGCCGGCCGCCTCGGTCGCCAACGTGCGCAACGACATGTACCTGGCCTCCGAGACGATCCGCCTGGTCGACAAGGACGGCCACGTGCAGTTGGCCGGCGACGCGCACGACAGGCTGATGGTGTTCAAGAAGAACATCGACGCCGCCACCAAGTTCATCCCGCTGTGGGTGAAGGTGGCCGTGGCGATCGCGCTGGGCCTGGGCACGATGGTGGGCTGGAAGCGCATCGTCGTGACCGTCGGCGAGAAGATCGGCAAGTCGCACCTGACCTACGCGCAGGGCATGTCGGCCGAACTGGTGGCGATGCTGACGATCGGCGCCGCCGACAGCTTCGGCCTGCCGGTGTCGACCACGCACGTGCTGTCGTCCGGCGTGGCCGGCACGATGGCGGCGAACCGGTCCGGCCTGCAGTGGGCCACGATCCGCAACCTGGCGATGGCCTGGGTGCTGACGCTGCCGGCGGCGGTGCTGCTGTCCGGCTGCCTGTACTGGCTGTTCGCCAAGCTGATCTGACCGGAGGGAAAGCATGAATGCATTGTTCGACCAGGACGCGATGCGCCGCCGCATCGAGCGCGAGCTCGTGGACGGCTACGACGAAGAGATCGAGATGGAGATGGAAGACCGCCTCGTCGCGGATCCGCTGGACGCCAGCGGCGAGGACGCCGCCGAGCGCGTGCGCTACTTCCGCGAGCTGTTCCGCCTGCAGGGCGAGCTCGTGAAGCTGCAGGACTGGGTGTCCAGCACGCGCCAGAAGGTCGTGATCCTGTTCGAGGGCCGCGACGCCGCCGGCAAGGGCGGCGTGATCAAGCGCATCACGCAGCGCCTGAACCCGCGCGTCTGCCGCACCGTCGCCCTGCCGGCGCCCAACGACCGTGAGCGCACACAGTGGTACTTCCAGCGCTACGCCGCGCACCTGCCGGCCGCCGGCGAGATGGTGCTGTTCGACCGCAGCTGGTACAACCGCGCCGGCGTCGAGCGCGTGATGGGCTTTTGCACCGACGACGAATACGAGGAGTTCTTCCGCTCGGTGCCCGCGTTCGAGGGCATGCTGCAGCGCTCGGGCATCAGGCTGATCAAGTACTGGTTCTCGATCACCGACGACGAGCAGGAACTGCGCTTCCTCAGCCGCATCCACGACCCGCTCAAGCAGTGGAAGCTGAGCCCGATGGACCTGGAAAGCCGCCGTCGCTGGGAGGAGTACACCAAGGCCAAGGAGGTGATGCTCGAGCGCACGCACAGCGCCGAGTCGCCGTGGTGGGTGGTGCAGGCCGTCGACAAGAAGCTCGCGCGCCTGAACTGCATCCACCACCTGCTGGCCCAGTTCGACTACACCGAGGTCCCGCACCCGCCCGTGCAGCTGCCGGAACGCCTGCGCCACGAGCACTACTCGCGCCAGGCCGTGCCCGAGGAGATGTTGGTGCCGGACTACTACGCGCAGGAATAACAAGCAACCCGCGTCGTTGGGCAGGCCGCGCGTTCCTCCGGACGCGCGGCCTTTTTTCGTCAGCCGTCGCGGCCCGCCATGACGTCGAGCAGGCGCGCGCCTTCGGCCGTCACCACCGCTGCGCCGTGCAGTTCCTGCGACGCCGCGACGCCCACGACGACGAGCGCGTCCGCCGCGGCGCCGGCGATGTCGCGCGCCTGCTCCAGCGTGTCGCACGCGAACTGGTTGCAGACGTCCGACCGCTGCGCGCGCGGCAGCGTGCAGCCCGTGCGCGCGTGGAACAGGCAGGACTCGGCCAGGTGCTCGGGCGCGACGAGGCCCAGGTAGTGCTCGACCGCATCGGCCCAGCGCGCGCCGGGATGCTGCGCGAGCCAGGCGCGCAGGTGATGCGCCTCGAGGAACGCGCGGCCGTCCAGGCCGAAGCGGCAGCAGCGGCCGCGGCACAGCGCGCACAGCGGGGCGTCCAGCGCCGAGGACGACGCGTCGCCCGCGGGCGGCGGCGTCGCGCGGACGTCGCCTTCCAGCGCCTCCAGGTGCGCGCGCAGCGCCGCGATGTCGGCCATGGCCGGCGGCGCGAAGTCGTGGCCGTGATGGCGAAGCCACAGCACCGGCGCGGCGGCCACGGCGGGCGCGGCAGCGGCGCGGAGGGCGTCGAGGTCGGCGTGCAGGCGCGCCTTCGCGCGTTCGTCGGCCTCGCGGCGGCGGCAGTCCATGGCGTCGCAGACGTCGCCGCGCACGCGCGCAAGCGCGGACAGGCGCCCGCGACACCAGCGGCAGGTGCCGGCGCGGGTGCCGGGGGCGATCGTCGAGGGCGGCGGGGACATCGCGGCATCGTAGTCCTGCCCGATTTCGAAAGTCATGACACGCCACAAGGCCACCGCGACTCGCTCCTATGATCCGCGCCAACGTCCACCCCCTGACTGAAGGCGCAACATGCTGTTCGACCCGATCAAGATCCGCCACCTGCAACTGTCCAACCGCACGGTGATGTCGCCGATGACGCGCAGCCGCGCCGTCGAGGCCAACACGCCCAACGCGCTGATGGCCGAGTACTACGCCCAGCGCGCGTCCGCCGGGCTGATCGTCACCGAGGGCACCTCGCCCTCGCCCAACGGCCTGGGGTATGCGCGCATCCCCGGCCTGTTCGACGCCCGCCACGTGGCCCCGTGGAAGCGCGTGACCGACGCCGTGCATGCGCAGGGCGGCAAGATCGTCGTGCAGCTGATGCACACCGGCCGCGTCGGCCACCTCGCCAACCTGCCGGCGGGCGCGCAGGTGCTGAGCCCGACCGCCGAGACGCTGGCCGGCGAGATGTACACCGACAGCCAGGGCATGCAGCCGCACACTGCGCCACGCGCGATGACCGAGGCCGACATCGCCCGCGCGGTGGAGGAATTCGCGCAGTCCGCGCGCCTGGCCGTCGAGGCCGGCTTCGACGGCGTCGAGCTGCACGCGGCCAACGGCTACCTGATCGAGCAGTTCCTCAACGCGAACGTCAACACGCGTACCGACGGCTACGGCGGCTCCCTCGACGGCCGCAACCGCTTCGCGCTGGAGGTGGCGCGCGCCACGGTGGCGGCCATCGGCGCCGACAAGGTGGGCATCCGCCTGTCGCCCTACGGCGTGTTCAACGGCACCGGCCCGTTCCCGGAGGTCGACGCGCAGTACCTGGCGCTGGTCAGGCAGCTGTCGGCGCTGGGCCTGCTGTACGTGCACGTGCTCGATCACTCGGCGATCGGCGCGCCGGCGGTGCCGTCCACGATCAAGTCCGCGCTGCGCGAGGCCTTCGACGGCCCGTTCATCGCGGCCGGCGGCTTCGACGCCGCGAGCGCGGAACAGGTGCTGGAGTCCGGCGCCGCGGACCTGGTGGCCTTCGGCCGCCCGTTCCTCGCGAACCCCGACCTCGTGGCGCGCATGAAGGCCGCCGCGCCGTTGAACGCGGTCGACATGGACACGTTCTACACGCCGGGCGCCAAGGGCTACACCGACTACCCGGCGCTGGCCTGAGACGTCAGTCGCGCCGGCGGAACGCCAGCCAGCCGGCCAGGCCGGTGAAGCCGCCCACGAAGGCGGCCACCCACAGGAAGCCGTGCGGGTCCTGCGCCAGCGGGATGCCGCCGACGTTCATCCCCAGCAGGCCGGCGACGAGGTTGATCGGCAGCGCGAGCACCGTCACCACGGTCAGCGTGAACACGCTCGTGTTGGTGTGCTCGCCGACCTGCGCGGCGATCTCGTCCTGCAGCAGCTTGATGCGATCCTGCAGCGAGGCGAGGTCGCGCAGCACCAGCGAGAACTCCTCGGTGGCCTGGCGCAGGGCGTCGAGGTCGACCTCGCCCGTCCACGGCGGCGGCTGGCGCAGCAGGCGGAACAACGCGCCGGGCTCGGGCGCCAGCAGGCGCTGCAGGCGCACGAGCACGCGGCGCAGCTTGCCCAGGTCCTCGCGCTTGTCGCCCAGGCGCCCGACCAGCAGCTTGTCCTCGACCTCGTCCACCTGCAGCGTGGCCTGGCGCACGATGCGCACCATCACGTCGCCCTGGTGGCGCAGCAGGCGATCGAGGAACAGCAGCGACGAGCGGAACGTGATACCCTGGCGCACGGCGTGGCGCAGGCGGTCGATCGAGCGCAGCGCGTGCACGCGCGCCGTGATCGCCATGCGCGGGCCGACGTTGGCCCACAGCGTCTCGATCTGCGACGGGTCGAACGAGAACTCGAAGGAGACGTCGTTGACCACGGCCACCAGCGTGTCGCGGGCGTCCTCGATGCGCGTGGAGCGCGAGCCCTCGTGCAGCGCCTCGAAGAACTCGGGCGCGACGGCCAGGTTCTTGGCGATCCACGGCTCGGCGCCGGCGTCGGTGAGGTTGAAGTGCAGCCAGACGAAGTCGCCCGGGCCGGCGGCCGCCTCGTCGGCCAGCCACGCGAGCGCACCGGCCAGGTCGATCGCCACGCCCGGCGCGCCGCCGGCGAACAGGTAGCCGCAGATCAGGCCGTTGGGATAGGCGCCGTACGAATCCACGTACGCGGCCGAAGGCACCGCTGCGGACGCCTGCATGATCTTTTCCGCCTCACTCATTGCCGTGACCTCTCCATGACGACCGGAGGATGGTAGCGCGCCACCTTGCAGGACTTTTACAGGCGCATGGCAAGATCGACGCCGTCGGCACCCCGCTGCCTCCTCGACCGCAACGCATGATCGTCTCCCTGCGCGCGACCGCCGCCCTGCTCGCGGCGTCGCTCACCTTCCCCGCCCTGGCCGCCGACGCGCCGGCCGCCTCCGCCGCTGCGTCCGCCGCACCGTCGGCCGGCAAGTGCCAGGCCCCGACCGCTGACAAGGCCGCCAACCGCGCCTGCGCCGTGGCGCTGGCCAGGCACGCGGACGCCGAGCGCGCCGCCAACCGCAACGACGCCGCGCTGGCCGCGCTCGTGCGCGCCGACCAGTTCACGCCCGAGGACCTGCGCTTTGCCACCGCGCGCGCCGGCCTCACGCTGAAGCTGGCCAACCAGCTCACGCCCGCCGGCATCGAGGCCGCGGCCAAGGCGGCGCCGGACGATGTCGGCCTGGCGATGATGCACGCCGAGCTGTCGACGGCCAAGAAGGACTACGCCGGCGCGCTGGCCGACGTCGACCGCGTGATCGCCAGGCGACCCGACGCCGGCCAGGCGTGGGAGATGCGCGCGTCGATCAACGTGGCCAGGCCCGACTTCGCGGCCGCACGGGCCGACGTCGAGCACGCGCTGCTGGTCGACCCGAAGTCGCCGATCGCGCTGCGCCTGCGCGGCGTGCTGCGCAACAACACGGGCGACCACGCCGGCGCGCTGGCCGACTACCAGGCGGCGCGCGCGCTCGCGCCGCGGCCCGACGACCCGTTCGTGATCGGCTCGACGCAGTTCCTGATGCGCCAGTTCGGCGACGCGGCCGCCTCGCTCGCGAAGCGCCCGCCGGCCGCGCCCGACGGCCTGTACTGGCGCATCTGGCGCTACCTGGCGCTCGCGCGCCTGACCGGCATGGAGCGCGCCGCCGGGGCGCTGGGCCCGGGCACGCCGCCCGGCCCGGGCCTGCCGTGGCCCGCGCCGGTGATCGACTTCCTGCACGGCAGCCTCACGTCGACGGCGCTGCTGGCCGACGCCAAGCGCTCGCAGGACGCGCGCGACCTGTCGCAGGTCTGCGAGGCGCATTTCTACCTCGCCGAGGACGCGGTGCTGCGCCAGCGCCCCGACGCCGTCGAGCTGTTCCGCGCGGCCGCCAGGGAGTGCCCGATCAACTTCCACGAGTACGAGGGCGCGACCGCCGAACTGCGCGCGATGGGCGCGCCGCTCACCGCGCCCGGGCCCACCGTCGCGGCGGCGCAGCTGGCGGCGTCCGCGGCGTCGGCGGCCTCCGCGACCCGATGAAGCGGCGGCCATGAAGACGCGCATCATGTACATCGAGTCGAAGTCCGGCGGCCTGGCGGGGCCCGCGCGGATCGGGCGCGTCACGTTCTCGAAGACCGGCGCCACGCTCTACTACCGCGGCCGGGCCTTCCAGAAGGACGGCGGCGGCTTCAAGTCCAACTTCTTGGACGTCGAGACGGGCGAGCCGTACTGGATCTCGGGCCCGCACAAGGACGGCCGCGACGCGCTGTACGCCACGCACGTCGCGCCGGTGGTGGACGCCGACGTGCACGCCGAGTACTGGTCGACGATCCGCGGCCTGCCCGTGCCGCCGCGCCGCGAGGACGACGTCGCACCCGCGGACGCCGGCTCGTCGCCCGCCGCGCTGCACGAGCACTTCAACGCGCCGATGTAGCCGGCGGCCCGTTTCGTCGGCCGCCAGGCGGATTCATCCGCGAAGCCGGCGGCCGGCGCGCACGCCCCGCGCCGGCCGCCGAGGACTCACTTCAGCTCGGTGCTGTAGTTCACCGGCACCCACTGCCACGACGCGCCGCTTGCACGCAGGTGGCCCAGGCCGGGGAACTGCAGGTGGGCGGCCGCGACCAGCGCGCCGTCCTTGGCGGCCTGCTTGAACACGGCCTCGCGCGAGGCCGCGGCGGCCTTGGCGTCGGAGTCGTACTCGATCGTCACGCCGGGATTGGCCAGCTGCACCGCGGCCACGTGGATCAGGTCGCCGATGACGACCAGGCGCTGGCCCTTGCTCTCGACGACGTAGGACGAATGACCCGCCGTGTGGCCGTGGCTGGCGCGCGTGCGGATGCCCGGCACCACCTCGGTGTCGTGGTCGAACGGCTGGTACTTGCCGGCCGCCACGTACGGGTTGACCGAGCCCTGCGCGCCCTGGAAGAAGCCCTTCATCGCGTCGGGCGCCTTGTCGAGGTTGGCCTGCGACAGCCAGAAATCGGACTCGCTCTTGTCGGCGTGCAGCGTCGCGTTCGGGAAGACGCGCTGGCCGTTGGCCGACAGGCCGCCGACGTGGTCGGGGTGGAAGTGCGTGATGAAGATGTCGTCGACCTGGTCGGGCGTGTAGCCGGCGGCCTTGATGCTGTCGGCCAGCTTGCCCAGCGTGGGGCCGAACAGCGAGCCGGCACCGGCGTCGATCAGCACCAGCTTGCTGCCGGTGTTGATCAGGAAGCCGTTGACCGAGGTCTCGAGCGGCGCCTTGACGAAGGCGCGCGCCAGCGCGGCGTCGGTCCTGGCGGCGGGCTCGTGCAGCAGCTTGGGCACGTCGAGGTCGACGGTGCCGTCGCTCAGCGCGGTGATCTCGAAGTCGCCCAGCATGGCGCGGTAGAAGCCCGGGGCCTGCGTGCGCACCTGCGGCGCGGCGGCCTGGGCGGCGTTCGGGGCGACGAGCAGCGCGCCGCCGCCGACGGCGATCGCGGCTGACAGCACACTCAGTTGGAACAGGCGTTGGAAGCGGTTCATGACGTTTTTCCGTGGTGGCCGGGGTTGGCCGGTTGCGTTGCGGAGTGCATTGTGTTGTTTTGCGAAATACAGAACAATCCCGACACTCGCAAAGCATCGTTGCGAACATCGCAATCTCGAAAACCCCATGATCGATGCCCTCCACAGCTTCCTCGCCGTCGCGGCCTCCAGCAGCTTCTCGCAGGTGGCCAAGGCGCAGGCCGTCGCGGTGTCGTCGGTCACGCGCAAGATCGACTGGCTGGAGGCCGAGATCGGCACGCGCCTGTTCCATCGCAGCTCGCGCCGCGTGATGCTGACCGACGCCGGCGAGCAGTTCCTGCCGCGCGCCCGCAACATCCTGGCCGAACTCGCGCAGGCCAAGGACGCGCTCGCGTCGATCAACGCCGACCCGCGCGGCACGATGACGATCACCGCGCCCACCATCTTCGGCCGCCGCCATCTCGCGCAGGCCATCGCGAGCTTTCTCGAGCGCTATCCGATGATGGAGGTCGACCTGCATGTCAGCGACGCGCTGGTCGACCTCGCCGAGCAGCGCGTGGACGTCGCGATCCGCATCGGCGTGCTGCCGGACAGCGACCTGGTCGCCACGCGCCTGGCCACGCTGCGCCCGATGGCGGTCGCCAGCCCCGCCTACCTCGCGCGCCACGGGCGCCCCGCCAGGCCGGAAGACCTGGTGCGACACGAGTGCATCACCGCGGCGACCGCCACCCCCGGCAGCCCGGCATGGCGCTACGCCGGCGTCAACCGCGGCGCCGCGCTGCCCGTGCGCGGCAAGCTGCGCATCGACGACAAGGACTGCGCGCTGCAGGCCGTCCTCGCCGGCATCGGCATCGCGTTCCTCGCCAGCTGGATCGTGAGCGACGACATCGTCGCCGGCCGCCTGGTGCCGCTGTTCCCCGACGCGAAGCCGGCCGACCCGCAATCGCTGCCGGCAATCCAGGCGGTGCGCATGCCGGGGCGCTCGTCGGAGGCCAAGGCGCGGCTGTTCATCGCCCACCTGCGCGAGGTGATCGGCGAGACGCCCTACTGGGACACCGCGATCGACCGACTGCGCGCGTCCGCGCGGGGGCGCGCGCGCGTGACGCGCACGCGGGCGGCCTGACGATGGGCGACCCGCTGACCGAGGTCGTGCAGTTGCTGCAGCCGCGCGCGGTCTTCGCCAACCCGATCAGCGGCAAGGGCAGCTGGTCGGTGCGCTTCTCCGAATACGGCAATCCCGGCTTCTGCATCGTGCTGGAAGGCCGCTGCCAACTGGCGGTCGACGGCCACGAGGCCATCACCATCGCCGCGGGCGACTTCGTGCTGCTGCCGACGACGCCGGCGTTCACGATCTCCAGCTTCGAGCCCGCGATGCCGGTGCACGTCGACCCGAACGCGTCGGCGGCCGACACGCGCGAGCGGCGCTACGGCGACCCGCACGGCGCGCCCGACATGCGCTCGCTCGGCGGCGCGTTCCTGTTCGACGCCGCCGATCCGAAGCTGCTGGTGTCGCTGCTGCCGCGCGTCGTTCACGTGCGGGGCTCGACGCGGCTGGCGCGTCTGGTGGGCATGGTCGGCGAGGAGGTGGCCGAGCGCCAGCCCGGCCACGAGTTCATGCTGTCGCGGCTGGTGAGCATGATGCTGGTCGAGGCGATGCGCGCGACGACTGCGGGCGGCGCGCCGCCCGGCCTGCTGCGCGGCCTCGGCGACGAGCGCCTGGCTGCCGCGCTCGTGCGCCTGCACGCCGAGGTCGACCGCGACTGGACGATCGCGGAGCTCGCCGCCGCGGCCGCGCTGTCGCGCTCCGCGTTCTTCGACCGCTTCACGCGCACCGTGGGCGTCGCGCCGATGGAATACCTGCTGGCATGGCGCATGGCGCTCGCCAAGGAGCTGCTGCGCCGCGACGGCCTGGGGGTGTCCGAGGTCGCCGGGCGCGTCGGCTACGGCTCGACGAGCACCTTCAGCACCGCCTTCAGCCGGCACGTCGGGCAGTCGCCGAGCCGCTACGCGCGATCACGCGACGACTGACGCGCCCTGCCTGGCCGACACCGCTACCAGCGCGACCGCGTCCGCGCCGGCCGCGAAGTGCAGCTGCTCGGAGAAATCGGTCGCCGCGCGGAACACGGTCTCGGCGACGTCGGCCTCGGTGGTCGTCTTGCCCGGATTCGCGAACGCGGCGAACACCGGCTCGGCGACGCGCCGGTAGGCCTCGGGGATCAGGCCCTGCATGCGCGCGCCGCCGTTCTCGGTGAAGCGCGTGCTCGGCCCGTAGCCCGGCTCGACGAGCTTGACGCGCACGCGAAACGCCGCGAGCTCGTAGGCCACCGAGCCCGTCAGTCCGGTGATGGCCGTCTTGCTCGCGGTGTAGACGCCCGCGAACGGGAACGCCCCGAGCGTGACGCTGGACGTGACGTTGACGATCGCGCCCGAGCGCCGTTCGCGCATCTGCGGCACGACCGCCTGCATCATCGCGATCACGCCGAACGTGTTGGTCTCGAACACCTCGCGCGCCGTGGCCATCGACGTGGCCTCGAACGCGCCGACCACGCCGATGCCCGCGTTGTTGACGAGCACGTCGATCGGGCCCGCGGCCGCGACGGCGGCGGCGATGCTCTCGGGCCGCGTCACGTCCAGCGCGACGACGCGCATGCGATCGGAGGTCGGCAGCAGGTCGGCGCGCGGCGTGCGCATCGTGGCGACGACGTTCCAGCCCTGGGCGTGGAAGTGGCGGGCGGTCTCGAGGCCATAGCCGGACGAGCAGCCGGTGATCAGGACGGTCTTCATGGGTTCTCCTTGGTGGGTTGCGATGGGAGAACGATATCGGCGCAGGGCCGGACTTGAAACGATGTCAAGTCCTGATTTGTTTTTCCAAAGTCCTGCCAATGGCTGGCAGGCCCGGCTCCCGCACGAGCGTCACGCCCGCGCGACGCCGCCCCTCAATCGTGCCGGATCGACGTCGGCTCGATGCCGAACATGCGCTTGTGCGTGCGGCTCAGGTGCGCCGAATCGGCGAAGCCGGCCTCGTGCGCGGCCTCGGTCCAGCTCGCGCCCGCGCACGCCGCCTCGATGGCGACGTTGATGCGCAGCCACAGCAGCCAGGCGCGGAACGAGCTGCCCGTGCCGGCGACGAACAGGTGGCGGAAGCGGCTCTCGGACAGGTGGGCGACGGCCGCCGCGTCGGCCAGCGTCACCGGCTGGCGCACGTGCGCGCGAACGTGCGCCAGCGCCCTGGCCAGGCGCGGGTCGAGCTCGTCGGCGGTCTCGGTCGACGTGCCGCACAGCAGCGCCAGCGCGCGCGTGGCGGCGGCGATCATCGCGGGCGCCGGCACGTCCTGCGACTGCGCGTCGCGCAGCAGGCAACGCGCGGGGGCCGCGACGTCCTCGGGCAGCTCGATGACGCCCGCGCCGCCGTGGTGCGCGACGAGCGCCCGGCCAGCGCGGCTCTCGGGCTCGACGAACAGCTGCGCCACGCGCACGCCGTCCACCTCGAACTGGTGCGTCGCGTGGCTGGCCACGAAGGCGGCGCGGAATGCCTGCCACGGGCCGTCGTCGCGTGCGCGCAGGCGCAGCTCGCCGTCCAGCGCGAGCGACAGCTGGTGCGCGTGGTGGTCGTGCCACTGCGTGCGGCCCGCGCTGCGCCCGATCCACAGGCTGGCGCCCTGCCAGAAGTGGATACGGCCCGACGAGCTGCTGGCGGCCGCGGGGCGGCTCGCGTCGGCGGCGGGCGCGGGGCGACGGGCGTCGGGCGGGACAGGAAGCATGGTGCGGGCGGATCGAGGCGGACGCGGTACGGGCATGGGCACGTCCGGCCCGACGATGCCTCGAACGCCGCCCGAAGTCCATCCGGCAGACGCGCCCCGGGCGCGCAGGTCAGCCGTTTCGTTCAAGCCGCCGGAGGGCCCGCCCGGAAGAATCCAGGGCACGGACCAACCGGTCCGCAACCCCACCTCAGGAGTCCCTCATGAACGATCTCGCCCCCTCTTCCTGCCCTTGTACGCAATGCCCCGGCGCGGGCTGCACCTGCGGCTGCCAGTCGCGCCCGCAAGCGCAGGCGGCGCAACCGGCCGCGTGCGCGTGCGGCCCGACCTGCGGCTGCGCGGGCTCGGAAAGCGGCTGCCTGTGCGCGCCGGCGAAGGCCGCGGCCTGATCCGTCGCGGCACGCGTCCGTCCGCTTCCGGCAGCCCGTTCCAACGGCGCCCGGAGCGGCGGACGCCCTTCTTCAAGGCACACCGCGATCGCGATGCGACGTCGCCGATCGCGCAGCCGCCCGATTCAGGACCGTGCGCGCGACGCCGGCATCACGGGGTCGCCGGCTGGAAGCGCGCGTCGCCGAACTGCCACAGCATGAAGGACCAGCGGTCGGCCGCGAGCTCCTGGCGCTGCGACTTCGTCGAGCCGATGCCGTGGCCGCCGTCGTACTGGATGCGCAGCAGCACGGGCTTGCCCGATGCGGACGCGGCCTGCAGGCGCGCGGCCATCTTCATCGACTCCCACGCCGGCACGCGCGGGTCGTTGATGCCGGTGGTCAACAACGTGGCCGGGTACTTCACGCCGTCCTGCACGTGGTGGAAGGCGTCCATCTCCAGCAGGCCGTTGAACTGCTGCCGGTCCTTGACCGTGCCGAATTCCGGGATGTTGGGCACGCCGTTGGCGGACGTCTCGGAGCGCAGCGCATTGAGCACGCCCACTTCCGGCACCGCCACCGCGAACAGGTCGGGCCGCTCGGTCATGGCGCGGCCCACCGCGATGCCGCCGGCGCTGCCGCCGTTGATCGCCATCTTCGCGGAACTGGTGTAGCCGTTCTTGACCAGGTACTCGCCGCAGGCGATCGCATCCTTCCACGTGTTGGGCTTGCTCTGCTGCTTGCCGGCCAGGTGCCAGTTCTCGCCGTAGATGCCGCCGCCGCGCACGTGGCAGGTGGCGTAGACGCCGCCCAGTTCGTACCAGGCCAGCACGCGCGGCGCGTACTCGGGCGTGTCGACCACGCCGTACGCACCGTAAGCCTCGAGGATCAGCGGGTTGCCGCCGTCGAGCTTCATGTCCTTGCGATGGACGATGGACAGCGGGATCTCGAGCCCGTCATGACTCTTGACCTTGACCTCCTCGGCCACCAGGTCGCTCGGCGCGCCGAACCTGCCGGCCACCTGCAGCCCCGTGTCGGCCACCGGGCCGCCAGTGCCAGCGACGCTGTAGAACGCCTCGTCGTGCGTCCACGAGTCGATGGCGACGACGACGCCGGCGCGCGTCAGGCCGGCGTCGACAATGCTCACCGCGCCGGCCGCGGGCAGCACCACGGGCACCGGCTGCGCTTCCTTGCCATACCCCACGCGGTACAGCTTGCCGGCGCTGCCGTCATGCGACTGCACGTACAGCGCGTCCTTGGCGGCGGCGATGCGGTCGACCACCTCCTCGCCCGGCGCCACCACCACGTCGGCCAGCGCGAGGTCGGGGTGCGACACGCTGGTGCGGATCACCTTGTAGCGCGACGCATTCAGGTGCGTCAGCAGGTACAGGTCGTCGCCGTGGATCGCGAAGCCCGTGACCTGGGATTCGCGGCCCACCAGCTTGCGCCACTTGAGCTTCGGATCCAGCGCCTTGGCCGTCGGCGCGGCATAGACGTCGATCTCGTTCTCGACGCCGTTGGACGGGATCGCGACGCTCCACGACGTGCCCACCACCGGGGTGACGATGGGGAATTCCTCGGCCGCGATCTTCAGGTGCGCGTCGCTGCCCGCGGTGACGACGGCGACGTCCGCACCGCCGCCCTTCATGCGGTGGAAGAACGCGCTCGAGCGCTTGTACTTGTCCGTCTCGGGCGCGTCCTTGGCCAGGGCCTGCAGGCGCATGTAGAAGAAGCCGGAGTCGTCGGGCAGCCACGCGACGTAGCTGTAGTGCGCGCGGTCGATCGGCACCATGACGTCCTTGCCGGCGGCCACGTCCATCACGTGGATCGCGGCCTCTTCGGAGCCGCCCGCAGAGATCGCGTACGCGACGTACCTGCCGTCGTTGGACGCCTGGAAGAACTCGATGGCGTGCGGCTGGCCGTCGGCCCTGGCGAGCGCGTCGGGGTCGACCAGCAGGCGCTCCGCGCCCTTGAAGCCCTGGCGCACGTACAGCTTGAGCTGGTTGTCGTCGGCGCCGCGCTTCTCGTAGAACACGAGGCCGCCGCCGGCGAGCGCGACGTACTGCACGCGCTCCTTGACCGAGTCGTCGAGCTCGCGGATGCGCGCGAGCAGCGGCGCGCGGCCGGGGATCGCGTCGAGCTGGCGGCGCGCGAAGTCGGCCTGCGCCTTCGCCCACTGCTGCACGTCGGGCGAGGACAGGTCCTCCATGTAGCGGTAGGTGTCGGTGACCGTGGTACCGAAGTAGGTATCGCTGGCGGCCTTCGCGGGCGCGACCGGGGGTGGGGTCGTGGCGGCCTGCGCCAGGGTGCAGGCGCCGGCCAGGGCGGCGCAGATCGTGCGCAGCGCCGGGATCGAACGGGACATGGCAAAACTCACGCGGCTTGTCGGAGCGCGGAGTATGCCAACGCGCGCGGGCCGTTCCCGTCAGCAGAAACGCGTGTTGGGCACGGTTCCCTAGGGGAGTTCCCCGAGGAACTACGCGCTGTTACCCGCTCGACCGATGGCCGGGTAGTCGCCGGTACCGTCCGGCCAGGGTGTCAATACCTCGAATCCGTCATGCGTGACGGCCACCATGTGCTCCCACTGCGCCGACAGCGAGTGGTCGCGCGTGACCACCGTCCAGCCGTCGGCCAGCTCGCGCGTGCCCGGCTTGCCGGCGTTGACCATGGGCTCGATCGTGAACACCATGCCCTCCTGCAGCCGCATGCCCTCGCCGCGGCGGCCGAAGTGGCACACCTGCGGGTCGTCGTGGTAGATCTGGCCGATGCCGTGGCCGCAGTAGTCGCGCACGATGCTGAAGCCGGCCTTCTCGGCCACCTGCTGGATCGCGTGGCCCACGTCGCCCAGCGTCGCGCCGGGCTTGACGGTGCGGATGCCCGCGGCCATCGCGTCGTACGTGGTGTCGACCAGGCGCTTGGCCAGCACGCCCGGCGTGCCGACGAAATACATGCGGCTGGTGTCGCCGAACCAGCCGTCCTTGATCACGGCCACGTCGATGTTGACGATGTCGCCGTTCTTGAGCGCCTTGTCGCCGGGGATGCCGTGGCACACGACGTGGTTGACGGAAATGCAGGTCGTCTTCGGATAGCCGTGGTAGCCGATGTTGGCCGGCACCGCCTTCTGCACGTTGACGATGTGTTCGTGGCACAGGCGGTCGAGCTCGTCGGTGGTGACGCCCGGCTTGACGTGCGGCGCGATCATGCGCAGCACGTCGGCGGCCAGCGCCCCGGCGGCGCGCGCCTGCGCGATCTCCTCGGGCGTCTTCACCAGGTTGGCGCCGCGCTTCATCGAGCCGCCTTTCGGATCGCCTTGCTGGCCGTGACCGAGGCCGCGGCCGCCACCTCCGGCTTCACGAACGACAGCCCGCCGCCGCCGGCACGCGCGTCGCGGATCATCCGCTGGCAGATGTCGCCGTAGTTCAGCTCGGGATGCAGCTCGGCCAGCATGCCCACGCGCAGCCAGTGCTCGGCCTGCGCGTTGATCGAGCGGCTCAGCGCGTCACTGGCGTCGCGCAGGTTGTCATGCATCAGGTCGGAGATCTTGACGATGCCCATGTCGGATACCCCATATACGTTCTATATACAGAGTGTATATCAACCCGATCAGGCCCGCAGCACCTCCAGCGGCCGAACCGTCAGGTACAGCGGAACGGGCTGGCGCACGCCGCGGATGATCTTGAGCATGCAGTCGCGGTTGACGCGGCTGGCGTCGAGCGCCTGGTGCAGCGCGTCGACGCTGGCGATGGGCAGGCCGTCCAGCCCGACGATGAGGTCGCCCTCGCGCACGCCCACGCGCGCGGCGGGGCTGTCGGGCTCGACGCTCATCACGCGCACGCCGGTCGAATTGGGCAGCTCGTACGTGAGCACCACGCGCCGGTGCAGCTCCTGCGTCTGCCCCGCCACGCCGAGGTAGCCGCGGCGCACGCGGCCGTGCTGCAGCAGCTGCGGGATCACCCAGTGCGCGATGTCGGCCGCCACGGCGAAGCAGATCGCCTGCGCGCCGCGGATGATGGCCGTGTTGACGCCGATGACCTCGCCGTTCGAGTCGAGCAGCGGGCCGCCGGAGTTCCCGGGGTTCAGCGCCGCATCGGTCTGGATCACGTCGGGGATCAGCCGGCCCGTGCTGGTGCGCATGCTGCGCCCGAGCGCGCTGACGATGCCTGCGGTGACCGTGTGCTCGAAGCCCAGCGGGTTGCCGATGGCGATCGCGATCTGGCCGCGCTTCAGGCCGGCCGAGCGGCCCAGCGGCGCATGGCCCAGCGCGCCGCGCGACAGGCCGTCGATGCTGAGGACGGCCAGGTCGGTGTCGGGGTCGTCGCCGACCCAGCGCGCGTCGAACTCGCGGCCGTCGGCCAGCGACACCTGGTGGCGCAGCTCGGGCCGTGCAGCCGCCGGCGGCTTGCCCGCACGCACCACGTGCGAGTTCGTCAGCACGTAGCCATCGGGCGTGAACAGGAAGCCGGAACCACCGCCGAGACTGGCGTCCGAGCCGCTCGCGCCGTGCAGGCGCACCGCGGCCACGCTGGGCCCGACCCGCTCCACCACCTCGCTGACCGTGCGCGAGTAGGCGTCCTGCAGGAAGGCATCGTTGGCACCCATGGGAATCTCCTTCGAGTTCGCAAGTGGGTGGCGCCCGCCCCGAATTCAAGGCCCGGCCGAGAAGGACTACCGCAAGCAGCCCTTCGCCGAGCGTGCGCCGTGCGGCAACGGCGGCCCATTCGGTACAGAATCCGACGATGCGCCGCCAAGCCCGCACCGCCAGGTGGAACCCGTCCGCGAGGGGCGGCCCGCCGCCACGCGCCGCGGCCGGGCGACGCGCCCGGGCGACCTGAGCCATGCGTGCCGCGCCGCGTCCGCCCGACGCCATCCCGCCCGCCCGCGACCGTGCGCTGCTGGTCGCCACGCTGGGGATCATCCTGCTCACCTGGATCGCGCTGGGCGTCGCGTGCTGGCGCGGGCGCGAGGACGCGATCGACGACTGGCGCTTCTTCCTGGCCAACCTGTCGGAGATGGCCGCCCAGCACGCCGACCAGACGCTGGCCGCCGCCGACGCCGTGCTCGAGCGCGTGGTCGACGACGTCCACAAGGCCGCGCCGGCGGACGGCGCCGACCTCGTCCTGAAGACCGGCACCCGCGAGACCTTCGAGCTGCTCAAGCGCCGCCAGGGCGACCTGCCGCAGATCGACGTGATCTCCATCGTGGGCGCCGACGGCCGGCTGATCAACTTCTCGCGCAGCTTTCCCACGCCGACCATCACCCTGGCCGACCGGGACTACCTGCAGGCCCACCTCGCCGACGACAGCTTGCCGCTGTACCTGTCCGCGCCCGTGAAGAACCGCGGCACCGGCAACTGGACGTTCTACCTCGCGCGCAAGCTGCGCGGCGCCGACGGCCGCATGATCGGCATCGCCATCGTCGGCATCCAGTGCGAGTACTTCCAGCGCTTCTACGAGTCGATCGACTCGGCGCGCGAAGGCGTGGCCGTGTCGCTGCTGCGGCGCGACGGCCTGCTGCTGGCGCGCCAGCCGCGCGTGGACGACTTCGTCGGCAAGAGCTTCGCCAACGGCGAGATGTTCAAGGTGCTCGAGCGCCAGGGCGGCGTCGCGCCGCGCACGATGCTGCTGTCGGGGCCGCGCGTGTCCGACCAGGGCGACACGCGCACCCGCCTCGTGGCGCCGACGGTCTCGCGCAGCTACCCGACGCTGGTGGACATCGTCGCCACGCAGGACCTGATCCTCGCGCACTGGCGCCGCACCACGATCGAGCTCGTCGCGATGGCGCTGGCCTTCGACGCGATCCTCGCCGCGTTCGCGATCGGCCTGGGCGGCCTGCTGCGGCGCCGGCGCGAGATCCTGCAGCAGCTCAAGAACGCGCTGATCGCCGCCGACAGCGCCAGCCGCGCGAAGACCTCGTTCCTGGCCAACATGAGCCACGAGATCCGCACCCCGATGAACGGCATCCTGGGCATGACCGAGCTGCTGCTGATGACGCCGCTGGACGCCCGCCAGCGCGAGCTCGCCGCGGCGGCGCACGCGTCGGGCCAGACGATGCTGCACGTGCTCAACGACGTGCTGGACGTCTCCAAGATCGAGGCCGGCAAGGTCGCGCTGGAGCTGGTGGACTTCGACCTCGGCCGGCTGCTGGCCGACGAGATGGCGCTGTTCCGCGCCACCGCCGCGGCCACCGGCATCACGTTGGACGGCGAGTTCGATCCCGCGCTGCCGCGCCGGGTCAACGGCGATCCGACGCGCCTGCGCCAGGTGCTGACCAACCTGCTCAACAACGCGGTGAAGTTCACCGAGCGCGGCGGCCACGTGAGCCTGCTGGCGCGGCATCTCGGCAGCGACGCCGACGTGCACCGGCTGGCCTTCGAGGTGCACGACGACGGCATCGGCATCAGCGAGGCCGCGCAGCGCCGCCTGTTCGAGCCGTTCACGCAGGCCGACGAATCCACCACGCGCCGCTTCGGCGGCTCGGGCCTGGGCCTGGCGATCTGCAAGGAACTCGTCACGCTGATGGGCGGCACGCTGTCGGTCGAGAGCCGGCCCGGCGTCGGCTCGACGTTCCGCATCGAGCTGGCGCTGCACACCGTGGCCGAGACGCCCGACGCCGCGGGCGCCGACAGCGACCCGGCCGCCGGCGACCATCGGCTGGCGGGGCTGCACCTGCTCGTCGCGGAAGACAACCCGGTCAACCTGCAGGTGGTCGTCGCGATGCTGGAGGGCATGGGCGCGCGGGTGGACTGCGCGCTCGACGGCGCCCAGGCCGTCGCGCAATGCCGCAACGGCACGTTCGATGCGCTGCTGCTGGACATCCAGATGCCCGGCATGGACGGCTACGAGGCCGCACGCCGCATCCGCACGGAAGGCGCGCGCCGCATGCCCATCATCGCCGTCACCGCCAACGCGATGTCCACCGACCGCGACCTGGCGCTGGCCGCCGGCATGAACGACCATCTGGCCAAGCCGCTGACGCGCGACGCGCTGGCCGCGATGGTGCTGAAGTGGACGCGCCCGACGCAGGACGAGTGACGGCTCGGCAGGCCGAGTCATGACCCGCCGTTCGTCGGCGCGCCGACCTCTCTTGGCGCCGGAAATCTCGCCATGCCTGCAAACGGCGGGTCGCGACCCGACCTGCCAAGCGCGCCGGACGATCAGTCTGCGTGCCGCTCGAACAGCAGCCGGTCGTGCCACTGCCCGCCGAGCTCGAAGCTGCGCCGCGAGTGGCCGAACTGGTGGAAGCCGTTGCGCTCCAGCACGCGGATCGAGCCGAGGTTCTGCGGACGCGCGTTCGCCTCGACGCGTCGCAGGCCGTGCACCCCGAAGGCCTGCACCAGGCACAGCGCCACCGCACGCGACGCGATGCCGCGGCCGCCGTCGTGCTCGCCGATGCGGTAGCCGAGATCGGCGCACTCGTAGTGCGCGCGCCTGACGGCGGTGAGGTTGACGCGGCCGACGATGCGCCCATCCTCGACGATCAGGTACTGGAACGCCGCTCCCTCGGCCCAGGCGTTCTCGGCCCAGGCGATCGCGGCTTGCACGCCGTCGGCGCTGTAGAACGCCGGATCGCGCGCGTTGACCCAGCGCTCGAAGTACGCGCGATGCTCGAGCTCGAAGCGCAGCAGCGCGGCGGCGTCGGCGGCCACCACGGGCCGGATGTGGATCTCGTTCAAGCGATCAGCCGCCGAAGTGACCGGCCTGCGCGTGCTCGACGAGCTGGTCCAGCGCCTTGCCCCAGCCGGCGTGGAAGCCCATCTGCTCGTGCGCCTGGCGCGCGGCGACGTCGCCGTGGCGAGCGATCGCGGTGTACTTCGTGCCGCGGTCGCTGTCGTCGAACGCGATCAGCGCCGACATCATGAACGGCACCGCCGCGAACAGCTCCTTGGCCTGCGGCCGGAAGCCCGGGCCCATCACGCCGGTCCACACGAACAGCGCCTTGTCGACCACCTGGAGCACGCAGCCGGTGTTGGTGAAACCGGGGCCATCGGGGCCTTGCATCGTCGTCTGGAAGATGCCGCCGGGCCGCAGGTCGACCTTCGCGTCGGTGGTCCTCCACGGCAGCGGGCAGAACCACTTGACCATGTGCTCGGGCTCCGTCCACGCACGCCAGGCGAGGTGGCGCGGCACATCGATGACGCGTTCCAGCACGAGGTCGAGTTCGGGGTTGACGGTCAGGACGGCGCGGGACATGGGGACTCCTGTCGGACGTTGCTCACCGGCAGTCTACCGCCGGCCGCCGCGCCCGCGAGCCCGCGCGCGTGACGCGCGGGCGCGGGCTCACGCAGCCCGCAGAACCCGGGCCGCGGCCACCATGTTGCTCAAGGCCGGGATCACCTCGGCCCACTGGCGCGTCTTCAGGCCGCAGTCGGGGTTGACCCACAGGCGCTCGGCGGGCACGCGCTCGGCGGCCTTGCGCATCAGCGCGACGATGTGCTCCTGCGACGGGATGTTGGGCGAGTGGATGTCGTACACGCCCGGGCCGATCTCGTTGGGGTACTTGAAGTGGTCGAACGCGTCGAGCAGCTCCATGTCCGAGCGCGAGGTCTCGATGGTGATGACGTCGGCGTCCATGTCGGCGATGGACGCGATGATGTCGTTGAACTCCGAGTAGCACATGTGAGTGTGGATCTGCGTCTCGTCGTCCACGCCGTTGGCGGTGATGCGGAACGACTCCACCGCCCAGTCCAGGTAGTGCTTCCATTGCGACTTGCGCAGCGGCAGGCCCTCGCGCAGCGCGGCCTCGTCGATCTGGATGACGCGCACGCCGGCGCGCTCCAGATCGAGCACCTCCTGGCGGATCGCCAGCGCGAGCTGCAGGCACGACGTCGAGCGCGGCTGGTCGTCGCGCACGAACGACCAGTTCAGGATCGTCACCGGGCCGGTGAGCATGCCCTTCATCGGCCGCTGCGTCAGCGACTGCGCGTAGCGGATCCACTCCACCGTCATCGGCTTCGGACGCGAGATGTCGCCGAACAGGATGGGCGGCTTGACGCAGCGCGAGCCGTAGGACTGCACCCAGCCGAACTGACTGAACGCGTAGCCGTCCAGCTGCTCGCCGAAGTACTCGACCATGTCGTTGCGCTCGGCCTCGCCGTGCACGAGGACGTCCAGGCCGAGTGCCTCCTGCTCCTGCACGCTGCGCGCGATCTCGCCCTGCATCGCGATGCGATAGCTCGCGGCGTCGAGCCGCCCGGCCTTGAACTCGCTGCGCACGTGGCGGATCTCGGCCGTCTGCGGAAAGGAGCCGATCGTGGTCGTCGGGAAGGCCGGCAGCTTCAGCCGCGCGGCCTGGCGCGGCGCGCGCTGCGCGTACGGGCTCTGGCGCCGGCCGAGTGCCGGCGTGATCGCGGACACCGCGGCCTTCACCGCCGGGTCGTTGACGCGCGGCGAGAGGCGGCGCGAGTTGATCGCGACGCGATTGCCGGCGAGCGCGTCCCGCACCGACTCCCGGCCGTGGCGCAGCGCGCGGGCCAGCACCTGCAGCTCGTCGAGCTTCTGCAGCGCGAACGCGAGCCAGTCGCGCAGCTCGGGCGCGAAGGCCTTCTCGCTCGCCAGGTCGACCGGCACGTGCAGCAGCGAGCACGACGGCGCGATCCACAGGCGATCGCCCAGGCGCTCGGCCAGCGGCTCGAGCCAATCGAGCACCGCGTTCAGGTCGGTCTTCCAGATGTTGCGGCCGTTGATCACGCCCAGCGACAGCACCTTCACCGGCGACAGCATCCCCAGCAGCGGCAACACGTCGTCGCGGCCGTTGACGGCGTCGACGTGCAGGCCGGCCACCGGCAGGTTGGCGGCCAGGTGCTGGTTCTCCAGCAATTGGCCGAAGTAGGTGGCCAGCAGCAGCTTGACCTTCGCGGTCTTGAGGTCGTGGTAGGCCGTGCGCAGCGCATGCTGCCAGTCGGCGTCGAGCTCGGTGACGAGGATGGGCTCGTCGATCTGCACCCATTCCACGCCCTGCGCCGCGAGCGCCTCCAGCAGCTCGCAGTAGACGGGGACGAGGCGCGGCAGCAGGTCGAGGCGGTTCGATTCGTCCTTGGCCTTGCCGAGCGCGAGGTACGTGACCGGGCCGACGATCACCGGCTTGGCGCGCACGCCCTGGGCGCGCGCCTCGGCCAGCTGCGCGAGCAGCCGCGAGGCGTCGAGCTTGAACGTGGTGCCGGCGGTGAACTCGGGGACGATGTAGTGGTAGTTGGTGTCGAACCACTTGGTCATCTCGCCCGCGGCCACCCCGCCGCCGCAGCACTGCGCGTGGTCGGCGGTGTGCGCCGAGCGGCCGCGCGCGACGCGGAAGTAGTTGTCGAGCTCGTCGCCGTGGAAGCCGCGCACGCGCTCGGGCAGGTTGCCCAGCGTGAAGCTCATGTCGAGCATCTGGTCGTAGAACGCGAAGTCGCCCACCGGCACGAGGTCGAGGTTGGCCTGGTTGATCCAGTGGCGCTGGCGCAGCCGCGCGCCGACCGAGACGAGTTCGTCGCGCGAGGACTCGCCCTTCCAGTACGACTCCAGCGCGAACTTGAGTTCTCGCTTGGCGCCGATGCGCGGGAAGCCGAGGTTGTGCGTCGTGACCATGGGGATTTCTCTTCTTCTTGAACGGGGAGGCCGCCATCCTAGGAAAAGCACACCATGAAGTAAAATGGTCTTATTTCAGGAATCGATCGATTTCATTCATGGATCACGCATGCTCGAACGCATCCACCTCGCGATCGTCCAGCAGGTCGACAAGCTCGGCTCGATGACCGCGGCGGCCGAGGCGCTGCACCTGACGCAATCGGCGATCAGCCATTCGATGCGCAAGCTCGAGGAGCAGCTGGGCACCGACATCTGGCTGCGCGAGGGCCGCAGCCTGCGGCTCACGCAGGCCGGGCAGTACCTGCTGCAGGTGGCCAACCGCGTGCTGCCGCAGCTCGTGCTGGCCGAGACGCGCATCGGCCAGTACGCGGAGGGCGAGCGCGGCACGCTGCGCATCGGCATGGAGTGCCACCCGTGCTACCAGTGGCTGCTCAAGATCGTGTCGCCCTACCTCGCGCGCTGGCCCGACGTCGACGTCGACGTGAAGCAGAAGTTCCAGTTCGGCGGCATCGGCGCGCTGTTCGGCTACGAGATCGACCTGCTCGTCACGCCCGACCCGCTGCAAAAGCCCGGGCTGCGCTTCGTGCCGGTGTTCGACTACGAGCAGGTGCTGGTCGTCGACAAGGGACACGCGCTGGCCGGCGTCGCGTACGTCAAGGCCGAGCAGCTGTCCGACCAGGTGCTGATCACCTACCCCGTGCCCATCGACCGCCTGGACGTCTACACGCAGTTCCTGATGCCCGCGGGCATCACGCCGAAGCGGCAGAAGGCCATCGAGACGACGGACATCATGCTGCAGATGGTGGCCAGCGGCCGCGGCGTGGCCGCCCTGCCGCGCTGGCTGGCCGAGGAGTACGCCGCGAAGATGCCCGTCGTCCCGGTGCGCCTGGGCCGCCACGGCATCCCCAAGCAGATCTTCCTGGGGGCGCGCGAGTCCGACGTCGACGTCGACTACCTGAAGGCCTTCGTCGACTTCGCGCAGCGGCCGGTGCCGCCGCCCCGGCGTCAATCGGCCGCGAAGCGGTAGGACACCAGCGACTCGGCGTCGGTGTCCGTCAGCAGCGTGCGACCCGCCGGCGGGAACGCGCGCTGCACGCAGTCCTGGCGCGGGCACACGCGGCAGCCCGGGCCGATCGGCACCACGCCGCGCGGCGCCGTCACGTCCAGGCCGTCCGCGTACACGAGCTCGCGCGCGTGCGACAGCGCGCAGCCGAGCCCGATCGCGAACAGCTTGCGGCGCGCCTCGAAGCCGCCGCCGCCGCGCTCGATGGTGCGCGCGATGCCGAAGAAGCGCGCGCCGTCGGGCATCTCGGCCACCTGCGTGAGGATGCGTCCCGGCTGCGCGAAGGCCTCGTAGACCTGCCACAGCGGGCAGTTGCCGCCGTGGCGCGCGAAGTGGAACGCCGTGGCGCTCTGGCGCTTGGAGATGTTGCCCGCCTGGTCGACGCGCACGAAGTAGAACGGCACGCCGCGCGCGCCCGGCCGCTGCAGCGTCGACAGCCGATGGCACACCGTCTCGAAGCCGACGTGAAAATGCGCCTGCAGGCGCTCGATGTCGTAGCGGAACGATCGCGCCGCGGCCAGCATGGCCTCGTACGGCAGCAGCACCGCGCCGGCGAAGTAGTGCGCGAAGCCCTGTCGCGCCAGGCCCTGCGTGGCCGGATCGGCGTAGCCGCCCTCGCGCACCTCCGCGTCGATCGCGTCGTGCAGCGCGACGAGCGCGTATTGCGTGGCGATCTGGAACGCCTGCTGCGCATCGCTCAGGTGCGCCGGGATCCACAGGCGGCGGCGCGCGGGCTCGTAGCGGCGCAGCGCGTCGTCGTCGCCGGCGCGTGCGCGCATGTCGTCGCTCACCACCACCTCGATGCGGCACTCGCGCGCCACCAGCTCGCGCAGCGCGGCGGCGCGCAGGCCCGGCCGCAGACCGGCGTCGCGCGCCAGCTGCTCGGCGCGGCGATCGAGCAGGTCGATGTAGTTGTTGCGGCGGTTGAACTGGTCGCGCACTTCCTCGTGCGGCATCGGTGAGCCCGGCGCCGGCCGGCCGTCGGCACCGGCCTCGGCGTAGTAGCGGTCGATGGCCTGCGCCATCTCCTCCTGCACGCGCTGGTGGCGCTGGTACAGCAGCAGGAACGCGTCGACCAGCTCGGGCGCCTGCTCGATCATGCGCGCCAGCTGCGGCGCCGGCACCGGGCTCGTGCACAGCGTGCGGTCCTGCAGCGCGCAATCGAGCTCACCCAGCAGGCGCTTGTCGGTGTCGTCCGAGAACTGCGCCACGTCGCCGCCGAAGGCATCGGCCAGCTTCAGCAGCACGGCGGCCGTGACCGGCCGCTGGTTGTTCTCGATCTGGCTGACGTAGCTGAGCGACAGCGCGAGGCGTTCGGCCAGCGCCGTCTGGTTCAGGCCGTGCTGCTCGCGCAGGCGCCGCACGCGCGGGCCCACGAACAGCTTGCGGCCGCCGGACACATCAGTCGTCAAGTTTCACAACCTTCACGGATTCACAAGGTTCCTGCAAAGCGCTTTGCAAGCATTCCTTTTCACATCAACGAGTTATCCCCGTTTGTAAAAAGAGTGGATAGATTCTCTGTGAAGCAGCGCGACGTGTCCACCCGATGTCGCACGCGCCGCGATCCACCGGAGACCTCGTCCATGACCCACACCCTGAACGTTCCCGACATCCCGCTGCTGATCGGCGGCAAGCTCGTGCCCTCGCGCAGCGAGCAGTGGCGCGACATCGTCAACCCGGCCACGCAGCAGGTGCTGGCGCGCGTGCCGTTCGCCACCGCCGCCGAGGTCGATGCGGCAGTCGCGTCGGCCCGGGAGGCGTTCAAGACCTGGCGCAAGACGCCCATCGGCGCACGCGCCCGCATCTTCCTGAAGTACCAGCAGCTGATCCGCGAACACATGAAGGAACTCGCGGCCCTGCTCACGGCCGAACAGGGCAAGACGCTCGCGGACGCCGAGGGCGACGTGTTCCGCGGCCTGGAGGTCGTCGAGCACGCGGCGGGCATCGGCAACCTGCAGCTGGGCGAGCTCGCCAACAACGTGGCCGGCGGCGTCGACACGTACACGCTACTGCAACCCCTGGGGGTATGCGCCGGCATCACGCCGTTCAACTTCCCCGCGATGATCCCGCTGTGGATGTTCCCGATGGCGATCGCCTGCGGCAATACCTTCGTGCTCAAGCCCTCCGAGCAGGATCCGATGGTCACGATGCGGCTGTGCGAGCTCGCGCTGGAGGCCGGCGTGCCGGCGGGCGTGCTCAACGTCGTGCACGGCGGCGAGGACGTCGTCAACGCGATCTGCGACCACGCCCAAATCAAGGCGATCTCCTTCGTCGGCTCCACCCAGGTCGGCACGCACGTGTACCGGCGTGCGTCGCTCGCCGGCAAGCGCGTGCAATGCATGATGGGCGCGAAGAACCACGCCATCGTGCTGCCCGATGCGCACAGGCAGCAGACGCTGGACGCGCTGACCGGCGCGTCGTTCGGCGCCGCAGGCCAGCGCTGCATGGCGGTGTCCGTCGCCGTGCTGGTGGGCGAGGCGCGCAAGTGGATCCCCGACCTCGTCGAACGCGCGAAGAAGATGTCGGTGGGCGACGGCGCGTCGAGGACGACCGACGTCGGCCCGCTGATCTCGTGCGCCGCCAAGGAGCGCGTCCAGGCGCTGATCGCGCGCGGTGTCGAGGAAGGCGCCACGCTCGAGCTCGACGGCCGACTGCCATCGCTCGAAGGTGGCCTGCGCGAAGGCAACTTCGTCGGGCCCACGATCTTCTCGGGCGTCAAGCCGGGCATGGCGATCTACGACCGGGAGATCTTCGGCCCCGTGCTGTGCCTGGCCGAGGCCGCCACGCTGGACGAGGCGATCGGGCTGGTCAACGCCAACCCGAACGGCAACGGCACCGCCATCTTCACGCAGTCGGGCGCGGCCGCGCGCAAGTTCCAGGAGGAGATCGACGTCGGCCAGGTCGGCATCAACGTGCCCATCCCGGTGCCAGTGCCGCTGTTCTCGTTCAGCGGCTCGCGCGCGTCCAAGCTGGGCGACCTCGGCCCGTACGGCAAGCAGGTGATCCTGTTCTACACGCAGACCAAGACGGTCACCGCGCGCTGGTTCGAGGACGACGTGTCGACGGGCGTCAACACGACGATCAGCCTGAAGTAGCGACATGGACTTCGAGCACGACATGACGGCCAGGCTCGCCTCGCTCACCGCCCCCAAGGGGCTCAGGCCGGCGTGCTCCGGAGCGGCCGCGCGCGCGCCGGACCAAGTCAGATGAACTTCGAACTTGATGATGACCAGCGCGCGTTCCAGCAGGCCGCGCGCGAGTTCGCCGCGGCCGAGATGGCGCCGTTCGCGGCGCAGTGGGACGCCGAGGCGAGCTTCCCGCGCGCGACGCTCGCGCACGCGGGCGAGCTCGGCTTCTGCGGCCTGTACGCGAGCGAGGCCGCCGGCGGGATGGGACTGTCGCGGCTCGACGCGACGATCGTGCTGGAGGAGCTCGCCGCGGCCTGTCCGTCGACGACGGCCTACCTGTCGATCCACAACATGGCCGCGTGGATGGTGACGTCCTTCGCGTGCGGCGACGTCGTCGCGGCCTGGGGGCCCGGGCTCACGAGCGGCCGCAAGCTGGCGTCCTACTGCCTGACCGAACCGGGCGCGGGCTCGGACGCCGCCTCGCTGCGCACCCGCGCGCGGCGCGACGGCGACGCCTACGTGATCGACGGCAGCAAGGCCTTCATCTCCGGTGCCGGCGCCACCGACGCGCTGGTGGTGATGGCGCGCACCGGCGGCGCGGGCGCGGCGGGCGTCTCGGCCTTCCTGGTGCCGGCCGACGCGCCCGGCGTGCGCTACGGCCGCAAGGAGGACAAGCTGGGCTGGAACAGCCAGCCCACGCGGGCGATCGCCTTCGACGGCGTGCGCGTGCCGGCAAGCCACCTGCTCGGCGCGGAAGGCGACGGCTTTCGCATCGCGATGAAGGGCCTGGACGGCGGCCGCGTCAACATCGCCGCCTGCTCGATCGGCGCGGCCCAGGCGGCGCTGGACGCGGCGCGGCGCCACATGACCGAACGGCGCCAGTTCGGCCGTGCGATCGCCGAGTTCCAGGCGCTGCAGTTCAAGCTGGCCGACATGGCCACCAGCCTCCTGGCCGCACGCCAGATGGTGCGCCTCGCGGCCTCGAAGATCGACGGCGGCGCCGTCGACGCCAACGTGCATTGCGCGATGGCCAAGCACTTCGCCACCGACGTCGGCTTCCAGGTCTGCAACGAGGCGCTGCAGATCCACGGCGGCTACGGCTACATCCGCGAATACCCCCTCGAGCGCTGGCTGCGCGACGTGCGCGTGCACCAGATCCTCGAAGGCACCAACGAGATCATGCGCGTGATCGTCGCGCGCCGGCTCCTGAACGATCCCTTCACCGAGACCCTCCGATGACCGACACCCACTACACCGGGCTGCAGCTCGGCAAGCACGGCCACACCGCCATCGTCACGCTGGCCAACCCGCCCGCCCACACCTGGACGGCCGAGAGCCTGGCCGCGCTGCGGGGCCTCGTGCGCGACCTCGATGCCGAGCGCGACATCTGGTCGCTGGTGATCACCGGCGCCGGCGGGAAGTTCTTCAGCGCGGGCGCCGACCTCAAGCTGTTCGCCGACGGCGACAAGGGCGTCGCGCGCACGATGGCGCGCCGCTTCGGCGAGGCCTTCGAGGCGCTGGCCGCCTTCCGCGGCGTGACCATCGCGGCCATCAACGGCTACGCGATGGGCGGCGGCCTCGAATGCGCCCTCGCCTGCGACCTGCGCGTCGCCGAGGAGCACGCCGTCCTGGCGCTGCCCGAGGCGACGGTGGGCCTGCTGCCCTGCGCCGGCGGATCGCAATGGCTCGCCTGGAACGTGGGCGAGGCGTGGGCCAAGCGGATGATCCTGCTGGGCGAGCGCGTCGACGCGCCGACCGCGCTGCGCATCGGCCTGGTCGGCGAGGTCGTCCCGCGCGGCGGCGCGCTCGAGCGCTCGCTGGCGCTGGCCGCACAGGTCGGCCAGCAGAGCCCGAGCGCCGTGCGCGCGTGCAAGGCGCTGATCCAGGGTGCGCGCCACGGCGCGCCGCAACGCGCGCTGGTGGACGAGCGCGAGGCCTTCGTCGACCTGTTCGAGACCGCGGACCAGCGCGAAGGCGTCGCCGCCTTCCTCGGCAAGCGCGCCCCCGCGTGGCGCAACGCCTGAGGCCGCGATGACCGCGCCTGTCCTCTTCTCGACGATCCCCACGGCCTCGGGCCACGCGTTCGGCCGCGCCACGCTGAACGCGCCGGCCAGCCTCAACGCGCTGTCGCTGGAGCTGGTCGACCTCCTCGGCCCGCAGCTGGACGCGTGGGCCGCCGACCCCGGCGTCGCCGGCGTGGTGCTCGACGCCGTCGGCGACAAGGCCTTCTGCGCGGGCGGCGACGTCGTCGCGCTGTACCGCTCGATGCGCGAGACCGCGCCCGGCGCGCTGCCCGTCGCCGCGGCCGCCTTCTTCGAGCGCGAGTACCGGCTCGACCACCGCATCCACACGTACCCCAAGCCGCTGCTGTGCTGGGGCCACGGCATCGTGATGGGCGGCGGCATCGGGCTGCTGGCCGGCGCGTCGCATCGCGTGCTCACGCCGCGCACGCGCCTGGCGATGCCCGAGATCGCGATCGGCCTGTACCCCGACGTCGGCAGCAGCTGGTTCCTCGGCCGCGCGCCGGGCCGGCTCGGCGCGTTCCTCGCGCTCACGGGCGCGCCGCTCAACGCGAGCGATGCCTGCTTCGCGGGACTCGGCGACTTCGTGCTGAATCACGACGACCACGGCCGCGTGCTCGAGGCCCTGGCAGGCGGCGAATGGTCCGGCGATGCGCCCGCCGACTCGGCGCGGCTGAGCCGCCTGCTCGACGTCCGCGCGCGCAACGTCGAGGCGCCGGCGTCGCAGGTGCAGCACCATCTCGCCCGCATCGACGCGGTCATCGGGCACGACGCGCTCATCGACCTCGCGCCGCGCCTGCGCGCACTGGCCGATGTCGACGACCCGTGGCTGGCGGCCGCAGGCGCGGCCTTCGCCAAGGGCTCGCCGACCTCGGCGCACCTGGCGCTGCAGATGCAGCGGCGCGCGCGGCACCTGTCGCTGGCCGACGTGTTCCGCCTCGAGTACCGCGCGTCGGTCGGCTGCTGCATGCATCCCGACTTCGCCGAGGGCGTGCGCGCCCTGCTCGTCGACAAGGACAGGTCGCCGACGTGGACGCCCGCGACGCTGGGCGAGGTCACCGATCGCTGGATCGCCGAACACATCGACGCGCCCGTCCCGCCCGCGTTGGCCGACCTGGCCTGAACGCCTCGCTTCCAACACCCTGGAGACAACATGAGACCACCCACCATCGCCTTCCTGGGCCTCGGCAACATGGGCCTGCCGATGGCCGCCAACCTCGCCAAGGCCGGCCATTCCGTGGCCGCGTTCGACCTCAGCGACGACGCCGTGGCCAAGGCGCGCAAGCAGGGCCTGCGCGTGGCGGCGTCGGCGGCCGAGGCCGTCGAGGGAGCGTCCGTCGTCGTCTCGATGCTGCCGGCGAGCCACCATGTCGAGGCGCTGTTCCTCGGCGACGGCGGCCTCCTGGACCGACTGCCCGGCGACACGTTGGTGGGACTGCAGCACCATCTCGCCGGCGTCGGCCAGGAACGTCGCCGACGCGGCGGCGGCGCGCGGCGTGCGGATGCTGGACGCGCCGGTGTCCGGCGGCACCGCGGGTGCGACGGCCGGCACGCTCACCTTCATCGTCGGCGGCGACGCCGCGACGCTGGAACGCGCGCGACCCGTGCTGCAGGCGATGGGCCGCAACGTCTTTCACATGGGCGGCAACGGCGCGGGCCAGGTCGCCAAGCTGTGCAACAACATGGCGCTCGGCGTGATCATGGCCGTCACGGGCGAGGCCATCGCGCTCGGTACCGCGCACGGGCTGGACGCGGCGGTGCTGTCGCAGATGATGGCCGTGAGCACGGGCCGCAGCTGGGCCACCGAGGTCTGCAACCCGTGGCCCGGCGTGCTGGAGAACGCGCCGGCCTCGCGCGGCTACACGGGCGGCTTCGGCAGCGACCTGATGCTCAAGGACATGGGCCTCGCGGTCGAGGCCGCGATGCGGGTGGGTGCTACGATTCCCCTCGGTGAACTCGCACGCAACCTCTACGCCATGAACAAGCAAGCCGGCCGCGGCGCGCTCGATTTCTCGAGCGTGGTGAAGGTGCTCACCGATCGCTGATGACCCACCGCGCCTGGATCCGCCTGCCCTCCGGGGCGGCGCTCGACCTGATCACGCCGTCGCCGCAGGCCTGGACGGACGAGGACCTCGCGCTGCGGCTGGCGCGCACGTACCGCTGGGGCGGCGAGTCGACGTGGGCCTGGCCGCTGTCGGTGGCGCAGCACTCGCTGCTGGTGCTGGCGCTGCGTCGCGATGAAGCCGACACGCCGCTGACGCTGGCCGAACAGCGCGCCGAGTTGCTGCACGACGCCGAGGAGGGCTTCCTCGGCTTCGATTGCATCTCGCCGCTCAAGCGCGTGCTGGGCCAGCCCTTCGCCGAGGTGGCCGATCGCCTGATGCAGGCGGTGTCGCAGCGCTACGCCCTGCCCGACTGGACGCCCGAATCGCACCGCGCGCACAAGCACGCGGATTCGGTGGCCGCGGCCTCGGAAGCCGTGCACTGCACCGGCTGGTCGCGCGACGAGGTGCGCGACGTGCTGGGCATCGCGTTCCCGGTGCTGGACGTGGATCCGCTGCAAGCGATCTACCGCGGCCGGGCGTGGGAGCCGTGGGCGTCGGATGTGGCGGCCGAGCGGTTCCTCGACGAGTTGAAGCGGCTGACGCGCGATCGCTGAAGGCGGCAACGCTGCCCGCAGGGGCCCGGCCCATCCGCCATCCGCGCCGAAAATGAGACCGACGCCGACGCGCTTCCCGCGGAGCGGGGACGGCCCGACCCCTCCGGCCTCGTCAGGTGTACCGCTTCTCGAGCTCGTCCCAGAATGGCTTGCCCACCAGCCGCTGGCGCTCCTTGAACGGCGCGACCAGGTTCGGATCCTCGTCGACCCGCTTGGTGTCGCGCAGCACCGTCAGCGCCCGCTGCATGCCGGCGAGCGCGCCCTGCAGCGCGGCGTTGGCGTACAGCACGATGCCGTAGCCCAGCTCGCCCAGCTCCTCGGCGCCGAAGATCGGCGTCTTGCCGCCGATGACCATGTTCATCAGCTGCGGCGGACCCAGGCGCCTGGGCAGCGCGCGGATCTCGTCGGCGGTGGTGACGGCCTCGACGAACAGGATGTCGGCGCCGGCCTCCGCGAAGCGTTGCGCGCGTTCGACGGCGGCCTCGAAGCCGTGCGTGGCAGCGGCGTCGGTGCGGGCCATGATCAGGAAGTCGGGATCGGTGCGGGCATCCACCGCGGCCTTGATCTTGCTGACCGCTTCCTCGGTGGAAATCACTTCCTTGCCGGAGAAATGGCCGCAGCGCTTGGGCGCGACCTGGTCTTCCAGCTGCACGCAGTCGGCGCCGGCGCGCTCGAGGATGCGCACCGAGTGGTAGGTGTTGAGCGCGTTGCCGAAGCCGGTGTCCATGTCGCAGATCAGCGGCAGCCCCACGGCGTCGCGGATGCGGCTGGTGGCCTCGGCGATCTCGGCCAGGCCCATGAAGCCCTGGTCGGGCAAGCCCAGGTTCATGTTGGTGACGCCGGCGCCGGTGACGTAGATCGCCTCGAAGCCGAGGTCCTCGATCACGCGCGCCGACAGCGCGTTGAACGCGCCCGGCACGATCGCGCCGCGGCGGGCGTTGACGAGGGTCTTGAGGGTCTTGCGAGTGTTGGTCATTCTGGTTTCCAAATGAATTCGGTCAGGCCACCGGCCCTGCCGCGGCGGAGCCGGCTTTGCCGGGCCGCTCGCGGCCGGCCCCTCGAGGGCAGGGAGCGCGCGCGAAGCCTCCCCTCCGGGGGACAGCGACCGTGGGGCTCAAAATGCGTCGCCGGGGATCCGGACGTTGCCTTCCATGAGGACGCGCGCGCTGCGGCTCATCAGCGCCTTGGCGACCTGCCACTGGCCATCGACCAGCCGCGCCTCGGCGCCGACGCGCAAGGTGCCCGACGGGTGGCCGAAGCGCACCGCGGTGCGCGCCTCGCCGCCGCCGGCCGCGAGGTTCACCAGCGTGCCGGGGATGGCCGCCGCGGTGCCGATGGCCACCGCCGCCGTGCCCATCATCGCGTGGTGCAGCTTGCCCATCGACATCGCGCGCACCAGCAGGTCGACGTCCTTGGCCGCGACGCGCCTGCCGCTGCTCGCGACGTAGTCCGCCGGCCTGGCGACGAACGCGATCTTGGGCGTGTGCTGGCGCGTGCGCGCCTCGACCAGCTGCTGGATCAGGCCCATGCGCAGCGCGCCGTGCGCGCGCAGCGACTCGAACATCGCGAGCGCCCTGGCATCCTCGTTGATCGCGCCCTGCAGCTCGGTGCCCGTGTAGCCGATGGCCTGCGCGTCGACGAAGATCGTCGGGATGCCGGCGTTGATCAGCGTGGCCTGCAGCTTGCCGATGCCCGGCACGTCGAGCTCGTCGACGACGTTGCCCGTGGGGAACATCGAGCCGCCGCCCTCGCCCTCGTCGGCCGCGGGGTCCATGAACTCGAGCGCGACCTCGGCCGCCGGGAACGTGACGCCGTCCAGCTCGAAGTCGCCCGTCTCCTGCACCTGGCCATGCGTGACGGGCACGTGCGCGACGATGGTCTTGCCGATGTTGGCCTGCCAGATGCGCACGACGACCGTGCCGTCCTGCGGGATGCGCGCCGCATCGATCAGGCCGCTGGCCACCGCGAACGGGCCGACGGCCGCCGACAGGTTGCCGCAGTTGCCGCTCCAGTCGACGAACGCCTGGTCGATGGCGACCTGGCCGAACAGGTAGTCGACGTCGTGATCGGGGCGCGTGCTGCGCGACACGATCACCGTCTTGCTGGTGGACGACGTCGCGCCGCCCATGCCGTCGATCTGCTTGCCGTACGGGTCGGGGCTGCCGATGACGCGCATCAGCAGCTTGTCGCGCGCGGCGCCGGGCTGCTGCGCCGCCAACGGCAGGTCGTCGAGGCGGAAGAACACGCCCTTGCTGGTGCCGCCGCGCATGTACGTGGCGGGGATCTTGATCTGCGGAACGTGGGACATGTCGGCTTTCAAACGGCTTCGGCGGACGAGGCGAGGAAGTCCTGCGCGAAGCGCTGCAGCACGCCGCCGGCTTCGTAGATCGAGACTTCCTCGGCGGTGTCCAGGCGGCAGGTGACCGGCACCTCGACGCGCTGGCCGTTGCGGCGCTGGATCACCAGCGTGAGGTCGGCGCGGGGCTTGCGTTCGCCCATCACGTCGAACACTTCCGTGCCGTCGATGCCCAGCGTCAGGCGGTTGACGCCCGGCTTGAACTCGAGCGGCAGCACGCCCATGCCGACGAGGTTGGTGCGGTGGATGCGCTCGAAGCCCTCGGCGACGATGGCCTCGACGCCTGCCAGGCGCACGCCCTTGGCCGCCCAGTCGCGCGACGAGCCCTGGCCGTAGTCGGCGCCGGCGACGATGATCAGCGGCTGCTTGCGCTCCATGTAGGTCTCGATGCCTTCCCACATGCGCACGACGTTGCCGTCGGGCTCCACGCGCGTCAGCGAGCCCTTCCTGACCTTGCCGTCGACCACCGCCATCTCGTTGACGAGCTGCGGGTTCGCGAAGGTGGCGCGCTGCGCGGTCAGGTGGTCGCCGCGGTGCGTGGCGTAGGAGTTGAAGTCCTCCTCGGGCAGGCCCATCTTGGCGAGGTACTCGCCGGCCGCGCTGTCGCGCAGGATCGCGTTGGACGGCGACAGGTGGTCGGTCGTGATGTTGTCCGGCAGCACCGCCAGCGGACGCAGCCCGCGCAGCGTGCGCTCGCCGGCCAGCGCGCCTTCCCAGTATGGCGGGCGGCGGATGTAGGTGCTCTGCGGGCGCCACGCGTACAGCGGGTCGATCTTCTCGCCCGAGTCGGCCTGCAGCTTGAACATCGGGTCGTAGACCTTGCGGAAGTGTTCCGGCTTGACGCTGCTCGCCACGATCGCGTCGATCTCGGCGTCGGTCGGCCAGAGGTCCTTCAGGTAGACCGGCTGGCCCGTCGCGTCGGTGCCCAGTGCGTCCTTCTCGATGTCGAAACGGATCGTGCCGGCGATGGCGTAGGCGATGACCAGCGGCGGCGACGCGAGGAAGGCCTGCTTGGCGTACGGGTGGATGCGGCCGTCGAAGTTGCGGTTGCCCGAGAGCACGGCGGTCGCATAGAGATCGCGGTCGATGATCTCCTGCTGGATCTTCGGGTCGAGCGCGCCCGACATGCCGTTGCACGTCGTGCACGCGAAGGCGACGATGCCGAAGCCCAGCTTCTCGAGCTCGGGCAGCAGGTTCGCCTCCTCGAGGTACAGCTGCACCGCCTTCGAGCCCGGCGCGAGCGAGGATTTCACCCACGGCTTGCGCACGAGCCCGCGCGCGTTCGCGTTGCGCGCGAGCAGGCCCGCGGCGATCACGTTGCGCGGGTTGCTGGTGTTGGTGCAGCTGGTGATGGCCGCGATGATGACGGCACCGTCGGGCATCTGGCCCGGCGTCTCCGTCCACGCGCCGGCGATGCCGCGCGCGGCGAGGTCGGACGTCGGCAGGCGCTTGTGCGGGCTCGACGGGCCGGCCATGTTGCGCACCACGGTCGACAGGTCGAAGCGCAGCGTGCGCTCGTATTCCGCCGTCTTCAGCGCGTCGGCCCACAGGCCCGCCTGCTTCGCGTACGTCTCGACCAGCTTGACCTGCGCCGCGTCGCGGCCGGTGAGCTTCAGGTAGTCGATGGTCTGGTCGTCGATGAAGAACATCGCGGCCGTGGCACCGAACTCCGGCGTCATGTTGGAGATGGTGGCGCGGTCGCCCAGCGTCAGCGCCGCGGCGCCCTCGCCGAAGAACTCGATGTAGGCGCCGACCACCTTTTCCTTGCGCAGGAACTCGGTGATCGCCAGCACGATGTCGGTGGCCGTGATGCCCGGCTGCGGCTTGCCCACCAGCTCGCAGCCGACGATGTCGGGCAGCCGCATCCACGACGCGCGCCCCAGCATGACGTTCTCGGCCTCGAGGCCGCCGACGCCGATCGCGATGACGCCCAGCGCGTCGACGTGCGGCGTGTGCGAGTCGGTACCCACCAGCGTATCGGGGAACGCCACGCCGTCCTTCGCGTGCACGACGGGCGACATCCGCTCCAGGTTGATCTGGTGCATGATCCCGTTGCCCGGCGGGATCACCTCGACGTTCTGGAATGCCTTCTTCGTCCACTCGATGAAGTGGAAGCGATCCTCGTTGCGGCGATCCTCCACCGCGCGGTTCTTCGCGAACGCGTCGGGGTCGAAGCCGGCGAACTCCACCGCCAGCGAGTGGTCGACGATCAGCTGCGTCTGCACCACCGGGTTGACCTTGGCCGGGTCGCCGCCCATGTCGGCGATGGCGTCGCGCAGGCCCGCCAGGTCGACCAGCGCCGTCTGGCCCAGGATGTCGTGGCACACCACGCGCGCCGGGAACCACGGGAAGTCGAGGTCGCGGCGGCGCTCGATCAGCTGCATCAGCGATGCATCGAGCATGTCGGGCGCGCAGCGCCGCACGAGGTTCTCGGCGTGCACCCGCGACGTGTAGGGCAGCTTGGCCCATGCGCCGGGGCGCAGCGTGTCGACGGCCTCGCGGGCGTCGAAGTAGTCCAGCGCGGTGCCGGGCAGGTTCTTGCGGAATTGGGTATTCATGGCTGCTTGCGGCTTCGCGCTGGCTGTGTCGCTGTTCGAGCGGCTTACTTGCGATCCTTGATGGCGACGAACTTCTGGTCTTCCGGACCGGTGTAGTTCGCGCTCGGGCGGATGATCTTGTTGTCGATGCGCTGCTCGATGACGTGCGCCGACCAGCCGCTGGTGCGCGAGATCACGAACAGCGGCGTGAACATCGCGGTGGGCACGCCCATCACGTGGTAGCTGACGGCGCTGAACCAGTCGAGGTTGGGGAACATCTTCTTGGCGTCCCACATCACCGATTCGAGACGCTCGGCGATGTCGAACATCTTGGTCGAGCCGGCCGTCTGCGACAGCTTCCTGGCCACGCCCTTGATGACGACGTTGCGCGGGTCGCTCACGGTGTAGACCGGGTGGCCGAAGCCGATGACCACTTCCTTGGCCTCGACGCGGCGGCGGATGTCGGCCTCGGCCTCGTCCGGGTTGTCGTAGCGCTTCTGGATCTCGAAGGCGACCTCGTTGGCGCCGCCGTGCTTGGGGCCGCGCAGCGCGCCGATGCCGGCGGTGATGGCCGAGTACATGTCCGAGCCCGTGCCGGCCACGACGCGGCAGGCGAAGGTCGACGCGTTGAACTCGTGCTCGGCGTAGAGGTTCAGCGACGTGTGCATCGCGCGCTCCCACTCGGCGCTCGGCTTCTTGCCGTGCAGCAGGTGCAGGAAGTGCGCGCCGATCGAGTCGTCGTCGGTCTCGACCTCGATGCGCTTGCCGTTCTGGCTGTAGTGGAACCAGTACAGCAGCATCGAGCCCAGCGAGGCCATCAGGCGGTCGGCGATGTCGCGCGCGCCCGGCGTGTTGTGATCATCCTTCTCGGGCAGCGTGCAGCCGAGAACGGAGACGCCCGTGCGCATCACGTCCATCGGGTGCGCGCCGGCGGGCAACGTCTCGAGCGCCTGCTTGACCGCGGCGGGCAGGCCGCGCAGCGACTTCAGCTTGGCCTTGTAGGCCTTCAGCTCGGCGCCGGTGGGCAGCTTGCCGTGCACCAGCAGGTGGGCCACTTCCTCGAACTCGGTCTGCTCGGCCAGCTCCAGGATGTCGAAGCCGCGGTAGTGCAGGTCGTTGCCGCTGCGGCCGACGGTGCACAGCGCGGTGTTGCCGGCGGCGACGCCGGACAGGGCGACGGACTTCTTGGGCTTGAAGGTCGGGGCGGTGGTGGTCTCGGACATGGGGCTCTCTCTTTGAGGTTGTCGTGGCGCCGTCGTCTCAATCGGCGGCCGGGCGATCGATCAGGGCGCGCGGCGATGCCAAGCATCCACGCGCGAGTGTGCGCCTTCCATCATATTTGCAATATTCGCAGTCGGGTATTGCTTTTAATTCCAGAGACAAGCAGCGAAGATTTGCGAACGGCTTCGCCATTTTTGCGATGTTTGCGAAGTCGACCTTCCGGGAACCGCCATGCGCAAGACCTTCCTCGGCGTGAAGCTCAAGGCGCTGCGCGAAGAGCGCGGCCTGACGCAGGCCGCCCTCGCCCAGCAACTGCAGCTGTCGCCCAGCTACCTGAACCAGCTCGAGAACAACCAGCGCCCGCTGAGCGTCGCGGTGCTGCTGCGGCTGCAGTCGTCGCTGGGCGTCGACCTGCAGCTGTTCTCCGACGACGACGAGGCGCGCCTGACCTCGCAGCTGCAGGACGTCGTCGCGCAGAGCCCGGACGGCGGGGGCGTGTCGCAGGCCGAGCTGCGCGCGATGGCGCAGCAGATGCCCGCGCTCGCGCAGATGCTGATCCGCCTGCACCATCGCGGCCGCGACGCCGAGGATCGCCTCGCCGCGCTCGCCGGCAGCCTGGGCGAGCGCGCCGGCGAGCTGGCGCAGGCCACGCGCCAGCCGCACGAGGAGGTGCGCCACTTCTTCTACGAACGGCAGAACCACATCGCTGAGCTCGACGAGCTCGCCGAGCGCCTGATCGCCGACGTCATGGCCGTCACGCCGCGCGCGCAGCCCGCGCCCGGCGCGGGCGACGCGCATGCGATCGCCACGCACCTGGAGACCTACCTGCTCGAGAAGCACGGCGTGACCACCAGCGAGCTCCAGGCCGACGCCGGCCTGCTGCGTCGCTTCGACGCGTCGCGCAAGCAGGTGGCCGTGAACGCCGCCGCCGAGCCTGCACAGCGCGCGTTCCAGCTCGCCACGCAGCTGGCCTACCTCGAGGCCGGCGGCACGATCGACCAGCTCGTCGCGCAAGGCACCTTCAGCGGCCCCGAGCCGCGCGCACTCGCCCGCATCGGCCTGGCCAGCTACTTTGCCGGCGCGCTGGTGCTGCCCTACCGCCGCTTCCTGGCCGCGGCCGAGGCGCTGCGCTACGACATCGACCTGCTCGCGCAACGCTTCGGCGTCAGCTTCGAGACGGTGTGCCACCGCCTGTCGACGCTGCAGCGCCCCGATGCGCGCGGCGTGCCGTTCTTCTTCGTGCGCGTCGACCGCGCCGGCAACATCTCCAAGCGCCAGTCGGCCACCGACTTCCACTTCTCGCACACCGGCGGCACCTGCCCGCTGTGGAACGTGTACGAGGCCTTCGCGCAGCCGCACAAGGTGCTGACGCAGCTCGCGCGCATGCCCGACGGCCGCACCTACCTGTGGATCGCGCGCAGCATCGTGCGCCCCACCGGCGGCTACGGCTCGCCCGAGCGCACCTTCGCGATCGGGCTGGGCTGCGACGTGCGCCACGCGGCGCGGCTTGTCTATGCGAAGGGCCTCGCGCTGGCCGACCCCGACGCCGCCACGCCGATCGGCGCGGGCTGCAAGGTGTGCGACCGCCAGGGCTGCCCGCAGCGCGCGTTCCCGGCGCTCGGCAAGCGCCTGCGCATCGACGAGAACGAGCGCCCGCGCGAACCCTACGCCGCGAGCTGAGCCGCGCGACGGCCGCGCCGCCGCAACGCGGCCAGCACCGTCGACAGGCCCGCGGCCGCGCGCGCCAGGCCGCCGGGCTCGGGCACCGGCGGCGTCGCGGCGGCCGAGTCGACCCACAGTGCCGCAAGCAGGCTGATGCTGTCGCTCTGCGGTCCGATGCCCGTGTTGGTGGCGGTCATCGTGAACGAGCCCGACAGCGTCTGCGTGCCGGCCGCGACATGCGGATCGGCCGGCGTCCCGGCGGCGTCCAACCCTGGATCGAGGTCCACAGCAGCCGTCGCCCGGCCGCCAATGCACGACGGTTCGACCGCATCGAACGCGCCCGCCGGCCGCGCGATCCGACCGCCCCCTGGGCACCTTGGCATACTGCCGCTCGACATCACCCCAGGAGCCGCCCATGGCCCAAGCCTTCTCCGCCGGCGCCATCGTCTACGCCAAGGACATCCACAGCCTCGCCCGCTTCTACGCGGCCGTCGCCGACCTCGAAGTGATGCACGAGGTCGATGACCACATCGTGCTGGAGTCCGAGTCCGTCGAGCTGGTCATCGTCGCGATCCCCGCCGCCACCGCCGCACGCATCGTCATTGCCACGCCGCCCGTGCGGCGCGAGAACACCGCGTTCAAGCTCGTCTTCGCCGTGCCCAGCCTCGCCGACGCCCGCGAGGCCGCGCACGCCAACGGCGGCGAACTGAACCCGCCCGGCAAGGAATGGAAGTTCCAGGGCCTGCGCGTGTGCGACGGCTGCGACCCGGAAGGCAACGTCATCCAGCTGCGCGAGTTGCCCGAGGATGCGGGGCTGGGCGACGTCGAGGACTGATCCATCCCGGGTGCCGAGGCGCAAACTGGCTCCGACACATCTCAACCATCGCCCCCCTGGCGCGCCGGCCTGACGCTTGATTTGACAGGACGCGCCAGCAGGGGAAGGAGAAACGGTGACGACACCGAGTTGGGAATCACTTAAACCCTTGCAATCGGGCAATGAGAGCGACGTAGAGGTCGCGCTCGTCTTGCCGCTGCTGGGCCTGCTGGGTTACCGCACTGACGACATTGCCTCGAAGCACCCGGTGATCTTCCAGGAAGGTCGCAAAGGCCGCCACAACGAGGCCGACTTCGCCATATTCAATGGCCGTGGACGGAGCAGGGACGACGCACTTCTGGTCGTGGAAGCAAAGCGCCCAGGCGAATCAGCGGACGCTGGCGCCGCCCAGGCGCATTCCTACGCTGCGAATCTGGGCGCCCCGCTGTTCTTGCTTCTCGATGGCCAGCGTCTGGTTGTCTGGCAGGTGCAGGTCAGCGGAGAGAGCTTGATCGTCGTCAATGACCACCTTTCGAATCTGCTGACCCTCCGTCCAGACCTGGAAGCACTGCTTGGTCGCGATGCCCTGGTCTCGTACAAGAAGTCCCTCCGCCGCAAGCCTGCAATTGAGTTCGGCTTCGACACCTCGGCATACATCAGCGCGGAGCTTGAAAGATTCTCAGGGCATTCAAGCATCGACAGACGCCTATCGATCGGCAACACGAGCATCGTGAACTCGAGGGATCTTCCGAAGACATTCCGGGATGGCTTCATCGTGGCTGCGCCGTCCGGCTACGGCAAGACGACTCTCGGCCATTCACTTGCATGCACACAGTTCACAAATCACACCCCGGCTGCACGCTTGCCGGTTCACGTGTGGTTGCCCGATGTTGTCCGATCGCAATCAAGTCTTCTCGAATTCGGAGCGGAGAGAATCCGGGTTCACTGCCCGCAGATCTCATTCGCCGTACTCTTGGAGATCGCCAGGAAGTCCGGCGTATTCATCATCGGCGACGGTCTTGATCGACTGTCACTCGAAGAACTCGAGGTTCTCGCCCGCGACATCCGCAACCTGCGGCGCGACATGAAGCTGGTAGGAATCGCGCTGTTCACACGTTCGATCGCCCCCCTCGAGGTCGAACTGCCGCTGCTAACGCTCAAGGAGTTCGACGAGGACGAGCAACAGGCCGTCGTCCTGCAACGCCTCGGCGATCGAAATGCACTCACCTTTTGGCATCTATTGCCGACCTCTTTTCGCTCGCTGGTCGCGGTACCTCTGATTCTCGATCGTCTGCTTCAGTCATACGTGGCCTCAAGGACGGTCCCCTCGAAATTGCCGGACTTGTTCGAAAGCTGGCTAACCGACATATGGGGCCACGCGCACGCCAACTCGTCAGTGAGACGGAACCGGTTGCGAACCGCGCTGACACGAATTGCCTGGGCCGGCCGCGAACGACCGCAAAGTCCTGCTGGAGCACTGGCAGCTCTGGCCGACGCACGCCTGGATGAGGAGTTGTTCGACGAACTTGCCCAACTGGCGGCAATCAATGTCACGACATATTCCGTTGAACTGCCGCACGAAGCGCTCTCGGACTACCTCAGGGCTTGCTTCATTCTCGACGATGACGCTCGTCTCGCCAACGCGTTGCCCACGCTGCATGGCTCATCGAACAGTTGGCTGCCGGTCCTGCTCATCGCACTCACGAGCGATGACCTCAGACAAGCGTCAATCTGGGAGTCGATTGCAAACTGCAGTCTTTTCACACTGCTGGATTCCATCAGATTTCGACCCGATCTGAGTCGGGCGAACCTATCGCGCGCAGCCGAACCGGTTGGCAGACAGTTACTCGAAGAGTTCGCATGGAGTTTCGACAAGTGCCTTGCCAAATTTTCGGCGCTTCGCGCAAACGCGATCTCCGCGCTCACACGGTGTCCGGTCGCTCAAGAAGGCGGCTTCGTCCTCACAGGCATGCTGTCGCAAGACAAGGAAGTTCTTGATTGGGCGATCGAAGCATCCTCCTCGAGCGTGATCAACATCGGGCCCGTCGAATTTGGAACTCGAGTGCGGCAGGCGATATGGTTGCATCGCTCAGGAATGCGCACGGATAGCGGTCGCTTGATCGGCGCGAAGCAGGCATTCGAGGCCCTCTCGCTCGCCTTGCAATCGCGCCGGGTTCGCGGTCGAGGGCTGTTTGTCGAGGAACGCCTGCTCTCGCGTCTGGCCTATCTTCGAACGAGGATCTCCGGCCTGGGAGGCCCCATCGAATACGACCTACGAGAAGTCGAGCGCCTCCTTGAGCCGCATCGTGACGCTGAAGTCTCGTTGGATCGCGAACGTGGCTATCCAGTAAGCGAGGTGATCGATGATGCGCAAACAATGCGAATCGCGAATCCGAAACTCCGCGCCTGGTGGGGCGCTGACCTTTCCCCCGAAGGTACGCCGCTCAACAACGAGGCCGCAGCAAGGCTTTTCAACGAGAAGTACCTTCGCGTCCTGCATATCTATCGCGAGATCTGTGAAGAAAGCCTTTCTGAGCATGCGTCCTCCCTATCGATGTATCGCGCAGGGCCAATTCGATGGCGGGTGCAGTGGCAAGATGGCAGTGCCGCGAGTACTCATTGGAGGCCGGTCGCGGATTGGTCGGCCGCCGGTGCAGAACTGGTCGAAAAAGTGGATTGGACCGTCAACGACGGGACGCTGGTCGCCGAGTTGCAGCGTCTTGGAAGGTATGTCGGCGGCTCTCTACGACTCGGCAGATGGTCGATGAGAGCATCCTTCGACAGACATCACGGCTACAAAGCCATCGAAGGCGAAACCGCTGTGCTCGGCGAGGTATTCGAGTGGCTGGAATCCGATCTTCGGGCACTCTTTGCGCGTCTTCCGCAGCGCGAAGGCGCCGGTTAGCCGAACGACCGCGAGGCGCTCGAACGTGTTTCACCCGCCCGCCTTCTTGACGTTCTTGAACCCGAGCCCCGGCAGCAGCGCCAGCACGCGGTCGCGGTGGTCGCCCTGCAGTTCGACGACGCCGTCCTTGGCCGTGCCGCCGACGCCGCAGGCCGCCTTGAGCTTCTTGCCGACCGTGGTCAGTTCCGGCTCGGCCAGGCCCAGGCCGCGCACCACCGTCACGCCCTTGCCGCCGCGGCCCTTGGTCTCGAAGAACAGGCGCACGACGCCGTCGGTGGGCGGCGCCACCGCGGTCTTGCAGGCGCACTGCGCGATCGGCTGGCGGCAGCCGGGGCACATGCGGCCGGCGTCGGTCGAGTAGACGAGGCCGCCGTTCGAGTTCGATTTCATCCGCGTATTGGAACCGATCCGGCCGACGGCGCGTGCGCAGCCCGACCGTCGGCGGATGTGAAAATCGGCGCATGACCTTCGCACGCTCCGCCTCCCGCCTTCCGATCCGCCTCGTCGCGGCCGCCCTCGCGCTGGCCGCCGTCACCGCCGCCCACGCCGTCGAGCCGCTGGTGCAGCACGACGTGGTGCTGCTGGAAAAGGGGGACGTCATCGAGCAGCGCGTGGACGGCGGCTCGGACGCGATGGCGGCCTACCTGAAGACGCTGGGCCGGGCCGCGACCGAGACGATGCGGGCGCATCCGGCGCAGATCCCGTCGGCGGGGTTCATCGTCGTGGCGGTGCGGCCCGGCGGCAAGACCCGCACGTGGTTCGACTTCAAGCCCGCGCTGGCCGAGGCGACCGCCGCGGCGCTCGTGCAGGCGGTGGAGTCGACGCCCACGATGACCGTCAAGAGCGGCGAGATCGTCTTCGCGCTGCGCGTGAGCGTGTGGAGCGACAAGCCGCCCAAGGCCTACGCGCCGGCGCCGCAGGAATGGAAGGACGCGAGCAAAGGCATGAACCCCAAGCCCGACGTCGACACGCTGGTGGACATGGTGTGGCCGCGGTGATTCGCTGACCGCCGAAGCGTCGCCCGGGCGGACGCGTTAACCTGCGCTTGCTGACCTCGCAGGAGCCTGACACCGTGACCATGACGCCCTCTTCCGCCGCCATCGCCGCGCGCCGCCGCGCCTTCCGCGACCTGCACGCCGCCGGCTGTTTCGTGATCCCGAACCCGTGGGACGCGGGCAGCGCGCGCTACCTCGCATCACTGGGCTTCAAGGCCCTGGCCAGCACCAGCTCGGGCTTCGCGTGGTCGCATGCGCGGGCCGACGGCGCGATGCCGCGCGACGCCGTGCTGGCGCACCTGCGCGAGATCGTGGCGGCCACCGACCTGCCGGTGAATGCCGACTTCGAGAGCGGCTACGGCGCGACGCCGGCCGACGTCGCCGCGAGCGTGCGCCTGGCCGTGGACGCCGGCGTGGCGGGCCTGTCGATCGAGGACTCGACCGGCGACCCGACGCGCCCCATCCATGACCTGCCCGAGGCCCTCGCGCGCCTGCGTGCCGCGCGCGAGGCCATCGACGCGACCGGCGGCGACACGCTGCTCGTCGGACGGGCCGAGAACTTCCTGCACGGCCGCCCGGACCTCGCCGACACCATCGCCCGCCTGCGCGCCTACGCCGAGGCCGGCGCCGACTGCCTGTACGCGCCGGGCCTGAAGTCGCGCGCGGACATCGCCGCCGTGGTCGCGGCCGTCGCGCCCAAGCCGGTCAACCTGCTGGTGGGCGCGACGAGCGAGTTCACGCTGGCCGACATCGCGGCGATGGGCGTGCGCCGCGTCAGCGTCGGCGGCGGCATGGCGCGCAGCGCGTGGGGCGGCTTCATGCGCGCCGCCAAGGCGATCGCCGACCAAGGCTCGTTCGAGGGCTTGGCCGGCGCGGCCAGCGGCGCCGAGCTCAACGCGCTGTTCCGCGACTGACGTCCGACATGGCCGACGCGCCCAAGGCCGCGAGCGAGCACCCCGTCGTCTTCGTCAAGGGACGCGGGGCGGGATCGAACCGCCCGTCGCGCTACGTGACGGACGATCCCGAGGACGACCCGGACTACGACCCGTCGGCGCAGAAGACCGAGGTCACCGAGCGCCAGGCCAAGTCGATCCTGAACCGCAACCAGTCGCCCGACCTCGACTTCGATTTCACGATCAACCCGTACCAGGGCTGCGAGCACGGCTGCGTCTACTGCTTCGCGCGGCCGACGCACGCGTACCTGAACCTGTCGCCGGGCCTGGACTTCGAGACCAGGCTGTTCGCCAAGACGAACGCCGCCGAGGTGCTGCGCAAGGAGCTGGGACGCAAGGACTTCAACCCGGGCATCGTGGCGCTCGGCGCCGCCACCGACGCCTACCAGCCGATCGACCGCCACTACGCGATCGCGCGCCAGGTGCTGCAGGTGCTGGCCGAGTTCGACGTGGCGGTGGGCATCACGACGAAGTCGGCGCTGGTCACGCGCGACATCGACATCCTGGCACCGATGGCCAGGAAGGGCCTGGTGCGCGTGCACATGTCGATCCCGACGCTGGACCACGAGCTCTCGCGCCGGCTCGACCCGCGCGCGAACTCGCCGACACGGCGGCTCGAGGCGATCGAGGCGCTCACCAGCGCCGGCGTGCCGGTGGCCGTCTACATCGCACCGGTGATCCCCCGACTCAACGAGCACGAGATCGAGGCGATCCTCGAGGCCTGCGTCGCGCGCGGCGCCACGATGGGCCTGTACACGCTGCTGCGCCTGCCGCGCGAGGTGCGCGACCTGTTCGCCGAATGGCTGCGCCGCTGGTACCCCGAGCGCGCCGCGGAGGTTTGGCGCCTGATCCACCGCATGCACGAGGGCAAGGACTACGACTCGCGCTTCGGCAACCGCATGGTGGGCACCGGCAGCCTGGCCGAGGCGCTGGGCCAGCGCTACGACGCCGCGGCCGCGCGCCTGGGCGTGCGCTTTCCGGGCCGCACGCTGAACACGTCGCTGTTCAAGCCGCGCGGCGCGGAGCCGGCGTCGCAGGGCAGCCTGTTCTAGCGGACACGGCAATCCCTGCGCGGCACGGATCGAACGCTGCGGGCCCGATCCGTTCTAGGCCGCGCCGCCCGACGCCGCCAGGCGACGGATCGCCTCGGACGGCACCTTGGCCACCAGCAGCGTGCCCGCGCCGGGCGCCGCGTGGACGCCGAACGTTCCGCCGATCGATGCGAGGCGCTCGCGCATGTTGCGCAGGCCGATGCCGCGATTCGGGTCGAGCTGGATGCGGTCGGCCTCGAAGCCCAGGCCGTCGTCTCGGATGCGCAGGGCGACGCCGCCGTCGGCGAAATCCAGCGTGATCTCGACGTGGCGCGCCTGCGCGTGCTTGGCGACATTGGCCAGCGCCTCCTGGCTGACGCGGAACAGCGCCGTCTTGACTTCCTCGGGCAGCGGCGCCGGATCGCCCTCGACGCTGAGGTGCACGGGCGTCGCGCCGGCGTCCTCGGCCTCACGCGTGAGCAGCTCCAGCGCGGCGGGCAGGCCCAGCTCGTCGAGCATCGCGGGGCGCAGCCGGTGCGAGATGCGGCGCACCTCGTCGAGCGACTGCTTCAGGCCGCCGAGCGCCGTCTCCAGCGCGCGCGGCGCCGGGCGCGCGTCGCGCTCGAGCTGGTCGATGGCGGCCTCGACCAGCAGCTTGGCCGACACCATCGTCTGCGTGGCGCCGTCGTGCAGCTCGCGCGCGAGGTGGGCGCGCTCGTCCTCCTGGAAGCGCACGACCTGGCGCGCCAGCGTCTGCAGTTTCGCGTCGGCCACGCGCAGCTCGCTCAGGTTCAGCCAGATGCCGCTCAGGCTGATCAGCGCCACGCCGCCGCACGCGATGGCCGCGATCCACAGCAGCGTCTCGCCGATGTTGGACGAGGCCTGGGCGTCGAGCTGCGCGGTGGCCGAATCGATGTCGTCGCGGTACAGGCCGGTGCCGATCATCCAGTCCCATTGCGGGATCTCGGTGACGTAGCCGAGCTTGGGCGCGATCCGGCCGGTCGACGGCCGCCGCCACATGTACTCGACGAAGCCGCCGCCCGCGCGCGCCTGCGCGAGCAGGTTCTGGATCGTCGCGTGGCCCTGCGGGTCGCGCATCTCCGACAGGTCCTGGCCGACGAGGTCGCGCTGGCGCGGGTGCATCAGCACGGTGCCGTGCATGTCGTAGACGAAGAAGTAGCCGTCGTCGCCGTATTCCATCGACTCGAGCAGGCGCATGGCGCGCGCCTTCGAGCCCTCGACGTCGCCGTGCGCGTCCACCATCGGCGCGATCATGCTCATCGCGAGCTGCACGTAGTTCCTGAGCTCGGTGCGCCGCGCGCTGAGGTAGCCCCCCTCGACCAGCGCGTGCTCGCGCCGCGCCAGCTCGCGCTGCTGCAGCTGCACCGCCGCGGCGATCAACGCCAGCGACAGCAGCAGCGGCACCGCCGCGAGAACGAGCAACTTGGCCTTCAGACGCATGGCGCGATTGTGACAAGGCCGCGCCGGCGTGCACGACGCCGGCGCGGCCCGTTCATCGGAAGGCGATCAGGCCTTGCTGGGGCGCGCCGACGGCGCCGGCGAGCGCAGCAGCGCCTGCACGACCAGCGCCACGACGACGTTCAGCGCCAGTGCCAGCAGGCCCGTGTAGACGGTGAACTTGTCGCCGCCCAGCACGATCGAATGCACCGGCTTGACGCCGTCGGCAAAGGCCGTCCACGTGCCGGACACGATGCCGACCAGCCAGCCGGTCAGCAGCGCCGGGGCCTGCAGGCGCTTGGACCACAGGCCGAACACCAGCGCCGGGAAGGTCTGCAGGATCCACACGCCGCCCAGCAGCTGCAGGTCCAGCGCGAACTTCGTGGGCATCAGCAGGATGCACAGCAGCGCGCCCACCTTGACCACCAGCGACGCGTACTTGGCCACCTTCTCCTCCTGCGCCGGCGTGACGCCCGAGTTCACGTACGGCTTCCAGAAGTTGCGCGTGAACAGGTTGGCCGCGCCGATCGACATCACGGCCGCCGGCACCAGCGCGCCGATGGCCACCGCGGAGAAGGCGAAGCCGGCGAACCACGACGGGAACAGCGCGTTGAACAGCGCGGGCACGACGTCGTTGTTCGTCTTGACCGACAAGTGCGCCGCGTAGGCCATGTAGCCCAGCAGCGCGATCAGGCCGAGCAGCACCGTGTAGGCCGGCAGGAAGATCGCGTTCTTGCGGATCGTGGCAGCGTCCTTGGCCGCGAAGATGCCCGTGAGGGTATGCGGGTACATGAACGCGGCCATCGCCGAGCCGAGCGCCAGCGTGGCGAACGGCAGGAACTGGCCCGGGTGCAGCGTCAGGCCCGTGGCGCCGCCCTTGAGCGCGAAGGCATCGCGCGCCGACGCGAACACGCTGCCGTAGCCGCCCACCTTCATCGGGATCACGACCACCGCGACCAGCACGACGATGTAGATCATCAGGTCCTTGACGAACGCGATCAGCGCCGGCGCGCGCAGGCCCGCGGTGTAGGTGTAGAGCGCGAGGATGACGAACGCCGCGGCCAGCGGCAGCTCGCCGGTCAGGCCCAGCGCCTTGATCACCACCTCCATGCCCACCAGCTGCAGCGCGATGTACGGCATCGTGGCGACGATGCCCGTGAGCGCGACGGCCGTCTCCAGCGGGCGCGAACCGTAGCGGCCGTAGACGACGTCGGCCGCCGTCACGTGCCCCAGGCGCTTCGCCTCGCCCCACAGCTTGGGCATGATGGTGAAGACGATCGGATAGACCAGGATCGTGTACGGCAGCGCGAAGAAGCCGTACGCGCCCACCGCGTACACGAGCGCGGGCACCGCGATCACCGTGTAGGCGGTGTAGAAGTCGCCGCCCACCAGGAACCACGTGATCCACGCGCCGAAGTTGCGGCCGCCCAGGCCCCACTCGTCCAGGTGCGCGCCCTTGTGCGCGCCGCCGCGCTGCCAGCGCGAGGCCAGGAAGCCGATGATGGTCACCAGCGCGAAGAAGAAGATGAAGACCGACAGCGCGGTCCAGTTGATGTCGCCGTTCATGGCCTCACTCCTGCGGCTGTTCGTTGCGGTTGACGAACCAGATCAGCAGCGAGGTGACCGGCACCCACGCGAACATGTACCAGTAGAAGAAGGGGAATCCGGCCAACGCCGGCGTCTCGGTGTTGAACAGCGGGACGGCCAGCAGGCCGATGAACGGCAGCAGCAATAGCAGGCGCATGTCTTGTCTCCAGGTTGCGGCGGGCGCACTGCCCGCTCTGCCGCCAGTGTCCAGAAGCGGGGCGCGCGGCGCATCCGTCATGCCGCGCTGCGCCGCCAGCGGCACCACGTACGGGACAACCCCTAAGCAGCATGTGAACCGCGCGGCCGCGGGTCAGGGCACCTGCTTGTGGCGCACGGCCCCCGACAGCCCCGCGTCGGCCGCATGGAAGTAGCGGATCTCGCCGCGGCGCCACACGCCCAGCCAGATCATGTTCAGGCTGAAGGCGTCGTGGTCGCGGGCGGAGAACGGGTGGTCGTAGGTGGTGACGACGCCGCGGTGCGGCTCGCGCGGGTTCTCCAGCGCCGCCTTCACCGCGGCGGGCGCGGTGTCGCCGCGCGTGGCGAACAGCGCGCGCACCAGCAGGTTGACGCTGTCGTAGGTCTGCGCCGCGGCCATCAGCGAGCCGGGCGGGCGATGCGCGTTGCGGCGCGCGAAGGCCGCGATGAACGCGGTGCGCGCCTCGTTGGCCGAGTCCTGGATGATGCTCTGGGTCATCATCGTGCCCTCCAGCGGACCGGCACCGGCGGCGTCCAGCACGCTGCGGAACGACAGCGTCCACGGGGCGAAGTACGGCACGTCCCAGCGCAGCGCGGCGCGCGCCCGCACGGCGGCGGCCTCGCCCGGCCCCACGGTGTAGACGACCAGCGCCTGCGCACCGGCCGCGCGCGCCGCCTGCAACTGCTCGCCCAGCGACGGCGCGTCCGCGGCGAAGCGTCCGACGTAGGCCGGCTGCAGCCCGCGCCTGGCGAGCTGCGCGCCGATGTCCGCGACGCCGCCGTCGCCGTAGCCGGTGGTGTCGGCCAGGATCGCGATGCGCGCCAGTCGCCGCCGGTCGACGATCTCGCCGACGAGGAACTCGGCGTTCAACGCATCGACCGGCGCGACGCGGAAAACCATGCTGTCCGCGCTCCTCGCGCGCCGCGTGATCGCCGTGCCCTGCGCGCACGGCACGATCAGCAGCTGGCGGCGCGACTCGAACACGTCGAGCGCCTGCATCGCGACGCCGGTGTTGCAGAACCCGATCGTCGCGTCGACGCGGCTGTCGTCCACCAGCGCCGCGGCCGCCGCCCGGCCGGCGGCCGGGTCGCCGCGATCGTCGCGCAGCACCAGTTCCAGCGGCCGCCCCAGCACGCCGCCGGCGGCGTTGATCTCCTGCACCGCCAGTTCCGCCCCCTGCTGCACGCTGCTGCCGAAGTCGGCGGAGGCGCCCGTCAGCGGCGCGATGACGCCGATGCGGATCGGCCCCGCGTCCGCGCGCGCGAACGGGCATGCGAGCGCGCCCGCGAGCGCCGCGGCCGCCAGCGCGGCCCCTCTCGTGGCGGCTCGCCATCGACAACGTGGCGACGAGGCGGGGACGACGGCGCGCGCGGCGGCGCGGGGCAGCGGGTGGGTCATGGCTTGTCTCCGACGCGGCGAAGGTCGACGCGCCTTCGCTCTGCAGCCAGTCTGTCGCGCCGGCCGCCGCGGCGCAGCCGTTGCACCGCGGCCCGCGATCCGCGCCTTCACTTAGGGGAGAACACCATGTCGGGTGTCGTTTCCGGTCGCCAAGCGGCGCCGCGGTGACTAGCCTTGCACGCTCGGGCCGCGGCGACGACCGTGCGCCGTCCCGCTCGATCCGACAACAGGGAGGCTCCATGCAGATCGATTTCCACTTCGGCGCCACGTACGCCATCGCGCGACTGGCCGGCTTCGGCGACGCCGACGCCCAGGTCGTCGCGTACTCGGCGCAGTACGTCGACGACTCCACCACCACCGGCTTCATCCGCTTTGACAACGGCATGCGCTTCTACCGCCAGGCCACCGCCCATCCGCCGCTGGACCTGCAGAACGCCAGCAACGACGTCGGCGCCCAGAGCTGGCTGCCGTTCCATTTCCTGCCGGGCAACGACGGCCTGGACACGCGCGCGCCCACCGACGACCAGTACCGTCACCGCCTGGTCTGCCGCCCCGACAGCTTCGTGGCGCGCGCCATGATGCGCGACGTCATCGAGGCCAAGGCGCACGCGCCTGACCACAGCCTGCACCGCCTGGGCATCGCGGCGCACGTGTTCGTCGACACCTTCGCCCATCGCGGCTTCATCGGCGAACGCACGAGCTTCAACGACGTGCGCCGCATCGAGACGGCGTCCGGCCAGGGCCTGCAGCGCATGCCCGTGCCGCCCATCGGCCATGGCCAGGTCAGCACCTACCCCGACCGCCCGTTCCTGCACTGGCGCTACGAGAACAGCGCGGGCGAGCAGGTCGAGCGCGACAACCCGAGCGACTTCCTGCTGGCCGCCCAGCGCCTGTGCCAGGAGTTCCAGCGCTACCGCCTCGGCGCTCCGGACGCCCCGGCCGCCGGCCTGGACGACGTCGCGTGCGACCGGCTCGCGACGCTGATCAAGGGCGCCGCCGACGACGACGGCGACGTGCGCCTGCAGCACTGGCTGCGCGCGCTGCAGGCCGACCACTTCGGCTTCGGCCCGTCGTCGCCAACCTACGTGGGCAAGGGCAAGGGCTCGTGGAAGCACATCGCGCTCGGCGACTTCTATCTCAGCTGGCTGCAGAGCGCGCAGCGCGACATGGACGCCATCCCGCTCGACAAGCGCTCCCTGCTGCAACGCATCGGCGCCAAGCTGCTGGAAGCCGGCGCCGAGCACACCGAGGCCCTGGCCGATCACTTCAACGTCGAGTCGGTCACCTACCCGTTCAACGCCGCCTTCCTGACCAGCCACTACAAGCGCTTCCACGACGCCGCCGAGGAACAGCGCTTCGCGGTGTTCAAGAAGATCTTGCCGAGGTTCGGGATCTACGAGGCTTGAGGGTCGCCGAGGAACAGCGCTTCGCCATGTTCAAGAAGAACGCGCCGCGGTTCGAGATCTACGAGGCTTGAGGCGTCGCGCGGACGCGCGCGCCGCGCCGGCGTGCGTTCACCAGCGCGTGCGCCCGTCGTGCCTGCGCGCGGTCGCGCGCATGACGCGCATGCGCACGGACGCGCGTCCGCGTCCGCGGGCGCGACACCGAGAACGGGCGCTACCCCAGCTTCCCCGCGTGCTCCACCGCGTACTTGATCAGCTCCGCCTGCCCTTCGAGCGCCAGCTTGCGCTTGATGTTCTGGCGGTGGGCCTCGACAGTGCGGACGCTGACGTCCATCTCGCGGGCGATGTGCTTGCTGGACAGGCCGCGGGCCAGCGCCGCGAGGATCTCGCACTCGCGCGAGGACAGGATGGGCCGCGGCGTCTGGTTGCGGAACAGGCGCCGCGACACCGCCGGGCTGAGGAAGGTGCCACCGCCGGCGACGGCCTCGATCGCCGCGATGATTTCGCTGGCCGGCGAGTCCTTCAGCACGTAGCCGCGCGCGCCGGCCTGCATGGCGCGCTGCACGTACTCCGGGTTGTCGTACATCGACAGCATCAGCACCAGCAGCGAGGGCTCGCGCTCGAGCAGGTCGGACGTGAGGTCGATGCCGTTCAGGCCCTTCATGCCCACGTCCATCAGCACCAGCGTGGGACGCAGCGACTCCAGCGCGGCGCGCGCCTCCTCGGCATTGCCGGCCTCGCCCACCACCGCGAACCCAGGCACGGCCTCGAGCCGCGCGCGCAGGCCGTCGCGCACGAGCGGGTGGTCGTCGACCAGCAGCAGCCGGATCGCGGGCGCGGCCGGCGTCTCGGGGCCGGGAGGAGAGGAAGCCATGCGCCATTAGACCGCAGCGCCGTGGCATCTCGGTCGCGCGCGTTCCGCGTCGCGCGCTACCGATGCGACGGCCCGGCGCCGGTTGCGACCCAGTCGGAGGATGGCGTCCAGCCGCGGAAGTCGCGCATCGCGGGCATGTCGGACTTGTCGATGCCCGCGCGCGAGCGGCGCTGGCCGAACTTTCCGGAGCGGGCCAGCACGCACACGGGGCATTCGATGATGCCGACCTTCTCCTCGTGCACCAGGTGCACCACGCCGCACTTGGCGCAGTGGCCCAGGTGGGTGTCGGCGCCCTCGCGCATCGGCGTGAAGACGTCCTTGAGCATGCGGCTGAGCGTGACGCCGCACTCGGAGTCGTAGGTGCAGGCGTAGTAGTCGTAGGCCCACACCATCGCCTCGAAGGCCTCGACGCCGGCGTCCACCAGGCGGCGCTGCAGGCAGAAGATGGCGGTGGCGCAGAGGCGGCGGTGGGCGCTGCCCCACAGGTCGCGGTGGTCGCGCGTGCGGTCGCGCGGGGTGCCGCGTTCGCGCTTGACCTTCGGGTTGAGCACCTCGGCGATGCCGCGCAGCTGCGCGGCGCGCACGTCGCTGGTGGCCAGCATGCGGTCCTCCACTTCGGTGGGCCGCATCTGGTGGCGCAGCATCGCCAGGATCAGGCTGGACGTGCCGGGCATCAGGAACGTGGCCGGCGGCCGGCCGGACCGTTTGCTGACCGGCGTGCGTTCGGCCACGCGGTAGGCGGCGCTCTCCTGCTGCACGGCGTGGCGCGTCAGCGCGAATTCCTGCTCGCAGCACTGCGTGAGCGCGAACAGGCCGCGCAGGTTGGACTCGACGCCGTCGTCATCGGGGCGCAGCAGGCGGTCGATGAGCGCCTCCGTCAGCCGCGGCACCGCCAGCAGCGCGCCGGGATTGCCGCCCCACTCCAGGAACGCGAACGCCGGCAGTTCCTGCAGCGCGCGGATCACCTCGCGGTCGGTGATGTCGCACACCAGCGCGGCGCTGGCCGGATCGTCGGCGTAGCGCACGAAGGTGGCGAGCGCGAGCCGGTTGATGCGCTTGACCAGCGGGCGCCACATCTCGTGGTCGGGCGTGAGCATCGGCCGGCGCTCGGGCAGGCGGCGCACCAGGCGTTCGGTGAGCGCGGGCCGCCACAGGGCGACGGGCGTGGTGGCCAGGTCGTCGAGCTGGGCGTCGGGCATGGCGGCCAGGCGCATCGCCACGCCCAGCGGCACGCCGAACAGCTCGACCGCGTGTTGCGGGTTGCGCCGCGCCACCTCCGCGAGGCCTTCGATGATTTCCTCGTTGAGCGTCTTCTGGTCGCTCGGGCCCTTGGCCACACCGGTCTGTGTCATCTTTCCCCTCTGTGCTGTTTCAGGTGAGCTCGCCAACCTCATCTTGTTGTGCATTTGCACACAACAATTCGCGATTGATGGGATATTTGTTGGCTTGAGGGGACTGTGACACACAAGAATCGGCCCATCAATCCGATATTTGTGGGCATTTTGCTGTGATCCGGTCTAAACTGGACATTCCCCCTAGCTTGGCGCCAGGAGCCCATGGAAGACCTGCTGCAGACCCACCCGGCCGCGACAGAGCCCGAGACGACGTCCACCGAGCCGGCGCTGAGCGTCAACGTGCGCCGTTTCCTGCTGTCGCATGGCGTCAAGGAGCACAACCATGCCTCGGAGATCGCACGCATCATCAATGTCGACCGCTCGCAGTCGTACCGCCGGCTCAAGGGCGACGTGGCGTGGAGCCACACCGATCTGCGGGCGGTCGCCCATCATTTCGGTGCGCCCGACGAACTGCTGCTGCCGCGCGACGAGCTCGCCCGCTTCGCGCACCCGGGCAGCGACGGCGTGCCGGCGCTGATCCGCGTGCCCAATCTGCCGCCCACCGGGCTGCTGGTGCCCGGGCCCGAGCTCGCGCCGGGCGAGAGCAGCGACCTGGTGGCGATCCGCGCCGGCACGAGCTGGGAGATCCACCTCAACGGCGACGAGCCCTTCGGCGCACGCCGCTTCGCCATCGAGGCGCTCACGATCCGCAGCCACGCGCACCTGCAGGTGGCGCTGCTGGAGGACGACACCGTCGCCGCGGGCGCGCTGGTCGACGCGTTTCGCCCGCTGGGCATCGTCGCCACGCCGTTCGTCGACAGCGACTCGCTGCGCACCGCCATCGCGCACCGCCGCTTCGACGCCTACGTGCTGGACTGGCTGCTGGCCGAAGGCACCGCGGCGGGCATCGTCGAGGAGATCCGCGGGCATCGCGCGCACGTGCCGATCCTGGTGGTCACGGGCGCGCTGATGGCCGATTCGGAGATGGAAAAGAGCCTGCTGGAGCTGTCGGCGCAGTGGAACTTCTCCACGCTGGACAAGCCCGTGCGCCCGATGAACCTGGCCAACGCGCTCAAGCAGATGGTCAGCGCGTCGCGCGGCTGAAGCGTCCGGGCCGCGCCGGCCACAATGGGCGCATGAGACCGCATCTCCTGTCGAGCGCCCTGCTGCTGGCCGGCGCGCTCGCGGCCCCGGCCGCATCGATCGCGGCGCCGCCCGAGCGCGCCGCCGCCGACGCCACCGCAGTCGCGTTCAGCTTCGACGGCACGCCCTACGTCCACCGCTGGTCGCAAAAGGGCCAGAACGAGTTCACGCCGCCCGCGCAGGCCGATCTCGCCAAGTGGCAGGACATGGTCACCGTGCAGCTGTACGACAAGGTGCACACCGCCGACCAGCTCGCCTTCATCGCCAACGCGGTGCTGGTGGCCTACCAGAAGGCCGGCCTGATCATCCGCACCAACTCGCTGGCGGCCACCGCGGCGCGGCCGGCGGAGCACATGGTCGTGGCGGTGCTCGACGACAAGGGCCTGCGCGAAATGGTGTTCGCGCGCTTCCGGCTCGTGCCCGAGGGCGGCGAGGCGCTGATCTACTCGCACCGCGTCTACGGCCCGAAGCCCGACGACACGGCCAGCGCGTGGTTCCGCGAGAACGACCTGCCGCTGGAAAAGGCGATGATGATGTGGACGGACATCCCGTCCGTCGCGGCGCTGCGGGCGCTGCCGCAGTCGCCGTAGGGTCCAACGAGGAAGTGGCGGGCGTGCGCGTGCGCCGGCCCGCCCCGCAGCGTCCCTACAGCAGCCAGCTGAAGAAGATCAGGTACAGGCCGCCCAGGATCGCCACCCACTTGGACACGTAGTAGGTGCGGCGGTGCGTGGCCTTGAGCTTCTTGGCCTGCAGGCGCAGCTTGTAGAAGTTCTGGAAGAAGCGGTTGATGCCGCCCACGCGCTCGCCGGCCTCGTTGGGCGCGGCGGAGGCGGCCATGATGTTGTTCGCGAACCAGCGGTTGATCGCGGCCAGGATGCGGCCGTGCAGCGGGCGCTCGACGTCGCAGAACAGGATCACGCGCTGGTGGTCGGTGGTGTTGGCGGCGTGGTGGATGAAGGTCTCGTCGAACAGGATGGCCTCGCCGTCCTTCCAGAAGTAGCGCTGGCCGTCCACCTCGATGTAGCAGTCGGGCGAGTTGGGGGTGGCGAGGCCCAGGTGGTAGCGCACCGAGCCGGCATACGGGTCGCGGTGGCGCACCAGCTTGCCCTCGGGCGGCAGCGACGCGAACATCGCGCCCTTGATCGACGGGATGCTGTTGAGCAGCTCCACCGTGCGTGGGCACGACGCCTTGGCCGACGCCAGTTCCTCGCCGTACCACTTCAGGTAGAAGCGCTTCCAGCCGGAGCGGAAGAACGAGTTGAAGCCCATGTCGTTGTAGCCGGTGGCCACGCCGATGCGACCCGCTTCGTTCAGGCTCAGCGCCTCGGCGCGGATCTCCTCCCAGTGCGCCTGCAGCGGCGCCAGGTCGGGAAAATCGGTGGCCGGCGCGTACGGCGTGAACTTCACGCGCGAGAACAGCACCATCAGCATGTTGTACGGGGCCAGCAGCACCGTGTAGTCGGTGAAGGCCTTCATCAGCCCGAAGCGGGCGCGGCCGCGCAGGTGCACGAACAGGGCCGACCCCATGAGCAGCACGAAGATGCCGACACGGATCGCGATGGAGTACGGGTGGGTCATGGGGGCACAACGCCACGGGGCCGCGGCATCAGGAGGAACCCTGTATTTTGCCGGGATCGGGGCGCCTTGTCCTCGACCATGTCATCAGGCTGAACGCCTCCGTCGTCACCTGCTCGACAGTTGGCCCGGTGCCGAAGGCTCGCCTGCCCGTTCCCGCAGGCGGGGGACGGCGGCCAGCCTCGATAATCGGGGAATGAATCCGCTGCTCGGCACGCTCCACCCCTACCCGTTCGAACGCTGGCGCCTGCTGGCCAAGGACGTCGTCCCCTCGCGCGCCCATCGCCCCATCAGCCTGGGACTGGGCGAGCCGCGCCATCCGACGCCGCAGCTGATCAAGGACGCCATCACCAGCCACCTGGGCGGCCTGGCGAGCTACCCGTCGACGCTGGGCGACGCCGGCCTGCGCCAGGCGATGGCCGACTGGGTGCAACGGCGCTACGGCGTGGCGCTGGATCCGGCGCGCCAGCTGCTGCCGGTCAACGGGTCGCGCGAGGCGCTGTTCTCGTTCGCCCAGGCGGTGCTAGACCCGACCTGGCGCGGGCGCGCGGGCGCGCAGCCGCCGATCGTCCTGTGCCCCAACCCGTTCTACCAGATCTACGAAGGCGCGGCCCTGCTGGCCGGCGCCGAGACGGCGTTCGCCAACAGCGACCCGGCGCGCAACTTCGCCGCCGACTGGGGCGCCGTCGACGAGGCCACCTGGGCTCGCACGCAGCTGATGTTCGTCTGCTCGCCGGGCAACCCCACCGGCGCCGTGATGCCGCTGGCCGAGTGGAAGACGCTGTTCGAGCTGAGCGACCGCCACGGCTTCGTCATCGCCAGTGACGAGTGTTACTCCGAGATCTACTTCGGCCCGGAAGGGGCGCCGCCGCTGGGCGCGCTGGACGCCGCCCGCCAGCTGGGACGCGACGATTTCCGCAACCTGCTGGTGCTGACGTCGCTGTCCAAGCGCTCGAACGTGCCGGGCCTGCGCTCGGGCTTCGTGGCCGGCGACGCGGCGCTGGTCAAGTCCTTCCTGCTGTACCGCACCTACCACGGCAGCGCGATGAGCCCCGTGGTGCAGGCCGCGAGCGAAGCCGCCTGGCGCGACGAGGCGCACGTCGTGGAGAACCGCGAGCAGTACCGCCGCAAGTTCGCCCAGGTCACGCCGATGCTGGCCGGCAAGCTCGATGTGCGCCTGCCGGACGCCGCGTTCTACCTCTGGGCGGGAATTCCGTCGCATTTGCACGGCGGCGACGACGTCGCGTTCGCCTTGGGCCTGCTGGCTCAATACAATGTGACGGTACTGCCCGGCAGCCTGCTCGCCCGCCCGTCGCACGGCGTCAACCCCGGCGCCGGCCGCATCCGGCTGGCGCTGGTGGCCGAGACCGCCGAGTGCGTCGAAGCCGCCGAACGCATCCTCGCCTACATCCAAGACATCTCATGAGCCTGCAATCCATCATCGACGCCGCGTGGGAAGACCGCGCCAAGTTCTCGCCCGCCGAGGCGCCGTCCGACGTGCGCGCCGCCGTGGAGTCGGTCATCGAGGACCTGAACGCCGGCCGCGTGCGCGTGGCCACGCGCGAGGGCGTGGGCCAGTGGACGGTGCACCAGTGGGTCAAGAAGGCCGTGCTGCTGTCGTTCCGCCTGAACGACAACAAGCCGATGCACGCCGGCGCGCTCCAGTACTTCGACAAGGTGGCGCCCAAGTTCGCCCACCTCGACGAGACCGACCTGCGGGCCACCGGCGTGCGCATCGTGCCGCCGGCCGTCGCCCGCCACGGCAGCTTCATCGGCCGCAACGCGATCCTGATGCCGTCGTACGTCAACATCGGCGCCTACGTCGACGAGGGCACGATGGTCGATACCTGGGCCACCGTCGGCTCGTGCGCGCAGATCGGCAAGAACGTGCACCTGTCGGGCGGCGTGGGCATCGGCGGCGTGCTGGAACCGCTGCAGGCCAACCCGACCATCATCGAGGACAACTGCTTCATCGGCGCGCGCTCGGAAGTGGTCGAGGGCGTGATCGTGGAGGAGAACTCGGTCATCTCGATGGGCGTGTTCATCGGCCAGAGCACCAAGATCTACGACCGCGCCACCGGCGAAGTCACGTACGGCCGCGTGCCGGCGGGCTCGGTGGTGGTGGCCGGCTCGCTGCCGTCGGCCGACGGCAAGTACAGCCTGAACTGCGCGGTGATCGTCAAGCGCGTCGATGCGCAGACGCGCTCCAAGACGAGCATCAACGACCTGCTGCGCGCCTGAGCGCTCGACGCAAGCGCTCGCAAGCCGATAAACGAAGTTGGGAGCCGCGAGATCCGCGGCGACGAATCGAACCCGCGCCCGATCGGGGCGCCAAGAGGAGAGCTCGATGGACGGCGGAAACATGGAACGCGTGCTGCATCTGATGGCCGACAAGGGCGCATCGGATGTCTACCTGACGGCCAACTCGCCGATCCAGCTGAAGATCAACGGCCAGCTGGTGCCGGTGTCCGACCAGATCCTGACCCCCGGCCAGCCGCGCGCGCTGCTGGCCGAGCTGCTGACGCCCGTGCAGCTTGAAGAGCTCGACCAGACCGGCGAGCTGAACCTGGGCATCGGCATCCGCGCGGTCGGCAGCTTCCGCCTGTCGGCGTTCAAGCAGCGCGCGTCGATCGCGGCGGTGATCCGCTGCATTCCGCACAAGATCCCGTCGATGGACACGCTGAACCTGCCGCCGGTGCTGGCGTCGCTGGCGCTCGAGCGCCGCGGCCTCGTGCTGGTGGTGGGCGCCACCGGCAACGGCAAGAGCACGTCGCTGGCGTCGATGATCGAATGGCGCAACACGCAGCTGTCGGGCCACATCCTCACCATCGAGGAGCCGATCGAATTCCTGTTCTCGAACAAGCGCTCGATCATCAACCAGCGCGAAGTGGGCCGCGACACCGCGTCGCTGCACATCGCGCTGAAGAACGCGCTGCGCCAGGCGCCCGACTGCATCCTGATCGGCGAAATCCGCGACCGCGAGACGATGTCGATGGCGATCTCGTACGCGCTGTCGGGCCACCTGGTGCTGGCCACGCTGCACGCCAACAACAGCTCGCATACGCTGGGCCGTATCCTGTCGTTCTACACGCCGGAAGCGCGCCCCGCGCTGCTGGGCGACCTGGCCGCGGCGCTCAAGGCGATCGTGTCGCAGCGCCTGCTGCGCTCGACGGCGGGCGGCCGCGTGCCGGCGGTCGAGGTGCTGCTGAACAGCCGCTTCATCGCCGAGCTGATCGAGAACGGCGACATCCAGGGCGTGCGCGAGGCGATGGACAAGTCGCTGGCCGAAGGCTCGCAGATGTTCGAGGCGGACATCGCCCGCCTGATCAACATGGGCCTGGTCACCCAGGAAGAAGGCCTGCTGGGCGCCGACTCGCCCACCAACCTGCTGTGGCGCCTGCAGAACGAGATGACGCCGGTGTCGCGCGTGGCCCCGGCCAAGGTCGAGTCCGACGCGCCGTCGTTCACCGAGATCACGCTCGACGTGATCCCCGAGGAACCGCAGGCCCCGCGCCAGCGCCTGGGCGGCATCGGCGCGGACCTGCATCGGTCCAAGCACGGCTGAACCCGACGAGCTATCCCGAATCGATGGATGCCACGCTCCTCCTGCTCGAACAACTGATCGCCCGCGCCTCCGTCACGCCCGACGACGCGGGCTGCCAGGCGCTGATCACCGAGCGGCTGCAGGCCATCGGATTCGACTGCGAGCACCTGCCGTCCGGCCCGGCCGACGGCGTCGTCAGCAACCTGTGGGCCGTGCGCGCCGGCGCGCGCCCGGGGCCGACGCTCGTCCTTGCCGGCCACACCGACGTGGTGCCCGCCGGCCCGCTCGACCAGTGGACGAGCGCGCCCTTCGTGCCGAGCTACCGCGAAGGCAAGCTCTTCGGCCGCGGCACCGCCGACATGAAGACCTCGCTGGCCGCGATGGTGGTCGCCGCCGAGGAGTTCATCGCCGCGCATCCGGAGCACGGCGGCCGCATCGCCTTCCTGCTCACCAGCGACGAGGAAGGCCCGTCGGTGGACGGCACGGTGCGCGTGGTCGACACGCTGCAGGCGCGCGGCGAGCAGCTCGACTGCTGCATCGTCGGCGAGCCCACCTGCGTCGAGCGGCTGGGCGACATGGTCAAGAACGGCCGCCGCGGCAGCCTGTCGGCGCGGCTGACGGTGATCGGCGTGCAGGGCCACGTCGCCTACCCGCACCTGGCGTGCAACCCGATCCACGTCGTGGCCCCGGCCATCGCCGAGCTCGCCGCCACGCGCTGGGACGAGGGCAACGACCACTTCCCGCCCACCAGCTTCCAGATCTCCAACCTGCGCGCGGGCACCGGCGCCACCAACGTCATCCCCGGCGAGGCGGTGATCGACCTGAACTTCCGCTTCTCGACGGAATCGACGCCCGAGCAGCTGAAGGCGCGCGTCGCGCAGATCCTGCAGCGCCATGGCGTCGAGCACCGCGTCGCGTGGACGCTCGGCGGCTCGCCCTTCCTCACGCGGCCCGGCACGCTCAGCGAGGCGCTGCTGCGCGCGATCGGCGACGAGACGGGCGGCGTGAAGGCGGAACTGTCCACCACCGGCGGCACGTCCGACGGCCGCTTCATCTCGCGCATCTGCCCGCAAGTGGTGGAATTCGGACCGGTCAACGCGACGATCCACAAGATCGACGAGCATGTGGCCGTGGCCGACGTGCCGCGCCTGAAGAACATCTACCGGCGCACGATGGAGAATCTCCTGGCGCCGAACGAATCATGACCCTCATCGACTACCTGCACCGGGCCAGCGCCCGCCTCGCCGAGGCGGGCGTTTCGTTTGGGCACGGCACCACCAACGCGTTCGACGAGGCTGCCTGGCTGGTGCTCTGGAAGCTGGGCCTGCCGCTGGACGACCTCGACGGCGTCGCCGGCCGCGCGCTGTCGGCCGACGAGATCGCCACGCTCGACGCCTTCGTCGGCGAGCGCATCGCCACGCGCCGCCCGGCGGCCTACCTCACCGGCGAGGCCTGGCTGCAGGGCGTGCCGTTCACCGTCGACGAGCGCGTGATCGTGCCGCGCTCGCTGATCGCCGAAGTGCTGGCCGAAGGCGTCATCGACGCGTGGATGCCGCCCGACACGTCCCGCGTGCTGGACCTGTGCACCGGCAACGGCAGCCTGGCGGTGCTGGCCGCGATGGCGTGGCCCGACGTCGCCGTCGACGCGGCCGACCTGTCGCCCGATGCGCTGGCCGTGGCCGCGCTCAACGTGAAGCGCCACGCGCTCGAGAGTCGCATCGCGCTGCACCAGGGCGACGGCCTCGCCGCGCTGCCCGCGGGCCGCCGCTACGACCTCGTCCTGTGCAACCCGCCGTACGTGAACGCGCAGTCCATGCGCGAGCTGCCCGCCGAATACCAGGCCGAGCCCGAGATGGCGCTGGCCGGCGGCAACGACGGCATGGACTTCATCCGCGCGCTGTTCGCGCACGCCCCCGACCGCATGGCGGACGACGCGGTGCTCGTGCTGGAGATCGGCAACGAACGCCCCTTCTTCGAGGCCGCCTTCCCCGGACTGGAAGTCGTCTGGCTTCCCACGCAACTGCATGACGACGCCGTGCTCCTGGTCACGCGCGCCATGCTGGAGGACGGCATCGCGCCGGCCCCGAAAGCTTCCTGACCCATGATCACGCTCCGCAACCTGCAACTGCGCCGAGGGACGAAGATCGTCCTGGACGGCGTCAACGTCACCGTCAACCCCGGCGAGAAGGTGGGCCTGGTCGGGCGCAACGGCGCCGGCAAGTCCAGCCTGTTCGCGCTGCTGGCCGGCCGCCTGCACCAGGACGCCGGCGACTTCGAGATCCCGCCGCGCTGGCGCCTGGGCGAGGTCGCGCAGCACATGCCCGAGACCGAGGACTCGGCCACCGACTTCGTGCTCGAGGGCGACATCCCGCTGATGGAGGCCCAGCGCGAGCTGGCCGCCGCCGAGGCCGCCGAGGACGGCGAGGCGATGGCGCACGCGCACATGAAGATCGGCGAGGCCGGCGGCTTCGACGCCCGCTCCCGCGCGCAGGCCCTGCTGATGGGCCTGGGCTTCAAGCACGAGCAGGTCGACGCGCCGGTCAACAGCTTTTCCGGCGGCTGGCGCATGCGACTGCAGCTGGCCCGCGCGCTGATGTGCCCGGCCGACCTGCTGCTGCTCGACGAACCGACCAACCACCTGGACCTCGACGCGCTCGTCTGGCTCGAATCCTGGCTGCAGCGCTTCGACGGCACGATCGTGATGATCAGCCACGACCGCGAGTTCCTCGACGCGATCACCGGCGTCACGGTACACCTGGACGAAGGCACGTTGACGCGCTACGGCGGCAACTACTCGACGTTCGAGGAGATGCGCGCCGAGCGGATGTCGCAGCAGGCCGCCGCCCACAGCCGCCAGCAGGAGAAGGTCGCGCAGCTGCAGCGCTTCATCGATCGCTTCAAGGCCAAGGCCAGCAAGGCCAAGCAGGCGCAGAGCCGCGTCAAGGCGCTGGCGCGCATGGAGCGCATCGCGCCGGTGCTGACGGCGTCGGACTTCGCGTTCGAGTTCAAGGAACCCAAGAGCCTGCCCAATCCGATGCTCGCGATGTCGAACATGGAATGCGGCTACCTCGTGCAGGACGACGTCGACCCCGACACCGAGCCGACGCGCAAGGTCATCGTCCGCAACATCAACAAGACGGTGCTCGCGGGCCAGCGCATCGGCATCCTGGGCGCCAACGGCCAGGGCAAGTCGACGCTGGTCAAGACGATCGCGCGCAGCATGCCCGCGCTCGGCGGCGAGGCCGTCGAGGGCAAGGGGCTGTCGATCGGCTACTTCGCGCAGCAGGAGATGGATGTCGTGCACGCCGACGACACGCCGCTGCAGCACATGGTGCGGCTTGCCAAGAACGTCGGGCCCGAGGGCCGCGAGCAGGAGCTGCGCGACTTCCTCGGCCAGTTCCGCTTCGTCGGCGACATGGTGCACCAGCAGATCGGCACGCTGTCGGGCGGCGAGAAGGCGCGCCTGGTGCTGGCGTCGCTGGTGTGGCAGCGCCCCAACCTGCTGCTGATGGACGAGCCGACCAACCACCTGGACCTCACCACCCGCGAGGCGCTGTCGATGGCGCTCAACGAGTTCGAGGGCACCGTGATGCTGGTGAGCCACGACCGCGCGCTGCTGCGCGAGGTCTGCGACGAGTTCTGGCTGGTGGCCAAGGGCGCGGTGCTGCCGTTCGACGGCGACCTGGACGACTACCAGAAGTGGCTGCTCGAGACCTCGCGCGCCGTCGCGCGCGGCCAGCCGGCGCCGCCGCTGCCCGGCAACCTCGACAGCCTGGTGGGCGGCACGCCGGCGCCGGCGGCCAAGGCACCCAAGGCGGCGTCGACGCCCGCTGCGGCACCGACGCCCGCCCCGGCGGCCAATACCAAGCCGGGTACCGCCCGCAACGACGACCGCAAGGCCGCGGCGCAGCAGCGCACGCAGGTCGCGGCCCGGACGCGCCCGCTGCGCATCGAGATCGAGCAGATCGACAAGCGCATGGAGAAGCTCGCCGCCGAGAAGGCCGAGCTGGAGGCGGCGATGTCCACCGGCGCGATGACCGGCGCGGAGATCGCCGACGCCGGCCGGCGGCTGGCGCACGTGGGCGCGGAGGTCGCGATGCTCGAGGAACGGTGGTTGGAACTCACGGAACAGATCGAGTCCTTGCAGTCCGGGTCATGAAAATCGCGCGCGGCGGCCCGACAATGGACGCAACGACACCCGGAACCCCGTAGCGCACACCTCGAGATGGCGATCCCGACCCGCATGCCCCGCCGCCCCGCGGCCGTCATCGTTGCCATCGTCCTGTCCGCCATCGCCGCCGAGGCCGCGTCGCAAGCCGGCGCGGACCGCCTGCTGCCGGTGGGGCACGACACGCTGGAGGACTACCGCCTCGACGCGGACTCCATCCAGCGCGACGGCAGCACGGTGCGCTTCCACCTGATCGGCACCAGTCCCCACCCGGACTACGGCGGCGACTACGACGGGCAGGTGCTGGTGGACTGCGCCAGCCACCAGCGCCGCGAGATGGGGGCGGTGATCCGCTACCAGCGCGGTGTCGAGACCCACAACCGGCCGGACAAGCAGATGCGCGAGGTCTTTGCCGGCACGCGCCAGGATGCCGAGATGCGGCTGGTGTGCCGGCTGGCGGGCGTGCCGGTGCCCGCCGTCGCGGTCGCTGCCGCGACGCCGCCGGCGCCCGAACCCGCGCCTTCGCCCGCACCCGCACCGGCCCTCGCGCCTTCGCCTGCCCCCGCCCCCGCGCAGGGCGGCCAGTTCGAGTTCGCACCGGTGCTGCCGTCGCCGACCTGGTCTGCCGCCCTGCCGAACACGTCGCGGCCGGTCGCCCGCGCGGCGGAGCCGCCGCCGCATCCACCGGGCAGGCCGTTCACGCTGCTGTCGGCAGCCGACCTGCAAGCCACGGGCAGCGAAGCGCAGGTGGACTATGCGATCCTCGTCGACAGCGTGCGGCACAAGGGCGCCGTCGCCAGCTACCTCGTGCAGGTGCTGGCCCGGGGCGCGAAGTCCGCCACGCGCGAGCACTGGATCGCCGACTGCGGCCGCCACCTGCGGGCGTTCCAGCCGGAGGATTCGCCGCCCGGCGCGCGCCTGACGGCCTACCCCGTGCAGGCCGACACCCGCGCCGCCCGCGAGATGGCGACGGCCTGCGCGATGGCCGACGGCCCGCGCAACCGCTGGTTCGCGGGCTTCGTGGTGACGGCCGACGGCGTGGTCGTCGCGCCGCGCGAGCGCACGATGGGCTGCGCCGCGATCGTCGCACGCGTGGGCACCCAGCGCCGGCGCGCGACGCTCGTGGCGCAGGAGCCCGGCGTGAGCGTGCTGCGGCTGGACGGCGGCGGCCCGTGGACGTTCATGCCGTCCGTCGGCGTGGCGGCGAGCCTGGATCACGCGCCCGTCACGATGCTGGGCGTGCTGGGCACGGCGCCGCGCGTCAGCGCCGCGTTCGTCCAGGACGCCGGCTCGAACGCGGACGATTCGGGCTGGCCCCAGGTGACCACGCTGCCGGATGCCGCGCTCAGCGAGGGCATCGTCTGGAACGGCAGCGGCGCGGCGGTCGGCCTGGCGATGGCCCTGCGCCCGCCCGACCGCCGCGGCACGCGCTCGTACGTGCGCATGCTGCCGGTCAGCGAGATCCGCAACCGCCTGCGCGGCCACGGCATCCAGTGGGACACGAGCGACGGCGGCGGACTGGACGCGGAGGCCGCGATGCGGCGCGCCGTGTCGGCCACGCTGCCGCTGACCTGCGAGAACGGCCCCTGACGACGCGGCCGTCGCACAAGACACATCGAACGAACGAGGGAGCACACGAATGATCATCGGCATCGACCTGGGAACGACCAACAGCCTGGCCGCCGTCTGGCAGGACGGCCAGGCGCGGCTCATCGAGAACAGCCTCGGCGAGGTGCTGACGCCCTCGTGCGTGAGCCTGGACGCCGACGGCAGCGTGCTGGTCGGGCGCGCGGCGAAGGAACGCCTGCAGACGCACCCCGAGCGCACGGCCGCGGTGTTCAAGCGCTACATGGGCAGCGACCGCCGCATCCGCCTGGGCTCGCGCGATTTCCGGCCCGAGGAGCTGTCGGCGCTGATCCTCAAGTCGCTCAAGGCCGACGCCGAGGCCGCGCTGGGGCAGACGGTCACCGAGGCCATTATCACGGTGCCGGCCTACTTCTCCGACGCGCAGCGCAAGGCCACGCGCGCCGCGGGGCAGATGGCGGGGCTGCGCGTCGAGCGCCTGCTCAACGAGCCCACGGCCGCGGCGCTGGCCTACGGCATCCACCAGCGCGACGAGGAGTCCAAGTTCCTCGTGTTCGACCTGGGCGGCGGCACCTTCGACGTGTCGATCCTGCAGATGTACGACGGCGTGATGGAAGTGCGCTCGTCGGCCGGCGACAACTTCCTCGGCGGCCAGGACGTGTCCGACGCGCTGGCGGAGCTGTTCTTCCGCCGCGGCTCGCTGCCCGACCGCCTGCGCCGCGACATCGGCTTCATGCAGCGCCTGGGCGCGCAGGCCGAATCGGCCAAGCGCGCGCTCGGCACGCAGTCGCACGCCACGATGCGCGTGCACGACGGCGACACCGAGTACCAGCTGGAGATCGACGAGCTCGCGCTGGAAGACGCCTGCAAGCCGCTGATGCTTCGCCTGCGCGCGCCGGTGGAGCGCGCGCTGCGCGACGCCAACCTGCGCAGCAGCGAGCTCGACACCGTCGTGCTGGCCGGCGGCGCCACGCGCATGCCCATCGTGCGGCGACTGGCCACCACGATGTTCGGCCGCTTCCCCGCGATCGACCTGAACCCGGACGAGGTGGTGGCGCTCGGCGTGGCCGTCCAGTGCGGCCTGAAGGCGCGCGACGCGGCGCTGTCGGAGGTCGTGATGACCGACGTGGCGCCGTACTCGCTGGGCATCGAGCTGTCGATGCGGCTGGACGAGACCGCCTGGTCGCACGGCCACTTCGACCCGATCATCGAGCGCAACACCGTCGTGCCGGTGAGCCGCGTGAAGACGTACTTCCCGGCCGGCCCGCGCGCCGACCACATCGCGCTGCAGGTCTACCAGGGCGAGGCGCGCATGGTCAAGGACAACATCGCGCTCGGCTCGCTGAAGGTGCCGATGCCGCAGGGCACCGAGCAGGAGCGCGCGGTCGACGTGCGCTTCACGTACGACATCAACGGGCTGCTGCAGGTCGAGGCCAAGGTCGCGAAGACGCAGCAGACCTACAGCATCGTCATCGAAGGCAACCCCGGCGTGCTGACCGACGAGCAGATCCAGCAGCACCTGAAGGCGCTGTCCGAGCTGAAGATCCACCCGCGCGACCAGCTCGAGAACCGCACGCTGCTCGCGCGCGCCGAGCGCTTCTACGAGCAGCTGCGCGGCGACCACCGCGACTGGCTGGGCCGCCAGATCATGGCCTTCGAGCAGCTGCTCACCACGCAGGACGCGCGCCGCATCGCGCCGGGCCAGCGCCAGCTGCGCGACATCCTCGACCAGCTCGACAAGTCCACCTTCCTGGACAACGGCCCGGGCGCATGAACGACCCGCGCCCGCCCTTCCTCGCGGCGCTGGAGGTCGACCCGGCGGCCGAGCTCGACGAGCGCACGCTGCGCCGGGCGTACGCGCGCAAGCTCAAGCAGATCGACGTCGAGGCCGAGCCCGAGCGCTTCCAGGCGCTGCGCGAAGCGCTGGACCACGGCCTGCTGTGGCTCGGATGGCGCGAGCAGCAGCGCCTCGCGGGCGCCGCGCGGGAGGCGCTGCTGCCCGAACCGGTCGCGGCCCCCGCGCCCGAGCCGCTGCCCGAGCTCGCGCCGCGCCCGGCGCCGCTGCCTGCCCCCGCGCCCGTCCCCCCGGCCGCGCCCGCCCTGCCGCGCGGCACGGGCGAGATCGCCGAACCCGCGCCCGCCCCGGCGCCGACGATCGCCCGCGGCCCCGCGCCCGACGCCGGCGACGCGCCCGCGGATGCGCCGCGCGCGCGACCGCTTCCCGACACGCAGCACGCCGCGCCGCCGGCCGAGGCGCCCCGCGCGCGCCCGCTGCCCGAGGCCTCGCCAGACGCGCCACCGCCTGATGCGCCGCGCGTCCGTCCGCGGGTCGACGCATCGCCTGAGACGCCCCCGCCCGATGCGCCACGCGCCCGGCCGCGGGTCGACGCCCAGGCCGACGCGCCGCCGCCCGCCGACGCGCCGCGCGCGCGTCCCCGGCCCGGCTCGCCCCCCGACGCGCCGCCGCCGCCGCCGTATGTGCCCCGGCTCGCCCGCGGCGCTGCACCGCCGGTCGCCCCCGCGTCGCCCGCGCCCGCGCCGCGCGTGGCCACGCCCGCGGCCGCACCGACGCCCGCCACCGAACCCAAGCCGCCATCGGCCGACGACATCGCCGGCGCCGTGTTCGCGCGCTTCCAGCGCCGCATCGGTGACGGCCTGCTCAAGGACTCGGAGGCCGGGCGCGCGCTGCTGCTGCGCTTCCTGGCCGACCCGGGCCTGGTCAGCATTGATGCACGCTCGTCGTTCGAGTGGCGCATGGCGCGACTGCTGGCCGGCAACTGGAGGCCGGGCAACGAGCACCTGTTCGACCCGGCCGTCGAGATCTTCGGCTGGGACAGCGACCACGCGCGCCTGAAGCACTTCGCCCAGGTGGGCGTGCTGCTGACGGCGGCGATCCGCGAGCGCGGCACCGTGCAGGCGTTCACCGTCGCCGAGCGCGCCGCGCTGGACGCGCTGCTCGAACGCATCCGCCGCGGCGCCCCGCCCGAGCCGGCGCAGCTGGCCGACGAGGTCAAGCAGCTGCAGTACCTGGTGGAACGCGTGCCCAACTGGCTGCGCATCGTCTCGCCGGTGGGCCCGGTCAACGAGCGCTTCGAGACGTGGAGCAAGCGCGCGCCCGAGGCGCCGCGGCCGCCGGCGCCGCGGCCGATCCAGCCGCAGCCCAAGTTCATGCGCAAGAAGACGTCGCCCGCGGCGCCGATCGGCATCGGGCTGATGATCCTCATGCTCCTGGCCGGGCTCGGCCAGCTTGGCAGCACGGGCTCGGGCAGCGGGCCGTCGGCGATCCCGCCGCCGCACCGCGTGGCGGTCACGCCGGCCGACGACGCCGACCTGGCGCGGCGCCAGAAGGACGCCGAGGCGCTGCTGGCGCGGATTCGCCAACCTGGGGGCAGCGCGCACTGAGCGTCCGGCCTCCGGCCGCGATGGTGGTACCGTCGGGCCGAGACATCCCGTGACCTCCGTCGCAGGACGGACACACGATGCCTTTCACTTCGTGCGTTCCCGAGCCGACAATCCCGCCATCCCCATCCGGCCCCGCCATTCGATGAACCGACTGCTGCGCCTGCTTCCCCTCGCGATGTGCGCCGTCCTGCTGGACGCGGGCGCCGCCCCGGACAAGGCGCCGCCCGGCCCCACCTACCGAAGCATCGGGCCCGACGGCAAGGTCACGTACTCCGACCGCAAGCCCACCGACCCGCAGATGCAATCGCGCGAGCTGGGCCAGACCACCACGGCGCCGCTGTTCTCGCTGGCCACGGGCCCGTTCGACCTGCGCCCGGCCAGCACGCCGTCCACGGCCCGCCCGCCCGTCGGCGAGGGCCAGGTTCCGCCCGTCGACGTCAGCGGCAAGCCCTTCCCGCCGGGCCTGACCGACGCCGTGCTGGACGTGCTGATCCACCAGTTCTTCGTGCAGTCGCTGGTCGAGACCTGCGGCCGCCAGCGTCCCGCGTTCCTCGATCGCTACCAGGGCGGCGTGCGCAACTGGCGCGACCGCAACGTCGAGATCCTGGCCAAGAGCAACCGCGTCACCTTCGCCCGCTTCACCGGCGAACAGCGCGACAACCTGCGCGCCACCGCCCGGCAGCGCCTGGCCACCGTCATGCCGCCGCCCGGCACGAGCGACGCCGACCGCGCCGGCTGGTGCGACCGCATGAGCACCGCGCTCGCCACCCACCAGTTCGAGCTGGTCGGCGACATGCGCGTCGCCCCGCTGCTGTACCTCGAGTAGGCCGCCTCGGGCCCGCCCGCGATCGTCGCCAGGACGCCTCAGGCCAGGGCGGCGATCGCGCCGGCCAGGTTGGCGCGCGCCGGCGCCTCGAGACGCGCCGCGAGTTGCGCGGTCGAGAACAGCGCCGGCCGCGCGAGGAAGCCGCGCAGGATCTCGGCGCGCTTCTCGCGGAACAACGGCTCGGGCACGAAGCCGTACTCGTCGCGGATCTGGCGCTCGTATTGCGCAAATCGCGCCGGCGCAGCGCCGAGGATCGCGAGGTCGATGTCCACCAGCAGCCGCTCGTCGGCCGTCGCGGGCACCTGGCTGTGGCGCGTCGCGAGAATCAGCGCGTCGACCCGGTCCGTCAAGTGCGCCCCGGCGCCGGCCTGCGCCAGAGCACTCCGCGCCCACGCGGCGCTGGCCGCCTCGTTGTCGTGCCGGCCGGTGTCGTAGATCGCGTCGTGGAACCACAGCGCGACCGCCACCTCGCCCGGCCGCGCCGCCAGCGCGCGGTGCGCGTCGAACAGCGCCAGGCACTCGCGCAGGTGCTGCAGCGTGTGGTACTTGCGATGCGGCTCGTCCCAGCGCGCCACGAGCGCGTCCAGCACGCCGTCGGGAGCGGGCAGGTGGAGGTCGTGCCAGGTGGTGGCCCAGGAGGTCTGCAGGTCGTCCATCGTCGTGTCGGCGCGTCGGGGCAGCATGGGTCGCATCGTAGCCAATGCGAGCGCGCCTGCGAGCGACTACGATGCACGCCATGGCCACGCCGCAGCAAGTCCCGCAGATCACCGACCTGATCTCCCTCGCCATCCGGCTGGTCAACGCGAACCAGCCCGGGCGGGCGCGCATCGTGTGCGAGCAGGCGCTGGCGATGTTCGAGCCGCATCCGGCCGTGCACCAGCTGCTGGCAGTGCTGGACCTGCAGGACGGCCGCGTCGCGCCTGCGCGCGAGCACGCCGTGCGCAGCCTGACGCTGCGGCCCGACCACGTGCCCACGCTGACGGTGATGGGCGACATCGCATTCGCGCAGCACGACCTGCGCGCCGCGTCGCAGTCCTTCGAGCGCGCCGTGCAGCTGGCGCCCGACCAGCCCGAGGCCTGGTTCAAGGTCGCGCTGGTGCGCGAGGACCTGCACGACCTGCCCGGTGCCGCGGCCGCGCTGGAACACGTGCTGGCGGCCAGCCCGAATCGCGTCGACGCGCTGGTCAACTACGGCATCGTGCTGCAGGAGAGCGGCCGCGTCGCCGACGCCCTGCGCGCGTACGGTCGCGCGTTCCGCCTGCACGAGCAGACCTTCGGCCGCATCGCGCACGCGCTCGCGACGCCGGGCTCGGGGCGACTCTGGCTGAACCTGGACGACCTGCGCGCCGAGCTGCGTGCGCAGCCCGAGTGATCGCCGCGAGGCGGTGCCGTCCACCGGGCGAACGACCTGGGTTCGTGCGCCCCTCGCCCCGCTAGCGAAGGCCCACCGTGCCCGCGGCCGCCTTCACGAGCCGCGCGGGGTCGTAGCCCACGCCGTCCTTGAACACGAGCACGACGTTCTCGATGTCGCGGATGTTGGCCGCCGGGTTGCCCTTGACCAGCACCAGGTCGGCCGCCTTGCCGGCGTCGATCGAGCCGATGTCATGCGCCTCGCCGAGGAAGCGCGCGCCGTTGAGCGTGGCGATGCCGATCGCCTCGGTCGGCGTGAAGCCCGCGTCGACCAGCAGCTCGACCTCGCGCTGGTCGCCGTAGCCCGCGATCACGCCGCCGAAGCCCGTCGGGTCGAGCCCGGCCAGCAGCAGGCCGCCCTGCCGCACGAAGTCACGCTCGAAGGCCATCTCCATCGCGAACAGCTGCGCCCACGGCGAGTCCTTGGCGTCGGCGACCTTCTTGCGCGACGTCAGGTATTCCGTGCGCGCCTCGGGCAGCATCGCGTCCAGCACGCGCGCGTCCAGCGGCGCGCGGCCCGGCACGAAGGTCTCGAACACCGGCAGCGTCGACGTGACCGCCACGTGGCGCTCGACGAGGTGCCGGATCAGCGCCTGGATCGGCGCGCCGTCGACGCGCATCGTGGCCAGGTGGATGCCGGCGACGCGCGGGTCGGGGCACACGTCGGGCTGCTTGCCGTCGGTGAACTCGGTGTCGACCGCGATGCCGTGCTCGAGGTCGTCGATGCCCAGGTCGACGGCCTCGTTGAAGCCGATCGAGCACAGGTGGCCCGTCACCTTGATGCCGCGCGCGTGCGCCGCCACGATCGCCGCGGACAGCTCGGCCCGCGTGATGTGCATGTAGGCCTTGAACGACGTGGCGCCCTCGCCGATCCAGTACTCGACGGTGGCACGGGCGTCGTCGGCGCCCGTGAGTTCATGCAGCTGCGGCGCGAAGCTGCCCTTGCCCTCGAGATACGGCCCGGTCGTGCGCATCTTCGGGCCCGGGATCGCGCCGGCGTCGATGGCCATCTTCAGCGCGAGATCGGTGTAGGGCTCGGTGCTGCCGGTGGTGCGGATCGTCGTCACGCCGCCGGCCAGGTACAGCTTCGGGAAGCTCGACGCCTGCTCCGGATAGAGCGCCTCGTTGGCCTCGGGGTTGACCTTGGGCGCCGGGTAGAACATGTGGTCGTGCATGCCCACCAGCCCCGGGATCAGCGTGTGGCCGCGGCCGTCCACGATGGCCGCGCCCTCGGGCACGGCCACCTGCGCGCCGACCGCGGCGATGCGGCCGTCGCGCAGCAGCACGGTCTGGTCGTCGCGCGCGGGCGTGCCGTTGCCGTCGATCACGCGGACGTGCACGATCGCCAGCACCGGCTGCGCGTGCACGACGAAGGGCTGCACCTGCTTGCCCAGGGCGGGCATCGCAGCGCGCGCGGGCGACGCCGCACCGACCGCGATCAGCGCCGCGAGCGCGAGCGTCGCACGCCGCATGCTCACAGCTCCCGCAGCGCGGCGGTCACCGGCATCGTCGCCGCGCGCACGGCCGGGAACAGGCCGCCGATCAGGCCGATCGCCAGCGCCCACTTGAGGCCTTGCCACAGCACGCCCGCAGTCACGTGCAGCTCGAAGCTGAGCTTGCCGACCGAGCCGGCCGCCATCGTCGATGCGGCGTAGCCGTTGAACAGGAGCCACGCGAGCGCGCCGCCGAGCAGGCCGCCGGCGAGTGCGAGCAGCATCGTCTCGAGCAGGATCGCGACGACGACCGGCAGCCCGGCGAAGCCGATCGCGCGCAGCGTGGCGATCTCGCGGGCGCGCGCCGCCACGGCCGCGAACATCGTGTTGAGCGCGCCGAACATCGCGCCGATGGCCATGATCGCGCCGACGATGATGCCGATGATGCGGATCACCGTGGCCGTGCCTTCCGACTGCTTGCTGAAGTAATCGAGCGTGGTGCTGGCGTCGATCTTGAGCTGCGGGTTGGCCTCGAGCGCCGCCTTGAACGCCGGGAAGCCCTTCGGGTCGGCAAGCCGCACCGTCACCGAGTTGCGGCTGCTGCCGCGCTCGTAGGTCTCGGCGACGACGTTGGCGTCGGCCCAGATCTCGGACTCGAGCGCGTCGCCGCTGGCGAACACGCCGGCCACCGTCCAGTTCTGGCTGCCGAGGCGGATCGTGTGGCCGGGCACGAGGCCCGCGAACTGGCGCGCGGCGCCGCGGCCCACGATCAGCTCGCGCAGGCCCGGCGTGAAGCGACGGCCGTCGACGAGGCGCACCTGCGGCCGCACGGCCCAGGCCTCGGCGCCGATGCCGCGCAGCTGCACGCTGCCCTCGTCGTCGGCGGTGCCGTCCTTGAGCGGCAGGTTGGCCGCCACGACGATCTCCGGTGAGGCCAGCGGCTCGCCCTTGGCGTCGCGCGCGATGCCCGCGGTCTGCGCGATCTGCACGAGGCTCTCTCGGTCGAGCCCCGACATCACCTCCGCCGCCGACGCCCCGCGCAGCACGAGCGCGGTGTCGGTGCTGCCGGTCTTGCGCAGCGTCTCGGCATAGCCCTCGGCCATCGCCAGCATCGCCACCAGCACGCCCACGACGCCGGCGATGCCGACGACGATCACCGCCGACGACCCCAGCCGCTGTCCCAGCGTGCTGATGCCCACGCTGGCCACGGACGTCGCGCGGCGGCCGGCGCGCGCCAGCGCCAGCCACGCCGCCAGCAGCAGCGCCAGCACGAGCGCTCCCTGCCAGGGCAGCATCACCCACGCCGCCAGCACGATGGCCAGCAGCACGATCAACGACAGGCTCACCCAGATCTTCATGGTCGATCCTTCAGCGACGCGCGAGGGCGTCGACGATGTTCAGCCGCATCGCGCTCCACGCCGGCAGCGCACCCACCAGCACGCCGATCGCCAGCATCAGCCCCACGCCCAGCGCCCAGCTGCCGGCGCCCACGGGCGACAGCGCCAGCATCCCGTTGCTGCCGTGGCTGATGAGCGGGATCAGCGGCTCGGCCAGCGCGATGCCGATCACGCCGCCCAGCAGCAGCAGCAGCACCGACTCGGCCAGCACCATCGCCAGCACGCTGCTACTGGAAAAGCCGATCGTCTTGAGCACCGCCAGTTCGCCCGTGCGCTCGCGCACCGCCTGCATCATCGTGTTGCCCGACAGCAGCATCAGCGTGAAGAACACGGCGCCCATGATGGACGTGACGATCAGGCCGATGTCGGCCAGCTGCTTCATCCAGCTCGCGGTGGCGGCCTGTTCGGTCTGCGTGCGCGTCTCGTGGTCGGAGTTGGCCGACAGCGCGTCGATCGCCCTCGCCACGCGGTCGGCCTGGTTGACGTCGGCCACGCGCGTCACGTACCAGCCCACGGTGCCGCGGTTGTAGGGCGTGGTGTCGTCGAAGTACGTCCAGTGCAGCAGCATCATCTGGTCGAAGAAGCCCGCCGTCTTCTTGTCGGTGGAGTGGATGACGCCGCTGATGTCGAACACCCAGTTCTTGCTGCCCGACTTGTCCGGGAAGATCGTCGACTGCATCGGGATGCGGTCGCCCACCTTCCACTTGAAGCGCTGCATCAGCCCCTCGCCCACCAGCACGCCGGTGCGGGTGTCGGCGAACGCCTTGCGCTCGGCGTCGCTGACGGACATCTCCGGGTACAGGTCGAGGTAGTTGGGCGCCACCGCGAAGCTGAAGACCTGGTTGTGCGGATCCTGGTAGGCGCCGCCGAACCAGTTCGCGTACGTGACCTTCGCGACGCCCGGCACCTGCTCCATGCGCGACTGCAGCGACTGCGGCAGCGTCTGGATGAACGACAGGCGCGAGCCCGTCTGCAGGCGCTGCGCGCCGTTGGCGCTCTGGCCGGCCTGGGCGAACGAGGTGCGCACGGCGTCGAGAAGGCCGAACAGCAGGAACGCCGCGACGATGGACACCAGCGTCAGGATCGTGCGCGTCTTGCGGCGGAACAGCGAGGCCCAGATCAGGTGCAGGTATTTCATGATCGGCTCCTGCGCTGCGCTCAGGCCGCGACCTGCTCGACCAGCGTTCCCTTGTCCAGGTGCAGCGTCTGGTTCGCGTACTCGGCGGCCTTGGGATCGTGCGTCACCATCAGGATCGTCTTGCCGTGGTCGCGGTTGAGCGCGCGCAGCAGCGCCAGCACGTCCTCGGCGGACTGGCGATCCAGGTCGCCGGTGGGCTCGTCGCACACCAGCAGCGTGGGGTCGGAGACGATGGCGCGCGCGATCGACACGCGCTGCTGCTGGCCGCCCGACAGCTCGGTGGGCTTGTGGCTGGCGCGGTCCGCCAGGCCCACGAGCTCCAGCGCGATGGCCGCGCGCTTCCTGCGCTCGGCGCCCGACAACTTGGTCAGCAGCAGCGGCAGTTCGACGTTGCGCTGCGCCGAGAGCATCGGCATCAGGTTGTAGAACTGGAACACGAAGCCGACCTGCGACGCCCGCCACTTCGCGAGCGCGCCGGCGCCCAGGTTGTCGATGCGCTGGCCGCCCACGGTGATGCTGCCGCCCGACGGCGAGTCGAGCCCGCCGATCAGGTTCAGCAGCGTCGTCTTGCCGGAGCCCGAGGGCCCCATCAACGCCAGGAACTGGCCCTGCGCCACGTCGAGGTCGATGTGGTGCAGCACCTCCACCTTCTGCTTGCCGCGTTCGTAGATCTTCGAGACGTCGCGAATTTCGATCAGGGAAGTCATCTCGTTTCACGCTCCTGTGGCTCGCGGCGGGGCCGCTCGAAAGATCAGTGGGCTGCGTCCTCGACCTTCACGGCGGCGCCATCCTGCAGCGTCGCCGGCGGCGAGAGCACCACGCGGTCGCCGGCGGCGATGCCGGCGGGAATCGATTTCATCGTGCCGACGTCCTGTGCCGCGGGCGTGACGGACTTCAGCTGCGCCTTGCCGTCGACGACCAAGAACACCGCGGCATGGCCGTCGCGCTGCACCACCGCCTGCGCCGGCACCAGCGCGCCGCGCGCGGCGACGACGGGCGCGGACGCCGCGGCCCCCGCGGCCCTGGGCGCGAGGAAGGATACGCGTACCCCGATGTCGGGCACCAGCCGCGCGTCCTTCTGCTCCAGCGCGACGCGCACCTTGACCGTGCCCTTGCCGCGGTCGGCGGCGGGGATGACGGCGATCACGTGCGCCGGGATGCGCCAGTCGGGATAGGCGTCCAGCACGGCCTCGGCCGGCATGTTCGGCTGCACCTGGCCGATGTAGGCCTCGGCCACGTCGACCTCGACCTCCAGCGAGTCCATGTCGACGATCGTGCCCACGCCGGTGCGCGTGAAGCCGCCGCCGGCCGACAGCGGCGACACGATCTCGCCGACCTGCGCCGCCTTCTCGGTGACGACGCCGGCGAACGGCGCGCGCACCACGGTGTAGTCGAAGTTGACCTGCGCCTGCGCCAGCTGCGCGCTGACGGCGTCGGCCTCGCGGCGGCGCGCGTCGAGTTGCGCGAGGTCGGTGGCGACCACCGTGCGCGCCTGCTCGGCGGCCTGTTTCGACACCATGCCGCTGGCCACCAGCTCGTTCTGGCGGCGCTCGTCGGCCTGCGCCTGCGCGAGCTGCGCCTGGGCGGTGGCCACCTGCGCCTGCGCGCTGGCGACGTTGGCGCGCGCCGCCACGAGGCCGGCGCGCAGCGCGCTGTCCTCCAGCCGCGCAAGTACCTGGCCCTTCTGCACGTGGTCGCCCTCCTCGATCAGCACCTCGGTCAGCGTGCCGGTGATCTGCGTGGAGACGGTGGCGCGCCGCCGCGGCGTGACGTAGCCGGTGGCTTGCAGCACCGCGCCCGCCACGCCGGCGCCGGCGGGCGCCGTGGCGGTGGCGACCTGCACGGACACCGGCCGCGAGCTCCACGCCCACCACCCGCCGGCCGCGAGCAGCGCCACGGCGACCACGCCCGCGACCGCCGGCCACAGCCAGCGCGGCGGCCCGCCGCCGTCGTCGCGTTCGGTGCGCTGGATGCGCAGCTCGTTCAAGAGGTTCGCGTCGATCTTGTCGTCTCCGAAGAAGAAAGAGGCCCTGGAACAGCGCGGACTCTAACAGCGCCCAGGCGTGACTTCCTGACCGTTCCTGCCGAAACGACGATGCAGGGGCGCGAATCGACGGCTGGCGCGACGAAGCGCCGGCGCGGCGGCGAAAGGCGCGCCAGGGTCAGCGGCCGCCGCGGCAGCGGAAGTCGACCTCCGCCGACGGCGCCTGCCCCGGCGGCGGTGGCGCGGCCACGACCTTGACCACGTCGACGGACGCGCCACGCTCCGCGCAGAACGCGCTGGCCTGCGACATCGCGCGGGACTGCTGCTCCTGGACGCGGCCGTTGACGTCGTTGCTGCGCACGACGGTCATGTACGCGCCGTCGCCGATGGGCGCGACGTTGGACAGCACGGCGCAGCCCGCGAGAACCGCGGCGGCAATGACGGAGAAAGACCTCATGCTCAGCCACGCCCTTCCTTGTCCCGATACCCCTTGCGGTACACGCCCGGCCCGGCCATGATGCGCGCCGCCACGTCGTTGTAGCCCGCCACGTGCGCCGGCGCCATCGGCTCGAAGTGCAGTTCCGGCGCCGCGCGCGGCACCGCGCAGCACTGCGCGATCGGCAGGCCGCGGGGCAGCACGCCCTCGAAGGCCTCGTCCAGCCACACCGCGGGGAAGTTGATGCCGACGTCGTTGAAGCGGTCGGCGTCCACCAGGCCCGTGACGGTACGGAACGGCAGGTCGTCGCGGTTGACCGGGTGCATCGCCAGCAGCGACCAGCCGGGCTCCAGCTCCACCGTCCAGAAGCTGTTGAACTTCAGCGCCGAGCGCGGCCCGTGCGCCAGCGGCGAGCCGGCGAGCTGCTCGGGCACGTGGAAGCTCAGCGGCGCGTGCGGGTGGCCCTCGACGCTGAGCGCCGGCAGCGGCCAGTCCCAGCTGAAGCGCATGCCGCGCTCCACCGTCACGTCGCACGGCAGCACCAGCAGCACGCCGTGGCGCATCGCGTCGACGAACGGCGGGCACTGCTTGACGGTGCGGATCTCGCGCCCGTGCACGGCCGACTCCACGCGCGGCGCCATCGCGCGCAGCCACTCGGGCAGCGCGGCGCGTGCGGGCACGGGGCGCGGCAGCAGGTCGATCAGCGCGGGGTCGCAGCGGAAGGTGATCTTCATCGGGGCTCAAGAATAACGCCCCGGAAGCCTTGCGGCGACCGGGGCGTTCGAGAGTCCGGCCCGCCGGCCGGACACGGAGACAACCGGGGTCGCGCGCGAGAACGCCCTCGCGCGCGGGTCCGGTGCGCGCGTCACGCGCGCGCCGGACGGATCAGCGAACCTTGCCCGCCTTCCAGGCGTTCAGCAGCGTGTCGTAGGCGATGGTCTCGCCCTTGGGCTTCTCGTTGGCCAGCTTGGCCCACGGGGCACCCTTGGTCGACAGCCACTTGGTCGGCGCGCTCTTGGGATTGAGCTTGGGCGCGCAGTGGGCCATGCCGGCGCGCTGGAGGCGGGCCATCACGTCGTCCATCTCATTGGCCAGGTTGTCCATCGCCTGCTGCGGCGTCTTCTCGCCGGTGACGGCCACGGCGACGTTCTTCCACCAGAGCTGCGCGAGCTTCGGGTAGTCGGGCACGTTGTTGCCGGTGGGCGTCCACGCGACGCGCGCGGGGCTGCGGTAGAACTCGATCAGGCCGCCGTACTTGCCCGCGTTCTTCGTGAAGTAGTCCGAATGGATGTCCGAGTCGCGGATGAAGGTCAGGCCGGTGATCGACTTCTTCAGCGACGTCGTCTTGGACGTCACGAACTGCGCGTACAGCCAGGCGGCCGCGGCGCGGTTCGGGTCGTTGGACTTCAGGAACGTCCACGAGCCCACGTCCTGGTAGCCGTTCTGCATGCCCTGCTTCCAGTACGGGCCGTTCGGGCCGGGGGCCATGCGCCACTTGGGCGAGCCGTCGGCGTTGACCACCGGCAGGCCGGCCTTGGTCATGTCGGCGGTGAAGGCCGTGTACCAGAAGATCTGCTGCGCGATCTGGCCCTGCGCGGGCACCGGACCGGCCTCGCCGAAGGTCATGCCCGTGGCTTCCTTGGGCGCGTACTTCTTCATCCAGTCGATGTACTTGGTCAGCGCATAGACCGCCGCCGGCGAGTTCGTCGCGCCCCCGCGTTCGACCGACGCGCCCACCGGCGTGCACTTGTCGTCGGCCACGCGGATGCCCCACTCGTCCACCGGCAGGCCGTTCGGGATGCCGATGTCGGCCTCGCCGGCCATCGACAGCCACGCGTCGGTGAAGCGCCAGCCGAGCGACGGATCCTTCTTGCCGTAGTCCATGTGGCCGTAGATGGGCTTGCCGTCGATCGTCTTGACGTCGTTGGTGAAGAACTCGGCGATGTCTTCGTAGGCGCTCCAGTTCAGCGGCACGCCCAGGTCATAGCCGTACTTGGCCTTGAACTTGTCCTTCAGGTCCTGGCGCGCGAACAGGTCGGCGCGGAACCAGTACAGGTTGGCGAACTGCTGGTCGGGCAGCTGGTACATCTTGCCGTCCGGCGCCGTCGTGAAGCTGGTGCCGATGAAGTCCTTCAGGTCCAGGCCCGGGTTGGTGTACTCCTTCCACGCGCCGTTCATCTGGTCGGTCAGCGCCAGGGCGGTGCCGTAGCGGTAGTGCGTGCCGATGTGGTCGGAGTCGTTGATCCAGCCGTCGTAGATCGACTTGCCCGACTGCATCGAGGTCTGCAGCTTCTCGACGACGTCGCCTTCCTGGATGATGTCGTGCTTGACCTTGATGCCGGTGATCTCCTCGAACGCCTTGGTCAGCGTCTTGGACTCGTACTCGTGCACGGTCAGCGTCTCGGACACCACCGAGATCTGCGTCACGCCCTTGGCCTTCAACTTGGCCGCGGCGTCGATGAACCACTTCATCTCGGCCATCTGCTGATCCTTGGTCAGCGTGGACGGCTGGAACTCGCTGTCGATCCACTTCTTGGCCTCGGCCTCGCCCGCCCAGGCGGCGTGCCCGAGCATCAGGGCGGCGGCGGCGAAGGCCACGGCATGCATGCGCTGTCTCATCTTTGTCTCCTGTGTGCCTTCCCGTCTTCTCCCACGGCACCGGCTGGGAAGGAAATAGCCGGGTCCTCTGAACCTTGAATCCGCAAGCGCTAGCCCTTGCGCATGATCAGCATCAGCAGCAGCGCGGACGCCGCGGCGCTGATCCAGATCGACGGCTCCTGCTCCAGGTTGAACCACGTCATCGCCTTCTCGCTGACCGCGACGAAGCCGAGGTTGACCCAGGCGGCGGCCATCAGGCCGATGAACAGGCGATCGCCGCGCGTCGTGGCGATCGGCAGCCAGCCGCGGCGCAGCGTCGTCGGGGACTTGAGTTCCCAGAACGTCATCCCAATCAGCATCAGCACGATGCAGCCGAAGAAGACCGCCACGGGCAGCGTCCAGGCCATCCACTCGAACATGTCGCTCTCTCCTTGAACGCTTCAGACGCGGCCCATCGCGAAACCCTTCGCGATGTAGTTGCGGACGAACCAGATCACGATCGCGCCCGGCACGATGGTCAGCACGCCGGCGGCCGCAAGCGTGCCCCAGTCCATGCCGGCGGCCGACACCGTGCGCGTCATCACCGCCACGATGGGCTTGGCGTTGACGCTGGTCAGCGTGCGCGCCATCAGCAGCTCGACCCAGCTGAACATGAAGCAGAAGAACGCCGCCACGCCGATGCCCGCCTTGATCAGCGGCACGAAGATCGTGAGGAAGAAGCGCGGGAACGAGTAGCCGTCGATGTAGGCCGTCTCGTCGATCTCGCGCGGGATTCCGCTCATGAAGCCTTCCAGGATCCACACCGCCAGCGGCACGTTGAACAGCAGGTGCGCGAGCGCGACGGCGATGTGCGTGTCCATCAGTCCCAGCGTGGTGTACAGCTGGAAGAATGGCAGCAGGAACACCGCGGGCGGCGTCATGCGGTTGGTCAGCAGCCAGAAGAACACGTGCTTGTCGCCGAGGAACGAGTAGCGCGAGAACGCGTACGCTGCCGGCAGCGCCACGAGCAGCGAGATCACCATGTTCATGCCGACGTAGATCAGCGAGTTGACGTAGCCCGAGTACCAGGATTCGTCGGTGAAGATCGTCCTGTAGTTGGCCCACGTGAAGTGGTGCGGCCACAGGCTGAACGAGGCGGTGATCTCCTCGTTCGTCTTGAACGACATGTTGACCATCCAGTAGACGGGCAGCACCGCGAAGACGAGGTAGGCGATCAGCAGAAGCGTGCGCTTCCTGAACTTGCGGTCATCCATGGCAGCGCCCGCCCGGCCGCCCGAAGGGCGATGCGCACCCCCTCGGGGGGCAGTGAGTGAAACGAACGTGGGGGTTCATTGGGCCACCTCGCCTTCGGAAACGGTGCCCACGCGCTGCATCCAGTTGTAGAGGATGAAGCACAGCAGCAGGATGATGAGGAAGTAGATCAGCGAGAACGCCGCGGCCGGGCCGAGGTCGAACTGGCCGACGGCCTTCTGCGTGAGGTACTGCGACAGGAAGGTCGTCGCGTTGCCGGGTCCGCCGCCGGTGAGCACGAACGGCTCCGTGTAGATCATGAAGCTGTCCATGAAGCGCAGCAGCACCGCGATCATCAGAACGCCGCGCAGCTTGGGCAGCTGGATGTAGCGGAACACCGCGAACTTGCTGGCGCCGTCGATGCTGGCGGCCTGGTAGTAGGCGTCGGGGATCGCGCGCAGGCCGGCGTAGCACAGCAGCGCGACGAGCGGCGTCCAGTGCCAGATGTCCATCACCAGCACCGTGAGCCACGCGTGCGTCGGGTTGCCCGTGTAGTCGTAGTCGAAGCCGAGCCCCGACAGCGAGGCGCCCAGCAGGCCGATGTCGGCGCGGCCGAAGATCTGCCAGATCGTTCCGACCACGTTCCAGGGAATCAGCAGCGAGATCGCCACCAGCACCAGCACCGCCGACGACTTCCAGCCCTTGGCCGGCATCGCCAGTGCCAGGCCGATGCCCAGCGGGATCTCGCACAGCAGCACCGCCAGCGAGAACGTCATCTGGCGCACCAGCGCCCCCTGCAGGTCGTCGTCGCGCATCACCTGCTTGAACCAGTCGGTGCCGACGAACACGCGGCGGTCGGGCGAGATGATGTCCTGCACCGAGTAGTTCACCACGGTCATCAGCGGCAGGATGGCCGAGAACGCCACGCAGATCACCACGGGCAGGATCATCAGCCAGGCTTTCTGGTTGACGGGCTTCATGCAGCGACTCCTTGCGCCTGCGGGATGAGCAGGTCGTTCGCGTAGAAACAGGTGTGCGGGCCGTTGATCTGCAGCCACGCGGTGTCGCCCGGCCGCGGGATGGCCTGGCTCGGGTGCAGGCGGGCGCGGATGCGCGTGCCGTCGGCCGCGTGCGTGGTGAGCAGCCAGTAGGTGCCGATGTCCTGCGCCTGGTCGACGGTCACCGGCACGGCGCCGGGGGTGTCGGGCACGGCCAGGGTGACGTATTCGGGGCGCACGCCCAGCAGCGTGGCCGACTGCGCGGCGCCGGCCGCGGCGCGGCCCACCACCGTGCGGCCCGCCACCTCCAGGCCCTGCTCGCCCCAGCGCGCGGCCAGCAGGTTCATGCCGGGCGAGCCGATGAAATGGCCGACGAACGTGTGCTGCGGGCGCTCGAACAGGTCGGAGGCGCTGCCCACCTGCACCGCGCGGCCGCGCGTCATCACGATCACCTGGTCGGCGAACGTGAGCGCCTCGACCTGGTCGTGCGTGACGTAGATCAGCGTGAGCCTGAGCTCGTGGTGGATCTGCTTTAACTTGCGGCGCAGCTGCCACTTCAGGTGCGGGTCGATGACGGTCAGCGGCTCGTCGAACAGCACGGCGCTGACGTCCTCGCGCACGAGCCCGCGGCCCAGCGAGATCTTCTGCTTGGCATCGGCGGCCAGGCCGGCGGCGCGCGAGTCGAGCTGGTGGCTCATCTCGAGCATCTCGGCGATGCGGCCCACGCGCTCCTTGATCCGATCGGCCGCCACGCCGCGGTTGCGCAGCGGGAACGCGAGGTTCTCGGCGACGGTCATCGTGTCGTAGATGACCGGGAACTGGAACACCTGCGCGATGTTGCGCTGCTGCGGCGTGAGGCCGGTGACCTCCTTGCCGTCGTACTTCACGGTGCCCTGCGACGGCTTGACGAGGCCCGAGACGATGTTGAGCAGCGTCGTCTTGCCGCAGCCCGACGGGCCCAGCAGCGCGTAGGCGCCGCCGTCCTCGAAGGTCATCTTCAGCGGCAGCAGCGCGTAGTCGTCGTCCGTCTTCGGATCGGGCTTGTAGGCGTGGGCGAGGTCGAGGTCGATGCGCGACATCAGTTCTTCTCCGTCGGTGCGACCAGCAGGTTGCCGTCCTGGCCGAACACGTAGGCCTGGCCCGGATGCAGGTACAGCGTGATGGTCGAGGCGAGCGCGAACACGTGCACGCCGGTCAGCTGCGCCACGAGCTCGCCGACGGCCGTCTTCACGTGCACGAAGGTGTCCGAGCCCGAGATCTCGGCCAGTTCGACGACGCCCGGCAGCGCGAGGTCGCCGGGCCGCTCGCGCACGCCCAGCGCGCCCGCGCGCACGCCCACCGTGAGCGCGCCCGCGGCGCCAGCCGGCAGCGCGCACGGCAGCACGATGCCGCCCGGCATGGCCACGCCCTGCGGCGAGGCCTCGCCCGTGAGCAGGTTCATCGGCGGATCGCTGAACGCGCGCGCCACGCGGATCGACTTCGGGCGATGGAAGACCTCGGCCGTCGGCCCGTACTGCAGCAGCTCGCCGGCGTCCATCACCGCGGTGTAGCCGCCCAGCAGCAGTGCCTCGGTGGGCTCGGTGGTGGCGTAGACGACGGTGGAGCGGCCGGCCGCGAACAGCGCGGACAGCTCGTCGCGCAGTTCCTCGCGCAGCTTGTAGTCGAGGTTGACCAGCGGCTCGTCGAACAGCATCAGCGGCGCGTCCTTGGCAAGCGCCCGCGCGAGCGCCACGCGCTGCTGCTGGCCGCCCGACAGCTCGCCGGGCATGCGCTTGAGGAAGGGCTCGATGTGCAGCTTGCGCGCGAGCTCCAGCACGCGCTGGTCGATGTCGGACGCCTTGCGCAGGCGCAGCGGCGAGGCGATGTTGTCGGCCACCGTCATCGACGTGTAGTTGATGAACTGCTGGTAGACCATCGCGACGTTGCGATCGCGCACCGGCTTGCCGGTGACGTCCGCGCCGTCCACCAGCACGCGGCCGGCGTGCGGCTTGTCCAGGCCCGCCATCACGCGCATCAGCGTCGTCTTGCCCGCCTGCGTGGCGCCCAGCAGCACCGTGATCGCGTTGGGCACGAGCTTCAGGTCGAGCGGGTACAGGTGCGCCTGCGCCCCCGCTCGTTGTTCGATGCGTTCCAGCATCAGTTCCATGCGGTCTCCGGTGTCGGTGTGACGGCCGCGCTGGCCCAGTGCGAGGCGCACCAGGCGGCGACGGCGGCGCGCTCTTCGGCGCTCAGGTGCAGGCCCAGCTTGCTGCGACGCCACAGGACGTCGTCGGCGCTGCGGGCCCATTCGTGATCGTGCAGGTAGTGCAGCTCGCACTCGTACAGGCCGGGCGCGACCTCGGCGCCGGGGGCGTCGGTCAGCACGCGGTCGATGCGCGCGCCGTAGGCCCGCGCGAGGCGGTGCAGCACGCCGGCGTCGAACTGCGGGTAGCGGCGGCGCACGGTCTGCTCGAAGCGCTCGAAGTCGGTGTCGGGCCGGCGCGCGGGGCCGATCCACTTGTTCAGGTCGCCGCCGGGCAGGAAGGCGCCGTGCGTCCACGCGCCGCGCCCGGCTTCGACGCCCAGCGGCTGCATCAGCAGGTCGGCGGCGTCCTCGGCGAGGCGGCGGAAGGTGGTGATCTTGCCGCCCCACACGGTCAGCAGCGGGGCCTGCGCGGTGTCCAGGTCCAGCGAGTAGTCGCGCGTGACGGCCGACGGGTCGCCCGACTCGTCGTCCAGCAGCGGGCGCACGCCCGAGTACGTCCACACGACGTCGGACGGCGCGACGGGCCTCGCGAAATAGCGGCTGGCCTGCTCGCACAGGTAGCGGATCTCGGATTCGTCGATCTTCGCGGCGCCGACCGGGCCGTGGTGCTCGACGTCGGTGGTGCCGATCAGCGTGAAGTCGCCCTCGTACGGGATCGCGAAGATGATGCGCTTGTCGGGGTTCTGGAAGATGTACGCGTGGCCGTGGTCGAACAGCTTGGGCACGACGATGTGGCTGCCCTTCACGAGCCGCAGCGACTTGTGCCGGTTCAGGTGCGCGTGCTCGGCCAGGAACTGCGCGGCCCACGGGCCCGCGGCGTTGACGAGGGCGCGTGCCCGCAGCGTGTGGAAGGCGCCGCCGGGGCTGTCGAGGGTGACCTGCCAGCCGTCGGCCGAGCGCTGCGCGTCGCGGCAGCGCCAGCGCGTGAGCACCGTGGCGCCGCGCTCCATCGCGTCGATCGCGTTGAGCACCACCAGGCGCGCGTCGTCGACCCAGCCATCGGAGTAGACGAAGCCCTTGGTGAAGCGCGGCTGCAGCGGCGCGCCGGACGCGTGGCGGCGCAGGTCGACGGTGCGCGAGCCGGGCAGCACCTCGCGCCGGGCCAGGTGGTCGTACAGGAACAGGCCGATGCGGATCATCCACACGGGGCGCATGCCGGGGTCGTGCGGCATCACGAAGCGCAGCGGCCACATGATGTGCGGCGCGCTGCGCAGCAGCACCTCGCGCTCGGCCAGCGCCTTGCGCACCAGCGAGAACTCGTTGTACTCGAGGTAGCGCAGCCCGCCGTGGATCAGCTTGGTGCTGGACGACGACGTCGCCTGCGCCAGGTCGTCCTTCTCGCACAGCACCACCTCCAGCCCGCGGCCCGCGAGGTCGCGCGCGATGCCCGCGCCGTTGATCCCGCCCCCGACGACAAGCACGTCGCACTGGGACGGGAGCGCGCCGGAGCGGCGGCCGGTGGTCGAGGGAGCAGCTTGCACGGTGCTTTCCGAGGTCTGAACGACTTGTCAGGTTGAGTTCGAATGGCAGCGATTCTGTTCGTTTTGTTTTCGTTTCAACTCAAGGTTAACCCTCGAATGGATTCGCATTTGATCGTTTAGATTCGCTCGCCATGCACCCGTCACCGCGCCAGCTCGAGCTCATCGAGGAGGTCCGCCGCCTGCAGACCGTCTCGGTCGAGGCGCTGGCGGAGCGCTTCGGCGTCACGCTGCAGACGGTGCGGCGCGACATCCGCCAGCTGACCGACGCCGGCCTGCTGACACGCTTCCACGGCGGCGTGCGCATGCCTGGCTCGACCACCGAGAACATCGAGTACCGCAAGCGCCAGCAGCTCAACGCGCAGGCCAAGCAGCGCATCGCGCAGGAGGTGGCGGCGCGCGTGCCGCACGGCTCGTCGCTGCTGATCAACATCGGCACGACCACCGAGGCCATCGCGCGGGCGCTGCTGCGCCACAAGGGGCTGCGCGTGATCACGAACAACCTGAACGTGGCGGCGATCCTGTCCGACAACCCCGACTGCGAGGTGATCGTCGCGGGCGGCGCGGTACGCGCGATGGACCGCGGCATCATCGGCGAGATGACGGTCGACTTCATCAGCCAGTTCCGGGTCGACATCGGCCTGATCGGCATCTCCGGCATCGAGGCCGACGGCTCGCTGCGCGACTTCGACTACCGCGAGGTCAAGGTGGCGCGCGCCATCCTCGAGCACTCGCGCGAGGTGTGGGTGGCCGCCGACCACAGCAAGTTCAACCGGCCCGCGATGGTGGAGATGGCCCGCTTCGACCAGATCGAGATGCTGTTCACCGACGGCCAGCCGCCCGAGCCCTTCCCCGCGATGCTGTCGCAGGCGAACGTGACGCTGGTCAACTGCAACCAATCCGAAGAATGACGAACAAGCCCACCTACCTGCTCGCGCTCGACCAGGGCACTTCCAGCTCGCGCTCCATCGTGTTCGACGCGCGCGGCGGCATCGTGGCGATGGCGCAGGCGGAGTTCCGCCAGATCTATCCGCGTCCGGGCTGGGTGGAGCATGACCCCAAGGAGATCCTGCAGTCGCAGCTGGCCACCGCGCGCGAGGCGCTGGCCAAGGCGAAGCTGACCGCCGCCGACATCGCCTCGATCGGCATCACCAACCAGCGCGAGACGACGCTGGCGTGGAACCGCGTGTCGGGCGAGCCCGTCTACAACGCGATCGTCTGGCAGGACCGCCGCGCCGAGCCCACCTGCGCGGCGCTGCGCGAGCAGGGCCTGGAGCCGACGTTCCGCGCGAAGACGGGGCTGATCGTCGACGCCTACTTCTCCGGCACCAAGCTCAAGTGGATCCTGGACAACGTCGACGGCGCGCGCGCCGCGGCCACGCGCGGCGAGCTCGCGTTCGGCACCGTCGACACCTGGCTGATGTGGCACCTGACCGGCGGCCAGGTGCACGCCACCGACGTGAGCAACGCGTCGCGCACGCTCATGCTGGACGTGCACTCGAACACGTGGAGCGACGAGCTGCTGCAGATCCTGGACGTGCCGCGCGCGATGCTGCCGGCGGTGCATCCGTCCAGCCACGTCTACGGCCACACGCTGCCCGAGCTGCTGGGCGGCAGCATCCCCATCGGCGGCGTGGCCGGCGACCAGCAGAGCGCGCTGTTCGGCCAGGCCTGCTTCCGCCCCGGCCTGGCCAAGAACACCTACGGCACCGGGTGCTTCATGCTGATGCACACCGGCGGCGCGTTCCAGAACTCCACCAACGGCCTGATCACCACCAGCGCGGCGCAGATGGGCACGACGCCGGAGTTCGCGCTCGAGGGCAGCGTGTTCATCGGCGGCGCCGTCGTGCAGTGGCTGCGCGACGGCCTGCGCGCGATCGAGGCCAGCGGGGAGGTGCAGAAGCTCGCCGAGAGCGTGCCGAGCTCCGGCGGCGTCATGTTCGTTCCGGCCTTCACCGGCCTGGGCGCGCCCTACTGGAATGCCGAGGCGCGCGGCGCGATCGTCGGCCTGACGCGCGGCAGCACGGTGGCGCACATCGCGCGCGCCGCGCTCGAGAGCATCGCGTTCCAGAGCGCGGCGCTGCTGCAGGCGATGAGCCGCGACGCCGTGGCCGCCGGCGGCTCGCCCGTCGCGGAACTGCGCGTGGACGGCGGCGCCTGCGTCAACGACCTGCTGATGCAGTTCCAGGCCGACCTGCTGGGCATCCCGGTCAAGCGGCCAAAGGTGATCGAGACCACCGCCCTCGGCGCGGCCTACCTCGCGGGCCTGTCCTGCGGCGTGTACGGCGACCTGGACGCGCTGGCGTCGCAGTGGCAGGTCGAGCGCACCTTCCTGCCGACGATGTCGCGCGAGCAGGCCGGCGCGCTGATGGACGGCTGGGAACACGCGGTGCGGCAGGCCGTCGCACCCTGATCGCGGCGTCGCGCCGCGCCGCCGCTCGTTCTATCGGACCGATGGCGACGGCGTCGCCGCCAACGCCCGCAGCCGCGCGTGCGCCTCGCCGTCCCACGCCGGCGGCAGCTGGTGGCGCGCCTGCACGTAGTGGTGCGTGAACACGTCCAGCGTCGCCTCGAGCACGCGTGACGCGCGCGCGTCGCCCGCGAGCGCGAGGCACAGCGACGCCACCTCGCTGGTGCAGAAATGGTCGTCGCGGCGCGAGCGCCGCAGCGCATAGGACGACACCTGCTCGGGCCGCAGGCTCAGCACCGGGAAGCGCGCGAGGTACGGGCTCTTGCGGAACATCTTGCGCGCCTCGCTCCAGGTGCCGTCCAGCAGCACGAACAGCGGGCGCCGCGCAGCGTCGCCCGGCACGTCGTGGATCACGCGCGCCGGCTCCGCGTACTCGCCCGGGAACACCACCAGCGGCTGCCAGGCCGGGTCGGCCAGCAGCGCGAGCAGGCCGGGGTCGACCTCGGTGCGCGACCAGCCGAACGCGAAGGTGTCGGGCACGACGTCGGCCACCAGCCAGCCGGTGTTGGTGGGCTTGAGCGGCTCGATGTCGGCCATCAGCAGGCACACGCCGGCGCGCGCGGGCACCGCCACGCGCAGTGCGCACATGCAGTGGCTCACGACGAGGCGGCAGTCTTCGCAGCGCTCGCGCGTCGACCCGCCGCGCGCGAGGAAGGGCTTGGCGCTGCGGGCCAGGCGCTCGGCGCGCAGGCGGGAGACGGCGTGGGACATGGGGCGGGCCGGGACGGCGGTGGCGTCGTTTGTTGCCGAAACGTCAAGTTACGGTCGTCGTGTCATGCGGAGTGGCGGCTGATGCGTTAGACCGGTGTGGCGACACACCGCGATGCGCCGACAATCCACGGATCCAAACGAGGAACCCCATGAAACACATTCTCCCCCGCGCGCTGGCGCTCGCCGCCATCGTGGCCGCTGGCCAGGCGTCCGCCGCCATCACGCTGTACAGCCACGACGGCTTTCACGGCAAGCGCGTGACGCTGGTGCAGCCCGCGCCCGACTTCCGCGACTTCAACTTCAACGACCGGGCCTCGTCGGTCGTCGTCGAAGGCGAGCCGTGGGAGGTCTGCCAGGACGTCGGCTTCCGCAACCGCTGCGCGATCCTCGTGCCGGGCGAATACCCCAACCTGGCCGCCGTGGGCCTGGGCGACACGCTGTCGTCCGCCCGTCCGGCGCGCCGCGAGCCGCCGCCGCCCCCGCCGGTCGCCCCGCCGCCGCCCACCGGCGACATCGTGTTCTACGAGCACCCCGGCTTCAACGGCCGCGGCCTGGGCACGTCCGGCGAGATCGACAACTTCCAGCAGTACGGCTTCAACGACCGCGCGTCGTCGGTGATCGTGTTCGAGCACCGCTGGGAAGTGTGCGAGCACGCCGACTTCGGCGGCCGCTGCATGATCCTGCGCCCGGGCCGCTACCCCGACCTGCGCTCCACCGGCCTGAACGACATGATCTCGTCGGTGCGCCGCGTGCGCCACGAGGCGCAGTACGACGACGACCGCTACGCCCCGCAGCCGCTGCCGGCCTACGACTGGCGCCGTCGCCCGCAGGAATACGTCGAGGCGGTGCCGGTCGAGTCCGTGCACGTCGTCTATGCCGCGCCGCAGCAGCAGTGCTGGGTCGAGCAGTCGGCCGCGCCCGCCAACGCCCGCACCGGCGGCGCACTGGTCGGCGGCCTGATCGGCGGCATCCTGGGCCACCAGATCGGCGACAACGGCAACCGCGGCACGGCCACGGCCGGCGGCGCGATCGCCGGCGCGGTGATCGGCTCGCAGCTGGCGCGCGGCGCCGAGCAGCCGCAGCAGGTCACGCGCTGCACCAGCGTGCCGTCGCAGGCGCCCGACCACTACGACATCTCGTACTGGTACCACGGCGTGCGCCACCACGTGCAGACCACGCAACCGCCCGGCCCGACCATCCTGGTCAACGCCAACGGCGAGCCGCGGATCTGACGCTGGCCTGAGCCGTCAGGCGCCGTCGCGGCCGTGCACCATCGTGCGGCCGCGGCCGGCGTTCTTGGCGGCGTAGAGCGCGTCGTCGGCGCGCGCGATGGCGTCCTGCACCACCTCGCCGGCGCCGCATTCCGACACCCCCGCCGAGAAGCTGAGCCTCAGTTCCGGCACCGTCGGGTCGAGCAGGCGCTCGGAGACCACGCCGCGCAGCCGGTCGACCAGCGCCGCCGCCGCCCGCGCGGGCATGCCCGGCAGCACCAGCAGGAACTCCTCGCCGCCCCAGCGGCCGGCGCCGTCCGTCTCGCGCAGCCCCTCGCGCAGGGCCTGCGCGAATCCGCGCAGCACGGCATCGCCCACCGCGTGGCCGTGGCGGTCGTTGATCGCCTTGAAGTGGTCGAGGTCAATCAGCACCACGCTCAGCGGCTCGGACGAGCGCATGCAGCGCGCCTGCTCGGCCTTGAGCAGCTCGAACACGTGGCGGCGGTTGCTCAGGCGAGTGAGTTCGTCGACCTGCGCCAGCGCCTTGATCGTGGCCAGCGCGTCCTGCAGTTCGGCCTTGCGCGCCGACAGCCGCATGCGCAGGTCGCCCATGCGGATCGACAGCACCGACGTGGCCGTCAGCAGGATCGCGGCGAATGCGAAGTGCAGCACCTCGATGTGCGGCGGGAACAGCGCCGGCTGCGTCGTCGACTTCCACACCATCGTCGCCCCCAGCAGCGCCAGCGCGTACACGCACAGGCCCTGGGCCTGGCGCTGCTTGAGCACGAACATGCCCCACACGAGGTTGAGCATCATGATGGCGATGATCGCCCCGCGCAGCGGCGGGTCGATCGCGTAGCCGAACACCGTCGACGCGGTGCCGAACGCGGTCTGCGCCAGCGTGAGCGACGGGTCGTTGCCCAGGCGCCGGCTCACCCCGGTGCGGATCAGCACGTAGAAGCCGAGGATGCCGCTCAGGCTGACCGACGTCCACTCGATCCAGTCGCCGAGGGTCATCAGCCCAAGCACCACCTGCCAGGCGGTGACCAGCCCGAACAGCGCGTACACCAGCACCGCCAGCAGCGTCAGCGTGAGCGGACCGCGCCGCTCCGGCACGTCGCCGAACAGCCAGCGCGCCGGGCCGGCCACATCGGCGCCGCGCGCCGGCGCATCCAGCGCGCGAGGGGGGTCGATCGGGGGCAAGGGAATGGACATGGGCAGGCCGCTTTCGCGGATTATGCGGGCCGGCCCCTGTCACGACGCCGTCACGCGCGGACTGCGGCGCGCGACGCCCGACCCGCGCCGCGCCTACACTGGTGCGCATGGAGACGGTCACGACTTCCACCGCCACCGCGACATTCGCCGCGCTGGCCCGCGAGTTCTGCGCCTGGTGCGAGGCCGCGTCGCGCGACCCCGACGCGCCCACCCGCGCCGCCGCCTGGATCGCCCGCCTGCACGCCGCGGCCCTCGCGCTGCCCGAGGTCGGCCACGACTGTTTCGAGGAACTGCCCGAGCCGCCCGAGGCCGCCCTGCGCCGCGCCCGCGCCAACCTCGGCGCGTTCGACGGCTGGGTTTACCGCGAGGTGTTCGACCCCGACCCGACGCTCGACGACCGCCCCGTGATGGGCGACGTCGGCGACGACCTCACCGACATCTGGCTCGACGTCCGCCAGGGCCTGATCCGCTTCGAGCAGGGCCGCGTGCGCGAGGCGCTGTGGCACTGGTCGACCCTGCACCGCATGCACTGGGGCCGGCACGCGGTGGGGGCGCTGTTCGCACTGCATTGCCGCGCCGCCCGTCTCGCCAAGCCGTGACCATGCCCTCCCGCGACAACCTCGAAGAGTTCACCGACCCCGCGAACTACGACCTCGAGCAGGCGCCGTTGTCGCTGGAGCGCATCGAGTTCTGGAAGCGCATGGCCGCGCAGTTCGGCGGGCCGGTGCTGGACCTGGGCTGCGGCACGGGGCTGGTCGCGATCCCCGTCGCGGCGATGGGGCTGTCGGTGACGGGCGTCGATCTCGCCGCGCCCATGCTCGCGCATGCGCAGGCGAAGGCCGAGCGCGCAGACGTCGACGTGCACTGGGTCGAGGCCGACGTGCTGGCGCTGGCGCTGCCGCGCCGCTTCGGCTTGGTCATCCTCACCGGCAACGCGTTCCAGGCCTTCCTCACGACGGCCGACCAGCGTGCGCTGCTCGCGGTGGTGCGGCGCCACCTCGCGCCCGAGGGCGTATTCGGCTTCGAGACGCGCAACCCCGCCGGCCACGACCTGGGCGACGAGCCCGAGGGGCCGGTCGAGATCGACTACGTGGACGTGCAGGGCCGCCGCGTGCTGCTCACGTCCAGCCAGCGCTGGGACGCCGCGGCGCAGGTGGTGCACTGGACGACCTTGCGCCGCTGGACCGACGCCGACGGCGCGCCGCAGGTCCGCACGACGCACATCGCCTGCCGCTTCACGAGCCCCGACGAGATCGAGGACCTGCTCGACGACGCGGGCTTCGAGATCGTCGCGCAGTACGGCGACTGGAACTTCGCGCCGTTCCGCGCGAGCGGCCCGCGCCTGATCACGCTGTGCCGGCGGCGCGGCTGATCACCAGAACGCGTCGGCCTCGCGCAGTTCCAGCAACGCCTTGCGGGCGGCGCGTGCCGAGTGCCCGGACTGCGCGCGCAGCCAGCCCACCGCGAACCAGGCGTCGGGATCGTCGACGGCCAGCGCCGCGAAATGGCGATCGGCCAGCACCAGGTCGACGTGCCGGCCGAGCGCGTCCTGCGCCGGCGCGACGTGGCGCATCCAGCGGCGCACGTCGTCCTGCGCGAACGCGGGCGCCGCGAATTCCGCGAGATAGCGCAGGCGCTTGAGGCGCTTGCGGGCTCGGTGCTGCTCATCGAACGGCAGCTCGTCGAAGTGGCGCGCCGCGCGGGTCACCTGACGCTCGAGCCTTGCGAGCCGTTTCACCAGATGCTCCAGGCCGGAGCCGTCGTCGCCACGGACGGAGGCGCCGGTGGCTTGGGCGAACGCGGCCAGGCGGGCCAGCATGGCCTGGAAATTCTGCGCGCGCGCGCGCTGCGCGATCGCGCGCGCGTCCTCCTCGGAGGGGGGCGCGTCGTCGACCACCGCGGCACCGGCCGCGCGCAGCTTCGGCGCGAGCGACGTCGAACGCACGAAGCGGTCGCGCGAGCGGCCCAGCGCCTCGAACAGCGGCATCACGGCGGGCTCCCAGCCATGCGGCATCGCGTCGGCGAACGGCGCCATGCCGCGCGCGGCCGAGCGCAGCCGGCGCAGGCCGACGCGCAACTGGTGCACGTGCTCGGGATCGCGGCTGCCGTGGGCGATGGCCTCGGCGTTCGGCCTGACCTGCGCGAGGCAGGCCGCCACCATGCCGCGCAGCAGCGTCTTGCCGTCCATGGCGCGCGCCCGCTTGCCGCTCCACGGCGCCGGGGCCGCCTTGACGGGCGCGAGAATCACCGCGCCCGCCTCGGCCGCCACGGCCTGGCGACCTTTCGTCCGTTCGAGGACGAGGCCGGCCGCCCCGCCCTGCTTGATCTGCAGTCCGCTCATGCGTACACCTCGGCAACGCGCGTGCCCCGGCGACGCGGGGCGCGCATCGTGCAGGCTAGCAGATCGGACGGGTCAGCGGCCGGTGTCGGGCAGCTCGATCTTGACCTCGAGCACTTCCAGGTCGTCCTGGCGTTCCAGGTGGACCTTGATGTCCTCGGGATTCACCGACACGTACTTGGAGATCACCGCGATCAGCTCGCGCTGCAGCGCCGGCAGGTAGTCCGCCTTCGAGCGGCCGCCGCGTTCGTGCGCGAGGATGATCTGCAGGCGTTCCTTGGCGACGGTGGCCGTCTTCTTCTTTTCGCCGAGCAGGAAGGAAAACAGGGACATCACTGCTTCCCTCCGAAGATCCGCTTGAAGAAGCCGGGCTTGACGTGGTCGACGAAGCGCATCGGCTTGTCCTCGCCGAGGAAGCGCGCCACCAGGTCGACGTAGGCTTCCGACACGTCCGAATCCTTCAGGTGGATCGCCGGCGTGCCCTGGTTGGACGCCTGCAGCACGCTCTCGGACTCGGGGATCACGCCCATCAGCGGGATGCGCAGGATCTCCTGGATGTCCGACACCGACAGCATCTGGCCGTCCTCGACGCGCGCCGGGTTGTAGCGCGTGATGACCAGGTGCTCCTTGATCGGCTCGGCGCCCTCGATCGCGCGCTTGGTCTTGCTGCCGAGCATGCCGATGATGCGGTCGGAGTCGCGCACCGACGAGACTTCGGGATTCGTGACGACGAGCGCCTCGTCGGCGAAGTGCATCGCCAGCAGCGCGCCCGTCTCGATGCCCGCGGGCGAGTCGCACACGATGTACTCGAAGCCCATCTCGGCGAGTTCCTTGAGCACGCGCTCCACGCCGTCCTTGGTCAGCGCTTCCTTGTCGCGCGTCTGCGAGGCCGGCAGCACGAACAGGTTCTCGCACTGCTTGTCCTTGATCAGCGTCTGGTGCAGGTTGGCCTCGTTGTTGATCACGTTGATCAGGTCGTAGACCACGCGGCGCTCGCAGCCCATGATCAGGTCGAGGTTGCGCAGGCCGACGTCGAAGTCGATGACGGCGGTCTTGTGGCCGCGCAGCGCGAGTCCGGACGAGAAGCTGGCGCTGGTGGTGGTCTTGCCGACCCCGCCCTTGCCGGAAGTGACGACGACGATTTTTGCCATTTGGAGGTTGTTCCTTAGAAAAGCTTGAGGGGCGTCATCACGAGCACGCCGTCGACGAGCCGCACCTGGGCGGGCTTGCCGGCGACGTCCTTGGGCAGCGGCGTCTCCGTGGTGCGGTAGACGCCGGCGATGGCGATCAGTTCGGGTTCGAGGCAGGTGGTGAAGATGCGCGCCTCGGCGTTGCCGCGCGAGCCCGCGACGACCTTGCCGCGCAGCGGGCCGAAGACGGTGACGTTGCCGTCGGCCAGCACCTCGGCGCCGGCGTTGACGGCGGCGTGCACGACCAGGTCGCCGCCCTTCGCGTAGGCCTGCTGGCCCGAGCGCAGCGGCTTGTCGACCACCATCGTGGGCAGCATCACGGGCACCTCGCGCACGACCTCGCGGATCACCTCGCGCTCCACCTCGACGGTGCGCGATTTGGGCGGCGGCACGGGCTCGGGCGCGGCGGGCAGGCCCGCCTCCAGCGCGTCGGCCATCTGCTGCGCGTTGCCGCCCGTCACCATCGCCGGGCGCATGCGGTGCCGGCGCAACGCGGCCGTGATGTCCGCGAATGCGAGCGGCTCGGGCGCATCCTGCAGCGGCGCGAGGTCGATGACGACCGGGTCGTCGTCGAAGAAATTGGGCGTCTCGCCCAGCTTCTGCTGCAATTCCTCGGCGAGGACGGCCACGTCGGCCTGATGCAGCACCACGGTGACCAGCGGCAGGCTGGTGTCCTTCAGTTCGAACGCAAACGGAGTCACTGTCGAGTCGGCGGGGAGGGGACGCCGGAACGCGCAAAGCGGCGGAGTTTACCGGGTCGCGATGTCGCGCCTGTAACCGGAGGGGTTGGTCCGCATGCGCCATGATGCGGCCCCATGAAGAAAAGCCCGCCCGCCGCGCCTGCGGTCCGCAACGACAAGCCCGAGCGCTGGCGCATCGACGCCGGCGACGCCGACGTCGCCACGCTGACGATCCCGCCCGACTCCTTTCGCACGCGGCGCTTCGAGATCGACTGCCGCCTCGTCGTGATGCGCCTGGCCGACGGCGCCGCGCACGGCATGCGCGTGGACGTCGACGGCGACCTCGAGTGGACGCGCCAGGCCGCCACCGAGAACCCCGGCCACACCGATTCGATGGACTACCACTTCCGCCGCACGCTGGAGGTCGGCCAGCCGCTGCGCATCGTCGTCAAGACGCAGGCGAGGCAGGCGCGTCGCATCGCGCTGTCGATCGAGGCCGAGGAGGCCTGAAGCCCCTGCCCGTGCAGCCGCGCGCGCCGCGGCGTATCGTCGCGGCGACCCCTTCCCTCGCAGATCCAGGAGCGCCGCACGATGTCCAACCCCGTCACCGATTCCCTGCATCCGGCGCTGCGCGAACTGCGCACGCGCCCGCTGATGGCGATGCGCCTGGACGTGCGCGGCCCGATGCCCGTCATCGCCACGCCCGGCGCCGCACGCCGCATCGGCGTCGTCACCGGCGGCGCGTTCGACGGCGAGCGCCTGTCAGGCACGGTGATGGACGGCGGCAGCGACTGGCAGACGATCCGGGCCGACGGCAGCGTGCAGCTCGACGTGCGCCTCATCCTGACGACGACGGACGACGCCTCCATCGCGATGACCTACCGCGGCGTGCGAGCCGGCTCGGCCGAGGCGATCGCGCGCGTCGACCGCGGCGAGGTGGTCGATCCGACGGAGATCTATTTCCGCTCCATCGTCCAGTTCGAGACGGCCGCGCCGCAGTACGACTGGCTCAACCGCGTCGTCGCGGTGGGCGTGGGGCAGCGGCGCGCCGACGGGCCGGTCTACAGCGTCTTCGAGGTGCTCTGAAGGCCGGGAGGCACCGGTCTTGCCGTATCCTGCGGGCATGGACGACAACAACACCAAGCCCAAGCCGTTCTCGATGATCCGCGAGTTCCACCTCGCGGACTGGTTCACGCTCGCCAACGCGTTCTGCGGCGTCGGTGCGCTGTTCTCGGTGATGACCTTCCTGCAGACCGGCGACGTGCGCCACATCTGGTTCGCGTGTGCGCTGATCCCGGCCGCGCTCGTGTTCGACGTGCTCGACGGCCGCATCGCGCGCTGGCGCCAGAAGAGTTCCGAGCTCGGCCGCGAGCTCGACTCCCTGGCCGACGTGATCTCGTTCGGCGTCGCGCCCGCGGCGATCGCGTACGGCTGCGGCATGCAGGGCCTGTGGGACCGCGTGGTGCTCGTGTTCTTCGTCGTGTGCGGCGTCTCGCGCCTGGCGCGCTACAACATCACCGCGGTCAAGCTGTCCGAGGGCGGCGACAAGGTCAAGTACTTCGAGGGCACGCCGATCCCGACCTCGCTGCTGCTGGTGATCGTGCTGTGGATCGCCGCGGTGCAGGGCAGCGTCGGCGCCGACCTGTGGGGCGGCGCGGTGCAGGTCGCCGGCTTCCGGCTGCATCCGCTGGTGCTGATGTTCGCGGTCTCGGGGTCGCTGATGATCTCGCGCATCCGCATTCCCAAGCTCTGACGCTTCAGAGGCAGGCGCCGATCCGATCCAGGTGCGCGGCCGTGCCGCGCTGGCGCGACGCGGTGCCCTCGCGGCCGTCGGTGCCGTCGACGAAGGTCACCTGCTCGGTGAAGCGCAGCCGCGTGGACGCGCCTTCGGCCATCAGTTCGACCGTGGCCACCGACACCGAGTGGTGGCGCCGGTTCAGGTGCATGTCGTAGACGTAGACCATGCGCGCGTCCGGCTCGACGAGGTGGTAGCGCGCGGTGAACAGCGTCTCCAGCCCGCTCTGCGCGAAGCGCCCGTGCAGGATCTCGATGCCGCCGACGCGCACGTCCAGCGAGCGTTCGACCAGTTGCCAGCCCTCGGGGCCGACGAACCAGCGGGCCTTGGTGTCCGAGTCCGTCCAGGCGGACCAGACCTCGGCGGGCGTGGCCTCGTAGACGCGGTCGATGACGAAGTCGCCGTGGGCGGTGGTGGAGGTGGTGGCGGTCATGTCGGTTTCCTCGTGCGACGCGGGGTCGCGTTGGGTGGCGGGGAGTCGGTCGGGGGAGATGAGGCGGCCCGCGCCTTCGCGGCCTTCTGCTGCGCCAGCACGTCGCCGAGGCGGTCGAGGTGGCCTTCCCACATCGTGCGGCGCTGCGACAGCCAGGCCTCGGCCTGCGACAGCACGCCGCGATCGAGCGAGCAGTTGCGCACGCGCCCGGTCTTCTCGGTGCGGATGAGGCCGCTGGACTCGAGCAGCTGCACGTGCTGCACCACGGCCGCCAGCGACATCGCCAGCGGCCGCGCCAGTTCGCTGACCGACGCGTCGCCTTGCGCGAGCCGGTCGACGATCGCGCGCCGCGACGGGTCGGAGAGCGCCTGGAAGACGCGGTCGAGGACTTGATGCTGAAGCATGTGCTTTAGTTTATGGACGACCCCTCCGATAGTCAAGCAATCACTTCAGCATCAAGTCGCCAACCCGAATGACCATTTCTATTGTGTGCAATTAAATTGTTCGCTACAGTTCATTCCATGCCTCGCGCCAACCCCTCCTCCACCGCCGCTGCCGACGCCCGCGCCGATGCCTGGCTCGCGCTCGACAAGCAGCTGTGCTTCGCGCTGTACTCGGCCTCGCTGGCGATGACCAAGGTCTACAAGCCGCTGCTGGCGCCGCTGGGGCTGACCTACCCGCAGTACCTGGTGATGCTGGCGCTGTGGGGAAGCGACGGCCAGTCGGTCAGCGCGCTCGGCGAGAAGCTGGCGCTCGATTCGGGCACGCTCACGCCGCTGCTCAAGCGCCTGGAGGCGCAGGGCCAGGTCGCCCGCGAGCGCGATGCCGACGACGAGCGCCGCGTCATCGTGCGACTCACGCCCGCCGGCCGCCAGCTCAAGATCCAGGCGCGCCGCATCCCGCAGGAGATCGGGAGCGCCTCGGGCTGCGAGCTGTCCGAGATCGTCGACCTCACCCGCCAGCTCACCACCATGCGCGACGCGCTGACCCAGCGCGCCGAGCACTGACGCTTTCCCATGGCGCGAACCCGCGCCTCACCCGACCCTCGACCCACCCAAGGAGCACACCATGGCCTCTCCCGAAAAGATCCTGTACACCGGCACCGCCACCGCCACCGGCGGCCGCGCCGGCACCGCCCAGTCGTCGGACGGCGCGCTGAGCGTCACGCTGACCACGCCCAAGCAGCTCGGCGGCGACGGCGCCCCCGGCACGAACCCCGAGCAGATGTTCGCGGCCGGCTACTCGGCCTGCTTCATCGGCGCGATGAAGGCCGTGGCGTCGGGCATGACCGGCCAGCCCAAGGTCGCCCTGCCCGCCGACGTGTCGATCACGTCCGACGTCGGCATCGGCCCGATCCCCGGCGGCTTCGGCATCAAGGTCGACATGCGCATCTCGATCCCCGGCATGGACAAGGCCGCCGCGCAAGCGCTGGTCGCCGCCGCGCACCAGGTGTGCCCGTACTCGAACGCGACGCGCGGCAACATCGACGTCTCGCTGACGGTGGTCTGATCAGCGCCCGCGCGGCCGGTCGCCGGCCGCGCAGGATGCCACCGGACAGGCCCGCCCCGCGCGGGCCTGTGCACGTGGGGCAGGCCACCCGTCCCCTATCATGCCGCCGTGCACCACCGGCCCCTGCTCCTCGCGTCCACCGTGTCCGCCGCCCTGATCGGCGGCGCGCTCGTGTATGGGCTGGATCACGGCACGGCCACGGCCGCCGCGCCGCCGCCGCCCGCGCCGGTGGTCGGACGGACCCTCGAGATCCCGCCGCCTGCGCCGCCGGTCGCCATCGCGGCCACGCCCGCCGCACCGGCGTCGGCCACCAAGCCCAATCCGTACGAATCGCTGTCGCAGAAGGTCGACCGGCTGGGCCGCTCGCCCGATCCCGTCGACGCCTTCGCGGCCTACCAGCTCGCGACGGCCTGCGTGTGGGCGCGCGACCACGAAGGCTGGATGGCGCACCACATCCTGCCCGGCGACCGGGCGCTGCTGCCCACGCAGCAGCAGGCCTGCGGCGACATCGCCTCCGACCAGATCCAGAGCCGGCTGCGCTGGCTCGAGCGCGCCGCGCTCGCGGGCGTGCACCACGCCGCCACCGAGATGCTGCGCGAAGGCCCCGACGGCCTGGGCCTGAGCAACTCCGATATCGACGCGCCCGAGAACGCGTCGTGGAAGCAGCGCGTCGACGCCGCGCTCGAGGCCGGCGTGCGCACCTGCGATCCCGACTCGCTGGAGAGCCGCGTCAACACCTACGAGAACGGCCAGGGCGCCGCGCCCGACCGCGCCAAGGCGCTGACCTACTGGGTGGCATACATGGAATGCCGCCAGCGCCTCGTGGGCCAGCCCAGCACCATCCTGGCCAGCGGCGACAGCGTCACCCAGCGCATGGGCCGCTCGCTGACGGCCGACCAGATCGCGCAGGCCATGTCGGCCGGCCACGCGATCGCGCGCGACGCGCGGCCGCTGCCGGGCGACCGCTGACGCGGGTCAGCGCAGGTCGGCGAGCAGCGCCAGCTGCAGCTCGACACGCGCCTGCACGGCGCTGAGCTCGCCGGCGGCCTCGGTGTCGCTCGCATCGCGCGGCAGCACCGGCCCGAACGCGCAACGGCTCGCACGCGCGACGCGCACGCCCTCGCCGCGCGCCCGCGCGAGGGCCTCCTCCATGCGCGTCGACACCGTGCCGTGGCCGGTACCCGCGACGACGATGCCCGCCGTGCCCGCGATCACCGCGTCGTCGACCATGCGGCCGTCCGCGCCGGCGTGGTTCAGCACGATCTCCACGCGCGGCCACTTGGCCGGCTCGGCGGCGATGCGATCCAGCCCCAGCGCCTCGCCTTCGGGCCAGGCGCGGAACCGGCGCAGCACGCCGCCTTCCAGGCGCGCGATCGGACCGCAGTCGCTGCCGGCGAACGCGGCAGTCTGCAGCGTGTGCACCTTGCGCAGGCCCGTCGCGGCCCACGCGGCGCCGCCGAACACGACGCTGACCCCGCGCGCACCGGCGGTCTCGGCCACGGTCACCGCGTCGAGCAGGTTGGCCGGGCCGTCGGCCGACAGCGCGCTGGCCGGGCGCATCGCGGCGGTCAGCACCAGCGGCTTGGCCGGGGCGAGCACGCGCTGCAGGAAGTACGCGGTCTCCTCGAGCGTGTCGGTGCCGTGGGTGACGACGACCCCGGCCACCTCGGGCCGCGCCAGGTGGTGCGCGGCGCGCTGTGCGAGGCGCTGCCAGGTGGCCTCGTCCATGTTCTTGCTGTCGATGGCGGCCACGGATTCCGACTCGAGGCGATGCTCGGCCAGCACCGGCACGCCCGCCACGAGCGCCTCCACGCCCAGGGCGCCGGCCCGGTAGCCGGTGGTGTCGGTCGAGGCGGCGGCGGTTCCGGCGATCGTCCCGCCCGTGGCGAGGATCACGACGAGCGGCTTGGGGCTTTGCATTCTTGTCAACCTTGGATAAAAATACAGACCTGTATGAACAACCAGATGCCCGCCGCGGGACGCGAGTCTCCTGACGGACAGGACGCACCATGGAAGTCGAATCGCCGAAGCTCACCGCCCGCCAGCAGCAGATCCTCGATCTCGTGCAGAGCGCGATCGAACGCACCGGCGCGCCCCCGACCCGCGCCGAGATCGCCAACGAACTCGGCTTCAAGTCCGCCAACGCGGCGGAGGAGCATCTCCAGGCCCTGGCGCGCAAGGGCGTCATCGAGCTCGTGGGCGGCACCTCGCGCGGCATCCGCCTGAAGTCTGACACATTGCGCGCGCTCAACGAGGCGCGCGGCAAGCAGTTCTCGCTGCCGCTGCCCAGCCTCTCGCAGCTGACGCTGCCGCTGGTGGGCCGCGTGGCGGCGGGCTCGCCCATCCTCGCGCAGGAGCATGTCGAGCAGACCTACCTGCTCGAGGCCACGATGTTCCCGCGCCGACCCGACTACCTGCTCAAGGTCAAGGGCATGAGCATGCGCGACGCCGGCATCATCGACGGCGACCTGCTGGCCGTGCAGAAGAGCCGCGAGGCGCGCAACGGCCAGATCGTGGTCGCGCGCCTGGGCGACGAGGTCACCGTCAAACGCTTCCGCCGCACCCGCACCACCATCGAGCTGCTGCCCGAGAACCCCGACTTCCAGCCGATCATCGTGCCCTTCGGCGATGTCGACTTCGAGCTGGAAGGCATCGCGGTGGGCCTGGTGCGCAACAACATGATGGCCTGAGCATGCGGGCCGGCTCGCTGCGTCCCGGTTCGCGCGCGCCGCGTCGCGCGGGCGTCACGCGCGAGCGCGCAGCGCGCTGAAGGGGCTCGCGATGGGGTCGTCGTCGCGCACGCCCGGCCGCCGCCTGGCCATCAAGTCGCCCAAGGCCGCGACGGCCGACGATTGCCTGGCGCTGGAGCAGTTGCCCAACGTCGGTCCCGCGATGGCCGCCGACCTGCGGCTGCTGGGCATCCACGCGCCGCAGGCGCTCAAGGGCCGCGACGGGCTGCAGCTCTACCGCGCGCTGTGCACGGCCACCGGCCAGCGCCACGACCCCTGCGTGCTCGACACGCTGCTGGCCGTCGTCGACTTCATGAACGGCGCGCCGCCGGCGCCGTGGTGGGCGTACACGCAGCGGCGCAAGGCGATGGTGGGCCAACTCCGCGACTGAGCGCGGTGCCGGCGCTGCACACCGCGCGCCCGGCTCAGGCCTGGTACAGCTCGTTCCAGGTCGTGCCGAGCGACCACGTCACGCTGCGGATGCCGCGTTCCATCGCCGGGCCGAGCTTGGCCGACGTCTCGACCGTGAGATTGCCGTCCACCAGCATCGGCTGCCAGATCACCAGCTTCTCGCCGTTGGCCGCCGGCCGGAACGGAAACGCGATGCGCATGCGCATGGCCTGGTCGCCGTAGGTGGCGGCCAGCACGATCAGCGCGTCCACGCGCTGGCCCTTGCGCTCCGCGAAACCCGGGTAGCTGAAGACCTGCCAGGGCACGTCGTCCGGGTTGTTGGCCAGATGGTAGTCACCGTTCTGCACCGCCATGCGCAGGTCGCCGCGTTCCATCTCCTGCAGCGTGGACGGCCTGGCGCCCGTCACCAGCGAGGGCCACATGCCGCGCCCGTCGGCGGCCAGCATCATGTGCCACGAGCCCAGGCGGCCCACGTTGTACATGGCCGTCCACCAGCGCGACGGGCCGTCCCGCTCGAGCTGCGCGACGACGCTGGCGATGTAGTCGCCCGCCTTGGCCTGCTCCTCGCCGAACAGGCGCACCTCGAGCCATGCGAGCGGCATGAACAGCGCGCTCTGGGCCGGGGCGTCGACCAGCAGGCGCGTCGCCGGCGTGTCGGCCAGCGGCGTCCCGGGCGGCAGCGCCGCGCGCGCCGACGCCGGGTCGTGCCAGTTCAGCACCGCGTGCGTCATGCGGCGCGCGAACTCGATCACGTAGAACGCCAGCAGCGACTGGAAATTGCGGCCGGGCACGGTGTCCAGGTCGGCGCGCGTCGGCTTGGCGCGTTCGCGGATCTGGCTCAGGAGCGCATCGAGCCGCTTCAGGCTGTCGGGCGTGAAGTCGAGCTTGGCCTGCTGCAGCGCCTTGCCATAGGTCCAGCCGCCCTCGGGCTCGCCGCCTGCGGCATAGATCTCCAGGAATTTCATCGCGAATTCGTTCATGGGCGTCACTTTAACGTGGCGGGCCGCCGGTGCGCCTCGAGGTTGACCCGGCCGCAGCGCCGCCCTAAAGTCGGGCGCCTGGCATTGGAATCGGTTCCAAGCAACGACGAAAACGGGAGGCACCATGCGTTCTTCGATCTCGCGCGCCCGGGCATTGCTCGCCGCCTTGCTGGCGCTCGCGCTGGCGGCCCGCGCTGCCGACGCACCGCGCGCGTTCGCCCCCGACCCGCGCCAGGAGGCGCAGATCCGCGACATCGTCGCCCACATGACGCTGGCGCAGAAGGTCGGCCAGATGACGCAGGCCGAGATCCGCGCGATCACGCCGGACGAGGTGCGCCAGTACTACGTCGGCTCGGTGCTGGACGGCGGCGGCTCGTGGCCGAACAAGGACAAGCACGCCTCGTTCGAGGACTGGCGCCAGGCGGCCGACGCCTGGTGGAACGCGTCGATGCACTCCGACATGGCCGTCAAGGTGCCGGTCATCTGGGGCACCGATGCCGTCCACGGCCACAACAACGTGGTGGGCATGACGCTGTTCCCGCACAACATCGGACTGGGCGCGGCCAACGACCCCGCGCTGGTGGAACGCATCGGCGAGGCCGTGGCGCGCCAGGTGCGGCTGACGGGCATCGACTGGACCTTCGCGCCCACCGTCGCGGTGCCGCGCGACGACCGCTGGGGCCGCACCTATGAGGGCTTCTCGGAGGATCCGGCCATCGTCGCCGCCTACGCCGGGCGCTACGTCAAGGGCCTGCAGGGCCGGTTCGACGCGGCCGGCCGGCCCACGATCGTCGCCACCGCCAAGCACTTCATCGGCGACGGCGGCACCGAGCTGGGCGTCGACCAGGGCGAGAACAAGGCGAGCCTTGCCGACCTCGTGCGACTCCACGGCGCGGGCTACATGCCGGCGATCCGCGCCGGCGTGCAGACGGTGATGGCCTCGTTCAACAGCTGGACCTTCACCGGCAGCGACGACGCCGGCCATCACCTGGCGTTCGACAACGTCAAGGACCTGGGCAACCGCTACCTGCTCACCGACCTGCTCAAGACGCGCTGGGGCTTCGACGGCTTCGTCGTCACCGACTGGGACGCGATCGGCCAGCTGACGTGGGTCGACGCGGCCGGCCAGCGGCACGCGTGCACGACATCCTCGTGCCCCCTGGCGATCAACGCGGGCGCCGACATGGTGATGGTGCCGTTCGCGTGGAAGGACTTCATCGCCCACACGGTCGCCTCGGTGCAGGCAGGCGAGATCCCGATGGCGCGGATCGACGACGCCGTCACCCGCATCCTGCGCGTGAAGATGCGCGCCGGGCTGTTCCGCGTGGTCGACGGCGCGAGCGTGTCGACCGCGCCCTCGCAGCGCGCGGGCGCGCGTGACGCGGCGGCCGCGCAGCCGCGCGCGCTCGCGCGCCAGGCCGTGCGCGAGTCGCTGGTGCTGCTCAAGAACGACCGCGGCACGCTGCCGCTGGCGCGCACGGGCCGCGTGCTGGTGGTGGGCCGCAGCGCCGACTCGCTGGCGGACCAGTCCGGCGGCTGGTCGGTCACCTGGCAGGGCACGGGCAACACGAACGAGGACTACCCGGCGGGCGAATCGGTGCTCGCCGCGGTGCGCGCGACGGTGGGCGCCGGCAACGTCGTCCATTCCGTCGACGCCAAGGACGTCGACGTGAAGGACTTCCAGGCGGTGATCGCGGTGATCGGCGAGTCGCCGTATGCCGAGGGCGTGGGCGACATCCGCCGTTCCAGCACGCTGGAGCACGCGCGCCGTCACCCCGAGGACCTGGCCGTGCTCGAGCGCGTCGGCGGCCGCGGCGTGCCCGTCGTCACGGTGCTGTTCAGCGGGCGGCCGCTGTGGGTCAACCGCGAGATCAACCGCAGCGACGCGTTCGTCGCCGCGTGGCTGCCCGGCACCGAGGGCCGGGGCATCACCGACGTGCTGTTCCGCCGCGCCGACGGCGGCACCACCGACTTCAAGGGCCGCCTGTCGTTCTCGTGGCCGCGCACGGCCTGCCAGGCCGTCGTCAACAAGGGCGACGCGGCCTACGACCCGCAGTTCGCGTACGGGTACGGGCTGACGTATGCGCGCCGCCATGCCGCGCTCGGCCCGCTCGACGAGTCCGCGCAGCCGCAGCGCTGCGGCGCCGCACCGGCGCAGGCCACGGAAGACCTCGTCATCTTCGACCGCGCCGAGGGCCCGGTGCACAAGCTGGCGATCGGCTCGCCGCCGAACTGGCGCATGCCGCTGGGCGACGACCTCGACGCGGTCACCACGACCGCCGACGGCGCCGTCAAGGCGGAAGTCGCGCAGGTCAACGTGCAGCAGGATGCGCGCCGCATCGCCTTCGCGGGTGACGGCCAGTTCTCGCTGGACTCGACGCTGGGCCACGACTACAGCGGCTTTGCGGCCGTCGACGCGGCGCTCGCGTTCGACCTCGTCGTCGACAAGGCGCCCGAGGGCGACGTGCACGTGCGCGTGGGCTGCGGCTACCCGTGCGGCGGCTCGATCGACGTGACGGCCGCGCTGCGCGCGCTGCCGCTGCACGCGAAGGCGACGTTGAAGGTGCCGCTGCGCTGCTTCACCGAGCAGGGCGTGGAGCTGGCGTCCGTCGACACGCCGTTCGCGATCGACACCGACAAGCCGTTCGTCGCGAGCTTCGCCGACATCCGCTGGCAGGTGGGCGGCGGCGTCGATCCGGACGCGCTGCCGTGCACGCCGCGCAAGAAGCCGGCTAACCCGCCGTCTTGAACGCCATCACGGCCTGGTTGCGCAGCGTGCGCAGCAGGCTCAGCTCGCGTTCGCCGAGAACGATGCCGCCCGCGGTGGCGCTGTCGGCATAGATCAGCGCGAACGGTGCGCTCTTCATCGTCATCGGCAGCAGCACGAAGCTGCGCGCGTCGGCCTCGCGCTGCAGCCAGGTGGGCAGGCGGGTGCGCACGTTCTCGGCCGACGCGTCGGAGATCAGCGTGTCGGCCGCCTTCTTGCAGGCCACCGACAGCAGGTCGACCGGGCCGTTCGGGTTGACGTCGACGCGGAACTGCGGCGACAGCGCCGCCGCCGCGCCGCCCAGGCCGAAGCGGCCGGTGATCACGCCGGTCTTGGGGTCGCGCAGGCCGAACACGACGCAACGGAAGCCGAGCGCCGTGTGCATCGTCTGCAGGATGGTGCGCAGCACCTCGTTGAGCTTGAAGCTGTCGCCCGCGAGCGCGCTCGTCACACTGGCGATGCCGCCTTCGAGCGCCAGCATTCGGGCGGCCGAGTCGGCAACCGTCGCGGGCGCGGCCGCCGCCGGCGCGGCGGCGGCCGCCTGGCCGGGCGGCAGCTTCACGGTGGCGTCGTGCGCGGGCGCGCCGACCGCGACGTCGGTGACGATCGTGGCCGGGTTGACGTTGCCGGTGGGCACCTCGAGGTCCTGCGGCATCAGGCGGCGCGCCTTGGAGTCGGCCTTGAGGTCGATGCCCAGGCCGGCCGACATCGACTGCAGGTGCGACTGCGCGCTGCGCACGGCGCTCTCGAACGCGTCCTTGGGCAGGTTCAGCGCCCGCGCGTAGCGGTCGCCGATCGCGGCGATCTTGCTGGCGGCCTCGTTGCCGGGCGCCAGCATCAGCGCCTGCGCGATCTCGGCGGACGCCTGCACGCACCAGCGCAGGCGGTCGGGTGCGTTGTCGACGGGCCGCGACGGCGCGGGGCCTTCGGGGCGCGCGATGGCGCGGCGCAGCGAGTCGGGCAGGCCCCACACCTTGGTCACGCCCACGCCCAGCTGCTCGTACGACAGCCCCAGCACCTCGCCGACGGCGCGGTCCTCGATGGACTGCGACCACTCGCCGCGCTGCCACGCCGGCTCGACGCGGCGCCGGATCAGCGCCGCCTCCTCGGGGAAGTAGAACTCGGTGAGCATGCGCCCGAGCTGGGACATCATGCCCGCCAGGAAAGGCTCGTCGTGCGCCTTGGCGCTGGGCGTGAGCTCGTCGCACAGCGTGCCGGTCATCATCGCCTGCAGGAACAGCTCCTTGAGCTTGCCGACGTGCGCCTTGTCCTGCATGTGCTCCAGCAGCACCAGCGACAGCGCCATCGAGCGGATGCCCGCCAGGCCCACCAGCGATACGGCGCGCGGTACCGACGCGATCGAGCCCGCGCCGGCATTGCGGAAGTGCGCGGTGTTGACCATGCGCAGCAGCTTGTTCGTGAGCGCCACGTCGCGCACGATCTCGTCGGTGACGCCGGCGATGCTGGCGTCCTCGGACTGCGTCACGCGCTGGATGCGCACCACCGCATCGGACAACGCCGGGAAGTCGCTCTTGTGGCGCATGCGCCGCAGCAGGAATTCGAGCGTCGCGCGGTCGCCGCCGTCGGCGCCCACCGGCGCGGGGTCGAGCCACTCGTGCAGCGCGTTGCGGAACGCGGCGGCCGACTCGGGGCGGCGCGCCGGGTCGCGCGAGACGGCGCGCAGGATCAGCGCGCGCAGCGCGTCGTCGGTCGAGTCCTTGCCCGTCTTGGGGTCGACCATCTCGGCCGGCCAGGCGATGTCCTCGCCGCGCGTGCGCTCGAGCATGCGGTACGGATCGCGCTCGACCAGCAGCTGGCGCCCGCAGATCATCTGGCCCAGCATCATGCCGGCCGCGAACACGTCCATCAGCGGGTGCGGCTTGGCGCCGGCGATCGCCTCGGGCGAGATGTAGCCCGGCGTGCCGGCGATGCGGCCGTCGTGCGCGTCGGCCACGCGCGCGGCGATGCCGAAGTCCATCACGCGCGGGCGGCCCTGCGCGTCCAGCAGGATGTTGGACGGCTTCAGGTCGCGGTGCACGATGCCCTGGCCGTGCGCGGTGGCGATGGCGTCCAGCACGTCGCGCATCAGCGTGGCGGCCTCGCGCTCGGGCAGCTTGCCGCGCTTTTTCAGCAGCTCGGTGAGCGTCGGGCCCTTGACGTACTCGAACACCATGAACGACACGGCGCCGTCCTGGTCGGCCTCGAACACCGGCACGATGTTCGGGTGCGCGAGCCGGCTGACGGCGCGCGCCTCGTCCAGCCATTGCGCCACCGACGCCGCGTCGGCGTCGGGATTGATCACCTTGACCGCGACCTCGCGCTGCAGCCGCGGGTCGTAGCCCAGCCACACCGTGGCCTGCGCGCCGCGACCCAGCTCGCTCTTGAGCTCGAAGCGGCCGACGCGGCGCGCGCCGCGCAATGCTGCGGGCAACGCGCTCATCGCGGGCCCCCGCGCGTCACGCCCGCGGGCGCGACCCGTTCGTCACGATCGCGCATCACGCGTCCGTCCGATCCGGCTTGGCCGTCGGGGGTTGGAGCGCGTCCTGGATGTCCTTGAGCGTGATGTTGAGCGCGCGGCCGTAGCGCTGCGCGACACGCTGGATGGCCGCGGCCGACTGGCGCGGCGGCAGCGCCACCGCGTCGAGAACGTCGTTGGCGCAGCTGGCCACCAGGCGCAGCATGTCGACGTCGGACGAGGGCGTGTGGATCGGGCCGGTGGGCGGCGCGCGGCGCACCATGTGCTGCACGCCGTCGTCCAGGCCCCAGTGGTGCATGACGGCTCCGCCGAGGGCGTCGATGTCGATGCCCAGCACGGCGAAGGACGCGCCCTCGCCCGTCATGCCCTGCTCGTCGGGCTCGCCTTCCTTCTGCGAGGCCACGGGCTGCATCAGGCGGCGGATCTGCGCGGCCTCGTCGGGGAAGTGGTACTGCACGACGAGCCAGCCCAGGTTCTGCAGCGCGGTGATGAGGAACACCACCTCCTGGTCGTAGCCGGCCGGCTGCAGCGCGCGGGCGATGTTGCCGGCGCGCCTGACGCGCAGGATCAGCGCGGTGAGCGCGTTGGCGGCCTCGTCGTTGAGCGGGCCGGGCCACTTGCGCAGCGACAGCGCCGCCTGGCGCACGCCGTCCAGGCCCACCATCGCGATCGCGCGGTGCACCGCCAGCACGGCGCCGCTGCCGCTGTGGCCAGCCTGCGACTGCGCGAAGTTCACCATGCGCAGCAGCTCGAACGACAGCGCGAAGTCCTGCAGCACGACGCTGGACAGCTCGTGCGTGTGGCCGCTCTCCAGCAGCGCCAGGCGGGCGGCGCGGTCGGCGCCGCCGGGCATCGCGGGCAGCAGGCCCACCGAGCGCATGCGGCCCAGCAGCAGCGTGATCGGGCCGGCGTCCTGGTCGGCGGTGGCCTGCAGCCAGCCTTCCAGGGCGCGTTCGAAGGTACGCGCGCTGCGATAGCGCTGGCGCTCCTGGCGGTCGGTGGCGCGGTTGACGATGGCGCGCAGCGGCTCGGGGATCGGGTGCGGCACCGTCCACGGCAGGCGCACCATCTCGTGGCCGAACGGCGGCAGGCGACCCACCACGCGGGCGATGTCGGGCTCGTCCAGCGGCGCGCCGCCGGCCAGCACCTGGTGCATCAGCAGGCCGAAGGACAGCACGTCGATCTCGGCGGCCAGGCGCTGCATGCGGCGCTCGTCCATCGCGGCCTGCTGGCCGTCGGCATCGTGCGAGACGGCGATGAAGGACGCGGCGAACGAATGCGCGTCGACGATCTCCAGGCCCAGCAGCTTGACGTTGCCGGCGTCGTCCACCAGCAGCGAGTACGGCTGCAGGTCGCGGTGCGCGGAGCCGGCCTCGTGCGCAAAGGCCAGGCCCTGCAGCACCTGCACGCTCCACTGCGTCAGCTCGGGCGCGGGCAGGCCCTTGGCGGTCAGCTTCTCGCCCCAGGTGACGAACTGCTCGCGCTCGTAGACGGCGAACGGCCAGCGCTCGTGCTCGCCGACGTCCAGCAGGCGGGCGAGCTTCGGGTGCTTCAGGCGGCCGCTGCGGGTCACGCGGGCGATCCACGCCCCGAGCGCGTCCGGGTCGGCCGGGCGGGCGCGCGGCATCGCCAGCATCACCTCGAGGTCGCCGCGACTGTCCAGCGCGAGCCACAGCATCGTCTGCGCGCTCTTGCCGAGCAGGCGCAGCAGCTGGTAGCGGCCGAGCGTGCGGACCGCGCGGTTGGGCGTGGCGGGCGCAGCGGCGGGCGCGGTGGTGGGAGGGACGGTGGCGACCATGAACGCAATAACGGAACGATCGGTCGATTGGAACCCCGCCCGAAGACGCTCGACGGGCAAAAGAGGGCCGAAAACGATGCGTAATTCACTGTCCGACGGACCTAAAGTTTTCAATTGGCTATCGGCCGGGCCCTTCCATTTCACGGTTTCGCCACCAGATCGGCTGTTCAGGCGGGAAGCGCGTGGCCGCCGCTGTCCCCACCCCGGTCGGGGACGGGCGGTTGTGTCAGAATCTTTTCACCGACGACGGGCAATGCGAGTTTCCCGATGAACTCCTGCCGCCGGTGCCCCAAGGAAAACGCATGAGCAGCGAAGCAATCAAACACATCTCCGACGCGTCCTTCGAGACGGACGTCCTCAAGTCCGGCACGCCGGTGCTGGTGGACTACTGGGCGGAGTGGTGTGGCCCCTGCAAGGCCATCGCCCCGATCCTGGAAGAAGTCGCCAAGGACTACGGCCCGCGCCTGCAGATCGCCAAGATGAACGTCGACGACAACCGCGACGTGCCCGCCAAGTTCGGCATCCGCGGCATCCCCACCCTGATGCTGTTCAAGGACGGCCAGCTCGCGGCGACCAAGGTCGGCGCGCTGTCCAAGTCGCAGCTGACGGCTTTCCTCGAAGGCCACCTGGCCTGACCGGCCTGGCGAGGCGTTCGTCAACTCGCAGTTGACGGCCGCCGCCGCCCGCCCCCTATAATCGGCCCTGACCGGTGCAGGAACTGGTGCCCCGCTCTGAAGAGCAGCGGCGCCCGCACTGAGTCAAGGTAGCGCCCCCGCGCCCTGATTCCCGTCGCAGTCTGGCGGGTTCCGGCGCGCGGTTTCGGCGATTCGTCCCAAGCCCCTACCGTTTCACGTCGCCACGACGGCCTCGACCCGGCCAGCGCACGCGCCCCTCGCGCGCCACGCCAGCACGGATCGGCCAGCGCGAGGCGCAGGTGCAGCAGGTCGGGCAAGCCCCGGTGAAGAAATTTCCGCCGCGGCTCACACCCCAGGGTGAACAAGCAAATGCATCTATCCGAACTGAAGGCCATGCACATCGGTGCGCTGATCACGATGGGCGAAGCCCTCGAGATCGACAACGTAGCCCGCATGCGCAAGCAGGAGCTGATGTTCGCGATCATGAAGAAGCGCGCCAAGGGCGGCGAACAGGTGTTCGGCGACGGCGTGCTCGAAGTCCTGCCGGACGGCTTCGGCTTCCTGCGCGCGATCGACGAGAGCTACATGGCGTCGACCGACGACATCTACCTGTCCCCGAGCCAGATCCGCCGCTTCAACCTGCACACCGGCGACATGATCGAGGGCGAAGTGCGCGTCCCCAAGGACGGCGAACGCTATTTCGCGCTGGTCAAGGTCGACCGCGTGAACGGCGTCACGCCCGAGGAGAGCAAGCACAAGATCATGTTCGAGAACCTGACGCCGCTCTTCCCGAAGGAGTGCTTCAAGCTCGAACGCGACATCCGCGGTGAGGAGAACATCACCAGCCGCATCATCGACCTGATCGCGCCGATCGGCAAAGGCCAGCGCGCGCTGATCGTGGCCCAGCCCAAGACGGGCAAGACCGAGATGATGAAGAGCATCGCGCACGCGCTCGTTGCCAATCATCCCGAGATCCACCTGATCGTGCTGCTCGTCGACGAGCGCCCGGAAGAAGTCACCGAGATGCAGCGCACCGTGCGCGGCGAGGTGATCTCCTCCACCTTCGACGAGCCGGCCGCGCGCCACGTGCAGGTCGCCGAGATGGTGATCGAGCGCGCCAAGCGCCTGGTCGAGATGAAGAAGGACGTCGTGATCCTGCTCGACTCGATCACCCGCCTGGCCCGCGCGTACAACAACGTGCTGCCGTCGTCCGGCAAGGTGCTGTCCGGCGGCGTCGACGCCAATGCCCTGCAGCGCCCGAAGCGCTTCTTCGGCGCGGCGCGCAACGTCGAGGAAGGCGGCTCGCTGACCATCATCGGCACGGCGCTGATCGACACCGGCTCGAAGATGGACGAAGTCATCTACGAGGAATTCAAGGGCACCGGCAACTGCGAGATCCACCTGGATCGCCGCATGGCCGAGAAGCGCGTCTACCCGTCGATCCAGATCAACCGCTCCGGCACCCGCCGCGAGGAGATGCTGCTCAAGCCGGAGATCCTGCAAAAGACCTGGATCCTGCGCAAGCTGCTCTACCCGATGGACGAGATCGAGGCGATGGAGTTCATGCTCGACAAGATGAAGGCCAGCAAGACCAACCTCGACTTCTTCGACATGATGCGTCGAGGCGGCTGACAGGTTCCGCTGACCTTCCGGCGACGCCCCGCGGCGTCGCCCCATCGAAAGGCCCGTTCGCGGGCCTTTCGCGCGTCTGGGCGTCCACTTTGCTCGCCCGCGCGCGCCTCGCGCGCGAGCGCGCGGCCGCCCCGATTGATTCGCGGCGCCGACGGGCGCTATGCTCGGCCTTCCGGTTCGACGGCCGAGACCGGCCCGCCGCGCCGGCAGCGATCCCGCCACGGCCAGGGAGGAAATCTCGTGCAACTGCGCTCAAGACTCTTCATCGTGATGCTTCTGGCGGCCTTCGGCGCCGCCGCGGCGGCCGCCGACGCGCCGGAGACCTACGGCATCAAGGAACCGGCGCCGGCCACCGGCACCATGTTCAAGCGGGCCATGATCACCGGCAGCGTGCCATTCGACAGGCGCTACGACCAGATGACGCCCGAGCAACGCCAGCGCATCAAGGACCGGTACGAACCGATGGCGCCCGACGACGAGCCGCCCTTCCCCGCCGACGGCCTGGCGCCGATGATGAAGGCGCTCCAGAAGGCCGCGACCGCCTCGCGCGTGACCGGGCCGCTAGAGCTCGTGGCCGACATCGGCCCCGACGGCACGCCGCGCAAGGTCGACGTGCTGCGCGCCCCGGACGACCCGCAGTTCCGCAGCTTCGCCACCTCGCTGCTGATGGCCACGAAATACAAGCCGGCCGTCTGCGGCGGGCGGGCCTGCGCGATGGCATTCCCGCTGCAGGCCGAGATCGTCCCGGCGGCCTCGCCGGCTGCGCCCTGAACGGCCGCGCTGCGCCCGCCCGACGCGCCGGGAGTAGACAGCTGGCGGCCAGCGTCATATAATCCAAGGTTTTCCGCTTTCGGAAAGTGCTGGGCATGGGGCCCACGTGGCTTCCGACGACACCGCGGGTCCCTGCGGACCGCCCGGCAAAGCGAGATTGAGGACATTCCCATGAAGCAAGGCATCCACCCCAACTACCGCGAAGTGTGCTTCGTGGACCTGTCCAACGGTTTCAAGTTCGTGACGCGTTCGTGCGCCGCCAGCAAGGAAACCATCAAGATGGAAGACGGCAAGGAGCTGCCGCTGTTCAAGCTGGAAACGACCAGCGAGAGCCACCCGTTCTACACCGGCACGCAGAAGTCGGTCGACAACCTGGGCGGCCGCGTCGAGAAGTTCCGCAACAAGTTCGCCCGCGTCGGCCTCAAGAAGTAATCGACCCGCGAACCGGGGCTCGCCACGCGTCGCCCTACCTCGAAAGGCAGCCTCGGCTGCCTTTTTTGTTGTGCCCTGCCAACCAACTCAAACCCACTCTCCCGGCGCTGCCGCTCAACCGTCCCAAGCGAGGTTCAAGGGAGCGGTGGAACCGGCTTTGCCTGGCCGCTCGCGGCCGGCCCCTCGGGGGCAGGGAGCGCGCGCGAAGCCTCCCCTCCGGGGGATAGCGACCGTGGGGCAGTAACTTTGGCATGATGCCCCCCGTGAATCTGCCAACTCCCGCCCTCGTCACCCAGCGCGCGGCGCAGCGACTGCCGCGCTGGGCCCTGGTGCTCCTGTGCGCCGCCTACCTGCTGCCGGGGCAGTTCGGCCGCGAGCCGTGGAAGAACGCCGACATCACGGCGTTCGGCTACATGTCGTCGCTGGCCGACGGCCGCAGCCCGTGGACGGCGCCCGCGCTGGCCGGGCTGCCGGGCGACGGCGCGCTGCTGCCGTACTGGCTCGGTGCGCTGTCGATCAAGGCGCTGCCCTTCGTCGATGCCGCCAACGCCGCGCGCGTGCCGTTCGCGCTGCTGCTGGCCGCCACGCTGGCGCTGATCTGGTACAGCACGCTGCACCTGGCGCGCACCGAGGCCGCGCAGCCCGTTGCTTTCGCGTTCGGCGGCGAGGCGTCGCCCGTCGACTACGCGCGGGCGCTGGCCGACGGCGCCGTGCTGGCGACCATCGCCAGCCTGGGCCTGCTGCAATTGGGCCACGAGACCACGCCCGAGCTGGTGCAGCTGAGCGGCGTCGCGTTGTTCATATGGGTGCTCGCGGCCGCGCCCACGCGCCCGAGCGTGGCCGCGGGGGCGGCCGTCGTCGCGCTGACCGTGATCGCCGCCAGCGGTGCGCCCACCATCGCGCTGGCCCTCGGCGCCAGCGGCTTCGTGCTGTGCCAGTGGTCGCGCTATCCGGGCGCGCTGGACCTGCGGCCGTGGCTCGTGCTGGGCATGCTGGCCGGCGCGCTGGTGGCCGCGGCCGGGCATGCCTGGGCCTGGCGCGCGGGCCTGCACTGGAATTCGCTCTGGGAGCTGGTGCGCCTGAGCGCCTGGTTCCTGTGGCCGGGCTGGCTGCTGGCGCTGTGGACGCTGTGGCGCTGGCGGCACCACCTCACCTATCGCCACATCGCGGTGCCCAGCGTGGGCGTGGCCGTCGCGATGGTGGCCTCGCTGACGATGGGCGGCTCCGACCGCGCCCTGATGCTGGCGGTGCCCGGCGTGGCCGTGCTGGCCGCCTTCGCACTGCCCACGCTCAAGCGCTCGGCCGGCTCGGCGATCGACTGGTTCTCGGTGTTCTTCTTCACCGCGCTGGCCATCGTGATGTGGGTGTTCTACGTCGGCATGATGACCGGCACGCCCGCCAAGCCCGCGCAGCGCATCGCCCACCTGCTGCCGGGCTTCGAACCGCATTTCTCCGCGCCGCTGCTGGCGCTGGCCATCGCGGGCATGGCCGCCTGGCTCGCGCTGGTGCGCTGGCGCACGGCGCGCGTGCAGCACGCGCTGTGGAAGTCGCTGGTGCTGCCGGCCTCGGGCGTGGCGCTGAGCTGGCTGCTGCTGCTGACGCTGGGCCTGCCCGTGATCGACTACGCGCGCAGCTACCGGCCCTGGGTCTACCTCGTCGCGCAGCACGTGCCCAACGGCGTGTGCGTGGCGGCACAGCTGCCGCGCTCGGCGCTGGCCGCGCTCGAGAACTACAGCAACTGGCGCATCGACGCGCAAGGCGACGTCGCCAAGACCACCGACTGCCCCTACCTGCTGGTCGACGAGAACCGCCACGCACTCGTGCAGGCCCCGCCCGGCTGGACGCTGGTGGCCCACCTGCACCGGCCGTCGGAGCGCGACGAGTCGACCGCGGTGTTCCGCAAGACCAACGTGCCGGCCCCACGCCCGGCGGACTTCGGGCGCGTCGCGTCCGCGCCATGAGGCGATGCGGGCGCGGGCCGGTTCGCCCGCGCACGCGTGACGCGCGCCCGCGCGAGGCGCTCACGCCATGTGCTGCCCGCCGTTGATCGCCATGTTGGCGCCGTTGACGAAGCCGCCGCGCTCGGACGCCAAGTAGGCGACGAGCTCGGCGATCTCGTCCGGCTCGCCCAGCCGCCCGGCCGGTATCTGCGGCAGGATGCGCGACTCGAGCACGTCCTGCGGCACCTTCTCCACCATCGCCGTGCGCAGGTAGCCCGGCGACACCGTGTTGACCGTGATGCCCTTGCACGCGAACTCGGCCGCCAGCGCCTTCGTGAAGCCGTGGATGCCCGACTTCGACGCCGCATAGTTCGCCTGCCCGAACGCGCCACGCTGGCCGTTGACCGACGACACGTTGACGATGCGGCCCCAGCGCGCGGCCAGCATGTCCTCGATCACCTGCTTGCTCATGTTGAACATCGAGTCGAGGTTGACGCGCAGCACGCGCTGCCACTGGTCGACGGTCATCTTGCGAAAGCTCGCGTCCTGCGTGATGCCGGCGTTGTTGACCAGCACCGTCACCGGGCCGAAGCGCTGCCGGATACCCTCCACCGTACGGGCGCACGAATCGAAGTCGGACACGTCGACCGGCTCCGCGACGAAGGCGTAGCCCTCGCGCTCGCGCTGCACCAGCCACTGGCCGACCTGCGCGTTGCCGGGCGAGTGCAGCGCCACGACCGCGAAGCCGTCGTCCGAGAGCCGCTTGCAGATGGCCTGGCCCAGGCCGCCGGTGCCGCCCGTGACGAGGGCGAGTCGCTTGGCGCTGCTCATGACGGAAGTCCTTTCGCGAGGGAGTTGGACGCGCCGCACGGCACGCCTGCACGAACAGACTGAAGGGAGCGCGTCGGCCCCCGCTTGGCTCACCGCGCGCAGCCTACTGCGGCATGCCCCCGGGGGCAATCGCAGGCCCTTCTCGCGTCGCGGCATCCGCCGCAGGGCCGCTGCCCGCCGACGGGCGCGCCACCGCCCGGCCCGCCGCGCTCACGCGCCGGAGCGGCCTTTCGACTCGCGCTTCTGGTCACGCAGCATGAACAGGTACAGGCCCTCGACCTTCTCGCGCGCCCACGGGGTCTTGCGCAGGAACTTCAGGCTCGACTTGATGCTGGGGTCGAACGCGAAGCAGCGCAGCGGGATGCGCTCGTCGAGTCCCGCCCAGCCGTACTCGTCGACCAGCGCGGTGACGATCGCCTCGAGGGTCATGCCATGCAGCGGGTTGCGCGGCTGCGCGGGCGGCGGCGGGGCGGAATCGGTCATGGCCGGATTGTCGCCGGTCGCGTGGCGAACACGGCGTCCGGCCGGAAAGCCGGTCGACCGTCCTTGCCCCCCGATGTCGTGCGTCAGGCGCGCCGGGCGCGGTTCGTCGCAAAGCGTTTGACCCGCCCGACGTCGAGCAGTGACATGGAGGTCCCCGCTCGCCAAGGAGAACGACGATGGCGCTCAGCCGCCGATCCTTCCTCGAGACCGCCGCGGCCCGCCTGGACCTACAACATGCTGCTGCGCCACGGCGTGCGGTCGTGCCTGGACTATGCGAAGAACTTCGACCTCAAGCGCGCACGGGCCCTGTCCAATCCCGACCTCGCGCCGCACCTCGAGTTCGTCGACCTCGGCGGCCTCGGCTATGCGAAGGTGCGCTTGTCGCCCGCGCAGATGCGCACCGAATTCGTCTGCATCCCGCGTCCCGTCGCGCGCAGCGACCGGCCGGACGGCGGCCCGCTGCGATATCGGGTGGTGCACTCGGCCGCGCTGTGGAAGAGCGGGCAGCGGCCGCAGCTGGAGACCTCGGTGCTGGAAGGCGACGTCGGCCTGTCGATCTGATCGCCGCCCCGCCGCCGGTCACCCCGGCTTGACGACGCTGCCCTTGATCACCGCCATCGCGCTCGCGATCAGCGCCGAGACCTCGGTCATGTTGCCCGGCACGATCATCGTGTTGTTGGTCTTGGCGAGCGACTGGTAGGCGTCGACGGCGCGCTCGGCCACCTTCAGCTGCACCGCCTGCTCGCCGCCCGGCGCGCGGATCGCCTCGGCGACCTTGCGGATCGCGTCGGCGGTGGCCTCGGCGACGGTCACGATGGCGGTGGCCTCGCCCTGGGCCTTGTTGATCTCGGCCTGCTTGTCGCCCTCGGAGCGTGCGATGGCGGCCTCGCGCTGGCCGGTGGCGATGTTGATCTGCTCCTGGCGCCGGCCCTCCGACGCCGCGATCAGCGCGCGCTTCTCGCGCTCCGCCGTGATCTGCGCCTGCATCGCGCGCAGGATCTCGGCGGGCGGCGTCAGGTCCTTGATCTCGTAGCGCAGCACCTTCACGCCCCAGTTCGACGCGGCCTCGTCCAGCGCGTTGACCACCATGCCGTTGATCAGGTCGCGCTCCTCGAAGGTCTTGTCCAGCTCCATCTTGCCGATCACCGAGCGCAGCGTCGTCTGGCACAGCTGCGTGATCGCGAGCACGTAGTTGCTCGAGCCGTAGCTCGCGCGCATCGCGTCGGTGACCTGGAAGTACAGGATGCCGTCGACCTGCAGCTGTGTGTTGTCGCGCGTGATGCAGACCTGGCTGGGCACGTCCAGCGGGATCTCCTTGAGCGAGTGCCGGTACGCGACGTTGTCGACGAACGGGATCAGGATGTTGGGCCCCGGCGGCAGCACCGCGCGGAACTTGCCCAGCCGCTCGACCACCCAGGCGCTCTGCTGCGGCACCACCTTGACCGCCCGGTAGACGAAGGTGACGACGACGATCACCACCACGAGCGCGAGTATCTGGAAATCCATCATGTGCTGTTCCCGTTGAAGAGGTCGGTGCCCGCGCGCGTCACGCGCGACGCACGGCGAGTTCGTTGTGGCGCACCTCGGCGATGACGTGCGGGCCGGGCACGGCCGGGCCGTCGCCGATGAAGCGCACGTTCCACGCCGAGCCGCGGTAGGGCACGCGCGCGGTGCCGTCCGCGTTCCAGCCGTCGACCTGCAGCCGCTCGCCGATATCCAGGTTGATGTCGCGGTTGGCCTGCGGCGGCACGGGCGCGGGCGCGCGCGCCCGCGCGCGATGCCAGGCCAGCACCGCCCCGCCGCCCACGACGGCGGCGGCGACCGCCTGCACGAAGATCGCCTGCTGCGCGTGGGCCGCGAGCGCGCCCGCGGCGCAGCCGATCGCCAGCATCAGCAGGTAGAACGTGCCCGTGCCCAGTTCGGCCGCCGCGAGGATGCCGGCGACGATCCACCACCAGGTCGAATTGCTCAGGTCCATGACGCCTCCGCGCTCGGTCGCATGTGCCGCCCTTGTTGCGGCATTCTTCCGCGTCCCCGCATGACGAGCCGGGGACGCGTCTCGTATCATGCCTCGCAATCCGCCGTCCCGCGACTGAACGGCGACATCGACGAAGTCGAGAAAGCTCGAGACCATCGTCGTCACCATCGACGGCGAAAATGCGCCGGCGCTGACGCAGGATCTGTCGCGCTTCGACTGGCCGCGTCCGAAGACCTACGACGCTGATGGCGCGATTTCTGGCCGGCTGGCGCATGCCGTGAGCCAGTGGGCCCCGTATCATCCGCGGATGGCATCGAATTTCGAAGATCAGGGCGTCGCCGACGACGCGAGCGAGCGCGTGCACGACGCGCGCCTGTGGGTGGACAACGGCTGGACGGCCCGCGTCATCAAGAACGAGGACGACGACGGCTGGGCCGTGTCGATGACGCGCGACGGCGAACGCGAGCCCGCGCTGGTGGGCCCGTGGACGATGGGCCGCGACAAGAAGAACCCGAAGCCGCTGGACGTCAACGCGTTCAACACGCTGGTCAAGACGGCCTCCGAGGTGATCCGCCGCCACGAGCAGGCGCTGCACGCCGCGATGCACAAGCAGTTCCAGGTGGCCACCGAGGCCGGCCGCGTGCTGGTGACGCTGGACATCGTGCCCGACGAGTTCGACCCGCACGCGCTGCTGGCCGCGCAGGACGAGTTCGGCGAGCCGATGGCGCAGGTCAAGGTGCGCCCCGACTTCAAGCTGACGCTGGCCAGCGCCACGGCGTGGGTCGAGGCGGCGTACCGCAAGCCCTGAGCGGGCTCAGGCCACGCGCTCCACGCGGCACGAGAAGCAGCCGCGTTTGGCGTTGTGCAGGTGGATGAAGGCGACGCCTTCGTCGGCCAGCAGGCGCTCCAGCACGGCACGCACGTCGCGACCGTCGCAGATGTCGGCGTCCACCATCATGTCGTTGGCGTCGTACGCGCGCACCGACATCCAGCGCCGCGTGACGTAGGGCGGGATCTCGCCCGGCGGCAGCACGGCGCGGCGCGCGCCGCGGCGCACGAACACGGGGCCGCTGGCGCGGTACGGCGAGCCGGAGCTCAGGTGCTCGAACGGCAGCAGCAGCAGTTCGTCGCCGGGCTCGGCGTCGGCCAGCGACACGCGGCACGGGAAGCCGACGGGCTCGTCGGCGAGGACGCGGCGCGCGCCGAGCGCGGCGAGCTCGGCGTCGCTCATCGCGAAGAAAGGTTCGAAGTTCTCGGCGGCAAGGCCGACCAGGCGGAACGTGGACATGAGAGGCTCGCAGGTCAGTGGACGAATGCGGCGAGTGTCCGGCGTGCGGCGAGGGGTGTCCCGCCGCTTTCGGACATCGAATTTCCGCCCTGCTCATCTGCCAGAATCGCGGCTCCGCTCTGCTTTCAGGATCGCTGCCCATGCACGTGGAACCGCTCGAGAAACTGCCGCGCTCCGTGCGCGAGTTCCTGTCGCACTACTCGATGATCGTGCTGTCGATCCTCACGGCGCTGGCGCTGGAACAGGTGGCACTGCGACTCGAGCATCGTCACGAGGGCCAGCGCGCGAAGGAGGAGATCGAGCAGGAGATCGCGGCGAACCGCAAGGCCGTGGAGGCTTCGCTGGCGCTCACCCGCACCAACGCCGCGGCCTGGGACGCGCTGCTCAAGCGCACGCTGGTCGACATCAAGAGCGGCCAGGGCACGAACGAGACCCGCATGGCCACGCTGCGCGAGGCCGGCGCCCTGTTCCGCGACGCCCTGCCCTCGCTCAAGACCACCGCCTGGGATGCGGCGATCTCCGACCACTCGGTGAACTACCTCGACCACGACCTGTTGACGCGCTACAGCGAGGTCTACGCGTCGCAGCGCATGTTCACGCAGGCCATGTGGGACACCGTGCGCGACACCGCCATCCACGACCTGGCGGGCATCACCCAGGCCTACTACCTCGAGAAGGCGGAGCCGGCGTCGACGCTGACGGTTCTGAACGAGCGCATGCTGGTGATCCACGTCATGGAATCGCAGATGGCGCAGCTGGACGATGCGCTCAAGGGCGAGACCGCCGAGGCGCCGCCCGCTCCGGCGTCCGCCGCCGCATCGCACTGAGGCGCGTCAGGACGCCGGCCTGGCCGGCCGCGGGATGCGGAACAGGTCGCGCTCGGCGCCGTCCGGCGCGACGAAGCGCTCGATCTGCTCGCCGCCCAGGCGCCGCACGAGCGCGTGCGCCTGATCGTTGGTGTCGACCATGTAGGTCTCGACGACGGGCCAGCCGAACACCGCGTACGCGTGCTCGACGACGGCCTCCGAGGCTTCCTGCGCGAAGCCGCGGCTGCGGTAGCGCGGCAGCAGCCACCACGTGAGCTCGCGCCGCCAGCCCGGCGCCTGCCAGAAGCCGCAGACGCCCACCAGCTCGCCGCGCTCCCGGTCGCGCAGCACCCACACGCCGAAGCCCTGCAGGTGCCACGAGCCGAGGTCGCTCGCCAGGCGCGTCCACGACCCCACCACCGACAACGGGCCGCCGTACAGCTGCGAGGCGTCCGCGTCCGTGTAGAACGTGCGATACAGGTCGGCGCAGTCCGCGCTGGGCGGCAGCAGGTCCAGGCGCTCGGTGTGCAGGGTGGGAATGTCGATGGCCATGAGGCGGAGTCTAGGCCCTCGCCGGCCGCCCGGGTCGCCGTGGAAACCTCCACGGGATTGCACTTAGGGGGCGTGCGATCAGCGAACGGTCGACGGCTCTTCGGTGGCCGGCTGCGCGGGCGCGAGCGGGCGCACGCGCGCGGCGGGCACGACGATGCGGAACGTGGAGCCGCGGCCGAGCTCGCTCTGGATGTCCAGCTCGCCGCCGTGGCGCTGCACCACGTGCTTGACGATGGACAGGCCCAGGCCCGTGCCGCCGGTGTCGCGCGAGCGGCTGCCGTCGACGCGGTAGAAGCGTTCGGTCAGGCGGCCGATGTGCTCGCGGGCGATGCCCGGGCCGGTATCGCGCACCTCGATCTCGGCGTTGCCGTCGGGGCGATGCGCCCAGTTGACGGTGATCGTGCCGCCCGAGGGCGTGTAGCGCACCGCGTTGCTCACGAGGTTGGCGACGGCGCTCATCCACTCGCTGTCGTTGCCGGCGAGCTCGTCCTGGCCCTGGATGTCGAAGCGCAGCGTGTGGCGGCCGGCGGACAGCCCGCGCGCCTCGCTTTCCACCTGCGCGAACAGGCGCGCCACCGGCGTCCAGCGGTCGCACGCGGGGCGCGGGCTGCCCTCGAGCTTGGCCAGCGTCAGCAGGTCCTCGACCAGCGTGGTCATGCGCGCCGTCTGCTGCGTCATCAGCGAGAGCACGCGCTCGCGCTCGACGTCGGTCAGCGGCAGCGAGGAAATCGTCTCGACGAAGCCGGCCAGCACGGTCAGCGGGGTGCGGATCTCGTGCGAGACGTTGGCGACGAAGTCGCGCCGCATCGCCTCGGTGCGCTCGCGCTCGGTGATGTCCTGCGTCAGCACCAGGCGCATGCCCTCGCCGTAGCGGCTGACGATCACGCTGAGCGTCGAGTCGCTGCCGGGCGTGGAGAACACGAGCGGATCGTCGAACACGCCCGCCTGCAGGTAGGCGACGAACGCCGGCGAGCGCACGAGGTTGGTCACGCGCTGCAGGCGGTCGCGCACCGGGTCGAGCCCGAAGTGCGTGGCGGCCACGGCGTTGAGCCACTGGATCTGGTCGCCCGCGTCGAGCAGCAGCACGCCGTTGGGCGAGGCCTCGATGGCGGACATGAACTGCGCGAAGCGCTCCTGCTCGCCCGCGAACGCGCGGTCGCGCTGGCGCAGCGCGCGCTCGATGCGGTACGACGCCTCGCCCCAGAAGCCGCGGTCGCGCGGCGCCTCGCGGCTGAGGTCGCCGCGCAGCCAGTTCATCAGGTGCAGCGCGCGCACGCCGTCCACCATCACCCACACGGCGATGGCCACCGACGCACCCACTGCCGGCCCGAGCTGCGGCGCGCCGACCAGGTTGCCGACGATCGCGCCCAGGCCCGCGCCGGCCAGCGCGATGACGATGGCCAGCATCGCGCGGTTCAGCAGCCAGCTCACGTCGGTTCCCGGTTCGCGAAGGACAAGTCGCGCGCGCTCAGGCGGACGTGGCCGCGGCCTGCTGCGTCAGGCGATAGCCCGCGCCGCGCACGGTCTCGATCAGCGAGGAGCACTGCACCGGTGCCAGCGCCTCGCGCAGGCGCTTGACGTGGACGTCGACCGTGCGTTCCTCGATGAACACGTGGTCGCCCCAGACGCGATCGAGCAGCTGCGTGCGGCTGTGCACGCGCTCGGTGTGCGTCATGAAGAAGTGCAGCAGGCGGAACTCGGTCGGGCCGATCTTGACCTCCTGCGTGCCGCGCGTCACGCGCCGCGTGGCCGGATCCAGGCGCAGGCCGGACACTTCCACCGCCGAATCCAGCGCCTCGGGCGCCTTGCGTCGCAGCACGGCGCGGATGCGCGCCAGCAGCTCCTTGGTGGAGAACGGCTTGGTGAGGTAGTCGTCGGCGCCGGCGTCAAGGCCCGACAGCTTGTCGGCCTCTTCCGAGCGCGCGGTCAGCATGATGATGGGCAGGTCGCGCGTGCGCGCCTCGGCGCGCCAGCGCTTGGCGAGCGCCAGGCCGGTCTGCCCCGGCAGCATCCAGTCGAGGACGACCAGTTCCGGCAGGACGCGATCGACCTCGACCTGGGCCGCATCGGCGGTCTCGGCGATGGCCACTTCGAAGCCGGCGTGGCGCAGGTTGATGGCGACCAGTTCGGCGATCGCGGATTCGTCTTCGACGACGAGGATACGGCTCATGCTGATGCTCTTTCCTTGTTCAGTTTGCTGTTCGGAGAGACCGCGCGGCGCGCGCGCGGCCGCTCCGGAGCAAGCCGCGCAGCCCCTCGGGGGCGACGAGCGCAGCGAGCGGGGCTGTCACTCAGCGGACGGCATCCTCGACGGCCGCCACGGTGTGGTGGCGCACGTCGGTGCCCTTGACGATGTAGATGATCTGCTCGGACAGGTTCTTGGCGTGATCGCCCACGCGCTCGATGGCCTTGGCCACGAACACGAGATCGATCGACGACGAGATCGTGCGCGGGTCTTCCATCATGTAGGTGATGAGCTTGCGCAGCAGGCCGTCGAATTCCTTGTCGATCTCGTCGTCCTGCTTGAGCACTTCCAGCGCGCGGTTGACGTCCAGGCGCGCGAACGCGTCGAGCACCTTGCGCAGCTGCGCGGTGGCCAGGTTCGCGCCGAAGGCGATGTCGGCCACCGGCAGGCGCAGGCGGCTCGAGACGCCCGAGTTCATCAAGCGCTGCACGGTGCGCGCGATGCGCGTGGCCTCGTCGCCGATGCGCTCGAGGTTGCCGATGGTCTTGGAGATCGCGATCAGCAGGCGCAGGTCGCGCGCGGTGGGCTGGCGGCGCGCGATGATGGCCGACAGGTCGCGGTCGATCTCGACTTCCATCTGGTTGACGCGCAGCTCGCGATCGAGCACGAGGCTGGCAGTCTCGCCGCTGAAGTTGGTCAACGCGTAGACCGCCTGCGCGACTTGCGACTCGACCAGCCCGCCCATCTCGAGGACGCGGTTCGAGATCTCGCTGAGTTCGGCGTCGAATTGCGTGGACAGGTGCTTGTCGGTCATGGTCGGGTCCCTGGAAACGCGCGCTTGGAGACGGCGCGCTTGATACGGTACTTGGTATCTCTGAAGAGCGGCTGAGGATCGGTCAGCCGAAGCGGCCGGTGATGTAGTCCTCGGTGTCCTTCTTCTTCGGCTTCATGAACAGGTCGGTCGTCTTGCCGAACTCCACCAGGTCGCCGAGGTACATGTACGCCGTGTAGTCGGAGCAACGCGCGGCCTGCTGCATGTTGTGCGTGACGATCACCACGGTGTAGTCGGACTTGAGCTCGTGGATCAGCTCCTCGATCTTGCCGGTGGAGATCGGATCCAGCGCGGAGCACGGCTCGTCCAGCAGCAGCACCTCGGGCTTGATGGCGATGCCGCGCGCGATGCACAGGCGCTGCTGCTGGCCGCCGGACAGTGCCGAGCCGCTCTGGTTCAGCTTGTCCTTGACGTCGTTCCACAGCGCGGCCTTCTTGAGCGCCCACTCCACGCGCTCGTCCATCTCCACGCGCGGCAGCGTCTCGAACAGGCGCACGCCGAAGGCGATGTTGTCGTAGATCGACATCGGGAACGGCGTCGGCTTCTGGAACACCATGCCGACCTTGGCGCGGATCAGGCTGACGTCCAGGCGCGACTCGAGGATGTTCTCGCCGTCCAGGATGATCTCGCCCTGCGCGCGCTGCTCCGGGTAGAGCGCGTACATGCGGTTGAAGGTGCGCAGCAGCGTGGACTTGCCGCAGCCCGACGGCCCGATGAAGGCCGTGACCTTGCCTTCGGGGATGTCGAGGTTGATGTTCTTGAGCGCGTGGAACGCGCCGTAGTAGAAGTTCAGGTTGCGGATGGAAAGCTTGGCTTTCTCGGTGACCGGCAGTTCGACCTTGGCGTCCATGATTGGAACTCTCACTTCTCTTTGCGGAAGAAAACGCGTGCGGCGATGTTCAGGCCCAGCACGCCCAGCGTGATCAGGAAGACACCGGCCCACGCGATGCGCTGCAGGTTCGGGTACGGCTGCATCGCGAAGTTGTTGATGGTGACGGGCACGCTGGCCATCGCCTTGTTCATGCTGGCGTTGAAGAACTGGTTGCTCGCCGCGGTGTACAGCAGCGGCGCCGTCTCGCCCGCGATGCGCGCCACCGCCAGCAGCACGCCGGTGATGACGCCCGAGCGCGCGGCCGTCAGCGTGACCGACGAGATCACCTTCCACTTGGGCGTGCCCAGCGCGTACGCGGCCTCGCGCAGCGCGTGCGGCACGAGGTTGAGCATGTTCTCGGTGGTTCGGATGACGACCGGGATGACGATCAGCGACAGCGCGATGGCGCCGGCCCAGCCCGACGCGCCGTGCGTCGGGACGACGATCAGCTCGTAGATGAACAGGCCGATCACGATCGACGGCGCCGACAGCAGGATGTCGTTGATGAAGCGCGTGGTCGACGCGAGCCAGCTGCGCTGCCCGTACTCGGACAGGTACACGCCCGAAAAGATGCCGATCGGCGTGCCGATCAGCGTGGCGGCCAGCACCATCACGATCGAGCCGTAGATGGCGTTCCACAGGCCACCGCCGTCGGACATGGCCGCGGGCGTCGACTCGGTGAACAGGGCCCAGTTGACCCCGCCGCCGCCCAGGTGCACGGTCTCGAACAGGATCCACAGCAGCCAGAACACGCCGAAAGCCATGGCGCCGAACGCGGCCGACAGGGCGATGACGTTGACCCGCTTGCGACGATGGTGCATCGCGAGCTTGGCCTTGGACATGGCGGAGATGGCGGTCACGTCTTGGCTCCTTCGCTGCGGCGCAGGCGCATCAGCAGCACCTTGGCGAACGCGAGCACGATGAAGGTGATGATGAACAGCACCAGCGCCAGGTACAGCAGCGCGGAACGGTGCATGCCGTCGGCTTCGCCGAATTCGTTGGCGAGCACGGACGTGATGGTGTTGGCGGCCGAGAACAGCGAGAGCTGGCTCAGCTGGCTCTGGTTGCCGATGACGAAGGTCACGGCCATCGTCTCGCCGAGCGCGCGGCCCAGGCCCAGCATGATGCCGCCGACGACGCCGGTCTTGGTGAACGGGAGCACGATCTTGTAGACGACTTCCCAGGTCGTCGCGCCGAGGCCGTACGCCGATTCCTTGAGCATCGGGGGCGTGACCTCGAACACGTCGCGCATCACCGAGGCGATGAAGGGGATGATCATGATCGCCAGGATGATGCCGGCGCACAGGATGCCGATGCCCACCGGGGGGCCCGAGAACAGCGTGCCCAGCAGCGGCGTGCTGCCGAAGGCGTTCTGCAGCGGCTGCTGCACGTAGGTGGCCAGGATCGGGCCGAACACGGTCAGGCCCCACATGCCGTACACGATGGACGGCACGCCGGCCAGCAGCTCGATGGCGGTGCCCAGCGGGCGCTTGAGCCACGCGGGCGACATCTCGGTCAGGAACAGCGCGATGCCGAAGCTCACCGGCACGGCGATCACCAGCGCGATGAACGAGGTGGCCAGCGTGCCGTAGATCATCGCCAGGCCACCGTAGTGGTCCTGCACGGGATCCCACTCGCTCGTCCACAGGAACGACGGCCCGTAGGCGCGCAGCGCCGGCATCGCACCCACGATCAGCGAGCCGATGATGCCCGCCAGCATCGCCAGCGTGAGCCACGCCGCGCCGTGGGCGAGGATCGAGAACAGGGTGTCGGCCCAGGGCAGCGTCTGGCGCCGCTCGGGCGGGCGACCCGCCGGTTGGGCACTGTCCTTCGCGTTGCTGAGGGTGGTTTCGGCGGGCAAAGTGGCAGCCACGAGCGGCCTCCGATGGATGGATCTAAGCCGCCGGCCGGCGAACCGGCGCGGCGGCGGGACTCGCCAGGCGAGTGATTACTTGAACGCGACCGTCTTGCCGGAGCCGTCCTTCACGTCGCCCCAGGTCTTGCGGATCTGGGCCTTCAGCGCGTCGGGCAGCGAGACGTAGTCGAGTTCGGCGGCAGCCTTGTCGCCGTTGGCGAAGGCCCAGTCGAAGAACTTCATGACGGCGGCGCCCTGGGCCGGCTTGTCCTGGACCTTCTGCAGCAGCACGAAGGTGGCACCGGTGATGGGCCACGAGTCCTTGCCCGGCTCGTCGGTCAGCACCTGGTAGTACGTCTTGGACCAGTCGGCGCCGGCGGCGGCGGCCTTGAAGGTGGCGTCGTCGGGCGACACGAAGCTGCCGGCCGAGTTCTTCATCTGGACGTAGTCCATCTTGTTCTGCTTGGCGTAGGCGTATTCGACGTAGCCGATCGAGTTCGGCAGGCGCTGCACGTACTGCGCGACGCCTTCGTTGCCCTTGCCGCCGACGCCGTTGCCCGGCCAGTTCACGGCGGTGCCTTCACCGACCTTGGCTTTCCAGTCGGCGTTGACCTTCGACAGGTAGTTCGTGAAGATGAAGCTGGTGCCCGAGCCGTCGGCGCGGTGCACGGTGGCGATCTGCGCGTCCGGCAGCGTCACGCCCGGGTTCAGCGCGGTGATCTCGGCGTCGTTCCACTTGGCGACCTTGCCGCCGTAGATGTCGGCGAGCACCGAGCCCGTCAGCTTCAGCTGGCCCGGCTTGACGCCGGCGACGTTGATGACCGGCACCACGCCGCCCATGCAGGTCGGGAATTGCACCAGGCCGGCTTCCTTGAGTTCCTCGTCCTTCAGCGGCATGTCCGACGCGCCGAAGTCGACCGTCTTGGCCTTGATCTGCTTGATGCCGGCGCCCGAACCCACCGACTGGTAGTTGATCTTGTTGCTGGTCGTCTTGGCGTAGGCCTCGGCCCACTTGGAATAGATCGGAGCAGCGAACGACGAACCGGCGCCGGTGACTTCATCGGCTTGCGCGGCGAAACCGGCCACGCTCAGCGCGGCGGCGAAGGTCACCATGCGAATCGGTTGGAACTTCATGATCGAGCCTTTCAGGGGGCAGTTTAGTGAACTGCGCCAATGTAGAAGGCCCTTGTGACAAGACTATGACACGACCATGGCAGTTCACCACGCCGGCTTTCCGCAGGGAAAATGCCCTGAAGAATCAGGCGCTTGCGTGAGCGCCGACCTCCATGACCAGCGATTGTGACAGCGGCTCTCGCGACTGTCACAGTTCCGTCACGATGCCTGCGCGGCCTGCGCCAGGCGTTCGGCGAAGCCTCGAGCGACGGCCTTGTCGCGTGCCTCGACCATCACGCGCAGTACCGGCTCGGTGCCCGACGCGCGGATCAGCACGCGCCCATCGCTGCCCAACTCGCGCTCCACGGCAGCCTTCTCGGCCACCAGCGTCGCGTTCTGCTGCCAATCGGATCGGACCGCCAGGCGCACGTTGATCATGACCTGCGGGAACAGCGCGACACCGTCGAGCAGCGCCTGCAGCGACTGGCCCGTCCGGCAGACCGCCTGCAGCACCTGCAGCGCGCTGACGATGCCGTCGCCGGTCGTGTGGCGGTCGAGCACCAGCAGGTGGCCCGAGTTCTCGCCGCCCAGCTGCCAGCCGCGGGCCAGCAGCTCTTCGAGGATGTAGCGGTCGCCGACCTTGGCGCGGATCAGCGGCACGCCGCGCTCGCGCAGCGCCTGCTCGACGGCCATGTTGGTCATCAGGGTGCCCACCACGCCCGGCACGGGCAGGCCGCGCGACAGCCGGTCGGCCACCACGGCGTACAGCAGCTCGTCGCCGTCGTAGCAGCGGCCGGCGGCGTCCACCATCTGCAGCCGGTCGGCGTCGCCGTCCAGCGCCACGCCGTAGTGCGCGCCATGCTTGAGCACGGCCTCGATCAGGGCCTGCGGCGCCGTGGCGCCGACCTTGTCGTTGATGTTGAAGCCGTTGGGCTCGCAGCCGATGGTCACGACCTCGGCGCCCAGCTCGTGGAACACGCTCGGCGCCACGCTGTAGGCCGCGCCATGGGCGCCGTCGACCACGATCTTCAGGCCCTTGAGCGACAGATCCTGCGAGAAGGTGCTCTTGCAGAACTCCAGGTAGCGGCCGGCGGCGTCGTCCAGGCGTCGCGCCTTGCCGAGCGCCGCCGAGTCGACCCACTGCGCCGGCTCGTTCAAGGCGGCTTCCACGTCCATCTCCCACTGATCAGGCAGCTTCTCGCCCGAAGCGGAAAAGAACTTGACGCCGTTGTCGCCGAACGGGTTGTGCGACGCGCTGATGACGACGCCCAGGTCGACACGCAGCGCGCGCGTGAGATAGGCGACACCGGGCGTGGGCAGCGGGCCGGTGAGCAGCACGTCGACGCCCGCCGACGCGAAGCCGGCTTCCAGCGCCGACTCGATCATGTAGCCCGACACCCGGGTGTCCTTGCCGATCAGGACGGTCGCCTTGGGCGACTTGGCGCGCAGCACGCGGCCCACGGCATGGCCCAGGCGCAGCATGAAGTCGGCGGTGATCGGCGAGGTGCCGACGGTGCCACGGATGCCGTCGGTGCCGAAATAGTTTCTGCTCATGCGGGAATTCTCGTTCGATTTCGCGGGTTGCCCGTGGAATAGCGCGGGAAACGGCGCGTTGTTGTTGGAAGTTTCACGAAGCCAGGCTGCGCCAGACCTTCAGCGCGTCCACGGTCTCGGCCACGTCGTGCACGCGGACGATGGACGCCCCCTGCTGCACGGCGGCCAGCGCGGCCGCGACGCTCGCCGCGAGGCGCTCGCCCACCGGGCGGCCGGTCAGCACGCCCAGCGTCGACTTGCGCGACCAGCCCAGCAGCAACGGACAACCCAGCTCCAACAGGCGCCGCTGCTGCACGGCCAGGGCGACATTGTGCGCCGGCGTCTTGCCGAAGCCGATCCCGGGATCGAGGGCGATGCGCTCGCGCGCGATGCCCGCGGCGACGGCCGCGTCGCGCCGCGCCGCCAGGAAGGCCGCGACGGCGCCGACCACGTCGTCCTCGTCGTAGTGCGGATCGGCCTGCATCGTGCCCGGCTCGCCCTGCATGTGCATCAGGCAGATGCCCACGGTCGGGTCCGCGGCGGCCACGGCCAGCGCACCGGGCGCCTGCAGTGCGCGGACGTCGTTGAGGATGTCGACGCCGATCGCGAGCGCCTCGCGCATCACGACGGGGTCGGCGGTGTCGACCGAGACCGGCACGCCGAGCGTGACCGCGTGCTCGAGCACCGGCCGCACGCGCGCCAGCTGCTCGGCGGTGTCGGGCAGGCGCGCGCCCGGGCGCGTGGATTCGCCACCGATGTCCAGGATGTCCGCGCCCTGCGCCACCAGCAGGTCGCAGTGCGCCCGCGCGGCGTCCGCCTGCGCGAAACGCCCGCCGTCGGAGAACGAGTCGGGCGTGACGTTGACGATGCCCATCACCAGGGGCCGCGCCAGGTCAAGGCGGAAGCGGCGGGTCTGCCAGATCATCGGGAAACGCGGGACGCGAGAGGCGGGAGACGGATGCGAAAACGGGGCGCGAGGCCCCGTTGCGGTGATGTCGTCGGCGATCAGGCCGCCGCCGGTGCGCCGTCCGTCTTGACCGGCGGCGCGCCGTTCGAGCGGTTCATCGTCGGCGCCCAGTCCTTGGGCGGACGCGGCGGGCGGCCTTCCATGATGTCGTCCATCTGCTCGCGGTAGATCGTCTCCCACTCGAGCAGCGCCTGCGCGATGGCCTCGACCTTGTCGCGCTCCGTCTCGATCAGGTGGCGCGCCAGGGCGTACTGCGTGTCGAGGATCTTGCGGATCTCGGCATCGACCTTCTGCATCGTCTGTTCGCTGATGTTGGTGGTGCGCGTGACCGAGCGGCCGAGGAAGACCTCGCCCTCGTTCTCCGCGTAGACCATCGGGCCCAGCGATTCGGACATGCCGTACTTCATGACCATGTCGCGCGCGATCTGCGTCGCGCGCTGGAAGTCGCTCGAGGCGCCCACCGTCTGCTGGTTCATGAACACCTCTTCTGCGATGCGCCCCGCGTACAGCGCAGCGATGTTGGCGAGCATGTATTCCTTGTCCGGCGCGTTGTTGTCCTTCTCGGGCAGGTAGAACGCGACGCCCAGCGCACGGCCGCGCGGAATGATGGTGACCTTGTGCACGGGGTCGTGCTTGGGCAGCTTGAGCATCACGAAGGCGTGGCCGGCCTCGTGGTACGCCGTGTTCTTCAGGTCTTCCGGATCGATCACCGCGCTGCGGCGCTCGGCCCCCATGAAGATCTTGTCCTTGGCCTTCTCGAAGTCGATCATCTCGACCACGCGACCGCTGCGGCGCGCGGCCATCAGCGCGGCCTCGTTGACGAGGTTGGCCAGGTCGGCGCCGGACATGCCCGGCGTGCCGCGCGCGATGATGTTGGCGTTGACGTCGGCACCGATCGGCACCTTTCGCATGTGCACGCCCAGGATCTGCTCGCGGCCGCGGATGTCGGGCAGCGTGACGTAGACCTGACGGTCGAAGCGGCCCGGACGCAGCAGCGCCGGATCCAGGATGTCGGGACGGTTGGTGGCCGCCATCACGATGACGCCCAGGTTCGTCTCGAAGCCGTCCATCTCGACCAGCATCTGATTGAGGGTCTGCTCGCGCTCGTCGTTGCCGCCGCCCAGGCCGGCGCCGCGATGGCGGCCGACCGCGTCGATTTCGTCGACGAAGATGATGCAGGGCGCGCTCTTCTTGGCCTGCTCGAACATGTCGCGCACGCGGGCCGCGCCCACGCCGACGAACATCTCGACGAAGTCGGAGCCCGAGATCGAGAAGAACGGCACCTTGGCCTCGCCGGCAATGGCCTTGGCCAGCAGCGTCTTGCCGGTGCCCGGGGGGCCGACCAGCAGCACGCCGCGCGGGATGCGGCCGCCCAGCTTCTGGAACTTCTGCGGGTCGCGCAGGAAGTCGACGAGCTCCTTGACCTCTTCCTTGGCCTCGTCGCAGCCCGCGACGTCGGAGAAGGTGATCGAGTTGTTGGCCTCGTCGAGCATCTTGGCCTTGCTCTTGCCGAAGCTGAAGGCGCCGCCCTTGCCGCCGCCCTGCATCTGGCGCATGAAATACACCCAGACACCGATCAGCAGCAGCATCGGCGCCCACGACAGCAGCAGCGTCGTGAGCATGCCCTGCTCTTCGCGGGGCTTGATGTCGAACTTGACGTTGTTGGCGAGCAGGTCGCCGGTCAGGCCACGGTCGAGCAGGCTGCCAGTCGTGTGCTCGGTCTTGCCGTCGGTCGTGCGGGCGGTGATGTCGATGCCGCCGCTACCCTCGGTGATCTCCACGCTCTGGATGTGCTTGTTGCGCACTTCCTCGAGGAAGTCGGAGTAGGCGACCCGGTTGCCCTGCGTCTGCGCCGTGTTGAACGATTTGAAGACCGTAAACAGAACGAGCGCGATCACGAGCCAGACAGCGATCTTCGAAAACCATTGATTGTTCACCGCGGCTCCTTCTTAGAAAATGCCACTTTCCACGGCACATGGGGATGATTCTAGGCCAGTCAATACCCCGGTAACCCGAATGCCGAGGTCGAGAAGGACGCCAATCGCACGTTTTGGACGCGAAATGCCCCCTCCACGCCACGGCCACCGGGCCAACGGCCCGCCCAGTCTCAACGCGACGGGTTCTTCAGACCGAACCCGACCAGGAAAGTTTCAGCCGACTTGTCGCGCGAGGCCTTGGGCTTGACGGCCTTGACCACCCGGAAATTCGCGCGGAAAAGCGCCACCAGCTCACTGTAGCCGCTTCCGTGAAAGACCTTGGTGACCAGGGCCCCTTCCGGCTTGAGATGCGTCACGGCAAAGTCGACGGCCAGTTCGACCAGGTGGGCGATGCGCGCGGTGTCGGTGACGGCCACGCCGCTCAGGTTGGGCGCCATGTCCGACACCACGACGTCCACCGGATCGCCGCCCACCGTCTCGTTCAGTCGCGCGAGCACGTCGTCCTCGCGGAAGTCGCCGTGGATGAAGGTGACGCCCTCGATCGGCTCCATCTCGAGGATGTCGAGCGCCACGATGCGGCCATGGAGCTCGCCCACCGCCGCCCCGCCCTTGGCGAACTTGCGGCGGATGTACTGGCTCCAGGCGCCGGGCGTCGAGCCGAGGTCGACCACCAGCTGGCCCGGGCGGATCAGCTTGAACTGCTCGTCGATCTCGGACAGCTTGTAGGCCGCGCGGGCGCGGTAGCCCTCCTTCTGCGCGAGCTTCACATAGGTGTCATTGGCATGGTCCTGCAACCATTGCTTGTTGACCTTCTTGCTTTTCGTGTTGATTTTCATGACAAAGGGATAATACGGGCATGGCCATGATTCAACTGACCCCTGCCGAACGCAAAGAAAAGCGCGGCGACGCCCACCACCTCGACCCCGTGGTCATGGTCGGTGCCGACGGACTGACGCCCGCCGTCCTCAAGGAGGCCGAGGTGGCGATCCGCTCCCACGGTCTGATCAAGGTGCGCGTGTTCTCCGACGACCGCGCCGCCCGCGAGGCGATGCTGATCGAGATGGCCGACAAGCTCGACGCCGCGCCGATCCAGCATATCGGCAAGCTGCTGGTGCTGTGGCGCCCCGTGGCCGAGACTGCGGCCGCACCGCCCGACGACGCGGGCGCGGCCCCGCGCGTCGTCAAGATCCTGAAGTTCTCCAAACGCGGCAATCATCGCCCGCAGATCAAGAAGGTCACCGTGATGGGCAACCAGCGCGTGACCGCCGGCGGCATGGTCAAGCGCGCGAAGAAGCGCGTGACCAGCATCAAGAAGAAGGTCTGACGTCCACGCGCGGCGCCGGACGCGTCGCGCGCCACGCCAGCGCGAGGGCCAGCAGGCCCTTCACGCCGAAGAACGCGAGGCTGATCGCGTGCAATTGCATGAAGCTCAGGGCGGAGGAACCGCCGGCGCGCGCCTGTTCCATCATCGGCTGCAGGCCGTAATAGCCGACGATCGTGCAGAACAGCGCACCGATCGCCAGCACCATCTCCGCCGAGAACTGCGACACGCCCGTGGCCTGGTGGCGATCCAGCGCCGCGCGGCGTTCCAGCACCAGGATCAGCACGCCGAACACCAGGCTCGTGGGCGCCTCGCGGGCGAAGATCGCGCGGGCCACGGCACCGAACGTGCCGCGGTCGAGCATGCCCGACGCGGCCGGCGTCGCGATCAGCGCGATCGCCAGCAGCACGCCGCACCACAGGCCGGGCAGCAGGCGGCGCAGGCGCTCGGGAATTGAATCAGGACTCGCCATTGGAGGAGGCAGTGGCCGGATGCATCTCCGACGCTGTCGCTGGCATCTCGATCGGAAGCAACCAAGGGAGCGGCGGAACCGGCTTTGCCGGGCCGCCCGCGGAGCGCCCCCTCGGGGGGCAGCGACCAGCGGGAACGTGGGGGCTCAAAGGTACTTGACCGCGACGATCTCGTAGTTCTTCACGCCGCCGGGCGCCTGCACAGACGCGGTGTCGCCGGCTTCCTTGCCGATCATCGCGCGGGCGATCGGCGAGCCGATCGAGATCATGCCGGCCTTCAGGTCGGCCTCGTCCTCGCCGACGATCTGGTATGTCACTTCCTGGCCGGAGTCCTCGTCCTCGAGCACGACCGTCGAGCCGAACACCACGCGGCCGCCGGCGTCGACTTCCGACGGGTCGATGATCTGCGCGGCGGCGAGCTTGCCCTCGATCTCGAGGATGCGGCCTTCGATGAAGCCCTGCTTGTCCTTGGCGGCCTCGTACTCGGCGTTCTCGGACAGGTCGCCCTGCGCGCGCGCCTCCGCGATCGCCTGGATGACGGCGTGGCGCTCGACCGTTTTCAGCCGGTGCAGCTCTTCCTTCAGTTTTTCGGCGCCGCGGCGGGTCAGGGGAATCGTGGCCATATCAGGGTCTCAGCGGGAGAAAAGCAAACCGCCGCCCCGGCTGCGCTTTCGCAGCGCAGACGGGCGGCGGCCCTTGTGGAATGGAAGTTTAGATCAGATCAGGGCAGTTCCGCGTGCAGTTCCTGCAGGGAAACCACCGTGATGTCGTCCTCGTGCTTCAGCGCCTCGGTGGCGGCCTCGCAGCCGGCCATCGTGGTGTAGTACGTGACGCGATTGGCGATCGCGGCGGTGCGGATGTAGCGCGAATCGGCAATCGCCGTGCGCGTCTCGTCCACCGTCGTGAACACCAGCTGGACCTCGCCGGCCTTGATCATGTCGGCGATGTGCGGGCGGCCGTCCTTGACCTTGTTGCACAGCTTGACCGGGATGCCGGCCTCGGCGATCGCCGCCGCCGTGCCCTTGGTGGCCGACAGCGTGAAGCCCAGGTTGACGAGGTCGCTGGCGACCTTGACCGTGCGCGCCTTGTCGGCGTTCTTGACGGTCAGCACCACGTTGCCCTTGGTCGGCAGGCGCGAGCCCGCGCCCAGCTGGCTCTTGAGCATCGCTTCGGCGAACGTGCGGCCCACGCCCATCACCTCGCCGGTGGAGCGCATCTCGGGGCCCAGCACCGGGTCCACGCCCGGGAACTTGTTGAACGGGAAGACGGCTTCCTTGACCGAGAAGTACGGCGGGATCACTTCCACCGGCGGCTTGCCGTGCAGGCCCACCTGGTCGGCGAGCTTCGTGCCGGCCATGCAGCGCGCGGCCACCTTGGCCAGCGCCTGGCCCGTGGCCTTGGAGACGAAGGGCACCGTGCGCGAGGCGCGCGGGTTGACTTCCAGCACGTAGACGACGGCCTCGTCGCCCTCGCCCTGGATCGCGAACTGCACGTTCATCAGGCCGACGACCTTCAGCGCCTTGGCCATCAGCGCGGTCTGGCGCCGCAGCTCGGCCTGCATCGCGGGCGACAGCGAGTACGGCGGCAGCGAGCACGCCGAGTCGCCGGAGTGCACGCCGGCCTGCTCGATGTGCTCCATGATGCCGCCGATCATGACCTCGGTGCCGTCGCTGATGCAGTCGACGTCGACCTCGATCGCGTCGTCGAGGAAGCGGTCCAGCAGCACCGGCGACTTCTCGCTGACCTTGACGGCCTCGCGCATGTAGCGCTCGAGATCCTTGTCGCCGTGCACGATCTCCATCGCGCGGCCGCCCAGCACGTAGCTCGGGCGCACCACCAGCGGGTAGCCGATCTCCTGCGCCAGCGCCAGCGCGGCCTCCTCGGTGCGCGCGGTGCGGTTGGGCGGCTGCTTCAGGCCGAGCGTGTGCAGCAGCTGCTGGAAGCGCTCGCGGTCCTCGGCGATGTCGATCGAGTCGGGCGTGGTGCCGATGATGGGCACGCCGTTGGCCTCGAGGTCCAGCGCCAGCTTCAGCGGGGTCTGGCCGCCGTACTGCACGATCACGCCGGCGGGCTTCTCGATCGCGACGATCTCCAGCACGTCCTCGAGCGTCACCGGCTCGAAGTACAGGCGGTCGGAGGTGTCGTAGTCGGTCGAGACCGTCTCCGGGTTGCAGTTGACCATGATGGTCTCGTAGCCGTCCTCGCGCATCGCGAGGGCCGCGTGGACGCAGCAGTAGTCGAACTCGATGCCCTGGCCGATGCGGTTCGGACCGCCGCCCAGCACCATGATCTTCTTTCTGTCGGTGGGCGCGGCCTCGCACTCGCCGTCGGCCGTCTCGTAGGCCGAGTACATGTAGGCGGTCTGCGTCGAGAACTCCGCGGCGCAGGTGTCCACGCGCTTGTAGACGGGGCGCACGCCGAGCGCGTGGCGCGCCTTGCGCACCTCGTGCTGGTTGCTGTCCATCAGCTTGGCCAGGCGCTTGTCGGAGAAGCCCTTCTGCTTGACGAAGCGCAGCTCCGCGGCCGACAGCGACGCGACCGTGCGGCCGCGAAGCGTCTGCTCGACCTTCACGAGATCCTCGATCTGCGCGAGGAACCACGGGTCGATCTTGGTCGCCTCGAACACCTCGTCCAGCGACATGCCGATGCGGAACGCGTCGCCCACGAACAGGATGCGCTCGGGGCCGGCGTTGGTGATCTGCTCGAGGATCTCCTCGCGGTCGCTTTCCTTGCACGCGGTGCGCTCGGTCAGGCCGTCGATGCCCGTCTCGAGGCCGCGCAGCGCCTTCTGGAAGCTCTCCTGGAACGTGCGGCCCATCGCCATCACCTCGCCGACCGACTTCATCTGCGTGGTCAGGTGCGAATCGGCGGCCGGGAACTTCTCGAACGCGAAGCGCGGGATCTTGGTGACGACGTAGTCGATCGACGGCTCGAACGACGCCGGCGTGGCGCCGCCGGTGATGTCGTTGCGCAGTTCGTCCAGCGTGTAGCCGATGGCCAGCTTGGCCGCGATCTTGGCGATCGGGAAGCCCGTGGCCTTGGAGGCGAGCGCCGACGAGCGCGACACGCGCGGATTCATCTCGATGACGACCATGCGGCCGTCGACCGGGTTGATCGAGAACTGCACGTTCGAGCCACCGGTGTCCACGCCGATCTCGCGCAGGATCGCGATCGACGCGTTGCGCATCAGCTGGTATTCCTTGTCGGTGAGCGTCTGCGCCGGCGCGACGGTGATCGAGTCGCCGGTGTGGATGCCCATCGGATCCAGGTTCTCGATCGAGCAGATGATGATGCAGTTGTCCGCGCGGTCGCGGACGACTTCCATCTCGTACTCCTTCCAGCCCTTGAGCGACTCCTCGATCAGCAGCTCGTTGGTGGGAGACAGGTCGATGCCGCGCTTGCAGATCTCCTCGAACTCCTCCGGGTTGTAGGCGATGCCGCCGCCGGAGCCGCCGAGCGTGAACGACGGGCGGATCACCACCGGGAAGCCGTTGCTGCCGATCTGCGCCGCGATCTGCTTCTGGACGGCCCACGCCTCTTCCATCGTGTGCGCGATGCCGGACTTCGCGGAACCGAGACCGATCTTGGTCATCGCGTCCTTGAACTTCAGGCGGTCCTCGGCCTTCTCGATGGCGTGCTCGTTGGCGCCGATCATCTCCACGCCGTACCTGGCGAGCACGCCGTGCTTGTGCAGGTCGAGCGCGCAGTTCAGCGCGGTCTGGCCGCCCATCGTCGGCAGGATCGCGTCGGGGCGTTCCTTCTCGATGATCTTCTCGACCACCTGCCAGGTGATGGGCTCGATGTAGGTGACGTCGGCCGTGGCCGGGTCCGTCATGATCGTGGCCGGGTTGGAATTGACGAGGATGACCTTGTAGCCCTCCTCGCGCAGGGCCTTGCAGGCCTGGGCGCCGGAGTAGTCGAACTCGCAGGCCTGGCCGATGATGATCGGGCCCGCCCCGATGATGAGGACGGACTTGAGGTCGGTGCGCTTTGGCATGGGATCAGTTCTTCTTCGCGTTCGCGGCCATCGAGTCGATGAAGCGGTCGAACAGGTAGGCGATGTCGTGCGGGCCCGGCGAGGCTTCCGGGTGGCCCTGGAAGCAGAACGCGGGCTTGTCGGTGCGGGCCAGGCCCTGCAGCGTGCCGTCGAACAGCGAGACGTGCGTGGCCACGAGGTTGGCCGGCAGCGTGGCGGGGTCCACGGCGAAGCCGTGGTTCTGGCTGGTGATGGAGACGCGGCCGGTGCTCGTCTCCTTGACCGGATGGTTCGCGCCGTGGTGGCCGAACTTCATCTTGAAAGTCTTGGCGCCGGCGGCCAGCGCCATGATCTGGTGGCCCAGGCAGATGCCGAAGGTGGGCATGCCGGACTCGACGATCGTGCGCGTGGCGGCGATCGCGTAGTCGCAGGGCTCCGGGTCGCCGGGGCCGTTGGACAGGAACACGCCGTCCGGCTTCAGCGCCAGCACCTCGGCGGCGGGCGTCTGCGCCGGCACCACCGTGATCTTGCAGCCGCGCTCGGCCAGCATGCGCAGGATGTTGAACTTGACGCCGAAGTCGTAGGCCACGACGTGGAACTTCGGCGCGTCCTGAGTGCCGTAGCCGCCGACCAGCTTCCACTCGGTCTGCGTCCACTCGTAGGTCTTCTTGACGCTGACGACCTTGGCGAGGTCCAGGCCCGCCATGTTCTCGCCGGCGCGCGCCTTGGCGACGGCGTCGGCGCGGTCGGCGTCGGTCACCGCGTGGCCGGCAGGGAACGCGACGATGCAGCCGTTCTGCGCGCCCTTGGTGCGGAGCACGCGCGTGAGCTTGCGGGTGTCGATTCCGGCGATGGCGACGGTGCCTTCGCGGGCGAGGTAGGCGTCCAGCGGCTCGGCGGCGCGGAAATTGGAGTGTCGCAGCGGCAGATCCTTGATGATCAGGCCGGCGGCATGGACCTTCGACGCCTCGACGTCCTCACCACTGACGCCGTAGTTGCCCACATGCGGATACGTCAGCGTGACGATCTGCTTGCAGTAGCTGGGGTCGGTGAGGATTTCCTGGTAGCCAGTCAGCGCGGTGTTGAACACCACCTCGCCGACCGTGTGGCCGGCGGCGCCGATCGAGGTGCCGGAGAAGACCGTGCCGTCTGCGAGTGCAAGGATTGCGGGGGGCAGGACAGGCAGCAAAGGGAACTCCGGAAGGGTGCGTGCCCAGTTCTGCGAGACTCTTGCCGCGTGGCCGCGCAGCAGGGCTGGCGGGGCACGGGAGGCGGGAATTCGGACTGCGGTAGACGGGACCGGAGAACGTCGCTGTTCAGGCGCTCGAGGGTGTCTGGGCTGATTGCGGGTAAACCTGTAAATTATAGCCCGCCAAGGCGTGCTTGTCACCCCCTTGTCATCTCGACCGCGCATCACCACCTGAGCGGCATCAATCCCGCCTCGACGACGCGGAACTAGAATGACTCGACCGTCCTCCAACGAGGCGGGAATTTCCCAAGACTGGAGCTTTCTCATGGATCGCAACGTGCAACGTCTCGACGTGCTGAACGGCGGCGCCGCCTACGGCGTCGACACGCACAAGGTTCTGCGCAACACCTACTGGCTGCTCGCGCTGTCGCTGGTGCCCACCGTGCTGGGCGCCTGGATCGGCGTGCAGACCCACGCCTTCGCGCTCATGTCGCCGCTGGCCTCGACGCTGATCTTCTTTGCCGGCGCGTTCGGCCTGATGTTCGCGGTGCAGCAGTTCCGCAACTCGTCGGTCGGCGTGTTCATGCTGCTGGGCTTCACGTTCTTCATGGGCGTGATGCTGTCGCGCCTGCTGGGCGCGGTGCTCGGCGGCTACAGCAACGGCGCCGACCTGATCATGACCGCCTTCGGCGGCACGGCCGCGGTGTTCTTCGGCATGGCCTCGCTGGCCACGGTCGTCAAGCGCGACCTGTCGGGGCTGGCACGCTTCCTGTTCGTCGGCGTGATGATCGCCATCGTCGCGAGCCTCGTGAACATCTTCTTCGCGCACTCGACCGCGCTGATGCTCACGATCTCCACCGCGATGACGGTCGTGTTCTCGCTGTTCATCCTGGTCGACGTCAAGCGCGTGATCGACGGCGGCCAGACGAACTACATCATGGCCACGCTCGAGATCTACCTGGACCTGTACAACCTGTTCCAGAACCTGCTGGTCATCCTGACCTCGCTGACGGGCGATCGCCGCTGAACGACGGCTCCACCCACATGACGACGGCGCCCGCGGGCGCCGTTTTTCATGGCCGCGCGACAGGCCTCACGCGCGCGGGCGCCCGCGCCGCGACGCGAGCACGGCCAGCGCGTCGGGCGGGCCCAGCTGCGGCAACACCGCTGCCGCGGCCAGCGCGACGGGACGAAGGGAGCGACGCGGGTGCGGCATGGGCACTCCTCGAGCAGCCGATGGAGCGACCACTCTATGCGGCGCCGGCCGGCGCTTGCACCCCTAGCGCCGCGGTCGCGCCGCGCGGCCCGATTGCTACGCGGCCTCGTCGTCGTCGACGGCGGGCGCGCCCACGTCCTCGCGGATCTCGACCGGCTGCGCGCGCGGCTGCCAGTGCGGATCCCACTCGAACACGGCCATGCTCTCGACGTGCGCCGTGTGCGGGAACATGTTGACGGCCCCCGCGGCGACGCAGCGGTAGCCGGCCAGGTGCACCAGCAGGCCCGTGTCGCGCGCCAGCGTGGCCGGGTTGCAGCTGACGTAGACGATGCGTTTCGGTGCCGTCCAGCCCTCGCGCGGCGCTGCCTTCAGCTCGGCCAGCGCCTTGGCGAGCGCGAACGCACCCTCGCGCGGCGGATCCACCAGCCACTTGTCGACCGTGCCGAGCGCGACGAGGTCGTCCGCGGTGATCTCGAACAGGTTGCGCGCGTCGAAGCGCGTGTGCTCGGCCACGCCGTTGTGCCGGGCATTCTCGAGCGCGCGGTCGACCAGCGTCTGGCTGCCCTCGACGCCCAGCACCGATCTGGCCTGCGTGGCCAGCGGCAGCGTGAAGTTGCCCAGGCCGCAGAACCAGTCGATCACCGTCTCGTGCGGCTGCACGTCGAGCAGCCGCAGCGCGCGGCCCACCAGCACCGTGTTGATCTGGTGGTTGACCTGCGTGAAGTCCGTCGGCTTGAACGGCATGCGCACGCCGAACTCGGGCAGCGTGTAGGCCAGCTCGGGGCTGCCGTCGTCGTCGAGCTGGTGCACGGTGTCCGGGCCCTTGGGCTGCAGCCACCACTGCACGCCATGCTCCCTGGCGAACGCGCGCAGCAGGCCGGCGTCGTGCGCGCTCAGCGGCTCGAGGTGGCGAAGCACCAGCGCGGTCACCTGGTCGCCGACGGCCACCTCGATCTGCGGCAGCCGCTCGCGCGCCTGCATGGACTCGATCAGCGCGCGCAGCGGCAGCAGCATGTCCGAGACGCGCCGCGGCATGACGTGGCACTCGCGCATGTCGGCCACGTAGCTCGACTTGCGCTCGTGGAAGCCCACCAGCACCGTGTTCTTCTTGGCGACCCAGCGCACGGACAGCCGCGCGCGCAGCCGGTAGCCCCAGGCCGGGCCCTCGATCGGGCGCAGCACCAGCTCGGGCTTGACCTTGCCCAGGTGCCACAGGTTGCTCTCGAGCACGCGCTGCTTCATCGCGACCTGCGCCTGCGGCGCCAGGTGCTGCATCTTGCAGCCGCCGCATGCGCCGGCATGCAGGCCGAAGTGCGGGCAGCGCGGCGTGACGCGCTGCGAGCTCTCCTTGCGCAGCGCGACGAGATCGGCCTTCTCCCACTGCTTCTTGCGCTTGACGACCTTGACCCGCGCCTCCTCGCCCGGCAGCGCGCCGTCGATGAAGACGACGATGCCTTCGCTGTTGTGCGCGATGCCCTGCGCGTCCAGGTCCATGCCGGTGACCTTCAGCCACTCGTTGTCGGACACGCCCGGCGCGGGGCCGGCGTGGCGATCGCGCCGATGTCGGCGGCCGGACTTGCCGCCGGCGCCCTGTTGTTCGTTGCTCATCCCGCGATTATCGGCGGCGCCATGGAATCGGCCCCGGACGCGCGAGGCGACCGGGGCCGAATATCGATCAACGAGCCTCTCGGGGAAGCGAGGATCGCATCCGGGCCAACCCGAGCTCCCCCTGGCGGAGTGGAGGCGGCAAAGGACTTGCGCAGCAAGGCCCCGCCGGAACGGCATCCGGCCTGCCAGCCGGATGCTCCCGCGACATGAGGAGCGAGGGGGCCGTCAGTTCACAGGCGGAAGACGGAGACGTCGGCCACCAGGCGCTGCACCTGCGTGCTCATCGAATCGGCGGCCGCGGCCACTTCCTCGACCAGCGCGGCGTTCTGCTGCGTGACCTGGTCCATCTCGGTGACGGCCACGTTCACCAGGTCGATGCCGGCGCTCTGCTCGACGGTCGCCGAGGTGATCTCCGAGACGATGCCGGCCACGTGCTGCACCGAGCGCACGATCTGCGAGATCGTGTCCGAGGCGATGTCCACGAGGTGCGTGCCCTCGTCGACCTTCTCCACCGACTCGGCGATCAGCGACTTGATCTCCTTGGCCGCCGTCGCGCTGCGCTGGGCCAGCGTGCGCACTTCGGTGGCCACCACGGCGAAGCCGCGGCCCTGCTCGCCGGCGCGCGCGGCTTCCACCGCGGCGTTCAGGGCGAGGATGTTGGTCTGGAACGCGATGCCGTCGATCACGCTGATGATGTCGGCGATCTTCTTGGACGACGTGGCGATGTCGCCCATCGTGCGCACGACCTTGCTCACGGCCTCGCCGCCCTGCTGCGCCTTGTCGGCGGCATCGTTGGACAGCTGGCGGGCGTGCGTGGAGTTGCTGGCGCTCATCTTGACGGTGCTCGAGAGCTCGTCCATCGACGACGCCGTCTGCTGGATGCTCGAGGCCTGGCGCTCGGTGCGGTTGGACAGGTCGGCGTTGCCCGAGGCGATCTGCGTGGCGGCGCTGGCCAGGCTGTCGCTGCCGTTGCGCACGCTGGACACGACGGTGACCAGGCTCTCGGTCATCGCCGCCAGCGCCTTCAGCAGCTGGCCGGTCTCGTCGTTGGAATGGGACGTCACCCTCACGCTCAGGTCGCGGTTGGCGACACGGCGGGCGATCTCCACGGCTTGCGAGATCGGGCCGGTGATCGAGCGCGTGACGGCCAGGCCGACGGCCGACGCGAACACGAGCGCGACGATCGAGATGCCCAGCACGATGTTGCGGGTGTTGCCGTACGCGTCCTCGGCGCTGGCGACGGCCGCGGCCGTCAGCTTCTCGTTGAGGGCGATCATCTCGTCGACGGCGGCCATCCACTTGGCTTGCGCCGGGTTGGCCTTGTCGCCCAGCAGGCCACGGGCCGGGAACTTGTGGTTCTCCAGGGCCATCTGCACCACCTGGTCGGCCAGGTCGCGCGCTTCCTTCTCGGTGGCGTCGATGTGCGACAGGATGGTCTTCTTGCGGGCGTCGCTCTCGGCGGCGATCATCTTGGCGAGCCTGGCCTTGGCCGTCTCGTAGCTCTTGATGTCGGCCTTGAGCAGCTCGTTCTCCGCAGCCATCTCCTCGGGTTCGGACACCATCAGGATGTTGCGCACGCGCACCGCCTGCTGGGTCGCCGCGAGGCGCAGCTGGTCGGCCAGCGAGGACTCGACGGCGATGCCGGCCGTGACCGCGTTCATGTCGTTGCGCATGGCGCTCGTGCGCGCCAGGGCGATGATCGTCAGCGTCACCAGCAGCGCCAGCACGATGCCGAAGGCCAGCGCCAGTCGCACGCCGATTTTCAGGTTGGTCAGCATTTGATCTTCCGAAGTTGGCTGTTGAATTTGTAGGTCACATCCGGCTCGCCGCAGCCCCCAACGGACGCGACGGCCTTCCCGTCGTCAACGCGGCCCGGCGTCCGGAGTTCCAGACCTCGCGTCGGGCGGCCCGGCGTCAGGCGCCGGCAGGAAATCAATTCAGCTTCCAGACGAACTCGGTCTTGACCCACTGCTGGGCGGGCTTCGAGTCGGCCGGTTGCGCCTTGAACGAGCACTCCATCAGCGCGCGCTGGGCGGCCGAATCGAGCTTGCGCGAGTGGCTGGAGCTCTCGATCTCGCTGTCGATGGCCTTGCCGTCGACGCCCACCAGGATGCGCAGGCCGGTCGTGCCCTGCTCGCCCTTGGCCAGCGAGTCGCGCGGGTATTCGGGCGCGGCGCAGCTCTTGGCGTCCTGCACCCACCTGCCGTCGCCGGCCATCGCGGCGACGCTCGCGAGGGCGCAGATCGAGCCGATCAGGGCACCACGGATCGTGGCCAGGCGTGCAATGCGGTTCATTCTTGGAACTCCTTCAGCGGGTCGGAAATTTAGGGTCAGATTCGAGTCCTGACAGGGTTGTCCTCCGATGAAGGACTCCTGACAGGCGTCATGGCCCGATTTCGGCCCCGCTCGATCATTCTTGAGTGAATCCTTCACGCTTAAACCACGATCAATGCGATGAATGCGGCTCAGATCGCGCCGGCGCGGGGGGTGCCGTCGGGGGGGGGCTCGTGCAGGGGGAAAGCGCTTGCAGGAAGTGCATGACGCACCGCGACCGTGCGCTCGAAAGGCAAAAAAAACGCGCCTCGGCGGGCGCGTCTTTCGGTGCGGCGGTCGAACGTTCGTTCAGCGCGCGGGCAGCAGTCGGGCAGGGTCGATCGGCTTGCCCTGCTTGCGGATCTCGAAGTGCAGTTGCACGCGATCGGCGTCGGTGGAGCCCATCTCGGCGATCTTCTGGCCGCGCTTGACGATCTGGTCTTCCTTGACGAGCAGCGTCTGGTTGTGGGCGTAGGCCGTCAGGTAGTTCGCGTTGTGCTTGACGATGACCAGGTTGCCGTAGCCGCGAAGGCCCGAGCCGGCGTAGACCACGCGGCCGTCGGCCGCGGCGTAGACCGGATCGCCCGGCTTGCCGCCGATCGCCAGGCCCTTGGTCTTGGCGTCGTCGAACGGCGCCACCACGGGGCCGGCCGCGGGCCAGGCCCAGGTCAGGTCGTCGTCGTTGTCGTGCGGGGCGGCGACGGGCTGCGGCGTGGCCGCGCCCGTCAGCGGGACGGCGCTGCCGGAGGCCACGGCCGTGGACGCCGTCGAGGCCGCGACGGCGCCGCTGGCCTTGCCGGCCGGGTTGCCGGCGATCGGCGGCAGCGGCTTGAACGTGGCGGGCGCCGAGGCCGCGGTCGTCGTCGTGGTGGTCGTGGTCGTCACCGTCGAGCCGGGCGGGATCTCGCCGGCGGGCGGCACGACGCGCAGCACCTGTCCGACCTCGAGGTGGTTCGGGTCGGCGAGGTTGTTCCAGCGCGCCAGGTCACGCCAGCTCTGGCCGGTGTCCATGCCGATCTTGGTGAGGATGTCGCCCGGCTGGACGGTGTAGGTGCCCGGCCGCGACTCGGCGGCGGCCGGCAGCGGCGTCGCGGCCTTGGCCGTCTCGGCGGCCGGCTCGACCTTGCGGACCGTCCGCGCCGAATGATCTTCCACGGGTGCCTGATTCGGGGTCGCGCACCCGATCAATGCCCAGGCGGACGCCACGCAAACCGTCGTCACGAGCGTTCGTCGACCCCAGAGCGATGCCATAGTTTCCCTGTTCTGTTTCAACCAATCCCCGATTTTAAGGGAACAAACGTGACCGTCTCTCCGATCTGCCGGACGAACCCGTCCGCGGTCCGGTCGACGATGACCAGCGCCTGCCCGGCCAAGCCCGGCATCGCGGTAGGCGCCACCAGCCGGCCGCCCACGGCCAGCTGCTGCAGCCACGCCTCCGGCACGGCCTCGCCGCCGGCCGCGGCCACGATGCTGTCGTACGGCGCGTTGGGTGCGTGGCCGATGCGGCCGTCGCCGTGCACCAGGCGCACGCCGGGCACGCCCAGCGCGTCGAGGTGGCGCCGCGCCATCAGGTGCAGCGGCTGCAGGCGCTCGATCGAGATGACCGTGGGCGCGAGCCGCGCCAGCAGCGCGGTCTGGTAGCCGCAGCCGGTGCCGATCTCCAGCGTGCGGCCCAGGTGGCCCAGGCGGCTCGCGTTGGCGCCGTCGAACAGCCATTGCAGCTGGCGCGCGACCACCGAGGGCTTGGAGATCGTCTGCCCCAGGCCGATCGGCAGGCTCGTGTCCTCGTAGGCCTGGATGGCGAGCGCGGTGTCGACGAATCGATGGCGCGGCACCGCGGAGAAAGCGTCCAGCAGCTTGTGCGTGCGGATGCCCTCGGCGCGCAGCCGCGCGACCATGCGCTCGCGCATCGGGCCGTTGTCCAGGCCGAGGCCGGTGGGCACGACGTGGCGCGCGGCGTCCTGCGCGGCCTGGTGCAGCAGCGCCTGCGGCCGCAGCGGGTTGCGCGCGGTGCCGCCAGGGGCCGCGGCGCGCGGGCTGCTCGTCCACTGGGCCGGGAAACGCTTGGCGCGCGGGGAATCTGCGCTCACTGCAGCCCCAATCGCGACGACCAGCCCGCCAGGTTCGCGTGGTCGGTGAGGTCGACCTGCAGCGGCGTGATCGAGACGCGGTCGCTCGCCACGGCGTGGAAATCGGTGCCGGCGCCGGCCTCGCGCGCGTCGCCCGCGGGGCCGATCCAGTAGATCGTGTCGCCGCGCGGGTTCTTCTGCGCAACCACCGGCTCGCTCGCGTGGCGCCGGCCCAGGCGCGTGGTCGCCCAGGGCAGCGTGTCGGCGTCGGGCCGGTTGGGAAAGTTCACGTTCAGCAGCCACGGCGCGGCGCCGGGCTGGCCGAACGATCGATCGGCGATGGCGGCCTCGACCACCCGGCGTGCGCCGCGCGCGGCGGCGTCCAGGTGCGTCCAGCCCTTGTGCTTGAGCGAGAACGCGATCGCCGGCACACCGAACAGGAAACCCTCCATCGCGGCGGCGACGGTGCCCGAGTAGAGCGTGTCGTCGCCCATGTTCTCGCCATTGTTGATGCCCGACAGCACGAGGTCGGGCCGGCGTTCGAGCAGGCCCGTCATCGCCACGTGCACGCAGTCCGACGGCGTGCCGTTGACCACGCGAAAGCCGTCCGACGGCCCGCCCTTGGCCGTGAACACCGACAGCGGCCGGTTCAGCGTCAGCGAGTTGGACATGCCGCTGGCGTTCTGCTCGGGGGCGACGACGTCGATCTCGCCCAGCCCGCGACAGGCCTCGACCAGGGCCACGAGACCCGGCGCCAGGTAGCCGTCGTCGTTGGCGATGAGGATGCGCATGCGCTCATTGTAGGCAGCGCGACAGCGTCGCCCCCGCGACTGCCGCGGCGCGCCGGCGTCCGTAAGATGGCCGGATCTTCGTGAAACTCGAAAGCGCTGCCATGCAAGCCTGGATGTGTGAAACGCTGGACGGCCCCGCGGCCCTGCAATGGCGCGAGCGCCCCACCCCGTCGCCCAAGCCCGACGAGGCGCTGGTCGCGATCCACGCGGCGTCGCTGAACTTCCCCGACCTGCTGATCGTGCAGGGCAAGTACCAGATGCGCCCCGAGCTGCCGTTCGCGCCGGGCGCGGAGTTCGCGGGCATCGTCCAGGCCGTGGGCAGCGACGTGAAGCACCTGCGTCCCGGCATGCCCGTCGCGGCCCTCGGCGGCCACGGCGGCTTCGCCACGCACGCCTGCGTCAAGGCGATGCAGGTGATGCCGCTGCCGCCCGGCTTCCCGCTGCGCGACGCCGCGGCCTTCGCGTTCACGTACGGCACGGCGCACCACGCGCTCATCGACCGCGGCGCGCTGCAGGCCGGCGAGACGGTGCTGGTGCTGGGCGCGGCCGGCGGCGTGGGCACCGCGGCGATCCAGATCGCCAAGGCCGCCGGCGCCAGGGTGATCGCCGCGGCGTCCACCGACGCCAAGTGCGCCCTGTGCCGCGAGATCGGCGCCGACGTCGCGATCAACTACGCCACGACTGCGCTCAAGGACGCCCTCAAGGCCGCCACCGACGGCAAGGGCCCGGACGTCGTCTTCGACCCGGTGGGCGGTTCGCACGCCGAGCCGGCGTTCCGCGCGATCGCCTGGCGCGGGCGCTATCTCGTGATCGGCTTCGCCGAGGGCCAGATCCCCGCCCTGCCCTGGAACCTGCCGCTGCTCAAGGGCGCGTCCATCGTGGGCGTGTTCTGGGGCGATTTCGTGCGCCGCGAGCCCGCCGCCAACGCCCGGATGCTCGGAGTGTTGGCTGCACAATACGCCCGCGGGCTGGTCAAGCCGGTGATCGATGAAGTATTGCCTCTCTCGCGCCTCGCGGACGCGTACCATCGCCTGGAGAACCGACGGATCCTGGGCAAGCTGGTGCTGGTGCCGGACGACCTGCTGGGGAACGAGGCCTGAGACAAGACCCTGCAAGGCCTGCCCCAATAGGCAGTTCCCCCCATTTGGCTGCCCCGAAACGGGGGATGCGACGGGCCGTTCCGATCGCTAGCATTCCGGCATCTCGCATACGAACGGAAGTCATTCCGTCGCGCGACGACACAGGCAGGCAAAGGGGAACGACATGGCAGTCAAGGTTTTGATCCTCGAGGACAACCCCGCAGCGCGGGAATTCCTCGGACGCGTGGTGCGCGAGAGCTTCAGCGACACCATCACCATCGTCGAGGCGGGAGATCTCGAGAGCGCACGGCGCGCGGTTCGCATCGCCGGCGGCGCCCAGGGGTACCACGGCGTCGATCCGTTCAAGCTGATCCTGGTGGACCTCGAGCTGCCGGACGGCTCGGGCCTGGAACTGCTCGAGGAGCTGCGCCAGTACCCGGCCACCAAGATCGTCACGACGCTGTACTCGGACGACGAGCACCTGTTCCCGGCGCTGCAGTGCGGCGCCGACGGCTACCTTCTCAAGGAAGACCGCTTCGAGCTGCTGGTCGAGGAACTGCAGAAGATCGTGCGCGGCGAGCCGCCGCTGTCGCCGGCCATCGCGCGCCGGCTGCTGGGGCACTTCCGTACCCATACCCGCACGGCCATGAACCGCCGCATCACCGACGAGGGCAACGGCGCCGCACTGCGCGCGCCCGCGGCGGCCGGCACGTTCACGTCGTCGCTGGCGTTCGCCGCGCCGGCCCCGGTGGAGATCGAGCCGCCGCTGGACCTGCCCGCGCTCACGCCGCGCGAGGTGGAGGTGCTCACCTTCCTGAGCAAGGGCTTCACGATCAAGGAGATCGCGGCCCTGATGTCGATCAAGTGGTTCACGGTCAACGACCACATCAAGTCGATCTACCGCAAGCTCAACGTCTCCAGCCGCGCCGAAGCCGCCGTGCTGGCGAGCAAGCAGGGCCTAGTTTAAGAACCTGTGAACGAATCCCACACGCCCGCTCGTGCCGCCCAAAGACGCCCGCTCGTCGTTGCAAACGCTCGCCGTGCCACCAGCACGACTCGCCTTTGCGCCTAGATCGGACGCCTTTGGACGACCCGCTCGGACGCGCGGAATCCATTCGCAGGTTCTGAACGTGCCGCCGGACGCGCGCGCCGCGCACTCACCGGGCCACGCCCGATGACCCACGGCCGCGTGCGCCCGATGGGCTGGCGCCGGCTGCTGCTGCTGCCGATCGCGCTGCTCGCCTCGCTGGCCGTGGTGCTGCTCGCGCGCACCGTCGCCCAGACCCCAAACCTCGACGCCAGCTGGCGCCTGGATGCCAACGGCCACCTGCAGCTGATCGCCACCGACCTGCCGTGGATGCGCCCGGCGCTGGGGCATTCGCTGGAGGTGATCGTCGCGCCCGGCATCGCGCCGGTGGTGGTCGACGGCCGCCGGGTCGCCAACTCCACGCGCTGGATCGCCAATGACGACGAGCGCACCGCCGCGGCCGAACAGCAGCGCCAGATGGGCCGCGTGCTCGAAGCCGGCACGCCGGTGCTGCTCGGGTTCACCGACCGCATGAACGCCCGCGTCACGCCGCATCCGCGCGGCTACACCACGCTGGGCATCACGTTCTGGCTGCTGTGCGGCCTGGGGCTGGCGCTGGAACTGGTGGGCGCGGTCGTCGTGCTGGTGCGCCAGGACGTGCAGACCTTCCTGTACGCGATCATGGCCCAGTGCCAGGCGCTGCAGCTGCTGCTGGCGGCGGTCGACGCGGTGCCGGGCATGGGCAACGTCTCGCTGCTGGACGGCCACGAGGCCGCGCTGCGCATGGCGCTGGACGTCGTCACCTGCGCCGCGCTGCTGAACGCGACGCTGCTGTATCCGACGCCGCTGCCGCCGCGGCGGCTCTTGTCGTGGCTGTCGTGGATCGCGGCCATCGTCTTCAGCACCGCGGCGCTCGCGTTCGACCTGCCGCAGGCCTGGTGGTGGTGCGAGGCGCTGTCGCTGAGCACCGGGCTGCTGGTGGTCGGCCTGCTGGGCTGGTCGTACCGCATCACGCCGCACCCGTACGCCACGGTGATGCGGCGCCTGAGCATCGTCACCACGGGCAGCCTCGCGCTCGTGACCATCGTCGTCGCGCTCAACGACCGCATGCCCGGCGAGGTGCAGTCGCTGGTGACGGCGGTGCCGGTGATCTGGACGGTGTTCTTCGCGTCGCTGCTGCTCATGTCGCCGTTCCTGGCGCGCTCGCAGCACATGATGCGCGAGTTCGCGATGCTGGCCGGCGTCAGCACGCTGGCGACTTCCGTCGACCTGCTGTTCGTCGCCGTGTTCTCGTTCAACCAGTTCGCGTCGATCACGACGTCGCTGTTCGTCGCACTGGGCGTGTACGCGGCGTCGCGCCAGTGGCTGCTGGACCAGATGATCGGCGCCCGCGCCGTGACCACCGAGCGCCTGTTCGAGCACCTGCTGCGCATCGCGCGCAAGGTGGAGGAACAGCCCGAGCGCGCCGCCGACTGGCAGCTGGAGCTGTTCCACGCCGTGTTCCAGCCGCTGGTGGCGCGCCACGAGCCCGGCTTCACGCGCACCACGCGCTGGTACGAGGGCGGGGCCGGCCTGCTGGTGCCACTGGCGGTCGAGCCGCTGCCCGACGGCGCCTCGCAGCTGGACGACGGCGACGTGCCCGAGCCGCGCCTGATCGTGCTGCGCTTCGCCGAGCGCGGCAAGCGCCTGTTCACCGCGGAGGACGCGCGCCTGGCCGACCGCATCGTCGAACAGCTGCGGCGCGCGGTGGCGCACGACCGCGCGATCGAGCAGGGCCGCAGCGAGGAGCGCGGCCGCATCGCGCAGGACCTGCACGACGACATCGGCGCACGCCTGCTGACGCTGATGTACAAGGCGCCCAACGCGGAGATGGAGGACTACGTCCGCCACACGCTGCAGGACCTGAAGACGCTCACGCGCGGCCTCGCGGCCACCAGCCACTACCTGTCGCACTCGGCCGGCGAGTGGAAGGCCGACATCGCGCAGCGCCTGGCACCCACGGGCTGCACGTTGGACTGGTCGTTCGATCAGGACACCGAGATCCAGCTGAACGTCGTGCAGTGGTCGGGCCTGACGCGCATCCTTCGCGAGCTGGTCAGCAACATCATCGCCCACGCCAAGGCCACGCACGCCACGATCCACGGCGACCTGCGCGACGGCGTCCTCAAGCTCACCGTCACCGACAACGGCGTCGGCGGCACGCCCAAGGACTGGTCGACGGGCCTGGGCCTGGGCGGCATCCGCAAGCGCGTGCGCATGCTGGGCGGCACGATCGCCTGGCAGCAGAACGAGCCCGAAGGCGTGCGCTGCGACGTCAGCGTGCCGCTGTCGGTGCCGTCGACGCCGTCGACATCGACGACCGCGTCGGCGTCGACCGTGACGATGCCGGTACCGGCGCCCTCGGCGTCGCCTACGCCGTCGTCCCGGCCGACCACGTCGCCCGGCGCAGCCGCGGGCTGACGCGGTAGCGCTCGCCGCGGTAGAACGCATCCAGCGCGTCGAGCAGGCGCACGGTGGCCGGCGCGCCCCGCTGCGCCAGCCACGCAAACGGGCCGGCCGGGTAGTTCACGCCGAGCGTCATCGCGGCGTCGGCGCCGGCCGCGTCGCACACGCCCTGCTCCACCGCGTCGCTGGCCTCGTTGACCAGCATCGCGATCGTGCGCGCCACCACCAGGCCCGGCACGTCGGAGAGGCGCTGCGGCTGCCAGCCGAGCGCGCGCAGCACCTCGGCGGCCTGCGTGGCAAATTCGGCCGAGGCCTGCGCGGCGTGCGTCCACGCGAGCGGCACGACGGGCGTCGCCGACCCCGCCGCCGCCGGCCCGACGGGCCAGTCGAACAGCGCGACGTCGCCGGTGCCCAGCGCGTGCGCGCACTCGGCGGCGCAGCGGCCGTCGGTGGGCATCAGCCAGCCGTCGCCCAGGCCCAGCCGGGAGGCGCCGCCCTCGCGCGCGGGCTCGCGCGTGAAGCCCAGGCCCGAGGCCACGAGGCGCGAGGCCAGCAGGTCGGCGATCGCGTCGTCGCCGTGCAGCACCAGCGGCACGACCGGCAGCGGCGTCGCCTCGACGGCGCCGTCGTCCGTCTTGCCGCCGCCCTCGGGGTAGCGGTAGAAGCCACGGCCAGACTTGCGCCCCAGCAGGCCGCCGTCGACCATCTCGCGCTGCACCAGCGAGGGCTGGTAGCGCTTGTCGAAGAAGTTGGCCTCGTAGACCGATTGCGTGACCGCGAAGTTGGTGTCGTGGCCGATGAGATCCATCAGCTCGCACGGCCCCATGCGGAAGCCCGCGCCGCGCACGCAGGCGTCGAGCACCGCGGGCGTGGCGGCCTGCTCCTGCAGCAGCGCCAGCGTCTCGGCGTAGAACGGCCGCGCGATGCGGTTGACGATGAAACCCGGCGTGGACTTCGTGTGCACCGCGGCCTTGCCCCAGTCGGCGGCCAGCATCGCGATGGCGTCGGCCACGGCGGGCTCGGTGGCCAGGCCCGAGACGACCTCCACCAGCCGCATCAGCGGCACGGGGTTGAAGAAGTGCATGCCCACGACGCGGCCGGGCACTTCCAGGCCGCGCGCGACTGCGGTGATCGACAGCGACGAGGTGTTGGACGCCAGCACGCAGTCGTGCGCGACGATGGCCTCGAGGTCGCGCATCAGCGCCTGCTTGACACCCAGGTTCTCGACGATCGCCTCGATCACGAGCGCCGCGTCGCGCAGGTCCGCGAGCGACGTCGCGATGCTCAGGCGCGCGCGCGCGGCGGCCACGTCCTCGGGCGTGAGCTTGCCCTTGTCCGCGAGCTTGGCCAGCGTCGCGGCGAGCTGCTCGGCGGCCGCGGCGGCCGCGCCTTCGCGGACGTCGTACAGGCGCACCGGGTGGCCGGCCAGCAGTGCCACCTGCACGATGCCGATGCCCATCACGCCGGCGCCGATCACGGCGACGGGACGATTGCGGAACAGGTTGGTTTGCGTCATGCCGCCATTCTCCGTTATGGCTCGCTTCAGGCTGCGGAAGGCGTCGCCTTCGACAATGTTTTCCGTCGCGATTCTCGCGGCCCTTTCCCGCCCGCGTGGCCGCGTTTCACGCGGTGTCGGGTCGATACGAGCGGCCAAGCCTCCCTGTGGCCGCCACGCCGATCCGACGGGCGGACCTTCTTTTTCCAATGCACGCACTGGTTAGCACCGGTGCCGTCATCCCGCACTGGCACACTGCGGCAGACGCACTCCTGCGCCGCCATGTCCCGTGCCGATGCCCACTTCCCTGCCCCCGCCCGACGACGACGAGGACATCCCGACCGCCGCCGAGGCCGCCGCGAGCGCGCGCGCCCTGCGCGGCGCTGCGAAGCTGGCGCTCGACGCCACCACGGGCCTGACCGACCTGGTCGAGGCCGTGCACGCGCGCATCGCCCGCCTGCCCGGCCAGCCGCCCGCCGCGGACGAGCGCACGCGCGGCATCACGGGCCTGGTCTACCGCACGATCCGCGGCGTCACGCGCGTGGTCGGCGCCAGCGTCGAGACCGTGCTGCCGGTGCTCGCCCCGCTGCTCGCGCCCGCGCCGGGCGGCACCGCGGCGGCGCTGCCGTCGCCCGAGCGCGAGGCCGTGCTGGCCGCGCTCAACGGCGTGCTGGGCGACCACCTCGCGCGCACCGCCAACCCGCTGGCGATCCGCATGACGCTGCGGCGCGACGGCCGCGCGCTCATCCTGCAGCGCGAGGCGCTCGCCACCGCTCTGTCCGACATCGGCGAACGCGTGCTGGTGCTCGTGCACGGCCTGTGCATGAACGACCTGCAATGGCGCCGCGACGGCCACGACCACGGCGCCGCGCTGGCCGCGTCGCTCGGCTTCACGCCCGTCTACCTGCACTACGACAGCGGCCTGCACGTGTCGACCAACGGCCGCGCGCTGGCCAACCTGCTCGAGCAACTGCTGTCCCAGTGGCCGCGCCCGATCGCGCGCTTCGCGATCGTGGGCCACAGCATGGGCGGCCTTGTGGCCCGCAGCGCGCTGCACTACGGCCGCGCGGCCAGGCAGCATTGGGTCGACCGGCTCGACGACCTCGCCTGCCTGGGCACGCCGCACCATGGCGCGCCGCTGGAACGCGCCGGTCACGGCGTGGAGATGCTGCTCAGCGCCACGCCGTACGCCGGCCCGTTCGGGCGCCTCGCCCGGTTGCGCAGCGCCGGCATCACCGACCTGCGCCACGGCAACGTCGTGGATGAGGACTGGCTGGGCGCCGATCGCACCGAGGGCGCCACCGACCGCCGCGTCCCCGTGCCGCTGCCCGCGGGCCCGCGCTGCTTCGCGATCGCGGGGTCGCTCGCCGGCCCGGGCAAGCTGCTGGGCGACGGGCTCGTGCCCGTGGCGAGCGCGCTCGGCAAGCACCGGCTCGCGCGCCGCACGCTGAAGTTTCCGCCGGCGCAGCAGCGGGTGTTCGAGCAGGTGAACCACATGCAGCTGCTTTCGAGCGCCGCCGTGTTCGAGCAGTTGCGCGACTGGCTGTCGACGTAGGGCAGGTCAGCCGGAAGGCGAAGCCCGCCATTCGGCCCAAGCGTCGACACGCTGGCAAACGGCGGGTTCGGCCTGCGGCCAACCCGCCCTACCGGGCCGCCAGCCACTTCAGCGTGGCCTCCGAATCGCCCACCAGCCGGCCGTTGACGAACACCTGCGGCACCGTCTGCGCGTTGGCGATCGCCCGCAGCGCGCGCGAGCGCTGCAGCGGCGGCAGCGAGATGTCCGTGTAGGCGATGCCCGCCTCCTGCAGCGCGGCCCTGGTGCGCGCGCAGAACGGGCAGCCCTCGCGGCTGAACAGCGCCACCTCGTCGGGCAGCTTCGCGCGCGGGTCGAGCCAGCGCAGCATCGTGTCGGCGTCGGAGACCTCGAACGGGTCGCCGTCCTTGTCGGGCTCGACGAAGATCTTCTCGATCACGCCGTCGCGCACCAGCATCGAGTAGCGCCACGAGCGCGCGCCGAAGTTCAGGTCGCTCTTGTCCACCAGCATGCCCATGCCGCGCGTGAACGCGCCGTTGCCGTCGGGCAGCAGGTGGACGCGGCTGGCCGCTTCTTCCTGGCCCCACTGCTGCATCACGAACGGGTCGTTGACGGCCACGCAGACGATCTCGGCGATGCCGCGCCGCTCGAACTCGGGCGCCAGCTGCTCGTAGCGCGGCAGGTGCACGGTCGAGCACGTCGGCGTGAACGCGCCGGGCAGCGCGAACACGATCACCGCCCGGCCGCCGAAGATCTCCCGGCTCGACGTCTCCACCCAGTCGGCGCCGCGGCGCAGCCGGAAGCGGGCGTCGGGCACCCGGTCGCCCTCCTTGCGGGCATCCGGGCCGGGCGCGCGGCCCAGGTCGCAGTGGGGATCGGCGGTCATGGCAGGCTCCTCGGGGCGGTGGACCGCCTCCCGGCGGCAAGGCGCATGCCGCGCCGCAGTCCACATGCTGAACCGTCGCGTGGCGCCGGCGAAGGCCCCGCACCGGCAAGGATTGCTGCGACGCAGCACAATCGTGGAACCGTTTCCGCGCCCGCCGCCGCCATGAACTCCGTCTCGCCCGCCTTCGACTCCGCCGTCCCCGTGTCGACGGCCGCCGAGCGCCAGCGCCACTTCTGGCCCGCGGTGTGGGCGCTCGGCGTGGGCAGCTTCGCGATCGGCACCGGCGAGTTCGTCATCATGGGCCTGCTGCCGGAAGTCGCGCGCGACCTCGGGGTGACGATTCCGCAGGCCGGCCACGTCATCACGGCCTATGCGCTGGGCGTGGTCGTCGGCGCGCCGGTGCTGGCCGTGCTGGCCGCCGAGTGGCCGCGGCGCGCGCTGCTGATCGCGCTGATGGGCCTGTTTGCCGCCGGCAACTTCGCCAGCGCGCTGGCGCCCGGCTACGTGCTGATGAACCTGATGCGGCTGCTGACCGGCCTGCCGCACGGCACCTATTTCGGCGTCGCGGCGCTGATGGCGGCGTCGCTGGCGCCGCCCAACCGGCGCGCCAGTGCGGTGGGCCTGGTGATGCTGGGGCTGACCAGCGCCACCCTCGCCGGCGTGCCGCTGGCCGCGTGGCTGGGCCAGCACCTGGGCTGGCGCGCGGCGTTCGTGCTCGTGGGCGCGATCGCCGTGCTCGCGATCGCGCTGATCCACCGCGGCGTGCCCGATGATCCGGCGCCGCACGGCGCGAGCCCGCTGCGCGAGCTGGGCGCCCTGGCGCGCACGCAGGTGTGGCTCACGCTGGGCATCGCGGCCATCGGCTTCGGCGGCATGTTCGCGGTGTTCAGCTACGTCAAGCCGCTGCTGACCGAGGTCACCGGCATGCCGCTGGACGGCGTCCCGCTGGTGCTGGCGCTGTTCGGCGGCGGCATGGTCACCGGCAACCTGGTGGGCGCGCGTCTGGCCGACAAGGCGCTGATGCCCACCATCGGCGGCCTGCTTGCGTGGAGCGCACTGGTGCTCGGCGCGATCCCGTTCACGGCGCCCTACACGATCGCGATCTGCATCAACGTCTTCCTGCTGGGCACCACCGTCGCCCTTGGCCCGGCGCTGCAGATCCGGCTGATGGACACCGCCGGCGACGCGCAGACGCTCGCCGCCGCGCTGAACCATTCCGCGTTCAACCTCGCCAACGCGCTCGGCGCCTGGCTGGGCGGCGTGGCGATCGCCGCGGGCATGGGCTGGACGTCCACCGGCCCGGTGGGCGTGCTGCTGGCCGCCGGCGGCGGCGTGGTGTTCGCGGCGTCGCTGTGGACGCGCCACCGCATGCGCGCCCGCGGCGAGGCGCACGCCTAGGGCCGGCGCTCGCGCCGGTTGCGCGCCGGCAGCGCCACTTCGCGCTCCAGCCACGTCAGGAACTTCGCCACCTCGGGGTCGGTCGACTTGCCCAGCACCTGCGCCGCGCCTTCGCTCGAGATGCGCCACGCGACCGGGTCGCCGAACTCGCGGCACTGGCCGCCCACCAGGCGCAGCAGCACGGGTTCGGCCGGCAGCGCGGCGATCTTGCGCACGTCCTCGGTCGCCACCCAGCAACGCGCGTCGGCGTCGACGTGGATGTCCATCGAGCGGCCGCGGAACTCGTAGTAGCGGCCGGCCCGGTCGCGCAGCGCCAGGTGCCGGGCGTGGCGCGGCAGCGAGGTCAGGATCTCGACGATCGGCCGCCCGAAGATCGCCAGGATGGGCGCGCCGAACACGAGGCCGAACGGGCCGAACCAGTGCCAGCCGGCGTACAGCACGGCGAGCGACAGGGCCGCGCCGAACGCGATGTCGATCGCCAGCTTCACTTGCCGACCAGCCCCAGCCGCACCAGGCTCTCGGCCGTCGCGACGAGCGCCTCGTCGGCCGCGCGCGGCGTCCATCCGAGCACGCGCCGCGCCTTCTCGTTGGTGGCGTTCTTGTGCTTGCCGAGCTCCGGCACGATCTGGCCGACGGACTTGTCGACCTTGGCGACGATGCGCAGCAGCCAGTCGGGCAGTTCGCGCGTGGGCACGCGGCGGCCCGCGACGCCCATGCGCTGCTTGAGCACCAGCGCGATCTCGAGCATCGTCATGAAGTCGCCGGCCACCGCGAGGAAGCGCTCGCCGGCGGCCTCGGGGTGCGTCATCGCCTTCAGGTGCAGGTCGGCCACGTCGCGCACGTCGACCACGCCGAAGCTGATGCGCGGCAGGCCCGGCAGCGCACCGTCCAGCATGCGCTTGACGATCTCGATCGACGTGGAGAAGTCGGCGCCCAGCGCCGGGCCGAACACGCCCACCGGGTTGACGACGGCCAGCTCCATGTCGCCGCCCTCGCGGCCCATGAAGCTCCACGCGGCGCGCTCGGCGAGCGTCTTGGACTTCGCGTACGCGGTCAGGCCGCCGCCGTCGACGTCGGTCCAGTCGCCCTCGTTGAACGGCCGGTTCATCTGCGGATGGCCGTAGCCCACCGCCGCGAACGACGAGGTCTGCACCACGCGCTTCACGCCCGCCGCGCGTGACGCGCGCAGCACGCGCAGCGCGCCCTCGCGCGCGGGGACGATCAGCTCGTCCTCGTGCTTGGGCACGTTGACCGGGAACGGCGAGGCCACGTGCAGAACGTAGTCGCAGCCCGCGGCGGCCTCGTTCCAGCCGGCATCGGCGGTGAGATCGGCGGGAAAGAACGCGAGGCGGTCGCCGGCGTCGGTACCGGCGGCCTTCAGCGAGGCGCGCACGTCGGCCTCGCGCGACAGCGATCGCACCGTGGCGCGCACGCGGTGGCCCGCGGCGAGCAGCTGCACGATGCAGTGCGTGGCGATGAAGCCCGAGCCGCCGGTGACGAGGACAAGTTCGCCGCTCATGGCCGGCTCCGGGTCGGGCGGGAAGTGCGGGGTGCGGGCATGGGGAGCCTTCCTTCATCGGTGCGAGTGGGCGCGGAACGCAACGATATCGCACCTGCCGGCACCGACGCCCGCGCCCCCGTGCGCGCGAGGCCGGGCACGACGTCGCGCTCGAGCAACAGGTTGACGTCGAACGGGGCGCACTGCCGTGCATCGGCGTGCTCGCGGATACCCCGCCCCGCACCTGCTTGCCCGCTCGGTGACGCCTCGGCGCGGTGCGCCGCGAGGCCGCTGGCCGATGCCTAAAGAGACTGGCCGCCCCTCTCCTCCGAGACTTTTCGCAACAGGGCCCGCTCGATAGATTGAGTTCGCTGCATTGATTTCGCCCGACGAACACGGCGTCTGGATTCCCGGCGGGACGCGGGGATCGGGCGGCTGACCGGGTCGTGGCGAGATCGGCGCGGGCACCGGCCCGATCCAGGCCATTCGCTGGCAGACGGTCGTCACGAATCACCGAAAAAACCAGTCCACTCACACACCATCATCCAATGAAAACGACAACCACCTTTCGGAGAACCCCGCTCTGCCATGGCCTGCTCGCCGCATGGGGTGCGCTTGCCTCGATGACGCCGTCCCTCGTGCAGGCCCAGGCGGCCGCGCAGGATCCGAACGCGGCGGCCGTGCAGCGCGTCGAGATCACCGGCTCGTCGATCAAGCGAGTCGACGCCGAGACCTCGCTGCCGGTGCAGACGGTCACGCGCGAACAGATCGAGAAGCTCGGCGTCACCAACACCGAGCAACTGCTGCAGAACATCTCCGCGAACTCGAGCGCCGGCGGCACGACGTCGATGCAGAACGCCGGCCAGTCCACCTACGGCGAGGCCACCGCCAGCCTGCGCGGGCTGGGCGCGCAGCGCACGCTGGTGCTGGTCAACGGCCGCCGCATCGCGAACTACGCGACGGACGGCACGGCCGTCGACATCAACTCGATCCCGCTGTCCGCCATCGAGCGCGTGGAAGTCCTCAAGGACGGCGCGTCGGGCGTGTACGGCTCCGACGCCGTCGCCGGCGTCATCAACTTCATCCTGCGCAAGGATTTCCACGGCGTCGAGGCCACCGCCTACTACGGCAAGCCGACGACCTCGGGCGGCGGCAAGAGCGGCAAGTTCGGCCTGGTCGCGGGCTTCGGCGACATCGACACCGATCACGTCGCGGCGATGTTCTCGCTCGATGTCGCGCACGACTCCTCCATCCAGGGCTACCAGCGCAAGTACGCCAACCACGCGTGGAGCGACGACGGCCTGTTCGACATCAGCGCCACGGCCACGGGCGCGATCCGCACGTTCGACCCGAACATCCTGACCTCGCTGAACCAGGGCAAGGCGATCTACGCGGACGGCAGCGGCATCGGCAACATCCTGGGCCCGACCAGCCCCAGCAGCACGGCCAACAGCTGCACGCAGAACGGCATGTCGTTCGACGTGAACCTGAACACCTGCCGCTACAACCCGTCGCCGTTCGTGCCGCTGACGCCGGACGTCACGCGCGTGAACGTCGCGGGCACCGTGCGCGGCCGCATCAACGACGACACCGAGTGGTTCGCCGAAGCGTTCGTGTCGAACACCAAGACCATCATCAGCGAGCAGGCGTCGCCCTACAGCGCGTCCTTCCTCGCCACCGACCCGCTGTTCCACAAGATCGGCGTCGACCCGGTCATCGTCATCAACCCGTCGAGCCCGTACTACCCGACGAACTACATCGCGGCTTCGAACCATCCGGAAGTGCTGACGAGCTGCGCCGGCGGGCCCTGCCCCGTCACGGTCAGCTACCGCGCCGTCGACGGCGGCGGGCGCCTGCACCAGGATCGATCGACGCTGTACCACTTCGTGACCGGCCTGAGCGGCACGCTCAAGGACTGGGACTACGACGCGACCTACAGCCGCAACGAGAGCGTGGTGGCCGAATCGACCCAGCGCGGCTACCAGAACCAGACCCAGCTGGTGGAGCTGCTCAGCGGCAACGACGCCTTCAACCCGTTCGCGGCACAGCAGACGCCGGCGCTCGCCGCCCAGATCCAGGCGACGAACTACAACGGCAACATCATCCGCTCGTCGCTGACGACCGACGCGATCGACCTGAAGGTGCAGCACGAGCTGATGAAGCTGCCGGGCGGCGCGCTGGCGCTGGCCGCGGGGCTGTCGGTGCGCAAGGAGGCGATCAACCTGCAGCCGAGCCTGGCCTACCAGAGCGGCGACGTCGCCGGCTACGGCGCCGCGGTGCTGCCCTTCGCGGCGACGCGCAACTCGCACTCGATCTACGGCGAACTCGATGCGCCGTTCCTCAAGATGCTCGAGGCCGACCTGTCGGTGCGCAACGACCACTACCCGAACGCGTCGTCCACCAATCCGAAGCTGAGCATGAAGTTCCGGCCGATCGACCAGATCGCGTTCCGCGGCGCCGTCGGCACGGGCTTCCGCGAGCCCTCGCTGCCCGAGCTGGACACGCCGCTCGCGCCCGCGACGACGAACATCTTCAAGGATCCGGTCACGGGCGTGCCGGGCCAGTTCAACGAGCAGGTCGGCGGCAACCCGAACCTGGTGCCGGAGAAGTCCAAGCAGTTCTCCTTCGGCACGATCGTCGAGCCGATCAAGGGCCTGTCGGCCAGCGTCGACTACTACCACGTGAAGATCGACCACGCGATCATCACGCTGGACGCCCAGACGGTGGTGAACCTGGCGGCCGCGGGCAACCCGGTGTACGCGCCGCTGGTCACGCGCGACGGCTCGGGCAACATCACCAACATCGTCGCCAACAACGTCAACAGCGGCGGCGTCACCACCGCGGGCATCGACCTGGACGTGAAGTGGCAGGGCCTGCGCACGTCGGCGGGCCAGTTCGGCGCCGAGCTGGCCGGCACGTGGATCCAGAAGTACGACCTGACGACGATCGACGGCACGGTGCAGCACAGCGTCGGGCGCACGACCGACCCGACGGACTCCGCCATCAACGCGGTCACCAACGGCGGCCTGATCTTCCGCTGGCGCCATGCACTGACGGTGAACTGGAAGTACGGCGCCTACGGCCTGGCGCTGACGCAGAACTACCAGTCGGGCTACCGCGACGCGCCGCCCGCGATCAACGACTGCGATCCGACCGACTACACGCCGCCGGACGCGCCCCCGTTGATCTGCCACACCGGCCGCCGCGTCTCGTCCTTCCAGACCTTCGACTTGCAGGGCGAGTACGACGGCGTCAAGAACATGAGCCTGCGCCTCGGCCTGAAGAACATGTTCAACCGCCAGCCGTTCCCCGTCACGACGAACGGCATCTACTTCCAGACGGGCTACGACCCGACCTGGTACGACCCGCACGGCCGCTTCGTCTACGCGTCCGCGACCTACAAGTTCTGACCGGAAAGGTTGATCGAGAGGGACCTCTTGATCTTGGCAGAGGCGGACGTCACAACCCGCCTCTCTTTTTTTTCATGACGCCATGCGGGCATTGAAGCGATCGCCAGCCCGCGCCCCGAGGCGGTCCGCCGTCGAGGACGTGGCCGTGCTCGCGCTCGCAGGGCTGGGGCCGTCGCTGCGGCGACGGCGCGAAGACGGTGGGTGGGCGGTCGGTGCAGGCCGCCACGTCGGCGTGCGCGCACCGTGCGGCGGCGCGTCAGCTCGAGATCGTGCCGACCTCGATGATGCCGCGCGCGATGCCGATGACGACCGCGTGCGTGCGGTCGGACGCGTGCAGCTTGCCGAGGATGCGCTTGACGTAGTTCTTCACGGTGCCCTCGGTGGTGGACAGCTCGAAGGCGATCTCCTTGTTCGCCTTGCCGGCGGCCACCAGCTCGAGCACCTGCACCTCGCGCGCCTTCAGGTCGTCGTCCGACCGGCCCTGCATCAGGTCGACGGCCGCCTCGCCGTCGATGAACCGGCGGCCGGCCGCCACCGCGCGGATCGCCTGCGCCAGCGCGGCCCGCACGTTCGACGACAGCAGGCAGCCGTGCGCGCCCGCGTCGATCGCCCGGCGCGTGCGCATGTCCCCGCACCGCGAGGCGATGACGATGACGCGGGTCGACGGGTCGAACGCCTGCAGCCGCGCGATCGCGCGCACGCTGCCGTGGCCCGACAGCTCGGTGCCCATCAGCACCACGGCGGGCAGCAGGCTCGCGAAGTGGACGGACTCGAACTCGTCGCTGCCGATCTCGCCGACCAGCTCGATGTCGTGCTCGCTCCCGAGCAGCGCGCGGATGCCTTCGTGGACCAGCGGATCGTCGCCGACCGAAAGCACGCGGATCGGCAGCGTCGGCAGGGCCGCGCGCGGGGCCATCAGGCCCGCGGAGAGGAGTTCGTGCTGAAGGGCGTTGGCGAACATCGTAGGTTGCTCCAGGCACCGGGCCGCGGCAATCGGACTCGAATCGCACCGTGACGCCGCCCGAACGGCGGCGCCGGGGTCACTTTAGAGCGCTCTGCGCAGCCAAAAGGAACCACATTTGTCCAAATCCAAGGTATCACTTCCTTTCGTCAAGCCTTCGAGGTCATCCGGGCATCGGGCCGCGCTCATGACACGGCCCGCAGGCAGTCGCCCAGGATCTTCGTCGCCTCGTCGATCTGGTTCGGGAACAGGCCCGCGAAGCCGAGCAGCAGGCCGAGCCGGGCCGGCGGCGTGCGGTAGTACGGATGGACGGGATGCAGCCCGAGGCCCTGCCGGCGCGCCAGCGCGATGAGCCGCTCCAGCCGCGCGTGGTCGGCGCCGGGCAGCCAGCCGACGACGTGCATGCCCAGCTCCGAATCGTCGGCCTGGATGCGGCCGGCGGCGTGCTGCGCCAGGCCGGCGAAGAGCGCGGTGCGTCGGCGCCGCAGCTCGAGCACCGTGGCGCTGAGATGGCGCTCGAACGCGCCGCGCTTGAACAGCAGGTGCAGCGCCGCCTGCTCGATGGCCGGGCAGCCGAGATCCTCCAGCATCTTGGCGCGCATCAGGTCCTTGCGCAGCCCGGCCGGGCAGACGACGTACGCCAGCCGCAGCGACGGGAACATCATCTTGGAGAAGCTGCCGACGTAGATCACGCGGTCGCCGCAGTCCAGCGAGCGTAGCGCCGGGATCGGCTTGGCGCTGTAGCTCAGCTCGCCGTCGTAGTCGTCCTCGAAGATCCAGCCGGCATTGCGTTCGGCGAAGTCCAGCAGCTGGCGCCGGCGGCCCAGCGACATCGTCCGGCCGGACGGGAACTGGTGCGACGGCGTCACGTGCACCAGGCGCGCGCTGGCCGGCAGCTCGTCGACCACCAGGCCTTCGTCGTCCGTGCGCACGCCCACGACCTGGGCGCCGTGCGCGCGCAGGCAGTGCGACGCCAGCTCGTAGTACGGATCCTCCATGGCCGCCATGGCGCCGACGTCGAGCACGACCCGCGCCACGAGCGACAGCGCCTGCTGCGTGCCGCTGACCACGACGATGTCGCGCGGGTCGGCGACGACGCCGCGCCAGGTCGCCAGGAAGCGTGCGATGGAGTCGCGCAGTTCGGGCAGGCCCTGCGCGTGCGGGTAGCCGGTGTTCGTGGTGGCCGCCGCGGTGGCCAGGGCCGTGGCCCATGCGCTGACCAGCTTGGTATTGAGCAGCGGCGCGCCGTACTGCAGGTCGTAGCGCAGCCCGGTCGGCCCGCTGCCCAGCGTCACCGGCGGCAGGTCGCGCATGCGCGAGGCGTAGGCCGACTGCGCCGGGACATGCGCGGGCGTCGCGACGAGCCCCTGCGCGGACGGCACCTCGCTGACGTAGGTACCCGAGCCCTCGCGCATCACGCCCAGGCGTTCGATGCGCAACTGCTCGTACGCCCGCAGCACCGTGTTGCGCGACAGCCCGAGGTTCTCCGACAGCATGCGGGTCGACGGCAGCTTGCTGCCCGACTGGAGCTGGCCGCTGCGAATGGCCTGCCTCAGCGAGCGGGCGAGCTGCTCGTGCTTGGGACCCTTGTTGTCAAGTTGCAGGTGCATCTGGTCGACCATTCATACAACGCGAGACGCCGGACGGACTCGGGCGCTGCCGATGAGCTCGACAGGCGCCGTCGCCATGATGTGGAATCTAGCAACCGGGCCGTCCGCACGCGTCGCCATTGCGACGAACAGCGGCTTTGCAGTGCCTTTCGGCGGGTGGGGCGCGTCCAAGTGCGGCGGCCCGTCGCCTCGTGGCCTAGCGGCAGGGCACCCCGTGCATGCCGCAGGCGCCCATCCCGGCATCGAGGTGGGCCATGATGATCATCGAGCCGAACACCACCAGCGCGACGACGAACACCCCGAAGGCCAGCGCCAGGATCGTGTTGGTGCTCTCGGGGCCGCTGGAAATGTGCAGGAAGAACACGAGGTGCACGCCCATCTGGCCGATCGCGAGCGCGGCCAGCAGCACCGGCACGCCGGGGCCCCAGACGAGGTGCGTGCCCGCGGCCCAGAACGACGCCAGCGTCAGCACCAGGGACGCCGCCAGCCCCAGGAGCGGCTTGACCACGCCGCTGCGCCAGTCGGGCGATTGGCCGGGCGTCTCGTGGCCGGCCGGCTGCCGTTGCCGCACGTCGTCCATCAGTGCGCTCCCAGGTAGACGATGGTGAACACGCCGATCCAGACGATGTCCAGCGCGTGCCAGAACAGGCCGAAGCAGGCCAGCCGGCCGACGACCATCGCGCGCCAGCCGAGCGTGAAGACCTGCGCCACCATCACGACGAGCCAGGCGAGCCCGCACGCCACGTGCAGGCCGTGCAGGCCCACGAGCGCGAAGAACGCCGACAGGAACGCGCTGCGGCCGGGCGCGGCGCCGCGGGCCAGCAGGTCGCCGAACTCGGCCAGCTCCAGGCCGAGGAAGGCCGCGCCGAGCGCGAAGGTCAGCGCCGCGCCCAAGAGCATCAGGCCGCGATGGCGCAGGTCGATGGCCACCGACATCATCGCGCAGGCGAAGCTCGAAAACAGCAGGCAGGCCGTCTCGACGAGCACGTGCCCGCGCTGGAACAGCTGCGGGCCGCCGGGACCGCCGGCGGTGCGGCTAGAGAGCACCGCGTAGGCCGCGAAGAAGGCCGAGAACAGGATGATGTCGCTGAGCAGGAACAGCCAGAAGCCGTAGGAGACGACCACCTTGCGCGGCGACGGGCCGCGCTCCGAGACCGGCACCCGCCCGCCGCGAGGATCGAGCGCGACGACCGCGCTCATGCGTCGGCTCCCCGACGCTCGAACGCCTCGATCGCGGCCGGCGCGACCTCGACTTCGGTGTCCGTGCGCCACGCGCGCGCGAGGCCGGCGACGATGACGCCCGCGACCGCGCCCCAGGCCAGCCACGCGATGTGCCACACCGCGCCGAAGCCGCCGCAGAACGCGAGGAACGCGATCACGATGCCCAGCGGCGTGCCGCGCGGCAGGTGCAGCGCCCCGTCGCCCTCGCCCTGGGCGACCGTCAGCGCGCCGCCATGGCACCGCTTGGCCTCGCGAAAGGCGTCGATGCCCTCGACCTGCGGCAATCGCGCGAAGTTCCAGGCCGGCGGCGGCGAGCGCGTCGCCCATTCCAGCGTGCGGCCGTCCCACGGGTCGCCGGTGGGGTCGCGCAGGCAGTCGCGCCGACGCACGCTCACGGCCAGCTGCAGCAGCATCAGCACGATGCCCGCCAGGATCACCAACGCACCCACGAAGGCCACGACCATCAGCGGCTGCCACTGCGTCTCGGGGTAGTGCTGCATGCGGCGCGTGGCGCCCGCCAGGCCCAGCACGTACAGCGGCATGAACGCGAGATGGAAGCCGACGAACCAGCACCAGAACGCGGCCTGGCCCAGCCCGCGGTGCAGCCGGAAGCCGAAGGCCTTGGGGAACCAGTAGTTCAGGCCCGCGAACGCGCCGAACAGCACGCCCGGGATGATCACGTTGTGGAAGTGCGCGACCAGGAACTGGCTGTTGTGCAGCTGGAAGTCCGCCGGCGGGATCGCGAGCAGCACGCCGGTGGCGCCGCCCACCACGAAGGTCACCATGAAGCCGATCGCCCACATCAGCGGCAGCTCGAAGCGCAGGGTGCCGCCGTACATCGTGAACAGCCAGTTGAAGATCTTCACGCCCGTGGGGATCGCGATGATCGAGGTCGCGATGCCGAAGAACGCGTTGACGTCCGCGCCCGCGCCCATCGTGAAGAAGTGGTGCAGCCAGACCATGAACGACACCACGCAGATGCCCATCGTCGCGGCCGCCATCGAGCGGTAGCCGAACAGCGGCCTGCCGGAGAACGTGGGGATCACCTCGGAGAAGATGCCGAACGCCGGCAGCACCAGGATGTAGACCTCCGGGTGGCCCCAGGCCCAGATGAGGTTGACGTACATCATCGCGTTGCCGCCAGCGTCGTTCGTGAAGAAGTGCAAGCCGGCGTAGCGATCGAGCAGCAGCATGCCCAGCGTGGCGGTGAGGATGGGGAAGGCCGCGATGATCAGCAGGTTCGACGCCAGCGCCGTCCACGTGAAGATGGGCATGCGCGCGTAGCCCATGCCGGGCGCGCGCAGCTTCAGGATCGTGGTCGTCAGGTTGATGCCCGACAGCAGCGTGCCCACGCCGGCGATCTGCAGCGACCACAGCCAGTAGTCGACGCCCACGCCGGGCGAGTACGCCGTCTCGGACAGCGGCGGGTACGCCAGCCATCCGGTGCGCGCGAACTCGCCCACGAGAAGCGACACGTTGACGAGCGCCACGCCCGACGCGGTGAGCCAGAAGCTGACCGAGTTGAGCACCGGGAACGCGACGTCGCGCGCGCCGATCTGCAGCGGCACGACGAAATTCATCAGGCCGACCATGAAGGTCATGCCCACGAAGAAGATCATGATCGTGCCGTGCGCGGAAAAGATCTGGTCGTAGTGCGCCGGCGGCAGATACCCCCGGGCGTTCCCAGCGGCCAGCGCGAGCTGCGAGCGCATCATCAGCGCGTCTGCGAAGCCGCGCAGCAGCATGACCAGCGACAGCACGACGTACATCACGCCGATGCGCTTGTGGTCGGTGCTGGTAATCCACTCGCGCCAGAGATAGGGCCACCAACCCTTGGCCGACACCAGGGCGAGCACGCCCAGCAGCACCAGCAGCACCACCGCGCCGGTGACCAGCGGGATCGGTTCGTGCAGCGGGATCGCGTCCCAGCCCAGTCGACCCACGGCGTCACTCTCCCGCGGCGGGCATCGCCATCGCCGCGTCGGGCACCTTGGCCGTCTCGGCCAGGATTTCCTGGAACAGGCCGGGCGCGACGCGGCCCCACGTCGCCGGGGCCGCGGCCACCGCGGGACGGGCCAGCGCGGCGTAGCTCGCGGCGTCCAGCGTGCCGGTGCCGGCGCGCACGTCCGCGAGCCAGCGCGCGAACTGGTCGGGCGGCACGGCGACCGTGGCGAAGCGCATGTCGGAGAAGCCGTCGCCGCTGAAGTTGGCCGACAGGCCCGCATACGTCCCGGGGGTGTCGGCCTGCAGGTTCAGAGACGTCGTCATGCCGCCCATCGTGTAGATCTGCGAACCGAGCTGCGGCACGAAGAAGCTGTTCATCACGCTGGCCGACGTCAGCTGCATCCGCAAGGGGGTGCCGGCCGGGACCACCAGGCGGTTGACGCTCGCCACGCCCAGGTCCGGATAGATGAACAGCCACTTCCAGTCCAGCGACACCACCTGCACCGCCAGCGGCGGGCGGCTCGAGGACAGCGGCTTGGCAGGGTCGAGGTCGTGCGAGCCGATCCACGCGATGCCGCCCAGGAACAGGATCACCAGCGCCGGGATCGACCACACGGTGACCTCCACCGCGCCCGAGTACGCCCACTCGGGGTCGCGCCGCGCCCACGGGTTGCCGGCGCGGAACCACCACGCGAACGCGAGCGTCAGCACGATCACCGGCACGACCACGGCCAGCATGATGACCGTGGCGTTCAGGAGGATCGTGCGCTCGGCGGCGGCGATCGGCCCCTGCGGGTCGAGCGCGCCTTGTGGCCAGGCCAGGGCTTGCACTGCGGGCACCTCGGGCTGAAGGACGTCAACCGCGGCGACCAGCAAGCGGCAGGCCCGGTCGCTCCGCGGCGCGGCGCCGCCGCAAGGGCTCGATCGGGCAGGACTTGCCGTCAGGCGCGCTCGCGCAGGCCGCGCCACCAGCGCGACAGCGCGTCGACGGCGTGGCGCAGGTCGCCGTCGTTGACGATCGCCAGGTCGGCGTCCAGCGGCGGCCCGATCTCGCGCGCCAGGCGCTGCGCCCGCGCGTGCGCCTCCTCGCGCCCGCGCGCGGCCAGGCGTGACGCGAGCACGTGCGCGGGCGCGCTCACGGCCACCACGCGCAGGCCCGGTGCCTGCGCGCGCAGCGCCGCCAGGTGCGCGCGCGAGCCGTTCAGCACCACCCAGCCGCCGTCGGCCAGCGGCGCGAGCTCGCTGCGGCGCACGCCGTAGTCCAGGCCGTGCGCCTGCCACCAGGTGGCGAGCAGGCCGCGCGCGCGCAGGCCGGCGAAGTCCCCGGCCGAGACGGCCTCGTGCGCCTCGGACACCTCCGGCACCCGGGTGATCACGCGCTGCGCCATGCGCGGCGCCTCGGCGCCCAGCGACGCGCGCCAGCCGCGCAGCACGCTGTCCTTGCCGGCGCCCGACGGCCCCACCACCACGATCAGCCGATGCGCCCCGGGAATCGGCGGCAGCGCGACGCCGCTCATCGCGCGAACTCGAAGCGGCGCAGCAGCCGCAAGTCGGCGCCGGGCGCGTCCTCGACGAACAGCGCGACGCCGTCGCAGCGCAGCGGCTCGGCCAGTGCGTCGGCGAAGGCGCGGCGCGCCGCGTCCTGCAGTTGCGAACGCAGTTGCTCGCCGGCGTCGTCGCGCGGCAGCGAGTCGGTGAGCGTCAGGTGCAGGCACCACTGCGCGAACACGTGCGGGTAGCCCCAGCGCGCGAGGTTGGCGCGCTGCGCGTCGTCGAGGCTTGCGCCCGAACGGCGCGCCGTCTCCTCGGCCGACGCCGGCCGGCGGAACTCGTCGAACAGGCGCACGCAGTCGTCGGCCAGCCGGCGCAGCGGCTGGCCGGGCGCGGTGGCGTCGGCGTCGACGGGCCGCAGCGCGAGGAAGTCGCCCAGCGTGGCCACCGCCAGCGCAGGCATGAGGAACGGCGCGCGCTCGTCGGCGAAGTGCGACAGCGCGGCCAGCAGCTGCGAGCGCGTCGCGCCCTCGCGCAGCGCGAACGGCGGCTTGAGCGTCGCGTGCAAGCCGTAGCGGCGCGGCGCCGCGCGATGCGGACCGCCCTCTCCCGCCGCGCCGGACTCCGGGTCGCGGCCCAGCCAGCGACAGCCGGCCGTCCACAGCGGATGCGTGGCCGCCGGCGCGAAGTACAGCGCGTAGCGCGTCGTCATGCGAGGCCGTCCGGCTCGACCACCAGCTGCACCGCGTCGGCCGCGAACAGCGTGGTGCCGGCCTCGACCGGCGTGCCCGCGCGATCGACGTTGACGTACTGCACCACGAGCACCGGCTGCGACATCGGCCGCGCCAGCGCGTCGGCCTCGGCCTGCGTGGGCAGGCGCGTGGAGACCACGCTGCGTGAGCGCGTGTAGTCGGCCACGCCCAGCTCGGCCAGCGCCTTGGTGATGCTGCCGTGGCGCGACACCGGCGCCGCGATGCCCGCCAGCCGCGGGCACGGGAACGCCGCGGTCGACAGCCCGACGCGCCGGCCGCGCACGGACGAACGCGTCTCCAGCACCACCACCTTCGAGCGCGCCGCGACCTTCAGCGCCTCGGCCCACTCGCCCGCCGGCGCCACCGCATGCGACAGCAGCTCGCGCCCCGCGGTCTCGCCCGAGCGCGCCAGGTTCTCGGTCAGGCGCGTGCGGCGCTGCAGCGCGTAGTCGAGCACCAGCTCGCGCACGAAGGTGCCGCAGCCCTGGCGCACGTTCAGGTGGCCTTCGCGCACCAGTGCCTGCACGGCCTGGCGCAGCGTGTGGCGGTTGACGCCGAAGCGCTCGGCCAGCGCCGTCTCGTTGGGCAGGCGCTCGCCGGGCGCGACGCGGCCGGCCAGGATGTCGTCGCGCAGCCGGGCGGCGATCGCCTGCCAGCGCGCGACGTTGTGGTCGGCCGCGTCGAGGCTCGCGTGGGTCGCTGCGTAGTCGTCCTTGAGCATGTCGTCACCGGAGGGTCAAGAAACTGTCATCGGGTCTGTCGATACTGCCTCGCATCTTCAGTCATCTAGATGACGTGCCCATGACCGAGACCGACCGCTTCCCCACCGCTCCCGCCGCGCGCCAGCGCTGGCTGGCCGTGCTGGCGCAGGCGCCGCGCGAGCTGCTGGAGCGCCACGCCGCCGCGCTGCCCGACGCCGCCTTCACGCGGCTGCGCGCGCCGGAGACCGGCCTGACGATGGTACGCGCCCGCATCGGCAACCGGGGCGACCGCTTCAACGTGGGCGACGCCACCGTCACGCGCTGCGTCGTGCGCCATCGCGGCGCGGACGGCCGCGTGGCGGCGGGCGTGGGCTACGTGCTGGGCCGCGACGAGGCGCGCGCCGAATGGGTGGCCCGCTTCGACGCGCTGCTGCAGCAACCCGAGCACCACGATGCGCTGATGCGCGACGTCGTCGCGCCGCTGGCCGAGGAGACCGCGCGCCGCCGCGCCGCGGCCGCCGCGCGCATCGCGGCGTCGCGCGTCTCGTTCGACACGCTGGCCTCGGAGATCGCGCCATGAGCAGCACCCTCGCGCGCATGGGCGCCGGCTTCGCCGATCCGGTGCACGGCGCGCAGCAGGCGTTCCGCACGCTGCTGGCGGCGATGTCCGAGCCGGGACGCGTGCTCGCGCTGCCCGCCGCGGCCATCGACGGCCTCGCGCCGGACGACGCCGAGCTGCGCCCGCCGATGGGCCCGGCGCTGGCCGCGACGCTGCTGACGCTGCTCGACGCCGACACGCCCGTCCACCTCGCCGGCACCCTCGACGGCGACGACGCACGCGCCTGGCTGCGCTTCCACACCGGCGCCCGCGCCGTGGCCGCGGTCGCGACGATGACCGCCGCGCTCGCGGCTGACGTCGACGCCGCGCTGTGGGACGCACTGGACCTGGGCACCGACGACGCGCCGCAATCGAGCGCCACCCTGTTCGTCGAGGTGGATGGCCTGTCCGAGCAGCCGATCGATCGCGCCGTCGCGCTCAAGCTGCGCGGCGCGGGCATCGAGATGTCGCGTGACCTCGCCGTCGCCGGCCTGTCCGCAGCCTTCTGGCAATGGCGCTCGACGTTGCGCTCTCAATTGCCGCGCGGCGTCGACCTGGTGCTCGTGTGCGGCACGCGCATCGCAGCGATCCCGCGCAGCACGCACGTCGAAAGCGAAGGCTGACATGTACATCGCAGTCAAGGGCGGCGAACGCGCCATCGAGGCCTCGCGCCGCCTGCTCGCGGCCGCGCGGCGCGGCGACGAGGCCGTGCCGCCGCTCGAAGTCGCGCAGATCGAGCAGCAGCTGGGCCTGCTGGTGGGCCGCGCGATGGCCGAGGCCTCGCTGTACGACCCGCCGCTGGCCGCGCTCGCGCTGCGCCAGGCCTGCGGCGATCCGATCGAGGCCGCATTCCTGCTGCGCGCGTACCGCACCACGCTGCCGCGCTTCGCGTACAGCGAGCCGGTGGACACCGACCGCATGCGCGTCGACCGGCGCGTGTGCGCGATCTTCAAGGACCTGCCCGGCGGCCAACTGCTGGGCCCGACCTTCGACTACACGCAGCGCCTGCTGGACTTCGCCGCGCAGGCGGCCAAGCCGCTGCCCGTCGACGCGGCGGCGGGCGGCGCGCCCGAGCCCGTGCCCAACGCGTTGTCGCAGCTGGCGCGCGAGGGCCTGGTCGAGCCGTGCGAGCCGTCGGCGGGCGACCCCGAGCCGCCGGACATCACGCGCGACCCGCCTGCTTACCCGTTGCCGCGCACCGGCTGGCTGCAGATGCTGGCGCGCGCCGACGAGGGCTGGGTGCTGGGCATGGGCTACTCGACGCAGCGTGGCTATGCGCACACGCACCCGTTCGCGGGCGACCTGCGTTCCGGCAAGGTGGCGGTCGAACTGGTGCCCGACGAGCTGGACTTCGCCATCGAGATCGGCGAGGTCGAACTCACCGAGTGCCAGATGATCAACCAGTTCGTCGGCAGCGCGGACGTCGCGCCCGTCTTCACGCGCGGCCAGGGGCTCGTGTTCGGGCGCGGCGAGCGCAAGGCGATCGCCATGTCGCTGGTCGACCGCGCGCTGCGCGCCGCGGAGTTCGGCGAGGACGCGTCCAGTCCCGCGCAGCAGCAGGAGTTCGCGCTGCCGCAGGGCGACAGCGTCGAGGCCTCGGGCTTCGTGCAGCACCTGAAGCTGCCGCATTACGTGACCTTCGAGTCGGAGCTGCAGCTCATCCGCAAGCTGCGCGAGGACGTGCATGCGCGGGCTGCCGAGGCGTCGCGCGAAGGAGAACTCGAATGATGATCGAAGGGCGCAAGCGCTCGGCCGCCGCGCTCGGCCGCTCCGGAGCAAGGCCGAGCGCCCCCTCGGGGGGCTGGCAGCGGTACGCCGCTGGCTGGGGGCACACATGATGCAGGGGTACAACTTCGCGTACCTCGACGAACGCACCAAGAAGATGATCCGCCGCGCGCTGCTCAAGGCCGTGGCGATCCCCGGCCACCAGGTGCCGTTCGGCTCGCGCGAGATGCCGCTGGCCTACGGCTGGGGCACCGGCGGCATCCAGGTGATGGCGGCGGTGATCGGCCAGGGCGACGTGCTCAAGGTGATCGACCAGGGCAGCGACGACACCACCAACGCCGTCAACATCCGCCAGTTCTTCGCGCGCACGACGGGCGTGCGCACCACCACGCGCACCCGCGAGGCGACGCTGATCCAGACGCGCCACCGCATCCCCGAGACGCCGCTGGCGGCCGGCCAGGTGCTGGTCTACCAAGTGCCGCAGCCCGAGCCGCTGTACCGCCTGGAGCCGCGCCGCGCCGAGACGACCAGGCTGCACGCCGCGGAGGAATACGGCCTGATGAACGTCAAGCTGTACGAGGATCTCGCGCAGTGGGGCCGCGTGGAGACGAGCTACGACTACCCGGTGAAGGTGGACGGCCGCTACGTGATGTCGCCGTCGCCGATCCCCGCGTTCGACAACCCGAAGATGCACCGGAGCCCGGCGCTGCAGCTGTTCGGCGCGGGACGCGAGAAGCGGCTCTATGCGATCCCGCCGTACACCGACGTGCGCAGCCTGGACTTCGAGGACCACCCGTTCCGCATCGAGCCGCACGGCCAGGCCTGCGAGCGCTGCGGCGACACCGCGAGCTTCCTCGACGAGGTCGCCGGCGCCGACGGCCGCGTGCGCTGGACGTGCTCGGACACCGACTGGTGCGCCGACCGCGTCGACCAAGGACATCGCCATGCGTGACGTGATGGAACCGCTGCTGCGCGTGCGCGGCCTCTCGCACCGCTTCGCCGCTGCGCGCGACGAGCGCTTTGCCGTGCGCGATGCGGACCTCGACCTGTGGCCCGGCGAGGTCGTCGCGATCGTCGGCGAGTCGGGCTCGGGCAAGTCGACGCTGCTCAACTGCATCGCCGGCCGCCTGGTGCCCACGCACGGCCAGGTGCACTACCGCGACGCCAGCGACCGCTGGCTGGACGTGCACGGCCTGAGCGAGCGCCAGCAGCGCGTGCTGGCGCGCACCGAGTGGGGCTTCGTCGAGCAGAACGCAAGCGACGGGCTGCGGCTGGACGTCAGCGCCGGCGCCAACATCGGCGAGCGGCTGATGGGCCAGGGCGAACGCCACTACGGCCGGCTGCGCGCCACCGCGCAGCGCTGGATGGAGCGCGTGGAGCTGGACACCGCACGCATCGACGACTCGCCGCGCGCGTTCTCCGGCGGCATGCGACAGCGCCTGCAGATCGCGCGCAATCTCGTCACGCGGCCGCGCCTGGTGCTGCTGGACGAGCCGACCTCGGGCCTGGACGTCTCGGTGCAGGCGCGCCTGCTGGACCTGATCCGCACGCTGACGACGCGCATGCACCTGTGCGCGCTGATCGTCACGCACGACCTGGGCGTGGCACGGCTGCTGGCGCAGCGCACGCTGGTGATGCGCCACGGCCGGGTCGTCGAGCAGGGCCTGACCGACCGCGTGTTCGACGACCCGCAGCACCCCTACACGCAACTGCTGGTCTCCTCGGTGGTGATGCCATGAACGACCGTCTTCCCGCGCTGCTGCAGGCGCCCCGGCTCCAGGTGCGGGGCCTCGCCAAGCACTTCACGCTGCACCTGCGCGGCGGCGCGCGCCTGCAGGTGCTGGACGACACCGCGCTCGACGTGCGCGCCGGTGAGTGCGTCGCGCTGGTGGGCGCGTCGGGCCGCGGCAAGTCCACGCTGATGAAGTGCCTGTTCGGCAGCTACGGCAGCGACGCCGGCACGCTGCGCTTCGACTCGTCCGACGGCCCCGTCGACATCGCCGCCGCCACGCCGCAGCGCATGCTGGCGCTGCGCCGGCGCGACATCGCGTACGTCAGCCAGTTCCTGCGCGCCGTGCCGCGCGTGCCGGCGCTGGACGTCGTCGCGCAACGCCTGGTCGACGCGGAACCGGCGCCGGCCACCGACGACCTTGACGACGCCGCGCACGCGCAGCGCATGGACGCGGCGCGCGACGTCGCCCGCGCCCTGCTTGCGCGCCTGAACCTGCCGCCCACGCTGTGGGACCTGCCGCCGGCCACGTTCTCGGGCGGCGAGCAGCAACGTGTCAACATCGCGCGTGGCTTCGTGCAGCCGGCGCGCCTGCTGCTGCTGGACGAGCCCACCGCATCGCTCGACGCGGCCAACCGGCGCGTCGTCATCGAACTCATCCACGAGGCCAAGGCGCAGGGCGCGGCCGTCGTGGGCATCTTCCACGACGAGGAGGTGCGCGACGCCGTCGCGGACCGCTGCGTCGAACTCGGCTGAACCTGGAACTCCCCATGAACGACGTCGTCCTCGGCAACGCCCGCATCGTCCTCGGCCAAGAGACGATCCACGGCCACGTGGTGGTGCGCGACGGCCGCATCGCCGCGGTCGCCAGCGGGCCCACGGCCGTGCCCTTCGCGCACGACCTGCAGGGCGACTTCCTGCTGCCCGGCCTGGTGGAGATGCACACCGACAACCTCGAGCGCCACGTGATGCCGCGGCCCAAGGTGAGCTTCCCGATGCAGGCCGCCGTGCAGGCGCATGACGGCGAGGTGGCCGCCGCGGGCATCACCACCGTGCTCGACGCGATCGGCGTGGGCGACCCGTACGACGAAGGCTTCCGCTCGCGCGACCAGAGCGAGCTGCTGCGCGTGCTCGACCGCCTCGACGAGGCCGGCTCGCTGCGCGCCGACCACCACATCCACGTGCGCGCCGAGCTCCCCGCGCCGAACGCGCTGGAACTGTTCGAGCCGTTCCAGCGCCATCGCCGGCTGCGCCTGATCTCGCTGATGGACCACACGCCGGGCCAGCGCCAGTGGACGGACATCGAGCATGCGCGCGTCTACTACACCGGCAAGAAGGGCTGGAGCAACGACAAGTTCGCCGCCGAGATGCGCGCCGCGCCCGAGCGCCAGGCCCGGTACGCCGGCCCGCATCGCCAATGGTTCGCGGCGTTCGCGCGCGAGCACCGCGTCGCGCTCGCCACGCACGACGACACCAACGAGGCGCACGTCGACGAGGCGGTGGAACTGGGCGCCGCGATGAGCGAGTTCCCGACCAGCCTCGCGGCCGCGCGCCGCGCGCGCGAGCGCGGGCTCGCCACCATCGCCGGCGCGCCCAACGTCGTGCGCGGCGGCTCGCACTCGGGCAACGTCGCCGCGCTCGAGCTCGCGCGCGAAGGCGTGCTGGACGCGCTGTCGTCGGACTACGTGCCCGCCAGCCTGCTGCTGGCCGCCTGGATCCTCAAGCGCGAGGCGGGCTTCTCGCTGAGCGAGGCCGTCGACGTCGTCAGCCGCGCCCCGGCGCGCGCCTGCGGCTTCGACGACCGCGGTGAGATCGCCAACGGTCTGCGTGCCGACCTCGTGCGCGTGCGCGAGGTCGACGGGGATCCGGTGGTGCGCGAGGTGTGGACGCTGGGTCGGCGCGTGGCGTGAGCCGTGCGCTCAGGGCGCCGCCGTCGCGGCCGGGGCCGGCTTGCCGATCTGCGCCACCGGCTCGCTCGCACTCAGGCGGCACGTCTGGTTCAAGTCCAGGGGAGGCAGCAACACGCAGCCCGAGAAGGCGAGCGGCAGCAGCGCGATGAGGAGACGGTGGAGCAGGAACGGGCGAGTGGAACGGCGCACGGTGCCGATTGTCGTCGAGCAGGCCCGCACCACCGGCTCTCACGACGCCAGCGGCCGCGCCGGCACGCGCACCTCGTCCAGCACGGCGAGGTAGTACCCGAGGCTCGGCGTCTCGCGGCCCGGTGTCTTGGCCAGGTCGTCCCAGCGGCGCAGGCGCACGGCGTCCTCGGCGAACGGCAGCGCCTCGAAGCGCGCGATCTCGTCGCGCTGGAACGGGCCGCCCTGCTGGGCCAGCGAGTGCACGGAGGCCGGCGACAGGCCGCGCAGGTAGGCGGGCTCGACCGCGGTGAGCCAGCGCTTGGCGGCCACGTGCAGGCGGATCGGCTCGATGACGGCGGGCGGGAAGTCGCGCACCAGCACGGCGACGCCACGCAGTTCGTGCACGTCGTCGACGTCTGCCATCTCGCCGACCTCGGCGATCGCGACGAAGTGGCCGACGTCGTGCAGCAGCGCGGCGGCGACGAGGTTGGAGTCGGCGCGCGCGTCTTCCGCGAGCTGCGCGCACTGCAGCGCGTGCGCCAGCGCGCTGACGGACTCGCGCCGGTTGCCTTCGTAGGAGGTCGCGCCGTGCAGCGCGAACCAGTGTTCGATCCGGTCGAGGATGTCGGAGGGCATGGGGTCGGGTGTCGGTTTCAGATCAGGCGCTTGCGCACCTGGGCCGAGGCCATGTCGATGAGCGTCACCGACACGACGAGCAGGATCAGCACGAAGGCCGTCTTGCCGTATTCGAAGGCGCGGATCACGTCCCACAGCACCGCGCCGATGCCGCCGGCGCCGACGATGCCCAGCACCGACGCCGAGCGCACGTTCGACTCGAAGCGGTACATGGCGAACGACACCCACAGCGGCACGACCTGCGGGATCACGCCGTACAGCACCACGTTGAGCGGATGCGCGCCGGTGGCGCGGATGCCCTCGACGGGCCGCGGGTCGATCGCCTCCACGGCCTCCGAGAACAGCTTGGCCAGCACGCCCGTCGTGTGCACCCACAGTGCCAGCACGCCCGAGAACGGGCCCAGGCCGACGGCCGACACGAACAGCAGCGCGAACACCATCTCGTTGATCGCGCGGCACGAGTCCAGCACGCGGCGCACCGGCTCGCGCACCCACCAGGGCGTGAGGTTGGACGACGCGAGCAGCCCCAGCGGGATCGAGCAGGCCACCGCCAGCGCGGTGCCCCACAGCGCGATCTCGAACGTGATCAGCAGCTCCTTCAAGTCGCTGCCCCAGTCGGTGGCCTGCGGCGGGAAGAAGCCGTCGACGAACTGCGCGATGTTGTCGCGCGAGCGGATCAGCTCGAGCGGCCGCATGTCCGCGCCCTGCCAGCTGCCGGCCAGCAGCGCCAGGAGCACGCCCCAGATCACCAGCTTGCGCATCGAGGCGCGAGGCGGCGGCGGCACGGCGGCCCCGTTCGCGGAATGAGTCGGGCTGCTCACGGCGGTGTCGTCAGCGCAGCATCACTTGGCGCTGGCGACCTGCTTGCCCAGCTCGGCGAGCTTGGCGTCGATGTCGGCCAGCTTCTTTGCCTTGTCGGCGGCGCCCAGCGTGGTGTCGGCCTCGGCCGCGGCGCGGGCGCGCGCGAGCTCGATCTGGCGGATCGGGACCAGCTGCGCGTTGGACGACGCGCGGAAGCCGCTGTACTCGATGTTGGCGAGGATGGCCTTCTCGCGCGCGTCCTTGCCGTAGCCCAGCAGGAAGTCGCGGATCTGCTTCTTGGTGCCGTCGTCCAGGTCCTTGCGCCACACCAGCGGGTCGCTGGCGATCAGCGGCGAGCGCCAGATCTCGCGCACCTGCCTGGCCTGTTCAGGGTGCGTCTGCTCGAAGCGCTGCATGTTCTCGGTGTTGTTGGTGGCCACGTCGACCTGCTTGTTGACCACGGCCAGCAGGTTCGTCTCGTGGCTCGCGCGCACCGTGCGCCTGAAGTCCTTGAGCGGATCGACCTTGGCCGGCCCGAACGCGTAGAACGACGGCACGGCGGTGCCGCTGGTGGAGTTCGGGTCGCCGAAGCCCAGCGTCAGGGCGGCGTGGTTCTTCCAGACGTCGTCCAGCGTCTTGATCGGGCTGTCCTTGTTGACGATCATCAGGCCGTAGTAGCCCTCGCTGCCGTCCTTGGCCACGATCTTGGCGAAGATCTCGCCGCCGGAGCGGTCCACCGCCTCCATCGCCGACTTGTTGCCCATCCACGCGACCTGCACCTTGTTGAAGCGCATCGCCTCGATGACGCCGGCGTAGTCGGTGGCGAAGAACGGGTTGATCTTCAGGCCGGTCGTCTTCTGCATGTCCTCCAGCAGCGGCTGCCACGCGCTCTTGAGGTTGGAAGACGACTCGGTGGAGATGAAGCCGAAGTTCACCTCCTTGGTCTGCGCCTGCGCGCCGGTGAACCACAGCGCGGAAGTGGCGGCGAGAACGGCCAGGGCGTTGCGACGGATCATGGAAAGCTCCTCGAGTGGGGGAAACGGGACTAGTCAGGCGACGCGCAGCGCGACGTCGGCGAACACGGGTTCGGGCGCGGGCTCGGGCAGCGGCACGGGCGACGGCGGCATCAGCTCGCCGATCTGCGCGCCGTAGAGCTCGCGCAGGCGCGCCGGCGTCAGCGCGCGCGTGGGGCCGTCGAACACGACGCGGCCCTCGTGCAGCGCGATCGTGCGCGGGCAGAACGCGAAGGCGAACTCGACCTGGTGCAGCGACACCAGCACCGTCACGCCGACGTCGCGGTTGACGTCGGCCAGCGACTGCATCACCTTGCGGCTGGCCTCGGGGTCGAGCGACGCGATCGGCTCGTCGGCCAGGATGATCTGCGCGCCCTGCACCAGCGCGCGCGAGATCGCGGCGCGCTGCTGCTGGCCGCCGGACAGCGTCGACGCGCGCTGCCACGCGAGCCGCGCGATGCCCACGCGCGTCATCGCCTCGTGCGCCCGCGCCACCTCGGCCGCCGGGAAGCGCCGCAGCAGGCCGCGCCACAGCGGCAGCCGATGCAGCGCGCCGGCCAGCACGTTGACCATCACGGGCAGGCGCTCGACGAGGTTGAACTGCTGGAAGACGACGGCCACGCGCGAGCGGGTGGCGCGGATGTCGCGCGCGATGCGGCCGCCCTGCTGCACGGAACGACCCAGCACGCTGACGCTGGAGGCCGTCCCTTCGTCGGCATGGTGCAGGCCGTTCAGATGGCGCAGCAGCGTCGACTTGCCTGAGCCCGACGCGCCGAGCAGCGCCACCATCTCGCCGCGGCGCACCTGCAGCGACACGTCGCGCAGCGCGGGCGCGGTGCCGAAGGTCTTGTGCAGCTGGCGTACGTCGATCGCGAGGTCGTCCATGGTGGCTCCAGGGCGCGCAAGGCCGCGCGCCGGGGGCAATCATCTAGACGAGGTGTGACCGATCCATGAACGCGTCGTGACACGCCGATTTCACGATCCTGAAGGGGCGCTGCGTTTTACATTGACATACGCGAAGCCGCGGAACCCGGCCCGCCGCGCGGCACTCCATCGCTCCAGAAAGCATGGCGGAGCAGCAATGAGCAATGACATCGACACGGCCCTGGAGGCCGAAGTCACCCGGCGCGCGATCGCGCTGGGCATCGAGACGCGCGTGCCCGGCGAGCGTTCGCGCGCCGCGCGCCTGGCCGCCCGGCTGTACGCGGGCGCGACGGCCGTGCAGCGCTCGCGCATCGTCGCGACGTTGTGCCGGCCGCTCGGGCCGCTCGCGCTGGTGGCGGTGGCGTCGGGCGCGTTCGCGGGCCTGCTGGACAAGGCGAGCGCGCTCGGCTCCTCGCTGCAGATCGACGAACTCGCGGGCTTCTCGCGCGACCAGGTGTTCGAGCTGGCGCGCTTCGTCGAGCAGGTGAGCCCCGAGGCGCTGCAGCAGGTGGCCGGCAGCGTCGCCGAGAACCCGTGGGGCGTGTCGGCGCTCGGCGCGGCCGCGGCCGCGCTGCTGGCCACGGCCGTGCGACCCGCCGGCGACGCCGCACAACCCGGCGAGGACGTCACTCCGGCCGCCTGAGGCCGGATGCCCCGACAATGGGGCATGTCCGCCGCCGACGACGCCGCCCACGTTCCCGACCCGGCCACCCCGCACCCGCGCTGGCACTTCCGCGTGCTGGCCTCCACCGCAGCCACGCTGCGCCTGTGGGTGTGGGCCGCGGCGGCCGGCGCCGCGGCCGCGGCGTCGACGCTGGCCTTGCGCTGGCTGACGCTGCAGATCGAGTGGCTCGGCACGGGCCAGAGCAGCGACCTCGTCGAGGCCGCGCGCGCCATTCCGGCGTGGCAGCGGCCCATCGTCTGCGCGATCGGCGGCCTGCTCGCGGGCCTGGCGCTGCAGTACGGCGCGCGCTGGGTGGCGCGCGGCAAGCAGGGCGACCACTACCTGGACTACATCGACGCCGCACGGCAGGGCCGGGTCGACCTCAACGACCGCGCGAACCTCGTGCGCACCGTGTCGGCCGCGTTCTCGATCGGCACCGGCGCATCGATCGGCCGCGAGGGCCCGATGGTGCAGCTGGCGGCCTGGGCCTCGGCCTGGCTCGCGCGCATCGTGCCGATCCGGCCCGAGCAGCGCAGCGCGATCATGGTGTGCGGCATCGCCGCGGGCATCGCGGCGGCGTACCACGCGCCGGTGGCCGGCGTCGTGTTCGTGCTGGAGCTCGCGCTCGGCTTCTTCGCGCGCCACACGGTCGCGCCGGTGCTGATCGCGTCGGGCACGGCCAGCGCGCTGGTGTACGTGATGGTCGACCCGAAGCCGCTGTACGTCACCACGCCGATCGCGATGCTGCCTTCCAGCATCATCTTCACGCTGGTAGCCAGCGTCGCCTTCGGTGGCTTCGGCTGGGGCTTCCTGTTGCTGGTCGAGCGCAGCCGCGCGCTGTTCGGGCGCATCCACGCGCCGTCGCTGCGGCTGGCGCTCGGCGGGCTGCTGGTGGGCGCGCTGTCGGCCTTCGTGCCCGAGGTCTGGGGCAACGGCTACAGCGCCGTGGAGCGCGCGCTCGCGGGCACGCAGACCTGGCAGTGGCTCGCGCTGGTGCTCGTCACGAAGGTGGTGGCGACGTCGTGGAGCTCGGGCAGCGGCGCGATCGGCGGCATGTTCACGCCGTCGCTGTTCGTCGGCGCCGCGGCGGGCGGCGTGCTGGCGCAGTTGGCCGCGCTGTGGCTGCCCACCGCCTGGGTGGGCGACCCGCGCTCGCTGGTGGTGATCGGCATGGCCGCCGTGCTCACCGCCGCCACGCACGCGCCGCTGATGGCCATCACGATGGTGCTGGAGATGACCAACGAGTTCCAGCTGACGGTGCCCGTGATGCTCGCCTGCGCCGTCTCGTACGCGATCAGCACGCAGTTCGGCGCCAAGCCGCTGTACGGCAACCCGATCGAGGCGGTGCGATAGTGTGCTGACCCGGAAGTTCGTGCGCAGGCGAGACGCGGCAAACACGAGTCGGGGCCAGGCGCGAGGGCGAGTCGTACCGGCTGGTACGGCGAGCCTGAGCAACGACGTCCCGGCTCGTTTTTTGTCCGTATCGCGCGTGCGAACTTCCGGGACAGCACACGAGGTCGCCGCCTGTTCCAAACGGTTGCAGACGGATCGCGCGCGCTGGGCCATGCTTCCAGCCGTGGCCGGTACCCACGGCCGTATTTCGAGCGCGCGCCCCATGCGATACACGATCTGCCCCTGCAGCCGAGCCGACGACGCCGGCTGGCTCGCCCTGCGCCACGCGCTCTTCCCGCAGCTCGACGCCGCGTTCCTGCGCGCGGAGATGGCGCGCTTCGTCGCGCAACCGGATCGCTGCGCGCAGTTCCTGGTGATCGACGAGGAAGGCGAGCCGGTGGGGCTGGCCGAGGTCTCGCTGCGCGCCGACCCGGTGCCCGGCGTCCGCGGCGCGCCGATGGCGTTCCTCGAGGCGATCTACGTGGCGCCGCACGCGCGCCGGCATGGGCTCGCGCGCGCGCTCGTCACGCAGGCCCGCGCGTGGGGTCGCGCGCGAGGCTGCACGGAATTCGCGTCCGACGCCCTGCTGGACAACCCCGACAGCCACGCGCTGCACCGCGCGCTCGGCTTCGAGGAAACGACCCGCATCGTCTGTTTCCGCCAGCGCACGGCCGGCTGAAGCGCATACTGACTTGCTCGACGGGCGCGCGGATTGCTCCACCTGCTGCAGAGCATCGCCGCCAAGGCTTGCCGCATCACATCACGAGAGGGGCGTCCCATGACCAAGCATCCGTTCACCCGCGCGACACTCGCGCTGGGCCTCGCCCTGGCGGCGCCGCTGGCCGCGTGGTCGGCGGTGTCCGTCTCCGTCACCATCGCGCCGCCGCCGCTGCCGTTCTACGCACAGCCGCCGATCCCCGCCGAGGGCTACCTCTGGACGCCGGGCTACTGGGCCTGGGATCCGGCCACCGGCGACTACGTCTGGGTGCCCGGCACCTGGGTGATGCCGCCCGCCGTGGGACTGCTGTGGACGCCGGGCTACTGGGCGTTCATCGACGGCGGCTACCTGTGGCACCGCGGCTACTGGGGCCCGCACGTCGGCTACTACGGCGGCATCAACTACGGCTACGGCTACATCGGGCGCGGCTACGACGGCGGACGCTGGGACCGCGGCCGCTTCCACTACAACGCCGCCGTCAACAACATCCCGTCGGGCCGCGTGCACGACGTGTACCGCGCGCCGGTGCCGCAGCGCCCGGCGCATCCGGACAGCTTCACCGGCGGCAACTCGCACTGGCGCACGCCGGCCACCGCGAACGAGCGCCGCTTCGAGAACGCGCGCCACCCCGACCCGACGCCGCAGCAGCAGGAGCACGAGCACCGTGCGTTCGGCACGCCCGAGCAGCGCATGGGCAGCAACCACGGCATGCCGCCGACCGCCGCGACGCCGCGCCCCGGCGGTTTCGGCGAGCCGCAGGTCGAACGCGCGCGGCAGGCCGCGGAGATGCGCGCGCAACCCGCGCGCCCCGCGCCGGACATGCGCGCCCAGCCCGTGCGCCCGATGCCCTCGATGCGCCCCGCCGAAGCGCCGCACATGGAAGCCGGCCCGCGCGGCGGCGAACCGCAGGGCCAGCCTCGCGGCGAGCCTCGCAGCGAAGGCCGCGGCCATCCCGGCGGCAACCGCCAGGACGACCACCGCTGAGCGTCAGCCCGCCGCGTGCGGCCGGCGCGACGCCGCGCGCCTGGCGATCTCCAGCTTCGCGATCGCGTTGCGGTGCACCTCGTCAGGCCCGTCGACGATGCGCACCGTGCGCTGCTGCGCGTAGGCGTCAGCGAGCCAGAAGTCGCCGCTGACGCCCGCGGCGCCGTGCGCCTGGATCGCCCAGTCGACGACCTTGCACGACACGTTGGGCGCCACCACCTTGATCATCGCGATCTCGGCGCGCGCTTCCTTGTTGCCCACCGTGTCCATGCGGTGCGCGGCGTTGAGCGTGAGCAGGCGCGCCTGGTCGATCAGGCAGCGCGACTCGGCGATGCGCTCGTGCCAGATCGACTGCTCCGACAGCGGCCGCCCGAACGCGACGCGCTCGGCCAGGCGATCGACCATGGATTCGAGTGCGCGCTCGGCCGTGCCGATCGAGCGCATGCAGTGATGGATGCGGCCCGGCCCGAGGCGGCCCTGCGCGATCTCGAAGCCGCGGCCCTCGCCCAGCAGGATGTTGTCGACCGGCACGCGCACGTTCTCCAGCATGACTTCCATGTGCCCGTGCGGCGCGTCGTCGTAGCCGAACACCGTGAGCGGGCGCACGACGGTGACGCCCGGCGTGTCGCGCGGCACCAGCACCATCGACTGCTGCGCATGGCGCGGGCCGTCGGGGTCGGTCTTGCCCATGACGATGAAGATCGCGCAGCGTGGGTTGCCCGCGCCGGAGCTGAACCACTTGCGGCCGTTGATGACGTACTCGTCGCCCTCGCGGCGGATCGAGCACTGGATGTTGGTGGCGTCCGACGAGGCCACCGCGGGCTCGGTCATCAGGAAGGCCGAGCGGATCTCGCCGGCCAGCAGCGGCCGCAGCCAGCGCGCCTTCTGCGCCTCGGTGCCGTAGCGCTCCAGCGTCTCCATGTTGCCGGTGTCGGGCGCCGAGCAGTTGAACACCTCGGACGACCACATCACGCGGCCCATCTGCTCGCACAGCGGCGCGTAGTCGAGGTTGGAGATGCCGCCCTGCCCTTCGTACGGATGCGGCAGGAACAGGTTCCACAGGCCCTCGCGGCGCGCGATCGGCTTGAGCTCGTCGATCACCTTCGACGGGATCCACGCGTTGCCCGCGCGCCGGTTCTCGTCGACCTCGCGCACGTAGCGCTCCTCGTTCGGATGGATATGCTGGTCGAAGAACGCGCCGAGGCGCTGCAGCAGGTCGCGCGTCTTGGTCGAGTAGTCGCTGGTCATGGGAAAGCCTCCTGGCGGAATCGGATCGTCCGTATTCAATCATCGCGTGCGGCGCGGCGTCCGTCCCGCACGAGACACCCCGTCGCGCACGCGACGGCCGCGGATGAACCGACACGTTGCCCGGCGACGATTCCCCGCGCCACCGCCTTGCGCAGTGCGACGTCCGAGCTGGTGGAACTGTGGGAAGAGGACGTCGAGCCCGGGCGCTGGCGGGCCGCCGTCCTCGAGCTGCGCGGCCGCCTCGCGGCGTGAGCGCAGCGGCGCGGGTCACTCGCCGGCGGGAAAGTCCGTCGACGCGCTGAGCTCGCGCCACGCGGCCGTCTCGGCGGCGACGCGCGCGTTCTTCTCGCCGATCACCTGCAGCGTGTCCGTGCCCAGCGGCAGGCGCACCGGCGGCGTCGCGCTGGCGACCAGCGCGAGCAGCGCCTGGGCGAGCCGCTTCGGGTCGCCGGGCTGCTTCTGGTTGATCTGCACGGCGCGCTCGCGCACCTGGCCCGCGGTCGTCGCGTAGTCCGCCAGGATGCGCGGCGACACCGTCAGCGAGGACTGGTCGAGGAACTCGGTGCGAAAGAAGCCGGGCTCGACCACCGTCACGTGCACGCCCAGCGGCGCGAGCTCGGCGTGCAGCGCCTCGCTGAGGCCCTCGACCGCGAACTTCGTTGAGCAATACACGCCGAAGCCGGCGCCGGACTGGTAGCCGCCCACCGACGAGATGTTGAGCACGTGGCCGCGGCGGCGCTCGCGCATGGCCGGCAGCGCCGCGCGCGTGACGTTCAGCAGGCCGAACACGTTGGTCTCGTACAGCCGGCGCACCTCGTCGGCGCTGGCCTCCTCGACGGCGCCCAGCAGGCCGAAGCCGGCGTTGTTGACCAGCACGTCGATGCGGCCGAAGCGATCGAGCGCCGCAGCGACGGCGGCGGCGGCCTGCCTCTCGTCGGTGACGTCCAGCGAGACGGGCAGCAGCGCGTCGTTGCCGGCGAAGCGCTCGCGCAGCGACGCGGCGTCGCGCGAGGTCGCGACCACGGCGTCGCCAGCCGCCAGCGCGGCTTCGACGATGCGCAGGCCGATGCCGCGCGCGGCGCCGGTGACGAACCAGACACGGGTATCGGGAGCGATGGCAGACATGGCGAATCCTTTCGAGTCGGGGGTGGCGGGCGCTGCGGGATCGCGGCGCCGTGAGGTCAATGTAGGGTCGCCATTCGCATTGAACTAGCCCACAATCGCTTCATTGATCAACAAGCAGAGCATGACAATCACCGGGAGCGAGCCATGGCCTTCAACGAACTGCGCGCCATCGCCACCTTCGCCCGCGCCGCCGAGCTGGGCAGCCTGCGGCAGGCCGCGCTGGCGCAGGCCATCACGCCGCAGGCGGCCAGCCAGGCGCTGGCGCAGCTCGAGACGCACCTGGGCATCCGGCTGTTCCACCGCACCACGCGCAAGCTGAGCCTGACCGAGGAAGGCCGCCAGTTCCTGCACGAGGCGCAGCCGGGCCTGACGACGCTGCAGCGCGCGCTGCACGGCGCGCGCCGCGGTCGCGAGGAGATCGCCGGCCCGCTGCGCATCGTCGCGCCGCGCGCCACGATGCTGCAGGTGCTGTGGCCCGTGCTGGAGGAGTTCACGCGCCTGCATCCGCGCGTCACGCCCGACGTGCAGCTGGAGGACCGCATCGGCAACTGGGTGGAGGATCGCGTGGACGTCGGCTTCCGCGCGGGCACGCCGCCGTCCGAAGGCGTGATCGCGCGCCGGCTGCTGCCGATGCAGCTGCTGGTGTGCGCGACGCCCGGCTACGTCGCGCGCCACGGCGCGCCGGCGACGATCGACGACCTCGCCACCCATCGCTGCAGCGGCTTTCGCCAGGCCAACACCGGCAAGCTGGTGCCGTGGGAGTTCCGCGTCGGCGACGACATCGTCTCGCGCGCCGTGCCCGCCGCGTTCAGCACCAACGACGTCGACCTCGAGGCGCGCGCCGTGCTCTCGGGCGAGTTCGTCGGCCAGCTGCTGGGCGTTACCGCCGCGCCGCTGGTGCGCGCCGGCCGGCTCGTGCCGCTGCTGACGGCGCACGTCAGCGACCACCTCGGGCTGTTCCTGTACTACGGCAGCCGCGTGGCGCAGCCGGCGCGGGCGCGCGCCTTCATCGACCTGGCCATCGAGCGCCTGGCCGACAACCCGCAGCTGTTCCTGCAGCCGCACGAGCTCGCGCCCCCGCGCGCCCGCACGCGAACGCGCAGGCGCTGACGCGCGCGCGAGGCGCTCACTTCGTCTGGCTGCTGCCTGCCGACCGCTGGTGCGCCGTGCCCAGCCGGCCCGCCAGCCCCGTGGCGGTGTTGATCAGCGCCAGGTGCGAGAACGCCTGCGGGAAGTTGCCGAGCTGGCGCCTCGCGGCCGGGTCGTATTCCTCGGCGAGCAGGCCGACGTCGTTGCAGTAGCCGAGCAGGCGGTCGAACAGCGCCTGCGCCTCGTCGAGGCGATCCTGCAGCAGGTAGTTGTCCGCCAGCCAGAAGCTGCACGCGAGGAACGCGCCCTCGCCGGGCGGCAGCCCGTCCTTGCCGTCGCCGGTGTCGTAGCGCAACACGAGGCCGTCGCGCAGCAGCTGGCGCTCGATCGCCGCGACCGTGCCGCGCATGCGCGGGTCGTCCGGCGGCAGGAAGCCCACCACGGCGATGAGCAGCAGGCTGGCGTCCAGGGCGCGCGAGCCATAGGACTGCACGAACGAGTCCTGCGATGCGTCGAAGCCCCGCTCGCACACCTGCGCATGGATCGCGTCGCGCACGGTGCGCCAGTGGTCGACGGGGCCCTCCAGGCCGAACTCGGTGGCCGAGCGCACCGCGCGATCGAACGCGACCCAGGCCATCACCTTCGAATGCACGAAGTGGCGCCGGCCGCCGCGCACTTCCCAGATGCCGTCGTCGGGCTGCTCCCAGATCGTCTCGAGGTGGCGCACCAGCGCGCACTCCAGCGACCAGCTCGTCGCGTCGTAGGCGAGGCCGGCCTTGCGCGCGACGTACATCGCGTCCAGCACCTCGCCGTAGACGTCCAGCTGCACCTGCCCCGCGGCGGCGTTGCCCACGCGCACCGGCGCCGAGCCCGCATAGCCCGCCAGCCACGGCACCTCGAACTCCACCAGCCGGCGCTCGCCGGCCACGCCGTACATGATCTGCAGGTCGTCCGGGCTGCCCGCCACCGCGCGCACCAGCCACGCGCGCCAGGCCTCGGCCTCGTCGACGAAGCCCAGGCCCAGCAGCGCGTACAGCGTGAACGTGGCGTCGCGCAGCCAGCAGAAGCGGTAGTCCCAGTTTCGCGTGCCGCCGATCTTCTCGGGCAGCGAGGTCGTCGCCGCCGCCACGATGCCGCCGGTCTGCCAGTGCGCCAGCGCCTTGAGCGTGACCAGCGAGCGCCGCATCGCCTCGGAGATGTCGTCGCCCTGCGGCAGCCTGGCCGACCAGGACTCCCACTGCGCCATCACCTGCTCCAACGCGTCGGACGCGTCGGGCGCGGGCAGGTCCTCGCGCCAGGACGGCTGCCACGTCAGCGTGAACGCGAGCTCGTCGCCCTGCGCGATCTCGAAGTCGCCGACGGTGCGCAGGCCCTCGCCGCGCAGCTCCAGCGGCGTGGCCAGCGTGAGGCGGTCGGGGCCGGCGGTGAAGTGCAGGCGGCCGTCGTCCTGGCGCGAGACCCACGGCACGACTGCGCCATAGTCGAAGCGCACGACGATCTCGGTGCGCAGCGCCACGCGCCCGCGCACGCCGCGCACGAGGCGCATCAGGTCGCACACGCCGTCGCGCCGGCTCATGAAGTCGATCACGACGACCTCGCCGCCGGGCGTGGAAAAGCGCGTCTCCAGCACGGTGGATCCGTCTCGGTATTCGCGATGCACCTGCACGTCGTCGCCCACCGGCGCGATGCGCCAGCGCCCCTGCTCGGGCGTGCCCAGCAGCGCCGCGAAGCACGGCGGGCTGTCGAAGCGCGGCATGCCCATCCAGTCGATCGAGCCGTCGCGCGCAACGAGGGCGACGGTCTCCTGGTTGCCGATCAGCGCGTAGTCTTCGATGGGACGGGTCATGCGGATTCCGTGTCGGGATGGACGCCGGCTCGACCGTGGCAAGCGGCGGGCCGGGGGCATTTCGTTCGCAGGGCTTGATCCATGCCGGTTCGGTCGATGGACGGGCCGGCCTAGAATCGCGCCATGTCGTCACGCCGCGGCCATCGCATCGTCAGCCACTGGATTGCCGTCTTCGCGATCCTGCTGGTGACCTTTGCGCCCTCGCTCACGGGCCTGCTGTCGGCCTCGCGCGGGCAGCTGTGGGACCAGGTCTGCTCGGCCACGTCGCCTGTGGCGGCGAAGACGGTCGCCGGCGGCGACGAGTCGCCTGCCACGCCGCATGCGTTCGAGCACTGCCCGTACTGCGCGCTGCACGCCGACCTGGCGCCGCCGCCCGATCCGCGGCAGGCCGACGCGGGCGTGATGCTCGCGTTCCGCGCGCTGCCGGCCGCGTTCGTCCGCGCGCCGCGGGCGAACGCCGTCTGGGCCAGCGCCCAGTCGCGCGCGCCGCCGGGCGTCGCCTGAGACCTGGCATGGTCGCCGGCTCCGGCCGCGGCCTGTCACAGCGCCAGGCCGTTCGCCGTCAAGCGGACAGGCCCCCTGCGGGAACGCAGGAGAACCGCCCGACATCCATCGGGCATCCACCGATCTCGTGCCGACGCGCGCCCGCCGATTGCCGCGGACGCGTCGGCCCTCGCCTGAAGACTTTCATGACCAAGACCTCACCTGCGGCCGCGCTGCCCCCCGCACGCCGCCTCGCCCTGGTGCCGGCCGCCCTGCTCGCGCTGGCCGCCGGCAACGCCGCGGCCTGCGCCACCTGCGGCTGCTCGCTGTCCACCGACGCCGCCACCGGCTACCCGACGCGCCCCGGATGGAACGTCAGCCTGCAGGTCGACTTCATCGACCAGAGCCAGCTGCGCCACGGCAGCAAGGCGATCTCCACCGGGGACGTCGCCGCGATCAACGACGCCGGCGGCGACCAGGAAGTCGAGCACGACACCGTCAACCGCTACACCACGCTGGGTATCGGCTGGATGCCCAGCGAGGACTGGGGCCTGCGCCTGCTGGTGCCCTGGGTCGACCGCGGCCACTCGACTTACGCGTCGGCCAGCAACCCCCTCACCGACGACCAGCTCAGCACCGCGCGCATCAAGGGCCTGGGCGACGTGCGCCTCATGGTCACGTGGCAGGGCCTGCTGGCGGACCACAACCTCGGCCTGCAGGTGGGACTGAAGCTGCCCACCGGCCGCTACGGCGGCGCGAACGCCGACGGCACCGGCGTCGTCGGCCGCAAGCCGGCCACGTTCCAGCACGGCCCGCTGTCGACGAACAACTCGCCCGACAACCTCGTCGACACCAGCCTGCAGCCGGGCACCGGCAGCACGGACATCATCGTCGGCGCGTACTGGCACCAGCCGGTGGGCATGTCGGTGGAGGCCTTCGCCAGTGCGCAGTTCCAGGCCGCGATCGCCGAGCGCCTGCACGGCGCGGGGCAGGACTTCCGCGTCGGCAACACCACCTTCGTGAGCTTCGGCGCGCGCTGGCAGGCCACGCCCACGGTGGTGCCGCAGTTGCAGGTCAACGTCTCGCACAAGGGCGCCGACCAGGGCGCGCTCGCGGACAACCCCGACAGCGAAGGCACCGTCGTCTACGTCAGCCCCGGCGTGACGGCCACGCTCGGCGACCACTGGCAGGGCTTCGGCTTCGTGCAGCTGCCCGTGGCCAGCCACCTGGTCGGCTACCAGCTGGCACCGCGCTGGACGGCGTCGGCAGGGATCAGCTACGCGTTCTGACCGATGTCGGGTCGGCCTGCGGCTTCACCGATACTGGACGGCCCATCCACTTCCAGGAGGTCGCCATGTCGACGAGCCCCGCCCACCCGCCCGCAGGCGCCGCCCGTGCCGCCACGCTCTGGTTCCGCACGAACGAGAAGGGCGAGTGGATGATGAATCACCTCGAGGACGGCCACTGCGCAGGCGAACTGCCCACGCCGAAGCTGCCGTCGCAGAAGTCCGTCTGGGGACGCGGGACCTGGTCGAAGGAGCACGTGTGGCTCAGCGGCGAGCTGCCGCCCAAGGTGCTGCACGATCCCGAGAACCGGCTCGCGCGCAAGCGCGTGACGGGCGAGGCGACCTGATCCCTCGACCCCGATCGCCTCATCGGCGGGCGACGACGGACGAAAAAAAAGCTCCTGACGCGCAGGAGCTTTTTTCATTCACGTTCGGGTGGGGTGGCTAATGGGACTCGAACCCACGACAACCAGAATCACAATCTGGGACTCTACCAACTGAGCTATAGCCACCACCGAAGCCAATGATTATAGCGCGCTTTTTCAGTTCGGGGCAGATGCCGCCTGCGACGTCACTTTCGCGATACGTTCGTCGTTGTACTTGACCTTGTAGCGCGACTTCAGCGAGTCGAACACGGCCTGGGCCTCGGCCTCCTCGTAGGCGTCGGTGGCCACGTTCTTCCACTGGGCCGTCTCGTTGGCGTCGGGCGCGTGCGGCGTGGACTTGAGCACGCGCAGCACGGCGTAGCTGCCGTCGGGCAGCGCGAGGCCGCTGACGGACGGGCCCTTGGCCAGGTCGGCCTTCAGCGCGGCCTGCACCACCTGCGGCGGCACGCTGCCGCTGCGGTCCATGCGGCTGACGGTGGCCGTCTGCGGCAGCGCCAGCGCGGCATCCTTCTTCGCGTCGGCGACGCGCGCCTCGCCGTCCTTCTTGGCGGCGGCAGCGGCCTCGGCCTTGCGCACCGCCTCGACGACCTGGTCGTGCACCTCGGCCAGCGGGCGCGTGTGCTGCGGCGTGTACTCCACGACGTGCGCCGACACCAGCTGGCTGGGGCCGGACTCGACGGCCTCCGTGTTGTGCTTGCTCTTGATGGAGTCGCTGGCGAACACGGCCGACAGCAGCTTGGCCGACGCGAGCGGGCCCTGCGCGCCGGGCGCGGGCGTGCGCTGCACGGTGGCGGTCTGCTTGGTCAGCTGGAACGTCTTGGCGGCCGGGTCGAGGCTGTCGGGCTGCTCGTAGACCGTGTTGGTGAACTTCTCGGCATCGCTCGCGAACAGCTTCTGCGATTCCTGCTGCTTGAGCAGGTCCTCGATCTGGCCCTTGACCTCGTCGAACGACTTGACGGCGCCGCCGCGCACGCCGGTGACCTTGACGATCTGGAAGCCGGCGTCGGTGCGGATGACGCCGCTCATGTCGCCCTGCTTCAGCGAGAACAGCGTGTCGTCGAACGCGCCGGGGATCGCGCCCTTGCGCATGAAGTCGAGGTCGCCGCCTTCCAGCGGGCCGCCGTCCTGCGGGATCTTCTTGGCGAACTCGGCAAAGCCGGCCGGGTTCTTCTTGACCTCGGCGAGCTGCGCTTCGGCCAGCGCCTTGGCCTTGGCGACGTCGGCCGGCGTGGCGTTGGGCGCGACCTTGGCCAGGATGTAGCTGGCGCTGCGCTCCTCGGGCGTGGTGTAGCGGCTCTTGTTGGCATCGTAGTAGCCCTGCACCAGCGTCGGGTCGGCCTTGACCTGCGCGGTCAGCGCCGCCGGCTCGAGCACCAGGTACTCGATCCTGGCCTGCTCCGGCGCGAAGAACTCGGACGAGTGCGCCTTGTAGTAGGCGTCGACCTGCGCGTCGGTCGGCTGGATCTTGGCGGCGTAGTCCTTGGTGTCGAAGCGCTGCCACTGGATCTCGCGCTGGTCGAACCACGCGTCGGTGCTGGCCTTGAGCGTGGAGGCCGGCAGGAAGCCGCTGCTGGCCACGCCCTGCTGCGCCGCGTTGGACGCCAGGTTCTGGCTGATGACCTGCAGCAGCTGGTTGCCGGTGAGGCCGCGCGCCGCGAGCCAGGCGTCGCGCTGCGCCTTGGTCATCGCGCGCGGCTCGGCGAATTCGGGGTTGTTCTGGTATTCGTGCAGCGCGCGATCCTCGCTCACCGCCAGGTGCTCGCGGTTGACGGCGGCCTGCAGCACGCGATCGTGCACGATGGTGTCGAGAGAACGGCGCTGCGCCTCGGGCGTGTCCAGCAGCTTCAGGTCGACCTGCGGCGCGCGGCGGCGGATCTGGTCGACGTCCTTGCGGTGCTGGGCGTCCCACTCGGCGCGCGAGATGTCGCGGCCGTCGACGCTGGCGACTTCCTGGTTCGCCTCGCTGTTGAACGACGTGTAGCTCTGCACGCCGAAGATGCCGAACGCCGGGATGATCAGGACACCGAGTGCGATCTGCAGGAGTCGGTTGTGCGACCGGACGAAATCAAACATGGAAAGCCTCTTGGAGCGCGCTCTGGCTGAAACGACAAAGGCGAACTCGGGATCCGGAGTTCGCCTGGTTCGATCGGGACAGGGATTCGATCGAGGGGTGGTGGGTGCTGACGGGCTCGAACCGCCGACCTACGCCGTGTAAGGGCGCTGCTCTACCAACTGAGCTAAGCACCCGCTGGAGCCGAGGTGCCTTGCGCGGCCCGCTGCGGGGCGGCGCGGCACCCGGGAATCAGTTGACCGCGTCCTTCAGGCCCTTGCCCGGACGGAACTTCGGCACCTTGGCCGACTTGATCTTGATGGGTTCCTTGGTGCGCGGATTGCGGCCGACACGGGCGGCGCGCTTGGTCACGGCGAAGGTGCCGAACCCGACGATCGACACGCTGCCACCCTTCTTCAAGGTGGTCTTCACGCCGCCGATGACCGCCTCCAGCGCGCGGGTTGCCGCGGCCTTGGAGATGTCGGCCTGGCGGGCGATGTGTTCGATCAATTCAGACTTGTTCACGAAGGAACCCCCTCTCGGAAATACGCTGGCGATTGTTTGATGGCGCGGACGGATCGCCCGCTGCGAACCGCCATCTGCATGGCGACCCGCCTTGAAAAAATCGAGGCCTCGGCGGCCACGGATGATTACAGACCTTGTGGCCTGACAGTGTCAAGCGAGAGGCGGATTGTATGGCGATTCGTTACACAAGCTTGCGCTGCAGCGGGGAGCGCGATCAGCGCAAACCCTGATCGCGCGGCGCCGCTACTTGGTCTTCGCGCGGATCTCGGGGATCGCCTTCTGCAGGTAGTAGACCATCGACCAGATCGTCAGCACCGCGGCAATGACGAGCAGCCAGGTGCCCCACAGGTGCGTGTCGATCAGCCCGAACAGGCTGCCGTTGAACAGCAGGAACGGGATCGCCACCATCTGCATCGTCGTCTTCCACTTGCCGAGCATGTGGACGGCCACGCTCTTGGACGCACCGATCTGGGCCATCCATTCGCGCAGCGACGAGATCGCGATCTCGCGACCGATGATGACCAGCGCCAGCAGCGCGTTGCAGCGTTGCAGGTGCACCAGCACCAGCAGCGACGCGCAGACGAGGAACTTGTCGGCCACCGGGTCGAGGAAGGCGCCGAACGCCGAGGTCTGGTCGAGCTTGCGCGCAAGGTAGCCGTCCAGCCAGTCGGTCAGCGCGGTCAGCACGAACAGCACCGTGGCGATCAGGTTGCGCATCGGATCCGTGATCGGCAGGTAGAACACGCCGACGATCAGCGGGATCGCGACGATGCGCGCCCAGGTCAGCAGGGTCGGGATCGTGAAGAACATCGGGGCATTCTGCCTTGCAATGCGTGACACGCGGATGTGGGTGTCCGCAGCGCGGCGTCAGTCCAGCACCTTGGGCTTGAAGCGGCGGTCGTCGTCGAACAGGAAGACCTGCATGAATTTCCACGGCCTGGGCACCTGCGTGACGTCGCCGTACGGGGCGGCGCGCCTGATGGCGTCGATGGCGATCTGCACGGTGTCGGTGGCCTGCGTGGGCACGCGGATCACGGTGATGTGGCGCACGCTGCCGTCGGCATTGACCTCGACCTCCAGCACCGGGATCGCCAGCAGGACGTCGGGCGCCCGCACGGTGTAGGTGATCTTCGGGTTGGCCGCGACCAGGCGCACGCCCATCTGGCGCTTGTACTCGTCGGCCGAGCGCGCAGCGCGCGCGAACGGCGCGGGCGCGGGCGCGGGCGTCACGTGCGGGGGCGTGGGCGCGGGCGACGGCGCGCGCGCGGGCTGCGGCGCCGGGGACTGGCAGGCGGACAGCGCGCACAGCCCCAGCCAGGCGGCGACGCGGCGCAGCCGTCCGGGCGCGTGCGACGCGCCGTCTCGTGGTTCAGTGCAGGGCACGGTAGATCTCCTCGGCCAGGGTTCGCGAGATGCCGTCGACGGCCATCAATTCTTCAACGCTGGCGGCCACCACGCCGCGGACGCCGCCAAAACGTTGTAACAACTTTGCGCGCTTCTTCGAACCGATGCCGGGGATCTCCTCGAGCTTGCTGCCGCCGGTGCGCACGCTCGCCCGCTTGGCGCGCATGCCGGTGATCGCGAAGCGGTGCGCCTCGTCGCGGATCTGCGCCACCAGCATCAGCGCGGCGGAATCGGGCGGCAGCGCCAGCTTCTCGCGGCCGTCGGCGAACACCAGTTCCTCCAGGCCGACCTTGCGGCCCTCGCCCTTCTCCACGCCCACGATGCGCGAGATGTCCAGCCCCAGCGACTGGAAGACTTCGCGCGCCATGGCCACCTGCCCGCGCCCGCCGTCCACCAGCACGAGATCGGGCAGCCGCGCGCCGGACGACTTCTTCTCCGGCCTGGCCGACTCGCCGGGCGCCGCCTCGGCCGCCGGCTCGGCGAGCGCGGCGTCGACCAGCGGCTCCTCGCTGCCCGCCGATTCGGCCGCCAGCGGCGCGCCGGTCAGCGGGTCGGACTGCGCATCCGCCGCGACGTCTTGCGACACCTGTTGCGTGGCGTCGACCGACGCCTCGGCCGTCGATCCGATCCGGGCGTCGCCCGCGGCCGGCGCCACGCCGAAGCGCGAATAGCGGCGCGTGAGCACCTGCCGCATCGCGGCGTAGTCGTCGCCGCCGATGATGCCGGTGATGTTGAAGCGGCGGTACTGCGCGCTCTGCATCCTGTGGCCCTCGTAGACCACGCACGACGCCTGCGTCGCCTCGCCGGCGGTGTGGCTGATGTCGAAGCACTCGATGCGCAGCGTGTCCAGGTCGTCGGGCGCGAGGTCGATCGCGTCGGCCAGCGCGCGCGTGCGCTCGCGCTGCGAGCCTTCCTCGGCCAGCAGGCGGCCGAGCGCGAGGTCGGCGCCCTTCTCGCACATCTCCAGCCAGATGCGGCGCTGCTCGCGCGGGTTCGACTGCACGTTGATCTTCAGGCCCGTCTGCTGCGACAGCGCCTCCACCAGCGACTTGGCGACCGGATGGCTCGTCACCCACTGCGGCGGCGGCGCACTGCCCAGGTAGTGCTGCGCGATGAAGGCCTCCAGCACCTGCACCGCGGGCTCGGCGGCCTGCGCCGGCGCGTCGTCGTCCTCGCCGAGGTCGGCCTCCAGGCCGCCGAGGATCGCGGTGGCGTCCTCCACGTGCGTCGGGAAGTAGGCGCGGTCGCCGAGGTGGCGGCCGCCGCGCACCATCGCCAGGTTCACGCAGGCGCGGCCGCCCTGCACCTTGACGGCGAGGATGTCGACGTCCTTGTCGCGCGCCGACAGGCTGCTCTCGTCCATCGCCTGCTGGTGCAGCACGCGCGACAGCGCCGAGATGCGGTTGCGGAATTCCGCGGCGCGCTCGAACTCGAGCACCTCGGCGTGGCGCAGCATCTCCGACTGCAGTTCCGCCATCACCGTCTCGTGGTCGCCGAGCAGGAAGCGCTCGGCGTCGCTGACGTCGCGTGCGTAGTCCGGCGCGGAGACCAGCCCCACGCACGGCCCCGAGCAGCGCTGGATCTGGTACAGCAGGCAGGGTCGCGAGCGGTTGGCGAACACGGTGTCCTCGCAGGTGCGCAGGCGGAACACCTTCTGGATCAGCTGGATCGTCTCCTTGACGGCCCACGCGCCCGGGTACGGCCCGAAGTACTTGTGCTTGCGGTCGACCGCGCCGCGGTAGTAGGCCACCCGCGGGAACGCGTGCGTGACCAGCCGCAGGTACGGGTAGCTCTTGTCGTCGCGGAACAGGATGTTGAACTTCGGGTTCAACGTCTTGATCAGGTTGTTCTCGAGCAGCAGCGCCTCGGCCTCGGTGCGCACCACCGTGGTCTCCATGCGCGCGATGCGGCCGATCATGTGGCCGATGCGCGTGCCGCCGTGGTCCTTCTGGAAGTAGCTGGCGACGCGGCGCTTGAGGTTGCGCGCCTTGCCCACGTACAGCACGTTGCCGGCGATGTCGAAGTAGCGATAGACGCCGGGCATCGCCGGCAGCGCCGCGACCTCGGCGAGCACGCGCTCGCGCGCCTCGCGCGCGGCGTCGACGGCGGCGCGGTCGGCGGCCTCGGCCTTGCTGGCGCGGGTGTCCTCGCGGGCCGCGTTGTCGATCCAGGCCTCGACGTCCTCCACCGTGCCGAGCTGCGACGACGACACGGGAAACGCCGTGGGGCCGCCCTTCTTGGCGACGGCAGCCGGGATCGGCGCGCCGGCATCGGCCGGCGGGGACTTCGGGGACTTGGGACGGGGCATGGACTCGTCATTGTGCCGCGCCGGCGCAGTCGACCCGGTGTCCGCCCCAGCTGGGGTCAGGTCTTGAAAGTTGCGGGGTCAGGTCTTGAATCGTGCAGTCTCCGTCGCGGCGCCTCCCTGCCGGCGTCAGCTTGGCTTTCCAGGTGTCGGGGCCTGCGCCTTGACTCGCGACACGGCCATGCGCCCGCGTGGTGCAAGATGCAAGACCTGACCCCGCAACTTTCAAGACCTGACCCCAATGGATTCCGCGATGCCTGAGCGCCCCGCCGCGTTGCTGTGGGACGTCTTCTGCCGCGTTGTCGACAACTTCGGCGACATCGGCGTGTGCTGGCGCCTTGCCTGCAACCTGGCCGAGCGCGGCCAGCGCGTGCGGCTGTGGGTGGACGACCCGAGCGCGCTGCGCTGGATGGCGCCCGAGGGGCACGACGGGGTCGAGGTGGCGACCTGGCTCGCGGCGACCGAGTTCCCGCCGCCGGGCGACGTCGTCGTCGAGGCCTTCGGCTGCGATCCCGCGCCGGCCTTCCTCGCGGCGATGGCGGCGCGCGCCGGGCCGGGCCGCGCGCCGGTGTGGATCAACCTCGAGTACCTCAGCGCCGAGGACTACGTCGAGCGCAGCCACGGCCTCGCGTCGCCGCAGATGAGCGGCCCGGCGCGCGGCCTGTCGAAATGGTTCTTCTATCCGGGCTTCACGGCGCGCACAGGCGGCCTGCTGCGCGAGGCCGCGCTTCAGGCCGAGCAGGCGGTGTTCGACCGCGCCGGCTGGCTCGCCTCGCAGGGCCTGGCGCTCGCCGCGGGCGAACGGCTGGTCAGCGTGTTCTGCTATCCCGGCGCGCCGCTCGATCGCCTCGCCGCGTCGCTGGCCGCCGACGGCCGCCCCACGCTGATCGCCACCGCCCCCGGCGCGGCCACCGGCGCCGTGCGCGCGGCACTCGCCACCCTGGGCGACGCCGGCGCCGCGCTGCGCCAGCATGCGCTGCCCTGGCTGGCGCAGCCCGACTACGACCGCCTGCTGTGGGCCGCCGACCTGAACTTCGTGCGCGGCGAGGACTCGTGGGTGCGCGCGCAGTGGGCCGGCCGGCCGTTCGTCTGGCAGGCCTACCCGCAGCACGACGGCGTGCACGGCGACAAGATCGCCGCCTTCCTGCAGCGCGCGCTGGCCGGCGCCGCGCCCGACGCCGCGGCCCAGGTGCGCGCCTGGACGGCCGCCTGGAACGGCCTGGACGACGCCACCGCCGCCCTGCCCGCCTGGACGCCCGCGGCGCTGGCGGCCGCCGGCGAGGCCGCGCTGGCTTGGCGGGCCCACCTGCACGGGTCGCCCGACCTCGCCACCCGCCTGCTCGCCTTCATTGCCGAAAAGCGGTAGAATGAAGGGCTTTGCGTTACGTCAGCGGCAGGAAGTCCGGCTGCGCGAGCGAACGCCCCTGCGGAAGCGCCCCCGGTGCCCGCGCGAGGCCCCATCCTCGACCCAACAGTAACGCGCTCTCTAGTTTCGACTAGCTCTGGAATCGACCCATGAAAATCGCTCAGGAAATCCGCGCCGGCAACGTCATCATGCAGGGCAAGGACCCGATGGTCGTGCTGAAGACCGAATACAGCCGCGGTGGCCGCAACGCGGCCACCGTGCGCATGAAGATGAAGAACCTGCTCAACGGTTCGGGTGCCGAAGTCGTCTTCAAGGCCGACGACAAGATGGACCAGATCATCCTCGACAAGAAGGAATGCACGTACACGTACTTCGCCGACCCGATGTACGTGTTCATGGACACCGACTACAACCAGTTCGAGGTGGAAGCCGAGAACATGGGCGACGCCATCAACTACCTCGAGGACAACATGCCCGTGGAAGTGGTGTTCTACGACGGCAAGGCCATCTCGGTCGAACTGCCCACCACCGTCGTGCGCGAAGTCACCACCGAGCCGGCCGTCAAGGGCGACACCTCGGGCAAGGTCATGAAGCCCGCCAAGATCGCCACCGGCTTCGAGATCGCCGTGCCGCTGTTCGTCGAGTCGGGCGACAAGATCGAAATCGACACCCGCGAGCACATCTACCGCAAGCGAGTCTGATCGCGCTTCGGTCGTGCCGGAAGGCGCCTGCAGGCCATCGGCCGCAGGCGCTTTTTCTTTGGGGAGTCGCCATCGACGCCCCACGGATTCGTCCCCGCCTGACTCCGCGACAATCGCCGCTCCATGAAGACCGCCCCCATCGTTCCCGCGGACGTCGACTTCAGCGACCCGCTGGGGCCGAGCGCGCCGGCGTTCGGCGACCGGTACCACGCGACGTATGGCGCGTTCGAGCAGGCGGCGCACGTGTTCCTGGGCGGCAACGGACTGCCGCAGCGCTGGCGCGATCGCGCGGCGTTCACGATCCTGGAGACGGGCTTCGGCCTGGGCAACAACTTCCTGGCGACGTGGGCCGCGTGGCGCGCCGACCTGCAGCGCCCCGCGCGACTGCGCTTCGTGTCGATCGAGAAGCATCCGCTGCGCGTGGCCGACTTGCGGCGCGCGCTGGCGAGTTCGCGCGAGCCGGAACTCGCGATGCAGCTGTGGCTGTCATGGCCGCCACTGACGCCCGACTGGCACGTGCTGCCGTTCGACGACGGCCGCGTCGAGCTGCTGCTGGTGCTGGGCGACGCCGCGCAGCGGCTGCGTGAGCTGGTCGCGAGCGTCGACGCGTTCTACCTCGATGGCTTCGCGCCCGATCGCAACCCGCAGATGTGGTCGCCCGAGATCTTCAAGGCCCTGTCGCGGCTGGCCGCGCCCGGCGCGACGGCCGCCACCTGGAGCGCGGCGCGCGCCGTGCGCGACGGCCTGCAGCAGGCCGGCTTCGCCTGGCGCGCGGCCGACGGCATCGGCGGCAAGCGCCACGTCACGCAGGCGGATTTCGCGCCGCGTGCGCCGTTGCGCAAGCCGGTGGCGCGCACGGGCGATCGTCGCGTGAAGACGGCGGCCATCGTCGGCGGCGGCCTCGCGGGCGCCGCGTGCGCGCAGGCGCTCGCGCGCGAGGGCCTGCAGTGCACGGTGTTCGACCGCCAGCCGCAGCCCGCGAGCGCGGCCTCGGGCAATCCAGCCGGCCTGTTCCACGGCGTGTTCCATCCCGACGACGGCGTCCACGCGCGCACGCACCGCGCGGCCGCGCTCGCCGCCGCGCGCGCGTACGGGCGCGCGATGGCCAACGGCGTCGCCGGAAGCCCCGACGGCCTGCTGCGGCTGACGCCCGAACACGCCGACGCCGCACCGCTGGCCGACGCGCTCGCGCGCAGCGGCCTGCCGCCCGAGTACCTGCAGGCCTGGCGGCCCGACCAGGTGCAGGCCGCGGGCGGGCCGGCGAGTCCCGCGTGGTTCTATCCGGCCGGCGGCTGGATCGCGCCGGCCGAGCTCGTGCGCTGGTGGCTGCAGGCCGACGGCATCGCGTGGCGCGGTGGCAGCGCGGTGGCGCGGCTGCAGCACGACGGCGCGCAATGGCGGCTGATCGACGCGGCCGGCGCGACGCTCGCCGCCGTCGACGCCGTCGTGCTCGCCAACGCTGGCGACGCCACGACGCTGTGGTCGCGCGCGACCGACGCCGCGGGCCGCGCGCTCGCCGCCGACACGCGCTGGGTGCCCGCGCTCGCGGCCACGCGCGGCCAGGTCAGCGTGGTCGCGGCCGGCACGCCAGGCCTGCACGCGCCGCGCCGGCCCATCGCCGGCTCGGGCTACGCGCTCACGCTGGCCAACGGCGACGTGCTGTGCGGCGCCACGACGCACGCCGATGATCCCGACACCGACGTGCGCCTGGCCGACCACGCGCACAACCTGCGCCAGCTCGCGTCCATCACCGGCTCGACGTTCAGCGCGCCGCGGCCCGAGTGGGTGGAGACGGCCGACGACGAGCGCCACCTCGCGGCCACGCTGGTCGCGCGCGGCCAGTTGCACGGGCGCGTGGGCTGGCGCGCGACGGCCGCCGACCGCCTGCCGATCGTGGGCGCGGTCCCGCTGCAGCCCACCGACGACGTCGCCGCGCTGCCCGACCAGCCGCGCCACTGGCCGCGCGTGCCGGGGCTGTTCGTCGCGTCGGGCTTCGGCTCGCGCGGGCTCACCTGGGCGCCGCTCGCCGGCCGCCTGATCGCCAGCTGGATCGCCGACGCGCCCTACCCGCTGCCGACCGACCTCGTCGACGCGCTCGACCCGGCGCGCTTCGCGGCGCGCGCGGTGCGGGCGTCGCGCCGGCCCTGATCACTTCTCGCGGAACGTCAGCAGCGTCTCCAGCACGCGCCGCACCGGGGCGTCCAGCTGGGCGGCCGGCCGGTGCGCGATGCCCATGCGCCGCACGAGCGCGGGGCGCAGCGGGCGCACCTGCAGGCGGCCGCCCAGCGTCTCGTCGGGGTGCTCGAACGGCAGGACGGACACGCCGTAGCCGGTGGCCACGAGCTGGCGCGTGATCTCGTTGATCATTACCTCGATGCGCGGCCGCGGCCGCAGTCCCGCCGCGGCGAACCAGGCGGTGACCGTCTGGGCGATGTGCGTGTCCGGTTCCTCGAGGATCAGCGGATGCCTGGCGAGCCACGCCGGCGTCACCGACGCAGGCGCCTTGAGGCCCGCCGGCAGGATCGCCAGCATGGGCGTGCGGCGCAGCGGCGTCACCTCGAGCGCCGGATAGCCCGGCTGCGGCAGCGCGACGAGCGCGAGATCGAAGTCGTCGACGAACAGGCCGCGCATCAGGCCCGCCGAGGTGCCGAGCACCAGCTGCACGTCGATGTCCGGATGCCGCGCCTCGAAGGCCGCGATCAGCTGCGGCAACAGGTAGGTCACCGCGCCCGCGGTGCAGGCGAGGCGCACGCGGCCGACCTGGCCGTCGCGGTGGCGCTCGATCGCCTCGACGGCGTCGTCGGCCTCGCGCAGCAGGCGCCGTGCGCGAGCGACGAGGTCGGCGCCAGCCGCCGTCGGCGTGACGCGGCGCGCCCCGCGCAGCAGCAGCGGCGTGTCCAGCCGGCCCTCGAGCTCGCTCACGTGCAGGCTGACGGTGGGCTGCGCGAGGTGCAGCGCGCGGCCGGCCGCGGAGAAGGTGCCGAGGTCGACCACCGCCACCAGCGTGCGCAGCTGGTCCAGGTTCAGTTCTCTCATCAGGTTTCCTGATAGCTCGCGCCAGGATTCTCAACTTCCGCGATGCTAGCGCCGGCGGCACCATGCGGCAATGAATCCTGGAGCCGCCTTGCCGCCGCTGCCCGTGCGCACGCTCGTCGCGCTGTGCATCCTCAACCACGTCGCGCTGTCGGGCGCGCGGCTCGCGCTGGTCGAGCAGGGGCTGCGCCTGGACATCCACGCGCTGGTGCTCGGCCTGATGTTCGCGCCGTTCGCCCTCGCCTCCACGCTGGGCGCGCTGCCGCTCGGGCGCTGGGTCGACCGCATCGGCGCGCGCCGGCCCGCGCTCGCGGGCATGGCGCTGACGACCGCGGCACTCGCCGCCGCGGCGCTGTGGCCGACGGCGCCGATGCTCGCCGCGGCGGCGGGCACCATCGGGCTGGGCTACACGGCCTCGCTGATCGCGCTGCAGTCCGAGCTCGCGCGCGGCCGCGACGCGGCCAGGCGTCGCGCCGGCTTCGCGGCCTTCGCGACCGGCACGGCGGCCTCCAGCGGCTTCGGGCCCTTCCTGGCGGGGCAGCTCATGTCACGCTCGCAGGCGTCGACGACCTTCGGCGTGCTGGCGGCCGTCTCGATGGCGGCGCTGGCCGCCGGGGCGTTGCGCGCGACGCGGCTGTTGTCCGTCGCCGACCGGGGCGCGGCGGCACGGGCCGCGTCGCCGGGCACGCCGTCGCTGCGAGGGATGGGCGGCCTGCGCCGGCTGCTGCTCGCGGACCTGGGCATGGCGCTCGCCTGGAACGCCAACGGCTTCGTCGTGCCCCTCGTCGCGCACCGGCACGGCTGGCCGGCGGACGTCGCCGGCAACCTGCTGGGCGCGTTCGGCGCCGCGGTGCTGGCCGTGCGCGCGCTGCCGCACGCGTGGCGCACGCGCGGCAGCGACTGGGGCGCGGTCACGCGCGCGCTGCTGGCCAGCGGCGCGGTGCTGGTGCTGTTGCCGCTGCTGCCGGCGATGTCTCTGCACTACTTGCTGCAGGTGCTGCTCGGTTGCGGGCTGGGAAGTTCGCTGCCATCGATGATGGCGCTGCTGGAGGCGCGCACGCCCGACGGGCGGCGCGCCGAGGTGCTCGGGCTGCGCCAGGCCGTGCTGGGCCTCGGCGCGGCGACCACGCCCACCGCGCTGGGGGCGCTGGTGGCGGCGGCCGGGTTGGCGCCGCCGCTGGTGGTGCTGGGCGGCGCGCTGCTGGGCCTGGGCGCGGCGATCGCGCCGAAGACGCCTCAGGCCTTGTCGTAGGCCAGCGTCTGCACGCCCGACGACGTGCCCAGCAGGCACACGTCGGCGCGATGGCGCGCGAAGATGCCCACGCAGACGACGCCGGGCCATTGGTTGATCTCGCATTCCAGCGCCACCGGGTCGGTGATGGACAGCCCGCGCACGTCGACGATCGGATGGCCGTTGTCGGTCAGCACGCCCGGGCGCACCACGGGCTGGCCGCCCATCACCTCGAAGCGGCGCATCACCTGCGCCACGGCCATCTGGATCACCTCGACCGGCAGCGGGAAGCGGCCCAGCACGTCGACCTTCTTCGATTCGTCGGCGATGCAGACGAACTTCTCCGCGAGGTCGGCGACGATCTTCTCGCGCGTCAGCGCCGCGCCGCCGCCCTTGATCATGTGGCCGCCGCCGTCGATCTCGTCGGCGCCGTCGACGTACACGCCCAGGCTCGTCACGTCATTGGCCTCCAGCACCGGGATGCCGTGCTTCTTCAGGCGCTCCGTGCTCTGCACCGAGCTCGACACGGCACCGGCCACGCGCACCGGCATCTTCGCCAGCGCCTCGATGAAGTGGTTCACCGTCGAGCCCGTCCCCACGCCGACGATGCTGCCGGGTTGGACATACGCGATGGCGGCCTGGCCGACGAGGGCCTTGAGTTCGTCTTGGGTCATCCCTCGATTATCGCCGGCCCCGATGGCCGGGCCGCGCGTTGCCGCGACAATGGGCCCTCCGTCCACGAGTCGCGTCCCCATGACCTTCGTCCGATTCGCCGCCTGCGCCGCCCTGCTCGCCGCCGCCGCGGGCTGCGCCGCGCCCGACTTCTCGCCGAGCAAGCTGACCAGCCCGCAGTTCACCGATCCGGCCAGCGGCATCGTCCTCCTCAGCACGGGCGCCGTGGAGCGCTGCGTCGCGGGCGCGATGTGGGCACCGATCTACGATGCCCGCACCAAGGAACTCGTGGCGGGCCAGCAGCCGCTGCCGATCGACGCCAGCAAGATGAGCGGCTTCTCCGACCACTACGGGACGCTCAGCGCGCTGTCGCTGCCCGCCGGCCGCTACATCGTCACCGCCGAGTGGGCCAACCCCTCGTCGGAGCCGACCGACCGCATGCCGGCCTGGACCTTCGACGTGGTGGCAGGGCAGTCCGTCTACATCGGCGAGATATGGCGCGCGACGCCGTGCCAGATGACGGTCGCACTCGCCCTGCGCGACAACTTCGAGCGCGACGTGACCCTGGCCGAGAAGCTCAACACCGGCTTCATCACGCATCCGCCGAGAAAGGCGCTGGCCCAGCGCCTCGAGCGCCGGTCGGGCGGCTGAGGTCGCGCCGGAGCGAAAGGCGACGGGGCGATGACCGACAATACGCGGTCCGCATCGCCTCCGCTCCCGCCGTTCCATGTCGCTCGTCCCCTACGCCCTCACCCGCCCGTTCCTGTTCGGCCTCGACCCCGAGCACGCCCATGAGGTGACGCTGGACGCGATCGCGCGGCTGCAGAACACGCCGCTGCAGTGCCTGTGGAGCGAGTCGCGCGTCGCCGATCCGGTGACCATCGCCGGCCTGAAGTTCCCCAACCGCGTGGGCCTGGCCGCCGGCCTGGACAAGAACGGCCGCTGCATCGACGGCCTGGGCGCGATGGGCTTCGGCTTCATCGAGGTGGGTACCGTCACGCCCAAGGCGCAGCCGGGCAACCCCAAGCCGCGCATGTTCCGCCTGCCCGAGGCCAACGCGCTGATCAACCGGCTGGGCTTCAACAACCTGGGCCTGCAGGCCTTCCTCGACAACGTCAAGCGCGCGCGCAGCTTCCGCGCGGCCGGCGGCATCCTGGGCCTGAACATCGGCAAGAACGCCGCCACGCCGATCGAGAACGCCACGGACGACTACCTGATCGGCCTGGCCGGCGTCTATCCGCACGCCGACTACGTGACGGTCAACATCTCCAGCCCCAACACGAAGAACCTGCGCGCGCTGCAGAGCGACGAGGCGCTGGACGCGCTGCTGGGCGCGCTGGCCGAGCGCCGCGCCGCGCTGGCCACGCAGCACGGCCGCAGCGCGCCGATGTTCCTGAAGATCGCGCCCGACCTCGACGAGGCCCAGGTCAAGGTCATCGCCACGACCCTGGGCCGCCACGGCCTGGACGGCGTCATCGCCACCAACACGACGATCTCGCGCGACGCCGTCAAGGGTCTGAAGCACGCCGAGGAGACGGGCGGCCTGTCCGGCGCGCCGGTGCTGCAGGCGAGCAACCAGGTCATCCGCCAGCTGCGTGCCGAGCTCGGGCCGAAGTTCCCGATCATCGGCGTGGGCGGCGTGATGTCGGGCGCGGACGCGAAGTCCAAGATCGACGCGGGCGCGGACCTCGTGCAGATCTACACCGGGCTGATCTACCAGGGCGCCGGCCTGGTGCGCGACGCGGCGCTGGCGATCAAGCGCTGACGTCGGTCGCGCGCGCCAACGTTGGCGCGCCGAGCGCCATGAAAGAAGGGGCCGCGCTGGCCCCCATTCGTTGGCGCGAGGCGCGCCTCAGTGAATCGTCGCCCCCGTCTTCGACTGCACCTCGTCCTTCGTCACGCCCGGGGCCAGCTCGACGAGCTTCAGGCCCTGCGGCGTCACGTCCAGCACGCACAGGTCGGTGATGATGCGGTTGACCACGCCCACGCCCGTCAGCGGAAGCGTGCACTTGGGCAGCAGCTTCTGGTCGGTCGAGCCGTCCTTCTTGGTGGCCACGTGCTCCATCAGCACCACGACGCGGCCGACGCCGGCGACGAGGTCCATCGCGCCGCCCATGCCCTTGACCATCTTGCCGGGGATCATCCAGTTGGCGAGGTCGCCGTACTCGCTGACCTGCATCGCGCCGAGGATGGCCAGGTTGATCTTGCCGCCGCGGATCATGCCGAAGCTGTCCGCGCTGGAGAAGATGCTCGAGCCAGGCAGCGTGGTCACGGTCTGCTTGCCGGCGTTGATCATGTCGGGGTCGACCTCGTCCTCGGTCGGGAACGGGCCGATGCCCAGCAGGCCGTTCTCGCTCTGCAGCCACACCTCCATGCCTGCGGGCACGTGGTTGGCGACCAGCGTGGGCAGGCCTATGCCCAGGTTCACGTAGAAGCCGTCTTGCAGTTCGCTCGCGGCGCGCGCCGCCATTTCGTCTCGGGTCCAGGCCATTCGTGTTGCTCCTGATCTTGTATCGATTGCTGTCATGCCTCGCGAGGGCCAGCGCGCGGCCGCTCCGGAGCGGCCCGAGCGCCCCTCGGGGGGCTGCCTGCCGACGGCAGGCGGGGGTTGTCATTTCACTTGCGCACGGTGCGCTGCTCGATGCGCTTCTCGGGCGTGGCGTTGAGCACGAGGCGGTGCACGAAGATGCCCGGCAGGTGCACCTGGTCGGGGTCGAACGTGCCGGTCTCGACGATCTCCTCGACCTCGGCGACGGTGATCCTGCCGGCCTGCGCCACGTTCGGGTTGAAGTTGCGCGCCGTGCGGCGGAACATCAGGTTGCCCGACTTGTCGGCCTTCCACGCCTTGACCAGCGACACCTCGGGGTTCAGCGCCAGCTCCATCACGTACTTCTGGCCGTTGAAGTCGCGCGTCTCCTTGCCTTCGGCGACGATGGTGCCCACGCCCGTCTTGGTGAAGAACGCCGGGATGCCGGCGCCGCCGGCGCGCAGCTTCTCGGCCAGCGTGCCCTGCGGCGTGAACTCCAGCTGCAGCTCGCCGGCCAGGTACTGGCGTTCGAATTCCTTGTTCTCGCCGACGTAGCTGGAGATCATCTTGGAGATCTGGCGCGTGGCCAGCAGCTTGCCCAGGCCGAAGCCGTCGACGCCCGCGTTGTTCGAGATCACCGTCAGGTTCTTGGCGCCGCTGTCGCGCAGCGCGTCGATCAGGGCCTCGGGAATGCCGCAGAGGCCGAAGCCCCCGACGGCGAGCAGCTGGCCGTCCTTGACGATGCCTTGAAGCGCCGCGGCGGCGCTCGGATAGACCTTGTTCATGCGCGCGTGTCTCCGGTGGAAATTCGAGAGGCGTGAGCCCGGAGCCTGCTCCGGTGCGTCGATGCGGAAGCGTACTACTTAAGCCGTTACGTAGCCATTACGTAGAATTGACTATCAGGGGCCCGCGACGCCCCGGAGGGCACGATTCGAATGACGATCGCCGAACTGCAGGCACTCTACGCCGAAGTCTTCGCCGACTGGGTGCGCGAGCTCGAACTCGAGGTGCGCGCGGCCGACGGCGACACCGTCACGCTGGCGCTGCCCGTGCGCGCGCGTCACGTGCACGCGGGCGGGGTCGTCTGCGGCCAGACGCTGATGGCCGCGGCCGACACGGCGCTCGTGCTCGCGATCAGCCACAAGCTGGGCGGCTTCCGCCCGCAGACCACCGTGCAGCTGCAGACCAGCTTCCTGCGCGCGGTGGGCAAGGACGTGGCCGAGGTGGTCGTCGAGGCGCGCATCCTCAAGGCCGGCCGCAGCCTCGTGTTCGGCGAGGTGACGCTGCGCCTGCCCGACGGCCAGGTCGCCGCCCACGCCACCAGCACGTCCGCGCTGCTGTGAGGCCCGCGTGAGCCGCGACGCCCTGCACCCGCCCGTCGCCTCGGCCGAGGCGCTGGCCCACGCCGCCGACCTGCGCGCCGGCTTCGACTACCGCACCGCGTTCGAGTTCGCGCCCATCGGCCTGGTGCTGTCGCGCCATCGCCTCATGATCGACTGCAACCGCGCCGCGCTGGCGATGTTCCGCGCCGAGCGCGAGCAGCTGATCGGCCAGTCGTTCCGCGTGCTCTACCCGACCCAGGGCGAGTACGAGCGCACCGGCGAACGCATCATCGCCAGCCTGGACACCGACGGCCGCTACGCCGACGAACGCGTGATGCGCCGTGTCGACGGCGAGCTGTTCTGGTGCCACGTGTGGGGCCATGCGCTCGACACCGCCGACCCGCACGCCGCGGGCATCTGGAGCTTCGAGGACCTGTCGTCCAAGCGCTCGCTCAAGCTCGATTTCACCGCCCGCGAACGCGAGATCGCCGCGCTGCTGATCGAGGGCCTGACCAGCAAGATGGTGGGCAAGCGCCTGAACATCAGCCCGCGCACCGTCGACGTCTACCGGGCGCGGCTGATGCGCAAGGTGGGGGCATCCACCACCGCCGAGCTGGTGCACAAGCTGCTGGCGGCGTGACGAAGCCCTAGTCGCAGACGTGCGGCAGGCGCTTGCGCTGCTGCTCGGTGAAGTCCAGGCTCGAGGTCAGCGCGCGCCGGCGCCGCGGATAGTCGACGGTGCGCGAGCCGTAGTTCTGGATCTGGTCGCGCAACGCGTTGGTCAGGTTCAGGGCGTCGACAAGCTTGTCGGTGGAGTCGGGCACGCGGCCCTGCGCCTCGAGCGCATCGGCCTCCGCGACCAAGGCTGCGACGCCCGACCGGTCCAGGTGCGCGGGCCGATTGGCCTCGAACTTGTCCAGCGACGCCGTCGCCTCGTGCAGCTTGCCGGCGATGCGCTCGTGATCCTTGCGGATGTCGGCCTCGTACGTGGCCTGCGCCTTCTCGTTGCGCTCGCGGATCGTCTTCTGCGCCGAGTCGATCATGCCCAGCGTCACCAGGTACTCGAAGACCGCGTCGGATTTCTGCACCAGCGCCGCGTAGGTGGCGCCCGCCACGTCGGCGTGCCCCTTGCCGGCCTCGTCGCGCGCCGACGCCTGCAGCGCGTTGACCTCGCGCCAGCCCGAGGGGCAGGCCGTCTCGGGCGCGAGGCCGGCCACGCGGCGCATCGAGTCCTCGGCCGCCTTGCGCGTCGACTCGAGCAGTTGCGGGTTCTGGCTGTAGGGCCCGTTCGACGCCGCCGCGGTGCACGACACCAGGCACACGGCGTCGACGATCTTCGACTGCTCGGTGGGCACCTGGCGCTGGCTCGTCTCGCGGGCGACGTCCTGGCGCACCTGCTGGAACACCTGGTCGACCGTCAGGCCCTCGGTCAGCAGCTTCCTGGCGAGCACCTGGGCGTACGGGCCGCTGTCGGAGGCGGCGCTGCCGCGGCTCGTCGACAGTGCGACGAGGAAGCCGGGCTTCTGCTCCTCGGGCGGGACGAGCGCCCGCGTGCGGTCCGCCGCGTCGCCCGCCGGCGTGCGGCAGGCGTCGACGACGATCATGATCGCGGGCCGGCGATCGAGCAGTTCCAGCTGTTCCGTGATGGCCCGCACGCCGATCCCGCGCGTGGCCGGGTCGACGGTGGCGACGTCGGGCACGTCGACGGGCAGCAGGAAGTTGTCGGTGCCCGCCGCGTCGGAGCCGCCGTGCCCCACGTAGTACAGCAGGCCGATGCCGGCGGGCCCGGCGTTCTTGAGCGCGACCTGGAACTCGCGCACGGCCGCCTGCATCTGCGCCCGCGTGCCGTTGTCGACGTGGATCACGTGGAAGCCGAGGCGCTTGTCCTCCAGTGCGTCCGAGACGGTGCGGGCGTCGCGCCGCGCGCCGGGCAGGCTGTCCCTGGGGTTCGCGTAGTGGTCGTTGGCGATCACGAGCGCGATGCGCGTGGGCGGCGCGTCGGCCGCGCGCGCGGGCGCGAGCAGCGACCACAGCACGCCGAGGACGGCGATCGCTCGCCCGGGGTCTCGCAGCCATCCGTTCATCGCTCGTCCCTCCTTGCCCGGCCGGGCTACTTCGTCGCGACCAGCGGCGTCTCCGCCATCACCTCGTCGACGAACGCAGACGCCAGCCATTGCCGCGGCGCCGCCGCGTCCAGCATCGCGAGCGCCTGCAGACGCCACGGCGCACCCCCCTCGCGCCAGAGCCAGATGCCCCAGGCGGTGACGTCCGCCGGCGAACTCGCGGCCGTCGCGTCGGCGGCCACCCACTCGGGCCGCGGCACGTCGCGCCAGGTCGCCGGGGCGACGTTCCAGCCCACGCTGCGGCGCGCGGCGTCGCGCACCAGCAGCCGGGCCACCGCGGTCTTGCCGGCGGGCGCGACGCTGCACCACGCGGCGGTCACCGGCGGGCCGCGCCAGACGACGTCCGCGCTGTCGTCGACGGCCTCGCACGCGTACGGCGCGACGCCGTCGCGCCAGCCCACCAGCACCGGCAGGTCGGGCACGAGTCGCTGGCGCGGCAGGTCGCGCAGCGGCCCGACGGCCTGCGGCGGCGACGCCGGCCCATGCGCGTCGCCGGCGCCGCGCGAGGAGGTCGGCGCGGGCCGCGGCGGCGGCGCGGAGAACACGCGCAGCGAGCTCATCGCCAGCTGGACGTACTGCGAGGCCTTGTCGGCGACGTTGTCCATCGTGGTGGCGAACACGTGGCTGCCGCGCGCACCGAGTTCGACCGTGTGCCCCGACTCGTAGTATTCGACGGCCCGGACGCCGTCGGGCACGGAGATCCGGTCGCCCGCACACACCATCGCGTCGACGCCGATGCGGCGCTGCTGCCCGTCGTGCGCCAGCAGCTCGACCTGCCCGCCGATCGGATCGACGCGCACGATCTGCCCGCGCGCGCCGAACCAGCCCGACGGGCACGGCGGCTCGACGGCCTGCGCGGCCCCGGACAGCAGCGTCGAGGCCAGGCACGCGATGACGCCGGCGCATCGACGGCGAAGTCCAGCGGCGTCGTGGGCTGCCATCGTCAGTGCTCCTTCGCGTGATCCGCCAGCCCCAGCAGCCGGGCCATGATCCGTTCGAGGCCGTGGATCACCCAGTGCGCGGCCTCGACGTACTGCTCGAGCGAGATCGCGAGCACACCCAGCAGCACGTCCAGCGACGGCGTGGGCGCCGCGGCATTGAACGACATGCGCAGCGTCAGGGCGACCACCACCGCCAGCGTCGCGAGGAAGGCGGCCGTCACCGCCAGCCCGCGCCGCGCCCGCGACAGGCGCGTGGCCGCCACGTGCCGCCGCGCCCGGGCCGAGCGCAGCCGCCAGAGATGGAACACGAACCACACCGCCGAGCCGCACACGACGACCAGGCTCTTGCCCGCCAGCAGCTCGCCGATCGACTTGTCGTGCACATGCGGATATTCGATGAAGCTGCGGATCGCGTTGACGACCACCTCCGCGCCCACCATGTTGCCCAGCGGCGTCGCGTGCCAGTCGCGCCGCACGGGGTTGGACGTGCCGACCACGACGACCTTGTCGCGGAACGCCGAGCTCGCCGCGTCCGCCACGCCGCACGGCGAGCCCTTGTCCCACAGCCGGCCGCCGAGGCAGCGGTTGAACACGCGGCGGTAGTAGGCCCAGTCCGCACGCTGCGCCGATCCGGGCAGGTCGTCCTGGTGCGCGTTCATCGGCGGCAGCGTGTAGACGATGCGCGGCGGCACCACCTGCTCGCACGGTGCATCGACCGCAAGCGGCTCGTCGGTCGCGATGGCAGCGGCGAGCGCCGGCAAGCTGGGCAGCGTGGCGCCGGCCCGGCCCTGCACGTCGAAGCAGCGCGGGTAGCGGCGCACCGGCTGCCCCGGCTCCGGCAACGCGACCGCCGGCCGGGCCGCCGCGGCGAAGCGCGGCGCGGCGCCGCCCTCGCCTTCAAGCCGGACCAGCCGCCGCTCGCTGGGCGGATCCTGGCGCGACAGCTCCTGCACCGGCGCCGCATACACCACCGGCGCGGCGGGCTTGCCGTCGACCTGGTGCTGACGCAGCGCGTCGGCCAGCACGTCCGTCTCGTCGGGCGGCGCATCGGCCTCGGCCAGTTCGACGTCGAGCACGATCAGGCGCGGGCCGCGCGTGCGCAGCGCCGTCACCACCGCGGCGAGCATGCGGCGATCGAGCACCTGCGACGACGCGCAGCGCAGCGCGTGCGGCGCGGCGCCCGCGTCCGCGGCGACCTCGCGGCGGCCCAGGATGAACTCGCCGGGCTGGCGGGCCGCCAGCGCCTCGCAGACCGAGCCATAGGCCCGCGCGACATCGGCGCCCGGGGCCGCAGGCTCGGGGCGCTCGGGCCGTTCGGGGTCGATGTCGAGGAACACGAATCCCGGCGCCGCCGGCGCGCCGCGTTCGGACTGCGGCATGCCGTCCGCGAGCGACGCCAGCCGGTCCAGGCCCACCTTCAGGCGCATGCCCGCGTCGATGCCGGCATCGGGCAGCCCCGGCCACCAGGTCTTCCCGAGCATGATCAGCACGGCGGCCGTCAAGAGCCCGAGCAGGCATCCCGACAAGGTCCGCAGCAGCGCGACCCGCCAGGCCGACGCGGGCGATGTCGCGTGCGGGTCGGGCGTGTCGGACATGCGCCCGATCTTAAGGACGAACGACGCCGCACCGGTTGCGGGTTAGCCAGCGGAGCGCGCGCCGGACGCGCGCCCGCCCCCCAATGCGAAGGCTGGCTTCAGCGGCAGGCCGCGCGCAGGTCGTCGGGCAGCGGCACCGTCTTCTTGTTCGGGAAGTCCAGCCACACCAGCGTGGCGCCGCCGTTGGCCGACATCACGTCGGGCGTGTCGGCCATCGACAGCGTGAAGAAGGTGTCCAGGCTCTTGGCACCCTCGCGCGGTGGCGCGACGTAGTGGCGCGCGATGATCTCGCCCGGGTACTCGATCTGGCGGATGAAGTTGCAGAAGCCGTTGGCCATCACCGGGCCGACGCCCTCGGGGTTGGGCTCGGCGCGCAGCGTCTGCAGCCACTCGATGCGCAGCGACTCGAAGTAGCGGAAGTAGATCGTGTTGTTGACGTGGCCCATCGCGTCGAGGTCGCCCCAGCGCACGGGGATGCGCATCTCGTGGACGAGCTTCAGGCCCTCGGGCAGGTCGAATCTCATGTCGAAGAGAACCCGGGCAGCGAGGGTCGCATCCGCGCCGTTCCGGGCTCCCCCTCGGGGGGCAGCGACGGGAGGAGCGTGGGGGCTGTCACAACCCGAAACCGTCGTCGGCCTGCAGGACGGCGCCGTTGATGAAGTGGCTCTCGTTGGCGCACAGCATCAGCAGCGCGCTGTCGAGGTCGCTCGGCTTGCCGATGCGCTTGCGCGGCGTCATCTGGATCAGCTTCTGGCCGGCCTCGGTCAACCAGTGGTGGTGGTTGATCTCGGTGTCGATGTAGCCGGGGCACAGCGCGTTGACGTTGATGTCGTAGCGGCCCCATTCGAGCGCCATGGCGCGCGTCATGTGGATCACCGAGGCCTTGCTCATCGCGTAGATGCCGATCTGCGACAGAGGGCGCAGGCCGGCCATCGAAGCGACGTTGACGATACGGCCCCCGGTATAGGTGCCGGGCGCGGCGCCGCGCGCGCGGGCGATCATGCGCTTGGCGACTTCCTGCGCGACGAAGAACGCGCCCTTGGCGTTGACGTCGAACACGTAGTCGAAGTCGTCGGGCGTGACGTCGACCAGCTTCTGCGTGGTGCTGACGCCCGAGTTGTTGATCAGGATGTCGATGACGCCCATCTCCGTCTCGGCGTGGGCGACGGCGGCCTTGACGCTGTCCGGGTCGGTGACGTCCAGCTCCACGACGTGCGCGTCGCCGCCGGCGGCCTCGATCTCGGCGCGCAGCGTCTTCAGCCGTTCGACTCGGCGCGCGGCCAGCACGACGCCGGCGCCCGAGTCGGCCAGTGTCTTGGCGAATTGGGCGCCCAGCCCGCTGGAGGCGCCGGTGACGAAGGCCACGCGGCCCGCCAGGTCGATCTTCATGCCCATGATCCGTTCTCTCCTCAGTTCGCTTGGTGCCGGGAACGGGCGCGTGTCGCCTGCGCGACGAGCGTCCCGCCCGGATTAGATGGATGCCACCATAGCATGCACGATAAAAATCGAACGATCGTGCTATTTTCATGTGACGCGCCCTTAGAATGCCTGTCCATCGGCTCCGACCGGCGCCCCCAGGATCTCCCATTCCCCAGGAACGCTCCCCATGACTTCGGCAGAACTCATTGCTCAATACGGCCCGCGCGAGGCGATGGAATACGACGTCGTGATCGTCGGCGCGGGGCCCGCGGGCCTGTCCACCGCGATCCGCCTGAAGCAACTGGCAGCGCAAGCCGGCAAGGAAGTGTCGGTGGTGGTGCTCGAGAAGGGCTCCGAGCCGGGCGCGCACATCCTGTCCGGCGCGGTGATGGATCCGCGCGCCATCAACGAGCTCCTGCCGAACTGGAAGGCAGACGGCGCGCCGCTGCTGCAGCCGGTCACGGGCGACGAGTTCCTGTTCCTGTCCGAGACCGGCGCGAAGAGCGTGCCGGAATGGCTGATGCCCATGCCCTTCCACAACGAGGGCAACTACGTCATCAGCCTGGGCAACGTCGTCAAGTGGCTGGCGAGCCAGGCCGAGGCGCTGGGCGTCGAGATCTTCCCCGGCTTCGCCGCGGCCGAGGTGCTGTACGACGACAAGGGCGCCGTCAAGGGCGTGGCCACCGGCACCGTGGGCGTGGGCCGCGACGGCGCGCCGCACGACGGCTTCCAGCTGGGCATGGAGCTGCACGGCAAGTACACGATCTTCGCCGAAGGCGCGCGCGGCCACCTGGGCAAGCAGCTGATCTCGAAGTTCGACCTGCTCGCGGGCCGCGACGCCCAGAGCTGGGCCATCGGCATCAAGGAGCTGTGGGAGATCCCGGCCGACAAGGCGAGGCCCGGCCACGTGGTGCACACCGGCGGCTGGCCGATGATGGACGACACCTTCGGCGGCGGCTTCCTGTACCACCTCGAGGGCAACAAGGTCACGCTCGGCTTCGTGATCGGCCTGGACTACAAGAACCCGTGGATGAGCCCGTTCGAGGAGATGCAGCGCTGGAAGACGCACCCGGCCATCCGCAAGCACCTCGAGGGCGGCAAGCGCCTGTCGTACGGCGCCCGCGCGATCAACAACGGCGGCCTGCAGTGCCTGCCCAAGCTGGTGTTCCCGGGCGGCGCGCTGGTAGGCTGCGATGCCGGCACGCTCAACGCGTCGCGCATCAAGGGCAGCCACGCCGCCATCAAGACGGGCATGCTGGCCGCCGAGGCCGCCTTCGCCGCGCTGCAGGGCGGCCGCCAGGGCGACGAGCTCGCGGCCTACCCGGAAGCCTTCGAGAAGAGCTGGCTGCACACCGAGCTGCAGCGCACGAAGAACTTCAAGCTGTGGTTCAAGAAGGGCAAGCTGATCGGCAACCTGATGACCGGCATCGAGCAGTGGCTGATGCCCAAGCTGGGCATGATCCCGCCGTGGACGCTGCACAACGCCAAGAAGGACAACGAGGCGCTGCTGCCGGCCGACCAGTGCCCGAAGATCGCGTACCCGAAGCCCGACAACAAGCTCACCTTCGATCGCCTGAGCTCGGTGTTCGTCAGCAACACCAACCACGCCGAGGACCAGCCCGTTCACCTGACGCTCAAGGACGCGTCGGTGCCGGTGGCCGTCAACCTGGCCAAGTACGCGGGCCCCGAGAGCCGCTACTGCCCGGCCGGCGTCTACGAGTTCGTGAAGAACGAGGACGGCAGCGACCGCCTGCAGATCAACGCGCAGAACTGCGTGCACTGCAAGACCTGCGACATCAAGGACCCGACGCAGAACATCGTGTGGGTGACGCCCGAGGGCGGCGGCGGCCCGAACTACGCCGGCATGTGAGGCCGGCGGGCCGCGGCCCGTCGCCCTGCGCTCGAACGACGCCCGCCCCGCGCGGGCGTTTTCTTTGGCGGCCCGTGCGCTGCACGGCCGTTCCGTTAATGTCGCGTTGAAGTGAAAAGCTGAAACTACAGGTGATTTTCGACACCTTTCCAATGCCGGTGCGGGCAAATCTCCGTTAGTCTCCGAGGCACTAACAACAAAACGGGACAACGAGAGCACATGGCTGCCCTGCGCACGCTCGTCGACATGCTCCTCACCCGGGACCGCCATCAGCGGTTCCGCCTCGCGCAGGCCTGGTTCGCCTCGTTGTTGATGTGCCTGTGCGTGCTCGCGCTGCACCTGGCCGCGATGTTCGGGCTGGTGGACGACGGGCCGATCTGGTGGTGGTCGGCCGCCTCGGTCGCCGGGCTGCTGGTGGTGGTCACGCTGATCCGCAGCGGCCTGAACAGGCGCTTCGCCGACCCGGCGATGACGACGCAGCAGATGCTCTACGCCGTGCTGTGCGCGGCCTGGGCCTACTCGTTCGCCGGGGTCGCGCACAACGTCGTGGGCATCATCCTGGCCGTCATCCTGATGTTCGGCATGTTCGGGCTGTCCAGCCGCCAGGTGATCTGGGTGGGCTTGTACACGCTGGCGATGTTCGGCGTGGTGATGACGCTGTCCGCGCAGCACAACCCCGAGCACTATCCGCCGGGCGAGGAGATCGTCTACTTCATGATGTTGTGCATCATGGTGGTGGGCGTGGGCCTGCTCACCGTGCAGCTGCACCGCATGCGCGACCGGCTGCGGCGCCAGAAGGTGGAGCTCGAGGCCGCGCTGGCGCACATCCACCGCCTGGCCACGCACGACGATCTCACCGGCCTGGTCAACCGCCGCCACATGCAGGAGCTGCTGGAGAACGAGCGCATGCGGCTCGAGCGCAGCGAGCAGGACTGGTGCGTGGCGCTGATCGACCTCGACCACTTCAAGAGCGTCAACGACGCCCACGGACACGCCATCGGCGACGAGGTGCTGCGCGCGCTCAGCCGCCACGCCCACACGCTGATCCGCCGCACCGACGTGCTCGCGCGCTGGGGCGGCGAGGAGTTCGTGCTGCTGCTGCCCAACACGCCGATCGCGATGGCGTCGAACTCGCTGGAGCGCCTGCGCGAGCACTTCCACGCGCACCCGCTGATCGTGCAGGGCATGGAGCTGCCGGTGTCGTTCTCGGCCGGCCTGACCGAGCACCTGCGCGGCGAGACGGTGGCGCAGACGCTCGAGCGCGCGGACAAGCTGTGCTACCAGGCCAAGACGTTGGGGCGCAATCGAGTCGAGCGGGGCTGACTCGGCGCCGACTGCCGGCATGAACCGCCGGTCGCAGGCCGCCAGCTCGCCCGGGACCTGCACGGAATGACCGTGGCCGAGCCGCTGGAAGTGGCGGGCAACTTGTGCTATTAACCGGAAAACTGGGCCGGAATCGAGTGCAACGTGGCTGACCAGAACCTGGACAGGCCGGAGGACGCGGCGAGCGTGCATGGCGCGACCGTGCATGACTACGCGTTCACGCTGATCGCCGTCATGGTCGTCCTGTCAGCCACGCGCCAGGACGCCGGCTTCGTGCTGCCGCTGATGGCGCCCTTCCTGCTGCTGTGGTGGGTGCGGCTCGCCTGGATCGCCTGGCACCATCCCGCACGGCGCAAGGTGCAGGCGATCAAGTTCGGCTGCGTCGCCGCCGCTGCGGCGCTGGCGACGTTCGTGCAGGGCAACGTGCAGCGCGAGGCGCGCGAGCACGCGCAGCAGGTCGTGGGCAGCATCGCCGCGTACCGCACGCAGCACGGCAGCTATCCCGACGACCTCGCGCAGGCCGGCCTCGACGAGAACGCCCTGCGCCGCTGGCGCGTGCGCTACATCAGCCACGAGGGGCAGCACCGCGTCATGCACCCGGCCGTGTTCAGCGTCTACGACAGCTACGTCTACGACTTCGACAAGCCCGGCTGGACGTCCACCGCCGAATGACGCCGCGTGGCCCGCTCAAGGCCGCATGTCCGCTTCGCGCCACGCCTGCGTCGCCTCGTCGGCCGCGAACATGCACTCGACGCGCAGCTCCTGCGCCGCGATCGTCGTCGGGGTGCCCACCGTCGAGACCATCGAGAAGTAGCTGAGCCGCGTCGATCCGTCCTCGAACGTGACAGGGATCACCGGCCCGGCGCCAACGGCCTCGGCGGATTGCCAGCCCGTGTCGACGCCGGGATAGCGGCGCAGCTCGTCGATCAGCGCACGCATCCGTTCGTCGATCACCCCGCCGACGGCCTCGCGCGCGATGCGCTCGAACAGGCCGCGCGAGCCGAGACAACGCCGCGTGCCGCCGCTCGGCCGGCAGCCGACCGGCGCGGATCGCCGCGACGTCGGCCTCGGCCACGCCTACCTTCAACGCGAGCATCGTGTGGAACGCCGCGGCCCACGCGCAGCCGTTCGTGACGGCGTTGGTCAGCAGCACCTGGATCCCGGCCTCGCCGAACGTGCCCGCGTGCACGTTGCGGAACAGGCCGATGAAGCCCTGGATCAGCTCGGGCGAGTTGGACATGCCCGCCGCGAGGTTAGGCACGACGCCGAACGCCTGCTGCAGCGCCTCGAGCACGGGACGCGACTTCGCCGGGGCCGTGGCGAGCGAGTGGATGGGGAACATGGACATGGCGACTCCTGGGTCATCGATGCCCCGTCGACGTGACGGGGCGTGGGACGGACTCCAGGAATCGGGGTGCGCGCGGCCAACTACCTGCGAGGTAGTCGGTAGGTGACGGCTCGAGGGGGACGCGATCCGAGATGTCCGGTGGGTGACGGCGCGAGGGGTCTGGCATCTCCTCGGCCGCGCCATGAGGCTGGCAGAAGGCAACGAGGCTGATCGCGGTCGAGTCAAGGCCTGACGCCGGATCGTGAGCGAATGCGGCGCCAGGCCCTGCCTCGAATCGCGGAGGCTTCGTGACTTCGCTCGATCGCGCTGCGCGATTCGAGGAGATGCCAGAGCCTTCGGCAACGGCCCGTCGCGCCCGCGTTGATCGCGGCAGCCCCGAGGAGTCAGGCCCGGGCCGTTGCGAGCGCACCGCGGCGAATGCTCGCGCTCACAGCGGCTCCACCGTCACCGCCACGCTCGGCGCGTTGCCCGAGCCGCCGCGGATCACGCCGCGCAGCGGGGCCACGTCGGCGTAGTCGCGGCCCCAGGCCAGCGTGACGTGATCCTGGCCGACGAAGACGTCGTTCGTCGGATCCAGCGCCAGCCAGCCGTGTGGCGGGCACCAGACGGCAGCCCAGGCGTGCGAGGCGTCGGCGCCGACCAGGCGTGGCTTGCCGGGCGGCGGTTGCGTGAGCAGGTAGCCGCTGACGTATCGGGCGGCCAGGCCCAGCGAGCGGCAGGCGCCGATCAGCACGTGGGCGAAGTCCTGGCAGACGCCGTGGCGCAGCGCGAGCGCCTCCAGCGCGCCGGTGGTGACGGAGGTCGACTGCGGCAGGTACTCGAACTCGGCATGCACCTGGTGCATCAGCGCGAGCGCCAGTTCGACGATGCCCGTGTTGGCCTGCGCGGCGGGGCGCGCCCAGTCGGCCAGCGCCTTGGCGCGCGGCGCCAGCTCGGAGTCGAGCGCGAACTCGGCGGCCTCGAAGACGGCGTGCTCCCACTGGCGCTGTTCGGCTGTCGCGCCCGCCGCGTGCACGCTCGCGCCCGCGTGCAGGCGCAGGTCGCGCGCGACCTCGCGCCACGGCCGGCTGGTGCCAGGCGGCGGCAACGCCTGCGCGCCGACGCCGGCCTCGAACGCCGAGACGACGTCCAGCTGGTCGTGCACCTGCGAGTGCGCGAAGATCTGGCGCGCGTTGCCCCACGGGTCGACCGTCTCGCGGATGCCGCTGGCCAGGTCGACGCCCGCGTCCGGATGCGGCGAGACGACGAGCGACCACACGCGGACCTGCTGCGTGGCGGTGTCGCGCGGCCGCAGGTGCGCCAGGTGCAGCGCGCCTTCGACGTCGGAGTCGTAGCGGTAGCGCGTCTCGTGGCGCACGCGCAGCCAGCGCACGGGCGGCGCGGTCATCGACTCGGCGGCGACGTCGCGCTCGGCGCCGTGCTCGCACGCGGGGCCGCGCGCGCTCGGCGGCTCGAGGTCGCCGCCGTCGATGTCGTCGGAGGTGCGGGCCTGCTCCTGCGGCTGCGCGTCCTGCGATTGCACGAGCGGCTGGGTCGGCGAACGCGGCGCATCGATGTCGTCGGCCGCAAGGACTTGTTCTTGCGGCTGCGAGTCCCGGGCCCGCGCGAGCTGGGGCAGCCAGCGCAGCGGGCCGGTGGTCGGGGCGTCGAAGTCGTCGGCCATCATTGCCACACCGTGTGATCGCCGGGGCCCACGTGCGAGAACAGGCGGCGCCCGACCTCGGCCGACAGCGCCAGGTTGCGATCGCTCAGGTCGCGCAGCGCGGCCAGCAGCGCCGTGTGGCGGCCGGCGGCGTCGGGTCGGCAGAGCTCGTCCAGCGACCAGGCGTCGGGTGACGGCAGTTCGTCGAGCACGCGCTGCACCCAGCGGGCCTCGTGGCGCGCCAGGCGCGTGAGGCGGTCGCGCAGCGTGTGGGCGACACCGGCCAGCGAGCGCGGGTTGTCCGGCTCGAGCGCGAGCAGGTGCAGCAGCGGCGGCAGCTCGCGCCGGGCCTGGAACTGCGCGCGGTAGGTGATCGTCGAGTCGAACAGGTTCAGCAGCAACGCGAAGCCGTCCTCGCGCGCGGGCAGGTCGAGCTGCACGCCCAGCATCAGCGCCTGCGCGAGGAAGTCCAGGCGCTCGGTCTGGCGGCCCACGCTCAGCAGGCGCCAGCCGTCGTCGCGCGTCATGCGGTCCGACTGCGCACCCGTGATCGCGGCGAGCTGCGTGGCGGCGCGCTGCAGGACGCCCAGCACGTCGCCCACCGACTCGATCGCGTGGCCCGCGCCGCCGGCCGACGTCGCCGTGTCGCGCGGGTTCAGCAGCGCGGCCAGGCGCTGCTCGAAGTCGCGGCCGACGGCATCGATCAGCTTCCAGTGCTCCACCGACAGCCGCTCGCGCAGCGCCTGCGCGCAGTTGCGCAAGGCGCGCAGGTTGTAGCCGACGCTCAGCGTCGACGGGTCGGCCATCGCGTGCACCAGCGAGCGCTCGAACACGCGCACCGATTGCGCCGGCGACGGCACGCCGCCCACGATCAGCCCGTTGCGCTGCGCGAGCCGTCCGAGCGCGTCCAGCATCAGCGGGTTCACGCTGTTGAGCGATTCGAGCGTGATGCGCGCCAGGCGCACGCTGTTGTCGGCGCGCTCGGTGTAGCGGCCCAGCCAGTACAGGTTCTCGGCCGCGCGGCTGGTGACGGTGCGGCGCGTGCGCGCCAGGTCGGCGGCGCTCAGCGGCTTGGGCAGCAGCGTGGTGGCGTCGACCTCGCCCTCGGTCATCACCCAGGTGTCGACGCTGACGCTGCCGTGCTGCATCGACAGCCACGCATCCTGCGCGGCGTCGCGCCGCGTGGCCACGCGTGTCAGGCCGCCGGGCATCACGCGCCAGCCGCCGCGGCCGTCGGTCATCGCATAGACGCGCACCAGCGCGGCGCGCGGTTCCAGCGCGTCCTCGTTCCACACCGGGATCTCCGACGGCCGAACGCGCGACTGCAGCGTGTAGGCGGCGGGGCGCGCATCGATGTCGGCCAGCAGCGCGGCGCGCGCGTCGGGCGACAGCTCGGCGACACCGTGGGGCGCGAAGCCCTGCGTGGTGGCGCTGGTGGGGAACGTGGGCGCGACGACGAAGTCGGCCAGGCGCTCGCGCTGCGCCTGCCAGACGGCGTCCTCGCCGCACCACCAGCTCGTGGTGGACGGCAGCAGCAGCTCCTCGTCCAGCAGCCGGCGCGCGACCGCGGGCCAGAACGCGGCGAGGCCGGGGCTCTCGAGAAAGCCCGCGCCCGGCGCGTTGGCCACCACCACCTGCCCGGCGCGGATGACGCCCAGCAGGCCCGGCACGCCGAGCGCGGAATCGCCGCGCAGCTCCAGCGGATCCAGCCACTCGTCATCGACGCGGCGCAGCAGCACGTGCACCGGCTCCAGGCCGTGCAGCGTCTTCAGGTAGAGGCGCTCGCCGCGCACGGTGAGGTCGCCGCCCTCCACCAGCGTGATGCCGAGGTAGCGCGCGAGGAACGCGTGCTCGAAGTACGTCTCGTTGTGCGGGCCGGGCGTCAGCAGCACGACGCGGGCGTCGTCGCCGGCAGGGCTGAGCCGCTGCAGGCCCTGCAGCAGGCCGAGGAAGCCGGACGCGATGCGCTGCACGTGCAGGTCGCGGAAGGCCGCGGGGAACTGCTGCGACACGATCAGCCGGTTCTGCAGCAGGTAGCCCAGGCCCGACGGCGCCTGCGTGCGCTGGTTGACGACGCGCCAGTCGCCGCCGGGGCCGCGCGCGAGGTCGAATGCGGCCACGTGCAGGCGCACGCCGCCGGCGGGCCGGCAGCCGTGCATGGCCCGCAGGTACTGCGGATGCGCGAGCACCAGCGCCGCCGGCAGCAGTCCTTCGTCGAGCAGGCTGCGGCTGCCGTAGACGTCGCCCAGCACGGCGTCGAGCAGGCGCGCGCGCTGCACCACGCCGCGCTCGATCGCGCTCCAGGACGCCGCGTCGATCAGGAACGGCAGCGGCTCCAGCGGCCAGGCGTTGGCAGCGGTCGCGCCCTCGGCGTAGACGTTGTAGGTGACGCCGTCGTCCTGCACGCGGCGCTGGATGCGCGCCTTGGTCTGCGCGAGGTCGACCCAGCCCTCGGCGCCGGCGGCGTCGAAGAACGCCTGCCACGCGGGCGCCAGCTCGGCTCCCGCCGCCGCGGCCTCGGCCGGCACGCCGTGCAGCTCGTCGAAGCTGCCGGGCGTGCCGCGCAGCGTCGCGGCGCGCGCGAGCGCGGCGGCCTCGGGGGCGTCGTCGGGGAGGAAGCTGGTCTGGACGGAGGTCGACATCGGCCTGGCGGATGCGACGACGTCATGCCGTCGTCGCGTGAATCAACGATTGCGCCGCAAGTCGAGCGTGAACGGGAATTCGTCGCTGCGCCGCGGTCGCGCGACGTTCATTGTCCCAGGTGTGTGCCCCATCGCGAAGAAACGCGCCAGGCGCCGGCTCTCGGCCTCGTAGGCGTTGACCGGCAGCGTGGCGTAGTTGCGGCCGCCCGGATGCGCCACGTGGTAGCGGCAGCCGCCCAGCGAACGCTGGCTCCACAGGTCGACCAGGTCGACGGTGAGCGGCGCCTGCACCGGAATCGTCGGATGCAGGCCCGACGGCGGACGCCACGCGCGGTAGCGGACGCCGCCAACGAACTCGCCGACGCGCCCCGTCGGTTGCAGCGGCACCGGCTGGCCGTTGCAGGTCAGCACGTGGCGCGAGTTGACGAGCCCCGTGACCTTGATCTCGAGCCGCTCCAGCGACGAGTCGACGTAGCGCACCGTGCCGCCGGCGCTGCCCTCCTCGCCCATCACGTGCCAGGGCTCCAGCGCGCTGCGCAGCGTGACGTGCACGCCCGCCGACGCGAACTCGCCGAGCTTGGGGAAGCGGAACTCCAGGTGCGGCGCGAACCACTCGGGATCGAACGACATGCCGGCGGCGGCCATCTCGATCAGCACGTCGGCGAAATCGGCCTGCACGAAGTGCGGCAGCAGGAAGCGGTCGTGCAGCTCGGTGCCCCAGCGCACCAGCGGCTGGTCGTAGGCGGCGCTCCAGAAGCGCGCCACCAGCGCGCGCAGCAGCAGCTGCTGCACGACGCTCATGCGCGCGTGCGGCGGCATCTCGAAAGCGCGCAGCTCCAGCAGGCCCAGGCGGCCGGTGGACGAGTCGGGCGAGTACAGCTTGTCGATGCAGAACTCGCTGCGGTGCGTGTTGCCGGTGGCGTCGACGAGGATGTTGCGCAGGCTGCGGTCGACCAGCCAGGGCGGCAACGCGTCGCCGCGTTCACGCGTCTCGCGCGCGATCTCGGCCAGCGCGATCTCGAGTTCGTACAGCTGGTCGTTGCGCGCCTCGTCGATGCGCGGCGCCTGGCTGGTGGGGCCGATGAACAGGCCCGAGAACAGGTAGCTCAGCGACGGGTGGTTGTGCCAGTAGGCGAGCAGGCTGCCCAGCACGTCGGGCCGGCGCAGGAACGGCGAGTCGGCCGGCGTGGCGCCGCCCAGCACGAAGTGGTTGCCGCCACCGGTGCCCGTGTGCTTGCCGTCGACCAGGAACTTCTCCGACGACAGCCGCGACAGCCGCGCCGCCTCGTACAGGAACTCGGTGTGCTCGACCAGCTCGTTCCAGTTCGAGGCCGGATGGATGTTGACCTCGATGACGCCGGGATCGGGCGTGACCTGCAGCAGCTTCAGGCGCGGGTCGCGCGGCGGCGGGTAGCCTTCGATGACGACCGGGATCGCCAGCTCGCGGCAGGTGGCCTCGATCGCCGCCAGCAGCTCGAGGTAGTCCTCCAGGCGCTCCAGCGGCGGCATGAACACGTACATCACGCCGCTGGCCGTGCCCACGCGCTCGGCCTTCGGGCCATTGGCGCGCCGCGGGTCGCGCACCTCCACGCACAGCGCCGTGCGCGTGACCCAGTTGGCCGATTCGAAGCGCGCGGGGAAGCGATCGTCCGGCGCGGCGGCCGCATCCCCGGGCAGCGCCGCGCCCGTGCCCATGCCCGGCGCGGTGCCGCCGACGATGCGGGTGCCCGCGACGCGCGCGTCGGCCGCCGACTGCGGCGTGATCGGCGCGCCGGCGCCGGCCGACCCGACGCCGAACGCGCCCTGCGGCGACGTCGGCGAGAACGCGCCCGCCGCCGGCAGCGGCCCGCGCGGCGCGAACGGGTCGCGCTCGATCATGAACGGGTACTCGGTGTCCTTGACCCACGGCAGCGAATCGAGCGGGAGGCGGTAGCCCATCGGCGAATCGCCGGGGATCAGGTACATGCGCTCGCCGCGGAAGTGCCACGGGCCGGTCGCCCAGCGGCCGCCGGCCAGGCCCGGGCCCTGCTCGCGCCGCAGCGGCAGCACGTAGCCCACCGGCGCCTCCAGGCCCTGCGCATAGACGCGGCGCAGGCGGTTGCGCTCCATCTCGTCGGACAGCCGCGCGTCGAACGGATCGACGTTGACCGGCAGCTGGCGCTCGCGCCACAGGTAGTAGAAGGTGTCCTCGTAGCCGGCCTGCACGGTGGTGTCGACCATGCCCAGGCGGCGCGCGAGCGCCTGCGTGAAGCGCTGCGCGTCGGCGGCCGAGTGCTGCTGGGGCACGCGCTCGTCGGCGAACAGCGCGGGGTCGCTCCAGCACGGCCGGCCGTCGGCGCGCCAGCAGATCGACAGCGCCCAGCGCGGCAACTGCTCGCCCGGGTACCACTTGCCCTGGCCGTAGTGCAGGAAGCCGCCGGCGCCGTAGTGGTCGCGCAATCGAAGCACGAGTTCCTGCGCCCGCATGCGCTTGGTCGGGCCCAGCGCGTCGGTGTTCCACTCGGCGCCGTCGCGGTCGTCGATCGACACGAAGGTCGGCTCGCCGCCCATCGTCAGGCGCACGTCGCCGGCGGCCAGCCGCGCGTCGACCTCGTCGCCGAGCGCCAGCACCGCCTGCCACTGCGCCTCGGAGTACGGCAGCGTGACGCGCGGCGACTCCCAGATGCGCGCGACGGCCATGTGGTGGCTGAACTCGACTTCCGACTCGTCGACGCCGCCGCTGATCGGCGCCGCGCTGGACGGCTGCGGCGTGCACGCGAGCGGGATGTGGCCCTCGCCGGCCAGCAGGCCCGAGGTCGGGTCGAAGCCGATCCAGCCGGCGCCGGGCAGGTAGACCTCGCACCAGGCGTGCAGGTCGGTGAAGTCGATCTCGGTGCCGCTGGGGCCGTCCAGCGCCTTCTGGTCGGGCGCCAGCTGGATCAGGTAGCCCGAGACGAAGCGCGCCGCCAGGCCCAGCTTGCGCAGCACCTGCACCATCAGCCAGCCGGAGTCGCGGCACGAGCCCGAGGCGAGCGCCAGCGTCTGCTCGGGCGTCTGCACGCCCGGCTCCATGCGGATCAGGTAACGGATGTCGCGCTGCAGGCGCTGGTTCAGGCCGACCAGGAAGTCGATCGTGGGCATGGGCTCCAGCGGGATCGCGGCGACGAAGGCGTCGAACGCGGGGCCGGACGCGTCCACCACGCGGTACGGCGCCAACTCGGTGGCCAGCGCGTCGGAATACGCGAACGGGAACTTCTCGGCGGACGGCTCCAGGAAGAAGTCGAACGGGTTGTAGACGGCCATCTCGGCCACGAGGTCGATCGTGACCTTGAACTCGCGCATCTTCTCCGGGAACACGAGCCGCGCCAGGTAGTTGGCGAACGGATCCTGCTGCCAGTTGATGAAGTGCTCGGCCGGCTCGACCTTCAGCGCGTACGACAGGATCTTCGTGCGGCAATGCGGCGCCGGCCGCAGGCGCACGACCTGCGGGCCGAGCGACACCAGCCGGTCGTACTGGTAGTGCGTGACGTGGCTCAGGGCGACATGGATGGCCAAAGGCAACTCCCGGATCGGACACGCCCGCGCGCCGGGGTCGGCGTCAGGCTGGATGGCGGCGGGCGGCGCATCGGACGACGACGCGCCGCCGGGGGCTTACTGGGCGACGAGGAAGTCGCGGCTGATGCCGGTGCCCAGGTCGCCGACCTGGGCGAGGAACTGGGTCAGGAAGGCGTGCAGGCCGGTGGCGAGGATCTCGTCGATGCGGCCGAAGCGAAGGCTGGACTCCAGCCGCCCCGCGCAGCGCAGCGTCTCGCCCGAATTGGCGTTGGCCACGTAGCGCAGGTTGCTGACGATGCGGCTCATGCAGTGCGCCAGCGAGCGCGGCATGTCCGAGCGCAGGATCAGCAGCTCGGCCACTTTCTCGGGCTGGATGACGTTGCGGTAGACCTTGCGGTAGACCTCGAAGCCGGACACCGAGCGCAGGATCGCCGACCAGTGATAGAACTCGTACTCGTTGTCGCGGTCGTCGGCCTGGCCGTAGAAGTCGCTCTCGACGTCGTGGAACTTCACGTCCAGCATGCGCGCGGTGTTGTCGGCGCGTTCCAGGAACGAGCCGATGCGCACGAAGTGGAAGGCCTCGTCCTGCAGCATCGTGCCCACCACCACGCCGCGCGACAGGTGCGAACGGAACTTGACCCACTCGAACACGCTGGCCGGGTCGCGCCGCAGCTCGCCGCTGGCCAGCACCTTGTTGAACTCGAGCCAGGTCTGGTTGGTCGTCTCCCACACCTCGGTGGTGAGCGTGCCCCGCACGGCGCGGGCGTTCTCGCGCGCGGCGCGCAGGCAGCTGAAGATCGACGACGGGTTCTCGCCGTCGGCCACCATGAACTCCATCAGCCTGGACGGGCTGATGTCGCCGTAGCGGCGCGTGTAGTCGGGCGTGAGCTCGCTGATGGCCAGCAGGCCGCGCCAGCCGAGTTCGGCCACGGCATCGGACTGCGGCAGCAGCGCGGTCTGGTAGTTGACGTCGAGCATGCGCGCGGTGTTCTCGGCGCGCTCCATGTAGCGCGACATCCAGAACAGGTGGTCGGCGGTGCGGGAAAGCATCTGGGCGGTCTCCTCAGGCCGATTTCGACTGCGACTGCGACTGCGATTGCGTCTGCGCTTGCGACGGCGACTGCGCTTGCGATGTCGGCGACGCCTGCTTCTGCGACGTCCCGTTCGGATGCGGCTGCTCCGCCTCCAGCACCCAGGTGTCCTTGGTGCCGCCGCCCTGGCTGCTGTTGACCACCAGCGAGCCCGCCTTCAGCGCCACGCGCGTCAGGCCGCCCGGCACCATCTGCACCTCCTTGCCCGACAGCACGTACGGCCGCAGGTCGATGTGGCGCGGCGCGATGCCCGACTCCACGTAGGTCGGGCACGTCGACAGGCTGAGCGTCGGCTGTGCGATGTAGTTGGACGGGTTGGCCACCAGCACCTGGCGGAACGCCTCGACCTCCGCCTTCGTGGCCGCCGGGCCCACCAGCATCCCGTAGCCGCCGGCGCCGTGCACCTCCTTGACCACCAGCTCCGGCAGGTTGGCCAGCACGTACGACAGATCCTTCGGGTCGCGGCACTGGTAGGTCGGCACGTTGTTGAGGATGGGCTTTTCGCCGAGGTAGAACTCCACCATCTTGGGCACGTACGGGTAGATCGACTTGTCGTCGCCCACCCCGGTGCCGATCGCGTTGGCCAGCGTCACGTTGCCGGCCTTGTAGGCGCGCAGCAGGCCGGCGCAGCCCAGGGTCGAATCCTTGCGGAAGACCTCCGGATCCATGAAGTCGTCGTCGAGCCGGCGGTAGATCACGTCCACGCGCTTGGGGCCCTGCGTGGTGCGCATGTAGACGAAGTCGTCCTTGACGAACAGGTCCTGCCCCTCGACCAGCTCGACGCCCATCTGCTGCGCCAGGAACGCATGCTCGAAGTAGGCCGAGTTGTACATGCCGGGCGTGAGCACGACGACCGTCGGATCGTTGCTGCCGCCGGGCGCCAGGCTGCGCAGCGTCTCGAGCAGCAGGTCGGGGTAGTGCGCCACCGGCGCGACGGCGTGCATCGAGAACAGCTCGGGGAACAGCCGCATCATCATCTTGCGGTTCTCGAGCATGTACGACACGCCGCTGGGCACGCGCAGGTTGTCCTCCAGCACGTAGTAGCTGCCCGAGCCGTCGGCGTTGCCGGCGCGCACGATGTCCACGCCCGCGATGTGCGAGTAGACGTCGCCCGGCACATCGACGCCGATCATCTCGGGCCGGAACTGCGCGTTCTGCACCACCTGCTCGCGCGGCACGACGCCGGCCTTCAGGATCTCCTGGTCGTGGTAGACATCGTGGATGAAGCGGTTCAGCGCCGTCACGCGCTGCGCCAGCCCCTTCTCCATCTCGCGCCACTCGTGCGACGGGATCACGCGCGGGATCTGGTCGAACGGGATCAGCCGCTCGGTGCCCTCGCCGGAATCCTTGTCGCCGTAGACCGCGAACGTGATGCCCACGCGCCGGAAGATCAGCTCGGCCTCGTTGCGCCGGTCGCGCATCAGGTCGGCCGGCTGCTGGGCCAGCCAGCGGGCGTAGCCCTGGTAGTGCTCGCGCACCGCGTTGCCCGCGGCGTGCATCTCATCGAAAGGCGTGTTCATGGCGAGCGAAGGCTCCGGAGTGCGACGCCGCGCCGCGCGGCGATCCGTTGGAATGCATAGCAACAACCGATCCAGCACACGACGACCGCGCGCCCCGACGGACCAGGCCGCCCGAACGCGCCGCCGACGCCAGTCTGCCGAGCGGGCCTGGCGACCCCAGTATCCGCGACGCACCGCGGCTGTGCAATGCGGGACGCGCCAGGCGCAGCAGGGTGCACCAGATTGAGCCGACGCGCGACCGACGCACCAGGACAGGCCGCGGGACCGGACCATCGCGCCGGCGACTCCGGCAGCACGATAGCTCGCGGCCGCGTCAGGTTCGTGTCCGTGCGGTCGGGCCGGCGAGGCCCCGGCGCCGCCATTGCGACATCGCGATGCCGGACGCCTGAATCCCGCCGATCGGCCGCGCTGCGGCTCACCGTCGTCGTGCGTCGGCCGCGGAGGTGTCCGGGCCTGTCCGCTGTTCGCGCAGGCACCCGCCGCAACGCGACGACGGCCGCGAGAGGCGGCGATACCCGGCGCCGATCCCCTCGGCGATCGGCATCAGGCACGGCGTCGATCGCGCTGGACGGCGCGGCCGGCGGCACGCGCATCGGGGCGATCCGACAAAGTGCCTGGCGCCTTCGACGACGACGCGACGGAGCTGCGTCACGGCTCGCCCGCCGCCGGCGGGCGGCCGATCCAGGCTGGTGTCAGCGGCTCGTCCGCGCCCTGCCATTGCCAGTAGCGCCGTCGCAGGTCGCGCGTGCAGGTCGCCTGGCCGCCGGACCAGGTCCAGGCGCCGCAATGGTCGCTGCGCACCACCGGGATGCCGTGGGCCCGGTAACGCGCGACGACGTCGGGCGCCGGGTGGCCGTAGCGGCTGCGGTAGCCGACCTGGATCACCGCGACCGCGGGCCGCACCGCGTCGAGGAACGCGCCCGTGGACGAGGTGCGGCTGCCGTGGTGCGGGACGACCAGGACGTCGCTGCGCAGGTGGGCGTCGTCGGCGTCGGCATCCGTCCCCGAGCCTGTGCGGGCGCTGCCGCTGCCGTTGCCGTTGCCGTTGCCGTTGACGCTGCCGTTCCTGCTCGCGTCGGTGTTCGCGTTCTCGCTGACGTTGCCGTCGCCGATGACACCGGCGCCCGGGCCGGGTCGAGCGTCGGTCGTCGAGCGAGCCCGGGCGCGCGCGACCAGCCGCGCCTCGCCCGGCGCCTCGACGTCGCCCGTCAGCAGCGCACTCGCCCCGTCCGCGCCGACGACGCGCAGCACGCAGCTCAGCGCGTTGGTCTTCGCGCCGGGACGATAGTCGCCGGGAAACGGGTGCAGGATCGCGAAGCGCACGCCGTCCCAGGCCCACGCCTGTCCGGCGACGCAGGCCGTGTGCGGGATCGGGTTGGCGCGGATCGGGTTGATGGGCGACAGCGACGTTCGCATCGACAGCACCGGCAGGCGATCAATGAGCGACTGCGCGCCGCCCACGTGATCGGCGTCGGCGTGGCTCAGCAGCAGCGTGTCGATGCGCGGCTCGCCGCGCGCCTGCAGCAGCGGCAGCAGCAGCCGGCGGCCGGCGTCGTTGTCGTCGCCGAAGCGCGGGCCGGTGTCGAACAGCAGCAGGTGCGCGTGGGTGCGCACGAGCACCGCGGTGCCCTGCCCGACGTCGGCCGCCACCAGCTCGAAACGCCCGACGGCCGGTCGCGCGACGAAGGGCCACAGCAGCGGCGGCAGCATCGCCAGGCCGAGGCCGCGCACGCGCCAGGGCAACGGCAGCATCAGCAGCGCGCCGCCGGCCAGCCCGGCCGCCAGCGCCCAGCCGGGCGCCGTGGCCACGTGAACGCTCGCCAGCGGCCAGCGCGCCAGCCAGGCCAGCCACCACAGCAGCGGCCTGAGCGCCAGCGCGGCCAGCGTCCACAGCGGCGGCAGCGCGATGCCCAGCAAGGTCAGCGGCGTCACCACCAGCGTGACCCAGGGCTCGGCCACCAGGTTGGCCAGCAGGCCCACCGGCGAGACCTGCTGGAACGCGACCAGTGTCAGCGGCGCCAGGCCCACGCTGGCGATGACCTGGGCCCGCACGCCGCCGCGCAGCTCGGCGCCGATGCGCCCCGCCGCCGCACGCCAGGCCGCGGTCACACGCCCCACCCAGGCGAGACCGGCCATCGATCGGCGCCGTTCATGGGTCGGCCCTTCGCAGCTCGGCGCGGTCGGCTCGGGCGGGCCCCACGCGCCCGCGCCCCCCGCGTCACGCACGCCCTCGCGCGCGAGCGCGCCCGCCCCAGCGCTTGTGGGCCCGCCCGCGACCGCGCGCGCCGGCGTCGACACCATCAGGAGCCCCACCGCCGCGAACGACAGCCAGAACCCCGGCTGCAGCAGCGCCCACGGGTCCAGCAGCGTGACCGGCAGCATCGCGGCCAGCGTCACCAGCGCGGAAGGCCAGTCGAGGCCGGCGCTGCGCAGCGACGCTGTCGCGGCCAGCATCACCACCGTGCGCTGCGCCGGCACGCCCCAGCCGGCCAGCAGCGCGTAGAGCCACGCGACGCCGACCCCGCCCCAGCGCGCCGCCGCCACCGCGGGCAGCGCCAACGCCGCGCGTTCGCTGCGCCGCCACAGCGCGCCGACGGCCGCGCCGCCCAGCCAACCCAGCATGGTGATGTGCAGTCCCGAGATCGACATCAGGTGCGACACGCCCGTGTTGCGGAACACCTCCCAGCCCGCGCCATCGATCGCCGCCTGGTCGCCGACGGCCAGCGCCGCGAGCGCGCCGGCGGCGGCCGCGTCGCCGGCGTCGGGGCGGGTAAGCATCAGCAGCAGGCGGTCGCGCACCCACTGGCGCGCGTTGGCGATCGGCGACCAGGACGTGTCGAGCAGCCGGCCGTTGCCGCGCACCGAGCCGGTGGCGCGCAGGCCCTGGTCGAACAGCCACAGCTCGGCATCGAAGCCGTCGGGGTTCATCGCGCCGTGCGGGCGTCGCAGGCGCACCGGCAGGCGCCAGCGTTGGCCGGCCTGCAGCTCGGGCGGAGCGTCGGCCACGCTGCGGTCGTCGCGCTGGTTGCGGCTCCACGTGAGCCAGACGCGCGACGGCACCACCGGCTTGCCGGCGCCCGGAGCCGGGGCGACGGGCGGCGCGTCGTCGTCCTCGCCGTCGTCGCCGGCCACGGTCGGCGATGTCGCGCTCTCGGCCGCGGCCACCTCCACCGGCAGCGGCCGCCCCGCGGCGTCGGCCAGCGCCCGCACGCGCTTGAACTCGCGCGGCGTCATCGGCTGCGCACGCGCCGACTCGACGTCGAACGCGAAGTGCATGCCGTCGGCCGCCACTTGCGGCATGTCGGAGACCCTGCCCACCAGCTCGATGTCGCAGCCTTCCCAGGCCGGCGCGAGCGCGTCGGCGAGACGCAGGTCGGCGCGCCAGCCCGCCCACGCGAAGCCGGCGGCGGCCAGCGCGAGAAACGACGCGAGATGGGCGAGCCCCGGTCGATCGCGACGTCGCAAGGCACGCGCGACGAGCCATGTCGCCAGCGCGCCCGCCGCCAGCAGCGGATAGGCCGCGCCGTCCCACAACGCGCGTTGCTGCAGCTGCAGTGCGATGCCCGTCACCCATGCGATGACCGCGCCGGCGCGCCGCCACGCGCCGGAGGTGTCGTTCGTGGCCGTGCACGCCCTGTCCATGCATCGACTCTAGGCGCGATGCCGCCACGGCGCCCCGCACCGAATCGCGGGTTTCGCGCGAATCCGCGGCCGACGGCCGCGCCGGTCAGCGGACCGTGTCGTGCGGCGCGAGCCAGGGCGCCAGCGACACGGACCACAGGTGGCTGTTGCCGTTGTCCCAGAGGCGCGCGCGTTCGAGATCCTGCCCGGTCTGCGCGCGGCTGCGGGGGAACGCGGCGACCAAGGTGGCCGTGCTGTCGAAGTAGATCGTGCGGCCGCCGGGCCCGAGGGGCGGGCCCTCGGCGCCGTCATGGTCGACGCAGTCGCCCAGGTCGACGGGCGCCTGCGAGCGGCCTTCGGCGCGCAGCGAGATGACCAGTCGCGCGTCCCCCCGGTTCGCGCGCTTCGTGCTGAAGACGATGAACGACTCGTCGGGTGCCACCGCCGGATCGCGCTCGTCGTCCTCGCGCGGGCCGATCGTCACCGGCACCGGCGACTCGTAGCGGCCCTGGGCGAACTGCGCACGCATCAGGTGGTAGGTGCGCGTCGCGGCGTCGGGGTGCTGGGAGTAGACGCTGCCGTCGCGAACGACGCTGGGCGAATAGAGCCGGTCGTCATCGTTGACGGCCGCCGGCAGCAGCGTCGGTTCGCCCCAGCCAGCGCCGCGGCGGTCGACGCGCCACAAGTGGCTGCCGTAGCCCGCGTGCACGCGGCCGTCGAAGATGGTCGAGTCCAGCGGCTTGCCGCCGGGCTCCACGGGCCGGTTCCGCGACGCTTCGTCGCGCGGCGAAGCGTCGCGGCCCTCGCCCGCGCGAGACTCCAGTCCATCAACCGGAGCCACCATGACCCTGACCTGCTTCATCCGCTACGAACTGGACCCGTTCAAGCGCGAACTCTTCCGCGAGTACGCCGAGGCCTGGGGCCGCGTCATCCCGCGCTGCGGCGGGCGCCTGCTCGGCTACTTCCTGCCCAGCGAGGGCACGAACTACGAGGCCTGGGGACTGATCTCGTTCGACAGCCTGGCTGCGTACGAGGCCTACCGCAGGCGCCTGCGCGGCGACGCCGAGGGGCGCGCCAACTTCGAGTTCGCGCAGCGCGAGCGCTTCATCCTTCGCGAGGAGCGCACGTTCACCGAGGTCGTGGACGCGACGTACCTGCGCGCATCGGAATACAGTGATGCCACCGCAGCCTGAGCTCCACCGCATGCCCTCTTCGCGACGCGCGCCCCCGCCGCCCTCCGACGCCCCGCACGAACCGCGGCTGGCGCGCATCGCCGCGCTGGTGGCCGACCCGTCGCGCGCCCGCATGCTGGCGTTCCTGCTGTCGGGCGAGTACGCCAGCGCGGGCGAGCTGGCGCGCACCGCGTCGGTGGGCGCGGCCACGGCCAGCGCGCACCTGGTCAAGCTGGTCGACGCCGGCCTGCTGGCGTGCGAGCCGCGCGGCCGGCACCGCTACTTCCGCATCGCCGACGCCGACGTGGCGCACGCGCTGGAGGCGCTGGCGATGGTGGCGGAGCGCTCGTCGCACGACCGCGCGTGGTCGGCCCCCGCGCGCCAGCGCCTGCGCGAGGCGCGCTGCTGCTACGGCCACCTGGCCGGGCGGCGCGGCGTCGCGCTGTTCGCGCACCTGGTCGACAACGCCTGGCTCGTGGACGCCGACGACGGCTACGCGCTGACTGACGCGGGCGTGGCGGGCCTGGAGCGCCTCGGCTTCGACGCCGCCGCGCTGCGAGCGGGCGCGACGCACCGCATCGCGTATCCGTGCCTGGACTGGTCGGAACGGCGCGACCACCTCGCCGGCAAGCTGGCCAGCGGGCTGCTCGATCACTTCATGGCGCGCGGCTGGCTGCGCCGCATCGGCAGCGAGCGCGCGCTGGAACTGACGCCGCCCGGCCGGCAGGCGCTCGCACCGCTGCTGGCGGTCGACTGACGGCGCGGCCCGGGCGTTCGCGGCCCATCCAGCTGCCGGTCGACTGACGGCGCAGCCGGTCGTTCGCGCCGCGCCCGCCGCCGCTCGTCCCCTCCGCGCCGCCGCCCGCGGCCCGCGCGGCGACAGGTGTTTGGACGGGCGTGTAGCATCCGTGCCCATCACGGGGCCCGCCGCCCCCGCACGGAGAAACGCCATGACCATCGCCGCCCGCCTGCAAGCCCTCGGAATCGCGCTGCCGCCGCTCGCCATCCCCGCCGCCGCCTACCTGCCCTTCGTGCAGACCGGCTCGCTCGTGTTCATCTCGGGCCACATCGCCAAGAAGGACGGCAAGCCCTGGGTCGGCCAGCTGGGCCTGACGATGGGCACCGAGGAAGGCAAGGCCGCCGCGCGCGCCATCGCCATCGACCTGATGGGCACGCTGCAGGCCGCAGCCGGCGGCGACCTGTCGCGCGTCAAGCGCATCGTCAAGGTGATGAGCCTGGTCAACAGCACGCCCACGTTCACCGAGCAGCACCTGGTCACCAACGGCTGCTCCGAGCTGCTGGGCGAGGTCTTCGGCGACGCCGGCAAGCACGCCCGCAGCGCCTTCGGCGTGGCGCAGATCCCGATGGGCGCCTGCGTCGAGATCGAGCTGATCGCCGAGCTGGCAGCATGAGGATCCGCATCCGCCTGCCGCAGGTGCTGGTCGCCGTCGGTCTCGTCTCGCTCGGCGCGGTGGGCTTGGCCGCGATCGCGCAGTACGCGTTCAACATGCAGCCGTGCCCGTGGTGCGTGCTGCAGCGCTTCATCTACATCGTCGTGGGCGTGCTGGCGCTGGTCGCCGCGGTCCTGCCGGGCCTGGGCCGGCGGCTGTTCATCGGGCTGGCGCTGCTGGGCACGCTCAGCGGCATCGCGTCGGCGCTGTGGCAGCAGCTGCACGCGGTCAACGAGGCGTCGTGCGACCTGAGCCTGGCCGAGCGCATCGTCAGCGGCCTGCACCTGGACAGCCTGGTACCGCAGCTGTTCATCGCGTACGCGTCCTGCGGCGACGCGGCGGTGTCGGTGCTGGGCATCCCGTTCGCGGTGTGGAGCTGCCTGATGTACGTGATCCTGGCGTTGCTGCTCGTGTGGTCGCTGCGCGTGTCGCTCAGGTCGCGCTGAGCTCGCGTGGATCCCACCACCTACTACGCCGCGAGCGCCGGCCCCGCGCCCGCGCGTGACGCGCTGCGCGGGCGCGTGGACGCGCAGGTGTGCATCGTCGGCGGCGGCTTCGCCGGCCTGGCCACGGCCATCGGCCTGATCGAGCGCGGGCAGCGCGACGTCGTCGTGCTCGAGGGCGAGACCGTCGGTCACGGCGCCTCGGGCCGCAACGGCGGCTTCGTGTTCGGCGGCTTCAGCCTGGACAACGTGCAGCTGCTGGCCGACCAGGGCCGCGACAACGCCCGCGCGATGTACGGCCTCACGCGCCAGGCCGTGCAGACGATCCGCCGCCGCATCGCGCAGTACGCGATCGACTGCGACGCCGTCGAGGGTGGCGTCCTGCTGGCCAACTGGTTCGACGACGACGCCCTCCTGCGCAAGCGCCAGGACTTCATGGCGCGCGAGTTCGACGTGCACTGGCAGCTCCTGTCGCACGACCAGCTCGGCGCCTTCACGACGTCGCAGCGTTACGCCGGCGGCCTGCTGGAGCCCGACGCGTTCCACTTCCATCCGCTGAAGTACGCGCGCGGCCTGGCGGTGGCCATCGAGCGCGACGGCGGGCGCATCCTCGAACGCTCGCCCGTCACGAGCATCGTCTCGCACGGCGCGTCCGGCGGGCACGAGGTGCATGCCGCGGGCGGCGTCGTGCACGCGCGCCACGTCGTCATCTGCGGCGGCGGCTACCTGCGCGGCGTGTCGCCGCCGCTGGAGCGCGCGATGCTGCCGATCGCCACCTACGTGATGGCCACCGAGCCGCTGGGCGACCGCCTCGCCGGCTCGATCCCGGGCCGCGCCGCGATCTACGACACGCGCTTCTCGTTCGACTACTACCGTCCCCTGCCCGACACCCGCATCCTGTGGGGCGGCCGCATCTCGATCCTCGACCGCGGCGCCGAGCCCATCGCCAAGCTGCTCAAGCGCGACCTGCTCAAGGTCTACCCGGAGCTGGCCGACGTGAAGGTGGACTACGCGTGGGGCGGCCTCATGAGCTACGCGCGCCACCAGATGCCGCAGATCGGCCGCCTGCCCGACGGCAGCTGGCACGCGCTGGGCTTCGGCGGCCACGGCGTGGGCCCGACCACTGCAGCGGGCGAGCTGATCGCCGACGCCATCGCCGCCGGCACGCCGATCCCGCGCGGCTTCGCCGACTACGGACTGCCGCGCGTGTGGGGCAAGGCGGGCATGCTCGCGGCCCAGATGACCTACAACTGGGCCGAGTTCAAGGACTGGTTGAACGGGTGAAGCCGCGGCCCGCGCCGGCGTGCGCGGCGCGGTCGACGCAGGCGTCGAAGCGAGAGCAGCCGCCGCGCGGCCGGCCCGTCAGCTGAACGACGAGCTGCCCATGCGGCCCTTGACCAGCATCGCCAGCGCGATGGCCAGGCGCAGCAGCAGCGCCAGCAGCGGCGCGTGCATCACGCCGCCGACCACGAACGTCGCGACGAAGAACGCCACCCAGAAGCCCACCACGGCCTTCCAGCCCAGGTTCGAGCCGTAAAGCACCGAGAAGGTGATCATCAAGCAGAACGAGAACAGGTGGAACAGCATGGCGTGACGGCGGTGGATGAAGCGAGGCCGGCGTCGCGCGAAACGCGGACATGGCGGGTTCCGCATTCTGTGGGCGCGCTTGCCCGCGGCGATCTCGACGGCAGTGCAGCCGCCCGCCGCAAGTGCCAACTTCTTCTCGGCGGCGCGTCGCACGCGCGGCGCGGCGCGTCAGCGCTGCTTCGCGACGCTGCCTTCCGGCTCGATCCAGCGCGTGCCCGGCTCGCGCCCGGCCGGGAAGGCCAGCTGGTGCAGCCGCTCCGTGCCCGTGTTGGCCAGGGTGTGCGCCACGCCCGCCGGAATGACCAGCACGCTGCCCGCGCGATAGGCCTGCGGCGCATCGCCCTCGAACGTGCACTGCCCCTCGCCCGCCAGGCACACGATCAGTTCCTCGGGGTAGTGGCGACAATTGGAGCGAAGGTGGTCTGCTTTCAATTCTCGTAGTCGTCCCAAGGCCCACTGGCCGCCTTCGGCGCCGAAACCTCGCGCTGGCTCTTGAAGTACGTCTTTGCGAAGTCCTCGGGGTCGTTGCCGTAGAGACGATCGAAGTCCGGCACACGCCCAGCGACGCTTTGGGGCGGCTTCGGAAGCGCGGGCGCACATACGATCCCCGGCAGCTCTTCGCCAGTACGTCCTGGGACGATCTCGGTCGTACCCGATGCGCGTTGCGTTTGATGCAGCAGATGCCCGTCGCGACCCTCGCAACGGAGACTCTGGAAGCCGCCGATGATCTCGCGCAATGAAGTCGCGCGGGCCGGCCGGTGCGCCGGCGTCATCGTTGCGGCGCCTGGTCCCGCGCGCGGTCGAACAGCAGCTGGCCGCCGCGGATCGTGTAGCGCACGTCGGAGAACGCGTCCACGCCGGCGGTCTTCGGGTCGGCGCCCAGCACGGTGAGGTCGCCGTCCATGCCGCGCACGACGCGGCCCAGGCGGCGGTCGACCTTGAACAGCGCGGCGGGCGTGGTCGTGAGCGTGGCCAGGATGTCGTCGAACGTGAGGCCCGACTGCGACAGCTGGCGGAACTCCTCGGAGACGTCGTAGTCGGCGAGGAAGCCCGTGTCGGTGCCGAAGACGAGGCGCACGCCGGCGCGATGCGCGTCGCGCACGAGGCCGCGGATCTGAGCGATGTTGTCGTCCCTGGAGAACAGCTTGAGCGTGGGCACGATCACCGTGTGCCGGCGCGCGAGCTCGGCCACCAGCGCGGCGTCGATGCCGCCCACGACCTCGGGCGAATGGGCCAGCACGTCGACGCCGCTGTCGAGCGCGACGCGCACGCCCTCGAGGTTGGTCGCATGCGAGAACACGAGCGCCCCGCGGCGATGCGATTCGGCGGCCGCGGCGGCGGCGATGTCCAGGCGCATCGGCTGCACCTTGTCGGGCGCGACGATCGAGCCGGTGAACAGCTTGGTGATGTCCGCGCCGGCCGACAGGTTGCGCGCGACGAGGGCGCGCGCCTCGTCGGGCGAGGCCGGCTGCGGCAGCTGCGCGCGCACCTCGGCGGGCAGGTCATCGAGGTAGTACGGGAGCGCGTGCTCGGGGTACAGCGGCAGGCCGGCAGTGCGAATGTGCGGCCCCGCGACCTCGCCGCTGTCGATGCGCCGGCGCAGCGTGCCCGTGACGGCCAGGTCGGAACCGGTGTCGACCACCGACGTGAAGCCCGCGTGGGTCAGCATGTCCTGCAACTGGCGCTCCAGCACGGCCGGCGGCAGGTGCGCCGCGTCCATCCACTTCGGCTCGGTGAAGTGCACGTGGGCGTTCCAGAACCCGGCCAGCACGACGCAGCCGTTGCAGGCCAGCACCGTCGTGCCCTGGGGCAGCGCGACGCGGCGCGCCACCGCCGCGATGCGGCCGTCGTGCACCAGCACGGTGGCGTCGACGATCGCCGCGGCGCCGGGCGCCGGGTAGACCTTGGCGTGCGTGATGGCGAGGTCGGCGGCCGGGCAGGCGACGGTCGTCGCCAGCCCCGCGGCCAGCATGAGGGCGCGTAAAGTCATCGTCGTCTTCCTCCCGTCGCGTCGCCGCGAGCCGGTCCGTTCAAGATTTCGGGCGCGCCCATGGTCGTGCCTCAGCCGACCTGCGACATGACGGCCAGCGGGCGCCCTTCGTTGTCGTCGAAGAAGGCCATCCATTCTTCGCGGCCGTTCTCGTGGCGGTGGATCAGGTGCGGCGCGTGCGTGAAGCGGACGCCGCGCGCGGACAGCGCCGCGTGGGCCGTGCGCACGTCGTCGACCTGGAAGTACAGGATCGAGTCCGACGCCGGCTTCTCGCCCTGCGACAGGAACAGCCGCACGCCGCCGCAGTCGAAGAACGCGAGGTCGCCGAACGAGTACAGGTGCGGCAGGCCCAGCACGTCGCCATACCAGGCGCGCGCTGCCGCGATGTCGGAAACGGTGCGTGCGATCTGGCCGATCGCGCCGAGTCGGATGTCGTTGTCCATGACCTGCTCCTGCGCGTGCAGGCGGCTGTCGCGCCGCACGCCGTTCCATTGGCGCAGCTCCGCGCGGCTCGCGAAGCCGAGCTTCTGGAGCGCGTTGGCCACGTGGTATTTCACCGCGTCGATGCTCACGCCCTGGCCGGCGGCGATCTCGCGGTTGCCGAGTCCGTGCCGCACGGCCTCGACGACGCGCCACTCGCCCGGCGTGAGCACGTCGGGATGGGGCGGGCGTCCGCGGTCGCGGGGGCTGGACATGGCGGCAGCTTAGCGTCGCGCCGCGCGAATTTCCCTACCCGCCACGGCACCCCGCCGTCGCGCAATAGGCCGCCGACGGGACGCCCGGCGCGATGTCGGCGCGCCGCACGCGCTCGAGCGCGCGGTGGCCGTTCTCGATGTAGTGGTCGCGGCCGCGCAGCTCGGCGCCGTTCTCGAACTGCGCCCGCAGCACGTAGCCGCCCTCGCCGCACACGGTGAAGCGCAGCCGCGCACGCTCGCCCGGCTCGAGCGCCGCGCGACCGAGCACCGTCCTGGCGCCGCAGGTCTGCACATCCAGCGCGAGCGACTTCACGCGCTGCCCGGACTCGTTGACGACATCGACCTGGACGTCCCCGTCGCCCCAGCCGCGCATGACCGCCGTGGCCGCGCCGGCCGCGAACCCGACCAGCAGCGGCGCGATGGTCAGCACCACGAAGAAAAGGCCGCGCGTCATCGTTCGCCGCGCGGCTTGCGGGCCACGATCTTGATCTCGGTGATGCCGTTGTCGGGGATCAGCCGCGCCACCTGGATCGCCGTCCACGTCGGGAACGGCGGCTTCAAGAACCGGTTCTTGACGTCGACGATGGCCGGCATCTGCGTCGTGAGGTCGGTGTGGAAGCTGGTGATGTCGACCACGTCGTCCCACGTGACGCCGGCGCGCTGCAGCACGCCGGCCAGGCGCTCGAAGGCGCGCGTGTAGGCGACGCGCAGGTCGGTCTCGCCGGGGCGCACGCCGGCGACCACGCCGGACAGCGTCACCAGGTCGCCGCTGACCACCGCGTCGGCATAGCCCCATTCCTGCTGGAACTTGCGTTCGCCGGGGTCGGGCGACAACGTGACCTGGGCGTCCTGGCGCGCGCCGGCGAACGCGGCGGGCCAGGACAGGAGCGCGGCGGCCCACAGGCAGGCGGCGAGCAATCGGGACGTCATCGGATCCTCCGGCAAGGCGGACGGGCGGGACTCGCCGTCGCTTGGCACGATCCTAAATCCGCATGCCGCGCCGCGCGCCCGCGACGGGCGCGAGCGACGGTTTTCCGGCATCGAACGGCGGCTCGCCAACGACAACGCCCGGGCGAGCCGGGCGTTGTCGAGGACGCGGGACGGCCTCAGATCGCCACGACGCGCTGCCCCTTGATCGCCGCATCGATCGTCTTGCCCTTGCGCGCGCGCTTGCCCGCGTGCGAGGCGAGCGCGGCGCCCTTGAGGTCTTCCTCCTTGGGCTTCTGGCCGCGGCCCAGGCCCAGCACCTTGACGGCGTTGGCGCAGGTGGCCACCGAGACCAGCGGATCCTTGGCGTCGACGTCCATCAGCGTCAGGCCCTTGCCGCCGTTGGACTGCAGCTTGAGCTCGTCGAGCGGGAACACCAGGAGGCGGCTGCTCATGCTCAGGCACGCCACCTGCGTGTGGCCGGCCTGCAGCGGCACCGGCGGCAGCAGGCGATCCTTGTCGTCGATGCTGAGGAAGCTCTTGCCGCCCTTCTGGCGGCTGGTCATGTCGCCGACCTTGGCCAGCAGGCCGAAGCCGCCGGTGTTGGCCAGCAGCAGCGTGACGTCGGCCGCCGCGGCGAAGTAGTGCAGCGGCTGCGTGCCGGGCTCCAGGTCGATCAGCGTGGTGATGGGGGCGCCGTCGCCGCGCGCGCCCGGCAGCGCGCTGACGGCCACCGTGTAGACGCGCCCCGTGCCGCCCTGGTTGCTGCCGAAGACCAGCAGCGTGTCGACGGTGCGGCACTCGAACGTGCCGTACAGCTCGTCGCCCGACTTGAACGCGAAGCCGCCGACCTCGTGGCCGTGCCCCTTCTGCGCGCGCACCCAGCCCTTCATGCTCACGATCACCGTCACCGGCTCGTCGACGATCTTGACCTCGACGACGGCGCGCTTCTCGGCCTGGATCAGCGTGCGGCGGTCGTCGCCGTGCGCCTTGGCGTCGGCCTCGATCTCCTTGATCACGGTGCGCTTGAGCGCGGCCGGGCTGCCGAGGATGTCCTCGAGCTTCTTCTGGTCCTCGCGCTTCTCGGCGAGCTCCTTCTCGATCTTGATCGCCTCGAGTCGCGCCAACTGGCGCAGCCGGATCTCGAGGATGTCCTCGGCCTGGATCTCGGTCAGGCCGAACGCGGCGATCAGCGCGGGCTTGGGCTCCTCGCTCTCGCGGATGATGCGGATCACCTCGTCGATGTTGAGCAGCACGAGCTGCCGCCCCTCGAGGATGTGGATGCGATCGAGCACCTTGCGCAGCCGGTGCTCGGTGCGCAGCTTGACGGTGTGCTGGCGGAACGCGATCCATTCGACGAGGATCTGGCGCAGGCTCTTGAGCGTGGGGCGGCCGTCGCCGCCGATCATCGTGAGGTTGATCGGCGCGGAGCTCTCCAGGCTGGTGTGGGCCAGCAGCGTGTTGACGAGCTCCTGCTGGTCGATCGCGCGGCTCTTGGGCTCGAAGACCAGGCGCACGGACGCCTCGCGATCCGACTCGTCGCGCGCGCCGTCGAGCACCGCGAGCACCGTCGTCTTCAGCTGCAGCTGCTCGGCGCTCAGCGCCTTCTTGCCCGCCTTGATCTTCGGGTTGGTGAGCTCCTCGATCTCCTCGAGCACGCGCTGGGTGCTTGCGCCGGGCGGCAGCTCGGTGACCACCAGCTGCCACTGGCCGCGCGCGAGATCCTCGATCTTCCAGCGCGCCCGCACCTTCAGGCTGCCGCGGCCGGTGGCGTAGGCGTCGCGGATGTCCGCTTCGCTGGAGATGATCTGGCCGCCGCCGGGGAAGTCGGGGCCGGGCAGCGCGGCGTAGAGCTCGTCGTCGCTGAGCTTGTCGTTCTTGATCATCGCGATGGCGGCGTCGGCCACCTCGCGCAGGTTGTGGCTGGGCACCTCGGTCGCGAGACCCACGGCGATGCCGCTGGCGCCGTTGAGCAACACGAACGGCAGGCGCGCGGGCAGCAGGCGCGGCTCGGTGGTCGTGCCGTCGTAGTTCGGCATGAAGTTGACCGTGCCCTCGTCGATCTCGTCGAGCAGCAGGCGCGCGATCGGGTTCAGGCGCGCCTCGGTGTAGCGCATCGCGGCGGCGCCGTCGCCGTCGCGGCTGCCGAAGTTGCCCTGGCCGTCGATCAGCGGGTAGCGCAGGCTGAAGTCCTGCGCCATGCGCACGAGGGCATCGTAGGCCGCGGTGTCGCCGTGCGGGTGGAACATGCCCAGCACGTCGCCGACCACCGCGGCGCTCTTGCGCGGCGCCGGGCCCGAGCGGCTGGCGTCGGTGAACGACAGGCCCTTCAGGTGCATCGCGTACAGGATGCGGCGTTGCACCGGCTTCAGGCCGTCGGAGACGTCGGGCAGCGCGCGGCCCTTGACGACGCTCAGCGCGTATTCGAGATAGGCGCGCTCGGCGTAGTGCGCGAGGGTCAGCGCGTCGCCGCCGCCGTCACCGCCGCCGCCGAACGCGAGGGGAGTCTGTTCCATGGTCAAACCGGGTTCCTTTGTTCGCTCTCATCGCTCGCGGGCGCCGACGCCGGCGCGTGCAGCGGCCCGCGGGACGCCATTGTCCGCGTTCGGGCGCGCGCAGCCCGCGACGAGCCGCAAATTTCATGAGGATTTGTCCGGCCGCGGCGGCCGGCCGGCGGTTCAGTACCGCGACGGTGAGCCCGCGCTCACTGCCCGCAGGCCGAAGGGGCGCAGGACACCACCTCGACCTCGTGGGCATGGTGCGGCATCTTGCGCTGGAGCAACGCCCAGTACAGCTCGAGCACCATGTGGACATGCGCCTCGGTCTCGGCGATGTCGGGCATCTGGCCGCCGGCCCGGCGCACCGTGCCCTCGCCGGCGTTCCACGCGGCCAGCGCGATGTCGATGCCGCCGTAGCGGCGCGTCAGGTCGGCCAGCATGCGCGCGCCGGTGAAGACGTTGGTGCGGGCATCGAGCAGGCGGCGCACGGCGGGCGTCTGGCGCTCCTCGCGCGTGCCGTAGCGGTCGGCCGTCACCGGCGTCAGTTGCATCAGGCCCACCGCGCCGCGCGGCGACACGGCGCGCGGGTTGTAGTTCGATTCGACGGTGATCACCGCCTTGAGCAGCTCCTCGTCGACGCCGGTGGCCTGCGCCGCCTCGTCGAGCACGGGCTGCAGCGCCTTGACGTCGGGCGAGATCTCCAGCCACGTCAGCAGGCCGTCCGTGCCCTGCGTCTTGCCGGCCACGCGCCGGCCATCGGTCTCGCGCAGCACCTGCTCGTAGCGACCGTCGACCTGGCTGCTGGCGAAGTGCGCGACGCCCGCGCCATCGACGTAGCCCCACAGCACGGGCTTGCCCGCGACGGGCACGACCGGGACGATCGGGTCCCCGCGCGCCGCATCGGCGACCGCAGGCACGACCGACGCCGGCTCCAGCGTGCGCGCGCCGCGCGCCTCGGGCACGGCGTCGCAGCCGGCCATCGAGCCGGTCAGCAGCAGGACGGCGGTGGCCGCGTTGAGCAGCGAGCGCTTCATGAGGCGTGCCCGGAGAACGGCGTCTCGAGGCCGGCCTCGACGCGCGCCTGGTACTCGCGATCGAGCAGCGACATCACGACCAGCGTCTCCCAGCCCGCGGCCTCGCCGGTGCCCACGCGCACGCTCTCGCGCAGCCGGCCTTCCTCGACGAAGCCCTCGCTGGCATACAGCCGCAGCGCGCGCGCGTTGAGCGACTTCACATCCAGCCAGAAGCGGTGCGCGGCGAGGTCGCGGAACGCCAGCTGCTTGAGCATGCGCACGCACGCCCGACCGAGGCCGCGGCCCTGCGTCTGCAGCACGATGCGCTTGAGCTCGACGGAGCGGTTCGGATTGCGGCAGCCCTGCAGGATCACGAAACCGATCGACTCCCACCGCTCGCCGCCCTCGACGATGAAGTGGCGCGAATCCGGAAAGCGGATCGCGCCTTCGTGCTGCGTGCGCTCCCACGGCGTGATGAACACGAGGTTGCGCGCGTCCTGCTCCACCGACACGACGAAGTCGAGGTCGGACAGCATCGTCGGACGAATCCGCAGATGGGCGCTCTCGGCGATCTCGGAGGTGGGCATCGGGAGGACGGAAGCAGGAACGTGGAGAAGACGGACGGACGGCGGACAACGACCTCGGGCCGGATCGCACGACGGCCGAGCATGCTCGACCGCCGCCCGGGCGACGGAGCGTGGATTATGGAAAGGATCGCAGAACGGGGCGCCGGGCAATCCCCGATGAACGCGGGATTTCTGCACGTTTTGACGCCCTGCCTGGATAAGGTGCGCACCGGCGCGGCAGGTTCCCGCCACCGAGTCGCTGGTTATGTAAGCGGATGAATCCGCTAAGGCGGGCCGCACGGGGGGCGGCGTCGGGCACTCGACAGGAGCGCTGCGACCGGGGAGATGTCGATCCACGGTGCAGCGCGACCGTGAGCGTCGAGAAGCGTGTTGCCTGGTTCGCGGGCGCTCACGTCATTGCGTAGGCGAGTACGCGATCGGGGGGTCTCGTGCGCAAGTGCGCAATGGCGTGCGAGCGCCGTGGCGCACGCCACCCGCATGTGCTCACGCGTGCGTCCGCGTGCGCGTACCCGGGCGTCACGCCCGCCCTCGCGGGCAGGCGCGCGACGTGAAATCAGGCGTCGATCTCGACCGCTTCTCCGCGCAGTCCCATGCGAGCCCAAGATGCTCGCATCGCCCGGCTGCGCGTGCGCCTGCATCCGCGCACGCGGGCGTCACGCGCACGCCCGCGCCACGCGGGCACGCACACGGCGTCCAATCAGACGCTGATCTCGACCGCGTCTCCGCGCAGTCCCATGCGAGCCCAAGATGCTCGCGTCGCCCGGCTGCGCGTGCGCCTGCGTCCGCGCACGCGGGCGTCACGCGCACGCCCTCGCAGGCACGCGCGCACGCGCCGTCCCATCAGATGTCGATCTCGACCGCGTCCCCGCGCAGTTCCATCAGCTCGCGACGCGCGTGCGCCTCGCCCTTGCCCATCAGGCGCGTGAACGAGCCTTCGGTCTGCACCAGATCCAGCTGGCCCAGCTCGACCCGCAGCAGGCGGCGCGTCTCGGGGTTCAGCGTGGTCTCCCACAGCTGGTCGGCGTTCATCTCGCCCAGGCCCTTGAAGCGGCCGATCTTCCAGGAGTCCTCGCGCGCGCCTTCCTTGCGCAGCTTGTCGAGCGTGGCCTCGAGCTCGCCCTCGTCGAGCGCATAGATCTTGGCGGCGGGCTTGCGGCCGCGCGCCGGGGCGTCGATGCGGTACAGCGGCGGCTTGGCGACGAACACGTGGCCACGCGCCACCAGTTGCGGGAAGTGCCGGAAGAACAGCGTCAGCAGCAGCACCTGGATGTGCGAACCGTCGACGTCGGCGTCCGACAGGATGCAGACCTTGCCGTAGCGCAGGCCGGAGAAATCCGGCGTGTCGTTGGGGCCGTGCGGGTCGACGCCGATGGCCACCGCGATGTCGTGGATCTCGTTGTTGGCGAACAGGCGGTCGCGCTCCACCTCCCAGGTGTTGAGCACCTTGCCGCGCAGCGGCAGGATGGCCTGGGTCTCCTTGTCGCGGCCCATCTTGGCGGAGCCGCCGGCCGAATCGCCCTCGACCAGGAAGACTTCGTTGAGCGTGAGGTCGCGGCTCTCGCAGTCGGTGAGCTTGCCGGGCAGCACGGCCACGCCGGAGCCCTTGCGCTTCTCCACCTTCTGGCTGGCCTTCTGGCGCGCCTGGGCCTGGCGGATGACCAGCTCGGCCAGCTTGCGGCCGTACTCGACGTGCTGGTGCAGCCACAGTTCGAGCGCGGGCTTTGTGAACGCCGACACCAGCCGCAGGGCGTCGCGGCTGTTCAGGCGCTCCTTGGTCTGGCCCTGGAACTGCGGGTCGAGCACCTTGGCCGACAGCACGAAGCTGGCACGCGAGAACACGTCCTCGGGCATCAGCTTGACGCCCTTGGGCATCAGGCCGTGCAGCTCGATGAAGCTCTTGACCGCGGTGAACAGGCCGTCCTTCAGGCCGGACTCGTGCGTGCCGCCCGCCACGGTCGGGATCAGGTTGACGTAGCTCTCGCGCACCGCCGCGCCGTCATCGGTGAACGCAACGCACCAGCTGGCGCCCTCGCCCTCGGCGAAGTTCTCGGACTCGTTGGCGCCGGCGAAGCGCTCGCCCTCGAACAGCGGGACGATGGGCTCGGCCGTCAGCGTTTGCTGCAGGTAGTCGCGCAGGCCGCCCTGGTACAGCCAGGTCAGCACCTCGGGCTCCTTGCCCGCCTTCTCGATGGTGAGCGTGACCGTGACGCCCGGCATCAGCACCGCCTTGCTGCGCAGCAGGTGCACCAGTTCGCCGCGCGGCAGCTCGGCGCTCTCGAAGTAGCGCGGATCCGGCCACACCGTGACACGCGTGCCGTGCTTGCGCTCGCCCGCGGCGAGCTTGCGCACCTCCAGCGGCACGACGACGTCGCCGCCCGAGAACGTGAGCGCGGCGAACTGGCCTTCGCGGCAGACCGCCACTTCCAGCTTCCTGGCCAGCGCATTGGTGACGCTGACGCCCACGCCGTGCAGGCCGCCCGAAAAGCTGTACGCCCCGCCGCTGCCCTTGTCGAACTTGCCGCCCGCGTGCAGGCGCGTGTAGACGATCTCGATGACCGGCACCTGCTCCTCGGGGTGCAGGCCGAACGGGATGCCGCGGCCGTCGTCGTCGATCGTGACCGAGCCGTCGGCGTGCAGGACGACCGCGATGCGCTTGCCGAAGCCGGCCAGGGCCTCGTCGGCGGCGTTGTCGATCACTTCCTGGACGATGTGCAGCGGGTTGTCCGTGCGGGTGTACATGCCCGGCCGCTGCTTGACGGGCTCCAGCCCCTTCAGGACGCGGATGGAGGCTTCGCCGTACTCGCCGGCTTGCTTGGATTTGTTGGCGCCTGCTGCGCCCGATTTCGTGGCCATGGACGTGATTCTAGGATCGAAGCGTGACGACCTCGCGTGGAAAATATGTACATAAACACAGGAATTTCCACCGGGGACTTCCGGCCGCCGGACTTAGAGTGACGTCATGGAACCCGCCACCGCCCCCTGCGTCGACCCGCACGCCGCCGCCCCGCCGTCCGACTGGATCGTGCGCTGGACGCCCTTGCTGCCGCCCGCCGCGCACGTGCTGGACGTCGCCTGCGGCCGCGGGCGCCACACGCGCTGGCTCGCCGCGGCCGGGCATCGCGTGACGGCAATCGACCGCGACCCGGCGCTGCTGGTGCCGCTGGCCGCGCTGGCCGAGACGTTGCAGGCCGACCTCGAGGCCGCGCCCTGGCCCTTGCCCGGCCGCCGCTTCGACGCGGTCGTCGTCACGAACTACCTGTGGCGGCCGCTCCTTCCGGCGCTGCTGGCCGCCGTGGCCCCCGGCGGGCTGCTGATTTACGAAACCTTTGCACAAGCGCACGCGGCCCTGGGACGCCCGCGGCGGCCCGAATTCCTGCTGCGGCCGGGTGAGCTGGTCGACGTCCTGCGCAACTGTTCCGACACGACCGCGCAGGACACTTTCCCCTCTGGAGAATGGCAGGTCATCGCGTTCGAGGAGGGCCGCCTGCCGGCCCGCGGCGAGAGCCCCGATCGGGAGGTCCAACGCATCGTCGCGCGCCGTGGCGGCGCGGCATCGGCGCCCGTCAATCTTCTGGCGCCGCCGGGCTAAAATCGTCGGATTGCCGGCGCCGCGCGCGCCCGGCCTCCGCAGCTTTCGAGGAATGCGAATGGAAAGAATTGTCGGCAGCATGGTGGCGCTCGTCACCCCGATGCACGAGGACGGCAGCGTCGACTACGCCGCGCTGCGTGCATTGGTCGACTGGCACATCGCCGAGGGCACCGACTGCATCGTCGCCGTGGGCACCACGGGCGAATCGGCCACGGTCAACGTCGAGGAGCATGTCGAGGTCATCCGCGTGTGCGTCGAGCACGCCGCCGGCCGCATCCCCATCATGGCCGGCGCGGGCGCCAACTCCACGCAGGAAGCCATCGAGCTGTCCAGGCACGCCAAGCGCGTGGGCGCCTCCTGCACGCTGCAGGTCGTGCCGTACTACAACAAGCCGTCGCAGGAAGGCATGTACCGCCACTTCGCCAAGATCGCGGAGTCGGTGGACATCCCCGTGGTGCTGTACAACGTGCCCGGCCGCACCGTGGCCGACATGCAGCACGACACCGTGGTGCGGCTGGCCCAGGTGCCCGGCATCATCGGCATCAAGGAAGCCACCGGCAGCATCGAGCGCGCGGGCTGGCTGCTGCGCGCGGTGCCCAACTCGTTCTCGGTCTACTCCGGCGACGACAGCACCGCCGTCGCGCTGATGCTGATGGGCGGCCACGGCAACATCAGCGTCACGGCCAACGTCGCCCCGCGCCTGATGCACGAGCTGTGCGCCGCCGCGCTCGCGGGCGATGCGCGCCGCGCCACCGAGCTGCACCTGAAGCTGCTGCCGCTGCACAAGAACCTGTTCTGCGAGCCCAGCCCGGCGCCGGCCAAGTTCGCGCTGTCGCGCCTCGGCCGCTGCCGCCCCACCCTGCGCCTGCCGCTGGTCGAGATGACCGATGCCGGCAAGGCCATCGTGACCGCGGCCCTGGCCGACTGCGGCATCGCCTGAGCGGGCCGCCACGACTCGACGACAGCCGGCAGCCCGCGGGCACCGGCATTCCCAGGCACGCGACCTTCGCGACCTCTGCGACAATCCCCGGCCCGGAACTTCCGGCCAGACCACGACCCTGATGCACATGACCACCCTCTCCCCGACGCGCCTGTTCCATCCCACGCCCCTGCGCGTCGCCACCGTGACGCTGTGCTTCATGCTGGGCGGATGCACGATCGTCGGCGATTGGTTCTCCCACGGCGACACCGACTACAAGGGCGCGTCCAAGCGCACCCAGCCGCTGGAAGTGCCGCCCGACCTGACGCAGTTGCAGAAGGATTCGCGCTACCTGCCGCAAGGCGGCGTGGTCACGGCGTCCGACCTGAACAAGCCCGCCGGCGCCGCGCCGGCCACGCCGGGCACCGCCGCGCCCGCCCCCACGCCCGCCAACGCCGAGGTGGCGCTCGCCGCCGCGGGCAACCTGCACCTCGAGCGCAACGGCGACCAGCGCTGGCTGTCGACGTCGGACGCGCCGGAGAACGTGCTGCCGAAGGTGCGCGCGTACTGGCTGTCGCAGGGCTTCGCCCTGACCATCGACGAGCCCAAGACCGGCATCCTCGAGACGGACTGGAAGGAAACCAAGAACAAGCTGCCCTCCGACGGCGTCCGCAACTTCCTGTCGAACATGATCGACAGCCTGTCGGATTCGGGCCTGCGCGATCGCTACCGCACGCGCCTGGAGCGCCGCGCCGACGGCGGCACCGAGATCTACGTGACGCACTTCGGCGCCATCGAGGAGACGTCCGGCAAGACCACCAGCGTGCAGACGGCCGACGTCCATTGGATGCCGCGCAAGTCCGATCCGGGCCTCGAGGCCACGCAGCTGAGCCAGCTGATGCTGAGCCTGGCGGGCGTGACCAGCACCAATGTCGCGACCGCGTCCAAGAGCGGCTTCTCGTTCCACTTCGGCGACGACGACACCACCGCCGCCAGCGCCCCGGTCAGCGGCCGCATCGTGCCGAGCGCGGCGATCAGCCGCCCCGCCGACACCGGCGCCGCCGCGCGTGCCCGCGTGGTCGACGGCCAGCCGGCCGCGACGATGCAGGTCGACGACAACTTCGACCGCTCGTGGCGCCGCATCGGCCTGGCGCTGGACCACGGCGGCTTCACCGTCGAGGACCGCGATCGCGCGCAGGGCCTGTACTACGTGCGCTACGTCGACGCCAAGGAAGCCGCCAAGGACGAACCGGGCTTCCTTTCGAAGTTCACGTCGTGGTTCGGCAAGGGCGGTCCGTCGCCGGTGGGCAAGTACCGCATCCAGATCAAGGCGCCGGGCGACACCGCCACGGTCACGGTGCTCAACGACCAGGGCCAGCCGGACAACAGCGCGAACGCGCAGCGCATCGTGGCGCTGCTGGTCGACGAACTGAAGTAAGGCCCCGGCGCCTCGCGCCAAATGAGAAGGCCGCCCCCGGGCGGCCTTCGTCGTTTGCAGCGCCTGTTTGCCGGCGCCGAAGTCAATCCCCTCGTGACCCCTTGACAGGGCCTCCCGCGGAATTGACTCCAACCTTGCAGGGATTCAACCTGCCTTCAGCATTCGGACATGAAAAAGCCGCCCGAAGGCGGCTTCTCATATTTCGAGACGCTGCGCTCGCGAGGAGCGCAGATCCGGAAATTACTTGCTGGCAGCGGTAACGGCGGCCGAAGCGGCAGCCATCGCGCCCGTGGCGGCCGACGAAGCGGCGTCCATCGCCGACGAGGCGGCAGCGGCGGTCGACGAGGCGGCGTCAGCAACCGACGAAGCGGCAGCAGCGACCGACGAAGCGGCAGAGGCGGCAGCGTCAGCGGCCGGGGCAGCGGGGGTCTCGGCCGGCTTGTTGCAAGCGGCCAGAGCGGCGACGGCGATCAGAGAGGCCAGGAGCGTCTTGTTCATGAATTTCCTCGAAGAAAAATTTTGGGTTCGAACCATTACCGGTAATCCAGATACTCGCCCTCACGGCAGGTATCCGAGCAAAAGACAGCAGGCAAGCTCGAGCATTTCCTGTGCCTAGCCCGCCATTATACCCATCAATACGGAACCTTTTCAGAGCCCCAGTGTCACTGCCGCAAAACCGGGGCTGGCACGTTGCGAAATCGCATCAAAGTCCTCGCGGGCCCGTTGGCGATCGACGCGGTCGAAACCGATGCGACCGCGCAGGTGTTCAGGGTCGAACACGCGCAAGGCCTGGTCGTCGCTGTCGATCCAGATCGTGGGCAACTGCGCGGTGTGCGCCTCGTCGGGCACGAGGCACTGCACCACGTGCGCCCAGTCGCGACGCCATGCGACGAAGCGAGGATGGCGGCGCTCCACCACCGCCCAGTCGCGCGCGATCATCACGAGTTGCCGACCCGGCATGCGCGCCCAGTGCGAGAGCCGCTCTACCAACGCCGCCTCGCCGAGCGGCCAACTCGCGTAGTCCTCGTCGCACCAGCACACGCGGCGCGTGCCGTTCTCGCTGGCCGCGGCCATCGCGTCGCGCACCGCCTGCGCGAACTCGGGCGCGCCCTCGAAGCCGTGGCCGCCCGCCGCGGGCTTCGCGTCGCGCGGGCCCGTGTCGTCGTCCATCGCACCCGGCCGCTGCGCCGCGTCGTCAATCGTCATGTGCCCATCCCTGCGCCACCCAGTCGGCCACCACGGCCTGCGCGTCGGGCGACAGCCGGGTGCAATCCTTGGCCGCCAGTCGCCGCGCGTCGGCCAGCTCGCGCATCAGGCGCGCATCGCGGCCGGCCGCATCGAACGACTCGCCGTTGATGAAGACGTGCCGATCGTCGTACATCATGCGCGTGCGCCGATCCAGCCGCAAGCCGACGCCCACGCCGCGCTCGGCGCCCGACTCGAACCACACCTGCGGCTTGGGCTCGGTCATCACCTCGCCGAGCGCGCGCGCCAGTTGCGACGGATCCTTCAGCAGGCGGTCGACGGCCTTGCGCGCGAACGCGTCGAGCGCCGCGGGCAGGCGCGCGGGCGTCTCGGTGGCGCTGCGCGGCGGGTCGCGGAAGTGCGGCTCGTCGGGATCGCCCTCGACGTCGTCGAGCACGCGCTGCAGCAGCTCGCGCGCCAGCTCGGTGCCCATCGGCGTGCGAAAGCCGATCGAGCAGGTCATGCACTCGTCCTCGGCGACGCCGTCGTGGCCCCATCGCGGCGGCACGTACAGCATGTCGCCCGGGCCCAGCACCCATTCGTCGGTGGGCTCGAAGCGCTCGAGGATGCGCACCGGCAGGCCATCGACGAAGGACGCGTCGTCCACGGGCCCGACGCGCCAGCGCCGGTGGCCGTGCACCTGCAGCAGGAAGACGTCGTACGAATCGATGTGCGCGCCGACGCCGCCGCCCGGGCTCGCGTACGAGATCATCAAGTCGTCGACGCGCGCGTCGGCCACGAAGCGGAAGCGCTGCAGCAACTCGTGTGCGGCCTGCACGTGCAGGTCGACGCCCTGCACCAGCATCGTCCAGCCACGTTGCGACAGCGGCGGCAGCGCGCGGCGCGCGAACGGGCCGTGCTTCAGCTGCCAGCCCTCGGGCAACGGCTTCTTCGACCGGGCCCGCGGCTTGGCGGGCGCCTCATCCTGGATCACGAGCCGCGATTCGACGTCGTCACGCGACGCCAGCTCGAAAAGCTGCGCCGGCGTGACGGGCGACAGAGGCGCGTCGTCCGCGCCCCGCAGCGGCAACGCGTTGCGGATCAGCAGCGGCCGCTTCTGCCAGACGTCGCGCATGAAGGCCGCGGGCGACAGGCCGCCCAGCAGCGCGAGGGGTTCACGGAGGTTCATCGCGCCATTGTCCCTGCTCGCCGACCGGGCCGCCGCGCCGCGTGCACCGGACGGGCACGCGCGCCTCGTAAAATTCGCCGATGAACATCACCGCCCCCTGCGTCGTCACGCTCACCTGGCAGCTCTCGGACGCCCAGAACGCGCCCATCGACGAGCTCACCGAGCCCACCGAGTTCTTCTTCGGCGGCGACGACCTGCTGCCCAAGGTCGAGGAAGCCCTCGACGGCCAGGCCGCCGGCTACGACCTGCAGATCCAGCTGGAGCCCGAGCACGCGTTCGGCGACTACCACTCCGAGCTCGTCTGCTTCGAGGATCGTGCGCTGTTCCCCGAGGGCGTCGAGGTGGGCATGCAGTTCGAGGGCCTGCCCGACGGCGCCGCCACGCCCGACATGCCCGAGGACGCCGTCTACACCGTCACCGAGGTCTACCCGTCGCACGTCGTCCTGGACGGCAACCACCCGCTCGCCGGCATGGCGCTGCGCATGCACATCCAGGTGCGCGCCGTGCGCGCCGCGACGGCGAAGGAGATCGAGGACAAGAGCGTGCAGGACGACGCCGCGGGCCTGCTGCAGGTGCTGCCGCCGAAGGACAAGTCGCAGCTGCATTGAGCGCCTCGCGCGCTCGCCCGCGGGCGTGACGCCCGCGCGTGCGCGAGCCCCCCGTCAGTCGAAGACGCGCAGGCTCACGCGCTCGCACTCGAATTCGACGGTCGTTCCCGCCGGCAGGTCGACGCCCGCGCATTCGATCTTGAAGCCCAGCACGTCGACGATGCCCTGATCGGGATCGACGAGTCGACCGCAGCCTCGCCACGACCAGTCGTTGTGGCCCCCGCCGACCCACGCTTCGAGCTGCTGCACCGAGCGCTCGGCCTTCAGAGCGGCTGGCCAGTCGTCGAGGCAGGCGGCGACCAGGGCGCCGTCGCCCGACAAGGCGTTGTGCACGTGCTCGCCGGGCTGCAATCGACAGGGCCAGCAGAACACGGTGACCTGCGCCAGCCCGCTGGACAGGGTCACGCTGGCGGACTCGCCGAACTGGTCGACCCGAACGACCTCCAGGCTGTCCAGCGAGGAGGTCAATGCTTGCCCGTCGACCCGAACCCGCCCGCGCCCCGATGCGACGCGTCGAAGTCCTCGACCACGCGGAACGTCGCCTGCACCACCGGCACGATCACCATCTGCGCGATGCGCTCCATCGGGTTGACGGTGAACTCAGTCTGGCCGCGGTTCCAGCAGCTGACCATCAGCTGGCCCTGGTAGTCGGAGTCGATCAGGCCGACGAGGTTGCCCAGCACGATGCCGTGCTTGTGGCCGAGGCCCGAGCGCGGCAGGATCATCGCGGCCAGGCCGGGGTCGGCGATGTGGATCGACAGGCCCGTGGGGATCAGCGCGGTCTGGCCGGGCGCGAGGACGACGGGCGCGTCGAGGCAGGCGCGCAGGTCGAGGCCGGCGCTGCCGGGCGTTGCGTAGGCCGGCAGGGTGTCGGCCATGCGGGCGTCGAGCACCTTCAGATCGATGACGGTCATGAGGACGGAGTCGGTTGGAAAAACGGGAGGCGGCGCGGCGCGGTCAGGCCGCGATGCGCTTGGCGATCTCTTCGACGAGCTGGCGCGCCAGCGTGAGCTTGTCGGCGTTGGGCAGCTCGCGCTCGCCCTGGGCGTCGACCAGCACCAGCGCGTTGTCGTCGCGGCCGAAGGTGGCGGGGCCGAGGTTGCCGACGATCAGCGGCACGTTCTTGCGCTGCAGCTTCTCGCGGGCGTGCTTGAGCAGGTTCTCGCTCTCGGCGGCGAAGCCCACGCAGTAGGGCCGCGGCGACAGGCGCGCCACGTCGGCGAGGATGTCGGCGTTCTCGGTCAGCTCGAAGGTGGGCGCCACCTTCTTGCCGTCCTTCTTGATCTTGTGCTCGTTCATTTGCGCGGGACGCCAGTCGGCGACGGCCGCGGTGGCGACGAAGACGTCGCTGCCCTGCGCGAGCGGCAGCACGGCCTCGTGCATCTGGCGCGCGCTCTGCACGTCGACGCGGTGCACGCCGCGCGGCGTGGGCAGGTGCACCGGACCGGCCACCAGCGTGACGTCGGCGCCGGCTTCCTGCGCGGCGCGCGCGATCGCGAAGCCCATCTTGCCGCTGGAATGGTTCGTGATGCCGCGCACCGGGTCGATCGCCTCGAAGGTCGGGCCGGCGGTGACGAGGATGCGCTTGCCGCGCAGGCGCTTGGGCTGGAAGAACGCGATCAGCTCGTCGCGCAGGTCGACGGCCTCGAGCATGCGGCCCTCGCCGAACTCGAGGCAGGCCTGCTCGCCGACGTCCGGCCCCAGCAGCGTCGTGCCGTCGGCCTGCAGCTGCGAGACATTGCGCTGCGTGGCCGGATGCGCCCACATCTCGCGGTTCATCGCCGGGGCCAACAGCAGCGGCACGCGGTCGGCCGGACGCGCCAGGCACAGCAGCGACAGCAGGTCGTCGGAGCGGCCCTGCACCAGCCTGGCCATGAAGTCGGCACTGGCCGGCGCGACGAGGATCGCATCGGCCTCGCGCGACAGGTTGATGTGCGCCATGTTGTTGTCGGGCCGCGCGTCCCACTGGCTCGCGTAGACCGGGCGGCCCGTCAGCGCCTGCATCGTCACCGGCGTGATGAACTGCTCCGCGCCGGCGGTCATCACCACCTGCACCGTGGCGCCGGCCTTGCCCAGGAGGCGGGCGAGATCGGCCACCTTGTAGCAGGCGATGCCGCCCGAGAGGCCCAGCACGATGTGCTTGCCTGCGAGATCCTTGCGTTCGTTCATGGGGCGCAATGTAGCGTGATCGCGTGATCAGGTCGGGTGGCAGATGAACGACGCCCTCGGGCAGCGAGGGTCACTCCCCGAGCCAATCCGAGCTCTCCCTCGGGGGGCAGCGACGGGAGGAGCAAGGGGGCCGACATTCAGGCGCCGTGGCACTTCTTGAACTTCTTGCCGCTGCCGCAGAAGCACGGATCGTTGCGGCCCGGCAGCTTCTCGGCGACGCGCGTGGCGGGCTTGGGCGCGTTCTGCACCCAGTAGCAGCGCAGGTCCTGCACGGCGAACAGCGCTTCCTGGATCAGGTCCTCGCGCTCCAGCTTCTCGCCGGGGAACATCTCCTCGCGCAGCTTGTCGAGCTCGGCCTGGTCGTGCAGCGTCAGCATGACGATGCGCATCGTCGTCTCGTCGAACAGCTGGCCGGTCTCGGTCTCGACGTCCTGCTCGGGCCATTCGTCCTTGAAGTTCTGCAGCACGTCCATGAAGCCGTGCGCCCAGACCTCGCCGGTGAGCGGGATCTCCTCGTCCTCGGTACCGGGGGCGATGGTGCCGTCCTCGACCAGCCTGGCCTTGTCCTCGTCCGTCCACTCGAGCATGACGGGCGCGAGGCGCAGCTCGTCGACGGCGTCCATCAGCAGCTCCGGGTCGAGCTGCTTGAGCAGCACCGTCCAGCGCGTCTGCAGGACGGCGGTGGCCTCGCGGTCGGCCTCGGGGTCGCCGAAGGCGCGGCTCCACGAATCGCCCAGCAGGCGGTCGCGCCAGTCCATCACCGTCAGCGCGCGCGGGCCGGCGGCCAGCGCCGTCATCGCACCGTCCAGCCATTCCAGCGACACGTGCTCGTCGAAGCCGGCCAGCTGCTCGCACAGCTGCTGAAGGCGGTCGAGGTCGGCGTCGGTGTTGGTCGGGTAGTGGACGAGGTGGGTGAACGGGGTGGTCATGGCGCGCATGTGGAAGGCGGGAGCGGCCGACATTTTCTCATGCCGGTCGCTCCCGCCCGCGCTCACGCAGGCGCGCGCGGCGGCGCGACGCGCTCAGTGGCGCGGGAAGCCGCGCAACGGCGCCGGGTTCAGGCGCGCCATCAGCCAGCCGTCGACGTACACGCCGTCGCGCAGCGCCTCGCAGCGCCGCACGCCTTCGCGCACGAAGCCGAAGCGCTCGTACAACGCCTGCGCGCGCCGGTTGTCGGCGAAGACGTCGAGCTCGATGCGCAGCAGTCCCAGCCAGTTGTCGCCGTAGTCGCACAGCGCGCGCATCAGCAGCTTGCCGACGCCGCGGCCCTGCCAGTCGGCGGCCACGTTGATGCCCAGCAGCATCGAATGGCGCTTGCGCGGCGACATGCCGATCGGATGCAGGCCCGCCGCGCCGACGACCTCGCCGTCGGCCTCCGCGACGATCTGCACGTGCTGCGAGCCGGGCGCGCCGCTGTCCGTCAGGCGCGCCTTCCAGTGCTCCTCGCTGGCGTGCGGCATCTGCAGCAGGTTCGGGAACACGTCGGGGTGGTCCATCATCCTGGCGAAGGCCGCGGCGTCGGACACGCGCGTGCGGCGCACCGCCACGCCCGGCGGGGCGGCGAAGTCGGCGGGGGTTTCAGGTCGGCTCATGAACATCTCCTCGTGGGGGTGCCTGGGTCGGCGGCTGCGAAAAGCACAAGGCCCGCGGGTGGCGGGCCTTGTGGATGGAATCGGCGGCGATGAAGTCAGGAACGGCCCGGGCCCGGACTTCGCGAGGGGATACCGACGACGTGCGCTTTGCGCATCGTCGCGGCGGCGCCATGCGACATCCGGCCTAGCGCGCGCGATGCCGCCCCCGCGCGCCGGGCGGCGCAGGCGATGGAGGCGAAGGCGGTGGCGCGGGTCATGCGCCCCAGTCTGCGGGCAAAGCGCCGCAGCGTCAAGGCAGCCGATTCAGCGCGGACGCGACGGCTTGGCGAAGACGATGCGCCGCAACGCGCGCAGCTGCGGTCGCAGCCACGACGGCGAGCGCCCGCCCGCCAGCGCGCGCAGGGCGACGACGCGGCGGATCAGCGGCTTGGAGGAGAGCGGCATGGGCCCAGTCTGGGCGCGGGCCGCGGGGTCGTCAAGACGGGCGGAGGCTATCCGCGACGGCGCGCGATCACGCGAAGCGATCGCGAAGCGGTCGCGCGCGGGGGCGCGTGACGCGAGCGCGCATGCGTGACGCGGACGCCGGCGCGCGCCGGGCGTCCGCGCGCGACGCGTCAGGCGCGTTCCTGCACCCAGCCCTGCACGCTGGCGAGCGCGCCTGCGAGCTTGGACGCGTCGGTGCCGCCGGCCATGGCCATGTCCGGCTTGCCGCCGCCCTTGCCGCCGACCTGCTGGGCCACGAAGTTGACGAGCTCGCCGGCCTTGATGCGGCCGATCGAGTCGGCGGTGACGCCGGCCGCGATCTGCACCTTGTCGCCGTCGACGGCGGCCAGCACGATGGCCGCGGTCTTGAGCTTGTCCTTCAACTTGTCCATCGTCTCGCGCAGCGCCTTTGCGTCGGCGCCATCGAGCTTGGCGGCCAGCACCTTCAGGCCCTTGATGTCGACGGCCTGCGAGACGAGCTCGTCGCCCTGCGCCGACGCCAGCTTGGCCTTGAGCCGCTCGAGTTCCTTCTCGAGCGCCTTGACGTGGTCGAGCACGTGCGCGAGGCGCGCCGGCACTTCGTCGGGCGAGGCCTTGAGCGTGGCGGCGACCTCGTCGACCGTGCTTTCCAGCGACTGCAGGTACGCGAGCGCATTCGCGCCGGTGACGGCCTCGACGCGCCGGATGCCGGCCGCGACGCCCGACTCCGCGACGATCTTGAACAGCCCGATGTCGCCCGTGCGCTCGACGTGCGTGCCGCCGCACAGCTCCTTGCTGGAGCCGATGGTCAGCACGCGCACCTCGTCGCCGTACTTCTCGCCGAACAGCATCATCGCGCCGGACTTCTGCGCGTCGTCGATGGCCATCACCTGCGCGTTGGCGGCGGCGTTGGCCAGCACCTCGGCGTTGACGATCTCCTCGACCTTGCGGATCTGCTCGGCCGTCATCGGGCCGGTGTGCGCGAAGTCGAAGCGCGTGCGCTCCGGGTTCACGAGCGAACCTTTCTGCTGCACGTGAGCGCCGAGGACCTCGCGCAGCGCCTTGTGCATCAGGTGGGTGGCGCTGTGGTTGCGCACGGTCTTGGCGCGGCGCTCCACGTCGACCTTCGCGACGAACGAGTCGCCCACGGTCACGGTGCCCTCGACGATGCGGCCGTGGTGGCCGAACACGTCGGCCTGGATCTTGAGGGTGTCCTCGACCAGCATGCGCGTGGTGGCGTTGCGCAGCTCGCCCGTGTCGCCCACCTGGCCGCCGCTCTCGGCGTAGAACGGGGTCTGGTCGAGCACGACGACGGCGTCGTCGCCGGCCGTCGCGGAGTTCACCGGGCTGCCGTCGACGTACACGCCGACGACCTTGACCGTCTCCAGCACCAGCTGCTCGTAGCCGTGGAAGGCCGTGGGCACGCCGCTGTAGGCCAGGCCCTGGGCCATCTTGAACTTGCCGGCCTGGCGGCCGCGTTCCTTCTGTTCCTCGAGGAGGCGATTGAAGCCGCCCTCGTCGACGGTCACGCCGCGCTCGCGGCAGACGTCGGCCGTCAGGTCGACCGGGAAGCCGTAGGTGTCGTGCAGCTTGAACGCCGTCTGGCCGTCGATCTGCCTGGCACCGCCGGCCAGCGCCGACTCCAGCAGTTCCATGCCGGTGGCGATCGTCTTGAAGAAGCGCTCCTCTTCCTGTTGCAGCACTTCCGTGACGCGCGCCTGCGCGGCGCGCAGCTCGGGATAGGCCTCGCCCATCTCGGCCGACAGCGCGGCCACCAGCTTGTGGAAGAACGGGGTACGCGCGCCCAGCTTGTAGCCGTGGCGGATCGCACGGCGCGCGATGCGGCGCAGCACGTAGCCGCGGCCCGCGTTGCCCGGGATCACGCCGTCGACGACGGTGAACGAGCAGGCGCGGATGTGGTCGGCGATGACCTTGAGCGACGGCGACTCCTTGTCGCAGTCGCCGCCGTTCGGCGTCGCCTCGTCGACGGCCTTCTTGGCCGCGGCGAGCAGGTTCACGAACAGGTCGATCTCGTAGTTCGAGTGCACGTGCTGAAGCACGGCGGCCAGGCGCTCCAGGCCCATGCCGGTGTCGACGCTGGGCTTGGGCAGCTTGTGCATCACGCCGTCTTCGGTGCGGTTGAACTGCATGAAGACGTTGTTCCAGATCTCGATGTAGCGGTCGCCGTCCTCGCCGGGCGAGCCCGGGGGGCCGCCTTCGATCTCGGGGCCGTGGTCGTAGAAGATCTCCGTGCACGGGCCGCACGGGCCGGTGTCGCCCATCATCCAGAAGTTGTCCGACGCGTAGCGCGCGCCCTTGTTGTCGCCGATGCGCACGATGCGCTCGGCCGGCACGCCCACCGTCTTGTTCCAGATCTCGTAGGCCTCGTCGTCCTCGGCGTAGACCGTCACCCACAGCTTGTCGGTGGGCAGCTTGAAGTGCACGGTCAGCAGCTCCCAGGCGTAGCTGATCGCGTCCTTCTTGAAGTAGTCGCCGAACGAGAAGTTGCCCAGCATCTCGAAGAACGTGTGGTGGCGCGCGGTGTAGCCGACGTTGTCCAGGTCGTTGTGCTTGCCGCCGGCGCGGATGCACTTCTGCGAGGTGGTGGCGCGCGTGTACGGGCGCTTGTCGAAGCCCAGGAACACGTCCTTGAACTGGTTCATGCCCGCGTTGGTGAACAACAGGGTCGGATCGTCGCCCGGCACCACCGGCGACGAAGCGACGATGGTGTGGCCCTTCGATTCGAAGAACTTCAGGAAGGTCGAACGGATTTCTGCGGCTTTCATTCCGGCACTTTCTGGGGGCCTCGCCGTGGTTTCACCTGGGCGGGCAGCAGGCGCACGACGAGGTCGCGCGGAACCTTCGATTATAGGAGGCGGGGTCGGCACGCCCTTGGCCCGCGGGAATCGGTACAACGTCACCGGTTCGCGGGCTTTCCTGCCCCTGCCGCCGCGCAGGGCCGGCCCACAATGGGGTGACCCGTTCGCCCTCCACCATGCCCGAGCTCCCGTCCGCGCCGCCCGCACCCGAGATCCCCGCCGACGCCCCGCCTTCCAGTGCGCCGTGGGTCAGCACCCAGACCGAGATGGAGGCCGCCGCGCGGCCGCAGCGCACGCGCGTGTTCCGCGTGCGCATGCGCACGGGCCACGTTCGCGTGGCCGGCGTCACCTACTTCCAGGCCACGCAGTCCAGCGCCACCGACAGCCGCATCGAGCACCTGTACCGCGTGCAACTGAGCTGGCTGGCCGAGTTCGACCCGCGCGACGGCAAGTCGCAGCGCTTCGCTGAACGCACGTCCACCGGGCGCGCCACCAACGCACTGCAGTTCCGCGTGCTGGAGATGTCCACCGACAGCCGCCACGTCAGCGCCGCCCGCCTCGGACCCAAGGGCCAGATCCTGGCCGAGCCCACGGGCCTGGGCATCATGAGCCTGCTGCGCGCGCTGCTGGTCGAATGGGTGGCCGCGCTGCACCCCGACGCCACCGTGCTGACCGGCTCGCTGTACCAGGTCGACGTGCCCGGCGAAAAGGAGATGGAGCTGCGCGACGCCTTCTTCGGGCGCTCGGGCTTCACCGTGCGGCCCACGTCGGGCGGCGGCGGCACCTTCTTCGCGCGCTCGATCCGCGAACTCAAGACGACCTGGAACACCGACAAGGTGCAGGAACTGACCGCCCCGCTGCTGGCCGAGGCCATCAGCGCGCAGATGGAGACGCCGCTGCTGCGCCAGCAGATCACGGCACTGCAGGATCAGCTGAACACCGCGCTCAAGGAGAAGCGCGCCACCGAGGTGCTGTCACGCGTGTGGCTCGCGATCACGGTGCTGGCGGTGATCTTCGGGCTGGTGTTCGGGATCCAGCCGCGCCTGGGGTGAGGCCTCGGCCGGGGTGGGTCCCGCGGCTGCGCGCAGGATGACACCGCCTGGCGCTGCCGCCTTCAGCCGCCTGCGAGCTCCGCCTCCAGGAACACCCCCAGCCGCGCATCGTTCGCAAAAGCCACGTTGAACCGCATCCAGTCCGTCGGCTGCAACGTCGCGGAAAACAGGTGCCCCGGCCCGAGCATGATGTCGTGCTGCGCGGCGCGGTTGGACAGCGCCACCGGGTCAGGCAGCCGCGGATGCCGCGCCCACAGGAACATGCCGGCCTTGGGCTCGTGGAACAGCTCGAAGCCGAGCGCGACGAGGCGCTGGCCGCAGGCCTCGTGCGCCTCGGCCAGCCGACTGCGCAGGCTCTTGAGATGCTTGCGCCAGCGGCCTTCGGTCAGCGCGCCCAGGATCAGGCGCTCGCTGAACGCCGACGACGTCAGCCCCGAGATCATCTTGAGCTGCGCGAGGTCGTCGATCAGCGCCGGGTGCGCCGCGATGTAGCCCACGCGCAGGTTGGGCGAGATCGTCTTGGAGTAGCTGCCGACGTAGAGCACGCGCGCCAGCTGGTCGAGGCTGGCCAGCGACGGGCGCGGGTCGGGGTCGAGGTCGACGTAGAGGTCGTTCTCGACGATCGTCAGCCCGTGGCGGTCGGCCAGCTGCAGCACGCGGTGCAGCTGCGGCAGCGTGGCGGTGGACGTCGTCGGGCTCTGCAGCCGCGGCTGCGTGAAGAACACGCGCGGGTGGTGCGTGACGATGGCCTCCTCCAGTGCCGCGAGGTCGTAGCCCTGCGGCGTGCGCGGCACCGGGATCAGGCGCGCGCCGGCCACGCGCAGCGCGAACAGCTCGTTGGAGTAGCCGGGGTCGTCGACCAGCACGGCGTCGCCCGCGCGCACGAGGCGGCGGATGGCGAGATCGAGCGCGTGGCTCGAGCCGTGCGTCAGCAGCACCTGGTCGGGCTGCAGCGCGATCTCGGCCTCGGCCATGGCGTCGCGGATCCACTCGCGCAACGGCAGGTGGCCACGCGGGTCGCCGTAGCCGTCCAGCTCGACGTTCTCGGCCGCCAGCCCGCGCAGGCTGCGCCGCACGCCGTCCTCGAACAGCCACGACTGCGGCAGCCAGCCGCAGCCGGCCTTCACGGCCAGGTGCCGGTTCTCGAAGATGCTGCGCAGGTACCACTGGGCGTCGAAGTTCGCGGTGGACGCGAAGCCGGGCACGGCGGCCGTCTCGACCGGCGCGCGCCGGCGCACGAAGAAGCCCGAGTGCGGCCGCGAGACGAGGTAGCCCTGCGCCACGAGCCGGTCGTAGGCCTCGACCACGGTGAACACGCTGACCTGGTGCGTCCTGGCGAAGTGGCGGATCGACGGGATCTTCGCCCCCGTGCGCAGGCTGCCGTCGACGATCAGCCGGCGCAGGCCGTCGACGATCTGCGTGACCAGCGGCGTGGGGGAGTCGGGTTGCAGCGTGAACATGGTTCGTCCGGGGTCAGGTCTTGAAAGTTGCGGGGTCAGGTCTTGAATCGTGCAGTGCACGTTTCAAGACCTGACCCCGCTGTACAGGTGGCGCGACCTGTACAGTGCCTGGGTGTTTTGAGTCGACTGTACATGGCTGTACCGGTTCACCGGAACTAAAGTCGTTGCATACGGCCTGGTGCGGACGCGCCTGCCCGACCCCTGTTCAAGCCAATGCGCTCCCCGCGGGCGCCGGAGTCCCCTCATGCAACGTGATGCCCACCTGAACAACGCCGCCCTGATGGCCCGCCGCCGCGCCGCCCTGCCCTCGGGCCTGGGACAGAGCTACGACATCGTGGCCGACCGTGCCGAGAACGCCGAGGTGTGGGACGTCGAAGGCAAGCGCTACATCGATTTCGCCGGCGGCATCGCGGTGCTCAACACGGGCCATCGCCACCCGAAGATCGTCCAGGCCGTCAAGGCGCAGCTGGACAAGGTGCACCACACCTGCTTCCAGGTGCTGGCCTACGAGCCCTACATCGACCTGGCCGAACGCCTGATCGCCAAGGCCCCCGGCGACTTCGCCAAGAAGGCCTTCTTCCTGACCACCGGCGCCGAGGCCGTCGAGAACGCCGTCAAGATCGCGCGCTCCGCGACGAAGCGCTCGGCCGTCATCGCCTTCGGCGGCGGCTTCCACGGCCGCACGCTGCTGGGCATGGCGCTGACCGGCAAGGTCGCGCCGTACAAGGCCGGCTTCGGCCCGTTCCCGGCGGAGGTCTATCACGCCAAGTACCCCAACGCGCTGCACGGCGTGTCCGAAGCCGACGCGCTGGCCTCGATCGAAGGCATCTTCAAGTACGACGTCGAGCCCGAGCGCGTGGCCGCGATCATCGTCGAGCCGGTGCAGGGCGAAGGCGGCTTCTACGCCATCTCGCCGCAGTTCGCGCAGGCCCTGCGCGCGCTGTGCGACAAGCACGGCATCGTCTTCATCGCCGACGAGGTGCAGACCGGCGCCGGCCGCACTGGCACCTGGCTGGCGTGCGAGCAGTGGGGCGTCGCGCCCGACATGATCACGATGGCCAAGTCGATGGCCGGCGGCTTCCCGATCTCGGCGGTCATCGGCAAGGCCGCGCTGATGGACGCCCCCGGCCCGGGCGGCCTGGGCGGCACCTACGCCGGCTCGCCGCTGGCCTGCGCCGCCGCGCTGGCCGTGCTGGACGTGTTCGAGGAGGAGAAGCTGCTGGACCGCTCCAAGGCGATCGGCGAGCGCCTGGTCGCCGGCCTGAAGAAGATGGCCGGCCAGCACAAGGCGATCCAGGATGTGCGCGGCCTGGGCGCGATGGTGGCCATCGAGCTGTTCAAGGACGGCGACCTCGCCAAGCCCGACGCCGACCTCACCAGGCGCCTGTGCGCCGAGGCCGCCAAGCGCGGGCTGATCCTGCTGTCGTGCGGCTCGTACGCCAACGTCGTGCGCGTGCTGGTGCCGCTGACGGCCAGCGACGCGCTGATCGACGAAGGCCTGGCCCTCTTGGCCGACAGCCTCAAGGCCGTCGCGTGAGCCGCGGGCGCCCGTGACGAGCGAGCGCCAACATCACTGAAGAGCCGCCATTCGACGCACCGATCCGGTGCAGCTGAAGGCGGCTTTTCCTTTCGTTGCACGACCCCAGGCAAACCCCGGCCGCGCCGCCGCGGGCGCCCGGCTTGCAGCGGGTAGAGTTGTCACCATCACCGGCCACGATGGGTGCACGCGCGCAGCGGCGCGCCTCGGCCGCAGGAGCATTTCCATGGACATGAAGACTTCCCCCATCGCCACGCTCAACGACGCGGGGCTGCTGAAGACGGACGCGCTGATCGGCGGCGAATGGGTCTCCGGCGCCGCGCGCTTCGACGTCACCGACCCCGCCACCGGCCTGAAGCTGGCCGACGTGCCCAACCTCGGCAGCGCCGACACGCTGGCCGCCATCGCCGCCGCCGACAAGGCCTGGCCGGCCTGGCGCGCCAAGACGGCCAAGGAACGCCACGCCGTGATGATGAAGTGGTTCTCGCTGATCATCGCCAACGCCGACGACCTGGCGCGCATCCTCACCGCCGAACAGGGCAAGCCGCTCACCGAGGCGCGCGGCGAGGTCGTCTACGGCGCGAGCTTCATCGAGTGGTTCGCCGAGGAGGCCAAGCGCGTCTACGGCGAGACGATCCCCACCACCGACAACAACAAGCGCACGATCATCCTGAAGCAGGCGATCGGCGTGTGCGCGGCCATCACGCCGTGGAACTTCCCGATCGCGATGATCACGCGCAAGGTGGCGCCCGCGCTGGCGGCCGGCTGCCCGGTGGTCATCAAGCCGGCGGAGCAGACGCCGCTGTCGGCGCTCGCGCTGGCCGAGCTCGCGCAGCGCGCCGGCATGCCCGCGGGGGTGCTCAACGTCGTCACCGCCGACGGCGCCAACTCGATCCTGGTGGGCAAGGCGCTGTGCGACAGCGACACCGTGCGCCACCTGTCGTTCACCGGGTCCACCGAGGTCGGCCGCATCCTGATGCGCCAGTGCGCGCCCACCATCAAGAAGCTGTCGCTGGAGCTCGGCGGCAACGCGCCGTTCATCGTGTTCGACGACGCCGACATCGACTCCGCCGTCGAGGGCGCGATGGTCTCCAAGTACCGCAACGCCGGCCAGACCTGCGTGTGCGCCAACCGCATGTACGTGCAGGAAGGCGTGTACGACACCTTCATCGCGCGGCTGGCCGAGAAGGCGCGCGGCATCAAGGTGGGCAACGGCTTCGAGGCCGGCATCAACCAGGGCCCGATGATCGACGGCGCGGCCATCGCCAAGGTCGAGGCGCACATCTCCGACGCGCTGGCCAAGGGCGCGCGCGTGGTCGTCGGCGGTGCGCGCATCGACGACCGCTTCTTCACGCCCACGGTGCTGGCCGACGTCAACTCCGACATGCTGTGCACGAAGGAGGAGACCTTCGGCCCGCTCGCGCCGGTGATGAAGTTCAAGACGGAGGCCGAGGCCATCGCGCTGGCCAACGCCACCGAGTTCGGCCTGGCCAGCTACTTCTACACGCGCGACATCGGCCGCATCTTCCGCGTCGGCGAGGCGCTGGAATACGGCATGGTGGGCATCAACACGGGGGTGATCTCGGTGGCCGAGGTGCCGTTCGGCGGCGTCAAGCAGTCGGGCCTGGGCCGCGAAGGCTCGCACCAGGGCATCGAGGACTACGTCGAGGTCAAGTACCTCTGCCTGGGCGACATCGGCAAATGAAGGGTCGGGTCGCGCCGCGCACCGTCTGCGGGGCCGCGGCCCTCGCCTTCCTGGCCCTCGCGGGCGCGAGCGCGCACGCGGGCTCGCTCATCGTGCGCGACGGCGACAACGACGGCTGGACGGTCAACGAGGATCCGCAGGCCGACGGCAACGACTTCTTGCTGCGCCACCTCGTGCGCGGCGCGCAGCTGGACGAGCGCTTCGGCCGCAACGGCCAGACCGCGTTCTCGCTGGGCTCCGCCAACGACGCGCCGGCCAGCGTGCGCGTCGACCTGCAGCGCCGCATCTGGATGGTGGGCGCGTCGCTGGCGGGCAACCAGCCGCAGCCGGTCATCGCGCGCTTCCTTGCCAACGGCAACGCCGACCTGAAGTGGGGCGTGCAGGGCAAGCTGCAGCTCACGCCGGCGGGCACGGCCGTCAAGCCCAACGACCTGCTGCCGCTGGCCGACGGCTCGGTGCTGGTGGCCGGCGAGACGACCGGCGTCGCCACGCCGCGCGCCGTCGTCTTCCACCTGGCCGCCAACGGCGCGCTGGATCGCGCGTTCGGCAACGGCGGCCTGTGGCAACGCCCCGGCGACGCCGACCCGTCCGCCGCCACCAGCCTGGCCGCGAGCAGCGACGGTCTGGTCGGCGTGGCCGTGGCCGTGCGCGGCGGCAAGCCCGGCGCCGAGCTGTGGCAGCTCACGGACGCCGCGCAGTCGGTGCTGCAGCGCCAGCCTCTGGACGACACGAACGACGGCGAGGACCTGCGCGCCGAGTGGTCGGTCGACCACTGGGCGCTGGCCAACGGCGGCGGCCCCACGGGCATCGTGCCGGCGGCGCTGCTGACCAACCGCGCGGCCGCGGCCGCGTCGGTGCCCTCGTCGGTGGACCTGGGCGGGGGCGGCTTCAGCCCGTTCGTGGCCGAGAGCGCGTCCGCGCCGGCCGCTGCGCCCGAGGACGACGGCCTGCCGTGGAAGGGGATCGCCATCGCGGCGGTTCTGCTGGCCGCGATCGCCGGCGCGTTCGTGATGCGCGCCCGTCGGCCGCAGGCGGCGGCGCGCAAGCCCTGAGCGTCCGCGGGTCAGTCGTCGTTGGCCGCGCCGGCGATGACGTGCCCGAGCTCGGACACGCTGCCATTGGACGCCTGGCCCACCGCGCGGCGCATCAGCGAGGCCGCGTCCTTGCCGTGCGCCGGGTACTGGCCGATGCCCACGGTGCCCATCACCGGCAGGTCCTGCCCAGCGACGTTGAACGGCTGCTTCAGCGAGGCCAGCAGCTTGCGCGCGACGCCCTCGGCATCGGCCTCGGCGTCGATCCAGGCCAGCAGCACGCCGTACATGTCGGAACCCAGCGAGGCGACGACGTCGCTCGCGCGCAGGGCCGCGCGCAGGCGCACGGCGGCCTTGCGGCGCAGCACGTTGGCGGCCTCGACGCCCAGCGACAGTTCGGCCGAGCGGAAGCCCTCCAGGCGCAGCACGATCAGCGCCATCGCCGCCGGCTCGCGCTCGCGCAGCGCCAGCAGGTGCGTCATGTGTTCCAGCAGCTGCGCGTGCGTGGGCAGGCCGGTGGTGAGGTCGGTGGAGAACGCGCGCTTGGCGCTGGCGTCCATGCGCTTGCGCTCGATGGCCACGCGTAGCACGCGGCCCAGCGAGTCGTCGCCGGCGTGGCGCTTGGCCAGCACGTCCTGCACGCCCATCTGCAGCAGCTTGATGCACTGCGCGGGCGTGGGCTCGGGCGCGACGACGACCACCGCGGCGTCCATCACCGCGTGCGACAGGCTCGGCCAGGCGAGCAGCTTGTCGTAGTCGGCGGGCGTCTTCACCTCGACGAGCAGGGCGTCGCAGGCGCTGTTGTGCAGGGCGTCCGCCACCTCGCCCAGGCTGCTGCACGGATTGACGACGAACGGCCCGTAGGACGACGTGAACAGATCCGGCGCGACGGCACTGCAGCAGATGACCTGGTACGGATTTCCCATGGGCGCCAACGTTGAACGGCTTCCATGATGCCCCGGATTTGCTGCGGTGCACAGACATGGAAACACTGAAAAAGACCGTGGCAAGGCTGTCGTCCGATGCGATCGGACGACGCCCGCCCGCGCGCTGCCGATCAGCCTGCCTTCAGTCTGCCGACAGGCGCCGCCCCCTAGGTCTGGGGACCATGGCGTCGGTGTCATGGTCGAGCGAGAACAATGACCTCAGGCGCCAACAAGAACGCCACCGACAAGGGTGGAAGGAAGACGACGAGGGGGTCTTCATCGTGCTGGGAAATCACTTCACCGAAAACGAATTTCGCGCCGCCATGCGACAGGCCGAGAGCGCGCCGCGCTGGCTCGACATCGACGCCGACGCCATGCGCCGCGACTACAACCGCTCCGGCTTCCTGGTGCGGCACCGGCTGGCCGAGCACCCGCTGTTCACCGCCGACGCGCTGTTCCGCCTGTGCCGCCGCATGCCCGCGGGCGCCGTCAAGCACCGCTTCGGCACGGTGCCGGCGGACACGCATTTCGACTCGTCGATCGACCGCTTCCGCGGCGACCTGACGCTGGACGACGCGCTCGACCACCTCGTCGAGAAGCGCGCCTACGTGGCGATCTACAACCCCGAGAACGATCCCGAGTACCGCCCCGTCATCGAGGGCTTCCTCGCCGAGATCGGCCTCGCGGCGCGGCCCTTCGAGCGCTTCTTCAACTGGTACTCGACCTACGTGTTCATCTCGGCGCACGACGCCGTCACGCCGTACCACATGGATCGCGAGATGAACTTCCTGCTGCAGATCGCCGGCCGCAAGACGGTGCAGCTGTGGGACCCGCGCGACGACGGCGTGATGCGCCCCGAGCAGCGCGACCACCTGTTCTCGTTCGACCCCGATGCGCGGCCCACCTGGCACGACGGCCTGCCCGCGAAGGCGCGCCGCTTCGAGCTCGAGCCCGGCCTCGGCGTGCACCACCCGTTCATCGCCCCGCACCTGGTGACGACCGGCCAGAACTTCTCGATCTCGCTGGCGATCACCTATCGCACGCCGCACTCGGACGTCATGAGCGACGCCCACGCCTTCAACGACCGCCTGCGCCCCTGGGGACTGGGCCGCATCCCCGTGGGCCGCCACGCCGCGGTCGACGCGTTCAAGGCGCAGGCGATGCGCGGCATGCGCGCCGCCAAGGACGTGCTGCATCGCGCGCACCGCGACAAGGACAGCAGCGCGACCGCACCCCGCCATTCCTGAGACGCCGCACCACCCGCGATGCCCGCGCAGGAGGCAGTCCATCCCCGAGCTAGAATCCGTCGCGAACTGCGGGTGTAGTTCAATGGTAGAACGGCAGCTTCCCAAGCTTCATACGTGGGTTCGATTCCCATCACCCGCTCCAGATTCCTGATCGCTCGGGAGAGCGACCCTGGCCTCGACTCGACACGCAACGCTCGCGCAACGTCGGGCAAGTGCCCGTGCTGGCGAGATCGCGCGGCCGGTACCATGCGCGTCCGGGACACGCCCGTCCTTGTCGCCCCCGTGCCCATGAAAGTTCCGACGATCCTCTGCCTGGCCGCGCTGCTGACGCTCGCGGCATGCGACCGCCACGACGCCGACAGCCAGGCCGCATCGGCTCCCGAGGCCGCTGCGTCCGACAACAGCGCCTTCCTGGAGGGCGGCATCCGGTCGGCGCCGGCGGCGTCCGAGGCCGAGGCGCCGTCCGCGCCGGCGCCGCACGTCGACCGCGGCCCGCCGCCGGTGGTGGCGCCCATCGTGCGCGACGGCGTCCGCTACGCACAGGGCGAGGACGGCCGCGACCCGGGCCTGACGCAGGCGAGCGGCGTGCTGGTGGTCTCCGACGACTTCAGCGGCAAGCGGCTGTGGACGCTGGCCGTCTACCCCGAGAGCGCCGACGCGACCAGGACACCCGGCGCGCGCTGGGTCTACTTCAAGACGATGGCGTTCGACCCGGACGGCCAACTGCGCATCGTCAACGAGGACGACAAGGCATTCATCGTCGACGTGCGGCGCCACACGTCGACGCCGTTCGTGCAGAAGTAGCTTTCAGTTGGCCGGCGGCACGGCCTGGCAGGCGTTGGCCACGCAGCCGAGCGTCGGCGGCGCGACGATCGCCTGCGCGCAGGCCACCGCAGGCGGCGGCGCAAGCGAGATCGCGTGGAGCGCGAGCGTGCGCTCGTCGGCCGCGGCCGCGCTGGCGGCATCGGCGGTGGACGACACCAGCGAATACGGCCGATAGTACGGCGCGCCGCATTGGCCCTGCGGCGACACGAGCTGCAGGCTGGCGCACTGCTGCACGGCATTGCAGGGCGACGCCGGCGACAGCGACACGGCCTCGGCCCGCTTGGCGTCGGCCTGCTGGATGGCCAGCTGGTAGTCGTCGGATCCCGAATCACCGCCGCACGATGCGAGCGACAGCGCCGTCAGCGCCAAGAGCGTGGACTTGAACATGTGTTGGCCTTCCCCGATTCGTTGTTGGAAGGCAGGCGCCGCCTGCACACCTGCCAGCGCGCGTTGTAAAGGTCGAGCCTGAAGGTGTCAATGCGAACGCGCACCGGCGTCCAGGACGGCGGTGCGCGCTTGCGGGCGCGGGCCCGCAGGCGTGACGCGCGCGGCCGCTCGCGCGCGGGGGCGCGCGCGGCGCGCCGGACGGCTCAGGCCGCGACGGCGTGGCGCGCGTCGCCGGTCTTGAACGCGGCCACCAGCTGCAGCAGCCCGGCGGCCTGCTGCTTCAGGCTCTCGGCGGCGGCGGCGCTCTCCTCGACCAGCGCGGCGTTCTGCTGCGTGCCGTGGTCGATCGACGCGACGGCTGCATTGACCTGCACGATGCCGGTCGTCTGCTCGGCGGACGACGCGTTGATCTCGCCCATCAGGTCGGTCATGCGGCGCACCTGCGCGACGACGTCGTCCATCGTCGAGCCGGCCTCGCCCACCAGGTGCGAACCGGCCTCGACCTTGTCCACGCTGTCGCCGATCAGCGCCTTGATCTCGCGCGCGGCCTGCGCCGAGCGCTGCGCCAGGCTGCGCACCTCGCCGGCCACGACCGCGAAGCCGCGGCCCTGCTCGCCGGCGCGCGCCGCTTCCACGGCCGCGTTCAGCGCGAGGATGTTGGTCTGGAACGCGATGCCGTCGATGGTGCCGATGATGTCGGAGATGCGCTTGCTGGCGTCGCTGATCTCGCTCATCGTGGTCACCACGCGCTGCACCACCGCACCGCCCTTGCCGGCCACGTCGGCGGCCGCGGCCGCGAGCTGGCTCGCCGCGCGGGCGCTGTCGGCGCTCTGCTGCACGGTGCCGGTCATCTGCTGCATCGACGCCGCCGTCTGCTGCAGCGCGCTGGCCTGCTGCTCGGTGCGCGCCGACAGGTCGTGGTTGCCCGACGCGATCTCCGACGACGCCGTCGCGATGCCCTCGGCCGACTGCCGCACCTGGCCCACCATCGCGACCAGGCTGTCGTTCATGCGGCCGAGCGCGGCCATCAGCTGGCCCGTCTCGTCGCTGCGATCGGCCACGATGCGCGAGCTGAGATCGCCGGCGGCCACGGTCTCGGCCAGCGACACGCAGCGCTCGAGCGGACGCGTGACGGCGCCGGCGAGCATCCAGCCGAGCGCCAGCGCCAGCACGACGGCGCTGCCGCACACGGCCAGCAGCACGGCGCGGTCGCGCGCATAGCCGGCCTCGGCGGCCTGCACGCGGTCGCGCGCCAGTTCCTGGTCGTAGGCGATGTAGTCGGTCGTGGCCTTGATCAGCGCCACGAGCAGCGGGCGGCAGTCACGGTCGATGCGGCCGATCGCGACGTCCTTCTGGCCGGCCAGCGCCTTGCCGACGATGTCGCGCGCGACCGGGCCGTAGAGCGACTCCACGCGCACGATCTCGCCCAGCAGCGCGCGATCGCGCTCCGTGACGCCCGCGCCCTGGGCGACGGCCGCCTTGAGCTTCTCGAGCGCGGCGCTGGTGGCGGCGTCGTCGCGCAGCACGGCGGCCTTCTCGATCTCGACGTCCTTCGCGTCGGCGACGAGCACCAGGTTGCGCGCGGCGATCGCGCGCCGGCTGGCTGCGACCCGCAGGTCGGTGGCGAGCGTCTCGCGCAGCCCGACGCCGGCCAGGTAGCTGGCGAAGCGATCGTTGGACGCGCCGAGCGACTGCAGCGACAGCAGCGACACGCCCAGCACGATGGCGGCGATGAACGCGAAGGCCAGCATCAGCTTGGTCTTCACGCGAAGGTCGGCGAATCTCATCGTGGTTCTCCCTGGCTCAAGATTCCTGGTTATCGGCCGCGGCCGGCCAGGAAATGTCGTTCGCCATCAAGGGAGGGGGCCGTGTCGAGAACTCCCGACTACTGGACGAGTTGACAGCGCTTTCGACGTTCAGCCGGCGGACGGCTCCCCTCGGGCCGGAGCTTGGTCAGCGATAGAACGCACTGGGCGGCTCGCCGAACTGGCGCTTGAACATCGCAGCGAACGCGCTCGGGCTGTCGTAGCCGAGGGCCAGCGCCACGTCGACCACCTTGTCGCCGACGGCCAGGCGCTCCAGCCCGTGCAGCAGCCGCGCCTGCTGGCGCCACTGGCCGAAGGTCATGCCCGTCTCGCGGGCGAACAGGCGCTGGATCGTCTTGACGTCGATGCCCAGCGCGGTGGCCCAGTCGGCCAGCGTCGAGGTGTCGTCGGGGCGCTCGGCGATGCGCGTGCAGATGCGGCGAAGGCGCTCGTCAGCCGGCTGCGGCAGGTACAGCGGCAACGCCGGCAGCGCGTGCAGTTCGTCGAGCAGCAGGCGCATCAGGCGGCCGTCGCGCGAGTCGGCGTCGTAGGGCAGCGGCACCTTCATCGCGGCGCGGATCAGCTCGGCCAGCAGGCCCGACACGCCGACCGCCTGCGCCTGCGCGGGCAGGTGCCGGGCGGCGTCGGGCCGCACGTAGAGGCTGCGCATGCGCACGACGCCGATGCAGCGGATGTGGTGCGATACCCCGGGAGGCATCCAGATGGCGCGCGTCGGCGGCACGATCCACTGGCCGCCTTCGCTGGCCACCATCATCACGCCGTGCTCGGCATAGACGAGCTGGCCGCGCGCGTGGTGGTGCAGCTCGATGACGTGACCGGCGGGATAGTCGGTGGCCTTGGTGACGACGGGCAGCGCCTCGACGTCGCGCTCGTCGGGGACGACGGGGCGGTAAACGGAGTCGAAGGAAGCGGTCATCGGGTGGGCAGCAAGGGCTTGTCCTTTTCGCGCGGATCGAAGCCCGAACGGCGCGAGACAGGCATGAATGGTATTCCTAACATCCACCATCCGCACAGAACTTGTCCCGCATCAAGCCATGTCCAGCAACGCCGCCACCCTGCCTAGCCCGCCGCAATCGGACCGGACCTCGTTCCGCGTGCTGGGCGCGATCAGCACGGCCCACATGATCAACGACATGATGCAGTCGCTGATCGTCGCGATCTACCCGGTGCTCAAGGGCGAGTTCGCGCTGAGCTTCACGCAGATCGGCCTGATCACCCTCACCTACCAGCTGACGGCCTCGCTGTTCCAGCCGCTGGTGGGCCTGTACACGGACAGCAAGCCCGTGCCGTACTCGCTGCCGCTGGGCATGACGTTCACGCTGTCGGGCCTGCTGATGCTGGCCTGGTCGCCCAACTTCGCGATGGTGCTGGTCGCCGCGGCGCTGGTGGGCACGGGCTCGTCGATCTTCCACCCCGAGTCCTCGCGCGTGGCGCGCATGGCCTCGGGCGGCCAGCACGGGCTGGCGCAGTCGCTGTTCCAGGTGGGCGGCAACACCGGCAGCGCGCTCGGGCCGCTGGTGGCCGCCGCGGTGATCGTGCCGCACGGCAAGGGCAGCGTCGCGTGGTTCGCGCTCGCCGCGCTGCTGGGCATCGTGCTGCTGCTGCAGGTCAGCCGCTGGTACGCCGCCAACCGCAAGGCCGCGGCCAAGGGCGCCCTGCGCGCACACACCGCCACGTTCGGCCGCGGGCGCGTAGCCGCCATCGTGGGCGTGCTGCTGGTGCTGATCTTCTCGAAGTACTTCTACATCGCCAGCATCTCGAGCTTCTACACGTTCTACCTGATCGAGAAGTTCGGGCTGTCGGTGCAGTCCGCCCAGATGCACCTGTTCCTGTTCCTCGCGGCGTCCGCGGCCGGCACGCTGATCGGCGGCCCGGTGGGCGACCGCATCGGGCGCAAGCCGGTGATCTGGGGCTCGATCCTGGGCGTGGCGCCGTTCGCGCTGGCGCTGCCGCACGTGGGCCTCGCATGGACGACCGCGTTCACGATCCTGATCGGCCTGATCCTGTCGTCGGCGTTCTCGGCCATCCTGGTCTACGCGCAGGAGCTGATCCCCGGCAAGGTGGGCGCGGTGTCGGGCCTGTTCTTCGGCTTCGCGTTCGGCATGGGCGGCCTGGGCGCCGCGGCGCTGGGCCTGTTGGCCGACGCGACCTCCATCGACTTCGTCTACAAGGTCTGCGCGTTCCTGCCGCTGCTGGGCGTGGTCGCGATCCTCCTGCCCGACGTGCACAAGCGCGCGCCCGCTCGAGCGTGACGCGCGGGCGCGCGGGCCGTCATTCGATTTCCGAGCATCGATATGCGCGCCCGCCGCCGATGAGGCGATGCGCTCGCCCGTACGATCGAAGCTGTCCTCCAGCCTTCGAAAGTGCCTTCGCATGCGCGCGCCCCGCCGTTCTCTCGTCCAGTCCCTGATCCTTGCGGCGTTCGCGTCCGCCGCCCTCGCCGCGCAGTCCGCGCCGGTCACACTGCTCAACGTGAGCTACGACGTGGCGCGCGAGTTCTACAAGGACTACGACGCCGCCTTCATCGCGCACTGGAAGCAGGCCGGCGACGAGACGATCGTCGTCAACCAGTCGCACGGCGGCTCCAGCAAGCAGGCGCGCAGCGTGCTCGACGGCCTCGAGGCCGACGTCGTCACGATGAACCAGGCCACCGACATCGACGTGCTCGCCGACCGCGGCCAGCTGCTGCCCGCCAACTGGGCCACGCGCCTGCCGAGCAGCGCGGCGCCGACGACGTCGGTGCCCGTGATCCTCGTCAAGAAGGGCAACCCCAAGGGCCTGCACGACTGGCCCGACCTCGCCAGGACGGGCGTCAGCGTCGTGATCCCGAACCCGAAGACCTCGGGCAACGGCCGCTACACCTACCTCGCGGCCTGGGGCAGCGTGCTGAAGTCCGGCGGCACGCCGGCGCAGGCGCGCGAACAGGTGGCCAGGATGTTCGCCAACGTGCCCGTGTTCGACGGCGGCGGCCGCGCGGCCACCACCACGTTCGCGCAGCGCGGCATCGGCGACGCGCTGGTCACCTTCGAGAGCGAGGTGGAGCTGATCAAGGCGGAGTTCGGCGACAACTTCGACGTCGTCTACCCGAAGCGCACGATCCTCGCGGAGAACCCGGTCTCGGTGGTCGACAAGGTGGTCGACCGCAAGCACACGCGCAAGGAGGCCCAGGCCTACCTGCAGTGGCTCTATTCCGACGAAGGCCAGGAGATCGCCGCCAGGCACGGCCTGCGCCCGCGCAACGCCAAGGTGCTGGCGGCGCACGCCAGGGAGTTCCCGAAGGTGGACACCTTCACCGTCGACGAGCTGTTCGGCGGCTGGAAGTCGGCGCAGAAGACGCACTTCGACGACGGCGGCACCTACGACCAGATCCTGGCCGCGACCAAGCGCAACTGACCCGCGGCGCGGGCCTCAGCAGGACTTCGCGATCCACTCGATGACGCGATCGAGCGCCGGCGTCGCGCGCGCGGCGTCGGGGTGGTTGACCATCAGCGCCACCGCGTACATCTTGCCGCTGGACGCCTGCACGTAGCCAGCCAGCGCGCGGGTGTCCAGCAGCGTGCCCGTCTTCAGGAACGCGTGGCCCTCGGCCGCGGTGCCCTGCATGCGGTGCTGCAGCGTGCCGTCCATGCCGGCCACCGGCAGCGACAGCAAAAACTCGCGCAGCCGCGGCGCGTGCCAGGCGTTGGCCAGCAGCTGCGCCAGTGCGCGCGGCTTCGCGCGTTCGCCGCGCGACAGGCCCGAGCCGTTCTCCACCTGCACGTCGCCCGCGGCCAGGCCCTGGCGCAGCAGCCACTCGTGCATGCGCGCCTGCGCCTCGGGCAGCGTGGCGGCGCGCAGCGGGAAGCCGCGCGACAACGCGAGCATCAGGTGGCGCGCGGTGACGTTGTTGCTGGACTTGTTCATGTCGTGCAGCACCACCGGCAGCGGCTGCGACAGGTGCACCGCCCAGGGCAGCAGCGGCTTGCCGTCGGGGCCGTTGGGCAGCAGCGACGCGCCGACCTGGCGCGGCCGCTCGATCACCGTGCCGCTCAGAGAACCGCCGGCCTCGGCCCACAGGCCGGCGAGCGCGCGCGTCGTGAACAGCGCCGGCGCCTCGGGCACCAGCTCCAGCTCGCGATGGCCGCAGGCGTTGCCCCACGCGCCCACGACGTCCACGTGCGAGCCCGACGCGTCCTCGGCCAGCCGCGCGCTCGCCGTGCAGCCGCCGCGCATCGACACCTTGTTGACGACGCGCACGCCGGCCAGCGGCGGCTCCAGCGCGATGGCGGCCTTGGCGCCCCGGCCCGGGCTTCCGGGGTCGATGCCCACGTGCAGCAGGCCCTCGTCGATGGCGAACGCGTCGGGGCGCACGTGGTACGCGCGGCCCGTGCTGGGCGGCGGCGTGTTGGCGAAGTCGTCCTCGGTCAGGTCGAAGGCGTAGCGGTCGAGCACGATGTCGCCGGCGATGCGCTTCAGGCCCTTGGCGCGCAGCTGGGCGAACCAGTCGCGCAGTTCAACGGACGTCAGGCGCGCGTCGCCGCCGCCGACGATGCGCAGGTCGCCCAGCAGCGTGCCGTCCACGAGCGAGCCGCACAGGAAAGCGAAGGTGCGCCAGCGGAAATTGACGCCCAGCAGGTCCAGTGCCGCCAGCGACGTGACCACCTTGGTCGTCGACGCCATCGCGTAGCTGGACTCGGGGTTGACGGCCACCAGGGGCGTCCCGGCGTCGACCGAGCGGACGTACGCCCCGAAGCTCGACAGCGGCAGCCCGCTGGCGCGCAGCAGGTTCTCGCCGACCTGCCCCGGCGCCGCGCGGCGCGGGCCCAGGCCGTGCGTGGCCACGCCCGGCGACTGGATCGCCCAGGCCAGCGGCGACGCCAGCGCCGCGCCGGCGCCCAGCAGACGCCGCAACGCCGCACGGCGGGTGGCGTCCGGGGTGCGAGCGTCGGAGGGGGTTCGGGCAAAATGCCGCATCCCGCGAGACTAGTCCCGGAGCCCCCGCACCGGTACACCAAAAAGCGTGCGCGGCGCTCCCTACTTCGTGGCGCGAGCCACTTTCCTGCCCAGCATGACCCCAGATCCCCGCGCCCCCGGCGCCGAATCGCCCGTCGACGCCGACGAGGCCGCCACGCCCACCGCCTCCGGCCATCCGCGCCGCGCCATCCGCAGCTTCGTGCTGCGCGCCGGGCGCATGGGCAGCGGCCAGGTGAAGGCGCTCGAGACGCTGGGCCCGAAGTTCGTGCTGCCGTACCAGGCCGAGCGGCTGGACTTCGAGAAGGCGTTCGGCCGCCAAGCGCCGACGATCCTGGAGATCGGCTTCGGCATGGGCGGGGCCACCGCCGAGATCGCCGCCGCGCGGCCGCAGGACGACTTCATCGGCATCGAGGTGCACACCCCGGGCGTCGGCGCGCTGCTGCAGCGCATCGAGGAACGCGGGCTGACCAACCTGCGCCTCGTCCAGCATGACGCCGTGGAGGTGCTGCGCGACATGATCGCGCCCGGCTCGCTGGCCGGCATCCACGTCTACTTCCCCGACCCGTGGCACAAGAAGAAGCACAACAAGCGCCGGCTGATCCAGGCGCCGTTCGTCAAGGACCTGAGCGCGCACCTGGCGCCCGGCGGCTACCTGCACTGCGCCACCGACTGGCAGCCCTACGCCGAGCAGATGCTGGAAGTGCTGGGCGCCGAGCCCACGCTCGCCAACACGGCGGCGGGCTACGCGGAACGCCCCGACTGGCGCCCGCTGACCAAGTTCGAGAACCGCGGCATCAAGCTGGGCCACGGCGTGTGGGACCTGGTGTTCGCGAAGCGCTGAACCCGCCGGTCGACGCGATCGCGGCCGCCCCGGGCCGCTCCGTTACTCAGGCCGCGGCCCCCTCGGGCTGGCCGCGGCACCTGAGGGCCGTCAGTTGGTCCACTGCACCATGCCCGTCATCCACGTGGCGAGCACCACGATGCCAAAGGCGATGCGATACCACGCGAACGGGATGAACGTGTGCGTGGCGACGTAGCGCAGCAGCCAGCGCACGCAGACCCACGCGGCCAGGAACGACACGATGAAGCCGACCGCGAACATCGGCAGGTACTCGTGCGCGTTGGCGGCCAGCTCGTGGCGCACCTTGAACACTTCCAGCACGCTGGCGCCGATCAGCGTCGGGATCGCCAGGAAGAAGCTGAACTCGGTGGCCACCGGGCGCGACAGCCCCACCAGCAGGCCGCCGATGATCGTCGAGCCCGAGCGGCTGGTGCCGGGGATCATGCCGAAGCACTGGCAGAAGCCGACCTTGAGCGCGTCCATCGCCGTCATCTGGTTGATGTCGGTGATGCGCGGCTCGCGGCCCTTGCGGCTCTCGACCAGCAGGATGATGAAGCCGCCGATGATGAATGCGCTCGCCACGACCGGGCCGTTGAACAGGTACTTGGTGATCTGCTTGTGGATCGCGAAGCCGATCACCGCGGCCGGCAGGAAGCCGATCAGGATGTTGGACACCAGGCGGCGCGAGACGGCGCTGGAGCCGAGCGTGCCCAGGGTGCGCGTGATCAACTGCCAGTACACGATCAGGATCGCGAGGATCGCGCCCGGCTGGATGGCGACCTCGAACGCGTGCATCACGTTCTCGTCAACGCCCGGCTTGAGCAGCGCCTCGGTCAGGATCAGGTGGCCCGTGGACGACACCGGCAGGAACTCGGTGAGTCCCTCGACGATGCCCATGACGGCGGCCTTGATCAACAACAACGTATCCACGCTCGACGCTCCGTGAGGCCGCCCGCGGCCCGTATTTGCTAGAAGCGCGCGATGATACGCGGCCCGGATGACCGCATCCTGAGCCTTCCTTCGGCAACCTGTCGGGAAACGCTCAGCCTTGTTTCGGCGAGACCGACATGTGCAGCCCCTGCGGCGTCACCGTGATCGGCGAGGCCACCAGGCCCAGGCGATCCATCTCGTCGGCCTGCGCGGGCTTCATGCGGTAGATGACGAGGTTCTCCAGCGCGTTCTCGGCCACCAGACCGCCCAGGCGCTGCGCGGCGCCGTGCAGGTTGTTCGAGCCGCTGGCCAGCGTCAGCTCGCGCACGCGCACCTCGGTCATGCGGATCGTGTGGTCGGAGGCCTGGAAGCGCAGTCCGTAGTCGAGCTTGACGTGGCCCGCGGCGGAGTTGCCGAACAGCCGGTCGACGGCCGTGACGTCCAGCTCGGTGCCGACGCGGTTGCCCTGCGGGATCAGCGTCAGCACGGGGTTGGTGATGTCCAGGTCGATCACCTCCATCACCTTGCGCTGGATCGGGAACTGGCGCGCCATCAGCAGCGTGAGCTGCGATTCGCTGATGTCCACGTCGTGCGTGCCCAGCAGCCCGGCGCAGCCGGACAGCAGCGCCATCAGCGCCAGCAAGCCGGCCCACAGCGCGCTCGCGGCGGCGATCGTGCGCAGGACGGCGCGCCGCCGGTATCGACGGCCAATGGGCTGGCGGGCCCCGCCGCTGGTCAGTGCGCTGCTCATGTCGTGGCTTTCGTTGCCCGGGCTCGAACGCCCGCTTCGCTCCTCAACGCGTGGCGCGCCTTTCGCGCCGACAAGGCAGGCATTTCTCGCGCCTGTCGTCCGGAATCGCACGTGCCGATTGCGGTCGCGGAGGGATTGCTGCTACATTACTGACCAACGAGTCATTAACGACATGCCCCCGTTCTCCTCCGATCCCTGCCTGTTCCGACGCCGCCGCAAGGACGCCCGCCCGGCCGAATTGCTGGAGGCCGCGCTGGCGTTGTTCGTCGAGAAGGGCTTCGCCGCCACGCGCAGCGAGGAGGTGGCCCGCGCGGCGGGGGTGTCCAAAGGCACGCTGTATCTCTATTTTCCCAGCAAGGAAGAACTGCTCAAGGCGGTCATCCAGCACTTCATGGGCACCGAGATCGAGACCGGCATCCAGGAGGCCGCCGCGGCCGAAGGCCCGATCGCCGAGGTGATGGAGACGCTGCTGGTCAACTGGTGGCGGCGCATCTACGAAGGCCCGGCCTCCGGCGTCTTCAAGTTGATGATCACCGAGGTGCGCAACTTCCCCGAGATCGGCGAGTTCTGGGTCGAGCGCGTCGTCGCGCCGGGCCACGCGATCGTCTCGGGGCTGATCCGGCGCGGCATCGACCGCGGCGAATTCGAGGTGGAGGACGTCGATTCCGCCGTGCACTCCATCCTGATGCCGCTGATCCTGGAGTGCATCCACAAGCATTCCTTCATGGCCTGCGGCATCGGCAAGGACATGGACATCGACCCGGTCACCTTCATGCATTCGCACCTGAGGCTCGTATTCAAGGGCATGGCGGCGCGCCCGTCGGCGCCGGCCCCGGCCGGGGGCCGCAAGGCCGGCCAGCCCGCGTAGAATTTGAGGGTTTGCCCGCAAGGCCCCCCGTTTCGCTCCGAGGAAGTGACATGAACATCGAACAAGCCCGTTTCAACATGATCGAACAGCAGATCCGCCCCTGGGACGTGCTGGACAAGGGCGTGCTGGGGCTGCTGGCCATCGTGCGCCGCGAGGACTTCGTGCCGCCGGCCTACAAGGCGCTGGCCTTCGTCGACACCGAGGTGCCGCTGCCCGAGGGCGAGGCGATGCTGCCCCCGCGCGTCGAGGCCCGCATGCTGCAGGACCTGCAGGTGCAGCGCCACGAACGCGTGCTGGAGATCGGCGCGGGCTCGGGTTTCATGGCGGCGCTGCTGGGCCATCGCGCGCAGAGCGTGATCTCGCTGGAGGTCAAGCCGGCGCTGGCCAAGCTGGCCACCGACAACCTGCGCCGCAGCGGCGCGTCCAACGTCACGGTGGTGCAGGCCGACGGCTCGCACGGCTACGCCGCGGAAGGCCCGTTCGACGCGATCCTGCTGTCGGGTTCGGTCTCGAAGGTGCCTGAAGAACTGCTCAAGCAACTCAAGCCGGGCGGCCGCCTCGTGGCGATCGAGGGCGACGAGCCGGTGATGGCGGCGGTGCGCTACACGGTCAACGCCGACGGCACGTTCTCGCGCACCAGCCTGTTCGATCTCGACGCCCCGCGCCTGGTCGGCTTCCCCGAGCCGGCGCGCTTCCACTTCTAACCGGATCCCATCCAAGACAGCGCAATCCGGAGGCCCCTGTCGGCCCTCCGGAGGGAACGCTGCGCCCCGCCGATCGATTCGCGGACGCTTTCCGCAGTCTGTCGGCTGAAAACGTCGTCAGGGGGTGCGCCGGCTGCAAGTCGTCGCATCGAGCGTGCATCGCGGCCCGCAAGGCCGTACAAACCTGTCCCAATGCCAAACGGCCAGAACAACCAAGGAATCCGCATGTCCATTACGCGCCCCGGTCTGCCCTCGATCTCGCCGGCCGTCACGCCGGTCGTCGGCGCCCTCCTCCTGGCCTTCGGCGTCGCGGGCGCACAGGCCCAGAGCCTGTCCGAGGTGCTCCAGGCCGCACGCGGCGTCGATGCCACCTACCTCGGGGCGCGCGCCAACGCGGACGCGGCGCACTACCGCTACGAGCAGTCGCGCGCGCTGCACCTGCCGACCGCGGGCCTGCAGGTCCAGGCCGGCCGCCAGAATTCCACGTCGCCGCAGATCGGCATCGGCCCCGGCGGCCAGCCCGAGGCCGTCAACGAGACGGTCAAGACGACCAGCGCGGGCGCCACCGTCAACGCGTCGCAGAACATCTTCAACCGGCAGAACGACCTGTCGATCGACCAGGCGCAGAAGAACGAGGACTTCGCGCAGTCGCAGCTCGCGCAGGCCGACCAGGACCTGATCGTGCGGGTCGCGCAGGCCTACTTCAACGTGCTGGCCGCATCCGACGCGCTGACGTCCGTGCAGGGCAACAGCAAGGCGATCGGCGAGCAGCTCGCGTCGGCCAAGCGCAACTTCGAGGTGGGCAACGCCACCATCACCGACACGCGCGAAGCCGAGGCCCGCGCCGACCTGGCGCACTCGCAGGAGATCGCCGCGGAGAACGATCTCGTCGTGGCCAAGGTCACGCTCGACCAGCTCGTGGGCCGCAACGGCGTCACGCCGCATCCGCTGATCCTGCCCGCCACGCTGCCGCCGGTGATGCCCAGCCAGGCGTCGGACTGGGTGTCGCTGGCCGAGTCCGACAACCCGGCCCTGAAGCAGGCCAAGCTGGGCCTGGAAGTGGCCGAGCTCGAGACCGAGCGTGCCAAGGCCGGGCACCTGCCGACGCTGGCGGCCAACGCGACCTACGGCCGCAGCCGCGCACGCGAGGCGATCGACGGCGAGGGCACGTTCACGGGCAACAGCCGCAACGCCGGCGTCTCGCTGGTGCTGAACGTGCCGCTGTTTTCCGGCTTCGCGATCCAGAACCGCGTCAACGAGACGCGCGCTCTCGAACAGAAGGCCCGCTCCGACGCCGAGGGCGCGCACAACGCCGTCGTGCTGGGCACGCGCACCGCGTTCGTCACGGCGCAGACGCAGGCCGCGCAGGTCAAGGCGCTCGAGGCGGCCGAGGCCTCCAGCAAGCTGGCGCTGGACGCCACGGTGCTGGGCTACAAGGTCGGCGTGAAGGTCAACCTGGACGTGCTCAACGCGCAGTCGCAGCTGTACTCCACGCAGAAGGACGTCGCCGGCGCGCGCTACAACTACCTGATGTCGCAGCTCAAGCTGCGCCAGGCCGCGGGCAACCTGACGACCAACGACCTGCTGCCCATCGACGCGCTGCTGGTCAAGTGAGCCTCGCGCGGCGCGCGCGCGTGACGCGCGCGTGACGCGTGACTCCCCCATCGGTGCGATGCCCGCGCGCCCGGCCCCGCCCATCTGGGGGTGACGGCGCCGCGGATCGCGCGCCTATGATCGTGCATGGCCGATCATGCTGGAGTGACTGCCTGGGACGGCAGCCTGGAGACGTTCCGCCTGCTCGCGAACAGCTTGCAGGCGATGATCGCCTATTACGACTCCGAGGAGTTCGGCTACGGCTGCCGCTTCGCCAACAAGGCGTACGCCGCGGCGTTCGGACTCACCGAGACGTCCATCATCGGCAAGACCTTCGCCGAGATCATCGGCGAGGCCGCGGCGCGCGAGGTCAAGCCGTCGATCGACACCGTCACGCGCGAGCGCCGCACCGTCGCCTACGTGCGCGAGCTCGCGGCCGCCGACGGCACGCGGCGCTGGATCGAGGTCAACGTCATCCCCAACGTGACGCCCACGGGCCATCCGATCGGCGCGTTCGTGATCGTCACCGACATCACCCTCCATCGAGCGGCCACGCAGGCGCTGCGCGAGTCCGAGGAGCGCCTGGCCAAGTTCATGCAGGCCAGCGCCGAGGGCATCGCGTTCCACCGCGACGGCATCGTCACCGACGCCAACCCGCCGCTGTGCGAGATGCTGGGCTACACGCTCGACGAGGTGCGCGGCAAGCCGGCGATCGACTTCGTCGCGTCCGACCACCGCGCCCACGTGCAGTCGGTGCTGGCCGGCGGGCTCGACGCCAGCTACGAGAGCGCCGTCATCCGCAAGGACGGCCGGCGCATCCCGGTGGAGCTGATCGGGCGCACGCTGACCTACGGCAACGAGAAGCTGCGCATGTCGGTGGTGCGCGACCTGCGCGACCGCCACGCGGCGCAGGCGCGCATCCACCACCTCGCGCACCACGACGCGCTCACCGGCCTGCCGAACCGCATGTCGTTCATGGAGCGCCTGGGCCAGCAGATCGAGCAGGCGCGCGCGGCGGGCAAGTCGCTGGCGCTGCTGTTCGTCGACCTCGACCACTTCAAGCGCGTCAACGATTCGCTGGGCCACCTGATCGGCGACAAGCTGCTGCAGACCGTGGCCGCGCGCATCTCCGCCAGCCTGCGCACCAACGACGTCGTCGCGCGCTTCGGCGGCGACGAGTTCATCGTGCTGCTGGACGACGCCGGCCGCGACGACGTGGCGCAGGTGGCGCACAAGCTGCTGCGCGCGATCGAGCTGCCGGTCGAGGCCGAAGGCCGCGACCTGTCGGTGACGCCGTCGGTGGGCGTGGCGCTGTTCCCGCACGACGGCCAGACGCCCACCGAGCTGATCAAGAACGCCGACACGGCGATGTACATCGCGAAGTCGCGCGGCCGCGCCAACTGCCAGTTCTTCGACCCGGCCGTGGCCAGCGCGGCCTACGACGCGCTCGTGCTCGAGAGCCAGCTCACGCAGGCGCTGCAGCGCGAGGAGTTCGTGCTGCACTTCCAGCCGCAGGTGCGCGCCCGCGACGGCGCGCTGGCCGGCATCGAGGCGCTGATCCGCTGGATGCATCCCGAGCGCGGCATGCTGCGCCCCGACGCGTTCATCGCGCTGGCCGAGCAGCAGCGCGTGATGCTGCCGATCAGCCAGTGGGTGCTGCGCAGCGCGGCGCGCGCCGCGCTGCAGTGGCGCTCGCAGGGCCTGATCGACGTGCCCATCGCCGTCAACCTCTCGAGCATGCAGTTCCGTGCCAACGGCTTCGTCGACGCCGTGGCGCAGGTGCTGCGCGAGGAAGGCGTGCCGGGCCAGTGGCTGGAGCTCGAGCTGACCGAGCGCATGCTCATGGACGACCTCGGCGACGTCAAGCGCACGCTGCAGCAGCTCAAGAGCCTGGGCATGCGCGTGTCGGTCGACGACTTCGGCACAGGCTACTCGTCGCTCGCACACCTGAAGGAACTGCCGATCGACGGCATGAAGATCGACCGCTCGTTCGTGCGGGACCTGCCGCACCAGCGCGGCTCGGTGGCGATCGCGCGCGCCGTCGTGCAGATGGCGCAGGGCCTCGCGCTGACCGTGGTGGCCGAAGGTGTCGAGAACGAGGAGCAGCGGCGCTTCCTGGTCGACCACGGCTGCGACCTGCTGCAGGGCGAGCTGATCAGCGAGCCGCTGCCCGCCGCCGACCTCGCGCGCTGGATCGCGCTGCACCGCGCGGCGCTGAGCGCCTGAGCGTGGATCGCGCACAGACCGGGCGCCCAGCGCCTTTGGACATCGGCGTTCAGCGGGATCGGGCGGCGATGATCTCCGCGTGCGCCCACGTGATGTCGATCGCGACGGGCGACGAACGGCCCGCGGCCGGCGTCCAGATCGCATAAGGCTCGCGCTCGTCTTCCTCGCGCTGCCATCCGGACTCACCGCATGCGTCGATCACCGCGTCCAGCGCGTCGCTCGCATGGCACGTGCAGTCCACCGAGGCACTCACGATGAACGAACCCATCGGCTTGTCGTACGCCGTGATGCTGCTCCTCTCGACAGCTCCGATGCGAGCGACGACCTCGAGCACGGCATCGCGCGTCGAATCGACGTGACCGCCTGGAAGCGGAAAGGGCACCACACGCAGTTGCAGCTTCGCCGTGCGATTGCTCATCTGCCGGCCAGTTTCAGGCGCACGATCGGCCGCGCCGGCTTGCGGCGCGCCACTTCCTCGAAGCCTGCGTCGTCGAACAGCGTCTTCGAGCCGAACCACGGCGCGTCGCTCGCCGACGGGTGCGACTTGTCGACCGGGTAGGCCTCCAGCAGGCGCACGCCGCGCTGGCGCGCCCAGCGGATCGCGCCGGCCAGCAGGTCGCGCGCGACGCCCTGCTTGCGGTGCTCGGACGGCACCACGAAGCAGACGATGGACCACACCGGCTTGTCGTCGACCGCCTTCATCGTCGGCGAGCGCGCGAGCTTGGCGTAGTCCTCGCGCGGGCCCAGCGAGATCCAGCCGACGGGCGTGTCGCCGTGGTAGCCGATCAGGCCCGGCGGCGGGTCGTCGCCGGCCATCGCCTTGAGCGCCTGCCTGCTGCGCTCGCGCTGCGCGTCGCCGGGACGCGTGAAGACGGTCTCCTTGCCGCTGACGCGGTAGTACATGCACCAGCAGCCGCGCGCCACCGAGCAGCCGCGCGCCTCGAAGATCGCCTCGAGGTCGCCCCAGCGGTCGGGGGTGAGCGGGTGGACGACGAGCCGGGACATGCCGCCCGTCAGCAGCCGGCCACGCACTTGCCGCCGGCGTCGAACGACATCGTCCTGCCCGACAGCGGCACATGCACCGGCACGTGCACGGCCTTGACGAAGGCCTCGGTCCTGCTGCCCTCGCGCACCTTGCCGTCGGCGGTGCCGACCTCGTTGGCGTGCGACGGGATCACCGACGCAGGCTTGACGAGCTCGTCGATGACGTAGGCCGCCTCGGCCGGGCCGGTGGTGAAGCCGTCGCCCATGTTCATGACGGCCAGCTTCGCGTGGTAGTAGTCGCGGATCACGAGTTGCTGGTCGGCGAGGATGCCCGTGTCGCCCGACAGGTACGCGACCAGGCCGTTGCTGAAGCGCAGCACGTAGCCGGTCGCGGGGCCGACGTCGCCGGCGATGCCGGCCGCCTTCATCGCGTCGCCCGCGGCGCCGCCGATGTAGGCCGGGTCGACGCCGTTGCTGTGCAGCGCCGCCACCGTCGCGATCTTGACGCCGCCCACCGTGACGCTGCCCCCGAAGCGCGCCAGCATCGAGTTGGCCGGGTCGCCGCCGTTCTTCTTGAGCCGTGCCGCGAAGAACGGCGGCATCTCGCTGCCCGTCACGATCCTCGCCTTCTTGGCGAGCGCGATGTCCACGACGTTGGAGTCGGGCGTGGGCACGCTGACGTCCGGCTTGGCGCAGGTGCCCGCCCCCACGGCCTTGATGTGCGCCTCGCCGAGGTGGTCGTTGTGCATGTGGCTCAGCAGCACGACGTCGATGCGGCCCAGGCGCGGATCCTCGCCGCCGGCCACGGTGTGGCCCGGGTCGTAGAGCAGGCGCGTGCCGTTCGGATCCTCGAACACGAGCGCGCGATCCTGCGCGCAGAACTCGCCGTCGATGCCGCCCAGCGGCGTGACCTTGACGTTCTGCGCCGAGGCGGCTCCGGCGAAGGCGGCGCACAGCGCGGCGGCGGCGGCCGTCCGGTACAAGCGATTCGACATGGGACTCCCGAGGCTGAAGGGCGGGGCCTCGCACGCGAGGCGACGCGCGATCTTACGGCGCCGCGCGCGGTCGAGCGCGCGCGCTCACGCGCGACGCGCGGCCATGCGCGCGAACGCGCCCGGGCCGCGCCGCGCGCGCCAGGCGCGCAGCACGTCGGACGCCAACCGCTCCGGCGATGCCGACGTGCTGAGCACCTCGACGTCGTACTCGCCGAAGCCGTGGGTGGTGGCCTCATCCTCCTTGGCCGACCCGACCCGCCGGTCGCCGCGTGCGCGTTCGCGCCGCTCCAGCTCCGGCAGCGGGCAGCGCACGCCCACGTAGAAGACGTCGAACGGCGCGAGCAGGCCGACGAGGCTGCGCATCCAGTCGGCCGTCTCGACGATGTGCTCGACGATCAGGTCGTTGCCCGCCGATGCCAGCGCCGGCAGCGTGCGGTGGAAGCCGTCGAAGAACGCGGGCCGCAACGCCTGCCAGTCGAACTCGCCGGTGGCCAGGCGCTCGCGCGGCAGGACGCCGGCCGCCAGCCAGTGGTCGATCGACCAGTGCCAGAACGGCGTGTCCAGCTGCGCCTGCAGGGCCCGCGCGAGCGTGGACTTGCCGGCGCTCGAGGCGCCGTTGAGGAAGATGATCCGGCCAGGCAGCATGCGCGCTCCTTGATGGGTTGCGGGGTCTCAGGCGGCGTCTCGCCCGCACGGAAACGCCTTTCCCCGCGCGCTCGACAGCGTGATACTCGGCCTCGCCCACCGACCCGTCGATCCGGAGGTTCCCATGAGCGTCATCCTGCGAGAGCCCACGTTCATCCGCCAGGAAAAGGCAAACAGTTGCTGGTTCGCGTGCCTGAAGATGCTGCTGGAGTGGCATGAAGGCGATCGCTCGATCAACGACAGGGCCGTGTCCAAGCTCGCGAGCTGGATCACGCCGCGCCGCTACGACGAGATCCCGGGCGGCTTCCTCACCGCGCGCAACATCACCTACGAGGACAAGCCCTTCAACAACGTCGGGGAGATCGAGCAGGAGCTTCTCAAGCGCGGGCCGTTCGTCGGTGGTGGGCTCGTAGGCAAGATGTTCGTCGGCAAGCGCCGCTTCGGCCACGCGATCCTGATCTGGGGCGTGCTGCCCGGCGGCGTGATCCTGCACCACGACCCGACGCTGGGCGCCGGCGAGAAGATCAAGGGCACGAGCTACCTCGCCAAGCAGGATGGCGAGCGCCTGCACTACAACACGCACCTGGCGCGCGTCGAGGTGTCGGCGATCGGCAGCGCCTGAGTGGCGCGCGTCAGGCCGCCGCGATCGCCGCGATCGACACCTTCTGCCCCGGCACGCGCGTCGGGAACTTCGCGCCCGAGCGCGCCGGCGGGTCGGTCGGGAACCAGCGCAGGTATTCCTCGTTCATGCCGGCCCAGTCGTCCTCGTCGGCCAGCACGATCGTCACGCTGGCGATCTTGTCCAGCGAGCTGCCGGCCGCCTCCAGGATGGCCGCGACGTTGGTGAGCGACTGCCGCACCTGTTCCTGGATCGTCGTGCCCACGATCTTGCCCGTGGCCGGATCGTGCGGCGCGGTGCCGGAGACGAACACGAGGCCGCCGGCCCTCACGGCCTGGCTGTAGGTGGCGGGCGGCCTGGCGGCCTTGTCGGTGAAGACGATGTCGCGGGGCATGGGCGGGCTCCTTGGTCGACCGGGAACGATGCCCGGATTCTGCGGGCACCGCCGTCGTTCACCAATCCCTCGCCGGCCCCGCCTGACGCGGCGCATCAGGCCGCCTCGCCGCGAGAGCGCAACCGCCGGTGCACGAACACGCCGGCAACGCGCCCTCTCCTCGCGCCGGCTCAGAGCAGCCGCACGATGCGATCGGCCATGCGGTCGGCCGCGCCCTTGTGCGTCGACGCGAACGCCAGCGCGCGCTGGCTCGCGAGCTCCTGCAGGTCGGTCGAGATCACCTGCAGCGCGCGGCGCAGCGCGTGCGCCATGTCGGGCTCCTGCCAGGCCGCGCCGGCCAGCGTGGCCTGCCTGGCGGCCTCGGCGAAGTTGAAGGTCGACGGGCCCATCACGATCGGGCAGCCGCTGGCGGCCGCCTCGATCAGGTTGTGGCCGCCGAGCGCCATGAAGCTGCCGCCCAGCAGCGCGACGTCGGAGGCGGCGTAGTACTGCGGCATCTCGCCGAGCGAGTCGCCCAGCCAGGCGTCGACCTTCAGCGCCGCGGGCGGCGGCGCCTCGCCCCAGCTGCTGCGGCGCGCCACGCGCAGGCCGTTGGCCACCAGCAGGGCCTCGACCTCGTCGAAGCGCTGCGGATGCCGCGGCACCACGATCAGGAACGGGCTGTGGCCCTGGATGCGGCCCCACTCGCGCATCAGCTCGGCCTCCTCGCCTTCGCGCGTGATCGCGGCCAGCACCACGGGCCGGCCGATCTCCGCGTGCCAGCGCTTGCCGCGCGACAGCAGTGCCGGCGACGGCCGCACGTCGAACTTCAGGTTGCCCGACAGCGCGACGCGCCTCGCGCCCGCCTCGCGCAGGCGTTCGGCGTCGTCCTCGGTCTGCGCGAGCACGTCGGTGACCGCCTCGGCCGCCGGGCGCATCAGCGCGGCGAAGCGCTCGCCCTGGCGCGCGCTCTTCTCGGACAGCCGCGCGTTGGCCAGCACCATGCGCACGCCGCGCTCCCCGGCCACGTGCAGCAGGTTGGGCCAGATCTCCGTCTCCATCAGCACGCCCAGCGCGGGCCGCGTGCGCAGCAGGAAGCGGCGCACGGCGCCGGGGGTGTCCAGCGGCAGCCAGGACTGGCGGTCGCCGTGGCGCATCAGCGCCTGGCCGGCGTCGCGGCCGGTGGCCGTGCCGTGCGTGAGCAAGAGCCGCATGTCCGGGCGCCGCGCGCGCAGCGCGTCGACCAGCGCGCTCGCGGCGCGCGTCTCGCCCAGCGACACGGCGTGCAGCCAGATCGACCCCGGCTCGACCTGCGGCCCGAAGCCCAGGCGCTCGCGCATCGCCACGCGGTAGCCCGGCTCCTTGCGGCCGCGCAGCCAGTAGCGCAGCAGGATGGCCGGCAGCAGCAGCCGCAGCGCGAACGTGTACGCGGCGAGCGCGAGGCGCTGCTTGAACGTCATCTTCAATGCGCGGCCGCGCCGACGTGCGCGTCGGGCTTGACCTTGCGCAGCGCGTGCATGAAGTCGTGCTGGATGCGCTGCAGCGCGGCCTCGGTGTGGCCCTCGAAGCGCAGCACCAGCACGGGCGTGGTGTTGGACGCGCGGATCAGCCCGAAGCCGTCCTCGTACTCGGCGCGCAGGCCGTCGATCGTCAGGATCTCGGCGCCCGGGAACTTCGCCTCGGCGAGCAGGCGCTCGATGATCCTCGGCGGCTCGCCCTCGGCGCAGGCCACGTTGAGCTCGGGCGTGCTGAAGCTGGTGGGCAGCTCGTCGAGCACGGCGCTGGGGTCGGCGCTGCGCGACAGGATCTCCAGCAGGCGCGCCGCGGTGTAGGTGGCGTCGTCGAAGCCGTACCAGCGCTCGGAAAAGAAGATGTGGCCGCTCATCTCGCCGGCGATCGGCGCGCCGGTCTCCTTCAGCTTGGCCTTGACCAGCGAATGCCCCGTCTTCCACATCAGCGGCTCGCCGCCGGCCTCGCGGATCGCGATCGGCAGGCGCTGCGAGCACTTGACGTCGTAGATGATGGGCGCGCCCTTCACGCGGGTGAGGATGTCGCGCGCGAACAGCATCAGTTGGCGGTCGGGGTAGATCACGTTGCCGCCGCGCGTGACCACGCCCAGGCGGTCGCCGTCGCCGTCGAAGGCCAGCCCCAGCTCGGCCTCGGTGGCGTGCACGGTGCGGATCAGGTCGACCAGGTTCTCGGGCTTGGACGGGTCCGGGTGGTGGTTCGGGAAGTCGCCGTCGACGCGGCTGTACAGGTCGATCACCTCGCAGCCGAGCGCGCGCAGGATGCCGGGCGCCGATGCGCCGGGGATGCCGTTGCCCGAGTCGACGACGATCTTCATCGGACGCACCAGCTTGCAGTCGCGCACGATGCGATGGGTGTATTCGGCGAGGATGTCCATCGTCGCGACGCGGCCCTCGCCCGTCACGTAGTCCTCGTTCTGCATGCGCTGGCGCAGCTGCTGGATGTCGTCGCCGTAGATCGCGCGGCCCGCCAGCACCATCTTGAAGCCGTTGTAGTTCTTCGGGTTGTGGCTGCCCGTGACCTGGATGCCCGAGTGGCAGCCGTGCTTGCCGCGCGTGGCGGCCACGTAATAGAGCATCGGCGTGGTGACGGCGCCGATGTCGACGACGTCCAGGCCGGTGGACGCCAGGCCCTTGATCAGCGCGGCCACCAGGCGCGGGCCCGAGACGCGGCCGTCGCGGCCGACGGCCACCGCCTTCTCGCCCAGGCGCACGGCCTCGCTGCCAAAGGCCCGGCCCAGGTGCTCGGCGAAGGCCTCGTCGAGCGCCTCGTCGACGATGCCGCGGATGTCGTAGGCCTTGAAGGCGGAGGCTTGCACTTGCATGGGCTTTGTTTCGGACGCGTGGGTGTTGGCTGGCGATTCTACGAGGGGTGCCCGGCCGTTCCGCGGGGCACCGTCCGCGCCGCCCCCTGTCGATCCGCCGCCGGCGCTCGCCGTCCGTCGCCCGCCGCTGGCCGGCCGCGGCGGGCTGCCTACACTGGCGAGCCATGCCCTCCGTCCACCCCACCTCCATCGCCGAGCTGCGCCGAACCTGGCAGCGCTGGCTGTCCGGCTCCATGGCCGTCCCGCCGCCCCTGTGGGTGCAGGTGGCCTGGACGGCCTCGTTCTCGGCGGTCGTCGCATTCGGCTTCACCGTCCTGAACTTCATCACCAGCGCCGACACCGTCGCCAAGTGGCTGGACCTGCGGCAGTGGGCCGTCTGGTACGGGTACAACCTGGTGGTGGGGCTGACGATCGGCTTCGTCATCCTGGGCGTGTTCAAGCTGGCCTTCATGCTGTTCGACGCGGGCCGCATCAATGCGTTGCAGGGCTGGCGCCGCACGGCGTTCTTCTCGGGCCTGCCGCTGCTGGGCACCGCCATCGGCTGGCCGATCGGCATGACGCTCGTGTTCGGCGACCTGCGCCTGCTCGCGGGCCTGACCTCGGGCAACCTGGTGGCGACGATCGTCCTGGCGATCATGATCAGCCTCGGCTTCCACGTGTACTTCACGCTGCGCACCCGCGGCGTGCGCGCCGAGATGGCGGCCCAGGAGGCGCAGCTGCGGCTGCTGCAGGGCCAGATGGAGCCGCACTTCCTGTTCAACACGCTGGCCAACGTCATCAGCCTGATCGACGCCGACGCGCCGCGCGCCAAGCACCTGCTGGAGGCGCTCACCGACTACCTGCGCGCGTCGCTGGGCAGCCTGCGCCACGGCGACAGCACGCTGGCCGCGGAGCTCGATCTCGCGCGGCGCTACCTGCAGCTGATGCAGGCGCGCATGGGCGAGCGGCTGCGCTTCGAGATCGCCGCCGACGACGCGCTGCGCCAGGCCGCGCTGATGCCGCTGGTGCTGCAGCCGCTGATCGAGAACGCGGTCAAGCACGGCCTGGAGCCGCAGGTCGACGGCGGCACCGTGCGCGTGACGGCGGCGCGCGTCGACGTCGACGGCCGGCCCGCGCTGCAGGTCTGCGTCGAGGACGACGGCGCCGGCCGGGCCGCCGCCGCCAGTCGCCCGCGCCGCCGCGTGGCCGGCGGCGCCGACGGCAACGGCATAGCGCTGGCCAACCTGCGCGAACGCCTGCACTCGCGCTTCGGCGCGGCGGCGCAGCTCACGCTGGCCGACCTCGACGATGGCTCCGGCACCCGTGCCTGCCTCGTCATCCCCTGGCAGGCACCCAGCGCGGCCTGACCGTCCGACGAAACCCGCATCGCCCACCATGACCCGCGCCCTCATCGCCGACGACGAACCGCACCTGTCCCACTACCTGCGCGACGAGCTGCTCAAGCTGTGGCCCGAGCTCCAGGTCGTCGCCATCGCCCGCAACGGCCTGGAGGCCGCCGCGGCGATCGCCGAGCTGCAGCCCGACATCGCCTTCCTGGACATCCAGATGCCCGGCCTGACCGGCCTGGAGGTGGCCGCCGGCATCGAGGGCCTGACGCGCGTCGTCTTCGTCACGGCGTACGACGAATACGCGCTGTCCGCCTTCGACACCGAGGCGCTGGACTACGTGCTCAAGCCCGTCACCGCCGAGCGCCTGGCGCGCAGCGTCGAGCGCCTGCAGCGCGCGCTCGCGCCGCGCAGCGAACCCGTCGCCGACCCGGCGCCCATCGACGACGCCCGCCTCGCCCGCGTGCTGCGCGCCCTGCAGGCGCCCGCGCCCGCGTCGGCGATGCTGCGCTGGATCCGCGCCAGCCAGGGCGAGCTGACGCACCAGGTGGCCGTCGCCGACGTCCTGTTCTTCCAGGCCGACGACAAGTACACCTGCGTGCGCACCGCGCAGGCCGAGTACCTGATCCGCACGCCGATCGCCGAGCTCGCCGCGCAGCTCGACCCCGACCAGTTCTGGCAGGTCCACCGCGCCACGATCGTCAACCTGGCCCACCTCGCCGGCACCCGCCGCGACGACGCCAGCCGCCTGTTCGTGCGCATCGCCGGCTGGAAGGACGAGCTGCCCGTGAGCCGGGCGTACGTGCATCTGTTCAAGCCGATGTAGGCCGTCCGCTCGCGGTCGCAGCCGGTCGCTTGCGGCCGGCGGGGTCGCGGCGTCCCCGCGACGGCTGCCGGCCGGCTCTCGCCGGAAACGTCGACCGTGCCGTTCACACGCTGAGCGAAGCAGCCGCCGTGGACTATCGCGCGCGCCAGGCCTAACATCGCTTCATGCGCAGCATGGTTGCTCCACTGTGCGCGCTGGCCCTGTGGTCCGCGTCACTCGCCGGCGCCCAGACACCTCCCGCTGCCGTCCCGGCGGCGCGCGGGAGCGACGTGGTGTTGCTCAACGTGGACGGTGCGATCGGCGCGGCCAGCGCAGACTACGTCGAGCGAGGCTTGCTACGCGCCGAGCGCGACGGTGCGGGGCTGGTCGTCCTGCAGCTCGACACGCCAGGCGGCCTCGATACGTCCATGCGTGCGATCGTCAAGGCGATCCTGGCATCGAAGGTTCCGGTGACGACATTCGTCGGCCCGTCGGGTGCCCGGGCCGCCAGTGCGGGCACGTACATCGTCTATGCCAGCCATGTCGCCGCCATGGCGCCGGCGACCGCTCTCGGGGCGGCGACGCCGATCATGATGGGCGGCTCGACGCCCGACCCCTACCCGACCGAACCGGGCGCGCCGGGCCAGGCCGCCGCGAGCGGCGCCGCCATGTCGCCCGCCAATGCACCGCACGATGTGCTGCAGGCCAAGCGGATCAACGATGCCGCGGCGGGCATCCGCTCGCTGGCCGTGCTGCGCCACCGGAACGCGGACTGGGCCGAGCACGCCGTGCGCGACGCGGCGAGCCTGTCCTCGACGGAAGCCCTGTCGCAGCACGTCGTGGATCTGGCGGCGCGCGACATCCCGGACCTGTTGCGCCAGCTCGACGGTCGGACGGTGCAGCTGGCCGACGGCCGCTCGGTGACGCTGGCGACCGCAGGCGCTCGCCTCGTGCGCTGGGACCCGGACTGGCGCGACCGCCTGCTGGCCTGGATCGGCGATCCCAGCCTTGCGCTGATGTTGCTGCTCGTCGGCTTCTACGGACTGCTGTTCGAGTTCTCCACGCCCGGTCTGATCGCGCCGGGAGTCGTCGGCACGGTCTGCCTGCTGCTGGGACTGTTCGGCTTGCAGACCTTGCCCGTCAGCGGCACCGGCATCGCACTGATCCTCCTGGGCCTGGGATTCTTCGCGAGCGAGGCCTTCGTACCCAGCCACGGCGCGCTGGGCCTCGGCGGCGTCGCCGCGTTCACGCTGGGCGCGCTGATGCTGGTCGACAGCGATGCCCCGGGACTCGGCGTCTCGCGCCTGCTGATCGCCGCGCTGGCGCTGCTGTCGGTGACGGTCGTGGGCGTCCTGGCGGCGTTCAGCACTCGAATCCGGCGGCGCGCGCCGGTCAGCGGCGTGTCGATGATGATCGGCAGGCTTGGCGAGGTGATCGAGGCGAACGGCCAGGACGGCTGGGCGCTGGTGCAGGGCGAGCACTGGCGCGTGCATGGCGATCGCGCCCTGCGCACCGGCGAGCGCGTGCGCGTGCAGCGCGTCGATCACCTCACGCTCGCCGTCGAGGCATCACCATGATCGGATCGCTCACGTTCGCGCTGCTGCTGGTGCTTCTGCTGCTGCTCCTGGCCGCGTCGCTGCGCGTGCTGCGCGAGTACGAGCGCGGCGTGGTCTTCATGCTCGGCCGCTTCCTCGCCGTCAAGGGCCCCGGCCTCGTGCTGCTGATCCCGGCGGTCCAGCAGATGGTGCGCGTGAGCCTGCGCCTGGTCGTGATGGACATCCCCAAGCAGGACGTCATCACGCGCGACAACGTCTCCGTCAAAGTCAACGCCGTGCTCTATTTCAAGGTGGTCGACCCGGAGCACGCGGTCATCCGTGTCGAGAACTACCTGATGGCCACCAGCCAGCTCGCCCAGACCACGCTGCGGGCAGTCCTCGGCAAGCATGACCTCGATGCATTGTTGTCCGAGCGCGATCGCCTCAACCTCGACGTCCAGAAGATCCTGGACACCCAGACCGACTCGTGGGGCATCAAGGTGACCAACGTCGAGATCAAGGACGTCGACATCGACCTGACGATGGTGCGCGCCATCGCCCGCCAGGCCGAGGCCGAGCGCGAACGGCGCGCCAAGGTGATCCACGCCGAGGGCGAACTCCAGGCTGCGTCCAAGCTCAGCGAAGCCGCGGAGATCCTGTCCCGGCAACCGCAGGCGCTGCAGCTGCGCTACCTCGAGACGCTCACCGTCATCGCCGCCGACAAGAACTCGACCATCGTGTTCCCCCTGCCACTGGACATCGTCGGCCCGCTGCTCGAGGCGGCCAAGGCGCGCTTGACGGTGCCGCCGGCCGGATGAGGAGCCTCCATGACCAGCGCTCAAGCCTCGTTGACATTGCAACTGCTCGAATGGGTCGCCGAGAAGCCCCGTTCGCGTCCCGAGTTGATGGAAGCCTGGAAATCGAGCTGCCCGCGCTTGTCCATCTGGGAAGACGCGTGCGCGGACGGCCTGCTCGGATGCGGCGTGGGTCGGGACGACTCGGTCTTTCTCACCGCGAAAGGGCAGCACTGCCTGCGGACGGGGACGGTGGTATCGACGGGCGGGTAGCGCGGCTTCCACACCGCGGGCACAGCAAGCGATCAGGTCCGCCGCAACGCCGTCGCCCGCTGCCCCGCCGTCAGCGCACCGGCGCAATCGGCCGCGAAGAAGGCCCAGTTGTCGGCATTGCGGATGGTCTCGGCGCTCGGGTAGCCGGCGTGCGGGCCGATGCCTGACCAGGCGTAGCGCGACTGGCCGTCGTTGACGTCGTGCGTGCCACAGACCAGGTGCGACAGCTCGTGCACGAGGATGCGCGTCCAGTTCGCCTGGCCGCGCAGCACGTTGCCGGCGAGGTCGTCGAAGAACGCGCCCTCGACGTAGACGACGTCCATGCCTTCGCTGCGCGCCCGGAACGCGAACGCCTCGGTGCGCAGGAACTCGGCCTCCAGGCCGGTGCTGGCGGCGCGCAGCGGCACCCAGTCGGTGATGACGAGGCGACCGCGGTTGAGGGCGGCGACGATGTCCTTGAAGCCGCGCGCCAGCGTGGCCACGAGCCGGTCGACGGTCGCTTCCGAGGCCTCGGCCTCGGCGAACCAGCGCTGCACCAGCGCGCGGGCGGTCGCGCGTTCCGCCGGCGCGCTCGCGCGTGCGCGGCGCGCGTCGGCCAGCACCATGCCGGCGCGCTGGCACCAGGCCAGGCCCTGCTGGGTGGCCGCGCCGAGCCAGCGGCGCTGGCGGGTGTCGAAGTGCTCGCGCGCCCCGCCCAGCAGCAGCCGTGCGCCGGCGACGTTGGCCGCCGCGCCGGCGAACTGGCTGCTGGGCCAGTCCGTGAACTCGGTGGGCAGCGCCACCACCCACACGCCGCGGCCACCGGCGCGACTCTCGAGGTAGACGTGGCGCAGCAGCTTGAGCGCCGCGGCACGCCGGCGCACGTCGTCCGCGACCGGCCCGCCGCCGGCGACCGAAGCCACCGCGCGCAGCAGGCCGTCCGCCTCGTCGACGCGCGCCGACTCGGCGCCGTGCGTGGCGCGCCGGCGCAGCTCGTCGAGCGCCTCGGCGCGGCCGACATCGAAGCCCTCCAGCCCCATCAGCTGGGCAAGCTGCGCGACAACCGGCTGCCAGTCCGCGTCGAAGCCGCCGACTGGCGCCAACGCCTCGCGCGCCGCGTCGTACTCGCTGCGGAACTTGCGGTTCCAGTCGACCATCAGGCGCTCCCGCCCGCGCGCCCGAGCGCGCGCACCGCGCGCGTGACGCGATCGACCACGTACTGGAAGCCGTGCTCGTCTTCCACGAGCAGGTCGTCGGGGCCGTCACCCCGGCGGACGCAGCGCAGGTAGCGCGGCGGGAGCGACAGCGCCGGGTGGTCCTGGACCTGCGTCCACAGCACCACCGACCACAGCGTGCGGCCCGTGGCCTCGTCGACGGCCGCGATGCCGCCCGTGCGGGTGCGCGGCGCTTCGCGGACGAGCGCATAGTCGGCCTCGTAGCGCACGCCGTCGACGGTGCAGGGCTCGAACTTCGGCGGGGCCGGTCGGCTGGTCATGGCAGGTACCCTCGCGGGAGGCTGGAGACGGGCACCGCACCGGCACGCGCCGGCAACGCGCCCGACGCTCCGCCGGCGGAAGACGGGCGACGTGCGAGGCTCGCCGCACCGGACGAGCGGCCCGGCGCGGCGTCCCGCGCAGGCCTCCTCAGTCGAACGAGTAACTGAACTCGTTGTCCTTGACGCCGACCTTCACGCCCTTGATGGCCTCGCCCTTCATCATGCGTTCGAGGAACTCGCGCGAGATCTCCGGCAGCATCGTGTTGGTGAGGATCGCGTCGATCATGCGGCCGCCCGACTCGCTCTCCGTGCAGCGGCTGACCACCAGCTTGACGACATCGGCGTCGTAGTTGAACGGCATCTTGTAGCGCGCCTCGACGCGCTTCTTGATGCGGTTCAGCTGCAGCTCCACGATCTTGCCCAGCATCTCGTCGGACAGCGGGTAGTACGGGATCGTGACGAGACGGCCCAGCAGCGCCGGCGGGAAGATCTTGAGCAGCGGCTCGCGGATCGCCTTGGCCATGCCTTCCGGATCGGGCATCAGGTCCGGATCCTTGCACAGGTTGGCGATCATCTCGGTGCCGGCGTTGGTCGTCAGCAGGATCAGCGTGTTCTTGAAGTCGATCTGGCGGCCCTCGCCGTCCTCCATCCAGCCCTTGTCGAAGACCTGGAAGAACAGCTCGTGCACGTCGGAGTGCGCCTTCTCGACCTCGTCGAGCAGCACCACGCTGTACGGCTTGCGGCGCACGGCCTCGGTCAGCACGCCGCCTTCGCCGTAGCCGACATACCCCGGGGGGGCACCCTTGAGCGACGAGACCGTGTGGGCCTCCTGGTACTCGCTCATGTTGATCGTGATCAGGTTCTGCTCGCCGCCGTACAGCGCCTCGGCCAGCGCCAGCGCCGTCTCGGTCTTGCCGACGCCCGACGTGCCGGCCAGCATGAACACGCCGATCGGCTTGTTCGGGTTGTCCAGGCCCGCGCGCGAGGTCTGGATGCGCTTGGAGATCATCTCCATCGCGTGATCCTGGCCGATGACGCGCTTGCCCAGCAGCGTCGGCAGCTTCAGCACGGTGTCGATCTCGTTGGCGGCCATGCGGCCCACCGGGATGCCCGTCCAGTCGCCGACGACGCTGGCCACGGCCTGGAAGTCGACCGTCGGCAGCATCAGCGGGCTTTCGCCCTGCAGCTTGGTCAGCTCGTCCTGCACGCCGCGCAGCTCGGACATGATGTCGGCGCGCTCGCCCTCGGAGAGCGTGGCCTTGGCCTCGGCAGCCTTCTCGGCGCTGGCCTCCAGCGCGCTGCCGGTGCCCTCGACCGGGTTCACGCCGTCACGCAGCTTGGCGCGCAGCGACAGCAGGCGATCGACCAGCGCCTTCTCGTCGTTCCAGCGCTTGGTGAGCGTGGCCAGGCGCCCCTTCTCGGTGGCCAGCAGCGCGTTGACGGACTCCTCGCGCTCGGCGGTGGGGATGCCGATCGCGGCCTCGCGGGCGATGATGCCGATCTCGGTCTCCAGCGCCTCGATGCGGCGCTGCGAGTCGTCGACCTCGGCCGGCACCGCGTGCAGGCTGATGGCCACGCGGGCGGACGCGGTGTCGAGCAGGCTGACCGACTTGTCCGGCAGCTGGCGCGCCGGGATGTAGCGGTGCGACAGCTTGACCGCGGCCTCCAGCGCCTCGTCGAGGATCTGCACCTTGTGGTGCTTCTCCATCGTGCTGGCGACGCCGCGCATCATCAGGATGGCCTTGGCCTCGCTCGGCTCGTCCACCTGCACGTTCTGGAAGCGGCGGGTCAGCGCCGGATCCTTCTCGATGTGCTTCTTGTACTCGGCCCAGGTGGTGGCGCCGATCGTGCGCAGCTGGCCGCGCGCGAGCGCGGGCTTGAGCAGGTTGGCCGCATCGCCGGTGCCCGCGGCGCCGCCGGCGCCCACCAGCGTGTGCGTCTCGTCGATGAACAGGATGATGGGCTTGGGGCTGGCCTGCACCTCGTCGATGACCGAGCGCAGGCGTTGCTCGAACTCGCCCTTCATGCTGGCGCCGGCCTGAAGCAGGCCGACGTCGAGCGCGAGCAGCTGCACTTCCTTCAGGCTGGGCGGCACGTCGCCGCGCACGATGCGCTGCGCGAAGCCCTCGACCACGGCCGTCTTGCCCACGCCGGCCTCGCCGACCAGGATCGGGTTGTTCTGGCGCCGACGCATCAGGATGTCGACCACCTGGCGGATCTCGTCGTCGCGGCCGACGATCGGATCCATCTTGCCGCTCCTGGCCTGCGCGGTGAGGTCGACGGTGAACTTCTTGAGCGCCTCCTGCTTGCCCATCTGCGCCGGGGCGATCGCGCCGCTGGCCTCGCCGGGCGCAGCGCCGCCGCCGACGTTGGAGCCGTCGCGCGCGGCGAGCGTATCCTCGGGCGAGCCCGAGACGATCTTGGCGAAGTCGTCGAACAGGTCGTCCGGCTTGATCTTGCGGAACTCGCCGGAGATCGCGTACAGCGCGTTGCGCAGCGTCTGCGTCTTGACCGCGCCCACCATCAGCAGGCCGGTGCGCACCGCGCTCTCGCCGTACTGCAGCGTGCCGTAGAGCCAGCCTTCCTGCACCATCTTCTCGATCACGGGCGAGAAGTCGGAGATCGACGTGGCGCCGCGCGGCAGCGCGTCGAGCGCGGTGGTGATGTCGGTGGCCAGGCGCGAGGCGTCGAGCGCGAAGTGCTTGAAGATGCGGTGCAGGTCGGAGTCGCTCGCCTGAATCAGCTGGTGCAGCCAGTGCACCAGTTCCACGTACGGGTTGCCCCGCAGCTTGCAGAAGACGGTCGCTCCCTCGATGCCCTTGTACGCGATCGGGTTGAGCTTGCCGAACAGCGCGACACGACTGATTTCACTCACGGTGACTCCTCATTCGGGCCTCGACGTGCCCAGTTGGATGGCTGCTCTCATTGGAGCGTTGTTCGAAGGGCATTTCAATCCCCAGCGGCGGGGGATTCCCTTCAGGTGATTCCCAGCACGAGATCCCTGGCGGGCCCGTCCTCGCGGCGCTTTCCGAGCCACGATGTCCAGCCCAGCGCGCCGGACGCGCCGAGCCTGACCGCGGGCACCTCCTCCTTCTTCAGCACGAGGTGCATCTCGCACGAGAGCTCGTAGCCGACGTAGTTCAGCACCCAGTCGCGCAGGCGGCGCATGCTCTCGCCGCCCGGCAGGAAACGCTTGTACTGGTCGAGCGTGAGCGGACCGATCTCGACGCGGAAGCGCGTCTGGCAGTCCCACACCTTGGCGCCGATGACCGCGTTCTGGCCCAGGCCCACAGGCGCGTTGCGCAGGCCGATGCGCGAGAGCGCGTCCTCGGGCAGGCGCATCCAGTGCGGTTGCCACTGGTGTACCTGCACGGGTACCCGGAAGAAGTCGTTGAGGATGCGCTCCAGGCCCTCGGCGCCGTGCACGGTGCGCCCCAGGATGCCCACCGAGGCCAGGCGCGCGCCGTCGGGCACCGAGTCGCGGCCCGACAGCGTGGACTGCCCGTAGCCGGCCAGCGACCCGATCCAGCGGCTGAACGGGTCGTTGTCCGGCCGGTCGAGGCTGACCGCGGGCGACGCCTCGGCCCAGGCGCGGTACAGCAGCGACAGCAGCCGGTGGTGGAACATGTCGACGAAGCGCGTCAGCGCGCGGTCCGCCGGCTGGCGCCGCGAGCGCTCGCGGGCGTGTTCGGTCAGGTGCAACGGCAGCGGGCCGTTGGCGCCGAACAGGCCGAAGAAGCGCTGGTAGAGCGTCGGCGGCTTGTCACCTTCAGCCGGCGAGAAGCGCGCGATCGTGGCCGGCGCGAACGACAGCGATGGCGCCTGCGCGAAGCGGAACGGATCGTCGCGCAGCCGCAGCGAGGTGCCCACGCGCGGCAGGCCCGGATGTGCGTTCTCCAGCAGGCGCACGGCGGCGAAGAAGCCGAACTGGTGCGGCTCCTCGGCCAGGCGCCGCAGCAGTTCCTGGCGCGCCTCGTAGCGCGCGGCCTTGGTGGCCTCCTGCTGCGCCAGCATCTCGGCCACCGCCGCGGCGTGGCCGCCGACCTCGCCCTTGAGCGAATCGAGCGCGTTCAGCACGTCGCTGACCGTGAGGACGCGAGTCTCCTCGATGTCGTCTCCCTCGTCGGAAGGCGGCGAGGTGTCGAGGTCCGACATCAGAGCACGGCGCGCGCGCCGATGCGCGGCGGCCAGGTCTTGACGGTGCCGCGCGTCTGCGAGGCGATCACCAGCTGCGTGAAGCTGTTCATGCTGGCATAGCGGGCGATGAAGCGATCGAGCACCGCGCCCAGCACGAGGATGCCGGTGCCCTCGAAGGCGCGCTCGTCCAGCGACAGCCACACCTTCGTGCCGCGCCCGAACACGATCGGGCCCTTGACCGGGATGCGCGCGATCGCCGCCTCGCTGCGCACCGAGACCAGGCCCTCGAGCTGCTTGTGCAGCGGCGACAGCTCGTCCAGCCCGTACAGCGACAGCAGTTCGCGCAGCGACGCCGCACCGCCTTGCCCGTCGCTGTCGATCAACGACAGGTAGTTCAGCGACAGGTGGCTCAGCGCGCGCCACGGCCCCTTGCCCTCGCCCACCGGCGCGACGGGTCGCGTGGGCCCGCGGATGCAGCGCACGCCCTTGACCGGCGTGTTTTCCTCGAGATAGAAATCGCTCGAGCTGCCGATCGACAGCGTCAGCGGCAGGTCGCGGTTGGTGCTGAGCGTGTCGACCGCCAGCTGGATGACGGAACTCGGCCACGGCGCGGTCTGCGGGTCGGCCAGCGTGACGTACAGCTCGGTGCCGATGTAGCCGCTGCGCGGCCCGCGCTGGCGTGCGGCTTCGGACTGCAGGCGCGGCAGGCGGCGGGTCGAGAAGTAGGCGTACGAGTCGGACGCCGCGTCGTCGTAGCGCGAGTACAGGGGCTTGAACTCGCGCACCTGCGTGACGCCGGACTTGTCGATGCCCTGCACCGACAGCAGCGAGAACACCTCGTAGTCCATCGGCCGCGCGCGGTCACTGATGACGTGGAACTCGTGGTCGCGCGTGTTGACCTCGACGCGGTCGGCGCGCTTCTTGAACAGATTGATCGCCGGCGTGCAGTGCAGCGCGAAGTTGCTCGGGTCGAGCGACTTCTCCAGCGTGACGTCGCTGCGGTCGGTGATGAACAGCAGCTCGAACTCCGACGAGCCGATCTTGGCGACCAGCTCGCGCAACCCCTTGACGCGCGCGAACAGGTAGCGCGCCGGGAACGCGGCGTATTCCTTGAGCAGGCGATAGCCGGACAGCGCGCGGTCCTGCACGGGCAGCAGCGCCTCGTCGTCCTCGAAGCCACCGGGCGTCAGCGCGTCGGCGCCCAGCACGCCGGCCAGCGCGTGGCGCCGCAGCGGGTCGACGACCGCGATCGCCAGGCAGCGCGCGAACATCTGTTCGTAGACACGGTGGGCGATGCCGTCGTCGCCGGACATGTGCAGCACCAGCTCGTCGAGCGCCAGCTGGTTGGCCAGCAGCGACGCGCCCACGCGGAAACGCAGGCGCAGGCAGGCGTTGGGCGACACCAGGCCCGACAGCGCCGCCGGCGGCACGTCGGTCACGTGCGACTGGAAGCGCGCCTGGGCGATCCGCAGGGGCCACAGTCGCACGCTCTGCCCGGTGGTGAAGCGGCACGCGGTGCGCTCGCCCGGCTGCAGGCGCGAGCTCATCACGCTGCCGCGCGGCACCTCGGGGCCCGCGGCCAGCGCGGGATCGTCGAGGTCGGGCTCCAGCTGCGCGATCAGCATCGACGGCGTCGGCGCGAGGTAGGACGGGTAGACCAGTTCCAGCAGGTGCTGCGTGAAGCGCGCGTACTCGGCGTCCTGCTGGTAGTGCACGCGGCCCGCGAGGAAGGCGAAGCCTTCCAGCAGGCGCTCGACGTAGGGGTCGACGCACTCGCCGCTGGACGTCGTCTGCTCCAGCGCGAGGCGGCCGGCGATCTTCGGATGCTCGCGCGCGAACTCCGCGGCCGCGTCGCGGATGTGCAGCAGTTCCTGGCGGTAGTAGCCGAGCAGTCGGGGATCCATGTTCAGGGTGCCTTGGCTTCCTTGACCTGCGTCATGCCGCTCTCGAGGTCGATCTCCGTGCGCATGAAGATCTCCAGCGGCACCGGCTGCGACCACAGCTGGCCTTCGATGCGAAAGCCCAGCACGTTGTGCGTGTCGCCCTTGTTGCCCTCGGCGGTGACCTTGAGGGTATGCGGCAGGATGCGCGGCTCGAAGCGCAGGATCACGTCGCGCAGCACGCGCGAGAGTTCGTTCAGGTCGTACTGCGATGCCGGTCGGCCCGCCAGCGGCGGCATGCCGTAGTTGATGACGGAGCCGGCCATCAGGGCGTCGCCGTCGAAGTCGAGGCTCGACTGCGTCGCGTTGAACAGCCAGCTGAGGTCGCGCAGCACGTTCTCGCGCAGCCGCGCGAGCGTGGCCGAGCGGTTCTCGCGCGGCTCGTTCAGCTTGGCCGGCTCGTCATCGAGCAGGCGATCGAGCAGCGACGGGTAGAGCCGGTCGCGCGAGAGCGCTTCAGCCATCGGTGGACGGGGTGGGTTCGGCGCTGCCGGCATCGGCGGTCGGCTCGACCAGCACCGTGTCGAGCGCGATCACGCGCACGTCCAGCAGCGCGACCTCGGACTGGTCGGTGGTGAGCATGCGCTGGCCGACGCCGTGCCAGGCGCCGCCGGCCTGCTCGCGCCAGTCGGTGGCGCGTGCGAGGCGCAGGCCGTTGTCGGACTCGCGCTCGGTGCCGGGGTAGCGCGTGGGGATCAGGGCTACGTTGGCCGCGCCGTTCTCCAGCGTCAGCGTGGCGGGCGTCCAGACGAAGTCGCGCAGGTCGGCGGGCTTCTCGATCTCGATGCGAATCAGGCGCGAGACGGGCACCCAGTAGTACTTGCCATTGATGATCGCCTCGATCACCGGACCGAGGCGGCCGTCGGCGTCGGCCAGCCAGGCGAACGGCGTCTCGTCGAGCTTGCCCGACGTGGCGGGCGCGGCCTCGAGCGCGCGGGCGCGGAGCTCGGCGGCGGCATCGGGGCGGCCGTCGGCATCGACACGCAGCGCCTCGATCATCATCGCGAGCCAGTCGTCCGGCTTGCCCAGCACCAGCGGCGAGCGCTTGCCGTCGAAGACCTCGCGGCGCAGCGCCTCGCAGCGCAGGGCCTCGCGGTAGGTCTCCACCATCGGCTTGGAGGACGGGTCGAGTTCCAGCAGCACTTCCAGCTGCGTGCCGGCCTTCATCCATTCGCCCTGGATGCAGTACAGCTGGAACAGGAAGATCCGCAGGTCGGAGCGTTGGGGCTGCTTCTGGATCATCCGCCGCAGGTCGTCGAAATGCGCCAGCGGGTCGGCGGAAGAAAACTTCATCGCGAGGTCGATTGACGACATGAACACTCACCTGGGGCTGAAGGACAGACGCCGGCCAATGTGACCGGCGCCCTTGTGGGATTCGACCCTTTTCCCGGGCCGCCCCACCGACTCCTGCCGGGTCGGCGATCGGGGGCAGCACGGAAAGAGGTGGCCGATCCGCTAGCGGATCGGCGTCGCGCGAAAACTCAGTCCTTCGAGTTCTCGGCGATGTTCCAGTTCATCGACGGCTTGTCGCCGGTGCCGCCCTTCGGGGTCTGTTCGACGTAGTCGACCTTGACCGAGGCGAAGTTCAGCGTGACGTTTTCCGTCAGGCGGTCTTCACCGCCCGAGCCGCCTTGCGAGACGCTGGTGACCAGCACTTCGGTCATCGTGACCTTCAGGTACTCCAGCGGGGTCTCGCCGGCCTTGCGGACGACCAGGGTCGCGGTGCCCCAGTGCTTGCCGTTGCAGCAGGCCAGCAGCAGGTCCGGCGTCGACTTGTCGAGGTACTTGGTGAAGGACAGATCCTGCACGTTGGCCTTGCCGGAGCCGGCGCCGCCACCTTGGTGCGCCGAACCGGAGTTCGACACGCCCCAGCTCCACGCCAGGACGTCGATCTCGCCCTTGTGGGTCTTGTCGTTGGACTCGCCCTTGAGCGAATCGATCTTCATGAACATGTCCATGGACATTTTTTATGCTCCTTGTAACCATCCCAGCCTCATGGGCCGGAATTCGCCCCTGTTGGGACTACGCCCTGGAAGGGCTTAAGCCGCCTTGCTCGAAGGCAGTTTGGAAACCAGACGCAGGGAGATGCTCATCCCTTCGAGCTGGTAATGAGGCTTGAGGAAGAACTTGGACGTGTAGTAGCCCGGGTTCCCCTCGACTTCCTCCACGATGACTTCCGCCGCCGACAGCGGCTTCTGCGCCTGGATCAGCTGGCCGGCGCTCTCCGCGTTGGACACGACGTAGTTGCCGATCCAGTCGCTCAGGAAGCGCTGCATCGACTGTGCGCTCGAGAACGAACCCACCTTGTCGCGCACCATGCACTTCAGGTAGTGCGCGAAGCGGCACGAGGCGAACAGGTACGGCAGGCGCGCGGCCAGGTTGGCATTGGCGGTGGCATCCGGATCGTCGTATTCCGACGGCTTCTGCAGCGACTGCGCGCCGATGAACGCGGCGAAGTCGCTGTTCTTGCGGTGCACCAGCGGCATGAAGCCGTTCTTGGCCAGCTCGGCCTCGCGGCGGTCGCTGATGGCGATCTCGGTCGGGCACTTCATGTCCACGCCGCCGTCGTCGGTCGGGAACGAATGCACGGGCAGGTTGGGCACGGAGCCGCCGGACTCGACGCCGCGGATCGTGGTGCACCAGCCGTACAGCTTGAATGCGCGGGTGATGTTGGTGGCCATCGCGTAGGCCGAGTTGGCCCACACGTAGCGGTTGTGGTCGGCGCCCTCGACTTCTTCCTCGAAGTCGAACGCCTCGACCGGGTTCGTCTTCGCGCCGTACGGCAGGCGGGCGAGGAAGCGCGGCATGGCCAGGCCGATGTAGCGCGAATCCTCCGACTCGCGCAGCGAGCGCCAGGCGGCGTATTCGCTGTTCTCGAAGATCTTGGTCAGGTCACGCGGGTTCGACAGTTCGCGCCACGAATCCATCTGCAGCGTGGTGGGCGAGGCGCCGGCGATGAACGGAGCGTGCGCGGCGGAAGCGATCTTGGCCATCTCGCCCAGCAGTTCGACGTCGACCGGGCTGTGGTCGAAGTGGTAGTCGCCGACCAGGCAACCGTACGGGTTGCCGCCCAGTTGGCCGAATTCCTCTTCGTAGACCTTCTTGAAGATCGGGCTCTGATCCCAGGCGGTGCCCTTATAGCGCTTGAGCGTCTTGTGCAGCTCACCCTTGGTGATGTTCATCACCCGGATCTTGAGCATCTCGTCGGTCTCGGTGTTGTTGACGAGATGATGCAGGCCGCGCCATGCGCCTTCGAGCTTCGTGAAGTCGGCGTGGTGCAGGATCAGGTTGACCTGCTCGGACAGCTTCTTGTCGAGCGCGGCGATCAGCGCCTCGATCGTGTTGTAGACGTCGTTGGACACCAGCGCGGTGTCGGCCAGCGCCTGCTGCGCCAGCGTATGCACGGCGCTCTCGACCGCGGACTTGGCCTGGTCGGTCTTGGGCTTGAATTCCTTCTGCAGCAGCGCGGCGAAGTCGTCGAATTCGGCCATCGCGCCGGAGGCGCCGGTCGATTCTTGTTGCGTGGTCATCTGTGGACTCCTGGGGATCTCGGGACGGGCGGGGGCGAACGCAGCGCGAAGCGCTTATTCGGCCGGCGCGTCGGTGGGCTTCGGGGCCGCGGCGAGGGACTTGAGCAGCTCGGGGTTCTTCAGCACGTTGCCGAGGAGTTCCTCCGCGCCGACCTTGCCGTCCATGTAGGTCAGCAGATCCTTGAGCTGGGTGCGCGCTTCCAGCAGGTTGTTCAGCGCGCCGACCTTCTTGGCGACCACTTCCGGCGAGAAGTCGGCCATGCTCTCGAAGGTGATGTCCACGCTGAGGTTGCCCTCGCCCGTCAGCGTGTTGGGCACCGCGAACGCGACGCGGGGCTTCATCGACTTCAGGCGATCGTCGAAGTTGTCGACGTCGATCTCCAGGAACTTGCGGTCCGCGACCGGGGCGAGCGGCTCGGCGGGCTTGCCCGACAGGTCCGCCATCACGCCCATCACGAACGGGATCTGCATCTTCTTGTTCGAACCGTACAGCTCCACGTCGTATTCGATCTGGACGCGCGGGGCACGATTGCGGGCGATGAACTTTTGGCTGCTTCCTGACATGACTAGTCTCTCCTGGAAATATCACTCGACCCCGTCAATCGGAGTCGGATTCAGGGTCTTCGAGGGAGATGCCTCCCAGCATCTCGATGCGATCACGGGAGTCGGGCATCAACTCCTTGACGATCGCGCTGAAATCCATTTGAAGGAGCTTGACGGCACGGTCGATGAACATCGGAGCCGGGCTGCTGGGCTCTGCCTTGCGCAAGAACGTTGCGACCTGTTGCAGGATTCTCACCGCATCCGCCCGAGACGCCAAGCCGCCCGAACGGGGGGGTTTCCCCGCAGTGCCTCCAGCGCCCCCTAGTTCGCCATCTTCACCCTCGCCGCCCTCGGCGTCGGCACCTTCGCCGGCCTCCTCGGCCGCCTCGGCGTCGCGTGCGGCGTAGAACTCGCCGACCCGGCGCATGGTGTTCTGCAGCAGGTCGAGGTTGGGGCGTTCGCCGCTGTGTTCGGAAAACAGCTGGACGATCGCCTGGCAGGCCGCGAGGCCGACCTGGATGCCGTCGCGGCGCTCCTGGTTGGCGGCCGGGTCGCCGGTCTTCCAGGCCGCGACGAGCAGCCCTTCCGCGGGTGCGGTCTGGCCTTCGGGCGGCTGCATGCGCCCGAGCACGTAGTCGAGGTCGCGCACGGTGAAGCGGCCGACCTCGCGCGACTCGACGATCACCGTGCCGCGCAGCGTGCGCATCAGCGCCTCGGTGGTGGCCGAGCCGTAGGACTGCGCGGGATCCGGCGACAGGTTCGCCAGCACGTTCATGCGCTCGATCGGATCGTCGTTCTCGTCGCGATCGAGCATCGGGTAGCAGGTCTCCCAGAACTTCTCGAGCAGCGTCGCGATCAGCTTCAGACCGTCGGCCAGCCCGGGCAGGCCGCGGTTGGCGAGTTCGGCGCGTGTCAGCCACGCTGCGACGCGCAGGTCCTTGGTCCGGCCCAGCAGCTCGGTGGCCTGTTCGCCGACCTTGCGCCAGTTCGGCTCCTCGGCGCCCACCAGCTCCTGGGTGGACGGATCGATCGTTCCGGGCGTGCCGGCGGCGAAGCGGTCGAGTTCCGCGACGCTGGTGTACTCCAGGTCGGGGCCGGCCGGTTCGTCGTCGCTGATGGGACGCGAGAGGGCGTCGATGTCGATCACTTCGGGGGTTCTCCAGGTCGTTGGCGCCGTGCCACCGGACTGCGCGCAGGGTAAGTCATGTCGGTGACATCTTCAATAACGCCCCATCACGGGAATGCCCTCGCGCGCGCCCGAGGGTCGATGGCGTGAGATACGACACACCGTATCAGCCGCCGAGGATGGACAGCGCGCGGTGCGCCGCCGAGCGCAGCGCCGAGAGCAGTGTCGACAGCAGCCAGCGCAGGAAGGCCGTCGTGATCTGAGCGGCCTCGACCGCCTTGCGACCGAGGAAGCGGAAGATCATGCCCACCAGCGTGGCCAGGCCGCGGCCCATCTCGGCGGAGATCTGCGCCGCCTTCGTCAGCAACCACGCGACCTGGTCGAGGACGGTGAACGCGCCCGCCAGGCCGACGCCCAGCGTGCCCTTGACGACGGTGCCCGCCGCCTTGAGCAGCCAGGCCAGCGCGCGGCCGATCAGGTCCAGCAGCTTGGCCGAGCCCATGATGAAGCCGCCCTGCCCTTCGGCGGCCTGCTCCAGCCAGCCCTTGACGGCGCGGTCGGACGGTGCGTCCACCCGCAGGTCGGCCCAGGTCTTTCCCACGACGCCGGGGACGTAGCTGGCCTTCATCTTGTGGCCGTCGAAGCTGATGGGCATGTTGGACGTGCGCAGGATCTGCAGGCCCTCCTCGCCGAACGGCAGGTGCCAGAACGGGAAGATCGGGATCATCGGCACCGGGTCGACCGGGTTGGACACGCGGAAGATGTTCTCCTTGCCCGCGCGCTCGGTGAGCTGGCGCGCGAACAGGCCGTCGCCGGTGCGCGGCGCGCCGAAGGTGTAGAGCCGCACGTCGGCGATCTTGTTGGCGGTGATGAAGTCGGCGTTGAGGTTGGCGAGCGCGCCGCCCAGGCTGTGGCCGACGCAGTGGATGCGCGTCGGGTTGCGGCCGCGCAGCGCCTCGCGGATCTCGTCGGCGAACGACTTCCACGTCTCGTTGAAGCCGGCGTGCACGGGCATGCCGCCCGGGCCGCGCTGCACGCCGATGTTGCCGTCGGTGACCCAGTCGGCCATCGACGCCGTGCCGCGGGTGGCGATCAGCAGGTCGCCCTGGAATTCGCCGACGCCCGAGGCGACGAAGCCGAACCCGCTGAGCGGCTTGAACATCAGCGCGCCGGACTTGCCCTGGAAGCGCGTGGCCGTCTCGGCGCCGAACAGGCCGGCCGTGCCCAGCGCGTTGGCGCCGGCGAGATCGAGCGCCCGGTCGACGCTGCTCAGGCGCAAGTTGTAGACGCCCTGCGCGATCGCGGCGGCCTGGCTGGGGCTGATGGTGCTCATTGTCGTCCTTCCCTTGGATTCTTGATGGGGGTCAGTTGAATTCGCACAGGCCCATGATCTCGCCGTGCATGGCGCGCTCGGCCTCGAGGCGGCAGGTGATGTCGATCGGGCGGCCCTTGTTCTCGCCGTTGTTGTCGTAGTCGTGCTTGAAGTAGCCCCAGGCCTTGTACGACTTGCCGCCGAACTCGATCGTCATCAGCTGCTCGACCACCGGCTCGTGCGGCAGCAGGCCGCCCAGGAACGACGAGCGCTCGATGGCCGGGAAGGCGAATTCTCCGGCCGCGTTCGCGGTGGCCTGGTCGCCGCCGTTCTCGCTTTTCCAGTGCCACACGAAGTCGCGCTTGAGCACCGCGCCCGACGCGGGCTTGCCGTTCATCAGCACGCGGCCCTTCATCGCCGACCAGATCACCATCTTCGCCATTGCCGTCCCTTGCAAGCACCCGAGCAGCACCACCGCGGCGCCGACGGACATCCAGATCCCGCGCCGCTTCATGGCGCCTCCATGTCGCGGCGCCCGCGGGCGGTCGCCTTCACGCAAGCCGATCGTTGCGAACGCTGCGCCCTGCTCATGACGCCAGCGTGTCCATCAGCGAGGACGGCGGGGGCGGCGCTGCGGGCGCGATGAACTCGACGAAGCTGGCCGGCGCCGGCAGCGCCGCGAACGCCATCCGCAGCGGCGGCGCGTCGTCGGAGCCCGCGCAGAAGAAGTGCACCGCCGCGGGCGCGCCGGCGTCGGCAGGATCGGCAGCGGGTTCCGCGAGCGACTGCATCGCGCGGTCGAAGTCGTCCAGCGGCAGGGTCGGCGCCAGGCCGGCGAGGCCGGCATCCTCGGCGGCGAGCCAGCCCACGGCGTCGCCGGCGAGCGTCGAAGCGACGCCGCCCGACGCCGCCGCGCTGCCGCCCGGGAACGCCAACGTCAGCGGGAAGTAGCGCCCGACGCGGTCGACACTCGCGAAGAACAGCCCGCGCCACGCGAGCGGCCCGCAGACGCCCGGCGCCAGCTGGAAACGCCAGATCGGCGCGGACAGATAGAGGTTGAGCCAGCGCTCGCCAAGCGCGGCGCGCGACGCCTGCATGCCCTGCTGCAGCCAGTCGTCCCAGGCCGACGTGAACTCCCACGGCAGCCGGCGCGTGACGAAGTCGCCCTCGCCGGGAAGCTTGCCGTAGAAGCCGCAGGTGGCCATGGGGCTGCGTGGCGTGCGTGACGTGCGTCGACCGGCCCGAGATCAGCCCGGGCAACGGAACTGCGCCAGCTCCGGCAGCCGCATCGGGTTGCGCACGCTGCCCGAACGCAGCTCGAAGAAGACGTGCTTGCCGCCTTCCTCGTAGCTGACCATCTGGCGCTCGGGTGTGCCGCCCTCGATCTTGCCGGCGTCGACGAAGCGGAACAGCGCCCACGGGCCTTCGAAGATCAGCGGCGTGGCCGACGGCTTGCCGCCGATCACCAGCGTCAGCTTGACCTGGCTGTTGGGACTCATGCTGGGCCAGGTCAGCCGCGCCGCCGCGTTCGTGCCGGGCTTCATCGGCGTGACCTGGCCGTCGACCGACAACTGCACGTCGGTGACGCCATCGTCCACGCGCGCCAGCAGCACGTCCATCGTGGCCTGCGGGTTGGCGGAACCGCCCGGGAAGAACGCGTCGCGGATCGTGGCAGCGCGCTGGAAGTTGCCGATCGCCGCCGGCGAGAACGCCTCGACGCCCTCGGCCAGCTGGATCGGCTTCCAGACGGGCCCATTCATGTCCACCTTGCCGACGAGCTTGTTCTTGGTGAAGCCGTCGATCACGCCGTTGGGCGAGAACAACCGCGAGAAGTCGCCCAGCGGCACTTCCTTGCCGGAGGCCTTGGCGAACGGATAGCGGCCGTCGACGGCGGCCTTGCACAGGTTGCCTACCTCGCCCGCGGCCGCGGCCTTGGCGGCCGCCGCGTCGGCGCCGGCCGACTGCGCGCCGCTGCGCGCGATCAGGCCGTTGAGCAGGTTGCTGATCGGCGGGGGCATGCGGTCGGCCTCGCTCTTGATGCGGGCGACGATCTGCGCGTCCGACGTCGTGGGCGTGCCGCGCTTGATGGCCTCGTCGGTGGCGCGCAGCTGCACCTCGTATTCCTTGAGCACGCCCAGCGTCGCGTCCAGCGGCACCGGCTGTCCGGCCGGGCCGGCGACCACGCGCTGCAGCTGCTCGAAGTGCGCGTCGACGATCGCCTCGGGCTTGGCCGCCGGCGTGGCCGCGGCGGACGGCGCGCCCATCAGCTTGTCGACCGTGCTGCGCATGGCGTTGGTGGCCTTGTCCAGCATGCCGGCGGCGACAGCCTCGGCGGACTTGTTGTCGCCGGTGGCGAGCTTGGTCTCCTTGGCCACGCCCACGAGCAGCAGCTTGAGCGGCGAGTCGCCCGCCGACAGCAGCGTGATCGTCTGGATGCTCCCCTGCAGGCTGGTGGACGGGATCAGGCGCAGGTCGCCGAGCAGCGCGTCCCAGCTCTTGATGTACTCGTTCAGGTACAGCTGCTGCACCTCGGTGTACGTCGTCTTCAGGCGCTCGACGCCCGAACCGCCGGACGACGTGCCCAGCACCCACGACTCCTCGTCGCCGAGCTGCTTGACCATCAGCGGCGCCTTCGCGCGGAAGCCCTTGTCGTAGCCGGCCACCGTGAACAGGCCCGGCACGCCCTGCGACAGCGGCACGCCGGACGCGCGCGTGAACACCAGCGCCGCCGACGGGCCGCCGGCGTCGGTCACGCGGAAGTCAGGCACGCCGTCGGCGCCCAGGCGCTTCAGGCGCGAGTAGACGCGCTGCGCAAGCGACGATGCGGCCAGGTCCTTGCGATCCTGTTCGACGAGCGCGGCGTCCTGCGGCAGCACCATCTCGACAGGCGTCTGTTCCAGCGCGGTGGTCAGGTGCGCGACCAGCGACTGGCGCTGCAGCTGGGTGACGTCGCGCGGCAGCGTGCGATCCCAGTCGGCCGTGATCCAGGCCTTGACTTCCTCGGGCTTCAGGTGCGCCGGGTCGTACAGCATCACGTAGGTCTTGAGCGCCTCGTAGCGCACCTCGGGCGAGTCGGCCTCGCGGATCTGCTGCTCCAGGCGCAGCGCCACGCGCGGCAGGAAGACGTCGCGCAGCAGGTTCAGGTAGGCGCGGCTCGCCTGCGTGCCCAGCTTGCTCGCCTGGCTCAGGCCGAAGGCGCGCGACCAAGGGATGCTGGCGTCGCGCTCCTCGTAGCCGGTGGGCAGCTTGCGCGCCGCGTCCAGCACGGGCAGCACGGCCAGGACGTCGCCGTTGGGCAGCGGCGGAATCGTCGCGACCTGCTTGGACACCTCGGCCGCGGCGTCGGCCACGTCCTTGATCAGCACCTGGTTGCGCACGAAGCTGATCGTCCAGCCGACGATCAGCAGCAGCGACACCAGCGCCAGCAGCGAATACAGCGCCAGCGCGATGCGGCTGCGCCGCTTCTCGATGACGGCACTGCGCCCGCTGATGTCGGACTCCGCGAAGATCACGCCGCGCAGCAGGTGCGTGAGGAAGTAGCTGCGGCCCGACGACGACGCCGGCGGCAGGATCTGGCGCTCCAGGCCGTAGGCGCGCGAGATGTTGCCCAGCACGCGGTCGAACGGGCTGCCTTCCTGCGTGCCGCTGGTGAAGTAGACGCCGCGAACCATCGGCTCCTCGCCGAACGCGGAGCTGAGGAAAGCCTCGTCGAGGAAGCCCTTGAGCATCTCGCGCAGGGCGGCGAACTGCTGCGGGAACGCGAACAGCGTGGCGCGCCGCTGCGGGTCGCGCTCTTCTTCCATGCGCGTGGTCAGGCGCGCGTTCAGGCGCGCGACGAGCGCGTCGAACTCGGTGGCGAACGTGGCGCCGAGGTTGGCGCCCGCGGGCATCGGGAAGTCGAACGTCGTGCCCCACACCTGCGCGCGAGCCTCGCGTCCGAGGTCGCCGAAGAACTCCGCGAAGCCGGCCAGCAAGTCGGCCTTGGTGACGACCACGTAGATCGGGAAGCGCACGCCCAGCGTGCCGTACAGCTCCTGGATGCGGGCGCGGATCGAGCGCGCGTAGTCGTCACGCTGCGCGGCCGACCACGTGAACAGGTCCGACAGGCTCACCGTGACGATCGCGCCGTTGAGCGGCTGCGTCGGGCGGAACTTCTTGAGCAGCGTGAGGAAGCCGGTCCACGCGGCGGCATCGACCTCGCGGTTGCTGGTCTGCGTCGTATACCGCCCGGCGGTATCGAGCAGCACGGCCTCGTCGGTGAACCACCAATCGCAGTTGCGCGTGCCGCCGATGCCCTTGACGGCGTCCTTGCCCATCTGGCCTTCGAGCGGGAAGCGCAGGCCGGAGTTGACCAGCGCCGTCGTCTTGCCGGAGCCCGGCGCGCCGATGAACATGTACCAGGGCAGCTGGTACAGGTAGTTGCGACCGCCGCCCGACTTGTCGTCGAAGCGCGCCTTGCGCAGCGTGGCCATCGCCTCGTCGAAGCGCTTCTTCAGTTCCGCGACCTCGCGCTGCGACAACGCCGAATTGCTGGACGCGCCCTCGCCGATCGCCGACAGCATCGCCTTGTTGGCACGCCACGCGCGGTAGCGCTTGACGCCCTCGATCGCCGCGAACACCAGCAGGATGAAGAGGATCAGGCCGAGGCGCGCGCCGGCGGAGCCAAGCGGCCGATGGTCATAGAACGCGATCGCGTCGCCGACGAACCAGATCAGCAGCGACACGACCAGCAGGCCGATGAACGCCAGCACCCAGCGATTGGCGAAGAAGCGCTTGAGCTTTGCCCACATGTTTTCTTGTTCCGTCTTGGCTGCTTAAGCGCCAGTGCGCAGGGTGATCTCGACGCGCCGGTTGCGCGCGCGGCCGTCCGGCGTGGTGTTGGGCGCGATCGGCTTGCTGTCCGCCATGCCCTCGGCCTTGATCGTGTGGTTCTGCACCGACTGCCCGAGCAGCGCGGCGACGCCGCGGGCGCGCTCCAGCGAGAGCTCGTAGTTCGACGGGAAGCGCAGCGAGCGCTTGGTCGGCTGGTTGTCGGTGTGGCCGCTGACCGTGACCACGCCCGGCACCTGGTTGATGGCCTGCGCGATGCGGTTGATCACCGGCACCAGGTCGGGCTTGATCTCGGCGCTGCCCGGGTCGTAGAACTTGTCGCCGTGGATGATGACGTGGCTGGACACCGCGTCCTCGTCGACGTCCAACTGCCCCGCCAGGATCTCGTTGAGCAGCAGCGGCTTCAGGCGCGGCGCGGCCGGAGGCGGCGGGGGCGGCGGCGCGCGCTTGAGGTCGCCGACGTCCGAATGGATGGCCGCCAGCGTGTTGAAGACCGGGTCGGACTTGGACGCCAGCACCAGCGCGAAGATGAGGTACAGCACGAACAGCAGCAGCGCCACCGCGGCCAGCACCAGCCAGACCGACAGGCGGCGCACCAGCGGCTTGGCCACGCGCTGCACGCCCTTCCACTTGCCCGACAGGTCGCGCTCGAACTCGCCGCGCTCGCGGCGGATGACGTTGTGCAGCCGGTCGCGCACCGCATCGAGCTGCTGGCGGCCGTTCTCGATGACGCTGTAGCGGCCCTGGAAGCCGAGCGCGATGCAGACGTACATCAGCTCCAGCAGGTCGATGTTGCGGCGCGGATCCTCCATCGCCTTCTCGAGCAGCTGGAAGAACTTCTCTCCGCCGAAGCCTTCGCGATGCAGCGTGACCAGCAGGCTCTGCTGCACCCACTCGGGGCTGGCGCCCCAGGGCATGTTGGCGACGGCCTCGTCGATCATCGTGCACAGCGCGTAGCGGCTGATCAGCACGTGTTCGGGCGACGCGCCCGCGGCGCGCGCGCGCTGCTCGAACTCGGTGATCGCGCGCAGCAGGTACTCGCGCAGGCCGGCGGGATCCGGGTGGTGCATCGAGCGCCGGATCGTCGGCACCGTGTTCAACAGCACCGAGGCGTTGGCCACCAGCGGGTTCAGGCCCACCGGCGCGCCGCCGTCCTCGACGTCGGACAGAACGGCCGAGGTGTCGAGGGTCATCGCCTGGCCCGCCGAGGGCGCCGGCACCGACGCCGCGCGGCGGCCGCCCGGCTTGGGGATCATCATCGTCGCGTCGGGGTCGTCCGACGGCGGCACGCCAGGGAAATTCGGATCGCTCATGGTGAAAACGTGTCAGTCAGGGCTTGAGCGCCCAGAGCTCGAGCTGCAGGCCCGGGAAGTCGCCGGCGATGTGCATCGCGATGACCTTGGTGACGTCGAGCTGCTTCCACAGGTCGCCGCTGCGATCGAGCTGGAAATAGGTGTAGCCGGCGTAGAACGGCATGCGCGGGGGTGCCATCGGCAACGGCTCGACGGCGATGGCGGGCAGGTGCAGGCGCACGAGGTCGCGGATCTTGTCGGGCGGGCCGATCTTGACGAACGACGGGAAGCGGCTGCGCACGAACTCGCCGGGCTTGTCGGCATTGACGGCCAGCACGAACTGCGCGTTGCGCAGCAGGTCGGGGTCCGGCACCATGCCCGTGTACAGGCCCGCGGCGCGTTCCTGCAGCGGGATGGGCACCGCGTTCGGGTTGATGACTTCGGTGAGCAGCTCGCGGATGTCGAACATCAGCGGCTCGAAGGTGTTCTTCAGGTCCTCGTGGCGGTAGATCGCCTGGACTCGCGCGCGGCGCTTGCGGCGGTCGCTGAAGGTGGCGAACTCGCCGGCGGCCTGCACCAGCGCCGCGTACAGCGCCTCCGGATGCAGCGAGTCGCGCTCCGACAGGTGCGTGAACCACGGGTCGTAGCGGTTGGCGACCTGCAGCATCATGAAGTCGCCGATCTCGCCGACGCCCTTCTGCTGCGACTGGTTCAGCCGCGCGGCCAGCGTGTCGGCGCGATGGCGCACCAGGTTGCGCGCCTCGATCAGGTAGTCCTGCAGGCGCGCGAAGCCGCGGCAGTCGATCGCCGGCGGGATGAAGCTTTCGTCCAGCACCAGCTGGCCGGTGCTGCGGCGCTCGATGATGCGCGCCACCGCGATGCTGCAGAAGCCCGAGCGCGGATCCTCGTCGAGCATCAGGCGCAGGTTCAGCTGGCCCAGCTTCATGTCGGCCGGATCGCCGATGCCCTGCACGTTGTCCTCGACGCGCAGGTCCTCGCCGACGAAGCGCGCGAGCGCCGTCGCGGGGCCGGCGTCGACCGCGAACTCCGGCATGCCCGAACGCACGAGCGGCAGCGCCAGGTGCACCAGGGTGTCCTTGACCTCGGTGCCGATCTCGAGCGCCAGCGGCGCCGCGTATTCCTCGGGGATGGAGAACGGCGTGCCGTCCGGCATCACGCCGCGTGCCGACTTGATCGCCAGCCGGCCGATCTTGAGCGCCTCGTCGTCGAGCCGCAGGCTGCCCAGGCCCCAGCCTGGCGAGAACGTGCCCGCCGCGCGGGACTCGACGAGCATCTCGACGGAGCGTTCGAGTTGCTGGAAATGCTGCGGCCGCAGGAACAATCCCTCCGACCAGATGACGCGCTTTCGGCTCATGCTCTTGTTGTCGTTAGAACCGACGCCAACGACGTGCGCGGGTTCAAGTTGACGACCCGGAACGTGGCGGGGCCGCAGCAAATGTACACGCAATCACCGGGCTCGCCGAGGGTATGAATCCCGACTTTCCACCCTCGTGGACACCGGTCACAGGATTGACTTCTTGCGGCGCCGCCGCATGCTTGTCGGAGCGCTCGCGAACAGGGCTCGCGACGCGCTTGTTTCATCTTCCGGACATCGCTCGCGGGCCTTCGTCGAGGCTTTTCGCGGCGTCCTTCGAGCGGCCGCGCCGTCGCCCCGATCAGCGCCAGCTGCCGGCCAGTTCGCCGCCGGCCTCCGCGATCGAGCGCCAGGCGGTGACGCGCGCATTGGGCACGCGCCGGTCGCTCTGCAGCGTGATCAGGCCGGCGGCCTGCAGCACGCCCGCCTCGCCTTCGCCCAGGTAGGCCTCGGCCACCGCCTGCAGCCGCGGCTCGTCGCCGCTGCGGTCGATGAAGGCCGGCAGGTCCTCCATCTGCACTTCCGTCTCGACACCTCCCTGGGTATGCCCCTGGGCCAGCAGCAGCGCGGCGTCGAGCGCGGCGCTGCGCCACAGCAGGCGGTCGTGCAGCGACGCACCGGCCGAATCGGCCAGCTCGTCGAACGGGAACGCCGCCACCGGGTCGTGGCGCGGGCCGTACGGCAGGCGCGCGAGCAGCCGCGGAAAGGTCAGCCCGACGTGCGGCGCCAGCGCGCTCTCGCGCAGCGCGCGCCACACGCGCGATTCGTTCGACGCCCGCACCTGGGCGTCCTCGCTGGTGGCGAGCGCGGCCAGCGCCGGCGCCGCGCCGGCCAGCAGCACCGCGCCGCGCGACTGCGCCGCCGCGGCCAGGCCGCCCAGCAGCGCCAGCTCGGCGAGGCTGGGGCCGAATTCATCCAGGCTGACGACGACGTCGCAGCCGCGGCCGTCGCCCTTGAGCGCGGGTGCCAGGCCGGAGCGCGCCGGGTCGCCGGCAGCGGCGCCGAGGTCGGCCAGCAGCTCGTCGGCGCGGCAGTCGAACAGCTCCAGGCGCACCTGCGCATCGGCCATGTCCAGCGTGCGCACGAAGCGGTCGACGGCGCGCCAGGCGCATTCCAGGTGCCGCCACGCCGGATCGCGCAGCACGTGGCGCAGCAGCGGGGCCGCGGCGTCGGCGCCGGCACCTGCGGGCGCCGGCGCGGGCGCGGCGGGCTGGTCGCCGATCAGCTGGCGGATCAGCCGGTCGACGACCGCGTCGGGCTTGCGGGAGGCCGGCGCCGCGGCGGTGGCCGGCGCGCCGGCGGGCAGCTCGCCTCCGAGCAGGCGCTTCATCAGGTCGGCGGTGTCCTCGCCGCCGGCGGCTGCCGCGGGCGCGGGCGCCGCGCTCGCGGGCGCTCCCGCACGCGCGAGCGCGTCCGCGGGGAGGCGCGCGACGACGCCGTCGGCGGAGAACTCGTCCATCGTCTCGACCTCGATGTGCAGCGGAAGGCCCTGCTTGTCCTGCACGCCGGCGATCTGCGCGCGCGGCGCGAGCCGGGTGAGCACGGCGTCGAAGTTGTCGATGTCGATGCGCACCGGCAGGCGCTCGCCCAGCGGCGCGCGATCCTCGCGCGAACGGCCCGAGAAATCGCCCAGGACGACGATGCGGAACGGCGCCGCGCCCTCGTCCCCGCTGTCGGCCTCGCGGCGACGGCGCGGCGACGGCACGTGGCCGACGTTCAGTTCGATGGAAGACGGCATGTGGGACTCCTCGCTCGCGGCCTCAGCCGATGCTTTGCGCGACGAGCTGGCCGTCGGCGACCGACCAGGCGTGCGCGCGCTGCGGCACTTCGCTCTCGGCGATGTAGAAGTCGACGGGGCCGAAGAACTCGCCCAGCTGGCGCGACGGGCAGGTCGGCAGGTAGCTGCGCATCACCCGCGGGTCGTAGAAACGGAAGAACAGCGACTCCATGTCGGGGCCGTAGACGTGCACCTGCTGGCGCACGTGGCGCCACAGCGCCGGCAGTGCGAGCTGGCTGGTGAGGAACACGCCCCAGTTCTGGCCCCAGCCCTCGGCCAGCAACCGGCGGGTGAACGCGGCGCTGTGCTCCAGTTCGACCAGGTAGGGGGCGACGGTGGCCATGTCGGGCTCGAGCTGGCCGCCGAACAGGCAGCGCCAGCGCGGCGCGTGATCTGCGTACAGCGCGTCCAGCAGGCGAGGGTTCTGCGCCCCGTCGAGGATCACGTAGGCCGGCATGTCGCCGGCTTCTTGCCAGAGTCGGGCCTGGACGGCCGCAGGCATCGGAAGGGAGCTTTCGGACATGGGTTCCTGTTCAGGGAATCGTGTGCGTCATCTGACCTTCCATCATGATGGAGATCTGTCCGGCCCAATTACACATCAGCATCGAACTCTTGTTCAATGCGGGTTGGTTCCCGAGCATGACCGTCGGCGAGCCGGTCACCCACGGCGCGGGCGTCACCGGGATGCAGGGCATCGGCGTGAGCACGCCCATCGCCGCCGCGGTGGCCGCGGCCACCGTCGGATTGGCCGGCGACTGGCACATGCCGAACGGCATGATGTTGACCATCGGGATGTGGTCCTGGATGTTGGCCGCCGGCACGTTGGACGTGTTGACCATGTTGACCGGCAGCACCACCAGGCTGCTCGGGGCCATGCCCATCGTGCACTTGAGCGTGGCGCCGTGACAGACGTGATTGGGCATTTGGCTTCTCCTCAGTGGCGGTGGCCGCGCGCGCGGGCGCTCAGCCCGGGCACGACGACGAGACGAACGGCGCCCCGGTGGCCGCAGCCACCTTGAAGCTGCTGGCCTTGGGCGAGAACGCCGTGGGGGCCGGCGGCGCGGCGGGCTTGGCGGCGGGGCTGCCGCCATCGCTGGTCATCGCGAGCTTGCCGTCCTTGGGCGGCTGCGGGCTGATGCCGCTGCCCGAACCCTTGGAGCCGCCACTGTTGACGTTGACCATGATGCCCTTGATGTCGACGCCCGACGGGCTCACGGTGACGAAGTTGCCGCCGCACACCAGCGACACCATCATCGGCGACTCCAGCACGATCTTGGAGCTCGCCTTCAGGTGCACCTCCTGGCCGCCGTCGACCAGGAACATCGAGCCGCTCTTGACGTGGATGTCGGAGCTGACGTCCATCGACAGCTTGCCGCCGACCTTCTCGTTGTGGTCGCCGGTGGTCTGCACGTGGTGGTCGGCGTCGTACTTGGCGTAGGCGTCCGACTTGATGTACAGGTGCGACTCGTTGCCGATCCAGGTCTTGTCGTCGTTGAGGACGCGGCGGTCGAAGTCGTTCTGCGCCTGCAGGTAGATCTGTTCCTTGCCGTCGGTGTCGTCGAAGCGCAGCTCGTTCCACTTGCCGGCCACGCTGTTGCCGCTGGCGTCGATGCTCAGCGACTTCATGCCGGTGAACGGCGCCGACGCGGGCAGCTTGAACGGGGGCATGTTCTCGGCGTTGTGCACGCGGCCGATCACCACCGGGCGATCGGGGTCGCCCTCGATGAACTGCACCAGCACCTCCTCGCCGATGCGCGGCATGTTCTGGAAGCCGTAGCCCTTGCCCGCCCAGGGCGTGGACACGCGCGCCCAGCACGACTGCTTGCCGTAGCGATCCCAGTAGAACTGCACCTTCACGCGGCCCAGGTTGGCGCCGATCGGGTCGCTCCCGCCGGACGAGTCGGTGTCGGTGCGGAAGTCGGCCACGACCAGCGCCGTCTGCGTGCCGGCCACGAACGGGCGCGGGATCTCGCGCGCCGCGCGGAACTGCACATCGGCCGGGATGGCCTCGAATTCGCAATGGAAAGTGGCGGTCGTGCCGTCGCTGCCGGTGCCCAGGTTGTTCGTCGCGGCGAAGGAGTGGCCGATGACGAGGTACTCCTTGTTCAGCGAGTCCACCGGATGGTCGGTCAGCGTGGTCTTGAAGCCCACCTGGATGCTGCGCTCGACGCCGGAGCCGTGGGCGACGGCGTAGCGGCAGCCCTCCTCTTCCTGGCGGATCTGCGCATACGTCTTGGCGAACGCGGAGGTGGTCGAATCGATCGGGTGGTCGAAGATCTCGAAGCCGGCGTTGTCGTGCGACTTGGGCGCCGAGTTGACCGCCGAGATCTTGGTGTTGGGCGTCACGTAGTTGTAGTCGCCCGTGGCGAACGCGCCCGCGCGCACCTGCGACACCATGCGGAAGCCCGACAGCGTGGTGTCGGCGACCGTCTTGCCCGAGAAGCTGATCTTGGCCTTGTCGGGATTCTCGACGTGGTCGCCCGACGCGTTCAGCAGCACGATCTTGTGCTTGCCGTCGGTATGCGTGAAGTAGTAGTAGATGCCGGCGTGTTCGGCCAGGCGGCTCACGAAGTTGAAGTCGGTCTCGCGGTATTGCACGACGAAGTCGCGCTTTTCCGTCGCGCTGACCTTGTTCTCCAGATCCATCAGCGCGTCGGCCTGGATCTGCTGCGTGATGATGTCGCCGATGGCCGTCTGCGTGAAGATCTGGCTGTTGGCCGAGCGTGTGCGGAACCACAGCCCGGGGTTGATCGTGGCCAGGTACAGGTAGCCGGTATTGCTCTTGAACGCGGGCGTCGCCATCAGGCCCTGCACCGAGAAGCTGGTGATGTAGCCGTTGAAGTAGCGCGGGTCCATGCCGTCGCGCTCCAGTGCCACCGTCGTGTTGCTGCCCAGCAGCTGTTCGGCCGTGATGTCGCCGCGTTCGGACAGCAGCTCCAGCTGGTACTCGAACAGGCGCCCGAGTTCCTCGCGGCCGGAGAATCGCTGGACAAGGAAGACGTCGTCACCAAGCTTGGTGGAGATTTCGAGCAGTCGGCTCATGAAAGGCTCCTGGTCGGATGCAGGACGATGCGACGCAAGGTCGCTCGCCGGGGGAATTTCAGCACGGCCTCGACGAACCCGCGGCCCGCCGAACGCCGCATTTGCGACGCTTTGGCGGACGGCGCGCCACTCGTCCGCGATGTAGGATTCACTTTAGCTCACCCAGGGCTTTTCTCCATAACGGTCTATCACACCTCTTTGGGGGATGGGCCGGGCCGGGCCACCATTCGGCGATAGCATCCCGCGTCGAACGCCACTCACCGATCGCACCATGGCTGCAACCTCCCGTTCGCCCGTCGTCGCCGGCGCCGCCTCGTCGGCCTCGTCCCTGCACCCCGCCCCCGTCGCGCCGCCGACCGCCGCGGCACGCACCACCGTCACGCCCACCGTCGCCCCGGGCGCCAACACGTCGGGCGAGCGCAAGTACGCCTACGTGGGGGGGTACGACGCGGCCAAGATGGCCGACACGCTCACCAACCACCTGCCAGCCGCGCTGCGCGCCGACAACCGCTGGGACTCGCACTCGCTGGGCAACCTGCAGACGCTGATGTCGATGATCGAGGCCGACACCAACATCACCGACCTGCGCTGGGTGGCCTACATGCTCGCGACGGCGTACTGGGAGACCAACCACGTCGAGAAGATCGAGGTGCCCAAGACGGACAAGAAGGGCGCCGTGATGAAGGACAAGGTCGGCAACATCGTGATGCGCAAGAAAGGCATCAACGTGACGCTGACGCCCGTCAACGAGAGCGGCGAGGGCAAGACGCGCAAGTACGCCCGCCCGGTGAAGGTGGCGGTGCTGCCCACCGGCGAGATCCAGGTCACCGAGTACGACGGCGACCAGTTCATCGTGAGCACGGACGGCAAGATCAAGAACAAGCCCAACCTCGTCATCTCGCACATCACGTCCAGCATGGGCACGGCCCCGACGCTGCAGGCCGTCAAGGCCTATAAGGACGCCGCGGGCGACGAGCACGTCTACTACGGCCGCGGCTACGTGCAGCTGACCTGGTGGTCGAACTACGCCACCGCGGGTCCGCTGCTGGGCCTGCCCGCCGCGTTCTTCCTGCAGGATCCGGAGCAGGCGCTGGAGGCGAGCTACGCGTACAAGCTGATGTCGCTGTGCATGCGCACCGGCAAGGGCTTCGCCAACAACCACAAGTTCGAGAACTACTTCAGCGGCCACGATCGCGAGTACCAGCGCGCCCGGGCGATGGTCAACGGCACCGACCACGCCGCCGAGATCGCCAACATCGCCCGCGACTTCGAGGACATCCTGTGGGATGCCCGCAAGGTCACCACCTGAGTCCCCGCTTCCTGACGCCTGCTCCATGCGCCATCGCCTTCTCCTGACCGCCGCGGTCCTCGCGTCCGCCAGCCTGTCGTCGTCTGCCGCCACCGCCCCTGCTGCGCTGCAGGGCCGCTGGGTGGTGCGCCAGGTCGCGGTCGACAGCAACGACACGATCCGCCGTTCCAGCGAGCCCGACGACCCGCGGCTGATGGGCGGCATCCTCGACATCCTGGCCGACGGCAGCATCGACCCGGCGCGCCAGGATTGCGCCAAGGCGACGTGGCAGGCGCGCGGCAGCACGACGCTGGCCGCGCTCGTCGGCCGCAACGTGCGCGAGTCCAGCGGCAAGCGCACGCATCCGTCGCTCGCGGACTACGGCCTGGCGCTCGGCAATCCGAAGCTGCAGGTGCTCACGGCCCTGTGCGCCGCGCCCTCGCCCGGCGCGCGGCGCGAGCCCTACGACGGCGGCAACTGGTTCGCGCCGCTGGCGCCCGACCGCATGATCGAGGGCAACGGCGTCGACACCGTCCTTGTCTACCAGCGCCTCACCGACCAAACGCCGGTCGAACCATCGTTTGCCTGCAAGGGCACGCTGGCCGAGGCGCAGCAGGCGATCTGCCGCTCGCAGCCGCTCGCCGGCCTCGACCGCAGCGTCGCGCTGGCGCTGGCGCGCGCGCGCCAGCGCAACGACGGCGGCGCCGCCGGCCTGCAGGCGCTCGAGCGCGAACAGGCGGCGTGGCAGGCGGAGCGCGATCGCTGCAGGGCCAGCGAGCCGTGCCTGACCGAGCGCATGAACGACCGCATCCAGGACCTGATGCAGCGCTGAGCGCGGCGCCGCCGATTCAGCGCGCGTCGCAGGGATCGACGCCGCGCGGCGTCGGCGCCGGATCGAACGTCGTCCTGCGGCCGGTCTTCGAGTTGACGTAGTCGAACGACGTCACCTCGTTGCCCAGCATGCCCAGCGCGTAGCGGCCGGTGACCTGGTCCGGCGCCACCTCCAGCCACTCGGTGTCGACCTCGCTGCGGCCGCTGTCGGCCTGCGGCACCTGCTTGCGCCGCGACAGCACGAGCGGCAGCCACGCCTTCGCGCCGCGGTAGCGCACGAACGCGGCCTCGTTGCCGTCGGCCGTCGCGATCAGGCGCAACTGCATCAGCTTGTCGGGCTGGCCCGTGAATTGGAAGCAGCGGGTCTGGATGTCGACCGACGGTTCGGCCAGTGCGGCCAGCGGCACCACGGCCATGGCGAAGGCACCGACGGCGGCGGCGATCGAGCGGGTCATCGGAAGTCCTTTCGTGGCCGGGCGATCGCGATGCCATCGCACGGCTGCGCATTTCGAACGGCGCGTTGCGCACGCCTGCAGCGACACGGCACCCACCGCGAACGGCGACGCCGACCGCGGCCGCCTCAGCCGCCCTGCAGCCGCCGCACGAGCCGCGCGGCCCAGCCCGGCGACTGCGGCGTGCCGACCTGCACCAGCACCGCCGACACGTTGTCGCGGCCGCCGGCCTCGTTGGCCGCGTCCACCAGCGTCGACGCGACCTCGCCCAGCGGCTTGCCGGCGGCGAGGTGGGCGGCGATCTTGGCGTCGTCCAGCATGTCGGTGAGGCCGTCGGAGCACAGCAGGAAGACGTCGCCGACCTGCGCGTCGTGGTCGTGCACCTCGAGCTCGATCTCGTCCTCGATGCCGAGGGCGCGCGTGACGATGTTGCGGTAGCGCGGGTCGAGGATCGCGTCGACCGACAGCGCGCCGATGGCGATCTGCTCGTCGACCCAGCAGTGGTCGCGCGTGATCTGCTCGAGGTTGCCGGCGCGGAAGCGATAGCAGCGCGAGTCGCCCAGGTGCGCCACCGTCATGCGGTCGTGCATCAGCACGGCGACGACCAGCGTCGAGCCCATGCCTTCGTAGTCGGGCTCGCGGCGGGCGGCCGCGATGATGCTGGAGTTGGCGCGCGTCGCGGCGAATCGCATGTCCTCGTGCAGGCCGGCGCGGTCGTCCGACACCGGCTCGGCGTGCAGGTGCGGCAACGCGGAGGCCAGCTCGTCGAAGATCTCGTCGACGGCCATGCGGCTGGCGACCTCGCCCGCGGCGTAGCCGCCCATGCCGTCGGCCAGGATCGCCAGGCCCAGGCCCGCGTCGAAGCGGACGGCGTCCTCGTTGGCGGACCGCACGCGGCCCGGATCGGTGCGCGAGGCGATCTCGCAGTGGGGTGCCGTGGTGCTCAGGGTGGCCATCTCAGCGCCGCCAGACGGGGTCGAACGATGCCCCTTGCTGCACGGCGCGCTCCTTGAAGAAGACTGCGACACGATAGTCGCGGGCGACGCCGGGGGCGCCGTCGGCATACAGTTCCATCAGCCGCTGCGAGGACGGCGCGTGGCCGCGCTGGCTGGCCTCGCGGTACAGGGCGATCGCGTCGATCACCTGCTGGCGCAGCTCGAGTTCACGGGCCCGCGCGTACAGCTCGTCAACGGGCAGGTGCGTCTCGTTGATGCGCGACATCGGGGTGCGCACCGGCCCCACGACGGTGGCGGCCGCGGTGGGCACGAGCGTCGGCGCCGCGACCGCCTGTTCGACCGGATGCAGCGGCGGCAGCGGCGTGGCCGTCGACGCGAGTTCGGGCTCGGGCGCGGGCACCGGCGCGGCCTGGCGTGCGGCCGCGGCCTGGCGCGCGGCGGCGGCCGAGGCGGCGCGCGCCTGGGCCTTGGTCAGGCGCTGCGGCTTGGCGGCGGGCGCGGGGGCCGCGGCGACCGGCGGCGGTGCGACGGTGGCCGGCTTGAGCGGGACGCCAGCCGTGGCGACGCCGTCCGGCGCGCCCGACGGGATCACCGAGGTCGTGCCGGCCGCGACGACCGCGCGCGCCCGCTTCTCGCGCTGCTCGCGCAACGCGCGTTCGAGCGACGCGATGACCTCGTCCGACGCCGGCCCCGGCTGGCGTTGCAGCGCATCGAGTTCGGCCGCCAGCGCCCGCGGGTCGCCGCTGGCCGGTGCCGCGCGCTGTGGGCCCGTGTCGGCCGCGCAGGCCGCCAGCAACGCCAGCGCGGCGAACGCCGCCCCCAGCGCGCCGACGCAGCGCGACGTGTCGACGGGAACCGATGCGGAACGGGAACTCAACTTCGTGCGCGTCATGAACCACCCTGCTGCGTCCGGACTCGGGCGACGACGGATGTCGCCCGCAAAGACGGCTTGCCCAACAGTAACCGCATCGCCGATGGCCCGCAACGCGGGCGCGCCCGCCCCGCCATGACGGACCGGCGGCTGCACCGGCCTGCTCACTTCTTGCGTCGCAGCTTCTTGCCCTGCTCGGCGTAGGCGCGCGCGAACTCCTGATTGAGCAGGCGGTCGAAGTGATCCTCGGCCTCCTTCTCGAGCTCGCCGTACATCGCGAGGAAACTCTCCCACAGCTTGGCCTTGTGCAGGGCCGGCATCACGCTGTCGAGGGCGCCGGACTTCTTGATGCGCTTCTCCACCGTGTCGGGCGCGAACATCTTGAGCGCGGCCAGCAGCGCCGCGCGCGTGCCGGCCATCACCGCCATCTCGTGCGCACAGACGTCGTTGACGGCGTCGCCGATGGCCTTGTTGGGTTGCAGGAACAGCTTGTTGCCGTGCTGGCGCACATCGACCAGGTAGCGCAGCGCGTCCTTGGCCGAGTCGGAGTGCTTGAGCGGATTGTTCTCGCGCGACGCGATCATCGTCCGATCCTCGATGCGCAGCTCGTTCTTGAGCTGGGCGCGCATCTCGAGCATCTGGTACAGGCCGCTGACCGTCAGGTTCAGCAGCTCGCCGACGATGCGGATCGTCTCCATCGGATGCGCCATGTCGAGGTCGCCCGGATCGAGCTCGAGGGCTTGCGCGAGCACGGCGAGCGCCTGGCTGCCGTCGACCGCCTGGCCCGCGGCCACGACGGGCGCGGCGACCGGGGCCGGCGCGGCCTGCGGCACGGCGCGCGGCGGCGCGACAGGCGGCGTGCGCACCGGCGCGGCGACGCCGGGCATCAGGTCGATGTCCAGCGGGTCGATCGCGGGCGCGGGCGGCGCCGTGCGCACGGGCGCGACGGGCGCCGGCGCGGGCACGTTGCGCGCGGGGCCGAAGTCCTTGTCGAGCGCCGAGAAGATGTCGTCCTCGAACGGATCGGGCAGCGTGTTGTGGCCCTGCGCGGGCATCGCGACGTTGACGTCCTGCTGGCGATACAGGCCCTGGGCCTGGTCGCTGAGCGGCGGCGCCGCGGCCGACTTCGACAGCAGGTCGCCGTCCAGGCCGAGGAAGGCGTCGAGCGCGCTGGCGCCGGTGTCGTCGCGGCCGAACGCGGGCGCGCGCGGGGCCGGCGTCTCCGGGCGTCCGCGCGACGCCGACGGAGCCGCATCGAGCATCTGGCCAAGCGCGGTGGCGCTCGGATCGGTCTCGATCTGGTGCGCCAGCGGCGGGGGCGACGGCGTGCGGCGCGCGGCGGGCACGACCGGCTGCGCCCAGTTCGGCGAGGTGTCGAACTGCGAGTCGCGCGCGCCGGCGGCGGCGGGCGCGGGCGCCAGCGAGGCCATCATGTCGAGGCTGTCGGCGCGCGCGTTGGCCGAATAGCCGAACGCGGCCAGCGGATCCTTCGCGCCCGACGTGGCCTGCAGCTCGGCCACCAGCAGGTAGTCGCCCAGCTGGATGCGATCGCCGTGCGACAGCTCCACCGCCGCGCCGGGCGGCACCGCGTTGTCGTTGACGCTGCAGCCGTTGACCCTGGAGATGACCTTGAGCGAATACTTGCCGTCGCGGCAGCGGATCTCGAGGTGCTCGCGCGAGATGTAGCGATCGGGACTCGGCAGCGGCAGCGAGCACGTGTTGCTGCGGCCGATGCGCCCACCGTTGGCTCCGAAACGCGCGTTGATCGCTTGCGGTTGATCGGGCGGAGGGCAGCGGAGTGCGCGGACGACGAGTTCCATGGCGATGTAGTCAGAGGACAGAGACGATTATCACCGTCTGAATCCCTCGCGCACGCGCGACACCCGAAATGGGGGGATCTTGCACATGCTTGCGCAGGCGAGGCGCACCCACGCGAGGGTTATCCCCCGAAACGGCGCGCGGGCGTGAATCGCGTCACGCCGCGGCGGCGCGCGCGCGGCCCGTCGAGCCGGGTTGCCGGGTGCGTCGTCGCGCTGGATCCATGCGCCGACCCTTCAGTCGACGCCCTTGCACTTGTTGGCTTCCTTGAGGAAGTCCTTGCCCTCGGCGGCGGTCGGCTTGCGGTAGATCGCGCACAGGCGGGCGCGGGCGCCAGGTGCGCCCATCGAGTCGGCGCGTTCCATCAGGCGGATGCCTTCGGGCACGTGGCCGGCGAGGTAGGCCTCGTAGCCCTTGCGGAAGGTCTCGGCGGCGTCCGCCTTCGGATCGGCCTTGGGCTTGGCCTCCGCCTGGGCCTTGGCCGCGGCGGCGTCGGCGTCCGCCTTGGCCTTGGCCTTCGCGTCGGCGTCGGCCTGCGCCTTGGCGGCGGCGTCCGCGTCGGCCCTGGCCTTCGCCGCGTCGGCCTGCGCCTTGGCGGCGGCTTCCGCATCGGCCTTGGCCTTGGCGCGCGCCTCCGCGTCGGCCTTGGCCTTGGCCTTGGCGTCGGCATCCGCCTTGGCCTTGGCGGCGGCGTCCTCGGCCGACGGCTTCGCGGCCGGGGCGGGCGCCGGGGCGGGGGTCGGTTCGACCGGTGCCGGGGCCGGCGCGGGCGTCGGCGCGGGCGCGGGGGCCGGCATCGGCGCCTGGGCCGGCGCGGGGGCGGGCGCGGGCGCCGGAACCGTCTTGACGGGCGGCGGCGGCGCGACCTCGCCGGTGGGCGCGGGGGCCGGACGCATCACGAACCAGGCGCCGGCCGCGACGGCGACCACCGCCAGGCCGGCGATCGGCACCAGCATGCTCTTCTTCTTTTCCGCGACGGGCGGCGGGGCCACCGGTTCGGCGCGCGGCGGCGGCGTCGGCTCGGCACGCGGCGGCCTGCGCGGCTCGGGCGGCGGCGCCGGCGTGGTCGGCTTGTCCTTGCCCGGACGCACCATCGTGACTTCGGCGTCGTCGTCCCCGAAGGCTGCCGGCGCCTTGCCGACCATCGTGGCCTCCGGGTCGGCGTCCTTCAGCGCGGCGGCGTCACGCGCCTTCTGCGCCTCGAGCTCGGCCTTGCGCGCGGCTTCCTCGTCGGCCTTGCGGCGCGCCTCGAAAGCGGCTCTCTCGCGGGCAGCGGCCTCCGCCTGGGCCTTGGCCTCGGCGTCGGCCTGGCGCCTGGCTTCGGCCGCGGCCTTCTTGCGGGCGTCCTCTTCGGCCTTCATGCGCGCGGCCTCCGCGGCCTTCTGCCGCGCCTGCTCGTCGGCGACGCGCTTGGCCTCGGCCTGCGCCTCGCGCCTGGCATCGGCTTCCGCCTTCCTGCGCGCCTCGTCCTCGGCCTTGGCACGCGCGGCTTCGGTCGCGGCGGCCGCCTTGCGATCGGCCTCGGCCTTGGCGACGCGCGCGGCCTCCTCATCGGCCAGGCGCCTTTTCTCGGCGGCGGCGTCCTGCTCGGCCTTCTTGCGCGCCGCCTCGGCGGCCTGGCGCTCGGCCTCGACGGCGGCGGCCTCGGCGCGCGCCTTCTCGTCGGCAGCGCGCTTGTGCTCCGCCGCCTCGGCCTCGGCCTTGGCGCGCGCGGCGGCTTCCGCGATCTGGCGCGCCTTCTCCTCGGCCTGGCGCTTGGCCTCGGCCTCGGCCTTGCGGCGCGCCTCTTCATCGGCCTTGGCCTTGGCGGCCTCCGCCTCCCGGCGGGCCTGCTCCTCGGCCTGGCGCTTTCTCTCGGCGGCCTCGGCCTCGGCCTTCTTGCGCGCGGCCTCGGCCTCGGCGGCGCGGCGCGCCTCCTCTTGCGCCACCCGCTTGGCCTCGGCGGCCGCGCGCGCGCGCTCGCGCGCCGCGTCCGTCTCCGTGCGCAGGCGCGCGACGAAATCCTTCTGGGCCTGAAGCTGCGCCTCGATGACGGCCAGGCGCTCGGCCTGCGGCGTCGGCAGCTTCAGCGGCTGGGCCTGAACGGTGGCGAAACCCTTGGCGACCTGCTCGACGCTGGCGGCCAGCTTGTCCAGCCGGCCCTGGATCGGGACGATGGACATCTCGCCCGCGGCCGGATCGAGCGCCTCCAGCGCGCGCGATTCGTGGCCCCAGGCGCCGTCCTGCCCGGACAGGCGCTTCTCGAGCACATCCAGCTTCTGCTCGAAGCCGGCCAGCGCCGACCGGCCCTCGCGCTCGACGCGCTCGGCCAGCGCATCCTGCGCGTCGGCGGCGGACGTCATCTGGGCCTGGCGGCCTTCGAGCTCGGTCTGCGCGGCCGGCGCCAGGGCGTAGGAATGCGTGATGAACTCGGCGATCGCGGCAACGCTCTCGCGCAGCTTGCCGGCGCACGCGCGGCTCGCGACGGCGTGGTCCGGCCCGCCCACCAGCAGCGTGTTCTGGGCGAACAGCGCCTGGCCGGCGTCCTGCAGCGACGTCGACTCGCCCAGCAGCGCCTGCGAGCTGGCCATCCATTGCTCGAACTGCGCTTGCGCCTCGGCTTCGGCGGCACGCTGCTCGGCCTCGGCCTGCTGCAGTTCCACCTCGGCGCGCTTGGCCTCTTCCTCGAGGCGGCGCCGCGCTTCCTCGGCACGCCGGCGCGCTTCCTCGATCGCCGCGCCGCGGCCGCCGGCGGCCGAGCGTCCGGTCGGGCCGGTGCCGGTGCCCGTCGCGCCGGTACCCGTGCCCGTATGCGTGCTGCCGGTGCCGGTGTGCGTGCTGCCGGTTCCCGTCTGCGTGCTGCCGACGCCCGTGCGTTCGGACGGCAGCAGGCCCTCCTGCAGCGCCCTGAGGGCGTCGGTCGACATGATCATCGTCGACTCGGATTCGTCCTCGGCGTCGGCCAGGCCCACCGCCGCCGTCAGCTCGCGGCTGAATTCGGCGGCGCTGGCGAATCGTTCGGCGGGACCCTTGGCCAGGGCCTTCAGGACGACGATGTCGATCGCCTCGGGGATCGACGGGTTGTGGCTGGACGGCGGCTTGGGCGCCTCCATCAGCACCTTCTGCATGACGGCCACCATGCCGCCCGAGAACGGCCGCTCGCCGACCAGGAACTGGTACAGGATGACGCCCGCGGCGTAGAGGTCGGAGCGCGCGTCGGCCGTCTCGCCGCGGATCTGCTCGGGCGCCATGTAGCTGGGCGTGCCCAGCACCGTGCCGGCGTGCGTCTTGGACGTCGAGTCGATGCGCGCGATGCCGAAGTCGCCCAGCTTCACCGAGCCGTCGTCGGTGACGAAGATGTTGTCCGGCTTGACGTCGCGGTGGATGACCCCGCGGCTGTGCGAATAGCCGAGCGCGTCGAGGAGCTCGCCCATCAATCGCACGATCTGCGACATCGAGAACGGGTGCTTGGCTGCGAAGAAGGACTTCAGCTCCTTGCCCTGCACGAACTCCATGACGATGAAGGACAGGCCCTTTTCTTCGCCATAGTCGTAGATGCCGACGATGTTCTTGTGGTTGAGGCGGCCGGCGGCCTTGGCCTCGATCAGGAAGCGCCGCGAGTGCTCCTCGGCTTCCTCGGCGTCGAGCTCGTCCTTCTTGATCGTCTTGATGGCCACGACCCGGTCGATGATCGGATCGAATCCCTCATAGACGATGCCCATCGCACCCTTGCCGATCGCTCGGCGGATCTGGTACTTGCCCAGTTGTTTGGGTACGTCGCTCAAAGGGCTTGCAGATCAACGGGCGATGCCCGGCGAGCCGGGCATCGGGGGCTGTCGCCGCGCGCAGGACGGCGACCGCTGGTTCATGTCACGACGATCCGGACGGGACGCGCGGCGCCCCGCCAGGATCACTTGCCCGCCGAGCAGGCCTTCTCGGCGGCGATGGCCGTGGGCGATGTTACCCGAGAGTCACATGGCGTCGCCCCGAGGTCTCCCGCGATCTCGTCGATGCCCGGGGGCACGCGGCCGATGGTGGTCACGTAGCCCTTTCGGATCGCGAAGTCGAGGTTTTCCGTGCCGAACGCGGCGTCCGCGGCGTCCTGCGAGGCCGCCGTCAGGATGTTGGCGATCACGGAGTCGGCGATGGCCGTCGTCTGGCCCAGCACGTTGACGCAGGTCGACAGGTCGCAGAAGAAGGTCTGCGAGGCCAGGAAGTCGAACTGGTGCGGCTGCAGCAGGTGCGTCTGCGCCTGCGTACCGACACGGAACCAGGCGCTCTGGCCGGCGTTGAAGTTGATCGTCAGGCCGCTCTGGCCGGTGGCACCCAGCAGCTTGATGATGGCCTGGTCGTCGATCACGCCCGGCGCCGCCGTCTTCTTGCCGATGCTGCCGCCGCCGCTGCCGCTGGTGTCCAGCGTCACCTTGGCGCCGGCGGCCGCGTCGAGTGCACCCAGCTGGTTGACGCCCTGGATCGCGCCCGCCTTCAGGACAACGTCGCCTGCCGTGGACTTGAGCGTGCCGTTCAGCAGCATCGTGCCGCCGGCCGTGACCTGCGCCCCGTTGGCCGTGACGAACGCCAGCGACGTGTCGCCGCTGGACGTGACGTCGAGCTTGCCGTTGACCGCGACCGGCGCCGCGCTGGTGCCCTGGTCGAGCGATACCTTCGCGCCGCTGACCTTCAGCCCGCCGCCGAACGTGCCCTTGGCCTGGACGTCGGCGGTGGAGGTCAGCACCACGTCGCCCGTGGAGGTGACGTTGGCGTCGATGGCGTGCGAGTCGGTCAGGCGGATCGCGTGGCCGCTGGCCGTGATGGCGCCCTGCAGGTTGGTGCCGGGGCCGTCCAGCGCGATGTCGCCCGCGCCGGCGTTGAAGTTCGACGCGCCGGACACCGTGAGGCTGGCGGCCTGGGCGATGCCGTTGCCGGTGGCCGTCAGCGCGGCGGCGCTGCCGTCGACCGACAGCGCGCCGGCAGACGTCAGCGTGGCGCTGCCGTTGGCCGCGATGTGCGCGGTCAGCGGCGAGGCGTCGGCCAGCGTGATGTTGGCGCCCGAGGCGGTGACCGCGCCGGCCAGAGCGTTGGCGGCGTTGCCCAGCGTGACGTTGCCCGTGCCGGCCGCCAGCGTGCTGGTGCCGCCGACGCTCAGCGCGCCCGCCTGCGTGATGTCGCCGGCGCTGGACGTGGCCGACAGGTTGCCGGCCACTGCCAGCGTGCTGCCGCCAAGAGTGACCGCCGAGCCGCCGGCCGTCAGGTTGCCGGTGCCGCTGCCGTCGACGTGCAGCGCCGCGCTGGACTTCAGCACTGCGTTGCCGGCGTTCGCGAGCGTCACCGACAGCGGCCCGGCCTGTTCGACATCGACCGTGGTCCCGGTGACGGTCACCGTGCCGACCATGGCGCCGTCGGCCACCAGCGCGCCGCCCGCGACGAGCGTCGAGGCGCCGCTGGCGGTGACGTGCGCCGTCAGCGCGTTGGCATCCGACAGCGCCACCGTGCCGCCGGTGGCCGTGACGGCGCCGCCGAAGTCGTTGGCCGCGTTGGACAGCGTGACGGCGTGGCTGCCGGCGTTGAGCGTGGACGTGCCCGCCACCGTCAGCGCGCCGGCCTGCGTGATGTCGCCGGTGCTGGACGTGGCCGACAGGTTGCCGCCGACCGCGAGCGCGCCGTTGGCGAGCGTGACCGTCGAGCCGCTGGCCGTGACGTCGCCCGTGCTGTGGCCGTCGACCTTGAGCGCCGCGTTGGACTTGACGATGGCGCTGCCCACGTTGACCAGGCTGGCGGTCAGCGCGCCGGCCTGTTCGACGTCGGCGGTGGCGGCCGTGATCGACACGGGGCCCGTCATGGCGCCGTCGGCGACCAGCTGCGTGCCGGCGACGAGTGTCGTGGTGCTGCCCGTCACGTGCGCCGTCAGCGCGTTGGCGTCGGACAGCGACACGGGGCCGCCGGTGGCCGTCACCGCGCCGACGAAGTCGTTGGCCGCGTTGGCCAGCGTGATGGCCTGGGTGCCGGCGTTCAGGGTGGACGTGCCCGTCACCGACAGCGCGCCGGTCTGCGTGATCGCGCCGTTGCTGGCCACCGACAGGTTGCCGCCGACCGTGCTGGCGCCGAGCGCGATGCCGTTGGTGTCGGCCAGGCTGGCCGCACCGGCGGCGGTGACCGAGACCGCGCCGCCGAAGTCGTTGCCCGCGTTGGCGAGGTTGACGGCGCCGGCCGTGGCCGTCAGCGTGCTCGCGCCGGTGACCGCGACGACGCCCGTCTGCGCGACGTTGCCCGTGGCTGCCGCGGCGGTCAGCGCGCCACCGACCGTGGTGGCGCCCAGCGAGACGCTCGCGCCGCTGGCCGACAGGTCGCCGGTGGTGGCGCCGTCGACCGCGAGCGCGCCGCCCGCCGTCAGGTTGCCGCTGGAAGCGCTGGCCAGGTGCACGTTCAGCGCGGCCGCGTCGGTCAGGGTGACCGCGCCGCCAGTGGCCGTGACGAGGCCGCCGAAGTGGTTGCTGGCGTTGTTCAGCGTGATGGCCGACGTGCCCGCGTTCAGCGTGCTGGTGCCCATGACGTGCACCGGGCTCGCGCCGCCGATGCCGCCGTTGCCCGTGGCGTTCAGCGCGCCGCCCACCGTGACGGTGCCCAGCGTGACGCTGCCGCCGTTGACAGTGAGGTTGCCGGTGGCCGTGCCGTCGACGGCCAGCGTGCCGCCGGACGTCGTCAGCGCCACGTTCGCGCCGTTGAACGAGGCCACGCCGCCGAAGCTGTTGCCGGCGTTGGTCAGCGTGATGTCCTGGCCGGAGGTGGTCAGCGTCGGGCCGCCCGTGGTGGTCAGCGCGCCGGTCTGCGTGATGGTGCCCGTGCCGCCGTTGGCCACGAGGCCGCCGGCGGACGTCGTGCCGAACACGATGCCGTTGCCGGTCGCCAGCAGGTTCGGCGTGCTGCCGTCGACCGTCAGCAGGCCGCCCGCGACCAGCGTGGCCTGGCCGGTGGCCGTGACGTGCGCCGTCAGCGCGTTGACGTCGGTCAGCGCCGTCGTGGCGCCGGTGGTGGTGACCGCGCCGCCGAAGTCGTTGCCGGCGTTGGTCAGCGCAATCGAGCCGGTGCCCGCGGTGAGCGTGGACGCGCCGGTGACCGCGACGTCGCCCGTCTGCGTGATCGGGCCCGAGCCGCTGTCGACATGGAGCGCGCCGTGCACCGACGTGGCGCCGGCGCCGAAGGCGACGCCCTTGCCGGCGAGCGTGAGGTCGCCCGCGGTGGTGCTGCCGTCGACGGCGAGGATGCCGGCACCGCCCGCGCCCGCCGTCAGGTTGGCGCTGGTGGCGCTGGCCAAGTGCACGCCCACGGCGTCGGTGTCGACGATCATGACCGCGCCGCCGGTGACCGACAGGGTGGAGAAGTTGTTGGTGCTCGCGCCGAGGTTGACGGCGTTGCTGCCGGCGTTGATCGTGGCCAGGCCCGCGGCATGGATGTCGCCGGAGCCGGTCTCGGTGATCGTCGACGTCGAGGTGGCGTCGAAGGTGCCGCTGGCCGTGATGTGGTTGCCGATCGTCAGCGCGCCGCCGCCCAGCGTCACGTTGCGGGCGGTGATGTCGCCGCTGGTGCTCAGGCCGCCGTCGGCCGTCAGCGAGACGTCACCGGTGGTGTTGATCGCGCCGGCCGGGATGGCCAGCGCGGCGTTCGCGCCGATGGCCGCCAGCGTCAGGCTGCCGCCGCCCGCGACCGTCGGCGTGACGGTGAGCGTGCCGTTGGCCGCGTTGGCGGCGATGTCGATCGACGAGCCGCTGGCCGTCACCGCGCCCGTGAAGACGTTGGTGGGATCGGCCAGCGTCAGCGCGCCCGTGGTGCTCAGGCCGGTGGTGCCGGTGACGGCGACCTTGCCGGCCTGCGTGATCGGGCCCGCGCCCGCGGTGACGTTCAGCGCGCCGCCGACGGTGGTGGTGCCCGGGCCGAAGGCCACGCCGTTGCCGCTGACCGTCAGGCCCGACGTCGTCGTGCCGTTGACGGTGAGCGCTGCGGTGTCGGTGATGTTGACCGCGTCGCCGCTGACCGTGACCGCGCCGACCAGGCTGTTGGCGGCGCCGTTGAGCGCGATCGTGTTGCCCGCCCCCGCGGCCGTCAGCGTCGACGTGCCGGCGGCGGTGATCGTGCCGGCCGTCTGCGAGATCGCGCCCGCGGTCGAGTGCAGCGTCAGGTTGCGGCCGGCGGTGACGTCGTTGTTGACCGTGACCGTGGTGCCGGTCAGCGAGATGTCGCGGCCGCCGAGGTTGCCGCCGGTGCTCAGGGCCGCGCCGGTGCTCAGCGTGATGTCGCCGGTGGTGGTGACGGTGGTCGGGCCGCTCAGCGCGCCGGTGGCCGTCAGGCTCAGGTTGCCCGTGCCGCCGACCAGCGTCGCATTGGCCTGCAGCGCGCCGGTGGCCGAGAGCGTGACCGAGGTGCCGCTGGCCGTGACCACGCCGGCGAAGGCATTGCCCGCGCGCGGCAGCGTCACGTTGCCGGTGCCCGCGTTGAACGTGGCCGCGCCGCCGGTGGTGAGGTCGCCCGTCTGCGTGATGTCGCCGCTGGAGTTGACCGTCAGCAGGCCCGTGCCCACGGTGCTGGGGCCCAGGATGATGGCGTTGGTGTCGGTGACCGAGACCGCATTCGCGCCGCTGTTGCTGAGGCCGACGGCGCCGGTGAAATTGTTGGCCTGCGTCAGCGTGATCGCGTTGGCGCCGGCGCTGATCGTCACCGCACCGCCGTTGGCGGCCTGGGTGATGGTGCCGGTCTGCGTGATCGCGCCGCCGCTGGTCAGCCCCAGCGTGCCGGAGCCCACGTTGACGGTGCCCAGCGCCAGCGCGCCGGTGTCGTTGACCGCCACGTTGTTGGCGCCGGTGTTGGCGACGTTGACCGTGCCCGTGAGGGTGTTGGCGTTGCCCAGGCTGATCGAGCCGGCCTGCGCGTTGATCGTCACCGCGCCGGCGCCCGCGCCCTGCGCGATCGTGCCGGTCTGCGTGAGCGCGCCGTTGGACGTGATGCCCAGCGTGCCGGTGCCCACCGTCGAGGCGCCCATCTTGAGCGCGTTGATGTCGGTGATGGCGACGTTGTTCGCGCCGAAGTTGTTCAGGCTGACGGCGCCGGTGAAGTCGTTGCCGTTGGTCAGCGTGATGGCGTAGCCGCCGGCGTTGTTCTCGGTCGTGAACGAGGCAGCGCCGGCGCCCGCGGCCTGCGTGATGGTGGTGGCGCCGTTCTGCGAGATCGTGCCGACCGCGTCGACGCCGAGCGTGCCGGTGCCGACGCTGAACGTGCCGAGCACCAGCGCGTTGCTCGAGCCGATCGAGACGTTGTTGTTGCCCGAGTTGCTGACGCTGACCGCGCCGCCGAAGAAGTTGCCCGTGTGGCCGAGGTCGACGCCGTGGGCGCCGCCGGCGACGTGGGTGGTGCCCGCGACGTTGAGGTTGGTGGCGACGGTCTGCGAGATGTCGCCGCTGGCGGTCAGGTCGAGGTTGCCGCTGACGACCAGCGCCGGCAGCACGGAGACGCCGGTGGCGGTGACGTCGACCGCGGTGGTCGCGGTCTTGGCAAGCGCCACGCTGCTGGCGCTGCCGGTGGTGAAGTAGTCGCGGACGGAGTTGTCGACGGTGTTGCCGCCGATGTCCAGCGAGATCGCCGAGCCGGTGGTGATCGCCGACGTGCGCGTCAGCGAGTTGCCGGTGGCGGCGCCGACGGCCAGGGTGTTGGCGCCGCTGCCGAAGTTGATCGTGCCCAGCGTGACGCTGTTGGCGTCGCGCAGCGTGTCCGCGCCGGCGCCCGTGCCGGTGATGCTCACCGTGCCCGTGAAGTCGTTCGCGCCGTGGCCCAGGTTGACGTTGCTCGTGCCGGCGTCGAACAGCACGGCACCGCCGCCCGATTCCTGCGTGATGCCGCCGTTCTGCGAGATCGCGTGGTTGTTCGTGATGACGGTGAGCGCGCCGCTGCCCACGCCGCTGGTGTTGAAGGCCAGCGCGCTGCTCGTGCCGATCGCGACGTCGTTGGCGCCGGTGTTGTTGACGCTCAGGCCGTGGAACGTGTTGCCGGTGTTGCTCAGGTCGATCTGGTGGGCGCCGCCGTGGATCGTGGTGGTGCCGGTGACGTTGAGCGAGGACAGCGCGACCTGCGAGAGGTCGCCCCCGGCCGTGACGTCGAGCGCGCCGCTGACCGTCAGCGACGGCAGCACCTGCGCGCCGGCAGCGGTCACGTTCTGCGAGACGCCGCCGCCGACGTCCTGGATCGCGACCGACGTCGCGTCGCCGCTGATGAAGTAGCTCGCCACCGTGGCATCCGGCGACGCGCCGGCGACGGTCAGCGTGGGCGTGCTGCCCGCGGTCAGGGCCGCGCCGCGCGACAGCGTGGTGCCGGCGGCCGTGCCCGCCGTGATCGTGTTGGTGCCGTTGCCGATGTTGACCGTGCCCAGCGTCAGGTCGCCGCCGTTGACGAGCGTGACGTTGCGCGTGTTGCTGTTGCTGAGGCTGACCGGGCCGGTGAAGCCGTTGCTCGTGTCGTCCAGCGTGATCGAGTGCGCCCCCGCCGTGAACGAGGCGCCCGTCGCGCTCGCCTCCTGCACGATGGCGCCGGTCTGCGTGATCGCGCCGGCGCCGAGGGTGTCGACCGTGAGGCGGCCGCTGCCCAGCGACATGGCGCCCAGCGAGGTCGCCCGGTTGTTGTCGAGGACGACGTCGTGCAGCCCGGTGCTGGTCACCTGGATGTCGCCGATCATCGTGTTCGAGCCGTTGTTGAGCCGCACGTTGGCGGCGCCCGCGGTGATGCTCGTCACGCCGCCGACGTTCAGCGCCGCGCCGGCGCCCGTCTCCTGGTCGATCACGCCGCCGTTGGAATTGACGGTGAGGGTGTCGCCGACCGTGATCTTGGACAGGTGGATCGCGCCCAGGGCCGTGGCGTTGACCGCGGAAGTGCCGCCGGTGCCCAGCGTGATGGACGAGGCCGAGTCCATCGTGATCGTGCTGGCGTTGGTGCCCGGCGCGGTGAAGTCGGTCTTGGTGCCGGCGTTCAGGTTGAGCGTCAGCGAGGTGTTGGTGCCCGACGAGATCGAGCCGCCGGTGAACGTGATGTTGCCGACCGCCTCGAGCGAGAGCGTGGCCGACTGGGTGCCCGTCAGCGCGGTGGCGACGTTGCCCGTGACGGTGATGCCGCCCGTGCCGGCGCCGGTGCCGGTCTGCACCTCGATGTTGGTGCCGCTGCTGAGCGCCCCGCCGAGGACGGTGTCGCGGATCGTGGAGTGCGTGGCGTCACTCGTGAACACCGAGCCGGCGATCGGGATGTCGGTCGCGGCCGCGCCGCTCTCGATGGTGACGTCGACCGGGTCGAGCAGCCAGTTGCCGCCCTTGCCTGCCTTCGACGAGGCGTCGACCGAGCCCTTGGCGTGCAGCACGTGGCCCGAGGTCTCGACGTTGCCGCCGTCGCCGCCGGCCGCGCCGCCGCGCGCGTCGATGTTGCCGAAGAACTGCGTGTGGTCGTTCGACCAGACGACGACGTCGCCGCCCTGGCCCGACGTGGTCGCGTTCGCGTGGATCGTGGCGTTCGCGCCGACGTAGGCCTGGCTCGCGTTGGCGTCGCCGTCGGCGCCCTTGCCGTGCCAGTCGCCGCCGATGCGCACGAGGCCGCCGCCGGCGGCGCCCGACACGTCCACCGACGCGTGGTCGAACAGGCCGACGTCGTGGCCCAGCACCTTGACGCTGCCGCCGGCCTGGCCGGCGCCCTGGCCGCTGGCGTCCAGCGTGCCGCTGACGGCCACCACGCCCGAGCCGCCGCCGTCCAGCGTGATGACGCCGTTGCGCGAGCCGATCGAGTGCGCCTGCACGATGCCGTCGACGTTGACGACGGTGCCCAGCAGCGCGTCGGCCGCCTTGGCGCTGATCAGCACCTGGCCGCCGTCGGCTTGCACGATGCCGCCGGCGTGCACGAGCGCCGCCGCCGTGGGCGCGTCGACCGACATCGACACGAGGTCGTTGCCGATCAGGTCGAGCGTGACGCGATCGCCCGCGGCCAGCGCCGCCGTGCCGCCATTGGCGACGATGCTGCCGGTGTTGTTCACCTGCGAGCCGACCAGCGCGACGAAGCCGGCCTTGAGCACGCCCTGGTTGACGACGCTGCCGCCGGCGCCGTTGAAGACGTAGTTGCCCGCCAGGTAGTTGCCGTCGGACAGTTGCAGCGTGGAGGCCGCCAGGCCCGCCGCGTTGACCTGCGCGCCCGGGCCGAACAGGACGCCGCTGTTGTTGATCAGGAAGACCTGGCCGTTGGCGTTGATCTGGCCGAAGATGCTCGTGGGGTCCGAGCCGATGACGCGATTGAGCGTGCTGGACGTCGCGCCGGGCTGCTGGAAGTTCACTTTCTCGCCGCTGCCGACGTTGAAGGACTGCCAGTTGATGATGCCCTTGTCGGTGGTCTGCGTGATGTTCAGCGAGTTGCCCGCGGGCGCGCCGATCGTCACGTTGCCCGACGTCACCTGCCCGCCCTGCGGCAGCGCCAGCGCCACCTGCACGCCGCAGCCCGCCAGCAGCGCCATCAGCAGGCGACTGGGTCGCGGGGTGCGCACGCGGGCGGTCGCGAGCTTGAACTTGAACCCGACGCGCAGCACCATCTGGCGCACGCACAGCATCGAGGACGACAACAGCGAAGACTTGGACTTTTCCACGACAACCCCCAGCATTTCACGGCGCGGCGAGCGGAAAACGCCCGGCGGCGCGCCATCGAACTCCACAGACCCCGCGACGCTCGCGAGGCTCCCAGATCAGCCGATCAGAACCACTTCTGCAGCGATGCCCACGCCCGCGTCTTGCGGTTGTCGGAACCCGCCACGCCGGACTTGTTGATGCGGCGCGCGACGTCCAGCCGGAACTGGAAGTTGTCGCGGCTGGTCATGTTCAGGCCGAGGCCGTAGCCGCCCAGCGTGCGCATGTTCTCGGTGTCGGTGGGCAGCGGGTCGTGCCAGTTCTTGTAGCGGCCGCCGTCGACGAAGGCGCTGAGCACGAAGGGCGCGTTGAACAGCGTCCAGGCCGGCACGCGCTGGCGCAGTTCGACGGTGCCCTGGAACACGTCGTCGCCGACGCCGTCGCCCACCGCGAACGCGCGCACGCCGCGCGGGCCGCCCAGCGAGGACTTCTCGGAGGTGTCCAGGTTCTGGAACGCCAGCTGGCCGCGCATCGACAGCAGCACGCTGGTGGTCTCGGTGATCGCCTGCAGCCGCTGGAAGTCGCCGTCCAGGTGCTCGAACGAGCCGCTGGTCTTGTGGCCGCCGACCGGGTCGGTGTCCTTGGCGAGTTCGGTGGCGGTGCGGATCTTGTTGGTGCCGCCGTTGAGCGTCAGCGTGAAGCTGTTCAGCGAGCCGCCGAAGCGCTCGTCGCGGAAGTCGCCGGTGACGCCCACGTGGCCCAGGAACAGCACGCGCTTGTTGTGGTTGCTGCCGCCCTGCGTGCGGTCGTCGAGTTCCTTGACGTCGCCGCCGCCGACCGCGAACAGGTTGAAGTTGCGCGAGCGGATGACTGGGTGCTGCACGTTCAGCGAGCCGACGATCGCGACGCCGTCGGCGTCGAGCTGCTCGAGCTTGAGCACGTTGTAGTGCAGGTACGTGAGGCTCGTGGTGGCCTTGGTGCCGTACGGGCCGACGGGCGCCGTGACGCCGCCGCGCACCAGGTCGACGCCGTTGTGCTCGCTGGCCAGGCCGCCGAGCGTCCAGGATTCGCCCTGTCCGAGCAGGCCGTTGGCGACCAGGTCGGCGCCCACGCGCGCGTAGCCGGTGCTCTCGTTGCCGGCGTTGTCGACGTAGGCGTCGCCGCCGAAGGTCCGGCCTTCGTCGACCACCTTCACGAGCAGGTCGGCCTCGCCCGTCTCGGCGCCGGGGCGCAGCACGGAGCTGACCTTCAGGCCCGGCAAGTCGTTGAGCAGCAGCAGCGGGCGCTCGACGTTCTGCTCGGTGACGGCCGCGCCCTTGGGCAGCAGGCGCATGTAGCCGTCGACGATGGCCGGGCTCACGCGCTCGGTGTTGACCTCGGCGTGCGTCTCGCCGATGCGCGCCTCGAGCACGCGCAGCGTGACGACGCCGTTGGGCACTTCCTGCGCGGGAACGAACACCTGCGTCAGGAAGAAGCCGGCGTCCTTGTAGCGGTTCTTGATGGCCTCGGCGGCATCGAGCAGTTGGTCGGTGCCGGCCTGCTTGCCGACCCAGGGCTGAACCAACGCGAGCAGTTCCTCGCTGGTGAAGATCGTGTTGCCCGTGACCTGGAAACCCTTGACCAGCAGCGTGGGGCCGGTGTCGCCGCTCGAGGCGCGCGACGCCTCGGTGGGCGGCAGGACGTTGGCGTCCTTCTTGATCTCCTTGGGCTGGGGCGGCGAGGCCGACTCGAGGGCGCGACCGGCGTTGGCGTTGGAAGGCGCGGTCTGCGCGTGAAGCGGTGCGGCACTCAGGCTCGCGAGGGCCACGACGACGTAGCCCAACCCGCCAAGGGTATGAGATTTCAACTCGCTCTCCTTCCTCTGCCCCGCCTTGCGCGGGGACGCTTTGTCGGTCTCGCGCGGCCATCCGGATCAGGCCACGTCCCACGGGAATTGTGTCGTGAACGGATCAGCAGCGCATCCCCCACCAGGGGGTTTTACAAGGTGCGCTCCAGGTGCTCAAAGGGGTATTGGCGGGAACCCCTATTCGTATCGGCACTGCCACGCGCCAGTCACGCGAGGGCTCTACCCTGGGTCGCATCCATGTGTCCGAAAACGGCGAGTCCATGCCGCCGGGGTGCCTATGATGACGGCATGGAACTCGATCCCGACACCGCCTGGAAAGCGCTCGCGACGCATGACGCCCGCTTCGACGGACGCTTCTTCGTCGGCGTGACGTCGACCCGCATCTACTGCCGCCCGGTGTGCCGCGTGCGCACGCCGCGCAAGGAGAACTGCCGCTTCTATCCGAACGCGGCGCTCGCCGAGCAGGCCGGCTTCCGCCCGTGCCTGCGCTGCCGGCCCGAGCTGGCCCCCGGCCTGAGCCTGATGGACTCGTCGCAGGTGCTGGCGCAGCACGCGGCGCGCATGATCGACCACGCCGTGCGCGTGGGCGCGGCCGTGCGCATGCCCGACCTGGCCGCCCGCCTGGGCGTCACCGAGCGCCACCTGCGGCGCGTGTTCGCCCAGGCCCACGGCGTCAGCCCGATTGACTACCTGACCACGCAGCGCCTGCTGCAGGCCAAGCAGCTGCTGACCGACACCGAACTGCCCGTCACAGAGGTGGCGCTGGCCTGCGGTTTCGAGAGCCTGCGCCGTTTCAACGCCGTCTTCGCCGAGCAGGTGCGCCTGAAGCCGACCGAGCTGCGCCGGGCCGGCGGCGCGGCCCGCGGGGCACCGGCCGGCGGCGAGGGATTGCGCGTGCGGCTGGGGTACCGCCCCCCGTATGACGTCGGCAGCATGCTGGCGTTCTGGGACCAGCGCACGCTGGCCGGCGTCGAGGAAGTCACCGGACGGACGATCCGGCGCACCTGGAGCGCGCCGCGACCGGCCGCGGACGAGCCCGGCCAGGCCGGCCGCGCCGCCGAGCCGGCGCGCGGCTGGATCGAGATCGAGTTCCTGGCCGACCGCCACGAGGTCGAGCTTCGGGCGAGCGCCAACCTCGCCGCCCACAGCGGACAGCTGCTGGAAGCAGCGCGCCACGCCCTCGACCTCGACGCCGACCCCGCCCACATGGCGCCGCTGCTGGCGACGCTGGCCGCGCTGCATCCGGCCTCGGCGATGACGGCCGGCCTGCGCATGCCCGGCAGCTTCGACGGCTTCGAGACGGCCGCCCGCATCGTGCTGGGCCAGCAGGTGACGGTGGCGGCCGCGCGCACGCTGACGCGCCGCCTGATCGAACGCTTCGGGGCGGCGGTGGAGACGCCGTGGGATGGACTGCACCGGTGCTTCCCCGACGCCGCGACGATCGCCGCCGCCACGCCCGCCTCGATCGGCGAGCTGGGCATTGTCCGCCAGCGCGTGGCCGCGCTGCAGGCACTGGCCCGCGCGGTGGTCGACGGCCTGCCGCTGCACCGCGGCGCGCCGCTGGCCGCCACGCAGGAGGCGCTGCTGGCGCTGCCCGGCATCGGCGACTGGACGGTGCAGCTGCTCGCGCTGCGCGTGCTGGGCTGGCCCGACGCCTTCCCGGCCACCGACATCGGCCTGCTCAAGGCGATGGGTCTCGCGCAGGCGCGCGACGCGCCGCAGGCGATCGCGATGGCCGAGGACTGGCGCCCCTGGCGCTCGTACGCGGTGATCGCGCTGTGGCGGGCGCTGGAGGCGAGCGACAAGTCGCCGCCACCGCCCACACGGAAGTCCCCCAGGAAACGAACGACGGCGGCTACCGTCCGGGGTATCCCCGCCCGGCGCAAGGCTGCTGCGAAGGAATGACGATGATCCGCTCCGCCTCCACCACCCTGCCCGCCCGTCGCACGGCCGGCGCCCTCGCGCAGGGCGTCATCGAGACCCCGCTGGGCCCGCTCACGGCGCTGGCGTCCGGCGCCGGCCTGATGGGCCTGTGGTTCGACCACCAGCAGCACGGCCCCGGCGCACTGGACGCCGCCGTCGACGACGACCAGCGCTGGATCGCGCAGGCGCGCGACGAGCTCGAGCGCTACTTCGACGGCCGCCTGCGCGAGTTCAAGGTGGCGCTCGCGCCGCAGGGCACGCCGTTCCAGGAGGCCGTCTGGCGGCGCCTGTGCGCGATCCGCTGCGGCGAGACGACCAGCTATGGCCGCATCGCACGCGACGTCGGCAGCCCGCAGGCCTCGCGCGCCGTGGGCGCCGCGGTCGGGCGCAACCCGATCTCGATCATCGTGCCGTGCCACCGCGTGATCGGCGAGAACGGCACGCTGACCGGCTACGCGGGCGGCCTGCATCGCAAGCAGGCGCTGCTGGACGCCGAGGGCATCGTGCTGGCGCCCGGCGCGCGCCTGGACGCCCAGCCCGCGCTGCTGTGACGCTGGTGTACAAGTAGAGGGCCCGCCACCACCCGAGCGCCTCTTGACCACCCCGCCGAAACCGCCGTCGACCCTGCGCCCCGCGACCCTTGCCGACCTGGAGGCCATCGACGACATCCACGTCCGCAGCCGCCGCGCGACGTACCGGGGGCAGGTATCCGACCACTACCTGGACGTCACGATGCCCGCGGCCAGCCGCGCCGACTGGGAGCGCAAGCTGCCAGGGCTGCTGGCCGGCGGCGGGCACGTCGTGATCGCCGAGTCGGGCGGCGAGGCGATCGGCTTCGTGTGCGCGGTGGCGCCGGACGACCGGGGCAGCGTGTACGTCAACAACCTGCACGCGCTGCCGCAGCGTAAGGGCGTGGGCGTGGGCACCGCGCTGCTCGACGCGGCCGCGCGCTGGGCGCGCTCGGTGGGCGCGCGGGCGATGCACCTCAAGGTGCTGGAGACGAACGTCGCCGCGATCGGCTTCTACGAGTCGCGCGGCTGGAAGTGCGTCGACCGGGTGCAGGACGAATGGGCGGGCGAGCCCATCGTCGCACTGGTCTACGAGTTCGCGCTCACCTGAAGCACTTCATGTCGAATTCGTAGGTGGACACGCGCGACGCCTGCGTCGCCACCGGTTCGCGCCGGACGGCGTCACCCTCGCCCACCAGGCGATACGGCGTGACGGTGCAGCGCGCGGGCGACAGGTCCACCGCCACCTCGTACTGCTCGCCGGCCCGCGGCACGAAGGCCGGCACCCGGCAGACGCCGGCGCGGCGCCCACGCACTTCGTCCTGCGTGTCGGGCTGCAGCACGTGCAGCACCTCCGACTTCGTGACCGTCGGGTACACGGCGAGCGGGCCGAGCACCAGCGTCTCGTCGGCGCGCACGAGGCGTTCCAGCGACGCGGCCGACACCGGCTTGTCGTCCAGCATACCCAGGCGCTCCGGGTCGCGGCTGCCGCCGCCGGTGCGCCCGAGCCGGGCCTTGGTGACGCAGGCCGGGGCGTCAAAGACGGCGATGTCGGCGTAGTAGGCCTGCGGATGCAGGTTGACGACGCGCACCTTGGCGGTGGCCGCGGTCTTGGGCGGCTCGACGTAGCCCGGCGCCGGGCTGGGCAGCGCGGTGCAGGCCGACAGCGCCGCCGCGACGGCCAGCCCCGCGCCCAGGCGCGCGCGTGAGGCGCGAGCGGCCGCACGGGCGCGCGAGGTCGGGGCAAGCGGATGGCGGTCGTGCATGGCAGGGCTCCTGCCCTGGATATCGACCGGTCGGGCGCGGACCTGTAGGTCGGCAGCCCCGGCGGCCGGATGCGCCCGCTCGGCCACGCGTGCGACGCATCGCCGCCACGATTCGCCACTGCAATGGAAAACGGGCTGCAATCTCGCGACTGCAACCCGTTGGAATTCTGGCGGAGTGGACGGGACTCGAACCCGCGACCCCCGGCGTGACAGGCCGGTATTCTAACCAACTGAACTACCACTCCACGTGGCCGTCCGGCTTTGGGCTTGCGCCCCAAGCGCCGCACGCGGCTTGTGTGTGGTGACTGGTGACCCCACGGGGATTCGAACCCCGGTACCGACCGTGAAAGGGTCGTGTCCTAGGCCTCTAGACGATAGGGCCAGTCGAAAACTTCAAAACTCTTGGCGGAGTGGACGGGACTCGAACCCGCGACCCCCGGCGTGACAGGCCGGTATTCTAACCAACTGAACTACCACTCCACGTGGTCGACAACTTCGAACTTGCGTTCCAAGCGTTGCCGGCAACTTGTACCAACTATCGCTGGCGACCCCACGGGGATTCGAACCCCGGTAACGACCGTGAAAGGGTCGTGTCCTAGGCCTCTAGACGATAGGGTCAGTATCCGTTTCCACTCTCTGCCACGCGCTGCTGGCCTGCCCCGAAAGGCAGATGGTGGAGGTAAGCGGGATCGAACCGCTGACCTCTTGCATGCCATGCAAGCGCTCTCCCAGCTGAGCTATACCCCCAATGTTCGCTTCGGCGTTTGACTTCCGAAAACTGCATCGCGTGGTCAAGAGCGAAGACTGCTAGTATAGAACAGATTTCAAACGTCGCGCAAGCGGTCGAGCACAACTTCTCGTTGGAAAGTTGCAATGAGGGCATCGATGGCCGGCGTCTGGGCGCGGCCGCACACGACGATGCGCAGCGGAATGGCCAGCTGCGGCATCTTGATCGCGTGCGCGGCGAGCGTCTCCTTCATCGCGGCGGCGATGGCGGACTTGTCCCAGGCCACCGTGGCGAGCTTGTCGCGCAGCGTGCGCAGCGCCGCCTTCGCGGCGTCGGTGACGTGCTGGTCGAGGTCGGCCTGCGCGGGCGTGGGCGCCTTGAAGAACATCTCGATCCAGTCGGCCAGTTCGACCGTCGTTTGGCAGCGATCCTTCAGCAGCGCGCAGCGCGCGGCCATCGCGTCGTCGGCCGTGGCCGCGATGCCACGCTTGGCCAGTTGCGCGACCACCAGCGCCGCCAGGCGCGCGTCGTCGGCCTGCTTCATGTGATGCGCGTTGACCCACAGCAGCTTGGCCGCGTCCCACTGCGCCGGGCTCTTGTTCAGGTGCGAGCCGTCGAACCAGGACACCATCTGCTCGAGGGTGAACAGCTCGTCGTCGCCGTGGCTCCAGCCCAGGCGCGCGAGGTAGTTGTTCATGCCCTCGGGCAGGAAGCCGTTGGCCTCGTACTCGGTCACGCTGACGGCACCGCGGCGCTTGGACAGCTTCAGGCCGTCGTCGCCCAGGATGATGGGCAGGTGGCCGAACTGCGGCAGCGCCGCGCCGAGCGCGCGGAACATGTTGATCTGCCAGGGCGTATTGTTGATGTGCTCGTCGCCGCGGAAGACGTGGCTGATGCGCATGTCCCAGTCGTCGACCACCACCGCGTAGTTGTACGTCGGCACGCCGTCGTCGCGCACGATGATCAGGTCGTCGATCTCCTTGTTGGCGATCGTGATCGGGCCCTTGACCAGATCGTCCCAGGTCACGTCGCCGTCCAGCGGGTTGGCGAAGCGCACCACCGGCTTGACACCCGCGGGCACCGGCGGCAGCGTCTTGCCGGGCATCGGACGCCACGTGCCGTCGTAGCGCCGCTTCTCGCCGCGCGCCTCCTGCTCGTTCTTCATGCGGTCGAGGTCTTCCGGCGTGCAGTAGCACAGGTACGCCGTGCCGGCCGCGAGCATCGTGTCGACCACCGCCTTGTAGCGATCCAGGCGCTGCATCTGGTAGACCGGGCCCTCGTCGTACGACAGGCCCAGCCAGTTCATTGCCGCGATGATCTGGTCGACCGAGTCCTGCGTCGAGCGCGCGACGTCGGTGTCCTCGATGCGCAGCACGAACTGCCCGCCATGGTGGCGTGCATAGGCCCACGAGTACAGCGCCGTGCGGGCGGTGCCGAGGTGGAGGAAGCCCGTCGGCGACGGGGCGATGCGGGTGCGGATGGGCGTGGTCACGATGTCTGAAACGAGAAGGCGCCCGAAGGCGCCGTGTGCGGGACGTCAGCGGCGATTGTCGGCGAACTCAGTCGCCCGTGTTCTGCAGCGCGAGGCGCGAGCGGGCCGGATCGTCTTCCTCGGTCTGCTGCGAGCGGCGCTGCTCGCGCATCGTCGAGAAATCCTCGAGGCTGACGTCGCCCGTGATGTAGCGGCCGTCGAAGCAGGACGCCTCGAAGTTGCCGATCTGCTTGTTGAGCTTGCCGACCACGCGCTTCATCGCGTCGACGTCCTGGTAGATCAGCGCGTCGGCGCCGATGAAGTCGCGGATCTCCTCCATCGTGCGGCCCGAGGCGATCAGCTCCTCCGGCGTGGGCATGTCGATGCCGTACACGTTCGGGTACTTGACCGGCGGCGCGGCCGAGGCCATGTAGACCTTGTTGGCGCCCGCCTCGCGCGCCATCTGCACGATCTCCTTGGACGTCGTGCCGCGCACGATGGAATCGTCCACCAGCAGCACGTTGCGGCCCTTGAACTCCACGCCGATCGCGTTGAGCTTCTGGCGCACCGACTTCTTGCGCACCGACTGCCCCGGCATGATGAAGGTGCGGCCGACGTAGCGGTTCTTGACGAAGCCCTCGCGGTACGGCTTGCCGATCTTCTGGGCCAGCTGCATCGCCGACGGGCGGCTCGATTCGGGGATCGGGATGACGACGTCGATGTCCGACGGCGGCATCGTGGAGATCAGGCGCTGCGCCAGCGTCTCGCCCATGTTCAGGCGCGCCTGGTAGACCGAGATGCCGTCGATGACCGAATCGGGCCGCGCCAGGTACACGTACTCGAACATGCACGGGTTGAGCGTCGGGTTGTCGGCGCACTGGCGCGCGTGCACGCGGCCTTCGAGGTCGATGAACAGCGCCTCGCCGGGCTGCACGTCGCGCACCACCTGGTGGCCGGTGCCCTCCAGCGCCACGCTCTCGCTGGCGACGATCACGCTGGGGCCGTCCGGGGTGTCGGCGGTGCCGTAGATCAGCGGGCGGATGCCGAACGGGTCTCGGAACGCCAGCAGGCCGTGGCCGGCGATCAGCGCGACGACGGCGTACGAGCCCTTGATGCGCTTGTGCACGGCGGCGACGGCCGCGAAGATCACGTCGGGCGTCAGCTTCGAGCCGGCGGCGGCGTTCGACAGCTCGTGCGCGAGGATGTTGATCAGCACCTCGGTGTCGGACTCGGTGTTGATGTGGCGGCGATCCTTGTCGATCAGCTCGGCCTTCAGCGCGTGGGCGTTGGTCAGGTTGCCGTTGTGCACCAGCACGATGCCGAACGGCGCGTTGACGTAGAACGGCTGCGCCTCTTCCTCGCTGTACGCGTTGCCGGCCGTCGGGTAGCGCACCTGGCCCAGGCCCACGGTGCCCGGCAGCGCGCGCATGTTGCGGGTGCGGAACACGTCGCGCACCATGCCGCGCGCCTTGTGCATGAAGCACTTGGTGCCCTGCATCGTCACGATGCCCGCGGCGTCCTGCCCGCGGTGCTGCAGCAGCAGCAAGGCGTCATAGATCAACTGGTTGACGGGAGATTTGGAGATCACGCCGACGATGCCGCACATGGTGGGGGTCCGTTTCCTGAAATACCGAGAGAGAGGGAGAAATTCTGCTGTCCGGTCATCGACGCTGCACTGGCGTCGAGCCCCTAACCGTAGCCGAGAACCGGCCGAACAGGTGACCGTCCTACAGGGCTACGTGTGGATGTGCACGTTAAGTGACTGCGGAAGGACGGGTTTCAACCCTTCCAGCGCCATGCCCAGCCAGAGCGAGCCGTGCGAGGCTTTCCACGTGGTGGAACCTGCGAACGGCGACAGCATCACCAGCGTGCCGATCACCACGCAGATCAGCGCGCCGCGCATCACGCCGAACACGCCGCCGAGCAGGTGGTCGACGAATGACAGCGGCGTGGCCGAGATCAACGCCCGCAGCATGCGCGCCAGCAGCGTGCAGGTGATCAGGATCACGAGGAACACGACGATGTAGGCCGTCCAGAGCCTGACCTGCGGGTCGCTGCCGAAGGGCACGAACTCGGCCAGGAACGGGCCGGCCGAATTGGCGATGACGAAGGCGACCAGCCAGCCCAGCAGCGACACGATCTCGAACACGAAGCCGCGCCACAGCCCGATCAGCACCGACAGGCCGAACACCGCCAGCAGGGCGATGTCGACCCAGCCGAGCTGGAGGTCGAACTGCGGCAGGCTCACAGCGCGAGCACCACGGCCTGCTGGCCCTCGGCCTTGATCTTCGCGGCGGCCTTGTCGGCCTCGGCCTTGGTGGCGTACGGCCCGACGCGCACGCGGATGCGCTTGCCGGTGGGGGTGTCCACCGGCTGGGTGTAGGTCTTCATGCCCAATTTCTCGACCTTGCCGCGCGCCTCGCGCACCTTGGCGTCATCGAGGTAGGCGCCCACCTGCACGACGAAGCGGCCGCCGGCGACGACGGTCTCGGACGGCTTGTCGCCGCTCGCCGGCGGCGGCGGCAACACCGGGCCGGTGGTGTGCAGCGCCGGCCTGGAGGAGGCGGCGACGGCCGGCGCCGCGGTCGACGCGGGCTTCTCGGACTTTTCCGCCTTCTCGGTCTTTTCGGGCTTTTCCGCCTTTTCAGGCTTTTCCGCCTTGGCCGCGGGCTTGGACGCCGACCCCTTGGTCATCGACGGTGCGACGTAGGCTGACTTCTCAGCCACGTCGGCGTGCGACGCCGCAGGCGTCAACGCCGAGGCCAGCGAAGCGAACGCCGACTTGCCGGCCGCCTGCGACGCGGGCGCGGAGGCCGGCGCCGGCGCGGACGGGCGCGCGTCGGCCACGACGGCTTCCGGCGCGGCGCTCGACGCGGCATGCGCCACGACGGCGGGCGTCGCGTGCGCGCCCGCGTGCGAGGACGCGTCGACCACGCCCGGCGCGTTGCGGGCGGGGATCTCGATGGGCAGGTCGACGGGGATCGGACGCGGCTGCGTCTCGAACAGCAGCGGAAAGCCGATCACGCCCACCAGCAGCAGCACCGTCGCGCCCATCAGGCGCGTGCGGGCACGGGCGCGCACCTCGCGCAAGGCGTCGGCAGTGTCGGGGTTCTGGGTGTTGCCCAGGGGGGCCTGGCGGGCTGGCGACCGCGCGCCCCGCGCCGGTTTCCCGGGCTTGGCGGCAGCTTGCTTGTTGCGGGAAAAAATCGACAGCAGCCCCATGCCTTCTCATCGGAGTCCGGGGCCGGACAGGTGGTGTCGGCGCGGCGCGGGCCGCTGACGTCAACCGAGATGTCGGGCCACCAGGCGCGGGGGGCCGTCCTTCAGCACGCCGCCCACGGTGTAGAACGAGCCGAAGACGACGATTCTATCAGCCGGGTCTGCCTGGGCGAGCGCCGCGGACAACGCTTCGGCGGGCGATGCGAAGGTGCTGACGCGCGCCTTGGGCGACGCCGACGGCGCCGTCGCGGTGAGCGACCACACCACCTCCGCCAGTTCCGCGGCCTTGGCGGCGCGCGGCAGCGGCAAGTCGGTGAGCATCCAGTCGTCGACCAGGTGCGCGATCTTGCCGAGCGCGCCGATCAGGTCCTTGTCGTGCATCGCGCCGAACACGGCGAATGTGCGCTTGAAGAAGCCCATCTGGTCAAGGTTCTGCGCGAGCGCCGCCACCGAGTGCGGGTTGTGCGCGACGTCCAGCACCAGCGCCGGCTGGCCGGGCACGATCTGGAAGCGGCCCGGCAGGTCGATCGACGCCAGGCCCACACGCACCGCCTGTGCCGTGATCGGCAGCCGCTCGCGCAGCGCCTCGAACGCGGCCAGCGCGCCGGACGCGTTCAGCAGTTGGTTGGCGCCGCGCAACGACGGGTAGCCCAGCGAGTTCCAGCGCCGCCCGCGGCCGCTCCAGCCCCACTGCTGGCGGTCGCCGGCGTAGTTGAAGTCGCGCCCGATCAGCCACAGGTCGGCACCGATCTGCGTGGCGTAGTCGATGATGCTTTGCGGCGGCACCGGGTCGCCCACCACCAGCGGCCGGCCCTTGCGCGCGATGTGCGCCTTCTCGCGCCCGATCGACTCGCGGTCGGGGCCGAGGTATTCCACGTGGTCGATGTCGATGCTGGTGATGACCGAGACGTCCGGATCGACCGCGTTGACCGCGTCCAGCCGCCCGCCCAGACCCACCTCGAGGATGACGAGGTCGACCGGTGCCGCGGCCAGCGTGCGCATGATCACCAGCGTCGTGAACTCGAAGTACGTGAGCGCGATGTCGCCGCGCGCGGCTTCCACGGCCTGGAAGTGCGGGATCAGGTCATCGGCCGTCACCATCCTGCCGTTGACGCGGCAGCGCTCCTCGAAGTGCACCAGGTGCGGCTTGATGTACGCGCCCACCTTGTAGCCCGCGGCCAGGCCGATCGCCTCCAGCATCGCGCAGGTCGAGCCCTTGCCGTTGGTGCCCGCCACCGTGATCACGGGCACGGCGAACTTCAGCCCGAGGCGCTCGATCAGCGTCTTGGTGCGGGCGAGCGTCATGTCGATCGTCTTCGGATGAAGGCGTTCGCAGTGGGCGAGCCATTCGGCGAGGGTCGTGGGCTGGGTCATGGGGCGATGGGACCGGAAATGACGAGGGCGGCGCGAGCGTGAGCCCGGCCGCCCTTTGGAACGAATCAGGAATGCGAGGTCAGGCCACGGCGTCGGCGCTCTGGCGCTGCAGTTGGGCCAGCAGGCGGGCCACCGTCGCACGCATCTTGCGGCGGTCGACGATCATGTCGATCGCGCCCTTCTGCATCAGGAACTCGGAGCGCTGGAAGCCCTCGGGCAGCTTCTCGCGCACGGTGTTCTCGATCACGCGCGGGCCGGCGAAGCCGATCAGCGCCTTGGGCTCGCCGATGACGACGTCGCCGATGAACGCGAAGCTGGCCGACACGCCGCCCATGGTCGGGTCGGTCAGCACGCTGATGTAGGGCAGCTTCGCCTTGGCCAGCAGCGTCAGCGAGCCGTTGGTCTTGGCCATCTGCAGCAGGCTGAACAGGCCTTCCTGCATCCGCGCGCCACCGGTGGCGGTGAAGCAGACGAAGGGCACGCGCTGCTCGACCGCGGTCTGTACGCCGCGCACGAAGCGCTCGCCGACCACCGAGCCCATCGAGCCGCCCATGAAGTCGAACTCGAAGCAGGCGACGACCGCCGGCACGCTCATGATGGAGCCGCCCATCACGACCAGGGCGTCGGTCTCGCCGGTGGCCTCCAGCGCGCCCTGCAGGCGCTCGGGGTACTTGCGGCTGTCCTTGAACTTGAGCGGGTCGACCGGGATGACTTCCTGGCCGATCTCGAAGCGGCCCTCCGGGTCGAGGAAGGCGTCGAGGCGCGCCCGGGCGCCGATGCGCAGGTGGTGGTCGCATTTCGGGCAGACGTTCAGGTTCTGCTCGAGGTCGGTCTTGTAGAGCACCGTTTCGCAGGAGGGGCACTTGATCCACAGGCCTTCGGGGATCGTGCGCCGCTCGCTCGGATCCGTCTGCTGGATCTTCGGGGGCAACAGCTTCTCAAGCCAACTCATCAATCACTCCTTGAACGCACCGGGAACCCCGGCGCTTCCTTCGTGCCCCGGCGGACCGGAGCGGGCTGGCGATTTTACGCCTTCCGGACTTCGTCCACTGCCGAGCGGATCCCGGCGATGAACCGGCGGGCGCCGTCGGCGACCTGGTCGCGCGGCAGCGCCTCCAGGCATTGCACCAGCGCCGAACCGATGACCACGGCGTCCGACACCTGTGCCACCGCCTTGGCCGAGGCTGCGTCTCGGATCCCGAAACCGACGCCGACCGGCACCTTCACGTATTCCTTGATCCGAGGCACGGCGCGGGCCACGGCCTCGGTGTCCAGGTGGCCGGCGCCGGTCACGCCCTTGAGCGAGACGTAGTAGACGTAGCCGGCGGCCACCTCGGCCACCTGCTTCATCCGCTTCTCGGTCGAGGTGGGCGCCAGCAGGAAGATCGGCGCCAGCCCGGCCGCCTTCAGCGCGGCCGAGAAGTCGACCGACTCTTCCGGCGGATAGTCGACCACCAGCACGCCGTCGACGCCCGCCTCGACCGCGGCCCGCACGAAGCCGCCCTTCCCGTGCGCCAGGTCGTAGGCCTCGATCGGGTTGGCGTAGCCCATCAGCACCACCGGGGTGGCGGCGTCGCGCGCGCGGAACGCGCGCACCGCGTCCAGCACCTGCGACGCGCCGATGCCGCGCGCCAGGGCCCGCTCGGACGCCTTCTGGATGACGGGGCCGTCGGCCATCGGGTCGGAGAACGGCACGCCCAGCTCGATCACGTCGGCGCCGCCCTGGGCGAGCGCCAGCATGATGTCGACGGTGGCGTCGGCGTACGGGTCGCCGCAGCAGATGTACGGGACGACCGCGGCGCGGCCTTCGGCGCGCAGCCCGGCGAAGGCGGTGTCGATGCGGTTCATTGCGCACCTCCGATCGCCTTGCCGCCCTTGACGGATTGCCCCGCCATGGAAGGCCGGTCGTAGAACGCGGTGCCCGACAGGTCGGCGACGGTGCCGATGTCCTTGTCGCCGCGGCCCGACAGGTTCACCAGCACGTGCTGGTCAGGGCGCATCGTCGCGGCCAGCTTCATGCCGTACGCGAACGCGTGGCTCGATTCCAGCGCCGGGATGATGCCCTCGGTGCGGCAGAGGTGGTGGAACGCCGCCAGCGCCTCGTCGTCGGTGATGCCGACGTATTCGGCCCGGCCGATGTCCTTGAGGTATGCGTGCTCGGGACCGACGCCCGGATAGTCCAGGCCGGCCGAGATCGAGTGCGTCTCGGTGATCTGGCCGTTGGCGTCCTGCAGCAGGTAGGTGCGGTTGCCGTGCAGCACGCCGGGCGACCCGCGCGTCAGCGAGGCCGAGTGCTTGCCCGAATCCAGGCCCAGGCCCGCGGCCTCCACGCCGATCAGGCGCGTGTTCTCGAACGGGATGTACGGGTGGAAGATGCCCATCGCGTTGCTGCCGCCGCCCACGCAGGCGACCACGGCGTCGGGCTGGCGGCCGGCCATCTCGGGCATCTGCTCGAGGCATTCCTCGCCGATGACGCTCTGGAACTCGCGCACCATCGTCGGGTACGGGTGCGGGCCGGCGACGGTGCCGATCACGTAGAACGTGTTCTCGACGTTGGTCACCCAGTCGCGCAGCGCCTCGTTGAGCGCGTCCTTGAGCGTGCGGCTGCCCGACTCCACCGGCACCACCTTGGCACCCAGCAGGTGCATGCGGTAGACGTTGGGGCTCTGACGCTTCACGTCCTCGGCGCCCATGTAGACGATGCACTCGAGGCCGTAGCGGGCGCAGATCGTGGCCGTGGCCACGCCGTGCTGGCCGGCGCCGGTCTCCGCGATGATGCGCGGCTTGCCCATGCGGCGCGCGAGCAGCGCCTGGCCGATGGTGTTGTTGATCTTGTGCGCGCCGGTGTGGTTCAGGTCCTCGCGCTTGAGCCAGATCTGCGCGCCGCCCACCTCGCGGCTGGTGCGCGCCGCGTGATAGATCGGGCTCGGACGGCCCACGAAGTGCTTGAGCTCGTAGCGGAACTCGCGCTGGAACTCCGGGTCCTGGCGGTAGTGCTCGTAGGCCGCCTTGAGTTCCTCGATGGCGTGCGTGAGGGTTTCGGCGACGAAGATGCCGCCGTACGGACCGAAGTGGCCCGACGGATCGGGTTGGGAATACACGAACATGATGGACTGCTTTCAGGTGTCGGCGCCCGCTCTCGATCGGGCGCCGCGAAGCAGCGGACCTGCGGTCGCTGCTTCAGGTCATGGCGTTGGCGATGCGGGCATCGGCCTCGCGCACCGCTTCGCAGAACCGGCGAATCAGGTCGGCATCCTTGATGCCCTTGGCCTGTTCCACGCCGGAACTCACGTCAACGGCCCAGGGCCGGACGCGCATCACTCCATCGATCACGTTTGCAGGATTCAACCCACCAGACAAAACGACTGGAAGGGGGACGCCTGACGGGATTTGAGACCAATCGAAAGCCTTTCCGCCGCCGCCGTAGCCCTCGACGAACGCATCGAGCAGCAGGCCGGCCGCGCTGGCGAAGCCAGAAGCGCAGTCTAGCAAATCGACGCCGGGCGCCATGCGCACGGCGCGCAGGTAGGGCCGGCCGGGCTGTTCGCACTGCTCGCGGCCTTCGTCGCCGTGGAACTGCAGCAGCGCGTTGGGCACGGCGGCCACGGCCTCGTCGATGAGGTCGGGGCTGGCGTTGACGAACAGGCACACGGGCGTGACGAACGGCGGCAGGCGCCTGGCGAGCTCGGCCAGGCGGGCGACGGTCACATGGCGCGGGCTGCGTTCGTACAGCACGAAGCCGATCGCGTCGGCGCCGGCGGCGACGGCGGCATCGATGTCCTGCTCGCGGGTCAGGCCGCAGATCTTGATACGGGTGCGGACGTGGTGGGTCACGAGGCGATTATCCCAGCCGTGCAGCGGCGCGACGCGCTCATGGCCGCGGCGACGTGATCAGCGGGCGCGGGTCGTCGGCATGCAGCAGCTCGACCGGCACGCGCGGCAGCCAGTCGTGCGCGGCCGTGCGGCGCGGGATGCCCAGGTGCTGGTCGTACTGCGGCCCGACGAAGTACAGCCCGGCCGGCGGGAACGTGGGCGGCGCGAGCTCGCGGTTGCGCTCGGCCAGCAGCTCGGTCATGTAGGCCGGCGGCTGGTTGCCGCTGCCGATCGTGATCAGCGCGCCCATGATGTTGCGCACCATGTGGTGCAGGAAGGCGCTGGCCTCGAAGTCGAAGCGCCAGTAGTCGCCGATGCGGTTGATGTCGATGCGCCGCATCTGCTTGACGGGCGACAGCGCCTGGCACTGGGACGAGCGGAACGCGCTGAAGTCGTGCTCGCCGATCAGCGCCTGCGCGGCCGCGCGCATGTCGTCCAGGTCCAGCGGCCGGAACACCCAGCCGCACAGGCCGGCCTCGATCGCGGGCCGCACCGCCGACTCGCGCACCAGGAACGCGTAGCGCCGGCCGCGCGCGCCGTTGCGCGCGTGGAAGCCGGGCTCGACGTTCTGCGCCCACTGCACGGCGATGTCCTCGGGCAGGTAGCGGTTGGTGCCGCGCACCCACGAGAAGATCTCGCGCGTGACGGGCGCGTCGAAGTGCACCACCTGGTTGAGCGCGTGCACGCCGGCGTCGGTACGGCCGGCGCACATCGTGGGGATGATCTCGCCGCGCGGCAGGCCGACGAACTCGGCCAGCGCGCGCTCGAGCTTGTCCTGCACCGTGTTGCCGTCGGGCTGCGACTGCCAGCCGTGGTACTTCAGGCCGCGATAGGCGATGCCCAAAGCGACTCGCCCGGGCAGGACATCCGCTTGCGCGGCACCGTCCAGCACGGGCGAGGTCGAGGTCCCGGATTCGGGACCGCCGGGCGTCAGGCCCGGCGTGGTCGTGGGATCTTCAGGGGGTCGGGAGTTCACCCATGAAGGTTAACCCAAGGCATCCAGCATCGTCTGTGCGCGGGACTTCAGAGGGCCATCGGCCTTGGAGACGACTTCCTCCAGCAGCTCGCGCGCGCCTTCGTGGTCGCCGATGCGGCGGAACTCGTCGGCCAGCTCGATCTTGCGAGCCATCGGCTCGCTGTCACCGTGCGCTTCGCCCAGGTCGAGCTCGGGCAGCACCGACTCCTCGGCCACCGCGGCGCCGTGGTGGCCGGGCTTGTCGAGGTCCAGCGACAGGTCGCCGAAGTCGAAGTCGATGGACGGCGCACCCGCGGCGGCCGGAGCCGGCGCATGCGACGGGGCCGGCGCGGGCGCCGGTGCCGGGGCCGGCGGCAGCGTCGGCACTTCGACGTGGCCCGGCTCGAGGTCGAAGTCGCTCACTTCGAACGGCATCTCGGCGACGCTGTGCGGTTGGCGCGTGGTGTCGCCGTCGTGCTCCTCCGAATGCATCGGACGCGTGGGCTGCTGCGTGTCGCCCGGCTGGACGGTGGGCGGCTCGTCGCTGTCGAAGTCGATCGGCAGGTCGGTGTCGTGCGCGTTGGCGCCGCCCTTGGCCGGCGGACGCATCAGGGTGACCTCATCCGCGTCCTCGCCCAGCGGGTTCAGCGGCATCGGGTCGGTGTCGACGATGGCGTACTCGCCGCCTTCTGTGTACAGCGGGTTGGTCGGGTCGATCTGGCGGCCGAGTTCCTGCGCCTTGGCCCACTCCTCGCCCTGGCCGTTGGTCAGGCCCTGCAACTGGCGCGCCTGCGCCTCGAAGGTCTTCAGGTCGGCGCGCTTGGCGTAGACCTCCAGCAGCTTGGTGCGGATGGCCAGGCGATCCGGGTCGGAGCGCTGGGCTTCCTTCAGGATTTCCTCGGCCTGCAGGTCGCGGCCGTAGGCCAGGTAGACGTCGGCTTCCGCGACCGGGTCGACGTCACCGATGGCGTCGAGCTGGCTCAGCGAGTAGTTCAGCGACGACGACGCCGAATTGGCCGCGCCATCGCGCGTGTCCACGCGCTGGCCGCCGCTGGCGCCGAAGAACGAGTCCGGCTGGATCTTGCTCTCGATGAAGGACGTCTCGCCCGAGAACTTGTTGCGGTCGCCGCCCTGGCGCTTGCGCCAGAACAGGAAGCCGCCCAGCAGCACGGCCAGGCCGGCGATGCCCGGGACGATGTACGGCGGATCCATCAGCGACGACAGGAAGCTGTCGTCGGCCGGGGCCGGGGCGGGCGCGACGGGCGCGCGCGCCGGCGCGGACGCACGCACCGGAGCCGACGGCACCACCACTGGTGCCGGAGCGGCCGAGGCGACGACCGCCGGCGCGGGGACGGGGGCGGGCGCCGAAGCGACGACCGGCGCGGACGCCACGACCGCGGGCTTGATGGCCGGCGTCGGGATCGACGGCACGGGCGCCGGGACGGGCGCGGCGACGGGAGCCGGAACCGGGGCCGGCTTGGCCGCGGCGACCTGCACCGGGGCGGGCGCGGGAACCGGCGCGGGCTTGACCGGAGCGGGCGCGGGCGCGGGCGCGGGCACGTGCGCGGCGATGGCCGGCACCGGCAGCGTGGGCGCGGGGGCCGGGGTCTTGACGGCCGGGGCGGCCGGCGCCGCGGGGGCATTGGCCGGCTTCTTGTTGGCCAGATCCTTCAGCTCGGCGACGTTGCGGCTCAGTTCGGCGACGCGCGCGGCCTCGGCCTTCTTCAGCGCCTCCTTCGAATCCTTGGCCTCGGACGGCGCGCCGCCCTTCACGTTGCCGCGCGACAGCGTCAGCTTGTCCGACGGCGGCGGCGCCGACGCCGTCTTCTGGTCGTTGACCTTGGCCTCGACCTTGCCCGACGCGGCGCGCTTGCCCTCGTCGGTCGCCACCGTGGTGACGCCGCCGGCAAGGCGATGGCGATAGGCCGCGAAGTCGGCGCTCTGCGCCTGGATGATCTGGTGCGCCTCCTCGCTGGACAGCTGCTTGGCCGTGTCGGCGCTCGGCACCGTCAACGTGACGCCGGACTTCATCCGGTTCATGTTGTCGCCGATGAAGGCCGACGGGTTGTTGCGGTACAGCGAGACCAGCATCTGGTCCAGCGAGACGCCGCTCGGTTTGTTGGCCGACGCGAGCGACGTCAGCGTGTCGCCCTGGTTGACCTTGATGGTGGACTCGCCGCCGCCGCTGGCCACCGGCGCGGGGGCTTCCTTCTCGACCGGCGCGGGCTTGGGGGCCGGCGTGGGCTTGGGTGCAGGGCTGGGCTTGGGGGACGGCGTGCGGGCCGCGGGGGCCGGCGACGGCGTGGGCGCCTGCACGGGGGCGGGCGCGGGTGCGAGAGCGACCTGCGGAGCCGGCGCGGGCGCGCGCGCGGCCGGCGGCGGCGACGCGAACACCGGCGCGGTGGCCGTGGTGCCCGGCTGCGCGGCCGTGTTGCGGCCCGGCGGGTCGATCAGCAGCGTGTACGAGCGCGTGAGGTGGCCGGTGGACCAGGTGAAGTCGACGATCACGTCGACGAACGGCTCCTGGACGACCTTGTCACTGGTCAGGACGAGCACCGGACGGCCGTCGGCACGCCGCTGCAGCGTGATGGCGGCGCCCACCAGCACGGAGTTGTATTCGACGCCGGACGCCTTGAAGGCTTCGGCGGACGCGAGGTTCACGCGCAGGGAGGAAGCCTCCTCGGCGTTCAGGCTCGTCACCTCGATCTCGGCGCGCAGGGCCTCGCCCAGGACGGACTGGACGTTCACGCGCCCCAGGCCCAGTGCGGAAGCACCGGTCGACAGGAGGACCAGGGCGGCGGCGGCCATGACGTTCAGCGCGCGACCAGTGGTGACCAACGAGCGATTCTTCAATTTGGTATCCCGAATGCAGATTGGCGATCACTGCAAGATCGCCTGGAATGACAAGTCTCTCGACGAGTTCATCGGTTACTTGCGCGGCCAATAAAGGCCCACGCTCGCCAGGGAAAAGACCATAGCACCCGCCAGATACGCTGACAAGCTCATCCGCGGATGCCTTGCCGACGGGATCCGGCAGCCGTTTTGGCTCCCATCTCGTCCGAATATTCTCGCACCTTCCGCACCGGGTTTAACCAGCGCAGGCGCGCATTTTGCCAGCGCGGCGGCCGCCCGAAGCGCGGAACTAACCCCTGAAATACTCGAATACGCCACGCATGGGCGTATTTCCTGCGTGCTCGACCACACGCATTGGTAACAAGATATTTCGAGTGTAGGGGTTTGGCGCGCGCGCAACGACTCCCGACGTTGCGCGCCCGAAAACGCCTCGCGGCGTGGATTACTTGTCGAGAAGAATGCGCAGCATGCGGCGCAGCGGTTCGGCCGCGCCCCACAGCAATTGGTCGCCAATCGTGAATGCGCCGAGATATTCCGGCCCCATCGCGAGTTTGCGGATGCGGCCGACGGGAATCGTCATCGTGCCGGTGACCGACACGGGCGTGAGGTCGCGCAAGGTCGCTTCGCGAGTATTCGGAACCACCTTCACCCACTCGTTGTCGGCGGCGATCATGGCCTCGATGTCGGCCAGCGGCACGTCCTTGTTCAACTTGAAAGTGAGCGCCTGGCTGTGGCAGCGCATCGCGCCGACGCGCACGCAGAAACCATCGACGGGAACCGCCGGCGAGCCGAAACCCTCGCCCTGGCCGAGAATCTTGTTGGTCTCGGCCATGCCCTTCCATTCTTCCTTGGACTGGCCGTTGCCCAGATCCTTGTCGATCCAGGGAATCAGCGAGCCGCCCAGCGGCACGCCGAAATTCTTCGTTTCCTCGGCCGTCAGCGCGCGCTGCTTCTCGACGACCAGACGGTCGATCTCGAGGATCGCGCTCTTGGGATCGTCCAGCAGCGAGCGAACCGATGCGTTGAGCGTGCCGTACTGCGTCAGCAGCTCTCGCATGTGCTGCGCGCCGCCGCCCGAGGCCGCCTGGTAGGTCTGCGTGCTCATCCACTCGACCAGGCCGGCCTTGTACAGAGCGCCCACGCCCATCAGCATGCAGCTGACGGTGCAGTTGCCGCCGATCCAGTTGCGCTGGCCCTTGGCGAGCGCGTTCTTGATGACGGGCATGTTGACCGGGTCGAGCACGATGACCGAGTCGTCGGTCATGCGCAGCGACGACGCGGCGTCGATCCAGTGGCCGTTCCAGCCCGCGGCGCGCAGCTTCGGGAAGACCTCGGTGGTGTAGTCGCCGCCCTGGCAGGTGATGACGATGTCGCAGCGCTTGAGCGCGTCGATGTCGAACGCGTCCTTCAGCGTGGTCTCGTTCTTCGCCTGCGCCGGGGCCTTGCCGCCCACCGCGCTGGTCGAGAAGAAAACCGGTTCGATGAGCGCGAAGTCGCCTTCGGCCTGCATCCGCTCCATCAGCACGGAGCCGACCATGCCGCGCCAGCCTACGAGTCCTACCAATGCCATGTCGTTCGCCTTGTCGCGTGACCCTGCACGCATATTGAACGTTGTCGATCAAGGCCTCCTGCGAGGCCACCGCTTGTCCTGCTTCCCGCCCCGCGACTCGCGTCGCCTGGGTACCATCTTGGAGGAAGCAGGGGCGAAGCGAGTCGGAGCGTCAGCTCGTGGTTTTGATCGTGGTGGTGGTCGAAATCGAGCGAATGGCCGCGACCACGGCGTCGCCCATCTCGCGCGTGCCCACCGTGCGCATGCCCGCGGACGCGATGTCCCCGGTACGCAGGCCCGATTCCAGCACCGAGCTCACCGCGGACTCGATTCGGTCGGCGGCGTCGGCTTGCTGGAGGGTGTAGCGGAGCATCATGGCGGCAGACAATATTGTAGCCAAAGGATTGGCGATTCCCTTGCCCGCGATGTCCGGCGCGCTGCCGTGGCTGGGTTCGTACAGGCCCTTGTTGTTCGCGTCCAGCGACGCCGACGGCAGCATGCCGATCGAGCCGGTGAGCATCGCGGCTTCGTCGGACAGGATGTCGCCGAACATGTTGCCGGTGACGACGACGTCGAGTTTCTTGGGCGCCTTGACGAGCTGCATCGCCGCGTTGTCGACGTACATGTGGTCGAGCTCGACGTCCGGGTAGCGGGCATGCACCTCGGTGACGACGTCGCGCCAGAACTGGAACGTCTCCAGCACGTTGGCCTTGTCGACGCTGGTCACCTTCTTTGCGCCGCCGCTTTCGCCACGCTTTCGGGCCGCCTGGAACGCGACATGCGCGATGCGCTCGATCTCGGGGCGGCTGTAGCGCATCGTGTCGAAGGCTTCGTCGGCGCCGGGGAAGTGGCCGTCGACCGCGGTGCGGCGGCCGCGCGGCTGGCCGAAGTAGATGTCGCCGGTCAGCTCGCGGATGATCAGGATGTCCAGGCCCGACACCAGCTCCGGCTTCAGGCTGGACGCGTGCGTCAGCTGCGGATGGCAGATCGCCGGGCGCAGGTTGGCGAACAGCTGCAGGTGCTTGCGCAGGCCCAGGATCGCCTGCTCGGGGCGCAGGTGCCGCTCGAGCTTGTCGTACTTGAAGTCGCCGACGGCGCCGAACAGCACGGCGTCGGCGGCCTTGGCCAGCGCGAGCGTGGACTCAGGCAGCGGATGGCCATGGTTGGCGTAGGCGGTGCCGCCGACGTCGGCGAACTCCATCTCGAACGGCAGCTCGAGCGCCTGGAGCACCTTGACGGCCTCCGCGATGATCTCGTGGCCGATGCCGTCGCCGGGCAGGATTGCGATCTTCATGTCAGTGCTTCTTGTCGGATTCGGAAGAAAGGTCCGCGTCGTCCTGGCGGGACGGCGCGAACGCGGAGGTGTCGGCGAGCCAGTGCGACAGCGCGTGCTCGCAGGTCTTCATGACGACGTAGGCCAGCATCGCGACGTAGCCGTTGGCCACGAGCTCGACCAGCTGCAGCGCGCCGCCGTCGGCCAGGGCCATGGCCCCGTTGTCAAGGATCAGTTCGGCGTTCGCGCGCAGCAGGTGCAGCAGGTTCAGCGTCACCATGCCGAAGCAGAAGAACGCCAGGCCCATCACCACGAACGTGAGCCAGGGACGGCGCAGCACGACGCGCTGGAAATGGCGTCGCAGCTGCAGCGCGCGCGGCAGGGCCATGTCGATTCAAGCGCTCAGCCGGCCAGGCGGTTGGCCAGCCACGGCATCTTGGCCAGGCGCTCGGCCTCGAAATCGCGGATCTTGTCGGCGTGGCGCAGCGTCAGGCCGATGTCGTCGAAGCCGTTGACCAGGCAGTACTTGCGGAACGGCTGCACGTCGAACGCGAGTTCGGTGCCGTCGGGCTTGACCACCACCTGGCGCGGCAGGTCGATCGTCAACTGGTAGCCTGGGAAGGCCGCGACCTCGTCGAACAGCCGCGCCACCTCGGACTCCGACAGCACGATCGGCAGCAGGCCGCTCTTGAAGCTGTTGGTGAAGAAGATGTCGGCGTAGCTGGGCGCGATGACGGCGCGGAAGCCGTACTGGTCGAGCGCCCACGGCGCGTGCTCGCGGCTGGAGCCGCAGCCGAAGTTGCGCCGCGCGAGCAGCACCGACGCGCCCTGGTAGCGCGGCTGGTTCAGCACGAACTCGGGGTTGGGCTTGCGCGAGGCCGGATCCTGGCCCGGGAAGCCCGGGTCGAGATAGCGCCATTCGTCGAACAGGTTCGGCCCGAAGCCCGTGCGCTTGATCGACTTGAGGAACTGCTTGGGGATGATCGCGTCGGTGTCGACGTTCTCGCGATCCATCGGCGCGACCACGCCGGTGTGGAGAGTGAAGGCTTGCATGGTTTCAGATTCCTACGCAGTCGTTTCCCGTGGCCGCTGCGCTCGGCCGCTCCGGAGCAAGGCCACGGCCCCTTCGTGGGGCTGTCTGCGGTACTCCGTGGTCGGGGGTTGTCATGACATTCAAATGAAGCGACGGGCGTCGACAAAATGGCCGTGCAGCGCCGCGGCCGCGGCCATCGCCGGGCTGACCAGGTGCGTGCGGCCGCCGGCGCCCTGGCGGCCTTCGAAGTTGCGGTTGCTGGTGGACGCGCAGCGCTCGCCCGGCTCGAGGCGGTCGGCGTTCATCGCCAGGCACATCGAGCAGCCCGGCTCGCGCCATTCGAAGCCGGCGCCGCGGAAGACCTGGTCGAGGCCCTCGCGCTCGGCCTGCTCCTTGACCAGGCCCGAGCCCGGCACGACCATCGCGAGCCGCACGTTGCTGGCGATGCGGCCACCGACGCGGCGCACCACGGCCGCGGCCTCGCGCAGGTCCTCGATGCGGCTGTTGGTGCACGAGCCGATGAACACCTTGTCGATGCGGATGTCGGCGATCGCCTTGTTCGGCTCCAGCGCCATGTAGGTCAGCGCCCGCTCCATCGCGCCGCGCTTGACGTCGTCCTTCTCGCGCTCGGGATCGGGCACGCGATCCTCGATCGACAGCACCATCTCCGGCGACGTGCCCCAGGTGACCTGCGGGCGGATCGTCGACGCGTCGATCTCGACGACGCGGTCGAAGTGCGCGCCCGCGTCCGAGTGCAGGTGGCGCCACTGCGCGACGGCCTGGTCCCACTCGAGCCCCGCCGGCGAGAACGGGCGGCCCTTGACGTACGCGAGCGTCGTCTCGTCGACGGCCACGAGCCCGGCGCGCGCGCCCGCCTCGATGGCCATGTTGCATACCGTCATGCGGCCTTCCATCGACAGCGCGCGGATCGCCGAGCCGCCGAACTCGATCGTGTAGCCGGTGCCGCCCGCGGTGCCGATCCTGCCGATGATGGCCAGCACGATGTCCTTGGCGCTGCAGCCGCGCGGCAGCGCGCCGTCGACGCGCACCAGCATGTTCCTGGCCTTCTTGGCGAGCAGCGTCTGCGTGGCGAGCACGTGCTCCACCTCGCTGGTGCCGATGCCGTGCGCCAGCGCGCCGAACGCGCCGTGCGTGGAGGTGTGGCTGTCGCCGCAGACCACGGTCATGCCCGGCAGCGTGGCGCCCTGCTCCGGCCCGATCACGTGGACGATGCCCTGGCGCTTGTCGTTCATCTTGAACTGCGTGATGCCTTTCCGGTCGCAGTTCTTGTCCAGCGTCTCGACCTGCAGGCGCGAGGTCGGGTCGACGATGCCGCCGCGGCGGTCGGTGGTGGGCACGTTGTGGTCGCTCACCGCGAGGTTCGACGACAGCCGCCACACCTTGCGGCCCGCGATCTCCAGGCCCTCGAACGCCTGCGGGCTCGTCACCTCGTGCAGCAGGTGGCGGTCGATGTACAGGATCGAGGTGCCGTCGTCCTCGGTGTGCAGGACGTGGTCGTCCCAGAGCTTGTCGTAGAGCGTGCGGGCGGTCATGGCGAAGTCCTTCAGGATGCAGCGGCCTCGCGCGCGCGCGGCGCGACGGGCGCGCTCGCGGGCGTGGCGGCCGAGGGCGGGCACAGCGCGTCGACGAAGCGCTGCACGGCGGCCGGCAGCGAGTCGCTCACGCGCGTGGCGAGCAGGTAGTCGCGGCGGGCCCAGGGTTCCTCCAGGGCCAGCACCTTGATGTCGAACAGCTTGCTGAAACGGGTGGCGGTATCGGACGGCAGCACCGCCACGCCCAGGCCGGCGGCCACGAGCTGCGCGATCGCGTCGAAGCCGCGCACCTGCAGCCGCGCGTTGAGCGTGCGGCCGCGCTCGAGCGCCGACTTGAGCATCAGCTCGTGCGCCGAAGCGCCCACGTGCAGGCCGACGATGTCGAAGTCCAGCAGCGCGTCGAACGGCACGGCGTCGCGCCGCGCCAGGATGTGGTCGGCCGGCACGATGGCGGCCAGCGTGCCGGTGTTGTAGTGGCGCGCGGCCAGGCGGGCGTCGGTGCTGGGGCCGACGAAGATGCCGACGTCGGCGCGCCCTTCGGCCACGGCCTGCATGACGTCGGCGCTGGTCTGGTCCTCCAGGCTCACGCGGATGCCCGGGTGGGCGCGCGCGAAGGCCGCGAGATCGGCCGGCAGGCATTCGGAGATCGCGCCCGCATTGGCGACCACCCGCAGGTGGCCCTTGATGCCGCGCGAGAACTCGACGACTTCGCTCTCGAGCGCGTGCAGCGACGCATTGAGCGTGCGGATGTGTCGCACCAGCGCACGGCCGGCTTCGGTGAGATCGACGCCGCGCGCGCGGCGATCGAACAGGCCGACGCCCAGGCGGGCCTCGAGGTCGGACAGCCGCTTGCTGGCGGCCGCCAGCGCCAGGTGCTCGCGCTCGGCCCCCCGCGTGATGCTGCGTGTCTCGGCGATGGCGAGAACGAGATTGAGCGTGACGAGATCGAAGCGCATGGGACCGGACTCTGGCTGACTTGGGTGGAACTGCGAAGAAATCAGCTGTGACTGACGCGGAACGGCCCGATGCGCGAGCCTCACACCGGTAAACGTGGACTCGCGATCGGTCCGGAGACGCCGGATAGGTGCTCCGATCGCCGAACCGCTGTCGCAATGATGCGCGAAGGGTCGGCGAAGCGCGCGCGGCTGTGATCAATTCAGCCTTCTTCGCAAACGAAGACTGATGATAGGCCGAACCGGGATCCCCTGTCGATGGCTCGTTCTAACCCGACCCGTCGTCAAAGCTTGCAGGCGAGGTGGAAATAGTGCGACGCGGCCAGCGGCGCGAGCTGCGCCAGCGATTCGGGCCCGCCGCCCGCGAACAGCACGCTCGGGTTCGTCTTCGGCGCCGCCAGCACGATGCCGGTCAGCGGCGCGGTGCCGCCGATGTCGAAGTCGGCCGTGCGCACGCCGTCGTGCAGCACGATGCGGTCGGCCACCAGCAACTGCACGAGCGCCGGCCGGCGCCCCAGGCAGGCGCCGGTCAGCGCCAGCGCCTGCGCGGCCGACGCGCGCGCGACGGCCGGATCGCCGTCCTCGGCGCCGGGCGGCGCGGCAGGCACGAAGGCGAGGACGGTCGGGCGGTCGAGGTAGATGTCCGCGACGAGGCCCGGTTCGGCGCCGGCGGCCGCCGCGGCGATCGCCGCCAGCCCGAGTCCCGCCATCACGACAGCGATGCGATGCGGATGCGAAGCCATGGCGCGACCTCCAGCCGGCGAACCGGCGTTGCACGGGAAAGTCTAGGCCGACGCGCCCGACCCTGCTGCCGACAGCATCGTCGCCGCGTCCGGACACAAAAAAGCCCCGCGAAAGGCCGCGAGGCTGCGAAGGAGCAGGTGGCGCCGAAACCGGCGTGCCAGGCTCTGGAGGTTCAGGCGATGCGGCGCGCCGTCACGACCACGCGCTGCACCGCGGCGACCTGCGTCGCGTTGGCAGCCGTCTGCGCCACGCGCTCGGCGGCCGAGTACTGCTTGGTCGCGATGCCGTTCATGCCGGCCACCACGGCCAGGGTCATGAGGGCGGCGAGAACGGCGGCGGCGGCGTGGGCGGTGGTCTTGGTCATGGTGGGCTCCTGGGTGTCCGGGGTGGTCCGGGTGCGTTTCGTGATCCGATGGGTGGACTATCGGAGCAGGCGGAACGACCGACCAGCGCCTTGCGACGAGCCACCAGGAAGCCCGCCCCAGCTGCAGATTCCGCCGACGAACCGACGCCGGCGGCACGCGATCGGCCGGAACGCGGGGCCCAGGAACGACAAAGCCCGCCGAAGCGGGCCTTGCGACAGGAGCGGCGGACGCTCAGGCGGCCTTGGCAGCGCGCAGCTTGAACGAGAACTCGCGCAGGGCCTCGATGCCGGACTCCTCGGCCTGCTTGCACCAGGCCTGCAGGTCGGCGACGGCCTGCTCGGCGGACACGTTCGTGCGCGTCCACAGCGCGCGCAGTTCCTCGCGCATCGCCACCAGCTTGCCGAGCTTCTCGGACGTGGCGGCGGCGTCGGCGACCTGGGCTTGCAGGTGGCCGGGGATCTTCTCGACGTCGCGATGCAGCCAGCGGCGCGCGACGCGCATGTTGGCCAGCTGGGCGGTGTGCTCCGAGCCCTTGGCCTTCAGCGCGGCCACCTCGGCGGCGCAGGCGCGGCGCAGTTCGCGGGCGTACTTGGCCATCACTTCGTAGCGGTTGGCGATGATGGCTTCCAGCGTCTCGTTGTCGGCCACGGCGCGCACGTCGCCCGTCTTCATCTGCGGCGCGACCTTGCGCACCTTGGCCCAGCCCACCATCTCCATGGCGCGGATGTAGCCCCAGGCGATGTCGAACTCGAACGGCTTGACCGACAGCTTGGCCGACGTCGGGTACGTGTGGTGGTTGTTGTGCAGTTCCTCGCCGCCGATGATGATGCCCCACGGCGAGATGTTGCGCGACGCGTCGACGGCTTCGAAGTTGCGGTAGCCCCAGTAGTGGCCGATGCCGTTGATGATGCCGGCGGCGGTGATCGGGATCCACAGCATCTGGACGGCCCAGATGGTGGCGCCGGCGGCGCCGAACAGCACGAGGTTGATGATCATCATGATCGCCACGCCCTGCCACTGGAAGCGGCTGTAGACGTTGCGCTCCATCCAGTCGTCCGGCGTGCCGTGGCCGAACTTCTTGATGGTTTCCTGGTTCTTCGATTCGGCGCGGTACAGCTCGGCGCCGCGCAGCAGCACCGTCTTGATGCCACGGGTGACCGGGCTGTGCGGGTCTTCTTCCGTCTCGCACTTGGCGTGGTGCTTGCGGTGGATGGCGGCCCATTCCTTGGTGACCATGCCCGTCGTCAGCCACAGCCAGAAGCGGAAGAAGTGCGACGGGATCGGGCCCAGGTCGAGGGCGCGGTGAGCCTGGCAGCGGTGCAGGAAGATCGTGACGGCGGCGATCGTGATGTGCGTCATCACCAGCGTGAAGACGACCATTTCCCACCACGTGGCATTCAACAGCCCGGTGGAGAAAAAGCCCACGAACGCATCGACGAGAGACTGAATCGCTTGCATTGCCTGCCTGTAAGTGCCCCCCAAAGGAGGAGCGGTGGTCAATTGTAGGGGGTCACCCCAGGGGGCGGCCACCAAAATTGCGCCTGCGACCGGGTTCATTCCTGGTTTTGGCGCCCGGTTTTGACGCGGATCAACGCCCGAAGTTCTGCTCGACGGGTGGTCCGTCATACAAAATTTCGGAATAGTTGAGAATTCCCCTCAGGATTTCTGCCAGGCCGCCGCGAAGAAGCCGTCCATCGAATGGGCGTGCGGCCAGCTGCGCATGTAGCCGCCCGCGTTCAGCTCCTCCGCGCGCTCCACGCCGGCCGCCTTCAGCAGCTCGCCGGCGTCCAGCAGCTGGAATTCCGGGTGCGCGGCCGAGAACGCCTCGGCGATCGCCTCGTCCTCGCGGCGCAGTGGGCTGCAGGTGGCATAGACCAGGCGGCCGCCTGACTTGAGCAGCCGGCTGGCGCTCTCGAGGATCTTGCCCTGCAGCTCGACCAGCTCGTCGATCGCCTTGGACGACAGGCGCCACTTCAGGTCGGGGTTGCGGCGCAACGTGCCCAGGCCCGAGCACGGCGCGTCGACCAGCACGCGGTCGATCTTGCCGGCCAGGCGCTTGACGCGGTCGTCGCGCTCGTTGGTCAGCTGGGCCGGATGCACGTTGGACAGCCCGCTGCGTGCCAGCCGCGGCTTGAGCTTGTCGAGGCGGTGGCCGTTGACGTCGAAGGCGTACAGCCGGCCGGTGGAGCGCATCGCCGCGCCGAGCGCCAGTGTCTTGCCGCCGGCGCCGGCGCAGAAGTCCACCACCATCTCGCCGCGCTTGGGCCCGACGAGCGCGGCCAGCAGTTGGCTGCCCTCGTCCTGCACCTCGATGTCGCCGCGCAGGAAGACGTCGGACTTCTGCAGGGCCGGCTTGCCCTCCACGCGCAGGCCCCAGGGCGAGTACGGCGTGGGCGTCGATTCGATCTCGGCCTCGCGCAGCTGGGCCTGCGCCTTCTCGCGGTTGGACTTGAGCATGTTGACGCGCAGGTCCAGCGGCGCGCTGCCCGACATCGCGCCGACGAAGGCCCAGAAGCCCTCGTCGTCGAGCTCGTTCTTGAGCGCACCGGCCAGCCAGTCGGGCAGGTTGTGGCGCAGCTTCTCGGAGAAGGTGCCGCGGTCGATCGCCTGCACCTGCCTCAGCCACTGCTGCTCGTGCGAGCCCAGCGCCCCGCGGATCTGCGACTCGTTGCCCTGCCAGGCCAGGATTGCCAGCCGGCGCTCGAGCGCGCCGCTGCCGCTCTGCGCCAGGTGCTGGTAGAGCATGCGCTGGCGCAGCACGGCGTAGGCCGTCTCGGCCAGCGCGTGGCGCTCGCGCGGGCCCAGCTCGCGGTGCTTGCGGAAGAAGTTCGAGACGATGACGTCGGCCGGCATGTCGAGCTTGCCGACCTCGCGCAGCAGTTCGGTGGCGGTGTCGAGCAGGGCGTTCGGATGCATGGCGGAGTCTTTCGCGGTTATCGCTGAAATGAAGCCCGAACGGCGCCGGATGCGCCGCTGGAGCGGGGGAAAACGTCCGGGCATGCTCGCTGGCGCGCCCGGGCGGGGAAAAAATTCAGGCCGACAGGTCGGCCAGCCAGCCTTGCGGCTCGTGGCCGCGGTGCGTCACGCGGCCGTTCTTCAATTCGAGCGCGCCTTCCAGGAACCAGCGGACGGCGCGCGGATACAGCACGTGCTCGGCCACGAGCACGCGCTGCGCGAGCGCCACCTCGTCGTCGCCGGGCAGCACCGGCACGACGGCCTGCGCCACGATCGGGCCATGGTCGAGCTCGGCGCTGACGAAGTGCACCGTCGCGCCGTGCACCTTGCAGCCTTCCTCGATCGCGCGGCGGTGCGTGTGCAGGCCGGAGAACGACGGCAGCAGCGACGGATGCACGTTGAGCATGCGGCCTTCGTAGCGCGCCACGAACTCCGGCGTGAGGATGCGCATGAAGCCGGCCAGCACGACGAGGTCGGGTTCGAAGCCGTCGATGGTCTCGGCCAGCGCGGCGTCGAACGCGGCGCGGTCGGGGAATGTCTTGTGGTCGAGCACCGCGGTGGCGATGCCGTGTTCCCGGGCGAGCAGCAGGCCGCGCGCGTCGGCGCGGTTGCTGACCACCGCGACCACGCGGCCCGGCCAGTCCTGTGCCTCGGACGCGCGCACGATCGCGCCCAGGTTCGAGCCCTGACCCGATATCAGGACCGCGATTCGTTTCATGAGCCGACATTCTAAGGGAGAACCCGCGGACATGGTGCCCTTCCCGCGCCGAGTACGGCGCTCCGTTCCCCGAGGGAACCGCGACCTTGCTTGGGGCGGCCCGGCGCGGCGTCCGCGCCGGGCGCTCCGTTCAGCACCATGACTGGAGGCCGCTCACTACAATCGCCCTCCCCGCGCCCCATTTCGAGAATCCCATGCGAGCCCGCGTCCTGTCCGGCATGCGCCCCACCGGCGCCCTGCACCTCGGCCACTACCACGGCGCCCTGAAAAACTGGGTGCGGCTGCAGCACGAGTACGACAGCTTCTTCTTCGTGGCCGACTGGCACGCGCTCACCACGCACTACCAGGACCGCGACGTCATCGAACGCAACGTCTACGACATGGTGATCGACTGGATCGCCGCCGGCCTCGACCCCGACCTCTGCACGCTCTTCATCCAGAGCCGCCTGCCTGAGCACGCCGAGCTGTTCACGCTGCTGGCCATGGGCACACCCGTCGGCGCGCTGGAGCGGGTGCCGACGTACAAGCATCAGATCCAGCACCTGACCGACCGCGACCTGGCCACCTACGGCTTCCTCGGCTACCCGCTGCTGCAGGCGGCCGACATCCTGATCTACAAGGCCGCGTACGTGCCCGTCGGCGAGGACCAGGACTCGCACGTCGAGCTGACGCGCGAGGTGGCACGCCGCTTCAACCACCTGTACGGCCGCTCGCCGCGCTTCGAGGCCGACGTCGCCACCGCGCTCGCCAAGCTGCCGCCCGAGCAGCAGGCGCTGATCGAGCGCCAGCGCCGCCAGTTCGTGCAGGACGGCGATGCCGCCGCGCTCGGCAACGGCGAGGCGCTGATCCGCCAGGCGCTCGCCGGCCACCACGGCTTCACGGCCGAGGACGGCGAGGTGCTGCTGGGCCATCTCAAGGGCACCGGCCGCACCGTGCTGCACGAGCCGCAGGCGCTGCACACGGAAGTCACGAAGCTGCCCGGACTCGACGGCCAGAAAATGAGCAAGAGCTACGGCAACGCGATCGAGATGCGCGAGGAGCCCGTGCAGGTCGAGGCCAAGATCCGCAAGATGCCCACCGATCCGCAGCGCGTGCGCCGCAGCGACGCCGGCGACCCGGCGCGCTGCCCCGTGTGGCAGTTCCACAAGGTCTACTCCGACGCGGCCACGCAGCAATGGGCGCACGACGGCTGCACCACCGCGGGCATCGGCTGCCTGGACTGCAAGCAGCCCGTGATCGACGCCATCCTGCGCGAGCAGCAGCCGTGGCGCGAGCGCGCGGAGCAGTACCTGGCCAACCCCAAGCAGGTGCACTGGATCGTCGAGATGGGCACCGAGCGCGCGCGCACCGTCGCGCGCCAGACGATGAAGGACGTCCGCGACGTCATGGGGCTGTCCTACTGACATGCTCGCCGCAGACGCTCCCGCCCACCCCATCGCCATGGCCGGCATCCACATCACCGACATCGAGTCCGCCATCAACTGGTGGCGCGCGCAGTTCCCGTCCGCGGACGGCATCACCGCGTGCCCCGAGGTGCTGGCGCTGGCCGAGGTCTACGCGCTGATGGTCTATTACCGCGAGCACGAGGCCGACGAGTTCACGCTGCCGGCGGTGGCGCGCGAGGCGTGGCTCGAGTGGTACGCGTCGACGCCGGACGCGCCGTGCATCGCGATCTGCTCCACGTCGCAGGGAGACCACGAGTGCAAGGGCTGCGGCCGCACCTTCGACGAAGTGCAGCACTGGACCGCGATGTCGCCCGGCCAGAAGCGCGCCGTCTGGCGCCGCATCACGCTCGATGCCAAGGCCTGGCGCTTCAACAAGTACGCCGAACGCGCGCACCGGGCCACGGGCCAGGATCATCCCGATCCCGCGCAGCTCGACGACGCGGCGCCTGCCCAGCCCTGAGCGGACGGCCCATGCGCCGCGGCAGCCTGGTCAGGCGGTCGCCGGCAAGATGATCACGAAGCAGCCGCCACCCTCGGGCGGCCGCACGCAGCGGATGCGGCCGTGGTGGCGCTCGACGATCTGCCGCACCAGCGCCAGCCCCAGGCCGACGCCGCCGGCGCGCTCCGCGTGGCCGGGCAGCCGGAAGAACGGCTCGAAGATGCGCTCGCGGAAGGCGTCGGGCACGCCGGGGCCGTTGTCGGACACGCGGATCTCGATGCCGCCCGCGGCCTGGCTCTCCAGGTCGACCCGGATCTCGCCGCCGCCATAGCGACGCGCGTTCTCCAGCAGGTTGCGCAGCGCGCGCCGCAGCAGGCGCTCCTCGCCGCGCACGCTGGCCGGCGCGCCCTCGACGCTGGCGTCGACGCGCGCGCCCTCCTCCACCGCGAGTGCCAGCAGGTCGACGCTCTCGAGGTTCGTCGGCTCGGGCGCGGCCTCGAGGCGGCTGGCGAGCAGCACCTCGTCGACCAGGCCGTCGAGCTCGGCGATGTCGGTGCCGATCTCGGCGCGCAGGTGGTCGCGCTCGCGCTCGGAGATCGCCGGGTCGGACATCAGCGACGTGGCCATCTTCAACCGGGCCAGCGGCGAGCGCAGCTCGTGGCTGGCGTTGGCGAGCAGGCTCTTGTTCGAGCGCACCAGCGCCTCGATGCGCTCGGCCGTCTGGTTGAACGAACGCGCCAGCGTGGCGACTTCGTCGCGGCCCTCGACCTCGACGCGGCGATCGAGCTTGCCCTGGCCGAAGGCCTCGACGCCGCGCTTGAGCGTCTCGAGCCGGCGCGTGAGCCGGCGCACGAACGGATAGGCACCGAGCGCGATGGCCATGAACAGCACGACCAGCAGCACCAGCAGGCTCAGGCCGGGCGACACGCCGCGCGGCACCACGCCCGCGAACAGGAACGGCGGCGGCCCGCGGCCTTCGCTCGCCTGCGGATGGTGCTCGGTGCCGAAGCTGCCGAAGTCCTCGTCGGGCGGCATCGACGGGTCGTTGGCGACCGGCGGCTTGAGCATGTTGGGCCGCATCACGTACAGCGAGCGCCCGTCGTCCAGCTTGATCTGGTAGATCGCCACGTGCATCAGCGCCTTGTCGGCCTCGCGGCGGACGAAGGAGTCGGACGCGGCGATGCGGTGGCCCTGCTCGTCCTCCAGCGCCATCGGCACGCGCAGGCGCTGCGACCAGTCGCGCAGCGCCTCGGCCTGCACGTCCGGCGGCGCCGCGGCGGCCGGCAGCGAACGCTGGATCAGGTCGCCCCAGGCCGCGATGCGCTCGGTCAGCGCCGCCTGGTTGCGCGCGTGCTCCTGGTCGAGGTGGCGCTGAACGAGCCAGCCCGACGCGCCGGCGAACAACGCCAGCGTGACGATCACCGTGAGCCAGATGCGCAGATAGAGCGAACGCAAGTCGAACTTTCAACGAGCTTGAAACGAAAACAGCGCCGGCACCGCCGACGCTGCGTTGAGGTGCCAGGCAGGAATTGTTACGCGTCCTGCTTGCGCGCGAACAGGTAGCCCGAGCCGCGCACCGTCAGCACGCGCTTGGGGTTCTTCGGGTCTTCCTCGATCACGCTGCGGATGCGCGAGATGTGCACGTCGATCGAGCGGTCGAAGGCCTCCAGCGGATGGCCCTTGAGCGCGTCCATGATCTGGTCGCGGCTCAGCACGCGGCCGGGGCTGCGCGCGAGCACGACCAGCAGGTCGAACTGGTGGCTGGTGAGGTCGCAGCGCACGCCGTCCAGGCGCGCCTCGTGCGCGCCGAGGTCGATCTCCAGCTTGCCGAAGCGCAGCACTTCCTCGTTGACCGGCTCGGGGCTGGCGCGGCGCAGCAGCGCCTTGACGCGCGCCAGAAGCTCGCGCGGCTCGAACGGCTTGGGCAGGTAGTCGTCGGCGCCGAGCTCCAGGCCGACGATGCGGTCGGTGGGCTCGCCGCGCGCGGTCAGCATCATCAGCGGCAGGCGGCGCGTGGCCGGCTGGCCGCGCAACTCGCGCGTGAAATCGAGGCCGTCGCCGTCGGGCAGCATCAGGTCGAGCACGAGCGCGTCGTACGAACCCGCGGCCAGGCGCATGCGGCCGTCGGCCAGCGTGCCGGCGGTGTCGACGTCGAAGCCCTGCGTGCGCAGGTAGTCGCCGACCATGCGCGTCAGGCGGGCGTCGTCGTCGATCAGCAGGAGGTGCGGATTGGTCATGGAGGCGTGGGCGTTCCGCGAAGAGGAAGCGACAGGGCGGACGCCCTGTGCGGACGGAGCGTAACCGATAGCGTCGAAGGATGTCATGGGGTCAGTCGTTGGCAGCGGAAGCCGCGCGAGCGCGGGGAAAGCCCGCGAACGGGCCCGTGTCGGTCAGGGGGCCGGCGATGGCCTGGCGCTGCGACGGCGTCAGCACGAGGCCGACGTCCACCAGCGCCTGCGTGGCGCGGCGCGACTGCAGGTCGTGCCGCTGCTCGATGCGAGCGCGCACGGCCTCGATGGCCGGTGCGTCGACCGCGGTGCCGGCGAATAGGCGCGCCAGCTGCTCGCGGTCGGCGCGCTCGGCCAGGCGGCTGCGGCGCAGGTCGTCCGCGGCCGCGTCGAAGATCTGGTGCACCTGCGCGCGCTGCGTGGGCGAGGCCTGCACCTGGTCGAGGAGCCCGTCCAGCCGCTGGCCGTGCGGCACCAGCGCGCCGGGCGGCGGCGCCAGCGCGGTGCCGGACGACCACGCCGCGAGCGCCACGCCGCTGGCCAGCGCCACGCCGAGCGCGAACAGGAACGCACGCACCGGACGCGCGGGCGGCACGCCGGCGGTCGCAGCGGGAGTCCTGGCATAACGAATCATTGCAGGCGATCCTGCCCGGCCGCGGTCAACCGGGCTTGCGCGCCGCGTAAAGTTTGGTGAACGGATCGCGTCGGGGCGTCGGCCCAGCGCGAATCTTGCATGCGTCCCGTGCGCTACCCTCCACTCTTTCCACTCGACCATTGCCGATGGCCTGGCACGCCCGCCTGACTCTCGACTACCGCGCCGACCCGGCCCCCGACGGCCGCGCGGGCACCCGCCTCGACTTCCGCCACGACGGCCCGCTGCGCATCCTCAAGAGCCTGTTTCCCGAGGGCCCCGAGGTCTGCCACTCGGTGCTGGTGCATCCGCCGGGAGGCATCGTCGGCGGCGACACGCTGGCCGTCGACCTTTCGCTCGGCGCGGGCGCCCACGCGCTGGTGACGACGCCCGGCGCCACGCGCTTCTACCGCAGCGGCGGCGAACGCGCGGCGCAGGCGGTGCACGCGCGCGTCGCGGCGGGCGCGCGACTCGAATGGCTGCCGCTGGAGACGCTCGCGCACTCCGGCGCGCACGCCGACAACCGCATGCGCTTCGAGCTCGAACCCGGCGCCGAGATGTTCGGCTGGGATGTCGTCGCCCTGGGCCTGCCCGCCGCCGACGCCCCGTTCGCGGCCGGCGACTACTGCCACGACATCGCCGTCGGCCCGCGGTGGCTCGAACGCGGCCGCACCGCCGCGAGCGACACCGCGCTCCTGGACGGCCCCTGCGGCTGGGCCGGCCACCGCGCCCTCGGCACGCTGTGGTTCGCCGCCGGCTCGCCGCTGGGCGACGAGAAGCGCGAACGGTTGCTGGAAGTGGCCCGCGAGATCGCCGGCGCGCATGCGCTGTCCACGACGGCCGGGGCGACATCGCCGCAACCCGATGTCGTCGCCCTGCGCGTGCTCGCCCCGCGCGTCGAGCCGGTGCAGGACCTGCTCACGCGCACCTGGCGCGCGTGGCGCCCGCTCGCGTGGGCGCGTGACGCGTGCGCGCCGCGCGTGTGGCGCACCTAGACCGACATCAACGCCCTCACCCCATCCGACGCCATCGCCGCGCCGGCCCCGCGCGCCACGACCTCGCCGCGCTCCATCACGACGTAGGCGTCGGCCAGGTCGGCGGCGAAGTCGTAGTACTGCTCCACCAGCACGATGGCCATCGTCCCGCGGTCGGCCAGCTGGCGGATCACGCGGCCGATGTCCTTGATGACCGACGGCTGGATGCCCTCGGTGGGTTCGTCCAGCAGCAGCAGGCGCGGGCCGGGCGCGAGTGCGCGCGCGATCGCGAGCTGCTGCTGTTGTCCGCCCGAGAGGTCGCCGCCGCGCCGGTGCCTCATCTGCGCGAGCACCGGGAACAGCTCGAACAGTTCGGCGGGCACGTCGCTGCCGGCGGGCATCGACGCGAGGCCCATGCGCAGGTTGTCCAACACCGTGAGCCGACCGAAGATCTCGCGGCCCTGCGGCACGTAGCCGACGCCGCGGCGCACGCGCTCGTACGGCGGACGGCCCGAGAGGTCGACGTCGTCCAGACGGATCGTGCCCGTGCGCGCGGGCACCACGCCCATCAGGCTCTTGAGCAGCGTCGTCTTGCCCACGCCGTTGCGGCCCAGGACGACGGTGACCTCGCCGACGTTCGCCTGGAGCGCGACGTCGCGCAGGATGTGCGAGCCGCCGTAGTACTGGTTCAATCCGTCGACAGTCAGCATGGCAGCGCGTTGGTTGGATTCAGTCTCGAGCGAAGCTCGCATTGCAGAGTCAAGCTCTCGGGAAGCGTGGGGCGCACCCGAGCCAAACCGAGCTGCTCCTCGGGGGCAGCGTCGGGAGGAGCGTGGGGGTCGACATTCAGCGGCCCAGGTAGACGTCGATGACCTGCGCGTTGGCCTGCACCTCTGCCAACGTGCCTTCCGCGAGCACCGAGCCCTCGTGCAGCACCGTCACCTTGCGATGGCCCTGCGTGAGCATGTCGACGAACTTCATGTCGTGCTCCACCACCACCAGCGAGTGCTTGCCGGCCAGCGACAGGAACAGCTCCGCCGTGCGCTCGGTCTCCTCGTCGGTCATGCCGGCCACGGGCTCGTCCAGCAGCAGCAGCGTGGGCGCCTGCGCGAGCAGCATGCCGATCTCCAGCCACTGCTTCTGGCCGTGCGACAGCAGGCCCGCGATGCGGTGCGCGTCGGGCAGCAGGTGCACCCGCTGCAGGATCTCGGCGATGCGCTCGCGCTGCGCGCCCGACAGCCTCGCGAGCAGCGCGGCCGGCACGCCGCGGTCGTCCACCAGCGCGAGCTCCAGGTTCTCGAACACCGACAGCTCCTCGTAGACCGTCGGCTTCTGGAACTTGCGGCAGATGCCCGCCTTGACGATCTGCGGCTCGCGCAGGCGCAGCAGGTCGATGTTGGAACCGAAGTGCGCGGCGCCGGAGTCGGGCCGCGTCTTGCCGGTGATGACGTCCATCATCGTCGTCTTGCCCGCGCCGTTGGGGCCGATGATGCAGCGCAGCTCGCCCACGTCGATCGCCAGCGACAGCGCGTTCAGCGCCTTGAAACCGTCGAAGCTGACGCTGATCTCGTCGAGGTACAGCGCCACGCCGTGCGCGAAGTCGGGCCGGTGCACGTGCACCAGGCGGCCGAAGCTGGCACCGCCGGCCGGCGTCGTCGGCGCCGACTGGCGGTGCCGCTCGAGCAGCGCGGCGCCGGCCTCCTGAAGCTCCGGTGTCATCCGCGCACCTCCTCGCCACTCTTGCGCATCAATCGATCCTTCAGCCCCATGATCCCGCGCGGCAGGAACAGCGTCACCGCGATGAACAGCGCACCCAGGAAGTACAGCCAGAACTCCGGGAAGGCCTGCGTGAACCAGCTCTTGGCGCCGTTGACGAAGAACGCGCCGACGATCGGCCCCACCAGCGTGCCGCGCCCGCCCACCGCGGCCCAGATCGCCATCTCGATGGACGCGGCCGGCGACATCTCGCTCGGGTTGATGATGCCCACCTGCGGCACGTACAGCGCGCCCGCGATGCCGCACATCACGGCCGACAGCACCCAGATCGACAGCTTGTATTTCAGCGGGTCGTAGCCGGTGAACATCACGCGGGTCTCGGCGTCGCGGATGGCCTGCAGCACGCGGCCGTACTTGCTGTTGACGACGGCGCGCGCGAGCAGGTAGAAGCCCACCAGCGTCAGTCCCGTGACGACGAACAGCGCCATGCGCGTGGACGGCAGCGCGAGCGGCACGCCCAGGATGCGCTTGAAGTCGGTGAAGCCGTTGTTGCCGCCGAAGCCCGTCTCGTTGCGGAAGAACAGCAGCATGCCGGCGAAGGTCAGCGCCTGCGTGATGATCGAGAAGTACACGCCCTTGATGCGCGAGCGGAACGCGAACCAGCCGAACACGCCCGCCACAAGCGCGGGCACCGCCACCACCAGGATCATCTGGAAGACGAAGGACGCGCTGGCGCCCCAGGTCCAGGGCATCGTCTTCCAGTCGAGGAACACCATGAAGTCGGGCAGGTCGCTGCGGTAGTTGCCGTCGCGGCCGATCTGGCGCATCAGGTACATGCCCATCGCGTAGCCGCCGAGCGCGAAGTACAGGCCGTGGCCCAGCGACAGGATGCCGGTGTAGCCCCAGATCAGGTCCATCGCCAGCGCGCACATCGCGTAGCACATGATCTTGGCGACGAGCGCGACGCCCCAGTCGCCGAAATGCAGCGCGCTGCCCGCGGGCACGACGAGGTTGAGCACCGGCACGACGACGGCGATCGCCGCCAGCGCGCCGATGACGGCGCTCCAGCCGCGCACGCCCAGCAGCAGGCCGCGCCGCGACGCCGGCAGCAGTTCGACGGGGGACACGGGCGTCACGATTCCGCGCTCCGGCCCTTGAGGGCGAACAGCCCCTGCGGCCGCTTCTGGATGAACACGACGATGAACACCAGCACGAAAATCTTGGCCAGCACGGCGCCGGCCACGCCTTCGAGCGCCTTGTTCATCAGCCCCAGGCCGAGCGCCGCCAGCACGGTGCCGGCGAGCTGGCCGACGCCGCCCAGCACCACCACCATGAACGAGTCGACGATGTAGCTCTGGCCGAGATCGGGCCCGACGTTGCCGACCTGGCTCAGCGCGCAGCCGGCCAGGCCGGCGATGCCCGCGCCGAGCGCGAAGGCGAGCGTGTCGATGCGCACAGTGTCGATGCCGGTGCACGAGGCCATGCGCCGATTCTGCGTGACGCCCCGCACGAACAGCCCCAGGCGCGTGCGGCTGATCAGCACGAAGGTGGCGCACAGCACGATCGCCGCGAACGCGATGATGGCCAGGCGGTTGTACGGCAGCGTGAGGTTGCTGGCCACCGCCACGCCGCCCGACATCCACGACGGGTTCTCCACGCCCACGTTCTGCGCGCCGAACAGCGAGCGAACGCCTTGCATCAGGACCAGGCTGATGCCCCAGGTGGCCAGAAGCGTCTCCAGCGGCCGGCCGTAGAGGAAGCGGATCACGCCGCGCTCCAGCACCGCGCCGACGGCGGCCGACACCAGGAACGACGCCGGGATCGCGACGACGACGTAGGCATCGAACCAGCCCGGCGCGAAGTTACGGAACAGGTTCTGCACACCCCAGGTGGTATACGCGCCGATCATCATCAGCTCGCCGTGCGCCATGTTGATCACGCCCATCAGGCCGTAGGTGATCGCCAGCCCGAGCGCGACCAGCAGCAGGATCGAGCCGAGGCTGACGCCGGTGAACAGCACGCCCAGGCGCTCGCCCCAGGCGAGGCGGCCGTCGATCTGCGTCACCGCCTGCGCGAGGGCCGTGCGCAGCTCCGCGTCGGACTCGGCGTCGGGCGCGAGCCGCGCCTGCAGCTGCGCGCGCACGGCGGGCTCGTCGCTGCCGGCCAGCGCCTGGATCGCCTGCAGGCGCTGCGCGCGATCCGGCGACGCGATCTGCGCCGCGGCCTTCAGGCGGCCCAGGCGCGACTTCAGCGCCGCGTCGGTCTCCCTGGCCAGCGCCTTGTCGACCAGCGGCAGCATCGCCGGATCGATGTCGCCCCTGGCGAGGTCGTCGACCGCGGCGCGGCGCGCGGCGAGCTCGGGCGAGAGCAGGCGCAGGCCGCTCAGCGCTGCCTCCAGCGCGGCGCGCACGCGGTTGTTGTTGGTGACGTCCTCGGCATCGTCCGGCAGCTTCGCCGGCGCGCCAGTGACGGCGTCGACGGGCTTGTCGTCGCGCACCACGAACACGCCCGTGGCCGTCGTCTTGACCGCGTCGTCCAGCAGCGCCTGCGCGAACGCCGCGATGCCGGGGTCGCCCCGGGTCACGGCGTCCTGCAGCGCGGCGATGCGCGCATCGTTGTCGCCGACGGCGATCGCGCGCGCCTGCGACGCGTCGAGCGCCCACGCGGGCGCGCACCCGAGGGCGACAACAAGCGCGAGGCAACTTCGCATCGAGGAGAGACGGCACCGCATGGAGATTCAGCTCCGAGACATTCACGAAGCGCGAAGCGCCTGGACCGCCCCGGCGCTGCCGCTCATTCGTTTCAAGAGAAGTTCGAGGGAGCGGCAGATCCGGCTCTGCCGGGCTGCTCGCGGCCGGCCCCTTGGGGGCAGGGAGCGCTAGCGACCGTGGGGCTCACTTCTTCTCCGGCTCGTCCTTCTTGCCCTTGTCCTCGGGGATGTACGGCGACCACGGCTGCGCCTTCACCGGCCCCGGCGTCTTCCACACCACGTTGAACTGGCCGTCCGGCTTGATCTCGCCGATGAAGACGGGCTTGTGCAGGTGGTGGTTCTTCGGGTCCATCGTCGACATGAAGCCGCCCGGCGCCTTGAAGGTCTGGCCGGCCATCGCGGCGATCACCTTGTCGGTGTCGGTCGACTTGGCCTTCTCCACCGCCTGCGCCCACATGTGGATGCCGATGTAGGTCGCCTCCATCGGGTCGTTGGTGAGCGGCTTGTCCTTGCTGGCGAGGTTGGCTTTCTTCGCGTAGTCCGACCATTCCTTGATGAACGCGGTGTTGGTCGGGTTCTTGATCGACATGAAGTAGTTCCACGCCGCCAGGTGGCCCACCAGCGGCTTGGTGTCGATGCCGCGCAACTCCTCCTCGCCGACGGAGAACGCCACCACCGGCACGTCCGTCGCCTTCAGGCCCTGGTTGCCGAGCTCCTTGTAGAACGGCACGTTGGAGTCGCCGTTGATCGTCGAGACCACCGCCGTCTTCTTGCCCTCGCTCGAGAACTTCTTGATCTTGGCGATGATGGACTGGTAGTCGGAGTGGCCGAACGGCGTGTACTCCTCCATGATGTCCTCGTCCTTCACGCCCTTGGAGTGCAGGAAGGCGCGCAGGATCTTGTTGGTCGTGCGCGGGTAGACGTAGTCGGTGCCCAGCAGCACGAAGCGCTTGGCCGAGCCGCCGTCCTTGGACATCAGGTATTCGACCGCGGGGATCGCCTGCTGGTTCGGCGCGGCGCCCGTGTAGAAGACGTTCTTGCTCAGCTCCTCGCCCTCATACTGCACGGGGTAGAACAACAGGCTGTTGGTCTCCTCGAACACCGGCAGCACCGACTTGCGCGAGACGCTCGTCCAGCAGCCGAACACCACGGCCACCTTGTCCTGCGTGATCAGCTGGCGTGCCTTCTCGGCGAACAGCGGCCAGTTGGAGGCCGGGTCGACGACGACGGGCTCGAGCTGCTTGCCCAGCACGCCGCCCTTGGCGTTGATCTCGGCGATCGTCATGAGCGCGGTGTCCTTGAGCACCGTCTCGGAGATCGCCATCGTTCCGGACAGGGAATGCAGCACGCCCACCTTGATGGTGTCGGCGGCCTGCGCGGGCGCCATCGCGGTCAACGTGGCGAGTGCGGCGAGCGCACCGAGGGTCAGGCTGAAACTGCGGCGGGAAGTGGTCATGCGGGATCGCTCCTGAGGCATCCCCTGCAACCGGGGGACGATGGAACGAAGAATAGGCAGCGCGACCCTGCGGCGATATACGACACATGCCGTACCTGCCGGCGTCCTCGGCCCCTGGGCGCGTAGCAGAAAGCGGCGGCGCGCGCCGGCCGCCGCCGCTATCCACGCGGGCCGAGGTGGTATGTCCGGCGGCGGCTGCACGCGGACGGCGAATGGCTACGCTCGGGTCCTCCGATGCCGGCCCTCTCGCTGCCCATGACCCGATCCGTCGACGACCTCCTCCGCGACCTGCAGGCCTTCGCGCCCTCCCAGGACGGCGCGGACAACGTCCATCGGCTCAACGAGCTGCTGGCCGATTTCGACGCGCTGGCCGGCTGCGAGCGCGTCGTCCCCGAGCTGCTGGCGCTGATCGAGCGCTACCCGCAGGCGGACTTCGGCACGCCGGGCCCGCTGGTGCGCGCGCTGGAATGCCAGCCGGGGTATCCCGAGCAGCTCGCCCGATCGCTGGAGCGCCAGCCCACCGAGCTGGCGGCCTGGATGGCCAATCGCCTGCTCAATTCGCGGCTGGCGCGCGACGACCGCAACGCCTGGCTGCACCGGCTCACCGCGGTGACGTCGCACCCGCGGGCCGACGCCGCGGTGCGCGAATCGGCGATCCGCTTCCTGGATTTCCAGGCGAGCCGGCAAGGCGCCTGGTAGGGTGGGTTGGCCGCAAGGCGTCACCCGCCGTTCGTCGGCGTCGCGATCCTCGACGCGCCTGCGTCGCGGCCCTTGAAGCCGACGGCGGGTGACGCCTGCGGCTAACTCGCCCTACAGCACCGGGCGCAGCGGTGCGGCGGCCCGCTCGAACGCGGTCTTGTCCTTGCGGCGCTTGAGCGTCGCCAGTTCCGCCGCCACGGCCGCGACGCGGTCGTCGAGGTTGTCGTCCTTGAGCACGTCGATACGCGCCTTCATGTCCAGGAAGCTCCTGACCTGCGGCAGCGCCTGCGTGGCTGCGGGCAGCGTGGCGATGATCGCCTCCAGCGCGTCGTTGATCTGCCCCAGCTGGCGGCCGTAGCTGAACTTCGAGACGACCAGTCCCTCGGTGCGCGGCGACGACGAGTTGTTGCTGTCGATGTTGAGCGTCCACCCTGGCAGGATGGGCTGCGAGAACGAGGGGATGGCGCTGGCGAAGGCCTGGAACGGGTTCATGCTGTTCATGCGGTTGCTCCCTGGGCGTGGATCGGGGCGCGGCACGCGTGCGATGGCCGCCGCCGCGCGGCTTATTTTCGGCGCATCAGCTCCGGCAGGGTCCCAAGAACGCGGGAGGCGGCGGCGGTGCGCGTCTCGACGCCCAGCTTCTCGAACACGTGCTCCAGGTGCTTGGTGATCGTCTTGGGGCGCGTGCCCAGGATGTCGCCGATGTCGCGGTTGGTCTTGCCCTGCGCCACCCAATACAGCACCTCGGCCTCGCGCGCGGTCAGCCGGAACTGCAGCGACAGCGCCTCGATGGCCGCGCCGTTGTTGCTCTCGGTCAGCACCAGCAGCCATTCGTCCTCGGCGCTGGCCGGGTGCAGGCTGCAGTGCAGGCGCGTGGTGCCGGTGACGCAGGTCCAGGTGTCCGCGCCCTCGCCCGCGCCCGGGCCCTCGCGCGTGACGCGCGCGCGCACCCAGTCGCACAGGCTCGCGGGCGCGTGCAGCGGCGCGACGACGCCCGGCGCCGCGCCGGCGATCGGCGCGGCCGACGCGCCGGCGCCGAAGTGGCGCTTCATCAGGTCGCGCGCCAGCGGCGTCTGCCACAGCACGCGGCCGTCCTCGGGGCGCAGCGCGATCGACGCGTGCCCGAACGCGTCGAGCGCGTTGCGGGCCTGGCGCGCCTGGCGCGCGCTCTGCAGATGCGCCGCGATGCGTGCCACGACCTCGCGCGGGCGCACCGGCTTGGAGACGTAGTCCACCCCGCCCGCCGCGAACGCCGCCAGCACGTGCTCGGTGTCGGTCAGCGCCGTCATGAAGACGATCGGGATCGGCGCGGTCGCCTCGTCGGCCTTCAGGCGGCGCGCCACCTCGAAGCCGTCCATCCCGGGCATCAGCGCGTCCAGCAGCACGATGTCGGGCAGCGACTGCGCGGCGCGCGCGATCGCGGCCTGGCCGTCGGTGGCCACCAGCACGGTGTAGCCGGATTCGTCCAGCGCGTCGTGCAGCACCGCGAGGTTGTCGGGGATGTCGTCGACGATCAGCACCACGCCCACGCCCGGCGCGGACGCCTCGAGCCCGGCCGACGCCTGCAGCCATTCAGCCATGCGACACCTCCCGTGCGCGCAGCGCCTCGCCGAGGTCGGCGGCCATCGCGTCGAGCTGGAAGCGGCTGGCCAGCCCGCGCAGGCGCTGCGTGAATGCCGCGCACGCGGGCTCGGTGGCGTCGATGTGATCGAGCCAGCGGTGGATGCCGCGCGGGTAGCCGACGCGCACCTGCTCGGCGAGTGCGCGCAGCGACGCGAGCGCGGGCAGCGCGGCGCCGAGCTCGGTGGCCGCGACGACCGCCGGCCGCGCGGCGGCGGGCTCGCCGCACCACTCGATCGCCAGCACGCGGCCCAGCCAGTCCAGCAGCTCCTCGCCGCGCACGGGCTTGAGCACGTAGTCGTCGGCGCCGATGTCCAGGTCGTTGTCCAGCCGGCGGTCGAATGCGTTGGCCGACACGATGGCCACGGGCGCCGCGCTCAGGGCTTCGGCGCGCAATCTGCGGATCGTCTCCCAGCCGTCGATGCCGGGCATCGCGAGGTCCATCAGGATCGCGTCGGGCGCCGCGTCGGCCGGCGCGGTGCGCAGCGCGTCCAGCGCGGCCTCGCCCGACGCCGCCTGCTGCACCACGAAGCCCGCGGGTTCCAGCAGTTGCCGCAGCAGGTCGCGGTCGACCTCCTCGTTGTCCACCACCAGCACGCGCCGCCGCGCGCCGAGGTAGCCCGTGCGACGCCGTGCGATCGGCGCGGCGGCCGCGCCGCCGGCGCGCTGCTCGGCGAGGAACAGCACGATGCGAAAGCGCGTCCCCGCGCCCGGCGTGCTGTGCACCGTCATCTCGCCGCCCATCAGGTCGGTGAGCATCTTGGCGATCGTCAGGCCCAGGCCGGTGCCGCCGTCGCCCGCGTTGGCCCGCGCGCCGCGCGCGAACGGCTCGAAGACGCGCTCCAGGTCCTTCGCCGCGATGCCCGGACCGGTGTCCTCGATCTCGAACGCGCCCATCTCGCGCTCGTGGCGGATGCGCAGCGTCACCTGGCCGCGATCCGTGAACTTGACGGCGTTGCCGATCACGTTGATCAGGATCTGGCGCAGCCGCCGCTCGTCGGCGCGCACCCACTGCGGCAGCGCGGCGTCGAAGTCGCGCACGAAGCGCAGGCCCTTGGCGGCGGCCTGCAGCTCGAACAGGTCGGCGAGCTGGTCCATCGCGTCGCGGAAGGCCACCGTCGTCGTCGCGAGCGACACCTTGCCGCTCTCGATGCGCGCCAGGTCCAGCGTGCCCTCGATCAGCGACAGCAGGTGCTCGCCACCGCGCCGGATCACGCCCACCGCCTGGCGCCGATGCGGCGGCAGCGCGGGGTCGTCGTCCAGCAGTTGCGCGTAACCGATCACGCTGTTCAGCGGCGTGCGCAGTTCGTGGCTCAGCGTGGAGATGTAGCGGCTCTTGGCCTGGTTGGCGGCGTCGGCGGCGGCCTTGGCGCGCTGCAGCTCGGCGTCGGTGCGGCGGTGCGACTCGATCTCCTGGCGCAGCCGCACGGTCTGCTCGCCGAGGGCCTGCGTCTGGCGGTTGCTCTCCTCCTGCGCCACGCGCCGGCTCTGGCGCGTGAGCACGGCCCACCAGCCGACGACGCCGCCGGCCAGCAGCAGCAAGGCGAAAGCGCTGATGCAGGCCTGGCGCAGCGCCGGCGCGGCTGCCACGGAGGCCGCGCCGAGCGCGCGCAGCTCCTGCTGGTAGAGCAGCGCACACACGCCCGCGAGCAGCAAAGTCACCGGCAGCATCAGTGCGAGCCACGCGCCGAGCCCGCCGTCGACCGCCGGCCAGAAGCGCCGCGGCAGCAGCGCGTGGACGGCCGCGCGCGCCTGCGCGGCCAGGCGAGCGTCAGGCTTGCACAGGTCGCCGCAGCGCGCGTCGAGCGAGCAGCACAGCGAGCAGATCGGCCCCTGGTAGGCGGGGCAGTGCGCCATGTCCGGGCCTTCGTAGTCGCGCTCGCAGATCGTGCAGCGCAGTGCCCGCCGGCGCGGCGCGCCGGCCGGCGCTGCGCCGGTGGAGAACAGGCGGATCGGCGCCTCGACGTCGCGCCGCGCAACGTAGTAGCGGCCCTTCGTCGCCCACGCGATCAGCGGTGACGCGACGACGGCCGTCACCAGCGCGATCAGCGCCGAGAACGCCTGCGCCAGCGCGCCGAACGCGCCCAGGTGCGCAGCCACGCTCAGCACCGAGGCCGCGCCCATCGCACCCACGCCCACCGGGTTGACGTCGTACAGGTAGGCGCGCCGGAACTCGATGCCGCGCGGCGACAGCCCCAGCGGCTTGTTGACGACGAGGTCGGCCACCACGGCCATCAGCCACGAGATCGCCAGGTTCGCGTACAGCCCCAGCACCTTGCCCAGCATGGTGAAGACGTCGAGCTCCATCAGCATCAGCGCGATGGCCGTGTTGAACGCGACCCACACCACGCGGCCCGGGTGGCTGTGCGTCAGCCGCGCGAAGAAGTTCGACCACGCCAGCGAGCCGGCATACGCGTTGGTGACGTTGATCTTGAGCTGCGACAGCACGACGAACGCCGCCGTCGCCGCCACCGCCATGCCGGGTCGGCTGAAGACGGTGTCCCACGCGGCCAGGTACATCTGGTTCGGGTCGACCGCGCGATCCAGCGGCACCGCCTGGCCGATGGCGATCCACGCCAGCAGCGCGCCGCCCAGCATCTTGAGCACGCCCGGCAGCACCCAGCCCGGCCCGCCGACGGCCACGCCCAGCCACCAGCGGCGCCGGTTCGCCGCGGTGCGCGCGGGCATGAAGCGCAGGTAGTCCGCCTGCTCGCCCATCTGGGTCATCAGCGCGATGCCCACCGTCATCGCGCTGCCGAACTTGATGACGTCGAACGCGCCGCCGCGCCCGTCCTCGCCCGCGTACGCCCACAGGCCCGCGAGCGCATGCGGGTGCGCGCGGAACACGAACACGTAGGGCAGCACCAGCATCGCGAGCCACAGCGGCTGCGTCCACACCTGCAGCCGGCCGATGGCGGTGACGCCGTGCGTGACCAGCGGCAGCACGACCAGCGCGCAAAGCAGGTAGCCCCAGGCGGGCGGGATGTCGAACGCGAGGTCCAGCGCGTAGGCCATCACCGCGGCCTCCAGCGCGAAGAAGATGAACGTGAAGCTCGCGTACAGCAGCGACGTGATCGTCGAGCCGAGGTAGCCGAAGCCCGCGCCGCGGGTGAGCAGGTCCATGTCCAGGCCGTGGCGCGCCGCGTACACCGCGATCGGCCAGCCGGCCAGCGCGATGATCAGCCCCGTGGCCAGGATCGCCCAGAACGCGTTGACGAAGCCGCACTGCACCAGCAGCGTCGCGCCCACCGCCTCGAGCACCAGGAAGGATGCGGCGCCGAATGCCGTGTTGGCCACGCGCGCCTCCGACCACTTGCGGAACGACTGCGGCGTGTAGCGCAGCGCGTAGTCCTCCAGCGATTCCTGCGCCACCCAGCTGTTGTAGTCGCGGCGCAGCTTGACCACGCGCTGGGGTGCGGGCGCGGCGGGCGGGGCGGTGTCGAGGGCAGCGTCGGTCATCGAAAACGGGGAGCACTCAAGACTCGTGCCGGCCGCGACGGCTCTTGGCTTGGCATCAAAGCTGCAATACGCTGCGCGACATGAACCTGACTCCGCGCGAAAAGGACAAGCTCCTGATCTTCACGGCCGCCCTGCTCGCGGAGCGGCGCAAGGCCCGGGGGCTGAAGCTCAACCACCCCGAGGCGATCGCCCTGATCAGCGCGGCCATCATGGAAGGCGCGCGCGACGGCCGCAGCGTGGCCGAGTTGATGAGCGCGGGCCGCCAGGTGCTGACCCGGGCCGACGTGATGGACGGCATCGCCGAGATGATCCCGGAGATCCAGGTCGAGGCCACCTTCCCCGACGGCACCAAGTTGGTGACGGTGCACCAGCCGATCACCTGACGCACCGCTCCGGTGCCCCACCCGAACAAGGACGCGATGACCCCCGGCGAACTCCTCATCGACGACGGCCAGATCGACCTCAACCCCGGCCGGCGGCGGCTGACGCTGGTGGTCGAGAACGCCGGCGACAGGCCGATCCAGGTCGGCTCGCACTACCACTTCGCCGAGACCAACGGCGCGCTGCGCTTCGACCGCGCCGCCGCGCGCGGCATGCGGCTGGACATCGCGTCCGGCACCGCCGTGCGCTTCGAGCCCGGCCAGCAGCGCACGGTGCAGCTGGTCGAGCTCGCCGGCACGCGCACCGTGTTCGGCTTCCGCGGCCTCGTGCAGGGAAGGCTTTGATGCCCACGATCGGAAAGCGCGCCTACGCCGAGATGTTCGGCCCCACCACCGGCGACCGCGTGCGGCTGGCCGACACCAACCTCGTCATCGAGGTCGAGCGGGACCACACGCTCGCGGCCGGCGGCTACGGCGAGGAGGTGAAGTTCGGCGGCGGCAAGACGATCCGCGACGGCATGGGCCAGGGCCAGGCGACGAACGGCCCGGGGCCGGCGGACGCGGTCGACTGCGTCATCACGAACGCGCTGATCGTCGACCACTGGGGCATCGTCAAGGCCGACATCGGCCTGCGCGGCTGCCGCATCGCGGCGATCGGCAAGGCCGGCAACCCGGACGTGCAGCCGGGCGTGGACATCGTCATCGGGCCGGGCACCGAGATCATCGCGGCCGAGGGGATGATCGTCACGCCGGGCGGCATCGACACCCACATCCACTTCATCTGCCCGCAGCAGATCGACGAGGCGCTGTCCTCGGGCATCACCACGATGATGGGCGGCGGCACGGGCCCCGCCACCGGCACCTTCGCCACGACCTGCACGCCGGGCCCGGCCAACATCGAGCGCATGCTGCAGGCGGCCGACGCGTTCCCGATGAACCTCGGATTCCTCGGCAAGGGCAACGCGAGCCGGCCCGAGGCGCTGCGCCAGCAGGTCGAGGCCGGCGTGGTCGGCCTGAAGCTGCACGAGGACTGGGGCACGACGCCGGCGGCGATCGACTGCTGCCTGGCGGTGGCCGAGGAGACCGACATCCAGGTCGCGATCCACTCCGACACGCTCAACGAGAGCGGCTTCGTCGAGGACACCATCGCCGCGTTCAAGGGCCGCACGATCCACAGCTTCCACACCGAGGGCGCCGGCGGCGGCCACGCGCCCGACATCATGAAGGTGGTGGGCGAGGCCAACGTGCTGCCGTCGTCCACCAATCCGACGCGCCCGTTCACCGTCAACACGCTGGACGAGCACCTGGACATGCTGATGGTGTGCCACCACCTGGACGCCGGCATCGCCGAGGACCTCGCGTTCGCCGAGAGCCGCATCCGCCGCGAGACGATCGCCGCCGAGGACATCCTGCACGACCTCGGCGCGATCAGCATGTTCAGCTCGGACTCGCAGGCCATGGGCCGCGTCGGCGAGGTGATCCTGCGCTGCTGGCAGACCGCGCACAAGATGAAGGCGCAGCGCGGCGCGCTGGCCGGCGACACCGATCGCCACGACAACGCGCGCGTCAAGCGCTACGTCGCCAAGCTGGGCATCAACCCGGCGCTGACGCACGGCATCGCGCACGAGGTCGGCTCGATCGAGGTGGGCAAGTGGGCCGACCTCGTGCTGTGGCAGCCGGCGTTCTTCGGCGTGAAGCCGGCGCTGGTGCTCAAGGGCGGCTTCATCGCGATGGCCGCGATGGGCGACCCGAACGCGTCGATCCCGACGCCGCAGCCGGTGCACTACCGCCCGATGTTCGGCAGCTTCGGCGGCGCGCTGGCGCAGGGGTCGCTGACCTTCCTGTCGCAGGCCGGCGCCGCCGCGGGCGTGCCCGCGCGCGCGGGCCTGCGCAAGACGATCGCCACCGTGCGCGGCTGCCGCAGCGTCACCAAGCGCGACATGGTGCACAACGACTGGCTGCCGAAGATGGAGATCGACGCGCAGACCTACGAGGTGCGCGCCGACGGCCAGCTGCTCACGTGCGAACCCGCCACCGAGCTGCCGATGGCGCAGCGCTACTTCCTGTTCTGATCAGGCCGGCCGCGTCGCCGAGCGCAGCGCCCACGCCGCGCTCGCAAGCAGGATCGCGCCGGCGCCCAGCATGCCGGCGGGCGCCATCGCGCCGGCCGCGAACAACCACGGGTAGGCCAGCGCCCAGGCCGTCATCGCGACGCCGGTGACCCGGTGCGGCGGGTAGTCGAACGCGGTCGACTGCGGCAGGAAATGCAGGCCGACCGCGACCATCGCGGCCGCGGGCTGCCACTGCGGATGGCCCAGGTTGGCCACGACGTTGACGCCCACGAGGATGCCCAGGCCCTCGCCGATGCTCGTCCACGCGAAGACGCGGTTGCCGCGCCGCCGGCGCTCGGCGAGCTCGCGCGGCAAGGGCTCGACGGCGGGCGGCGTCGCGCGCCGCAGCCGCAGCGCTCGCGCGCAGATCGCTGCCGAGACGGCCGCCAGGCCGACCCACCCCCAAACGGGTGCGCCGGACAGCGCCAGCGCGGCGCCGGACCACAGCGCGCCGAACGCGCCCATCACGAGCGCGCCGACCGAACGCGCACGCACGCGCAGCCGCTCGGCGGCCTCGTCCACCGGCGTGGGGATATTCAACATTTTGGGGATGGCCGCCGCGGTCATGCAGGTCTCCAGTAGAGATGTCGATGCACGGCAGTCTCGGGCGCACTCGAGGGCGTCGTCAGCCGCGCGGCGACGGATGGCGAGAGCGGGCGACGGATCGACGGAACGCATGTGTAAATACATTTGCTGATGTGCACCGCCGCGCACGCTGCTACGTTGTAGAGACAGGCACCGACAACCGGTGTCGCCGCGAGGGCCTCATCGTTTCCACCCAGAGGCGCTTGCTGGCGCGCCGATTGCTAGGACCTGATGACACAGATGAAAGCCGAAGGAGGGCAACATCATGAAAGTCGCAGGCGAAACCGAACCCGAACCTTGGCGACCGCTCGGCGAACGCATCACGCGCCAGCCACCGGTCAAGCCCGAATGGCAGCCGTTGCCCCATGCGCCGTGCATCGAGGTCAACCGCCAGGGCCAGTTGAGAACGAACCTGCCGCTGCCGAAGTAATTCGCGCACGGCGACCCAAGGCGAGGCGTCCCGCGCCCGCCTGACATCCCGGCCGGCATTGCCCCGGTCGACGCGCCGGCTCCGCCAAGACGGAGCGCCCCAACGGCGGCACGACGTTCCTCGCGGACGTCAAGGCGGACTTTCCTTCCCTATACAACATGCCCGGCGCGGGAAGCCCCGGGGGCGTTGGCACCATCCCGACCTGCGAAACTAGCGCCCTGCACGCGCGCGCCTTCGCCGCGGCACACGGGAGAATCCACATGAAAGCCACCTGGAACGGGGCGGTCCTGGCCGAGAGCGACGACATCGTCATGGTCGAGGGCAACGCCTACTTTCCCGAGTCCAGCCTCAATCGGGACTACGTCACCTTCAGCAACCACCGCACGAGCTGCCCGTGGAAGGGCCAGGCGTACTACTACACGCTGCTGGTCAACGGCGAGATGAATCCCGAAGCGGTCTGGTACTACCCCGAACCCTCCGAAGCGGCGGCCAACATCAAGGGCCGCGTCGCGTTCTGGAAGGGCGTGAAGGTCGAGTGACCTTCGCCGCACGCACGTCCACGAGACTTCCACTTCCACCCCCACCCATGCATCTCACTCCTTCGAAGTTGCTTGCCGCCCTCGCGGCCGCCGGCCTGCTGGCCGCCTCCGCGTTCGCCGAGGACGCCGCGCCGCCCAAGCCGGGCCAGGCGCCCGCGTCGTCGGCCGCCGCCGCCGTCACCGCCGCGTCCGCGCCCGCCGCCGCCACGCCGCTCGCCCACCTGCCCTACACGCCGGTGCTGGACGTCAGCTCGATGGACAAGACGGCCGACCCGTGCACCGACTTCTTCCAGTACGCCTGCGGCGGCTGGCAGAAGAACAACCCGATCCCGGCCGACCAGTCGCGCTGGGACGTCTATTCGAAGATGGAGCAGGACAACCGCCGCGTCCTGTGGGGCATCCTCGACCGCTTCGCCACGCAGACGTCCGGCCGCACCGTGTCGCAGCAGAAGATCGGCGACGCGTTCGCCGCCTGCACGAACGACGCGCTGACGCAGCAGCTGGGCGCGCGCCCGATGAAGCGCGAGCTCGACCTGATCGACGGCATGAAGTCCAAGAAGGACCTGCCCGCGCTGCTGGCCACGCTGCAGCTGAACTCCGGCGACGACGGCCTGTTCTTCAGCTTCGGCTCGGCGCAGGACTACGCCGACTCGTCGCGCGTGATCGCGTTCGCCAACCAGGGCGGCCTGGGCCTGCCCGAGCGCGACTACTACTTCAAGACGGACGCCAAGTCCAAGGAACTGCGCGAGAAGTACGTGGCGCACGTCGCCCGCATGTTCCAGCTGATGGGCGACGGCGAGGCCGACGCGAAGGCGCACGCCGACACGGTGATGTCGATGGAAACGGCGCTCGCCAAGGGCTCGATGACGGCCGTGGAGCTGCGCGACCCGCAGAAGCTGTTCCACCCGGCCAGCGAGCGCAAGCTGCAGGCACTGACGCCGGCGTTCGACTGGAAGGCCTACCTGGTGGGCGTGGGCGTGGCGGGCAACGACCGCTTCAACATCAGCCAGCCCAAGTTCTTCCAGACGCTGGACTTCCAGCTGCGCATGCGCAAGCTCGAGGACATCAAGACCTACCTGCGCTGGCACGTGGCGCACGTCTCGGCGCCGTTCCTGTCCAAGCCCTTCGTCGACGAGAACTTCGACTTCTACCGCCGCACGCTGCGCGGCGTGACCGAGGTGGCGCCGCTGTGGCAGCGCTGCGTGGTGCTGGTGGACAACCAGATCGGCGAGGCGCTGGGCCAGGAGTTCGTCAAGGAGAACTTCAGCCCCGAGCTCAAGGCCAAGACGCAGCACATGACCCAGCAGATCCAGGTCGCGATGGAAAGCGAGATCAGGAGCCTCGACTGGATGGGCCCGCAGACCAAGGCCAAGGCGCTCGAGAAGCTGCACGGCATGGTCAACAAGATCGGCTACCCGGACAACTGGCGCGACTACTCGGCCCTGGAGATCAAGCGCGACGACCTGCTGGGCAACGTGCAGCGCGGCGACGCATTCGAGGCGCGCCGCCAGCTCGCCAAGATCGGCAGGCCGGTAGACCACAGCGAGTGGGGCATGACGCCGCCGACGGTCAACGCGTACTACGACGCGCAGATGAACGACATCAACTTCCCGGCCGGCGTGCTGCAGCCGCCGCTGTTCGACGCCAAGCTCGACGACGCGCCCAACTACGGCAACACCGGCGGCACGATCGGCCACGAGCTGACGCACGGCTTCGACGACGAGGGCCGCCAGTTCGACGCCAAGGGCAACCTGAAGAACTGGTGGACGAAGAAGGACGCCGCCGAGTTCGACAAGCGCACCACCTGCCTGACCGACCAGTACGGCAAGTACATCGTCGTCGACGACGTGCACATCAATTCCAAGCTGACCCTCGGCGAGGACCTGGCCGACTTCGGCGGCCTGGTGCTGGCGCTGATCGCGTGGAAGGCCGAGATGGTGACGCATCCCGCGCCGCAGGCCATCGACAGCTTCTCGCCCGACCAGCGCTTCTTCATCGGCATGGCGCAGTGGGCCTGCTCCAACGACCGCCCCGAGCAGCTGCGCCTGAACGCCGCGACGAACCCGCATTCGCCGAACAAGTACCGCGTCAACGGCCTGGTGGCGAACTTCAAGGAGTTCGAGCAGGCCTTCTCGTGCAAGCCGGGCCAGCCGATGGCCCCGGTGAAGCGGTGCCAGGTCTGGTGATGTAAGGTAACGGCCGCGGTGCTCGCCGCGGCCCCACAGCCGGGCCGCCCTCGCGCGGCCCGCTTTCATTTCAAGCAAGGATTTCGTGATGACCGACAAGCAAGCGCCCCTCCAGGTCGGCAAGCGCATCGCCGGCGGCAAGGGCCTCAGCCAGGTGCTGCTGCGCCGCGGCAGCGAGGTGGAACTGGACTGGGACGTGCGCCAGAAGAGCCGCATCGCCGCCACCGACTCGCAGGGCCGCGAGCTCAACGTGTTCCTGCCGCGCGGCACCGTGCTGCGCGGCGGCGACGTGCTGGTGGCCGAGGACGGGTCGCTGATCCGCGTGAAGTCGGCGCCGCAGCCGGTGCTGGTGGTCACGCACTGCCCCGACCACGGCACGCCCTTCGACCTGCTGCGCGCGGCCTACCACCTGGGCAACCGCCACGTGCCGCTGGAACTGCAGCCCGACCGCCTGCTGCTGGAGCCCGACCACGTGCTGGCCGACATGCTGCGTGCGCAGCACCTGATCGTCACCGAGACGACCAGCGCGTTCGAGCCCGAGGGCGGCGCGTACGAGCCGGGCGCGCACGCGGGTCACGCGCACGCGCACGGGCACCATGCGCACGCGCATGACCACGATCACGGACATGACCATGCGCATCACGACCATGCGCATGGGCACGCGCATCACGACGACGATCACTCGCACGATCACGGCAATGCGCCCGCCAAGCCCAAGGCCGCGCACAAGGCGGTCGGCATCCCCGTCGTCGGCCAGGCCGCGCCGCACGTGCACGGGCCGGACTGCAACCATGACCACGATCACGACCATGGCCACGGGCATTCGCACGGCCACGGCCACGATCACGGCCACAAGAAGCACGGCCACTGATGTCGGACTCGCCCGTCGCCGGCGATGCCGTGCTGCTGCAGCTGATGTGGCTGGCCTCGCCGGCGCTGCCGGTGGGCGGGTTCAGCTACTCGGAAGGGCTGGAGGCGGCGGTCGATGACGGCCGCGTCACCGGCGAGGCGAGCGCCGCCGAGTGGCTCGACAACCAGATGGCGCTGGCGCCGGCACGCGCCGACCTGCCGGTGCTGGCCCAGGCGCACCTCGCATGGCAGCGCGGCGACCTGGCGCGCGTGACGGCGCTCAACGACTTCGTCGCGCGCACCCGCGAGACCCGCGAGCTGCGCCTGCAGACGGAACAGATGGGCCGCTCGCTGGTCGAGTGGCTGCGCAACCAGGACGCCGGCGACGACGCGCGCCTCGCGCACCTGGTCGCGCTGGCGCCCTCGCCCACCTGGCCGGTGGCCTTCGGGCTCGCCACCGCACGGGCGAACGCCACGGCGGCACAGGCCTTGCATGCGTCGCTGTTCGGCTGGGCCGAGAACATGGTGCAGGCGGCGCTGAAGGCGGTGCCGCTGGGCCAGTTGGCGGGCCAGCGCATCCTGCAGGCGCTGGTGGCGCGCATGCCGCCGCTGATCGCGCAGGCGTTGGCGATGACGGACGACGACATGCAGTCCTTCTCGCCGATGCTGGGCATCGCCAGCGCGCGCCACGAGACGCAGTACTCGCGCCTGTTCCGTTCCTGAACGCCCGCTTGCCCACGAGACCCGCCATGACCGACTTTGCCCAGGCCCCCGCCGCGCGCCCCACCCCGCTGCACCACATCGCCAACCGCAGCAAGCGCCTGCCGCCGCTGCGCGTGGGCGTCGGCGGGCCGGTCGGCTCGGGCAAGACGACGCTGGTCGAGATGCTGTGCAAGGCGATGCGCGACAAGTGGGACCTGGTCGTCGTGACCAACGACATCTACACCAAGGAAGACCAGCGCCTGCTGACCGTGGCCGGCGCGCTGGCGCCCGAGCGCATTATGGGCGTGGAGACGGGCGGCTGCCCGCACACGGCGATCCGCGAGGACGCGTCGGTCAACCTCGAGGCCATCGACCGCATGCTCGAGAAGTTCCCCGAGGCCGACATCGTCTTCATCGAGTCGGGCGGCGACAACCTGGCCGCCACGTTCAGCCCGGAGCTGAGCGACCTGACAATCTACGTCATCGACGTCGCGGCCGGCGAGAAGATCCCGCGCAAGGGCGGCCCCGGCATCACCAAGAGCGACCTGTTCGTCATCAACAAGACCGACCTCGCGCCGCACGTGGGCGCGAACCTGGACGTGATGGAGGCCGACACGCGCCGCATGCGCCCGAACCGGCCGCACGTGATGACCAACCTCAAGACGAAGGCCGGCCTGGCCGTGGTGATCGACTTCATCGAGAAGCGCGGGCTGCTGGTGGCCTGAACGGCCGCGTCGCGCCTCAGGCGGCCACGCCCGGCACGTGCTGGTACCGCGGCGCCGGCAGGGGACGCCTGCCCTCGCGGGCGCACAGCACGGCGAGCGCGCCGGCGACGCGCCGGACGTTGCCCTCGTTGACGCAGGCGGTGATCTCCGAATGTCCGCTCGGCATGGCGGGCTCACGGCTCCGGGCCGGTTGTGCGGGCGATCGTCTCCGGCGTCCCGGGCATCCTCCGGGCGCGAATTCAGGGTTTGCACCAAGCACCTCCGCGGCAGGCACCCGCCGTGCCCCGCGGACTAGCACAACCGCGGAATGGGTGTGATCGACCCACGCAAGCAAGAGTCACGAAATTCCAGTACCTTTCGCGCCAGACAAGCACCCAGGAGGCACCGCATGCGCGGTCTACAAGAAAGCCTGAAGGCACTGAGCGCGGCTCGCCTGCAAGGCATCGGGCGAGGCGTGGAAAAGGAAAGCCTGCGCGTGACGCAGGCCGGCGCGCTCGCCATGACGCCGCACCCGCACGCGCTGGGCGCGGCGCTGACGCATCCGCACATCACCACCGACTTCAGCGAGGCGCAGCTGGAGCTGATCACCGGCGTGCATCGCAGCGCGGAAGCGGTGGAGGCCGAGCTCACGCAGGTCCACCAGGCCGTGTACCGTGCGCTCGGCGACGAGATGATGTGGGTGGGCAGCATGCCGCCCACGCTGCCGCCCGACGAGGACCGGATCCCGCTGGGCCGCTACGGCACGTCCAACGTGGGCATGTCCAAGACCGTCTATCGGATGGGCCTGGGCCATCGCTACGGCCGCCGCATGCAGACGATCTCGGGCATCCACTACAACTGGTCGCTGCCCGACGTGTCGACCGCCGAGTACTTCGGCCTGATCCGCAACTTCCGCCGCCGCTCGTTCCTGCTGCTGTACCTGTTCGGCGCCTCGCCCGCGATCCCGCGCGGCTTCGCTGACCAGGCGGCCGACCTGCAGCCGATGGGCAGCGACACGCTGTACATGCCGCACGCCACGTCGCTGCGCATGGGCCGCCTCGGCTACCAGAGCGACGCGCAGAACTCGCTGTGCGTCAGCTACAACAGCCTGGACAGCTACGCCGCGTCGCTGTCCGACGCGCTCGTGCGCCCCTACCCGGCCTACCAGAAGTTGGGGATCCAGGCCGAGGACGGCTCGTACCTGCAGCTGAGCGACAGCCTGCTGCAGATCGAGAACGAGTTCTACAGCACCATCCGCCCCAAGCGCGTGATCTTCCCGGGCGAGCGTCCGCTGCACGCGCTGCGCGAGCGCGGCGTCGAGTACATCGAGGTGCGCTGCATGGACCTCGACCCGTTCGTGCCGGCCGGCATCGCGCCGGCCACGATGCGCATGATCGACATCTTCCTGCTGCACTGCCTGCTGGACGACAGCCCGCTCGACTCGCCCAACGAGATCGCCGAGCTCGGGCGCAACCAGCAGCGCGTGGCCTCGCGCGGCCGCGAGCCCGGCCTGAAGCTGGAGCGCGGCGGCGCGGAGGTCCTGATGACGGACTGGCTGCGCGAGATCCTGACCGAGTGCGCGCCGATCGCCGCCTGGCTCGACGCCCATGAAGGCACCGATGCCCACGCGCAGGCGCTGGCCGCGGCGCGCGCGGCGGTGCTCGCGCCAGAGACGCTGCCGTCGGCCCGCGTGCTGGCGCAGATGCAATCGGAGTTCGGCGGCTCGCACGACGCGTTCGTGCGTGCGCATTCGCTGCAGACCCGCGCGCACATGCTCGAGCGCGAGTTGCCGGCCGACGTCGCGGCGCACATGGCCGAATTGGCCACCGAGTCGCTGGCCGAACAGGCGCGCATCGAGGCCACCGACACGATGCCGTTCGAGACCTACCGCCAGCACTACCTGGCGCCCGAGCGACTGCGGCTGCCGCGCGGCACGCCGGTGCCGGCGGCCTGAGCGGCCGCCCGACCGGCGGCCGTCAGGCGAGCCGGCCCACCGGCAGCGCGGTCGGCTCGCCGGCCATTCGGCGCCAGCGCCACGCGCAGTACAGCAGCGCGGCGGCCGCGAACACGACGCCGATCGTCACGTAGCCGGCGCCCGTCACGTGGTGCAGCACCAGCGCCACGAGCCCCAGCAGCACCGGCGCGAGGCCGGGCATCGACATCTCCAAGCCCGTCGCGCCGCGCAGACGCGCCCAGTGCCGCCATTGCCAGGCGACCTGCGGCAGCAGCGCCGGGAACAGCGCCAGCGCCATGCCGCCGGTCGAGCGGTTCACCACGCCCGGCTGGATCGCCTCGGCGAACGCGTTCAGCGCGGCGGCCAGCGCGAAGCCGATCAGCGCCGCCACGATGAAGACGAGGCTCATGCGCCACGCCAGCCACCGATTGAGGCGCGCGCCCCGCGGCACGCCCGGAAGCAGCACCAGCAGCGCCTGCTCGCGCCGCGTCTGGTGCAGCCGCGCCACGGCCTGCAGCGCCGGCGTGCAGGCGCCCGTCAACAGGCTGAACGCCAGCCACGGCGCGACCAGGGCACCGAAGTCGCGGCCTGCCAGCCCGGCCACGACGGCGCACAGGCCGCCGCCCACCAGCACGAACAGCACGCCGTCGCGGATGCGCGTCGTCCAGTGCGTGGCCGGGCCGAGGCCGACCAGCAGCCGCGCCAGGACGGGGCTGTCGCGGCGCGCGAGCAGGCGATCCGTCCACCACGCATACGGCCGACGAGCGATGGCGCGCAGGCCGGGCGGCACCAGCAGGTCGTCCGCCGCGGCGCAGGAGTCGCCGCTGCACAGCCCGAGGCCGCGCGCGAGCGTGCGGCTCGTCGCGTAGCCGGCGCGGTGGTGGCTGCCGCCGCCGCGGATGACCGCCACCATCACCAGCGCGCCCGCGGTGAGCACCACGGCCGTCATCAGCCAGTCCTCGCGCACCCAGGTCGCGTGCAGCGCGTCATACAGGCGCTCGGCCTCGTGCGTCGCCAGCAGCCGCGGCGCGACGAACGGCCCGACGAGCCCGAGCGCCCACAGCACCGGCCAGCGCAGCGCCGCGGTCAGCACCGCGAGCGCCAGGCCCGTCTCGCAGGCCCACACCAGCGGCGCGCCGAACGCGAAGCCGGGGCCGGCCGCCGCGGCGAGCACCACGACGGTCCACGCCACCAGCAACGCCGCGCGCAGCCGCGCGACGTGGCCCGGCACCAGCCGCGCCATCGTCGGATGGTTCTGCTGCAGCAGGTTGCCCACCAGCATCGCCCAGCCCGCAACCACCAGCGAGCCGCCCCCCACCAGGCTGCTGACCACGATGCCGCCGCGCACGCGATCGAGGCTGGCCGGGTCGCAGAACAGGCTCCAGAAGGCCAGGCCCACGGGCGCCGCGAAGCACAGCGCGACGACGACGGCCATGCCGCGCAGGCCGCCGCCGGCGTTGCGCCGCTGCTGCCAGGGCGACGCGAGGATGTGCGCGAGCGAGGACGAATCGGCGCGATGCATGTCCGCCTCCTTCAGGCCGTCAGCGCGAGGAACAGGTCCTCGAGCGTGGCCGGGTCGACGCTCACCGTGGGCGTGGCGGGTGGGATGGCGGACGCGTCGCTGCCGCGCGCGATCACGGGGCCGCGCGCGTCACGCGTGAGCGCCTGCAGGCGATGCTCGCGCACGAAGCGCTCGATGTCGGCCGGCACGCCGCCCAGCCGCACGCTCGACTCAAGCAGCTCGTCCAGCGGCGCGTGCAGCGCGATGCGGCCGCCGGTGAGGAATGCGACGTCCACCGCCACGCGCTCGAGGTCGGACAGGATGTGCGTGGAGAACACGATCGTCGTGCCGCGGTCGGCCACCTGGTCGACCAGCTCGCCGAGGAAGTCGCGGCGCGCGGCCGGGTCGAGGCTGGCGACGGGCTCGTCCAGCACCAGCAGCTCGGGCTCGTGGGCCAGCGCGCGCACGATGGACAGCCGTTGCTGCTGGCCACCCGAGAGCTGACGGATCGGCTTGTCGCGCGCGATGTCCCAGCGCGACATCAGCGCGTCGACGCGCGCCAGGTTCCAGCGCGGATAGAAGCTGCGGAAGTAGGCCAGCAGCTGGTCGGCGGTGAACCACTCGAACAGGTCGGAACGCTGCGGCACATAGCCGATGCGCGCGCGCACGTCGTCGGGCAGCGCCTGCGACGGCTGGCCGAACAGCAGCGACGTGCCGGTGTCGGGCTCGCGCAGGCCCAGCAGCGTCTCGATCAGCGTGGTCTTGCCCGAGCCGTTGCGGCCCAGCAGGCCCACCACCTGGCCGGCGGGCAGGTGCCAGTCGAGGCCGTCCAGCACGCGCTGCGCGCCGAAGGCCACGCCCAGGCCCTGCAGCTGCAGGCAGTCCGGCGCGGCGGCCGAGCGGGGAGCGGTTGCGCTCATGTCATTGCCCTTCATGTTCGTTCAGGATCGTCTTGAACAGCGCCAGCGCCTGCGCGGCCGGAAGCTGCAGCTGGCGCACCTCCTGCGCCGCGCGCTCCAGCGTAGGCCGCAGCAGGTCGACGCGTTCGGCCGTGGGCTGCGCGCGCCGGTGCTGCTCGGCGATCACCATCGCCAAGCCCCGCCGCCGCGTCACCAGGCCCTCGGCCTCCAGCAACCCGAAGGCCTTGGACACGGTCATCGGGTTGACCGCCAGCGCCTGCGCCAGGTCGCGCACCGACGGCAGCTCGTCGCCCGCCTTCAGCTGCCCGCCGGCGACGCAGCGGCGAACCTGCGCCACCAGCTGGCGGTAGATCGGCTCGTTGGAACCGGCGACAACGGAGAAGAGGGACGGATCGGGCACGGTGATGTCGCGTTCTGTCTTTGTGTATTAGTAATGTAATACACCAGGACACCACGGCGCAAGACCGCGAAGAACGTACGGACTTCGGGCGCGTCGTGTCACACGCGCGGCGGCTCGAACGTCATCCCGGTATCGAACTTCCTTGCCCGCCGCCCCGTGGATCTCTCCGACCTCCCGCCCCTGGCCTCGCGCCGGCCCGGCCTGCCCCTGGCCGGCGCGGGCGCGCGCATCGGCGATCCGGACACGCTCGCCTCCAGCTTCGCCACCACGTATGCGGGCGTCGTGGCGTTCATGACGGTGGTGGCCGTGGGCAGCTTTGCCCAGGCCGGCGAGCGCCTCGGCATCGGGCGCTCGTCGGTGAGCCGCAGCATCCGCAGGCTCGAGGCGCAGCTGGACGCGCGGCTGCTCAGCCGCACGACACGCAGCCTCGCGCTCACCCGCGAAGGCGAGGTGTTCCACGCCAGCTGCTTTCCCGGCATCGCGCACATCTTGCAGGCGCTGGACGACCTGCGCGACCTTCGCGAAGGGCCGCCGCGCGGCCGGCTGCGCGTCTGCGCCAACGCGGACTTCGGCCGCCGCGTGCTCGCGCCGCTGCTGTGGGACTTCAGCGCAGCCTATCCCGGGATCGAGATCGACCTGCAGCTGGACGACGGCCCGCAGGATGTCGTCGCCAACAGGATCGACGTGCTGTTTCGCAACGGCCGCCTGGAGGACAGCCAGCTCGTGGCCAGGCGCATCGCGCCGATGCCGCTGCTTGCGTGCGCCGCGCCCGCTTACGCGCGCGAGCACGGCCTGCCCGCATCGCTGGACGAACTCGCACGCCATCGCTGCATCGGCCTGCGACTGCCCTCGGGGCGGCTGGAGGACTGGGTGTTCGACAACGTCGGCGTGCCGCGCCGCTTCGAGCCGCCGTCACGGCTGACCTTCAACGACGCGGCGCTGGTGCTGCAGGCCGCACTCGCCGGCCAGGGCATCGCGCAGCTGCCCGGCTACCAGGCGTGCGCCGCGCTGCGCCAGGGCACGCTCGTGGCGTGCCTGCCGGCGCACGCCGCGGACGGTGGCGGCCACTACGTCTGCTACCAGAGCCGGCAGCACCTGCCTTCGCGCATCCGCGTCTTCGTCGACCACATGACGGCGGCGATCCGCGCGCTCGACCTGCAGTGCCCGGCGACCGCCGCCGCGTAGGCGCCGACACGGCGATTGCGTGCGGGCCGCCTGTCACATCGCGGCCACTTGCCTCGTCATGAGTGCAGGCCCGCGCGCGACGCCGTCGCGTCGCGGCCTTCTTCATTTCCTTCCCGAGGTGATCCCCTGAAGACCTTCGCCGCCACCCTCGCCTGCTTCGCGGGCCTGATCGCCAGCGCGCCCGGCCACGCCGTCGATTTCAAGACGCTGATGACCCGCGACCTGCCGCAGTTCCCCGGCCAGGAAGCCATGATGCTGGAGGTCAGGCTGCGGCCTGCGCCGCGAGCCACTCCTTGAAGCTGCGCGTGCCGATGCGCACCGCCTCGCCGGCGGCCGGCACGAGCTTGGTGTCGTCCAGGCGCGCGCCGAAGTACAGCGCCTCGGGATCGGCCTCCACGCGGCGCGGATCCTTTCTCGCGGCCAGGTACAGCGCCACCAGCTCCGACAGCCGGTACTGGTTCGGGCCGGCGATCTGCACGATGCCGTTGGCCGGCGCGCCGGTGGCGGCGTCGAACATCGCGTCGGCGACGTCGTCGGAATAGATCGGCTGGATCAGCGCCGGCGACAGCCGCACCGTCTGCCCCTGCGTGGCCGACTGCGCGATGCCCGGCGCGAACTCGAAGAACTGCGTCGAGTGCACGATGGTGTACGGCACGCCGGACTGCACGATCAGGTCCTCCTGCGCCTGCTTGGCGCGCATGTAGCCGCTCGCCTGCAGCCGCTGCGTGCCCACGATCGACAGCGCGACGTGGTGCGACACGCCCTGGCGCTGTTCCGCCGCGAGCAGGTTGCGACCCGCGGTGCGGAAGAACGTCATCACGGCCTCGTCCTCGAACGATGGCGAGTTGGCGACGTCGACCACCACCCGCGCGCCCGCCAGCGCGGCGTCGAGCCCTTCGCCGGTGATCGTGTTGATCCCGGTATTGGGCGACCCCACCACCACCTCATGGCCCGCCGCCCGCAGGCGCTCGACCAGTTTCGAGCCGATCAGGCCCGTGCCACCAATGACGACAACTTTCACTTTGGACTCCGTCGATGAGAAGACGGCCCAGCGCGAACCGGGCTCCAGATGATGCTAGGCAAGCGACACCGCGCGCGCCAGAGCAGTGCGAGGCACTTCACCGTTGCTCGCAATGCACGAATCGGCTCAGTCGGGCGCCACGCCCGCGAGAGGTTGGAGGTACTGTCCGCCTGCGGCGCTGGCGCCTCGTCGGTAGCGAAGCGCGGCTTGGGCCGCAGGCAGCCGCCCACCGCCCGACAAAGCGACCCGGCGTTCAGCGCCGCAGGCTGGCAACCTCAGGCATTCCTCAGGACAAGACGACCCGCTCGATCTCGTCCGCCGGCTCGAACCCGAACACCTGCCCATAGAACGACAGCTCCGCCTCCAGCGTCCGCTGCACGGTGTCCTTGCGCCGGAAGCCGTGGCCCTCGCCCTCGAACGCGAGGTACGCGACCGGGATGTGCTGCGCACGCATCGCGGCGACCATGCGCTCGGCCTGCGCCGGCAGCACCACCTTGTCGTCCAGGCCCTGGAAGAAGATCACCGGGCACGCGATGCGGTCGGCCGCGTGGATCGGCGAGCGCTCGTCGTACAGGCGCTCGCGCTCGGGGAACGGCGCGAGCAGGTCGTTGTTGTAGCGGGACTCGAACTTGTGCGTCTCGGCGTCGAGCGCGCGCAGGTCGCCCACGCCGTAGTAGCTGGCGCCGGCCTTGAACACGTCGTGGAACGCGAGCGCCGCCAGCGTCGTGTAGCCGCCGGCGCTGCCGCCGCGGATGGCCAGGCGGTCGGCGTCGGCCAGGCCCTGGGCGACGAGCCAGCGCGCGCTGGCGACGCAGTCCTCGACGTCGACGACGCCCCACTGCCCGCTCAGCAGCTCGCGGTACCTGCGGCCGAAGCCGGTGCTGCCGCCGTAGTTGACGTCCAGCACGGCGAAGCCGCGGCTGGTCCAGAACTGCGTCGCGAGCTTGAGCGTGTTGCTGGCCATGCCGGTCGGGCCGCCATGGCCGATCACGATCAGCGGCGGGCGCTCGCCGTCGGGCACGCGGCAGGCGGCGTTGCGCGGCGGGTAGTGGAACGCGTGCGCGGTGCGGCCGTTCGCGCTCGGGTAGCTGATGGCGCGCGGCACGGACAGGTTGGCCGCGTCAGGCAGTTCCTCGGCGCTGCGCGCCAGCACCGTCACCGCGCCGTCGGCCAGCCAGATGCGCGCGATGCAGGTGGGCATCGTCGGCGTGCCCGCCTCGACCACCACCGCGTCGCCGGCCACGCGCAGCTCGACGATGTCCTCGAACGGCGTCGGGATCGGCGTGGCCGCGCCGGTGCGCGTGTCGATGCGCAGCAGCCGGCTGATCGCGTTCTCGCGGCAGGTGGCGATGATCTCGTCCGGGCCGGCGAAGCCGTAGGACGATTGCGCGAATACCCACTGGGGCATGCCGAACTCGGCATCCATCGGGCACACCGGCACGAGGCCATCCACCTCCAGCCGGTACAGGTTCCAGAAACCGCTGCGGTCGGAGACGACGTGCAGCTTGCCGTCCGGCGCCCACACCGGCTGGCACAGCGACTCCGACGGCCCGCCGGCGCGGCGGCTGGCGTGGATCAGCGAGCCGTCGTCGGCGAACGCCGCCAGCCACAGCTCGGTCCCCTGCCACGGCATGTCGGGGTGGTTCCAGCTCAGCCACGCGACGCGCCGGCCCTCGGGGGACACGCGCGCCGACGCGTAGAAGTCGGCCCCCTGGGCCAACGTCGTCGAGCCGCTGCCGTCGAGGTTCAGCGCGACGAGCGTGTTGCGCGGCTCGCCCGCGACGCCGTGGTCCTCGCGCACCGCGATCAGGCGGCGGTGGCGCGCGTCGAGCTCGAAGTCGGCGTGGCGCTGGCGGCCGTCGGAGGTCAGCGCGACCGGCGCGGCATCGCCCTGCTGCGCGTAGACCAGGTTGTCGGCATGGTTCGAGAACCAGATCGTGTCGCCCGCGGCCGCGAAGGCGCCGCCGCCGTACTCGTGCACGCGCGACCGCGCGTTGAACGGCGGCGGCGTGAGGATGCGGCGCGCGCCGCCGGCGTCGACCGTGGCCACGGCGAGGCGCCCGCCGTCCTCGGGCAGGCCCTGCAGCCACAGCACGCGGCCGTCGACGACGCGCGGCGCGGACACGGGTCGGACACCCGCCGCCACGCGGGCCGCGGTGATCGGCGAGAGCCAGGAGCCACAGGGGGCGGCGACGGGTTCGGTCATGGCGTGTCGTTTCGAAGTTGCAGCGCGGAGTGTGCCTCGCGCGGAAGTGCCGCGATTGTCGCCAAGGACTTCACGCCGGACGCGCATCGCGCATCGAGGCGCCGCGGCCGCCGCCGACAATGCCGGCATGAGCTATGTCGTCCGTGTCTGGGAGAAGCCCGTCGATTGGCCGGTGCCCGCGAGCTTCGAGGAGGCGCAGGCGCAGCTCGACCGCCTCGACGAGCAGACCGCGTCGCCGAGCGCCAAGCTGACGCTGCTGGCCCAGCGCCTGCAGCAGCGCTTTCCTTACCACGCGGACTCGCGAGCGCTGCCCACCTGGGACGGCGAGCCGATCGACCGCGGCGCGACCGGCCCCGTCTGGAACCTCGGCATCGCCGAGCGCGACCGCCTCGACGAGGTGCAGGCCGTGCTCGTGACCGAGGCCGTCGCGATCGGCCTGAACGTGCTCGACGAGCAGGCCGGCGAGATGCACCTGGGCAACGGCGCCATCCACGCGGTGCCGGGCAGCGAGCTGCGCGCGGCCTGCGTGCGCGCGCTGGCGGCGGGCATCCTGGGCGACCTGTCGACAGCGCGCGCGGAGTTCCGCCGCCTCACGCTTGCGGGCAACCGCTACGCGCAGATGAAGTGGGCGCAGATGCTCCTGATCGGCCACGGGGAGCGCCGCGACCCGTCCTGCGGCCTCGCGCTGGTGCTGGCCGCGCAGGGATGGGGTCCCGACGGCGATGGCGGCGTGCGCCCGCCCGCCGACGCCGACGTGCGCGCCAGCGGGGACAACCTGCGCCAGCGCCTGGGCGAGGGTACCGCGCACAATGCCGACCGGCTGCTGCGCAAGTCGGCCACGATCCAGGACCTGGTGCGCTGCATCGACGAGATCGGCGCGATCGCGCGCGAGATCGCGCCGCAGCTGCGCCGCGCTGTCGAGTCGCCGGCCAAGCTGCGCACCGATGCGCAGGGCCAGACCTGGGTCGGCCTGCAGCGCCGCGCGGACGCGGACGCGCTCGCGCCCACGCGCGCGCCACGCGCGCGCGAGCCCGCCGAGCCCGCGGATCCCTTCGTGCCGGTGTCGTTCGGCCTCGGCCATGCGTGCATGGTCGCGGCGCTGCTGCTGGTGCTGCCGGTGTTCACGTTCCCGGAGTCGCACCGGCTGCTGGTGACGCTGTGGCTGTCGAGCGCGGCGCTCGGTTCGTTCGGCGTGTGGCGCACGGGCGAATCGCTCGAGTGGAGCCTGCCGCGCCGCGCCGTGCTGATCGCCGGGGTCGTGTTCCTGCCGACGACCGCATTCGTGCTGGCCGGCGCGCTGTGGAGCACGCTGAAGGGCCGCCCGCGCTGAGGCTGCGCGGCGTCAGTCCAGGCCGCGGTGCTGGTCGAGTACCGCATGCACCAGGCCGGCCAGGCGCTCCAGCGTGTATTCCTTCTGCAGCAGCGCGCCGACGTGGAGCTCGCCCGCGCGCTGGCGCATCTCGTCGGAGATGAAGCCCGACGTGATGATGATCGGCAGGCCCGGCACCGTGCGGGCCACCTCGGTCGCGAGCTCCATGCCGTTCATCTCGGGCATGTTGAAGTCGGTCACGAGGATGTCGAACGCGCGCGGGTCGGCCTTCACGCGCGCGAGCGCCGCGGCCGGATCCTCGTAGGTCGTCACCTTGTAGCCGTTGCGGCGCAGCAGGCCGTCGACCATCAGCACCATCGCCGGGTCGTCGTCCACGCACAGCACGTGCTGGCCGGCGCCGGGCGGTGCGACCAGGCCGCCGAACTGCGAGTCGGCGACGTTCTCGGGCGCGTCCTGCAGCGGGAACCAGAGGTCGAAGCGGCTGCCGACACCGGGGGCGCTGTCGACGTGGATCGCTCCGCCGTGCACGCTGACGATGCCATGCACCACCGCCAGCCCCAGGCCCGTGCCGCGGCCCACCTGCTTGGTGGTGAAGAAGGGCTCGAACACGCGCGCCTTCGTGGCCTCGTCCATGCCCGAGCCGTTGTCGGCGATCCACAGGTGCGCGCGCCGGCCCTCGCGCAGCGCGACCGGCCAGCTGGTGGCGGCCTCGGCCTGCGACGGCGCCACGGTGTCCTCCGCGGCCAGGCCGACCTCGATGCGGCCGCGGCCCGCGGGCAACGCGTGCCAGGCGTTGGTGCACAGGTTCATCACGATCTGCTGCACCTGCGTGGCGTCGGCGCGCACGTGCACCGGCTCGCGCGGCAGGTCGATGCGCAGCTCGACCTGCGACGGCATCGACGCGCGCAGCATGTCCAGCGTCTCGTCGATGACGGGCTGCAGCGCCTGCGTGTGCAGCTCCTGCACCTGCATGCGGCTGAACGTGAGGATCTGCTGCACCAGGCTGCGCGCGCGCACCGCGGCGCGCTCGATCTGCAGCAGGCTCGGGTCGCACGACAGCCCCACCGCCGCATCCTGCCGCGCCGCGGCCACGTTGCCGATGATGGCCGCCAGGATGTTGTTGAAGTCGTGCGCGATGCCGCCGGCCAGCGTGCCGATCGCCTCCATCTTCTGCGCGTCGCGCAGCTGCGTCTCGAGCGCGGCGCGGCGCTCCTCGGCCTGGCGGCGCTCGTTGATGTCGGTGAGCATCCCGAGCGCGCCCGCGGGGCGGCCGGCGTCGTCCAGGATGGGCCGCGTCGACAGCGACACCCACATCGGCGAGCCGTCGGCGCAGCGCAGGCGCAGCTCCAGCGGGCCGCTGCCGTCGGCCAGCTGCGCGGCCAGTGCGGCGCGGCAGCGCTCGGCCTCGTCGGCATCCATGAAGTCGCCGATCGGCCGGCCGCGCATCACGTCCTCGCCGTAGCCCAGCCACTGCGCGATGCGCGGGTTGACGAACTCCAGGCGCTGCGATTCGTCCAGCAGCCAGATGCCTTCGCTGGCCGTCTCGACGATGCGGCGATAGCGCTCCTCGCTGGCGCGCAGTTCGCGCGTCATGCGGTGCGCGGCCGCGTACGCACGCGTGCGGCCCGTGACGAGCTGGTGCGTGATCACGCCCAGCAGCAGGCTCAGAAGCGCGCCGGCCACCAGGATCACCGTGGACGCGTTGCGCTCGTGCACGCGCTCGAACTCGGGCAGCGAGTTCAGCTGCACCGTCCACGTGTGGCCGGCCAGCGTGATGTATTCCTGCGCCTGGAAGCGCGCCTGGTCGATCTGCTCGCCGCTCGCCGCGGGCGCGCCGTCGCCGGGGGAATCGGAGCGGTACATCAGCGAGGCGGCGCCGGTGTCGGCGCCGTCGTGCACGCGCACCACCAGGCCGGGGCTCTGCTCGCCGTAGAGCGTGGACATCAGGTCGCCGACGCGGAACGCCGCGCGCACCCAGCCGATGGCGTTGGCGCGCCGCTCGACCACGGAGTTCACCGACGCGCCCTTGCGATACACCGGCAGGTAGATCAGGCAGCCCGGCTTCAGCTCGGGGCCGGCATCCACGCGCAGCTGCACCAGCCCTGTCAGCGTCGCGTTGCCCGAGTCGCGCGCCTGCAGCATCGCCGCGCGCCGCGTGGCGTTGGACAGCGAGTCAAAGCCGATCACCTTGCGGTTGGCCAGGCTGTCGGGCGCCACCAGCACGATCGGTGCATACAGGTCGCGCGCGCCGTCGGGCCGCACGGAGAACTCCGCGTGGCCCGTCATGCGCTGGTGGCCGACGAAGTCCGGCAGCTCCTGCGGCGTCACCAGCTGCGAGAACGCCACGCTCTGCAGGCCGGCCGCGTCGGGGCCGGCCATCACGGTGTCGACGTAGGCCTCGAAGCCGAGCCGGTCGATGGCGACGTCGGCCGACAGCAGGCCCTGCACGCCGCGCAGCATCTGCTCGAAGTTGGCGATGCGCTGCTCGATGCGGCCCGCGGCCTGGCGCGCGTTGGCGTCGAACACGGCGCGCAGCCGCGCCTGCTCGTTGTCGCGCTCGTGCACGCACAGCCCGACGGTGAACGCGAGCATGATCGCGGCGACGAACAGCGCGATCAACGGAGGCAGGGCGCGTTTCACGAACGGGTCGTCCGGCTCAGAACGCCGTCATCTGGCGCGCGAGGTCGGCCGGGAAGTACTTCTCGAAGATGCGGCGCATCGTGCCGTCGTTGCGCATCGCCTGGATGACGTCGCGCCAGGCCTGCTGCTGCGCGGGCGGCAGCGACTTGCGCGACATCACCAGCCCGTGCGGCACCGGCGCGTCGCCGAAGTCGAGGATGGCCGTCTGCGCCTTGAGCTGCGCGCCGGCGATCACGGGGAAGTCGAACGGCTCGATGATCATCGCCTGGATGCCGTCGTCCAGCAGGATCGTGTACAGCGGGTCGAGGCTGCCGGCGTAGGTGATGCGTTCCTGCGCCTCGAGCGCGTCGACGAACGCGTTGGCCTCGTCGCCGTAGCGAAAGCTGCGGATGAGGCCGACGCGCAGGCCGCGCTTGCGGCGGAACTCCGCCACCGAGCGCACGTCGGCATCGCGCCGCACGAGCAGGTAGTACTTGTTCGCCACGTACCACGCGAACGCGGCGAACTTGTCGCGCTGCGCGTTGGTGATGCCCGACAGCGTGAAGTCGAGCGCGCCCGACTCGATCAGCTGCCAGATGCGGGCGCGCGGCAGCATCATCAGCGTCAGCCGGCAGCCGCTGCGGCGCGACATCTCGTCGGCGATGTCCTTGTCGATGCCCTCGCCCGTCTGGCTCGTGTACAGCAGGCCGTGCTCGTGCAGGCCCAGCGTGAGCGGGCGCGAGCAGTCCGGCAGGCGCGACGCGGGCGGCGTGGGCGTCGACGCCGCGGGCGGCACCTGCGCATCGGCCGAGGGTGGCGCATCGGGCACGGCGGCCTGCGCGACGGCGGCCAGCGCGAGCGCTGCTCCGGCGAGCCGCTGCCGCATGCTGCGGCGCAGCGTTGTCGACCGGAAGCGGGCGCGAAGAAGCATGGGCGTGTGTTTTGGACGGCCTGTGGCGCGGCGGGCCCGGGAAGGCGCGGCGGCGCCGTTTTTCCTCCAGCAGGCGCATCGCCGATGGTACAGACGCGCCGCCCGTTCGAATACGCGTCAGGTCTCCGTCTTCGTGCTTTCTCCCACAGCCCACGGCCCTGCGACCCCGGGCAAGTCCCGCCCCGCAGCCGCACGGCGGCGCGCGGCGTTCGGCGAGAATCGCGAACAACACGAGCCAGACGACAAAGGCGGGAGGGCCGGCGGTGGGCGACATCGAATGCGGCACGGCGAGCATCGCCGGAGCCACGGATGCGGACGGGCGACCGCGCGGGGACGCGCCATGAACGCCTTCGTCCCGCCGTTCCTGCAGGCCCTCGAGCTGGGCCTGGACGCCGACGAGCGCGCCATCCGCCGCGCCTACGCCAGGCGCCTGAAGCTGATCGACGCCGAGGCCGATCCCGGCGCATTCCAGGCGCTGCGCGAGACGCTGGAGCACGCGCTGCGCTGGGCCGACTGGCAGGCGCGCCGGTCGAGCCGCCGGCGGCCGCAGCGGACGACGAGCTCGAGCCGCTCGACCAGTACGTCCTCCCCGGCGCGGCGCCCAAGCCCCCGCCGGCGCCGGCGCCGCAGCCGCGTGGCGGCGCGTCGTCCGCGGCCGACCCGGGCCAGCTCGCGTTCGACGACTTCCTCGCGCGCTTGGAGCGCGGCCTGGACAGCGAGGCCGCCGCCACCGCGCTGCTGGAGGCGGCGCTAGCCGACGAGCGGCTGGTCAACCTGGAGGCGCGCACGTTCTTCGAGTGGCGCACGGCCAGCCTGATCGCCGGCGGCTGGCGCCCCGGGCACGAGTACCTGTTCCGTCCCGCCGCCGCGGTGTTCGGCTGGGACGACGACCGCCGCCGCCTCGCGCTGTTCGGCCCGGTCGGCGCGCTGGTGGACGCGGCGATCCGCGAGCGGCTCATCTTCTTCGGCCAGGAGAACGCGCACTTCGAGCTGCAGCGCAAGCTGATCCGCCGCCTGCGCGCCGACCAGCCGCCGACGCACGCCGAACTCGCGCACGAGATCGCGCTGCTGGGCCTGCTGCTGCAGCGCTATCCGAACTGGATGCGCGTGATGACGCGCCAGGAGATCGTCCAGCACTGGATCGCCACCTGGAACGCGATGACGCCGGAGCAGCGCGGCAAGCACGACGCGCGCAAGGCCGCCGCGGCGAACGCGCCGCCGCCGTCGACGTGGGATCCCAAGCGCAGCAAGAGCGGCAGCGGCGGGTTTCGCGGCGGCTGGATCCTGGTGATGGTGGTGATCGGCGTCATCCGCGCGATCTCCTCGATCGGCGATTCCGGCGGCCATCGCTACCAGCCGCCGCCCGTCACGACGACGTCGACGCTGCCGCCCACGCGCTACGCACCGCCCGCGCCGGCGGCGCCCGACTGGGCGCGCAATCCGGTCAACGGTTCCTCCGACATGACCTTCGTGGACGGCTCGAACCTGGGCACGTCGCTGGCGCCGCTGCCCACGACGCCGGCGCATCCGGCCGCCGCGAAGCCGCCGAACAAGGCGGACGCCGAACGCTTGCGGCTGGCCATCGAGAAGCTCGAGCACACCAACCTGCTGCCGCCGACGCAAGGGCAGCCGCAGCCCGCACCGACGGGAAACGGCCAGAAGTACCGGCTCGAGTCCAAGCCCGAGCCGCGCGTCGACACGAGCACGCTGGTGCCCACGACGCGGCGCTTCGACACGGGCTACACGCCGCCGGCCGACTTAAGCCTGACGAGCTCGCCCGGCGGCGGGCGCGTGAAGGGCCTGGCCGACCTGGCAAACCCGCCGCGGCCTGCGACGACGCCGCCGGCCGACCCGGCGAACTGACGCCTCAGGTCGGGATCTCGGCCAGCATCGCCGAGGGCGCGAAGTCCACCGCGCCTTCGGGCTTGTTGCCCAGGAACCAGTCGTGCAGCGAATCCGCGGCCATCGGGCGCGCGAAGTAAAAGCCCTGCATCTCGTCGCAGTTCATGCCGATCAGGATGTCGCGCTGGCCCGCGGTCTCCACGCCCTCGGCCACCACCTTCAGGCCCAGCGCGTGCGCGAGGTTGACGACGGCGCTGACGATGGCGAGCGCGTCCTTGCTGGTCTCGATGTCGTTGATGAAGCTGCGGTCGATCTTCAGCTGCGCCGCGGGCAGCTGGCGCAGGTTGATCAGGCACGAGTAGCCGGTGCCGAAGTCGTCGATCGAGATGAACACGCCGATGCGCGCCAGGCCGTCGAACACGCGCTGCAGCGTGTCGGGGTCGCCCATCGCCACCGATTCGGTGACCTCGCACAGCAGTTGCGACGGATCGATCGCGTGGCGCTTGAGCGCGGCCTCGATGCGGTCGACGAGGTCCTCCTGGCGCAGCTGGTGCACCGACAGGTTGATGGCCACGCGCGTGCGCATGCCCTCGTCGGCCCACTGGTGCAGCTGACGGCAGACCTCGTCGATCACCCAGTTGCCGATCGCGTTGATCAGGCCGAAGCGCTCGGCGATCGGGATGAACACGACCGGGCTCACGCTGCCGCGCTCCGGGTGCGTCCAGCGCAGCAGCGCCTCGACGCCGCGGATCTGGCCGGAGTTCGAATCGATCTTGGGCTGGTAGTGCAGCTTGAGCTGCCGGCGCTCGATGGCCAGGCGCAGCTCGTTGTGCAGGTTCAGGCGCTCGGCGCCGGCCTCGTCCATGCGCGACTCGAACACGGCGCGCGTGTTGCCGCCGGCGCGCTTGGCCGCGTACATCGCCGCGTCGGCGCGGGTGACCAGTTGCTCGCGCTGGCCGTGGTCGGGGTACACCACCACGCCGATCGACGCCGACACGTGCACGCGCCGGCCGTCCACCTCGAACGCGCGCTGCAGCCGCTTGACGAGGCGGTCGGCCAGCGCGATGGCGTCGGCGGCACCGCCCAGGCCCTCGGCCAGCAGCAGGAACTCGTCGCCGCCGATGCGGGCCACGGTGTCGTTGTCGCGGCCTGCGATGCGCAGGCGGCGTGCGGCCTCCTGCAGCACCTGGTCGCCCGCGGCGTGGCCCAGCACGTCGTTGACCGGCTTGAAGCCGTCCAGGTCGATGAACAGCACGGCGAACTTGGGCGCGCCCTTGGCAGCGGCCGACGCGGCCGCGCGGTCGCGCCGCTTGCAGGCCTGCGCGAGGCGGTCCTCGAACAGCACGCGATTGGGCAGGCCGGTCAGCGGGTCGCTGAGCGCGCGCTGCTTGAGCGCGGCGTTGGCGGCCTGCAGCTCGTCGTTGGCCGCCTTCAGCGATGCGGCCAGGCGCATCGTGCGGCCCTGCATGCGGGCGTCCAGTGCCGAGGTGTAGAGCGTCAGCGTGAGCATCAACATGGCCGACACCGACACCAGCACGCCCAGGCGCTCGCCGTTCAGCGCGCTCGCGCTCAGGCACACGGCGCCGTCGGGAAAGCCCGCCGCGGCCATGCCGGTGTAGTGCATGCCGCACACCGCGGCGCCCAGCACCAACGCGGCCACCAGCTGCCAGCTGCGGCGCCGGTTGCCGCCGCGGAACCAGTGGAACGCCTTCAGCGCGACGGCCGACGCCGCCACTGCGATCACCGCCGACGCGATCACGAGCGGGCGGTTCCAGACGATGCCCGGCGCCATGTCGAGCGCGGCCATGCCCACGTAATGCATCGCGCAGACGCCCAGGCCCATCGCGGCGGCGCCCAGCGCCACGCGCAGCCAGCTCAGTTCCCGGCGGGTCGCGATGCCGAGCGCCACGGCCGACACGCCCACGCCCGCGACCCACGACAGGAAGGTCATCAGCGTCGTGTAGCCCAGTGGAATCGACAGCGTGTACGCGAGCATGCCCACGAAGTGCATGCTCCAGATGCCGGTGCCCATCGCGATCGATCCGGCGGCCCACCAGCGGCGCGCCACGCTCCGGTCGCGCGTGCGCACGCGCGACGTCAGGTCCAGCGCCACGAACGACGCGAAGCTCGCGATGAAGAACGACGCGGCGACCACGCGCAGGTCGTACGACGGTGTGAGGAAAGTCACGCCCAGATCCTTCGGAGTGCAGGCAATGCGCCCGGTTGGCGCGCTCTCTCGTCAGTGTCGGCGGGATTCAGCTCGGCTTTAAGCTTCGTCTAAGGTTCCCTTACGCAAGAAGTCACGGCCGAGCGCGGATTTCTCGCGCGCGGCGTCAACGGGCTGTCCCGGAAGCGACTTCTGCCGGTTTACGGCGTTCGCCACTCGACCTTGACGAACGCGCGCGGGCCGAAGCGCGACGAGTTCGACGGGTCGAACTCCACGTGCCGCCGGCCGAGGTCCTGCGCCAGCAGGCTCAGCTCCAGGTCCGGCCGTGGCGACCACGCCAGGCGAGCGTCGACCACCGTGTACGCCGGCACGGCCGGCGCGGGCAGCGAGGCCACATGGCGCAGCGTCACGTCGAGGTCGACGTCGTGCGCAGGCCGCAACGTGGAGCGCAGCTGCAGCTGGCGGCGCGGGTCGTTGCCGAGGTTGGCCACCGAATCCTGGCCCGCCACGTCGGCGGCGCGCAGCGCCTTGCGCAACTCCGTCCAGCCGAACGCGAGCCGCCAGTCGCGCGTGACGTCGGCGCTGCCCCAGAGCTCCATGCCCGTGGTGTCGCCCCAGGCGAGGTTTTCCACCGCGGTCGGTGCGGCCTGCCCGGCGCGCAGGCGGCCGTAGTCGTGGTGGAAGACGGTCAGCGAGTAGCCGAAGCCCGTGGGCTGCTGGCCGCGCAGGCCGATCTCGAAGACGCGCGCCACCTCGGAGCGGAAGTCGGGGCCGCGGTCGATCAGGTACGGCGGCGTGGCGGGAATCTGGATGTCGCGGTCCAGCCGCGCCGGGGCGCGCACGGCGCGCGACGCCGAGCCCCACAGCGAGCCGACGGCGCCCAGGTCCCAGACGGCGCGCAGCGTCGGCAGGAACTCGGTGCCCGTGTAGACGTTGGTCTCGACCTTCGCGCCCGCGATCACGCGCAGCCGCGAGCTCACACGCATGTCGTCCTGCGCGAACACGTTCGTCCAGCGCAGCGTGCGCACGTTCGGGTCGAAGTTGACGACCGCCGTCGGGTCGGTCTCGTCGACCGCGCGGCGATAGCCCAGGCCCCAGATGAACCGGTGGTCGGGCCCGAACGCCGGCGCGTGGTTGAACTGGACGTCGACGGTGCGCACATGGTCGTGGAAATCGAATGCGTCGTCGCGGCCCGCCTGGTCGATCCACGCCTGCAACTGCCAGTTGGCGCCGTTGCCCTCGTCGTGCTGCCAGCGCGCGAGCACATTGGCGCCGGACAGGTCGGCCGACGCCGGCATGCCGTCGCCGTCGGCCCGGTAGACGTCGCCCTGCACCGTGTACGCATCGGCGCCGGAGCCCCAATCCGCCCGGAAGCCGGCCTGCCAGCGGCGCTGGTGGTCGTCGGCGGCCGCGCCCGTCTCGAGCGTCGTGTGGGCGCGGTCGGACTGCATCGCATACGCCCGCCAGCCGCCACCGGGCAGCTTGGCGCCGTAGCGCAGCGTGGCCTCGTGGCCCGTCGTGCCCGCATGGCCCGAGGCCAGCCAGCCCGACGTGCCCTGCGCCGAGCGCGTGATGACGTTGATGACGCCGTTGACCGCGTTCGCGCCCCACAACGTGCCGCCCGCGCCGCTGATCACCTCGATGCGCTCGACGTCGGCCAGCGGCACCTGCTGGGCGTCCCAGAAGACGCCCGAGAACAGCGGCGAGTAGACGGTGCGGCCGTCGACCATCACCAGCAGCTTGTTGCCGATCGCGTTGTTGAAGCCGCGCGCGCTGATCGCGTACTGCGTGGCGTCGATGCGCGCGACCTGCAGCGTCGGCGCCAGGCGCAGCGCCTCGGGCAGGCTGGTGGCGGCGGAGCGGCGGATGTCGTCGGCCGTGATGACGAAGACCGACGCGGCGGCCTCCAGCATCGATTCGGGCCGGCCGCTCACCGACGTCACGGGGATGCGGGCCAGCTCCTCGAGGCTGAGGTCGCCGAGGTCGGGCGCGCCGGCGGCCTGGCCGCGCGCCGCGGCGACGGCCAGCACCAGCAGCACGGCGAGGATGGCGGATCGGGCCGCGGCGTCCCGGCGTGGCATGGTCGTGCGTCTACCTGTCATGGAACCTCCTGGCGCAGCGACTCGCAAAGCGCCTCGATCAATACCCCTGGTGGTACCGGCTTGACGAAGTGGCGGTCGAAGCCCGCGGCGGCGGCGCGCTCCTTGTCGCTCTCCTGGCCCCAGCCGCTGACGGCCAGCAGCACCAGCCGCGCGGTCGACGGGTCGCCGCGCAGCGCGGCGGCGAGCTCGTAGCCGTTCAGGCCCGGCATGCCGATGTCCAGGATCGCGGCGTCGAACGCCCGCGCGCGGGCCTGCGCGAGCGCGCTGCGCCCGTCGTGCACGACCGTCACCGCCAGGCCCGCCGCCTCCAGCACCGTCTGCAGGCTGGCGGCGAAATCGACGTTGTCGTCGGCCACCAGCACGCGCCGGCCCGCGACGCCCGTTGCCGCCGCGCCCGCGGGTCCAGGCAGCGCCGAGGCGGGCCGCTCGGCCGTCATCGGCAGGCGCACGGTGAAGGTCGCGCCGTGGCCGATGCCGCGGCTGAACACGCCGATCGTGCCGCCGTGCAGCAGCACCAGCTGGCGCGCGAGCGTCAGGCCGATGCCCAGGCCCGTGTTGCCTCGCTCCAGGCTCTTGTCGCCCTGCTCGAACAGCTCGAACACGCGCTCCTGCATCGCGGCGTCGATCCCCACGCCGGTGTCGGCGACGTCGACGATCGCCAAGCGATCCTCGCAGCGCGCCGAGATCTCGATGCGGCCGCCGGGCGGCGTGTAGCGGCAGGCGTTGCCCAGCAGGTTGGCGAACACCTGCTGCAGGCGCGCCGTGTCGCCCACGACCCAGCACGGCGCCTCGGGCACCGCCGACGCGAGCTGCAGCTGGCGGTCGCGCGCGGCCGTCTCGGCCAGTTCCACGGTGGGGCGGATCACGGCGTGCAGGTCGACGATCTCCATGTGCAGCGACAGCTTGCCGGTGGTGATGCGCGACACGTCCAGCAGGTCGTCGATCAGGCGCACGATGTGGCGCAGCTGGCGCTCGAGGATGCTCATCGCCTTGTCGCGCACCGCGGGGGCCGAGTCGGCGCGCCGCATCAGCGCCACGGCGTTGAGCATCGGCGCCAGCGGGTTGCGCAGCTCGTGCGCGAGCGTGGCCAGGAACTCGTCCTTGCGCCGGTCGGCCGCGCGCAGGCCGGCCTCGGCGCGCTCGCGTTCGGCGATCTCCTGGCGCAGCTGCGTCGAGCTCTCGGCCATCTCCGCCAGCATGCGGTTGAACGCGTCGACCAGGCCCTCGATCTCGCGCGTGTCGGCCGACGGCGCGCGCAGCCGCCAGTCGCGCCGCTCGACGACCTCCTGCGCCACCTCGGCCACGCGCGAGATCGGCTGCGTGATGCGCCGCTGCACGCGGCCGAACACCGACAGCGCCAGCCCCAGCGACACGGCCATCACCAGCGCCTGGATGGCGGCGTAGCCGGCGAGCTGGCGCATCACGCCGCTGCGCCCGCGCAGCCACAGCGTGCCCACGCGCTCGCCGTCGTGGAAGATGTCGTACGCGATCTCCACGTCGTTGCCCACGAAGTTGCTGCCCAGGCCCGGCAGCGGGTTGCTCGCGGGCAGGCTCGCGGCCTCGTCCCTGGTCGCGACATAGCGCGCGAACGGCCGGCCGCCCGCCCCGAACACCTCCGCCATGCGCACCCGCGGGTTCTCGGCCAGCGACGCGAGCTGCTGCGTGGCGGCGTCGGGATCGTTGAACACCAGCGACGGCGCGACGGCGCGCGCGAGGATCGCCTGCTGCGTGTGCAGGCTGTCGACCGCCTCGCCGCGGAAATGCTCGAACTCCCAGCCGATCACGAGCGCGGCGTCCAGCAGCAGCGCGGCGGCGGTCGTGAGCAGGGAGGCGCGCGTCAGCCGCGCCCGCAGCGTGCGTTCGGTCACTGCGCGTCCTCCTTCACCTTCCATGCCACGCTCATCAACTGCGAGCTCAGCTTCAGCTCGCACTTGCGCGCGCCGGCCAGCGAGATCGCGAAGCGCAGCCGCCCGTCGACCTGCATGAATTCCACCACCGCCCCGGCATCCAGGCCGTCGGGCAGGTCCGTCACGATCAGCGCGTGGCGCAGCCGCGCCGCCTCGACGAGCGCACGCGCCGACGTCGCCGCCTCGAGCCCGATGAACAGCACGTGCAGCTCGCGCGGCAGGCTGCCGGCGCCCTCGACCGCCCGCGCCTCGACGCCGCGCCCGACCACGAGCCGCCCCTTGGCGATGCGGGCAAGCTCCTCCAGCACGATGGGCGCGCCGGCGACACCCACGACGATGGGCGACGACGCCGTCGCGAAGGCCTGCGGCGACCATTCGACAAAGCCCGGCAGCTTGTGCAGGTAGGCCGCCTCGACCGCCTCCTGCCGCACCGGTGCCTGCGCGCGCGCCGCGAACCAAGTCGATCCCAGCAGGCCGCCCGCGACACGCAACAGCCGGCGACGCGCCGCATCGGGCGGCGCCGCGCCGCAGGGGCCAGGGGTCACCGCGGCGCCCTCTCGGCCGGCGCCGCGGCCGCGCGATCCAGCGCCTCGAGAAGCGCGTGCAGGTCGTACGGCTTGTTGAGCACCTCCACGCCGGTCATCGCCTGCGCCGAATAGCCCGTGGCCACGACCACCGGCGTCGCGGGCCTGTGCGCGTGGCACCAGGCGGCCAGGTCCATGCCGCTCATGCGGCCGGGCATCACCACATCGGTGAACACGGCGTCGAACGCCGCGTCGCCCTGCAGCAGGTCGACGGCGTGGTCGGCGGTGGGCGCGAGCGTCACCGCGTGGCCGGCGGCCTCCAGCGCGGGCACCACCACCGAAGACACGAGCAGGTCGTCCTCCACCATCAGCAGGCGCAGCGGCCGGCCCGACGGCGAGCGCTCCGGCTCGGCCTCGGCCTGGGCGGGCGAATCGACGGTCGGCAGGTGCATCTCCACGGTCGTCCCCTTGCCGGGCGCGCTGCTCAGGCGGATGTCGCCGCCCGACTGCAGCGCGAACCCCCGGACCTGGGCAAGCCCGAGGCCGCTGCCGCGTCCCACCGGCTTGGTGGTGAAGTACGGGTCGGTCGCGCGCGCGAGCGTCGCCTCGTCCATGCCCTGCCCCGTATCGGTCACCGCGATCACGGCGCGGTCGCCGTCGAGGTTGCGCGCGCTGACGGTGACGCGCCCGCCGTCGGGCATCGCGTCGCGCGCGTTGAAGATCAGGTTCAGCAGCGCGAGCTCCAGCTGTGACGGGTCGACGTGCAGGTGGCGCAGCGCGGGGTCGACGTCGGCCGTCAGTTCGATGCCCTGCCCGATCGCCTTCTGGATCAGCTCGCGCGCGTCGAGCAGGAAATCGGCGAAGGCGACAACGGCCAGCTGCTGCGGCCGCGTGCGCCCGAACGCGAGCATCTGCCGCACGAGCTGCGCGGCGCGGTGCGTGGCGCGGATCGCAGCGTCCAGCGTGCGCGGGTGCGGCGGCGCGTCCTTCGTGCGCTCGAACACCTGCAGCGCCGTGCTGATCGTCTGCAGCAGGTTGTTGAAATCGTGCGCCAGGCCGCCGGTCAGGCGCCCGATCGCCTCGTGCTTCTGGCCTTCGAGCAGCTTGGCCTGCGCGTCCTCGGCCTGCTGCACGGCGTCGGCCACGCGCTGCTCCAGCGTGCGCGTCGCCTCGTGCGAATGCAGGCCGGCCTCGTGCAGCACGGCGCTGATGTCGTCGACCTCGCGCACGCCGGTGGCCAGGCGCGGCGGGATGGAGTCGGCGCGCAGCGTGGCCGCCGCGTCGTGCAGCGCGCCCACCGGCCCGCTGATGCGGCGCGATGCGACCACGACCAGCGCGAGCCCGATCGCCAGCAGCGCCGCGGCCGCCGCGACGGCCTGCAGCGTCAGGTTGCGTGCCTTGAGGACCAGGCTGTCCTTGGACGTCGCCACCACCACGTTCCAGCCGTAGCCGCTGGGCCTGCTCAGATAGGTCAGCGAGCTGACGCCGTCCAGCGTGACCGAGTCGAGGAAGCCCTCGAGGCCGGCCTGCGCGCGCCGCTTGATCTCCGGGCCCGCTGATCGCCCCAGCCACTGCGCCGGATTGCGCGTGCGTGCGACCACGAGCTGGTCGTCGTCGATCACCGAGACCAGCGCGCCCTCGGGCGCCGGCTGCTGCGCCAGCAGCGCCTGGATGACCGCCGGCTCGAACGCGACGCCGACGTTGTAGCGCGCCGGCGAGACGGCGTATTCCGCGCGGAACAGCGCCAGCACCGGCCCGCGCGACACGGAGCCCTGCGGCGCGAAGAAGACGTCCGATGCGTCGGTGACGACCATCGGCGCGCCCGACGGCCGCGGCGCCTGCAGGTCGTCCGTCCAGGGCAGGCGCGTGTTGAGCACCTCCTTGGTGGGCGTGACGAGGATCACCCAGCTGTCGGCCTCGCGCGTCGCGGCCAGCGCCTCGTCGTAGAACGAGCGCAGGTCGTTCCGCCGCAGCGACGCCGACGCGCAGAGCGTGCGCGCCATCGTGGCGCGCTTGTCCAGCTCGCGCTCGATCAGCAGGTTCAGCGTGCGGCCGTACTCCTGCACATGGTCGCGGCTGGCCGCCGATTCCTGCAGGTAGATCGAGCGCGCCAGGATGCCGAAGCCCAGTGCCGTCGGCAGCCACACGGCAAGGACCAGCAGCAGCAGCCGGACGCGGATGTTCACGGGATCCTCCTGCGAATGTAAAACGTACACGTCGGCGGCGAATCCATGCCGCACCTCGATCCACGAGCGGCCACTCGCCCCATTCGCGCTGTCGAGTTGGTCGAAGTGGGCGCCAAACAGCAGAAAACGTGCCCGACCACGGGGCCGCCGCGGAACCGGTTCCGCGTCGTCCGCGTGTATCCCCTGCGCGCGGTAGCGCCTCTGCGCGCCGGCCGGATACAGCTGCCGGTATGCTGTCGCCGAGACGGAGACAATGGTGAATCTGCACAGACAGTTCAGGGAGACGTGATGCAGGACGACCATGGCGGTTCGACCCCCAGCCCTTCGGCGGCGCCCGAGCCGTCGGAGGCCGGTCGCGCCCTCGCGTCGCTCGCCACGGGCGAACTGCGCTACCAGCAGCTGTTCGAGTCCAGCCCGCTGCCTCTGTGGGTGTACGACCTGGACACGCTACGCTTCCTGGACGTCAACGAGGTGGCCTGCGCCAAGTACGGCTGGTCGCGCGCCGAGTTCCTGGCGATGACGATCCTGGACATCCGCCCGCCCGAGGACGCCCGCGCCGTGCGCGACTCCGTGCGCGACACGCCCGCCGGCGTCTTCAGCTCCGGCGTCTGGCGCCATCGGCTCAAGAACGGGCGGCAGATCCTCGTGGAAATCACGTCGCACGAGATGCAGTTCATGGGCCGCCACACGCGCTTCGTTTGCCCCATCGACGTGACGCAGCGCGTGCGCACCGAGGCCGTGCTGCGCCGCCGCGAAGCCGCGCTGCGGCGCGCTCAGACAGTCGCGCGGCTGGCGCACGTGCTGATCGCGCCCGACGGCCGGCTGGAGGACCCGTCCGAGAACCTCGCGCACCTCGCGAACCTGGCAGCCGATGACCTGCCCGGCACCGTCGACGACTGGATCCGCCGCCTCGTGCATCCCGACGATCGCGCGCTGGTGCACGCGCGCACGGCCGCGGCGCTCGCGACGGGCGAGCGCGTCGAGGTCGAATACCGCCTGCTGCGATCGGAGGGTGCGCCGATCCAGGTCGCGCAGGTGTTCGACCCGGTCGAACACGCGGTGCAGCCCGACGACCGGCGCTGGCTCAGCACGCTGCAGGACGTCACCGAGCAGAAGCTCGCCGAGGCGCGCCTGGTGCGCCAGGCCGAGGAGCTCGAGGAACGCGTGCGCCAGCGCACGGCGGAGCTGATCGTCACCAACCGCGAGCTCGCCGCGGCCACCGAGCAGGCGCAGCAGGCGTCGATCGCCAAGAGCCGCTTCCTGTCGACCATCAGCCACGAGCTGCGCACGCCGCTCAACGCGATCCTCGGCTTCTCGCAGCTGCTCACGATGAACCCCGAGCGCGCATTCAGCGCCGCGCAGCAGGCCACGTACGGCCAGCACATCGGCAACGCCGGCCAGCACCTGCTGAGCCTGATCAACGAGCTGCTGGACCTCGCCGCCATCGAGGCCGGCAAGACGACGCTCACGATCGAGCCGCTGGATCTGGCCGCCGTGCTCGCCGAGTGCGAGAGCCTGATCGGCCCCATCGCCGCACAGCGCCGCATCGAGGTGCAGGCCTTCGCCGCGGGCGCGTGGCGCGTGCTGGCCGACCGCACGCGCCTGAAGCAGGTGCTGATCAACCTGCTGTCGAACGCGGTCAAGTACAGCCCCGAGCGCGCCCGCGTCGAGCTCGCGTGCGAGCGCTTCGGCGCGCACGTGCGCATCTGCGTGATCGACCACGGCGCCGGCATGACCACCGACCAAGTCGCCGCGCTCTACCAGCCGTTCAACCGCCTCGGCCGCGAGGCGGGCAGCACGGAGGGCACCGGCATCGGCCTGGTCGTCACCAAGGGCCTGGTCGAACTCATGGGCGGGCGCATCGGCGTCGACAGCATGCCGGGCGTCGGCAGCACGTTCTGGATCGAGCTGCCGATGCCGGCCGAACTGCCCGCCGACGCGTCGCCGCCGGCCGACGGCCGCGCCGGATCGAGCGCGTCCGACGCGCATCGCGAGCCCGTCGCGCCCCGCGCGCCTGACACGGCCACCCCGCGCAGGCCGATCACGGTGCTGTGCGTCGACGACGACGCGCTGAGCCTGCATCTGCTCGAGGACGTGCTCGCCACGCGCCCGCAGATCCAGGTTTTGACGGCCCCCAACGGCCGCATCGGCGTGGAACTCGCGCGCCGCCACCTGCCCGACGTCATCGTCATGGACAACAACATGCCCGAGATGACCGGCCGCGAGGCGCGCGCCCTGCTGCGCGCCGACCCGGCCACCGCCAGCATCCCCCTCATCGCCCTCAGCGCGATCCCGGCGGCCCCGGCCGACCCGGCCGCGCGCCGCGAGGGCGTCTTCCGCTTCATCCCCAAGCCGTTCGAGGTGGGACCGGTGCTGGCGGCGATCGACGAGGCGGTGGGCGCCGCCAAGCGTCAGGGCGACGACTGACCCGGACGGCGATCAGCGTGCCTTCGAACGCCGGGGGGCACGGATTGGCGTGACGGTTTCGGCACTTCTGCGGCCTGAGCAAGGGTTTACCCTCAATCGTTCAGCCACCTTGCCGAAGAGACCCTCATGTTCTCTTCCATCCGCCTTCGCCTGATCGGCACCAGCGTCCTGATCGTGATCCTCGCCATCGCGATCGTCAGTTTCATCAGCTACCGCTTCGCACGCGGCTTCCTGCTCGACGACCTCAACGTCGAACTGACCCACATCGTGGGCGCCGAGGCGACGCGCCTGGGCGAGTGGGCCGCGCACGAGAAGCGGGTCGTGGCCGCCATCGGCCCGGCGGCCGCCGCGTCGGACCCGACGGGCGCCCTGACCCAGGCGCATGATGCCGGCGCGCTGGACCTCGCCTACGTCGGCAGCGCCGACAAGCGGATGATCTCGATCCCGTCGCGCGTGCGCCCCGCCGACTACGACCCCACCGCGCGCCCCTGGTACAAGCAGGCGTCGCAGTCCGAGCAGCCGGTGCTCACCGCGCCGTACATCGCGGCGTCGTCCAAGAAGCTGGTCGTGACCTTCGCCTCGGCCGTGCGCGAAGGCGGCGCCGTGACGGCGGTGGCCGGCGCGGACGTCACGGTCGAGGACGTGCTCTCCGGCCTGGCACGCATCCACCCGACGCCCAGCGGCTACGTGTTTCTCCTGGACAAGGACGCTCGCGTCATGGCGCACCCGGACGCGAGCCTGCTGCTGAAGCCGGCCACCGACATCTCCGCCGAGATCACGCCGGCCGTGCTGCAGGAAGCGTCCGCGGCCGGCGCAGCGCCCGCCGCGGTGCACATCGGCGGCGACGGCTTCCTGCTCAAGGCCGCGTCGGTGCCGGGCACGGACTGGATCCTCGTCACCGCGGCCAAGCAGGGCGAGGCGCTCGAGCGGCTCAAGGAACTGCTGGCCGGCATCGCCATCGCGCTGGTCGTCGTGGCCGTCGCGGGCGGCGTGATGGCGACGGTGTCGATCAGCGCGCTGCTGGGCGGTCTGCGCAAGGTGCGCGATGCCATGCTGCAGATCAGCTCCGGCGCCGGCGACCTGACCCAGCGCCTGCCCGTGGCCGGCCGCGACGAGATCGACGAGATCGCCACCGCCTTCAACGCGTTCGTCGGCAAGACCGAGCACGTGATGCGCGAGGTGCGCGACAGCGCCCAGGCCATCGCCATCGCGTCCAACGAGATCGCGGGCGGCGCGCACGACCTGAGCAGCCGCACCGAACAGACCGCCAGCAACCTGCAGCAGACCGCGGCGTCGATGGAGCAGCTGCGCGACCTCGTGCGCGAGAGCACCGAGAACGCCGTCGCCGGCTGCCGCCTCACCGACAGCTCCGCCGCCCTGGCCACGCGCGGCGGCGAGGTGGTGACGCAGGTCATCACCACGATGCGCGGCATCGCGACCAGCTCGTCGCAGATCTCCGAGATCATCACCGTGATCGACGGGATCGCCTTCCAGACCAACCTGCTCGCGCTCAACGCCGCCGTCGAGGCCGCGCGCGCCGGCGAGCACGGCAAGGGCTTTGCCGTCGTCGCCGCCGAGGTGCGCCTGCTCGCCAAGCGCAGCGGCGACGCCGCCCGCGAGATCAAGACGCTGATCACCCGCAGCACCGAGCGCGTCGAGCAAGGCGAACTCCTCGTCGGCGAAGCCGGCGCCGCGATGCAGGAGATCGTCGGCAGCGTCCAGCGCGTGACCGAGGTCGTCGGCGCCATCAGCACCGGCGCCGGCGAACAGAGCCGCGGCATCGGCGAGATCCACGCCGCGGTGGCGCAGGTCGACCAGATGACGCAGCAGAACGCGGCGTTGGTGGAGGAGTCGGCCGCAGCGGCGGAGAGCCTGAAGGATCAGGCGCGCCACTTGGCGGATGTGATCGGGACGTTCCGGATCGGGGCGTGACGAACGCCGGCGCGCAGCGGCCGGGACGGTGTTCCCACTTCGCGCAGCGTCGACCCAGGCAGGGGCCTAGCGTCCGGCCTTGATGCGCTGGGCCGCCCGCAGCACCGACAAGGTCACGACGCCTCCGACCATGACCGATCCGACGATCCACGCCACCGCGCCCGACTGCGACAGGTCTGCCGCCAACGCACTGTCCGGGTCCAGAAATGGGTACCCAAGGCAGGACACGCACCAGGCGACACCCAGGAGGTAGTTCGCCAGTTCAGCCTTGGCCAGCGCTCTCGTACCGCGGCTTTCGGGTGTATCGCGGGAGCGGGCTCCCGCGTCGACCTTCAACGCGTAGAAGGCCGCGTTGAGTGCGGCGAAGCTTGTCACGATGACCGCGGCCAGCAAGATCAGGAACATGTCGTTCGCCATCACCTTTCGGGCAGATCAGGACGCGCGCAACGAAAGCGAATTGAAAAGGTCAGCAGGCGACGCTCCGCGCTGCTGACCCTTCATCGCAGCGGCATGCCGCCACGTCATTCGGACGCTAGCCCGACTTCTTGCACACGCCGGGAATCGGGGGAAGCGGATCATCCAAGGGAATGTCCCAGAACGGAATGTTCACCTTGCGCTTGAGCGGAGGAAAGATCGGGCCGGGGTGCAAGGCATCATACAAAGAACCGCCGGGTGACTGCCCGGTCGCCCTCTCCCAGCCATAGTTGATCATCAAGCCCGTCCCCACCCCACCGGCCCCGGCCAGGCCGACCAGGCCAAAGCCGACACCCACCTCGTGAAGCTGCGCCGCGATCTCGCCGATCAGGATGACTTCCTCCCTGGTCTGCAAGCCGTTCGGGTCGATGGACAACAGCGGGTTCCCGTTCGTGTACGCATAGGTGTTGATGCCGCCTCGCAGCCCGATGGGGTCGCTTTGAATGAAGCGGCCGGTGCTCGCATCGAAGTAGCGATGCCAGTTGTAGTAGAGGCCCGACTCCGAGTCGAAATACTGTCCGGGGAAGAAGACGTTGAGACCGCCGATGTTGTCCAGCGTGACCTTCCTGTCGTAGACCGCATTCGATGCACGCCAGGCGACGGTCGGGCTGGAGGTTCCGGTCACCAGTTCCGGTCGTCCCAGCCAGTCGGTGTGGACGCTTTGAAGCGCGCCGTGATTGACCGAGATCGCGACCAGGCGGTCCGCCATCCACACGTAGTCCACCGTGCGCTGCGCAGACTGCTCGTACAACAGTTGACCCGACGGCGAATAGGTGAAATAGGTCGCGCCCTGGCTCGAGCTCTTGTAGACGCGGCGGTCCAGGGCGTCGTAGCGGTACTGGCCGACCGTCTGGCCGCCCTGGGTAACGACGGCGAGTCGGTCGAATTCGTCGCGCGTATACGTGCGCACGCCATCCGAATAGATGTCGCCGCCCATGTAGGACCACGACGTCACCTTGTTGCTGGTTCCGGCGATCGGATAGGAAATCGTGTTGCCGGCGCGCGTCGTCGACGTGCGATTGCCGTCGCTGTCGATTCCGAAACCTTGCGGATCGGAGGAACGCGTCGTCCCCGTCAGCCGGCTCTGCGCGTTGTACGAGAACGTCTCGTTCAAGTCCGGATACGCCGAGTCGCTGATGCCGCTGATCGTGTTGTCGACGTTGTAGCCAATGGTCTTGGCGAACACGGAGTTGAGGCTGGTCAGGCGACCATCCGTGTCGATGGCCCCGACCATCGACGTGCCATTGCCGAATGCCCAGGCATACGGCGCAGACGCGAACGGCTGGTACACGGCGGAACTCACGGAACCGCCTGCCTGACCGGAAGTGACGCCGGTGAGCTGGCCCGCCGCGTTGTACGCATAGGTGACGCTCAGCCCGTCGGGATACGTGATGCCGGCGAGCTGCCCCGCGTAGTTGTATGCGAACGTGCTCCCGAACCGCACTCCGCCGATGACGTCCCATTCGGAGTTGACATGCCCGTAGCCGTCATAGCCGAAGCTCGACGAACTCGTCGGATTCGAGATGGCCGTCAGTTGCCTCGCGTTCGGCCCGGTACTGTCGTAGGTATACGTTTCCGTGTTGCCGTTGGAGGTCCGGCTGGTCATTCGATCGAGCCCGTCGTAGCCGTAGCCCACCGTCGTGCCATTGGCGCGCGCCTCCTGCGTGACGCGACCGAAGGCGTCCACGGTGTACGTGGTCAGCCCGGTATCGGGACTGCTGCGCTGGGTCACGAAGCCGAAGCCGTTGGTCGTGTAGATCGTCTTCGCGCCTCGGGACGTGGTCACCGAGTTGAGGGTTCCGTTCGGAGCATAGCCATACGTGATCGACGACGAATCGGGCAGCGTCGTGACCCAAGGCCGATTCAGCGAATCATAGGAATTCTGGGTCGTATGCAGGCCGTCGGACATCGACGTCAAGTTGTTGTCGGCATCGTAGCCATAGGAAAACCGCTGGCTGTTGTTGCCCAGCACGTTGAGTTCGCGACCGAGCGAATCAAGCTGGTGGGTCGCACTGACGATGCCGGCGATCGACGAAGTCACCGACGAACCGGAGACCGAAGCCGCGTAGCGATACTGCGAATCGACCAGCGTCGACGCACTGGTGAAAGTCTTGCTTGCAGCCAGGCCCGCCGCGTCGGTCATGGTCGACACGCGACCCGACTGCGCGATCGTGAACAGCCGCGTGGAGCCGTCCGGGCGGGATACGGAGGTCAGGTAGCTGCGTCCGTCATACCCGAAACGGGAGACCGCCGTTCCGTTGGTCAGGTACGCCGTGTCGCTGGCCAGGTTGCCGCGTCCGTCAAAGGTGAACGCATGGCTGATGGCATTGAAGTCGACCACGTAGCCCGCGCGCCCGAGGCCGTCATAGTTCGAGTACGTGGCCGTCGCGCCGGACGCATCCGTGATGCTGGCCAGGTTGCCCGCCGCGTCGTAGGCGTACGTCGTCGTCGCCGCGCCCGTCGGAAGGTTGCGCGTCTCCGTGCGCGTCTGCAGGTTGCCGTTCGACCCCATCGTGTAGCCGTACGAGGTCGAGGCGACTGCACCCGTCGATTGATCCTTCACGCTGACCGATGACAGGAGGCCCGACGGCGTGTAGGCATAGGTGGTGACGCGAGTCACGACGCCTGCGCTGTCGTAGGCCGTGTCGGTCTGCAGGACGTACTGGCCCGTGTTGGTCACCGTCGTCCAGCCGTACACGTTCTTCAGCGCCATGCTGGTGCCGGCCGCTCGCGTCACATCCGACAGCCTGCCGTCCGCCGTGTAGGTGTAGTCGGTCTTGATTCCGCGCCAGTCGAGCGTGTAGTCGACCCAGCCGTTGGCGTCATAGACGGTCGACGCCGACATTGCAGGACAGGTCGACGTCCCTTGATGGGATACCGACGTGAGCTTCAGCCCGCCTTGGACGCTCTGATATCCATACGTCGTCGCGTCGCCGAGTTGATTCGTGACGGTGGTGCTGTTGGTGCCGTACGTGAAGCTGTCGAACGCCTCATGGTCGGGCGTGCCGCTCGTCGCGACCTTGCCGTTGGTGTAGTAGGTCACGGCCAGCACCTGGGCGCTGTCCACCGTGATGGCGTTCAGCCAACTCGGATGCGCGCTGTCGTAGCCATACGTCGTGGTGTGCCCGTCCGGACTCGACACGGACGACAGCATTCCGGCGCCGTTGTACCCGTAGTTCCATACCTGGCCGCGCGGATCGGTCACCTGCGAGACGTGAGTGCCGGACCAGGTGAAGCGAATGACCTGGTTGCCGGAACTCGTGACCGACTGGAGTTGGTAGCCCGAGTACTGGAACGTCAACGCATTCGTCGAGTGACGATCGACGATCGTGGACGCATTGCCCGAAGCGTCGAAGTTGTAGGTGATGTCTCCTGCGGTGATGGAAGTCGCCAGGCCCGGGCCGTTGAAATAGATCGTGCCCATCGACGCCGATCCCGCGACCTTGTAGACGTAGTTGCTCACCCTGGTGTAGATGAAGCTGCCGTCCGGCGTATCGAGTTCGTACGTATGCGGGATGCAGACCGTCTTGGGGAAGTCGCCCGTGGTGTCGTGGTCGCAGCCAAGCGCGTACAGGTGGTAGTCGTAGCTCGACGTCCAGTTGTTGCCGAACATCAGCGCGATCGTTTCGCCGAACGCGTGGTAGTGGCGGGTCAAGCCCACGGCGTAGAGGCCTGCAGGAGAGAAATCGGTCTCGCTCTTGATCTTCTCGCCGGTCGCGATGATCACGGGATGACCCGTTGCAGGATTCGACCCGCAAGGCGTCTGCTGGCTGTTGTTGTTCGAAGGGGGCTTGTCCTTGGGATTCGGCGCCTTCGGGTTGCCGCCGCCGCCGCCTTCGCCACCGTTGGTCTGTCTTCCGCCACCGCTGTTGGAGAAGTCACTCGAGCTCGGCCCCGTGTTCTCACTGACGGGCCGGTCCGCCGTGATCTCCACGGTCTGAGGAGGAGCAACCGGCCCGGCATTTCCCTCCTTGGGAACCTGGTGGTTGACCTCTTCGCCGTCCTGCAGCGCAAAGGCGCTCGGCATGGCGATGACCTGGGCGAAAGTGAACAGCAACGCGAGTCTGCGCATGTCCATGACGACCTCTCTCATGACGTCCGAAGCCACTCAGTGAGAGTGACGCAATCGGCGCGCACTACGCGCCTCCCTGCGCGCATTCGAGCATGGTCGGGCAAACGATTGCCTAGTCGGTTGCTCGACTTGCGCCTTCCCGATGTCGATGCTAGACACCCCAACGGGTATGGGTATCTTGATCTCGTCATCCCGCTCTTGCGCGCGGGCGCACATCGAGCTCTGAGCCTGGACGCCCAAGGTCTCTTCACAGGGTGGATGGCCCGCTCACGACCCGAGCGCCATCGACCGCTCCCTGCATCGAGGCGGGTCGAACGGCGGACAGCCCGAATCCCGCTGATCCGAAAAGCAAAAAACCCCAAGCAGATCAACTGCTTGGGGTTGTTCACTTGGCGGAGAGGGTGGGATTCGAACCCACGGTACCTTGCGGTACGCCTGATTTCGAGTCAGGTACAATCGACCACTCTGCCACCTCTCCTGATTCGGTGCCGCTGGTCAATTGAGCGGAGTCCGTGACTCTAGCACGGAAATTGGTGGTCAGCAAGTTTTGATGCGCGAACGGGATGCTCGCGCGACGAAAAAAAACTCAGAGGCCGAAGCGCAGGAACGTCACGCGCACCTTGCCGTCCACGACGCGGACATCGCGTACCGCGAGCTTGGCGAGGGCCTGGCGGGCGGAGTCGCCGTGCAGCGTGTAGATCGGGTGGCCCTGCAGGGCGCGGCGCAGGGCGTCGGGGCCGCGTTGGCGCACCACTTCCACCATGTCGGGCGAGACGCCGGTCAGCGAGAACTTCTCCACCTGCACGTCGTCCAGGAAGAAGTCGCCCTGGTAGCGCACGTAGCGCAGCACGCCGGAGAACGTGACCTGGCCGGGCATCTGGCGATGGCCGAGGGTCACGAGGATGTCGGCGGACAGGCCGATGCGCGGCGAGCCCTCGGTCAGTGCGACCACCGGCTGGCTGAGCGTCACGCAGGCCACCAGCATCGTGCAGTGCTTCTGCGGGAAGAAGGTGTCGAGGCGGCGCTGCAGCTGCGCCTGGTCGATGTCGATGAACGCCTCCGGCACGAACGCCGTGACCGCCCACCACGCGCCGGCGCCGACGACGGCGACGAGGCCCAGGCCGATCGCGACGCGGCGGCCGTTCATGGAGCGGACGCGTCGGCCGGCGATCGTGCCGGCGCCTCGAGGCGGCGGTTGTACTCGGCGCCGTACTTCACGCCGAGGAAGCGGCACGCGGTGTCGCAGAGCAGGTACAGCAGGCCGAGGTCGGTGCCCGCGCCGTTGTCGATCACCAGGCTGATGAACAGCGCCACGACGGCCATGACGGCGCCGACGCGGTACTCGCTCCGCCGCGCGATGCGCGCGCACACGTAGCCGCCAGCGACCGACGCGAGCGCGCCCAGGCCGCTGCCCATCAGCATCATCCACAGGCTGGGCGGCGCGGCGCGCAGCGCGTCGCTGACCTGGTCGGGCGTCATGCCGGGCGTGGCGACCTGCCCCGCGCGGATCGCCAAGACGACGATGGCCAGCAGCTGCGACGCGCAGAAATCCACGCTCACGCCCGTGAGCACGGCGCGCAGCGCGCTGCCCGGCGGCTCGGCGTGGTTCGAAGGTTGGCGATCGGGCGGCGGGGAACTCGACATGGCGTCGTGGCGACGGAAAACGAAAGAAGGGACGCGGGCGGCGCGCGGGTCAGGGCTGCGGGTCGTCCCAGTGTGCCGCACGTTGGCGGCGCTCCAGGCGCCAGTTCGTAACCTCGAGTCTCACGCCGTCGGGATCCTCGAAGAAGGTCGCGCAGTAGTCGTCCGAGTACTCCGGATAGAACCGCGCCCCGGTGGCAGCGATGCCGGCCGCCTGCAGGTCGCGCGCGACGGCCTGCACGTCCTCGACCGAGTCCACGCGCAGGCAGAAGTGATGCAGCCCCGGCGAATACGGCTCGTGCGCGCGCTGCACGCGCGCGGGGCGCAGCACGAAGCCGAACAGCCGGTTGTAGTACTGCACGTGCGGGTCGCCGCCGAGCGTGAACGCGTTCTTGCGGAAGCCCAGGGCGTCGCGCAGCACGCGGTCGTAGAACGGCTCGGAGCGCGCGAGCTCGGACACGGTGATGTAGATGTGGTCGATCCCGGTGACGTCGGTCAAGGCGTGGCGCTCGGTGAAGGTGTCGACCCCATCGTAGCGTGTCCGCCCGCGGGCCTCGTCATTCGGGGATCACGTCGCCGCGCATGAGCTGCAGCAGTTCACGCGCCAGCGGGACGGTGGCGGCCGCCTGGCCGTCGCTCTCGAGCACGCTGTCGGCCAGCTCGCGCTTGGTCTGGTGCAGCGTGAGGATGCGTTCCTCCAGCGTGCCGGCGTTGACGAGGCGGTAGACGGTGACGGGCCGCTGCTGCCCGATGCGGTGCGCACGGCCGCTGGCCTGGTCCTCCGCGGCCGGGTTCCACCACGGGTCGGCGATGACCACGTAGTCGGCCACGGTCAGGTTCAGGCCGAAGCCGCCGGCCTTCAGGCTGATCAGGAACAGGTCGCCCTGCCCGTCCTGGAACGCCTCGACGCGGCGCGTGCGCTCGGCCGCCGGCGTGCTGCCGTCCAGGTACTGGTAGGCGATGCCGGCGGCGTCCAGCGGCTCGCGGAGCAGGGCCAGGAAGTCGACGAACTGGCTGAAGACAAGCGCCTTGTGGCCGTTGGCGACGAGCTCGGCGGCGAGCTCGGCGAACGCCGTCACCTTCGCGCCGGGGCGCTTGAGCGACGGCGTGACCAGGCGCGGATCGCAGGCCGCGCGGCGCAGGCGCGTGAGGCCGGCCAGGATGTTCAGGTGCGCCTGGCCGGCGGCGTCGCCCGACAGGCTCTTCTCCGCCGCCACCAGCGCCTCGCGCCGCAGCGCCTCGTAGTGCGCCTTCTCGGCGTCGTCGCCCTGCACCTGCAGCACGAGCTCGGTGCGCGGCGGCAGGTCGGCCAGCACCTGGGCCTTGGTGCGGCGCAGGACGAAAGGCGCAATCAGGCGCTTGAGCGTGCGCTGCGCGTTGCGGTCGCCCTGGCGCTCGATCAGGTTGGCGAAGCGCTCGTTGAAGCGCGGCAGCGTGCCCAGCAGCCCCGGGTTGCACGCGCGCATCACCGACCACAGCTCGCCCAGGCGGTTCTCGATCGGCGTGCCCGACATCGCCAGCCGGAAGTGCGCCTGCAGCGCGAACACCGCCTGGCTGCGCTTGGCCGCGGCGTTCTTGATGGCCTGCGCCTCGTCCAGCACCAGCGTGGCCCAGACCTTGTCGGCGAAGGCCTCGCCGTCGATCTGCAGCATCGGGTACGAGACGAGCAGCACGTCGTGCTTGCCCATCTCGGCGATCGCCTGCGAGCGGTCGGCGATGCTGCCCTGTTCCGCGTAGACGTGCACGCGCAGCGACGGCGCGAAGCGCAGCGCCTCCGAGCGCCAGTTGCCGATCAGCGACGTCGGCACGACGACGAGCGCCGGCCCGCTCGCGGCGCGCGCGAGCAGCACCGCGAGCGCCTGCAGCGTCTTGCCCAGGCCCATGTCGTCGGCCAGGCAAGCGCCCAGGCCGGCCGACGCGAGCCGCATCGCCCACTCGAAGCCTTCTTCCTGGTACGGGCGCAGCGCGGCCTGCAGCGTCGACGGCAGCGCCGGCACCACGCGGCGCGCCTCGTCGAGCGCCATCAGCCGCGCCGCATACGCCGCGTCGTGCTCGACGCGCGCGCCCTGCATCGCCTCGCGCAGCCACGGCGCGGCGATCGCCGGGGCGCGCACCTCGTCGGGGTTGTTGGCGCGCGCGGTCTGCTTCTCGACGACGGCGGCGATGTCGGCCACGCGCTCGCGCAGCTCCTGCGTCAACGCGAGGAAGCGGCCATCGCCCAGCGGCAGGAAGCGGCTCTTGCCCTCGCTCGCGAAGGTGATCAGCTGCTGCAGGCCGACGACGAGTTCCTCGTCGACCGTCAGCTTGCCATCGAGCGCCAGCCAGTCCTCGTGCGTGCGCACCTTGAGCGTGAGCTGGTTCAGCGCGCCCGGGTCGACGCGCACCGGCCGGCCCTGTGGCCAGTCCAGCGCCAGGATGGACGTGTGCGGCTGCAAGCGCTCGAGCAGCGCCAGCGCGTCGTCGGCCGCGTCCAGCAGCCATTCGCAGGGCGCGTCCAGCGGCAGCGGCGGTAGCATCGGGCAGGCGTCGAGCACCGACTCCAGATGCTCGCGCTCGCGCTTGAGGTCGCGCTGCACGCCCACGCTCTCGCCCTTGAACGTGGCGACGACGCGCGCCCGCCCCCGGCCCGGGATCAGGCGCGGGCCGACCGCGGCGTAGTCGGCGCCGAACGGCGTGGCGACCAGCCGCAGCTGCAGGCCGTCGCCGACGGGCTGCAGCTCCGCGCGCAGCCGCGACTCGGCCTGAACCTCGCGCGCGGCCTGCGCGGCCCCGGCGTCGTCGGCGTGGATGCGGAAGTGGCTGCCCAGGCCCGTGAGCACCTCCTGCAGCTGCGCGGCACCCTGGCGCGGGATGTCCAGGCCGGTCGGGCCCAGCAGCTGCGCCACGCGCTTCTGCGAGGCCGTCAGCCGGATCACCTTCGCGCGCTGCGCGCCGTCGGGCCAGATCGAGACGAGGCGCAGCGCGTCGAGCTCCTTGCTCTGCGCGTCGCTGCCGGCCCAGCGCGGCGTGGCGGCGTCGGCCGTCACGCGCAGCGCGGGCTGCAGGCGCACGCGCAGGCGCTCGCCTTCATCGAGCACCTCCAACTCGGGGCCGGCCTCCACCAGATCGACGAACTGCTCGGGCGCCTCGGCGAATGCCACGTGCGGATGGCCGAACAGCGCGCCCACCGCCTGCGCGAGATCGAAGCGCAGCGTGCGGCCGAAGCTCTCCTGGCGGATCGTGCGGACGATCGCCGCATCGGCCGGCGTCAGCGACGTCGCGCCGCGCTGCAGCCGGCTCAGCGGCACCTCCTTCAACTGGCCCCAGCCGCGCGCGCCGCGCTTCTGCTCGTGCGGCACGAGGCCGCGGATCGCGCCGTGCTCGCCGGTCTCGATGACCCAGACGACGCGGGTGTCGGGCGTCGCTGGCGCGCCGGGCGACGCCGCCGCGGCCGCGGGTTCGCCGAGCGCACGCAGCGCCGCCAGCGCCACCTGCCAGCGCTCCTGGCCCGCGGGCACGAAGAACCACGACGGCGCGGGCTCGCCGCCCAGCACGCGCAGCGCGGCGCCCAGCTGCTCGGCCAGGCCGTCGAAGCCGGCGGACTCGTAGGCGTCCTTGAGCTTCTGCGCCGAATCGGCCTCGCCCGGCGGCAGGCCCTCGGCGAGCGAGCCGTCCTTGAGCCACGCGCGCATCAGCCAGCGGTTGTGATCCAGCGGCGAGACGACGCGCGACGCGCTGCGATAGCCCCACTGGCTGCCATAGGGCAGGAAAGGCTTCATGTCGCGCGGCGCGGCGCCCAGGCGCATCTGGATCGCGACGGCGATCGAGCCCAGCGGGTGGTCGTGCACCGGCTCGCGCTTGCCGCCCTCGGCCAGGCAGAACTTCAGCGCCTTGTCCAGGTGTGTCGGCGACTGCTGCGCGAGCAGCGCCAGCACGTTGGGCAAGGCCACCACCGGTGGCACGAGCCCGCGCCGCTTGCCCGTGAGCTTGCGCAGCACGACGAGCGCAGCGTCGAACTCGGGCTCGGCGTCCGACCAGCGCCCCTGCGTCGCCAGCGCCGCGGCGCCGATCGCCTGCGCCAGCGCGCGCCGGCCCGCATCGGACGACGGCGCCGCCGTCACGGGACGCGGTGCCGCGGCGATGCCGTGCGACGCGCGCATCGCGTCCAGCAGGTCGCCGTCGGCCGGCGCGTCGATGGCCGGGCCCAGCAGCGCGCCGAACGAACGCGCCCAGTCGGGCCCGCGGCGCTCCGCGCCGTCGGCCAGCAGGCGGTCGAACGCGAACGACCAGCGCAGCCCGTGGGCGTGCGGCGTGGCCGCGTCGTCCACGAGCCGCCGCGCCCGCGCGCGCACGAACGAGGCGTCCAGGCCGATGCCCGTCTGCAGCGTGGCGCCCAGGCGATCCAGCGCGCCGGCGAGCAGGTCGGCCTGCATCGCCGGGTGCAGGCGCTCGAACAGCGGCTCGGCGATGCAGTCGGCGATCGCGGCGTCCAGCAGCGCGGGGATGTCGTGCAGGCCGGGCGGCAGGCGATCGAGCAGCTGCGCGACGTCGACCGGCGCGGCGCCGCACATCGCGTCCAGCCGCACGCGGGCGATGGCGGCGGCCAGCGTCGGGAAGCGGCCGTGCGACTGGCGCGCAAGGCCGGCGGCGTCGTACGCGTCGGCGTGCGCCAGCGCCTGCTGCAGGCCGGCCTGCGGCGCGCGCGCCAGCAGCTCGGCATACACCGTGGGGTACACGCTCAGCGGCAGTGTCCAGAAGCCGGGGCGGCGCTCGTCCTCGTTGGCCAGGCCCGCCTTCTGCAGGCGCGCCAGCGCATGGCGCACCAGTTCCTGCGACGGTGCCACGGCGCCGGGCGTGCGCAGCGCGGGCACGGCCAGCGCATCGCCGACCCACCCGCGCGAGCGCGCCACCGCGCCGAGCGCGAGCGCGGCGAGCGCGTCACGCGCGGGCGCATCGAGCGACGCGAGGGGATCGTCCTGCGGGAGGGCGGCCATCAGGCGCGCGGCGCCAGGCTCAGCCGCGCTGGCGCGCCCAGAGCTGGAGCACCACGTCGGCGGCGGCGCGGCTCAGGTGGTCGCGCACGTGCGGGTCATCCAGGTTCGCGGCGTCCTCGTCCTCATCGTCGGTGACCTCGATCTCGCCGGCCAGCATCGCGATGGTCGCGAGGCCGGAGCCGACTTCCGGGTCTTCCTGCAGCGGCACCCAGGCGTCGGGCGCGAGGTCGATGGCGGCCAGGAAACCCATGCACCAGTCGGTGGCGTCGGCCAGCTCTTCGCCGTGCGTGCCGGGCACCTCGGCCACGTTGAAGATGGGCTCCCACGCGTCCGGCGGGCCGGACAGCGCCTCCTGGATCGCTCGCAGGTGGCGCAGCACCAGCACCGTAGAACGCTTGCGCTGCTGGTTGCTGCGGAACGGCGCCGGCGCTGTCTCGCCGTCGCCGCCCCAGATCGCGGGCAGCCAGTCGCCGGTCTTCATCGAGGACAACGGCACCGGCCCGACGAGCAGCGCGGTGAGGTAGCCGTCCATGCCATCCAGCGTCATCGCGCCGTCGGAGGGCAGGCTCGCGAGCAGCTCGTCCAGGCTCGCGAGCTCGTCCTCGGTCAGCGGCGTGACGGCCGACTTCGGGTCGTATGAAGGGTAGTCCATCGCGCGCTCGCTCAGGGCTTGAGGACGGCCACGCCGCCCATGTAGGGACGCAGCACCTCGGGGATCGTCACCGAGCCGTCGGCCTGCTGGTAGTTCTCCAGCACCGCCACCAGCGTGCGGCCCACGGCCAGGCCCGAGCCGTTGAGCGTGTGCACGAGCTCGGGCTTGCCGGCCGCGTTGCGGAAGCGCGCCTGCATGCGGCGCGCCTGGAACGCGCCCATGTTCGAGCACGAGCTGATCTCGCGGTACGTGTCCTGCGCGGGCAGCCACACCTCGAGGTCGTACGTCTTGGTCGAGCCGAAGCCCATGTCGCCGGCGCACAGCAGCATCACGCGGTACGGCAGGCCCAGCTTCTGCAGGATGGCCTCGGCGTGCCTGGTCATGTCCTCGAGCGCCTGCATGCTCTGCTCGGGGTGCGCGATCTGCACCATCTCCACCTTGTCGAACTGGTGCTGGCGGATGAAGCCGCGCGTGTCGCGGCCGGCCGAGCCCGCCTCCGAGCGGAAGCACGGGCTGTGCGCCGTCATCTTCACGGGCAGGTCTTCCGCCTTCAGGATCTCGCCGCGCACGGTGTTCGTGAGCGAGATCTCCGAGGTCGAGATCAGGTACTGCTCGGGCTGGCCCTCGTCCCCGCCGCGCAGCACCCAGAACATGTCTTCCTTGAATTTCGGAAGCTGGCCGGTGCCCTCGAGCACCTCGCGGTTGACGATGTAGGGCGTGTACAGCTCGGTGTAGCCATGCTCGCCGGTCTGCACGTCCAGCATGAACTGGGCGAGCGCGCGGTGCAGGCGCGCGATGCCGCCGCGCAGAACGGTGAAGCGCGAGCCCGAGAGCTTGGCGCCGGTCTCGGGGTCCAGGCCCAGCGGAGCGCCGACGTCCACGTGATCCTTCACCGCGAAGTCGAAGGTGCCCGGCGTGCCCCAGCGGCGCACTTCCACGTTGCCCGTCTCGTCGGCGCCGAGGGGCACCGACTCGTCGGGCAGGTTGGGCAGGCCCATCAGCATCGTGTTGAGCTCGCCCTGCAGCGCTTCCAGGCGCTCGGCGCTGGCCTTGAGTTCGTCACCGATGCCGGCCACTTCCGCCATCACGGGCGCGGTGTCCTCGCCCTTGCCCTTGAGCATGCCGATCTGCTTGGACAGGCTGTTGCGGCGGGCCTGCAGGTCTTCGGTCCTCGTCTGCAGCGACTTGCGCTCGTTCTCGAGCGCCGTGTAGCCGGCGACGTCCAGGTACGGCTGCGGATTCTTGCGCTTTTCCAGGCCGGCGATGACTGCGGGCAGGTCGCGGCGCAGCAGGTTGATGTCGAGCATTTCGGGGATTGTCCTGGTTCGTGAATACGAGTGCTGCGGCAAGCGTCAGTGCCATGCGGCCCCGGCGCTGCCGCTCGGGCTTCCCAAGGGAAAGCTCAAGGGAGCGCCGGAGCCGGCTTCGCCGGGCCGGTCGCGGAGCGCCCCCTCGGGGGGCAGCGAACGGGGTGAGCGTGGGGGCTCATCTTCTCGCCCGCACCTCGGCCATGCTGCGATCGCCCAGGCCCATCGGCAGCGGGAACTCGACCGTCTCCTTGACGCCGTCGATGTTGCGCACGCTGACCGCGCCCAGCTGCTTGAGGCGGTCGATGACAGCCTGCACCAGCACGTCGGGCGCCGACGCGCCGGCGGTCAGGCCCACGCGGGCGCGGCCGTCGAACCACTCAGGGCGCAGGTCCTGCGCGCCGTCGACCATGAAGGCCGGCGTGCCGAGACGCTCGGCCAGCTCGCGCAGGCGGTTGCTGTTGGAGCTGGTGGGGCTGCCCACCACGATCACGATGTCGACCTTGGGCGCCATGAACTTCACCGCGTCCTGGCGGTTCTGCGTGGCGTAGCAGATGTCCTGCTTCTTGGGCTCGCGGATCAGCGGGAAACGCGCCTTGACGGCCTCCAGGATCTCGCGCGCGTCGTCCACCGACAGCGTGGTCTGCGTGACGACGGCGAGCTTGCTCGGATCGTTCGGATGCACGTTCGCGACGTCGGGCACGTCCTCGACGAGGTAGATGCCGTCGCTCAGCTGGCCCATCGTGCCCTCGACCTCGGGGTGCCCCTTGTGGCCGATCATGATGAACTCGTAGCCCTCGCGCGCGAGCTTGGACACCTCGACGTGCACCTTGGTCACCAGCGGGCAGGTGGCGTCGAACACCGAGAAGCCGCGCTGCGCGGCCTCCTCGCGCACGGCCTTGCTCACGCCGTGGGCCGAGAACACGAGCGTGGCGCCGGGCGGCACGTCGGCGAGATCCTCGATGAAGATCGCGCCCTTGTTCTTCAGGTCGTTGACGACGAAGGTGTTGTGCACGATCTCGTGGCGCACGTAGATCGGGCGCCCGAACTTCTCGAGCGCGCGCTCGACGATCTCGATTGCGCGGTCGACACCCGCGCAGAAGCCGCGCGGCTGCGCCAGCAGCACTTCCTCGACGAACCTGCCGCCCTCGTCCACGGTGACCACCTGGATGTCAGTCATTGGAATTTCCTCCGCCCGCGGCTGCGGTGCGAGCGCCTTCGGGCGGCCGTGCGTCGCTCATCACATCACCCCGATCAGCTGCGCTTCGAACGTCACCGGCTGGCCGGCCAGCGGGTGGTTGAAGTCGAACAGCAGCCAGTCGTCGCCGGCCTCGCGCACGACGCCCGCGAACTTGCCCGCGCCGTCGGGCGTGGGGAACTCGACGACGTCGCCGACGCGGTACTCCTCGTCCGGGTCGCCGTGCTGCGCGAGCAGGCTGCGCTTGACCCGCTGCAGCATGTCCGGGTTGCGCTCGCCGTACGCGGCGCCGGCTTCCAGGTGCCAGGTCATGCGCGCGCCCTCCTCCATGCCGACCAGGCAGGCCTCGATCGCCGGGGCGAGCTGGCCCTGGCCCAGCGACAGCGTGGCGGGCTTGTCGGCGAACGTGCTGACGACCTCGGCGCCGTCGGGGCCGCTGAGGCGGTAGTGCAGCGTCAGGAACGAGTCGGGCTGGACGATGTTCACGGGAAATCAGGCAGTTGGACGGGCACGGCCCGCCGGGGTGGGCGCGACACTGGAGCGGTCGGCGCGCAGAAAGGTTGCGCGACGGCGCTTCCCCAGGACGAAACTCCGATTTTACCTGTCAGCCCAGCCGCCATGTCGATCAAGGAAATGCCCCGCGCCACCCGGCCGCGTGAGAAGCTGCTGGCCCACGGCGCCCAGGCGCTGGCCGACGTCGAGCTGCTGGCCCTGCTGCTGCGCACCGGCCAGGGCGGCGTCGGGGTGCTGCAGCGGGCCGAGCGCCTGCTCGAGCGCTTCGACGGCCTGGCCGGCCTGCTGCACGCCACGCCTGCCGAGCTGGAGCGCGCCGGCGGCGTCGGCCCGGCCCAGCGCGCCGAACTGGCCGCGGTGCGCGAGATCGCCCGCCGCGCGCTCGCCCAGCAGCTGAAGGAGGCGCCGGTGTTCGACTCGCCGCAGAGGGTCAAGGACTTCGTCGCGCTGCGCCTGGGCGCGCTCGCGCACGAGGTGTTCGGCGTGCTGTTCCTCGACTCGCAGCACCGCCTGATCGAGATGCAGGAGCTGTTCCGCGGCACGCTCGCGCAGACCAGCGTCTACCCGCGCGAGGTGCTGCGCCAGGCGCTGCTGCTCAACGCCGGCGCCGCGATCCTCGTGCACAACCACCCGTCCGGCGTGGCCGAACCCTCGCGCGCCGACGAGGTGCTGACGCAGTCGCTGGCGTCGGCGCTGCGGGTGATCGACGTGCGGGTACTCGACCACCTGGTCGTCGGGGCCGGCACCGTGGTCAGCTTCGCGGAGCGGGGGCTGATGTAGCCGGGGGCGCCGCCCCGTCATCCGCCGGCGCGCGACGCCTGCAGGTCGAACCCGCCCTCGCCGCTGACCCAGGTGTCCTTGTCGCGGATCACGGCCTGCGGCGGCAGCTGGGCGGTCGCCGTGCCCGTGCCCTCCACCTTGCGCACGGCCGTGCCCACGGCGACGAACTCGATCAGGCCGGCGCCCAGCTCGACGATGTATGTCTTGACGCCCACGACCTCGTCGGCGCCGATCTGCGCGGCCTCGCGCTCGATGCGCTCGAACACGTGCTCGCGGGCGTCGTAGACCATCGTCGTGAGGTCGCTGATCTCGCCCTTGACGAAGCCCTTGAACATCGCCTTGAGGCCGCCGATGGCGCCCAGCGAGTAGACCGAGGTCGACATCACCAGCTTGGCCGGCGCGTAGCCGAGCGCGCTGAGGCTCCACAGCTCCTCGCCGGTGAGGTCGCTGGTGACCGGATGGCCGGCGTGCCCGGCCAGCGCCGGGTGCACGACCGCGGTGCCGGCCATGAACATCTCGTGCGCGCCGTTGAAGCGTTCGACCTTCGTGCGGATACCCACCACCGCATTGGCGCCGGCGCGCCTGGCCTCCTCCACCACGCGCTGCAGCGCCAGGTGGCGCGTGGCATTGAAGATGTCGCTGAACTCCTTGATCTCGCCGCGCACCATCGTCTTCAGGCCGCCGACGATGCCGCCCACTGCGCCCATCGAGTACGCGATGTTGCCGAACACGTAGCGCAGCGGCTTGTAGCCGGCGTCCATGTGGCAGTAGAGCTCCTGCGCGTCGCCGGCGCTGGTGAAGAACTCGTCGACGCCGGCCTGGCGCACGCTGGAGCCCACGAACAGGTACTCGGTGTTGCCCGCGAGGTTGCGCAGTTCCGACGTCACCCCCACCGCGCCGTGCGCGCTGCCCTGCCTGACCTCGGCCACCATGCGGTCGTACGCGGACTGCCGGCCCTCATGGATGATCTCGGTGATCTCGGGGATCTCGCCGCCGATGATGCCGCGCACGCCCGAGGTCAGCCCGCCGAGGAAGCCCATCGAGCGCACGCTGTTGCCGACGACGATGCCCACCGGCTCGAATCCCTTGAGGTGCATGCAGTAGATCTCGTTGCCGGACAGGCCGGAGATCCGCGGTTTGGTGCGCATGGGAAAGTCCTCTCCTCGGGTGACTGGACGGGAACCATCTTGCCCCATCGGAATCCATTCGCCATCGCGGGCATCGCCCAGTCGACGAAAATGGTCGACGAAATCAGCCCGGCGCGGATGGCCGGGCCCGGAGGGACAACGTCTTGAAGATGCGCAGCTTGCAGGATCTGGGCGCCATGCGCGACACGCTCGCGCGCACGCAGCGCGAGGCGGTCGAGGCCGCGCGCAAGGCCGCCGAGGAAGCGGCGCGGCTCGACCGCGAGCGGCGCCAGTTCGAACTCGCCGTGGGCGCGGTCAAGCCCGTCAAGGCCGCCGCGCGCGCCGACCTGGGCCGCACGCCGCCACCCGCGCTGCCGCGCCAGAAGGAACTCGACGAGGCGCGCGCGCTGGCCGAGGCGATGTCCGACGAGGTCGACGTCGAATCGCTGCTGCTGACCGACGACGGCCTGGGCTTTCGCCGGCCGGGCGTGTCGCTGGACGTGCTCGCGCAGCTGCGCAAGGGCAAGTGGGCCATCCAGGACCAGCTCGACCTGCACGGCATGCGTCGCGACGAGGCGCGCGAGGCCGTCGGCGCGTTCATCCGCAATGCCGGCCAGCGCGGGCTGCGCTGCCTGCGCGTCGTGCACGGCAAGGGCCACGGCTCGCCGGGGCGCGAGCCGGTGCTCAAGTCCAAGGTGCACAGGTGGCTCGCGCAGCGCCAGGAGGTCATCGCGTTCGCGCAGGCCACCGGGCCGCAGGGCGGCGCGGGCGCGCTGATCGTGCTGCTGGAGTCCTGATGACGACGGCGGTGGTGTCGTGCGGCGCGGTGATCGTCAACGGTCGCGGCGAGATCTTCGTCTGCCACACCACCGGCACCGCGCGCTGGGATCTTCCGAAAGGCATCGCCGACCCCGGCGAAGACCCGCGCGCCGCCGCCGTCCGCGAGGCCCGGGAGGAAGCCGGCCTGCGCCTGCCCGCCGACACGCTGGCCGACCTCGGCGAGTTCGCCTACCTGCCCGCCAAGCGCCTGCACCTGTTCGGCCTGCGCGTGGCCGCCGACGGCATCGACATCGCGCGCTGCGCGTGCCGCAGCTTCTTCCCGCACCACGTCACGGGCCGGCCCACGCCCGAGGCCGACGCCTGGGCGTGGAAGCCGCTCGGCGACCTCGCGTCGTGGTGCGGCAAGAACATGACCAAGGTGCTGCAGTCGCTCGATCGCGGCCTGATCGACTCGCTCCCCGCGGTCGATCGAATCGAGGTCGACGCGGCGCCGATCACTCGCCCTTGAACGGCTTGCTGACGAAGCGCGAGTCCGCCAGGCCGAAGCGCCACGGGGCGTCCACGCCCTTGCTGATGCCGATGCGCGGCCCGATCGCGACTTCGACGGCTTGGCCGGGCGCGGCCACGAAGAACGGCGGGCGGTCCAGCGGCAGGCCGTAGTGCGCCAGCGTGATGCCCAACGCCTGGCCCACGCGCCCCGGGCCCGAGCACAGCAGGCGCGGATCGGTGATGCCGCCGCGGCGCAGCGTCATCTGCTCGAGCCCCGCGCGCGGCTCGATCGCGCGGATCAGTACGCCCGCGCCGTGCCCCGGCTCGCGGCACGTGAAGTTCAGGCACCAGTGCAGGCCGTACGAGCGGTAGACGTACGCGTGGCCCGACGGCCCGAACATCGCCGCGTTGCGCGCGGTGGGCCCGCGGTGCGTGTGCGCGGCCGGGTCGGACTGGTCGTAGGCCTCGGTCTCGACGATCACGCCGCCCACGCCGTCCACCAGCAGCGTGGCGCCGATCAGGGCGCGGGCGACGACCTCCGCGGGCGCGTCGAAGTCGATCGTGGACGGCTTGCGGCGCGCCATCAGCGCTGCTTCGCGAGGAGTTCGAGCGTGGCCGGATCCGGCTGGCCCGCGCAGTATTGACGCAGCGCGCGGTCGAACACGCTGGCGCCGCCGGCCACCTCGGCGAACAGCGTGAGGCAGGAGCGCAGCTTCATGTCGTCGGGCGAGCCGAAGATCTCGTGCGCGGTGCGGCCGCGCACGCCCAGCGCGAGCTCGACGCACTCGCGCAGCCGCGGCCCCAGCACCGGGTGCGCGAGGTAGGCCGCGGCCTCGTCGCGCGACGCGATGCCGAACTGCCACGCCATCTGGCTGTGGCCCAGGCCGCGCAGCTGCGGGAACACGAACCACATCCAGTGCGTGCGCTTGCGGCCGGCGCGCAGCTCGGCCATCGCGTCGGCGATGCGCGGTTCCTGCGCATCCACGAAGCGTTGAAGATCGTTCTCGTCGCTCATTCCGGCGTCTCCTCGATGAACGCCCGCAGGCGCTCGAGGGCATCTTCCCACTGCCTGGATATCCGATCGAGCTGCACGTGCACCTCCTGCAACTGTCGAGGTCGCAGCCGCCAGACGTGCTCGCGGCCGCGTCGCTCGCCGGCCACGAAACCGGCCTCCTCCAGCACGCGCAGGTGCTTACATGCGGGTCTCCCTGCGATGGGCCTGCTGTATGCGGGTCAGGCCAATCATGCGACCGTTCGGTTGCATGTCCACACCGGCAGGTCCAGTGCAGTCGACCCGGAAGACCGCCGAAGTGCACGGGCGGCGGGGCGTGCCCATAATCCGCGGCATGCCGCACACCCCCGCCCTCGCCCGCCTCGCCGTGGCCGTCGCCATCGGCCTGTCTCCCACCGCCTTCGCCGCCGAGTCGCCCGACGCGACGCTGGGCGCCATCGCCGACGCGGTCGACCCGCATGCGCTGCACGCCACCATCGAGAAGCTGGTGGGCTTCGGCACGCGCCACACGCTGTCCGACACCCGGTCCGAGACGCGCGGCATCGGCGCCGCGCGGCGCTGGACGAAGGCGCGCTTCGAGGCGATCTCGAAGGACTGCGGCGGCTGCCTGGAGATCGTGACGCCGTCGGAACACGTGACCGGCAAGCGCGCGCCGGACGGCGTGGACATCGTCGACGTCGTCGCGATCCAGCGCGGCACGTCCGACCCCGACCGCGTGGTCGCGATCACCGGCCACATCGACTCGCGCGTCACCGACGTGATGGACGCGACGCACGACGCCCCCGGCGCCGACGACGACGGCTCCGGCACCGCGGCGGTCCTCGAGTCGGCGCGCGTCCTGTCCAGGCACAGGTTCGCCGCCACCATCGTGTACGGCGTGCTCTCCGGCGAGGAACAGGGCCTGTACGGCGGCACGGTGCTGGCGAACTACGCGAAGGCCAAGGGCTGGAAGGTGGAGGCCGACCTCAACAACGACATCGTCGGCAACAGCCACGGCCAGGACGGCGTCAACGACAACGGCGTGATCCGCGTGTTCTCCGAAGGCACCAAGGCCGTCGAGACGCCCGAGCAGGCCGGCAAGCGGCGCTACAACGGCGGCGAGCTGGACTCGCCCTCGCGCAACCTGGCGCGCTTCGTGGCGGGGCTGGCCGAGCGCCACCTCGTGAACTTCCGCGTCAACATGGTCTACCGCACCGACCGCTACGGCCGCGGCGGCGACCAGGTGCCCTTCCTCGAGGCGGGCTTTCCCGCGCTGCGCTTCACCGAGCCGCACGAGGACTACCGCAACGAGCACCAGGACCTGCGCAGCGAGAACGGGGTGCGCTTCGGCGACACGATCGACCGCGTCGACTTCGACTACCTGGCGCAGGTGACGCGCCTGAACGCGATCACGCTGGCCGCGATGGCCAACGCGCCAGCGCCGGTCAAGGGCGTGGCGATCGGGGGCGCCGTCACCACCGACACCGTCATGACATGGACGCCGCAGCCCGGCGTGGCGGCCTACCGCGTGTGGTGGCGCGACACGACGGCCCCGCAGTGGCAGCGCAGCCGCACCTACCCGGCGAGCGTCGACCCGGGCCGCGCCGTGCTGAAGAACATCGACCTCGACGACTTCTTCTTCGGCGTGTCGGCGATCTCGGCCGACGGCTGGGAGTCGCCCGTGAGCTTCCCGGGCGACGCGGGCAGCTTCTGAACTTTCAGCGCGGTGCCTTGCGCGGCGTGCGCAGCGTGATGGACCAGCGCAGCTCGTCGACCGGCGCCACGCTGTGCTGCCAGGCCCAGCGCGCCGGGCCGCGCAGTGCATAGATCGAGCGCGGCGCCGCGCGCAGCTTGACGACGTCGGCGCGCTTCGGATCCTTGGGCGGATACGGGCGGAGGCGCAGCACGGCCGTCGATCCGAGCGACACGCCGAACACGTCCTCGTGATCGGGCACGTCGCGGTGCCAGCCCAGCGGCGTGCCGGGCGCGTATTCGGCGACGAGCACGTGGCGCAGTGCGTCCGGCTCGACGCCCGCCCAGCGCGCCACCCGCGCGCGCAGCGGCTTCAATTCCTCGACCAGCGGCTGAGCCGGCAGCAGCTTGTTGGCGTCGTAGTCGTAGCTGCCGCCGAAGCTCGTCACGCGGCGGCGCGCCGTGTACGCCTTGTACTTCGCGGCGTGCAGCGGCAGCGTGCGGACCAGCGCGATGAGCGCCTGCTCCTCGTCGCGCGAGAGGAAATCGGGTTCGTACGCGAGGCCCTCGGGAAGGCCGGTCGGCAGCGGCTCGGGCAGGTCGTCGAAAAGGGACGGCTGGTTCAGACGACGCCCTCGATCATGCGCGCCGCGATCGCGCGGTGGAACGGCAGGATGGCGGCCAGGTACGCGCGGCCCCACGCGTTGTGGCAGCGCACCAGCGTCGACACGACCGCGAAGCCGCCGGCCACGGCGACGACGATGCGGAAGTCGAGGTGGCGGTCGTCGAAGCCCATCACCACTTCGCCGGGCGTCTCCAGCAGCACGGGAAAGCCGCGCGCGGACGCCGGCCTCAGCCGCACGAGGCGACCCAGGCCGTTGCGCAGCTTCATCAGCGCACGAACCCACAGCGGCCCGCGCGCGAACGCGAGGCGCGTGGCCGCGATGGCATCGACGCCGTAGGGCGCGGGCACCTTGTAGGCATCGGCGAACTGGTGGCCGGGCAGCAGGCGCTCGGCGTGGGTGCAGGGGGCGGTCGGAATCGCGGTGGCTCGCGGGGGCATGCGATCACTGTAGTCCTGTCGGGTTGCGAACGTCTGACCCGCCTGGTTCACCCGGGCGGGAGCGTGGATTGCTCGGCCGCGTCTTTGCGTCTTCCGTTTTCCCGCCATGAACGTACACGTCTACGACGACTGGCTCGCCCCGCTCGCCTCGGCGCTCGGCGCCGCCCTCGTCGGCATCCTCGTCTACGTCGTGCTGCGGCCCATCGTGCGCCGCATCGCGCGCCACGCGCCGGTGGCCAATGCCGTCGTGCAGCAGATCGACCGGCCGGTGCGCTGGCTGATCCCGCTGATCGCGGTGCAGGTCGCGCTGGAGGGCGCGCCGGACAACCTGCCGCACGTCGACGGCGTGCGCCAGCTCGTCACCGTGCTGCTGATCGCCGCGTTCACCGCCACCGCGATGGCCGCGGTGCGCGGCGTGGCCGACGCCGTCGCGCTGCTGCACCCGCAGGACGTGGCCGACAACCTGCAGGCGCGCCGCGTCCTCACGCAGACGCGCGTCCTCGCGCGCATCGCGATGGGCATCGCGCTGTTCGCGGGCATGGCCTTCATCCTGATGACGTTCCCGCGGGCGCGCCAGTTCGGCACCAGCCTGCTCGCGTCGGCGGGGCTGTCGGCGCTGGTGATCGGCCTGGCCGCGCGCTCGGTGTTCGGCAACCTGCTGGCGGGCCTGCAGATCGCGCTGTCGCAGCCGATCCGCATCGACGACGTGCTGATCGTGCAGGGCGAGTGGGGCCGCGTCGAGGAGATCACCAGCACCTACGTCGTGCTCAAGATCTGGGACGAGCGCCGCCTCGTCGTGCCGCTGCAGTGGTTCATCGACAACCCGTTCCAGAACTGGACGCGCACCACCTCGCAGATCATCGGCAGCGTGTTCTTCTGGGTCGACTACTGCACCGACCTCGCGCCGCTGCGGGCCGAGGCCACGCGCCTGGCGCAGGGCTCCAAGGACTACGACGGCCGCGTATGCCTGCTGCAGGTCGTGGACACCAGCGAGCGCGCGATGAAGCTGCGGCTGATCGTGAGCTCGCCGTCCGCCGGCCAGAGCTGGGACCTGTGCTGCCTGCTGCGCGAGGGCCTGGTCGCCCTGATGCAGCGCGAGCACCCCGACGCCCTGCCGCGGCTGCGGGCCGAGATGCGCGAGGCCGCGCCCCCGCACGACCACCGCGACGAGCTCGAGGCCCGCATCGCCGGCGCCCGCACCGACCCGGGCAACGCGCCCGTCAACAACGACACCGGCCTGACCAGCCTGACTGCCCCCACCGGCGGCGTGCTGCCGCCGGCCGAACCCCCGCGCTGAACGGCGCCCTCCCCGTCCCTGAAAGCGCTGTCTGTATGGAGTTCTCGACAATTCCCCGTCAACGTATCGGCCAATCGAGGGGGCGGACGAGTCGGATAAGGGTAACTACCAGTTACTGCTGTGTCATCAAGAAAGTCAATGCCACAAAAAAGGCATCTGCTCAACAGTGAGTTCGTGAACCGCTTCACGGGTTCGGGAAATCAACTACTTTTGCTCGACACTTCCTGGCATCGTTTGTCGCCGAGCTGAACGACAATTTGGGTTCCCCCTAGTTCCGACGCGCCCCTCCAGCGCAGACAAACCATGAAACGCCGCACGATGCTGAGCCTGCTGGCTTCCCTGCCGGCCGCAACCGCTTTCTCCAAGGAATCCGGCACCCTCGTCCTTGGCCAGTCGGCCCCGAACACGGGTCCGTCGGCGCAGCTGGGCATCCAGCTCAACAGGGGCGCGCGCCTGTACTTCGACAAGATCAATGCCGCCGGCGGCGTCAACGGCCAGAAGATCGAACTGCGCATGCTCGACGACGGCTACGAGCCGGCGCGCGCCAAGGCCAACACCGAGAAGTTCCTGAACGACGACGTGTTCGCGCTGTTCGGCTACGTCGGCACGCCCACCTCGGTGGCCTGCCTGCCGATGGTCAAGGACTCCGGCATCCCGTTCTTCGGCCCGTTCACCGGTGCGATGGCCCTGCGCCAGCCCGTGCTCAAGAACGTGTTCCACGTGCGCGCCTCGTACGACGACGAGACGGCCCTGATCGTCAACCAGCTTCACAACCTGGGCCTGAAGAAGATCGCCGTCTTCAAGCAGAACGACGCCTACGGCCAGGCCGGCCTGGACGGCACGGTCAAGGCGCTGAAGGCCCTCGGGCTCGAACCCGTGGCCGTTGGCGGCTTCGAGCGCAACACCGTCAACGTGGCCGACGCGGTCAAGACGATCTGCGCTGCCACGCCGGACGGCGTGGTGCAGATCGGCTCGTACAAGGCGTGCGCCGCGTTCATCCGCCAGGCGCGCAAGGCCGGCTACGGCGGCCAGTTCTTCAACGTGTCGTTCGTCGGCACGAAGGCGCTGTCGGACGAGCTCAAGGACGAGGCGCTGGGCGTCGTCGTCAGCCAGGTGATGCCCTACCCGTTCTCGCCGGCGGTGCCGCTGGTGCGCGACTACCTGGACGCCGTGAAGGCGGCCGGCGGCGACGCCACGGCCAACTACTCCAGCCTCGAGGGCTACATCGACGCCCGCGTCTTCGTCGAAGGCCTGCGCCGCGGCCGCTCGAACACGCGCGAAGGCCTGGCCAGCGGCCTGGAGTCGCTGCAGCGCGTCGACTTCGACGGCTTCAACCTGAACTTCACCCGTGACCACACGGCCTCGCACTTCGTCGAGCTGTCGATGCTGACGGGCGACGGCGGCGTGCGCCGCTGACCCGCCGGGCACCCCTGCCCGACGACGAACCCGGCCCGCTCGCGCGCGCCGGGTTTTTCGTGCCCGCATCGATGTCCCGCAAGGCGAACGGAATCGGCAGCCCGGGTCGGCCGCAGGCGTCACCCGCCATTCGGTGGCTTGCCACGACGCCGACATGGCGGGTCGAAGGTCAGTCGCCACCCAGCCAGCGCGGCACGGGGCGCGGGCGATGATTCAGCACCAGCCCGGCCAGGCGCTCCGGGCCGAGCCGCGACTCCATCAGCGCGCGGCGCGCCTCGCCGCGCGTCGTGCGGCGCGAGTCCACCACCATCACGCACGCGTCGGCCTGCGCCAGCAGCGCGCCGCAGCCGGCCAGCGTGGGCGCGTCCAGCACCGTCAGCGCGAAGCCGGCGCGCAGCGCCATCAAGGCCTTGGCGACCGCGTCGGCGCGCAGCAGCAGCGCCGGCTGCGCGAGCACGCCGCGGCCGAGCCGCCATAGCCGCTCGGTGCCGGCGCCCGCCGGCGCGAGGCCCTGCAGCGAGCCCAGCGTCATGATCTCCGACAGCCCCGATGCGCCGCGGCGCGAGATGTCGTCGTCGGCCGGCGGCCGGCCGAATGCGGCGTCGACCCAGACGACGTCGCCGTCCTGCTGCTCGACGAGCGCCGCGGCCAGCGCCTGCGCGACGAAGCTCCGGCCTTCGCCGGCGTTGGTGCTCGTGACCAGCACGACGCGGCCCGAGTCCATGCCGGCCTCGCCATCGGCCGACGGCTGCACCGCGCCGCCGGCGTGGTGCTCCAGGTGTTCCAGCACGCGCAGCGCGACGCGGTCGAACGGCGTGCCGCCCCGACCCGGCCTCATGCGCGCCCCGCGCCGCCCTGCCGCCGCGCCGGCGCCAGCAGTGCGCTGCGCGCGCGGCCCGACAGCGTGGGGACGGCGCCCAGCACCGGCACGCCCAGCGCCCACTCGGCCTCGCGCGGCGAGCGCATGCGGTCGCCGCGCAGCTCGCGCGCCGCAGCGGCCAGCAGGCCCAGCAGCAGGCCGGCGAACAGTCCCGGCAGCGCCGCGCCGGCCAGCGCGCGCGTCAGCAACGGCGGCGCGTCCAGCGCCTGGGCGGTGACGCCGCCCGCGGCCGGCGGCGACTGGTTCAGCAGCAGCTCGATCTCGGCATCGGCGTCGGGCGCGGCGTTCAGCGGCAGCGGCAATGCGATCGTCGAATCGGCCACGCGCGCATCGTCGGCGGCCCAGGCGGCGGTGTCCGATGCAGTTCCAAGTTCGGGGATGAGCTCGAGATCCAGCCGCAGCCCCGGCCCGTCCGCGCCGGCCACGCGCGGCTTCGAGGCGACTGCACCCGGCGCCGGCAGGATCGGCTGCACGCGCGAGCGCACCGCGGCGACGCGCGGCGCCGGCGGACGCGGCGACAGCGCCGCCGTCGCCACCGCGCCGACGAGCGCGCACACCACGATCAGCATCGGATGGCGCCACGGCACGGCCACCAGCCGCTGCGGCGCGCCGGCCGCGGGGCGCATCCACGATGGTGGCAACGCCCCGTTCACGTGGCCGCTCCGCTGGCCCGCGCGATGAGCCTCAGCGCCTCGCTGGCGGGCGTGGGGCGCGCCTCGGCTCGCCATGCGGTCGTGGCGGACGTCGTCGCCAGGCCCACGTCGTGCGAACGCACCAGCGCGTCCAGGCGCGCGTACAGCGCCTCGCGGTCGACCGTCGCGGCAAAGCCCGGGGTGGCGTGGGGAAGGTGGTCGATGGTCATGCGACCTTCGCGCAGCAGCGCGCGTGCCCGGCGGCCCGCGGCGGGCGGCGTGTCGCCGGACAGCAGCAGGTCCACCGCCACGCCGCGCTCGGCCGCGCGCGCCAGGCCAGACTCGAGCGGACGACGCAGCAGCCACGCCGCCGCTCGCGCGCACAGGCGCAGCGCGCGGCGCGCGCGCGAGGCGGGCGATGCCAGAAGGCGCGGCGCGCGCGGGTCGATCGCGACGAGGCGCTGCAGTTCGGCACCGTCGGCCACCGCGCGCGTGGCGTGCGCGGCGCCCTCGCCGATCGCCACGACCGTGCACGCACCGACGCCCAGTTCGCGCCGCAGCCACGCAACGGCGCGCGCGACCTCGCCGGCCTGGCGCGGCGCGCCCTGCGCCGACGCGCTGTCGCCGCAGCCGGCCACGTCCAGCCGCAGCACCACGTCGCCGCGCGCCGCGCGATGGCGCGCCCAGGGCACCCACAGCCGGTGCGGCCCGACGCGGCGCTGGCCGTCCGACAGCAGCACGAGGCCGTGCCGTGCCGCGTGGGCGCCTTCGTCGACGGCCGGATCGCGTTCCGACACCACCGCCGCCAGCGCCGGCCCGCGGCCGTCGACCAGGCGCACGACCCGTTCGCGCACGGCGACGCCGCGCTCGCGCAGCGACATCCAGGCCGGCGCCTCGGCCACGGCCAGCGCCAGCACGGCCGACGTGGCCGATTCCAGGCGTGCCGCGGCCAAGCGCGCGTGCACGCGGGCATTGCCGGGGTCGGCGACGCCGAAGTCGGGAATGGCCGGCACGCCGTGCAGCACCGTGGTGTCGACGGCGCGCTCGCGCAGCCAGTCGACGATCGCGGCCTGGCCGCCGTCAATCGCCGCGGCCTCGTGCACGCACGCGCCCAGGCGCGCGAGGGCGTCGGCGGCCGCGCGGCACCGGGAGTGGGTCGACGCGACCAGCAGGGCCTCCAGCACGGACGTGGTCGCTGCCTGCGGCCAGCGCAGCGCCGACAGCGCCTCGAGCTGGCGCGCCGGCAGCGCGAAGCCGCCGAGCGGCACGGGCAGTTGCGCGGGGTCGACCACGCTGCCGGGCCGCAGCGCCGCGCCGGGGCGCGGGCCGATGTCGGCCACCCCCTGCTGGCGCACGAAGGCCGAGCCGCCGGCCACCGGGTCGAGGGCAACCAGGGCGTCGACGTCCTGACGCGCCAGCGCGGCATGCGCGGCCAGCAGCGCGCCGAGCCGGCGGCCGACGAACGCGAGCCGCTCGCCGCCGGACAGCACCAGCGCGCGGCGGGCCGCGGCCTCGAAGGCGTCGAGGGCATCGGCGATCGTCGCGGCGCCGCTGGCGGCCGAGGAGTCGCCGGTGTCCGGCCATTCGAATCGCAGCGTGCCCAGGCCGCCGTGCGCGAGCGCGACGGCCAGCGCGCGCTGGGCGTCGTAGGCGGCCATGTCCTCGTCGCCCCACGAACTCGCCAGCACGACGGCCAGCGGCAGCGCCACGCCCGCGGCCGGCGCGTGCCACCACGCGACGCACGTATGGCCGGCCGCCTCCAGCAGCAGCGGATGCGGCGGCGGCGCGATCGCGGCGGCGGGCTGGCGGGCGGTCACGGCGCGGCGCGCCGGCACGGCGCCTGGCGGCGACGCGTGCCCGGGCGCGCGCACGGCGGCGATGTCGGGACGGGGGTCGGGGCGATCGGTCGGGTCACGGCGGGCGAGTTACAAAAGGTATCAAACGATTCTAGAGGTCGCGCATGTCGAACTCGACGGCGATCCCGGCCCGCCCGGGCCTCCACGATGCGAAAAGTCCGGCCCCTGCGAGTTAAGTCACGGGCGGCGACCCGTCCGACGGCGCCGGGGCCGGCATCACCGCCACCTCGCGCACCAGCCGGCGCAGGCCCACCCAGGCCTGGAGCGGGATCTCGTGGCCGCCGTCGAACGTCGCCCAGCGCACGTCGGCGCCCTCGGCGGACAGCGCGTCGTGCAGCGAGCGCCCGGCGGCCACGCCGAAGTTGGCGTCGCCGCGCCCGTGCAGCAGCTCGACCCGCACGCCGCGCAGCCGGTGCAACGCCGGCAGCCACTCGGTGAATGCCAGCCGCGAGGCCGACCACAGCGCCAGCGCGTCGACGGCCAGCGCCGGCGACTGGAACACGCAGTCGAGCGCCAGCATCGCGCCTTGCGAGAACCCGGCCACCACCAGCGGCCGCCCCGGCGCGCGCTCGCGCAACGCGAGCGCGGCCGCATGCACCGCGTCCCGCGCAGGCGCGCGGCCGGGCGGGTGGCTGTCGTGCAGGTCGGCCGGGCCGGCGGCGATGCGCGCGACGCGGGCCGCGTCGTCCACCGGCCACCAGGCGCGCCGGCCGTCGGGCCGCGCCACCGGGCCGGAGGGCAGCGCCGCCAGCGCGGGCAGCTTCAGCGACGCCAGGATGCGCGCCAGCGGCCCGGGCGCCATGTCCAGGCCGTGCAGCAGCAGCAGCGCAGCGCGCGGCGGGCCGTGCGGCTCGACCCAGGCGATGGGCGGCGGAAGATCATGCTCGTTCACGGCGCTCATTGTCGGCGCCGCGCGGCGATCAGTCGTCGGGGTACAGCGTCTCCCAGGGCACGCGCACCATCACGTCGGCGTCGGCCACGAGCGCCACGATGGCGCTTGCCTTGTCGGTGGTCTCGCGGCGCTGCGGCCGCATCATGGCCTGGCCCGCGGCGTTGGTCAGGCAGGCGACCACCGGCGTGGCGACGGTCTCGCCGCGGTGGACGACGATCGCGATCTCGCCCGAGGCCAGGCGCACGAAGCAGCCCGGCGGGTAGATGCCGAATTCCTTGATCAGCGCCGCGGCCAGCGGATGGCCCGCGCTGTCGGTGAACATCTGGCGCGCGGCCACGTTGGGCATCAGCGCGCAGCGCGACGAGCGCGCGCTGAGCTTGGCGGTGAACACATCGGCGTAGTGCAGCGCCTGCGCGAGCTCGCCGACATCGGTCCGCCGATTCGGGTAGCCGCTGCCGTCGGCCAGTTCGTGGTGCTGTTCGACGGCGGCCAGCCACAACGGGCACTCGACACCCGCGGCGCGCAGCATCTCGGCGCTGCGCAGCGGGTGGTCGTCGATCGCGGCGCGCTGTTCAGGCGTCGGCGGGATGGCCTGCACTGCCAGGCGGCCCTGCAGTTCGATCATCGACAGGTTCATCGACATCGCCGCCGCCACCAGCGTGCGGCGCTGCGCGTCGTCCCATCCCATCCGCTTGGCCGACAGGCAGCACACCGCGCCGCTGTGCAGCGAGTGCGACACACCGTACGACTGCAGCTTGGTCTGGTCGTGGCGCAGGATCTGGAACAGCACCTTGTCCGGGTAGCGGTCGGCCAGCGCGATCAGCACGTCCACCACTTCGCCGAGCGCGGTGCGCAGTTCGGCCGGCGACGTCGTCAGCAGCGTGTTCAGCCGCGCGCTCGAAAGCCGCCAGCGGCCAAAGAAGCCTTCCCTGGGCTTGCTGGCCGCGTGGCTGGACATCGCGGCACGCATCTCGGCCGCGTCGACGAACATGCCGCGCGACAGCAGCGTGTTGAGCATCGCGGCGTCGGTCACGCGGTGGCCGCGCGCCAGCAGCAGCTTGCCGTGCTCGTCGCGGATGCCCCAGGCCAGGGGCAGCCCCGGCTTGATCTGGCCCGCGACTTCATGGAGCGGCAGCAGTTGCATGCGGAAAACCCTCGATTCCGTTGTCCCAGCGCGGGCTCGTGCATTGCGGGCCCGCATGTTCGTGACTTCGGATGATCCGCGAACCGCAGCAGCCTTGCGCACGCGCTGGAGCGCTAACAGGCCTACTAAATCACGATGACGGGCGCTGTCAGGAGTTCTCCACGCCCGCGGTCGGGGCCATCGGAATGCGGGACATTCGTTCGGTCCGCACGCAATCGAACAAAACAAACGACGCGGACATCGCGGCGACGTGGCCGTGGCGAGACGTCGGCCCTGATCGCCGCGGGAAGAACGTCGTCCGCGGCGACGTCCGGGCAAGCCGGGGCTGCGACAACGTTCGCGTGCGAGGAAGCGGGCGCCTCCGCGGATTCAGCCGGCGCGATTGCGCATGTGGTCCGCGGTGTTCGCGAACGACTGGATCAGGCGCTCCTGCATGAATGCCGTGAAGCCGGCAGCCTCTCCGAGCTCGGCCATCGCCAGGCCCATGCACGTGAGCCACTGGTCGCGCTCGCGGATGCCGATCGCGTACGGGAAGTGGCGCATGCGCAGCCGCGGGTGGCCGAAGCGCTCGATGTACAGGTCGGGGCCGCCCAGCCAGCCGGTGAGGAACCAGGCCAGCTTGTCGCGCGAGCCGTCCAGCGACGTCGGGTGCAGCGCGCGCAGCTCGGCGAACTCGGGCTCGAGATCCATCAGGTCGTAGAAGCGGTCGACGAGCGCACGCACGCCCTCCAGGCCGCCCAGCATCTCGAAGGGCGTCGGCTGCTTCGCCTCGGGGGACTCAGTCACGGAATCGGTCATGCCCGTATTGTCGCGGGCGGCCCGTGCGCGCGTGCGCGTGGGGGCACGCGCGTGACGCGCAGGCCCTCACGCGCGCAGGCGCGTCGCGGCAGAGATGACGGCCTGGGCCGCAGCGGAGCCGGGCAGGCATTCGAGCAGCAGCTGGCGCTTCTTGACCGCGTCGCGCACCGACGGGTCGATCGGCACCTCGCCGACGAACTCCAGCTTGACCGGCACTTCCAGCCCGGGGCTGACGAAGCGGTCGACCACCTGCTGCAGCTGGCCGCGGATGACGCGGCCCTCGCCCGGCTTGCTGACCTGGTTGACCAGCACGCGGATGTCGCGCCGGTTCTGCGTGGTGGCCAGCACCTTGATGGTGGCGTAGGCGTCGGTCAACGACGTGGGCTCGGGCGTGGCCACGATCAGCACCTCGTCGGCTAGCGACACGGTGTACAGGACGACGTCGGAGATGCCGGCACCCGTGTCCAGCAGGATGCGGTCGAAGCGCGGCACCACCTGCTTGATGACGTCGGTGAGCTGCTCGCGCACCTCGGGCGTCAGGCGCGAGTATTCGACCATGCCGGAGCCGGCCAGCAGCACGGAGAAGCCGCCGCTGGTCTCGAGGATGGCCTGGTCGAGCGTGTTCTTGCCCGTGAACACGTCGTGCAGCGTGATCTTGGGGAACAGGTTGAGCACGACGTCGAGGTTGGCCAGGCCCAGGTCGGCGTCGAGCACGAGCACCTTCTCGCCCTGGCGCGCGAGCGCCGTGGCCAGGTTGGCGGACAGGAAGGTCTTGCCCACGCCACCCTTACCGCTGGTGATGGCCGTGATGCGAGCGCGTCGTCCGGAGGCGACTGCCGTACTCATAGTGAACGCTCCGTGCTCTGCACTGCGCTGTATTCGCCCTTCGGGCGGCCGGGCGGGCTCATGAGAGATCTTCCCCAAAGATGGACGACGCGAACAGCAGGCCCTTCTCCTCGGCCGAGACGACAGAGACGGGCGTCGGCTCGAGGCAGGTGCGGTTGCGGCCTTCGGATTTGGCACGGTAGAGCTGGAGGTCGGCGCGCTCCATCCAGACGGACGGCGTGGAGCGCACCCACTGCGGCGCGTAGGCGCCGCCGATGCTGATCGTGCAGCCCAGCTGCAGGCCACTGACCAGCGAGATGGCGCGGCTTTCCACGCGCTCGCGGATGCGTTCGGCCACGGTGGTGCCGAAGGCGGGCGGGCAGTTGGGCAGGATGATGGCGAATTCCTCGCCACCGATGCGCGCCACCAGGTCCATCGGGCGCACGGTGGCGTTGAGCGCCTCGGCCACGGCCTTGATGACGAGGTCGCCGGCGACGTGGCCGTGCTGGTCGTTGATGCGCTTGAAGTGGTCGATGTCCAGCATCAGCAGCAGCGCCGGCTCGCCGGAGCGTGCCACGCGGTCGGACTCGCGGGCGATCGCGTTCTCGAAGTTGCGGCGGTTCGCCAGGCCGGTCAGGCCGTCGCGGCTGGACAGGTCGCACAGGGCGTCGATCAGCGACTGCAGCCAGGCCGTGCTGTCCTGGGCGCCCGCGGGCGCCCCCTGCCCGGACTGCGCCAGCAGCGACAGCGCCTGCTCCAGGCGCAGCGCGTCCGGCGGGGCGGATTGCAGGAAAGGGGGCTTGGAATTCACGTGGATCGGCTCTTCGGGGCGCCTGGAGCAGGCGCCATTTGACTTGCGACCGAGTCTACCGCCGGCGTTGTGCGCTGCAGAACCGCGAAAAGAGGCGCAAATCCGGCCCAACTTCGGCGGCCGGGCGGGGGCAAGAGTCTTGAGACTGGCCGGCAGCAACCGATAACCCCATACCGATCCCCCGGTTCCAGGGCAGTTACACGAAACGATGAGCAACGACCTCGCATTCGCCAGCGCCGACGCCGCCGCGCAGGAGTTCACCTTCAGCGGCGGCGACTTCCAGCGCGTCCAGAAGCTCATCTACCAGCGCGCCGGCATCAGCCTGCACGACGGCAAGCGCGCGATGGTCTACAGCCGGCTGTCGCGCCGCCTGCGCGAGACCGGCGACCGCAGCTTCGCCGACTACCTGGACAGCCTGGAGCGCGCCAGCGGCGCCGCCGGCGAGGCCGAGTGGCAGGAATTCATCAACTGCCTGACGACGAACCTGACGTCCTTCTTCCGCGAGGAGCACCACTTCCACGCGCTGGCCGATGCGCTCAAGCCGTTCGCCGGCCGCCAGGTGCGCATGTGGTGCAACGCGGCGTCTACCGGCGAGGAGCCCTACTCGATCGCGATGACGCTGGTCGAGAACGGCTGCGGCAGCTCCCGGCTGCTGGCCACCGACATCGACACCAAGGTGCTGGCCACCGCGCAGCGCGGCGTCTACCCGGCCGACTCGCGCGGGCTGTCGACGCAGCGACTGCAGAAGCACATGATGCGGGGCACGGGCGGCAACGCGGGCTTCATGCGCGTCAAGCCCGAACTGCAGAAGATGATCGAGTTCCGCACGTTCAACCTGATGGCCACGCAGTGGTCGCTGGGCGACCCGTTCGACATGGTCTTCTGCCGCAACGTGATGATCTATTTCGACCACGACACGCAGCGCCGCGTGCTCGAGCGCATCCACGGCGTGATGAAGCCGGGCGGCCTGCTGTTCGTCGGCCACTCCGAGAACTTCACCGACTCGCGGGACCTGTTCGTCCTGCAAGGCAAGACCATCTACAAGCGCGTCTGACGCGAGCGCCCCTCCCGCCCGCCCCGACGCCCAAGAATTTCCGAAACACCTCAGGCTGCAGCACATGGCTTCCCTCCAACCCACGCCTTCCGCCCCCGCCGCGCGCCCGCCCTCGATGCGCGCGACCTCGGGCCCGGGCTCGCGCCTCGAGCGCCTCAAGTCGGTCGCGCGCAAGCCCGGCGAGGCGTCGTTCTTCTTCTACGACGCGCACTTCCAGAACGAGGCCGTCAAGGTGCTGCCCGGCGAGTACTACGTCGACAACGAGGAGCTGCTGGTCATGACCACGCTCGGCTCGTGCATCGCCGCGTGCCTGTACGACCGCCAGGCCAGGATCGGCGGCATGAACCACTTCATGCTGCCCGAGGGCGCCGGCGACTCGGGCCGCTACGGTTCGTACGCGATGGAACTGCTGATCAACGAGATGATGAAGCGCGGCGCCTCGCGCATGACGATGGAAGCCAAGGTCTTCGGCGGCGGCGCCGTCATCGCCGGCATGAACTCGATCAACGTCGGCGAACGCAACACCAAGTTCGTGATGGACTTCCTGCAGATGGAACGCATCCCGGTGGTGTCCAAGGACGTCCTCGAGATCTATCCGCGCAAGGTCTGCTTCCTGCCTGCCAGCGGCAAGGCCATGGTCAAGCGCCTCGCGCCCACGAACACGGATGCGCTGGTCCAGCAGGATCGCGTCGCCCAGCAGAAGGCGGCCCCGGCCTCCACCGGCGGCGGCTCGATCGACCTGTTCTGACCCGGAAGGCGAAGGGAGACGACCATGGCAAAGACCCGCGTGGTGGTGGTGGACGATTCGGCGCTCGTGCGCAGCCTGCTCACCGAGATCATCAACCGCCAGACCGACATGGAATGCATCGGCGCCGCCAGCGACCCGTACGCGGCGCGCGAGATGATCCGCAACCTCAACCCCGACGTCATCACGCTGGACGTGGAGATGCCGCGCATGGACGGCATCGACTTCCTGTCCAAGCTGATGCGCCTGCGCCCGATGCCGGTGGTGATGGTGTCGACGCTGACCGAGCGCGGCGCCGAGGTCACGCTCAAGGCGCTGGAACTGGGCGCCGTGGACTTCGTGGCCAAGCCCAAGATCGGCGTGGCCGACGGCCTGAAGCAACTGGCCGAGGAGATCACCGACAAGATCCGCACCGCGTCCAAGGCGCGCGTGTCCAAGCCGCACGCGCCGCCGGTCACCAGCACCGTGGCCGGCGCGGCGCTGCCCGCCAGGCCGGCGGCGCCGGTGTCGATCGGGCGGCTGTCCACCGAGAAGCTGATCTTCATCGGCGCGTCCACCGGGGGCACCGAGGCCACCAAGGAAGTGCTGATGAACCTGCCGCCGGATTCGCCGGCCGTGGTCATCACCCAGCACATGCCGCCGGGCTTCACGAAGTCGTACGCGAACCGCCTGGACGGCCTGTGCAAGATCCGCGTGAAGGAAGCCGTCGACGGCGAGCGCATCCTGCCCGGCCACGCCTACATCGCGCCGGGCGGCTTTCACCTGAGCGTCGAGCGCTCGGGCGCCAACTACATCGCGCGCGTCAGCGACGGCGAGCCGGTCAACCGCCACAAGCCGTCGGTCGAGGTGCTGTTCGAATCGGCCGCGCGCATCGTGGGCCAGAACGCGCTGGGCATCATGCTCACCGGCATGGGCGCCGACGGCGCCAAGGCCATGCGCACGATGAAGGACGCCGGCAGCTACAACGTGTGCCAGGACGAGGCCACCTGCGTGGTGTTCGGCATGCCGCGCGAGGCCATCGCGCACGGGGCGGCCCACGAGGTGCTGCCGCTGGGCAAGATCGCCCCGCACGTGATCGAGCGCCTGCGCAGCACGTCGGGCCTGTCGATGAACCGCGTCTGACGCCCGCCCGACCTCGCCCGCCAAGGCCCGCGCAAGCGGGCTTTTTTCATGGTTGGGCGCCGCCATCCTGAACGATGGCTTAACTCGCACGGGTTGATACCGATAAAAGACGGGTTCCCCCCGAGCGGGCGCCACCGCGTCCGCCCTCACAAGAAGAACGTCCTGCAATGCCAAGCCTCGATCAATCCCGCTCCTCGATCGCCCGCCGCGTGGCGCTCGTGGGCACCGTGGGCCTCGCCCTCGTCCTGCTGTGCGTCAGCGCGTTCATGGCCGTCGACCTGACGCGCCGCGAGCGCGCCGGCGTCGCCGAGCGCATCGGCGAGCGCGTGCAGTCGATCGCCGACAGCGTCGACGCGCTGGATGCGACGTCGCGCGTGCTGGTCGACCGCTTCTACGACAGCTTCGCCAGCGGCTTCGCGCCCGAGTTCACCCTCGATGCGGCCGACGGCTCGCTGCTCAACCGCGGCGAGAAGCTCAACGGCAACTTCACGCAGGTCGACGCGTTCGCGCAGAGCTCGGGCGGCGTGGCCACCGTGTTCGCGCGCAAGGGCGACGACTTCGAGCGCATCGCCACCTCGCTGAAGAACGAGAAGGGCGAGCGCGCCGTGGGCACGCTGCTCGATCGCAAGGGCCCGGCCTACGCGCACATGCTCGCCGGCGAGACCTACGTCGGCCGCGCCATGCTGTTCGGCAAGCCGTACATGTCGCGCTACGAGCCGATCCGCTCGGGCAAGGACGTGGTCGCGATCCTGTACATCGGCTTCGACCTCTCGGCATTCCAGGCCTCGCTGGAGAAGCTCGCCGGCGACACGAAGTTCTACGAGACCGGCGGCATCTACATCGTCGACCCGAAGAAGTCGCTCGCCGACGCCGTCTTCGTGCAGCACCCGTCGGCCAAGGGCCGCCAGGTGCTCCAGGCCTTCCCGCAGGCGCAGCCCTTCCTCGAGGCGCTCGACAAGAACGGCGGCGACGCGCTCGCCGACGCCCTGCCCGTGCTGCGCAGCGGCGCCACCGATTCGTTCGCGGTGCTGCGCAAGAGCCGCACGACGGGCTGGTGGGTCGTCGCCGAGGTCTCGGATCGCGAGGCCATGCACGCGCACTGGATGATGATCGCCAAGATCCTGGCGATGATGGCCGCCACGGCGGTCGCGCTGGGCCTGGGGCTGCAGTGGATCCTGCGGCGCTGGGTGTCACGCCCGCTGCGCCAGCTCGGCGAGGTGGTGGGCACGATGGCCGGCGGCGACATGACGCGCGCCTGCCGCAGCGACGCCGACGACGAGATCGGCCGCCTCGTGCGTGCGCTCGAGGACATGCGCGTGCGCCTGCTGGCCGTGCTGCGCCAGGTGCGGCAGTCCGCCGAGTCGGTGGCCAACGGCAGCCACGAGATCGCGCGCGGCAACGCCGATCTGAGCCAGCGCACCGAGGAGCAGGCGTCGAACCTGCAGCAGACGGCCGCGTCGATGGAGGAGCTCACGTCCACCGTCAAGCACAACGCCGCCACCGCCGGCACGGCCACACAGCTGGCGGGCGCCGCGAGCTCGGCCGCCGAGCAGGGCGGCACGGTCGTCGGCCAGGTGGTGAAGACGATGGAAGGCATCACGACCTCCAGCCGCCGCATCGCCGACATCATCGGCACCATCGACGGCATCGCGTTCCAGACCAACATCCTCGCGCTGAACGCGGCGGTGGAAGCGGCGCGCGCCGGCGAGCAGGGCCGCGGCTTCGCGGTGGTGGCCGGCGAGGTGCGCTCGCTCGCGCAGCGTTCGGCGGCGGCCGCCCGCGAGATCAAGTCGCTGATCGAGGACAGCGTGGGCAAGGTGGCCGCGGGCAACCAGCAGGTGGCGCAATCGGGCGCCGCGATGGCCGACATCGTCGCCCAGGTGCGCCGCGTCAGCGACCTGATGGGCGAGATCGGCGCCGCCACGCAGCAGCAGACGCAGGGCATCGCGCAGGTCGGCGACGCCGTCTCGCAGCTCGATCGCGTGACGCAGCAGAATGCCGCGCTCGTCGAGGAGAGCGCCGCCGCGGCCGACAGCCTGAGCCAGCAGGCCGCGCGGCTGGTGGACGCGGTGAGCGTGTTCCGCCTCGACGCCGCCGAGGCCGCGGGCCGCGATTGACGCGCATGGCCGCCGCGCTTGACGCCGCCGCGCACGCAGGCGCATCCTGCCGGATGGGCCGCGCCCGGCGGCCCGGGGAGCCCGTCGATGTCGAGTGACCAGGACGATGCGGACGCGCTGTTCGGCAACGCCGCCACGCCGCCACCGCCTTCGCCCTTCCCGACCAAGCCGGGCGCCGAGCACCGCAAGGAGACGCGCGTCCGCGTCAACTGGCAGGCGCGCGTGCTGCTGCCGGACGGCCGCGTCGTGCAGCTCAACGTGCACGACCTGTCGGAGAGCGGCGTCGGCCTGGTCAGCGAGATCGGCATCCCGGCGCACAGCGTGCTGCAGATCGCGATCGCCGTGCCGGGCCTGAACGACCCGCTGAAGATCACGCCGATCACCGGCACGGTCAAGACGACGCACATGACCGTCAAGGGCCCCCTCGTGCATTGCGGCGGGATGTGGGTGTCGATCTCGGGCGAGTCGCGCGACCTCGTCAACCAATGGGTGCGGCGGCTGCGCAAGTAGGGCCGCCCGTCGGTGTCATGATTCGGGGATGAACGAACACGACGCCTGGATCACCTGGGAAGAATCCGGGACTCCGCACCGCGCCCGCTGGCGCTCCGAATCGCAGGCGATGCCCGCCGTGCTGCTGCCCGCCGACGACACGCTCACCGCCAACGCGGCGTTCAAGCTCGTGGTCGAAGGCACTGGCCTGCTGTGGCGCGGCGACTTCCACAACGGCCGCCAGCTGCTGCAGGCGCTCGGCCGCCGCGTCGACCGCCCCGAGCGCACGCACACGCCGCGCAAGGGCGCGCCGGCGCCCGCCCCCGCGCGTGACGCGCCCGCGCTCGCGCGCGACGCGTTCGCGCGCCACCGCGCGGCGCAGGCGCGGCGCGCGGCGCTGCTCGGGCGCGTGCTGCTGCAGTTCGAGCCCGACCACACGATCGCGCTGCGGCGCGCGCCCGACGTGCGCACCGCGGTGAACGAGGCCTGGGGCGCGCCCGACGGCACGCCCGCCATCGCGTCGCTGCGCGAGCTGCAGGGGCTGATCGGCGCGCACGAATGGCGCAAGAAGGGCGTGGAGGTGCCGGCGCTGCGCGGCCGCATCCATCCGCACTTCGGTGTGTTCTCGCCATTGCGCGGCGAGTACCTCGAGCTCATCGCGCAGGCGCCGCTGCCGCCCGGCGCGCAGCAGCTCGCGCTGGACATCGGCACCGGCACCGGCGTGATCGCCGCGCTGCTCGCGCGCCGCGGCGTGCAGCAGGTCGTCGCGACCGACCTCGACCCACGCGCGATCGCCTGTGCGACCGAGAACCTCGCGCGGCTGGGCGTGGGCAAGCGGGTGCGCGTCGTGCAGGCCGACATGTTCCCCGAGGGCCGCGCGCCGCTGGTCGTGTGCAACCCGCCGTGGGTGCCGACGACGCCCAACGCCGCCATCGAGCGCGCCGTCTACGACCCCGACAGCGCGATGCTGCGCGCCTTCCTCGCCGGCCTGGCCGCGCACCTGGCGCCCGGCGGCGAGGGCTGGCTCGTGATGTCGGACCTCGCCGAGCACCTGGGCCTGCGCACGCGCGACGAGATGCTCGCGTGGATCACCGACGCCGGGTTGCGCGTGGTCGCGCGCCACGACACGCGCCCCACGCACCCGAAGGCCGGCGATCCGACCGACCCGCTGTTCACGGCGCGCAGCCGCGAGGTCACGTCGCTGTGGCGGCTGGGGGCCGCATGAGCACCGTGTCGACCGCCAAGGGATCGGGCGCGGACGTGGCCGCGCTGGCCGCCGACGGGCCGTTCCCGTCGCTGTCGACGGCGCGGCTGCAGCTGCGCGAGATCGTCGCGAGCGACGCGCCCGCCCTGCTCGCGATCCACGGCGACCGCGAGGCGATGAAGTGGTTCGGCACCGACCCGCTGGTCGACCTGGAGGCCGCCGAGAGGGTCATCGCCGGCTTCGCCAACATGCGCACGCTGCCCAGCCCGGGCGTGCGCTGGGGCATCGTGCACGCGAGCGCCTCGCGCGGCAGCGCGCTGCTGGGCACCTGCGGGGTGTTCCGCTGGAACCGCGGCTGGCGCAGTTGCCTCACGGGCTACGAGCTCGCGCGCCACGCGCAGGGCCAGGGCTACATGGCCGAGGCGCTGCGCGCGATCTACGCCTGGGCCTTCGACACGATGGGCGTCGACCGCATCGAGGCGCAGGTGCACCCGCTCAACGCGCCGTCGCTGGCCTTGCTCAAGAAGCTGGGCTTCGTCGAGGAAGGCCTGCTGCGCGAGGCCGGCTACTGGATGGGCGAGCGGCGCGACCTCGTGCAGCTCGGGCTGCTGCGGCGCGAGTTCGCCCGCGACTAGCCCTGCGTCGGCAGCAGCGCATCCAGCTGCTCGAACTGCTCGGGCAGGCCTTCGGTGCTGCCGATGTTGCGGTCGAGCGCTTCCTTGCTCGGGTAGAGCTCGGAGAACGTCAGGTGCGTGCGGCCGTCCTTTTCCTCGAAGGTGACGGTGGTCACGGCGCCGTCCTCGGTCTCCTCGTTCGTCCAGGCGAGGCGCGACGCCGGCACCACCTCGAGGTACCTGCCGAAGAAGGCCATGGTCCTCGAATCGCCGAGGTCGAACACCACGCGGTAGCCGCCACCGACGCGCACGTCCTGCTCGAACGACTGCAGCTTCAGGCCGCTCGACTTGGGCACCCACCACCGGCTGAACAGCTCGGGTCGCGTCCAGGCATCCCACACGATGCGCGCGGGGGCGTCGAACACGCGCCGCACGACCACCTCGCGATCGGACCGGCGCTCCGCCATGGTGGGGTTCCTGGCGCCCGCAGGCTCACTTCTTTCGACCATCGCTGCTCTCCTTGCGTTTCATGTCCTCGACAACCTCGTCCAGCGCATCGAAGCGCGCGGCCCAGACGCTGCGGTAGTGGCCGAGCCAGGCCCACTCCTCGTCCAGGCCGCCCCGCCCGAGCCGGCAGGTGCGCACGCGCCCGACCTTCTCGGTGGTGACCAATCCCGCCTGCTCCAGCACGCCGACGTGCTTCTTCATGCCCGTGAGCGTCATGTGGAAGCGCTCGGCCAGCTCGGTGATCGACGCGTCGCCGCGCCAGAGCTGCTCGATCACGCCGCGCCGCGTCGCGTCGGACAACGCGGCGAAGGAGGCATCGAGACGAGATGAATACTGAACCATAAGGTTCAGTATAAGACGATGAACGGCCTCGAGCAAGCCGGCGGCGCGACGTCACGTGTCAGGCAGGGTCTTCGTAGAACTCCAGCGGCAGTTCGTCCGGATCGGCGAAGAAGGTGAAGCGGCGGCCGGTGTACTCGTCGACGCGGATGTCCTCCACCTTGACGCCGCGGGCCTCGAGCTGCGCCTTCGCGGCGGCCACGTCGGCCACCGCGAACGCGAGGTGGCGCAGTCCGCGCGCCTCGGGGTACGACGGCCGCGGCGGCGCGCCCTCGAACGAGAACAGCTCCACCTGCGAGCCGTCGGGCAGGCCCAGGTCCAGCTTCCACGAGCGGCGCGGCGCGCGCCAGTGTTCCGCGATCACGCGCAGGCCCAGCACCTGCGTGTAGAAGCGCTTGGAGGCCTCGTAGTCGGAACAGATGATGGCGGCGTGATGGAGGCGCAGGAGCATCCGGCGATTGTCGTCCAGGCCGCGCTTGCGGCCTCGTCCGATGGCCGATCCAATCGGTGATCGGTTTTGGCGATTTGCGCCAATCCCAATCGGTGATCAGTTTTGGCGCTTCGCGCCAATCCCAATCGGTGATCAGTTTTGGCGCTTCGCGCCAATCCCAATCGGTGATCAGTTTTGGCGCTTCGCGCCAATCCCAATCGGTGATCAGTTTTGGCGCTTCGCGCCAATCCCAATCGCCCCTGGGTTTTCCATTAATCAGTCCGCTTGATTTATTTATCCAGGCTTCTTACGATGCGCTCACCCGACGCCGCCGGCAGAAGCGGCCTTCATCAACCATCGGAGACAACATGTTCAAGCTCGCTTCGTCCCTGCTCGCGGCCTCGCTCCTCGCCGCCGCCAGCACTGCCGCCCTGTCCGCCGACCAGCCCGTCATCGGCCTGATCACGAAGACCGACACCAACCCGTTCTTCGTCAAGATGAAGGAAGGCGCGTCGCAGATGGCCAAGGAGCGCGGCGCCAAGCTGCTGTCGGCCGCCGGCAAGCAGGACGGCGACAACGCCGCCCAGGTCACGGCCATCGAGAACATGATGACGGCCGGCGCCAAGACGATCCTGATCACCGCCAACGACTCCAAGGCCATCGTGCCGGCCATCCAGAAGGCGCGAGCCAAGGGCGTGATGGTGATCGCGCTCGACAGCCCGACCGACCCGCAGGACGCCACCGACGCGCTGTTCGCCACGGACAACTACAAGGCCGGCATCCTGATCGGCGAGTACGCGAAGGCCGCGCTGGCCGGCAAGCCCGCCAAGATCGTCACGCTGGACCTGTTCCCCGGCCACCCGGTCGGCGCGCAGCGCCACAACGGCTTCATGAAGGGCTTCGGCATCGCCGGTGCGCCGGACGCCAAGGTCAACGAGCTCGGCAAGTCCGCCGAGATCGTGTGCTCGGCCGACAGCTACGGCGACCAGGCCAAGGGCCAGACGGCGATGGAGAACTGCCTGCAGAAGAACCCCGACGTCAACCTCGTCTACACGATCAACGAGCCCGCCGCCGCGGGCGCGTACACGGCGCTCAAGCGGGCGGGCAAGGAAAAGGGCGTGATCATCGTGTCGGTGGACGGCGGCTGCGCGGGCATCCGCAACGTCAAGGCCGGCGTCATCGCCGCCACGTCGCAGCAGTACCCGCTGAAGATGGCCGCGCTCGGCGTGGCCGCGGGCGTCGACTACGCGACCAAGGGCACCAAGGTCAGCGGCTATACCGACACGGGCGTCACGCTGATCGCCGACAAGCCGATGGCGGGCGTCGAGAGCAAGGACTCCAAGGTCGGGCAATCCCTCTGCTGGGGCAAGTGAGATGGCCGCCGTGAGCACCTCCGACGCGGCTCCGAGCAAGCCGAACCACCCGGGGCCGCACTGGCCCGCGGGCCTGAGCGTGGCCGTCCTGGGCCCCGTGATCGCGCTGGTGCTCGCCTGCGTGTTCTTCGCCACCCAGAGCGACCACTTCCTGTCCGGCGCCAACTTCTCGCTGATCCTGCAGCAGGTGGCCGTCGTCGGCGTGATCGCCATCGGCCAGACGCTGGTGATCCTGACCGGCGGCATCGACCTGTCGTGCGGCATGCTGATGGCGCTGGGCGGCATCGTGATGACGCGCTTCGCGGCCGTCAACGGCATGCCGCCGGTGCTGGCCATCCTGTGCGGCGTGGGCGTGACCACGCTGTTCGGGCTGGTCAACGGGTTGCTGGTCACGCGCATCCGCCTGCCGTCGTTCATCGTCACGCTGGGCACGATGAACATCGCGTTCGCGGCCACGCAGCTGTACTCCGGCGCGCAGACGGTCACCGACCTGCCGCCGATGATGACGGCGCTGGGCGACACCTTCGGCGTCGGCACGACGCAGTTCGCGTGGGGCACGGTGGTGATGCTGGCGCTGTACGCGCTCGCGTGGTTCATGCTGCGCGAGACGGCCGCGGGGCGCCACGTGTACGCGGTGGGCAACAACCCCGAGGCCACGCGCCTGGTGGGCATCGCCACGCAGCGCGTGCTGCTGATCGTCTATGTGGTGGCCGGCGCGCTGTATGGCGTGGCCTCGCTGCTGAGCGTCGCGCGCACCGGCGTCGGCGACCCGAACGCGGGCCAGACCGACAACCTCGACGCGATCACGGCCGTCGTGCTGGGCGGCACCAGCCTGTTCGGCGGCCGCGGCGTCGTCATCGGCTCGCTGGTGGGCGCGCTGGTGGTGGGCGTGTTCCGCAACGGCCTGACGCTGATGGGCGTGTCGTCGATCTACCAGGTGCTCGTCACCGGCGTGCTGGTCATCCTCGCGGTGACGGCCGACCAACTTTCTCGTCGCGGAGCTCGTTGACATGAATGCCATCGCACAACCCCGAGACACGACGGCCCGGGCTCGCTCCGCTCACCGCCCCCGAGGGGCTCAGGCCCGCTCCCTCCGGAGCGGCCGCGCGTACGCGGGCCAGGGCAGCCGCACTTGGGAGTCACTGGAATGAACGCCATCGCACAACCCCGAGACACGACGGCCCGGGCTCGCTCCGCTCACCGCCCCCGAGGGGCTCAGGCCCGCTCCCTCCGGAGCGGCCGCGCGTACGCGGGCCAGGGCAGCCGCACTTCGGAGTCACTGGAATGAACGCCATCGCACAACCCCGAGACAGGACGGCCCGGGCTCGCTCCGCTCACCGCCCCCGAGGGGCTCAGGCCCGCTCCCTCCGGAGCGGCCGCGCGTACGCGGGCCAGGGCAGCCGCACTTCGGAGTCACAGGAATGAATGCCATCGCACAACCCCGAGACAGGACGGCCCGGGCTCGCTCCGCTCACCGCCCCCGAGGGGCTCAGGCCCGCTCCCTCCGGAGCGGCCGCGTGTACGCGGGCCAGGGCAGCCGCACTTGGGAGTCACTGGAATGAACGCCATCGCACAACCCCGAGACAGGACGGCCCGGGCTCGCTCCGCTCACCGCCCCCGAGGGGCTCAGGCCCGCTCCCTCCGGAGCGGCCGCGCGTACGCGGGCCAGGGCAGCCGCACTTCGGAGTCACAGGAATGAATGCCATCGCACAACCCCGCGTCGTCATGCAGGCCAAGTCGCTGGTCAAGCGCTACGGCTCGGTCACCGCGCTGGACGGCAGCGACTTCGAGCTGCGCTCCGGCGAGATCCTGGCCGTCATCGGCGACAACGGCGCCGGCAAGTCCTCGCTGATCAAGGCGCTGTCGGGCGCGACGGTGCCCGACTCCGGCGAGATCCAGCTGGACGGCGTCGTCACGAAGTTCCGCAGCCCGATCGAGGCGCGGCGCGCGGGCATCGAGACGGTCTACCAGGACCTCGCGGTGGCCCCGGCCATGACGATCGCCGAGAACCTGTTCCTGGGCCGCGAGATCCGCCGCCCCGGCTGGCGCGGCGGCGTGCTGCGCATGCTGGACAAGCGCCGCATGATCGAGGAGAGCATGGCGCGGCTCGCGGAGCTGAAGGTGGGCATCCGCTCGATGTCGCAGGCGCTGGAGACGCTGTCGGGCGGCCAGCGCCAGTGCGTGGCCGTCGCACGCGCCGCGGCGTTCGCCAAGCACGTCGTCATCATGGACGAGCCCACCGCGGCGCTCGGCGTCAAGGAAGGCGGCATGGTGCTGGAGCTGATCCGCCGCGTGCGCGACCGCGGCCTGGCGGTGGTGCTGATCTCGCACAACATGCCGCACGTGTTCGAGGTGGCCGACCGCATCCACGTCGCGCGGCTGGGCAAGCGCGCGACCGTGCTCGATCCGAAGAAGATCGGCATGAGCGACACTGTGGCCGTGATGACGGGTGCCCTGCGGCCCGAGGACCTGCCAGCCGAAGCCCTGGCCCATTGAGGACGACGTGAACGACACCCACGCGCGCACCGAGCGCGCGCACCTGCGCCCGCGCGGCTCGAGCCAGGGCGGCCTGCGCCAGTACAACGAACGCGTGGTGCTGCAGGCGATCCGGCTGCACGGCGCCCTGCCCGGCGCCGAGATCGCGCGGCTCACGGGCCTGACGGCGCAGACGGTGTCGATGATCACCAAGAGCCTGATCGACGACGGCTACCTGCGCAAGGGTGCGCCGGTGCGCGGCAAGGTGGGGCAGCCGTCGGTGCCGCTGTCGCTGGCGCCCGATGGCGCGTACGCGATCGGCATCAAGGTGGGCCGGCGCCGTCTCGACACGCTGCTGATCGACTTCAGCGGCCAGCCGTGCGCGCGCTGGTCGCTGGACTACCGCTTCCCCGATCCCGACGAGGTGCTCACCGAGCTGCGCCAGCGCTTCAGCGCGATCCGGCGCAAGCTGGGCCCGGACGCGCGCCTGCGGCTGCAGGGGGTCGGGCTGGCGGCGCCGCTGTCGCTGAGCAGCTGGCAGGCGCTGCTGGGCGTGACGCCCGCGGTGGCCGAGCGCTGGAACCGCCTGGACCTGCGCGACGCCATCGCCGACCTGTGCGACTGGCCCGTGCACTCGATGAAGGACACCGCGGCCGCCTGCGTGGCCGAGCTCGTCGCCGGCCGCGGCCGCGGCATGCACAGCTTCCTCTACATCTTCATCGACACCTTCATCGGCGGCGGCCTCGTGATCGACAGCCACCTGCGCAACGGCCTGACCGGCAACGCCGGCGCGATCGGCTCGATGCCGCTGGGCCTGCCCGACGCGCGCGGCCCGGCGCCGCAACTGCTGAGCGTCGCGTCGCTGCACACGCTGGAGCAGGCGTGGCGCGACGCCGGCCTGGCCGACCCCGGCTTCGACGGCCCCGAGGCGCTGCAGGCGCCGTGGCGCGACGTCACGCTCGCGTGGATCGGCAAGGCCGCCACGGCGATCGCCCACGCGATCAACGGCGCGGTGTGCCTGCTCGATCTGGACGGCGTGATCATCGACGGCGCGATCCACCGCAGCCTGCTCGACGAGCTGATCGCCGCCACCGGCGCCGCGATGCGCCGCTCGAACTGGGAAGGCGTCACCGCGCCGCAGGTGCTGGCCGGCACCGTGGGCCCGGACGCCGGCGCGCTGGGCGGCGCGCTGCTGCCGCTGCACGCCAACTTCGCGCCCGACCGCGACCTCTTCATCAAGGAACACGCATGAACACGTCGCCTCTCGCGGGCCAGGTGGCCGTCGTCACCGGCGCGGCCTCGGGCATCGGCCTGGCGAGCGCCACCGCCCTCGTCGCGGCGGGGGCACGCGTCGTGATGGTCGACCGCGACGCCACCGCGCTGCACACGGCCTGCGCGCCGCACGGCGACGCGATGCTGCCGCTGGTGGTCGACCTGCTCGACCCGGCAGCCTGCGCCGCCATGATCCCCGCCTCGATCGGCCTGGCCGGCCGCATCGACATCCTGCACGCCAATGCCGGCCTGTACGTCGGCGGCAACCTGGTCGACGCGCAGAGCGACGCGATCGACCGCATGCTCAGCCTCAACGTCAACGTCGTGATGAAGAACGTGCACGACGTGCTGCCGCACATGATCGCGCGCGGCTCGGGCGACATCGTCGTCACGAGCTCGCTGGCCGCGCACTACCCGACGCCGTGGGAGCCGGTGTACGCGTCGTCCAAGTGGGCGATCAACTGCTTCGTGCAGACGACGCGGCGCCAGGTGTTCAAGCACGGCATCCGCGTGGGGTCGATCTCGCCGGGCCCGGTGATGACGGGCCTGATCGCCGACTGGCCGGCCGACAAGCTGCGCGAGGCGCGCGCATCCGGCGGCCTGCTCGAACCCGCCGAGGTGGCGGAGGTCGTCACGTTCATGCTGACGCGGCCGCGCGGCATGACGATCCGCGACGTCGTGATGATGCCGTCGAACTTCGACCTGTAGGGGGCCTGCCCGCCCTGGTCGAGGCGGCTCAGAGCACGCCGCACTTCGCGACGATCGCGTCGGCGATGGCCTTCGCGCGCGGCTGCGCGAAGTCCCAGAAGTTGCCGGGCTCCACGAACGCAATCACCTCGAAGCTGACCCGCAGCCCGTCGGCGCCATCGCGCTCGACGACGCCGCTGACCTCGGGCAGCGTGGTGCGGAACGAGACCACCGACTCCTCGATGCCCTGCGGCGGCGGATTGAGCCCTGGCACGCCGTCGACGCCGCGGATGGCCTCGGCCACGCAGGCACGCAAGTCCTTCGGGTGGGCCTTGACGTCGACCGAGACGCGGTGGACGGTGGTGTTCGGGGCAACGCAGGCGGAGGTGGAAACGGCGGCGATGGCGAGCAACGCCAGCGCGAGGCGTGGCACCCGGCCGGCCGCGGGCGCGCTCTTGCATTCGTGAGAATTCATGCGGGACATTGTCGCTCGGCAGCGCACCGAGACGGCGTCGATGGTTGAAGCGGAGGCAAACGCCCCCACCTGCGTGTGTCAGGGCACCCCGCCCGACAAGGAGCCCCACATGCGCCGACTGCTTCTCTTCTGGCGCCAGGGCGGCCGCGACGTGAAGCTGCTGTGGCGCGCGCTGCGGCATCCGGATCGGCCCGCCTGGCTGCTGCCGGCCACCGCCGCGCTGGCGTTCTTCGCGCTCGATCCGCTGAACCTCGCGCTGCCGCTGATGGGCGCGGTCGACGACCTCGTGCTGCTGCCGCTGGCGCTCGCCGCGCTCACGCGGCTGCTGCCGGCCCACTTGCGCGAGCCGGCGCGCTAGCCATCGCGTCGGCTCACTTCGGCTGCTCGTTGCCGTAGGTCCGGGCGAGGTAGTCGACGATCTCGGGCATGTCCTCGTCGGCGACCGGCGCCTTGAAGACGGCCTTCATGCGATGCACCATCGCGTCCCAGTAGGGCCGCGCCGCGGTCGGCGGCTGCATGCGCATGTATTCGGCCGAGTGGCACATGACGCAGTTGGCCTGCGCCTTCGCGTAGCCCGGGAGCGCGCTCGGCTTGAGCTGCACGGCGTCGGGCGGGAGCTGGATGTCCTTGGCCGCGAGCGGCGACGCGAGGGCCGCGGCCACGCAGGCGACGGCCAGAAGGGTTGCGTGCTTCATGGGGCCTCCTTCAGCTCGCCTGGACCTTGACCGACTCGACGACGTTGCGCATGTAGCCCGCGGGCTGCCACAGCGCCTCCATCGGCTGGCTCTCGCCCGAGCGGTTGAAGGCGCGCACGCGCAGGTCGTGCGCGCCGGCCTGCGGCGTGAAGCCGAACGTGAACTCGCGGAACGAGAAGCGGCCCGGATCCTGGCCCAGCGCGGCTTCGCGCCAGCTCTGGCCGCCGTCGGCGCTCCAGGCCACCTCGCGGATGCCCTGCCCGCCGTCGAACGCGATGCCGCGCACCGCCAGCGCCTTGCCGGCCGGCACACGCGCGCCGTCGCTCAGCGAGGTGATGAACGAGCGCACGTTGAAGCGCGCGATCGGGCGCGTGGCCGCGGGCGCGGTGCCGGGCTCGACGCAGGCGCAGGCGTTGTCGGGCACACGGTACGCCGGCTTCATCCAGAAGCCCTCGTAGACCTGGTCGATCACCTGGATGTCGGACAGGTGCTTGACCCAGTACGTGCCGTAGTAGCCCGGCACGACGAGGCGCACCGGGTAGCCGTTGAGGAACGGCAGGTCGGCGCCGTTCATCTGGTAGGCGACCATCACCTCGCCGTTGGCGGCCACGGCGATGTCGAGCGCCTTGACGAAGTCGCCGCCGCCCATCAGCGCCATGTCCAGGCCGTCGAAGGTGACCTGCCTGGCGCTGCTCTTGACCTCGGCGCGGGCCAGGATGTCCTTGAGGGGAACGCCCACCCAGCGCGCGTTGCCCATCGTGCCGTTGGTGCTCTGGCCGCCGGTCACGCGCGGGTCGAACAGCGCGCGGCCGTTGCCCGAGCACTGGTTGACGGCCACGAGTTCGACCGGCTTGAACTGCGTGCGCAGGTCGGCCATCGTGAGCTCGAAGGGCTTGCCCACCGCGTTGCCGCCGATCTTGATGACGTGCTTGTCGCCGTCGATCGAGGTCGGAATGCCGGCGTTGTGGTACCGCACGAAGAACGCGTCGTTGGGCGTGATGACGCCCTCGTTGAAGACCGAGAACGGCGTCTCCAGTTGCGGCGGCCGCGAGGTGATCACGATCAGCGGCCTCTTTTCCGGATAGGCGACCAGGTCGCGGTGGCCGTTGGCGATCGGCAGCTCCACGCTCGCGCCCTGCGCGCGCGCCGCGCGACCGAGCATCGAGGTGGCCAGGCCGGCGCCGCCGGCGACGACGAGCCTGCGGCGCAGGCGGTTGGCGGGAGAGTTCGTCATGCAGCTTCCTCGTGTTGGAAAGATCCGGGGGTCAGGACTTGCATCGGCGGAGCCCGCTCCGCGCGATGGACGACTTTCAGCTCGGCAGGAAGTTTAGTACCGCGTTGCGTTTGTCCAAACCAGGTTTCGTCTGGATACACCACCCCGTATGCACTTCACCTACCCTGTCGCCGCGCCATGCAGTGAGGGAAGAAGACCCCGGCCCCGCCCGAGAGCGTCTTCGCAGCGCGCGACTTCAACATGCGTTATCACCGTCATGAGGAACGAAAGTCGTGAAACTTCTCACCGCATTCCTGCTGTCCGGCCTGTTCTGCGCGCAAGCGCTCGCCGACGTCACGGCGCTGGTCGTCACCGAGCCCACCAACCGCAAGGACGCGATGATGGTGTCGCGCGAAGCGTTGCAGGCTCACCTGTCCAGGGTATTGAAGGAAACGGTCGTCGTGACCAGCACCGACGACATGACCGACGCGATGCGCGCCACGCGCAGCGGCGGCTACGACGTCTTCATCGCGCCGGCGCAGGTCGCGGCCTCGGCGCTGGGCCACGGCTACGCGCTGGTGGGCGCGACGGACGCCGACGAGCAGTACCTGCTGGTGGGCCGTACCGAGCTGCCGTCGGTGGGCGCGCTGCGCGGCAAGCACATCTACCTGCCGCAGCAGGACTCGATCTACACCTACCTCGCGCGCGGCCTGCTCAACGCGAACGGCCTGAGCTTCAAGGACATGAAGGCCATCGACTACGAGCGCTATCCGCAGGCCGGCCTGTTCGCGCTGCTGCTCGGGCGCTCGGAGGCGACGATGGTGCGCAGCGCCGACTGGGAGAGCTGGGACCGCGAGCACGCGGGCATCGCCAAGGTGCTGGCGATCTCCAGCGCGGTGCCGGGCGGCTACTCGGTGGCGGTGCGCAAGAAGCTGGGCTCCGAAGCGCGCGGCAAGCTGGCGCGCTGGTTCGAGAACGACGCCACCACCTGCGGCCTGAAGCCCGTGGTCGCGCACCCCGACCTGCAGCCGTACACGCGCGTCGCCGAGCTGGGCACCTTCACGCCAAAGTCGCTGCCCGGCGCCACGGTGGTCGCCCACGACGCCGTCAAGGCGCTGGTGACCGGCGGCGCCGTGCTCGTCGACACGCGCATCGAGAGCGAATACCGCGACAAGCACATCCCCGGCGCGCTGTGGCTGCCCTACGGCGAGAAGAGCCTGAAGGACGTGGCCTTCGACGCGAAGGCCGACGACTTCCCCGGCCTCGCGAGACTCGATCGCGAGCAGAACATCGTCTTCCAGTGCAACGGCCCCGAGTGCTGGAAGTCGTACAAGGCCAGCCGCGCCGCGATCGCCGCCGGCTACAGGCACGTCTACTGGTTCCGCGGCGGCATGCCCGAATGGGAGCTGGCCGGAGAACGCACCGAGAAGTCCGGCCAGACGCTGGCGCTGTCGAACTGAAAGCGCGCGCCGAGCGCCGGCGCGCGGCCCGGCGCTCACTCGAGCGGCCACGCCTGCAGGATCAGCGGCGTGCCGACGAACAGCACCATCAGCGTCAGCGGCAAGCCCAGGCGCCAGTAGTCGCCGAAGCGGTAGCCGCCCGGACCCATCACCAGCGTGTTGTTCTGGTGGCCGATCGGCGTGAGGAAGTCGCACGCGCAGCCCAGCGCCACGGCCATCAGGAACGGGTCGGCGCGATAGCCGAGGTTGGTGGCCACCGCGGCGGCGACGGGCCCCAGCACCAGCACCGCGGCGGCATGGTGCAGCAGCGGCGTCAGCAGCATCGCGGTGAGCACGACGAGGCCGACGGCGGCATACCCCGGCACCTGTCCGGCGGCATGCGTCAGGACCTGCGCGATCAGCGCGGTGGCACCCGTGTCCTTCAATGCCTCGCCCACGGGGATCAGGCAGCCCAGCATCACGATCACGGGCCATTCGACGGCGTCGTAGGCCTCCTTCGCGTTGATCTGGCGCGTCAGCACGGTGAGCGCGGCGGCGCCGAAGAACGCAACCTCGACGTCCATCCAGCGCAGTCCCACCAGCAGCAGCGCGACTGCCAGCAGCGCGATCGGGATCAGGCCGCTGGCCTTGCGGCCCAGCGTCAGCTTGCGGTCGGCCAGCGGCAGCACGCCGAGCTCGTCCACCGAGGCCTGCAGCTTCTTGCCCCAGCCCTGCAGCAGCACGACGTCTCCCGCCGCGAAGCAGTGCGAGCGCAGCCGCCGCACGGTCGCCTTGTTGGCCTGGTGCACCGCGAACAGGTTGACGCCGAAGCGATGGCGCAGGTTCAGCGTGGCCGGCGTCTGGCCCACCAGCATCGAGTCGCGCGGCACGATGACCTCGAGCACCTCCATCTCGTCGGTCTTGTGCTCGGGCTGGGCCAGCTGCTTGGAGCCGGCGATCTCGTAGCCGGTCTTCGCGACGAGCTTGTCGATGACGGTGGGGTCGCCCAGCACCACGAGCACGTCGCCCGAGTAGATGCGCCAGTCCTCGGCCGGGATGTAGCGGCGGCCGCCCTCGCGCACGATCGCGCCGACCGAGGCCTCGCCCTCGGACAGCTCCTCCAGCGCCTTGACGGTGAGCTCGGGCGTGGCGGGGGCCTCGGGCACGCGCAGCTCGGTGGAATAGGACTCGATCGAGAAGGTCTCGTCGGCCGACTTCTGCCCCTCGCGTCGCGGGATCAGGCGCCAGCCGAACGCGAGGAAGACGATGGCCAGCGTGGTCAGCGGCAGGCCCACGGCGACGAAGTCGAACAGCTTGAACGGCGGCAGGCCGACCTCCTGGCGCACGCTGGAGATCAGCAGGTTGGGCGACGTGCCGATCTTGGTGATCGTGCCGCCCACCAGCGAGCCGAAGGCCAGCGGCATCAGGTAGGCCGAGCGCGGCATGTTCGAGCGCCGCGCCGCCTGGATCGCCACCGGCATCACGATGCCCAGCGTGCCCACGTTCTTGATGAAGGCCGACAGGTAGCCGACCGCCGCGGTCAGGATGCCGATCTGCAGCGACGGCGACTTCACGCGCGCCAGCAGCGCGCCGATCCACACGTCCAGCACGTTGGACGCCGCGATCGCGCGGCTGACCACCAGCACCGAGCCGATGATGATGATCACCGGGTTCGAGAATCCCGAGAACGCCTTGCCGGCCGGCACCACGCCCAGCACGACGGCGGCCACCAGCGCGAGCGAGGCCACCAGGTCGAAACGAAGCCGCCCGCTCATGAACAGCGCAAGCATGGCGGCGATGACGAGGAAGGCCTCGGCCTGGTGCAGGGTCATGCGTGCTCCGGCACGGGCGCGCCCCAGCGGCGGCCCTCTTGCAGGGCGGCATGGCAATCGGGGTGCCATGCTCGACGGCGGCCGAGTCCCCCGTTCGGACCCACGCCCTCATGCAACGGACGCGCCCGCCGCGCGATACTCGCCGCACGCATCCACGGCAAGGAACGACGATGGCAGACGAGCAGATCCGCTTCGACGACGGCGCGGCGTACGAGGACTTCATGGGCCGCTGGAGCCTGCTGGCCGGCAACGCCTTCCTGGACTGGCTCTCGCCGGCGCGCGGACTGCGTTGGCTGGACGTGGGCTGCGGAAACGGCGCGTTCACCGAGCTGCTGGTCGAGCGCTGCGCGCCCAAGCGGGTGGACGGGATCGACCCCTCGGACGAGCAGGTCGCGTTCGCGCGCAAGCGCTTCGCGGGCCTGGACGGCGTCGCCCTGCGCGTGGGCAGCGCGATGGCCCTGCCCTGGGACGACGGCACGTTCGACGCCGTCGCGTCGGCGCTGGTGATCTTCTTCGTGCCCGACGCGCCCAAGGCCGTCGTCGAGATGGCGCGCGTCATCCGCCCCGGCGGCGGCGTGTGCGCCTACGCGTGGGACCTGCTGGGCGGCGGCTTCCCATACGCCGCGCTGCAGGACGAGATGACCGCCCTGGGCATGGACCCGCCGCTGCCGCCGCATCCGGAAGCCGCGAAGCTCGAGTCACTGCGGCGGATGTGGACGGACGCCGGGCTGGTCGACGTCGAGACCACGCAGGTCACGGTGCAGCGCCGCTTCGCCGACTTCGACACCTGGTGGGCCACCGCGCGCAAGGGGCCAGTGTTCGCACCGCGGCTGTCGGCGACGGCCGGCGGCCACTCGGACGTGCTGAAGGCGCGCGTGCGCCAGCGCCTTCCGATCGCCGCCGACGGCAGCATCACGTGCAGCGGCCGGGCGACCGCCGTGCGCGGACGCAAGCCGGGCTAAGCCTTCGGTACGGCGCTCGGCGGGAACTCGAACGCGAAGCATGCGCCGCCGAGCTCGCCGTCGGTCACGGTCACGTGCGCGCCGTGCATCGCGGCCACGTCGGCGACGATGGCCAGGCCTAGGCCCGTGCCTTCCCAGCGCGGTCGCGAGCCGCGCGCGTAGCGCTCGAAGATCACGCGGCGCTCGGACGGTTTGATGCCTGGGCCGTTGTCGCACACGCGCAGGCCGGGCGGGGACTCGATCACCGCCACCAGCACCTGGCCCTTGCGGCCCACGGCCTTGAACGCGTTGTCGATCAGGTTGGCCAGCGCCTCGGTCAGCAATTCCACCTGCGCCACCACGACGACCGGCGCGGACGGCACCTGCAGCTCGAGGTCGACGTGCTGGTCGAGGGCGACCTCGGCGAACAGGTGGCACACGTCGCGCGCGACGTCGCGCAGGTCGGCCGGTGCGCGGTCGATGTCGCCGCGGCCCTCGGGGTCGAGGCGGCCCAGCAGCATCAGTTGCTGCACCAGCCGGCCCGTGTGCTCGGTGACCTGCGTGAGTTCGTCCAGCACGGCGCGCGCGCTCTCAAGGTCGGGGCTGTTGCGCGCGCGGGCCAAGCCCAGGCGCAGCGCGGTGAGCGGCGTGCGCAGCTGGTGCGCGGCGGCGGCGGCGAACATGCGCTCGCGCACGAGGATGCCGCGGATGCGCGACAACAGGTCGTTCAGCGCGGTGGCGAAGGGCGACAGCTCGAACGGCAGGTCGCCTTCGGGAATCGGCTCCAGCGAGGCGTGCGCCTGCCGGTTCCACTGCTCGGCCAGCGCCTCCAGCGGCCCTACCGTGCGGCGCACCGCGATCCAGATCGCCGAGCACGTCACCACCAGCATCAGGCCCAGCGGGATCAGCAGCCATTCGACGACGCGGTTGGAGCGCTGGCGCTTGAGCATGGTCTCGGCCACCAGGACGACCACGTGCTCGCAGCCCGCGCAGGCCGCGCCGACGGCGGCCACGCGCACCTGCGCGCCTTCGTAGACGGCGTCGTAGGCGCGGCCGTCCTTGTAGATCGCGGTGTTCAGGCCGCTGGCGGGGATGCCGGCGCTGCCCACCAGCACGCGGCCGCGATCCTCGACGCTGAACCAGGTGTGGTCGATCTCGTCGTAGGCCAGCATCGTGCGCGCGGCCTCGGGCAGGTCGACGGCGTTGGCGCCGGCGCCGTCGGCGCTGCGCACCTGGTCGGCCAGCGAGACGGCCGCGTCCAGCAGCCAGCGGTCGAACACGGCGGAGGTCTCGGTGCCGGCGCTGATCAGGCCCATCGCGCCGACGACGGCCACGATCACCAGCAGCGGGATCATCAGGCGCAGCGTCAGCTGCCGGTACAGGATCGGCCGCGATGCCGACCGGCCTGGCTTCACGCGTCGCCCTCGCCGCCCTGGCCGCCTTCAACGCCCTCGCCACCCTCGCCGGCGGGCCCGCGCCCGCGCGGGCGCGTGGGGCCGACGCCCTGGCCCGGCGCCGCGATCGCCAGCTGGTAGCCCACGCCGCGCAGGGTACGGATACCGGTACCCGTTCCCTCCAGCTTCTTGCGCAGGCGCGACACGTACAGCTCCGCGGCCGCGTCGTTCAGCTCGAGGTTGCGCTCGGACAGCGCATCGACCAGCGCCCGCTTGGCGACCAGCCGCGGCGCGGCGCGCATCAGGATGAACAGCAGCTCGAACTCGCGCGGCGACAGGTCCAGCCGCTTGCCATCGAGCAGCACCTCGGAGCTTTCCTGGATCAGGTCAAGGCGGCCGAAGCGGATCGCATGGGTGCGCGCGACGTTGGCGCGCCGCACCAGCACGTCGATGCGGGCGTCGAGCTCCTCGGGCGCGAAAGGCTTGACGAGGTAGTCGTCGGCACCCAGGCGCAGGCCCTTGACCCGATCGGCGACGCGGTCGCGGGCGGTCATCACCAGCACGGCGCCCTGCGGGTCGCGCTGGCGGTAGGCCGCGAGCCACTCCATGCCGTCGCCATCGGGCAGCCCGAGATCGAGCAGCACGATGTCGAAGCTGCCCTGCGCCAGCGCCGCGTCCGCGTCGGCCAGCGTCGGGGCATGCAGCGCCAGGCGCTCGCCGTCGCGCCAGCGCAGGAGCAACTCGCGCGCGATGTGGGTGTCGTCTTCGATCAGGAGAAGTCGCATGTCTATGGGATTGTCGCTTGGGAGCCTGCATGCAGGCGTCGGCGGGCTGTCGTGCGCCCGTAATGTGCGAAATCGACATTCTGCAGATACAAGCCGGCAACATACCCGATAACGTCAATGGGTGATAGCGATCCGATAGCTGCACTTCCCACACTCCTCGCTCGAAGAGCGGGCAGCCGCTCACCAGCAGACGGATCCCATGCTTCTCACCTCGCTGGACGCCCATGGCGTCCCCGCGGACGCCCCCTTGACCTGGCCGGGCGCGCGCGGAATGTTCGACAACGCCTTCGACCTGAACCTCGAGCGACGCCTGAAGTACCTCGGTCGCCTCGCGCTCACGTGGCGCGCGCGTGCCCGCCTGCTGCGCGAGCTTGACGACCTGCCGCTCGGCGAAGACCTGTTCCGCGCCCAGCCGCGCGCGTTCTATCCGGTGATGAGCCACCTGATCGACCGCCGCATGGACTCGGGCGCTCGCCTGCGCACGACGCTCGCGAGCCTGCGCACGGTGTGCGCGTCGGTCGGCGACGAGGCCAACGTGCGCAGCCTGCTCACGCACGGCATCACGCTGCTGGAGCTGACCGACAGCACGCGCGTCGTGCTGTCGCTCAACGACGTGAGCTTCCACGAAGGCCTGTGGCAGGTCGGCCTGGTCGGCGCCGACGGCCTGCGTCTGTACAGCATCGGCTTCGGATTCACGTGCCCGCAGACGCTGCTCATGGGCAACGTGCAGGGCCCGTCGCTGAAGGACGAAGGCCTCGACCGCATCCGCGACGCCACGCACGCCGCCCACGGCATGCGCCCGCCGCACCTGCTGGTGCACGCGCTGCGCGTGCTGGCCGCGCACTGGGGCGCCACGCGCCTGCAGGGCGTCGACCCCGAGAACCACGTCAAGGGCCGCTGGAACCTGCGCGACTCGCGCCTGCGCTTCGACTACCGCGCGTTCTGGGCCGAGCACGAGGCCGTGCGCGACGCCGGCGGCAACTGGTCGCTGCCGCTGGACACGGCGCTGCGCCCGCTGGAGGACGTGCCCACCAAGCGCCGCGCGATGTACCGCCGCCGCTACGCGATGCTGGAGGCGCTGCAACTGGCCGTCGACACGCTGGCCGATGCGCGCCACGCGCTGCCGCCGACGCCGGTGGACACACCCGGCCTCGCCGCGGCCAACGCGTCGACGCTGGAGCCCGCGCTGGTCGCCTGATCGGCCGGGACTGACGCGGGTCGAACGGCCCGCCCTGCCGCCCTACGCCGCCTTGGCCGTCTGCAACGCGGGCGGCGCCTCGGCCGACGCCGTGGGCAGCGCCACGGTGAACGTGGAGCCCTCGCCCAGCGTGCTGTCGACGCTGATCGTGCCGCCGTGCGCCTCCACCAGCTGCTTGGTGATGTACAGGCCCAGGCCCAGGCCCGGCGTGCGCGTGCGGTCGCCCACGCGCACGAACTGCTCGAACACGCGCGCCTTGTCGTCGGGCGCGATGCCCACGCCCTGGTCGCTGACGCGGATCGACGCCGCGCCGGGCAGCTGGCTCAGCTCCACGCGGATCGGCTTGCCGGCGCCGTAGCGCAGCGCGTTGGTCAGCAGGTTGACGACGACCTGCTCGAGGCGGAACTCGTCCCATTCGCCGACGACGTCCACGCCGTCGGCCTTGAGCGTGATCGGCACGTCGCTGCGCTGGCCCTGCACTTCCGCGACGACCCGCCGCAGCATCGCCGCGAGGTCGCAGCGGCCGCGCCGGATCGACAACTTGCCGTGCTGGATCTGCGAGACGTCCAGCATGTCGTCGATCAGGCGCGTGAGGCTGCGCACCTGGCGCTGGTCGCGCTCGAACATCTTGGACAGGTTCTCCGGCGCGAAGAACGTGGTGTTGCCCGCGGCCACCTGGTGCTGGCGCACGCGCACCTCCATCGCGAGCACGCTCAGCGGCGTGCGCAGCTCGTGCACCACCATCGACATGAACTCGTCGCGCATCTGCAGCGCGCGCTTCAAGTCGATCTGCGCGGTCTGCAGTTCGGCCACCAGCGCCTGCTGGCGGCGGCGCGATTCCTCCAGCGCCGCGAGCTGGAGCCGCAACTCGGTGCGCTGGCGATAGAGGTCGACGAAGACCTGCACCTTGCTCTTGACGGCGTAAGCGTCGAGCGGCTTGTACAGGAAGTCCACCGCGCCGTTCCCGTAGCCCTTGAACGCGTAGTCCAGCTCCTTGCCGGCGGCGCTCACGAACACGATCGGCAGGTGCTTGGTGCGCGCCATGCCGCGAATCAGTTCGGCCAGCTCGAAGCCGTTCATGCCGGGCATCTGCACGTCGAGGATGGCCAGCGCGAACTCGTGTTCGAGCAGCAGCGCCAGCGCCTCCTCGCCGGAGGACGCCTGGTGGATGCTCCAGGCCTCGTCGCGGATCGAGGCCTCCAGCGCCATGAGGTTCTCGGGCAGATCGTCCACGATCAGGAGCTTGATGCCAGGGTCTATCGTCATCGTGGTTCCCCGAGCCGGTGAAGCAGGGAGCGGATCTGCGCGAGTGGAAGGATCAGGTCGGGCGCCATGCGGCGGATCGCGGCCTCGGGCATCGTCGGAACTTCGGCGGAGGCCGGATCCTGGACGATGGTCAGTGCACCGGCAACCTTCATGCCCGCGAGGCCCGCGGCACCGTCGTAGTTTGCGCCGGTCAGGAGGATTCCCGCCAGGGACTTCCCGTAAGCATCGGCCGCCGTCTCGAACAGCACGTCGATCGACGGGCGGGCGTAGTTCACGCGGTCCTCGCAGCTGAGGGAGAAGCTGCGGTCGGTCTCCACCAGCAGGTGGTAGCCCGAAGGCGCGAAGTACAGCACGCCGGGCTCCAGCGACTCCTTGTCGCGCGCCTCGCGCACCTGCAGCTCCAGGCGATAGCCGAACAGCTCGGGCAGCCGGCTCTCGTGGTTCTCGGGCAGGTGCAGCACCGCCACCAGCGGCATCGGGTACGTGCACGGCAGGCCCTTGAGCACCGCGAGCATGGCCTCGAAACCGCCCGCGGACGCGCCGATCACCACCGCTTCGATCGTGCGGGCGGCTGCGGCATCGATGGCGGCGGCGTCGGAGCTCATGTCTTGCGGAACAGGCGGTCGCGCCGGCTCACCGGTTCGAACTTGTCGACGAAGTGCGAGAAGTCCAGGCTCTCCTTGCTGCCCAGCCCGAGGAAGCCGCGATGGCACAGCGACTCGTGGAACAGCCCGAGCGCCCGATTCTGCAGCGCCTTGTTGAAGTAGATCAGCACGTTGCGGCACGAGATCAGGTGCGTCTCGGAGAACACCATGTCGGTGGCCAGGCTGTGGTCGGCGAACGTGACGTTGCGGATCAGGTCGGGGTCGAAGCGCGCCGCGTTGTAGGCCGCGCTGTAGTAGTCCGAGAACGCGCGCTTGCCGCCCGCGGCCTGGTAGTTGGCGGTGTGCTGGCGCACCGACGCGATCGAGAAGATGCCCTGGCGCGCCTTCTCCAGCGCCGCCGGATTGATGTCGGTGGCGTAGATGATGCTGCGTTCGAGCAGGCCTTCCTCCTGCAGCAGGATCGCCAGCGAGAACACCTCCTCGCCGGTGGCGCAGCCGGCCACCCAGACCTTCAGCGACGGATAGGTGCGCAGCAGCGGCACCACCTGCTGGCGCAGCGCGAGCCAATAGCTCGGGTCGCGGAACATCTCCGTGAACGGGATCGTGAGGATCTCCAGCAGCTGCTGGAACACGCCCGGGTCGTGCAGCACGCGGGACTGCAGCTGCGAGATCGTGTCGCAGCCGAATTGCAGCAACGCGTGCTGCACCCGCCGCTTCAGCGACGCGCCCGAGTAGTCGCGGAAGTCGTGGCTGTACCTGGCGTACACCGCTTCCAGCAACAGGCGCATTTCGATATCGGCGGCGTGGGGCATTTGAATTCGGGCTCTCGGAGCGTCGGGCGACACCGGCAAGGACGGGGCCAGCCCATCATGCGCCTCTCACAGGCGCTCGATGCTGGGCATCCACACGCGCAGCAGCGAGAACAGGCGATCGAGGTCGATGGGCTTGGCGAGGTAGTCGTTGGCGCCGGCGCGGCGGCACTGTTCCTGGTCGTCCTTCATCGCCTTGGCGGTGACGGCGATCACGGGCAGCTGCGCGAGCTTGGCGTTGGCGCGGATGCGGCGCGTGGCCTCCAGGCCGTCCATGCCGGGCATCATCACGTCCATCAGCACGAGGTCGATGTCGGGCTGCTCGTTGAGCTTGGACAGCGCCTCGAAGCCGTTGCGCCCGATCTCCACCTGCAGGCCCTTCTGCTCGAGCGCGCTGGCCAGCGCGAAGATGTTGCGCACGTCGTCGTCGACCAGCAGAACCTTGCGTCCCTCGAACACCTTCTCGCGGTTGCGCGCGGTGCGCAGCATGGTCTGGCGCTCGGCCGACAGCTTGGATTCGACGGTGTGCAGGAACAGCGTCACCTCGTCGAGAAGGCGCTCGGGCGAGCGCGCGCCCTTGATGATGATGGAGCGCGAGTACTTGTTCAGCCGCGCCTCCTCCTCGCGCGTGAGGTTGCGGCCCGTGTAGACGATCACCGGCGGGAACGAGCAGATGTCCTCGACCGTCATGCGCTCCAGCAGCTCGCTGCCGTCCATGTCGGGCAGCTTCAGGTCGATGATCATGCAGTCGTAGACGGTGTCCTGGAGCAGCTCCAGCGCCTCGGCGCCGGTGGCCACCGCGGCGATGTCGATGTCGTCTTCCTTGATCAGGTGCACGACGCTGTCGCGCTGGCGCGCGTCGTCCTCGACCACCAGCACGCGCTTGACCTTCTTGGCGCCCTTTTCCTCCAGCCGCTGGAACACGGCCTGCAGCTCCTCGCGCGTGGTCGGCTTGACGGCGAAGCCGACGGCGCCCATGTGCAGCGCGATCTCGGAGAAGTCCTCGCCCGCCACGATGTGCACCGGGATGTGGCGCGTGCGCGGGTCGTCCTTGAGGAACTGCAGCACGCTCAGGCCCGAGTCGTCGGGCAGGCGGATGTCCAGCAGGATCGCGTCGGGCAGGAAGCCGGTGGCCAGCTCCAGCGCCTCGTTGGCCGTGGACGCCACCAGGCAGCGGTAGCGCATCTCGTGCGCGAGGTTGTAGAGCACCCCGGCGAACGTCGCGTCGTCCTCCACCACCAGCAGCACGCGGCCCTTCTCGCGCACCGGCTCGTGGCGGTCGTCGGCGAAGGCCGTCGGCGCGGGCGTGCTTTGCGGCACCGCGATGGACGCGGCCACGCCCGCGCGCGGGCTCGCGGGCGCGACGGGCGTCAGGCGGGCGGGCGCGTCCGCGCCTGCGCGCGCGGGGGGCGCGGGCTCGGCCTCGGGCACGTCCGTCCACTTGGCGGGCAGCGTCAGCGTGAAGGTGCTGCCTTGGCCCGCGGCGCTCTCCACCTCGATCGTGCCGCCCAGCAGCCGCGCCAGCTCGCGCGAGATCGACAGCCCCAGCCCCGTGCCGCCGTAGCGCCGGTTGATGGTGCCGTCGGCCTGGCGGAAGGCCTCGAAGATGATGTCGTGCTGGCCCTCCGGGATACCAATGCCCGTATCCTTGACCGAGAACGCGACGCGGTCGCCGGGGCGCGCCTCCACGGCCAGCGTGACGCCGCCGGACTCGGTGAACTTGATCGCGTTGGACAGCAGGTTCTTCAGGATCTGCTCCAGCCGCTGGTTGTCGGTCACCATCGACGTCGGCGCCTCGGGCGCCACCTGCACCTCGAACGCCAGCCTCTTCTCGCCGGCCAGCGGCGTGAAGGTGCGCTGCAGCGCCTCGGTCATGCGCTGCACCGACACGAACTGCGGCTGCAGCTCCAGCCGGCCGGCCTCCACCTTCGACAAGTCGAGGATGTCGTTGATCAGGTTGAGCAGGTCGTTGCCGGCGCTGTAGATCGTCTGCGCGAACTTCAGCTGCTCGGGCGAAAGGTTGCCTTCCTTGTTCTCGCTGAGCAGCTTGGCCAGGATCAGCGAGCTGTTGAGCGGCGTGCGCAGCTCATGCGACATGTTGGCGAGGAACTCGGACTTGTAGCGGCTCGCGCGCTGCAGTTCGTCGGCGCGCTCCTGCAGCTCGACCTGCGCCTGGTTGAGCGCCTCGTTCTGGCGATCGAGCGAGTCGGCCTGCTCGGCCAGCTGGGTGTTGGTGGCCTCGAGCTCGGCCTGCTGGCGCTCCAGGTGCGACTGCGACTCGGTGAGCACGCGCGACTGCTCGCCCAGCTCCTCGTTGGCCGTGCGCAGCTCCTCCTGCTGCACCTGCAGCTCCTCGTTGAGCTGCTGCGTCTCCTCGATCGAGTCCTGCAGGCGCTTGCGGTACATCGCCGAATCGACCGACGCGCCGATCGCGCCCCGCAGCAGCTTGAGCAGCTCGAGGTCGCGCGGCAGCACGTGGCGCATGAACCCCAGCTCGATCACGCCGTTGACGATGCCGTCGTTGACCAGCGGCGCGATGACCAGCTCCGCGGGTGCCGTGGCGCCGAGACCCGAGCCCACCTTGAAGTAGCCGCCCTGCAGGTTCGTGACATGGTTCAGGCGCCCGTCGCGCACCGCCTGGCCGACGAGGCCGTCGCGCGCGGCCTGCACCTGGCCGTCGTCGTCCTGGCCGTCGAAGCCGTGCGTGGACACGCGCTGCAGCGTGCCGGTGTCGTCGCGCACGTACATCGCGGCCACCACCGGGTCGAGGTAGCGCCCCGCGAAGGCCAGCACGCTGCGGCCGACCGTCGTCAGCGTCTGCTGGCCGATCAGCGTCTCGGCCAGCTGCGCCTGGCCGTCGCGGAGCCAGGCCTGCTCGGTCATGACCGCGCTCGCCTCGCTTTGGGCTTTCAGCGCGTCGCCGAAACCCTGCGACAGCTGCCTGATGTCGCGTCGGCCGGCCCAGGCGATGTAGCTCTTGGCCAGCAGGATGATCAGCACGTAGACGCCGATGCCCAGCCAGGTCACCGTCTGCAGTTCGTCCAGACGATCCTTGAGCAATGCCCGTTCTGTGCCGCGCGCCGCCGTCAGCTCCGCCCGGACGCGATCGAACAGTTGCTTGCCGGTCAGCGAGCGGACGCTCGCGCCGGCGTCGCCGCCGTCGCGCCGCACGGCGATCGCCTTGTCCGCGAACGACTGCCAGGCCTGCTGCAAGGATTGGACGCGGCGCAGGCGCTCCGTCTGGCTCGGGTTGTCGGTCGTCAGACTCACCAGCCCGTTCAACTGCGAGTCCATCTGCGGCCTGGCCACCTGGTAAGGCGCGAGGAAGGCCTCGTCGCCGGTGATCACGTAGCCGCGCATGGCCGACTCCATGTCGGACTGCAGTGTGGTGACCTCGTTCAGGTCGCTCACCACCTGCTGCGTGTGATCGACCCAGGCGTTGACCTGCATGAAATACCCGACGAACAGCAGGAAGGCAAGCACGCTGATGATGCCGGTGTACAGCGGCAACGTGACGTTGCGGCGCGCGATCCGGTTGAACTGGTCGGCGTCGATGGCGGCGTTTTCGGGCATGGGCGTCCTGGCGGCAGGGGGTCGGTCGGGCGAGCGCGATCATAGGTGGAGTGCGCGCCCGGCCGGCCGCGGGTTGCCCCGGGCGCGGCGACGCGACGCCGGAATGGGGGCGCCTGCTCGACCATTCGGCGCAGACAGCAATCGCCGTGCCCGCCCTCGCATCGACTACGCGTGCCTCTACCATCCGACCACGGCCGCCACCCTCACCCTGCGCTGACGCGGAGCGCCTGCAGGACCTCCCTCGATGCCGCGGCCCGCGCGCCGGCCGCCCCGCCCGGCGACGAAGCCGCGCTGGTGCGGCGCATCGTCGCGGGCGACCTGGCGGCGTTCGAGCGCATGAACGCACCGCGCGCTGGCAGGCTTTCGCGGCGAATCCTCGCTGTCGACCTGGCTCGCCCGGCTGGTCAGCAACGAGTGCCTCGGGCGCCTGCGCGGCAAGGCGCGGCGCGACAACATCCTTCCATCGTTGCTCTCGACGCCGAGCGGAGGCCGCCATGGACGACGCGCGCCGACCCGACCGCCCGACCGCGCCCTCGTGCGCACGCAGATGCGCGAGCTGATCGAGCGTCGGCTGGACGACCTGCCCACGGCGATGACGGACGTGCCGGCACGCCTGGCTGAACCACGACCGTGCTTCGGCGATGAGCCTAGAGGAACAGTTCCTGCAGATCGTTGAGGAAGTCGAAGCCGCGTTCGGTCGGGCGGATCCATTCGGCGCCCGGCATGCCGCTGCGCTCGATCAGGCCGCGCCGCTCGGCCTCGTCCAACGGCTTGGCGATCGCCGACAGCGGCAGCCCGCAGCGCTCGGTGAACAGCGACAGCGCGAAGCCTTCGCGCAGGCGCAGCGCGTTGAGCATGAACTCGAACGGCAGCTGGGCGCGCGCAACGTCGGACTCGTTGGACACGCCCTGGCCCGCGAGTGTCCGCTCCATGTACATGTTCGGCTCGCGCCAGCGCACCTGGCGCGTGACGCGGTGCGCGAACGACAGCTTGCCGTGCGCGCCGGCACCGAGGCCGAGGTAGTCGCCGAACTGCCAGTAGTTGACGTTGTGGCGGCAGCGGTGGCCGTTCTTCGCGTAGGCCGAGACCTCGTAGCGCTCGAAGCCGCCAGACGCCGTGCGCTCGGTGACGCGGTCGAGCATGTCGTAGGCGGTGTCGTCGTCGGGCAGGTTGGCCGGCGGGCGCTGCGCGAAGACGGTGTTGGGCTCCAGCGTGAGGTGGTACAGCGACAGGTGCGGCGCGCCGAGCGCGAACGCAAGGTCGAGGTCGGCGTCCAGGTCGGCCAGCGTCTGGCCGGGCAGCGCGTACATCAGGTCGAGGTTGAAGGTCTCGAAGCTGCGTGCCGCCTCCTCGGCCGCCGCGCGCGCCTGCGCCGCGTCATGCACGCGCCCGAGCGCGCGCAGGTGGGCGTCGTCGAAGGTCTGCACGCCGATCGACAGCCGGTTCACGCCGGCCTGCGCGAAGGCGCGGAAACGCTCCTTCTCGAAGGTGCCGGGGTTGGCCTCCATCGTGACCTCGCAGTCCGCGGCCAGCGGCAGCAGCATGCGCAGGTCGGACAGCAGCCGCGCGATGCCGTCCGGCGAGAACAGCGACGGCGTGCCCCCGCCGATGAAGATCGTCTGGATCGTGCGGCCCCACACGATGGGCAGCGAGCGCTCGAGGTCGGCGCGCACGGCGTCCAGGTAGCGCTGCTCAGGCAGGTCTTTCGGCGTGGCGCCGACCGTGTGGAACTCGTGCGAGTTGAAGTCGCAGTACGGGCACTTCTTCAGGCACCACGGCAGGTGCACGTACACCGACAGCGGCGGCGGCGCCGCCAGGCTCAGCGTGCCGGGACGGTGGTACCACTGCGGGTCGCGGATCGGGGCGCCGGCCAGCGAGGCCTCTCCGGTCGCGCCTTCGCCGGATTCGCCGCCGGCGGCGTTGACGGGATGGAGACGGATGATGCTCATGGATTCAGGCTCCGATCCCGGCGAGGTGATCCTCGACCCAGGCGATCTGGGCCGCGGTATCGGGCATCGCCAGCCCGCGCGATCGGCTCAGTCGATGGAACAGGTCTCGCGAGGGAACGCCGAGTCGCCGCAGGAGACAGGCCGCCACCATGCCGGTGCGCCCGATGCCGGCGCGGCAATGGATCGCGATCGCGCGTCCCGCCGCGACGTCGCCTTCGAGGGCGTCGATCATGGCGACGAAGTGCGCGCGCGACGGCGGCGTCGAATGATCCGGGATGGGCAGGTTGCGGAACTGGATGCCGCGTCGTTCGCACAGCGCCGGCTCCTCAGTGAGTTCGAGCTCGCGCATCTCGCGCGGCTCCAGCATCGAGACGACGACGTCGACACCTGCTCGGCGCCATGCGTCGACCTCGTCGCCCAGTTGGTCGCCGCCACGTGGCCGCGCCATCAGGCCGATGCGGTGCGGCTCGATGCCCGCGACCCAGTGAATCGGCGTCGTGAACACGGCCAGGCCCTCAGAGATGCCACGCCTGCTGCATCAACGTGCGCATCTGCGCGGCCGCGATCGCGCGATGGCTGTGCGCGTACTTCACGTCCTTGGCGAGCGACGCCACCGTCGCGCCGAAGGCCGGAATGAACATCAGCGGGTCGTAGCCGAAGCCGCCGCTGCCCTCGCGCTCGCGCAGGATCTCTCCGTTCCAGCGACCCACGGCCACCAGCGGCGACGGGTCGTCGGCGGCGCGGATCGCCACCAGCGTGCACGCGAAGTTGGCGCGGCGATCCGCGACGTCGCGCAGCTTGTCGAGCAGCAGCGCGTTGTTGGCCTCGTCCTGCGTCTGGCGCACGACCTCGCGGTCGAGCGTCGCGCCCGCGCTGGCGACGACCGTTGCGTAGTTGGCCGAGATCACGCCCGGCATGCCGCCGAGCGCGTCGACGCACAGCCCCGAGTCGTCGGCGATCGCAGGCAGCCCCGTGGCGGCCGATGCGTGGCGCGCCTTGGCCAGCGCGTTCTCGATGAACGTGATGTGCGGCTCCTCGGCCTCGGTCACGCCCAGTTCGCCCTGGCGCACGAGCTCGACGCCCAGGCCGTCGAACAGGGCCTGCAGTTCGGCGAGCTTCTTGGCGTTGTTGGAGGCGAGGACGAGCTTCATGATCACTGCCCGAGCGCGGCCTTCTGCGCGGCGATCAACTGGCGGATGCCGGCGTCGGCCAGATCCAGCAACTGGTTCATCTCGGCGCGCGAGAACGCGGCGCCCTCGGCGGTGCCCTGCACCTCGATGAAATGGCCCGCGCCGGTCATCACGACGTTCATGTCCGTGTCGCAGGCCGAGTCCTCGATGTATTCCAGGTCGAGCAGCGGCGTGCCGTCGACGATGCCCACCGACACCGCCGCCACGAAGCCGTTCAGCGGCGAGTGCTCCAGCTTGCCGGCGGCCAGCAGCTTGGCGACGGCGTCGTGCGCCGCGACGCAGGCGCCGGTGATCGCCGCGGTGCGCGTGCCGCCGTCGGCCTGCAGCACGTCGCAGTCCAGCGTGATCGTGCGCTCGCCGAGCTTCTTCATGTCGAACACGGCACGCAGCGAGCGGCCGATCAGGCGCTGGATCTCCTGCGTGCGGCCGCTCTGCTTGCCCTTGGCGGCCTCGCGGTCGGAGCGCGTGTGCGTGGCGCGCGGCAGCATGCCGTATTCGGCCGTCACCCAGCCCTCGCCCTTGCCCTTGAGGAACGGGGGCACGCGATCCTCGACCGACGCGGTGCACAGCACGCGCGTGCCGCCGAACTCCACCAGCACCGAGCCTTCGGCGTGCGCGGTGAAGTCGCGCGTGAGCTTGACGGGGCGCAACTGGTTGGCGGCGCGGCCCTGGGTGCGGGAGAACGTCATGCTTGAATCCTGTTCTGGAAATGTGACTCGGCGCATGGTGCGCCGAGTGGGTTGTCCTGCATTGTCCGGCGCTGCCGCTCGTTCGCCCCAAGAAAAGTTCAAGGGAGCGCTGGAACCGGCTTCGCCGGGCCGGTCGCGGAGCATCCCCTCGGGGGGCAGCAAGCGCGCGCGAAGCCTCCCCTTCGGGGGCGAGCGTGGGTACCCAATTTCAGGTCTTGCGCGGACCCGAGCGCTGAATGGCTTCGTTGATCTCGCGGATCGAGCGCTCGATCTCGTCGTCGTCGATGTCGGGCAGGAACGAGTCGCCGCTCATGCTGGCCTGGATGGTGGACGCGAACACGTCCTCGCCGAGCGTGCGCGTGGAGACGTTGCCGCCGGCCTCGTCGTCCTCGGTCTGCTCCCACTCGACGGCCAGCGCGGTGACGTTGTCGCTCTTCTCGCCAGCGTTGCGCAGCGCCTGCTCGACGATCTCGGGCACCGAGTCGTGGATCGGGTATTCCGACAGCATCTTGACGATGTCCGGATCCTCGACGCTGCTCCACAGGCCGTCGGAGCACAGCAGCACGCGGTCGCCGGTGCGAAGCACCATCGGGCCGGCGCTGTCGATCACCGGCTTGCCGGGGCTGCCCAGGCAGGTGAACAGCACGTTGCGGTTGACCTTCTCGTCCAGCGGCACGACGTGCGACAGCGCCTCGCGCAGCTCGGAGTACGAGTGGTCGCGGGTGCGCGCGATCAGCCGGTCGCCGCGCACGATGTACAGGCGCGAGTCGCCGCAGTGGGCCCAGTAGATGTTGCCGCCCTGGATGACGCAGGCCACGATGGTGGTGCGCGGCGTGTCGGTCAGGCCGCGGTCGGTCGCGTAGCGCAGCAACTGGTGGTGCCCGGCGAGGATGGCGTCCTGCAGGAAGCGCTGCGGATCCTTCAGCTCGGTCTTGGCTTCCTTCTGGAACGTGGCCGCGATCGTCTGCAGCGCGAGCTGCGACGCGACCTCGCCTTCCGGATGGCCGCCCATGCCGTCCGCCAGCGCGAACAGGCCCGAATCGCGCGTGTAGCAATAGCCCATGCGGTCTTCGTTCTTTTCCCGTCCGCCCTTGCGGCTCACCTGATACGTTCCAAACCGCATTCGATTACTCCCGACCCGAGCGTGCGCTCAAGGGCGTGTTCAAGGGTGTGCTCCCGACTTCAGGTTCTCGATCTGCAGCTTGAGCCGCTCCGAGAAGCTGAGCGTGGTGTAGCGTCGTTCGATCTCGCGCGACAACTCCTTCTGCAGCGCGAAGACGCTCTGCGGTCGCGACAGCGGATCGAGCGCCATGCACCATTCGATCACTTCGATCAGATTGTCGGAATAGACGTTTCGCAGCCGCGACAGCGACAGGGGCAATCGATCCTTGTCGATGCGCTGCGGCGCATCGTTGGGCGGATAGCCCTGCATGCAGGCGTACAGGCAGGCGCCGATCGCGTAGATGTCCGTCCACGGGCCCAGCGAGCCGTCGCGGCGGTACATCTCGGGCGCGGCGAAGCCGGGCGTGTACATCGGCCGGATGAACTGGCCTTCCTTGCTCAGCACTTCGCGCGCGGCGCCGAAATCGAGCAGCACGGCGCGGTTGTCGTTGGTGATGAAGATATTCGCCGGCTTGATGTCCAGGTGCAGCATCTTGTGCTGGTGGACGATTCGCAGGCCGCGCAGGATCTCGTCGAACAACGACCGGATCGTGGATTCGCGCAATACCTTTTCGCGCTTCAGGTCGCGCGCCGTGACGATGAAATCCTGCATGGTGTCACCCTGCAGATAATTCATCACCATGTAGACGGTTTCGTTCTCGCGGAAGAAATTCAGCACCGAGACGACGCTCGCATGCGAAATCTGTGCAAGTGAACGGCCTTCTTCGAAGAAACTCTTCAGGCCGAGGCGGTACAGTGGCTGCTTTTCCGGCTTCACGCGCGGAATCAGTTCACCTGGCGACCGATCTGCCAGCGAGGCGGGGAGATATTCCTTCAGCGCGACCAGATGACGTGTTTCGTCTTCGGCCAGGTAAACGATGCCGAAACCGCCGGCGGCGATCTTCTTGACGATCTGGTAGCCGCCAACCACAGTCCCCGAAGGAAGCGGGGCGGGTTTTGGCTTTGACATAATCTCTTTTTGCAACCTGGCACTCGCGACATGGCAGTTTACAGCATGACCGGCTTCGGCAACGCCTCGGCGACCGCAGCCACCGCCGGCACATCCGAAGGCACGGCCGCCACGGATTCCGCGGCGGTCACCGTCGAACTTCGATCGGTGAACAGCCGGTTCCTCGATATCTCGTTCCGCATGCCCGACGAGTTGCGCCAGCACGAGGGGGCGTTGCGCGACCTGATCACGGCCGGATGCCGGCGCGGCAAGGTCGACGTGCGCGTCAGCGCGGCCAAGGCCAACGGCGACGACTGGCCCCAGCCCTCGGCCGACCAGCTCAACCGATTGTCACGCCTCGAGGGCACCGTGGCCGCCTGGCTGCCGAAGGCGCAGCCGCTGAGCGTGAACGAAGTCCTGCATTGGTGCCGTTCGACGCCGGCCGCGGTGGGCCGGGTCGACGAGGCCCTGCTCGACGCCGGCCGCAAGGCCGTCGCCGCGCTGAAGGAGGCCCGCGCGCGCGAGGGCGACAAGCTGGTGGCGATCCTGATGGAGCGCATCGTGCGCCTGCGCGAGCTCGCGACCCAGGCCGAGCCGCTCGTGCCGGCGGTGGTCGAGCGCCAGCAGCAGCGCTTCCTCGAGCGCTGGGCCGAGGCGCTGAAGGCCACGAACGGGCTCGACGCCGGCTCGGCGTCCGCCATCCCGAGCGAGGCCCTGCGCGAACGTGCGATGAACGAGGCCGCCACCTTCGCGCTGCGCATCGACGTCGCCGAGGAACTGTCGCGGCTGCGCGCGCACCTCGAGGAGATCGCCCGCCTGCTCAAGGCTGGCGGCGAGCTCGGCAAGCGGCTGGACTTCCTGATCCAGGAACTGCACCGCGAGGCCAACACGCTGGGCTCGAAGTCCGCGGCGCTCGAGCTCACCGGCGTCTCGGTCGAGATGAAGGTGCTGATCGAGCAGATGCGCGAGCAGGTGCAGAACGTCGAGTGACGTCGCATCGGCAGCAGACGAACGGGCCCGCACGGGCCCGTTCTTCATTGTCGGCGGGCGCGCCCGATCGTCGCGTCCCGCGCAACACGGTGCGTAAATAATATTTACTTTCCGCGCGCGCATCGCTAGGATCACGCACCTGATCGACGCCGTCGCCGACGGTCGTCGCCAATCCCTGAGGTCCCCACCCATGTTGCAGTCGCATCTCCCGATGCACTGACCCTTGCGCCGATGCCTGGCGCGCGAGGGTCGAGTGTTCTCCCGTTTCCGCGCGCAGGTGCCGAGTCGAACTCGCATCCCTGGCCGCACGCGCTCCGCATCGCGGGCGCGGCGAGCGCGCGGGCCCCGCCAGGCCGCAGACGCAACGAGGGAGTCCCGTCATGGGCACTCGAGACAAACGCGCGCGCACGCTCCCGAGGAGGACGCGATGCGCGCTGACATGAGCAAGGTGCTGGTCGAGGAACCCCGGTGGGGGCGAACCTTCGCGCGCGCCGTCGAGGGCAGTCGTCGACTCGAACGCAACCGCATCGACATCGACGGCGAAGGCGGCCCCGCGCGCCTGGGCATGAAGCGCGACGGCTGCAAGCATTTCGGCGAGCACCTGGGGCCGCTGTATCGCTACTTGCGCGGGCAGGTCGATCGTCCGTGGAACAAGGTCTGGAGCGAGCTGTGCGCCACGCTGGACCGGCGCAGCGTCGTGCAGGCCCACCTGTTCCAGCACATCCACGACAAGGTGGCCACCGAGACGGTCTGGCAGGACGAGGCCGTGTGGACGCGCGACTGGCGCGGCCTGCGGCCGCTGTCCGACTGCCGCGCCGAGCTGTACGTGCATCCGCGCACGGGCATCTTGCTCGTGAACCGCGCACGCACGATCGCGGCGCGCAGGCAGGCGCTCGCGCGTGACGCGCAGGCGGACGCGCGCGAGCGCGAGCGCCGCACCGGCGCACCGCTGCCGCCGCACATCCAGTGGCATCGCCTCGACGGCCTGTGGTTCGAGGTGCAGCTCGCGCCGCTGCGCGACGTGCCGGTCTACGACGTCGTGCTCAGGCGCCTGGTGACGGGCGCGAATCGCCAGCAACTCAAGGAGTGCTACGGCTCGGGCACGCTGCATGCGTGCGCGAAGCGTCAGCTCGATCGCAACACGCTGCGGCGCCACGGCCTCGAATCGCATTGACGACGCCACGAATATCGAGAAATCTCGCGGAAAAAGTGGCGATGTCGCGCGCGCCCCCTACAATCGCGCCGCTGCGGCAATCGCCGAAGCATCGACATTCAAAGTTCAAAGTACTGACGAACCATGGCAACTGCTAAGAAGACCCCCGCCCCCGCCAAGAAGGCGACCAAGGCCGCCGCGCCGGCCAAGACCGCCAAGAAGGCTGCTCCGGCCAAGGCCGTGAAGGCCGCTCCGGCCAAGGCTGCTCCGGCGCTGAAGCCGCTGAAGACCGCGTTCAACAAGTCCAGCCTCGCCGCGCACGTGGCCGAGCAGTCGGGCGTCGACGCGAAGTCGACCAAGGCCGTGCTGGCCGCGCTGGAAGGCGCGATCCTGATGTCGGTCAACAAGAAGGGCCTCGGCTCCTTCACGCTGCCCGGCCTGCTCAAGGTCGTCGTGCACAACGTGCCGGCCAAGAAGAAGCGCATGGGCAAGGACCCGTTCACCGGCGTCGAGCGCATGTTCGCGGCCAAGCCCGCGTCCGTGAAGATCAAGACGCGCGCCCTGAAGAAGCTGAAGGACGCCGCGCTGTAATCAGCGACGACGCAGGCGGGCCGACGGGTCCGCCTCAAATGCAAAGAGCCGCAATTCGCGGCTCTTTTTCATTGGGGCTTCCAATTCGCTCAGGACTTGCGGTCGCCGCCGAACATGCCGTCGATGCTGATGAACTCGGTCATGCTGTCGGAGAAGTCCTTCAGCGCGCCGGGGGCCATCGTGGCGGCCAGGCGCTCGGTGTGCTGGTCGGGCTGCGAGTGGCCCGTGTGCGAGTGGCGGTCGCCGTGGCGGCGGCGCAGCACCTGCTCGACGCGGCGGCGCAGCAGCACCAGGCCCGGGCCGTAGACGTCGAGGTCGAAGGCGTCGAGCGCCTGCGCGGCGTGGCGCAGCACGGCGGCCGGCACGTCGTCGATGCCGCGTTCGCCGTTCTTCATCATGGCGCGCTCCAGCAGCGCCAGCGACGGCAGGCGCGGATGGCGACCGATCTTGCCGCCGAGCATCGCGCGCAGGTTCGCGCAGACCTCGGAGACTTCGCGCGCCGTCATCGACGGCAGTTCGCCCGGGTTGTGGCGGCGACGCGGCGACGACTCGTCCGACGGGCGCGAGTCGCCCTTGCCGGGCTTGTCGAACACGAAGTGGAAGTCGAAGCCTCGGCGTTCGAGGCGGATGGGTCGCGTCAGCAACTTCTGCAGACGCTTGAAGACCCCGCCAGCGACGGGTGGAGCGGACATGGCCGAAACGGAGGAGGAGGAGATCATGCTGAGCCCAACGAAAAAGCGATGCCTTGCAGGCCGGTTGCAAACAAGCGCCCTCTCAAGTGCAGCGACGCTCGGATTCCGGCGGGCTGCCTTTATTCTTCGACCATTTTGGCGTTCGGATGAACGCTGTCGAGCTCCCAAATTGCAAGATCCTGTTACGGCATGCTGGAGCGCTTTTCAGGCTTTCCACGCTGTGGGAAGAAACGGGGGCAATCACTCACAAGCGCTCGCCCGCGCGGCCGCCGGCTCGGCCGGTACGCCGCCGGGTAGGCCACCGCGCGGCGGCGCGGGTATCGCGACGTGATACCGCCGGGTGTCCGGCCCGGCACACCGTCCACGACGGTTTCCCGGGGCTCGACGATGCGCGATCCTGCGCGACCTCCACAACGACACCGGCCCCGGTATCCACCCATGACAGATCCCCGCTTCCCGCTGCGTCGCCTCGCCGCCGTCGCCGCGCTGTGCGCCGGCCTCGCCGCCTGCGCCGGCGCGCTCGCCCAATCGGGCACCGGCACGTCGGGCAACGAGCCCGCGCCCGCCGCCGAACCTGTCGCCGAGCTGGCGAAGTCGTTGCGGGTCGGCGACATCGTCTTCACCCGCGTCGGCGCCTACCCGTTCCGCAAGGTCGCCGAGGCCACCGGCAGCTGGACGAACCACGTCGGCATCGTGCTGGACGTTTCCGGCAAGGAGCCGACGATCGGCGAGAGCCGCTTCCCGCTGTCCGGCTCGACCCCGCTGAGCCGCTTCGTCGCCCGCTCGGCCGGCGGACGCGTGGCCGTGATGCGGCTGCCCGAGACCTTGTCGCCGGCCCAGCAGGCCGCGATCGTGGCCGCGGCCGCGCGGCGCGCGCACGTTTTCTACGACACCGGCTTCGACGCCCGCTCGCAGCGCCAGTTCTGCTCGCGCTACGTGCGCGAGGTGCTGCAGGAAGGCGCCGGCGCCGACGTCGGCCGGGTGCAGACCTTCCAGCAGTTGCTCGCCGACGCGCCCCAGGCCGACGTCTCGTTCTGGCGCGTCTGGTACTTCGGCAGCATCCCCTGGCAGCGCGAGACGGTCACCCCGGCCAGCGTGCTGCACACGCCCGGGTTGACGACGGTGTTCGACGGCATCGCCAGCTGACATCCGCCGCGAAAGACGCGCATTCCTGCCGCTGTCCGGCCGATGGCGCGCGGGGGATTGCGGCGATACTCGCAGGCTGGCGAAACCTCGCATCGCATCCCCGTTTCCATGGAACTCCCCGGCAAGCTCTTCGTCGTCGCCGCCCCGAGCGGCGCCGGCAAATCGACCCTCGTGAAGGCGCTGCTGCAGCACGAACCGCACCTGGCGGTGTCGGTGTCGCACACGACGCGCGCCCCGCGCGGGCAGGAGCAGGACGGCCGCGAGTACCACTTCACCACGGTCGAGACCTTCCAGCGCATGGTGGCGGACGGCCAGTTCTTCGAGCACGCGCACGTGCACGGCAACTGGTACGGCACCTCGCGCGCGGGCGTCGAGTCGCTGCTGGCGGCGGGCAAGGACGTCGTCCTGGAGATCGACTACCAGGGCGCGCTGCAGATCCGCACGCTGTTTCCCGCCGCGCTGCTGGTGTTCATCCTGCCGCCCAGCTGGGACGAGCTCGCGCAGCGCCTGCGCGGCCGCGGCGAGGACGCCGCCGAGGTCATCGCCCGGCGCCTGGCCAACGCCCGCAACGAGGTGGCGCAGGCCCCGAAGTTCGACTTTGTTATAATCAATGGTTCTCTCGACAAGGCCCTGGCGGAACTCCGCGCGGTCGTTCGCGAGCAGCCCGGGGCCCTGCGCTTCGAGGCCCAGCGCGCCAACCACCCCGCCGTCTTCGCCGCGCTGGGCCTGGCCTGATCCGCATCGGCCCACCGCTCGAGCGTCCAGTTCCCCCGGCCTGCGCGCATCCGCGCCGGCCACCAGCAAAGGAAGCCACATGGCCCGCATCACCGTTGAAGACTGCCTGGAAAAGATCCCGAACCGCTTCCAGCTCGTGCTCGCTGCCACGTACCGCGCCCGCATGCTGAGCCAGGGCCACACGCCCAAGATCGAATCGAAGAACAAGCACGGCGTGACCGCCCTGCGCGAGATCGCCGCCGGCGAGATCGGCAAGGAAATGCTGCGCAAGGTTCCGACCTGATCCTCCACACGGCCCGCGCGCCCGCGCGAGGCCTGCCGGAACGAGAAAAGCCCGTGTCTCGCGACACGGGCTTCTTCTTTTGGCGACCGCCGGAGGCGGCCCCGGGGGAAAAACAGGCCGGAAGCGGAAGCGGTCGTTCCCACGCCCGCTCCCGGCCTCCCCATGATCCGCGCCCGGTGGAGGCGCGGAGCCCTTCTCGCTTCTTACCAGCCGACCGTCACGGTCGCGATCGTCGGCTTCTCCGTGTGCAGCGACGAGCTGAAGCCGCCGACGTCGTCGTACGCGAAGCCGTATGACAGCGCGTTGACGCTGTGGTCGTGCCAGAACTTCGAGTACGAGTTCGACGGCGACGCGTAGAAGTAGCTGGGCGTGTACCAGTGCGCCGGATCCTCGACGATGTGGCGATTGATCGCCGCGCACATCTGGGCCTGGATCTGCAGCTGCTTGTCGTAGCCCGCGGTGCCCGGCGTCTGGCCGGTGGCGTCGTTGAGCACGCCGTTGCCCAGCAGCGCTTCCTGCGTCGTCGGCGCGCGCTGGATGGTGTAGGTGCCCTGCCCGTCCGTGAACTGGAACTGGCCGTTGACGACGTGGCCCGTGAAGGTGCCCTGCTGGTCGGTGAAGGTCAGCGTCTGCGTCGCGTACTTGCTCCACAGGCCCTGGATGTAGCTGTCCAGGTAGTGCGCGTTGGCCCCCGACGAGCCGAAGCTGCCGTGCGCCGGGGCGACGATGCGGTACGGCGAGTACGGCGCCTGCGCCAGGCCCTGGAACTGCGCGGGCATGGCCGAGGCCCAGGCCGAAAACAGCGAGGCGCGCGTGGCGGTCTCGCCGACGGTCTGGTCGTACCCGTCCAGCCCCTGCAGGCGCAGCTTGACCGGGAAGCCGAACTGGTCGACGCGCGTCGTGTTGCCATAGAAGCCGGTGTCCGGAAGGATGGCCATCTCGGCGAAGTCGAACGTGACGTCGATGTTGGGGTCGCTCGGGTTGTCGATGTTGGCACCGGCGTAGCCGAGGTTGCCGTTCACGTCCTGGTTGACGCGGATGTACATCGGCGTGCCCACGCTCAGCAGCAGCCGCGCCGAGTTGATCGGCGGGATCGTCACCGAGCCGGCCTGCGCGATCGAGTGGAAGTAGTTGGTGTAGGTGACGCCGTTCTTGGTCAGCGCGCCGTTGTCCGCGGTGGACATCGGGATCAGCTGGCCGGCGGTGTTGACCCACACGAACTTGCCGCTCGTCCAGTCCTTGCCGATGATGGCCCAGAAGACGTGCGCGTTGTCGTAGGCGTTGTTGGTGCCGTTGACGATGTTGAACGTCGTCTGCTTGTTCCAGGTGCCGCCGGTGGCGCCGGTCGTCAGCGTGAACGACGACGCGAGGTCGTTGAAGCCGTTGTTGACGAGGTTGGCGTTGTTGGCGGTGACGGTCAGCGTCGAGCCGCCGTAGTTGACGTCGTTGTACAGCACGACCGTGACGCCCGAGGCCACCTTGACCGACGAGATGCGGTCGTTCCAGGCCGTGCCGACCCAACTGCTGCTGGCGCTGGCGCAGAACGAGTCGCCGCCGTAGTTGATGTCGGCGAAGAAGCAGGCCTGGCCGGCCGCCGGGTTCACCGAGGTGCCGCCGCCCGACGAACCGACGGTGTACGAATAGGTGGTCGTGTCGTACGCCGGGGAGCCCTTGTTGTACGTGAAGCTGTAGGCGATCACGTTACCGGCTGAAACCGCTTGCAAGACCTGCTGGGTCTCCGCGCCGGTCGTGGCGTTGCGCGCCATCCGCAGGTTCTGCTGGGCGCCGCCGTTGACCGTGTAGTGGACGTCGGTCCAGGTCGTGGTGCTCGACGTCGGGTTGAAATTGATGGTGGCCGTCGTGCCGCTGACCGTCACGCTCTGCGTGTAGTCGGAGGCCGTCTGGGCCTGCGCGTAGCCCGCGCTGCCGAGGGAAAATGCCAGCAGGACGGAAAGCCCTGCAACACGTGGAATCATCGCTGTCTCCTGTCGTTCTTGGGTGACGCGTTCGCGCGCGCCGTATTCAGGCCAGTCGGGATCGTGGGAGGGCCGGGGCGACGTTCGGGCGTCGCGTCCGGCACTTGGGCAGCCACCGCCGCCTTGCCTGGAGCGGTCGGGGCGGAGCGCATTTGACTCCGGAATGGGCCCTGGCGACCGCCTTTTGCGTAATTTTTTGAAAGCGGTTTCAAAAAATCCCCGAAACAAGGTATCGCGAAACCCTGAGGTACCGGCAACGCGGACTGGCCGGAACCGGACGGTCGTGCAGGCGCGCCGATTTCCCGACCGTGGCGGCGCCGGCCTCATAACAGGCTAAATTCGCCCCATGAGCATTCGTTCGTTCGCCGCCGACCTGCTGCCTGCCAAGCTGCACGGTCTGGCGCGCGCCCCGACTGCTGCGGCGCAGCAAGCCGAAGTCACCACCTTCGCCGAGCTGTCCGAGAAGCTCGGCTACCTCAGCAAGCCCGACCTGAAGAAGGTGCGCGAGGCCTACAAGTTCGCCGACGAGGCGCACCTGGGCCAGCTGCGCGCCAGCGGGATCCCCTACATCACGCACCCGCTGGCCGTCACCGGCCTGGCCGCCGACTGGAAGCTCGACGCCACCGCGCTGATGGCGGCGCTGATGCACGACACGATCGAGGACTGCGGCGTCACCAAGTCCGAGCTGATCGAGCGCTTCGGCGCGCCCACCGCCGACCTGGTCGACGGCCTGACCAAGCTGGACAAGCTGCAGTTCTCCACGCGCGAGGACGGCCAGGCCGAGTCGTTCCGCAAGATGCTGCTGGCGATGTCGCGCGACGTGCGCGTCATCCTCATCAAGCTGTGCGACCGCCTGCACAACATGCGCACGATGGACGCGATGGCGCCGGCCAAGCGCGCCCGCATCGCGCGCGAGACCATCGAGATCTTCGCCCCCATCGCGCACCGCCTGGGCCTGAACCAGATGTACCGCGAGCTGCAGGACCTGTCGTTCCGCTTCATGTACCCCTGGCGGTATGCGGCGGTCGCCAAGGCGCTGGAGCGCGCGCGCGGCACGCGGCGCGACATCGTCGACCGCATGCGGCGCGACGTCGAGAAGGCGTTCGCCGAGGCGCGCACCAAGGTCACCGTGTTCAGCCGCGAGAAGACGGTGTTCTCGATCTACCGCAAGATGCGCGAGAAGCACGCCGGCTTCGCGCAGGTCAACGACATCTTCGGCTTCCGCATCGTCGTGCACTCGCTGCCCGAGTGCTACCTGTCGCTGGGCACGCTGCACCAGACCTACAAGCCGGTGCCGGGCCGCTTCAAGGACTACATCGCGATCCCCAAGGCCAACGGCTACCAGTCGCTGCACACGACGCTGGTCAACCCGCTGGGCACGGCGGTGGAGTTCCAGGTGCGCACCGAGGAGATGCACGCGGTGGCCGAGGCCGGCATCGCGGCGCACTGGATGTACAAGGCCGGCCCGCAGGGCGGCCGCCCCGACGAGGCGCAGCGCCTGGGCGCGATGTGGCTGCAGTCGCTGATCGACATCCAGAGCGACACCCACGACTCCGGCGAGTTCCTCGAGCACGTCAAGATCGACCTGTTTCCCGAGGCCGTCTACGTCTTCACGCCCAAGAGCAAGATCCTCGCGCTGCCGCGCGGCGCCACGCCGATCGACTTCGCCTACGCGATCCACTCGGACGTCGGCGACCACTGCGTCGCGGCCAAGGTCAACGGCGAGCCGGTGGCGCTGCGCACGGAGTTGAAGAGCGGCGACGTCGTCGAGGTCAGCACCTCGCCCAATGCGCGGCCCAATCCGTCGTGGCTGAACTCGGTGCGCACGGGGCGCGCGCGCTCCAAGATCCGCCACTTCCTGAAGAACCTCGAGCACGAGGAATCGATCCTGCTCGGCGAGAAGCTGCTGACCCAGGCGCTGCGCAACGAGGGCATGTCGGTGCCGGCCGACGACGACGAGCACGCGGGCCTGTGGCAGTCGCTGACGCGCTGGAGCGGCAGCCGCAACCGCGCCGAGCTGATGGTGGACATCGGCCTGGGCCGCAAGATCGCCTCGATCGTGGCCAAGCGCCTCGCGCAGCTGCTGGGCGAGCGCGGCCAGCGTCCGGGCGCGGTGGCGCTGACGATGGGCCGCTTCGCCGCCAACGAGGCGTCGGTGGGCCAGAACGTCGTCGAGATCGACGGCAGCGAAGGCGCGTCGGTGCAGCTGGCCACCTGCTGCCGGCCGATCCCGGGCGACGAGGTCGCGGGCTACTTCGGCGGCGAGGGCCTGACCGTGCACACCAAGGACTGCTCGATCGGCCGGCGCCTGCGCGAGCGCGACGCCGAGCGCTGGATGGAGGTCGACTGGGCAGAGCAGCTGACGCGCCAGTTCGAGACCGCCGTCAGCGTGCTTGTGCGCAACACCAAGGGCACGCTGGCGCAGGTCGCGCAGGCCATCAGCGCCGCCGAGGCCGACATCACGCACATCGACATGGGCGACGAGCGCGCGTCGGAGACGACCGAGCTGCGCCTGCTCGTGAGCGTGCGCGACCGGCTGCACCTGGCCGACGTGCTGCGAACGCTCAAGCGCGCGTCGTCGGTGCTGCGCGCGTCCCGCGTCAAGCCTTGATCGCGCTGACCCCCTGGCGCCGCCTGATGCTCGCGGGCGCGGCGGCCGTCGCCGTGCTGCTGGGCGCGGCCACCTTCGCCGTCAACGACGCAAAGCGGCGCATCCTGCAGGCACTCGGCCCGCGCACGACGGTCGGCGCGATCTCGCTGAGCTACCCCACCGTGACCCTGCGCGACGTGCGCGTCGCGGCCGATGCGGCGCCCGGCGCGTGGCCGGCCGACGAGGAGTTCGACGCGCAGGAAGTGGCCGTCGACATCACCGCCGCCAGCCTGTGGCGCTACCGCCGCGGCGAGCCGCTGGCCATCGCCGACGTGCGCGTGCGCGACGGCACGCTGGCGATGCTGCGCACGCCCGGCCACCTGACGATGCTGCCGGCGCTGCGCGACACCTCGCGCGCCCGCGCCGCGGCGGTGCGGGCCTCGCAGGCGCTGGCGCCGGGCGAGACGGCCACCGCGCTGGTCATCGAGCACATGAGCTTCGAGCGCATGGCCGTCGACCTGCGCGACGCCACGCTGCCCGACGCCCGGCCGCATCGCCTGCGCTTCGAGCAGGTGCACGGCACGGTGGCCGACCTTGCGCTGCCGCGGCTGGCCGAGCCGATCGCGCTCGACCTGCAGGGCGTGCTCAAGGGCAGCGAGCGCGACGGCCAGGTGTCGCTCAAGGGCAGCCTGACGCCCGCGGCGCACGACGCCAATCTCGCGGTGCGCCTCGCGGGCGTCGACATGATCGCGCTGCAGCCCTACCTGCTCAAGCTGGGCGAGCGTAGCGTCCGCCACGGCCGGCTCGACCTCACGATCGACGCCGGCATCGTCGACCGCCAGGTGCACGCACCCGGCCAGCTCGCGATCACCGGGCTCGAGTTCGGCGACGACGGCGGCACCTTCGCCGGCGTGCAGCGCCGCGCCGTGCTGGCGGCCTTGAAGCGCGACGGCCGCATCGCGCTGAAGTTCACGCTGGAGGGCCGCACCGACGACCCGAAGTTCTCGCTCGACGAGAACCTCGCGCTGCGGCTGGCCGCCGGCCTGGGCGAATCGGTGGGCGGCGGCGTCAAGAGCGTGGTCAGCGGCGTGGGCAGCGCGATCAAGGGACTGCTGGGCGGCGGCAAGGACGACAAGCCGGCGACGCCGTCGCGCTGAACGCGCCGACGATCAGGCGCCGGGCCAGTGGATCGGATCCGGCACGTCCGCGATCGTGCCCGCCAGATCCACCACCAGCTGGCCATGTAGCGCGCGGACCGCACGCCGATGGCGCCGGCCTTCTCCTTCGATGGCTCGGGCACCGTCGACACCACGATGCCGCCCTGTCGCAGCACGGCCCGCGAGCGCTCCTGCGTGTGGCCGCCGACGAGGTCGAACACCAGGTCGATCGGCGTCAGACCACCGTGGCCAGCTGGCCGGCGCGCTCGCGCTCGGCCTGCATCGTCTCGGCCGACAGGTAGCGGCCGAACAGCGCGCGGAACGCCAGCAGCAGCACGCCGGAAACGAACACCAGGATCGCGTGCAGCGCCCAGAAGTCGCGGTTGGGCATGATGTCCATGAAGCCGCCCAGCCAGCCGACGAACGAGTTGGCGACGAACAGGTGCAGGTAGTAGACGCCGATCACCAGGCCGACGATCTGCTTGGGCGCGACGCGCGAGTACAGCGCCAGGCCCACCGCCATCACGTTGGCGAAGCCGAGGTCGTTGACGATCGTGTAGGCCAGCGTCCAGACCGGGCCGACCTTGCCGTGCGTGGTGTCGACGATGTTGCCGGCGATCGCCATCAGCGCCGGGCCGCCGGCCGAGACCATCGAGCCGAGCGCGATCTTCACCAGCTCGTCGGGCTCGTTGCGGCGCTTGCCGTACCAGCTCCAGAACGCGATGGACAGCAGCATCGTCGCGCTGCTGACGAAGGCGTCGACGCCCTGCAGCCACGTGACGGGCACCTGCCAGCCGAACATCATCAGGTCCATGTGCTTGTCGGACCATACCGTGAAGCCGATGTTGAACTGCTGGTTGCCGACCATCGTCAGCACGAGGATGGGCAGCAGCAGGACCAGCAGGCCGATGCGGATCCACTCGGCGGTCGCGAGCGGCGGCTGTTCGACGGTGGCGTGATCCTTGGCGCGCGCCGGTTCCGGCGGCAGCCAGCCGCGGCCCGCGAGGTAGGTCACCAGGCCGATCAGCATGCCCACGCCGGCGGCGCCGAAGCCCCAGTGGAAGCCCACCTTTTCGCCGAGCGTGCCGCACACGAGCGGCGCGCCGATGACGGCGATCTGCACCGCCATCAGGAAGATCTGGAACGCCGTGGCGTTGCGCTTGTCGCCCGGGGCGTACAGCGCGCCGACCTGCGCCGCGATGTTGCCCTTGAAGCAGCCCACGCCCAGCAGCAGGCAGGCGATCGCCAGGAAGAAGCTGCTCTCGAACGCCATCAGGAAGTGGCCGGCGGCCATCAGCAGCGCGCCGAGGGTGACGGTGCGCGTGCGGCCCAGCACGCGGTCGGCCAGCAGGCCGCCGAACAGCGGCGTGAGGTAGACCAGGCCCGCGTACAGGCCGGAGATGAGCAGGCCCAACTGCAGCGGCGTGCGCGGGCCGACGACGCTCTCGAGGGCGCCGCGCACCGCGTCGATGCCCATCACGTTGTGGATGTGCTCGGGCAGGAACAGGTACTTGGTGAGGTACAGACCCAGCAGGATCTGCATGCCGTAGTAGGAGAAGCGCTCCCACAGCTCGCAGGCGGAGAGCCAGGCCAGGCCCAGCGGGTGGCCGAGGAACTTGGTGTCGTCGCGCGAGAACGGTCGAGCGGGGGCGGGGGCGGTCGAGGACACGATCAGGAAATCCGGGAAAAACGATGCGGGACTGTGGTGCAGGCATCCGGCCGACGCAATGCGGAAAGCCCGCAGCCGGGGATGAACGGAGGATTCGGCGGTGCGAGAGGCCGGAAACCGACGAAAAGTCGTGAAGGATCAGAAGCTGTGAATGAATCCGGCGCGTCCGAGCGGCGCGCCAAAACGCGTCTGATCTAGGCGCAAAGCGCAGACGTGGCTCGGGCCACGGCGAGCATTTGCAACGACGAGCAGGCGTGTTTTGGCTTGCCGAGCGGGCGTGCGGGATTCGTTCACAGCTTCTTAGCGCTTGACGAGCTTGATCTCGAAGACCTTGGGCCAGAACTTGCCCGTGACCCACAGCCGCTTGGTGGCCGGGTCGTAGGCGATGCCGTTGAGCACGTCGGTGTGCTGCGGGATGTAGTCCTTCATCGGCAGCAGGCCCTTGCAGTCGATCCAGCCGAGGACGTCGCCGGTCTTCGGGTCGATGCGCGCGATGCGGTCGGTCTGCCAGATGTTGGCGTAGATCTCGCCCTCGACCCACTCGAGCTCGTTGAGCTGGTCGACCGGCTTGCCCTGCGCGGTGACGTGGATGCGGTGCGTCTCGATCAGCGTGCTCGGGTTCAGGAAGCGGATGTCGGCGGTACCGTCGCTCATCACGAGCTCGGTGTCGTCGTGCGTCAGGCCCCAGCCCTCGCCCGGGTAGCCGAACTGGCCCTTGGTCTCGAAGCTGTCCAGGTCCAGCACGAAGCCGACCTGCGTCTTCCACGTCAGCCCCACGAGGTTGCCGTGCCACGGCGCGATGCCCTCGCCGAACAGCTCGGGTGGCAGCGACGCACGCTGCACCACCTGGCCCGTCTCGACCTTGACCTTGCGCACCGACGAATGGCCATCGAGGCCGGTGCTCTCGTAGAAGTAGCCGTTCAGGAAGAACAGGCCTTCGGTGAACGCGTTGATGTCGTGCGGCGTCGTGCGCACCACCTGCACGCCGTAGACCGGGATGGCCTTGGGCTTGTCGGTGCCGCTGGCGCCCGCGGGCGCAGCGTGGGCGAGCGGCGCGGCGGCCAGGCTCGCGGCGACCAGCAGCGCCGCCGTCAGAAAGGAAACCTTCATTCGTTCGATCCGGAAAACTTCGACCAGTCAGTGCGCCGCGGGCGCGGGGTAGCTCACGGCGACGACCTCGATCGTCTCGACGCCCGCCGGCGTCACCAGCTGCAGCGTGTCGCCTTCGCGCGCCTTCAGCAGCGTGCGCGCGATCGGCGACACCCAGCTGACCTCACCCTGAAGCGAGTCGACTTCGTCGATGCCCTTGATGGTGACGGTGCGCTCGTCGCCCGCGTCGTTGGCGTAGGTGACGGTGGCGCCGAAGAAGACCTGGTCCTTGCCGTGATGGGCCGACGGGTCGGCCACCACCGCGATGTCCAGGCGCTTGATCAGGAAGCGGATGCGGCGGTCGATCTCGCGCAGCCGCTTCTTGCCATAGATGTAGTCGCCGTTCTCGCTGCGGTCGCCGTTGGACGCGGCCCAGTGCACGATCTCGACGACCTTGGGACGCTCCTCGTCGATCAGCTGCAGCAGCTCGGCGCGCAGGCGCTCGTGGCCCTGCGGGGTGATGTAGTTCTTCCCGCCCGCCGGCAACGAGGGCAGCGACGGGCCGTCGTCGTCCTCGTCGCTGTCGGATTCCTTGGTGAAGGCCTTGTTCATGCTTCGGTCGCGGCGCCTTCGTACGACGCCAGCGTCTGCGTGAGTTGATCGCGCACCAGCGCCACAAGTTCCGGCGGCGACGCCACGCGCACGTTCGGGCCGTGGCGCAGCACGTCCATCACCAGCTCGGTGGGCTCGGAATACGGGATGCGCATGCGCAGCGAGCCGTCGGACTGCGGCTTGGCCTGCTGCTGCGGGTGCCATTCCTCCTGCGCCACCCACTGCGCGGCCTCGGCGCTGAAATGCAGCGTGGCCCAGCGCAGGCGCGCGCCGCCGAAGATGCCGTAGCCCTGGTCCAGCGCCTGTTCCACCTCGGGCAGCGGCAGGTCGCGTGCCGGCTCGTCCAGCACCTTGGCCGCGCGCACCGCGTCGAGCGCGAAGCGGCGCAAGCCCTCGCTGGCGTGGCACCAGGCGTCCAGGTACCACGTGTTGCGATAGTGCAGCAGCCGCTGCGGCGACAGCACGCGCTCCGATTCGCTGCGCTTGCTGCGCGTGTAGTAGCTGATCAGCAGGCGGCGCCGGCTCAGCACTGCGCTGACCGATTCCTCGAACCAGCGGCTGGCGACCGCGCGCTTGGCCGGGTTGACGATGCGCACGCGCCGCATCAGCGCCTGTGCCTCCTCGCCCGACGCGCCCAGCATGCCGTGCAGCTTGTCCAGCAGCGGCTGCAGGTGGCGCCCGAGCACGCCGCCGTCGTCCAGGCCCGCGATCAGCTGGTGCATCGTCAACAGCGCGTGAAGTTCCTTTTCGGAGAACCACACGCCGGGCAGCTCGTGCGTCTTGCCCCCGCGCTCGCGCGCGGGCGGGCCGCCGTTCGCGGCGTGCGCGGCGTGCGCGGCGCCGTCGGCGAAGCGGTAGACGTTGTCGCCGCGGTCGTAGACGATGGGCGCGTCCATGCGATCGCGCAGGTACTGCAGGTCGCGCTTGAGCGTGGCGGGCGAGACCTCGAGCTCGTCGAGCAGCTGGTCGAAGGTGACGCCGGCCTGCCGCTTGATCAGCAGCTCGATCCGATAGAAGCGTTCTGTCCTGTCCATGGGCCCCTATTTTGCCGTAGCTCATCGTGTGAGCTTGTGACGGTCGAAACTGGCCTCACTCTCCGATCAGACCGAGGACGCACCATGAACCAGGCCACCTTCAACTTCGCCCCCCGCGGCAAGCGCGCCGACCTCGCCGCCGCCCGCCTCGGCGCCAAGGCCCCGGTTCGCGCGCAGGCCTGCGCCAACGACGCCGACCCGGGCGACGCCCTCGGCTTCGACTACGCCCGCTTCGGCATGGTGCCGCCCGCGCCCTGCCTGTGGCCCGGCCACCCGGTGCGCGAGGGCTGGGAGCGCGGCCGCCGCCTGATGACGCGCCGCACGCGGCCGGCCACGCTGGCCGTCACGCGCTGGCTCGCGCTGCGCCTGGCCGCCTGGCAGCGCGGCGAGGCCTTCGACGACCACCAGATCACGCCGCAGGTGCTGCGCTCGCTGGAGGTCGCCGTGCACTGCCCCGTCACGGGCCGCGTGCTGGGCAACGACGCCTGCGTGCTGCCGGTCGACGCGCGCCGCGGCTGGGTGGCGGGCAACCTCGTGCTGCTGAGCCCGGCGATCGCCGAGCGCTGGATGGACATCGACTGGGCAATGGCGCAGGACGCCCTGGCCCGCGCCGAGGCCGACCCCGACACCACCGTCGACGGCCTGCCGCTGCGCCACTGGCGCCGCGTGATGGCGCTGAAGTCGCTGGCCACGCCGCTGCCGCATGCCCAGGCCGCGCGCATCCCGCTGCTGGTGCTGCCGCCCAACCGCCTGCGCCTGGTCAACCCGATCCAGGAACTGCAGGCCGTGCTGACGCTGCAGCTGTCGGTGCCGGGCTGGGGCCAGCGCGCCCGCGGCATCGCCGACTCGCTGCCGTCCGAGCTGCGCACCGAGTTCAACCTGTTCTTCAACTCGCTGCTGGCGCAGGCGCTGCGCCAGGGCCACGGCGACATGAAGCCCGAGATGCGCGACGCGCTCGCCAACGCCTGGGGCAACGAGGTCGTCATGCGCCGCTGGGGCCGCTTTGCCGCGCTGGTGGACGCCGACCTCGCCGGCACGCTGGTGGAGCGCCTGACACGCGACCCGATGCCCGGGCTCGTGATGGTGCGGCACGGCGAGGCCGCGGTGAGCGCGAAGCTGGCGGCCTGAGCGCGCCTTCAGCCGCGCGACTCGCGCGTCATCGCCAGCGACAGGTCTTCGAGCTGCTCGCGGGCGTCGTGCACGCCGTCCTTGGCGGCCAGCGTCATCAGGCGCATGGCCTCGCGCAGGTCGCGATCGAGGCCGCGGCCGTCGGCGGTGAGCACGCCCAGGTGGTAGAAGGCGGCGGGGATGCGCTTGTCGGCGGCGCGCTTGTACAGCGCCACGGCCTTCTCCAGATCCTGTGCCACGCCGCGCCCGCGCTCGTACTTGCCGGCCAGCAGGATCATCGCCTCGCCATGGTCGCCCTGCACCGCGCGATCGAGCCAGTAGGCGGCGCGCTCGTCGTCCTGCGGCACGCCGTCGCCGGTGCTGCAGTGCACCGCCATCTCGTACTGCGCCTGCGCGAAGTCGCCGGCCGCGGCCTGCGACAGCAGCGCGATGCAGCGCGCCATGTCATGCTTGACGCCCTTGCCGATGCGGTGCATCCAGGCCAGCCGGTACGTGCCGTGCGCGTTGCCGGCCTCGGCCGCGCGCGTGAGCACGCTGACCGCCTGCGCGGCGTCGCCCGGCATGCGCAGGCCCGTCTCCAGCTCCTGGCCCAGGCGCGCGAGCGCCGGTGGATGGTTCCTGGCGACGGCGCTGCGCAGCAAGGCCAGGCCCTTGGGCACGTCGGCCCGGGTGCTGTCGCCCTCCATGAACGCGATGGCCAACGCCAGTTCGGCGTCCGGGTTGCCGGCATTGGCCGAGGCCTGCCACAGCGGCAGCGCGGCGGCCCTGTCCTTGGGCAGCGCCAGGCCCTGCCACATCAGGTTGCCGAGCGCGAACGCCGCGTGCGCCGGGCTGCCGAACGAAGTCGGGTCGACCGCGGCGCGCGCGGGCTTCAGCGCGTGCTGCTGCAGCCAGGCGATGCACGCGGCGAGATGGTCGGCGGGGCTGCGCGAGACGAACGCGATGCCGTCGCGCAGTTGCGTGGCCGTGACCGTGCGGCGGCTGCCGCGCACGTCCTGGAACACGCAGGCCACGTGGCCGTCGGCGCCGGGCACGAACTGCACGACGCGCGCCGGGTACAGCCCGCCGTCGGCCAGGATGGCGTCGCCCTTGCGCACCTGCTCGCCGCTGCGGTACGACGGCGGCACGCCCACCGCGGCGGGCAGCAGCGAGGGCACGTCGCGCTTGCCTGCGTAGTGGTCGACCCACGACTTGCCCGACGGCCAGCGCACGCTCTGCGCGCCGCGGCGCACCGCGGCGTTCAGGCGCAGGAAGGTCTCCTCGGGGATCTCGAACTCCCACACCGCGGGGTCGAGGATCGCGAACGGCGCGCCGTCGGCCGCGCGCTGGTAGCGGAAGGCCATGCGCAGGCGCAGCGGCGTGTTGCCGTAGGTCTGCACCGTGGCGGAGATCGCGTCGACGCGCTTGCCCGACGCGTGGATCCACGTGTCGTGCGCGAACGTGCGCCACAGCGCGGGCTCGCGGGTGTCGGCCAGCGCGGCCTCGCCGTGCGCCACGGCGTCGGGGCCGTCGTACTCCAGCGTCTTGGTGTTGACGCGTTGCGCGCGCGGATGCTGCCAGGCAAGCTGCGGCATCGCAGGCCGGCCCTCGGCCACGCGCGACATCAGCGTCGAGGCCGCCACGCCCAGCAGGCGCGCCGCGTTCCACCACGCCATCGGCAGGTCGTACTCGAGCTCCTGCGCGACGCTCCTGAGGTAGTCCGACGCCGTCTCCACCTGCCCGAGCCCGAGCGAGAACAGGCGGTCGTGCAGCCACACCAGCGGCAGGAACAGCAGGCCCTGGTCGGGCGCCAGCGCCACCAGGCGCGTGAACGGCGTCTCCTCGATGTTGGCCCAGTCGGCCGTGGCCTTGCGCGCGGAACGGGTGTCGTGCCACTCGATCTCGGCGCCGGTGCGGCGCGAGAGCACGGCCATCAGGTAGAAGGCCAGCAGCGCGATGAAGTTGCGGCCCTGCGGGTCGGCGATGAACTCGTCGTGCTGCGGCTTGGCGCGCTCGCGGATCGCCTTGAGCAGCAGGTCGATGCGCTCGAGGCTGTCCTCGGAGAAGTCGAGCTGCGCCTGCTGCAGCGCCCGGCCGAATTTCCAGCCGCCATCGACTTCGCCGCCGCGGGCGTAGGTCTCCAGGAAAAGTCGTGCGACGTCGTTCAATCGGCCTCCCAGCCGTACCCTTGGCCTTCCCTCTGCGGGGAACCGGGTGAATGTAAGGCGAAAGTCGGAAGGAGGCAGCCCCTGCACGTGCGAAAGTGCCGTGTTGCGCAACAGCCAGGCGCCGGCGTCGGGGGGCCCCCCGGCCACCAAACGACACTGGGCCGCACGCGGCGGCCCAGGTCAAGTCGGGAGGGTTTGACGATCAGTCGATGCGCGCCATCGTCTGGAACGGCAGGCGCGGGCCGCGCGGCCAGTTGCCGCTGGCGTCGCCGTAGCCGAGGTTGATCAGGAAGTTCGACTTCCACTTGCCGTCCGGGAAGAACGCCTTGTCGACGGCGGCGTTGTCGAAGCCGCTCATCGGGCCGGCGTCCAGGCCCAGCGCACGGGCGGCGAGGATCAGGTAGGCGCCCTGCAGGCTGCTGTTGCGCAGGCCGGTGACCTCGATCAGCGGCGCGTTGCCGTGGAACATGTCGCGCGCGCCGGGCATCGCCGGGAACTGCGTGGGCAGGTGCTCGTGGAACTCGGTGTCGTAGGCGACGATCGCGGTGACCGGCGCGGCCATCGTCTTGTCGACGTTGCCGCCCATCAGCGCGCCCTTGAGCTTTTCCTTGGCCTCGGGGCTGCGCACGAACACGATGCGGCCCGGCTGGCCGTTCATCGAGGTCGGACCCCACTTCATCAGGTCGACCAGCTCGCGCAGCTTGGCATCGTCGATCGGGCGCGACTGGAACTTGTTGGTGGTGCGGGCGTCGAGGAACAGCTGCTTCAGCGCGGTGTCGTTGAGGGTGTCGGACATGGGACGGTCTCGTTGAACGTTGGAGGGGAAAGCGCCGCGGATTTCTGGCTGCGGTGCGGACGAACGGATCTTCCCCCGCGCCCCGCGGCCCGCCGTGCAGCGGAGTCGAAGGCCCCATTCAAAAACGGTCAACGCAACAGCTCGTCGCAAGCTTGGGCGGCGCCGACGAAAATGCCGGCATGCGCCAACCCGTCCCCCTCGATCGCTGCACCCGACTCCTGAACCACGGCCCCACGGTGCTGGTGAGCGCCGAGCACGCCGGCCGCCGCAACGTGATGGCCGCGGCGTGGTCGATGCCGCTCGATTTCACGCCGCCCAAGGTGGCGGTCGTCCTCGACAAGCAGACCTTCACCCGCGAGCTGATCGTGGCCAGCGGCACGTTCGTGCTGGCCGTGCCCACCGTGGCGATGGCCGCGCTGACCGACCACGTCGGCAGCGTCAGCGGCCGCGACACCGAGAAGTTCAGCGACATGCTCGCCGCCGCCGAGCCCGGCCCGGCCACCGGCGCCCCGCTGGTCGACGGCTGCATCGCCTGGCTCGAGTGCCGACGACTGCCCGAGCCGCACATCGAGCAGGCCTACGACCTGTTCCTGGGCGAGGTGGTGGCCGCCTGGGCCGATGACCGCGTCTTTCGCAACGGCCGCTGGCACTTCGACGACGCCGACGACACGCTGCGTTCGCTCCACCACATCGCCGGCGGGCACTTCTACGCGATCGGCAACGAGGTGAAGTACGTGCCACTGGCGCCTAGCGAAGGCTGACGTCGATCTGCGGCGCGTCCGGCGGCGCGAGGGTCGAGGCCGGCGGGAACGCGATGCAGGCGACGGCGGCCGCGGCCGCGAGCACCAGGATCGCGACGGTGCGCAGCGGGTGGCCGCGGTCGTGCGGGGAGCCGAAATCGTGGCGGCGGCGGGTCATCCGGTAGCCGATCTGGCCGCTGCCGGGGGTGGTTCGAATCCTCATGGCGCTTCTCCTCCGTGTTGAAGGCCATTGTTTCGAGCGCCCAGGGAGCGTTCAACGGCGCGCCGCGGGCGCTGCCCTCACGATCGCGGAGAAAACACTCACGTGGGGCCGCCCGAGGCGCCCGGATAATCGAGGCCCGGATGCGGCAAGGCGCATCCAGCCACCCGAAAGGCCCACCGTGTCGAACACCGCCGCCCGCGTCGCGATCATCGAAGACGACCCGCCCACGAGCGACCAGCTCAAGGGCTGGATCCTGTCGGCGCGCCCGGGGCTGCAGGTCGACCAGTGGTTCACGCGCGACGAGGCCGAGGCCGCGATCGCCCGCGAGCGCTACGACCTGGTGGTGATGGACATCGAACTCGGGCGCGAGCGCCACGCCGGCGTCGCGCTGATCAACGCCATCAACAAGCAGCACGGCACGCCGGTGCTGGTGGTCTCGGCGATGCCGGCCACGATCTACCGCAGCATCATGAAGGCGCTGGACGCCTGGGACTACCTGCAGAAGACCACCTTCGAGGAGTCCGACTTCATCGACACCGTGCTGGAGATGCTGCGCGCCTCCAAGGATCGGCCCCCGCCCAGGACCGGCGGCGCCACCACGGCCGTCGACCAGGAACTGAGCGTCGACCCGCTGGGCCAGGGCGCCGTGCTGTGGCGCGGCCATCGCGTGAACCTGCCGCTGACCGCGCAGCGCATCCTCGCCGCGCTGCACGCGCGCCGCGGCGAGGTGGTGTCGTACGACGAACTGTTCCAGGTCGTGAAGACGGGCCGCAACCGCGACAACGTGCGCAAGCACATCAGCACCATCCGCGAGGCGTTCCGCGACATCGACCCGGCGTTCGAGGGCATCGAGTCCGTGCCGATGCGCGGCTTCCGCTGGCTCGCGACGCCGGCCGCCTCGGGCCATTGAGGTGACATGTTGGCCCCCAGTCCGCGGGGTACCGCGGCCAGCCCCCCGAGGGGGCGCGCGGACCTGCTCCGGAGCGGCCGAGCGCGGCGTCCGCGCGCTCTTGCCCCTCGCGTGAGGGGCATGCATTGACGACATGGCGCTCCCGCCTGGCCACCTGGCCGGGCCTCGCGTTCTTCCGCCTGCGGCTGTTCTTCCGCGGCGTGTTCCTGCTGCTGGCGCTGGCGACGATCGCGATCGCGCTGTCGGTGCTGCAGGACGAGAAGGAGCTGAGCCACCGCAGCTACCGCCAGGGCTTCGCCAAGACGATGGGCCAGGTGGCCGCGCAGTTGCGCCACCCCGCGGGCCAGCTCGCGCTGCTGAACCCGCCGGGGCCCGCGGCGTCGGCGCCCGCGGCCTTCCCGGGTGCGGTGCATCCGCTGGTGCTGCCGTTCTCGGCGCTGGACTTCGACGACCACAACAAGGTCGAACAGGCCGTGGAGATGGCCGGCTGCACGCGCCAGTACCCCGACGACGCCGCGCTGTGCGTGGCGCTCGGCAGCAACCCGTGGGCGGGCGGCTTCGTGTACGTGGTGGGGCATGCGCCCGGGCCGCCGCCGGTCGCGCACAAGACGGGCGACCACGACCTTGCGCAGTCGACACGGCTGCGCGTGGACGTCGAGCTGCGCGGCCGCCGCTACGCCTGGGTCGCGCCGTTCGAGCCCGAGCCGGCCACCGCCGTCAACGTGCTGCGCGGGCGCCTGACCGGCTTCGCGCTCGACGACGACGGCAGCGTGCTGCCGCGCCCCGTGCGCGACTTCCGCGGCTGGCTGTGGCAGGGCGGCCCGTGCACGGACGGCGGCAAGGACATCGCCACCTGCGCGCGCCGCGCGTTCTTCTCGGTGCGCCTGCCGGTGGAGGTGCTGCACGAGGACGTGATCGCGTCGCCGCACCCGGTGTGGCCGCCGGCGGACATGAACCGCATCGACGTGCGCGTGCAATGGCTGGCGCCCGGCGACGGCGAGCCGCTGTTCGACAGCGCGCGGCCCGGCGCGACGGCGCCGTTCTCGCTGTCGGACCTCAGCGCGCAGCTGCTGCCCGGCGAGACGCTGCAGCTGCGCAAGATCGACGGCCACGGCAGCGCGCCGCTGGCCACGATCAAGGGCGCGCCGCCGCCACCCGAGCCGTCTTCCAGCTGGACGCCGCAGGCCGTCAACGACTTCCTCGGCTATGCCGTGCGCGGCCTTCTGCGGCGGCTGCCGATCGAGGACGAGGACGTGCCGATCGAGGACACCGAGACGATCCGCACCGCCGCCGGCAGCTACGAGCTGCACGGCTTCGGCGACGAGCGCAGCGCCAACCGCGCGCTGGCGCTGGTGGCCACGCGGGTGTCGTGGTTCGTCGTCGCGATGCTGGTGGCGCTCGCGCTGGCCTGGGGCGCGATCGAGTGGACGATCATCCGCCGCATCACGATGCTGACCAAGCGCTCGCGCGCCGTCACGGCCGCGGTGGCCGAGGACGCGAGCGCCAGCAGCAGGTGGTCGGCCCTGGACATCGCCGACCTGCGCAGCCCCGACGAGCTGGGCGTGCTCGCCAGCAACCTGGCCGAGCTGCTGCAGCGCGTCGACGAGAGCATGCAGCGCGAGCGCCTGCGCGCCGAGCGCGAGAAGGACCAGTGGATGGCGGTGGGGCACGAGATCATGTCGCCGTTGCAGTCGCTGATCGCGCTGCACGGCGCGCCCGACGACGCGAGCCGGCGCTACATCCTGCGCATGCAGCAGGCGATCCGCGTGCTGTACGGCAGCGCGTCGCCCAGCGAGGCCTTCGAGACGACCACGCTGCAGCTCGCGACGCTGGAGCTCGACGCCTTCTGCACCGCGGTGGCCGCCAACGCGCCGCACGCGGGCCTGACGGGCGTGGTCTACGACGGCCCCGGCGAGCCGGTGGTGGTGCGCGCCGACGAGTACTCGCTGGAGGACGTCGTCACGCACGTGCTGCAGAACGCGCAGCGCCATCGCCGCCCGGGCACGCGCATCACGCTGCGCCTGCGCGCGGACGAGGCGCGCGCGACGCTGGAGCTGCACAACGAGGGCGAGGCCATCCCGCCCGAGCTGATCGACAAGATCTTCGAGTACGGCGTCTCCGGTGCGCAGGACGACGAGGCCGCGGGCGTGGACACCGACCGCCACGCGCCGCAGCGCGGCCAGGGCCTGTTCGTCGCCAAGACCTACATGGCCAAGATGGGCGGCACGATCGCCGCCGAGAACGTGCCGGGCGGCGTGCGCTTCGTGCTGACGCTGCCGCGCGCCTGATCGATCGCCCAGCGCTCGAATATTGCAAGCTTGTCACGCCGCGTGCGGGCAACGCAGCATCGCGGCGTGCACGCGATGCGATCATCGCGCCATGCCCTTCGCGCCCCGCATCGCCCGACTGCCCTGCCCGCGCCTTACCGCCGCGGCCCTCGCGCTTGCCGTGCTGCTGCCGGCCTTCGCGCAGACGGACTCGAGCGCGCGCACGTCGCGCCTGGAGCGCCTGCGCCAGGCCACGGCCGGCGACCTCGAGGACGGCAACGCGCACGACCGCGCCGCCCGCGGCGCGCCCGGCGGCACGCGGATGATCCCCGACATCTCGTACGGCCCCGACCCGGCGCAACGCCTGGACGTCTACGTCTCGACCAGCCCGCCCGCCAGTCTCGCGCCGGCGCCGGTCATCTTCTTCGTGCACGGCGGCGCGTGGGCCTTCGGCGACAAGACGAACACGCGCGTGGTCGAGCCCAAGATCGCGCACTGGGTCGAGCAGGGCTACGTCGTGATCTCCGCCAACTACCGCATGCTGCCGACGCCCGTGCAGCAGCAGGCCGACGACGTCGCCGCGGCGATCGCGTTCGCGCAGTCGCAGGCCGGCCTGTGGGGTGGCGACCCGAAGCGCTTCGTGCTGATGGGGCATTCGGCCGGCGCGCACCTCGTCGCGCTGGTGGCCGCCGGCGCGCGCACCGCCACCCAACCGCAGCCCTGGCGCGGCGCCGTGCTGCTGGACAGCGCCGCCTTCGACGTGACGACGCTGATGACGCATCGCCACTTCGGCCTCTACGACCGCGCGTTCGGCGCCGACCGCGGCTACTGGGCCGCGATGTCGCCGATCGTGCAGCTGGCGCGCGCGCCGGCGCCGATCCTGGCGGTGTGCTCGTCGCGCCGCCAGGAATCGTGCGGCCAGGCCGATCGCTTCGCAGCCAAGGCAAGCGGCCTGGGCGGCAGGGTGCGCGTGCTTCGCGAGGACCTGTCGCACATGGAGATCAACGCGACGCTGGGCGCCGCGTCGGACTACACGTCGCAGGTCGACGCGTTCCTGAAGACCCTGCGCTAGGCGGCGAGTACGAGCTCGGCGCGCCGCAAGCCGGCGATCGTCATCAGGCAGGCCTGCGCCACCTCGACGCCCTTCTTGACGAAGTGGTCGGCGAAGAAGCGCTTGTGCTCATCGTGCTCGTGGAAGTCGCGCGGCGTCAGCACCGCCGACATCACCGGCACGCCGGTGTCCAGCTGCACGCGCATCAGGCCGTCCATGACGGTCGCGCCGACGAACTCGTGGCGGTAGATGCCGCCGTTGACCACCAGCGCGCAGGCGACGATGGCGTCGTAGCGGCCGGAGCGCGCGAGGCGCTGCGCGAGCAGCGGGATCTCGAAGGCGCCGGGCACCTCGAACTGGTCGACCTGGCCGGGCGGCGTCGGACTTCGGTCGAACTCGGCGAGCAGCGACTGCTTGGCGCGATCGACGATGTCGGTGTGCCAGGAGGCGCATATGACCGCGATGCGGGCCCCCGCGCTGGTGGCGGTGGCCGCGGTGGCGGCGAGGGAGAGGGAGTTGGTCATCATCTGATTCATGGTTTGCTCACGGTCGAGTGGTTGCCAGAATCAGGGCGCGCGAGAACGCAGCGGCCGAGGGGCCCGCGCCAGGCGGACATGCGGCAGCTCACACTTCGCGTTTCTCTTTCATCCGGACTGTGACCGTCGGCCCTGGCATCGCACCAGGTCTGCTGACCCTTTTTTCGCCGTGACTCTCGTCCTGACGGAAGAAGGCGCTCGCGGGCTCCCGCGACGAATCGCGGATACCGCCGGTGGGGAATTTCGCCCCGCCCTGAGAACGCTGTCGGCCTTGCGGGCCGACGCGCGCATTCTACGAACGGCGGCGCGGCCCCGGTGTCGCGGACGCGGCATCCATCCCGACGTGGGGAGAGACTCGCCGCCGCCGGCTGCCTAGAATTTTCGGTTCCGCCGCGCACTCCGCGCGGGCGCGAGGCACGTCGCATCGGTTGGAAGGCGCAACGCCGCCATGAATGTCTTCAGCGAGGTCGACGAGAAGAGCGCCGCGCGCCGGCACGCCTCGTCCTCGATCGGCGCCCTGGCGGTCGCCGCCGGCCTGGTCGCTCCCCTCGCCGCCCCGGCCGGCGAATCGCTCGCCAAACCTCTCCCGAACAAGGAACACGCCATGGAATCCGCCAAGCGCCGCGCCCCGGTCGCCAAGCCCGTCGTCGCCAAGGGCATCCGCTACGAGCAGATGCGCCGCCCCGAGGAGCACGGCTTCACGCAGAGCGGCGGCGTCATCGCCGCGGTGGACGCCAAGACCGACAAGATCCTGCGGTGCGTGCAGTTGTGGAGGACCGCGTTCGACAGCGCCGAGGAAAAGGACGCGCAGGAGGTCTACGTGAAGGAGCTCGCGTTCGACAAGTCCGGCCACGCGCTGCTGGCCACCGACGAGCGCAAGCGCGTGTGGTCGGTCGACCTCGCCACGCACGCCGTCACGCAGGTGGGCGGCCCGACCCCGTCCTGACCTCGGCTCAGGGCAGCCAGGCCGCCAGGTCCTTCTTCAGCTTGGCCAGGTCCTCGTCGCGGGTGTACATCATGTGCCCCGCGTCGTAGTACTGGTGCGTCACGCGCTTTCGCACGTCGGCGGGGATGTCCAGCTGCGCGAGCGACCAGTCGCTGGCCGTGGACGGCGTGCCGAGGTCGAAATGGCCGCTGGCCACCAGCACGCGCAGGTGCGGGTTGCGGCGCAGCGCGCGCGACAGATCGGGGCTGGTGCAGCAGAACGAGTTGCCCTGCACCTCGCCGCGGCTCCAGTTCCAGTGCTTGTTGGTGTCCATGGACAGCACTTCGTAGTTCCACGCCGGATCGAATCCCAGCGTGCCGATGAAGTAGCCCATGCCGCCCATCGTGTAGGGCCCGACCAGCGATTCCATGCCCGGGTCGAAATCCCATTCGTGCGTGCGCGACAACCCCATCGGACCCGCGACGCGCGCCTCGAGCCGGCCCACGATCTGGCCGCGGTCGCGCAAGAGCTCGGTGAAGAAGGTGTTGTCCGAGATGCGCAGGTTGCGATGCTCCACGAGCGTCTGCGACAGGCCGGTCAGTTCCGCCATCCGCCTGGCGACCTTCGCGCGCTCGTCGTCGGTGGCGCGCGCGCCCTTGTGCAGCACGCGCAGGTAGTCCGACTCGACGAAGTCGGTGGCCAGCGCACGCGCCGCGGCGGCCGACTTCGAGGGCGCGCCCTTGAGGCAGCCGTGGTACTGCGCCACGCCGGCGAACGCGGGCAGGAACAGCGCGTACGGCAGGTCGTTGCGCGCCTCGAAGACGATGGATTGCAGGTCCATCGCGCACGAGATCAGGATCAGCCCGGCCAGCGACACGCCCTGGTCGGCCAGCTTGTCGGCGATCGCCGCGCCGCGTGTCGTGCCGTAGCTCTCGCCGGCCACGTAGATCGGCGACGTCCAGCGCTTGTGGCGCGACAGCCAGGTGCGGATCACGTCGGTCAGGCAAGCGACGTCGCCGTCGACCGAGAGCATCTTCTTGCGCGCGTCGTCGCTGGCGGTGATCGAGTAGCCGGTATGCGGCGGGTCGACGAACACGAGGTCGAAGTGCTCGAACCAGCTGAGCGGGTTGTCCTCGACCACGTAGGGCGGCGGCAGCATCGAGCCGTCGTTGCCGATGCGCAGGCGCTTGGGTCCCATCGCGCCCAGCTGCAGCCAGATCGACGCCGAGCCCGGCCCGCCGTTGAACGCGAAGCACACCGGGCGCGGCTTCGTGTCGCCCGACTTGCGCTCCAGCTGGTAGGCCGTCGTGAACACCGCGGCCTCGGGCTCGCCGCGCTTGTCGGTCTGCGTCGTGTTGACCACCGGAATGAACGCACCCTCGACCTGGTAATCCATCTTGCGGCCGCCCAGCTTGATCGAGCCGGTGCTGCGCATCGGCGCGGCGGCGAGCAGCCTGTCGACGGCGTCGCGCTGCGTCTGCCTGGACTTTTCGGCGTCGGGCTTGGTGTCGGACGCGGCCTTGGTATCGGTCATGGGCTCCCCATCGTCGAGTTCGGTCGCCGATTGTGGCGCGGCACGCGGCCGCCGGGGCCCGCATCCGATCAGGGACTTCGCTCGTAGACCGCGGGGACGGCGTCTGCCACGCCGTTCTGTCGAGCCTCCCCGGCACCTTGGCCGGGGCTTTCCAACGGCCCCGCGGAGCGATCCCGGGGCCGTCTTTCAGGCCGCCGGGCCCTGGAAGCCGCCGGCGCGGAAGGTCAGCACCAGCGTGTCGCGCCAGCCCGGCTCGCCCGACTTCAGCGGCTGGATGGGCGTGGTCTCGTGGATGACGCGGGCGTCGTCCAGCAGCACCGTCGTCCATGGCTGCGACAGCGTGAAGCGCAGCCCGGCGCTGGAGGCCGCCTGGAACACGCGGCTCTCGCCGCCCTTGATGCCGTGGCGCTCGACCAGCGTCACGCTGACCAGGTCGACGCCGTCGCGGTGCGCGCCCTCGGGCGTGGGCCGGCCGATGCCGCTGGCGGTGTCGATGCGGAAGGTGTGCGCCTCCACGAACCAGCGCTGCGCGCCCTTGAGCGCCGAGGCGCGCGCCGCCAGGCCCGTGATCAGCCCGCGCCACGCCGGATCGCCGGACAGGCCGGGCTCGATCGGCTCGAAGTGCCGCTCGATGCCCCCGTGCAGCGCGTTGTAGTCGACCGGCTGCCAATGCGGGCGGTGCGGCGCCGCGGCCAGCCGGTCGCCGTCGACGACGAACACGCCGTGCCGGCGCTGGCGGTACTTGCCGCCGTCCAGCAGGTAGGCGTCGGGCGGCAGGCGGGTCCAGTACGGCCGCCAGGCGTCGAAGGCCGCGCCGTCGACGCCCGCGAGCGCCGCGACGTCCTGCGGCCCGACGACGGCGAAGCCGGCGCCGGCGAGGGCGGCGTCGACCTCGGCGGCGGATGTCAGCGGGGGCGGGATCAGGGTGTTCGGATCGGACATGGCGGGCGGTCGGACTGCGGGTCGCTGATGGTACGGTCCAGCACATTCTCGCGCGCGCCGCCATCCCCGCGTCCGGGCAGGTGGCGGGAAGCGACACCGGACGACCTGCGCGACAGGGCGAGCGTAGACTGACGAGTCCCGCCGATCCACCGCCACGCCATGTCCGCATCCGAGGGCCACTCCAGATCGCGCGTCGCGCCTGCGGCGTCCGGCCCGGACGGTGCCGCCGGCACCGGCGCCCTGCCCGCGGCCCTGCTGGCCTGGGCCCGCACGGCGCCGGTCGGGCTGGCGGCCCTCGACGCGGACGGCCGCATCGCCTGGATCAACGCGGCGTTCGAGCGCCTGGGCGGGCTACCGGTCGAACAGGCCGTCGGCCATGCCATCGAATCCCTGCTTGCCGGCACCGATGCCGCGCCCTGGCTGCCGCCGCCCGGCGAGACCGCGCGCCGGCGCCTGCTGCGCCCCGACGGCAGCACGCTGCACTGCGACGCGCAGGTCGACGCGATCGACGGCGGGCGGCGGCTGGTGACGCTGGTCGACCGCGACGAGGAGGCGCGCATCGACATCGAGGCCTGCCGCCTGAAGTCGCTGCTGGACTTCGTGCAGACCCACGCGCGCATCGGGCTGTGGGAGCGCAACGTGCGCACGCGCGACGGCAGGTGGGATCCCCACATGTACCGCTTCTTCGGCATCGACCCGCGCCGCGGGCCGCCGACGATCGCGCAGATCGCGCAGGCCACCGTGCCGCAGGACCGGCTGTTCCAGGTGCTCGACGAGTCGATGAAAAAGCCCGGCAGCTACTCGCACCGCTATCGCCTGTTCACGGCCGACGGCGGACTGCGGCGCGTGCAGGCGCACTGGGAGGTGCTCGCCGGCGCCGACGGCCAGGCCGAGCTGGTGGTGGGCATCGTGATGGACGACACCGAGACGTTCAAGCTCGCCTCGTCGCTGGACGACGCCGCCGCGCAGCTGCAGCTGGCCACCGAGCTGGCCGAGGTCTCGATGTGGCGCCACGACCTCGTCGCCCAGCGCGTGTTCATGAACGGCCGCGCCGCCGCCGTCATGGGCATGGAAGCGCGCCCCGAAGGCATCCCGATCGACGAGATCCGCGGCCGCGTGCACCCCGACGACCTGCTCGAGGTGCTGGCCACCTACCAGCGCTCGCTCAACTCGAACCGCGCCGAGGACGCGCAGGCGCGCTACCGCGGCCAGGACGGCAAGTGGCACCACATCTTCACGCGCCGCGTGACGCAGCGCGACGGCTTCGGCACGCCGGTGGCGCTCAACGGCGTGGCGCTCGACCTCACCGAGCAGATGGAGCGCATGCAGCGCGCCGACGAGCTCGCGCGCCGGCTCGACGACGTGACCTCGACCTCGGGCATCGGCGTGTGGCGCGTGCTGCTCGACGACGACTCGGCCGAGTGGAACGCGCAGATGCACGCGATGACGGGCCTGCCGATGGGCGAGCCCGCGCCCGGCTTCATGGCCTGGCTGGAGCGCTTCGTGCACCCCGACGACCGCGACCGCGTGCGCGACACCTGCCTGGCCTGGATCGAGCACCCTGACACCCCGCTGGAGATCGCGCACCGCATCGTCAACGTGCACGGCGAGGTGCGCCACGTCGTCTCGCGGGCGCGCGCCGAGCCCGACGGCAGCCCGTACCGCGCGTCGGGCGTGGCCATCGACGTGACCGAGCGCGAGCTCGCGCTGGCCGCGCTGCGCGAGGCCAACGAGCGCAGCGCGATGGCCACGCGCGAGGCCGGCATCGGCATCTGGGAATGGAACCCCGACACCGGGCTGCTGCGCTGGGACGCGCAGATGTTCGTGCTGCGCGGCCGCGAGCCGCGCACCGTCCCGCCCAGCCTGGAGGAGATGTCGTCGTGGGTGCATCCCGACGACCGCGCCTATGTCAACGACCAGATCCAGAGCGCGCGCGTCGGCGACCACGGCGCCTACTACGAGTTCCGCATCCTGCTGCCCGACGGCCAGGTGCGCTGGATCGCCTCGCGCTCGCTGCCCGTGCGCGACGAGCGCGGCCGAACCTTGCTGCGCCTGGGCGTGAACTGGGACAACACCGAGGCCCACGAGGCCGCCGCGGCGCGCCACGAGCGCGAGCTGGTGCTGCGCGAGAGCCAGGCCAAGTCCGAGCTGCTCGCGCGCATGAGCCACGAGCTGCGCACGCCGATGAACGCGGTGCTCGGCTTCACGCGCCTGCTGATGGCCGACGACGCGCAGGGCGACGACGCGCAGGCCACGCGCCAGGCACGGCTCGAGCACATCCACTCGGCCGGCGAGCACCTGCTCACGCTGATCAACAACGTGCTGGAGCTGTCGCGGCTGGACGGGCCCGCGCGCGACGTCGTGCTGCAGCCGGTGCTGCTGGCCACGATCATCGAGCAGACGCTGCCACTGGTCGAGGGGCTGGCCATACAGCATGGGGTATCGATCGCCGCGCCGGCCAGCCCGTTGCACGTGCGTGCCGATCCCACGCGGCTCAAGCAGGTGCTGGTCAACCTGCTGACCAACGCGATCAAGTACAACCGGCCCGGCGGCGGCGTGCGGCTGGAGGTGCAGCCCGAAGGCGCCGAGGTGCTAATCCGCGTGTCGGACGACGGCATGGGCATGACGTCCGAGCAGCAGGCCCACGCGTTCGAGCCCTTCAACCGCGCGGGCGCCGAGCGCGCCGGCATCGAGGGCACCGGCATCGGCCTGACGATCGTCAAGGCGCTGGTCGAGGGCATGGGCGGACGCATCGAGGTGCACAGCACGCGCGGCGTGGGCAGCGTCTTCGAGGTGCGGCTGGACGCGGCCGCCGAGGCCGGCTCGCTCGCGCAGCCCGCCCGCCGCCTGCTCTACATCGAGGACAACGCCGTCAACGTGATGATCGTCGCGGAGCTGGTGCGGCGCCGCCCCGGCATCGAGTTCGACAGCATGCCCGACGGCGCCAGCGGCGTCGCGCGCGCGGCGCAGACGCTGCCCGGCCTGGTGCTGGTGGACATGCAGCTGCCTGACTTCGACGGCCTGGAGGTGCTGCGCCGCCTGCGCGCCGACCCGGCCACCGCCGACCTGCGCGTGGTGGCGCTGTCGGCCAACGCGATCCCGGCCGACATCCAGCGCGCGCTGCAGGCCGGCTTCGACGACTACTGGACCAAGCCACTGGACTTCAAGGTGTTCAACGCCGCCCTCGACCAGGTGTTCGACGGCGCGGCCAGGCACGACGGCGGCGCCACGCCCGCCGCGGCGCGATGACGCCGCTGCACTGGCTCACGATCGACGTGAGCGACAACGACGAAGGCGTGATGACGATCGAGGCCTTGGCGGCCACCGACGCCGCCGGCCACGCCCACGCGCTGGCCGAGGCACAGGCCATCCTCGACTGGGCCCGGCGCGCCTTCCCCGACGCCCACGGCCCGGCCGAAGACGGTGGGCAGTGGGATCACGACCTGCAGGTCGGCATCGAGGACGGCTGGCATTCGGTGGCGCTGACCCTCAGCGGCACGGCGGAATTCGCCCGTGCCTTCGCCGCGGAGTTCGATCCTCCGACGAACTGACCAGAGCCGATCAGAACGCGAGCCACGCGAACAGGTACACGCTGTCGGCATCGGTGGCGGTCGACCCGGTCGCGCCGTCGAGCTTGTCGTAGGCCGTCAGCTGCAGGCCGAGCCGCATGTTGGCGTCGATTCCGCCGCTGGGCACGTCCTTGCCGAACGGCGTCCAGTCCAGTTGCAGGCGCGTGCCGCGCGAGCCCAGCCCCGGCGCGTTCACGCCGAAACGCTGCACGGTCGCGCCCCATGACTTGTTCCAGAAGTAGGACCCGTTGACGCTGTACTCCGTCAGGTCGGCGCCGGCCTGCGTCTCGCGGATCACGTTGCCCAGCACGGTGACGGTGTCGCCGCCGGGGCTCGTCCAGCGATAGCTCGCATCGAAGCCGAAGTCACGGATGTGCGCGACATCGGGCGCCGATCGGTCCGGCTGGTAGCCTGTCTTGAACAGCACGACACCCGCCTCCAGCGACGACGACTCCAGGCTCTTGCGCGCCGCCAGGCGGGCATACAGCGGCGAACGCAGCGCGCCGGCGTCGCGGTCGCCCGCGGCGATGCCGAAGTCCTTCTGCAGCGTGGGCGTCTGCATCCGGTAGGTGCCGAGCTCGCCGTACCACATGCCGTCCAGCTGGGCGTAGCCGACGACGCCGGTGGCCTTCTGCCCGAAGGCCTCGTCGAGGATCGTGCTCGCGCTCGGGGCCGGCGCGACGTTGCTGGCGATGTAGGGGAACAGCCAGGCCGGCAGCGTGTTGAAAGGATCCTGCACGCCCGGGTTGTTGTTGACCGAGACCCCCAGCACGGCCGTGTGGTCGCCGAGCAGCGTGGTGGCGGCGGCGCGCAGGTCGACGTTGTCGATCGAGGTGTGCTGCGCGATGCCGTCGTACGTGAGCTGCGAGAAGATGCCCACGTTGTCGGCGATGCGGCCCGACACGAACAGCGAGGCCTGGTCGAGCGTGAGGTTGTCGTTGCCCTTGAGCGTGCCCGTCAACGAATGGCCGTCGAGCGTGCCGGCGTCCTGCGACTTGCTCGTGCGGGTGAAGCCGGCCATGACCATCCCCGCGAGCGGCGGAATCCAGTCGCCGCCCTTGGTGGTGGTGTAGGCGGTCAGCTTGAACTGGATGCCGTAGTCGGTCAGTTGCGGGCCGAAGCCGCCGACGTGGCACATCGCGCAGGGCTGGCCCGTCTGGCGCGCGAAGCTGGGCACCGCGTGCGCGAGCGTGCTGGCCAGGCAAAGCAACAGGGCGAGGCCGGCGCCGGCCAGGCGTCGGCTTCGGAAAGGGCTTGGCTTGTTCATGTTCGAGTCTCCTTGTAGGGACGTGGACGGGCCGCACGAACTCGGCGAGTCCGCGCTGTGGTCGACCTCCGGATCGCGGCAGGTCAGTTCTTCTTCAGGGAAAGGATCCAGGCCACGAGTTCGCGCGCCTCTTCGGGCGTGACCGGGTTGGGTGGCATCACGGCCGTGCCCCACACGCCCGTGCCGCCCCTCTGGACCTTGGCGGAAAGGATGGACAACGCGTCGTCGCGGCCGGCGTACTTGCTGGCGACGTCGCGGTAGGCCGGACCGACGAGCTTCTGGTCGATCATGTGGCAGCTCAGGCAGTTCTTCTTCTGCGCCATTTCGATGCCCGCCACGGCAGGCATGGCACAGGCCAGGGCGGACACGAGCACGAGAGTGGATTTCATGGCAACTCCTGATGTTCAGGCGTGGTTTCACGCGGAATGAATGCGCCGCGGCTCGCAGTGAACTCCCCGTTCGGGCCGGGCGGTTCAACTTCCGATGAACCGTCGCGACGCATTGATACGTTCGCGGTGCATCACCTGCGCGCAGCACGTGGAGCGCGCATTTTCAGAAGCTTCCGGGAACGCGCATTTACCGTGTTCCGGGGATGCGCTCGGTGACGCGATGCGACACGGCGAGGCCTTCTCCTGGGAACGTCATCAGGGCCGTGCCGCGAGCCTGAAAGCAGGCTGTCGACCGCCAGGCCGGAGCCCCCAAGAACTGGGTGTCGCATGCCTCCGCGCCGGCACATCGGGTGGTCGCCGATGTCGCGTGGAAGACACGCGCCGTCGTCGTCGAGCATGTGCTGCGGAGCTCGTCGACGAACGACACGAGGCGTTCGGGCGCGTAAGCCGGTGCCATGCGGCGCTGTCGCGCGTTGGGGCCGCTCGCCCGCAACCTCGCAGACCGATGGCCGGCGTTCGATGCGCTCATGCTCGCCGTCGCGCCCGGACTCGGCCGCGCCTGCGCGCCGCCGAATTCGTCGCCGAACGCGTGTGGTTGCTCGAACGAGCGATCAGGCCATGCGCCTGTCGCATCGATGACGAATACACCCCGGGGGTTCCCGGTCGTGCGACGAAGTGCGACTTTGAGGGCACGAACTGCAGTGACTCGGGCCCTCTCGCCGCCTAGACTTTCGATCGTCGGCAATGCAGACGTGCATGCCGTGCAACCACCGCTCGTGCGACCTCGCGTCGCACGTATCGGGATGATTTCGTCTTCGCGCGGGCGGCCGGCGCGCGGGACACACCCCTACTCGAATCTGGAGATATCCATGAGCAAGTTCCACGCCGTCGCCACTGCCGCCGTCCTGGCCGCTGGCCTGATGACCGCCACCGCCTCGATGGCCGGCACCGCGTTCGACAACAAGATGTCGGCCGTGATCGCCCACGTGAAGGCCGATCCCAACTACAAGGTGATCCCGCTGGCCTCCAGCGTCGATCGCCAGTGGTTCATGGACGAGTGCCAGGCGCTCTACAGCAAGAAGATCTCGAAGGAACAGTTCGTCGCCGAAGGCAGCAAGCAGTTCCCGGGCTTCGAGGCCTCGTTCACCGAACTGGCCGACCAGATCGCGGCCTGATCCACGCGATGCCCTCGCGCGCGGGCACGTCCCGCGCGTGACGCGCGCCCGCCCGCACGACGGCGCCGGTCGACCTCCGACCGGCGCCGTCGCCGTTTTCAGCCCGGCTTCTTGACCGGGTTCAGCAGGATGGCCCCGGTCTCGAGCAGGGACTTGAGGTTGGCCAGGATGCGCGGCCAGCCGCCCGACACCGCGCCGATGAACCGCGAGTCCGCGCGCTCGATCTCGTGCGTGATGCTCAGCTTGACCGCCGGCACGTCGACGTCGGCGACGGGCTCGATGTCCATCGTGCACAGCGCGTGGCCCTCGGCCTTGAACTCGGGCTTCCACTCGTTGAGCCACCGGATGACGAGGCGCCTGCCCGGCACGGCCTCGACGATCTCACCCGAGTCCGCGAGCGAGCCGTCCTGGAACAGCAGCGTCCACGACGACCCCGGCGTCCACGCGCTCTCGGCGACTGAGCCGAACCAGTACTGGCGCATGAACTCGGGCGTGGTGAGCGCCTGCCACAGCTTCTCGGGCGTGGTGCGGATGTAGGTGACGTAGACGAATCGTGACTTGCTCATTCTTCGCTCTCCAGGCGTTGTTTCAGGCGGTGCAGCGCCTTCAGGCGCGGCTGCTCGAACTTGCGGATCCAGCGCTCGTAGATGCGGTGCAGCGGCACCGGATTGAGGAAGTGCAGCTTCTCCCGCCCGCGCCATTGCGTGGTGACGAGGTTGGCCGACTCCAGCAGGCCCAGGTGCTGCGTGACCGACTGACGCGCCATCGCCAGGTGCTCGCACAGCTCGGACAACGTGCGCCCGTCGTGCTCGTGCAGCACGTCCAGCAGCTTGCGGCGGCTGGGATCGGCGATGGCTTTGAAGAGGAGGTCTTGGTCGTTCATGCAGCCATTGGACTGCATGAATGATATGCAGGTGTTTGCCTGCATGTCAAGCGCGGGGCCGCATCGGGCGGCGCGCGCCCGCGCTTCCTGTTCGGCGGTTCAAATGATGACGGCGTCGCCGCGGCCCACGGCCAGCGGCTGGCCCGCGAACTTCCAGGTGTCCGCGGCCAGCGACTGCTTCACGTTGCCCGACGGCAGCGCGATCGTCGCGGCGTCGGCGCCGTCGTAGCCGACGATGCGCAGGCGCAGCGGCTTCCACGACTGCAGCGTCTCGACGCGCAACGCGATCTCGTCGCCGTGGCGCGCGGCGCGCAGCCGCACCACGCCGCGCTCGCCGCGGGCGTGGGCGTCGGTCAGGCCGTCGTCGAACGCGTAGTCCAGCACGGCCTCGTCGGTGCAGCCGCGGCCGAGGATCACATGCAGTTCGATGTCGGCGAGGTCGTTGGACTGCGTCGTGCGCTCGCCCGGCTGCATCGCCACGAGCTGGCCCTCACGCACGAACAGCGGCGTCGAGGCGGCGTCGCTGCGCACGTGGATGCTGCGGCCCGCGTGGACGAAGCGGCCGCTGCCGGCGTCGAGCCAGCGGCCATCGCCCGGCAACGCCACGGTACGCGCCTGCTGGCCCTGGTGCAGCAGCGGCGCCTGCATCAGCGCGGGGCCGACGAGGAACTGGTCGTCGATGCGGTCGAGCTCCAGGCCGTCGGCATTGTCGAAGTCGTGGAACAGCGGCCGCATGACGGCCGAGCCCTCGCGCGCCTGCACGACCCACAGCTGGTACAGGTACGGCAGCAGCTTGTAGCGCAGCCGCACGAAGTGGCGAATGATCTCGAGCGCCTGCGGCCCGAACTGCCACGGCTCCTGCGCCACCGAACCCTTGACCGAGTGGTTGCGCAGGAAGGGGAACAGCATGCCGGCCTTGTACCAGGCAACTGCGAGCTCCGCATCGGCATGGCCGCCGAAGCCCGGGACGTCGGGGCCGTTGAACGGGAGGCCGGACAGCGCCAGGTTCAGCGTCGTCGGGATGGTCAGCCGCAGGTGGTGCCAGTTGCTCCAGTTGTCGCCGGTCCACAGCGCCGTCCAGCGGCTCGATCCCGTGGCCGCGCTGCGCGAGAGGATGAACGGGCGCTCGTCGGGCACCGCCGCCTTGAAGCCTTCCCACGTGGCCTGCGCCATGCCCGTCGCGTACAGGTTGTGGTACGTCCAGTGATCCCACTGGCCGTGCTGGAAGCGCATGTCGTCGCATTCGGCCGCACCGGTGCTGGGATCGTTCATGTCGATCCACGCGGCACCGAAGCCCCAGTCGCGGAACTGGCGCGCGTATCCGGCCCACCAAGCGCGGCCTTCGGGCAGCGAGTAGTCGGGGAACCACGTGCGGCCCGGCCAGACGAAGCCGACATAGGGCTGGCCTTCCGGGTTCCTGCAGAAGATGTCCGCCTTCAGCCCGCTCTCGGCGACCTCGTAGCCGTCGATGACCTTCACGCCCGGATCGAGGATGGGCACGACGCGGCGGCCCTTGTCGGCCAGCGCCTTCAGCTCCGCGGCGCGGTCGCCGAACTGCGCCGGGCTGGTCGTGAAGACCTTGTAGTCGTCCATGTAGTCGATGTCGAGCCACAGGCCGTCGTTGGGGAACGCGTGCTCGGTGAAGCCCGCGTCCAGCATCTGCAGGTCCTTCGTGCCGCCGTAGCCCCAGCGGCACTGGTGGTGGCCCAGCGACCACAGCGGCGGCAGCGGCGTCTTGCCCACGAGGCGCTGCAGGCGCTGCGTGACCGAGGCCATGCTGTTGCCGGCGATCACGTAGAACGCGGGGACGCCCTCGTCGGCGCCGAACCACAGGCTGGGCGGCGCGGCGTGGTCGTCCTTGCCGGTGAAGAACCAGTTCGAGCCGGTGTCCATCCAGACCGCGCCCGGATGGTCGACCAGCACGCCGATCCAGCGCGCGCCGTGGCGGATCAGCAGGTACGGGATCGCGGCGTACTGCGGGTCGGCCTGGCCGTCGATGATGACGGGCATCGGATGGTCGGCCCAGACGTCCAGGTTCCAGAACTTGGTGCGCTTGCCGGTCTTCTCCAGGCCGGTGAGCTTCTCGCCCTGGCCGTAGAAGCGCATCGCGTCGTCGCGCGCGAGCTGCACCAGCCACGCCTTGCCGCACACGCCCACGCACGCGCCCGGAACGCCCGCGAGCGCGAGCGTGCCCTGCGCGTCGGCCAGCCGCAGCGTGCCGTCGGCCTCGAAGGCGAGGCGATGCGTGGACGGGCCCGCGAACGCGTCGTCGTGCATGCGCAGCAGGCGCGGGTCGAGCGGCCAGCGCGCGTCGTCGCGGAACTCGACATGGAACACGTCCTCGCCGAGGTCGCGCACCTGCGCCCGCAACGCGGCGGCGTCGCCCAGCTGCAGCGCATCGCCCGCGTGGCCGCTGGCGAAACGGAAGTTGGAAGGATGGCGGATCTTCTGGAAGTACACGCGGACGTCCTGGGGCGGGAGTGCAGCGGGCAGTCTAGCGCCCGCGGTTACCGCCCGGGTACGCTCGACGCGGCCTGTCCGCGCGATCCCGGGCGACCCGCGCGTCGCGCGTCCGTGCGATCAGCGTGCCGCCGGCGCCGGGCTGGAGCGGCAATCGAGCGGCAGTTGCGTGTCTTCCAGCGTCGTCTGGTCGGCGCCCTGCACCTGCATGCGCCCGGGCACCGCCGCGCGGCCGCAGACCCAGGCGATCGGCACCTGCGGCCAGCCGTCGACCGTGGCCGGACGCAGTGTCAGCCTGCGGCCCTCGAGATGGCGGTTGGACAGGTTGCCGAACGTGATGACGATGCTGCCCTGCGCACCGCCATCCCGGTGACGTAGTTGCCCACGATGCGGTCGGCGGGCGGCAGCCCGGCCGCGGCGTTGTCGGCCGCCAGCGTGTGCGACCTCGCGTACTGGGCCTGCACCGCCTGCTGCGCGAACTGCGCCAGCGCAATGCCCTCGGACACCTGCGCGCGCATGACGCGGTCCTGGTACGACGGCACGGCCTTCGTGGCCATGATGCCGATGATGCTGATCACGATCATCAGCTCGATCAGCGTGAAGCCGGGCGACGCGCCGCGGCGCGTGGAAGACGAGTTCATAGCAGGGCCCCGATCTTGAAGATCGGCAGGTAGATGCCGATCAGCAGCAGCGCGACGAGCGCGCCGATCAACGCATAGGACAGCACGACGCAGCCGCGCTCGAAGCGCGCGAACGCGAGCGCCTCGTCGTCGGCCATGTCCTGGCGCAGATCGGCGAGCGCGGTAGGCAGCGACGCCGAGCGCTCGCCAAGACGGGCCAGCAGCATCATGCGCGCCGGCAGCGCGCGCGCCTTGTCCAGCGCCTCGACGAGCGGCCGTCCGTGCGCGAACGGAGGCTGGGGCGCATCATGTCCTGCTCCCGCGGCACAGCGGCGACAGCAGCTTGTCCGGCACGAGCTCGATGCCGGCGGGCATCTGCACGGCGGTCATCGCGTGCGCCTCCTCGTGGTCGTTGCAGACCCACGCGATCACGGTACCGCCGCGGCTCGCATCGAACGCCGGCCGCAGCACCAGCGCGCGCGGCGCGCCCTCGGCCGCCTTCGCGTCGCCGCCGCCCAATGCCTTGGGCTTGATGCGCACGACGATGACACCGTCGCGCACCTCGATGGACGCGACGCTTGCCCCATGCAGCGCCGCCGGCGCCGGCAGGCCGGCCGCGGCGTTGTCGTGCGGCAGAACGCCCCAGCGCGCGTAGTACGCCACGACCGCCTTCTGCACCTCCTCGCCCAGCGAGAAGGCCTCGGCGATGCGGCCGCGGACGACGTAGGAGGAATACGTCGGCAGCGCGACGGCCGCCAGGATGCCGATGATGCCGACGACGACCATCAGCTCGATCAGCGTGAACCCTCGCGCGCCGCGCCGGCGGCCGTGTGCGCGAAGGATGCCCGGACTCGACGCCATGCACTGCCTCCCTTGCGGAGGCTCGTGGAATCGCCCCTTTCCCTTGGGCGGCGAACGTACCCGCGATTCAGGAGGGGCCGGTACGGGGTCGCGCGGTCGCTGACGTTGTCGGGCCCCGGCTCGGGAGGGACAAGCCGGGGCCCGGGTCAGCCACCGCGTCGGTGGACGAGGATCAGTTCGATTCCTTGAACTGGATGTACGGCGTCGCGCCGCCGACGGCGCTGCAGCTGCCCAGCTTCAGGTTGTTCGTCTCGCCGGTGGTGCCGGCGTTGGAGGCGCAGGTGGGCGCGGCCGTCGAGCCGTGCGACACGGCCACCTTGACCGTGATGGCCGAGCCCGCGTTGAACGTGGCCTTGGAGCCGCCGCCGTCGCCGATGATGTTGAACTCGGCCTGGTTCCACGCGGTGGCCAGGTAGGTGACGCTGTCCTTGCCGGTGGTGCTGTAGGCGCGGGTGGGCGTGGTGAAGACGAGGGTGTCGTTGCCGCCGCTGACGGCCGTGGCCGACATCTTCAGCTGCGACAGCGTCGAGATCGCCTGCTTGGGCACCGACACCGCGGCGCTGTTCTTGTAGCAGCTGCCCGAGTACGCGTTCCAGCCGCTGGGGCAGCTGTTGCCGTAGTCGATCAGCCAGTACTGCATGAAGGCCGACTGCTCGTACGACGAGTACACGAACTGCTCCCACGCGAGGCAGCCCGAGTGGCCGTTGCACGCGGCCGTCGACATGAAGTTGGAGTTGAGCTGGATCGAGTAGACGTTGGCGCCGCCGTCGCGCTCGCTGGTGACGCCCGTCACGGTCGGGAAGGTTCCCACGGCCGACGAGATGAGGTTCGTGACGCTGGCGGCGTAGTCCACGCCGTTGCCCACCGTCTGCGGGCCGCCGCGGCCGTGCGGCACGTAGACCTTGTCGGGCGCGACGGTGCAGCTCGTCTCCACCCACACGGCGCTCGGGAAGTCGGCCTGGAAGCAGCCCTCGTGCGGCACGCTGGTGCGCGCGATCGTCTCGCGCCAGTTCTCCTGCATCAGGGCCTCGGCGCCGACGGTGGCGACCTCGGGGGCCGGCGTGGGCGCCTGCGCGAAGGCCTGCGTGGCCGATGCGGCGGCCAGCACGGCGGCGAGCGCGATGCGGCGAGGGCGGTGTGCGAAGCTCATCACGATCTCCGGGTGGGATGGGGTGCGCGCAGTGTTCGATCCGGCCCGCGGAGCGTCAATGGGGGAAGCGGCAGCGGCGCATCCCTTTTTCCGGGTACGGCCTAGGGTATGCAGCGCAATCGTTTGCGCGAGCTTGATGAATCCTGAACGGCGCCTTCAGCTTGCGGCCGAACCGGCGTTCAGCCGCGCGGCTAGGGGCACGCCTCCATACCGGATGAGGCATCGTTCACGCCGACGCCATCCCCAGTTTGCCGTCGAGCTGGAACCCTATACTGCGCCGCGCTAGAGTCACGCCACCGCGGGCGCCATGGCCCGGACAAGAGTTCAACGACAGGGAGGGGGAAACCCATGGGAACGCTGATCAAGATCCTGGTGGTCATCACGGTGGCGTACGGCGCCTACGCCATCTGGCACAACAAGCACAAGGCAGTCGCGCACTCGTTCGAGGTGCACGGCGGCGAGGCCTACGACGCGGCCACGAACCTCACGTGGAAGCGCTGCAACGTCGGCCAGGAATACACCGGCAGCGGCTGCAAGGGCGGCGAGCCGGGCTACAAGTGGGACGTCGCGCAGCGCATGGGCGACTCCACCTGGCGCGTGCCCACCGAGAAGGAAATGGCCACGCTGATCGACCCGGTCAAGGCCGACAAGGGCGTCTCGCCGGCGATCGACAACGACGTCTTCCCGGGCATCAACGCCAACACGCCGCCGTTCTGGACCAGCTCGCACTCCAACGGCATCAGCGCCTGGTACGTGCGCTTCAGCAAGGGCTCGGAAGGCATGGGCTCGGCGCCCGGCACCTATCGCCAGTCGGAACTCAACGACTACGGCGTCCTGCTGGTCCGCAACGGCCGCTGAGGCCCGCGCCGCGCACACGGCGCCGCGAAGTCTCCGCGGCGCGTGAGTGTTCTCTCCGCGCGGGTCGCGCCGGGCGTTGCTATCGTCGACGGCATCGCAACCATCGACGAACGTGCCCGTGAACCCGCATCGCCTCCTCCCGCTCGCCCTCGTCGCCGGCCTGACCGTGCCGGCGCTCGCCGCCGCCGCCAGCGTGCAGGAGGATCGCCTGCTCGAGATCGAGGCCGCGCGCGCGCCGCTGGCGCTCTCGGGCGACGGCGCCTGGCGCCTGCACGTCGACACGCACGACGTGCTGCACCGCGCCAGCCTCGCCGACCCGGCGCAGGCCGCGACGCTGCAACTACCCCCCGGCGTGCAGTTGCTGTCCGCCTCGAACGACGGCCGCCGGCTGGCGATCGCCACGCGCCGCCAGTGCGTCGGCCTCGTCGACTTCGGCACGCAGCCCGGCGCCGCGCCGACGCTGACGTGGCGCCCCTGGATCGCCAACGCCGAAGGCGTGCCGCTGGGCCCCGACGACGGCGCCTGGACTTCGAAGATGCCGGCCGACTGCGGCGGCGGCGCGCAGGCCGCACCGGTGGCGATCTCGTCGGACGGTCGCCTCGTCGCGACCTCCGACGCCGTCATCGACCCCGCCACAGGCCGCGTGCTGGCCTCGCTGCCCACCGCGCGCAGCCGCGTGCTGCGGCTGCAGTTCGTCGACCATGACGCGCGCCTGCTGATCGCCGGCGCCGCCCTGCCCGCGCCGGACGCGTCGGCGCATGGCAGCCTCGGCTTCTCGGTATGGGATCTGGCGAGCAAGGCGCTCGTCAACGACATCGAGCTGCCCGACGCCCCGCTCGCCTCGCGCGCCGCGCTGCAGGTCGACTTCTCGCCGCAGACCGGCGCCCTGTTCGCCGTCGACGAGCGCCGCCGCGCGCTCGCGCAGCAGGCCGGCGCGTCGGCCGCGCCGCCGCCGCTGGACCTGGTGCAGTTCGCGCCGGGCGGGTGCGGCACCGCGCCGCGCGTGCGCGCGCCCGTGGCCGATGACCTCGGCGCCGCCTTCGTCGTCGACCCCTACGGCCGTTGGATCGCCTCCGCACGCCCGCTGGACGCCGCCCACGATGCCGCCGAACTGGCGATGGGCGCCCGCTCGGTGCTGGTCGTGCAGGACATGGCCAGCGGCCGCCAGCTCGCGCGCGTGACCTCCAGGTACGCGCTGGACGGCCTCGCGGCGACGCCCGCCGGCGACCGCCTGTTCGCGCTCGCGTCGCAGCCCGTCGAACCCGAGACCGGCGAGACGATCGCCGGCTGGCCCGCGGTGCCGGACGACGAGCGCGTGGTCGAGGTGGGGCTGCCGGCGGTGGCGCTCGGCGCGACGCGCGACGCGGCCCGCGCCTGGGATGCCGGCGTCTGCCGCGAGCCGGGCGAGACGCCGGGCGCCCGCGCCCTGGCGCGCGCCGACCGCGTGCTCAAGCCGCTGTGGTCGCGCGAGCTCGGCACCGACGCCTCGCCGGCCGCGCCGCAGCCGTGCGCCAGCGCGGCGCGCGACGCGGCCGTCTTCAAGACCGCCGACGGCGGCCTGTGGCTGGACCTGGGCGCGCAGGTCGCCAAGCTCGACCCGGCCACCGGCACGACGTCGACCGGCCTGGTCACGCCGCGCGCCAAGAACGTCTGCAGCGTGGTCACGCCGGCCGGCACGGGCTTCCTCAACGCCGGCGGCGACACGCTGACCTGGCGCCCGCTGGCCGCCGCCACCGACCCGGCACGCCGCCGCGTCGTCGAGCGCCGCCCCGGCTGGACGGCCACGCTGCTGCCCGTGCGTGGCGACGTCGCGCGCGTGGCCTGGACGTCGCCGTTGCAGGGCGTGGTGCTGGCCGACTACGACGCCAACGGCAAGCGCCTGCGGGAGACCGCCACGACCGAGGCCGCGTTCGGCGCCGACCCCGCCGGCCCCGCCCCCGCCGAGCCCGCGCCCTGCCACGACGCCCGCGGCCTGCCGGTGTCCATCGGCTACGACTGGCGCGCCGGCCCGTTCGGCTCGCAACGCGGCAGCACCTGCGGGCCGCTGCCCGGCATGGCCCGCCTGATCTGGTGGAGCGGCGCCTCGATCGCCCCGCGCGCCGACCGCTCCGACCCCGCGCCGCGCGCGCAGCCGGCCATCGACGGCGCGATCGCCTTGTCGGCCGACGACACGCAGCTGCACGTCGTCAACCTGGCGTTGCAGCGCGAGATCGCGCAGATCGACCTCGGCGACGGCTTCGACGGCCACACCTGGGTGCTGGCGTCGAAAAAGCTGGTGCTGCTCGAGGCCACGGGCAGCGGCGGGCGGCGCTGGTTGAAGGCGTACGCGCTGCCTTGAGCGCACGAAGATGTTCTTGCGCCGATCGCCTCGAACAGGCTGAGTCGCGGCGGCAGACATCCTCCCTTTGTCATCCTGCGCGAAGTCGCAGGATCCACCCCAGCCAGCAGGCCCCTGGCTTCGGCGCACGGCGCACCTCGGCCAGCGTGGATCCTGCGACTCCGCTTCGCTCCGCGCAGGATGACGGCTTGGCGGCGAGCCGGGTGGCGCCCAGGCGGCGAGCTGTGAGCGCCCCTGCCGCACAACCCCACCGAAGCACTCCGCGCAGCGCCAACCCCGTCATCTTGCGCGCGGTCGAGAGGTCCAGGTACGAGACGACCGACCTGCAACCTCTTCGGCGGGGATCGTCGAACCTACCCGAACCGCCCCTGCAGGTACCACCCCGTCTCGTTGGGCTCCGGCGCGTGCCGGAAGCGGTAGACCCACAGCAGCGCGCCGTCGTGATCCTGCGCGATGAAGTAGTCGCGCGCCGCGTAGCCGCCGTCCCACCAGCCGGCCTCGATGCGTTCGGGGCCGGCGACCAGCCACAGCGGCTTGCCCGCGAGCAGCGGCGTGCCGGCCTCGTCGCGCAGCGGCTGCGGCTGGCGAAGCAGCCAGACGGGGCGCTTGATGCGCGGCCAGTGCGCCGGGTCGTTGGACGCCGCCGCGGCCGGGCCGGCGGGCCCGGCGAGGTTCAGCGGCGTGCCGGCCGCGCGGCTGCGCGCGGGGGCCGCGTCGCCGCCCTCGCGCACGGCGGTGGCGCGCTCGGGGCGGTGGTCGGCCACCGGCTGCAGGCGCTGGATGTTGTGCGCGCCGAGCCGGGCCTCGAAACGTTCGAGCAGCCGGTTCCAGCCCTCGCCGACGCTCGCCGCCGACGGGAACAGCTCGGTGTTGGGCGGCGCGCCGGGCGTGATGGCGTGGCAGTGCAGGCTCATCTCGATCACCGAGTAGGCCAGCGGCTGCCGCTGCAGGCGCTCGCGCAGCAGCGCGTGCAGGTGCGCGGTGTCGGCCACCGGCTCGCCCAGGCCGATGTCCAGGGCGGTGGTGCGCAGCGACGGATCCTCCAGCATCTTGCGCCGGCTCTCGTGGTGCAGCCGCAGCTGGAAGCCGCCGACGAGGCCGTGGTGCGCGGTGGCCCAGGCCGTGAGGCGATTGAGCAGCACGGCGGCGCCGGTGAGCAGCGCGGCGCTGTCGTCGGCGCGCATGAACAGCTCCAGGCGGCTGTCGAAGACGGGCGCCGGTTGCAGCGCGGGGCGCGGGTCGGGCTGGTCGCCGAGCGCGCGGTCGATGTCGGCCAGCAGCTGGCCGCCGAAGCGGCGCGTGAGGCCGGCGCGCGGCTGGCGCCACAGGTCGGCGGCAGTGGCCAGGCCCAGCGTGCCGAGCGCGGCCAGGTGCGGCGCGGCCGCGGCCATGCGCTGCACCGGCACGGCACCGACGCGGGCGCGCCAGTCGGCCTTGCTGCCGGTGAAGGACGGGGTGCGCTCGTCGCCGCCCACCGCCATCCACTGCGCGCCCTGCGGCGTCGGCGCGCACGCCAGCCGCAGCGCGTGGCCCAGCGGCGCGAGCTCGCCGCGCAGCCGCTCGACGAGCCGCGGCAGCCCGCCGAAGTAGCGCAGGCTGGACTGCACCTCGGCCAGCACGACGTGGTCGCCGCCGATCGACACCGCCGGCGTGAAGCCCATCAGCACGTGGACGACCGCCATCAGCGCGGACTCGTCGCGCGCCGGATCGGCCTCGCCCAGGCGCAGGTGCGGTGCCAGCCCGAGCGCGGTGGCGCGCTTCTGCCCGGGCCGCACGCCGCACGCGCGCGCCGCCTCGTTGGCCGCGACGATGCGGTGCTGCGCGATCAGCGCGACCGGGCCGACGAGGTCGACGTCGTCGGGGTCGAGGTCGTCGACCGGCGGCGCGCCGGCCGGTGGCTCCGGCGCCAGCGTGGCAACGAAGGATTCCAGCGACAACGCCGGCAGATGGACGCCGATCCACAACATCGCGGGCACCCGGTCATGCGATGGCGGACAGCGCCCGCGTGGTCGCGCGCGTGCGCCGGGGCGTGAGCGCGCGCTGGCGCGCCACGCGCGAGAGCACCGGCGGCAGCGCGAGCAGCACCGGTTCCTCCAGCGCGGGGCCGCGGCGCTTGAGCACGTGCACGGCCACCGCGTCGGGGCCGGCGCCGGCGAGCGCGAGCCGCAGCGGCGCCGGGCTGGGCTGCGAGGCGGCGGCGGCGGCGCGCACGATGAAGGCCGGGCCGTCGTGCGACTGCGCGGCCAGCTGAAGCCGGCGCAGGGCCTCGCCCTTGAGGCTGGCGGGCGTCCAGCCGACGACCGCCCCCACCTGGCCGCTGCGCAAGGCCTGCTCCAGCGGCCACAGCAGGTCGTCGCCGCGGATCACGACGCAGCGCGTCAGATCGAGCCCCAGCTGCGCCAGCGCCTCCGCGCACGGCTCGGCCGGCGGGCCCACCAGCAGCACGCCGCGCCCGGCCGCGCCCACGCGGGCGAGCGCGGGTGCGAGCAGCCGCATCTCACCCCAGCCGGTGCCCGTGAGCAGCAGCTCGGTCAACGCGCGCTGCGGCCAGCCGCCGCCCGGCAGCTCGGCGTCGAGCGCCGCGTAGCCGCTCGCCTGCACCGCCTCGCGGCCGCGACCCAGCTGGTGGGCGCGCCACAGCGCGGGATGCAGATGCTCCAGCGGCAGCAGGGAAGAAGGCGAGGACATCGACGGTGACCGGAAGGCGAAGGCGCACGACTTGGCAAGACGGGGACTTCGCAGCTCGGCCATGCCGTGCCTGGGAGACCCTCGAATACTGTATTTGCGTACAGTCTATCGGACCGGGGCGGCCCGGGGCAAGCGTTCAGCGCGAGGCCGCGCGGCACAATTCACGCATGCCCCTCGCGCCCTCCTCGCCCTGCCCCTGCGGCCGCCCGCTGGCCTACGACCACTGCTGCGGCCGCTGGCACGCCGGCCCCCTGGCGCTGCAGGCGCCCACCGCCGAAGACCTGATGCGCTCGCGCTACAGCGCCTTCGTGGCCGGCCTGCTCGACTACCTGCGCGACACCTGGCACCCGTCCACCCGCCCCGCCGCCGTCGAGCCCCTGCCCGCCGGCCTGCGCTGGCTGGGCCTGGACGTGCGCCGCCACCTCCAGCAGGACCCCGACCACGCGATCGTCGAGTTCGTCGCGCGCAGCAAGCTGGGTGGCAAGGCCGAGCGCCTGCACGAGACGAGCCGGTTCGTGCGCGAGGGTGGCCGGTGGTTCTATGTGGATGGGGACATCGGCTGAGCACCGTCGTGGCCGCATGCCGAGTCCGACGAGGAGGAGGTCGTCTTCGTGGTCGAGGGCACGGTCGACGCGTGGATCGACGGCCGCATCCATCCGATGGCCGCCGGCGACCTCGCGGCCTTTCCCGCCGGCACCGGCACCTGCCACTGCTTCATCAACAACGGCGACCGCGAGGCCGTGCTGCTGGTGGGCGGCGGCCTGGAAGAGCGCCAACCGCATCGTCTACCCGCTGGACCCGTCGCAGGATGCCGGCGCTGCGCATCCGCACGAGCAGGCTCGCCCGATGCCGCCAGAAACGACAACGGCCGCAAGCGCGGCCGTCGAGGGTGGGCGCGCGCCGCGCCTCAGGCGAATTCCTGCCGCACCGACGGCGACATCAGGCGGCGGATGATGGCCACCAGCGCCAGGCTGGCCACCAGCGTGAGCAGGCCGGCCAGCACGCGGGCGACGGTGACGACGCCGCCGAACAGTTCGGCCGCCGGCTGGGTCAGCGCGGTGTGGTGCAGCGCCGGGTCGACCAGCAGGTGCAGGAACTCCTGCTGCAGCCACAGGCCGGCGAGATCGGCCACGATGGCCACCATCAGCAGGCCGATGAAGACGCGGCGCGCCCATTCGATGCGGCGCAGCAGGCCCGCGGCGCAGACCATCGTGGCCAGCGACAGCGCGATCGCCGCCGAGAACACCCACGGCGCATGGCGCATCAGGAAGCCGGTGAGGCCGGGCAGCGTGGCGGGGTCGGCGGCCAGCGCCCTCCACGACTGCGTCGCGTTCTGGATGACGGCCCACTCGCACGCGAACGCGCCCAGCAGGATGAACATCCAGGCGATGAAGTTGACGAAGCGTGAACGCGATCCGACGTTGTACGTTTGCGGCATGGCTGACTCCCGAACGCACCGACCATCATGAAGTGCGTTGATGACAGCGATTTTTCAGTGTGCAGGCACTCGCCAACAATCCCGCAGAAGGGGGAAATCGTGCGAAAGCAACGACAGGAATGCGAACTCCTGCGCATTCCGCGCCAAACGATTTCGCGAGCCGCGTGACGATCGTGTGACGGCATGACGACCGTGTGACGGCGCGGCCGGCGTGACATCGCGGCCGGCGTGACGGCGTGACGGCGTGACGGCGTGACGGCGTGACGGCGGGCGCGGACGCCGGCGCCGGGACCCAGGCCGGCCCGATGCGGCCGCCCCGATCCCCGGACGGCCAGGCGATGGCGCCCGCGACGCTTCGCCCGCGACCGAAACGGGGTCCTCCGGCCGCCTCCGATAATGGCGCGAACCCCGCCTCCCGTCGCCCATGCCCGGTCTCGTCCAAGCCGCCCTCGCCTACGTCATCTGGGGCCTGTTCCCGATCTACTTCCATGCGCTGTCGCGCGTCGACGCGCTGCAGATCGTGCTGCACCGCTCGGTGTGGTGCTTCGTGTTCGTGTGGGCGCTGCTGGTGGCGATGCGGCGGCTGCAGTGGGTGCCGGGCGTCGTGCGGCAGCCGCGGCTGGTGGGGCTGTTCGCGCTCAGCGCGCTGCTGCTCAGCGCCAACTGGCTGCTGTACGTCTGGGCCGTCAACCACGGCCACGTGGTCGAGGCGAGCCTGGGCTACTTCGTCACCCCGCTGGTCAACGTGCTGCTGGGCACCTGCGTGCTGGGCGAGCGGCCGCGCCGGCTGCAGTGGGTCGCGGTGGCCACGGCCACGTGCGGCGTGCTGTGGCTGACGCTCACGCTGGGCCGCCCGCCCTGGATCGCGCTGGGCCTGGCCGGCTCGTTCGGCAGCTACGGCCTGCTGCGCAAGACGGCGCCGCTGGGCGCGCTGGAGGGCCTGGCGCTGGAGACGGCCGTGCTCGCGCCGCTCGCGCTGGTGGCGCTCGCGCTGCTGCAGGCGCCGCACGGCGGGCTCGCCGGCCTGTTCGCCGGGCTGGACGGCACGACCGTCGGCTGGCTGCTGTGCGCCGGCCCGATCACCGCGATCCCGCTGCTGCTGTTCGCCGGCGGCGCGCGCCGCATCACCCTGGCCACGCTCGGCACGCTGCAGTACCTGTCGCCGACGATCCAGTTCCTGCTGGGCGTCGTGTGGTTCGGCGAGCCGCTGCAGCCGGTGCGCCTGGTCGGCTTCGTGCTGATCTGGGCCGCGCTGGCGATCTACAGCGCCGACGGCTTCCTGTGGATGCGCCGCATGCGCGCGGCGGCCGCGGCCTGAGCCGCGCCGCCCGGCGCGTCCTCACCCCGGCGGAACGCCCGCCCCGGTCGCCGGCCTAGTTGCCGACCAGGAACGAGCGCACCAGCGTCAGTTCGCCGGGCTTGCGCATCGGCACCTGGAACACCTGCTGCTTCTCGCGCGGCGTGCCCTCGTCCTGGATGATGGCCACCTGGGCGGTGGTGATGACGTCGCGGCGGTCGCCGGCGCCGTAGTAGTTGACGTAGACGTGGTACAGCCCGGTCAGCGGCGCGCGCGTGGCGAAGATCTCGGGGCCGAAGCCGGTGGTGACGTCGACGTCCAGCGCGCCGCCGTTGGCCGCCACGCGGTCACCGTAGAACACGTGCGAGCCGTCGGGGCCGACGACGTGCAGGTCGAGGTCGGTGTTGTCCGAATCCCAGCTGAGCACCACGCGCAGGCGCGGCGCCACGCGGCCGGCCGCGGCCTCGTAGAACTGGCGGCGCTTGACCTGCCCGTCGGGCGTGCGCACTTCCACGCCGTGGCTGCCGGCGCCGAACGACCACGGCCGCGCGAACGAACCGTCGCCATCGACCGACAGCGGCAGCGCGATGCCGTCGACCACCAGCCGCGCCGGGCGGCGGGCGCCGTCGTCGCGTGGCTTGGGCTGCGCGGCGATCTGGCCGCGGATCTGCGCCGCCAGGTTCTTGCCGTTGACGTTGACGCTCGCGGCCGGGTAGTGCACCTCCTGCACGAAGTCGTCCTGCTTGTCGGGCGTGGCGCGCCAGCCGCCCGCGGGGGTGTCGATGGAGACCTGCGCGCAGGCCGCGCCGGCGCCGGCGGCCAGCAGCGCGAACAGGGTGCGGGAGAGGACGTGGTGTCGCTTCATGATTCGACCAGGTGACGGGCCAGGCGCTCGACGTAGTCGTCGTCCTGGCCGCGGGGGTGATGACGGAAGGCGAGGTGCAGGTACTCGTGCAGCAGCGTGACGCGGCCGTCCTGCGTGAACCACTCGCGCACGTGGATCTGCAGCAGGCGCTGGTCGGAATGGGGCACGCCCATGCCGAGGCGGCAGACCTGCAGGGTGTCGGGCAGCGGCTCGAAGCCGGGCTCGCGGCGCAGCGCGTCGCGCCAGCGGCGTTGCTGCGCCAGCAGCCAGTCGCGCGCCTCGGGCAGCGCGGTGCAGCCGGCGTCGGCGTCGAACGCCACCAGGCGCGACTGCGGGTAGGCCGTGTGCAGGATCGCGTCGAACGAGGCGCCGGCGCGCGATGCGTCCACGGCGGCCTGCCACGACATCTGGCCGTCGGCCGCCTGGTCGCGGTGGTAGCGCACCGACGGGCCGTCCAGCACCAGCCCGCGCGTGAACGCGGCCGCGTCGCGCGCGGCGCGCGAGGGCGGGTTCGGGCTGGCGCGCTGGGTGCGGCTGTCGTCGGCGATGCGGCGGCAGCCCTCCTGGTCGGCCGCGTTCTGGATCAGGTAGCTGCGTGCGGCCACGGCCAGCGCGCGCGCCGCGGCGGGCTGCATCGGGTCGCCCTCGCGCTCGACGACACGCGCGACGTAGTCCTCCAGCGTCCAGCGGCCTTCGAGCCGCAGCACGCCGCCGCCGCTGAGCAGCTGCAGCCCCGGCGACGCGTCGATCGCCAGCGTGCGGCCGCTGCGGAACGCGACGCGGTGCGGGCCGGTGATCGTGCCGGCCTGCGCGGGCGTGCCGTCGGGCCGCGTGACCGCCGCGATCGGATATCGGTTGAACAGCGCCACCGACACGCACGGCTCCGCCGCCACCGACGCCGGCTCGGGGACCGCGTCGCGCAGCCCCGCGGACGCCAGCGTCGATCCGATCCAGCCGGCCTGCGCGCGCAGCGCCGTGCGGCTGGTGCCGGGCGCGCCGAACCAGAACGGCGTGCCGTCGGCCAGCCAACCCGCGGCGCCGCCGGCCCGTTCGCCGGCGACGGTCCACGACCAGGTCTTGAAGCGCGGCCCCGCGCCGACCGCCGGCACCACGCCGTCCAGCCGGATCGACAGCGGCAACAGCGCCGCGCGCTCGGCCTGGCGCGCCGGCTCGGGGATGGCCTGCAGCGCGGCCAGCAGCGAGACGACGTCGACCTCGGTGCCCGGGTCGAACGCGGCCGGCGTGCCCACCCATTCGGGCGCGTGGCGTTCGCGCCAGAAGCGGCGCCACTCGGCCGGGTCGACATGCAGCCGCTGCGCGCCGAAGTACGGGCCGCACGACTGCGCGAGCGCGGCGTCGCGCCCGACCTGCCCGCCCGGTTCGCAGCAGTACTCGTCGTCCACCGCCGGCCGCGCCGACGTGCAGACGTACGCCGGCTCGCGCGCCCCGTGCGACTGCAGCCAGGCGTAGGCGAACAGCTTCCAGGTGCTGCCCAGCGGCACGCGTTGGCGCACGTCGCCGGACGCCGCTGCCGCGTCCGACGCCGGCACCGGCGCGACCACCGGCGCCGCGGTGCCCGCGCCCTGCAGCGCACGGTGCACGCCGTCGGGCGCCGCCCACCACAGCTGCGGCGCGAGCGCGCCGGCCGCGGCGGCGGCCTGCGTCGCCAGCGTCAACGCGCCGGCGGCGAGCCAGGGCAGGTGGCGGTGGGTCACCTGACGTCCCAGTGCGCCCACGCACCGCTCGTGTCGACGGCCTTGGCGTCAGGGTCGTACATGCGGTGCAGGCGCACCGGGGGCACGTTGAACTGGCCGCGCTGGGCCAAGCGCACGAGGTGGCGCACCACCAGCCGGTCGCCGGCGGCGAGCACGTCCACCGGCACGGCATAGCCCTGGCGGATGTCCTGCTGCTGCGCGCGCTCCAGCGGCTCGACCTTGTCGCCGCCGGCGTCGATGTCGATGCCCCAGGTGCTGGCCTCGACCGACGCGCCCGGCGGCAGGCCGGCTTCGACCAGCGCGTGGTGCAGCGCGATGTCGCCGCGCACGTCGATCTCGTCCAGGTACAGCGTGTCGGTGGACAGCGGCGTGCCGGGCGCGACGGCCTCGAGGCGCGCGCGCAGGTGGCCGTCGTCGGCGGCGGGCGCCTGGCCGGCGGGCTTCCTGCCGTCGCGTTGCGGCACCAGCTTCCACAACTTGCGCTCCAGGTGCACGGGCAGCGCCGAGGGCGCCGGCTCCGCGCTCTCGAAGTCGACGAACGCCCAGCCCGGCTTGCCGCCCGTGGGCAGCGGCAGCGCGGCGGGGCGCGGCTGGTCGGCCGGCCACGTCCACTGCGGCTCGCCGCTGGCGCCCAGCGTGCGCTGCCACGGCGCCGGCAGCGCCAGCGCGCCGGCGTCTAGCGCCACGGCGTCGATGCGGTGGCCGAGCGCGCGCTGCAGCCACACCAGCGTCTGCGAGCGGTCGATCGTCGGCGTCATCGCGCTGACCTCGCCCAGCAGCACCGGCGCCGTCACCGTGCTGCCGCGGCCGCTGGCCATCAGCAGCGCGCGCACGAACGGGGCGTCGCTGGACTGCAGGCGCGCGGCGGCGGCGTCGGCGCGCGCCTTCGTCCCGGGCGACACGTCGACATGCGCGCGGCCGGCCGTGGCCGTCGCGAGCACCAGCGCCATGTCGTTGCTGGACTCGCCGCCCTGCGACGACAGCGCGAAGCTGGCGTGCGTGCGCGCCGGCGCGGCCTTGGCCAGCGGCCAGGCATCGCTGTCGTCGACCAGCGCCTGCACCAGGCTCGTGACGGGCAGGCCCATCTCCTGCATCCACGACAGCGCCATCGCGTGCTGCAGCGGCGTCGGCAGGCCCGACTCCGACGCGGCGTACGCCTCGAGCAGGCCCTGCCAGTGCTCGGCGGGCAGTGTCAGGTGCAGCGCCTGCGCCGCACGCCAGTCGGCGTAGTAGGCATAGGCGGTGAGGAAGGCGTCGGGATGCATGTCGCGGCCCCACCAGCCGAAGCGCGCCTGCGGGCCGGCCATCGCGGCCAGCGACGTGCGCGCGCTCGCCAGGCGTTGCGCGAGCAGCGGCGCGGCGGACTGCTGCGGCGGCGTCAGCGATTCGAGCGCCATCGACAGCGGCAGCATGCGACTGGACGTCTGCTCGACGCAGCCATACGGGAACTCGATCAGCGAATCCATCCAGCGGCGGAACTCGCCCGCCGAGCCGTCCTGCGCGAACGACACGCGCACCTGCGTCGCGTCGGCCGGCAGCGCCAGCGACGGCGCGCCGCCGGCCAGGTCCAGCGCGAGCTCGCGCGGCGCACGCCAGCCCACGGGCAGGCGCTGCACGCCCAGCGCGAGCTGGTCGACGACCTTGCCGTCGCGCCGGATCGTCAGCTGCAGCGGCAGCGGGCCCGTCTTGTCGGCAGCCAGCGGCACGTCGACGAAGTTGACGCCCGGCTTGAGCACGGCCTGCGCGCGGCGGTCCAGGCCCGGGGCGCTGGCCTGCCATTCGACGGTGGCCTCGGCGCCGGTCTGGTTGAACAGCGCCACGGCGGCCACGGCCTTGTCGCCCTCGCGCTGCCAGTCGGGGCTGGTCCATTTCGCGAAGAACGGCTTGTCCGAACGCACCCAGGCGGTCTGCTGGCCCACGTTGCCGCCGGCGTCGATCGCGCGGCCCGTGACGCGCCAGCGCGTCAGCGAGTCGGGCATCGTGAAGCTGAAGCTCGCGTGTCCGCTGGAGTCGGTGGTCAGGCGCGGCACCCAGGCGGCGGTGTCGACGTTGTCGCGCCGCGGGCGCTCCAGCACCTTGACCGCGCGCTCGTTGACCTGGCTGCGGCGCGGCGTCTCGCCCAGCTTGGACGTGGCCAGGTCGTAGCCGATGAACGACAGGCTGGCGCTGGTGCGCACATTGTCGCGCCGCGGGTGGAAGAAGAAGTCCTCGATGCGCGGCGCGATCTCGGGCTGCAGCACGTAGATCATCTCGTCGACCACGCCCACGTTGACGTCGGCAGCCACCGGCTTGCCGGCCAGCGTGGCCGTCACGTCGACGTCCACGCGCTCGCCCGGCGCGTACACGGCCTTGGCGGTGCGAAAGCCCAGCTCGATGCGCGGCTGCTCCACCAGCAGGCCCTGGTTCTGGAACACGTAGTCGCCGTCCTTCACGTACGCGATCGACACGGTGACGTTCGGGCTCATGCTCTCGGTGACGGGCACGTGCAGCTTCCACTGCGTGGCCGACAGGCGCTCGCTGCGCACCCACGCGGCGGCGGTGCCCAGCTGCGCGGTGCCCTCCACGCGGTCGCGCTCCATCGTCAGCAGCGCGTGGTCGACCGTCTCCGAGAAGCTGACCAGCGCATCGGCCGTGTCACCCGGGCGGTAGTGCGCGCGGTCGAACACGATGTTGATGCTGCCGGCCGGCGCCTTCAGGCCGTCGCCGCTGACCCAGTGGCTGGCGGCGGCCACGATGCGGCCGCGCTCGTCGCGCAGGCGCAGCGTGTACGAGCCGGGCTGCGGGTAGGCGATGGCGAAGGTGTCGCCCGCGGCCAGCTTGCCGCTGGCGGTGGCGCGGCTTTCCAGGCGCAGCCATTCCCACGACACGGGACGCGGCGCCGCGGCGTCGGCGCCGAGCGCGGCCGACGTCGAACCCGCGCCGGCGATCGCCGTGCTGCGCTGGCTGGCCGCGATGCGGTAGGTGACGTTCTCGCCGGCACGCGAGAACTGGCGATCCGGCGACAGGCGAAAGCTCGTGCTGCCGCGCTCGACCAGCAGTTCGCGCGAGGCCCGCACGCGGTAGGCCGCGCCGTCGGTGGCCAGCACGGTGATGACGTAGCGGCTGGGCTGGTCGGCCGCGGGCAGCGAGAACGCCGCCACGCCCCTGGCATCGGTGACGAGCTCGGTCTGCGTGAGCTTGAGCGGGAACTGGCCGCCGTAGTCGAGGTCGCCCTCGATCATCGTCAGCTTCTGCGCCCGCGCCGTCAGGCTGACGCGCGCGTTGGCCACGGGCTTGCCGTCGGGGTAGTTCAGTTGCAGCTGGCCGTCGACGGCCTCGCCCGTCTTGAAGTCGGGCTTGGCCGGCAGCACGCCGATCTCGAAGTGCGGCTTCTGGTACTCGGAGACGCGGAACGCGGCCGTGTACGTGTCGTCGCCCATCGTCATGCGCAGCTCGTAGCCGCCGCCGGGCGCGCCGTCGGCCAGCGCGAAGCGCGCGTCGGCGCCCTGCGTGCCGGAGAAGCGCACCTGCTGGCGCTGCACGGTCTGGCCCAGCGGGTCGACCACGGCCAGCGCGAGGTCGGCGTCCTTGAGCGCGACCGACTCGCGCGCGCTGCGGAACTCGCGGCCCGTCACGTGCACGTTGACGGTGTCGCCGGGCCGGTACAGCGGGCGGTCGGTGACGGCGTAGACCTTGGCCGCGTAGATCTCGCTGTCGTAGTAGAAGTTCTCGGAGACGAACACGCCGCCCTTGGGGTCGGCGCCGAACACGTAGCTCTGCTCGGGGCTCTTGCGCGACAGCATCGCCACGCCGGCGGCGTCGGTGGTGCCGCTCTTGAGCGCGCCCACGCCGTCCGTCCACACGACGCGCGTGCCGGCCACCGGCGCGCCGTCGGCGCGGCGCGTCGACCACACGAGCATCTGGTCGCCCGAGATCTTGGTGACGGCCACGGAGTCCGACACGAACATCAGCGTCGTCGCGCGGTAGCTGCCGGCCAGCGCCTCGACCAGGTACAGGCCCGGCGCGCGCTTGCCCAGCGGCACGAACACGTTGCCCTCGGTCGGCGCGATGAAGTTGCTGCTGCTGCCCTGCAGCGCCAGGTCCTTGGGCACGCCGATGGCCTTGGCGTTCTGGATCGGGTAGCGGAAGCGCTCCAGCAGCGTCATGCCGGGGATCGGCCTGTACTGCGTGGGTTCGTCGAAGCTGGACGCGTGGCGCAGGTCGGGCGGCGTCTTGAGCGCCGGCGCCTGGGCCACCACGGCGTTGCGCGCCTCGCTGCTGAACAGCTTCTGCCACGCCAGGCGCGACTTCACCTGCCAGCTGTCCCACAGGTGGGTCAGCGTGTTGGCGACGCCGGGGTCGGCGGGCTCGGCGTCGAGCTGCACCCGGTGCAGGTTCTTCTGCCTCTGCAGGAAGCCGAGCGGATCGGGCACGCGGTAGATGCGGATGTCGATGCCGCCGGCCTGCGCCAGCGAGCCGGGCGAGTTGACCTCGACGCGCACCTTGGCCGTCTCGTTGCTGCCGAACGTGGCGTCGGTCAGCAGGAAGAACGGGTCGCCGGCGAACGGCGTCCAGCCGCTCGGCAGCGGCTGCGGCTCGGTGTCGAAGTGCGGCACGGGCGCGGCGGCGGCGGGCGGCTTGCCCTTGGCGGCGGGCGCGGCGCCGGCCAGCGGCAGGCTCAGGGCCAGCGCGAGCGCGGCGGTCAATGTCGCCAGCGGGGCGATCGTGCGGGAGATGCGAGCGGTGGAGTTCATGGCCTTCACGCGAGGAAATCCAGGCAATAGATGCCGGCGAAGTTCGGGTTGTCGGAGGTCGGGCGCCAGCGGGTGTCCTTCCATCCGTAGAGCTGCTCGGGGCGCAGCGCGCGCAGTCCGGTGTCGCCCGCGTCGTTGCGCCCGGTGTGGTACGCGATGTAGTGGCCCATCCAGACCATCAGGTGCTGGTCGTCGCCCATGTCGAAGAACATCAGGTCGCCGGGCTGCGCGCGCATCAGGTCGCGCGCAACGAAGCGGGTGTTCTCCTGCACCAGGTCGATGGCCGGGGCGAACGCGCCGCGCGTGCCGTCGGCGCGGCGCCACGACTGGCGCAGCGCGCGCAGCGTCGCGTCGTCGACGGTGACGTCCGCCGGCACGCGCACGCCCACGAAGCCGTTGGCGCGCTTCCAGCCCGTGTCGTGCGGGCGCAGCGCCTCGTCGACGCAGAAGCGCACGAGGCCGGCGCAGTCGCGATGCGTCCAGCGCGGCGTCGGGCCGCGCTCGAGCTGCGCGCGCACCAGCAGCGTCATCCAGTCGCGAAAGCGCTGCGACTGCTCGCGGTCGAGCCGCGCAGGCGCGCTCGCAGGCGTGACGCCCGCGCGCGCGGCGCCCGCAGCCAGGAGCGTCGCGGCGCAGAACGAGCGTCGCGAGATCGGGGTGGCGGTCATGGTCAGGACGCCTTGGCCACGGGCTTGCTCGCGGCGGGCGCGGACGCCGGCGCCGCCTGCGGGCTCGCGCCGGCCAGCGGCACCCACACGATGTCGACCCAGCCCTGCGCGGACGGCGAACCTACCGGCGCGGCGTGCACGTCGGGCCAGCGCCGCAGCGCGTCCAGCCGCGGCACCAGGTGCTCGGTGGCGGCCTGGTGGAACAGCTCCTGCTGCGCGGGCAGCACGGCGAACGCCTCGCGCTGCACGAGGTCGGCCACCTGGCGCGGCGCGACGACGGCCAGCGTGGCCGCGCCCGCGGGCAGCGTGTCGCGCAGGTTCGGGTAGCGGCGCTGCTGCGCGGACAGCGCCAGCTCCACGAGCTTGTCGTCCGGCGAGAACGACACCCACGAGCCGGCGCGCGCCAGCGTCAGCCGATAGCCGCTGCCCTTGTCCGCGCCGGAATACCCGTACCAGGCATCGACGTCCTGCTGCCAGCGGCGCACGGCGGCCGGGCCCTTGGCGGCGGGCTGCATCTGCGCGCCGTCGGGCATCAGCCATTGCGCGAGCAGGTCCATGCCATGGTCGACCGCGGCCTGCGGCGCGTTGGGGCGCAGGTGCGCCACCAGCAGCGGCGTGTGCATCTGCGAGCGCGCGTACCAGCACACGGCGGCGGGGCCGTCGAGATTGGCGACCAGCTGCTCCCACGACGCCTTCGCATCGGACGGCGGATTCCACGGCATCGCGGCCGACGCGGGCGCGGACGGCGCCTTCGCCGCCGCCTGCGCCTTCGCGACCTTCTCGCCGGCCTCGTCGACGGCGTTGTCCAGCAGCGCGCGCGCTTCGGCCCAGTCGGCCGGCAGCCAGCTGCACGCGGCCGCGCCCATCGGCAGGCCCGACCACAGCGTGGACGCCGCCGACACCGACGGCAGCGTCTTGCCCGCCACGCGCAGCCGCGTGCGCACCGCCGCGCCGCCCGGGGCGACATCCAGCTGCAGCGCCTGCAGGCCCGGGAAGAACTGGCGGTAGCCCAGCGACAGCAGGTTCGAGTCGGCCAGCAGCACGTGGTCGGCGCCCGGCGCGCCCAGGCCGAAGTGCTGGCGATAGACGCCCTGCTCCTTCGCGTCGGGCGACAGCAGCGCCGCGATCGTCCTGGCCGAGTCGCGGTCGACCTGTCGGTTGGCGTCGAACAGCAGGCCCGGGTCGCTGAGCACCACGACGCGGTCGCCGCGCGCGACGATCGCGAAGGTGCGGCGCGACGACAGCGTCAGCGCGATCACCTGCGTGGTGCCGCGCGCGCCGGGCAGCTCGCCGATCTGGCTGAGCTGCGTGTCGCCGGCCAGCAGCGGGCCGGCGTCCTGCGCCAGCTTGGCGAGCGCGCCGCGCGTCATCGCGATCAGCCAGTAGCGCGGCGCGCCGCGATCGTCCTTCCACAGCGCGACCTCGGCGGGTTCGTCGAGCACCAGCTGCACGAGCTTGTCGGCCATCGTGGTGTCGTGCTCGAACGCGAGGCGCTTGAGCGTGCCGGCGAGCATCGCGCGCTCGTCGTTGTCCTCGTAGTAGAAGGCGAAGTCCTGCGTCAGCACGTCGCGCGCGAGCGGCGCCTTGACCAGGTCGCGCGGCAGGCGCGACAGCGCCGGCGTGGAGATGTAGGCATCGGGCGCCGCCAGGTCCACGTGGCGCGCGTTGATCGCGCCGCCGTAGTGCGCCCAGCCGCGCGTGGCGGCCACGATGGCGCCGAGGGTCAGCAGCGCCGCGGCCGCGAGCCCCAGTTTGGTTCTTCTTTGCACGTTGACATTCCTCTCCTGAGTGCGAGAAGTGTAGGTGTGCAGGCGCGACGATCCGGGCCCCACGACGGGGGACTGCGCTCACGAGATGCGGAGAATTTCCTCCGCGGCGCGCGCGCGTGCGGCCGGCTCAGGCCGGATTGACGCGCAGCGCGCCCGTGTCGTGCCCGACCGGGCGCAGCAGCGCGTTCAGCGCGAAGGCCGCGCCGCCCACCGCCACGGCCAGGTCGCCGTACTTGGCCACGCGCACGGCGGGCGGCGCCACGCCGGCGTCGCGGCCGAAGCGCGCGAGGCGGTCGGCGGCGGCGTCCAGGAAGTGCGCGCCGCCGAGGGTCACGGCCTCGCCGCCCAGCACGATGGCCTTGGGGTTGAACGTCGTCCACGCGTTCTGCAGCAGCACGCCCAGCGCGTCGCCCGCGGCGGCGAAGGCCTTGCGCGCGCGGGACGCGCGCGGGTTCGCGAGGTCGGCGGCCAGGCCCGCGCGATCGACCTCGCCGCCCCTGAGCTGGCCCGCGGCGTGCGCCACCGCCTTCAGCCCGACGTAGGCCTCGACGCAGCCGCGGCGCCCGCACGTGCACGCCAGGCCGTCGACATGCAGGATGGTATGCCCGATCTCGCCCGCCGCGCCCGTGGCGCCGGTGAACAGCGCGCCGTGCAGCACGATGCCCGCGCCCACGCCCACGGCGCAGCTGACGTACACCAGCGGGTCGTCGATGGGCCGGCTGCCGAACGCCGACTCGCCGATCGCGGCCAGGTCGGCCTCGTTCTGGCAGTAGACCGGCACCTGCGCCAGGCCGCCGGCCACGAGCTCGCGCGCCAGGCGCTTGCCGACCTCCACGTCGCGCCAGCCCAGGTTGGGCGCGAACTGGATGACGCCGTGCGCCGTGTCCACCGCCCCCGGCAGCCCGACGCCGATGCCCAGCAGCCGCGCGCCGGTGCGCGCCACGCGGGCCGACTCCGCCGTCACCAGCCCCACGAGCTGGTGGCAGGCGACGTCCGGCGCGCGATCGCGCAGCGAGACCGACTTGGACTGCAGCACCTCGCCGTGCAGCGACGTCGCCACCACGCGGATCGAGTCGGTGCCCAGCTCCGCGCCGATCAGCGCCAGCCCGCGCCCGGCCAGCCGCAGCGGCGTCGGGCGGCGGCCCAGCGAGCCGGTGACGGCCACGGTGTCCTCGGCGAGCCAGCCTTCGTCCAGCAGTTCCTTGGCCAGCAGGCTGACGGTGGACTTGGTCAGGCCGCTGCGCTCGGCCAGCGCGGCCCGCGACTGGCCCGGCTCGTCCAGCAGCAGGCGCAGCAGCACGTTGCGGTTGATCGACTTGACATAGCTCTGGTCGCCCGTGATCGGGGGACGGGTCATCGGCGGGTTCTCCATGGCGGGTCTCGTCGCATTGTCCCCGGGCTCGCGAGTCCGGGCCAGGCGTGGCGGGGAAGTGTCCGCAGACTAGGCGCCCCGGCCCCGCGTCGCATTGGGGAAAGCGAGCAATTGGTTCGACCATCGAACGAATTAATCTTCGGCCCGCGCTCTCCACGAAGGGCGAGACGACGCAAGACAACATCCGGAGACAAGCCATGAACCTCAAGCACGCTCTCTTGACCGCCGGCCTCCTCGCGAGCGCCGCCGCAGCCCATGCCCAACTGGTCGGCGTGAGCTGGTCCAACTTCCAGGAGGAGCGCTGGAAGACCGACGAGGCCGCCATCAAGGCCGAGCTCGCCAAGCGCGGCGCCACCTACGTCAGCGCCGACGCCGGCGGCTCGCCCGAGAAGCAGCTGGCCGACGTCGACGGCCTGATCGCCAAGGGCGCGAAGGCGCTGGTGATCCTGGCGATGGACAAGGACGCCATCGTCCCCGCCCTGGCCAAGGCCAAGCAGCGCGGCATCCCCGTCATCGCCTACGACCGCCTGATCGACCAGCCGGGCGTCTACTACATCACCTTCGACAACCAGGAAGTGGGCCGCATGCAGGCGCGCGCCGTATTCTCGGTCAAGCCCACGGGCAACTACGTGATGATCAAGGGCTCGCCCACCGACCCGAACGCGGACTTCCTGCGCGCCGGGCAGCAGGAAGTGCTGGCCCAGGCGATCAAGTCGGGCGCGGTCAAGATCGTCGGCGAGGAATACACCGAGGGCTGGAAGCCGGAGGTAGCGCAGAAGAACATGGAGCAGATCCTCACGCGCAACAACAACAAGGTCGACGCGGTGGTGGCCTCCAACGACGGCACCGCCGGCGGCGTGGTGGCGGCGCTGTCGGCGCGCGGCATCTCGGGGGTGCCGGTGTCGGGCCAGGACGGCGACCAGGCGGCACTCAACCGCGTGGCGCTCGGCACGCAGACGGTGTCGGTGTGGAAGGACGCGCGCGACCTCGGCCGCGAGGCCGCCGACGCCGCGGTCGACCTGGCCGGCGGCAAGCCCGTGCCCGGCACGAAGAAGTGGACGGGCGGCGAGCACAAGGTGACGCTGGACTCCAAGTTCCTCAAGCCGGTGGCGATCACCAAGGCCAACCTCGACACCGTCGTCAAGGCCGGCTGGATCACCAAGGACAACCTGTGCCGCGGCGTCGACGCCGCCAAGGCGCCCTCGGCCTGCAAGTGAAGCATCGCGCCGTCCCGCGCGCGTGACGCGCACGGGACGGCGCCGCACCACGCCCCATGGAATCGCTCCAGCTCAGCGCGCTCGACCTGCGCCTCGGCCTGATGGCCGTCGTGCTCGCAGTCATGGCCGCCACCTTCCACGTGCTCACCGGCAACTTCCTCACGCCGGAGAACCTCTACAACATCGCGCAGCAGACGGCCGTCGTCGGCATCGTCGCGACGGCCATCTCGCTGGTGATCGTGGCGCGCCACATCGACCTGTCGGTGGGCTCGGTCGTCGGCTTCGTCGGCGTGCTCGTGGCCTATCTCCAATACACCGCGGGCTGGAACTGGACGTGGGCGTGCCTGGCCGGCCTCGCCGCGGCGCTGCTGGTCGGCGCGTACCAGGGCGGGCTCACCGCGTACCTGGGCGTGCCGTCGTTCGTCGTCACGCTGGGCGGCCTGATGTCGTTCCGCGGCGCGGCATTCATCGTGGCCAACGGCAAGACGCAGCCGGTGACCGATCCCGTCTTCCTGTGGTTCGGCGGCGGCCTCGATGGCGCGCTCGGCATCGCCGGCAGCTGGACGCTCGCCGCCGTGCTCGCGCTGCTGCTGTGCTGGCGCGTGGTGACGGCACGCCGCGCGAAGAGGCGCCACGGCTTCCCGCTGCGCCCGCTTGCCGCGGACGTCGCGTTCACCGCGGGCCTGCTGGTGCTGCTGGCGGCGTTCACCGCGGCGATGTGCGCCTACCAGCTCCCCGGCAAGGAACACGGCCAGGGCGTGCCGGCGCCGGTGGTCATCTGGGGCGCGGTGGTCATCGTCGTCGCGTTCATCGTGCGGCGCACGCGCTTCGGCCGCTACGTCTACGCCATCGGCGGCAACCCCGAGGCCGCGCGGCTGGTGGGCATCCCGGTGCGGCGCGTGACGCTGCAGCTGTTCCTGCTGCTGTCGGTCACGATCACGATCGCGGCGATCGTCGCCGTCTCGCGCCTGAACGCGGGCACCAACTCGATGGGCACCGGCATGGAGCTGTACGTGATCGCCGCAGCGGTGATCGGCGGCGTGAGCCTGTCGGGCGGCAGCGGTACCGTGCTGGGTTCCGTATTGGGCGCACTGATCATCCAGTTCCTCGACAGCGGCCTGCTGCTGATGGACGTGGGCATCGGCCAGCGCATGATCATCATCGGCCAGGTGCTGATCGTGGCCGTCGCGTTCGACGTGCTGTATCGCCGCTGGACCGGGGAGCGACTCGCATGACCGAAGCCCCGCTCGTCGAATTCGCCGGCCTGCACAAGGCCTTCGGCGGCGTGCACGCCGTCAGCGACGTCAATCTCGCGCTCGACGCCGGCGAGGTGGTCGCCGTCCTCGGCCACAACGGCGCCGGCAAGTCCACGCTGATGAAGATGCTGGCGGGCGCCTACCCGATCGACCGCGGCGAGATCCGCGTCGCCGGCGAGCTCGCGCACATCGCCAACCCGTCGGACTCGCAGGCGCTGGGCATCGAGACGATCCACCAGACGCTCGCGCTGGCCGACAACCTCGACGCCGTGGCCAACCTGTTCCTCGGCCGCGAGCTGATGACGCGCTGGAACACGATGGACGACTACGCGATGGAGGCCGCGGCGCGCGACGTCTTCGCGCAGCTGAACCCGAACTTCCGCAACATCCGCGAGCCGGTGCGGTCGCTGTCGGGCGGCCAGCGCCAGGTCGTCGCGATCTCGCGCGCCCTGTACTTCAAGGCGCGCATCCTCGTGATGGACGAGCCCTGCGCCGCCCTCGGGCCCGAGGAGACGCGCATGGTGCACGACCTGGTGCGCCGGCTGAAGGCGCGCGGCGTCGGCGTGTTCCTGATCTCGCACGACATGCCCGACGTGTTCGCGCTGGCCGACCGCCTCGCCGTGATGAAGAACGGGCGCGTCATCGGCACCTACCGCACGGCCGACCTCACCGAGGACGAGGTGCTGGGCATGATCATCGGCGGCAAGCCGGTGGCGCGCGTCGCGCAGCAGCACCGCATGCGCACCGCGGAGGCCGGGTCATGAGCGCCGCACGGCCGCCCGAAGGCGCTCGCACCGCAGTCCGCAGGACGGAGGTTGCCCTATGAGCGCCGACGGCGTCACGCTGGGCATCGACCTGGGCACGTCGGAGGTCAAGCTCGCGCTCGTCGATGCGCAGGGCGTGCTGGTGGCCAGCGCGGGCGCGCCGCTGACGGTGTCGCGGCCGCATCCGCACTGGTCGGAGCAGGCACCGGGCGACTGGTGGCAGGCGCTGCTCGCAGCCGCGCGCACGCTGCGCGCGCGTCACGCACGCGCGTGGGCCGGCGTGCGCGCGATCGGGTTGTCGGGCCAGATGCACGGTGCCGTGCTGCTCGACGGCGACGGGCAGGTGCTGCGGCCCGCGATCCTGTGGAACGACACGCGCAGCGCGGCGCAGTGCGCGGAGCTCGTGCGCCGCCTGCCCTCGCTGCCGCTGATCGCCGGCAACCTCGCGATGCCTGGCTTCACCGCGCCCAAGCTGCTGTGGGTGGCGCAGCACGAGCCCGAGATCTTCCGCCGCGTCGACCGCGTGCTGCTGCCCAAGGACTGGCTGCGCTGGAAGTTGACGGCCACGGCGGTCAGCGACCTGTCCGACGCCGCCGGTACGCTGTGGCTGGACGTCGGCCGGCGCGCGTGGTCGCCGCAGCTGCTGGCCGCGTGCGACATGACGTCCGCGCAGATGCCCGCGCTGGTCGAGGGCTCCGACGTGTCGGGCCATCTCAAGCCCGACGCTGCGCTCGCGCTGGGCCTGCCCGAGGGCCTGACCGTGGCCGGCGGCGGCGGCGACAACGCCGCCAGCGCGGTGGGCATCGGCGCCGTGCAGCCGGGCGAAGGCTTCCTGTCGCTGGGCACCAGCGGCGTGCTGTTCGTGGTCACCGACCGCTATCGCCCGAACCCGGCGTCGGCGGTGCACGCGTTCTGCCACGCCCTGCCCGGCCGCTGGCACCAGATGAGCGTGATGCTGTCGGCCGCAAGCGGCCTGCAGTGGGTCACGCGGCTCACGGGCCAGGCCGACGAGGCCGCGTTGATGGCGCGCGTCGAGGCGCTGGACGACGCCGCGCGCGACCGCGCCCCGCTGTTCCTGCCCTACCTGTCGGGCGAGCGCACGCCGCACGACGACCCGAACGCATGCGGCGTGTTCTTCGGCATGGACAACGAGACCGACGCCGCGCGCCTGGGCCACGCCGTCATCGAGGGCGTCGCCTTCGGCCTGGCGGACGGCCTGCAGGCCTTGCGCGACGCCGGCACCGAGGTCGGCCGCCTCGCGCTGGTGGGCGGCGGCGCGCGCAGCGCGCACTGGGCGCAGCTGCTGGCCGACACCCTGGACATCGAGCTGCAGACCGTCGCCGGCGCCGAGGCCGGCGGCGCGATGGGCGCGGGCCGCCTCGCGTGGCTCGCGCTGGGTCACGACGAACGCAGCGTCTGCCGCCCCCCCGCGCCACGCGCCCTCTTCCAGCCGCGCGCCGACCGCCGCCCCGCGCTGCAGCACCGCCTCGAACGCTTCCGCACGCTCTATCGCCGCACCCGCGACCTGATGCCGCGCGACTGATCATTCCCTCCAGGAGACCCACCATGACCGAATACTTCGCCGGCATCGACAAGATCCGGTACGCCGGCCCGCAATCGAGCGAGCCGATGTCCTTCAAGTGGTACGACAAGGACCGCGTCGTCCTCGGCAAGCGCATGGAGGACCAGCTGCGCTTTGCCGTCTGCTACTGGCATTCGTTCTGCTGGAACGGGTTCGACCCGTTCGGCTACGACGGCACGTTCGAGCGGCCGTGGCATCGCGTGGCCGACCCGATGGCCGCGGCCAAGGCCAAGCTCGACGTCGCCTTCGAGTTCTTCGCCAAGCTCGGCGCGCCGTTCTACTGCTTCCACGACCGCGACGTCGCCCCCGAGGGCGCCACGCCGCGCGAGAGCGTCGAGAACCTGCGCCGCATCGTCGACCTGATGGGCGAGAAGCAGGCCGCCACCGGCGTGAAGCTGCTGTGGGGCACCGCCAACCTGTTCAGCCACCGGCGCTTCATGAGCGGCGCCGCGACGAACCCGAACCCCGAGATCTTCGCGCTCGCCGCGCTGCAGGTGAAGGAGGCGATGGACGCCACGCGTCGGCTGGGCGGCGCCAACTACGTGCTGTGGGGCGGCCGCGAGGGCTACGAGACGCTGCTAAACACCGACCTCGCGCGCGAGTCGCGCCAGTACGGCCGCTTCCTGCAGATGGCCGTCGAGCACAAGCACAAGATCGGCCTGCCGGGCCACATCCTCATCGAGCCCAAGCCGCGCGAGCCGACGAAGCACCAGTACGACTACGACGTCGCCACCGTGCACGGCTTCCTGCGCCAGTACGGACTCGAAGGCGAGGTCAAGGTCAACATCGAGGCCAACCACGCCACGCTGTCGGGCCACAGCTTCGAGCACGAGATCGCCACCGCCGTGTCGCTCGGCCTGTTGGGCTCGCTGGACATGAACCGCGGCGACATGCAGTGCGGCTGGGACACCGACCAGTTCCCCAACAACCTGCCCGACACCGCGCTCGCGCTGTACCACGTGCTGCGCGGCGGCGGCCTCACGCACGGCGGCCTGAACTTCGACGCGAAGGTGCGCCGCCAGTCGATCGACCCGGCAGACCTGTTCCACGGCCACGTCGGCGCGATGGACCTGTGCGCCCGCGCGCTGCTCGCGGCAGAACGCATGATCGACGACGGCCGCATGGCGCGCGACCTGGACGCGCGCTACGCCGGCTGGGACGGCGCGGTCGGACGGATGCTGCTGTCGCCCGGAACGTCGCTCGAGGACGCCGCCGCGCATGCCCTCCAGCGCGACGTCGACGAGCGGCCGGTGTCCGGGCGGCAGGAGGCGTGGGAGAACCTCGCCAACGAGTTCGTCGGCTGAATGAAAGACGCCCGCGCGAGGCGGGCGTCTTGATGGAACGAGGCCGCGTCAGGCCGGCACGGCCTGGCGGATCAGGTGGTCGAACGCGCCGAGCGCCGCCTTCGCGCCGTCGCCGGTCGCGATGATGATCTGCTTGAACGGCACGGTGGTGACGTCGCCCGCGGCGAACACGCCCGGCAGCGAGGTCTGGCCGCGCGGATCGACCACGATCTCGCCGTACTTGGTGAGCTCCAGCGTGCCCTTGAGCCACTCGGAGTTCGGCACCAGGCCGATCTGCACGAACACGCCTTCGAGCTCGACATGCCTGGACACGCCCGTGCCGCGATCGGTGAAGTCCAGGCCGTTGACCTTGCCGTCGGCGCCGGTGATCTCGGTGGTCTGCGCCTTCACGTGGATGTCGACATTGGGCAGGCTCCTGAGCTTGTTGACGAGCACGGCGTCGGCGCGCAGCGCGTCGCCGAACTCCAGCAGCGTGACGTGGCCCACGATGCCGGCCAGGTCGATCGCGGCCTCGACGCCCGAGTTGCCGCCGCCGATCACCGCGACGCGCTTGCCCTTGAACAGCGGGCCGTCGCAGTGCGGGCAATAGGCCACGCCCTTGTTCCTGTATTCCTTCTCGCCCGGCACGTTGACCTCGCGCCAGCGCGCGCCGGTGGAGATGATCACCGACTTGCTCCGGAGCGTGGCGCCGTTGTCCAGCGTCACGCCGATCAGGCCGTCGGCGCCGGCGGCCTGCAGGGCGGTCGCGCGCTGCAGGTTCATGATGTCGACGTCGTAGCGCTTGGCATGGTTCTCGAGCGCCGCCGCGAACTTCGGGCCGTCGGTCTCGAGCACCGAGATGAAGTTCTCGATGCTCATCGTGTCCATCGTCTGGCCACCCATGCGCTCGGCCAGCAGGCCGGTGCGGATGCCCTTGCGCGCCGCGTACACGGCCGCGGCCGCGCCCGCGGGGCCGCCGCCGACGATCAGCACGTCGAACGCGTCCTTGGCGCTCATCTTGGCGGCGTCGCGCGCGCCCGAGCCGGTGTCGAGCTTCTTGACGATCTCGTCCACTTCCATGCGGCCCTGGCCGAAGTGCTGGCCGTTGAGGTAGACCATCGGCACCGCCAGCACCTGGCGTTCCTCGACTTCCTGCTGGAACAGGCCGCCATCGATGACCACGCTCTGGATGCGCGGGTTGAGCACGGCCAGCAGATTCAACGCCTGGACGACGTCCGGGCAGTTGTGGCACGTGAGGCTCATGTAGGTCTCGAAGCGCAGGTCGCCGTCGAGGTTCCTGATCTGGTCGATCAGCTCCTGCTCGATCTTGGGCGGATGGCCGCCGACCTGCAGCAGCGCGAGCACCAGCGACGTGAACTCGTGGCCCATCGGGATCGCGGCGAAGCGGATGCGCTCGGCCTCGCCCGGGCGGGCCAGCGTGAACGACGGCCGGCGCGCGTCCGTGCCGTCGGTCTTCAGGGTGATCTTGTCGGTCAGGCCGACGATGTCGCGCAGGAACTCGTGCATCTCCTGCGAGGACTGGCCTTCGTCCAGCGAGGCCGTGATCGTGAAAGGCAGCTTCACGCGCTCGAGGTAGGCCTTGAGCTGTGCCTTCAGGTTGGAATCAAGCATGTGAAACCCTTTTTCCTAACTACAAAAATGATCGGACACGCAGAAGGGACGGCGCGATGACCGTACCCGACGCTGTCGCCCGACCTCCCCACGAGAAGTTCAAGGGAGCGGCGGAACCGGCTTTGCCGGGCCGCTCGCGGCCGGCCCCTCGGGGGCAGGGAGCGCGAGCGACCGTGGGGCCGTCAGATTTTTCCGACCAGGTCCAGCGACGGCGCGATGGTCTTGGCGCCTTCGTTCCACTTGGCGGGGCAGACTTCGCCCGGGTGCGCGGCGGTGTACTGGGCGGCCTTGAGCTTGCGCAGCGTTTCCTTGACGTCGCGGGCGATCTCGTTGCTGTGGATCTCGGCCGTCTTGATGACGCCTTCCGGATTGATGATGAAGGTGCCGCGCAGCGCCAGGCCTTCTTCCGGGATGTGCACGCCGAACGCGTTGGTCAGCGTGTGCGTCGGGTCGCCGACCAGCGGGAACTTGGCCTTGCCGACGGCCGGCGAGGTCTCGTGCCACACCTTGTGCGAGAAGTGCGTGTCGGTGGTCACGATGTAGACCTCGGCGCCCAGCTTCTGGAACTCGGCGTAGTTGTCGGCGGCGTCTTCCACTTCGGTCGGGCAATTGAAGGTGAAAGCGGCCGGCATGAAGATCAGCACGGACCACTTGCCCTTCAGCGTCTCGTCGCTGACGTTGACGAACTTGCCGTTGTGGAAGGCTTCGGTCTTGAAGGGCTGGACTTGCGTATTGATCAGGGACATCTCGTTTCCTCGTAGGGGTTGGCGGTGATTCGGAATGCGTGAATCATAGTCTATCTACTATCACGAAGTGATTTTCAATAGCTATCGTTGCGATAGGCGCCGCCTCGAAGGCGGCCCATCCCGGGCAGGCACTATGGCAAATCAATGATTTCCCAGTTTTTGATAGAAGCTATCGGGCCGATAGGCATAGACGATGCCGCGGGCTTGATGTCCGTCAGATGACAGGGGTGGCGAGGATGCCTACAATGAATGAGAATAGTTCTCCTTTAGAACTCCAGCGCCATTCGCCCAACCGCCCCATGCCCGGACAAGTGCTCGCCCGCCTCGGTGACCCCAAGTCGCTGGACGCCGCCGCCGTCGCGCCCGCCGCCCTGCGCGAACGCAGCTCGGGCGGCCCCGCGGCGCAGGCCGCCGGCACGGTGCCGCTGACCCGCCTGCCCCGCAACGCCACCGGCACGGTGGCCGGCGTGCGCGTCGAGGCCCTGGGGCCGGACGGCGCCCTCGACCCGGACGTCGAGCGCATGGCCCTGCGCCTGATCGAGATCGGCTTCGTGCAAGGCGCGAGCCTGCGCGTGATCGCGTTCGGCCAGCCGGGCGACGATCCGATCGGCGTGCGCGTCGGCGGCCGCGGCGGCGTCAGCACGTTCGCGCTGCGCCGCGCGGAAGCCGCGTGCGTGTGGGTCTGGCCGGACGATCGATCATGAGCAGCGCCACTCTCGACAGCCGCCAGATCGCGCTGCTGGGCAATCCGAACTGCGGCAAGACGGCGTTGTTCAACCTGCTCACCGGCAGCCGCCAGAAGGTGGCCAACTACGCCGGCGTCACCGTCGAGCGCAAGGAAGGCCTGCTGCACCTGCCGTCGGGCCGCCAGGTGCGCGTGCTCGACCTGCCCGGCGCCTACAGCCTGAACGCGACCAGCGCCGACGAGACCGTGACGCGCGACGTCGTCCAGGGCAAGCGCGCCGGCGAGGCCCCGCCCGACCTGCTGGTGTGCGTCACCGACGCCACCAACCTGCGGCTGACGCTGCGGCTCGTGATCGAGGCGCGGCGGCTGAAGCGGCCGATGCTGGTGGCGCTGAACCTGACGGACGTCGCCCGCAAGCGCGGCATCCACATCGACGTCGAGAAGCTCCAGGCCGAGCTGGGCGTGCCGGTGGTCGAGACCGTGGCCGTGAAGAACGGCGGCGCGGAATCGCTGACCGCGGCCGTCGATGCGTGGCTCGCGCGCTCGCACGAGCCCGCGCACGCGCCCGCGAGCGGCCCGGGCGTGCACTTCGACGCCGAGCCGCCGCACGGCCACGTCGGCCAGGCCGCGATCGACGCGGTGATGCGCGACCACCACGAGGTGCACCGCCTGCTCGAGGCCACGCTCACCGAGCCCGCGGTCAGCACGCACGTCGACGACCGCCTCGACCGCGTGCTGCTGCATCCGGTGGCCGGCATGGCCATCCTCACGGTCGTCCTGTTCCTGATGTTCCAGGCCGTGTTCAGCTGGGCCAAGTGGCCGATGGACCAGATCCAGTCGCTGATGGACGGCACCGGCCAGTTGGTGGCGCGCCATATGGACGACGGCATGCTGCGCAGCCTGCTGGTGGACGGCGTGATCGCCGGCGCCGGCAGCGTGCTCGTGTTCCTGCCGCAGATCCTGATCCTGTTCCTGTTCATCCTCGCGCTGGAAGATTCGGGCTACCTGCCGCGCGCGGCGTTCCTGCTCGATCGCGTGATGGCCAGCGTGGGCCTGACGGGGCGCAGCTTCATCCCGCTGCTGTCGAGCTTCGCCTGCGCGATTCCCGGCATCATGGCCACGCGCACCATCGCCGACCAGCGCGACCGCCTCGCCACCATCCTGATCGCGCCGCTGATGACCTGCTCGGCGCGGCTGCCGGTGTACGCGCTGCTGATCGGCGCGTTCATCCCGGCGCGCACGCTGGCGTTCGGCGTCAACCTGCAGGGGCTGGTGCTGTTCGTGCTGTACATGGCCGGCATCGTCAGCGCGATGGCTGTCGCCTGGGTGCTTCAGCGCCTGGGCCGCCGGACCGGCCCCGCGCACCACACGCTGATGATGGAACTGCCGGCCTACCGCTGGCCCAACCTGCGCAACCTGGCGATCGGGCTGTGGGAGCGGGCGCGCATCTTCATGACGCGCGTGGGCACCATCATCCTGTCGCTGATGATCGTGCTGTGGTTCCTGTCGACCTTCCCCGGCCCGCCGGCCGGCGCCACGGGGCCGGCGATCGAATACAGCCTCGCCGGACGCCTCGGCCACCTGCTGCAGTACATCTTCGCGCCCATCGGCTTCAACTGGCAGATCTCGATCGCGCTGGTCCCCGGCCTGGCCGCGCGCGAAGTGGCGGTCGGCGCGCTCGGCACGGTCTACGCGCTGTCGGCCTCGGGCGACGCGGTGTCCGAGCAGCTGTCGCCGCTGATCCACCAGACGTGGTCGCTGCCCACCGCCTGCGCGCTGCTGGCCTGGTACGTGTTCGCGCCGCAGTGCGTGGCCACGCTGTCGGTCACCAAGCGCGAGACCGGCGGCTGGCGCCATCCGATCATCATGGCGAGCTACCTGTTCGCCCTCGCCTACATCGCCTCGGGCATCACCTTCTACACGGTGCGTGCCCTGTTCGGAGCCTGATCCATGCAGACGCTCGTCACCCTGCTCATCGTCCTGGCCGCCGCCGGCTACAGCGTGTGGAAGCTCGCACCCGCGTCGCTGCGCCACAAGCTGGCCGCGCAGTCGGGCACGATCGCGCGCGCCACGGGTGCGTCGGCGCAGACCGCGCGCCGCATCGAGATCAAGGCGATGGACGCCGCTGCCAACGCGAGCAGCTGCGGCGGCGGTTGCGGCCCGTGCAAGGGCTGCGCCACCGGCCAGTCCAAGGACGACGAAGCGTCCGCCTGATGCGCTAGCTAGCGCCTCAGCCCCAGCAGCGCCAGCGCGTGGCGGTGCAGCCGGCCGTTGGGGTCGGCGAGGTTGTGCAGGATGGTGAAGTGGTTGGCGTTCGGGATCGTCTCGCTGACGGGCACGCTCGTCGGGCCCCACTGGTCGCGGATCAGCGCCGCCTGGCGCTTCAGCTCGGACGTCTCCTCGCCGCCCACGGCCGTGTACAGCGGCTTGCGCGGACGCGGGAAGAACGCCGGGCTCAGGCGCTTGACGCTCGCGGGCGTGAGGCGGATGTCGTCGCGGATGAAGGGCGCCAGGCGCAGCGGCTCCAGGTCGAAGAGGCCCGAGATCGCCAGCGCGCCGCTCACCAGCTGCGGCGGCAGCCCCGCGTCGACGTCCTTCCAGCGGCAGCTCAGCAGCATCGCCGCCAGGTGTCCGCCGGCCGAATGCCCCGCCACGACGATGCGCGACGGATCGCCACCGTAGATCGCCGCGTGGCGATGCACCCAGGACAGGCAGCGCGCCAGCTGCAGCGCAATGTGCTCGATGCCCACCGCCGGGCACAGCGCGTAGTTCGGGATCATCACCAGCGCGCCGTCGGCGTTGAACGCGGGCGCGAGAAAGCCGTGCAGCGACTTGTCCGACGAGCGCCAGTAGCCGCCGTGGATGAACACGAGCACCGGCGCGTTGGCGTGCGGCGTCGGGTAGATGTCGATCGTCTCGCTGTCGCCGGCGCCGTAGCGCACGTCACGCCGCCACGACTCGAGGCGCTGCACCAGCGACGACGCCGTCTCCCAGCGTGCGCAGATCTCGACGTGATCCGGATGACGCGCGCGCTGGTCGTATTCGGCGTCCAGCCAGGCGGGATCCAGGCGAGCGGCGCGGGAAGGGACGGTCAGGCTCACGACGGGCTCCTGCTGCGAAAGGTTGGCGACAAGGCGCGCCCATCCTAGTGCAATCGGCGCCGCGGCCGCGGGCGTCCGGCGTTGTCATGTGCCGCGCACTATGAAAGCGCTTTCGGTTTTAGGGGCTCTCAACCGCTTCCAGGCCCTCGACAATCCCCCCATCGCGACGTTCCGCCGCCGCGCAGGTGGCAGCGCTTGCGGCCGGGCGTTCCGCCACATGCCGGACACCTCCATGGCGGCCGATTCGCGCCGGAACGAGTGCTCAGCTCGGGATAAACCCGCGAAATCCTAAGAAGTGTTGCCCGGATAAGTCGAAACGCGACCGTATGCGGGTGTTCCCTAGCTGACTCGCTGGACAGCTGGCTTACATTTGAAACCGCTTTCAGGGGATCATGCAATCGCTTCTGAAAGCGCTTTCAAACCCGCGGTCAACAACGGGCAGGCATGGGGCGCACGTTCCCGAACGGCGACACGGCTCACCAAAACATCGGAGACAAGTCAATGAAGATCCACCACGCGCCGTCGTTCCGGCGTACCCGCCTCGCTTCGGCCTGCGGCCTGCTGCTGGCGGGGGTCACGGCGGCTCATGCCCAGGGCGCGGCCCCGGCCGCGCCGGCAGCCTCGGCCGCCGACAAGCCGGACGTCCAGACCGTGACCGTCACGGGCATCCGGGCCAGCCTGGACACCTCGCTGAGCATGAAGCGCGACGCGCATGGCATCGTCGACGGCATCGTCGCCGAGGACGTAGGCAAGTTCCCCGACACCAACCTCGCGGAAGCCATGCAGCGCATCAGCGGCGTGTCGATCGACCGCGTGGCGGGCGAGGGCTCGAAGGTGACGGTGCGCGGCTTCGGCCCCGACTACAACATGATCCTGTTGAACGGCCGCCAGATGCCGGCGACGACGGTGGCCGACACCGGCCCGTCCGGCTCGCGCGCGTTCGACTTCGCCAACCTGGCCGCCGAGTCGATCTCGGCGCTCGAGGTCTGGAAGACCAGCCGCGCCTCGCAGCCGGCCGGCGGCATCGGCGCCACCATCAACATCAAGACGGCGCGCCCGCTGGAGAACTACAGCGGCCGCATCGCCTCGATCGGCGTGCAGGGCCTGATGGACCAGGCCAACAAGCGCCTGCCGGCCGACGACAAGGGCAAGAGCCTCACGCCCGAGATCTCCGGCATCTACAGCGACACCTTCGCCGACCACAGCTTCGGCATCGCGGTGACCGGCAACTACGAGGAGCGCGACGGCGGCTACAACAACGCCAACGTCGGCAACGGCTGGCGCAACTGCCTTGCCTCGCAGGACAACACGAACTGCTGGGGCGGCATCCCCGCCGCGGGCGCCTACCGCTCCGACCTGATCACCAACCGGCCGAGCGGCTCGGGCATCTACTCGGTGCCGCAGAACATCGACTACGCCGTCAGCGGCATCCACCGAGAGCGCGTCAACGGCCAGCTGACCCTGCAATGGCAGCCGGTCAAGACGTTCACGAGCACGCTGGACTACACGTACTCGCAGAACCGCCTCGACACCAAGCGCAACGACATCTCGTCGTGGTTCAACTTCGGCCCGTCGAGCAGCAGCTGGACCAACGGTCCGGCCGCCACGCCGATCATCTATTCGGAAGACCTCAACGACCCGAACTACGTCGACGCCACCGGCAAGCCGGCGCCGATCGGTGCGGCGGACGTCGCGATGGGCGTGGCCAAGTTCGGCGTCAAGACGACGCTGCGCTCCCTCGGCCTGAACCTGGCCTGGAAGCCGACCGACGCGATGCGCCTGGAGCTGGACGCTCACTCGTCGAACTCGACCTCGGGCTCGGACAACCCGTACGGCACGAACAACGTGATCGGCACCGCCGCCTTCAACCGCGGCACGACGACGGTCGATTTCTCGAACGACTTCCCCGTGATGAGCCTGGCCAACACGCCGCGTGACGCGTCGCTGCAGCAGGTCACGGGCTCGTCGTTCCGCAACAGCTACATGAAGGCCAACGTCGACCAGCTGCAGCTCAAGGGCAACTGGGAGGCGTCGGAACAGTCGTCGGTCGACTTCGGCCTGAACGTCACGCACGTCAAGAACCGCACCGCCTACGCCAACGTCCAGCAGGACAGCTGGGGCGGCGCGACCAACGCGGGCGACTACCCGGATTCGATCTGGCACCCGGACACGCTGACCAAGTACTTCAGCCGCATGAGCGGCAGCGGCAACCCGGCGCAGTTCAACACCTGGTTCACGGACAACTTCAACCAGGTGCGCGACATCGCCGCCAAGGTGGGCGACCCGACGCACTACGTCGCGTCGTCCGACTTCGACGGCCCCGGCGGCACCGACCGCCGCACGAAGGAGAACACGACCAGCCTGTACGGCCAGTACAACCGCGACTGGGAGACCTTCACGATCCCGATGAACCTGTCGGCCGGCCTGCGCTACGAGAAGACCGACGTGACGGCCGCGGCCGTCGTGCCGACCCCCACGGGCTCGCAATGGCAGGCGGTCAACGAGTTCGACCTGACCTACAACGGCTTCGCCGCCACCACGCAGAAAGGCAGCTACAAGTACTGGCTGCCGAGCATCGACTTCGATGCCGACCTGCGCAAGGACGTGAAGGTGCGCCTGAGCTACGGCGACACGATCGCGCGCCCGGGCTGGGACCAGATCCAGGGCGGACGCTCGCTCGACCAGCTGTTCCGCGTGAACGGCGGCACCGGCGGCCAGGGCAACCCGGCGCTCAAGCCGCTGCGCTCGCACAACCTCGACGGCTCGGTCGAGTGGTACTACGGCAAGTCCAGCTACCTGTCGGTCGGCTTCTTCCACAAGAACGTCGAGAACTTCATCGGCCAGGGCCAGACGACCTACGTCGCCAACGGCCTGACTACGCCGGTGGGCGGCGCGTACTGGAACGCTGCGGTGGGCGCCGGCGGCTGCGCCACGACCGACCTGCAGTGCATCCGCGACTACATCTTCACGAACTTCAACGGCCAGCCGGGTGTCACCCAGACCGGCACGGCGCAGGGCCATCCGACCGGCACCATCACGGGCCAGCCGGGCGATCCGACGCTGTCGTTCAAGATCAACACGCCGGTCAACCAGCACTCGGCCAGCCTGCGAGGATGGGAGTTCAACGTCCAGAACGCGTTCGGCAACTCCGGCTTCGGCGTCAGCGCGAACTACACGCTGGTGATGTCGGGCTTGAAGTACGACAACTCCAACATGAACGACCAGTTCGCGCTGGTGGGCCTCAGCAACTCGGCCAACCTTGTCGCGTACTACGAGAACGACCACGTCAACGCGCGCCTCGCCTACAACTGGCGCGGCAAGTTCCTCGCGAGCACGTTCGACGGCGCGGGCCCGAACCCGGTCTACACCGAGCCCTACGGCCAGGTCGACATGACGCTGGGCTACAACGTGAACGAGCACCTGTCGTTCCAGCTGGACGCGATCAACCTGAACGACGGCGTGCTGCGCCAGCACAGCCGCACGACGCAGGAACTCGAGTCGATCACGCAGACGGGCCGCCGCTACATGATCGGCGCGCGCTACAAGTTCTGAGCGTGATCGCCTGACGCGACGCGACTCTCGTCGCACCCACGCCATCCGCCGATCCCTCCCCTGGGAATCGCCGGGTGGCGTCTCTTTTTGCAGACCGGCATGATGGCCGGCAGATGATGATGCGCGTGAACGAGGACGTGAGACACGTCGTGATCCTGGGTGGCGGCTCGGCCGGATGGCTGACCGCGGCCCTCCTCGCCCGCGAGCACCACGCGGGCGATGCCGGCGGCCTGTCCGTCACCCTGGTCGAGTCGCCCGACACGCCGCCGATCGGCGTGGGCGAAGGCACCTGGCCGTCGATGCGCGATACCCTGCGCCGCATCGGCTTGCCCGAGACGACGCTCGTGCGCGAGTGCGACGCGTCGTTCAAGCAGGGCTCGCTGTTCCGCGGCTGGATGCAGGGCCGCGCGGCCGGCGACGGCGACCAGTACCGCCACCCGTTCACGCTGCCGATGGGCTTCGGCGACGTCGACCTCGTCGCCGGCTGGCTGCAGCGCCATGGTGACCGGCCCTTCGCGGAAGTGGTCAGCGCGCAGCCGCACGTGTGCATGGCCGGCCACGCGCCCAAGCAGGCCGCGACGCCCGAGTACGCGGCCGTGGCCAACTACGGCTACCACTTCGACGCCGGCAAGTTCGGCGTGCAGCTGCGCGAGCACGCCGTCGCGAACCTGCACGTGCGCCACGTGCTCGACGACGTCGACCAGGTGCTGTCGCACGACGACGGAGACATCGCCGCGCTGCGCACCCGCCACAACGGTGACATCGCAGGCGACCTGTTCATCGACTGCTCGGGGTTGGCGTCGGTGCTGATCGGCCAGCACTTCGGTATCGGCGTGCGCTCGCAGAAGCACCTGCTGTTCAACGACACCGCACTCGCGCTGCAGGTGCCCTACCCCGCACCCGACGCGCCGATCGCCTGCGAGACCATCGCCACCGCGCAGCCCGCGGGCTGGACGTGGGACATCGGCCTGCCGAACCGACGCGGCATCGGGCACGTCTACTCCAGCGCGCACATGTCGCACGAGCAGGCCGAGCGCCACCTGCTGGCCTACGTGCGCGCGACGGGCGTCGCGGGCGATCTGCCCGCGCCGCGCCGCATCGCGTTCGACCCCGGCTACCGCGAGCGCTTCTGGCATCGCAACTGCGTCGCGGTGGGCCTGTCGGCCGGCTTCGTCGAGCCGCTGGAGGCGTCGGCGCTCGCGCTGGTGGAGCTGTCGGCCGCGATGATCAGCGACGAGATGCCCGCCACGCGCGCCGGGATGGCGCTGGTCGAGAAGCGCTTCAACGACGCCTTCACGTACCGCTGGGAGCGCGTCGTCGACTTCCTCAAGCTGCACTACGCGCTGAGCCGCCGCGACGACACCGACTACTGGCGCGAGCACCGCGAACGCGCCACGCTGCCCGACCGCCTCGCCGACCTGCTGACCCTGTGGCGCCATCGCGCGCCGTACCGCCAGGACTTCTTCCGCATCGAGGAGGTGTTTCCCGCCGCCAGCTACCAGTACGTCGTGCACGGCATGGGCTTCCTGCCCGAGCCTTCGGCGCGGATGCGCCACCCGAGCATCGGCGACGCCGCCGAGCCGTATTTCCGCGAGACGGCCCACCTCGCGCGACGCATGATCGGCGCCCTGCCGCTGCAGCGCTCGCTCCTCGACCACATCCGCGCGCACGGCCTGCCGCGCGCCTGAACCCAAGCCATCGCCATGAATCCCGTCCAGCTCGACAACAACACCCATCGCGACCTGCGCGTCGTCACCACCCGCGGCGCGGCGTGGGGCGACGACCTGATGACCACGCCCGTGTTCCCGACGGAGTTCCGCGACACGCAGGCCTACTACCCGATCGTGTTCCAGCAGGCCGACAACGGCCCGGGCATGCAGCCCGTGGCGCTGCTGGGCCTGCGCAACGGCGAGAACCTGTTCCTCGAGCCGCACGGCTGGGACGCGCCGTACATCCCACTGGCGCTGCAGCGCGGCCCGTTCATGATCGGCCGCGCCGGCTCGGAGCTAACGATCCACGTCGACCTGGACAGCCCGCGCATCGGCCGCGGCGAGGGCGAGCCCGTGTTCCTGCCGCACGGGGCCACCTCCGAATACCTCGAGCGCATGAACTCGGTGCTGGCCGCGATCCACCAGGGCGTCGAGACCACCGCGCCCTTCGTCGCCGCGCTGCTGAGCCACGACCTGATCGAATCCTTCGCGCTCGACATCGAGGCCGCCGACGGCTCGCAGAACCGCCTCGCCGGCTTCCACATGATCAACGAGGAGCGCCTGGCCAAGCTCGACCCGGCCGCCGTCGGCGAGCTGCACGCGCAGGGCTGGCTCGTCGCGATCTTCATGGTGGTGGCGTCGACCGCGCACTTCCGCGACCTGATTGAGCGCTACAACAAGCGGCTCGCTCGCGCCGCCTGATGAACGACATGACGCCGATCCGCGAGCTCGACGGCGCGCCTGCGGACGCGATGTCCGACGAGCGCCTGCGCGACACGCAGCCCTGGGTGCAGCGCGGCCTCGTCGCGCACTGGCCGATGGTGCAGGCGGCCCGTCGCTCCGACGCCGACGCGATGGCCTACCTCATGAGCACTTGGCGCGGCGAGCTGGTGGGCATGCTGCTCGCGCCACCGCACACGCAGGGCCGCTTCTTCTACGACGACACGCTCACCGGCATGAACTTCAGCCGCGAGAAGGCGCCGCTGGACGTGATCCTCGACGCGCTCGCGCAGATGGCCGGCAACCCCGAGGCGCCGGCGATGTATGTCGGCTCGACCACCGTCGACACCTGCCTGCCCGGCTTCCGCGCCGCCAACGACCTGCCGTTCGGCCAGCGCGATCCGCTGGTGAGCATCTGGTTCGGCAATCGCAGCCGCATCGCCGCGCATTTCGACCTGCCCGACAACGTCGCCTGCGTCGTCGCCGGCCGGCGACGCTTCACGCTGTTCCCGCCCGAGCAGCTCGCCAACCTGTACGTCGGGCCGCTGGACGTCACGCCCGCCGGCCAGGCCGTCAGCCTCGTCGACTTCGCCAACCCCGACTTCGAGCGCTTCCCGCGCTTTGCCGAAGCACTCAAGCATGCGCAGGTCGTCGAGCTCGCGCCGGGCGACGCCGTGTTCATCCCCAGCATGTGGTGGCACCACGTCGAGTCGCTGACCGACTTCAACGTGCTGATCAACTACTGGTGGCGCCAGTCGCCCGACTGGATGGACTCGCCGATCGGCGCACTGATGGCCGCGCTGCTGACGATGCGCGACCTGCCGCCCGCGCAGCGCGAGATCTGGCGCGGCGTGTTCGACCACTACGTCTTCCGGGCCGACGACGCCACCGCCGCCCACATCCCGCCGCACGCGCGCAGCGCGCTCGCCCCGCTCACCGAGAGCGGCGCGCGCCACCTGCGCCAGGCCCTGCTCCAACGCTTCAAACGCTGAGGCCGCCATGACCGACTCCCTCTCCGATCGCTCCCGCCAGCCCGTCCGGCGCGTCGTCATCGCCGGCGGCGGCACCGCGGGCTGGATGACGGCCGCCTGCCTGTCCAAGACGCTGGGCAAGGGCCTGGACATCCAGCTGGTGGAATCCGACGAGATCGGCACCGTCGGCGTGGGCGAGGCCACGATCCCGACGCTGCTGACCTTCAACAACCTGTGCGGCATCAACGAACAGGAGTTCATGGCCGAGACCCAGGGCGTGTTCAAGCTGGGCATCAACTTCGAGGGCTGGCGCGACGTTGGCGAGGACTACTTCCACAGCTTCGGCATGACCGGCCAGGATCACTGGACGGCCGGCTTCCAGCACTTCTGGCTCAAGGGCCGCGACCGCAAGCTCGCGCGCCGCTACGCCGAGTACTGCCTCGAGCTGCGCGCCGCCGAGCAGAACCGCTTCGCGCACCTGCCGCGCTCGGGCCTGAACTACGCCTTCCACATCGACGCCACGCTGTACGCGAAGTACCTGCGCAAGCTCAGCGAGCGCCAGGGCACGCGCCGCATCGAGGGCAAGATCGCCGAGGTGCTGCGCCACCCCGACGGCGACATCGCCGCGCTGAGGCTGCACGACGGCTCGGTGCTGGAGGCCGACCTGTTCATCGACTGCACCGGCATGCGCTCGCTGCTGCTGGGCGAGACGCTGGGCGTGTCGCTGCAGGACTGGAGCCACTGGCTGCCGTGCGACCGCGCCGTCGCGCTGCAGACCGCCTCGGTGCGCGCGCCGGTGCCCTATGTGCGCTCGATCGCGCATCCGTTCGGCTGGCAGTGGCAGATCCCGCTGCAGCACCGCGTAGGCAACGGCATGGTCTACAGCAGCCGGCACGTCGGCGACGACGAGGCGCTCGCCGCGCTGAAGGCCAACATCCAGGGCGAGATCCTCACCAAGCCGCGCGTGATCCCGTTCAAGCCCTGCCAGCGCGAGGCGACGTGGGAGCGCAACTGCGTGGCCATCGGCCTGTCCAGCGGGTTCCTCGAGCCGCTGGAGTCCACCAGCATCCACCTGATCCAGCGCGGCATCATCCGGTTGCTGCAGTGCTTCCCGAACGCGGGCGTGCGCCAGGTCGACATCGACGAATACAACCGCCAGACGCGCGACGAGATGGAGCACATCCGCGACTTCATCATCCTGCACTACAAGGTCACGAACCGCAGCGACAGCGCGTTCTGGAACCAGGTGCGCACGATGGAGGTGCCGGCCTCGCTTCAGCACCGCATCGACCTGTTCCGCGAGAGCGGCCGCGTGTTCCGCGCGCCCACCGAGCTGTTCGCCGAGAACTCGTGGATCCAGGTGATGATGGGCCAGGGCATCACGCCGGCGCAGCACCACCCGATCGCCGACCTGATGGGCGACGCGGAGCTCAACGGCTTCCTGGAGGAGATCCGCACTCAGGTCGAGCGCACCGTGGCGCAATTGCCGACGCACGCGGACTACGTCGCGCGCTACTGCAAGGCGGAGGCGCCGCCGATCAAGGCGATGCCGGCGGCGGCCTGAGCCGCGCGCCGGCGCGGGCTCAGTACGCCGCGACCGTGTCCGCCATCCCGGCGGCGATCGTGTGCGTGGGCTCGTAGCCGAGGAGGCGCCGGGCCAGCGAGATGTCCGCCAGCGAGTGGCGCACGTCGCCCGCGCGGAAGGGCGCGTGCGTGGGCGCGGGCACGCGCGTGCCGGGCTGGCGCGCCTCGACGGCCGTCGCCAGCGCGGTGTGCAGCTCGTTGAGCGTGGTACGCTGCCCCACCGCCACGTTGTACACGCGGCCGACGGCCTCGGCGTTGGACGTCAGCGCCGCGCGCAGGTTGGCCTGCACGACGTTGCGGATGAAGCAGAAGTCGCGCGACGTCTCGCCGTCACCGTTGATGACGCACTCGCGGCCGTCGAGCATCGCCGCGATCCAGCGCGGGATCACCGCGGCGTACGCGCCGTTCGGATCCTGGCGCGGTCCGAAGACGTTGAAGTAGCGCAGGCCGATCGTGGGCATGCCGTAGCTGCGGCAGAACACGTCGGCATACAGCTCGTCCAGGTACTTGGTGACGGCGTACGGCGACAGCGGCCGGCCGATGACGTCCTCGACCTTGGGCAGCGTCGGCGAATCGCCGTAGGTGGAGCTGGAGGCCGCATAGACGAAGCGCTGCACCTTGGCGTCGCGCGCGGCCACCAGCATCGTCAGGAAGCCGGTGGCGTTGGCGCGGTGCGTGGTCAGCGGATCGGCCAGAGAGCGCGGCACCGAGCCGAGCGCGGCCTGGTGCAGCACGATGTCGACGCCCTCGCAGGCGGTGCGGCAGGTGGCCTCGTCGGCGATGTCGCCGGTGATGGCGACATGGCGCGACCACGCCTCCTCGCCGACGGCCGCACGCACCTTGTCGTAGTTGTGCTGGTGGCCGGTGGCGAAGTTGTCCAGCGTGACGACGTGCTGGCCGGCGGCCAGCAGCGTCTGCAGCAGGTGCGAGCCGATGAACCCGGCTGCGCCCGTGACGAGCCAGCGTCGGGAAGTGGCGGCGACTTCGGCGAGGACGGCGTCGTACGCGTTCGAGCTCACAGGCGCCAGACTTCCACGCCAAGCTCGTTCAGCGCGGCCTGGTTGGCCTTGCACTTCACGTCGACGTAGACGCCCTCCGGCTTGAGCTTGGTCAGCAGTTCCGACGGTGCCATGCCGACCAGTTCCTTGTGCGCCACGGCGCCGACGATCGCGCAGGCGCGCGGCAGGTCGTCCCACTTCACCAGCTTGACGCCGTACTCATGCAGCGCCTCCTCGGGCGAGGCGATCGGGTCGTGCACGTGCACCTTCGCGCCGTAGCTCTGGAGTTCGCGGATCACGTCGATGACCTTGGAATTGCGCAGGTCGGCGCAGTTTTCCTTGAACGTCAGGCCCAGCACCAGCACGTCGGCGTCCTTGACGGAGTGGCCGCGGCGGATCATGCACTTGACGGTCTGCTCGGCGATGTAGCGGCCCATGCCGTCGTTGATGCGGCGGCCCGCGAGGATGACCTCGGGGTGCAGGCCCAGGATCTCGGCCTTGTGCGTCAGGTAGTACGGGTCGACGCCGATGCAGTGGCCGCCCACCAGGCCCGGACGGAACGGCAGGAAGTTCCACTTCGTGCCGGCGGCCTCCAGCACCTCGGTGGTGTCGATGCCGATGCGGTGGAAGATCAGCGCGAGCTCGTTGACCAGCGCGATGTTCAGGTCGCGCTGCGTGTTCTCGATCACCTTGGCGGCCTCGGCCACCTTGATGCTGCTGGCGCGGTGCACGCCGGCCTCGATCACGGCGCCGTAGGTGTCGGCCACGACGTCCAGCGTCGCGGACGTGTCGCCCGAGACCACCTTGACGATGCGCGTGAGCGTGTGCTCCTTGTCGCCCGGGTTGATGCGCTCGGGCGAGTAGCCCACGAAGAAGTCCTTCTTCCACTTCAGGCCGGAGTGCTTCTCCAGCAGCGGGATGCAGACTTCCTCGGTGGCGCCCGGATACACCGTCGACTCGAACACCACGATGGCGCCCGGCTTCAGGTTCTTGCCCGCGACCGTGCTGGCGCCGACCAGCGGCGAGAAATCGGGGATGTGGGCGTCGTCCACCGGCGTGGGCACGGCGATGACGACGAAGTCGGCTTCGCGCAGCACCGACGGATCGGTCGACAGCTTCAGGCGCGCGGCCTGCAGGTCGGCCGACTCGATCTCGCCCATCGGATCGACATTGCGCCGATAGCTCTCGATCTTGCTCTCCGACAGGTCGAAACCGATCGTCGGAAACTTCTTTCCAAACGCGACCGCCAGCGGCAGTCCAACGTAACCCAGGCCGACAACGGCCACCGTCAGTGTCTTGTTCATTGGCAATATTCCCTCGACCGAAAGTCTACGCGACCACCCCTTCGGCGGACCCCACCATTTTTGGGGGAACCGGCAGGATCACTGGTAATTTTTCTTCGATACATTTACTAACACTGTTGCGAATCAGCGTTTCGAAGGCCGGATGACATGTCGCGGTCACGGTGTGCAACAACACTCCACGCGTCCCTGCCATCGCGTCGCCGGTGCGCGTGAAAAGTGTGAAATAGTGCCGCTTCGCCGGGCTCGATCCCCCCCAAATGCGGGGATTTCACGACGGGCCAAGTTATTCGATACTGGATGCAACAGATTCGGTGGTCATGGAACCTCCGGGCGCCAAGGGACAAGACGAGGGTGTGACGGAGGACGAGGGAGCATTCGCTCGGGGCTTCGCGCCCTCCGACACGTTCTGTTTCATTTGTATCAGTAGCGTCGACAAGCGACGAGGAACGGTGGACTGGATCCGCCGCCCGTACCGGTTGGCGATGGAGGGTGTTCCATGTTCGCTGCTTTCCGCAACGTGCCGCTGTCGTCGTTGTTCTTCGACGTCACGCTTTGCTTCCTGGCCGTCGTCCTGGCCTCGGTCGCCACGCCGAACCTGGTGGGCTCGTCCAACCTGCTGCCGCTGAACTGGCTGCTCACGCTGGCCGCCGCGTTCTCGCTGACGGCGGTGTTCATGTTCGCCTGCCTGGGCCTGTACCGTCCGGTGCGCCTGCGCTTCTCCGCCACGTTCTGGCGGATGCTGACGGCCAGCGCGATCGCCGGCTGCCTCGCCTACCCGATCTTCGAAGCCACCCTCGGCTCGAACTACGCCTCGCTGTTCCTGCCGCGCGCCGTGTGGTGCCTGGCCGGTTGCCTGCTGGTGGGCAAGTATTTCGGCCGCCGCCTGACCAAGGCGCTGCGCGTGCCGCGCGTGCTGATCGTGGGCACCGGCGCCGACGCCGCGATGGTGGCACGCGACTTCCACGAATCGAAGACGATGCAGCGCAACGTCGTCGGCTACCTGGCCACGCCGCAGGACGAATCGGGCCTGCCCGCCGAACTGGGCAAGGCGCAGGTGTTCGACGGCGCGAGCTCGATCGTCGACCTGGTCCACACCCACGGCATCGACGAGATCGTCGTCGCCGTGCGCGACCAGCGCGGCGGCAACGTGCCGATGGACCAGCTTCTCGCCTGCCGCATCCGCGGCATCCCCGTCCTCGACCTGGCCGGCTGCTTCGAGCGCGCGCGCGCCGAGGTGCCGCTGGACAGCCTGAAGGCCAGCTGGCTGGTCTACGGCAAGGGCTTCGAGCAGGGCAAGGTGCGCCACGTCGTCAAGCGCCTGGTCGACATCGTCGGCTCGGCCATCCTGCTGACGCTGGCCGCCCCGATCATGGTGTTCGCCGCGATCGCCGTGCACCTGACCAGCCCGGGCCCGATCCTGTATCGCCAGGAGCGCGTGGGCTTCGGCGGCAAGATCTTCATGTGCCTGAAGTTCCGCAGCATGCGCAACGACGCCGAGAAGGATGGCGTGGCGCGCTGGGCGACCAAGAACGACAGCCGCGTGACGCCGGTCGGCGCCTTCATGCGCAAGACCCGCATCGACGAACTGCCGCAGCTGTTCAGCGTGCTCAAGGGGGAAATGAGCCTGATCGGCCCGCGCCCGGAGCGTCCGGCCTTCGTCGCCGAACTGCGCAAGCACATCCCGTTCTATGATCTGCGTCACAGCATCAAGCCCGGTCTGACGGGTTGGGCGCAGGTGCGTTCGGGCTACGGCGCGTCGATCGAGGATGCACGCCGCAAGCACCAATTCGATCTTTACTACGTGAAGAACAACTCGCTGGTGCTCGACCTGCTCGTCCTGATCGAGACCGTCAGCGTGGTCGTCTTCCGCGAAGGGCAATGACCATGACCGCATTCCCCACGGTCGCCCGGCACCTCCGGGCGCTTTTCATTCTGGCCTGCGCTGCTGCCGCGCTGGCCGGCTGCGTCTCCACCCACCCGACCGTGCCGGCGGCCACCGCCTCGGCGGACGACGTCTACAAGGTCGGGCCGCTCGATTCGCTCAACATCGTCGTCTGGCGCAACACCGACCTGTCCGGCACGGTGCAGGTGCGCCCGGACGGCCGCATCTCGACGCCGCTGGTGCAGGATCTGGTCGTGGCCGGCCGCACCCCGCCGGAGATCGCGCGCGAGATCGAGAAGGCGCTCGGCAAGTATGTGCGCGACCCGAACGTGACCGTGCTGGTCACCTCGTTCCAGGGCACGTTCTCGGAGCAGATCCGCATCGTCGGCGAGGCCGCCAAGCCGCAGGCCATCGCCTACCGCCAGAACATGACGCTGCTGGACGTCATGATCCAGGCCGGCGGCCTGACCGATTTCGCGGACGGCAACAGCGCCGTCCTGGTACGCAACAACACGTCGTACACCGTGCGCCTGAAGGATCTCCTCAAGCGCGGCGACATCACCGCGAACGCCGCGGTGGCGCCCGGGGACGTCATCATCGTGCCGCAGAGCTGGTTCTGAGGAACCGGTGATGCGCGTGCGTGCAGGGTTGGGTGGACGCCCGTGAACCAGATCGTCGAAGAAGTCCTGATTGCCTTGCGCGCGATCTGGCGCCGTCGTTGGCTCGCCATCGCGGTGATGTGGGGTGTCGCCCTCGCGGGCGTTGCCGTGGTGTGGTCGGTGCCGAACCGCTACGAGGCCAACGCGCGCATCTACGTCGACACCCAGACCGTGCTCAAGCCGCTGATGCAGGGCCTGGCGTTCCAGCCGGACACCGACCAGCAGGTGCGCATGCTCGCCAAGACGCTGGTCTCGCGGCCGAACGTCGAGCACATCCTCAAGGCCACCCACGCGCACGTGCCCGCGACCGGCATCGCCCATGAGCAGGCGATCGACCAGATGATCGACCGCATCAAGGTCGACGGCGGCGGCAACCTGTACGTGATCAGCGTCAAGGACACCGACCCGGCCGCCGCCAAGGCCGTGGTGGCCGCGCTGGTGGAGCTGTTCGTCGGCAACGGCACCGAGGCCAAGCAGCGTGATTCGTCGGAGGCGGGCAGCTTCATCGACGAGCAGATCAAGACCTACGAGACCAAGCTGTCCGAGGCCGAGAACCGGCTCAAGGACTTCAAGATCCGCAACTTCGGCGTGTCGGGCGTGTCCACGCAGGACTACTTCGCGCGCACGTCCACCATCTCCGACGAGGTGACGCGCCTGCAGATCGCCTATGCCGCGGCCGTGCAGTCGCGCGACGCGCTCAAGCGCGAGCTGGCCGGCGAGGATCCGCACCTGCCGCCCGACGCCGCCAACCCGGCGATCCCGCCCGTGCCCACGGAGCTTGATGCGCGCATCGACACGCAGAAGAAGCAGCTCGACGAGCTGCTGCGCAAATACACCGAGGCCCATCCCGACGTGATCAGCGCGCGCCAGACGATCCGCCAGCTGGAGGCCCAGCGCGCCGCCGAGCGCGCCGCCGCCAAGAGCAGCGGCCGCCTGGGCTCGGCCGCCACCAGCCCCGTGTTCCAGCGCATCCGCGTGTCGCTGGCCGACGCCGAGGCCAACGTCGCCTCGCTCGGCTCGCAGCTGGCCGCCCAGCAGGCGCGCCTGGCCGAGCTGCGCGCTTCCGCCAGCAAGGCGCCGCAGGCCGAGGCCGAGCTGGCGCAGCTCAATCGCGACTACGACGTCATCCGCAAGAACTACGAGATGCTGGTGTCGCGCCGCGAGTCGGCGTCGCTGGGCGTGAAGATGGACGAGTCCGCGCAGCTGGCGGACTTCCGCGTGATCGAGCCGCCGCACGTCATGCCCAAGGCCGTGTTCCCCGACCGCACCGCGCTGGCCATGCTGGCGATGATCGCCGCGCTGGCGCTGGGCCTGGGCCTCGCGTGGGGCCTGAGCCTGATCTACCCGACCTTCTCGACCCCGCGCCAGCTCGAGGCCGCCACCAAGCGCCCCGTGATCGGCATGATCAACAGCGTCACCACCCCGGGCCTCGTGGCGGCGCGCCGGCGCGACCTGCAGCGGGTCGTCGTCGTGATGGCCGTGTTCTTCGTCGTGCAGGGCGTATGGATCGTCCTGGTGACCAAGCGCCTGGGCCACATCCTGTGATCGCGTGACGACATGAACCTCATCGAACAAGCCACGCGACGCCTCGAGGAACTGCGCCGGGCCGGCATCCAGGTGCCCACCGCCGCGCTCGAGCCCTCGGCCTCCGGCGCCGCCGTGATGCGCGTGCTCGACGCCGCCGCGCCGGCCGCGGAGGCGCCCGTCGCCGAGCGCGCCGCGCAGCCCGCCAACGACCGCTCGATCGGCAAGACATCGCGCGAGGTCTCGATCGACCTGGACCGCCTGGCCGCACAGGGCTACCTCACGCCGATGATGTCGGACCGCGTGCTGGCCGAGCAGATCCGCATCATCAAGCAGGCGCTGCTCAAGAACGTCGAGACCGCCGGTGCGCAAGGCCTGCGCCGCAACCTCGTGCTGGTCACGAGTGCCACCGCGGGCGAGGGCAAGACGTTCTTCTCGATGAACCTGGCCATGAGCCTGGCGATGGAGGTCGACCTGCACGCGCTGCTCGTCGACGCCGACGTGCTGCGCCCGTCCGTGCTCGAACGCTACGGCATCGAGTCCGGCCCGGGCCTGCTGGATCTGGCGTCGCGCCCGGAGCTCGACGTCTCGGACGTGCTGCTGCGCACCAACGTGCCCAAGCTGTCGCTGCTGCCCGCCGGCAAGCAGAACCACAAGTCGCCCGAGCTGCTGTCCAGCGGCTACATCGACCGGCTGCTGACGGAGCTGTCCGAACGCTACGCCGACCGCCTGGTGATCTTCGATGCCCCGCCGATCCTCGTGTCGAGCGGCACCCGCCATCTGGCTACGCGCGTCGGCCAGGTGATCATGGTCGTGCAGGCCGACAGCGCCGACTCGCGCGCCGTCACGCAGGCGTTCGACGCCGTGGACGCGTGTCCGCTGGTCTCGACCGTGCTGAATCGATCCTCGCTGCCGGATCCGGGCGCGTATGGCTACTACGAAACCTGATGGCACCCGCGCCACGCGGCTCGCCCGCGCGGGCGCGTCCGGGATCGCCCTGCTGACGATCGCCGCCGCGGCGCGTGCGGCGACGGCGCCGCCGGTCGAGCCCACCATCGCCGTCAGCGCCCTGGCCACCGACAACGCGGAACTCGGCCCCGAAGGCGAGCGGCGCAAGGACCTGATCGGCGAAGTCAACGCGGGCGTCATCGTGCGCAGCCGCGGCGCGCGCCTGACCGTGCTGGGCGACGCCGGCCTCGACTTCATCGGCTACGCGCGCGACTCGCAGCCCGCCCGCGTGTTGCCGCGCGGCCACCTCGACCTCAACGCCACGCTCGTCGAGCAGGCGCTGTTCTTCGACGGCGCGCTGTCGGCCACACGCACGCGCAACGACCCGCTCGCCGCGCAGTCCGACACGTCCACCGCCAACACGGTGTCGACGGTGAGCGCGCGCGCCAGCCCGTACTTCGCGCACGACTTCTCCAACACGCTCAGCGCCCGGCTGCGCAGCGACACGACCGTCACGCGCAACCACTCCGACGACTCGGCCACCGCGCCCAACGGCTCGACGTACCAGAACGACGTCCTGACCATCGTGCGCAAGCCCACGCCGTTCGGCTTCCAGGTGGACGGCCGGCACGAGGACACCACCTACCAGGGCGACAGCGCCTCGGTGCTGAAGTCGGACCTGCTGCAGGGCACGCTCACCTCGGCGATCGACAGCGAATGGATGGTCGGCGCCGTCGGCGGCCGCGAGCGCGCCGTGTACTCGGGCATCACGCAGGAAGACACCACCTACGGCGGCGTGCTGCAGTGGCGCCCGTCGCCCCGCACCGCGTTCGACCTCGGCGTGCAGCACCATTACTTCGGCACCGGCTGGAACCTGCACCTGCGCGACCGCCTGCCGCGCAGCGCGGTCGACTTCTCGCTGACGCGCACCGCCGCGGCCACGTCGTCCTCGTTCGGCCTCAGCGGCCCCGACAGCGATCCGGCCCTGCTGCTCGGCGCGATCCTGAGCAGCCGCACGCCCGACGCCCCGAACAGCGACCAGGCCGTCGACGACACGATGCAGACGCGCAACCTGCCCGGCAGCTTCTCGCAGCCGCAGACGATCACGTCCGAGTCGGCACAGCTGACCACGCGCGGCCAGCTGAACCTGCTCTACAGCGGTCCGCGCGACACGCTTTTCCTGTCCGGCTGGTACGAGAAGGCGACCGCGCTGCCCGGCGCCCAGGCGGTGGCGGGCGCGGCCACGTTCGACAGCCGCCAGTGGGGCGGGTCGCTCGGGCTGTACCACCGGCTGACGCCGCAGCTCGCGGGCGCGGCGGAGATCGAGTTCAGCCGCATCGAGGCGCTCGGCGCCCGCGCCGGCGATTCCCAGCACCAGATCGCAGGCACTCTCAGCCTGACCCAGCGCCTGGGCCCGCGCACGACGCTGTCGGCGGGCCTGCGGCATTTCGCCTCGCACGTCGTGCTGAATTCGACGTCGTCCAGCACCGAGGTGCGCGAGAACCAGGCCTTCGCAGGGTTGCGGGTGCAATACTGATTCCATGTACGAGCAGCATTTCGGCCTGACCGGCTCCCCGTTCCAGCTCAATCCCGACCCCGCCTTCTTCTACGACAGCCGGGGGCACAGCCATGCCCTGTCGTACCTGAAGTTCGGCGCGCACCAAGGCGAAGGCTTCATCGTCGTGACCGGCGAGATCGGCGCCGGCAAGACGACGATCGTGCGCACGCTGCTCGAGGAGCTGGACACCACCAAGGTCGTCGCGGCGCAGATCGTCAGCACGCAGCTGGCCGCCGGCGAGCTGCTGCGCGCCATCCTGATCGCCTTCGGCGTGCCGATGAGCGGCGACTCCAAGGCGCACCTCATCTCCACGCTCGAGGCCTTCCTTACCTCGCTGGCCGTGCAGGGCAAGCGCGCGCTGCTGATCGTCGACGAGGCCCAGAACCTGGGCCGCGAGTCGATCGAGGAACTGCGCATGCTGTCGAACTTCCAGATCGGCACGCACTCGCTGCTGCAGAGCTTCCTGGTCGGCCAACCGGAGCTGCGCAACCTGCTCAAGTCCAAGGCGATGGAGCAGCTGCGCCAGCGCGTGACGGCCTCGTGCCACCTGACGCCGCTGGACGCCGAGGACACGCGCAAGTACATCGAGCACCGGCTGCACCACGTCGGCTGGGCGGGCAACCCGGAGTTCTCGGTCGCCGCCTACGAGAAGATCCACGCGTGGACGGCCGGCGTGCCGCGCCGCATCAACCGCCTGTGCAACCGGCTGATGCTGTCGGCCTACCTGCAGGAGCGCACCGGCATCACAGAGCAGCTGGTGATCGACACCGCCGCCGAACTGCGCTCGGAGATCGGCGGGCTCAGCGACTTCGCGCCCGTCAGCGCCGCCGCCACCGACGAACTGGGCGGCAACCTCGACCTCGACCTCGAGATCGAGCCCGGCGACACGCCGTCGGACGTCGACGCGCCGATCGATCCCGCCGCGCCGGCGCCGGCGCCGGCGGCCACCGTGCCGGTCTGGCAACCGCCGGTCGCGCCGCCGCCGGCGATCCCGACCGAGCGCACGCTGCTGTGCGTGTGCGACTCGGCCTCGGGCTTCTGGAAGCTCGCGTCGCTGGCTCAAGGGCTGGCGCAGTCGTCAACGGTGCCCGCACCCACCATCGTGCACACCGGCAGCGAGCGCGCCGTGGGCGAAGTGGTCGACGCCAAGCTGACGTCGGCGTACACCGCGGTGCACCTGGCGCTCGACCCGGGCGACTACGGCCGCGTGATGGCCGCGGCCACCGCGCGCTTCGACGCGTTGCTCGAACAGCAGGCGCCCGCGGCGGTGCTGGTCAACGGCACGCAGAACTCCACGCTCGCCTGCGCCTTGCTGGCGCGCAAGCGCGGCGTGCCCGTGCTGCACCTGGACGCCGGCCGCGTGCACGGCCCCGGCACCGACGCCACGCTCAACGGCGCTCTGCTCGATCGCCTGGCCAACGAGTGCCTGACGCAGGACATCGCCGACTCCAACCGCCTGATCCGCGAAGGCAAGCCGTCCGGCAACGTGCACTTCATGGGCAGCCTGGCCGCGAAGTTCATCGGCATCGCGTTCCCGCACCTGCGCTCGGCCGACAAGATCCTGGCCGAATACGACCTGCCCGAATCGCTGCGCGGCCGCTACGGCGTGCTCGCCTGGCGCTTCCCGACGATCCCCGACCCGCAGCACGTCGTCGCGCAGGTCGCCACCGTGCTGCGCCACGTCGCGCAGGACATCCCGCTCGTGTGGCCGCTGCGCTCGGCCGAACGCCGCGCCGTCATCGTGGCCGGCTGCGACCACCTGCTGGAACAGGCCGGCGTGATCATCGTGCGCGATCGCGGCTACGTCGACATGCTGGCCCTGCTGCGCCACGCGCGCTGCCTGGCCAGCGGCGCCGAGGGCCACCTGCTGGAGGAAGCCGGCGCGCTCGGCATCACCACGCTGACGGTCGGCCCCGAGGCGGGCGACGACGACGAGCTGGCCGGCCGCTGCGATGTCGCCGTCGGCCTGGACGTGCAGCTCGCGCAGCGTGCGGTGCGCGTCGTCAACGCCAACGACAACCGCCTGGACGACAAGGCCGCCGGCCCCGACGTGTGGGACGGCGGCGCCACCGCGCGCGTGACCAAGTGGCTGGCCCACTGGCTCGGCTACAAGTACCGCACCAGCCGCAAGGGCATGGAGACCATCGGATGAGCTCCGGACAAGCAGGCGCCGCCGCGAGCGCGATCGTCAATGCACTGACCGTCGACGTGGAGGACTATTTCCAGGTCTCCGCGATGGCGCCCTACATCGCCCGCAGCGCGTGGGACACGATCGAGTGCCGCGTCGAGAGCAACGTCGAGCGCCTGCTCGCGCGCTTCGAGGCGAGCGGCGCGCACGCCACCTTCTTCACGCTCGGCTGGATCGCCGAGCGCTATCCCGCGATGATCCGCCGCATCGTGGCCGGCGGCCACGAGCTGGCCAGCCACGGCTACGGCCACCAGCGCGCCACCGACCTGTCGCGCGCCGAGTTCGAGGACGACATCACGCGCGCCAAGCGCATCCTCGAGGACGTCGGCGGCGTGGCGGTGCGCGGCTATCGCGCGCCCAGCTTCTCGATCGACAAGCGCAACCTGTGGGCGTTCGACAGCCTGCGCGACGCCGGCTACGCGTACAGCTCCAGCGTCTACCCGGTGCACCACGACCACTACGGCATGCCCGACGCGCCGCGCTTCCCGTACGCGTCGGTCGAGGGCCTGACCGAGATCCCGATCTCCACCGTGCGCGCCGGCAGCCGCAACATCCCGATCGGCGGCGGCGGCTACTTCCGGCTGCTGCCCTACATCGCGTCGCGCTGGGCGATCGAGCGCTTCCACCGCGAGGAGAAGCGGCCCGCGATCTTCTACATGCACCCGTGGGAGATCGACCCCGGCCAGCCGCGCGTGGCCGGCGTGGACGCGAAGTCGCGCTTCCGCCATTACGTGAGCCTGCACCGCACCGAGGGCCGCCTCGAGCGCCTGCTGCAGGACTTCCGCTGGGATCGCGTCGATCGCGTGTTCGACGTGCAAGCGCGGCCCGCCGCGCTCGCGGCGTGAGCGCGCGGGCGCCGATCCGGGTCCTCCACGTTCTCCTGAGCCTGGAACCCGGCGGCCTCGAGAACGGGGTCGTCAACGTCATCAACCGCCTGGACCGCGACCGCTTCGAATCGTCGGTGTGCTGCCTGAAGCACGCGGGCGAGTTCGCGCGCCGCATCGAGGATCCGCGCGTCGCGATCCACGAGCTGCACTGGCGCGGTGGCAACGACCCGCGCCTGGCGCTGCGCCTGGCCGGACTGCTGCGCCGCACGCGGCCGCACATCGTGCACACGCGCAACGCCGAACCCTTCTTCTACGGCTTCGCCGGCGCCAAGCTGGCGCGCGCACAGGCGCTGGTGCACAGCGAGCACGGACGCAAGTTCGACGACCGCCCCGCGCGCTTCGCCGTCCAGCGCTGGATGAGCCGGCACACCGACGCGATCTTCGCGGTGTCGGGCCAGCTCAAGACGGACCTCGTCAAGCACGTCGGCATGCCCGCGGGCAGCGTCGAGGTGCTGCACAACGGCGTCGACCTGAGCCGCTTCAACGTCGCCGCGCGCGCGGACGCGCCCTCGCCCGCGCGCGAGGCCCTGCGCCGCGAATGGGGCGTGCCCGAGGGCGCGCTGGTGGTGGGCAGCGTCGGCCGGTTGGTGGCCGTCAAGAACTACGCACTGCTGCTGCGCGCGGTGGCCGCCAGCGGCCTGGACATCCATCTCGTGCTCGCCGGCGAAGGCCCCGAGCGCGCCGCGCTGACGGCCCTGGCCGCATCGCTGGGCATCGCGTCGCGCGTGCACCTGCTGGGGCACAGCAACGACGTCGACCGCGTGCTGGGCGCCTTCGACGTGTTCGTGCTGCCGTCGATCAGCGAGGGCATGTCCAACACGCTGCTCGAGGCGATGGCCGCGGGCGTGCCCCCGGTGGCCAGCGACGTCGGCGGCAACGGCGAGATCGTGCGCGACGGCGTCGACGGCCGGCTGTTCCCGAGCGACGACGAGCCCGCGCTGCGCGCCTGCCTCGTCGCCCTGTGCAGCGACGGCGCCGAGCGCGCGCGCCTGGCCGCGGCGGCGCGCGAGCGCGTGCTGTCGACGTTCGACATCCGCCAGATGATCGAGCGCTACGAGCAACTCTACGAGCGCGTCCACGCGCGCACGGCTCGATGAGCGCCGCCGGCGGCGAGCCGCTGGTCGCCGCGCCGCGGAGCCCGGCGGACGCGCGCGCCCAGGCCGCGGCCGACGGCGCGCGCCTGCGCGTCGTCGTGCTCACCACGTTCTTCCCGAGCCCGCGCGACCCGTACCGCACGCCCTTCCTGCGCAACCTGGTCGACGCGATGGCCGGCGACTGCGAGCTCGAACTGGTGATCCCCGTGCCGCGCCGCCCGCCGATCGGCCCGTGGCGCGACGCCCAGCCGGTGCCCGCGCGCGAGGCCTGGGCCGGCTGGAGCCTGTCCCACCCGCGCTATCTCGCGGTGCCGGGGCTGCACGCGTTGTCGGGGCTGACCTATTTCCTGGGCGTCTGGCGCGCGCTGCGCGAGCTCAAGCACCGGCATGGCCGCTTCGTGCTGCATGCGCACTGCGCCTACCCGGACGTCGTCGGCGCCGCGCTCGCCGCCCGCCTGCTGGGCCTGCCGCTGGTGGCGACGGCGCACGGCAGCGACATCAACATCAGCGGCCACCAGCGCCTGCTGCGTCCGCAGATCCGCTGGGCGCTGCGGGCCGCCCGACGCGTGATCGCCGTCAGCGCCCCGCTCGCGCGCGCCGTCGCCGACCTCACCGATCTCGGGCCGGGCAGGATCGAATGCATTCCGTGTGCCGGCTATTCGCCCGCCGTCTTCCATCCGCGCGGCGCCGACGAGCGCGCCGCGCTGCGCCGCACGCTGGGCGTGCCTTCCGACGCCCGCCTCGTCCTGTTCGTCGGCCACCTGGTGCCCATCAAGGCGCTGGACGTCCTGCTGCAGGCCTGGGCCCGCCTGTCGCGTGATTCGTCGGTGGGCGCTCACCTTCGCCTGGTGCTCATCGGAGAAGGCACGGAACGTGACACGCTCGAGCAGCAGGCCCGCGACCTGCGCATCGCCGATCGCGTCGCCTTCCTCGGACCGAAGCCGCAACCGCTGGTCGCCGACTGGATCGCGGCGGCCGACCTGCTCACGCTTCCCAGCCACGCCGAGGGCTCGCCCAACGTCGTCGTCGAGGCGCTGGCCAGCGGCACGCCGGTGGTGGCCAGCCGCGTCGGCGGCGTCCCTGACCTGGTCGACGACGGCGTCAACGGCCTGCTGGTGCCCGCCGGCGACGCCGCGGCGCTGGCCGACGCGCTCGCGGCGGCGCTGCGCCGCGACTGGGACGCCGGCCGCATCTCGTCGTCCATCGCCCACCTCACCTGGCCGGCCCTGGGCCGGCGCAACCGCGACGTCCTCGCCGACGTCGCCACGGAGACCGCCCATGCTGGCGCTCGCTAGAACCCTGTCCAAGGATCTGCTGCAGCAGGCAGTCTTTCCCGACCGCTTCCTGTGGCGCCTGCCCAAGCCGCGCCGCGCCATCGCGCTGACCTTCGACGACGGCCCGCACCCCGAGCACACGCCGGCGATGCTGGACGTCCTCGCGCGCGCGGGCGTGCGCGCAACGTTCTTTGTAGTGGGGCGCGAGGTGGAGAAGCACCCCGAGGTCGCGCGCCGCATCGTGGCCGAGGGGCACGGCATCGGCGGCCACAGCTACGACCACACGGTGATGACGACGCTGGACGACGCCGCGCTGGTGGACGACCTGGCGCACTGCCGCCGCGTGATCCGCGAGGCGACGGGCCTGGACACCGGACTCTTCCGGCCGCCCAAGGGGGAAGTTAGTTTTCGCTCCATCCGCACCGCCTGCCGCGCGGGGTACACGCTGGTGCATTGGACGAAGACCTACAGCGACTACAAGCAGGACGGGGTCGAGCCATTGACCCATCGCATCGACGCCCAACCGCCCATTGCAGGCGACGTCCTGCTGTTCCACGATCACAACCTGTATACGGTGCGTGCGCTCGACGCGAAATTGCCGCAATGGCGATCGGGCGGGCTCGAATTTGCACCGCTGCACCGTCCTGTCGAGCAGCCGGGAGGCACCTCGAAGGCCGGAATTGGTAAGACCCTGTAACTTGAATTTCTGCCGAACTCTTCACGGAATTGGCCGAAACGCACATTCGTTGCCCTAAAGCAACGATGGCCGAGCAGCGCGATCCTGCGCTGCCTTGAACGTCCATCCACCGGACGAGCGTGCCAACTTTTCCGCAGGTTTGCCCTGTGAAAATCTCGCGAAACCACGCCTTCGCAATCCCCATTTTTGGGGAACGTTTTCGACACCACCTAGGGTACCCCCTAATCTGAAAACAGTACCCGACAGCGAGAAATCTGTCGCGCTGGATCGTCTCGTCCGTTTGTAACGCCGTCGCAAACGCGCCTTACCGGTGCCTCACAGCCTGCCGATAGGCTGTGCATACGCAACGTGCCCCAAGGCTTCCAACGCCCTGACGCCAGTCCGGCAACGCCATACGGGACCTGCACGGTCGGTCAACCCTCCATCCGACCCGTCGCACGGCCCTCCGCACTTTGCCTTTGAGTCGCATCGCTACGCCGCAAGGCGGGCGGAAGCCTGTCCAAAAGAAGTTGCCCGGATCTCCAACCATGAAATCGAACGTCAAATTCGCCGCGATGACGGCTGTTGAACTCGCCGTCGTCGCCACTCTCGCCGCTTGCGGTGGCGGTGCCGGCGCCGACTCTGCTTCCGCCGACATGGCAACCGCCCAGCGCATTCGCGGCGGCACCTCCAGCACCCTCGTCACGCTGACTGTCAGCGCCCAGCTCGGCGGCAGCGTCCAGAGCGACCCGTACGGCCTGATCAGCTGCACCAGCGCGCCCCAGTCCTCCACCTGCGTGGCAACCGTCGCCGCCGGCCAGAAGATCGCCCTGACCCAAGGCACGCTGCCTGGCTACGTCTTCAAGGGCTGGAGCGGCGGCGGCTGCTCGGGCACCTCGGCGACCTGCAACACGACCATCAATTCGACGGAGACCATCACCGCGATGTTCGCGCCGGTGAACGCTCCGGCCCCGGCCCCGGCTCCTGCGCCCGCTCCGGCTCCGGCTCCGGCGCCCGCGCCTGCCCCCGCGCCTGCCCCGGCTCCGGCCCCCGCACCGGCCCCGGCTCCGGCCCCGGCTCCGGCCCCTGCGCCGGCTCCGGCCCCCGCTCCGGCCCCCGCGCCGGCTCCGGCTCCGGCTCCCGCGCCGGCCCCGGCTCCGGTCGGCGCCACCACGGCCCCGCTGGTCGACTACATCGACACCACCTCCGCCCCGACCACCGGCGGCGAAGGCGGCAACGGCGGCTACCTGTCCATCTTCGGTTCGAACTTCGGCTCGGCCAGCGGCCTGGGCACCACCACCAAGGTCTACATCGGCGGCGTCGAAGTCGCCAACTACCGCTACCTCGGCGCGGCCAAGGTCGGCGCCAAGCTGGGCCTGCAGCAGATCACCGTCCAGGTGGGCGCGCTGGGCGGCGCCAAGGTCGGCGTGGCCGAACCCATCCAGGTCGTCGTCAACGGCGTCAACAGCAACACCAACAACACGTTCACGCCGACCGCCGGCCGCGTGCTGTTCGTGTCGCAGTCGGGCAACGACTCGACCGCCGTCATCAACGACATCAGCCATCCGTTCCGCTACCTCCAGAACGTGAGCACCTACACGGGCGCCTACTTCTCGATGGGCACGGGTGACCAGGTCGTGATCCGCGGCGGCACCTGGAGCGACACCAACGGCGTCGACACCAGCTGGATGAAGTTCAGCCCGAACAGCTACGCCCGCAACGGCACCGCGTCGGCCTACATCAGCTTCACCGCCTATCCGGGCCCGATCAAGGGCAACGCGATCGAGGACGTGCACTACGTGACCCCGGCCGGCGCCTCGGGCGGCTTCCAGGGCCCGTGGTCGGCGATCGCCGGCACCACCGGCGAGTACATCGCGATCTCGAACATGCGCATGGAAATCTCGGGCGGCGCCAACCGCGACGCGGCTCCGATCAACTTCCAGTACACGGGCGGCCACTGGCGCGCAGTGAACAACGAGATCGGACCGTGGGTCGCCGGCAACTCCGCCGTGCTGAACGCCGCGGGCATCTCGGGCCACGGCGACGGCAACGTGATCATGGGCAACCATATCCACAACATCGCCGGCCTGTCCGACCTGCAGAACCACGGCATCTACGCCGACACGACCGCCGAGAACTGGAACGTCGGCTACAACTGGATCCACGACATCACCGGTGGCAGCCTGATCCAGTTCAACGACAACCAGGGTGGCGCGGGCAGCTACGCCATGCCGCACGGCGGCACGTGGCCGGGCTTCGTGAACATGCAGGTTCACCACAACTGGCTCGAGAACGCGGCCAAGTACGGCATCAACTACAACGACCAGGGGTCGGTGAAGGCGGGCACGTACAGCGGCATGATCTGGGACAACGTCATCATCGGCACCGCCCTGCCCGCGTTCCGCATCAACTCGACGCAGCCCATCCAGCAGATCTGGTTCGCCTACAACACGCTGTACAACTGCATGACGACCTCGTCGGGCAGCGGCAACGGCTACGTTCGCAGCGAAGGCTGGTCGGCGCAGAGCGGCGTGAACAACGTGTTCTACGACAACATCTTCGCGTTCGGCCCGTCCACGGTCAGCGGCACGCAATGGTTCGCCAACGTCGGCGGCACCATGGCCAGCACCACGACGTACAACTTCAAGCGCAACGTGTACTCGGCCAACGGCCAGGCGCCCTCTGCGGCGTCGACCATCGGCGACACCGCCGCGCTGACCTCTGACCCGCTGTTCGTCGCCGCCTCGTCGGGCAACTTCCAGACGCAGTCGACGTCCCCGGCCCGCAAGTCCGCCACGCAGTCGCTGCCCGCCACGTTCACCGTGACGAACGACTTCAGCGGTCTCGTGACCCGCGGCTCGCCGAGCGACATCGGCGCGTACTCGGTGAACTGACGCACCAAGTTCGAGCATGACGCACGAAGCGGCCGCCCGGCGACGGGCGGCCGCTTTTTTTATCTTCTGACACTTCTCGTCACTTCCGGGCCGCCCGCGAGGTTGCGTCCCTGTCGGGCACACCGGACAATCGCGCCCGACCGTGCCTCAAAGAAGCTGCGGCACGCGAGGGTGGCTGCCAAGAAGGCAAGGACGATGATGAACAAGGACGGCCGGATGATCCAGAACACTGCACGCACTCATGCCAACGCGATGGCGACCCTGAGCGTGCTCTTCGCCCTGACGGGCTGCGGCGGCGGCGGAGCCAGCGCCGAGAACGTGACCCCGACGCCCGCGCCGACCCCGGCACCGACCCCGGCGCCCACCCCCGCCCCGACACCGGCCCCGACCCCGGCGCCGACGCCCGCCCCCACTCCGGCGCCGACTCCTGCACCGACGCCCACGCCGACCCCGGCACCGACCCCCACGCCTGCCCCGGCGCCGACGCCGACGCCCACACCGTCCCCCACGCCCGCGACGCAGACGCTGACGCTCAACAACGACGGCTCCGGCACGCTGACCTCGCCCACCTCCGGCGCCTCGTGCAGCACCCCCACCTGCAGCGCCACGCTGGCCACCAACACCGCCGTCACGCTGACGGCCGTGCCGTCGAGCAACTACGCGTTCGGCGGTTGGACCAGCGGCTGCAGCGGCACCGCCACCACCTGCACCGTCACGCTGAGCTCGAGCAAGACGGTGACGGCCAACTTCTCGCCCAAGGTGCCCGTCTCGGGCGTGCCCTACGTCCGCTACACCGACACGCTGACCGCGCCCACGACCGGCGGCGAAGGCGGCAACGGCGGCTACCTGTCGATCTTCGGGACGAACTTCGGCTCGGCCAGCGGCCTGGGCACCACCACCAAGGTCTACATCAACGGCGTCGAGGTCAACAACTACCGCTACCTCGGCGCGGCCAAGGTCGGCAGCCAGTTGGGCCTGCAGCAGCTCACCGTGCAGGTGGGCAGCCTGGGCGGACTGGCGGTCGGCACCTCGGCCCCGGTCCTGGTCGTCGTCAACGGCGTGCCCAGCAACATGGACGCCACGTTCACGCCCACCGCCGGCAAGATCTGGTTCGTAGCGACGAACGGCAACGATTCGACGGCCGTCGCCGGCGACATCTCGCACCCGTTGCGCTACATGCAGAACATGACCACGACGACGGGCGCCTACTTCAAGATGGGCGCAGGCGACCAGGTCGTGCTGCGCGGCGGCAGCTACGGCGACACCAACGGCGTGGACACCAGCTGGATGAAGTTCGGCTCGGGCGCCAGCGCCCGCAACGGCACGGCCAAGGCCTGGATCCACATCACCGCGTACCCGGGCGCGACCAAGAACGCCGGCATCGAGGACGTCCACTACACGACGCCGTCCGGCGCCTCGGGCGGCATCCAGGGCCCGTGGTCGGCCATCGCGGGCACCAGCGGCGAGTACATCGCCGTGTCCAACCTGCGCATGGACGTGGCCGGCGGCGCCGCGCGCGACGCCGCCCCCGTCAACTTCCAGTACACCGCAGGCCACTGGCGCGTCGTCAACAACGAGCTGGGCCCGTGGGTGGCCGGCAACTCGGCCGTGCTGAACGCCGCCGGCATCTCGGGCCATGGCGACACGATGGCGATCTACGGCAACCACATCCACGACATTGCCGGCCTGTCCGACCTGCAGAACCACGGCATCTACGCCGACACCACGGCCCAGAACTGGGACGTCGCCTACAACTGGATCAACAACATGACCGGCGGCAGCGCCATCCAGTTCAACGACAACGAGGGCGGTGCCGGCTCGTACACGCTGCCCCACGGCGGCACCTGGGCGGGCTTCACCGGCATCAAGATCCACCACAACTGGATCCAGAACGCGGCCAAGTACGGCGTCAACTTCAACGACCAGGGCTCGGTCAAGGCCGGCACGTACAGCGGCATGATCTGGAACAACGTGATCATCGGCACCGCCCTGCCGCCGCTGCGCATCAACTCGACGCAGCCGACCCAGCAGATCTGGTTCGCGTACAACACGATGTACGACTGCATGACCACCAGCTCGGGCACCGGCAACGGCTACGTGCGGGCCGAGGGCTGGTCGTCGCAGAGCGGGGTCAACAACCTGTTCTACGACAACATCTTCGCGTTCGGGCCGGACACCGTCGCCGGAACCCAATGGTTCTTCGATGCTGGGGGCACGCCGGCCTCGACAACGACCTACTCTTTCAAGAACAATCTGTACTCCGCCGCCTCGCAGGCGCCCGACCTGTTCTCGACGATCGGCGACCTGCTCGGCCTTTCCGGTGATCCGCTGTTCGCGAGCGTGACGCTCGCCTCCCTGAATCTCACGACCGCGTCCAACTCTCCCGCCCGCAAGTCCGCCGCCCAGGCTTTGCCGTCGGGCTTCACCGTCACCGACGACTTCGTCGGTACCTGGCGCGGCACCGGGAAGTCGGACGTAGGCGCCTTCTACACGCCTTGATGTCCCGTCCTTCCGCTCCGCAGAACGCCGCCTCCTCCGACGCATCTCCGCCGGCCGCCGCCGGCGGCCGGGTGCGGCACTTCATCATCACGCGCTTCAACCTGCGCGGCATGGAAGACAACCCCTCGTCGGCCAAGATGATCGACGAGGCCTACCTGGTCCACCGCCTGGAGCTGTTCGAGCGCTTCTGCCTGCCCACGATCCGCAGCCAGACCGAGCAGGACTTCAAGTGGCTGGTGCTGTTCGCCGACGAGACGCCCGAGCCCGTGAAGGCGCGGGTGGCGGCCTACGGCGCCGACTGGGCCAACTTCGTTCCCGTCTACCTGCCCCGCGGCACCGGCTCGGTCGGCCCGCTGGTGGTGGGCCCCTACCTGGACGGCTCGCCGCAGACGCTGGTCACCACGCGGCTTGACAACGACGACGGCCTCGCCCGCGACTTCATCGCCAAGGTGCGGCGCCACGCCGGCGGCACCGACCGCCTGGTGCTGCAGTTCCCCATGGGCTACGTCTGGCACGACGAGCGCATCTACCTCGACCGCCAGGAACACAACGCGTTCACCACGCTGGTCGAGCCCCTGCCGCAGGGCAATGCGGGCGTGTTCAACACGATCTACAAGGGCTCGCACTCGGACATCGAGCGCCTGGGCCGCGTCGTCAACGTCGACGAGCAGCCCAGCTGGCTGCAGGTGATCCACGGCAGCAACGTCGAGAACTACGTGCGCGGCAGCCGCCAGCGCATCGAGTGCCTGCAGCAGCACTTCACCGTCGAGATGCCCGCCTCGGCGCGCCACGAGAGCGGCCTGGAGATCGGCCTGGATCGCATCCGCACCTTCGCCACGTCGACGGCGACACGCGCGGCGCGCTCGATCAAGTACCGCCTCGGGCTCTACGACAACGTCAATTGACGGCCGTCGCCGCGGGCGCCGCGGCGCAGCGCCCGTGCGCGACCTGGTCGGCGATCAGCCGATCCGCGTTGACGCCCACGTGCATGTCGTCGGGCAGGTAGAAGTCGGGCATGGACGTGGCCAGCGCGCGGAAGCAGGCGCGCGTGTCCACGGGCGCGAGGCCCGCCTGCTGCAGGTCGCGCGTGAGCGTCACGGGGCGCATGCGCGGCTCGACCAGGTCCTCCAGGTAGACCGAGGACTTGTCGGGGATCACCAGCATCTGGAAGCGCTGGCCGCTGGCCTCGAACGCCGCCTGTTCCTGCGACAGCCGCGCCAGCGCGCTGGCCAGCTGCGGCGCGCGCCAGTTGTCCTTGGTCTCGTCGTCGGCGTGATAGAGCAGGCGGTCGGCGCGGCGCGCGGTGAAGCGGTCGCTGCGCTTGAGCGCCGCGTTGACGGTCTCGCCGGCGCGGTAGCTCGTCTGCGAGCCCAGGCGCGTGGTGTTGAGCAGCACGCGCGCCTGGTAGACGATGTCCAGGCTCAGGCCCGAGTCCATCCACGACTTCTTGTCGATGGCGAGCTGGCGCCGCATCGGCAGCGGTTTGACCTGCGGGCAGGTGGTGAGCTGCGCGAAGCGCTGCACGTAGCTGCGCTCGACCGTCTCGATCACCACCAGCGCGCCCGGCTTGAGGCGCTGCGAATGGATCCACTGCAGCCAGTTCGAGATGCAGCCCGCCTCGCCGTACTGGAAGGTCAGCGTGCGCTGGCCCGTCATCGCCTCGAGTTCGCCCTGCCAGACCAGGCGGTTGCTGAACGAGTCGCCCAGCACGACGACGTCGGCGTCCTCGAGCGCCACCGTGTTGGACGCGATGCGCGGCGCCGGCTGCGGCACGCCCGGCGCGTAGTCGCGCTCGGCAAAGCCGCCCAGCCGCGCGAGGTCGCCGCCGATCGCGCCGAAGCGCAGCGACAGGCCGATGTTGAGCGCCGCGAGCACGGCGAACGTGCCGCCGATCCAGCGCAGGAAGGTGACGGCGGAGCGCGCGGCCGGGCCGGCGTCGGCGAGCACGGAGGGTTCGGCGTCTGTCATGGCGTCAGAACTGGAAGTAGAGGAACGGGCTGACCTTGCTGATGCTGAACACCGCCACGGTCAGCGCCACGCCGAAGGCCATGCCCATGCGGCGCGTGAAGATGAGGCGCTGCCAGTCGAGCGTCAGGCCGCGCCCGAGTTCGTACATCTGCGCGACCGACGGCATGAAGAACGCGATGACCGCGGCCACGCCCAGCGTCGACACCAGCTTCAGGAACGAGTAGTTCTCGGGCAGCGGCACGCCCTGGAACAGGTCGTTGAAGTACAGCGCGAACGGCGTGTGCAGGTTGCCGAGGACGGGGCGCATCGACAGCGGCAGCGAGATGCCGTTCAGCCCCAGCATGCCCTGGTAGATGTGAAGCGCGGAGGCGACGTTCGGCGCGCGGAACAGCACCCACGCGGCGACCACGCCCAGGAACGTGACCAGCCAGAACGCGAGCCTGGCCAGCGGGCCGTAGACGCGATCCTCGCCCGCGAAGTGGCGCCATGCGTGGTTGATCATCAGGTAGCCGCCGTGCGCGGCACCCCACAGCACGAAGGTCCAGCTCGCGCCGTGCCACAGGCCGCCCAGCACCATCGTGATCCACAGGTTGACGTAGCGGCGCAAGCGCCCGCGGCGGCCGCCGCCCAGCGGGATGTAGAGGTAGTCGCGCAGGAAGGTCGACAGCGAGATGTGCCAGCGGCGCCAGAAGTCGATGATGCTCAGCGACTTGTACGGCGAGTTGAAGTTCAGGGGCAGGAAGATGTTGAACAGCAGCGAGATGCCGATCGCCATGTCCGAGTAGCCCGAGAAGTCGAAGTAGATCTGGAAGGTATAGGCCAGCACGCCGATCCACGACAGGAACAGCATCGGCATCGTGCCGCCCGAGACGGCGTGGAACAGCACGTCGGCCTGCTCGCCCAGACCGTCGGCGATCAGCAGCTTCTTGGCGATGCCGATCGTGAAGATCGCGATGCCCGCGGCGATCCGCCCGAGGTGCAGGCGGTACGTCGCCTCGTTGCGGAACTGCGGCATCATCTGCCCGTGGTGCAGCACCGGGCCCGCGACGAGGTGCGGGAAGTAGCTCACGAACAGGAAGTAGTGGACGAGCCGGCGCTCGCGCACCTTGCCCTGGTAGGTGTCGACCAGGTAGGCGATCTGCGTGAACGTGAAGAACGAGATGCCGATCGGCAGCAGCACGGCGGCCATCCTGATCTGAGAGGCGTGCAGCGCGTCGAGCGCGACGTTGACGTTGGCGACGAAGAAGTTCGCGTACTTGAAGTAGGCCAGCACGCCGAGGTCGACGGCGATCGCGGCGGCCAGCAGCGACTTGCGGGCGCGGTCGCTGCGGCCCGCCTCCGGCGCCAGGTGCATGCCGAACGCATAGTTCACGGCGATGGACGCCAGCAGCAGCGGCAGCGACTGCCAGGTCCACCAGCCGTAGAAGAACAGCGAGGCGAGCACCAGCCAGCCCGCGGCGCCGACGTGCGAAAAGCGGCCGATCAGGAAGAAGCCGACGAAGACGATCGGCAGGAACGCGAAGATGAACGGGAACGAATTGAAAAGCATGGCCTGCACCCCTCCGGCGGGTCTGTCCTCAGTGCGTGCGTGCTGAGTCTGGCGCTCAGATCGTCAACTTGTTGGTGGCGGGCAGCGCGGGCGGCGCGGGGGCCTGGGCGTCGCCTGCGACCTCGGCCGGCGGGCTGCGCGACCTCATCATCGCCCCGCTGATCCCGGCGATCGTGCACAGGATGTAGAAGCTCCAGTCCCATTCCTTGGCGTCGAACTGCGCCCGGAAGATCATCGTGAGGATGGCGATCAGCGTCGCCTTGCGCACGTTCTGCTCCCACGGCGAGGCGATGCCCGCGGTGGGCCGCACGAGCTCGCGCAGGGCGCCGACCAGCATCGCGATGAAGGCGCCGACACCCACCAGGCCCGACGTGGACGCCGCATCGATGAAGGTGTTGTGCGCGTTCTTGCCGCGGTTGTCGTGGCTGATCTCGGCGTATGCGGGGGCATGCTCGCCGAAGGTGCGGCTGCCCACGCCGAACAGCGGGTTGTGCAGGATCATGTTGCCGCCCGCCTCCCACAGCTCGTAGCGCGAGGTCTCGGCGTCCTCGGCCGTGTAGTCGTTGCCCTGGTTGGCGGCGCGCGCGGCGTATTGGTAGCCCACGGCCGCGACGCCCACGGAGAACACGAGCGGCAGCAGGACGATCTGCGCGCGCCGGCCCATCGTGAACAGCACGATCAGGATGATCTCGAGCACCAGCGCGATCATGCCGCCGCGCGACAGCGACATGAAGATGCCCAGCACGCTGGCCAGGCACGCGGCCAGCAGCAGCAGGCGCTTGAGCAAGCCCGTCTCCGAGCGCAGATGGACGTAGAAGAACGGCAGCGTCTGGACGATGATGAACGAGTAGTCGTTGTGGTTCTCGTACATGCCGTACGCGCCGGCGCGGCCGCCGTTCTCGCCTTCGAGCCCTGCGTGCACGGCGTAGATGCCCCAGCCGATGATCCACAGGCTGCCCAGCATCATTCCCCAGACGTAGCGGCGCAGCATGTCCGGGGTGGCGACGATGCGCACCGACACGAGCGCGAACAGCGCGTAGACCGACCACACGCCGAACTCGGCGACCATGCCGCCCACGCCCGTCGCGTGCACCGAGATGACCTGCGCGAACAGGAACAGCAGCATCCACTTGATGGCCGGATGCCGCAGCGCGTCCATGCGGTCGTGGCTGGGCTTGCCGCTCAGGCTGCCCAGCAGCGCCAGCACGGCGATGATCTGCATCGGCTTGTAGTCGGCCAGCTCGGGCCAGAACACGCCGGGCTGGAAGAAGTTCGCGAAGGTGAAGGCGAAGCTGGAAAGCATCGCGTTCCCCGGCTACGCGCGGCCTCGCCCGCACGCCCGCGCGAGCGCGCGGGCGACGGCGATGCGCGGCGCGGCGACCATGGCCGTCACGCCTGCTTCTGCGGGCCCGCGCCGACGAAGCGGCCGAGCCAGCGCCGGGCCAGTGCGCGGTCGGCGGCCGTGAACACGCCGGCGACCAGGCACAAGCCGAGGAACAGCACCGAGAACATCGCGCCGGCGGCGACGAGTCCGATGAACTTGTGCAGCACCGGCGCCAGCACCAGCCGCGCCGCGACCACTGCCACAGCCGCGCAGCCGAGCACGCGTGCGAAGGTGCCCAGCGGCAACAGCGTCGACACGCTGCCGCCTGTCAGCTTGCAGGCGAAGATGAAGTAGAACGTGGACAGCAGGTACGAGGTCGAGATCGCCGACAGCGCCGGCCCGTAGAAGCCGATCCAGTGCAGCAGCACGAAGCTGAGGATGACGTGGATCACCGTCACCACCGCCACCACCTGGAAGTTGATCTTGGTGCGCCCGTAGGCCGGCGGCACCGGGCTGAGGATGAACATGTTCAGCGGCATCAGGAACAGGTAGATGCGGAACACGTTGACGCTGCGCGCGTACTCGGGCGTGAACAGCACCGTGATGAACTCGTAGGCGAAGCCGAACAGGAACACGAAGCACGGCAGCACGATCAGCGACAGCTTGCGCACGCCTTCGCGCAGCAGGCGGATCACCTCGTCGTGGCGGCCCTCGCGGATCAGCGCCGGCATCGACGCGCGCAGCACCGTGGCCACCGAGGCCTGGAAGATCGCGTCGAGCGGGATCTCGAGCGCGCCCACCGAGTAGATGGCGTAGTCCGACGGCGAGAAGCGCGTCGCCACGATACCGCGGTCGAGGTAGCCGCCGATCAGGCCCACCAGCGACATCAGGCCCAGCGGCACGGCGTACTCGAGCTGCTCGCGCATGAACCAGTGCTCGCCCGCAGGCTTGCGCACGCCGCCCAGCGGCCAGATCAGCCACGCGGTGCGCACGAGAAAGCGGATGAACGCGTAGGCGAACAGCGCTGTGACCAGGCCCATCAGGCCGTAGCCCGCGAGCAGCGGCAGCACCAGGATCAGCACGCGGATCACCGTCTCGGCGACCTCGGTGAGCACCGCGACCTTGTAGCGGTCGCGCGCGATCATGAACTGCACGAAGTGCTCGGTGGAGATCAGCAGGCCCAGTGCCGCGACGTACCACGGCATCGGCGCCCACATCGCCTGGTTGCCCATCAGGTGCACGATCAGCGGCCGCGCGACGATCAGGCAGACGGCCGTCAGCAGGCCGCTGGCCAGCAGGATGGCCGAGGTCTGCAGCGTGAGGACCTTGTCGCGCGCCGGGTTCTTGCGGTCGTGGAAGTAGTAGACCGAGTTGGGCAGGCCCAGCACCAGGATCGCGATGCCCAGCGAGCCGATCAGCGCGAGCTGCTGGTAGGTGCCGTAGTCGGCGCGATCCAGCATGCGCACGAGCACCATCGGCGTGATGAAGCCAACCGCGTACTTGACCAGGTTGGCGCCGATGAGAAAACCGGCCTTGTCGGAAAGCGATGCCATCGAAGCTGTGAATCCCTCGCGCGGCGCGTGTCCTCGCCGACGGCGGATGTCGGTGAACCTTCTGCCGCGCGGACTCGTCGCCGCACCAGCCCGGCCGGTGTCTTTGTGAAGGCGTCCAGTTTATGCGAGCACCGGGAAAAAGTTGCCGCAAACGTATCACCATCTTGGGGGAGCTTGCTCCTTTTTCCCGCTTCTTGGCGGCCCCGTGTGCCAAACTAGCGCCAGGAGTGGGAAGTCAGATGAGGGTTCTGTATCACCACCGGACCCAGGGCGAAGAGCCGGAGTCGATCCACATCGAGTCCATCGTGGCCGCTCTCAGGGCGCTGGGGCACGAAGTGCGCATCGTCGGGCCGGTCGACATCGAGCATCGCGAGGCGGCGCCGGCCGCCGCGGCCGCCGCGGCGCCAGGCGCGCGCAAGCCGAGCCGGCTCGTCCGCATCAAGGAATCGGTACCGCGCAGCATCTTCGAGTTGCTGCAGATCGCCTACAACGCGGTGGCGTGGCGGCGGCTGGATCGCGCCGTGCGCGAGTTCAAGCCCGACTTCATCTACGAACGCTATGCGCTGTACGCGTTCGCGGGCGGCATGGTGGCACGCCGCCACGGCGTGCCGCTGATCCTCGAGTGCAACACGCCCTACGCGCAGGCCTGGGCCAAGTACTACGGCCTGCACCTGCCGCGCCTGGCGCGCTGGCTGGAGGGCCGCACGCTGCGCACGGCCGACCATGTCATCACGGTGACGCACGCGCAGGGCAAGCTGCTGCAGCAGATCGGCGTGAAGCCCGAGCGCCTGACGGTGTCGCACAACGCCATCGATCCGGCGTGGTTCAGCCAGGAGCGCCAGCACGACCCGGCGCTGCGCGAGCGCCTCGGCCTGAAGGGCCTGGTGATCGGCTTCGTCGGCACGATGAACCGCTGGCAGGGCATCCCGAAGTTCGCCGAGGTCATCCCCAGCGTGCTCGCGCGCCATCCCGACGCCAGCTTCCTGTTCGTGGGCGACGGCGAGTTCCGCCAGCCGCTCGAAGACCTCTGCCGCGAGGCCGGCACGCTGGACCGCGTGAAGTTCGTCGGGCGCCAGCCGCACGGCAAGGTGCCGGCGTTCGTCGCATCGATGGACATCGCGGTGCTGCTCGATTCCAATGCGTATGGTTCGCCGATGAAGATCTTCGAGTACTGGGGCATGGGCAAGCCGGTGGTGGCTCCCGGCGTCGTGCCCGTGCTCGAGGTGATGCGCGATCGCGACACCGGCCTGCTGATCGAGCCGGGCAACGCGGTGCAACTCGCCGATCGCATCGTCGAGCTGGCGGAGGATCCGGCGCTGCGCGCGCGCCTGGGCGCGGCCGGACGCGCCTGCGCGACCTCGCAGCACACCTGGCGCAACAACGCCGAGCAGATCATGGCCGCGCACGCGGCGCTGTCCGAAGTTCCTGGAGATTCGCCCGTGAAGGTGCGCCCCTGATGGCCCGACGACTCGACCTCTGGCTGCCGAGCTACGTGCTCGGGACGGCGGCGCGCCTGCGCGCCAGGCGCGAGCGCAGCGATCGCACGACGCACGTCTTCTTCCTGATCTGCGACCACTACGAGCCGCGCCACAAGGCCACGCGCGAAGGCCAGCCGCAGGAGCGCGTGGCCGCCTGGCGGCGCGACTACCCGGCGTTCCAGCAGCGCTGCATCGACGCCTTCGGCCACGCCCCGCTGCACAGCTGGTTCTACCCGCCGCACCACGGCGCCGAGCACCTGCCCGAGCTGCAGGCGATGGCGCACGGCGGCGGCGGCGAGATCGAGCTGCACTACCACCACGACAACGACACCGCCGAGACGCTCACGCGCGACCTGAAGTCCACGCTGGCGCTGTACCACCGCCACGGCCTGCTCCTGGAATCGGGCGATCCGCCGCGCACCGCGTTCGGCTTCGTGCACGGCGACTGGACGCTGGACAACGCGTGCAACGGCAAGTACTGCGGCGTCAACGGCGAGCTGAGCCTGCTGGCCGGCCTCGGCTGCTGGGGCGACTTCACGATGCCGTCCGCCAACGAGTCGCAGACGCGCAAGATCAACTCGATCTACTACGCCGTCGACAGCCCCGAGCGCCACAAGTCGCACGACCACGGCGTCGACGCGGCGGTGGGCCGGTCCGACCGCGAAGGCTTCTTCCTGATGCAGGGGCCGCTGGCGATCAACTGGCACGCGCCGGGCCATCCGCGCATCGAGAACGCCAGCCTCACCACGCCCAACTGGGGCCGCCCCGACCGCGTGCGCTCGTGGCTGGATTGCGGCGTGCACGTGAAGGGCCGCCCCGAATGGCTGTTCATCAAGTTGCACACGCACGGCGCGGTCGAGCGCGACTTCGACGCGCTGTTCGGCGACAAGGCGTTCCAGATGCACGCCACGCTCAACGAGCTGTGCAACGACGGCCGCAAGTACCAGCTGCACTACGTCACCGCACGCCAGGCCTACAACCTCGCCAAGGCCGCCGAGCGCGGCCTTGGCGGCGACCCGCGCCAGTGGCTCGACCTCGTCGTCGACAAGCCCGCCACCGCGTTCTACGCCCTGCCCCGGCAGCACGACCTGGCCGTCTGCACCGCGCAGCGGCTGCGCGTCGCGAACATCGACGCCGCCGCGGGCGACGCGACCCTGTCGACCACCGTCGGCGCGCTGCGCGAGCTGCGCGGCGCGTTCTCCGCGCTCGACATCACCAGCGGCAACGCCGACACCGCCGCCTCGATCGCGATCGAGCCGCGCGGCACCGGCGAGCTGCAGCTGGCCTTCGCGCAGCCGGTCGAGCTCGAGGGCGACGGCGTGCGCCTGGCCGCCACCGACGCGGGCGGCAGCCGCTGGAGCGTCCAGCCCGGCGCCGCCGGGCCGCTCCGCCTCCGTTATCGACAACGCGCCACCGTCGCGGCCTGACAGGAAGTTCTCGCATGGCCATCCTCTTCTGGGCGTCGCTGCTGCTCATCATCCATCCGTACATCACGTACCCGCTGACGCTGCGCGTCTGGCGCGCGCTGCGGCCGCGCCCCGTGCAGCGCGCCCCGCACGAGCCGCCGGTCAGCGTGCTGATCCCGGCCTTCAACGAGGTCGACGTGATCGCCGCCACGCTCGACGCGCTGCTGCTGCAGGACTACCCGAAGGACAAGTTGCAGATCCTCGTGGTGTCCGACTGCTCCGACGACGGCACCGACGACATCGTGCGCGGCTACGCCGACCGCGGCGTCGAGCTGCTGCGCCAGGCCGAGCGCGGCGGCAAGGCGCTGGGGCTGAACGCCGCGGTGCGCCAGGCACGCGGCGACATCGTCATCTTCTGCGACGCCAACGCCCGCTTCGCGCCCGGCGCCGTGCGCAGCTTCGCGCAGAACTTCGCCGATCCGTCGGTGGGCTACGTCACCGGCCAGCTCGAGCTCGAGGCCGCGGGCGACGTCATCGCCGGCGGCGGCGCCTACCTGCGCTTCGAGGAATGGCTGCGCGCGTCCGAGAGCGCCGTCGCGTCGGTGATCGGCGTGAACGGTGGCTGCGACGCGATCCGCCGCGAGCTCTACTCCGACATCCCGCGTGAGCTCATCACCGACTTCGTGCTGCCGCTGCGCGTGATCGCCGGCGGCCACCGCGTGGTGCTCGACGCCGAGGCGAAGTCGCGCGAGACGGCCAACACCGAGCTGCAGGCCGAGTTCTCGATGCGCGTGCGCGTGGCGCTGCGCGCGCTGCAGGGCCTGGTGCACATGCGCCGCCTGCTCAACCCGCTGCGCTTCCCGGCGGCGGCCTACTGCCTCGTCTCGCACAAGGTGGTGCGCTACCTCGCCTACGTGTTCCTGGTGACGGCGCTGCTGTCGAACCTGGTGCTCGCGGCGAGCCAGCCGTTCTACCAGGTGCTGCTGGCGCTGCACCTCGCGTGCTACGCGCTGGCCGCGTGCGGCCTGCTGGGCATCGGCCGCAAGCAGCTGGGCATCGCGTGCGTGGCGCCGGCCTACCTGCTGGTGAGCTACTGGGCGTTCGCGATCGCGAGCTGGCGCTTCCTGCGCGGCCAGACGATGGCCACCTGGCGCCCGCGCGCCGGCTGACGACGCCGGCGCCTCAGGCCGGCGTGGCCTTGGCCGCCGGGCGCGGCGCCTGCGCGGCGAGCGCGTCGATCGCCTGCAGCATCTCCACGAACACGGTGCGCGTGGCCGCGGGCGACAGGTCGTAGGGATCGCGCATCTCCACCGGGCCGCTCGGCGCGAACAGGCCCAGCAGCGTCGTCTTGGCCAGCGCCTGCGGGAACTCGCGCTCCAGGCGCTCGAGGTGGCTCACGTCCATGCACACGATCAGGTCGGCCTGCGCCACCTGCGCCGCGGTCACGCGTTGCGCGCGCGCGGCCGACAGATCGACACCGAGCGCCTGCGCCGTCTGCACCACGTGCGGCGGGCTGGGGCGGCCGTCGTGCGACAGGAAACCCGCGCTGGCGATCGCCACGCCCGCCAGCCGCTGCGCCGCGGCGACCTCGGCGAACGGGCTGCGGCACAAGTTGCCCAGGCACAGGAACAGCACCGAGCCGACGGGCCGCGCCAGCGCGCCTTCGCCCCGGCTCAGCGCGGCGTGACGCTTGCGTGCCCGCGACTGCGCGGCCCGCTTCGCGACGCGCTCGGCCAGGCCGGCGAAGCGCTTGTGCACGAGGTGCGCCAGCTCCTCGCGCGCGATCGCCGAGTCGCGCCACGACCAGCCGTCCCAGGTCTCGCGGCCGGTCAGCACGCGCAGCCAGCCGAGCGCAGCACGCCAGGGCGATGACGTCAGCAGCATCGGATCGCGGCGGTCGGCGCGCAGGTTGTCGATGAACCACTGGATGTCGTTGGACAGGTTGCGCGCCGTCACGCCCACGCGCCAGTTGCGCAGCGGCGCGAGCGGCTCGCCGACCGCCAGCGACAGCAGCCCGCGCGGGATCGGCACGCCGGCGGCAATCGTCAGCGGCAGCGAGCCCCACAGGCGCGGGTTGATCTCCATCAGGTGCACGGCGCCGTGCTCGTCGCGCCGCCATTCGACCATCGCCACGCCATGCCACTGCAGGCGATCGAGCAGGCGCCGCGTCATCTCGACGAGCTCGGGCTCGGGGCCCGCGGCGCGGCGCAGCGTGCTGGCGCCGCCGGTCAGCGGCCATTCGTGCAGGCGCTCGTGGACGAAGTGCCAGGCAAGGCGGCCGCGGTCGTACAGCACCTCCACGCCCACGCCGCGACCCGGCACCCAGGCCTGCTCCTGCACGGGCATGTCGGGCAGCCAGGATGCGAGCGTCAGCGCGCGGGCCTGCGCGTCGTGCACCACGGCCACCTGCAGCGACGCGAGGCGACCGCCGCGCACGACCTTGCTGCGCACGGGCTTGAGCACCACGGGCCAGCGCGCCGGCGGCTGCAGCACGTCGCCGGGCAGCGGCGCGCCCCTCGCGCACTGCGCCAGCTCGCGCGTGGCCGGCACCGGCAGGCCCATCTCGCGCGCGATGCGGGCGGTGGCGGACTTGTCGAGCGCCGCGTCGAGCGCCTCGTTCGACGGCAGCACCGCCTTGCATCGCACGGCGTGATCCTCGGGCAGCGCGCGCAGCCAGCGCAGCGAGGCCTCGGTGGTGGGGATCACCAGCGCGAAGTCAAAGCGCGCGTCGAGCTCCACCAGCCAGTCGACACCGGCCTCGACCGGCTCGGCCGCCGGCTGCACGTGCACGCGATGGCACCAGCGCGAGCTCTCGGCCGGCGCACCGAGGCGCCGCACGCCGACGTGCACGCGATGGCCGGCCGGGCCGAGTGATTGCAAGCAGGCGGTGCCGACGCGGCTGTCGGCGTCCAGCAAAAGGACGGTATGCAAGATCTGGGAACCGGTGGGTGGTCGCGGCGCGCTCGTGGGCGGCGCGCCGTCGTGGCGACCGCGATTATGCGTTCGGCCAGTGCATGCGCCACGCCATCAGCGCCAGGTTCGGCGTGGCGGGAATGCGCATCAGGCGGTGCACGTCGCTGGAAGGCTGCGCCAGGCCGTAGTTGGTGGTGATCGCGGCGCGGTAGTTGCGCGACACGTGCGCATAGACGCGGTCGTCGTGCGAGCCGTTCGGATAGCAGAATAGGTCGACCGGCCGCCCCAGGCGTTCCTCGAGCACGCGCCGGCTCTCGTGCACCTCGTGCTCGAGGTCGGCGTCGTCGATGGTGGGCAGGATCGGGTGGCTCAGCGTGTGCGAGCCGATCGTGATCAGCGACGGGTCGAGCTGGCGCACCTGCTCCCAGCTGATCGGGTCGTAGTGCTCGTGCTCCTGCGGCGTCGGCACGAACTGCGGCGTGCGCTCGCGCAGCGCGGCCTCGGCACGGGCGCGGTCGGCCAGCGGCAGCTGCTTCATGCGCTGCACGACGGGCTCGATCGCGTCGGTGCGCATGCCCAGCGCGGCCTGCGCGAATTCGCGCACGGCCTCGGGCCTCATGCGTCGCAGACGCGCGCGCGCCTCCTGGTTCCAGATCCAGCGGCGGCCGTCGATGAGGTCGGGGCAGATGAAGAACGAGGCCGGCAGGCCCAGGCGCTTGAGCACCGGGTAGGCGCGCTCGAAGTGGTTGGACAGCCCGTCGTCGAAGGTCAGCGCGACTTCGCCGCGGGCGTCGGGCGTGCGACCCTGCTCGATGCCTTGCACCACGTCCGACAACGACACCATGCGGAAGCGCTCCGCCATCCAGCGCAGGTTGGCCTCGAAATCCTCGACGGGCATGTGCACGTCGCCGACGCCGTGGAACATGATGACGCGGTACGCCCGCCGGCTGCGCGCGAACAGCGTCGACAGGCCGGTGGAGAACGCGAAGGACTGGATCGGGCGGGCGAAGATCATGCAACGTCACCCGTGAGCGCGCGCGCGTCCGCCGCATCGCTTTCGGCGCGCACGAGGGCCAGCACGTCGTCGAGGCGGGCATCGAGGTAGAAGTGGCCGCCGGGGATGCGGCGCTGCACCAGCGGCTGCGCGCTGTAGTCCTGCCAGGCCTGCATGCGCTCGACCGAGGCGCAGGTGTCGTCGACGCCGCCGAGCGCGACGATGGGCAGCGGCAGCGGCGCGGCCGCCGCGGGGCGATGGCTCTCCAGCAGCGCGAAGTCCGCGCGCAGCGTGGGCAGCATCATCTCGACGAGTTCCGGCGTGGCCAGCACCTCCGCGGGCAGCCCGCCGAAATGGCGCTGCACGGCCTCGATGGCCTGCGCATCGGTCAGGCCGTGCATCGACCACTCCGGGAACGGCCGGTGCGGCGGCTGACGGCCCGAAACGAACAGCCGCTGCGGCAGCGGCGCGCCGAGCGCGTGCAGGCGCTGCGCCAGCGCGCACGCGATCATCGTGCCCATGCTGTGGCCGAAGAACACGTACGGCCGATCGAGCAGCGGCTGCAGCACGGGCGCGAGCGCGTCGACGACGTCGCGGATGTCGGTCAGCGGTTCTTCGGCGAAACGGTTCGCGCGGCCCGGCAGCTGCACGGCGCAGACGTCGAACTCGGGCAGGCGCGCGGGCCACAGGCGGAAGGCGGCGGCGCCACCGCCGGCATGATGGAAGCAGAACAACCGACGCGGCGCGTCGGGTCGAGGTGCTAGGCGTTGCAGCCAGTTGCTCACGATGGGCTTCCGGAGGCGGTACAGGAATCAATGTCACCGAGGCCTCGCGTTCCGCTCAACGCACTCCCCCCGGCGGCAGATGTCGCATGGCTGCATGCGCACCCACCTTGTCCTTTTCTCTTGGCATGCAGCTTAGCTCAACATGAACGAGGTCGTCATTCCCCATTAAGGGCAAGTCTGACGCGCGCGACGGCCCCCACCCATCCGGGCGCGGGCTCGAACGCGTGCACGTCCACGTCGCGCGGGCCATAAATGGTCGAGACGCACAGTTGAGTAGACGCTGCATCGATGTCGACCGCGAACGTCGACGGTTCGATCTGCAGGCCCGTGCCGAGCGCCTTCAGGCACGCTTCCTTGCGCGTCCAGCGCCGCAGCAGCGCGCGTGATCGATCGTCCGGCGGCACGGCCTGCAGCTCGCGGCATTCGTGCGTGGTCAGGCACTGGCGCGCGAGCGCGTCGAGATCGGGCAACGGGCGCACGTGCTCGAGGTCGACACCGATCTCGCCGTCGTCGGCGAGCGCGACGAGCGCCAGATCCTCGCTGTGGCTCAGGCTGAACGCGCAGCGCGGCTCGCCGGCCAGATACGGCTTGCCGTACGCGCCCGTCTCGAACGCGAGCGACGCCGCGTCGCGGCCGGTGCGCTCGGCCAGCAGGCGACGCAGCGCGACGTGCGCCGACACGTAGCGCCCGCGATGGCGCTCGAAGTGGAAGCGCGCCGCGCGCGCGCGCTCGTCGGCGTCGAGCGTCTCGAGGCCCGGGTCGTCGGCGTCATCCGCGAGCTGCACCAGCCACAGCTCGAACGGCGCGGCGACGGACAGGCGGAGCGGGTTGATCGACATGGCACGTGCAGGATAAGCCTTCCATTCTCGCGCCGCACGCGCGCGTCGCGCCCTTCGAATCTCGGCAGGTTGCGCAGCCTTTCACGCCGCGGCTGCGGCGATACTGGCAAGCGAGGCCGCGCATCGCCGCGGAAAGAAAGAGGAGGTCCCCGTGTCGTCTTCCCGGCCATCGAAGCGCCGCCGGGCCGCGCTCGTCGCGGCCGCCGTCGCCGGCGTCTGCGTCGTCGCCCTCGCGCTGCCGGCCTCGCGCCACGCGCTCGTCGCCGCCGTCCCCCACGATCGCATCGTGCAGCTGAACGGCCTGCGCTTCGGCTACGGCGTCGACCGCGACCTGCGCCTGCGCATGCCCGACGGCGTGCACCTGGCCGCCAGCCTCTACCTGCCGCGGCAACGCGACGAGAAGCTCGCCACCATCCTCGTGCGCCTGCCCTACGGCCGCCTCGAGTACGGCGAGGCGTTGAATACCGCCGAATACTTCGCGCGCCGCGGCTACGCCGTGCTGCTGGAGGACCTGCGCGGCACGCACGACTCCGAAGGCGAGCTCGTGCCCTACCGATCGGGCATGTCCGACGGCGCGGCCACGCTCGACTGGATCGTCGCGCAGCCGTGGTCCAACGGACGCGTCGGCACCTTCGGCTGCTCCGCGCTCGGCGAGACGCAGTACGTGCTGGCGCGCACGCACCACCCGGCGCTGCGCGCGATGATCCCGCAGGGCGCGGGCGGCGCGATCGGCACCGCGGCCGGGCGCTACGCGTACTTCGGGCTGTTCGAAGGCGGCGTGTTCCAGCTCGCGAGCGGCTTCGGCTGGTTCGTCGACGACGGCGCCAAGGACCCGCACGCACCGCCGCCCGCGCCGTTCGACGTGGCATCGGCGGTGCGCGGGCTGCCGGTGGCAGACCTCGTCCAGCGCCAGCGCCCGGTGCCCAACGGCTACGACGACTTCATGCGCCTGCCGCTCACCGACCCGGCCTGGCACGACCTGGGCTACCTGGCCGACGACGACCGCGTCGCCGTGCCCACGTTCGAGGTCACGACCTGGGGCGACCAGACCGTCGGCGACACGCTGGCCTTCGACGCGCAGCAGCGCCTGCCGATCGCCGGCAAGCCCGCGCCGGAACGCCACCTGATCGTGGGCGCCGGCACGCACTGCCACGAGCAGGAGACCGGCGAGAGCGGACGCTTCGGCGACATCGCCGTGCCGCACGCCGACGCGCCGTGGCGCGAGTGGTACGAGCGCTGGTTCGACCACTGGCTGCGCGACCGCGGCGATGGCCTGGCCGCGCTGCCCGCGATCCGCTGGTACCAGATCGGCGAGGGCCGCTGGCTCGACGCCACGAGCTGGCCGCCGCGCGAGACCCGGCCGCAACGCTGGTACCTGGACGGCGCCGGCCGCGCCAACGGCGCGCAGGGCGACGGCGTGCTCGCGCCGACGGCGCCGACGCAGTCCGCGCACGACGAGTTCGTCCACGACCCGAACGCCCCGGTGCCCTCGCGCGGCGGCCCGATGTGCTGCACCGGCAACCCGGCCGACCATCCCGGGCCGGCCGACCAGAAGGACGTCGAGCGCCGCGCCGACGTGCTGGTCTACACCTCGCGCCCGCTCGTCGCGCCGCTGCGCATCGCGGGCCCGCTCAAGGCCACGCTGCGCTTCTCGTCATCGGCGGTCGACACCGACGTCATCGCGCGGCTGGTCGACGTCTGGCCCGACGGCCGCGCCACCAGCATCCAGGAAGGCGCGCTGCGCGCCCGCTACCGCACGGGCATCGCCACGCCCACGCTGCTCACGCCCGGCGAGCCGGTGACGTTGACGGTGGACATGCGCAGCATCGGCTACACGCTGCCGGCCGGCCATCGGCTGCGGCTGGACATCGCCAGCAGCAGCTTCCCGCGCCTGGAACGCAACCTCGGCACGGGCCGCGACAACCTGCACGAGACGCAGGGGGTGGTCGCCCGCAACCGCGTGCTGCACGGCGCGGACGCGCTGTCCTACGTCGAGCTGCCGCTGCTGCCGGCCACCGACTGAGCCCAGTCGACCACGCTGGCCAGCACCTTGCGCTGCGCGTGCAGCGAGGTGACGGTGTGATCGACGTCGGTCTCGTAGTCGTAGCGCACGCGCTTCATGAACGGCTCGCGGCCGAACAGGTCGTGCATCTGGCCGTGGTAGTTGAACTTCTCCAGGAAGCTCGCCGAGTAGTACAGGTAGATCGACATGCCGCGCTCGGTGAGCCCGTTGAGCACGCGGGCGAAATCGGCGCGCGTCGGATACTTCATGTGCGGGTCGGTCGACTCCTCGCCTTCGGCACGCTGCTCGACGCGCGGCGCGCGGCGCAGCCACTCGAGCGGCTTGCGCGCGAGGCTGGCCCAGGACTGCGTTCGCAAGCGGCTCCAGCGGCGCAGCACGTGCGTCTTGAACGTCGGGAACACGTAGCTGTCGAACATCACCACGCCGGCGATGCGCGCGTCCTTCTGCGCGAGCCAGTACGCGTGCACGGAACCCGAGCACAGCCCGAACACGATGAAGCGATGCACGCCCAGCGTGCGCTCCAGGTGATCCATCGCGGCCTGCAGGTCCAACACGGTCTGCGTGCCCGAGTGCGCGCCGCCCGTGGCCGGCGGGCTGTCGCCGAGGCCGGACAGGTCGATGCGGATGCTCGCGATGCCCAGCGCGGCCAGCGCGCGGGCGATCTTCACGTTGATGCGGTGCGGGCCGATGCGGTGCACCACGCCGGCGTTCATCAGCAGGCAGGCGGGCGCGTCGGGGCGGCGCTGCGCGGGCAGCGTGACGATGCCCAGCAGGCGCTCGTCGGCGCCGAAGCGCGCGATCGTCTCGGTCGGCTCAGTCACGGATCGCCCCCATCATCGCGGCCATCGCGGACGGCGGCACCAGCGGGCTGTTGCGGTCCTCCTCCGCCGTCCAGTCGAAGGATTCGGCGAGCGGCCACGACTGCAGCGCGATGCCGCGCGGCGCGAACGTGGCCGTCCAGGCCAGCACGGCGGTGTCGTTGTCGCGCGCGATCACGTGCACCGGCACGCCCGGCGGCAACGGCAGGCTGTGCGGGCCCAGTTGGCGGATCTGCTGGCGCAGCGCCGGCGAGATCGCAAAGCCCATCGCTTCTTCCGTGAACGCGGCCGGGTCGCCGGCCAGCTGCGCGCGCCACGCGGGATCGGCCAGGCTGAACGAGGACTCCAGCGCCTCGACGTGCTTGACGCGCAGCAGCTCCAGGTACTCGGGCCCGCTCACGACCGGATCCCACAGCACGATGCGGCGCAGCTCGGCAAAGCCCGTGCACGCGCGAACCGCCATCACCGCGCCCAGTCGCGCGCCCACGCACGTGACGCGGCGCGCGCCGCTGCGCGCGACGAGCTCGCGCAGCGCGGCGCGGGTGTCGTTGACCCAACCGACGAGGTCGCCGGCGCTGTCCTCGCCCGGCGAGTCGCCGGTGGCGTGGTAGTCGAAGCGCAGCACGGCGATGCCCATGCGCGCGAGGCGCTCGGCGAGCACGCGATAGAAGCGGTGGCTGCGCACGGCCTCCTGGCCGAAGGGATTGCACAGGAGCACGGCGCGGTCGTCGGGCGACGCGCCTTCTGCCGGGTGGAAGAGGCCGAACACCGGCCGCTCCGCAGGCCCGAAGTGGAACGCGATCATGCGGGGATTCTCTCTACCTTCCATTCAGGCCCGGTTCAGGCAATACCCGCGCGGTCGCGTCGGCTCGGACGAGAAGCTCACTTGCGGCCCTTGCCCCCGAACAGGCGCTTCAGGAAGCCGCCGCCCTCTTCCGGCTCCTTGCGCGCGGCCGCAGGCTGCGTGGGCGCGATCGTGACGGCGGCGTCCGCGTTGGCCAGCTGCGCGAGGCTTTCGTAGAAGTAGCGGCGCGCGTCGATGCGGAAGCCGAGCGCGCGGCCCGCGGCCTCGACGGCCCGCATCGCCAGCAGCGAGTCGCCGCCCAGGTCGAAGAAGTTGTCGCGCGGCGAGACATGCGCCACGTCGACGTCCAGCAGCTCCGACCAGATGCGCGCCAGCGTGCGCTCGTTGTCGCTCGCGAACGCCTCCGCCGGCTTGGCCATCGGTGCGGCGGCCGCAGGCGCCGGCGCCGCGGCAGGCGCCCCGCTGCCGGACAGGCGGCGCAGCAGCTGGCCTGCGCTCGACGTGCCGACCTCGGTGAACTCGGCCATCTTCAGCGACGGGTCGCCCGCGATGCGGCGCAGCAGCTCCAGATAACGCTCGCGGAACGCGGCGGCCGTCTCGGGCGTGTAGATGTCGGCGTTGTACGTGAAGCCGCCTTCGAGGCCGCTCGGCACCTCCATCAGCCACAGGCCCAGATCCTCGGTGGCGCCCTTCTGGAAGATGAGGATGGTCTGCTGGTGCAGCGGGCCCCAGTCGCGCCGGCGTTCGCGCGCGTCCTGGAACGAGAACAGCGCCTGGTACAGGCCCACGCTCTTGGCGCGGCCCGAGATCTCGGGCTCGTCGGCCAGGCGCTCGAACGGGATCTCCTGGTGCTCGAAGACCTCCAGCGTGTCGCGCTTGACCTCGTCGAGGAACTCGCCGAGCGAGCGCGTCGGCTCGAACGCGAACTGCACCGGCAGCAGGTTGTTGAAGAAGCCCATCACGCCTTCGGTCTCGGGCGACAGGCGGCCGCGCACCGGCAGGCCCACGACGATCGAGTCGCCATCGATGGCCGCGGCCATCATCGCGGCATACACCGACATCGTCAGCATGCTCAACGTGAGGTCGTGGCGGCGCGCGACGTCGCGCAGGCGCGCCGTCAGCTCGCGGTCGATGCGCACCCACTCGGTGGCGCCTTCGCCGCTCATGCCAGGCTTGCGCGGCATGTCGGTGGCAGGCGCCTTGGGCATCGGCGCGCTCGCGAAGCGCTTCTTCCAGTACTGGCGCTGGCGCTCGCAGTCGGGGCCCTGCAGCCAGTCGGCGAACCAGCGCGAGTAGTCGGCGAACGTGATCGACGGCGCCGGCAGCGCGTTGGGCACGCCCTTGACCAGCGCGGAATACGCGGCCGACATCTCCTCGTACAGGATGTCGAACGACCAGCCGTCCCACACGATGTGGTGCGGCATGAACAGGAACGCGTGCTGGTCGGCCGCGAGCTTGTACAGCGCCACGCGGAACAGCGGCGCCTGGTCGATGGCGATCGGCGTGTCGACGACCGCCTGCATGCGCGCCATCAGCGTGGTCTCGCGCTCGGCGTCGGGGATCGCGGACAGGTCCTCGAACGGCAGCGCGAAGGCGATCGTGTCGGCGATGCGCTGGACGTGGCCCAGTCCGTCGTCGGACGTGCCGATGCGCGTGCGCAGCACCGACTGGCGCTGCACCACCTCGCGCAGTGCCTTCTCGAACAGCGCGACGTCCATCGGGCCGGTGAGGCGGTGCGCCGACGGCGTGTTGAACAGGACTCGGCCGGGCTGCAGCTCCTCGAGGAAGCGGATGCGCTCCTGCGCCACCGTCAGCGGCGCGTGGTCCTGCGGGCCGTCGTGGCGGACGTCCGCGCGCGCCGGCTCGTCGCTGGCCGACGCCTTGCCGATCGCCGCGGCCAGTGCCTCGGCGGTCGACGACTCGAACACGGTGCGCAGCGGCAGCTTCAGGCCGAACTCGGCATTCAGTCGCGTGGTCAGGCGCATCGCGAGCAGCGAGTGGCCGCCAAGCGCGAAGAAGCCGTCCAGCACGCTCATGCCGGGCAGGTCGAGCACCGCCTCCATCGCGGCCAGCACCTTGGCCTCGACGTCGCTCCGCGGGGCGACGCGCTCGGCCTTGCGCTCGGTGGCCACGCCCGCGGGCTTGGGCAGCGAGTGCCGATCCAGCTTGCCGTTGTGCAACTCGGGCAGCTTGGCCAGCCAGACGAAGTGCTGCGGGATCATGTACGCCGGCAGCGTCTCGCCCAGATGGCGGCGCAGTTCCGCGTCGTCGGCCTGCGAGCCGCTGGACACCAGGTACGCCACGATGCGCACGTCGCCCGGCTGGTCCTCGCGCGTGACGACCGCGGCGCGCCTGACGCTGTCGTGGCGCTGCAGCGCGACCTCGATCTCGCCCAGCTCGATGCGGTAGCCGCGCACCTTGACCTGGTGGTCGATGCGGCCCAGGCACTCCAGGATGCCGTCGGCGCGCCAGCGGCCGAGGTCGCCCGTCTGGTACCAGCGCGAGGGATGCGACTGCGGCGTCGCGCCCGCGGGCGGCGCCACGAAGCGCTGCTCGGTCAGCTCGGGGCGGTTCAGGTAGCCGAGGGTTACGCCCTCGCCGGCGATGTAGAGCTCGCCCACGGCGCCCAGCGGCAGCAGGCGCAGCTTGTCGTCGACGATGTGGATCTGCGTGTTCTCGATCGGCCGGCCGATGGGGATCGGGCCGTCGACGTGCTTGACGCGCTGCATGCTCGACCACACGGTCGTCTCGGTCGGGCCGTACGCGTTCCACAGCTCGCCCACGATCGGGATCAGGCTGCGCGCGAGGTCGGGCGGCAGCGGCTCGCCGATGCAGATCGCGATCAGGTCCCTGCGGCCGGCCCAGCCCGAGGCCACCAGCAGGCGGTATGTGGACGGCGTGCCGTCGATGAAGTCGACGCCTTCGCGCTCGATCAGGTCGCGCAGGCGCTCGCCGTCGGCGGCCTGCGCCTTGTCGGCCACGATGATGCGGGCGCCCGTGGCCAGCGGCGCGATCAGCTCGGACACCGCGATGTCGAACGACAGCGTCGTCACCGACAGCACGTGCATCGCCGCGTGCATGCGCGGCTCCTGGCGCAGGCTGGACAGCAGGTTGACCACCGTGCGGTGCGGGATGCGCACACCCTTGGGGGTACCTGTCGAGCCCGAGGTGTAGATGCAGTAGCAGACGTCGTCGGGCGTGCCGACCTGCGCGAACGGCGCGGCGCTGGGGGCGAGCGTGTCGACCGCGATGCGCTCGGCGGCGAAGAACGGCCACTCGCCGGTGACGCTGGCGTCGCTGACGACGAAGCGCAGCGCGGCATCCTGCGCCATGAATTCCAGGCGCTGGCGCGGCAGCTCGGGGTCGAGCGGCACGTAGCCGGCGCCGGCCTTGAGCACGCCCAGCAGCGCGACGAGCATGTGTTCGTTGCGCCCGCAGCTGATGCCCACCAGGTCGCCGGGGCCGATCTCGCGGCGCTGCAGTTCCAGCGCCAGGCCGTTGGCGCGCGCGTCGAGCTCGCCGTAGCTGAGCTTGACGTTGCCGGCCACGACGGCGACGGCGTCGGGCGTGGCGGCCGCGCGGCGCGCGATCAGCGTGTCGACGCGCACGCTGCGGTCATGGTCGAAGTCGGTGGCGTTGAACTGGTCGAACAGCGCGCGCTCGGCATCGGTGGGCGCCAGCGCCTCGGCCACGCCGATCGCGCCATCCTGCGTGCAGCGCTGCAGCGCCGTGCGGTACAGCTCCAGCCAGCGCCGCACGGTGGACTGGTCGAACAGCCCGGTGTTGTACTGGCACTCCAGGCGCAGGCCGTCCCTGCCCTGGGCGACGTTGACGAACAGCTCGAAGTTCTCGTAGCGGCGCGGGTTGCCCACCACGCGCACCTGCAGGCGGTCGTCCGACAGCGCCGCCGAATCGAGGCTCTGGTCGAGGTTGAACATCACCGAGACCAGCGGCAGCCGCGACGGGTCGCGGTCGATCTTGAGCTTCTTGAGCAGGCTGCCGAACGTGCAGCTCTGGTGGTCGTAGGCGTCGAGCACCAGCGTGCGCGCCGCGCCGATCTGCGCGGCCATGGTCTGGTTGACGTCCACCGGCACGCGGATCGGCAGGAAGTTGACGCAGTGGCCCACGAGGCCCGGCGTGCCCGCCACCGGCTGGCCCGCGGACGGGATGCCCACGACGACTTCATCGGCGCCCGACAGCCGCGCCAGAAGCGTCGAATACACGGTGAACAGCGTGGCGAACAGGCTCGCGCCCTGCTGCGCGCCGAAGCGCTTGATCGCGTTGGTCAGATCGAGGTCGATCGCCAGGTCCTCGCGGCGCGACGCGAAGCCGCGCTGTGCGGCGCGGGCGCGGTCGCCCGGCAGGTCCAGCGTGGGGATGCCGCGGTCGTACAAGCCGGTCCACCAGCGCTCGTCGTCGGCCTGCTGCTGCGCGGCCTCGGGCTGGCGCTGCGCGATCGCGTAGTCGCTGTAGCGCGGTGCGGGATCCAGCATCGACGGCTGGCCGGCCGCGAACACGCGGTAGATCGACACCAGCTCGCTCGACAGCACGCCCAGCGACCAGCCGTCGCACACGATGTGGTGCGCGGTGATCATCAGCTCGTGGTGCAGCGCGTCGGAGCGCATCAGCTCGAAGCGCACCAGCGGGCCGTGCGCGAGATCGAAGCGCGTCTCGACGGCCGCGACGCGCGCGGCGTCGAACGCCTGCTCGCGCTGCGCGGCGTCCATCGTGCTGGCGTCCAGCAGCGTCATCCTGACCGGCATCGCGGCGTTGATCCACAGCTCGGTGCCGTCGGGACCGACGGTCGAGCGCAGCGCGTCGTGGCGCTCGACCAGCAGCGCCAGCGCCGCCTCCAGTGCCTTCAGGTCCAGCGGGCCGTCGAACCACAGCGAGGCCGACTCGTTGTAGGCCAGCGAGGCCTCCGAGCCCAGCTGGTCGGCCAGCCACACCTCGCGCTGCGGCTCGGTGGTAGGCACCACGCGCTCGACGTCGCCTGCGGCAAACGGATCGTGCTGCGCGTCGGACGGAAGGTTGTGGAGATTCGCCTCGGTCATTTTTCTATCCTGCTGTGTGCTGCCTGCCGCGAACCGCCCGGGCCCGCGCTGATGCATCGGCGATGTGCCGACCCGCCGTCCGGCCCGTGGCCGACCCTCGCCTCTTCAGTCGCGCGACACCGCGACCATGTACTTGCCCGGCTCATCCGGATTCGGCACGTACCACTGCGCCTCGCCGTTGGCGTTGCGGCCCAGGCGCGCGCCGGGCACGGGCGGCTTGGTCAGGTCGATCTCCCTGGCCGCCGCCGGTGCGCGCGCGGGCAGGAACTCGGCCTGCTGCAGTTCGGCCACCGACTCCTTGAACGCCTGCTTGATCTTGGCGATGTCCTGCGGGGTGTGCGCGGTCGTCATGAAGCACGGGAAGTTGTCGAGGATGTGCACGCCGCGGCTGCGCATCATCGCGAACAGCAGGTCCTGCAGCGGGTGGTCTTCCTGCCAGCTCACGCGCCACAGCGATCCGAAGTGGCGGATCTCGATCGGCGCGCCGACCTCGCGGCAGAACGCGGTGAGCTCGTCGGCCATCGCCGCGGTGCTCAGGTTCAGCTGCTCCTGCAGCCTGCCGCCCTGCTCCTTCAGGTGCACCAGCGCCGCCTTGGCCGCGGCCAGCGCGAGCGGATGGCGCACGAAGGTGCCGGCGAAGTACGTGACGCCGACGCTGGGCACCGAGTCGTCGCCGTACTGCCACGGCCCGCCGTCGAGCGCGTCCATGAAGTGGCGCTTGCCCGCGATCACGCCGATCGGGTAGCCGCCGCCCACGACCTTGCCGTAGGTGGTGAGGTCGGCGCGGATGTCGAACATCGCCTGCACGCCGCCCGGGTGCATGCGGAAGCCCGTGATGACCTCGTCGAAGATCAGGCAGGTGCCGCTCGCCTCGGTGATCTCGCGCACCTGCTTGAGGAACTCGCGCGGCTGGAAGTCGGGACGGCGGCTCTGCACCGGCTCGATCAGCACGGCGGCCAGGTCGTCGGCGTTGGCGCGGATGAATTCCAGCGCCTCGGGCGTGCCGTAGTCCAGCACGCGCACGTCGTCGAACACGTCGGCCATGATGCCCGGCGCGGCCGGGATGCCCTTGTGGTTGCGGCCGGCGCGCACCAGCACCTCGTCGAAGGTGCCGTGGTACGAGCCCGTGAACAGCACCACCGTGTTGCGGCAGGTGACGGTGCGCGCGATGCGGATCGCCGCCATCACCGCCTCGGAGCCGGTGTTGCACAGGCCCACGCGGTCGTTGCCGGTCATCTCGCAGATCAGGTCGGCCACCTCGCCGGCCAGCGGGTGCTGCGGGCCGATGTCGTAGCCGAGGTCCAGCTGCCTGCGCACCGCGTCCTGCACGAACGGCGGCTGCCAGCCGAACATGTTCATGCCGAAGCCGTTGAGGACGTCGACGTACTCGTTGCCGTCGATGTCCCACATGTGCGAGCCGGCGCTCTTCTCGATGACGATCTGGTAGATGATCTCCTTGATCGCCGGGCGGAAGCCGTTGACCACGCGCGGGTCGGCCAGGTGCGGGCGGTGCGCGACGGTGTAGGCCTTGCTCTTGGCGGTGCGCTCGACGTAGCGGCGCATGAAGGCGTCCAGGCGAGCGCGCTGGCGGGCCGTGATCTCGTTGCCCTGCGTGTGGATGCGCGCGATCGCGCCGAAGGCCTTCTTGACGTCGTAGCGCACGACTTCCTTGCCCTGCGCGGACTCGGTCGCCGCGGCCACCGGCGCCGCGACCGGCACCGCCGCCGGCGCGGCGACGGGCACGGGCGCCGCGGCCACGGGCGCGGCCACCGCCACCGCGGGCATCGCGGCCTGGCCGCCCAGCAGCGCGAGCTGCTGCGCCATCAGCGCCATCTGTTGCTGGATCACCTGCTGCACGAGGCCGCCACCGGCAGCGGCGAGCGGCGCCATCGGCGCGAACGCCGCCATCGTCATCACGGGCGCGACGGGCGCAGCCGCAACCGCCACGGGCGCGGCGACGACGGCCGGCGCCGCCACCGGGGCCGGCGCGGGCGCCGCGGCGTCGGGCGGCATCGCGCCGTCCAGGAAGCTGGCCAGCGCGTCGAAGCTGCGCAGCGATTCCGACATCTGCCGGAAGGTCACCGCCACGCCGAAGCGCTTCTTGGTCTGCATCGCGATCTGCGTGAGCGTCAGCGAGTCGATGCCCACCTCGACGAAGGCCGACGCCGGGTCGACGGCGGACAGGTCGAGCCCGGACACGTCGCCGAACAGCTCGCGCAGGCGGTTGATCAGCGCCGGCTGGCGCGAAGCGGGGGAAGCGGACATGGTGGACCTCGGGGACGAAATCGGCGCCGGGGCGGACGCCTCGACGACAGGAACGGGAACGGCGGCGACGGCCGGCGCGGCGGCGGCAACGGCGGCGACCGCGGGCGCGACGGCGGCGCCGGAGGCCTCCACCCAGTAGCGACGGCGCTCGAACGGATAGGTCGGCAGCGCGACGCGGCGGCGGCCGTCGGCGGGCGCGGCGCAGGCGGTGGTCGTGGCGATGCCGGACGTCCACAGCTGCGCGTCGGCCAGCATCAGGCGCTGCACCTCGGACGCGGGCGCATCGCCCAGCGACGCCACGGCCGCCGGCGCGGGCTTGCCCGGCACCGCATGCTGGCGCGCCAGCGTGCACAGCGATTCGCGCGGGCCCAGCTCGAGCAGCACGGCACCGTCGTGCTCGGCCAGCGCGCCCAGCAGCGCGCGCGAGAACAGCACCGGTTTGCGCAACTGCGTCGCCCAGTACTCGGGATCGGTGGCCTGCGCGTCGGTCAGGCGCTGGCCGGTGGCGGTCGAGAAGATCGGGATGCGCGGCGCCGACAGCGTCGCGCCGCGCACCAGGCGATCGAACGGCGCGACGGCGGCGTCCATCGCCGGCGAGTGGAAGGCGTGCGAGGTGACCAGCGCACGCGCGGCGACGCCGGACTGCTCCAGCGCCGTCGTCCACGCGGCGATCGCCTCGTGCGAGCCGGCGAACACGCAGGCGCGCGGGCCGTTCTCGGCGGCCAGGTGGACGTCGGCGGGCGCCTGCGCCTGCGCGTCGGCGAGCGGCAGCCGCACCGACAGCATCGCGCCCGACGGCTGCGCCTGCAGCAGCGCGCCGCGGGAGGCGACCAGGCGCGCGGCATCGGCAAGCGACATCACGCCCGCGACGACCGCCGCCGCGAATTCGCCGATGCTGTGGCCGATCAGCGCGGCCGGCTGCAGGCCGCGGGCCTGCCAGGCGCGCGCCAGCGCGAACTCGATGCAGAACAGCGCGGGCTGCGTGGCCTCGGTGGCGCGCAGCGCGTCGGACGATTCGTCGGCCAGGCGCGCGCGCAGGTCGAACGCCATGTGCGGGGCGACGGCATCGAGCGCCTCGTCGAACGCCTGCGCGAACGCGGCGTCGCTGCGCGCGAGCGCCAGGCCCATGCCGGCGTACTGCGCGCCCTGGCCGGGGAACATCCACACCATCGTGGGCGCCTTCGCGCCGAGCGCGCCCGCCACGCGGGACGGGTGCCCGCGCGTGCGCAGCGCGGCGACGGCGTCGGCCACGTTGTCGGCGATCACCGCGGTGCGATGCACGAAGCGCGAGCGGCCGTGCTCCAGCGTGTGCGCGACGTCGGCGAGGTTCGCGTCGGGATGCGCCTCGAGGTGATCGGCCAGCCGCGCGGCCATCGTCTCCAGCGCCGCGGGCGTGCGCGCCGCGAGCTGCAGGCGCTGCGCGCCCTGCGCCGGCGCGGACGCGGCGCGCAGCGGCGCCTCCTCGAGGATGGCGTGCGCGTTGGTGCCGCCCACGCCGAAGCTGCTGACGCCCGCGCGGCGCGGCTGCGCCTGGCGCGGCCACGGGTGCAGGCGGTCGTTGACGACGAACGGCGAGCCCTCGAACGGGATCGCGGGGTTCGGCGCGGTGTAGTGGATCGTCGCGGGCAGCTGCTCGCGCTGCAGCGCCAGCGCGGTCTTGATCACCGAGGTTGCGCCCGCGGCGATCACCAGGTGGCCGACGTTGCTCTTGAGCGAGCCGATGCGGCAGAAGGCCTCGTCGGCGGTGCTGCGGCGGAAGGCCTGGTTCAGCGCCTCGATCTCCACCGGGTCGCCCATCGGCGTGGCAGTGCCGTGCGCCTCGACGTACGAGATGCTGCGCGCCGGCACGCCGGCCACGCGCTGTGCGCGCTCGATCGCCATGGCCTGGCCGTCGACGCTCGGCGCGGTGAAGCTCGCCTTGTTGCGGCCGTCGTTGGTCAGGCCCACGCCGCGGATCACGGCGATCACCTCGTTGCCGTCGGCGATCGCGTCGCTCAGCCGCTTGAGCACCACCACCGCGGCGCCGTCGCTGAAGACGGTGCCGCCGGATTGGGCGTCGAACGTCCGCGTGCGGCCGTCCGGCGACAGCATCGATCCCGCCTGGTACAGGTAGCCGCTGCGCGGCGGGCACGTGATCGACGCGCCGCCCGCCACCGCCATGCGGCAATCGCCCTGGCGCAGGCTCCAGAAGGCCTGGGCGATGGCGACCAGGGACGTCGAACAGCCGGTGAACACGTTGATTGCCGGGCCCGTCAGGTTCAGGCGATACGCCGCGCGCGTGGCGACGTAGTCCTTCTCGTTGGCGAGCATCACCGGGAACTCGCCCAGCATCTCGACCAGGTCGGGCCGCGGCTGCAGATGGTGCTTGTAGTACGTCGCGTTGTACATGCCGCCGAACACGCCGATGGGCATCTCGTCGGCGTCGGGCACGTGGCCGGCGCGCTCGATGGCCTCCCAGCACAGCTCCATGAAGATGCGCTGCTGCGGATCCATCAGCTCGGCCTCGCGTGGCGACATGCCGAAGAAGGCCGGGTCGAACATCTCGACGTCGTCGACGATGCCGCGCGCCTTCACGTAGTCGGGGTCGGAGACGAGCGACGCCGCCAGCGCCGGATCGAGCTGGCCGTCGCCGAAGTGGGTGATCGTGTCGCGGCCTTCGACGAGGTTGGCCCAGAACTGCTCGACGTCGCGGGCGCCCGGGAAACGGCCGGCCAGCGCGATGATCGCGATGGGCTCGTCGTTGCCGTGCGAGGGCGTCGCGGCGGCCGGCGCCTCGGCGGCGCGCGGCGCGGCGGCGTCGCCCGCGGGCGCGAGCTGGCGCGCCAGCGCGGCGGGCGTCGGGTGGCGGAAGAAGCCGGCGACGCTCAGCGTGCCGCCGCCGTCCTGCTTCAGGCGCGCGAGCACCTTGAGCACCTGCAGCGAGTTGCCGCCCAGCTCGAAGAAGTTGTCGTCGGCGCCCACGCGCGCGAGGCCCAGCACCGCGGCGAACGCGACGCACAGGCGCTGCTCGCCATCGCCCGACGGCGCGCGGAACGGCGTGGCCAGCTCGGGGCGGTCGTTGGCGGGGCGCGGCAACGCGGCGCGATCGAGCTTGCCGTTGGCCGTGATCGGCAGGCGCTCCATCCACGTGAAGGACGAAGGCACCATGAACTCGGGCAGCTCGCGCGCGACGTGCGCGCGCAGCGCCGGCGCGTCGGGCGCGGCGACGCCGGCCTGCGCCACCAGCCACGCGGCCAGCGACGCGTTGCCGGCGGCGTCCTTGATCGCGCCCACCGCGCAGGCCTGCACGGCCGGATGCGCGGCGATCACCGTCTCGATCTCGCCGAGCTCGATGCGGAAGCCGCGGATCTTGACCTGCTGGTCGGCGCGGCCGAGGAAGTCGATCGTGCCGTCGGGCAGCCAGCGCGCGAGGTCGCCGGTGTCGTACAGGCGCTCGCCCGTGGCGAACGGGTTGGCGATGAAGCGTTCCGCGGTCAGCTCGGGGCGGTTGAGGTAGCCGAGCGCGAGCCCGCGGCCGCCGACGAACAGCTTGCCGACGCAGCCGCGCGGCAGCAGTTCCATCGCGGGGCCGACGATGAAGGCATGCGTGTCGTTGATCGGGCGTCCGATCGGCACCGCGCGCGCGTCGGCGGGGATATCGTGCGGGATGTGCAGCGTCGCGGCGAACGTCGTGCACTCGGTCGGGCCGTAGCCGTTGATCAGGTCGACCTCGGGCAGCGCGTCCAGCAGCCGGCGCACGTGCGGCACCGACAGCGCCTCGCCGCCGATCAGCAGCTGGCGCAGGCCCTTCAGGTGCAGCGGGTCGTCGTCCACGATCGCGTTGAACAGCGCCGCGGTCAGCCACGCGCTGTCGACGCGGTCGTCGCGGATCACCGTCTGCAGGCCCGCGGGCGTGGGCATGTGCTCGGGATGCAGCACGCAGCAGCCGCCGCTCAGCAGCGGGCCCCAGATCTCGAGGGTCGACGCGTCGAAAGCGAGCGGCGCGGCGTGCAGGAAGCGCGTCTGCGCGTCCAGGTGCACGTAGTTGGCGTCGACGACGAGGCGCAGGATCGAATCGTGCGTGATCTGCACGCCCTTGGGCTGGCCCGTCGAGCCCGACGTGTACATCAGGTACGCGAGGTCGCGCGCGCCCGCGTCACGCGCGGGCGCGGGCGCGGGCGCGGCGGCGCCGGCGGGCGCGGGGATCGCGCCGTCGTCGGCGAGCGTCAGCACCTGCACGCCGACGGCCTCGGCGAACGCGCCGGCATGTTCCTTCGAGCACAGCACCAGCGTGGCGCCGGCGTCCTGCAGCATGAAGGCCAGGCGCGCCGGCGGGTGGCTGGCGTCGACCGGCAGGTAGCAGCCGCCGGCCTTCAGGATGGCCAGCACCGCCACGATCGCGACGGGCGAGCGCTCGAGCGCCATCGCCACCGCGCGGCCCGGGCCGACGCCGTGCGCGCGCAGTTGCGCGGCGAGGCGCGCGGATTGCGCATCGAGCTCGGCGTAGGTGGTCGTGGCGCCGTGGAAGCAGAGCGCGGGCGCGTCGGGGCGCCGCGCCGCGACGCGTGCGAACAGCCCGTGCACGGTGGCCTGCGGGTCGACGGGATGCAGCGGCGCGTTGAGGGTGTGCAGCAGCAGCGTGCGCTGTGCGTCGCCGACGGCGTCGACCTGCGACAGCGTCGATGCATCCGCAGCGACCAGCGCCCGCGCGACGTCGGCGACGCGCGCGACCAGCGTGCGCGCCAGGTCGGCGTCGACGTCGGCCGGCAGCCGGCCTTCGATTGCGTCGCCTTGCAGGCCCAGCACCATCTCGACGCCGGCCGGCACATCGCCCGATGCCGACGCCGCGCGCCATGCCCATTCGCAGTCGACGCCAGCCGCGGCCGCGCCGGCGAGCGCCGCGCGGCGCGCCGCGTCGACGGCGGCCAGGAAGTCGCTCGCCTTGGCCGCGGCATCGACGGCCAGGCCGGCGACGACCGTGCGATCCGACAGCTCGGCCCACGCCGCGGTCGGCTGGCCGCTCCAGCGCGCCAGCAGCAGCGCCCAGGCAGCGACGAACGGGGTGTCCGGCAGCAGGTGCAGGCGCTCGGCGCCCGTGGTGATGGCTCGCGCGTCAGCGGCGGCCGGCGTGTGCACGTGCACGGCGCGCGCGGCGCCGGAGGCGCTCGCCCGCGTGCCGAGCAGCGCCGCCAGCGGCCGCGTCGCGCCTTCCTGCGTCGCGGCGGCGGCGGCCGGCGCGACGTCCCGGGGCGGAACGGCGTTCATGATCGGGCTCGCGTCGCGTGGTCAGACGATGGCCGCGTGCGCATACGGCACGCGGTCGGACAGCGTCGAGCGGCCGCGCAGCGCGTCGAGCGCGCGCCCGACCCCGCGGACGCCGCCGAAGCCGGCGCCCATCACGCTGTCCAGGAGCGGATGCGCGCCCACCGGCGCCGGCTGCAGGCCCCACCCGCGCATGCGCTGGTGCAGCGCGTGCAGGTGCGAGTTGCGGCGCGTGGCGTCGGTGTAGTAGGTGAAGCTGACCGTCACGGACGGGCCGTCGCCGTTCTCCACCAGGTGCGGCGCGGTGGACGGCATGTAGGCGCCCATGCCCGGCTCGAGGTCGAACACGTGCGCGCGGCTGCGCAGTTCCTCGCGCCAGTTGACGAGGTCGCGGCTGTGGTTGGTGTGGAACAGGTCGCGCGCCTCTTCGCTCACGGCCTCGATGTCGTCGGGCTCCCAGACGTAGAGGCGCTTGTGCCCCTTGATCTGCATGATGAAGTTGTGTTCCTTGTCCATGTGGAACGGCGTGATCGTGTTCGGCGAGGTCACGAAGATCCAGCCGCCGCGGTAGTTCATCCCGGGATCCACACGGTCGACCGCGGGCTTGAGGTCGTCGAGGATCTCGTCGACCAGGCCGCGGTAGATGTCGTCGGTCTGCACGTTCAGCAGCGACATCCAGGCCTTGGCCGACGCGATGTTGGCGAGCGTGTCCTCGGGCGAGCGCTGGTTCGGGTACAGCATCGGCGCATGGTTGAACGCGGTGCCGGCATAGGCGTCGCTGCTGTGCGTGCGGATGCGACCGTGCTTGGCCAGGCGCGAGCTCAGCTGAACGAGCGAGTCGATCTGCAGCAGCGGATGCTCGGTGATGCGGTGGCGCACCGGAGTGACCTTCCACGGGTCGAACTTGGACCAGTCGAGGTCGAACAGGCGCGGTGTCGTTTCATTCATGTCGGGTGTCCTCCAACAGCCCGGATCCGCGCGGATCCGTGCCACACCAAAAGGTTTGCCGCCTGGCCTCTCGCGCCCTCCCGCGGACGCGACATCCGCATCGCTGCCGCGCGGTGACCGGTCGTTGCCGGTTCTGGCGGTACAGTGCGATTGCTTTAGCCAAGCTGTCGAATGGGATGATACGAGGCGTTACCTTTGGTGGGCAATTCGCCCTGATGGGGGAGCCCGGAACAAATGCACGGTCGTTGCGCCTGCTCAATCCCTCCCCCTAAGTCGTAGTGCGACGTCCCTGCCCTGGATCGAGAAGAAGTGCACGAAAACCGCCGCCGACGCCGCAAAAACGCTCCCGTTTCCGCCCCCGCGCCGCGCTCGCGCCGGCATCGCCTCCTCGCCGCGCTGGTCGTGCTGGGCCTGGTCCTGGTGGTCATCCTGGCGCTCGGCTTTCGCTTCGGCAGCGAGGCGATGTGGTGGATCGAGATCGCCCGCTACGTCCCGTTCCCCGCCTACCTCGTCCCGGCGCTGCTGCTGGTGGGCTGCGCCTGGCCGCTGGGCTGGAGGTGGCGCGCGTTCTCGCTGCTGGCGCCGCTGGTCGTCGCCACCGAGCTGATGGGCCTGGCCGTCGGCTCGCCCGACGAAGGCGGCAGCCACCTGCGCTTGATGACCTACAACATCAAGGCCTACCTCGCGCGCAAGACGCCCGACGGCTTCGCGAAGATCGCCTGGGAGGTCGCGACGCAGGATCCGGACGTGGTGGTGATGCAGGACGGCCAGTCCATCGAGCGCCCCGACGAGCTGCCCGCGCCGCTGAAGGCCGCGCTCAAGGGCCGCCAGGTCTACGTGCAGGACCAATATGTGGTGGCCAGCCGCTTCCCGCTGTCGCACTGTGGGCCGGGCACGATGTCCTATTCGAACGAGCAGGACAACTTCGTGCACTGCACGCTGACGGTGGGCGGCAAGGACATCGACCTGTTCACCGCCCACTTCGTCTCGCCGCGCGACGGCCTGAACGCGGCGCGCGGCCGCTCGGCCGGCGGACTGGAGGAATGGGAGACGAACTTTCGCGATCGGATGGCGCAGTCCATCCAGCTGTCGGCCGCCGTGGCCCGGGCGAGGAACCCGGTGATCGTCGCCGGCGACCTCAACGCCGACGAGCGCTCGCCGGTCGTGCGCCGCCTGCTGGGCGCCGGCCTGCGCGACGCCTTCTCCAGTGCGGCCATCGGCTACGGCTACACGCTGGGCCACGACCTGCGCCCCGGCTTCAGCTTCCTGCGCATCGACCACGTGCTGGTCAGCCGCGACATCGGCGTGCGCGACTGCGCCCCCGGCGGCAGGGAGGGCTCGGAGCACCGGCCGGTGGTGGCGGACCTGCTCGTCGGACCGTGACAAATGCCGGGATGACACCGTTTGACCGCAGGTTTATCGGCCCAGCGGGAAACATTCAGATACATGTCACCGGCATGACAATTGCCAAAGGCGGCACACTCGGTCAAACGACCGGCAAGGAGCCCCTCCATGTCCAAGGCCAGGGTGTTTGGCACGTACCGACCCCGACTGAACATCGCACCGCTGCTTCTGACGCCAGGATTTGCGGCAATCGGTTACGCGGTTCGCGGCTCGCAAGGCGCCTGGTGGGCAGTCGCCGCCTGGTTGGCGGTGGTGCTCGGCGCCGCGGTGTCCTGCACGGTGCATGCCTGGCGCAACGCGCAGGAAGCCATACCCCGCGCCGGCCGCCGCGCATTCGACTACGACGTCAACAACGCCGGCCACTGAAGCGGTCGAGTTGACGTGCCGCCGGCGCCCTGCCGCGGCTTTCCGATCCCGACGAGCCTCTGCCCGCTCGCAGCGTTCCCGCCCCTCATCCAGAGCCATCGCTCTCGCTCTCGTGCCCGAAGGTGTGAGCGCTCACGGACGCGAGTCCCCCCAATGGATGAGTTGAAGTGGGCAACAACATGTTTCATGATGGCGACGCCCGAGGTCGCGCGATGCCCGCCCGCACCGGCTCACGCCTTACTGCCCGCCATCATGAAACGCACGACCTTCAGCAACATCGTCACGCGCGGCCTGTCCCTGGTGAAGCCGGCGGCCGGCGCGCCCGACCGCGACACCGAGGCCGAGGCCCGCTTCGAGACCGACACCGACGCCAACCTGTACCGCGGCGTCTTCGCGACCTGGGACGAGGCCGTCGCCAGCGCGCCGCCCAGTCGACCGCTGGGCTACGACAACCCCGAGTCCGCCGAGCTGTACCTGCGCCTGCTGAGCGTGGGCGACTGGGACTACCCGGCGATGTTCTGGATCAACGACGCCGTGGCCGGCGGGGCGCGCCGCTTCGCCGACATCGGCGGCAGCGTCGGCATCAAGTTCTTCGCGTTCCGCAAGTTCGTGAAGTTCCCGCCCGACCTGTGCTGGCGCGTGATCGACGTGCCGGCGGTGGTCGCGCGCGGGCGCGAATTCGCCGCGCAGCGCGGTGTGGCCGGCACGCTCGAGTTCACCGAGCGCATCGACGACATCGACGACATCGACGTGCTGCTTGCTTCCGGCGCGCTGCAGTACCTGCCCGAGACGCTGCCCGACGTGCTGCGCCGCCACGCGCGCCGCCCGCGCCGTGTCGTCATCAACACCGCGGCGTTCCACGACAGCCCCGACTTCTTCACGCTCAACAGCGTCGGCACCGCGTTCTGCCCGTATCGCGTGCAGAACACCGAGGCCTTCGTGGCCGCGATGGCGGGCCTCGGCTACCGGCTGCGCGACCAGTGGCGCAACCTCGACAAGCCGATGCACATCCCCTTCCACCCGGAGCGCTCGCTGAAGTCGTACACCGGCTTCTGCTTCGACGCCGCCGAGTCCTGACCCGGAAACGGCGACGGGCCCCGCAGGGCCCGCCTTCTTGAAGCGTCGATGCGTGTTCAGCGCTCGTTCTTGCTGCCCTGGCGGCCGCCGCCCGACGACTGGTCGCCGCCGCGCAGGTTCTGCTTGTCGCTGGACAGGCTGCCCGCCTGGTTGCCGGACTGCTTGCTGCTGCCCTGCGAGCCCTGCTGGCTGCGGTTGCCGCCGGACGACTGATCCTGCTGCTTCTGATTGCTGGAGTTGCTGCCTTGTTGCGAAGTCATGAAGTGCTCCTGGAGAGGGACGGCCGGCGCGTGCCGCCGGTTCGGATGACGCCCGAGACGTCGAGCCGGTCGCGGCAAGTCGGATACCTAACCAGGTATCTGAGTCGGACACGCCGACCACGATTCGCACGCCGCGTTCGCACGGAGCGCGGCTTGCCGCGCGGCACACATGGCCTGTTTTCACAGGAGATCTCCGTGACCGATCCGCAACGCACCCCAGGCGCGACTCCGCCGCGCGACGAGCCCGTCCCGCCCGACCGCCCGCCGCACGGCCTCGACGCCGAACGGCCCGACGGCCCGCCGCTGTCCAGGCAGGCGCAGAAGGACATGCGCGAGCAGCAGCGCGCCGCGCAGGGCGACGCGCGCACCAACGGCTGAGCGCCGCGGCGCCGCCGACCGCCCCCGTCCAGCCGGATGGACGCAGGCACTGTACGCACGCCGACACCCACGGAACGGCTTGCCGCCATTCGTTCCGGTGGCGCGGCGCCCGAGCATCGCCCGCAACTCGTCGGTTCGACGCTCCGATCTCTGTTATACTAGCGGGCTGTTGGGGGTGTAGCTCAGCTGGGAGAGCGTCGCGTTCGCAATGCGAAGGTCAGGAGTTCGATCCTCCTCATCTCCACCAACAAACACCAAAGGGCCTCGATTCGTCGAGGCCCTTTTTCATGCCCGTCGGCATTGGCGTCGAAGCGATTCGAACCGCGGATCCAGATCGACGCCGCTCCCCCGCAAGGCGTTCCGCCAAGACGGCCGACGTCCGGCTGCGCGGGGCCATTGCCGGGCCGACGCGCGCAGCATCACCCGTGCCGCGGCGCAACTCGAGCTGTCGCGTTCCGCGCCAGGCCACGCCATGACGGCGCTCGAGGCCCTGCATGACTGGTGGCCGAAGTTTCCGGGCGACCACCGGTACTACCCGAGCCGCCGCCAGATGTCGCCGGCTCCCAGCCTGGTCATCGAGGCGCTGCGCTTCAGGCGCTGAAGCTTGCACGCGCCGCGCGTCGTCGCAGGCGCCTCCAGAAGTGCTGCAGGATGTGACCCTCTTCCCGGCCTCGGGCCTCGCCTGCCGGCCGGGCTCCAGGCGCCGCGGCCGCGATGGCGCGCAAGCCGCACGGCAGCCCCGACGTCCCCGGCACGCGTGCACGCGATCGACGACGCGACGCGGACGCGCCTCTCCGGCAGTCCGGTCAGTTCGTCGATGCATGGCAGCGCATTCACCGCGATACCTCGGGTAACCAAATTGCGGTATTCGCTGGTATGGCGATGGACATGACCAGTATTGGAACCGGTACCATTCGCCGCGTGCCGATGTGAGCGCTATCGGCCGGTCAACATTGCACAGGAGACAGGTCATGGCTCTCGACGTCGAGACGACTCTCGTCCGCTCAAATACCCGTACTTGTATTGGTATTTTTCCGCTTTGGCAGGTGCCTCTCGCCTGGCCTGCCGTGACCGCGCTGGCGCTCCTGGCCGCTTGCGGCGGCGGCGGTTCGACCGCGCCGGCGGCCAAGGAACGCGTCGCGGCCGTGGCCGCGGGAGGCGACGTCGTTGCCGGCCGCTTCCACGTGCGCGGCGTGCAATCGGGCCTCTGCCTCGAGGTGACCGGCGCCGGCACGGCCAACGGCGTCAACGTGCAGCAGTCGACCTGCGCGGACGTGCCGCGGCAGTGGCTGGACGTCGTCGCCGTCGAGGGCGGCGCGTGGCGCTTCACGTTCGAGCACAGCGGCAAGGTGCTCGACGTCAGCGACGTCTCGCAGAACAACGGCGCCCTTGTCCACCAATGGGACTGGGTCGACGGCCCCAACCAGCGCTGGACCGCGCGCAACGTGGGCAGCTCCTTCCAGCTGGTGTCGGTCAACAGCGGCAAGTGCCTCGACGTCAGGGATTTCTCGCTGGCCCCGGGCGGCGCGATCCAGCAATGGGATTGCGGCAACAACGACAACCAGCGCTGGACGCTCGATGCCGGCACGACCACGCCGCCCCCGCCGCCCGCCTCGCGCGGCGCGAGCGTGCCCTGGGTCGAGTACCAGGCCGAGGACGGCCAGACGAACGCGCAGATCCTCGGCCCGAGCCGCGCGAAGTGGGACGCGAACCACATCGAGGCCGAGGCGATCGGCCGCAAGGCGGTGCGCCTGGCCAAGACCGGCGACTACGTCTCGATCAAGACGACGGCGGCGGCCAACTCGATCGTGGTGCGCTACTCGATCCCCGACGCGCCCGGCGGCGGCGGCATCGACGCCACGCTGGGCCTGTACGTCAACGGCCAGCGCGTGCGCTCGCTGCCGCTGACCTCGCGCTATTCGTGGTCGTACAAGGGCGGCCTGATCGGCAACCCCGTCGTCGACACGCCGGCCGAGCAGCCGCACACCTTCTTCGACGAGACGCGCATGCTGCTCGACCCGATCCCGGCGGGCGCCACGGTCATGCTCAGGCGCGACGCGCAGGACTCGGCCGCCTTCTACGTGATCGACCTGATCGACCTCGAGCAGGTCGCCCCGCCGCTGACGATGCCGGCGGGTTTCACGTCCGTCACGCAGTTCGGCATTCAACCCAACGACGGCAAGGACCACGGCGACGACGTGCTGCGCGCCATGCACTCGACCAGCAAGCTCTGGTTCCCGCCCGGCGACTACAAGCTGCTGACGATCAGCGGCGGCAACGTGGGCCTCGACAATCCCGGCATCGAGGTGCGCGGCGCCGGCATGTGGTACTCGAACCTGCGCGGGCCCAAGGCGATGTTCTTCTGCTACGGCGCGACGGTCAGTTGCAAGTTCGGCGACTTCTCGATCTTCGGGGAGGCCAAGGCGCGCGACGAGGAAAGCACCGGCGTGCAGAAGGCCTTCGCGGGCCCGATGGGCAACAACAGCCTGATCGAGAACATCTGGATCGAGCACGAGGTCGGCGCCATCTGGGTCGGCAACGATCCGCCGTACCAGACGTCGCCGACGCAGAACCTGGTCATCCGCAACAACCGCATCCGCGACACCTACGCCGACGGCATCAACCTGGACAACGGCACGTCCAACACGCTCGTCCAGAACAACCACCTGCGCAACACCGGCGACGACGCGCTGGTCGTCTGGTCGATCCAGTGGACGAAGTTCGTGCGAGACATGACGTACGTGCACGGCCCGGGCTTCATCAACCCCGCGGCCGTCAACGCGCCGGACCAGGGCCAGGCGGTCAACAACCGCTTCACCAACAACACCGTGCAGATGCCGTGGCGCGCGAACTGCTTCGCGGTCTACGGCGGCGCCGGCACCACGTTCGAGAACAGCGTGTGCGAGGACGTGCTGACCTACCCGGGCGTCCTGGCCGACGACGAGTTCAGCGTCTATCCGTTCGGCCCTTCGACCACCACGTTCCGCAACATCTCGCTGATCCGCGCCGGCGGCCAGATGTTCAACGAGAACACCGCCAACCCGTGGACGCACGGCGCGCTGAAGTTCTACATGCGCGAGGGCAGCGTCAACGACATCCTGGTGCAGGACGTCGACATCGTCGATCCGACCTACGCCGGCATCGAGTTCCGCGGCTACGGCACGGCCTTCGTGCCGGCGGGCGAGCGCGACGACCCGGACGCGCTCGCCGCGGCCGACCACGCGAGCTTCAGCAACATCGTGCTGAACAACGTGCATGTCACGAACGCGGGCACGTACGGCATCCAGGTGATGGACAACGGCGGCCGCGGCTCGGTGAACTTCACCGGCGTGACCGTGTCCGGCTCGGCCAGGGGCGGCCTGGACGCCGGCGGCGCGCCGGGCTCGTTCTTCGCCCGCGGCAGCGGCAACAGCGGGTGGTGAGGCGGGCCGGGCCCACCGCAGGCCCGGCAGCCGATCCAGTCCCACCCTCACTTCATCGACCCCGGGCCCACGCTCGCGACCGCGACGACGCCCGCCTTCTCGCATCGGAACCGCCATGAAGCTTTCGCGACGCACCTTCCTCAACTCGGCCGCCGCGGCAGGCGCTGCAATCGCGCTGCCCGGCACCGCGGGCGCCGCGAGCGCCGCCGGCGACGTCGTCGGCAAGATCACCGTCGGCTACCAGGGCTGGTTCGCCTGCGCCGGCGACGGCGCGCCCATCAACGGCTGGTGGCACTGGGCGCAGGACCGGGGCCGCGCGCCCTCGCCGTCCAACACGGGCATCAAGGCGTGGCCGGACATGCGCGACTACGCCGCCGCGTATCCGACGGCCTACGCGAACTTCGGCAGCGGCGCGCCAGCGACCCTGTTCTCGTCGTATGACCAGTCCACCGTCAACACCCATTTCGGCTGGATGCAGCAGAACGGCTGCGACACCGCCGCGCTGCAGCGCTTCAACCCCAACGGCGGCGAAGGCGCGACGCGCGACGCGATGGCGCTCAAGGTGCGCAGCGCCGCCGAGGCCACGGGGCGCAAGTTCTACATCATGTACGACGTCAGTGGCTGGGCCAACATGCAGTCCGAGATCAAGGCCGACTGGGCGAGCAAGATGGCCGCGCTGACGTCCTCCGGTGCGTACGCGCGCCAGAACGGCCGGCCGGTCGTGGGCATCTGGGGCTTCGGCTTCGACGACGCGAACCATCCGTGGACGGCCACGGCGTGCCTGGACGTCGTCAAATGGTTCAAGGGCCGGGGCTGCTACGTGATGGGCGGCGTGCCGACGTACTGGCGCACGGGCGTCAACGACTCGCGCCCCGGCTACCTCGACGCCTATCACGCGTTCGACATGATCTCGCCGTGGATGGTCGGGCGCATCGGCGACGCCGCCGGTTCCGACTGGTTCTTCGCCAACGTCAACCAGGGCGACCAGGCCGACTGCAACGCGCGCGGCATCGACTACCAGCCCTGCGTGCTCCCGGGCGACCTCAGCGCTCGCCAGCGCGCGCACGGCGACTTCATGTGGCGCCAGTTCTACAACATGAAGCGACTCGGGGCTCAAGGCCTCTACATCTCGATGTTCGACGAGTACAACGAGGGCAACCAGATCGCCAAGACGGCCGAGACGCAGGCCTTCGTGCCGACCAACTCGGGCATGTTCGCGCTCGACGAGGACGGCACGCCCTGCTCCGCCGACTACTACCTTCGCCTGACCGCCGACGGCGGCCGCATGCTCAAGGGCCAGATCGCGCTGACGGCCACGCGCCCCACCGCGCCCGTCGTGGCCGGCGGTGGCGGCGACTCGCTCGTGGGCAAGGTGATCACGCTGCGCTCGCGCGCCGACAACCGCTACGTGACGGCCGAAAGCGCCGGCGCGGCGCCGCTGATCGCCAACCGCACCGCGATCGGCGGCTGGGAGCAGTTCGACGTGCTCGACGCCGGCGCCGGCAACATCGCCTTGCGGGCGCATGCCAACGGCCGCATCGTCTGCGCGGAGAACGCCGGCGCGTCTTCGCTGATCGCCAACCGCAGCGCCGTCGGCCCGTGGGAGACGTTCCGCGTGATCCGCAACCCGAACGGCACGGCCAGCCTGCTGGCCGGCGTCAACAACCGGTACGTGACGGCGGAAGACGCCGGCGCGGCGGCGCTGATCGCCAATCGGACCGCCATCGGAACCTGGGAGCAGTTCGACCTCCTGATCGACTGACCGGGACTCGGGCTGGCGCGCGACGACCCGCGCGCCCCGCGCCCGAACCTGCAGCCGGTCGCCGCCCTGAGCGCGGCCTCAAGCCCGCAGCGAACGGAACCCGTCGCGCAGCTCGGTCACGAACGCCGTCGGCTGTTCCCACGCGGCGAAATGCCCGCCCCTGGCGAGGCGCCGGTATCGCGCCTGGCCAGCCGTGCGTCACGATCACCGGCAGCGCGCCCGCGTACTCGAAGCGCACGTGAAGGAAGTGGATGTCGACGCCGTCGATACGCGTGACGAACTGCGGCAGCGCGTTCAGCCTGGCCTCGAAGCAGCGCCAGTCGTAGTCCGCGACCCACGTCTTCGCGAGCGCCTGCATCACGGCCTCGCGGCCGTCGCGGGCAACGACAAAGCCGCGCGCGGCACGCACCGATCCGCAGACCGGCGGGCGCCGCGCGCGGCGCGATTTCGGGACGCGGGGCGGGTCAGTCGTGGATGGCCACGGCCACGGCGCGCACCACCTGGCGGTCGCCGTTGAACCACGTCTGGCCGTAGGTGCGCTTGACCCGGTACTTGGCCCACGAGGTGTGCGGCGCGCCGTCGACGGCCACGCCGTCGGCCAGCTCGCCGACCTTGACCGCGTGACCGGCCTGCGCCTCGCGCGCCTCTTCGGCCACGGACACGCGCGTGCGGCCTTCGGCCGGTGCGACCTGCAGCTCGCGCGCGGCGAGGCTCTTCGCCTGCAGCGTTTCGCTCGGATCGATCTCCCGCGCCATCGCACCGGCGGCGGTGACGGCGAGCAAGGTGGCGGCGAGAAGGTGGCGGACTTGCATGATGAACCTCTGGCGGCTCTGTTGGGCGAGTCCGCAAGCGTCGAGCCAAAGCCTGCCGGGCTCCGGTGAGCGCGGTGCATGCGTCATCGGTGAACAGACTGTATTGGCGCGGCGCCCGGCGAAAAAGCAGCACCGGCGCAATTGATTCTTCGGGCTTTCGCAATAGTCGAACCGTCACCGCGACCCGTTCCGCGCGACCCCGCGGCGCGCGGCGCATCGCCCTGGGCATCGAATGGTCGTTCGATTGGTCGTATTACTGCGGGCTGCTCCGCAGCGCCTGCGCGCACGCTCCGTCATCCACTCGGGAAGGGACCGCTTCCATGAAAGCCGGACGATTCCTCACGGCCGCCGTCGCCGCCGATGGGCCGGCGCTGGCCGAGGCGAACCGGTGCACCGTCCGCCATGCGACGGACAACCGCGTGGTGGGCCCGTCCTTCAAGGAGATCGCGGGCAAATACAAGGCCGCGGACCAGCTCAATGCGAGCATCAAGGGCGACAGCAGCGGCCAGTGGGGCGCGGCGCCCATGCCGCCCAGCGGCGCCGTCGACGATGCCGACGCCCATGCCCTCGCGGTGTGGATCCTCAGCCAGTGACCCCGGAGAAAGCAGCATGATCACCCTTCAGATCAACGGCCAGCGGCGCGACCTGGACGTCGCCGACGACATGCCCCTGCTGTGGGCGCTGCGCGACGCAGCGCACATGACGGGCACCAAGTTCGGCTGCGGGCTGGGCCTGTGCGGCGCGTGCACCGTGCACGTCGACGGCGTGCCCACGCGCTCGTGCGTGCTGCCCGTCTCGACGCTGGCCGGCAGGAAGATCACCACCATCGAGGCGGTGGCGACGCTGCCCGCCGGCCGCGCCGTTCAGGCCGCCTGGCTTCAGCACGAGGTCGTGCAGTGCGGCTACTGCCAGTCCGGGCAGATCATGTCCGCGACGGCGCTGGTGGCCAAGAACCGGCATCCGAGCGACGCGGACATCGACGCGGCCATGAGCGGCAACGTCTGCCGCTGCGGCACGTATTCGCGCATCCGCGAGGCGATCAAGGACGCCGCGGCCTCGCCAACGCTGAAGGGGGCGTGATCATGACGATCGAATTCTTCATCGCTTCCGGCGAGGACGCACGTGCGCCGATGTCGCGGCGCACGCTGCTCAAGGCCTCCGGCGCGAGTCTGGTCGTGGGCTTCTGGTCGTCGCCGGCGCACAGCGCGGGCGCAACGGCGAGCGCGCCGTACGTGGCCAACGCGTTCGTGACCATCGGCGCCGACGACAGCGTCACGCTCACGATGCCCAAGATCGAGATGGGCCAGGGCACCTACACCTCGATCCCGATGCTGCTGGCCGAGGAACTGGAAGTCGACGTCGCCAAGGTCAAGCTGCGCCACGCGCCGCCCGACGCGAAGACCTACGGCATCCCTTACGGCGACCAGTTCACCGGCGGATCGACCTCGGTGCGCACGCTGTACCAGCCGATGCGCCAGGCCGGCGCGGCGGCACGCACGGTGCTCGTGCAGGCGGCGGCCGACCAGTGGAAAGTCGACCCTGCCACGTGCGTCGCCCAGAACGGGCAGGTCGTGCACACGGCGACCAGGCGCCGCCTGAGCTACGGCAAGCTGGTGGCCAAGGCCTCGCAGATGCCGCTGCCCAAGGACCTCGCGCTCAAGCCCGCGAGCGACTTCAAGGTCATCGGCAAGCCCGTGAAGCGATTGGATGCCAAGGGCAAGGTCGACGGCAGCGCGCAGTTCGGCATCGACGCGATCGTGCCCGGCATGGCGTTCGCGTCGGTCGTCAACTCGCCGGTGGCGGGCGGCAAGGTGAAGTCGGTGGACGACGCCGCCGCACGCGCGATGCGCGGCGTGCGCGACGTCGTGGTGCTCGACGACGCGGTGGCCGTCGTCGCCGACAACACCTGGTACGCGCGCCAGGGCGCCGCGGCGCTGAAGATCACGTGGGACGACGGCCCCAACGCCTCGCTCAAGACCGAGGACCTGCAGCAGCGCATGCGCGACGCGCTGGGCCGGCCCGGCGTGCTCGCGCGCGACGACGGCGACGCACCCAAGGCCATCGCCGGCGATCCGGCGCACGTCGAGTCGGTCTACTTCAGCCAGATGCTGGCGCATGCCCCGATGGAGCCGGTCAACGCCACGGTGCACGTGACGCCCGACGGCGCCGAGATCTGGACCGGCACACAGGTGCCCGCGCGCGCGCAGGCGGGCGCCGCCAAGCTGCTCGGGCTGCCGCCCGACAAGGTCGTCGTCAACAACTTCCTGCTGGGCGGCGGGTTCGGGCGCCGGCTCTATCACGACCAGGTCGACCAGGCCGTGCTGATCGGCAAGCACGTGCAGGGGCCGGTCAAGGTGACGTGGACGCGCGAGGAGGACATCCAGCACGACGTGTTCCGCGGCTTCTACGCGCATGCGATCTCGGCCAGGCTGGACGAGCACGGCATGCCGGTGGCGCTGGTCCACAAGATCGCGGGGCCGTCCAGCCTCGCGGTGTTCGCCCCGGGCTTCATCGGCCCCGACGGCGTCGACTTCGACGCGGTGGAGAACTCCAGGACGCTGGCCTACGACATCGCCGGCCGGCGCACGGAGTTCGTCCGCGAGGAAGGCCCCATCGCGACGGGCTTCTGGCGCGGCGTGGGCCCGACGCGCAACGTGGTCGTGATCGAGAGCTTCGTCGACGAGCTGGCCGCGCGCCAGCAGCGCGACCCGGTTGCCTACCGCCTGGCCATGCTCACGAGGAACGACCGCGCGCGCACGGTGGTCACCCGCGCGGCGCAGCGGGCCAAGTGGGACGAGAAGCTGCCCGCGCGGCGCGGCAAGGGCATCGCGCTGCTGTCCGCGTTCGACACGTACATCGCGCAGGTGGTCGACCTCAGCGTCGACCCGGCGGGCCAGGTCAAGGTGAACCGCGTCACGTGCGTCGTCGACTGCGGGCTGGTCGTCAATCCGGACACCGTCGTCGCGCAGATGCAGGGCGGCATCAACTTCGGCCTGACGGCGGCGCTGTTCGGCGAGATCACGTTCAAGGACGGCCGCGTGCAGCAGAGCAACTTCCACGACTACCGGCCGCTGCGCATCAACGAGGCGCCGGCCATCGACGTGGAGATCGTCAAGAGCAACGAGCCGCCCGGCGGCATCGGCGAGCCGGGCACGTCGGCGGTGATGGCGGCGTTCACCAACGCCGTCTTCGCGGCAACGGGCAAGCGCCTGTACATCCTGCCGGCCAAGCCCGACCAGCTCGCCGCGGCGTGAGCGAAGCTCAGGTCAACAGCAGCGACACGCCGCTGGCGATGCCCACGACGATCAACCCGACCAGGGAGGCGGGCAGGACGTACAGCGCACAGCCGAATTCCTCGTGGTGCGCTTCGATGTAGGACCAGATCTTCACGATGAACCTCCATGCGTCGACCGGCGTTGCGCGCCACGGGGGACGCGCGCCCATGTCGTCAATGTAGGAAGTCCGGCGGTGCGCATCAACGGGGCCGCGCGCAAAGCAGCGTTCCGCCAGCAGCAACAGTGGCGCCCGACCGCCGCCATCGCATGGGCGGCGCCGGAGCGCTCAGGCCGACGTGGCGCCCGCGGCGCGCCGCGCGCGGGCCGCGCGCTTGAGCGCCTGCGGCGGCTCGCCGAAGGTGCGCAGGAACGCGCGCCGCATGCGCTCCGGATCGGCGAACCCGGTCTTGGCGGCGATGCGCTCGATCGGCAGCTCGTCGGCCTCGACCAGCAGGCGCGCCGTCTCCACGCGCAGCCGCTCGACCGCGCGCGCCGGCGACTGCCCGGTGTGCTGGCGGAACTCGCGGCTGAAGTGGCGCGGGCTCATGTGCGCCGCGTCCGCGAGCACCTCGACGGACAGGTCGCGATCGAGGTGATTCTTGGCGTAGGTCAGCGCGCCCTGGATGCGATTGGACTGCGCCTCCAGCTCCGACAGCATCGAGAACTGCGACTGCCCGCCCGCGCGCCGGTGGTGCACCACCAGCTTCTTGGCGACGGCACGCGATACCTCCACGCCGAGATCGTCCTCCACGAGCGCCAGCGACAGGTCGACGCAGGCCGTCATGCCCGCCGACGTCCAGACCGTGCCGTCGCGCACGAAGATGCGGTCCTCCTCGACGCGGATCGCCGGGAACGCGCGCTGCAGCTCGCGGCCCTGCATCCAGTGCGTGGTGGCGCGCCGCCCGTCCAGCAGGCCGGCCTCGGCCAGCACGAACGCGCCGCTGCAGATGCTCGTGAGGCGCCGCGTGGGCTCCAGCGCCCGCCCGACGAGCCGCAGCAGCTTGGCCGAGACAGGCTGCGGCGTCGTCCAGCCGGCCACGAGCAGCGTGTCGTAGGCCGCGGGATCCAGTGCGATCGTCTGCACCGCGGCGCCGACGGAGCTCTTCACGGCGCCCCCGTTCTCGGACACGACATCGATCTCGTACGTCGGCCGCGGCGTCTGCAGGTTGGCGATCTCGAACACGCCCGCGGCCGCCAGGTCGAGGATCTGGAAGCCGGGAAACACGACCAGGCCGACGCGCTTCATGTTGTCCTAAAACGAGGGAAGTTAGTCCTTTCAGCCGAATCGTAGGCGCCTATCTTGGAGGTGTCAAACAACCCGTCTCGAAAGGACTTCCATATGACCTCCCAAGCCAACACCCGCGGCGTCGCCCTCGTGACCGGCGCGTCCGCCGGCATCGGCGCGGTGTACGCCGACCGCCTGGCCCAGCGCGGCCACGACCTGATCCTGGTGGCGCGCGACGTCGCCAAGCTGACCGCCGTCGCCGAGCACGTCCGCAAGACCACCGGCCGCCAGGTCGAATTGCTGCCGGCCGACCTGTCGGTCAAGGCGGACGTGCGGCGCGTCGAGCAGCGGCTGCAGTCCGACGAGCGCATCACGCTGCTGGTCAACAACGCGGGCATCGGCGCCACGCAGCCGCTGGTCGACTCCGACGTCGACCGGCTCGACGAGATGATCCAGGTCAACGTCACCGCCCTCACCCGCCTCACGCGCGCCGTCGCCCCGGGCCTCGTCCGCCGCGGCCAGGGCGCGATCATCAACATCGCCTCGGTCGTGGCGCTGGCGCCCGATCTGCTGAACGGCACGTACGGCGGCAGCAAGGCCTTCGTGCTCGCGTTCTCGCAGTCGCTGCACACGGAGCTGTCGCCGCACGGCATCCAGATCCAGGCGGTGCTGCCCGGCGCGACCAGCACGAACTTCTGGGCGCTGTCCGGCCGGCCGGTGGAGCACCTGCCCAGCGCGATCGTGATGAGCGCGGAGGACATGGTCGACGCGTCGCTGGTGGGCTTCGACCGCAAGGAACTGGTGACGATCCCGTCGCTGCCGGACGTCGCGGACTGGGAGCGCCTGGATGCCGCGCGCAAGGCGCTGGCACCGAACCTGTCGCGGGCCGAATCGGCGGCGCGCTACCACGCGTGAGCCCCCGGGCTGCCCTGCCGAAGGTGCAGGGCGGCCCCGCGACCCGCGGCGGACGACGGCGCGCAGGGAGGCGCGCAGGATGACCTGGCGGCACACAAGCGCCCGCATCCGCCGTCCTTCACTCCATCGATCGGCGGCTACGACTAGGGTGGCCGCTCGGCCGACGCCGTCGCAGCGTTGTGGCCCGAGCGCTGCAAGGCACTCGTCTCCGTCAGCGGCTCCCTGCTCACCAGCCAGCAGGTCAACAGGACGCCGCTGCCGCCGCGGGCCGAGTTCGCGTTCTGGTACCGGTACTACTTCGCGACCGAGCGCGGCGCTATCCCGACGCGATCCAGGGGGGATTGCCGTGTCGCCAAGGCGTCACGCCATCGATTGAATGATGATCGTCATATCAACAAGGAGCGCTCCATGAAAGCCGTCATCGCCGCCTATGCCCGTTCTCCGTTCCACTTCTCGCGCAAGGGCGCGCTCGCGGCCGTGCGGCCCGACACTCTGGCCGCGCAGGTCGTCACCGGCCTGCTGCAGCGCACCGACCTCGACCCCGCGCTGCTGGAGGACGTGATCATGGGCTGCGCCTACCCCGAGGGCGCGCAGGGCAACAACATCGCGCGCATCGTCGGCCTGCTCGCCGGCCTGCCGCAGGCGGTGGGCGGCATGACGATCAACCGCTTCTGCGGCTCGTCGATGCAGGCCGTGCACATCGCGGCCGCGCAGATCGAGGCCGGCATGGGCGACGCGTTCCTGTGCGCGGGCGTCGAGTCGATGACGATGGTGCCGCAGGGCGGCCTCACCTTCTCGCCCAACCCGCAGCTCAAGGCCACCACCGATGCCTACATCTCGATGGGCGAGACGGCCGAGAACGTGGCGCAGCGCTGGAACGTGAGCCGCGCCGACCAGGAGGCGCTGGCCGTGGACTCGCATCGCAAGGCCGCGGCCGCGCGCGCGCAGGGCCGCCTGCGCGACGAGATCGTGCCCATCGTCGCCGAGTCCGGCGAGGTCGTCGGCGAGGACGGCTGCATCCGGCCGACGACGTCGCTCGAGGCGCTCGCATCGCTCAAGCCCGCATTCCGTCCCGATGGTGTCGTGACGGCCGGCACCTCGTCGCCGCTGACCGACGGCGCGGCCGCGGTGCTGGTCACCAGCGACGCCTTCGCGCAGGCGCACGGCCTGCAGCCGCTGGCGCGCATCCGCTCGTTCGCCACGGTCGGCGTCGACCCGGCCATCATGGGCATCGGCCCGATCCCCGCCACGCGCAAGGCGCTGGCGCGCGCCGGCCTGACGGTGGCCGACCTCGATGTCGTGGAGATCAACGAGGCCTTCGGCTCGCAGGCGCTCGCGTGCATCCGCGACCTCGGCCTGGACATGGCCACCGTCAACCTCGACGGCGGCGGCATGGCCATCGGGCACCCACTGGGCGCGACGGGTGCGCGCATCACCGGCAAGGCGGCGGCGCTGCTCGTGCGAGAAGGCGGGCGCTACGCGCTGAGCACGCAGTGCATCGGCGGCGGCCAGGGCATCGCCACCATCCTGGAACGCGTGTAGGCCCGGGGCGCCGGACGGTGCTCAGGCCGCTTGCGCGCGCGCCCAGGCCGGGAACTCGCTGGCCGGCATCGGGCGGCCGATGCAGTAGCCCTGCGCCATGTCGCAGCCGAGCTCGGACAGCGCGTCGAAGGTCGGCTCGTCCTCGACGCCTTCGGCCACGACCTTCAGCGCGAGGTCGTGCGCCAGCGAGATCGTCGAGCGCACGATGGTCGCCGCGTCCTTGCTGCTGGTCATCTCGCGCACGAAGGACTGGTCGATCTTGATCGCGTCCACCGGCAGGCGGCGCAGGTACGACAGCGACGAATAGCCCGTGCCGTAGTCGTCGATCGCCAGCGTCACGTCCAGGCGCTTCAGGCCGGCAAGCGTGCGCAGCGCGCCCTCGGGGTCTTCCATCAGCGCGCTCTCCGTCAGCTCGAATTCGATCGAGCCCGGCTCGGCGCCCCAGGTGTCGAGCGCGCCGCCGATGCGATCGAGCAGCCGCGGGTCGCGGAAGTCATGCGGCGACAGGTTGATCGAGATCGGCTGGCCGTGACCGCTGCGGCGCCAACCGTAGCTGTGGCGCAGCGCGGCGTCCAGCATCCAGTAGGTCAGCGGCGTCACCATGCCGGTGCTTTCGGCCAGCGGGATGAACTCGCCCGGCGACAGCAGACCGCGGGTCGGGTGGTGCCAGCGCACCAGCGCCTCGGCGCCGCGCACGCGCCGGCTGCCCACGTCGGCCTTGGGCTGGCAGAACAGCAGCAGTTCGTCGCGCTCGAGCGCGCGCCGCAGGTCCGCCATCAACGCGATGCGCTGCACCGACGTGCTGTCCAGCCCGCCGCGAAACGTCGCGAGGCGGCTGCCGCTGCGGCGCGCGTGCCCGAGCGCCGCGCCGGCGCGGCGCATCAGCACCTCGGCGTCGTCGCCGTGGCCCGGGTGCAGGCTCATGCCGATGTGGGCCCGGGTGTCCAGCAGCAGGCCGGCCACCTCGGCCGGGTCGCCGAGCTCCATCAGCAGCGCCTGTGCGAAGCGGCCGGCCTTCTCGGCGCCGGCGTCGGGCAACACGATGGCGAACTCGTCCTCCGCGACATGCGTCAGCACGCCCTTGGGCTCGACCAGCGGCTGCAGCTTGGCCGCCACCGCGGCCACGAGCTTGCCGGCCTCGCCGTCGCCCAGCGCTTCCTCGATGTCGCGATAGCGCTCCAGCTGCAGGCGCAGCAGCGCCAGCGGCCGGCAGCCCTTGCGCGCGGCCGCGAGCAGCTCGGCGAGCACCGTGCGCAGGTGGGCGCGGTTGGGCAGGCCGGTCACCTCGTCGAAGTGCGTGATGCGCCAGATCGTCTCCTGCGCCGCGGCGGCCCGCTCGCGCGCCCGCAGCACCTGCAGGCCGAACGCCAGGTCGTCGGCCGCCTCCAGCAGCGGGGCCTTCTCCAGGTCCTGGAACGCGTCGGACTCCGGCGCCAGGATCGTCAGCGCGCCGAACACCTCGCCGTCGACCCGCAGCGGCAGCGACATCAGCGAGCCGAAGCCGTGCCGGCGCGCGAAGTCGCGCCAAATCGGGCCCAGCGTGCCGCCGTCGATGTCGGTGACCAGGCAGGGTTCGCCCGTGCGGATCGCAGTGCCGGTGGCGCTGCGTCCCTGCTCGGAGTCGTCCCAGGTCAGCGCCGACAGGTCGTCGAAGTCCTCGTCCGCGCCGACCTTCGTCAAGGTGGTGATGCGCTTGCCCTCATCACGCTCGGCCCGCGCGACGATCGCCGACGCGTAGCCGGCCTCCTCGACGACCACGCGGCAGATCTCCCTCAACAGGCTCGTCTCGTCCTGGGCGCGCAACAGCGCCCGGTTGCTGCCGCTGAGCGTGCGCAGCGCGCGGCCGAGCCGCTGCAGTTCGCCGCGCTGGCCGTTCGATTCGGGGGAAGTGTCCGCCATGGTTCGGTGCCCCTCGCGCGTTCGAAGCGACCCCCCAATCTACTGCGGCGCAAAGCCCCTGCTGCGGTCGCGGGGCGTGCTCGCGCGAAGCGGCGCAGGCAGTGGACTTCGGGGCAACGGACGGGGTCGAAGCGCACCATCGCTGTGCAAGGTGCGTCGCACGCGGTGCCGGCCTCGCACGCCGACCTGGTGGCCAAGCTGATCGAGGAAGCCGCCGCCGACTGAGCGGACTCCCCGGGCGGGACCGCCACAAGGAAAAATCCCGGCACGCGCCGGGATCTTCATTGGGCCTCAGTTGCCGCCCTTCTTGTCCGGGGCCGCCTCCGGGCTGGAGGCCGCCGTGGGCGGATGCCGCGCCTTCGCGGCCTTGTACTTCTGCGCCAGCTTGTGCTTGGCCGGCGCCGAGGCGCCTTCCGGCGCGGAAGCCTGGGCGAACGACAGGCTCGAGACGAACGCCAGGCCGGCCGCGAGGACGATGCACTTGACCATGGAGACTCCTTTTCCTTGTGCGCAATGCGGGCCCCGAGGATAGGCTCATCGGGGCCGGCGCAGAAGTCGCCCTGATGGCGGAGCGGTCATGCGCTTGTCAATGCGCGCCGCCGGCGTCGACCACTGCGCCGCTGCGCGCCGGCCGCGCGAGCCACACGAGGGCGATCAGCGCCACGAACAGGATCGCGGAGCCCAGGAAGATGTCGTCGGCGCAACGCATGACGACGACAATGGGCGCGACGACCATCGGACAGAACCTCGTGGGACAACGGCGGCTTGCGGGTCATCTTGGTCAAGGAGCCGCAGCGGCGTCAATGACAATTTCTTCACTGGCCTCATCGATTTGTCCGATGACCGAGCGCCGCGTCGCGAACTCGGCTGGCCCTTGATGCTGGCGACGTTCCTGGCGATGGTGGCGGCAATGTCCAGGCGCGCCGGCGTCGCCTGCGGCCTGAGGCCGGGCATCGCGCGGGCGTCGTCGATCGACGTCGCCCACGCGGATGCGCACGTGCACGCGGGCGCTACCCGATCACCATCGATCGCACGAGCGACAGCGCCTTCGGCAGGCAGATCGTCCGGAGGTCGAAGCGCTCGACGGCCGTCCGGCGTGCGGCCTCGCGCAACGCGGCCATGTCGTTCGGTCGCGCCAGCGCATCGCCAATCGCGGCCACCCAGGCGTGCGCATCGAAGAAGTCCACGAGCCGCCCGTTGCGGCCGTCCTCCAGCACCTCCTGCACCGGCGTCGTCCGGCTTCCGATGACGACGCAGCCCGCGGCCATGGCCTCGACCATCGACCACGACAGCACGAACGGGTACGTCATGTAGACGTGCGCTGCCGAGACCTGCAGCACCTGCAGGTATTGCGCGAAAGGCAGTCGGCCCGCGAAGTGGACGCGCCCCGCTTCGAGGTCCGGGCCGATCTCCTCCAGCAGCGCCTCGCGCCAGCTTCGTCCGTCGCTGCGCCGGGCGCCATAGCTGACGTCGTCGGCGCCGACGACGACCACATGCGCCGCCGGGTTCGCATCGAGCAGCTTCGGCAGCAGGCGCATGAACACGTGGAAGCCGCGGTACGGTTCCAGGTTGCGCGCCACGTAGGTCACGACGGGGTCGCCAGGCCGGAACCGGTGCCCGTCGATCTCGAAGGTCGCGGCTGGATCCGGCGCGATGGCGTCGGTGTCGACGCCCTCGTGCACGAGCGAGATCTTCGACTGGTACGCGTCGGGGAAGCGTGACTTCTGCCACAGCGTCGGCGCGAGGCCGGCGTCGCAGTCGTTCAGCGCGGACAGGAAGACCGAGTTGCGTACGCGCAGGCGCAGCTCGCGATCGCGCGAGCCCGGGAATTCGGGATCGAATCCGACATCGGCACCGCGAGCCGAATAGAAGAACTCGAAGTAAGTGAGCAGCCGTGCCGCGGGAAAGATGTCCTTGACGAACAGCGCCTCGCCCCAGCCGGGGTGGGCGACCACCAGGTCGGGCGCGCGCCCCATCGCCTGCAGGCGCAGCAGCACGCGCGCGACCACTTGGCCGCGGCGCACCTGCTGGTCGACGTCCGTCAGGTACGGATGAACCCCGCCGGCTCCGGTCGTCGCCGCCGGCGCCGGCACCGAGTAAGGCAGCAGGTTGAGCTGCGGATGAACGCGCCGGGCCCGCTCGGCCGCGCGGGTGTCCACGATCCCCCAGACGTCGTTGGCGGGATCGTCGCAGAGCGCCTTGATCAGGCGCCCGAACTGGCCCGGCAGGTTTTGATGGATGAAGCAGAGGCGCATGGCGGAGGCGATCGACGCGAGGTCGTCATCGGCAGGCAGTTGCGAAAACGGACCGGGGCGCGTCGCCGCGCCCCGGTCATCGGGCCTTCAGGCCGCTCAGGCCGCGTGCGCCACCAGCGTCGGCGGGTTCTGCACGTTGGTCGCCTGCGACGATCCCGTCAAGGAATCGCTGCCCGCGGCCTGCGCATTGAACACCGACATGGCTTGCACCAGGGCATGCGTCGAGCGATCAAGTTCCGCCTGGTTGCCCATGCGCTCGCCGCTGGGTGCCGCTGCCGGCGCCACGCTGCCGCCGCTCGCCAGCACGTCCTGGATCTTGGCCAGATCCCAGTCCGTGCCGTCGGCAAAGCGCAACTCCTGCACCGGGTTCCAGACGTTGGCCGGGCCGCCGCCGTACATGAAGTGCTGCACCGAGATCGAGTCGCCCGTAGCGGCGATCGTGATCACCAGCGAGTCGTCCGACTGCGCGAGGTTCAGGTCGGACGGCGCGACGCCGTCCTTGAACTGGATCACGCTGTCCTTGTCGGAGGCGTAGTTCACGGCCCCCTGGATCTGGTCGTGGCCATCGCCGCGACCGAACAGGTAGGTGTTGTGACCCGTGTCGCCGTCCAGGACGTCGTTGCCCGCGCCGCCGTCGATCGTGTCGTTGCCGCTGCCGCCGGTGATCGAGTCGTCGCCGTCGCCGCCGGACATCGAATCGTTCCCGCCCATCGACAGGATCGTGTCGTTGCCGCCCTGGCCGGTGATCACGTCGTTGCCGACCGTGCCTTGCAGCCAGTCGCGCACGTCGGTGCCCGAATAGAACGCCTGCTCGATCTGCGCAAGATTCCACGTCGTGCCGTCGGCGAACTCGAAGCCCTGGATCGGGTTCACGCCGCGCGTCGGGTCGTTGGCGTAGAAGAACTCGCCGATGGTCAGCGTGTCCGTCGTGCCCGCGATGCCGACCTGCAGCGCCAGGTCGCCGGTGCGATTGTCGTAGACCTGCGTCAGCGTCACGTCGGACGGTGCCACGCCGGCCTTGAACTGCAGGACGCCGCTTGCCGCGTTGCCGGTGTTGCGCACCACGTAGTCCTGGCCGTCGCCGCGACCGAACTGGTAGACGTTGTTGCCGCCGCTGCCGTCGAGCATGTCGTCGCCGGCACCGCCGTCGAGCGTGTCGTTGCCGCTGCCACCGGTGATGGTGTCGTTGCCATCGCCGCCGGACATCGAGTCGTTGCCGCCCGTGCCCATGATGGAGTCGTCGCCGCCGCGGCCGGAGATGACGTCGTCGCCGACCGTGCCTTGCAGCCAGTCGCGCACGTCGGTGCCCGAATAGAACGCCTGCTCGATCTGCGCCAGGTTCCACGTCGTCCCGTCGGCGAACTGGAACACCTTGACGGGGTTCTCGTTGCGCGCCGGGTTGGCACCGAAGAAGAAGCCGCCGATGTTGATCGAGTCGGTCGTTCCAATGATGCTGACCTGAAGCACGACATCGCTCGCGCGGTCGTCCCACACCTGCGTCAGGCGCAGGTCGGCCGGCGTCACGCCGTCCTTGAACTGCAGCACCCCGGTACTGGCGTCCCACGGGTGGTGCGTCCTGATGAAGTCCTGGCCGCTGCCCACGCCGAAGACGTAGGTGTTGCTGCCGACGATGTCGCCATAGACGTCGTTGCCGGCGCCGCCGTCGAGCGTGTCGTCGCCGTTGCCGCCGTCGAGCGAGTCGTCGCCGTCGCCACCCAGCAGCAGGTCGTTGCCGTCGCCGCCGTTGAGCGTGTCGTTGCCGCCCATGCCCGACAGCGTGTCGTTGCCGGTCGAGCCGGAAATCGAGTCCGCCGCGGACGTGCCGGTATAGAGCACCTGCTCGATCTGCGCCAGGTTCCACGTCGTCCCGTCGGCGAACTGGAACACCTTGACCGGGTTCTCGTTGCGCGCCGGGTTGGCACCGAAGAAGAAGCCGCCGATGTTGATCGAGTCGGTCGTTCCAATGATGCTGACCTGCAGCACGACATCGCTCGCGCGGTCGTCCCACACCTGCGTCAGGCGCAGGTCGGCCGGCGTCACGCCGTCCTTGAACTGCAGCACCCCGGTACTGGCGTCCCACGGGTGGTGCGTCCTGATGAAGTCCTGGCCGCTGCCCACGCCGAAGACGTAGGTGTTGCTGCCGACGATGTCGCCATAGACGTCGTTGCCGGCGCCGCCGTCGAGCGTGTCGTCGCCGTTGCCGCCGTCGAGCGAGTCGTCGCCGTCGCCACCCAGCAGCAGGTCGTTGCCGTCGCCGCCGTTGAGCGTGTCGTTGCCGCCCATGCCCGACAGCGTGTCGTTGCCGATCAGTCCCGTCATGGAATCGGCAGCATCGGTTCCCGTGAACAGAACCTGGTTGATCTGAGCAAGGCTCCAGGTCGTGCCATCGGCAAACTGGAACTCCTTGACCGGGTTCTCGTTGCGCGTCGGATTCCAGCCGAAGAAATAGCCTCCGATATTGATCGTGTCGGTCGTGCCGGCGATGCCGACCTGCAGGACGATGCTGCTCGCCCGGTCGTCCCAGACCTGGATGAGGCGCAGGTCGGACGGCGACACGCCGGCCTTGAACTGCAAGACGCCCGCGCCGGAATTCCAGGTCCAGGCCGTCCCGATGTAGTCGTGACCGCCTCCCGCGCCGAACACGAAGACGTTGTTGCCGTTGCCGCCGACGAGCGTGTCGTCGCCGGCGCCGCCGTCCAGCGTATCGTCGCCCTCGCCGCCATCCAGCGAGTCGTTTCCATCGCCGCCGGACATGCTGTCGTTGCCGGCATTGCCGATCAACGTGTCGTTGCCCGTGCTGCCGCTCATGTTGTCGTCGAGAACGGTGCCGGGCAGGTAGTCATTGCCGGCAGTACCCGTGTACAACGCGCCCAGGATCTGGGACAGGCCCCAGGTGGTGCCATCGGCGAACTGGAAGGACTTGACCGAGTTCTCGTTCCGGGTCGGATTGTTGCCGAAGAAGAAGCCGCCGACATTGATGCTGTCGGTCGTGCCCTTGATGCCGACCTGAAGGACGACGTCGCCTGCGCGGTCGTCCCACACCTGGGTCAGCACGAGGTCCGACGGAGACACGCCCGCCTTGAACTGCAGCACGCCGGTGCTCGCTTCCCAGCCGCTGAGGGTCACGATGAAGTCCTGGCCGCTGCCGCGCCCGAAGACGTACGTGTTGTTGCCGTATCCGCCGTCCAGCGTGTCGTTGCCGGTGCCGCCATCGAGCGTGTCGTTGCCGTCGCCGCCGATGAGCTTGTCGTTGCCCGCACCGCCGGACAGCATGTCGTTGCCGCTGCCGCCGTCGAGGGTGTTGGCCAGCGCATCGCCGACCAGCACGTTGTCGCCGCTGTTGCCCGTGCCGTTGACGGCCTGGCCCGCGAGCGTCAGGTTCTCCAGGTTCGCGCCCAGGGCGTAGTCCATCGAGCTGACGACCGTGTCGGTGCCGGCATTGGCGCCCTCGACGATGACGTCGCTCGCGTTGTCGACGACGTAGGTGTCGTTGCCGGCGCCGCCGATCAGCGTGTCGACGCCCGCGCCGCCATCCAGGACGTTGTCGCCGGCATTGCCTTGCAGGACGTTGTTCAGCGCATTGCCGGTGGCCGACAGGTTGCCCGTTCCCGTCAACGTGATGTTCTCCACGTTGGCGTCCAGCGCATAGGAAACGGACGCCACGACCGTGTCTGTGCCTTCGCCCGCGGCCTCCACGATGGCATCGTCGCGGCTGTCGACCAGGTAGGTGTCGTCGCCCGTTCCGCCTTCGAGCAGATTGGCGCCGGCGCCACCCGACAGGACGTCGTTGCCCGCCCCGCCGATCAGCGTGTCGTTGCCATCGCCGCCGTACAGCGAGTCGTTGCCGTCCTGGCCGTCCAGCACGTTGCTCGCACTGTTGCCCGTGAGAACGTTGGCCAACTCGTTGCCGGTGGCGCTGGTGTGCGCCATGCCCGTCAGCGTGAGATTCTCGAGATTGCTGCCCAGCGTGAAGCTCACGTTGGACTTCACGAGGTCGACGCCCTCGCCAGCCTGCTCGGTGACCTGCGTGCCGGCGTTGGCGACGATGTACGTGTCATCGCCCGTTCCACCGGCCAGCGTGGCCGCGCCGCCGCTGTCCGCGAGCGTGTCGTTGCCGGCGCCGCCGGACAGCGTGTCCGCCCCGCCGTTGCCGATCAGGACGTTGTCCAGGTCGTTGCCGATGCCGTGCAGCGCGCCGGCGCCCTTGAGCGTCAGGTTCTCGATGTTCGCGCCCAGCGTCCAGTCGACCGAGGACTTGACGAGGTCGACGCCCTCGCCAGCGTTCTCGACGACCTGGTCCGCAGCATTCGAGACGTCGTAGGTGTCGTTTCCGGTGCCGCCGTACATCTCCGCGACGCCGCCGCCGTCCATCAGCAGGTCGTTGCCGACGTCGCCGATCAGCGCGTTGTGGCCGGCGCCGCCGACGAGCGTGTCGTCACCGGCTCCGCCCTCGAGCACGCTGTTGCCGGCGCCCGCGAAGAACTCGTCGTTGCCTGCGCCGCCATAGAGCTGGCTGTTGCCGGAGCCGCCGACGACGACGTTGTTGCCGTCGCCCGTGATCACCAGCTTCGGCCCGGCGCCCAGGAAGATGACGTTGTCGCCATCGCCGACGGTGACCATGTCGTGGCCATCGCCGGTCTTGACCGTGTTGTTGCCGTTGCCCAGGACGATGATGTCGTTGCCCGAATTGGTGACGACGGTGTTGTTGCCGTTGCCTGCGCGGATCATGTTGTCGCCGGCCGTGCCGACGATGGCACTGTCGCCGTCGCCGATCGTGACGGGCATGACCGGCGTCTGGCCCGGCGCGGGCGCTGCCTTGACGACCTGGTTTCCGAGCGCGTCGGTCGTCAGCACGTTCGAGGAGATCGGCAGGGTCGCATCGGCGGTCTGGCCGACGCTGCCGTCGGTTCGCGTGAAGCTGCCGTGGCCGTTGACGACCACGCCGTTCTCGACGCTGAACTGGTTGTCGCTGGCCAGGCTGATCGACGCGATGCCCATCGCGTCGAGGCTGAGGAACTCCCCGGCCTGCGACACGCCGTCGCCGTTCGCATCGACCCACAACCCCAGGTCGGCCCAACGCGCGTCATTCTTGTCGATGACGCCGTCGTGGTTGGAGTCGAAGCCGGACAAGCCCTGCAGGTCGGTGTACGCGGAACCGGAGTACTGGGTGAACGAGATCTGCGAGCTGTCGTGGATGATCCCGTCGTGGAAGACGTCCACGGCCAGCACGCCGTTGCCGCCTCCGAACCAGCCCATCTGGTGGCGCTGCCCGTCCAGCTCGCTCGTGACGTACGCCGCCGAGTCGGCCAGCGACTGGAAGTGGAAACCCGTCCCGTTGAGATCGAAGATGATCGGGCGCTCGTTGTCGATGACCGGCTGGGGCAGCGTCACGGTGACCGTGATCTGGTCGTTCTTGGTCGGGTCGCTCTTGTCGCGCACACCGATCACGAAGGCGTCGTTGCCGCCGATCGCCTCGGGATTGCTGAACGTCCAGGTGCCGTCCTGCGCGATGTCCACGCTGCCGTGGCGCGGATTGGTCACCACGTACCACTCGAGGGACGCGTTGGGATTCGCGTCGGTCACGCCGATCTTGCCCTGGTACGGGTTGTCCTCGTAGAACAGCGGGGTCTCGCTGTCCACGTAGAACACCAGCGAAGGATCGCTGTTGGGCTCCGTCACCTGCATGCCCGGCGCATAGTTCTCGTGGAACGTGACGTCGTCGTAGGCGTGGCTCGCGTCAGGGAGATAGCCGTAGACGGCACGCTGCACGGTCGTCGAGCCCGTGATCTGCGGGGCCGCATCGCTGGCCAGGACGTCCACGACCACGTGGGCGCCGCCCGTGCCGTAGGCGCCGGCGTCCACGGTGTAGTCGAAGCCCGCGTCGTTGCCGATGTAGTCCGCGTCCGGCGTGAACGTGACGACCTGGGTCGCGCTGTCGAACGAAACCGTGCCGTGCTTCGCGTTGCCGACACCGGTGACGTTCAACAGCGCATTGGGCGCGTTGGCCACATGATCGTTGTCCAGCAGTCCGCCGATGTTGCCGCTGCCGTGCGCGAAGATGGCCGCCGGCATCCCGCTCTTGGCATGGATCAGGTCGTTGCCCGGCGCAACGGACGACAGGTCGGCCACCTGGTTGACCAGGATGGATTGCTGGCCGTCCGTCGTGGAGATCTCGATGCCGCCAGCGACCGCGGTGTAGGCGGTACCCGTCGTACTGGCGTCGAACGTGTCCGTCTTCATGTGCTCTTGCGAGCCATTGCGCACGAACTTGTCCGCGGTGAAGTCCAGTTCGGTGATGCCGAGCGACGCGAGCGTGACCGCCTCGCCCGCCTCGACGATGCCGTCCTGGTTCGTGTCGCGCCAGACGCGCAACTGGTCGAACACCGGATCGAGCGAATTGATGATGTTGTCGCCGTTCGCATCGACGACGGCCAGGCTGGCCAAGCCGCGGCTCTGTTCGGCGACCAGCGAATTGCTGAACATCTCCTCGCCGTCGTCGATCGTGCCGTTCAGGTTCTTGTCGAGGACGAGGTAGCCGTCCGTGGCATTGAGCCATTCCGTGCGATTGACGTAGTGCGTCGGCGTCACGCCGATCAGCTGGTCATCGAGATTGGCTGTGCCGTTGACGTCGAACTGCACCGTGCTCTGGGCCAGCGCCGTGGTGGAGAGATTGCCGCCGAGATCCAGGACGATCGGATTGAAGTGCTCGGTCGTCGCGCCCGCGGGCAGCGGCGCGGCGAGTCGCCCTTCGTTGGTCGCACGGGCGAGCTCGCCGAGACCGGCGTTCGTGCCCTTCTGCATCTGGGCGGTCTGAACCTCCCACATGGCCGCGATCGCGCCGCTCTTGAACGCGTTGACGGCGTAGAACTGGCCGAAGGTCTCGAAGTACGTCGCGTCCGAAGCCGAAGCGTTCGAAGACATGCCCGTGTCGGCGTCGAAGGTCAACGTCGGATAGGGATCGACACCGTTCGCCGCCGCTTCGTTGACATGGAAGCCCATGGCACCACCGAGGTAGCCGTAGCTCATCGACGGGAGGCGATTGGCGATCAGGCCCAGCTGCACGCTCGAGCCGGCCTGGTTGTACGCCGACACGATGGAATTCAGGCCACCGATGGCGCTTTGCAGCGCGGCCGCCGCATACTGGCCCCCGCCATCGTGATCGACGAGCGTCGTGGTCGTGATGCCGCCGACCGTCGACGTCCAGCTGACCGTCGCGCTGCCGTACGGGTTCGGGTCGTGGGCGAACATGTTCGTCAGCACGAAGCCGATGAACGCACCGACCGCGGCGCCGATCGGCCCGCCCACCGAACCGTATTCCGCCCCGATGACCGCGCCGGCGTAGATCGACACGGCGTCGATGGCGGCCTGCTTGTAGTTGCCGTGCAAGGCTTCATTGATGGCGGCCAGGTACGGCACGACGGGCAGCACGTCGCCGATGACTTCGCCGGCGGCTGCGCCGCCGATCTCCTCGGCGCCGGCTTGCGCCGCCTTCTCCAGGCTCTCATGCAGAACGGCCTGCGCGTAGAGCTCGCCGGCGGAGTCCAGGAGACTCACGCCCGCCACCAACCGGTCGGTCGTGTCGCCGTTCTTGAGCGCGGAGTCGAACGCGCCGATGCTCGCGGCGAGGCCGAGCGCCGCACCGGCGTCGCCCACGAAGATGCCCGCCGTGGAATTGGGATCCGTCGGCGCAACGAGGTTGACCAGCGTCAGGCCGTTCTGGAGCGCGGGGATGGGCTTGTTGTTCTGGACGGCGTTGACGAAGCCGTAGAGGGCCGTGATCGCGCTCGCGCTGTTTGCAAGCGTCACCGCGTCCGAGTAAGACACGACGATCTTGTTGCCGTCGGGATCGTAGTAGGTGACCTTGGGAACGCCGCCGTCCGGGTGATCCGGCGTCGCGGCGGGAATGTCGATGACCGTGCGGGCGTTGGTCACCGGGTCGATCTGCAAGGCGCCGGTCGACAGGACGATCGTGCCGGTCTCGTCGGTTGTGACGGTCTTGAAGTTGTAGGGGTCGGGAACGCCGTTGTTGTCAGCCGGAGTCTGAGTCACGACGCTCGTGACAACGCCATTGGTGTCTCGCGTCGTGACCTTGCAGAAGTTCGGATTGAACTCGTCCATGTAGTCCGTCGTCACGGACGAACCGTCTTTCTGCTTGTACGTCTCCGACAGAAGCTCGTTGCTCGGATCCTTGACCAGGATGCGCGTCAGGCCTGCGGAATTCGTCGACGTGATCGTGGTCTGTTGGAGTTCACCGTCCTCGTACTCGATATGCGTGGCGATGCCGTCCTTGGTGACACTGTCGATCGTGATCGGCGTCACGCCATCGGCGCCGAAGAGGGAGGTCGTGACCGTGCCGTCCGCAGACTTCGCGGTCGTCACGAGTTCCGTCGGATGTCCGTCGGAATCGTAGTACTGCTCGCGGACGACACCGTTGGCGTCCGTCCCCTTTTCATAGAGCACGGCTCCTGCGCCGTCCGTCTCGCGGACCGTCACGGCATGGGTGACCGGATCGGTCGTGGTCGTCAGGACGTCCGTCGGGATGCCCACCGGATCCTTGGTCGTGACGACCGTGGCATTGCCGACGGTCTGAGTCGTGACGCTCGAGAGCAGGTGGCCATCCGGGTCGTAGTTCTCGGTGTCGATGCCATTCGGCCCGACCGTTGTCGTCGAGCTCGAGACCAGGTTGTTGTGGAGGTCGACGACGTCCGACACCACGGTGTCTCCCACCCGATGCTGGACGACGGTATTGCCCAGGTTGGAAGGCGGCAAGGCATCGGAGTACTGGAGAGTCCAAACCGAATCGCCCACGCCGCGGAAATAGTGGTCCGCGTGATCGCCCTGGTAGACGTCCCTCCATGCGCCGTCATCCGGCGCCGCGGTAGTCACTTGCCAGCCATCGCCTGGCTGCATCGCAAGAACCTGGTCGGGGCCGATCTGAACTGTCGAGCCGTCGTGCAGTTGCACGGTTCCGCTGCGGTCCTGACCACTCACGTAGATGTTGGCGTAGCTGCCGTCCTGCTGCTTGTAGAAAAGCGGGCTGGTCGAGTTGGCCGCCGCGACTCCCGGCGGAAGAACGCGAACGAAACTGCCGTCGCCATACCGAAGGATCAAGCCGCCTGAGCCGTCGTTGGCGGTGTAGGTCGCGCCACGGAACCCGATGTCGCCTCCCAGGCCGTTGTCTCCGGTATAGGAGGTCACCGCCTGCGAAAGCGTATACCCGGTGATCGGCTGGCCCTTGTCGTCCTTCAAGTCATCGAGCGTGCCGGGAAACGGAAGATTGACGTCCTGTGATGGCGTCGAGCCGATCAATTTCCCGGCGAGATAACCACCGACGATCAGTTCGCCAAACACGAGCGGGTTGACGAACGGCAGCGCACGAATGAGCACCTCGCCGAAACCACCGAGCAGATCGGCGAGGCCCGCGCTCATGCCGCGCTGCTGGAGAACAGTCGAAATCGTGCTGGCCGTCTCACCGGGGATCGACAGTTCGACCGCCACGAGGCCGGCAACACTGAGCGAGACGAGGTTGCTGTCGATGCCGATCAAGCCATCGATCGACGCCAGCATGGCCGTCGTCGAAGGCGTCAGGTTGCGCGGGATGGCGGCGTCGGCGGCGGGCACCAGCTTCGTGAAGTCCCCGCCGTTCTGCTGATACGCCGCTGCGATTCCGAAATCGTTCCGGTGCAGGTAGCCGATGGCGCTGGTGTCCGGATCGGTGTCGTAGAACTGCCAAAGATAGTAGTTCCCGATCGCGCCGTCCCCCGTCTTGGTCACCAAATCGCTCAGACCAGACGCGGTATTCATGCCGACGATGTTGTAGAAGTGATCGTCCAGCGCCGTCGTGCTGGCGGGATCGATCGACATCTCCTTCAAGCCTTGCGTGTCTCCCGGACCGTTGAAGGCCGCGACATACACCTGCGAGGTATCCAGAATGGGTGCCAGATCCGAATTCCCCGACGTGTTCGGCAGGGACAGCCCTGCGCCGACGAGCCTGGCCACCACGCCGCCCAGGCTTTGTCCCCCGATGGTGACGGTCACGTCGCCGTTTTCCGGGCCGCCCGCGTACTGATTGATCAGGTTCCGGAAGCTCGGGTTGCCGAGGAGTTCTTCCGCCTGGGACGCACCCACGTGAGCAACGTCGGCTTTCGTGTCAGGCAGATCGGCAGGAATGCCGTTCGAGCCACCACAGCCGATCAGAAGATTCTTCGTCAGCGGGTCGTACGCCACGAAGGTATCGTTGCCGATGCCGTCAGACTTGAAGATGCCCAGGACGGTGTATCCGGACAGCGGGATGTCGAGCCCGATCGCCCCGGGCATTCCCACCGTGGACGAGTCGTCCACGTAGACCAGCGGCTGCCCCACCTGCAGGCTCGTGCCATTGTTCAACGAATACGCCGTATTGGCCGCAGCCAGGCCATTGAGAATCCTCTGGGCAGCCTGTGCGTCGATTGCGGGGGGAACGTAGGACGAATTGTCGGAGTGAGACATGGCTTCCTATTGCGAACAAACGTGGAACGAAACGAACTGGTACTTGGCTGCCGCGGTACGGGCAGCATCCTTGCTTTGGTCAGCCGAGATCTGGCGATAGATCAGATCGCATCCGTCACGGGACACTTCGACGTCACCGTTCACGCGGTGATCATCGATGCGCCGCAATTTCCCGGACGCCTCGAGATACAAGCCCTGCAGCGACTCGGAGCCGCGCTGCGGCCACAACGCCCACAGCTTGCCGGCACGCGAGAGATAGAGGCTGGCGACGACCCGACCACTTTCCGTCGCCTGCTTCACGAACACAGGGGGCACGACGTTCTCGAACGCACCGGCAGGGGTGAACGTTCCTCCGGCCGAAACACGCTCGAACTCGCCGTAGACACCGCGAGCCAGGTACGAATGGGCCCAGGGCAGGTACGAGAAATAGGCGCCGTGCGGGACCGCTTGCCAGGGCACCTCGATCGTGCGAACAGCGCGTCCGTCCGGCCCTTGAATCGTCACCGGCACGGCGTTCGACCCCATGTACTTCTGCGAGTGATCGATGACGAGCGCACCGTCACCGGGTTCCAACGCGTATTCAACTCGGTTCCCCTGCACGACGGGCTGTTTGCACCCCACGCGGGAGACGCCGAGGTCTCCACGACCTTCGACCTTCTCCAGCGTTTCGCCATAGGCCCCTGCGCGAACGTCGTGGACAGCGCCGAGCCCCTGGTCGATGACCATGCGTTGATCCGAGAAGCAGACCAATCGGCCTCGATAAGGCGTGTCCTTGACTTCGCCGGTCGAGGTGTTCAACAGAACGACTCGATTCAACTGCCCGACGGCGCGGCGATCTGGCGGAACTTCAAGCGACAGGATCACCTGTCGATCGTCGAACCAAGCCATCGGCTGGCCGCTTCTCATTCCCGTGAATGCCTTCGCGGAGTACCGGCCTACGGCGTCTGCAAAGCCCGAATCAGGCGAGACGTCCGGTTGCCGATCGGCCGCGCCGGCACCCGAGGCAAATGCCCATGCGCACGCCAATCCCACGGCGATTCGGCGCGCGCCGCTCCAAGAACAAGGGGTCATGTCACCGCTCCCGCACCGATTCGTTGAGATGCTGCTTCAACGGGCTGATCAGATAGTCGATCACTCGCCGATTCCCGGTCTTGATTTCGGCCGTGACGTTCATCCCCGGCGAAAGATGGATCATTCGCCCGTCCACGTCGATCTCGCCCTTGGCCAGGGTCAGGCGCGCGGGAAAGTAGGCCGGGGTCTGTCCCGCCTCGTTCTTGGGCCGCTTGTCGTCGATCACCGCGTCGGCCGACAGCGTGGTGACCGTCGCGTCGATCGTTCCGTAGCGCGTGAACGGGAAGGTCTCGAGCTTGATGGCGGCGTGCTGGCCTTCGCGCACGAAACCGACGTCCTTGTTCTCCAGTTCCACGTCCGCCGTCACCTGCGCATGGTCAGGGATGACGACCAGCAGTACCTGGGCAGGCGTGACCACTCCACCGGTGGTGTGCACGGCAAGCTGCTGCACGGTGCCGGTCACCGGTGACTTCAAGGCGGCGAACAGCACGTGCTGCGAGCTCTTGCGCTGCTCCTGCGTCGACTCCGCCCCCTTGAGGGCCGCCTGGGTCTCGCGCTCGCGCAGCGTCCGCGCCGTCTCGGATCGATACGAAGCGAGTTCCGATTCGGCTTCGCGCAACGCGGCCTCCGTCTCGGTGCGGCGCGCCTGGGCCGTGGCGAGATCCTTTTCCATCTCGACGCGCTCGCGCGCGCGATCCTGCGTGTCGTGCGCGGCCGCGTAGCCCTGTTCGCTCAGTGCCTTGAAGTCCGATTCACGCTGCCGCAGCATGGGCAAGGTCGCTTGCAGCTTGCCGATCTGCTCGTCGACGGTCGCGATCTCCGCCTTGCGATGGGCCGCCTCGGCCTCCAGCTTCGCGATCTTGGCCGTGATGTCCGACCACTCCGTCGCCAGCTGCTGGCGCGCGTCCTGTTCCTCGGCCTTCGTCCAGCCGCTGTCGGCGGGCGCGGCGCCCAGCTGGGGCGAGCGAGCTCCCTGCAGCGCGGCAAGCAGTGCGCGCGTGCGCATCGTCTCCGACAGCGCCGCGATTCGGTCGCTGCCCGCGCGCTGGCTGTCGGCATGAGCGTCCGTGGCGTCCAGGTCGATCAGCGCCTGGCCGGCTTCCACGTGGTCGCCGTCCTTGACGTGGATCGCCTTGACGACGCTGGTCTCCAGCGGCTGCACGTTCTTGCTTCCATCGCTGACGACGATGCGCCCCGGCGCCGTCGCCACGATGTCGATCCGCCCGAAGCACGCCCAGGCGAACGCGATGGTGAACAGGGCGCAGATCGCCAACGCGAAGCGCCGCGGCGCCGGGTGCACGGGCGTCAGCTGCAGGCTCAGCGCCGCGGGCAGGAACGCGGCCTCCTCGCGCTCGAGGCGCGGGCCGGCGAGCTCGTCGCGCATCGCCCAGACGGCGCGGAAGATGCGGCCGTAGCGCTGCAAAAGTTCCGTGATCGGATGCGGCTGCGCGGCGGCGGGCCCGGGGGCCACGGCGCGGGCGTCGTCGCGCGGGCTCATGCCGCACCTCCGCCGCTCTGGATGTTCCACAGGTGCGTGTAGACGCCCTGCGGGTTGGCCAGCAACTGCTCGTGGCTGCCGACCTCGATGACCTGGCCGCGTTCCATCACCACGATGCGGTGGGCCTCGCGCACGGCCGAGAGGCGGTGCGCGATGATGAGCACGGTGCGGCCCTTGCAGATGGCGCGCATGTTCTTCTGGATGATGGCCTCGCTCTCGTAGTCGAGCGCGCTGGTGGCCTCGTCGAAGATCAGGATGCGCGGGTTGGCGAACAGCGCCCGCGCGATCGCGATGCGCTGGCGCTGGCCGCCCGACAGGCTCGCGCCCTGCTCGCCGACGACGGTGTCGTAGCCCTCGGGCATCTCGCTGATGAACTCGTGCGCGCCGGCGAGCCGCGCTGCCTCGATCACGCGCTCGATCGGCGCGGCGGGGTCGATGACGGCGATGTTCTCGCGCACGCTGCGGTTGAACAGGAAGTTCTCCTGCAGCACGACGCCCAGCTGGCGGCGCAGCTGCGCGGCGTCGACGAGCGCGATGTCGACGCCGTCGACGATCACGCGCCCGCGCTCGGGCACGTACAGCCGCTGCACGAGCTTGGTCAACGTGCTCTTGCCCGACCCGGATCGGCCGACGATGCCGATCACCTCGCCCGCGGCCACCGACAGCTTCACGTCGCTCAGCACCGGGCCCGCCTCGGGCCGATAGCGGAACGTGACGTCGTCGAACGTGATGGCGCCCGCCAGCGGCGGCAGCTGCGCCGCCGTCGTCATCGGCACCTCGGTGCGCGTGTTGAGCACGTCGCCCAGGCGCGCCATCGAGATGCCCGTCTGCTGGAACTCCGTCCACACCTGCGCCATCCGAAGCACCGGCTGCGCGACGCGCTGGGCGAACATGTTGAACGCGACGAACATGCCCAGCGTGAGCTGCCCGTCCATGACCAGGTGCGCGCCGTACCAGAGCGTGGCTGCGTTGACCAGCTTGCCGATCAGGCCCACCGTCTCGTTGGCGACGTTGGACAGCGCCTGCGTGCGAAAGCCCGCCGACACGTAGGCGGCCAGCTGCGCGTCCCAGCGGCGGCCGAAGGCCGGTTCGAGCGCCGTGGCCTTCACGGTCTGGATGCCCGTGACCGTTTCCACCAGCAGCGCCTGGTTTTCGGCGTTGCGCGCGAACTTCTCGTTCAGGCGCGCGCGCAGGATCGGGACGACGGACAGGCTCAGCAGCACGTACAGCGGCAGGCTCACCAGCACGATCAGCGTGAGCTTGACGCTGTAGAACATCATGGTGGCGATGAAGATCACCGAGAACAGGATGTCCAGGATCAGCGTCAGCGCGTTGCCGGTGAGAAAGCTGCGGATGCCTTCGAGCTCGCGCACGCGGGCGATCGAGTCGCCGACGCGGCGCGCCTGGAAATAGGCCAGTGGCAGTTGCACCAGATGCCGGAACAGGCGCGCCCCGAGCTCGACGTCGATACGACTGGTGGTATGGCTGAACACGTACGAGCGCAGCGCCGACAGCACGCTCTCGAAGATGTTGATGACCACCAGGCCGATGACCAGCACGTCCAGCGTCGACAGGCCCTTGTGCACCAGCACCTTGTCCATCACGACCTGGAAGAACAGCGGCGAGACGAGCCCGAACAGCTGCAGGAACAGCGAGATCAGCAGCACCTCGCCGATCAACTTGCGGTGCCGCACGATGCTGGGGATGAACCAGCTGAAGTCGAACTTCGCGAGCGCGCCGGCGAGCGAGGCGCGGCTCGCGAACAGCAGCAGCTCGCCGCTCCAGTCGGCAGCGAAGGCCTCGAGCGTCTCCATCGCGGGGCGTTGGCCGGGCAGCTGCGTGAGCACCCGCTTGCCGTCGGACTGCGCAAGGATACGCATCTCGCCGCTTCGCATCAACGCAATCGCCGGCAGCGGCGTCAGCGCCAGGCGTTCGACGCTTCGCCGTGCGCGCGTGGCCTTCAGGCCCAGCTGCTTGGCGCACAGCAGCACGTCGGCGACCGTTACAGGCTCGCTGCCGCCCTTGCCGAGGAAGTGCAGCAGCGCCGCGGGATCCGCGGGGATGTTGTGCAGACGCGCCACCACGCACAGGGCCAGCAGGGCCGCCGGCAGCGGCGTCGCGCCGGCCTGCATACCCGTACCGTGTACTGGTATTCCTTGACTCGCGTGCGGTGCTTCGCTATGCGGCTCGCGCGCATGCGCGGCCGGATCCGCGCCCAACGCGCGAACGGCTTCGTGATCCAAGGCACTCCCTTAACTGGACGATTGATTCGTCGTTCTTTTCAGGGCCGGATTCTGTCATGGCCGACCGCGTTTTTTGTCGACACCGACACACGACGTTCCGTCGAAAGTGTGATCTGTGAAACGACTTTCCGGTGACGCCCACAGATGCACTACAAAAAATGAAAGCGGCTCGGCGACGCGCGAAACATCACACTTGATCGGCGCGTGCGCGCGGTGTTGGAACCTATACTTCCACCCCTGAAAACAGACCAAGCGCGTCACGGCGCGAGCGCCCCGGCAGCTCGCGGGCCGAAGGAAATGCGCATACAGGGAACCTCAAGTGAAACGAAGGAACGGACGGCTGCCGTGGCTGGCATCGGCGGTCGTCGCGAACATCTGCAACTGCGCCTTGGCGGCGCCGCCGGATCTCCTCGACGTCTATCGCGCGGCGCAGTCCGGTGACCCGACGCTGCGCGCCGCGCAGGCCGCGCTCGACGTCGCCCGCGAGAAGCTGCCGCAGGCGCGTGCCGGGCTGATGCCCGTGGTGGCCTTGAACGGCAACATCAATTCGACGTCGGCGTCCACGCAGTTCAACCAGGCGCCGGCGCTGCAGCGCGATGCGAGCATCCGCTCCTGGACGCTACAGCTGACGCAGCCGCTGTTTCGCGCGCCCAACTTCATCGCCAACCACCAGGCGGAGTTCCTGGTCGAGAGCGCGGAGTCCGGGTTCGAGCAGGCGCGCCAGGACCTCATCGTGCGCGTCGCGCAGGCGTACTTCGCGATCAACGTCGCGCAGGACGCCATCGCCGCCGCCGAGGCGCAGGTCGCCGCGCTGGAGCGGCAGCTCGAGCAGGTCACGCAGGGCGTCAAGTTCGGCACCAAGGCCACGACGGACGTCGACGACACCAGCACGCGGCTCGCGAGCGCTCGTGCACAGCGCGTGGCGGCGCTGGGCGATCTCGAGAACGCGCGCTCCGACCTGCAGAAGATCACGGGCGAGCTCTACGGCTCGCTCGCGCCGCTGCAGGCGACGTCGCTGCCGGCGCCCGCGCCGATGGATGTGCACGCGTGGATCGACCAGTCGCGCGACAACCATCCCGCCGTTCGCGCGGATGTCGCGGCGCTGGAGGCCGCGCGCCTGGAGGTGGATCGCACGCAGGCCGAGCACCTGCCCACCTTCGACCTGGTCGTGAGCTCCGGCCACAACTTCCAGAGCCACAGCCTCACGACGCCCGACGACTACAGCACCCACGGCGCGCAGCGCCAGGTCGGCGTGCAGATCTCGGTGCCGCTGTTCGCGGGCGGTGCGGTCGTCTCGAAGGTGGCCGAGGCGCGCGGCGGCCGCGACAAGGCCGAGGCCGACCTGGAGACGGCGCGCCGCAGCGCCGCCTCCGACGCGCAGCGCGCGTTCGCGGGCATGCTCAACGGGCTGGCGCAGGTCGACGCGCTGGTCGTCGCCACGCGATCCGGCGAGAACGCGGTCAAGGGCAACGAGGCGGGCTTTCGCGTCGGCGTGCGCACCAATGTCGATGTCCTGAACGCGGAGCAGCAGTTGTTCGCGGCGCGCCGCGACCTGTCCAAGGCACGCTACGATGTCCTGCTGCAGGGCGTGAAGCTCAAGGCCGCCGCGGGCCTCCTGGGCGAGCCGGACGTTCAGGCGCTGAACGCGCTGTTCCATTGACGCGATGAGCCCCGCCCTGCCCTGCCTTCCGACTCCTCCGACGACCGACGACGGCGATGCGCGCGCCTGACCGCCTGTACCTGCTCGATCTGCTGCGCGGCCTCGCAGCGCTGGCGGTCATCGTCTTCCACTGGCAGTTCTGGGGCAGCGACTCCCATCGCATCGCGCCGCTGGGCGGCTTTCCGTTCCCGCGCGCGATCGGCGAGGCGGCCCTGGCCTTCCTCTACCAATGCGGCGCCTCGGCGGTGGGCCTGTTCTTCACGCTGTCGGGCTTCGTGTTCTTCTGGCTGTTCCGCGACGCCGTCCGCGACAGGCGCACGAGCGGCTGGAACTTCTTCGTCGACCGGTTCTCGCGGCTCTATCCGCTGCACCTGGCAACGCTGATCCTCGTCGCGATCGGCCAGTACGCCTATGCGTCGATGAACGGCGGGCTCGGCTGGGTCAGCCACGTCAACGACGCCCTCGGCTTCCTGCGCAACCTGCTCGTCGTCCCGCTGTGGACGCCCACGCGCCTGGTCGCCTTCAACCTGCCGGTGTGGTCGCTGTCGGTCGAGGCACTGGTGTACGTCGTGTTCTTCTTCGTCGCGCGCAGCGGCCGCCTCGGCGTGCTCGGAACGATCGCGATGGTGGCGCTGGGCGTGCTGGCCAACGCGTATTCGACCGACATCGGCTACGGCGTGACGTCGTTCTTCATGGGCGGCCTCGCGTACGTCGCGTACGAGCGCGTCACCCACGCGCGCGTCGAACGACCGCTCGCGATCGTGGTCATCGCGTCCTGGATCGGCGCGCTGGCGTTCGGCGCGGGCCTGGTCAACCTGTCGACGACGCCGGTGTGGTGGCTCGAGGGCCGCTACGCGACCTACGTGCTGTTCCCCGCCACCGTGCTGACCCTGGCGATCCTCGAGACGCGCCGCGGACCGATGGCCGCGCGCTTGCGCTGGGTGGGCGATGCGACGTACTCGATGTACCTGCTCGGCTTTCCGGCGATGCTGGCGGTGGCGGTGACGATCAAGGGCGCCGGCGGATCGTCCGAGGGCATGAAGTCGCCGCTGGCGCTCCTCGCCTTCCTCGCGGCCATCGCGCCGCTGGCGCTGGCGAGCCACTTCGGGTTCGAGCGGCCCGCGCAACGCTGGCTGCGGCGCACGCTGTCGGCACGCACGAGGCCGGACGCGCGACCGGCCCCTTCGAGCACGCCCTAGCCTCGCGCAGGAAGGACGGACGGCCCGCGCCCCACGGGGCGCGCGGGGCCGGCAAGCGCGGCCTATTTGCGCAGCCGGAAGATGCGCGCGCCGTCCATCGTCGCGTACTCGCCGGGGACGTCGGTCGGGCGCAGCTTCTCGCCCGTGGCCAGCGTGAACGTGGAGGTGGGCTGGCCGTTGGGCAGCGTGACGCGCCGCATCAGGATGATGCACGCTTCGCCGCGCTGGCCGATCGCTTCGAACTTCTCGCTGTCCATCCGCGCATTGTGATGCGTCGCCACTGTCGAGCGAGGCGTCGACCTAGGGGCGCGGGTCGCGGCGCGGCGGCCGAGTCCTTGCTGATCGCGCGCTCCGTCGACATCTGCACCGGCATCATGTTCGCGTTCGCGTCGTGGGTGGCCGACGTGATGCGCGGCACGTGCGCGAAGTCGTAGAACGGCGCGGGCAAGGCGGTCGCCCACGAGGCGCGCCAGCACGGTCTGGCGATGACGCCGTCGACGGCCTTTGCCGCGGCGTCCGGTGTCCCGGCCGCGATCCGCATCTCGCTGGGCGGCGGCGCCGATCGGCGCCAGTTGTCGCTGGCCTGGCGCGGCTGTCGGCGCTGCTCGCGAGCCCGCCGAAGGAGGCCGGGCTGGTGGTCTGATCCTCAGCCCGCCGCGCGTTCCAGCGCCGCCTCGCAGCGCAGGCTCTCGAGGTCTCGCCCCACCGTCGCGACGGCCAGCAGCGTGTCGCCGCGGAAATAGCGCAGCGCGGCGTCGAGCGCGTCGACGGAGCCATCGACCTCGACGCGGTCGAACGTCGTCGCGTGGCCCACCATGTTGATGGCGGTCTCGTAATGCTGGCTCCAGAAGAAAGGCACGGTGTCGAAGCGGCGTTGCGCGCCCAGCATGTTCAGCGCGGCGCACTGGCCCTGCGCCTCGGCGTGCGTGAAGTGCTCCACGCGCAGCAGCTCGCCGCTGCGCGCGTCGGGCCAGCGCGCGATGTCGCCCGCGGCCCAGACGCCCGCGGCGCTGGTGCGCAGCGTCGCGTCGACCACGACGCCCTTGTCGACCTTCAGCCCCGCCTGTTCGGCCAGCGCCAGCGACGGGCGCACGCCGACGCCCAGCACGAAGAAGTCGATGCCGTCGACGGAGGTGCCGTCCTTGAGCCGCGCGGTGGCGCCGTCCACGCGATCGACCGACGTGCCCAGGTGGAACACGACGCCGCGCGACTCGTGCAGCGCCTGCACGCGATGGCCCAGCTGCGGCCCCAGCACGTTGGCCATCGGCACCGCGTCCAGGCCCACGACGTGCACGTCCAGGCCGCGGGCGCGCAGCGACGCCGCCACCTCCAGGCCGATGAAGCTCGAGCCGACGACCAGCGCGCGCTTCGCCCCGGCCAGGCGCGCGACGATCGCGCGGGTGTCGGCGAAGCTGCGCAGCACGTGCACGCGCGACGCGTCGGCGCCGGGGATCTCGAAGCGCACCGGATCGGCGCCCGTGGCCAGCAGCAGCGCGTCCCACGCGAGCTCGCCGCCCGACTCGAGCGTCAACGAGCGGCGCGCGGTGTCGATCGCCTTGACGCGCGTCGACAGCCGCAGGTCGATGCCGTTGGCCTCGTAGAACTCAGGCGGCCGCAGCGGGATCCACTCGGGCGGCGCGGTGCCGGCCAGGAAATCCTTCGACAGGTTCGGGCGGTCGCACGGCGGCGAGTCGTCCGCGCTGAGCATCGTCAGCGGGCGCGTGTAGCCGGCGCGCCGCAGCATCTCGGCCGCGGCCAGGCCCGCCACGCCGCCGCCCACGATGACGACGGACTGCGGATGCCCCGACACCGGCGGCCGCTCGCGCGGCCCGGCGACGACGCGCTCGCCGACGAACGCGCGGCCGTCGCGCTGCTCGACGCGCCAGCACGCGATCGGGTCGAGCGCGGGCGCGCGCACGGGCTCGCCGGTGGCGACGTCGAAGGCCGCGTGGTGCAGCGGGCACCGAATGGTGTCGCCGACGACCAGGCCATCGGCGAGCGCCCCGTGGTAGTGGCTGCACAGCGCGCCGAACGCGTGGACGCGGTCGCCGCGCCGCAACAGCAGTGCGTCCTCGTCGCCGACGCGGCCCGCGACAGGCTGGCCGTCGGGCAGATCCTTCAACGGCACGCCGGCCGCGAAGTCCAGGGGCGGTTGCTTTTGCTCGTCCATCGGAAATCTCCTCGCTGCCAGGCACGCGGCGCGCGATCGATCATAGGTCGCGCGCCGCGACGCTTGCGGGATTGATGTCTTTGGACAGCGCCGCGTTCCCGTCGTGCGTTCGATCGACGGCGTCGGAAAGAAGAAAAGCCCGCAGTCCATTCCTGGAGCGGGCTTTCCGTTGCCCCTTCGGCGCGAGGCGTCGTCGGAACGATTCCAATGTAGGCGCCTGGCGCGGCGTCCGGTGTAGGACGACCGCGCATCGTGGGCCGGCGCGTCAATGGAAGATCAGGTACAGGATCACGAGGACGCCGAGCGGGATGCCAAGGAACCAACCGAGTACGTACTTGCCCATGGTTTTCTCCGTTTGGGTTCGCGCCGGAATTGGCGCCATGGGCTCGGAGAGGCAACCCGGATGCCAAGCCGCCGGTCGATCGCTCAGCCCGTGGCGAGCGACTCGATGATGGCCGGCGCGTCCGGGCTCACGCGCTGCAGCGACTTCACGTGCGCGGCGATCAGCGACTCGTTGCGATGGAACGCCGGCAGCCACGTGGCGCTGTCCTCGGTGGCGCCGAGCTCGCGCAGCGCGTCGGGCGAGATGAACACGTGATAGACCAGCACGCCCTCGCTGGCCGTCGCGGCGACGCCCAGCACCACCTGCGACAGGTGCACGTCGAGGAACGACACTTTCATGGAGGCGCGGCCTTGCATCAAATGGGTCAACGGCCCATTTTGTCAGCAATCGCTCAGCCGTGGCGGCGATCGCGCCACGATGTTGCTGCGGTGTACTGAACGTTCGCTCAGCCGGCTGCCCAGTCGTTCACGGGCGCGGGCAGCGCGTCGTCAGGGCAGTTCGGCGTCGGCGCCGATGTCGCGCCGGAACTCCTCGGTGGATCGGCAGCGCCGGCGCGATACCCCGGGGAGACATCGCACGCCCCTGGGGGGCGCCCGGCCCTCGCGCAGCGTGCGCCACGCGTGGCTTCAGACCGGCTAGCCGGACCGCTGCAAGCTTTCCTCGGCGCGCCTGAGCCAACCGACAGCCCGCACGGGGGCCGCGGTCGAGCGGCGACCGCGTACGGTGCGCCGGTCGAGCGACGCCGGCGTCGGCGTCGGCGTCGTCGTCGTCGCGCGCGGCGTTCGGCATGGCGATTGCCGGCCGAGCTGCATCCCAACCACTTCCGAAACGGATTCCACCATGCTCAGATGGGCCCTGATCTTCGCCGTGATCGCGCTCGTGGCCGGCCTGTTCGGCTTCACCGGCATCGCGGCCGGTGCCGCGGAAATCGCGCGCATCCTGTTCTTCATCTTCGTCGTGCTGGTCGTGATCTTCCTGCTGCTCGGCGCAGGCATCTTCGGCGGACGCTAGCGCCGACCCGACGACTTGAAGGACGACGAGCCCGGCATGCCGGGCTCGCTTTCTCCGAACGGCCGAACCTGCGTCTCAGGCGGCCGGGCAGGCGGCGCCGGTCTTGATCCAGGCGTCGATCAGCGCGCCGAACTGCGCCTGCGTGCCGGGCGCCGGCGTGCGCGTGCCGCCCGGGTGCCAGCCCCAGCCGACCAGCGCGTCGTGCGCCATGTGGTCGTGGATCTGCGCCAGCGTGCGCCTGCCGTTGCGCGCCGGATCCTTGATCTGCTCGCAGATCGCGCCCAGCGACTTGCCCTGCCACGCCATCTCCCGTGGCGCGATGTGCCAATTGGGCGCGCCGGGCACGCCGGCGGGCTGGAAGTTGGCCATCTGGTGGCAGGTGGCGCAGCGCATCGCGATGGCGCCCTGGTCGTCCTTGCCGCGCACCACCAGCGGCAGGTGCGGATGCATGTCGTCGCCCTGCGTGGGGCGCGCGCCCACCGGGTGGCAGTTCTGGCAGCGCGGGCTCTCGATGACCTTGCCGGCTTCCGCGAACAGCGCGCGCGATCGCTCGGTGGCGTCGGCGATGCCGGCGAAGTCCGCCGGACTCTTGAGGGCCTGCGCCCGCACGCCGGGCGCGGCCAGGCAGGCCGCGAGCAGAAATCCAACCCCTGTTGTCGGTCGCATTCGAGCCCCCTGGAAAAAATCCAAGCGGCGAGCATACTGCGGTCTCCGATTTTCTTCAGCGGGGTCGCGCAATGCCTGTCGTTTCGCTCAACGTCAATGGTCATGCCCACAAGGTGCAGGCCGATCCGGACACCCCGCTGCTGTGGGTCATCCGCGACGACATCGGCCTGACCGGCACCAAGTTCGGCTGCGGCGTCGCGCAATGCGGCGCGTGCACGGTGCACCTGGACGGCCAGCCCGCGCGCTCGTGCGTGACGCCCGCCACCGCGGTCGGCGCCCGCAAGGTCACCACCATCGAGGGCCTGCAGTCCAAGGCCGCCAAGGCGGTGCAGCAGGCCTGGATCGAGCACGACGTCGTGCAGTGCGGCTACTGCCAGTCGGGGCAGATCATGTCGGCCACGGCGCTGCTGGAACAGAACCCCAAGCCCAGCGACGAGGACATCGACCACGCGATGGCCGGCAACATCTGCCGCTGCGCCACCTACGTCCGCATCCGCGCCGCGATCCACGCCGCGGCCGGCCAGCTCTCGGCCTGAGGAGACCGCCATGCACCCGTTGATGCAAGCCTTCCGCGACCAGGTCGAAGCCGAACGCGAGGAGCAGGCGCTCGCCTCGCTCGCGCCCCCGCGCGCGAGCGCGCCCGCGGGCGTCACGCGACGCACGGTGCTCGCGTCCGGCGGCCTCGTCGTGGCCGTCGGCGCCTGGCTGCCCGGCGCGGCGCAGGCCGCGGCCGGCCAGGGCGCCGAGGGCCGCGCGGCCAAGGCGGCGCTGGTGCCCAACCAGTTCGTCAGCGTCGGCAGCGACAACCTCGTCACCATCGTCTGCAAGCACCACGAGATGGGCGAGGGCAACACGACCGGCCTCGCCACGCTGGTGGCCGACGAACTCGACGCCGACTGGTCGCTGGTGCGCACCGAGTACGCGCCGGCCGACGCCAAGCGCTACGCCAACCTCGCGTTCGGCACGATGCAGGGCACGGGCGGGTCGTCGGCGATCGCCAACTCCTACCTGCAGTACCGCACCGCCGGCGCCACGGCGCGCGCGATGCTGGTGGCCGCCGCGGCCGAGAAGTGGAAGGTGCCGGCCGACGAGATCCGCACCAGCGACAGCGTGCTGACCCACGCGTCGGGCCTGCGCGCCACCTACGGCGAGATGGCCGCCCTCGCCGCCAAGCAGACGGCGCCCGACAAGCCCACGCTGAAGTCGCCGACGCAGTTCGCGCTGATGGGCCGCGACGGCGCCACGCCGCGCGTGGACTCGCCGTCCAAGTGCACCGGCACGGCCGTCTACACCGGCGACGTCAAGCTGCCGGGCCTGCTCACCGCGGTGATCGCGTTCCCGCCGTCGTTCGGCGCGAAGATGGTCTCGTTCGACGCCGCAGCCGCCAAGAAGGTCAAGGGCGTCACCGACGTCGTGGCCGTGCCCGAGGGCGTGGCCGTCGTCGCCAGGACCACCTGGGCCGCGATGCAGGGGCGGCGTGCGCTGAAGGTCACGTGGGACGAATCGGCCGGCGCGGCGCTCGACTCCGAGGCGCTGCTGGCGCAGTACCGCGAACTCGCGGCCAAGCCCGGCACGCCGTTCGCGAAGCCCGAGGGGCCCGCCGGCACGGCGGCCAGGACGGTCGAGGCCGTCTACGAGTTCCCGTTCCTCGCGCACGCGCCGATGGAGCCCCAGGGCTGCGTCGCGTGGCTGCACGACGGCACGCTGGAGACCTGGGCCGGCCACCAGTTCCCCACCTTCGACCACATGCTGGCCGCCAAGGCCGCGGGCCTGCCGCTGGACAAGGTCAAGCTGCACACGCTCGTCTCGGGCGGCAGCTTCGGCCGCCGCGCCAACGTGTGGAGCGACTTCACGGTGGCCGCGGTCAACGTCGCGGTCGCGATCAAGGGCCGCGCGCCGGTGCGCCTGCAGTACACCCGCGAGGACGACATGAGCGCGGGCCTGTACCGGCCGATGATGGTGCACTCGGTCAAGGCGGGCGTGGACGGCGCCGGCAAGGTGGCGACGTGGCAGCACGCGATCGTCGGCCAGTCCATCGTCGCCGACACCGTGATGGCGCAGATGATGATCAAGGACGGCGTCGACCCGACGTCGGTGGAGGGCGTGCACCCCACGTCCTACGACCTGCCGATGATGGATGGCACGCTGCATTCGCCGTCGCTGCCGATCCGTCCGCTGTGGTGGCGCTCGGTGGGCAACACGCACACGGCCTACGTGATGGAGACGATGATGGACAAGCTCGCGCGTGCCGCGGGCCAGGATCCCCTCGCCTTCCGCCTGGCGCTGCTGGAGAAGAACGCGCGCGCCACGGCCACGCTCAAGCTCGTGGCCGAGAAGTCCGGCTGGGGCAAGGCCATGCCGCCGGGCTCGGCGCAGGGCATCGCACTGCACGAGAGCTTCGGCACCGCCGTCGCGCAGGTGGCCGACGTCACGATCCAGGACGGCAAGGTGCGCGTCGACAAGGTGTGGTGCGCGGTCGACTGCGGCGTGGCCGTCAACCCCGACGTGATCCGCGCGCAGATGGAAGGCGGCATCGGCTTCGCGCTCGGCGCGCTCTACTACAGCGAGATCGAGCTCAAGGCCGGCCGGCCGCAGCAGCGCAACTTCGACCAGTACCGCGCGCTGCGCATCTACGAGATGCCCGCCGTCGAGGTGTTCATCGCGCCCAGCACCGCGGCGCCGACGGGCGTCGGCGAGCCCGGCGTGCCGCCGCTCGCGCCGGCGGTGGCCAACGCCATCGTGCGCGCCGGCGGCCCCGACGTGCTGCGCCTGCCCTTCGCCCGCGCCGGGCTCGTGCAGGCCTGAGGCCGCGGCCTCAGCCGGCGCCCAGGTCGTCGTCGGCGTCGAGCAGGCGCTCTTCCAGCGCGCCGAGCTCGCCGCCGAGTTCCTCGAGGTCCAGCGAACTGGCGCGCAGCGCCGGGAACAGGCCGGTGCGCTCCTGCTCCATCGAGTCGACGAACTGCTCCTGCAGCACGCGCACGCCCGCGTCGTAGCGCGGCTCGGTGGCGTCGCCGCCCTGCACGTCGGCAATGGTCTCCTCGAGCGCGGCCTGCGACTCCAGCGTCTCGTCGACGGGTGTCTCGTCCTCCAGCGCCTGGCGCGCGGCCGGGTACAGCACGTCGCGCTTGGCCTGCACGTGCACCAGCAGCAGCGAGCAGATCTGCTGCGCCAGCTCGCGCCGTTCGTCGGCCTCCGCGGCCTCGGCCGCGAGCGCGTCGTAGCGATCGAACAGCTCGAGGATCTGGTCCTGCTCGTCGGACAGCAGCTCGAGGGCATCCTGGGCGGTGGGTGCGCGCAATGCGGTGGTGCTCATGCGGACTCCTTGGTGGCCACGGACGGGGCGGCACGCGCCTCGCGCGACGCCGCAGGGGATCATGCGGCAAGCCCTGTGCCCCTTCGCGCAACGCGGCCGTCGGCACGGCCGTTGCCACGCCTGCTCGTCCACGACTTGCGCGTGGATCATCTACCCACTCACACAGGAGATAGCGATGAAAGCAATCAGCAGGCTCGCGGCGATCGCCTTGAGCGTGGCCAGCGTCGCCGGCGGCGTCGCCCTCGCGCAGACCACGCTCGATCCGAAGCAGAAGGACAACCCCGACACCGCCAACTACCCGCTGTGGCCGAACAGCAACCTCAAGCGCGACGGCAGCCTGAGCGGCAAGGACGCCCAGCCCGCGACGACCGAGAGCGCGACGGACACCTCGCGCACCTGGACATCGACCACGACGTCCACCAGCACGACGGCCACCGCCGCGTCGGCGGAACCCGCGCCGGTCGCCGCCGCGCCGGTCGAGACGACGGACAACACCGCCGGCGCCGAGGCATCCCCGCCGCCGCGCGCCGATCGCAACTGAAACCAGATCTCTCTTGCTCCACTTATGGGCCGCCTCGCGCGGCTCTTTTTTCATGGCCTCCGACGGTCTCGCGCACGCCACACGCGCGCAGCGTCACTCCAGCAGGCGCCCGGCGCGCTGCTTGCCGACGTCGAGTCGCGCGCTCCAGTCGCGCAATCCGACCCAACCATCGACAGGAGTTCATCGACATGGCAGCTGCACCCCGCAAGACCGCCGCCCGCAAGGCCCCGGCAACGAAGACGACGCGCGCATCGTCGAGCACCGACGCCATCGCGCTGCTGCGCGCGGACCACAAGCGCGTCTCCGAACTGTTCGGGCAGTACGAGTCCACCCGATCGGCCGCCAGGAAGAAGACGCTCGTGGCCACGATCTGCCAGGAGCTGAGCATCCACGCGCAGATCGAGGAGGAGATCTTCTACCCCGCGGTGAAGGCCGCGCTCAAGGACAAGGAACTGGTGCCCGAGGCGCAGGTCGAGCACGCGAGCCTCAAAGACCTGATCGCGCAGGTCAAGGACAACGAGCCCGACGGCGAGATGTTCGACGCGAAGATCAAGGTGATGTCCGAGTACGTCAAGCACCACGTCAAGGAGGAGCAGAACGAGATGTTCGTCCGCGCGAGGAAGACACGGCTGGACATGGCGCAGCTCGGCGAGCAACTGGCTGCGCGCAAGCAGGAGCTGATGGACGATCCGTCGCAGCTCGAGGCCGCGCCGGCGCGCGAGCCGGCCGAATCGACGGCTTGACGGCATCCCGGTCGGAGATCGGCCAGGCGCTCCGGCGCTCCACCTCGAAAGCGGACGCCGGGGCCTGGCCGCATCTCCTTGTCGACGTTGAACGCCGATCAGCCGACCGCAGCGGCCCGACGCGCAGTCTCGCGCGCTGCGCGAGCGGCGGCACATGGCCGTCGAAGGCCTGCGCGATGCCGATCGGCACCGGCGCGACGTGCGGGAATCCGCTACGCTGGCGCCTACCTCCCGCACGGCTCATGAGCACTACGATCGTCTTTGGCGCCTTCGACCGCCACAACCTGGGCGACCTGCTGTTCGCGCACGTGGCGGCGGCGCTGCTGCCGCGCGACGAGGCGGTCGTCTTCGCCGGGCTCGCCGAGCGTGACCTGCGCCCCTTCGGCGGCCATCACGTCGAGGCGCTGCACGCGTTGCGCGACGACGCCCGCCTGCGCGGCGCGCGCCTGCTGCACGCCGGCGGCGAGATCCTGACCTGCACCGCGCGCCAGGCCGCGGTGATGCTGCTCGATCCGGCCGAGGTCGGCGCGACGCTCGCCTGGCTGGCCGCGCATCCCGAGGACGAGGCCGCGTGGCGCCGCGCGATGCTGGGCACCGACGAGGAGCTGCCCTACGTCGTCGGGCGCGACGCGTTCCGCTGGCTGTCCTCGGTCGCGTTCGCGGGCGTGGGCGGCGTGGCGCTCGACACGTTGCCCGACGCGACGCGCGCCACGCTGCTCGCGCGCCTGACGAGCGCCGACGCGCTGACCGTGCGCGACGCCGTCACGCAGGCGCAGCTGCACGCGGCCGGCGTCGTCGCGCCGCTGATGCCCGACCCCGCCGAACTCGTCGAGACGCTGTTCGGCGACGCGATCCGCGCCCGCGTCAGCGGGCCGCCGCTGGCCGGCCTGCGCCAGGCGTTCCCGGGTGGCTGGCTAGCGGTGCAGCTGTCCACTGAATTTTCCGACGACGCGACGCTGGCCGCGATCGCCGCGCAGCTCCAGGCCATCCCCGACGATACCGGCCTGGGTATCGTCCTCTTTCGCGCCGGCGCCGCGCCCTGGCACGACGACGATGCCCAGCTCGCGCGGCTGGCGCAGCGCCTGCCGGTGCGGCACGTTCGTCTGTTCGATTCACTCGACGTGTGGGACATCTGCGCGCTGCTCGCCCACGCGCACGCCTGCCTGTGCAGCAGCCTGCATGGCGCGCTGGTGGCGCGCGCGTTCGGCGTGCCGGCGCTCGGCATCGAGCCGCCGCATCCGGCCCAGGGCCGCAAGCTGGCGGCCTACGTCTCGACCTGGCATGCGCTGGACGCGCCGGTGCTGCGCCATTCCGGCGACATCGGCAGCCACCTGCGCGAGGCGCTCGCCGCCGACCCGGCGGCGCGTCGCGCGCACGCGGGCGAACGCGCGTCACGCGCGCTCGCGGCGATGCGCGAACTGCTGGCGCCGACCTAGCGCCGCGGCGGCGTGTGGCCGCGGTCGGTCGCGATCTTCTCGTGGTAGACCTCGTCCATCACGGGCCCGCGGTCGGTGTCCTCGGACGGGCCGAGCTCGTCCTCGAGCGCCTGCCTGCCGATCTCGGCGTGGCGCGGCGTGCCGCTGGCCTGGCTGCGCGCCGATTCGTCGAGCTCGTGCGGCAGCGCCGGCTCGACGCGCGGCTTCAGGCAACCCTCGGGGTCGCGGGTGGCATCCGGATCGTGGCTCTGGTCGTGGGTCGCCCGCGCCTGGCCTGGCGACCGGTCGTCTCGTGTGCCCTTGCCGGGCGCGGCGGGCTGCTGGTTCATGTCGACTCCGTCGGTGGCGTTCACCCAGGCCGGGCAAGCGATGTTCCGGCAGCGCGGCCTCAGGTGCGGGCCGCGGGCTTGGCCGGCGCCGGGCGGTCGCCGTCGTCGGGCTGCCGGATCAGGCTGATCTCGCCGTCGGGCTCGAGGTACATGCGCTTGACGCGGCTCAGGTCCTCCAGGCCTTCCTGGCGCACCTTGGACATCAGCTCCTCGTCGGAGATGAACTCGCGCCGCATGTTGCGCCGGTTGCGGCGGCCGTCGCGCACGAGGCACAGGCGCTGCGCCGCGAGCAGGCGCTGCAGCGCCGGGAAACGGAACGTGGCCCAGTCGATCAGCACGTTCCAGAACACGAGCGTCGAGATCAGCACGATGCAGTCGCTGGCCGACGTCGCGTCGCCGATCATGCCGTTCTGCGCGGCGTCGCCCAGCAGCACGACGAACAGGAAGTCGGTGATGCCCATCGAGCCGACGTCGCGCCGCAGGATCAGGCGGAACACGAGCACGAGGAACCAGTACATCACGCTGCCGCGCAGCACCAGTTCGAGCATCGGCATCGTCATGCCGAACACGTCGACGAACGCCTTGAAGTCCATGTCGTCCACCCCGGCCGTTGTTGGATGCTGCGCGACAGGCAATGACGGTGCCCGATCGGGCGCGCACCTTGCCGAGTGCCCGTCCAGGCGGGCCGCGGCGACGCGCCCGCCCCGGCCTTCGTTCAACCCTCTCAACGAGCACCGCACGACCATGGAACACACCACCGCCCCCACCGCCTCGTACAACACCAACGAGGCCACCACCGAGCCGACGCCCTTCCCCGTCGCCGGCCAGGCCGCCTCGGCCACCGCGAGCGACGCCGCGGCCGAGGCGCGCCGCCACGACCCCGGCACCGCGGCGTCCGCGGCGCCGGTGGTCGACAGCCTGCTCAAGCGCGTGACGCAGAGCGCGCACGAGGCCGTCGACGGCGTCTCCAACCGCATCGCCTCCACGATGGAAGGCCTGCCGGGCGGCGCCTCGCGCGTCGGCGACACGCGCGACGAATGGGTCGAATCCGCCCGCGACGCGATCCGCCAGCACCCGTTCGCGGCGCTCGGCGGCGCGGTGCTGGTCGGGCTCGCGCTGCACAGCCTGATGTCGTCGCGCGACCGCTGAGCGCAAGCGAGATCCGCAGGCCATGCCCTGCGGATCGCCATGGACGGGGAACGGGCCTTGCCGAACTTCCGGGACGGCCATTCCCCAAGGCAACGTCGCCCCAACCGCCGGCCCATCGCAGGAGCACGCCATGACAACTCAGAATCCCGAACGTCCCCTTGCCGTCGTCACCGGCGCGTCCTCCGGCATCGGCCGCGAGCTCGCGCGGCTGGCGGCCGAGGACGGGCACGACCTGGTGATCGCGGCCGACCAGGGCCCGCTCGACGACGCCGCGTCTGCCTTTCGCGCGCTCGGCGCCACCGTCGAGGCGGTCGAGGCCGACCTGTCGACCTCGTTCGGCGTCGACAAGCTGATGCTGGCGATCGGCGGGCGGCCCGTCGAAGTGCTGGTGGCCAACGCCGGCCACGGCCTGGGCCACGCCTTCCTCGACAAGCCGTTCAACGAGGCCAAGCACGTCGTCGACACCAACATCACCGGCACGCTGGACCTGCTGCACCGCGTCGGCCGCGGCATGCGCCGGCGCGGGCGCGGCCGCATCCTGATCACCGGTTCGATCGCGGGCCTGATGCCGGGCTCGTTCCAGGCCGTCTACAACGGCACCAAGGCCTTCATCGACTCGTTCTCGTTCGCGCTGCGCAATGAGCTCCAGGACACCGGCGTGAGCGTCACCTGCCTGATGCCGGGCGCCACCGAGACGCATTTCTTCGAGCGCGCCGACATGCTCGACACGAAGGTCGGCGCCGAGGAGAAGGCCTCGCCCGCCGAGGTCGCCCGCGATGGCTGGGACGCGATGAACAAGGGCCAGGACCACGTGGTGGCGGGCTGGAAGAACAAGGTCTCTGCCGCGATGACCCACGTCGTCCCCGACCGCATGCTGGCCGAACAACACAGGAAGATGGCGGAGCCGGGCTCGGCACGCCACTGAACATCTCATGACTGACGCCCACATCACCGACCACCCGGCGACCCCGGCCGCCGAACCCACCCCGTCGCGCCGCGAGCGCATCCTCGACGCGGCCGCCGGCGCGTTCGCCACCCACGGCTACCGCGGCAGCAGCCTGCGCGACATCGCGCGCGAGGCAGGCTGCTCGCTGACGCTCCTGGACCACCACTTCGGCGGCAAGAGCCAGCTGCTCGACGCCGTGCTCCAGCAGCAGCACCAGAGCTGCGAGCGCCGCCTGCAGGGCTTGCGCACGAGCGTGCACGAGACGCCGGACCTCGAGCTCGACGATTTCGTCGCGCGTTGGGTCAACTACGAGTTCGACCTGTACACCACGCCGCAGGGCCGGCTCTACCTGCAGCTAATGATGCGGCTGTCGATGGAGGCCGAGGTCGAGTCGCAGCGACGGCGCGACCTCGACTGCGCGCAGGTGCTGGTCATGGAGGCCTTCGGCCGCGCGCGCCCCGCGCTCGACGAGCCGGCGCTGCAGGCCGGCTGGTACCTGGCCAGCGCGGCGCTGTACGCGGCGATCGTGCGCGCCGACGCGCCCGCGCAGGCCGAGGGCGATGCGCCGACGCTGGAGCGGCGCCGCACGATCGGCTTCCTGGCCGAAGGCCTCAAGGGCTGCTGGAACGAGGACGGCCGCACCGGCTGACGCCCGGTGCCGAGCGGACGTCCCGCATCGCGCGAGCCCGGCCGGCGACGGCAGGGAATGCCCCGCTGCGGGCGACGCGCGTCGCGGCCTAACATGCCGCTGCGCGCGCGCCGCCGCGCCCGGCACGCCGCCTGCCCCCAGGCGCCGCCCGTGCGATCGGCCCTTCCGATCGGCGGGCCACCCGCCATCATGACCTCCGAAGACAAGCCGCCACCCTCCCCCGACAAGCTGCAGGCCAGCGAGGACCGCTTCCGACTGCTGGTCGAGAGCGTGCGCGACTACGCGATCTTCATGCTCGACCCTGCAGGCCACGTGCTGACCTGGAACGCCGGCGCCGAGCGCTTCAAGGGCTGGCAGGCCGACGAGATCATCGGCAGCCACTTCTCCCGCTTCTATCCGCCCGAGGCGCTGGCCAAGGGCGTGCCCGACGAGGAGCTGCGCCGCGCGAGCGCCGACGGCGCGTTCGAAGACGAGGGCTGGCGCGTGCGAAAGGACGGCTCGATGTTCTGGGCCAACGTCGTCATCACCGCCATGCGCGACGACGACGGCCAGCTGGTGGGCTACGCCAAGGTCACGCGCGACCTGACCCAGCGCCGCCACCACGAGGACGCGCTGCGCCTGAGCGAGGAGCGTTTCCGGCTGCTGGTGGAGGGCGTGTCGGACTACGCGATCTTCCTGCTGGACGTGAACGGCTACGTGGCGAGCTGGAACGTCGGCGCGCAGCGCATCAAGGGCTATGCGGCCGAGGAGATCATCGGCCGGCACTTCTCGGTGTTCTACCCGCGCGAGGTGGTCGACAGCGGCTGGCCCGAGCACGAGCTGCAGGAGGCCGCGTCCGCCGGCCGCTTCGTCGACACCGGCTGGCGCGTGCGCAAGGACGGCTCGATGTTCTGGGCCAACGTCACGATCACCGCGATGCGCGACGAGTCCGGCAAGCTGCTGGGCTACGCCAAGCTCACGCGCGACCTCACCGAGCGCCGGCGCGTCGAGGCGATCGAGATGGCCAGCCTGCAGCGCGAGGAGATCCTCGACGCCGAGCGCAACGCGCGCATGACGGCGCAGCGCGCCACGCGCCTGAAGGACGAGTTCCTCGCGACGCTGTCGCACGAGCTGCGCACGCCGCTCAGCGCGATCCTGGGCTGGACGCAGGTGCTGCTCAAGGGCCACGCCGCGAGCCCGGCCGACCAGCGGCGCGCGATCGAGGTCATCGACCGCAACGCCCGCGCACAGGTGCAGCTGATCGGCGACCTGCTGGACCTGAGCCGCATCATGTCGGGCAAGCTGCGACTGGACCTGCAGCAGGTCTCGATGCACGACGTGGTCACGGCCGCGCTCGATTCGGCGGCGCCGGCGGCCGATGCCAAGGAGATCCGGCTGGTGAGCCTGCTCGATCCGGCGCGCGCGGTGGTCAACGGCGACGCCGGCCGGCTGCAGCAGGTGGTGTGGAACCTGCTGGTCAACGCGATCAAGTTCACGCCGCGCGGCGGCCGCGTGCAGGTGCTTCTGCAGCGCGTGAACTCGCACGTGGAGCTGAGCGTGTCCGACAGCGGCATCGGCATCCCGGCCAGCTTCCTGCCGCAGGTGTTTGACCGCTTCTCGCAGCGCGACGGCTCCAGCACGCGCTCGCACGGCGGCCTCGGCCTGGGCCTGGCGATCTGCAAGCAGCTGGTGGAGCTGCACGGCGGCAGCATCCGCGCCGCCAGCCCGGGCGAAGGCCAGGGCGCCACGTTCTCCGTCGACCTGCCGGTGTCGATCATGCAGGTCGAGTCCGAGCGCGAGCGCGCGCATCCCACCGCCGAGACCGGCGAGCACGACGCCGTCGCGATGCCGCGGCTGGACGGCGTGCACGCGTTTGTGATCGACGACGAGCCCGACGCGCGCGAGCTTCTGCAGCGCGTGCTGGCCGACCAGGGCGCCAACGTGACGTCGTTCGAGACGGCGGGCGCGGCGCTCGTCGCGCTCGAGACCTCGCGGCCCTCGGTCATCGTCAGCGACGTCGGCATGCCCGACATGGACGGCTACCAGATGATGCGCACGCTGCGCGCAGGCGAGGCGCGCGACTCGCGCATCCCCGCGCTGGCGCTCACCGCGTTCGCCCGCGCCGAGGATCGCAAGCGCGCGCTGGTGGCCGGCTTCCAGGCGCACCTGGCCAAGCCGTTCGACGTCGCCGAGCTGGTGCTGCTGGTGGCGGACCTGGTGGGCCGGTCCTAGGAGCCGGGCCGTCCGCAGCTCAGGCCGGTTTCCTCGTCGTCTTGCGCGCGGCCTTCTTCGCCGGTGCTTTCGCCGTCTTGCGGGCGGTCGATTTCGTGGCCGGCGCCTTCTTGGCTGGCGCCTTCCTGGCCGCAGACTTCCTGGCGGGTGCCTTCTTCGCGACTGTCGTCTTGCGGGCCGTCGCTTTCCTGGCCGGCGCCTTCTTCGCGACGGTCGATTTCTTCGCCGGCGCCTTCTTCGCCGCGGACTTCTTCGCCGGCACCTTGTCGCCCTCGGCGCGCGCCTGCGACAGCCCGATCGCGATCGCCTGCTTGCGGCTCGTGACCTTCCGCCCCGAGCGGCCGCTCTCGAGCGTGCCTTCCTTGCGCTCGTGCATCGCCTTTTCGACCTTGTCGCCGGACTTCCTGCCATACGTTGCCATACGAGTCTCCTTTTTGATGAACGCGCCGCGCGGGCAAGCGCCATTCCCAATGAAGACCGCCGCCACGTACGAGTTCGCCTGACATGGGCTTGCAGCGGACTGTCGCGGCGCTGTCGACCTGAAGCGAAGCTGAGCGCAACTTGACGACACCCTCATGTTCGCGCGCCATCCTGACGAAGTCCGGAAGCGCCTCGAGCGCCCCGTGCGTCGCGCCACTTTTTCACTTTCCCTGGAAGATCATGTTGTCCAACCTTCGAATCGGTCCCCGCCTGGCCCTGGCCTTCGGGCTCGTGCTGGCGTTGCTGTGCGCCATGGCGGCCGTCGCCGCGTGGCAGATGGGCAAGCTCGCCGCCAACACGGCCGAATACGCCGACGACCTCGTACCGTCGTTCGCCGCGCAGCACGAGATCACGCTGTCGCTGGCCAGCGAGCGGCGCGCCGAGTTCCGCCACATCCTCTCGAAGGACGCGGCGGAAAAGGAGCGCAACCAGGCGCAGGTGCTTGCGTTCCGCAAGGCGGCGCTGGAACAGGTGGACAAGTACGAGAAGGACTACGTCTCCGACGCCGAGGACAGGCGCCGCCTCGCCAAGACCCGCGCCGCGGTCGACGCCTACGTCGCGCTGTGGGAGCCGCTGCGCGCGCTGTCGGACCAGTCGCTGGCCGACCCCGCGAAGCTCGCCGAGGCCGCCGCCGCGATGAACGGCCCGTCGGCCAAGGCGTTCGCCGAGGTCGACGCCGCCGTCCAGGACTGGTGGAACTACAACGTGGAGCTGTCGAACCGCGAGACGGCCGCCTCGCGCCAGACCTACGCCACGGCCAAGCTCGTGCTGGCGGCGATCGTCGTCGCGGCGCTGGCGATCGGCAGCGCGGCCGCGGTGCTGATCACGCGCTCGATCACCGGCCCGATCGGCCGCGCGGTGCAGGTCGCCACGACGGTGGCGGCCGGCGACCTGAGCATGCGCGTCGTGGCGCACGGCAACGACGAGACCGCGCGTCTGCTGCAGTCGCTCGCGGCGATGAACGACAGCCTGGCGCGGATCGTCGGCCAGGTCCGCGCGAGCAGCGATTCGATCGCCACCGGCTCCGCGCAGATCGCCACCGGCAACGCCGACCTGAGCCAGCGCACCGAGGAGCAGGCGAGCAACCTGCAGCAGACGGCCGCGTCGATGGAGGAGCTGTCAGGCACCGTCAAGACCAGCGCCGAGACCGCGGGCCATGCGAGCGGCCTGGCCTCCGACGCCTCGGCCGCCGCCGCGCGCGGCGGCGAGATGGTGGGCGACGTGGTGCGCACGATGCAGGACATCGCCGCGTCGTCCAAGCGCATCGCCGACATCATCGGCGTGATCGACGGCATCGCTTTCCAGACCAACATCCTCGCGCTGAACGCCGCGGTGGAAGCGGCGCGCGCCGGCGAGCAGGGCCGCGGCTTCGCGGTCGTCGCCGGCGAGGTGCGCAGCCTCGCGAGCCGCTCGGCCGAGGCCGCGCGCGAGATCAAGCAGCTGATCGGCGCGAGCGTCGAGAAGGTGGACGCCGGCACCCGCCAGGCCGACCTCGCGGGCGCGTCGATGAACGGCATCGTCACGCAGGTGCAGCGCGTGAGCGCCCTGATCTCGGAGATCTCCAACGCCGCGGGCGAGCAGTCCACCGGCATCCACCAGGTCGGCGACGCCGTTGCGCAGCTCGACCAGGTGACACAGCAGAACGCGGCGCTGGTGGAGGAGTCCGCCGCCGCGGCCGAGAGCCTGCGCCACCAGGCCGAGCGCCTGGCCGAGGCGGTGCGCGTGTTCAAGCTGGCCGAGGCCTGAGCGGACGCGCCATCGGCAGCCGGCGGGTTCAGAGCTCCGCCGGCGCCAACGTTCCCAGGTGCCTGCTCTGCAAGGTCACGAGGGACATCTGCCGCAGGTTCCGGACCAGCCTCACCTCCGCGCGGTCCGCATCGCGCTTGCGGATGAACTCGCCTAGTCTTCCGCCAGGCCCAGGCCGTTGCGGCCCGCGGCCTTGGCGCGGTACAGCGCGCGGTCGGCGCGCACCATCAGCGTCTGCGCATCGACCTCCACCGTGCCGTCGAGGTAGGCCAGGCCCATGCTCGCCGTCACGTCCAGCGTCTTGCCGGCCAGCGCCATCGGCACGCGGATCGCCTGAAGCAGCTTGTGGGCGACGGCGACGCCCTCGTCGCGCGTGCCCAGGCCATCGAGGATGACGACGAACTCGTCGCCGGACAGCCGCGCCGCGACGTCCGTCTCGCGCAGGCCCGACTCCAGTCGCGTCGCGAACTCGCGCAGCACCGCATCGCCCACGCCGTGGCCGTGGGTGTCGTTGATCGCCTTGAAGCGGTCGATGTCCAGGTAGATCAGCGCCAGCGGACGGCGCGCGCGGCGGTAGCGCGCGAGGGCCTGCTCCAGCAGCTCGTCGAACTGGCGCCGGTTCGCCAGGCCGGTGAGCGTGTCGACGCGCGCCAGCCGCTGCAGCTCGCGCTCCACGTCCTTCTGCGCGGTGACGTCGGTGCCCAGCGTGAAGATGCCGCGCACGCTGCCGTCGTCGCGCACGTCGGGGATGTAGATGGTCTTGAGGTCGCGCGGGCCCTGCAGCGTGCGCGAGACGATCTCGAACTCGACACGCCGCCCGCCCAGCGCCGCGCGCAGGTGCTCGCGGCGCGACGCGTAGTTGTCGGCGCCCACCACGTCGGCCAGCGGCCTGCCGATCGACGCGCCCAGGTCGACGCCCAGCCACTCGTTGAACGTCGCGTTCATGAAGCGCAGGCGTTCGTCGGCGTCGACGTACGCGATCAGCAGCGGCAGGTTGTCGGTGACCGCGCGCAGCTGGCGCTCGCTGGCCTCGATGCGGTCGCGCGCGTGCTGCTGCTCGGTGCGGTCGGTCACCAGGCCGTAGACGCCGATGACCTCGCCGCGCTCGTCGCGGTCGGGGACGTAGTGCACCTGCATGAAGTCGGCCCCGCCGGCCACCTTGTTCGTCAGGTCGAAGACGACGTCGCGGCCCGCCAGCGCTTGGTCGATCTGCGCGTGCACGCCTTCGAAGATGTCATCGCCGAAGACCTCGGCCACGGTCTTGCCGACCGGCGACTCGTTCAGCCCGAACCAGGTCAGGTAGTTGGCGTTGGCGAACGTGTAGCGGTAGTCGCGATCGATGCGCGAGATCAGGCCCGGCATGTGGTCGGTGATCGCGCGCACCAGCGCCTCGCTGCGCGCGAGCGCCTGTTCCGCGCGGTGGCGCTCAGTGATGTCCTGCACCATGATGAAGAAGCCGGGCACCGACCCGTCGGGGCGCAGCTCCGGCACGTACTGCGCCATGAAGTGCCTGGCGGCGTTCTCCTTCCAGCCGGTGCGCTCGAAATGCTGCGGCTCGCCGCGCAGCGCGCCCTCGATGTGCGGCAGCAGCTCGGCGTGCGCGGACTCGCCCAGGAAGTCGCGCATCGTGCGGCCCACCACGCCTTCGGGCGCGATGCCCATCACCTGGCGGAACTGGCCGTTGGCGAAGCGGTAGACCTGCTGGCGGTCGACGTACGCGAACATCGCGGGCACGTTGTCGGTGACGGCCTTGAGCCGCGCCTCGCTGGTGGCCAGCAGTTCCTGGGCGCGCACGCGCTGCGAGATGTCGCGCAGGCTCACGTGCGTCTGCCAGTGGCCGCTCGTCTTGCGGTAGCGCGCCACGTGGCACTCGACGTGCAGCGGCTGGCCGTCGGGCGCGAGCGTCAGTTCGGTGGTGGCCGCCGGCGCGCCGTCGGCCACCAGCGCGGCGATCGGGCTCGCGCTGCCGCGCAGGACGTCGCCCACGTGCCGGCCCGGCAGCGTGGCGGCGTCGGTGCCCGTCATCGCGGCGAAGGCTTCGTTGGCGTGCAGCAGCGTGCCCTGCTCGTCGATCACCAGGATGCCGTCGGCGGTGTTGCGCAAAAAGGCGGCGAACTGGCGCTGGCTCGCCTGCAGCGCCATGCCCATGCCGCAGATGAGCAGGCTGGTGCAGGCCTGCGCCGTGATGTAGCTCCACAGCGCCAGCGAGCCGGCGCGCGGGTCGTGCAGCGCGAACGGCCCGAAGCCGCGCGCGGTGCCGTAGCCCGCGGCGATCGACAGCAGCAGCACGCCGATCGACGCCGCCACCACGCCGCCGCGCATCGCCAGCAGCGCGAGCAGGAAGAACGGCAGCGCCAGCAGCGGGAACACCCACGCGGAATCGCGCGGCAGCACGCCGGAAAACGCCGTCAGGCCGCAAGCCAGCACGACGGCCTGCAGCGCCACGTTGCGCAGGCCCGCGCCGCCGCCGTACGACGGGGCCTCGCCTTCGCGGCCCCACGCGACCAGCGGCACGCCGGCCAGCAGCGCGCCGACGAAGTCGCCCACCAGCCAGCCGGCCCACGCCTGGCCGGGATTGGCCGCCTCGGGCGCGCCGGCCACGGCCAGCCACAGCACGCCGTTGAGCGAGGTGACGACCATGCCGAGCGCGACGGCGCACAGGAAGACGCTGATGTCGCGCCGGTGCACCAGGCGGTCGTCGAAGCGCCAGCGCCGCAGCAGCCTGGCCGCCAGTGCCGGGCCGGCGGTGTTGCCCACGCCCACGAACAGCGCGATCCACAGCGGCCCGCCGATCGACGCGTTGGCCGCGGCCGCCGCCACCCAGACGGCCGGCGCCATCGCCAGGCCCCAGCGCCGGAACGCCGCCACGGCGATGCCCGTGGGCAGCCACACGAGCGAGACGTGCGTGCCGACGTACGGGATGAGCAGGCCCAGCCGCGCCGCGAGGTAGTAGCCCGCGGCCACCGCGGACAGGCGCAGGCCGAACGCCGCCATGCCGATCGCCGCGGGCGCCGGCGCATCGGCCGTGTCCTGGGGAGGGTTCGGACGGGCGGGCCCGTCGTCCGTGCTGTCCATTTGTCTCGCGTTGTCACGGCTCCCGGGTCGCGCGCGCCCGGTCGTGTCCGTGTCTCGATACCCCCAAAGGCAGATAGTAGCGATTGCGGGGCCGCATGTCGTACCCCGAAGACGGGTGTCGCGAACACCTGACGGTCATGCCGCCGCGACACAATGCCCGATTCCACACGACGCCACGGGACCCGCCGATGCCGACCCTCCGCCCGCACGCCGCCCTGCTGTCCGCCCTCGCGCTCGTCGGTTGCGCCAACGTCACGCCGCCCGCGCCGGCACCCGCGGCGACGGTCACCGTCAAGCTGCTCGCGTTCAACGACTTCCACGGCAACCTGCAGTCGCCCGGCCGCTACGGCGAGAACGCACAGGCGGCCAGGCGACCGGTGGGCGGCGCCGATGCGCTGGCCGCGTGGGTCGCGCACCTGGCGGCCGCGAACCCGAACCACGTCGTGGTGGGCGGCGGCGACTTCGTCGGCGCATCGCCGCTGGTCTCCGCGCTGTTCGACGACGAGCCCGCCGTGGAGGTGCTCGACCGCATCGGCGTCGACTTCACGTCCGTCGGCAACCACGAGTTCGACAAGGGCGCGGCCGAGTTGCTGCGGCTGCAGAACGGCGGCTGCCGGCTCGTCGCCGGCCTGCCCGACCCGAACAGCTGCAGGGGCCTGGGCTCGAAGGCGCCGGGCACGTTCGACGGCGCGCGCTTCCAGTGGCTGTCGGCCAACGTCGTCGATATCGCCACCGGCCGCACGCTGCTGCCGGCCTACGGCATCCAGCGCTTCGACGGGATCCCCGTCGCCTTCATCGGCATGACGCTCAAGGGCACGCCGGGCATCGTGTCGCCGTCGGGCGTGGCGGGGCTGGCGTTCCGCGACGAGGCCGACACCGTCAACGCCCTCGTGCCGCAGTTGCGCGCGCAGGGCGTGGAGGCGATCGTCGTGCTGGTTCACCAGGGCGGCGTGCAACCCAGCGTGGCGGGCGACATCAACGGCTGCGACCAGGCGCTGCGCAACGCCGACGGCAGCGAATCGGACATCGGCAGGATCGTGCACCGGCTCGACGACGCCATCGACCTGGTGGTCAGCGCGCACACGCACGCCGCCTACAACTGCTCGGCCAACGCGGTCGGCCCGGCGCGCGCCACGGGCCTGCCCAACGCGGCCGGGCGGCTGGTGCCGGTCACCAGCGCGCTGTCGTACGGCCGCGTGTTGACCGACATCGACCTGGTGCTCGACCCGCGCACGCACGACGTCGTGAAGGTCTTGCCGGTCAATCGGCTGGTGACGCGCGACGACCCCGCCGTGCCGCCCGACGCCGCCGTGGCCGCCATCGTGCAGGGCTACGCCGGGCTCGCGGCGCCGCTGGCCGAGCGCGTCGTCGGCGAGCTCGCGCAGTCGCTGCCAAACGAGCCCGACGACGGCGGCGAGGCGCCCGCGGGCAGCCTGGTCGCCGACAGCCAGCTGCGCGCCACGCAGGCGCCCGGCGCGGGCGCGGCGCAGATCGCGTTCATGAACCCGGGCGGCGTGCGCGCGTCCGGCTTCCTGCCGCCCGCCGGCACGAGCGCGCCCTTCGCGCTGACGTACGGCGCGGCCTTCACCGTGCAGCCCTTCGGCAACAGCCTGGTGACGATGACGCTGACGTCCGCGCAGCTCAAGGCCGTGCTCGAGCGCCAGTTCGAGGGCTGCCCCGGCGCGCAGTCCGAATGCCCGCTCCAGCTGTCGGCCGGCCTGCGCGTGAAGTGGAGCGCGCAGGCGCCGCCGGGCGCGAAGATCGTCGACGTCGACTGGACGCCGGTCGACCTCGCCGCGGTGCCGCCGGTGGTGACCGGGCCCACGCAGTCGATCGTCAACGCGGGCGTCGTGCTGGAGCCGGCGCGCAAGTGGCGTGTGACGGTCAACAGCTTCCTGGCCAGCGGCGGCGACGGCTACACGCTGCTGCAGTCGGGCACCGAGCGCCTGGGCGGCCCGCAGGATCTGGACGCGCTGGCCGCCTACCTGGCGCCGTATCGCGCGCCGCATGCGCCGTACGACGCGCGCCTGCCGGCGCTCGGCGAGCCGCGCGTCCTGCGCCTGCCCTGAAGTGGCGCGGGCTGCTACGTGCCGTAGTGGCTCAGGAACAGGTCGACCGTCGCGGCGGCCAGCTTCTTCTGCGCGGCCGGCGCGAGCCGCGGCTGGCCCATCGCCACCTGCGGCCAGAACGCGACGCCCTTGACCAGGCACTCGAGCTGCTTGTACGCCTGCGCGGCGTCGGCGGCCTTCAGCGCGCCGGCCTTCTGCGCGGCGCGCACCCAGTCGACCATCGCGCCGTCCTTCTCGGCGAAGCGCTCGACCATGCCGCGCGCCCGCTCCGGCGAATGCAGGCCCGCGGCGATCGCCACGCGCGCCAGCGCCAGGAAGTTGTCGTCGCCCAGCATCGCGAGCTTGCCCAGCACCAGCGCCAGCAGTTGCTCGCGCACGGGCCGGGCCGGGTCGTAGGGCCGCAGCAGCTCGCTGGCGCTGCTCTCCCACAGCACGTGCAGGATCGCGGCGAACAGCTCGTCCTTGCTCGGGAAGTGGTTGTAGAGCGTGCGCTTGGACACCTCGGCCCGCGCCGCCACCTTGTCGACGCTCGTGGCCTCGAAGCCGTTGTCGCGGAACTCCGCGATCGCGGCCTGGACGATGGCGTCGCGCTTGCGGTCGGTGAGGCGGGTGGCGGGAGTGGTCGTGGCCATGACTGAAACTTTACACCAGGCAGTTTACTTTTTGGCGGATCGGCCGTACACTGAAAACTACACGGTGCAGTTTACTTCGATATTCGAGCTGCACGCCCGCCTCACAAGGAAGTGTCATGACCTGCCTGTCCTCGCGCACCCGCCAGACGCCCTCGCCCGATGCCATCGAGTCGCCGCAGCACCGCGACGGCAAGTTCCACAACGTCGTGCCGCGCCGCTCGCCGGGCTTTCGCAAGACGCTGGGCATCGCCTGGCGCGTGCTGACTCAGAAGCCCGACACCACGGTGCCGCGCGCGCCGATCCCGGTGCGTCCGCTCGACGCCGCCACGCTGGCCGCGGCGCCCGACGCCAGCCTGTTCCGCCTGGGCCACTCCACGCTGCTGCTGAAGCTGGCCGGCGAGTTCTGGCTCACGGACCCGGTGTTCTCGGAGCGCGCCTCGCCCGTGCAATGGGCCGGCCCGAAGCGCTTCCACGCGCCGCCGATCTCCATCGCCGACCTGCCGCCGATCAAGGGCGTGATCCTGTCGCACGACCACTACGACCACCTCGACCACGCCGCCGTGCTGGAGCTCGCGCCCAAGGTGGAGATGTTCGTCACGCCGCTGGGCGTCGGCGACCGCCTGATCGGCTGGGGCATCCCGCCCGAGAAGGTGCGCCAGCTCGATTGGTGGCAGCAGACCTCGCTGGCGGGCGTGCGCCTGGTGGCCACGCCCGCGCAGCACTTCTCGGGCCGCAGCCTGGGCGACGGCGACACCACGCTGTGGGCCTCGTGGGTGATCCTGGCCGGCGACCTGCGCGTGTTCTTCAGCGGCGACACCGGCTACCACGCGGGCTTCAAGACCATCGGCGAGCGCTTCGGTCCGTTCGACGTGACGTTCATGGAGACCGGCGCCTATGATGCGCAATGGCCCGAGGTGCACATGCAACCCGAGGAGACGCTGCAGGCGCACCTGGACGTGCGCGGCCGCTGGCTGATGCCGCTGCACAACGGCACCTTCGACCTCGCGATGCATGCGTGGCACGAGCCCTTCGACCGCATCCTCGCGCTGTCGAAGGCGCGCGGCGTGCCGCTGGCCACGCCGGCGATGGGCGAGCGGCTGTCGCTCGCGCAGCCGCAGGCCGGCGAGCGCTGGTGGCAGGCGCTCGAGACGTCCCCGCACGCCGCGGCCGCCGCGCAGGCGGCCTGAGAAAGGCGTTCCAATGACGATCTCGGTCATCCTCACCGGCGCCACCGGCATGGTCGGCGAAGGCGTGCTGCTCGAATGCCTGGCCGACCCGCGCGTGGCGCGCGTGCTGGTCGTCAACCGCAAGCCGCTGGGACGCGTGCATCCGAAGCTCACCGAGATCGTCCACGCCGACTTCCACGACCTGTCGACGATCGAGCGCCAGCTCGCCGGCTACGACGCCTGCTTCTTCTGCCTGGGCGTGTCGTCGATCGGCATGAACGAGCACGACTACCGCCACGTCACCTATGACCTGACGACGAACTTCGGGCGCACGCTGGCGCGCCTGAACCCGGAGATGTCGTTCTGCTACGTCACCGGCGCCGGCACCGATTCCACCGAGCACGGCCAGGTGATGTGGGCGCGGGTCAAGGGCGCCACCGAGAACGAGCTGCTGCGGATGTTCCGCCGCGCCGCGATGTTCCGCCCCGGCATGATGCGCGCCACGCCGGGCCAGAAGAACCTCAAGGGCTGGTACCGCGCGATCGCCTGGATCTACCCGATCGGCCGCGCGCTGGCGCCGGGCAAGTTCTGCACGTTGCAGGAAGTGGGGCGCGCGATGATCAACGCCGCGTCCGCCGGCGCGCCGAGGCACATCCTCGAGGTGCGCGACATCGTCGACCTCGCCGCCCTGCGGGCAAGCTGACGCCGGCGCGCACGGCGCGCCTTCCGGACGTATGCTCGGCGTCGTCCAACGAAGGCCCGCCCCCATGCCCGTCGCTCCCCAGCGCCCCGACCTGCCGCTCGTCCTCGTCCTGATGGGCGTGTCCGGCAGCGGCAAGACCACCGTCGCCAAAGCCATCGCCGACCGCCTGGACTGGGCGTTCGAGGAAGGCGACGCGCTGCACCCGCCCGCCAACGTCGCCAAGATGGCGGCCGGCCATCCATTGAACGACGACGACCGCGCGCCCTGGCTCGCCAAGGTGGCCGACTGGGTCGACGCGCGCCTGGACGCCGGCCAGTCCGGCGTCATCACCTGCTCGGCGCTCAAGCGCAAGTACCGCGCGCTGATCGACCGCCGCGGCGAGCGCGTGGAGTTCGTGTTCCTGCACGGCTCGCGCGAGCTGATCGCGTCGCGACTGGCCGCGCGCCAGGGCCACTTCATGCCGACCTCGCTGCTGGACAGCCAGTTCGAGACGCTGGAGGAACCCGGCGATGACGAACCCGTGATCCGCGTCGAGATCGAAGGCTCGCCCGAGCAGATCGCCGACGCCGTCCTCGCAGCACTCGGCCTCGCGGCCTGACATCAAGGAGAAGCCGCATGGCCGCCGACCTCGCCCATCCCGTCCTGAACGCGCACGACACGCAGGTGCTGGTCGTCGCGGCGATCGGCATCGCGCTGATCGTCGCGATGATCGTGTGGCTCAAGCTGCACGCGTTCGTCGCGCTGACGGTGGGCGCGCTGTTCGTGGGCGCCGGCTCCGGCATCCCGCTGGGCAAGGTGACGGCGTCGTACGAGGCGGGCGCCGGCGGCGTGCTGGGCTACGTCGGCGTGCTGATCGCGCTCGGGGCGATGGTGGGCAAGCTGCTGGCCGACTCCGGCGGCGCCGACAAGGTCGTCGAAACCCTGCTGCGCGGACGCCCCGCCACGCTGCCGTGGAAGATGGCACTGATCGCGTCGATCATCGGCATCCCGATGTTCTTCGAGATCGGCCTCGTGCTGCTGATCCCCGTCGTGATGCTGGCGGTGCACCGCTCGCAGGGCCCGGCGATGCGCCTGGGCATCCCCGCGCTGGCCGGCCTGTCGGTGCTGCACGGCTTCATCCCGCCGCATCCGGGGCCGCTCGCGGCGATCGCGATCCTGCATGCCAACGTCGGCGTCACGCTGGCGCTGGGCCTGCTGATCGCGGTGCCGGCGGTGGCGATCGCCGGGCCGCTGTACGGCCTGGTCGCGGCGCGGCTGGTGCCCGTCGGCGCGGCGGGCGCGGGCCTGGCGGTCACGCAGTCCGGCAAGGCCGGCGCCGTGGACGCCGCCAATGAGGCCGACGCCCGCTCGACGCGCAGCCCCAGCTTCGGCGCGATCATGGCCACGCTGCTGTTCCCGCTGGTGCTGATGCTGCTGAAGGCCGGCGCCGACATCTTCCTCGAGAAGGACTCGCCCGCGCGCCCGCTGCTGGACTTCATCGGCGACCCGGTGTTCGCGCTGCTGGCCGCCGTGCTGCTCGCGATGGTGACGTTCGGCACCGCGGTGGGCTTCTCGCCGGCGGTGCTGGGCAAGAAGATCGGCGCGAGCCTGATGCCGGTGGTCGGCGTGATGCTGATCGTGGGCGCGGGCGGCGGCTTCAAGCAGTCGCTGGTCGACGGCGGCACCGGCGCGGCCATCGCCAAGATCGCGCTGGCCGCGGGGCTGTCGACGCTGCTCCTGGGCTGGATCGTGGCGGTGCTGATCCGCCTGGCCACCGGCTCGGCGACGGTGGCCACCGTCACCGCGGCGGGCATCGTCGCGCCGCTGGCCGTGGGGCTGCCGCCGACGCAGCTGTCGCTGGTGGTGCTGTCGGTGGGCGCCGGCTCGCTGTTCTTCTCGCACGTCAACGACGCGGGGTTCTGGCTCGTCAAGGAGTACTTCGGGCTGACCGTGGGCCAGACGATCAAGACGTGGTCGATCATGGAAACGGTGATCTCCGTCACCGGCCTCGCGCTGGCGCTCGGGCTGTCCATGGTCCTGTGATGCCAACAATGACCGGAATTCGAGAAAGTCGATACCTGCCGGGGTAGACAGCCTTGTCACCCGTGCAACACTCCGCAGGCTGACAAGGACCTCGGCCGGAAACGGGATTCGCGCAGCATGGCCAGCCCGGCTCGACTTCGACCTGGGCGAGTGACAGACGCGACGAGTCCAAGAGGTTCGAACCGGTGAACGTTCCCAGCGAGCAGCCGATCCCGCCAGGCCAGAGCGCATCGCGCCTGCTCCGCGACCGCCGCCTCGTGCAGGCCACCTGGGCCGCCTGCATCGCGATCGTCGTCTCCTCGATCCCCGACTTCGTCCAGCGCCAGTGGCCCAACCTGCCGCCGTTGTTCGTCGGCCTGGCGGCGATGATGTTCGTGCTGTGGCTCGTGCGGCGCGGCCGGCGCGGCGCCGCGGTGGCGCTGCTGCTCACGTCGCTGATGGGCATGGTGGGCCTGCTGATGTGGCAGAACGGCGGCCTGCGCGACACCTCGCTGCTCGCCTTCCCGTGCCTGCTCGTGCTGGGCGCGATGATGGGTTCGAAGCGCCTGTACCTCGCGCTGTTCCTCACGATGATCGGGCTGGTGGCCGTGGTGCTGCTGGCCAACATCTACGGCTGGCACGTCAACACCCTGCCTCCGCTGTCGACCAACACCTTCGTGGACATCGCCGCGATGATGTCCGTCACCTGCGTGATCGCGTGGCTGATGGCCAGCGACATGCGCAGCGCCCTGGACGCCGTCAACGCGCAGAACGCGCAGATGGCCGCGACGCAGGCGCGCATGGAGCTGATGGCCACGCACGACGCGCTCACCGGCCTGCCCAATCGCAGCCTCGCGCGCGACCGCTTCGACCAGGCCGCGGCCATCGCGCGCCGCGCCGGCCACGGCGTGGCGATGCTGTACCTGGACCTGGACAACTTCAAGAACGTCAACGACACGCTGGGCCACAGCTCGGGCGACACGCTGCTCAAGCAGGTCAGCGATCGCCTGTCCGCGCTGCTGCGTACGGCCGACACCGTGGCGCGCCTGGGCGGCGACGAGTTCCTGCTGCTGGTGCCCGAGGTGGTGGACGTCGACTCGGTGGGCGACATCGCGAGCAAGGTCGTCACCGGCCTGATGGCGCCGTTCGACGTCATGGGCATGGAGATCTTCGCGGGCTGCTCGCTGGGCGTGACGATGTTCCCGACCGACGGCGAGGACTTCGACAGCCTGCTCAAGAAGGCCGACATCGCGATGTACCGCGCCAAGGAGTCGGGCCGCAACGCGTACCGCTTCTGGGACGGCGAGATGAACGCCAGCGTCGTCGAGCACGTGGAACTTCTGTCGGCGATGCGCGCCGCGCTGGCGCACCGCGAGTTCACGCTGTCGTACCAGCCGCAGTTCGACCTGCGCACCGGCCGGCTGATCGGCGCGGAGGCGCTGATCCGCTGGCGCCACCCCGAGAAGGGCCCGATCTCGCCGGCGCGATTCATCCCGCTGGCCGAGCGCTCGGGCCTGATCGTGCCGATCGGCGAGTGGGTGCTGCAGCAGGCCTGCGCGCAAGCCCAGCGCTGGCGCGCGGCGGGCTGGACGGACCTCACGATCTCGGTGAACGTCTCGCCGGTGCAGTTCCGCCGCGGCAGCGTCGAGACCTCGGTGGCACAGGCGCTCGCCGACTCGGGCCTGCCCAGCGAGAACCTCGAGCTCGAGCTGACCGAGTCGCTGCTGATCCAGGATTCGCTGGCGCTCGCCGAGAGCCTTGCGAGCCTGCGCCGCATGGGCGTGCGCTTCGCAATCGACGACTTCGGCACCGGCTACTCCAACCTCGCCTACCTCAAGCGCTTCGAGGTGGAGCGCCTGAAGATCGACCAGACCTTCGTGCGGCGCCTGACCGACGACGTGCAGGACCAGGCCATCGTGCGCGCGATCGTGCAGATGGCCAGCAGCCTGAACCTCTACACCGTCGCCGAGGGCGTGGAGGACGGCGCGACGCTCGCGCTGCTGGGCGACCTCGGCTGCCAGCAGGGCCAGGGCTTCCATTGGTCGCCGGCGGTGCCGGCCGCGGAGTTCGAGATCTTCCTTCGCGCCTGACCGGCGCCCGTGCGGCGCGTGGATCGCGCCGCCGCGACGATACGGTGCACCGTATGCGATGCGAAGCAGGAAGCAGGCGCCGCGCAAGAGGGAACGAGGTGCGAGCCTGTCCGGATATGCAATTCACCAAACTCGACCGGGTGGAGACATCGCTCCTCGCCCTGCATTAAACGTGCAATTCGAGGGCCTCGACGACCGGGGCCGGGTGACAAATGTTCGATTGGGTAAGGGTGCCCGCGGTCGAGCGGGGCGGGCCTCCCGCCTGCCCTTCGAGGGCCCTCGCGCGCGCTCGCTCGCGGGAGCGCACACGTGCTCGCACGCGGGAGCGCGAACGCGCCCGCGAGACGCACGCTGGCTAGCGCGATGCGACCGTCTTGTTCGCGCCGGTTCGCGGCGGCTTCCAGCCGTCGGTCAGCGTGCCCAGGAACGCGACGATGTCGTCGATCTCGCGGTCGTCCAGTCGCGGGCGGCCGCCGGGCAGCGGCGCGAACGGCACCTCGTGCGAGACGTTGCCCCAGTATTTCTCGGGCAGGTCGTCGTAGCCGGGCTTGCCGTTCGACCCGGGGTACCAGTGCTTCGGGTCGGTGTCGCGCGTGGCGTAGAAGGCCACGGCGTCGCGCAGCGTGCGGATCGCACCGTTGTGAAAGAAGCGCTGGCGCAGCGCCACATTGCGCAGCGACGGCGTGCGGAACAGGCCGCAGTACTCGGGGTGCGCGGCGAGGTCGGTGCGCAGCGGGCCGCACAGGCCCAGGTCGAAGAACTTCGGATCCTTGTTCGCGGGCAGGTCGCGATTGCGCGGCACGCCGGTGGCCACGAAGCCGAAGTCCGTGAAGATCGGCGGGCGGTTCACCGCGGCCTTGCGCGTGCTCGGATGGCAGCTCGCGCAGTTGCCCTTCTTCATGTCGTTGAACAGCGCCATGCCGCGCGCCTCGGCGGGGCTCAGCGTGGCCTTGTCGTTCAGCCACGCGTCGAACTTGCTGTCGAACGGGTGGAAGTCGGGCGAGGTCTGCTCGTAGGTCTCGAGCGCCACCGTCACCCATACGAGCGTCGAGTCGGGATCGTCGAACACGTTCTCGCCGGGCGCGCTCAGCACCTGGCGGAACTCGTCGGCGTACGGCGTCGTCTTCAGCCGGCGCACGACGGCCGCGCCGTCCGCGTTGGCCATCTCGTTGGGATCCATCAGCGGCATCAGCGCCTGGTCGTGCGCGGTGTCGACGCGGCCGTCCCAGGTGCGGCCGCCGGTGGGGCCCTGGTCGTCCACGCCCAGCGTGACCTCGGACTCGAGGAAGTGCTGCGTGAACGCGATCGGCGCGTGGGCGTAGCGCAGCGACGGCGTGTTTCGGAAGCCCTGCCTGTCCAGACCGGGGCCGCCCAGTTGCACGGCGCGGGCGTTGGGCGGGCCGAAGGCCCTGGCCGGATCGTGGCACGACGCGCACGACTGCCGGCCCGACGCCGAATACGCCGGATCCATGAAGATGCGCCGGCCCAGGTCGCTCAGTTGCGCGACGGTCGGCCGGTCGCCGTACATCAGCGGGAAATGCGTCTCGGTTCCGGTGGGCTCGGGCGCGGCGCCCGAGCAGGCCTGCGCGAGGCGCGCGGCCGACAGCAGGCTCGCGACCGCCACGAGGGCGATCGCGGCCGTGTTCAGCGCGCGCCGGGCGCGCGGGGCGGATCGAGGCATCGCTTCAGCGGCGACGGCGTGCGACGCCCATCGAGGTCAGCAACAGCATGCCCGCGACGATCTGCAGCGCGCCCGAGGCCTCGGGCACCGTGGACACGCGCAGGCCGAACGACTCCGCGTTCGCCTGGTAGCTGAAGCCGCCGTCGCCGGTCGTGGCGGTGAGCGCCAGCGGGTGCGGCGCGCCCAGGTCCAGCAGCGCGCCGGTGACGCTGCTCGAGCCGAGCGTGTCCGCACCCTGAATCTCGAACTCGATCCAGTACTTGCCGGCCGCGACCGTCCAGCCGTCCAGGCCGGACACGCCGTTCCAGCCGTCCGTGCCGAAGGTGGCGGTCGTCGTGTACAGCAGCGAGCCGGGGCCGGTGGCCGCGTCATTGGCGAACAGCGAGATGCCGAAGGTCTCGCCGGCGGCGCCGCCCAGGATGTGGCCCTGGATGGCGCTGATGTCGGCGGCCTGCGCGAAGCTCACCTGGGCCGCGGCCCAGTCGAACGCGTCCAAGGCCAGCGAGCCGACGGCGTGGCCGTTCGGGGTGCCGGTGTCGACCACCGTGGCGGCGTGCGCGAGCGGCGCGAACGCCAGCAGCGCGGCGGTGGAAAGCGAGGCGATGAGGTGCTGGGTCATGGCGCGGCTCACGGGGCGATGTAGTACTGGCCCAGCAGCTGCGTCGGGCCGAAGGTGGAGCTGAAGCCGTAGCCCAGGATGTCGACGCCGCCGTCGGCGTGCACCTTCACCGTGGCCCAGGCGTAGTCGCGGTCGGTGGCCGGATGCGCCAGCACGCCGGCCGTGGCCTGCGCGGCCGTCGCGTCGAACGGCGAGCCGCCGGCGCCCACGATCACCTGGTACGCGCCGCCCAGCGGCTGCGAGATGTTGTACGTGTGCATGTGGCCGGTGAAGTACGTCGCCTTGTACTGCTCGATCACGTTCCAGAACGCGTCGCGCCTGGCCGTCGTCGTGGCGGTGGCGTCCAGGCCCGAGCCCGACACGCCCGGGGCGTACGCGTACGTGAACGCCGGCTTGTGGCCGAACACGAACAAGCGCCTGGCGCCGCGCGCCTGCGCCGCGGCCAGGTCCTGCGCCAGCCAGGCGGCGGGGGCCGAGGTCTCGGCGCCGACCGGGTCGGTGTTGATCACCGCGAAGTGCAGGTTCTGGTAGTCGAACGAGTACGACAGCTTGGACTGGTCGGTGGCCAGCGCGTCCGGGCCGACGCCCGCGGCCGGGCCGTAGTTGACGTTGGCCGGTGCGCTGCCCAGCACGTTCGTGAAGCGCGCGGTGTCGATGATCAGGTCGCCCATGTTGGCGGCGTAGGCCTGCTCGTTCTCGACCTTCGCCTGGGTCTGGCCGTCGCTGTTCTTCGGGCAGGCCTTGCACTCGGTCTCGTGGTTGCCCGGCACCGGGAACACGTAGGTGCCGGTCTCGGGCAGCGGGGCCACGAGGCCACGCCAGAACGCGTACTGGCGGTATTCCTTCATCAGGTCGGAACCGACGATGTCGCCCGTCGTCGCGGGCGCCACGGGGCCGGCGATCGCGCTCTGCGTGCCGTTGGACGTGTAGCCGTAGTTGGCCCAGCCGTAGCCGTGGATCATGTCGCCGTTGAAGAACAGCATCGTCGACTTCTGCGACTGGATCGTGCGCAGGATGCGCGTGAACGCCTTGGTGTTCTGCAGCCAGATCGCGTCCTGGCCGGTCAGCGTGGCGCCGACGCTCGCCTGGTCGTACTTGACCGGATCCTGGCGGGAATCGCCCACCGTGGAGAACGTCAGGACGACGGGCGTCGTGTCCTGGGCGTGGGCGGCTGGGGCCGCCACGGCGGCGGCGGCGATCGCCAGCAGCGCGGCATTCCTGGCTGTGAGGTGCGTCATGGTCATCCTGCTTTGTCGTCGTTGCCTCGGGGAGCTTCGAGGTGCCGAAAATGTAGGAATCGCACATGACGCTGCCATGAACATTGCCCCCGGGAAGACCCGCAGGTCGATGCTCTCGATCTTGCACGGAGCCGTTGGCCTCTGCGCGGCGCGAGAAGCGCCGGGCGCGCGATCGCGAAGGCGCAGGGCCTCGGGCGGCGGGGCTCAGGCGGCCGGCGCCGCGAGGACCTGGGACGGCGACGGCGCCACGCAGCCGGCGCGGCGCTCCGCCCAGTACACGACGTTGCCGACCACGGCGATCGAGCCGGACACCATCGCGCTGACCGCCGTCACGCCCAGGCTGGCCAGGATCAGGCCCTCGCAGCCCTGCCCGCTGCAGGAATTCATGCGGCCCAGCACCACGGGCTGCAGCTCGATGTGGCGCGTCACCAGCTGGCAGTCGGCGTCGTAGGCCTCGGTCTGCACCGGCACGATCACGCAGCCTGCGCCCAGCAGGCCGGCGGCCACGGCGGCGAGGGTCGGGCGCGAGGTCATGCGGGCAAGTATGGCAGCCTACTGCCGAGCCAGCTGCTCTTTACGCCAGGACGACGGCGACCGGCCCGTCTCGCGCTCGAAGAAGCGCGTGAAGTAGCCCGCGTCGCTGAAACCCAGCTTGTAGGCGATGTGCTTGACGCTCAGCGTGGTGTACGCGAGTTCGCGCTGCGCCTCCAGGCACAGGCGCGCGTGCAGCACCGCCAGCGCCGGGTGGCCCAGCACCGCGCGGCACACGCGATTGAGCTGCGTGGTGGTGATGCCGATCTCGGCGGCGAAGTCGCCCAGCGTGGGCTGGTCGCGGAAGCGCTCGTCGACCAGCGCCCGGAAGCGCTGCACGTGCACCACGGAGCGGTCGCCCACGCCGGCCGCCGCCGCGGGCGCCGGCAGGCTGCGGCCGAGGGCCACGAACAGCGCCGTCATCGCGGCGTCGATCGCACTGGCGCGCCAGGGCGCGTGCTGCGTCTGCTCGTCGTGCAGCGTCTCCACGGCCGCCTTGACTGCCTTGCGGTGCGCCGGCGCGAACTGCACGCAGCGCGAGACCAGCACCCGCTCGCGCAGGCTCTCGTCGCGCGCCAGCAGCGTGCGCACGTGCGACTCGCGCATCGTGAAGACGATGCCCTTGACGTCGCTCGTCCAGCGAAAGCCGTGTACGGCCAGCGGCATCACCGTGATGACGCCCGGGCCGCGCAGCGCATGCGACTGGCCGTCGATCAGGATCTCGACCTCGCCCTTCTCGAACCAGAACACCTGCAGCAGCGCCTCGTGGCGGTGCGGCTTGATCTCCCACGAGTGCAGGCTGCTGCGCTCGGCGATCGATTCCGAGTGCATGACGTCTTCCGGCGGCAGGCCGTGGTCCTCGCCATACAGCAGGTAGGTGGGCAGGTGCAGGGGCATCGAAGGTTCCGAATGCTCAACCGGCGGACGGGTGCCGCACGGCGCCGGTGGCGCCAGACGCCGCAGGAGCGCGCGCCCGCCCGGGCGATGTTCCGATTGTTCAATCGTTCGCCGGTTCTGTCCATTGGCGCCGCCGGGGCCGGCCCTTACGCTTGCCTCCACGAATTGCCGAAAACCCCGGAGACACCCGAATGGCCGCCTCGACGCCCTGCATCATTTCCGTCGCGATCACCGGCTCGCTGCCGCGCAAGAAGGACAACCCCGCCGTTCCGGTGACGGTGTCCGAGCAGGTGGAGTCCACCCACGCCGCCTACGAGGCCGGCGCGACGCTGGTGCACCTGCACGTACGCAACGACGACGAGACGCCCACGTCCGCCCCTGAGCGCTTCGCGCAGGTGCTGGACGGCATCCGCAAGCACTGCCCGCTGATCATCACGCAGGTGTCCACCGGCGGCCGTTCCGGCGCGGGCCGCGAGCGCGGCGGCATGCTGCACCTGCGCCCGGACATGGCCTCGCTGGCCTCGGGCTCGGTCAACTTCCCCACCCGCGTGTACGACAACGCGCCCGATCTCGTCGACTGGCTCGCCGCAGAGATGCGCGCCCTCGGCGTCAAGCCCGAGATCGAGGCGTTCGACCTGTCGATGATCTTCCAGGCCGCCGCGATGGCGCGCGACGGCCGCATCGCCGGCCCGCTGCACGTGCAGTTCGTGATGGGCGTCAAGAACGCGATGCCGGTCGACCGCGAGGTGCTCGAGTTCTACGTCAGGACGCTCAACCGCCTCGCGCCCGACGCCACCTGGACCGGCGCCGGCATCGGCCGCGACCAGCTGACGCTCGCCGAGTGGTCGCTGGAGCTCGGCGGCCACTGCCGCACGGGCCTGGAGGACAACGTGCGCCTGGACCGCGCGACGCTGGCGCCGTCGAACGCCGCGCTGGTGCAGCAGGTCGCCGCGCTGTGCGAGCATCACGGTCGCCGCGTCGCCACGCCGCAGGAAGCGCGCGCGCTGCTGCACCTGGCCGCGCAGCCCGAGCGCCGCACGGCCGCGCAGCTGCACGCCGAGCACGTCGCGCACGCCTGATCCGGAGCCTGGAGGAGACACCATGCACGAGACCGCCCCGCTCGTCCGCCCCGACGACGAGTACCTGATGCGCGACCCCGCGTCGCACCCACCGGCCTACGCGCCCGGCTACAAGACGAGTGCGCTGCGCAGCCCGCGCAATTCGCTGATCTCGCTCGGGCAGACGCTGTCCGAGGTCACCGCGCCCGTGTTCCGCGCCGAGGAGCTCGGCGCGCTGGACGGCGACCTGATCCGCAACTACGCCAAGACCGGCCTGCCGATCGGCGAGCGCACCATCGTGCACGGCCATGTGCGCGACCAGCTGGGCCGCCCGGTGCGCAATGCGCTGGTCGAGGTCTGGCAGGCCAACGCCAGCGGCCGCTACCGCCACAAGAAGGACCAGTACCTCGGCGCGCTCGACCCGAACTTCGGCGGCTGCGGCCGCATGCTGACCGACGAGAACGGCCACTACGTCTTCCGCACCATCAAGCCCGGGCCCTACCCGTGGCGCAATCGCATCAACGACTGGCGTCCCGCGCACATCCACTTCGCCATCTCCGGCAGCGGCTGGGCCCAGCGCCTGATCACGCAGATGTACTTCGAGGGCGACCCGCTGATCGCCACGTGCCCGATCATCCGCACGATCCCCGACGAGGCGCAGATCCGCGGCCTGATCGCGCAGCTGGACATGGCCGCCACCGTGCCGCTGGACAGCCGCGCCTTCCGCTTCGACATCGTGCTGCGCGGCCAGCGCGCCACGTGGTTCGAGAACGTCCTGCAGTCGACCGGCCAGGCGACCGGCCAAGGAGAAGCCCGATGACCCCGCTGCTGCGCGAAACCGCCTCGCAGACCGCCGGCCCGTACGTGCACATCGGGCTCGCGCCCAGGGCCGCGGGCTTCGACATCTTCGAGAGCGACTTCGGCCCCGTGCTGACCGCGCCCGAGACCCAGGGCGAGCGCATCACCATCGAAGGCCGCGTGTTCGACGGCTCGGGCACGCCGCTGCGCGACGTGCTGCTGGAGCTGTGGCAGGCCAACGCCCTGGGCCGCTATGCGCACGCGGCCGACCGGCAGCCCGGCAAGGCGCTCGACACCGCCTTCCGCGGCTGGGGTCGCGCCTGCAGCGACTTCGAGACGGGCGTGTGGTCGTTCGACACGATCAAGCCCGGCTCGGTGACCGGCCGCCACGGCGTCGCGATGGCCCCGCACGTGAACCTGTGGATCGTGGCGCGCGGCATCAACATCGGCCTGCACACGCGCATGTATTTCGACGACGAGGCCCAGGCCAACGCCGCCGATCCGGTGCTCGCGCTTGTCGAGTGGGAAGTGCGGCGCAAGACGCTGGTGGGCAAGCGCGAGCAGCGCGACGGCAGGACGGTCTACCGTTTCGACATCCATCTGCAGGGCGATGACGAGACGGTGTTCTTCGACGTATAAACAGCCGATGATCTTCGACCGCTTCCTCGCCTCGCCCGACGTGATGCGGGTGCTGGACGAGCGCGCCTTCGTGCAGGCGATGCTCGACTTCGAGGCCGCCCTCGCGCGCGCGCAGGCGGCCGCGGGCGCGATCCCCGCCGACGCCGGCGAGGCGATCGCCGAGGCGTGCGATGCGCGCGCCTTCGATGTCGACGCGATCGTCGCCGAGGGCGCGCGCGTCGGCACGATCGCGATCCCGCTGGTCAAGGCGCTGACGGCGGCCGTCGCGAGGGTCGACGCCGGCGCGGCGCTGGTCGTGCACTGGGGCGGCACCACGCAGGACGTGCTCGACACCGCGCAGGTGCTCGTCACGCGGCGCGCGCTCGCGCTCGTCGACCGCGACCTGTCGACGCTGGCAGGATCTCTCCTGCGCCTGGCCCAGGCGCACGGCGACGCGCCGATGCTGGGGCGCACGCTGATGCAGCCGGCGCAGGTGATCAGCCTGCGCTTCAAGCTGGCCGGCTGGATCGCGCCGCTGGTGCGCGCTCAGGCAAGGCTGAGGCAGGCGGGCGCGTCGGCGCTGCAGCTGCAGCTGGGCGGCGCGGTGGGCACGCGCGCGGCGCTCGGCGAGTACGGCGACGCCGTCGCGGCGAACATGGCGCGGCTGCTCGACCTGCGCCTGCCGCCCGCGGCGTGGCACACGCAGCGCGACGAACTGGTCGCGCTCGGCTGCGAGCTGGGCGTGCTGGCCGGGTCGCTGGGCAAGATCGGCAAGGACATCGCGCTGATGGCGCAGGGCGAGGTCGGCGAGCTGGCCGAGCCCTCGGGCGGCGGACGCGGCGGCTCGTCGGCGATGCCGCACAAGCGCAACCCGGTGGCCGCGATGAACGCGCTGGCCGCGGCGGTGCGCGCGCCGCAGCACGTGGCGGCGCTGCTGGCCGCGATGCCGCAGGAGCACGAGCGCGGCCTTGGCAACTGGCAGGCCGAGCTCGCCGAATTCGGGGCGCTGCTGGCCGCCGTGCACGGCGCGCTCGCGGCGTTGAACGCCGCCGCCGGCGGCCTGCAGGTGTTCCCGCAGCGCATGCGCGCCAACATCGACGCGCTGCAGGGCCTGGTGTTCGCCGAGGCGCTGTCGATGCGCGTGGCGCGCGAGATCGGCAAGCCCGAGGCGCACCATTTCGTCGAGGCCCTGTCGAAGGAGACGGTCGAGACGGGCACGCACCTGCTGGACGTCGCGCTGTCCGCCCTGCCCGGCGACCCGCGCCTGCGCCACCGCATCGGCGCGGACGAGCTCGTCACGCTGTTCGACGTCGACACCCCGGCGCGCCACGCCAGCGCGCTGGCCGCGCCGCAGCTGGCCGCCCTCGCCGCGCAAGCCGACGAACTGCGGCGCGACCCGCCGTGGCAGCGGCATCTCCAAGGATTCGCACATGGATCGTGAAGACGACTTCGATCGCGGCGTGAAGAACCGCCGCGCCGTGCTGGGCGACGCGTGGGTCGACAAGTCCCTGGGCGTGGCCAACGCCTTCAACGCCGACTTCCAGTCGCTGATCACGCGCTACGCCTGGCACGACATCTGGGGCCGCCCCGGCCTGGACCACGTCACGCGCCGCCTGCTGGTGCTGGGCATGACGATGGGCCTGGCACGCTGGGAGGAGTTCGAGCTGCATTGCCGCGCGGCGATCCGCGCCGGCGTGCCGCTGGAAAAGATCCAGGAGACGCTGATGCAGGGCGCGATCTACTGCGGCGTACCCGCGGCCAACACCGCGTTCAGGATCGCCGGCGACCTGCTGCGCGAGCAGGGCCTGCTGCCCGGCCCCGAGCCGCTGACCGAGGACGCGCGCGTCGCCACGCACCACACGTTCAGCGCGCCGCAGTTGAAGGTGGCGCTGCAGGGCCGCGGCGCGCCCGTCGTCCTCAGCCACGCGCTGGGCCTGGACCTGGCGATGTGGGACGGCCTCGCCCGACGCCTGGCCGCCGGCGGCTTCGGCGCCGCGCGCGAGGTGCTGCGCTACGACCATCGCGGCCACGGCGGCTCGGCCTCGCCGGCCGGCCCGTACGCGATGGACGATCTCGTCGACGACGCCGCCCGCCTCGTGCGCGAGTGGGGGCGCGGGCCCGTCACGTGGATCGGGCTGTCGATGGGCGCGATGGTGGGCATGGGGCTGGCGATCCGCCATCCCGAGCTGGTCGGCAGGCTCGTGCTCGCGAACACGACTTCGCAATACCCCGACGCGGCGCAATCGTCCTGGTCGCAGCGCATCGCCACCGTCAACGCGAGCGGCATGGCGGCGGTCGCCGAGATGGTGGTCGAACGCTACCTGCACGCCGACTTCCGAGCCGCCCATCCCGAGGCCACGCAGGCGGTGCGGGCGGCGATCCTGCGCAACGATCCGGCGGGCTATTCGGCCAGTTGCGCGGCCGTCGCGGGCGTGGCCTGGCTGGATCGCCTCGGCCAGATCCGCTGCCCGACGCTCGTGATCGCCGGCGCCCGCGACCCCGGCGCCCCGCCCGCGATGGGCCAGGCGATCGCCGAACGCGTGCCCGGTTCGCGCTTCGAGCTGATCGCCGACGCGTCGCACCTGAGCGTGCTGGAGACGCCGGCGCAGTTCGACGCGTTGCTGCGATCGTTCCTGTAGTCCGACCTTGCGTGTCATCCCGCGCGCAGTGGAAGGATCCACCCCGACCGAGGCGGCCACGCCGTCCCGAATGAAAGACGCCGCCCACGAAGAGGCGGCGCAAGAAGACAGCGGGCGCCCGACCACCCGCCGCGGTCAACCCATCGTCAGTGCTTCACGACGAACACCACCGCCGTGCGGGCCGGGATGTTGAACGTGCCCGACGCGCCGTCGTACGTCGCCTGCGCCGCGCGCTTGTCGGCGGCCGTGAACGCGGCGTGCACCGGGTGCAGCTGGAAGGCCTTGCCGGCCAGCGACGGGATCGCGATCGCGTGGGCGGCCTTGTCGACGTTGACGAAGTAGGTCAGCTCCTGGAAGTTCGCGCCGGCGTAGCCGCGGCCGTCGAGGTCGCCAACCAGCAGCGTCGGGATCTGCTGCGAGCCGGTGTTGTAGAACTTCAGGCGCGCCTTGATGTCGTCCGCGCTGGCCATGCGCAGCAGCGTCGTGCTGCGGCGGATCTTGAGCAGGTCGCGGAACTCGTCGCGCGCCCAGGCGATCTCCACTGGCGTCGGCTTGATCGCCGGGTTGGCCAGCAGCGGCTGCTGCATCGACCAGTTCGACTGGTTCGACGCGGCCATCGGCAGGCCGACGCCGAAGTTGTCGTCCTGGTAGCTCCAGTCCAGGCGGTTGAACCAGTCGCCCGAGTCGTAGCTGTTGCCGTCCAGGGACTTGCTGCGCAGCGTGTCGACACCCGCGTGGAAGTAGGCCACGCCCTGGCTGAACGCGTTGATCGCGGCGCCCAGCATCTGCACGCGGGTCCGATCCTCACGTGAGGTCGTGGTCGGCAACTTGTAGACGTTGTTGTCGAAGATCGTCAGGTTGTCGTGGTTCTCGAAGTAGTTCACCACCTCCGACGGGTTCGTGACGTAGCCCGCGGGAAGGCCCTCGAAGCTGATCTGCTCGAGCGGCAGCTGCGCGTCCCAGCTGGTGGTCAGCGAGTAGCTGCGGATCGAGCCGGCCAGGCTGGCCTTGATCACGTCGCCCAGCCACATCAGGTCGCCGGCCGAGTGGCCGCCGGCCTGCGGGTTCGGGTCGTACCACAGGCCGTTGATGTAGCCCTGGTTGGACATCAGCGCGCTGCCCGAGTCGCAGCAGCCGCCGCCGCGCACGGCATCGCGGATGGACGGGTTGAAGGTGCCGATGCCGGTGCCGTTCAGATCGAGCATGTCGGCCTGCACGAAGCGCGCGCCGTTGGCCACCGCGCCGAAGTTCCAGCCCTCGCCGATCAGCTCGACGTGGTGGCCCACCGCGGCGTCGACCTTGGCCTGCAACGCCACCATCGTGTCGCGCGGCTGCAGGCCCATGATGTCGAAGCGGAACGAGCTGACGTGGTAGTCGCGCGCCCAGGTGACGACCGAGTCGGTCATCAGGCGGCCCATCATCATGTTCTCGGTGGCGGTGTCGTCGCAGCACGAGTCGCGCAGCACGTTGCCCGCGGCGTCGAGACGGTGGTAGTAGCCGGGCACCACCTTGTCCAGCACCGAGCGGTCGTTCTGGCCCGACGCGGTGGTGTGGTTGAAGACGACGTCCATGCCCACGCGCAGCCCGGCCTGGTTCAGCGACTGCACCATGCGACGGAACTCGATCACGCGCGTCGCGCCGTCGGCCACCGACGTGGCGTAGCTGCCTTCCGGCGACGTGAAGTGGTACGGGTCGTAGCCCCAGTTGTAGCAGTCGGTGGACGCCGTGGCCGCGACGGTGGCCTGCTGCGACGTCGAATCCGGCGCGCCGCTCGGGCTCGGCGTCGTGCAGCCGATCTCTGGCACGCTCGCGATGTCGAAGCTGGGCATCAGGTGCACGTCGGTCAGGCCGGCCTGCGCGAGCGCGCGCAGGTGGCGCATGCCGTTGGAATTCATGTCGGTGAAGGCCATGAACTTGCCGCGGTGCGGCGCGGGCACGGTGGCGTCGTTGTCCGAGAAGTCGCGCACGTGCAGCTCGTAGATCGACATGTCGGTCGAGCCGGCGACGGTCTGCGGCGGGCGCGTGGCGTCCCAGCCCGCGGGTTTCAGGCGGAACGACGACAGGTCGGTCACCTGGCTGCGCAGGCTGTTGGCCGACAGGCTCAGCGAGTACGGATCGGTGACGATGTTGCGCACCACGCCCGTGCCGCGCACGAACACCTGCACGCCGTAGCTGTAGTAGAGGCCGTCCCATTCCCCGGGCAGCGTCAAGCTCCAGACGCCGGTGGCCGCATCGAACGCCATCGGCAGTGCGAGCTTCGCGCCGGCGGTGGCGCCCAGGTAGGCGTACAGCGCGACGTTGCGCGCGGTCGGCGCCCACAGGCGGAAGGTGGTGCGGCCGCGATCGACGGTCGCGCCCAGCGGCGCCGTGGCCGCGGCGGGCGCGTACAGGTCGTCGAGCGCACCGGCCAGCTGCGCGGTGGTCGCGTTCTGGATCGCGCCGGCCGCGTTCTCCTGCACCAGCACGACCTGGTTGGTCAGCAGCTTCTTCAACCTGGGCGCGTCGGTCGCGCGCACCGTGAACACGCCGCCATTGCCGACGTACTTGAAGCGGGTCGCCGCCGCGGCGGGCACCGCGGCGGTGAACGGGTCGAGCGTGATGGAGCCGTCGGCGCCGGCAATCGGCTGGTCCTTCGCGGCGACGATCGCGCCCGTGGCCGACCAGTAGAGCTTGACGGGGCCGTCGGCCGCCACGCGCGGCCACTTCACCAGCGCGCCGGTGAGCCACACGGCGCGGGCGTCGGTCGTCGACACCGAGCGCAGGTCGGGCTGGGCCGTGTAGACCGTGGCGTCCTGCTCGACGAGCCAGACCTGGCCGACCTGGTTGGCGATCGCCAGGCCGCCGAAGTCGACGTGAATGTTGTTCGGCCGGCCGTCCTTGTCGTTGACGTTGGGCGGCATGCCGTGGATCAGGAACTCGATCGAGTTCGTGCCGGGGTTCGTCGTCGGGTTCAGCACCGGGATGTCGAACACGATCTCGCCGCTGCCGGGTGCGTAGTTCGGCATCGCGCTGAACGGCGTCGGGTTGTTCCAGTCGCCGTAGCCGATGCCGCCCATGCGCGACGTGTCCAGGCCGCTTCCGCCCCACAGGTGCAGGCCCCAGTTCGCGTAGTCGCTCGCGAAGCGGATGTAGTGCACGCGCAGCGTCGTGATGTCGGGCGGCGGGACCGTGAGCGGATCGTGGTCGTAGGTCGTCAGGTCACCCTCGACGCGCCAGATCTCGTTGGCGCCGTCGACCAGCGTGTAGGCCTGGTCGGCGCCGTTGTCGTCCTTGGTGTCGCCGTCGTGGAACAGGTATCCCACGGTGCCGGACGACGCGGCCAGCGGCACGTCGTAGTACACGCCGAAGTCGTCGTTGCCGCTCGCGTTCCAGCCGCCGTTCCAGGCCGGGCTCTGCGCGGCGTTCCAGGTGTGGATCTGCCAGCCGCTGTAGTCGGAGTTCAGGCGGTGGTAGTGCACGCGCAGGCTGGTCGCGACGACGTCGGCGACCTTCTTGCGGGCGTCGGCCGCCGTCGTGGCCGCGACGGTGGACGGCGGCACCGCATGCAGCACCGTCTGCGCCGAGGCCGCGTCGGCGGCCTCCAGCGTGTCGTCGCGGGCCGCGCCGGCGCCCTCGCTGCCGCCGCCGCACGCCGTCACGATGCCCGCGGCGAGCAATGCGAACACGATGCCGCGCACGCCGCGGATCGCCGTCTCCAGAGTCCTGTTCATGGTCTGCCTCACGCCATGCGGTGCCGCTCCGGGACGGGCGACGCCATTGATTTGGCGCGATGCTAATGAAGCAAAACTACATCACCAAGCGCGGACTTTCCCTGAGGATGTGCTGTAACTACACACGATGTAGTCGGATTGGATCCACCTCCGCTCACTCGGGCCGGTCAGTGTCGAAGCCGGCGAAGTGATCCATGTGCGGGTGCGTGACGAACGCGTGCGTGCCGCGCAGCAGCGTGCTGCGGCGACGGCGATCCGAGCTCGCCGAGGTCGAACAGCAGCGCCCGCCGATGGTCGCGCACGACCACCCATAGCCTGGGCTCGCGGCCGGACGGATGGACAAGATGGGGGTCGAGCACCGTGCGCATGCTCACCGGACGCGGCAAGACCGACGCCCGGCGCCGCCGGGCCGGTACGCTTTCAGTGCGCGCGCACCACCAGGCGACGGGTCGCCTGGCGCGGCATCGCCCTGCGGAAATGGCGATCGAACAGGTGGTCGAACTCGCTCGCCGGGATCGCGCCGATGCGCGAATCGGCGTCGGTCGGTAGGCTGACGATGGCCTGCTGCGACCACACGGGGATGCCGCCGATGCGCAGCGAGACGATGCGGAATTCGCGCGGCTGCGGGAACTCGAGCGAGTCGTGACCCAGGCGCGCCAGGCCGGCGTGGCGGCGCAGCTCCACCGTGCACGGCCCCGAGCGGAAGCGCCACAGGCATTCCCAGGCGGCGATCCGGTGCCGCACCTGGAACGTGCGGACGGCCAGTGCGACGAGCACCAGCGATACCAGCAGCAGTTCGGTCATGGGCGGCCTCCTTCCGATCGGAATTCCACGATGTGAATGTGCTCCTCTTCGGGTTTTCTGGCATCCCACCAAAGGGTGTTTCGATGCGCCCGAGCCACGTCCGCCGTGAGAAACCGCACATACCGGCGCCCGTATTCAACTGGTTACGAGCGTTTCGGGCCTTTGCACGCGTTCAGCCGCCCGCCGCCGCGGCCGCGCCGCAGTCGATGTCGTGCACCCACAAGCCCAGCTCGGAGACGTGGAACGCGTGCAGCGACTCGATCTCCAGCCCGAACACCGCGCCGTGGAAGAACGGGTTGGCGGCGCCGGCGGCGACCAGGTCGTCGTCGAACGGGCGCTGCTCGAGCACGGCCATGCCGTCGGCGAAGTCGACCTCGTGGCCCTGCGCGCCGTCGGCCGACTCGATCCAGCCGACGTTGGACACGGGCGTGCGCCAGACCGGCCTGCGCTGCGCCAGCCGGGCCGCGCGGCCGTCGGCCAGGCGCACGACCGCGCCGGGCGCCAGCGCGCAGGCCGGCGTCCAGCCCGCACCGACCACCCAGAATGGCTGGTTGCCGTTGACGAAGACGGGCGGCGCGGCGTCGCGCTCGCCGGCGCGCAGGAAGACCAGCGCCTCGAGCGTGCGATCGGCGCGGACGCTGCGGCCGACGACACGCCGCCACGCCGGCTCGCTCGTCACGTTGGGCCGCGCCTGCACCAGGTCGCCGACCTGCACGTCCTGGATGGGCACGAGGCCCGCGCGGGTGCGCACCAGCGTGCCCGCGACGAAGCCGCCGCCCATGCCGGAGCCCTCGCGCGGGCCCGGCGGCGGGCCGTCGGGCCGCGCGCGCTCGCCGTCGCTCATGCGCCGTCGAACGCTTCGCGCACCGCACCCGGCACGAACTCGTGCAGCGACGAGCCGCCGCCCTGCGCGGGCAGCAGCAGGCGGTCGCGCATGCGGCCGATCGCGAAGCCGAGGATGGGCGTGAGCGGGCTGTCGTCGTCCTCGGTCGACACCGAGGCCGAGCCGTCGACGAGGCCGCCGACGTCGAACGCGATGCCCTCGACGAGGTCCTGCAGCGCCGCGCCGCGCAGGCCGGCACGTTCCAGGCGGTCTCGCACCTGCGCCACGATCTCCTGGACGATCAGGATCTGGTAGTCCTCGTAGGCAATGTCCTCGTGCACGATGCGCATGCGCCCCTCCCGCCGCCCGGCGCGACGCGCGCCGTCGAGCAGATCATAGGCGCTGGAATCGGGCGTTCAGGCCACGCTCTGCAGGCGCATCGCTCCTGGCAGCGGCACCGAACGCCGCAGGATGCCCTCGCCCAGCCAGTCGGCGGCCTTGCGCGCGCGGCGCGCGACGTCGGGCAGCGGGATCTGCTGGTAGTCGTCGTTGAACACCTCGAAGCTGTAGTCGCCGCGATAGCCCTGCGCGTGCAGCCGCGAGACGAGCTCGGCCACCTGGTCCGAGTGCGCGCCCTCGCCGGGGAAGACGCGGAAGTGGCGCGCGGTGGCGATGCGTTCCTCCACCGAGCGGATCTCCTGCCACATGAAGTCGGCCAGCTGGACCAGGAAGATGCGCTCGGGGTCCAGCCACTGCAGCTCGTCCAGCGAGGTCTTGGTGGCGAACATGTGGAACGAGTCCAGGCCCAGGCCGAGGTTGGGCATGTCGGCGCGCATGACGACGTCCCACGCGGCCGGGAACTCCTCGATGCTGCGGCCCCAGGACAGCGCCTCGTACGCGACGCGGATGCCGTGCGGGATGGCCAGCATCGCCAGCTTGCGCAGGTCGCGCGCGATCAGGTCGCGGTCGGCGCTCGCGTGCGCGGAGGTCGACGAGCACACCAGCAGCACCTTCGCGCCGACGGCCGCGCACAGCTCCAGCATCGACTTGGCGATGTCGACCTTGTACTCGTGCAGCTGGCCCGACAGGCCCTCGAAGTCGCGCAGCACCTGGAAGCCGGTGACGCGCAGGCCGCTCTGGCGCACCGCGGCGATCGCGGCCTCGACGCCCTCGGCGTGGCCGACGAGATCGCGCGCCGACAGCATCACCTGCGAGAACCCCGCCGCGCGGATCGCGCGCAGCTTGGCCGGCAGCGGGCCGGCAAGCGAGATGGTGTCCATGCCGAAGTCGTCGATCCGGCCGGTCTGTTGGGTCATGACGAGATCCTTTCGTCGCGAACGAGTTCGAAGACGACGCTGCCCAGCTGCGTGCGCGTGACGGCGCCGCGCTCGTCGGAATGCACGTGCGGGGTCTCCGTGAACGGCACGCCGCGCTCGCGCAGCAGCGCCACGCAGGCGCGCGGGTCGGGCGTGCCCAGGCCGATGCGGGCGATCCACTCGTTGCCCTTGGCGTCGAGGATGCCCGGCTCGGGCTCGATCAGCTGCACGTAGAAGCGGCTGGCCGTGCTGCCCGGCCCGACCAGCACGCGACCCTTGGGCATCACGCCGAAGCGCTGGTCGTCGGGCAGCACGGCGAAGCCGAACAGCATCGAGTAGAACGCCGTCCAGTCCTGCATGCGATCGTTGCCGATGTACTGCACGATGCCGAACCAGTGCAGGCCCGCGAGCGCCGGCGGATGCGGGTCGACGGTGGGGATCGCCGTGAAGTCGACGTCGTAGATCGAGAACTCCCTGTGCCGATCGACGAAGTAGATGCGCGAGCCGCCCACGCCGTGGATGGCCGGGATGTTGAGCTCCATCACCTCGACGTGCGTGGGCACCGCCCAGGCACCCAGGTCCAGCACGTGGCGATAGGCCGCCGCGGCGTCGCGCACGCGCAGCGCGATCGCGGCGATGCGCGGCGCCTCGTCGAGCACGCCCTCGTCGTCGACCGGCGCCTTCTCGCTGGCGTTGACGACGACATTCATCGCGCCCTGGCGGAACAGCGTGACCTCGCGCGAGCGGTGGCGCGCGATCGGCCGGAAGCCCATCGTCTCGAGCACCTGGCCGAGCGCCTGCGGCCGCGGCGTGGTGTATTCGATGAACTCGATGCCGTCGAGGCCGATCGGATCGCTCGGGTCGGCGCGAAGTTCGCGGTCGAGTGCGGGAGACGTCATCGAGTGCTCCAGGTACCGGGGTGGCGACGATGGTAGGGCAGATTCATCGGCAACGAACGGCGGCATCAGAAGCGGAACAGGCCGCCGACCTGGGCGCCGGTGATCTTGCGGCCGGTCAGGTTCGTGCCCGAGAAGTTCTTGGTCAGGCCGGCCGAGCCCGCCAGGCCAAACGAGGCCGTGGCGCTGTTGTCCATCTGGTCGACCAGGCTGTAGAGCGTCAGGTTCGACATCGCCTGCCAGTAGGCGCCGATCGACCAGCCCGTGGCGCTGCCGCTGGAGTTCTGCGAGTCCTTGATCTTGCCGTAC